>Ga0308160_10000002_pt1 | contig 1634812 bp, 1541 predicted proteins | sample PhyFR1_FD_201036 | JGI IMG/M metagenome (GOLD analysis project Ga0308160, IMG submission 201036) | Phyllosphere microbial communities from UC Gill Tract Community Farm, Albany, California, United States - DLSLF.R1 | ecosystem: Host-associated > Plants > Phyllosphere > Unclassified | place... | reverse complement strand
GAAGTGAAACGCCGTAGCGCCGATGGTAGTGTGGGGTCTCCCCATGCGAGAGTAGGGAACTGCCAGGCATCAAATTCGTTCCTTTTCCCCTGACAAGGAAAATAACAGGAACAGACGGCCATCAGCCAGTTGCTGACAGCTGTGAAAGAATCGGTGGAGCGGTAGTTCAGTTGGTTAGAATACCTGCCTGTCACGCAGGGGGTCGCGGGTTCGAGCCCCGTCCGTTCCGCCACTTAATTGGAAAGCCCTGACTTAACGGTCAGGGCTTTTTCCATTGCAGCAAATTCAACACGGAAAAATACACCGCGCTGATTCTCTTCGATCTCCCGGATCATTTTAACGATCGCTAATTCTTTGAATCTGAAGCGATAATCGCGCAATCGATCCCACCCTTCCCAATTGTGTGCGGGCAGACCCCGATCAGGCCTGCCCCTGTAGACTTCAGGTACGCCACGGCTGGTCAGCTGTCCACTCACTCAGAAAATCGATAAAAGCGCGCACACGCTGGCTTACGCCAATATCACTGTAGTAAACAGCATGGAAGGGCATCTCGACCGGCAGACGCTGATCGGCCAACACTTCCACCAGTTTTCCCTCAGCAACTTCACGATCGATCATATAGTCCGACAGGCAGGCAATACCATTACCGGTAAGACAGAGCTGCTTAATCGTCTCTCCGCTGTTAGAGGAGATAGCCCAGCTAATATCATAGAGTTCGCCGCTTTCACGGGAGACGGGCCAGCGATTGAGTCGTGGGGAATCATCAAAGCCGAGACAGTGGTGGTTATCCAGCTCAGCCACCGTTTGCGGTGTCCCATGCTCACGGAGATAGGCGGGTGAAGCAACCATCTTGCGAAAGCTCCTGAACAGCAGCCGGGCGCGCAGCGTTGAGTCGGTGAGATTGCCGGCGCGAATGGCGATATCCACTTTCCGCTCAATCAGATTGATAAAACTCTCTGAGGAGATCAAAGAAAGAGTCACGTCAGGATAGCGCAGACGAAAGGGTTTAATCATCGGCATCAGCAAATGCAGAATGACCGGCGTCGCGGCATCAACGCGCAGTAGTCCTTTAGGCGCCTGTAAACTCTCGATCAAATCGCTTTCTGCCGTGGTCATCTCCTGCAAAAAACGTTGAACATGGCGAAAATAGCGTTCGCCCTCCTGAGTAAGCGCCAGCTGCCGTGTTGTGCGGGTAAGCAGGGCAATACCCAGCTTGCTCTCCAGCTTTTTAACTGTCCTGCTGACGGCAGAGTTAGCCATCTTCAGCTGTTCAGCAGCGCGACTGAAACTTCCATTTTCTACTACGCTGACAAACACTTTTAGTTCATCAGAAGATGCCTTCATTCTTCCTCCCTGCAGTCACATGGCCATTAAGCCAGTTTATGACTGATAATGCTGTTATAACCAGTACAGGAGCCGTTAACGATGACATCGGGGATGTCACCGCCTGATCTGCCTCGTTTTGCTTAGCGAACGTAAAAGGGCTGCTTTATTCTGGAAAAGGTGATGAATTCTGACATTCACCTGCATCCATTGAAACCCCGGTCTAAAATCCCTATAACAGACAGGTGTTAACTGTATTTTGAATCATCAGCCAGGCGGGAAAGTGCGCAAAAAAACTTATGCAATGCGATATGTAGCAGGACAACCAGTGGAACAGATCTTTCCACCTGGCGCGATGCTCCATCTCGGTCAGGCACTGCCACCCGGCGCACCCTTGCCCGCGCACCCAAACCTCAAAGTTCTGGTGTGGAACATCTTCAAGCAGCAACGCGCAGACTGGATGTCGGTACTGGAAGGATTTGGTAAAGATGCGCACCTGGTATTACTGCAGGAAGCGCAGACCACACCAGAACTGGTGGAATTTGCCACCAGTAATTATCTTGCTGCCGATCAGGTACCTGCCTTTGTGCTGCCTCAGCATCCCTCTGGGGTGATGACGCTCGCCTCTGCGCACCCGGTCTATTGCTGCCCGTTGCGTGAGCGTGAGCCTCTGCTGAGGCTGTCAAAATCGGCACTGGTCACGGCGTATCCACTGCCCACGGGGGAAATGCTGATGGTCGTGAACATCCATGCGGTAAATTTCAGCCTGGGCGTCGACGTCTACAGTAAACAGCTGGGGCCAATCGGGGAGCAGATCATGCATCACCAGGGGCCGGTGATTATGGCCGGGGATTTCAATGCCTGGAGCCGTCAGCGTATCAATGCCCTCTACCGTTTTGCACAGCGAATGAAGCTGGAAGAGGTGATGTTCACTGCCGATCACCGCCGTAAAGCCTTTGGTCGCCCGCTGGATTTCGTCTTCTATCGCGATCTCAGGGTGAGTGAGGCATCCGTACTGGTGACGCGCGCGTCCGACCATAACCCCTTACTGGTGGAGTTCAGTTCAGGAAGCTAGTCCGGTGCATTAAGCGAGCCTGCAGAAGGGGAGGGAAGTCCGGCAGATGAGTAAACGGTGGCGGATGAATAAAAGAAAAAGGCTGACAAATGTCAGCCTTTTCAACGTATCAGGTATCAGGTGTTGCGTTATTATTCACAAACAGCGTTAAGTTATCGCCGGGTTGAATATCTTTCGCACTGTCCAGCACACTGTTCCAGCGCATCACGTCTTTGATATTGACGCCGTGATGACGGGCAATACTGTCAAGAGAATCACCCTTACGAACACGATAGGTGATGCTGTTGCCGTTATCAGCCAGTCGGGTGCCATTCGAACCAATGGTCAGAGTCTGACCCGGTCGGATATCAGCACCGCGCAGGTTGTTATCCTGCTTCAGTGTCGAGACGCTAACGCCAAGTTTTGAGGCGATACCAGAGAGCGTATCACCCCGTCGCACTTTGTACCCGCCACTCGCACTGGCTTTCGCAAGCTGAGTAGGTTGTACCGCTGCGATGTCACCGGAAGCCAGTGAGTTACGCAGTTTCGCGACGTTCGACTTCGGCACCATAATATAGTGTGGGCCGTTTGGCGCTGTTGCACCGCCTTTATAACCGGTATTGAAGCTCTTCAGTTTCGTGAGCGACATACCCGCCATTTCGGCAGCCTGCGTCAGCTGTATCTGCTGACCCACTTCCACTCGCGCCAGAGCACGACTTTCATTAGGTGTCGGCAGTTTGATACCGTAACGCTTGTTATTTTTGAGCAGTTCACTCAGAGCTAACATTTTAGGCACATACACGGTCGTTTCGCGTGGCAGCGATAAATGCCAGAAGTCAGTCGGCTTACCGCGCGCCTTGTTCTGCTTTATCGCTTTGAGTACACGTCCTTCACCACTGTTGTACGCTGCGATGGTTAATAACCAGTCGCCGTCAAACATGGTGTTAAGACGCTGCATCATATCCAGCGCAACTTTCGTGGATGCGACCACATCGCGTCGCCCATCGTAATACTGGTTCTGTTTCAAACCATAGTTTCGACCTGTTGCAGCAACAATCTGCCAGATACCAGCGGCATTGGCGGATGAAGTTGCCCGGGGGTCAAAAGCGCTCTCCACTATGGGTAGCAGTACCAGTTCCATCGGCATTTTACGTTTCTGTATCTGCTCGACTATCCAGTACATGTACGGCTCTGCCCGTAATGTTACATCGTGGAGATAGCTCTTATTTTTTAAAAATTTACTTTTTTGTTCGCGGATTGCCGGGTTTTCCGGAATCCCCATCTTCAACTCGTCACTAATGAAACTCCAGAGATCTGCGTCTGCTGCGAGGCCAGTTCCATCTTCCTGCCATCGCGGCGACAAAAACTCGTCTCCGTACTTTCCATTTTCACCTTGACCAGCTGAAGACAGACTCTGTGCATGCTGTACCGGGATATTGGCATCGTTCCTGGACGCCTGACATCCTACCAGCAAGACTGAGGCGAGTAAGATCGCTTTAGCCTTCATGTGTGTGTCAATAGTTCGCTTAAAAGACGAGCAACTATACGTGACGACTTTTCACAACACAACCCGAAAAATCAAAAAGCGTCTTTCTTCTCGCGTAGAACGGCAAATGAACGCCATACGGGTTCATCAGTAACGTTAACGTTTAATGCCCTTTGTAAATCAACGTCTTGCGTGCGAAGAAATAAATTTATTGTCCGTTCGTGCGCCAGTTTTGTGGGCAAACTAATGCCATTTTCAGCGCGTAAGTCCTTAATTTTCTGATATTCGGCCGTTATTTGTGGGTCATGGGGCAGAATAGCCGCAGCAAACTTCAGATTGGATAAAGTGTATTCATGCGCGCAGCAGACTAATGTTTCACCTGGAAGCTGGTTAAGCTTTTGAAAGGAATCATACATCTGCTCTGCCGTGCCCTCAAAAAGGCGTCCGCAGCCGCCCGAAAAGAGTGTGTCACCACAGAAAAGATAAGGTGAGCTGTAATATGAGATATGTCCTAAAGTGTGACCAGGGGTGTGGATTACCTCAAACGTCAGGCCCAGTACCGTGACCTTATCGCCTTCGCTGACTATGGTTCTGGCCCCTTTAGCCGCAGTTTCCTGGGGACCATAGACCTCAAGCTGAGGGAAATGCTCGCACAGTGTTTTCACTCCGCCCGTGTGGTCGTTATGGTGGTGAGTCAGCAGAATAGCGACCGGCTGCCAGCCGTTGGAGGCCATTTTTTCTAACACCGGTTGGGCTTCGCCGGGATCGACAATCAGGCATTTACCGTCATCATCAGTCAGCGTCCAGATGTAGTTGTCCTGCAACGCAGGAATACTGGTAAGATTCATCATCACCTCTCGCAGGTCGTAGGAAAAGGAAGAGCGTAAAGCATGAAGCCCGCTAAATCACGCCAGATTCTGAACGCACCGCTGTCATGGCGCGATATGCCGTGGGGAGATTATTTCCGCGACGCGCTAACGCAGCAGCTTCAGCCTTACCTTGGAAAGCTTTATGGCTTTCATATGCTTAAGCTTGGCAACCTCAGCGCAGAAATCAACACCGAAAACTGTGCTATTTCACATCAGGTCAATGTTGGCAGGGAAGGTGAGCTGTTACAGGTGCTGGCTGACCCGATGCAACTGCCGTTTGAGTCGAAGTCGATCGATGCCTGTTTGCTGGCCCATACGCTCGCCTGGAGCCAGGATCCTCACCGGGTGTTACGTGAAGTAGATAGGGTGTTAATTGATGATGGCTGGATGATTATCAGCGGCTTCAATCCATTCAGCCTGCTCGGCGTGAGTAAGATGGTGCCGGGCCTGAACCGCAAAGCCCCCTGGAGCGGACGGATGTTCAGCCAGGTGCGGTTAGTCGACTGGCTGGGACTGTTGAATTATGAGGTAGTCTATCGCACCCGCTTTCAGGTGCTGCCGTGGCATCGGCAGGGCGGAAAACTGATCAGCGCCCACTTACCGGCGCTGGGCTGTCTGAATATTGTGGTGGCACGTAAACGCACCTTCCCGCTGCTGCCGACCCGGGCTAAGAAGAGTATGAGCACCAGCAAGATCCGCCAGACGGTCAATGCCACACGCCAGTTCCGGCAGGCAGAGGATCAGGATTCGGTTTTATAACCGATATCCTCAAAAGCGGGATTTTCAGCTGCGCTGCGGGCCAGCAAGTCGCAGCGCTCATTTTCCGGATGTCCGGCATGGCCTTTAACCCACTCCCACTGAATCTTATGGGTGCTGAGTGCTAAGTCGAGACGCTGCCAGAGATCGACATTCTTCACCGGCTTTTTGTCGGCGGTTTTCCAGCCACGCTTTTTCCAGTTATGGATCCAGCTGGTAATTCCCTGACGCACATACTGACTGTCGGTACTGAGCACCACATCGCACGGCTGGGTCAGCGCTTCCAGTGAGACAATCGCCGCCATCAGCTCCATCCGGTTATTGGTGGTAAGGTGATAGCCCGCGCTGAAGGTTTTCTCATGCTGACCGTAGCGTAAAATCGCCCCATAACCGCCGGGACCGGGATTTCCAAGACAGGATCCATCGGTGAATATTTCTACCTGTTTGCGCATCTCTGGTAGACTTCCTCTCAAAAACGCTAAGTCTGACATAAAACGGGTCTTATGAGCACTGCAAATAACCGCCAGATCGTTCTCGATACTGAAACCACCGGCATGAACATGATCGGGGTACATTATGAGGGGCATCGCATCATTGAGATTGGTGCGGTAGAGGTGATTAACCGTCGCCTGACCGGTAACAATTTCCATATGTATCTCAAGCCCGATCGGCTGGTCGATCCCGAAGCCTTTGGCGTACACGGCATTGCCGATGAGTTCCTGGCCGACAAGCCTGCCTTCAGCGAGATTGCCGATGAGTTTCTCGACTACATTCGCGGTGCTGAATTAGTGATCCATAACGCCCCGTTTGATATCGGCTTTATGGACTACGAGTTTGCAAAGCTGAACCGCGGCATTGAGAAAACCGAAACCTTCTGCAAAATCACCGACAGTCTGGCGCTGGCGCGCCGTATGTTTCCCGGCAAGCGCAACAGCCTTGATGCGCTTTGCTCGCGTTACGAAATAGACAACAGCAAACGAACCCTGCACGGCGCACTGCTCGATGCCGAGATTCTGGCTGAAGTCTTCCTGACGATGACCGGCGGGCAGACGTCACTCTCCTTTTTATCGGAAAGTGAAAGCGCCCGACAGGCGCAGGGAGAGAGCATCCAGCGCATCGTGCGTCCCACCTCTGCACTGCGCGTGGTCACGGCCAGCGATGAAGAAGTGGTTGCCCATGAGTCACGTCTGGATCTGGTGATGAAAAAGGGTGGCAGCTGCCTGTGGCGCGGCTGAATTACGCATTTTTGTGGATAAAATCAACGGCAAGCTGAAAAAAACAGCAAACGATTTGTTCGCCTGGAAAAAGCGTTGACGTCGCAACAGGCTGCCATTACTATGCGCCTCGTTCCCGACGGGGAACAAAGCGCGGAGCGGTAGTTCAGTTGGTTAGAATACCTGCCTGTCACGCAGGGGGTCGCGGGTTCGAGCCCCGTCCGTTCCGCCAATCTCTTTAAAAAAGCCGATTCAGAAATGAATCGGCTTTTTGCTGTCTGCTATTCAGCGGCGGCCTGGTTCTTCGGCGCCATCACCTCGCCTTGCCAGCGGGCGACATCCTCCGCCTCACGATCTTCACGGGCGATAAAGCGATAGCAGCCTGCCGCCAGACCGGCGCCAATAAACCAGCTGAAGTTCGCCACCTGATGCAGGGAAGGGATAAAGCTAATCACCAGGCAAATCGCCACCGATGGCAGTAGCGCGCCAATCGCTTTAGGGTTAAAGCCACCGCGATACCAGTAACGGCCTGCTGGCGTATCGTTAAACAGATCGTCGACCGAGATACGTCCACGTTTAATCAGATAGAAATCGGTCAGCAGAATCCCGAACAGCGGCCCGATAAACGATCCCAGCACATCCAGCGTATAGTGAATCAGCTCAGGAGACTGGAACAGATTCCACGGCGTTAACAGCACCGACCCCACCGCAGCGATCATCCCGCCGGTACGGAAACTGATTTTCTGCGGTGAACAGTTAGAGAAGTCAAAAGCGGGTGAGACGAAGTTCGCCACGATATTGATACCGATGGTGGCGGTAATCATGGTCAGCAATCCAATCGCGACCGCCAGATCGTTGCCGACCATGCTTACGGTTTCGATGGGATCGGTAATCATTTTGCCAAACAGCGACTGGGTGCCCGACACAATCACTACGGTCACCACCGAGAACAGCAGAAAGTTAAACGGCAGTCCCCAGCGGTTGCCGCGACGGATCTCTGACATGCTTTTGCCGTAGCGTGAAAAGTCACCGAAGTTCAGCAGCGGCCCGGAGAAGTAAGAGACCACCAGCGCCGTCGCCGTAATCATCTGCCACGTCTGCTCGCCTGCGGTCAGCGATTTGCTGGCGAGGGTAAATGAGATCCCATCGAAGCCGGTCTTGTATACAATCCAGCCCGCCAGCGCCACCATCACCACATAGACCGCCGGTCCGGCGACATCAATAAACCGTTTGATGGCGTTCATGCCATGCCAGAACACCATCGCCTGCAGTAACCACATAATGCCGAAGCAGCACCAGCCCAGCAGCGACAGACCAAGCCAGTGCGGCACGGTCATCGACGTCAGCGACGGCGCGAACTTCAGCAGCACCAGCATCAGCGCATTCGCCGCCAGATAGGTCTGGATGCCATACCAGGCGAACGCGATCAGACCGCGTATCACTGCCGGGATATTGGCACCAAACACCCCAAACGCCTGACGGCAGATCACCGCATAGGGGACGCCCGCCATCTGGCTCGGTTTCGCCACCAGATTCGCACAGATCTGCACGATGCAGATCCCCGCCAGCAGGCAGAGCAGCACCTGCCAGCTGGCTAATCCCAGCGTGAAGAAGCTGGCCGCCACCACATAGCCGCCCATGCTGTGCACATCCGACATCCAGAAAGAAAAAATGTTGTACCACGACCAGTTCTGATCGCGAGTCGGTGCCAGGTCGTCGTTACAGAGTCGTGGGCTGTAACGGGCGTTGGCTTCAGAGGCCGTGCTGGCCACCGTTGATTGATTTGGCATGAAACCTGCTCCTCTACCCGAGAGTGGAATGAATAATCTGGTAAAGCGGTATTGCAGGATCCAGGCCAGATCTCTTTTCTTGTATACAATATTTATTTTTCACGTATACGATATGTGGCGTACAGCAAGCGACCGGAGCGGGTAATGACGAGTAAAACAGGACAGCGAGACGCCACCAGGCTGCAGGATAAAGATGAAGGGATTTACCAGGCATTGATGAACGCCATTGTTGAGCATCAGCTGCCGCCGGGCAGTAAATTGCCGGAAGAGGCGCTTTCCGGGGTCTTTGGCGTGAGCCGCACCGGCATCCGCAAAGTGCTGCAACGCCTCGCGGCGGTGCAAATGGTCACTCTGACGCCCAAACGTGGTGCGCAGGTCTCCACACCCGGCGTTGAAGAGGCGCGGGATATCTTCTCAACCCGCAGTTTAATGGAGTGCGCTAATCTGCCAGCGGTCCTGGCCCATCTGCAGCCCCCGCATCTGGTGGCGCTGGAGCAGCTCATCGCGCAGGAGAACCAGGCGCACGCCGATCATGATGGCCCGGCAGCCATCCGGCTGTCAGCGGCCTTTCATATTCAGTTGCAGGCGATCTCCGGGAATCAGGTGCTCACCGGCATGGTGACCAGTCTGACGCAGCGCTCATCACTGGTGATCGCCGCCTATGGCGCACCCTGGCAGCGTGGCTGCCGCTGTGACGATCATGCGAATCTGCTTCAGTTACTGCGCGCGCGTGCGCTGCAGCCGCTGACGCAGGCGCTACAGCATCACTTCGAGCACATCGTCTCCAGCCTGCACTTCGAACGCAGCGGGGAAACGCTGCCAGACTTTTCCCGACTGTTTGCCGCAGGCTCTGGAGCTGCTTCATGAGCCTGATTCAGGTTATTAACCCTAATACCAGCCTGGCGATGACCGAAACTATCGGTCAGGCCGCGCGTGCGGTCGCCGCACCGGGCACCGAAATTCTGGCTGTTTCGCCGTCGCAGGGTGTGCCCTCCATTGAAGGGCATTTCGATGAGGCGATCGCCGCCATCGGCGTGCTGGAGCAGATTAAACTGGGCAGAGCGCAGGGCGTCAGCGGCCACGTCATTGCCTGCTTTGGCGATCCGGGTTTGCTGGCGGCACGCGAACTGGCCAGCGGACCGGTGATCGGCATCGCGGAAGCGGCGATGCATACCGCCACGCTGCTGGCGACGCGTTTCTCCATTGTCACCACGCTGCCGCGCACCCTGGTGATTGCGCGTCATCTGCTGCAGCAGTATGGCTTTACCCATCACTGTGCCGCACTGCATGCCATCGATCTGCCGGTACTGGCGCTGGAAGATGGCAGCGGCCTGGCGCAGGAAAAAGTGCGGCAGCGCTGCATTCAGGCTAAACGGGAAGATGGCAGCGGGGCGATTGTGCTGGGCTGTGGCGGAATGGCGACGCTGGCCGGGGAGCTGACCCGGGAGCTCGGCCTGCCGGTGATCGATGGCGTCAGCGCGGCGGTGAAGATGGTGGAGTCGCTGGTGGCGCTTGGTTTTGGCACCAGCAAACATGGTGATCTGGCCTGGCCTTTGCAGAAACCTCTCTCAGGTGCGTTTCAGCATCTAAACTAACGGAACTTTCCCGAATCAAAACAGGTGGAGTGATGACTGACGCTGCAGAGAAGAAAGAGTACAGCTTTAACAAAAACTATCCGCGCGATTTAATCGGTTATGGCGCTCATCCGCCGCACGCCGCCTGGCCCAACAACGCCCGTGTGGCGGTGCAGTTTGTTCTGAACTACGAAGAGGGCGCAGAAAACAGCGTGCTGCACGGCGATACCGGCTCAGAGCAGTTCCTCTCCGACATCATCGGGGCAGCCAGCTATCCCGATCGCCACATGTCGATGGAGTCGCTGTATGAGTACGGCTCACGCGCCGGTTTCTGGCGTATCCACAACGAATTCCAGAAACGCGGTCTGCCGTTAACGGTTTTCGGCGTGGCGATGGCGCTGGCGCGTCATCCGGAAGTTGTCGAGGCGATTAAACAGGCTGACTACGATGTGGTCAGTCACGGCTGGCGCTGGATCCACTATCAGGGCATGGATGCAAAAACCGAACGCCAGCATATGCAGCAGGCGGTCGATGTGCTGGTTGATCTGTTTGGTAAAGCGCCGACCGGCTGGTACACCGGCCGCGACAGCCCGAATACCCGGCGGCTGGTGGTGGAGCAGGGCGGTTTTAGCTATGACAGTGACTACTACGGCGACGATCTGCCTTTCTGGACCCAGGTCACCTGTCAGGATGGAACGGTTAAACCGCACCTGATTATCCCCTATACCCTGGAGTGCAATGACATGCGCTTTGCCTCGCCGCAGGGATTTAATACCGCGGAACAGTTCTTTACCTATCTGCGCGACAGCTTCGATGTGCTGTATGAAGAGGGCGAAACCGCACCGAAGATGATGTCGATCGGTATGCATTGCCGCCTGCTGGGTCGTCCTGGCAAATTCCGCGCGCTGCAGAATTTTCTCGATCACATCCAGCAGCATGAGGATGTCTGGATCTGCACCCGTCAGCAGATCGCTGACCACTGGATCAACACGCACCCGGCACCTTAAGCCGGTTCCGGCGCTCGCCCCGCGTTGATCGGGCGAAGCGCCGGACGATGTCAGCTCATCAGGCTGACCTGCGCCGCCACGATGCACCAGCCGTGGGGCATACGTACCCAGGTCTGCTGCTGACGGCCAATTTTATCGCTGCCGGTGCGGGTAAATTCGGTGCTGCAAACCGCATAATCCTCGCCAAAGGTGGTGATCACGGTGTTTCGCAGCGTCCGGTTCAGCCCGGCTGAAGGACGCGCGGCGCGGAAGGCACGAATCTCATCAATGCCATACAGATTCTCACCCGCGCCGAGGCGCACGGTTCGCGGGTCGTGCCAGAACAACGCATCCAGTTCGGCCACGTCATTGCTGACCAGCGCCTGCTCGTAGCGGTAAAACTGCGCCGTCACCTCGGTGACGACCTGCGGTAAATTAATCTCTCTGTTCATCAGGCTCCAGCCATATTGATTTGCGGTATCGTAATGCCGCGTTGTTCCAGTGCCCAGGCGGCACGTAACACCGCCTCTTCATTAAATGGACGGGCGATAAGCTGTAATCCAATCGGCAGACCGCTTCGGGTCGCCAGCGGCACGGTACAGACCGGCAATCCCAGGAAGGAGATCGGCTGCGTCAGCATACCCATGCTCGCCTTAGCGGGCAGCGATTCCCCCTGAATCGACAGGGTCTGCTGACCGATGGTGATCGCGCTGCAGGGGGTCGCCGGCGCTATCAGCACATCAAACCGATCAAAAAGCGGCAACACCTGCTGCTGGAAATGGCGGCGGAAACGCTGCGCCTGCACGTACCAGGCACCTGGCATCATGGCACCGGCCAGCAGACGCTCGCGTGAATTGGGTTCAAACTGCTCAGGCGTCTGGCGCAGGGCGGGCAGATAGTGATTGCCGCCTTCTGCCGCGGTCATGATAAACGCCGCCGAGCGTGCCAGCTCAGCGTCTGGCATCAGCACCTCTTCCTGTGCATCAAGTGCTGCCGCGACAACCGCGACGGCAGCGCGGGCATCCTCATCGCACCAGCGGGCAAAAAAGCCACCCAGTACGCCGCAGCGCAAGCCTTCGCTGCCCTGTGACAGCCCCGGTAGCGTCGCGGCCAGCGGGCGATCGGCCTGAAACGCATCGGTGTGGTCTGCTCCCTGCAACAGATCATATACCAGCGCCAGGTCTTCAACCCGCCGCGCCAGAGGACCGATGTGATCGAGGCTGGCGACAAACGGATGGCTGCCGCTGCGTGACAACCGGCCAAAGGTCGGCTTAAGACCAAAAATACCGCACAGCGACGCGGGCACCCGAATCGAGCCGTTGGTGTCGGTGCCCAGTGAAAAGTGGACCAGACCGGCGGCCACGGCAGCCGCCGAACCGCCTGACGAGCCGCCAGCCACGCGGCTGAGATCGTGCGGATTGTGCGTCGCGCCGTAGTGGCTGTTTTCGGTGGTAAAACCATACGCGTAGGCATCCATGTTCAGCATGCCAGATAGCAGCGCACCAGAGCGACGCAGTTTATCGACAGCAAACGCATCTGCACGTGCCGCCGGCCGGTCGCTGAACAGGCTGGCACCGGCCAGGGTAGTGTGACCCGCCACATCAAACAGGTTTTTTACCGCATACGGGATGCCCGCCAGCGGTGGCAGGGTTTCGCCGCGCTGCCGCTGCGCATCAACATCCGCCGCTTCTTTTAACATGCGCGGCCCGGTCACTTCCGTCCAGGCATTCAGCGCCGGATTATGCTGCTCAACCGCCTGCAGCGTGCGCTTTGCCACTTCCAGCGTACTGATTTCACCCTGCTGAATCGCCCGCTGCAGGGTCTGAATCGAAACGTCACCTAATCTCATGCCTGGTATACTCCTGCCACTTCAAGCCGGTCATCCAGCGGAAACGCCATCAGCGGCGCGGCCATCTCCGCGATACGCGACAGCTGGATCAGCAGTTCAGCGCGGCGGGCGTCATCCAGTTCCAGTTGCAGTATCTGCTCCATATGGCCGATGTAGCTGGCCCAGTCGTGTTGATTCATGATTCGCTCCTGTTAAAAACCGGCGGCGCTGCCGTTACTGCGTGGATCGCTTGCGCCCTCAAACATGCCGTTGCTGTGGCGCACAATGGCGCCCGCATGGCCCACGGATTCGCTGAAGTCCGGCAGCAGCTCCACCTCATGTCCCCACAGACGCAGCATCAATACCGTTTCGTCGTCAAAACGGCCTTCCAGTTTCAGCGAGTCTGATGATTGCCCCCAGGTCCGGCCCAGCAGCCAGCGCGGCGCACTGACTGCCAGTTGTAACGGCAAGCCCTGAATCACATGGCGGGTAAAAATCGCCGCCTGAGTCTGTGGCTGACCATCCCCACCCATCGCGCCATACACCAGCGTCCGGCCATCTTTCAGCCGTGCGGCGGCGGGATTCAGGGTATGAAACGGTTGCTTACCGGGTGCCAGAGCCAGCAGATGGTCAGGATCGAGGCTGAAAGCGGCGCCGCGGTTCTGCCAGGTGATACCCGTGCCGGGCAGCACCACACCGCTGCCAAATTCGTGATAAATGCTCTGAATAAAGGAGACGGCCAGGCCGCTGCTGTCCATCACGCCCATCCAGACCGTATCGCCCGGCCCGCGTCCGTTTCCCCATGCCGCCGCCTCTCCATCGGAGATCTGGCTGGCGAGTGTGGCAAGGTGATCGCTGTCCAGCAGCGCCTGCAAATCTTCCGTGACGTGACGCGGATCGGTGATGTGTTTGTCGCGCAGAGCAAACGCTTTTTTGGTGGCTTCCACGATACGGTGCACCGTCTGCGCATCGTCAGCCTCCGCCATCTCCAGCCGATCGGTGATGCCCAGGATCGCCAGCGACACCATGCCCTGCGTTGGCGGGGTGATATTCCAGATGTCACCTTCGCTGTGGGAGAGATGCAGCGGCGTCGTGCGGCGGGCGCGATGCTGCTGCAGATCGGCCAGCGTCACCGGCATGCCCAGCGTGGCCATCTCATCGGCCATATGGTGAGCCAGCGGGCCGCGATAAAAGCTGTCGAGTCCCTCTTCAGTAAGCTGGCTCAGGGTGTTTGCCAGGGCGGGCTGGGTAAAACGGCTGCCTGGCTGCGGCACGTTGCCGTCAGGCATAAAGGTGGCGCTGAAGCCGGGCTGATGCTGCAATTCACTGCGGAACGTCGCGGTGGCGGCGCTCTGTGAGGCGGTCACCGGAATACCGTCGGCGGCATAGCGAATCGCATCGCGCAGCAGACGTGCCAGCGGCAGCGGCGGGGTGCCCATCTCAGCCGAGAGATTCAGTGCCTCCTGCCAGCCGCTGACCGTACCGGCCACGGTCAGCGCCGCTTTCGGCCCGCGATGCGGAATCTTAGGGTGATCGGCGTAGAAATGGTGATGAGCCAGCGAACCGGCTGCGCCGCTGGCGTCGATAGCGACAGGATCGCCGCCGGGCGGCAGAATCAGCCAGAAACCATCACCGCCCAGTCCATTCATATGCGGGTAGACCACGGCGATGGTCGCGGCAGCGGCCACCATCGCTTCAATGGCATTACCGCCATCACGCAGTACCGCGAGCGCGCTCTCACTCGCCAGATGGTGTGGCGTCACCGCCATCCCCTGCGGGGCCATATTGCTTTGAATCATCTTTTTCTCGTTATCCGGGTGACAGAACCGATAACAAAGCAAGAGCTGTTCCAGTTTTCACCCTGAGCTGACGATGCGCCGGTTAACCTGGCGCAAATTGTGCTAGCTTCTGCTGAAACAAAAGTTACAGGACGGGTTATGAAACAGCTTGATGAACGACTCAGGAGTCACTATCCCCAGCTCTCTCCGCAGGAGCAGCGCATTGCCGACTTCGTGTTTGACCACTTCGATGACCTGATCAGCTACAACAGTGCCGAGCTGGCGCGGCTCAGTGGCGTGTCGAAAGCTACGGTCAGCCGGCTGTTTAAGCGTCTGGGCTATGAAAAATACAAGGATATGCGTGATGAGTTACGCATCCTGCGCCAGAGCGGCATGCCGCTGACTGATAATCGTGATGCGGTGCAGGGCAATACGCTGCTGGCGCGACACTACAAGCAGGAAATGGCTAACCTGACGCAGTGGGTGAACAGTCTGGATGCCCGACACTTTAATGAGGTTATCCAGCAGCTGGCGCAGGCAAAACGCGTCTTTATCATCGGCATGCGCAACGCCTATCCGGTGGCACTGCATCTGCGACAGCAGCTGGTGCAGGCGCGTTCGCAGGTACATATCCTGCCGCAGCCGGGCCAGACGCTGGCTGAGGAGCTGGTGGATATTACGCCGGAGGATATGGTGGTCGTGATGGCCTTCCGTCGTCGTCCCCGCATCATTCGCCCGCTGATGCAGCAGTTGCAGGCGGCCGGTATCCCGCTGCTGGCGCTGTGTGAGCCGCAGGCGCAGACGGTGATTGCGCTGGCGCGCTGGCAGCTCTGTACGCCGCTGGACAGCGTTTCCGCCTTCGACAGTTATGGCTCCGCCATGAGTCTGGTTAACCTGATTGCCAATGCACTGCTACATGAAATGCTGGCACAGGGACGTCAGCGCATTCATCAGATCGCCGACCTTTACCAGCAGTTTGACGAGCTGGAGCACCGCTAAAAGGCACCGTTTTGGTGCTTTGCCCCATTTCAGAACAGACCTTCCCCCGGCGTAGTCGTCCCGATTACGCCAGATTTCAGCTGAATGCTTTGCCGCTTAACCCTTTTTCTGTGGCCGTCCGGATTGGCACATTAGTTGCAGATTGCATCTCAAAGAATCTTTTGTTTCACGTTAATCTCACCGGGGTGCATAATGAAAAAAGTTTTGATGGCGGTTGCGACAGCGGCATTACTGATGGCACAAGCGGGAAGCGCGCTGGCCGATCAACTGCAGGACATCCAGAAACGCGGCATCATTCGCATCGCCGTGCCGCAGGATTTCCCGCCGTTTGGCTCGGTTGGCACCGATCTGCAGCCGCAGGGGTATGACATCGACACGGCCAGATACCTGGCAAAACAGATGAAACTTAAGTTGCAGCTGGTGCCGGTCAGCAGTGCCAACCGCGTGCCTTATCTGCAAACCGACAAGGTCGACCTGGTGATCTCCAGCATGGGTAAAAATGCCGAGCGGGAAAAAGTGATCGACTTCACCCGCGCCTATGCGCCGTTCTTCCTGGGCGTATTCGGGCCGAAAGGCGATGAAATCAAAGCGGCGTCTGCCCTGAGCGGCAAATCGATTGGCGTAACACGCGGTGCGGTAGAGGACATGGTGCTCAGTGACGTTGCGCCGAAAGATGCACAGGTGAAACGCTACGAAGATAACAACACTACCTTATCTGCGTATCTCTCCGGTCAGGTGCAGTATGTGGCGACCGGCAACCTGGTGGTCGCCGCCATTGCCCGCCAGAATCCGGCCAAAGCGCCGGTGGCGCAGTTTATGCTGAAAGATTCTCCCTGCTATATCGGCCTGAAGAAAGATCAGCCCGCACTGAAAGCGAAAGTAAATGCGCTGATTGAGCAGGGCATCAAAGATGGCACCCTGAATAAACTGTCAGAAGAGTGGCTGAAAGCGCCGCTGCCCGCCAACCTCGGCGCCTGAGGAAAGATTCATGACCGGGCAACTTAACTTTCCCGCCCTGTGGCCCTACTGGCCGGAGCTGCTCTCCGGTCTTTGGGTCACCATTCAGCTGACGGTGCTGGCGACCACCGGTGGTGTGGCGCTGGGCATTGCGGGCGCCGCGCTGCGCAGTGGCAGACCCAGCTGGATGAGCCGCCTGTGGGGCATCTATGTCGAGCTGATCCGCAACACGCCGTTTGTGGTGCAACTGTTCTTTATCGTTTTCGGTCTGCCTGCGCTGGGACTGAAACTCACTGCTGGCGAGGCGGCGCTGCTGGCAATGCTGATCAACCTCGGGGCGTATAGCACCGAGATTATTCGTGCCGGAATACAGGTGACACCGAAAGGGCAGTGGGAAGCGGGACGAGTGCTGGGATTAACCCGCAGCCAGACGTTTCTGCGGGTGGTCTTGCCGCCCGCGCTGCAGCGCATTTATCCGGCACTGGTAAGCCAGTGCATCATCGTGATGCTGGGTTCGTCGGTGGTGTCGCAGGTCTCCTACGAGGAGCTGACCTTCGCCGCTAACCTGATCCAGTCGCGCACCTTCTTAAGTTTTGAGGTCTATCTGGTGACCACGCTGATCTACCTGGCGTTGTCGATTGCGATGCGCCATCTGCTGCTGGCGATTGGCCGTAAATGGTTTGGAGTGCAGCCATCATGATGACGACCTTTACCGACTGGGACATCCTGCGCAACCTGCTGCTGGCGGCACGCTGGACCCTGTTGCTGTCGCTGGTGGCCTTTGTCGGCGGCACGCTGGTGACGCTGCCGCTGCTGTTTATGCGCCTGCTGCAACGCAAATGGTTAACGCGGCTGGTACGCGGTTACACCGCGCTGTTTCAGGGCACGCCGCTGCTGATGCAGCTGTTTCTGGCGTTTTTCGGTGTCGGCCTGTTCGGCATTGATGTTGCACCCTGGACGGCGGCCTCGCTGGCGCTGACCTTCTACACCAGCGCCTTTCTGGTCGATATCTGGTACGGCAGCATCCGCGCCCTGCCAAAAGGCCAGTGGGAAGCGTCGCGCTGTCTCGGCCTGACCTTTGGTCAGACGCTGTGGCGGGTCATTGCGCCGCAGGCGATCCGCATCGGTATTGCCCCGACGGTGGGGTTTGCTGTCCAGGTGATCAAGGGCACCGCGCTGGCGTCAATTATCGGGTTCATCGAGCTGACCAAGGCGGGCACCATTCTGAACAACGTGACCTATCAGCCGTTTAAAGTCTTTGGGCTGGTGGCGCTGGGCTACTTCCTGATGTGTTATCCGCTGTCTCGCTACAGCCAGTATCTGGAGAAAAAATTCAATGCCGCTCATCACCATTAATCAGGTGCAAAAATATTACGGCGACAACCATGTGTTGAAAGGCGTGGATCTGGATATCGACATGGGCGAGGTGATCTCAATCATCGGTCGCAGCGGATCGGGCAAAAGCACGCTGCTGCGCTGCATGAACGGGCTGGAAGGCTATCAGGAGGGCAGCATCAAGCTCGGCGGTATGACGATTACCGATCGCGACTCGCAGGCGCGTGAAATCAGCCGCTCGGTCGGGATGGTGTTTCAGAGCTTCAACCTGTTCCCGCACATGACGGCACTGGAGAACGTGATGCTGGCGCCGCGCCGGGTGCTGAAAAAAAGCGAGGCCGAGTGCCGGGCGCTGGCGGCGCAGATGCTGGAGAAGGTCGGGCTGGGCGAGCGTCTCAACTACTATCCTGCCAGCCTCTCCGGCGGTCAGCAGCAGCGCGTGGCGATAGCCCGTGCACTGGCGATGACGCCGAAAGTTTTACTCTGTGATGAGATCACCTCCGCGCTCGATCCCGAGCTGGTGGGCGAAGTGCTCAAAGTTCTGGAGCAGCTGGCGTCAGAAGGGATGACGCTGATCCTCGTCACGCATGAAATGAGCTTCGCCCGCGACGTGGGCGATCGTGTGGTCTTTATGCATCAGGGGCGCGTATGGGAGCAGGGCGACAGTAAGACGCTGTTCGCTCAGCCGCAGTCACCGGAGCTGAAGCAGTTTATCTCTTCGGTTCGCCTCTGATTCTGAAAAAGGAAATTACGATGGATATCAATCACTACCCGCAACTTAACCCGCCACAGCGTCTGCTGATGGGGCCAGGACCGATCAATGCCGATCCACGTGTGCTGCGCGCCATGTCGAGTCAGCTGCTGGGGCAGTACGATCCCGCGATGACCCACTACATGAATGAAGTGATGGCGCTCTATCGCGGCGTGTTTCGCACAGAGAACCGCTGGACACTGCTGATTGACGGCACCTCCCGCGCCGGTATCGAATCGATTCTGCTGTCATCGATCCGGCCTGGCGACAAAGTACTGGTACCGGTGTTTGGCCGCTTTGGTCATCTGCTGTGCGAAATTGCCCGCCGCTGTCGTGCGGAAGTGCACACCATTGAAGTGCCGTGGGGCGAAGTCTTTACTCCCGACCAGATCGAAGATGCGATCAAAAAAGTGCGGCCGCGCCTGCTGCTGACCGTGCAGGGCGACACCTCAACCACCATGCTGCAGCCGCTTGAGCAATTGGGCGCGATCTGCAAACAGTATGGCGTGCTGTTCTACACCGATGCCACCGCGTCGCTGGCGGGTAACGCGCTGGAAACGGACGCCTGGGGGCTTGATGCCGTATCCGCGGGGATGCAGAAATGCCTGGGCGGTCCATCGGGTACCTCGCCGATCACGCTGAGTGCAGAGATGGAAGCGGTGATCCGCAAACGCAAATGCGTAGAGCAGGGGATCCGCACCGAGGCGCATCAGGATGGCGAAGAGGAGATGATCTACTCCAACTATTTTGATCTCGGCATGATCATGGATTACTGGGGGCCGGAGCGGCTCAACCACCATACCGAAGCGACCAGCGCACTGTTTGGCGCGCGCGAGTGCGCCCGGCTGATCCTGCAGGAGGGGCTGGACAACGGCATCGCCCGCCACAAGCTGCACGGTGAAGCATTGCTGAAAGGCATTCAGGGGATGGAGCTGGAGACCTTCGGCGACCTGAAACACAAAATGAACAACGTGCTGGGCGTGATGATCCCGTCTGGCGTAAACGGCGATCAGGTGCGCAAGCTGATGCTGGAAGATTTCGGCATTGAGATTGGCACCTCGTTTGGCCCGCTGCATGGCAAGGTGTGGCGCATTGGCACCATGGGCTACAACGCGCGTAAAGATTGCGTGATGCAGACTCTCTCCGCGCTGGAAACGGTGCTGACCTATGTCGGCTATCGCACGCCACAGGGTGCCGCCGCGCAGGCCGCCTGGGATCACTACGGGAGCCACGCATGATGATGAGCGCCAGCGAAGCCCAGGCCGCTGCACAGCGCGTTATGGCGCGCTGCGATGCGCTGGCGGCGATCAGCGAAACGGCCGAGGGGCTGACCCGCGTCTACCTCTCACCCGAACATCTGCGCGCCAACGCTTTTGTCGGTGAGTGGATGCAGGCGGCGGGGATGCAGGTGTGGCAGGATGAAGTGGGCAATATCTGTGGGCGCTACGAGGCGGCAGAAGCGGGTGCACCCGCGTTATTGCTTGGTTCGCATCTCGACACGGTGCGCAACGCCGGTCGCTATGACGGCATGCTGGGCGTGCTCAGCGCGATTGAAACCGTACAGTGGCTTAACGAAAATCAGCGCCGCTTACCGCTGGCGATTGAAGTCATTGGCTTTGGTGACGAAGAGGGCACACGTTTTGGCATTACGCTGCTCGGCAGTCGTGGCATTACCGGCAGCTGGCCGCAAAGCTGGGTGACGCATCCTGACGGCAACGGCATTACCGTGGCGCAGGCGATGGCGGATGTCGGGCTCGACAGCGACAGGATCGCATCTGCGGCGCGGCGGGTTGAGGATATCGTCGGTTATCTTGAGCTGCACATCGAGCAGGGCCCCTGCCTGGAGCAGGAGGATCTGGCGCTCGGTGTAGTCACGGCCATCAACGGTGCGCGCCGCCTCAACTGCCGTTTCACCGGTGAAGCGGGCCATGCGGGCACGGTGCCGATGACCCACCGCAAAGATGCGCTGGCTGCCGCTGCCGAGTGGATGGTGTTTATTGAGCAGACCACCCGTGAGCAGGATCCGCAACTGGTGGCTACCGTCGGTACGATTAACTGCGCGCCGGGAGCGGTCAATGTAATCCCTGGCGAGGTATCGCTGTCGCTGGACGTGCGCGGTCCGCTGGATAACCCACTGGAGACACTGCTCTCCAGTCTGTTAACCCAGGCGGAGGCGATTGCGCTGCGGCGTGGACTCCGCTTTGAGTCGAACGAATATTATCGCATCGGTGCCACCGCCTGTGACTCCGCGCTGCAGCAGGCGCTGAGTCATGCGGTGGAAACGGTGCAGGGTCGCAGCCTGTCACTGCCGAGCGGTGCCGGGCACGACGCCATCGCTATCGCTGAACGCTGGCCGGTCGGCATGCTATTTGTGCGTAACCATCGCGGTATCAGCCACCATCCGGCAGAGTCTGTCGCGGTGGCTGATGTGGCGCCCGCGCTGCAGGCTTATTTACAGGCGGTCTCGCTGATTGCTGAACGGAGCTGAACATGGAATTAGCCGCATTTAATCAGCTGTCGGCTGACGAGGCGCAGGCGGCCATCCGGCATTGTGTTGCCATTCCGCACTGGCAGCAGTCGCTGGTGGCGGCGCGGCCTTTTGACACCCTGGATGCGCTACGGGAAACCGCCGATGCGCTGGCTCGCCAGTGGCATCAGACTGAGCTGGAGGCCGCACTGTCGGCGCATCCCCGCATTGGCGAACGCGCGAACGGCGCGGATAAAGAAGCGGCACTTTCACGCGGAGAGCAGTCTGCGATGCAGCAGGCCGACAGCGCTTTGCAGCAGGCAATGCAGCAGGGGAATCAGGCGTATGAAGCCCGTTTTGGCCGGGTGTTTCTGATTCGCGCCACAGGGCGCAGCGGCGAGCAGATGCTGGCAGAGTTGCAGCGTCGGTTGCAGAATAGCGATCCTGCCGAGCAGCAGGAGGCGCTGGATCAGCTGCGTGAAATTACCCTGTTACGCCTGAAGGAGACGATTCAATGAGTACTGTTACCACCCATATTCTGGACACGGCGCTGGGCAAACCGGCCAGCGGTGTAGCGATTTCACTTGAGCAGAACAGCCCGGAAGGGTGGTTTCCGATTTCACAGGGTGAAACCGACAGCGACGGGCGTCTGAAAGATCTGACGCCCGAGCCGCTGACGCCGGGCCACTACCGTTTAACGGCAGAAATCGGCGACTATTTTGCTGCCGCCGGTCGGGATGCACTCTACGTCAGCGCGCAGATCGATTTTATGATTGCCGAAGCGGGCAGCCATTTTCATCTGCCGTTTCTGATTTCGCCCTGGTCGTGGTCAACTTATCGCGGCAGTTAATGGGCGGTCTGACTTCCCGCCCGCCATTCACAGCGAAAAGCGATCCGCATCCTGCCAGGCCGGGAAGCGCTCGCGATAAGCATTCAGTGCGTCCAGCGACAGCTCTGCGTCCAGCCTGGCGCGCTGGTGCGGCTCAGCCGCGCTGAGGATCTCACCCTGCGGTGAAATAATCTGGCTGTCGCCGCTGTATTCATGCTGATTGCCGTCACTGCCGACGCGGTTACAGCCTGCTACATAAGCCTGATTCTCAATTGCCCGCGCCAGCAGCAGTGCCTGCCAGTGCAGTGCACGCGGTGCAGGCCAGTTGGCGACATAGAGCGCCAGATCGTAATCGTTGCGGTTGCGCGAGAAGACCGGGAAACGCAGGTCGTAACAGATTTGCGGCAGGATGCGCCAGCCGCGCCACTCAAACACCTGACGCTGTTCGCCAGGCAGATAGTGGTGATGCTCGTCCGCCATGCGGAACAGGTGGCGCTTGTCATACTGATGCAGCGTGCCGTCCGGCTCCACCAGCAGAAAGCGGTTTACCGCGCCGTGTTCGGTCTGAATCGCCGCGCTACCGCCGACCAGGGCATCGTTGCGACGGGCATGCTGATGCAGCCACTCCACCACCTGCGCCTGAGGCAGCGAGCTTTTCGCCGCTTCCATTGCAAAGCCGGTGGTAAACATCTCTGGCAGTAAAATCAGATCGCGCCCGGTGAGTCCATCCAGTTGCTCGTCAAAATGGCGCAGGTTGGCCTCGCCATCCATCCAGCTCAGCGTCTCCTGCAGTAACGTGATTTTTAAAGCTGACATAAGCGCTCCGCGGCGGCATCTAATGTCGCCGGCTGTTTGGCAAAACAGAGGCGGATCAGTTTATGAGGAAAGGGATCGGCGCAGAACACCGACAGAGGAATCGCGGCAACGCCCACTTCGCGGGTCAGCCACTGGCAGAAACTGACATCATCCAGATCGGAGATGGCGCTGTAATCGACCAGCAAAAAGTAGGTGCCTTCGCAGGGGAGTACCTTAAAGCGGCTGCTGCTTAGCGCCGTTGCCAGCCGATCGCGGCGGTCACGATAAAACGCTGGCAGCTCAAGATAGTGCTCCGGATGCTCACGCAGCATATCGGCAATCGCCAGCTGCGCCGGCGTATTCACCGAGAAGGTCAGATACTGATGCACCTTGCGCAGTTCCGCGCTGATCGCGGCAGGGGCAATGCAGTAGCCCACTTTCCAGCCGGTCATATGGAAGGTCTTACCAAACGACGACACCGCGATAGCGCGCTGGCGCAGTTCGGGATGTGCCAGCACGCTGGCGTGGCCTGCCTGATCGAAGCAGATGTGCTCATAGACTTCGTCGCTCAGTACATAGACCGGTCGCGCAGCAATCGCCTGCCATAGCGCGGTGAAATCCTGCTGCTGCCAGACGGTGGCGGAAGGATTGTGCGGCGTATTCAGGATCACCAGCCGGGTTTTATCACTCAGCAGCGCAGCAAACGCCTGCCAGTCCACCCGGAAAGCGGGCGGCTGCAGCGTAATGCGTTTCATCACGCCGCCCGACAACTCTACCGCAGGCGCATAGCTGTCGTAGCTGGGATCAAAGCAGATCACCTCATCGCCTGGCCGCACCAGCGCGGTAATCGCCGCATAGAGCGCTTCGGTTGCGCCCGCCGTCACCGTAATCTCTGTTTCGACATCAGGACGATAGTCATAGAGCCGCGCGGTTTTCTCTGCAATCGCCTCACGTAACGGCAGCGCACCGGTCATCGGCGCATACTGGTTCGCGCCCTGGCTGACGTGATACGCCAGCCGCTGCTGCAGATAGTCCGGGCCGCTAAAATCAGGAAAGCCCTGAGAGAGATTGATAGCGTTATGCTGCTGCGCCAGCGCACTCATCTGGCTGAAAATGGTGGTGCCGAGCAAAGGGAGTTTACTCTCGGGGATCAGGTTGTGCTGCGTCATGATGTCAGGCCTTAAGCGCGAAGATTGATGCGGTGTCACCCGGTGTTTGTGCCACTATAAACAGGATGATAGTATTTGGCAATCAAGACGCTTAGATGGCTAAATGCGTCATGCTCCACACCTCAGCTTCGTTAGCTTCGTTTGCTTACCCCGGTCACTGACAAGTGTCAGCTCCCGGGGATGCGCGCACTTGCTGCCTTGCTGAGATGCGGATCATTTAGCATTTACATGCGTCATGCTCCGGGCGTCAGCGGCGTTGGCTGCACTTACTTACCCCGGTCACTGACGAGTGTCAGCTCCCGGGGATAAGCGCACTTGCTGCCTTGCTGAGATGCGGATCATCTGGCAGGACCCGGAGAGTATGGTTCAGCAGTCAGGCACCAGACCCATAAAATTCTGTTACTTCGATCCCGGCTCAATCACCTCATATCCCGGCAACTGAAACGCCCGGTATATCACGTCCGTCCTGCTGCACCGGTGCAACACGCTCAGTCAGCAAAAACCATCAATAGCAAAGCCGCGGGCCGGCTGTTGGCTGCTGGCGGAATTTATAACGGCAATATCGAGGGGTTCAGAAAGACCGCCGGACAGCTCGGCGGCGATGCTCCAGCCGGTTTCGAGCAGGTCATGGATAACAAAGGTCTGCTCATTACCGGCGCCTCTGTAGCGGCAGGTCTTGCAATGGGAAAGCTGGGAACGGTAAGCGAATTAGAAAAGCTGTCTGCGTTATCAAAAGTACCTAAGCCACCTCCATCAGAATTTGTTAATTTTGAAACCAGACAGCTACAGAAGAAATTCAAGCACGCTGTAGATTTCAACCTGTCGGGCACTCCCAATGCCGAAGGGTTGAAGTCATATGAGCAGGCACTCAAAGCGCATATAGATGATCCACTGACACAACAAATCGCCGGCAAATACCGATGGAATCAGGATGTTAACCACTACTACAATCCTGAAACTAAAATTGATGTAATGACTAAACCTGATGGTAATTTCATCTCTGGATGGAAGTTATCCGAAACTCAAATTTCCGATCTGAAAGGTGAAGGTAATGTCTACTGATCAAAGCGAAGCAGATATGTTAGCCCTAATCGATTCGTTTGTTTCAGGTGCTATGTCGGCGCCAGAGTTTGAGGAAAAATACCTGAACGCATGGCGTGAACACAGAGCTGCTGACACAGCGGATAAACAAAACAAAGATACACAACGTTATTTTGACTCGGTATTCTCAGCTGTTGATTCTTATTGCTCTAATCCTGACCTGATTGACGAAGATGACTTAGATGCTCAGGGTTTGTTCGATTACGTCGTGAATTTAAGAAAAACCTGGGAAGAGTCACTCCTGGCTTGATGGCCTGGGCGAACTGAACATCATATCCCTGACCGTTATCTGAGCCACCCGAGATCACATTTCACCGCAAGGAACTTTTATGTCGCAGAGTCTTCCATTAGATCAGCTGGTCGCCGCCTGTCACTGGATTGGCGCGAAAGGCTGGGCACCGGCCACCGGCGGAAATATGTCGGTGCGCCGCGATGAACATGTCTGCCTGCTGAGTGAATCGGGCAAAGATAAAGGCACGCTGACGCGGGATGACTTTATCGAGGTCGATATTGCCACCAGCCAGTCGCTCTCTGGCCGTAAGCCGTCGGCAGAAACCGGTCTGCACACGATGATCTATCGACTCTTTCCCGAGGCGGGCGCAGTGCTGCATACCCACACCGTGAATGCGACGGTGCTGTCGCGGGTGGAGCAGGGTGCGGCGCTGCTGCTGCACGGCTATGAGATGCAAAAATCGTTAAGTGGCCAGCACACCCATCTGGATACGCTCGCCATTCCTGTGTTCGACAACAGCCAGGACATTGCGGCGCTGGCGTCAGAAATTGAAGATTACGCCGCCCGCTTTCCGCTGCGTTACGGCTTTCTGCTGCGCGGTCACGGCTTAACCTGCTGGGGCCGGGATGTCAGCGAAGCACGACGTCATCTGGAAGGTCTGGAATTTTTATTTGAATGTGAACGTCAACGTCGCCTGCTGGAGAGAGCATGATTCGCGCCATTGTTACTGATATCGAAGGCACCACCAGCGATATCCGTTTTGTACATAACATCCTGTTTCCCTACGCCCGTGAGCATCTGGCGAGTTTTTTGCGTGAAAATGCGCATCAGCCCGAGGTCGCCGCAGCGCTGCAGTCGGTACGTGAGGAGGCCGGTCAGCCGCAGGCCGACCTGGATGCGGTGACAGAGATTCTGCTGGGGTTTATGGACCAGGATCGCAAATCAACGGGCCTGAAAGCGCTGCAGGGCATGATCTGGCGCGATGGCTATGTTAACGGCAGTTTTACCGGCCATCTCTATCCTGACGTCCTGCCAGCACTGACCCGCTGGAAGGCGCAGGGCATTGAACTGTATGTATATTCCTCCGGCTCGGTTGCGGCGCAGAAATTGTTATTTGGCTACAGCGACGAAGGTGATATTACTGACCTCTTCAGCGGCTATTTTGATACGCACGTGGGTGCCAAACGCGAAGTCGCAGCCTATCGCGCTATCGCCGCTGAAATTGGTCAGCCAGCGGAGCAGCTGCTGTTTCTCTCCGATATTCATCAGGAGCTGGATGCCGCCGCTGAGGCGGGCTGGCAGACGCTGCAACTACTGCGTGGCGATGTGGACGGCGAGAGCCGCCATCGTCAGGTGACAGATTTTTCCCAGATTAACCCGGAGTCAATTTAGGATGAGCGCACTGACTATTTTTACCGACCGCGAAGCCAGCCAGCCGGTGTGGCACAGCACCGACGCGGAAGAGATTCGTGAACGCCTGAGCACCAAAGGCGTCCGTTTTGAGCGCTGGGAAGCCGATCGCGATCTGGGTGAAAATCCGGATCCCGTAACGGTGATCAACGCCTATCAGCATGCGATCGATCGGCTGGTGGCAGAGAAGGGCTATCAGAGCTGGGATGTGATCAGCATGCGCGCCGATAATCCGCAGAAAACCGTGCTGCGCGAGAAGTTCCTCTCTGAACATACACACGGCGAAGATGAGGTGCGTTTCTTTGTTGAGGGTGCCGGACTCTTCTGTCTGCACCTGGATGGCGAGATCCTGCAGATCCTCTGCGAAAAAAACGATCTGATCTCGGTACCAGCGGGAACACCACACTGGTTTGATATGGGATCGTCACCGCACTTCACGGCTATCCGTATTTTCGATAATCAGGAAGGCTGGGTAGCGAACTTTACCGGCGATAAGATTGCGGATGCCTATCCGCGTCTGGCGTAAACCGCCCGTCGTTTTCGCAAGGCGTTTGCCGCTCACGGTAAACGCCTTGCAGACCGTTATTGTGGCTGGAAAATGCCACCCTGAACCTGGTCAGGCGTGACTACCCCGGTGTCCAGTACCCAGCCGCTGATCAGGGTGGCGGGCGTGACATCAAACGCCGGGTTATAGACCTTCGCCGCTTCCGGCGCCCACTGCACGCTGCCAAAACTGCCGGCAACGCCCGTCACTTCACTGGCGGCGCGCTGTTCAATAGGAATCGCTGCGCCGTCCGGACAGCTGCGATCCAGCGTGGTATGCGGGGCCGCCACGTAAAACGGAATCTGATGATAATGGGCCAGCACCGCCAGGCTGTAGGTGCCGATTTTATTCGCCACATCGCCGTTGGCGGCAATGCGGTCAGCGCCTACCCATACGGCATCGACCTCTCCACGTGCCATCAGGCTGGCGGCCATGGAATCGGTAATCAGGGTGTAAGGAATCGCCAGCTCACCCAGCTCCCAGGCGGTTAACCGGCCGCCCTGTAACAGCGGACGGGTTTCATCAACCCAGACATTCTTAATCAGCCCCTGCTGATGGGCGCGGGCAATCACGCCAAGGGCGGTGCCCACACCGGCGGTGGCAAGTCCGCCGGTATTACAGTGGGTCAGCAGCTGGCTGCCGGGTTTTACCCGCGTACAACCCGCGTCAGCGATGGCGTCACACAGCTGCTTATCTTCCTGCACCAGCCGCCAGGCTTCCTCTGCCAGTGCGGGGGCAAAGTCCGGCTGCGCCAGCGCCAGTTTCATCCGGTCCAGATTGTTCATCAGATTGACAGCGGTAGGGCGGGCGGCGCGCAGGGTCGCCAGTGCCTGCGTCAGTTCAGCGCGCGTCTGCCCCTGTTCTGCCAGCAACGCCAGCAGCAGCGAGGCGGAAAGGCCGATCAGCGGCGCACCGCGCACCCGCAGCGCATGAATATGTTCAATCAGCTGGGGCACGCTGTGCGCGGACAGCCAGTTCTTTTGCTGCGGCAGTGCCTGCTGATCCAGAATCCAGAGCTGATTGTCACGAACCTGTAAGCTGGTGGTTTGAAGTGTCTGCATTGTGGGTGAAATCCATGTTGCGTTAATGATACCTATTGTGCCAACATGCTGAACGGATGTATAGACGTCTGAACGGCTTATTACACCCAGGTTATCCCCCTTCGATTGATGAGGAACAGGCAATGTCGCAATACCGTACCTTTACTGCTGCTGATGCTGTGGAATATGCCCGACAATTTGGCGGCGTGGACAATCCTGCCGCGCTGAGCAGCGCAGAAGAGATTGGTGATGGCAACCTCAACCTGGTGTTTAAAATTTATGACGATCAGGGCAACAGCCGGGTGGTGGTCAAGCAGGCGCTGCCCTATGTGCGCTGTGTGGGTGAGTCGTGGCCGCTGACGCTGGATCGGGCGCGGCTGGAAGCGCAGACCCTGGTCGAACACTACAAATATTGTCCGCAGCACACGGTGAAGATCACCCATTACGATGCGGAGCTGGCGGTGATGGTAATGGAAGATCTCTCCAGTCATCGCATCTGGCGCGGCGAGCTGGTGAAGGGCGCTTACTACCCGGAAGCGGCTCAGCAGTTAGGCGACTATCTGGCACAAACCCTGTTTCATACCTCCGATTTCATCCTGCATCCGCACCAGAAAAAAGCGGAAGTGGCGCGTTTTATTAATCCGGAAATGTGTGAAATCACCGAAGATCTTTTCTTTAACGATCCCTATACCGACCATGAGCGCAATAGCTATCCCGAAGCGCTTGAACCGCTGGTCGCCAGCCTGCGTAATGACGATGCACTGCGCATTGCGGTGGGCGGTCTCAAGCATCGTTTCTTTGCCCACGCTGAAGCGCTGCTGCATGGTGATATTCACAGCGGATCGATTTTCGTTGCTGATGGCAGCCTGAAAGCGATTGATGCGGAATTTGGTTATTTTGGCCCTATCGGTTTTGATGTCGGCACCGCCATCGGCAACCTGCTGATTAACTACTGCGGCGTGCCGGGTCTGCTGCCACCGCGTGAGGCCGCCGATGCACGCGAGCAGCGTCTCAGCGATGTACACACCCTCTGGACCACCTTTGCCTCGGGCTTTCTGGCACTGGCGGCAGAGAAAACCCGTGATGAGGCGCTGGCTTATCCAGGCTATGCGGAGGCGTTTCTGCGTAAAGTATGGGCCGATACCATTGGTTACTGCGGCACCGAACTGATTCGCCGCACGGTGGGGATGTCACACGTGGCGGATATGAAGCTGATTGCCGATCCGGCGATGCGTACCGACTGCATCCGTAATGCAATTAATCTGGGACGCACGCTGATTCTGGCGGCCGATCATGTAGAAGATGTGGATGCGCTGATTGCCCGCATCCGTCAGGCGGGATAAAAAAAGCCGACGTGATGTCGGCTTTCAGGTAAATCAAAGGCTGGCTGTAAGAGTGTGCCCGCGCCGGAAACAGGGGCAGATCGGAAAGTCGCTAAAGCCATCCCTGGCTCGCTCGGCCCGCGTCGTCCTGACGCGGGACGCTTTCCTCTTCTGACCCTGTTCCTGCGCCGGTGATGCAGGCTAACGCTAACCCTATGCTGCCTCACTCGCCCGCGACGCAGCCTGAGGGGCTTTCTCTGGCACCGGCACTGCCAGCGCATCCGCCTCAAACTCATCGACGTTAATCGAACGCAGGCGGCTGGCCTCAGCACGCTGCAACACTTCAGCCTCTTTAGCATCAATCCAGCCCTGCTCCAGCGCGCGCTTCGCCAGCGCATCCAGCCGGGTAAAGGAGAGGTGCTGCTTCGTCTGTTTGCACAGCCTGTCATGGATCACTTCTGCCGCCATCACATCCTGCAACGCCTGTTCCAGCTGACCGGCAGGGTTGTGCTCGCTGGGCGTCAGGTACATGCCACGGCCCAGACGGCTGCGGGTAGCTGACGGCTGTTGCAGCAGTTTTGCCAGCTGATGGTCCAGACGGTCAGACGGAGCAGGGCAGTGATGACCGCCTGCAAAAATAGTCATCCGCAATGCGCCCGCGACCAGACGGTTCGGGAAATTACGCAGCAGATCGTCCATCGCGACTTCCGCCTGATGTAACGCATCCTGCACGCCCCAGTGAACCAGCGGCAGATCGGCTTCGTTGCGGCCTTCATCGTCATAGCGTTTCAGCGTCGCCGAAGCGAGATAGAGCTGGCTCAGCACATCGCCCAGACGCGCCGAAATACGCTCACGACGTTTCAGGCTGCCGCCCAGCACCGCCATCGACACATCAGAGAGCAACGCCAGGTTGGCACTGATGCGGTTCAGATGCTGATAGTAACGACGGGTGCCATCGCGGGTCGGGGTGGCGCTGGTGCGTCCGGCGGTTAAGCCCAGCCACAGGCTGCGCATGGTGCTGCTGCCGACATGGCCGATGTGGCTGAACAGCGCCTGATCAAACGCGTTAACATCGTTGCTGGCTGCCGCCGCCATCTCCTGCAGTACGTAAGGATGGCAGCGAATCGCACCCTGTCCGAAGATAATCATGCTGCGGGTCAGAATATTAGCGCCTTCTACCGTGATGGCGATAGGCGCACCCTGATAGGCGCGGGCCAGGAAGTTGCTGTTACCCAGCATAATGCCTTTACCGCCGGCAATATCCATGGCGTCGATAATGGCGCGCTGACCGCGATGGGTGCAGTGATATTTCACAATCGCCGACAGCACTGCCGGTTTTTCACCCTGCATAATACCGGCGGTAATCAGCGTGGCCGCCGCATCCATCACGTAGGCGTTACCGGCAATGCGCGCCAGCGGCTCTTCAATTCCTTCCATCTTACCGATTGAGACGCGGAACTGACGACGGATATGGGCATAGGCGCCTGTCGCCAGCGCCACACTTTTCAGGCTGCCGGTTGAGTTCGATGGCAGCGTAATGCCGCGACCCACAGACAGACACTCCACCAGCATCCGCCAGCCCTGACCGGCCATTTGTGGGCCGCCGATAATATAGTCAATCGGTACAAAGATATTATTGCCGCGTGTCGGCCCGTTCTGGAACGGCACGTTAAGCGGGAAGTGGCGATGGCCAATCTCCACGCCGGGCGTGTTGGTCGGGATCAGCGCACAGGTAATGCCAGGATTTTCGTTATCGCTGAGCAGATGATCCGGGTCGGAGAGTTTAAATGCCAGCCCCAGCACGGTGGCGATCGGCGCCAGCGTAATATAGCGCTTGTTCCAGGTCAGCCGCATGCCCAGCACCTGCTGACCCTGCCACTCGCCCATGCAGACCACGCCGGTATCGGGGATGGCTCCGGCATCTGAGCCCGCTTCCGGACTGGTCAGCGCAAAGCAGGGGATCTCATCGCCGCGTGCCAGCCGGGGTAAATAGTGATTTTTCTGCTCTTCAGTGCCGTAGTGTTGCAGCAGTTCGCCCGGACCTAATGAGTTAGGCACGCCCACGGTAATCGCCAGAATCCCTGAGACGCCCGACAGTTTTTGCAGCACGCAGGCCTGCGCATAGGCTGAGAAATCGAGTCCGCCATACTCTTTTTTGATAATCATCGCGAAGAAACGATGCTCTTTCAGATAAGCCCACAGTTCCGGCGGCATATCGGCCAGCTCATGGGTGATCTGGAAATCGTTGGCCATGCGGCATGCTTCTTCAACCGGACCATTGAGAAAAGCCTGCTCGTCGGCAGTCAGGCGCGGCTGCGGATAGTTGTGCAGCTTCTGCCAGTCTGGTTTGCCCTGAAACAGATCGCCTTCCCACCAGGTGGTGCCCGCATCGATCGCTTCTTTTTCGGTGCGTGACATCGGCGGCATCACCTGCTGGAAGCGCTGAAACATCGGCTTTGAAAACAGGCTGCGGCGCAGTGACGGCAGGTTGAACGGCAGCAGGATGATCGCCAGCGGCAACAGTAACCATGGCGTCCAGAGGTGAGCAAAAGCCATCGCAGCAGTCCACAGCAGCAGAATCGCGCTGCTGAGCCGCAACGACAGGCGGTGATAGAACAGGGCGCCAATCAGCGCCACCGTGGCAAGTATCGAGACAACCATCATAATGAACCGCTCCAAGTAGTAAGAGGTCTGACCTGTTATGTAGAGAGGTTTAGAGCAGTTGGGTTGATTTATCAATTTGTTTACATCGCAATTACAACCTGCCTCACAAAAACCGATTTCTGTCCATTTTTGCATCACCCGCTGCAGTGATAATCGCCGCCACTGCCTGGCCAGCCATGGCATGACGCTTTGCGCTGACCGGCCATTCCGTTAAACTTGCTGCGATTAACCTCTCCTAAAAAAGGACATCCCTATGTACCAGGACATTATCCGCTCTGAGCTTAATGAAGCTGCTGATACGCTGAATAAATTCCTCAGCGACGAGGCCAATATCCATGCGATCCAGCGTGCGGCGGTGCTGCTGGCTGACAGCTTTAAGGCGGGCGGCAAGGTGCTTTCCTGCGGTAACGGCGGTTCACATTGCGATGCGATGCATTTCGCTGAAGAGCTGACCGGTCGCTACCGCGAAAATCGTCCTGGCTATCCGGCGATTGCCATCTCTGATGTCAGCCATCTCTCCTGCGTCAGTAATGATTTTGGTTATGACTATGTCTTTTCACGCTATGTGGAAGCGGTAGGGCGTCCGGGCGATGTGCTGCTGGGCCTCTCAACTTCCGGTAACTCTGCCAATATCATTAAAGCGATTGAAGCTGCCCGTGCGCAGGGGATGAAAGTGATCACCCTGACCGGTAAAGATGGCGGTAAGATGGCAGGCAGTGCCGACATTGAAATCCGGGTGCCACACTTTGGTTATGCCGATCGCATCCAGGAGATCCACATTAAAGTGATCCACATCCTGATGCTGCTGGTCGAAAAAGAGATGGTGAAGTAACTGCGCTGGCCTCCCGCCTGACGGGAGGCCGCTTACTCTAAGGCGGTGGCTATGTGCGAATTGCTCGGGATGAGCGCCAATGTTCCCACGGATATCTGTTTCAGCTTTACCGGTCTGGTTCAGCGTGGCGGTGGAACCGGGCCTCACAAAGATGGCTGGGGCATTACCTTCTACGAAGATAAAGGTTGTCGTACGTTTAAAGATCCGCTGCCGAGCTTTAACTCGCCGATTGCGCGTCTGGTGCAGGAGTATCCGATCAAATCGCATTCGGTGGTGGCGCACATCCGCCAGGCGAATCGCGGGCAGGTGTCGCTGGAAAATACCCACCCGTTTACCCGTGAGTTGTGGGGCCGTAACTGGACCTATGCGCACAACGGGCAGCTCAGGGGCTATCGGCAGCTGGAGACCGGCACATTCCGGCCAGTAGGCGAAACGGACAGCGAGAAGGCGTTCTGCTGGATCCTGCATCAGCTGGCGACGCGCTATCCGCGTACGCCAGGCAACTGGCCTGCGGTATTCCGTTTTATCGGGGAGCTTGCCGGCACGTTGCGGCAGAAGGGCGTGTTTAACATGCTGCTGTCAGACGGCCGTTATCTGATGGCCTTTTGCTCCACCAATCTTTACTGGATCACCCGTCGCGCACCCTTTGGCCGGGCGCAGTTACTGGATCAGGATGTGGAGGTCGATTTTCAGCAGCACACCACGCCGCATGACGTGGTGACGGTGATTGCTACGCAGCCACTGACGGCCAATGAAACCTGGCAGCGGATCGTGCCAGGTGAATGGGCGTTATTCTGCCTTGGAGAGCGCCAGGAATGAACGTGAAGCCGCTTCGGGACTGGCTAAAACCGGTGCCGGGCTGCTGTTCATCACATATTTACCGCTGGCGACATTAACCATCGGCGGCTGATGATATTTAGCAAAGTAAGCGTATCCCGGCTGCAGCTGCTGCCAGAAACTGGCATAGGTGGAGTAGCGGTGACGCTGCATATTGCTGTCGGTCATGCGGAATGGATAGATGCTGATGCTGATATCCTGCTGGCCGTTACGCAGTGCGGCATTCACATAGGTAAAAATCTCATCCATATAGGCGTTAGTCATGGCATAGCAGCCAATCGACTTACAGTCGCCATGAATCATCAGGTAATTGCCGCTGTAGCCCTGATTACGATCGTACTGATTCGGAAAGCCGATGTTGATCGCGCGATAAAACCGGCTATCCGGCTTCAGCTGATTCAGCTTCACGTTGTAAAAACCTTCCGGGCTTTTGAAATCGCCTTCACGGCGTTTCGGGCCGAGGCCGCCAGAAAAGTTACAGATGCGGTAGGTGTCCAGCAGGCGGTATTCGTTACCGATTTTGCCGTAGAGTTCGAGCGTGCGTTCTTCCTTGAAGATCTGGATATAGACCGGGGTGCCAAGTAACTGCTTCTTTAATTCTTTGCTGACCGGTGCCGTTGAGACGGGTTCGGGTGTCATTGCCATGCTGAGGGCTGGCAGTAAAATCATCGCAAACAGGAGTGCGATTTTGCCCATGCTGTGTGTACCTTGAGGTGAAGAGAACATGACGCAAAATGTGCGTCTCTGTTTGCATTATCGGAACTGTCCGCTACCGCAGCGCAACATTAAACATTGTCTGTTTTTTTAGCAAGACGGCGTCAGCCAAATTCGCGATTTACTGAAAGATATTCGGCCAGAAATTTGTAAACTTTAATCGTCAGCGCGACAAATATTGCAGTTACCCCTGCCAACTGTATACTTATCCAGTGCCGGAGGGGGTATGCGTAAAATCATTCATGTCGATATGGACTGCTTCTATGCCGCGGTGGAGATGCGTGATAATCCCCAGCTGCGCGACATCCCGATCGCCATTGGTGGCAGCCGCGAGCGTCGCGGCGTGATCAGCACCGCCAACTATCCGGCGCGCAAATTTGGCGTGCGCAGCGCGATGCCAACCGGCATGGCCCTCAAGTTATGCCCGCATCTGCGTCTGCTGCCAGGACGCTTTGACGCCTATAAAGAAGCCTCCGCGCAGATCCGCGACATCTTTACCCGCTATACGCCGCTGATTGAACCGCTCTCCCTCGATGAAGCTTACCTGGATGTCACCGACAGCCCCCACTGTCACGGCTCTGCCACGCTGATGGCGCAGGCGATCCGTGCCACCATCTACCGTGAAACCGGGCTTACCGCCTCAGCGGGCATCGCCCCGATTAAATTTCTGGCGAAGATCGCCTCTGACCTCAATAAGCCGGACGGCCAGTTCGTGATTACCCCGCCGGAGATGTCCGGTTTTCTGCTGACCCTGCCGCTGGCGAAGATCCCTGGCGTCGGCAAGGTCTCGGCCAAAAAGCTGGAAGAGATGGGGCTGGTGACCTGTGGCGACGTGCAGAAGGCGGACTTAGCGCTGCTGTTAAAGCGCTTTGGCAAGTTTGGCCGGGTGCTGTGGGAGCGCAGCAATGGCATTGATGACCGCAGCGTGATCGTTGAGCGCGAGCGTAAATCGCTGGGGGTTGAACGGACGCTGGCGGAAGATATCAGCGACTGGGATGCCTGCCTGGAAATTATCGATTTTCTCTACGCCGAACTGGAACGCCGGCTGACGCAGATCCGACCTGACAAGCAGGTGGCGCGACAGGGCGTCAAACTGAAGTTCAGTGATTTTCAGCAGACGACCCAGGAGCATATCTGGCCGGTGCTGAATAAAGAGGACATGATTGCCATCGTCCGTAAAACCTGGGATGAGCGTCGTGCCGGGCGCGGCGTGCGGCTGGTGGGATTACATGTGACGATGGTGGATCCCCAGCTGGAGCGTCAGCTGCTGCTGGGTCTGTAACCGTCAGCCTCACCGACCGGCAAGGCTGACATCCAATTACTTCTTATATTTCGCCGCCAGGGTCGCAAACCACGGGGCAACGAAATCCTCATTGCTGCCCCAGCCCGGAATGATCTTGTTCAGTGACGCGACGTTCACCGCGCCAGGCTGGCTGTTAAGCTGCTGCTGAGAGATCGATGCCGCTTTAAACTGATAAGTCGCTGGCGTCTCTTCACCGGCAATTTTCTTCGCCACCAGACGCATATTCACCGCGCCAATAGTTTTAGGATCCACCGCTACCGTCTGCACCCACGGGCTGTTTTTCTCGCGCATCAGCTGCAAATCCTGGTTCGAAACATCAATGCTATAGAGCTTGATCTCGGTACGGCCATTCTCCTGCAGCGCTTTGTAAGCGCCCTGGCTGAAGGCGTCCCAGGCACCCCAGATGGCGTCGATTTTGCCTTTCGGGTATTTCGCCAGAATCGCGCCAATTTTATTGGCGGTGTCGCCCTGAACGTCAGTTGAAACCGCACCAATCGACTCAAGCTGATGAATGCCCGGATTCTCTTTCAGCAGTTTTTCATACACCACCTGACGGCGTTCCATCGGCGGGAAACCGGCAACCCATAGCTTGACGATGTTCGCCTTGCCGTTGAAATCATGGATGAGCTGGCCCAGCGACAGCTGCGCCAGTGAAGCGTCATCCTGCGCGGTGACGGTGACGCCCGGGATCGGGCTATCCACCGGCGTATCAAACACCGACAGCTTAATGCCTGCATCGGCAATGCGCTTCACCAGTCCGCTGGCGTAGGGCGCTTTACCGTGCGACAGCACGATGCCGTCATATTTCTGGCTGATCGCCTGATTCACGAAATCCTGGAAGCGCGCATCGTCGCCATTGCTGAGGAAGGTGCTGACCTTGAAGCCAAGCTGGCGACCCTGCTGAATGGCACCGGCAACAAACTGGGTGGTGTTGTCATCGGAGCCGAGATTGCGGATCACCGCAATACGGATCGGGCCATCATGACTGGCGATAGCCGCAGGCACCGGCGTGACGGTATCCGCGAAGGCGGCGCTGGCGTTCAGCAGGCTCAGGGCCAGCAGCGAGAGTGTTATTTTTTGCATTGTTATCAACTCCGGTAAACGCGCCTCAGCGGCGCTGGATATAGGTGATCGCCAGTGCTAAAGCCAGCACCAGCCCTTTAATAATGTCCATGGCGTAATAGGGAACAGAGAGCATCACCAGACCGTTCTGCAGCACGCCGAGGATCACCGCACCGACCAATGTGCCCAGTGCATTCGGCTTGCCGGAGCCCGCCAGTGAGAAGCCAATCCACGCCGCCGCGACGGCGTCCATCAGGTAGCCGCTACCGGCATTCACCTGCGAGGAGCCGATACGTGAGGCGAGCAGAATGCCGCCCAGACCGGCCAGCAGTGAGGCGATCACATAAGCCAGCACCCGATAGCGGGTGGTGCGGATGCCGGAGAGGCGCGCTGCTTCCGGATTGCCGCCCAGCGCATACATCCGGCGACCATGTTTAGTCAGTGAGAGCGCCAGCTGCGCGGCGACGGTGACGACCAGCATAATGATGACGATGGTGGGCACCTGGCCGAGCAGGCCAAACGCCGCCGGAATGGTGCCTTCCGCCATATCACCGCTCGGCAGCACCATGTTCTCGGTGATCGATCCGCCAAAGCTGTAGGTCATCGCCACACCCTGAATCACGAACAAAGTCGCCAGCGTTGCCAGCATGTCGGGAATGCGCAGGATCACAATCAGAAAGGCGTTAAACAGCCCGACCAGGGTGCAGAGCGCCAGGGTGAGCAGGATGGCGGTGGTAGTGCCGAAGCCGTACCAGACAAACAGTGAAATCACTAACGCATTGGCCAGCGAGGCGGTCGATCCGACCGACAGATCAAAGCCGCCAACGGTCAGCGAGATCGAGACGCCGATCGCAATCACCGTGACAATGGCAATTGAGCGCAGAATATTGATGATGTTGTTGGGTTCAAGGAAGCTGTCGGAGGCGAGACCAAAAGCGGCGATCAGGATCACCACCGTGAGCAACATGCCCCATTTATAGAGAAAGTCGAACAACTGGTGACGCCACGGCGAGGCTGTCAGATTCAGGCTGGTTTCTTTGCTGCTCACGCAGGGGTTCCTCCGGTGGAATAGAGCAAAAGCGTCTCTTCGGTGACGTCGCGTGCAGCCAGCTCGGCCACAATGCGTCCATCCCAGAGCACGCAAATCCGGTCGCATAAACCGACCAGTTCAGAAAACTCTCCCGACGCGTAAATGATGCCTTTCCCCTCGCGCGCCAGGTTATCGATCAGGGTGAAGAGTTCGGTTTTGGCTTTGATATCGACGCCTTTCGTCGGCTCATCGAAAATCAGCACGTCGGCGTTGTTGCGCAGCCATTTGCCTATCGCCACTTTCTGCTGATTGCCGCCGGAGAGACGGCGCAGCGTCTGTGCCGGACCGGTGGTGCGCACCTGCAATTGCTGGATAACCTGCTCCGCCCAGCGCCACGCCTGGCGATGACCAAACAGGCTCCAGCGCGAAAAGCTGTCGTCTGCGCTGACGCTGAGGTTCATTGCCACCGACTCATCAATAAAGATCCCCTCTTTGCGCCGCTCCTCCGGCACCAGCGCCATGCGGCGACTGACGGAGTCATGCGGCGAACGGGGCTGCCACGGCTGGCCATGCAGTTCACCGCGACTGACGCGGCTTTTGCTGGCACCAAACAGCGCCTTACAGAGTTCGGTTTTACCGGCACCGGCCAGGCCTGCAATGCCCAGAATTTCCCCTTTGTGCAATCGTAGCGAGATATCCTGCAGCAGTTGCTCATCATGAAGACCGTCAATCGCCAGCAGCAGCGGCTGAGTCTGCTGCGCACGACGGGCCGGGAAGATATCGGTGAGCTGATGCCCCAGCATCTTCTCCACGATCTGCTCACCGCTCAGTGCCGCCATCGGGCCGGTTTCGATCAACCGGCCATCACGCAGCACCGTCAGCTGGTCACAGATTGCTTTCAGTTCATGGATGCGGTGAGAGATAAACACCACGCCGATGCCGCTGGCCTGCAGGCGACGCACCACAGCAAACAGCCGCTCACTTTCATGCTGATCCAGCGGGGCGGTGGGTTCATCCAGAATCAGAAAGCGGCAGTGGTGTGACAGCGCGCGCGCCAGCAGAATTTGCTGCTTTTCAGCCAGGGTACAGCGCTCCACCAGCCGGTTAACGTCCAGCGCCACGTCGAGCTGAGCCAGCAGCGCCCGCGCCTGACGCCGAACCTCGCCCCAGCGATAGCGGTGGCCAGGCTCTGCCAGCCGATCCAGCAGAATGTTTTCCGCGACGCTGAGCTGCGGCACCAGCGCCACGTCCACTTCCTGCTGAACCAGATGGATACCCAGCCGTTTCGCATCACGCGGCGTACGGATGGAGACCGGCTCACCATCCAGCAGGATCTCGCCGCTGTAGTGGCTGTGCGCACCGGAAAGGATCGCCATCAGCGTTGACTTGCCCGCGCCGTTAGCGCCGGTCAGAGCATGTACTGAATGGCCGTCACTGCGGAAATCCACCGACGATAGCGCGGCAAACCCGCCAAAAGCGATGGAGATGTTACGCATCTCAAGGCAGTTTAACCCTGGCATGTCATTACTCTCCTGAAGAAACACTGGCCGCATTTTTTCCTGAACCTTCAGGCGCGGCAACAGCCGAAAGCGCATAAGCTAGCACGAAATCTTATTAGCCATCCAGACATCTGGACATAATGGCGGCTACAACCAGCGAAGCGCGGGAAAGCGGCGGAATAGCGGGGGAAAGGGCGGAAAAGGCAGCGAATTATGCTGGGGGAAAGTCACAGGCATAAAAAAACCAGGCCGGAGCCTGGTTTACTTTTTTTGTGACAGAATTACTTTTCTGGCACCACATTCAGCAGGGTGGTCAGCAGTTTCCAGTAAAGGCCAACGCTTTCGATGTGAACCTGCTCATCCGGCGAGTGCGGCCCGGTGATGGTCGGCCCAATCGATACCATATCCATCTCGGGATACGGTTTTTTGAACAGACCACACTCCAGACCGGCGTGGATCACCTGAATGTTCGGGGTCTTATCAAACAGCGCGATATAGGTCTGACGGGTCAGCGCCATAATGGCGGAGTCCGCATCAGGCTGCCAGCCTGGGTAGCCGCCTTTCGCTTTGGTCTGTGCACCGGCCAACTGGCCCAGTGAGGTCAGCATCTGCACCACATAATCGCGGCCGGTGTCGATCAGCGAACGGATCAGGCAGTTGATCTCTGCATGATCGGCTTCCATGGTCACCACACCGATATTCAGTGAGGTTTCTACTACGCCTTTCGCCACGTCGGAGTTGCGGATCACACCGTTTGGCATGCTGTTGAGCAGGTTCAGGAAGCGATCGCGGCTGTCAGCGTTCAGAGCATCACCCTGATGCGCCAGCGGCTCAGTGACCAGGGCGATGTTCGGCTCTTTGATGCCGTGCTCATTTTTGATGGCGCTCAGGAAGTGCGCCGCCGCTGATTTCAGCGCATCCGCTTTGTGGCTCTCGACCGCCACGGTAGCGAAGGCTTCACGCGGGATCGCGTTGCGCAGCGTACCGCCGCTGAAGGCCAGCAGACGCAGATCCAGTTCAGCAGCGTGTGCCGCCAGGAAGCGCGCCAGCAGTTTGTTGGCGTTGCCGAGGCCCATATGAATATCGGCACCGGAGTGACCGCCACGCAATCCTTTCAGCGTCAGCTTCAGGGTCTGGAATTCAGCAGGCACCGCTTCACGGGTCAGCGGCAGGGTGGTGACGAAGTCGATACCGCCCGCGCAGCCCATGTAGATCTCACCTTCTTCTTCGGAGTCGGTGTTGATCAGGATTTCTGCCTGCAGCCAGTTGGGTTGCAGACCGAATGCGCCATCCATACCGGTCTCTTCAGTCATGGTCAGCAGCACTTCCAGCGGGCCATGCGTCAGGCTGTTGTCAGCCAGTACTGCCAGCGCAGAAGCCATACCGATGCCGTTGTCCGCGCCCAGCGTGGTGCCGCGCGCTTTCACCCACTCACCGTCAACCCAGGGCTGAATCGGATCTTTGGTGAAGTCATGAACGGTGTCATTATTTTTCTGCGGCACCATATCCAGATGCGCCTGCAGCGCAACCGGGGTACGGTTTTCCATGCCTGCGGTGGCGGGCTTACGAATCAGGATGTTGCCGACCTGATCGCGCTCACACCAGAAGCCTTGCTCTTTGGCCCAGCCGACGATGTAACTCGCCAGCGCTTCTTCGTGAAAAGAGGGATGGGGAATAGAGCAGATCTTAGCGAAAATATCCCACAGCGGCTGTGGAGAGAGTTGAGACAATTCAGACACGACAGGTCTCCTGTGTCAGTGTACCGGCGAGGCCGGACATCGCGAGTTTCCAGTGAAAAATCGCCGTCAGAGAATCTGACGAGCCAGGCCCGAGAATATCACTGTTTTCTACCGGGTGCGCTCTCAGACGCGCTAAAAAGCCGCAACCAGTGCGCGGGTGCTGGTTTTTAGTGCGTCAACTCCTTATAATCTCGCGCAACCTTTTCCCCGTTGCACATTTTTACGCCACCTCGGTTGGCTGGGATTTCTATTCTATGAGCGAAAAATACGTCGTTACCTGGGACATGCTTCAGATTCATGCCCGTAAACTGGCCCAGCGCCTGCTTCCTGTTGAACAGTGGAAAGGCATTATCGCGGTGAGCCGCGGCGGTCTGGTACCGGCTTCGCTGCTGGCACGTGAACTGGGTATCCGCTACGTCGATACCGTCTGCATCTCCAGCTATGACCACGATCATCAGCGCGAAATGAAAGTTCTGAAGCGCGCAGAAGGCGACGGTGAAGGCTTTATCGTGATCGATGACCTGGTGGATACCGGCGGCACCGCCCAGGCGATTCGCGAGATGTACCCGAAAGCGCGTTTCTGCACCATTTTCGCTAAACCGGCCGGTCGCTCACTGGTTGATGATTATATTGTCGATATTCCGCAGGATACCTGGATCGAGCAGCCGTGGGATATGGGCGTGGTCTACATCCCGCCGATTGTTAAAAGCTGATTGATATGCATCAGACAACGCCCGGTTTTCCGGGCGTTGTGCTTTCTGTGCCTCGCACCCCGAATTGCCGTACAGTACACTTAGCCATCGCCGTTTCTGTTGCAGGAGAAGTGAGTATGTCGAGCAAAAATCTCAGCGAGGAGTTGTTCAAACCGCGCTTTAAACATCCTGAAACCTCAACCCTGGTTCGCCGCCACCATCATGCTACTTCGGATGTCCACTCAGCCCTGGATGGTGACAGCCAGCGTGGCTGGTATCGTATGCTGAATAAGCTGATGTGGACATGGCGTGGCCTGACGCCGCAGGAGATCAGCGAAGTACTGGCACGTATTGCCATCAGCAATGTTGAACATACGGATGAGACGCTACTCGACACTGTAATCGGTTTTCGCGGCGGCAACTGGCATTTCGAATGGTGTAAACAGGCGGGCATCTGGCAGCAGAAAGCGCTGGAGGCCACCGACGACAGCGAGGCGGGCGACTACTGGCTACACGCGGCGCATCTCTACAGCGTTGCGGCCTATCCCTATATAAAAGGGGATGAGCTGGCCGACCAGGCGCAGACGCTGGCGAACCGCGCCTATGAAGAGGCGACTCAACGCCTGCCGGGCGAGCTGAAACCGCTGACGTTCGCCATTCAGGGTGGCAGCCCGGTTAACGGCTTTCTGCACATGCCGCCTGACGTTGAAGCGCCTTATCCCACCGTGCTGTTCTGTGGCGCGCTCGACTCATTACAGAGCGATCACTATCGCCTGTTCCATGATTACCTTGCACCGCGCGGCATCGCCATGCTGACCATTGATGTGCCGTCGGTAGGCAACTCGGTGAAATGGACGCTGAGTCAGGACACCAGCTTTCTGCATCAGCAGGTGCTGCGCGATCTGAAAAACGTGCCCTGGATCGACCATACCCGCGTGGCGGCGTTTGGTTATCGCTTTGGCGCTAACGTGGCCGTGCGACTGGCCTATCTGGAATCGCAGCGGCTGCGTGGGGTCGCCTGTCTTGGCCCGATTGTGCATGCGCTGCTGACGCAGACAGCGTTGCAGGATGAGATCCCGGATATGTATATGGATATGCTGGCGAGCCGGCTGGGCATGGCAACCGCTTCTGACAGTGCGCTGCGTACCGAACTCAATCGATATTCGCTGAAAACTCAGGGATTGCTGGGCCGCCGGACGCCGACACCCATGCTGTCGGGCTACTGGCAAAACGATCTTTTCAGCCCGGAAGAGGAGAGCAAGCTGATCGCTAACTCTTCGTCAGACGGTAAGGCGTTGTTGATTCCGGTGAAGCCGATGATGGCCAGTTTCGACAAGGCGCTGAATGAAATTTGCGACTGGCTGGAGAAGCGTTTAAAAAGGTAACTGGCAAAATTTACAGTATTTGCTACAACTAGTAGCGGAATTCTTCCGGGCTGCCGTTAAGCGAAACATGACATCCCCTGGCCGTCCGGAAAATCAAGGCTGTATAGCGGTCAAAATCTATGGAGATTCAGCATGACGTTACCAAGTGGTCATCCCCGCAGTCGCCTGCTTAAGCGCTTTACGGAGCTTGGGCCTTATATTCGCGATGGGAAATGTGGCGAAACCCGGTTCTTTTTCGACTGCCTGGCTGCCTGCGTTAATGTGAAACCGGCACCGGAACTGCGTGAGTTCTGGGGCTGGTGGATGGAGCTGGAAGCGCAGGCTGACCACTTTACCTATGTCTACCATATCGGTCTGTTCGATAAAGAGGGTGACTGGTCGGTGGCAACCATCAAAGGCAAAGAGAATACGGCGCGCGTGGAAGAGACCTTACGGAATTTCCATACCCGTCTGAAAGCGATGCTGAAAGAGTTCGAGCTGGATCTGATTCCGGCCAGCGATTTCGATGAGAAACCGGTGAAGCTGAGCGCCTGATTGGGTGTTTAGAGATTAAAGGGTGAGTTAAAACGTTTGCCCACAAACTGCTGACAAATCTCAAGTAGGGTGAATCTGGCAGCAACGAATAAGCTCAACACGCAGGGAACACGGGCAGAAGAGGAAAGCGTCCCGCGCCAGGGACGGCGCGGGCCGAGCGTGTCAGGGATGACGGATTTTGCGTCTTTCCGATCTGACCGTGTTCCCTGCGCCAGCTCGATCTCATAGCAGAGCGGGCCAGATGCTGTTAACAAGCAAAGGGCGCGTTGAAAAACGTGCCCTTTTTCATGCTCACACATTCTGTAGCTTATGCTGTGCGGCATTAGCCTGAAATCAGAACTGGTAAGTCACACCCATCGCGACCACGTCATCGTTGTTAATCGACAGCGCGTTGTCATCATCCAGCTGGTTGATTTTGTAATCAACGAAGGCGGACATATTTTTGTTGAAGTAGTAGGTCGCGCCCACGTCGATATATTTCACCAGATCCGCATCGCCGATACCGTTTTCGATATCTTTGCCTTTGGTCTGTACATAGCCAATAGAAGGACGCAGGCCGAAATCAAACTGATACTGCGCCACCAGTTCGATGTTCTGCGCTTTGTTGGCTGCGCCCGCGACGGTAGCACCGGTGTTACGGTTGGTGCCGCTGATTGGTGTCATGTTGCGGGTATCGGTATAGATGGCCGCCAGGTAGACGCTGTTGGCATCATACTTCATGCCTGCGCCCCAGGAATCCGCACGGTCACCGCCGCCATAGGCACGTGCCTGCTGCTGGTTGGTACGGTCAGAAGAGGTGATGGCACTCATCAGGCTCACACCGGAATCACCCAGGGCATAGCCCAGTGAGGCACCGTAGCCGTCGCCATTCTGACGGTTAATGTCGGTGCGGGTGTTGGCGCTGGTGGCGTCGTTTTTACCCTGATACTGCAACGCAAACTTCAGCCCATCGACCAGACCAAAGAAGTTGTTGTTACGGTAAGTCGCCACACCGGTAGCGCGCTGAGTCATAAAGTTATCGGAACGGGCTGTACCGTCACCGCCGAATTCCGGGAACACGTCGGTCCAGGCCTCAACGTCATACAGCACACCGTAGTTACGACCGTAATCGACCGAACCATACTGCGAGAATTTCAGACCAGCAAACCCAAGGCGGGTTTTGTTGCCGTTGTTGGCGTCGCTGCCTTCGGAGTTATTGACGTTGTACTGATATTCCCACTGACCATAACCGGTCATCAGGTCGTTAATCTGTGTCTGACCCTTAAAACCGATACGGGTATAGGACTTGTCTCCATCCTGGCTGGCATTATCGCTGATGTAGTGCTCAGCTTTAACTTTGCCGTATAAGTCCAGTTTGTTGCCATCTTTGTTATAGATTTCGGCAGCCTGCGCGGCGGATGCCAGCGTCAGCGTGGAGAGGATCATGGCCAGTGTGCTTTTCTTCATTTGCTATCAATCCCAATGTGAACGCCGTAAAAAAATGAAAGTTTTTGTAAAGCACGGACTTTTTACCCGTCGGCGATGAACTTTTTATGACACTTTTCATGATTTCTTGTTAACCCTGAACTTTTGGTCTACGTCCTTGTCCGCGTAAATTCGTGCTTTTCCCCCGCTGGCTGTTGGCTTCCTTATCGACTCCTGTTAAAACGTCCTTTCGTAAAAATTTTTCACTACGGCAGGAAATATGAGTGGCAGTCAGACCTTAGTGGTCAAGTTGGGTACCAGCGTTCTCACCGGCGGCTCCCGCCGGCTGAATCGGGCGCACATGGTGGAACTGGTTCGTCAGTGTGCGCAGCAGCACGCGGCGGGCCACCGCATTGTGATTGTGACCTCTGGCGCGATGGCCGCCGGACGCGAACATCTGGGTTACCCCGAACTGCCACCCACCATCGCCTCAAAGCAGCTGCTGGCTGCGGTGGGGCAGAGCCGTCTGATTCAGCTGTGGGAACAGTTGTTCTCAATCTACGGTATCCATATTGGTCAGATGTTGCTGACCCGTGCCGACATGGAAGATCGCGAGCGCTTCCTGAATGCCCGCGACACGCTGCGCGCGCTGCTGGATAACCACATTGTGCCGGTGATCAATGAGAACGATGCCGTCGCCACCGCTGAAATCAAAGTGGGTGACAACGACAATCTCTCGGCGCTGGCGGCGATGCTCGGCGGTGCCGACAAGCTGCTGCTGCTGACCGACCAGCAGGGACTGTTCACCGCCGATCCGCGTAACAATCCTGAGGCTGAGCTGATCAGTGATGTCCATGTGATTGATGATGCGTTGCGTGCCCTGGCGGGCGACAGCGTATCGGGTCTCGGCACTGGCGGCATGTCGACCAAGCTTCAGGCGGCGGATGTCGCATGCCGCGCCGGTATCGATGTGATCATCGCCTCGGGCAGCCGCAGCGGCGTAATCAGCGATGTCATTGACGGCAAGCCGGTCGGTACGCGCTTTCATGCGCAGCAATCGCCGCTGGAAAATCGTAAACGCTGGATTTTCGGTGCGCCTCCGGCAGGTGAACTCACCGTCGATGATGGTGCGCTAGCAGCAATTATTGAACGCGGCAGTTCGCTGCTACCGAAAGGGATCCGTGCTATCCAGGGGAATTTCTCACGTGGGGAAGTGATCCGTATCCGCAGTTTGCAGGGCAAGGATATCGCGCATGGTGTTTCACGCTACAACAGCGACGCGATGCGGATGATTGCCGGTCATCACAGCCAGCAGATCAGCGAAATCCTGGGCTATGAATATGGCCCGGTGGCGGTTCACCGCGACGACATGATCGTCAGTTAAGGAGCGGACAATGCTAGAAGAGATGGGAAAAGCGGCGCGCGCCGCAGCTTACACCGTGGCCGATCTGTCGACTGCAGAGAAAAATCAGGTTCTGATGACTATTGCCGACCGTCTGGAGGCGGAAAGCGCAGACATTCTGGCGGCCAATGAGCTGGATTTAGCCGATGCGCGTCAGAACGGTATGAGCGCCGCGCTGTTGGACCGGCTGACACTCAATCCGCAACGCCTCGGCAGCATCGCCAGCGATGTGCGCCAGGTCTGCCAGTTGGCCGATCCGGTTGGACAGCTAATTGACGGCGGTCAGCTCGACAGCGGGCTGCGCATTGAGCGTCGTCGCGTGCCGCTGGGCGTGGTGGCCGTGATCTACGAGGCGCGTCCCAACGTCACGGTGGACGTCGCCACTCTGTGCCTGAAAACCGGCAACGCCGCCATTCTGCGCGGCGGTAAAGAGACCTGGCGCACCAATGCGGCCACCGTCCGGGTGATCCAGAACGCGCTGAAACAGCACGGTCTGCCTGCGGCGATCGTTCAGGCGATCGAAAATCCGGATCGCGAGCTGGTGAATCAGCTACTGAAGCTGGATCGCTACGTCGATATGCTGATCCCGCGTGGCGGAGCCGGGCTGCATAAGCTGTGCCGGGAAAACTCCACTATTCCGGTGATCACCGGCGGCATCGGCGTTTGTCATATCTATATTGATGAGACGATGGAGATCGAACCTGCACTTGATCTGATCGTCAACGCCAAGAAACAGCGTCCCAGCGCCTGTAACTCACTGGAGACGCTGCTGGTGGATCAGGCGATTGCCGATCGTTTCCTGCCCGCCTTCAGCGCGCGTATGGCACAGGAAGCGATCGCGCTGCATGCTGACAGCAACGTGCTGGCGCAGCTGCAGCAAGGCCCGGCATCGGTCACGCAGGTGAATCCGCAGCAGTACAATGATGAGTGGCTATCGCTGGATCTTAACGTCAAATTAGTGGCGGATATGGATGAGGCGATCGATCACATCCGTACGCACGGCACGCAGCACTCGGATGCCATCCTGACCCGTAATACCCGCAACGCCGCGCGTTTTGTCCGTCAGGTCGACTCCTCAGCGGTCTATGTCAACGCAAGCACCCGCTTCACCGATGGCGGACAGTTTGGCCTGGGGGCCGAAGTGGCGGTCAGTACACAGAAACTGCATGCTCGTGGCCCGATGGGATTAGAGGCGCTGACGACCTATAAATGGATAGCATGGGGCGACGATACGCTCCGGCCATAACTGCCATAATTTTTAACAAAGCGGGAGTCTTTCAGAGACTCCCGTTTTTTTTAGCTCCATTTTCCGGTCCAGTGAAAGATAGAGTTTTCTGCGCATCAGCTTAATTTCCGTTCCGGTCTCGTCACTACTGGCCATTATTCTGGCTGATATTCACGCAATTTTTTACGGAACATTCCTGAAAGCCGGGGCTGTACGCGGCCTGAGGCAATATTTTTTGTCCAGCCGCGGGCTGAAGCGGATAATGATTATCAGGAATGCTTGATAAAGCGGTTAGGTAGTAAACGAGCGGTAATATAAAATGAACTGGTAGCAATAATGAAAATAACATCCAGTATCTCTTCTATGGCTGATTATTAACTAATGGTTAAAAAAGAAAGTACAAGACAAGCTTTCACCGCCAGGCTGATAGCGGCCTGTGAGAGTGCCGGCATTGCCGGACATGGACGAAACAAACAGGTTGCCAGGGCTTTGCAGCAGCAAGGCTGTAAGATTTCAACGCCGGGAGTGTGGAAGTGGTTTAACGCGCAGTCAGTGCCGGATGGCGGCAATTTACTGGCTCTCAGCCAGCTGCTGGGCGTCAGGGTTGAGTGGCTGCAATACGGTATGGAACAACCTGCTGAACCGGTGATGCTAAGTGCGCTCACCGGTCAGAAGAATGTGTTTCGGATTGATAGCCTCGACATTGGTCAGCGAAGTGCTGCAGGCCTGCCCGCGCGTGATGAGTTTGTCGAGACTATCCAGGCGATCGAATATGGTCTGGATGAGGCGCGGGTGCTGTTCAACGGGCGCCCGGCGGAAAACATCCGGTTAATCGCTATCAACAGTGACTCCATGGCTGACACCTTTGCGCCGCGCGATCAGCTGTTTGTGGATATCAGCGTGCGGATGTTCGACGGTGACGGCATCTATATTTTCACCCTCGATGAGCAGCTCTATCTCAAGCGCCTGCAGCTGCAGCATAAGAAAATCGCTGTAATATCAGATAATAAGCGCTATGAAACCTGGTATCTCAATCATGATGACGTCACCAGCCTGAAGGTACTGGCCAAAGTGATCATGAGCCAGGCGCGACATTATCAAATCCTCGGTTAAGGCCACTTCTGCCGGTTTTTTCAGGAAGGCTGAAAAAAAAATAATCGGCATAAATTCATAAATTTAACCAGCGGTAAATAAAAAATTAACCAACAGTGTTTGATAAAGCATAAGAACCTGTTAATAATTTGGATATGGATGAACGAAGCAGTTCTTTCAGGGACGAGCCGCTCTTAAACAATTGAGGCGCTGCACAAGCGCGAATCATACCACCCCAAAGTTAGTGAACTTTGGGATGGGGTGGATGCGCAAAATGCAGCGTCGTCAGATGCCGTTTATTTCCCCTCGCTTACTTTCCACCTGACTGCTGATGCAGCCGGGCGGCAAGCGTGCGACCGTGATACGCGACATTCGGGCCCGTTCGGTTCGCCGAAAGCTCGCGCCTGCCACCCCATCGCCAAAGACTCATTCACAGGAGGAGTTATGGCGATAATTCACTATGGCAAAAGCGTTTTTATAGGCAACGCACGTACTCGTCGCCACCGGCGGCGCCAACCTCTCAGCAGCCTGACACAGAGCATCGACGAGGCCCTGAACTTCCCAACTGAAACACCCACCCTGAGACGTGCAGAGCAAATCTGCCAGCGTCAGGTCGCCCCGCGCGTTGACCGCGCAATTACTGCACCCCGCGTCACCAGTCAGGAAACACCCAGTTTCGACAATTGCTGTCTTCCGCACGTTCATCTCTACGCCGTGAGCTGAAACGCGCAGAAAACGCATTTTTCCGTTCCGGCTAACTCTTCGCTTTCTCCAGTTCTCACTGGGCGCAATTTGCTGAATTACTGTTCAGTTTTGCTGCAGGGTCAGTAAGGCCTTCTGCTGCGCCGTGCTGAGTAATGATCAGCGAGCGTTATGTATTTCTTTTCACAAGGCTGAGTTGCTTTAACCCGTCATTGAGGAGTCGTTATGAGCCAGATAATCGCAGTACTGAATTTTGAAGAGGGGTATGTCGACACGCCCTATCTCGACACGCTGGGCTTTCCCACGGTGGCCGGCGGCATTCGCATTGGACCCAAGGGGGCGTCTCTGAGTAATTACGCTTTCCGCGTGCCACGGCGCGTCGGTGATGTCTGGAAGCAGTGCATTCTTGAAAACAAAATTCAGGAGATGCAGGGCAGGGAGCTGCTGCGTAATGCGCTGGCGAAGTGCAACGACGCCCGCACCGACGTGCTGCTGAGCATGGCTTATCAGCTGGGCGTCGAGGGCGTCCTGCAGTTCAAAAACATGCTCAGCGCGATCGTGGCTGAACAGTTTAATGATGCGGCTGACGCGATGATGAACAGCCTCTGGGCCCGTCAGACGCCGGGCCGCGCCAGACGTCACGCGGAGATGATGCGCAGCGGAACCTATGCGGTTTACAGGGGGTTGCTATGAGATGGCTCATGTTTCTCACCGCCGTGCTGACGGCAATCATCATTCTGCTGCTGCTGCAGCGCTTTACCACCCTCCAGTTTGTCTCTCATGCCCGTCTGCTTTTCAAAACCTGGTCTGTCTGGCTTGCGTCGCTGGGTTCCATGCTCAGCGCCTGGGCGCAGTCGTTTCCTTCGGCCGCCGTTGATGCCTGGAGCGCACTGCCCGAAGACGTTAAAGCGATTCTGCCGCACAACTACCTCGGGCTGGTGGGCGCCTTCATGGTGGCGATGGGGGTGATTGCACAATTTGTTCGTCAGAAAAACCTGCTCAATGCGAAGGAGCAGTCTGAAGGAGCGAAGCCATGACTCTGATTACCACCTTACTGGGCGGCAGCTGGCACTGGATCGCCGCGCTGGCTGCGGTCATCGCGGCGCTGGGCGCCAGTTATTTCGGCGGCAAGAAAATCGGCAAAGTGCAGCAAAAAGCGCGTTCTGACGTCGATAACGCGCAACAGGAGGCGTCCCGCGTCACCGCGGTAGCGCAACAGCAACAACATAACCGCGAGGAGGCTAACCGTGTGGCGACTGACAACCATAGCCTTGATGACGCTGCTGCTCGCGACAAGCTGCAGCAGTCGAAATACCACAAACCCTGAGCCGGTGGCGATCACCGACTCTGCCTGCGTACTGTTTTCCCCTCTTTATACCTACGGCGATGACGCGCAAAAAATGGACGTTCGTACGGTGCGCGCCATCAACACCCACAACGACATGTGGGACTCCCTTTGCGGCCATCCGGCTGCGGCTAAGTAGTGCGCTGATTTCAGCGCGATATCTCTATGATCCTGAGGAGGATTCTATGATCGAAGTTAACTCTTTTGCTGAACTGCGTACCACTGTTCCACCAAAATCAGGTGAAGTCGCGAGCCTTAAACGCTATTACGATAAGGACTCCAGCTTCCGTGGCGGCGCAGACTTTGTTGGTTTCCTCAGCACCACTCCGCTGAAAGATGATGGCGGTACGGTGGCGGTGGGTAACGGTTTCTACTGGAAGCGCACCATCAACGATCCCGCCGAAGTGAACATTCTGCACTTTGGCGCGAAAGGGGATGGCGTGACCGATGACACTGAAGCCTTTAAGCGGATGCTGGCATGGACACAGTCTTACAACGCCTACGCGAAAGCGATTCCGGTGCGTTTTCCGGGGGGCCGCTTCCTGATTTCACCCATCGATATCAGCGATACGGAGTTGTCGTTTTTTGGTCTGGCAGGCGATGATATCGAGCTCGGCTCGGCACCGCGCACCACCATTGTTTCTGATAAAAGCGCGAATACCGTGTTTAAGGTTAATGCGCGTCGAATCGTCATTAAAGGCATCTGCTGGCATGGACAGGCTAACGCCGGGACTGTCGACACCGCGGCCAAAGTCACCGTCACGCCTGAACAGTGCAGTAACACGCAGCCGTTCTTTGAAAATACCATTGTCGGAGGCCAGATCGTCAATATCTTCTGCTTCAAGGCGCAAAGTACCGGGGGAACCGTCTTTAAGCTGCAGGATACGCTCGACAGTAAGTTCGATCAGATTTACAGCTCCAATACCTTTTCACGGGTATTTGATGTCGGCTGGTCAAACACGCCGAAGGGGAACTGGGACCACTCAACCGCCATTGAGCTGTGTAATGCCAACTTCCAGTCGGGCTATGGCGACGCCACGCTCTATATGCCGCGCGTCACTCAGGGGCTCATGCGTAACGTCTGGATTGAGCACACGACTAACCCGGGAGATCTGTCGGATGGCGGCTGGAACATCGAAACGCTCAACATTGAAGATTGCGCCACGCCGCTCAATCTCAATAATGCCCGCGTGGTGATGCGTCATATCAACCTGCAGGCGGGGGCGAAAATCACCAATGATCTGGCCGGAAGTAAGTGGTTATCGACCTTCGAATATGGCTATCGTCGGGATGAGAACTACGGCACGTTCATGACCGGTTCGCTGCGTGCCGGCTACTACAGCGGCTATAAAGTGGTGAACAACACCGATACCGACAACTGGTATCGGCTGGGGCAGCTCTATTTCCCGGCGCCTAACCAGCAATGGGTAATGGAGCTGATCGGGAAAGCGGATGCGACCACGCCCTCCGGCACCGCCGGTTCGCCGGTTAATGTGGTGGGCACCGGTAAAACCCTGATCAACCTCCAGCGACTGGAGACGGTCTGGGCCGATGCTTACCATATGGGTCAGCCTTCCGTGCTGGACATTCGTTATGGCCGGGTAGGGACCACCTATGCCGTAATCTGGGTCAAGCTGAGAGCGAACAGCGGCGAGACCATGTTCAACCTGAAGACGACCGGTCCGACCCGCTTCGATACCGGTTCCTGCTCGCTGTTCCAGGCTGATATGTCGGTGGTTACGGACATCACCAAAATCAGCAACCTGAAACCCGCTGCACGTTTTGGCATGCACAACGGGCTGGCGGGCATCGGGGCCAACGAAAAAGGGGTGGTTACGCTGGCTACTGCTGCGGGTACGCCGACCAATAAGACCGCTCCGACCGGTTTTGTGCTGATCAATATCAACGGCGTTGACCGTAAGGTTCCTTACTACGATTGATGATCGGCATGTTTTGGGCGAGGCTCCGGCCTCGCCCTTTTTTGATCTGACATTATCTCCGCTTCTTTTTACGTCGCCAGAAAAGTCACCGCTGCACTGTGAAGCCAGACAGTCTCCCTGACACAGCCTTTCGCCTTCATCCTCGTCAACGGGCTGATTGCGATTAATTTGAATTACGGCTTGCGTCACTTTAAGAAGTGTGGCCTAATGAATCGTCGGTTTGATTAACAGACACTATCAAAGTAAGTAACCAAAGCAGTTCTCATCTCTAAGTTTGTCGCGAGACATCCCTTCTTTTTGAGTCTTCTCTTACGTTCTGATTAAAATCTGTTCTCAGGCCATTATGTATGCCGGAAGGCTCGATATATTAAGGATTTAAGCATGTCTAACAAAATTCGCGGTACCGTTAAATGGTTTAACGCAGAGAAAGGCTTCGGTTTCATCTCTCCTGCAGACGGCAGCAAAGATGTATTCGTACATTTCTCTGCAATCCAGGGCACCGATTTCCGTTCATTAGATGAAGGTCAGCAAGTTGAATTCACAGTAGAAAATGGCGCCAAAGGCCCAGCTGCTGCGAACGTTGTTGGTCTCTAAGGACTGAAAATTACTTTTAAATGTCCTCACTGTAGTGGCTCACAGTTTCGTACATCACATTTTGATGTTACAAGAGCCAACCCGCATGGAGCGAAATGCATTTTCTGCAAATCTGTCGTGGTTCAGGTGAACCTGGCAAGGATTGCAATTCAGAGCCAGCTTCGCGCTCTCTGATTAAGGCTAGTGAGCTTTATAGCGTTGTTGCATTTACAGTAATAAAAGGCTGCCTCTGGCAGCCTTTTTTGTTTCTGCGTTTCCTCCTTCTCAAACCTCACGCTTTTTTCCTTGTAACCTGCCTGTTTACTTTCACTTTCCCTGTGTATTTGCAATTCCCTTGTATAACGCTTACCACTTACCACTTACCACTTACCACTTACCACTTACCACTTACCACTTACCACTTACCACTTACCACTAACCGCTAACCGCTTCCCGCTCTGTTGCCTGTAACCTATCTGCTCTTATCGTCATCATTCTTAAACTGGCCCGCCGAAGCAGGCCGTTGAGAGAGATTAACGCAGTACGGGTTGCAGTGAGAGCTTGCCGGTATTAAATACGCTCATCGCCTGCGCCATACGCTCTGCCTGATCCTGCAGCGCTTGTGAGGCGGCTGACGCTTCCTGTACCAGCGCGGCGTTCTGCTGCGTCACCGCTTCCATCTGGGTAATCGCCTGATTGATTTCATTGATGCCGCTGCTCTGCTCGCTGCTGGCAATGGTGATTTCGCTCATGATGTTTGCCACGCTCTGCACGCTGTTCACCACTTCGCCGATAGTTGAACCGGCGTGTGTCACCAGCTTGCTGCCTTCATCGACTTTAGCGACGGAATCTTCAATCAGTACCTTAATCTCTTTGGCCGCTGAGGCTGAGCGCTGCGCCAGATTACGCACCTCACTCGCCACCACCGCAAAGCCACGACCCTGTTCACCCGCGCGTGCCGCTTCAACCGCGGCGTTCAGGGAGAGAATATTGGTCTGGAAGGCGATGGAGTCGATAACGCTGATGATATCGACAATTTTTCGTGAGGAGAGGGCGATCGCTTCCATCTTCTCAATGACCTGCTCCATTACCACGCCACCTTCACGCGCCACGCTGGAAGTGGTTGAAACCAGGTGATTGGCTTCACGCGCGTTGTCGGCGTTGTGTTTCACGGTCGATGTCATCTGCTCCATGGCAGAGGCGGTCTCTTCCAGCGAACTGGCCTGCTGTTCGGTTCGGGTCGAAAGATCAAGGTTCCCGCTGGAGATCTGATTAGAGGCCACCGCAATAGTGTCGGAACCGGTACGCACTTCAGTCACAATCGACAGCAGATTATCGTTCATCCGTTGCAGCGCCTGCATCAGGACGCCGGTTTCATCGCGTGAGGTCACCTGCATCTGTGAACTCAGATCGCCTGCGGCAACGCGTTCAGCAACGTCAACCGCTGCAACCAGCGGACGCACAATAGAACGGGTCAGGAAGTAGCCCAGCAGAATAGACGCCAGAATCGCCAGCGCGGAGAAAATCAGCGTAATGGAGATAGCCGACTGACCATTTTCCACAATACCCTGACCTTCACTGCGCAGCTGTGCGTCCTGAGAGTTGGCAAAATCCACGGCATCCTGAAGGAATTTGTTCTGGGTGGCGGTCATCGATTTCAGGACATAGGTGCTGGCAGCCTCAAAATCGCCCGCCTTCACCAGGGTGATCAGCTCTGCTTTAACTTTCTCAAAAGCCTGGGAAGAGGCCAGCAGACCAGCGATCTTTTTCTTGCCGACGGGCGTGACCTGAATATCTTCGATCCTTTTCATTGCGCTGTTGGTGCGTTGCGTGGCTTCATCCAGCTGACCATAACGCTTCACATTCATTTCCGGACGTGTCGTGTCGATCACCATGCCGCGCAGGTATTTGATCTGATCGTTGACGCCATCGCGCACATCAAATGCCAGTCGTACTTTCACATAACGATCGTCAACGATCGAGGCGATCGCCGTATTAATGCTGTTAATCCTGGTTATGGATGTCACGCCAATCACTATCAGTAACGTCACAATAATACCGAAGGCTGCTGCGAGCCGCATTCCCACCTTCATATTCTTGATACTGAACATGTTCTCTTCCCCGTTTTATTATTAATCAATTTGTTAGCAACACTCAGGTTTCCTGCTGTTGTGCGCAGTGCCTTGCTGATGTCTGTGGTCACAGCCGCAGGCAAAAAGGTGATCTCGCGCATACTGTTATCGGAGCACGAAGTTGTACCTTTAATAATTTTTAAGTAATAACGCCGGGTGAATAAATAGTCAGTAAAAATCATCAGAAAGGGTTAAGTAATAACCAGAGGAAATTCAGACAAAAAAAAGGGCTGTCAGCAGTGATGCTGACAGCCCGATCCAGACAAGGATGAATGGATTCAGAAAACTAAGAAGTAGAGGCCTGTCCAGAACGCGACGCTTAACGTGACGGCGCTAATCCAGGCCAGCTGGCGTAAACGGCCACGCAGCACCTTTTGACGGGAAGGCGTAGCAGGTGCAGGCGTAACGGGTAAGGTTTCAATGTGCATAGTCGGTTCCTGATCAGGTCAGCCATTCCGCTGGCTAAAAAGTAAAAGCGTGCCGGGCATTCTTAGCGGCCCGCATTCGCTTAGCGGGCAGTGTCCAGTACGTTGAAAATCACGTCTGACAGCTCATTCAACTCGAACTTCGCCACATAGCCGTCGGCACCCACTTTGCGCACGTGATCTTCGTTGGCGCTGCCAGAGAGTGAGGAGTGAATGACGACCGGCAGAGCCTTGAGGATCGGGTCACGCTTGATGTTGCGGGTCAGCGTAAAACCATCCATCTCTGGCATTTCCAGATCGGTCAGCACCAGGGCGATTTTGTCGTGAATCGATTCGCCGGCAGCCTGCGCTTCCTGGCTCATCAATTTAATTTTTTCCCAGGCATCCAGACCGGTGTTAAACATCAGCGCCGGAATGCCCATACTCTTCAGACCCTGCTCCAGCAGCTGACGCGCGACTTTGGAATCTTCTGCCACAATCGCCACCGCACCTGGGCGGTAGTTGAAGGCACGCGGTCTGGCTGCTTCCGGTTCGACGCCGCGCACCGATGGGATGATGTCATACAGGATTTGCTCAACGTCCAGCACCATCGCCAGCTCGTTGCTCTGCTTGTCACTGTCCAGGCAGGCGATGCTGGTAATGTTGCGGCCGCCGATACCGGCTTCGGCGGTATGCACCTGGCTCCAGTCGAGACGCACAATGTTCTCAACTGACTCCACGGCAAACGCCTGGGTGTTACGGGCATACTCGGTAACCAGCAGCAGGTTAAGACCGGTTTCCGGCACACAACCCGCCACGGCAGGCAGGTCGATGACCGGAATGAACTGGCCACGAATACTTGCCATACCCAGCAGCGGCGAACGCATGCCTGCGGCTTTGGTGATAGTTGGCATCGGCACAATTTCACGCAGCTTGAAGACGTTAATGCCAAACAGTTCAGACTTGCCTTTCAGCTGATCGGAACCTAAGCGAAACAGCAGCAGCTCAAACTTGTTCGATAACGCGAGGTTCGCTCTCTCATCGATCTCTTTCTGAAAATTATCCATGGTTGCCTCTGCATTAACGCAGCTGGTGAAATAGGGTGTGAACAGGTTATCGGCAGCAAACGGAAAAAGGTGAGAAGAGAAGGGTGAAATAAAACGGACGCCAATTAATGTGCCATGATTAACCCTGAAGGTTCAACATGGACACCTTTCCAATAAAGGAGTGTGAAATGAAAAAAGTGATTCTGGCGTCGTTGCTGGTGATGATGAGTGCGGGTGTTTCGGCCGAAGAGGGCGGATACAAAGCGGGCGATACGCCACCACCGCAACACAAGCAGGATGCCGGCTATAAAGGTTCAGAAGATACCGGTCAGACGCATATTGATCAGATCCGCGATTTCCGTCAGGGCGGATATGTGACGCTGGAAGGTTACATCGTGAAGAAAGAGCAGGGCGAACGGTATCAGTTCCGTGACAACACCGGCACCTTACCGATTATCGCGCCGAAGAAGACCTTTGATGGTAAAACCTACACCGCAGAAGACAAAGTACGCGTCAGTGGCAAGGTACAGGGCAAAGGGGATAAAACCACGCTGCATGTGACCCAAATCGAAGAGCCGTAACAAACCGGGCGAGGAAATCTCCTCGCCCGTTTTATTTAGTCTTTCAGCAGAATCGCCCGGCAGGTTTTGCCTTTGATTTTGCCCTTCTTGAGTTTCACCAGCGCATTTTTGGCCTGATTCGCCTCAATCGCCACGTAGGCGTGGGTCGGCGTCAGGACAATTTTGCCGATCTGCTCGGCACGATAACCCGCTTCACCCGTCAGCGCGCCCAGAATATCTCCCGGACGTATTTTGGCTTTACGGCCACCATCAATGCATAAGGTCATCATAGCTGCAGGCAGCGGCTTGCTGCTGCCCTTTTTCAGCGTGCTGGCAGAGACCCACGGCAGCTTCTGCTGCAGGAAATCTTCCAGCGCATGCGCGCGAGCCATCTCATCGGCAGCAACCAGGCTGACCGCGACGCCATGTTCGCCCGCACGCGCCGTACGACCAATGCGGTGCAGGTGGATTTCAGGATCCCAGGCGAGCTGATAGTTAACCACCATCGCCAGCGATTTGATGTCGAGTCCGCGTGCAGCGACGTCGGTGGCGACCAGCACGCGACCACTGCCGTTAGCGAAGCGGATCAGCACGCGTTCACGATCGCGCTGCTCCAGATCGCCATGCAAGGGCAGGGCGCTGATATCACGCGCGTTAAGCGCCGCGGCGACATCATCACATTCACGTTTGGTGTTGCAGAAGACCACACAGGATGAGGGCTGACGATCGCTGAGCAGGGCTATCAGCAGACCCAGTTTTTCATTGTGGCTGGCTTCGAAAAACTGCTGATCGATTGAAGGCAGTTCGCTGACATCTTCTGTCACCACGCTCAGCGCATCACGCTGAAAGCGGGTGCTGATGGCCGTAATGCCGTCTGGCCAGGTGGCGGAAAAGAGCAGCGTCTGGCGCGAAGCGGGCGTCGCTTCAATGATCGTTTCCATATCATTCAGGAAACCCATCTCCAGCATCCGATCGGCTTCATCCAGTACCAGCGTGCTGAGCTGGTCCAGCTTGAGGTTTTCGCGGTTAATGTGGTCGAGGATACGACCCGGCGTGCCGACCACGATATGGGGCGGATGCACCAGCGAATCACGCTGTGCGCTCATCGGCTGTCCGCCACACAGAGTGAGAACTTTGATGTTGCGGGTGAAGCGCGCCAGCTGGCGCAGCACATTGCCTACCTGATCCGCCAGTTCACGGGTCGGACAGAGAATGAGTGCCTGGGTCTGAAAGCGGGCGCTGTCGATATGGTGCAGTAAACCAATACCAAAGGCAGCCGTTTTACCGCTGCCGGTTTTCGCCTGCGCGCGCACGTCGCGTCCCTGCAGAATGGCGGGCAGCGTAGCGGCCTGCACGGGCGTCATGCTGGTGTAGCCCATCTCGCGCAGGTTTTCGAGCTGGCTGTCGGGAAGCGAATTGAGGGTAGAAAAAGCGGTCACGGGCGCGGCCTCTGAGGCTGAAAGTGTAGGGCATTATTGCGGGGCAAGTCTGGCAGAAAGCACGCCTGACAGCAACGGGAACCTCGATGGTTAGCAGTATGAAACTATATCTGTCAGAGGGCTTAGGAATAGACTGAAGTTTACGGGAAAAAGGTGGTTTATTTTTATAGATTAACCCCGACTCAATGTGATTGTTCCAGGATGAGGATCTTTTGAGGCCAGCGATTATTTTATAAGTGGCCGTTTTTAAATATTTATTTCATTGTTAATCAGATAAATCCTTAACTACTACTCCAGTAATAGAATTAATCATTAAAAAATATCACCACTGGTGCCGATAAAAATCCTGAGCTAATTGCTTTATATTTAGCGCGCCATATTCCTGGTACAACGACCGGTAGAGGGTATTTGCATTGAGTAATCGCATCCAGGGACCACATGAAAATGTGCTTAAAATAGTAGGCCGCGCCGTACTGACACTGCATGTTCATGGAGAGAGCTTATCGGCTGATAAGATCGCTTCGATGATTGCGTGTTATGCGGAAGATGAGCCCTGTGATCAGGAAGATCGTCGCTTATACGCGCTGGCAATGGAACTAATGTCGAATGATAAATGGGCCAAAAGCGCGTAACCCGCACTCCGCTCAGGTAAATGCAGAGCCTCCCTTGTGGAGGCTCTGTTGTTTTTGGGGGGAGTGGGTTTGCGTTGTGGGGTAGGTACTGGCTCCCGGCGCTTTAGGTAAGGTGGTCGTCTGTAACCGTGCCTGAGCCGGCTCGATCTCTCCGCATTTGCTGAGAAGGCTCAGCGCGGGCGATTACGCACCTCATCCCTGAGGTGCGCCCGTAGCCGGGCCAACGCGTTGCGTTGTTCAAAAACGCTCCCGGCGTTTTTGTCCGCAGCCCTGCTGTTTCAGGCTGATGCCAGCGCAAACACCGGTTTACCGCGCGAGAAGGTCGCGACGACCGGCGAAATCCGTGCCACGGCTTCGGCGGAACAGCTCGCCGCTACCAGCATCATGCTCGCTTCATCGCCCGGTACTGGCCACTGGCGGTCACCCTGGGCTGTCAGCGGCAGCCGATCGTCTGTGGCGATCGCCAGCGCCCGCGACAGCGAGAACTCATCCGATCCCCGATAGAGCTGCGCATAGAGATTCGCTTTTTCCAGCATGCTGCCGGTGCCAAACGGTGACCAGTGATCGATAACGCTGTCGGTGCCGGTCATCACCTTCACGCCCGCTGCCTGTAATTGCGGAATCGGCATGGTCAGCTTGCCGATCGGTAGCGTAGAGGCGACGCTGAATTGCTGCTGCGCCAGCCCTGCGATCATCTTATCCAGCGTACTGCCGGACAGGGTCGCCAGCGCAAAACCGTGGCTCAGCGTCACTTTGCCCTTCAGCGCTGGATTCTTTGCCACGGTGTCAATCATGTACTGAATCGCCGCCACGCCAGCGGGTGAGGTTTCATGCAGATGTATATCCACGCCGCGCTGATAGTCGAGCGCAATCTGGAACATCGCATCCAGTGACTTCTCCATGGCACCATCGACATTGGTGGGGTCCAGGCCGCCGACATACTCAACGCCGTGCTGCATCGCCTCGCGCATCAGCCCATCGACCTGCGAGTGCAGCAGGCCATGTTGGGGAAAGGCTACAATCTCGCAGGGAAAGGCGGGGTGACGGGCTAATGCCGCCTGCAGATGCTCCAGACTTTGCAGGCCGCTGACCGGATCGATATTGCAATGGCTGCGGGCGCGGGTGGTGCCTTTGGCGTGCAGCAGAGCGATCAACCCTTCGGCGCGCGCCTGAGAGTGCGGCAGCAGTTGCGGAATCAGCACCTGTTCACGCGCAATCATGTCCATGATAGTTTTGCCCTGACGGGGACGCGGAGCCTGCCACGGGCCGCCGTAGAAGGTTTTATCAAGGTGGATATGCATATCCTGGGTGGCGGGCAGCAGCAGGGCATCCTGTGCATCCCACGACGGCAGGGTGCTGTCACCCTGACCGGCGGGTGTCAGCTGGTCAATTTTACCGTCGCGCACGCTGATGTCGTAACGCCCGGTGCGGGTCGCAACGATCTCATCATCCTCACGGATAAAGCCCTCCTCCAGCCGCACATTGCGCAGCAGATAGTGATCCTGCCGGGGCAGGGCGGCGGGCTGGTCGGGATTGATGGAGGACAAAGGTGATGGCGTGGCGGCACTGGCCTGGCCGAGACCGGCGGCCAGCAAGCCGCCTGCGGCGGTCCAGCGGACGCCCTGCCCAAGGAAATCACGGCGGCTCGGCGAAGAGGAAATAGGCATCAGAGGCTCCTGCAAAGTGAACAAGGTCTTAATCTGACAAACGACGCTTCACCCTGCTGCGTTATTTTCCACTGACGACTATTCGATATCTCACTGCCAGCGCAGCTGGCTGAAGGTTGCCAGGGATTCCGCCAGCTCGCGCTGCAGCGGATCCTGCGGATGACGACAGAACAGCGCCAGTTCGAAGGTATCAATCACCGGCAGACCCTGTTCCGGGCCCAGTACCCGATGTTGCGGCAGGCGGCAGCTGGCGGGCAGTAATGTCAGCCCCAGACCCTGCGCACTGGCGGCGGCCAGCGCGACCAGGCTGGCGCTGCTGTAACTAATGCGCCAGCTACGGCCCAGTGCGTCGAGCGTCTGACACACCTCATCGCGATAGAGCCCCTGCTGGGGAAACAGCACCAGCGGTACCGGCGTCTGCTCAAAGCAGGGCCACTCTGCGCTATCGAGCCACAGCAGGGGTTCAGGACGCGACGCCAGCGGACGCTCGCCAGCGGGCTGTTTAATCAGCATGATATCGAGCTCTTCACGCTGCCAGGCGCGACGCAGCTCCACCTGCATGCCGCTCATCACGTCCAGCCGAAGTTGCGGATGGTCGCGACTGAAGTGCGCCAGCAGACCGGCCGTGGGCGCGGCGAAATCTTCCGGCACGCCAAGACGCAGCACGCCGTCGCGCCACTGGTCACTTAGCACATCGTGCGCTTCCCCATTCAGGGCGATAATCCGCCGGGCGTAGCCTAAAAGTTTCTCGCCCTCTTCGGTGATCTGCACCTGATGCGAAGAACGGTTCAGCAGCTCTTTGCCGACCATCTCCTCCAGCCGTCGCACCTGCTGGCTGACGGTGGACTGCGACAGGTGCACCCGGTCAGCGGCGCGGGTAAAGCTGGCGGTTTCGCACACCGCGACAAAGCTGAGCAGTTGTTGCGGAGTAAACATCGGCTGACGATTCATATTTCCACTACCTGGCAGAGTAATATTTCATTTCCAGATAGTAACGACTGCTGCCAGGCTGGCAACTTTTAACTGTGTGGATCTCAGATGAAGAGAGAGAACAACCTGCTGCTGGCGGCGCTGGTGTTAGCCGGGCTTAATATGCGACCGCTGATGACCTCGGTCAGTCCGTTACTCGGCGAGCTGCGTCAGAGCATCGGTCTGTCGCCGCTGGCGGCATCGCTGTTGCCTGCGGTGCCGATGATGATGATGGGTGCCATTGCGTTAGTCAGCGCCCCGCTGATGCAGCGCTTTGCGGTGCGTAAACTGCTGCTGGGTGGCCTGGTGCTGCTGTTGCTGGCGCTGGTGAGTCGGCTGTTTGTGGCTGACGGGGGCTGGCTGGTGCTGAGTACTGTGCCGGGAGGGGCGGGCATTGGCATCGTGCAGATGGCGATGCCGGGATTGATCCGTCAGCGCTTTGGCGGCCGCAGTGCCGGCGTGACCGGACTGTGGGCAGCGGCGCTGATGGGCGGCGGTGGGAATGGCGCGGCGATCTCGCCGTGGCTGAATGGGCAGCTTGGCTGGCAGGGCGCGCTGAGCAGCTGGGCGCTGCCGGTGGTGCTGGCCATCCTGCTCTGGCTGTTTATCACCACCCCACGTGCAACCCGGACAGAGGCCGCCGCTCTGCCTTCGCTGTGGCGGAAAACCCGCGCCTGGACGCTGGCGTTGAGCTTCGGTCTGGTGAACGGCGGATATGCCATCTGTGTCGCCTGGCTGCCCGATTTTTATCATCAACTCGGCTGGAGCGCACAGGCGGGCGGGTCACTGCTTGGCATGATGATCGGCTGTCAGGTCACGGGTGCGCTGCTGCTGCCCTTGCTGGCGCGGGGCCGCGATCGCCGTCCGCTGCTGTTGCTGACGCTGGCGATGCAGTTCAGCGGCATGCTCGGTTTCCTGTTTGCGCCACAACTGGCACCGTGGCTCTGGGCGGGGATTGCGGGCTTCGGGCTGGGCGGGGCATTTCCGCTGGCGCTGGTGCTGGCGCTGGATCATCTGGAGCAGCCGCAGGCTGGCGCGCGGCTGGTGGCTTTTATGCAGGGCGTCGGCTTTATTATCGCAGGCAGCATGCCGTTTATCGCGGGGCAGTTGCATGCGCTCACCGGTCACTTCACCAGCGTCTGGTTATTGCAGGCGGCGGTCACGCTGCTGTTAATCGTGCTTAATCTGCGTTTCCATCCGCGCAGCTATCAGCACGCCTTTCCTGAGGTGAATCGCTGATTTTGGTCCGACCAATCCCGGCAATATTTTTCTCTGGTTCACACTCCGGGAAAATTCGCGCATCTTCTGTTGCCACAGGTTAACAATGCGTTAACTATCTGTTGCCATAAGCCCCGACAGAGCGGTTTGGTCTGACCAATCTGGGGCAGATGGCACCAGCGCTGCGGCTGCGTGCCACGTCACCTTTTCCTCTGGAGATACTGGCATGCAGATCTGGCAACAAAACTACGATCCGCTGGGTAATATCTGGCTTTCAAGCCTGATCGCACTGATCCCGATTCTCTTTTTCTTCTTTGCGCTGATTAAGCTGAAGATGAAAGGCTACCTGGCAGCCACCACCACCGTTGTGCTGGCGCTGCTGGTGGCGCTGTTTCTCTATCAGATGCCGGTTGCACAGGCGCTGGCCGCCGTGGTGTATGGCTTTCTCTATGGGTTGTGGCCGATTGCCTGGATTATTGTCGCCGCGGTGTTCGTCTACAAGATCTCAGTCAAAACCGGCCAGTTCGACATTATCCGCGCCTCTATCCTGTCGATTACTCCCGATCAGCGTCTGCAGATGCTGATTGTCGGCTTCTCGTTCGGGGCGTTTCTGGAGGGGGCTGCGGGCTTTGGTGCGCCGGTGGCGATTACCGCCGCGCTGCTGGTGGGACTCGGCTTTAATCCGCTCTACGCCGCCGGGCTCTGCCTGATTGTGAACACCGCGCCGGTGGCCTTTGGCGCGATGGGCATCCCGATTATTGTGGCGGGGCAGGTGACCGGGCTGGATAGTTTTGCCATCGGCCAGATGGCCGGACGCCAGCTGCCGCTGCTGACCCTGATTGTGCTGTTCTGGATTATGGCGATCATGGATGGCTGGCGCGGAGTGAAAGAGACCTGGCCGGCGGTGGTCGTGGCAGGGGGATCGTTTGCCATTGCCCAGTTCCTCAGCTCCAACTTCCTGGGGCCGGAGCTGCCCGATATTATCTCGTCGCTCGCCTCGCTGATTTCGCTGACGCTGTTCCTGCGGGTCTGGAAGCCGGTTCGCATCTTCCGCTTTGCGGATGCAGAGGCGAAACAGGGCGATCCGTTGCTGCCACCGCAGAAGTATCGGCTGGGGCAGGTGATCCGCGCCTGGATGCCGTTCCTGTTTCTCACCGCCACCGTCACGCTCTGGAGTATCCCGCCGTTTAAAGCGTTGTTCGCCAAAGGCGGTGCGCTCTATGAGTGGGTGCTGGCTATGCCGGTTCCGATGCTGAATGAGCTGGTGGCGCGGATGCCGCCCGTGGTCGGCACTGCAACCCCTTATCCGGCCATCTTTAAGCTGGATCTGGTGTCCGCCACCGGCACCGCCATTTTAATTGCGGCGATCATGGCGATGATTTTCCTGCGCATGAAGCCAAAGGCGGCATTGCAGACTTTTGGTGAAACGCTGAAAGAGCTGGCGCTGCCGATCTACTCTATCGGGATGGTACTGGCCTTTGCCTTTATCTCGAATTACTCCGGGCTGTCTGCGACGCTGGCACTGGCGCTGGCTCACACCGGCCACGCTTTTACCTTCTTCTCACCGTTCCTGGGCTGGCTGGGCGTCTTCCTGACCGGATCAGACACCTCATCGAATGCGCTGTTTGCTGCTTTACAGGCCACGACCGCGCAGCAGATTGGCGTCTCCGATATTCTGCTGGTGGCGGCCAACACCACCGGTGGCGTGACCGGTAAGATGATCTCGCCGCAGTCGATCGCTATCGCCTGTGCGGCGGTCGGGCTGGTGGGTAAAGAGTCCGACCTGTTCCGGTTTACTGTTAAACACAGCCTGATTTTCACCTGTATGGTCGGTGTGATAACCACGCTTCAGGCCTACGTCTTCCCCTGGATGATCCCATGAGCAGCAATGCCGATCCGCTGGTGACGCGCCTGCGGGCCTATATCACCGAACATCAGCTCGAGCCGGGCATGCGCCTGCCCGCCGAGCGGCAGCTCTCTGCGGAGCTTGGCGTCTCGCGCTCCTCGCTGCGTGAAGCCATACAACAGTTGATCAGCAACGGCATGCTGATTAGCCGACGCGGCGGCGGCACCTGGATCCGTCAGCAGCTGGCGCCCTGGTCGGAACAGCGCATCGTCGAGCCGATTCGCCAGCTACTGCGCGACGATCCCGACTACCGCTACGACATTCTGGAAGCGCGCCATGCCATTGAGGCCAGCACCGCCTGGCACGCCGCACTGCGCGCCACCGACGCCGACAAAGAGAAGCTGCAGTACGCTTTCGACGCCACCCTGAAGCTGAAAGAGAGTGACGATCCCGATCTCGCCGCCCAGGCTGATGTGCGCTTCCATCTGGCGATTGCCGAGGCGTCGCACAACGTAGTGCTGCTGCAGACCATGCGTGGTTTTTTTGAGCTGCTGCAATCGTCGGTAATGCAGAGCCGTCAGCGCATGTATACCCAGCCCGCGATTTTTGCCCGCCTGACTGAACAGCATCAGGCGCTGCTCGATGCGATCCTCACGGGCGATGCCGACGCTGCGCGCCAGGCGGCGATGCAGCATCTGGGATTCGTGCACACCACCATGAAAAGCCTGCATGAAGATGAAGCGCGTCAGGCGCGCATCACCCGCTTACCGGATAACGACACACGCAACCCAAAGGAATCTGACTGATGATTATCTCCGCTGCCAGTGACTATCGCGCGGCCGCGCAACGTATCCTGCCGCCGTTCCTGTTTCACTATCTTGATGGCGGTGCCTATGCCGAGCACACCCTGCGTCGCAACGTAGAGGATCTCTCGGATGTGGCGCTGCGCCAGCGCATTCTTAAAAATATGTCGGAACTGAGTCTTGAAACCAAACTGTTCAATGAAACCCTGTCGATGCCGGTTGCGCTGGCACCGGTCGGCCTGTGCGGCATGTATGCCCGCCGGGGTGAAGTACAGGCGGCGCGCGCGGCAGACCTGAAAGGCATTCCGTTTACCCTGTCGACCGTCTCGGTCTGCCCGATCGAAGAGGTGGCCCCGCAGATTAAGCGTCCCATGTGGTTCCAGCTCTATGTGCTGCGTGACCGCGGCTTTATGCGCAACGCGCTGGAGCGCGCCAAAGCCGCCGGTTGCTCTACGCTGGTGTTTACCGTGGATATGCCCACGCCGGGCGCGCGCTATCGCGATGCGCACTCCGGTATGAGCGGCAATCACGCGGCGCTGCGTCGTTACTGGCAGGCGGTCACCCATCCACAGTGGGCGCTGGATGTGGGTCTGCAGGGGCGTCCTCACGATCTGGGGAATATCTCCACGTATCTGGGCAAGCCTACCGGGCTGGAAGATTACATCGGCTGGCTGGCGAATAATTTCGATCCCTCTATCTCGTGGCGCGATCTGGAGTGGATCCGCGAGTTCTGGGATGGACCGATGGTGATCAAGGGCATTCTCGATCCGGAAGATGCGCGTGATGCGGTGCGCTTTGGCGCCGATGGTATCGTAGTCTCTAATCACGGCGGACGCCAGCTGGATGGCGTGCTCTCCTCGGCGCGTGCGCTACCGGCCATTGCCGATGCGGTAAAAGGTGACATCGCCATTCTGGCGGACAGTGGCATTCGCAACGGGCTGGATGTGGTGCGGATGATTGCGCTGGGCGCAGACAGCGTGCTGCTGGGACGGGCATTTATCTATGCGCTGGCAACCCACGGTCAGCGCGGCGTAGAAAACCTGCTGACGCTGATTGAAAAAGAGATGCGCGTTGCCATGACCCTGACCGGCGCGAAGTCGATCGGTGAAATTACCCGCGATTCGCTGGTGCAGGCGGAAGCGTTACTGGCACCGCAGAGCACACCGCCACGTCCCCGCGCGGTGAGTTGAGCCTGCGAAAATGAATGTATTGTCTATACTTAGCTTCTTTACCAACAGGAGGAACGACATGACCATTCATAAGAAAGGTTCGGCGCATTGGGAAGGCGATATCAAAGGCAAAGGCACCGTCAGCACCGAGAGCGGCGTGCTGAGCCAGCAGCCTTATGGCTTTAACACCCGTTTTGAAGGCGCCAAAGGCACCAACCCGGAAGAACTGATTGGTGCAGCGCATGCAGCCTGTTTCTCTATGGCGCTGTCGCTGATGCTGGGCAACGCGGGTCATCCGCCGGAAAGCATTGATACCACGGCCGACGTGTCGCTTGACAAAAAAGGCGATGGCTTTGCTATTACCAAAGTGGCACTGACCAGCACCATCTCTCTGCCAGGCATTGATGAGTCGACCTTCGACGAGATCATCAATAAAGCCAAAGCGGGCTGCCCGGTTTCTCAGGTACTGAACGCGGAAATTACGCTGGATTACACCCTGAACAACTGATGCCGGTAACGGGTCGCCTTTTGGCGGCCCGGGCGTTATGCTATGCCTCACCGGTCCTGTTGCTGACCGGAACAGATGCGCCTTCTGGCGCATCTTCGCTTTCTGACCAGAGGAAACTGAGGTGACGAGATACCGGGCAGCCAAAAAGTACTGGAAGATGGTGCTGGTTCTGTTGTGCATCTGTGGCGCGCTGCTGCTGATCCGCTGGGCTGCCATGATCTGGGCCTGAACAGATGAAGGGGATTGGCCGCCACACGCTGGGCATATTATTAATGGTGATTATTGTGCTGGAAGCGGTTCACTATCTGCTTACTGCCTCATGGCTGCCGTGGCGATAAACGCGCTCAGACAAAGGCATCCTCGCGCCTTTTAGCCCGCACATCGCTGCGCGCAATGCGATAAGCCTTGCGCGGATCGCCTACCACAAACTCAAAGGTTGGCGTGTAGTAAAATGGCAGCCAGCCGCCATAGCTGCTCTCCCACTCCCAACGGACGGGGCAGGGCCACAGAATGCCATCATACAAAAGATAGTAAACCCAGCGTCCACCAGGACGACGGGGGCGTGATGTTTTCATGGGATTCACAACGATAATGGTTAACAACAGCTTATATTTTGTACGCTAAAGCGTCAGCTTGCAACGTTACAGCCCTGCTTTATTGAATCTGGCCCTGAATTAGCGATGTACTTCGCCGCACAGCAGTACCACATTCGGTCTGACTTTATGAATGCGGTTCGCCATCGTTTCACAGTCGACCTTCGTCGGATAGATGCGCTCTGATACCGGCAGCGCCTCGCAGGCATCGTAGCCGCATGCGCTCACTAACAACACAAATCCTATCAACATAGATCCTCTCCTTTACACGGTCTGGTGGTCCGGACTGTGGTGCTTTTTATCCCTTTTTAACATCCAGTATAGACAAACGTGCCGGGGCGGCATTGTCAGTGTGAGCTATGGTCCGCCAGCCAGGGTGTGATGCGGCGGCTTGTAAGGTGTGTCAGAAGGGGCGGGCCTGGCGCTAGCCTGCGAAATACCAGGCGGGCAGCAGCGCAATCAGGTTATTCAGCGTGTGCAGGAAGATGGGCAGCGCCAGACTGTTACTCCGCAGCCGGGCGTAACAGAGCAGTAGCGAAAACAGCGTCAGGGCGATAAGGGTCTGCCAGTGCACATACTGCGTATGCATCACCGCAAACAGCAGTGAGGTCAGCAGCATACAGGCAAAGCGGCTCCGTGGCGCCCACAGCAGAAAGCCCTGCAACAGAAAACCGCGGAACAGCACCTCTTCAAACACCGGTGCGAGCAGCACGGCGGTGAGCAGCAGGATCAGCAGCGAATTACGTCCCTGCTGGGCCTGCATCACCAGCCATCCTTCCGGCTGCATGAACTGCATTTGTGCGGCCATCAGAACAAATAGCGCGCCAGTAAACAGCAGAGTTTGCAGCGTGCAGAGTTCACCCAGCGGCAGGTCGGTACGGCGCTGGCAGTAAAAGCGGTAAAGCGGATAGATAACAGCAAATTCAAACAGGCAGAGCACCGGCACCAGCAGGCCGTCATTACGCAGCACGCTGTAATTAGGGAACAGCGTGATCAGCATGGTAACCAGGTAATAGACCACAAAGCTGCCGACGTAGAACAGCGTCAGTGTCACTCTGTCGGAATTGGTATTCATAGGCGACTCTGCCAGCGAAGGTTAGCGCATAGTAGCAATGCACCAGATCGCTGTCGAGTCAGCCTGTAACACAATATTTAAGCGCAAAATGTTTACCGCAGACTAAACACCCGCGCGCGTGAGCCGATAACTGAGGAAACTAATCTGGTCAGCACTGCATGTTGTATTGCAGGCCCGTCATCTCAAACTCTGACTGTGTAGTGAGCACTCTTAATGACTTCTAACCCTCCGGCGCCACCCTCGCCTCCATTCAGTCATGCCGCTGAAGACCGCACTGTCCGCTTTACGCGGCGCAGCCTGCGCACGCTTTCGCTGCTGCTGTTTGGCGTGCTGGTGCTCTCGATGCTGATGGTGCTGACAATTGCGCAGCGGCAAAACAGCGTATCGGTTGAGCATGACCAGTTGCTGATGCAGCAGGCGTGGAAAAATCGTCAGGAGGCGATGGTCACGGATATCCGGGACTATGCGTTCTGGGGCGAAGCCTGGCGCAATCTCCATGTCAGGGTCAACAAAGTCTGGGCTTATGACGAAGAGAACTTTGGTCCGGGCCTCTACGAAGAGTATCACTATGAGGGCGTATTCGTGGTCGACGGCAACGGTCACACCACGTACAGCGTCATTAATGGGCAGCTGGTGGATACGCCGCTGGAAGCCTGGCTGGGAAAAGAGACCCCAGCGCTGATTGCGGCGGCACGTCAGCGCAACGACGCGGCGATAACCCGTGATGCACTGATTAATCATCTGCCCGCCATTGTGGTTGCCGCCCCCATCGGCAGCGGCAAACTGACGAATATGCCGCCGATGGCGGGGCCAGCGTCAGTCATGGTGTTTGTGAATCAGTTCACCCCTGCCAAATTACAAGCGCTGGGCGCCACGCTGGATGTGCGCGAACTGCGCCTGCCCGTCAGTGCAGGGGATGCCCTGCGTGAACCGCGGATGGTGCAACCGTTACCCGGCGGCGATCTGATTGTGCTGCGCTGGACGCCAAAGATGCCTGGCATGGGCCTGGTCTGGTTTCTGTTGCCACTGCTGATGCTCATGGCGATCATCATTGGCATAATCACCCATCGCGTCAGCCGCCATGCGCTCTCTAATGCGATTCTTTCTGACCGGCGCTTTGCCCTGCTGGCGATCAGTCAGCAGGAGCTGGCCAATAGCGAAGCGCGGTTTCGCGATCTCGCTGAGGCAGCGTCAGACTGGATCTGGGAAACGGACGAAGAGGGTCGCCTCATCTACCTGTCAGCGCGCTTTCAAACCGTGACCGGCCACGATATTACACACTGGCTGGGCCGTCACATCGATCACCTGCTGACGCATCCCAGCCATTCGCTGGTCGCCTGGCTGCAGCGTCAGGAGGAGGAGGGGCAACAGATGCCACTGCGCTGTCAGTTTATGTCGGCGCACGGCAACCGCCGTATCGGCCAGCTGGTCGCGAAAACAATCTGGCATGAGGCGCGATGTATCGGGTTTCGCGGCACGGTATCGGACATCACTCAGAGCATGGAAGCCGAGGCGCGCATTCATTTTTTGTCGCGTCACGACGTCTTAACCGGCCTGTCGAACCGCGTGCAACTGCAGGAGTTTCTGACACTACACCTAGAGCTGCCTGATGGCGCTGCGCCGCTGACGCTGATTACCCTCGATCTCGATCAGTTCAGGCCGATTAATGAAACCTGGGGCCATGCGGCGGGCGATGAGGTGCTGAGCCAGATAGCGCAGCGTCTGAAGCGCTGTATCGGCCCGCAGGAGCTGGTGGCGCGGCTGAGTGGCGATGAGTTTGTGCTGGTATTGCGTGAAACGAACCGTGAGCGGGTCGATCAGCGTTGCGCACAGCTGGTGCACGAGGTTCAGCAGCCCATCAGCACCGGCCAGCATGTTCACTATCTCACCGTCAGCATGGGGATTGCCTGTGTACCGCAGGATGCCAGCCATCCGGAAGCGCTGCTGCAAATGGCGGATATCGCGCTGAATGAAGCGCGCGAAGCGGGACGCAATCAGTGGGTCTGGTATGCCAATGAGATGGCCAGTCAGCGTGAGGATAAGCGTGAAATGGCGCGGCGGATTGAGAAAGCGCTGAAGAACAATGAATTTCGCCTGCACTACCAGCCCCGCTATCAACTGCTGACGGGTCAGCTGGCAGGTGCTGAGGCGCTGATTCGCTGGCAGATTGCGCCGGATGAGTGGATTACCCCCGATCACTTTATTCCGCTGGCGGAAGAGAGCGGTCTCATCGCCACCATCAGCGACTGGGTGTTGATGCGCGCGTGTGAGGATGCGCTGGGGTGGGGGGGCGATCGCTATGTTTCGGTTAATATTTCGCCCATGGAGTTCCGCACCAGCGATTTAGTGCAGCGGGTTGCGGATGTGCTGGCGAAAAGTGGCCTGCCGGCTACCCGGCTGGAGCTGGAGATCACGGAGAACGTGACCTTTGAACATCCGCAGCATGCGCTGGAGGTGATGCAGGGTTTACGGTCACTCGGGGTAAGGTTAACCGTTGATGATTTCGGCACCGGCTATGCGGCCCTGGGCTACCTGAAGACCTTCCCGTTTAATGGGCTGAAGATCGATCGCTCCTGGATGAAAGATTTCCCGGAGTCGCAGCAGGCACAATCGGTGGTTGCGGGGATTATTGCGCTGGCACGCGCCTTTGCCCTGACAATTACGGCTGAAGGGATTGAGACAGAAGCGCAGCTGAATCAGCTTAAACAGCTCTCGTGCGAAGAGGGGCAAGGCTACTTCCTCGGTCGACCGATGCCGCTGGCTGCATTCAGTACGCTTCTGGAAAGAACCGCGCAGAACCAGGCTGAACCCGTTTAACGGACTTTAACCGCCACGGCGGTCATCAGCATTGCGCAGACGACAAAAATAATCAGTTCCATCATGACCTCCACAGAGCTAAGACTATTCTTAATATTGTAGTGGTCCGTTGTGCTTTTTTTAGGCAATGAGTGCGATTAATCTTAAAAGATGACCTGTGCTGCGACCCGTTTAATGCTGCTGTAACAACTTTACTTTTTAGGGGTTCAGGTCAGCAGGTGCGCTTTGCTACTCTTGGGGCAGGGTTTTACACGTCCAACAGGAGAATAAACGTGAAATTTTATGGAAAAGGGCTGCTGGTAGTGGGGCTGTTTGCATTAACCGCCTGTCAATCTGCCTCTAAGCCCGATACCGCCAGTGTGGCGCAGGATCCCGAAGCTGACCGCTGCGGTGCCTCTCAGTATCAGAATTATGTCGGTAAACCGTTAACCGCGCTGCAGGGTCAGCACTTCGAACAGAAGGTCCGCGCCATCCCCTATAATTCTGCCGTCACCATGGACTTCAACCTTAACCGGCTGAACTTCCTGGCTGACAAAAATGGCAATATCAGCTCAGTTTATTGTGGTTAACGGCAAAGATGTCATAGGTTTGTCATAACGGCAGGCGAGGATAGCAGCGCGTTTAAGAAACTTCCTCGTCACACAATAGATAGTGCTCGTCTTGTTTATTCCCGCCCCGGCGGGAATTTTTTTAGCGGCTTCGGGCCGTAACAGGAGCAGAGAAGATGAAACGCATAATCGGGGCACTTCTGCCCGCATTGTTACTCAGCAGCACACTGGCGCAGGCTTCCAGTGAAGAGGCCTGGCAAAAGAGCCGTCAGGTGATGGTGCAGGCCTGCATTAACGCCAGTCATCTGAGCAAAGTAAAGGTGCTGGGCGAGGCGATCGAGTATGACGACAATACGGGCTACAGCGCACTGTTGCTGGAGGGACGCTATCCCCAGCCGCAGATGAAAAATAAGCGTGGACGGGAGCTGTGCCTGTTTCAGCGCAGCAGCGGACGAGCCAGCATCAGCGAAGCGGATAAATTGCGCTGGGTGAAGTAGGTGGTGGGTTTACGCCTCCGGCTGCGTGTCGATTAACTGCGCCAGCAGGGTGCGATAACGCTGCAACTGCGTCTCGTCGCCTTCCACTTCCAGTTTATCGATAACCCGCGCAATAAGGGCTTTATTGGTGGCGGGTTCTCCCGCTTCCATTATTTCACGCAGAATCACCGCCAGCAGATCGGACTCAGGCGGTATCCGCCAGTCCGGGCTGTTAAAATAGTCGCTGATAGCACGGCTGGCGCTGTCAGGTTGTACTCTCATTACCCACCTCCGCTAAAACAAGACCCCCTCCCTTACACCTGAGCATAAGGGCGTTTAACCATGAAATAAGCTGGTTCGCCTCAGCGTAGCCGGACGGTCTGCACCGTTTTTTGCGGAGGATGTCGCGCCGATTAAAAAGATTGCCACACCGCCGCGGCTGGCGGTTTTTTAAACATAGAAGCGGGGGGAAGAGTTGTCAGTAACAGAATGACATATTTTTCTATATTGACGGGGCGGGTCAGGGAAGATTGCGTCCGGCCAGACCATCGCCCGCGTGCTTCGCGCTAAAAACCCGGCGGGCTGGAAAATTTGCGCCGCTGATTGCGCTGAATCAAAGAGGAATCCGGTCTTTTGCCATTTGTGCCATGTTTTGTCGGTCACGCTGAGAATAGCCGCGTTAGACTGAACATTCCCTCTCTTTAAAATATCTGCTCATGCCACGCACTATAGAACCCTGGAAGATAAACCTGATCTCGGTCTGGTTTGGCTGTTTTTTTACCGGCCTGGCCATCAGCCAGATTATCCCGTTTCTGCCGCTCTACCTTGAGCAGCTTGGCATAACCGGTGGCGAATCACTGAGCCTCTGGTCGGGTCTTACCTTCAGTATCACCTTTGTGGTCTCGGCGGCCGTAGCCCCGCTGTGGGGCAGTCTTGCCGATCGTAAAGGCCGTAAGCTGATGCTGCTGCGCGCCGCTTTTGGCATGGGCGTGGTAATTCTGCTACAGGCTTTTGTCACCGAAGCCTGGCAGTTGCTGCTGCTGCGGGCCCTGATGGGGCTGACCTCCGGATATATTCCCAACGCCATGGCGCTGGTGGCCGCTCAGGTGCCGCGTGAACGCAGCGGCTGGGCGCTGAGCTGTGTCTCAACCGGCCAGATTGGCGGGGTGATTCTGGGGCCGATGCTGGGCGGGCTGCTGGCAGACTGGGTCGGTTTGCGTACGGTGTTTATTGTCACCGCAGCGCTGCTGATGGTCAGCTTTCTGGTGACGCTGTTCCTGATCAAGGAGACCGGTTACACCCCGGTGAGTAAAAAGGAGAAGCTCAGCGGACGCGAGGTTTTCCGCTCGCTGGATAATCCAAAACTGATGCTCTGCCTCTTTTTCACCACCATGGTGATCCAGATGTGCAACGGATCGGTGAACCCGATCCTGACGCTCTTTGTGCGGGAACTGGCACCCACCGCTGAGAATATCGCTTTTCTTAGCGGGGTCATTGCCGCGCTGCCTGGCGTCTCTGCACTGCTGGCCGCGCCTCGTCTGGGACGACTCGGCGATCGCATCGGTACGCAGCGTATCCTGCTGGCAACGATGGTCATCTCGCTGCTGCTGTTTATCGCCATGTCGTTTGTCACCAGCACGACACAGCTGGGGGTATTACGTTTTCTGCTGGGCTTTGCCGATGGCGCGATGATGCCCGCGGTGCAGACCCTGCTGGTGCGTCACTCGCGTGACAACATCACCGGCCGGATCTTCGGCTATAACCAGTCCTTTATGTATCTCGGCAATGTCGCGGGTCCGCTGCTGGGCGCCGCGGTGTCGGCGGTGGCCGGTTTCCGCTGGGTCTTTTTTGCCACCGCCGTGGTCGTGCTGATTAACGTGCTGTTTCTGAAGCGCTTTTACCGGCGTCCGAAGACAGATCTGCCCGCGTCGGCTGGCAAATCGTCAGTTCAGCCTGCCAGCGCTGCTGAGTCAGTAAAAACTCAGGACTGACGCTGGGGCTCCAGGAGTCATCGCCGCCGACACCCATGTGGCAGGCATCCAGATGCAGCCAGCAGCCCGCTTCCGGACGCAGATGGTGGCGGTGTGATGCCTCCCGCAACTGCTCCAGGCTGAAACGGCTCAGTGAGAAAGCGAAATCGCCGCTGACCTGCCAGCTGCCGCTGTCGAGCTGACGGGTGCCGCAGCGCAGACCGTTCTCACCCGGGAAAACATAAGGCGTTGAGAGCTGATCCAGCGGCAGCTCCCAGCGGGAAAACTGCGCGGCCAGCTGGCGATCGGGATAGTTTTCATGCGGACCCAGGCCGAGCCAGCTCACCTGTTGTGGTATCTGCGTCAGCTCACAGCGTAATCCGATGCGCGCGGGCGGGGGCAATCCGCGCGACTGCTCAACGGAAAGCTGCAACTGCAATTCACCCTGCGCATTGATCAGATAACGTTTACGGCTGATAAAGGCGATCTGGCCATGGGCGAGCCAGCTGTGCAGCGTCTCAATCTGCACCGCCTGTGGCAACGCATTCGCCGTCATCGACACCAGCTGGCTGCTCATCTGGTCATAACCCGCTGCTTTCCAGCGCTCGACCCAGGCATTGGGATCAACGCGTTCCGCTTCGCTGGTGCCGATGTCATTGTCGAGCGGGGCGCGAATAAAGCAGTCCTGAAGCGGTGAAAGCAGTGTGGGCTGTTCATCCACAAACCACTGCGTCAGTTCGCCGCTGTGGCGTGAAAAATGCCAGCGTTGCTGCTGATGGGTGATGACAATCTCACGGGTATCATCGTGCAGGCCCGGTGCGTGGCCGCTCTCCGGCTTTGATGGCAGCGCCAGCGATGAGGGCAGCGCCCATTGGTGCCAGGCGACACGCCAGCCAGCGGCGCTCCATTGGGTCGGTTGAATCTGATGAACCGCGACGTTCAGCCAGCATTCGCCCTGTAATGCTGGCGGTGACGGCAGCGTGATCCGCTGCTGGCCCTGTGGAGCGATATCCAGCGGCACTTCTCCTTCCGTCACCACACGACCCGCCTGTTCGATGCGCCAGCGCAGCACTTCGTTGTCACTGTGGCGGAACAGATAGTCGCTGCTGACCGTAAAGCTCAGCGGATCGCCGGGATCGACGGCAAACTGCCAGAACTGCTGGGCGCACTGCGCCTCATAAAGCGCCGGATGCGGCGTGCGATCGGCAAATACCAGCCCGTTCATACAGAACTGACGATCGTTGGGTTTATCGCCAAAATCGCCGCCGTAGGCCTGCCAGGGTTCGCCCTGATCGTCATAGCGGGTCAGGCTCTGATCAACCCAGTCCCAGACGAAGCCGCCCTGCAGACGCGGAAACTGGCGGAAGGCCTGCCAGTACTTAGCAAAACCGCCAAAGCTGTTGCCCATGGCATGCGCGTACTCACACAGGATCAGCGGACGCGTCTCACCCGGCAGACCGATCCACTTTTTCAGCGACCACTTCGGCACCGCCGGGAAGGGCTGATCTTCATCAACCCTGGCATACATCGGGCAGATGATATCGGTAGCAGCGGTATCCGCACCGCCGCCTTCATACTGAACCGGACGGGTTGGATCGCTGCTTTTTACCCAGCGGTAGAGCGCATCGTGTGTGGCACCATGTCCTGACTCGTTGCCCAGCGACCAGATAATAATGCTGCAGTGATTACGATCGCGCTGGACCATGCGCGTCACGCGTTCGCTATAGGCGGCAAACCAGCGGGGATCATCGGAGAGCCGGTTCATCGGCTGCATGCCGTGGGTTTCGATATTGGCCTCATCCACCACATAAAGCCCATACTGATCGCACAACCGGTACCAGAGCGGATGATTAGGATAGTGTGAACAGCGCACCGCATTAAAATTGTGCTGCTTCATCAGCTCGATGTCGCGGCGCATCGTCGCCTCATCCACCACCTGACCGCGCTCCGGATGATGTTCATGACGGTTGGTGCCGCGGATCAGCAGCGGCTTGCCGTTCAGACAGAGCAGTCCGTTGTCGATGGTGACCTGACGGAAGCCGACATCATAGGCTTCCACCTCGATCAGCTGCTGATTCTCATCCAGCAGCGCCAGCGTGGCGCGATAGAGGTGGGGTGTTTCGGCACTCCACAGCGCAGGCTGTTCCACCGGCAGGCTGAGCAGGGCGCGTTCGGGATAGTGACCCCGCTCGTCAATAATGGCACTGCCCAGCGGCTGCTGACATTGAGCAATCTGCTGGTCACCCTGCCACAGCGTCAGGCGCAGCTGATAGCGCGAGCTGACGTCAGCTGGCAGAGCAACACGGACCCGGGCACGCAATTCGGCACGGTAAAACTCCGGGCTGAGCCGGGTTTCCAGCTGAACATCGGCCAGATGCACCTGCGGTTTATGCAATAACGTGACGTCACGGAAAATACCGCTCATTCGCCACATATCCTGATCTTCCAGATAACTGCCGTCGCTCCAGCGCAGCACCATTACTGCCAGCCGGTTTTTGCCCGGCCGCAGATAAGGCGTCAGGTCGAATTCAGCGGGCAGACGACTGTCCTGAGAGTAGCCAATCCAGTGTCCGTTGCACCACAGGTGAAAGGCCGAGTTTACGCCGTCAAAAATGATGCGTGTCTGCCCATTATCCAGCCAGGCTGCGTCAGCGCTGAATGTGAGCGAGTAACATCCGGTTGGATTCTCTGCGGGGACCAGCGGAGGATTGACCGGAATCGGATACTGCACGTTGGTATAAATGGGGGCATCGAAGCCGTGCATCTGCCAGTTGGCCGGAACCGGAAGGGTCGTAGTGTCCGGCAGATCCTGCAGTAACCAGCTGGCCGGGACCGCTTCAGGCTGCGTAAAATAACGGAAACCCCACTCTCCGTTGAGGCTCTGCAGTGACGCCGAGGGGCTGTCATCCCGCGCGGCTGCTTCATCTCGCCAGCTGGCGAATGGCGGGTGCGCATCCAGCCGATGCAGCGAGGTCACGACCGGATTTTCCCAGTCGCGCCGGGAGAGGATGTCACTAAAAGCAGCCTGAGAGAGAGTCATGTTTATATCCTGTAAATGTAATGCGCTCACAATGCGCAAAATTACGCCACCTGTAAAGTGTTCACCCTCCCGATTTGCACAAATAATTTGCACTGTAATCCAGCCGGGATGTTGAGATTGTGCCGCCTTAATGGTGGTAAATCGTTAAGTCTGGTCAGCAAAGATGAATAGTCGCCGGATGCGGAAGAATCTCACTTGTCGCCATGCAGGTGGCTCCATACACTCAGCCCGATTTCATCACCCTGAGGTAGATATGGTACGAATCTTTAAGCTGGCTGCCGTTGTGGCATTGGTTACTGCATTAAGCGGATGTATTTTCCCGCCTCCAGGCGGCGGCGGCGGCGGCGGTGGCTGGGGCGGACACGGCGGCGGACCAGGCCGCGGATTTGTCGATCCTCGCTAAGCAAAAGACCGATTTCGGGCGGGCGAAACGTTTAACCATAGCGTTGATTGCAGGGAAAACGTTTCGCTTGCAAGGTTAGCCGAAATCGTCTGAGCAGACGGTGAGGAATGCGGGCTAACTCACTGAAAAAAGTAGCGGTTACCCTCTGTTTTTTTAACCAGCGTGGTGATAATTTCAGCTTTTCTCCACCGCTGAGATAACAGCATGAAAAACCTGATTGCTGAGTTGCTGGTAAAGCTGGCTGAAAAAGAGGCGACAGCCAAAGAGCAGATGGCGCAAATCGAAGCGCTGGAGATTGTTGTTACCGCGCTGGTTCGCAAGCTGGAGCCGCAACAACATCTGGCTATAACCACCAGTATTGAAACCGCAATAGACAATGTGGCCGATGCCGAAGATGAAAATGCGCAACTGCTGCGCAATTACATCGAAAAGTTACTCAGACATCCTCGTCAGTAACAATCCCAGTGCCAGACTGGAATGGGATCTTCACATCACTTTGACCTGAAACATTTTCCGCTTTGCTTATTCGCTGCCAGAATAACAAAAGACAATCCACTGTGGAGATAACAAGATGAAAGTCGGTTTAATGGCGATGATGATGGCGGGCCTGCTGGTCAGTGGACTGGCCGGTGCGGCGGAAAAGACCCCGCAGCAGGAGAAGATGACGATGTGTAACCAGCATGCTAAATCACAGGATCTTAAAGGGGATGCGCGCAAAACCTTTATGAGTGAATGCCTGAAAAAGGACAGCAAGCTGTCGCAGATGTCACCGCAGCAGATGAAAATGAAAAGCTGTAACGGCGAAGCTGGTGATAAAAAACTGGCGGGCGATGCGCGTAAAACCTTTATGAGCCAGTGCCTGAAAAAAAGCTGATTATCCCCACGGCCACGCAGGTGGCCGCTTCTCCTTCCCGCGCAATGCTGATTAAATTCCCTTATATAACAGAATGTTAACCTTCTGATAAGCATTCATCGCCAGGCTTCCCGGTTCTTTTGCCACACTTACTGTTTGTGGGGATTTGCGCAGCACTCTGTTTTGCCGCGCAGCACAAGACAAGAACCGTTAAAGGAGCCATGTCGTGAACTATCAATTTACCGTCGACCTGAACGATCTGCCCCAGCGCCAGCCGGTTAAAAAAACGCTCGGCGAGGTGGAAGTGTTGCTGATTCGCGAAGGCGACAATGTACGTGCTTATCAGGCGAAATGCCCGCACGCAGGCGCGCCGCTGGAGCAGGGCGCGATTTGCGGCGATCGGCTGGTCTGTCCTTGGCACAAAGCCGCGTTTAATCTGGCCAGTGGAAAAATGTGTGAACCGCTGGCGTTAGCCGATCTCAAACAGTATCCGCTGCGCATTGAAGAGGGTCGGGTGCTGGTGAATCCTAAAGCGATGTCGCCCGCGGCGCCGATTGGCAGTGGAGCAGCCGCACCGGTCTATGTGGTGCTCGGTGGTGGAGCGGCGGGCAGCGCAGCGCTGTGGCGTCTGCGCCATGAAGGCTTCAAAGGCCGCGTGATTCTGGTTGAGCGGGAAGCGGATGCGCCTTACGACCGCACCGCGCTGACCAAATTTGTGCCGTCGGGCAAAATGGATATCAACGAGGTGCCGCAGCTGCTGAAAGCGGATGTGATGGACCACGTTGAACGACTTCAGGCTACCGTGAGTCGCCTGGATGCTCAGCAGCAACGGCTGATCTTTGAGGATGGCGAGACGCTCGCCTTCGACAAACTGCTGATCGCCAGCGGCGCGTCGCCAGTCCGCCCCGATTTGCCGGGCAGCGATCTTGATGGGGTCCATCTGCTGCGCAGCAAAGCGCAGACCGATGAGCTGCTTCAGGCGGTGGATGCCAGTCATAAGATCGTGATTATCGGCAACAGTTTTATCGGCACCGAACTGGCGTCGGCGCTGCGTAATCGTGACATTGACGTGACGGTAATCGCCCGCCAGGCGTTGCCCTTTGCTAAACAGTTTGGCGATCAGATTGGCCGCTATTTCTATCAGCTGCATGAGCAGAACGGCGTGAAGTGGGTGCAGGGCGAGATCGAAGCACTGCAGGGCGACCAGCAGGTGAGTGGCGTGCAGCTCAAGGGCGGACGGTTGCTGGACGCGACGGTGGTGCTGTTTGCCACCGGGGTCGAACCGGCTACCGACTTTATCCACGATCTCCCGCTGGCAGAGGATGGCAGCCTGCAGGCGGATGAGCAGTTGCGGGTCGCTGACAATATCTGGGTGGCGGGTGATATCGCCACGTATCCGTCGGCGCAGGGTCCGCTGCGCATTGAGCACTATCGCGTCGCGCATCAGCAGGGACAAACCGCCGCATGGAATATGCTGGACCAGACCGTCGCGTTTGATCGTGTGCCGTTCTTCTGGACTACGCAGTATGGCACTCGTTATGAGTATCTGGGCCATGCCAAAGAATGGGATTCATTCCAGCTGATTGGCTCGCTGGAGGATAAAAAGTTTATGGCGTTTTATGGCCAGCAGGGGAGGCTGGCGGCAATCTGCTCATGCGGCATGTATACGCTGACCGCTGAGCTGGTGGAGCGGATGCAGCAGCCGATGACGTTTGCCGACGCGGTGGCGCTCTGTCAGGCGCACATCAGTTAAGCCGGTAGCAAGGCGGGCCAGCCAGCGTGGCGGGCCGCCTTGCGCAACAACACTCACTCTGTTAGCTGCGGCTCAGTTTCTCTGACTTCGCCATGCACTGCAGCATCGCTTCCATCACCGCCGAGCGCATGCCTTTCTCTTCCAGCACTTTCACCGCTTCGATGGTGGTGCCGCCCGGAGAGCAGACCATATCTTTGAGTTCAGCCGGATGTTTTCCGGTGGTCAGCACCATCTGCGCCGCCCCTTTCACCGCCTGAGCAGCAAACTGATAGGCCTGAGCGCGTGGCATGCCGCCCAGTACGGCCGCATCGGCCATCGCTTCGATAAACATAAACACGTAGGCCGGCGCAGAACCGCTGACGCCGACCACGGAGTGAATCAGATATTCATCCACCACGGCCGCTTTGCCGAAGCTCTCAAAAATCGCTATCACCTCGTCGATTTCCGCCTGCTCAACCAGCACGTTGGGCGTGACCGAGGTCATGCCTTCGCTGACCAGCGAGGGAGTATTCGGCATCGCACGGACAATTTTACGATCGTAACCCAGCACCGATGAGAGCGAATCGAGCGTCACCCCAGCCGCAATCGACACCACCAGCGCCTCTTTTTTCAGGCTGCCTGTCAGCTCTTTTAAGACTTTCAGAATGACATTGGGTTTGACCGCGCCGAACAGGATGTCCACTTCACGCGCCAGCGCTTCAGCGCTCTCGGCTGCGTTGATGCCATACTGCTCTGCCATCGCCTGGTTGGTCTCTGCTTTGCGATCGTAAACGAAGATATCAGACGGGGCGATTTTGCCGCTGTTGACCAGTCCGCCGATAATGGCTTTCGCCATATTTCCCCCGCCGATAAACCCGATTTTCTTTGCCAGCATCGCCATCTCCTTAGGACATTATTCGTTTTTCTCAGTGAGCTAGCTTACTTCAGCCAGCCTGAATAACAAGTCAGCCGGGCGCAGGCTGGAAAGCACGCCGCAAATAAAATTTGCCATTTAAGGGGAACCCGGCAAGATCTTACTCTTCTCTGACTGTAAGGAATCATGATGTTTATCTGGGTCGATGCCGATGCCTGTCCGAATGTAATCAAAGAGGTGCTCTACCGCGCAGCCGACCGCACCGCAACTACCATCACTTTTGTGGCGAACCAGTTTCTGCGTGTGCCGCCCTCACCGTATCTGCGCACCCTGCAGGTGCCTGCCGGATTTGATGTGGCGGACAATGAGATCGTCAGACGTTGTCAGCCAGGCGATCTGGTGATCACCGCCGATATCCCGCTGGCAGCAGAGGTGATTGAGAAGGGTGCGGCGGCGCTGAATCCGCGCGGCGAGCGTTACTCACCGGCGACGATACGTGAACGCCTGACGATGCGGGATTTTATGGATACCCTGCGGTCAAGTGGGGTGCAGACCGGCGGCCCCGCGGCGATGAGTCCGCGTGACCGCCAGCAGTTTGCAAATGAGCTGGATAGCTGGCTCACCCAGCAGAAACGCTGAAGTTAAACGAAGCTGTCGTCGTCGTAATCGTTGCCGCCAAAATCATTGAGATCGCTGTTGTCGGCATAATTACTGTCCCAGCCTGTATTCTGGTCGAGGAAGGCGTTGTCGTTACCGCCGTTAAAGGTATCGGCATTGTCATCGCCACCGTTGAAGGTGTTGAGATTGTCATTCACATCGGGCAGGGGTGGCTCATTGATGATATTCACAATCTCTTCCGGCTGTGAATGGTGGAACATGCTGGTCAGCATATCGGCCATCACCACACCGCCCGCCACACCCACAGCTGTCTGCAGTGCGCCGCCGAGGAAACCGGTGCCGCGTGGTGCAGGCGCTTGTGCAGGCGCATATTGCGGCTGAGCCGGTTGCTGTGCCGCACCGTTCCACGGTGACGATTGCTGTTGCTGCTGCACAGGCGGCTGCTGACGCGAACCGCTGCCAAACAGCCCGGACAAAAAGCCGCCGCTGCTCTGTGCAGGTTGCTGCTGCTGTTGCTGGGCCAGCTGGCTTTCCAGCGCCGATACTTTCTCATTGAGTTTTTTCAGCGCCGCTTCCTGAATCAGGATCGCCTGCGCCATGTAGTAAGGCGCGCCCGGCTGCGCCTGCAGATGCTGGTTAATCAGTTGTTCGGCAGCGGCATCGCGTGCCACGGTCTGGCTTTCAGCCTGTTTCAGACGGCTGAACAGCCCTTCGATCAGTTGTTGTTCTTCGCGTTGCATGATGACTCTCCTGTGGCGATTGTTACCAGTATATGTGGGCGCCAGCGTGAAAAGTAAAATCGGGGCAGTAAGCAAATATTGCCGACGCATTTTAGCCGCTCTTTTGCGGAGTTTTTATCGCTCTGTTACGGCCCTGATGCACAAAACGTGCATGCATTTCCCCTTGAAAACACAAAGATTGTCGCTGTTCAGGGGACGAAAATGCGTAAATCGTGCCTGACAGGTAGAGGCCATAATAATTTCCAGTTATTATGCGTCGCATTAATAAGCTCACCATGCAGCCGCATCGCGCGGTCAGGCGGAGGAACGGCCCTGATGTCACTACCCATCTTTTTGATTGGCGCTCGCGGTTGCGGCAAAACCACGGTCGGCGAGGCGTTGTCGCGGGCGCTGGGCTACGCCTTTACTGATACCGATCACCATCTGCAACTCAGCACGCAGCGGAGCGTGACGGAGATTGTGGCGGAGGAAGGCTGGGAAGGTTTCCGCGCCCGTGAAACGGAATCGCTTAAAGCGGTGACGGCACCCGGAACCGTCATTGCCACCGGCGGCGGCATGATTCTTGCTGAAGAGAACTGCCGTTTTATGCAGGAGCAGGGCCAGGTGATCTGGCTTAGCGCGTCCCCCGAGGTGCTGGCAGAGCGGCTGGAAAGTGAACCTGAAGCGGCCCAGCGTCCGACCTTAACCGGCCGTCCGATTGCTGATGAGATGAGTGAGGTGCTGCGTGAACGTGCGCATCTCTATCAGGCTGCGGCCCATCATCAGGTGAATGCGATGCAATCGCCCGAGTGCGTGGTAGAGGAAATTATGCTGTCACTTTCTCTGGCGCGCGCCAGCTAACCCTCAGATTTTTCCCGCTTTGATCCCGCTTCAGACGGCATTGTCTATACTTATCCTATGACAGGCAGCGGCCTGTCCTGTGGAATGTTATTCAGACAAGAGGGACACAGTATGCCGACCAGACCACCGTATCCACGTGAAGCGAAAATTGTGCCTGTTGAAAAGGGCACTGAAGGTAATAAAGTAACCTCTTACGAATTGCGTGCTGATCATCCCAAACCGAATTCATTAATCAGTGAGCACGAAACGGAAGAAGAAGCGCGTGACGCTAAAGCGCGCTACGAAGACGTTGAAAAAGAGTAAAGCTTCACTGCTGGCAGGGACGCCAGCCTGTTACACCGGATAACTGCTTATTACTGACCCGCCTGACGCTGTGCCTGAACCACGCTTTTTTTACTCCCACCTGAAGTCGATCAGGTTATTTAAGAAGCGAAATTGACGCAGATTTACTGTCCAATGCTCTCTGCGTATGCTTCTGTTCTGCACTCTCCTTGTCTCACCAGATAAAGCCCCGCTAATCATTTTTATCCCCTTATTTTCTCTGCTGCCGATCTCTGTGTGAGTCAAATTGTCGCTTGACCGATTCAGCGCCACGCTTTATTTTCATCAAACCAACAGAGGAACTTAGTTCCATATAGTGGAACACGTAACATGACCACACTTGAAAATGCTGCCGCCGTACTTCGATTGTTTCAGCACAAAGGTGTGACGCAGGGGCATGTTGGTCTCTCATTCAGTGAGGTGGTTGAGGCGTTAAACCTGCCAAAAAGCACCGTTTCGCGTCTGCTGGCCACCATGGAAAGTCAGGGGCTGCTGGAGCGGAATGCGGATACGCGCGGTTATCACATTGGTCGCGTATTGCTGGCTGCCGCCGGACATTATCTTTCGGCACCGCTGGTTGACAGCGTTTCAGCGGCGATGGTCAGGCTGGCTGCGAAGACCGGCTGCATGGGTTACGTGTCGAAGCTCGACGGGCGGGAAGTATTAGTGATGCGTATGTTTCATGGGCGTCACTTTACGCAGATGGTCACGCCGCCGGGCAGTCGGATGCCGGCTGCCGCGACCTCAACCGGCCGGGCGCTGTTAGCGCAGTTAAGCGATGAAGAGGTGCTGGTGCGTTTCCATGATCAATGGCAGGTCGCATCAGCGAACTCGCCGCAAAGTCCTGAGGCACTCTGTGCCAGACTGGCTGAGATCCGCCAGCAGGGCTGGTCACTGGCCCGAAATGAATCGCTGCCAGGCATCAGCTCGCTGTCAGTTATTGTTCATAACAAACATCATGGCGAAACGGTGGCACTCTGCCTGTCGTTTCCGTCTATGGAGTCTGAACCGGGTTTCCCGTCAGAGCTCCTTGAAGCATTACGCGCAACGGCCACTGAGATGACCGAAAAATATGGCGCGTAACTTCACACCGTTTTTATCGGCGTAGTACTTTCGCCACACCAGGGAAAACAAAGGCCTTCGGGCCTTTTTCTTTCAATCTGATCGCCACGCTTTACGCAGCACTCCGGTTGCCTGTGTCCGTCTCTCATTGCCTCCTGTATCGGTTCAGCATGCGGAGGGACGACCATCTGCAGTGGCTGTTGCAATCTCTGTGCGCATCAGAGCAGTGAAACTGATAACCGGCGTAAACCGGCCAGCAGGCGGGTAGACGTTATTTCATTTCTTCTGGACAAGGACTGGCGGGGACGTATGGAACGGGTAAATCCGATTAAGCACGTTGGCGTGGCACTGGTTTTAATTCTTCTCTCCATCGCGGGTGCCATTATTGGCATTCAGCTGATTACCACCATTGGCGTAACGCCTAACACCTCTATTATCGGCGCGCTGTTTGCCATGCTGCTGGCGCGTATTCCGCTGCAGGCATTTCGCCGTTATCGTTCAATTGAAATCCAGAACCTGGCGCAGACCGCCATCTCTTCAGCCACCTTTGGGGCGGCGAACAGTCTGTTGATGCCGATTGCCGTGCCCTGGGCGCTGGGTGAACCGCAACTGGTCCTGCCGCTGTTCTGTGGCGTCAGCGCCGCGATGCTGCTGGATGCCTGGCTGCTCTATCGGCTGTTTGATACCCGCGTCTTTCCGGCCAGTAATGCCTGGCCACCGGGCGTTGCGGCAGCAGAAGCGATCAAAGCGGGTGATAAAGGCGGACGCCAGGCGTGGCTGCTGGTGCTGGGCATCGTGGGTGGCGTCGTCGGTGCCATGCTGAAGATCCCGATGTCCGCCTTCGGCACCGCGTTTATCGGCAATATCTGGGCGCTGTCGATGCTCGGCATCGGTTTTCTGCTGCGTGCCTATGCGCAGCCGGTGGCCGGTATTGATATTAATGCGCTCTATATTCCGCATGGCGTGATGGTCGGTGCCGGTCTGGTAGCGCTGATTCAGGTCGTGATGGTGATTCGCAGCCGCAAAAATGATGCGCTGGTGGTGAGCCGCAATGGCAATGAGGTGCAGCGGGCGCTGGGTTTCGGCAGCGTGGGTTACATCGTGATTTCGGCGCTGCTGGCGCTGGCGGGCGGCCTGTGGAGTGAGATGGGCATCGCGATGCTGCTGCTGTTTGTTCTTTATGCCGCGTTTGCTGCTTTCGCCCATGAACTGATTGTCGGCATTGCCGCTATGCACTCCGGCTGGTTCCCGGCCTTTGCCGTGGCGCTGATTACGCTGATTATCGGCATTCTGATCGGCTTCCCACCGCTGGCGCTCTGCCTGCTGTGCGGCTTTACCGCCGCCACCGGTCCGGCGTTCGCCGATATGGGTTATGACCTGAAGGCAGGCTTTATCCTGCGCGGCAACGGTGCCGATCTGCAGCAGGAGCTCTGGGGACGTCGTATTCAGCTCATCGCAGCTATGATCGCCTTTGTTGTGTCGATTCCTCTGGTCTGGTACGCCCATACCTTCTTCTTTGCTGACAACCTGCTGCCGCCTGTAGCGCGGGTGTATGCCAAAACCATTCAGGCGGGTGCTGAGCCAGGTATCGCCGGTAATCTGCTGATGTGGGCGATTCCGGGTGCGATTATTCAGTTGATCGGCGGGCCGAAACGCCAGCTGGGCGTGCTGCTCGCCACCGGTTTATTAATTAATAACGCCATGGCGGGCTGGGCAGTAGTGGTGGGGATCGCCTTACGCATCGTAATCATCCGGATCTGGGGCGAGCGGGGCCGGTCGCCTATGGAGGTGATGGCGGCAGGCTTTATTGCCGGTGATGCCCTCTACAGCTTCTTTCATTCGCTGTTTGCCAGCAGCAGCAAGAAATAAAGGATAAAGCATGAGTTTGCAGCAGACCCTGGCGGTTTTTGAGTTACTGGATAGCGCCCACATTGACGGACAGCAGGTGGTGGATCTCTTCGCGGCGTATCCTGATGTTGATGCCCGCTTTACCCGTGTCTCCGGTCCCAAAGGCCGCACCGATTTTGTGCGCATTGATATTCCGGGGACGCAGGGCAAATCAGGCGGCGGCAGTGCACCGACGCTGGGGATTATTGGTCGCCTTGGTGGCATCGGCGCTCGTCCTGGTCGTATCGGCATGGTGTCAGATGCGGATGGCGCGATCGCGGCCGTTGCCAGCGCGCTTAAACTGGCGCAGATGCAGAGCAAAGGCGACAGGCTTGATGGCGATGTCATCATTACCACCCATATCTGCCCGGATGCGCCAACGCGGCCGCATCTGCCGGTCGATTTCATGGACTCGCCGATTGACGATGTCACCATGAATGATAATGAAGTGGTGGCGGGTGTGGATGCAATTCTGTCAATCGACACCACCAAAGGTAACCGCATTATCAACCACAAAGGCTTTGCCCTATCGCCGACGGTGAAAGAGGGCTACATCCTGCGGGTTTCGGAGGATCTGCTGCGCATCATGGAGATGACCAGCGGCCGTCCGGCGGTGACCTTTCCCATCACCACGCAGGATATTACGCCTTACGGCAATGGGGTTTATCACCTCAACAGCATTCTGCAACCTTCTACCGCCACGGATGTGCCGGTGGTGGGGGTGGCGATCACTGCCGAGTCGGTGGTGCCGGGCTGCGGAACCGGCGCCAGTCATGAAGTCGACATTGCGGCAGCGGCGAAGTTTGCCATTGAGGTGGCCAAGGAGTTTGGTCGTGGAACCTGTCACTTCTACGACGCCGAAGAGTATGCGCGGCTGATTTCACTCTATGGCAGCCTGGCGCATCTGCGTCACCGGAATCACTAAGATGACGAAACCACTGGTAACGCTGACTATCGGCCAGTCTCCGCGCAGCGATATTCTGCCGCTGCTGCGGCAGCATCTGCCGGATGCGCTGACCGATCACGCCGGTTTACTGGATGGACTCAGCGCGGCAGAGATTGCCGCACGCTTCGCGCCAGCAGCGGGCGACCGGGTTCTGGTGTCGCGGCTGCAGAGTGGCGAACAGGTGCGGCTGGCGGCCTCGAAAGTGGAGCAGGGATTGCAGCGCAAAATCAGTGCGCTGGAACAGGCGGGCTATGCGACCATTCTGCTGCTCTGCACCGGTGAATTCAGCAGGCTCCGTACCCAGCGTGCGCTACTGCTGGAGCCGGATCGCCTGATTCCACCGCTCATCTGCGCCATGGTGCAGCAGCAGCGGGTCGGCATTGTCGTGCCGGTTGAGGAGCAGATTGTTGAGCAGGCAGGTAAGTGGCAGCAACTGCCTGCGCAGCCCTGCTTTGCAGTCGCCAGTCCCTATCAGGGCGATCAGGCAACCTTCGCCGATGCTGCAAACAGTCTGAAAGCGCAGGGCGCAGCGCTGGTGGTGCTCGACTGTATGGGGTATCACCAGCAGCATCGGATAGGGTTACAGCAGCGGCTGGGCGTACCGGTTCTGCTCTCTAATCAGCTGGTGGCGCGCCTGGCGGCGGAGTTGCTTCCCTGAGTGAAGAGATCACAAACGGCCATCATTTCGCGTGACAGATCAGCGGGTTCCCTTCTACACTGCCAGACACACAACATGTGCTCTGGAGAACTATTATGCTCAACGTAAGTGAGTATTTTGACGGAAAAGTTAAGTCTATCGGTTTTGACAGTGCGAGCACCGGACGTGCCAGCGTGGGCGTAATGGCTGAAGGCGAATACACATTCGGTACCGGCCAGCCGGAGGAGATGACCGTGGTCAGCGGCTCGCTTAAGGTATTACTGCCAGGTGAAACCGAGTGGAAATGGTTTGAAGCGGGTTCGGTGTTTAACGTGCCGGGTCACAGCGAATTTCATCTGCAGGTTGGCGAGCCAAGTTCCTATCTCTGCCGTTACCTGAAAGATTAAAAACATGGCCGCTTAGCGGTGATGCTGGTCAGTTAAGATTAGATTTGTAAAGGCTGTCACGGTCAAACGTGGCAGCTTTTTTGTCAGGGCGAGCGTGCCGCAGTGCGGGCCAGCGCACCTCTGCTGCTGCCGGGCCGTCCTCGCGCCGCTCACGCGGTTCCTTCGGCTTTGACGGCGTGCCCACGAACCGTTCGGGGATCGGCCCTCCCTGGCCGGCCCCGAACTGTCCACGCTTCCCGGCGTGGACTTCTGGCCCACCGTCACGCCTCAGCGCTGCGGATAGCCCTTTCAGCAGCAGAGGCGCTCAGGCCTCCACGCTCGTGCCCTTTTTAACAGTACGCACCAGAAGCTTCAGAGCAGGCCGGTGGCGATCAGGGGCAGGCAATCCGCAGCGCTGAACAGAATGAGTCTGCCAGGAGAGCCCGCAGGACGCGGGCGAAAGGCGGGGCGGCACAGGATGTGCCATCCCCGACGGTCCGTCAGGCAGGCGAATGAAGTGAAGGAACCGCGCAGCGGCGCGAGGACCGCCAGCCCCTGAGCGGCACCAGACTGCGTTATCACCTGTCGCTTAACTGGCTGGCATTACCGCTTAGCGGCCCTTTTTTTGGCGAATATCGTCTGTCAGGATGATTCTGCCGGTGGCTGATTAACGCTGGGCTTCGCCGCCCAGCGCTTCTACCAGATTGCTGGTCAGTGCGGCCAGTTCGCTGGTCATCAGAATAAAGTCCGCATCAAAGCGCTGTGCAAAATCTTCGCGGTCAATATCGTCGTTCTGGTCGCGCAGCGTGTCGCTGAACTTCAGACGCTTCACTGAACCATCATCGGCCAGCACGAACTGAATGCGCTCCTGCCAGTCGAGCGCCAGTTTGGTTACCAGCTTGCCCGCTTCGATGTGGTTGGCGATCTCATCGCACACCAGATCCTGTTTCTTGCAGCGGATAACGCCGCCATCTTCCAGCAGCGCTTTCAGCTCCGCTTCATCCATCAGGGCGAATCCGGCAGGCAGCTCGCCTGAACGTACCCATTCTGTCAGGGTCAGTTCAATCGGGCTTTCCAGCGTCAGCGGCACCACCGGCAGTGAGCCCAGGCTTTTACGCAGCAGCGCCAGGGTATCTTCCGCTTTTTTAGCGCTGGCACAGTCAACCATAATCAGGTTGTTGACCGTGTCGATCCAGAGGTAGGTCTGGCTGAAACGGCTGAAGGCGCGCGGCAGCAGGCTGTGCAGCACTTCATCTTTCAGCGAATCTTTTTCGGTCTTTTTGAGCTTGCGGCTCTGCTCAGATTCCAGCTTGTCGATTTTCGCTTCCAGCGCCTGTTTCACCACCGGCGAAGGCAGGATTTTCTCTTCTTTGCGGGCGCAAATCACAATCTGGCCTTTGTTTTCATGGGTCAGCGCATCGCTGCGGTTGCCCATCGGCGAGACCCAGCCGGTCTTGCTCATATCCTGACTGCCACACGGTGAAAACGTGAAGGCGTCGAGCTGCTTTTCCATCTCATCTGCGGACAGCGGAATGTCACGATTCAGACGATAAACCATCATATTTTTAAACCACAACATCGGGATTCCTTACCGTGGCGCGATCGGGCGCACAAGTCTGCGAGAGTCAGCGCGCATGATAGCGAAACATCGGAGTGGTTTCATTGCCTTTCCGGCAGACGCCTTTTACTGTATCTCTCACCTGAACGAATAACGAGGACGTAATCTTGCGCATAGGCATAGATCTGGGTGGCACCAAGACAGAAGTGATCGCATTGTCGGATAAGGGAGAGGAGCTGTTCCGCCACCGGGTGAATACCCCGCGTGATGACTATCAGGCAACGGTGCAGGCGATTGTCGATCTGGTCACGCTGGCGGAGCAGAAAACCGGCGCAACCGGCACGGTCGGCCTCGGTATTCCCGGCACGCTTTCGCCTTACAGTAAGCGGGTAAAAAATGCCAACTCCACCTGGCTCAACGGTCAGCCGCTGGATAAAGATCTGGCGCAGGCGCTGAACCGGGAAGTGCGTATCGCCAACGATGCCAACTGCCTGGCGGTGTCGGAAGCGATCGACGGTGCCGGTGCCGGACAGTCGCTGGTGTTTGCCGTGATCATCGGCACCGGATCGGGTGCCGGTGTGGCGATCAACGGTGAGTCGCGTATCGGGGGCAACGGCAATGCCGGTGAGTGGGGCCACAATCCGCTGCCGTGGATGGATGAGGATGAGCTGCGCTACCGTCAGGAAGTGCCCTGTTATTGCGGGCAGCAGGGCTGCATTGAGACCTTTGTTTCAGGCACCGGTTTTGGTATCGACTATCAGCGGCTGAGCGGCGTGCATCGCAAAGGTGCGGAGATCGTCTCGCTGCTGGCGCAGCAGGATCCGATCGCCGAACTGGCGATGAGCCGCTATGAGCTGCGGCTGGCAAAATCGCTGGCGCAGGTGGTGAACCTGATCGATCCCGATGTGATTGTACTGGGCGGTGGGATGAGCAATGTGGATCGTCTCTATCAGACCGTGCCGGTGCTGATGAAGAAGTGGGTATTTGGCGGGGAGTGTGAAACGCCGGTGCTGAAGGCGCAGCATGGCGACTCCAGCGGCGTACGCGGTGCAGCGTGGCTCTGGCCGCTTAACGGCTGAGTTACCCGAGCATCCGCTGACGATTCAGCGCCGGAGAGACCCGGCGCTGAATCGTTAACCCACGGCACTCACAAGTGCCGGTTTTATTCGCCGACCAGCATACTGTCCTGCGGCGCCCGATCGCGCTGTGCTTTGGTGGCGAGGAAGTAAAGATAGCCTGCCAGCATGATGGCGAAAAACAGCGCGCCAATCACCGGATTAAACCACAGCATCGCCAGCAGACAGACCACCGACAGCAGCAGGGCGATGCCCGGAACAATCGGATAGCCCGGCGCGCGGAAACTGCGGACTATCTCCGGCGCGCTGCGGCGCAGTTTAAACAGACTCAGCATACTCATGATGTACATCACTATCGCGCCAAACACCGCCATGGTGATCATCGCCGCCGTCAGCGTCATCCCCTGCAGATTAATCACACCATCGCTGTAAATCGCCGCGATACCCAGCACGCCGCCGAGAATAATCGCCCGATGCGGGGTCTGGAAACGCGACAGTTTGGCCAGAGAAGGCGGCAGATAGCCCGCGCGTGCCAGGGCAAAAAACTGCCGTGAATAACCGAGGATGATGCCGTGGAAGCTGGCAATCAGGCCAAACAGTCCGATCCACACCAGCATATGCATCCAGTTAGAGTGTTCGCCGACAATCATTTTCATCGCCTGCGGCAACGGATCGTTAATGTCGGCGAGTTTGCGCCAGTCGCCCGCGCCGCCCGCCATCAGCATCACGCCAATCGCCAGCACCACCAGCGTCAGAATTCCGCTGATGTAGGCGCGGGGAATGGTCCGGGTCGGATCTTTCGCCTCTTCGGCCGCCATCGCCGCGCCTTCAATGGCAAGGAAAAACCAGATGGCAAAAGGAATGGCGGCGAAAATGCCGGAGAAGGCGGGCAGTCCGAAGCTGTCACTGCCTGCCCAGCCATGCGCGGCGAAGTTCGCCAGGCTGAAGCCGGGTGAAACCACACCCATAAACACCAGCAGTTCAATCACCGCCAGCACCGTCACAACCAGTTCAAACATCGCCGCCAGTTTTACGCCGAGAATATTCAGCGTCATAAACACCAGGTAAGCCCCGACCGCCGCAGTCTTCGGGTTCAGTTCGGGATACTGCACGTTGAGATAAGCCCCAATCGCCATGGCAATCGCCGGTGGCGCAAAGACAAACTCAATCAGCGTCGCCAGACCGGCAATCAGTCCGCCGGTTTCGCCAAAGGCGCGGCGACTATAGGCAAATGGCCCGCCTGCATGGGGGATCGCGGTGGTCAGTTCGGTGAAGCTAAAAATAAAGCAGGTATAGAGCGTGGCGATCAACGCGGTGGTGACCAGGAATCCTAGGGTGCCCGCCACGGCCCAGCCGTAACTCCAGCCAAAATATTCGCCTGAAATGACCAGGCCAACCGCAATCCCCCACAGATGCAGGGTGCCCAGAGTGGGCTTGAGTCTGTTTGTCATACTGTTATCCCCGTCGTTGTTGGCTTCGCGCGGCGTTACACCGCCATTACGCTACAGTAAGGGGATAATGCCGTTGCATTACTCGCCACGACTTGACGCGGGCGCAGTGACTTCTGTCCTCCACGGTCAACTCACAGGCAACAACCGGGCCAGCTGCACGCTGCGGTCAACTTTGTCTCTTCCGGAGTCAAGCAGCTCACCTTCTGGCAACGCATGCTGAGATAACGCAAGTGACAAGGAGCCGGACTGATGAGCGCTAAACAATATGACAACCTGACTGATTCCCAACTCACCCTGATGGCACAGCAGGCACTGGCCTGTTATCCCGCCGCGCTGCAGGGCCAGCTCAGCCTGCTGTGCCGCTCAGAGAACGCCACGTTTCTGCTGCAGGCGGCAGGCCGGCGTTATGCGCTGCGGCTGCATCGCGGCGATTATCATCAAAAAGCGGACATCGTCAGCGAACTGCTGTGGCTTGATGCACTGCGCGAAACCGGCATCATGGTGCCGGAAGCGGTGCCGGACAAAGAGGGCGAAACCGTGCTGACGCTGCGGCTGCCGGAGGGCGGTGAACGCTACGTGGTGCTGTTTCACTGGATCGACGGAGAGATGCCGACCACCGACGTCGATCCCCGCGCTTTTCAGCAGCTCGGCCAGATCACCGCGCGGCTGCATCAGCACAGTAAACAGTGGCAGCCGCCTGCGGGTTTCCAGCGCATCATCTGGGATCACCACACCATGACCAGCGCAGAGAGTCACTGGGGACGCTGGCAGGATGCGCCGGATCTGAATCCTGCCGATCACGGCGTGGTAGAGCAGGCGATAAGCCAGGTCGGCGCGGCGATGACGCAGTTCGGTAAAGGATCGGATCGCTATGGCCTGATCCACGCCGATCTGCGGCTGACCAATCTGCTGCTGCACAAGGGCGAAACGCGGGTGATCGATTTCGATGACTGCGGGCTAGGCTGGTATCTGCACGATCTGGCGGCGGCGATCAGTTTTGTTGAGCATCATCCGCGCGCGCCAGAGTGGATCGATCACTGGATCCGCGGCTATGAGCAGGTGGCGCATATCAGCGATGCGGAGATGGTCATGCTGCCCGCGCTGTTAATCCAGCGTCGTATCCAGCTCACCGCGTGGGTGGGATCACATGCCGAAACCGAAATGGCGCGCAGCCTGGGATCGGCGTGGGCCAGCCACTCGGTCCGCCTCTGCCGCCGTTATCTGGAAGGTGAGCAGCTGCCGGTCGGCGTCTGATGCACCAGCGGCGGGCGTCGCTGCGCCGCCGCAGTGCCCTGCGCGTAACCTGCACGCCGCCCGGACAGCCCGCAGGCGGCGCGTCGGGCATCAGGGACCTGGTATGGAAATTGCTCGGATAGAAGTGACGGGTGATCCACCTGAATTCTGACTGAGGCGACCATGAATCCGACACTGATAAAGCCCGATGCGTTTGCGGCCTGCTCGGCAGCGGCGGGGGCAGGCAATCACGGCGTGCTGGCAGCGGCGGCGACTGGCTTAAGCGACTTTATTCATACCCAGGGCGGCGATGTTGATCGCATCTTCGGCATCAGCGGCATCGATCCGGAGCGCCTGGCCAGTCCGACGCTCAGCCTGGGGCTGGTTAACTACTGTCGGGTGCTGGAAGAGGCGGCGCGTCACTCCGGTTTTGATAACTTCGGTTTGCACTACGGCAGGCAGTTTAAACCGCAGTCATTAGGCCTGATCGGCTACATCGGTTTGTGCTCCGCCACGCTGGAACAGGCGCTGCATAATGTGGTCAACGCATTTCCCTGGCATCAGCACGACACCTTAACCCGGCTGGTGGATAAGGGAGAGTGTTGGCGGCTGGATTATCAGGTGCGACATGGCGCGATCCTGTCGCGCCGACAGGATGCAGAGCTGACGCTGGGGATGTTTATGAATCTGATCCGCCACGTGGCAGGCAGACACTGGGCACCGCGCGAAGTCCACTTTGAGCATCCGCGTCCCGGCCAGTGGCACGATCACTGCAAAGTGTTTGATGCGCCGGTCTGGTTCGATCAGCCGTTTAATTCACTGGTGATCCCCAGGCGCGATCTGCTGCGCGCCATGCCGGAGAGCGATCCGATCCTGTTAATGGTGATGCAGGATGCGATCCGACGGCTTAACCGTGGGACGTCACAGCAGAGCATGATTGAACAGGCGCGTTCGCAGGTTAATTTATCGCTGATGCAGGGTGAGCCGGTGCTGGAAGAGGTGGCGGATAAGCTCGGACTGTCGAGCTGGTCACTGCAGCGGCGGCTGCGCGAAGAGGGCAGCAGCTTTACCGCGCTGGTCGATCAGGTGCGCTGCGAAATGGCGACATACTATCTGCAGCAGAAGCAGCTGCCCATCTCTGAGATGGCGCTGCTGCTGGGCTACTCGGAAGTCAGCGCGTTTTCACGCGCGTTTCGTCGCTGGTTTGGCATCAGTCCGCGCCAGTGGCGTCAGGAAGGTCTGGCCAGCTAACCGCGCGGCGCAAAGCCGAACCACGCCGGTTGTCCAGGCTCCGGCGGCGGCGGCAGATCGCGGGTCTGCGCGACCAGTTGCCAGGCGCGCAGGCAGAGCGCTTCATCACCCTGCGTCTGGGTCACCGCATAATGTCTGCTGTGTGGTTGCCACTCCATCCGTACCAGGCATTGCTGACCGGCGTAACGCGCCGCATCGCTGAACTGCCGGTTCAGTACTGGCTGCATTTGATTAGTCCAGTGACAGGATTGGCTGTCTGGATCTTTCGACGGCTGACAGAGGTTTGCCACGCTATCCCGTTGCTTTGTCACAGGTTGCTGACAGGCGCTGAGCGACATTGCAATAATCACTCCCGGCAACATTCTCATCGTTATATTAATTAAATTCATTTAACTGGCCAACTTTCCTTAAAGATCTTCCGGTCTGCTGCCGACAGTCTACAGACCGGCATCATGAATGCTATGGCATTACTCCGACTGTCGTCAGAACCAGAATTTACCGCCCTGGCGCGGGTTACATCTCTTTCACTTCATGGATTAGAAATGCAGAAAAAATATGCCTTTGCGGCACTCTCCCTGTTAACGGCCTCGCTCATCAGCGGCTGCGCCACTGAATCTTCCCGCGCTATTCAGGCCCCGCAGGTTCGCGCGGCCAGCCAGCCGGTTTATCAGGGCGTGCGCAGCCCGATTGCGGTGGGTCAGTTTGATAACCGCTCCTCCTATATGAACGGCATTTTCTCTGATGGTGTCGATCGGCTGGGCAATCAGTCAAAAACCATTCTGATTACCCATCTACAGCAGACCAACCGGTTCAGCGTGCTGGATCGCAGCAACCTGAAAGAGCTGCAGCAGGAGTCGGACTTCAAACGCAGCCAGCAGAATATCAAAGGCGCGAACTTCATCATCACCGGTGATATCACCGAGTTTGGCCGCAAAGAAGTGGGCGATCAGCAGCTGTGGGGCATTCTGGGCCGCGGCAAAACGCAGATCGCCTATGCCAAAGTGAATCTGAACGTAGTGGATGTCACCACCTCAGAGGTGGTCTACAGCACCCAGGGCGCGGGCGAGTATCAGCTCTCCGCACGTGAGGTCATCGGCTTTGGTGGCACCAGCAGCTATGACTCAACGCTGAACGGCAAAGTGATGGATCTGGCGATTCGCGAAGCGGTCGATCACTTAGTGGATGGAATCAACAACGGCGCATGGCGTCCGGCTAAATAAGGAAGCAGTAAATGAAGGTGATGACACTGAGCAGCCTGCTGATTGCAGCGGCGTTGCTGGCAGGCTGTGCGCCAAAAGCGCCGAAAACGATCTATTACTGGGGCGATTATCAGCAGCAGGTTTACAGTTACTATCAGCCGGGCAGCGATCCGCTGAAGCAGATCGATGCGCTGAATCTGGACATTGAAAAAGCCCGTGCCGTTAACCAGCCGGTTGCGCCTGGCCTGCACGCCCAGCTTGGTTTGCTCTATGCCAAAACCGGCGATACCAATAAAGCCTTTGGTCAGTTTGCCACCGAGAAGCAGCTGTTTCCCGAATCGGCACCTTACATGGATTTTCTGATGAGTAAAAAACAAGGAGTGGTACGGTGAAAAAACTGATTGCCCTCGGCGGCGTGCTGATGATGCTGCTGCTGACCGGTTGTGCGACGAAAAAACCGTATGACTACAGTGCGTTCCGTGCCAGCAAGCCCGCCTCGATTCTGGTGCTGCCGGCCGATAACACCTCGCCGGATATCAATGCCGCGCACAGTCTGACCTCGCTGGTGACGCGCCCGCTGGCCGAAGCCGGTTACTACGTCTTCCCGGTGGCAGTGGTTGAAGAGACCTTTCAGCAGAATGGCCTGACCAGTGCCAGTGACGCCCAGGCCGTCAGCGCGAAGCGTCTGAATGAGATTTTCCACGCCGACAGCGCGCTCTATATCTCGATCAGCGAATATGGCAGCAGCTATCGGGTCATTGACAGCGTGACGATCGTGACCGCCAAAGCACGGCTGGTGGATCTGCGCAGCGGCAAAGAGATCTGGCAGGGTAAGGCCAGTGCCAGCGACAGTGAAAATGGCAACAACAACAACGGTGGACTGGTCGGTATGTTGGTCAGTGCGGCAATCAAACAGATTGCCAGCAACGTGACTGACAAGGCGCACACCGTGGCCGGACTGACCAGCAATCGTCTGCTGGCACAGAACGAGCAGGGCGGGTTACTCACCGGCCCTCGCTACAAGCTTGTCAGCGCCCGCTGATTGCACGTAAACGGGCGCTCTGGCGCCCGTTATCCCTGCGGCAGTTCCAGCTGGCTGTAACCCAGCCCATTCATCTTGCGTACTTTAATCTGTACCGGAATACGCTCCTTCATCGCTTCCACGTGACTGATGACCCCAATGGTTTTGCCGCTGGCGTTGAGTGCATCGAGTGCGTCCAGCGCGGTGTCGAGCGTCTGCGCATCCAGCGTGCCGAACCCCTCATCCAGAAACAGCGATTCGATGCGCGTTTTGTGGCTGACCAGATCCGACAACGCCAGCGCCAGCGCCAGACTCACCAGGAAGCTCTCACCACCCGACAGCGTGCGGGTATCGCGCGCCGCATCGGCCTGCCAGGTATCGACCACATCCAGCTCCAGCAGATCCTGCGCCCGTCGCTGCAGCAGATAGCGGCCATGCAGCCGATCGAGCTGACGGTTAGCCAGGGCCACCAGGTGATCCAGCGTTAAGCCCTGGGCGAAGCGCCGGAATTTATCGCCGCTGGCGGAGCCAATCAGATCGTTGAGCAGGCTCCACTGCGCCAGCGTCACACCATCCTGTTCAATCTGCGTCATCAGGCTTTGCTGGCGCACACGAAGGCTGGCATCGCTGTGCAGCTGCTGCTGAATCTGACCCTGCTGGCTGGCGTTGTCGCGCAGTGCCAGCCGTAACTGCTCCAGCTGCTGCGCCAGCGCTTCGGCGGATTCCGGCATCGCAGCGGGTTTCGCCTGCTGATGGAGACTGAGCCGTTGGCGCAGATCCGCCAGTCGCGCCTGCTGCTGCTGGCATTGCTGATCGAGCTGCTGCAACTGCTGACGCAGTTGCACTGCGGTCTGCTCATCCAGCAGCGCCGCGCGCAGGCTGGCTTCATCCGCGAATCCGGCGCTCTCCAGTGCCTGCTGCAGCACGCTTTCCGCCTCTGCCAGTTTGCTATTGAGAGTCTGCCGCTGATTTTCCAGCCCCGAAAGCTCACCCTGCAGGCGACTGACCTCGGCCTGCGCCTGTTGCAGGGCCGTGAGCTGCTGTGCCAGTTGTTCATCAGCCTGCTGAACGCGGGCCTGTATCTGCTGACGGGCGTGGGTGATCTCGCGGTCGCCAAACAGCGCCAGGCGGGCACGGCGCATCTCGCTGAGCTGCGTCTGGCTCTGGTTTTGCTGCTGCTGACGAGTGGTGAGCTGCTGCTGCTGCAGTTCTGCCTGCTGTTGCAGGGCAGTGAGCTGGGTTTCCCCCTTTAAAAGCTGCGGTTGCAGGTTAGCGAGCAACCGCTCACTTTCCTGCCAGCGCTCCCAGCGCCGCTGCTGTTCTGTCAGCCACGCATCGCGATGGGCGGCGTCGGGCAGGGCAAGGTTGTGCGCACTGAACTGCTGCTCCAGACGACTCTGCAATTGCGCCATGGCCTGCTGTTCCTGCTGCTGACGCTGTTGCAGCGCATCCAGCGCCTGCTGCAGGCTGGACAGCGCCTGCTGCGCCAGCTGTTCTGCCTGCAAATGCTGTTGCCAGGCCTGTGACTGCTGAAGATAGTAATCTTTTGCGACCTGACGCGCCTGTCCGGCGGCTTCCTGCGCCTGTCGCTGTTGCTCAAGCTGGCTTTCACGTTCGCTTTGCTGCTGCTCCCACGCGGTTAAGGCATCCCGATCGGCAAGCGGGAAGGTAAGTGCCAGCTCACTGCTCAGCGCCTGCCATTGCTGCTCAAGCCGAGCGAGCTGTTGCTGCATCTCCGCGATTTCATCGCGCAGGGTCTGCTGCTGCACGGCTGACTGTTTCAGCTGTTCGCTTTTTGCCGTGCCCGCTTCGCGCAATGCCTCGGTTTGTTGCTGCAGTGCAGCCCGGCGCTGCTGGTTAGCACTTACTTCCAGCGTGCTGTAAGCCTCAACGGCGGGATGCGTGCAGGAGCCGCACAGCGGACAGGGCTGATCGGCGGCGAGCCGGGCGCGGTAATCACTGAGATCGACAATCTGCTGCTCCAGCGCGCAGATTTTTTCGACATCATCCAGCTGCTGTTTTTCGCGTTTCCATGTCTCGCGCAGCGCCTGGAGTTCCGCTTCACTCTGCTGATGCGCTTTTGCGAGCGCGATAAGCCGCTGCTGGCGCTGGCCCAGCTGCTGGTGCAGCGGCTGCCACTGGGTTGAAAGCAGCAGCAGTTGCTGACGAGCCGGACGGCTGTTCTGCAACTGGCTTAATGCCTGACGCAGTGCGGCAGGCGGATGCTGTTCCTGTAGCGAAGTTAGTACTTGCTCCGCCTGCGAGAGCGCCTGGCGGGCCTGTTGCTCCGCCTGCTGGCGCGGGAGCGCCTGTTCTGCCTGCTGCTGCTGTTCCGCCTGCTGGGCAGCGATCTGTCGCTGCTGCTGCTCGCGCTGTTGCGCCAGTCCGGCCAGGGTCGCTTCACGCTGCGCCAGCAGGGCAAAGTTCTCCTGCCACACCGGCAGCGAAGCGCCCCATCGGGCGAGATCGGCAAGCTGCTGGCGTAACTGATGCTGTTCGGCAATTGCCTGCTGCCATGTCTCAACCTGGCGTTTCTGCTCTGCCAGGCTGGCTTGTGTCTGGTCGGCATGCTGCTGCTGTCGGGCATTTTCCTGCTGCTGCTCCGCAAGCTGCTGCTGCAGTGCGCTGATCCGCTGATCCAGCGGCAGCACCTGTTCTGTCAGCAGGCTCTCCTGCTGCTGCTGTTCCTGCAGCGCCTGCTGGCGGGCACTCTGGGTGGCCGCGTAGTGCTGCTGATGCTGCTGCTGTTGGCTCTGCGCCTGCTGCTGCGCCGCCGTGAGTTGCTGACAGCGGCTCACGACCTGCTGCTGTTCGGTGCGTAACGCGTCGCGCTGCTGCAGTTTTACCCGCAGCTTTTCAGCCGGTTCGCTGCGTGCCAGCCGCTGACGATCGGTCTCTGCCGCCTGGGATGCAGCCTGGGCCTGCTGCAGCGCGACGTCAGCCTGCGCATTTTCCTGCTGTAACTGCTGCGCCTGCTGTTGCCACTGCTGCTGTTGCTGCGCCTGCTGATAGTGCGCGCTGAGCTGCTGTTCCGCATCGGTCAGCTCGGTGAGCTGCTGTTGCAGCGCGGCGCGTGCGTCGCTATCCAGCAGCGCCATCGCTCCCGCCTGGCTGCGCAGCAGATCCAGCTGGGTTTTTGCCTCTTTGTGGCGCTCGTAGATGGCGGCGGAAATCAGACCGTAAATTTCGGTGCCGGTCAGCTCCTCAAGCAGTTCCGCGCGCTCACTGGCTTTGGCATTGAGAAAGGCGGCGAACTGGCCTTGTGACAGCATCATCGAGCGGGTAAACCTTTCGAAATCGAGCCCGGAGAGGGTTTCGATCAGCTTCAGCTTGTCACCGACTTTATCGGCAACAATAGTGTTGTCAGCGCAGCGTGCCAGCTCAACGCGCGGCGCCTGAAGTTTGCCATCAGCAGTGCCGCGCGCGCGGTTCTGGCTCCAGAAGGCGCGCCAGGCTTCTCCTTTGATCTCAAACTCCACCTCGGCCAGACATTCGGCACAGTCGCGGGTCATCAGCGCATTCTGGCTCTGGGAAATCGCGCCCAGGCGCGGTGTCTGGTGATAGAGCGCCAGGCAGATGGCGTCCAGCAGGGTGGTTTTACCGGCGCCGGTGGCACCGGTAATGGCGAACAGGCCGTTGCTGGCGAAAGGTTCGGCGCGGAAGTCGATGAACCATTCACCGCGAAGGGCATTGAGGTTTTTGAACCGTAGCGTGAGGATCTTCATTGGGTCTCTTCCATGGCGGCCAGCGTCTGGCGGAACAGGGTGGTCATCTCGGCGATTTGCTCTGGTTGCAGCTCCTCATCCAGCGCCAGCCGGCGGGCAAAGACCTCCTCCACCTTCAGCTCACTCAGGGTTTCGTTGTCGAGCCGCGCCAGGCTCTGTTGCCGCTGTTCACGGCTGCGGCGGAGCAACAGGACTTCGACCGGCAGCGTGGCGGTCAGGGTTTCTACCTGACGCTGCAGATCGCTGAGGTACTCCTGGGTGGTGACTTCGATGTCGAGCCAGGTCGGCTTCTCCTGCTCTGCCGTGCTGAAGGCATTTAACTGTTCTGCAATCTGCGCCAGCGATCCTTTCAGCACCTGCATCGGCTGCGCCTGTGGCACCACCAGCGGCGTGACCGATTGCAGGCCGCTGGTGGTGAGTTCCAGCAGGAAGACGCTTTTTTCTGTGCCCAGCTCGTCAAAACTCAGCGGAATCGGCGAGCCGCTGTAGCGGATATGCTCGCTGCCCGCGACGCGCTGAGCGCGATGAATATGCCCCAGTGCGATATAGTCAGCCGCGGGAAACGCGCTGGCCGGGAAGGCATCCAGCGTCCCGATATAGATGTCGCGCACCGAATCGCTCTGGCTGACGCCGACGGTGGTGAGATGGCCGGTGGCGATAATCGGCAGTGCATGGCCCAGCGCCTGGGCGGCGGTGAATCGCTGCTGATAGTGGTGGGCGATCGCTTCCAGCAGCGAGGTCTGCTTGTCGCGTCCCGACTGACCCGCCCGGCTGCGCAGGATATCGCGCGGCCGCAGATAGGGAATCGCACACAGCAGCGCGCCCGGCTCGCCCTGGCGGGTGTTGAGCAGCAGCACATCATCCTTCTCCTGCGGGGTGGCGATCACCCGGGTATTGAGACAGGCGAGCAGCTCACGCGACTCATTCAGCGTGGCAACGGAATCGTGGTTGCCCGCCAGCACAATCAGCTGACAGCCGCTGGGCTGCAGCGCCACCACAAAGCGGTTGAACATTTCGCGGGCGTAGCTGGGCGGTGTACCGGTATCAAACAGATCGCCTGCGATGATCAACGCATCCACCTGATGCTGTTCAATCTGGATCAACAGCCAGTCGAGAAATGCCTGATGTTCGGCTGCCCGACTTTTGTTGTAGAAGAACTGCCCCAGATGCCAGTCCGCAGTATGAATGATGCGCATGATGAGTCCCTGCCGTTGTGATTCGCCCGGCGATTATACTGGCTCTGCGGCCAAAGCAAAAAATTGTCGCTGCGCTGTCATAAATGATTACCAGTGAGGTTACAGGCAGGTTATGTTTTTCATAAAAGTGTCACAAATCTGACGCATAATGGCGCCGCGAATCTCAGTGACATCCGTCATAATCAGCAGGAGTAATAATGGCTAAGCGCATTTTGGTTGTGGAGGATGAAGCCCCCATCCGTGAAATGTTGTGTTTTGTTCTGGAGCAGAACGACTATCAGCCAATCGAGGCGGAAGATTATGACAGCGCCGTTGGCAAGCTGATTGAACCCTGGCCCGATCTGATTTTGCTGGACTGGATGTTACCCGGTGGCAGCGGTATTCAGTTTATCAAACATCTGAAACGCGAGGCGATGACACGCGATATCCCGGTGATGATGCTCACCGCGCGCGGCGAAGAGGAGGATCGGGTGCGCGGCCTGGAAGTGGGTGCCGATGATTACATTACCAAACCCTTTTCACCTAAAGAGCTGATGGCGAGGATCAAAGCGGTGATGCGCCGTATTTCGCCGATGGCCGTGGAAGAGGTGATTGAGATGCAGGGGCTGAGTCTGGATCCCTCCTCACATCGCGTGATGTCCGAAACCACGCCGCTGGAGATGGGCCCCACCGAATATAAGCTGCTGCACTTCTTTATGACCCACCCGGAACGCGTTTACAGCCGCGAACAGCTGCTGAACCACGTCTGGGGCACCAATGTGTATGTGGAAGATCGTACTGTCGATGTTCACATCCGCCGTTTACGTAAAGCGCTGGAAGTGTCCGGCCACGATCGCATGGTACAAACCGTTCGCGGAACAGGGTATCGTTTCTCTGCCCGCTACTAAACGGAGCCTTTACCGTGCTGGAACGCCTCTCCTGGAAGAGATTACTGACAGAACTGCTGCTGGTCTGTCTGCCCGCAGTGCTGCTGGGCCTGCTGTTCGGCGGTCTGCCCTGGTGGCTGCTACTGAGCGTGCTGACGGTGCTGTTGTGGCATTTTCACAATCTGATGCGGCTGTCGCACTGGCTGTGGCTGGACCGCACCATGACGCCACCGGCCGGGCGTGCCAGCTGGGAACCGCTGTTTTATGGTCTTTACCAGATGCAGCTCCGCAACCGGCGGCGGCGGCGTGAACTGGGCAATCTGATTAAGCGTTTCCGCAGCGGTGCCGAGTCGCTGCCGGATGCGGTGATCCTGACCACCGAAGAGGGCACCATTTTCTGGTGTAACGGCCTGGCGCAGCAGCACCTGGGTCTGCGCTGGCCGGAAGATAATGGCCAGAACATCCTCAATCTGCTCCGTTATCCGGAGTTCTCGCGCTATCTTCGCCAGCGCGATTTCGACAAGCCGCTGACGCTGGTGCTGAACAACAAACTTCACATGGAGTTCCGCGTCATGCCCTACAGCGAAGGGCAGTGGCTGCTGGTGGCGCGTGATGTCACGCAGATGCATCAGCTGGAAGGGGCGCGCCGCAACTTCTTTGCCAACGTCAGCCATGAATTGCGCACACCGCTCACGGTGCTGCAGGGCTATCTGGAGATGATGAACGACTCGGTGATGAGCGAGCCTTCGCGCAGCAAAGCGCTGCACACTATGTCGGAGCAGACGCGCCGCATGGACAGCCTGGTCAAACAGCTGCTGACGCTGTCGCGCATTGAAGCCGCGCCCGCAATCGATCTGAAAGAGAAGGTCGATGTGCCGGTGATGCTGAAACTGCTGCAGCATGAGGCGGCAACGCTGAGTGGCGGCCGTCACGACATCCATTTCCATACCGATCCCCATCTGAAAGTGTTCGGCAACGATGAACAGCTGCGCAGCGCCATCTCCAATCTGGTTTACAACGCGGTAAACCACACACCGGATGGCACGCGAATTGATATCAGCTGGCTGCGCGGCAAACAGGGGGCCATTTTCCGGGTGTGCGATAACGGGCCGGGCATCGCCTCAGAACATATTCCGCGTCTTACCGAGCGTTTCTACCGGGTCGATAAAGCGCGTTCGCGTGCGACCGGCGGCAGCGGGCTGGGGCTGGCGATAGTGAAACATGCTCTGAGCCACCATAACGCGCGGCTCGATATCACCAGCGTGCCGCACAAGGAGACCTGTTTTACCTTTACGCTGCCAGCGAGGTTGATTGTCAGCAGCGTGATGCAGGAGAATGCCGTTCATTAATCGCTGCCGGATCTCCCTGATGCGCATCCTTCTTTTGTTGATCGTTACTCTGCTGCCGGGCCTGGCACTGGCCCAGCCCGGCGCGCTCTCCGGCAATCTCAGCAGCGTCGGATCCGATACGCTGGGTTATCTGATGACGCTGTGGGGCGAAGATTTCAGTCGCCAGGCGCCGGGCGTCAATGTCCAGGTTCAGGCCTCCGGCTCTTCTACTGCGCCGACCGCGCTGGCGGCGGGTGCAGCACAACTCGGTCCGATGAGCCGCCCGATGCAGGCAGATGAACGCCAGGCCTTTGAGGCGCGCTACGGCTATCCGCCGCTGGCGGTTCCGGTGGCTATGGATGCGCTGGTGGTAGTGGTGAATCAGCGCAATCCGCTACAGCAGATTGAACCGCGACAGCTCGATGCCATCTTCTCGATTACCCGTCTGTGTGGCGCACACAGCGTGCCGCTGCGCTGGGGCGATCTCGGCTTAACCGGCGCGCAGTGGAGCAAACGGCCGATTCAGCGCTATGGACGTAACTCCGCCTCCGGCACCTGGGGTTTCTTCAAGCAGCAGGCGCTGTGCAAAGGTGATTTTCGCAGCGACGTGGCGGAGTTTCCCGGTTCGGCCGCAGTGGTGCAGGCGGTAGCCGGTAATTCACGCAGCATCGGCTACGCCAGTTTTGGCTTTCATCTCAGCGGCGTAAAAATGCTGGCGGTGATGAATGATCAGGGGCAGGCGATTACCCCGGATGCCGATGCCATCCGCAGTGGCCGTTATCCCTGGGCGCGCCCGCTCTATCTCTATGTGAATAAAGCGCCCGGCAAACCTTTGCCGCCGCTGGTGGCCGCGTTTCTGCAGCAGGTACTTTCGGCACAGGGACAGCGGCGGGTCAGCGAAGCGGGCTATCTGCCGCTCTCTGACAGTCAGATGACGCAGGCGCGCGCCGCGCTGCGTTAATCCCCCGGACGTGAATTTTTTTCATCATCACTGAATTTTCTTCAGTTGCAGAAGAAAGCCGCCCATGCCACTCTGTGTTCAGACATGTAGCCATCCAGATGGCTATTTATATCAGGATGCAACTATTTCCTGCCGTCATTACCGGCAGGGGAGACAGGAGTTATCATGCAAAGAGAAACCGCCCCGTTCCGTGCCGATACCGTTGGCAGCTTTCTGCGTCCCGCCGCCATTAAGCAGGCGCGCGAACAGTTTGCAGCCGGAGAGATTGATGCGGCTGCCCTGCGTCAGGTTGAAGATGAGGCGATTCGCGATGTGGTGGCGAAACAGCGGGAAAATGGCCTGAAAGTGGTCACTGATGGCGAGTTTCGTCGCGGCTGGTGGCACTTCGACTTCTTCTATGGCCTGAATGGCGTAGAGCGCTATGAAGCGGAGCAGGGCATTCAGTTTAATGGCGTGCAGACCAAAGCGCATGGCGTGAAAGTGGTGAGCAAACTCGGTTTCCCGGCGGATCATCCGATGCTGGCGCATTTCCGCTTCCTGCAGAGTATTGCCGGTGATGCGGTGCCGAAGATGACCATTCCCAGCCCCAGCGTGCTGCACTTCCGTGGTGGCCGCAAGGTGATCGACGCGGAAGTCTATCCCGATCTGGCAGACTACTTCGACGATCTGGCGCAGACCTACAAAGCGGCTATTCAGGCGTTTTATGACGCGGGCTGCCGCTATCTGCAACTGGATGATACCGTCTGGGCTTACCTCTGTTCTGAGGATCAGAAGCGCGATATCCGGGCGCGTGGCGACGATCCTGACCAGCTGGCACAGACTTATGCTCAGGTGTTGAATAAAGCGCTGGAAGGTAAACCTGCCGATCTGACCGTGGGTCTGCATGTCTGTCGCGGCAACTTCCGTTCAACCTGGATCTCTGAAGGCGGCTATGGGCCTGTCGCAGAAATCCTGTTCGGCAGCGTCAACGTGGATGCCTTCTTCCTGGAGTATGACAACGCCCGTTCCGGCGGTTTTGAACCACTGCGTTACATTAAGCCAGGTCATCAGCAGGTGGTGCTGGGCCTCATCACCACGAAAGTGGGTGAACTGGAAGATCCGGCGCAGGTGAAAACCCGGCTGGAAGAGGCGGCGCAGTATGTCAGTCTGGATCAGATCTGCCTCAGTCCGCAGTGTGGTTTCGCCTCAACCGAAGAGGGCAACAGCCTGACCGAGGCGCAGCAGTGGCAGAAGATTCGCTTAGTGGTCGATATCGCGAATCAGGTCTGGTAGTGCTGTAACGTTGTGCAGACAGGCGCGTAAAACGCGCCTTTTGTGTATCTTCAGACCCGTTTATGCGGGGATTTCTCACGCTCTGTCTATTATTTAGGCACATCATCTTGTGTGCCTGCTGCAAAAATTAACGCTATCCACTGCCTTTTGAAAAAATGGCGGCATAACCTTCTGGTTTTCCGATCCCGTATTGCCTTTCACCGCTATAAACGTTTTACTTAGCGCCGTTGTCGATCCATCCCTCTGTGAACAGAATAAAAGCAGCTTAAATCACCTGCGCTTTACCCTGCGACGAGCATAATGCGCTGACATTGTCAGCCTGGTCGTGGTTTACACGCAGCGAGGGGACAACACTAACCCAACTTCCACCGCAACATCAGTGACAGGCCGTATGACACATCGTTTAACTTCGAAGGACATTCTCGCGCTGGGCTTTATGACATTCGCCCTGTTTGTTGGCGCGGGCAACATCATTTTCCCGCCCATGGTCGGTATTCAGTCTGGCGAACACGTCTGGACTGCCGCGATTGGTTTTCTGATTACCGCAGTCGGTCTGCCCGTGATGACCGTGATCGCGCTGGCCCGCGTCGGCGGCGGCGTGGATGCACTCAGCACCCCGATTGGCAAGGTCGCTGGCATCGTGCTGGCCACCGTTTGCTATCTGGCTGTCGGGCCGCTGTTTGCCACACCGCGTACGGCAACGGTCTCGTTTGAGATGGGTATTGCCCCGCTGACCGGTGATGGCGCGCTGCCGCTGTTTATCTATAGCCTGATTTACTTCACGCTGGTGATTGGCGTATCGCTCTATCCCGGCAAGCTACTCGACACGGTAGGGCACTTCCTTGCGCCATTAAAAATTATTGCGCTGACCGTGCTGGGCGTTGCTGCCCTGGTGTGGCCTGCTGGCGGCACGGTTCCGGCTACCGCTGATTATCAGCGTGCGGCCTTCTCCAGCGGTTTCGTCAATGGCTATCTGACCATGGATACGCTGGGCGCGCTGGTATTTGGTATCGTAATTGTCAACGCCGCCCGTTCGCGTGGCGTCGATAATGCCGCGCTGCTGACCCGTTATACCGTGCTGGCAGGGTTAATCGCCGGTCTGGGCCTGACGCTGGTCTACCTCTGCCTGTTTAAGCTGGGTGCGGGCAGCGGTGCGCTGGTGGATCAAAACGCTAACGGCGCAGCGATTCTGCACGCGTATGTTCAGCACACCTTTGGCAACATGGGCAGCTTCTTCCTTGCCGCGCTGATCTTCGTCGCCTGTATGGTGACCGCCGTAGGCCTGACCTGTGCCTGTGCGGAATTTTTTGCGCAATACCTGCCGTTATCGTATAAAACGCTGGTGTTTATTCTGGGTCTGTTCTCCATGGTGGTGTCGAATCTCGGCCTGAGCCACCTGATTCAGATCTCCATCCCGGTACTGACGGCGATTTATCCGCCCTGTATCGTGCTGGTGGTGCTGAGTTTCACCCTCAACTGGTGGAATAAGAGCAGCCGGATTATCGCGCCTGCGATGCTGATTAGCCTGCTGTTTGGTATTGTTGATGCGATTAAAACCACCGGGTTTAAAGATTTGCTGCCCGCTTTCAGTCAGCATCTGCCGCTGGCCGACCAGGGTCTCGCCTGGTTGCCGCCGTCGCTGGTTATGCTGCTGATTGCCGCTGTTATTGATCGGGTGAAAGGGCCGGAACAGGTGACCGTTCACTCGTAGCAGAGAGCACTGATTTTTCTTTAACCACGGGCCTGCCCGTGGTTTTTTCATTTCACAGGTACAGGTTGTTATGCAAGAAACCAACAAGCTCAAACGCGGACTGAGCACGCGCCACATCCGCTTTATGGCGCTGGGATCGGCGATTGGCACCGGGCTGTTCTACGGTTCCGCTGACGCGATAAAAATGGCCGGACCGAGCGTGCTGCTCGCCTATATCATCGGCGGGGCAGTGGCTTACATCATCATGCGCGCACTGGGTGAGATGTCCGTTAATAATCCTCAGGCCAGCTCCTTCTCACGCTATGCGCAGGACTATCTTGGGCCGATGGCAGGCTACATCACCGGCTGGACGTACTGTTTTGAAATCCTGATCGTGGCGATTGCGGATGTTACCGCGTTCGGCATCTATATGGGCGTCTGGTTCCCTGAGGTGCCGCACTGGATTTGGGTGCTGAGCGTGGTGCTGATCATCGGTGCCGCCAATCTGATGAGCGTGAAGGTGTTCGGCGAAGTGGAGTTCTGGTTCTCCTTCTTCAAAGTCGCCACCATTATCGTGATGATTCTGGCCGGTTTCGGCATGATCATCTGGGGGCTCGGCAACGGCGGCCAGCCGACCGGCATCCACAATCTCTGGACTAACGGCGGCTTCTTTGCGCACGGCGTAGTCGGTATGCTGCTGTCGCTGCAGATGGTGATGTTTGCCTATGGTGGCATCGAAATCATCGGTATCACCGCCGGTGAAGCGAAAGATCCGGAGAAGTCGATTCCGCGCGCCATCAACTCGGTGCCGTGGCGCATTCTGGTGTTCTACGTCGGCACGCTGTTTGTGATTATGTCGATCTACCCGTGGAATCAGGTGGGCACCTCGGGCAGCCCGTTTGTGCTGACCTTCCAGCATCTGGGCATTGCGGCGGCCGCCTCTATCCTCAATTTCGTGGTGCTGACCGCGTCACTCTCGGCGATTAACAGCGATGTGTTTGGCGTGGGCCGCATGCTGCACGGGATGGCGCAGCAGGGACATGCGCCGAAGGTCTTTATGAAGGTCTCCTCGCGCGGGATTCCGTGGGTGACGGTGGTGGTGATGATGTTCGCCATGCTGATTGCGGTTTATCTCAACTACCTGATGCCGGAAAAAGTCTTCCTGGTGATCGCCTCGCTGGCGACCTTTGCAACGGTGTGGGTCTGGATCATGATTCTGCTGTCGCAGATCGCGTTCCGTCGCAAAATTGGTAAAGAGGCCGCCAGTAAGCTGCAGTTTGCGCTGCCAGGCGGCAGCTGGACTGCTGGTGTCGGCGTAGCCTTCCTCTGCTTTATTATCGGTCTGATTGGTTATTTCCCCGATACCCGCATTTCCCTCTATGTCGGTATGGTGTGGATAGTGGTGCTGCTGCTGGGCTATAAGCTGGTTCGTAAACCTCGCTAATCTCCTGTTCTGCTCTCTCATTCGTGGGGGAGCAGAACACGCTATTTCCCGCGCTTTTATATTCCTGCTCATCTGATTATTTATGTGACCCAATCCACAATATGGAATCCTGTTATCAGGAGCAAAACGCCTGCCTGCGAAATAAGTTTATGTCCCGGTTTATATCCATGAATGCGTATTTTAATTGGCAGTGAATGTGGCGGATAGTGATAACCGGGCAGAAAGCGATAAGGGAGATTCAGAGAAGTGAGCGTGCAGTCACACAGGCGCTGGCGGGCAGCAGTAGCGGGGCGTGTAAGAAATAAAAAACGGCGAAACCAGTCGCCGAAATACTCAAGAATTACAGGAAAATAGTTAATAAAGGGATGATTGACGGGTCTATCGTAAAACAAAACGAGTGGCGCTGATAGTCAGGCGATTTAAATAAGAAAAGGTCGGAATGGCGTTAATTAACAGCGGTTAACATTATTCAGGCCGCGTTGATGCTGCGGCCTGAATTTGATTAGCCACAGACTCAGGGAAATATAACCGAAACCGGCAGCACAGCGCTGTTATCCAGCTTTTTCCGTAGCTGAGTCAGCGTGGATTGATAAGGGCAGAGCAGGCCGACATCGGTGATTCTGCAGTCAGGCTGATGCCACTCCTGACGTAATAACGGATGTTTATCATCAATCGGTTGCAGCTGACGAATCCCATCCAGACTCTGCGCCTGGAAATAGAGCCGCAAAAAACGTTCGCCGCTGCGGGTGTCGCGCCAGCGCTCCAGCACCAGACTGCTGCCCGGTGGAATGTTGCCGCGTGAATAGCCTGGCAACTGCCAGCTAAAGCCCATCAGGGTGCGCACCATCGCAATATTGGTGTCATGTGCCACCAGAATCAGCCAGCGGCCCGGCGCGCTATCGGAAGCAATCGCCTCCAGCAGGGCGTTGAGCAATATCGAGCCACGGCGCTGTGCCTGATAGAGCACGTCGTTGCTGAGATCGTAGTTTGCGGTCAGCAGCGGCAGCAGCGTGGTGATCTGCGCGGCCGAGGTGATGTGTCCCCAGGCGAGCTGGTCCCACGGCAGGTTTTCGCTGTAGCCCAGTCGCAGCGTCTCCACCATGCTTGCCATCACACTCAGCCCGTAAACGTATGTGTTGCCGTTACGGGTTTGCCGGAACGACCAGGGCGCATCAAAGAGGGGGCAGTCAGTCGCGGGCGGGCAGACGGCGGCTTTCAGCTGCTGAATGGCGGGTTGCAACTGCTGTTGCAGCCGCGCCAGATCGCCCGCTTTCTGCTGCTTAGCTGCCAGCTCCTGAGCAGGATCGGTGTGGGTGATCGTCAGCTTTTCACTCTGGAACAGGGGATCGACATCGCCCGCGACGTGATGCACCGGCACGCCGCAGCCGGGAAAGGCCCCGTCAGTCAGCGCTGCGGCCGTGGCACGGGTGCGCTGCAGCGGACTGGCGCGCACGTAGACCTGTGCCGCATCAGGACAGCCCGCGCCCAGCAGGCCGAGCTGGCGATAGTGCTCGCCTTGCCAGCGTCCTTTATTGACCACCGCGCTGTAGCCATGACCGGTCAGCTCGCCATCGGCGGTGGTCCACTGCGTCCAGGGTTGCTGGCTGGCGGCTTCAATCTCTTTGCGATTACCGGGGGTGGGCGGACGGACACCGTGACGGCTCAGTTCGACCACCTTCTCCAGCTGGTAATCCGCCGCCTGTGACACCGGACTTAACAGCCAGAGAGAACAGAGGATTAGCGCGCAGCGGTACAGGCCTGGCAGCGTCATTTACTCCTCCAGCGCGCGATTACCGGTCAGCGCTTTGATTTTTGGATAAAGAGTCGCATTGGCCAGCAACACCGGGTTGCCGTTTTTGAGTCCTTCGTTGCGCAGATAATCATTAGTAACGCCGCCCGCTTCGCGCATCAGGACGATGCCCGGCAGACTATCCCAGGGATGCATATGCGCTTCATAGTAGCCAATCAGTCGCCCGGCAGCCGCCCAGGCGCTGGTCAGCGCGCCAGAACCGATGCGAATAAACATGCCACCCTGTTCAGTTAAGCCGCTAATCAGGCGCGAGACGCTTTCGGCAGGGGTGCGACTGGAGTTGCTGATGCCGAGCAAACCCTCGTTGAGATGCGTCGCGCTATGAACCTGCAAACGGCTCTCATTAACCCACGCACCCTGACCTGCTCGTGCGTGAAACAGCTCCTGATGATTGGGATCGCAGACCACGCCGATTACCGGTTCGCCGTCACAGACCACCGCCAGCGAGACGCACCAGTTAGGCAGGCCGTTGACGAAGCAGGCGGTGCCGTCGATGGGATCGACCACCCAGATAAAGGGCGCGCCCTGAACCTCACCACCGCTCTCTTCGCCATAGACAGCATCGTCAGGAAAGCGCTCAGCGATTAATGTCTTAATCAATGCCTCAACGTTACGATCAGCCTCGCTGACCACGTCCTGCAAATCCCTTTTGTGTTCCACCACCAGTGTCTGACGCTGCTGATACCACGAATAAGCCCGGCTGGCCGCCGCACGGGCGATGTCGCAGGCGTAACGGTAACGCGCGTCAATTTCAGAATGCGAAGCGGATGACATCTTTTCCTCTTATGTCTTTTGGTCAAAACGAACGAAAGGCACGCCTGAACAGGCGGTCTGGCTGTGATATTTACTTAACTATTGTTAAGAAAGGCTTCATTAAGCCGCAGATAGGCAGCAATGGCAAGATGGTGCAGGGCCGGGTGAGGCGCTTTCCCGGCGGGCGAAAGCTGGCGTCCGCCAGCCCGGCAGCAGAGGATCGGGTTTTACAGGGTTCTGCTGGTCGCCAGCGCCATTAAACGCGGATAAAAAACAAAAAACAGCGCTTCCAGCTGATCATAGTGTTGCGTGAAATCGTGGTAGGAGTCGCGCAGGGCTGCCAGGCGTGGACGGCGGCTGGCCATGCCGTGCAGCACCCGCTCCAGCCGCGCGGGCTGGGCATAATGCTCAAACCAGCGCTCGCGCCACATCACCGCGTTGAGTTCCTGAAACTCGATGGGGGTGTCTGCCAGTTGCGGCATGATCTCGCGCTCGGCGGCGGCAGAAAAGTGCACCAGCGTCTGGCCGGGCGTGAAGTGCTGCCAGTGCCGGGCCAGAAAATGGTCCCAGATGACGTCCAGCGTAATGGGTGCCACGCGATAGGTTTCGGCACGGAATAGCTGACGGGCGCTGCGCACTTCCGGCAGCGCATCGGTCATCACATCAAGACGACGGTGCATCAGAATGCCGTCCGCGACGGGCGCAGACCAGTGCTGGTGCGGGTTGCCACGCACAAAATCGGCCATTAAATTGCCGAGTAAGGAGCTGTCGGCCAGCTTAGCCAGATGGAGATGAGCAAGAAAGTTCATGCCGCATTATAGGCTGAACTGCCTTTGCGCAGCCAGTTGTTCAGAATTGGTCGATTTTCCGCTAAACTGTGCCGCCTGTTTTTGCCTGAGAAAGAACTCTTTCATGCGTGTCGCCGATTTTGCTTTTGAACTGCCCGAATCCCTGATTGCTCACTATCCCCAGGCGCAGCGCAGCGGCTGTCGTCTGCTGTCGCTCGATGGTCCCAGCGGGACGCTGTCGCACGGTGTGTTCACCGACGTGCTGGATAAGCTGAATCCGGGCGATCTGCTGGTGTTCAACAACACCCGTGTGATTCCGGCGCGCGTCTTTGGCCGCAAAGCCAGTGGCGGCAAAATCGAGATGCTGGTGGAGCGGATGCTCGACGACAAGCGTGTGCTGGCCCATGTGCGCGCCTCGAAAGCGCCGAAGCCGGGAGCAGAACTGCTGCTGGGCGAAGACGAGAGCGTCAAAGCGACGATGGTGGCGCGTCACGATGCGCTGTTTGAGATTGTGTTTGATGATGAGCGCGCGGTGCTCGACATCCTCAACAGCGTCGGCCATATGCCTCTGCCACCTTATATCGACCGTCCGGATGAAGAGGCGGATCGCGAGCTCTATCAGACGGTTTACAGTGCCCGGCCGGGTGCCGTTGCGGCACCGACCGCCGGTCTGCATTTTGATGAACCGCTGCTGCAGGCGCTGAAAGAGAAGGGCATTGAGATGGCGTTTGTGACGCTGCATGTCGGTGCGGGAACCTTCCAGCCGGTGCGCGTCGACACCATCGAAGAGCATCACATGCATGCTGAATATGCCGAAGTGCCGCAGGAGGTTGTTGATGCGGTGCTGGCCTGTAAAGCACGCGGCAATAAAGTAGTCGCTGTCGGCACCACCTCTGTCCGTTCGCTGGAGAGCGCCGCCAAAGCGAGTCAGGATGCCCTGATTGCGCCGTTCTTCGACGATACCCAGATTTTTATCTATCCGGGCTATGAGTATCAGGTGATCGATGCGCTGATCACCAACTTCCATCTGCCCGAATCGACTCTGATTATGCTGGTCTCGGCGTTTGCCGGTTATCAGCACACCATGGCCGCTTACCGCGCAGCCGTGGCTGAGCAATATCGTTTCTTCAGTTATGGTGACGCGATGTTTATCAGCAAAAATCCGCAGGCGCCGCTGGAAAAAGTGGGCGACTGATTTATTAACCGATAGCCGGAATCGACTGAGAGCGACTGAAGGTTATCTGCATCGGACTGTTTCTCCGATGGAGGCTTTGTGAAATTTGAACTTGATACCACAGACGGGCGCGCACGCCGTGGCCGTCTGATTTTTGATCGCGGTGTGGTGGAAACCCCTGCGTTTATGCCTGTTGGCACCTATGGCACCGTTAAAGGCATGACGCCGGAAGAAGTGCAGGAGACCGGCGCGCAGATCATTCTGGGCAATACCTTCCACCTCTGGCTGCGTCCGGGCCAGGAGATCATGAAACTGCATGGCGATCTGCATGACTTTATGCAGTGGAAAGGGCCGATCCTGACCGACTCCGGCGGCTTCCAGGTCTTCAGCCTGGGCGACATCCGTAAAATCACCGAAGCGGGCGTGCATTTCCGTAACCCGATCAACGGCGACCCGATCTTCCTCGATCCGGAAAAATCGATGGAGATTCAGTATGACCTCGGTTCCGACATCGTGATGATTTTCGATGAATGTACGCCCTATCCGGCGGACTGGGACTATGCCAAACGCTCGATGGAGATGTCGCTGCGCTGGGCGCAACGCAGTCGTGACCGTTTTGACAGCCTGGGCAATAAAAATGCGCTATTTGGCATTATTCAGGGCTCGGTTTACGAAGATTTACGAGATGTCTCGGTGAAAGGTCTGGTAGAGATTGGCTTTGATGGGTACGCTGTGGGCGGCCTGGCGGTGGGTGAGCCTAAGCAGGACATGCACCGTATTCTTGAGCACGTCTGTCCGCAGCTTCCGCAGGATAAACCGCGTTATCTGATGGGTGTCGGCAAGCCAGAAGATCTGGTTGAGGGCGTCCGTCGCGGCGTCGATATGTTTGACTGCGTGATGCCGACCCGTAATGCCCGAAATGGTCATCTGTTTGTGACTGAGGGTGTGGTGAAAATCCGCAACGCCAGATACAAAGATGACACTGCGCCACTGGATGCGGAGTGTGATTGTTACACCTGTCGCAATTATAGCCGTGCCTACTTGTATCATCTCGACCGTTGTAACGAAATACTGGGCGCGCGTCTGAACACTATCCACAATTTGCGCTATTACCAGCGCCTGATGGCAGGTTTACGCCAGGCCATCGAAGAGGGTAAATTAGAGCGCTTTGTAAACGAGTTCTACCAACGGACGGGCAAAGAAGTTCCGCCTTTAACGTCTGATAATTCATCAATGAGGGAAATTTAATGAGCTTTTTCATTTCTGACGCCGTGGCCGCAGCAGGCGCACCGTCTCAGGGAAGTCCGTATTCTCTGGTGATCATGCTGGTGGTGTTTGGTCTGATTTTCTATTTCATGATCCTGCGTCCGCAGCAGAAACGTGCGAAAGAGCACAAGAAGCTGATGGATTCTATCTCTAAGGGTGATGAAGTGCTGACCAGCGGCGGCCTTGTAGGCCGCGTAACAAAAGTCTCTGACACGGGCTACGTAGCTATCGCGCTGAATGACACCAATGAAGTCGTCATTAAACGTGATTTCGTCGCCGCCGTGCTGCCTAAAGGCACTATCAAGGCGCTGTAATTCTTTCTTCCCTAAGGGAACTGCCGTGTTAAATCGTTATCCTTTGTGGAAGTACGTGATGCTGGTCGTCGTGATTCTCGTCGGCCTGCTCTATGCGCTTCCCAACCTGTATGGTGAGGATCCGGCCGTTCAAATCACTGGTGCGCGCGGAAGCGCCGCCAGTGAGCAGACGTTGGATCAAATTCAGTCCGCATTAAAACAAGACAATATCCAGAGCAAATCTGTTGCGCTGGAAAATGGTGCGATTACCGCGCGCTTCAATAATACGGATGTGCAGTTACGCGCCCGTGAAGCGATCATGAAAGCGTTGGGTGAAAACTACGTTGTTGCGCTGAACCTCGCGCCAGCCACGCCTCGCTGGCTGTCGATGCTGTCAGCAGAACCGATGAAACTCGGTCTCGATCTGCGTGGTGGTGTGCACTTCCTGATGGAAGTGGACATGGACACCGCACTCGGCAAACTCCAGGAGCAGAATGCTGACTCGCTGCGTAGCGACCTGCGCACCAAAAGTATCCCTTACACCACCGTCAACAAAATCGCGAACTACGGCGTGGAAATTCGTTTCCGTGACGCAGCCAGCCGCGATGCGGCGATCTCCTGGCTGACCTCGCGTCATCAGGATCTGGTGATCAACAGCAGCGGCAGCGATGCCCTGCGTGCCACCATGAGCGATGCTCGTCTCAGCGAAGCGCGTGAATATGCGGTTCAGCAGAACATTACTATTCTGCGTAACCGTGTGAACCAGCTGGGCGTGGCTGAACCGCTGGTACAGCGTCAGGGTTCCGATCGCATCGTAGTTGAGCTGCCGGGTATTCAGGATACGGCACGCGCTAAAGAGATTCTGGGTGCAACGGCGACGCTGGAATTCCGTCTGGTAAACACCAGCGTGGATCCAACCGTAGCGGCCAGTGGTCGTGTACCGGGTGACTCTGAAGTTAAAGACATGCGTGATGGCCAGCCGGTGGTGCTCTACAAGCGGGTGATCCTGACCGGTGACCATATCACCGACTCGACTTCCAGCATGGATGAGTACAACCAGCCACAGGTGAACATTTCACTGGATGGCGCAGGCGGTAACATCATGTCGAACTTCACCAAGGACAACATCGGCAAGCCGATGGCGACCCTGTTTGTGGAGTACAAAGACAGTGGTAAGAAAGATGCCAACGGCCGTTCAATTCTGGTGAAACAGGAAGAGGTGATTAACGTCGCCAACATCCAGTCTCGTCTGGGGAACAGCTTCCGCATCACCGGTATCAACAACCCGAACGAAGCGCGTCAGCTCTCGCTGCTGCTGCGTGCCGGTGCGTTGATTGCGCCCATCCAGATTGTGGAAGAGCGTACTATCGGGCCGACCATGGGTCAGCAGAACATTACTCAGGGTCTGGAAGCCTGCCTGTGGGGTCTGCTTGCGTCGATCCTGTTTATGGTGGTGTTCTACAAGAAGTTTGGTCTGATTGCGACCAGCGCGCTGCTGGTTAACCTGGTGCTGATTGTCGGCATTATGTCGCTGTTGCCGGGTGCGACCCTGACCATGCCGGGTATTGCCGGTATCGTGTTAACGCTGGCGGTGGCGGTGGATGCCAACGTGCTGATTAACGAACGTATTAAAGAAGAGCTGCGTAACGGGCGCTCGGTTCAGCAGGCAATTCATGAGGGCTATAAAGGCGCCTTCTCCAGTATTGTCGATGCGAACGTGACCACCCTGATCAAAGTTATCATTCTTTATGCAGTCGGCACCGGTTCGATCAAAGGCTTTGCTATTACCACCGCAATTGGTATCGCAACCTCAATGTTCACCGCGATTGTCGGTACCCGTGCCATTGTTAACCTGGTTTACGGTGGCAAACGCATCAACAAGCTGTCTATCTGAGGAGTGCGTTGTGGCACAGGAATATAACATTGAGCAGTTGAACCACGGGCGTAAAGTCGTCGACTTTATGCGCTGGGATAAGCTGGCCTTCATCATTTCGGGACTGCTGATTCTCGCCGCGATTGCTATCGTGGGTGTGCGTGGTTTTAACTGGGGCCTCGATTTCACCGGTGGTACGGTGATTGAGATCGCGCTGGAAAAACCGGCCGATCTTGAAGTCCTGCGTGGTGATCTGGTGAAAGCGGGCTTTGACGAGCCGCTGGTGCAGAACTTTGGCAGCAGCCGTGACGTCATGGTGCGTATGGCACCGGTTACCGGCCCGGCGGGCACCGAGTTAGGCAATAAAGTGGTGTCGGTGATTAACCAGACCACCCAGCAAAACGCTACCGTTAAGCGCATTGAGTTCGTGGGTCCGAGTGTGGGCAGCGACCTGGCGCAGGCGGGTGCGATGGCGCTGTTGTCCGCGCTGATTGCGATTCTGATCTACATCGGTTTTCGCTTTGAGTGGCGTCTGGCGCTGGGTACCGTGCTGGCGCTGGCGCATGACGTGATCATCACCTGCGGCCTGCTGGCGCTGTTCCGCATTGAAATCGACCTGACGATTGTTGCCTCACTGATGTCGGTGATTGGCTACTCGCTTAACGATAAAATCGTGGTGTCGGACCGTATTCGTGAAAACTTCCGCAAGATCCGTCGCGGCAGCTCTTACGATATTACTAACGTGTCACTGACCCAGACGTTAAGCCGTACGCTGATTACCTCGCTGACCACGCTGGCGATGATCCTCATCCTCTTCGTGTTTGGTGGTGCGCTGCTGAAAGGCTTCTCACTGACCATGCTGATTGGTGTGACGATTGGTACGATTTCATCGATTTATGTCTCTTCGGCGCTGGCGCTGAAGCTGGGCATGAAGCGTGAACATATGCTGGTGCAGAAAGTCGAGAAAGAGGGCGCCGATCAGCCTTCTATCCTGCCTTAATCGCCGCAGAGAAATAAAAACGGGCAGCCATGTGGCTGCCCGTTTTTTTTGCACCTGTGATCAGATCAGGGTGCAGCAGGGGAGGTCTGGGCAGGTGCGTCGCCGGTGACGTTATGCACGCGGACATAACCTGATTGATCCGGCGTGAGGCCGCTGAGTTGCAGCGGTATGCTCACCGAATGCTGGGGCAACAGCGAGGCAGGGACCGCTATTGTCTGACTCAGACTGCCGTTACTCAGTGGTTTACCGGTTGCCGGATCGAGTTCGCCCCAGTTCACCGTAGCGTGCAGGGCGGGCAAAGGGCGATCGTCCATTGAGCGAACCGTCAGGGTTGCCCGCGAGCCGCTGGCTTCAGCGGTGACAGGCGAGAGCGTCAGTCGCAGCGTGCCGAGCTGGGTTTGCAGCGCCACCGGCGTGTTCGCCTGCGGGATCAGCCACGCGCCTTGCTGCGAATGGCTGTTTAGTTGCCCCTGAATCTCCAGCGCGCTGGCCTGCGTGGTCAGGTGCTGCATCTGCTGATTAAGCTGACTCACTTCCTGATGCAACTCTCTGACCTGCGGGTTGCTGGCGCTACTGCTGCAACCGCTCAGCATCACCAGAGAGAGCGCCACCGGAACCCAAACCATCCTGCTCATAAGTTATCCTTGTCCGTTATTTTGGAATACGTAAAACCTGGCCAGGATAGATCTTATCAGGATGAGAGAGCATTGGCTTATTCGCTTCGAAAATCTTGTTGTATTCGTTGGCATTTCCATAAACCTGTTTGGAAATTGCGCTCAGCGTGTCGCCTTTTTTCACGGTGTAAAGTTCTGACTCGGCCGCGCTGTCTGTCACGGTCACCTTATCTTCCACTTTGGTGATGCCTGCAACGTTACCGGCTGCGATCAGAATCTTCTCTTTCAGCTCCTGGGAAAGGCCATCGCCCGTCACGGTCACGGTATCGCCGTTGACCTTCACATCCACTTTGTCGCTGTCGGGTAACCCGAGCTTGTTGATGTGATCCTGCAGCTTTTTATTCTGGTCATCGCCGCCATTCACGGCATCCCATAATTTTTCACCGGCTTCTTTCACAAAATTAAACAGACCCATACAACCTCCAGTGTGTTAGTGGATATACGCCGTCTTTCGGCTCTATAAGCGTAGACCCTTTTGCCGTCGCTGATATTTAACATCATTTATGCTGTGCGTGGTGGCACAGGAAAGGCACGGAAGAGATTTTGTTGATTCGCAGTTCGCGTTACACTGTCTGGCCCATCTCTCTCGCGTCAGGAAACGTCATGCATTGCCCATTCTGCTCCGCTGTGGACACCAAAGTGATTGATTCTCGTCTGGTTAGTGAAGGCTCTTCGGTGCGCCGCCGCCGCCAGTGTCTGATGTGTCATGAGCGTTTTACCACCTTCGAGGTGGCGGAACTGGTGATGCCACGCGTGGTGAAAAGCAATGACGTGCGCGAACCCTTTAATGAAGACAAAATGGCCAGCGGGATGATGAAAGCGCTTGAGAAGCGTCCGGTCAGCGCCGATGCGGTTGAAAGCGCCGTAAACCATATTAAAACCCAGTTGCGTGCCACCGGTGAACGTGAAATTCCCAGTAAGCTGATTGGCAATCTGGTGATGGATGAGCTGAAGAAGCTCGATAAAGTCGCCTACATCCGCTTTGCCTCGGTTTACCGCAGCTTTGAAGACATTCGTGATTTTGGCGAAGAGATCGCCCGGTTACAGGATTAAACCATGGATGAACTTTACATGGCGCGTGCGCTGGAACTGGCGCGACGCGGCCGCTTTACGACGATGCCGAACCCCAATGTGGGCTGCGTGATTGTGCGCGATGGCGAGTTGGTCGGTGAGGGCTGGCATCAGCGCGCCGGTGAACCGCATGCTGAAGTCCACGCCCTGCGCATGGCGGGCGAGAAAGCGCGTGGCGCAACCGCCTATGTCACGCTGGAACCCTGCAGCCATCATGGCCGTACGCCACCTTGCTGTGATGCGCTGATCGCCGCTGGCGTTACCCGTGTCGTGGCCGCCATGCAGGATCCGAATCCGCAGGTAGCGGGTCGCGGACTGCACCGTCTGCATCAGGCGGGCATTGAGGTCAGCCACGGTCTGATGATGTCGGAAGCGGAGGCGCTGAATCGCGGTTTCCTCAAACGCATGCGCACTGGCTTCCCCTGGATCCAGCTCAAGCTGGGTGCCTCACTGGATGGCAGAACGGCAATGGCCAGCGGCGAAAGTCAGTGGATAACCTCGCCGGCTGCCCGTCGTGATGTGCAGCGCCTGCGTGCGCAGAGCGCCGCCATTCTCAGCAGCAGCGCCACGGTGCTGGCGGACGATCCTTCCCTGACGGTACGCTGGTCTGAACTCAATGCGGAGAGCCAGGCACTGCTTGATGAGCAGCAACTGCGTCAGCCGGTGCGGGTGATTATCGACAGCCAGAATCGCGTGACGCCGCAGCATCGGCTCATTGAGCAGCCAGGCGAAACCTGGCTGATGCGTCATCAGCCCGATCAGCAGAGCTGGCCCGCTGACGTGACGCAAATCGCTGTTCCGCTGCGCGAACAACAGCTGGACCTGGTGGCGATGATGATGCTGCTGGGACAGCGACAGATTAACAGCGTCTGGGTTGAAGCGGGCGCAACGCTGGCCGGTGCCCTGTTGCAGGCCGGACTGGTCGATGAACTGATTGTTTATCTGGCGCCTAAGCTGTTAGGTCATGAAGGACGCGGGCTGTGTCAGCTGCCGGGACTAAGCCAGCTGGCTGACGCACCTGCCTTCCGTTTCAGTGATGTCCGCCAGGTCGGTGACGATTTACGCCTGACCCTGACACCACAATAACACGGTCGGAAAAGCGAGAGCACGCCGCCCAAGAGTATGATAGAATCCGCCCCCCTGCGCGGGGCCAACCAAACCCCTGAAAGGATAAGTATGAAAGTTATCGAAGCTGCTGTTGCAACGCCTGAGGCCAATGTTGCCATCGTTATCGCGCGTTTTAACAACTTCATTAATGACAGCCTGCTGGATGGCGCAGTTGACGCCCTGAAACGTATCGGCCAGGTCAAAGATGACAATATCACCGTAGTCTGGGTGCCTGGTGCATACGAACTGCCTCTGGCAGCACGCGCGCTGGCCAACACCGGCAAATATGATGCGATTATCGCACTCGGTACGGTTATTCGTGGTGGCACTGCGCACTTCGAATATGTGGCGGGTGAAGCCAGCTCCGGTATCGCCAGCGTTGCCATGAACAGCGAGATTCCTGTCGCGTTTGGCGTGCTGACCACTGAAAGCATCGAGCAGGCCATTGAGCGTGCCGGCACCAAAGCGGGTAACAAAGGTGCTGAAGCGGCTCTGACTGCGCTCGAAATGATCAACGTATTGAAAGCCATTAAAGCCTGATTTTTGTAAGGGGAATTTTGTGAAACCTGCTGCTCGTCGTCGCGCCCGTGAGTGCGCTGTTCAGGCGCTTTACTCCTGGCAGTTGTCGAATAACGACATTGCCGATGTGGAATACCAGTTTCTGGCGGAACAGGACGTCAAAGACGTCGACATTACCTACTTCCGCGAACTGCTGTCCGGTGTGGCGACCAACAGTGCGTATCTGGATGGACTGATGAAGCCCTATCTGTCGCGTCAGCTCGAAGAGCTGGGCCAGGTAGAAAAAGCTATCCTGCGCATCTCGCTGTATGAGCTGAGCAAACGTAATGATGTGCCTTATAAAGTGGCCATCAACGAAGGGATTGAGCTGGCGAAAGTCTTCGGTGCCGAAGACAGTCATAAATTTGTTAACGGCGTGCTTGATAAAGCCGGTCCACAAATTCGACCCAATCGCAAATAAACAAAAAGGCCGGCTTGCCGGCCTTTTTTCATGAAGGGTTAAGCGGAACGCAATTATGTCTTGTGGTGAATTTGAACTCATCGCACGCTACTTCAACCGCAGAACACGCAGCCGCCGTGATGTCGAACTCGGCATCGGTGACGATTGTGCGTTACTTAGCGTGCCGGAAAAACAGACGCTGGCGATCAGCACCGATACCCTGGTCGCGGGTGTGCACTTCTTACGGGATATCCATCCTGCCGATCTGGGTTACAAAGCCCTGGCTGTGAATCTCAGCGACCTTGCTGCCATGGGCGCCGACCCTGCGTGGCTGACGCTGGCCTTAACGCTGCCGCAGGTCGATGAGAGCTGGCTCTCTGCCTTCAGCGAAAGCCTGTTTGAACTGCTGGAATATTACGACATGCAGCTGGTCGGCGGCGACACCACCCGTGGCCCGCTGAGCCTGACGCTGGCGATTCACGGTCTGGTGCCACAGGGCCGCGCCCTGAAACGTTCAGGCGCGAAGCCGGGTGACTGGATTTACGTGACCGGTACGCTGGGTGACAGCGCGGCGGGCCTGGCGCTGCTGCAGCACCACTGCCGTATCAGCGATCCGGCGGTGCATGAAGCGCTGATTAAACGTCATCTGCGTCCTATGCCGCGCATTCTGCAGGGCCAGGCGCTGCGTTCGCTGGCCTCCTCAGCGGTGGATCTTTCCGACGGCCTGATTTCCGATCTCGGCCACGTGCTGAAAGCCAGCGGCTGTGGCGCACGGCTTAATCTGGATGCGTTGCCCCTTTCGGCTGCGTTGCGCGATCATTTCGACCCTGAGCAGGTCCTGCGCTGGGCGCTGAGTGGCGGAGAAGATTACGAACTCTGCTTTACGGTGCCCGAGGTCAATCGCGGCGCGCTCGATGTAGCGCTGGGTCACCTGGGCGTGCCCTATACCTGCATCGGACAGATGGCGCCGGAGTCGGAAGGCTTAACGCTGCTGGATAATGGCAAGCCCGCCACATTCCGTCATAAAGGGTTTGATCACTTTGATGCTAAATAACGACGTGGCGAAGAGTCGCCTGCGGATGAGCAATCCCTGGCATCTGCTGGCGACCGGTTTCGGCAGCGGATTAAGCCCGGTCGTGCCTGGCACCATGGGATCGCTGGCGGCCATTCCGTTCTGGTGGCTGATGACCTATCTGCCGCAGGATCTCTATTCGCTGGTGGTGCTGGTCGGTATCTGCGTTGGCGTCTATCTCTGCCATCGCACCGCTAAAGATATGGGCGTACACGATCACGGCAGTATTGTCTGGGATGAGTTTATCGGCATGTGGATCACGCTGATGGCGATTCCGGTCAACAGCTGGCAATGGGTACTGGGTGGCTTTGTGCTGTTCCGTATTCTTGATATGTGGAAGCCGTGGCCGATTCGCTGGTTTGACCGCAATGTGCATGGCGGCATGGGCATTATGGTGGATGACATTATTGCTGGCGTGATTTCCGCTGCCATGCTGTATGGCTTTGGGGTCTGGCTGGCGGGTTAACTGCCAGGGCTCTTCACACCGCGACAGAAGGTGACGCCCGGGCAGGGCGTCTCCTTCTCTGATTTTATTCGAATCCTACCGGCTGATGCGGCTGATAGACCTCTTCCAGCATTGCAACTTCCTCATCACTCAGCGTGACATCCACCGCCTTCACCAGATCCTCAAACTGCTCAGCACGCGACGCACCAATAATCGGTGCCGTGACGGCAGGCTTGCTCAGCAGCCAGGCCAGAGCCACCTGCGCCCGCGTTACACCTTTACCTTCCGCCACCTGCGCCAGCCGCTCTGCAATCACGGCATCATTCTCTTCGGTATTGTCATAGAGCGACGCCATCACTTTGTCAGAGGCGGAACGCGCGGTATTTTCCCCCCACGGGCGGGTCAGCTTACCGCGCGCCAGCGGACTCCACGGCAGCACGGCAATCTGCTCTTGCAGGCAGAGCGGATGCATTTCACGCTCCTCTTCGCGCTGAATCAGGTTGTACTGATCCTGCATGCTGACAAAGCGATGCCAGCCCTGTTCCGACTGCATCTGCAACGCCTGGGCAAACTGACTGGCGTGCATCGACGAGGCACCGATATAACGTGCTTTGCCAGACTGCACGACTTCATGCAGCGCTTCCAGCGTCTCTTCCAGCGGCGTCTCATAATCCCAGCGGTGAATCTGCAACAGGTCGACATACTCCATGCCGAGGCGCTGCAGGCTGTCATCAATGGATTGCAGAATATTCTTGCGCGACAATCCCTGTGACAGATTGGTCAGCGGGAAATAGACTTTGGTGGCGACCACGATCTCTTCACGGCGGGCAAAGTCTTTCAGCGCCCGACCCAGGATCTCTTCACTGCTGCCATCTGAATAGCTGTTGGCGGTATCGAAAAAGTTGATCCCTGCGTTCAGCGCCTGCTGGATCAGCGGACGGCTGCTCGCTTCCGGCAGCGTCCAGGCATGGTTGCCGCGCGTGGGTTCGCCATAAGTCATGCAGCCAAGACAGAGACGCGACACCTGCAGATCGGTGGTACCCAGTTGAATCGTTTTCATGGTGGAGGCTCCTGCGAAAGTGCAAAGGTCTTAGCATAGCAGGATGTTGCGCTCCCCGAGGGGAGCGCAGCGAGAGGAGGTTACTGCGCCAGCCAGCGGGCGATCTGCTGCTGAATGCCCTCCGCGTCCAGCAGATAGTCATGACGCACTTCGTCCTGCGTCCCCTGCGGGATGAACTCATCAGGCAGACCGATGTTCAGCACCGGAACAGCCAGACGTTTCGCCATAACAAATTCATTGACGCCACTGCCGGCACCGCCCTTGATGGCGCCTTCTTCCAGCGTAATCAGCGAGTCGTGCGTGGCGGCGAGCTCGGCGATCAGCGCTTCATCCAGCGGCTTCACAAAGCGCATGTCGACCAGAGTCGCATTCAGCGCTTCCGCCGTGGCGGCCGCTTCCGGCAACAGGGTGCCGAAATTCAGAATCGCCAGCTTTTCACCCTGACGTTTCACCACGGCTTTACCCAGCGGCAGGCTCTGCAGCGGAGCCAGTGGCGTACCGACACCAGTGCCGCGCGGATAGCGCACCGCACTTGGACCATCCTGATAGTGATAGCCGGTGTAGAGCATCTGCCGACACTCATTTTCATCGCTGGGGGTCATGATCACCATATCCGGCACGCAGCGCAGATAGGCGAGATCAAACGCGCCCTGGTGAGTCTGACCATCCGCGCCAACAATACCACCGCGATCGATAGCAAACAGGACCGGCAGTTTCTGGATGGCGACGTCATGGATCAGCTGATCGTAGGCGCGCTGCAGGAAGGTGGAGTAGATAGCAACAATCGGTTTATAGCCGCCAATCGCCATACCGGCAGCGAAGGTCACGGCGTGCTGCTCGGCAATCGCCACATCGAAATATTGTTTCGGAAATTCGCGTGAGAAGGCCACCATGCCGGAGCCTTCGCGCATTGCTGGCGTAATCGCCATCAGTTTCGGATCGTCGGCGGCCATTTCGCACAGCCAGTTACCGAAGATTTTAGAGTAGCTCGGCAGGCCTTCCGCGCTTTTTGGCAGTTCGCCAATCGCAGGATCGAATTTAGGCACGGCGTGCCAGGCAATCGGATCTTCCTCTGCCGGGGCGTAGCCTTTACCTTTCTTCGTCATGATATGCAGGAACTGCGGCCCTTTCAGGCTGCGCATGTTGCTCAGTGTATTGACCAGCGTCAGCACATCGTGACCATCTACCGGGCCGATATAATTAAAGCCCAGCTCTTCAAACAGCGTACCCGGCACGACCATGCCTTTGAGATGCTCTTCGGTGCGCCTTACCAGCTCTTTGATCGGTGGCAGGCTGGTCAGCACACGCTTGCTGCCTTCGCGCAGTCGCGCATAGGTTTTACCCGACAGGATCTGCGCCAGACGGTTATTCAGCGCGCCGACGTTTTCGGAGATCGACATCTCGTTGTCGTTGAGGATCACCAGCATGTCCGGCTTGATATCACCGGCATGGTTCATCGCTTCAAACGCCATGCCAGCGGTGATGGCGCCATCGCCAATAATACAGGCGGTGCGACGACCCTGACCTTCACGTTCTGCCGCCGCGGCCATGCCGAGACCGGCACTGATGGAGGTTGACGAGTGTCCGACGCTCAATACGTCATATTCACTTTCGCCGCGCCATGGAAACGGGTGTACGCCATTTTTCTGACGAATCGTACCGATGCGATCGCGGCGACCGGTCAGAATTTTATGGGGATAAGCCTGATGACCCACATCCCATACCAGATGGTCGAAGGGAGTGTTATAGACATAATGCAGCGCAACCGTCAGTTCGACCACGCCCAGACCCGACGCAAAATGGCCGCTGGAGCGGCTTACACTGTCTAACAGATACTGACGCAGTTCATCACAGAGCGCAGGCAACTTCTCTTTCGGCAGGGCGCGCAGCTCCTGAACCGTGTTTGCCAGCGCCAGTGTCGGGTATTTAGCAATATCAAAACTCATCAGAGACTCATTATGGAAGTTATTTGTCGCGTTCAATTATGAAGCTCGCCAGCGCCTGCAGTGCTGTAGTGTTATAAGAGTGCGCAGCGAGCATTTCTAACGTATCAAGAGCTTCCTGATACAAATCCCGCGCTTTAGCTTGGGCATTTTCAAGGCCTAACAGTGAAGGATAGGTGCTTTTTCCCAGATGCTGATCGGCACCCTGGCGTTTTCCGATCACCGCTGTGTCACCGATCACATCCAGAATGTCGTCCTGCACCTGAAACGCGAGACCAATGGCCTCTGCATAGCGGTCGAGCAGCGGCAGGGCTTCCCGGCCAGCATCGCCCGCCGTTAAGGCGCCTAACCGTACCGCTGAACGGATCAGCGCGCCGGTTTTATGACGATGGATCTGCTCCAGCTGGTCCAGATCCACAGATTTACCTTCCGCCGCTAAATCAAGCGCCTGTCCGCCACACATGCCGGCCACGCCGCTGGCTTTCGCCAGTTCAGAGAGCATCATCAGACGATATTCAGCGCTGACACCGGGCATCGCCTGGTCGGCCAGAATTGAAAAGGCCAGCGTCTGCAGGGCGTCGCCCGCCAGAATCGCGGTATCTTCGCCATATTTAATGTGACAGGTTGGCTGCCCGCGACGCAGTGCATCATCGTCCATTGCGGGGAGATCGTCATGAATCAGAGAGTACGCATGAATGCATTCAACCGCGGCGGCGGGGGCATCCAGACTCGCCGGGTCGGCGTGGAGCATTTCGCCGGTAGCGTAGACCAGAAAAGGACGCAGGCGTTTACCGCCTAATAATGCCCCATAATGCATGGCATTCACCAGAGGAGAACTCTGAAAAGGAAGTGGCTCTATAAAACGCGTCAGCGCGGCGTTAACCTGCTGCTGATACGCGTCGAGTAATCGGGCGAAATCCATTAGCTGTTTTCCGGCGTGAAAGCAGTGAGGTCGGCATCTTTATCATCGTTCAGCAGAATACGGACCCGCTGTTCAGCCTGCTGCAGCGTCTGCTGGCCAGTCCGCGCCAGCTGCACGCCGCGCTCAAATTCGTTCAGGGCTTCTTCCAGCGGCAGTTCACCACTTTCCAGACGGCTGACAATCTGCTCCAGCTGCTGCAATGACGTTTCAAAGCTGGCTGGCTGTTCGGCTTTTTTCGGCATATTTCGTGTCGACTCACGGTTGGGACATTATCTCGCAATCGGTCATGGTAGCTGAGACCCTATGATTAGCAAAATAATCAATGCGGCGGCTGATGAAGAAGCAGTCACCTGACAAAGGTGATATACTCCCGCGCCTCGGATGCGGTTGCGCCTTGCAGCCCGCAATTTTGTGATTTTACCAGCTAAGTGCTGCCTGTTTTAGCACTTATTTGCCCAACGAAGCTGTGTCGCCGCCATGAAGTTTATCATCAAGTTATTTCCTGAAATCACCATCAAGAGTCCGTCGGTGCGTTTGCGCTTTATCAAGATTCTTGCCAGCAATATCCGCAACGTCCTGAAAACCGTTAGCGACGAAATCGCCGTTGTGCGTCACTGGGATCACATTGAAGTGCGTTCGAAAAATCCGGTGCTGCGGGACATTATTCCCGATGAGCTGACGCGCATTCCGGGGATTCATCACGTTTTAGCGGTTGAAGATCGTGAGTACACCGATATTCATCACATCTTTGAACAGACTTTAGTGCAGTATCGCGACAGCCTTGAAGGGAAGAGCTTCTGCGTGCGTGTTAAGCGTCGTGGTAAGCATAGCTTCAGTTCACAGGATGTGGAGCGCTATGTTGGCGGTGGTCTGAATCAGCATATTGAAAGCGCCCGCGTACAGCTTAAAAACCCGGACGTGACGGTGAATCTTGAAGTTGAAGAGAATCGTCTGACGCTGGTGACTGCGCGCTATGAAGGTCTGGGCGGTTTCCCGATCGGCACGCAGGAAGATGTGCTGTCGCTGATTTCCGGTGGCTTTGACTCCGGCGTCTCCAGCTATATGCTGCTGCGTCGCGGCAGTCGCGTACATTACTGCTTCTTTAATCTTGGCGGTGCCGCCCATGAGATTGGCGTCCGTCAGGTTGCGCACTATCTGTGGAATCGTTTTGGTCGTTCACACCGCGTGCGGTTCGTGGCGATCAATTTTGAGCCGGTAGTGGGTGAGATCCTCGAAAAAGTGGATGACGGCCAGATGGGCGTGGTGCTGAAGCGCATGATGGTGCGTGCCGCCTCGACGATTGCTGAGCGCTACGGCGTGCAGGCGCTGGTTACCGGTGAAGCGGTGGGTCAGGTGTCGAGCCAGACGCTGACCAACCTGCGCCTGATTGATAACGCCTCTGATACGCTGATTCTGCGTCCGCTGATCTCTCATGACAAAGAGCACATCATCAGGATTGCCCGTGAGATTGGCACCGAAGATTTCGCCAGCACCATGCCGGAATATTGCGGTGTCATCTCAAAAAGCCCGACCGTGAAAGCGGTGAAAGAGAAGATCGAGGCTGAAGAGCAGAATTTCGACTTCACGATTCTGGATCGGGTCATTGAAGAGGCGACCAACGTCGATATCCGTACCATCGCTGAGCAGACAGAAGAGGAGGTGGTTGAAGTTGAGACTGTCGCCCTGCTGAGCGAGAACGACGTGGTGCTGGATATACGCTCAATTGATGAGCAGGAAGAGAAGCCTCTGGCACTGAAAGCTACGGAGGTGAAGTCGCTGCCGTTCTACAAACTCAGTACGCAATTTGGCGATCTCGATCAGAACCGGACCTGGTTGCTCTATTGCGATCGTGGTGTGATGAGCCGTCTGCAGGCACTCTATCTGCATGAGCAGGGCTTTAAAAACGTGAAAGTCTACCGCCCGTAGTGACGCCTCAGAGCCAGTCAGCGCCTGTTCAGGTCTGACTGGCTGCTTTGTCTTAAAACAGATTGTTCAACTCAGCGTGTTTACGCCTGATAGTCATAAATGCCGGGAGCCAGCACCAGCTGTGCGGCCACTTCGCGCGCCATCTCTTTTCCCACCAGCAGATCGATCAGCTTCAGCGCAAAATCCATTGCCGTGCCAGGCCCCTGGCTGGTCAGCAGATTGACGCGGGGATCCCAGACCACACGCCGCTCCATCCACTTGTCTGACGGAATGGTCTCTTTTAAGCCGGGAAAGCCGGTCATGTTACCGACCGGGAAGAGATCGTGGGGGATGAGTACCGTGCCTGCTGCTGCGCAGATAGCGGCGACGATCCTTTCATTGAGGTGAAACTGGCGTACCGTTTCGACTAACAGCGGACTGTCACGGAAGGTTTCGGCGCCTTTCAGGCCGCCGGGCAGGACGATGGCGGCGAAATCATTGTCGGCGACTTCAACCAGCGTCACGTCAGCCAGCAGACGAACACCGCGTGAGCAGACGATCTCCCGGTTGCCGTCGCTTTCGACGCTGGCGGTGACAACGTTCAGCCCGGCGCGTACCAGCAGGTCGATGGTGGTGACAGCTTCGGTTTCTTCACTGCCATGTGCCAGGCAAACCAGCACTGATGCGTTCGCGGTCATAATGGGACTCCTTGCGTTTTACAATGTCATACAGACGGGTATTCTCCGTCAGCACCAGGCCGTGCGTCCGGGCGCGGCGCAGCAGAAAACCGCTGATATAGTCGATTTCGGTGAGACGCTGGGCGCGTATGTCCTGCAGCATCGAAGAGGTGTTGGCCGCGGTGCTTTCAATCACGTCAAAGATGATGTCCTGCAGGCTTTCGCTGGCAACGTTCTGACCTTCGCGCTCCATGACCCAGCTGATCTCTTCGCACAGTTGCGCGATCTGCTCCGGATAAGCGCGCAGGGCACCGTTCTGGCACTCATACTCCACGCTTAGCGGATTGATGATGCAGTTCACTGCCAGCTTGCGCCAGCAGGCCGCCCGGATGTTGTCATGCCAGGCGACGTCAGGCAGGGCATGATGCAGGATATCGGCGAGATCGCTGTAAGCGGCGCTTTTGCGGTTACCGGGGCCGATGTGGGTAATGCCACTGGCGATGTGTTTAATAACGGTGCCGTCGCGCATCGCCGCATGGGTGGTGACGCCGCGCAGCAGCGGCTGAGTCAGCCCTTTCAGCTCTTCCAGCGTCCCCATGCCGTTGTGCAGCAGGAGCACCGGGCAGTTTTCTGGCAGCACGCTTTCCAGGTTTTTCACCGCGGGCGAGACCTGCGGGGCTTTGAGCGTAACCAGCAGCAGCTGGCTTTCTGCCAGAAACAGCGGATCGTTGGCGATAAACGTGCGGTTCGAAATGTTACCCTGTGGATCAATCACATTGGCTGAACAGTAGGGCTGCGGCACCCGCAACCATCCCTGCACCTCATGTCCCTGGCGGGCAAGGGTTGTCATCCAGATCTGACCCAGAGCGCCGCAACCTAACACGGTAATTTTCATGCTGCCTCCCGCTGGCGGGCTATCCATCTATTATTTACTGTCACACTGTCATTATAGCGTTGTGTGCAGCCTGATTTTATTTAGCACCTTAAGACGCGTATTATGCATGTCACTTTAGCGTCAGGAGAAGAAGAGATGCCATCTTTCGATATCGTTTCAGAAGTCGATCTGCAGGAAATTCGCAATGCGGTGGAAAATGCCAACCGTGAAGTGTCTACCCGCTTCGATTTCCGCAACGTGAGCGCCGAGTTTGAGCTCAACGAAAAGAATGAAACCATCAAAATCACCAGCGAGTCCGATTTTCAGGTTAAGCAGCTGGTGGATATTTTGCGTGAGAAGTTACTGAAGCGCGGGATTGAAGGCGGTGCTTTAGAGGTGCCGGAAGAGATTGAGCACAGCGGCAAAAGCTGGGCGGTCGATGCCAAACTGAAAAAAGGCATTGAAAGCGACGTGGCGAAGAAGCTGGTGAAGCTGATCAAAGACAGCAAGCTGAAAGTGCAGACCCAGATTCAGGGTGAAGCATTGCGTGTAACCGGCAAAGCGCGTGATGATTTGCAGGGTGCGATGGCAATCGTGCGCGGCAGTAATCTGGGGCAGCCATTCCAGTTTAAAAACTTCCGCGATTAAGCGGGGACAGGCTGGATTTCAGCATGAATGCAGTGATAAAAACCCGGCTAAGGCCGGGTTTTTTGTTGTTGAGTTTGGGTGGGCTTCTGTCGCTTTAAACAAGTCGAAATTCTGGAGAGAGTTGGGAGCTGTAGGGCGTCTGTGCGATCGCGCGCTTGCTCAGGGAGCCTGTGCCTTTCGCAAAGACGCAAAAGCGCCATCCATGGCGGCTCAGCGCGGGCGATTACGCACCTCATCCCTGAGGTGCGCCCGTAGCCGGGCAAACGCGTTGCGTTGTTCAAAAACGCTCCCGGCATTTTTGTCCCTGGCCCGCGATGCTTTGCTACAGGCACAGGCTCCCATCGCCTTGGATTTATGAGTTGTCTGTAAGAAGGCTTGTGCCGGGTTTGGCGCGGTTGAGCCTATGCTGGCCCCCTTGCTTTGAGTTTATAAGCTGTCTGAAACCAGGATTGAGTTGGATTTGAGTCTATTAACAGATTCAAATCCTGGGGGAACTTAGCAGCAACTCAAAAGCTCAGGGGCGCAGGGAACACGGTCAGAGGAGGAAAGCGTCCCGCGCCAGGGACGGCGCGGGCCGAGCGTGCCATGGATGGCAACTTTTGCGACTTTCCGATCTGACCGTGTTCCCTGAGCCAGCTCGATCCTGAAGCGAAACGAGCTGACGTTATCACTAAACTTTTTAAGCTAACAACTACCCAGCAGAGCTTCCAGCTCAGGGCGGCTGGTAACCTTGCTATCAATTTTGATGTAGGCGCTTTTCTCTTCGGGCACGATAAACACAGAGTTAACGCCCGGCTGCGCTTTCAGGCGCTGCTCCAGATTCGGCACGGCCAGTGCGGCATCACTCAGCACGATGCGCAGGCTGCTGACATAAGGCGGTTCCTGCATTGTCATGCTGACAAACAGCCAGGCTGCGGCCACCATCGCGCCAACCAGGAATACGGTCTGCGCATCGAAATGACCAAATACCCAGCCACCCATGCTGCCGCCAACGGCCACGCCCAGGAACTGGCTGGTGGAGTAGATCCCCATCGCCGTGCCTTTGTAGCCTGCGGGCGACTCTTTACTGATCAGCGAAGGCAGAATCGCTTCCATCAGGTTAAAGGCGAAGAAGAAGAGCTGAACACCCACCACCAGCGTCCAGAAATGTCCTTCCGCGCCCCACAATACGATCTCGGCAATGACAATCATCCCGACGCAGCCGACAAAGACACGCTTCATGCGGCGCTTCACTTCGGCATAAATGATGAAAGGTACTACGCCGGCAAAAGCGATCAGCATGGTGGAGAGATAGACTTTCCAGTGTTCGGGAGCCGGGAAGCCTGCCTGTTCAAACTGCCCGGGCAACGCGACAAAGCTCGACATCAGCAGGACGTGCAGGCAGAAAATACCGATATTGAGCTTCACCAGACGTGGGTTAGCCAGCACTTTGCGGAAGCTGCCTTTAACCATGCCTGATTCACGGTTCAGAACATGATGGGAGGCCGATGGCACCACCAGCAGAGTGATCACGATACCCAGCGACGCCAGAATCGCAATCATCCAGAACAGCGCATGCAGGCCCAGTGCGTGAGTAACAATCGGGCCGACCACCATGGCGATCGCGAAGGTAACGCCAAAACTGATGCCGATAAACGCCATCGCTTTGGTGCGGTTCTGCTCACGGGTTAAATCGGATAACAGCGCCATCACGGCAGCGGCAATCGCGCCTGAGCCCTGAAGTGCACGGCCCAGAATAATGCCCCAGATGGAGTCAGTGCAGGCAGCAATAATACTGCCCAGGACAAACAGCAACAGTCCGCCAACGATCAGCGGCTTACGCCCGATGCGATCGGAGAGCAGACCAAAAGGAATCTGAAATATCGCCTGGGCAAGGCCATAAATGCCGATTGCCAGGCCAATTAAGGTTTCACTCGCGCCCTGTAATGCCATGCCATAAGTGGTCAGTACCGGCAGGACCATAAACATTCCCAGCATGCGCAGGGAAAAGACCGTACCGAGGCCCCATGTGGCGCGCAGCTCCACCGGAGTCATTTTATTATCGTTCATTCCAACCTCTGTTAATGTGCTGCATTTATTCTAGGGGGCGGGGCAGGGCGGGTAAAACAATAGTTTTTAAGCAGTGGTAACAAAAAGAAAGGGCGCGAAAATCGCGCCCTTTTCATGCTGTATCGGTGCCGGTTACCAGACGTAAGTCAGCAGGTCCTTCGAGGCCGGAGCCATCGAATCCACCGACATCATCACGCTCAGTGCGGTGATGGTCACGATAGAGAAGACAAACAGTTTACGCGCCCAGACACGGTCATCAGCGGTTTTATAACCCGATAACGCCATGCCCAGCCACCAGACGCTGACCGCAGCAGCCACCACCAGATATTTGTAGCCCGCGTAGCCTCCCAGCGTCAGCATCAGCGTGGCAATCATAAACGCCAGGATATAGAGCGTAATATGATTTTTAGCCACGGAAATGCCTTTCACCACCGGCAGAACCGGGATGTTCGCTGCCTGGTAATCTTTAAAGCGGAAGATGGCAATCGCGTACGAATGCGGCATCTGCCACAGGCTAAAGATCGCCAGCAGGATGAGTGCGCCAGCATCAAACTGGTTAGAGACCGCGCAGTAGCCGATAACCGGCGGCGCAGCACCCGACAGACTGCCAATCAGCGTACCGTAAACGGAATTACGCTTCATGTAGAGACTGTAGATGCCCACGTACACCACGAAGCCCATCACCGCCAGCCACATGGCCAGCGGATTAGCACCGAAGTAGAGCAACGCAAAGCCAGCAATACCCAGCACAGTGGCATAAACCAGGCTTACTTTCGCGGAGATGAGGCCTTTTACCAGCACCCGATTCCTGGTTCTCTCCATCTTGATGTCAATGTCGCGGTCGATCACGTTGTTAAACACACAACCCGATGCAACCACCAGTGACACGCCCACCAGGGTGATGAGAAACAGGGCGTAATCCGTGTTGCCTTTGGAAGCCAACAGAAATCCGCCGATCACAGAAATTAAATTCCCGAAAATAATTCCTGGTTTTGTAACTTGCAGGTATTGCTTAAACATTACGCGTGACTCTTTAGTGAGGCATCATGTTGTAGTTGAGGTTCCACATGATCCACAGTGAGCCTACTACGACAATCAGGATGATGATGGCCGAGAAGACAATGGCTACCATGTTCCAGCCACCCTCAGATTTGCTGTCTAAGTGCAGGAAGTAGACCAGGTGAACCAGCACCTGAATCACCGCACATACCAGAACAACACCAAGGATAGTACCGTGAGATGCACTGCCATCCATTACCATCCAGAACGGGATCGCCGTCAGGATGATAGAGAGGATGAAGCCGATCATGTAGGACTTCACGCTACCGTGTGAAGCGCCATGTTCGTTAACAGAATGACTCATTACATGGCTCCCATCAGGTAAACAACGGTGAAGACGCAAATCCAGACCACGTCCAGGAAGTGCCAGAACAGGCTCAGACACATGATACGAGTGCGGTTAGTCGCGTTCAGGCCACGTTTGGAAATCTGGAACATCAGAACCAGCATCCAGATCAGACCTGAGGTCACGTGCAGACCGTGGGTACCGACCAGCGTAAAGAAGCCAGACAGGAAGCCACTGCGATCCGGACCAAAGCCTTCAGCAATCAGGTGATGGAATTCATAGATTTCCATTCCGATGAAGCCCAGACCGAACAGGAAGGTCAGCGCCAGCCAGCCGATAACGGCACCTTTTTGCTCCTTGTTCATGGAGATAACAGCCATGCCGTAAGTGATCGAACTCAACAGCAGCAGGGCGGTTTCTACCAGAACAAACGGCAGCTCAAAGATATCTTTACCTGCCGGGCCACCGGCAGTGTTGTTGACCATGACAGCATAGGTCGCAAACAGGGTTGCGAAGATAATGCAGTCACTCATCAGGTAGATCCAGAAGCCAAAGACTTTATTGGCTCCTGCATCGTGATGCCCATGCTCCGCATGGGCGTCGTGGTGATGTTTAATCAGAGTTTCAGTTGACATTATTTCAGACCTGCTTTGCTGATTTCGTCAAAGTGCTGGTTCTCAATCTTCTGAACTTCGGCAACCGGAACGTAGTAATCCACGTCTTCGTCGAAGCTCTTCACGATCCAGGAAACGATCATGCCGAGGAATGAAACACCCGCCAGCCACCAGATATGCCAGATCAGCGCGAAACCCATTACCGTTGCAAATGCGCAGATGATAATTGCGGCACCGCTGTTTTTCGGCATATGAATCTCTTCATAAGATTCCGGCTGTTTGTACGCTTCGCCTTTCTCTTTCATTTCCCAGAAAGCGTCACGCTCATGCACATGCGGGATGACAGCAAAGTTATAGAACGGTGGTGGTGAAGAGGTTGCCCACTCCAGCGTACGACCGCCCCATGGGTCACCCGTCACATCACGGTTCTGATCGCGGTCACGTACCGAGACGTAGAACATGGTCAGCTGACACAGAATACCCAGCGCAATCAGACCGGCACCGCCCGCAGCTACCACCAGTAAGGTGTGGAACTGTGGATCGATATCCTGGCTCAGACGACGCGTCATACCCATGAAGCCCAGTGCGTACAGCGGCATAAAGGCAACGAAGAAGCCAATGATCCAGAACCAGAATGCGCGCTTGCCCCAGGTTTCGTTCAGGGTGAAGCCAAATGCTTTCGGGAACCAGTAGGTCACGCCCGCCATACAACCGAACACCACACCACCGATGATAACGTTATGGAAGTGTGCAATCAGGAACAGGCTGTTGTGCAGAATAAAGTCAGCACCCGGAACGGCCAGCAGTACGCCGGTCATACCCCCTACAGAGAAGGTTACCAGGAAGCCAACGGTCCACAGCATGGCAGAGTGCATCTGAATGCGGCCCTGATACATGGTGAACAGCCAGTTAAAGATTTTAACCCCGGTCGGAATCGCGATGATCATCGTCATGATACCGAAGAAGGCGTTAACGTTGGCACCTGCACCCATGGTGAAGAAGTGGTGCAACCAGACGATAAACGACAGCACGGTAATGGCGATGGTCGCCCACACCAGTGAGGTATAACCAAACAGACGTTTTTTGGAGAAGGTCGCGGTAATTTCTGCGAACACACCAAACACCGGCAGTACCAGGATATACACTTCCGGATGGCCCCAGACCCAGATCAGGTTGACGTACATCATCATGTTCCCGCCCATTTCATTGGTGAAGAAATGGAAGCCGAGATAACGATCAAGGGTCAACAGCGCCAGGGTCACGGTCAGAACCGGGAACGCAGCGATGATCAGGACGTTGGTGCACAGCGCGGTCCAGGTAAATACCGGCATTTTGAACAGGCTCATGCCCGGTGCACGCATCTTCAGGATGGTCACGAAGAAGTTAATACCGGTTAAGGTCGTACCAATACCTGAAAGCTGAAGGCTCCAGATCCAGTAATCGACCCCGACCCCGGGACTGTACTCCGCGCCGGAAAGGGGCGGATAAGCCAGCCAGCCGGTCTGTGCGAACTCGCCCACACCCAGAGACAGGTTAACCAGGATCACACCGACCGCAGTAAACCAGAAGCTCAGGTTGTTCAGGAACGGGAACGCAACGTCACGTGCACCAATCTGCAACGGAACCGCGATGTTCATCAGGCCAACCACGAACGGCATCGCCACGAAGAAGATCATAATCACGCCATGCGCGGTAAAGATCTGGTCGTAGTGGTGCGGTGGCAGAATGCCCGCTTCACCGGCCGAAGCCATAACCTGCTGGGTACGCATCATAATGGCATCAGCGAAACCACGAATCAGCATGACGAACGCCATGATGATGTACATGATACCCAGGCGTTTGTGGTCGACTGACGTCAGCCATTCAGACCACAGATATTTCCACTTACCAAAATAGGTGAGCGCAGCAACCAGCGCTGCACCACCTATCAGGATAGCGGCAACCGTAACCATGATAATCGGCTCATGGTACGGCACTGCATCAAGTGTTAATTTTCCGAACATCGTATTATTCCTCGGCTCCCGCGGAAGCGGCGTGACTCATGTCCATACCTTCATGTTTTGGCATGTCCATTTTCCCGTGGCTCATCTTGAACTTGTCGATGACTTGCATGAACAGTTTCGGATCAGCTGAAGAGAAATATTCCACCGGGTGATTTTCGCTTGGCACAGCCACTTTCTCGAAATCATCCATGGTGTTCAGCGTGTTAGGGGCTGCTTTAACTTTAGCCACCCACTGCTGGAATTCCGCATCGTCTTTGGTTGCAATGGCTTTAAACTTCATGCCAGAGAAACCACGACCACTGAAGTTCGCAGAGATACCGTCGAAAATTCCCGGCTCATTTGCAATCAGATGCAGCTTGGTCTGCATACCAGCCATCGCATAAATCTGGCTGCCGAGCGTTGGGATGAAGAAAGAGTTCATGACGGAGTTAGACGTGATTTTGAAGTTCACCGGAGTATTTGCCGGGAAGGCAATCTGGTTCACGGTCGCAATACCCTGTTCCGGGTAAATGAACAACCATTTCCAGTCCAGTGCAACCACATCGATCTCAACCGGTTTCACATCAGATTGCAGCGGTTTGCTGGGCTCCAGTGCGTGGGTTGATTTCCAGGTCAGCACGCTGAGGAAGAGAATGATCAGGATCGGAATGGTCCAGACCACGGCTTCCACTTTGTTAGAGTGTGACCAGTTAGGGCTGTACTTCGCATTCGTGTTGGACGCCCGATATTTCCAGGCAAACACCACGGCCATCAGGACTGCGGGGATGACGACGATCAACATCAGGCCAAAGGCAGTCAGTATCAGCGAACGTTGCTCCAGTGCAATCTGTCCTTTGGGATTTAACAATGCACTATCGCAGCCACTCATTAATAAAGTGCCTGCAATTAATGACAAAATCCCCAAACTTTTATTGTATTTACTGAGTCTCATTTAACGACCTCAATGACAAAGGGCTCTATTGTCGTTTAAGTGTGCGCGCATTTTACGGGAAGGTTTATGCAGTGTAAACCAGCTTAAGGATGTGTCAGATACGTGTTGACACCTTTTGCTAAGGGTGTCACAGATGTTGCGCCAGGTGACAAATAATTAACGCAGACAAGCAGTTGGCATCAATATAACAAAAACCAATGGAAGTAACCGTAAAAAAATCAGGGAAAGGAATAACCCTTACTTTTAACTCCCAAATATTTAACAAGTCTGCATCATTTGCGCGATGAAATTTAACTAAAGTAATTGCTCACCGGTTTTTAGTATTTCCGCTACGCCTCCTCAGGTCATATTGTTATTTTTAAAAAATAACACGCGATGATAAATGGCGGCGACTTATCGGCGTGTCATAAAATAAGCCGCAGCCCGTAAACCTATCGATTTCACTTAAGCATCTGATGCAGGCAATGCAGGGGTTCTCTTCAGCGCCCGATAGTCCAGCAACACTCCCGAAAGCACCGCCAGCAGGGAGAGTGTCATACCCAGCTCAAACAGCCGGGTAAGCAGCGGTGTCAGCGCCGTCACGCCCAACGCATTCAGTGCCAGAGCCACCAGCCAGAGCGCCAGCACGCCGCATCCGGCTGCAAACAGACGATTAGTCCAGCGATAGCCATGAGGATAGTAGCTACGTGTCAGAAAATTGCCACTTTGCTCGACCTGATTCAATGTTTGTCGGCAAAAAGCCAGCAGCACCAGGCCCGGCAGACCCGCCATCACCGTGAATGCATAAAAGGTCGGCCAGCCCCAGAGTTCCACCAGCCAGCCCGCCGCCGGGCCGACATAGACCCGACCCACCGCTGAGAGCGCCGACAACAGGGCGAACTGGGTAGCGGAGAACGACTTATTGCACAGCGTCATTAACAGCGCCACAAAGGCCGCGGTGCCCATGCCGCCACAGAGATTTTCAACAAAGACCGCGCTGGCCATGCTCCACATCTGTTTGTCGGTCACCGCCAGCAGCCAGTAACCAAAGTTCGAGACAGCCTGCAGCAGACCGAAAATCATTAGCGCCCGGAACAGGCTCAGACGCTGCATCAGTACGCCGCCATAGAGCGCGCCAATAATGGTCGCCAGCAGACCCAGCGTCTTGTTGACCAGACCGACGTCACCGGCGTTGAAGCCCACGCCGCGAATCAAAAAAGTGGTGGTCAGCGAGGCGGCAAACGCATCGCCCAGCTTGTAAAGAATAATCAGGGTAATCAGCAGCCAGGCGTTGTTGCGCTGAAAGAAATCTTTTAGTGGATCGACCACCGCCTGACGCAGTGAATGGGGTGTGGAGATACGGGTATCTGGCTCGCTCGCCACCAGCGTGGCGATAATGCCCGGCACCATCATCAGCGCCATCAGCCAGTAGGTTGCCTGCCAGCCGAGGTAGCGGTCAGCCAGCCACAACGCCAGCCCGCCGGAAATCAGCATTGCCAGTCGATACCCCAGCACGGTAATCGCCGCGCCGCTGCCACGCTCTTCAGGCGGCAGGATGTCCGTTTTCCATGCGTCAAAAACGATGTCCTGTGAGGCGGAGCAGAAGGCAATCAGCACGGCCAGCGCGGCCATCAGGGTAAGATCGCGTCCCGGTTGCAGAAATCCCATCGCGATTATCCCGCCAACCAGCGCCAGCTGACTGACCAGTAACCAGCCGCGACGCCGGCCCAGAAACGGCGGCGTATAGCGGTCCATCATCGGTGACCAGAGAAACTTAAAGACATAGGCCTGGCCGACCAGCGAAAAGAAGCCGATGGTTTTCAGGTCGACATTTTCCACCGTCATCCACGCCTGCAACGTGCCCGATGTCAGGGCCAGCGGCAGTCCGGAAGCAAAACCAAGAAGCAGCAATACGGCGGCGTTTTTCTGGCTGAAGAGGCGAAGATAGTGGTTCATGCGGATCCTGCAGATAACAAAAAGCCCTGCGCAAGGCAGGGCAGAGGAGAGACTGAATTAACGGGCGTTCTGCTTGATGAAGTCGTTGACGCTGGTGTCCTGAGCCATATCCGCGATCACATCGCTCATAGTGGCGTTCACCGCGTTGGTAATCTTCTGGTTATTGGCGTTGAACGCGCCTTCTACGCTGTAAGTCTGGCGGTAGTTTTTAACCTGTTTGTTGCCGTTTTTCGCTGTTGCGATAATAGAGATGTCCGCTTTGGTGGTGATGCTGTAGCGCACATTGCCCTGAGTGACGTCGGCATAGAGGTTGTTCACTACAATCTGCAGATCGACCGCGCCATTAGGACCAATCATATAGCCGCGTGCTGTCATCTGCTTCTCCAGCACTTCCTGCAGCAGGAAGCGCAGGTCACGCGATGACGTTAAGGTCACTAACTGACCATCACGGTTTACTTTTGCCAGCGCCTGATCTTTACGCTGGTCGGCACCGTTGATGCTGACAGTCACGCCCATCAGGCCTGGGTCCTGCTGCGGTAACTGAATTTTAGGCTGGATAGTCAGGGTATTATTGCTGGTTGCACAGCCGGCTAAAATGAACGCAGCCAACAGTGGGAATAACAGTTTTTTCAACATACTTTTTCTCGTTGGTGTCAGGGGGTTGGTTTGCAAAAACTGCGGTTATCATAGCATTGCCCGGCAGTGAAAAAAGCCCTGTTGCCGGGGAAATTGTGTCTGAAACCGTTTTAAGCCTCTTCTCTGACAGGCCGGTTTGCTGTTCGTTTCAGCTGCGTTATTATGCGTGCCGGAAGCGGCCTGACATAAAATGCAATATTTAGCGTCGGCTGACGGGTAAGCGCACTAAAAGCGACTAAGATTGAATGAGATGGGGCACTGCGCTCGCCATTGAGGAGTAATAGCCATGATCCGCGAAGAAATAGAAGAAAAGCTGCGTGTGGCGTTTCAGCCAGCTCATCTGGAAGTGCACGACGAAAGTTACCGGCACAATGTTCCTGCCGGATCGGAAAGTCACTTCAAAGTGGTCATCGTGAGCGACTGCTTTGCAGGCCAGCGCTTTCTGGCGCGTCATCGCCTGATTTATGGCGAACTGGCCGCTGAGTTAGCGGGCAGCGTACACGCCTTAGCCCTGCATACTTACACCCTGAAAGAGTGGGAAGGGTTGCAGGATACCGTACTGGCTTCGCCTAACTGTCGTGGTGCCGGAACACTCGCCTGATCTCCCTTCTCTGAAACGGCCTGCGGGCCGTTTTTTCTGTTATTTAGCGAAAAACGCGATCCCTGGCTCAAAAAAGCAGCAAACCTGCTGAAAAGTGGTGAGTTAGCATCCTCGACTCATTCCAGCGATGCCGCTATAATGCTGCGTCTATTTTTCCGGAATGTCTTCGGGACGCTTCTGGTAACAGGGATCAGGTTCTCTTCACGGAAGCCGTCCCGGTTGTTGGATACGGCGCATTTCACTATGTGTGGTGTCTGAAGTTGACCGAGCACGTGATTTTTTGAGGTAACAAGATGCAAGTTTCTGTAGAAACCACTCAGGGCCTGGGCCGTCGCATTACGATTACTGTCGCTGCTGACAGCATCGAAAGCGCTGTAAAAAAAGAACTGGTTGACGTTGCCAGGAAAGTTCGCATCGATGGTTTCCGTAAAGGCAAAGTGCCGATGAACATCGTGGCACAGCGTTACGGCGCTTCTGTCCGTCAGGACGTGCTGGGCGAGCTGATGACGCGCAACTTTGTTGACGCCATCATCAAAGAAAAAATTAATCCGGCTGGCGCACCGAACTACGTGCCAGGCGAATACAAAGAAGGTCAGGATTTCACCTACGCGGTTGAATTCGAAGTCTATCCGGAAGTTGAGCTGAAAGGCCTGGAAAACATCGAAGTCGAAAAACCTGTCGTTGAAGTAACTGATGCTGACGTTGATACCATGCTGGACACTCTGCGCAAGCAGCAGGCCAACTGGATCGAAAGCGACGCTGCAGCAGGTCCGGAAGATCGTGCCACTATCGATTTCAACGGTTCTGTGGACGGTGAAGAGTTCGAAGGCGGCAAAGCCTCTGATTTCGTTCTGGCCATGGGCCAGGGCCGCATGATCCCAGGCTTTGAAGAAGGCGTTGTGGGTCACAAAGCGGGCGAAACTTTCACTATCGACGTGAAATTCCCGGACGACTACCACTCAGAAAACCTGAAAGGGAAAGATGCGAAGTTCGAGATCGTGCTGAAGAAAGTTGAAACGCGCGAACTGCCAGAGCTGACTGAAGAGTTCATCAAACGTTTCGGCGTTGAAGATGGTTCAGTTGCCGGTCTGCGTACTGAAGTGCGTAAGAACATGGATCGCGAGCTGAAAGGCGCTATCCGTAATCGCATCAAAACTCAGGCAATCGACGGTCTGGTTGAAGCGAACGAAATCGACGTGCCAGCTGCGCTGGTTGACAGCGAAATCGACGTTCTGCGTCGTCAGGCTGCACAGCGTTTCGGTGGCAACGAACAGCAGGCGCTGGAACTGCCACGCGAACTGTTCGAAGAGCAGGCTAAACGCCGTGTTGTTGTCGGTCTGCTGCTGGGCGAAGTGATTCGTACCCACGAGCTGAAAGCTGACGAAGCGCGCGTAAGCACCATGATTGAAGAGATGGCTTCTGCGTATGAAGATCCGCAGGAAGTGATCGAGTTCTACAGCAAGAATAACGAGCTGATGAACAATATGCGCAACGTTGCGCTGGAAGAGCAAGCGGTTGAAGCGGTCCTGGCGAAAGCTAAAGTGACCGAGAAAGAGACCAACTTCCAGGATCTGATGAATCAGACCGCTCAGGCCTGATCACGCATTTAACCGTCTGTGCTAAGCCCGTGACTGAAAAGTCGCGGGCTTTTTTGTGTTTTGCGTCCGGATAGCCACTCTTCGCCGCTATTTGTTTAATAAACAGGCGAATTATTCACGCATCGCTTTTTCCGGGTTAGCGAACAGGGAAAAGATTGTTATGCTTGAAACATGCGTGCAGCATCCCCAGATACAGGGAGTATGCAGAAATAAGAGTGAGGCTGGCTGATTAACCGTCCTGAAGGTGTCGGAAAAAGGCGCGGCGTGGAGTTTCCCGCGCGTCTTACGTAGAATCGGTACAGAATGTTGCCAATGAAATTTATCCAGGAGACGGTAATGTCATACAGTGGCGATCGTGAATATACAGCACCGCACAATGCGCTGGTGCCAATGGTGGTTGAACAAACTTCGCGTGGTGAGCGTTCTTACGACATCTACTCCCGTCTGCTTAAAGAGCGCGTCATTTTTCTGACTGGCCAGGTCGAAGACCACATGGCTAATCTGATTGTGGCGCAGATGCTGTTTCTGGAAGCTGAAAACCCGGAAAAAGATATCTATCTCTACATTAACTCACCAGGCGGTGTCATCACGGCCGGTATGTCGATCTACGACACCATGAAATTTATCAAACCGGATGTCAGCACTATCTGTATGGGTCAGGCCTGTTCTATGGGTGCTTTCCTGCTGACGGCGGGGACCAAAGGCAAACGTTTCTGTCTGCCAAACTCACGTGTGATGATCCACCAGCCGCTGGGCGGTTATCAGGGGCAGGCGTCAGACATCGAGATCCACGCGCGCGAAATCCTTAAAGTTAAGCAGCGTATGAATGAGCTGATGGCTGAGCACACCGGTAAAACGCTGGAAGAAATTGAGCGTGACACCGAGCGTGACCGTTTCCTCTCTGCAAATGAAGCGGTAGAGTATGGATTAGTCGATTCAATTCTGACGCATCGCCAATAAGACCCGACTTACCGTTGTCCCTGGTCTATAGTTAACAGGACAACGGTACTATTATGGGTTGAATGAATTTCGGCCGTCTCCGCACGGCCTGAGCCGTACGCGGGTATGGCCTGAGAACAAGAAGAGGTTAACTGATGACAGATAAACGCAAAGACGGTTCAGGAAAGTTGCTGTACTGCTCTTTTTGCGGCAAAAGCCAGCATGAAGTGCGAAAGCTGATTGCCGGGCCGTCAGTGTATATCTGCGATGAGTGTGTTGACCTGTGCAACGACATCATTCGCGAAGAGATTAAGGAAGTTGCCCCGCATCGTGAACGTAGTGCGTTGCCAACCCCACATGAAATTCGCCATCACCTCGATGATTATGTCATCGGTCAGGAAAGAGCGAAGAAAGTGCTGGCGGTTGCGGTTTACAACCACTACAAGCGTCTGCGCAACGGCGATACCAGCAATGGTATCGAGCTGGGCAAAAGCAACATTCTGCTGATTGGCCCGACCGGTAGTGGTAAAACGCTGCTGGCAGAAACGCTGGCACGCCTGCTGGATGTGCCGTTTACCATGGCTGATGCCACCACGCTGACTGAAGCCGGTTACGTGGGTGAAGATGTTGAAAACATCATCCAGAAACTGCTGCAGAAATGCGACTACGACGTACAGAAAGCACAGCGCGGCATCGTTTACATCGATGAAATCGACAAAATCTCACGTAAGTCTGATAACCCGTCGATTACCCGTGACGTGTCAGGCGAAGGCGTACAGCAGGCACTGCTTAAACTGATTGAAGGCACCGTGGCTGCCGTTCCCCCGCAGGGTGGACGTAAGCATCCGCAGCAGGAATTTTTGCAGGTTGATACCTCTAAAATTCTGTTTATCTGCGGCGGCGCATTTGCCGGCCTGGACAAAGTGATTGCCCAGCGTGTTGAAACCGGATCCGGTATCGGCTTCGGCGCGACCGTGAAAGGGAAATCGCAGAAAGCCAGCGAAGGCGAACTGCTTGCGCAGTGTGAACCAGAAGATTTGATCAAATTTGGTCTGATCCCTGAGTTCATCGGTCGTCTGCCTGTTGTTGCGACCCTGAGCGAGCTGAGCGAAGAAGCGCTGATTCAGATTCTGCGTGAGCCTAAGAACGCCCTGACCAAACAGTACCAGGCGCTGTTTAACCTGGAAGGCGTTGAGCTGGAGTTCCGTGACGAGGCGTTAACCGCCATTGCTAAGAAAGCGATGTCACGTAAAACCGGTGCACGTGGTCTGCGTTCAATTGTAGAAGGCGCGTTACTGGAAACGATGTATGACCTGCCTTCCATGGACGACGTGGAAAAAGTAGTGATTGATGAATCAGTTATTGAAGGTCAGTCTGAGCCCATGTTGATCTACGGTAAGCATGAAGCCCAGGCATCTGGCGAATAATTAAACAGATCGTCCATCTTGTCGTAATAAAAAAGGGGAAAATGTTTCCCCTTTTGCTTTTCTCGCCTCTGTGACGTTGAATGTCGGACAATCATCCCCATATACTCAGATACCTGTGGGTTTAACTGCATACCTGCCTGATGCGGTTCCCATCACCTGGCGGACATTAAACAAAGAGAGAGCTCTATGAATCCTGAGCGTTCTGAACGCATTGAAATCCCCGTGTTGCCGCTGCGCGACGTGGTGGTTTATCCGCACATGGTAATTCCGTTGTTTGTTGGCCGGGAAAAATCAATTCGGTGCCTTGAAGCCGCAATGGATCATGATAAAAAAATCATGCTGGTCGCACAGAAAGAGGCTTCAACGGATGAACCTGGCATTAACGATCTCTTCTCAGTAGGGACCGTTGCATCAGTATTACAAATGCTGAAACTGCCGGATGGCACCGTCAAAGTCCTGGTCGAAGGTTTACAGCGCGCCCACATTACGACGCTGGCCGATAACGGTGACCATTTTGTGGCACAAGCTGAATATCTGGTTTCGCCAGAGATTGAAGAGCGCGAGCAGGAAGTGCTGGTGCGCACGGCGATCAATCAGTTTGAAGGCTACATCAAACTCAACAAAAAGATCCCACCCGAGGTTTTAACCTCGCTGAACAACATTGACGATGCGGCCCGCCTTGCCGACACCGTCGCAGCACATATGCCACTGAAGCTGGCAGACAAACAGTCTGTGCTGGAGATGTCCGACGTCAACGAACGTCTGGAATATCTGATGGCGATGATGGAATCTGAAATCGATCTGCTGCAGGTTGAGAAGCGCATTCGCAACCGTGTTAAGAAGCAGATGGAGAAGAGCCAGCGCGAGTACTATCTGAATGAGCAGATGAAGGCGATTCAGAAAGAGCTGGGCGAGATGGACGACGCGCCCGACGAGTACGAAGCGTTAAAACGCAAAATCGATGCGGCAAAAATGCCGGAAGAAGCGCGCGAGAAAGCGGAAGCTGAGCTGCAGAAGCTGAAGATGATGTCCCCGATGTCCGCTGAAGCGACCGTGGTTCGCGGCTATATCGACTGGATGGTGCAGGTTCCGTGGAACGCGCGCAGTAAAGTGAAGAAAGATCTGCGTAAAGCGCAGGAGACGCTGGATACCGACCATTACGGGCTGGAGCGCGTGAAGGATCGTATTCTTGAGTATCTTGCGGTTCAGAGTCGCGTCAGCAAAATCAAAGGGCCGATTCTGTGCCTGGTCGGACCGCCAGGGGTAGGTAAAACCTCTCTCGGTCAGTCGATCGCCAAAGCGACCGGACGCAAATATGTGCGTATGGCGCTGGGTGGCGTGCGTGATGAAGCTGAAATCCGCGGTCACCGTCGTACTTACATCGGCTCTATGCCGGGTAAATTAATCCAGAAAATGGCGAAAGTCGGGGTTAAAAACCCACTGTTCCTGCTGGATGAAATCGACAAAATGTCCTCTGACATGCGCGGCGATCCGGCTTCAGCGCTGCTGGAAGTGCTTGATCCTGAGCAGAACATTGCGTTCAACGACCACTATCTGGAAGTCGACTATGACCTTTCTGATGTGATGTTCGTTGCTACATCGAACTCAATGAACATCCCGGCACCGCTGCTGGACCGTATGGAAGTAATTCGTCTGTCGGGTTACACCGAAGATGAAAAACTGAACATCGCTAAGCAGCATCTGCTGACCAAGCAGATTGAGCGCAATGCCCTGAAAGCCAATGAAATTACGGTTGAAGACAGCGCGATTGTGGGCATTATCCGTTACTACACCCGTGAAGCCGGTGTGCGTAGCCTTGAGCGTGAGCTGTCGAAACTGTGCCGTAAAGCGGTTAAATCGCTGCTGATGGACAAGACGAAAAAGCACATCACTATCAATGGCGAAAACCTCAAGGATTTCCTGGGCGTTCAGCGCTTCGACTACGGTCGTGCGGACAGCGAAAACCGTGTGGGTCAGGTAACGGGTCTGGCATGGACCGAAGTGGGTGGCGATCTGCTGACCATCGAAACCGCCTGTGTACCAGGTAAAGGCAAGCTGACTTACACCGGTTCTCTGGGTGAAGTGATGCAGGAGTCGATTCAGGCTGCGCTGACCGTGGTGCGTGCCCGTGCCGAGAAGCTGGGCATCAATGGTGACTTCTACGAAAAACGTGATATTCACGTTCACGTCCCTGAAGGCGCTACGCCGAAAGATGGTCCAAGTGCCGGTATCGCCATGTGTACTGCGCTGGTCTCCTGTCTGACCGGTAACCCGGTGCGGGCGGATGTGGCGATGACCGGTGAGATCACCCTGCGTGGTCAGGTGCTGCCGATTGGCGGGCTGAAAGAGAAACTGCTGGCAGCGCACCGTGGTGGCATTAAAACCGTGCTGATCCCTGACGACAACAAGCGCGACCTGGAAGAGATTCCACAGAACGTGATTGCCGATCTGGAGATTCATCCGGTGAAACGCATTGAAGAGGTGCTGAATCTGGCACTGGAAAATGCGCCATACGGTATGCAGGTTGTAACAGCAAAATAGTGATTAACGGCAAAAACCGTTAAAAAGCGGAGCTGGCAAGGCAATTGGCGCTTGCCAGCTTTTTTTTGTGCCGTTAATTTAGGTGGCTGCCGACGCGACGTTCTCAGAGAAATTCCGTTGTTTCGGCTCCACAGGCTTGATATAACTTGCTGCGCGTTCGCACCCTGCCGGATGCAGGGTACGATGTGAAATAATAAAAGAGGGGATGAAGAGAGTGAATAAGTCACAATTGATCGACAAAATTGCTGCCGATGCTGATATTTCTAAAGCTGCAGCGGGACGTGTTTTAGATGCATTTATGGGCTCAGTTTCAGATGCGCTGAAAGACGGTGATGAAGTGGCTCTGGTAGGTTTCGGCACATTCTCTGTGCGTGACCGCGCTGCACGTACCGGCCGCAACCCGCAAACCGGTAAAGAGATCACCATCCCGGCCGGTAAAGTACCAGGCTTCCGTGCTGGTAAAGCATTGAAAGACGCTGTCAATTAATAACAACGAATAGATTCATTGACGCATTTTCTTCAGTGGATTAGAGGACGATTAACCCGTTCTCATGTAACATACGGGCACATCAATCAGATGTGCCTTTTTTGTTTTAACCGGTGAGAATCGGGCCGTAAGATGGACCTGGACCGGATTGAGACTGCCAGCTAAGCCAGCAGTTGCGTGAGTCGCCAGCCAATGGCGAATTGCGACCGAGCTTTACATTCACACTACAGCGGAGTGTTGCCATACCATGATGGACAATTTACGCGCGGCGTCGAACCATGTCGTGCTCAAGATTATTTTGGGGCTGATTATCCTCTCCTTTGTGCTGACGGGCGTTGGCAACTATCTGATTGGCGGCAATAACGACTATGCGGCCAAAGTTAACGGCCAGGAGATTAGCCGGGGACAGCTGGAGCAGGCGTTCAACAGCGAGCGCAGTCGTCAGCAGCAGATGCTGGGCGATCAGTTCTCACAGCTGGCCAGCAACGATGGCTACATGCAGCAGATTCGCCAGCAGGCGCTGTCGCAGTTAATCGATCAGGCGCTGCTTGATAGCTACATCAAAGATCTCCACCTCAGCATCAGCGACGATCAGGTGAAGCAGGCTATCTTCAATCAGCAGGCTTTTCAGACCAACGGTAAATTCGACAATGCCAAATATCTGAGTCTGATCAGCAATATGGGCTTCAGCGCCGACCAGTATGCCGAAGCGCTGCGTAAGCAGCTCTCCAATCAACAGCTGATCAATGCCGTGGCTAACACCGACTTCACGCTGAAAGGCGAAGCCAGCAAACTGGTGGACCTGGTTTCACAGCAGCGTGAGATTCGTCAGGCGACGCTGGACGTCAATGCACTGGCGGCGAAGCAGGCCGTCACTGACGACGAAATCAGTCAGTATTATCAGCAGCATAAAACCAGCTTTATGGCACCAGAGCAGTTCCGTGTCAGCTACCTCCTGATGGATGCGGCCAGCATGCAGCAGGATGCCAGCGAGGCCGATATTCAGGCCTGGTACGACCAGCATAAAGCGGACTATTCGCAGCCACAGCGTACGCGCTACAGCGTCATTCAGACCAAAACTGAAGCCGATGCCAATGCGGTCCTGGCGCAGCTGAAAGCAGGTGCCAGCTTCGCTGACGTGGCAAAAGCCAAATCCATTGACCCGATCTCTGCGCGTAAGGGCGGCGATATGGGCTGGCTGGAACCCTCTACGACGCCGGATGAGCTGAAAAATGCCGGTCTGACTGAGAAAGGCCAGATGTCAGGCGTCATCAAATCTTCAGTGGGCTTCCTGGTGGTTCGTCTTGACGATATTCAGCCAGAGCAGGTTAAGCCACTGGATGAAGTGCGCAGCGCCATTGCAGCGAAAGTGAAGCAGGAGAAGGGCGTTGATGCCTTCTACAAAGTGCAACAGAAAGTCAGCGAAGCGGCCAGCAATGACAATGAGTCACTGGCGGGTGCAGAGCAGGCTTCTGGTCTGAAAGCGAAAGAGACTGGCTGGTTCAGTCAGGATACGCTGCCAGATGAGCTTAACTTTGATGCGGTGAAGCAGGCGATCTTTAATGGCGGTCTGGTCGGGCAAAATGGCGCGCCGGGCAACAACTCCGATATCATCACTGTCGATGGCGACCGTGCCTTTGTGCTGCGTATCAGTGAGCATAAACCGGAAGCGGTAAAACCGCTTGAGCAGGTTAAGGCGCAGATCACTGACACGCTTAAGCATGATAAAGCGACGCAGCAGGCGAAAGCTCAGGCCGATAAGCTGCTGGCCGATCTCAAAGCCGGTAAGCAGGATGCGCTGACTGCAGCGGGTCTGACGCTGAGCGCCAGCAAGACCGTTGATCGCAATGCGCAGGATCCGGTGGCACAGACTGCCTTTAACCTGCCTCAGCCTGCGGAAAATAAACCTTCCTGGGGTGTCAGCGAAGATATGCAGGGCAATGTGGTACTGGTGGCGGTAGATAAAGTTAAAACCGGCAGCATGCCGCAGGCGCAGATTGACGAAATGGTCAAAGGCGTCACGCAGAATAATGCGCAACTGGCGTTTGAAGCGTTACTGCAAAACCTGCGTAAAGAGGCCAAAATTAAGTACGGTGCGGCCGCACAAATGCAGTAAGCCTCGCAGAAACTGCGCAACGACTGTAACAATCAAAGGCCGCATTCGCGGCCTTTTCCATTTCTGAAATCCCGCTTTTGAGCCTTGTGTGCAGTAGTGCCACTCTGTCGCTGCTGTTTACACACAAGGAGAAACACAGCATGGCTAAACCTAAACTCGTTGCCTTTTATCTTTCACTCGCGCTGGGCGGCGCACTCTGTCACAGCAGCGTCTCTGCGGCACCTGAACCTGTCAGCGCAGCCGTCACGCAGAGCTCACATCCTGCGTCGAAGCCGGAAGCCGCCGCGCAGCCACAGCAGGAGCAGGTCAGCATCAATGAAGCAACAGCCGAACAGCTCTCTGCCGTTATGAATGGGGTGGGGCTGAAAAAGGCGCAGGCAATTGTGAGCTATCGCGAACAGTACGGACCGTTTAGCGCAATTCAGCAACTCAGTGAAGTGCCGGGCATCGGCAATGCGTTGATAGAGCGAAATGCGGCCCGGCTGAAATTGTGAAGCAGTACACATCTGTGATGCTTAACCCACGATAGACAGGCGACTCTGCTAAAGTGAACAGGTCCAACCAGTTAATTCACAGCAGCAGGAGAGCATGATCATGCAGACCACCATAAAAGTGCGCGGCTATCATCTGGATGTCTATCAGCACGTCAATAATGCGCGCTATCTTGAGTTTCTGGAGGAGGCGCGCTGGGAATGGCTGGAAGAGGTGGAAGCATTCCACTGGTTGCAGGAACAGAAACTGGCTTTTGTGGTGGTAAACATCAACATCAACTACCGTCGCCCGGCCGTGCTGGGCGACGTACTGACTATCGACAGTGAGATCACGCAGTTGAATGGCAAAAGCGGCATTATTGCGCAGCGGGTTTTGCTGGCAGGGCAGGAGACCGTGGTGGCGGATGCCGCACTCACTTTTGTCTGTATTGATTTACGGACTCAGAAGGCGGTTGCGCTGGAAGGGGAGTTGCGCGAGCGACTGATGCGTCTGATGGCATGAGTCGATAAAAAGGCGGCAACCCGGATTCTCTGCCGCCACGTCAGACACTCTTAGTTAAGACCGCTTTTTGCTTTCATTGCCGCCATTACGCCAGCACGATCGTTGAGATAACCCTGCAGGCCATTGGCCCGTAAATGACAGGCTGCACACTCACCACATCCATCACCTTTCACGCCGTTATAGCAGGTCAGCGTCTGCTCGCGTACCAGCGCAAGCTGCTGCCAGTAATCCGCCAGCGCCCAGGTTTCCGCTTTATTGAGCCACATCAGCGGCGTCTCAAAACGAACATCGCGCGCCATGCCCAGCGACACCGCATGGTTCAGCGCTTTGACAAACTCATCGCGGCAATCGGGATAGCCGGAGAAATCGGTCTCACAGACGCCAGTGATCACCGCTTCCGCTTCGACCTGATAAGCGTAAACCGAGGCCAGCGTCAGAAAGAGAATATTGCGTCCCGGCACAAACGTACTGGGTAATCCACTGGCCTCGGGATTATAAGCCGGCACCGGAATGTTATCCCGCGTCAGGCTGCTGACGGCGAGTTCGTTCAGCATGGTGACATCCAGCACTTTATGCGCGCGCGCGCCCAATTTAATCGCCAGGTCGCGGGCCACATCGATCTCTTCCCGATGGCGTTGTCCATAGTCGAAAGTGACGCAATGAACGTCATCATATTGTTCTAAGGCCTGAATCAGGCAGGTAGTGGAGTCTTGTCCACCGCTGAAAACTACAACAGCGCGTTTCATGGTGTTTTCCTGATAATTAATTTTGCGCTTATGGTAATGCCTCAGTCCGCCGCTGAACAGCTGCATGGCAGATCAATGGGCGGCGGGATCCATGCGCGGCTGAAATCGAACCAGCCCAGCGTATTCAGTTCAATCCCTTCAACGCCCGGCGGCGCGTAGATTTGATAGCGATAATTGAACAGTGGCAGCAGGATGCCGCCCGTCATCAGCTGATGATAAAGCTGATGCAGCGAGCGGGCACGGGTTTCGTCGTCAGCAATTTGCTGGATAGCCAGCAGTTGCGCCTGAATCTCTTCGCCCTGCAGTGTGGGCCACAGCGGCCGCCATAGCGGGTCAGTCTGCAACCAACTGGCCAGCGTAAAGACCGGCGCATCACCAATCAGTCTGTCGCCCATCACGATATCTGCCTCATCAAGCGGGTCGATGCCGTGCCAGTTTTTTACCGGATGAAAAACTACCTTCAGGGTGCAGCCGTGCTGTTTTAACAGTGCAACCAGCGCCTGTGACATCTGGTGCAGCTCAACCGGCAACTGATAATGCAGCGTCAGGGTTGCCGGTAAGGGAACCGTGACAGCATCAATCAGCGGCACACTCCAGCCAGGTAACAGCTCTTTACTGGGAGTGATGAGTCCCTCATCCAGAGGCAACCGGCTGACAATGCCGCTTTGCTGGATCAGCTGGAAAAGCGTGCGCGCCTGATCAGCGGTAAATCCGGCTCGCGGCCGGCAGACCAGATAACAGAAGCCGAGGCTGATACTGCTGCTGACCGGTTGCAGCGTCCTGAGCTCTGTGGCATCCCCTATCGCAATCTGCACCGGATGACGACAGCTGCTGCCGAGAGCGGGATCAAATAGCTGAGGAGTAATCCAGTACTCCACCGCCTGCAGCAGAGGGCGCTGCAGATGCCAGCGCGCGTGACTTTCAATCCTGACCAGCTCGGCGCTGAAGTGCCTGAGTTTCCACGGCCCGCTGCCCGTGGCGGGATCGATGGGATGGGGCAGCAGGCACAACAAGTGGGCGAGCCGATGGGGCAGCCAGAAATCAGGCCGTCGCAGTACGAAACGCACCGCAAGCGGATGGGGCGCATCCACGCTGACCACATCGGCCAGTAACATGCTGACGCGCCTATCCCGCAACAGCTGGTGGAACTGCGCCACCAGTTGTGCGGCCTGCACAGGTTCGTCGTTGTGCCACATCAGCTGAGGCCGTAACCAGAATAACCAGCCAGATGACGCCTCGTCATATTGCCAGTGATGCGCCAGATCGCCGGCCGGCTCATCCTGCTCAAAGCGGGTCAGACCGGAATAGATCTGGCGAGCCAGGTGCTGTTCGGCCCGACCGGTAATCTGACGCGGCTCTGTGCTCTCCATCGGACGATAGTAGGGGATGCGCAGAACCGGCGTATCGTTCTGCCACTGTCCACCCATTAATGGCCGCAGCATATTGATCAGCCTTTCCGGCGGCAGATCCAGCAGCTGCAAGGCCTCAGCGGCGTCTCCGGCGTCGAGCTGTTGTTGCAGCAACTGCTGCCGTAATTGTTCAGGTGAGCGCAGAAACACTATCTGTCCCTGTTTGCCACGGCCAGGCTCGCCGCGCCAGCTGAGCCAGCCTGCATGCTGCCACTGTGACAGCAACGTGCGCAGATGACGCTCGCTGCAGATACAGTGGCGGGCCATCTCCGCCACGCAGGTTTGCTGTGGGGCGCCCTGACTCTGATGCCACAGACGCTGGAACTGATTAAGACGGTTAAGCTGGCGCATGTTAAACCCGGAACAGTTTTTTAAAAGTATTCACTATTAGTTCCGCAATTAACAGGCAATAGTGGAGTTCATCTTTCAGCAGGAGGTAAATCATGGTGCGTTTAGCCGCGTTCGATATGGATGGCACATTATTGCTGCCGGATCATCGGCTGGGTCAGCAGACGCTGGATAGCCTGCAGGCGTTGCATCTGCGTGGCGTAAATCTGGCGCTGGCGACGGGCCGCCATCTGCTGGAGATGCAGATCTTACGGGAAAAAATGACACTGCCCGCGTGGCTGATTACCGGTAATGGCACTCGTGTACACGACAGGCAGGGCAATCTGATCTTTGCGCGTGATCTGCCCTCTGCGGTCGCCGAAGAGGTGATCCACCGCCGCTGGGATACGCACGCCACCCTGCATGTTTTCAACGATCAGGGGTGGTTTACCGATCACCCACAGCCTGAACTGCTGGTGGCCCATCAGATCAGCGGATTTGGCTATCAGCTGTGCGATCTTAAAAGATTGCCCGCGCATCAGGTGACAAAAATCTGCTTTATCGATCAGCATCAGCGCCTCTGTCAGCTAAAAACAGAGCTGGATGCCGCACTGGGCGAGCAGGCTAACATCTGCTTCTCTGCTGTGGATTGTCTGGAGGTGTTACCCGCCAGCTGCAATAAAGGCAGCGCGCTGGCACTGTTATGTGACCATCTGTCGCTGACCATGGCGGAGTGTATGGCGTTTGGTGATGCGATGAACGATCGCGAGATGCTGGCGCAGGCCGGACAGGGTTTTATCATGGGCAATGCGATGGCGCAGCTGAAAGCCGCGCTACCGCATCTGCCGGTATTAGGGCATTGCGAGACACAGGCGGTGTCTCACTATTTAAATCACTGGCTGGCAACACCCGACCTCGCGTATTCCCCCGAATGCTGAGGATTGCCGTGAACCGGACAGGATGTCCGGTTTTTTATTCCAGCTCGCGCTGCCATGGCGTGATATCGCCAATATGTTTTGCCACCCACTCAGGCTGATAGTAGCTATCGGGATAACGTTCGCCGCTGTCGCACAGCAGTGTCACCAGTGCTCCCTGCTGATTCGCTGCCCGTAAGCGTTTTGCCACCTGCATCATGCCCCAGAAATTGGTGCCGGTAGAGGCGCCAGGCTTGCGTCCCAGAATCTTTTCCAGTTTCAGCATGGCGGCCAGCGTTGCACCATCCGGCACTTTGATCATTTCGTCGATCACGTCTGGCATAAACGACGGCTCCACTCGCGGACGGCCAATTCCTTCGATCATGCTGCCGCGCGCGCTGGTCAGGGTGGCATCACGCTGCTGCCAGTAATCAAAAAACACCGAATGCTGCGGATCAACCACCAGTAGTTTGGTTTCCAGTCCCTGATAACGGATATAGCGGCCCAGCGTGGCTGAGGTGCCGCCGGTGCCCGCACTCATGATTATCGTATGGGGAATCGGATAAGGTTCATGCTCCATCTGACGGAAAATGCTCTCTGCAATATTGTTATTACCGCGCCAGTCGGTGGCACGTTCAGCATAGGTAAACTGATCCATAAAATGGCCATTGAGCTCCCGCGCCAGCCGTTCAGATTCAGCATAGAGCTGGCAGGGATCTTCAACAAAATGGCACTGTCCGCCATAAAAGGTGATCTGCTCAATTTTACGCTTCGCCGTGCTCGCCGGCATCACCGCAATAAAGGGCAGACCCAGCAGCCTTGCGAAGTACGCCTCAGAAACGGCAGTGCTGCCTGACGAGGCTTCGATAATCGGCGTATCCTGTTTAATCCAACCGTTGGAGAGGCCGTAGAGGAACAGGGATCGTGCCAGCCGGTGTTTAAGACTGCCACTGGGATGGGTACTTTCATCTTTCAGATAGAACCAGATACCGGGAAAGTCCGCCAGATCGAAACGGATCAAATGGGTCTCAGCCGATCGTTGAAAATCAGCGTTAATTTCGTTGATAGCGTGGCGAATCCAGCAGGTGTGCATCTCAGGCGTCCGGTAAAAAAGTGATGCGGCTATTTTATGGCACGTGCAGGAAAAAGAGATTGCACAATTACCGCTAAAATGGCGGTAATGGAGAAAATGATTCTCCCGGAGCCGCGAATGTTAGATAAAACTGACCTTAAATTGCTCTCACTGCTGCAGCATGACTGCACGCTGTCGCTGCAGGCGCTGGCGGATGCCGTCAACCTCACCACCACACCCTGCTGGAAGCGCCTGAAAAAGCTTGAAGATGATGGCATTATTCGCGCACGGGTGGCGTTGCTGGATGGAGATAAAATCGGACTGTCACTGACGGCGTTTATGTTTGTTAAAACGCAGCAGCACAGTCGCGACTGGTATCAGGCATTTGTCTCGGTGGTGAGCAGCATGCCGGAGGTAATGGCCTTTTACCGTATGGCAGGCGAGTATGATTACCTGCTGCGCATTCAGGTGGCCGACATGAAAAGCTATGATGCTTTCTACAAGCGAGTAGTGAATGGGGTGCCTGGCCTGATTGATGTGACATCCAGCTTCGCCATGGAAGAGATTAAATACACCACGGCTTTACCTGTCGCCCCCTGAGGGCCTGAGATTGAGAGCAGCGTTGTGCGATTATTCAGTCAATTAAGTTGGTATTTTCTGCGGGAGTGGCGGCGCTATCTGGGCGCGGTCCTCCTGCTGATTGTTATTGCTATTCTGCAGCTGCTGCCACCGCATGTGGTCGGGGTGATTGTCGATGGCGTGACGCGTGACAACATGAGCACCAGCCGCATCATGATGTGGATTGGGATCATGCTGGCAACGGCGGTGGTGGTCTATCTGCTGCGCTATGTCTGGCGCGTGCTGCTGTTTGGTGCCTCCTACCAGTTGGCGGTTGAGCTGCGCGAAGATTTCTATCGCCAGCTGAGTCGTCAGCAACCGGCATTTTATCTGCGTCACCGCACCGGCGACCTGATTGCGCGCGCCACCAACGACGTGGATCGGGTGGTGTTTGCGGCCGGAGAAGGGGTTCTGACGCTGGTCGACTCGCTGGTCATGGGCTGCGTGGTGCTGCTGGTAATGAGCACGCAGATCAGCTGGCAGCTGACGCTGCTTGCGCTGGTGCCGATGCCCATTATGGCCATCGTGATCCATCGCTACGGTAATCAACTGCACCATCGCTTTAAGCTGGCACAGGCCGCCTTCTCCAGTCTCAACGATCAGACGCAGGAGAGCCTGACCAGCATCCGGATGATTAAATCCTTTGGCCTTGAACAGCATCAGTCGCAGCAATTTTCCGATATCGCCCGCGATACCGGTGAAAAAAACCTGCGCGTGGCGCGGGTCGATGCCCGTTTCGATCCCACTATCTATATCGCTATCGGCTTCTCAAACCTGCTGGCGATTGGTGGCGGCAGCTGGCTGGTCTGGCATGGAGAGATGACGCTGGGGCAGCTCACCAGCTTTGTGATGTATCTCGGCCTGATGATCTGGCCGATGCTGGCGCTGGCGTGGATGTTTAATATTGTTGAACGCGGCAGCGCCGCCTGGAGCCGCATCGGCGCGCTGCTGGCGGAAGCGCCAGCGGTGGAAGATGGCGATAAGTCACTGCCATCTGAACCGGGCACGCTGCAGGTCGCGATTCGTGCCTTTAACTATCCGGCCAGCGTGGGTCCGGTCTTAAGCGATGTCAGCTTCCAGCTGAAACCCGGCGAGATGCTGGGGCTGTGCGGGCCAACCGGCAGTGGCAAAAGTACGCTGCTTAGCCTGATTCAGCGCCACTTTGATATTCAGCAGGGCGACATCCGTTATCACCAGATCCCGCTGCCGCAGTTGCGGCTGGATAGCTGGCGCAGCCGTCTGGCCGTGGTCAGCCAGACACCGTTCCTGTTCTCAGACAGCGTGGCGAACAATATTGCGCTGGGGAAACCGGGCGCAACCCAGCAGGAGATTGAGCATGCCGCCACGCTGGCCTGCGTTCATGACGATATCCTGCGTCTGCCGCAGGGCTATGAAACGGAAGTCGGGGAGCGCGGTGTGATGCTGTCGGGTGGACAGAAGCAGCGTCTTTCGATTGCCCGGGCGCTGCTGCTGAATGCGGAAATCCTGATTCTGGACGACGCGCTTTCCGCGGTGGATGGCCGTACCGAACACGAAATCCTGCATAACCTGCGCATCTGGGGGCAGGGACGCACGCTGATTATCAGCGCGCACCGCTTATCGGCACTGACGGAAGCCAGTGAAATCCTGGTCCTGCAGCAGGGCAGGGTGGCGCAGCGGGGCGACCACGACGTGCTGACCGGCAGGGCTGGCTGGTATCGGGACATGTACCGTTACCAGCAACTGGAAGCGGCGCTGGATGATGATGAAAATGAGAAAGGAGTGCCGCATGGCTAAGTCTGCACGCTTGTGGCCTACCCTGAAGCGTCTGCTGAGCTACGGTAAGCCGTGGCGTAAATCCCTGTCGCTGGCGGTAGGGATGCTGTGGATCGCTGCCGCGGCGGAAGTGACCGGACCGGTGCTGGTCAGCTACTTTATCGATAACCTGGTGGCGAAACATCAGATGCCCTGGGGAGTAGTCGCCGGACTGGTGGTCAGTTTTATCCTGCTTCAGCTGCTGGCCGCCGGGCTGCACTACTGGCAGGCGCTGTTGTTTAACCGAGCCGCTATCGGCGTGGTACAGCAGTTACGCAGTGACGTGATGAATGCCGCACTCTGTCAGCCGCTGAGTGCCTTTGATACCCAGCCGGTCGGGCAGATTATTTCACGCGTGACTAACGACACCGAAGTCATCCGCGATCTCTACGTCACGGTGGTTTCAACCGTGTTGCGCAGTGCCGCACTGGTCGGCGCCATGATGGTGGCGATGTTCAGCCTTGACTGGCGCATGGCGCTGGTGGCGATGATGATATTCCCGCTGGTACTGGTGGTGATGTTCATCTATCAGCGTTACAGCACGCCCATTGCCCGTCGGGTTCGCAGCTATCTGGCAGACATCAATAATGGCTTCAACGAAGTGATCAGCGGTATGAGCGTGATCCAGCAGTTTCGTCAGCAGGCGCGATTTGGTGAGCGAATGGGCGAAGCGAGCCGCTCTCACTATCTGGCGCGAATGGAAACGCTGCGTCTGGATGGTTTTCTGCTGCGTCCGCTGTTGAGCCTGTTTTCAGCGATGGTGTTGTGTGGGCTGCTGATCCTGTTTAGTTTCTCGATGCCTGGCGTGTTTGAAGTGGGGGTACTCTATGCCTTTATTACCTATCTGGGGCGTCTGAATGAGCCGCTGATTGAGCTGACCACTCAGCAATCGATGCTGCAGCAGGCGGTGGTTTCAGGTGAACGTATTTTCGAACTGATGGATGCCGCACAGCAGCAGTATGGTGCCGATCAGCAACCGCTGGCTTCAGGTCGTATCACCCTGAACAATCTGAGCTTTGCCTACCGTGAAAACCGCGATGTGCTCAGTGATATCAATCTTGAGGTTGCCCCACGCGAGTTTGTAGCGCTGGTGGGACATACCGGCAGCGGTAAAAGCACGCTGGCGAACCTGTTAATGGGTTACTATCCGGTGACGCGTGGCGAGATCCGCATTGATGATCGACCCATTAGTGACCTGAGCCATGCCGTGCTGCGGCGCGGTATCGCGATGGTGCAGCAGGATCCGGTGGTGCTGGCCGATACGCTGCTGGCGAATGTGCGGCTGGGACGCGACATCAGCGAAGAGGCCGTCTGGACGGTGCTGGAACAGGTGCAGCTGGCTCCGCTGGCGCATGCGTTGCCGGAGGGAATACATACCCGGCTGGGCGAGCAGGGCAATAATCTGTCGGTCGGGCAGAAGCAGCTGCTGGCACTGGCCCGGGTGCTGGTTGATCTGCCGCAGATACTGATCCTCGACGAAGCGACGGCCAATATTGATTCCGGCACCGAGCAGGCCATTCAGCAGACGCTTGAGACGCTGCGCCAGCACAGCACGCTGGTGGTGATTGCTCACCGCCTCTCAACGATTATTGAAGCAGACAAGATTCTGGTGCTGCATCGTGGTCGTGTGATTGAGCAGGGTACGCATCAGCAACTGCTGGCGATGCAGGGACGTTACTGGCAGATGTATCAGCTGCAGCAGGCAGGTGAAGATCTGGTATCGGGCGTCGCTGTAACAACTGAAGGCTGAGTTGCACCTTTTTTGCGCACCTTTATCAGATTAATCTGTATAAATGCACTCCTTTGACGCCTGAAGCACCAAAGGAGTGCAGCCCTCCGCTGCAATTTCCCCTGTACGGCCTCTCTGTTTCCCATCCTCTTTAAAGCATCCCTTGTCGCGTCTCGCCTGAACAACGTATTACCGTCATTTTCACACTCTGGCACAGGCTTTGCTTATATCCCTGCGTGTCCGTAAACGTTACCTATTTACTCGCTGGAGGGGATCCAATGAAGCTGGTTACCGTCGTAATTAAGCCATTCAAGCTGGAGGATGTACGTGAAGCTTTATCCTCTATCGGCATTCAGGGACTGACCGTCTCCGAAGTGAAAGGTTTTGGCCGTCAGAAGGGCCATGCAGAGCTTTATCGTGGCGCAGAGTACAGCGTGAACTTCCTGCCTAAGGTCAAAATTGATATCGCTATTGCCGACGATCAGTTAGACGAAGTGGTGGATGTCATCAGTAAAGCAGCTTACACCGGCAAAATTGGCGACGGTAAAATTTTCGTGGCTGAACTGCAGCGCGTCATCCGTATTCGTACCGGCGAGACCGACGAAGCCGCTCTGTAATAAAGACTCAGTACTGTGATGGGATGGAATAAAAATGAATAAAATTTTCGCTAAGTTGGGCCTCACCAGCCTGGCACTGTTACCCTCACTCGCAATGGCTGCGCCTGCCGTTGCGGACAAGGCTGATAACGCATTTATGATGATTTGCACCGCGCTGGTGCTGTTTATGTCAATTCCAGGTATCGCGCTGTTTTATGGTGGTTTGATTCGCGGTAAAAACGTGCTGTCGATGCTGACTCAGGTTGCCGTCACCTTCTCACTGGTCTGCGTATTGTGGATGGTTTACGGCTATTCACTGGCGTTCAGTGAAGGCAACGCCTTCTTTGGCAGCTTTAACTGGGTGATGCTGAAAAACATTCAGCTGACCGCCGTCATGGGCAGCTTCTATCAATATATTCATGTCGCGTTCCAGGCCTCGTTTGCCTGTATCACGGTGGGCCTGATTGTCGGTGCTATCGCAGAACGCATCCGTTTCTCTGCCGTACTGATTTTTGTCGGCGTCTGGCTGACCCTGGCTTACCTTCCTATCGCGCACATGGTGTGGGCTGGCGGTTTCCTGGCACAGGATGGCGCGCTGGACTTTGCTGGCGGCACCGTGGTGCATATCAACGCCGCTGTCGCCGGTCTGGTGGGCGCTTATCTGGTGGGCAAACGTGCCGGCTTTGGTAAAGAGGCCTTCAAACCACACAACCTGCCAATGGTATTCACCGGCACCGCCATTCTGTATGTCGGCTGGTTCGGTTTCAACGCCGGTTCTGCTTCTGCAGCAAACGAAATCGCGGCGCTGGCCTTCCTGAACACCGTTGTCGCAACAGCGGGCGCCGTGTTGTCATGGACCTTTGGCGAGTGGGCGGTACGTGGTAAGCCTTCGCTGCTGGGTGCCTGTTCAGGCTTTATTGCCGGGCTGGTAGCGATTACGCCTGCCTGTGGTTATGTCGGCGTCGGCGGTGCATTAATTATCGGCCTGGTCGGCGGACTGGCGGGACTGTGGGGCGTGACCACTCTGAAAAAATGGCTGCGCGTGGATGATCCCTGCGATGTGTTCGGCGTGCATGGCGTGTGCGGCATTGTCGGCTGTATCCTGACTGGCGTGTTTGCCTCCTCTTCACTGGGCGGCGTAGGCTATGCAGAGGGTGTCACCATGGGCCATCAGGTCTGGGTACAGCTCTTCAGCGTGGGCCTGACTATCGTCTGGTCGGGCGTTGTCGCCTTCATCGGCTTCAAGCTGGCTGATTTGATTGTCGGTCTGCGCGTTCCGGAAGAGCATGAGCGTGAAGGTCTGGATGTAAACAGCCACGGCGAGAATGCTTACAACCAGTAATGGATGGGCAGTGAAAAGATCAACCGGGGGCGAGTAATCGCCCCCTTTTTTTATTCGCTGCGCTGACGCATCACCCCTTCCTGAACCGTTGAGGCCACCAGCACACCCTGCTGATTGTAGAACTCGCCCCGGACAAAACCCCGTGCGCCTGACGCCGAAGTACTGACTACGCTATAGAGCAGCCATTCACTGAAGTCGAACGGGCGGTGGAACCACATTGAGTGGTCGATAGTGGCGACCTGCATGTCCGGCTCTAAAAAGCCTTTGCCGTGCGGCTGGAGCGCGACCGGCAGGAAATTGAGATCGGAAGCATAGCCGAGCAGATACTGATGGATGCGTAAGTCGTCGGGCAGTGGGCCGGTGGCGCGGATCCAGACCTGGCGCTCCGGCTTATCCACATGTCCCCGGAGAGGATTGTGAATCTGTACCGGGCGGATCTCCAGCGGACGCTCAGCAATGAATTTTTCACGTAGCTTTTCTGGCAGCAGATGCGCCATTTTCTGCGCCATCGCCTGTTCAGTTAACAGATTCTCTGGCCCCGCCACCTGTGGCATCGGATTCTGATGTTCAAAGCCGCTTTCCGGTGACTGGAACGAGGCGGTCATATAAAAAATCGGCTGCCCATTCTGAATGGCACTGACCCTACGTGCGCTGAAACTTTTGCCATCACGCAGCGTTTCAACATCGTAAATAATCGCTTTCTGACTATCGCCGGGCCGCAAAAAATAGCTGTGAAAAGAGTGAATAATGCGATCTTCAGCCACAGTTTGCTTTGCGGCATACAGCGCCTGACCCACCACCTGACCGCCAAACACCTGACGAAGGCCAATATCTTCGCTCTGGCCGCGATATAAACCCTCTTCCAGTTTTTCCAGATTTAATAAATTCAGCAGATTTTGCAGTGCCTGACTCATGGCGCGTTCCTCAATATAGTGACCTGCTCAGTGTGAAAGATCGGACCAGTTGACGTCAATCAGACTTTCTACATTGTCGGTGCCAGGCAAAATTTCATTTTTGTGCCAACATTAAGGACATACGGCGAGTGAAGCGCTGTAAGCAGGATTCGCTGCCGACAATCATTTTGATCAAATGGAGACGACATCAATGAAACTTAGGCATGTGTTCAGTGGAGTAGTTATGGCGGTTGCTGTTGTAGGATGCGCCGACAAGAGTAAACCCGTGCCAACGCCAACTCTGGGTTCTGCGGTTGCAGGACAGACGGCGGCGATTGCGCAGCCCAACGTAAGTGGTTCAGTCTTCATCCGCCAGCGCATTGCGCTGCCGCCGGATGCGGTATTAACCGTGACGCTCTCTGATGCGTCCGTCGCCGATGCACCCTCAAAAGTGCTGTCGCAGCGCGTGGTGCGTACCGAAGGCAAACAGGCACCGTTCCAGTTCGTGCTGCCGTTTAACCCAGCCGACATCAAGCCTGATGCACGCATTCTGTTAAGCGCAGCCATCTCAATCGACGGTAAGCTGGCCTTTATCACTGAAGGCGTGAAGCCAGTGATTAACCAGGGTGGCACCAAAGCAGAGCTGCTGCTGGTACCGGTACCGTCTATGGCGATGCCAACCCAGCCGGGCGCAGCGACCACCGTTCCTTCGACCTCACCGACTCAGGTGACGCCGTCTGCTGCGGTTCCTGCTCCAACTCGTCTGTAAGCTCATTTCGGGGCGACATTGTCGCCCTTTTTACCCTGTCTAAAATCGCCAGCGATAAGTTTCGAGATCGAGCTGTCCATCATCACTCACCTCTATGCCTTCCGCCTCCAGTGCATCCCGCTGCCGCAACAGACGGTCACCCTGAAGAGAAATTGTGCCGTGTCGGTTTACGACGCGATGCCAGGGAAGGGTAGTGCCCTCGGGTAAGCGACTCAGCACGCCACCAACCTGACGCGCCGCGCGCGGAGAACCGGCCAGTAGCGCCACATCGCCATAGGTGGTGACGCGGCCAGCCGGAATAGCGGCAACAATTTGCCAGATGCGTTGCTGGAAAGTGTCTGGCTGATTCATGTACTTATTTCATCAGGAAAAAGGGTTTTAACTTTAGCACGGGGAAAAGGCGGAGAAAGCGTAAAAGCGGTGGTTGTTCAAGAAAACAACGGTTGTCCCGACTACGCTTGCAATTGCCACCTCCTTCCCAGATAATGCCCCCGCTCTCGTAAAGAGGGCTTGTCAATGGGGGCCCTGTTGGTTCTCCCGCAATGCTAGCTTGTGAACTCGGTCAGATCCGGAAGGAAGCAGCCGTAGCAGGTGACGCGTGTGCCGGGATGTAGCTGGCAGGGCCCCCACCACTTTGTCCCTTCGATATTCTCCCCTAAGCTGCAGACAGGCAAAACCCGCCTGGGCCGATCCTTTGCCGGCAGGCAGGATTATCCGGTACTTTATTGGGGTAAAACTGAGCTGTAAGCGATCAGATTAACGGACAAATTTCCATACTGAACCCGGGACTTTATCGTAGAGCTTGTTCATCGTCAGTTCCGCCAGGCGATGGTCAGCTGCTGAGTAAAATACCGCTAATTCATCTTCCGGTAATTCATACTTATTTTTTTCAATCACCCTTTCCAGGGTATCAAGAGAGCGGCAGCGCCGCAGTCGCATCAAATAATCGGTTTTAGTCAGGGTTTTGTTCATAAATAAACCGTTCTCATGTCTTTACTATAATGAATGGCTCGGTTGCTGGAGAAAAGCGCACTCTTCAGTGAACAGATTAAATAAGCGTTTTGCTGAACGTTGCCACCGCTGAAGATCCGGACTATTGACACCATAATTGCTGAATAGCATAAAAGTATCATCAAGATATTCATCGATTTGCGAAATCAGCGCTTCATCTTCAACGTGCTTAATTTTGTAATTCATGGTGAAAGAGGCGATATGCTCAATCAAATCGTTAAGCTGTAGATTGCTTTCAGAAGTGGGATCATTAACCCAGCCATGATGACTGTCGGTTAATGTTGCCATGCTGTCGTCAAACAGACTCTCACAAAGGTATTTAAGCTGGGCAATATCATGCCGTTTCGGTGAGTATTCGTCCATCTTTTTCCCCTCCATAGCTAGCACAGTTGCCGCAGGGCGGCGAGAGAAGATCACGCGGCCAGGAAGCGATTATTCGGGCAGTTATTAAACGGGATACCTTAAAGATAGTGTAAAACCATTAGTTCTGCTCACCTCCATTACTAAATATTACAATTCATCGCCAGGGGAGGGTTGCTCATTGTCGATCACATCAAACTCAAGTGCACCGGGCTTAATGTGAAAGTTTACCTGTTCTGACTGCGTCACGGTTTCATTTAGATCCAGGCAGGGACTAAATAAATTCCAGTCAAAATCGTAAAGTAATTTAAAACTATTCAGATCCTGGTATTCAACCGAAATGATTTTTAAACTGCCTGGAACTAACCGGGCATTTTGTGAGTACCAGCGTAAATCCCCTACCAGCAAATCGGTTATTTTGAGAATATTCCGCTGAACAATCTCTGCTATTTTTGCGCAGTCCGATTCACCCGCGGCAATATCACATTCAATGCGTGACAGCATATCTGTTCCACTTATAACCGTTAATAAACCTATCATTGGTTTTCTGCAACTGGTTTGCAAGTCAGTTGAGCACAAAACTCTCAGTTTCTGAGATTTGCCAGACGCAGCCGCAGGCCTTATCGCCAGCGCGGGTCTGCCAGTGCGTGCAGCTGATATTTATCTTTTGATACACAATCCCACATTCAACAGAGAGCAACATCAGGTATCTTTACTGTTATGTTATAACATTATGGTGAAGTAATGCGTCAGAGTGGACTACTTATGTCACTGGGCGGGCGGCTGGGAGTAGCACTGCTATTTATCACGCTGCTTGCTGTGGCAATAAAATGGGGGATCAGCACATGATCCTGTTTAACGCACTTCGCGCGGGCTACCAGGGACAGGTTGTGACCCCGGCTATTACCGGCCAGCTCGCAGCAGGCTCGATGACTGCGCTGGTCGGCGCGAACGGTAGCGGCAAATCAACCCTGTTAAAAACCATTGCTGGCTTACTGCCACCGATAGCCGGGCGCTGCGAGCTGCAGGTTGCACGCCGGGATATCGGCTGGTTGCCGCAGCGCACCGAACTTGAGACCCGCTTTCCCCTGACGGTATTTGAACTGGTCTCTATTGGCTGCTGGCCACGCTGCGGCTGGTTCGGCGGCATTAACCGGATACTGCGTCGGGAGATCTGGCAGGCGCTGGAAGCGGTTCAGATGAGTGATTATGCGGATGCGCAGCCCGCGACGTTATCCGGTGGACAACTGCAGCGGGTATTGTTTGCGCGGCTGATGCTGCAGCGCAGCCAGCTCTGGCTTCTGGATGAGCCTTTTAACGGCATTGACAGCCAGACGGTGACGCTACTGATGTCGATCCTTGAGCAGCAACAGCAGGCCGGAACAACCCTGCTGGTGGTGCTGCACGATCGTCCGCTGGTGGCGCGCTACTTCAGTAACGTGATGTCGATGGATGAACGTGAGGTTAACTGCACCTGCCTGCCTGCTTCCTCTCTGGGGAGTCGTGCGCCGTGACCCTGATTCAACCCTTTATTGAGTTTGGTTTTATGCGACGCGCGCTGGTGGCCTGTCTGGCGCTGGCCGTCAGCGCCACGCCGCTCGGGGTATTCCTCTCCCTGCGACGTATGAGCCTGATTGGCGATGCCTTATCACACGCGGTGCTGCCCGGTGCCGCCATTGGCTATCTGATCTCCGGATTGTCACTGGTCGCGATGGGTGTTGGCGGCCTGATCGCTGGTTTAGCCGTGGCGCTGCTCTCTGGCGCGGTCAGTCGCTACACGCCGCTGAAAGAGGATGCCAGTTTTGCCGGCTTCTATCTGGGTTCACTGGCGCTGGGCGTCACGCTGGTTTCATTACGCGGCTCAAGCGTGGATCTGCTGCACGTTCTGTTTGGCTCGCTGCTGGCGGTAGACAACGCAGCGCTGTTGCTGGTGGGCGGCATCGCTGCCTTTACGCTGATTCTGCTGGCGGTGATCTATCGTCCGCTGGTCATCGATGCGTTTGACGGCGACTTCCTGCGTGCGCAGGGAAAATGGAGCGCGCCGCTGGTGCATGGTCTGTTTTTAATGCTGGTGGTGCTGAATCTGGTGGCGGGTTTTCAGGTGCTGGGCACCCTGATGTCGGTGGGTTTAATGATGTTGCCCGCCGCCAGCGCCCGCTTCTGGAGTCGCCATCTCGCCGCGATGCTGGTTATCGCTATTTTCATGGCAATGATTTCGTCGCTGGCCGGGCTGATGCTCTCCTGGCACTTCTCATTGCCGGCGGGTCCCGCTGTGGTGCTGAGCGCCGCCATGCTGTTTTTTTTCTCCATTCTTACAGGGCCGTGCGGCGGAATTTTACGCCGCCATTAATCTTAAGGGGTATCTATGAAAAAATTACCGGTTAGCCTGGCGCTCGCTGCGCTGTTTGCCACGCCTCTGGCGATGGCCAAAACGGTGGATGTCGTGGCCAGCTTTACCGTGCTGGCTGACATCGTTAAGCAGGTCGGCGGCGAGCATGTAAAGGTTAAAAGCCTGGTAGGGCCGAATGGCGATCCTCATACTTTTGAACCGACACCGCAGGACAGTCAGGCGCTGGCGAAGGCCGATCTGGTGTTTGTCAGCGGACTGGGACTGGAAGGGTGGATGGATCGGCTGGTCAGCGCCTCAGGGTATCGCGGTCAGCCCATTGTCGCTTCAACCGGTGTCACCACCCGCAGCATGGAGGAGGAGGGTAAAACTGTTACCGATCCTCACGCCTGGAACAGCATGCAGAACGGCGTTATCTACGCGACCAACGTGATGAATGCGCTGGTCAAAGCCGATCCTGAAGATGCTCCGGCCATTCGTCAGCATGGACAGAATTATATTCAGCAACTGCAGGCGCTGGATCGCTGGGCAAAAACCGCCTTTGACGCTGTGCCAGCCGATAAGCGTAAAGTGCTGACCAGTCATGATGCGTTTGGTTATTTTGGACAGCGATATGGCGTGACTTTCCTTGCGCCGGTAGGGTTCTCTACTGAGGCGGAAGCGAGTGCCAGCAACGTGGGTAATTTAATCACACAACTGAAGCAGCAGCACATCAACCGCTATTTCATCGAGAACCAGACCGACCCGCGTCTGGTAAAACAGATTGCCAGCGCCACCGGGGCAGAGCCGGGTGGTGAGCTCTATCCGGAAGCGTTATCCACGGCCTCTGGCCCGGCAGCCACCTATCAGGCGGCTTTTAAACACAACGTGAATGCGATGCTGAAGAGCATGCACTAAGCATAAAAAAGGCCGGGCAAGCCCGGCCAGTCATCACGACACAAACTAGCGTTTTTTCTTTCTTCCCTGTACTGCTTTAAACCGCGGGTTTGATTTACAGATAACGTAAATACGGCCTTTGCGGCGGACTACTTTACAATCCCGATGGCGATTTTTTGCTGAACGCAGCGAGCTTAATACCTGCATGATCCTCTCCTCTATTTCTTTCCAAGAAAACGCCCGAAACGCTGGTTAAAGCGCGCGGTGCTGCCCTCTTTGGCAAAATCTTTCTGTTTGCCGGTGTAGAACACATGTGAGGCAGATGACACATCCAGGGTGACGTAGGGCAGCGTTTCGCCTTCGAACTCCACGGTGCGATCGGTTTTGATGGTTGATCCGATTTTGAACCAGACATCAGCCGATGTGTCATGGAAGACCACGTGACGATAGTGAGGATGAATATTCGCTTTCATAATGCACACCTATGTAATGTTATAATATAACAATATTATGCGATGCACAGGCCAGGATTGCAACTGTCCGTGAGACAGGAAAAGCAAGTGGACAGGAAAGGAGAAGGGCAGAATCGCAGGCATAAAAAAAGGCCGCTTGCGCGGCCTCAGATGATTTACAGCTTAGTGAGTCTGGTTATGCTCAACCGGATGACTGTTCGCTGATTCTTCTTTTTTCTTGCCAAAGCGGCGGCGTACCACCACAAAGAACACAGGAACGAAGAAGATCGCCAGTATGGTCGCGGTGACCATACCACCGATAACACCGGTACCTACGGCGTTTTGCGAACCGGAACCGGCACCGGTACTGATCGCCAGCGGCAGTACCCCGAGAATAAACGCCAGTGACGTCATCAGGATAGGACGCAGACGCATACGGCACGCTTCCAGCGCAGCTTCAATCAGCCCTTTACCCTCTTTATCCATCAAATCTTTAGCAAATTCGACGATAAGGATGGCGTTCTTGGTGGAGAGGCCGATGGTTGTCAGTAACCCCACTACGAAGTAGACGTCATTACTCAGGCCACGCAGGGTGGTAAAGATCAGTGCACCAATGACCCCGAGCGGGACAACCAGCATAACCGAGAATGGAATCGACCAGCTCTCGTACAGTGCGGCGAGACACAGGAAGACCACAATCAGCGAGATAGCATAGAGCGCAGGGGCCTGGTTACCTGACAAGCGTTCCTGATAGGACATACCGGTCCAGTCATAGCCGATACCGGCAGGCAGTTTCGCCGCCAGCTCTTCCATCAGGTCCATTGCCGCACCCGAGCTTTTGCCTGGCGCAGCCTGTCCCAGGATTTCCATCGCAGGCAGACCGTTGTAACGCTCAAGGCGCGGTGAACCATATTGCCATTTCGCTGACGAGAAGGCAGAGAAGGGCACCATGGTTCCGCTGCTGTTGCGCACGTACCATTTACCAATGTCGTCCGGCAGCATGCGGGCGTCCGCTTTACCCATGACGTAAACTTTCTTCACGCGACCGCGGTCAATGAAGTCATTGACGTAGGAACCGCCCCAGGAAGCCGCCAGCGTGGTGTTGATATCACTCAGTGATACGCCCAGCGCCTGTGCTTTCTCCTGATCGATCGTCAGCTTGTACTGCGGCGTATCTTCCATCCCGTTAGGACGGACGCCAACCAGCGTATCAGGATGCTGCGCAATCATGCCGAACAGCTGATTACGCGCTTCCGTCAGCTTATCGTGGCCAAGGTTATTCTGGTCGATCAGCTCAAAGTCGAAGCCGGTCGCGTTACCCAGTTCAATAATGGCTGGCAGGTTGAAAGGAATGACCATTGCATCTTTGATCGCGCCCAGCGCCTGCATGGCACGGCCAGCAATCGCCGGTACTTTCATGTCGCTGCCGGTACGCTCATCCCACGGTTTGAGACTGACGAAGGCGATACCGGTGTTCTGTCCACGACCGGCAAAGCCGAAGCCGTTAACGGTAAACACCGATTTAACCGTGTCTTTCTCCTGGGTCAGGAAGTAATCCGTCACCTGATCCAGCACTTTCTGCGTACGCTCCTGGGTTGCACCAGCAGGCAGCTGCGCCTGAGCCAGCAGCAGACCCTGATCCTCTTCCGGTAAGAATGAAGAGGGCAGTCGCACAAACAGAAACGCCATACCGACCACGATCACCAGATAGATCACCATATAGCGACCCGTACTGCGAACCATGTGGCCCACACCATCCACATAGTGGTTGGTGCTTTTGTCGAACATGCGGTTGAACCAGCCGAAGAAACCGGTGGTTTTACCGTGCTCGCCTTTTTTAATCGGTTTCAGCATGGTGGCACAGAGTGCCGGCGTCAGAATAAAGGCGACCAGCACCGATAGCGCCATTGCCGAAACGATAGTGATGGAGAACTGACGGTAGATAACACCGGTCGAACCACCAAAGAACGCCATCGGAATAAATACGGCAGCCAGCACCAGCGCGATACCGACCAGTGCGCCCTGGATCTGCTCCATAGAACGCTTAGTCGCTTCTTTTGGCGGTAATCCCTCTTCCGCCATTACGCGCTCAACGTTCTCGACCACCACGATGGCGTCATCGACCAGCAAGCCGATGGCCAGCACCATCCCGAACATCGTCAGGGTGTTTATCGAATAGCCAAAAGCGCTGATAACGGCAAACGTACCCAGCAATACCACGGGGACCGCAATGGTAGGAATGAGCGTGGCGCGGAAGTTCTGCAGAAACAAATACATGACCAGGAACACCAGCACGATCGCTTCGATCAGCGTTTTCACCACTTCGAAAATCGAGATCTTAACGAAAGGCGTAGTGTCATACGGATAGACCACTTTCAAACCGGCCGGGAACGTCGGCTGCAATTTGGCCAGTTCTTCTTTCACCGCATTGGCGGTATCCAGCGCATTCGCACCGGTGGCCAGCTTGATACCGATACCGGAAGCAGGCTTGCCGTTATAACGGGCAACGATCTCGTAGTTTTCCGCGCCAAGTTCAATCCTTGCCACATCACGCAGACGAACCTGAGAACCATCTTCATTCACTTTCAGCAGGATTTTGCCGAATTCATCGGTAGAGGTGAGACGGGTTTGCGCAATGATCGAGGCGTTAAGCTGCTGTCCCGGAACCGGAGGCGTACCGCCCAACTGACCGGCAGCAACCTGGGTGTTCTGCGTATTCAGGGCGCTGATAACATCAACCGGCGTCAGGTTGTAGTTGTTCAGCTTGTGCGGATCCATCCAGATACGCATCGCGTACTGCGCACCAAATACCTGGGTATCACCCACGCCTTTGGTACGGCTGATCGGGTCTTTGATGGACGATGAAATAAAGTCAGAAATATCATTCTGCGTCATATTGTCATCGTCGCTGATGAAGCCCGCTACCATCAGGAAGCTACTGGAAGATTTCTTAACCTGAATCCCCTGTTGCTGTACTTCCTGCGGTAACAGCGGCGTCGCCAGCTGCAGTTTGTTCTGCACCTGAACCTGCGCGATATCGGCATCTGTTCCTGACTCAAAGGAGATCGTCAGGGTCAGCGTACCGGATGAGTCGCTGCTTGAGGACATATACATCAGTCCATCAATGCCGTTCATATTTTGTTCGATGACCTGGGTCACCGAGTCCTGCAGCGTTTTAGCATCTGCACCAGGGTAGGTGGCCTGAATCTCAATCGCCGGCGGTGCAACATTGGGATATTGCTCAATCGGAAGTTTGAGAATCGATAGCGCACCGACCAGCATAATGATGATGGCGAGCACCCACGCAAAGATGGGCCGATCGATAAAGAACTTAGCCATGAATCAACGGCTCCTGTTATGACGATGACTTGTCAGACTGCGGCTTTGAATCGGGTGCCGCTTTCGCATCGTCTGAGACTTCTTGTGGGGTAACCTGTGCGCCCGGCTTGGCTCGCTGCAGACCCGTGCTGATCACACGTTCACCCGCTTTAACACCGTCGGTGACTAACCACTTGTCGCCAATCGCCTGAGAGGTGGTGACCTGACGAGCTTCCACTTTGTTATCTGCACCCACCACCATGACCGTTGCCTGACCCGTTGGGGTGCGGGCTACCGCCTGTTGCGGAACCAGCAACGCATTAGGATTGGTACCTTCATCCAGACGAGCGCGAACAAACATGCCCGGTAACAGCGCATGGTTCGGGTTCGGGACAATGGCGCGCAGGGTGATAGAACCCGTGGTTTCATCAACGGTAACGTCAGAGAACTCCAGCGTACCTGTCTGTGGATAGCTGTTGCCGTTCTGCATCAGCAGGGTCACGTTGGCTTTGCCATCGTTCTGCTTCAGCTGACCCGACTCCAGTTCTGAACGTAAGCGCATGAAATCTTCGCTCGACTGGGTGACGTCGACATACATCGGGTCAAGTTGCTGCACAGTGGCCAGAGCGGTGGTTTGTGCGTTTTGTACCAGCGCACCTTCCGTTACTGACGATTTGCCGATGCGGCCACTGATAGGCGAGGTGACTTTGGTATAAGCCAGGTTAATGCGGGCCGTTTCTACATTGGCTTTTGCTACCTGAACCGCAGCATCGTTTTGCGCGGCCGTGGCAACGGCGGTGTCGTAATCCTGCTGACTGATATATTTGGTGCCGAGTAAAGGCTTATAACGTTTGACGGTCAGCTGAGCGATGCGTGCATTGGCCTGCGCCTGAGTTAAATCACCTTTAGCGCTGTCATAGGCGGCCTGATAGGTAGCTGGATCGATCTGATAAAGAGACTGACCCGCTTTGACATCACTGCCTTCAACAAAGTTACGCTTCAGAATGATACCGGAAACCTGCGGGCGGACTTCGGCGACACGATATGCCGAGGTGCGGCCAGGTAATTCAGTCGAGATTTTCAGGGGTTCAGTTTTCAGTGTTACAACCCCCACTGCTGGCGGTTGCTGGGCGGCTTGTTCGGATTTATTGTTGTCACATCCTGTTAACAAAAAGCTGCCTGATAGCATCAGGACGGCCGCCAGAGGCGATAATCCTCTGATTTTATTCATAAATAAACCTCTAGTGTCCGATATCAATTGGTCAATGGATCACAAACTGAAAAACCCATTGCTGTGTCAAGTCGCAGGTCATGCTATGGTACATACATTCGCAAATGTATGTAAACTTACCTGTTTGTAAAAAAAGCCCCTTATGGCACGAAAAACCAAAGCGCAAGCACTTGAAACGCGACATCAAATTCTTGATGCCGCCATTGTTCTGTTTTCGCAGCAGGGCGTTTCAGCCACTTCTCTGGCGGATATTGCAACCGCTGCCAGCGTCACGCGAGGGGCCATCTACTGGCACTTCAAAAATAAAGCCGATGTATTACATGAAATATGGCTTCGCTGTGATGCTGGTCTGGACGATGTGGAACTTGAGTATCAGACAAAATACCCTGGCGATCCACTCTCTGTGTTGCGAGCGATGCTGGTCTATATCTTTGACGCGACAGCAAAGGATCCGAAGCGCCGCGCCTTGATGGAGATCATTTTCCACAAATGTGAATTTGTGGGCGAAATGTCGGCGCTGAAGAATATGCAGCAGAGCTTACTGCTGGAATGCTACGACAAAATTGAAGATGTCCTGCGCCAGTGTATCGAAGCCGGCCAGCTTCCTGGCAGTCTCAGCACGCGTCAGGCCGCTCTTATCCTGCGCGGTTACGTCAACGGTATGATGGAAAGCTGGCTGTTTGCGCCGGACAGTTTTGATTTAGCCGGAGACGCGCCGACGCTGGTCAATGCCTTTATCGATATGCTGCGCCTCAGTCCGACGCTGACTGCCCACCACTAAGCCGATGGGCGATCACGCTTGTTTTCGAAATCGCGCTGCACCATGGCCAGCGCTGAGAGCACGGTTTCTACCGGCAGTTGATGCTCTTCCAGTAGCTGAATCAGATCAACTGCCAGTTTGACGTCGTCAGGGGCATTTTCCAGTGACATCTCTTCTCCTAAATACGTAGTCGGGCCGCGACCAGCAGCATCACTAATGCACCGAGAATCGCCATGCCCAGTGCGCCAATATGCAGCGTTGCCAGGGTGCCCAGTTCAAAATAGGTGGCGATATAGCCGCCAATCAGTGCACCGATCATCGACAGCGTCAGGGTAGCAACCAGGCCGCCCGGTGGTCCCGGCCTCAGCAGACGCTTCAGCAACCCCAGCAGTAAACCGCTTAACAGCCAGACAAGTAAAGCCATGGTTCTTCTCCGCGCCGAATCACACCCAGTATAGGAGCGCTTTTGTCACGCTGCGCTTTATTCGCTGCCGCGCAACGAAGAGGCCCATTCGACAGAGCGAATCGCCTGCCGACAGCGTGCCAGTCGCTGCTCTAACGTTTCCAGATCCTGTTTCAGCTGATGCTGTACCGCCAGCGTTTCGGCCAGCGCCAGGCGCTGCTCACGCTGATCGATCATTGCCAGCAAACGCCGCTCAAATTCACGGTACTCCTGATATTTTGCGGCGCGTGGGTTCCTGACGGGCTGTTCGCGTCGGGTACGCAGCTGTTGCGTACTCGCCTCACGTTGCAGGGCGGCAATCTGATCGACCAGGCGTTCAGCCAGCCACGCACTGCGGGCCAGATCGTGGCTGCTGTCGCACAGGCGGGCAAAATTCTGTTCCACTTCCAGCAGGTAATCAGCCAGCCGCGTACCTTTGGTGCGAAACAGCTGAGTGTCAAAACGTGGCAGACGGCAAACCCCATCTGAATGGCAGGCGAGTTCCTGCCGCAGGGCGATAAGGAGCTGTTGCAGACGCTGTTGTATGGCGATCGCACTCATCGCGTCACGCTCAATTGTGCTAACGTACGCTGATGAGGAAAGAGTTGGGCGGCATTCATGCAACGCATTCTGTTATTAACCCTCGGCTGGCTGGCGATTGTGCTGGGGACGCTGGGCATTGTATTACCTTTATTACCTACCACGCCATTCATGCTGCTGGCTGCCTGGTGTTTTGCCCGTTCATCGCCGCGTTTTCATCACTGGCTGCTGTGGAAATCGCCATTTGGCCGCTATCTGCGCCACTGGCAGCAGCATCGCGCGATGCCGCCAGGGGCTAAAGTACGCGCTATCTGCCTGATAGTCGCCACCTTTAGTCTCTCACTCTTCCTGGTGCATCAGCTCTGGGTACGCATCATGCTGCTGATCATGCTGGCGGCGCTGCTGCTGTTTATGTGGCGTATTCCGGTGGTGGCAGAAGCAGCGGACGCACCGCCGCCGCCGCGATAAAGTTGCATTTAGCCGGTCATTTGCTTAGATTTGGGCGTCTTCGTGCGTGGCTTCCCTTTGTGAATTGACTTCCGCTGAGCCTGTTATCAGGTATTAGCGCTTTTGAAGCTGCGCGAAACAGAATTTTTTACCAGGCGTATCATTATGACCGACACTGCGCAGCAGCTTGAATTCATTAAAAACAGCATTAAAAGCATTCCCGATTATCCTAAGCCAGGCATCCTGTTCCGCGATGTCACCAGCCTGCTGGAAGATCCCAAAGCCTATGCCGCGTCGATTGCGCTGCTGGTTGAGCGTTACCGTAATAAAGGCATCACTAAGGTGGTGGGGACGGAAGCGCGCGGTTTCCTGTTTGGTGCACCGGTGGCGTTAGGCCTCGGCGTCGGTTTTGTTCCGGTGCGTAAGCCCGGCAAACTGCCCCGTGAAGTCTACAGCGAATCTTATGAGCTGGAGTACGGCACCGATAAGCTGGAATTGCACAAAGATGCCATCCAGCCAGGCGATCTGGTGCTGGTGGTTGACGACCTGCTGGCGACCGGCGGGACGATTGAAGCGACCGTTAAACTGATTCGTCGTGCAGGCGGTGAAGTTAAAGACGCGGCTTTCATTATTAATCTGTTCGATCTGACCGGAGAAACGCGTCTTAATGCCATGGGCGTTGAGAGCTACAGCCTGGTTAAATTCCCCGGCCACTAAGCCACTCTTTCGGCCTTGCCATCCGGCGAGGCCGTCACGCCTTCGGCGTCAAGATAACGAGTGCCAGCCAAAAGCGTAGCTGATAGACTACTGCAATCTTATACAGGGGTTGCAGAGCGTCTGCGCTCATCTTTCCATCCAACTTCGTCGAACTCCACATGAGCTATCAGGTACTTGCGCGAAAATGGCGTCCCCAGGCTTTTGCTGATGTTGTCGGTCAGGAACATGTTCTGACGGCGCTGGCGAATGGATTGTCTCTGGGACGCATCCATCATGCTTATCTCTTCTCCGGCACCCGCGGAGTAGGGAAAACCACTATTGCGCGTCTGCTGGCCAAAGGCCTTAACTGCGAAACCGGTATCACTGCCACCCCCTGTGGTCAGTGTGATAACTGCCGTGAAATTGAGCAGGGCCGCTTTGTCGATCTGATTGAGATCGACGCCGCATCGCGTACCAAAGTTGAAGATACCCGCGATCTGCTCGACAACGTGCAGTACGCCCCGGCGCGTGGCCGCTTCAAAGTCTATCTGATCGATGAAGTGCATATGCTGTCGCGTCACAGCTTCAATGCGCTGTTAAAGACCCTGGAAGAGCCTCCTTCACACGTTAAATTCCTGCTGGCGACCACCGATCCGCAGAAACTGCCGGTGACCATTCTCTCGCGCTGCCTGCAGTTCCACCTCAAAGCGCTGGATGTGGATCAGATCCGTCAGCAGCTTGAACATGTTCTGAAGCAGGAACAGATTGAGAGTGAAACCCGGGCGCTGCAGCTGCTGGCGCGGGCTGCCGATGGCAGTATGCGTGATGCGCTGAGCCTTACCGACCAGGCCATTGCCATGGGGCAGGGCGCGGTGACCAGCAGTACGGTCAGCGTCATGCTCGGCACGCTGGACGATGAACAGCCGCTGGGGCTGCTGGAAGCGCTGGTCGACGGTGACGGTCAGCAGGTGATGAATCTGTTGAGCCAGGCCGCGTCACGGGGTGTGGAATGGGAAGCGCTGCTGGTAGAAATGCTGCGCCTGCTGCACCAGATTGCGATGGTGCAATTGCTGCCGACCTCGCTTAATGACGATGATGAGAGTAACGCACTTCGCTTGCGTGAACTGGCGCGGGTGGTGCCGCCCGCCGATCTGCAACTCTATTATCAGACCCTGCTGATGGGCCGCAAGGATCTGCCTATTGCGCCCGATCGTCGCATGGGTGTGGAGATGACGCTGCTGCGTGCACTGGCGTTTCATCCTAAAGCTGCCGTAGCTGAACCCATTGCGCGTCCCGCATTAACTCAGCAGACGGCGCCTGTCGCCCCTGCGCAGACGTCACCGGCAGTATCCGGCCCATCGTCGTTAGCACGGCAACCGGCAGCACAGCCAGCTTCACCGTCACCTGCTGCCGCTGCGCCGCCGTCGCACACCGCGTCGCCCGTCGCGCAGCAGACTCAACAGCAGATGCCGGAGCAGACGCAGCAGCAGGTTGCCGCTCAGCCGCAGATGGCCGCGCCCGCTGCTGCACCGCAGCATTCGCCGTCGCCAGAAGCCACACCTGACACTGCACTTTCCAGTTCCACCAGTCAGCTCCTGCAGGCGCGCACTCAGTTGTTGCGTCAGGGAGCGAACAAGCCAAAAAAGCGTGAGCCGGCAGCGCCAGGTGCGCGGCCGGCCAACTCCGCGCTGGAGCGGCTGGCCTCGGTCACCGAGCGCAGTCAGCAGCGTATCCGCGATCGCGAGCCTGCCGCCCCGGTAAAAGAGGAAGCGTACCGCTGGAAAGCGGTCAATCAGCCGGTGGAAGTGGCGGAGCCGGTGGCGACACCAAAGGCCTTGCGTTCTGCGCTGGAGCATGAGAAAACCCCTGAGCTGGCGGCGCGTCTGGCCGAAGAAGCGCAGCAGCGCGATCCCTGGGCCGCAGAGATTGCGATCCTGCCGCTGCCGAAACTGGTGCAGCAGCTGGCGTTAAATGCCTGGAAAGAGACCACCGAAACTGGGGTCTGCCTGCATTTGCGTAGCAGCCAGCGTCACCTTAATTCACCGTCGGCGCAGCAGGTATTAAGCGATGCGCTGAGTCAGCATGCCGGGCAGAGAGTTGAACTCTCGGTAGTTGAAGACGATAATTCATCGGTGTTGACGCCACTTGAATGGCGTCAGGCCATTTACGAAGAGAAACTGGCGCAGGCGCGTCAGTCGATCACCTGTGATACCCACATCCAGACGCTGCAGCGCTTTTTTGATGCCGATCTGGATGAGGAGAGTATCCGACCTGTTTGAACACGCTGCTGCTATCTTAACGATAGCGTTGTAGCCTCAGCTGAGAGAGAAAACTATGTTTGGTGGTAAAGGCGGATTGGGCAACCTGATGAAACAGGCCCAGCAGATGCAGGACAAAATGGCCAAGGTTCAGGAAGAGATTGCCGCGATTGAAGTGACCGGTGAGTCTGGTGCTGGCCTGGTAAAAGTCACCATTAACGGCGCGCACAACTGCCGTCGCGTGGAAGTCGATCCCAGCCTGCTGGAAGATGACAAAGATATGCTGGAAGATCTGATTGCAGCCGCGTTCAACGATGCGGCACGTCGCATTGATGAAACCCAGAAAGAGAAGATGGCTTCTGTCTCTTCAGGTATGCAGCTGCCACCAGGCTTTAAGATGCCGTTCTGATGCAAACCAGTCCACTGCTTGAATCTTTGATGGAGTCGCTGCGCTGTCTGCCTGGCGTTGGGCCGAAGTCGGCGCAGCGCATGGCGTTTCAGCTGCTGCAGCGCGATCGCAGCGGTGGCATGCGGCTGGCGCAGGCGCTGACCCGGGCGATGTCGGAGATCGGACACTGCGCCGATTGCCGGACATTCACCGAGCAGGAAATTTGCACCATCTGCGCCAATCCAAGGCGTCAGCAGAATGGTCAAATCTGCGTGGTGGAAAGCCCGGCGGATATTCACGCCATTGAGCAAACCGGCCAGTTTGGCGGTCGCTACTTTGTGCTGATGGGACATCTCTCGCCGCTCGACGGCATCGGTCCGGCTGATATTGGCCTGGATCGTCTGGAGCAGCGACTGGAGAGTGAAACCCTGCAGGAAGTGATCCTCGCCACCAACCCGACGGTGGAAGGCGAGGCGACCGCGAACTACATCGCGGAACTCTGTGGTCAGTATGGCGTCGACGCCAGCCGTATCGCGCACGGCGTGCCGGTGGGCGGTGAGCTGGAGATGGTTGATGGCACCACGCTGTCCCATTCACTGGCGGGCCGCCAGAAGTTTAAATTTTAATCACTTGCCGGTGTTGTGACAGACACCGGCTTGAAAATCTCCCTGTCACCCCCACATCAACCTCAACGTTTGTTCAACCTGTTTTGTTGAGGTAGCAATGACCATGAAAGGACAAGAGACCCGTGGCTTTCAGTCGGAAGTAAAACAACTTCTGCACCTGATGATCCATTCTCTCTATTCAAACAAAGAAATTTTCCTGCGTGAGCTGATCTCCAACGCCTCGGATGCGGCAGACAAACTGCGCTTCCGTGCCCTGTCAGATTCCAGCCTGTATGAAGGTGATGGCGAGCTGCACGTTCGTCTCTCTGTTGATAAGGACAACCGTACCATTACGCTCAGCGACAACGGTATCGGTATGCGTCGCGATGAGGTCATTGAGAACCTCGGGACTATCGCCAAGTCAGGCACCAAATCCTTCCTTGAATCCCTGGGCTCCGATCAGGCGAAAGATAGCCAGCTGATCGGTCAGTTCGGTGTCGGTTTCTATTCTGCATTCATCGTGGCGGATAAAGTCACGGTGCGCACCCGTGCCGCGGGCGCGTCAGCCGAAGAAGGCGTGTTCTGGGAATCCGCAGGCGAGGGCGAATATACCCTGGCTGAAATTGAGAAAGCCGATCGCGGTACCGAGATCACCCTGCATCTGCGCGAAGGCGAGGATGAGTTCCTGGATGCATGGCGCGTGCGCAACATCATCAGCAAATATTCCGATCACATCGCACTGCCGGTTGAGATCGAAAGCAAAGATGAAGAAGGCGAAGGGACACACTGGGAGAAGATTAACAAAGCCCAGGCGCTGTGGACCCGCAACAAATCTGAGATCAGCGACGAAGAGTACAACGAGTTCTACAAGCATATCGCCCACGATTACAGCGATCCGGTCGCCTGGAGCCACAATCGGGTGGAAGGTAAGCAGGAATATACCAGCCTGCTCTACATTCCGGCGCGTGCGCCATTCGATATGTGGAACCGCGATCAGAAACATGGCCTGAAACTCTACGTACAGCGCGTCTTTATCATGGATGACGCTGAGCAGTTTATGCCGAACTATCTGCGCTTTGTGCGTGGCCTGATTGACTCCAACGATCTGCCGCTGAACGTTTCCCGTGAGATCCTGCAGGATAGCCGCGTGACCCAGAGCCTGCGCGCTGCGCTGACGAAGCGGACCCTGCAGATGCTGGAAAAACTGGCGAAAGATGACAACGAGAAATACCAGACCTTCTGGAATGAGTTTGGTCTGGTGCTGAAAGAGGGCCCGGCGGAAGATCACGCTAACCAGGAGACGATCGCTAAGCTGCTGCGTTTCGCCACCACCCAGAGCGAAGGTTCGGCACAGACCATTTCGCTGGAAGATTACGTCAGCCGCATGGTGGAAGGTCAGGAGAAGATTTACTACATCACCGCTGACAGCTATGCCGCCGCGAAGAGCAGCCCGCATCTGGAACTGTTCCGCAAAAAAGGTATTGAGGTGCTGCTGCTCTCCGATCGCATCGACGAATGGATGATGAGCTACCTCACTGAGTTCGATGGTAAAACCTTCCAGTCAGTCAGCAAAGCGGATGAGTCGCTGAGCAAGCTGGCGGATGAAGAGACCGAAGAGCAGAAAGAGGCGGAAAAAGCGCTGGAGCCTTTTGTTGAGCGGGTGAAAACTCTGCTGGGCGAACGCGTGAAAGAGGTGCGTCTGACGCATCGCCTGACCGATACTCCGGCGATTGTCACCACCGACGCCAACGAGATGACCACGCAGATGGCGAAGCTGTTTGCCGCGGCCGGACAGGAAGTGCCGGAAGTGAAGTACCTGTTCGAAATCAACCCGGATCATCCGCTGGTGAAACGTGTTGCGGATACGCAGGATGAAGCACGCTTCGGTGAGTGGATTGAGCTGCTGCTGGATCAGGCCTTGCTGGCCGAGCGCGGCACGCTGGACGATCCTAACCAGTTTATCCGCCGCATGAACCAGTTGCTGACCGCATAACGGCAACAGGCCGGTGGTTTTCACCGGCCTCAGACGGCTGATAAAGCCACAGCATCAAGCCGGTGACCCTCACCGGCTTTTTTTATGGTTTTGCGGCATCCTGCAGCCAGTCGCGAAACAGGCTGATCTCCGTATCGTGCCGACGGCTCTGCTTTGTCATCATCCATGTGGCCCGCTCGACGCGTACAAAGCCAAGCGGCGCAAGCAGCGTGCCATCCTCCAGCTCTTTGCGTACCAGCAAACGGGGTGCCATCAGGACGCCAAGACCACTTCGTGCGGCCTGAATCCCCAGTGTCAGACTCTCAAAATGCTTTCCGCCGTTAAAGCGGCCACTGACCCCAGCTTTGTCCGCCCACTCTGACCAGGCGTGCAGCCGGGTATCCGCATGCAGCAGGGGCATCGCGGCCAGATCCTCGCCGACCCGCAGTTGCGAAGCAAAGTGAGGTGCGCAGAGCGGCCCAATCTCATCCTCGCTGACCAGCGTGGCGTCTATGTCAGATTCAGGGGGCTCGCCGTGACTGAGGATCAGCACATCTACATGTTCGCTGCGCAGTTGCGAGATCTGCGTCAGCGGCTGGAAGTGAACCTCAATCTCCGGATAGCGTTGATAAAAACTGGCGATACGGGGAATCAGCCATTGCGACAAAAAGCTGGGGGCGCAGGAGACCCGAATCTGCTGAAGCAGCCCGGTACGAATGCTTTCGCAGCTGCTGCGCAACTCACTGAACGCCTGCTGACAGCTCAGCAGCAGACGTTCACCGTGTGAGGTCAGTTTCACGCGGCCATGGCTGCGGATAAAAAGTGGTTTGCCCATCCAGCTCTCCAGCTGGCGAATCTGATGGCTGATGGCGCTGTGCGTAACATGCAGATGTTCAGCCGCCACGCTAAAACTGCTGTGTAAGGCTGCCTGGTGAAAATAGTGCAGCGCTCTCAGTGGCGGCAGTCTGTTCATCCTCTTCCCCTGTGCAAAAATCTAACAGGGATTGTCAATTTATATCATTTTAAAGTCCAGCCGCATTGACCTACTCTGTAGGGCAAATTATGGCGGGTTGACTCAGCCTTATATCTGTGATTTTTCAGGGTATTCCGCCTCGCTTAACCTGCGTTCACGCCGCACACTCCCCGAAGCGAGACAACCATGGCACACCGCTCTTTATCCTCTGAAACCTCAGCAGAGGCGCGCCATCGGTTACGCCTGGCGCTCTCACGTTTTTACCGGCTGGAGCAGTTCGATCTCTTCTTCGCGCCCTCGCTGCATGTGGCGCAGGTCCTTCTTTCTCAGCTCTTTCTGCGGCAGGAGCAGGCGCGCAATCAGCACCGTTACGCCTCGCACTTTCCGGTAACCGAACTCAACATCCTGCCAGCAGTTCCGCTGATCGCGGGCAGCATCATGCTGGTACCACATGTCGAATTGCCCAATGGCCGCGTGCGTCCGCTGCGGGATTGCCAGAACCAGGGCGTGACGGAGGCGAGCGAGAGTTTTGCCAGCGTGCTGCATCAGAAACTGATCGACGAAGCCCATCTGTTTGTCACCCGACTGGATCGCCACGCCGAGATCTGCAGCGATCTGGTGCTGGTGGCGTTGCGGACACATGACTTCAGTACGCTGGTGCGCAGCGAACTGCGGCTTTTCGAACAGGGGCTGACCCTGACCGCCACGCATGAGGCACTGCGCCGCTTCGACGATCCGCACTGGCGACCTTACAATGCCGCCACCGTCGATGCGCTCTCCCTGTCAGACCCGCTGCCGCTGAACTCCTGCCATCAGCCCGGTTTGCCGTTTGCCAGCTTTAATGTCCCGGCCTCCGTGATCACAACGCTGTCAGATGCGGAAGATGTGGTGAAATGGCCGCAGCAGGCGCGGCTGCTGCTGAATGCTAACGTGCGCGGCAGCGGCAAAAAAAGCGTGAATATGACCCATCATCTGAGCCGACGACTGCAATTCCTGCTCGGCTCAGGCGGTAAATCTGAAAAAGCGTCCGGCAGGCCAGGCGGGTAGGGGGCAGGGCCAAAAAGCAGCTCAGGTCGCCCTGCGCGATCCGCGCCCTTCCTTGTGATGAGCGGGTCATAATGGTATGTTCTTTCGCTTCTAAGATAGATCAATGCGATTCGCAAGGGGATTTACGCAATGCGTATTATTCTGCTCGGAGCTCCGGGCGCAGGTAAGGGGACTCAGGCCCAATTCATCATGGAGAAGTATGGCATTCCGCAAATCTCCACCGGCGACATGTTGCGTGCAGCAGTAAAAGCAGGCAGCGAGCTGGGCAACCAGGCGAAAGCCATCATGGATGCTGGCAAACTGGTGACCGATGAGCTGGTGATTGCGCTGGTCAAAGAGCGTATCACCCAGGAAGACTGCAAAAACGGTTTCCTGCTGGACGGTTTCCCGCGCACCATTCCTCAGGCAGATGCAATGAAAGAGGCCGGGATCACCGTTGATCACGTGCTGGAGTTCGCCGTACCGGATGAACTGATCGTTGAGCGTATCGTGGGCCGTCGCGTTCACACGCCATCAGGCCGCGTTTATCACGTCACTTTTAATCCACCGAAAGTGGAAGGCAAAGATGATGTGACCGGCGAAGAGCTGACCATGCGTAAAGACGATCAGGAAGAGACCGTGCGTAAGCGCCTGGTGGAATATCATCAGATGACCGCGCCGCTGATTGCTTACTACAGCAAAGAAGCGGAAGCGGGCAACACTGCCTATCATAAAATCGACGGCACCCGTAAGGTGACCGAAGTCAGTGCCGAGCTGGCTAAGATCCTGGGCTAAGTTCACAGGGGCCGGTATTACTGGCCCCTTTTGCAGTAATCGCTTTTACCTCCCACTAATTCCGCTACAATTTCCCCGTTTTCACGCATCCCCGTTGTTATCAAGGAACTCAAATGAGGCAAGATAAGGCCGGCGTGTTATTGGTTAATTTAGGTACGCCAGACGCGCCCACCACACCTGCAGTTAAACGCTATCTGAAACAGTTTTTAAGCGATCCGCGCGTGGTCGATGCGCCGCGCTGGCTCTGGTGGCCGGTTCTCAATGCCGTTATTCTGCCGTTTCGCTCGCCGCGCGTCTCTAAGCTCTACGCATCGGTCTGGATGGAAGGCGGTTCACCGCTGCTGGTTTACAGCATGCGTCAGCGCGATGCGCTGGCGGCACGGGTCGATATGCCCGTCGAGGTGGGCATGAGCTACGGTAATCCAAGCCTGAAAAGCGCGGTTGATAAGCTAATGGCGCAGGGCGTGACCCGCCTGATTGTGCTGCCGCTCTATCCGCAATTCTCCTGCTCCACCGTGGCGGCAGTGTGGGATGGCCTGACCGCGGTATTCAAAGATTACCGCTCGCTGCCTGATGTGCAGTTTATCCGCGACTACGCCGAACATCCGGCCTATATCGCCGCGCTGAAAGCGACGGTGGAGCGATCCTTTGAGCGGCACGGTCAGCCCGATCTGCTGGTGTTATCCTTCCACGGCATTCCGCAACGTTTTGCTAACGAAGGCGATGACTACCCGCAGCGCTGTGCGGATACCACGGCGGCCCTGGTCAAAGCGCTGGGCCTGCGTGACGATCAGTATATGATGACCTTCCAGTCGCGTTTTGGTCGTGAGCCGTGGCTGATGCCCTACACCGATAAAACCATGGAAAGCCTGCCCGCTAAAGGGATCAAACATGTTCAGGTGATGAGCCCGGGCTTCTCGTCAGACTGCCTGGAGACGCTGGAAGAGATCAGTGGTGAAAACTGCGAAATCTTTATGCATGCCGGGGGTGAGAAGTTTGAGTATATCCCTGCGCTGAACGCCGATGAGGCGCATATCGACATGATGGTGCAACTGGTCGACGCACGCCGTTAAAGCGCAGGCGGAGAGTGTGATATCATTCTCCGCCTGTTTTTCCAGACGGCACCTCCCGATGAAATTTCCCGGCAAACGCAAATCCAAACACTACTTTCCCGTCAGCGCACGCGATCCCCTGTTACAGCCCGCCCAGCACGACGTTGATGCAGGCAGCTGGGTGGTGGGTATCGACCAGACGCTGGTGGATATCGAAGCCAAAGTCGATGACGCTTTTCTTGCACGTTATGGCCTGAGTGCCGGGCACTCGCTGGTTATCGATAATGCCGTCGCGGAAGCGTTGTACAACGAGCTGATGCAGGAAGCGCTGATCACCCACCAGTTTGCTGGTGGCACCATCGGTAACACGCTGCATAATTTCTCGGTGCTGGCCGATGACCGCTCCGTGCTGCTGGGCGTCATGTGCAATAACATCCAGATTGGCGGCTACGCCTATCGCTATCTCTGTAACACCTCAAGCCGGGTCGATCTTAACTATCTGCAGGGCGTGGATGGCGCCATTGGTCGCTGCTTTACGCTGATTGGCGAACATGGCGAGCGAACCTTTGCTATCAGCCCCGGCCAGATGAACCAGCTGCATCCGGATAACGTACCGGAAGAGGTGATCGCCGGAGCCTCTGCGCTGGTACTGACCTCCTATCTGGTACGCTGTGCCGAAGGTGAACCGATGCCACAGGCAACGTTACGGGCGATTGAGTATGCCAAACGCCACAACGTGCCGGTGGTGCTGACGCTGGGCACCAAACATGTGATTGGCGACAACCCTCAGTTCTGGCGCGATTTCCTGCGCGAGCATGTCAGCATCGTGGCGATGAATGAAGAGGAAGCGCTGGCGCTGACCGGCGAAAGCGATCCGCTGCTCGCCGCCAATATGGCGCTGGACTGGGTCGATCTGGTGCTGTGTACTGCTGGCCCGATTGGGCTCTATATGGCGGGTTACACCGAAGAAGAGTTCAAACGCAAAACCAACCATCCGCTGCTGCCTGGCGCGATTGCTGAATTCAACCAGTATGAGTTCAGCCGGGTGATGCGGCAGCAGGATTGCCAGCAGCCGCTGCGCATTTTCTCGCACATCGCGCCTTATATGGGCGGACCGGAAAAGATCATGAACACCAACGGCGCCGGAGATGGTGCGCTGGCGGCGTTACTGCATGACATCACCGCCAACAACTATCACAGCCTGAATGTGCCGAACTCCAGCAAACATGCGCGTCCTTACCTGACCTACTCATCGCTGGCGCAGGTATGTAAATATGCCAACCGCGTCAGCTACCAGGTGCTGAATCAGCATTCGCCGCGTCTGACCCGCGGTCTGCCGGAGCGGGAAGACAGTCTGGAAGAGTCTTACTGGGATCGGTAAAGCTGGCAGCTGCCGCGCATAAAAAAGCCCTTCTGAAGAGAAGGGCCTTAGAAGACTGGCAACGTCTGGCTCGGTTAGCGATGAGATCGAGCCTGTTAAGGGAACACGGTCAGACCGGAAAGTCGCTTAAGCCATCCCTGGCCAACGCTTTGCGTTGTTCAAAAACGCTCCCGGCGTTTTTAGTACGCACCTCATCCCTGAGGTGCGCCCGTAGCCGGGCCAACGCTTCGCGTTGTTCAAAAACGCTCCCGGCGTTTTTGTCCCGGTCGACGGGACGCTTTGCTCTTCTGTCCGTGTTCCCTGCGTGTTGAGTTTATTCGTTGCGGTAAAATTTACCCTGGTTTTGATATATCAGAAGCCTGCCAGGCTTTGCTTAACACGAATCAGCGCACGACATCGCAGGGCTGTAAATCTTCGCCCTGGGTCATCTCACCTGCAGGATTTGCAGCATACTGCTGGCGATCTCACGTTCGCCCATCACCACACGGGTGGCACCCCGTTCCATGATGTACTCGACTTCATCGTCATAGTGGGCGCGGGCGATAATCTCAATATTCTGATGTTTTTCACGCGCGGCGGTGACCACTTCACCCGCTTCATAGCCATTCGGAATAGTCAGTAACAGCCAGCGGGCGCAGTCGAGTCGGGCCAGTTCCATGGTGTCAGCGCGGGCTGCATTACCCAGCACCGCCTTAATACCGCGCTCGCGCAGCGCTTCAACACGGGCGCGGGAGTTTTCAACTACCACCAGCGGAACATTGGCCTCAAGCAGCTTCTGACCAATCAGACTGCCCACCCGGCCGTAACCTACAATTACCGCGTGATTGCAGAAATCCACCGGGATCTGCTTCTCTTCTTCAATCGCCTCTTCCAGCGTCTGCTCTTCCATCGTCTCCGTTTTCGCCAGGAAACGCTCCAGCAGGGTAAACAGGATCGGATTAAGCATAATCGACAGGATGGCGGCGGCCAGCACCAGGTTGCGGCCCTCGTCAGTCAGCAGGCCCAGCGAGATACCCAGACCGGCCAGAATAAAGGCGAATTCACCAATCTGCGCCAGACTAACCGAAATGGTCAACGCTGTACGACGTGAATGGCCGAGCAGCGATACCAGCAGCCAGGCGGCGACCGATTTACCCACCACAATAATCACCAGCGCGCCCAGCACTGCCAGCGGCTGCGTCACCAGAATCGACGGGTCAAACAGCATGCCGACCGAGACAAAGAACAGCACGGCAAAGGCATCACGCAGCGGCAGCGTATCGCGCGCGGCGCGGTGGCTCAGTTCCGACTCGTTCAGCACCATACCGGCAAAGAAAGCGCCCAGCGCAAACGAAACATCAAAGAATTCAACAGCACCAAAGGCGATGCCCAGCGCCAGCGCTAATACCGCCAGAGTAAACAGCTCACGCGAGCCGGTGGCGGCGCTGCGGGCGAGGATCCAGGGGACGGCACGCCGTCCCACCACCATCATCAGCACCATAAAGGCGGCGACTTTGCCGATGGTCCACAGCAGGTCCCAGGCCAGCAGTCCGGCACTGGCGTTGCCCTGTTCCATCATGCCGGCAATCGCAGGCAGCAGCACCAGTGTCAGCACCATCACCAGATCTTCAACAATCAGCCAGCCAATCGCAATCTGCCCGCGCTGGCTATCGATCAGTTGCCGCTCTTCAAGCGCGCGCAGTAACACCACGGTACTGGCGGTAGAAAGGCAGAGACCAAACACCAGGCCGGTCATCCACGACCATCCCATTGTCCACGATAAGCCCATTCCCAGTAACGTCGCGACCGCGATCTGTGCGATGGCACCGGGAATGGCTATCGACTTTACCGACATGAGATCTTTCATGGAGAAGTGCAGGCCGACACCAAACATCAGCAGGATAACGCCGAGTTCTGCCAGTTCAGGAGCCAGATTGGTATCGGCAACAAAGCCGGGGGTAAAAGGGCCAGCCAGCACGCCTGCCATCAGGTAGCCAACCAGGGGCGAAATACGCAGGCGGTTTGCCAGCATCCCAAGGAGAAATGCCAGAACCAGTGCTCCGACAATGGTAGTGATCAACGGTGTGGTGTGATGCATGCCTGTCTCCTTGTATACAAATGTATCCGCTTGTAACAAATGAGTTTAAAACAAAATCTATTCTTTCGCTGAGCAATTTGCGGGAATACCCTAAAAAAGCAGGAAAAAAAGTCAAATGCACAATCGAAAGGGTGTTTTTGTTCATTATCCATAATATTGGCTGATTTGACGGTTTAAAGCGGTCCGGGTAAATAAAAATTAGCATCCCTAAATGCCGTGGGTATGACACAAATAAGGGTTAAATGCGCGCACAGACAGGGTAAAGCCCGTCAGCGGCACTTTTGCAGGGGTAAACAACTGGTTAACATCAGGCCTGGCTACCCGTTCTGGCTTATCCGGAACAAACCAGTCTGACGCGGGCACGGCCTTACGGCTATTGTCATGCTCAGCAAAAGCGGTCCGGAGATAAAAAGAGCGGCAGACAGAGACAGGCGAATGTGCGTTGGCCTTGAGTTCGCCGGGGGAATGTGCGACACAGTGGGGCAAACCGGCAGAAAATCGGGCCAGACGGCAAATTAAGGAGAATCACAGTGTTGTTATCTAAATGGACAGGGGCGGGCGTGGCACTACTGGTGGCCCTGATGCCGCTGTTTTCACAGGCCGCCCAGGCCGATCGCACCTATCGTTTCAGCCTGCTGCACACCAATGATGAGCATGGTCATTTCTGGTTTACTGAGCAGGGTGAATATGGTCTGGCGGCGCAGAAAACCTTAATGGATACGATGCGCTACGATGTGCAGTCCAGAGGCGGCGGCGCATTGATTCTCTCTGCCGGTGATGTGAACACGGGCGTACCGGAGTCCGATGAGCTTGACGCTGAACCCGATTTTCGCGCGATGAACCTGATTGGCTATGATGCCATGGCGCTGGGCAACCATGAGTTCGACAAGCCCATCGCGGTCCTGCGCAAGCAGGAGAAGTGGGCGCGATTCCCGCTGCTCGCCGCCAACGTTTATCAGAAAAGTACCGGTCAGCGCCTGTTTAAGCCCTGGGCGGTATTCAATCGTCTCGGGCTGAAAATTGCGGTGGTCGGGCTGATCACCCCGGACACGGCGAAACTTGCCAATCCGGCGGGCCTGACGGATACCGAATTCCGCGATCCGATTGCGGAGGCGGAGAAGGCGGTTGCCGAACTGCGCGCCACAGAGAAGCCGGACGTGATTGTCGCGCTGACCCACCTTGGTCATTATGACGACGGTAAGCATGGCAGCAATGGCATTGATGACGTCACCCTGGCGCGCAGCCTGCCTGCCGGCACCATCGATCTGATTGTGGGTGGTCATTCGCATGATGCGGTCTGCATGGAAAAAGAGAACGTCAGCGTTAAAAATTATCAGCCGGGCCAGCCCTGCAAACCCGATCAGCAGAACGGGATCTGGATTATGCAGGCGGATAAATGGGGCAAATATGTCGGACGTGGTGACTTCACCTTCCGTAATGGGCAGGTGACGCTGGAGGCTTATCAGCTGGTGCCGGTCAACCTTAAACATCAGATAAAGAACGCGGATGGCAGCGAAACCTGGCTCACCTGGCAGGAAGAGATCCCGAAAAACACCGCCATGATGAAACTGCTGATGCCATTCCAGAAACGGGCTGAGGCGAAGTTAACCGTGAATGTCGGCAGCGCCGACGGCAACTTCAGCGGTGAAAAAGAGCAGGTTCGCTTTGAGCAGACGAATCTCGGCCAGCTGATTCTGCGCGCCCAGATGGCGCACACCAAAGCCGATTTTGCGGTGATGAGCGGTGGTGGTATTCGCACCTCGCTGAAATCGGGCAAGCTGAGCTGGCGTGACCTGCTGCAGGTCCAGCCGTTTGGCAATCAGGTGGTCTCGGTCAGCCTGACCGGGGCGGAGATCAAAAAATATCTGGATGTGGTCGCTAATATTCAGCCTGACTCAGGTGGCTACGCCCAGTTTGCCGGTATCAGCCTGACCGCAGACGGTAAACATGTCAGCGACGTCAGCATTAACGGTAAACCGCTGCAGGATGCGCAGCATTATCGCATGGCAACCAACAGCTTCAATGCGGCTGGCGGCGACGGTTATCCGCGTCTGGATAATCATGCGGGTTATCTCAACAGCGGGGCAGTCGATGCGCAGGTGTTGCGTGACTGGATCAAGACGCACTCGCCGGTCAAAGCCAGCGACTATCAGCCGAAAGGGCAGATTGTGCATCTGACCGATGAGCAGATCCGGGCGCGGGATGAAGCTGCGGAAAAAGCGCGGAAGCGTAACTATCCAAAAATGATCCTGGCGTGGATCTGGCCGTGGGGGAATGAAACAGCCGCCACGCATTGAACTGACCGGGAGGCGCTTGCGCCTCCCGTTTTTCTTACGCCCGGCAGGGGTGACGTTTGATCCAGCGCTCGCGCAGTTTGTCCCACACCCAGTTGTAGGCCATGGTGTAGGGCAGGAAGAAGAGGAAAAAGGCCACTTCGACCAGGAAAGCCTGACCCAGAGAGATATCCAGCATCCAGGCGGCAATGGGCAGACCAATCAGGATAAATCCACCTTCAAACCCCAGCGCATGTAATACACGCACGCCCGGGCTACGTTTCTGGCCTGGCGCATAGAGGCGATCAAATCCGCTGTTGTAAATCATGTTCCATAGCATCGCGACCGTAGAGAGCATAATCGCCAGCGATCCCATCTGAAACAGCGGTTTATTCATTGCCCATGCCGCCAGCGGCGAAACGGTCAGAATCGCCAGCGTTTCAAAGCAGACAGCATGAAGAATACGTTCTTTAAGTGAGCGGGTACGCATTGTGAGTTCTCCTTCAATAATGCGGCGCATTTTCACACGTCGGAATGCTAAGATAAAATGAACACCTATCGAAAAAAGCGATGGTTCAGATGCGTTACTCCCCGGAATCCCTTGAGGCTTTTATGCAGACTGTGGCGAGCGGCTCTTTCTCTGCCGCTGCACGCGCGCTGGGTAAAAGTCAGTCGACCATCAGCGCGGCGGTAGCCAGTCTTGAAGACGATCTCGGCTTTGCGCTGTTTGAACGGGCAGGTCGGCAGCCGGTCCTCACCGAGCAGGGACGCCGCGTTATTCCTCAGGTTCAGCAGATCCTGGCGGCCAGCGAGCGGCTGGATGCGCTGGCAATACGGTTGTCGCAGGGCGTTGAACCCCGGCTCAGTTTTGCCATGTCAGACTTCTGGCAAACCGATCATCACGAGCATCTGCTCAGGCAATTTGATGCCCGTTATCCGGAGATTGAACTGGAGGTCATGATTGCCGAGGATGGTGATGTGCTGGATCTGCTGCAGGCCGGGCGGGTACATCTGGGCGTGGTGCGGGCACAGCCCAATCTGCCGGTGGATATTGCCGTGGCGCGACTGCAGGTTGAAGCGCAGATGGCGGTCTTTTTACATCGCGATCATCCGCTGGCCCAGCTTAAGACCCTGAGCGAGAGCGAGCTGGAAGGGGTTCGTCACCTGCGATTAAATACCTGGGTTGAGGCATCTGAACCCGCGCCAATGGGGCGCATCTGGTCGGCACCGACCTATCTGTTACTGCTGGAGATGGCGGAGCAGGGATTTGGCTGGACGATTCTGCCGCGCTGGCTGGTGAAACAGTTTGGTCATGGCGTTCTGAAAGAGTTGTCGATGCCGGGCTGGCCGCAGCATATCGCCATTGAGGTGGTCTGGTCACGCCGTACGCCGCCCGGTCCGGCGGGTCGCTGGATGATCGATCAGCTCTGCGCCCAGCCTCGGGTTTAGTCGTGGCGGGCGATATCCGCAAACGGAGCGTCCAGCAGTCGTGAAAGATCCCGGGGAGCCAGTTCGATATCCAGTCCACGCTTGCCGCCTGAGATAAACATGGCGTCAAACGCGCTGGCTGAGTGGTCGATCACCGTAGGCAGCCGTTTTTTCTGGCCCAGCGGACTGATGCCGCCCACCAGATAGCCCGTGACCCTCTGCGCCAGCTGTGGGTCGGCCATATCCGCTTTCTTCGCGCCCAGCGCTTTTGCCACTTTCTTGAGATCCAGTTGCGTAGATACCGGCGTAATCGCCACTGCCAGCTGTTTCGCCTCGCCATTCAGCGCCACCAGCAGCGTCTTATAGACCTGGCGCGCATCCAGATTGAGTTTACGTACCGCTTCGTCACCAAAATGGGTTTCGCTGCTGTCATGCTCATAGGGATGCAGGGTGAAGCTGACTTTTTGTTTTTCCAGCAATTTTACGGCGGGCGTCATACAGGTTCCTTACTAAGAATAATCTTATTACGCAGAATCGTGGAAAAAGGTGGCGAAACTTTGTTCTTTGAGTGAAAATTAGCCGCGCGCCAGCAATCTGATTGCTGAGCGATAACCAAAATCATAAACAAATTCCTCTTTGACGGGCCGATAATATTATCGGCTCTCTTTTTTTCAGGGCTTCTTCAGCATCTCAGGCAGGTTATCTTCGCCGTAGAGATGCAGAGCACCGACCGCTACCACATAGTTTCCTGCTGATAATCCCTGAAGCCGGTCACACCACTGCGCATTTCGCTGACCGATCAACGTATCATTCAGCGCCTGGCTGAAGGTGGCGGGCAGGGTGATTTCCGGCTGGCGTGGTGGCGTATCGAGCCACCAGCTCACCATCATCTGCAGCAGGCGCGCATTGGTGTGCCAGTGCAGCAGCGTATCCTGCAACAACGCCATGCCGTCATCCGGCAGCGCAGTCAGCAGGGCGATCTGCGCCTCTGCGCCTTCCAGTTCAATCACCGGTTTGTTCAGACCTTTCGCGGCCTGCAACAGCTGATAATCGATGCCGTAGTCAGGTCGCAATCCCAGCCTTTGTGCCTGCTGCGCCTGTAACATCAGCGCCACCTGCCAGGCGGGCAGATTATCAAACAGGCTCAGATTGAGGCTCATCTCCTGACAGAGTGCGTTGAGCGTTTGCATCGCGTGACTATCCAGCCGGGTGGAAAGCGCAGGACGATCGCCGTGGTGATCAAAGGGTGAACCACCCTGCGTAATATCCGCTTCCACAATCAGTGCATCCGCCTGCTGCAACTGACGCAGCAGACGGGCGGGCAACGGCTGCATGTCGCGCGTCCCCATGTGGATGCTGCCGACCAGATGCAGCTGACGATCGCCAAGCCGGACATCCATCGCAGGCCAGCGGTAACTGGCGGGAAAAAGTTGGCTGATAAAGCCGCGCAGTGAGCGCCAGATGTTGCCTGTCATTCCCGGTCCTTTGCGATTCAAAACCCCATGCTAGCGACTTCAGCGCGTGAAAAACAGCGCTGAAACGGCGATCACTCGCGCGGTGGCCGGTAACGCAGCAGGCGGTTAGCATTGCTGACCACGGTAATGGAGGAGAGCGCCATCGCTGCACCCGCCACAATCGGGCTGAGCAGGGTACCGGTCAGCGGATAGAGCACACCCGCTGCCACCGGAATGCCGATGCTGTTATAGATAAATGCCCCAAACAGGTTCTGCCGGATATTGCGCAGGGTCGCGGAAGAGAGCGCTAACGCGTCTGCCACGCTGTTCAGGTCGGCACGCATCAACGTGATGCCCGCGGTTTCCACCGCCACATCGCTGCCGCCACCCATGGCAATGCCCACATCGGCCTGCGCCAGTGCGGGCGCGTCATTGATGCCATCACCCACCATCGCGACGCGACGGCCCTGCTGCTGTAATTGTTCAATTGCAGCCGCTTTGCCTTCCGGCATCACGCCCGCAATTACTTCATCAATACCGACCTCGGCAGCAATGGCGCGCGCGGTATTTTCATGATCGCCAGTCAGCATAATCAGGCGATAACCCTGCTGATGCAGTCGCTTCAGAGCTGCGCCGCTTTCCGGTCGAAGCTGATCGCGCAGCGCGATAAGCCCGGTTAGCTGGCCCTGCTCAGCCAGTAACACCGGCGTTGCACCCTGTTGCGTCAGCCGCGCAATCTCTGCTTCCGCCGCCTGGTAATCGACGCCGTTATCCTGCATCAGCGCGGCATTACCCAGCAGCAGCGTTCTGCCATCCAGACTACCGCTGACCCCTTTGCCGCGTATTGTACGAAATTGCGCTAACAGAGGCGGCTGGGTCAGTTTCGCTTCGGCGACAATCGCTTTCGCCAGTGGATGACCCGAGGAGAACTCCAGCGCAGCTGCTGTCGCTAACACTGATTCACGGGTGGCATCGCCCCAGACCTGCACGTCACTCACCTGCGGCCTGCCGGCAGTAAGTGTGCCGGTTTTATCAAACACCAGCGTGTCGATTTGGCTGGCGCGCTGCAAGGCATCGGCGTCGCGCACCAGTACGCCCAGCTCTGCGGCGCGGCCAACACCGGCAATAATCGACATCGGCGTCGCCAGGCCCAGCGCACAAGGACAGGCGATAATCAGCACGGTTGTCGCGATCACCAGCATGTAGGCAATTTGTGGCTGCGGTCCGAACAGATACCACACTGCGCCGCTGAGCAGTGCGATCAATACCACCACCGGGACAAAAACGGCGGAGATGCGATCCGCCAGACGGCCCACATCCGGTTTACTGCTCTGCGCCTGACGCACCAGCCGGATAATGCGCGACAGGGTGGTGTGATTGCCCGTCGCCCGGGCAATAAATTCTACCGAGCCATCCTGCACCAGGGTGCCGGCAAAGATGGCTGCGCCCGGGGTCTTGCTTTTCGGCACCGCTTCGCCGGTCAGCATCGCTTCATCAAACCAGGCTTCACCGGTAGCGATCTCGCCATCGACCGGCACCCGATCGCCGGTGACCAGGCGCAGCGTCATGCCGGGCTGCACTTCGCTGACCGGAATCAGCCTGTCGCCCTGTTGATCAACCTGCCGCGCCTGGGCTGGCGTCAGATCCAGCAATCTTTCCAGCGCTTTAGAAGATCGCTGGCGCGCCCGCTGCTCCAGGGCATGCCCCAGATTGATCAGGCCCAGGATCATGACGCTGGCTTCGAAATAGAGATGGCGCGCCTGTGGCGGGAAAAAGTCGGGCCACAGCACCACGCTAAAGGAGTAAATCCAGGCGGCGCCTGTGCCGAGTGCCACCAGCGTATCCATGGTGGCGCTGCCATTGCGTAAACTGCGCCAGGCACTGCGATAAAAATGGCTGCCGGTGACGATCATGATCAGCAGAGTCACGATGCCCAGCGTCAGCCAGACGCCGTGGTTGTGGTCGGTGAGCATCATGTTGTCGCCCACCATGCCCCAGATCATCAGCGGCAGGCCAAACGCCAGGGCGACAGCAGCCTGCCAGCTGAAACGCCGCATCGCGCTGCGGGCGCTGAGCTGCTGCTTCTCTCGTCGCTCCTGCTCGTCATCCACTACCTGCGCGCCGTAACCCGCGGCATCGACGGCCGCTACCAGCTGCTGCGGATCAGCGTCGCCCAGCACCAGCGCACTGCGTTCGCCGAGATTGACGCGCGCCTGGCTGACGCCTGCGACCTGCTGCAGCGCTTTTTCCACCCGACTCACGCAGCTGGCGCAGGTCATGCCCTCAATCAGCAGCATATGGGTGGGGAGGGTTGTTTCTGCCGGACGGGAAGCAGTCTCCGTTGTCAGCGCCTCCGGCGGCGGCTCTGATGCTGTCAACGGTTCAGACTTTGGGGAAGCGTCAGCGGTTTTCAGCGTCGCGTGATAACCCGCCTGCTCCACGGTGGCGATCAGCGCGGCCGCATCTGCGTGACCGGAAACCTGCGCTTCCTGTTGGGTCACGTCGGCCTGGTCAACATCATCGCGTTGTTCCAGTGCCTCTTTGACACGTTTGACACAGTGGCCGCAGGACAAGCCGTCCAGTGCCAGAGAGATAGTGTGTGACATAATCAACTCCTTCTGTAATCCCATTTGACCGATTGGTCATTTTCGATTCATGCTTAAGCATAAACCTTCCATCAAGGGGAAGGTCAAGGGGACGAAAATGAACATCAGCGATGTGGCAAAAAAGACAGGGCTGACAAGCAAGGCGATACGTTTTTACGAAGAGAAGGGGGTGGTGACGCCGCCGTTGCGCAGTGAAAATGGCTACCGCAGCTACAATGGACACCATCTTGAGGAGCTCAACCTGTTACGTCAGGCGCGACAGGTTGGCTTCACGCTGGATGAGTGTCGTGAGCTGGTGGCGCTGTTTAACAATCCGTCGCGCCACAGTGCCGATGTAAAAGCCCGTACTCTGCAGAAAGCGGAGGAGATTGCGGCGCATATTGAAGAGCTGCATGTCATGCGCGCTCGCCTGCTGGCGCTGGCAGAGGCCTGTCCCGGCGATGACGGCGCCGAATGTCCTATTATCAACAATCTGGCCGGGTGCTGCGGTCAGCGTGGCTGAATACGCAGCGTAATCCCCTCAATGCCGGTTACGACCACTGCTGTGCCCGCAGGCAGATCCTGCTCCGCCTCAACCCGCCAGCTGCTGTCCCCGATCCGCACATGGCCGGTGCGGTTATGCAGCGCGGTATCCAGCGTCAGCTGCAACCCGATCATCTGACTGCCGCGCTGGTTCAGGGCATTGGGTTTCTGACGCGCTTCACGGTGGCGCATCCAGCGATACCATAAAAAGACGCAGATCAGCGTCAGCACGGCAAACAGAGAGCCCTGCGCCGTCCAGCTTACCGGCACAAACCACTCAATGAGGCCGACGATGACCGCCGCCAGCCCGCTCCAGAGCAGGTAACCGCTGGTGCCCAGCATCTCAGCCGCCAGCAGTAACCCACCCAGCGTCAGCCAGAACCAGTGCGGATGCGCGATAATATCGACCAGCATCAGCGTTTCGACTCAGTGCGTGATTCCTTCAGCAGTTCACCGATGCCCGCAATCGAACCCAGCAGACTGCTCGCCTCCAGCGGCATCATCACCACTTTGCTGTTATTAGCTTCACCGATTTTTTGCAGCGCATCGGTATATTTCTGTGCCACAAAGTAGTTAATGGCCTGAATATCACCTGATGCGATCGCTTCCGAGACCATCTTAGTGGCGTTAGCTTCCGCTTCCGCCTGACGTTCGCGCGCTTCTGCCTGCAGGAACGCCGAGGTCCGTTCACCTTCTGCTTTGAGGATTTGCGACTGCTTATCCCCTTCAGCGCGCAGGATCGCCGCCTGTCGCACCCCTTCGGCTGTCAGAATATCGGCGCGTTTAGTTCGCTCCGCTTTCATCTGCGCATTCATCGCGCCAATCAGCTCCTGCGGCGGACGCACATCGCGGATCTCGATGCGGGTGATCTTGACGCCCCACGGATTGGTCGCTTCATCCACGATATGCAGCAGGCGGGTGTTGATGCTGTCGCGCTGTGACAGCATTTCGTCCAGCTCCATGCTGCCAAGCACGGTACGCATATTGGTCATGGTGAGGTTAAGAATCGCCTGCTCAAGATTGCTGACTTCATACGCGGCACGCGCCGGGTCAACGACCTGAATAAAGCAGACTGCATCGATGGTGACGTTGGCATTGTCTTTGGAGATGATCTCCTGCGAGGGAATATCGAGTACCTGTTCCATCATGTTGATCTTACGACCCACACGATCCATGAACGGCACCACCAGGCTTAATCCTGGCTGCAGGGTGCGGGTATAACGGCCAAAGCGCTCAACCGTCCATTGAAAACCTTGTGGCACGATCTTGACGGTGGCCCAGACCGCCACCAGCGCCAGAATAATCAGGGCAGGAATTACAGTTATCATACAACCTCCGCGTTGTCAGATTAACGGGCCGAGTCGCTTCGGCCCGGGGTGCTGCCGCTTAGTAGAGCAGGGAATAGAGCTGACGGCGATAACGCGCGGCAAGTGCATCGCCGGTACCCAGCGCCGCCAGAATCTCCTGCAGCATTTTACGCGCCTGGCCATCAGCGGCATTGAGATCGGATTTCAGGAAGCTGAACAGCAGTTCCAGTGCTTCTTCATTACGACCCACCTGATGGAGCTGTAACGAGAGTTTAGCAGCCAGCCCGGCGTTAGTCGGGTCAGCCTCCAGCTGGGATTGCAGCTGCTGAATCTCCGGCGTATCCGCTGCCTGTTTCAGCAGATCGATCTGCGCCATCAGGCTCTGATAGCGGGTATCCTGATCCTGCAATGGCACCACTTTCAGCACCGCTTCCGCTTCATCGCTGCGGTTCAGGGTAATCAGTACGTCAGCCAGCAGGAAACCGATCTCGCTGGACTGATTGCTCAGCTGCCACGCATCTTTTAACAACGGCAGCGCCTCCAGCGGTTTACCTTCCTGCATCAGCGCCATCGCCTGCTGCGCTTTCAGCTCTTCTTCGCGCGGCAGGACTTTTTCCAGCAGGGCGCGGATCGCTTCTTCCGGCTGCGGTCCCTGGAAGCCATCAACCGGCTGACCATCCTGGAACAGATAGACGGTCGGGATTGAACGCAGACCAAACTGCGACGCCACCCTTTGCTCTTTGTCGCAATCCAGTTTTGCAAGAATAAACTGACCCGCGTACTCCTGCGCCAGGCGCTCCAGCACGGGCGTCAGCTCCTGACAGTGCTGGCTGCGCTCAGACCAGAAGTAGAACAGCACCGGCAGCTGCATCGACTGCTCAAGGGTCTGCTGCAGGTTAGATTCGTTGATGTCGATGATCGAAGCTTGTGGTGACATGGATAAGTCTCTTTGCAAAAAGTGTTCTAAGAATATGGGGCCAACTGGCCCGGCTTCAAGCGCTATTGCGCATGGCTGATTAATGGCTGCGCAAAATGCGATCCAGCATCCAGCCGGGGAGTAACCGTTTCAGCAGGCTCATTATGTGTGCGACCAGTGTCACCGGATAGCGTAAACGCGGATGTTTACTCTCGAGTGCATGACGAAGTTTAGGCAGAATGGCTTCCGGTGGCAGGGTAAAACGTGCCGCGATGCCAGGATTGCGCACCGGGTTATGCTGTTCGCCCTGCGTCACATTGTCGGTAAAACGGGTCTGAATCGGACCCGGTTCAATCAGGCTGACCCGGATGCCGCGGCTGCGCACTTCAAGCCGCAATGCATCGCTCCAGGCTTCCAGCGCATATTTACTGGCGGCATAGGCACCCCGGCCTGGTGTGGAGATCAGCCCCAGCACCGAACTGGTATTAATAATGCGGCCATCGCCGCTGGCCTGCAACGCGGGCAACAGACGCAGTGTCAGCTGATGGACGCCGAAAAAGTTGCTGGAAAACTGCTGTTCCAGCTGCTGGCGGGAGAGGGTGTGCAGCGGGCCATAGAGACCAAATCCGGCGTTGTTAAACAGCGCCGTCAGACGGTTATCGCAGAGCGCGATCACGGTGTCGGCGGCCTGATCCACACTTTGCGGATCGTCGAGATCCAGCTGCAGCCCGGTAAAGCCCAGTGTTTCCATGCGGGCGACATCCTCTGCTTTACGGCAGGCGGCGATCACCCGGTAGCCCCGCGCCAGTAAATCGTGAGCGGCAACCAGGCCAATACCGCTCGAACAACCTGTAATCAGAATGGTTTTTTGCACAAATTCATCCCCCCTTCGAATCTCATGTTATTTTAAATTAAGCTGTTATTTCTTCTGAATATATACCTGATTGCAATGAGTCAGCATTTCACGTTTCTCTTTTATCTTCCTCCTGATTTACCAGGAGTCTGCCGTGAAAAATGAGTGATTACGATAACATCTTAATAATGATCAGACCCAGACCGGGCATAAAGTCTCTGCCATTTTGATGTTACTGGTTTTGCTTGCATCATCTGGCGAAATGACAGATCTGGCGTGGCACAGGAGGAAATTCTGGCTGGCGGGGAAACTGAAGAAATCGTCTGGAAGCACTCATGAACTTTAGTTATTATTCGTACAGGTTCAGGACCGCAGGGATGATATATGGACATTAAACAGGCTGCACTGGGAATTCTCGATGGGATATCTTCCATACCAAATACAGCTTACATGGGTATGGTCAGGAGTTGGGAGGGAAGCGGACTCGCAGGGCAGAGTGCTAAACAAAGAAATCAGGCTGAGACGGAGCGTTTTTTCTATATGCTCAAAAGCCTGGGTAATGCTGAGTCACCTTTACGCAGACTAATTACTCTTGTTTTCACCTGGTTTTATCAAAAGCTTGATGATGAAGGAAAGGAGGCTGTTAACAATAAATTGGGGTACGGCGCTGGAAGCATTGCAGGACGAACAGCCGGGCAAATTACATTGGCACAGACAACAGCAAGTATGATGTTGCGTCGGTTGGCTATTGACGAGGCATACAGGCATTTCATCCGATTCAGTGCTTCAGCCTCTCTAAACGTGGTGATGTTACAGGGGATAATTGAAGAGTCAGCAAGAGCGTCAAGAAGGATGAAAAACAAATATCCGGCTACGCACGCCAGGGTCTCAAAAGAGAATTTAGATATGGTTTATTTCCTCGTTGAACGACAATTAGAGCCTTACCTTGTGTTCATCGAAGGACATCCTATTAATTGTAAAGGAATACAAGATGAAATTTGTAAAATCGTTAATGTCCCACGCAATTGAAGGAACCATTACCTTTTTGTCTGTGATTTTTGCTATGGTTTCTTTTTTCTGGTTTGAAAGCACATGGCTGAAACTTACCGGGTGTATCGGAGCATTAATAGTTGGCTATGTGATTTCATACGGAGCGGCGAAAATCAGAGGTGGCTGAACCTGAATTGCTGCTGTGATTTTGCAGCTATTCATAATTTTGCAGCTACTAATAATTGAGTTGAGTAGTTCTGGCTCAATGTTTTATTTAATGGTGAGATCGTTTTGTACTAACCTGCCACCAGAACGCCACAGACGCCCGCTGCGCCACACAAAAGCGCGGTCATCACACTTGATAACCCTATATAGATCATCTTCACAGCGCGGCACATGTAAAGCCGCTGTCACCACTTTGCCGCCAATAACAAAAAAATCAATATTAAATTATTGATTTAAATGATTTATTATATGCGGCAAAGTGCTTTTGCATTTCTTTACCCTTTTTGCGCATCCCTGCGCGCTACGGCTGCTTAACTAAGGGGGCCAGGTCTTTTGCCATTAACTGGGCGATAAAAGGCTGGGCATCAGGATTAGGATGAATGCCATCCTGCTGCATCCACTCGGGTTTCAGATAAACCTGTTCCATGAAAAAGGGCACCAGAGGAATGTTATGCTGCTGCGCTAATCCGGGATAGATGCCGCTGAACGCTTCGGTGTAGCGGCGGCCATAGTTGGCAGGCAGACGAATCTGCATCAGCAGCGGCTTCGCATTGGCGGCTTTAACATCGTCGATAACTTTACTCAGATTCTGCGCGATAGCGTCGGGCGGGAAACCGCGCAAACCATCGTTACCGCCCAATTCGATTAACACCCATTGCGGCTGATGCTGTTTTAATAGTGCGGGCAGGCGCGCCAACCCCTGTGCAGCCGTATCACCGCTGATACTGGCGTTGATCACTTTAGGTTTTTGCTGCCACTGCTTATCAAGCAGGCTGGGCCAGGCCGCGGTGGCAGACATGCGATAGCCCGCACTCAGGCTGTCGCCCAGCACCATCAGCGTATCTGCAGCAGCAAGACGCGACACCAGCAGAAGAATCAATAACAGGAAGGGATAATGCCAGCGGAAAACATTGTTGAAGTTCATCATCTTACTAAGTCCGTCGGTCAGGGAGAGCATCAGCTAACCATCCTTACCGGAGTTGAGTTGGTTGTCAAACCAGCTGAGACCATTGCGCTGATTGGCGAGTCCGGCTCCGGCAAGTCAACCCTGCTCGGAATTCTGGCCGGGCTGGACGATGGCAGCAGCGGCGAAGTCCATCTGCTGGGGCAGCCACTGCATCAGATGAACGAAGAGCAGCGTGCGGCCCTGCGTGCCCGGCAGGTCGGTTTTGTATTCCAGTCATTTATGCTGGTGCCGACCCTGAATGCCCAGGAGAATGTGCAGCTGCCTTCCCTGCTGCGCGGCGACAGCGACCGTCAGAGCCGTGAACAGGCGAGAGAGCTTCTGACGCTGCTCGGACTGGCTGAACGTCTGCATCATCTGCCTGCCCAGCTTTCAGGCGGCGAGCAGCAGCGGGTGGCGCTGGCCCGCGCCTTCAGTGGCCGTCCTGGTCTGCTGTTTGCCGATGAGCCGACCGGCAATCTCGATCGTAAAACCGGTGACCGCATTGCCGATCTGCTGTTTTCCCTTAACCGCGATTTCGCCACCACGCTGATTCTGGTGACGCATGACGAGCAACTGGCGGCGCGCTGCGATCGTCGCCTGCGGCTGCGCGACGGTAAATTGTGGGAGGAGCAATGATCTGGCGCTGGTTCTGGCGCGAGTGGCGTTCGCCCTCGCTGCTGATTGTCTGGCTTGCGCTGACGCTGGCGGTGGCCTGCGTGCTGGCGCTGGGGTCGATCAGCGATCGCATGGAAAAAGGGCTGAATCAGCAGAGCCGTGATTTTATGGCCGGCGACCGTACGCTGCGCAGCAGTGATGCAGCGCCAGAAGCCTGGCTGGCAAAAGCAGCTGAAACCGGTCTGACGGTCAGCCGTCAGCTGACCTTTATGACCATGACCTTTGCCGATCAGTCACCGCAGCTTGCCTCAGTAAAAGCGGTGGACGATCGCTACCCGATGTTTGGCACGCTGCAGACGCAGCCGCCAGGGCTGAGGCCGCAGGCGGGTACCGCGCTGGCCGCACCGCGCCTGATGGCGCTGCTGAACCTGAAAGTGGGCGACACGCTGGAAGTGGGTGACACCCAGCTGCGCATCAGCGGCGAGGTGATCCAGGAGCCGGATGGCGGCTTTAACCCGTTTGAGATGGCGCCGCGTCTGCTGATCAATCTGGCGGATGCCGCCAAAACCGGTGCGATTCAGCCGGGCAGCCGCATCACCTGGCGCTATAAGTTTACCGGTAATCCCGATCAGCTGGCCAGCTATGACCGCTGGATTGAACCGCAGCTGAAGGCGGACCAGCGCTGGATCAGCGTGGAGAACTCGGAAGATGCACTGGGCCGTTCGATGCAGCGCGCGCAGCAGTTCCTGCTGCTCTCGGCCTTGCTGACGCTGATGCTGGCGATTGCGGCCGTGGCGGTCGCAATGAGCCACTATTGCCGCAGCCGCTACGATCTGGTGGCAGTGCTGAAAACCCTGGGTGCGACGCACGGCGCGTTGCAGCGGCTGATCATCGGTCAGTGGCTGGCGGTGCTGCTGCTGGCGGCGATTGCCGGTGGTCTGGTGGGGCAGGGCGTTGAAGCGATCCTGATGGCGATGCTGAAACCCGTGCTGCCTGCCAGCTTACCGGCGGCGAGCGTCTGGCCGTGGATCTGGGCGGTGGGATCGTTGTTTGTGATTTCGCTGCTGGTGGGTCTGCGCCCTTATCGTCTGCTGCTGGCGACACAGCCGCTGCGGGTGTTGCGGCGCGATGCGGTGGCGAACCTCTGGCCGCTGAAGATCTATATTCCGGTGATGATTGCTGTTGTGGTGACGCTGTTAGCGCTGCTGGTTGGCGGCAGTAAAATGCTCTGGGCGCTGCTGGCGGGTGTGGTGGTGCTGGCGGGATTGCTGGCACTACTCGGCTGGGGAACCCTGCTGCTGCTGCGTCGGCTGGTAGTGCGCAACCTGGCGTTACGACTGGCGATCAACCGGCTGCTGCGCCAGCCCGGCATGACGCTGAGCCAGCTTGCGGCCTTTTCGCTGTCGTTCATGCTGCTGGCGCTGCTGCTGGTAATGCGTGGCGATCTGCTGGATCGCTGGCAGCAGCAGTTACCGGCGGATAGCCCGAACTTCTTCCTGCTGAACATGACGGCAGATCAGGTGCCGCAGGTGCGTGATTTCCTGCAGTCGCATCAGATCACGCCCGGGACCTTTTACCCGATTGCGCGGGTGCGGCTCAGTGAACTCAACGGCAAACCGGCCGATCCGAAGCTGGATAATGCCCTGAACCGTGAGCTCAACCTGACGGAACTGGCCGATCGCCCGGATCATAATCCGCTGGTGGCAGGCAACTGGCCACCCAAAGCGGGTGAAGTGTCGATGGAAGTGGAGCTGGCCGATCGGCTGGGGCTGAAGCTCGGCGATACCCTGACGTTCGATGGCGATACGCAGACCTTCAGCGCGCGCATTACCAGTTTGCGTAAAGTGGACTGGGAAAGCCTGAAGCCAAACTTCTTCTTTATCTTCCCGCCGGGCGCGCTCGACAGCCAGCCGCAGACCTGGCTCACCAGCTTCCGCATGGAGGCGAATCCTGTTCTGCTGGCGCAGCTTAACCGTGCTTTTCCGGCGCTGAGTCTGCTGGATATCGGCAGCATTATGCGGCAGATCGGCCAGGTGCTGGCGCAGGTCAGCCAGGCGCTGGAGATCATGGTGGTGCTGGTGACTGCCTGCGGCGTGTTACTGCTGCTGGCGCAGATTCAGGTCGGTATGCGCCAGCGGCGTCAGGAGCTGGTGGTCTATCGCACGCTGGGTGCCGGTAAACGCCTGCTGCGCACGACGCTGTGGTGTGAGTTTGCATTGCTCGGCGTGGTCTCCGGCGTGGCAGCGGCGATGGGGGCAGAAGCGGCACTGTGGGGATTACAGACTAAGATTTTCGACTTCCCGTGGCAGCCTGACTGGACCCTATGGCTGGCGCTGCCGTTGTGTGGCGCGCTGCTGTTATCGCTGTGCGGTGGCTGGCTGGGGATCCGATTACTGAAAGGGAAGGCGCTGTTCAGGAAGTTTGATGCGGCGTAAGGGAGTGTAGGCATAAGGCTGCACTAAGCCCGCCTTTGACCTTCATCCAGATCGCACCCATCACCAGCAAGCGGGTAACGGGAAACGAAGAGCAAAGCGTCACGCGCCAGGGATGGCGCGTGCCGAGCTGGCAGGGATGCCGTTTTTGCGTCTTTGCGATCGTTTCCCGTTACCGGCGTCTCCCTCTGACTTAAAGGCGACTGCTCAATCGCTCTAAGCTGCCTGGTAAAGCCATCATCAGACTCAGGTGCGGGAAACTACAGCTTTTCAACCGCCCAGGCGATGCCGCTGGCGTACGCTTCCGGTAGCTGCGGCACCAGCGCATTAAGGGCAGCCCTGAGCCGTTCTGTATCGCTGTCGGTCAGATTCAGATGGCCCACTTTACGACCCGGGCGCACCTCTTTGTCATACCAGTGCAGATGCACCAGCGGCTGCTGCAGCCAGCTGAGATTCACGTCAGTGCCAATCAGATTGACCATCGCCGACGGCGCAAACACCACCGGCTGCGGCAATGCCAGGCCAAGAATGGCGCGCAGATGCAGCTCAAACTGGCTGATCGACGCACCGTTCTGCGTCCAGTGCCCACTGTTATGGACGCGCGGCGCCAGCTCATTGATCAGCAATCCGTCTGGCGTAACGAAACACTCCATCGCCATTACGCCGACGTAGTTCAGTTCCTGCATGATCGCACTCAGCATCGCTTCGGCCTGCTGCTGCTGTGCCTGATCCGCCTGCGGCAGCGCGACGCTGGTGCGCAGAATGCCATCCTGATGGAGGTTATGTGTCAGCGGATAGAACACCACCTGACCATCGTGACCGCGCGCCCCCACCAGTGACACTTCACCGGAAAAGTTGATGCCCTGCTCAACGATGCATTCGCCGTAGCACGCTTCCGGCAGGGTGTGAGTCTCATCGGCACGCAGACGCCACTGACCCCGGCCGTCGTAACCGCCGGTGCGGCTTTTCACAATCGCTAACTCGCCCAGCCAGTCGAACACCGCTGGCCATTCGCTTTTATCTGCCAGCAACTGCCACGGCGCGGTGGCCAGTCCCAGCTGATCCAGCAGCTGTTTCTGCGTCAGACGATCCGCCAGACGCGGAAAGATATCGCGGTTAACAAAGGCCGGATGGCTGGCCAGCTCACGCGTCAGCGCCGTCTCCGGCCACCGTTCGATTTCGGCGGTGATCACGCTGTCGGCGATAGGGAGCGCGGTAGGATCGGCGTCTAAGCCCACCGGATACACCGCGATGCCCAGGGGTTCACCCGCCTGACGCAGCATACGACCTAACTGGCCGTTGCCCAGTACGCAAACCGGCTTCATGCATCCACCCGCGGATCGGGATGATTCAGCACCTCATCGGTCTGGCTCTGACGCCAGGTGGTCAGGCGTAACGCCAGCGCACTGTCATGCAGCGCCAGAATCTGCGCCGCCAGCAGCGCGGCATTGGCTGCGCCCGCCTTGCCAATCGCCAGCGTACCGACCGGAATACCGCGCGGCATCTGCACAATCGAATAGAGGCTATCGACGCCGCTCAGTGCTGCGCTCTGAACCGGCACACCCAGCACCGGCACCAGCGTTTTTGCCGCCAGCATACCCGGCAGATGTGCCGCGCCACCTGCGCCAGCAATAATCACCTGAAGACCCTTGTCAGCTGCCGTTTCGGCGAAGCTGAACAGTTTATCCGGGGTGCGGTGCGCAGAGACCACTTCAACATCAAAAGGGACGTCCAGGCTGGAGAGAATTTCAGCGGCGAACTGCATGGTGGCCCAGTCACTTCTGGAACCCATAACAATGGCGATGCGGGCCGGGGCGTTGGATGACATGGGGTCAACTCCTGTGAATGAACAAACAGACCTGGCCGGGCGGACAGGTTTTGAAGGGCACCGAGAATAGCATGAGAAGCACGCAAGGAAAACGGTTGCGTCGGGCTTAAGGTCGTGGATTTAACCGCAGATTAAAAGTCGAAATGGATAAGCTGAATGCCACTGGCGTCGAGCTGGATCATGGAACCCCGGCTGTGCCAGGCACCCAGCACTGCGCGTTGCGCCGTTTCACCCTGCAGGCTCAGCGTATGAATCGCCGGGCGATGAGTGTGACCGTGGATTAACAGCGGCACCTGCTGGCGCAGCATAGTGGCGACGACCGCTTCCTGATTCACATCCATGATGGTCTGGGATTTATGCTGGTTGGCCTGTTTACTGTCGGCGCGCATCCGGGCGGCAATGCGTTTACGTATCCACAACGGCAACGCGAGAAACAGCCGCTGGATCCAGGGATTATGCACTTTGGCCCGAAAACGCAGGTAACCCGCATCGTCGGTACAGAGCGTATCGCCGTGCATGATCAGCAACCGATGGCCGTAGAGCGTCAGCACCTGCTCTTCCGGCAGCAGCGTCATGCCGCAGGCCTGCGCGAAGCGTCGGCCAATCAGGAAGTCGCGATTGCCATGGATAAAGTAAACCGGAACCGGCAGGGCGCGCAGGGCGCGGGCAACCTGCTGATGCAGCGGATTGGGATCGTCGTCGCCAATCCAGGCTTCAAACAGATCGCCGAGAATATAGAGCGCGTCGCAGTGGGGCGCTTCGCGCTGTAAAAAATGCAGAAAACCGGCGGTAATCGCCGGTTCTTCCTGACACAGATGGAGATCTGCGATAAACAGCGTGCGCGACATTACTCGCTGACGGTCACTTTCTGGATAACGACGTCGTCTTTTGGCACATCCTGGTGCATGCCGCTGCGGCCGGTAGAGACCGCTTTGATCTTCTCGACCACATCCATACCTTCAACCACTTCAGCGAATACGCAGTAGCCCCAGCCCTGAACGCTTTCGTCACGGAAGTTCAGGAAGTCGTTGTCAGCTACGTTGATGAAAAACTGTGCGGTCGCAGAGTGCGGCGCAGAGGTACGTGCCATTGCCAGCGTACCTTTGGTGTTTTTCAGGCCATTGCTGGCTTCGTTCTGAATTTCGGCTTTGGTTTCTTTCTGCTTCATGCCCGGCTCGAAGCCGCCGCCCTGAATCATAAAGCCGTTGATTACGCGGTGAAAAATGGTGTTGTCGTAAAAACCTTCACGGCAGTAATCCAGGAAGTTCTTTACGGTTGCCGGCGCTTTATCATCGAAAGTTTTGATTACGATATCGCCATGGTTCGTCTGGAAAGTTACCATTTTTGTCGTCCTGTAAAGGTTGTCATCAGTTGCTGAGGTCGCTCTGTCGATTGGCGTCCCCCTTTTTGTCGACCGTTCTTATATCATAATTTCCAATGACGCGTCAGCAGCGCGGCGCAGTTGGCTTGCTTTGCGTCGCGCGAGCGATAAAAATACGGCACAATGTCTGGATACTTAAAAGTGCCAACCACACGCGAAAACGGAACCGTTCAATGCTTAAGATTTATAACACCCTGAGTCGACAGAAAGAGGAATTCAAACCCATTCATGCCGGTAAAATCGGGATGTATGTTTGCGGCATCACGGTGTATGACCTCTGTCACATTGGTCATGGGCGGACGTTCGTGGCGTTTGACGTGGTGGCGCGCTACCTGCGTTACCTCGGTTATCAGCTTAATTATGTACGTAACATCACCGATATTGATGACAAAATCATCAGGCGCGCCAACGAAAACGGCGAGAGCATCGAAACTCTGACTAACCGCATGATTGGCGAGATGCACAATGACTTCGCCGCGCTGGGGATTCTGCCGCCCGATGAGGAGCCGCGCGCTACCCGTCACATCGCTGAGATTATCGAGCTGGTGGAAACACTGATCGCTCGCGGTCACGCTTATGTGGCGGACAATGGCGACGTGATGTTCGATGTGCTCAGCGACACCGATTACGGCGCGCTGTCGCGTCAGGATCTGGAGCAGTTGCAGGCGGGCGCGCGTGTTGAAGTCGCCGACGTGAAGCGCAACCCGATGGACTTCGTGCTGTGGAAAATGTCCAAAGCGGATGAGCCAGCCTGGTCATCGCCGTGGGGCAACGGTCGTCCCGGCTGGCACATCGAGTGCTCGGCAATGAACTGCAAACAGCTGGGCACCCATTTCGATATCCACGGCGGCGGCTCAGACCTGATGTTCCCGCACCATGAAAATGAAATCGCCCAGTCGAGCTGCGCCCATGACGGTCCTTACGTCAACTACTGGATGCACTCCGGCATGGTGATGGTTGATCGAGAGAAGATGTCCAAATCGCTCGGTAACTTCTTCACCGTGCGTGACGTGCTGCAACATTATGATGCGGAGACGGTGCGTTACTTCCTGATGTCCGGTCACTATCGCAGCCAGCTTAACTACGGCGAAGATAACCTGAATCAGGCGCGTGCGGCGCTGGAGCGTCTCTATACGGCACTGCGTCACACCGACAGCAGCGTGCCTGCCCACGGCGGCGAAGCGTTTGAAGCGCGGTTCCGCAGCGCGATGGATGATGATTTCAACACCCCGGAAGCCTATTCGGTGCTGTTCGACATGGCGCGTGAAGTGAACCGCCTGAAAAGTGAAGATGGCGCTTCAGCGCACGGGCTGGCGTCGAAGCTGCGCGAGATGGCCAACGTGCTGGGCATTCTGCAGCAGGACCCTGAGTTGTTCCTGCAAAGCGGCGCGCAGGTCAATGACGAAGAGGTTGCCGAGATTGAGCACTGGGTTAAAGCCCGTGCCGATGCGCGCGCCGCCAAAGCCTGGGCGGAAGCGGACATCGCGCGCGACAAGCTTAACGCGCTGGGTGTCATCGTCGAGGATGGGCCGCAGGGCTCCAGCTGGCGTCGAAAATAAACCGGAGAGGGCGAGCAATCGCCCTTTTTTATTATGGCGATTGAACAGATTCAGATCCGCGGCTTCCGCTCGATACGTAACCTGACGCTGTCGCTGCAGCAGCTGAATGTGGTGAGCGGTCCTAACGGCTGCGGTAAATCCAACCTCTACAAAGCGGTGCGGCTGCTGCATGAGGCGGCCAGCGGTCGCCTGGCACTGGCGCTGGCTGAAGAAGGCGGTATTCAGAAAGCGATGTGGGCGGGCGGCTTACGCCGGGGCGATCGCCGACACGATCCAAAGCGCCTGGAGCTGGCCGTGGTGATGGATGACATGGATTACCAGCTTGAGATTGGCTTTCCCGAGCCGCTGGTGACCAGCCTGTTTAATCTCGATCCGCTGGTGAAGCAGGAGCGACTCTGGCTGAGCGGTCAGCAGCGCCGTCCTTCCGCCTGTATTATGCAGCGCGAAAATCAGACCGCCTTTCTGCACAACGTTGAGGGCGAGCGCGTCGCCTATCCGGCGGTGCTGCATCCCGAAGAGTCGCTGTTTGGTCAGCTTGGCGAACCGCATCGCTATCCGGAGCTTTCGCAGTTGCGCGAACGTCTGCAGCAGTGGCGCTTTTACCATGAGTTTGCGGTCTGGCCTGGCTCACCGATACGGGCACCGCAGATTGGCGTGCGTGCGCCGGTGCTGAGCCATGATGGCAGCAATCTGGCGGCGGCCTGGGCGACCATTGTTGAGCGCGGTCATTCCGAACTCCTGTCTGAGGTGATGGAACAGGCGTTTCCCGACAGCCAGTTTGATGTCGATGTGCAGAATGGCCGTTTCCAGATGCTGATGTCGCGCCAGGGCATTCTGCGTTCGCTGGAGAGCGCGGAGTTTTCTGATGGCACGCTGCGGTTTCTCTGTCTGGTTGTCGCACTGCTCAGCCCGCGTCCGCCCGCCTTTATGGCACTGAATGAGCCGGAAAACAGCCTGCATGAAGATCTGTTGCCTGCGCTGGCGCGCTTAATCGCCGAAGCCAGCGAGTTCAGTCAGCTCTGGATCACCAGCCATTCACCCCGGCTCGCGACGTTGATAGCGCAGCATACGGCGGTGAATCATATTGCACTGGAACAGCGGGAAGGGGAGACGTGCGTAAAGGGGGATGAGCGGGTGTAACAGCGTCCCCGCAGGGACGCCCGTAAATTACTCGACCACAGTAATGCGGAAACCCGCGAATTCCACGGTCTGACCGGCTACGATTTTGCAGCGCTTGCGGGTTTCTACCGCACCGTTGACCTTCACTTCACCCTCGGCAATCACGACTTTCGCCTGTGCGCCGCTCTGAACCCATCCTTCCAGTTTCAGCAGGTCACACAGATCGACGTGCGGGAATTTACCCAGTGAAAAACTTGTCATTTATACTACCTCTTTATCATGAAACTCTTCGCACGCCTGCAGCGTGTTTTGAATCAGTGTTGCTACTGTCATCGGACCCACACCGCCAGGCACCGGGGTAATGTAGGAGGCGCGCTCGGATGCACTGTCAAAATCAACATCGCCCACCACTTTGCCGCTCTCCAGCCGGTTAATGCCCACGTCGATGACGATGGCGCCCGGTTTGATCCATTCACCCGGAATAAACCCTGGCTTACCCACTGCAACGACCAGCAGATCGGCATGCTCAACGTGATGGCGCAGATCTTTGGTAAAGCGATGAGTGACGGTCGTGGTGCAGCCCGCCAGCAGCAGTTCCATACTCATCGGACGACCAACAATGTTGGATGCGCCAACCACCACGGCATTCAGGCCGTAGGTGTCAATGTTGTAGCGCTCCAGCAGCGTCACGATACCGCGTGGCGTGCAGGGACGCAGGGTTGGCGCACGCTGACACAAACGACCGACGTTATAGGGGTGGAATCCATCGACATCTTTATCAGGCGTGATGCGCTCCAGCACTTTGACATTATCAATGCCGGCTGGCAGTGGCAGCTGCACCAGGATGCCATCGATTTCGTCGTCCTGATTGAGCGCATCAATCAGATCCAGCAGCTCAGCTTCGCGGGTCGTGGCAGGCAGATCGTAAGAGCGGGAGTGGAAACCGACCTCTTCACAGGCGCGGCGTTTGCTGGCCACGTAGATCTGCGATGCCGGGTTTTCACCCACCAGAACCACTGCCAGACCTGGCGCGCGTTTTCCGGCGGCCAGACGCTGCTTCACTTTTTCCGCAACCTCAACGCGCACCTGCTGCGCAATCGTTTTACCGTCAATAATTTTTGCTGCCATCAGAGAGGAAATCCACTGTGTTGTGTTGAATCGGGGAAGGGGGCTATTTTGTCAGAAGCGCGGCGCGCTGTCAGTTACAGTTTCAGCCGCGTATGTGCTTTCCGGCTTTTTCGTCGCGACGAGTGCCAGCCTGCATGCGTATGATATCTGCAGGACAATCCGGGGACGATGTAATGATTTGGATAATGCTTGCTACTCTGGCGGTGGTGTTTGTCGCTGGATTTCAGCTGCTCACCGCTGGCTCACGCCACGCCGCTCAGCGGCTCAGCAAACGGCTGCAGCTGCCACCGGTACAGGTGGAATCAATGATCTCTATGATGGGGAAAGAGGCGGCGAAAGAGTTTACCGACTATCTCAGCAAGGATGATGAAACGCACCTGCATAATGGCGCAGCGGTACTGCTGATCTGGCAGGTGTTCATTGTTGACGGCAGCGAGGAGAACAGCCAGCGCTGGCATGCGATTCTCAGTCGTGCCGGTTTTCCACCGCTTATTAACCGCCAGCAGTTGCTGCTCGCGCTGGGCTTTCTGCGCCAGCTGGAGCCGGACATCCAGGCGCTGCATGCACTTCGTGAGCAATACAATGCGCGTTTCACATCACAAGGGATTGAGCTGGAAGGAGAATTTACCGACAACAGTAAACTCGTGTCGCTCAGCGAATGGCGCAGGCGTCACTGACGCCAATTGGTCATTACCGCAGCACTTCGCTGCGGAGAAACGGCAAAAACGTTGACGTACCCGCTTCCCGACGTATAATCCGTGCCATCTCCATGCGCCCTTAGCTCAGTTGGATAGAGCACCGGCCTTCTAAGCCGTAGGTCACAGGTTCGAATCCTGTAGGGCGTACCAAATAAAATCATCGACTTACGCCAGCTTTAATCCTACCTGATTATCTCCTTGTGTCGTATTTGTGTCTCTCTCACCCAAAAGTGAGTCAATTTTGCGCGCATGTTCGGTCAGGTGGTTAGGTGCGAGGTGAGCATACCGGCGCACCATTACGATACTTTCCCAGCCACCCATTTCCTGCAACGCGGAAAGCGGAACACCAGACTGTATCAACCAGCTCGCCCACGTATGCCGCAAGTCATGAAAGCGGAAGTCTTCTATGCCTGCCGCCTTTAGACCGATATTCCACGCCGTGTTATCATCACTGCGCATTTTCCTGCCTGCCGGCGCCAGCGTTCCGTCGCTGCGATGCTTCGCCTTGGTGTGTACGAACACCCAGCGTGAATGCTTCCCTATCTGTCCCTTCAGCACTTTGCATGCCGTATCATTCAGAGCCACGCCAATAGCCTTGCCCGCTTTGGCGTTCTCCGGATTAATCCAGGCGACCTTCCTTTGCATATCAACCTGCGTCCATTCCAGATCCAGAATGTTTGAACGGCGAAGGCCGGTAGCCAGCGCAAATATTACCACTGGCTTTATGCTTTCCGGCATGCAATCAATCAGCCGGTTCGCTTCCTCTCGCGTTAACAGCGGATGCGCTAGCTGTCAGGCTTCTTTGTTTTGATAACCGGCGCTGTCTTTATCCAGCCCCATTCATTTGCTGCTGCACGCAGCAGCGATTGCATAAGGGCTGCGCGGATGAGGTTATTCAGGCATTCACTATGCAGACACTTTTGAGTGAGTGGCGAAATATTACGCCACCCTTACTGGAATCTTATATAGCTGTGTAATAATGAACCTAAAACATTAGCTGGGATGAAAAATAATGGGATTTCAGTATTGGTTCACAGTATGTGCCGCCTTTATAGTTGGTCTAATAACGCTGGCTGAGTCTTTCATTTACATGCGTCGGGGAATCTATACCAAAACCTTTAAGGGAACGAGTCGAAAGGAATTCATCTACAAGGATGCCAAACCTATTGAATATTGGATCAGCACTATTCTTCATTTTGGAATTAGCATCATGATGATTGGGATCGGCTTCTGGCTCTTACAGGAAATCCCCGCAGTTAACCATTGGTACAATGAAATCCGCACAATGCCAGCATTTTGGTTTTAGGTCTCGTTCGCAGTTCAACATTTGCTTAGGAAAAACAACCTCATCGTTTACCCAATCTTAAACCTCTAACTTGCGGTTTTTTTATTGCCCGGAGAAAGCTATGGGCATTCAAGTAAAAGGCATTCAACTGGCTCAGTAGAACCTCAACACTCTGATTGGAGACATTTAGGGCTGAGCAGCGAGAAGTGTTTGAAGGGGATTAAAATTTGAATGGGTAATCCATATTTCGCATGATGGTTATAATCTTCAGGTAGCTATACCATTTTTGCTGCACAACTTTTAGGTGGCGATGATGAGATTCTTGTTAGTCTGGGGGAGCACTCAGGGAGTATTGGGCTCGAAGAGCCAGAATTTATGAAAAGACTAATGAAGTTGTTGCAACAAAGAATCGCTAGTGTCTTTCCATAAATTCATAAAGTGCATAATGGCATAGCCCACTCAGGTGGTTTTTTTGCTATCAGGTCTCAAGCATTGGGCAGATTGGGCCACTTCTTATAAGCGAAGATATAGAGTGCAAAGAAATGCAAGCCGGGGAATGATAGTAACAGAGCCATTTTCCATCCGAATCCCGCCTTTTGAGCCATACGAAAGCATGGAATAAACATAAAAAACCAGATTATGAACGTCATCGCTGCGAGTGGGTTTGGGTGTTCCATTGTGATTTCTCCATGATTTGCGTTCTCTGGTTTATCGGCAGGCGCGCTATGACTTTTAGCAAAATTGATCATTTTCCACTTTGTTTCGACTACTCCATGCGAGGATTTATCCCGTCTTTTATTTTGGGTATAGGGATATGAAGAAGCTGATTTTTGGTGCGGTTATTGCAACATTGCTTTCCGGCCGCGTCTACACAGGCACTAACTTCGACGAATCAAAGCTGAAGAAATGGATAAAGTAATTACCATTTCTCAAAACGGCTTAGCCGCTTTGTCTGACAACTACACCAACCTTGCGCGAGTGAATGATCAGGCTAAGCCCCTGAGGTCCTTCTGTTGGCCGTCGATGATCAGCTTCTTGAATGTCGCTTCGTTATCGTTGGTTAGCTTTGCGATATAGCCAGACACCGATAAAGGCTAGGAGAACCGAAAGCACTGCCTTAAGTGCAATCACTGTGAATTCGAAACTATCCATAGCGCCTTCACCATCACCGCTAATGTGGCCTTCTACCAGGGATCTGATGATGCTTTCAGGTTTGAGAAACCAGGTTGCGGAGAAGATTATAATAAATATCAGTATTTTCATCGCACTACACACTTTGTGAAATCAGGAACATCAATGCGGCCGTATGCTGGTAATCCTCCTTTCATAAAGCCAAGTCCCATTCTTACGGCTCCTTGATAGCTGCCCTGATATCCCTTCCGACCAACGAGTCTATTGGTTATCCCTTCTGTACAGCGCCCACTCCTCGATGCGCTCCCCGCCTGGCAGAGTACAGTAACCTGATTCACCATCCGGGCCCTTAACTATGTCCAGCTTGCCGCCCATCTTTTCACAATACACAGAGGCTGGGTTAGCCATGCCCACAGCGTGTTGTCTGTCATTATGGGGTACACAGGCTGTGAGTAAAAAAGTGGTCGCTACGATTGTAATTGTTTTCATTTTTAACCTTATCTGAAGAGATTGACGAGGGTTAATCGTTATATCCACGCTGCTTCATCTCGCGCTGGTTTGTCTGTTTAATTAACCGGCTGTTGTGACCCTGGGTAGCCATTGAAATCAGATCATAACCCGGGCTTAATCCCGCCAGTTAGTGTGGATTTATACCTACATCGTGTTCATTAGGTGCATTACCTCTATCCCTTACCTTTGGGATCGCATCTCATCAGGGTACAGCCAGAGCTGCGTTGGCCACATCAACCGTCTTTCAGCAGCTGTATTGCTGGCCGCTTATTTGTCAGTTGTAACAGGCGCATTGATAGAGCACTTAAGGAGGGCAGCCAACGCGGGATTAACGGGTTACACCACAGCAATGACAGTAGCCTAGACAATTTCATCGGGCGGTACCGGTGCCGCCCATGTAAAGAGGAGGGTTAGCATGGCTCAGGTACACTGTGCTATATTTTGCTCGTATCGCAACGGCATTCAGGATGAATCAGATGAGCGAATTTGAGCAAGAACTCTATAATAACGGCTTCTCCGATAAAGAGATCGGTAAACTCAAAAGTATTATAAAAAAAGACGAGTCAAAAAAAGATACACTTCAAAGCCTCGTGATTGATCTAAGTAAACGCTTCTGGGGCGGCGTTATTGCTCTTATTATTTTGATGCTTATTGGGCTGGGTGGCATTTTCAATGCAGATGCTTCAAATGCTATTCCATATATTGTTGTTCTGACGTTTGCATTTCTTGTGATCTATTTTGTTACACCTCTCAACCTAGCATGGAAATCATATAAATTTACCAGAGAATGTAAGCGCTAATTTTTATCCAAAGTTAGTTATCTGATTCCTGTTTCTGGCACTTATTTATAGTAGTACGATCCTTACAGGAACATAGTGTGTACATCGATAATCTGTATTTTTCGATAACAATCTGATAATAAACATTTAATAATTCTTCAGAAATCATTCCAATCTATAGATTATCTGTAATCTCATTATAAAAGGCGATTAAAACGGGGGAGCGCTACGCTAGCGGGGCAAAAGATCCTTTAAATATAGAAACGCGGATAATTATTGCCAGCAATACTGATCTGCCGCTCCCCAACCAGAAGCGGCATCCTTTTACCTCAACGCCACTAACCCGCAACCACACCCGACAAAGCCAGAACCTGCTTCTGTTTCCTGGCGGGCAGCTTATTCAGCTGCGCTAACGCGTTAACCAGCTGCTCATCGACCGGCTCTGGTGGTTTGACCGTCAGCACAATACGGCCCGCCGTGACTTTTACTTCTACTTCGGTGCCGGTGGTAAATCCGGCGGCAGCCAGCCACTGGCCTTTCATGATAATCGACGGAATACGCGCGTAACTGGGATACCGGCTGGCGTAACTCACCGTTAATTTGCGCTGGGAAACGGAAGGGTCTTCTGAATTTAAACCAACTGCATTACACTCTGAATCAGTCATGATCTCTATTCTCACTCAATAGTGGTTGTGATTAGCGATACAGGGGTGCTCCAACACCTCTGTATCGCGCTAAATACCTGTACATATAATCAACTATTGCAGGAAAAGTCCAGCTGAAAATCGATGTAAATCAGTGACTTTAATCATCTGATAAACAGCGAGTTTTACGATAACGATCTCAAAAAAATGCAATTAACTGAAAGCATTCATTGTTCGGAATACAAGAAAAGTCACAGGCGATATCTCGTCATAAATATCTGTCATTAGCCGCATACATTAAGTCCGAAATTAGTAACATGCGCTTAACCCGCAGTGTGCTTAAGCAGAAAGTCGATTAACGTTTTTACTCTTTTCGTTTTACCCGCGCTTTTAGGATAATAGAGATAAACCGGCGGATAAGTTTTCCAGTAACGCTCCATCACCGGAATAAATGCCTCTTTATCCGGCTGTAAATTATGAACCGGTTCAAACAGTCGCCCGATACCCAGCCCGTTGCGAATGCCATCAGCCATCACCTCAATATCATTACTCATCAACTGACCCGGCATCTCAACGGTCAGCTGTTCGCCATGATGATCCAGAATCAGCGGCAGAATACGATTATTGGTGATAAACCGGTAACCGATAAGCCGGTGCTGATGCAGGTCAGACGGAGACTCTGGAATACCGAACGCTGCCAGATAGGCAGAAGAAGCATACAAACCTTCGCGAAACGGCTTCATCAGCGGGCGCGCCACCACGCCACCTTCCAGAATGTCGCCAAACCGGATCCCCAGATCAAAACGTTCATCAATGATGTTCACGGTGCCATCGTATACCGAAATTTCCAGCTGAATACCGGGATATTGCTGGCAGAAATCGGCCATCGCAGGTTTCAGCACCAGCAGATAGGCAAAGCGCGAGAGAGTGATTCTTACCAGTCCCGACGGTTCCTGATTCTGGTCACGGATGCTTTCCAGCGATTTTTCCAGCGAGGCTACCGCTGCTGAGGTTTGTTCCAGCAGCTGCTGTCCGGCATCGGTCAGCTCAATCCTGCGCGTGGTTCGCACAAATAGCGGATGACCGATGTGCGCTTCAAGTAGCTTCAGCGCCTTACTGACAGAGGGGGGAGTAATCTCCAGTTTGCGCGCAGCCGATGAAATATTTCCTTCGCGGGCAATGCTCTGGAAGATGCGTATCTGGTTATAGATGGCGTTGTTCACGGGATAATCCTGACACAATCGGGCTGCTTATTATTAGCCGCAGACTAAATATCTTTGAGTCAATAGTGGCCTAATCTTCACTAAATCGCGAGCATATACTCCTTATCAGTTCCCCTGGCCGTGAATCTCAGGAGATTGATATGCGAATTTTGTGTCTGGATAAACCCGCCCCCGATGCCACGCTGGAAAAGTATCACCCTCATCTGGCTGCCGAAGCTTTCCATGCCTGGAGTCTGTATAAATCCGGTGCGCTACGCGATATTTACTACCGACAGGATCGACCCGGTGTCGCGATCTTCCTTGAATGCGACTCGGTGGAACAGGCTCAAAGCCTGCTGGCTGACTTTCCGCTGGCAAAATCCGGTCTGCTGAGTTTTGACTGCATCCCGTTAGGTGCATTCACCAACTGGGAAAGCCTGTTCGCTGCAGAGTATAAGCCTCAGCAAGAGGGCGCCACCCAATGATCAGTCGCAAACCGCCACCGTGTGTTATCACCAGTCATCCGACAGGTGTCAGGCAGGCGGCGCAGTAAAAACGCCGCGTGAAGCGCTAACGGCAGGAAAGGCGGATGCAGTAGCGAGTGGATTTGATTAAACGGTGCCGGACGGCAAAAAGTACCCAGCGCGTGATGGCATCGCCAACGCCTTGCCATCTGTTAAAAAAAGATGATTAAAAACTGAAAATGAAAAATATATTAATTATTTCCGGTCATCCTGACCTGAGCCATTCGGTCGGTAATGCTACCATTCTTAATGAAGTCGCTTCTGCGCTGCCTGATGCTGAAATCCGTCGTCTGGATGCACTTTATCCGGACAACAATATCAATGTCAGCGCCGAACAGGATGCACTGCTGAAGGCAGATATTATCGTCTGGCAATTTCCCTTCTCCTGGTATTCGCTGCCAGGCCTCATGAAGTTATGGCTGGATGACGTATTTGTTCATGGGTTTGCGCACGGATCAACGGCCAGACTCGGCGGTAAAAAACTGATCCTCTCCTTCACCACTGGCGCACCGCAGGCGTTATACGCGGCAGATGGCGTCTTTGGTCATCAGCTGGAGGATTATCTGATTCAGTTTGAAACCACCGCCCGACTCTGCAATCTGGAGATGCAGAAACCGGTTTATACCTGCGGGATAAGCTATGCCAGTCGTAATGAAACTATTATCACGCAGCAAATTGCTGCAGCAAAGCAACACGCGTCGCGATTAATTGCTCAACTTAATGCGGAACTCACGACGGCTTAATAGCCAGATGAAACAGAAATCGCGCCGGTTAATGCACCGAATGAATCGCAAATCACCTCATCCGATAATTAAGGCAGACCGTGAACAATATTACCGCTCTGACTCTGACTCTGCTGATGGCCGGCCCGGCATCGGCAGCCGCTTTAACAGAACCCACAAACCGTGTCATTAATCTGCATGAAATGGAAATTAAGGCCGGGAAAAACGGACAGTACGATGAAGTTGCCAGAGATAATATTACCCGTTCGCTGGCAGAGCAACCAGGTACGCTGGCGATGTATTCACTGAAACATAAAGAAAATGCTCATCAGGCTTATATGATTGAAATTTATGCGAGTGAAGAGGCATACCAGCAACATCTCAGTTCTGAGCCGTACCGGTCTTTTATTACACGCGCACCTGATCTTATCGGCCAGAAAAAGAGCACTGTGCTGGAGCCGCAGTTTTTGGGTGATAAACCCTTCGTACAGAATAAAGAAACCATCAATAACCTGGTGATTGTTGACGTGAAACCGGCCGATCAGCAGGCATTCCGCGATATTGTGCTGCCTGAAATGGCGGAATCACTGAAGGTGGAACCGGGCGTACTGGCGATGTATGCCGCGACCGATACGAAAAACAGATATCGCTGGTTCTTCTATGAAATCTACGCCAGTGACGCCGCCTATCAGCAGCACCGCGAAACGCCCCATTTTCGCGACTATATCCGGCTGACAGCTGAGATGACCGACCGCAAAGAGGCGATCCCCGTGGTGCCAGCTCTGCTGAAAAACCGTGGCGCTCTTAACTCTTTTGTTAACTGACCTTTACCAGGGAGCTGATCAGAGGATGAAAAAAGTGATTGCCGCCGCCGCGATCTCCATGATGCTGGCCGACCTGGCCGCTGCTGAACCCAAAAGAGGTGAAACTATGTTGAACGTCAATCCATCCAGCCTTTCGGTTGCCGACATTGAGTCCGTCTCTCCCGCACTGGCTCGTTTCGGACGTGAAGCGATAACCGACGATCTCTGGAAACGCGATGCACTTTCGATCCGTGACCGCAGTATCGTCACGCTTGCCATTCTCATCGCCCGCAACCAGCCTGCTGAGTTACAACATTACGCTGGTGTGGCGCTCGACAGTGGAGTGACGCCTGCTGAAGTCTCCGAAATAATTACTCACCTGGCGTTCTATTCCGGCTGGCCTAATGCGATGTCCGCAATTGCGGTGACCAAAAATGTGTTTCAGGCGCGAGGCATTGGTGCCGATCAACTGGCCGAAGCCTCTCCGGCACTGCTGCCACTGAATCAGACAGCAGAACAGCAGCGTTCTGCAACGGTGGAGAAAAATGTGGGGCCGATCTCGCCCGGGCTGGTCAGATTCACCGCCGATCCGCTGTTTCTCAATCTGTGGCAGCGGCCAGCGCTAAAGCCTCGTGACAGAAGTCTGGTGACGGTCAGCGCGCTGATTGCTTCGGGACAAAGTGCGCAAATTAGCTACCATCTCAACCGGGCGATGGACAACGGATTGACGGCTGAAGAAGCGGGCGAGATTATCACTCAGGCCGCGTTCTATGCTGGCTGGCCAAATGCCTTTTCAGCGGTTCCGGTGGTGGGGGAAGTGCTGCGGGATCGCGCAGCAAAACAGGAATAACCCGCAGCGGGTGAGGATCTCAGGTTTTACTTCACCCGCCGTTTCTTATGCCCGCCGGATACCGACAGAGATCCGGCAAAGTGCTGCGCCATTCTGGTGGTTTTTTCCCTCCCGCCGCAATGCCATGATGACCGCTTCAAAACCTCCGCTCACGACCAACCCGCCACCGGGCATAAAAACAGAGAGCACCGCGTCATGGAAAGTAAAAATCTGACAGATATTGCTGAAGACGTTTCATACGGTGTGAAATATAAAGTAGTAATAAAGGAAGAATGGGCAGGGAAGCACGCAGGATTTATTTAACAGAATAAATGAAATAAGCCGTGGCGGGCGCCACGGCTAATGTTTTATGCAGACTGCCACTCACTTTCAACATCCGCTTTGGCTTTAGAAAGGATGACTTTATTATCATCAACTTCTTTCACCCAGCTGAATGGAATAATGTGGTGTTTGCCGCCCGCTTCAGGATCGCTTTTCGCCAGCTTAATTTTGTCGTCGCCTTCGAAATGGTCGACAATACCGACATGTTCGCCATTCACATCAACAACCTGCGCGTGATCTAAAATCTCTGATTTATCTACCATGGTGGCTTAATCCTTATATTTAATGAGTTCAGTTGCCCTCAGACAAAACAAGCCTGGTTGTTAAATGCTGTTTTCGCCAGGAGATTAACAAAATGAAATAGTTCAGTGAGCTGGACCTGGTCGTTGTTATTTATTGCCGGCAGGAGAATAAAGGGCATATAAGCGAAACCGCAAACAGAGCCGGAGTGTCTGCAGCCACGGGTCTGCTGACCTCACTGCCTGCCACATCGGCATCATCAGATTTGCCGCAATCGTCTGCCGCCCGTTCACCAATCAACGCTATGATAATCAGGTCAATCGCCACACCGCAGATCGGCCAGCACGCGGGCGGTTTAACTTACCCAAAGGAGTGCCTATGACAGCAGTCAGTTCCATTACCACTGAAGGTGGCGTCTGGATTAATCAGCCGCCGGTACACAGTCTGGATGGCGATACGCTGAGGTTCGAAACCGCGCTCAACAGCGATTTCTGGCAGCGTACCTGGTATGGCTTCGAACGGCACAGCGGCCACGCTTTTGGCTTCTGGGTGGAAAACGACTTTACCGTTCAGGTGCAGGTGAGGGCGGATTTCAGTCAGCTCTACGATCAGGCCGGGCTGTTTATTCAGGATAACGAAACGCACTGGGTTAAGGCGGGCATTGAGTTTAACGATGACCAGCCCGCCATTGGCAGCGTGGTGACGCGCGAGTTTTCCGACTGGTCTACCGGTGTGTTTCCCGGTGATGCGCGACAGTTCTGGCTGCGTGCCACGCTGGAAAATGCGGCCTTAAGAATTCAGTACTCCACCGACGGCGTGAGCTGGCCGCTGTTACGGCTCTGCCCGTGGCCCGGTCAGGCACGGCGGTTTGTCGGAGTGATGGGCTGCTCGCCTGAACGTGAAGGGCTGGCGATGAGTTTTACGGACTTCGCTATTACTCCACCGCTCGGCAAAGCACTGCACGATCTCTCCTGACCCAGGCGGCGCATTGCATATCGTCGCAGAATCGGCTTAATTGTCAGGTCAGAATTTGCGGTGACGCGTCGCCCGTGCAAGACGACGCCTTTACAGGGAAAGCTATGCGTTGCGCCACCTCGTTTATCCCGCTGCTGGTCATCAGTTGCTGCGCCGGATGGGCACAGCAGGCCACTGCCGATACCGTCTGGCTGAATAATGGCGATCGGCTGACCGGCACGATTCGTTATCTCAGCGACGGCAAGCTGGGGATAGAGACACACTACGCCGGTACCGTCACGCTGGACTGGAGTGCGGTCAGTACGCTTGCCAGCGAGAATCCGGTGAATGTCGAAAACAAAAAGACCGGCGAACATTATCAGGTGCGGCTCTCCTCATCCGATCCCGGCTATGTCTGGGTGGAACGCAACGAGCAGGAGCAGCAGGTTTCGCTGCGACGCATTGATGAGTTTATGAAAGCCAAAGTCCGCAGCGATCAGCTCGCCTGGACCGGCAACATCGATGCGGGCGTGAAGGTCAAAAAAGCCTCGACCAAAACTGACGACTACAGCTTCGCGCTCAACACCAAACTGAATCAGGGAAAATGGCGTCACGATATCGGTGCGACCTACAATCGCGAGCAGGAAAACGAGAACATCAATACCGATAACTACAGCCTGCGCTACGCCTTTGACTATCTGGTCAGAGAGCAGTTCTTCTGGCAGACCCGCGCCACCTACAAGCGCGACTGGGTGGAGAATCTGTCACGTCAGGCGCTGATCGGCACCGGGCCTGGTTATCAGTTGTGGGATACCGAACTCAGCGCGTTCTCACTCTCGGTGCTGGGCGGTGCCTTTGAGTATGGCTACAGCGATGACCGGGAAGAGCGGCACTTTGGCGGTTCGCTGCGCTGGAACTATCAGCGCTATCTGCTGGGCAAGTCGGTCACGCTTTACAGCAACGGTGATGTTGGCCATTCGCTGGATGATGACGGCGTATTTATGCTGGATGCCGAAGTCGGGCTGCGCTACAGCCTGACTTCGTGGTCAACGCTGCACGTTGGCTATCACCGTAATCTGGTCAGCGGCATACCCGATACCCTGAACGAAGGCATTTTCTCCACCGGATTAGGGCTGAAGTGGTAAGCCGCTGATCGAACAGCGTCGCAGCAAATCCTTACGGTTTTTATCCGGTTACAGGCGCGGGATTGGCTAAGCTGCATGTATTGTCACAACGGGAAAGCAGAAGATGATCGTAAGCAGCAGGGTGTATCGTCCGGGATGCGCGGGCGAAGAGGTCGAAGTCGATGATATCAGTGAAGTGATCAAAGAGCCTGAGGCGTTTATCTGGCTCGGGTTGTGGCAGCCAGACGCTGAGTTTATGGCGAAGATTAAAGAGGAGTTCGGACTTCATGAACTGGCGGTTGAGGATGCGCTCAATGCCCATCAGCGACCTAAAATCGAACATTATGGCGAATCGCTGTTTATCGTGGTGAAAACGGTGTGCGCTAAGGATGACAGCTGCGAACTGGGCGAAACGCATCTTTTTGTCGGAAAAAACTTCCTGATCAGCATCCGTCACGGCGCCTCTGAAAGCTACACCCCAGTGCGGCAGCGGGCGGCTGAAAACCCGGCGCTGCTGAAGTTTGGTCCCGCTTATCCGCTCTATTGCCTGCTCGATTTTATTGTTGATCGCTATGCCGAATTGTCCACTTCACTGAATGAACGGGTCGGGCAGATGGAGAACGATCTCTTCACCAGTGAATTTGACCGCAAGTCGGTGCAGTCGGTCTACACCGTGCGGCGTCATCTGCTGAAACTGCGCAATGCGGCGCTGCCCGTGGAGGAGATCTGCAATCAGCTGATCCACCTGCATGAAGATCTGATCCCGCGTCCGCTGCGCGCCTACATCCGCGACGTGCAGGATCACGCCCGCCATGTCGTCACCGACGCGGAAGATATGCGCGAAATGCTGACCAGCGCCATGCAGGTCAATCTGGCACTGGTGACGGTGCAGCAGAATGAAGTGGTGAAAAAGCTGGCGGGCTGGGGTGCGATCCTGGTGATCCCGACCGTGGTCTTCAGTATGTATGGCATGAACTTCGAGCATATGCCGGAGCTGAAGTCGCTGTATGGCTATCCGCTGGCGGTGGGGCTGACCCTGCTGGCCTGCGGCGGGCTGTGGGCCAAACTGCGTCGCTCCGGCTGGCTGTAAACGGCAGGATGCGGTGCCAGATTGTCCCGCTGAAAAGGTCACGACCCGCCAGATAGTGAACCGATACTGTCTGGCTATGCTTAACGCAGCGTGCAGTTTTTGTTCCTGAGCCAACAGTGTGTGAGGTCACGGTGAAAAAAGAGGATAGCAGCGGTCAGGCAGTACCGATTCAGGAAAACCTCCGCTGGGTACGCCGTGAATGGCTGATTCAGCGTATCGGTGAATACGTCCTGATTGCGCTGGTGATTCTGGGTGCGTGCGGACTCTTTTCCAAAGGCGTGCTGAGTAACGGCAGCGCCCGCTCGCCGGACGGGACCATCCAGGTGGAGTATGAACGGTTTGGCCGGGTTGAGAGCAATATGGATATGCGCATTCGCTACAACGCACCAGTAGCCGATCATTTTACCGTTACGATTGGCGGTGGCGCCCTGGATAACCTGCAAATCCAGACGCTGCAGCCTCAACCGCTGGAGGCGGTGACGATTGGCAGCGATCTGCGGCTGACCTTTTCGGCCCGCAACACCGGACCGGATCACGCGATCTGGCTTGGCCTACAGCCGCGCAATGCGGGCCGCATTCACGTCACTATTCACGGTGACGGCCATGCTCCGGCCCGTTTTACCCAATGGATTTATCCCTGACAGAGGCGCTTTATGGAAACGGTATTACGTGCTGCAGCGATCTACCTGGTGCTGATGGTCGTGTTTAAAATTGCCGGCAGACGCACTCTGTTGCAGATGACCTCTTTCGATCTGATTCTGCTGTTGATCATCAGTGAAGCAACTCAGCAGGCGCTGCTGGGCGACGATTTTTCTGTTACCGGCGCGGCGCTGACTATTATCACGCTGGTAGCGATTGATATCGTGCTGGGCAAACTGAAAAGCCGCTTTCCGGTGGTGGAGCAGGTGATCGATGGCGGCCCGGTGATCCTGGTCGAGAATGGTAATCTGCTGACTGACCGCATGAAGATGACCGGCATCAGTCCTGATGATGTGCTGGAAGCGGCGCGCTCCGGGCAGGGGCTGGAGCGATTTGATCAGATTAAATATGCGGTGCTGGAGGTTAACGGCCATATCTCGATTATTCCCCGAGCCGATAAAGAGTCCTGAGGGGCGTTCGCCCTGGCCTGACAGGAGAGCGCCCGTGCCGGAGCCGCGCAGGTTACACACGCCTGAAATATCCTCATCCCCTTGCTGCAGCAGGCCCTGAATGCATTACAGATCCTCATTGCGTCACGCTGCGCTTGTTATGCCGCTTCCCTTGTAATCCTGTCGATTTCGTTCAGACTGAGTATTCCACTCATGCTTTATCATCAGAGCTGGCCTGACTATCAATCAGCGTTATGCTTTTACAGTCAGGATTAAATGAATGAATTTACGCGATTTACCTTCTACCCGGTTACCGGCTGGCATATTGGTCCCCTGAATACCCATCAGGCACTGGTAGTGAAATTCGGTTATATCGATCCCGATGCCCCGCGTGAAAAGGGCCCGCAGGAGACCCTGTTTCTGGGTCTGACCCTCGAAATGGCGAAAAAGCTGGTCGCCAATCTTTCCGAACACATCGACTACGCTGAAAAAAAGAGCACCCAGCACTAGTTTCTCACCGCGATCGGTTACCACGCCCACCGTCGGGCTATTTTGCTGCGCTGTCGCCCGGTGCATAAACCCGCAGTGCACTGGCGATCAGGCGAAAATGCGCGGGTGTCTGACCGATAATCTCACCATCTGCATTGATGTAATGGGGACGGCGCGTCTCAATCGTCAGCTCCGTGGCGCTGAATGCCCGCACGTTACGCCAGCGACCGTGAGTGCCGCGCCGCAGAAAGGGCAGCAGCGCAATGAGCTGCCAGCTATGCTGCAGCTCCAGACTATAGACATCCAGTAACCCATCGTCTGGTGCGGCACGCTGTTCCACTGTCATGCCGCCCCCATAAAACCGTCCATTGCCCACCGACACCTGAACCGTTTTGATCGGCGTCCGATGGCCCTGATGCACCAGCGTAGCGCTGAAGGGACGGCTCTGCCGCAGCACCCGCAAAGCCGCCAGGGCATAACCGCCCACTCCCCAGCGTTTTTTCGATTCCGCCGTGAGGTTGCGCGCCAGTTCCACCGAAAAGCCGATGCTGGAGACGTTCAGAAACAGGTGCTGATTCACTTCACCCAGGTCCACTGCGCGCAGCTGCCCGTCAGCGATAATCTTTATCGCTGACTCCAGGCTGGCAGGAATGCCCAGCGTGCGGGCAAAATCGTTGGCGGTGCCCAGCGGTAAAATGCCCAGCGGCAGGCCGGTCTGCATCAGTCCCGGCGCGGCCGCATTAAGCGTGCCGTCGCCACCGCCGACGATCACCGCATCAACGCGATGGGCATACGCCGCGATTAATTCGCTGTAGCTGCGGGTATCATCTCCGGCCGGTTGCAGCAGGGTGAACCCGGCCTGAGCCAGCAGCGACTGTGCGCGGCTGGCCTCGGCGCGTCCTTTGCGCGAGCGCTGATTAATCAGCAGCAGGGCAGTTTTCTCCTGTTGAGACATACTTTTGCGTTATCCCGATGTCAAAATGGCTGTAACGAGACGGCAAGTACAGCACTGGCCTGACCGGTGAACAACCCTGCTTGCGCTACTTTACGTAACCTGTTGAGTGCCATAAGCGGCGATAAAGATCGTCTACACTGCTAAGGGTCAGATCCACACTGAGGAGTTGCGATGACAGAACACGAATTCAGAAAATTGTTAGCCGAACAGGGTTTTGACGAGCCTCTGTTGATTGAGCGTGCAGCCGCCGCCCAGCTTGATAATCATGTACATCCCTTTGAAGCACTGGCACTGATTCTGAGTGGTGACATCACCATCAGTACCGAACAAGGCGATACCACCTATCATCCCGGTGAGACATTTCATCTGCAGCCAAATGAACTCCATCGTGAGGCGTTCGGGTCGCAGGGCGTACGCTATCTGGCGGGACGTAAATATGAGTGACTGGCAATCAGCATGAAGGTTTCTGACGATCTTTTTACCCGGCTGTCACGCTCGCCGTTCCGCCAGCGCTTTCGTCTGGGACGCGCGGAATATGATTATGCGAGCAGCAAAGGCGAGCCGGTATTGCGCCAGCACGCCGCTGAGTTTGTGGCACAGCGGCTGGCGCCTGCGCAGCCTGAAAATGATGGCAAGCAGACGCCGATGCGCGGCCACCCGGTGTTTATCGCTCAGCACGCCACCGCAACCTGCTGTCGTGGCTGTCTGAGTAAGTGGCACAACATCGGACAGCACCAGCCGCTGAGCGCGGAGCAGCAGGCCTATATAGTGGCGGTGTTACTGCAGTGGATAACCCAGCAGATGCAGCAGCCTGCACCGCCTGCTCGCGTCACCCGAAGCCAGCCGAAACCGGATGATGATCCGCAACTCGCACTTTGGTAATGGACGAAAAAGCTACAGCCGGCGGCTTTTTCTGGTGAAAACTGGCCCTTTTTCATTCCTGGTTTATTCTTAAATCTTTCCTGGGAACACTATGCCAGGATTAAAACCTACACGGCAACGATTCATACAGAGGGAATTATGAAGAAATCAATTATTGCACTGTCTGCTATTTTGCTGGCCTCGCCGGTATTTGCTGCTACCACTACAGATAACACCGTTGCGGAAGCGCATAAAGGCGCCGATACCGCGAAGGAAAAACTGCATCAGACCCAGAACGAAGGCAAAGAGCTGAAGCTGAAGTCTGAGCACGCCGCTGAAGGCAAAAGCGATACCACCGGCAGTAAAATCACCGAAGGTACGCAGAAAGGCTGGCACAAAACCAAAGAAGGCACTGAGAAAGGCTGGGATAAAACCAAGCAGGGTGCTGAAGATCTGAAAAACAAAGCGACTAATTAATTCGCGGCTGTTTTCAGGTTAAAAAAAAGAACCCACCGAAAGGTGGGTTTTTTTATGGTTGGGAAATTCTGGCTTTGGATTGCTGCTGGATCGAGCCTGCTCAGGGTACTGGGTCAGATCGGAAAGACGCAAAGGCCGTCGTCCATGACATGCTCGGCCCGCGCCGTCCTGGCGCGGGACGCTTTCCTCTTCTGACCCAGAACCCTGCGCGTTGTGAGCTTATTCATTGCTGTCAGAGTAAAACTGATTCAACCAGGTAAGCTGTCTGTAACCCACTGAAAAGTAGGTTTTTTATGGTTGACTCAGATTACGCTTTCTTTTCCGCTGTTTCTTTCTCCGAGGCGGCTAACTCCGCGACTTTCCTTTCCGTCTCTGCAGCCGCATCGGCGGAGGCCGCCGCCGCTTCAGCCGCAGCCTCTGCCGCGGTATCGGACTGTTTCTTACCTTCTTCGATAAACTCTTCGTCGATGGCTTCGATGTTTTCGCGGTTATCGCGTCCGGAGAGCAGGTTCCAGCAGGCGATAAACAGAGCGGCAATCACCGGACCGATTACAAAACCGTTGATGCCGTAAATCTCCATGCCGCCCAGCGTGGCGATCAGAATCAGATAGTCAGGCATTTTGGTGTCTTTGCCGACCAGCAGCGGACGCAGGATGTTATCCACCAGTCCGACGATCACCACGAAGAAGCCCACCAGGAACAGCCCTTTCCACAGTGCACCGGTGGCGAAGAAGAAGATCGCCGCAGGCACCCAGATAATGGCGGAACCGACTGCCGGAATAAGGGAGAGGAAGGCCATCAGTGCGCCCCACAGCAGGCTGCCGTCTATACCGGTAAACCAGAATGCCAGCCCGCCGAGAATACCCTGAACAATACCGACCACCACCGTGCCTTTCACCGTCGCGCGCGCCACGGCCGCAAACTTCACCATCAGGTGATGCTTCACGTAGGTTGAGAGCGGCAGCGCTTCCAGGATCAGATGCACCAGATAGGAGCCATCTTTCAGCAGGAAGAACAGCAGATAAAGCATCACGCCAAAGCCGACGGTGAAGCTGAACGTCCCTTTACCGATGATAAAGGCGCTGCCTGCCACATACTGACCGCCCTTAAGGGCAAACGAGGAGAGCTTCTGCTGAATCTGTTCGGCGTTATCCAGGTTATTTTCAGCCAGATAATGTTTTGCCCAGCGCGGCAGATGCTGCAACAGATCGGCGAAGACCGCCGGGAACTGCGCCGAATTGGTCTGCAGTTTGTGATAGACCGCATTGGTTTCGACCACCAGCGATGAGGCGATAATGGCCAGCGGCGTGAACACAATCAGGCAGATACAGAGCAGGGTAATCAACGCGGCCAGGCCATTGCGTTCGCCCATTCGGACCCGCAGATACGTTTTCAGCGGATGGAAAATCACCGCCAGAATCGCCGCCCATAAAATCGGCGAGAAATAGGGCGAAAGCACCTCGAAAAAACCGAGGGTGGCGATAGCCAGAATCAAAATGAAAAACCCGATGTTCAATCCTTTAAAACGCATGGAAAAACCTCATCTCGAACAACTCTGATAAACCCGACGCGCGAATTTTCTGTGTCTGGCTTTGCTTATGCGGCGGCCTCGATCACTGATTATCGGTCAGGCTTTGCTTTTTAAACGCTGCTGATGACAGCATCATGCTGGCTAACTCTTTGAAAGGTCTGGCAGAAGTGATGAACGGGCAATGTGCGTTCGCTGCGTGACTTCCTATAGGTAACACGCTGCAACTGACAGCAGCGCGCTGAATCCTACATTAGCGTAGCGGTTTCGACCATTATTGGTAGGTCAGAGACTCATGATCCCGGGGGATGCTGCCGATAACAGTATTAACTGGATAAAAAACAGGCAATGAAAAATGAGTAAACAGAGCGTCTTAATCGTGCTGCTGACGCTGGTATTAACCGGCTGCGCCACCAAGCAGTATCCGCAGGCATCCGCGGTCACCCCGGAAGAGACGGCGATGCTGAATTGCAGCGCGCTGGATCAGGAGCTGGTGAAAGCGCACAGCGTGCAGAGTGATATTGAGCAGACCGGCCAGTTCGATGCACTGACCGTGCTGGGCTTTGTCGGGGATTTCGGGCTGGGCAATGGCATTGCGAAATACAATGCCAGCCAGAAGGCGGAGCGGCGACTGACGCAGTTGCAGTCGCTGAAAGCCGCGAAGTGCAGCCAGCGGCTTTCGTAGCGACTGCGCCGGGTCAGCCGAGCGTCCGTTCGCTGACATGCTGCAGCCGGACATTTTCGGCGGCGCGTTTACCGGCAAGGAAGGCGTGATCCGAGTTGTAATATTCCCACTCGCTGTAGCGGCCTGACAGATGAATGTCCTGGGTCAGCAGCCACTGGCGGATCAGCGCCACGTTAGCGCTGCGCGCATGGTCATAGACCACGTAGGCGTAGGGCATATCGACCTCTGAGGCACAGAGCAGCGGATCGTCCGCGGTGATCATGCCAACTCTGATGCAATCCTGACGGCAGCGCTCAATCAGCGCATCCCCCGCCAGCGGCAGCGGATTGGCCGCGTTATAGGTGATTTCGCAGGTTAAGCCGAAACCGCCCGGCGGGTTGCAGTGCGGACTCGCATTGCCCTGCACAAAGATGCGGTGAAACAGCGTATCGCCAGGATAGTAAATCCAGTGCTTTTCGGTCAGGTCGGCGCGGCCAATTCCCAGATTAACGCAGCGCACCGAGACAAACTGCAGCTGCTGCTGCGCCCGTTGCACACTCTCCGGCACTTCATCGCCCATCAGTTTTATCAGCTCCGGCAGCGGCATGGTGCTGATTAATTGCTCATAACGGTAGTGGCGACCATCTGCCAGCAGCGCGACGTGCGCCTGCGGGTAGAGGCGGGTCAGGGTGGCGTCCGTTTCCAGCGTACATTTCAGGTGCGGCAAAAAGCCGGACATCAGCGCCTGGAAGCCACCGCGCAGCGGATAGCCGAAACGGGCGTTGGGGCCAACCGGTTTCGCCAGCGGTTGCAGTGCGCCATCAATGATCTGCGCCAGATCGGGCAGCGGTACGCGTCCGCCCAGCCATGAAGTTTCCATATCGGTCAGCGGCACCTTCCACAGTTTCTGGTTGTAGGGCAGGGCAAAGTGACGCGCGATGCCTTTGCCCCAGGTGCGCATAATGAAGTGCTGGAAATCCTCTTCGCCTTCCACCACGCCTGTGCTGCTGCCCTCATCGGGGATCGTGCCATCTGCGCAGCAGTCCCGCCGTGCCCGCGCCCGATCCAGTGGCACCGCGGCGGCGGCCGTTTCGCCATAACGCGCCTCGATAGCGCCCAGCACGCACTCTTTTACCACCTCGACCGGCAAGCCGTGCAGCGCGGACTGGAAGGGATAGCGGGTATAAACGCCGTCGCTGTAGACCCAGGCTTCACGCGCCTGCCAGTGCAGGTTGTCGCCCAGCAACATCTCATACAGCTGCAAGACGTAGGGATCCTGCGAGAACATAATGTGACCGGCATAGTCGAAGGTAAAACCCTGATCGTCAATCGAGCGGCACCAGCCGCCAGGCGTGGCATTTTTCTCCAGCAACACTGCGCCTTCGCCATAGTGATAACCGGCGCTCAGCCCGGTTGGCCCGGCTCCGATAATCAGGCAGGGCACGGCTTCACTCTCCAGCATCAATGGGGTTAACGGCGTGATATTCGCCTGCGCGCTGCCCTGGCTAGCCGACCTTAGTGCGGGCTGACGCTGCGTCAGCGCCTGCTGGATCAGTCCATGAATCTGTTCAGCGGTGCGATCCCATGAGGTGGCATCGACCTTTGCCTGCATCCGTCCCGCCAGCGCCAGCCGTTCTGCGGCACCAATCGCCATTGCCTGTTCACAGGCGGCAATAAATTCCGCGTGGCTCTCTGCCACCGCCACTTCCTCTGCGTAATGCCGCGCTACGTCAATAATCGCGGTACTGACAATCGGCAGCTGCGCCGCCATATACTCCAGCACCTTGGTCGGTGAGATGTAGCGCGTCGAGGCATTGATGGCAAACGGCATCAGACAGACATCCCAGCCCGCCAGAAACTGTGGCAGCGCCTGATAGGGCTGCTGTCCGAGCCAGTGAATATTGTCGCGCTGCGGCAGGCTGGCGGGATCAATTTTTACCACCGGGCCAACCATAATGATCTGCCATTCGGGGTGGCTGTCCGCCAGCGCCGCAATCAGCGGCAGGTCTATGCGCTCATCCAGCACGCCGTAATAGCCAAGACGCTGTGCCGGAATCGCATCCTGCATCGGATGACGATTGCTGCGATCGCGCGCCTGCTCAAAGTGGATAGCATCGACGCTGCTGGGAAAGCAGTAAACCTGAGGATGTTTGTCACGCTTCGCTTCATAGAGGCTGGTGCCGCCGGTAAAGACCAGATCGGCGCGGGTCATCAGCGCGGATTCGCGCTGCTGTAGCTGGCGCGGTGCATTCTGAAAAGCGGAAAGCTCATCCATGCAGTCGTAAATCACCAGTGACGGATCAAAAGGGGTCAGCAACGGCAGCGCCATCGGCGTATAGAACCAGATCAGCGGCTGTTCATCTTCCTCCAGCAGCTGCGTCAGCAGCAGCAGCAGCGAGGCGATCTGGCTGTCGTGGAAACCAGGCGCGTCGCTGTCGGTATGCGGCTGGATCACCGTGATGTTAGCGGCAGGCGAGCTCTGATGCAGGCCCTGTGGCCCCGCCTGCCAGACCGGCTCTTCGACAAACAGCACGCGATAGTGCTGTGCCAGTCGTGTCAGTAGCTGCTGCGGACGCTGAAAAACAAATCCCCAGCGTAAATGGCTGAAAACAATGAGAACAGGTGGTTTCATAGGGTGCTCCTTACAGGGGTGTTTTGAGGAGTGGATGTGCTGCAAAAAGCGCTGCGCCTGACGTAATGCGTCGGCATAAGGCTGCTGTAGCTGGCGGGCATAGGGATCGGCCCCCAGCAGATCGAGATCCCACAAACCGCTGCGGGTCCAGAAAGTCGTCTCCTCCCATAAGGGACGATCGAGGATCGGATAGAGGCAGATGCCGTGCAGCTCAACGCCTGCCAGTTGCGCCTGCGCAACCTGCGCGGCGATCTCAAGGATCCAGCTTCCGCGTCCGCTGCCGACGTGGCTGGTTTCCGCCAGCAGCAGTGGCCGCTGATAACGCTGCCAGACCTGCTGCAGCATCCGATGCAGCGGCAGGCGTCGGCTGTCGCCCAGATGCCAGTAAAGCCGCCGGTTTGATCCCTGCTCCCACTGATTGTCGTGGTAGTAATTCACGCCAATCAGATCGAGATAGCGTGGGGCGCCGCCCAGTTCCGGGTTGCGCCTGCCGCTCAGCATGTCCCACGCCTGATACTGGGTGTCACACATCTCACGTGCCAGCACGTCGCTGGCCGGATCGGCGGGATCGGGCACGATATGGATCAGTGGATCACAGTGCAGCAGACGCGCTCGCGGATCGGCCAGCCAGATGGCATCACAGGCTGCCAGCGTAGCGCGCACCAGCTGCTGCTTGGCGGCATCCGCCCGATCCGCCTCAGGGATCGCCTCACAGGTGAACAGCCCAACCGAGATGCCCCAGCTGACAAAGGAGATCTCATTCATCGGAGAGTAGACCGGCGCCTGCTGATACCAGGGGGCCAGGAAGCGGGCCAGTGCGCCACAGAAGGCGGCGAAACGGCTGACAAAGTCGTGGTCAAACAGGCTGACGCCAGCGGGCCAGCCGTAGTGGCAGATTGTCCAGCTCAGCTGAATGCCCTGCTGCTCTGCGGCCTGCATCCGGGCCGCGACCGTCGAGAAGTCATAGCGGCCATCGTGCTCACATAACCGCCAGCCGACGCTTTCGCGCACTGTGCGAATGGAAAAGGGGGCCAGCGCGGCATAATCTTCTGCTGCACGCGCCTGATGCTGGTTAAGATCGTTCATCGACAGCGCAAGGCCGGCAGGATTGATATGATCGGCACCTTCGTAGCCGGCCTGCCAGAAACTGGAAAAGGGCGTCATGGCATCTCCCGAAAAAAAGCAACACGCTTCCCGCTGACGAGCCGTCGTGAAACGGGTCAGGGCGTCAGGGTATGCATTGCAGACTGATCGATCTGACCACTCTGAACGGACGGGCGATCCATGCCATAAGCCACAGACACTGAGTTGCAGGCATCAGGGCCTGTCGCGGTGTGGACGAGTGAGATAGCAGGTATAGGCCAGTGACGCTATCGGCAGAAAAAGGCTGGCTTCTCTGGATGTTGAAAGGATTTGCGGAAGCCTTACTGGAAAGTATAGGCAGTAAGGTTTGGTTCGCAATTTATTGAAGTAAAAGAAAAAAGCGCAGCGGTAAAAATTATCCAGCCAGAAACAGGAAGTTTTAGCATGCGGTTTTGCGAACGGCCCGATAAGCGTAGCGTGAATAGTGTCAGCGCCATTTTCAGCTTTGTTAACCTTTTCCTCAACATGCAGAGAGGTCAGACTCGCCCACTTTCGCGTTACAGCTTCGCTTGCCTTTTGGCGGGCTGGCGACAAGATTTACTTATCACTGGCCTGAATCAGCGGGTCATCAACGGGTGATGCGACGATGCGCGCCCCCTAAAACAGGATGTTTTACAGACTATGTTCTCATTCGACTGGCACCGTTTCTTACTTAACGATCAACCGGCCACCTTTTTGTTTGAGGTGGTGGTACGGGTCATGATCGCTTATCTGGTGGTGTTCACCTTTCTGAAAGTCTCAGGACGACGCGGCGTGCGCCAGCTGTCGCTGTTCGAACTGGTGGTGATCCTGACGCTGGGTTCCGCGTCCGGTGATGTGACATTTTACGATGATGTGCCGGTGCTGCCGGTCATTATGGTGTTTGTAGTCCTGCTGGCGCTCTACCGCTTCACGACCTGGCTGACGGCGCACAGCCCGCGCTTTTCACGGCTTATTCAGGGCGACGTGATTACCCTGATTAAAGAGGGATTGTATGTGCTGGAGAGTCTGGATCGTCTGAATATTTCTGAAGATGAGTTTTATATGGAGTTACGGCAGAGTGGTGTAGAGCATCTGGGGCAGATCCGGCTGGCGCTGGTGGAGGTTGATGGTCAGCTCAGCCTCTATTTCTACGATGACGATGAGATGCGCGCCGGGTTAAGCGTACTGCCCCCAGAGCACCGGCAGGATTACAGCACTGTGCCGGTCAGCGCGCTCTATGCCTGCACCCATTGCGGCCAGACGCAGATCATTGAGGCTGAGCAGCAGGCTGTCTGCCCGCGCTGTCAGCGACAGCGCTGGTCCGCGGCACTGACCGTGCGTCGGCTGCATTAATCGCCAGCATCCGCTCCGCGTTCAGGACTTGTCGCGTTTGCATCAGCCGGGTTAACGTCGGCGAAGCAGGCGCTGAGCGGGCGCTTTTGCTGTCCCCCGGCAGCGAAATTATCCGCACTTAGCCAGGCACTCAGGGCGCGCTGAACATCTGGCCATTCACGGTCAATAATTGATAGCCAGTCGGTATCGCGATTACGCTGTTTACGCGTCATAACCTGACGAAAACGGCCCTCAAAGCGGAACCCCAGCCGTTCTGCTGCGCGTCGTGATGCGATATTGGTTGAATCACAGCGCCACGCCACTCGCCGATAGCCGAGCGAGAAAGCCTGTTGCAGCAGCAGATAAATCGCCTCGCTGCCGATGACACTGCGCTGCATCAGCGGCGACCAGGTGACGTGACCGATTTCAACAGTGCCGTGTCCCGGCTCAATGCTGGCGAAGCAGACCACGCCGCAGGGCTGCTGATTTGGCGAGCAGACCGTGAAGGACACCAGGGCCGCATCCGCCACTTTATCCGCAATCCAGTGCTGCATCTGCGGCAGAGAGGCGGGCCGCTCTGCGCTCAGCCAGGTCCAGTCGCGATCATCCGGTGCCAGCATAAATGCCTGCAATAGCGGTTCTGCATGATCGATGCTTAGCGGCAGGAGAAGGCAGTGCTGACCCGTGAGTGGCATACAGGGTGGTCTGGTGACCGGTTGCCAGTCGGGCAGAGCCTCACCGACCGGCTGATCAAACTGATTGAGGTTCAATAGCATTCTCCTGAAAGAAAACGGACGGTTAGCCGGGAAACTTATGATGCCGGGCTGACGGACTATCCTGAACCGCGGTTAAACCCGTCGCAGCTTGTTCCCGCTTACCACATAACTTTGCCTGTTACTGACAGAAAATGAAAACCCTTCGGGCAGCATAGCGGCACCGTTACCAAAGAGGTGTGCGTATGAAAGTGAGGCTGGCCAGTGCATTACTGTTTTTGCTGTTATCGTTTGGCGCGTTTTCACAACAGGTGATCAGCGAAAGTCATCCCCATTCACGCAGTGCGCGATGGCTGGAGCAGGGCAGTCAGGTTGATACGGCGGATTCGCCGGATGAACATCTGCTGGAGAGGCGGGAGTGGCGAAGCAGCCTGCAACGCAAGCCGTTCTGAGATGAGATCCCCGGCGGAAAACAGCCGGGGAGCCAGGGTTAAGCGTTTCAGACCCGTTGTGAAATTATATTGTGGCCTGTGTCGCAGCCATGCCAGGCACCAGAATCACCTTGCGGCACTCCTCTTCGCGTTTGGCGAAAATATCGTAGCCACGCGCAGCATCTTCCAGCGGCAGATGGTGGGTCACAATCTCTTCCGGCGTCAGATGGCCCTGTTCGATCAGCTTCAGCAGGTCGGGCAGATAAGCGTGTACGTGGGTCTGTCCCATCTTAAAGGTCAGCCCTTTATCAAAGGCGTCACCAAACAGGAAGCCGTGAATGAATCCGGCATAGACGCCCGGCACGCTGACGATACCGCCACGCCTTACTGCGGCAATACACTGACGCAACGCTTTACCGCTGCTGCCTTCCAGTTTGAGATTGGTGAGCACGGTTTCGGTCATGCTGCCTTTTGCCTCGAACCCTACTGCATCAATCACTGCATCCACACCGCGATTGCCGGTGCTGTGTTCGATAATCCAGCCGGCCGGGTCATCGATCTCATCGAAGTTAATCGGGATAACACCGTAGCGCTCACGGGCAAAGTTTAAGCGGTAGTTGTTGTGGTCGATCATGTAGATCTGTTCGGCACCCTGCTGTCGGGCGCAGGCGGCACTGAGCAGGCCAACCGGTCCGGCACCGAAAATCGCCAGGCTGGAGCCGGGTTTCACCTCGGCGTTTTTCACCGCCTGCCACGCGGTGGGCAGAATGTCTGACAGGAACAGCACTTTCTCATCCGACAGTACCGACGGCACTTTAAACGGGCCGGTATTGGCTTTTGGCACCCGGACATATTCCGCCTGTCCACCAGGCACACCGCCATAGAGTTTGCTGAAACCAAACAGGGCTGCGGGCGGCGTGATGTTTTTCCGGTTCAGGATGGCACCCCGTCCGCTGTTGGTATTTTCACAGGCAGCATACTGGCTCATCAGGCAGAAAAAACAGTCGCCACAGGCGATAACAAACGGGATCACCACCCGATCGCCTTTGGCCACGGCGGTCACTGCGCTGCCTGCTTCAACCACTTCGCCCATAAACTCATGACCAAAGATATCTCCGTGCCCGGTACCGGGGATTTTGCCGCGGTAAAGGTGCAGGTCTGAACCGCAAATAGCGGTGGCGGTCACACGCAGAATAATGTCATCTGCGGCTTCCAGACCGGGATCGGGAACGTTATCGACGCTGACTTTATGGGGGCCGTGATAAGTTAATGCTTTCATCTGTTCATCTCCTGATGATTAGGGGACGGCGGCCAGACCAGAAGGCGTGGCCACGCACGGGAAAGACTCAGGAAACCTGAAATCGAAACCTGCCTGAAGTGTAGTAATCCTTTAAGGAGTAAGCAGAGCGGTGCAGCCGGCTGGTCAGTTTCAGCCGGGCTGACAGGGCGGCTGAACCTGCGTTGTGGCGACCGTTACGGCTCGGGTGTCGGGTTGCCAGAGAGCGAGGTCGGCAAACGCACGACGATAAACCGTGTCGATTTGTGCCGGAACCTGTTCGATGTAGTGCCAGGCATGCTCACGCGTTTCACCGGTGAGTTGCTGCAGATAGTGCCGCGCGTCGTCCAGCGTCGGGATCTGGCCTTCGACACCCGCCATGCGGGCAGGCAGACCGGTCCAGATCAGACCTTCTATGCCTTTGGTCTTAGCCCACTCTGCCAGTGGTCCCGCTGAGGTCGCTGTCACCGTCATCATCCCGATGCCATCGATACGGCTGTCCGGAATGGCTTCACGGAGGCGCAATGCGCGGCAGGCGCTCTCAAGTGAGGCGGTATTCAGCCAGGCCCAGTACACCGGCACCGGGCTGGCGTTAAGGCAGATCGCGGTCGACAGCTCGCCGCCGTCAGCGATGCGCACAAACTCAATCGGTAGCTCAGGACCATCATGATGCCACTGACTGGCCACCGGCAGTGCGCCAGCTTTCCAGATTAACGATCCCCATCCGAGGCAGGCAATTTTCATTCTCTTCTCCAGTGCACCTGTCGGCGTGATCGCGACAGAATCTGTTTAAGCGTAGCCCGTTGCGCTGAACCGTTACAGGGATCACCTTTTTAGGGGCGGTAAAACCGCCACAAAGATGGCATGATCGCCGCGCAGTCACTTTGCACAACCTGACGGTTTTTTCAGCAATCCATGCGTGTTTATCTGCACGGCTTGAACTTTTATCGTCAGGTAGTGTAAAAAGTGGCGCACGCAATCGATTACCTATGCACGGGCGGGTCAGCATCACGTTGACTGATCCGGTTGCAGCTGAGGCGCAGAGTGGGGCGGACATTTGCCTGCCTGACGGCTCAGGTTACTGGCGGCTTTTAAAACGGAAGATCTGATGAAAACCACGCAAACTGGCACGCTGGGCGCGCTTGAGAGTGACGTCGATACGGGATGGCGTAAAACCGACACCATGTGGATGCTGGGTTTATACGGCACGGCAATTGGGGCGGGTGTACTGTTCCTGCCTATCAATGCTGGCGTCGGCGGGCTGATCCCGCTGATCATCATGGCGATACTGGCGTTTCCGCTGACCTTTTTTGCGCACCGCGCCCTGACCCGATTCGTTCTCTCCGGTAAAAATCCGGCCGGGGATATCACCGAGGTGGTCGAGGAGCATTTTGGTGTTGGTGCGGGCAAGCTGATTACGCTGCTCTATTTCTTCGCTATCTACCCGATTCTGCTGATGTACAGCGTAGCGATCACCAACACGGTTGAGAGCCTGATGGTGAATCAGCTCGGCCTGGTGCCGCCACCGCGTGTGCTGCTGTCGCTGCTGCTGATTGTCGGACTGATGACCATTGTGCGTTTCGGCGAGAAGATGATTGTCAAAGCGATGAGCGTGCTGGTTTATCCCTTTGTGGCGGTGCTGATGCTGATGGCCTGCTATCTGATCCCGCACTGGCACGGCGCTGTGCTTTCGACCCTGAATGTTCAGCCCGCGGGCAGCAGCCTGTGGATGACGCTGTGGCTGGCGATTCCGGTGATGGTCTTCTCCTTTAATCACTCGCCGATTATCTCCTCATTCGCGCTGGCAAAGCGGGAAGAGTATGGCGATGCCGCAGAGAAAAAGTGTTCGCGCATTCTGGCCTGCTCGCACCTGATGATGGTGGTGACGGTGATGTTCTTTGTCTTCAGCTGCGTGCTGAGCCTGTCGCCTGAAGATTTACACGCCGCCAAGGCGCAGAACATCACCATTCTTTCCTATCTGGCGAACCATTTTAAGGTGCCGATGATCGCCTGGCTGGGACCGCTGATTGCCATTGTGGCGATCACGAAATCGTTTCTCGGTCACTATCTTGGTGCGCGCGAAGGATTTAACGGCATGGTTAATAAGGCGCTGCGCAGTCGCGGCAAAACCATCGCGCCCGCCAGACTGAATCGCCTGACCGGACTCTTTATGCTGCTGACGACCTGGCTGGTTGCAACGCTGGATCCCAATATTCTCGGCATGATTGAGACGCTTGGCGGGCCGGTAATAGCGATGATTCTGTTCCTGATGCCGATGTACGCTATCCAGAAAGTACCCGCGATGCGGAAGTACAGCGGTCACATCAGCAATCTGTTTGTGGTGCTGATCGGACTGATTGCCATCTCCGCAATCTTCTATTCGCTGGTGAAGTAACACTTAGCGCAACAGGCGCATCTCAATCCCCCTGGGATGCGCCTGCCATTCTGCCCGCCCTTCGCCATTCTCTCCGTGCACCTCTACGCATTCAGCGATCTCGCTCCCTGATTTAAGCCCGCTGCCGCGTTGTTAATGCCGCCTCTCAGACGCATCTGGTTAGCAATAGTTACATTTGGTACTTATCAGCATGGTAGAGTTAACGCGAATAATTATTATTCCCTAAAAGGACAGGAGAAAAATGAAAATCGGGATAGTTGCTGCCACCACACTTTTACTGTCAACCGCCTGTGCGGCTACCACCTATCCGGTCACGGTGACCGATATGGATGGTCAGAAAATTACGCTGCAAAAAGAGCCGCAGCATGTGATTTTACAGGATGGGCGTGACGTGATGGCGCTGGCATTACTGGATCGCCAGAACCCGTTTCAGCGTGTCGTTGCCTGGAACAACCTGCCGAAAAAGCAGGATACCCAGACCTGGGACCTGCTGAAGCAGCGCTGGCCGCAGGCGGCATCGATTGTTGATATGGGCTTTAACGATCAGGGGCAGGTCAATCTGGAGAGCGTGCTGGCGAAGCAGCCCGATCTGATGATTGCGCAACTGCGCGCCAAACCGGCCCTGACCCAGTCAGGCGTGCTCGCCACCCTGAAAAATCTCCATATCCCGGTGCTGTTCCTTGATGTTGAACTTCATCCGAAAGAGAACACCCTGAAGAGCGTGAAAGTGCTGGGCACCGTTCTGAATCGCGAAGCCGAGGCGAAAGCCTACGCCGATTTTTACCAGCAGCGCTGGCAGATGCTTCAGCAGAAGATTGCGCAGGTGCCCCACAAGCCAACCGTGTTTATTGAACCGATTGCCGGTAACAGCGACAACTGCTGCTTTACCCACGGTCATAACGGCTGGGGCGCGCTGGTGGAAGCGGTCGGTGGCAAGAATATCGGTTCTGCACTGCTGCCCGGCAGCTCAGGATTTGTGTCGCTGGAGAAGATTATCGCCATGAAGCCGGACGTCTATATCATGACCGGCTCTAAACGCCCGAACAGTAACGTGCTGCCGTTTGGTTACGGTGCCAGTCAGACCGACGTGACCGCCACCTTTAACCGCCTGCAGAGCCGCACCGGTCTGGAGCAGATCGAACCGGTGAAACAGAAGCGGGTGTATGGCGTTTATCACCATTTCTATAATCACCCTTACAACATTATCGGCATGGAAATTCTGGCAAAAGATCTCTATCCGGAAGTGTTCCGCGATCTGGACCCGACGGCTGATTACCACCACATCGTGACGCACTTTACCGGGTTACCGGATGCGCCAGTGATCCTCAGCACGCCATAACCGCAAAAATGTCAGGGTGCGTTTCAGCATCCTGACTTTTCATCGGCCATCATCCGTCAACCAGAGCGTGATTTTCAGACAGCGCAGGTTGCCCGGTTAACCTCTGGATTGCGTCAGCAACGTTGTCATCGCATGTCCTGTGTTAAGAAAGCGCTAAGCAAGCGTAATAGTGTGTAAGTTACCGGATTTTAAGACTTTTACAGATGTCTCCCGCCACAATTATTGCCATGATGCCGATCAACGGTGCCTGAACAGCCGTTATTTTCGGAGGCAGTATCATGAAAAAAACAACATTAACGCTTATCGCTTCACTTTTGACATGCAGCACACTCTTTTCTCAGGCCTCACGGGCAGACGATCGTGATGACGCGCACCGCAAGCCTGTGCCGCATCAGAACGGTGACCATCGTGCTGACAATCGCGGTTCTGACCAGAATCAGGAGCGTGGCAACAACCGTCATGACAGCGTCAATCATCGCCCGGATCAGGACAACAACGGTCGGGGCAGAGAGGCACGTAATGACCGCGACCATTTCGCCTGGCAGGGACACGACTTCCGTCGCGGGCATCCTGTCCCGCAAGAGTACCGCGGCGACCATTACCGCGTAGCCGACTGGCATGAACGCGGTCTGCGTGAACCGCCGCGCGGTTATCACTGGGCAAACATCGACGGCAACTATGTGCTGATTGCTGCTGCAACCGGGGTAATTACCGCGCTGGTGCTGAACAGCGCCCTGAACTGATCCCCAGGGGATGGCTGCGGCCATCCCTCTTTCTTTCCGTTTTGCTGCGCCAGCGGCTATCCTGACACTCCACGCTGAAAATTCCCTGTGTAAGGAGTCATGATGACGACGGTTAAGATGGTTGCGGTAGATATGGATGGCACCTTTCTGGACGATAACAAGCAGTACAATCGATCCCGCTTTCTCGACTGCTATCAGCAACTCACCGCCCGTGACATCAAATTTGTGGTGGCCAGCGGCAATCAGTATTACCAGCTCAAATCCTTCTTCCCGGAGATCGCCAGCGATATCGCCTTTGTAGCCGAAAACGGCGCATGGATTATCGATCGTGATGAGGAACTGTTTTGCGGTGCCTTTGAACGCCGCGATGTTGACGCGGTGATCGATACCCTGCAAAACGGCGACTATCCGGGTCTGCGTTACCTGCTGTGTGGCCGGGAGAGCGCCTGGTACTTCGACGGCATGGAAGAGAACTGGCTGAAGAAGATGCGCCATTACTGTCACCGGCTGAAGCCGATTCATCATCTGGATGAGGTGCAGCATGACCGGCTGTTTAAGTTCGCGCTGAATCTCTCTGATGACTATATCGAGCCACTGATGGCGGATATTGAACGTCTGCATCAGGGGCGTGTGGCAGCGACCTCAAGCGGTCACGGCTCGGTGGATTTGATCGTGCCGGGGAATCATAAAGCGCACGGTCTGGATCTGCTGGCACAACGCTGGGGGATCTCGCACGACCAGGTGCTGGCCTTTGGTGATGGCGGTAACGATCTGGAGATGCTCAGACAGTCTGGCTTCAGTTTTGCCATGGACAACGCGCCACAGCGGGTGAAACAGGCGGCACGCTATGCCGCGCCTTCTAACAACGAGCAGGGCGTGCTGCAGGTGATTGAGCAGATGCTGGCAGGTGAGGGGCCTTTTAGCGCCATGCAGGCTTAGCCGTCTGGCGCTGCGATTAAGCCAGGGCGGTTAGCGCCGTGATTCAGCCAGCCGCCTGGCTCAGAGAGCGGGTGCAAGAGGATAGCGCTGAGGAGCAGCAAAGCCGGGCGAGGCTGGCAGGCCCGGTTGTGCCTGGTCAGCGAATGCGGGCAACGCGGCTCCTGATCACGCCGTGATTTCCCAGGCCTGCGCGATCATCATCTGCATCTGTTCGCGGCTGTAATTCACCAGCGAATTTTTGCTGTTGGCTCGAGCCAGAATCCACTCCACCTCGGCGCGGCTCAGTGAAGGGCCATCCTGCCAGAATGGGGTGATCGCCTGCTGCTGCAGCCACTGTTTCAGAAACTGCGCCGGTGAGTCCGTAGTTTCGCTGAAGAGCTGCGGGTGCAGTTCCGCCATCAGCTTACGCTGCAGTGGCTGTTCGCTGTCGGACAACAGATCCAGGAACGGAAACAGCAGACGTCCGCACACTTCACCGTGATGGAACGGCTTAATTGCGCCCAGTTCCCCTGCAATACCGTGGATCACCCCCAGACCCGCACTGCTGAGACTGACACCGCCCAGCCACGACGCCATCATCATCGCTTCCCGTGCCTCGTCGCCAGCAGCATCCTCACGATTAAGTGCAGGCCAGGCATGAACAAACTGACGCAGGCCGGTCAGCGCCAGCTGTCGGGTAAAGAGGTTGCCTTTGCCGGAGAGATACGCTTCGAACAGGTGGGTAAACGCATCAATACCGCAGGTTGCCAGCACCCGGTCAGGCGCACCTTTCAGCAGATCGGCATCGAGAATTGCCACCTCCGGCACAAAGACCGGGTGGCGCAGTGACGCTTTTATCTGAATGTCACGCTGGTCAGTCACTACCGCATTTTGCGTCACTTCACTGCCGGTACCGGCGGTAGTCGGGATAGCAATCAGCGGCAACGTGATGGGCTGAACCGCGGTGTCACCCACTTTTTCCAGATAGCGGGCGGTTGGCAACGGGTGTTGTACCATCGCGCTAAATGCTTTCGCCGCATCCAGTACGCTCCCGCCGCCAATCGCGACGACCCGATCGACATGACCGCGCCAGCGCGCAACCCAGCCATCAATCTCGGCGGGTGAGGCTTCATGACTGACAATTTCATAGCCAATAATATGATCGTTGAGTCCGGCTTTTAGCCGGGCATATGCGGGGCCTTGCAGAAAAGATTGTCCACAAAACAGCAGAGTAGGCTGTGACCGGGCGGCCAGCAGCGGCACCAGTTTATCCAGGCTGCCCCGGCCAAAGAGGGTTCGTTGATTACTGTACAGCTCACTCAGGTTCTCACTCACCAGCGCATCCTTTTTACATTTCGCTAAAATCTGAGTGTAACGAAAAGCAAGGCGCCGGGACTGGCAAACTTTCTGATAACGCATTGGCAAAAAGTTGATCACCTTCGCAAAACAGAAATTCACCCCCGGCGGGGTGGTGCTTTCCTGCTGATGTTACCCTTAACATGTTATCGGTAACAGCGTTTGTCGGGATGTGTAAACATCTTACAGCGCACTGTTTTGTAGCCCTCAGGGGATCATGATAATAAACCGACACTGAATGATGTTCAGTGCACAAGGTGGAGAAAAGCTATGCCATTACTCTATGTGGCGATTGGCGTCGCGTTACTGCTGCTGCTGATGATTCGCTTTAAGCTTAATGGATTTATCGCGCTGATCCTGGTGGCGCTGGCGGTCGGTGTGATGCAGGGCATGCCGGTTAATAAAGTGATTACCTCAATCAAAGCGGGCGTGGGTGGCACGCTGGGCAGCCTGGCGCTGATCATGGGCTTTGGTGCCATGCTCGGTAAATTGCTGGCCGACTGCGGCGGTGCGCAGCGTATTGCCACCACCCTGATTGAAAAATTCGGCACTAAGCATATTCAGTGGGCGCTGGTGCTGACCGGTTTTATCGTCGGATTTGCGCTGTTCTATGAAGTCGGCTTTGTACTGATGCTGCCGCTGGTGTTCAGCGTGGCGGCGTCGGCACGTGTGCCGCTGCTCTATGTCGGGGTGCCGATGGCGGCTGCCCTGTCAGTGACGCACGGCTTTCTTCCGCCGCATCCTGGCCCGACCGCAATCGCGACGCTGTTTAACGCTGACATGGGTAAAACGCTGCTATTTGGTACGCTGCTTGGTATTCCTACGGTGATTCTGGCGGGGCCGGTCTATGCCCGCTTCCTGAAAGGCATCGACAAACCGATTCCTGAGGGACTCTATAACCCGAAAACCTTTACCGAGGCGGAAATGCCGGGGTTTGGCGTCAGCGTCTGGACGGCACTGGTACCTGTGGTGCTGATGGCGCTGCGTGCGGTGGCAGAGATGCTGCTGCCTAAAGGCCATGTGCTGCTGCCCTATGCGGAGTTCTTTGGCGACCCGGTGATGGCGACACTGATTGCGGTGCTGATTGCAATCTTCACCTTTGGACTGAATCGCGGTCGCACGATGGAACAGGTCATGGATACCCTGACCGACTCGATCAAAATCATCGCCATGATGTTGTTGATCATCGGCGGCGGTGGTGCCTTCAAACAGGTGCTGGTGGACAGCGGCGTGGATAAATATATTGCCAGCATGATGCATTCTACTCAGCTGTCGCCAATCTTTATGGCCTGGTCGATTGCCGCGGTGCTGCGTATTGCTCTGGGGTCTGCCACGGTAGCGGCCATTACCGCCGGGGGAATTGTGGCACCGCTGATTGTCACCAGCGGCGCCAGCCCGGAACTGATGGTCATCGCCGTAGGGTCCGGCAGCGTGATCTTCTCGCACGTTAATGACCCGGGCTTCTGGCTGTTCAAAGAGTATTTCAACCTGACGATTGGCGAAACCATCCGCTCCTGGTCGGCGCTGGAAACCATTATTTCGGTCTGTGGTCTGGTGGGTTGCCTGCTGCTCTCCTGGGCGATTTAACCTCTTGCCGCTGGCAAGCCTGCCAGCGGCTCTCTGCTTTCGCGTCTCTCCCGCTGCCTCTTTGGGCTTTGAACATCCCGTCGCGCTTGCTGCGCCTGTTGCCGGTTAAACCGGAAAGGCGGGATGTGCGGGACAGACAGCATAAAAAAGGCCGCAAGGTGCGGCCTGACAGAGAAGATTCAGTCTGAATCTGCCACGTTAATGAGGCGGTTCAAAACCGGCTTTCACCATCTGTTCCCGCAGCGCGTGTGCAATGTCACGGTTGCCACCGGTAACGGGGTAGATAACGTTATTCACCACATCATCAAGGTAGTGCTCGTCAAACTCCTGCAGAGAGAGCTGCGTGCCGCCTTCATCGTTGATGGCGAAAGTCCCTTTGATGTGGTTACCGCTGTTTTTTGCCTTGAGGCTGTAGCGGCCCATGCTGGTATTAATCGTGCTCATAAGATCTCCTCGCGACTCATTTTCAATCTCATCACTCTTGAGGCCTGCCTTGCCGCCTAAATTTTAGCCAGGAGTGTTCTGTAAAACGAAGAAAGAGAGCCGTTAAAAAGTGGTGTTGCGATCGTTATCTCAGAATTTAAATAAAGCTCAGGGTTGATGAACTTATGACCAGTTGAGCCGTAAGTGAAGCGGCAGGGCGCATTTTCCTGTCTATAATGCTTACAGGAAAAGTGTTTAATTGGTGAGGGGAAAGGAAATGAAAATTATTCTGTGGATTATCGCGATCATTTTTATCGTGGGCTTACTGACCCTGACAGGGGTGTTCAAACTGATTTTCTGATATCTGTTAACGCTTCAGCAACAGCGGGCACCTAATCAGGTGCCCGCAATGTTTTCTGGCTGGCCAACAGAGCGTCTGTAATGGGATCCATCGGCGTATTGGGCAGCAGATCCTGTGAGCCCAGAGGTTTCTTACAGTATGCGCAGCAGGCACCATGAAAGTTTCGCTGGCCCTCGCGGTAATCAGTAAAAACGAATCGGGCGCTTCCACATTGACCGCAACGTATCTTCATCACCATCCTGTGTCTCACCCTCCTTTTGCTCAGCATTAACGGATGCCTGTGCCTGACCGGTTAAGCGGACTTTATCTATTGCGCGGCAATATTATTTCGCACTGCGATAAGAAAAGTAGTTTCTTATGCTTTTGATTGTTTGTTGCCAAATGCGCATCCGGCCACTAAAAAGCATTTCATTGATCCAGATCAGTGTTTATTAGTTGTTGGCTAAAATATCCGCGAATAGCCTGCCATGACTGATGATAATGGCACAGCCGACTCATTTTTTTTGGCGAGGGAGTGGGATTTGCGCCAGCGAATTTAAGATTTATCGTACAATAAATAGCCACTGGCAGGACGGTGGCCTGAAAAAGCAGAAAAACGGGTTTAAGGTCATGGGAATTAACGTCCGGATGATAGAAAAAAATTGACCTTTTACCGGCGTAAACGTCATTAAGAACAGGAATATATCTTAATCAGATTTTTCTTTTTAACGTCAGTAACGTAACCGCTTAAAATTAAAAAGGGTTTCGTTTCCAGCAGGTTAGCGACCGATACCCGCTCTGCGCCTGATACGCGTTGAGCGATGTTTCGCAAGTCGAAAAGCAGGAAAGTGTGATGGATGTACAGAATGTCGATATTTATCACTTTTTCATCAAATCATGCTGGACAAATCCCTCAGCAATTGCTGTACTAGACCCCGACACAGTTTAGTGTCCATTTTTCATGTAAAGGTAATATAGATGTCTAAGATCAAAGGTAACGTTAAGTGGTTTAATGAATCTAAAGGATTCGGTTTCATTACTCCTGAAGATGGCAGCAAAGATGTATTCGTACATTTCTCTGCAATCCAGAGCAACGGCTTCAAAACTCTGGCTGAAGGTCAGCGCGTAGAGTTTGAAATCACCGACGGCGCTAAAGGCCCATCTGCTGCTAACGTTATCAGTCTGTAAGTTAACAGTCAGAATTCTAAAAACCCGCCTTATGGCGGGTTTTTTTATGGCTGTAATCTGCGCTTCATCCCCCCTGTCGTACTCTCACTCTCGGCGTGTTGCCGCACAAACTGCGCGGCGGTTCACACTAAATAACCGTAACATATTTATAACAACCCGATATGCAGCTTTTTGGCTTGCGACGCTATATAACTGTGCGACAGAACCCGGTGAGTGAGGAGGCAGGATGAACATACGTCAGGCAGAGTTGAAAGACAGTTTTGCGTTGAGTGCATTACTGAGCGAGTTAGGCTACGGCGGCACTGAAAGCTTTATTGAACAGCGCCTGGCGCAGTTATGCAGCGATCCCAGTGAAGCGCTGTTGGTGGCTGAACATGGCAGTCAGGTGCTGGGGTTTCTCTCCTTACATTTTATTCCTCAGCTGGCGCTGGCCGGTGATTTCGCCCGCATCAGCTATTTCTGCATTGCAGAAGGTGAGCGCAGTAAAGGCGTCGGCCAGCAGCTGATTCAGCATGCCGAAATGCTGGCGGCTCGTCGTGGCTGCGATCGCATGGAAGTCCATTGCCATCAGTCACGTCTCAAGGCGAACCAGTTCTACGCCCGTGAAGGCTATGTTGAATCCCCCTGTTATCTCATCAAAGATCTGCAAGCGAGTTAAATTCCCGTCCGCTGGCGATGACCAGCGCCCCGGCAATCATCTCCCGCTGTTCATCCCTGAGGCTGGCGATACTGACGCGAATAAATTGGGTTGGGCCGAGCCGACAGCGCTCGCCTGGCACGACCGCAATACCGCGGGCAGCCAGCGTGATCATGGCAAACTGCTCTGAAGTCACCGGAATATAGAGGCTTAATCCGTCGCGAAGCGGCAGATCAAGTCCACGCTGTGCCAGCGCCGTGAGCAACGCTTCACGCCGTTGCCGGTAGGTCGCGCGTGCGGTGGCGATCTGCCGTTGCGTTTCCTCATCCTCCAGCAGCCACGCCACCGCATCCTGCAGAATGCGGCTGGTCCAGCTGACGCCAAAATTTCGCCATGACTGAATGCGCCTGACCATCTCCGAGGTGGCAGAGAGCACTGCCAGCCGCAGGTCCGGTCCATAGGCTTTGGAAAACGAACGGACGTGCAGCGTGCGTTCAGGAAAGATTGAACCCAGGCTCCAGCTCGCCTCCGCGGAGAGATCGCCAATACCATCATCCTCAACGATCAGTGTGTTGCTCTGTTGCAGAACCTGCGCCATTGCCTGACGTCGCGCCGGGCTGATGCTGTTCCCGGTGGCCGAGTGGGTGCGGGGCTGATAGATCAACATTACCGGTGCCTGTTCCAGCAGAAGAGAAAGAACCTCTGGCAGCGGGCCTTGATCATCACACGCCAGCGGCAGAATCTCTGCGCCGACGTTATCCAGTATATCGAGCAGCCGGGTCGCGGTCGGATCTTCAATAATCACGCGGTCTCCCGGCGAGACCAGGGTTTGCACCAGCAGATTCATCGCGTCAAAACCGCCATCTGTCGCCAGAAACGCCTCTGCAGCATAGGGCCAGCGCGGCGCGATCGCCTGAAGCAGCGGCGCGGAAATCGCCTCACGGGTGTAGCTGTTGAGCTGCGGTGAGTGCAGGGCCGCCTGCAGCGCACGCTGCAGGTCAGGCAGCAGGGCGGGGTCGGGCGCGGCGAGGGTCAGATCGGCGCGGATGTTATCACCGTAGTTGCCGATCTTCTCAAAGCGAATCGGACGCGGCATCACCGTATTACTACTGACCCAGACACCACTGCGCCCCTTGCCCGCCAGCACTTTCTGCTTTCTTAGTTGCGCCCAGGCAGCAGAAACGGTTGCCGGGCTGACACCCAGCTGCTCCGCTATCTCCCGCACCGCAGGCATCTGCATACCTGTCGCGATCTGTCCGTCACGAATCAGCGCGGAGGCTGCCTGTGCAATGCCTTTCACTGAAGGCGATTTTATCTGGCTGCAAAACCAGTTGAGGTCGACGCTCTCTGTCATAAGAAAATACTTTGTTCAGTAACAAATTAATGATTGTTCAGGTAAGTATTCCGGATCTAGTATCAAATTCAAGCACTATTTTATGCCCCGTCCCGACGGTGCAGCGTAAACGGAGAGATCATGGCAAGGCTACTCATCAGACTGGCGGTACGCGACTGGGACTACTTTACCCCGCTGGCGCTGGGCGATATCAGACCAGAAGGTTTTGAACTGCAGATCGACCGCGTCGGCACACTTGTGAATGATCTGGCGACCAGCCCCGACTATGACGCGGGCGAAGTCTCCTTCAGCCGCTATGCTCAGGGCCGGGCCAGAGGAGACGAAACACTACTTGGCCTGCCACACTTCCTGATGCGCGGCTTCCGCCAGCGCTGCATTATCACCACCAGCAGCAGCCCCATCACCACGCCTGCGCAGCTGAAAGGTAAGAGAATCGGCGTCACCGGCTGGCAGGATTCGGGCAATACCTGGACACGCACGGTGCTGCGTGAAGCAGGCGTCGAAATCGATGATGTGTTCTGGTATGCCGGTCGTCTTACTGCCGATCATCCGATTGTCGATCGGCTGGCGGGATTTGGCCGCCCGGGCCGCATTGAACCCGCGCCTGACGAACGACCGCTGCTAGAGATGCTGCAGGCGGGTGAGCTGGATGCCATCTTCACGCCATTTATGCCGGAGGGCTTTTTCCTGCCGGGTTCGGGATTACGTCAGCTGCAGACCGATTTTTATCAGGCGGAGCGGGACTACTTTAATCGTGTCGGCTATGTGCCGGGCATCCACATTCTGGCGCTGAAACCGGCACTGGCGGCGGCGCATCCGTGGCTGGCTGCGGCGTTAAGTGAAGTCATCGATCGCTCTTACCGGCTGTGGATGCAGAAAAGAGAGAAATATGCCGACACCACGCCGTGGCTGCTGGACGATTTGCGACGCACTGCGCAGGAATTGCCCGCTGACTGGAATCAGAATGGTTTTAGCGTTAACAGAAAGATGATTGCGGACTTTGGCCGTGAGCTCTATGAGCAAGGGCTGACTCATCAGGTACTGACGCCGGAAGCAATGTTTCCGGCCGCTGCGGGAGAAGACAAATGATGAAAGTAGCACTGGGACAATTTGCGGTGAGCCGCGAATGGCAGGAGAACGCCAGTATCTGTCTGGACTTAATGCAGCGGGCGACAGAAGGTGGCGCCGATCTGCTGGTACTGCCGGAAGGGGTGCTGGCACGTGATATAGCCGACCCCGATTTAGTGCTGAAGGCGGCGCAGCCGCTGGATGGCCCTTTTCTGAGCCAGCTGCTGGCCGCCAGCAAGCAGAATGCACTGACCACCATGATGAGCATTCACGTTCCCACCGGCGAGCAAAAAGCGCTCAACGTGCTGGTAGCGATCCGCAACGGTGAGATCATCGCCGCCTATGAAAAGCTGCATCTGTACGATGCCTTTGCGATGCAGGAGTCGCAGCGGGTCAATCCCGGCCACGTCATTCCGCCGCTGATTGAGGTTGCGGGTATGAAAATCGGATTAATGACCTGCTATGACGTGCGCTTCCCGGAGCTGGCGCGTCGGCTGGTGCTGGATGGTGCAGAGGTGCTGGTGCTGCCTGCCGCCTGGGTTAAAGGTCCGCTGAAAGAGATGCACTGGGAACTGCTTACCCGTGCCCGCGCGCTGGAGAACACCTGCTATATGGTGGCGGTGGGGGAGTGCGGCCCGCGCAATATCGGCAACAGCCTGGTGGTCGATCCGCTGGGCGTAGCGGTGGCGAATGCGGCGGAATCGCCGGCGCTGCTGTTTGCCGATCTCGATCCTGAGCGCGTCGCCTATGCCCGCCGGGTTCTGCCGGTACTGGAAAACCGGCGCTTTGCCCGTCCCGAACTCAACTGATCCGCTGAACCAGGAATCCATTATGACGAAGAGAGCAACCGCCTTAATCGTGGCGCTGGGGCTGACTGCATCCCTGGCGCAGGCTGCCGACGCTATTCCGGTGCAAAAAGTTGACCAGGCCCTGCATGACAGGCTGCCGGATGAGATCAAAAAATCGGGCAAAATGATTTCAGTGAATAACGGTTCATTTCCGCCCTATGAAATTGTGAATGGCCCGCACTCAATGGAGGGCGCGTCGGCCGAATTAACGACTGCACTGGCACAACTGCTGGGTGTGAAGATCGAGCATGCAACGGTGAGTGGTTTATCGGGCGTACTCACCGGCATCAATGCGGGTCGTTATCAGCTGGCAATTGGGCCGATTGGTGATTATCCGGACCGCCAGCAGAAAGTGGATTTCATCGATTTTGTGCAGGAGTTCGTGGTGTTCGGCGTGCAGAAGGGCAATCCGGCCAGAATCAATCAGCTGGACGACACCTGCGGCAAGCGCATTGCTGTCATGGCCGCTGGCTCTGCGGAACAGGTTATCCGTAAGCAGTCAGCCCGGTGTGTGGCCGACGGGAAACCGGCCGTGACGGTGCAGGCCTTTACCGATCAGCCTTCATCAATTCTGGCGGTACGCTCTAAACGCTCCGATGCGTTCTTCTCATCACAGGCGCCGCTGACTTACTTTGTTAATCAGGCGAAGGGGCAACTTGAGCTGGCGGGCAAAGGGCAGAAAAACGGCTTTGGCGATATTTTCCAGGGCACGGTGGTGCCGAAAGGCTCGCCGCTGGGTCAGGTGGTGCTGGATGCCTACAAAGAGCTGTATCAGAACGGGACGTATGCGGCCATCATGAAAAAGTGGCAGCTTGAGGGCAACATGACCACCGCACCCGGACTGAATCTGGCGAAAGAGGCCAGCAAATGAGCCCGCCGCGCCATCTGCACAGCGGCGAGGCACAGCTGCGCGACGTGGCGTTCGCTCGCAGCGCCCCCACTTACGGACGCTGGATCAGCTGGATTTTAGTGCTGGTGATCGGCACCAATCTATTGTGGCTGGTGGCGACCAACCCTAATTTTGAATGGCAGGTGGTACTCAAGTGGTTTACCGAAGGATCCGTGCTCAAAGGGTTGCAGGTCACTCTGGGGCTGACAGTGGTGTCGATGGTGCTCGGCACGCTGCTCGGTCTGCTGCTGGGCGTCTGGCGGCTCTCTGAGAACCGGTTGCTGCGCGGCGTTGCCGGACTCTATATCTGGTTCTTTCGTGGCACGCCGCTACTGGTACAGCTGATCTTCTGGTACAACCTTTCTACGCTGTTTCCGGCGCTGTCGCTGACGCTGCCGTGGACCGATATCACGCTGGCCAGCTGGAATACCAACGATCTGATCACCCCACTGACAGCCGCTATTGCCGGGCTGGCGCTGAATGAAGCGGCCTATATGGCGGAAATTATTCGCGCCGGTCTGCTGTCGGTGGATAACGGTCAGGTAGAGACTACCCAGGCCTTTGGTATGAGTCGTTCACGGGCGCTGCGGCGCATCATTATTCCGCAGGCGATGCGGTCGATTATTCCACCCACCGGCAACCAGCTGATCAGCATGATCAAGGCGACGTCGCTGGTCAGCGTGATCGCAATGGGCGATCTGCTCTACTCGGTGCAGGCGATCTACAACCGTACCTTCGAGATCATCCCGATGCTGATGGTGGCGGTGATCTGGTATCTGCTGATCACCTCGATCCTCAATCTGGGCCAGTCCGCCATCGAGCGTTACTACGCGCGTGGCACTCGTCGGGTGGCCAGCGCCCCCAGACGCGCCGCCGTCGCGGCTAACGTGCAACCCCAGCAGGAGGAGCAATGAGTCAGCGTGAACCCCTGGTCTGCGCCCGCAATGTGCAGAAGAATTACGGCGACAATCAGGTTCTGAAAGGGATCGATCTGGATGTCTGGCCCGGTGAAGTAGTGGTGATCCTCGGGCCATCTGGTTCCGGTAAATCCACGTTTCTGCGCTGCATCAATCATCTTGAAGAGATGAACGCCGGATCGATTCGGGTCGGTGATGAGCAGATCGGGTATGTACTTAAAGGGCATGTGCTGCACCGGTTGTCGCCACGCCAGATCGCCCGTCAGCGCCAGAAAATTGGCATGGTGTTTCAGCAGTTCAATCTCTACCCCCATATGACCGTGCTGCAGAACATCACTGAAGCGCCCATCGGCGTGCATAAATTCCCGCGTCAGGAGGCGATGGCCCATGCCCGATCGCTGCTGGCGACGGTGGGATTAAGCGATAAAGCGGACGCCTGGCCACGTCACCTCTCGGGCGGACAGCAACAGCGTGTGGCGATTGCGCGGGCGCTGGCGATTAAGCCGCAGCTGATGCTGTTTGATGAGCCGACCTCCGCGCTCGATCCGGAACTGGTGGGCGAAGTGCTGGCGACCATGCGTACCCTGGCCGACCAGGGATTAACGATGATCGTGGTGACTCATGAGATTAGCTTTGCGCGGGAAGCCGCCGATCGCGTGGTCTTTATGGATGGGGGTGTGGTGGTGGAGCAGGGCACGCCTGAAGAGGTGATCGCGAATCCACAGCATCCGCGCACCCAGGCGTTCCTGAGTCGCTTCATCTGAGATCTTACTCTGTTACAGATTCCAGTTGTCGCCGCAGGCAAACTGCGCGTAAATATCAGTCACCGTGATTCGATAAAGTTGAAAGGTTAAATATGGAAGGTATCAGTATTGCCAAGCTGCTGATTATCGGTGCGCTTATCGTACTGCTTTTTGGTACCAACAAGTTGCGCTCACTGGGTGGCGATCTGGGCTCCGCAATCAAGGGCTTTAAAAAAGCCATGAAAGATGAAGATACCAGCGCAACCCGAACTGCGGCTGAAGACGTGCCGGCAGAACGCGTCGTTCATAAAGATTAATCGGTTATTTGCTGCAAATAACTGTTACTTTTTATTTCAGGCACAGATAAAAAAACCAGACTGTCTCCAGTCTGGTTTTTTGTTTTTCGGGCATCCGACCGCAAAAGCGTGCTTATTTCACTTCTTCGCCTTTGGCCTGCATATCCGCATGATAGGAAGAGCGGACAAACGGACCGCACGCGGCATGGGTAAAGCCCATCGCCATCGCTTCTTCTTTCATCTCATCGAACTCAGCCGGGCTGACGTAGCGCTGAACCGGCAGGTGGTGGCGGCTCGGCTGCAGATACTGGCCCAGCGTCAGCATGGTGACACCATGGCGACGCAGATCGCGCATCACCTCAACGATTTCGGCATTGGTTTCGCCCAGGCCCACCATCAGACCCGATTTTGTCGGGATATGAGGATGCGCCTCTTTGAAACGTTCAAGCAGCTTCAGTGACCACTCGTAGTTCGCGCCCGGACGCACCTGGCGGTAGACGCGCGGTACGTTTTCCAGATTGTGGTTAAACACATCCGGTGGCGTCGCGGTAAGAATCTCCAGCGCGCGATCCATACGGCCACGGAAGTCCGGCACCAGCGTTTCGATTTTGATCGTCGGATTTTTTTCGCGAATCGCGCTGATGCAGTCGGCAAAGTGCTGTGCGCCACCATCACGCAAATCATCGCGGTCAACCGAGGTGATCACCACGTAGCGCAGGCCCATATCGGCAATCGTCTGCGCCAGTTTAGCGGGTTCGTTAGCGTCAGGGGCATTGGGGCGGCCATGTGCCACATCGCAGAACGGACAACGACGGGTACAGATTGCGCCTAGGATCATAAAGGTGGCGGTGCCGTGGTTGAAGCATTCGGCGAGGTTAGGGCAGGATGCCTCTTCACAGACTGAGTGCAGCCCGTTTTTACGCATCGCGGCTTTAATGCCCTGAATACGACTGGAGTCAGCTGGCAGCTTGATTTTCATCCATTCCGGCTTACGCAACATCTCCTGCCGTTCAACAGCCACGGTTTTCACCGGGATCAGCGCCATTTTGTCTGCGTCACGATATTTGACGCCGCGTTCCATCTGAATTGGTTTACTCATAAATCAGCAGGTTCCGGTCGGATTGCGATTTGAAAGCGTTCCCACTCAAACCGGGAAGGCTGCTTTCAACTTTATTTGAAAAAAGTGCAAAAATTATATCATCACATCGCCTGCGAAGCAGCCACAGTCAGCGCGGATAAGTTACATATTTGTAAATTCGCATTCTGCGTTAAGGTTTAACAGGGAGATCCCCTGAAATCCATTCAACATTTTCATAACCTGACAGCCGCGCAAACGCGCTGACCAGCGGAGAGTGTACCTGCTCCGTCGTCACCTCTGGCTGGAAATTTTTCAACTGGGTCATGCTCATGCCGGCGTAACCACAGGGATTGATACGCAGGAAGGGCGACAAATCCATAGCAACATTCAGCGCCAGACCGTGAAACGAGCAGCCTTTACGGATGCGTAATCCCAGTGAGCAGATCTTCTCTTCCCCGACGTAGACGCCAGGTGCATCAGCACGGGCGCGGGCGCTGACGCCAAACTCTGCAAGGGTGGCGATAACCGTCTCTTCCAGCATGGTCACCAGCTGGCGTACGCCGAGCTTACGGCGTTTCACATCGATCAGGACGTACATCACCTGCTGTCCTGGCCCGTGATAGGTGACCTGGCCACCACGGTCACTCTGCACCACCGGGATCTCGCCTGGCATCAGCAGATGCTCTGCTTTGCCCGCCTGACCCTGAGTAAAGACCGGAGGATGTTCAACCAGCCAGATTTCATCACGACTCTGGTCGTTGCGCTGGTCGGTATAGTGATGCATGGCGTCGGAGACAGATTGCCAGTCGCGCAGACCTGACTGGCGGACAAGAAGAGTTTCAACTGACAAAACGATAGCCCGCTAAAGGAAATAACGCTGAGGATAACGTCGGCAAACCGTCAGGCAGAGGCGCCTTGCCGACCCGTAAATTACAGTACCATCCGCACAATTTCGATGTTGCCCAGCTCTTCGTACAGGCGTTCTACCTGCTCGATGTGGGTGGCGGTGATAGTGATGTTGACGGAGTGATAGTTGCCTTTGCTGCTCGGCTTAACTTCAGGGCTGTAGTCGCCTGGCGCATGGCGTTGCACCACTTCAACCACTTGATCAACCAGCTCCGGTTGTGCCAGACCCATTACTTTGTAGGTAAATGGGGTAGGAAATTCGAGCAGCTCATTCAGTTTGGTTTTCATATTAACTCCGGTGCATAAAAAACAGGCTCCCGCCTGAGCGGGAGCAACATAATATCGTGTAATGGGGGCGAAGGGGTGATTTTTCAATCACCCGCCACGCTTAACCGAACCAGTGATGGAACATCAGCTTGATGTAATCAACGATACGGCCAAAGAAACCTCCTTCAGAGATCTCGTTCAGTACCACCAGCGGACGCTGTTCGATAGTCTTGCCATCCAGCTGGAAGTTGATGCTGCCGACCACCTGATTTTTCTTCAGTGGTGCATGCAGTTCCGTGTTGGTCAGCACATAGCTGGCTTTCAGATCTTTCATGCGGCCACGTGGGATGGTCAGGTAAGCATCTTTTTCCACGCCCAGCTGCACACGGTCGTTATCGCCGAACCAGACTGGCTCAGAGGCGAACTCTTTGCCCGCTTTCAGTGGCGCCACGGTTTCAAAGAAACGGAAGCCCCAGGTCAGCAGTTTCTTACTCTCGGTCTCACGGCCTTTGTAGGTATGACCGCCCATCACAGCAGAAATCAGGCGCATCTGGCCTTCAGTCGCAGACGCCACCAGGTTGTAACCGGCTGAGTTGGTATGACCGGTTTTGATGCCGTCCACATTCAGGTTGGTATCCCACAGCAGACCGTTACGGTTCATCTGACGGATATTATTGAAGGTGAACTCTTTCTCTTTATAAACAGCATACTCTTCCGGCACGTCACGGATCAGCGCCTGACCGATCAACGCCATATCGCGCGCGGAGCTGTACTGACCTTCCGCGTCCAGACCATGAACGGTCTGGAAGTGGGTATTCTGCAGGCCAATCGCTTTGACGTAGTTGTTCATCAGATTAACGAACGCATCCTGGCTGCCAGCGACATAGTCAGCCATCGCAACACAGGCGTCGTTACCGGACTGCAGTACAATCCCACGGGTCAGCTGAGAGACCGGCACGCGGTCGCCTGGCTTCAGGAACATCAGCGAGGAGCCTTTGAACACCGGGTTGCCGGTCGCCCAGGCATCGGGGCCGACGGTGACCATATCGTCCTGATGAATTTTACCCGCTTTAACGGCCTGACCAATGACATAGCTGGTCATCATCTTGGTCAGACTGGCAGGATCGCGGCGTGCATCGGCATTTTTCTCTGCCAGCACTTTGCCTGAGTTGTAGTCGATAAGGACGTACGCTTCGGCATCAATGTCCGGCACGCCCGGAATCATGGTCTTGAGATTGACGTCATCAGCAATAGCAGCATGGCTGAGAGAGAAAGCGATCAGTGATCCCACTGTCAGGCGTTTCAGCAAACGAGATGATTTCAGCGTGTTCATGTGTAGGACTACAACATCCGTGAGTTTGAGGTTGAAAATGTCACTCATCATACCCAATGCCAGATTAACTGGCACCGGGCGTGATGATTGGGTTGTTAGCAGACGTAACGTGCAGCTGTCTGATAAACGGTTCAGCGACGCGTGTTAGTAATAAATGAGGCGGCCTGGCCTTCACTGCTCAGGCGCTGTTGCAGCGCAGCCGCTTCGGCGCGGGAGGCGTAACCGCCGAGCTGAACGCGATACACATTGTTGCCCGCGTCTTCTACCTTACCGGGCACGCCATAACGCTGGCTCAGGCTTTTCATCATCTGCTGGGCACGCGCCGGGTCATTCAGCGCACCGACCTGCACCACATATCCATCGGCACCACCACTGCTGGCTGCAGGCGCGGCGCTGGCTGCTGCGGGAGCAGCATTGCTGACTGCCGGTGCGGAACTGGCGGGTGCGGCGGCTGGCGGTTCGTTACCTTCCAGTACGCCGGTCGCTAATGGCTGGGGTGCACCAAGAAAGCCGCTGCTCTGCACCGGCGCGCCCATATTGTCACCGCTTTGCAGCGTGCTGTTGCTGATGGCCTCAACATTTTGCGCAGGCGGCTCTGAGGGTGCTGAGCTGCCGCCGTTCATCACCGCGCCACCACTCAGGTCCGGACGGGCAGGCAGAGAGTAGCTCTGTTTTGCCACGACGGTCCCGATGGTGCCGGGGCCAGAGAGCGAACCGTCTGGGGCGACCTTGATGTAATCAACCCGCACGCGCGAATTGTTGGAGATGTTCAGGCGGTCACCGGCAGCCCGCGACAGGTCGATAATGCGTCCTGGCGTGTAAGGGCCGCGATCGTTAACGCGCACCACAATCTGACGGCCATTCGCGATATTGGTCACGCGCACATAGCTCGGCAGCGGCAGAGTAGGGTGGGCCGCGGTCAGCGCATCAGGATCGTAGGCTTCGCCGGTAGCGGTGCGGTTGCCCTGCGCCTCTTCGCCGTACCAGGTGGCCAGGCCGACTTCACTGTAGTTCGACGGATCTTTAATGACGCGATAATTTTTGCCGTTCACGCTGTAATCCTGGCTGGTGCCTGGATTGATCGGCTCATAACGTGGCTCAACGCCTGGAATCTCAACAACCGGTCCATTGTAAGCCGGTTGCGGCGGCGCCGTATTTTGGGGTTCCGGCGTGGTACAGGCCGCCAGAACCAGTGATGCCAGTGCAACGCCAAGCCATTCCTTACGCATCTGCAGCCTCTTAGACACTTTTAGATAACATTTTTCGGTGAGTGTGGATCGACATCACAATGCCAAATCCCGCCATAAGCACGATAAGCGCGGAGCCGCCATAACTGACCAGCGGCAGCGGCACGCCAACTACCGGTAAGATACCACTAACCATGCCAATGTTAACGAAAACATAAACGAATAAAATCAGCATTAAACCGCCCGCCATTACCCGGCCAAAGGTGGTCTGCGCCCGGGCTGCCACAACCAATCCCCGCATGATCAGCAGCAGATAAAGGGCCAGCAGCAGCAGCACGCCAACCAGGCCTAACTCTTCGGCCAGAACCGCAAAGATAAAGTCGGTATGACGTTCCGGCAAAAACTCCAGCTGAGACTGGGTACCCTGCAGCCAGCCTTTACCGCGCAGGCCTCCTGAGCCAATAGCAATTTTCGACTGGATAATGTGATAACCCGCTCCCAGCGGATCTGTTTCCGGGTCGAGCAGCATCATCACGCGGTCACGCTGATAATCGTGCATCAGGAAAAACCACAAAATCGGGATAAAGGCGGCGACCAGCAACACGGCTACGCCAATCAGTTTCCAGCTCATACCCGAGAGGAACAGCACAAACAAGCCGGAGGCGGCAATCAGAATTGAGGTGCCGAGATCGGGCTGTGCCGCCACCAGCAGGGTGGGCAGGAAGATCAGAATCAGCGCAATGCCGGTATTTTTCAGCGTTGGCGGACAGACATCGCGGTTGATAAAGCGCGCCACCATCAAAGGCACCGCTATCTTGGCAATCTCAGAGGGCTGAAAACGCACAAAGCCGAGATCGAGCCAGCGTTGAGCGCCTTTACTGATCTGCCCAAAGGCATCCACCGCCACCAGCAGAATGACGCAGACAATATAGAGATAGGGCGCCCAGCCTTCATAGACGCGCGGCGGTACCTGCGCCAGCACAATCATGATGACCAGCCCCATCGCGATCTGACCGAGTTTACGCTCCATCATGCCGGGATCCTGACCACTGGCGCTCCAGATCACCACAGCGCTGTAGGTCAGCAGGCCGAGAATGATCAGCATAAACAGCGGATCGATGTGGATGCGCATCCAGATCGAACGTTTCTGCGGACTATCTTGCATCGACATGTTTATTCACCTTCATAACCGGGCGGCACAGGAGCGGCGTCCGGCAGGACTGTATTGTTATCACCCAACATAATGTGATCCAGAATCTGGCGCATGACGGTGCCGACAGCCGGACCGGCGCCACCGTTTTCCAGGATAATGGTCACGGCGACCCGAGGTTTGTCATAAGGGGCAAACGCGGTCATTAATTTATGGTCGCGTAATCGTTCAGCAATTTTATGGGCGTTATAGGTTTCGTTCTCTTTCAGGCCAAAGACCTGTGCCGTACCGGACTTAGCGGCGATTTTATAGGGCGCATCGGCGAAGCTCTTGTGCGCGGTGCCGTTGGGCCGGTTCGCCACGCCATACATGCCATCTTTGGCAATTTCCCAGTAGCCGGAATGGATATCACCAATCGGGGCTTCAGGCGGCTGGCGATAAGGCACCAGGGTACGGCCTTCGCGGGTGGCGCGCAGCATATGCGGCACCTTGACGACGCCGTCGTTGATCAGAATCATCATCGCTTTGTTCATCTGCAACGGCGTGGCGGTCCAGTAACCCTGTCCGATCCCCACCGGAATGGTATCGCCCTGATACCACGGCTTTTTAAAGCGTCTCTGTTTCCAGTCACGGGTCGGCATGTTACCGGCGCTCTCCTGCGGTAAATCGATGCCGGTACGGCTGCCGTAACCAAATTTATTCATCCACTCCGACAGCCGGTCGATACCCATGTCATAGGCAACCTGATAGAAGAAGGTATCGGCAGACTCTTCCAGCGCTTTGGTGACGTTCAGACGTCCGTGGCCCCATTTTTTCCAGTCGCGGAAGCGTTTTTCTGAACCAGGAAGTTGCCACCAGCCGGGGTCAAACAGGCTGGTATTACGGTTAATCACGCCAGCACTCAGGGCAGAGACCGCCACATAAGGTTTAACCGTCGAAGCCGGTGGATAGGCAGCCTGAATCGCACGGTTATAGAGCGGGCGGTTTTCATCTTCCAGCAGGCCGCGGTAATCCTTACTGGAAATACCGTCGACAAACATGTTGGCGTCATAGCTTGGCGTTGAGACCATGGCGAGGATTTCGCCGGTGCGCGGGTCGCTGACCACGACGGCCGCGCGACTGCCCGCCAGCAGGGTCTCGACATATTGCTGCAGTTTGAGATCGATAGTCAGATAGATATCACGGCCTGCCTGAGGGGACTCCTCATGCAGCTGGCGAATGACCCGGCCACGGTTGTTGACCTCAACCTCTTCAAAGCCGGTTTTGCCGTGCAGCAAATTTTCGTAATAGGCTTCAATGCCCAGCTTACCGATGTCGTGCGTCGCGGCGTAGTTAGGCCATATGCCCTCTTTGTCGAGGCGTGCAACGTCACGATCGTTGATTTTTGAGACGTAGCCGACCACATGCGTGAGTGTGGCACCGTAAGGGTAGTAGCGGCGCTGGTAACCTTTAACTTCCACGCCGGGGAAGCGGTACTGATTGACCGCAAAGCGCGCGACCTGCACGTCATTCAGACCGGTTTTAACCGGGATAGAGGTGAACCGACGCGAGCGTTTACGCTCTTTCTGGAAGTTTTCGAGGTCGTCGTCAGTCAGCTCAAGAATCGGGCGTAAGTTTTCCAGGGTCTGTTGCAGATTATCAACTTTTTCCGGAACCAGTTCTGCCTGATAAATAGTGCGGTTCAGCGCCAGCGGCGTGCCGGTACGATCGTAAATTATGCCGCGGCTGGGGGCCACAGGCACCAGTTTGATACGGTTCTGGTTGGAGCGGGTGCTGTAATCATCAAAGCGAAGGATCTGCAGGTGGTAAAGGTTAACCACCAGTACTGAAGAGAGCAGTAAGATACCGACGAAGGCGATAAAGGCCCGACGGACAAAGAGTTTCTGTTCGGCGCTGTAATCGCGAAAGGCGTTGCTTTGTAATTTCATCCGCTACTTGTCATGTCTGATGTGGGCTGATCGGTCATTCACGATGATAAGGATGATTTGTCGTTATGCTCCAGGCCCGATACAGACTTTCGGCTACCAGCACGCGCACCAGCGGATGGGGCAACGTCAATGCTGACAGTGACCAGCTCTGCTCTGCCGCCGCTTTACAGGCGGGGGCCAGGCCTTCAGGCCCGCCAATCAGCAGGCTGACATCGCGACCATCCAGCTTCCAGCGTTCAATCTGCTGTGCCAGCTGCGGGGTTTCCCACGGATGACCAGGAATATCCAGCGTGACGATGCGATTGCCTTTGCCGACCGCCGCTAACATCGCTTCACCCTCTTTTTCAAGAATGCGTTTGATATCAGCATTTTTACCGCGTTTACCTGCGGTCACTTCGGTCAGCTCAAGCGGCATATCTTTCGGGAAGCGGCGCAGATATTCCATAAAACCGGTCTGCACCCAGTCAGGCATTTTCGTGCCGACGGCAACAAGTTGCAGTTTCACCGATTAGCCCCAGAGTTTTTCCAGCTCATACAGCTGGCGACTCTCTTCCTGCATCACATGCACGATGACATCACCCAGATCGACCACGACCCAGTCTGCCGCGCTTTTACCTTCAATGCCTAATGGCATCAGGCCTGCTAAACGCGACTCCTGCTCTACGTGTTCTGCGATCGAAGTCACATGACGCGTGGAGGTGCCGGTGCAGATGATCATGAAATCGGTGATGCTGGATTTGCCCTGAACGTCGATGGTGACAATGTCCTGGCCTTTGAGATCATCAATCTTATCAATAACGAACTCTTGGAGTGCTTTACCTTGCAAAAGGTTCCCCTTGGAATCTGGTGGTAACGAGCCGGCTGTAAGCCCGGAGAGTGCAGCCAAAAAATTAAGCGGCGTAGTATAGCATGCCCGGATCAGTCGCGATATAAGCCTTCGCGGTCGATATAATCGATAACCGCAGCGGGCAACAGATCGTCGCAGGGCTGATTCTGGTGGCGACGGCGGCGAATTTCAGTGGCCGAAATGTCATAGAGAGGGGTGTCCGCCAGCCAGATATGGCCTGCGGGCTGCTGATGCAGCTGCCGGATATCCTGAGCGAGGTGTTGCTCAAGCCAGCGCTGCATGTCAGGCGAGTCGAACCGGGTCGGATAGCCGGGGCGCTGGCACACCAGCAGATGGCAGAGTGACAGCAGATCCTGCCAGCGATGCCATTTTGATAAGCTCAACAATGAATCCTGACCAATAATAAACCCCAGCGGCTGTTCTGCACCGCGTTCGGTGCGCCAGGCTTCCAGGGTGGTCACGGTCCAGGACGGCGTGTCGCGTTCCAGCTCGCGGGTATCGATCTCAAACAGCGGCAGGTCGCGGATAGCGCAGCGCAGCATAGCAACCCGCTGGGCAGCGCTGGCTTCCGGTTGCGGACGATGCGGCGGCACATTGTTGGGCAGCAGCGTCACACGCTGCAGGCCGGTCTGTTGCGCCAGCACTTCGACCGGGCGCAGATGGCCAAAATGAATCGGATCAAAGGTGCCGCCAAACAGTGCGTGTAACTCAGACATGGGCAAAGCTCGTCGGAAAAGCACGACTGCTGAGCAGCAGCGTCAGGGTCTGTAACTGCGGCCACACCGGCTGTCCATAATCCTGCTTCAGGGTGATCTCAATCTGACTCAGCAGATGAATGGCGCGTTGCAGACGCGTGGCATCCAGTCGTTGCAGCGCGTCGGTAAACAGCGCACGGCGGTTCTGCCAGATGCGCTGCTGATCCATCAGCGTACGAAGCGGCTGCGCTGTCTGGTGGCGTTGCAGATGCAGCAGCGTCAGCAGATCACGCTGCAGCGTACGCAGCAGTATCACCACTTCGCTCTCTTCTTTCTCCAGCTGATGCAGAATATGCAGGGCGCGGCGGCTTTTTCCCGCCAGCAGGGCATCCACCCAGTGGAAAGGAGTAAAGTGCGCGGCATCACTGACCGCCTCTTCAACCCGGGGCAGGGTCAGCTTGCCGTCGGGCCACTGCAGCGAGAGCCGCTCCAGCGCCTGCGCCAGCGCCAGCAGATTGCCTTCATAGCAGTAACACAACAGTTGCACGGCCGCGTCATCTACCGATAACTTCAGCGCCTTAGCGCGATTAACGACCCAGCGTGGCAGTTGCGCCTGTTCAGGCGTCTGACAGGGCACCAATACCGCAGAGGCGGACAACGCTTTAAACCAGGCGCTGTTTTCCTGCGCTTTGGTCAGCTTCGCCATCCGGCAGATCAGCAGAATATCGGCGTGCAGCAACTGCGACAGCTTAACCAGCTGTTCTGCCATCGCGGCGTTGGGGCCATTATCGGGGAATTGCAGCGTCATGGTCTGACGCTGAGCAAACAGACTCAGTGACTGGCAACTGACGAACAGGCTCTCCCAGTCAGTCTGTGCATCCAGCGTAAAACTAAAATGTTCTTCGAATCCCTGCGCGGTTGCGGCGACGCGAATCGCATCTGAACTTTCCTGCAACAGCAGCGGTTCGTTACCGGCTAACAAATAACAGGCGCGCAGCCCCTCACGGAGCTGCGCGCTGAGTTGCTCAGGATAAATCCTGATCATTGCAGGCTGGTAGCAGAGGAAGTGGGCGCTTCCTGTGAACCCTGACCCGGCACCGGAATCACTGACGCCGGTAAGGTCTCTTTGCTGTTGATCTGCGCGGCGTGTACCGTCAGCAGTTTACGTACCAGCTGTTCAGCAGCACGCTGACGCATCTCCTGCGTAATCAGATCCTGCTCGGCATCTTTTGCCAGCGCAGCGTTAGGGTTATCGAAGAATGACCGATAAACCGTGGTGCTGATAGGATAGATACCTTTGCCCGGCAGCAGCACCTGCGCCGTGAGGGTCATCACCAGCTGATACTCGGCAGTGGTGCCGCTGATAAAGACCGAAGCCGTGTTACGGCCCGAGGATTCAGGCCCCAGGCGCAGCGTCGGAATATCGGTGCGATTCTGTTTGCTGTCTTCAACAATTTTGACATCGTTGATACGCAGCTGCTGACGCACAGTACGCGCCAGCGGCCCATAAGGATCGCCGGTTGAAACAATCAGGGTTTTCAGTTCGCTGGGCACCTGAGTGGTGCCGCGCGGATGAAAACCACAGCCAGCGGTGATCACCACCGCCAGCATGACAAACAGCCTGATAATCGGATGTCGCACAGTTCCTCCTGAACTTAACCTACGACCAGGTTAAGCAGTTTGCCCGGTACATAAATGACTTTACGGATAGTCACGCCGTCCAGATACTTCGCTACCAGATGCTCCTGCGCAGCGCGTGCCTGAACCTGTTCCTGTGTTGCATCGGCTGGCACGGTGATTTTACCGCGCACTTTACCGTTAACCTGAACCACTACCAGCAGCGAATCTTCAACCATAGCGGCTTCATCCGCAACCGGCCAGCTCGCTTCATCGATAGTGCCTTCGCCACCCAGCGTCTGCCACAGAACATAGCAGGCGTGCGGGGTAAACGGATAGAGCAGACGGACGATGGCCAGCAGCGCTTCCTGCATCAGGGCGCGATCCTGCTCGCTTTCCTGCGGGGCGCGTGCCAGTTTGTTCATCAGCTCCATGATCGCCGCAATGGCGGTGTTGAAAGTCTGACGACGGCCAATATCATCCGCCACTTTGGCGATGGTTTTGTGCAGATCGCGACGCAGCGATTTCTGCTCGTCATTCAGGCTCTCCACATCCAGTGCCACGGTCGCACCTTTCTGTGTATGCTCGAAGACCAGCTTCCAGACACGTTTCAGGAAGCGGTTCGCCCCTTCAACGCCCGACTCCTGCCACTCCAGCGTCATATCCGCCGGTGAAGCAAACATCATAAACAGACGCACGGTATCCGCGCCGTAACGCTCAACCATCAGCTGTGGGTCGATGCCGTTGTTTTTCGACTTCGACATTTTGCTCATGCCCGCGTAGATCACTTCGCGGCCCTGCGTGTCTGTGGCTTTAACAATGCGGCCTTTCTCATCCCGCTCAACCTCAACGTCAACCGGTGAAACCCAGTTACGCTCGCCGTTGGCACCAAGATAGTAGAAGGCGTCAGCCAGCACCATACCCTGGCACAGCAGACGTTTGGCTGGCTCATTGGAGTTCACCAGGCCCGCGTCACGCAGCAGCTTGTGGAAGAAGCGGAAATACATCAGGTGCATGATGGCGTGTTCAATACCGCCCACATACTGATCGACCGGCAGCCAGTAGTTTGCCGCTGCCGGATCCAGCATGCCTTCCTTGTAGCTGGCGCAGGTATAACGCGCGTAGTACCAGGAAGACTCCATGAAGGTGTCAAAGGTGTCGGTTTCACGCAGGGCAGGCTGGCCGTTTACCGTGGTTTTAGCCCACTCCGGATCCGCTTTGATTGGGCTGGTAATGCCATCCATCACCACATCTTCCGGCAGGATCACCGGCAACTGGTCTTCTGGTGCAGGCATAACGGTGCCATCTTCCAGCGTCACCATCGGGATAGGGGCACCCCAGTAGCGCTGACGGGAGACACCCCAGTCGCGCAGGCGGTAGTTCACTTTACGCACGCCCACGCCTTTTGCCGCCAGCGAATCCGCAATGGCGTTAAAACCGGTGGCGTGATCCATGCCGTTAAACTCACCTGAGTTGAACAGCGCACCTTTGTCAGTCATCGCCGCGATGCTGACATCAGGAATGGAACCATCCAGATTCAGGATGACCGGCTTAATCGGCAGATCATATTTAGTGGCAAACTCCCAGTCGCGCTGATCGTGCGCCGGAACCGCCATCACAGCGCCGGTGCCATATTCCATCAGTACGAAGTTGGCAACCCAGACCGGGATAAGCTCGCCGGTCAGCGGATGAACAACAGACAGGCCGGTCGCCATGCCTTTCTTCTCCATGGTCGCCATATCGGCTTCGGCCACTTTGGTATTGCGGCATTCAGCGATAAAGTCAGCCAGCGCCGGATTATTGACCGACGCCTGGGTAGCCAGCGGATGGCCTGCGGCAACGGCAACATAGGTTGCGCCGATAAAGGTATCCGGGCGGGTGGTGTAGACGGTGACCTTCTCTTCGCTGTCAGCCACATCGAAGGTGATTTCGACACCTTCAGAGCGGCCAATCCAGTTACGCTGCATGGTTTTGACCTGCTCAGGCCACTCTTCCAGCGTATCCAGGTCGTTCAGCAGCTCTTCCGCATAATCGGTGATTTTGATAAACCACTGCGGGATCTCTTTACGCTCAACTTTGGTGTCGCAGCGCCAGCAGCAGCCGTCGATCACCTGCTCGTTCGCCAGCACCGTCTGATCGTTCGGGCACCAGTTCACGGCAGAGGTCTTTTTATAGACCAGGCCTTTTTCATACAGTTTGGTAAAGAACCACTGTTCCCAGCGATAGTACTCTGGCTGGCAGGTTGCCAGTTCACGACTCCAGTCATAGCCAAAGCCCAGCAGTTTGAGCTGGTTTTTCATGTAGGCGATATTGTCGTAAGTCCACGGGGCCGGAGCGGTGTTGTTTTTCACCGCAGCGCCTTCCGCAGGCAGGCCGAAAGCATCCCAGCCAATCGGCTGTAGTACGTTTTTGCCGAGCATACGCTGATAACGCGCGATTACGTCGCCGATGGTGTAGTTACGAACGTGGCCCATGTGCAGGCGGCCAGAAGGATAGGGCAACATGGAGAGGCAATAGTATTTCTCTTTACCTTCCTGCTCAGTCACTTTAAACGTTTCGTTTTCATCCCAGTGCTGCTGCACACGGGATTCAATTTCTTCCGGGCGGTATTGCTCTTGCATGGCTGCCTGTGGTCCTTTATGAAAAACATTTTTCTGGCTCTAAGATCCGCATAGCATACCCATAAGGCCGCGTATCAACAACACTTCCCACTTTTGCCGGCACGATTTCTGCCGAAAGCGTCAGAGCCTTCACCCTTTTGTAATTCACTGTACAGACGACACGGCAAAAGCAACATTACGACTAAACTTAGTTCAGCGAGGGTCTGCATAAAGGAGAACAAAATGAATAAAGTGGCTCAGGAATATCGCGAGTCGTTAGCCGTATTGACTGAACGTCTCCGTCAGGGCGATCGTAACCTTGATGAGCTGATTGCCGGGCGACGAAGCCAGTTGCTGGTGCGCGATGATATGACGGAACAGGAGATTGACCAGGCGCTCAGCTCAGTGCGCCGTGATCTGGGCGAGTTTGCACGCAGCTACACCGATGTGGAAGAACCGCTGGCGGACTCACTGTTTATGCGCATCATCCGTGAGAGCGTCTGGAAAGAGCTGGCGGATATCACCGATAAAAGTCAGCTGGAGTGGCGAGAGGTCTTCCAGGATCTGCATCATCACGGGGTTTATCAGAGTGGGGAAGTTGTGGGGCTGGGCAATCTGGTCTGTGAGAAATGCCAGTTCACCCGGGCAATCTACACGCCTGAAACGCTGTCACGTTGTCCGGAATGCGGCAATGACCAGTTTCAGCGTCAGCCGTTTGAACCCTGATAGTGCGGCGTAGCTAAATGAAGCGGGCCACTCAGAGTGACCCGCCTGTTCGTCAGGTTTAGTGCAGAATTTTTGCGAGGAAATCTTTAGCGCGCTCAGACTGTGGGTTATTAAAGAAGTCATCTTTGTTGGTGTCTTCGATAATTTTCCCTTCATCCATAAAGATCACGCGATTGGCAACCTTACGGGCGAAGCCCATCTCATGGGTCACCACCATCATCGTCATCCCTTCCTGTGCCAGTTCAACCATCACATCCAGCACTTCGTTGATCATTTCCGGATCCAGCGCGGAGGTGGGTTCATCAAACAGCATCGCGATAGGGTCCATGCAGAGCGCTCGCGCAATCGCCACACGCTGCTGCTGACCACCTGAGAGCTGGCCGGGAAACTTCTCAGCATGGGCGGAAAGACCCACACGCTTCAGCAGCTTCAGCCCTTTATCGCGGGCTGCCGCTTTGTCGCGCTTCAGCACTTTCACCTGCGCCAGAACCAGGTTGTTGATAATGCTCAGATGCGGAAACAGCTCGAAGTGCTGGAACACCATCCCGACCTGGCTGCGAAGCTGCGCAAGATTAGTCTTTTTGTTATTCACCTCGGTGCCGTTCACCGCAATCACGCCCTGCTGAATCGGCTCAAGGCCGTTCACCGTTTTGATCAGCGTTGATTTACCGGAGCCGGACGGGCCGCACACCACCACCACTTCACCGGTTTTGACGTCGGTTGAGCAGTCGGTCAGCACCTGAAAGTGACCATACCACTTAGAAACATTTTTCAGGCTAATCATTTAAACCGTCCTTTTTCTTTTTAGATAGCTGACCAACAGCGATGCGCTCAGGCTGATAACGAAGTAGACAAGACCTGCAAACAGAACCATTTCAACCTGGGTGCCATCACGCTCACCAATGGTGGATGCGGTACGGAAGAAGTCCGCCAGGCTTAAGACATAAACCAGCGAGGTATCCTGGAACAGCACGATACCCTGCGTCAGTAACAGCGGAACCATGGCGCGAAACGCCTGTGGCAGGATGATCAGTCGCATTGCCTGCCACTGCGTCATGCCCAGCGCCAGAGCCGCACTGCCCTGTCCACGCGAGATACTGATGATGCCGGCGCGAATAATTTCAGAGTAGTACGCCGCTTCGAACAGCGAAAAGGCGACCATGGCTGAAATCAGTCGGATATCCGTTTTGGGCGACAGGCCCAGCACCTGCTGCAGAAAACTCGGCACGACCAGATAGAACCACAGCAGCACCATGACCAGCGGCACCGAGCGGAACAGGTTGACGTAAATTTTAGCGAACCAGCTGATGGGCTTAAACGTCGACAGACGCATCACCGCCAGCAGAGTGCCCCACAGGATGCCGAAGACCACGGCGGTAATCGTGATTTTAAAGGTGATCACTAAGCCATTAAGCAGATAGGGCAGGCTGGGTGTAATCGAACTCCAGTCAAACTCGTACATTACTTGCCTCCCGCATTGCCTGGCAGCCGGACTTTGCGCTCGACCAGACTCATCAACAACATAATCACCAGGTTAATCGCAACGTAGGCCAGCGTAATAGCGGTAAAGGATTCATAGGCGTGGGCAGAATAGTCGAGCAGTTTGCCCGCCTGCGCCGCCATATCGACCAGACCTATGGTGGAGGCGATAGCGGAGTTCTTCACCAGGTTGAGCATTTCCGAGGTCATCGGCGGCACAATCACGCGATACGCATTCGGCAGCAGCACATAGCGATAGGTCTGCGGCAGGGTTAAGCCCATCGCCAGACCGGCATTCTTCTGTCCACTCGGCAGTGACTGAATCGCTGCGCGCACCTGCTCGCAGACGCGGGCGGCGGTAAACAGGCCAAGACAGATCATCGAGGAGAGGAAGAACTGAATGTTGGGATCCAGTTCAGACTTAAACCACATGCCGAGTTTTTCGCCCACCAGCTCGGGCGCCACCAGATACCAGAAGAAGAACTGGACGATCAGGGGGATGTTGCGAAACAGTTCGACATAGCAGGTGCCAATGGTCGACAGCAGGCGATTAGGCACGGTGCGCAGAATGCCGAAAAATGAACCCACGCAGAAGGCGATAATCCAGGCGCAGCAGGAGACGGCAATTGTCACCTGAAAACCGGACCACAGCCAGCCGAGGTAGGTCGTGTTACCGAACGGGGCCTGTTCGAGGAATATGCCCCAGTTCCAATCGATACCCATAACGAGCTCCGGAAAAAAAGGGTAGCTAAGCTACCCTGAAGATTGATGAACGGCGTTGTATTTCCTGACTCAGGGGAACGACCCGTGTCAGTCTGTCTGTCCATGCCGCGGTTTCAGCAATCGAGAGGGCAGCCAGGCCGCCCTTGTTATACCCGTCGTCTTTCAGGCTGCATTTCTGTTGGCTACATTCACTCACCCGAATCACTTACCGGAGTAGGCTCATCGGGAGTCATTTTTCTGCTGCCTCAATGCAATCTGAAATCCATTGGGTATTTTGTTGTTAATTCAGTGCTTTATCATTTGGTGTTTTGAACAGCGCTTTCATGTCATCAGAGAGCTCAAAGTTCATGTTCAGGTTCTTTGGTGGAATCGGCTGTTTGAACCAGGTGTCGAACCATTTTTCTGCCTGGCCAGAGGTCTGGGCTTTAGCAATGGTTTCATCCACCAGGGCTTTGAACTGCGGATCATCTTTACGCAGCATGCAGCCATAGGCTTCTTTTGACTGTGGCGTGCCCAGAATTTCCCAGTTGTCCGGCTTTTTGGCTTTGGCGCGTTCGCCTGCCAGCAGGGCATCATCCATCATAAAGGCTACGGCACGACCGGTTTCCAGCGTACGGAAGGAGTCACCGTGATCTTTTGCGCTGATGATGCGCAGATCCAGTTTCTGTTCGTCGTTGAGTTTGTGCAGCAGCACTTCAGAGGTGGTACCTGAGGTCACCACTACGGTTTTGCCTTTCAGGTCAGCGAAATCTTTGATCGGGCCATCTTTCTTCACCAGCAGACGGGTGCCGATAACAAAAATAGTGTCTGAGAAGGCGGCCTGTTTCTGGCGCTCAAGGTTATTGGTGGTCGAGCCACACTCATAATCGTAGGTGCCGTTTTGCAGCAGCGGAATACGGTTTTGTGAGGTGATCGGGATCATTTTGACCTGCAGATCAGGCTTGTTCAGCTTTGCTTTAATCGCTTCAACGATGGCGTTTGAGTAAGCCTGTGAGTAGCCGACGACTTTTTGCTGGTTGTCATAATAAGAAAAGGGAACTGATGATTCGCGATGCCCGACCACAATGACGCCATTGTCATTGATCTTCTTCAGGGTGCCGCTGAGATCTTCCGCCTGGGCCGCTCCCGCCGCTGCGCTGATCAGCAGAAGAGATAATGCCACTTTGCGTAGTTGCATGTTCCAACTCCTTCGTATGAAAAAGGCACAGGATATAACCTGCGCTGATTATGATGTTGTGTCTGTTTTCTGCTGCGTTTCTGCTCATTCTGCGGTTTAAACGGGCGCAGAAGAGTCATTAACATAGCGGATTGTTAACGCGATGAAACAAAAAAGTTTCTTTTTTGCGAGGTGATACGCACCAAAAAAAGGCAATTTTTTCACCCTGCGCGTTAATGGTGCAGCAGCGTCAATTGTTTTGGTGCAACCCGCCCGGCATCAGCGCCTGCAATCAGCCTGTTTGCGAAAAGCAGTGAAACATTTTGCAATCATCGTGCCAGAAAGAGGTTATGGGTTAGAAAGACAGCAGAGTGTGCGGCGTGGGGAGTGAAAAAAACCGGAGAGTCACCATGAAAAAGGCGAAGCACGTGCTTCGCCTTCAGTGAGCACAGGAGGGGAGGTTATCGACGACGGCGCAGGAGTGCTATCACCGCCGCCAGCAGCGTCAGTGACCACACTGGCCAGATGCCAGCCCGCGCATACGGGGTTTCTCCCTGCGTTGGCGTAACCTTGCTGGTCAGCACATCGCGGGTAAACTGCGGCAGCATGGCTTCCACATCACCACTGGCATTGACCACCGCCGTCACACCATTATTGGTGCTGCGCAACAGCGGACGTCCCAGTTCCAGCGCACGCATCCTCGCCATCTGGAAGTGCTGCCATGGGCCGATAGAGTGACCAAACCAGGCATCGTTCGAAACGGTCAACAGGAAGTTGGTGTCGGGATGGAAGTTGGCCCGCACCTGTTCACCCAGCACGATCTCATAACAGATGGCGCTGGTCAGGTTATAGCCCGCCACGCTGAGTTGCGGCTGGAGGTAGTTGCCACGACTGAATGCCGACATCGGCAGATCGAAGAACGGGGCCAGCGGACGCAGCAGATCGGCCAGCGGCACAAATTCGCCAAACGGCACCAGGTGATTCTTCTGGTAACGATTGCCGCTGAAGTAGTTGTACGGCGCTTTACCGCCCAGCACGATTACGGTGTTGTAATCGTGATATCGGTTCTGCTCCAGCCGGGAGTCCACAATGCCGGTGATTAGCGAGCTGCCGCGCTCACGCAGTTCGTCATCCAGCGAACGCAGGAACGGCTGCTGATTACTCTCCAGATCGGTAATTGCCGATTCAGGCCAGATAATAATCGGCGCTTTGCCCATCAGCGGCTGACTAAGACCGTTGTAAATGCGCAGGGTAGTGAGTAACTGCTGCGGATCCCATTTCATCGATTGCGGGATGTTTCCCTGCACCAGCGCCACCTCGACGGCCCGCTCGGGCATTGGCTGAACCCACTGGATGTAGCGCAACGGCCATGGCAATGCCAGCAGCAGCAGCGCTGCTACCAGACTTCTGACGTTGCGCTGTTGCAGGGCATAAGCCAGCAGGCCAGCCACCACCATCAGCAGGAAGGTCAGCGTCTCTACGCCCGCCAGTGGGGCCAGGCCTTTTAACGGGCCATCGATCTGGCTGTAACCAAACTGCAGCCACGGAAAGCCGGTCAGCACCCAGCCGCGCAGGAACTCGGTGATCTGCCACAATGCCGGTGCCGCCAGCGCCAGGCGCCACAGCGTCGTTCGCGGCCAGATGCGATTCAGTACGCCGGCAAACAGCGCCGGGTAGATCGCCAGATAAGCCGCCAGCAGCGCCACGATAAAGACATTGACCGGGCCAGGCATGCCGCCAAAGGTGGCGACACTGACATAAACCCAGTTGATGCCACTGCCGAACAGACCTAAACCCCAGACAAACCCAATGGCGCTGGCCTGCGGGCTGGAGCGGTTAAGAGTCAGCAGCTGTAAGCCGCACAGCGAGAGCAGTGCGGCGGGCCAGAAATCGTAGGGAGAAAAGGCGAGGGTGCCAAGTGCACCCGTTATTAAAGCCAGCAGCAGGCGAACCCGCTGACGCGGGTAGAGTGAGGCTAAAGCCATAGACTTATTCGTCTTCCAGTTGAGGTTGTGGCGAATTTTCCGGAATAGTCACGTGAACCTGGATGATGCGGCGGCTGTCAGCCATCGCCACCTTGAACTGGTAACCCTCAATCTCGATGCTTTCACCGCGAGCGGGCAGATGACCGAAGCCCTGCATCACCAGACCACCGATGGTGTCGACTTCATCGTCACTGAACTGGGTGCCAAACACCTCGTTGAAATCTTCAATGGCGGTCAGTGCACGCACGGTAAAGGTGTGACGGTTGAGCTGACGGATATCACGATCTTCTTCGTCGTCATACTCATCTTCAATTTCACCGACGATCAGCTCCAGGATGTCTTCAATGGTCACCAGACCGGAGACACCGCCAAACTCATCAATGACGATCGCCATGTGGTAACGCTGGGAGCGGAACTCTTTCAGCATCCGGTCAACACGCTTACTTTCAGGCACAACCACCGCAGGACGCAGCACTTTCTCAATGCTGAAAGGCTCAGATTCGCTGCTCATAAACGGCAGCAGATCTTTCGCCATCAGAATCCCTTCCACATGATCTTTATCTTCGCTGATCACCGGGAAACGAGAATGGGCGGATTCGATAATGACATCCAGACACTCTTCGAGGCTCTGATTACGTTTCAGGGTGATCATTTGCGAGCGCGGGATCATGATGTCACGCACGCGCTGCTCCGCAATATCCAGTACCCCTTCGAGCATGTCGCGGGTGTCCTGGTCAATCAGCTCTTTGTTATTCGAGTCGCGGATCAGCTCCAGTAGCTCATCACGGCTTTTTGGTTCACCGTGAAAGAGTTGGTTGATCAACAGGGAGAAAAATCCCTTTTTACTACTGGGTGCATCGCTGTTTTGAGAATGGTCGTCGCTCATGGCGGTTTTTAAAGATCTCTCTGGTGAGGAATGGGTGCTGTCAGTAACCTGTACTGACAGCAGGATTGACTGAATTCAGGATTCAGGCGTCTTCTTTCTCCGAAATGTACGGATCAGGATACCCAAGAGCAAGCATTATCTCGGTCTCCAGCCCTTCCATCTCGTCCGCTTCGTCGTCTTCAATATGGTCGTAACCCAGCAGATGCAGCGTGCCGTGTACCACCATATGTGCCCAGTGGGCTTCAGCGCTTTTACCCTGTTCAGCGGCTTCCTGCTCAACGACCTGGCGGCAGATGATCAGATCGCCCAGCAGCGGCAGCTCAATGCCCGGCGGTGCTTCAAACGGGAAAGAGAGGACGTTGGTCGGCTTGTCTTTGCCGCGATAAGTCAGATTAAGCTCATGACTCTCCGCTTCATCAACCAGACGCACCGTAACTTCGCTTTCCGGCTGAAAAGGGGTGACAGCCGCTGACAGCCAGCGATGAAACTGGCTTTCATCAGGCAGGTCAGCGGTGTTGTCACAGGCGACCTGCAGGTCGAGAATCACCTCGCTCATTTGCTCTCCTGCGTGGCGCTCTGTGCAGCCAGTGCTTCACGTTTACGCTCTTCGGTCTGCTGGTCACGACGGGTCTGATCGGCCGCTTCCCAGGCTTCATAGGCGGTGACAATGCGGGCAACTACCGGATGGCGCACCACATCTTCGCTGTGGAAGAAGTTGAAGCTGATCTCTTCAACGTCCGCCAGCACCTCAATGGCATGACGCAGTCCTGACTTGACGTGACGCGGCAGGTCAATCTGGGTAACGTCGCCGGTAATCACCGCTTTAGAGTTAAAGCCGATACGCGTCAGGAACATTTTCATCTGCTCGATGGTGGTGTTCTGGCTCTCATCAAGAATGATAAACGCATCGTTCAGGGTACGACCACGCATGTAGGCCAGCGGGGCGACTTCAATGACGTTGCGCTCCATCAGCTTTTCCACCCGCTCGAAGCCGAGCATTTCGAACAGCGCATCGTAGAGCGGACGCAGATAAGGGTCGACTTTCTGGCTCAGATCGCCTGGCAGAAAGCCCAGCTTTTCACCCGCTTCGACGGCAGGGCGGGTCAGCATGATGCGGCGAATCTCCTGACGCTCCAGCGCATCCACTGCCGCGGCTACCGCCAGATAGGTTTTACCGGTACCAGCCGGGCCGACACCAAAGGTGATATCGTGGTCGAGCACATTAGCGATGTACTGGGCCTGGTTTGGAGTGCGCGGCTTGATCACACCGCGTTTGGTCTTGATATTGACCGCTTTACCATACTCCGGCACGCTCTCAGCGGTTTGCTCCAGTACCCGGCTCTCTTTGATCGCCAGGTGAATCTGATCAGGCTCGATATCCGGGATGTCGCCACGCACAGGCGCGGTATCGACATAGAGGGTTTTCAGAATATCTGCTGCGGCATTCACGCAAAGTGGACGTCCTGACAGCTTAAAAACGTTGTCGCGACGATTGATCTCAATGCCCAGACGACGTTCAAGCTGTTTTACATTATCGTCGAAAGGCCCACACAGGCTCATCAGACGACGGTTATCAGCCGGTTCAAGGGCGATTTCACGAGTTTCGATATTCAAACGAATCCTTTGGGTCACTCAGGGCCAGTTATGGGATGTGTCTGACGCACCGTTAAACTTAACCGGATGCACCATAACGAAATTATTTATGCCGTAACGCCTGGGCGCAAGCTTATGGAGAGATATTTGGGCGACACTTTCAGAAAGCAAGTGGTGCAAAGTGAAATTGGCGGCAACGCGATGCGCGCTGCCGCACAGTAAAGCAGGCATCACGGCTGGAACAGACTCACGCCGATTTCATTTTCTTTACGGGTACGGGCGATCACGGACGCTGGGCTTTCCGCCATGCGCAGCCCCATCTCTTCTTCAGTACGCACCAGTTTGCCGCGCAGCGAGTTGGTGTAGACATCGACAATCTCAACATCCACAAAGCGGCCGATCATTTCAGGCGAGCCTTCGAAATTTACTACGCGGTTATTTTCGGTGCGGCCAGAGACTTCCATCACGTTCTTGCGGGAGATGCCTTCCACCAGAATACGCTGCACTGTGCCCACCATGCGGCGACTGATCGCCTGCGCCTGCTGGTTAATGCGGTCCTGCAGGATCCACAGACGCTGCTTTTTCTCCTCTTCGCTGACATCATCCGGCAGGTCAGCGGCGGGCGTGCCGGGACGGGCAGAGTAGATAAAGCTGAAGCTGACGTCGAAATTGATCTCGGCGATAAGCTTCATGGTCTGCTCGAAATCCTGCTGAGTTTCACCGGGGAAACCAATGATGAAGTCAGAGCTGATCTCAATATCCGGGCGCGCCGCGCGCAGCTTGCGGATAATCGCCTTATACTCCAGCGCGGTATGAGCACGCTTCATCAGCGTCAGAATACGGTCTGATCCACTCTGAACCGGCAGGTGCAGGAAGCTCACCAGTTCCGGCGTATCGCGGTAGACCTCAATGATGTCATCGGTGAACTCAATCGGGTGGCTGGTGGTGAAGCGAATGCGGTCGATACCGTCGATGGCGGCGACCAGGCGCAGCAGCTCAGCGAAGGTACAGATTTCACCATCAAAGGTGGCACCACGATAGGCGTTAACGTTCTGGCCAAGCAGGTTAACTTCACGCACGCCCTGCGCTGCCAGCTGAGCGATCTCCAGCAGAATGTCATCGCTCGGACGGCTCACTTCCTCGCCACGGGTGTAAGGCACCACGCAGAAAGTACAATATTTGTTGCAGCCTTCCATGATGGAGACAAAGGCAGTCGGGCCGTCTGCGCGCGGTTCCGGCAGGCGATCAAATTTCTCGATTTCCGGGAAGCTGATGTCGACCACCGGGCTTTTGGTGCCGCGCACGGTGTTGATCATCTCCGGCAGGCGGTGCAGTGTCTGCGGACCAAAAACGATATCCACGCAGGGCGCACGCTGGCGGATATGATCCCCTTCCTGCGACGCCACGCAGCCGCCCACGCCGATAATCACATCCGGGTTGCGCTCTTTGAGTTTTCTCCAGCGTCCCAGCAGGTGGAATACTTTCTCCTGCGCTTTCTCACGAATAGAACAGGTGTTAAGCAGCAGAATATCCGCCTCTTCAGGAACCTCGGTCAGCGTATAGCCGTGCGTACTGTTCAGCAGATCAGACATCTTGGATGAATCATACTCATTCATCTGACATCCCCAGGTTTTGATATGCAGTTTTTTTGTCATCGCGCTAACCATTGATTCAGTGCAGTGAAGTGCGGGGCGCGTATTGTAATGCTTTGATGCTGTTGTGACCAGCCTCAGGGCTTTTCTGCCAGCAATCCGGTTTTCCGGTACACTTTGCTTTATTCAGACCCGTGTTGCGCAGGCTGGCGGGAATAAGAGAGGGACATAAGCAATGCAGGATAATCAGTTTGATGTAGTGATTGTTGGCGGTGGCATGGTCGGTGCGGCGCTGGCATGTGGACTGACGCAGCAACATTTTCGCGTTGCGGTAATTGAGCGTGCCGAACCCGCGCCTTTTGATGCCGACAGCGATCCCGATCTGCGAATTTCGGCGATTGGCTCATCCTCGGTGGGGTTGCTGAAGCAGCTCAACGTCTGGCCTCGGGTAGAGGCGATGCGCAGCGCGCCCTATCGCAGGCTGGAAACCTGGGAGTGGCAGACGGCGCAGGTGAGTTTTGATGCGGCCTCGCTGGGGCTGCCCGAGCTGGGCTTTATGGTCGAGAACAGCGTGCTTCAGCGGGCGTTATGGGAGGAAATGCAGTCGCTGGGCGTGACCTGCTATTGCCCGGCCACACTGGAGAACCTGCAGCCAGAAAATGGCGGCTGGCGCATCGACCTCAACGACGGCGTTGCCCTGCATACACGCCTGGTGGTTGGGGCTGATGGCGCGAACTCTCAGGTGCGACAGATGGCCGGGATCGGTATTCATGGCTGGAGCTATGCGCAATCCTGTTTACTGATCAGCGTGACCTGCGAACATCCGGCAGGCGATGCGACCTGGCAGCACTTTACGCCTCAGGGACCGCGCGCCTTTTTACCGCTGTATGGCAACCGGGCCTCGCTGGTCTGGTATGACGCGCCTGCAAGAGTCCGCCAGCTACAGGCGATGCCGATGGCCCAGCTGGAAAAAGAGATAGCCAGCCACTTCCCGGCGCGGCTGGGACGTTTTAAAGCCCATGCGGCGGGCGGCTTCCCGCTGGTGCGGCGTCACGCTTCACGGTATGTCCTGCCAGGACTGGCGCTGGTCGGTGATGCCGCGCATACCATTAATCCGCTGGCCGGGCAGGGCGTGAATCTGGGCTATCGCGATATTGATGCGTTGATTAATGTGCTGGTCAGCGCACGCGGTGCGGCGGAGGATTGGGCATCCGAGCGCGTATTGCAGCGCTATCACCGGCAACGTCGTAAAGACAATATGCTGATGCAGGGCGGCATGGATCTGTTCTATTTTGCCTTCAGCAATCAGCTGGCACCGCTGCGGTTTGCACGTAATCTCGGATTGATTGCCGCCGAACATTCCGGGGTACTGAAGCGGCAGGTATTGCGCTACGCGCTGGGGTTATAGCAGATTGCGCATGTTGGCTCGCCGCACGGCGGGCCTGCAATCAGGAAGGGGAACGACAAAAACAACAAAGCCCGCAAAAGCGGGCCAGGTTGTGCAATTTGGCTGGGGTGCAGGGATTCGAACCCCGGAATGCTGGTATCAGAAACCAGTGCCTTACCGCTTGGCGACACCCCAATAATGGTGTTTTTCAAATTGTCTTTTGTATGGCTGGGGTGCAGGGATTCGAACCCCGGAATGCTGGTATCAGAAACCAGTGCCTTACCGCTTGGCGACACCCCAATTATATGGTGGCTACGACGGGAATCGAACCTGTGACCCCAGCATTATGAGTGCTGTGCTCTAACCAGCTGAGCTACGTAGCCAAATTGTACTGCATTTCAATGATGGCTGGGATACCTGGATTCGAACCAGGGAATGCCGGTATCAAAAACCGGTGCCTTACCGCTTGGCGATATCCCATTCGTCCGTTCTCAGCCTCGAGAATCATCGAAATTGGCTGGGATACCTGGATTCGAACCAGGGAATGCCGGTATCAAAAACCGGTGCCTTACCGCTTGGCGATATCCCATCCACGCTGCCGAATAATGAAATGGTGCGGGAGGCGAGACTTGAACTCGCACACCTTGCGGCGCCAGAACCTAAATCTGGTGCGTCTACCAATTTCGCCACTCCCGCAAAAAAAGATGGTGGCTACGACGGGAATCGAACCTGTGACCCCAGCATTATGAGTGCTGTGCTCTAACCAGCTGAGCTACGTAGCCATCTTTTTTTCGCGTTACCTTCATCGGCGTTGCGGGGCGCATTATGCGGAGTTGACCAGACAGCGTCAACAATTTTTTTACCGTTTTTTGCCAGATAATCGCTGTTTGACTGGCTTATAACCAGCCTGGGTGTTTATTCGGCAATTTTTCAGTGAATACAACGCTAATCGTAAAAAAAATGGGCCGCAGCGGGCCCATTCTGGTTGCTTTCAGCCGGCTTATTTATAGGCTGACTGATGCACACCCACGGCACGACCAGAGGGATCGTCCATGTTTTTAAACGCTTCATCCCATTCAATCGCTTTAGCTGAAGAACAGGCGACCGATGGACCGCCGGGCACACACTCTGCCGCGCTCGCCAGCGGGAACAGCTCTTCAAAGATCTCACGATAGAGATAGGCTTCTTTCGAACCCGGCGTGTTGAACGGGAAGCGGAAGTGAGCGGTAGCCAGCTGCTGATCGCTGATTTGCTTCGCAGCCACTTCTTTCAGTGAGTCGATCCAGCTGTAACCCACGCCATCCGAGAACTGCTCTTTCTGACGCCACGCCACGCTCTCCGGCAGGTAAGAGGAGAAACATTCACGCAGAATGTGCTTCTCCATTTTACCGTTGCTGCCACACATTTTATCGGCCGGGTTAATACGCATCGCCACATCCAGGAATTTTTTATCCAGGAACGGTACGCGGGCTTCAACGCCCCAGGCGGACATCGCTTTGTTGGCACGGGCGCAGTCGAACATATGCAGCGCCTGCAGTTTACGAACGTTTTCTTCGTGGAACTCTTTGGCGTTTGGCGCTTTATGGAAATAGAGATAGCCGCCGAAGACTTCATCTGCGCCTTCGCCCGACAGCACCATCTTAATGCCCATCGCTTTAATTTTACGTGACATTAAGTACATTGGCGTAGAGGCACGAATGGTGGTGACGTCATAGGTTTCAATGTGATAAATCACATCGCGAATGGCATCCAGACCTTCCTGCACGGTGAAATGAATTTCATGGTGTACGGTGCCCAGATGCTCCGCCACCGATTTCGCCGCTTTTAAGTCGGGTGAACCTTCCAGTCCTACCGCGAAGGAGTGCAGCTGTGGCCACCACGCATCACTTTTATCCTGATCTTCAACCCGCTTCGCCGCGTAACGCTTGGTCACGGCTGAAATGATGGAAGAGTCCAGACCGCCTGACAGCAGCACGCCGTAAGGCACATCTGACATCAGGTGGCTTTTCACGGACTCTTCCAGCGCATGTTTCAGGCCAGCGGCGTCGGTGGTGTTGTGCTCAACGTTTTTATATTCCATCCAGTCGCGCTGCCAGTAACGGCGGATCTCGCCATCGGTGCTGGAGAGGTAGCTTCCCGGCGGGAACTCTTTGATTGAACGGCAGGCTGGCACCAGCGCTTTCATTTCTGAAGCAACAAACAGGTTGCCATGCTCATCGTTACCCATATAGAGCGGGATGATGCCGATGTGGTCGCGACCAATCAGGTACGTTTTTTTAACGGTGTCATAGAGGATAAAGGCGAACATGCCTTCCAGCTCATCGAGGAAATCGACACCTTTCTCCTGATAGAGCGCCAGAATCACTTCACAGTCAGAACCGGTCTGAAACGCGTAGCGATCGCTGAGTTCAGCGCGCAGTGCCTGATGGTTATAAATTTCGCCGTTAACTGCCAGTACGTGGGTGTGATCGGCGTTGTACAGCGGCTGTGCGCCATTGTTAACGTCAACTATTGAGAGACGTTCATGCGCCAGAATAGCATGGTCATCGGCGTAGACGCCTGACCAGTCCGGGCCGCGATGACGCATTAAGCGTGAACATTCCAGCGCTTTTTTGCGCAGCTCAACAGGATCGGTTTTCAGATCCAGCACACCAAAAATTGAACACATAACTGACTCCTGAGCTCACCTTACGGCGATGTTATCTTTTGCGTTTGTCCGGCAGCCTGATGCTGCGTGATACATAAGAAAATGCGCTATTTGGTGCATTCAATGCAAGAGGAATCGTGATTTACTGATAAAAAGATTGCTTGCATGGCAATAAAATTGAATAAACGATAATTTTAATGCCGTTTCGTTGATGGATCAGCAATAAAATAGCTTTTGTGAGCAGAAATCAGGCAGTAAAAGTGGGAGATATAGCGCAAAAAGAGGTGACGCATCACAGATTAGCCGGATGCGTCATAAGAGAAATGAATCAGAACAGGTCGATATCGGCCACAGAAGGGTAGATCCAGTCCGGACGGAACGGCATGGCATCGATATCACTCAGCGTCGAGACGCCGGAGAGCACCAGCACCGTCTCCAGACCCGCCTGAAAACCGGCCAGAATATCGGTTCGCAGATTGTCACCGACAATCACGGTCTCTTCCGAGTGGGCCTGCATTTTGTTCAGCGCGGCGCGCATGATGTAGGGGCTGGGCTTGCCGACAACAAACGGGCGACGGCCTGATATCTTCTCAATACCCGCACAGAGTGCGCCACAGGCAGGAATAAAACCGCGCGCATGGGTATCCGGATTGGTGGCAATAAAGCGAGCGCCATTAGCCACGAAGAAAGCCGCTTTATGCATCATGTCCCAGTTAAACGAGCGCGTCTCTCCGACAATGACAAAATCGGGATTCACATCGGTAATGGTAAAGCCCGCTTTGTAGAGTTCATGAATCAGTGCGCCCTCACCAATCACATACGCCTTTTTGCCCTCCTGACGGCGCAGGAAGTCGGCGGTTGCCATTGCGGAGGTATAGAAAACGGAGTCGGGCACCTCGACACCGGCCGAGGCAAAGCGGTTTGCCAGATCCTGCTCGGTTTGCGAGGGATAGTTCGTCAGCACCACCAGCGGCATCTCTTTGGCCAGAATGCGCTGTAAAAACTCCTGTGCGCCGGGAACGGCCGTGTTGTCGTGCATCAGCACGCCATCGATATCACAAATTACGCTTTTAATGGTCATAGTCAGATCCGATATGGCCCGCCACAGCAGCGGGTTAGCTTAGAGCCTATCCCATTAGGCTATTTAATTTGTCATTCTGAACCTGGGCAGTGCTCACAATCCTCACGTACTACGTGTACGCTCCGGTTGTTCCGCGCTGTCCGTGTCCAGACTGCCTGCACCAATTACGCCTACTGGGATAGGCTCTTAGTCTTCCAGAAGATGTTGCAGCAGAATGCCGTTAAGCATGGCACGTTTAGCGAGCGCAAAGGCGCCAATAGCGGAACGATGATCCAGGGTGGAACGCACGACCGGCAGATTTTTACGGAAGGCCTCTAATGCCTGAGTATTAATGCAGCCCTCAATCGCGGGCAGCAGCACTTTTTCTGCTTCAGTGATCTCACCCGCCAGCACCACTTTTTGCGGATTAAACAGGTTGATCGCAATCGCGATAGCTTTGCCAAGATAACGGCCAACGTGCTCAACCACTTCGCAGGCCAGTGCATCACCCTGATTGGCCGCTTTGCAGATGTGGGATATCTGGCACGCCTCCAGCGTCAGTACGCTGGGATAGCCCTGATTCAGCAGATGGCGTACCCGATTTTCAATGGCGCCGTTGGCGGCAATGGTTTCAAGGCAGCCAAAGTTGCCGCAGTGACAGCGCTCGCCAAGCGGATCGACCTGAATATGGCCGATCTCGCCAACGTTGCCGTTGCTGCCGAGAAAAATATGGCCGTTGGCAATAATGCCGGCGCCCGTGCCACGGTGTAAACGCACCAGAATTGAGTCAGCACAGTCGCGGCTTGCACCGAAATAGTGCTCAGCCAGCGCCAGGCTGCGAATATCATGACCCACAAAACTGGTAACGTTAAAACGTTTTTTCAGACTGGCGACCAGCGGCCAGCGGCTGACAGAGATGTGTGGCATATAGCGGATCACGCCGTTAATCGGATCGACCAGGCCTGGCAGGATCACTGAAATCGCGATCAGCTCGCGAATTTTACGATGGTGCTGCTCAATGAAGCTGCTGATGGCGTTAAACAGCGCATGTTCCAGCGTCTCCTGGGTGCGTTCCGGCAGCGCATAATCTTCCTGCGCCAGCGATTTACCGCTGAGGTCAAACAGAGTCAGGGTGGCGTCGTTGCGTCCGAGGCGGACGCCGATGGTATGGAAATGGCGGGTTTCAGTGATGATGGAGATGGCGCGGCGACCACCGGTAGACGCCTGCTGGTCTACCTCTTTGATCAGGCCGCGCTCAATCAACTGACGGGTAATTTTGGTGACGCTGGCGGGCGCGAGCTGGCTAAGTTCGGCAATCTGAATGCGCGATATCGGCCCCTGTTGATCAATCAGCCGGTAAACCGCTGCGCTATTGAGTTGCTTAACAAGATCGACATTTCCTATTTGTGACTGGCCGCCAGTGGTCATTCAGTGCTTACTCGCTCAGGACGTCGTCTCCGTTGACAAACGTCTTTATGATTTTAAAGTCGCGCGTAAACACAGTCAGGTTCGCGATTTTTCCTGCTTCGATCGAGCCTGACTGCCTTTCCACGCCCATCGCCCGTGCCGGGTAGAGTGTTGCCATACGCAACGCTTCGTCCAGTGCGATCCCTGCATGCTCAACGCTGTTTTGTACCGCTTCAATCATCGTCAGGGCAGAACCACTTAATGTGCCGTTTTCGTCGACACAGAGCCCATCGCGATAATAGATTGTTTTGCCTGCAAAAATAAATTCGCTTATGTCCGCGCCAGCCGGTGCAGTGGCATCCGTGACCAGCACCAGTTTGTCGCCTTTGATGCGTTTTGCATTGCGCACGTTAGCGTAATGTACATGTAAACCGTCCGCAATAATGCCGCAGTATACATCAGGCGAATCAAACAGCGCACCGATAAGCCCGGGTTCACGTCCGGCAAAGGTGGGCATGGCGTTGTAGAGGTGCGTCGCGAAACTCACACCAGCAGAAAAGCCCGCTTTAGCCTCTTCATAGGTCGCATTCGAGTGACCGGCTGAGACAATAATCCCGGCATCAGTCAATTGACGAATCACATCGCTACCCGCATTTTCAGGGGCAAGCGTGACTTTGGTGATGACGTCCGCGTTGTCGCACAGGTACTGCACCATTGCCGCATCCGGCAGGCGAATCAGCGCCGGATCGTGGGTGCCTTTTTTCGCTTTGCTCAGCCAGGGCCCTTCCAGATGCAGACCCAGCGCCTGATTCTGATGTTTCTGCAGGTAAGCGCGCATGGTTTCAATCGCCCGTTTCATCAGGGCGTCGCTGCTGGTGATAAGCGTCGGTAAAAAGCTGGTGCAGCCAGACTTTTCATTGGCGCGCTGCATCGTTTCCAGCGTTTCAATGCTGAGCGCCTCAAGGCTGTCATTGAACTGCACGCCACCGCAGCCATTGAGCTGGAGATCGATAAAGCCTGGCGCAATATTTGCCCCTGCCATATCCCGCTGCTCAATATCCGCCGGGAGTGCTTCACGCGGACAGACGCGCGCTATACGCCCATCGGCAACTACCACCGCGTGATTATCCAGAACCTCATGGCCACTGTAGATTCGACCGTTAACTAATGCGTACATCTCTCTTCTCCCGTCCTGGCCTGCTGTCACTCAGCGTAACAGCAGGGCATGACAATGTTCTGTTACACGCCTTTCATATTTTCCGCTTCCATTTCGCGGAAATATTTCACGGTTTTCACTTTCAGTTCCATGGTGGCCGGCTCATCGCACACTACCACCGATTTCGCGTGCAGCTGCAGGCAGCTGATGGTCCACATATGATTAACGTTGCCTTCAACCGCCGCCTGTAATGCCTGCGCTTTAACATGGCCGGTAACCAGAATCATCACTTCCTCTGCATCCAGCAGCGTACCGACGCCGACCGTCAGCGCATATTTAGGCACCTGATCAACGTCACCGTTAAAGAAGCGGGAGTTCGCCACGCGGGTGTCATGGGTCAGGGTTTTAATGCGGGTACGGGAAGCGAGAGAGGAAGCCGGTTCGTTAAAGGCGATATGACCGTCGTTGCCAACGCCGCCCATGAACAGGTGAATTTTACCCAGCGCGCGAATTTTCTCTTCGTACTGACGACATTCTGCGTCAATATCGGGGGCATTACCATTCAGCAGGTTGATATTTTCCGGTTGAATATCAACGTGATCGAAGAAATTTCGATACATGAAGCTGTGATAGCTCTCAGGATGCTCTTTTGGCAGGCCAACATATTCATCCATATTGAATGTCACGACGTTTTTAAAACTGACCTGGCCCGCTTTGTGCATATCAATCAGGTGTTTGTACGCTTCCAGTGGCGTACCGCCGGTTGGCAGACCCAGGACAAAAGGTTTATCCGCCGTCGGGTTAAACGCATTGATACGATTAACAATATGTCGGGCGGCCCATTTTCCCACCTGGGTTGGTGTCGCTAAAGGAATCAGTCTCATGTTTCACCTCAATTGAAAATAGAAAGGGGATGGCTAAGCCGTTGCGTGAGTCAACAATCTGAACAGATGATTCATTGTCGCCATGGCCAGCGCATAATTCAATATTTCGGATCATAAAATAAGTTTACGGTCATAGCCAGATGTTGCCGTATGAAACGATGTTTTTTAGTGATAAAAATCACATTTACCAGGCTTTTAATTTGCGAGGCGAATTAATTTATCATTACACTTCGCTGCGTGATATGAAGTGTATTAACGATCTTTGCAGCTGACATAACAACATTAAGCAGCGCAAAGCGACAAGTCAGGCTCATAGGGGGAAGGGGATATGTTAGGTTACTTACAAAAGGTGGGGCGCGCACTGATGGTGCCGGTAGCAACCCTGCCAGCAGCAGCGATATTAATGGGCGTGGGCTACTGGATCGATCCAGACAGCTGGGGCGCAGGTAATGCGCTGGCGGCGTTACTGATCAAATCTGGTGCTGCCATCATTGAAAACATGTCAGTGCTGTTTGCGATTGGTGTCGCGTATGGCATGTCGAAAGATAAAGATGGTGCGGCAGCCCTGACCGGCTTTGTCGGATTTCTGGTAGTCACCACGCTCTGCTCACCGGCCGCAGTGGCGATGATACAGAAGATGCCGGTTGACCAGGTACCTGTGGCGTTTGGCAAAATTAATAACCAGTTTGTCGGTATTCTGGTCGGTATCCTGTCGGCGGAGGTCTATAACCGCTTCAGCCACGTCGAGCTGCCGAAAGCACTCTCCTTCTTCAGCGGACGGCGACTGGTGCCGATACTGGTCTCGTTCCTGATGATCCTGGTCGCCTTTATCCTGATGTATATCTGGCCGGTTATCTTTAACGGTCTGGTGGGCTTTGGTGAACATATCCAGAAGCTCGGCTCTGCCGGTGCCGGTATCTACGCCTTCTTTAACCGCCTGCTGATTCCGGTCGGTCTGCATCACGCCCTGAACTCGGTGTTCTGGTTTGATGTTGCGGGCATTAATGACATTCCTAAATTTCTTGGCGGTGCACAGTCACTGGCTGACGGATCGGCAACTGTCGGCATCACTGGTCGTTATCAGGCGGGATTCTTCCCGATCATGATGTTTGGTCTGCCGGGTGCTGCGCTGGCTATCTACCACTGTGCGCGCCCTGAGAACCGCGTCAAAGTGGGTAGTATCATGCTGGCCGCGGCGTTTGCTGCCTTCTTTACGGGTATTACCGAACCGCTGGAGTTCTCCTTCATGTTCGTGGCACCCGTGCTTTATCTGATCCACGCCGTCCTGACCGGTATTTCTGTCTTCATCGCTGCCAGCATGCACTGGATTGCCGGATTTGGTTTCAGCGCCGGTCTGGTGGATATGGTGCTGTCGACCCGTAATCCGCTGGCGACACACTGGTACATGCTGATCCCGCAGGGTCTGGTCTTCTTCGTTATCTATTATGTGGTGTTCCGCTTTACCATCAAAAAATTCAACCTGATGACGCCGGGCCGCGAGCTGGCGGTTGATGGTGATGAAACTGATGGTTATGACGTTAACGTTGATAAAACGGATAGCGGTGAAAGTGCCACAGAGTCACTGGCGCGCCGCTACATTGGGGCGATTGGTGGTTCAGCTAACTTAACCAGCATCGATGCCTGTATCACCCGTCTGCGTCTTAACGTGAATGACTCGGCGCAGGTGAATGAGGCGGTTGCTAAGCGTCTTGGCGCGTCCGGCGTGATCCGTCTTAACAAACAGAGCGTGCAGATCATCGTAGGTACCCAGGCAGAAAGCATCGCCTCGGCCATGAAAAAAGTGCTGACCAAAGGTCCGGTCGCTGCAGCGGCTACCAGCAGTGCGCCGGCCGAGCCGGATGTTAAACCGCAGGCGGTGCTGAACAGTGAGAAGCAGGTCATCGCCACGCTGCTGGCGCCGGTCAGCGGTGAAGTCGTGGCGCTGGATGATGTGCCGGATGAAGCCTTTGCGAGCAAAGCGGTGGGTGACGGTCTGGCGATCAAGCCCAGCGACAAATGGGTAGTGGCACCGATTGCCGGTACGCTGGTGAAAATCTTTAACACCAATCATGCCTTCTGTCTGGAAACCGACAATGGCGTGGAGATTGTGGTGCACATGGGGCTGGATACCGTGGCGCTGGAAGGTAAAGGCTTTACCCGTCTGGTTGAAGAGGGGGCCAGCGTGGTCGCCGGTCAGCGAGTACTGGAGATGGACCTTGAATTCCTTAACGCCAATGCCCGCTCAATGGTGAGTCCGGTCGTGGTCAGCAACAGCGACGATTTCGCCGGTCTGACTTTACTGGCACAGGGTCAGGTAATAGCAGGGGAAACCCCGCTGTATGAAGTGAAAGGCTAATCCCCGCAACAGAACCCCACAGGCAGGAAGCGATTCCTGCCTTTTTTGTTTTAAAGGCTTAACAAACGGTTGTTTCCCTCAGACGCTTTGTGGATCATACTCCGTTACTTCGTGGTACAAATCACCCGTTATTCGTATTGAGGATTTTTGAGATGAGTGAGGCTGAAGCCCGCCCAACTAACTTTATTCGTCAGATCATTGACGAAGATTTGGCGAGCGGTAAGCACAGCAGCGTGCATACCCGTTTTCCGCCGGAGCCCAATGGCTATCTGCATATTGGTCATGCGAAATCGATCTGTCTGAATTTTGGCATCGCCCAGGATTATCAGGGGCAATGCAACCTGCGTTTCGACGATACCAATCCGGTTAAAGAGGATATGGAATTCGTTGAATCCATCAAGCGTGACGTTCAGTGGCTGGGTTTTGAGTGGAGCGGTGAGGTCTGTTACTCATCAAACTATTTCGATCAGCTCTACAACTATGCCATCGAGCTGATTTCCAAAGGACTGGCCTACGTTGATGAACTGAGTCCGGATGAGATTCGTGAATATCGCGGCACCCTGAAAGAGCCGGGTAAAAACAGCCCTTATCGCGATCGCAGCGTGGAAGAGAATCTGGCGCTGTTTGAGAAGATGCGAAACGGTGAGTTTGCCGAAGGCACCGCCTGTCTGCGCGCCAAAATCGACATGGCCTCTAATTTCATCGTGATGCGCGATCCGGTGCTTTACCGCATCAAGTTCGCGGAACACCACCAGACCGGCAATAAGTGGTGCATCTACCCGATGTATGACTTTACCCACTGCATCTCCGATGCGCTGGAAGGCATTACGCATTCGCTCTGTACGCTGGAGTTTCAGGACAACCGCCGTCTCTATGACTGGGTGCTGGACAACATCACAATTCCGGTTCATCCGCGTCAGTATGAATTCTCGCGCCTGAATCTGGAGTATGCGGTGATGTCGAAACGTAAACTCACTCAGCTGGTGACCGAGAAGCACGTAGAAGGGTGGGACGATCCGCGCATGCTGACCGTTTCAGGTCTGCGTCGTCGTGGTTACACCGCCGCTTCTATCCGTGAGTTCTGTCGTCGTATTGGCGTGACCAAGCAGGATAACATCGTGGAGATGGCCTCGCTGGAGTCCTGTATCCGTGATGATCTTAACGAGAATGCGCCCCGCGCCATGGCGGTTTTAGATCCGCTTAAAGTGGTGATCGAAAACCTGCCAGCAGGCCATAGCGAAATCGTCACCATGCCAAATCATCCGGGTAAACCGGAGATGGGCACGCGTGAAGTGCCGTTCAGCCGCGAGATCTGGATCGATCGCGCGGATTTCCGTGAAGAGGCGAACAAACAATATAAGCGTCTGGTGCTGGGCAAAGAAGTCCGCCTGCGTAACGCCTATGTGATTCGTGCTGAGCGGGTCGCCAAAGATGAAGCGGGCAACATTACCTGCATCTACTGCACCAGCGATGTTGATACGCTGAGCAAAGATCCAGCCGATGGCCGCAAAGTCAAAGGCGTGATTCACTGGGTTTCTGCGGATCACGCGCAGCCAGCTGAGTTCCGCCTATATGACCGTCTGTTCAGTGTGCCCAACCCGGCTGCTGCAGAGGATTTCCTGGCGGTCATTAATCCTGAGTCACTGACCATCAAAAACGGCTTTGTTGAACCCAGCCTGCGCGATGTGGAACCGACAACACCGTTTCAGTTTGAACGTGAAGGTTATTTCTGCGCCGACAGCGTTTACTCGAAACCGACGCAACTGGTGTTTAACCGCACCGTCGGTCTTCGTGATACCTGGACCAAAACGGGCGAATAAATTTTTTGGGGCTGACCTCATAAAATGACAAAAGGGCGATTTATCGCCCTTTTTTATTGCCCCGATTTTTACCATCGCCGACGTTTATTCTGCACTAACCACAACCGGTTCAATACCGACTTGTGGGAGTAATCTGAGTTTAAAAAAATTAATCAATTTCAGGATGTGAATTGTCAGCTTTCAGGTAGGCTATCCGCTCTCAGAGGTTGCAAAGCGGGTTACAGAAGGAAAAAAAATGACAGTTCTCGCCCAGGAAGCCAAACACAGTGTCGTCGTTTTACATCAGCTCATTGAACGTATTTTTAATCAGCCAGCCGGTTCTGACGACAGTTTCCAGCTGCTGATGTCCTATTTTCATCCTGAATTTCGCATGGTGACCCCAAAGGGCAAAGAGTACAATCTGAACGAGGTCGAGGATCTTTTCCAGCAGTTACAAGGGCAGCGGGAAGGGATGCGCATTGCCACCTGTGAACATGTCATTCTCTCTCATCATGAAAAAGAGATCGTCGTACAGTATCGCGAAATGCAGATGATGAACGGCAATAACCAGAGCCGCATTTCGCTGGCCATTCTGGATTGCAGCAGCTCTATTCCACGCTGGCGCTATCTGCAGGAGACGCTGGTCGCCTGAGGTGAGGGCAGAAAACAGACGAAAAAAAACCGGTGAATTCACCGGTTTTTTTATTTCAGGCCGCGCCAGCGTTACTGGTCGTGCAGCGTTTCGTCTTCACGGCAATCGCCCAGCGTACAGTGTCCATAGAGATAGAGGCTGTGGTTGGTCAGCTTGATGCCATGGCGGGTCGCGATTTCACGCTGACGCGTTTCAATCGATTCGTCGCTGAACTCGATAACCTTGCCGCAATCCAGGCAGATCAGGTGATCGTGGTGATGCTGCTGCGTCAGTTCGAAGACAGACTTGCCGCCTTCAAAGTTGTGACGAGTCACAATACCGGCATCATCAAACTGGTTCAGAACACGGTAAACGGTCGCCAGGCCAATCTCTTCGCCAATGTCGATCAGGCGTTTATACAAATCTTCCGCACTGACGTGATGGCACTCAGGTTCCTGAAGCACTTCCAGAATTTTCAGTCTGGGCAGCGTTACTTTCAGGCCAGCCTTCTTTAATGCGGTGTTGTTGTCAGTCATGCGGATTTTGTCCTGTTACTAATATTCACTTTTGTGGCTTATCGCCTTGAATGTCGATCTGTGCTCATTCTCATTTGCGTCTCATTATAGAACTGAAGCGATGAAATGAAAACCAGAGGGCGTGTCTGAATCATCATGGGCTATTGGGGATTCGTCACCGGGCCGGGGAAGATTCTGACAGAGGTCTGTTAGCACATCACTTAGTCTTGCCGCCTGAGAAAATAAGCGGAAGATCGATGCGGGTATTCTACAGATTAAACGGAGAAAGTTAAAAAAATGTGGCTATTATTTCTATAGGCATTTTCATTGCCTCAATGTGAGCTGGCGCTCACATTGAGTCGGGCAGGATCAGGCTTCGATGATCTCTTTCAGCTGCAGTTCATCAAAAATCTGCTTAACCCACTGCTCCACACGCTGGCTGGTCAGCTCAGGCTGGCGATCTTCGTCAATGGCCAGGCCCAGGAAGTGGGTATCATCGGCCAGGCCTTTCGAGGCTTCAAAGTGATAGCCTTCAGTTGGCCAGTGTCCGACAATCACGGCACCGTGCGGTTCGATAATGTCGCGAATCGTGCCCATGGCATCACAGAAATACTCTGCGTAATCTTCCTGGTCGCCACAGCCAAACAGCGCAACCAGCTTGCCGTTAAAATCGATCTCTTCCAGCGTCGGGAAAAAGTCATCCCAGTCGCACTGCGCTTCGCCGTAGTACCAGGTCGGAATACCCAGCAGCAGGATATCAAACGCTTCCAGATCTTCTTTTGTGCTTTTTGCGATGTCATGGACTTCTGCAACATCTGTACCCAGCTGTTTCTGGATCATTTTTGCAATGTTTTCGGTATTGCCGGTATCGCTGCCGAAGAAGATGCCTACGAGTGCCATGAGTAAAATAACCTCTTAAATCCTGATGATGAGATGTGTGCCGCAGCACATTTCAGCGAATAATAGCAGACGAGAGAAAACCGGTGAACGGTTAAAGCCCCGACATTTGCTCCTGCGTGCGATTTGCCCGCATTAATCCAGTTTGAGCTGTGCCAGTAGCATCTGTTCAATCAGTTCGCTACGGCTGAGATTGCGCTGTTCTGCCAGCGTATTGAGTGCATCGACGGCGTCACTGTTCATTTTCAGTTCGACACGACGAAGCCCGCGTCCTTTGTCACGTTTCAGTTGATTGCGCTTGTTAATGCGCAGCTGTTCATCACGCGAAAGCGGACTGGTTTTGGGTCGACCAGGGCGGCGCTCATCAGCAAAGAGATCGAGCGTCGTGCGGTCAGTCTGTTCTTTTGCCATGGCTTAGTAAAACTGAATGGGGGCGGGCGCCAGACACTCACCGCGCAGATTATAAATTATTGGCCATTGCCGCAGCAAAACTGACCCGCGGCAAAATTTTAGCGCGCCATCATACTTCACGCTTACGCCGGACGCCAATCCTAAACCTTTACCGCCATCTATTTGCTTTTAAAGCGCAAAAAAGCGACGGACACTGCGCAAAACGGCATCGGGTTTCTCTGCATGAACCCAGTGTCCTGCGCCACCGATCACATGCGCCTGAGCGGCCGGGAACTGCTGCAGCAACGCATCGCGATAGCTGTTATCCAGATAGCTGGAGTCGCCGCCGCGAATAAACAGCGCCGGGTGATTCCAGGCGGGAACCGGCTGCCAGCCAGATATCGTGGTGTAGTTATCCCACAGCACCGGAACGTTGAAGCGCCACTCCCCCTCCTGGAAGGATTTCAGCAGGAACTGGATCACCCCTTCTTCCTCTATCAGCGTTCGCATGACCTTCGCCGCCTCGCTGCGGGATGAGACGCCCGCATCGGTGACGGCACGAATGCCGGCAAATATCTGGTCATGACGGCGCGTCTGGTAATCCACCGGGGCGATATCGATCATCACCAGGCGCTCAATGCGTTCCGGCACCAGCGCGCTCATGGTCATGGCGATTTTACCGCCCATCGAGTGTCCGATCACTGCGATGCGATCAATGCCATGTGCATCCAGTGTTTCGACCATATCCTGCGCCATTACAGCGTAGTTCATCTCGTCGGATCGTGGTGAAAGTCCGTGGTTGCGGACATCTACCTGCAGCAACGGACCGGCATCTTTCAGCCCGCGCGCCAGCACGCCAAGGTTATCGAGACTGCCAAACAGACCGTGAATAAGCAGGATGGGCAGAGAATCAGCAGGGGATTGTTCAGTTTGCAGACGGGCGTTCAAAATCATAGCAAAGTTCTTAAGTTTGAGACCTGAGCTTAGGTTATCATGGTTTCACCTTTTCAGGCGCGCCGGTTCCGGCGGCATTAGGACATATTCTGACTTTTGCCCGTAAACCGTTTGATTGCTAACAACCCGCCTGACTTTAACTTTATAATCCTGATGTTAGAACCCACACACCCTTTGAATTGCCTGACTATACTCAGAGCTTTTCAGGAAACAGGTGGTTCTGTCATGAGAAAGAACCGTACGGAATAAGATGAAAACGATCGAAGTTGACGAAGAGCTCTACCGTTATATTGCCAGCCACACGCAACACATTGGTGAAAGCGCATCCGACATTCTGCGTCGTATGCTGAAGTTCACGGCCGGTCAGACTGCACCCGCTTCGCCTGCACAGCCAGCCTCAAAAGATGCAGCGAAAGAGTCCCAGCCTGCGTCTGTGGGTTCGCGCCCGCAGGATCGTGTCCGCGCGGTGCGCGAGCTGCTGCTTTCCGATGAATATGCGGAGCAGAAGCGGGCGGTGAATCGCTTTATGCTTATCTTGTCAACGCTCTATCGTCTTGATACCGCAGCCTTTGCTGAAGCTACTGCATCTCTGCAGGGCCGCACCCGCGTCTATTTTGCAGGTGATGAGCATACGCTGTTGCAGAATGGCACCCATACTAAGCCGAAGCATGTGCCCGGCACGCCGTACTGGGTGATCACCAACACCAATACTGGTCGTAAATGCAGCATGATCGAACACATCATGCTCTCGATGCAGTTCCCTGCGGAACTGACCGAGAAAGTTTGCGGCACCATTTAAAACTTAAGCGTCAGGGAGCAGCGCCAATGGCCAATCACCCACGTGCCGGGCAACCCGCCCAGCAGAGCGATTTGATTAACGTTGCACAATTAACGTCACAATATTATGTCCTGCAGCCCGATGTGGCGAACCCGGAACATGCGGTGAAATTTGGCACTTCCGGCCATCGCGGCAGTGCAGGGCGTCAAAGCTTCAACGAGATGCACATTCTGGCGATCGCTCAGGCGATTGCCGAAGAGCGTAAAAAGAATGGTATCACCGGGCCTTGCTACGTCGGTAAAGACACCCATGCGCTGTCTGAACCCGCCATCCTGTCTGTTCTGGAAGTGCTGGCGGCAAACGGCGTTGATGTGATCGTGCAGCAGGATAATGGCTATACGCCGACCCCTGCGATCTCGAATGCGATTCTTGAGCACAACAAAGCGGGTGGCGCGCTGGCTGACGGCATCGTGATTACGCCGTCGCATAACCCACCGGAAGATGGCGGCATCAAGTACAACCCACCTAACGGCGGACCTGCTGATACCAACGTCACCAAAGTGGTTGAAGATCGTGCCAATCAGCTGATCAAAGATGGCCTGAAAGAGGTGAAACGTCTGCCGCTGGAGCAGGCGATGGCCAGCGGTCATGTGGTCGAAAAAGATCTGATCCAGCCTTATGTTGAAGGTCTGGCAGAGATTATCGACTTCCCGGCGATTCAGAAAGCGGGCCTGAAGCTGGGTGTGGATCCACTGGGTGGTTCCGGTATTGCTTACTGGCAACGTATTGCTGAGCACTACAAGCTGGATCTGACGCTGGTGAATGACGCGGTCGATCAGACCTTCCGCTTTATGCATCTGGATAAAGATGGCGTGGTCCGCATGGACTGCTCGTCTGAAAGCGCAATGGCAGGCCTGCTGGCTTACCGTGACAAGTTCGATCTGGCGTTCGGCAACGATCCCGATTATGACCGTCACGGCATTGTGACCCCGGCGGGTCTGATGAATCCAAACCACTATCTGGCGGTGGCGATCAACTATCTGTTCCAGCACCGCCCACAGTGGGGTCAGGATGTTGCCGTGGGTAAAACCCTGGTCTCCAGCGCCATGATTGACCGTGTGGTCAACGACATTGGTCGCAAGCTGGTGGAAGTGCCGGTGGGTTTCAAATGGTTTGTTGATGGTCTGTATGACGGCAGCCTCGGTTTCGGTGGCGAAGAGAGCGCAGGCGCTTCATTCCTGCGTTTCGACGGTACGCCGTGGTCTACGGACAAAGATGGCATCATCATGTGTCTGCTGGCCGCTGAAATTACTGCAGTGACCGGTAAAAACCCGCAGCAGCACTATGACGAACTGGCAGCGCGCTTTGGCGCACCAAGCTACAACCGTCTGCAGGCATCAGCCACCTCAGCGCAGAAAGCCGCGCTGTCGAAGCTGTCACCGGAGATGGTCAGCGCTGATACGCTGGCAGGTGATCCTATCACCGCTCGTCTGACTGCCGCGCCAGGTAATGGTGCATCTATCGGCGGTCTGAAAGTGATGACGGAGAATGGCTGGTTTGCTGCCCGTCCTTCAGGCACCGAAGACGCTTACAAAATCTACTGTGAAAGCTTCCTGGGCGCTGAACACCGCGCGCAGATTGAGAAAGAAGCCGTTGAGATTGTCAGCGAAGTGCTGAAAAACGCCTGATTAGTCGGGCAGATAAAGAGGCGCATCGCGCGCCTCAGAGCTGCTGGTAAAGCGCGGCCTTCATCGCTGTGAGGCCCTGTAGCTAGCTCAGGAAACGCGGCCAGATCGGAAAGACGCAAAAGCCGTCATCCATGACACGCTCGGCCCACGCCATCCCTGGCGTGGGACGCTTTCCTCTTCTGGCCGTGTTCCCTGCGCTTTGAATTTATTCATTGCGGTGAGATTCACAGGATTTGGCTTTATCAGCACTCTGAAGGCGCCTCTGGCGCCTTTTTTTATGGCATAAAGCGATAGCCGATCCCGGTTTCCGTCAGCAGATGAGCCGGTTGTGTCGGATTGGCTTCCAGCTTCTGGCGCAGATGTCCCATATAGATGCGCAGATAGTGGCTGTGCTCAACCGCATTGGGTCCCCAGACCTGGCTCAGCAACTGCCGCTGCGTCAGCACCTTGCCGGCATTGTTAAGCAGAATACTCAACAGACGAAATTCAATCGGGGTAAGGTGAATCTCGCTGCTGCCGCGCTGTACCCGTCGTGCGGCGAAATCGACGCTGACGTCGGCGAACGTCACCCTGGCATCCGGCTGCTGGCCACTATGACGACGCAGCGCAACCCGGACGCGCGCCAGCAGTTCGCCAATGCCAAAGGGTTTGGTCAGATAGTCATCTGCTCCCGCATCCAGTGCGGCGATCTTATCCTGCTCATCGCTGCGCGCTGACAGCACAATCACCGGTATGGCGCTCCACTGGCGCAGGTCACGAATGAAATCGGTGCCATCTCCATCCGGCAGACCCAGATCCAGGATCACTAAGTCCGGCTTGCGGGTCGCCGCTTCAATCAGTCCGCGTTGCAGTGTATCGGCATCAAACACCTTAAGGGCTTCATTTTCCAGCGCCAGCCGGACAAAGCGCCGGATCTCTTTTTCATCTTCAACGATCAAAACCGTGGTCACGCAATACCTGCCTTGAGTGGGGACCGAAGCGCTACTTTATCAACATTTTATGCTGGCGTCCGCGACCATAATCTGTCGGCTCTTTCAACGCTCACGCAACCAGGCGGTAACCTTTTTGTAACTTAATTACAGGTTGATTCTTAAACAGTAAAAATAGCGGTAAATAAGTGGTCAGATGAGTAGTAAAATTACACAACCTGGCGTAAAGTTGAACACAGATCACATTCACACTATTTCACTTACCGGGAGGAGAAACCATGTATCGGGCTTATCCACGTTATAAAATTATTGCGCGACGTACGCTGGTGGTTCTTCTCGGCGTACTGGCACTTCCTGTTATGCTGTTTCGACAGGATCGGGCACGTTTCTACAGCTATCTGCACCGCGTCTGGTGTAAGACCAGCGCCAAGCCGGTCTGGCTGGCGCAGGCTGAAGCGGGCGGTGGCGCGTTCTGGTGATTTCCCCTGCCGCAAAACAGGCCTGGTCATCTGACCGGGCTTTTTTTTGCGTTTTTTCTGAGAATAAGCGATCCGGAATCCCGTTTTAACCCTTTATTCCTGACCATTTTACGCTACACTTAAACCTCTACAAGATTTCGGAGGTTGTACAAGTATGAGCAAAAAAATCCCCGTTGGAATCAGTGCATGCCTGCTCGGCGACCGCGTCAGATTTGATGGTGGGCATAAGCGTCTTACTTTTGCGACCGACGATCTCACCCCATTTGTCCGTTTTGAGCCCATCTGCCCTGAGATGGCGATTGGTCTGCCAACGCCGCGCCCGGCATTGCGTCTGGTGAAGCAGGGCGATGATGAGCTGCATCTCTGCTTCAGCAAAGATGGCGGAGAAGAGGTTACGACGCAGATGCGTGACTGGTCTGCTGAGCGGGTAAAATCGCTGCATCACCTCTGTGGCTATATCCTCTGCGCCAAATCACCCAGTTGTGGCATGGAACGGGTGCGGGTCTATGAGCCCGATAACAACAATAACCGCAAAGCAGGCACCGGTATTTTTACTGAATTCCTGCAGCGCGAGATGCCCTGGCTGCCGCTGGAAGAAGATGGTCGTCTGCACGATCCCGCCCTGCGTGAGAACTTTATCGGTCGTGTCTGCGCGCTGCATGAATTTAATCAGATGTGGGAAAGCGGTCTGACCCGGCAGGGACTGATCGCCTTCCACAGCCGTTACAAGCTGATGATGCTGGCGCATTCGCAGGAGAAATACCGTGAGCTGGGACCCTTTGTCGCCTCCATGAGCCAGTGGGAGTCGCTGGACGCCTTTGCCTTTGAATACCGCAATCGCATGATGGAACTGATGTCACGTCCCGCCTCACGTCGCAATCACACCAATGTGCTGATGCATGTGCAGGGCTACTTCCGCACGCACCTGAGTTCACCGCAGCGCCAGGAACTGGCAACGCTGATTGACCGCTATCGTCAGGGCACACAACCGCTGCTGGTGCCGATTACCATTCTCAAACACTACATGGCGGAGTACCCGCACCCGTGGCTGGCCCAGCAACGCTATTTCGATCCCTATCCCGAAGCCTTGTGCTTACGCTACGGACAGTAATACAGGAGGAGTATGACCACCCATCTGGTCTGGCTGCGTAACGATTTACGCGTCAATGACAATCTGGCGCTGCACGCCGCCTGCCGCGACAGCGATGCAAAAGTGATTGCGCTCTACCTTGCCACGCCAGCACAGTGGCAGCAGCATGACATGTCACCGAAGCAGGCGGCGTTTATCCACGCCAGTCTGTTGCAGGTGCAGCGTGCGCTGGCGGAGCGGGGCATTGAACTGCACTACCAGGCGTGTCACGCCTTCAGCGACAGTATTGATGCGCTGCTGCAGTTCTGCGCTAAGCAGCAGGTCGATCAGCTCTTCTACAATTACCAGTATGAAGTTAATGAACGCCAGCGCGATGCGGAGGCTGAAAAGCGTCTCGACGACGCGGGCGTGATTTGCCAGGGCTTTGATGACAGCCTGTTGCTGCCGCCCGGCAGTGTGCAGAGCGGCGATCGCTCGATGTATAAGGTGTTTACCCCGTTCAGCAAAGCCTTTGTCCGCCGCTTGCAGCAGGGGCTGCCTGAGTGCGTGCCTGCGCCGAAAGCGCGCGAAGGCGCACCCCTAAAAGCCTCCCCGATTCCCGCCTTTGACTATCCAACCGAATACTTTGATCAGGATCTGTTTCCGCCAGGCGAAGCGGCGGCATTGAAGCGGTTGCGCCATTTCGCCACGCAACCGGTTATCGACTATCCCGCTAAGCGCGACCTTCCGGCGCTGGACGCCACCAGCCGTCTGTCGGTTTATCTGGCGACCGGCGTACTGTCGCCACGTCAGTGCCTGCATCGCGTGCTGCATGAACATCCCGATGCGCTGGACAACAGCCGCGCGTTCACCTGGCTGAACGAGCTGATCTGGCGTGAATTCTACCGTCATCTGCTGGTTGCCTGGCCGGCGCTGTGCCGACACAAGCCGTTTATCGACTGGACGCGAAACGTTGAATGGCAGCGTAACGACGCACATTTCGACGCGTGGAAAGCGGGTAAAACCGGCTATCCGATTGTCGATGCCGCAATGCGTCAGATGAAGGCGCTGGGCTGGATGCACAACCGCTTACGGATGATCACCGCCAGTTTTTTGGTCAAAGATCTGCTGATCGACTGGCGTGAAGGTGAACGCTATTTCATGCAGCAGCTGATTGATGGTGACCTGGCTGCGAACAACGGCGGCTGGCAGTGGGCGGCCTCGACCGGCACGGACGCGGCGCCCTATTTCCGCATCTTTAACCCGACCACGCAGGGCGAGCGCTTCGATGAGAAGGGGGATTTTATCCGTCACTATCTGCCTGAACTGGCCGGGGTCCCTGACAGTGATATTCACCAGCCCCATGTCTGGGCGGAGAAGCATCATAAGAAACTCGATTATCCGGCACCAATCGTGGATCATAAGGTGGCACGTAAAAAGACATTAGACGCCTTTGAGCGCGCCAAGAGCGCAGCCTGAGGCCTCGAAGGAGCCTGAATGAACCATTACGAATTAGAGACGCTGATCAATCAGCAACTTGATAGCCACAGTTTCAGCGATTACGCCCCCAACGGTTTGCAGGTTGAGGGACGCAGCGAGATCAAAACGATTATCACCGGCGTCACTGCCTGTCAGGCGCTGCTGGATGAGGCGGTGGCGCGTCAGGCCGATGCGATTATTGTCCATCATGGCTATTTCTGGAAAAGTGAACCGGCCGCGATTAAAGGTATGAAGCGCCGTCGTCTGCGGACCCTGCTGGCCAACGATATCAATCTCTATGGCTGGCACCTGCCGCTCGACGCGCATCCTGAACTAGGCAACAACGCCCAGCTGGCGAAACTGCTGGATATCGAAGTGCGCGGCGAAGTGATGCCGCTGGTGTTCTGGGGTGAGCTGGCTGAGCCCCTGTCCGGCGAGCAGCTGGCCCGCCGAATTGGTGAACGGCTGGGACGTGAACCGCTGCATTGTGGTGACAACGCGCCAGCGCTGATCCGTCGCATTGCCTGGTGCAGCGGGGGCGGGCAGGGCTTTATCGACCAGGCGGCGGCGGCGGGCGTCGATGCCTTTATCACTGGTGAAGTCTCTGAACAGACTATTCACAGCGCGCGTGAGCAGGGGCTGCATTTCTTTGCCGCAGGCCATCACGCCACCGAGCGCGGCGGCGTAAAAGCGCTGGGCGACTGGCTGGCGCAACATCACGATCTTGATGTGACCTTCATCGATATCCCCAATCCTGCCTGACACTCTCCCTTGTCCTGCGCGCCTGCGCAGGACCTAAATCTGTTGACACATCCCGGTCACTTTCGCATAACTGTTTGCTTTACGTAGATAAGCAATGGGCTGCACCGGGCATCCGGTCAGGTCGGCCAGGCGCGATCTCAACTGAGCGGGAGGTAGCTGTTGCAACGAGCACGGTGTTATTTATTGGGTGAACGCGCTGTCGTGCTGGAGCTGGAACCGCCGGTCTCACTGGAGAGCCAGCAACGAATCTGGGGACTGAATCAGCGACTGCACGACTATGCCAGCGTGCTGGAGGTGATCCCCGGCATGAACAACATCACCCTGATCCTGCGTGATCCCCAGCAGAGCGCGCTGGACGCAATAGAGCGGCTTCAGCGCTGGTGGGAAGAGAGTGAAGCGCAGTTGCCGGAGTCGCGTCAGGTGGAGATCCCGGTGATCTATGGCGGCGAGTCTGGCCCCGATCTGACGGTGGTGGCGGAACACGCCGCGCTGACGCCCCGTCAGGTGGTTGAGCTGCACAGCAGCAGCGACTATGTGGTCTTTTTTATCGGCTTTCAGCCCGGTTTTCCCTATCTGGGCGGACTGGATCAGCGCCTGCACATCCCGCGGCGTGCTGAGCCCAGGGTTGCAGTGCCCGCCGGCTCGGTGGGCATTGGCGGCAGCCAGACCGGCGTCTATCCGCTGGCTTCGCCCGGCGGCTGGCAGTTGATTGGCCAGACGCGCACCGCGCTGTTTGATCCCCTGCAGCAACCGCCCACGCTGCTCCGCCCCGGTGACAGGGTTCGCTTTGTACCGCAACAGGAGGGCGTATGTTAAACATTCTGCGAGCCGGCCTGGCCGCCACTATTCAGGATGCGGGCCGTTACGGCTGGCGTCAGTATGGCATCAGCCCTGGCGGTGTGCTGGATCATCCCGCGATGTTCACCGCCAATGTGCTGGTGGGCAATGATCCCGACAGCGCGGTGCTGGAGATGGTGCTCGGCCAGTTCAAAGCGGAGTTTACCCGCGATGGCTGGTTTGCGCTGACCGGCGCAGGCTGCCATGCGGAGCTTGACGGCCAGCCGGTCTGGACGGGCTGGCGCACGCCGGTGAAACGGGGGCAGCTCCTGTCACTGGCGATGCCGCAGCGCGGCATGCGCAGCTATCTGGCAGTGCAGGGCGGTTTTGATATCCCCGCGATGCTCGGCTCTGCCAGCACCGATCTAAAAGCAAAATTTGGCGGATTCCAGGGGCGAACCTTGCAGGATGGCGATCAGCTCCCGCTGGGTAAACCGACCCGCACGTTTGACCGTAAAGTCGGGGTGCGGCAACTGCTATGGGGCAACCGCATCCGCGCACTACCTGGCCCGGAGTATCACGAGTTCAGCCGCGAAGCGCAGCAGGCGTTCTGGCGTACCGCATGGAAACTCAGCCCGCAAAGTAACCGGATGGGATACCGGCTTGAGGGACGCAAGCTTGAGCGCGAAAGTCCGCGCGAGCTGCTGTCACACGGCGTGATGCCGGGTGTGATTCAGGTGCCGCCGAACGGACAGCCTATCGTGCTGATGGCGGATGCCCAGACCACCGGCGGCTATCCGCGCATCGCCTCGGTTATCGAAGCCGATCTCTATCACCTGGCGCAAATCCGGCTGGGTGAGCCGATTCACTTTATTCACTGCACCCTGCCAGAAGCGATGCTGGCACGTCAGCATCAGCAACGCGCACTGGACCAGATGAAGTGGGGACTCCATGAAAATTGATTTAAACGCCGACCTGGGCGAGGGCTGCGCCAGCGATCAGGCGCTGCTGAAGCTGGTGAGTTCCGCCAACATCGCCTGTGGCTTTCACGCAGGTGATGCGCAGACCATGCTGCAGTCGGTGCGCTGGGCACAGGCATCCGGCGTCGCAATTGGTGCGCATCCCGCTTTTCCCGATCGGGAGAACTTTGGCCGCAGCGCCATGCAGCTGCCGCCGGAAACGGTCTACGCCCAGATGATCTACCAGATTGGTGCGCTGAAAAGTCTGGCGGAAAGCGAAGGTGCGCGGCTGCTTCATGTTAAACCGCACGGCATGCTCTACAACCAGGCTGCGGCCGATCCGGTGCTGGCGGACGCCATTGCCCGCGCCATCAGGGCTGTCGACAGCCAGCTGATTGTGGTGGGACTGGCTAACAGCGAATCGATTCGCGCGGCGGCGCACTACGGCCTACGTACGCGGGAAGAGGTGTTCGCCGACCGTGGCTATCTCAGTAGCGGTGCGCTGGTGCCGCGCAGCGAGCCGGGCGCGCTGATTGAAGATGAACAGCTGGCTATCAGTCAGACGCTGACGATGGTGCAGCAGGGCAAAGTCAAAAGTATCACCGGAGAATGGGTAGCGGTGAATGCACAGACCGTCTGCTTACATGGCGACGGCGCGCACGCCCTGCAATTTGCACAGCGGTTGCGTGATGCGTTTGCCGATCAGCAGATTCGTGTCACCAGCAACTGAATAACCACACTTAGCCCGGCGTATGCCGGGTTTTTCAACTCTGAGGGAAATCCATGGATAGTGCAGTAAATCTCTGGCCATTACTGGGCATCGCCGCCATCGTCGTCGGCTTCCTGTTACGGTTCAATCCGGTGCTGGTGGTGATTGTCGCCGGGTTTGTGACCGGTCTGGCCGCGATGATGCCGCTGGCGGACATTCTGGAAAAGCTCGGAGCGGGTTTTCTTAACACCCGCAACCTGCCGCTGATCCTGCTGCTGCCGCTGGCGGTCATTGGCCTGCTGGAGCGTCACGGACTGAAAGAGCGGGCGCAGGCGTGGATTGCACAGATCAAAACGGCAACCGCCGGACGGCTGCTGATCGTCTACCTGTTTGTGCGCGAAATCACCGCCGCGCTGGGGTTAACCAGTCTCGGCGGACATCCGCAGATGGTGCGTCCGTTGCTGGCACCGATGGCGGAAGGCGCAACTGAAAGCCGCTATGGCGAGATCTCACCTGAGCTGCGTTATCGGCTGCGCGCGATGTCAGCGGCGACCGATAATGTCGGCCTCTTCTTTGGTGAGGATATCTTCGTGGCGTTTGGCGCGATTATCTTTATGCACAACTTTATGCAGGAGTCAGCCGGGATTCAGACCGAACCGCTGCACATCGCCTTATGGGGCATTCCGACTGCCGTCGCCGCGTTCCTGATCCACTCGGCACGTCTGGTGCGGCTGGATCGGCAACTGGCGCGAGAGCTGCAGCAGCTGAACCGTCAGGCGCTGAAAGCCAAAGGAGGTGAGTAATGTTCCAGCAACAATATCTGATGTGGCTGGCGGGCATTATCCTGCTGGTGGTGGCGGTGCTTTCCTGGCGTGACAGCGCGAATCCACGTCGCTTTACCACCGGACTGTTCTGGGCCTTATATGGCCTGGTTTTTCTGGTCGGTGACTGGACGACGCAACTGATGAGCGCCTGGATGGGGTCAGATGCGGCGGGCACCCGTATGCTGCACATTGGCATCGGTGTCATTGTGGTGGTGATGGCGCTGATTGCCGGGTTTGGCGGTGTCAGGCTGGGTCGCTATCATCAGCGCAGCGATGAAGAGAAACAGGCCAGTGCGCTGCGTCTGCGCAATAAACTGTTTCTGCCTGCACTGTCGATTCCGGTCGTGACCGTGGTCGGTGTGCTGGCGTTTAACCATATTCCCGGTTTGCAGGATGCGGTGTTCGGCCCCGGTAACCACGCCACGCTGGTGACGCTGTTTTCAATGATGGTCGGCTGTGTGATTGGCTGGCTGGTGGCGTTAAAACTGACCCACGAGAAACCGGTGCAGTCGATGCAGGAGACCCGTCGCCTGCTGGATTCGATTGGCTGGGCCTTTATCCTGCCGCAGATCCTCGCCACCCTGGGGCTGCTGTTTACCAGCGCGGGCGTGGGCAGTGCTATTTCGCATCTGACAGAAACCTGGCTGGCGGTGGATAATCGCTTTGTCGCGGTTACCGTCTATGCCGTCGGGATGGCGCTGTTAACCATGATCATGGGTAATGCTTTTGCGGCGTTTCCGATTATCACCGCAGGCGTCGGCATCCCGATTCTGGTGTTGCAGCACGGCGGAAATCCGGCAGTGATGGCGGCAATTGGCATGTTCTCCGGCTACTGCGGCACGCTGATGACGCCGATGGCGGCCAACTTCAATATCGTCCCGGCGGCGCTGCTGGAACTGCCCGATCGTAACGCGGTGATCAAGGCTCAGATTCCGACCGGTGTGCTACTGTTAATCGTTAATATTTTCCTGCTCTATTTCCTGATGTTCCTGTGAGGTTGCATGAAAACTGTCCTGATGACCGCCTTTGAACCTTTTGGCGGTGAAACGATTAACCCTTCATGGGAAGCGGTGCGCGCGCTGGAAGGTAAACAGATTAGCGGGGCGACGATAGTGATCCGCCAGTTGCCGGTGGTATTCAGCGACGTACTCAGGGTGCTGAATCAGGCGCTGGAAGAGGTGAAACCGGATGCGATTCTGTCGGTGGGGCAGGCGGGCGGCCGTAGCGACATTACCGTTGAACGTATTGGTATTAATGTCGATGACGCCCGTATCCCGGACAACGCTGGTCATCAGCCGGTTGATGAGCCCGTCGTAGCAGGTGGCCCGGCAGCCTATTTTTCCCGTCTGCCCATCAAAGCGATTGTGGCGGCGGTGCGGGAAGCGGGGATCCCCGCTTCAGTGTCGCAAACGGCGGGCACCTTTACCTGCAACCGCGTAATGTACGGCCTGCTGCACTGGCTTGAGCAGCATGACAGTCCGGTGCGGGGAGGTTTTATCCATATTCCTTATCTGCCTGAACAGGCGGCGCAGCATCCGGGCGCACCGAGCATGGCGCTGGCGTCCATTATTCAGGCGCTGGAGATTGCGGTAAAGGTCACGCTGGAGACCGGCGAGGATATCAGACAGGCTGGCGGCGCCACCCATTAAGAGGATGAACGATGCCTGAAGGACCGGAAATTCGCCGCGTGGCGGATAAACTTGAAGACGCCATTGTGGGTCAGCCCTTAACGGAAGCGTGGTTCGCGTTTCCTCAGCTCAAAACCTATGAACCGGCATTGATTGGTGAGCAGGTTAATGCGATTGAGACGCGGGGTAAAGCGCTGCTGACTCATTTCAGCAATGGCCTGACGCTCTACAGTCATAACCAGCTTTATGGTGTCTGGCGCATTGTAAAACCTGACAACGAACTGAACTCCACCCGTCAGTTGCGGGTGCGACTGGCGACGGCGGGCAAAGCGATTCTGCTCTACAGCGCCTCTGATATTGAGCTGCTCAACGCAGATACGCTGGCGGCGCATCCGTTTCTTAATCGTATCGGGCCGGATGTGCTGAACAGTGCGCTGACAGTGGAAGAGGTGAAAGAGCGGCTGCTGTCACCCCGTTTCCGGCGGCGGCAGTTCAGTGGTCTGCTGCTGGATCAGGCTTTTCTGGCCGGGCTGGGAAACTACCTGCGTGCCGAAATTCTCTGGCTGGCACAGCTGCTGCCAAATCATCGGGCGCAGGATCTCAGTAACGATCAGCTGACTGCTTTCAGCGAAGCGCTGCTTTCAGTGCCGCGCCATGCCTATCGGATGCGTGGAACCATGAAGAAATATCATGAGGAAGCGGCGTTTCAGTTTGAGGTGTTTCATCGACAGGGCAAAAAATGCCGGCGCTGCGGCACTGTGATTGAGAAGGGCACGCTCTCATCACGGCCTTTTTACTGGTGTCCGGGTTGTCAGAGATAGGGGCGACCGCATTGGCGAACAAAACAGGAAAAGGTTCTTACTGCAAACAGCTGACAAACTCGAATCCGGGTGAGTCCAGCCGCTACGAAGAAGTCTGACGCGCAGGGAATACGGTCAGAGGAGGAAAGCGTCCCGCGCCAGGGACGGCGCGGGCCGAGCGGCCATGGATGGTTTAAGCGACTTTCCGATCTGACCGTGTTCTCTGCGCAGGCGCGGTATCACAGCCAACCGCCCCCGGCTTTAAAGCAACATCAGGCGGAGATCCCTCTCCGCTATCCACTGAGCCTTACTTTTTCAGCTGTGAGCTGAATTCGCGCTCGGTATAACCGGTGTAGAGCTGACGCGGACGGGCAATCTTCATGCCTTCGTCATGCATCTCTTTCCAGTGTGCAATCCAGCCAACAGTACGGGCCATCGCGAAGATCACCGTAAACATGGAGGATGGAATACCCATCGCTTTCAGAATGATACCGGAGTAGAAGTCCACGTTTGGATAGAGTTTACGCTCGATGAAGTACGGGTCGTTCAGCGCAATGTGTTCCAGCTCCATCGCCACTTCCAGCAGGTCATCCTTCATACCCAGCTCATTCAGGACTTCATGGCAGGTATCGCGCATCACGGTTGCGCGTGGATCGTAGTTTTTGTAAACGCGGTGACCAAAGCCCATCAGACGGAAGGAGTCATTTTTGTCTTTGGCGCGTTTAACAAATTCCGGAATATGCTCAACGGTGCTGATCTCTTCCAGCATACGCAGGGTCGCTTCGTTGGCACCGCCGTGTGCCGGTCCCCACAGGGAGGCGATCCCGGCGGCGATACAGGCAAACGGATTCGCGCCGCTTGAACCGGCGGTACGAACGGTAGAGGTTGAGGCGTTCTGCTCATGGTCAGCATGCAGGATCAGGATGCGGTCCATGGCGCGTTCCAGCACCGGATTCACTTTATACTCTTCGCACGGCGTGGCAAACATCATGTGCAGGAAGTTACCCGCATAGGAGAGATCGTTGCGCGGATAGACAAACGGCTGGCCGATAGAATATTTGTAACACATCGCTGCCATGGTCGGCATTTTAGAAAGCAAACGGAATGCTGCAATTTCGCGGTGGCGCTCAATGTTTACATCCAGCGAATCGTGGTAAAACGCAGCCAGTGCGCCAGTGACACCGCACATTACCGCCATCGGATGCGAATCGCGACGGAAGCCGTGGAACAGGCGGGTAATCTGCTCATGAATCATGGTGTGGCGGGTAACCGTGGTACGGAACTCATCAAACTGTTTCTGGTTTGGTGCTTCGCCGTTCAGCAGGATGTAGCAGACTTCCAGATAGTTAGAGTGGGTCGCCAGCTCAGAAATAGGGAAACCACGGTGCAGCAGGATACCTTCATCCCCATCGATAAAGGTGATTGCAGATTCGCAGGACGCGGTAGACGTAAAACCGGGATCGAAGGTGAACAGGCCACTTGAACCCAGAGTGCGGACATCAACGACATCCTGGCCCAGCGTACCTTTCAGCACGTCCAGTTCAATAGATGTTCCATCTTGCAGGGTTAGCGTTACTTTTTTATCTGTCATTTTCGTCTCCATAGCGCCTTATGTAGGTAAGGATCTTTAGACACCTGAAACGCGTTCATGTTGCGGTTGGCAAAACTACACAGTATCACTCTGCGGGGATAAAACGGGTGCAGGGTACAGAGTGAGCGGCGCGTTCCCAGCGGGAACCGGTGAGCCATGGACATGCTGCATATCGCGGTTGTTAAAGATCCGGTCAGGACATAACTTCTTGGTAACCAATAACCTGATGCTTTTTAATGCTCATTATCGCAATGTTACATAACTTGCGCTTAGGGGAAAGTGTATCCCCATAACTTTTGCGCATCATAGGAATTTACAGGCTTAGTTTGTAACTGAATTGTTGAACTATTGTCAAATCAGATAATTAAAATTGTATCAATTGTGAAAATCGTGAGTAGGATCACTGTTCCACCTAAAATATACCAAAGAGTTTGTAGGGGAATTGTAATCAGAATGTGATCCTCCTATACTCCAGGCAGGTCTCCGGAACACCCTGACACCAGGAGCCACCCAGCGTTTACTACCGCGTCAATTAACACTGGATGTTGCTTTTTTGGTGACGGTTAAAGTCTGCCACGCGTTGTGATTAGACTCCGCCTCAGGTCCGGAGGAAGCAAAATAAAAAAGAGCTGTGTGGGCAAAACCGTGAAAAAACAAAGACCTGTCAACTTGGATCTCTCGACGATCCGGTTTCCCGTTACTGCAATATCGTCCATTCTTCACCGCGTCTCCGGCGTAATCACATTGGTTGCCATTGGCATCCTGCTGTGGCTGCTCGGTCTCTCTCTCTCCTCTCCTGAAGGTTTCCAGCACGCTGCGTCCATCATGGATGGCTTCTTCGCGAAGTTCATTATGTGGGGCATTTTAACGGCGCTGGCCTATCACGCGGTGAGCGGGATTCGTCATATGTTGATGGATTTTGGTTATCTGGCCGAAACGCTGCAGGTTGGTAAGCGTTCCGCTCATATGACTTTTGTGATCACTGTCGTGCTGGCAATTCTGGCGGGAGTCCTCGTATGGTAAGCAATGCATCCGCATTGGGTCGCAACGGCATTCAGGACTGGCTGCTGCTGCGGGCAACTGCAATTCTCATTACGCTCTACATCGTCTATATCCTCGGTTTCGTGGTGATGACAGACACGCTGACTTATGACCTGTGGCGTGGCTTCTTCGCTTCCGCATTCACCAAAGTGTTCACGCTGCTGACGCTGTTCTCCATTCTGATCCACGGCTGGATTGGCATGTGGCAGGTGTTAACAGACTACGTTAAATCACTGCCAACCCGCTTGTTGTTGCAGTTTGTGATTGTCGTGGCGCTGTTGTGGTATGCGATTTATGGATTTGTTGTGGTGTGGGGTGTGTAAATGAGTTTGCCAATCAGAGAGTTCGATGCCGTGGTAATCGGCGCAGGTGGCGCAGGAATGCGAGCCGCACTGCAAATCTCCCAGGGCGGCCAGAGCTGTGCCCTGTTATCTAAAGTTTTCCCGACCCGTTCCCACACCGTATCTGCGCAGGGCGGTATTACCGTTGCGCTGGGTAATACCCATGAAGATAACTGGGAATGGCACATGTACGACACCGTCAAAGGTTCCGACTACATCGGTGACCAGGACGCGATTGAATATATGTGTAAAACCGGACCGGAAGCGATTCTGGAACTGGAACACATGGGTCTGCCTTTCTCGCGTCTGGAAGATGGTCGAGTCTACCAGCGTCCGTTTGGTGGCCAGTCAAAGAATTTCGGTGGCGAGCAGGCGGCGCGTACGGCGGCTGCGGCTGACCGTACCGGTCACGCATTGCTGCACACCCTTTATCAGCAGAACCTGAAAAACAAAACCACTATCTTCTCTGAGTGGTATGCACTGGATCTGGTGAAAAACGCCGATGGCGCAGTCGTGGGTTGTACCGCTATCTGCATCGAAACCGGCGAAACGGTTTATTTCAAAGCGAAAGCGACCATTCTGGCCACTGGCGGCGCGGGCCGTATCTACCAGTCCACCACCAATGCGCATATCAACACCGGTGACGGCGTAGGTATGGCACTGCGTGCGGGCGTACCGGTGCAGGATATGGAGATGTGGCAGTTCCACCCAACCGGTATCGCCGGTGCGGGCGTGCTGGTCACCGAAGGCTGCCGTGGTGAAGGCGGCTATCTGCTGAACAAACATGGCGAACGCTTCATGGAGCGTTATGCGCCGAACGCCAAAGATCTGGCGGGCCGCGACGTGGTTGCGCGCTCAATGATGATTGAAATCCGTGAAGGTCGCGGCTGTGATGGCCCGTGGGGTCCACATCTCAAACTGAAACTGGATCATCTGGGTAAAGAGGTGCTTGAGTCACGTCTGCCTGGCATCCTTGAGCTGTCACGCACCTTTGCGCACGCCGATCCGATTAAAGAGCCGATTCCGGTCATTCCGACCTGCCACTACATGATGGGCGGTATTCCGACCAAAGTGACCGGCCAGGCACTGCGCGTCAATGAGCAGGGCGAAGATGTAGTGATTCCAGGCCTGTTCGCCGTCGGTGAAATCGCCTGCGTATCGGTGCATGGTGCCAACCGTCTGGGCGGTAACTCACTGCTCGACCTGGTGGTCTTTGGCCGTGCAGCGGGTCTGCATCTGCTGGCGAGTATTCAGGAGCAGGGCGACCTGCGTGATGCCACAGAAGATGAGATCGCCGGGGCGATGGCGCGTTTCAACCGCTGGGAAAACAACACCACGGGTGAAGATCCGGTTGAGATTCGTAAAGCGCTGCAACGCTGCATGCAGAATAACTTCTCGGTATTCCGTGAAGGCGAAGCGATGGCACAGGGTCTGGAAGAGCTGAAAGAGATTCGCCAGCGCCTGAAGTCAGCGCGTCTGGATGACCGCTCACCGGATTTCAACACCCAGCGTATTGAGTGCCTGGAGCTGGATAACCTGATGGAGACGGCCTTTGCCACGGCGGTAGCGGCTAACTATCGCACCGAAAGCCGCGGTGCGCACAGTCGCTTCGACTTCCCGGATCGTGATGATGAAAACTGGCTGTGCCACAGTCTTTATGTCCCGGAAACCGAAAGCATGACGCGCCGTGAGGTGAACATGCAGCCGAAACTGCGCGCGGCCTTCCCGCCGAAAGTGCGTACCTACTAATTTCGGAGACGATCATGAGACTCGAGTTTTCAATCTATCGCTACAATCCGGACGTCGATGACAAACCGCGCATGCAGGATTACACCCTGGAAGCGGAAGATGGTCGCGACATGATGCTGCTGGACGCACTGATTCGCCTGAAAGAGAAAGATCCGACCCTGGCGTTTCGTCGCTCCTGTCGTGAAGGCGTCTGCGGTTCCGATGGCCTGAACATGAACGGTAAAAACGGACTGGCCTGCATTACGCCCGTCTCGGCGCTGGGCAACGGCAAACAGAAAATTGTTATCCGTCCGCTGCCAGGTTTACCGGTGGTTCGTGACCTGGTTGTAGACATGAGCCAGTTTTATGCACAGTATGAGAAAATTAAGCCTTTCCTGTTGAATAATGGGGAAAATCCGCCAGCTCGTGAACATCTGCAGTCGCCGGATGAGCGTGAGCACCTGGATGGCCTGTACGAATGTATACTCTGTGCCTGCTGCTCAACCTCATGCCCATCATTCTGGTGGAATCCTGAGAAGTTCATCGGTCCTGCTGGCCTGCTGGCCGCGTACCGCTTCCTGATTGACAGCCGCGACACCGAAACCGAGGCGCGTCTCGACAATCTGAATGATGCTTTCAGCGTATTCCGCTGCCATAGCATCATGAACTGTGTGAGCGTATGTCCGAAAGGGCTGAACCCGACGCGCGCCATTGGCCATATCAAGTCGATGCTGCTGCAGCGCGGCGCATAAGCAGTTTCTGCCGGGAACCTCAGGTTCCCGGTGTTTTACGGAAGCCTCTGTAAGCGCGGTGATTACCACGTTTACAAAGGTTCCCTTACGGGCCACGCGCGCTGCGCAAAGTGCTCGTATCGCTGAACTCACTACGGCAAACCGCGAAAGCGGCAACAAATGAAACCTCAAAAAAGCATAGCAATGCTTAAGGGATCACAATGCAGAACAGCGCGATGAAGCCCTGGCTGGACTCTTCCTGGCTGGCCGGCGCGAATCAGTCTTACATAGAGCAGCTCTATGAGGATTTCCTGACCGATCCTGACTCTGTCGATGCAGTGTGGCGCTCGATGTTCCAGCAGTTACCGGGCACCGGAATGAAACCTGAGCAGTTTCACTCCACCACACGTGAGTACTTCCGTCGCCTGGCGAAAGACGCATCTCGTTACACCTCATCTGTCTCCGATCCTGAAACCAACTCCAAGCAAGTAAAAGTGCTGCAGCTGATTAACGCGTTTCGTTTCCGCGGTCATCAGCACGCCAATCTTGACCCGCTTGGTCTGTGGAAACAGGACCGGGTAGCCGATCTCGATCCCGCTTTTCACGATCTGACCGAGGCCGATTTTCAGGAAAGCTTTAACGTCGGCTCTTTTGCCATTGGCAAAGAGACCATGAAGCTGGCCGAACTGTTCGAGGCGCTGACTCAGACTTACTGCGGCTCGATCGGTGCAGAATATATGCACATCAACAACACTGATGAGAAACGCTGGATTCAGCAGCGTCTTGAGTCAGTCGCGGGCCGTGCAGCCTTCAGCAATGAAGAGAAAAAAGGTTTCCTGAAAGAGCTGACCGCGGCCGAAGGGCTGGAAAAATATCTCGGAGCGAAATTCCCGGGTGCCAAACGCTTCTCGCTGGAAGGCGGCGATGCACTGGTTCCGATGCTGCGCGAAATGATCCGTCATGCCGGTAAGAGCGGAACCCGTGAAGTCGTATTGGGTATGGCGCACCGTGGTCGTCTCAACGTGCTGATCAACGTGCTGGGTAAAAAGCCACAGGACCTGTTCGACGAGTTCGCCGGTAAGCACAAAGAGCATCTGGGCACCGGTGACGTGAAGTACCACATGGGCTTCTCGTCTGACGTGGAAACCGAAGGCGGCCTGGTTCACCTGGCGCTGGCGTTTAACCCGTCGCATCTGGAGATCGTCAGCCCGGTGGTCATGGGTTCAGTGCGTGCCCGTCTGGATCGTCTGGATGAGCCAGCCAGCAATAAAGTCTTACCGATCACCATTCATGGTGATGCGGCCGTGATTGGCCAGGGCGTGGTTCAGGAAACTCTGAACATGTCACAGGCGCGCGGTTATGAAGTGGGCGGTACCGTTCGCATCGTCATCAACAACCAGGTTGGCTTCACCACCTCCAACCCGAAAGATGCGCGTTCGACCCCTTACTGCACCGATATCGGCAAAATGGTGCTGGCACCGATTTTCCACGTCAATGCTGACGATCCGGAAGCGGTCGCGTTTGTGACCCGCCTGGCGCTCGACTATCGCAACACCTTTAAGCGTGATGTGTTTATCGATCTGGTCTGCTATCGCCGTCATGGTCACAACGAGGCGGATGAGCCAAGTGCGACCCAGCCGCTGATGTACCAGAAAATCAAAAAACACCCGACGCCGCGTAAAATCTATGCCGACCGTCTGGAAGGTGAAGCCATTGCCACGCAGGAAGATGCGACCGAAATGGTCAATCTCTACCGTGACGCGCTGGATGCGGGTGAGTGTGTGGTGCCGGAATGGCGTCCAATGAGCCTGCACTCCTTTACCTGGTCACCTTACCTGAATCATGAGTGGGATGAACCTTACCCGGCTCAGGTCGACATGAAACGTCTGAAGGAGCTGGCGCTGCGTATCAGCCAGGTGCCTGAAGAGGTGGAAGTGCAGTCGCGTGTTGCCAAGATTTACAACGACCGTCGCCTGATGGCTGAAGGCGAGAAAGCCTTTGACTGGGGCGGCGCGGAAAACCTGGCATATGCCACGCTGGTTGATGAAGGCATTCCGGTGCGTCTGTCGGGTGAAGATACCGGTCGCGGAACCTTCTTCCATCGTCACGCGGTAGTCCATAACCAGGCGAACGGCTCAACCTATACCCCTTTGCACCACGTGCACAGCGGACAGGGTCAGTTCAAAGTGTGGGACTCCGTGCTGTCAGAAGAGGCGGTACTGGCCTTTGAATATGGTTATGCCACCGCAGAGCCGCGCATCCTGACCATCTGGGAAGCGCAGTTTGGTGACTTCGCCAACGGCGCACAGGTTGTTATCGACCAGTTCATCAGCTCCGGTGAGCAGAAATGGGGCCGGATGTGTGGCCTGGTGATGCTGCTGCCGCACGGTTATGAAGGTCAGGGGCCAGAGCACTCCTCTGCGCGCCTGGAACGTTATCTGCAACTCTGCGCTGAGCAGAACATGCAGGTCTGCGTGCCGTCTACCCCTGCGCAGGTTTACCATATGCTGCGTCGTCAGGCGCTGCGCGGTATGCGCCGTCCGCTGATTGTGATGTCGCCGAAATCACTGCTGCGTCATCCGCTGGCGATCTCCACGCTGGATGAACTGGCTAACGGCAGCTTCCAGCCTGCGATTGGCGAAGTCGATGATCTGGATCCGCAGGGCGTGAAACGCGTCGTGCTGTGTTCCGGTAAAGTCTATTACGACCTGCTGGAGCAGCGTCGTAAAAATGAGCAGACCGATGTGGCTATCGTGCGCATCGAGCAGCTCTATCCGTTCCCGCATCACGCGGTACAGGAAGCATTAAAAGCGTATGCTCACGTGCAGGATTTTGTCTGGTGTCAGGAAGAGCCACTGAATCAGGGCGCCTGGTATTGCAGCCAGCATCATTTCCGTGAAGTTGTGCCGTTTGGTGCCACTTTACGTTATGCAGGCCGCCCGGCATCCGCCTCACCGGCCGTGGGATACATGTCCGTACACCAACAACAGCAGCAAGACCTGGTTAATGACGCGCTGAACGTTAATTAATTAAAAGGAAAGATAATGAGTAGCGTAGATATTCTCGTTCCCGACCTGCCTGAATCGGTTGCCGATGCCTCTGTGGCAACCTGGCATAAAAAACCAGGCGATGCAGTCACTCGCGATGAAGTGCTGGTCGAAATCGAAACTGACAAAGTTGTACTGGAAGTGCCAGCCTCTGCGGACGGTATCCTGGAAGCCGTTCTGGAAGAAGAGGGCGCCACCGTCACTTCCCGCCAGATCCTGGGTCGTCTGAAAGAGGGCAACAGCGCCGGTAAAGAGAGCAGCGCGAAGTCTGAAAGCAAAGAGTCTACCCCGGCTCAGCGTCAGACTGCGTCACTGGAAGAAGAGAGCAACGATGCGCTCAGCCCGGCTATCCGCCGTCTGATTGCAGAGCACAATCTTGATGCCTCGCAGATCAAAGGCAGCGGTGTTGGTGGTCGTCTGACCCGTGAAGATGTTGAAAAACATCTGGCTAACAAACCGCAGGCTGCCAAAGCCGCTGCGCCAGCTGCTGATGCGGCCGCCGCGCAGCAGCCAGTGGCTAACCGCAGCGAAAAACGCGTGCCGATGACCCGTCTGCGTAAGCGTGTTGCCGAGCGTCTGCTGGAAGCGAAGAACAGCACCGCGATGCTGACCACCTTCAACGAAATCAACATGAAGCCCATCATGGATCTGCGTAAGCAGTATGGTGAGGCCTTCGAGAAGCGTCACGGTGTACGTCTGGGCTTTATGTCCTTCTACATCAAAGCGGTTGTTGAAGCGCTGAAACGCTATCCGGAAGTGAATGCTTCCATCGATGGTGAAGATGTGGTTTACCACAACTACTTCGACGTCAGCATTGCGGTCTCTACGCCACGTGGTCTGGTTACACCCGTCCTGCGTGACGTGGATGCGCTGAGCATGGCGGACATCGAGAAGAAAATCAAAGAGCTGGCAGTGAAAGGCCGTGACGGCAAGCTGACAGTTGAGGATCTGACCGGCGGTAACTTTACCATTACCAACGGCGGCGTCTTTGGTTCACTGATGTCCACCCCGATCATCAACCCACCGCAGAGCGCCATCCTGGGCATGCACGCCATCAAAGATCGTCCGATGGCTGTCAATGGTCAGGTTGTGGTGCTGCCGATGATGTATCTGGCGCTCTCCTACGACCACCGTCTGATCGATGGCCGTGAATCAGTTGGTTATCTGGTTGCAGTGAAAGAGATGCTGGAAGATCCGGCGCGCCTGCTGCTGGATGTCTGATTTTCACCGGGCGCGCCTTGCCGCGCGCCCAACCTCATTACTCTTTTCAGACCTGAATGGATAGAACATCATGAACTTACACGAATACCAGGCGAAACAACTGTTTGCACGGTATGGCATGCCGGCACCAACGGGTTACGCCTGCACTACACCACGTGAAGCGGAAGAAGCAGCCTCTAAAATTGGCGCAGGCCCGTGGGTAGTTAAATGTCAGGTTCATGCCGGTGGCCGCGGTAAAGCGGGCGGTGTGAAAGTGGTTAACAGCAAAGAAGAGATTCGCGCTTTTGCTGAAAACTGGCTGGGCAAACGCCTGGTTACCTATCAGACAGACGCAAACGGCCAGCCGGTAAACCAGATTCTGGTTGAAGCAGCGACCGATATCGATCAGGAGCTCTATCTGGGCGCTGTGGTCGATCGCGCAACGCGTCGCGTAATTTTCATGGCCTCCACTGAAGGCGGCGTGGAAATTGAAAAAGTGGCGGAAGAGACCCCGCACCTGATCCACAAAATGGCGCTGGATCCACTGACTGGCCCGCAGCCTTATCAGGGCCGTGAGCTGGCGTTCAAACTTGGCCTGACCGGCAAGCTGGTTGGCCAGTTCACCAAGATCTTCATGGGTCTGGCGACACTGTTCCTGGAGCGCGATCTGGCGATGGTTGAGATCAACCCGCTGGTGATCACCAAACAGGGCGACCTGATCTGCCTGGATGGCAAACTGGGTGCCGATGGCAATGCCCTGTTCCGTCAGCCAGAGCTGCGCGAAATGCGCGATCCAAGCCAGGAAGATCCACGTGAAGCCCATGCGACACAGTGGGAACTGAACTATGTTGCGCTGGAAGGCAACATCGGTTGTATGGTTAACGGCGCAGGTCTGGCGATGGGCACCATGGACATCGTTAAACACCACGGCGGTCAACCGGCCAACTTCCTTGATGTCGGCGGCGGCGCAACCAAAGAGCGCGTGACCGAAGCCTTCAAAATCATCCTGTCTGACGATGCGGTTAAAGCCGTATTCGTTAACATCTTCGGCGGCATCGTACGCTGCGACCTGATTGCCGACGGCATCATCGGCGCAGTCGCTGAAGTGGGTGTGAACGTACCAGTTGTGGTACGTCTGGAAGGTAACAACGCCGAGCTGGGCGCCCAGAAACTGGCGGACAGCGGTCTGAACATCATTGCAGCAACCAGCCTGACAGACGCCGCACAGCGTGTTGTTGCTGCCGCGGAGGGTAAATAATGTCCATTCTGATCGACAAAAACACCAAAGTCATTTGCCAGGGTTTCACCGGTGGCCAGGGGACTTTCCATTCTGAGCAGGCGCTGGCATACGGCACCCAACTGGTTGGCGGCGTGACGCCAGGCAAAGGTGGCACGACCCATCTCGGCCTGCCGGTGTTCAACACCGTTCGCGAAGCGGTAGAAGCAACCGGCGCGACCGCCACTGTGATCTACGTTCCGGCTCCTTTCTGTAAAGATGGCATCCTGGAAGCGATCGACGCGGGCATCAAACTGATCATAACCATCACCGAAGGCATCCCGACCCTGGATATGCTGACCGTGAAAGTGAAGCTGGATGAAGCAGGCGTGCGGATGATCGGTCCAAACTGCCCAGGCGTTATCACCCCAGGCGAATGTAAAATCGGCATCATGCCGGGCCACATTCACCAGCCGGGCCGCGTCGGTATCGTGTCACGTTCAGGCACCCTGACCTATGAAGCGGTTAAGCAGACCACGGATATCGGCTACGGCCAGTCAACCTGCGTTGGCATCGGTGGTGACCCGATCCCAGGCTCTAACTTCATCGACATCCTGAAAATGTTCCAGGATGATCCACAGACTGAAGTTATCGTGATGATCGGTGAGATCGGCGGTAGCGCAGAAGAAGAAGCTGCAGCCTTCATTAAAGAGCACGTGACCAAGCCGGTTGTAGGCTACATTGCTGGCGTCACCGCGCCGAAAGGCAAGCGTATGGGCCATGCTGGCGCCATCATTGCCGGTGGTAAAGGTACAGCAGATGAGAAATTTGCTGCGCTGGAAGCGGCAGGCGTGAAAACCGTCCGCAGCCTGGCGGATATCGGTGACGCAGTTAAAGCCGTATTACCTGCTAAATAAGTCAGCGTCATCTGAGACTAAGCCACCTTCGGGTGGCTTTTTTTATGCCTGTAAATGAGAGCTATAACGCAGGAAGCTTAAGAGAAGAGTGCGCGGTAAAATAGCTGGCCCGCGGCTCATTACGTTAAGAAAAAGTGTCAAAGGTAAATTATTCCTTCGCGCTTTATTTCATTACTGACATCTCATTAACAAGAAACCTACCTGACCCTATCTGGAAACTTATTGCGTTAATCCAGATCAATTAATCGCGACTTATATCCAACTATATCTCTGGCAAAGCGCAACGCTAAGGGCGTAAATTGCGCTGCATCAATCCAGCCTTTTACACAAATTTTCAAACGTCTGCTCAACCCGGGATAACACCCGCTTTCCTCCTGTTAAAGCACGCGTTAACGAAAGCGCTGATTGACAATTTTCTGAGCTGCTTCATTCGCTACTCGCCTGTTCGGGCAGCTCACAGACCTGTTCTGCGGGTAATAAAAAACTGGAATCAATAAACAGCCGTTGCTGACTCTGATTGCGTTCGATCTGTTCGCGCGCGTGACGGAGGCAAAGCGAGGAGCAAGGAGTCCTTATGTTAGATATCGTCGAGCTGTCGCGGTTACAGTTTGCCTTAACGGCGATGTACCATTTTCTGTTCGTCCCTTTAACGCTGGGTATGGCGTTCTTGCTGGCGATCATGGAAACGGTATATGTCCTGAGCGGCAAACAAATTTATAAAGATATGACGAAGTTCTGGGGCAAGTTATTCGGTATTAACTTTGCGCTGGGTGTCGCCACCGGCCTGACCATGGAATTTCAGTTCGGGACTAACTGGTCATATTACTCTCACTACGTCGGCGATATCTTCGGCGCGCCGCTCGCCATCGAAGGTCTGATGGCGTTCTTCCTGGAATCCACCTTTGTTGGCCTGTTCTTTTTTGGCTGGGATCGCCTGGGCAAAGTGCAGCACCTAGCCGTCACCTGGCTGGTGGCGCTGGGCTCAAACATGTCGGCGCTGTGGATTCTGGTGGCTAACGGCTGGATGCAGAACCCGATCGCCTCTGAGTTCAACTTCGAAACCATGCGCATGGAGATGGTCAGCTTCTCAGAGCTGGTGCTGAACCCGGTCGCGCAGGTGAAATTCGTGCACACCGTGGCAGCCGGTTACACCACCGGTGCAATGTTTATTATGGGCATCAGCGCCTGGTACATGCTGAAAGGCCGTGATTTCGCCTTTGCTAAACGCTCGTTCGCTATCGCGGCCAGCTTTGGCATGGCGGCGGTGCTGTCAGTCATCGTTCTGGGCGATGAGTCAGGTTACGAGATGGGGGACGTGCAGAAAACCAAACTGGCCGCTATCGAAGCGGAGTGGGAAACCCAGCCGGCACCGGCGTCGTTTACCCTGTTTGGCCTGCCCGATCAGGCAACTCAGGAGAACCGATACGCAGTACAGATCCCCTGGCTGCTGGGCCTGATCGCCACCCGATCAACCGATACGCCGGTCACCGGCCTGAAAGATTTGATGGCACAGCATGAAGTGCGCATCCGCAACGGCATGAAAGCCTATGCCCTGCTGAATGAGCTGCGCGGTGGCAGCCAGGATCCGGCGGTGCGTGACGCGTTCAACAGTCACAAACAGGATCTCGGCTACGGTCTGCTGCTGAAGCGTTATACCGACAACGTGGCTGATGCAACCGAAGCGCAGATTAAACAGGCGACGCAGGACTCTATCCCGCGTGTCGCTCCGCTCTATTTTGCCTTCCGCATCATGGTGCTGTGTGGCGTACTGCTGCTGGGCATTATCGCGCTGGCGTTCTGGAGCGTACTGCGTAACCGCATCGGTAAAAATCGCTGGTTACTGAAAGCGGCGCTGTTTGGTATTCCGCTGCCGTGGATCGCTATCGAATCAGGCTGGTTTGTGGCGGAGTATGGCCGTCAGCCCTGGGCTATCGGTGAAGTGCTGCCGACTGCGGTGGCCAACTCCTCCCTGACCGTTGGCGATCTGCTGTTCTCCATGATCCTGATCTGCGGACTCTACACAATGTTCCTGGTGGCTGAGATGTACCTGATGTTCAAATTCGCCCGCCTTGGGCCGAGCAGCCTGAAAACCGGGCGTTATCATCATGAGCAGATCACGGCAATCACCCAGCCGGTAAAGGGATAAGGAGAGCGACCATGTTTGATTATGAAGTTCTGCGCTTTGTCTGGTGGCTGTTGATTGGCGTACTGCTGATTGGCTTTGCCGTCGCAGATGGTTTTGATATGGGTGTCGGGATGCTGACACGCATTCTGGGCCGGAATGATACTGAACGTCGCATCATGATTAACAGTATCGCTCCACACTGGGACGGTAACCAGGTCTGGCTGATCACCGCAGGTGGCGCGCTGTTTGCCGCCTGGCCGATGGTCTACGCGGCAGCCTTCTCTGGCTTCTACGTGGCGATGATTCTGGTGCTCGCGTCGCTGTTCTTCCGTCCGGTCGGCTTCGATTACCGTTCGAAGATTGAAGACAATCGCTGGCGCGGTGCCTGGGACTGGGGGATTTTCATTGGCAGCTTCGTGCCGCCGCTGGTGATTGGCGTAGCGTTTGGCAACCTGTTACAGGGCGTGCCGTTCCATGCCGATGAGTATCTGCGCCTGTTCTATACCGGTAACTTCTTCCAGCTGCTGAATCCGTTTGGGCTGCTGGCGGGTGTGGTCAGTGTGGCGATGATTCTGGCGCAGGGTGCAACCTATCTGCAGATGCGCACTACCGGCGAACTGCATCTGCGTTCACGCACCGCAGCACAACTTGCCGCCCTGGTGATGATGGTCTGCTTTATCCTGGCGGGCGTCTGGGTGAAATATGGTATCGATGGTTACGTGGTGACCAGCACCATGGATCACTTCGCCGCCTCTAACCCACTGGGCAAAACCGTAGTGCGCGAAGCGGGTGCCTGGATGGTCAACTTCCAGAACCACCCTGTGCTGTGGCTGTTCCCGCTGCTGGGCGCTGTGCTGCCGCTGCTGACCATACTCTGCTCGCGGGTTGAGAAGGGCGCCTGGGCGTTCCTGTTCTCCTCACTGACGCTGGCCTGCGTCATCATGACAGCCGGCATTGCAATGTTCCCGTTCATCATGCCATCCAGCACGGTGCCGGGTATGAGCCTGACCATGTGGGACGCAACGTCCAGCCTGCTGACGCTGCAAACCATGACCGTTGCCGCCGCTATCTTTGTGCCGATCATTCTGGCCTACACCACCTGGTGCTACTGGAAGATGTTTGGTCGTATCACCAAAGAGCATATTGAAAGCAACAGTCACTCACTCTATTAATTAAGGAGACGTCGCATGTGGTATTTTGCCTGGATTCTCGGCACGTTGCTGGCCTGTGCCTTTGGTATCGTGACCGCGCTGGCGATTGAGCACATTGAAGCGCAGGATGAGCCTCACTGATGCGAACGCTAATTCGGATGCTGTATGATCTGATGGATAAGGGCCCGTTACGGGCCCTTTCACTGCTGCTGGCGCTGCTGACCGCAGGCGGCGTGATGTGGGATCCGACACGCTTTGCCAGTCAGGCAGGCCAGTTACCGGCTCTGCAGGGGCTGGTGCTGATCTGGGCGGTCTGCAGTGGGGTGATCCACGGTGTGGGCTTCCGGCCAAAGCAAACCCGATGGCAGGCGCTGTTTGCCCCGTTACCCGCCATGCTGGTGCTATTTATTGCGCTTTACCGTTTTTATCTTTAAGACCCCGCCTCATCGGCGCTGTCAGTGAATTTTTGTCAGCGTCTGGTCAATTAATCTCCCTGAAATCGTTCCGTTTGTTACGGAGCGATAATTATTTTCGCCTGGCTCTGACGAGCCATTCCCAACCCCAATTCTCTTGCGTATAGTAACAACGTTTAAAACGAGGCCGGGATGTAGAGTGAGTACAACGCTGTTTCGCTGGCCGGTTCGGGTCTACTACGAAGATACTGATGCCGGTGGTGTGGTTTATCACGCCAGCTATATCGCTTTTTATGAACGAGCACGTACTGAAATGTTGCGACAGCACCATTTCAATCAGCAGACGCTGTTAGAACAGCAGATCGCTTTTGTGGTACGGCGTATATCGGTGGACTATCTGGCGGCGGCGCGTCTTGATGACCTTCTGGAGATCCAGAGCGAGGTCACATCAATGACACGGGCTACCATGACGTTCACTCAGCGTATCGTGAATACTGAAGGCAAAGTGCTCAATGAGGCAGAAGTCCTGATTGCCTGCATTAACCCACATCTAATGAAGCCGATTGCGCTTCCCAAGTCTATTGTCGCGGAGTTCAAGCAGTGACTGACATGAACATTCTTGATTTGTTCCTGAAGGCGAGCCTTCTGGTCAAACTTATCATGTTGATTTTGATCGGCTTTTCTATTGCCTCCTGGGCCATCATTATTCAGCGCACACGTATTCTGAATGCGGCGGGAAGAGAAGCGGAGGCGTTTGAAGACAAATTCTGGTCCGGCATCGAACTCTCGCGCCTCTATCAGGAGAGCCAGGAGCGCCGGGAAGAACTGGGTGGTTCGGAGCAGATTTTCTATTCCGGCTTTAAAGAGTTCGCCCGCCTGCATCGCGCCAACAGCCATGCGCCGGAAGCGGTCATTGATGGTGCGAGCCGTGCGATGCGTATCTCAATGAATCGTGAACTGGAAGCGCTGGAAAACCACATTCCATTCCTCGGCACCGTCGGTTCTATCAGTCCTTATATCGGACTGTTCGGCACCGTCTGGGGGATCATGCACGCCTTTATCGCACTGGGTGCCGTGAAGCAGGCAACCCTGCAGATGGTTGCACCGGGTATCGCTGAAGCGTTGATTGCGACCGCTATCGGTCTGTTTGCCGCGATTCCGGCGGTGATGGCGTACAACCGTCTGAACCAGCGCGTGAACAAACTGGAGCAGGGCTACGACAACTTCATGGAAGAGTTCACTGCCATTCTGCATCGCCAGGCTTTCTCCAGCGATAGCGCTAAGTAAATAGAGGTTAATGATGGCCAGAGTACGTGGTCGCAAACGCCGCGACCTGAAGTCGGAAATCAACATCGTTCCGCTACTGGACGTCCTGTTGGTGCTGTTGCTGATCTTCATGGCAACGGCGCCCATTATTACCCAGAGCGTGGAAGTGGATCTGCCTGATGCGACCGATTCGAAAACCGTTGCCAGCGATGATAATCCGCCGGTGATTGTCGAAGTAGCGGGCGTGGGTCAGTACAGCCTGGTCGTGGATCACGATCGTATGGAACAACTTCCGCCAGAGCAGGTAATCAGCGAAGCGCAGCGTCGACTGGAAGCGAATCCTAAGACGGTCTTTTTGATCGGGGGCGCGAAAGAGGTGCCTTACGATGAAATTATTAAAGCGCTCAACCTGCTGCACCAGGCGGGTGTTAAATCTGTCGGTTTGATGACGCAGCCGATTTAAAATCGAACCGTTTTTTGGGAACCGAGTGTGTCGAAGGCAACCGAGCAAAACGAGAAGTTAAAGCGCGCGATAATCATTTCGGTGATTCTGCATATCGTGCTGATCGCGCTGCTGATTTGGAGCTCGTTTAATGAGCACATTGACGCCAGCAGTGCGGGTGGCGGAGGCAGTGATATTGATGCAGTGATGGTCGATCCCGGTGCCGTCGTGAGTCAATACAATCGTCAGCAGAACCAGCAAAGTGACAGCCAGCGGGCTGAGCAGCAGCGTAAAAAGCAGGCGCAGCAGCAGGCTGAAGAGCTGCAACAGAAACAGGCTGCTGAACAGCAGCGTCTGAAAGCGCTGGAAAAAGAGCGTTTAGCCGCGCAGGAAACCGCGAAAGAAGAGGCAAAACAGCAGGCTGAGCAGCAGAAGGCTGCCGAAGACGCTGCTAAGCAGGCGCAGGAGCAGCAAAAAACGGCGGAAGCGGCGGCTGCCAAAGCCAAAGCGGATGCAAAAGCTCAGGCAGATGCGCAGGCAAAAGCCGCGGCTGAGCAGGCGAAACAGGCCGCAGCCGAAGCAAAGAAGCAGGCTGATCAGCAGGCGAAAGCCGCCGCTGCCGCTGCTGCAAAAGAGAAGGCCGTTGCGGAAGCGAAGGCGAAATCTGAAGCGGATGCGAAAGCCGCGGCTGAGGCCAAAGTGAAAGCGGCGGCGGATGCCAAAGCCAAAGCGGCTGAAGAGGCTAAACAAAAAGCAGCTGAGGCCAAAGAAAAAGCCGCAGAGGCGGCGAAAGAGAAAGCCGCAGAAGCCGCAAAAGAGAAAGCGGAAGCGGCTAAAGAGGCCGCCAAAGAGAAGGCGGAAGCTGCCGCGAAAGCGAAAGCCGATGCCGCGGCGAAAGCCAAAGCCGATGCTGCCGCTAAGGCCAAAGCGGATGCTAAAGCGAAAGCCGCCGCCGATGCGGCCAACGACAGCGATGTCGATGATTTGCTGGGTGGACTCGCTTCCGGTAAAAATGCACCGAAAAGCGGCACCTCTGGCGGCGCAGCAGGTCAGGGAAACCAGAAGAAAGCGGGTGCATCAGGCGCGGAAATCAACTCCTACATGGGTCAGGTTGTGAGTGCGATTCAGAGCCGATTCTATGATGCGGATCTGTATCGCGGAAAAACCTGTGATTTGCGGATTAAACTTGCGCCTGATGGCTTGTTGATTGATGTTAAGTCAGAGGGTGGCGATCCCGCGCTCTGTCAGGCCGCGATTGCTGCCGCAAAACAGGCACGTATTCCGAAGCCGCCTTCGCAGGCGGTCTACGAAGTGTTTAAAAACGCCCCAATGCGTTTTAAACCGCAATAATGCAGTAACGGGCGGCAAGTTGATCTATGTTTAGCGTGCCGTACTTAAGTTGTACTCGTGGTTTCCAGGAACAGTGCCAATTATCGTGGACTGAGGTTCAGATAAGGGAGATAAAATGAAGCAAGCTCTTCGCGTTACGTTAGGCTTTTTTATCCTGCTGTGGGCAGCCATGCTGCATGCAGAAGTTCGAATTGAGATCACCCAGGGTGTCAACACTGCGCGCCCGATTGGCGTGGTGCCGTTTAAATGGGCCGGTGCTGGCGCAGCGCCGGAAGATATCGGCGGCATCGTTGCAGCTGACCTGCGCAACAGTGGCAAATTTAATCCACTGGATCGCTCGCGTCTGCCACAGCAGCCTGCCAGCGCGCAGGAAGTTCAGCCTGCCGCGTGGAGTGCACTCGGCATTGATGCCGTGGTCGTCGGTCAGGTCGCGTCTAACCCGGATGGCAGCTATCAGGTTTCGTACCAGCTGGTCGACACCGGCGGTGCTCCCGGTACCGTGCTGGCACAAAACAGTTATAAAGTGACGAAGCAGTGGCTGCGTTATGCCGCTCACACGGCCAGTGACGAAACGTTCCTGAAGCTGACCGGCATCAAGGGCGCTTTCCGTACCCGTATCGCCTATGTGGTGCAGACCAACGGCGGCCAGTTCCCGTATGAGCTGCGCGTTGCTGACTATGATGGTTACAACCAGTTTGTCGTGCATCGTTCACCACAGCCTCTGATGTCGCCAGCCTGGTCTCCGGATGGCAGCAAAGTCGCTTACGTGACCTTTGAAAGCGGCAAATCTGCGCTGGTGGTACAGACGCTGTCGAACGGTGCTATCCGTCAGATCGCCTCCTATCCACGTCACAACGGTGCCCCAGCGTTCTCGCCGGATGGCTCTAAACTGGCGTTCGCGCTCTCTAAAACCGGCAGCCTGAACCTCTATGTGATGGATCTGGCCTCAGGTCAGACGCGTCAGATTACCGATGGTCGCTATAACAGCACCGAACCGACCTGGTTCCCGGACAGCCAGACGCTGGCTTACACCTCCGATCAGGCTGGTGCTCCACAAATCTACAAAGTCGGACTTAACGGTGGCGCGCCACAACGTATTACCTGGGAAGGCGGTCAGAACCAGGATGCGGATGTCGCAACAGATGGTAAGTCTATGGTGATGATTAGCACCAACGGTGGTGCTCAACACGTCGCCAAACAGGATCTGGAAACGGGAGCCGTTCAAACGTTAACGGACACGTTCCTGGATGAAACGCCGAGCCTGGCACCCAATGGCACAATGGTAATCTACAGCTCTACTCAGGGTATGGGTTCCGTGTTGCAGTTGGTTTCTACCGACGGCCGTTTCAAAGCGCGTCTTCCGGCAACTGATGGACAGGTAAAATTTCCTGCCTGGTCGCCGTATCTGTAATGTCTGACAGTTCAGACATCACAAACAATAAACAATAATGGGATTTTGAAATGCAACTGAACAAAGTGCTGAAGGGTTTGATGCTGGCTCTGCCGGTTCTGGCAGTAGCGGCTTGTAGCTCACACAAGAACAACAACAATGACCAGACTGGCATGGGTGCTGATGGCGGCGCTTACGGTGCAAATTCTGGCATGAACGGCAACGGCGGCAACATGTCTTCTGACGAGCAGGCTCGTCTGCAGATGCAGCAGCTGCAGCAGAACAACATCGTGTACTTCGGCCTGGACAAGTATGACGTTCAGTCTGATTACGCACAGATGCTGGATCAGCATGCAACCTTCCTGCGCAGCAACCCGTCATACAAAGTGACCATCGAAGGTCATGCGGATGAGCGCGGTACGCCGGAATACAACATCGCCCTGGGCGAACGTCGTGCTAACGCGGTTAAAATGTACCTGCAGGGCAAAGGCGTGTCGGCTGATCAGATGTCTATCGTATCTTACGGTAAAGAGAAGCCAGCTGTTCTGGGTCATGACGAAGCAGCGTATTCTAAAAACCGTCGTGCCGTTCTGGTCTACTAAGAGAATCACATGGTTAGTAACTTCAGACATCACCTGTTGAGTCTGTCGTTACTGATTGGCGTAGCGGCCCCCTGGGCCGCTAATGCCCAAGCGTCAATCAGTAGCGTTGGCTCCGGCTCGGTCGAAGACCGTGTCACCACTCTTGAACGAATTTCTAATGCCCAGGCACAGCTGATGCAGCAATTGCAGCAGCAGATGAGCGATAACCAGCGTGATATCGACGCGCTGCGTGGGCAAATCCAGCAAAACACGTATCAGTTGAATCAGGTGGTTGAGCGGCAGAAGCAGCTTTACCAGCAGATTGACAGCCTGAGCAGCGCCAGCACCAGCGGCGGTCAGCAGGCAGCGGGCAGTAATGCCGCAGCGGATACCGGCGCAGCAGCAACCGCAGGCGCGGCAACATCAACGGATAGCGCACCTGCGCAGACCGGTGACGCTAACAGCGATTACAATGCGGCTGTGGCGCTGATTCTGGAGAAGAAACAGTATGATCAGGCGATCAGCGCGCTCCAGGCGTGGGTAAAACGTTACCCGGATTCGACCTATCAGCCGAACGCCAATTACTGGCTGGGACAGCTGAACTATAACAAAGGCAAAAAGGACGACGCGGCTTACTATTACGCCACGGTAGTGAAAAACTATCCGAAGTCGCCGAAAGCTGCAGAAGCGTTGTTGAAAGTGGGCGTCATCATGCAGGAGAAAAAAGACACAGCGAAAGCTAAAGCGGTCTTCCAGCAGGTGATCAAACTTTATCCAGACACCGAATCTGCTAAGCAGGCGCAAAAACGTCTGACAAGTCTGTAATCTGTACGGTTCAGGCCAGATATCGTGTGATTTCTGGTCTTGCCGTATGAAAGGTAAGCAACTGAAGCATTTAGCAGAAATAAGAGTTGCGCTACCCCGCTAAATCAGTAATATATGCCGCCGTTGCCGGGACACATTGCAAAGTGTCTGGTAAGCCTGAAGATGGGTCGTTAGCTCAGTTGGTAGAGCAGTTGACTTTTAATCAATTGGTCGCAGGTTCGAATCCTGCACGACCCACCATCTTCCTCAGACGCGCTTTTACCGCGCAGTTTTAAGAAGAACACTTCAGCATTGCTTCACAACCAAAGATGGGTCGTTAGCTCAGTTGGTAGAGCAGTTGACTTTTAATCAATTGGTCGCAGGTTCGAATCCTGCACGACCCACCATCTTATCTCAGCCGCCTGGCGTGTTGAACGGTTGTAAGCCCCCAGCGGGTCGTTAGCTCAGTTGGTAGAGCAGTTGACTTTTAATCAATTGGTCGCAGGTTCGAATCCTGCACGACCCACCAATTAAGAAAAAAGCGCCCTCAGGGCGCTTTTTTTGTTTCTGCGGCACGGCGTTCCCCGTGCAGGGTGAGAACCTGCAGCAGGTTCGACTGAATCGCCAGGCGATTCAGGCTGATGCGACAGCATCACCCGAAGGGCGAGGCCCCGGATGGGCCGAGGCAATCCTGCACGACCCACCAATTAAGAAAAAAGCGCCCTCAGGGCGCTTTTTTTGTTTCTGCGGTATCTGATTACTTTTTCAAAGCAAAACGTGATTGGTTTTTAAAGTTGTCGATGAAGTTTGCCGCAAGCCGCTTTGAGATTGAGCCTGCGCAGAGAACAGGGTCAGATCGGAAAGACGCCAAAGCCAATCCATGACATGCTCGGCCCGCGCGATTACGCACCTCATCCCTGAGGTGCGCCCGTAGCCGGGCCAACGCGTTGCGTTGTTCAAAAACGCTCGCGGCGTTTTTGTCCCAGGCGCGGGACGCTTTCCTCTTCTGACCCTGTTCCCTGCGCGTTGAGCATCTGTATTGCTGGGGAAATTAACCTGGTTTGCTTTCCTCAACAGTCTGAAAGCATCACTGGCGTTTTTATCCCAGACGCGGGACGCTTTCCTCTTCTGACCCTGTTCCCTGCGCGTTGAGCTTCTGTATTGCTGGCAGATTTGCCCCCACTCTCGCCGTCACGGTTTTTTCTTTGCCTTTGCTACTGCCAGGCTCTCCCAGATATGCATCACTGCATAGCTGCGCCAGGGACGCCATGACTGCGATCGCGCCTCCGCTTCTTTCGATGACATGCCGCCCAGGTTATTCCGGATGGCAATATCCTCTTTGGGAAAGGCATCCGGCCAGCGCAGGGCGCGCATCGCGATGTAGTGCGCGGTCCAGGGACCAATACCCGGCAGGCTGACCAGTTTTTTGATGACCTCGTCTGGCGCCTGAGCGGCACTGAGACGCAGATCTCCGCTGGCGCAGGCATTTGCAAAGGCGATGATGGCGCGGGAGCGGGCGGCACTGACAATCCCCATCGGCGCGACATCGTCTACCGTCAGTGCGGCGATGCGTTCAGGATGGGCGGTGTAGCGGGTCAGATCGGCGAACGGCGTCTCACAGGGTTCGCCAAAGGCGGCGGCAAAACGGCTGCTGACCGTGGTGGCCGCTTTGACCGTCACCTGCTGGCCGATAATGGCGCGCACGCCCAGCTCAAAGGCGTCGAATGCGCCAGGCACACGCAGACCCGGATGCGAGATCAGGCTGGGTGCCAGCAGTGGGTCCTGCGCCAGACAGGCGGCGATACGCTGCGGCTGTGCGTCGAGATCGAACAGATCGCGCAGACGGCGCAGCAGCAGAGGCAGAACCGGCGTCAGCGAGGTGGAGAGCGTCACCTGCAGCGCGTTCTTTTGCGGCAGATGCAAAACAGAAACCCAGCCCCGGCAGCGGCCGAGCACCACGGTGCGTCGCCAGCAGCCATCTTCCACCGCCTCGACCTCTTTCATCAGATGTGTCTGCAAAAACCAGAGCATCGCCGCCCAGTCATAGGGAGGGCGATAGGCCAGCCGCAGCGTCACGCGGTCGCCGGGCTGCGCGCATTGAGTGCCCGTATCGTCCCTGCGCAGCGCGCCTGGCGTCATGCGGTAACGCGCCTGGAACACATCATTAAAGCGCCGCAGGCTGCCAAAGCCGCTGGCATAGGCAACGTCAATAATCGGCAGTCGGGTTTCGGTCAGCAGTTGTTTAGCCAGCAGCATGCGCCGCGTCTGCTTCAGTTCCAGCGGCGAGACACCCAGCTCCTGCTGCACGATACGGCGCAGCTGACGCAGGCTGATACCGAATTCAGCGGCAATCGCCTCCAGTCCTTCACGTTCCTCCAGCATGCCTTCCTCGATACGCTGAACCAGCCGCTCTGCCACACGGTGCGGCTGATCAACCGGCGCATTACCGGGTGCCAGTTCAGGCCGACAGCGCAGGCAGGGGCGAAAGCGGGCTTTCTCCGCCGCTTCGGCGCTGCTGAAGAAAAGGCAGTTCTTCTGCATCGGCGCTTTGACCGGGCAGACCGGACGACAATAGATACCGGTTGAGGTCACGCCAACAAAGAAAACGCCGTCAAAGCGGGTATCACGAGAGGTCAGCGCCTGATAGGCAATGTCGGGATCGAGCATGGCAGTTCTCCGGTAAATAAGCGCAGCCTACACCGGTGAATCCCGGCAGACTGGCTGTTTTCGGACAGCACAACAGTTTATCGCCATGACCGAAAACAGCCAGTCAGGCTGATGAAAAGTGCGATAATAGGCGACAGAACCGTGACGGGAGAATCACCATGTACTACTTCAAACCGATAGTCACCCCGGTGGGTGAACTGAAACTGGTCGCCAGCGATAGCGGCCTGGCGGGTATTTTGTGGGAAAACGACGATCCAAAACGCACCCGGTTTTTGCCGCAAACGCGCGATGACGATCATCCCATTCTGATCGAAACTGAGCGTCAGCTCAGCGAGTACTTCACCGGTGCTCGTTGCTGCTTTGAGCTGCCGCTCGATTTTGTCGGCACTGAGTTTCAGAAAAAAGTCTGGCAGGCGCTGGTGGCTATCCCGTTTGGTGAGACGCGCAGCTACAGCCAGATTGCGCGGGAGATCGGCCATCCGCTGGCGGTGCGTGCCGTCGGGGCGGCCAATGGGCGTAATCCGCTCTCGATTGTCGCACCGTGCCACCGCGTGATTGGAGCCAACGGCAAGCTGACCGGCTTTGCGGGCGGACTGGATATCAAAGCCTTTCTGCTGGCACTGGAAGCGCCGCAAAAACCGCTGGTACTGGCAGATGAAACGCAGCCCGGCAGGGTCGGCGCTGTGATGCAGACAGAATAAATATCGCACGACACAGCCAGGCTTTTCCGCTATCGTGTTTAGCATATAAAACACGATGGTGGATTAGACGCCATAAGTCGCCGGAACAGGCGATTTTCGTTAATTAGACAAAACGAGAGCTGTGTCATGAGTGTGATGTTCGATCCAGAAAGCGCCGTTTATCCCTTTCCGCCCAAACCCGCTCGCCTGAGTGACGACGAGAAGGCGTTCTACCGTGAGAAAATTAAAGCGCTGCTGAAGGCGCGAAACGCGGTGATGGTGGCGCACTACTACACCGATCCGGAAATTCAGGCGCTGGCAGAAGAGACGGGCGGCTGCGTTTCCGACTCGCTGGAGATGGCACGCTTTGGCAGCAACCATTCGGCGACGACACTGCTGGTGGCGGGCGTGCGCTTTATGGGGGAAACCGCCAAAATCCTCAGCCCGGAGAAAACCGTACTGATGCCGACGCTGCAGGCGGAGTGCTCACTGGATCTCGGCTGCCCGATTGAAGAGTTTAACGCCTTTTGCGACGCCCATCCCGATCGCACTGTGGTGGTCTACGCCAATACCTCGGCGGCGGTAAAAGCGCGGGCCGACTGGGTGGTGACTTCAAGCATTGCGGTCGAGTTGATTGAGCACCTCGACAGTCTGGGCGAAAAAATTATCTGGGCGCCGGATCGCCATCTTGGCCGCTACGTCACCCAAAAATCGGGCGCGGACGTGCTCTGCTGGCAGGGCGCATGCATTGTGCACGACGAGTTCAAAACCCAGGCGCTGCAGCGTATGAAAGCGCTCTATCCCGACGCGGCAGTGCTGGTGCATCCTGAGTCACCGCAGGCGATTGTCGATCTGGCCGATGCGGTCGGCTCGACCAGCCAGTTGATTCAGGCCGCCAAATCCCTGCCGCATCCGCAGATGATTGTGGCGACCGATCGCGGCATTTTCTACAAAATGCAGCAGGCGGTGCCGGATAAAGAGCTGCTTGAAGCGCCCACAGCCGGTGAAGGTGCCACCTGCCGCAGCTGTGCTCACTGTCCCTGGATGGCGATGAACGGCCTTAAAGCCATCGCAGAGGCGCTGGAGTCGGGTGGGGTGGAACATGAGATTCAGGTGGATGAGACGCTGCGTGAGGCGGCGTTACTGCCGCTTAATCGCATGCTATCCTTTGCAGCGGAACTTAAACTCAACGTGAAGGGAAACGCGTAAGCGTTTTCCGGACAGGTGCTCAGCATGGACTTCTTCAGCACACATAATATTCTGGTTCACATTCCTCTGGGTGCCGGAGGCTACGATCTCTCATGGATTGAGGCTATCGGCACGCTGGCAGGCTTACTCTGCATCTGGTTTGCCAGCCTGGAAAAAATCATCAACTATCCCTTTGGCCTGATTAACGTCACGCTGTTTGCGGTGATTTTCTTTCAGATCCAGCTCTACGCCAGCCTGCTGCTGCAGCTCTTCTTTTTTGCCGCCAATATCTACGGCTGGTACGCCTGGAGTCGGCAAACCTCCGATCATCAGGCGGCGCTGAAAATCCGCTGGCTGCCGCTGCCTAAGGCGCTGGCCTGGACGGCGGGCTGTGTGATTGCGATTGCGCTGATGACCCTCTATATCGATCCGGTGTTTGCGCTGTTAACCCGTGCGGCCGTCACGCTGATGAACGGCCTTGGCCTGTCGGTGGCGATGCCCGCGCTGCAGCCGGATGCGTTCCCGTTCTGGGACTCCTGCATGATGGTGTTGTCGATTGCGGCGATGGTGCTGATGACGCGCAAATATGTTGAGAACTGGCTGCTGTGGGTCATCATCAACGTGATTAGCGTGATGATTTTTGCCCGACAGGGCGTCTATGCGATGTCGCTGGAGTATGTGATTCTGACGCTGATTGCGCTGAACGGCTCGCGCATGTGGATCCGCAGCGCGCGGCAACAGGGTTCCCGCGCGCTGTCGGCTCAGTGAGTGTGCGCTTCGCCTTTAGCATGAGCATGCTCATGGTCGTGTGAATGGCTGTGATCATGGCCGGTGGCGGCAGCGCCGCTTAAGCCGAGTTCACACTCGGCACCGGCACAGGGCTGATACTCCATCTGCACGGTCGCATGCGCAATCTGATAGTGCTGGCGCAGATAGTCGTGGATACGATGCAGCAGCGCATCGTGATCGTAAGGCGGGATCACCTGCGCATGCAGCGTCAGCATCGGCTTTTCGCCCACCTGCCACAGATGCACATGGTGAACATTGCGCACCTCTGCGATGTTCAGGGTGAGATCACGTATCAGCCGGTTCACATCCAGCGAACGCGGCGCCCCTTCCAGTAACTCCTGCAGACTCTCACGCAGCAGCGCCCAGGCGCTGCGCAGCACCAGCAGTGACACCAGCAACGACAGAATCGGATCGATTGGGGTCCAGCCGGTCAGCATAATAATCACCGCCGCGACAATCGCACCCACCGAGCCAAGCAGGTCGCCCATCACATGTAGCGCCGCGGCCCGCACATTGAGATTCTTCTCTTCGCTGCCGTGATGCAGCAGCCAGAACGACAGAATATTGGCCAGCAGGCCGCCAATAGCAATCCCCAGCATCAGGCCGCCGGTCACCGGTTGCGGGTCGGCAAAGCGGCGCACCGCCTCCCAGACGATCAGTGCGGTAATGCCCAGCAGCGCAATGGCGTTAACAAATGCGGCCAGCGTGGTCAGACGCAGCAGGCCAAAGGTGTGGCGTGCATTGGGTTTACGGCGCGAGAACTGCACCGCCAGCAGGGCCATCAGCAGCGCGGCGGCATCGGTCAGCATATGCCCGGCGTCCGCCAGCAACGCCAGTGAACCCGAGAGCCAGCCGCCAATCACTTCAGCCACCATAAAGACAACGGTCACCCCGAAGGCGGCCGCCAGACGCGTGCGATTACTATCCTGCCCGCTATGAGTGTGGGTATGTGCCATAAGATTCCAGTTTTTTCAGTAACCTGTTTGCTAATAATATCAGTAATTGCCACGTCTCAGACGTGTCCTGATGCTGTTTTGCCTGCTCCGCCAGTTGCTGGCTGAGCTGTGCGCCGTGATCCAGTCCCACCAGTAACCAGCTTCCTTTCATCCGGTGTGCCGCTTCGGCGAACGGCATCCACGCATCGCGCTCGCGTGCTTCGCGCATCACGGCCAGATCCTGCGTCACCGTGTTGTGCAGCGTCTGGCTCAGACGGCGGAGGAATTTCTCATTCTGCTGCGCCAGTTGCCACAGATTATCATCCAGCGCCGCCAGCGGATCTTCCTGCCACTCTGCCAGCAGCGCGCTGAGATCGGCTAACTGCACCGGTTTTATCATTACCCGCTCCCGCGCCTCCAGCGGTCGTGACAGCAGCTGGGCATCCGCGGAGCAGAGCACCCGCATCGCCTGACGCTTCCGCTGACGGTCACGCCGCCGCAGTATCCGCAAAAGCAGCGTGCCGTCAGGCCGCGGCATCATCTGGTCGATAAACAGCAGGTCATAAGGCTGCTGCGCATCGGCCTGCAGCAGCGCGCGTCCCTGCTCAAAGATGTCAGCCTGAATCGCAAAACGCGACAGCTGCTGCTGCATCACCAGCAGATTGGTCGGATGGTCATCGACAATCGCCACCCGCAGCGGTGGAAGGTCGGGAAGGGCGGTTTCATCCACGTGGTTTGCTGGTGCGCAGACCGCCAGTGGCAGCGTCACGGTGACCTGGGTGCCGTGACCGGGTTCAGAGGCGAGCCGGATGTCGCCGCCCATCCGCTGCACCATTTCCCGGCAGATAAACAGCCCCAGGCCGCTGCCCTGCACCGAAACCGATTTACCGGACGGCGCCTGATACCAGGGATCGAACAGCTTCTGCTGCTCCTCTGGCGGAATGCCGCTGCCGCTGTCGCTCACCGTCAGAATCAGCTGTTGTTGCTGTGCGGCCAGCGTCAGGCGAATCGCGCCGTGGCGGGTAAATTTCAGCGCATTGGTCATCAGGTTGTTGACCACCTGCTGCAGGCGATCGGCATCGATCATCACGGCATCAGGCAGCGGCGTCAGCGCCTCGACGATCAGATGCGGGCCGTCTTCGCGCATTAACGGATGATAAAAGTGCTGCTGCTGATTGAGCCACTGCGCCAGCGCCAGCGGACGGGGCGCCAGGGTAAAACTGTTGCTCTCGATGCGCGCATGATCCTGCAGATCATTCAGCAACGTCAGCAGCGATTGCGCACTGCTGTGCAGCAGCGTCAGGTTCGGGCTGCTGTGCTGCTGCTTCTCCAGCTCCAGCAGTCCCAGGATCGCCTGCATCGGCGTGCGCAGCTCATGGCTGACGGTCGCCAGGAACTGGCTCTTCATCGCATTGGCGTGCTCAGCCTGTTCACGCTGCTGACGCTCCCGGCGCTGCTGCCAGTAGCGGCGCGCCAGCAGCAGCAGCAGCAGCGCAATGGCCGCACCTGCCACCGCCAGCACCATCATCGGCAGCGAACGCATCACCATCACGCTGCCGGGCTGTGGCGGGGTTGACCAGCTGTCGCGCATCTGACTCTGTGTGTCAGCCGGGATCTGCTGCAGCGCGCGATCCAGCAGGGTGCGCAGCACCGGCTGGTCAGCCGTCACGCCCAGCGCGATCGGCCAGGCGATGTCGCTGGCGGCAAAGGCGAGGTGGATGCGCGCATCATCGCGGCTGGCGATACGCCAGCGGGCGGAGAGCACGTTATCGACCAGCGCATCGATCTGCCCCTTTGCCAGCGCGTCATAGAGACTATTACGATCGGCAAACTGCTGCGGCTGCAGATCCGCAGGCAGCAGACGCAGCGCCAGGTCATCCTGCAACACGCCGACCCGCTTGCCGCGCAGGTCGCGCCAGTGCGCCAGCGTATCGGGCTGCAGGCTGTAGATGCCCCACAGCGCGCGCCACACCGGCAGCGAGGTGCTCTGCATCGCATCGCCGTTCAGCGGCTGCATCAGCTGCAGCATCGCCTGCTGCTGACCGATCAGCGTGTTCGCCTGACGCGGATTGCTGACCCACACCGGTTCAAACTGCAGGCCGGTGCTCTGGGCTATCGCTTTCAGCAAATCCACGCCATAGCCTCTGGCGGTCCCGCTGGCATCGCGATAACTCCAGGGATAGTTGTCCGGTTCGGCGGTGTAAGTAATACGCGGATGATCGGCAATCCAGGCGCGTTCAGTGGGGCTGAGCATCAGGGTCTGCGTATCCTGATAGCGCGGCAGGGTACTGCTCCAGCGCGCCTGCAGCGTGTTCATCAGTTCTGCTGGCAACTGACGCAGGCTCTGATTAATCCAGCTGATAAGCTCCGGATCGCGGGAGACCGCGCGCAGGTTGAGCTGTCCGGCCTCGATGTGTGAGGCGATCTGATAAATCTGGCCCTGTTGCAGCTGGCTCAGCAGAAAACCGGCGCTGGTCTCATCCGCCACCACATAATCATTCTGCTGATTCAGCAGGGTATAGAGCGCCTGCAGATCACTGCTGTAGTGTCGCCAGCTGTGGCGGGCCGCCAGCGCAGGCGGCAGCTGTGCCAGCGTGCTTTCGCTGATCGCCAGTTGGGCATTCTGGCTGTTAAACATCACGGCACGCTGGTTTTGCTGATTGCGGTAGACCCGAAGCGGGCTGCTGTACCAGTTATCGCTGCTCAGCGCGCCGGCTGGCAGGGGAGAAATCCACATGCCAAGCGCAAAATCAATCTGGCCGCTGTTCAGCGCCTGCATCAGATGCGGCTGATCGCTGTAGAGGTTGAGGCTGAACTGCGCGCCAGTCAGCTGGCGCAGTGCGGAAAGATAGTCAGCATTGATGCCATACAGGTCGTTGCCGATGCGCATCGCCCAGGGGGCGTGGTTCTCTTCCAGCAGGCCAACACGCAGAATTTTGCCCTGCATGGTTTCCGCGTGTGTCACCGGCAGCATCATCGGCAGATTGATGCTGCTCACCGGACGCACCTCAGCCAGAACGGAGCCGCACAGCAACAGCAGCATCAGCAGGAGAGTTCTCACTGCTGCGCCTTCCACAGGTCAGCCAGTTCCACCACCGAACGGGCGCCGGTTTTTTCCAGAATGTTCTTTTTATGGGTGCTGACCGTTTTGTTACTGATGTGCAACTGGGCGGCGATTTGCAGATTGGAGAGGCCGCTGGCCAGCAGCGCCAGAATCTGACGCTCTTTCTGGGTCAGCGGAAGTTCCGGCTCATCATCCATCACCGGAAACGCCGTCTGACCGCCCAGCACCGCCAGGATAGCGCTAAGCAGCTGCGCCATGCGCTGGCTCTTCACCACATAACCGGCGGCACCCAGCGCCTGGGCGCGACGCACATAGTGGCGGGTCTGCTGAGCAGAGTAGATCAATACCGGACAGTCGGGCCGATGGATCTTCAGGCGACGCAAAAACTCCAGCCCATCGCTGTCCGGCAGGCCAATATCCAGCACGATGATGTCCAGTGGCTGCTGAAGCAGGGGACGGGCGGCTTTTTCACTGCTGGCAGAGAGGAGCTGAACCGGAATAGGCGACTGGCTCAGAGCGGCTTCAAGTGCCACTTCAACCAGCGGATGATCGTCAATCAGAAGCAAAACGGCCATGAAGGATTTCCTGTAAAATTCACAGGATTAGCATAGCGGAAGAGTGGGACAGAGGGGAGAAAAACCAGGAGGGCGTCAGCTCTCCTGGCTAAACAGAATTACTGGGTGGTGCCGTCGGTTTTGGTATCTACGTCACCGCCGCCCACTTTAGTCTGAACTTTTTTATTGATGTTCGGACATTTACCATCTTTACACTGGGCGTTCTGGTCCATTTCGTTAGCAGACATATTACCATGGCTGGTGGTGCTGCCAGACGTTGCAGGATTGGTATCGTTGCCAGTGTTATTAATTTTGCTGTTATCGACATTATTTGGCGGCAAATTCTCTTTCGCTCCGCCCGCTGCTGCACCTGCACTGGCTGCCTGATTCGATGTACCGTTATTGCTGCTGCTGTCTGCAGCCAGTACCGCACCGCTGCTCAGTGTCATTGCTGCTGTCAAAAAGAGTAAGGCAAACTTTTTCATCATTATGCTCCCGTTAATAAATGAAGATGCTTTAAGCCCAGAGGTGCAATTTCGGGTAAGAAAATCCCTGACGAAATATAATTCGCCGGTTGGCTTAAACAGGGTGATTTAATCTGGTAAGCGGGACGTTCCTCAGTGCTTACCATTAAAAAGTCTAGTCGCTAACCTGATTAATGCAAATATCACCCGCACATTTAACCCGCAGCGGGAATTTACACCCCAGGCGCTTCGGGCTACATTGGGCAGGTTGTGTCCGGCGGGCGCCGGGCCAGAAATAATATGGAATCAGTATGAATTACCAGAACGATGACTTACGCATCAAAGAGATTAAAGAGCTGTTACCTCCGGTTGCGCTGCTCGAAAAATTCCCGGCGACCGATCGTGCTGCACAGACCGTTTCACAGGCCCGTCAGGCGATTCATCAGATCCTGCAGGGCAAGGACGATCGCCTGCTGGTGGTGATTGGCCCCTGCTCAATTCATGACACTGAAGCGGCAAAAGAGTATGCCGACCGCCTGCTGGCGCTGCGTGATGAGCTGAAAGGCGAGCTGGAAGTGGTGATGCGGGTCTATTTTGAAAAGCCGCGCACCACGGTGGGCTGGAAAGGACTGATCAACGATCCCTACATGGACAACAGCTACCAGCTCAACGACGGTCTGCGTCTGGCGCGTAAACTGCTGCTGGATATTAACGACAGCGGCTTACCGGCGGCGGGCGAGTTTCTGGATATGATTACCCCGCAATATGTGGCTGACCTGATGAGCTGGGGCGCGATTGGCGCGCGCACCACGGAATCTCAGGTACACCGTGAGCTGGCGTCGGGTCTCTCCTGTCCGGTTGGCTTCAAAAACGGCACCGATGGCACCATTAAGGTGGCGATCGATGCGATTAACGCGGCGGGTTCACCACACTGTTTCCTGTCAGTGACGAAGTATGGTCACTCCGCCATTGTGGAAACCAGTGGCAACGGTGACTGCCATATCATTCTGCGCGGCGGCAAAGAGCCGAACTATAGTGCGCAGCATGTTGCAGAGGTCAAAGAGGGCCTGGCAAAAGCGGGTCTGCCACAGCAGGTGATGATCGATTTCAGCCACGCCAACAGCAGCAAGCAGTTCCAGCGTCAGATGATCGTGGCAGACGATGTCTCACAGCAGCTGATTAACGGTGAGCAGGCGATTGTCGGTGCGATGATTGAGAGTCATCTGGTGGAGGGCAACCAGAGCTTGGAGAGCGGCGAGCCGCTGGTCTATGGCAAAAGCGTCACCGACGCCTGTATCGGCTGGGAAGATACCGACAAGGTGCTGCGTCAACTGGCGGCAGCGGTTAAACAGCGCCGCGGCTGAGTGGGATAACTGACAAGGTCTGACCCGGTTCGCGTTGAGGATTGTGCCTCTGACCGTATTCCCTGCGCTTTGAGCCAATCAGTTGTTGCCTGGCTCATTGATCTCTTTATTCTGACAACGAACACAGTGCGCAGCGTTCGTGCGCGCAGCCCAATAAAAAAAGGCCAGACTTTCGTCTGGCCTTTTTGCATTTCAGCGAGAAATTACTTCGCTTTACCCTGATTCGCAACGGCTGCGGCTTTCGCGGCAATCTCGTCCTGGTCGCCCAGGTAGTAGCGTTTCAGCGGTTTGAAGTTTTCATCGAACTCATAAACCAGCGGTACGCCGGTAGGGATGTTCAGTTCGAGGATTTCATCTTCGCTCAGGTTATCCAGATATTTCACCAGCGCACGCAGTGAGTTGCCGTGTGCGGCAATGATCACTTTCTCACCGCTTTTGATGCGCGGCAGAATGGTTTCGTTCCAGTAAGGGATAACGCGGTCAATAGTCAGCGCCAGGCTTTCGGTGGTTGGCAGCTGCTCTGGGGTCAGTTTCGCGTAACGCGGATCATGGCCCGGGAAGCGCTCATCTGAACGATCCAGCTCTGGCGGAGTAACGGCAAAGCCGCGACGCCACTGCTTAACCTGCTCATCACCATATTTGGCAGCGGTTTCCGCTTTATCCAGACCCTGCAGCGCACCGTAGTGACGCTCGTTCAGACGCCAGGTTTTTTCAACCGGCAGCCAGGCCTGATCCAGCTCATCCAGCACATTCCACAGCGTGTGAATGGCACGCTTCAGTACTGAGGTGTAAGCGAAATCGAAAACAAAGCCCTCTTTTTTCAGCAGCTGACCTGCTGATTTGGCTTCGCCACGACCTTTCTCTGAAAGGTCAACATCATACCAACCGGTAAAGCGGTTTTCGTTGTTCCACTGGCTTTCGCCGTGTCGCACCAGAACCAGCTTAGTTACAGCCATAGCTTAACTCCTTAATACTGTGATGTTTCTGTGAGATTGGAAACCTGCTGCTGCCCGCCTGACACGCGAGCTGATTGCGCCATACCATAACGGAAAAGCGGGCAGTGCGTAAGCCTGTGTGTGACGCACTGCGCGTTTTTCAGCCGGAGGCTCAGCGTGGCGTGAAGCGATAACGCGTCACGGATTCCCAGCGATCTCCCGGCTGCAGCCAGCAATCAGGCTGAGGCCATTCATCATGATTAGGCGAATCCGGTAAAAATTCGCTCTCCAGCGCAATACCCTGAAATGCAGTATAGCTCGCCTGCTCACGGGCACGGGTGCCCGCCAGGTAGTTGCCGGAGTAGAACTGCAACGCCGGTGCCGAAGTGGTCACGCTGAGTTGCAGTCTGCCATCTTCCGACCAGAGTTCTGCCGCAGGCTGAGTGTCGTCGCCTGCGCTATTGAGCAGAAACGCATGGTCATAGCCTTTCACCGCCCGCTGGTCGTCGTCTGCCAGAAACTCCTGTGCCACGACTTTGGCCTCGCGGAAATCAAAACTGGTTCCGACAACCTCTTTCAGCGGCGCATTCGGGATGCCTTCGCTGTCGACCGGCAGATAATGGTCGGCGTGCAGTTGTAAGCGATGCTGGCGGGCGTCGCCATGATGCGCATCAAGGTTAAAGTAGGCGTGGTTAGTCAGATTGACCGGGCAGGGCTGATCGCAGCGCGCTTCATAGCTAATGCTCAGGCAGTTCTGGTCATCCAGCTGATAGCGCAGATCGGCAATCAGATTGCCGGGATAGCCCTGATCGCCATCAGGCGAATCAATGCGGTAGTGCACCTCGCTGTCAGACTGGCTGACAATCTGCCAGCGGCGCTTATCAAAGCCTTCCGGTCCGCCATGCAGCTGATGTGCGCCCTGGTTCGGCACCAGCTGGCGGTTCAGTTTATTCAGTTTTGCCCCGGCGATGCGGTTAGCGTAGCGGCCGACCGTCGCGCCCAGATAGGCATCCTGATGCAGATAGTCAGAGGGCGTGGCGCAGCCGAGCAGCGCTTCACGCACCGTGCCATCCTGCATCGGTACGCGGGCGGAGAGCCAGGTTGCGCCCCAGTCCATAAAGGTGGCCAGCATGCCGTTGGCATTGCGCAGCACCGTTATGCGCCACGGCTGACCGTCGGGCGCATGGGAGTTGACGTCGTTCAGCATTGGCCAGCTCCTTCAGAGGCTTTGCAGATGTAGAAGGTCTCTTTGATGCCGGTTGCTGCTTCATACTGCTCCGCTACGGCGGCTTTGACCTGATCGACCAGATCCAGTGGCATCAGCGCGACGATACAGCCACCAAAGCCGCCGCCGGTCATACGCACGCCGCCGCGCTCACCGATCTGCGCTTTCACGATCTCAACCAGGGTATCGATCGGTGGCACGGTGATCTCGAAGTCGTCACGCATCGAGGCGTGAGATTCGGCCATCAGCTGGCCCATACGGGTCAGGTCGCCCTGCGTCAGCGCATCGGCTGCTTCCAGGGTGCGGGCGTTCTCGGTCAGGACGTGACGCACGCGTTTTGCCACCTGCGGGTCGAGCTGCGCCTGCGCCGCTTCAAACTCGGCCAGTTCAACGTCACGCAGCGCCTTCTTATTGAAGAAACGTGCGCCCGCTTCACACTGCTCACGACGCGTGTTGTATTCGCTGCCGACCAGAGTACGACGGAAGTTGGAGTTGATAATCACCACCGCGATATCTTCCGGCATCGACACCGGACGCGTGCCCAGCGTGCGGCAGTCGAGCAGCATGGCGTGATCTTTCCGGCCCAGCGCTGAGATCAGCTGGTCCATGATGCCGCAGTTACAGCCGACGAACTGGTTTTCCGCTTCCTGACCATTCACGGCAATGGCGGCGCCATCCAGCGGCAGATTATAGAGCTGCTGCACCACGGTGCCGACCGCCACTTCCAGCGACGCAGATGAGCTGAGGCCCGCGCCCTGAGGCACGTTGCCGCTGATCACCATATCGATACCGCCGAAATCGGCATGACGCTGCTGCAGATGTTTCACCACGCCGCGCACATAGTTGGCCCACATCGGTTCCTGCAGGCTGACGATCTCTTCATCGAGAGAGAATGTGTCCTGCGCATTTTCATAATCCGCCGCGACCACCCGAATCTGGCGATCGTCACGGCGGGCACAGGCAATCACCGTCTGGTAATCGATGGCGCACGGCAGCACAAAGCCGTCGTTATAGTCGGTATGCTCGCCAATCAGGTTAACGCGGCCCGGTGCCTGAATGGTATGCGTAGCGGCGTAACCGAAGGTGTCAGAGAAAAGCTGCTGCGTGATGGTTTTTAAGCTCATTGTTGTGCCTCACGGAAGTGAACGTCGCTGACAGAACGCAGACGTTCCGCCGCCTGTTCCGCCGTTAAATCGCGTTGGGTTTCGGCCAGCATTTCATAGCCAACCATAAATTTACGCACCGTTGCTGAGCGCAGCAGCGGCGGATAGAAGTGAGCATGCAACTGCCAGTGATCGTTGGCTTCGTCGTTAAACGGCGCGCCGTGCCAGCCCATGGAGTAGGGGAATGAGCACTGGAACAGGTTGTCGTAGCGGCTGGTCAGCAGCTTAAGCGCCAGCGCCAGGTCGGTACGCTGCGCCTCATTGAGGTCGGTAATTCGTTTGACGTGCGCTTTCGGCAGCAGCAGGGTTTCAAACGGCCAGGCGGCCCACCACGGCACCACCGCCAGCCAGTGATCGGTTTCCACCACGGTGCGGCTGCCATCCTGCTGTTCACGTGCCAGATAATCGACCAGCATCGGCGAGCCATGTTTAGCGAAATAGTCGCGCTGATGATCATCTTCACGCTGCGCTTCATTCGGCAGGAAGCTGTTGGCCCAGATCTGACCATGCGGATGCGGGTTGGAGCAGCCCATCGCCGCGCCTTTGTTCTCAAACACCTGCACCCAGGGATAGTGCTGACCCAGATCGGCGGTCTCTGCCTGCCAGGTACGCACCACCTCTTCCAGCGCGTTCAGCGACATCTCCGGCAGGGTTTTGCTGTGATCGGGCGAGAAGCAGATGACCCGACTGGTGCCGCGTGCGCTTTCACAACGCATCAGGATATCGTCGCTCTCGGGCGCGTCTGGCGTGTCGGTCATCAGCGCAGCAAAGTCATTGGTAAAGACGTAGGTGCCCGCATAGTCCGGGTTTTTGTCGCCGGTGATGCGGGTGTTTCCGGCACACAGGAAACAGTCCGGATCGTGCGCCGGTAACGTATTGACCGCCGGGGTTTCCTGCGCGCCTTGCCACGGACGTTTGGCCCGATGAGGTGAAACTAAAATCCATTGATCAATCAGTGGATTGTAACGGCGATGCGGGTGATCGACCGGGTTGAATTTTTCCATGTTAGATCCTGGTAAGCGTCAAAAGCCAAAGAGGCATCGGTAAAAAGTAGCACATCAGCGCGCCCGAAAGCGTGATCAAGTCTGGATAAATGGTATCGTTTACACAAGCTGAATATTCTTATTTCGTGGCATTGCGTGCGGATATATGGCGTGAAAGACGATGCTGAATGGTAGCGCTTACACAAGGGCACTTTAAAACGCCGCAGCAGCGGCGGCGTTAGGTGACGCGTTATAAGAGCCTTAGTGCAGAGTTTCCTGCTGATAGTGATAGCCGCCGTCATGGGCGATAAAGCTCAGGCGATGTGTGATGCAGGCGGGCGCATCTTCCGCGTGATGCGAAACAAACAGCAGCTGGGTCCGTCCCTCGCCAATCAGCACATCGACAAAGCGCCGCACCAGCTGACGGTTAATCGGGTCGAGCCCCTGTAGTGGCTCATCCAGAATCAGCAGCGTCGGATGCTTAACCAGCGCGCGGGCAATCAGCACCAGCCGCTGCTGTCCCCATGAGAGCGAGTGGAACGGCGCATCGGCCTGTCCGTTATCCATCCCCAGCAGGGCCAGCCACTGCTGCGCCAGCGCTTTTTGCCGGTCAGAAGCCGCCTGATAGAGACCAATAGAGTCGAAGAAGCCCGACAGGATCACCGTGCGCACATTGGTGCTGACGCGATAATCGAGATGCAGGCTGCTGCTGACATAGCCAATATGCTGCTTGATATCCCAGATGGTTTCGCCACTGCCGCGACGGCGGCCAAACAGGGTTAAATCATTGCTGTAGCCCTGAGGATGATCGCCGGTCACCAGGCTGAGCAGGGTCGATTTTCCGGCGCCGTTCGGACCGGTTATCTGCCAGTGCTCGCCGGCGTTGACCTGCCAGTTCAGCCCCTGAATTACTGGCTGATCGTTATACGAGACGGTGCCATTGCGCAGGATAACGCGCGGTGCATCATCCGCCAGCGATGGCAGCTGATCCGGCGCATCCGCCTCAGGTAACGCCATTCCCATCAGCTGTTCACTGTGTGCCAGCTGCGCCACCAGCGCTTCCGCTAAAATGGCCTGGCGTGGCCCGCTGTGGGTGAGGGTGCACTCCGCCAGCACGCCAACCTGCTGAATGAAGTCGGGAATATCATCAAAGCGATTGAGCACCAGCACCAGGGTAAATGTCGGCTGCTGCAGGCTGCGAAGCGTGTCGGTCAGGCTGGCGCGCGATGCCACATCCAGTCCGTCAAACGGCTCATCCAGAATCAGCAAATCTGGCTGGTTCATCAATGCCTGACAGAGCAGGGTTTTGCGGGTTTCGCCGGTAGAGAGATATTTGAAGCGGCGTGACAGCAGCGCTTCGATGCCGAACTGCTGTGCCAGCTGCTCGCAGCGCTCGGGCTGCTGCACCTCCGCCTGAATCACCTCTGCCACGGTCAGCCCGGTATCCTCTTCACCTTCGCTGAGCATATCGGTGTTGTTGCGCTGCCACTCCTGCGCCACCAGGGTTTGTAGCTGCTCCAGCGACAGCCGGACCGGCCGTCTGAAGTCGCTGCTGACTGAACCGGCCAGCGGCGGCAGTTCTCCAGAGAGTGCGCGCGCCAGTGATGATTTGCCGCTGCCGTTGGCACCGACAAACGCCCAGCTTTCGCCGCGCTGCAGTTCCACCTGATTCAGGCTCAGTATCCGGGTATCGCTAAGACGAAACGTGCCTTGCGAAATGTGCAATGAAGCCATGTTCTGTTCCATTTTTTGCATCGTGTCACTGAGTTGTAACCATTGCCCTTAATGAAGTCAAATCAACCGCTAGAGCAGGGTGGCGACGATGGCGTGTTCCGCATTGAAACTGGCGATCACGGCGTCGCCGGGCTGCAGCCTGAGTTGCTGAAGCTGATCGTTGCTCAGGGTCGCGCACAGGGTTTCGCCGCTGGAGAGCTTCATCAGCACTTCACTCATCTGCTCGCCGGGTTCGATGGCACTGACCGTCGCTGCCAGCTGATTGTCATCCTGTGCGGCGTCACGACTGATGCGGATCCACGGCGCCTTGATCAGCACCAGCACCTCTTTACCTGCGGCCAGTTGCAGGCGATCGGCGCTGTGCTGGGTCAGCGCCACATTAAGCTGCGTGACGCCATCGGCCAGTTGAATCAGCAGATGCTGGACCACCTGCTGCGCATCGTTACTGACGACGGTGCCAAACAGCTGGTTACGGGCGCTGGTCTGCAGCGAGAAGCGGGCGATGGCCGCCAGCAGACTGTCGAGCGGTAACGTATCCTGCTGCAACGCATCAAAGGCTTTCTGCTGGATCTGCTCCATCAGCTGGAACAGCTGAATCAGGCGTTCACCGTAGCGGGTCAGCGTTGCACCGCCGCCGCCTTTGCCACCGGTGGCCCGCTCCACCAGCGTTTCATCCGCCATCTGGTTCATCTCATTAATCGCATCCCAGGCACTTTTGTAGCTGATACCGGCCAGCTTCGCACCCTGACTGATCGACCCGGTCTGCTGTACGCGTTTCAGCAGCTCAATACGTCGCGGATCGGCAAACAGTTTCTGTTGTAAACGGATATGAAGGGACAGTTCGGCTTCCATGACAGCTCCGGCAAAGGGTTAAGGCGAAGGCCGATGATAGCGGCGTTTTGTGACCAAAGTAAAAGCACGAAAAGGGCTGCGCAAAATTTTGCTGACCCGTTACAATCTCTTTTTTGTTAGCAGAGTGAGACTCTCCATGCTGGAATTACTTAAAAGCCTCGCCGTTGCCATACTGATGGTGCCTGTCGTGATGGCGCTGATGCTGGGCATGATTTATGGCCTGGGTGAAGTGTTTAACGTCATCTCTAAAATTGGTCATCGCGAAAAATCCTCAGCCCGTTCGCACAATTAATTGCTGCCACGCCCGCCATCTGCGCGGGCGTGGTCGTTTTTATCTCTCCTGATTTAACCTTTTGTTCCCCCTGCCGATAATTTACTGAACCTCACTGACATTGCGCTATATTATCCGCTACACAACGAATAGCCGGAGAAAATCATGTCATTTAAACACTATCGCTGGGGCATCGCGGCCCTGATCACCGTTTCGCTGGCCGGGCAGGCTGTGGCCGCCGACAACATCACTGTGTTTGCCGCGGCTTCTCTGACCAACGCGATGCAGGATATTGCCAGCCGTTACAAGCAGGAAAAGGGGGTGACGGTGGTCTCTTCGTTTGCCTCCTCTTCAACGCTGGCGCGCCAGATTGAACAGGGTGCTCCTGCCGATCTCTTTATCTCTGCCGATCAGCAGTGGATGGATGATGCGGTGGCGAAAAAAAGTGTGATTACCAGCAGCCGCTATACCCTGCTGGGCAACGATCTGGTATTGATTGCGCCACGCAGTGCCGCCGCGAAAGCGGTGACGCTGGACCCGCAGACTGACTGGAAAACATTGCTGCACGGTGAGCGTCTGGCAGTCGGCGATCCGGACCACGTTCCTGCGGGCATCTACGCCAAAGAGGCGCTGCAAAAGCTGGGTGCCTGGGAAGGCGTTGAGCCTTCGTTAGCGCCAGCCAATAATGTGCGGGCAGCGCTGGCGCTGGTCGAGCGTAATGAAACGCCCTATGGCATTGTCTACGGGTCTGACGCGGTCGCCAGCGATAAAGTGCAGGTCGTCGGGCATTTTCCGGCAACCAGCCATAAACCCGTAGAATATCCGATGGCGATCGTGAAAGATCACGACAACGCTGCCGTTAAAGCGTTTTATGATTATCTGAAAGGGCCTCAGGCCGCGGCTATCTTTAAACATTACGGATTCACACCGACGAAATGATACTCAGCGATCCCGAATGGCAGGCGGTACTGCTTAGCCTTAAAGTCTCTGGCATAGCCGTGATGGGCAGTCTGCCGTTTGGCATCCTGATGGCCTGGATTCTGGTGCGCTGCCGTTTTCCTGGTAAAGCGCTGCTCGACAGCCTGATCCACCTGCCGCTGGTGCTGCCGCCGGTGGTGGTGGGTTATCTGCTGCTGATTAGCCTTGGGCGGCGCGGCATCATAGGCGAAAAGCTTTATGACTGGTTCGGCTTCAGCTTTGCTTTCAGCTGGCGTGGTGCCGCACTGGCCTCTGCCGTGATCGCTTTTCCATTGATGGTGCGCGCCATCCGGCTGGCGCTGGAGGCGGTGGATTGCCGGCTGGAGCAGGCGGCGCGCACGCTGGGCGCCGGACGCTGGCGGGTCTTTTTCACCATTACGCTCCCGCTGACCTTGCCTGGCGTCATCGTCGGTACGGTACTGGCGTTTGCCCGATCGCTGGGTGAGTTCGGCGCCACCATCACCTTTGTTTCTAATATTCCCGGCGAGACGCGGACGCTGCCGCTGGCGATGTTTACCCTGATAGAGACACCGGGTGCGGAAGGGGCGGCGGCACGGCTCTGCGTCATCGCGATCGTGCTGGCGCTGGCGTCACTGCTGGCGTCGGAATGGCTGGCACGTGCAGGCCGTAAGCGGATGGGAAACTGATGCTATCACTCAACGTTATGCAGCAGCAGGGCGATCACGTGCTGGAGGTCGACCTGCAGATCCCGGCCAAAGGGATCACCGCTATTTTCGGCGTGTCAGGCGCCGGAAAAACCTCCCTGATCAACGCGATCAGCGGACTGACCCAGCCGCAGCGGGGACGGATCCAGCTGCACGATCGTCTGCTGTTTGATGCAGAGCAGAAGATTGCGCTGCCGCCGGAAAAACGGCGTATCGGTTATGTGTTCCAGGATGCGCGGCTGTTCCCGCACTATCGGGTCCGTGGCAACCTGCAATATGGTATGGCACCTAAGATGAAAGCGCAGTTCGACAGTCTGGTCTCTCTGCTGGGTCTGGAGGCGCTGCTGCCGCGCTTTCCGCTGTCGCTGTCGGGCGGGGAAAAGCAGCGGGTCGCGATTGGCCGTGCGCTGCTGACCGCACCGAATATGCTGCTGCTGGATGAGCCGCTGGCGTCACTGGATCTGCCACGCAAACGTGAACTGATGCCCTATCTGCAAAAGCTGGCGAAGCAGGTCGATATTCCGATGCTCTACGTTTCGCACAGTCTGGAGGAGATCCTGCAGCTAGCTGATAACGTGCTGGTGCTGGATGCGGGCAAGGTCAAAGCTTTTGGTCCGCTGGAGCGGGTCTGGAGCAGCAGCGCGATGCGGCCCTGGCTGCCGGTGAGTGAACTGACCAGCGTGCTGCGGGTGCAGGTGCTGGAACAGCATCCCGACTATCCGATGACCGCGCTGTCGCTGGGCGATCAGCACATCTGGGTCAGCCGGGTGAATCAGCCGGTTAAAACCCCGCTGCGTATTCGCATTGCCTCGGCCGATGTCTCGCTGGCGCTTCAACCGCCGCAACACAGCTCGATCCGCAACATTTTACCGGCACAGGTGGTGGAATTGCTGGAGGTCGGGGACCAGGTTGAGGTGAAGCTGCGCATCGGCATCAGCGAACTCTGGGCGCGCATCACGCCGTGGGCGCGGGATGAGCTGGGCATCCGGCCGGATCAGTGGCTTTATGCCCAGATCAAAAGCGTCTCGGTGACGCCTTGATTACAACACGTACTGATAGAGGGTATCGGCAATACCGGTTTCAAGGTTGGTGCCGATCACCATTTTCGCCCGCGCTTTGATCGCCTCATCGGCATTACCCATCGCCACGCCCAGTCCGGCCGTTTCCAGCATGCTGAGATCGTTATAGTTATCACCGAACGCGATCACATCGGACATACTCAGCCCCAGTGATTCAACCCACTGCGCCAGTCGTTTGCCTTTGCTGTTGCCGCCTTTGGCGATATCCACCTGATCGTGCCACGACCATTCGCAGGCCAGTCCCAGTTCCGCTTCCACCCTGGTGGCGAACTGCTGCAGTTCCGGGATGTTGTTGTGCGACAGGGCAAACTTCCAGATCGAACCGGCGTCGCGTGCCGCCTGGGCTAAGTCGGGCACCTGGCGGAACAGTGGACGCTGGTGGGCGGGCAGCGATTCGGCCCACTTCAGGGTGCGCATCACGTGGCCGGTCGGGGTCTGATAGAGCATCGCATCATCCACGTAGAGCAAACCGTGAATCTGCTGCTGATTCAGCATCTCAATCACCTGCAACGCCAGTTGCGGGTCGAGGGGATCGGACGCCAGCACCTTTTTCGCCTGGTAATCATACAAATAGGTGCCATTACAGCAGATTGCGGGTGTATCCAGCTGTAACGCCTGATAAAAAGGGTGGATAGCGCAGTGATGGCGTCCGGTCACGATAGCGACATGAACGCCCGCCTGGCGTGCCTGATTTAGCGCTTCGATTGACTGCGGCAGAATCGTTTTGGCTGGGGTCAGCAGCGTGCCGTCGAGGTCGAGGGCAATTACACGGTAGTTCATTAATCCTCTCGTTTTTCCTGGTTTGCAGGGGCTGAAGTCTACACCTCACCACGGTCCGGAGACAAAAAACAGGGCACAAATGATCCCAGCGCAGGGCAATAAAACAGGCTACAGTGATTCACAGATCATGATCAGGCAGCAAAAAAGGAGAATGCATGAAACAAGTTGTCTACACCGCCAGTCCCGAGAGCCAGCAGATCCACGTCTGGCAGATGAATGATGAGGGCGGGCTGACGTTGCTTCAGGTGACCGATGTCGCCGGCCAGGTTCAGCCGATGGTGGTGAGTCCAAACCGCGATTTTCTCTATGTCGGTGTGCGTCCCAATTTCCGCGTGCTGGCGTTTCGCATTGCCGCCGATGGCACGCTGACCGAAGCGGGTCAGGCACCGTTGCCCGGCAGTCCGACTCACATTTCCACCGATCGCCAGGGCAGGTTCCTGTTCTGCGGCTCCTACAATGATGCCTGCGTCAGCGTCAGTCCGATTGGCGATGACGGCATTCCGCAGGCCCCGCTGCAGGTGATCAGCGGACTGGATGGCTGTCACTCGGCCAACATCGATAATGACAACAAGACGCTCTACGTGCCGGCTCTGAAGCAGGACCGTATCTGTTTATTTAAGCTGGGCGAAGATGGTCAGCTGACGCCGCGTAAACAGACGCAGGTCACGACGGTAGAAGGCGCTGGCCCGCGTCATATGCAGTTCCATCCGGGCGGCCAGTACGCTTACTGCGTGAACGAGCTCGACAGCACGGTTGAGGTGTGGGCATTAAATACGGGCGAAGGCGAAGCAGAAAGCGTGCAGACGCTGGATATGATGCCGCCTGACTTCAGCGGTACGCGCTGGGCTGCCGATATTCATCTGACGCCGGATGGCCGTTTCCTCTATGCCTGCGATCGCACCAGCAGCACGCTGGCAGTCTTCAGCGTCAGCGACCTGGGCGATGAGCTGACCCTGGAAGGGTTCCAGCCGACGGAAACGCAGCCGCGCGGATTTAATATCGATCACAGCGGACGCTATCTGGTGGCGGCGGGACAGAAATCTCATCACATCGAAGTTTATGCGATTACCGAACCGAAAGGGCTGCTAAAGCCGCTGGGACGTTATGCGGTGGGGCAGGGCCCGATGTGGGTTGTGATTCATCAGTTACAGGCGTAACCCGCTACGAAAAACGCCTCTCCTGTCAGGGAGAGGTATGAGATAGTTGACGAAGTCTGCCACAGCCCAGCTGTGAGATCGAGCAGACACAGGGAACGGCGTCAGATCGGAAAGACGCAAAAACCGCCATCCATGGCACGCTCTGCCCCCGCGATTACGCACCTCATCCCTGAGGTGCGCCCGTAGCCGGGCCAACGCTTTGCGTTGTTCAAAAACGCTCCCGGCGTTTTTGTCCCTGGGCGTGGGACGCTTTCCTCTTCTGACGCCGTTCCCTGCGTTTTGAGCTAATACGTTGCTGCCAGGTCACCCAGCCTTGGGTTTGCCAGTAGTCTGGCGTGCTGAATTACTGATAATTCACGGTCAGCGAGGCGCTCGCCAGTGCGTGGAAATGCACATTAAAGCCGACCATTGCGCCACTGGCGCCTTCATCTACTTCAATCGTCTCCACATCCAGCGCATGCACGGTGAAAATGTAGCGATGGGTTTCGCCCTGTGGCGGCGCCGCGCCACCGTAACCCGCCTGACCGAAATCGGTACGGGTCTGGATTGCGCCTGCTGGCAGTGACGCTTTGCCGGAACCGGCACCCTGCGGCAGTGACGTCGTGCTGGCCGGAATATTCGCTACCACCCAGTGCCACCAGCCGGAACCGGTCGGGGCATCAGGATCGTAGCAGGTCACCACAAAACTTTTGGTACCCTCTGGTGCCGCTTCCCAGGCAAGATGGGGAGAGATGTTCTCGCCCTGATAACCCATGCCGTTGAAAACATGCTTTTCAGGCATCTTCTCGCCGTCATTAAAATCCTGACTAAAAACGCGCATCACATCTCCTTAATTGTCGATGAATAGCCTGTCATCATAACCAAAAGTGCCGTCAGTGCCAGCGGTCAGCCCGCTTCAGGCGGCAAAATGTTGAGAATGCTCCAGCGCGCCGCCAATCGCCTGCACCAGCCTGCTCAGCGCCTGCGGCGTGATGATGTAGGGTGGCATCAGGTAGATCAGCCGGCCAAAAGGCCGGATCCAGACGCCCTGTTCAACAAAGAACTGCTGCAGCGCCGCCATATTAACCGCCTGATGGGTTTCCACTACGCCAATCGCGCCCAGCACGCGCACATCGGCCACCTGCGGTGAACTGCGCAGCGGCAGCAGCTCAGCCCGTAACTGCTGTTCGATCGCCGTCACCTGGCGCTGCCAGTGACCTTCCGCCAGCATGGTCAGGCTCTCCGCCGCTACCGCGCAGGCCAGCGGATTGCCCATAAAGGTCGGGCCATGCATAAAGCAGCCCGCCGCGCTGCGGCTGATGGTGTCCGCGACCTCGCGGGTAGTCAGAGTCGCCGCCAGCGTCATCATGCCGCCAGTCAGCGCTTTGCCGACGCAGAGAATATCCGGGGTAATGCCCGCATGCTCGCAGGCGAAGAGTTTGCCGGTACGGCCAAACCCGGTGGCGATCTCATCTGCAATCAACAGCACGCCATAGCGATCACAGACTTCCCGTACCTGCTGCAGATAGCGCGGATGGTAGAAACGCATGCCGCCCGCACCCTGCACAATCGGCTCCAGAATGACGGCTGCCAGTTGCCGGTGATGCTGTTCTATCAGCCTGGCGAAATCATCGAAATCAGGCTGGTGCCATTCATCATCAAAGCCGCAGGCCGGGGCCGCCGCAAAGTGATGCTCGGGCAGATAGCCGCGCCACAGGCTGTGCATCGAGTTCTCGGGGTCGCACACCGACATCGCTGCAAAGGTATCGCCGTGATAGCCGCGTTTCAGCGTCAGGAACTGCTGACGCGTCTCGCCACGCCCCAGCCAGTACTGCAGCGCCATCTTCATCGACACTTCCACCGCCACCGAGCCTGAATCGGCCAGGAAGACGCACTCCAGCGCCTCAGGCGTCATCGCCACCAGCTGACGGCAGAGCGCCACCGCCGCAGGATGGGTAATGCCGCCAAACATCACGTGCGACATCTGGGTGACCTGCTCTGTCAGCGCCCGGTTCAGGCGCGGATGGTTGTAACCGTGGATCGCCGCCCACCACGAGGACATCCCATCCACCAGCTCACGGCCATCGGCCAGTTTCAGCTGAAAACCCTGTGCGGCGACCACCGGGTAGCAGGGCAGCGGATCCTGCATCGAGGTGTAGGGATGCCAGATATGCTGGCGGTCAAAGCGGGCATCGTCTGAGGAGAAAACGGGGATAGTCATCGGAGTTGTAAACCAAAATAAAAAAATATAGTTTACAAGTATAACCCTGCTTTTCGTCGGGATGACACCCTTTTTGGAGTAAGTAATGGCTCAACGCTGGACAATTGCACAGGCGCAAGCGCTGTTTGATCAACCTTTTCTTGAACTGATGTTTAACGCGCAGCAGGTGCATCGGCAGCACTTCGATCCGCGCCAGGTGCAGGTCAGTACCCTGCTGTCGATTAAAACCGGTGCCTGTCCGGAAGATTGTAAATACTGCCCGCAGAGCGCGCGCTACAAGACCGGCCTGGAGTCGGAGCGGCTGATGGAAGTGGAAGAGGTGCTGACCTCAGCGCGTCAGGCCAAAGCCGCCGGTTCAACCCGTTTCTGCATGGGTGCCGCTTGGAAAAATCCGCACGAGCGCGATATGCCCTATCTGGAGAAGATGGTGGAAGGCGTGAAGGCGATGGGAATGGAAACCTGCATGACGCTGGGCACGCTCAGCGATCACCAGGCGCAGCGACTGGCGGGCGCGGGTCTTGATTTTTACAATCATAACCTCGACACCTCACCGGAATTCTACGGCTCCATCATCACCACCCGCAGCTATCAGGAACGTCTGGATACGCTGGGCAAAGTGCGCGACGCCGGCATTAAAGTCTGTTCGGGTGGCATTGTCGGCCTGGGCGAAACCGTTAATGACCGCGCCGGTCTGCTGGTGCAGTTAGCCAATCTGCCAACGCCGCCGGAGAGCGTACCGATCAACATGCTGGTGAAGGTCAAAGGCACGCCGCTGGCAGATAACGATGATGTGGAACCGTTCGATTTTATCCGCACCATCGCGGTGGCGCGCATCATGATGCCGACCTCGCATGTGCGCCTCTCAGCGGGCCGTGAGCAGATGAGTGAGCAGACCCAGGCGATGTGCTTTATGGCCGGGGCGAACTCGATTTTCTACGGCTGCAAACTGCTGACCACGCCGAATCCGGAAGAGGACAAAGACCGCGTGCTGTTCCGCAAACTGGGTCTTAACCCGGAGCATACTCACACTCAGCACGGCGATCAGCAGCAGGAGCAGCAACTCAGCGAGCAGCTATTCCATGCCGACACTGAACAGTTCTACAACGCGGCGCTGTAATGGGCTGGCAGCAACGTATCCGTCAGGCGCTGACGCAGCGCCGGGAGGCCGATGGCTGGCGGCAGCGACGGGTGATCGATCAGCAATCGACCCGCACGCTGCACAGCGGCGGCCGCAGCTATCTCCACTTTTCCAGCAATGATTATCTCGGCTTAACCCAGCATCCGGCGGTGATTGCGGGCTGGCAACAGGGCGCGGCGCAGGCGGGCGCAGGTGCCGGTGCTTCAGGGCATGTCACCGGTTATCACCGTCAGCACGCCGATCTTGAGGCGCAGCTGGCCGACTGGCTCGGCTACGACCGTGCGCTGCTGTTTATCTCTGGCTTTGCGGCCAATCAGGCGGTCATTCATCTGCTGGGCGAGAAAAACGATCGCATCCTGGCCGATAAACTCAGCCACGCCTCGCTGCTCGACGCCGCCAGCCATAGTCCGGCACAGCTACGACGTTTCCATCACAACGCGCCGGAGAGCCTGGCAGCCCGGCTCGCCTCTCCCTGCGAGGGCGAAACGCTGGTGGTGACGGAAGGTATTTTCAGCATGGATGGCGACAGTGCGCCGCTGGCCGCCCTGGCGCAACAGACTCGCCAGGCAGAGGGCTGGCTGCTGGTGGATGATGCGCACGGCATCGGCGTGGTGGGTGAGCAGGGGCGCGGCAGCTGCTGGCAGCAGGACGTTAAACCGGAACTGCTGGTGGTCACCTTTGGCAAAGCCTTTGGCGTCAGCGGTGCCGCGCTGCTGTGCGACGCAGCCACCGCCGACTATTTCCTGCAGTTCAGCCGACATCTGATCTACTCCACCGCGATGCCCGCGGCGCAGGCGAGCGCGCTGCAGGCGGCGCTGCGTGAAGTTCAGCAGGGCGATGCCCTGCGCCAGCAACTGCAGCAGAACATCGGGCATTTCCGGCGCGGTGCGGCCTCGCTGCCGTGGCAACTGATGGACTCCGGCAGCGCAATTCAGCCGCTGCTGGTGGGCGAAAATGGCGATGCGATGGCGCTCTCCCAGCGGCTGGCTGAGGCGGGCTGCTGGGTCAGCGCGATCCGGCCACCGACCGTGCCGCCGGGGACGGCCCGGCTGCGCATCACCCTGACAGCGGCCCATCGTCCCGAGGATATTGACCGGTTACTGGAGGCGCTGCATGACGCTGCGGGTTGACAAGCAGGCGGTGGCACGCGCCTTTGGCCGGGCGGCCAGCCATTACGATGCCCATGCGGCGCTGCAACGCCTCAGCGGCGATGCCCTGCTGGCACTGGTGCCCGCACAGAGTGGTCTGCAACTGCTGGATGCCGGTTGTGGCACCGGCTGGTACAGCAGGCTGTGGCGCGAACGTGGCAAACAGGTAACGGCTCTGGATCTCTCTCCGCAGATGCTGCAACAGGCGCGGGACAATGACGCGGCGCAGCACTATCTGGCCGGTGATATCGACGCGCTGCCGCTGGCGGATAACACGATTGATCTGGTGTGGAGCAACCTGGCGGTGCAGTGGAGCGAGGATCTGCCCGGCGCGCTGAGCCAGTTCCGGCGGGTGCTGCGGCCCGATGGCACGCTGCTGTTTTCCACTCTGGGCGACGGTTCGCTGCAGGAGATTCATGAAGCCTGGTCCCATCTGGATGCGCTGCCTCACGCCAACCGCTTTCTCAGCGAGCCGCAGATTGCGGCGGCCTGCCACGCAGAGCAGCTGCGCTGTACCTCAGAGGTGGTGACCCTGCATTTTCCCGATGCGCTCAGCGCCATGCGCTCCCTGAAGGGGATTGGCGCGACTCATCTGCATCAGGGGCGTGACGGGCAGGTATTAACCCGACAACGGCTCAACCAGTTAGAGGCGCACTGGCCGCGCGATCGGCACGGCTATCGCCTGAGTTACCATTTAATCTATGGAGTAAGTGCATCATGAAACGCCTGTTTATCACTGGCACCGACACCGAGGTCGGTAAAACCGTGGCCAGCGGCGGGCTGCTGCAGGCGGCCGCCGCAGCGGGCTATCGCTGTGCGGGCTATAAGCCGGTTGCCTCAGGCTGTGAGATGACACCAGAGGGCATCCGTAACAGCGATGCGCTGGCGCTGCAGCGCTACAGCAGCGTGCCGTTAACCTATCAGCAGGTCAATCCGCTGGCGTTTCTTGAGCCGACATCGCCGCACATCGTCAGCGCCGAAGAGGGCAGGCCGATTACCCATCTGGCGCTGTCGGCGGGTCTGGCGGCGCTGCAACCGCTGGCTGACTGGATTCTGGTAGAGGGCGCGGGCGGCTGGTACACCCCATTGTCGGAGACGCACACTTATGCGGACTGGGTGGTCAGCGAAAAGCTGCCCGTGATTCTGGTGGTGGGGATTAAGCTCGGCTGCATCAATCACGCCATGCTCACCGCTGACGCGGTGCGGGCAAGCGGCCTGCCGCTGGTGGGCTGGATCGCCAACACCGTCGAACCACCGGGTAAACGCTATCAGGAGTATCTCACCAGCCTGAAAAACAGGTTACCTGCGCCCTGTCTGGGCACCATCCCGTTTCTCACCGATGCGGCGCAGCAGGCGTCCTGTGGTCACTACCTGACGCTGCCCGAGTAACCGCCTGGCCTGGCTATTTTATTTGTCGTGCTGAATCCGGGCAGTGCTCACCATTTTCGCGCGCTGTGTACACGCTCCGGTGGTTCTGCGCGCTCCGTCTCCAGCCTGCCTGCAACACTTACGCCCGGTGGGGCAGGCGCTGAGTGTCAGGCTACCGTCAGCCATTTATCGACGGTGTGGTCATCGAGCTGTTCCATGCTGCCCTGCGCCACATTGCGGCCGCGGTGCAGCAGCAGGAAATAATCCGCTACGCGACGGATCAGCGACAGGCGCTGCTCCAGCAGCAGGATGGTCAGCCCGTAGTCGAGGTTAAGCCGACGGATCAGATTGCCCATCTCCTCTTCCAGCCACGGCGACATCCCGTCGGTCGGCTCATCCAGAATCAGCAGTTTGGGCTGCAGCACCAGCGCGCGCGCCAGGGCCAGCTGTTGCTGCTGATCGATCGGCAGATCGCCACTGCGCTGCTGGCGCAGAGAGTAGAGCGCCGGGAAGAGGTCGAACACCATTTCGGGAATGGCGCGATGGCGGTCGCGCTGGCTGGCACCCGCCAGCAGGGCAATCAGCAGATTATCTTCCACGCTCATCTGGGTAAAAATATGGCGGCCCTGCGGCACATAGCCAATCCCCATCTGCGCCCGCTGTTCAGCCGGTTGCAGCAGCAGATCTTCCGGCGGCGAGCCATCCTCTTTCCAGGAGATAGAGCCGCTGTTAATTGGCAATCTGCCCATGATGCAGTTCACCAGCGTGGTTTTACCCATGCCAGGACGGCCCAGAATGCCGGTGCAGGTGCCAGGCGACAGATCCAGGTCCACATCCCACAGAATATGGTTTTGACCGTAAAATTGATTTACCGAACGTAAACTCAGCATCTGACACTCTCCTTCCCGATCGTTAGCCTGATTGCTTCCGCGCTCTGTCGTCTGGCAAACAAGTCATCAGCAATGGCAGCCTCGCCATTGCAGCACAGTGCGCGTTCCGCGCGGTGACGCCAATGATTCCTGCAATTCCCAGGCCAGATCTAAAAACGGCCCTGTTTCCTGCCGGAGCGCCGCGTATCAGGGATGAAAGGTGAGAAAAACTTATCAATTCCCCACGGTGACCACGCGCCTGCACTTTTGCAGTGCCCTGGAGCGCTGTTTCTGGTGCAGACGTACTGTAACGTGGCAGGAAGTCCGATTAAGAATCTTAGTATGAGGCGTGCAAATTTGCGTACGGCACCCGGTGACAGATTAAAATTGCAGAATAATCGGTCAGCAGGCAACGCGAAATTTAACGCAAAAAAAATTATTTTCACGGTAGTGAGAAGGCAGGGAAAAATTATACACAGCTGATGGCGTCGGGGCTGCCATCACTTATCCACCATTCCTGTGGATAACCTTGTGCATTAGGTAATGAAAACCAGTTGGAAGCGAGGAAATACGCGGCCTGGTAACATAATGACGAGAATCTGGCCTCATAGCCTTATATCAGTAAAATCAGTTGTTTATCAAAAAACAAGCCTGAGAATTATCTGTCAGGTAACCGTACTGTAATTTTGTGACACTCTATTGACAAATGTTAAATCAGATCCCTTCCTGGGGATAACATTGCGCAACAAGCTGAGCGATAACGCTGCCAGCCTGCAGGGACATCAGGTGCCATCCTGCTGGCGTTAACATTGCACCAATACTGTTTTTATATCCAGTATTATTTTCTGGCAAAATCACCATAGCAGAGTAAAATAAGTGCCTGCCCGCCGACTTCTCCAGCAGGAACTGCATTCATGAGCAAAGCCTTTAAATTGAACTCCGCCTTTAAACCTTCGGGCGACCAGCCTGAGGCGATACGTCGCCTGGAAGAGGGGCTGGAGGATGGACTGGCCCATCAGACCTTATTAGGCGTAACCGGCTCCGGTAAAACGTTTACCGTCGCCAACGTGATTGCCGACCTCAACCGTCCGACCATGGTGCTGGCACCCAACAAGACGCTGGCCGCCCAGCTCTATGGCGAGATGAAAGAGTTTTTCCCGGATAACGCCGTCGAGTTTTTCGTCTCTTACTACGACTACTACCAGCCTGAAGCCTATGTGCCGAGCTCCGACACCTTTATCGAAAAGGATGCGTCGGTGAACGAACATATCGAACAGATGCGTCTGTCGGCCACCAAGGCGCTGCTGGAACGGCGCGATGTCATTGTGGTGGCATCGGTTTCGGCTATCTACGGTCTGGGCGATCCCGATCTCTATCTGAAAATGATGCTGCACCTGACCCGCGGCATGATTATCGATCAACGCAGTATTCTGCGCCGTCTGTCAGAGCTGCAGTACACCCGCAACGACCAGGCGTTCCAGCGCGGCACCTTCCGGGTGCGCGGCGAAGTGATCGATATCTTCCCGGCGGAGTCGGACGATATTGCGCTGCGCGTCGAGCTGTTTGACGAAGAGGTTGAGCGTCTGTCGCTGTTTGACCCGCTGACCGGCCAGATCGATTCGGTCGTGCCGCGCTTTACCATCTACCCCAAGACGCACTACGTCACGCCGCGTGAGCGTATTCTGCAGGCGATGGAAGATATCAAAGTCGAGCTGGCGGACCGCCGCCGGGTGCTGCTGGAGAACAATAAGCTGCTGGAAGAGCAGCGCATTACCCAGCGTACCCAGTTTGACCTGGAGATGATGAGTGAGCTGGGCTACTGCTCCGGCATCGAGAACTACTCACGCTACCTCTCCGCACGCGGACCGGGCGAAGCGCCGCCGACGCTGTTTGACTATCTGCCCGCCGATGGCCTGCTGGTGGTGGATGAGTCGCACGTGACCATTCCGCAGATTGGCGGCATGTACAAAGGCGACCGGGCGCGTAAAGAGACGCTGGTGGAGTATGGCTTCCGCCTGCCGTCGGCGCTGGATAACCGTCCGATGAAGTTTGAAGAGTTTGAGGCTCTGGCACCACAGACCATCTATGTTTCGGCGACGCCGGGCAAATATGAGCTGGAAAAGTCGGGCGACGAAGTGATCGATCAGGTGGTGCGTCCTACCGGTCTGCTGGATCCGATCATCGAAGTGCGTCCGGTCGGTACCCAGGTCGACGATCTGCTGTCAGAAATCCGTCAGCGCGTGGCGATCAACGAACGTGTACTGGTGACGGTGCTGACCAAACGCATGGCGGAAGATCTCACCGAATATCTGTCTGAGCATGGTGAGAAGGTGCGTTATCTGCACTCCGATATCGACACGGTAGAGCGTATGGAGATTATCCGCGACTTACGTCTGGGCGAGTTTGATGTGCTGGTGGGCATTAACTTATTGCGTGAGGGGCTGGATATGCCGGAAGTGTCGCTGGTGGCGATTCTCGATGCGGATAAAGAGGGCTTCCTGCGCTCCGAACGCTCGCTGATTCAGACCATTGGCCGTGCGGCGCGTAACATCAACGGTAAGGCGATTCTCTACGGCGATAAAATCACGCCGTCGATGGCGCGCGCCATTGAAGAGACCGAGCGCCGCCGTGAGAAACAGCAGCTGCACAACGAAGAGAACGGCATCGTGCCGCAGGGCCTGAATAAGAAGATTACCGATATTCTGGAACTGGGCAAAAACGTGGTGAAAACCCGCGGCAAAGCGAAACCAGCCCGTCCTGGCGAAGCTCAGGCGCTGGCCGATTTCCAGCTGTTAACGCCGCAGGCTCTGCAGAAGAAAATCCACGAGCTGGAAGGGCAGATGCAGCAGCATGCTCAGAACCTGGAGTTCGAACAGGCGGCCAACGTGCGCGATCAGCTGCATGAACTGCGAACGCTGTTTATTGCGGCCTCGTAGCGCCGTTAAAGCCCTGAATGGCGTGTTCAAGCGCCACCCGTAACAGCTGGCGGTCGTGACGATATTGGATATCGGCGGCCTCCAGCGGTTCACGGACAATCAGCCGGTTTTCAATGCCACGGGTGTCCACTGCCGGGCTGACGACCAGCGCATCAATCACCCGCTTGCCGATATAACGCTCCATCATCTGCAGCTTGTCAGCCACTGAGAGACTGGCGGCGGCAGGACTCAGCTCGCGGCCCAGATTGCCGATAAACACCATAGTGGCAGGCGTGCGACGCAAGGCCTGCGCCATCTCTTCCATCAGCAGAATCGGCATCAGGCTGGTGTAAAAGCTGCCGGGTCCAATCAGGATCAGATCCGCTTCACCAATCGCCTGCAGCGCTTCCCGCGTTGGCTGGACGTTGGGATGCAGCATCAGCTCCTGCGGCGGCTGCTTCATCTCGTCAATTGCGGTTTCGCCATAAACCATGTTGCCTTCAACATCCATCGCCACCAGATCCACCGGCTGCTCTGACATCGGGATTAAAAAGGCGTCGACCTTAAGCAGGTTACGGATGATGTTGATCGCTTCCAGCGGACGAACGCTGAGATGATCCAGCGCCCGCAGCATCAGATTACCCAGGTTGTGTCCGGCCAGTTCGCCGTTACCGGCAAAACGGTACTCAAACATCGCCGAGGCGACGCTGGGTTCTGCAATCAGCTGGTTAAGGCAGTTACGCATATCGCCCCAGGCGATGCCGCCTTCTGAGCGACGAATACGGCCGGTCGATCCGCCGTTGTCGGTGGTGGTGACGATGCCGGTGAGACGCGAGCCCAGCGGGGAAAGGGCAGACATGACGCGGCCTAAACCGTGTCCGCCTCCCAGTGCCACAACGCGATCAAGATCGGCCAGTGTGCGATTCATACTTCTCCTTAATATCCGTTCGCGTGGCGAGGCTCTAATCGCTAAGCCCGCGCGGATGACTTACGTCAAAATCTGGATCGCATTTTAACGTATCCTGTCGCGAAAATGCGGTGAAAATTCGATATGTATAAGAATATATAGCGAAAACAGCAAATGGAAGAGTGACGAAAATCACGCTACCATCATGCTTACCGCGCTGATCAACGGGTCAGCGTACACTCAAGCCTGAATGCCTACGTCTGCGGATAGGGGGTTCAGGCCGTAGCCATCGAGCTGCCAGGGTGCAGGAAGAAATGACTGCATCTCCCAATCTGGAAAGGTGTTCTGGTGTCACAATTTACTGATGCATACGCGCGTAAGTTCTATTACCTGCGCCTGTCGGTCACGGATGTCTGTAATTTCCGCTGTACCTACTGTCTTCCTGACGGCTACAAACCGCAGGGAATTCGTAACAAAAGCTTTCTCTCGCTGGATGAAATCCGCCGCGTCACGCGGGCCTTTGCCGCTGCCGGAACGGAAAAAGTGCGGCTGACCGGCGGTGAGCCGTCGCTGCGCCGTGATTTCACCGACATCATTGCGGCGGTGCGCGAAAACGCCTCCATTCGCCAGATCGCGGTAACCACCAATGGCTACCGGCTGGCGCGTGACGTGAAACAGTGGCGTGACGCGGGGTTAACCGCACTCAACGTCAGCGTCGACAGCCTGGATGCCCGTCAGTTTCACGCCATTACCGGTCAGGATAAATTCCATCAGGTGATGAGCGGTATTGATGCTGCCCTCGACGCCGGTTTTCGCCAGGTCAAAGTCAACAGCGTGCTGATGCGCGATCTCAACAGCCGTAATCTGGCCACGTTCCTCGACTGGATCCGCACCCGTCCGATTCAGCTGCGCTTTATCGAACTGATGGAGACCGGCGACGGCGGCACGCTGTTCCGCGATCAGCATGTTTCCGGCATGGTCATCCGCGATCAGCTGATCGCCCAGGGCTGGCAGCGTCGGGAGAGCGGACGCAGCGACGGCCCGGCGCAGGTCTTTTACCATCCCGATTATGTCGGCGAGATTGGTCTGATCATGCCCTACGCCAAAGATTTCTGTGCCAGCTGCAACCGTCTGCGCGTTTCGGCGCACGGTAATCTGCACCTTTGCCTGTTTGGTGACGGCGGTGTGCCGCTGCGCGATCTGCTGGCGTCAGACGACCAGCAGGCCGAACTGCAGGCGCGTATTGCCAGCAGTCTGGGGCAGAAAAAGCAGACGCACTTTCTGCATCAGGGCAACACCGGCATCACACAGAATCTCTCTTACATTGGCGGCTAATTTCAGGAGGCAGTATGGGTAAACCAGCCAGCGAATTTCAGGCAGTGCAGATTGCGGTGATGACAGTGTCAGATCGTCGCGATGCCAGTGACGATACCTCCGGCGACTATCTGCGCGAAGCCGCAGCCGAAGCGGGGCATGAGGTGGTCGATCACGCCATCGTGCCGGATAATCTCTATCGTATTCGCGCCACCGTGTCGCGCTGGATCGCCAGTGAAGATGTTCAGGTCGTGATTATTAATGGCGGAACCGGCTTTAACCTGAAAAACAGCACGCCGGAAGCGCTGCTGCCGCTGTTCGACCGCGAGATTAGTGGATTTGGCGAACTGTTCCGGATGATCTCCTATGAAGAGATTGGCGGTTCGACATTGCAGTCGCGCGCGATTGCCGGTCTGGCTAATCAGACGCTGATCCTGGCCGTGCCGGGTTCCACCAGCGCCTGCCGCACCGCCTGGGAACGCATTATCGCTGACCAGCTTGATGCGCGCACCGCGCCCTGTAATTTTGTCTCACATCTCAAGAAACGGTAAGTATGTCTCAACTCACACACATTAACGCCGCGGGCGAAGCGCACATGGTGGATGTCTCCGCCAAGGCGGAAACCGTGCGCGAAGCGCGGGCAGAAGTGCTGGTGCTGATGCAGCCGGAAACGCTGCAGATGATTATCGAAGGCAGCCACCACAAAGGGGATGTCTTTGCCACCGCGCGCATCGCCGGTATTCAGGCGGCGAAACGCACCTGGGAACTGATTCCGCTCTGTCATCCGCTGATGCTGAGCAAAGTGGAAGTGAACCTGGAGGCTGAACCTGACCACAGCAGGGTTCGCATCACCACGCTCTGTCGCCTGACCGGCAAAACCGGCGTGGAGATGGAAGCGCTGACGGCCGCGTCGGTTGCCGCGCTCACCATCTACGACATGTGCAAAGCGGTGCAGAAAGATATCGTTATCGAACAGCTGCGCTTAATCAGCAAGAGCGGTGGCAAAAGCGGCGATTTCCAGGCGGTCGCGCATGATTAAGGTGCTGTTTTTCGCCCAGGTCCGTGAGCTGATCGGCACCTCATCGCTTGAGGTCGGTGCTGATTATCCGGATGTGGCCGCGCTGCGCAGTGCGCTGGCAGATCGCGATGACCGCTGGGCGCTGGCGCTCGAGTCGGGCAAGCTGCTGGCGGCGGTGAATCAGACGCTGGTGCCGATGAGTCATCCGCTGCACGCCGGTGATGAAGTGGCCTTTTTCCCGCCCGTGACCGGAGGCTAAGATGGAAACGCAGATTCGCGTCGGTCCCGCGCCCTTTGATATGGCGGAAGCGTATCGCTGGCTGGCGGCCTGTGATGAAGATGGTGCGGTAGTGACCTTTACCGGCAAAGTCCGTAACCACAATCTGGGCAACGACGTCGCGGCACTGACGCTGGAGCACTATCCCGGCATGACCGAAAAAGCGCTACAGGAGATTGTTGATGCGGCGCGCGAACGCTGGCCGCTGCAGCGCGTCACGGTGATCCATCGCGTGGGCGAACTGTTTCCCGGCGATGAAATCGTGCTGGTGGGCGTGACCAGTGCCCATCGTGGCAGCGCCTTTTCCGCTGCAGAGTTCATCATGGATTACCTGAAAACCCGCGCGCCGTTCTGGAAGCGCGAAGCGACAGAGCAGGGCGATCGCTGGGTGGATGCCCGCGACAGCGACCATCAGGCGGCTCAGCGCTGGGACTAAGCTGCGTTAACGGCTTAGCGGGCAGAAGTGTCTGCGCCCGCTGAGCCGTTAACCGCAGACACGCCGCTGCCCGCATCCCCGGACATCACGACGCTTAGGGCGGGATTAAGGCTGCTTTAGCTGCTCAGCCGGACCAAAACCGGTCTGACCGTGGCTGTGTTCGCCGCCGCCGGCGGTGCGCTTCAGCTGAATGACCTGACCCTGTTGCCAGGCATTGGCACCTGCTGCGGCAGGATGCGCCACGATATCCGCACGCTGGGTGCGGATCTTTTTGCTGTCGACGTCAAAACGACGATCGCGGTCCGCCAGCAGTCGCGAGTCCATCTGACCATCCTCCGTAAAGCCCATCATCAGCGCCGGAATGCCGATCGGCAGCGTTTTGTCGCGATCGGTGTGCCAGGTGTGCCAGGTTTTCCCGTAGGTGTTCACAATGCGCTTCATCAGGGCGTGGTCGGCGGCTTCCGGTAAGCCTGGTGCAATCAGCGTGCCCGATTTCACCTCATACTGATGGCTGTGCCAGAGCTTCTTCTCTTCGGGCGGCAGGGTGTTAAACAACCGTTCGCTGATAATGTACTCCACGCCCATCAGCCGTGCATCGCGCGTGTTGCCGTCGTAAATCACCGCCTGCATCACATCGTCGTTCAGCACGGTGACATAGTGGTGCGCCTCCATCTGACCGTTCTTATCGCCGTTATAAAAATGGAATCCGTCAAGATAGGTGTTGATGGCGTCGATGGGCGGACGTGACTGCATCACGCTGGCGCCGGTCTCCAGCACCTTAAGCGAGGAGGAGGTGGGGGCACCCGGTGATTTTACCTGGGCAGGCGTATTATTGGCGCCGCAGCCGGTTAATAACAGGCTGAATGCCGCAACAGGCCAGAGTTTAAACATCGTAAGTTCCTTTAACGGTAAAAAAGATAACCTTAGTTCAGTTCTCGCCTGCCTGTGAAACTCTGGCAATGGTAGAGTAGAGCTTTGGTTCATTCTGAGGACAGGCATGTCATCCACCCCGATTCTGCAACGTCTGACACTGGTCGCCGCACTGGTGCTGGCAGGTTGTAGCAGCAAGAAAACCCCTGAGGCGCCGATGCGGCAGCCTGAAGATGTCAAAGCGCAGATCCAGCGGCTGTTGCCCTCGCACGTCAGCAATAAAGCGGCGTGGAGCGACGATATCTACACCACCTTCCGCACTCAGCAGATCGATCCCAGCGCCAGTAACCTCTGCGCGGTGATCGCCGTGGCGGATCAGGAGAGCAACTTCAGCGCCGAGGCCGCCGTGCCGGGTCTGCCAAAAATCGCCTGGGGCGAGATCAACCGCCGTGCGGCGCAGGTGCACGTCCCGGCATTCCTGGTGCGTACCGCGCTGCAGATCAAATCGCCTACCGGTGAAAGCTACGCCGCCCGGCTGGACAAAGTGCGCAGTGAGAAAGAGCTGAGCGCTATTTTCGATGACCTGATCGATATGGTGCCGATGGGCCAGACGCTGTTTGGTAATCTCAATCCAATCCACACCGGCGGGCCGATGCAGGTCAGCATTGCGTTTGCCGAAGCGCATGCCAAAGGCTACCCGTGGCCGATTGATGGCACCATCCGGCGTGAAGTCTTTACCCGCCACGGCGGGATCTACTTCGGGACGATGCACCTGCTCGGCTATCCGGCTGACTACAGCCAGCCGCTCTACCGCTTTGCCGACTACAATGCGGGCTGGTATGCCAGCCGCAATGCGGCCTTCCAGGCGGCGGTGTCGCGCGCCACCGGCATGAAGCTGGCGCTGGATGGCGATCTGATTCTTTATGGATCAGATGCGGCGGGCGGCACCGAACTGGCGGTGCGCACGCTGTCGAAGCAGATCGATATGAGCAACAGCGACATCCGCCGCGATCTGGAGAAAGGGGAGAAAGCGTCGTTCAGCGACAGCGAACTCTGGAAACAGGTCTTTACCCTGGCGGATAAAATGGCGGGCAGAAAGTTACCGCGTGAAATGCTGCCGGGCATCAAGCTGGAAAGCCCGAAAATTACCCGTAATCTCACCACGGCGTGGTTTGCGCAGCGTGTCGACAGCCGTTATCAGCAGTGCCTGTCGCGACGTTAAGCGGCATGTTGTGGCGCAGTTGAGCTGAGCTGTGCCACACTTAGAGCCAGTTCCGGGCGACTTTTATTGTTATTCTGGCCCTGAACTGTGCGCATCCTCATAAGGCCGTATGAGCCCGTGGCGGTTGTGTCGCGCTGTCGCTGGCCCAACGGGCTGAAACAGAAACAACGTATGCCTGCCAGACCAGGTTATTCATCCGGTTCCCTGTGTGGGGCCGGTCCTAATCCGTTTAACAAGAGGTGCATCATGGACCGATATCCACGAAATGATTCCATCGTTCAATCCGCATCTCGCGGTTTACAAGCCTATATGGCGCAGGTCTATGGCTGGATGACCTGCGGTCTGTTACTGACGGCGTTTGTCTCCTGGTACGCTGCGCGCACGCCAGCGATCATGGAGCTGGTGTTTGCTAACCGCATCACCTTCTTCGGACTGATTATCGTGCAGCTGGGGCTGGTCTTCTTCCTGTCAGGCATGGTGCATCGCCTGAGCGGGGCCGTGGCAACCGGGCTGTTTATGCTCTACTCGGCGCTGACCGGCCTGACCATGGCGAGTATCTTCCTGGTTTACACCAACTCCTCGATCGCCAGCACCTTCTTTATCACGGCGGGGATGTTTGGCGCGATGAGCTTCTACGGCTATACCACCAAACGCGATCTCAGCCGTTTTGGCAGCCTGCTGTTTATGGCGCTGATTGGCATCGTGCTGGCGTCGCTGGTGAACTTCTGGCTGAAAAGCCCGGCGCTGATGTGGGCGATTACCTACATCGGGGTGGTGGTGTTTGTGGGGTTAACGGCCTATGACACGCAGAAGCTGAAAAATATCGGTGAGCAGATCGATGCCCGCGATACGGAAAACCTGCGTCGCTACTCGATTATGGGCGCACTGACGCTGTATCTCGACTTTATCAACCTGTTCCTGATGCTGCTGCGGATTTTCGGCAACCGCCGTTAAGCCTGAGGGAGTAGCGGGGGAGGTGCACTGTCTGCGCCTCCCCTTTTTTATTACGACTTCTGCAACTTCTGCTCGTTCTTCTGACGCAGATGCTTCGCCCGACTCTCCAGCCCCAGATAGAGCACCAGCGCTAACAGCAGCGGCAGGATAAAGTAGAGCACGCGATAAGCCAGCAGCGCCGCAATGATAGTGCCATGCGAAGCGTGCTGACCGCTGAGTAAGGCCAGGAAGACCGCTTCCAGTACGCCAATGCCCGCCGGAATATGAATGATTACCCCGGCAATACTGCTGATCAGCAGCACGCCCAGCACCATCGGATAACCGACGTCTCGTCCCAGCAGCAGCCAGATAATCGCCCCCATCACCATCCAGTTGGCACAGGAAACCGCAAACTGCAGCAGCGCCATGCGCAGCGAGGGCAGCTGCAGCGTCTGGCCTTTTACCGTCCAGCGACGCTGCTTTGAGAAGGCACAGGCCCAGAGGTAGGCCGCCACCAGCACCAGCAGAGCGCCACCAATCAGCCGCAGGGTGGTTTCACCAATAAACCAGCCGCTGGGGATCGAGACCATGCCCGCACTGAATACCACGCCCGCCAGCAGGATATAGCCCAGCCAGTTAGTGGCGATGCTCAGAGAGAAGATGCGGGTGATGGTGCCGCTATCCAGCCCTAACCGTGAATAGAGCCGGTAGCGCATCGCGACGCCACCCACCCAGGTGCTCAGCGTCAGGTTGAAGGCGTAACAGATAAACGACACCAGCATCACCTGCCGCTTCGCCAGTTTATGGCCGCAGTAGGCGCGTCCAATCAGGTCATAGCAGCCATACACCAGGTAACTCAGCACCACCAGTCCGGCGGCGGTCAGTACCACAAAGCGGTTGTAGTTAACGATGACGTCATAAACATCTTCCCAGTTCACTTTGCGGGCATAGACCACCAGCAGAACCACCACCGCGATGAAAAAGAGTACGGTGAGGATTTTTTTCGCCAGTTGCCAGCGTGGATGTTTTTTTGCCATCAGGATTTTGCTCCCGGGTTATCAGTTTCAACGCGATCCTGCGTCTCCATTTCAGGCTGTACCGGCTCACCCACCTGGGCCAGCAGCGGCGTATGCGCCGGCAGCCAGCCAGCGATGGCCGGGAAATGGCGCAGGAAGTGGAATACCACCACGCTTTTACTCAGTTGCCACCAGTTGCGCGGCGGTAAGCGATCTTCCTGCACGCGCTGGCAATCGTTGGCCAGCAGCGCTTCCAGGTTATCGCGCAGCGTCTGGTTAAACGGCCTGTCGTGGATGATCAGATTGGCTTCAAGGTTAAGTGACAGGCTGAGCGGATCGAGATTGCTGGAGCCGACGGTGGCCCAGTAGTCGTCTTTTACCGCGATCTTGCCGTGCAGCGGGCGACGGATATATTCGTAGACTTCGACGCCGCCATCGACCAGATAGTTGTAGAGCAGCTCCGCGCCCACTTTCACAATCGGCATATCCGGTTCGCCCTGCACAATCAGTCGCACCCGGACGCCACGCTGCGCGGCGTTGCGCATCTCACGCAGCAGCCGGTAACCCGGGAAGAAGTAGGCATTGGCGATAATCACATCCCGCTTCGCCTCACGCAGCATCTCCAGGTAGTGGACTTCGATGTCGTCACGATGCTCGTCGTTATCGCGATAAACATAGAGCACCTGAGCATCGCCGGGCGTGGCGTTGACCGCCGGACGATGAGAGCGCGATCCCCACCAGCGGCGGGTATTCTGTTCGCTGCCAATCGCCTGTTGCAGATAGCGGGCGATGTCGCCCACCACCGGGCCTTTGACCTGTACCGCATAATCCTGTTTCGCTTCCGGGCCATAATCGGTGTTGTGCTCGGCTGAGAAGTTAATGCCGCCCACAAAGGCCACCACGTCATCCACCACCACGGTTTTGCGGTGCAGGCGGCGGAAAACGTTGGTGCGCATCCCCATCACCAGCGGACGCGGATCGTAATAGATGAAACGCACGCCAGCGCTGGTCAGGCTGTTAACAAATTTGTCGGAGAGTTCGGCAGAGCCATAACCATCGACCATCACTTCGACCCGCACGCCGCGCTGGGCTGCCGCCAGCAGTTCGCGGTGCAGGGCGTTGCCCACGTCATCCTCAAACAGAATAAAGGTTTCGATTAATACCGTACGTTCCGCCCGCTGGATCGCGCCAAAGACCCGCGGGAAAAACGCTTCGCCATTTTCCAGCAACAGCAGCCGGTTGCCTTCCTGCCAGCTAAAATTCATAGGTGAATCTCCACCGCCAGCGGCGCATGGTCGGAAAGATGGGACCAGGGCTTGCGCGGCAGCGCCCACGGATGACTGACGGTGGCGTTGCGGACATAGATGCGGTCAAGCCGCAGGATCGGGAAGCGCGCCGGGAAGGTGCGCGCCGGGCGTCCGGTTTTCATGCTGAATACCTCTTTCAGGCCTGCGCCATGTTTCAGAATGGAGTTAGCGCGTCGCTGCCAGTCGTTGAAATCGCCCGCCACCACCACCGGCGCGTCGGGCGGCAGTGAGTTAACCATTTCACATATTTTCTTCATCTGCGCGTGACGATGGGCCACTTTCAGACCCAGATGAACGCAGATGACATGCAGCGTGCCGTGCGGCTCGGGCAGGGCGATCTGGCAGTGCAGCATACCGCGGTTTTCACTGCCCGCCACCGAGATATCCCGGTTCTCATAGTCGGCGATCGGGAAGCGAGACAGCACCGCATTGCCGTGATGCCCCTCCGGATAGACCGCATTACGCCCATAGGCGAAATCGTTCCATATGGTGTCGGCCAGAAACTCATAATGAGGAGAGTCGGGCCACTCCTCATGGTTAAGGGAGTGGATGGCATGCGTGCCCATCACCTCCTGCAGAAAGACCACATCCGCCTCCGTTGCGCGAACGGCGTCGCGTAATTCGGGCAGGATGAAGCGGCGATTGAAAGGGGCGAAACCCTTATGTGTATTGATCGTCAGGACTTTTATTGAAAATCCTTGCTTGTTTTGTGGCATACTCGCGACGCACTCCTTTTCATCATCAATAGAATCAAAGTGTAGTCTTTGTCACAAATGGGTGGTGAAAGAGGGCGAAAATTAGGGCGTTATCCGAAAATTGTTTTACATTGAGGAAATCGTTTCCGGCTTGTGCCGGTAGCACTTGGGCGACCTGTTGGGTCTGCCAGGAGAACTGAATGAAATGGTCTAATCGTATTCAAATTATCACGGGTCAAACGTTGTTGCATATTGCTATGCATCTGCTGGTGATCGCTGCACTGATCTGGGGCTGGAAGCACAAAGCGCTGGTTGATGTCTGCAGTACGCTGGTGGCGATGTACGCACTGGTTTTTGTTGCCATGCTGGTGACACAGCGCATTGCCCGTTTACGTACTCTCGGCGATTATCTTGAAGAAGCGACCACCACTTACTACTTTGGCGCCGCCATGATGACACTGTTCCTGGTGTCGCGGATTTACCACAACAACCTGCTGCTGGCGTGTCTCGGCGTAGTGATGTTGCTGGGTCCGGCGCTGGTCTCGCTGCTGGCGAAAGAGCCACCGCGACGAATCGAAAACAAACGTAGTTAAGTTGAAGGCCACCGGAAGGTGGCCTTCCTGTTTTCAGGCGGTTAAGTTGTGTCAGGAAATGTGAGCTATCTCGCACACTTCTCTTAAAGCTGTTACACTCGCCCGCTTACGCATCGTAGTTTGCGCCCTTTTCACGCGTCAGCCCTGGCTGGCGTCACTATCCCTCTGAAAACTACACCGTGAATCACGGTCAGAGCGGACCGGAGTAAATCACTTAATGTCTTTTGACTCTCTCGGCCTGAGTGCCGATATTTTGCGCGCGGTCGCCGAACAAGGCTACAGCGAACCCACACCTATCCAGCGCCAGGCGATTCCTGTTGTGCTGGCAGGCCGCGATCTGCTGGCGAGCGCCCAGACCGGCACCGGCAAAACAGCCGGCTTTACCTTACCGATGTTACAAAAACTCTCTGCCACTGCCACGCCCATCCGCGGTCGTCGCCCGGTGCGCGCCCTGATCCTGACCCCAACCCGTGAACTCGCGGCGCAGGTTGGCGAAAACGTCAGCGACTACAGCAAATATCTCTCGCTGCGTTCCATGGTGGTGTTTGGTGGCGTCAGCATCAATCCACAGATGGTAAAACTGCGTGGCGGCGTCGATATCCTGGTGGCAACGCCTGGACGCCTGCTGGATCTGGCACAACAGAATGCGGTTGACCTGTCACAGGTCGAAATTCTGGTGCTGGATGAAGCGGACCGTATGCTGGATATGGGCTTTATCCACGACATCCGTCGCGTACTGGCGCGTCTGCCGGCTAAACGTCAGAACCTGCTGTTCTCTGCCACCTTCTCTGATGAGATCAAAGGCCTGGCTGAAAAACTGCTGACCAACCCGGAAATGATTGAAGTGGCTCGCCGCAACACCGCCTCCGAGCAGGTCGCGCAGCAGGTGGCTTTCGTTGATAAGAAGCGTAAGCGTGAATTGTTGTCGCAGCTGATTGGCGAAGGCAACTGGCAGCAGGTGCTGGTCTTCACCCGGACCAAACACGGCGCGAACCACCTTGCCGAGCAGCTGGGCAAAGATGGCATCTCCGCCGCCGCGATCCACGGTAACAAGAGCCAGGGTGCACGTACCCGCGCGCTGGCCGACTTTAAGTCAGGCGGAATTCGCGTCCTGGTTGCCACCGATATCGCGGCCCGTGGCCTGGATATCGAAGAGCTGCCACACGTCGTGAACTATGAGCTGCCTAACGTCGCCGAAGATTACGTTCACCGTATTGGCCGTACCGGCCGTGCGGCGGCGACAGGTGTCGCACTGTCGCTGGTTTGCGTCGATGAGCATAAACTGCTGCGTGATATCGAACGTCTGCTGAAGCGTGAAATCCCGCGTCTGGCCGTTGAAGGTTATGAACCCGATCCGAGCATCAAAGCGGAGCCGATCATCAACGGTCGTCAGCAGCAGTCTCGCGGCGGTGCAGGTGGCGGTGGCGGCGGCCGTGGTCGCAGCCAGGGCGGACAGGGTGCAGGCGCATCGCGCTCATCTTCATCCGGCGAAAAGCGTCCTCAGGCGCGTCGTCAGAGCCAGGCCGCTCCTCAGGGCGATAGGCCCGCAGCCCGTCCGCGTCGTCCGGCAGCAGCGAAGCGTACCGGAAACGTCTGAGTATGAGGGTTTTACTGGCACCGATGGAGGGCGTGCTGGATTCACTGGTGCGCCAGCTGTTATCGGAAGTAAACGACTACGATCTCTGCATCACTGAGTTTTTGCGCGTGGTCGATCAACTGCTGCCGGTAAAATCTTTCTACCGTCTCTGCCCCGAACTGCATAACGCCAGCCGCACGCCTTCCGGCACGCGGGTGCGTATGCAGCTGCTGGGGCAGCATCCCGAATGGTTAGCCGAAAACGCCGCACGTGCGGTGGAACTGGGCTCATGGGGTGTGGATCTCAACTGTGGTTGTCCTTCTAAACTGGTCAACGGCAGCGGAGGCGGCGCAACTCTTCTTAAAGATCCCGATCTGATCTATCGCGGCGCGAAAGCGATGCGTGAAGCGGTGCCTGCAGATTTGCCCGTAACGGTGAAAGTGCGGCTCGGCTGGGACTCCAGCGCCCGCAGTCTGGAGATTGCCGATGCGGTGCAACAGGCCGGTGCCAGCGAGCTGGTGGTGCATGGGCGGACCAAAGAAGAGGGCTATCGCGCAGAGGCGATCAACTGGCAGGCGATTGGCGACATTCGTCAGCGGCTGCGCATTCCGGTGATTGCCAATGGCGAAATCTGGGACTGGCAAAGCGCGCAACACTGTATGGCGGTAACCGGCTGCGATGCGGTGATGATTGGCCGTGGCGCACTGAACATCCCCAACCTGAGCCGGGTAGTGAAATATAACGAACCGCCGATGGCCTGGCCTGATGTGGTGCGGTTATTACAGAAATACAGCCGGCTGGAAAAGCAGGGCGATACCGGCCTCTACCACGTGGCGCGTATCAAACAGTGGCTCGGTTATCTGCGTAAAGCCTATGGCGAAGCCGATGGCTTATTCAGCGAAATCCGTGCGTTAAAATCGTCGGGCGACATTGCACAGGCGATTGATCGTCACGCGCATGTTCATGGTTTGTGATAAAAAATCAGGCGACCCTTTAGCGGCCTGACGGTATAGTGGGAAAAATTTCCTGGACCCCTTGCCTGCTATGTCTGACTCCGCTGTGTTGAGCAACAGCCAGCTCAACAAACGAATCCTCTCCGTTATTATCTTCACCTTCTTCTGCTATCTCTCTGTCGGACTGCCGCTGGCCGTGCTGCCAGGCTTCGTCAAAAATCATCTTGGCTTCAGCTCCTTTATCGCCGGACTGATTATCAGCATTCAATATTTTGCAACACTGCTCAGCCGTCCGCAGTCGGGCCGTCTGGCCGATCGCCTTGGGCCAAAGCGGGTGGTGATGCTGGGACTGCTCTGCTGCGGTATGAGCGGGGTGCTAACTATCGTAGCCGCACTGCTGAGCGGCTGGCCGTGGCTGAGTCTGGCGCTGCTGGCCATCGGGCGGCTGTTTCTCGGCGTGGGTGAAAGCTTCAGCAGCACCGGCTCTACCCTGTGGGGTATGAACATCGTCGGGCCAATGCAGACCGCGCGCGTGATCTCCTGGAACGGTGTTGCGACCTATCTGGCAATGGCCGTCGGTGCACCGCTGGGTGTGCTGCTGAACAGTGAATTTGGTATGAGTGGATTTGCCGGGCTGATTGCGCTGATGGGCGTGGCGGGCTATCTGATGGCCAGCCGCAAAGCGGCGGTGACGGTCAGTGTGGGCGAGCGCATTCCGTTTCACCGCGTCTTCTCCCGCGTCTGGCTCTATGGCCTGGCGCTGGGCTTCGGCACCATCGGTTTTGGCGTTATCGCCACCTTTATCACCCTCTATTTTGCCAGCCGCGACTGGCAGGGCGCGGCCTATGCGCTGACGCTGTTCAGCCTGGGGTTTGTGCTGGTGCGTCTGGGGTTTGGTCGCTTTATTACCCGTTTCGGCGGGCTGCGCGTGTCGCTCTTCTCATTCCTGCTGGAATGCCTGGGACTGCTGATTATCTGGCAGGCGGACAGCGCCTGGCTGGTAGGGGCGGGCGCATTCCTCACCGGCAGCGGATTTTCGCTGGTCTTTCCGGCGCTGGGCGTTGAGGCGGTTAAACGGGTTGAGCGCCAGGATCAGGGCTCTGCGCTGGGCACCTATTCCGCTTTTCTCGATCTGGGCCTGGGCTTAACCGGCCCGGTGGCGGGATTGCTTATCGGACACTGGGGGATGCAGTCAGTCTATCTGGCGGCGGCGTTGATGGTGCTGGGGGCGCTGCTGATTACCCTGCGGCTTTACTGGCAGCAGCGGCTTATCGCCTGAATGACGATAAGCCGCAGACCGTTAAAAATGGCTGAACACCCAGTAAAGCAGGGCAGAGAGCAGAACAGATACCGGCAGCGTTAAAATCCAGGCGACGGCCAGGTTACGCAGCGTCGAGAGCTGCAAGCCGGAACGGTTCGCCGCCATGGTGCCCGCTACGCCGGATGAGAGCACGTGAGTGGTGGAAACCGGTAAACCGAAACCGTCTGCCGCGCCAATGGTCATCATCGCCACCAGTTCGGCGCTGGCGCCCTGGGCATAGCTCAGATGGGTTTTACCGATCCGTTCTCCCACGGTGACCACAATCCGGCGCCAGCCGACCATGGTGCCCAGTCCCAGCGCAATCGCCACCACCACTTTCACCCACATCGGAATAAAGCGGGTGGCGCTGTCGAGTTCCGTTTTCACTGCCTTAAGGTTGCGTTCCGTCTCCTGCGGCAGTCTGACCTCAGCGCTCTGCAGATGCTTGATCGATTCTGACGCCAGATACATCTGGTTGCGGGTATTGGTCACCGCCTGAGCTGGAATGTTTTCCATTGAACCGTAACGACGAATCTCATCGCCGACTTCGCGCAGCGTCATCGCCAGCGCGGGCAGCACGTCGGGATTCATGCTGTTGCTGCCAACAAAGCCGGTCAGTACCTCACGGGCCGGTGGAGGATTGGCTGAGGCGGGTTGCAGCTGCAGCAGCTGATGGGCGGTCACTTCGTTCAGCGCCGCGACGCGCGGGATCTGATCGGGTGGCAGCGATCGATTCAGGGCGTAGGCGATCGGCATGGTGCCCACCAGGATCAGCATAATCAGCCCCATTCCTTTCTGACCATCGTTGGAGCCGTGCGCAAACGACACGCCGGTACAGGTCAGGATCAGCAGGCCGCGGATCCAGACCGGTGGCGGCTGATTGCTTTCCGGCGCCTGATAAAGCTGGCGATTGCGGATAAACAGTTTCATTACCCACAGCAGCAGCCCGGCGCAGACAAAGCCGACCACCGGCGACAGCAGCAGTGCATAGCCGACCTTCAGTGCCTGATCCCAGTCAACTCCGCTCAGACCGCTGCGTCCGTGCAGCATCGCATTGGCAACGCCGACGCCGATGATCGAGCCGATCAGCGTATGGGACGACGACGACGGCAGCCCTAAATACCAGGTGCCCAGGTTCCAGATAATCGCTGAGAAGAGCAGCGCATAGACCATGGCAAACCCGCTGCCGCTGCTGGCCTGCAGGATCAACTCCACCGGCAGCAGTGAGATAATGCCAAACGCCACCACGCCGCTGGAGAGCAGCACACCCAGAAAGTTACAGAAACCGGACCAGACCACCGCGACGCCGGGCGTCAGCGAATGGGTGTAGATCACGGTCGCCACGGCATTGGCGGTATCGTGAAAGCCATTCACGAACTCAAAGCCGAGCGCAATCAGCAGTGCCAGCCCCAGCAGAAAGAACGGCAGATAGCTGGTGACCGGCATATTGGTCTCTTCAACATCGCTGACCAGATTGAGGCCAGCGAACGCCAGTCCGGCAACCAGCAGAATAAAGAACAGCGGTTTACTGAAACGGCTATTTTTGCCGTTGAAATCGGGGCGACCTCGGGCTGATGAGGAGGAGAGACTGTTTTCGCTCATGGTGTACCTCTGGTGGCTGATGCCGGATGCTGATTTGCACCGGGTCAACGCAGTTTGATACGCGCTTTATATGACAGATTAATGATCGTCGGACGGGGCATTCTGAGCGGAGTGCGGGGAAAAACGCATAAACGCAGGCAATAAAAAAGCCAGCGACAGGCGCTGGCTTCTGAAAGCAGGGCGGCAATTACGAGCTGGTATTGGCCGCGGCTGCAGGGGCTGCTGGTGTTACCGGAGCGGCCGGTGCGGCTGGCTCAGTGGCCGGCTGCTGTGGCTGCGCGGCATCACTGTTTGCACCCTGAGAGGTGACTGGCGTCATTGGCTCTTCCTGTGGCACAGCCTGCGGGTTTTCCGGCATCGGAACTGGCGCAGTCTGGATGTTGTTCTCCACGCCGTTAACTTTTACTGGCATACCGGTACGGCCCTGAATCGCGCCATTAACCTGATCCTGATTGACGCTGGCATCAACCAGAACTTTGCTCACCGCCTGATTCAGCGTAATCGGCACCAGCTCACGCGAGTTGAACTGCTCTTCGGTGGTCGACAGCGGGTTATGCACTTCTACATACCGTGAACCGTCTGGCTCCACGGTCGCTTTTACCGGCTGATCAACAAACTGTACGCGCGTGCCGACCGGCACGTTCTGATACAGCCATTTGATATCGTCAGCGCGCAGACGCACACAACCATGGCTCACGCGCAGGCCGATACCGAAGTTGGCGTTGGTGCCGTGAATCGCATAGAGACGACCGATATAGAGCGCATACAGGCCCATCGGGTTATCCGGGCCTGGCGGGAAGACCGCTGGCAGGGTTTCACCGCGCGCCGCGTAATCCGCATGCATGCCTTTGGTTGGCGTCCAGGTCGGGCCATCTTTTTTACGTTCTACCGCTGTGGTCCAGTTAATCGGGGTATCTTTACCCAGTTCACCGATACCAATAGGCAACACCACCACGGTTTTGCTGCCTTTCGGATAGTAGTAAAGACGCATCTCCGCGCTGTTAATCACAATGCCTTCACGCGGTGCGTCTGGCAGGATCAGCTGCTGTGGGATGATCATTTTGCTGCCAGCCTTAGGCAGATAAACGTCAACGCCCGGATTGGCTTCCAGCATATTGCTGAGGCCCATCTGGTACTGCGCCGCAAAAGCTTCCAGCGGCAGTTTGCTGTCTTCAGGGACAGTAATTTCGATATTTTCGCCGATCAGACGGCTATTGGCCGGCGGTAACGGGTAAACCACAGCAAAGGCTGACTGGCTGAAGGCCGCCAGAGCCAGTGCGATTGAAGCGAAAGCGCGAATGATTTTCATATTTTACAATTCTTTATCGCCATATTTCAGGCTGTTCAGTGTGTCGAATTCATGCTGGCCAATGTGACCTGCTGCGCATTATATGTTCATTAATCTGACGTTGTGAATCGGGATTTTAACCTGTCTGCAATACTTTACGTAAATTCACCGCGGATGTTAGCGCATTTCCGTAAAGCAGGGAGCTAAAAATGGGGCTTTCCGGGGTTATCCCTGACTAAGGTTGCCACTGTGTTTGTTCGCCGCTGAGTTTGCGGTTCAGGAAAAAGGCGGCACTGATTAACGCCAGATGGGTCAGCGCCTGCGGCGTGTTGCCCAGCGCATGGCCGTGGCTGTCAAACTCCTCCGCGTAGAGGCCCAGTGGATTGGCGTAGCTCAGCAACTTTTCAAATTCAAAATGCGCTTCCTGAATCCGGCCCGCGCGCGCCAGACACTCGACATACCAGAAGGAGCAGGCTCCGAACGACCCTTCTGAGCCTTTCAGGCCATCGGCGGGCGTCTCATGCGTATTGTAACGGCGCACCATACCGTCGCTGACCAGATTGGTTTTGATCGCATCCAGCGTGGCAATCCAGTCCGGGTCGGTGGCTCCCACAAAACGCACCAGCGGCATCAGCAGCATTGAGGCGTCGAGATGTTCGCCATGACGGGTCGAAGAGAAGTGACCCCGCTCACTGTTCCAGAAGTTAGCCCAGATATCCTCGCGGATCTCCCGGCGCGCCCGATCCCAGCGTTCATAAGGCATCGGCAGCGATCGCTTCATGCCCAGACGCAGCGCGCGATCCATCGCCACCCAGCACATCAGACGCGAGTGCAGGAAATGTTCCGGTTCACCGCGCATCTCCCAGATACCGGCATCGGGCTGATCCCAGTTATCACACAGCCAGTCGATCATTTTGACAACATGTTCCCAGCCGCGCTGGGAGATCGCCTCACCATATTTATTGGCCAGATAGACCGCATCCATCAGCTCGCCATAGATGTCGAGCTGGGTCTGCTGCCAGGCGTCATTGCCGATGCGCACCGGACGGGAGTCGGCATAGCCGGAGAGATTCAGCAGCTCCATCTCGTGCAGTTCGGTGCCGCTGTCCAGCCGGTACATGACCTGCAGGCGCATCTCATCGTGATGGCTGTTTTCAACGCAGCGACCAACCCAGTGGGTAAAGTGTTTGGCTTCATCGATATAGCCCAGCCGCATCAGGGCATACATGCTGAACGAGGCGTCACGGATCCAGGAGGCGCGATAGTCCCAGTTGCGTTCACCGCCCAGCTCTTCGGGCAGGCCAAAGGTCGCTGCCGCCGCAATAGAGCCGTGCTGATGTGAGGTCAGCAGTTTGAGGACCAGCGCCGAACGCTGCACCATTTCGCGCCAGCGTCCCTGATAGTTACTGTGGGCGCTCCAGCGTCGCCAGTAGTTCAGCGTCTCTTCAAAGCAGTGTTCGGTGGTCAGCGCTTCGATATGCGCATCATCCACGCTGCCAAATTCAAACTGCGCATGTTCACCGGGTTGTAACGTGAAGAGGGCGGTCGCGCTCTCATCCTCCAGCGTCATCGCCACGCTGGCGGCGAGGCGCAGCGACGGCTGGCCCTCGGCATGAAAATCGATACAGCCGTTGTGCGCCTCTGCACGGGTCTGCGCCCGGGCGTAGTCGTGACGCGGTGAACAGCGCAGGCTAAAGGTCGCGCTGCCGCGAACCATTTTGACCCGCCGGATCAGACGCGGCAGCTTGTCCTTGTCATCACAAATCGGCATGTAGTCGGTGATCTCCGCCACGCCTTCATCATCCAGCCAGCGGGTCTGCAGGATGTTGGTATCGGGCAGGTAGAGCTGCTGACGTCGCGCATTGGGCCAGTCAGGGGCCAGGGAGAAAAGCCCGGCATCATCGCTGTCGAGCAGGGCGGCAAAGACCGACGGGCTGTCGAGTTCCGGCCAGCAGAGATAATCAATGGTGCCATCATTCGCGACCAGTGCGCAGGTGCGCAAATCTCCGATCACGCCATGGTCTTCAATCTTACGTTTTACCTTACTCATCCTCATCTCCCTGTCAGTGTCCATCCTAACTATAGCTGAGCCATCTGATGCGGCTTCGTTTGGGCACAGATGGTTAACGTACGGTTGAATGAGGCAGGGAAGGGGTGAGGGCGGGTGAGACATGGGAAATCGCCAGCAGGGTCGCCTGGCGCTGCTCAGCGTCGGCGACCCTTACCACCGGTCAGCTCACTCTCATAGACGATGGCGTCTGCTGGCGAATCCGTGGTTCATTTATTCCTGATCGGCACGACGATTGTGCCAGCGGCGGATCACCCAGCGCAGCGCAAAGGCGAATACCACTGCGCCGACCAGCCACAGCAGATGCTTCAGATGCTGGTCGAGTTTATGCAGCCACGGCGCGATGATACCGCCCGCGAAATAACCCAGCGTGACAAAAATCAGCGCCCAGATGGCTGCCCCGATGACGTTAAGAATAAAAAACTTCATCGGATTGAGGCGGCTGGCCCCGATGATGATTGGGCCAATCAGTCGAAAGCCATACATAAAGCGCACGCCAATCACAAACAGGCTGGGACGGCGTTTAATCAGGCGGTTCGCCTTGACCACTTTATCCTGATGCTTTTTAAAGCGGCGCAGGATCTGCGTGCCCCAGCGGCGACCGACCCAGTAGAGCAGTTGATCGCCGACAATACCACCACCCATCGCGGCCAGCACCACTCCCACATAATGCAGCAGCCCCTCATGCGCGGCGACGCCGCCCAGCAACGTAAATGTTTCCCCCTCGGCGATACAACCAATAAAAAGTGCCAGATAACCGTACTGCGTAATTAATGCGTTGATATCCAGATGCAAAATGACCCTCCCTGTTCAGTGACTGTTTCTTCAAGTCTATACGCGATTTGGCTTCGCTTCCGCCCGTGCCTCACGGGTCCGTTTATTTATGCTGTTTTTTTGTCCGGTCACCACGAAAGTTTCGCTGCCGTTTATACTTGAGAGGACGCTGCCCCCAAAGACGGATGCATCATCGGGCGGCCCACTGCATCAGAGGAGTGAATCTATGAATCATGTCTGGGGTCTGCTGGCGCATCCGAATCAGGAAATGCGTCATATCAAGCAAGAGAATGAGAGCGTATCGCACCATTACACCCACCATGTTCTGCTGATGGCGGCGATTCCGGTGATCTGCGCCTTTATCGGCACAACTCAGCTGGGCTGGAATCTGGGCGAGGGGCAATATGTGCAACTCAACCTGTTGACCGGGATTGGGCTTGGCATTCTGTTCTATCTGATTATTCTGGGTGGCGTCGCGGTAATGGGACGCGTGATTCACTGGATGGCACGTGATTATCCGCATCGCCCCGGCGTACAGCGCTGTACGGTGTTTGCGGGCTATGTGGCCACGCCGCTGTTTCTCAGCGGGCTGGTGGCACTCTATCCACTGGTCTGGCTCTGCGTGCTGGCGGGCGCCCTGGCGCTACTCTACACCGGCTATCTGCTCTATATCGGTATTCCACTGTTTCTTAATATCGACCGCGAAGAGAGTCTGCGTTTTTCCGGTTCAACGCTGGCCATCGGCGTGCTGGTATTTGAAGTATTACTGGCATTAACCGTGGTGCTGTGGGGATATGGACCGCATCTGTTCTGACCGACCGCTGCCGCCGCTCTGGCGGCAGTTCTCTTTTTACGCCCGGAAACACTCTCACCAGGAAATTTCTTAACCTTACGGGTATGATATCGCCGCCAGCCCGCGCTCCGACCTCACTGAAGCGGGCGGCCTGTGTCGGTCTGACACAGTACATATTCATAACCGGGTTTTTTCTACGATGCCTGCAAAAATTCGTTCCACCCTGCTTTCGCTGGCGCTGCTCGTTTCAGGGCAGATAGTTTCACTTCCGGCGCAGGCGACGACGTCGCTGTCGCAACTGGCGCCGATTGCTCAGCCGCAGATCGCCTCTGGCAGTGCGATGATTGTCGATCTCACGACCAATAAAGTGCTGTTTTCCAGCCACCCTGATCGGGTCAGGCCCATTGCCTCCATCACCAAGCTGATGACTGCTATGGTGGTGCTGGATGCGCATCTGCCGATGAACGAGATGATAACCGTGGATGTCAGCCAGACGCCGGAAATGCGGGGTGTCTTCTCACGCGTTAAGCTCAACAGCCAGATCAGCCGCCGGAATATGCTGCTGCTGGCGCTGATGTCCTCGGAAAACCGCGCCGCCGCCAGCCTGGCTCATGCTTATCCGGGCGGCTATAACGCCTTTATCCGGGCGATGAACGCGAAAGCACGGTCACTGGGCATGAAACAGACCCGCTACGTGGAGCCAACCGGCCTGTCGACGCAAAACGTCTCCAGCGCCCAGGATCTGGTTAAATTACTCAAAGCAACGCGGGAATATCCGCTGCTTGGCGCGCTCAGCACCACTAAAGAGGAGACGGCAGTGTTTGCCCATCCGAGCTATGCGCTGCCGTTCCGCAACACCAACCATCTGGTCTATAAAGATGACTGGCACATTCAGCTGACTAAAACCGGCTACACCGATGAGGCGGGCCACTGCCTGGTGATGCGCACCATGATTAATAATCGTCCGGTGGCGCTGGTGGTGCTGGATGCCTTTGGAAAATATACCCACTTCGCCGACGCTAACCGTCTGCGCAGCTGGATTGAGACCGGTAAAGCGGCGCCGGTGCCGGCTGCCGCACTGGCCTATAAAAAGCAGAAATCGGGCCAGGTTGCCAGTAATGGGGCCAGCAGCGCCGACGTTGAGTAGAAAACAGCCGGTGTTGCGCGCTGCGGACACTGGCATTATCTGCAGGCTGAGCGGGTATCCGGGATGATGCAGGCAGAGGCGTACAGCGATTTTCACGCCTCTGTCTGCACCGAATTAGCCCGAAAAATGCCCGTGATTCCTATATTGCCATCCCTTGCAAAGCCCTACACTACGCGCGACTGGCGAGGGACGATCGCCTGATTTAAGCTGCCGGAATCTTACTCATATGTTTAAGCTACGATCCTTTTTTGCATTGTTAATGCTGGCGCTGGTGGCGTTTGCCCCGGCGCTGACGCTGGCCGCGGATGATAAGGCCACTGCTGCTCAGGAACAGGATGCGCCGCCGAAGCTGAATGCTGCGGTTGAACTGCCGAAAATGCAGAAGATCCTCGATAAAATTAAAAGTCAGGTCTCCGTTGATGCTGGCGAAAACAAGCTGACTCAGCTGAATGAAATGGCGCTTGAGCTCTCAGGCAGTGCCGACACGCTGGGCCAGGCGCTGCTCCCCGATCGCCAGCAACTGGAAGCCCAGTTGCAGGTTCTGGGGCCGGCACCTAAAGCCGACAGCGGCGTAAAAGAGACGTCGGAAGTGACGCGCAAGCGTAACGCGCTGGAGAGTCAGAAAAGCAAACTCGACGACCAGATCAAACAGGCCGAAGGCATTAAAAATGGCGCGCTGATGCTCTCCTCGCAGATTGTTAACCTGCGCCGCGATCAGCTGAAAAGCCAGCTGGCGCTGAACTCCGGCACCATTCTGGGGCCGCGCTTCTGGTCACCGCTGCTCAATAGTCAGGATCTGGATGGCGAGAAAATCGGTGAATTCCTGCAGGAGTTGCAGGACACTGCGGCACTTTCATGGGAGCCGGGCTGGCGCGTGGGCAGTGTCTTCTGGCTGCTGGCTGCGATGCTGGTAATGACGGCTGGCCGTCGTTACAGCGAAGAGTTTCTGGCCTGGATCAGCATTCACAAACTGCCGGAAGGGAAGCTGCGCCGCAGTTTCCTGGCGGCAGCGATAGCCCTGACCACCCTGGTGGCTGTCGTCCTCACCTTTAACTTTATCGCCCTGGCCTTTACCCGCCGTGATGAGGTTTCTGAAAACGTTCAGGACTTTGTGGATCAACTGGTTCGGCTCAGTGTCTTTTGTGGCCTGATTGCCGGACTGGGACGCGCTTTCCTCTCTACCCGTCGCCCCAGCTGGCGTTTACCGACCATCTCCAATGAAGTGGCGATGGCGTTAAAACCGTTTCCACCGATTACCGCCGTGCTGGTCTTTATCTTCCAGACGGTCGAAGCGTTTAACTACAGCGTCGGCACCAGCCTGAATACCACCATTTTTGCCAACGGGCTGACGGCACTGCTGATTGGTACTACCGCGCTGGCGATCAGCATGCGCACCAACCGGGTTCGTCGCCGTATGACCCAGGCGGGCACACCACCAGAGGCTCGCTCTACGCTGGTGGGACTGATCCAGATGGGCCTGACGCTGACCGGCATCGCCATTCTGGTGTCGCTGCTCATCGGTTACGTCACGCTGGCGCGGTTCCTGAGTTATGAAGTGATCTGGTGCGGCCTGCTGTTTGGTTCGTTCTACTTCCTCAGTCATCTGCTCAACGATGGCTGTGAGAGCCTGTTCTCGACCAGTAACGCAACCGGTCGCCGTATTCAGAGTTCGCTTAACATCAATGAGCGTCATCTGCAGCAAACGGCTACGTTGCTGACGGCCATCGGTAAAACCTTCCTGGTGCTGGTTGTGGCGCTGGCGCTGGTCAACGGGACCTTTGCCTCTTCAACGCCGATTGAGCTGCTGCAAAAAGTGATTGAGTTCTGGGGCGGTAAAGGGCTTGAATCCCTGAATATCGTCCCGGCGCATATGGTGAATGCGATTATCTGCCTGATCGTCGGCATCTATGTGCTGCGAACGGTGCGCCGCTGGCTCGACACTGATTTTCTGCCGAAAACCACCATGGATGTGGGCATGCGGGTGTCGCTGGTGACGCTGTTCAGCAACATCGGTTATGTACTGGTCATCCTGCTGACGTTGTCGATCATGGGTCTGCAGTGGAATAAGCTGGCCTGGATCGTCAGTGCCTTGTCGGTAGGTATCGGTTTTGGCTTACAGGAGATTGTGAAGAATTTTATCTCGGGGCTGATTCTGTTGACCGAGCGGCCAGTGAAGGTTGGCGATCTGGTGAGCATCAGCGGTATCGAAGGGGATATCCGCCGGATTAACGTGCGCGCTACCGAGATCCAGCTGGGCGATAAATCCACGGTGATTGTGCCAAACTCGCAGTTTATCTCGCAGAACGTGCGAAATGCCACCATGGGTAATGCGCAGGGGGTGGTCACGATTACGCTGACGTTCCCGCTCGACATCGATCCGGCGAAAGTGCGCGATATCCTGCTGGAGGTCTACAACGAAAATGAACGCATTCTGGAGACGCCAGAGCCATCCGTTTCGTTTAAAGATCTGACTCAGCAGGGAATTATACTGAGCGTCACCGGTAACGTGGCGGGTCAGCGCCAGATCGCAGGGGCGAAGAGCGACCTGCTGTTCGATATTCTGACGCGTCTGCGTAAAGAGGGCATTCTGCTCTCCACACCGCAAACCATGATTATCGAGCGCCGTCAGCAGATGGCGGGTGCGGAGCCGGTCCCCGAAGAGAAGCTGGTTTAGGTGTGAAAGGGTCGACTGCTGTCTAATGCTGATCAGTTAAGATCAGATTTGTAAAGGCTGCCACGGTCAAACGTGGCAGCTTTTTTTCTGGGCGAGCGAGCAGCAGCGGCGCTCAGGCCTTCACTATCGTGCCCTTTTTAACAATACACACTGAAGTTTCAGAGCAGGCTGGGGCCGGGCAGGGGCAGGTAATCCGCAGCGCTGAACAGAATGAGTCTGCCAGGAGAGCCCGCAGGACGCGGGCGAAAGGCGGGGCGGCACAGGATGTGCCATCCCCGGCGGTCCGTCAGGCAGGCGAATGAAGTGAAGGAACCGCGCAGCGGCGCGAGGACCGCCAGCCCCTGCCCGGCACCAGACTGCGTTATCCCCTGTCGCTTAACTGACTGCCATTAGACTTTTGTCGGCCTTTTTCATATTCAAACGCTGGCTTCTCAGCCCGTTCACACTTCGCTTTCTACAGGGATTCAACGCGCTACAGGGATTCAACGCGGCTGGTGCGCTGCCCGTCGCGGCTCACCGAGCGAATTGCCACCGCACCGCTGACCTGCGGCGGTCTGGTGGCATCGTAGCGCTGCCAGTTTGTGCCCTTGTCCAGGCTGTACTCCAGCGTAACGCCCGGTAAGGCCACGTTCATCGACAGGATGCCATCAACGATTCTGGCTCCCGGCACTGGCAGGCGATAATCGATACCCGCCTTATCCAGCTTCGCCAGTTCCCGCTGTCCCAGCAGATTGGCAAATCGCTGCCAGTCATTCAGGCGTGCCTGCAGATCGACGAGATGGGTTTTACCCCCCCGCATACTCCTGACCCGCCTTGTAATCCTGCTCCCAGCTGGCGCGGTGCCAGCTTCGTTCCGCTACTGCAAACAGGCGAGGGTAGATCATGTGCTCCATTTGAGCATCAGTGCGCACCGTTTCGCTCCACAGCTGGGCCGAAATGCCGTAAGCACCGCTCCAGGGCTTCTCTGATTTGGCGCTGAAAAAGTTGCCATCGCGATCCACCGAGGTTTCAGCATTCTGCGGCAGGTTATCCGGCGCGAAGCCAAAGATTTTGCGCTCGTCGTTGAAGCGCGTGCCCCAGTAATAGCCGCGTTCCAGCGGGTTAACTTCATACGGAAAATCCAGATAGAGATAGTCGGGGCTGGAGATCACCACGTCGTAGCCTTTCTGTGACCAGTCGCTGGCTGTGTCAAAACCGCCCCAATAGAGGGTGTCCCAGAAGTTGACCGCGACGCGCGGTGTGGCAAAGGCTGCTGAATCTTTGGCATGTTTTAAACCATCCTGCCAGGCCTGCATTTTGCCAATACCTTGCCGGTTAACAATGTCACTGACGGTCAGGGCAAAGTAGCTCGGCAGGTGCGCCAGATCTTCTACTTTGCCGCTCTTCACCAGCGCCTGACAAACCTGCGATTTCGCCCACGGCAGATCTTCTTTACTCCAGTCGCGCAGACCGGTGCCCGGTTTAGGGTCGCGTTTATCCGAGTAGCCAGCACCCAGCCGGATATTCTTCGCTTCGTCACCGCCAAAATGCCAGACGCCGAGCGGCTGTCCCGCTTCCCGGTGCATCGCCTGAACTTCACCGATCACTTTATCGACAAACCGCTGAGAACCCGCAATGCAGGGATTGAGATAGCTGGTGCGATCATAGAGCTGCACCGAGGTGGTATTGGAGTCGTCGGTGGGATCGATCAGGCGATACGCACTGGCCTGTTCAGATTGTCCCTCCTTCATCAGTCGCTGATAGCGCGCTTCCATGGCGATGACGGCGGCACGGGCATGGGCGGGCATATCAATTTCCGGGATCACCTGGATGTGACGGGCCTGCGCATACTTCACAATCTCGATGTAGTCGGCACGACTGAAATAGCCGCTGCCGTTGTTATCGCTGAACGGACCGGAACCGAGCTGCGGCAGCAGGCAGCGCTGTTCGCTCAGGTCATGGCAGCGTTTAGCCCCCACGTCAGTCAATTCCGGTAAGCCGGGAATCTCAATCCGCCAGCCCTCATCGTCACTAAGGTGAAAGTGGAAGCGGTTCATCTTCCAGGCCGCCATCTGATCAAGCAGCCGCATGACCGCCTGTTTACTGTGAAAGTTGCGGGCAACGTCGAGAAACGCGCCGCGATAGGCAAAGCGGGGCGAGTCATGGGCTTCCAGCGTGGCAATACGCGGCGCGCCTTCTGTAGGGATCAGCGAGAGAATCGACATCAGACCGTAGAACGCACCGGCAGCATCGTAGCCCACCACAATGGCGCGGCGGGGAGTGATATCCAGATCGTATGCGCCCGGTTTAGCCTTTTTCCCGCTGAAATGATCCGGTTTGATCTGCGTCTTAATAGCAAATCCGGCAGGATCTTCTTTCAGGCCAAGCAGGGCCAGACGCTGCTTCACCGCCTCACCGGTTTCACGGGTCAGCCCGGTCAGAGACAGACTGACGCCACGGCTGAGATCGGCATCCTGCGGACGCAGTTTCACCTCAAGCGGCGTGGGTGTGATTTGACCGCGCAGCGCGGAAGCGGGCAGGGTGGCAACGTCGCTGTTTTTATCAAACCGGCTGGCGGGTTGCATCAGGATATTCCGGTCATCGGCACTGCGTCGCCAGTTATCCCCCAACGGCAACACAAACTGGCTGGGATCTTCATGATCGGTGCTGGCAATAATTTTGGGGGTGGCCTGCCCGGACGTCACATACCAGCGCGGCATCACATCCGTGGCAAACAGCTGCCAGTATTCGTTAACGATCGGAATCTGCACCGATTCGCCCGCGCTAATGCCGGTGAACCTCTCAGTCGGCTCCAGTCGGGTCAGGTCGCCGACCAGATGGGTCATTTTGAACTGTTCGTTATCGACCCGCAGCGTCTGGTGGACGTTGCTCATGTAGATTGCCCAGTGTTTATCGGTCAGGGCAGGGCCGTTATTGGTCAGGGTAATGGTGGCGCGATTGCAGGCGGCATAGTCGGCACCCAGCGCAGCGCAGTCGGTGCCATGCAGGGCGGCCTGATTATCGTTCACCTGATAAGTGACGCCAAACTGGCTGATCTGATTCACTACCTGCTGCGCTGACGAGCTGGCGTGGCCTGTGGCTGCAGCGCCCAGCAGAGTGAGCGCGATAAAGCTTAACTTAAACATATTGATTCATCCTTGCTGCTGAAGAGATATCCGGGAGTCTGCAGGGCGTCAGAACAGCGTAAACGGCACGATAACCATAAATTTGATGTCCTTCTCGTCCTGAAAAATGTTGCCGTAACCGCCGCTGTAACTGGGCAGATTGCTGTGATTGTCGTAGCGGGTGTAATGCAGTTTAAACAGGGTATCTTTGGCGCGGCCCTGCTGGATTTGATAGATCAGATCAAGGTTCCAGGCGGACTCTTTCAGCCGCTGGCTCTGGTCAACGGTGAGCAGCGTGGCGGGTCTGGCATCCCAGCCCCAGACGTACGATGCGCCCACTTTCCATCCCGCCAGTTGCCACGGCGTTAAGTCGAGCATCGCCCCGGCAAAGATCGCTTTTTCGCCATTGGCGTTCCAGTCGGAACGGGCATCCCACCAGATATCCAGTCGTCCATTGGAACTGGCGTAGCCTGGCGTCATGCGCTGCAGGAAGAAGCCCTGATTCCCCTCTGCTTTGACCCAGCTGCCTTCGAGTCGCAGATCAACCGGGCCGACGGTATAGCCGACCGTGATCGCCTGTAACCAGGCCAGGCCGTCATAGACATCACGCGGATTAGCGGCACCACCCGCTACTTTGTCGTGTGCGCCGTAAAACTGATAGCTGGTGTAGAGTGCATTGCCGCCGGGCGTGGCTGACCACGAGGCTTTGGCAAAATATTGATCCATATAATCCGCCGCCTGGCCAAATGCGCCCTCAAGCACCAGGTTATTCCTGAAGTCATATTTCATGCCGAACGAATGCAGGTAGCTGACAGGCGTTTTGCCATCAGCCTGACGAAAATCATATAAGTCACGATACCAGGGCGCTTTATATTTGTCGCTCCACATCCAGGAGAGCGATAATGCACCAGCCTGCTGGAAATCATACAGCGCACCAATTTCGAAGCCGCGATAGGTTCCGGGTAAAAAACTCCAGTGTGGCGCAATAATTGTCTGGCCGGTTGGCTGAATATAACCGGCACGCAACCAGTAATCGTTATATTTTAATTTCAGTGCGGCTTTATAAACAGAAGCACCGCCGCTGTCGCCATTCCACTTTTCATCCCAGCGGGTACGCGCCTTGCTGAAGCCAATTTCATTGGGTGCGGCGGGGCCGCTGTTGGAAAGCTCAGCAGCACCGAAAATGGCGAGGTCCAGACCAATCCACTCTCCGGCATAGCCTGACTGATAGTCGAGATTACTGTTGAGCGAGGCATGATGTAAATTAGCCCGATACTGCCCCTGATATTCACTGGCGGGATCGGTGTCTCTGCGAACTCGCTGACGCTGCCAGTAAAAAACATTACCTTTCAGCGATGAGTCCTCAATAAATCCGCTGGCGTAGGCCGCTGATGAACTTATTGCAGTTAACGCTATTAATGCGGTGGCTATTTCAATTAACGCTAACGCGTAATAAATTTTTCGCATGATCATTCCTCCCTGAATGCAATCCGGATAATTAAGCAGAATATTATTATTGTGGCGGTACTCTATTTTTCGCGACGCGAATTATCAATTAGCAGCGTGGTGATTTGTGAACTATTGCGCAGAACCCGATGAGATAAAATAAAGCAGGTGCAATATGGGAGGGGAGATTAATATTTTGATGAAGATGTTAGCTATTGGCAGGACTGTTGCAATGGGAAGCTGGTGGTGCGAACTGGCCTCCCGGTTGTGTGACAATCAACCTGCTCAGATAAGCAGGCTGATCGATAAGGCGATTAAACCTGCTTCACCGCCCATCCCTTTTGCTTACTGGTTTTGCCAATCCCAGGGTTGAAGCTGTTAGTGGGATCGAGCTGGCGATAGAACGCCGCCAGCTGCGGTTTGGCCTGATAGAGATGTCCGACATTATGTTCAGCGGGATATTCAGCACCCCGCGCCTGAAGAATCTCCAGCATCTGCGCTTTGAGCGCATGCACATCGACCCCTTTTCTGACGATGTAATCCTGATGAAACACATGACAGAAGAAGTGGCCATAGTAGAGACGATGGCTCAGCGAGGCGCGGATCTCATCGGGCAGGGTTTCGAACCAGTCCGCATCGTTACGACGCAGGGCGATATCCAGCGCCAGAATGTCCTCGACCTCATCAGAATGCACCGCGTGGTAGCGCACCGCCGCACCCGCCGCTGCAAAGCGATGCAGAAAGGCATGCGCACCTTCTTTGCCTTCACACTCGAAGAATTCGCCACCGCCTTCACGGAAGTAGTCGCGCAGATAGTTACGCGCTTCCGCCACGCCGTCGCCAGACATCTTCAGCATCAGATGGTGTTCATATTTGTCGCGATACTGCTTCATGCGTTTCGGCAGATGCGCCGGGAACAGTTTACTCAGGCGCTGCAACAGGCGATCGCTGAAGTGCGGTTTAACGAAGGAGAGTTTGCTCAGCCTGGCATCAACCCGCCCCTTCAGCGTGAAAAACAGCGGCATCTTGTCGGTGCCCAGCTTGTCGATCATCAGGAAGGTATCTTTGCCGTAGACTTCCGCAATGTCATAGATGTCGCGGTGCATATATTCGCCCGCCACCGGCAGATGGGTGAAATGCGCCAGCATGTGACGGCGAATATCGCTGAGAACACCGGGCTCGTTGGTGCCGATGTAAAACACCTGCTGCTGCGGTTCGCTGGCGAAGGTATCGAGTCGCACCGCGAAGACCGCCAGCTTCCCGGCACAACCGGAGGCTTCAAACAGGCGACGCGCATCGGCGTTATAGCGGGCGGGCGTATCCGCATCCACTTCACGAACCCGGTCGGCATATTCATGATCGGAGGCGTGACGGCCATCGTGCTGCACATCTTTGGGCTGCCAGCGGTCGTCATCCAGTCGCCCCAGAATCTCTTCCGGTGACGTCCCAAGATCGATACCGAGATGGTTCACCAGCTTCAGTTTTCCCTGCGCATCAATCTGGGCAAACAGCGCCATTTCACTGTAGGCCGGGCCGCGCTTGATCAGCGATCCGCCGGAGTTATTACAGATGCCGCCCAGCACCGAGGCACCAATACAGGAGGAGCCAATCACCGAGTGGGGTTCACGCCCCAGCGGCTTTAGCGCTTTTTCCAGCTGGTAGAGTGTGCTGCCGGGGAACGCCAGCACCTGCTGGCCTTCGTCGATCAGCTGAAGCTTGTCCAGCCGCAGGGTGCTGACAATCACCAGCGGACGATCGTAATCGTCGCCATGCGGCGTCGAGCCTTCGGTCAGGCCGGTATTCGCCGCCTGCATCAGGATAATGACATCGCCATTTACCAGCGTTTGCAGTACCCGCCAGAGCTCCAGCAGCGTACCGGGAAACGCCACCGCCAGCGCCTCGCCTTCGCCGGAGCGAAAGCCTTTGCGATAGCGCGCGGTCTGTTCAGGTTCAGTCAGCAGATGGGTAGGGCCGACCAGGCGGCGCAGGTCAGAAAGCAGGGCAGAGGTTTGTATCATGAGCAATTCCCTTGTCTTATCAGTGCGTCCTAACTGTAGCACGTCAACTCACCTCAACGCAGTGTGACAGCGGCAGCTACCTGCTATTCTCATCTTGTGGCACACTGCCGCCTGTTTATTCGATATTGCGCAGTTACTTAAGAGAACCCAACCTGATGAAATGGATTTACTCTGTTAGTCTCGCTGTCTCCCTCGCGATGCAACCGGCATTGGCTGAGACAGTGCCAGGTAACCACCCGATGACCGAACAGGCGCGGGATGCCTTCGTCAACCAACTGCTTAAAAAAATGACGCTGGACGAGAAGATCGGCCAGCTGCGTTTAATCAGCGTCGGACCTGATAATCCGAAAGAAGTGATTCGCGACATGATTCAGAAGAGTCAGGTTGGCGCGATTTTTAATACCGTAACCCGTCAGGATATCCGCGCGATGCAGGATCAGGCGATGCAGCTCAGCCGCCTGAAGATCCCGCTGTTTTTCGCCTACGACGTTATTCATGGTCAGCGCACCATTTTCCCGATTCCTTTGGCGCTGGCGTCGAGCTGGGATCTGGATGCGGTGAAAGAGGTGGGGCGCGTCTCTGCCTATGAAGCGGCCGACGATGGCCTGAACATGACCTGGGCGCCGATGGTGGATGTCAGCCGTGAACCGCGCTGGGGCCGTGGCTCTGAAGGTTTCGGTGAGGATACGTATCTCACCAGCGAAATGGGTCGCAGCATGGTGCAGTCGATGCAGGGCAAAAGTGCTGCCGATCGCTACAGCGTGATGACCAGCGTGAAGCACTTCGCGCTCTACGGCGCAGTGGAAGGCGGACGCGATTACAACACCGTGGACATGAGCCCGCAGCGCATGTTCCAGGACTATCTGCCGCCCTATAAAGCTTCACTGGATGCAGGCAGCGGCGGCGTGATGGTGGCACTGAACTCGATCAATGGCGTGCCCGCCACGGCGGACAGCTGGCTGCTGAAAGATCTGCTGCGCGATAAGTGGAAGTTCAAAGGCATTACCATCAGCGACCACGGCGCAATCAAAGAGCTGATCAAGCATGGCGTCGCCAGCGATCCGCAGGAAGCGGTACGCATCGCCCTGAAGTCGGGCGTCGATATGAGCATGAGCGACGAATATTACAGCAAGTATTTGCCCGCTCTGGTGAAGAGCGGCGACGTCACCATGGCGGAGATTGACGATGCGGCGCGCCATGTGCTCAACGTCAAATATGATATGGGCCTGTTTAACGATCCCTACAGCCATTTAGGTCCGAAAGAGAGCGATCCGCAGGACACCAATGCGGAAAGCCGTCTGCACCGGGCTGAAGCGCGCGACGTCGCGCGTAAAAGCATCGTGTTGCTGAAAAACCGCCTGGAAACGCTGCCGCTGAAAAAATCGGGCACCATTGCCCTGATTGGTCCGCTGGCAGACAGCCAGCGCGACATTATGGGCAGCTGGTCCGCCGCTGGCGTGGCGAAGCAATCCGTTTCGCTGCTGCAGGGCATGCGCAATGCCACCGAAGGCAAGGCTACGCTGCTCTATGAGAAGGGCGCCAACGTCACCGACAATAAAGGGATTCAGGACTTCCTGAACCTCTATGAGCAGGCGGTTTCCGTGGATACGCGTTCACCGCAGCAGTTGATTGATGACGCGGTCGCCAAAGCGAAACAGGCCGATGTGGTAGTTGCCGTCGTGGGCGAAGCGCAGGGTATGGCGCACGAAGCCTCCAGCCGCAGCGACCTGGTGATCCCGCCGAGCCAGCAGAAGCTGTTAGCGGCACTGAAAGCCACCGGTAAGCCGCTGGTGATTGTGCTGATGAACGGACGCCCGCTGTCAGTGGTGAATGAAGATCGGATGGCCGATGCGATGCTGGAAACCTGGTTCAGCGGCACCGAAGGCGGCAACGCCATCGCCGATGTGCTGTTCGGCGACTACAACCCGTCGGGCAAACTGCCGGTTTCCTTCCCGCGTTCAGTGGGTCAGATTCCGATCTATTACAACCATCTGCCAACCGGTCGTCCTTACAACTTTGCTAAGCCGAACAAATACACGTCGCACTACTACGACGCGGCTAATGGCCCGCTCTATCCGTTTGGTTACGGCCTGAGCTATACCACTTTCACCGTGTCGCCGGTAAAAATGTCCTCACCGACCATGCCGCGTAACGGCAGCATTGAAGCCAGCGTGACCGTGACCAACAGCGGTAAACGCGATGGCGCGACGGTGGTGCAGATGTACCTCAACGATCCGGTCGCTTCCATCAGCCGTCCGGTGCAGGAGCTGCGTGGCTTTAAGCGCATCATGCTGAAAGCAGGCGAGTCGCAAACCGTGACCTTTAAAATCGACGTGGATGCGCTGAAGTTCTGGAACCAGCAGATGAAGCATGTTGCAGAACCCGGCAAATTCAACGTGATGATTGGACTCGATTCCGTTCGTACCGAGGATGGGCAGTTCAACTATTTATAACCGTCAGCCTTTCCCCTGACGTCAGGGGAAGGTGATGCGGCGCGTCGTTAGCGTCCTGCTACGGCGCGCCGCGTCATATCCACTATCAGAGCCATCATGATTAATCTGCGTGACCGCATTCAGCAGCAGGTATTCCGCCTTAACGGCCTGTCGATGAATGAATTTGACCTCTCTCAACCGCCTGGCGATCCCGGCCTGTTTGGCCCGGACAGCGTGATCTGGCGCGTCCACGGTGACTTTACCTCAATGATGTGCGGCGGGATCAGCGCGCTGCTGTTGCAGATGCTGCATCCGGCGGCACTGGCGGGCGTCTGGGATCACTCCAATTTCCGTGAAGATATGATGGGCCGCCTGCGGCGCACCAGTCAGTTTATCGCGGTGACCACCTACGGTAATTCGCAGGATGCACAGACGCTGATTGACCGGGTGAAACGCATTCACCTGAAAGTCAGCGGCGTTGATAGCGAAGGCAAACCCTATGCCGCCAGCGATCCGCATCTGCTGACCTGGGTGCATGTGGCGGAGACCAGCCGTTTTCTGGCCGCCCATCTGCGCTACAAAAATCCACACCTCAGCCGCGCCGAGCAGGATCAGTACTATCAGGAGGCGGCGCAGGTTGCCGAAGCGCTGGGGGCGGAGAAGGTACCGAAAAGCGTTGTTGATGTTGCGGATTATCTGCAACAGATGCGTTCAGAGCTGCGCTTTGATCATCGCACTGCCGAAGTGACACGATTGCTGATGAATGCCCCCGCACCCAGCTGGCAGGCAAAACCGGTGATGAAAATCATGCTGAAGTCGGGGTTCGGGCTGATGCCAGCCTGGGCGCAGGCAATGTCCGGTACTGAAATCGGCCGCTTTCAGCAGGCGATCATTGACCGGAAGATTAATGCGATTGCGGTGGGATTAAGGTGGTCGATTCAGCGCGGTGCCTGGTATCGGGCAATGGTGCGGATGGGAAGGGATGTGGGGTGAGGGGTTCGCTGGTAAAAATGTGAGTGGCTAGTGGTCATAAAGGGATGATGCAACTGGAGTGATTGATGCCTGCAACTGAATAGACGCTTTGTTCAGACAGACAGTTTGTTGGGATTAGTTACAACAGGCTGATTGGGGTTAATTTCAACGTCCGCTTTGTGCCAGAAGCGGACATTGCTAATCCCCTGGCACACGCTAAACAGTTTGCGGTGCAGCTTATTTCTGTTCCCATGTAAAAAGGCATTAACTGAAAGATGTCACTTAACTTCCTCATGTATATATACATCCACATATAGTCATCAGGAAAAGGATGAATGAAGATGCTGAGAGGTAAAAGAGCTGTTATTACCGGTGGCGGCGGGGGATTTGGCCAGGCGCTGTGCGTGTGGCTGGCACGAGAGGGCGTCGAGGTGGATTTTTGCGCACGGCGGGCTGAAGATATTCAAAAAACCTGCAGCATCATCACTGCTGAAAGCGGCATTGCAAAAGGGTATATCTGTGATTTAACACGCCCTGAATCCCTTTCTCAGTTTTCCTCACAGCTGTTAATTTCAGACAAGCCTATAGACATTTTAATCCTGAATGCTGCTCAGTGGTTATCAGGGAGATTAGACGATCAGCCTGACACAGAAATTATCAATACCGTCAGTTCAGGTCTGACAGGTTCGATTCTGCTGACTCAGGCTCTGCTGCCCGGGTTAAGACGTTCAGACAATGCTGATATCGTCTCAATTATATCTTCATGTGGGATCCCGAATTTTACGGATTCAATTGCGCATCCTGCTTTTTTCGCCAGTAAACATGGGCTTAGCGGGTTTATCACCAAACTGTCACAGCAGTTGTCCGAAGAAAACATACGTGTGACCGGGTTGTATCCACCGGATTTCGAACTTACAGGGTTAGATACGCTTGTCGACAGTGAATCCAGAATGGGGGAACGTCTGATGAATGGGCGCTCAGTCTGGGAAACAATTCGTTTTGTGCTGACTCAGCCACGTAGTTGCCATATAAGCAGTATCTACTTTCAAGGTCCAACTCGCGAAGACCTGGGATAAGAGTGGCTAAAAGCCAATAGAGTTAAACAAACATTCATACTTCCGCTTCTCGCTCATAGCGGACATTGTTTTTGACAGTCCCTGCTTCATTCGTTCGGGCGCACTACTGCTCTATAACTGCGGTTGCAATTAATTCTTTAAAGGGAGATCTGATGAAAGCAGGACTGCTTTCACTGGTTTTGCTGGCCACCACGCTGCTTACCGGTTGCGATGCTGGCGCGAAGAGTATTGATTGGTATAAAGCGCATGACGCGGAGCGCAAAGCTAAATATGAGGAATGCACGAAAGCCTTTGATCCACGCGATACCGAAGACTGCCGCAATGCGATTGATGCCACTGTCCACGGCGGCTCTTTTACAAAGAGTCCTAATAAAAGTAGGTAAATTCAGGCGAGCCGCCGCCTGGCGGTTTTTTATGCCCTTCTGCGGGCACAGGTAACGTCCCTTCAGTCAGCCACTCAAAGGCAGATGCCGGGCACAATTGACATTGCACTACCAAAAGGCAATAGTTAATTTTTAGAATCAAGTGGATCTACTATATTCGCACATAAGAAATGGAGTTCTCATGTCATATAGCTGCTATTTACTTCTCAATCGGCGTGAAATGACCAGCCTGAGCTGCCCTGGTATTGGTACATTTCCTGCTTTTCCTGGTCAAAAAGAAAGCCGCAATAATCCAGAAAAAACAAACGTACCCGATATAGGCCCAATAGTTCGTGACCGTTACTTTATTGTAGAACGACCTTCAGGCGGAAGATTGGGACCGTTTAGAGAACGGTTGTTGAAAGATATATACGGTACGGATCGCTCAACATGGTTTGGACTATTTCGTGACGATGGAAAAATTGATGACTACACGTTTGTACAAGGCATCAGGCGGGGTAATTTCCGTCTGCACCCTATTGGGCCATTAGGGCTGAGTGAAGGCTGCATAACACTTCAACATCCTATTCAGTTCAATTACATGCGCGACATGTTCCTTAAATCTGGCCCAACGCTTAACATCCCGGGCAGCCAGCTCAAAGCCTATGGAACGGTAAAGGTATACTAACGATGCGCTTTATTTTAACTATTTTTCTGTTTGTTTTTTGCGCGATTGCTATTTCAAAAGCTATTGCTGTCATAGTGCCGGTAACATTCTTTTATGCCATCGCAGGATTTTTCAATATTAATGGCGATGAGGCAACCCTCGACTTTGTACTCTCAGCCAACATCCTTATTTCTGTCATTATGTCTGTTGCGCTTTTATGGGTGCTGAAAGCTTTTTTCAAAAAGCATTAAACAGGACGATATGAGTACCATGGATTAGAGAAGTCAGTCTGCTAACCATAGTGAACGCTACAATCAACACCGTATCCGGTTAACTTTATGGGGCAGTGCATCGCGCTCCTTCGCTGCATCCACCCGTTACTGTAAGAGCATTATCAGACCGTGATGGTATGAGTATGCTGCCAGATGGGCCTCTGCTCCCGCCAATTGCGCCTGCTGTACTCTTCACCACCCCTCCAACTCCCACACTTTGAGACTATTACCCTTGTCTCAGATAGCCGCAGCCAGGATCCTGCTCTATTCTCGGGGAAAATGGATTCCTCCAGGCTTTGTCGAGGCACTATGACGTACAAATCCCTGATTGCTGAAGTCCACAATCAGCAGCGCACCCTGACCGCTATTGTCGAACAGGATGAGCGCACTGCCTATTTTTACATCTGGCCAACCGACCTGTTCCGCAGCCAGTATGCGGTACGCGGCTGCTGGCTACGAAACCTGCTGCCGGCACCGGCGCAGGAAGATCGCGAGGCGATGGAGCAGGGCATAGCGCCGCTGCTCAGCGCCGAGTATTGCCGTAATCTGGAAGCGGAACCCGCGCTGGATCCAGCCGGTCTGCAGGTGCTGTGGGAGCCGAGCGATGATGGCGCGGCGCTGTGGTATTACGGCCAGCTGCTGGCGGTGATCCCCGGCTGGAGCCTCTATCAGGAGAAGCAGGTGAGCTTCTCTGCAGGCTGCATCAAAAAGAACCGGCTGACGGCACCGCTGGGGTCGGCATCAACCAATGACTACTACGCCCGTGCGGAGCATCAGCGTCAGTTCTGGCGCGAATGGCACGACGGCAGCGAGTGGGATAAGGTGCAGAACGATCTGATGGCCTGCTATCAGGCGCGCTTTGGCGAGTCAGTGAAGTATTACGCTATCGATCAGGGCAGCTGGCCGCCGATGGCAATCTCCCAGCACTGGCATCAGGGCGTCTGGTATTTCCTGACCATCGGCATGAGCATCCGGCCGATGCCGCAGGTCGATTATCTGTTTGATGAACTGGCACCGCAGTATCGCCGCATTGAACTCGGCATGGCGGTTGACGGTGAAGTCATGACCGAAGGCAACGCGGTGCAGATGGCCAGCGCGCTGGCGGAGTTCGTGCATCTGCCGTGGGCGCGGCTGACCTGGCTGGGCGAGGGCCATACGCTGGCGTCGGAAGTGGCCCCCGTCGGCTTTGAAAGCTTCCTGCTCGCCAATGAGCTGGCAACCGAACAGGCGCAGTTCTCGCTGCCAAAACGCGACGGCGATCGCCCGACTCTGCTCTGGACTACGCCGATTACTGAAACGGAACGGCAGTTCGCGCAGGCGGATGAACATGGTGGTCAGAAGTTACGTGAATTGTTAACGGCGGATGGCAATAATCACATCTTCCGCCCGCGCCAGCAGGTCGTCAGTTCAGAAGAGTAGGCCAGCAATAATGCGCCTGTTCGCCCATTCCCCGGCGCCCGCCGGGGATGTGATAGTTTCTATGTGAAATTAAATTTTTACAAAAATCAAACATTTCTTAAATATGTGATCCTGCTCATCTCAAGTTCCCGCTTGCCGCGCCGTTAAACCCGATCAGGCAATCGCGCCGCACCAGGTTCAGGGGAACGAAGATGTTTAAAACAACACAATCCCGCTTCACCGCAACAATGATCGCGTTCTTTGTTGCGCTTTTACTCGTTACAGTCTGGGTTATTAATCAGTTTGTCGCGCCACAGCTGGTCGATAGCGAAAGCCGTCTGGTTCGCTATCAGGTGGATTCGCTGGCTTCCGGTATCGTTGAACAGATGAACCGCGTTCAGGCCCAGCAGCGCGCCATTACCGAAGCCGCATCCGTCATGGACAGCGCCACTATCGACACCCTTTTACCGACGCTGGTTAACCAGTATCAGGACAGCAATGTGTTTGGTGGCGGGATCTGGCCACTGCCAAATCGTCGTGACCCGGCCAAAGAGAAGGACAGCAGCTTCTTTGCCCGTAATGCCAGCAATGAACTGCAGGTGAACACCTACTGGAACTCCGACGCGGCTGACAAATACTGGGAGCAACCCTGGTACAAAGATGGCATGGCCGCTCCGAAAGGCCAGTGTGCCTGGGCAAAAGCCTATCAGGATGCCGCCAGCCCGCAGCCGCGCACCAACTGTGCTATGGCCATCTACAAAAACGGCACGGCCTGGGGTGTCGCCACCATCGACGTGACGCTGGGGTTCTTTAACCAGCTGGCGAAGCAGATGGGTGAAACCATTCAGGGCAACGTCCTGATCGTCGAAGCCGACGGTAAAGTCGTGGGCAATGGCGCACTGGTGAATGCCGCACCGAAGCTGGAGAACCTGGCTGACGTGCAGATGCCGATGGCAGCACCGCTGAAAACGCTGCTTAACGGTGTTGGCAATCAGCCGCTGGAAACCACCTATGACAGCAGTGAAGGCGAGCAGACGCTGTTCGTGCAGGCCATTCCAGGCAGCCCGTGGTATCTCGCCAGCAGCCTGCCAACCAGCCTGCTTAAAGCGCAGTCGCACAACATGCTGACCCGCCTGGGTCTGGTGCAGATCCCTCTGGCGGTGATCCTGCTGCTGGTGTCGCTGGGCTTTGTCCGCGCCATGATGAAACGTCTTAACGTGCTGAACAGCAACATTGAAGCGCTGTCGACCGGTGGTGCGGATCTGACTCAGCGTCTGCCAGCCAGCAACAGCCCGGAGTTCAACGCCGTCGCGCAGAGCTTTAACCAGTTCATCAGCTATCTGCAGGGACTGCTCCAGCAGGTGGGCGACAGCGCGCTGGCGATCACTGCCGCGTCGCGGGAAATTGCCAGCGGCAACGCTAATCTCTCTTCCCGTACCGAAGATCAGGCCAGCTCGATTGTAGAAACGGCCGCGTCGATGGAGCAGCTGACCGGCACCGTGCGTCAGAACGCTGACAACGCCACCCACGCTAACCAGCTGGCGGGTGATGCCTCGCAGGTGGCCGCACGTGGCACCGAAGTGGTCCGTCAGGTGGTGACCACCATGGGCGAGATTCATCACTCATCCCGTAAAGTGGTCGATATCATCAGCGTGATCGACAGCATCGCATTCCAGACCAATATCCTGGCGCTGAACGCCGCAGTAGAAGCCGCACGGGCCGGTGAACAGGGTCGCGGTTTTGCGGTGGTGGCATCGGAAGTGCGCAACCTGGCACAGCGTTCAGCCAACTCGGCGCGTGAGATTAAAAAGTTAATCGAAGAGTCGGTGGCGAACATCGATACCGGCAGCGCGCTGGTCGAGCAGGCGGGTCAGACCATGGATGAGCTGATGAAGGGCGTGAGCAGTGTGACAACGCTGATGAGCGAAATCATGTCAGCCAGCCGCGAACAGAGCCTGGGCATCGAACAGGTTAACGTTGCGATTACCCAGCTGGATGGCACCACGCAGCAGAACGCCGTGCTGGTGGAGCAGGTTTCTGCTGCCGCGCAGGCGATGGAATCGCAGAGCACCCAGCTTGAGCGGGTGGTTCAGAGCTTCCGACTGTAATCCCTCTCCAGGCCAGCCTTGCTGGCCTGATTTTCTCTCTGCTTCATCCGCTTATCTCCGCCTGACCCGGGTAAAAAATCCTCGATGATCCGCCCAAACCGATAATTCTGTGCCAGAATAGTTGGGAATAATCTCAAGGAAACGCCATGTCTGCTATTGAAGTTATCCTCGTTGACCACCTCGATCGTCCCACCGGCAAGATGGAAAAGCTGGAAGTGCATGAAAAAGGATTACTGCACCGCGCGGTGACGGTCTACGTCTTCAATTCCCGGCAGGAGCTGTTGCTACAACGGCGTGCCAGCGATAAATATCATTGTGGTGGCTTGTGGAGTAATACCTGCTGTGGTCATCCTTATCCCCATGAATCAACCCGCGACGCCGCCGAGCGCCGCCTGCGTGAAGAGATGGGGATGGTGGTGACGCTGACGCCGGTGTTTGAGCTGAGCTACAACCTGAAACTGAGCAATGGCCTGACTGAACATGAGTATGGTCACGTCTTCTTTGCCGTCTGCGACAGCCTGCCGCAGCTGAATCCGCAGGAAGCGGATGCCTGGGATTATCGCCCGATGGCGCTGATTGAGCAGCAGATGCAGCAGCAGCCACAGCAGTTCACACCGTGGTTTTTGCACACCTTCCCGCGCATCCCGGACTATCTGGAGCAGTTTCCTTTCCCGGAAGTCACCACAACTAAACCGCACTAAGGTGCGGTTTAGTTGTGGGTGGGAGAAGTCCGGACTAAATGAATCACCGGGTTTTAAGCGATGCCAGAATTTGGTCTTATTACGGGTCCTGCGGTTGATTCATCTTCTGTAAGCTTTTCTGCTTCGCTTTGACTTTAACCGCAGTGACAGTATTCTCACGGAATGGCTCGCGGGAGCCTTCTGCAATTTCATTCATCTGAGTCATGCTTTCTTTCAAACGCTCAAACAGTTTTTTGTCCATTACCAGCCCTCGTTCAACGCCTTTAACAGATGTTTTTCATTCTCTTATAAATCATCCCGAGTGCCTTTGTTATAAATCATTAGCTATCTGATTTGTGATTCAGATGCTTTGCAATCAGGTTAAAAAGGCACCTTACACCGCTCCCTGAGCCTGCGCGCTATCCACGCCCTGACCATTGATTATCGCTGCAGCTCGAAATCTTCCGCATCCACATCATAACCCGACGGTTCCCAGCGGATCGCCAGCAGCGCCAGTAGGCCCGCCAGTGGTGCCAGGAAGATCACCCAGAACACGCCGGTGCCCAGCGCCGCGACCAGCACCGGAAACAGAAACAGCGAAACGGTAGAGCTGCCGCGCATCAGCGTCTGGTTAAAGCCGACACCCACGCCGCGCAGCGACGTCGGGTAGCTCAGCGACGCAAAAGTCATGGTATGGGAGCCAGGCCCGAATCCCTGTCCAAACAGGAACAGCGCCAGCATGCCGATCGCCAGCGCGGCTTCCTGGCCGCCTTCCGGACGACCAATCAGCGCCAGCCCGAGCAGCGCCACGCACTGACAGGCATAACCCGCCACCGACATCTTCCACGCCCCGAGGCGCGGCACCAGTCGCACCGCCAGTATCCCGCCGACAAAGGCGAACAGCAGATTCAGCGCCAGCGACACCAGAATGGTGGTAAGCATTGACTGGGCAAAGAAGCTGGAGATGATCACCGGCAAGCCAAACGCCACCGCGTTATAAGCAAAAGATGAGGCAATGGAAGTGATGGTCGCCAGCAGGGTACGGCGGCGATAAACGCCCTGTAACAGCGCGCCATAGTTACGCCAGCTCGCCTTGCGCACCGGCGTGACAGGCGTCAGCGCGGCGTCGGGCGCCACCTGAGCATTAATACTCCACGCACTGCGTAAAATCGCCGCGGCACCTTTCAGGTCGCCCTGATTCGCCGCCCAAACCGGGGATTCGCTCATGTAACGGCTACGGATGGCGATGATGATAATCGCCGGAACGGCACCAAAACCGAGGATTAGACGCCAGAGCCAGTCGGTGTGGCTTTCGGGTAACACGGCATAGAGCAAGAGCACCAGCAGATAAGAGATGCTGATCGCCGCATACCAGGTTGGGCACCACATCGCCACGCTAGCCGCTTTATTTCCCTTGCCACGCAGTCTGGAAAACTCCGCCAGAAACGCCATCGCCACCGGCAGATCGATTCCGACTCCCAGGCCCATCACAAAACGCGCGCCGGCCAGCACATACTCATTGGGGGCAAACGCACAGGCGATAGCCGCCACCACGAAAAAGAACATATCGGCCATAAACACCCGATAACGGCCAATTTTATCCGTGAGATAGCCGCCGATCAGTGCGCCGATAATGGCCCCGAAGGTGATTGCCGAGGCGACCATGCCGGTGCCGGTCGGGGTGAGATTAAATTCGCGCGTGATGTCTTTGATGCCAAAGGCCAGCGCACCCAGGTCGTAGGCGTCAAGGAAGACGCCCCCCAGCGCAATCGCCACCACAATGCGGGCATTATTACGGGCGCTGTCGCCACTGTTCACTAATCGGGAGACGTCAGCTGCGCTGCGGATCCACTGTGTTTCGCCACCGGGCGAACTCCCTGCTGTTGCCACGTGGGCGGAAGAGGTCAGGTCGGACATGATGTTGTGCGTCTTTTATTATAAAAACAGATTTCCGAGAATAGCCGTTTAGACGCCCAGACGTAAATTCATTTCGGTTATATGAGATGAATTTATAATCTCAAATCGTTATCAATTTGCGATAAAGTCAGCTACATCGCCGCTGCGCCAGGCTACGCTTTTAAGGCAGATAATTTCCGCTGCACGCCTTGCCAGCCTCCCGCAGAGTGGCAGGAGGGCAGCCTGAACGCGCAGGCGCACAACGCCTTGTGAATCATCACGCACGAACAAAACGTAAAAACAACACACTGCGATAAGGAGAAAGAAATGGTCAGAATTCGGGGTTGGATGGGCGTCAGCGCTTTGCTGCTCAGCATGGGGATAGCACAGGCGGCGGACCCGGTGCGGGTCGGCTCAAAAATTGATACCGAAGGTTCACTGCTGGGCAATGTGATTCTTCAGGTGCTGGAAAAGCACGGGGTAAAAACCGTCAATAAAATTCAGCTCGGCACCACGCAGGTGGTGCGCGGTGCCATCACGGCGGGCGAACTTGATATCTATCCGGAATATACCGGCAACGGTGCATTTTTCTTCAATGATGAGAAAGACAGCGCCTGGAAAAATGCCACCGAAGGCTACGAGAAAGTGAAGAAGCTGGATGCGGAGAAAAACCATCTGGTCTGGCTGACACCCGCTCCGGCCAATAACACCTGGACCATCGCTGTGCGAAAAGATCTGGCTGAAAAAAATCAGCTCAACTCTCTGGCGGACCTCAGCGCCTGGCTGAAAAAAGGCGGCACCTTCAAACTGGCGGCCTCAGCAGAATTTATTGAACGCAGCGATGCCTTACCCGCCTTTGAAAAAGCCTATGGCTTTGACCTCAAGCAGGACCAGCTGCTGTCGCTGGCTGGCGGCGATACCGCTGTCACCATCAGCGCAGCGGCACAGCAGACTTCCGGCGTAAACGCGGCGATGGCTTACGGCACCGACGGTCCGGTGGCGGCATTAGGTCTGCAGACGCTCAGCGATCCTAAAGGGGTTCAGCCGATTTATGCGCCGACGCCGGTGATCCGTGAATCGGTACTCAAAGCCTATCCTCAGATTGCAGAGTGGCTGAAGCCGGTGTTCAGCGCGCTTGATGAGAAGACGCTGCAGCAGCTCAACGCCAGAATCGCGGTCGACGGTCAGGATGCCAGCAGCGTAGCGACCGAATGGCTGCAGCAGAAAAAGCTGCTGTAACCGATGCAGATATCGCGGGAAGCGATACGCCGTCCGGTTGAGCAGCCGGTGGCACTGCTGCTGCTGACGCTGCTGACTCTGGCGCTGGTGGCATTGCCGTTTCTGAACTTCGCCCCGAACCGTCTGGTAGCGGGTGAACCGCTGATGGGCTGGCAGATTAGCCGCTTCGGGTTGTTGCTGCTACCGCTGGTGACGCTGTGGCTGCTGCTGTGGCGGCAGCCGACCCGCATCACGCTGATGCTGGCGCTGCTGGCGGCAGAACTGATGCTGGCGGCGATTATCTGGCTCAGCGGTCATCAGGCCACTTTACTCAGCCAGCAGGGCAGCCGTCTGGCGCGCACCAGCTTTGCCAGCGGATTGTGGTGCAGCGGCGCGCTGATCCTGCTGCTGATCACCGATCAGGTGCGGCAACTGACCCGCCATCGGCTGGCACAGCTGCTGCTCAATCTGCAGGTCTGGCTGTTGCCGCTGCTGCTGCTGTTCAGTGGCCAGCTCAGCGATCTCTCCCTGCTGAAAGAGTATGCCAACCGCCACGCGGTGTTTGATGCCGCGCTGAGCCGTCATCTCACCCTGCTGGCGGGAACGGTGGTGCCTGCGCTGATGATTGCGCTGCCGCTGGGCGTCACGCTGTTCCGGCGGCCTGGCTGGCAGGGCGGGGTGTTCGGCGTGCTGAATGTGATTCAGACTGTGCCCTCGGTGGCGCTGTTTGGTCTGCTGATTGCGCCGCTGGCCGGACTGGCTCAGCAGTTTCCGTGGCTCGGCGACTGGGGCATCAGCGGCATTGGGATGGCTCCGGCGCTGATCGCGCTGGTGCTTTACGCCCTGCTGCCGCTGGTGCGCAGCGTGGTGGTGGGGCTGCAACAGGTGCCGCACGAGGTGCGTGAGAGTGCACGTGGCGTCGGCATGAGTGGCTGGCAGCAGTTTATTGCGGTGGATGTGCCGCTGGCGCTGCCGGTCTGGCTGGCGGGCCTGCGGGTAGTGGTGGTGCAGACGCTGGGCATGGCGGTGGTTGCGGCGCTGATTGGCGCGGGCGGCTTTGGCGCGATTATTTTCCAGGGACTGCTAAGCAGTGCGCTTGATTTGGTGTTGCTGGGTGTGATCCCGGTGATTGCGCTGGCGGTGGTCATCGATGCGCTGTTCCGCCTGCTGATCTCACTGCTGGAGAGAAAAGATGATTGAGTTTGACGGCGTTTCCCGCGCGTTTAACGGTAAAGCGGCGGTGAAAGATCTGTCGTTACAGGTGGCGAAAGGGGAATTTTGCGTGCTGCTTGGCACCTCCGGTTCGGGCAAATCGACCACCCTGAAGATGATCAACCGGCTGGTGGAATTTGACAGTGGTGAAATCCGCTTTGCCGGAGAGTCGATTCGCCAGCTCGATGCCCGCACGCTGCGGCGGCGCATGGGCTACGCCATTCAGTCGATTGGTCTGTTTCCGCACTGGACGGTGCGGAAGAATATCGCCACGGTGCCAGTGCTGCTGGGCTGGCCCCGGGCACAGGTCAATGAACGTATCACGGCGCTGCTGGCGCTGCTGAATCTCGATGCGCAGCTGCTGGACCGCTATCCGCATCAGCTCTCGGGTGGGCAGCAGCAGCGCATCGGCGTGGCGCGGGCGCTGGCGGCGGATCCGGAAGTGTTACTGATGGATGAGCCGTTTGGTGCACTCGACCCGGTGACGCGCGGGGTGCTGCAACAGGAGATGTTGCGCATTCATCAACTGTCGGGCCGCACCATCGTGCTGGTGACGCACGACATCGACGAAGCGCTGACGCTGGCAGACCATATTGTGCTGATGGATAACGGCGAGATTGTTCAGCAGGGCAGGCCAGTCGAGCTACTGACCCAGCCGAAAAATGATTTTGTGCGCGACTTCTTTGGCCGCAGCGAAATGGGAGTACGGCTGCTGTCGCTGGAGCAGGTCGGTAATGCCGTGCGGCGCGGCGAGTGGCTGCCGGGCGAACCGATAGCTGCGGCACTGACGCTGCGCGATGCCCTGTCGCAGTTTATCGCCCGGCGTACCGATAAACTGCCGGTCATTGACGATCAGCAGCGGCCGCTGGGCGTGCTCCACTTTGGCGATCTGCTGCAACTGCGCGAGGATTTAACATGCGCAGGCTAAGGGATCCGCTGCTGTGGCTGGTGCTGTTCTACGGCGCGCTGCTGACCCTGATGCCTTACAGCGGGCCGCTGTTTCACCGCTGGTTTCCCGAACTGGCGCGGCCACTCTATCAGCAGGAGAGCTTCTGGCAGCTGACGCTGGCGCATCTGTTTCTGGTGATCACCGCCAGCCTGCTGGCGATCGTGATTGGCATTGGCAGTGGTGTGCTGGTGACGCGGCGGGCGGGCCGGGCCTTCCGGCCGCTGATGGAAACCATTGTGGCGGCAGGGCAGACGATTCCGCCGGTGGCAGTGCTGGCGATTGCGGTGCCGGTGATGGGATTTGGCGCCTGGCCCGCAGTCGTGGCGCTGCTGCTCTACGGATTGCTGCCGATTTTACAGGGGACGCTGGCGGGTATTGATAGCGTACCGGCCAGCAGTCGGGAGATCGCCATCGGGGTCGGCATGAGTAGCTGGCAGCGACTGTGGCAGATTGAGCTGGCGCTGGCTGCGCCGGTCATCATCGCCGGGATACGCACCTCGGTGATCATCAACATCGGCACCGCTGCCATCGCCTCGACGGTCGGCGCGAAAAGTCTGGGATCGCCGGTGATTATCGGCTTAAGCGGCTTTAATACAGCCTATGTCATTCAGGGGGCATTACTGGTGGCGCTGCTGGCGATAGTCAGCGATCGCCTGTTTGAACGCCTGCAGCGCTGGCTTAGCGTGAGTGAACGATGAGAGAGTATCCCACCAGCATCAGACCGCCGGTGCCACCTGCCGCCATAATAAAAAACAGCGTGGCGAAGAAAGCTTTTTTACAGTTCATGGGTAAAACCTGAGCTCGTTAACAGTGAGGCGGGGATAATAGCGCGCGCAAGGCAGCAGGCAAAGTGCCCGGCGTGCGTTTTTGTTATCAGGCGGGATCGTGCAACCGCACAGCATAGCCCTGTTCCTGCCAGTGTGACAGCTGTTCCTGCTGGCGGCGGGTCAGTTTTTTACCGGTAAAGACAAACATATTCATGCCGGGAAAGAGTTCAGGACGCGGTAAATCCAGCGGTTCTGCCAGCACATCAATCCGCCAGCCATGCTGCGACAGACGCCAGCCTTCCAGCCAGATGCGGGTACGATCGTCGATACCCCAGCCAATAATCAGCGCATCTTTACCCGATTTTTTGCGGCTGCCGGTCAGGCAGAACGCGACATAATCGATCAGCAAACCATCCAGCAGACTGCACATGGTGCGGGCGGTGTTCTGGTCCAGACTCAGCTTCTGGCGCACCGGCATAAAAACATGGTCGATCAGCGCATCAATCGGATGTTCGCGACCAATCGCGGCAATTTTATTACGAAGTTTAGCGGGTCTGACATGACGCAGGACGCTGATCAGCTCATCCTGGAGTGTGGTCCAGCCGTCATGGGCATCAACATCGCCACCTTCCAGCAGTGCCTTAACTTTACCGACCGGCACGCCGCTTTCAATCCAGCGCATGATCTCTTCGATGCGATGAACATCTTCTTCGTCAAACTGACGATGTCCGCCTTCGGTACGTTGCGGCTTCAGTAAGCCATAACGACGCTGCCAGGCGCGCAGGGTGACTGGGTTTATGCCACAGCGCTCGGCGACGTCACCGATACTGTATAAGGTCATAAATTCCTCTTTCGATTGGTCTGAGTGCAATTACCATAACGAAGCCGACTAAGTTGTACAATACATTTCTCGATGTACAACTTGACTGATACGCCGTTTCTCCGTTATATCTCATATAAGAGAATTATTCCCAAATATGAGAAACTACCATGTCAGAGCTGAATACGGAGCAACGACTGGCGGTGAGGCTGGCAGAATTACGCCTGCAACGCGGCTGGTCGCTGGATGAACTTGCTGTCGCAACGGGCATCAGTCGTGCGTCATTATCGCGCATTGAGCGAAGCGAGACCAGCCCTACTGCTGCGCTGCTTAACCGTCTGTGTGTTGCCTACGGATTAACGATGTCGCGCCTGCTCAGTGAAGTGGAGGAGGAGTCCAGTCTGCTGATCAGAGATGACCAGCAGCCCATTTGGCAGGATGAATCCAGCGGATTTATTCGCCGGAATGTCTCACCCCCTGCGCTTCACTTCCGATGCGAACTGGTTGAGGGCAAATTACGGCCTGGTGCACGTATAGATTACGATGCGCCACCCATTCAGGGCCTGGAGCAGCATATCTGGCTACGCGAGGGCGGCCTCACCGTCACGATGGGAGCACAGCAGTGGGCGCTGAAGCCCGGTGACTGCTTACGTTTTCATCTGGTCGGGAAATCGGCTTTTGAGGCGCACCTGACTGACGGCGCGCGCTATTTACTGGTGGTGGCGAAACCATGATCGATTACACAATACTTCGCGCCGACGAAGCGCAACCGCAACTGGGTGAACTTACAGCGGTGCTGCAGGCCTGTGTGGCAGACGGCGCCAGCGTCGGCTTTATTGATGCCGCAGACGAAGAGGTGATGACGCGATTCTGGCAGCAGCGGATCGCCGGTCTGGCAGAGGGCGACAGCGAATTATTCGTTGCGCGGCAGCACGGTCGCATCGTGGGCACGGTCATTCTCAATGGCAGCGCGATGCCTAATGGCCGCCACCGGGCGGAGATCAGCAAATTGCTGGTGCATCCGCAGGCGCGCCGTCAGGGCATCGCGCGTGAGCTGATGCAGCGCGCTGAGCAGCAGGCCCGTGCGCAGGGCAAAACGCTGCTGGTGCTGGATACGCGCAGCGGCGATGTCGCCAGCGATCTCTATCGCTCGCTGGGCTGGCAGGTGGCGGGGTCGATCCCGTTTTATGCCGAATCCACCGCGGGCGTGCTGGATGCCACCACCTATATGTACAAAGTGCTGGCGTAGCCAGCCGCTAGCTCATGCGGCTGGCCTTTCTTCGTGCCGGACCGGCCTGGGTTGACGGGCTGCCCGCACGACCCTGAAACGGGCAACTGCTGAAATTTACGACGTCGCACGAAAAATTCGGCGCGAAAGCTGACGCCAACAGGATACTGTGTAAAAATACAGGCCATATTTTCGGTGTGGTAACGCAAATCATGGCCCTGACAGCCGCAGTAAAAAGCCAGATAGCGCAATGGTATAAAGCGCTTCAGGAGCAGGTGCCTGACTTCATCCCACGTGCGCCGCAGCGCCAGATGATCGCCGAAGTGGCGAAGTGCCTGGCGGGCGACGATTCGCGCCATCTGGCGGTTGAAGCGCCAACCGGCGTGGGCAAAACCCTCTCTTATCTGATCCCGGGCATCGCGGCCAGCCGCGCCCAGGAGAAGCGGCTGGTGATCAGCACCGCCAACGTGGCGCTGCAGGATCAAATCTTCACCAAAGATCTGCCGCTGCTGAAAAAAATCATTCCCGATCTCACCTTTACTGCCGCCTTTGGCCGCGGGCGCTATGTCTGTCCGCGTAATCTGGCGGCGATGGCGGCCGATGACGATGAGCAGGGCGATCTGCTGCTTTATCTGGACGATGACGCCGTCAGCAGCACTAAAGAGGAGCAGACGCAGTGTGGCCGGTTGCAGAAATCGCTGGATCGCTATCAGTGGGACGGCCTGCGCGATCACAGCGACGAGAACGTCAGCGACAGCCTGTGGCAGCGGCTTTCCACCGACAAAGCGAGCTGCCTTGGCGCACACTGTCGCTGGTATCGTGAATGCCCGTTCTTTGTGGCGCGGCGTGAAATCGAGCAGGTCGATGTAGTGGTGGCGAACCATGCGCTGGTCATGGCAGCAATGGAGAATGAGTCGGTGCTGCCACCGGCAAAAAACCTGATGCTGGTGCTGGATGAAGGGCATCACCTGCCGGAAGTGGCCCGCGATGCGCTGGAGATGAGCGCCGACATCACGCCGGGCTGGAGCAGCCTGCAGCTCGACCTCTTTATCAAGCTGGTAGAGAGCATTATGACGCAGATGCGGCCAAAATCGCCGCCGCCGCTGGCTAACCCGGAGCGGCTGAAAGCGCACTGCGATGAGCTGCGTGAACTGCTGACGATTACCGCTCAGGCGCTGAATCCGCTGCTGCCACCGCATAATCAGCCGGGCGAATTCCGCTTTGTGCTGGGGGCGTTGCCCCAGGAGTTGCTGGATCTCTGCGCCCGGCTCTTTAAGCTCAGCGATGCGCTGCGCGGCCTGAGTGAAGGTTTGATTAATGCGCTGAGCGAGCAGACCGGCAAGGTGGATGTGGTGCGACTGCATCGCAATCTGCTGCAGCTCAATCGCCAGTTTGGCTGGTTTGAATCGGTCAGCAAACTGTGGCGGCTGGCGGCGATGGAAAAAGCCTCTGGCGCGCCGGTGTCGAAGTGGATCACCCGCGAGCTGCGCGAAGGTCAGGCGCACCTGCTGTTTCACTGCGCCGGTATCCGCGTCAGCGACCAGCTGGAGAAGATGCTGTGGCGTAAAATTCCGCACGTGGTTGTGACCTCCGCCACGCTGCGATCGCTTAACAGTTTCAACCGCCTGCAGGAGATGTCGGGACTCAGCGAGAAAGCGGGCGACCGCTTTGTGGCGCTGGACTCCCCGTTTAACCACGTGGAGCAGGGCAAGCTGGTGATCCCGCAGATGCGCTATGAGCCGCTGATGACGCACGAAGCGGAGCATATCGCGGAGATGGCCGGTTTCTTCCGGCAGCAGATGGCGGAGAAAAAGCATAAAGGTGTGCTGGTGCTGTTTGCCAGCAACCGGGCGATGCAGCAGTTTGTCGCCTGTCTGCCCGACCTGCGCCTCTCAATGCTGGTTCAGGGCGATCAGCCGCGCAGCCGCCTGGTCGATCTGCATCGTCAGCGCGTCGCCAAAGGGGAAACCAGCATCCTGATTGGCCTGCAGTCGTTTGCCGAAGGGCTGGATCTCAAAGGCGATCTGCTGAGTCAGGTGCATATCCATAAAATCGCTTTTCCCCCGGTAGACAGTCCGGTAATTTTGACCGAAGGCGAGTGGCTGAAAAGCCTTAAACGCTATCCGTTTGAGGTGCAGAGCTTACCCAGCGCCTCTTTTACCCTGATTCAACAGGTCGGACGCCTGATACGCAGCCATCAATGTTATGGCGAAATCGTCATTTACGACCGCCGTCTGCTGAGCAAATCTTACGGCAGCCGGCTGTTAGCGGCGCTGCCGATCTTCCCGATTGAGCAGCCGGAAACGCCAGAGCCGGCAGCGATACCGGCCACCGTGGTGCCAAAAAATACGGTGCGTAAACGACGTCCCACGCGGCGCTGAGCCGCGCACTTAACCGGAAGCGAGTGATGGAACTGAATAAAATCATTAAAGAGATTGGTCGCGGTAAAAATCATGCCCGCGATATCGACTTTGATACTGCCGTGGCGCTCTATGGCGCGATGCTGGCGGGCGAGGTGCCGGACCTGGAGCTGGGCGGCATTCTGATTGCGCTGCGTATCAAAGGCGAAGGCGAAGCGGAAATGCGCGGCTTTTATCAGGCGATGCAGGCGCAGATGATGCAACTGCAGGCGCCGGAAAACCGCCCGATGCCGGTTGTGATCCCCAGCTACAACGGTGCACGCCGACAGGGCAATCTTACGCCGTTGCTGGCGCTGCTGCTGGTGAAACTCGGCTTTCCGGTGCTGGTGCATGGCGTCAGCGACGACGCGACGCGCATCACCAGTGAAGCGGTGTTTGCCGCGCTGGGTATTACCCCCGTCACCACCGCAGAGGCGGCGCAGGCAAAACTCGATCAGGGCGAACTCGCCTTTATCACCATCGATCATCTCTGCCCGCCAATGGCGAAACAGCTGTCGCTGCGCTGGCGAATGGGCGTGCGTAACAGCGCGCATACGCTGGCAAAACTGGCGACCCCGTTTGCCGAACGTGCGGCGCTGCGTCTGTCGAGCGTGTCGCATCCGGAGTATGTACCGCGAGTGGCGAAATTCTTCAGTGACATCGATGCGCCTGCGATACTGCTCAATGGCACCGAAGGGGAAGTCTATGCCAATCCACAGCGCTGCCCGGCGATCAGCATGATTCAGGGCGCAGGCGCAGAAGCGGAAGTGTGGGTTGAGCGTCAGCCCGAAGTGGCCGTTGAACTGCCGGCGGACAAGACGGCAGAGGTAACCGCGCGCTGGATTGAGCAGGTGCTGAATCAGCAGCGGCCGGTGCCCGCATCACTGCGACTGCAGCTCGCATGCTGCCTGCGCGCCAGCGGCCAGTGCGACTCGCTGGCGGCGGCAGAGCAGCAGATCCTCGCCGCCGGTTACTGACTCAGGCTGCTGGCAGCGCCTGTTCAACCAGGTTCTGCCAGAAAGTAATGCCAATTGGCAGCAGCGCGTCGTTGAAGTCATAGCGGGCGTTGTGCAGCGGGGCGGAAGGCGTGTCGCCATCCGCGCCCAGCCAGAAGTAAGCACCCGGACAGGCCTCCATCATGCAGGCAAAATCTTCAGACGCCATCGACGGATTAACCTGCCACTGAACCTGTTCGGCCCCCAGCGTCGCCAGCGCCACCTCGCGTACCTGCTCAGCCGGGGCCGCATGGTTGGCGGTCACCGGATAGCCCGGTAACCACTCAATCTCACCGCTGACGCCAAACGGACGTGGCAGGGTAGCGACAAACTCATCAATCAGCCCGCGTACTTTTTCGCGCACGCTGGTCTGCAGGCAGCGCACCGTGCCGCGCAGCACAATCTGTTCCGGGATCACGTTGATCGCTTCGCCACCGTGGATCTGCGTCACGCTGACCACCGCCGAGGCGAGCGGCGAGAGGCGACGTGACGGAATCGTCTGCAGCGCCAGAATCAGCTCAGCCGCCACCACCATTGGGTCGGCACCGCTTTCCGGCATCGCCGCGTGGCAGCTTTTGCCGTGCAGGGTAATCTCAAACGAATCCAGCGACGCCATCATGGCGCCAGGGTTAACCGCCAGTGACCCCAGCGGCAGGCCCGGCCAGTTGTGCATCGCATAGATCGCATCCATCGGGAAGCGCTGGAACAGTCCCTCTTCCACCATTTTGCGCGCACCGCCCAGGTTCTCTTCGGCAGGCTGAAAAATGAAATGTACCGTGCCGCTGAACTGGCGTGTGGCGGCCAGCTGTCGGGCGGCGGCCAGCAGAATGGCGCTGTGACCGTCGTGCCCGCAGGCGTGCATCACGCCAGGAGTCGCGGAGCGCCATTCAGTGTCGCCTTTTTCCGTAATCGGCAGCGCATCCATATCCGCACGCAGCCCGATAACCGGGCCGGGACCGTTTTCCAGCGTGCCAATCACGCCGGTGCCCGCCAGACCACGAAACACCTGCAATCCCGCCCGCTCTAACTCATCAGCGATAAACTGGCTGGTTTGCTGTTCTTGGTAACCTAATTCGGGGTGGCGATGAAACTCACGGCGCCAGCGCAGGGCATCTTCAAGCAGGGCAGGGGAAAGGGTCATGCAGAGTCGCGCTCCATACAGAATGAGAAGATTTCACTTTAGAGGTCGGGTGGCGCTGCGTCTATCGCCGGCAGGACGAAATCTGGCTATAGGCTAAATCAAAATGGAATAAGTAATAAGGAAGTGATGTCCGGGCAGGGCTTCAGAAGGGAAAAATGCGAAGAAAACGGGGCAAGCCACTGCCCGCCCCGTTCAGCGTATTACTTCTGCATCGGCAGATTCAGGTCATGCTCTGCCGCGCAACTTTGTGCCAGCTCATAACCCGCGTCGGCATGACGCATCACGCCGGTGGCCGGGTCATTCCACAATACCCGACCCAGACGCGCATCCGCCTCTTTGCTGCCATCACAGACAATCACCATACCGGCGTGCTGCGAGAAGCCCATGCCGACACCACCGCCATGATGCAGGCTGACCCAGGTCGCACCGCCTGCGGTATTCAGCAGCGCGTTGAGCAGCGGCCAGTCTGAGATCGCATCTGAGCCATCCTTCATCGCTTCGGTTTCACGGTTAGGTGAGGCAACCGAGCCGCAGTCGAGATGGTCGCGGCCAATCACCACCGGCGCTTTCAGCTCGCCGTTGCGCACCATTTCATTGAACGCCAGACCGGCAAGATGCCGTTCGCCCAGTCCCAGCCAGCAGATACGCGCTGGCAATCCCTGGAAGGCGATGCGCTCCTGCGCCATATCCAGCCAGCGATGCAGCGTTTTGTGGTGCGGGAACAGTTCCTTGAGTTTCGCGTCGGTCTTGTAGATATCTTCCGGATCGCCGGACAGCGCCACCCAGCGGAACGGGCCTTTTCCTTCGCAGAACAGCGGACGGATGTAGGCCGGTACAAAGCCAGGGAAGTCGAAGGCGTTGCTGACACCCTCATCCAGCGCGACCTGACGGATATTGTTGCCGTAATCCACGGTCGGGATGCCCATATGACAGAAGTCGAGCATCGCCTGCACGTGGACCGCCATTGACGCACGCGCCGCTTTCTCTACTGCCTTCGGCTGTGAGACGCGCTCCTGCTGCCAGCGCGCCAGATCCCAGCCAGCCGGCAGATAGCCATTAATTGGATCGTGTGCCGAGGTCTGATCGGTCACGATGTCCGGTTTTGGCCCTCCCGCCCGGGCGCGTTTCACCAGCTCCGGCAGGATCTCGGCGGCATTGCCCAGCAGCCCGACCGAAATCGCTTTTTTCGCCGCGGTCGCTTCGCTGATTAACGCCAGCGCTTCATCCAGCGTGGTGGCTTTGTAATCTACATAGCGGGTACGCAGGCGGAAATCGATGCGCGACTCCTGACACTCAATCGCCAGCACACAGGCCCCGGCCAGAACGCCCGCCAGCGGTTGCGCGCCGCCCATGCCGCCCAGCCCGGCGGTGAGGATCCAGCGTCCGCTGAGGTCGTTGTTGTAGTGCTGACGTCCCGCTTCCACGAAGGTTTCGTAGGTGCCCTGCACGATGCCCTGCGCGCCGATATAGATCCAGGAACCGGCGGTCATCTGGCCGTACATCATCAGGCCCGCTTTATCCAGCTCATGGAAGTGATCCCAGGTCGCCCAGTGCGGCACCAGATTGGAGTTTGCCAGCAGTACGCGGGGTGCATCCGCATGGGTGCGGAAGATGCCGACCGGCTTGCCGCTCTGGATCAGCAGGGTTTCATCCGGCTGCAGTGCCCGCAGCGAACGCAGGATCTGCTCGAAGCACTCCCAGTTACGCGCCGCCTTACCGATGCCGCCATAAACCACCAGATCTTCCGGCCGCTCGGCAACATCGGGATCGAGGTTGTTCTGAATCATGCGGTAAGCGGCTTCAATCAGCCAGTTGGCGCAGTGCAGCGTGGTACCGTGAGGCGCGCGAATTTCACGTGCCACAGCCTGAGAAAGAGTTTCGCTCATGAAAGATTCCTTAATTCAAGAAGTTGGGCGCATGCTCGGCAGCAGCGCGGTCAATGCCTGAGGCCAGTCAGTGCGACTTGCCCACTGACGCATTGCCTCGATATCGGGAGCCAGCAGGCGATCCTCCTCAAGGAAGGCGACCTGCTCGCGAATGGTGTCGATGGCCTGCTCAATCAGCGCAGAGCTTTTCAGCGGCCGGTTGAATTCAATGCCCTGTGCGGCGGCCATCGCCTCAATGCCCACGACTGCGGCGCTGTTAAAGCACATGCTGCCGAGACGGCGGGCGGCGTAGGTCGCCATCGAGACGTGATCTTCCTGATTAGCGGAGGTCGGCAGGCTGTCGACGCTGCCCGGATGGGCCAGCGATTTGTTCTCAGAGGCCAGCGCGGCGGCGGTCACCTGGGCGATCATAAAGCCGGAGTTTACGCCGCCGTCGCGCACCAGGAAGGGCGGCAGGCCCGACAAGCCGCTGTCCAGCAGCAGCGCCAGCCGCCGCTCGGAGATGGCTCCGACTTCGGCAATCGCCAGCGCCAGGATGTCCGCAGCAAAGGCCACCGGCTCGGCGTGGAAGTTGCCGCCGGAGATCACATCGCCGCTGTCGCTGAACACCAGCGGGTTGTCAGAGGCCGCGTTCGCTTCGATTTCCAGAATCCGCGCGGCGTGGCTGAAGTTGTCCAGGCAGGCACCCATCACCTGTGGCACGCAGCGGATGGAGTAGGGATCCTGAACGCGGCCGCAATGCGTATGCGACAGCACTATTTCACTGCCCTCAATCAGGGTGCTGACGGCAGCGGCGACCGCAATCTGACCATGCTGACCGCGCGCCTGATGGATACGGGCGTCGAACGGTTTTAGCGAGCCTTTAATCGCCTCCAGCGACAGCGCACCGGCCATCAGACCGGCGGCAAACAGGTTTTCACCCTCAAACAGGCCGCGCAGCGCCAGCGCAGTTGAGACCTGGGTGCCGTTAAGCAGCGCCAGTCCCTCTTTCGGGCCGAGTACAAACGGCGACAGACCCACGCTTGCCAGGCCTTCGGTTGCCGGGATCAACTCACCCCTGAGCCGGACCTGACCTTCGCCCAGCAGCATCAGGGACATGTGCGCCAGCGGCGCCAGATCGCCGGAGGCACCGACCGAGCCTTTTTCCGGGATGCAGGGCATGACACCCGCATTGAACAGCGCCAGCAGCGCCTCAACCAGTTCGATTCGCACGCCAGAGTGACCGCGTGCCAGGCTGATGATTTTGGTGGCGACCACCAGGCGGGTAACATTGTCGGGCAGCAGATCGCCCAGCCCGACGCTGTGTGACAGCACCAGATTACGCTGCAGATCCGCCAGCCGACTGGCCGGGATTTGCGTCTGCGCCAGCTTGCCGAAGCCGGTATTAATGCCATATACCACGTTGCCAGAGGCGACAATCGCATCCACGGTCTGCTGCGCCGCCGCAATTGCCTGACGCGCGGGCTCATCAAGCGTCAGCGTGACGTTGCCCTGATAGATAGCGCGTAATGTGGCGAGGTCCACCTCGCCTGGCACCAGGCGCAAAACCTGAAACGAACCTGACATAGTCTACTCCTGTCTATACAAGTGTGCTGGTGTGGCTAAACTGCTCTCCTTGCCCTGATCCAGCGGAATAATACGAGTGAAACATAAGCGTTAATTCTTGTCTATGCTTGTCTATACAATCAAAGGAAGCAAGCAAGTGCCGTGCCAGGCCGATCACAAAAATCGATTGCCCGTCCGCTGCGGGTTGACTATTTAGCGCTACTCAGAGGCTGCACCATCAGGATGCGCAGGCTGCACCATTGGGGCACCGCGCAGCGTACTGGATGTATATACATTCACACGGTGAGACAGTAAACTTAGGGGACTTTCAGCATAAGGAACAGCAAATGGTTGAGCATACGGCACTGGCACAACTGGCGGCGGCAATGAGTGATGAGCCTGCCCCGATTTATCAGCGGGTGAAGCAGGCCATCGTCAGCCAGATCCGTGAAGGGTTGTGGAAAGCGAATCAGCGTGTGCCATCAGAAAGTGAACTGGTTAATGAACTGGGCGTCAGCCGCATGACCATTAACCGGGCGCTGCGTGAACTCACCAGCGAAGGCTTTCTGGTGCGGATGCAGGGCGTCGGAACCTTCGTGGCGGAGATGAAAGGCTACACCGCCATGCTGGAGGTGCATAACATCGCCGATGAGATCGCTCAGCGCGGCCATCAGCACAGCTGCAAAATTCTCGCCATCGGCCAGGACAAAGCCGATCCTGAGCAGGCGGCGGTGCTGGGACTGACCACCGGGCAGACGCTCTATCATTCGCTGATTGTGCATTACGAAAATGATCTGCCGGTGCAGCTGGAGGACCGTCTGGTCAATCCGCTGGTCGCGCCCGATTACCTGACGCAGGATTATCAGCAGATGACGCCTTACACCTATCTGATGCGCGTTGCGCCGCTGACGGCGGGCGAGCACATTGTTGAAGCGGTGTTGCCCGATGCGCGTCAGCGTAAACATCTGTCGGTGGATGAGCACGAACCCTGCCTTCTGATTCGCCGTCAGACCTGGAGCGACACTAAAATCGTGACCTATGCGCGGCTGCTCTATCCCGGCTCACGTTACAAACTACTGGGCCGCTTCAGGGGACACGGTTAAGACGGGTAAACAGCAGCCGGGCATCGGTATCGCACGGGCTGAGTTGTGTTTCTTCATCGACCCACCACGCGCCCTGCTGCGCGGTCAGCCGTTCCCCGTCAGCCGTCTGCCAGGCGCCGGTCAGCACCCACGCGACGCCATGCAGAGTGCTGACCGGCGTGGTCACCACCTCCACCGCTGCATGCCATTCCCCGCGCCGCGTCATAATATTAAAATCTTCGCTGACGCTGCCCTGCAGCTTTGCCGTTAAGGCGAGTTCGCCGGCAAACGCCCAGGGCTGCTGAGGTGTCAGTAAGTGCTGCACGCCCGGCGCGGTGAGCAACACCGGATCGCCATGCAGCAGGGTAATCACCCGATCAATGTCAGGAAAGGCTGAGAAGGGACCATCCTGCGCCAGCGTCGCAATGCTGGCGCGCCAGCCGAAGCGCTCCTCGCCGGGTGGAAAGCTGATGATTTCGCGGGTTTCGCCGCCGCCGTTGCGCCAGCGGCTGACCGCCAGCTCCGCGTATGTGAACCTTGCGATCATCGCAGCGTCTCCATCGCCTGAGCAAAGCGGGCGGCACACGCCGTCTGGTGCGGATGCACCCCATCTTCTACCACGGCTTTACCCGCCACATAAACGTCCCGAATCTGATCGCGTTGCCCGGCAAAGAGCCAGCGGTTGAGGACGGCGTGCGACCCGACGCTGCCGAGCCACGCCTCATCCCGCAGCACCAGCCAGTCGGCACGTTGTCCCACCGCCAGCGTGCCCTGCTGAATGCCACACGCCTGCGCACCGCCTGCTGCTGCCTGTTGCCACAGCAGATCGCCTACCGACGGCTGGCCGGGCAGGGTAATCCGGTTGCGGCGCTGGTCGCGCAGTCGCTGAGCATACTCCAGCCAGCGCAGCTCCTCCTGGGCGCTCAGCGAAACGTGACTGTCAGAGCCGATGCCCCAGCGTCCGCCCTGCGCGATGTACTCCACTGCCGGAAAGATGCCGTCACCGAGGTTGGCTTCGGTGGTCGGGCAGAGACCCGCCACTGCGCCGCTGCGGGCGAGACGCGCCAGCTCACTCTCATCCAGATGGGTGGCGTGGATCAGGCACCAGCGCGCATCCACCTCAAAGCGGTTCAGCAGCCAGGCCACCGGACGCTCGCCGCTCCACGCCAGCGAGTCATTCACCTCTTTCTGCTGTTCAGCCACATGGATATGTACCGGCAGCGTCGGATCACTGGCCGCCAGCACGTCCTGCATCTGGCTTTCACTCACCGCCCGCAGTGAATGGAAACAGAGGCCACGGTTCAGCAGTGGCCTTTGCTGCTGCCACGCATCAAGCCGCGCCTGCTGTTGCAGATAGCGGTCGGTCTGCTGGATAAAACGCTTCTGACCCGCCGACGCTGGCTGGCTGCCGAAGCCGCTGTAGCTGTAGAGCACCGGCAGCAGCGTCTGGCCGATACCGGCGATCTCCGCCGCTTCAATCAGCTGTTGCAGCATCGCATCATCACTGTAGGGCGCACCCTGTGTGTCGTGGTGCAGGTAGTGAAACTCTGCCACCTGGGTGTAGCCGCCTTTCAGCATCTCGATGTAGAGCAGGGCGGCAATATCGCCCACCTGTTGCGGCGTCAGGCGCTGCACCATGCGGTACATCAGATCCCGCCACGTCCAGAAACTGTCCTGAGGATCGCCCGCCACTTCAGCCAGACCCGCCATGGCACGCTGGAAGGCGTGCGAGTGCAGGTTGGCGATTGCCGGGATCACCTCGCCGTTGAGTCGGAAAGCCTGATCAGCGTGGCTATCCGGGGTAATGGAGTCGATAAAACCGGCCTGATTGACCGTGATACGCACCTGCTGCTGCCAGCCCTCCGCCAGCAGGGCACGCGAGGCAAAAAAAGTCGCCATGGTTGATCCTCATCGGATGTGGTTGTATATACATATACATACTTTGAGGCACAGTGTAAACGGCGGAGGCATGAGGCAGCGATGGCAGAAGAGATGCGCGTAGAGACGGTGTTTACCGGGGCTGACCTGGTCACCATGCGTGACGGAAAGTACCATCTTATCCCGCAGGGGGCGCTGGTGGTGCGGGCGGGCAGGCTGGTGTGGGTCGGGCCGCAGGCGGAGATGCCCGCGTTCGTCGCCGATCAGCATCATCATCTGCCGGGCGGCATCGTGACCCCGGGGCTGGTGGATTGTCATACCCATCTGGTGTTTGGCGGCGACCGCAGCCAGGAGTTTGAACAGCGCCTGAATGGCGTCAGCTATGCAGAGATTGCCGCGCAGGGCGGTGGCATCCTCTCAACCGTGCGCGCTACCCGCGCCGCCACTGAAGAGGAACTGGTGGCATCGGCTCGCTGGCGGCTTAACCGCCTGCTGGCTGAGGGCGTCACCACCGTGGAGATCAAGTCCGGCTATGGCCTGGATGAAGAGAGCGAACTGCGGATGCTGCGGGCGATTCGCCAGCTGGGAGAGAGCGTAGCCGCTGACGTGCGCGCCACCTGTCTGGCGGCACATGCTTTTCCGCCGGAGTTTAAGCACGACCCGGATGGCTGGGTCGATATCATCTGCGAACGGCTGCTGCCGCAGGTGCAGGCACTGGGACTGGCGGATGCGGTGGATGCGTTCTGCGAGCATCTCGCCTTTTCACCGCAGCAGGTGGCGCGGGTGTTTGATCGGGCAGTGGCGCTTGGCATGCCGGTGAAACTGCATGCGGAGCAGCTCTCGGCGTCAGGTGGCGCAGCACTGGCGGCGCGCTATGGGGCGCTCTCTGCCGACCACCTTGAATATGCCACCGAGGAGGATGCCAGAGCGATGGCACAGCATGGCACCGTGGCGGTGCTGCTGCCTGGTGCATTTTATCTGCTGCGGGAGACGCAGCGTCCGCCGGTAGATCTCTTCCGGCGCTATGGCGTGCCGATGGCGCTGGCCAGCGATGCCAATCCCGGCACCTCGCCTGCGCTGTCGCTGCGTCTGATGCTTAATATGGGCTGTACCCTGTTTGGCATGACGCCGGAAGAGGCGCTGGCGGGCGTCACGCTGTGGGGGGCAAAAGCGCTGGGGCTGGCTGACAGTCACGGCTCGCTGGAGGCGGGAAAAGTGGCGAACTTCGTTCACTGGCCGCTGGCCCGTCCGGCAGAACTGGTTTACTGGCTGGGTGGTGAACTGCCCTGTACCGTTATCTATCGTGGAGAACCGCAATGAACCCTTTCCATTTTACCCAGGGCAGTCTGCCGCTGCTGGTCAGCATTCCCCACGCCGGTACCGAGCTGACGCCCGACGTGGAAGCCGGAGTGAGTGAGGCCGCGCGCGGCTTACCCGACACCGACTGGCATATTCCCCTGCTGTATGATTTTGTGCGTGATCTCGGGGCCAGCGTGTTAATCGGCCGCTACTCCCGCTTTGTGGTCGATCTCAATCGCCCGCCCGATAACCAGCCGCTCTACACCAGCGCCACCACCGGCCTGTTCCCGGAAACCCTGTTCGACGGTACACCGACCTTTGCACCAGGCAAAACACCCGACGACACGGCGCGTCAGGGCTACATCGATCAGATCTGGCAGCCCTATCATCAGCAGATTCAACAGGAGCTGGCGCGGCTCAAAGCGCAGCATGGCTATGCGCTGCTGTTTGATGCCCACTCTATCGCCAGTGAAATTCCCCGCCTGTTTGACGGCCGTCTGCCCGATATCAACATCGGCACCAACGACGGCGCAAGCTGCACGCCTGCAATGAGTGCGGCGCTGGAGGCCGTGTGCGCGGCGCAGAACGACTACAGCTGGGTGATTAACGGGCGCTTTAAAGGCGGTTACATCACCCGCGCCTACGGTCAGCCGCAGCAGCAGATTGAGGCGGTCCAGCTGGAGCTGGCGCAGCTCAACTATATGGATGAAACCCCGCCTTACGCCTGGCAGCAGGCGCGTGCCGCCCGATTGCAGAACGTGCTGAAGGCATTGATCCACGCCATGCTGGCGCAGGCTAAATCGCAATAAAACTCACCAGAGCGATGCGCCACTCCGGTGCATCGCTGCCCTGATTGGGTGCAGCGGCGGGCAGGTCGCCTGCCCGCTCCCAGACTCCCGCCGCCTTTTTCCGCCTCTGCAGAGCTGGCATAACCTTTGCTTGGTTGTATGTACAAGTGCAGCAGCACCGCCATCTGCGTAATAAATTCTGTCTGGCTCACAAAACGATAAAGCCGGCAATGAACTGCGCTGCGTTAACTTGTATATACATGACATATCATCCTGTGAAATTTATGTTAAATCTCGTCAGGGCGATCACCAGGCCGCTACTTTCAGGAGAACCGTATGACGCACCCTCTGACTCTTCGTCGTTTATGTCTCACTACGCTGGTTTCCAGCCTGCTGCTCTGTGGCGTCAGCGCCCAGGCCAAAGAGTGGAAGTCGATCACCATTGCCACCGAAGGCAGTTATGAACCCTGGAACCTCACCCTGCCAGGCGGCAAGCTGGGCGGTTTTGAACCGGAGCTGATGGCCGATCTCTGCCAGCGTATGGCAATACAGTGCAAGCTGGTGGTGCAGAACTGGGATGGAATGATCGCCGGTCTGAATGCCGGAAAATATGACGTGATCATGGATGCAATTGTGATTACCCCCGAGCGCAAGAAAGTGATCAATTTCACCGTGCCCTACGCCTCAACGCCCGCCACCTTCATCACGGTGAAAGGGTCGTTGCTGCCTGCCGACAGTAAGATCATCAAACTCACCGACGATGAGAAAACCGTGGAGCCTGCCATCGCACCTCTGAAAGCGGCGCTGAAGGGCAAAACCATCGGTATCGCCTCCGGCACCGTCTACACGCCGTTTATCGACAAGTACTTCAAAGAGGTGGCGGATGTGCGGGAATACACCAGCTCAGCCGATGCGATCCTCGATTTGCAGGCGGGGCGTATTGACGCGGTGTTTGACGATGTGACCTTTGCGCAGTCGATGCTGGCGCGACCGGATAACCGTAATCTCAGCTTTAGCGGTCCGCAGCTGGGCGGCCCAATCTGGGGTGAGGGCGAGGCGATGGGCGTGCGCATGGCAGACAACGATCTGAAAGCCCGGCTGGATCAGGCGATCAAAGCCGCGCTGGCCGATGGCACAGTGAAAAAGCTGAGCGAGAAGTGGTTCAAAACTGACGTCACACCCTGAGTGAGGTAACTGATGATAAGCCTGCTGAGTTTTGGCCCGGAGGGCTGGGGACGGTTGATTCTGAGTGCCACGCTGACGACGTTGCTGCTCTCATTTGCCGCGCTGCTGGTCGGTGCGGTAGTGGGATCGGGCGTCGCCGCTGCGAAGTTATCCACGCACCGCGCGGTGCGCTGGGCAGGGGAAGGCTACTCGGTGATCTTTCGTGGCATTCCTGAGCTGCTGGTGATCTACCTGTTCTACTTCGGCGGATCGGGATTGATCACGCAGATCGGACAACTGTTTGGCGCGGACGGGTTTATCGAAGCGCCGCCGTTTCTGATCGGGGCGCTGGCCATCGGGCTTATCTCCGGCTCTTACCAGGCGGAAGTCTATCGTGCCGCACGGCTGGCCCTGGCGAAAGGGGAGATTGAAGCCGCTGTCGCTATTGGTATGCCGCGCTGGCGCATCCGGCAACGCATCCTGCTGCCGCAGGTGGCGCGCTATGCGCTGCCCGGCCTGTCAAACGTCTGGCAGATGAGCCTGAAAGACTCGGCGCTGGTGTCAGTGACCGGCATTGTCGAGCTGATGCGGGCCAGCCAGATCGCGGCCGGCTCTACCCGTGATTACTTCTCCTTTTATCTCGTGGGCGGTGCCTGTTATCTGCTGCTGACGCTGCTGTCGAACCGCGCCTTTCTGCGGGCTGAATCCCGTCTTGGTCGCGCCTGGCAAAGCCGCACCGCTGCACAGCATTAAGGAGATTTATGATCGATTTCGCGTTCCTCACTGACACCTTCCTGAAACTCAGCGCCGCGTTGCCGGTTACGCTGGGCCTGTTTATCAGCGCCTTCCTGTGCGGCGGCGTGCTGGCGGTGGGTATTCTGGCGCTACGCATGAGCCGCTGGCGTCTGCTGAGTGCTTTTGCCCGTGGCTACATTCTGGTGTTTCGCGGCTCGCCGCTGATGATCCAGCTGTTTCTGATCTACTACGGTCTGGGGCAGTTTGGTGTGATCCGGCACAGTCTCTTCTGGCCGTTTCTGCGTGAGCCCTTTACCTGTGCGGTGCTGGCGCTGTCGCTCTGCACCGCCGCCTACACCGCGGAGATCCTGCGCGGCGCGCTGCTGGCTGTGCCGCCCGGTCAGGTGGAGGCGGGGATGGCGTGCGGCATGTCGCGCGGGCTGCTGCTGCGGCGCATTATCGCGCCGGTGATGCTGCGTTATGCGCTGCCCGCTTACTCCACCGAGGCGATTCTGCTGGTGAAGTCGACCGCGCTGGCCAGTCTGGTCACGGTCTGGGATGTCACCGGGGTGGCGCAGCAGATTATCCAGCGTACTTACCGCACCATGGAGGTGTTTCTCTGTGCGGCGGCAATCTACCTGATCCTCAACTTCATCATTGTGCAACTCTATGCCCTGCTGGAGCGGCGTCTGACGCCGGTTCATAAACCGGAAAAAAAGCCATTACCGGCCGCTAAGCCGATTCCTGGAGGAAAATAAACATGTCTGAACTGCCACCCGTCACGCTGTCGGCCAGCGATATCCATAAATCCTTTGGCGCCATGGAGGTGCTGAAAGGCATCTCGCTGCAGGCGCACCAGGGCGATGTTATCTCAATACTCGGTGCCAGCGGCTCGGGCAAAAGTACGCTGCTGCGCTGCATTAATCTGCTTGAGACGCCTGACGCGGGCGTGGTCAGCGTGGGCGGTGAAACCATTGAGATGAAGCGCCATGCCCGGGGACACCAGCTGGCGGCTAACCCGCGTCAGATTGAGCGGCTGCGCTCCCGGCTCGGTATGGTGTTTCAGAGCTTTAACCTCTGGTCGCACCTGACGGTGCTGCAGAATGTCATTGAAGGGCCGCACTACGTCCTCAAGCGCGATAAAAAAGCCTGTATTGCCCAGGCGGAACAGCTGCTGGATCGGGTCGGTCTGCTGAATCGCAAAGATTTCTATCCCGCCCAGCTTTCAGGCGGTCAGCAGCAGCGGGTGGCGATCGCCCGGGCGCTGGCAATGGACCCGGAGGTGATGCTGTTTGATGAGCCAACTTCGGCACTCGATCCGGAACTGGTAGGCGAGGTGCTGAAGGTCATGCGCAGCCTGGCGGAAGAGGGCCGCACTATGCTGGTGGTGACCCATGAGATGGGTTTTGCCCGCAACGTCTCTAACCGGGTGGTGTTTATGCATCAGGGCACTATTGATTGTCAGGGCACGCCAGAGGCGATGTTCGGCGAGGCGGGATCGGCGCGCTTTAAGCAGTTTATCTCCAGTCATCATCAGGTGGAGCCGGTGGTATGAGCGACGTAATACGTCAGACGCTGGTCTGGGGCGATGGCCCGCTGAAATGGCAGGCGCTGGTGCAGGTCGCCCGGCACGGCGCCACCCTGATGCTGAGCGACAGTGCCTGGCAGCGCATTGCGAAGAGCCGTGAAATCGTCGGTAATATCGTGGCGGCGGGGCAGGTGGCTTACGGCATCAATACCGGGCTGGGGGCGTTGTGCAACATTACCCTGTCTGAAGATGAGCTGAGCCAGCTGTCGCGCAATACCCTGCTGAGTCATGCCTGTGGCGTCGGGCCGGTGCTGGCAAAACCCGAGGTCCGCGCCATTCTGTGCGCTGCGATTGCGAACTACAGTCACGGCAAATCGGGTGTTTCAGTGGCGCTGGTGCAACATCTCCTGGCGTTGCTAAACCTGCAGATTACGCCACAGGTACCGTCGCAGGGATCGGTGGGATATCTGACCCACATGGCGCATATCGGCCTGGCGCTGATTGGCATCGGCGAGGTGGAGTGGAAGGGCGAAATCGTTCCGGCGCAGCAGGCGCTGGCCCAGGCGGGATTAGCCCCTTACCGGCCTGGTGCCAAAGAGGGGCTGAGCCTGGTCAACGGCACACCCTGCATGACCGGCTTAGCCTGTCTGGCACTGGACGATGCCGAACGGCTGCTGGACTGGGCAGACGTCACCGGTGCGATGAGCTTTGAGGCGCTGCGCGGTCAGCTGGTGGCGTTTGACCCTGAGGTGCTGGCGCTGAAGGCCAGCCCGGGGATTCAGCGCAGTGGCGAACGCCTGCGCCAGTTGCTGAGTGACAGCCCGCTGCTGAAAGCCAGCGTTGGCATCCGGACTCAGGATGCACTCAGTCTGCGCTCGATGCCGCAGGTGCACGGCGCCTGTCACGATCAGTTTAGTCACGCTGTCCGTCAGGTGGAGACCGAACTCAACGCCTGTACCGACAATCCGCTGGTGCTGGGGACGCCGCAGGCCTGGCGCGTGGTGTCACAGTCCAATCCGCATGGCGAGTCGGTGGCAATGGCCTGCGACCTGCTGGCGATTGCGATGGCGGAGCTGGGCAGCATCGCCGAGCGACGGCTTGATCGGCTGGTGAATCCGCTGGTCAGCGGCCTGCCGCCGTTTCTGGTGGCCGAGCCGGGCGTCAATTCCGGCATGATGATTGCGCAGTACGTGGCGGCGTCACTCTGCGCGGAGAACCGTCAGCTGGCGCAGCCTGCGGTGCTTGATAACTATGTCACTTCAGGATTACAGGAGGATCATCTGAGCCTCGGCACCGGCTCGGCGCTGAAGCTGCTGAAACTGGTCAGCAATGTTGATCACATTATCGCGATTGAGTATCTGCTGGCGGCGCAGGCGCTGGAGTTTCACGGTGAATCACAGCTGGCAGCAGGCACGCGGCGCGCCTGGCAGCATTTGCGGCAGGTTGTTGAGTGCTGGCAGCAGGATCGCTGGCTGGCACCTGACATCGCCTGCGCGGTAGCTCAGATTAAAGCGCACCGGGCCGATGCGCTTGTGGGTTGAGGATTACCTGCGGCGCGCGTCCGGACGGACTAAATCAAAACGTTGCGCTTCGCTGATGCCGTAATAGGCGCTGGGGCCGCCCGCGCGCAGAATCGGCTCGGCTTTAGCGGTCTGATAAATGCCCTCTTCCAGCAGCGATTCATCGATGTGAATCGCCACCGCTTCACCCAGCACCAGCCAGCTGTCGATCAGATTGCCGCTGGCATCCTGCAGCTGAATCAGTTGCGTCAGGCGGCACTCGAAGTTGACCGGGCTCTCTGCCACCAGACTGGCGCTGACCTGAGAAGCTGCCAGCGGCGTTAAACCGGCAAAGGCGAACTCATCCTGATCGGCAGGCAGCGAGGCGGAACTTTCGTTCATCGCTTCCGCCAGCGGACGGGTCGCCAGGTTCCAGACAAATTCTTTGGTCTCAGCAATATTTCTCACGCTGTCTTTCCAGCCACTGCTGGCGAAACCGATAATCGGCGGATGATAGTTGAAGCAGTTAAAGAAGCTGTAAGGTGCCAGATTGCGCTGGCCGCTGCTGCTCACTGAGCTAATCCAGCCGATCGGACGCGGCCCGATAATGGCGTTCAGCGGATCGTGCGGCAGACCGTGACCAGCACGGGGTTGATAGGAATAGCGTTTCCGGGTCATAACTTCTCCAGCAGGGAATTTTATTTATCTTAGCCCGACAGCATCGCCCGACGGAATCGGAAAGAGGTAAGCGGATGGTGCGGGTTTATTTTCCGCCGCCTACAGCGTATTGTACGCGCGCCTGAATAATTGAGAGAACGTATGAAAAAGTCAGCCAGCACGTCGCCTTTCCACGCCCGCAATCGCCATCAGGGCGAATACGATTTTGCCGCGTTAACCGCTGCCCATCCGCCGCTGAAAGCCAAAGTCCGGCCCAATGGTTATGGCGTGCAGTCCGTGGATTTCGCGGACCCGGAGGCGGTGATGCTGCTGAACCAGGCGCTGATCAAACTATTTTACGACATCGACTGGCAGCTGGCTCCCGGCTCACTCTGCCCGCCCGTGCCGGGACGAGCCGATTATCTGCACTACCTTGCCGATCTGCTGGCGCTGGATAACAACGGCGTGATCCCGACGGCGGACGTTCTGGATGTCGGCTGCGGTGCAAACTGCATCTATCCGCTGATTGGCGCGGCAGAATATGGCTGGCGCTTTACCGGCACCGAAGTCGATGAAGCCGCCATCAAAGCCGCTAACCGCATTGTTGCGGCCAATCCGCGCCTGACGCGCCAGATCCGTCTGCGTCGTCAGAAAAACAGCGATGCAGTGCTGGCAGGTGTGGTCAGTAAAACTGAATTTTTCAGTGCAGTGATGTGTAATCCGCCGTTCCACGCGTCGGCGGAAGAAGCGGTATCGGGATCGCAGCGTAAGGTCCGCAATCTCGGATTGGATAAGAGTGCGCCGCTCAATTTTGGCGGCCAGCACAATGAGCTGTGGTATCCCGGTGGCGAAAAGGGCTTTATCGGCAAGATGATCGCCGAGAGCGTGGCGTTTAGTCGTCAGATCGGCTGGTTTACCTCGCTGGTGTCGCGCAAAGAGAACTTACCGGCGCTGGAAAAACAGCTGCAGGCGCTCGACGTGGCGGAGATGCGGGTGGTTAATATGGCGCAGGGTCAGAAGCAGAGTCGCTTCCTGGCGTGGAGTTTTATGCCTGCCGCCCAGCGCACTAAGCTGCTGAGTCGCCTGGGGAACTAAGGTATCGCTTTACATGGGTAACAGGTGTATCTGTGGGCGAAGAGTAAAATAGAACGGGCCGCGATGCGGCCCGTTTTGATCAGGAGACGTGCTGCAGGAATTCGCGCAGACGCTCGCTCGGTGGGTTGCTGATCAGGCTGTCGGGATCGCCATCTTCCGCAATCCGGCCTTTATCGATAAAGATCAGCCGTGAGGCCACCTTCTGTGCGAAGCCTACTTCGTGCGTCACAATCACCATCGTCATGCCTTCTTCCGCCAGATCCTGCATCACCTTCAGCACTTCGTGACGCAGTTCCGGGTCGAGCGCTGAGGTTGGCTCATCAAACAGCATCATTTTCGGCTTAACTGCCAGTGCACGGGCAATCGCCACGCGCTGCTGCTGACCGCCGGAAAGCTCAGACGGAAAGTGGTGCGCGCGCTCGGCGAGGCCCACTTTGCCCAGCAACTCACGCGCCAGCTGGCGTGCCGCCTCTTTGCTGGCACCGCGCACACGGATAGGACCAAAGGCGACGTTATCCAGCGCACTCATCTGTGGGAACAGATGAAACTGCTGAAACACCATGCCCGCTTCCTGACGAATCAGGCGGTCATCGACTTTCGGATCATTGACGCGCAGGCCATCGACAATCAGTTCGCCACTGGTGATCTCTTCCAGCTTGTTAATACAGCGCAGCAGGGTTGATTTACCGGAACCGGATGGGCCGATAATCACCACCACTTCGCCCTGGTTAATCTTCAGGTCGATATTGTGCAGCACCTGGGTCTGGCCAAAATGTTTGGAGACATCTTTAAATTCAATCACAGGATTTTCACCCTTTTCTCAATGCGGCGCAGCACAAAGCTCAACACCAGCGTAATAACCAGATAGATAATCGCGACGGCGCTCCAGATTTCCAGCGCGCGGAAGTTACCGGCAATAATCTCCTGACCCTGACGGGTCAGTTCAGCCACACCAATAACGATAAACAGCGAAGTATCTTTGATGCTGACAATCCACTGGTTGCCCAGCGGTGGCAGCATGCGGCGCAGCGCCAGCGGCATAATCACGTAGCGCAGCGTCTCGCGGCTCGACAGGCCAAGCGCCAGTCCGGCTTCGCGGAAGCCCTTGTTGATCGACAGCACGGCACCACGAGTAATCTCGGCAATGTAAGCGCCGGAGTTAATCATGATGGTCACCACCGCCGCGCTGAAGGGATCAATACGCAGGTCGGGGAACGCCATCGGCAAAGCAAAATAGATAAACATCACCTGCACCACGATAGGGGTGCCGCGAATGATTTCGATAAACACCAGTGCGATGTTATTGGTGATCCAGCCACCGTAAGCGCGGGCAAAGCCCGCTACCAGGCCGATGAAGAGGCCGCCAACCAGTCCAATAATTGAGATAATTAAGGTCAGTTTAGCGCCTTCAAGCAGCGCTGGCATGGCGGGCCAGATGACGCTCCAGTCAAACTCCATGGTGTCACTCCAGATATGTTGCGATGGAAAAAAGCAGGGAAAAAGTTTCCCTGCTGAAATCAGATAACGGTCAAATTATTATTTAGGTTCGGTGCCGAACCATTTTTTATAGAGCGTGTTGTAGGTGCCGTTCTCTTTCAGGGTTTTCAGTGCGCCGTTTACTTTTTCACGTAAATCGTCGCTGCCTTTCGGGAAGGCGATACCATACTGCTGCGCTTCAATTGAATCGCCTACCGCTTTAAAGCGGCCTTTACCGGCGGTATGGATGAAGTAAAGGATGTTTGGCGTGTCATGCAGCACGGCGTCCGCACGGTTGGTGCCCAGCTCCATATAGGCGCTATCGATATTCGGGAACTGACGCAGATCTTTGGATTTGATGTTGGCTTTCGCGTATTCCACGGAGCCGGTGCCGCTTTTCACTGCGACCACTTTACCGTTCAGATCGCTGATGCCTTTGATGTCGTTTTCATTGTTACGCACCATCACCTGCAGACCGCTTTTGTAATAGCCGTCAGAGAACTCAATCGCTTTTTTACGTTCTTCGGTAATGGTGATACCCGCCAGTGCCAGATCGACATTGCGCGTTTGCAGTGCAGGGATAATGCCGCTGAAGTCCATTGGCTTCAGGGTGTAATCGAGCTTCAGCTCTTTCGCAATGGCATCCCACAGATCCACATCGAAGCCGACATATCTATCACCCTGTTTAAATTCAAACGGAACAAAGGCGGTATCCGTGGCGACGACCAGCTTTTTGTCTGCTGCAGTGGAAGAGAGAGAGAAGGCCAGCGCCAGCGCGGCCACAGAAACTTTTAACAGTGACTTCATCATTTTTCCTTTTTTTACTACCAGGCGGCAGGGCCTGCGTTTGCGGCTTGTCATATGAAAGAATTATGCCAACTTTGCAAAATCTGCGAAATCAGAGAGTTAAATAACATAGCTGACACGATTTTGCAGTTAATTCTGCCATTGCACCAGTTTGGTGCTCAGTTTTGGTGCAGGTGGCTGTTTTGGTGCAAGCGGTAGTGTGCCTCAGATGTTAAGGCTGTGAAGCGGAGGAGGGAAGAACTGTTAACAGGGTCATAAAAATGCGGTAATACAGACGTAAAAAAGGCGGGTTTCCCCGCCTGACAGACTGCATTGAGTCTTATTCGATGTTCGCTTCGATAAACCACAGGAATTTATCAAGGTCACGTGATGCCGCAGTGAAGATGTCAGCGGTATCTTCGTCTTTCACTTCAGTGATTGCTTTACGGGTGTCATTCGCGACAACGCTGTAACGGTCTGCCAGCGCTTTCAGATGATCCTGAACGCTGTGAATATTCAGCGGATAGCTCTTCAGCGGAGTCGTATCGTTAACGACCTGCGTGGTGCCCAGCGCCACGCCACCCAGCTGAACCACACGCTCGGCAATAGTATCCTGATGATCGGTAATCGCGGTGCGGAAGCCGTCCAGCATCTCATGCACACCGATAAAATTAGCACCGCGCATGTTCCAGTGCGCCTGCTTAGTGATCAATGACAGGTCAATAAACTCGACTACCAGACGGTTTAACACCGCGATGGTGGCTTTTTTATCGTCTTCGGCCACATCATTGCGGGTATAAATCAGGTCAGAAGATTTAGTTTTAACCAATTTAGCGGTACTCATCGTTTCAGTCCTCTCTTTGATGGTTGTCCTAATCAAGTACCGGATAAGTATAGCAGCGCTTTTCAGCTTTGCAGAAACGACTTTGTCGATGGATGAAATAGCGTGCGTCTTTAGTCAGAGCAGGGCTGGGCTAAGAAGGTTAATGCCATGTTAAAATATGAAATTAAATAAATAGATAATTAAATCATTAGGTTATTCTATAATGTAAATAACTGGTAAGTGTCTGTTTCAAAATAGACAACGCAGGAAGGAGCGAAGATTAGGAATAATTCTCATGATGAGCATGATTATTATTTAGCCCCGCCAGCAGGCGGGGCGGATAGCGTTTATTTTTGGATATCGTCTGATAATTCAACGCTGTTTAACTGACTCTTTTTCGGCCGCATGGTCAGCGTTGAACCTGCCGAGGCGATGATGATCGCCAGCAGCGCCAGCCACTGAAGTCCGGTCAGGGTTTCCCCCAGAAACAGCATGCCGGAAAAGGCAGCCATGGCGGGTTCCAGACTCATCAGCGTGCCGAAGATGCGCGCCGGTAAGCGGGTGAGGGCGATCATCTCCAGCGAATAGGGAATGGCGCTGGAGAGCAGGGCAACCAGCAACGCGATCGGCATAACGGCCCATGTCCAGATACCACTTTCTGCGAACGTCAGCCCCAGCGGTACAAAAATCACTGAGGCAATCAGCGACCCGATAGCCACTGTCGCCGGGCCATGTTCTGCGCCTGCCCGCTGTCCCGCCAGGATATAGATCGCCCAGCAGGCGCCTGCGCTCACTGCCAGCGCAGCGCCCAGCGGATCAATCGCAGTCATGCCTGTGCCAAAAGGCAGCAGGAACCACAGACCAATCACGGCCAGCAACACCCAGACAAAATCCAGTGGCCGGCGCGATCCGAATAGCGCCAGCGCCAGTGGGCCGGTAAATTCCAGTCCCACCGCCACACCCAGCGGCACGGTACGAATCGCCAGATAGAACGTGAAATTCATTGTGCCCAGCGCCAGTCCATACATCAGGAGTGGCAGACGTTGTTCCCGGCTAAAGCGTAAACGCCAGGGTTTGAAGATAATACAGAGTATCAGGGTGCCAAAGCCCAGACGCAGCGCGGTGATGCCGGTAGCGCCAACGGCAGGAAACAGGCTTTTCGCCAGCGAAGCACCGCCCTGAAGCGACAGCATCGCAATCAGCAGCACGGCAATCGGCATCACTATCGGGGCAAGGTTTTTAGAAGCGGGAGAGGCAGACATCCTGTGTACTTTTCCTGGTCATCAACGTAATGAGTCAGCCAGTGTAAAGGAAATAGCAGGCAAAAAATCACGGAATGGGGTTTTAAATTTCTCTCAACTGAGCGATTTTTGGCCAGAATCAGGGCCATTTAGGTAAAGAAATGTCAGGTTTTTTTAGGATTTAACTTAAAGAACGAAATGAGCACAAAATGATTATTGCATAAAGATGACGGATTTTATAAGAAAAATGAATGACATAGGTTGTCGCATTAACTTCCTGTTACACCAAACATTCTGTTAGACAACAAAATCCGGGCAGAGTTTCTCGCTATTTTTTGTTATATTTTCAGCGTTGTCAGGAGAGAAGTATTTTCACATTTGAGGTGGTTATGAAAAAAATTGCATGTCTTTCAGCATTAGCCTGTGTACTGGCAGTATCTGCAGGTTCAGCAATGGCACAGAGCACCGTAACTGGTGGCTATGCTCAGAGCGACTATCAGGGCGTAGCTAACAAAGCTAACGGCTTCAACCTGAAATACCGCTACGAAGACGGTTCTAACCCACTGGGTTGGATCGGTTCATTCACCTACACAGAAAAAGATAACACCGATTCTGGCATTTATAACAAAGGCCAGTACTACGGTGTGACCGGTGGTCCTGCTTTCCGTCTGAACGACTGGGCAAGCATCTACGGTGTTGTGGGTATCGGCTACGGTAAATTCCAGCAGAACGATACTTCATCACGCGATAAAACTGATTCAAGCGACGTAGGTTTCTCTTACGGCGCAGGTCTGCAGTTTAACCCAGTTCAGGACTTCGCAGTTGACGTGGGTTACGAGCAGAGCCGTATCCGTAACGTTGACGTTGGCACCTGGATTGCTGGCGTAGGTTACAGCTTCTAAGTTTAGCTTAGCTGACCTGCAAAAAAGCGGCCCCTTGTGGGCCGTTTTTTATTGTGCTGATTTACTCACCCTTCTCTCGTATCTGCACGTTTCCCGACTTTTCCGGATCGCTGTAGCCGATCAGCAGCCATGCTGGTTGAAGCCGCAGGTCATATTGATTCGATGGGGAAACAGGAAAAAGAGAGAGCAGAAAGGGAGAGTGCGCCTCTCAGCCAGCGGCTGAAAGGCATAGAATCAGGATTAGCCGCGCCAGATCAGATTCTGACAGCGACGATCGTCAGACTTATGGCCCAGCAGTTTTTCCAGCAACATCAGACGCAGTGTGAACGGTGAACGCGTCAGCAGGCACAGCCAGGATTTCATCTCCGTGGTTGTTTTCTTCTCAGCCTGGAAGCATTTACTGCAATCTAAGCAACATTTCAGGGTGCTCATAGAATCACCTCCCAATCATTGTCGACGCGGTAGTCAGCAGCCTGCGGTGAGAGGCGTCATCATCACCGGAGCAACAGAGGATCAACTTGGGATCGCTCTTTTTCTGCTTACATTATCGTCAAATATAGCACTGGCTATATCCTTTAGCCAAGGCTAATGACGAAAAATTTGAGCTTCTTTGCGGCTGGTTTACAATGAGCGCAGCTAAATCCGTACAGCAGTGACAGTACGGGAAAAAATAATGAGGAAGCTGAATGAGTCGTCGTGCTAAAAGCGTGGTTTCTGCGCCAAAAGGACCACTGAAAGATATTGAAGAGCATGTCGAAGGTTTTCGGCAGGTGCGTGAAGCGCATCGTCGGGAATTAATTGATGACTACGTTGAGTTAATCTCTGATTTGATTGGTGAATTTGGCGAAGCGCGTCAGGTTGATATGGCGGCCCGCCTGGGCGTTTCACAACCGACCGTAGCGAAAATGCTGAAGCGGCTTGGCAGTGCCGGGCTGGTTGAGCAGGTGCCTTACCGCGGTGTCTTCCTGACCGGTGAAGGAGAGAAACTGGCAGAGGAGAGCCGCGCCCGTCATCACATTGTTGAAAGTTTTCTGCTGGCGTTAGGCATCAGTCCCGAAACTGCCCGACGTGATTCAGAAGGGATTGAGCATCACGTCAGTGATGAAACGCTGGCCGTATTTAAGAAATTCTCCGAAACCCGCTAACGCTAAGGCGTACCTTCATCATGCCTCAACTGCTTCGATCTTTTTTGCATGACTCTGTTTTGCATTTATTAATCGTGATTGGTGTAGTTCTGGCATTTCTGGCGGATTTTCGCTGGGCCGATCTGCCCGGTGCCGTAGACTGGCATACCATTATTACGCTCACCGGGTTGTTGATCCTGACCAAAGGGCTGGAAACCAGTGGCTACTTTGACGTGCTGGGGGGACGACTGATTGCGCGTTTCCGGCACGAACGTGCGCTGGCGCTGTTTATGGTGCTGGCTGCCGCGTTGCTCTCTACGTTTCTGACCAATGATGTAGCGCTGTTTATTCTGGTGCCGCTGACGCTGACGCTGCGAAAGTTCTCTCACTTACCCATCTCGCGACTGATCATCTTCGAGGCGCTGGCGGTCAACGCCGGATCCCTGCTGACGCCGGTCGGCAACCCGCAAAACATTCTGCTGTGGAGCCACGGCAAATTAAGCGTTGTCGCGTTTATTGTGCAGATGCTGCCGCTGGCCGCCTGGCTGCTGCTTAGCCTGATGGTATTAACCTGGTTCAGCTTCTCAAAGCGGTCGATTGATAAGCATGACAACCCGGAACAGCCGCAGTGGCAGAAGCCGCTGTTTATTGTCAGCGTGGTGCTATACCTGCTGTTTATCGCCGGACTGGAGCTGGAAATCACCGGTTGGGTCCTGCTGCTGATTCTTGCCACGTTCCTGGTGATGGCGCGTCCGGTGCTGCTGCGCATCGACTGGAGCCTGCTGGCGGTGTTTATCGCCATGTTTATTGACGTCTTCCTGATGACGCGTCTGCCGGTGATGCAGGCTCACTTTGATGCGGTTTCTCATTTCGGTCAGGGGCAGCTCTACCTGCTGGCGATTGGTCTGTCACAGGTGATCAGCAACGTTCCGGCGACGATTCTGCTGCTGCAAAAAGTCCCGCCTGGCGATGTGCTGGCCTGGGCGGTCAATATTGGCGGATTCGGCCTGCTGCCGGGTTCGCTCGCCAACCTTATTGCCCTGCGTATGGCGAAAGATCGGGCCGTCTGGTGGCATTTCCATCTCTTTTCTCTCCCTCTGCTTGCCTGGTCGATGGCCAGCGGCTGGCTGCTGTTGCGGCTGCTTAATTAGGCCCGACGCATCCTGCTACCCGCCACAGGTGGCAGGATGTGCGCCATTTCTCAAGTTTCGTAAAGTTGCGCTGGATTTTGTCAGTTTCCGATATAAGGTTAACAGGACCTTTATGCCCGGGAATTAGGGCCTTAGCCAGTGATGGGAACTATGAGCGAGAATAACCAACGCGATCCACACCAGCAGGACGCAGAGAATGCGACGGATAAAAACCGTCAGTCAGAGGAAAATCAGGACAACGACCAGCAGCCTGAGCGTAAACGCCCCGGTAAAAAGCCGCTGATTATTCTGGCGGTAGTGGTGGTGATTATGCTGATTGTCGGCTTCTGGTTCTGGTTCACTACCCGCAATATTGAAACTACCGACGACGCCTTTACCGAAGGCGATGCCGTTACCATTGCGCCTAAAGCCTCCGGCTATGTCGTGAAGCTGCTGGTGAAAGATAACCAGCGGGTGAAGAAGGGCGATCTGCTGGTGGAGATCGATCCCAGCGACAATCGTGCCCAGCGTGAGCAGGCGAATGCGCAGCTCGGTTTAGCTGTCGCACAGCTGCATCAGGCGCAGGCTCAACTGGCGCTGTCAAAGGTACAGTATCCGGCACAGCGCGATCAGGCGCTGGCGGATCAGGCGAAAGCCGAAGCGAATCTGCTTAATGCGCAGGCGGATTATCGTCGCCAGCGCGGCGTCGATCCGCGTGCGACCAGTCAGCGTAATATCGACAGCGCGTCCGCGCAGTTACGTTCGGCGCAGGCGCAGTTACAAAGCGCGAAAGCACAGGTTGAAGTGGCGTCACAGGTTGCTCTGCAGATTCGCCAGCAGGAGACCAATGTTGAAGCGCGTCAGCAACAGGTTGAGCAGGCGAAGGCGCAGTTAAGCACGGCCGATCTTAATCTCTCCTATACCCAGGTTCGCGCGCCCTATGACGGGTTTGTCACCAAGCGTAACGTTCAGCTGGGCACACTGGTGCAGGCGGGATCGTCGCTGTTTTCGCTGGTCTCGCCTGAGATCTGGGTCACCGCTAACTTCAAAGAGTCTCAGCTGCAACACATGAATCCTGGCGACAAAGTTGAAATCAGCGTCGATGCCTGGCCGGATATGAAGCTGGAAGGGCATGTCGATAGTATTCAGATGGGCTCTGGTTCACGCTTCTCGACTTTCCCGTCAGAAAACGCCACCGGCAACTATGTGAAAATCGTTCAGCGCGTGCCGGTGAAAATCGTCATCGACAAGGGCCTTGATCCGAACCATCCTCTGCCGCTGGGTCTCTCTGTTGAACCGAAGGTAACGGTGGAATGAGTACGGCGCAGAGCTGGAAACCCGCCAGTAATCCGTGGTTAGTGGCGATCACGGTCACGCTGGCGGTGTTTATGGAGATCCTCGACACCACCATTGTTAACGTGGCGCTGCCGCATATCGCCGGTTCGCTCTCCTCCAGTTACGATGAGTCAACCTGGGTGCTGACCTCTTATCTGGTGGCGAACGGCATTGTGCTGCCTATCTCTGCGTTCTTCAGCCGACTGTTTGGCCGTAAACAGTTTTTCCTGATCTGCATCGTGATGTTTACCATCTGCTCCTTCCTGTGCGGCATCGCTACCGAACTGTGGCAAATCATTCTGTTCCGCGTGCTGCAGGGCTTTTTTGGTGGCGGATTGCAGCCGGTTCAGCAGTCTGTGCTGCTGGACTACTTCAAGGCGGAAGATCGCGGCAAGGCATTTGGGCTCTCCTCCATTGCCATTATTGTCGCGCCGGTGATTGGTCCGACATTAGGTGGCTGGATTACCGACAACTACAGCTGGCGCTGGGTGTTCTTTATCAACATTCCGGTCGGCGTACTTACCGTGCTGGCGATCTATCAGTTGCTGGAAGATCCACCGTGGGAGCGTAAATGGGCCAAAGGTAAGCTGAAGATCGACTATATCGGCATCAGCCTGATTACCTTAGGACTGGGTTGTCTGCAGGTGATGCTGGATCGCGGAGAGGATGAGGACTGGTTTGCCTCGCACTTTATCGTGCTGTTCGCCATTCTGGCCTTGATTGGCATCGTCGGTGCCATCTACTGGCTGATGTATGCCCGTAAGCCAGTGGTCGATATTCTGGTGATGAAAGACCGCAACTTCTGGGTCGCCGGGCTGTTGATGGCGGGGATGGCGATGATTCTGTATGGCAGCTCCGTAGTGCTGCCACAGCTGGCGCAGCAGGATCTGGGTTACACCGCCACCTGGTCAGGTCTGGTGTTGTCGCCTGGCGCGGTGCTGATTGTGCTGACCATACCGCTGGTGCTGAAACTGATGCCAATCGTTCAGACGCGCTACATCATTGCCTTTGGCTTTAGCTGTCTGGCCGTGGCGTTTCTCTACTCCGCCACCTTAACGCCCAACGTTGATTTCACCACTTTGGTGTTGATGCGCAGCGCACAGTCAATCGGGCTGGGTTTCCTGTTTGTCCCGCTGACGACTATCGCTTTTGTCACCATTCCGCAGCGGCTTAATGCTGACGCCTCGGCGCTGTTTACCATGTTCCGTAACGTTGCCGGATCGATTGGGATTTCACTCTCGACCGCTGCCATTACCGAGCGCGAACAGGTGCGGTCAGCGCACATGGTGCATAACATGACGCCGCTGAATGAGCCGTTCAACATTACGCTTCAGCACTGGGCGCAGGCGATACGCGACTTTACCTCGGCGGTGGGCGATCCCGTCACGCTGGCAACCGGTCAGCTCTATCAGGAGATGATTGCGCAGTCGCGTATCCTCGCTTACATCGATGTCTTCTCAGGCCTGAGTATTGTCGCCCTGATTTTGATTCCATTTTGTTGGCTGCTGTCGCCGATTAAGAGCGAAGGCAGTGCAGGAGCACACTAACATGAAGGTTTTTTACTCTCATCGCCTGAAACCCCTGAGTTTACTGCTGGCCCTCGGGCTGGCGGGCTGCGCCGTCGGACCTGACTATCAGGCGCCGAAACCTGCCGTGCCGGGTGGCTACAACACCCTGGATTCGCAGGAGGCGTCAAAGCCACAAAACGCCGCGATTAATTCACGCTGGTGGCGCAGCTTCAATGATCCGCAGCTCGACAGTCTGATTGAGCGCGCGATTGCGGGCAATCTGAGCCTGCAGCAGACGGTGCTGCGCATTGCCGGGGCACGTGAACAGCTGACGCAGGCGCAGGGCAGTCTGTTCCCCACCCTGGGCGGTTCAGCCAAAGTGACGCGTCAGCAGCTCGGGCTGGAAGGCTTGCTTAAATCCAATGGCGCAACCGATCAGCTCGACAGCAACGTGGCCAGCCAGCTCAATGGATTGACCCAGCCGGTTAACCTCTATCAGGGCAGCTTCGATGCCAGCTGGGAGCTGGACCTGTGGGGCAAAGTGCGCCGTCAGGTTGAGGCAGCTAATGCCCAGCAGCAGGCAGCGATAGAACAGCGCAACGATGCGCTGGTCTCACTGGAGGCCGAAGTGGCGCGTGCCTGGCTGCAGCTGCGCGGCGCGCAGAGCACGATTCAGACGCTGCAACAGCAGATTGAGGTGGCGCAGCAGACAACCGAGCTGACTCAAAGCCAGCAGAGTAATGGCCTGGCCCCGCTGACCGATGTGGAAAATGCGCGTGCCCAGCTCAGCACGCTGCAGGCGCAGCTGCCGCAGTATCAGTCGCAGGCACGGCAGGCGATGAATGGGTTAGCGGTGCTGCTCGGCAAGACGCCGGGGGCGCTGGATGCTGAACTCAGTACGCCAAAAGCGTTACCCCCGCTGCCACAGTTTGTCCCGGTAGGCATTCCTTCTACGCTGGCACGTCGTCGTCCTGATATTCGTCAGGCTGAAGCGACGCTGCATGCACAAACCGCTGAGATTGGGGTTTCTGTCGCGCAGCTTTTCCCGAGCCTGTCACTGACCGGCCAGCTGGGCGTGCGCAACACCGATGTCAGCTATCTGGATAACTGGAGCAGCCATTTCTACAGTTATGGCCCGTCGTTATCGATTCCGATTTTCCAGGGCGGACAGCTGGTGTCGAGCGTGAAGTTAGCGCGGGCACAGCAGGCCAGTGCCGCGCTGGATTATCGCCAGACGGTGCTGACGGCGTTGCAGGATGTGGAGAATGCGCTGGTCAGCTATCGCGCCGATCAGCAGCGGGTCACCGCGCTGGATGAGACAACCGGTGCGCTTCAGCGCGCGTTTGATCTCGCCAGCGACAGTTATCGCCAGGGGCTCTCGACCTTCCTGGAGGTGCTGGATGCGCAGCGTCAGCTGGCTCAGGCAGAGGAGCAGGCGACACAGGCGCGGATGCAGAGTGCACTCGATTTAGTGGCGCTCTATAAAGCGCTGGGCGGCGGCTGGGAGACTTACCAGAACGTGGATATGCCGCAATATCCGGTATTTGGCCCGGCCACGCAGGCGAATTAGTCATCCGGCGGTAGCTGCCTCTGCGCAGTTACCGCTTTATCTCTCCTCCGGCAGCGTTAAACCGATGCTGCCTGTCTCTCCATGTTGTTCATCATGATCTAACCCGTTGATAAAGAGAGCTTCTCAGCATCACTGGAACGGGTGCAGCCAGCAGAAAATAAAACAGTGATAATCGCAGGGTTATTATCAGCGCCTCCGGCGAGCGATTATTTTCATGTTGCTGGCACTTTCCGCATTCAGGTTTTTGAGCTCTGTCACCTTTCTCAGTTTATTTCTTTGACGTTTTTTTAAGGCAACTTACGACTGAACGAGTGGGGGCGCGTGAGGCTATTCAATCAGCCTGAGCCGGGCGGAACTGTTATTGCGCAGCTAAGCGATCTGCGAATAATCCGACTCTGCTATAAATCGCAGCGGCAAAAATGGTTAACAGGTGGCAAAGTGCATAATTAAAAAAGCCACCAGAGCGTTAATTCTTTTGCGCTATTTAACGGTGCCGGGGGTGGCTTTTTAAGCATAATCTGTAAGCTGGTGTGACTGGGGTCACGGGCAGGCACATTTTTAATCTGTTATCTCCGGCCCGTAAGCGTAAATAATGAGGCTGCATGGCCCGCATTTAGTTGATAGCGTTAACTGCCTTCTGCCGGGATAATCTGCCTGAAATCGTTTTCAACTCCTGAGTAAAAGTGCCATTTGTTGTTAATTCAGCGTTAATAAAAGGTCAGGCACGCCCGATTTTAATAGCTCTGTTTCGGCCGAATTAATACTTAGGAATTATCTGTAGCGTAAAAATAATTTATTTTTTTATTTGAATTAGGTAGTCTTGGCGCTACAGTTTTATTAACCCCCCTTAATCAAGGACATTGTGATGAGTGACGCATTTAAGGTACTGAACAATATTCGCACATTACGTGCCCAGGCTCGTGAACTGCCACTGACCGATCTTGAAGAGATCCTGGAAAAATTAACGGTTGTTGTTACTGAGCGCCGTGAAGAAGCAGAAGCGGAAGAGACGCAGAATCGCGAAAAAGAAGAAAAGCTTTCTAAATATCGCGAAATGCTGCTGGCTGACGGTATCGATCCTAATGAATTATTAGGTGCACTGGAAAGCGGGAAAAAACGTACCAAGCGTGCGCCGCGTCCGGCTAAATATTCTTACACCGACGAAAATGGTGAGCAGAAATCCTGGACTGGCCAGGGCCGTACCCCGGCAGCGATTAAAAAAGCGCTGGATTCCGGTAAAAGCCTGGACAGTTTCCTGATCGATTGATCGACACAATCCTTGTAAGTGGGAGCCGGGGGGCCATTATGGCCTTCCGGCTTTTTTATTTCTGCCGGGATATCAATCACCCCGCAAGGAATCCACGGCTGACGCTGGCGTGCGCTGCGTCACATCTGGCATAATAGCCGCCGTTTTTTCATCCATTCTCTTCACAAAGGTCAATGCCGTGTTAGTTAGCAGCAATATCACCATGCAGTTTGGCAGCAAGCCACTGTTCGAAAATATCTCCGTTAAATTTGGCGGCGGTAATCGTTACGGTTTAATCGGTGCGAACGGCAGCGGAAAATCCACCTTCATGAAGATTTTGGGTGGCGATCTGGTGCCTTCAGGCGGCAATGTTTCTTACGATCCCAACGAGCGCATCGGTAAGTTGCGTCAGGATCAGTTCGCCTTTGAACAATTTAGCGTACTGGACACCGTTATCATGGGTCACCATGAGTTATGGGAAGTGAAGCAGGAGCGCGACCGTATTTATTCTTTGCCAGAAATGAGCGAAGAAGAGGGGTATAAAGTCGGCGATCTTGAGGCACTTTACGGTGAGATGGACGGCTATAGCGCGGAGTCTCGTGCCGGTGAGTTATTACTCGGCGTCGGCATTCCGGTTGAGCAGCATTATGGCCCGATGAGCGAAATTGCGCCGGGCTTTAAATTACGTGTGCTGCTGGCGCAGGCGCTGTTTTCTAATCCTGATATTCTGTTACTCGATGAACCGACGAACAACCTGGACATCGATACTATTCGCTGGCTGGAGCAGGTGCTGAACGAGCGTGACAGCACCATGATTATCATTTCGCATGACCGTCACTTCCTTAATATGGTCTGTACGCACATGGCTGATTTGGATTATGGCGAGCTGCGGGTTTATTCCGGTAATTATGACGAATATATGACCGCGGCGACCCAGGCGCGTGAACGTCTGTTATCAGATAACGCCAAGAAAAAAGCGCAGATTGCTGACTTACAATCGTTCGTCAGTCGTTTTAGCGCCAACGCCTCTAAATCGCGTCAGGCGACATCACGCGCTAAGCAGATGGATAAAATTAAACTGGATGAAGTGAAAGCCTCCAGCCGCCAGAACCCGTTTATCCGCTTTGAGCAGGACAAGAAGTTGTTCCGTAATGCGCTGGAAGTGGAAGGTTTGACCAAAGGATTTGATAACGGTCCGCTGTTTAAGAATTTAAATCTGCTGCTGGAAGTGGGTGAGAAGCTGGCGGTGATCGGTGCCAACGGTATCGGTAAATCAACACTACTGAAATCGCTGGTGGGTCAGCTGACGCCAGATAACGGCAGCGTTAAATGGTCAGAGAATGCGCGTATTGGTTATTACGCTCAGGATCACGCCGATGATTTTGCCAATGACCTGACGGTATTTGACTGGATGAGTCAGTGGAAACAGCCTGGCGATGATGAGCAGACCATTCGCGGTATTCTGGGTCGTCTGCTGTTTTCACAGGATGATATTAAGAAGCCGGCCAAAGTGCTTTCCGGTGGAGAGAAGGGTCGTATGCTGTTCGGTAAGCTGATGATGGAAAAACCGAACATTCTGATTATGGATGAGCCGACCAACCACCTCGATATGGAGTCGATTGAATCGCTCAATATGGCGCTGGAGATGTATGAAGGCACGCTGGTGTTTGTTTCACACGACCGTGAATTTGTCAGCTCGCTGGCAACCCGCGTGATAGAGCTGAAAGCAGACCGCGTGGTGGACTTCACCGGTAATTACGAAGATTACCTGCGGAGTCAGGGTATCGTCTGATTGAAACGGGGTGGCGCAGGCCACCCCGTTTTTTTTGGTGGTTTGTTGGTTCAGCACGGGCATCAGGGAGCAGAGGCGTTCCTGCCGACGCTACGCGTTACCACCACACACTTCACAATGCGCATCCTGCGCCACCTTCATGCTGCGGAAATCCGCGCTCATCGCATCGTACATCAGCAACCGGCTGGTGGCGGGCGTGCCAAATGCCGTCAGCACTTTAATCGCTTCCATCGCCTGCATCGCACCAATCACGCCAACCAGCGGAGCCATGACGCCCGCTTCCACGCAACTCAGGGTTTGTTCCCCAAACAGGCGGCTGATGCAACGATAGCAGGGTGTGCCGGGCTGCCAGTTGAATACGCTGATCTGGCCTTCCATCCGAATCGCGGCGCCGGAGACCAGTGGCACCCGCTGCTGACGACAGAGCCGGTTAAGCTGCTCACGCACCGCAACGTTGTCGGTGCAGTCAAGCACCACCTGCTGCCTGGCGATCAGCGCCAGCAGCGCTGCATCGTCCAGCTGTCCATTTACCGGATGCAGCTGACAGTGCGGATTGATGGCGGCCAGGCTTTGTGCGGCGGAGTCCACTTTGGCGCGGCCAATGTCAGTATCGTGATGCAGGATCTGCCGTTGCAGGTTGGAGTGCGACACGGTATCGAAGTCGAGCAGCGTCAGGCTGCCGACACCGGCAGCCGCCAGATAGGGCGCAGCGGCGCAGCCGAGTCCGCCCAGCCCGACGACCAGCGCATGACTCGCTTTCAGCCGCTCCTGACCGTCGAAATCAAAGCCGCGCAATACAATCTGCCGGTTATAGCGCAGCATCTCCTCATCGCTTAATTCAGGCAGCATTTACGCCTCCAGCAGGGCGTTGAACGGTTCCACCTCGACCCATTCGCCCGGTTCAACATTGCCGCGATCCCGTTCCAGCACAATAAAACAGTTTGCCTGGGCGAAGGAGCTGAAGACGTGCGAACCCTGCATCCCGGTGGTTTCCACCTCCAGTTCACCCTGTGCGTTCTGTCGCAGGATGCCGCGCTGAAAATCGAGCCGGCCTGGTGACTTTTTAAGCCGCGAGGCGCAGCGCACTTTCTGACGTGGCGGCAATGCTGATTTTTGCTGGCCGGTGAGGGTAGCAAGCAGCGGCTGAACGAGCTGATAAAAGGTCACGGCGGCGGAGACCGGATTCCCTGGCAGGCCGCAGAACCAGCTGCTGTTGAGGCGGCCAAAGGCAAATGGCTTGCCAGGCTTGATCGCCAGCTTCCAGAAGCTGATGGCACCAAGCTCTTCCAGCATCGTTTTGGTGAAGTCCGCTTCGCCCACCGAGACGCCGCCGGTAGTAATCACGACATCCGCCTGCCGATCGGCCTCGGTGAAAGCAGCACGCAGTGCGGCCGGGTCATCTTTGATGATGCCAAGGTCGATGACTTCGCAACCCAGCTTATGCAGCATCAGTGATACCGCAAAGCGGTTGGTGTCGTAGATCTGGCCTTCGGCCAGCGGCTCGCCTACCGGCTGGAGTTCATCACCGGTGGAGAAGATAGCGACCCGCAGTTTTCGCAGCACGCTGACTTGCGCGATACCCAGTGAGGCGAGCAGTGGCAGCTCCGCGGCACCCAGACGCGTTCCCGCTTCCAGCACCACGGTGCCTGGCTGAATATCATCGCCGATGAGACGAATATTCTGTCCGGGACGGACCGGCGCGGTGATCATAATCGCATCACCCTGTGTTTCGGTCTGCTCCTGCATCACTACTGCTTCACAGCCTGCAGGCACCGGCGCACCGGTCATGATGCGAATCACGCTGCCCTGCGGCCACTCACCGCTAAACGGTGCGCCGGCAAAGGCTTTACCCGCCACTGGCAGCGGCTGACCGCTGCTGGCGTCTGCCAGCCTGACGGCGTAGCCATCCATTGCAGAGTTATCAAATGGCGGGACGGCAATCGGTGAGGTCACCGCTTTGGCGGTGATACGCCCGACCGCTTCGGCCAGCGGCACGCTAAGAGAGTCGGTGACGGGCGTCAGCTGTGACAGCATTTTTTGTTGTGCCTCCTCAAGGGAGATCAAGCCTGCAGTAAAACTTTCCATGGATATTCCAGCCTGGTTATCTCAGATGCTGCCTATTATGGTGGGAATTAGCCGCTGAGTCACATCGGTGTCGGCCTGACTTGCCTGTTGTTGTGGCCAAAGTGAAATATGGCGGTAAGAAAAGGTTATAACCACAGGAACAGTTTCCGCTTTACAACACTTAGCAGGCTTTCTATAGTCAAAAATCACCAAAAATGGGTGAAAACCATTTTAAATCAGTGTTTTTCGTCCTGATGCAACCACAGGGTAGATCGTTATGGTCAATGCAGTGATCGCCATTCATGGAGGCGCCGGTGCCATTACGCGCTCAGCAATGAGCGCCGAAAAAGAGCAACTCTATCGTCAGGCGCTACACGATATTGTCACTCAGGGCCAGCAGATACTGGCTCAGGGCGGCAGCGCACTCGATGCGGTGACCGAAGCGGTGCGGCTGCTGGAAGAGTGCCCGCTGTTTAACGCCGGTAAAGGTGCGGTCTTCACCCATCAGGGCACACATGAACTCGATGCCTGCATCATGGATGGCCGCACCCTGGGTGCAGGGGCGGTCGCGGGCGTAACGCGGGTACGGAATCCGGTGCTGGCGGCACGTGCCGTGCTGGAACATAGCGAGCATGTCCTGTTTATCGGCGAGGGCGCAGAGCAGTTTGCTGAGGCGCACGGGCTGGAAACGGTCACGCCTGATTACTTCTCGACCCCGGAACGCTGGGAGCAGTTGCAGCGCGCGCTGAACAGCGATACGGCGGTGCTGGACCATGATGGTGCCGCGCACAGCGATGACCCGCTCGACCCGGACCGTAAGTTTGGTACGGTGGGGGCCGTCGCGCTGGATCTTGAGGGCAACCTCGCGGCCGCCACGTCAACGGGCGGTATGACCAACAAGCAGGCCGGGCGGGTCGGCGACTCGCCGCTGCCGGGCGCAGGCTGCTACGCCAGCAACGACAGCGTGGCGGTCTCCTGTACCGGCACCGGTGAAGTCTTTATGCGGACGCTGGCGGCCTATGATGTGGCAGCCCAGATGCGCTACGCCGGGCGCTCACTGCAGCAGGCCACGGTTAATGTTATTCATGACAGTGTGCTGGAGCTGGGCGGCAGCGGGGGGCTGATTGCCGTCGACCGCGCAGGCAACGTAGCGCTGCCGTTCAACAGCGAAGGGATGTATCGCGGTGTGGCGCGGGTTGGCGAAGTGGCAGACGTCGCTATCTATCGCGAAAGTTAAGGAGCAGAGATGAGCGACAGGCAAACGTTACCGCCGCTGGCCCCTGAGCAGGTCCTGGCGGTGCGCGATCTCAATGTGCGTTTTCAGCACGAAACCACCGTCACTGACGCGGTGCGGCATTTGTCACTCGATCTGTTTCGCGGCGAAACGCTGGCGCTGGTGGGGGAGTCAGGCTCAGGGAAATCAGTGACCTCGCTGGCGCTGATGCGGCTGATTGAGCAGGCTGGCGGGAGGGTCAGCGGCGAGGTGCTGTTGCGGCGTCGCAACGGCGACGTGCTGGATCTGATGCGCGCCTCAAAAGGTCAGATGCGGCGGGTGCGCGGTGCAGATATGGCGATGATCTTTCAGGAGCCGATGACCTCGCTGAATCCGGTCTTCTCCGTGGGCGAGCAGATCGCGGAATCCATCCGTCTGCATCAGGGCCTGAGCCACGCCGGCGCGCTGGCCGAGGCGCGCCGGATGCTGGATCTGGTACGAATCCCGGATGCGCAAAATGTGTTATCCCGCTTCCCGCATCAGCTGTCGGGCGGGATGCGTCAGCGCGTGATGATCGCCATGGCGCTCTGTTGCAAACCGGCCCTGCTGATTGCCGATGAGCCGACCACCGCGCTCGACGTCACCATTCAGGCGCAGATTCTGCAACTCATCCGCGTGCTGCAAAAAGAGATGCAGATGGGGGTGATTTTTATCACTCACGATATGGGCGTGGTCGCCGAAATGGCCGATCGGGTTCAGGTGATGTATCGCGGCGAAGTAGTAGAAAATGCCCCGGTAGCCAGGCTGTTCAGCGCCCCGCAGCAGCCCTATACCCAGGCGCTGCTGGCGGCGGTGCCAAAGCTCGGTTCGATGCAGGGCCAGCCCCTGCCGGCCAAATTTCCGTTGCTGCACAGCGATGCCGTTGATGACGTGCCGCAGGATACGGTTCGCCGCCTGCAGCCACCCATTTTGCAGGTGCGCGATCTGGTCACCCGCTTTGATATTCGCGGCGGCCTGCTGAACCGCGTCAAAAGCCGGGTGCATGCCGTCGAAAAAGTCAGTTTTGATCTCTATGCCGGTGAGACACTGGCGCTGGTGGGCGAGTCTGGCTGTGGTAAATCGACCACCGGGCGATCGCTGCTGAAGCTGGTTGCCAGTCAGGGTGGCACCCTGACCTTTGACGGACAGCGGATAGACCATTTGTCGGGTGCCGCGCTGGCCCATCTGCGACGCGACATTCAGTTTATCTTCCAGGATCCCTACGCCTCGCTCGATCCCCGGCTGACGGTTGGCTTCTCCATTATGGAGCCGCTGCTGGTCCACAAGGCGATGCCGCGTCGCGAGGCGGAGCAGCGCGTCGCCTGGCTGCTGGATAAAGTGGGTCTGCTGCCGGAACATGCTCAGCGCTATCCCCATGAGTTTTCCGGCGGCCAGCGTCAGCGCATCTGTATAGCCCGCGCGCTGGCGCTGAATCCCAAAGTGGTGATCGCTGATGAGTCCGTCTCGGCGCTGGATGTGTCAATTCAGGCGCAGATTATTAATCTGATGCTCGACCTGCAGCGCGAGTTTGGCATCGCCTTCCTGTTTATTTCTCATGATATGGCGGTGGTGGAGCGTATCAGCCACCGCGTGGCGGTGATGTATCTCGGTCAGATTGTCGAGATGGGGCCGCGTCAGGCGGTGTTTGAGCAGCCTCAGCACCCTTACACCCGAAAACTCATGGCAGCGGTGCCGGTAGCCGATCCGGCTCACCGGCGTCGCGAACGAGCCTTACTGGTCGATGAGATCCCCAGCCCGATTCATGCGTTAGGGGATGAACCTGAAGTGGCGCCGCTGATGGAGGTGGCTCCGGGCCATTTCGTCGCCCGCCACGTTATCAGCGCGACCTGAACAGTGACGATGTCGCCCCGGCGACCAACCCGACAGGGATTACAGGAGAACAAGATGCAGATTACGATGCGTAAAGGGTTACTGGCGGCTGGCGTGTTAAGCAGCGCAATGGCATTGCCCGCCTGGGCAGCACAGGATGCGGTGATTGCCGTCGCGTCCAACTTCACCACTCTCGATCCCTATGACGCCAACGACACGCTGTCGCAGGCGGTCGCGAAATCCTTCTATCAGGGCCTGTTTGGCTTTGATAAAGAGATGAAGCTCACCAACGTGCTGGCTGAGAGCTATCAGGCCAGCGCCGACGGCCTGACCTACACCATCAAGCTGCGTTCCGGGGTTAAATTCCAGGATGGCACTGACTTCAATGCGGAAGCGGTAAAGGTCAACCTCGATCGCGCCAGCAATCCGGATAACCACCTCAAGCGCTACAACCTGTTTAAACATATCGCCAGCACCGAAGTGGTGGATCCAACTACGGTAAAAGTAACGCTGAAAGAGCCGTTCTCCGCCTTTATCAACATCCTGGCCCATCCGGCGGCGGCGATGATTTCACCCACCGCGCTGAAAAAATATGGCAAAGAGATCGGTTTCCATCCGGTAGGAACCGGCCCGTTTGTGTTTGAAACCTGGAACCAGACCGATTTTGTGAAGGTGAAGAAGTGGGACGGCTACTGGAAGCCGGGCTATCCGAAGCTGGACAGCATTACCTGGCGACCGGTGGTGGATAACAACACCCGCGCGGCGATGCTGCAGACCGGCGAAGCGAACTTTGCTTTCCCGGTGCCCTATGAGCAGGCAAAACTGCTGGAGAAGAACAGCAAGCTTGCTGTGGTAACCACGCCATCGATTATGCAGCGTTACATCAGCCTTAATGTCACTCAGAAGCCGTTCGACAATCCAAAGGTACGTGAAGCGCTGGAGTATGCCATCAACCGTCAGGCGCTGGCGAAAGTGGCGTTCTCCGGTTACGCCACGCCTGCTACCGGCATCGTGCCGCCCACCATCGACTTCGCTCAGACCTATCCGGCCATCAGCTACGATCCGGCCAAAGCGAAAGCCCTGCTGAAAGAGGCGGGTTACCCGAACGGGTTTGAAACCACGCTCTGGTCGTCACACAACCACAGCACCGCGCAGAAAGTGTTGCAGTTCACCCAGCAGCAGCTGGCGCAGGTTGGCGTGAAAGTTAAAGTTACGGCGATGGATGCGGGTCAGCGTGCCGCTGAAGTAGAAGGCAAGGGCCAGAAAGAGAGCGGCGTGCGCATGTTCTACACCGGCTGGTCCGCCTCAACCGGCGAAGCGGACTGGGCACTGACGCCACTGTTTGCTACTACGGCCTGGCCACCGGCGATCTTCAATACCGCGTTTTACAGCAATCCTAAGGTCGATAAAGATCTGGCAGATGCGCTGAAAACCACCGATCGTGCCGAGAAAGCGCGTCTCTACAAAGATGCGCAGGATACCATCTGGCAGGATCATCCGTGGATCCCACTGGTGGTTGAGCAGCTGGTTTCTGCCAACAGCAAAAACCTCAGCGGTTTTTATGTGATGCCCGATACCTCATTCAATTTCGATGAGGCAACTCTGAAGTAACGGAGCCGGCCAGCCCGTGAGGCTGGCCGCAGCTGCAGGATGTTGCATGTTTAACTATTTTCTCAAACGACTCTTTGGGCTGATCCCCACGCTGCTGATTGTGGCGGTGCTGGTGTTCCTGTTTGTTCACCTGCTGCCGGGCGACCCGGCGCGTCTGATCGCCGGGCCGGAAGCCGATGCTTCGGTGGTGGCGCTGGTGCGTCAGGAGCTGGGACTCGACCTGCCGCTGCCGCAGCAGTTCTGGCACTTTATGCTGAATGCGCTGCAGGGCGATTTCGGCCAGTCGATGGTCTCGAAGCGGCCGGTCGCGGAGGAGATCGCCTCACGCTTTATGCCAACTTTGTGGCTGACGCTGGTCAGCATGATCTGGGCAGTGATTTTTGGCATGGCAATCGGCATCGTTTCCGCTGTCTGGCGCAATCGCTGGCCCGATCGACTGGGGATGACGCTGGCGGTGTCGGGCATTTCGTTTCCCGCCTTTGCACTGGGCATGCTGCTGATGCAGGTCTTCTCGGTGGAGCTGGGATGGCTGCCAACCGTCGGTGCAGAGAGCTGGAAACATTACATTCTGCCCTCCATCACCCTGGGTGCGGCGGTGGCGGCGGTGATGGCGCGCTTTACCCGTGCCTCGTTCGTGGAGGTGATGCAGGAAGATTATATGCGGACCGCCCGGGCCAAAGGGGTGCGCGAGTCGCTGGTGGTGGTCAAGCATGGCCTGCGCAACGCCATGATCCCGGTGGTGACGATGATGGGGCTGCAGTTTGGTTTCCTGCTGGGCGGATCGATCGTGGTTGAGGTGGTGTTTAACTGGCCGGGCCTGGGGCGACTGCTGGTCGATTCCGTGGCGATGCGCGACTACCCGGTTATTCAGGCGGAAGTTTTGCTGTTTTCACTGGAGTTTATTCTGATCAACCTGTTTGTCGACATGCTCTATGCGGTGATTAATCCCGCTATTCGCTTTAAGGAGTCGCGATGAAAAACTGGCGACGCGAAGCGGCACTGAAAACGATGCCGCTGATTGCGGAGAATCGGGTGCGAACGCCGTGGCGTGAATTCTGGCGGCGTTTCAGAGGACAGCCGGTGGCGCTGCTGGCCGGGCTGTTTGTGCTGGTACTGATTGTGCTGGCGGTTATCGCCCCATGGATTGCGCCGTTCGACGCAGAGAATTACTTCGATTATGACCGGCTCAATGACGGCCCCTCGCTGATGCATCTGTTTGGCGTCGATTCGCTGGGGCGCGACATCTTCAGCCGGGTGCTGGTCGGCACGCGGATTTCCCTGATTGCGGGCTTCTTTTCGGTGGTGATCGGCGCGCTGATCGGCACATTCTTTGGTCTGTTAGCCGGCTATTACGAAGGCTGGTGGGACCGCATCACCATGCGTATCTGCGATGTGCTGTTTGCCTTTCCCGGCATTCTGCTGGCGATTGCGGTGGTGGCGATTATGGGCAGCGGCATGAGTAATGTGATTGTGGCGGTCGCTATCTTCAGTATCCCGGCTTTTGCCCGGCTGGTTCGCGGCAATACGCTGGTGCTGAAGCATCAGACCTATATTGAGTCGGCACGCAGTATCGGCGCTTCTGACTGGACTATCCTGATGCGGCATATCCTGCCCGGCACGGTATCGCCGATTGTGGTCTATTTCACCATGCGGGTCGGTACCTCAATCATTACCGCGGCCAGCCTGTCGTTTCTGGGGCTGGGCGCACAACCGCCTACGCCGGAGTGGGGGGCGATGCTGAATGAGGCGCGGGCCGACATGGTTATCGCGCCTCACGTGGCAATTTTCCCCAGCCTGGCCATCTTCCTCACCGTTCTGGCATTTAATTTACTCGGAGACGGGCTGCGCGACGCACTTGATCCTAAACTAAAGAGATGAAACCTTTCGATTATGATCAGGACTTCAGCACTATCGACTTCCGCCAGCACCCCGAGCTTTATCAGGTCGGGCGTGGTGAGCAGGGTGTGCTGATGGTCGAGCCTTATAAAGGCGAAATACTGCCACACTGGCGTTTTCGTACCGTTCCCATTGCTGAAGAGTCGGCTGAGAAAATCATGGCGCTGTTTGAGGAGTATCGGCGCAAAGATGATTTTGTCGGCATGGATATGGCGCGCAAATTTATTCAGATGGGGTATACCCGTGCGCGCCGTTACAGCAACCACAAGGGCGGACGCAAATATGATGCGGATGGCAAGGAGCTGCCGCGCGGCGTCAACGAGGAAAAAGCCGCGGCGGCGGCTGTTTTCAAAGGCTACTGGGACAAACTTCGTGCAGATGAAGACTATCTGCGACGTAAAAAAGCGCATCAGCAGCAGTATGGCTAAGCGTTAATCCTGCTCTCCCGGCAGCTGTTACCTCCTGCTGCCGGGGTTGTTTTAATGAACCCGTCCTGCTCTCTCCTATCCCTCATTCCTTGCCTGCAACGGTTCTGCTGCAGCGCCCGTGCTGCCAGATGCGCAGCCGTTTCGCCACGCCCCAAAACACCATAGCCCGCCACGCTTGCCAGATAAAGTCAGACAGCAGCAGAAGAGAAACCTTTTCTGCTGGCGAGCCGGGGGCGTAAAGTAGTGAAAAAACGCGTAAAAGCCGATCCACAGCACAGGCAAAAAAACGGGCGGTTCAAACCGTGCTTTTTCCAATAACTTCCCGTGCTATAAAAAGAAATTGGCTGCGGAGCCTCTGACTGATGAACAAGCGAAACGCTGACAGTGGCCGCTGTTTAGAGCATCCGGTAAAACGCGGGTTGATATTCACTTGTTTTCATTAATAATAAACGGGCAAACCCCACTGAGGGGGCTATGCCCCTCAGGTAATGAAATGGATAATGTGAGAGCTAAATAATGAAAGAGATCATCAACGGATTTCTGAATTTCCAGCAGAATGTGTTTCCTGAAAGGAAGGATCTTTTCAAAAGCCTGGCATCAAATCAAAATCCGAAAGCGCTGTTCATCTCCTGTTCAGACAGCCGTCTGGTGCCTGAACTGGTGACGCAGCAGGAGCCAGGAGAGCTGTTCGTTATCCGCAATGCGGGCAACATCGTTCCCTCATTTGGCCCGGAGCCAGGCGGTGTCTCCGCCACTATCGAATATGCGGTGGTCGCGCTGGGCGTCTCCGACATCATCATCTGTGGTCACTCTAACTGTGGTGCCATGAACGCCATCGCCTCCTGCGCCTGCATGGATACCATGCCTGCGGTTGAGCACTGGCTGCGCTATGCCGATGCGGCAAAAGCGGTGGTTGAGCAGCGTGAGTATGACTCGCCAGAGAAGAAGCTGAACGAGATGGTCAAAGAGAACGTCATCGCCCAGTTGAACAACATGAAAACCCATCCTTCCGTCTCCGTCGCGCTGCGTAACGGTAAGCTGCGTCTGCACGGCTGGGTTTACGATATCGAAAGCGGCACCATTATGGCGCTGACCCAGGGTGGCAAACAGTTCATCACCCTGTCTGAGAATCCTGATACCTGCTTTGAGTAATCTTTTTCGCCCGCTGTGCTCTGCAGCGGGTTTTCCTGCTATTTATTCTGCATAACAGCGTTAAATCGCCTCTGTTATTCTGCATTTCCCCTCTGGCTTATCTATGCTTGCTTAAACCTTCCTGATACAAGCGAGTTGATGATGCGTAAAACTTCCGTTGCTGCTCTTCTGGCGGTCTCTGCCGTGCTGCTCAGTGGTTGTACTTCTCATGTTGCTGATAAGCAGCAATATTCAGGTTTTTTAAGCGATTACAGCCAGTTGCAACCGACGTCGTCAGCCAGTGGTGAACCGACTCTGCGCTGGATATCACCCGACTATCAAAGCAGCCATTATAAAGATGTGCTTTATACATCGCTGATCTACTACCCGGCGGCGCACCCCACGCCACGCGTCACTCAGCAAACGCTGGATCAGGTGCTCAGTTACACCGAGATCCAGCTAAAAGGCGCGATAGCCACCCGCCTGCCGCTGGTGAATCAGGCTACGCCGCATACCCTGAAGGTAAGGGCCGCCATTACCGCCGTGTCAGCAGAAAATCAGGGCGTGCAGTTTTATGAAGTGGTACCGGTTGCCGCGGTCGTTGCCAGCACCATGGCGGCGTCAGGGCATCGTACTCAGAACAGCGAACTGTTTCTGGAGATAGAAGCCAGCGATGCGGTGACGGGCAAACCGATGATCCGGGTGGTTCGCAAAGCCTTTGGCAAAACGGTCAGTAACAGCAATACGCCGATCACCTTTGACGAGCTGAAGCCTGGTATCGATACGATGGTGCGTGACACGGTAAGTTTTAACGCGCCCTGACTCTGACGGGCGACAGCAGAGCGCTGTCGCCCTGATTAATCTTTTGTAAATCCTCAACATCATTGCAGAGGGGCTGACTACGCTTAAGGGCATTCTATCCCGTCAGGAGATCGTTATGGCCCGTTTCTCAACTGCCTTGTTGCTAAGTGGCTCCCTGTTCTGTACCGCCCCCCTGTTTGCCGCCGACGTAAAGGTCGAGGTATTACAGGATAAGTTACAACATCCATGGTCCGTCGCCTTCCTGTCCGACAACAAAACGCTGCTGATTACCGAACGTAGCGGACAACTGCGCAGCTGGAGCCCGGAGAGCGGCCTGTCGCAGCCGATCCAGGGCGTGCCAAAGGTCTGGGCAGAACGGCAGAGTGGCCTGCTGGACGTGGTGCTGGCACCCGATTTTGCCACCAGTCGTCGCGTCTGGCTTAGCTATACCGAAGCGAACAGCAGTGGTAAAGCGGGCGCGGTGGTAGGCGTGGGCACGCTGAGCAAGGATAACCGGCAACTCAGCGATTTCCGCGAGGTGATTCGGCAGACGCCGATGCTCTCCAGCGGCAACAACATCGGTACCCGGCTGGCGTTTGATACCCAGGGCTATCTCTGGATCGCCTTCGGCGATAATTTTACCAGCAGCGCTGCGCAGGATCTCGATAAGCTGCAGGGCAAACTGTTACGGCTCAACGCCGATGGCAGCGTGCCGGACGATAACCCGTTTGCGAAACAGCGCGACGCACGGCCAGAGATCTGGGCCTATGGTTTGCGTAATCCGCAGGGGCTGGCGCTTAACCCCTGGACCGGCAAGATATGGGAAAATGAACATGGCCCGCGCGGCGGCGATGAAGTGAATATCATGGAGCGGGGCAAGAATTACGGCTGGCCGCTGGCAACCTACGGCATTGACTATAGCGGTGACAAAGTGCCGGAGTCACAAGGCACACAGGTTGCGGGTACCGAACCGCCGCTTTATCACTGGAAGGATTCTCCGGCCATCAGCGGCATGGCGTTCTACAATAGCGCCCGTTTTCCGCAGTGGAAAAACTCGCTGTTTATCGGCGCTCTGAAAGAGAAAAACCTGATTCGTCTGAGTATCAACGGCGAGAAAGTGGTGGAAGAGCAGCGTCTGCTGGACGATCAGAAGGCGCGCATTCGCGATGTGCGTCAGGGGCCGGATGGCTGGCTCTATGTGCTGACCGATGAGGCCAATGGCAAGCTGCTGAAAGTGGGATTAGCGCAGGACGCTGGTGCGTCCCGCGGCTAAGAGCCTGTCCCCGGGCTATTTTATGGGTCAGTCTGGGCCAGGGCAGTGCTCACACAGGCTGCTTTAGCAACCTGAACGCCCGTCAGGGCGGCCCTGAAGGGGCGAGCGCAGCGAGTAATCCTCACGGACTACGTGTACTACGGATTGTTCCGCGCTGTCCGTGTCCAGGCTGCCAGCAACAGTTACGCCTGATGGACCAGGCTCTGAGTCAGCGCGCCCAGTGATAAACCTGCCAGCCGCGGTTTAACGCTTCCTTGTGTAACTGTTCGTCAGGGTTGATGACATGGGCATGATCGGCCTGTTCCAGTAGCGGCAGGTCGTTCATCGAATCGCTGTAGGCCCAGGTGCGGTCAAAGGCCTCGTCCTGCTGCAGCGCTTTCCAGTCACCCAGTCGCGTGACTTTGCCCTCTTTATAGGTCATGGTGCCGTAAGTGTTGCCGCTGTAGCGCTCGTCCACGATTTCAACGCCAATCGCCAGCGCGCCGCAGGCACCCAGCTTCTCTGCAATCGGCACCACCAGATGCTCGCCGCTGGCGGAGATGATCATGACCTTGTCGCCACGCGCCCGGTGCCACTCAATCCGCTCGCGGGCTGCAGGATAAACGCGTGGCATGATGTCGCGGTGAATGAAGCGGCGCACCCAGCCTTCAACGGTAAGCGTGGCCATGCCCGCCAGAGGGGAGAGTGTTTTATTCATATACTCTTCAATCGACAGCGTACCGGCATAGTACTGGCTCATTAATGCCTGTTCCTGATCAATCAGTTCACTGGGAGCGAATCCCTGTGATACCAGCCAGCGCAGCCACAGGCTGGTGCTGTCTTCACAAATGAGTGTTTCATCCAGATCAAAAAGGGCTAAGTCCATGGTCGGTCTCCTCGGCTGACTGGCGTTCAGGTTAACTGATATTTGTGACGGGCTTAACTCTTCTGCGAAAAATCGGAATTTCACGCAGTTTTAATAGCGACAGAATCGGGGAAAAGCGGCACGCGCGCGGCACTTATGCCAGGGTTACTCTACTAAACTCTAAAAAACTTTACGATTCGACGGTTTTTTTCGCTGCCGTCAAGGGTTAGCGTTTGAGTGAGAATTTTCTGCCCCTGGAATTTCGATTTAACAAGGACAATCCGGCCAAGCCCATGACAAACACTCGCTTCACATCTCGCCTGCGGCACCTTGCTGCCACTTCATTACTGATTCTTGCCCCCGTCAGCGTTTTTGCTGAGCAGGCTCCCACCGCGCCAGGCATTGATGCTAAAGCGTGGATTTTGATCGACTACGCCAGCGGTAAGGTGTTAACCGAATCCAGTGCCGATCAGCGCCTCGACCCCGCCAGTCTGACTAAAATGATGACCAGCTATGTTGTGGGTCAGGCGATTAAAGCGGGCAAAATCAAGCCGGATGACCTGGTTACCGTCGGACAGGATGCCTGGGCCACCGGCAACCCTAAGCTGCGCGGCTCGTCGCTGATGTTCCTCAAGCCGGGCGATCGTATTCCGGTGCATGAGCTGAATAAGGGAATCGTGATCCAGTCCGGCAATGATGCCTGTATTGCGCTGGCGGATTATGTGGCGGGCAGTCAGGATTCGTTTATCGGCCTGATGAACAACTACGTGAAGGCGCTGGGACTGCAGAATACCCACTTTATGACGGTGCATGGTCTGGATGCAGAAGGGCAGTACAGTACCGCGCGTGATATGGCGCTGATTGCTCAGGCGCTGATCCGCGATGTGCCCGAAGAGTACGCGCTGAATAAAGAGAAAGAGTTTACCTTCAATAATATTCGCCAGATCAACCGCAACCGCCTGTTGTGGAGCACCAATCTCAAGGTTGATGGCGTCAAAACCGGCCACACCTCAGGCGCGGGGAATAATCTGGTCGCTTCAGCAACCGAAGGGGATATGCGTCTGATCTCGGTGGTGCTGGGCACCGCCAGCGATGCGATTCGTTTTCGCGAAAGTGAAAAGCTGCTGACATGGGGCTTCCGTTTCTTTGAAACGGTCACGCCGATTAAAGCGGATGCGCCGTTTGCGCAGCAGCGGGTCTGGTTCGGTGATCGCAGCCAGGTCAATCTGGGCGTAGCGAAAGATGCTGCGCTGACCATCCCTAAAGGGCAGATGAAGAATCTGAAGGCGAGTTTCAGACTCACTACGCCGCAGCTCGAAGCCCCGCTGAAGAAGAATCAGGTGGTCGGCACCATCGATTTCCAGCTGGACGGAAAAACGATTGAGCAGCGGCCGCTGGTGGTGATGCAGGATGTGCCGGAAGGCGGGTTCTTCAGCCGGATGATTGATTTCGTGATGATGAAATTCAATGGCTGGTTCGGGAAGTGGTTTTCATAAGTAAGCAGGGACGCAGGCTCGTACTGCGTTGAGCCCGAGCCTGCACAGGGAACAGGGTCAGATCGGAAAGACGCAAAATCCGTCATCCATGACACGCTCGGCCCGCGCCGTCCCTGGCGCGGGACGCTTTCCTCCTCTGACCCTGTTCCCTGCGCTTTAAGCTTATTCGCTGCGGTAAATCCGGGTTTGCCACAGTGCTGGGGACGCTAACGCGTCCCTTTCTTAATCCTGCGTCCAGCCTTTGCGAATCGGCACGGCAAACAGCGACCGATAGAGTGGATTGATTACCGCCAGCATCCGCTCGCCATAGAACTGCCACGCCAGATGCGAAGCCAGACAGCTCAGCAGACCCACCAGGAACCCGCCCAGCATATCCATTGGCCAGTGAACGCCAAGGTAGACCCGCGACCAGGCAATAGCGCAACCGGCCACCATCAGAACCACACCTGACCAGAGGCGATGCCAGAAGATAAAGGCCAGTGCAAAGGTGAAGATTGTGGTGCCGTGATCGCTGGGATAGGAGTCATCGGCGGCGTGATGCAGGAACTGATAACCAAAACCGATAGCGAAAGGGCGGGGATGCGGCAACAGCTGGCCCACAGACCAGGAGATCGCCAGCGCATAGATCAGCGCCATACCGGTTTTCAGTACCAGTACCCGCTGCGAAGACACCTGATCGCGCGGTCCCCAGAGCCACATCGCTACGATTAACAGCGGCACGATGGCGATCAGATCTTTGGCAAAAAACGTCGCCAGCTGCAGTAACCAGGCGGGTGAAGCCGGTGTGGCATTAATGGCAGTAAACAGTGAATGGTTCAGCTCTTCCATTTCGGGATAAATTCCTCAGCAGACAGTCCGGTTAACGGCAGCTGGCAGCATCCCGCCAGCCCGGTCCGATAACAGCGGCAAAAAAAACGGTCAGCGACAGCACGCTCACCCAATCAGTCAGCACAAATTGCTAACTAAACAGCGGTCTATCCTGCTTTTTACCGTTTTGTTCGTCTATAGAAAGGCTCTTAATCTGCCGTTGAGTTGTGTAACGGTTTAAGTTTTATGACACCTGAAGTTGCGAATCAGGCGGGGAATGACGGGGAGGGACGAAAAAAGGCATAAAAAAACCCGCCGGGAAAAAGACCAGCGGGCTCCACAATTTGGGGATTTCAAAGAAAAGCAGTGGCACTTATTATGACTATCCCTTAACAATAAAGTTCTGGACGCAGGCAAAAAAATTTTATAAGGGCAATATCGGCCAGATAATCACAATCAGCGTTCCCGCCAGCGTCAGCAACACGTTGGCGATGGCATAGGTCCCGGCATAGCCCAGCGCCGGGATATTGCTGCGTGCCGTATCACTGATGATCTCCATGGCCGGTGCGCAGGTACGTGCGCCCATGATGGCGCCAAACAGCAGGGCGCGGTTCATCCGCAACACATAAGCACCAAACAGATAGCAGATGATCACCGGAATCAGGCTGACCAGCAGGCCGCAAAGCAGCATCAGCGCACCATCGCTGCTCAGGCCGTGATTAATGCCGCTACCGGCACTCAATCCCACTCCCGCCATAAACACCATCAGACCGAACTCTTTCACCATAGTGAGCGCGCCCTGCGGAATATAACCAAAGGTTGGATGGTTGGCGCGCAGGAAGCCGAGCATGATACCGGCGAACAGCAGGCCCGCGGCGTTACCAATACCAAAACTGAAATTGCTGAACTGGAAGGTGATCAGACCAATCATCAGACCCACGATAAAGAAGGCGCAGAAGGCTAAAAGATCGGTCATCTGACTGTGAATCGCGATAAAGCCAATGCGATCCGCCACGCTTTTCACTCGTCGTGCCTCGCCGCTGACCTGCAGCACATCACCTTTGTTCAGCATGATACTGTCGTCGATCGGCATCTCTATCTGACTGCGTATCACCCGGTTCAGGAAGCAGCCGTGATCGGTGAGGTTTAACTTGCTGAGGCGTTTGTTTACCGCATTGTGGTTTTTCACCACGATCTCTTCAGTGACGATGCGCATATCCAGCAGGTCGCGGTCAAAAACCTCTTTGCCGTTGCGGAAGCTGGGGTCGAGCCGGGCGTGAGCATCGGGATAGCCCACCAGCGAGATATCATCACCGAGCTGTAACACCGCATCGCCATCGGGACTGGCGAGAATACCGTTGCGGCGGATGCGCTCAATGTAGCAACCGGTCTGACGATAGATACCCAGTTCGCGCAGGTTTTTGCCGCCGCTCCATGCCACCAGTTCCGGACCGACGCGATAGGCGCGGATCACCGGCAGGAAAACTTTGCGCTGGCTGTCCGCATCCAGACCGCGTTCCCGGGCGATCTGCTGGGCGCAGGTGGGCAGATCCTGATGTTGCAGACGGGGCAGATAACGTGCGCCGAAAATCAGACTGACCAGGCCTATCAGATAGGTCACGGCATAACCGAGGCTCAGCTGATCCTGCATCAGTCCAAGCTGCTTTGGATCGCTGATGCTTTGCCGCAGGGTATCGCCCGCTCCGACCAGCACCGGCGTTGAGGTCATCGACCCCGCCAGCATGCCGGCGGTGAGACCGATATCCCAGCCAAAGAGTTTGCCCAATCCCAGCGCCAGCAACAGTGCGCTGACCACCATGACGATGGCGAGCATGAAATAGTTTTTGCCGTCGCGAAAGAAAATGGAAAAAAAGTTGGGACCGGCTTCGACGCCGACACAAAAAATAAACAGCATAAAGCCAAGACTCAATGCATCGGTATTGATCGTAAAGTGCTGCTGGCCTAATAAGAGCGAAACCACTAATACGCCAATCGAATTTCCCAGCTGAACCGAGCCCAGACGCAACTTACCCAGACAGAGGCCGAGCGCTAAAACGACAAACAATAACAAAATGTCATTTCCGCTTAACAATCCTGCGACGTTAATATTCACTGTTTAACTTCTTGTTTACATGTAACCTATTGAAGAGTAGCCTGTTTTTCGCTATCGTGAGCAGGCCGTTGAGGTGCTGTTGCATCAGTGCTGCAAATGGAACCTTTACCGCGGCGCTATTCTAATCACAAATATCTTTCACAGCCATTGGCTGTTTTCATTCGTTGCCACAGCGAACTGTTTCTTTTTATTTCCATCTGAACGCATCAGGGTTATCAGCAGGTTATTGTCGGGGTTACTTTTAATCAGTGGGGTGGTATGCCGCAGCGTTCTTATCTCTGGACTACCCGCCTGTGCGGCGTGGTGTTGTATAGTCTGGTGTTTGTCTTTACCTGTCATTTCTGGCAGGTCGGTCCCGGCCCGCTTCGTGGTCAGCCCGAATTACTGCTCTTTATGTTGCCCGGTATCGTGATGGCATTGGTGCAGGTGAAAAGCCCGTTAAAAAGCACCCTGCTGATGGGACTGTGGGGAACGTTACTGGCAGCACTGCTGTTAAACAGCAGCCTGTTTATCCACAGCAACGCACTCTTTGTGGTCGCATGGAGCCTCAGCGCGCTGTTCTGGGCAGGCTGCGGGGCCTTGCTGGTACGGTTGATGCAGATAGTGATGGCCTCACTCAATTAAACAGTGTTGGGCGATGGATGACCGGCAGAGCGTAAAAAGGCGAGACAGGAAAACCTGGCTCGCCTTTTTCATTCCGGCTATCAGCGCTTACGCGGCAAATCCCAGATTCTCTTTGGTCCAGGCCGCAAACTCGGTGTAGCCACCGATATGTTTTTCGTCGACGAAAATCTGTGGCACGGTGCTAACCGGTTTACCGGCGCTCGCTTCCAGGTCGGCTTTAGTAATGCCTTCTGCGTTAATATCGACATACTGGTAGCTAAAATCATCACGTTCAGCGGTTAGTTTGTCGGCCAGTTCATGGGCGCGCACACAGTAGGGACAGCCCGGACGACCAAAAATAACAGCAATCATTGAGAACTCCTTGCAGCGACTATTATGTGATGTGTATCACACAATGAAACAGAGAATGGCAACCATGATGCCCGCTCGTATCGCTTAAGGAAAGCAGGATTTGCCTGTTAGTCTGATGCCCGCACGCTATCGCTGCCCGGTCAGGATGCCTCTGAATCAGAGGCTTTTTCGCGCCGGCAGCCCGTGTATCTCGCGCAATTTTTGGGTTGTTGACCATAATTGACGCTCAGTCAGCCGCTAAGGCAGGAGGATATCATGCAGAGTGTAGCCAGATTACCCCGGTTTGTGGTGGTGCTGGAGGCGGCTGGCGGCCTGTTAATCGTGGCCGCGCTGCTGCTGATCAACCACTGGCTTCCGCTGCCAGACAAGGCGGATGTAAAAACGCTGGCCACTGTGCTGTTTATTGCTGGCGTGGTTCTGATGCTGCCTGCTGCCTGGCTGTTAATGTGGCGCACCGCGAAAGCGATAGCACCACAGCTGTTTAATCAAACTGACAAAAAAAGATAATATTGCTGGAGACTTTATGACACCGACCATTGATTTACTGTGCAGCCATCGTTCAATCCGCGCCTTTACTGACCAGCCGGTCAGCGAAGCACAGCGTGAAGCGATTATTACTGCGGCGCAATCGGCGTCCACATCCAGTTTTTTACAGTGTTCTTCCATTATCCGTATCACCGACAAAGCCCTGCGCGACAAGCTGGTGACGCTGACGGGGGGACAGACCTGGGTCGCGGATGCGCCTGAGTTCTGGATCTTCTGCGCTGACTTTAATCGCCACCTGCAGATTTGCCCAGATGCGCAGCTGGGTCGTGCCGAGCAGTTGCTGCTGGGCTGCGTCGATACCGCGCTGATGGGTCAGAATGCCATGGTCGCAGCGGAATCGCTGGATCTGGGCGGCGTCTTTATCGGCGGAATCCGTAACAGTATCGTGGAAGTAACCGAACTGCTGGGCCTGCCGAAATTTGTTCTGCCGTTGTTTGGTTTTTGCCTGGGCCATCCGGAGTCAAAGCCGGACGTCAAACCGCGTATGCCGCACGCGATGCTGGTGCATGAGAACCGCTATCAGCCGCTGGATCCGGCGGTACTGGCCGAATACGATAGCCGCACAGAGCTCTATTATCAGCAGCGCGACAGCAACCAGCGCAGCGAAACCTGGAGTGAGCTGATCCAGCGCCTGATCATTAAAGAGACGCGTCCGTTTATGCTCGATTATCTGCATCAGCAGGGCTGGGCCACGCGTTAAGCCAGTAAGGGAGAGCAGCGATGAAGATAGCTATCCTGTCACGTGATGAGACGCTCTACTCCAGTCGGCGACTGCGTGAGGAGGCCGCCGCGCGCGGCCACCAGGTCCGGATCCTCGATCCGCTCTCCTGCTATATGAATATTAATCCCGCCTCACCGGCGGTTCACTACTGTGGTGAACCGCTGGGCCATTTTGATGCGGTTATCCCGCGCATCGGCAACCCTATCACTTTTTATGGCACGGCCGTGCTGCGACAGTTTGAGATGTGCGGCAGTTATCCGCTGAATGAGTCCGCCGCCATTACCCGCACCCGTGACAAATTGCGCTCGCTGCAGCTGCTGGCACGGGAAGGCATCGACATGCCGGTCACCGGCTTTGCCTCCTCACCCGATGACACCGCTGATCTGATCGCCCTTGTCGGCGGTGCGCCGCTGGTGGTCAAGCTGGTGGAAGGTACTCAGGGCATTGGCGTGGTGCTGGCGGAAACGCGACAGGCGGCAGAGAGCGTCATCGATGCCTTTCGCGGCCTGAATGCCCATATTCTGGTACAGGAGTTTATTAAAGAAGCGCAGGGTCGTGATATTCGCTGTCTGGTGATTGGCAATCAGGTGGTGGCAGCGATTGAGCGGGTGGCGAAAGAGGGCGACTTCCGCTCTAATCTGCATCGCGGCGGCAAAGCTTATCCGGTCGTCATTACGCAACAGGAGCGCCAGATCGCCGTGAAAGCGGCGGCTACGCTCGGGCTGGAAGTGGCGGGCGTCGATATTCTGCGCGCCCATCGCGGCCCGCTGGTGATGGAAGTTAATGCCTCGCCCGGTCTTGAAGGCATTGAAACCAGCAGTGACCTTAACATCGCCGCCCTGATGATCGAGCGGATTGAGCAGCAGGCCATCCCCGGGCTCCGTCCTAAAACCGCTGGCTGACACGCGCTTTTCAGCGGTTTTCATGGCATCGTCGCGCATTTTTCCGTAAGCTAAGTCGCCTGTTTATCACCCCACTGGGATTTTACGATGGATTCTCTTGTCGTTCCGGATATCGACCTGCTGCGTCGCTGGCTGGATCAGCAAAATATCACCTGGTTCGAATGCGATGCCTGTCAGGCACTTCATCTGCCGCACATGCAAAACTTCGATGGGGTGTTTGACGCCAAAATCGATCTGGTCGACAACGTCATTCTGTTTTCGGCGCTGGCTGAAGTGAAGCCGACGGCGCTGATTCCACTGGTTGGCGATTTGTCGCAGATCAATGCCAGTTCGCTGACGGTGAAAGCATTTATCGACATTCAGGATGATAATCTGCCGAAACTCATTGTCTGTCAGTCAATGATTACCACCGCCGGGTTAACCTTTGGTCAGTTCTCGCACTTTATGAAACAGAGTGAAGAGCAGATCTCGATGGTGATCCTGGAAGCCTTTGCCAACAATCTGTTGATTGTGGGCGAAGAAGAAGAGCACGTTCCGGTGACCAGCGTTCATTCTGTGCTGCACTAAGCCCGACATGGTCACACACTAAGCCGTCCCTGAGACGGCTTTTTTATGCCCGCCATCCGCTGCCGCGATAATTTTTTATTCTGCATTTTGCCCTTTAACGCCAGATATTAGTCGTGGTTTATGCCATCAAAGCCGAACCTCATAGCTCAAACATGCATAAAATATCGCTTTCAGGCGTTTTTTACGCTGGGGTCTGGTGAAGCCTGACCGGGGGGGCTATGCTTGCGGGGCTGTAACAGGCGCGTAACTGCGCCTCAGCTATAGGTTTTTGCTATTAAACTCCCGCTGAATAATGATTCATTGTGTCACTGACGTCTTGTACAGAACGCAATGCAGGGATCTCTGGTTTGCAGCGTTGTAATGACCCGCTCAGGAGGATGGAAAAATATGTTCAACTCACGTCAGAAATGGCTGTCAGCTGTGGTAGCTGCTGCGCTGATGGCCGCATCGGCCAGCAGCATGGCGGAAGATAAAACGCTGCACGTCTACAACTGGTCCGATTATATTTCGCCAGATACCGTGCCGAACTTTGAAAAGCAGTCCGGCATCAAAGTGGTCTACGATGTTTTTGACTCCAACGAAGTCCTGGAAGGCAAACTGATGGCGGGCAGCACCGGCTATGATGTGGTGGTGCCATCCTCCAGCTTCCTGGCGCGTCAGTTGCAGTCCGGGGTATTCCAGCCGCTGGATAAGAGCAAACTGCCTAACTACAAAAACCTCGATCCGGCGCTGATGGAAAAAGTGGCGCAGCACGATCCGGGTAATAAATATGCCATTCCTTATCTGTGGGGCACCACCGGTATCGGCTACAACGTCGACAAGGTCAAAGCCGCACTGGGCGCCGATGCGCCGGTCAACAGCTGGGATCTGGTGCTGAAGCCGGAAAATCTGGAGAAGCTGAAAAGCTGCGGCGTCTCCTTCCTGGATGCCCCAGAAGAGATTTTCGCCACGGTGCTCAACTACCTGGGCAAAGATCCTAATACCTCTGATGCCAAAGAGTATTCCGGCGCGGCCACTGACCTGCTGCTGAAACTGCGTCCGAATATCCGCTACTTCCATTCGTCGCAGTACATCAACGATCTGGCCAACGGTAATATCTGCGTCGCCATTGGCTGGTCGGGCGATATTCTGCAGGCGAAAAACCGTGCTGATGCGGCGAAAAATGGCGTGCATCTGGGCTACAGCGTACCGAAAGAGGGCGCACTGGCCTTCTTCGATATGATGGCGATCCCGAAAGATGCAAAAAACCTCGATGGTGCTTACGCCTGGCTGAACTACATCATGGATCCGAAAGTGATCGCCGATGTCTCCAACAAAATGAACTACGCCAACGGCAACAAAGCGTCGCTGCCGTTGATCAATGCCGACGTCCGCAACAACCCGGGTATCTTCCCGACGCCAGAAGCGATGTCGAAATTGTTTGTGCTGAAAGTCCAGGATCCTAAACTGGATCGTGTGCGTACGCGCGCATGGACTAAAGTAAAAAGTGGTAAGTAATTCGTCCTTAACGGATTGACCTGTCATGAATCAGCAACAGAGGCGCGGTGTCGGCCTCTGTTGTGCCATTTTTAGCGGCAAATTTTGTCGCCATGTTCCGCCTGGCTCCGGAGAGAACCTTTGTGAACGATGCCATTCCCCGTCCTCAAAATAAAACCGCAAAGGCGTTAACGCCACTGCTGGAAATTCGCAATCTGACCAAATCCTTTGACGGGCAACACGCCGTGGATGATGTCAGCCTGACTATTTATAAAGGTGAGATCTTTGCCCTGCTGGGCGCATCGGGCTGTGGTAAATCAACGCTGCTGCGCATGCTGGCCGGTTTTGAGCCGCCAACCAGCGGGCAGATTGTGCTGGATGGCCAGGATCTGTCCCACGTTGCTCCCTATCAGCGCCCTATCAACATGATGTTCCAGTCCTACGCGCTGTTTCCCCACATGACGGTGGAGCAGAATATCGCCTTTGGTCTGAAACAGGATCGGCTGCCGAAAGGGGAGATCACCAGCCGGGTAGCAGAGATGCTGGCGCTGGTGCATATGCAGGAGTTTGCTAAACGCAAACCGCACCAGCTCTCCGGTGGTCAGCGTCAGCGTGTGGCGCTGGCCCGCAGCCTGGCGAAACGGCCAAAACTACTGCTGCTGGATGAGCCGATGGGGGCACTGGACAAGAAGCTGCGCGACAGGATGCAGCTGGAAGTGGTCGATATTCTGGAGCGTGTTGGCGCCACCTGCGTGATGGTGACGCACGACCAGGAAGAGGCGATGACCATGGCGGGCCGTATCGCGATTATGAATCGCGGCAAGTTCGTGCAGATTGGCGAGCCGGAGGAGATCTACGAGCATCCTACCAGCCGCTACAGCGCGGAATTTATCGGTTCGGTTAACGTCTTCGAAGGCTTACTGCGTGAACGTCAGGCGGATGGCCTGGTGATTGACAGTCCCGGCCTGATGCATCCGCTGAAAGTCGACTCCGATGTTTCAGTGGTGGATAACGTTCCGGTCCATGTCGCACTGCGCCCGGAAAAAGTGATGTTGTGCGATGAGGTGCCTGCCGATGGCTGTAACTTTGCGGTGGGTGAAGTGGTCCACATCGCCTATCTCGGCGACCTCTCTATCTTCCATGTCCGTCTGCACAGCGGACAGATGATCAGCGCACAGTTGCAAAACGCACATCGCTACCGCAAAGGGTTGCCGACCTGGGGTGATGAAGTCCGCCTCTGCTGGGAATGCGACAGCTGCGTGGTGTTGACGGTTTAAGGAGCGGCTATGAGCCAGATTTTCCAACGCGCTAAAGCGCCTGCCCGACTGGTCGGCACGCCGCTGCAACGCTGGGCCACGCGGATAAAAATGCAGCATGGCCGCAAGCTGGTGATCGCCTTGCCTTATGTCTGGCTGGTGCTGTTGTTTCTGCTGCCGTTTCTGACGGTGCTGAAGATCAGCTTCGCGGACATTGCGCGAGCGATTCCCCCCTACACCGAGCTGGTGAGCTGGGCTGATGACCAGTTCAGCATTGTGCTCAATTTCGGCAACTACCTGACGCTGACCGACGATCCGCTCTACGTCGATGCCTATCTGCAATCGCTGAAAGTGGCGGCGATCTCCACGGTGATCTGTCTGCTGATTGGCTACCCGCTCGCGTGGGCCGTGGCGCACAGCAAGCCATCCATGCGCACCATTCTGCTGCTGCTGGTAATCCTGCCGTCATGGACCTCATTTCTGGTGCGCGTCTACGCCTGGATGGGGCTGCTTAACAACAACGGTATTCTGAACCGGTTCCTGCTGTGGCTGGGGGTGATCGATCATCCGCTGGTGATCCTCTACACCAATACAGCGGTCTATATCGGTATCGTCTACTGCTATCTGCCGTTTATGGTGCTGCCAATCTACACCGCGCTGACCCGCATTGATTACTCGCTGGTGGAAGCCTCACTGGACTTGGGTGCGCGTCCGCTGAAGACCTTTTTCAGCGTGATTGTCCCGCTGACCAAAGGGGGCATTATCGCCGGATCGATGCTGGTGTTTATCCCGGCGGTGGGGGAGTACGTGATCCCTGAACTGCTGGGTGGCCCGGACAGCATCATGATTGGCCGTATCCTGTGGCAGGAGTTCTTTAACAACCGCGACTGGCCGGTGGCCTCCGCGCTAGCGGTTATCATTCTGCTGATCCTGATTCTGCCGATCATCTGGTTCCATAAGCATCAAAACCGTGAAATGGGAGAGAAGGCATGAATAATTTGCCAACCATTCGCTCACCCTGGCGTACCGGTATTCTGGTCTGCTGCTTCCTGTTCCTCTATGCGCCGATGCTGCTGCTGGTGGTTTACTCCTTCAACAGCTCACCGCTGGTGACGGTGTGGGAGCGCTTCTCGTTCCACTGGTACAGGGTGCTCTTCCAGGACAGCGCGATGATTGACGCCGTGCTGCTGAGTCTGAGCATTGCCGGTCTCTCCGCCACCATGGCGGTGGTGCTGGGCACGCTGGCGGCGGTGATTATCGTGCGCTTTGGTCGCTTCCGCGGCCACAACGGTTTTGCCTTTATGCTGACCGCGCCGCTGGTGATGCCCGACGTCATCACCGGACTGTCGCTGCTGCTGCTGTTTGTGGCAATGGGCAACGCCTTTGGCTGGCCGAGCGAACGCGGCATGCTGACCATCTGGCTGGCCCACGTCACCTTCTGTACCGCCTATGTGGCCGTGGTGATTAACTCGCGTCTGCGTGAGCTGGACCGCTCCATCGAAGAGGCGGCGATGGATTTAGGCGCAACGCCGCTGAAGGTCTTTTTTGTGATTACCGTGCCCATGATTGCACCGGCTATTGTGACCGGCTGGCTGCTGGCGTTTACCCTGTCACTCGACGATCTGGTGATTGCCAGCTTTGTGACCGGGCCGGGTGCCACCACATTGCCGATGGCGATCTTCGCCACCGTGCGACGCGGCGTTAACCCGGAAATCAATGCGCTGGCTTCATTGATCCTGTTTGTGGTCGGTTTAGTGGGTTTTATCGCCTGGCGGGTGATGGCACACGAAGAAAAACAACGTTTAAGCGATATTCAGAAAGCTAAACGTGGCTGAAATCCGTAACCTTTGCCACTATATGAACGGGCCGGTCTGACCGGCCCGTTTTTCGATCAGGTGGAGTCACGGACTATGTCAGAAATCTTCAAAAGCAGTGCCACGCATTCAATCGCGCCGGTTCCGGTGACGGTTGCGGGCATTGCTATTATTGCGTCCCGCTGCCTGAGCGTCCTGATGCTGGCAAACGAGCTGGGTTACAGTGAACTCGCCAATTTTGTTCACCGCAGCGCCCAGTCCTGGGACGCGACACTCATCTTTGTCGCCAGCCAGCTGATCTTCCTGTTCGAACTGCGCTGCGCCTTTACCCTGATGCGCGGCAGTAACCGTGGACGCTGGGGCTATGTGGCGACGCAGGTGATTGTGCTCAGCTATATGCTGGTCGCCTCGCTGGGCTGGATCTACCCCGAGATTTTCAGCATTGATGGCGACAATAACGTCCAGATTATCCACCATACCCTGTCGCAGAAAATCCCCGATCTGCTGGTGCTCCTGCTGCTGTTTCTGCCTGCCAGCAGCCGCGCTTTTTTCAGGAAGCGATGATACAATCGCGCTCCGCCCGACCCGATCGTTAAGGCTTTACCATGCACTGCGCGCTTTATGACGCTAACCGTTGCCGCTCCTGTCAGTGGCTGGAAAAACCCTATCCCACTCAGCTGAACGACAAACAGTCGCTGCTGGAACAGTTACTGGCTGAGCAGCCGGTCACTGCCTGGTTGCCGCCGGTCACCTCACCGCAGCAGGCATTTCGTAATAAAGCCAAAATGGTGGTGAGTGGCAGCGTCGAGCGTCCGGTGCTGGGATTAATCCATCGTGATGGTGAAGCTGTGGATCTGTGCGATTGTCCGCTCTATCCCGCCAGCTTCCAGCCGGTTTTTGCTGCACTTAAGCCCTTTATCGCCCGTGCCGGACTGACGCCCTATAACGTGGCGCGCAAACGCGGCGAACTCAAATTCCTGCTGATAACCGAAAGCCAGCAGGGCGGCGTGATGCTGCGCTTTGTCCTGCGTTCAACCGCGAAACTGGAACAGCTGCGCGCCGCATTGCCGTGGCTGCAACAGCAATTGCCGCAGCTGGCGGTGATCTCTGCCAATATTCAGCCGGTGCATATGGCGATTCTGGAGGGGGAAGAGGAGATTGCGCTGACGCCCGCGCAGTCGCTGGCAGAGAACTTCAACGGCGTGCCGCTGTGGATCCGCCCGCAAAGCTTCTTCCAGACCAACCCGCAGGTTGCCAGCGCACTCTATGCCACCGCGCGCGACTGGGTCAGGGCGCTGCCGGTCAACAGCATGTGGGATCTCTTCTGCGGCGTGGGCGGTTTTGGTCTGCACTGCGCGACAGCGGAGATGGAACTGACGGGCATTGAGATCAGCGCCGAGGCGATAAAATGCGCCCAACGTTCCGCTGAGATGCTGGGGCTGGAAAAAGTGCAGTTTGCGGCGCTGGATTCTACAGCGTTTGCGACCGGACGCGATGCGGTGCCGCAGCTGGTGCTGGTTAATCCACCGCGTCGTGGGATTGGTGAGGCGCTGTGTAACTATCTCAGCCAGATGGCTCCGGATTATCTGCTCTATTCAAGCTGCAATCCGCAGACCATGGCGCAGGATATTGCCCGACTGAGCGCCTATGAGGTGACGAAGGTGCAACTGTTCGATATGTTTCCCCACACCGCCCATTCTGAAGTGCTGACGCTGTTAACCCGCCGTCAGCACGCGTCCGGGAAAGCATCGGCAGAGGCAGCCGCAGCCGGTAATTACTCCGGGAACCACTTCTGATTAAGCTGCTGCCAGCTGCCGTTGGCTTTCAGTTCGTTCAGCGCCTGATTGAACTGATCGCGAAGCGCCGTATTGCCTTTACGCACGGCAATGCCGAGACCGGTGCCAAAGTAGTCCGCATCCGTAACATGTTCACCGACAGTGGCGAGATCCGCATTGGTCTTCAGCCACTGATTCACCACCGCGCTGTCGCCAAATACGCCATCCAGCCGGCCACTCTTCATATCCAGAATCGCATTCTGATAGCTGTCATAGGCCACCACTTTCACTTCCGGATGCTTATCCTGCAGGTACTTCTGGTGAGTGGTGCCGTTTTCCACGCCAATGCGCTTGCCCTTAAGCTCAGCAAAGCTGCTGGACTGGCCTTTACGGGCGATCACGATGGCGGAGTTAGCGTAATAAGGCTGGGTAAAATCGACCTGCTTGCTGCGCTCAGTGGTGATATCCATGCCGGAAATCACCGCGTCATAGCGGCGGAACTTCAGTGACGGGATCAGGCTGTCGAAGGCATTGTTGGTAAAGGTACACTCCGCTTTCATCTGCTGGCACAGCGCTTTGGCCAGATCGATATCGAATCCCACCAGGTTATTTTCCCGATCCAGGGATTCAAACGGCGGATAAGTCGCTGAAGCGGCGAAACGAATCTTTTCCGCTGCCTGGGCGGTAAGTGCCAGTGAAGCCAGCGCAGCGGCAACAATCCATTTTTTCATTTTATGATTCCTGTGATGTGGTCAGCCAGAGATGGCGATACCCTGCCATAAAATGCATTTTTATGCAATTAGTGTGATTTTTCAGGCGAAAAGGGCGAGGGGCCTCGCCCGGATATCAGTTACGTCGTTCGAAGGCCAGGGCGCGCTTTTCGATCAGCCGCATCATCAGCGTCAGCAAACCGTTAACGCAGAGATAAACCAGACCCGCCGCGGCATAGACTGTGATGTCGTAGGTGCGGCCATAGAGCAACTGGCCGTGGCCCATGACTTCCATCAGGGTGATGGTGTAGGCCAGCGAGGTGCCTTTGAACACCAGCACCACTTCATTGGAGTAGGAGGAGAGGGCGCGTTTAAATGCATATGGCAGCAGAATGCGCAGCGTATCTTTGCGGCTCATGCCGAGCGCGGCACACGATTGCCACTGTCCGGAAGGAATCGCACGCACCGCACCGTAAAACAGCTGCGTGGTGTAAGCCGCGCTGTTCAGCGACAGCGCCAGCATCGCGCACAGCCAGGGCTGCGACAGTAAATGCCACAGCCAGGGGATCTGCTGGATCGAGGGAAACTGTCCCGGACCGTAATAGATCAGGAAGATCTGCACCAGCAGCGGTGTGCCGGTAAACAGTGTAATAAAGCCTTTGACCAGCGGGTTGAACACCGGCGTTTTCAGCGACAGCACCACGGTGAAGAGCAGCGCCAGCAGCAGGGCCACGACCAGCGATGCTGCCGTCAGCGTCAGGCTGGTATGCAACCCTTTCAGGAGTTCAGGCAGATAGGCCAGCATTAGCTGTTCCCCCGTTCAAAGCGGGTGGTGCGCAGTTCGATGCGGCGTAACACCGCCTGGCTGAACAGCGTGATCACTAAGTAGATAGCGGCCGCCACCAGGAACCAGGTAAACGGCTCCTGCGTGCGGGTGGCAATACTTTTGGTTTGCAGCATCAGATCGTTGACGCTAATCAGCGAGACCAGCGCGGTATCTTTCAGCAGCACCAGCCACTGATTGCCCAGACCGGGCAGGGCGTGACGCCACATCTGCGGCATAATCAGCCGGAGAAAGATGGCCGATTTTTTCATGCCCAGCGCCTGACCCGACTCCCACTGACCCATCGGCACCGCTTTCAGCGCGCCGCGCAGCGTCTGCGAGGCGTAGGCGGCATAGAGCATCGCCAGCGCTATCACACCGCACAGGAACGGACTGACGTCGAAGTTTTCAATTTCTACCTGTATCGGTAACTGAAACAGGCCGAAATTCAGGGTGAAGCCGTCAGAGAGGGTGAGCAGCAGCTGTGAGGCGCCAAAATAGATAAACAGCACCACCAGAATTTCCGGCAGGCCACGGATCAGCGTTACCAGGCCGGTGCCAATCCACGCCAGCGGTTTCAGGCGCAGTGACTCCCAGCCAGCGAAAATCATCGCCAGCACCAGGCCAGCGATGAGAGCACAAACAGCAAGGCCGACGGTCATGCCGGCGGCGCTTGCGAGGGTCATCATTTCATTCATCAGAGATTACTGCTGGAACCATTTGCTGTAGATGGTTTTGTACGTGCCGTCTGCTTTGATCTTATCCAGCGCGCCATTGAACTTGGTTTGCAGATCAGTGTTACCGGTACGTACCGCAATGCCCAGGCCGGTACCAAAGTAGGCTTTGTCCGTGACTTTCTCACCAACGGCAGCCAGCGCGGCATTCTGCTTCAGCCACTCATTGACGACTGCGGTGTCACCGAACACAGCATCAATACGGCCATTTTTCAGATCCAGCACCGCATTCTGATAGCTGTCGTAAGGAACGGTGGTGATCTCGCTGTGTTTCTCAGTCAGGTATTTCTGATGCGTGGTGCCGTTCTGGACGCCAACCCGCTTGCCTTTCAGCGCTTCCACGCTGGCGACTTTGCCTTTCTGGGCAACAAACAGCGCGGAGTTGTCGTAGTAAGGCTTGGTGAACAGGACCTGTTTTTCACGATCTGGCGTGATATCCATGCCCGCCATCACCGCATCAAAGCGACGGAATTTCAGGCTTGGGATCAGGCTGTCGAACGCCTGATTGGTGAAGGTGCAGGTCGCGTCAATCTCTTTACACAGCGCATTGGCCAGATCGACATCAAAGCCCTGAATTTTGTTGTCCGCATCCACAAACTCAAAAGGAGGATAAGAGGCTTCGGTCGCAAAACGAATCGTCTGAGCCGCCGTAGCGCTCAGGCTAAAACCAGCAAGCAGTGCAGCAAGTACCATTTTTTTCATTTTTAGCATCCTGACTTAGTGCGAAAGATAGTGAGCAAACGCCTCGGTTTGCGGCTGTGTAAAGCGGCTGGCATCGCCCTGTTCCACAATGTGACCGTTCTCCATATAGACGACGCGGCTGGCCGTTTTACGTGCCACTTCCACTTCATGGGTCACAATCACCTGGGTAATGCGGGTCTGGGCCAGTTCGCGAATGATACTGACAATCTGTGCGGTAATTTCAGGGTCCAGCGCGGCAGTCGGCTCATCGAACAGCAGCACCTGTGGCTCCATCATCAGCGCGCGGGCAATCGCCACACGCTGCTGCTGGCCACCGGAGAGATGCAGCGGAAAGCGATCGCTGTAGGGCGTCAGGCGCAGCCGGTCAAGCAGCTTGTCGGCGCGGGCGCGGGCGTCACTTTTGCTGAGGCCCAGTACCCGGCAGGGCGCTTCAATCAGATTCTGCAGCACGGTAAGATGCGGCCAGAGGTTGTACTGCTGAAACACCATACCGACGTTCTGACGCAGTTCGCGAATCGCAGCATCGGAGGGTTTCTGGCTGAAGTCGAACTGATTACCGGCAATCTGCAACTGACCTGAACGGGGTTGCTCCAGCAGGTTAAGCACCCGCAGCAGCGAACTCTTACCCGCACCGCTGGGACCCAGCAGTACCAGGGTCTCGCCTTGCGGACACTCAAGGTTAATGTCAAACAGCGCCTGATGAGCACCGTAGAAGCAGTTTATTGCGTTTAGTTGAATACTCATGCGCCAGATTTGAATAGCTATTAGTGTCGCGGATTTTAACGTCACCAGAATAGTTATGCAAATAAGGTGGGTTAAAATTTGTAAAACAGCAGGCTAACCGCAAAAGCTTAGCACAATATCATGCACTGCCTGGGGGCAGCGCGCTGCAGCAGGACGGGCGGCGGAAATAAAAAAAGCGCAGCGCCCGGGGGCGACTGCGCTTCTCTGAACGGTTAAGCCTGAGGTTATTTTTTTGATTTCTCAAGCATCTGGCTCAGGCTGCCACCCTCTGCATGCGCAGGGTTGGCCATGTAGCGCACATCATCCACCACCCAGCAACTGCCCTGATGGATCATCAGCACTTCATCCTGCCACTGCTTGCCGTCGCGGCTCAGATCGACCCGCAGCGGGATGTTGCGTGCATCGCGGTTCGGAATGGTGGAAGCATCAGCGACGCTGGCGGCGGTCGGACCCTGTGACAGGCTGGAGAAGAGATCGCCATTGCGCCACTGTGCGCCTGCATTGCTGCCGCTGGCCGCCTGCAATGAGTGGTACAGCGCATCACTCAGGTAAGGGCGATATTTTGCCAGGGTGTTGCTGTCGGGCAGACCCTGCGTAGGCTGTTCGATACGCAGGTCGTAAAACTGCTGGGCCACCTGGTCAGGACCGCCTTCAATGCACGGTGCGGTACGTGGGCCATTATCCTTAATCACTGGCTCAACGGTGGTACAGGCGCTGAGCAGCAGGGCCGCCGGGATCATTAGCGCAAACGCGTTGTTTCTCATCTCGATTTCCTTATGGTTCTCTGGCAAGGTGCCCTTTTTAGCATAGAGTATAGCCGTGCTTTTTAGTCGAAAGAGCCTTAGCCCGGTTTTCAACAAGGAGAATGCGATGAAATTTTCAACAACCCCCACGCTGGAAGGTCACAGCATCAGCGAATATTGTGGCGTCGTCACCGGTGAAGCGATTCTGGGTGCCAACATCTTCCGTGACTTTTTCGCTGGCATCCGTGATGTGGTCGGTGGCCGCTCCGGTGCTTACGAGAAAGAGCTGCGTAAAGCGCGAGAGATCGCGTTTGAAGAGCTGGAGGAGCAGGCAAAAGCGCTGGGCGCCAACGCAGTGGTCGGTATCGATATTGACTACGAAACGGTCGGCAAAGATGGCAGCATGCTGATGGTGAGCGTCAGCGGCACGGCGGTGATCATTCGTTGAAACGGGGGCTGTGGCTGATACTGGCGCTGCTGCTGGCGGGCTGCCAGTCCGGGATAGAATCCCGTGACGGCTACTGGGCCGATCTGCGGCATCCGGCGCAGGGCGCGCGACCGCGGGTGAAGGTGATAGTGATCCACTACACCGCCGAAGATTTTTCTTCGTCGCTGGCGACCCTGACCGATAGGGAAGTCAGCGCCCACTATCTGATCCCCCGCCAGCCGCCACAGCGCGCCGGGAAAGGCGTTATCTGGCAGCTGGTGCCGGAGCAGCAGCTCGCCTGGCATGCCGGTCCAAGCTTCTGGCGCGGAGCCAGCCGCATCAATGACACATCGATTGGTATCGAACTGGTGAACCAGGGTTATCGCCGGACCCTGACAGGTCTTGAATGGCAGCCATTTACCGCTGCGCAGATCACCACGCTGGAGGCGCTGCTGCGCGATATTGCACAGCGCTACGGCATCGCACCGGAAAATATTGTCGGTCACAGTGATATCGCGCCGCAGCGTAAGCAGGATCCCGGCCCACTCTTTCCGTGGCATCAGCTGGCCCAGCGCGGAATGGGTGCCTGGCCCGATGCCGGACGAGTGCAGTTTCATTTAGCGGGTCAGGATCCGCACGCGGTGGTACCCGTGGAGCCACTACTGGAACGTTTACAGCGCTATGGCTATCCCATAACGGCAGAGATGAGCGCGCGTGAACAGCAGAGGGTAATCGCCGCGTTTCAGATGCATTTCCGGCCTGCGGATTATCGCGGGCAGCCCGATGCAGAAACCGCCGCGATAGCTGCCGCGCTACTGGATAAATATGGCGCGGCGCAATAGCGGATTATTGGTGTAAAAACGCCTTCCAGTGGGCGACGACCTGCGCCAGTGCCGCACGATCAGCATCCAGATGGGTGACCAGACGAGTGCGGGTTCCTGCGCTGATTAACACCCCGCGCGCCTTCATCCACTCACCTAATGGTTTGACCTGGGCTTCCGGCACCGCCACAAACAGCATGTTGGTCTGCTGATCGATGACCTGAACGCCCAGCTCATGCAACTGCTGTCCCAGCCAGGCGGCATTGTCATGATCCTCCTGCAGCCGCGCCACGTTGTGTTCTAACGCATAGAGACCCGCCGCCGCCAGAATACCGGCCTGGCGCATGCCGCCGCCGGTCATTTTACGCCAGCGACGTGCGCGCTCAATCAGCGCCGTGTCGCCACACAGCAGAGAACCGACAGGCGTGCCCAGGCCTTTAGAGAGACAGATGGTCAGGGTGTCGCAGTAGCGGGCAATCGCCGCCAGCGTGGTCTGCTGCGCGACTACCGCATTGAAAATGCGTGCGCCATCAATGTGCAGCGCCAGCTGGTGCTCGCGGGTAAAAGTCCACGCCTGTTCCAGATACGCCAGCGGCAGGACTTTACCGTGATGCGTGTTCTCCAGACTCAGCAGACGGGTGCGGGCAAAGTGAATATCGTCCGGCTTGATGGCTGCCGCTACTACGTCGAGCGGCAGGGTGCCATCGTCGGCGGCCAGAATCGGCTGTGGCTGAATACTGCCCAGTACTGCCGCGCCGCCCGCCTCATATTTGTAGTTGTGCGCCTGCTGACCCACGATATATTCATCGCCGCGTTCGCAATGGCTGAGTAGCGCCACCAGATTCGCCTGGGTGCCGGTCGGGAAAAACAGCGCCGCTGCTTTGCCGCTCAGCCGTGCGGCTTCCGCCTCCAGCGCATTTACGGTGGGGTCGTCACGGTAGACGTCATCACCGGTTTCGGCAGACATCATCTCGCTTAACATGGCGGCGCTGGGCCGGGTTACGGTATCACTGCGTAAATCGATCACCCTATGCTCCTGAACATGGCGGAAGAAAAAAAAGGCGGGCATCGCGCCCGCCTGGATGGAGTCTCTGTTTTACCGCAGCCAGTTGGTTTTCGCCAGTTCTACCACCTCATCACCGCGACCATTCATAATGGCGCGCAGCATGTAGAGACTGAAGCCTTTAGCCTGCTCCATTTTGATCTCGGGCGGCATCGCCAGTTCCTCTTTAGCGGTAATGACATCCACCAGCACCGGGCCATCGTGGGCAAACGCCTGCTCCAGCGCGCTATTGAGATCAGATGCCTTTTCCACCCGGATACCCCGGATACCGCAGGCCTCGGCGATAGCGGCAAAGTCAGGATTCTCCAGCTCGGTGCCATCGGTGAGATAGCCACCCGCTTTCATCTCCATCGCCACAAAGCCCAGCACGCTGTTGTTGAAGATCACCAGTTTGACCGGCATTTTCAGTTGCGCCAGCGAGATAAAATCCCCCATCAGCATGCTGAAGCCGCCGTCGCCACACAATGCCACCACCTGACGATTGCGATCAATCGACTGCGCGCCCAGCGCCTGTGGCATCGCGTTCGCCATTGAGCCGTGGTTAAACGAACCCAGCAGGCGACGTCTGCCATTCATCTTCAGATAGCGCGCCGCCCAGACGGTCGGTGTCCCGACATCGCAGGTAAAGATGGCGTCATCACTGGCGTAGTGGCTGATCTGCTGTGCCAGATATTGCGGATGGATCGGCTGCTTGTCGTTGGGCTGCGCCAGTTCGTCCAGACTTTTGCGCGCCTCGCCATAGTGCTTAACCGCGCTGTCGAGATGGCTGCGATCGCTTTTGTGTGTCAGTTGCGGCAGCAGCGCCTGCAGTGTGCTTTTCACATCGCCGACATAGGCCTGATCGACGTGACAATGTGACCCAAGGCTGCCCGGATTGATGTCGATCTGGATGATTTTAGCCTTTTCCGGATAGAAGGCGCGATAGGGGAACTGCGTGCCCAGCAACACCAGCGTCCCGGCATTCATCATGGCGTGGAAACCGGATGAGAAACCGATCAGTCCGGTCATGCCGACATCATAAGGGTTGTCATATTCGATGTGTTCTTTGCCGCGCAGCGCATGGACGATAGGGGCTTTCAGCGCTTCTGCCAGCGCCACCACCTCCTGATGCGCTCCGGCGCAGCCACTGCCGCACAGCAGCGTAATATCGCTGGCTTCGTTCAGCGTCTGCGCCAGCTGCGCCAGTTCGGCGGGCTGTGGCAGGACCTGCGGCAACTGTGGCGGATACCATTCCGCGCTGGCGCTCTCTGGCGCCAGTTTAAGCGCGACATCCCCAGGCAGCACCACCACCGAGACACCACGATTCAGAATCGCTTTACGCATCGCGATGCCCAGCACCTGCGGGAGCTGCTCAGGGTTCGAAACCAGTTCGCAGTAGTGGCTGCATTCGCGGAACAGCTCCTGCGGATGGGTTTCCTGAAAATAGCCGCTGCCGATTTCGCTGGAGGGAATATGTGCCGCAATCGCCAGAACAGGAACGCGGTTACGATGGCAATCGAATAGACCGTTGATCAGATGTAAGTTGCCTGGCCCACAGGAGCCGGCGCAGACCGCCAGTTCACCGCTGATGTGCGCTTCCGCGCCCGCTGCGAATGCGGCGACTTCTTCATGGCGCGTCGGCATCCATTCAATGGTGCCCATGCGATTAAGACTGTCGCTCAGGCCGTTAAGGGAATCCCCGGTGACGCCCCAGATGCGTTTTACGCCCGCGCTTTCCAGCGTTTTGGCGACCAGCGCCGCGACGGTTTGTTTCATGCTCTTCTCCTTTGTCGGCCCGCCCTGAAGAGTGACGTGACCAGAACCGAAAAAAGAAGCGTAGACGACACGGCAGAAAAGCAGGCGTGAAAAAATGCGCTGGCAGAGCTCAGCGCATATCAGACAGGATTCAGGCGGAGAAGAGGGCGATAAGAATCGGGGCCAGCAGGCTCATCACAAAGCCGTGCACAATGGCGGCCGGGACGATCTCATTGCCGCCCGCCCGCTGCAGCACCGGCAGGGTAAAGTCCATTGAAGTGGCGCCACACAGGCCGAGTGCGCTGGAGCGATGACGGCCAATCAGCGCCGGAATGAGCATGATTGCCACCAGTTCACGTATCAGGTCGTTGAAGAAGGCGGCGCTGCCGATGACCGGACCAAAAGCTTCGGTCATCAGAATGCCGGAGAGAGAGTACCAGCCAAAACCACTGGCTAACGCCAGACCGGTTTTCAGCGGCACGCCCAGCAGCAACGCCGCAATCATGCCGCCGATAAGCGCGCTGACCAGCACCACGCTGGCAACCAGCAGGCCACGACGGTTCAGGATAATCTGACGCAGCGTCATGCCGCTGCCGCGCAGCTGAATGCCCACCAGAAACAGCAGGAAGATCAGCGCATATTCGCTGGCCGTTGAGGCGTGGTGCAGCAGTGGCCACTGGGTCAGGCCAAGCAGAAAACCGATGACAACCACGCCGCACAGCTTCAGAGAGTCCAGTGCCATATGCAGCCGCGAGGGCAGTTTCTCCTGCCGGTGCGCATGCTGCCATGGGGCATATTTTTCCAGCCCGCGCAGCGCCAGCAGGTTGCACAGCAGAATGCAGAAGGCCGCTACCAGCGCGGTGTGAAATACCGCCAGCAGATTGCTGCTCAGGTTGTCGAGAAAGGCCAGGCTGATGCCCATAAAGAACAGAATGACGTAAACCATCCAGCCCAGCAGCTGATTGACCCGGCGCAGGGTTGAAGTTTGACGGAACGGTAGCAGCCAGCCGGCGATCAGCGGCAGCAGAATAATCAGGAGTCCGGAGTACATAGCGATAAGGGCCATCCATGGTGGAAGAGGCCACACGCTAGCGAAAAAGCGTAACGGAGTAAACCCTGAGAAAGCGGCTTGACCGGCTCGCTGGCGGCAACCATGCTGTTTATAAACTGAGGATGGACGCCTATGATTCTGGAACATATCGACATTCGCGGTTTCCGCGGCATCAATAAGCTCTCACTGCCTTTAACCCAGACCAATCTGCTGATTGGTGAGAACGCCTGGGGCAAATCCAGTCTGCTGGATGCCCTGAGCCTGTTACTTTCGCCCCATGAACCGGCCTATGTTTTTACCGAGGCTGATTTCCATTTCACCCCAGGCGATGTGACCGATGCGATGCGCCGTCTGTCGGTGGTGTTCCACTTTCGCGATGACGGCAACGACCCGGATGCGGTGCTCTCAACCTTCTGGCAGCGTGGTGCTCAGGGCCAGAGTCAGCTCTGTTACAGCGTCAGCGCCACCTGGCGTGACAGCGGTATCGAAACCCGGCGTCGTTTTGTTGACCTGAACTATCAGCTGTTGCCTGAGCAGAACTGCGCGGCGGCCATCGATCTTTTGCTGAAACGGTATCCGGTTCTGCGATTGCGCGATGCGCGTTTCAGTAAGCGGACGCGGAGTAGTGCACCGCTCCCCACCGCACATCCTGAGCTACTGGCGGGTATGGAGACGCTGGCGCGCGATCTGGAGCACCATCCGCAACAGCTCAGCGATGAGGTGCTGCGGCAGGGGCTGAAGACGATGCAGCAACTGATGCAGCACTACTTTCTGGTGCAGCCGCCCGATGCGGGCAACGAGGTCAGGCTACGGGACCCGCAGACGCGCGAGGGGGGACAGGGATGGCGGGCGCTGGATCATCTGAATCAGCTGATTGCCGGAACCGACTCCCGCAGCCGTCAGCTGATACTGCTGCAGATGTTTACCCTGCTGATTGAGGCACGAGGAGACGTCCCGCTGGCCGCCGGTGCCCGCCCGCTGCTGCTGATTGAAGATCCGGAAACCCGGCTGCATCCGATTATGCTGTCGGTAGCATGGAATCTGCTGAGGCTGCTGCCGCTGCAAAAAATCGCCACCACTAATTCGCCGGAGCTGCTGTCGCAGGTGCCGGTGGAAAACGTCTGTCGTCTGGTGCGTGGACCCTCGCGCGTAGCGGCCTGGCGCATCGGTCCGGAGGGACTGAGTGCCGAAGAGAGCCGGCGCATCGGCTTCCATATTCGGGTCAACCGGCCTGCTGCGCTGTTCGCCCGTTGCTGGCTGCTGGTGGAGGGAGAAACCGAAGTCTGGATCATGAATGAGCTGGCGCAGCAGTGCGGTTACAACTTCGCCGCTGAAGGCGTGAAGGTGATTGAGTTTGCGCAGTCGGGGTTAAAACCGCTACTGAAGTTTGCCCGGCGCATGGGTATCGCCTGGCATGTCCTGACTGATGGTGATCAGGCGGGGAATAAATATGCCAGTACGGCACGCACTCAGTTACAGCCGGGTGAACCGGAGCCGCGTTTTCTGACGCAGTTACCGGCGCTGGATATGGAAAATTTTCTCTATCAGCACGGCTTTCAGGATGTCTATCATCAGATGGCGCACCTGCCGTTAAACGTTCCGATGAGTTCCAGGCGTATTATTACTAAAGCGATTCACCAGAGCTCCAAGCCGGAACTGGCGATCGCAGTGGCTACGTCGGCGGCGGAACGCGGGCCAGAGGCCATCCCGCCATTGATGCGGCAGATGTTTGCCCGGGTGATTGGACTGGCGCAGGGCCAGGCAGATTAGGTGACATCGAACAGGAAAATGCCAGCGGCACTGGCTGGCATTTTTGGGTCTTTGTTCAGAAAGGCGATATGTGTCAGGCCACGGCCTGCACCTCGACCGGCACGATCAGGCTGGCGTGATTGCCTTTCGGGCCTTCGTGGACATCGAACTGAACCTGCTGGCCTGCCTTAAGCGTGCGGTAGCCTTCCATCTGAATGGTGGAGTAGTGCGCAAAAATATCTTCGCCACCGCCAATCGGACAGATAAAGCCAAAGCCTTTGGAATTGTTGAACCATTTAACTGTGCCCGTCTCCATGCTTTTACTTCCCTCGCAAGACATTTTATAAGTAGGTGAGGTCATCGAAGCTGTGAGTCGGATTTGATTAAAACTCAATCAGCCTGTGCAGCTAGAATGTAGAGAAAGCGCGGCTGACGTCAAGCAAACCACCGGGCCAGGTGGGGAAAAAATCATCAAAATTTGAGGCAGTTAACGCTATTGCAAATTTTGTGATGCAGGTCGCGCAGGGGAATTTCTGAATAAATTTTCAGCAGCGGCATGCGGCTTGACAGGCATGTTAAACTCTCAATATGTAGCTACTTAAAGGCTAAAAGCAAAATCTCAACGGAACACTATGGCAAACGCAAACGACTGGCTTAACTTTGAACATCTGGCCGACGATAAAGTACGTGAAGGGTTAAAGCCGCCTTCTATGTATAAAGTCATTCTGAATAATGACGATTATACACCTATGGAATTTGTTATTGACGTTGTACAAAAGTTCTTTTCTTATGATGTTGAACGTGCAACGCAGCTGATGTTGAAAGTTCACTATCACGGCAAGGCGATCTGTGGTGTATTTACTGCAGAAGTCGCCGAAACAAAAGCGGCCCAGGTGAACAACTATGCACGGGAAAATCATCATCCGTTGCTGTGTACGCTGGAAAAGGCCTGAACCCGTCTCCATATAGGAAACAGGTAAGGGCGATAATTGGGGGAGGTGCCTAATGCTCAATCAAGAACTGGAACTCAGTTTAAATATGGCTTTCGCCAGAGCGCGTGAGCACCGTCATGAGTTTATGACCGTCGAGCATCTGTTACTGGCGTTGCTCAGTAACCCGTCGGCCAGAGAGGCACTGGAAGCCTGTACGGTGGACATTGTGGCTCTGCGGCAGGAACTCGAAGCCTTCATCGAACAAACTACGCCCGTGCTGCCTGCCAGCGAAGAGGAGCGTGATACACAACCCACGCTTAGCTTCCAGCGCGTCCTGCAGCGTGCGGTTTTCCATGTCCAGTCATCCGGTCGCAGCGAAGTCTCCGGTGCGAATGTGCTGGTCGCCATTTTCAGCGAGCAGGAGTCGCAAGCGGCTTATCTGCTACGCAAACATGAAGTGAGCCGCCTTGATGTGGTGAACTTCATCTCTCACGGTACGCGTAAAGATGAGTCCGGCCAGGCGCCAGGCGCAGAAAATCCGGTTAACGAAGAGCAAGCAGGCGGGGAGGAGCGTATGGAAAACTTCACCACCAATCTTAATCAGCTTGCTCGCGTCGGTGGTATTGATCCACTGATTGGTCGCGATAAAGAGCTGGAACGTACCGTTCAGGTGCTATGCCGTCGCCGTAAAAATAACCCGCTGCTGGTGGGTGAGTCGGGTGTGGGTAAAACCGCCATTGCTGAAGGTCTCGCCTGGCGCATAGAGCAGGGCGATGTACCGGAAGTGATGAAAGACTGCACGATCTACTCGCTGGATATCGGTTCGTTATTAGCCGGCACCAAGTACCGTGGTGACTTTGAAAAACGTTTCAAAGCGCTGCTGAAGCAGCTGGAGCAGGACGAACACAGCATTCTGTTTATCGATGAGATCCATACCATCATCGGTGCGGGTGCTGCATCCGGCGGCCAGGTCGATGCTGCGAACCTGATCAAACCTCTTCTTTCCTCTGGCAAGATTCGGGTGATGGGTTCCACCACCTATCAGGAATTCAGCAACATCTTTGAAAAAGACCGTGCCCTGGCACGTCGCTTCCAGAAGATCGATATCACGGAGCCTTCACCAGAAGAGACCGTGCAGATCCTGAATGGCCTGAAGACCAAGTACGAAGCGCATCACGATGTGCGCTATACCGCGAAAGCGGTGCGCGCAGCCGTGGAACTGGCGGTGAAATATATCAACGACCGTCATCTGCCTGACAAGGCGATTGATGTGATTGATGAAGCGGGTGCGCGTGCGCGCCTGATGCCAGCCAGTAAGCGCAAGAAAACCATCAACGTCTCTGACATTGAAACGGTGGTGGCTCGTATTGCCCGTATTCCTGAGCAAAGCGTGTCAGCAAGCGACCGCGATACGCTGAAAAATCTGGGCGATCGTCTGAAGATGCTGGTGTTTGGTCAGGACAACGCCATTGAGGCGCTGACGGAAGCGATCAAAATGAGCCGTGCAGGTCTGGGTCAGGATCGTAAGCCGGTCGGTTCCTTCCTGTTTGCCGGGCCTACCGGTGTCGGTAAAACGGAAGTCACCGTGCAGCTGGCGAAAGCGCTGGGCATTGAGTTGCTGCGCTTTGATATGTCCGAGTATATGGAGCGTCACACCGTCAGCCGTTTGATTGGTGCGCCTCCGGGTTACGTCGGTTTTGATCAGGGCGGCCTGCTGACGGATGCGGTGATTAAGCATCCTCATGCGGTGGTGTTGCTGGATGAGATTGAGAAAGCACACCCGGATGTCTTCAACCTGCTGCTGCAGGTGATGGATAACGGTATGCTGACCGACAACAACGGTCGCAAAGCGGACTTCCGCAATGTGGTGCTGGTCATGACCACTAACGCCGGTGTCCGCGAGACTGAACGTAAGTCGATTGGCCTGATTCATCAGGACAACAGCACCGATGCCATGGAAGAGATCAAAAAGATGTTTTCTCCAGAGTTTCGTAACCGTCTCGACAACATTATCTGGTTCAGTCACCTGTCACCAGAGGTGATCCATCAGGTGGTCGACAAGTTCATTGTCGAGTTGCAGGCGCAGCTGGATGCCAAAGGCGTGTCGCTGGAAGTCAGCGATGAAGCACGCGACTGGCTTGCTGAGAAAGGCTACGACAAAGCGATGGGCGCTCGTCCGATGGCGCGCACCGTGCAGGACAGCCTGAAGAAACCGTTAGCCAATGAACTGCTGTTTGGTTCGCTGGTGGATGGCGGCTCGGTGTCAGTGGCGCTGGATCGTGAGAAAGGTGAACTGACCTATCACTTCCTGAGTGCTGAAAAACGCAAAACCGAAGGCACGGTGCATTAATCACCTGCTGCAGATATGAAAAAGGCCGGATTAAAATCCGGCCTTTTTTTTCGCTGCAAATTGCAGAGCGATGAGATTACTGCAAATTAGCGACTACGGAAGACAATGCGGCCTTTGCTCAGGTCGTACGGGGTCAGCTCAACGGTCACTTTGTCACCCGTCAGGATACGGATGTAGTTTTTGCGCATTTTACCGGAGATATGAGCAGTAACCACGTGTCCGTTCTCAAGTTCTACGCGGAACATGGTGTTAGGTAACGTATCCAGTACGGTACCTTGCATTTCAATATTGTCTTCTTTGGCCATCGAATCCTCTGGGTGTACTACCTTTCAGTTGAACCGGCAAGATAATGCCCAATTCAACGATTTATGTAAAGAACCGTCGGCGATTTTGCCAACGCTTTGCCGGGGTGCACGTCAGTCGCGCGCATCCGGTAAAATTAGGGTGTTTATGTGACGTCTGCGGGGGATTAGCGGGCTAAGAATCTGTATCAACCGGTTACACGCGCACGATTGAAAACAGTTCCGAGAGTGCGTTGAGATTCCCAGCCTGGCAATTCCGGCTCGTTATTGCGAAGCGCGGACGACATACCAAACTCGACCATTATACCACTTAATACGCCTTTATGTGTGCAAAACATCTCTGTGCGACTAAAAAAGGGTTTGTGTCTGCCAGCAGCCATCGCTGACAGGCTGGCACGCAAGGCTTTGTACATATTGCAGATAGTCAGCGCGCGGGATCTCCTGCGCCCCCAAAGAGGCCGTATGAGGGTTAAGTACCTGACAATCCACCAGACGGCCCTGATGTCTGAGGAAATGCTGACAAAATACCCAAAGTGCGGTTTTTGACGCATTCTGCTGACGGCTGAACATTGATTCGCCGCAGAAGATTTGCCCCATCGCCAGCCCATACATGCCACCTGCCAGCTGATGTTCGTCCCATACTTCAATGGAGTGGGCGTGGCCCAGTTCATACAATCGCAACCAGGCGCGCTTCATTTCAAAGGTGATCCAGGTGCCTTCCTCACGACCGGTGGCACAGCCCTCGATCACCTCGGCAAATGACTCATTCATCGTCACCCGATAGGGCGAACGGCTGTGGAAACGCTTCATGCTCCGGCTGAGATGAAACTGCTCAGGCAACAGCACTGCACGGGGATCGGGCGACCACCAGAGAATCGGGTCGCCAGAAGAAAACCACGGAAAGATGCCGCGCTGATAAGCGTTAAGTAACCGGGCAGGGGAGAGATCACCCCCCATGGCCAGCAGGCCGTTTGGCTCGCGCAGCGCCATCTCCGGTGGGGGAAATTGCAAAGATTCCCGTGACAGTTGTACCAGTCTCATCGCGTTTTGTTACCTATCAGCATTTCGCTAAGACTATAGCGCAATCCGCTGTCGGAAACGCCAGTACCGACCCGCTTTTGAGATTAATTCGGCATGACTTCCCTGTTCCACAATCACGCCATTATCCATCACGCAGATGCGATCCATCTGCTCCAGGCCGCTGAGCCGGTGCGTGACCATTATTACGGTCTTGCCTGCGGTCAGCCGCTGCAGCAGGGTGAGGATATGCTGCTCGGTTGTGGCATCCAGTCCTTCGGTGGGTTCATCCAGCAGCCAGAGATCGCCGTTATGCAGTAACGCACGCGCCAGCGCCAGCCGACGCAGTTCGCCGCCTGACAGCGGGCGACCGCCTTCTCCCATCCAGGCGTTTAATTCTTCCGGGCTCTCAAGCAGGCGCTGCAGGCCGACGTCATTCAGCACGCGGCGTAACTGCTCATCAGTAGCATCGGGACAGGCCAGCAGTAAGTTATCACGCAGGCTCTGACTGAAAAGATGAACCCGCTGAGTCAACACGCTGATGCGCTGACGCAGCGCTGGCTCTGACCATGCGGTGATCGGCAGGTCATTCAGGCTGATGACACCGTGCTGGCTATCCCAGCCACGGGTTAACAGCGCCAGCAGAGTGGATTTGCCGCAGCCGGTCGGCCCCAGCAGTGCAATGTGTTCACCGGCTGCCACCTTAAGGGTAAAGCGGTTCAGCACCTTATCCGGGCGGTCGGGATAGCTGAAGTCGAGCTGATCGATATCGACCGCAAGACGTCCTGGCCGGGCATCTGAATCTGCCGGAAAGGTGATAGCGGGTGACTGATCGATAATGTCATTGACCCGCTGAGCGGCATTTATCACCTGAGACATGGGCAGAAAGGCCCCTGCAACCGGTGCCAGCGCCTCGAAAGCAGCCAGCGCGCAAAACACCACCAGGGCAATCAGCGAGCCGGGCAACTGCTGCTGGCTGATTGTCGCCGCACTGAGCCAGAGCAACAGTGTGACGGTTACGCCGCTGATCAGCAGCAGCAGACTCTGTGCCGCAGCCTGCAAGCGCTGTTGCTGGCTCTGAGCCTGCTGCCAGCGCTGTTCATCTTCATCAAGTTGCTGACGCCAGCCCTGCGAGGCACCGTACAGGGTGAGTTCAGCCTGAGCCGCCAGCCACTGCATCAGCTGTAAGCGCCAGCGGGCGCGTCCACGGGCAATCGCGCCGCCTGCGGGCGATCCCAGACGGTAAAACAGCGCTGGCATCACCACCAGCGTACTCAGCATGATGCCGCCCAGCGTCAGTGCCAGCTGAACATCGATGAAGCTCATTCCGAGGGTAACCACGACAATCACCACCAGTGCGCCGAACAGCGGCGAGATGATGCGCAGATAGAGATGATCCAGCGTATCGACATCGGCCACGAAGCGGTTGAGCAGGTCCGCCTGCCGGAACCGCGAAAGCTGGCCTGGCGAAAGGGCCATCAGGCGGCTGAAGGTGTGGACACGCAGATGCTGAAGAACCCTGAATGTTGCATCGTGGCTGACCAGCCGTTCAGCATAGCGTGCGGCAGTGCGAATGATGGCGGCGCCACGCACGCCTGCCGCAGGCAGCATATAGTTGAAGGTATAGAGACCGGCTACGCCTGCCACTGACGAGGCGGCCAGAAACCAGCCTGAAAGCGTCAGCAGGCCGATGCTGGCCAGCAGGGTAACAATCGCCAGCACGATGCCCAGCGCCAGGCGATAAGGGTGGCGCAGCCAGAGACGAAGAAAAGGACGCAAGGCGGACATCAGCGAATCTCCTGTTGACGATGCTTCAGCATCTCACTGAACGCACCCGGCTGTTGCGACAGCTGCTGCCAGTTACCCTGTTGTACCAGCTTACCGGCTTCCATCACCCAGAGGGTCTGCCAGTGACTTAGCGTATCAATCTGATGGGTAATCATCAGCGTGGTCTGGCGGGCTGCCGCCTGGTTAAGTGCCAGCATCACATGACGTTCACTGAGCGCATCCAGGCTGGCTGCGGGTTCATCGAGCAGCAAAAAATGCGAGGATTTATAGAGTGCGCGCGCGACCGCGACCCGCTGCGCCTGACCCACCGACAGCTGATTACCGCCATCGCCTGGCAGGGTGTCAATGCCCTGGGGCAGACGAGGCAGGAACTCATTAATGCCGCACGACTCCAGCAGTGCCGCAAAACGCTCGTCATCCCAGGCCGCATTCATCACGATATTGTCGCGCAAGGTGGCGGCCGGTAACTGAGGATTCTGTCCTACCCAACTGAGCTGCTGATGCCAGTCACTCCGTCGTATATCGCGAAGTTCAACGCCATTCGCTTTCAGCGAACCCTGATAAGGCAGAAAACCGAGCAGGGCGTTCATCAGGGCCGTTTTACCGGCCCCGCTTTGACCGACCAGCGCAATCTGTTCGCCAGGGACGACAGTAAAAGAGAGCGGGCCGCACAACACCTGACCATCAGGCGCACAGACACGCAGATCTTCGGCGGTAAGTGCGATTGAGCGATCGGCAGTGAAGGGCAACTGGCCTTCCTGCGGCGCGGTGGCAGGCGTCGCCTGCATAAAGGCTTCAAGGGCATCGGCACCGCCTACAGCCTGGGCTTTGGCGTGATAGAAAGCGCCGAGATCGCGCAGCGGCTGGAAAAACTCCGGGGCGAGGATCAGCACCAGAAAGCCGGCAAACAGCGTCACGCCCTGGCCGTAATCACCAAAATGCAATTCGCCCAGATAGGAGAAACCAAAGTAGACGGCCACCACGGCAATCGCCAGCGAGGCAAAAAACTCCAGCACGGCAGAGGAGAGAAAGGCTAAGCGCAGCACTTCCATGGTGCGCTGGCGAAAATCGGTGGTGGCGGCGGCAACCGCCTGCTGCTCAGCTGCGCCACGGTGAAACAGCCGCAGCGTCTCTCTGCCGCGCAGGCGGTCGAGAAAGTTACCGCTCAGGCGGGCCAGCACCAGGAAGTTCCGGCGGTTGGCCTCGGCCGCACCCATCCCGACCAGCGCCATAAACAGCGGAATCAGTGGCGCGGTGGCAAACAGGATCAGACCCGCCGTCCAGTTGAGCGGAAAAATAGTCAGCAGAATGCAGCAGGGGATCAGCACCGCCAGGGTCATCTGCGGCAGATAGCGCGCGTAATACTCCTGCATCTCTTCGATCTGCTCCAGCAGCAGCGTCGCCCAGCTGCCGGCTGGCTTTCCCTGAATCCACGCCGGCCCCAGATCAGATAACCGGTCTAATACCTGCTGACGTAAAGCCTGACGGATAGCCTGTCCGGCACGATAACCGGTCAGTTCACGGGCATAGTTAATCAGGGCGCGAAGCACAAAGCAGAGCAGTAACAGCAGGATGCTGACTGTCAGGGATTCACGCGGCTGCTGGTCAACAATCAGAGCCTGCAGCAGCGAGGCCAGTAAACCCGCCTGAGCAATGATCAGAAGTGCACTTGCCATGCCCAGCAGGGTGTTGAGTCGCAACCAGCGACCGGCGAAATGACGTTGCTGACGAAGCCAGCGGGTAAGATGCTGCTGCCGCGATTTGTCCATGCGAGACCATGATGAATGTCGATGACGGGTGAAAATGGAAAGACATTTCCATCTCTTCAGGCGCAAGAATCTAGCATGAGAGCAATAAAAAAGGCGACGGAAAAACCGTCGCCTGGAACATTTGAGATCAGAGGGTTAACAACTTACTGATCGTTTTTAACCAGTCCGTCAAGAAAGCGCTCAGCGTCTAACGCGGCCATACAGCCGGTGCCCGCAGAGGTGATCGCCTGACGATAGATATGGTCCATCACATCGCCTGCCGCAAAGACGCCAGGGATGCTGGTCTGAGTGGCGTTGCCGTGCAGACCTGACTGAACTTTGATGTAACCGTTCTCCAGCGCCAGCTGACCCTCAAAAATGGCCGTATTCGGGCTGTGTCCGATAGCAACAAAAAGACCCGCCACCTCCAGCGCTTCTGTCTCATCACTGTTCTGGGTAGAACGCAGCGTCAGACCGGTGACACCCATCTGATCGCCCACCACTTCTTCCAGCGTGCGATGGGTGTGCAGCACGATATTGCCATTGCGCACTTTTTCCATCAGGCGGTCGATCAGGATCTTCTCTGCGCGGAAGCTGTCACGACGGTGAATAAGGTGCACTTCAGCCGCAATATTCGCCAGGTAGAGCGCCTCTTCCACAGCCGTGTTGCCACCGCCAATCACCGCGACTTTCTGGTTGCGATAGAAGAAGCCGTCACAGGTTGCACAGGCAGAGACGCCTTTGCCTTTGAAGGCCTCTTCGGAAGGCAGACCGAGGTAGCGCGCTGACGCACCGGTGGCGATGATCAGGGCATCTGCCGTGTATTCGCCGCTGTCACCCGTGAGGCGGAACGGACGGTTCTGCAAATCGACGGTGTGAATGTGATCGAAAATGATCTCAGTATTAAATTTTTCGGCATGCTCATGCATCCGCTCCATCAGCGATGGACCTGTCAGATCGTGCGGGTCGCCCGGCCAGTTCTCTACCTCGGTGGTAGTGGTCAGCTGTCCGCCTTTTTCCAGACCCGTGATCAGTACCGGGTTCAGGTTGGCGCGTGCAGCATAAACGGCTGCGGTATAACCCGCTGGGCCGGAGCCCAGAATGAGTAACTTACTGTGTTTGGCCGTACTCATGCGTTCCTCAGTTTCATTCGGCTGACATAGCCTGCGATTGTAGGGAATATCCGGCGATAATGACAAGGCTTAGGCAATTTTGTTAACGATAGCTGCAAACGGCGTAGACGATGAGCGACGGTTTTGCCTGGCCAATGCGCCAAAAGGGGGCAAAACTCGGGTTAGCAGGGTGCAATAGTGGAAAAATAGTCATTTAAAAACAGATACCCAGCGAACTGTCTGGCATCTTGTCCTGAATTTGGTGATTTTACTTTGACAATCGCCTGCGCTTTTGCGAAAACATTATCAGAAGCGAATAACATTTATCGGAACAAAACAGGTTTTCATCGCCCGTTTTGCACGTAACGCCGAATAAAAGCAGCCTGATATGGATAATGACGCATGATGTGGACAGACAACATGCGTCATATCGATAGGTGTCAGAACACAGGCTCTGTTAGCTCACTTCAGAAATGCCCCGAACAATGAGCGTTTTCAGGGCGTGGCAGGTAAAGGGAAGGAATTAAGAGAGACAATAATAATGGTAGACAATAAGAAACGCCCCGGGAAAGACCTCGACAGAATTGACAGGAACATTCTGAATGAACTTCAGAAAGATGGTCGCATTTCAAACGTAGAGCTTTCCAAACGCGTAGGCTTATCGCCTACGCCATGTCTTGAACGCGTGCGTCGTCTCGAACGTCAGGGATTTATTCTTGGCTACACCGCGCAGTTGAACCCGCACTATCTGGATGCGTCGCTGCTGGTGTTCGTTGAGATTACTCTGAATCGTGGTGCACCGGATGTGTTTGAGCAATTTAACGCCGCTGTGCAAAAACTTGAGGAAACTCAAGAGTGTCACCTTGTTTCCGGCGATTTCGACTACCTGCTGAAAACGCGCGTACCTGATATGTCAGCCTACCGTAAGCTGCTGGGTGAAACCCTGTTGCGCCTGCCGGGCGTAAACGACACGCGTACGTATGTGGTGATGGAAGAGGTTAAACAGAGCAATCGACTGGTGATCAAAACTCGCTGATGCGGGGCAGGTGCAAAACCTGTGAGATTTCGGTACACTCCTGTGCATTCATACAGGATCAGCGTCGGGCTCGCCCGGCGCTGTTGCTTCTTACTTTACAGGCACCTGGAGAGTCCTCTTGAGCCAGGAATATACAGAAGATAAAGACGTTTCGTTACAATCGATGAGCAGTGGACGTCGTCTGCTGGAAGCGATGCTCATTCTGGTGGCGCTGTTTGCCATCTACCTGATGGTTTCTCTGGTCAGTTTTAACCCTTCCGACCCGAGCTGGTCGCAAACGGCCTGGCATGAACCTATCCATAATATCGGCGGCAGCGTCGGTGCCTGGCTGGCTGACACCTTACTCTTCATCTTTGGTGTGATGGCGTATGCCATTCCGCCCGTCATCCTGGGACTGTGCTGGATTGCTTTCCGTCAGCGCGACAGCCAGGACTACTTTGACTACTTTGCCGTCGGGCTGCGCTTAATTGGCGTCCTCGCGCTGGTGGTGACGACCTGTGGTATGGCGGCGCTGAATGCCGATGATATCTGGTACTTTGCCTCGGGCGGCGTGATCGGCAGCCTGGTCAGTAATGCTATTGCACCCTGGTTCAGTCCGGCTGGCGGCACGCTGATGCTGCTCTGCGTCTGGGCGGCGGGCATTACCCTTTACACCGGCTGGTCATGGCTCACCATTGCAGAAAGAATTGGTGGCGTAGTCATGGGCGTACTGACGTTTGCAAGCAACCGCTCTCGTCACGATGAACCCTGGCAGGAAGAGGATGACGAACGGGACGCGCGTGAATACGCGGATGTGCCTGAGCTTCATGCCGCCGATCAGGATGATGATGTGCTGCTTTCTGCCCCACGTGCAGCTGCTGAGCCTGCGGCATCACAACAGGATCCGCTGCTGGCTAAAGCTGCAGCAGCCACCAGTGCGGCAGTCGCGGCCACCGCTGAAGCCGCCGAGGTGACCCTCGCCCCGGCAGCCACGGTGACGCCTGCACCTGTCGCCGCACCTGCTGCTGCTGCTGCGGTTTCAGCTTCGGCGCCTGCCGCGTCAGCGACATCCATCCCTGCATCGCCGTCTGCACAACCTGCGCCTGCGTACGCACAGAGCGCGCCAGCTCCGCAGAGTGTGGCGAATTCCCCGGCGCAGAGTGCTTCTGCACCCGCAGACTCACCACCGCTTTATCATTTTGAAATGCCAGACGACGCTCCGGCTACGCCGTCGTTCAGTGCTTACGACGATGATGAACCTAAAATGGGTAACTGGCGGGATACGTCAGCCATCCCTGCGGCATCGGCGGCAGCGGCAGCGGCATCCGCTGCAACGGCAGCCCAGGCAACAACGCGTACTGCGCCTGTTTTTGATTTAGCCCCTGAAACCAATCTCAATCCGCAGGTTAAACAAGGTATCGGCCCGGCACTGCCGCGTCCTAACCCGGTAAAACTGCCAACCCGCCGTGAGCTGGCCTCTTATGGCATTAAGCTGCCTTCTCAGCGCATGGCAGAAGAGAAAGCGAAAACGGAAGAGACCGAACCGGTTAGTGCTGGCTCCGTTTCCTCTGCTCCGGATGCTGAAGAGGCGCTGCAGCAGGCTGAACTGCGACAGGCTTTCCAGTCTGAACAGCAGCAGCGTTACGGCACCAGCTGGCAGCAGGACGAGGAAGATGAACAGGATGCACAGCAGCAGGATGCACTGGCGCGTCAGTTCGTCGAGCAGCAACAGCAGCGCTATGAGCCAGAAGTGAAAAAAGAGCCGGTATTTAATATTGATACCGCCTCAGCGTTTGATTTTTCACCGATGAAAGATCTGGTAGATGACGGTCCTTCTGAACCACTGTTTACCATTGCGGCGACGCCAGAACCTGAAGCCCCGGCGGTTTCGCACGAACCCTGGCAGCAGGTGAGTGAGGTTTCAAGACCCCAGGCTCCGGCTCATGTTCCTGCACCAGCCAGCTTTGCCCCGGCAGAACCTGCCTATAGCGCGCCGGCTGCACCGTCTGAACCTGACTATGCTGCACCTGCGGCAACCTCTGCACCCGCTTATGGTGCCCCTGCGGCTCCTCAGGCTCCGGCTTACGCTGCACCTGCCTATGGCACGCCAGCGGCAGCGCCGGTTCAGCCGGTGGAAGAGGCGAAACCTTCACTGCATGACAGCCTGATTCATCCATTCCTGATGCGACATGAGCAGCCGCTGGAGAAACCCTCCACGCCACTGCCTTCGCTGGATCTGCTGACCGCACCGCCTGAAGAGGAAGAGCCGGTTGATATGTTCTCGCTGGAGCAGACGGCCCGTCTGGTGGAGTCACGCTTAGGCGATTATCGCGTCAAAGCGGAGGTGGTCGGTATCTCGCCTGGCCCGGTTATTACCCGTTTCGAACTTGACCTGGCACCAGGCGTTAAAGCGGCGCGTATCTCCAATCTGTCCCGCGATCTGGCGCGTTCGCTGTCGACGGTAGCGGTTCGTGTGGTGGAAGTGATCCCAGGCAAACCTTACGTGGGTCTGGAACTGCCAAACAAGCATCGTCAGACCGTCTATCTGCGTGAAGTGCTGGATTGCCCTAAATTCCGCGACAACCCTTCACCGCTGGCCGTCGTGCTGGGCAAAGACATTGCCGGTCAGCCGGTGGTGGCCGATCTGGCGAAAATGCCACACTTACTGGTCGCCGGTACCACCGGTTCCGGTAAGTCTGTGGGCGTGAACGCCATGATTATCAGCATGCTGTATAAGGCGACGCCGGAAGAAGTTCGCTTCATCATGATCGACCCGAAAATGCTTGAGCTGTCGGTCTATGAAGGTATTCCGCATCTGCTGACCGAAGTTGTCACAGACATGAAGGATGCTGCCAATGCGCTGCGCTGGAGCGTCGGTGAAATGGAGCGCCGCTATAAGCTGATGTCGGCGCTGGGCGTGCGTAATCTGGCGGGCTACAACGAAAAAGTGGAACAGGCCGAAGCGATGGGTCGTCCGATTCCCGATCCGTTCTGGAAGCCGGGCGACAGCATGGATATGACGCCGCCGGTTCTGGAGAAACTGCCTTACATCGTGGTGATGGTCGATGAGTTTGCTGACCTGATCATGGCAGTCGGTAAAAAGGTGGAAGAGCTGATTGCCCGCCTGGCACAGAAAGCCCGTGCTGCCGGCATCCATCTGGTACTGGCGACACAGCGTCCATCTGTGGATGTCATTACCGGCCTGATCAAAGCGAACATTCCGACGCGTATCGCCTTTACCGTTTCCAGCAAAATTGATTCACGTACCATTCTCGATCAGGGCGGCGCGGAGTCATTGCTGGGTATGGGTGACATGCTCTACATGCCGCCGAACTCCTCGCTGCCGATTCGTGTTCACGGTGCGTTTGTTCGTGACCAGGAAGTGCATGCAGTGGTTCAGGACTGGAAAGCGCGTGGTCGTCCGCAATATATCGACAGCATTACGGCGGGCGAAGAGAGCGAAAATGCCGGTGGCATCGACAGTGATGAAGAGCTCGATCCGCTGTTCGATCAGGCGGTCGGTTTTGTGGTCGATAAGCGCCGTGCGTCGATTTCAGGCGTTCAGCGTCAGTTCCGCATCGGCTATAACCGCGCGGCACGTATCATTGAACAGATGGAAGCGCAGGGCATCGTTTCTGCACCAGGACACAATGGTAACCGTGAAGTGCTGTCGCCACCGCCACACGATATGTAGTGGCTAAATGTTTTGAAACACAACGCAATGAGCCAGTTCCGACTGGCTCATTGTTTTTATGCGGTTAAACCCCATATCTGAATCAGCTTTCGGTTTTTTCCTCTGTTCTGATGGCGGAACGGCGGCCAGGCTTAATGCAGTTATCGATGGGAACGTTTAAATAAGGAATTGAAGCAGATGAAATTACGCGTAATCGCTCTGGGCCTGTTGGCCACCTTTTCTTCAGCCAGCGTTCTGGCTGATGCTTCCAGTGATCTGCAACAGCGCCTGAACAAGGTCAGCAGCTTCCACGCCAGCTTCACCCAAAAAGTGACCGACAGCAGCGGCGCGAATGTGCAGGACGGCGAAGGCGAATTGTGGGTAAAACGTCCCAGCCTGTTTAACTGGCACATGACCGCGCCGGACGAAAGCATCATCATCTCCGACGGTAAATCGCTGTGGTTCTACAACCCGTTTGTTGAGCAGGCGACAGTCAGCCTGTTGCAGAATGCGACCAGCAACACGCCCTTTATGCTGATTGCCCGCAACCAGTCAAATGACTGGAAGCAGTACAATATCAAACAGCAGGGTGACAATTTTGAACTGACACCTAAGAACAGCGACGGCAACCTGAAACAGTTCACCATCCAGGTGACGTCCAGCGGGACCATCAACCGCTTCAGTGCTATCGAGCAGGATGGCCAGCGCAGCGATTACCAGCTGAAAAGCCAGCAGAATGGCGCTATCAGCCCGGATAAATTCACGTTCACACCGCCAAAAGGCGTGACGGTGGACGACCAACGTCAGTGAGGTCACGGTGAGTAACCTGTCCCTGGATTTTTCCACCGAAAATTTCAAACCTCTGGCCGCGCGTATGCGGCCAGAAACATTGAAACAGTACATTGGTCAGCAGCATCTGCTGGGCGCAGGCAAACCTCTGCCGCGCGCGATTGAAGCAGGGCACCTGCATTCAATGATCCTGTGGGGACCTCCCGGGACCGGCAAGACCACGCTGGCTGAGATCATTGCCCATTACGGTAACGCCGATGTGGAGCGTATTTCGGCCGTCACCTCCGGCGTAAAAGAGATCCGTGAGGCGATTGAGCGGGCCCGTCAGAATAAACATGCCGGGCGGCGCACGATCCTGTTTGTGGACGAGGTCCATCGGTTCAACAAGAGCCAGCAGGATGCCTTTCTGCCCCATATCGAAGATGGCACCATTACCTTTATTGGTGCGACCACCGAAAACCCCTCTTTTGAACTTAACTCTGCGTTGTTGTCACGCGCCCGCGTTTACCTGCTGAAATCACTAACCCTGGAAGATATTGAGCAGGTGCTGGATCAGGCGATGCAGGATAAAGCGCGAGGTTATGGGGACAGTGACATCGTGCTGCCGGACAACACACGCAGGATGATCGCTGAACTGGTTAATGGTGATGCACGTCGGGCGCTGAACACGCTGGAGATGATGGCTGATATGGCCGAAATCACCGCATCAGGTCAGCGAGAACTGACGCCGCAGCTGCTTAACGAAGTCTCTGGTGAGCGATCCGCGCGGTTTGATAATAAAGGCGATCGTTTTTACGATCTGATTTCTGCACTGCACAAATCGGTACGCGGCTCCGCACCGGATGCGGCGCTCTACTGGTATGCGCGCATTATCACTGCGGGCGGCGATCCGCTCTATGTGGCTCGTCGGTTGCTGGCAATCGCCTCCGAAGATGTCGGCAACGCCGATCCGCGCGGTATGCAGGTGGCGATTGCGGCCTGGGATTGCTTCACGCGCGTCGGTCCGGCAGAAGGGGAGCGTGCGATTGCCCAGGCCATTGTTTATCTGGCTTGCGCGCCTAAAAGTAATGCGGTCTACAACGCGTTTAAAGCCGCAATGCGTGATGCGCGCGACCATCCCGATTACGATGTGCCGGAACATCTGCGCAATGCCCCGACTAAGCTGATGAAAGAGATGGGCCTGGGTAAAGAGTACCGTTATGCCCATGATGAAACCAACGCCTATGCCGCGGGTGAAGTCTATTTTCCGCAGGAACTGGCCAGCGCGCGCTATTACACCCCAACCCAGCGCGGGCTTGAAGGCAAGATTGGTGAAAAGCTAAGCTGGCTGGCTGAGCAGGATCAAAATAGCCCGACAAAACGCTACCGCTGAAACAGACGTTACGGTAATGTGGGCAATGTTTTCAACGCATTCCGCTGGAATGCGTCCCTTCTTTCAACCAACTTTTTATACACAGGATAAGCATGCTCGATCCCAATCTGCTGCGTAACGAGCCAGACGCAGTCGCAGAAAAACTGGCACGCCGGGGATACAAACTGGATGTGGAAACGCTGCGTTCGCTTGAAGAGCGTCGCAAAGTGCTGCAGGTGGAAACAGAAAATCTGCAGGCAGAGCGTAACTCCCGATCCAAATCCATCGGTCAGGCCAAAGCACGTGGGGAAGACATCGAGCCGCTGCGTCAGGAAGTGAACGCGCTGGGCGAACGCCTGGATGCCGCAAAAGCAGAACTGGATGAACTGCAGAATCAAATCCGTGACTTCTCACTGGCACTGCCGAACATTCCGGCCGATGAAGTGCCGCTGGGCAAAGATGACAGCGAAAACCAGGAAGTGAGCCGCTGGGGTACCCCGCGCGAGTTCAGCTTCCCGGTTAAAGATCACGTTGAGCTGGGTGAAGCGGCTAAAGGCCTGGATTTTGCGTCTGCCGTGAAACTGACCGGTTCACGCTTTGTGGTCATGCAGGGGCAGATTGCCCGCCTGCACCGTGCACTGAGTCAGTTTATGATTGACCTGCACACCGAGCAGCATGGCTACCTTGAAACCTACGTGCCTTATCTGGTTAACCACGAAACGCTTTACGGTACCGGACAGCTGCCTAAGTTTGGCGAAGACCTGTTCCACACCCGTCCGCTGGAAGAGGAGTCAGACAGCAGCAACTATGCGTTGATTCCTACTGCGGAAGTGCCGCTGACTAACCTGGTGCGTGATGAGATCCTCGAAGAGGATAGCCTGCCGGTTAAACTGACTGCGCATACGCCGTGCTTCCGTTCTGAAGCGGGTTCTTACGGTCGTGACACGCGTGGCCTGATCCGTATGCACCAGTTCGACAAAGTTGAGATGGTGCAGATCGTCACGCCGGAGCAGTCAATGGATGCCCTGGAAGAGCTGACCGGTCACGCTGAGAAAGTGCTGCAGCTGCTGAACCTGCCATATCGTAAGGTTTTACTCTGCACCGGCGATATGGGCTTTGGATCGACTAAAACTTACGATCTGGAAGTCTGGCTACCGGCGCAGAATACCTATCGTGAAATTTCATCCTGTTCCAACATGGGTGATTTCCAGGCGCGTCGTATGCAGGCGCGTTGCCGCAACAAACAGGATAAGAAACCGCGTCTGGTTCATACCCTGAATGGCTCAGGGCTGGCCGTAGGCCGTACCCTGGTGGCGGTGCTGGAAAATTATCAGCAGGAAGATGGCCGCATCACTGTGCCTGAGGTTTTACGCCCCTATATGAATGGCGTCGAAATTATCGGCTAAGCAATAGTGACTCTCTGAACCCGGCCATGGCCGGGTTTTTTTATGTTATTGCTCAGGAAAAACTGTTCTGTCAGGCCTCAATTTAATCACAAATAAACGTTATCGATACCAGCCAGGCCGGAATGGCTAAAAACCTAGTTTTTCATAGAGATAGCATTTAGCGACCTGCCGCTTCTTACGATTGTAACCCACTGAAGATTAGTAAATTAAATTGTCGCACAGCAAAATGTGCTGCCGTTAAAATTCGCCCATTGACTTTAAAAAAGCCAATGGCAAACTGCGCGCAATTTCCTTCATTTGCTCTGGTTTCTATCCCCTATGTCAACCTGGTCACGCCCCGTGATATTGCTGCTTTGCGGCCTGATGTTAATGACGGTCGCAATTGCCGTGCTGAATACGCTCGTTCCACTGTGGCTGACGCATGACTTACTGACAACCTGGCAGGTGGGCATCGTAAGCTCCTCCTATTACACCGGTAACCTCGCAGGGACTCTGCTGGCTGGCTGGTTAATCAGGCATTACGGCTTCAACCGCAGCTACTACCTGGCTACCTTGATGTTTGCCGTCGCGACTCTGTGCCTGGCGATGATGTCGGGTTTCTGGGCATGGAGTTCAATGCGTTTCATCGCCGGTGTCGGCTGTGCGCTGATGTGGGTGGTGGTCGAGAGCGCACTTCTGTGCAGCGGAACGGTACGTAATCGGGGACAGCTGCTGGCGGCCTATATGGTTGTCTATTACATAGGCACCGTGACAGGCCAGTTGCTGGTCAGCAAACTGTCTACGGAATTACTCAGCGTGATCCCGTGGGTGACGTCGCTGGTCTTCTGCGCTGTGCTGCCGCTGGTCTTTACTCGCGTCTCTGCCAGCGCTGAAGCGACAGAAGCCGCTCCGGCCCGCATCTGGCCGATGCTGCGTCGCCGTAGCTCACGCCTGGGCATCAATGGCTGCATTATCTCTGGCATCCTTCTGGGCTCGCTTTATGGCCTGATGCCGCTTTACCTGTCACATCAGGGAATGAGTGATGCCAATGTGGGTTACTGGATGGCGTTGCTGGTCAGCGCAGGCATTGTGGGCCAGTGGCCCATTGGCCGTCTGGCCGATCGTTTTGGTCGCATGCTGGTGCTGCGAGTTCAGGTCTTTGTGGTTATCCTGGGTGCGATGGCCATGTTAACCAATGCCGCGATGGCGCCAGCGCTATTTGTTCTGGGACTGGCGGGCTTCACACTCTATCCGGTGGCGATGTCCTGGGCTTGCGAGACGGTCGCACATCATGAACTGGTAGCGATGAATCAGGCACTGCTGATGAGTTATACCGTGGGCAGTCTGGCTGGACCGGCAATGACCTCTGTTCTGATGCAGAATTATTCTGACCAGCTACTGTTCGTGATGATCGCTGCTGTGGCGCTGATTTATCTGGTGATGCTGCTGCGCAAAGCGAATCATCAGGCTACGCCAGTGGCACATGCCTGATCGCTGAACAGCAAAAAGGGAGCGTTAAGCTCCCTTTTTTGTGGCAGATTCTTCAGTACATCACTTCGTGGCCATAGCTGGCGAGAATGTTTTTCACGCGATCCATTGTCTCTTTGCTCGGTGGCTTCACCCCGTCCAGCTTGTACTCTTCACCCATCGCAATCCATTTATGCTTACCCAGCTCATGATAGGGCAGCAATTCAATCTTCTCAACGTTCTCCATGTCACGCGTGAATTCACCCAAGCGATGCGCGGTGTCATCATCGTCGGAATAGCCGGGCACCACGACAAAACGGATCCATGTCCGTTTGCCTTTTTTCTGCAGGTAACGGGCAAAGTCCAGCGTACGGTGATTGGAGACACCCACCAGAATCTGATGCACGTCGTCATTCATCTGTTTCAGGTCGAGCATCACTAAGTCGGTAACGTCGAGCAGTTCATCGATCACCGGATCATAGCGGCGTACGAAGCCGTTGGTGTCGAGACAGGTATGAATACCTTCGGCCTTGCAGGCACGGAACCAGTCGCGCACAAATTCAGCCTGGAGAATGGCTTCACCGCCTGAGGCCGTGACGCCGCCACCAGAGGCGTTCATAAAATGGCGATAGGAGAGTACATCCGCCATCAGCGCTTCGACGCTGATCTCTTTGCCACCGTGCGTATCCCAGGTGTCGCGGTTGTGACAGTAGAGGCAGCGCATCAGGCAGCCCTGGAAGAAGGTGATAAAACGGATACCGGGACCATCGACGGTGCCGCAGGATTCAAATGAGTGGATACGACCGTTAACTGACATTGCGATGTTTTCTCCAGTAAGTCTGCCGGGACAGACGGCGCAATCTCTGTTGCGCTCAGGGCAGGAAATCGATTCTGGTGGGAACCTTGATGGAGATGACCACCAGAACAGACTTTTAATTAAAAGGCTCCGCGAGGAGCCTTTTTTATCAGGTAGAGCAGTAATTACAGTGACTTAGTGAAGGTTCGGGTAATCACATCCTGCTGCTGCTCTTTGGTCAGTGAGTTAAAGCGCACAGCATAACCGGAAACGCGAATGGTCAGCTGCGGATATTTCTCTGGATGTTCCATCGCGTCCAGCAGCATTTCACGGTTCATAACGTTAACGTTGAGGTGCTGACCGCCTTCGATGCTGGCTTCGTGATGGAAGTAACCATCCATCAGACCGGCAAGGTTGGTTTTCCGCACGTTATCATCTTTACCCAGCGCGTTTGGTACGATTGAGAAGGTATAGGAGATACCATCTTTTGCGTAGGCAAACGGCAGTTTCGCGACGGAAGTCAGCGAGGCAACTGCACCTTTCTGGTCACGACCATGCATCGGGTTAGCACCTGGTCCAAACGGTGCGCCAGCGCGACGTCCATCTGGTGTGTTACCGGTTTTCTTACCATATACCACATTCGAAGTAATGGTCAGAACAGACTGAGTCGGCACGGCATTACGATAGGTGTTCAGCTGCTGAATTTTCTTCATGAAGCGTTCAACCAGATCGCAGGCCAGGTCATCTACCCGTGAGTCGTTGTTACCGAACTGCGGATATTCGCCTTCGATATCGAAGTCAATGGCCAGACCATCTTCGTCACGGATCGGTTTCACTTTGGCATATTTAATGGCAGAAAGTGAATCCGCAGCGACGGAGAGACCCGCGATACCACAGGCCATGGTGCGGTAGACATCCCGATCATGTAAGGCCATCAGTGCCGCTTCGTAGCTGTACTTATCATGCATGTAGTGAATGATGTTCAGCGAAGTCACATACTGTTTTGCCAGCCAGTCCATGAAGTGATCCATACGCTCCATGACGGTATCGAAATCCAGCACGTCGTCGCTGATTTTGTCGCCTTTCGGTCCAACCTGCATTTTCAGCTTTTCATCCACGCCGCCGTTGATTGCGTAGAGCAGCGTTTTCGCCAGGTTGGCACGTGCGCCAAAGAACTGCATTTGTTTGCCGACAATCATCGGGCTCACGCAGCAGGCGATTGCGTAGTCATCATTGTCGAAATCAGCACGCATCAGGTCATCGTTCTCATACTGCAAAGATGAGGTATCGATAGAGACTTTAGCGGCATATTTTTTGAAATTAATCGGCAGTTTTTCTGACCACAGGATGGTCATGTTCGGCTCAGGTGAAGGACCCATGGTGTAGAGGGTATTCAGGAAGCGGAACGTACTTTTTGAGACCAGAGTACGGCCATCAACGCCCATACCTGCCAGGGATTCCGTTGCCCAGATTGGGTCACCTGAGAACAGCTCATCATATTCAGGTGTGCGCAGGAAGCGAACCATACGCAGTTTCATCACCAGATGGTCAATCAGTTCCTGTGCCTGCTCTTCAGTCAGTTTACCGGCTTTAAGGTCACGTTCGATGTAAACATCAAGGAAGGTTGAGACGCGGCCAAATGACATGGCAGCACCGTTTTGTGATTTAACTGCAGCCAGGTAGCCATAGTAAGTCCACTGTACTGCTTCAACCGCATTGGTAGCCGGACCGGAGATGTCATGACCATATTTTGCTGCCATCTCTTTGATCTGGGCCAGCGCATGATGCTGGTCAGAAATCTCTTCACGCAGACGAATAGTCGCTTCCAGATTAACGCCATTCTCTAAATCTTCCTGCAGTGAGGCAAACTGAGCGAATTTATCCGCCATCAGGAAATCGATGCCGTACAGCGCCACACGACGATAGTCACCGATAATACGGCCACGGCCATAAGCATCAGGAAGGCCGGTCAGGATACCTGATTTACGGCAGCGCAAAATGTCCGGTGTATAAACATCGAACACGCCCTGGTTGTGCGTTTTGCGGTATTCGGTGAAGATTTTTTTCAGTGAAGGGTCGAGTTCACGGCCATACACTTTGCATGATCCTTCGACCATTTTGATGCCGCCATAAGGAATGATGGCGCGTTTTAATGGCGCTTCAGTCTGCAGACCAACAATTTTTTCCAGTGGCTTAATGATGTAACCCGCGTCGTGCGAGGTAATGGTTGAGGCGAGATCGGTGTCGAAGTCGACTGGCGCGTGGGTGCGGTTCTCAATTTTGATGCCTTCCAGCACGCTTTCCCACAGTTTGGTGGTCGCTTCGGTGGCACCCGCCAGGAATGACTCGTCACCTTCATATGGGGTGTAGTTTTTCTGAATGAAGTCGCGCACATTGACGCTATTCTGCCATTCGCCTTCAGCAAATCCTTCCCATGCTGAAGCCAGTTTTGCATTAAGTTCGGTCATAATATACCTGCCTTATATGAGGAGACTTTACGGTCGGGCACAGCCAACTTCCTGTGCCGTCAAAAATGCGTTTAATGAACCTGGTCACCTTTACGGAGATAGATAACCCAGTAGGTCAACCCAACCAGAACGCCGCCGCCGATAATGTTTCCGATCGTTACGGGAATCAGGTTGTCGATAATAAAGTTACTGAGGGTCAGTGAGTGAAACTGTGCCGCCGTGGTGCCAGCTGCCTGCCAGAATTCAGGTGTCGCGAAGTCACGAATAGCAATGGCATAGGGTATAAGAAACATGTTGGCGATACTGTGTTCGAAACCGCTTGCGACAAACATCGCAACAGGCAGAATCATCACGACCAGCTTATCGGTCAGGGTGCGGCCTGAGTAACTCATCCAGACGGCGAGACAGACCAGCAGATTGGCTAATGTACCCAGACAAACCGCCTCTATGAAGGTGTGATGCATCTTGTGGTCGGCGGTTTGCAGGACATTTAATCCCCAGGCACCATTCGCGACCATGTGCTGTCCGGCAAACCACATCAGGGCGACAAAGAAGAGTGCACCTGCAAGGTTACCGGCGTAGACGTTAATCCAGTTGCGGGCCAGCTGTCCCCAGCTGATGCGGCCACTGGCTTTGGCGACAACGATTAATACAGTAGAGGTAAAAAGGTCGGCACCGCATACCACGACCAGCATTAAGCCGAGTGAAAAGCAGATACCTCCAATCAGTTTGGCTATGCCGTAGGGCATCGCGCCGCTACCGGTGGTCGCTGTAATATAAAAAACGAATGCGATTGAGATAAATACGCCGGCGTTTATTGCCAGAAAGAAGGTCGTAAAAGGATGTTTGGTTGCTTTATAGATACCCGCGTCTTCGGCCACTTTCGCCATCGCGGCGGGTAATAAAAGATTAAAAGGGTTGTCAGTTTTCACACTAACTTACTCCTGAAGTTGTCTGAAAAAATACTAACAAAGGAGTATAGGTCAGTAATTGATATGGATCATGTTTGCCAGGGTGGTAACCCACTGGTCGCAAATTAATGAGAAAATAATGAGTTAACTAGCTGAATGTAGACAAATAAATTTATTTTAAAAATAAAAAAATATTTTAATATAAAGTGATGCGCCACTTTTTTAGTTCAGCCTGTGTTATTAATTAATGGCTTATATGTTAATTAAAATGATGTGATGTAATGGGAAGGAATTTTAAAGTAGCTAATGTTTCATAGAGAAAGTGGGGAAGGATGGCACCAGATAAATCCAGTGCCATGTTTAACCGTCTGCTTTCAGTCTGACGCGTCAGGGCTTACGCGTTTTTCCAGTAGTGACGTTTGGCGTTTTGCAGTTTTTCGTAGGCGGCAAGCAGCGACTGATGGGCAGGGAAGGCCTGCAGCTCATCATCAACAGCCTGAAGGCCGTTAAACGGATTCTCACCACTGATCGCGGCGGAGGCTGCTTCCATTGCGCTCTCACCATACATCCGCAGGAAAGCGTGATGATACTGCAATGGATCACGCTCATCTTCCATAGCCAGTAACAGCAGGGTCTGCAGGCAACGATAGTAGTTAGCGCGCTCTGGCGTAAAGATTGAGCTGTTAAACTCCATCGTCCATTCTGTCCAGATCAATGCCTGATCCAGATCGCCGCCCGCCAGCGCCAGCATCGCTTTTAATTCGCCAACACGCAGCGTGTACCAGCCATTGTCTTTACCGGTCGCCAGACCCAGTAGCTCACGAACGCGGGTGAAGTCATCAAAGCCTTCATCATCAAGCTGTCCAATCAGATCCAGATACTCTTCCGGATTCCAGTTGCTGTCAGGCAGGGCCAGCAGGGTTTCACGCATGCCCGCTCCCATGCTGTTGTTCGCCAGGAACAGGTCTTCTGCTGGGTAGATATCAGACATGCCTGGCACGATGATGCGGCAGGCATAGACACCCAGATGCTCGTAGTCTGCAATATAGACTTCCTGATCTTCCGAGGCGAAGATTGCCATCAGCGTGGCGAATTCCTGTTCGGTGCTGCCCGCGAATGACCAGTCGACAAAAGGATAATCCGCAGTTTCTTTAAACAGATCCCAGGAGATCAGGCCGCTTGAATCGATGAAGTGTGTTTCAAGGTTGGCATGCTCAGCCACTTCTTCGTCATCAAAGGTCGGTGGGGTAAACACATCCAGATCTTTGAGGCTTCGGCCCTGCAGCAACTCGGTAACGGTACGCTCCAGCGCCACACCGAAATCAGGGTGAGCACCAAATGAGGCAAAACAGGTTCCGTTGGTTGGGTTAAACAGCACCACGCAGATAACCGGATATTTACCGCCGAGAGAGGCGTCATAAGCGAAAATCGGGAAGCCTTCCGCTTCAAGACGTGCAATCGCTTCGATCACTTCAGGACAACGTTGCATCACGTCATCTGGAATCGCAGGCAGGCTGATCGCTTCAGCAATAATGCGGTTTTTAATGTAGCGCTCAAACACTTCAGACAGCCCCTGAACACGCGCTTCGTTCGCGGTATTACCTGCCGACATGCCGTTTGAGACATAGAGGTTGCCGATAATATTCATCGGGATATAGACAGTCTGCTGGTCGGACTGACGGGTAAAGGGCAGGGCGCAGATACCACGTTCAGTATTCCCGGACTGCAGATCAATCAGGCCGGAAGCCGTCAGGGCATTGTCGGGATCGTAAAATGCGCGCAGGCGCGGATCCAGAATACCTTCAGGTAAGGACTCATCATCAGGTAACGCAAACCATTTTTCATTGGGATAGTGAACAAAATCGCCGTTAGCGATCTTTTTTCCCAGCCAGAAGTCAGCAAAAAAATAGTTAGTTGAGAGACGCTCGAAATACTCGCCCAGCGCGGAGGCCAGCGCCGCTTTTTTACTGGCGCCCTTGCCGTTGGTAAAACAGAGCGGGCAATCGCGGTCGCGGATATGCACTGACCAGACATGGGGGACAGGATTCAGCCAGGATGCTTCTTCAATGTTAAAGCCAAGATCCTGCAGCTTGTTCTGGAAACGCGCAATGGAGTCTTCCAGTGCGGCATCTTTGCCCGGGATAAATGTTTGCGTCATAGTGCCGCTCTCTCAGTTGTCATAGGGTGCGTAAAGCGCGCAATGATACGGATTTTGCTAACAGACCGCTATCAGGGCGGGACATTTTTACCGGCTTACTTTACCGGCTTAGTTTTCATCACTTTCGCTCTCAGGCCAAACGCGAATTAATGGCGCTGGATAAAGCCTCACAAAATTCCGCGCAGATTTGCATTGGTAACATAACCTCCGGCGAGCCGGATTCAGAAAATGTGACCGCTCCCTGATTTATGATTGCAGCTATCAGAATGCAGTGATAAAACCGGATGGTTATTCATAACCGTTCGATATGACAGTGGTGAGGGGAAATGACGCAAGTTTATAATTTTAGCTCTGGCCCGGCGATGCTACCGGTTGAAGTGCTTCGTCGTGCAGAACAGGAACTGACGAACTGGCGCGGTCTGGGTACCTCTGTAATGGAGATCAGTCACCGCAGTAAAGAGTTTATTCAGGTGGCTGAAGAAGCGGAGCAGGACTTCCGTGATCTGCTAAAAATACCGTCGAATTACAAAGTTTTATTCTGTCATGGTGGGGCGCGTGCGCAGTTCGCTGCCGTACCGGGAAATCTGCTGGGTAAAGCGACCAGTGCCGACTATGTTGATGGCGGTTACTGGGCGCATAGCGCAATAAAAGAAGCGGAAAAGTTTTGTTCCCCACGCACGCTTGATGTCAAAACAACGCGCGACGGTAAACGAGCCATCCTGCCGATGAGCGAATGGGAGGTGAGTGAGACGTCCGCTTACCTGCATTTCTGCCCGAATGAAACCATTGATGGCATCGCGATTGACGAACAGCCCGACTTTGGCAGTAAAACCGTTGTTGCTGATTTCTCATCCACCATTCTGTCACGCCCTATCGATGTGAGTCGTTACGGTGTGATTTATGCGGGTGCGCAGAAAAATGTGGGCCCGGCCGGATTAACGCTGGTTGTCGTTCGCGAAGATCTGCTGGGTCAGGCGCACGCCTCTGTGCCCTCAATCCTCGATTACAAAGTGCTGGCCGATAACGATTCGATGTTTAACACCCCGCCGACTTTTGCGTGGTATCTCTCAGGGCTGGTGTTTAAATGGCTGAAAGAGAAGGGCGGTGTGGCTGAAATTGATCGTATCAATCAGGCAAAATCTGACCTGCTTTATGGCGTAATCGATCACAGTGGCTTCTATCGTAATGATGTGGCAACAGAAAACCGCTCACGCATGAACATCCCTTTCCAGCTGGCCGATGCTTCACTCGATGCGCTGTTCCTGGAGGAGTCGTTTAAGGCGGGATTACACGCGCTTAAAGGCCATCGTGTAGTAGGCGGTATGCGCGCCTCTATTTATAATGCGATGCCGCTGGAAGGTGTGAAGGCCCTGACCGATTTCATGGTCGATTTTGAACGCCGTCACGGCTGATTATTAAGATATCAGCATTGATGCTGATGCCAGACCTCGTCACACGGCGAGGTCTCTGTATTTTTTGAGGATTTCGTTTCACATGCAGGACTCCCTGACTCTCCAACCGATTGCGCGCGTCAACGGCACGGTAAATCTGCCCGGCTCAAAGAGCGTTTCCAATCGTGCATTGCTGCTGGCTGCTCTGGCTAAAGGTACAACCCGTCTTACCAACCTGCTCGACAGCGACGACGTTAAGCACATGCTGAACGCGCTGACCGCGCTTGGTGTAAGCTATACGCTTTCCAGCGATCGCACCCTGTGTGAAGTGACGGGAAATGCCGGGCCACTGCACGCATCTCAACCGCTGTCACTGTTTCTGGGCAATGCCGGAACCGCAATGCGTCCGCTGGCCGCGGCGCTTTGTCTGGGCCAGCACGATATCGAACTGACCGGCGAACCCCGCATGAAAGAGCGTCCAATCGGGCATCTGGTTGACGCACTTCGTCAGGGCGGAGCAACCATTGAGTACCTGGAAAACGAAAACTATCCGCCGCTGCGTTTACGCGGTGGTTTTACCGGGGGTGAAGTCAGTGTGGATGGCAGCGTTTCCAGCCAGTTCCTGACCGCGCTGCTGATGACCGCGCCGCTGGCACAGCAGGATACCTGTATCACCATCAAAGGTGATTTGGTGTCGAAACCTTACATCGATATTACCCTTAATCTGATGCAGTGCTTTGGCGTCGAGGTTGAGAATCAGAACTATCAACGCTTCCTGATCAAGGGACAGCAAGAGTATCAGTCGCCGGGTGATTACCTGGTTGAAGGCGATGCCTCTTCCGCGTCCTATTTCCTGGCCGCTGCCGCCATTAAAGGCGGAACGGTTCGCGTCACCGGGATTGGACGCCAGAGTGTGCAGGGTGACATCCGGTTTGCTGACGTGCTGGAAAAGATGGGCGCGACGATTGAGTGGGGCGATGATTACATTGCCTGTACGGCCGGAAAACTGCAGGCCATCGATATGGACATGAACCATATTCCGGATGCTGCAATGACCATCGCGACTACGGCGCTATTTGCAGAGGGCACTACCCGGTTACGCAATATTTATAACTGGCGGGTAAAAGAGACCGATCGACTGAGCGCAATGGCCACAGAGCTGCGTAAAGTCGGGGCAGAAGTCGAAGAGGGTCATGACTACATCCGTATTACGCCGCCAGCGACGCTGATTCATGCGGATATTGGCACCTACAATGACCACCGCATGGCGATGTGTTTCTCTCTGGTTGCACTTTCTGATACCCCGGTGACCATTCTCGATCCTGGCTGTACTGCTAAAACCTTCCCGGACTATTTCGTTCAACTGGCTAAAATCAGCCAGAGCGCCTGATATCTCCCTTTCCGGTGCGGTTCGCACCGGAACTCCCCTGATTTTATCTGGCTGTAACAGGCCAGAGATCCTCTGAATTGACTAAGATTACGAACCCGATCAGTGCGAAAGGGTAACCAAGCCGTGCTATGCAGCGTATAATGCTAGTCATTAATGGTGACCGAAAGGTCAGGAAGCACGCAGCAACAGGAGGGAATAATGACAGTAACTGCCCCGGTCATAACTATTGATGGGCCAAGTGGAGCGGGAAAGGGAACCCTGTGCAAAGCGATGGCGGAATCGCTGCAGTGGCATCTGCTGGACTCCGGTGCTATTTATCGCGTGCTGGCGTTAGCCGCGTTGCATCATCAGGTGGATATTGAATCTGAAGAAGCGCTGGTGCCGATTGCCGCTCACCTGGATGTGCGCTTTGTGTCACAAAATGGTGAAATGCAGGTCATACTTGAAGGTGAAGATGTCACCGGAGAAATCCGTACTCAGGAGGTCAGCAACACCGCCTCACGTGTTGCCGCTTTTCCCCGGGTACGCGAAGCATTATTGCGCCGCCAGCGCGGTTTCCGCGAGATGCCTGGCCTGATTGCTGATGGCCGTGATATGGGCACCGTGGTTTTTCCGGATGCGCCAGTGAAAATTTTCCTTGATGCCAGCCCGGAAGAGCGTGCTCAGCGCCGTATGCTACAGTTGCAGGATAATGGCTTTAATGTTAACTTTGACCGCCTTTTAGCCGAGATAAAAGAACGCGACGACCGCGATCGTAATCGCGCAATTGCGCCTTTAGTAGCCGCTGGCGATGCATTGGTTCTGGACTCTACCGAGATGTCTATCGATCAAGTCATTGAAAAAGCGCTACAATATGCCCGCGAGAAGCTGGGTATTACGGCTTAACTGAATCTACCACCCTGTACCATGGATCCGGTGCCGGGCATGTGAAACAACCCCATCCGACATGAAGTCAGATGGACGTTAAATTGAAGAATCCTGAAGATTATCAATATGACTGAATCTTTTGCTCAACTATTTGAAGAATCCTTAAAAACAATCGAAACCCGCCCGGGTTCTATCGTTCGTGGCATCGTCGTTTCTATCGACAAAGATGTCGTTCTGGTTGATGCGGGTCTGAAATCTGAATCTGCAATTCCTGCAGAGCAGTTCAAGAACGCAGCCGGCGAACTGGAAATCCAGGTAGGCGACGAAGTTGATGTTGCTCTGGATGCAGTGGAAGACGGCTTCGGTGAAACCCTGCTGTCCCGTGAGAAAGCTAAGCGCCATGAAGCATGGATCACGCTGGAGAAAGCTTACGAAGACGCTGAAACTGTTACCGGTGTTATCAACGGCAAAGTTAAAGGCGGCTTCACAGTTGAGCTCAACGGTATCCGTGCGTTCCTGCCAGGTTCACTGGTAGATGTGCGTCCGGTGCGCGATACGCTGCACCTGGAAGGCAAAGAGCTTGAATTCAAAGTGATCAAGCTGGATCAGAAACGCAACAACGTCGTGGTTTCACGTCGTGCGGTTATCGAATCCGAAAACAGCGCAGAGCGCGATCAGCTGCTGGAAAACCTGCAGGAAGGCATGGAAGTCAAAGGTATCGTTAAGAACCTGACTGACTACGGTGCATTCGTTGATCTGGGTGGCGTTGATGGCCTGCTGCACATCACTGACATGGCATGGAAACGCGTTAAGCATCCAAGCGAAATCGTCAACGTGGGCGACGAAATCACTGTTAAGGTGCTGAAGTTCGACCGCGAGCGTACCCGTGTTTCTCTGGGTCTGAAGCAGCTGGGCGAAGATCCATGGGTTGCTATCGCTAAACGCTATCCGGAAGGCACCCGCCTGACCGGTCGTGTTACCAACCTGACTGATTACGGCTGCTTCGTGGAAATCGAAGAAGGCGTTGAAGGTCTGGTACACGTGTCTGAAATGGACTGGACCAACAAAAACATCCATCCGTCTAAAGTTGTTAACGTAGGCGACGTGGTTGAAGTTATGGTTCTGGACATTGACGAAGAGCGTCGTCGTATCTCCCTGGGTCTGAAGCAGTGTAAATCTAACCCATGGCAGCTGTTCGCTGAGACGCACAACAAAGGCGATCGTGTTGAAGGTAAAATCAAGTCAATCACTGACTTCGGTATCTTCATCGGCCTGGATGGCGGCATCGACGGTCTGGTTCACCTGTCTGACATCTCCTGGAACGCGACTGGCGAAGAAGCCGTTCGTGAGTACAAAAAAGGCGACGAAATCGCTGCCGTTGTACTGCAGGTTGATGCAGAGCGCGAGCGTATCTCTCTGGGCGTTAAACAGCTGGCAGAAGATCCGTTCAACAACTACATCACTTTGAACAAGAAAGGTGCCATCGTCACCGGTAAAGTGACTGCAGTTGATGCTAAAGGTGCTACAGTTGAATTAGCAGACGGCGTTGAGGGTTACCTGCGCGCTTCTGAAGCTTCACTGGACCGCATTGAAGATGCAACTCTGGTTCTGAACGTTGGCGACGACGTTGAAGCTAAGTTCACCGGCGTTGATCGTAAAAACCGTGTCGTAAGCCTGTCTGTCCGTGCGAAAGACCAGGCTGATGAGAAAGAAGCTATCAATACTGTTAACACCAAACAGGAAGAAGGCAATTTCTCTAGCGCTATGGCTGAAGCGTTCAAAGCGGCTAAAGGCGAGTAATCGGCCTGAAGCACCGGGTGGGCAACCACCCGGTTTCGGTAAAAGCTGTCATACATTCCCATAGGGATAAACCGGAGGTTACATGACCAAGTCAGAACTGATCGAAAGACTGGCGGGACAGCATACTCATATACCGGCGAAAGTCGTTGAGGATGCAGTAAAAGAGATGCTTGAGCACATGGCCACTACGCTGGCACAGGGCGAACGCATCGAAATCCGGGGATTCGGCAGCTTTTCTTTGCACTATCGCGCTCCGCGTACTGGACGTAACCCGAAAACGGGTGACAAAGTGGATCTGGAAGGTAAATACGTTCCCCACTTTAAGCCGGGCAAAGAGCTGCGCGATCGCGCAAATATCTACGGCTAAGCCGATACCGAACCAGATAAACGACATCTCCGGATGTCGTTTTTTTTTGCCTGCGATTCAGGCTCAGATCTGACATCCGGATTGCTGTCATCAACACTGCAACGCCGCACTCTCTTTGTGAGAGCGCTCCAGCCTGCCTGATCATCCGCTGTTACTTTTACCTCCTTTGCCCAGAATAATCGAACTGAATCAATGGATACGATTATGCTGACATGGACCTTTCTGGCACGACTGGCGATCGTTGCAACGTTACCGCTACTGCTGATGGCCCGGCTGCCTTCCGGTGAGGTGATGTGGGGCTTCCTCCTCACAGGACTGGCTCTGCTGCATTGCCCTTACCAACCCGTCCGTCTGGCCGGTATTACTCTGCTGTTGCTGGCATGGGCCTGTAACGACGCCCGTCTGATGGTGCGGGATATCGAAAAGTTCTCGGCGCGTCCTGCCACCTACACCCTTCAGATCAGTGAACTGCGGAAAGAGCGGAAGCAAATCCGGGTTCGTCTGTTGAAAGAGGAGGGCAGGATGATTTTTCCGCCTCGCTTTGCCTGGATCTGGTTTGATGCTGATCCGGAGGTCTACTGTCCAGGACAACGCTGGACGATGAAACTGCGTCTGCGACCGGTACATGCCCGCCTTAATGAGGGCGATTTTGATGCGCAGCGTTTCGCACTGGCTAATAATACGCCGCTTCAGGGACGAATCCTTAAGCAGACTGCGGTAAGCGATCGCTGTGATAGCCGCTGGCGATTTATTTTATGGCATCGTGACAGGACCCGTGCAATGCCTGCACGTGCAACGCTGGAGGCACTGGCTTTTGGCATTCGGGATGAGATGAGCCAGCATACGCGTCAGCTACTGCGGGATACCGGTACCGCGCATCTGATGGCGATATCGGGCATGCATATCGCCCTGGCCGCCAGCACCGGCTGGATGATTGCGCGTGGGGTGCAATTTATCTTGCCAGCCCGTTATATCAGCTATGTTTTTCCTCTCATCGTGAGCTGGCTGTTTGCTGCAATCTATACCTGGCTCTCCGGTGCACAGCCTCCCGCAGAGCGTTCACTGCTTGCCCTGACGCTATGGGCGATAACACGGTTTGCGGGTGTTCAGCTGAATAGCTGGCAGGTCTGGACGTTCTGTATTGCATTGCTGCTGGTAACCGACCCGCTGACCGTGCTCTCTGACAGCTTCTGGCTCTCGGTACTGGCTGTCGGCATGCTGCTGGTCTGGTATCACTGGTTCCCGCTGCCCGCGTCGTTCCGTCAGCAACGGCGCTGGATTCCGGTACAATTGCTGCATTTACAGGCGGGCATGATGATTTTAATGGTGCCGTTGCAGGTGGCGATTTTCAACGGCATCAGCCTGACTGCGCTGGCGGCGAATGTTGTCGCGATTCCGGTCATCTCGTTTATTACCATGCCTCTGGTGACGCTCGCCCTGCTGCTGCCGGTGGCGCATTTATCTGGCTTCTTCTGGGGAGCGGCCGATCTCTCTTTACGTGCACTGTTTCATTGCCTGACGTGGCTGCCACCAGGCTGGTGGCCGCTGAGTGGCACAACCTGGGTTACAGTCATGGTATGGGGCGGTCTGATTCTCTGGCGTGCGCAACTCTTTTTCTCTCTGCCGTTAAGCAGCGGCGCCTTAGCGCTGGCGATGATACTGAGTCGCCAGCCAGAACAGGAGCAGGGCTGGCGAATCGATATGCTGGATATCGGGCACGGTCTGAGTCTGGTGATCAGCCAGGGCGACGAGGCTGTGATGTATGATACCGGCCCGCGCTGGCAGAGCGATAATGCGGGGAGTCGGGTGATCATTCCGTGGCTGGAACGCAGGCAGCTACGGTTAAAACAGGTCATCCTGAGTCATAAACATCTGGATCATACTGGCGGGCTGGCGGCGATTACTCAACGCTGGCCAGCGGTTGAAGTCAGAAGTGCGCTGGCTGATGAGGCACACTTACCCTGTGTACGGGGCACGCAGTGGCGCTGGCGGCAGCTCCACTTTCGGGTGATCTGGCCGCTGACGGCACCCCTGCCGGGCGGAAATAATGACTCCTGTGTGGTGATCGTCGATGATGGCCAGGTTCGTCTGATGTTAACCGGTGATATTGAAGCGAAAGCGGAACGCCAGTTGGTGGCGCTGGAGAAGCAGGGGCTGAAGGTCGATATTCTGCAGGTCCCGCACCACGGCAGCCGGACGTCGTCGACCTCATTGCTGCTGCGTAAAGCCGCAGGCCACACCGCTATCGCCTCGCTGGCACGCTACAATGCATGGCGTATGCCCGCGAAAAATGTGCTGGAAAACTATCGAACGGCCGGTTTTCACTGGCTGGATACGGGCCAGTCAGGACAAATCAGTATCAGGATAAATCAGGGCAGAGCGCAGGTTTCTACCCTGCGGGAACAATTAATGCCCCGTTGGTATCATCAGTGGTTTGGCGTCAAACGCGAATCCAGGTAGAATGGCCGGCTATTTCCAACAGCGTGAATAAATAATGCATCAAGATAAAGATCTCTCTACGTGGCAGACGTTTCGCCGACTCTGGCCGATGATCGCGCCTAATAAAGCGGGATTAATTGCGGCCTCAGTCGCCCTGATTATTAATGCTGCGGGCGACGCCTTAATGCTCTCACTGTTGAAACCGTTACTGGATGATGGTTTTGGTAAAGCTGACAGATCGGTGATGCTGTGGCTGCCGTTAGTGGTTATTGGCCTGATGCTGGTACGCGGAGTCACCAGTTATATCTCCAGCTACTGCATCTCCTGGGTCTCTGGCAACGTCGTGATGAACATCCGCCGTCGTCTGTTCAGCCATATGATGGGCATGCCGGTTTCGTTTTTCGACCAGCAGTCAACCGGCACCCTGTTGTCACGCATTACTTACGATTCTGAGCAGGTCGCCTCCTCTTCTTCGGGCGCGCTGGTCACGGTAGTGCGTGAAGGGGCTTCCATTATTGGCCTGTTTATCATGATGTTCTACTACAGCTGGCAGCTGTCGCTGATCCTGATTGTACTGGCACCTATCGTCTCCTTTGCTATCCGCACCGTCTCTAAGCGCTTCCGCACCATCAGTAAAAGTATGCAGAATACTATGGGGCAGGTGACAACCAGCGCCGAACAGATGCTGAAAGGGCACAAAGAAGTGCTGATTTTTGGCGGACAGGACATTGAATCGGAGCGCTTTTCCCGCGTCAGCAACCGGATGCGTCAGCAGGGAATGAAACTCGTTTCAGCCTCCTCCATTTCCGATCCGATTATTCAGCTGATCGCGTCGCTGGCACTGGCTTTTGTGCTCTATGCCGCCAGCTTCCCCAGCGTCATGGATACCCTGACAGCCGGTACCATCACCGTGGTCTTCTCCTCGATGATTGCCCTGATGCGCCCGCTTAAGTCTCTGACCAACGTCAACGCCCAGTTCCAGCGTGGGATGGCGGCCTGTCAGACACTGTTCTCTATTCTGGATAGTGAGCAGGAAGTAGATAACGGTACGCGCGAAATCACCCGTGCTAAAGGGGATATTGAATTCCGTGATGTCACCTTTACCTACCCAGGCCGTGAAATTCCGGCACTGCGTAATATCAATCTGTCGCTGCCAGCAGGAAAAACGGTGGCGCTGGTGGGCCGTTCCGGTTCCGGTAAGTCTACGATGGCGAGCCTGCTGACCCGCTTTTATGATATCCAGCAGGGCGAAATCCTGCTGGACGGTCATGATCTGCGTGAGTACAGCCTGCGCTCATTGCGTAATCAGGTGGCGCTGGTGTCACAGAATGTGCACCTCTTCAACGACACGATTGCCAATAACATCGCGTATGCCCGCAGTGAGCAATACAGTCGTGAAGAGATCGAGCAGGCGGCCACCATGGCGCATGCCATGGACTTTATCAATAAAATGGATAAGGGCCTGGATACGATGATTGGCGAGAATGGCGTGCTGTTATCTGGCGGTCAGCGTCAGCGTATTGCCATTGCCCGTGCGTTGTTACGTGATTGCCCGATCCTGATCCTCGATGAAGCCACCTCGGCGCTGGATACCGAGTCTGAACGCGCGATTCAGTCTGCACTGGATGAGTTGCAGAAGAACCGTACCTCGCTGGTGATTGCACACCGACTCTCTACCATCGAGAAAGCGGATGAAATCGTGGTAATTGAAGATGGCCAGATTGTTGAACGCGGTACGCATCAGGTGCTGTTAGCAGAACGCGGTGCCTATGCACAGCTGCACAAGATGCAATTCGGCCAATGATTGAACGTATCTGGAGTGGTCGCTCACCGCTATGGCTGCTGCTATGGCCATTCAGCCTGCTGTATGGTGCGATCACGGCCCTGATACGCTTCAGTTACAGGCGCGGCTGGCGTAAAAGCTGGCGTGCGCCTCTGCCGGTCGTGGTGGTAGGTAACCTGACTGCTGGCGGGAATGGAAAGACGCCGGTGGTCATCTGGCTGGTCGAGGCGTTACAGCAGCGCGGCCTGCGCGCTGGCGTGGTCTCCCGAGGATATGGCGGCAAGGCGGACCACTATCCCTTGCTGGTCACGGCGCAGACCCCCACCGAACAGGCCGGGGATGAGCCGGTATTGATCGCCCAGCGCACCGGGGCGCCGGCCGCGGTCGCCCCTCAACGGCGACGGGCGATTGAGGCGTTACTGAAACAGGGTTCGCTGGATGTGATCATCACGGATGATGGCCTGCAACATTACGCCCTGCAGCGCGATCGCGAAATCGTGGTGGTTGATGGGGTCCGTCGCTTTGGTAATGGCTGGTGGTTGCCTGCCGGTCCGATGCGTGAACGTGCCGATCGTCTGCAGCAGGTCGATGCCGTGATCATTAACGGCGGCGAAGCACAGCCCGACGAGATTGCCATGCAACTTCAGCCCGGGCTGGCCACCAATCTGCTGACCGGTGAAACCTGCCCGCCGGAGCAACTGGGTGCGGTAGTCGCCATGGCCGGTATTGGTCATCCCCCGCGTTTTTTCACCACGCTGAAACAGCAGGGTATAACGCCGGTCGCAGAGATCGCCTTTGCCGATCATCATGCCTACAGCAAAGATGAACTGACCCGATTACTCCAGGCGGGTCAGCAACTGCTGATGACCGAAAAAGACGCGGTGAAATGCCGTCACTTTGCCCAGCCTGACTGGTGGTATTTGCCGGTCGATGCCCATTTAACTGGTAATGCCGTGACGCCGTTACTGGATGACATTGAACAACTCTGCCGCCATATTTCCTGATACCCGCCCCCGTTCAGGTGAAGCCTGATAAGGAAGAGGATGAACAGTACGCATTCACTTTCGTTACAGCAAGCACGCCACCTTCATCTCGCCGCGCAGGGCCTGCTGCGAACTCCGGCAAAACGTGCTATTTATCAGGATCTGATTGACTGCATTTCCCGCATGTCGCTGCTGCAAATCGATACCATTCATGTGGTGGCCCGTAGTCCGTATCTGGTGCTGTTCAGTCGCCTGGGGAACTATCCTCAGGCATGGCTGGAACAGGCTCTGGCACAGGGCGAACTCTTTGAGTACTGGGCGCACGAAGCCTGCTTTATTCCCCGTGCCGATTACCGACTTCTTCGTCATCGCATGCTGTCGCCGGAACGTCTGGGCTGGAAATACAATGCGCAATGGGTCGCTGAGCACCAGCAGGCCATTGCCGAATTACTGCAGCAGATCAGAGACAACGGCCCGGTACGCGCCGCCGATTTTACCCATGCCGATAACCCGAAGTCAGGCTGGTGGGCATGGAAACCGCACAAACGTCATCTGGAGAATCTCTTCAGCGCCGGTGAGCTGATGGTCACCGAACGCCGTAATTTTCAGCGCGTCTACGATCTGCGCAGCCGCGTGATGCCCGACTGGCAGGATGCGATACATGGCATCGGTGAAGCGGAGGCGACCCGTCAGATGCTGATGAATAGCGCCCGCAGCTTAGGGGTTTTCCGCGCGGCCTGGCTGGCGGATTACTATCGCCTGAAGCGGGCACCCGTGAACAACTTTATCGCTGACACCCAGGCTGCGGGCGATCTGGTCGCCGTAAATACAGAGGGACTGGGTGAGATGTGGCTGCATCGTGACTACGTGCCGTTGCTGGATACGCCGCTGCAGGCGACGCACAGCGCGCTGCTGTCGCCGTTTGATCCGGTGGTCTGGGATCGCAAGCGTGCGCGTGAGCTGTTCAATTTTGACTACCGTATTGAGTGCTATACCCCAGAGGAAAAACGCAAATTTGGCTATTTTGTTTTGCCCATCCTCCATCGCGGCCAGATAAAAGGGCGGCTGGATGCCCGCATGCTGCGTCAGGCAAAACAGCTGGAGATTAAAAATATCTGGCTGGAGGAGAAGACCCGCGTTACGGCGCGATTTTTGCTGGATATCCGGCGTGCTATCGAACGCTTCGCGACGTGGCAGGGTGCTGAAAGTGTCGCTATCCTGCAGGCACCCGACGCGCTTAACGATCAGTGGCCAGCCCTGTGGACGCTGGATTAATCAATTTTGCGGCAGCCGCTGCGGGATGGCGTTTTACCCCATCCCGCACGCGCCGCGCTATGGTATGCTTGAATCCTTAAGCATTCGGTCCCTGATGGAGGACATATGGATCATCGTTTACTCGAAATCGTTGCCTGCCCGGTTTGCAATGGCAAACTCTACTTCAACAATGCTCAACAGGAGCTGATCTGCAAACCTGATGGCCTGGCCTTCCCGGTCCGGGACGGCATTCCGGTGCTGCTGGAAACCGAAGCCCGCACGCTGTCAGTTGAAGAGATTCATCCATGAGTTTCACCGCTATCATTCCTGCGCGTTATGCGTCAACCCGCTTACCCGGCAAGCCGCTGCTCGATATCCACGGTAAACCGATGGTCGTGCATGTCATGGAGCGGGCCCGTGAATCGGGTGCCAGCCGGGTCATTGTTGCCACCGATCATCCCGACGTGGCGCAGGCAGTGGAAGCGGCAGGCGGCGAAGTCTGCATGACGCGCGCCGATCACCAGTCTGGCACTGAGCGACTGGCGGAAGTGATCGAAAAATATCAGTTTGCCGATGATGAAATCATCGTAAACGTGCAGGGCGATGAGCCGATGATTCCGGCCGAGATTGTGCGTCAGGTGGCGACCAATCTGGCGGGGTCGGCGGCCGGGATGGCGACGCTGGCGGTGCCGATCACCGATGTGGAAGAAGCTTTTAATCCGAATGCGGTGAAAGTCGTCATGGATGTGAATGGCTACGCGCTCTATTTTTCACGGGCGACCATACCCTGGGATCGTGAACGGTACGCCGCATCGCGCGAGCAGATCGGTGATACGCTGCTGCGCCACATTGGCATCTACGCTTACCGTGCTGGTTTTATACGCCGCTATGTCGCCTGGGCGCCTTGTCCTCTGGAACAGATTGAGCTGCTCGAGCAACTGCGTGTTTTATGGTACGGCGAAAAAATTCATGTCGCCGTCGCGAAAACCATTCCCAGTGTGGGTGTGGATACGCCAGACGATTTGCAACGCGTTCGTGATGCCATGCAGGCCTGACAAGCGGGGAGCCTGTCTCCCCGTTTCAGCGCAACGTTCTTGATCCGCCGCTAAACTTATCTCCAACACTTCCTTCAGGATATTGTGATACTCATCTGAGGAGGATGCCGCATGGAACAGCTTAAATCGGAACTCACGCTGGCGCTGGGTGAAACCATCAGCCGCCTCGAAATGATCAGTGAACATCCACCCACCCGGCTTTATGCGTTATACGATCGGGACGGGCGCCCCATGCCGGTGGTGGCGAAATATTTTCGTCATCAGGGCCGGGCGGCGATGGAAGCCAGAAAGCTGGCGCTGCTGGGCCAGGCCGGACTGATCGCCGTGCCAGCGGTCTATGGTCTGGTGATGAGCCAGCAGCCGCCGGTGCATGAAATGCTCCTGCTGGCGCGACTGAATGGCGTAACGGCGGAAGCGCCTGCGCGGGATGCTCAGCGCTGGCAACAGTTTTGCGAACAGGTGGTCGAGGGAGTGCTGGCCTGGCACCGGCTCGACAGCCATGGCCTGGTCGGTACGGTGGACAGCACGCAGCAGAACAGCTGGCCCGCCTGGTATGCACAACGGGTTGAGGTGCTATGGGCGACCCTGAGCTATCTGCGTCCTCCAGCCTTTACGCTGGAAGATCGTCAGATTCTGTTTCGCTGCCGGGCACGACTGGCGCATCTGTTTCGCGGCTTCGACGATCCCTGCGTGATGGTTCACGGCAACGTTCAGCTGCAGAGCATGCTGAAAGATAGCCGCAGTGACCAGTTAATCGCGATGACACAGCCGGGCACCATCCTCTGGGCACCCCGTGAATACGATCTTATCCATCTGGATACCTCGCCTGCCGAAACGGCGCTGCTGCACAATTACCTGCAACGGGCGCCGGTTTCAGAGGGTTTTGTCTGGCGTCGGTGGGTTTATCAACTGTGGGACTGCATTGAGCATCTGGTACAGACCGGCACGTTTAATCGTCCGCGTTTTGACCATGCACGCGCGCAATTACTTCCCTGGCTCGGCTGAGTCCGACTCCTCGCCTTTCAGCCGTTGCAATAGTGTGCCAAGCGTTTCGTAGACCGCACGTTCGCTGTGACTCAGCCAGATCGATGAGGGTATCGCCCGCTCCCATCCATTCAGCGGTGACGTAATCGCCAGCTGATTCGCGGGAGCGGCCATTGGCTTCAACCCGATCGCGTGGAAAAAGCGTATTGCGCGCGGCATATGATTCGCGGATGTGACCAGCAGAAACGGGCGATCGCCCACCACGGTTTTGACCGCCTGCGCTTCATCTGCGGTGTCGCGGGGCTGGTCGAGAATCTGAATATGTTCACGGGGAATGCCCAGACTTTCCGCCACCTGTGCCGCTACCCAGGCGCTACTCTTTGGATTGGTGCCGCCCGCTGCGCCGGTAAAAATCAGGGTCGACTCAGGATTCCGCTGCCACTGGCGGACGCCTTCTGCCACGCGCGGCAGACTGTTATTCAGCAGGTTCGAGCTGGGTGCCCACGCCGGGTTAAAGGTGTAGCCTCCACCCAGCACCACAATGTAGTCCACCTTCTCTGATCCGTTCCAGGTCGGATAGCGGCTATCCAGCGGCAAAAGCAGACGATCGGCCAGCGGTTGCAGGCTCAGCAGCAGCAGTAACAGCCAGCTGACGGAGATCACGGTTTTGCCGCTTTTCTGCCAGCCAGTAAACCAAAGCAGTAAAATGCCAAGCGCCATCAGCAAAAGCAGAAACGGCAGGGGTAAAAGCAGCCCGCCGATAACTTTTTTAAGGGTAAATAACATCAAAAAAGAGTCCTGTTGTCCGAAAATAGAGCACCCGGAAGGGAAGATGGGGATGAAAGGTTCATTCTTCTGGTGCCTGTGACAAAATAGCACAAGTCTCACCGCAGCATACCGGAGCGCATGCCATGCAGGATCGTAACTTTGACGATCTCGCGGATAAATTTTCGCAAAATATTTACGGCACCACTAAAGGGAAGATACGCCAGGCCATCCTCTGGGATGAGCTGGAGAAGATAGTGCCCGGTCTGTCACCGCACCCGCTGTCGGTGCTGGATGCTGGCGGCGGTGTCGGCCAGGTCTCCAGCGGGCTTGCTGCGCAGGGCCATCAGGTTCTGCTGTGCGACCTTTCCAGCGAGATGCTGCGCCGGGCCGCGGAAAATGCAGCGGCACAGGGTGTGAGCCACAACATGCAATTCAGACAAATTAGCGCTCAGCAGGTGGGCGAACATTTGGATAAGCCGGTGGATCTGGTATTGTTCCACGCTGTGCTTGAGTGGGTCGCTGAACCGGAGAAGGTGCTGAAAGCGCTGTTCGATCTGCTGCGTCCGGGGGGCGTCATGTCGCTGATGTTTTACAATCTGCACGGCCTGACATTGCGCACCTTAACGCTGGGTAACTTCGGCTATCTGCGCACCAACCTGACCAAACGCAAAAAGCGAACGCTGTCGCCTGACTATCCGCGCGACCCCGAGCAGGTCTATCGCTGGCTGGAGGCGTGTGGCTTTGTGATTGAGCAGCGTGCCGGGATCCGGGTGTTCAGTGACTACATGAAGCCGCCGAAGGGCGAGCCAAAAAGCGACGACGAAATTATTGAGATGGAGCGGCGTTACTGCCGTCAGGAACCCTTTTTGAGCTTAGGGCGCTACATCCACGTGACCGCGCGTAAACCCGGGCAGAAGGACGAATTATGAGTGAATTTTCCCAGACGGTACCTGAACTGGTCTCCTGGGCGCGCAAAAATGACTTTTCCCTTGCGCTGCCAGTGGAACGTCTGGCCTTTTTGCTGGCTATCGCCACCCTCAACGGTGAGCGGATGGATGGCGAAATGAGCGAAGGCGATCTGATTGATGCTTTCCGTCACGTCAGCAAAGCTTTCGAACAAACCCATGAAACCGTATTGGTTCGTGCCAACAACGCCATCAACGACATGGTGCGACAGCGCCTGCTCAACCGTTTTACCAGCGAAATCACGGAAGGCAATGCCATCTATCGCCTGACGCCGCTGGCGATCGGCATCACCGACTATTACATCCGCCAGCGTGAGTTCTCGACTCTGCGCCTGTCGATGCAGCTGTCGATTGTGGCCAATGAGCTTAAGCGGGCAGCCGATGCTGCGCAGGAAAACGGTGATGAGTTTCACTGGCACCGCAATGTTTTCGCGCCGCTGAAATATTCCGTGGCGGAGATCTTCGACAGCATCGATATGACCCAGCGTCTGATGGATGAACAGCAGCAGGCGGTTAAAAATGATATCGCCGAACTGCTGAACAAAGACTGGCGCGCGGCCATCTCCAGCTGTGAAATGCTGCTTTCTGAAACCTCAGGAACGCTGCGTGAACTGCAGGATACGCTGGAAGCCGCGGGCGACAAACTTCAGGAAAATCTGCTGCGCATTCAGGATGCCACGCTGGACAGTCCCGATCTGGGCTTTGTCGATAAGCTGGTGTTTGATCTGCAAAGCAAACTCGACCGTATTACCAGCTGGGGCCAGCAGGCGATTGACCTCTGGATCGGCTATGACCGCCACGTCCATAAATTTATTCGTACCGCCATCGACATGGATAAAAACCGCGTCTTTGCGCAGCGCCTGCGGGTATCGGTGCAGAATTACTTCGACGCGCCCTGGGCGCTGACCTATGCCAACGCCGACCGCCTGTATGACATGCGTGATGAGGCGCTGACGCTGCGTAACGACGAAGTGATGGGTGAACTGCCGCCGGAGATGGAGTACGAAGAGATCAACGAAATCCGCGAACAGCTGGCAGCGATGATTGAAGAAGCGCTGCAGGTCTACAAATCGCAACAAAAACCGCTCAACCTCGCGTCAGTGATGCGCGACTACCTGGCCCAGTATCCCCGAGCCCGCCATTTCGATCTGGCGCGTATTGTGGTGGATCAGGCGGTGCGCCTTGGCGTAGCGGAAGCTGATTTAGCCGGTTTGCCTGTGGAATGGCAAGCCATCAATGATTACGGAGCCAAGGTGCAGGCACATGTCATCGACAAATATTGAACAAGTGATGCCGGTTAAGCTGGCACAGGCACTGGCCAACCCGATTTTTCCCGCGCTGGACAGCCAGTTACGCGCCGGACGCCATATCGGTATCGAAGAGCTGGATAATCACGCTTTTCTGATGGACTACCAGTCGTTTCTCGAAGAGTTTTACAGCCGCTATAACGTTGAGTTAATCCGTGCGCCGGAAGGCTTTTTCTATCTGCGTCCGCGTTCAACCACGCTGATTCCGCGTTCCGTGCTCTCTGAGCTGGACATGATGGTCGGGAAGATTCTCTGCTATCTCTATCTCAGCCCGGAACGACTGGCCAATGAAGGTATCTTCACCCAGCAGGAGCTGTACGACGAACTGCTCTCTCTGGCCGATGAGAACCGCCTGCTGAAGCTGGTCAACCAGCGTTCAACCGGTTCGGATCTGGATCGCACCAAACTGCAGGAGAAAGTGCGCGCCTCTCTGAGCCGCCTGCGTCGCCTTGGCATGGTGTGGTTTTTCGGCAACGACAGCAGCAAGTTCCGCATCACGGAATCGGTGTTCCGCTTTGGTGCCGACGTGCGCGGCGGTGATGACGCCCGTGAAGCGCAGCTTCGTCTGATTCGTGATGGCGAAGCCATGCTACTGGAAAACGCGACAGCACCAGTCGACACCGATGACGGTGAAGGACAGGAAGGCGACGCGAGTGAGAACGCAGAGGAAGAACAGGCATGATTGAGCGCGGAAAGTTTCGTTCGCTTACGCTGATCAACTGGAACGGCTTTTTTGCCCGTACCTTTGATCTCGATGAATTAGTGACCACGCTGTCAGGCGGTAACGGTGCGGGTAAGTCCACCACGATGGCGGCATTTGTCACCGCGCTGATCCCCGATTTAACGCTGCTGCACTTCCGTAATACCACCGAAGCGGGCGCGACATCAGGATCCCGTGACAAGGGTCTGCACGGTAAACTGCGGGCTGGCGTCTGCTACTCCATGCTGGATGTGGTGAACTCACGCCATCAGCGTGTCGTGGTCGGTGTCCGTCTGCAACAGGTCGCCGGACGCGATAAAAAGGTCGATATCAAGCCATTCAGTATTCATGGCCTGCCCACCGACACCAACCCAACCGATATGCTGACGGAAGTGCTCAACAGCCGTCAGGCTCGCGTATTGCCGCTGAACGAAGTCAAAGATCGGGTTGAGGCACAGGAAGGCGTGCAGTTCCGCGCCTATAACTCAGTCACCGATTATCACGCCATGCTGTTTGATCTTGGCGTGGTGCCGCGTCGTCTGCGCTCTGCCAGCGATCGCAGCAAGTTTTATCGTCTGATTGAAGCCTCGCTGTATGGCGGTATCTCCAGCGCCATCACCCGATCGCTGCGTGATTACCTGCTGCCAGAAAACAGTGGCGTGCGCAAAGCATTCCAGGATATGGAGGCCGCGCTGCGCGAGAACCGCATGACGCTGGAGGCGATCCGCGTTACCCAGTCTGACCGCGATCTCTTCAAGCATCTGATCTCCGAGGCGACCAGCTACGTTTCGGCTGACTATATGCGCCACGCCAACGAGCGTCGGGGACACCTCGACAGCGCGTTACAGCTGCGCAACGAGCTGTTCAGCAGCCGTAAGCAGCTCGCCACCGAGCAGTATCGTCATGTTGAGATGGCGCGCGAACTGGCCGAGCACAGTGGTGCAGAAAACGATCTTGAAGTCGATTATCAGGCTGCCAGCGATCACCTGAACCTGGTACAGACGGCGATGCGTCAGCAGGAGAAGATTGAGCGCTACGATGCGGACATCGAAGATCTGACGCTGCGGCTGGAAGAGCAGACCGAAGTGGTCGCCGAAGCGCGTGAAATTCAGGAAGAGAATGAAGCGCGTGCCGAAGCGGCTGAGCTGGAAGTGGATGAGCTGAAAAGTCAGCTGGCCGATTTCCAGCAGGCGCTCGACGTGCAGCAAACCCGCGCTATCCAGTATCAGCAGGCATTGCAGGCGCTGGAGCGCGCCCGCACGCTCTGCCAGCTGCCCGATCTGAGCATTGAAAATGCGGCTGAATGGCAGGAAAGCTTCCAGGCAAAAGAGGAAGAGGCGACAGAACGGTTGCTGCGCCTGGAGCAGAAGCTGAGCGTAGCGGAAGCGGCGCACAGTCAGTTTGAACAGGCGCTGGCGCTGGTGACCAGCATTGCCGGTGACGTGACCCGTCAGGACGCCTGGCAAACCGGCCGCGAACTGCTGCGTGATGCCAGCAACCAGCGTCATCACGCCGAGCAGCTCTCGTCGCTGCGTCTGCGTCTCAATGAGCTGGAACAGCGTCTGCGCGAACAGCATGAGGCGGAGCGTCTGCTGGCGGAATTCTGCAAGCGTCAGGGGCAGCATTATGAAGCGGATGCGCTGGCAGGCCTGCAGCAGGAGCTTGAAGCCCAGATTGAACAGCTGAACAGCAGCGTCTCCGACGCCGGTGAGCAGCGCATGATGATGCGCCAGGAGCTGGAGCAGCTGCGTGAACGCATCACCAGCCTGACCGCCCGTGCGCCACACTGGCTGGCGGCGCAAGAGATCCTGACTCAGCTCAGCGAACAGACCGGCCAGGCGCTGAACAGCAGCCAGGACGTCACCGAATATATGCAGCAGCTGCTGGAGCGTGAGCGTGAAACCACCGTCGAGCGCGACGAAGTGGCCGCTCAAAAACGTGATATCGAGCGGCAGATTGAACGTCTTAGCCAGCCAGGCGGTGCGGAAGATGCGCGCCTGACCCAGCTGGCAGAACGGTTTGGCGGCGTGTTGCTGTCAGAGATTTACGATGATGTGACGCTGGATGATGCGCCTTACTTCTCGGCGCTCTACGGTCCGTCGCGTCATGCGATTGTGGTGCCGGATCTCTCGCGCGTTCGTGAGTTGCTGGATGGTCTGGAAGAGTGTCCGGAAGATCTCTACCTGATCGAGGGTGATCCGCAGTCGTTCGATGACAGCGTCTTCAGCGTCGATGAACTGCAGAATGCGGTGGTGGTGAAGGTGGCAGAGCGTCAGTGGCGCTACTCCCGCTTCCCGAAAATCCCGCTGTTTGGCCGCGCGGCGCGTGAGAATCAGCTGGAGCTGCTGCACCTTGAGCGCGATAAGCTGGCCGAACGCTACGCCACGCTGTCGTTCGACGTGCAGAAAACGCAGCGTCTGCACCAGTCATTCAGCCGCTTTATCGGCAGTCATCTGGCCGTCGCCTTTGACGCCGATCCGGAAGCGCAGATCCGTCAGCTCGGCGCACGCCGGGGTGAGCTGGAGCGCGCGCTGAATCAGCATGAGAGCAACAATCAGCAGCAGCGTCAGCAGTATGAGCTGGCCAAAGAGGGCGTATCACAGTTAAACCGGCTGCTGCCACGCGTCAATCTGCTGCTGGACGACACGCTGGGCGATCGCTGCGAAGAGATCCGCGAGCAGGTCGATGCGGCACAGGAAGCGGCGCGCTTCCTGCATCAGCATGGCGCTAAGCTGGCGAAACTGGAACCGATTATCGCCGTGTTGCAGAGCGATCCGGAACAGCATGAGCAGTTACAGGCGGATTATCAGCAGGCGCAGCAGCAGCAGCGCAACGCCCGTCAGCAGGCCTTTGCCCTGACAGAGGTGGTGCAGCGTCGCGCTCACTTCAGCTACGACGACTCGGCCAGCATGCTCAATGGCAACAACGACCTCAGCGATAAGCTGCGTCAGCGTCTGGAGCAGGCTGAGGGCGAACGCAGCCGCAGTCGTGATCGCCTGCGTGAACATCAGGCGCAGCTGACGCAATACTCCCAGGTGCTGGCCTCGCTGAAAAGCGCCTATGACGCCAAGCGCGACATGCTCAAAGAGTTGCAGCAGGAGATGCAGGATATTGGCGTCCAGGCTGACAGCAGCGCCGAAGAACGCGCGCGTGTTCGCCGTGACGAACTCTACACGGCACTGAGTCACAACCGCGCCCGCCGCAATCAGCTGGAGAAACAGCTCACCTTCTGCGAAGCGGAGATGGATAATCTGCAGAAGCGACTGCGTCAGCTGGAGCGTCAGTATCATCAGGTGCGTGAGCAGGTGGTCAGCGCCAAAGCGGGCTGGTGTACCGTACTGCGTCTGGTGAAAGAGAATGGCGTTGAGCGTCGTCTGCATCGCCGTGAACTGGCCTACCTGAGCGGCGATGAGCTGCGCTCTATGTCGGATAAAGCGCTGGGGGCGCTGCGTCTGGCGGTGGCGGACAACGAACATCTGCGCGACGTGCTGCGACTGTCGGAAGATCCAAAACGTCCGGAACGTAAAATTCAGTTCTTTATTGCGGTTTATCAGCATCTGCGCGAGCGTATTCGTCAGGATATTATTCGGACTGACGATCCGGTCGAAGCAATTGAGCAGATGGAAATCGAGCTGAACCGTCTGACGGAAGAGCTGACGGCGCGTGAGCAGATGCTGGCAATCAGTTCGCGCAGTGCGGCCAACATCATCCGTAAAACGATCCAGCGTGAACAGAACCGTATCCGCCAGCTCAACCAGGGCCTGCAGACCGTCAGCTTTGGTCAGGTACGCAGCGTGCGGCTCAACGTGAACGTGCGTGAAACCCACGCCATGCTGCTGGATACGCTGTCGGAAGAGCACGAGCAGCATCAGGATCTCTTTAACAGCAATCGCCTGACCTTCTCGGAGGCGCTGGCGAAGCTCTACCAGCGTCTTAATCCGCATATCGACATGGGGCAGCGTACGCCGCAGACCATCGGTGAGGAGCTGCTGGACTACCGCAACTATCTGGAGATGGAAGTGGAAGTTAACCGTGGTTCCGATGGCTGGCTGCGCGCAGAGAGCGGGGCGCTCTCAACCGGTGAAGCGATCGGTACCGGTATGTCCATTCTGGTGATGGTAGTGCAGAGCTGGGAAGAAGAGTCCCGTCGTCTGCGCGGCAAAGATATTTCGCCATGCCGACTGCTGTTTCTTGATGAAGCGGCCCGTCTGGATGCCCGTTCCATCGCCACGCTGTTTGAACTCTGTGAGCGACTGGAGATGCAGCTGGTGATTGCAGCACCGGAGAATATCAGTCCGGAAAAAGGCACGACCTACAAACTGGTGCGTAAGGTGTTTAATAACACCGAGCATGTGCATGTGGTCGGTCTGCGTGGTTTTGCTGCCGATCCTTCGCCGGTGCGGGCGGGAAGCGACGCAGATGCGCTGCCCGATTTAACCGCTGAAAATTCGCAGGCGGAAACGTAGTCAAAAACTGAACCATTCGTTAATCTGGTTACGGCATTTGTCGCATGAGGCAAATGCCGTTTTTGTTTGTATACTCACATGATGAGTCACGGCGCGGTCGCAGTGGATACAGGGAACACTGCGAAGTTGAAAAACAAGGGGGCAGGGATGTTGCTGGTAAAAAAATTAAATCATCATCGCGTTCTATCATTGTTAGCGCTGGCGCTAACCGTTGTTCCATTTACGCTACCGCAGGCCGCTGTTATCGCCGCTTTGCCCGGGACAACGCAGGCGGTCACCTCCGTCTCCGAAAGTCAGCAACGCATCCGGCAGGCGTTTTCCAGCGCCGATCAGCCGTTTTATCTGGCACCGCTGGCGACGCTCTATGCATCCCGCCATATGCAACCGCTCTGGCAGGATCCCCAGGCGATACAAAAATTTCAGCAGCAGCTGGCTGAAGTGGCACTTTCTGGTGTTCAGCCACAGTTCACGCGCTGGATTGAGCGTCTGACTAACCCGGCGATCACCGGCTTTGCCCGGGATGTCGCGCTGTCCGATGCGATGCTGGGCTATCTGCAATTTGTTTCGAATGTGCCGACGCAGGGTGAAACCTGGCTTTACAGCAATGTTCCCTACCGGCTGACACAGCCGTCGGTGGCGGTCGTGAATCAGTGGCAGAACGCGGTCAATGCAGGATCGGGCAACACGTTTATTGCGTCACTGCAGCCGCAGCACCCGCAGTATCAGCCGATGCACGCCGCGCTGAAAACCCTGTTAGGTGATAAGCAGCCCTGGCCGCAGCTGAAGAGCAGTGAAACGCTGCGTCCGGGACAGGTCAGTGACGATGTGCCGGCGCTGCGTGAAATCCTGCAGCGCAGCGGCATGTTAACGGCGCAGGTTAATGCACCTGCACCGGATGACGATGCGGTGCCGGTGGCCGCCTCACCAGTGACCCACAGCGACCAGCCGGTTGCGGTCAGCCCTTCTGCCGCGCCAGTCACCGATCTGTCTGCGCCTTCACTGCAATCGCCGGGTAACGTTCAGAGTCAGACGCTGGAAGGGAACACCGCCAATGTCTATGACGAGACGCTGGTGGCGGGTGTGAAGCGTTTCCAGCAGTGGCAGGGACTGGATGGCGACGGTGCTATCGGTGCCAGAACGCGGCAGTGGCTTAACGTCTCTCCGCAGATGCGTGCTTCGTTGCTGGCGCTGAACATTCAGCGACTGCGCCTGCTGCCGGACGATATGCACAACGGCATTATGGTGAACATCGCCAACTACTCGCTGATTTATTACAACAACGGTAACAAGATCCTCTCATCACGGGTCATTGTCGGGCGTCCCGATCGCAAAACGCCGTTGATGCGCAGCGCGCTCAATAATGTGGTGCTGAACCCGCCGTGGAATGTGCCAACCACGCTGGTGCGTAAAGATATCATTCCTAAAGTGAAGCAGGATCCGACCTATCTCTATAAGCATGGCTATACCCTGCTGTCGGGCTGGAGCGCTGACGCTGAAGTGATCGACCCCAGCATGATCGACTGGCGCATGGTCACCGCTTCATCGTTCCCCTATCGGTTGATTCAGGCACCGGGTGTGGCGAATGCGCTGGGCCGCTATAAATTTAATATGCCCAGCTCAGATGCGATCTATCTGCACGACACGCCGAACCACAACCTGTTCCAGCGCGATATCCGCGCGCTCAGCTCAGGCTGCGTCCGGGTAAATAAAGCGTCGGAACTGGCAGGCTTATTACTGCAGGACGCGGGCTGGAACGATGCCCGCATCTCCAGTACGTTAAAAGAGGGTGACACCCGCTACGTGCCCATTCGGCATCGTATTCCGGTCAATCTCTATTATCTGACGGCGTGGGTCGCTGATGATGGCAAACCACAGTTCCGCACAGATATTTACAATTATGATGACACCGCGCGTTCGGGCAGCCAGGCTTTGAGTCGGGCTGAGCAATTGCTGCTCTAGTGATTGATTTTAAATCGTTAGCGGCGGGCCGGTTATTCAGAAAAATGTTATCAAATGGCGATTCCTGCAGGGATCGCCACGCAAACAGGTTGCAGATGGGTTGACGCTCTACTGAGAGAAAGTTATGGTTCGGGCTGTGCGCTTTTTGCACATTTCTATGGCTTCACTCTCAGGTAAATCGTTACATGTCTACTATTGATTCTTTTCGTCGCAAACTACTGCTGTGCGGTAGCGCCGCCGCCGGTCTGGCATTATTACCCGCTTCTGCAAGGGCCTCGCTTTCTACCTCTCGCCCGCGTGTATTGATGCTTAATAATCTTCATACCGGTGAAACCCTTAAAACTGAGTTTTTTAATGGTAAGAGTTACGACAAGGATGAGTTGTCACGATTAAATCACTTTTTCCGTGACTATCGCGCCAATAAAGTGAAAAGCATCGATCCGCACCTGTTTGATCAAATCTTCCGGCTGCAGGCGCTGCTGGGAATGCGTAAACCGATACAGCTGGTTTCGGGCTACCGTTCACTGGCAACCAACAACATGTTACGTGAGAGCGGTCCTGGGGTGGCAAAGCACAGCTATCACACCAAAGGCCAGGCAATGGATTTCCATATCGAAGGGGTTTCTCTGGCCAATGTACGCAAAGCGGCGTTATCTCTGCGTGCGGGTGGTGTAGGATATTATCCCCGCAGTAACTTTGTACATATTGATACCGGGCCGATCAGGCACTGGTAATGACACCGGCAACGCTGCGTGAGCCGGTCATGGAGCGTTATGAATTACCACATTATTCCTGTTACCGCGTTTGCCCAGAATTGTTCAGTTATCTGGTGCGAGTCCACTCGTGAAGCCGCGCTGGTTGATCCAGGCGGCGATGCCGATCTGATCAAAGAGACGCTGGAACAACGCCAGCTTAAACCTTCCCGGATTCTGCTGACTCATGGACACCTTGATCACGTCGGGGCCGCCGTAGAGCTGGCTGCCTTCTGGCAGATTCCGATTGTCGGACCGCAAAAGCGTGATGCATTCTGGCTGGAAGCGCTGCCTACCCAGAGCCGGATGTTCGGACTTGATGAGTGCGCGCCTTTTACCCCCGATCGCTGGCTGGAAGAGGGGGAGAGCGTACAGGTAGGGCTGACCACGCTGGAAGTCCTGCACTGTCCGGGCCATTCGCCTGGCCACGTGGTGTTCTTCGATCGTCCAGGAAGGTTACTGATTTCAGGTGACGTGATTTTTAATGGTGGTGTGGGACGCACAGACTTCCCGCAGGGCGATCATCAGCAGTTAATCAATGCTATCCGCACGAAACTGCTGCCGCTGGGCGATGATGTCACTTTTCTGCCCGGTCACGGCCCGATTTCTACGCTGGGGCATGAACGCATCAGTAATCCTTTCCTGCAATAAAAAATGGGCCAGCAGGCCCATTTTTCAATTCGGTCATCCTGCTTACAGCACGGCGACAATCGCTTCGCACAGCGCCGACATATTGTCTGGCGTCATGCCCGCCACATTCACCCGCCCTGAGTTCACCGCGTAGACGCCAAACTCTTCACGCAGGCGAATGACTTGCTCTTTGGTTAAGCCACTGAACGAGAACATACCGTTCTGCTTAATAATAAAGCTGAAGTCGCGCTGTGCACCTTTTTCCGCCAGGGTATTTACGAAGAGCTGGCGCATGCGCTGAATGCGCTGGCGCATGTCCGACAGCTCCTGCTCCCAGATGGTACGCAGGGTATCGTTGCCCAGAATGGTGGCGACGATGGCGGCGCCATGTGCCGGCGGATTGGAGTAGTTCGCGCGAATGGTGTACTTCACCTGACTGAACGCGGTATCAGCCACGCTCGCATCGGCGGCAACCAGCGTGATGGCACCGACACGCTCGTTATACAGGCCGAAATTCTTGGAGTAAGAGCTGGCGACGATCAGTTCCTGATGCGAGGCGGCAAAAATACGCAGGCCTTCTGCATCTTCCTCCAGACCACGGGCAAAACCCTGGTAAGCGAAGTCAAACAACGGCAGCCAGCCGTTGGCCTGTGACAGCTCCGCCAGCTGTTGCCACTGCTCAGCGGTCGGGTCGATACCGGTCGGGTTATGGCAGCAGCCGTGGAACAGCACCACGTCGCCTGGCTGAACCTGTTTCAGTGACGCCAGCATGCCATCGAAATCCAGCGTATGGTTTGCCGGGTCGTAATAGTGGTATTCACAGACCTCAAGACCGGCAGCGTTAAACACGTTGTTGTGATTCGGCCAGCTTGGATTGCTGATCCAGACCCGCTTCACCGATGTTTGCGTGGCGAGGAAATCGGCTGCAACGCGTAGCGCGCCGGTACCACCCGGTGTCTGAGCCGTGCGAGCGCGGCCAGCGGTGATTAGCGGGCTCTGGTTGCCGAACAGCAGGGCCTGTGTGCAACGGGCAAAATCAGCCAGACCATCAATACTGAGATAGTTTTTGGTGGTTTCATTTTCCAGCAGATATTGCTCAGCTTTTTTAACACTGGTCAGCACCGGGGTCTTGCCGGTTTCGTCTTTATAGACGCCAATGCCCAGATTGATTTTTTCCGGGCGGTCGTCAGCACGAAACAGATCGGCCAGCCCAAGAATAGGATCGGCGGGTGCAGCAGAGATCGATTCAAACATGTGTCAGGTCCATTAGCGTGAACTTTAGCGAAAAGAGCTCTCAGGTTAGCGTCCGGCCAGTCAAATGCCAACCGTTTGCGAGACAAATTCATACATTTTGTAGTGTGGATTGCGTGACGGGGAAAGGTAGTGATTAAAGCGGGGTAACGGCGCGAGGGAAAACGCACCTGTCGGGAATAGCAGCCATAAAAAAACGGGGCCGTAGCCCCGTTTTTCAACATGTTTTAAGCAGTATTAGAACTGGTAAACCAGGCCAACCGCTACAGTGTCATCAGTGTTCAGATTCAGACGGTTGTTGTCATCCAGCTGGTTGATCTGATAGTCCACATAGGTAGACATGTTTTTGTTGAAGTAGTAGGTCGCGCCGATATCAATATATTTGATTAGGTCAGCATCGCCCACACCTTCGATATCCTTGCCTTTAGACTGAACATAAGCAATGGATGGGCGCAGGCCGAAGTCGAACTGATACTGTGCTACCAGCTCAATGTTCTGTGCTTTGTTTGCAAAGCCAGTGGTAGAGAACGCGTTGCCGTTAGCCAGAGTACCGGTAGCAGTAACTGGTGTTGAGTTGCGAGTTTCACCGTACATTGCAGCCAGGTAAACGTTGTTTGCATCGTACTTGATAGCCGTTGCCCAGTTTTCAGCACGTTTACCAGCACCCTGGCCGGTGACAGTGGTAGTTGCATCACCGCCGCCATTAGCTTCGCTAGGTGTAACAGTTGTCTGTGCGCCTGCTGCCTGAGCATTAGTACGGTCGCTGCTGCTATAAGCACCTACGATACCCAGACCGATTGGTGAGGTATAAGAGGTTGACACACCGTAGCCGTCGCCGTTGGAGCGACGCAGGCCGTCGGTACCGGTGCGCTCGTTTTTACCCTGATACTGAACTGCGAAGTCCCAGCCATCAACCAGGCCGAAGAAGTTGGTGTTGCGGTAGGTCAGCAGGCCGGTGCTACGGCCGTTCATGAAGTTATCGGAATATCCTGAGTCACCACCGAACTCTGGCAGCATATCGGTCCAGCCGATTGCATCATAAACCACACCGTAGTTACGGCCGTAGTCGATTGAGCCAGCATCACCGAATTTCAGACCGGCGAAGCCCAGACGGGTTTTGTTGCCGTCTTGTGCGTCAGAACCTTCAGAGTTGTTCGCCTGAACGTTGTATTCCCACTGGCCGTAACCGGTCAGCTGGTCGTTAATCTGAGTTTCACCCTTGAAGCCGAAGCGAACGTAAGTATTGTCGCCATCGTTGCCGTCGTTATCAGAGAAGTAATGCAGGCCAACAGCTTTACCGTACAGGTCCAGTTTGTTGCCGTCTTTGTTATAGATTTCTGCAGCGTTTGCTGCGCCGGCGGCTAACAGAGCAGGGATAACCACTGCAAGAATATTGCGCTTCATCATTATTCATTACCCTCATTGGAGTTATTTGTACACCTGCCACTGCCGTCAAGAAACCTTTACGGGAACCCTGAACGAAGTTTGGTGTCTTCCTGTGTCTGCACGCATCTTTCCATCCCACCCGCCGTAATTCTAGCGCTTAAATGCTACTAAACTCGTAATCTTGTTTCATTAAGAAAATATGTATTACAAAATGTAAAAAACACGGAACTTTGTGAGAGAACTCAAAATTTACAAAAATAAAAAAAGGCCGGCAGTGCCGACCTCGTTATATATATGAATTTCTTATATTTAATGCCGAATATCAGAAACTCGCGTTGCGTGGGGTGCGCGGGAAGGGGATTACGTCCCTGACATTTTGTACGCCGGTGACATAGGCGATTAAACGTTCAAAGCCTAATCCAAAGCCAGAATGTGGCACGGTACCGTAGCGACGCAGGTCACGATACCACCAGTAATCTTCTTTATTCAGACCCATCTCTTCCAGACGCGCATCCAGGACATCCAGACGTTCTTCACGCTGTGAACCGCCAATGATCTCACCAATGCCTGGCGCCAGAACATCCATCGCCGCCACGGTTTTGCCATCGTCATTCAGGCGCATATAGAACGCTTTAATGTCTTTCGGATAGTTTTTCACCACCACCGGCGCTTTAAAGTGTTTCTCCGCCAGGTAACGTTCATGCTCAGAGGAGAGGTCAATACCCCAGGAAACCGGGTTTTCGAAGGTCTGACCGCAGTTCATCAGGATCTCAACCGCATCGGTGTAATCCACCTGCGCGAAATCGGTGGTGATGAAACGCTGCAGGCGTTCAACCGCCTCTTTATCTACCCGCTCAGCAAAGAAGGCCATGTCATCGGCACGCTCTTCCAGCACCGCGTTGAAGACATACTTCAGCATTGATTCGGCCAGTGCAGCGGCATCATCCAGTGAGGCAAAAGCGATTTCCGGCTCCAGCATCCAGAATTCCGCCAGATGGCGGCTGGTGTTGGAGTTCTCTGCGCGGAACGTCGGACCGAAGGTGTAGATCTTCGACAAGGCGCTGGCATAGGTTTCGCCATTCAGCTGACCTGAAACGGTCAGGAACGCCTCTTTACCAAAGAAATCTTCGCTGAAGTCAACTTTGCCCTGATCGTTACGCGGCAGGTTTTCCATATCCAGCGTAGAGACACGGAACATTTCGCCGGCACCTTCGGTATCGGAGGCGGTAATCAGCGGCGTCGAGACCCAGAAATAGCCATTTTCATGGAAGAAGCGATGCAGCGCCTGCGCCAGGGTGTGGCGAACGCGGGCCACCGCGCCAATCAGGTTGGTGCGCGGACGCAGGTGAGCCACTTCGCGCAGATACTCGATACTGTGGCGTTTCGCCGCCATCGGGTAGCTGTCGGGATCTTCCACCCAGCCCACGACTTCCAGGCTGGTCGCCTGAATCTCAAACGCCTGGCCCTGACCCGGTGAGGCCACCACTTTACCGGTGACGATAACGGAACAGCCCGTGGTCAGACGCAGCACTTCATCCTGATAATTATTCAGAGAATTATTGACGACAGCCTGAACGGGATTAAAGCAGGAGCCGTCATAGACAGCGATGAAGGAAAGACCGGCTTTGGAATCTCTTCGGGTACGCACCCAACCACGTACGGTGACTTCACTGTCAACCGCGACGCGACCGTGCAGTACGTCCGCTACAGGCACTACGCTCATAAATATCTCTCTATATAGAAGAAGTGAGTAAAAAAGTTGCCCCATCCGGGGTTTTGCTATGTTACTTGCGAGTCTTCAGGAAACAAGCAAAATTCAGGGGGAAAGCAGATTTATTACAGCAGAGGCGGGGCGTATCAACGCCCCGATAAGAAGAGGATTAACTCGCTTTTTTCACCAGCGGCAGATCAAAAGCTTTACGCAGGGCTCTGACAAAGGCTTTATCCTGGCAGATGGTTTTGCCAGGGCTGTCTGAGAGTTTCGCCACCGGCTTGCCATTGCACTGCACCAGTTTGATAACGATATTCAGTGGCGTCACGCCCGGAATATCGCAGGTGAGGCGGGTTCCGATGCCGAACACCACGTTCGTCCGCTGGCCAAAGTGGCGGTAAAGCGCCAGCGCTTTGTCGAGATTTAAGTTGTCAGAAAAGACCAGGTGTTTGCTTTGCGGATCGATACCCAGCTTCTGGTAGTGGGCGAGGGCTTTCTCGCCCCATTCGACCGGATCGCCGGAGTCGTGGCGCAGTCCCTGGTAGCGGCGGGCAAACACCGGACCGAAATCGCGCAGGAATGCGTCCATAGCGATGCAATCGGTCAGGGCGATGCCCAGCTTATCGTCATACTCATCCAGCCACGCCTGTAGCGCAGCGCGCTGGCTGTTGGCCAGTACCGGACTGATCTGCTGGAAGGCCTGGAACCACTCATGCGCCTGTGTTCCCACCGGCGTCAGTGACAGACGGCGCGCCAGATCATAGTTACTGGTGCCAATCAGCCACGGAAAATCCTGTTTCAGCGTTGAGACGATCGACTGCTGCACATCCTGCGAATAGCGACGACGGGTGCCGAAATCCATCAGGCGGAAGCGTGACATATCAAGGTCAGCAAGCTGGCCTTGAAAGTCGCCGAGTTTCTGATGTAAGTGGTCAAGTGCCTGCTGAGTAGTGACCTGCGGCGTGCGATGACGATGCACAATCTCACTGATCAGCGCCAGCAGCGGCACCTCCCACATGATCACTTCTCGCCACGGCCCCTGAATACGGAGTTCCAGCTTGCCATGATGATTGCGCACCTCAACCTGATCCGGGTTATAGCGGAACTGGCGTAACCAGCTGAGGTAATCCTGCCGGAAGAAGGGAAGGTGAGACAACCAGGTTGCTTCATCATCAGTCAGCGCCAGGTGTTGCATTGCGGTTATCGCGTCACGAATTTCGTCAGCGTAGAGACCCAGCAGTTCGTCGCCGCGGCAGCGAAACTCCGCCGCCACCGTTATGTCATGATAGCGGTGGAAAACGGCCTGCTGCATATGGAGCTTATAGGCGTCCGTATCCAGCAGCGAGGTCAGTATCGGGGAAGCATGTCCTGTCATGGCGCGTTTCAGCATCCTGTTCGGTGGCGCAGAGCCCGGTGTTGTACACAGTCATAAAGACGCAAAAGTATAATTCACTATCTGAAGCCGATCACAGCATATTTCAGACGGGCGGGTCGAGGCCAATCTGTGCCATTGTTAACAAAGTGTAGCCATTTCACCCTTTAGGTGCATTGTGCGTGGCAAGCTTGTAGTAACAAGCTTAGACTTTGCCGGTAAACTTATAACAACGCGAGACGCAATATGACGCAACAGCCCCAAATCAAGTATCGCCACGACTACCGTGCGCCTGAGTACACCATCACCGATATCGATTTAACTTTTGAACTGGATGCGTCCACCACCCGCGTAACGGCCATCAGCCAGGTTAAACGACTGGGCGACAGCCAGGCTGAGCTGCGACTGGACGGCGAAGCGTTAACGCTGATTGCGCTGGAGATCGACGGGCAAGCCTGGACGGCCTTCCGTGAAGAAGAGGGCGCACTGGTCATCAGCCAGCTGCCGGAAAGCTTCACCCTGAAAATTATTAACGATATTCACCCGGATCAGAACACCGCGCTGGAAGGGCTGTATAAATCGGGCGAGGCGCTCTGCACCCAATGTGAGGCTGAAGGCTTCCGTCATATTACCTGGTATCTCGATCGCCCCGACGTGCTGGCGCGCTTTACCACCACCATTTATGCCGACGGTGAGCGCTATCCATTCCTGCTCTCCAACGGTAACCGGATTGACAGCGGCCGGGATGAGCAGGGTCGCAGCTGGGTGAAGTGGCAGGATCCGTTCCCGAAACCCTGCTACCTGTTTGCGCTGGTGGCGGGCGATTTCGACGTGCTGCGCGACAGCTTCACTACCCGTTCAGGACGTGATGTGGCGCTGGAGATCTTCGTCGATCGCGGTAACCTCGACCGTGCCGACTGGGCGATGACCTCGCTGAAAAACAGCATGAAGTGGGATGAAGAGCGTTTCGGTCTGGAGTATGACCTCGACATCTTTATGATCGTGGCGGTGGACTTCTTCAACATGGGCGCCATGGAGAACAAAGGCCTTAACGTCTTCAATGCCAAATATGTGCTGGCTAAAGCGGAAACGGCGACGGACAAAGATTACCTGGGCATTGAAGCGGTTATCGGTCACGAATATTTCCATAACTGGACCGGTAACCGCGTGACCTGCCGCGACTGGTTCCAGCTCAGCCTGAAAGAGGGACTGACAGTGTTCCGCGATCAGGAGTTCAGCTCTGATCTGGGCTCACGCGCGGTGAACCGCATTGATAACGTGCGTATCGTACGCGGTGCGCAGTTCGCCGAAGATGCCAGCCCGATGGCACACCCGATCCGTCCGGATCAGGTCATCGAGATGAACAACTTCTATACCCTGACGGTGTATGAAAAAGGGTCAGAAGTGATCCGTATGATGCACACCCTGCTGGGTGAAGAGAATTTCCAGAAGGGCATGAAGCTCTATTTTGATCGCCACGACGGCAGCGCCGCCACCTGTGATGATTTTGTTCAGGCGATGGAAGATGCCTCGAATGTTGACCTGTCGCAGTTCCGCCGCTGGTACAGCCAGTCCGGTACGCCAGTGCTGACGGTGCGCGACGATTACAACCCGGAGCTGGAGCAGTATACGCTGCACGTCACGCAGCACACGCCTGCGACTGCCGATCAGAAAGAGAAGCTGCCGCTGCATATCCCGCTGGATATTGAACTCTACGATGGCGAAGGCAAGGTGATCCCGCTGCAGAATAATGGTCATCCGGTACATCATGTGCTGAATGTCACCGAGGAGTTCCAGACCTTTATTTTCGATAACGTCTACTTCCAGCCGGTGCCGTCGCTGCTGCGCGAATTCTCTGCTCCGGTGAAGCTTGATTACAAATGGAGTGATGCTCAGCTCACCTTCCTGATGCGTCATGCACGCAACGACTTCTCCCGCTGGGATGCGGCTCAGAGCCTGCTGGCGACCTATATCCGTCTGAATGTCGCCCGCTATCAGCAGGGCCAGCATCTGTCACTGCCGCTGCATGTGGCCGATGCCTTCCGCGCGGTGCTGCTGGATACCGACTGCGACCCGGCACTGACCGCGCTGATTCTGACGCTGCCGTCGGAAAATGAGATTGCCGAGCTGTTTGATACGATCGATCCGCAGGCGATTGCGCTGGTGCGTGACGCGCTGCAACGCACGCTGGCACGCGAACTGGCCGATGAGTTTTTTGCGATCTACAACGCCAATCAGCAGCCTGAATACCGCGTGGAGCATGACGCGATTGGTCAGCGCAGCCTGAAAAATATCTGCCTGACCTATCTCGCCTTCAGCGATGCGCAGCTGGCGGATAAACTGGTGCAGACCCAGTATCACCAGGCGACCAACATGACCGATGCGCTGGCGGCGCTTTCTGCTGCTGTTGCGGCACAGTTACCGTGCCGTGATGCGCTGCTGGCAGCTTACGATGAGCGCTGGCATCAGGATGGTCTGGTGATGGACAAATGGTTTGTGCTGCAGGCGACCAGTCCGGCCGCTAACGTGATGCGCAATGTGCGTCAGCTTCTGAATCATCGCTCCTTCACCATGAGTAATCCGAACCGTGTTCGCTCGCTGGTGGGTGCCTTTGCCTCGGCTAACCCGGCCGCCTTCCATGCTAAAGATGGCAGCGGGTACAAGTTCCTGGTGGAGATGCTTACCGACCTCAACACCCGCAATCCGCAGGTTGCGGCGCGGATGGTGGAGCCGCTGATTCGCCTGAAACGTTATGACGAAGGCCGTCAGGCGATGATGCGCCAGGCGCTGGAGCAGCTGCTGGAGCTGGATAAACTCTCTGGCGACCTCTACGAGAAAATTACCCGGGCACTGAACGCCTGATAATTAAAAAGGGGAGTGTCTGAGACACTCCCCTTTTTTCAGCGCTGCTGCGCGTAACGAACCGGCTGCGGTCGTTCCGTACGCTGCATGACCCGATCCAGTACCTCCGCTTCCAGCTCGGCCAGCCGCGCCGATCCGCGACGGCGGGGACGGGGCAGATCCACCAGCAGATCCAGCCCGATCTGACCCTCTTCGATCAACAGCACGCGATCTGCCATCACCACCGCTTCACTGACATCATGCGTGACCAGCAGCACGGTAAAGTGATGCTGCTGCCACAGTGACTCAATCAATCCCTGCATCTCAATGCGGGTCAGGGCATCCAGCGCCCCCAGCGGTTCATCCAGCAGCAGTAAACCGGGCCGGTGGATCAGCGCTCTGGCCAGTGCGACGCGCTGTTTCTGGCCGCCGGAGAGGGCGGCTGGCCACTCATCAGCCCGATCGGCGAGGCCTACCGCCGCCAGTGCATCCAGCGCCGCGCTGCGCCATTCGCGTCCGCGCAGACCCAGCCCGACGTTATCGATCACTTTTTTCCACGGCAGCAGTCGCGCATCCTGAAACATCAGGCGGGTATCTTCACGAGCCGACTGCAGCGGCGCATTGCCTGCCAGCAGTTCACCGCTGGAGCTCTGTTCGAGACCGGCCAGCAGGCGCAGCAGCGTGCTTTTGCCACAGCCGCTGCGACCCACCACCGCCACAAACTGACCGGAGGGAATATGCAGGTCAATCTTATTCAGAATGGTGCGGCTGCCATACTGTTTGCTGACGCCGTTAACGCCAACCGGGGTACCGGTGTTGAGGCGCGCCGGTGAGAGAGTCTGGCTCATGCGTTCTCCTCCTTCAGTTGATAAGCGGGATGCCAGCGCAGCCAGACACGTTCAAGTAACAACGCGGCGACATCTGCCAGTTTGCCGAGCAGGGCGTAAAGAATAATGGCGACCACTACCACGTCGGTCTGCAGGAATTCACGCGCGTTCATGGCCAGATAGCCGATACCCGCGTTGGCAGAGATGGTCTCTGCGACAATCAGCGTCAGCCACATCAGACCCAGCGCGAAACGCACGCCGACCATAATATTGGGCAGCGCGCCGGGCAGGATCACCTGGATAAACAGGCTCCAGCCGGAAAGGCCATAGCTGCGCGCCATCTCAACCAGCCCGCGATCGATGTTGCGGATGCCGTGATAAGTATTCAGGTAGATCGGGAACAGCGTCCCCAGCGCCACCAGAAAGATCTTGGCGGACTCATCAATACCGAACCAGAGGATTACCAGCGGGATCAGCGCCAGATGCGGCACATTGCGCAGCATCTGTACCGAGGTATCCAGCAGTCGTTCACCGGTTCTGGAGGTGCCGGTAATCAGCCCGAGCAGCAGGCCGATAGAACCGCCGATACTGAAGCCGATCAGCGCCCGCCAGCTACTGATCGCCAGATGCTGCCAGAGTTCACCACTGGCGGTCAGCTGCCAGAAGGTGGTCACAATTTTCTCCGGTGCGGGCAGAATACGGGTCGACAACCAGCCGGTTTGCGAGGCAATCTGCCACACCACGACCAGCAGCGTCGGCAGCAGCCAGGGCACCAGCGTATCAGCAAGGCGTTTTCGGGTTCTGGTCATCATGCTCTCCTCAGCCCCGGGCGACTTTTTTCTCAGGGGTAAAATCGTTGGCTACCGCTTCACCGTGTGCCTGAACCACGCGCGGCTGGGGCACCAGTGGAACCTGCAGGTCAAGATGCGGGAACAGCAGTTCGCCGACGCGATAAGCCTCTTCCAGGTGCGGATAACCCGACAGGATAAAGGTCTCAATGCCCAGCGCTTCATACTCTTTGATGCGTGCGGCCACGGTCGGGCCATCGCCGACCAGCGCGGTCCCGGCTCCGCTGCGCACCAGGCCGACGCCTGCCCACAGGTTAGGGCTGATTTCGAGCTTGTCGCGGCGACCGCCATGCAGCGCGGCCATCCGGCGCTGCCCCACAGAATCTGCCCGCTGGAACGCCGCCTGCGCTTTCGCGATGGTGGCGTCATCCACATTGGCAATCAGTTTGTCTGCGGCCTGCCAGGCCTCTTCATTGGTTTCACGCACGATCACATGCAGACGGATGCCGAACCGGACGGTGCGTCCCTGGGCAGCCGCTTTCGCACGCACCTGATCAATCTTCTCTTTAACCTGCGCAGGGGGTTCGCCCCAGGTGAGGTAGACATCGACCTGTTCGGCCGCCAGCTCCTGGGCGGGTTCAGAAGAGCCACCAAACCACAGCGGGGGACGAGGCTGCTGCACCGGGTTAAACATCAGACGCGCACCGCGAACCTTCACGTGCTTGCCTTCATAATCGACGGTTTCGCCTTCCAGCACCCGACGCCAGACGCGGGTAAACTCGGCGGATTCCGCGTAACGCTCGCGGTGATCGAGAAACACGCCGTCGCCCGCCAGCTCTTCCGGATCGCCGCCGGTCACCAGATTAAACAGCGCACGTCCGTTAGAAAGACGGTCCAGCGTGGCGGCCTGACGCGCTGCCTGGGTTGGTGAAATCACCCCAGGACGCAACGCCACCAGGAATCGCAGGCGCTGCGTCACCGGAATCAGCGAGGCGGCAACCAGCCAGGCATCTTCACAGGAGCGGCCGGTCGGGATCAGTACGCCACCAAAACCGAGGCGGTCAGCGGCCTGTGCCACCTGTTGCAGGTAGGCGTGGTCAACGGGTCGCGCCCCTTCGGCGGTACCAAGATAGTGGCCGTCGCCATGCGTCGGCAGGAACCAGAAAATGGATACGCTCATTGTTGCTCCTTATTGCGTCACGGTATGCGGATGCCAGATGCGATCCTGAATCGTCACTTTTACTGGCAAGAGATGATTGGCATAGAACAGGTCAGCGGTGCGCTGCTGAGCTGCGGCAGTTTCGGCACTGACCGGCGAAATGCGGGTGGGTGGCCGATGGCTGAGGTAGCTGGCGATAACCGGTTCGGGCAAGCCCATCGCCTGCGCCAGTAACGTGGTGCTCTGCTGACGCTGGCTGATTGTCAGCGCGTCAGCAGTGCTGAAGGTGTCGAGCACCTGCTGAATAAACGCGCCATGGGCTTCGGCGTAGCTGCGGGTCGCTAAATAGAAGGAGCCGGTCAGATTAAGGGAGCTGCCATCAATCAGCAGGCGCGAATTTCCCTGCAGCAGCACCGATGAATAGTAGGGGTCCCAGATTGCCCAGGCATCAACGTCACCCTGCTGGAAGGCGGCGCGCGCATCGGCGGGAGTGAGATAGACCGGCGTGATGTCTTTAAAGGTCAGACCCGCCTGCTGTAAGGCGCGCAGCAGTAAGTTGTGAGAGCTGGAGCCTTTCTGGAAAGCCACTTTCTTGCCTTTCAGATCCGCAACCTGTTTCAGCGGGCTGCTTTTTGGCACCAGAATCACTTCCGCTTTGGGTTTTGGCGGCTCCGCGCCAACATAGAGCAGATCCGCGCCCGCGGCCTGGGCAAACAGCGGGGGAAGATCACCGGTACTGCCCAGGTCGATACTGTTGATATTCAGCGCTTCCAGCATTTGCGGACCTGCAGGGAACTCGATCCACTTAATCCGGGTATGGGGAAAACGCTTCTCCAGTAACTGATGTGACTTCGCCAGCACCATGCTGACCGAACCTTTCTGATAGCCGATGCGAATCTCAGACGGATCGGATTCGGCGGCCTGTACCTGGAGGCCGGCCAGCAGAAGTCCGGCCACCAGCCACTTTCCTAATCTCAGCTTCATCGATCGCTTCCTTATACCGCTTGCGCAACGGGGTGGTGGTGACGGGTCAGTGCCAGCCAGAAGGCGGAGACGGCCTCATCCAGGCGCTGTGACAGTGAATCCTGCAGTTCGGGCTGACGGTCGTAATGACTGATCTGATGATCCTCGGCATAAACACCATGCAGGATCTCCTGCGCCTTTAAGGCGCTGAGCACCGGCTTCAGAGCGTAGTCCAGCGCCAGCATATGACCGGCACTGCCGCCGCTGGCCAGCGGTAACACGACTTTGTGTTCCAGTGCGCGTTCAGGCAGCAGATCGAGCAGCGTCTTCAGCGCACCCGAAAACGACGCTTTATAGATAGGTGTCGCAATAATCAGTCCATCAGCCGAAGCCAGATCGTCACGCAGGGCGAGAAGCGCAGGTGCATCAAAACGCGCATTGATTAAATCGTCAGGCTGAAAGTTGTGAATATTCCACGGAATGACTTCAATACCACGCGCCTCCAGCTTGTGCTGACACAGCGTCAGCAGTGAGGTTGAGCGGGAGGGGAATCGTGGGCTGCCTGCCAGCGTAATAACTCGCATCATCACTCCTTATAACTAAAAGTTATTGATTATCAAATGTTGAGAACTTATGCCTTCATACTGTCAGAGCAGGGGAGTGGGCTTAAATGATTTATCCGGCAAAGTAAGGGTGAAATCTGCAAATAGAAGGCGTTGCGACAGATGTCAGCATCGCCGCTTCCGATAATTCTTAAATTAAGCGCTGGCAGCGGAACAATTCATTAAGGGGCATGATACGAGATCGTCAAAATGTGTCGGTTGAGCAGAAAAAATATCTTTCGTCTGATTGCTTAATCATTTTTTCTGAGAGTGGCGCGGCCATAAAGCGCAACGGCTGACAAAATAGCGCTGCGAAGCAGCACAGAATCAGCTTATCTGCGGCAGCCTCTGCCAAAGATTAAGATTTATTGCAGAAAGCAAACTGTAATAATAATGAAGGAATGCTGAACTTATTCATCGTTTCAGATGTTCGCTTACAGATTTCTGAATCTGGTTACGTCTGCTTTGCAGGGCTAATTTAAATCGATCCTCAACGGTTTTAACATTACTGCGGGCTATAGATGCACTTTCGTTAAGAGTGATGCTCACATGAAACATTAAGATGATTTTTACGGCTGGTCTTTTTTCGCATTACAGGTTTAAGATAATCGGGCTCAATGAAAGCAATCATAATAATCGCGCCTTACTCTTTTCGACGTTTCACCTCTGGTCAGAACCTGCATCAGGCAGGTGAATCGTATTGTCATTTTCTAACAGCAGAGAATTGCATATGTCTGACATCCTGTTATCCGTTATTATTCCAACCTACAATGTTGAGAAATATATTGTAGAGTGCGTCGATTCGTTATTACGCCAGGTTAAAGCGCCCAATGAAATAATCATTGTGAATGATGGATCTACTGATGGAACATTAGCCTTAATTGAACAGAATTATGCACACCTTTCTCAGGTGAAAGTGATCACCATTGAAAATGGCGGCCTCGGCAATGCACGGGACACCGGCATTGCACTGGCAAAGGGTCAGTTTCTCTTTTTCTGTGACCCGGATGATGTCGTGGTTGATGGCCTCGTGACTGAGCTGGCAATGGTGGCGGAGAAGCATCCTGAAACGGATCTTTTCTGTTTTAACTCCTGCGTCTATGAAGATGGCCACATTGATATCACCTCGCCAAAAGTGAAGCATGACCAGTTTGGCCAGCAGAAACCACAGGAGGTCTTTCTGCGCCTGCTGCGTAATGGCAGATATACCTCTGCCGTCTGGAATTACGTCTTAAGAAAAAGCGTCATTGAACAGCATAAGTTGCGCTTTGTCCGTCGGGTTCATGAAGACCACAACTTTACGCTCTCCGTGTTTATGAAATGCCAGCACGCATGGGTCAGCCGTCAGGTCTATTATAAGCAGCGCATCCGCAGTGGTTCACTGACCAACAGTACCAAAGGCAATGAGTTTTTCTATCAGCGCTATGACGCTTTTATGCATGCTTATAATACGTTAACCAGTTCGCTCCCTAAATCAGCCTGGCGTAGTTCGCTGGAAAAGTCTTATTTACTTCATTCGTTCCGTCTGATGATCTATTTGTCTCTCTATAATAAAACGCCGGTGCCGGAATATGTCTGTAATGCCATTCGCTTTATGGGTCGTAATGTAAAATCAGAAAATCTTAAAGAGTGGTTGTTGTTTAATCGCCCGGAACTCTTTATTGCGCTGCAGCATTACAAGGTTAAAAAAGAGCTCAAGCGCGCAGCCTGATTCTGAAAAATGTGAAGCGATATTGTTTATGCCTTAGCGAAATGAGAAGGTGAGACATGCAATGTGTATAAGGTTGTTGCGACATGGCAAAAGTACTCGATAAAAGTCTGGTTATTAATATTTTCTCGCTGCTGGCTTACCGTGGCGCGTCGTTTCTGTTTCCGCTGGCCACGCTGCCCTATCTTGCCCGCGTTCTGGGCGTAGAGCAGATGGGTACGCTGGCGCTGGCGATCGCCTGCGTCCTCTATTGCAGCACCATCTCCGACTGGGGATTCAATGTCTTTACCACCAAAGATATTGCTCACCATCGTGATGACAAAGAACGCGTCAGCCAGCTCTTCTGGTCAACGTTTAACGCCAAGCTGATGCTGCTGGTGGTCACCAGCGGCACGCTGCTGACTGCGACGTGGTTCAATCCCTCCTGGCATCCTCTGTTCTTCATTATTCTGGCGAACTGCACCACGCTGGTCGGCTCGCTGTTTTCATTCGGCTGGCTGATGCAGGGCTTTGAGAAGCTGGGTAAGACGGCGATGATCGCCACCTTCGGTAACTTCTGTGCGATTCCGCTGACCTTTTTACTGGTGAAATCTCCGCAGGATACCTGGCTGGCTGCCCTGATCCCTGGCGCGGTCTCCATTATCAGCGCGGCGATTACGCTGAAGTTTGTGCTGGAGATGAAAGTCATAGGCCGCTACCGCTTTGAACCGCGCGAAATCAAACAGCGCATCACCGACAGCATGGATGTGTTTATCGCCATCGCCGGTGCTAACCTTTTCAACAGCGTCAACGTGGTGATTCTCGCGACCTTTGCTTCTACTTATATGGTCGGGATCTACAACGGCGCCGATCGCCTGCGTAAAGCGGCCAACTCGGTACCGGAGCAGATTGGCAGCGCCTTCTTCCCGCGCGTCAGCCACCTGTTCGGCCGGGATAAACGCGCCGCGATTGCCGCGACACGCAAAAGCCTGCTGCTGTCGTTTTCCCTGAGTCTGTCGATTGTAATCTTCACCTGGTTCTTTGCTGACCTGGTGGTCTCAATATTGCTGGGTAAAGACTTTATCCCGTCGGCGGATGTGCTGCGCGTCTTTGTGCTCTGCTTCCTGTTTGGCAACATTGCCTACCCGGCTGGATTGCAGATTCTGATCCCACATGGTCTGGCCCGCCAGCGTATGTGGGTGATGATGGCCGCTGGTGTGGTTAACGTGCCGCTGTGCTGTTTCCTGGCGTGGAAGTTTGGCGCAATCGGTGCCGCATGGTCGATGGTCGGGGCTGAAGCGTTTGTCTGTCTCGGTATTTTTGGCATCATGCAACGTCACGGCATCCTGCGGGAATATCTGTTTCCCTCTCAGGTGAAAAATCAACCCGTAAACGATTCCGCCGCGTAAGATCAAAGCATTTTCAGATAGTTTTATGCATCCCCGCTGTTCGATTTACTTTTGCGCCAGAGCACTTTACCATTCTGGCGCACAATTTCCCGTGCACCGACTTTCACGATCGCTTCCGTCCTTCAGGAGAGTGCATGTTTTATCCTATCGTCCGACCGGCGCTTTTTAAACTTGATCCCGAACGCGCACACGAACTCACTTTTCAGCAACTGCGTTTTATGAACGGCACCCCACTGGAGATGTTTTATCGCCAGAATCTGCCGTCGCGTCCGGTCACCTGTATGGGACTGACCTTTAAGAATGCCCTGGGCCTGGCGGCGGGTCTGGATAAGAACGCAGAGTGCATTGATGCGTTTGCGGCGATGGGCTTTGGCTTTGTTGAAGTCGGCACCGTTACGCCGCGCGCCCAGGCGGGGAACGATAAGCCACGCATGTTTCGTCTGGTGGAAGCGGGCGGAATTATCAATCGGATGGGGTTTAATAATCTGGGTGTTGATCACCTGGTTGAAAACGTGAAGAAAGCACGCTTTAACGGCGTGCTGGGGATCAATATCGGTAAAAATAAAGATACGCCGGTCGAGCAGGGCAAAGATGATTATCTCATCTGCATGGAAAAGGTTTATGCCCACGCCGGTTATATCGCCATCAATATTTCCTCACCTAACACCCCAGGTTTGCGTTCGCTGCAATATGGCGAGGCGCTGGATGATCTGCTTTCTTCCATCAAACAGAAACAAAAAGAGCTGGAACAGCGTCATCTGAAATATGTTCCGCTGGCCGTAAAAATTGCGCCCGATCTCTCTGAAGAAGAGTTAATTCAGGTCGCGGACAGTTTAATTCGTCATCAGATTGATGGCGTGATTGCCAGCAATACCACGCTCGATCGTTCGCTGGTGAGCGGTCTTAAGCATGCTGAAGAAGCGGGTGGGTTAAGTGGACGGCCAGTGCAGTCGCGCAGCACGGCGGTGATACAGCGCCTCTCTCAGGAACTGCAGGGACGGTTGCCGATTATTGGCGTAGGCGGGATCGATTCTCTGACGGCAGCGCGTGAAAAAATCGCCGCCGGGGCAACACTGGTTCAGATTTATTCAGGCTTTATTTATCAGGGGCCAGGCTTAATTAAAGATATCGTCACCCATCTCTAAGACAATTCTCACAATCATTGGCCGGGGGGTTTATTTATCCCCTCGGCTCGTTTATATTTTGTCCTGTTGCACGCTTTTTCAGCTTTTCCTTATGTTTCTTTTTTCGCTGAATTCTGCGTGATGTTTGGCGCAGCGGTAAATACAGGGCACACGATGAAAATTAAACCCGATGATAACTGGCGTTGGTATTTTGACAGTAGCCACGACCGAATGATGCTCGACCTGGCAGACGGTATGCTTTTTCGTTCCCGTTATTCCCGCAAAATGCTCACGCCGGATGCCTTCACTGAATCGGGTTTTTGTGTCGATGACGCCGCCCTTTATTACACCTTTGAAGAGACCTGCCGTCAGTGCAAACTCAGTGGCAGCCATCGCGCTGAACTGGTGTTAAATGCGCTGGTCGCTGCACGTTTCCTCAAGCCACTGATGCCGAAAAGCTGGCATTTCGCCTCTTATGCTCCGGCAATGCAGCCCCGTCCCGGTGAAATGGTACAGGTTACGCTGGCAGAAGAGGGAACGCAGGCACGACTGCTGGTGGTTGAGAGTGGCGATAACGCGGCACTCTGCCTGCTGGCGCAGCCGGGATTGACGCTGGCCGGAAAAAACATGGTGCTCGGCGATGCCATCAAGGTGATGAACGATCGCCTGCAGCCCCTGTATCAGGATGTCGCGCCGCGCTACGCCCGCGCAGTCTGACTACCTTAGTTCTACATCGCCAGCCGGAATACAGCTGCAGCTCAACAGCGTGCCGTCCTGACGCAGGGCGCTCTGTTTCAGCGCCTTAACCTCACCCGCGACCAGACTCAGCTTGCAACTGCCGCACAGTCCCGCCCGACAGGAGTAGGGGATCCGGAAGCCCTGCATCTCCAGCTGATCCAGTAATACCTGCTGATTATCCCCGGTGAACGTCTGACCCTGAAACGTGATAGCCACGGCATCTGGCGCCTGCTGCTTTGGTTTCAGTGTTTCGACCACTTCACCGGCACCATAGCTGCGCGGTGCATGACGTTTCAGGACAATCATCTCATCACCGGCGCGCACCACCCCACTGTTGCGCGCCACTAAGTTCAGACCGAAATCAATATCCCCGCTGCCATCCAGGGCGGTGCGGAACGTCTGCAGCGTGGCCAGTGGATGACCGGCAGGATGCTTAACGCCGGTCTCGGTGCTGACAGTGGTGAGCACGCAGCGACTGCATGGCTTAGGCACCTCGAATATCACGTCGCCAATCTGAATCTCCGCCCAGCTGTCTTCATCCCATGCGGCAGCGCCGCTGACGACCAGATTCGGACGAAACTGTTCGGCACGGACGCTGGCCGGGCAGCGCTGTTGCAGATCATGCAGCGACGCGTTGTTGATCAGCAAAAACGGAAAGCCGTCGGCAAAGCTCAGCGGAATATGATTAAACGCTTTAACCCGGCGGCTGGGTTGTGGCCCGACCCAGCGCAACTGAACCTCACGCGGGAAGAACTGGCTCAGCCATTGGTTAATCGCATGCGGCGCTATGCGCGCGGTGAAATGATTTCCCCAGACTTCGGTGGGGTGATCCTGCTCATCGAAATCGCTGAAGCGGATCAGGGAGTGACTGCCATCCGGAGCCGTCAGCAGCAGGCCATCCGGTAAAATCGCGGGCGTGAAGCGCACCATCTCCGGGTGCTGACGCGCGGTAATAAAGGTGCCATCAGGTTCGGTCACCATAAACAGACGATCAAATGCCAGTCCGCTGTCAGTGACCAGCGCGTGTGACAGCGCTAATCCCCGCATCGACTTCACAGGATGAATAAATAAGCGGGAAAGCGTGATCATGGTGTTCTCCTTGAACCCGACGCGCAGCACAAAAGAAGCTAACTTTATGACATAGGTCTCCGATTCGCTATAATGCGCGACAATTTTCTCAAGAGTTAAAAAGTGACGATATGAATTCTCTGTTTGCCAGCACGGCGCGTGGGCTCGAAGAGCTGTTAAAAAGTGAGCTGGACGCGCTGGGCGCGCAGGATTTGCAAGTGGTGCAGGGAGGCGTTCACTACGAAGCCGACGATCGCACTATGTACCAAAGCCTGATGTGGAGTCGTTTAGCATCACGCATCCTGTTGCCGCTGGGAGAGTTTGGCGTCTACAGCGATCTGGATCTCTATCTGGGTGTGCAGAGCGTGGACTGGCCGACGATGTTCGGCAGTGACAAAACCTTTGTTGTGCATTTCAGCGGCACCAACGATTCGATTCGTAACAGCCAGTTTGGTGCGCTGAAAGTTAAAGATGCCATCGTGGACAGCTTTACCCGTCAGAATCTCGAACGACCTAACGTCGATCGTGAACAGGCAGATATCCGTGTCAACGTCTGGCTGAATGACGATCGCGCCAGCATTGCACTGGATCTCAGCGGCAGCTCGCTGCATCAGCGTGGTTATCGCCAGCAGACCGGTCAGGCGCCGTTAAAAGAGACCCTGGCGGCGGCCATCGTGCTGCGTTCTGGCTGGGAGCCGACGACACCGCTGATCGATCCGATGTGTGGTTCCGGTACGCTGCTGATTGAAGCCGCACTGATTGCCTGCGATCGTGCGCCTGGCCTGCTGCGCAAGCACTGGGGCTTCACCGCCTGGAGCCAGTTTAACGCTGCGTTGTGGCAGGAGGTTAAAACCGAGGCGCAGAACCGTGCCCGCACTGGTACGGCTGCCACTCAGGCGCGCTTCTTTGGCTACGACAATAATGGTCGGGTGCTGGAGTGGGCGCAGGCGAATGCCCGCCGCGCTGGCGTCTTTGAACTTTTCACCTTCGGCCAGCAGGATCTGCTGAAGCTGACTAATCCGGTCGATCCGGCGGTTCACGGTACGGTGCTGAGTAATCCTCCTTACGGTGAACGTCTGGAGAGCGAACCAGCCCTGATTGCGCTGCACAGCCAGCTCGGACGTCTGATGAAGCAGCATTTTGGCGGCTGGAACCTGTCGCTGTTCAGCGCCTCGCCAGAACTGCTGAGCTGCCTGCAGCTGCGTGCCGATCGCCAGTTTAAAGCGAAGAACGGTCCGCTGGATTGCGTGCAGAAAAACTATAAGCTGGCGGTTAACAGTCATGAAAGCGCCGGACAGATTGCGGAAGATTACGCTAACCGCCTGCGTAAAAACGTGAAGAAACTGGAGAAGTGGGCGCGTCAGGAAGGCATTGAATGCTACCGTATTTACGATGCCGATCTGCCAGACTACAACGTTGCTGTCGATCGCTATGGCGACTGGGTGATTATCCAGGAGTACGCGCCACCAAAAACCATCGATCCTGATAAAGCGCGTCAGCGTCTGTTCGATGTCATCAGCGCGACGCTGAGCGTGCTGCAACTGCCTGCCGACCGTCTGATTATGAAAACGCGTGAACGCCAGAAAGGCAAAGCGCAGTATCAGAAGCTCAGCGAGAAGGGCGACTATTTCGAAGTTAAAGAGTTTAATGCGCGTTTCTGGGTGAATCTGACCGACTATCTCGATACCGGCCTGTTCCTCGATCACCGCATTGCCCGTAAAATGCTGGGCCAGATGAGTCAGGGCAAAGATTTCCTGAACCTGTTTGCCTATACCGGTACCGCCAGTGTGCATGCCGGTCTGGGTGGCGCGCGTTCAACCACTACGGTAGATATGTCGCGTACCTATCTGGAGTGGGCGGAGCGCAACCTGCGTCTCAACGGACTGACCGGGCGTCAGCATCGTCTGATGCAGGCGGACTGCCTGAGCTGGCTGAATGAGAGTGACGAGAACTTTGACCTGATCTTTATCGATCCGCCAACGTTCTCCAACTCAAAACGTATGGAAGAGAGCTTCGACGTTCAGCGCGATCATATGATGCTGATGCGTAACCTGAAGCGCCTGCTGCGTCGCGGCGGCACCATCATGTTCTCCAATAACAAACGCGGTTTCAAAATGGACATGGATGGCCTGAAATCACTGGGCCTGCAGGCGCAGGATATTACCCAGAAAACGCAGTCGCAGGACTTCGCGCGTAACCGTCAAATTCACAACTGCTGGCTGATCACTCACGCCGGTAAGGAATAAGCTTACATGTCATTAATCAGTATCCACGGCGCTTATCTCTCCTTCAGCGATGCGCCGCTGTTAGACAACACCGAACTGCACATCGAAGAGAACGAACGCGTCTGTCTGGTGGGCCGTAACGGTGCGGGTAAATCCACGCTGATGAAAATCATCAATGGCGAACAGCCACTGGATGATGGCCGCATTATTTATGAAACCGATCTGGTCGTGGCGCGTCTGCAACAGGATCCGCCGCGCAATATTACCGGTTCGGTGTATGACTTCGTGGCCGAGGGCGTTGAAGAGCAGGCTGAGCATCTGAAAGCCTATCACGCCATTTCCCATGTGGTGATGGAAGACCCCAGCGATAAAAACCTCAATGAGATGGCGCGTCTGCAGAGCATTCTCGACCACCAGAATCTGTGGCAGCTGGAGAGCCGCATCCATGACGTGCTGGAGCAGATTGGTCTGCAGCCCGATACCGAGCTGTCGTCGCTCTCGGGCGGCTGGCTGCGTAAAGCGGCGCTGGGCCGTGCGCTGGTGAGTAACCCGCGCGTCCTGATGCTGGATGAGCCAACCAACCACCTCGATATCGAAACCATCGACTGGCTGGAAACGTTCCTGAAGAACTTCACCGGCAGCATCATCTTTATTTCCCATGACCGTTCGTTTATCCGCAACATGGCGACGCGCATTGTCGATCTGGACCGTGGCAAGCTGGTCTCCTGGCCAGGCAACTACGATCTCTATCTGGAAGGCAAAGAGGAAGCGTTGCGCGTTGAAGAGATGCAGAACGCCGAATTCGACCGCAAACTGGCGCAGGAAGAGGTGTGGATCCGTCAGGGCATCAAAGCTCGCCGTACCCGCAACGAAGGCCGTGTGCGTGCGCTCAAAGCGCTGCGTCGTGAACATTCAGAACGCCGCGAAGTGATGGGCAAAGCCAACATGCAGGTGGGCGAAGCGTCCCGTTCCGGCAAGATTGTCTTTGAGCTGGAAAATGTCGACTACGCGGTCGATGGCAAAGTGCTGGTGAAGGACTTCTCAACCCAGGTGCAGCGTGGCGACAAAATTGCGCTGATCGGACCGAACGGCTGCGGGAAAACTACCTTACTGCGCCTGATGCTGCAGCAGCTGAAAGCTGACCATGGCCGCGTGCATTCCGGTACCAAGCTGGAAGTAGCCTACTTTGACCAGCATCGCGCTGAACTGGATCCGGATCGCACCGTGATGGACAACCTGGCCGAAGGCAAGCAGGAAGTACTGGTCAACGGCAAACCGCGCCACGTGCTGGGCTATCTGCAGGACTTCCTGTTCCATCCAAAACGTGCCATGACGCCGGTGCGCGCCCTTTCGGGCGGTGAACGTAACCGTCTGCTGCTGGCACGCCTGTTCCTGCGTCCCAGCAACCTGATGATTCTGGATGAACCGACTAACGACCTCGACGTCGAAACGCTGGAACTACTGGAAGAGCTGATTGATGGCTATCAGGGCACCGTGTTACTGGTGAGCCACGATCGTCAGTTCGTCGATAATACCGTTACCGAGTGCTGGATTTTTGAAGGCAACGGTGAGATTGGCACCTTTGTTGGCGGTTATCACGATGCTCAGCAACAGCGCGCCGCTTACCGGCAGCACAAGGCGGCAGCACCAGCGAAAGCGACGGGCAACGCCTCTAAGCCTGCAGCCGAGAAGGGTGATGCGAAGCGTAGCGTGAATAAACTCAGCTACAATCTTGCGCGTGAGCTGGAACAGCTGCCGCAAAAACTGGAGCAGCTGGAAGCGCGTATCGGAGAACTGCAGGCGAAGATGAGTCATCCCGACTTCTTCAGTCAGGCACACGATCAGACGCAACCGGTGCTGGATAATCTGGCTCAGACTGAGCAGGAGCTGGAAACCGCTTTTGCGCGCTGGGAAGAGCTAGAGTCACTGAAAAACGGCGCGTAGGGCAGGGCTAACGGATGTGTTCAGCAGTGAAAAGTAACGCGTGGATGCTCTGTCCACAATGCGATTTAATGATTAAGCTGCCGGACATTCCCGTTGGCAGCCGTGCGTCATGCCCGCGCTGCCACACCTCCCTGACGGCCAACTGGCACGAACCGCGTAAACGGCCAACGGGCTATGCGCTGGCAGCGCTGTTTATGCTGCTGCTGGCGAATCTGTTTCCTTTTGTCTCAATGAAGGTGGCAGGGCTGACCAGCCAGATCACCCTGGCGCAGATACCTCAGGTGATGGTGACGGAAGATTACAGCAGTCTGGCGACGCTGTTCCTTCTCTTTGTGCAGGCGGTTCCGGCCTTCTGCATGATCACCATTATCCTGCTGGTCAATCGGGTCCCGTTGCCGACTGGACTCAAAACTGGTCTGGCACGTATTCTGTTTCAGCTGCGTAACTGGGGCATGGCAGAAATCTTTATGGCGGGCGTGCTGGTCAGTTTCGTCAAGCTGATGGCCTATGGCGAGATCGGCCTGGAGACCAGCTTCTGGCCGTGGGTTCTGTTCTGTCTGCTGCAGTTGCGGGCCTTTCAGTGCGTTGATCGACGCGGCTTGTGGGACAGTCTGTCACCCCGGCCTGCGCTGCCCCATCCGCCCGAAGTGGGCATCAGTGGTTTAGAGCAGGGTCTGCGCTCCTGTCCCTGCTGTACGGCCATTCTGCCGGAAGCAGAGCATAAGTGTCCCCGCTGCGGCGTCACGGCTGAGGCGCGGCGTAAGCATAGCCTGCAGTGGACGCTGGCGCTGTTGTTCACCTCAATACTGCTTTATATCCCGGCCAACCTGTTGCCGATTATGGTGACGGAAACCCTCGGCACTGCCTATCCTTCCAATATCATGGCGGGGGTGATTGTGCTGTGGGGTGATGGCTCCTATCCGGTGGCGCTGGTGATCTTTATCGCCAGTATCATGGTGCCTACGCTGAAAATGCTGGCGATTGGCTGGCTTTGCTGGGATGCCAGCGGACGCGGACAGCGTGACAGCCACAGGATGCACAAAATTTATGAAGTGGTCGAATTTGTTGGCCGCTGGTCAATGATCGACGTGTTTGTTATTGCCGTGCTCTCTGCGCTGGTGCGCATGGGGCAATTAATGAATGTTTATCCCGCGTGGGGGGCAGTATTGTTTGCAATGGTGGTGATTATCACCATGATTGCTGCCATGACCTTTGACCCGCGATTAACCTGGGATCGTGTACGCGAAAACAATATGAAGGAGTCGCGCCTTGACGGAAACTAATCACGGCCATGCAAAGGTGGAACAGATTAAGCGCTGGTCGCCGGTCTGGATTGTCCCCATCGTTACGCTGTTAATCGGCGGATGGATCCTCTTTTATCACTTCAGCCATCAGGGGCCGGAAGTCACCCTCATCACCGAAAACGCCGAAGGCATTGTTGCGGGTAAAACCACGATTAAAAGCCGTAGCGTGGATGTCGGTGTGGTAGAAAGCGCGGTGTTAAGCGACGATCTCCACCATGTGGAAATCAAAGCGCGCCTGAATTCAGGCATGGAAAAACTGCTGCACAGCGACAGCGTTTTCTGGGTGGTGAAACCGCAGGTGGGTCGCGAAGGGATCAGCGGTCTCGGTACTCTGTTATCCGGTGCCTATATCGAATTACAGCCGGGCACTAAAAGCCAGGCACCCGAGCAGTTTAAGCTGCTGGATGCGCCGCCGTTAGCGCCACCGGATGCCAAAGGGATTCGCATCGTGCTGGACAGCAAGAAAGCGGGTCAGCTCAATCCGGGGGATCCGGTCCTGTTCCGCGGCTATCGCGTCGGTACGGTCGAGACCAGTGTTTTCGATACCGAAAAACGCATGATGACCTATCAGCTGTTCGTCGCTGCGCCTTACGATCGCCTGATTACAACCAATGTGCGCTTCTGGAAGGACAGCGGCATCGCCGTGGATATGTCCGCTTCAGGAATGCGGGTGGAAATGGGATCGCTGACCACACTGTTCAGCGGCGGCGTCAGTTTTGACGTGCCGGATGGCTGGGAGCTGGGTCAGCCTGCGCAGAATAAGTCTGATTATCATCTGTTTGACGATCAGCGCAGCATTCAGGACTCGCTCTACACCAACCATATTGATTACCTGATGTTCTTCACCGACTCCATCCGTGGTCTGCAGGCGGGGGCGCCGGTTGAATTCCGTGGCATTCGCCTGGGTACCGTCTCAGAAGCGCCATTGATGAAAGCCGGTCTGGACCAGGCGCTGAACAATGATTACCGCGTGCCGGTGCTGATTCGCATCGAGCCGGATCGCTTTATCAGCCGACTGGGTGAGAACTTCGATCTGCAACAGCATCTGCAGGATGGTAAAAAACGTGGCCTGCGTGCGACGCTGAAAACCGGTAGCCTGTTGTCGGGTGCGCTCTATGTCGATCTCGACTTTTATGACAATGCACCGCCTTACAAAGGGCCGCAGAAAGTCTCTGGCTATGAAGTTATCCCAACGGTCAGCGGTGGCCTGAGCCAGATTCAGCAGAAGCTGATGGCGGCGCTGGATAAGATCAACAGTCTGCCACTGAACGGTATGGTCAATGAAGCGACAGGCACGCTGAAAGAGAGCCAGAAAACGATGCGTGATCTGCAGCGCACCATCGACAACATCAACAAAGTCACCGCCAGTCCGGCTATGAAAACCCTGCCGGAAGACCTGCAGCAGACATTGCGCGAGCTGAACCGCAGCATGAAAGGCCTGCAGCCAGGCTCACCAGCCTACAGCAAGCTGGTGGGGGATATGCAGCGCCTGGATAAGGTTCTGCGTGAACTCCAGCCGGTGTTAAGAACGCTTAACACCAAGAGCAATGCGCTGGTATTTGAGGCAAAACCGGGACAGGATCCCCAGCCGAAGAGGGCGAAACAGTGAATAAAGGATTGATACTTTGTGCCGCGCTGGTGTTGAGTGCGTGCAGTAGCAGCGTTGACAATACCTGGTATCAGCTGCCCTCCGGGGCGGCTTCCATGCAGGTCAGCAGCAGCCAGCTGAATGAAGCGCAACCGATGTTATGGGTGCAGCAGGTGACGGTGCCGGACTATCTGGCAGGCAACGGACTGGTTTATCAGACCAGCGATGTCAAATACGTTATCGCCGCGAATAATCTCTGGGCCAGCCCGCTCGATCAGCAGTTGCAGCAGACATTGATCACTAACCTGAGCAAGGCGCTGCCAGGCCGGCTGGTCGCAGGTTCACCTTTAGGCGCGCAGCACGATACGCTGAATGTGACCGTGACAGGCTTTCAGGGACGCTATGATGGCAAAGCAGTCGTCAGTGGCGAATGGACGCTGGAACATCAGGGCCGGCTGACCAAACAGGCGTTTAACCTGGTACTGCCGCAGACCGAAGATGGCTACGATGCGATGGTCAGAACGCTGGCGGCGGGCTGGCAACAGACAGCACAGAAGATTGCCAATAGCGTGGTTGCGTTAAATTAAGATTGATGTGAATAAATAAGCTAAGCCCCTGACCGATTGTCGTGCTTTTTCGACAGAGGTCAGGGGCTTTTTTATTAGCTTAATCAGAAAGATAGTGTTGTTGCATGCATCACATAACGTCATTATTTTTACCGATTAAGGTCACATTTATGACACTGGCATGAAGATTGGGCATTGATCTTTGGGTGCGCAGGAGGTAGAACATAAGAGTGGTTGAACATTAATTCACCACTTTTCTTTCCACCAGATTCCACAGACCTTACATGAGGGACACGGAGTATGAAGAGACAGAAACGAGACCGCCTCGAACGCGCCCATTCACGTGGTTATCAGGCAGGTATTACTGGACGCTCAAAAGAGATGTGTCCGTATCAGTTGATTGACGCTAAGTCTCACTGGTTGGGAGGTTGGCGACAAGCCATGGAGGACAGGTCGGTAGCTGCATAACCGGATGTCACTGAAAAGGGAATATAACCTCCGCCATGCGCGGAGGTTTTTGTTTCGGGGGGAAACGCTTAGAAAGCGGCGGTATCTTTAAACAGGCCGACTTTAAGATCGCTGGCGGTATAGATCAGATTACCGTCAACCAGCACTTCACCATCTGCCACGCCCATAACCAGTTTGCGGTTAATAACGCGTTTGAAGTGAATGCGGTAAGTCACTTTCTTCGCATCTGGCAGGACCTGACCGGTGAATTTCACTTCACCCACGCCCAGCGCACGACCTTTACCTTCGCCGCCCAGCCAGCCCAGATAGAAACCAACCAGCTGCCACATGGCATCAAGGCCCAGACAACCCGGCATCACCGGATCGCCAATAAAGTGACAGCCGAAGAACCAGAGATCAGGATTGATATCCAGCTCCGCTTCAACAAAGCCTTTGTCATATTTGCCGCCGTCTTCGGTCATTTTGACCACGCGGTCCATCATCAGCATGTTGCCGGATGGAAGCGGCGGACCATTTTCGCCAAACAGTTCACCACGACCTGACAGAATCAGATCTTCTTTGGTATAGGATTCGCGTTTATCTACCATGTTTTCAATAAGCCTTGTTTTAGTGAATCACGAATATTAGCGAACAGTTGTACGCTGAGCAAATCGGATTAACGGTGGTTGAACCAGTTAAGCCAGCGCAGCGCCCAGGGACGTTGCGGACCGTCCGGCTGGTTGAACAGGCTAATGCGTTCCTGGATGGTATTCAGCAGGCAATCGCCCAGGCCATCCTCGGTACTCCAGATTTTACCGGTCAGCAGCGGTAGCGCTTCATCGGCACGGTCAATTGCCCAGATATGGAAATGACCCTGTTCAACCGCACTGACAACCGCCTGGCTGAGGCTGAGATGACGGACATTGCTGGCGGGAATAATCACACCCTGCTGACCTGTCAGTTCTCGCTGATGGCAGATATCAAAGAAGCCTTCGATTTTCTCGTTCAGTCCGCCCACCGGTTGTACGTTGCCAAACTGATCAACCGAGCCGGTCACCGCAATTTGCTGATTGATGGGCTGATTAGCCAGCGCGCTGATTAAGGCACAGAGTTCAGCCAGTGAAGCACTGTCACCATCCACCTCGGAGTAAGATTGCTCAAAGACCATTGAGGCCGAGAAGGGCAGTTGCTGATCGAGTTCCAGTTCGGCAATCAGGTAAGCCTGCATAATCATCATGCCTTTGGCATGAATATTACCGCCCAGCTCCGCTTTACGCTCGATATCCATGAATTCACCATCGCCGGGATGTACCACGCAGGTAATACGCGAGGGATCGCCCCAGGCACGGGGATGGCCAGGATATTCAACGACCGACAGGCCATTAATCTGACCAACCACTTCGCCTTCGGTTTCAATCAGAATCTGTCGCAGCAGGATCTCGTCACGCATCCGCTCATTGAGATAATTCTCGCGCCACAAACGCGCTTCCAGCGCATCACGCAGCGCTTCAGCGTTCAGTTCATCGCCCATCAGGGCCGATTCGCGCATCTGGCGTTGTAGCCAGCGGGGGCAGAGTGGCAGCGTCTCCTGATCGCCGCTGTAGCGGACGCCTTCTTTAATCAGTTCTGGCCAGAAGTCCGCTTCCGGCTGGGGCAGACCCGCCTGTTGCGCCAGTTCGATGTTCCAGCGACACCAGGCAAGCATGTCATCTTCATCCAGAATCTGAATATTCTCTTCAAATTCAGTATAGATGGCCATTTCGTGAGCTTCGGGATCCAGCTCCTGAAATTCTGCCAGCGCTTCCCGATCGCCACACAGGACCAGTTTCAGATTGAGCGGCAAGGGAGGAATCGAGACTGGCAGCGGCCGGCGCTCATCCTGAGATGTCCACTCAACATAGCCCTGCTCAATACACTTTTTCAGGCGCAACCAGAGAATCGGCTGCGTCATCAGGCTACGCAGGGAAAGCAGCAGCGTGCCGCCATTAGCACGATGGATCAGGCCCGGTTCCAGCTGGATGCGATCTTTATACTGGCGCACGCAGCCAAACAACTGCTCCATCTCAATCCATTCAGCAAAGTGAATACCACCCTGACTGGTGAACGGGCGTTGAGGATCGGAGGGGGGCTGGAGCGTGACGTTGTCGGCCATGATATGGTAATCACCGCCGAATAGAGTGGTACTGTCAGCCATAACCCGCTCTGCGGCCTGGGCAATGAATGTCAGATAATCGCGATTCTCCTGGCTACGAACCAGCAGTAACGGGAACCCCTGCGTCTGATGGTGTAAGTGCGCCAGTGCATTCAGCAACCGGGGCTGTACCGTTGCCAGAGCATCAGTTTCTTCATCAGCAATTCGGGAGAAAACGGATTGGTATTGCGCGCTATCTGGCTGTAAGGTCTGCCACGTAAGTTGAGTGCTGGTCAAAATAATCGCATTTGTCTGTTTTAAGAAAAGCGAGATTATACAGGATTCACCCTTGTTAAGCACTGCAGACTTCCTGTTGAAGATGTGATGGTGACAGCATGTTTTTCGTTGCTGCATCCGGGAAAAAAGCTGTTATTCTTAGTTCGTTACGTGATCACGATGAGATTCCGATGAAATACCAGCAACTCGAAAATCTTGAATGTGGATGGAAGTGGAAATACCTGGTGAAAAAACATCGGGAAGGTGAACTGATCACGCGTCACCTTGAGTTAAGCGCGGCGCAGGCAGCAGTGGATAAGCTGCTGGCAATGGAAAATAATCCGGTTACAGTGAATGAATGGATCGCAGAACATATTCACGCTGATCTGGATAACCGACTGAAGCAGACCATCCGTGCCCGACGAAAACGCCATTTCAACGCTGAACATCAGCATACGCGAAAAAAATCGATAGACCTGGAGTATCTGGTCTGGCAGCGACTGGCAGGTCTGGCACAGCGGCGCGGCTGCACGCTCTCTGAAACGATTGTTCAGCTGATAGAAGATGCAGAACGTAAAGAGAAATATGCCACTCAGATGTCGAGCCTGAAGCAGGATTTGCAGGCGATTCTGGGTAACTCCGGTTCAGAGAGCGAATAATCGGGCAGGGCAATCAGAGCCTTCATCTCTCAGTCCGGTTTTATTACCGGCATAAAAAAACCCCGCCTTAGCGGGGTTTTTTATTACGTATAAACTTAAGCCTGTGGCTGAGTTACAACGTCTTTGATACCTTTAACGTCGATTTCTACACGACGGTCCGGCGCCAGGCAGTCGATCAGGGCATTACGGCCTTTCACGCTGTCACAGGTGTTGCCGGTAACTGGGTTAGATTCACCCATGCCACGTGCAGAGATCTTGTTAGAAGGAATACCTTTAGATACCAGGTAATCTACGACTGACTGAGCACGTTTCTCAGACAGTTTCTGGTTGTACTGCTCTGAACCGATGCGATCGGTGAAGCCCAGTACGACAACGGAACCATCTTTAGGATCCATTGAGCTCAGCTGGCTGTACAGCTGATCCAGAGCCTGCTGGCCTTCTGGCTTCAGGGTAGATTTGTTGAAGGTGAACAGAACGTCAGACTTCAGAGTGAAACGCTTGGTTTCAACAACTGGAGCTGGTGCTGGAGCCGGAGCTGGCGCCGGAGCAGCGACGTCATCCTGACCGAAGCGGTATGAAACGCCTACGCTCAGCATGCCGTTGTCTGGACGAGTACCAACGGTCTGTGCATCACCGATGTTGTTAACCCACTGGTAATCCAGACGGGTAGCCCAGTTTTTGGTCAGCGCATATTCAACACCAACAGCAGCCAGCGGAGATACGCCAGTGTCGTGGTCGCTGATGCGGCCAGTAGTTGGGTTAGTCTGCGTTGAGTCTGCACGCCATACCATGCCGCCCAGACGAGTATACACGTCCAGATCGTCATAGATTGGGTAGCTCAGTTTAGCAGCCAGCTGAACGCCCTGTGCTTTGAATGCGCCGTTAGTCACGTTGCCTTTGTTAGGCATGCGACCCAGCCAGTCATAGCCCAGCTCGAAGCCCAGGTATGGATTTGCCTGGTAACCAACGAATGCACCTGCACCCAGCTGGCTTTCATGAGTTGGACCGTCATTGTTTTCGTAACCGTTACCGTAGTAACCAGTGTCGTGATACTGAGACCAGCCCAGTTTAGCACCGGTGTACCAGGTGTCATCTTTCGGAGCGGCCTGCGCTACGGTAGCGAAGCCAGCCAGTGCCACTGCAATTGCGATAGCTGTCTTTTTCATTTTGCGCCTCGTTATCATCCAAATAGGCAATGAGCAAAAAGGTTGCTCTTGGTTTAAATCCTTCGCCGGGTCAAAACGCTCGCTTATGACTCTACCGCAAAAAACGGAGGTTATTGAGCACCCTGGCGAGCTAAAGTCTACAACGAGATTGGAAACTTACAAGTATGATGTGAGGCGCTTATGTAAAAAAACAGCGATTTATACACAATTTCTAACAATTAGGCTGGTCTTATTGCCGCGGCAAAAAGCCCTAAAAACTTGCTAAACCATTGTCAACGCTCGAACTAACAGAATCAGTGGTTTAGCTGCGACAGATAAGAAAAATAGCTTGGGAAACTTCTGATTTTTACTTAATGAAACAAATCCGACTGAATTTTTATCGCAGTTTGCGGTCTGAGAGGCGCTTCAGATGTCCCGCTTGCACGCAAAATCAATCCTAACGCTTCACCCTCTGCCGCCGCATTTTCAAGTTGACGTCGTTCATCTTCGTCAAGATCGTAAGGAATCCATGCCAGAACGACACTGTAATTTCCTGTACGCAATGCTTTAACCATCGCTTCAACCGCATTCAGACGTTCAGAATCGGCGATATGCATACTTTTATCCAGTGGTAATCCTGATTCCTGCAGCCAGGTGCGATTCAGTTTATATGCCGGTGTTAACCACAACTGCCAGCGTGATTGCTGACTCAGCTGCTGCAATAAAGGCAACAGCAACATCTGCATCATACCGGGCTGTTCGCTGTAGCGTAACTCAGTAATTCCACCGCCCTGAGAGGCCGGAACGGAAGAGGACGCATAATGATGAGCATAGCGTGAATTATTAGGATGTTGTGTTCGCATAAGTTAATCACCAGCAGTGGACTGTATGAATATACAGTACTGTCATCCTGGATTAAGATCAACCCAAATTTCTGAAAACGCCTCGCAAAATCGCGACAAGATTAGTTGAAACGCTATTTATTCATTGAACCCGTTGACGCTTTTTTTTATCTTCTAATTACCTGATACCCAAGGTAATTTACGATATATTTCTTACATGGAGGTGGTGCAATGAAAAAGGTGAATCCGGTTGTAGAGCGCTCCAGAGCGCGCCTGGCCCCATTAGGAACAATAGAGTCGCGCACCCAGTTCGGAGGCTATGCCCTGGCTGTAGAAAGTGTGGTTTTTGCCTTAATTAATAAAGACGAACTCTATCTGCGTGCCAGTGAACCTCTGCAGGAATACCTTACAGATCGTCCGCTGCAACCCCTGATTTTTCGCAAGCGGGGCAAGCTGGTGAGTCTCAATTACTTTCGGGTCGATGAGGCGTTGTGGCGCGACCCTGACCATCTGCTGGCGCTCTCTGCTGCCTCTTTAGAAACGGCGCAGCTGGAGTTGCAGGACCGACAATCCTCACCGCGGTTAAAAGATCTGCCAAATCTCAGCGTACGTATGGAGATGATGCTGTACGAGGCGGGCGTCATGAGCGTCAATCATCTCTACCAGATGGGGGCTAAACAGTGCTGGCTGAAGCTTAAAGCGATCAACCAGCACGTTGGGTTCCAGACATTACTTGCGCTGCAGGGGGCCATCACGGGCCACCATGCCGCTGCGCTGCCGCAGGCGACACGGGCGGAGCTGAATGCGTGGTTCCAGCGCACGCTTTTATCAAACCCCAATCTCAGAAACGGCGAAGGCTAATCAGTGATTAGCGTGCGGCGCAGGCGAGCCACATCGGGCATTAATGCCACCAGCAGACCGAGTTGCTGGAGCACCAGCGGCGCACGCGTATCCGCATCTGCGGCCAGCTGGCTGATTCGCTGAGCCAGTTGATGGCGCATCGTTTCTACGTGCTCATCGCTGACAACTTCCGTCTGCAGCACATCCTCCACATAGCAAACCGTATCATCCAGCAATGTCAGCAGTTCGGGTGCGGTAATTTTATCGCGGTGAGCGCCCAGCGCAGAAATGTAACTCAGAAACGAATGGTTGGAGCAAAGCAGCTGAAAAGCCGAATCGCGCAGCTTCTGGCTGGTGCGACTTTCACTGCTCATGTTTGAGACCACTGACGCCAGTTCAGCATCCGCGTTATGCGCATCACGCCGTGCAATGCGATAGGCGAGACGGTTATCTTTGCCCTGATGATATTGCTCCATGATCGCGTCCAGATAGCGGCAATTCGCTTTCAGCGTTCGTTCTGCCACGGCAGGTAACTGACGAAAGCGCCAGTCAGGCCAGATAAACGCGACAGCCAGCCAGGCCAGCCCACAGCCCAGTAGGGTATCCACTACCCGCGGCAGGGCAACCTCAAACCCTTCGCCCAGCAGGTTAAAGCAGAGCAGCACCAGCAGAGTGATAAACAGCGTGGCCTGTGCATACTGCACCTGCCTGAAAGCGAAGAACAGGACGCCGGTAATCACTATCAGGATTAACTGACCTTCAATCGAAGGCACCAGCCATAAAACGGGCAGACCAATCGCAATCCCCGCCAGCGTTCCGCCGATGCGCAAGGCCAGTCGTCGCTGCGTTGCATTGTAGTTAGGCTGGCAGACAAAAAGGCTGGTTAGCAAAATCCAGTATCCCCGCTCCAGTCCGGTTACCTGAATAAAACCATATCCAATACAGAGCACCACAGACATGCGAACCGCATGCCGGAACAGCGCCGATGCGGGAGAGAGGTGGCGGCTGAAGCGCAGCCGGATATCACTCCAGCCACTCAATCCTTCGCGTGACAGCAGATTGTCACTGTGCTGAGGATCTTCACCGGCCAGCGTCTGTTCTGACTCGATCGAAGCAAGCTGTGCGTCGATGGCGCGCAGGTTGCGCAGCAGCCAGAAAAGAGCACGGGTATGCGTAGCGTCGGGATCATGCTGCTCCAGACGTTCTATCGCTTTCTGTAATCGTTCAAATGCACGCTCAAAACGGCTGTCATGCACCCACCTTTGACGCATCAGAATGCAATGTGCCAGCTGGCGACAGGCCTGAGCCTGCATATTCAGCAGGCGCTGAAAGCGAAACAGAATTTCGTTGTAGCGCCAGTCGCCGCGCAGCAGATGATATTGCAGATGGGAAGAGCTGGCCCGTTCATGAATATCCTGCGCCACAAAGTAGTAATGCAGACTACGGCGGGTGCCGCGCGACCCGCGATCGCCGCGCAGACGACTCTGCAGTGTGGTCTTGGTCAGATTAAGTTGCGCCACTAACTGGCTGTTGACCATCGCCGCATCGATAAACGCGGCATCATCCTGATCGCCCGCGTCGGGATCGAAAAGATTCGCTTTGGCATCAAGGTAACGCGCCAGTTGTGAAAAACTTCCGGCCAGTTGCTCCTGCACCGGCCGGACCGGAAACATCAGATGGCCCAGTAATGTCAGCAGGTTGTACCACAACGCGCCGACCAGCAGCAGCATCGGCTGCATATACCACTGGCTGAACAGTCCGATGCCGAGCATGGTATAGACCGCAATCAGCAGAGCACCAAAGGCGATAGTCGCGTAGCGCTGGCCAAGGGCGCCCAGCAGAATAAAGCCCCAGGTCGAGATTGCCAGCCCGATAATAAAGGCGAACGGATAAGGAAACAGTAACTCGACTGAAACCGAGGCGATGCAGAAGCAGAGCAGGGTAATCAGCAGATTCTTCAGGCGACCGGCCAGGCGATCATCGAGATCGGCCAGCGCAGCCGCGACCACTCCCAGGGTCAGAGGGATCGTCCACTCAATCTGATGCAGCCACCAGGGAATGGCGGCGCAGCCACTCAGTGCAAACAGTATCCGCAGCAGATAGCGCCACGTACTGTTAAACAGATATTTGCGCCAGCCTGGCACGGCATCCGACATCATATTAGTAGCGGCGGACATTGGCTTCGCGCGCGGCACGCGCCTCTTCCACCGACACCACCCGACGGCCAACCGGCCAGAGCGCGATAGCGGCGATCTTAAAGTTCGCAATCCCTACCGGAATACCGATGATACTGATGCACTGCACAATCCCCACGGAGATGTGCGAAAGGCAGAGCCACCAGCCGAAGAAAATCAGCCAGAAGATATTCAGAAAGGTGCCGCCGGTATTCAGAATATGACTCTTACTTTCCGGACGCAGCACATCAACATGCACCGCCTCGTTGCCAAACGGCAGCAGCGAGAGTTTGGTGATTTCCCAGCAGGAGCGGGTCAGCGGCAGAGTAAAAATCAGCACGATGCTGATTAACGTGGCAAACAGCCAGCTCAGGGTGGTGAAAAAACCGCCCAGAACAAAATTAAGAATATTTAAAACGGTGCGCATGATCTTCTTTTCCTTTTGCATTCCGCAAGATGTGACGCCAAGTTTAGCCTGTTTTAAGGCTGGAGCGCTAAGGGTCTGACAGGTAAACTCCCCCTAATCCTATTCTCTGACGTTGGTGTCGGCGTGGAACTGAAAGCAACCTCGATGGGCAAACGGCTTGCCCAGCATCCTTATAATCGTGTCCGTTTGATGGCGGCAGGCGTCGAAGTCAGCGGCGATAAGCATGAGTATCTGATCCCCTTTAACCAGTTACTGGATATCGCCTGCAAGCGCGGGCTGGTGTGGGGCGAGCTGGAGTTTTTGCTGGCCGATGAAAAAGTGGTCCGCCTGCATGGCACGGAATGGCAGGAAACGCAGCGCTTTCACCACTATCTGCTGCAGGCCTGGCAGAGCTGGAGTCTGGAGATGAGTGCAGTGTGCCGCGAGGTGCTGCAGGCGCTACGCGACGAAATCGAGGCGTTTGGCGCGCAGGATCGCTGGCTGAACCGCCACGAGTTGCAGGCGCTGAAAACCAACATCCTCAAACAGTTCGATGCGTTGCCGATGCCGCTCTCCCGCTTAAAAGATTTTGCTGACTGCCGGGACAACTGGCAATTCTGTCAGCGCTGGCTGGAGCAGGGCGAAACGGCGTTGCGGCAGCGAAACCGTGACTGGACGGCCGCCATGCTCACCCGCTATCAGGATTTCTTTGCCAGCGTCGAGAGCACGCCACTCAATCAGTCGCAATGTGAGGCGGTGGTTAATGGCGAGAATTCTCTGCTGGTGCTGGCAGGCGCGGGCAGCGGTAAAACCTCGGTGCTGGTGGCTCGTGCAGGCTGGTTAATGCAGCGCAAGCTGGCCAGCGCCGATCAAATCCTGTTACTGGCATTTGGCCGCCAGGCGGCTGAAGAGATGAACGCACGTATCCAGTCGCGGCTCTCCGCCGCTGACATCCAGGCGCGGACTTTCCATTCTCTGGCACTGCATATTATTCGTGAAGGCAGTAATAAGCAGCCGGTTATCAGCAAACTTGAGAGTGATGCCGATGCGCGTCGCACGCTGCTGATCCAGCAGTGGCGGCAGCAGTGCCATGAGAAGAAGGCGCAGGCAAACGGCTGGCGTCAGTGGCTGCGTGATGAACTGGAGTGGGAGTTACCCGAGGGGCCATTCTGGGAGGACGACCGGCTGGCAAACCGGCTGGCGTCACGGCTGGAGCGCTGGCTCGGTCTGATGCGCATGCATGGCGGTGCGCAGGCAGCGATGATCGCCGACGTGCCCGAAGAGATCCGCGATCTCTTCAGTAAGCGCATCAAACTGATGGCACCGTTGCTGAAAGCGTGGAAGAGCGCATTAAAAGAGGAGGGCGCGGTCGATTTCTCAGGTCTGATTCACCAGGCGATTGCCATTCTGGAAAAAGGACGGTTTATCAGTCCGTGGAAACACATTCTGGTGGATGAATTCCAGGATATCTCGCCTCAGCGTGCCGCGTTACTGAGCGCATTGCGCCAGCAGAATAAGCGTACCGCACTGTTTGCTGTTGGCGATGACTGGCAGGCCATCTACCGCTTTAGTGGGGCGGAGATGACGCTGACGACGGCATTCCATCACTATTTTGGTGAAGGAGACCGCTGCGTACTGGACACAACCTACCGTTTCAACGACCGCATTGGCGACATTGCCAACCGGTTTATACAACAGAACCCGCAGCAGCTGGCAAAACCGCTGAACAGCGTCACCAAAGGCAATAAAAAGTCGATTTCGCTGCTGGCGCAGGATCAGCTGGAAGCCTTGCTGAACAAACTCAGCGGTTACGCGAAGCCTGATGAGCGAATTCTGCTGCTGGCGCGTTATCACTATCTGCGGCCGGATTTACTGGATAAAGCCAGAACCCGCTGGCCAAAGCTCAATCTGGAATTTATGACGATTCATGCCAGCAAAGGTCAGCAGGCGGATTACGTTATTCTGCTGGGATTACAGCAGGGTAAAGAGGGCTTCCCGGCAGAGGCGCGCGAATCGATCATTGAACAGGGCTTATTACCGCAGCCAGAAGCGTTCCCTGATGCAGAAGAGCGACGTCTGGCCTATGTGGCACTGACGCGCGCGCGTCAGCAGGTTTTTCTGATGTTCGATAAGGCAGCGCCGTCACCGTTTGTCGATCACTTCCGCGAGCTGGGTGTGCCGGTGCTGCGTAAAGCCTGAGTTACTTCAGACGATCGGCCAGATAGCGCTGATAGTCGGGGATCATAATCTCTACACTTTGCGCAAACAGTGGCGACTGAATGATAAAGTCAGCCGTGGAACGGTTAGTGGCTACCGGGATATTCCATACGGTAGCCAGACGCAGCAGTGCTTTGACATCCGGATCGTGCGGCACTGCGTTGAGTGGATCCCAGAAAAAAATCAGTGCATCGATCTTCCCTTCCGAAATCAGCGCACCCACCTGCTGATCGCCGCCCATCGGGCCGCTCAGCATGGCTGTCACATTCAGACCCGTATCGCGATTGATCAGATTCCCGGTAGTGCCGGTGGCATAGAGGATGTGCGATTCCAGCGCGGGCTGGTTTTGTTTCACCCAGTCAAGCAGGGCGGCTTTGCAGTGGTCGTGGGCGACCAGCGCGATATGTTTTGTGGTGCCGAGGGTACGAACAGTCTGTTCCATAAAGGCGTCCTGGTAAGGCTCATGCGCAAGAAGAGAGAGCATGAGTGTACCTCTGGCCTTTCGACTCTATCAACTCGTACGTAGCATTTTAACCAGCGTCAGAAGCTGCTGACGCGTGGCTTCATCGAAGCGGTGAAACCAGCGGTGCAGCGAGGGCAGTTCGGCCTGAGTAGTCCAGTCCAGATCGGCGGTAAGCCGGACGGAAGAGGGCGTAGCAGAAGGGGTATTTGCAAACCGGGGCACAGAGGCAATCTGGCGGGTGCGATTATAATTCAGCATCGCTTTTTCCATATCTGCGGATGTGGTGACCGGCAGGTGGTCGCGCACGCTGGTAATCTCCGTGCCTTTTTCATCCACCAGCTGAAAGTTCAGGCTGCGGTCAAAATGATAACGCTCGCGTTTTGTCTCCAGCGCAGGCAACCGAATGGTAATGGTTTTGGCAACCGCGGTGAACGTGACGATCATCGGCACCGACTGATAAGCGATGACGTTCTCATTCTGACCTTTGCGCTGCTGCTCTACCCGAAACAGAAACTGATGCTGACCGCGGTCCAGCTCCAGGCTGTCTGCGCCTTTGAGGAGGGAGCCTGAAATTTTTCGACCATCCAGCACCAGCAAATCGATCTGAGGATCGAGCTTTAATGTGATGGCAGAACAGGACGCCGAAACGAGGAGGGTAATTAACCCCGTTACAGCCAGCGACAGCTTCATTTCAACTCCGGTAACTGAAGACACAAAGGATGGTGTGTAGCAAATTCTTACATTATGGCAGTTAATTTACATTTAAACATATTTATTCGTGCGCGGGTTCAATTAATTTTGCTGAGGACTTACCCGCTAAAGGGCACGCCAATCTACACTCAACACTGGCCTGAAAGGAGATAAACATGAACGATCAGACAATTCGTGAGGTGCTGACGCGCACCCAACGTATCGCCTTAGTCGGAGCAAGCGATCGCCCCGAACGTCCCAGTTACGGTGTGATGAAATATCTGCTCGACCAGGGATATGAGGTGATCCCGGTCAGCCCGAAACTGGCAGGGAAAACGCTGCTGGGGCAGCAGGGGTATGCCAGCCTGGCGGATGTACCGGGCAAGATTGATATGGTGGATGTCTTTCGCAATTCTGAAGCCGCGTGGGGCGTGGCCCAGGAGGCTATTGCCGTTGGGGCAAAAACATTATGGCTGCAGCTGGGCGTGATTAATGAGCAGGCGGCGGTACTGGCACAGGATGCGGGCATGACGGTGATTATGGATCGCTGCCCGAAGATTGAAATTCCGCGTCTGGGAATAACGCGTCAGAAATGATGAGTGTGGCGGCAGAGCGTGCCGCCACAGATTAATGTCGCAGATGAGGTGCCTGTAATTGCTGACGCACCGATGCTGCCAGCTCATCCATTGAAGGCTGCTCTGGGTGTTCAATGCTGGTTTCGCCGGAAAGCTGAATCTCAGCAACGTAGGTATGTACCTGATCGCCTTCCTCATCTTCCATCACCACATGATACCAGGGCGCGGTGCGCATTTTCTCTTCCGCGCCAACATCTTCAATTTTAGGCTCATCTAACGAGTATTCAGGATCGACATCGACGATAACGCCCAGTACGCCGGACAAACGATGACGAACCTGCTGACCAATACCAAATTTACTGGCAATCATTGTGACCTCCGAAAAAAAAGCTCTCTTACCAATATGGGGGCAGGAGCCGTTTTTTCAAGTCACATGACGCGGCAGGCGAAACCTTTCAGGTAGAGACCTTCCGGATAGCTGGCGATCACCGGATGATCTGCGGCCTGGCGGAACTGCTCAATAAACTGCACTTCACGGCCCGCATCCAGCGCGGCATCGGCGATGATCTTCTGGAACAGATCGGTGGCCATCAGACCGGAGCAGGAGAAGGTCATTAATACGCCGCCCGGATTCAGTAACTGAATGGCGAGCATATTAATGTCTTTATAGCCGCGACAGGCGCCCATCAACTGGCTTTTGTTTTCAACGAACTTTGGCGGATCCATAATGATCAGATCAAATTTCTCGCCACTGTCACGATAACGGCGCAGCAGTTTGAAAACATCATCACGCTCAAATTGCGCGCGGGAGAGATCCAGCTCATTGAGTTCAACGTTCTGACGGGCAACGTCCAGCGCCTCCTGTGAGGTATCCACGCTGATCACTTCTTTACAGCCACCCATCAGCGCAGAAACCGCGAATCCGCCGGTGTAAGAGAAGCAGTTAAGGACGCGGGCATCCTGTGCGTAACGACGCGTGGCGAGACGGCTGTCACGCTGATCAAGGTAATAGCCGGTTTTGTGACCGCCCTGGATATCCACCAGCAGCTTCATGCCATGTTCGGTAATCGGCAGCAGCGGCGGCGGCAGTTCACCGGTAACGGTGCCCTGCGTCAGCGCCAGACCCTCTTTCTTACGAACGGCGACGTCAGAACGGTCATAGATGGCGCAGCCAGGGAAACAGTGCTGCAGGGCAGTGATGATCGCTGCACGCTGATATTCTGCGCCTGCCGAGAGCAGCTGCATTACTAAAAAGTTGCCAAAGCGGTCGATGGTAACGCCCGGTAAACCATCAGATTCACCGGCGATCAGGCGATAGCTGTCCAGACCATCGCGGGCCGCCAGCCATTCGCGCCACTGCTGCGCCTGTTCAAACCGGCGGACAAAGAAGGCGATATCGATGGATTCATCGGCCTGCCAGCTCCAGACGCGGGCGCGGATCTGCGACTCGGGTGAATAAGCGGCGCGAGCCAGCCATTTACCGTTGCTGTCACAAACGTCAATGGTTTCACCCAGTTGCGCTTTACCTTCCAGACGCGCAACGGCACCTGAAAAGACCCATGGATGGCGACGGAGCAGGGACTTTTCACGTCCCTTTGCGAGAATCAATCTGACTGTCATAGTTTGCTATGCTTACCTGAAAAAATGAGGCGCCATTGTCCGGTGGATAACGGGAAATTGCAACGAACAGCAGCAGGAGAGAATAATGTCAGCAGCCTGTTTTAAAGCATGGGTTCATGGCCGCGTCCAGGGCGTCGGGTTTCGTTACAGTACTCAGGCAGAAGCCAGGACGCTGGGCGTACTGGGCTATGCGCGAAATCTGGATGACGGCAGTGTCGAGGTGCTGGCCTGGGGTGAGGCGGAGCAGGTCGATGCGCTGATCGCCTGGCTTAAAGCGGGCGGGCCACGCAGCGCGCGCGTTGAAAAGGTGCTGGTGGAGCCGCACCAGCCCGAAGAGCCACCCCGCGATTTTACGACCGGTTAATTACAGACATTTCGCCGGTTTAGGCAGGCCGGCGATTTTCGTCGCCTGTTTAGCCGGCCCTTCAGGGAACAGGCGAAACAGATAGCGGCTATTGCCTTTCTCTTCGCCATATTTCTGCGCCATCGCCTTCACCAGCATTCGCACGGCGGGTGAGGTGTTATATTCCAGATAAAAGGCGCGCACAAAATGGACCACTTCCCAGTGTGCTTCAGTCAGGGTCAGGCCTTCCTGCTCAGCGATGTGGACAGCCAGTGCTTCACTCCAGTCGCCGGGATGCTTCAGATAGCCTTCGGCATCGACGGCGATTTCGTTACCGTTAAAATTCACGTGACATCCTCTTAGTAAATGACGGCGCAGTTTATCAAACCTGGCGGGCAGTAAAAGCAAAAACCCCGCCGAAGCGGGGTTTTACAGGCTACTGTCACTGCGGATTAGTTACTGCGGGCAAACCCCAGCAGGCTCAGCAGGCTGACAAAGATGTTATAGAGCGAAACATAGAGGCTGACCGTCGCCCGGATGTAGTTGGTTTCGCCACCGTGAATGATGTTGCTGGTTTCCCACAAAATCGCACCGGCTGAAAACAGAATGAACAGGGCGCTGATGGCCAGATGCAATGCAGGCAGCTGCAGGAAGATGTTGGCTACCACAGCAACCAGCAACACAACGAAACCTGCCATCATCATGCCGCCGAGGAAGGACATATCACGACGGGTGGTCAGCACGTAGGCCGAACAGCAGAAGAACACCAGCGCCGTGCCGCCCAGCGCCAGCGCTATCACGTCACCCATGCCTGCGGTTAAGAATGAGCTCAGGATAGGCCCCAGGCAATAACCCAGGAAGCCGGTAAAGGCAAAAGCGGCCAGGATGCCCATCGGGCTGTTAGCCAGACGGTAGGTTAAAAACATTAAGCCATAGAAGCCAACCAGCATCAGGATTAAACCCGGCGCAGGCAGGGCTAGCAGGGTGCTGGCGGTAGCCGTAACGGCCGAGAAGGCCAGGGTCAGTCCGAGAAGAAAATAGGTATTGCGCAGAACTCTGTGCGTAGACAGCAGTGAGGACTGCGATGAGGTGACAATTCTTTCCATGTTGCGCTCCTTTAAGCAGAACACCAAATATGTGCCGAGAATACGCAGGCCATTAAAGAGGGAAAAGGCGTTTTACCCTTCTTTACGCGCTAAACTGCTAATTGTTTGAGCAGAGTGGCGATTTTGACACCGAAAAATCACAATCTGGCTGTTTTTCAGGCGAATAGACAGATAGGTGCTTTACATCCCTAAACGGGGTGTTTATAGTGCGCGTCATTGCGGAGGGGTGGCCGAGCGGCTTAAGGCAGCGGTCTTGAAAACCGCCGATGGGAAACCATCCGAGAGTTCGAATCTCTCCTCCTCCGCCACTTTATCTGCCCTGGGCAATAAAGCGGCAAAAATAGATGTTTTGCCAATGCAGTACAGTTTCAAAACGGAGGGGTGGCCGAGCGGCTTAAGGCAGCGGTCTTGAAAACCGCCGATGGGAAACCATCCGAGAGTTCGAATCTCTCCTCCTCCGCCACATTTACAGGCCAGCACGCAGTGCTGGCCTGTTTCGTTTCTGCTCTCTCTGCTACTTCTTCCTGTCTGAAAAAAGCGTGCCACTCTCTGTGACGCGTGGCTGCGCATTCATCTCTCCGGTGCATCTCTGCTATAGTCCACTCACCGTTTTTGCAAACATCTGGCGCTTTTCTGAGGCGAGCTGAGTTACACTGTTGATTACATCGCTCTGAGGCGAGCTAATGGGTTGATAGCCAGAGTGTTTCTTTACTGAATGAATGGAATAGGCACAATGATCAAGAAACTGAGTCTTTGCGCATTGTCAGTGCTCGCTGCATTGCCGGTCGGAACGGTAGCATTTGCTGCTGAGGGTGATATGCAGCTGCAACAGGTGCTGATGTTAAGTCGTCACAATCTGCGTGCACCGCTGGCTGATAATGGCAGCGTGCTGGCGCAGTCGACCAAAAAGAGCTGGCCGCAGTGGGATGTTCCCGGCGGACAGCTGACCACGAAAGGTGGTGTGCTGGAAGTCTACATGGGTAACTACACCCGTCAGTGGCTGGCACAGCAGGGCCTGGTAAAGAACGGCAGCTGTCCTGACAGCAATAACGTCTTTGTTTACGCCAACAGCCTGCAGCGCACTGTGGCCACCGCCCAGTTCTTTGTTAATGGCGCCTTCCCGGGCTGTGACGTCGCGGTCTCTCATCAGGATGAAATGGGTTCCATGGATCCTATCTTCAATCCGGTTATCACAGATGGCAGTGAAGCATTCAATAAGAAAGCGCTGGCTGAGATGGCCGCTGCAAATGAAAAACTGTCGCTGAAGCCTGCCTTCCAGCGCCTGGAAAAGATTGTCGACTACAAAGCATCGCCTGCCTGCAACAATAAAAAGCAGTGCGACCTCAGCAGTGGTCAGAACACCTTCAGCGCTGAAAATGGTAAAGAACCGAATGTCAGTGGCCCGCTGAAAACGGGGAATTCCCTGATGGATGCGTTCACGCTGCAATATTACGAAGGTTTCCCGCTGGATCAGGTTGCATGGGGCCAGATCAAAACGCCTGAGCAGTGGAAAGAGCTGTCAGCGATTAAAAATGGTTACCAGGATGCGCTGTTTACCAGCCCGGACATTTCCCGTGAAGTGGCGGCACCGCTGGTGGACTACATCCGCAGTCAGTTAGTGGACCAGGACAAAGCCAACGCGCCAAAAATTACGCTGATGGTAGGCCATGACTCAAACATCGCCTCGCTGCTGAGCGCGTTGCAGGTCAAGCCTTATGAACTGCCTGATACGTTCGAAAAAACGCCGATTGGCGGTCAGGTTGTTTTCGAACGCTGGCATGATGCGAAAAATGATAAAGACCTGCTCAAAGTTGAGTATGTCTATCAGAGCGCCGATCAGCTGCGCAACGCAGACGTGCTGAGCCTGAAGAACCCACCGAAGCGCGTTACGCTGCAGCTGGCGGGTTGTGAGACCGATGCAAACGGCTATTGCAGCTGGGATCAGTTCTCTCAGGTGCTGAATGCTGCGCTGCAGGGCACGCCAATGCAGCCAGCGGCGGCACCACAACCGGCAGCCCAGTCTGACGACGACAGTGCGAAAGCCGCAGCGACCAATGACGCTGCTGCTGATAAGGCTGAAGCGGATAAAGCGACCGCAGCCAAAGAGAAGGCTGACGCCGATAAAGCTGCCGCTGAGAAGTCTGAAGCGGATAAAGCCGCCGCTGAAAAAGCAAAAGCGGACAAGGCAGCAGCCGATAAAGCCGCAGCCGAGAAGGCAAAAGCGGACAAGGCAGCAGCGGATAAAGCCGCCGCTGAGAAGGCAAAAGCGGACAAGGCAGCAGCGGATAAAGCCGCCGCTGAGAAAGCGAAAGCGGACAACGCGGCAGCGAAATCAGCCAGTGCCGATAAAGGTGCGGCTGACCAGGCTAACGCCTCGAACATGCCTGCAACAGCGCACAAAGACGAATCAAAGTCAGCGGCTGTGGCAACACAGTAATCGCGCTATCCGGCTGATAATAAAAAACCCCGTCGAGACGGGGTTTTTTTATGGCTGCAAGGCGATTAACCCGCCACGACCACCAGTTTCTGGTTAGCAAACTCTTTGATGCCCAGATCAGACAGCTCACGGCCATAACCTGAACGTTTCACGCCACCAAAGGGCAGCTCCGCTGAGGTGTCGCTCTGGGAGTTGATAAACACCATGCCGGTTTCAATGGCAGAGGCCAGTTTACGACCGCGTGCAATATCGCGTGTCCAGACCGAGCCGCCCAGACCATAGTGAGAGTCGTTCGCCAGCGCCACAGCCGCCTGATCGTCACCTATGACATAAATCTGCGCGACCGGACCGAAGAACTCCTGATAATAGGCGGGATTATCCGGGGTAATGCCAGTGAGAATGGTTGGCTGATAGTAGCAACCTGCACCTTCAACGGCTTTGCCGCCCGTAACCAGTTTTGCGCCATTGGCGACGGCTTCGTCTACCTGTTTCACCAGGCGGTCACGCGCGTCAGCGGAGGAGAGCGGGCCAAGCGTGGTCTTTTCATCCAGCGGATCGCCCAGCGTAGCGGAACTCAGTGCAGCGCTGAACTGGCTGATAAAGCGATCGGCAATCTTCTCATGCAGAATAAAACGTTTTGCGGCGGTACAGACCTGTCCGCAGTTGCTGAGGCGAGCCTGCACGCCCTGACGTACCGCTTCATCAAGATCGGCATCATCCAGCACCACAAACACGTCATTGCCACCCAGCTCCAGCGTCGATTTCTTAAGATGCTTACCGGCCTGCTCAGCCACGGCGCTGCCCGCGCGCTCGGAACCAGTCAGGGCGACACCCTGTACGCGATCGTCAGCAATCAGATCGGCGACCTGATCGGTGGAGATGAACAGGTTAGTCCAGGCCCCTTCAGGCGCACCCGCTTCACGAACCAGCTTCTCAAAGACATCGGCACAGTGCGGCACGATATTGGCATGTTTTGCCAGCACCGGGTTACCCAGCGCAAGGTTAGGTGCCAGTACGCGCATCAGCTGATAGTAAGGGAAGTTCCACGGCTCGACGGCGACTAAAACGCCAATCGGGTGATACTCAACCCAGGCTTCGCCCAGATCGCTGGGATAGGACTGCGGCTGCAGAATACGTTCCGCATTCTCTGCGTAGTAGCGGGCAATCTGCGAGCAGATTTTCACTTCTCCGCGGCTCTGACCAATCAGTTTACCCATCTCTTTACTGGCGATGGTGGCCAGTTCTTCCGCGCGGCTATCAATCAGGTCAGCCAGTTTTTTCAGTACCTGCAGACGCGGCTGAATATCACCTTTGCTCCATGAAGAATGGAAAAGGCGATCGGCCACTTCGAGGGCATGGCTGACGGCGGCTTCATCGTGTGACGGCCAGCTTTTCAGCAACTGGTTGTTTGCGGGATTAATGCTTTGATAGGAAGACATAGCGTACTCCTTGGTGAGCTAAAAATTGAGGGCGGGAAAGTCCCGCCCCTGAATCAGACGTTCTTACGTTCTACGGGCTTGTCATCCCAGGTCAGGAGATCTTTATCGGTTTTTTCAAAGGCGCGAATCAGCACGTCATCACTGCCTTGCTGACGCCAGATCTCTTCTGCCAGTTTTTCATCGTAGTTAGCCACTTCGAAAATGGCCTCGGCAATTTCAGGGGAGGTATGACGCAGACTTGCCCATTCGCCAACGTGATGTGCTTTCGATTGTTCAGTAGACATACTTTTCTCCTTTGATTAAATCAGTCCTGCAGTTTGACGGTCAGTCCGGCAACATGTTCGCCCTGAAAACGCGCGATATTCAGTTCCGCTTCGGTAGGCTGACGCGAACCATCGCCGCCCGCCAGGGTGGTGGCTCCATAAGGCGTTCCACCGCGAACCTGTGAAATATCGAACAACTCTTTGGTTCCGTAGCCGATTGGCACAATCACCATGCCGTGATGCGCCAGGGTGGTCCAGACAGACGTGATGGTCTGTTCCTGACCGCCGCCGGTGCCGGTTGAGGTAAAGACGCTGGCAACCTTGCCAAACAGCGCGCCTGACGCCCAGAGTCCGCCGGTGCGATCCCAGAATGTCCGCATCTGTCCGGCCATGTTGCCGAAGCGGGTCGGGGTACCGACGATAATCGCGTCATAGTGCGGCAGCACCTCAGGCGTGGCTTCTGCTGCCTGCTGATCGGTTTTGCCGCCCACCTGGGCAAAGCGATCGGCCTCCATCGTTTCTGGTACCCGCAGGATATCCACTTCCGCGCCGGGAACCCGACGAGCGCCTTCTGCAACCGCGTTCGCCATTGTTTCAATATGTCCGTACATCGAGTAGTAGAGCACCAGAATCTTAGCCATTGATCTCTCCAGATGGTTTTGACGTCCAGAAAAAGTATAGAAGAGCTTTCGTTTTACGCAGGCGATGCCGAAGCCGGAACGGAGGAGTCGGGCAATAAATCAGCAGCTAATCGGTTGTAAGTCGGCAGAGTGTTCGTTGTTTAGCCAAATTTCTGGTGATTACTCTGTTGCTAAATGTGACTGGCGGACGAGTGAAAGGATAATCTGGCTATTATTTAAACATGGGCTGAGCTCGCGTTTCGGGCCGTCAGCCCTCTGTTTTTAATTCTTAATTATCGCACTACGCGACAGGAGCAAATCATGACAACACATCGTGGGGGTTCTGGAAATTTTGCTGAAAACCGTGAACGTGCCGCAGAAGCGGGACGTAAAGGGGGAAAAAACAGCGGCGGTAATTTTAAAAACGATCCGCAGCGCGCCGCGCGTGCCGGGGAGAAAGGGGGACGCAGCAGTCCTAAAAAACCGGACGCATAACCCCACACTGCCGCCGGTTGAGACCGGCGGTTAACGTCGTTGCTTTTCCCCCTCGCTCTCCCCACAATATTGTCCGGACACATCATCAGGTGAATTATGTCGGACACACTCCGCGGTTTAACCCTGCGCCTGACGCGGCAGGAGCTGGTATTACTTTTCATCACCATGATCTGGGGCGGCACCTTTCTGGTGGTGCATCGTGCGATGCAGCACTCCGGCCCGTTTTTCTTTGTCGGCCTGCGTTTTGCCACCGCCGCGCTGCTGCTGGCGCTCTTTTTCCGCCGCTATCTGGCAGGCATGACCTGGCTGGAGGTGAAAGCGGGTGCGCTGATTGGCCTGTCGATCGCCGGGGGCTATGGTCTTCAGACGTGGGGAATGCAGACCATCTCCAGCAGTCAGTCCGCCTTTCTCACCGCGCTCTATGTCCCTGTCGTGCCGTTGCTGCAATGGCTGTTTCTGCGCCGTCCGCCGGGATTGATGTCGTGGCTGGGGATTGTACTGGCGTTTACCGGCCTGCTGCTGGTGGCCGGGCCGCAAGATGGTCGCATCACTCTGAATGCAGGTGAAATAGCGACGCTGATCAGTACCCTGGCGATCGCCGCCGAGATCATCTTAATCAGCCGCTATGCCGGTAAGGTCGATGTGCGCCGTGTGACCCTGATCCAGCTGGCGGTGGCGTCGCTGTGCGCCTTTGGTCTGATGATCCCCAATGGGGAAACGGTGCCTGCCATCTCAACGCCGCTGCTGCTCAGCGCGCTGGGGCTGGGTGCGGCCAGCGCCCTGATTCAGGTCACCATGAACTGGGCGCAACGCAGCGTTTCGCCGACCCGCGCTACGGTGATTTATGCCGGGGAACCAGTCTGGGCCGGCGTCGTGGGGCGTATTGCGGGTGAGCGCCTGCCTGCGCTGGCGTTGCTGGGCGGCGCGCTGATCGTCTGCGGGGTGATCGTCAGTGAGCTGCGGCTGAAACGAAAAAAAGCGGTGCAGCCTGCTGCCACACCGCTGGAGTAGGTCGTTAACCCTGCTGTCGCGCCAGGGGCTTGTCCTGCTTTGCCGCACTGCGTCGGCGCAGAATCGCATTGAGGATAATCGCGCCAAAGGTGGCGGTACCGATACCCCCCAGCGTGAAAGAACCGATTTTCAGCGCGAAATCACCGGCACCGAGCACCAGTGTGGTCGCCACCATGATCAGGTTACTGTTCTGGCCTAAATCAACATGGTTCTGTACCCAGATGCGGGCACCCGCTACCGCAATCAGCCCGAACACCACAATGGATGCGCCGCCAATCACCGGGGCCGGAATAGTGTGGATCAGCGCACCAAACTTCGGCGAGAAACCGGCGAGGATGGCGATGACCGCCGCGGCGACAAATGCCAGCGTAGAATAGACTTTGGTCACCGCCATCACCCCGATATTTTCGGCATAGGTGGTGACGCCACTGCCGCCGATCGAGCCGGAGAGCATGGTGGCCAGGCCATCGCCAACAAAAGCGCGTCCCATGTAAGGATCGAGATTGCGTCCGGTCATACCCGCCACCGCTTTCAGATGCCCGAGGTTTTCAGCCACCAGAATGATCGCCACCGGGGCGATAAGCACCATCGCCTGCAGATCAAAGGTGGGTGCAGTGGTGTGCGGCAGACCAAACCAGGCAGCCTGTGACAGCAGCGTAAAATCGACCGGCTTACCCAGCCCCAGACCGTTGGTCAGCAGCGCATAGATCGCCCAGGCCAGAATCAGGCCGACCAGAATCAGCAGTCGCTGAATCATCCCGTGGGTAAATACCGCTACCAGACCAATGCAGAGTACGGTCATCACCGCAACCCAGCTGTCGAACGACGAGGCGGAGACGCTGTGAACCGCAATCGGGGCCAGATTCAGCCCGATAGCCATCACCACTGCACCGGTCACGACCGGCGGCATCAGATTTTCAATCCAGCGCGTGCCGGACTTCATCACCACCAGACCAATCAGCGTGTAGAGCAGGCCGCAGGCGATCACGCCGCCCAGCGCCACGCTGAGATTGGGATTCAGCCCCTGACCACTGAAGCCGGTTACCGCAATGACCACGCCGACAAAGGCAGCGCTCGACCCGAGATAACTGGGCACCCGACCGCCGGTGATAAAGAAGAACAGCAGCGTGCCTATACCCGAGACCAGAATGGCCAGATTGGGATCCAGCCCCATCAGCAGGGGCATCAGCACCGTTGCGCCAAACATCGCTACCGCATGCTGTAAACCCAGCACCAGCGTCTGCCCCAGAGGCAGGGTCTCATCCGGGGCGATAATACCGTTTTCTGTTAATGCCGACTTCTTTTGCCATTGCGGAAACCAGGATCGTGCCATCGTCTACTCCAGAGCGTTATGAATGCCGGTGGGATTCAGGGAAGCGTTAACAGGCATCCTGCCGCAACAGGGGATGGTATCCCCGGTCAAACCACGCCAGACCGTGGGTGTCATCATTGCGCACTAACCCCACGACTGCGCAGAACAGCGTGTCATGCGTACCGACGCTGACAATCTGAGTGATGCGGCAGTCAAAGGACGCGACGGCGCCGCTCAGCACCGGCGAGCCGGTCACGGCCGTTGACCACTCAGCGGCAATAAAACGATCAGCCATTGGCGTTTTGCCGCCGAACAGATTGGAGAGCGTTTCATGGCCCGCCGCCAGCGTATTGACGCAGAGCTGCATGTTTTCGCGGAACACCGGGTAAACCGAGGCAGAGCGGTTAAGGCAGACCAGCAGCGTCGGCGGCGAATCCGTGACGCTGCACACCGCCGAGGCCGTAAAGCCTGCGCGTCCGGCCGGGCCTTCAGTGGTGATGATGTTGACCGCAGCACCCAGCCGCGACATCGCATTACGAAACTCAGTTTTCTCAACGGCAGGGGTAAGGGTATCCAGGCTCATCGTGTTCTCCGCGAAAAGGTTATCCGACGACGCGCTGCAGCGGCTGCACGTCATCAGTCTGATCCAGCCACTGCAGCAGCAGGGCATTAAAGTTTTCGGGGGCGGTGACGCTCATGGCGTGGCCGCCCCAGGCCATCATCTGTTCAGTCGCATTGGGCAGGGCCGCGGCCAGCTCAGTTGAGCAGCTCCACGGCACCAGCAGATCGTCCTGGCTGGCGATCACCAGCACCGGTTGTGGAATGGCAGCAGCCCGCGCGCTGAAGTCGGCGCTCATCAGGGCGTGCAGCCGCCGCATCAGATTTTCCATCCCCTGAAAATGTGCGACGTGATGGCTATCTTCCTGATCCAGCCGTGTCTGATGCTGTGCCATCCACTCCGCAGGATAGAGAAACAGCGGCTGAGCGCGGACAAATGCCTCGACGCCGACGTTGAGCAGCAGGTCCTGACGCACCTGAAAGCAGCGACGGGTATGGGGATGCAGCGTCAGCCAGCCATTGATCACCGCGATCCGTTCGATCCGATCCGGATAATCCAGCGCCAGCTGCATCCCCATCAGACCGCCCAGCGCGTGCCCGATCAGGCTGAAGCGCAGGATGCCGTGCTGCGCCAGCGCGGCGGCCAGTTCCGCCGCCATCATCGCCATGCTGTAGCCTTCCGGCAGGCTGTCAGCGCTGCGACCGGTGCCGCGCTGGTCATAGGTCACCACGCGATAGCGTGCCGTTAGCGCGGCCAGCTGCGGCTGCCAGAAACCCGCCACGCCGCCCAGACCGGATGAGAGCACCAGTGTCGGTGCATCGGGATTTTGCAGACCCAGAATATCCAGCTGCATCAGACCTCCGCTTTGCCGATGTGCGCCACGCTGGCGATCTCAATCAGCGCATCAGGCTTGACCAGACCGCACTGAATACAGAAGCGCGCCGGTTTTTCGCCGGGAAAGTACTCGGCATAAACCTGATTCACCGCGGCGTAGTTCGACCAGTCGGTGATAAAAATCGAATTAAACGTCACATCGGTCATGCTGCCACCGGCGGTCTCGATCACCTTTTTAATGGTTTCCAGCACGTGGCGGGTCTGCGCTGCGGCATCACCCACATGCACCACGTTGTTGTCAGCATCAAACGGCAGCGTACCCGAGACATAGACCACGCCATCCGCCAGCGTGCCGGGAACGAACGGGGCGATGGGGGTGGTGGTGCCTGGCGGAACAATAATACTTTTCGGCATAGCGTCGTCCTTATCGTGGATTAGCGGGCATTCAGGCTTTCGCAGAAGGTATCGACATCCGATACCCAGCCAAAAAAGGTTTCGATATTGAACAGGGCAGCCTGCTGAGCAAAGGGCGGGCCGGCCTGATAAGTGGCGTCTTCCAGCACCACGCCGAAGTACTCCAGAAAGAAGCCGTCGCGCAGCGTCGATTCAACGCAGACGTTGGTGGCGATGCCGGTAAACATCAGATGACGGATCCCGCGGCTGCGCAGCATGCTGTCGAGCGGGGTGTTATAGAAGCCGCTGTAACGCGATTTCGGCAGCACGATGTCACCGGGCTGTGGCACCAGTTCATCGACCAGCGCGTAATCCCAGCCGCCTTTCGACAGCAGCGACCCCTGCAGTTCAGGCCGTTTACGCATGGTTTTCAGGGCATTCGATTTGTGGAAATTGGGGGAACCGGCGTCGCCCGCTTCTACATAGTCACTGTCCCAGCCGTTCTGGAACCAGATGATCTGAACGCCTGCCGCACGGGCCGCCGTCACCGCCTGATGGATTTTCGCAATCACCGGCTTGGTGGCGGAAACATCGAAGCCCGCCAGATCGAGATAGCCGCCTTCAGTGGCGTAGGCGTTCTGCATATCCACGACAATCAGCGCGGTCTGGCCAGGCGGAAAGGCGATCGGCTCTGGCCGCGCCGGCAGTTCAACCTGGGGAACATCCGGCGTGTGAGCACAATAAACGGTAGCCATCATGCCACCTCCTGCTGTGCGTCGAGCAGGGCGCTGCGACAGGCCATCAGCGGCTGAATGTGCTGCCCGAAGTTCTCGATACCCTGCAGGAAGTCATCAAACGTCAGCAGCACGCCGTGGGTGCCTTCGACCTGCGCAACCTCATCCAGCATCCGCGCCACGCTGGCATACGACCCCACCAGGGTGCCCATATTGATATTGACTGCCGAGGTCGGATCCGCCATCTGGCGCACATTGGTGTCGCTGCCCGATTTGGTGTCCTGCTGACTCTGAGTGGTGAGCCAGGAGAGCGCCTCTTCATCCGCACCGGCTTTGTAGTGTTCCCACTTCGCCCGCGCTTCTTCGTCCGTTTCAGCAGCGATGATCATAAACAGCACATAGGAGCCGACATCGCGGCCCGCTTTTTCAGCGGCCTGCTTCATGCGAATCGAGGTAGAGCTGAACGCGGCAGGCGTGTTAACACCTTTACCAAAGCAGAAGTTGTAATCGGCGTGCTGAGCAGAGAAGGCCATACCGGCATCGCTCTGTCCGGCGCAGATCACCTTCATCGGGCGCTGCGGCTGCGGACTCACCCGGCAGTCGTTCATGGTGAAGAACTCACCTTTAAAGTCCGATTTTCCGGTGCCCCACAGGTCGCGCAGCACGGTAACGTATTCGGTCAGATAAGCGTAGCGGCTGCTGAAGTACTCATCGCCAGGCCACATTCCCATCTGTTCATATTCCGGTTTCTGCCAGCCGGTCACCAGGTTGACGCCAAAGCGACCGCCTGAAATGGAATCGATGGTGGAGGCCATGCGCGCCACAATCGCCGGAGGCAGCGTCAGGGTGGCGGCGGTGGCGTAGATCTCAATGCGTGATGTCACGGCGGCCAGGCCTGCCATCAGGGTGAACGACTCGAGATTATGATCCCAGAACTCGGTTTTTCCGCCGAAGCCGCGCAGTTTGATCATCGAGAGCGCAAAATCGAAATGGTAATGCTCTGCTTTCAGCACGATCGCTTTGTTCAGTTCAAAAGTCGGCATGTACTGCGGCGCATTGGACGAAATCAGCCAGCCATTGTTACCAATAGGAATAAAGACGCCTATCTTCATGTGAAACCTCGTTGCGATGGGGGAAAGGTGTTTCACGCGCTGCACTGCATCCTGCATCGTCCGTGTGGGCCGCGCTCAGTCACAATTCTGCAAACTGTGTGCCACTTTTTTTATTGTTTTAAATAACAGTAAGTTAAAATTAACCCGAAAGAGGTAAGTGGAGTAACTGGTCCATTTCAGACCGTCTGGTCAAAATTCGCTGCACGTTTTCCATGCAGGCTGAGCAAAAAAGGTGCAGGGCACGGATTGGGCAGCGATGAATCCCTTTGCTATGATGCGCTGACACCAGAAGGATGAGGTAAACGTGTGAATACCGATGAAAAAAAGCCAACGCGACGTTCGCGTGCGGTCGCAGCGAAGCGGGCCGCCATACTGGAAGCGGCATTAACCTTCTTCTCACAGTTTGGCATTCACGGCACCAGCCTCGATAAGGTGGCCGAGCTGGCCGATGTCTCTAAAACCAATCTGCTCTACTATTTTCCCTCTAAAGAAGTGCTCTATGTGGCGGTGCTTAAGCAGATTCTGGATGTCTGGCTGGCACCGTTGCGCGCGCTGGCGCACGATCAGGATCCATTGGTCGCGATTCGTCGCTACATCCGGCTGAAGCTGGAAGTGTCGCGCGATCATCCTCAGGCTTCCCGGCTCTTCTGTCTGGAGATGTTGCAGGGTGCTCCGCTTCTGAAAGGGGAGCTGGCAGGCGATCTTAAGCAGCTGGTGGATGACAAAGCGGCAATTATTGAGCGCTGGATTGATGAAGGACGACTAGCGGGCGTACAGCCGCAGCATCTGATCTTTATGCTGTGGGCCACCACGCAGCATTACGCCGATTTTGCCACTCAGGTTGAGGCCGTTACCGGCCAGACGCTCAGCGATCCGGCGTTTTTCGATCAGGCTGTTGATAACGTGCAGCGCATGATCATCGAAGGGATTCGCGTACGCTAATTCAGGATACATCCACGGTTCAGGTACGGAGTTAATCAATGGATTCTGTTTCGCAACTGGTGCTGGGTGCCTCAGTCAGTGTCGCAGTGATGGGACGTCGGGTGCCGGTCTGGCAGGCCGCGCTGGTGGGCGGCGTCTGCAGCACCTTACCCGATCTTGATGTCTTTCTTGATCATGGCGATGCGATACGCAACATGACCCTGCATCGCACGGAAACGCATGCGCTGCTCTGGCTCACGCTGCTCTCGCCACTGATTGCATGGCTGGTGGCAGGTCTGTTTCGTCAGCGGGTGAAGTGGGCAGCATGGTGGCCTGCCATCTGGCTGGCGCTGATTACCCATCCGCTGCTCGATTTGATGACGGTGTATGGCACCCAGCTTGGCCTGCCGATCACCGATTATCCTTATGCCATCGGCAGTATCTACATCGTCGATCCACTCTATACGCTGCCGCTGCTGGCAGGCCTGGGCGTCGCGCTCTGGCGGCGCAGTGATAAAGGGCTGCGCGGAAACCGGCTCGGGCTGATGCTGAGTACCCTTTATCTGGTCTGGAGTGTGGTGATTCAGGGCGTCGCAGGCTGGCAGATCAGAGCGTCGCTGGCGGAGCAGGGTATTCCGGACAATAAAGTGCTGGTGACGCCCACGGCCTTTAATACGCTGGTATGGCGCAGCGTGATTATGACGCCGGATCGCTATGGCGAAGTTTACTGGTCGCTGTTGTCGCCCTCACGGCCACTGCAGGTGGCGTGGTATCCGCGTCATCCTGAACTGTTCGACGCCTTTCGGGGCAGCTGGTATGCAGAACGTGTCGCCTGGTTCAGCCACGGCTTCTACGCGCTGCGTGAGCAGGACGGTCAGACGACGATTGCCGACCTGCGCATGGGCGAAGGCGATAAGTATACCTTCACCTTTGGTCTGGGCACGCCTCAGCAGCCCGATCCCCGGCCGCAGCGCTTACCTAATGAACGCCCCTCTTTATCCGCCATTTTCTCTGCGCTGGGCGATCGCCTGTAAAAAAAAGCCCGGTCATCTGACCGGGCTTTGTTCATGATATTACCGATTAGCGGCTACGACGATTACGCAGCATCCAGCCCACACCCAGCAAGGCAAACCAGAGTGGCGTAACCATCAGCGCCTGGCGCGTATCTTCCTGCAGCGTCAGCAGCACCAGCACAAATGCGAAAAATGCCATGCAGACCCAGCACATGAATTTGCCCAGCGGCATCTTAAATGCCGACTCCGCATGGCGCTGCGGATGCTTTTTACGGTAGGCCAGATAGCTGCACAGAATGATGGTCCAGACGAACATAAACAGAATGGCCGAGACGGTGGTCACCAGCGTGAAGACCTTCATCACATCCGGGATCAGGTAGATCAACGCCACACCAATCAGCAGGCACAGGCAGGAGAAAAACAGGCCGGTAGTCGGCACCGCACGGGCAGAGAGTCGGCCAAAGGCGCGGCTGGCCACACCCTGCTGCGACAGGCCATAGAGCATACGGCTGGTGGAGAAGATGCCGCTGTTGGCTGAGGAGGCGGCAGAAGTCAGCACCACAAAGTTAACGATACTTGCAGCAGCAGGCAGACCAATCAGAACGAACATCTCAACAAACGGACTGCGATCGGCCATTACCTGGGTCCAGGGCGTTACCGCCATAATCACCATCAGCGCCAGCACGTAAAACATAATGACCCGCAACGGAATCGCATTAATCGCGCGCGGTAACACTTTATGCGGATTGTGGGTTTCAGCCGCTGCCGTGCCCACCAGTTCAATGCCGACAAAGGCAAACACCGCAATCTGGAAGCCGGCAAAGAAGCCGCTGAGGCCTTTCGGGAACATGCCGCCGTGATCCCAGATGTTGCTGAGTGACGCTGTGCCGCCGCCCGGTGAAGGGTAGTGAATCGATACCAGCACAATCCCGGTTACGATCAGCGCCACAATGGCGACAATTTTAATGATCGCGAACCAGAACTCCATCTCGCCAAACAGCTTGACGGTGGCAATGTTGAGCGCCAGAAAAACCACCACGCAGAGCAGGGCGCTCATCCAGATCGAGAAGCCCGGAAACCAGAGCTGGAAATAGGCGCTGATTGCCACCACGTCGGCAATGCCGGTTACCACCCAACAGAACCAGTAGGTCCAGCCGGTAAAGTAGCCGGCCCACGGGCCAAGCAGATCAGCGGCAAAATCGCTAAAGGATTTGTACTCAAGGTTGGAGAGCAGCAGCTCCCCCATGGCGCGCATCACAAAGAACAGCATAAAACCGATGATCATATAGACGAAAATGATCGAGGGGCCAGCCAGGCTGATGGTTTTACCGGAACCCATAAACAGGCCGGTACCGATAGCGCCACCAATGGCGATCAGCTGGATGTGACGATTGTGCAGATTGCGCTGGAGTTTATCGGGCGTTTCGTGGGTGCTTGCGGTTTCTTTAGATTGATCAACCATAGAATTGTCTTTCCTGTCGTGATGTTGTGTTCAGCTCTGCTGGCTGTTAGTCAAGGCGTCTGCCTGAGGGCAAGTCGGCATAAGATAGAGGAAGAGAGCCGGAATCGGGTAACGCTTTTTTACCAATTGTGATGCCTGCCGTCCCGGAAGCAGCAATAAAGCGCGATTTTGTTCAAACCTTCGTCAGCCTGGGTAATTATTCATCACGTTATGTCAGTCAGGCGGCGTGAAGGGCGATGCGCTTCTACACTTTTTGTTTGCTAATCATCATGCTGCGAGAGGGACTATGCGCACGCTTATCCTGTTTTTGCTGTTGCTTGCGCTGGGATGGGTCAGCTTACCCTGGCTTAAGCAGCATCTGCCGCCGCAGTTTAATCCCTTTACGCCACTCTCTGTTACCGATCCGCCGGGCTGGATGACGCAGATTAAGATGAAAAGGCTGGCCAGCGATCCTGACGCATGTCTGGCGGTGATGCGCCGCGCTCAACAGGCGGGCTGGGTCAGCTTCAGCGAGCGTCCGGACGTCACGGGTCACTGTCCGCTCAGTCATCCGCTGCGGGTTCAGAAATTTGGCCCGGTCAGCCTCAGCAGCAGCTTTCTGGCCAGTTGCCCTATGGCCGTCGCCAGCACCATGTATGCTCTGCGCAGTCGTGAACAGATCGCCAGAGAGTTGCACAGTCCACTGGTACGAATTACCCATGTCGGCAGTTACGCCTGCCGTAATATTTATCATCGTGCCCAGGGGCGGCTCAGTGAACATGCCACCGCCGATGCCTGGGATGTGACAGGCTTCCAGTTGGCTGATGGCCAGCGGCTTGAGGTCAGTCGTCACTGGCAACAGCCGGAAGAAAAAGCGGCAATGCTTCATACGCTGTGGCGTGGCGGCTGTGAGGTATTCGGCAATGCGCTGGGGCCGGACTATAACGCCGCTCACGCCTCACATTTTCATCTGGGTATGCGTGGTGCAGGCTACTGCCGATAAATCATCAGACAGGATTAATACCGTGTTTGATTAAGAAATGTTCTTATGGTGCCAGTAAAACCCATCCAGTTATCATTGCTGAACCTGATCCCTTACTGAAATAGTCTGACAACAGGTCAGGATGCTCCTAAAAAAACCGATTTCAGGGCCATTTGTAAGAATAAAACGATGCCTGCGGGATAAAACTCTTGCGCAAATTCTCAGCGTCATTTGCTCAGCGCCTGCTGGCGGCATGATGAAATTATTTCATGATTGCGCTGGCAGAAATAAGGGAAAGGTATCGCATAAATAAAAAAGTGCGTGATTAAGAAAAGAACGGATTTTACCTGCAAATTTATTTTCAGATGATTTAGTTGCGTGACTATCGGTAAAGTGATTTAACTGATTAAAATAGAGTCAGTGCTGAGCATTACGCCGTAAATAGTGATCTCCGCCACGTATTGCGGTCAGACAGCAGATTAAGTAAAGGTGACTATTACGGACGTGCTGTCCTGGGTCAGGTACCCGCAGTCAGATAAGTGGATAAACCACAGCAGGATATGAATCGACTGGCACAGAGCACGGTCGGGCAGGGGAGAGCAGAAAGGGTTATTAAACAGCACATCGTTACGCTTACAGGCCTGCCACTGAAAACCGGGACAGGTCTGTCACCGGCAAGCGCGTGGCGCGGGCAGCGAGCCGGTTAGCTGCCTCAGCAGACGCCACAGGGGCTGCGGGGACGTCTGACGAAACCGGTCCTGATGCTGCAAAGAGAGAGCCGGGCTTATTTCCTGATAAAAAATATGTCAGAAATTTGTCACTGCCGCTTCGCTTATAACGGAGTAATTAACGCCTTGTTTACTCGTTATTTACCCAACAATCAGCATCGCGATTCAATATTTTCAGCAGACTTTTCAAGTCCGAGAAAAAATTGCACTGGAGGTCAGGGATTGAAATCCTATCAGAAAAATCTTATTCTTCTGGGGTGATTGAAATTGCTGTGATCGGCCTCACCTTGTAAAGGCAGGAACACTTTTTCACTCCGCTCCAACGGTGAAAGGTTAAATGCGCTGTAGATCGGGACGGGTTCGTCCTGAACGATAAATTAGTTTTCTTCTGCAAATTTATTTTATCCGATGAATCTGAATGAATATTACCGGAAGGGCGAGTGAAATTAACGCTGAGGCAATATGAGTACTGAAAATTATTTCGCCTGGCGAGCTGAGGCGAAAGAAAAATTTCAGGCATTAACGGTTTCTTCTGAATTGAAGTCGTTATTGCAACAATTTACTGAATCATTAGGCTTCGATTATTTTGCCTTTTTGATTCAGCACCCGGTGCCTTTTACCCGACCGCGTATTCATTTACATAGCACCTATCACAGATTATGGGTTAAACGCTATGAGAAGCAGAATTATTACGCTGTCGATCCGGTGCTCAGGTTGTGTCAGCGACCGGGCAGAGGCATGGCGTGGACGGAGGAACTGTTCGCTGACGCCGGCAATTTGTGGCGTGAGGCGAGAGAATATGGGCTGCAGAGCGGATTTTCTTGCTCTGCAATGGCACCAAATCGCGTCATTGGTATATTATCTATATCGTCGCAACAGCCCATTTCTGTCCAGCTCTGCCATGCTGAACTGGAGGTGAAACTACACCTTTTAGCGGAACTAAGTCTGGATACGCTGGAACGCTTTAGCGATGATGCAATGATGGTACTAAAAAAAGAGTTTAGTCAGCGCGAGCTGGAAATTTTGAAATGGACAGCCGAAGGAAAAACGGCGGTCGAAATTTCACTTATTTTATCCATCTCTGAACATACCGTTAACTTTCACCAAAAAAATATGCAAAAGCGTTTCAATGTTTCCAATAAAACGCAGATTGCCTGCTATGCAGCGGCAATCGGACTGATCTGAACTTAAAGGAACGGCTACATTTAGCTGTTCCTTTGCACAGGTCTGTTGTCTATTCTGCGCCGGGACTTTGCCAGGCTGGCGCAAAGAAATCATTGCAAACATGGGGATGTCAGAGGCGCATGATGAAAATAGTGCAAACGCAATTAAAGGATATGCCATCCTCTTTGCTTGCCGAACTCGGCAGCTACCGATACAGCGTCTTTGCGCGCGGCGAAGGGTGGTCAATTCCGCCACGTCTGAGCACGCCAGGACAGGAATATGATCGCTACGATCGTTCAGATGTCACCTGGCTGATCGCATGGAATGCGCGGGAGGGCATCAGCGGCTGTGCGCGTCTGATGCCCTGGTTCGAACCTGAACTGAGTGAAGGCATCGTACTGCCTTTCAGCCATGAGAAAGTGTGGGAAATGTCGCGCTTCTCGGCACGGCTGGATGTGGACGCTGAACTGCCACTGAATATTCTCTGGCACGCCGTGCAGCTGGCAGAATTGAACGGTATGGAATACATCATCAGTTCGGCAACGCCGATGCTGGAGAAGATGTTTGAAGAGCATCAGGTGGTGTATGAGCCGCTGACGCCGGGACTTATTCTGTCAGAAGATAATCTGTTTGCGATCCGTATTCCGGTGGTTCAGCCAGCGCTGGCTGAAAAGTATCGGGGAACGCGGCGCTTTAGTCCGGAAGAGGTGCTGCCTACGCTGGGCGTTTCGGTTAACTGGCAGGCGCACAGCTAATTAATTTGCCCCCGCGGCTGTGGGGGCAAGCAAGCTTACTGACGGTAGGCTGTTTTGATCTGCTTAATGGTATTGCTGAATACTTCCGCCTGAGGCTTGTCGCCCAGCGTCTGTACATAGCGTTCCATGTTGATAATCACTTTGCCGGCATCAGCCTGGCCCATACCTTTCAGGATCAGGGTGATCATCATCTTCAGACCCGCGATTTCATCCGCTAATTTCCGGGCTTCCTGCGAAGTTGCAAAATCTTCATCGCTCATGCGTTTCTCCTTGGTGAATGACAATGTGTCGGCAATCTGTCCGAACAGCAGTGCGTGAGTATATCACAGGGTCAGTAAGTTGCTGGAGCAGCCGGTTCGCTTCGCTATAAACAGCTGGTTTGTCCAGTACAACTAATCAATCGCTGAAAGTAATTACAGGTGTTGCCGGGCCAGATATCATAAGGGCCTGCAGCGATAAGGCACAGCAAAGTCTGGTGTTAATACCATGAAATAGTAAGAGTTTAAGGATTATTCAGTACGCCTGTCGGTTGTAAGAAATCTCTGTTATTGCTGGCTGCACGGGGCTGGAAATCGTTATGCGAAGCGTCGACTGTTTTGCTTTGTTGATGTGCTTTTGAGGTAAAAGCGGGTATGATTATCGCCTGTATTCGTTAATTGATTCCTCTTTTTTTAGCCTCTGGAGTTTCCCCGTTGATCAGTGTGCTTCTTGTTGATGACCATGAACTTGTCCGTGCCGGAATCCGTCGCATCCTGGAGGATGTCAAAGGTCTGGCCGTGGTCGGAGAGGTCAACTGTGGCGAGGATGCCGCTAAGTGGTGCCGTGCCAATCAGGTTGATGTGATCCTCATGGATATGAACATGCCGGGCATCGGTGGACTGGAGGCGACGCGCAAAATCGTGCGTTATAATCCCGATATCAAAATCATCATGCTGACCATTCACACGGAAAATCCGCTGCCTGCGAAAGTGATGCAGGCGGGGGCTGCAGGCTACCTCAGTAAAGGGGCTGCGCCGCAGGAGGTGATCAATGCGATTCGCTCGGTCAATGCCGGACAGCGCTACATCGCTTCAGATATCGCTCAGCAGATGGCGCTGAGCCAGATTGAGCCACAAAAAGCGGAATCCCCCTTCAGCTGTTTGTCGGAAAGGGAATTGCAGATTATGCTGATGATCACCCGTGGACAAAAGGTGACGGAAATTTCCGAGCAGTTAAATCTCAGTCCTAAAACCGTTAACAGTTACCGCTACCGGATGTTCAGCAAGCTGAATATCAGTGGCGATGTAGAGTTAACGCATCTGGCCATTCGACATGGCCTCTATAATGCGGAGCCGTTAATCAGTAGTGAATGACGTTTTTGATTCCAAAGCCTTTCTGAGTACGGTAACCAGCAAGCCCGGTGTTTACCGCATGTATGACGCCTCAGGCACCGTCATCTATGTGGGCAAAGCCAAAGACCTGAAGAAGCGTCTGACCAGCTACTTCCGCACTCAGGTCGGCAGTCGCAAAACCGAAGCGCTGGTTAGTAATATCCAGCACATCGATGTCACCGTAACCCACACCGAAACCGAAGCGCTGCTGCTTGAGCATAACTACATCAAGCTCTACCAGCCGCGCTACAACGTGCTGCTGCGCGACGATAAATCTTACCCCTACATCTTTCTTAGCAGCGATACTCATCCGCGACTGGCGATGCACCGTGGTGCAAAGCATGCCAAAGGCGAATACTTTGGCCCGTTCCCCAACGGCTATGCGGTGCGTGAAACGCTGGGACTGCTGCAAAAAGTTTTCCCTATCCGCCAGTGCGAAAACAGCGTCTACCGCAATCGCTCCCGGCCCTGTCTGCAATATCAGATTGGCCGCTGTCTGGGTCCCTGTGTCGCGGGACTGGTCAGTGAGGAGGAGTATGCACAGCAGACCGATTACGTGCGCCTGTTCCTGGCGGGTAAAGACGATCAGGTTCTTAACCAGCTGGTCAAACGGATGGAAGAGGCGAGCATGGGCCTGCGCTTTGAAGAGGCGGCACGCCTGCGCGATCAGATTCAGGCTGTGCGACGTATCACCGAAAAGCAGTTTGTCTCGAATCAGGGTGATGACCTTGATGTGATGGGTGTGGCTTATGAAGCGGGCATGGCCTGTCTCCACGTGCTGTTTATCCGTCAGGGCAAAGTGTTGGGCAGCCGCAGCTACTTCCCGAAAGTGCCCGTCGATACCGATCTGGCTGAGGTCGTTCAGACCTTTGTCGGGCAGTTCTACCTGCAGGGCAGTGAGGCACGTACGCTGCCTGGCGATATTCTGCTGGACTTCACCTTGCCAGAACGTGAACTGCTGGCTGAGTCGCTCAGTGAGCTGGCCGGACGTCGGGTGAGTATACAGAGCAAGCCGCGCGGGGATCGCGCCCGTTATCTCAAACTGGCGCGTACCAACGCCGCGACGGCGTTAACCACGCGGCTGTCACAGCACTCCACAATTCATCAGCGGCTGATGGCGCTGGCGGAGTTTCTTGAGCTGGACAAAATTAAACGCATGGAGTGTTTCGATATCAGTCATACCATGGGTGAGCAGACCATCGCCTCCTGCGTAGTGTTCGACCAGAATGGTCCGCTGCGTGCCGATTATCGTCGCTACAACATCAGCGGTATTACGCCGGGGGATGACTACGCCGCCATGAATCAGGTGCTACGTCGCCGCTATGGTAAAGCGATTGAAGAAGATAAGATTCCGGATGTGATTCTGATCGATGGCGGTAAGGGCCAGCTGTCTCAGGCGAAGCAGGTCTTCGCGGAACTGGATGTGCCCTGGGACAAAAGCCGGCCGATTTTACTCGGCGTAGCGAAAGGCAGCGATCGTAAAGCCGGACTGGAGACGCTGTTCTTTGAAGCGGAAGGTGAGGGCGTTTCGCTGCCACCCGATGCGCCAGCGCTGCATGTGATCCAGCATATTCGTGATGACGCTCACAATCATGCCATTTCAGGCCACCGTAAAAAACGGGCCAAAGTAAAGAACACCAGCGCACTGGAAAGCATCGAAGGGGTGGGGCCGAAACGGCGTCAGCAACTGCTTAAGTACATGGGGGGCCTGCAACCGCTGATGAACGCGTCAGTGGAGGAGATCGCCAATGTACCCGGTATCTCACATGCTCTGGCAGAAAAAATATACTACTCGTTGAAACACTAGCATTGAAACGGGGGGGGCAATGTAGGAACATAGGCTAAATTCTACCTATATCCAGACAGTTACCGGCATATGCAATTAAACATTCCGACGTGTCTCACCCTGTTTCGAGTCGTGCTCATCCCGTTCTTTGTGCTGGCTTTCTATCTGCCGTTCACCTGGGCGCCGCTGGCGACTGCACTGATTTTTGTTTTTGCTGCCATCACCGACTGGTTTGATGGCTTTCTGGCGCGCCGCTGGAAGCAGACAACACGCTTTGGTGCGTTTCTCGATCCGGTAGCGGATAAAGTGATGGTGGCCATTGCGCTGGTGCTGGTGGCGGAATATTTCCACGCCTGGTGGATTACGCTGCCCGCCGCCACCATGATTGCACGCGAGATCATTATCTCTGCGCTGCGTGAATGGATGGCGGAGATTGGTAAACGCAGCAGCGTGTCGGTTTCCTGGATTGGTAAAGTGAAAACCACTGCCCAGATGTTCTCACTGTTTGCCTTGCTGTGGCGTCCTGATGCCACCGTCGTGGCGATTGGTGTGGTGGCGTTATACATTGCTGCCGTGCTGACTTTCTGGTCTATGTTCCAGTATTTAAGCGCCGCGCGCGGCGATCTGCTCGAACCGTGATCGATACGATTTAAAAAGCAGCAAACGGACGCGCTGTGAGGATAATTTTATTGACTCATTGCGTCATCTAAGTAGAATGCATCGCATCGAACGGCAGCCAGGCTGCCAGAAGATAAATAAAATCAGCAGGTTCGACGAAATTGCTGAATTGCGGGAATAGCTCAGTTGGTAGAGCACGACCTTGCCAAGGTCGGGGTCGCGAGTTCGAGTCTCGTTTCCCGCTCCAGATTCGCAGGTCAGGTTAACCTGACGGCACATCAGTTTAAGGCGCGTTGGCAGAGTGGCTATGCAGCGGATTGCAAATCCGTGTACCTCGGTTCGACTCCGGGACGCGCCTCCAGTTACACCCTGCCCGGGTGGTGAAATCGGTAGACACAAGGGATTTAAAATCCCTCGGCTGTAAGGCTGTGCGGGTTCAAGTCCCGCCCCGGGCACCATATTTCTGCCGAAGAAAATCTAATAAAATAAAAGCAATATGCAGTAATGTCGTAACCGCCCAAGGGCGGTTTTTTTGTGCCTGCTCTCTGGCGGATACGGCGACTGCAACCTCCGTTTAGCGGTATAATCCGGCATCAGCCCCGGGAGCTGAATACCAGCTCATCATCAGTGTCACTCACCAGCACCAACCGTTGCGCCTCGCCGCTGGAAGAGACAAAGGTCACTTCATGGCCGATGCTGATATCATCAAAGGCGTCGGTCGGCTGTGACTGCTTCCGGATCTCCAGCACCATCCGCGAGGGATAGGGTTTATCATTGACCGTATCAATATGATAATTGGCGGTAAAATTCAGTTCGGGTTGATCAACCACGTAAAATTGTCCTGACGGCATAGTCTTGACCTCTGCAAAATGTTGGCCATAAGTCCCGGTCGGAACAGGCTGCCTGAAACTTAAGGTTAGCTGAATAATCAATGCCTACAGGCAGCAGCACCTCTTTTTTGATTTCATACGACGGTTGCAAAAATACCTGCCGCTTGCGCTTGCCTGGTCAGAGAGTCGTACTACGCTTCTTGTTCACATAGCGCGGCTTTTCCAGGCACGCCATTCGGGCATGGTATAAAGGTATTACTGCAACTCTTAACGGGTTGACGATGCGGGTTCAACTCCTGCTGCCCGGTCCCTCTCCTGCATCTACGTTAACGCCAGCCTGGCCCTTTTGGGTTTCTGCCGATCCATCCCAATTACATCCGATTTCACTCATTTTTGCGGCCTGTGTCGAACTCTGTAACCTGTTGAAACGTTGTGGTTTACCGTATTGTGGTGACTATTGTTTGCCGTCGCAGAGAATTAATGCCAATGATTACACCTTTTACACCTGACTTAACTGAACCGGCGGCCCCCCCGGTTATCGGTGTTGTCGCCAGCCAGTTGCTCAATCCGTATCAACAAAAAATGCTGGACGAAGTGATGCGCCAGCTTAACGCGCGCGGTGTTATCTCGGTGCTACTGAGTGCCGAAACCGACGTCACACTGACCACACTCATCCGGCAGGCTACACCACTCGGGCTGCGTGGTTTGCTGTTACTCCCCGGTAACCGAGTTACTGATGCCTGCAATTTGCCAGTGCTTCAGATTGACGCTGAGCCTGAGCTGCAGGCGGATGCACTGCGGGCGGGTGAAGTGACAGCGGAATTATTGCTTAAACAGGGGCATCAGCGGTTTGGCTTTATGCAGGCTCAGCCAGGCGAACTGGCGCAAAAACAGGGCTATCGCGCCTCTCTGATGGCGTCGGGCACGGCGTTGAACGCCGAACTGACTGTGGGTAGTGATGATCGCGACTGCGCTTATCAGGCGATGATGTCTTACCTGAAAAAGACACGTGCTGCTGAGCGTATCCAGGCACTCTTCTGTGAAAGCGATCTGATGGCCTTTGGTGCAATGCAGGCGATTCGGGATTTTGGTCAGGGTATCCATCTGGCAGTGGCAGGTTTTGGCGATAGTGAAGAAGCCCGCAGCTCAACCTGGCATCTCACCAGCTGGTCACCTGACATCCGGCAGATCGCTGGTCGCGCGCTGGATCGCTGGCTGGGACAGCAGGCAGGCAACAGCAGTGCTGAAGAGCAGGAGCAATTACAGCGGCGTCACTCTCACGCAGGCAAAGTGCTGCCGGGTGAGATGTCAGCCTGCGGCTGCGCCTTCCGGCATTAACCAGCCCGCAACGCAGGCTGGCAGAATAATGTCAGGCCTGCGGTTGTCCTGCCGGGCCGCTGCCGCCGGGTGCGCCTACCGGCTGCTGCCCGCCAGGTGGAGGCGGTGGCGGGGCATCTCTGCCCGGTGGCGGCGGTGCACAGGCCGTAAGCGTGGCGAGGATAGCCAGTGTGGATAAAAGATAAGCAGTACGTTTCATCGTAATTCCCCGATCAGGTAAGCGGAACGTTGAGTATAGAGAATCGCAACAAAATCGCCCGGACAGGGCTAAATCATCAACACGCATGGCAAATTGTCGACGATTATTTGAGACGCCTCGCAACTTGTGCATGCTGGCAATGCGTTTCAGGCTGGAGCGCGCTAAGGTAGCGCTTCATTTAAGAGGAGTCGTTATGAATGGCATGATGAAGTTCGTCCGCGGGTGGCTGGTGTTCTCTGTACTGTGGGGCGTATTCATGTGGTTTATGTCATGGCATCAGCAGGGCAAAGAGCCTGGTCTGGCGATTCTGACAAGTCTTTACGCCGGTTTAATCTACCAGGCGCTGATTACCATGGTTGGCCGCTACCGCGCGCGGCGGCAACAGGCTGAGTGAGTTCTGCTGCCGGAGAGGCAGCAGAACTGGGTTTTTAGCCGAAATTACCGGTCAGGCGCTGATGGAAGTCCGTGCTGCGTGGGTCCAGCCCCTCAATGGTCACCTCTGCACCATAACGCTGATAGCGATACTCAATGCCATCCAGCGCCGCGACGCTGGACGCATCCCAGATTTGCGCGTGCGTTAAATCGATAGTGACCTTTTTAGGGTCGTGGGCATAATCGAAATGCTCAAACAGATCGTTGCTGCTGGCGAAAAACAGCGGGCCGCGCACCACATAGCGCACCGACTCGCCATCTTCGCTCAGCTGACGCTCCGCATGAATAACGTGCGCAATACGGCGGGCAAACAGCAGCATAGCCAGGATTACCCCAGCCAGAACGCCCAGTGCCAGATTACCTGTCCAGACAGTCACCGCTACCGTCAGCACCATAATCAGCGTCTCTGACCACGGCATACGTTTCAGGGTAGCGGGTTGCAGGCTATGCCAGTTAACGGTTTTCACGGCCACTACCATCATGATCCCGGCCAGTACCACCATCGGGATTTGCGCCATAATCCGGCTCAGTCCGGTCACCAGTAACAGCAGCACCAGACCGGCGGCCACGGTGGAAACCCGGCTGCGCGCCCGGCCCAGTTCAACATTGACGATGGTCTGACCTATCATCGCGCACCCGGCGATACCACCATAAAAACCCGCCAGAATATTCGCCACGCCCAGGCCCCAGGATTCACGACGCTTACTGGAGGGGGTATCGGTCAGGTCATCGACCAGTTTGGCGGTCAGCAGTGACTCCATCAGCCCGACAAAGGCGATGCTCAGGGCCGTGGGCCAGATAATCTGCAGGGTCTGCAGGTTAAGTGGCACCAGCAGGCTGTTAAAACCGGGCAGACCGGGACTCATCGGCCCTTCATCGCCCACGTTCGGCATGCGATAGCCCATTAACAGCGCGACGGCAGTCACTACCACAATGGCAACCAGCGGTGAAGGAACACTTTTTATCAGACGCGGCAACAACAGCACGATAGCCAGTGTGACGGCAAAGAAGATCCACACCAGTGATGACTGTCCCCAGACGTGCGGCACCTGAGCAAAGAAAATCAGCACCCCGAGCGCATTCACAAATCCCAGCATCACCGAGCGGGGGATATAACGCATCATGCGCGCCAGGCCGGCCACACCAAACAGAATCTGAATGACGCCGCCCATCACCACCGCGGGCAGAATATATTCAACGCCATGCAGATGGACCATCGGCCCGATAACCAGCGCCACTGAACCCGCAGCCGCTGTTACCATCGCCGGGCGTCCGCCCAGTATCGACAGAGTCAGGCAGAGCACCACCGAGGCGACGAGGCTGACTTTAGGGTCTACACCGGCAATAACGGAAAAGGAGATCACTTCAGGGATCAGCGCCAGCGCGGTAATCACCCCGGCCAGGCATTCGCGGGTCAGCAGCGCAGGCGAACGCAGAACGCGCCCTACACTGATATCGCCCGCCACAACGTCGGTTGCGGCAATATCATTGGTTTGAGTCATAAAGGATTGCAGGCTCTTTAGTTATTTTGCTCCCGCGCGAGGGGCGGGAAGATCAGGATAAACAGTGAGGGGCAGATAGTACCGGGCGACTGGCGAAGATACCAGAAAAAGGCAGATGACTCCTTCCGTGGAGTCGATGCTACAGTGAAAAATCGTCCGGGGTTTTATGGACCACCAGTTCAAGCAGCTGTCGGTAGATATCCAGTAATACCCTGTCGCTTTCCAGCTCCAGCCGATGAATAAGCTTTGAGATAATCGCTTTATTGTTCACTGGCATGCCTGACTGCAAAATTTCTGCAACCAGGATACCCAGCATCTCCATCTCGCTGGCGGGTTTATTGGCGGCAGGATTAAAATAATCAGCAATTTCCTGATTGGTCCGGGGAAGAATATATTGCATGTGTAAGCCCTTCAGAACAGCCCGATTCCGGTTCGGATGTCAGGACAAAAGCGATCAAAAAAACCACCGCATGGACAGATGCGATGGTACCAGTGTCACAAATTGAACAGAAAAAATAACCTCTGAAGGTGGAAATCCACTGACACCTTCAGAGGCGACGCAAGTGCATCATTCGTTACAGAGTCGCATGACAACTCGTGGCAGTAAACTTATACAATGAAGCCCAATCTGTACAATCGGATTCTTTAACAAAGTGTGCTATTTGACACTTATCAGCAGCTTATAAGGACTATTCCGAAACGAAAGCTGTACAAGTAACCTGTACAAACGGCGGGGCCGAGGGGCGGGAGGGGAAAAACAGGAAGCCATGACCAGCTTCCCGCAAAAAGATTAGCTGAATAGCGCCAGTTTTGCCGTCAACTTTCGCAGGGCTTTTTTATCGCCGACGATGGCGACGCCCAGCAGGCGCCACTGCTGACGCGGTTGCTGTCGCAGGACGGCGCTCAGCGCCTGATAATCGGTAGTGGTCTGGCCCTCTTCCGGAAACAGCACCAGATCGTATTCAGCCTGTTCGCACTGTTCCCGCAATGCACTGAGCTGCTCGTCAGTCGCGGCCAGCACCGGAATGCCGGTGGTGATCAAACCGGGAGAAGGGCGCCTGTCAGCATCCTCCAGGGCGACGCCAACCATCGCCGGATGTCGCTGTCCCAGGGTTAATGCCATCACGGCGGCAGCATTGGTGGCTTTGCCAGGCGGCAGAGCGGCATTGAGTATCATTACACAGCGTGGGTCTTGCATTGCGCTTCTCCTGACTAAAAAAACGCATTGTGGCAAGTGGCTTAACCCAGGTCTGGAAGATTTGTGCAGGCGTGCTGATAACGGGAAGGGGTAAGCTGGCAGGCGCGTTTGAACCAGCGGCCCAGGTGACTCTGATCGGCGAAACCCAGCGCAGCTGCCACATCGGCGACGGGCTGGCCCTGCGCCAGCTGACGACGCGCCTGGCTCAGCCGCCACTGCACCAGCCAGGCGTGGGGCGGTAAACCCCAGTGAGCCTGGAACAGACGCGATAACCGGAAGCGATCTACCTGCAGATGCTGCGCCATCTGCTCCAGACCGGGATTATCCGCATGATGGGCAATCAGCCAGTCACGCGCCTGCAGCGCCAGCCGCGCATCTTTATCCGGGGGCTGAGCGGGCTGTGACCACTGCCGGTGCGGGATGAGCTGACCAAACATCCGGTCCAGCGCCGCCTCTTTGATGATGGCGGGATGGTTGTGCCACAGCGCATCAAACGCATGCCAGACGGCATAAGCCAGTGGACGCTCGTCGCGCAGCGTGGCGGCAAAACGTAGCTCACGCAGTGAGGGTTTATCAGCCAGCATCGGAGCCAGGTGCTGCGCAATCTGCTGCGGTGAAAGATAGAGCATCCGGTAGGTAAAACCGCTGTCGTTGATGGCATCACCATCATGCAGCTCCTCCGGCTCCAGCATAAAGACCGTGCCTGGTCGGCTCTGATGCTGTTTGCGCCGTGAATGAAACTGCTGTACACCTTGCTCGGTCACGCCAATCAGATAACTGTCGTGCCAGTGAGGATCATAGGCGTGTCCGGTAAAATGGGCGCGTAGCGCCTCAATACCGCTGACGGCGTCACGGCGCAGATCGACCCAGTTTGCTGATGCCTGTTTCATGTTATCCGGCTCCCGGTTGCGGCCTCTGGACATTCTGCCGCGATCCACTAATTTTTAACAGACCGGACGCTTTTCATTGGCGTTTCGCTTTGCGTATAATAACGCCACCACTCAATTAGAACTCTTACTATTAGGCTGCTAACATTTGTCTCAGCACACGCGTACCTTTACCCACTTATTGCATCTGACCGCACATGCCTGGCGCCTGGCGGTGGATCGTCACCTTAAAGATAGCGGCTTAAGCATGAGCAGCTGGATGGCCATCGGGCTGATTGCCAGTGAGCCGCAACGCATGACCCAGACCGAGCTGGCACAGCTGCTGGGGCTGGAAGATGCCAGCATGGTACCGCTGGTGGATCGGCTGGTGAAACAGTCACTGCTGATGCGGGTACAGCCGCCAGAAGATCGACGTAAGCGTCACCTGGTGCTGACTGATAAGGGTAACGAAGCGTTCGCCAAAGTGAAAACCGAGGCTGACGCACTCCGTACTGAAATGCTGGCCGATATTGACCCTCAGGATCTGGCCGTGACCGAGCGCGTATTGCAACAACTCCTGAGCCGCATGGGAAGTATGTAGCAGTGGCAAAGCGAAATCCCTACGCTGCACGCGAGTGGTTGCCGCACGAAAAACCGATGCTGCCGGGATCGCCCTCTACGCCGCTGCATCCGATGCCAAAACGCCTGGCGTTTGGCCTGATCGGTTTACTTATTTCGCTGACCGGTGCGCTGAGTAACGCGCTGGTCACGGCGAATCTGGTCAACCTGCAGGGGACTTTTGGTGCCTGGTCGAATGAGATTGCCTGGCTGCCTGCGGTCTATGTGATGGGCAACATCTCTATTAACCTGCTGCTGGTGAAATTCCGCCAGCAGTTTGGCCTGCGTGTCTTTACCGAGGCGTTTCTGGTGCTGTATGTACTGGTGGCGTTTTTCCATCTCTTCGCCAACGATCTCAGTTCGGCAATCATTGTGCGCACCGCTCACGGTATGGTGGCGGCGGCGCTCAGCTCTCTGGGCATCTACTATCAGGTACAGGCATGGCCTGCGAAACATCGCCTGAAAGCGCTGGTGATTGGCCTGACGGTATCGCAACTGGCTATCCCGCTGGCCCGCTTATTCTCTTCGGAATTACTGCAGCTCAACGAGTGGCGCGGCCTCTATCTGTTTGAACTCGGCCTGGCGCTGATTGCGCTGGGCGGGGTACTGCTGGTGAAACTGCCACCGGGCGATCGCATCAAAACCTTTGAAAAGATGGATTTCGTCACCTTTATCCTGCTGGCACCCGGTATGGCGCTGCTGTGCGGCGTACTGACGCTGGGCCGTATTGAGTGGTGGTTTACCACGCCCTGGCTCGGTATCTGTACCGCGATCGCCCTGACGCTGATTGTCGCTGCGATCGTCATTGAGCATAACCGGCGCAACCCGCTGATCAATACCCGCTGGCTCAGCAGCGGCATGATGGTGCGGCTTGGCATTGTGATGATCATGATCCGTATCGTACTGGCGGAACAGAACACCGGTGCAATCGGCTTTCTGCAGCAGATTGGCTTGCAGAACGATCAGATGCGCGGTCTGGCGCTGGCGATCATGGCCGGGGTTATTGCGGGCATCGCCGCCAGTGCGCTGACCATCAAGCCCAATCATCTTAACTGGCCGATTGTTACCTCGCTGGTAGTGATGATTATCGCCTCGCTGATGGATGCGCAATCCAGTCCACTGACCCGCGCCAGCAATATGTATTTCAGTCAGTTTCTGCTGGGCTTCAGCAGCGCCTTTTTCATGGCACCCGCGATGCTGATGGGCATTGGCAGCGTGGTGACTCAGCCGAAAAATCTGGTGAGCTTCGTGGTGCTGTTTGGCATGAGTCAGAACCTTGGCGGGCTGATCGGCTCGGCTATTCTTGGCACGTTTCAGGTCTGGCGGGAAAAATATCACTCCAGCCTGCTGGGCGATCAGCTCTCACTGCTCGATCCCAACGTCACCGAACGGCTCAGCCAGTATAATGCGCTGTTTAATTCGCTGGTGGGTGACGACGTTCTGCGCGGCGCGCAGAGCACCAGCCAGTTACAGGTAATCGCCACGCTGCAGGCCAACGTGCTCGCTTATAACGACACCTACCTGTTAACCGCTGCGCTGGCACTGGTCACCCTGATGTGGGTGATCTGGCGTTTGACCCGTCGTCGTTATCTTGACTGGCGTCAGGCGCAATTTAACCTGCGTGAGCAGCAACAGCTGGCCGCATTACAGGAATCAACGGAGAAACAATGAGTCAGCAGGATGAGCTTCAGGCGGCGGAACGCGAACGCGCGAATCGCCGCCGTATTCTTTCTATCGCCGCAGGTAGCGGCATTGTGGTGATTGGTGTACTGGTTATTCTTTACGCCTGGCAACTCTGGCCCTTCACCAGCGCAATACAAAGCACTGAGAATGCCTATGTGCGCGGTCAGGTGACCTTTATCAGCCCGCAGGTTAATGGCTATCTCACCTCAGTCGAGGTGATCGATCTGCAGCCGGTGAAAAAAGGGCAGTTGCTGATGACGATTGACGACCGTATCTATCGCCAGCGGGTGCATCAGGCGCAGGCGCAGCTGGCGATGAAGCAGGCGGCGCTGAACAATAACCTGCAGCAGCGTCGCAGCGCAGAAGCGACCATCCAGAGCAATAAAGCGGCACTGGAGAATGCCAAAGCACAGGCGCTGAAAAGCGGCTTCGATCTGAAGCGTGTCGAAAATCTCACGGCGGATGGATCCCTGTCAGTGCGTGAGCGCGACGCCGCCCGGGCCGCAGACGCCCAGGCGCAGGCACAGGTTCGTCAGGCTGCGGCGCAGATCGCCGTCGCCCAGCAGAATCTGCAAACCGTCATCGTTAACCGTGACGCGCTGAAAGGCGATGTCGACAGCGCCCGCGCCGCGCTGGAGCTGGCGGAGATCGATCTGGCGAATACCCGGATTACCGCGCCCGATGATGGCCAGCTCGGCCAGCTGGCGGTGCGCACCGGCGCCTATGTCACGGCAGGTACGCGCCTGACCTCGGTGGTGCCTAATCACAAATGGATTATCGCGAATCTGAAAGAGACCCAGCTGGCAAATATTCGTCCTGGCCTGCCGGTGACGATTCGGGTCGATGCGCTGGATGGCAAACGCTTTACGGGTCAGGTTGAATTTATCTCTCCGGCCGCAGGCTCAGAGTTCAGCGCAATTTCGCCCGACAACGCCACCGGTAACTTCGTTAAAATTGCGCAGCGCATTCCGGTTCGCATCCGCATCAATGAACAGGATATGCATCAGTTACGCCCGGGTATGTCGGTCGAAGTCAACATCGACACCGCCGCACAACCCGCTGGTGAGGGTGCGCCATGATGCGGCGCAGCTTAATAGTAAGCGCACTGACACTCCTTCTGACCGGCTGTGCCACGCAGGTTGAAAAGGCACCGGCCTCTCTGCCGATCCCTGACGCTTGGCGCAATAGTGTCGGGCCATCTGCTGCGCCTGAGGCGGAGTGGTGGCGCGCTTTTCATGATGAAAATCTCAACCGGCTGGTGACGCAGGCGCTGCGCAATAACCCCGATATCCTCACGGCGCGATCCCGGGTTGACCAGTATCGCGCCCAGCTACGCGCCACGCAGGGCGATAACTTTCCGACCCTGAGCGCCGGTGTGGCCGCGACCCGTGAGCGTACGCTCTCGTCAGTGACGGGCCAGCCCTATGAAACCGATATTTTTCAGGGCTTATTACAGGCGAACTACGAGGTCGATCTCTGGGGAGCACGCAGCAGCAGCATCACCGCATCGCAGGCGAGTCTAGCGGCGCAGCAGGCCGCTGCGTCTGCCGCCGAGCTGACCATCGCCAGTTCGGTGGCGTCAGGTTATCTCAACCTGTGCGCGCTGGATGAGCAGTTGCGGGTCACGGAGGCAACGCTGGCGACCCGCAACAATTCGCTGAAGCTGGCACAGCGTCAGTTTGAAACCGGCTACACCTCCAGGCTGGAGTGGATGCAGGCCGCCTCGGAATATCAGTCGGCTAAAGCGCAGATGCCTCAGTTGCAGCACCAGATCACCCAGCAGGAGAATGCGCTGAGTCTTCTGGTGGGTATGAACCCGCGCAGCATCGCCCGTCGTCAGCAGTTTGACCAGATTGCACCGCAGCGGATGCCGTCACTGCTGCCATCAGAGCTACTCAATCGCCGTCCGGATATTGTGCAGGCTCAGCGTCAGTTACTGGCCGCAGATGCCAGCCTGGCATCGTCGCGCGCTAAGCTGCTGCCTGGGCTTAACCTCACCGCGACCGGCACCCTGCAGAGTTCGGTGCTGCACCAGCTCGCGGATGATCCGTTCCGGCTGTGGAGCGTGGGCGGCAGCATCCTGGCACCGCTGCTGAACCGTGAAGCGCTGACGGCGCAGGTGGATGTCTTAATGGCGACACGAAATCAGGCACTTTATGGCTATGAAAAAGTGGTGCGCAACGCCTTCTCGGAAGTTAACGATGCAATAGACGCTATCAGGCAGCGTGAGGCACAACTTCAGGAGCTGCAAAAGCAGGAAGCCTATGTGACGGAAGCGCTGCGCATTGCCCGCAATCGCTATCAGAACGGCTACGCCTCCTATCTGGATGAACTGGATGCGCAGCGCACCCTGTTTTCAACGCAGCTGAATCGGGTGACTGTCAAAAATAACCTGATGCTGGCGCAGATCGATCTCTACCGCGCGCTGGGCGGTGGCTGGACACCCGCCTCCACACAGTAATCCCCAGACCGATCCAGCCGCAGCCAGAGTTTCTGCGGCAGGGATCGGCCTCTGCGCTGTCGCGGCGACTGCGCATATTCCCCGCTTTAATCCCCCAAATAACCCCCTAAAACCCATGCATACTTCTGCTTACCTGTCTTTACATTCGGTGGTATCATGCGCGGGTTTTAAGCCAGCCAGACGGAAAAGCGCACTGAAAGCTTAGCCTGCGCGAGACGGATTATCCGTTTAACTTACTGATATAAAAATAAAAGAAGGGATTCATCATGAATAAAAAAACTATTTGCACGCTGGCCGTGGTCGCTGCGTTATTAACCGGCTGCGCGCGCACTGCGCCGATTCATAACGTGAATCAAACGCTCACTCAGCGTTACAGCGACAACCAGATGAAACTGGCGATCATCGAAGCGGGTATTGGCCGGAAATGGGTGATGACTCCCGTTTCGCCTGGCGTGATCAATGGTCGTCTGGCTCAGCGTGATTTCGTGGCGACTATTCGCATCACGTATACCAGCCAGAACTACCGCATCGATTATGTCAGCAGTGAGAACCTGAAAGCGGAGCAGGGCGAGATCCACAATAACTACAACCGCTGGATTGCCAATCTCGATCAGGATATTCAGTTACGACTCTCTGCTCTTGCCGCTCAGTAATGCGTGCGCTGTCGCAATGATGTGTCGACAGCCGATCAAAGCATAAAGATCTCCGGCAGCCGGCCGACAAATCAGATGAGCTGCTATTGCTGAACCACTGAGTAACCCTCTACCGTGAAGGCCTGATGCGGAATCGGCAGAGGGTTTCCCGGACGCACTTTTTTTGCAGAGGGCCGGGATGACGCCCCGATAAACGCCGATGCCACACATATGACAAAAAGAGTGTTGAGATGAGACTCGCTTACTCACTGGTCGACTGGCAGGCTCTGGCTCCGGGATTACACGGGGGCGAGGGCTGGCAGCACTGGGCGCAACAGGGCATCGTCATAGACCCTAAAGAGGCGATGGCAAAGCCGCAATTTTTACCGATGATGACTGCACGTCGTCTGAGCGGCGGCAGTCGTGCGGCGGTAGAGTGTGGGCTGGCGCTGCTCGCGCGTCAGCAGGTTGACGCTATCGTGTTCACCAGTCGTCACGGTGAACTGGAACGTAATCTGCGTATCCTCACTACGCTGGCCGATCAGCAGTCAATGTCACCCACGGATTTTGCCATGTCAGTTCACAATTCGGCGGTCGGCAGCCTGACTATTGCAGCCAAAGCACCACTGGTCTCCACCTCAATCGCCGCCGGAGTCGACTCGTTTCAGCAGGGATTGATCGAAGTCAGCGCGCTGCATCAGGCGGGTTATCAGCAGGTACTGCTGGTTGATTTCGACGGCATCGTGCCTGACTACTATCTGCCGTGGCTGCCGGAACAGCGTGTGAACTTTCCCTATGCGGTGGCGCTGCTGCTGCGCCCGGGCGACCAGCTGCACTGCACTGGCCGTGCTGGCAGAGAGGAGAGGGCAGAAACAGGGTTACCGCAAAGCCTGCGCTTTCTGCAGCAGTGGCTGGCGGAATCGCCCACCTTCAGCCTGCCGGGCGAACGCCTGACATGGCACTGGGAGATTCATCATGGCTGATTGTTCACAACCGGCGCACTACACCGGCAGCCGCATGAACTATTGCTGGCGGCTGGTGATGACGGCGGTGAGTTTTACGCTGTTTGGCATAGGCGGGCTGCTGCTGTCGCTGATTGGCTTCAACCTGCTGCTGCTGGTACAGCGCGATTCGCTGCGCCGCCGCCTCCTGGCCCGACGCGCTATCGCCTTTAGCTTCCGTTGCTTTCTGCGATTCTGCCGGATGACCGGGGTCTATGACTACCGGATTGAAGGCGCAGAGCTGCTGCAACAGGATCGCGGATGCCTGATTGTCGCCAATCATCCATCACTGATCGACTATGTGATGATCGCTTCGGTACTGCCAGAGATGGATTGTCTGGTTAAAGCCGATCTGCAAAAGAACCCCTTTATGCGTGGGGTGATCCGCGCCGCGGACTATCTGATCAACAGTGAAGCGGAGACGCTGTTGCCGGACAGCCAGCAGCGACTGGCGCGCGGCGACAATATCCTGATCTTTCCGGAAGGCACCCGCACCCGCTACGGTCATCCACTGACTCTGCAGCGCGGGGCAGCCAATATTGCGGTGCGCGCCGGATGCGATCTGCGTGTGGTTCACATCACCTGTAGCCAGCGTATGCTCGATAAACAGAGCCGCTGGTATCAGATTCCGCCGGTTAAACCGCTGTTTACCGTGCGTGTACAAACGCGAATCGACAGTCAGTCGTTTTGTGAAAGTAATCCCGATGCGCAGCCGCTGGCCGCGCGTCGCCTGACCCGCCATTTACAGCAGGCGCTGGTCCCCCAGAACAGGTAAGACGAAAACCGGTATGGATTCATTAATTAACGATATCAAACAGATGATTATCGACACGCTGAACCTTGAAGATCTCAGTCCCGATGATATAGAGACCGACGCTGCACTGTTTGGCGACGGACTGGGGCTGGACTCGATTGATGCACTGGAACTTGGCCTGGCAGTGAAAAATCGCTACGGCGTGGCGCTGTCCGCTGAGAGTGAAACCCTGCGCGCCCACTTTTTCTCTGTTGCGACGCTGGCTGCGTTCGTCAACCAACAGCGCGGCTGAAAGCGGAGACAACCTTATGATGAACAAAGAACAGATCTATCAGGAAGTGGCTTCGCTGCTGACCAGCCTGTTTGAAATTGCGCCTGAGGATATCCATCCCGAGGCACGTCTGTATGAAGATCTCGAACTCGACAGCATTGATGCCGTCGATATGGTGGTTCATCTGCAAAAACGTACCGGCCGTAAAATTAAACCGGAAACCTTCCGCGCAGTGCGCACCGTGCAGGATGTGGTGGATGCCGTGGAACAACTGATGCGCGAAGACGCCTGATCCCGCCGTGCCTGCTGCTACGCTTCGCCTGCTGAATCTGCTTACGCTACTGGCCTGGCCACTGCTGGTCTGGCTGGCGCTGACCCAGCCGCGCTGGCAGGGGCTTTTCTGGCTGCTGGCACTGCTGTTTGGCCTGCGCTGGCTGCAGCTGCGTCGTCAGCAAAACGCCATGGGCGCGGTCATGGGCTGGCTGGCGCTGCTCGGCGCACTGCTCTGTGTCAGCAGCCAGCTATTACGCACTCAGCATCTGCTGCTGTGGTATCCGGTGGCGGTCAATCTGGCGATGCTGCTGGTGTTTGGCGCCTCACTCTGGAGTGCGATGCCGCTGGTGGAACGCATCGCCCGGCTGCGTGAGCCCGTGCTTCCCCCTGCGGCAGTGCGCTATACCCGCCGCGTCACCCAAATCTGGTGCCTGTTTTTTATCGGCAACGGCAGCATGGCGATCTATACCTGTTTGCTGGGCGATCTGCGGCTCTGGACGCTGTGGAATGGCGGCATAAGTTATCTGCTAATCGCAGCGCTGATGAGTGCTGAATGGCTGGTACGTCAGCGCGTGAGGCGAAAAGCATGAGAGTGGCCGACTGGCTGACGGGAGACGATCGCGAGGTCGCCTGGCGCGGCGACCAACGTTTGATGCTCAGCGCGATGCATCGTCAGGTCGTGGCGCTCCGCCAGCGCTTGGCAGCACAACCGGGCAGCTACTGGGCGCTCTGTTTTGATGACAGTTATCGTTTTTGTGTGGCGCTGCTGGCATGCTGGTATGCCGGCAAAACGCCGGTGATGCCGGGTCACTGCCGCGCCGCGCTGCTGGATGAGAGGCATGATCGGCTGGATGGCGTGCTGTGCGACATGCCGCTGGCGGTCAGCCTGCCGCTGCTGGCGTGGGACGACGCAGAAGCGCAGGGGCCGCTGCCGCCGCTGCCGGAGAGTGCAGAACTGGTGCTCTTCACCTCGGGATCCACCGGCGCACCGCGTCAGGTAGTGAAGTCGCTGGCGGTGATGGAGCAGGAGAGTCGCTGGCTCAGCAGCCTGTGGGGCGAACCGTTGCGGGGGTGCCGGGTCATCGCCTCGGTCAGCCATCAGCATCTGTACGGTTTATCGTTTCGACTTTTCCTGCCGATGACGCTCAGGCTGCCGTTTGCCGCCCAGCCGCTGTTTTACGGCGAACAGCTGGCCCAGCTTCCGCGCGACGTTCGTTATGCCTTTATCAGCAGCCCGGCCTTTTTATCGCGGCTGGACAGCACGCTGAAAGCGCCCGCCTGTGAACTGATTGTCTCTGCCGGTGGCGCACTGCGCGAATCTGATGCTGAGCAGGTCTGGCAGCGCTTTGGCTGTCAGGTCAGTGAAATCTACGGCAGCACCGAAACCGGCATTCTGGCCTGGCGTCAATGCGATCGGGCGGAGGCGCCGTGGCGCCGCTTCCCGCAGGTCAGGCTGGAGCAGGTGACGCCCGATCGCTGGCAGGTCTGGTCGCCGCTGATTGCCGGTGACAGCGGGCTGCAGCTCGACGATCGACTGACTATGCAGCCGGACGGCGGATTTCAGCTTGCAGGCCGCCACGATCGCATCGTAAAAATCGGTGACAAGCGCATCTCATTAAGCGAGATAGAGCGCCGTCTGACCGACCTGCCGGAAATAGAGGATGCCGTAGCGCTGGTGGTCACGCGTCATGAGCGTCAGGCGATTGGCGTCGTGCTGGCGCTGAACAGCGCACTGGATGAGGCGGCTCTGCATCAGCGCAGGCAGCAGTGGAAACGCCAGCTGCAGCGTTGGCTGGAACCGCTGGCGATGCCACGCTACTGGCGGATTGTGGCCACTATTCCGGTGACCACCCAAAGCAAACGCGCCTGGCCGCAAATAGAGGAACTTTTTCATGTTGCCGATTGAACGCAGCCGGGAGCTGCGGGCTGACAGCGTCACGCTGATCCTGCAGATAGATGCCGGACTCTTCTGGTTTCAGGGCCACTTTCCGCATCTGCCCATTCTGCCGGGTGTGGCTCAGCTCGACTGGGTGATGCACTACGGCGTATCACTGCTTGCGCCCGGTAAACAGTTTGCCGCCGTTGATAACATTAAATTTCAGCAGCCGGTATTACCCGACTCGCTATTGCAACTGCATCTGGACTGGGACGCTGAAAAATCCCGCCTGAGTTTCCGTTACAGCCTGCTGAAGAACGACGGCGAGCAGATCGCCAGCAGCGGGAAGATCGCGCTGTGTTAAGCGCCCCGTTTTCACCCTGCGTGGTGATCCCCTGCTACAACCACGGCGCGATGATGGCGTCAGTGCTGGCACGGCTGGCACCCTTTAATCTGCCGGTAATCGTGGTGGATGATGGCAGCGATGCGGCCACACAGCTTCAGCTGGCGACGCTGCACGCCCCGCAGCTCAGCCTGCTGCGACTCGACAGCAATCAGGGTAAAGGCGCGGCGGTGATCCACGGACTGCGGGCCGCGGCGGCACGCGGCTTCACCCATGCGGTGCAGCTTGACGCGGACGGCCAGCATCAGGCGGAAGATCTGCCGCTGATGCTGGGGGAAGCGGAGCGTTATCCCGACGCGCTGATCTCCGGTCAGCCGCTCTATGACGACTCGATCCCCAAATCACGCCTTTACGGTCGCTACATCACCCACTTCTGGGTCTGGATTGAAACGCTGTCGCTGTCGATCCGCGACAGCATGTGCGGCTTCCGCGTCTATCCCCTGGCCGCGACGCTGGCGCTGTGCGATCGCCGGGCCATCGGTCAGCGCATGGATTTTGACACCGAGATCATGGTGCGGCTCTACTGGCAGGGAACCCGCAGTCGCTTTATCCCGACCCGCGTCACCTATCCGGCCAGCGGGCTGTCACACTTCGATGCGCTCTACGACAACCTGCGCATCTCCTGGATGCATACCCGGCTGTTTTTCGGCATGCTGCCGCGCATTCCTCGTCTGCTGGCGATGCGTAAACCGCCGACGCACTGGTCTGCGGAAACGGAGCGGCGCGGACAGTGGGGATTACGTTTTATGCTGGCGGTCTATCGCTACGGCGGGCGGCTGCCCTTTACGCTGCTACTCTGGCCGGTAGTGGCGGTCTACTGGCTGAGCGGTCAGCGCGCGCGACGCGCTTCCCGGCAGTGGCTGGCGCAGGTCACTACCGCCGCGCAGCAGCAGCAGATTGCGTTACCGCCACGGCTTAACAGCTACCGCCATTTCCTGCGGTTCGCCGGGGCAATGCTGGATAAAGTGGCCAGCTGGCGCGGCGATCTGCGCTGGGGACGTGATATCGATTTTGCGCCAGGCGCAGAAGCGGTGATCCGCACACCCACGCCGCAGGGCAAGCTGATTCTCGCTTCCCATCTTGGTGACATTGAAGCCTGTCGCGCGATGGCGCAGCAGGTCAGCGGTCTGGTGATTAATGCGCTGGTGTTTACCGACAACGCCCGGCGTTTTCGGGCGGTGCTGGAAACCATCGCCCCGCAGGCGGGGGTGAATCTGATGCCGGTGAGCGATATCGGGCCGGAGACCGCTATCCTGCTGCAACAGAAGCTGGATGCGGGCGAATGGGTGGCGATTGTCGGGGATCGCACCGCAGTCAATCCGCAGCGCGGCGGCGAGCGGCGGGTGATCTGGAGCGACTTTCTGGGCCGCGCCGCGCCCTTTCCACAGGGGCCGTTTGTACTGGCGGCCGCGTTGCGCTGTCCGGTGCTGCTGATGTTCGCCCTGCAGCAACAGGGTAAACTGCGTATTCACTGTGAGCCTTTCGCCGATCCGCTGCTGCTGCCGCGTGCGCAACGTCAGCAGGCACTGCAACAGGCGGTCGATTGTTACGCAGCGCGGCTGGCCCATTACGCACTGCTGGCGCCGCTCGACTGGTTTAACTTTTTCGATTTCTGGACGCTGCCTGATCAACAGGCGCACCACAAGGAGTCTGACCATGACTGAACATCATGCTGAAGTCGTGCTGACCGTCTCATTCCACGACTGCGATCCTATGGGCGTGGTCTGGCACGGCAACTATTTCCGCTTTTTCGAAGTGGCGCGTGAAGCACTGCTGCGCAGCATTAACTACAGCTATGGCGAGATGGCCGCCAGCGGCTACGTCTGGCCGGTGGTCGATACCCGGGTCAAATACCGCCAGCCACTGCGCTGCGAAGAGACGATCCGCGTCAGCGCCCGGATTACGGAATATGAGAACCGTCTGCGCATCGACTATGAAGTGCGAAATGCTGCCGGCCAGATCACCACCAAAGCGTATACTCTGCAGGTGGCGGTGGAGCAGGAGAGTCAGGCGTTGTGCTTTGTTTCACCCGATATTTTACTGGAACGTTTAGGAGTGAAAGGATGCTGAAAATTGTGCTTACCAGCCTGCTGCTGTGGGCCAGTGCCGCCAGCGCGGTCACGCTGGATCAGCTGCAGCAGCGTTTTGCCAGCCAGCCTGTGATTCGGGCAGACTTTATCCAGACGCGCACCATTTCCGGCATGCGTCAGCCGCTGGTCTCGCACGGGCAGATGCTGATCGCTCGCGAGCAGGGCTTATGGTGGCATCAGCAGACACCCTTTGTGATGACGCTGCTGCTGGATGATAAACGCATGGTGCAGAGCCTCAGCGGCCAGAAGCCTCAGGTGATCACCGCCGACAGTAACCCGCAGATGTTCCAGTTCAACCATCTCTTGCGGGCGCTGTTCCAGGCCGACCAGAAAGTGCTGAACGAGAACTTCAGCGTGGCCTTCAGCGATCGCGGCAACGGAGCCTGGACGCTGGAGCTGACGCCCAAAGCGGCGCCGCTCAACAAAATCTTCAACCGTATCTCGCTGGCGGGCAGCGCCTACCTGGACAGCATCAACCTGGATGATAAGCAGGGTGATAAAACGCAAATAGAGCTCAGCAACACCCGAATTGAACCGCCGCAGTTAAGCGACGAGGAGCAGGCGCGTTTTGCCGGGCCGTAACGATCGGCTGCTGGCCCTCCTGTGGCTGGCCCTCTGTCTGCTGCTGGCGGCTGCGCTCTCTTTTTTGCTGCCGCGTAGTCAGCTCAACAGCAGCGTGCTGGCGCTGCTGCCGCAGCAGAATCTGGGGGCGGCACCGCCTGCGCTGCAGCAGGGCTTTATGCAGCGGCTGGATCGCCAGCTGGTGTGGCTGGTTTCACCCGGTGAGCAGGACGATCCCCAGGTCGCCGCCTGGTGGCTGGCCCAGCTGCGCGCGCTGCCTGACCTGAAACAGGTGCAGGGTGATCTCGACGGGCAACAGCAGCAGCAGTGGGGCCGCTTTGCCTGGCAACACCGTAACGGCCTGATCGATGAGGTGACGCGCGACCGCTTGCAGAACGGCGGCGAGGCGCAGGCTGACTGGCTGCTGGCGCAGCTCTTTTCGGCCTTCTCTGGCGTCAGCAGCAAAGAGTTGCAGGGCGATCCCCTGATGCTGGTGCGGGGTTCGCAGCTGGCGCTGGCACAAAACGCCGGGCGCATGACGCTGCATGATGGCTGGCTGACAGTAAAAGATGCACAGGGTCAGCAGTGGTATTTTCTGCATGGCGAACTGGCGAACAACGCCTTCAGTATGCAGCAAAGTCATGCGCTGGTTACCCGACTTAGCGCGCTGGAGCAACAGCTTAAAAGCCGCTGGCCGCAGGCGAAACTGCTGACGCGTGGCACGGTGCTGTTCAGCGACAACGCCAGCCAGCGTGCGCAGCATGACGTTAAAACGCTGGGCAGTGTGACGCTGGGTGGCGTCGTCCTGCTGGTGCTGCTGGTCTTCCGCTCACTGCGCCCGCTGTTGCTGACGGTCACGTCTGTGGCCATCGGCGCGATGGCGGGCACGGTGATGACGCTGCTTTGCTTCGGTGAACTGCATCTGATGACGCTGGTGATGAGCCTGAGTATTGTCGGCATCTCTGCGGATTACACGCTCTATTATCTCACCGAGCGCATGGTGCACGGCGATCAGCAGACGCCGTGGCAGAGCCTGCGAAAAGTCCGCGGCACGCTGCTGCTGGCGCTGGCGACCACCGCCATCGCCTGGCTGCTGATGCTGCTGGCACCGTTCCCGGGGCTGCGGCAGCTGGCGGTGTTTGCCGCCAGCGGATTAACGGCCTCCTGTCTGACGGTGATTCTGATCTATCCGTGGCTGGTACGCGGATTACCGGTGCGTCCGGTGCCGCTGATGGTGCCGCTGGCGCGCTGGCTTGCCGCCTGGCGTCGCCAGCGCGGGCTGCGCGTCGGATTACCGGTGGCGATGGCGATCTTCGCGCTGGCCGGTATCGCCCAGTTAAAGGTGGATGATGACATTGCCCATCTGCAAAGTGCGCCTGCGCATCTGCTGGAGCAGGATCGCCAGCTGGCAACCCTGACCGGACAGCGCGCCGATCAGACCTGGTTTGTGGTCTGGGGCGATGATGCGCAGCAGACGCTGCAGCGGCTGGAAAAACTGGCACCGGATCTGCACCAGGCGCAGCAGCAGGGCTGGCTGCAGCACTATCGTCTGCTGCCGCTGACGTCGCTGGCGCAGCAACAGCGGGATCTTCAGCTGTTGAAACAGGCAGCACCGGATATTACGGCCCGCCTGCAGCAGGCGGGTATCACGCTGCCGGCACCGGATCTGACCCCGATGCCGGTAACGCCAGAGGCGTGGCTGTCGAGTCCGCTGAGTGAAGGCTGGCGACTGCTGTGGCTGACGCTGCCAGACGGGCGCAGCGGTGTTTTGATCCCCACCAGCGGCGTAAAAAACAGCGCTGCACTCGCGGAGCTGACCAAACAGCATCCGGGCGTCAGCTGGATTGACCGCAAATCAGGTTACGATTCGCTGTTCAGCTTCTGGCGCACCCTGCTGAGCGGGTTACTGGCGCTGGCGTTGCTGCTGATCACCCTGAGTTTTGTTATGCGACTGGGGTTAAAAGCGGGCTTACGCAGCGCGCTGCCGTCAGTGCTGTCGCTGGCGATGGCGCTGGCAACGCTGGGCTGGATCGGCGCGTCGCTGAACCTGTTTGCGCTGCTGGCACTGATTCTGGTGCTGGGCATCGGCATTAACTACACGCTCTTTTTCAGCAACCCGCAGGGTACGCCGCTGACCTCGTTGCTGGCAGTGTCGCTGGCGATGATTACCACCTTACTGACGCTGGGTATGCTGGTATTCAGCAGCACCAGCGCGATTGCCAGTTTTGGCACAGTGTTATGCAGCGGCATCTTCAGCGCTTTCCTGCTGTCGCCGCTGGCGATGCGACCCACCCGATCAAGGAGTAAACGATGATCCGCGCCGCTCTTATTCTGCTGACGGCTCTGCTGCTCAGCGCCTGTGCCGGACCTGCACCCGACAGCAGTCGTCCCACCGCCTGGCTGAAACCGGGCGTGAAGGTGACGCTGCCACCGCCGGGCATCCGTCCCGCCTTCCAGCAGCAGCAGTTGCTGACCGGACAGGTGAAAGGCCAGAGTCAGTCACTGCTGGTGCTGCTCAGCGCCGATGAACAGCAAATTGATCTGGCCGGACTCTCCTCGGTGGGTATTCGCCTGTTCAGCCTGCGCTACGATGCCAGCGGTATTCACACCCAGCAGCTGATGCCGCTGCCGCAGATGCCGCCTGCCAGTCAGGTGCTGGCGGATATTATGCTCAGCTACTGGCCACGGGAGCTGTGGCAAAAACAGCTGCCGCCAGGCTGGACGTTGCAGGATCAGGGGTTAAAGCGACGGCTGATCGATGCCGATAACCAGCTGGTTACCGAAATCGACTATCTGCAACGCGGTAATCAGCGCCAGCCCATCAGCATTCAGCAGCATGCGTTTGGCTATCAGATCCGCATTCAACATCTGGACGGCTCATGATTTACATCTCTGCCATCGGCATGCTGAATGCCCTGGGGAACAACACTCAGCAGATTGCGGCCAGTCTTACCAGGGGTGAGGCACCCGGCATGCAGCTGCGTTACGGCTGGCTGAGCGGTGACCGCGCCTGCTGGCTTGGCAGGGTTGAAGGCGATTTGCCATCGGTTCCTGCTGCCCTGAGCGCGCACAACACCCGTAATAACCAGCTGCTGCTGGCCGCGCTGGCGCAAATCCGTCCGGCGCTCGATGCGGCGATTGCGCACTATGGTGCCAGCAGAGTGGCAATTGTGTTGGGAACCAGCACCTCGGGCGTGGATGAGGGCGATCAGCAGATTGGCGGCAGTCAGTCCGGTTATCACTATCAGATGCAGGAGCTGGGCGATCCCTCCCGTTTCCTGGCTCACTATCTGCGCCTGGATGGCCCGGCCTATACCATTTCAACCGCCTGCTCCTCCAGCGCCCGCGCCATTATCAGTGGTGAGCGGCTGATCGCGGCGGGGCTGGTGGATGTGGCGCTGGTGGGCGGTGCGGACTCGCTGAGCCGGATGCCGATCAACGGATTCGACAGCCTGGAGTCGCTCTCTGAACGTCGCTGCGCCCCTTTCAGCCGCGATCGCGACGGCATCTCGATTGGCGAAGGGGCCGCACTGATGCTGCTGACGCGGGAACCGCAGCCGCTGGCGCTACTGGGAGCTGGCGAATCGTCTGACGCCTGGCACATGTCCGCTCCCCATCCGCAGGGCGAGGGCGCTGAACGGGCGATGCGTATGGCGCTGCAACAGGCGAATCTGTTGCCAGAGCAGGTGGGTTATATCAATCTGCACGGCACTGCAACGCCGCTTAACGACCAGATGGAAGCCGCCGTGATTCAGCGCCTGTTTGGCAATGCGGTGCCGTGCAGCTCGACCAAACATCTGACCGGCCATACGCTCGGCGCGGCAGGAGTGTGTGAAGCCGCCCTCAGTGCGCTGATCCTGCAAAACAATCTGCCGCTGCCCGCGCAGGATTTCAGTGAGATGGCGCCGGATGAGACGCTGCCGGATTGCGGATTGTTATTACAGCCGCAGGCGCTGCAACGGCCGGTCATCGCTTCTAACTCCTTCGCCTTTGGCGGCAACAACACCTGTCTGATTCTGGGACGCCAACATGGTTATTAATTCTCCCGCGGCACGCTGGCTGCCGCACGCTGCGCCGATGCTGCTGCTTGATCAGCTGATCGCCGTTGATGATGAGCAGGTTCACTGTCAGGTGTCGACCTGCGCCGGTGGCGTACTGACACCGTTTCTGACGCCTCAGGGTGAACTGCCCGCCTGGTTTGGCGTGGAGATGATGGCGCAAACTGTGGGCGTCTGGTCGGGCTGGCATGCAACGCAGGGCGGCGCAACCCTTATCCCGCCCGGCATGCTGCTGGGCGGACGTGGCTGGCGGGCAGAGCGATCCCTTTTTCCCGCCAGTGTTACGCTGGATATCAGAATGACGCTGCTGATGCGCGATGACCGCATGGGCAGCTTTGAGGGCGACATTCGTTACGGCACGCAGCGGCTTGCCAGCGGTCGTCTGAATACGTATCAACCCAATGAAGCAGAATTACAGCAATTGATGTCACAAGGAAATCAGCCATGACAGATTCGGTATTAGTGACGGGCGCCAGTAAAGGGATTGGCCGCGCGATTGCGTTGCGTCTCGCCCAGGATGGCTATCAGGTTATCGTCCATTTCAACCGTGACCGCGCAGGCGCTGAGCAGTGCCTGCAGCAGATCGAAACCGCAGGCGGCAGCGGCCGTGTGCTGGGATTTGATGTGGCCGATCGGGCGGCAACCCGCGCTGCGCTGGAGGCGGATATTGAGCAACATGGCGCCTATTATGGCGTGGTAAGCAACGCCGGTATCACCCGCGATGCGGCGTTTCCTGCCCTGACGTATCAGGAGTGGGACAGCGTCATCCACACCAATCTCGACAGTTTTTACAATGTGATCCAGCCCTGCGTGATGCCGATGATCGGTCTGCGGCGCGGCGGCCGCATTATCACGCTCTCGTCTGTGTCGGGGATAATGGGCAATCGTGGTCAGGTGAACTACAGCGCGGCGAAAGCGGGCATTATTGGTGCCACTAAGGCGCTGGCGATTGAGCTGGCGAAACGCAAAATCACCGTTAACTGCATTGCGCCAGGCCTGATTGATACCGGAATGGAGGGGCTGGAACCTCAGGTGATTGAGGAAGCGATGAAGATCGTGCCGATGAAGCGCATGGGCGCGGCTGAAGAGGTCGCCGGACTGGCGAGCTATCTGATGTCCGATATCGCAGGCTACGTGACGCGTCAGGTCATTTCTATTAACGGAGGCATGCTGTGATCCAGCGGGTAGTCGTAACCGGCATGGGCGGCGTAACCGCCTTTGGTGAGTCCTGGGCTGAAGTTTCGGCACGGATCCGTGCGGGCCGCAATGCGGTGCGCTTTATGCCGGAGTGGCAGATCTACGACGGGCTGCATACGCTGCTCGGCGCACCGGTGGATGACTTTGTGCTGCCGGCGCACTACACCCGCAAGCGCATCCGCGCCATGGGCCGCGTTTCGCTGCTGGCAACGCGCGCGACCGAGCTGGCGCTGACCCAGGCGGGCCTGATTGACCATCCGGTGCTGACCAGCGGAGAAACGGGTATCGCCTACGGTTCTTCCACCGGCAGCACCGGGCCGGTCAGCGAGTTCGCCACCATGCTGACCGAAAAGCACACCAACAATATCACCGGCACCACCTATGTGCAGATGATGCCGCATACCACGGCCGTCAATGCCGGACTCTTTTTCGGCCTGCGCGGCCGGGTGATCCCGACCTCCAGCGCCTGTACCTCTGGCAGCCAGGCGATTGGCTATGCCTGGGAAGCGATTCGTCACGGGTATCAGACGGTGATGGTGGCTGGTGGCGCTGAAGAGCTCTGTCCGTCGGAAGCCGCGGTGTTTGACACCCTGTTTGCCACCAGCCAGCGTAATGACGCGCCGCACACCACGCCCGCACCCTTTGATCAGCAGCGCGATGGTCTGGTAATTGGCGAAGGGGCGGGCACGCTGATCCTTGAGTCGCTGGAACATGCCCTGGCACGCGGTGCAACGATCTACGCCGAGATCACCGGTTTTCATACCAACTGCGACGCCGCCCATATTACTCAGCCGCAGCGGGAAACCATGCAGATTTGCATCGAGCGGGCGTTGCAAAGCGCCGGTATCACGGCCGCAGACGTTGGTTATGTGAATGCGCACGGCACCGCCACTGAACGGGGTGATATGGCCGAAAGTCTGGCGACGGCGGCGGTGTTTGGCGAAACGACGCCGATCTCTTCGCTGAAGTCATATTTTGGCCATACGCTGGGTGCCTGTGGGGCGCTGGAAGCCTGGATGAGCATTGAGATGATGCGGGAAGGGTGGTTTGCGCCAACCCTGAACCTGACGCAACCGGCAGCAGATGGCGGCCAGCTGGATTACATCATGGGTGAGCCGCGTGAGATTGAAACCGACTATATCCAGAGCAACAACTTTGCCTTTGGTGGCATTAATACTTCACTGATTTTCAAACGCTGGCGCGGCGTCTGATCTCAGGCCCGTGCCGCGCTGGCACGGGCCAGTTTATTTTTCGGACGAAAGAACCGGACGATAATCAGCCTTTCATCTACACTGTCACTCACCGCATCACTCCCGGCGGCCCATGTTTTTCACAGGATAGTTATGTCTTTACCCTTGCCACCCGACGATCACGATGAGCCAATTCGCCAGTCACTTGACGATGCGCACTTTGCGATAGTGGTGCTTGCGGTGACCTCGGTAACGCTTATAATCTTTGTCCTGATGATTACGCTCTGGATGAGCTGACACGCACAGGGATTCAACGGATTGAATAAGGAGAAAGCGATGGACTCCGGAGATGACAAATTAATCGCAATTATCGGTTTGCTGGCGGCCTGCCTGATCGGGGTGACCTTCCTGTTTACCATGGTCTGGCTGACCGACGTACGTCATCCTGCCGATCCCTCTCTCGACGTTCGCTCCTGTTACCCTAAAAAGCCACCTTCTCAGCACGTCTGATTTCGTGTCGCAAACTTAATCTGCTGACTGCGCAATACCAGCGCCAGCGGCTCATGCAGATTACGGTTGCCATTGGGATCGGCTAATCCCAGCAGCGGGCCAGGGGAACGCCGGTCATCGGCCCAGGCGGGATACTCCACTACCGGATAGAGCGAAATCCCCTCCACCGCAATGCCCTGATCCAGCGCCACCGCCACGTTTTCACTGATCTCCTGCAGCCAGGGGGCACGCGCCTCACCCTCAGCGCCGGTTTCGGCAATCAGCATCGGACGCTGGTAGCGCTGCCAGCACTGCGCCAGCAGAATATGCAGCGGCACACGCTCCGGATCCTCCAGCGACATCGGCTGGTCGGGGAAAAACCAGTGGTTATCGGGATAGTAGTTCAGGCCGAGGATATCCAGGCAATCTTCACTGCCGCCTAGCTCCTTATCGACGCGACCGGCCAGCATGTCCCAGGCTTCGAACTGCGCCTGATGCTGCGCATCGGCATAGGGTTTGCTGTCCGGATTGTCGGGATGATGAGCGATCTGCACCAGCGGGTCAGTCAGTACAAAACGCGCCTCCGGATAGACCTCGCGAATGGCATGTATCGCCGCCAGCGAGGCGCGAACCAGCTGGCGCTTCAGCTCTTTACCACGCTGCGCCGCATGGGGATTAAACCAGGCCACATCCGCCCCGGCCCATGACCAGAATGAGATTTGATTAACTGGTGTAAAGAAGGGGCGTTCGATGCCCTGATCGCGCATCAGTTGTGCCATCGCGCGAGCGAAACGACTAAAATGGTCAACAAATTCGGCTTTCCAGATATTAAGATGATCGGGATAACCGAAATGAGCCAGCTCCCAGATGATCTCCATCTGCTGACGTCGCGCGGCGTCGACCATCGGCAGAAAGCTCTGCCAGTCATACTGGCCAGGGATCTTTTCGATCAGATGCCAGCGCGCACCGTCGCGGGCGGTGAGCAGATGCTGCTCAGCCAGGGCGGCATAATCTTTTTCCAGCAGCATATCGTGTCCGCTGCTGATCACCATATCCAGCCGTTTACCGGGCGTACGGCAGGCAGTGGAACAGGGGAAACTGCCCTGGAAAAAGCTGCGAAACAGGCTGGGATGATAGCGCTGGCGGGCATCTGTAAGGGATTGATGAGACATATTCCTCTCCTGCCGGGATAATGCCGGTCACAGATCGTCCGGTTAAGTCTAGACTAAAAACGCCCGTGACCCCTCACTAACTCAGAACAGAGGAATAGCATCAGAGGTCGGACCGGGGAATAATAAAAATAACTGCATTTTACAGGGAAATGTCATGACCGAAGCGTTTGAGCTCTCCCAGCCATTGGAACGGTCCAGCTGGCTGGAAACACAGCTGGAGCCAGAGTGTCTGCGCCATCCGGGGCTGAGCGGCGTCCATCAGCTGAGCGACGGGCTGGATGCCTTTGCTGCCCGCTATCTGCTGATGCAAAAAGCGGAGCGTTCACTCGATATCCAGTATTACATCTGGCAAAACGATCTCTCTGGCCGGTTGTTGTTCAGCGCCGTGCTGGAAGCTGCCCGACGCGGAGTGAAAGTGCGGCTGCTGCTGGATGACAATAATACGCCGGGCCTGGACGACACGCTGGCCCAGCTCAACCGCCATCCCAACATTGAGGTGCGGCTGTTTAATCCGTTCTCGTTTCGCACCCTGCGCGCGCTGGGTTATCTCACCGATTTTGCCCGTCTGAACCGCCGCATGCACAACAAAAGCTTTACGGTAGATGGCGTCACGACCGTGGTCGGTGGGCGCAATATCGGCGACGAATATTTCGGCACCGGCAATGAACCGCTGTTTGCCGATCTCGACGTCATGGCAATAGGCCCGGTGGTTAAAGAAGTCGCAGAGGATTTTGAGCGCTACTGGCGCAGCAAGCCGGTCTCGCCGCTGCAGCAGGTGCTGGATGAAGAGGAGCCGGAAGAGGACAGTGTGAGTCTGCCAGCAGAGTGGCGTCACAGTGAACCGGTGCAGCGCTATCTTCAGCGGCTGGAAAATTCTTCGCTGCTGCAGGAGCTGGAAGAGGGCACGCTGGCTCTGACCTGGGCAAAAGCGCGCCTGCTGAGCGATGATCCGCGTAAAGGGCTGGGCAAAGCGCGTGCCAGAAGCCTGCTGCCGCAGCGAATGCTGGAGGTGATAGGCACGCCGCAAAAGCAGTTCGACATCATCTCGGCCTATTTCGTGCCGACCCGCGCAGGGGTCGCTCAGCTGCTGTCGCTGAAGCGCAAAGGGGTAAAAATTGCCATTCTGACCAATTCGCTGGCGGCTAACGATGTGTCGATTGTCCATGCCGGCTACGCTAAGTGGCGCAAAAAATTGCTGCGTCATGGTATTGCGCTCTATGAGCTGAAACCGCAGGCGGGCGTGCGTGATGCCCCGCACGACCGGGGATTAACCGGTAACTCCGGCTCCAGCCTGCATGCCAAAACCTTCTCAGTGGATCAACAGACGCTGTTTATCGGCTCGTTTAACTTCGATCCCCGTTCAGCGGTGCTGAATACGGAAATGGGACTGGTGATTGAGAGTGCGGCGCTCGCCGGAGAGACGCATCAGCGTTTCAGCCAGTCAATGCGCGATCGGGCATGGACGCTGCGGCTGGATAAGTGGGGCAGGGTAAACTGGCTGGAGTATCCGGGTGAGCCGCAGCAGATTGTGCATAAACACGAGCCGGGCTGCTCCTGGTGGCAGCGCCTGCAGGTACGCCTGGTGTGGCGACTGCCGATTGAGTGGCTGCTTTAAGCTGGACCTTGCCTGGGTACAGGCGCTGGCTCAGGAAGCATACGCCCTTCGCAAAGACGCAAAACCCGCCATCCCTGGCGGGCTCAGCGCGGGCGATTACGCACCTCATCCCTGAGGTGCGCCCGTTGCCGGGCCAACGCGTTGCTTTGTTCAAAAACGCTCCCGGCGTTTTTGTCCCTGGCCCGCTATGCTTTGCTACTGGCGTATGCGCCCATCGCTTTAAACTCTTAAGCTGTCTGTGAGACACATCATTTATAGCCTGACCTCACTTATGGCCCGAGGTCACTGATCGCCTGTCATTGTGCTTGTTTACGCTCAAATTTCCCCGAGAAAAGGAACCGCAGCAGCGGGATGCGCAGGTGAATCTCATACAGCAGAAACGCGATGCCAAACACCATCAGCAGGCCAACGAAGAAGCCCAGCGTGTTATTTTCAATCCGTGGCGTCACGTAAATGCCATACAGCAGCGTCAGCGGATGGTGCACCAGATAGATAAACAGTGACGCATTGACCAGATACATAATGCGCGGCGAATGTGAATTCAGCAGCTTATGACCAAAGCAGAAGCAGACGTTCAGCATGCAAATGCCCATCAGCGTCGAGATAATCGCATCCAGCTCATACAACCAGCCCTCACCGCTGCTCAGTCGCTGGTTGGCGCAATAGGCCGCAAACATCAGCAGCGCACCGACCCACATCACCAGATTGAAGCGGACAAACAGCTGCTTCAGCGGGGGATGTTTCCACGCCAGCGCTCCCAGCATAAAGAACGGCAGATAGAAGAGTGTCTGCATCACTATGATGCTAAACAAACCATCCATCAGCCACGCAGGCTGGAAAATAAACACCAGACGCCGGAACACGCACCAGAGCAGTGCCCACGCCAGTACGCCCGCCGTCAGCGATCCCCAGCCAACCCGCGAATAATCAATGGTGCGATGCTGATCGCGCAACCAGCGGAAGGTCACCATCCCCAGCGTGGTCAGCATCACCAGCACCACCAGGAACCACAGGTGTGAAATCAGCTCCCACATCAGGTTATTAAACTTCTGATAGGGCGTGAAGCGGGGCCAGTCAGCCAGCTTATCCGTCCACTCTTTCAGCATAAAAAATTGCGGCAGCGTCAGCAGCGGAATGGCGGTCAGCATTGGGATACCTACCCGTTCCAGACGCACCTTCAGGAAGCGACGTGGCTGATAGCGCAGATACAGCATGTAGGAGAAATAGCCCGAAATGACGAAAAACACCTGCATACGAAACGCATGAATAAAATCATTAAGCAGCGTCAGCCATAACGACGCTTCATGACTGTTTACTGCCCATTTCTGCGCGGAGTAGATGAGGGAAACGTGAAACGGCACCCCCAGTAACATCAGATAGGCGCGGATGGAGTCGAGGAAGTATTCACGTTCAGGTTTTACAGTACTCATAAAGTTCCAGTTCGTTAGTACGTTTAACCGGTTTCACCCTGAAACCGGATTATGCTCTGTGAAAATTCTACCTGGGATAAACCAGGTATACTATCAGTGGAATCCGTAGTGTCTAATTGTCCTAAAAGCAGGGTTAAGCCTGACGAAATGCGGGAACAATGTTGCGCATAAGCTGTCGGAAAACCGAATAATCCTTTAAGATAAACGGGTTTGATTTAAGCACACGAAAGGGGGGGATGTGCTGACTAAAGAAAAAAATAAAGCCGGACTGATGAAGGTACGCTGGATTGGTACTGCAGTTCTGCTGGCGTTGTACGCCAATAACAGTTGGGCGTTTAACATCGACGATGTTGCCAAACAAGCCAAAGCGTTGGCAGGGAAAAGCTTCGAAGCGCCTAAAAGCAATTTACCCTCTCAATTTCGTGAAATGAAATTTGCTGATTATCAGCAGATCCAGTTTAACCACGATAAAGCGTATTGGGGCAAACTGCGCACGCCGTTCAAGCTGGAGTTCTATCATCAGGGAATGTATTTCGATACCCCGGTGCAGATCAACGAAGTGACCGCCAGCGCGGTGCGCGAGATTAAATACAACCCCGATTATTTTAATTTCGGTAATGTAAAACATGACGCGGATGCGGTAAAAAACCTCGGTTTTGCCGGTTTCAAAGTGCTTTACCCACTCAACAACAAGGGTAAAAACGATGAGATCGCCAGCTTCCTGGGCGCGAGCTATTTCCGTGTCATCGGTGCCGGTCAGGTTTATGGCCTGTCGGCGCGTGGACTTGCCATCGATACGGCGCTGCCGTCCGGTGAGGAGTTCCCGCGCTTTAAAGAGTTCTGGATTCAGCGTCCTAAACCACAGGACAAACAGCTGGTGATCTACGCGCTGCTCGATTCGCCGCGTGCGGCGGGTGCGTATCGCTTTGTGCTGCATCCGGGTGACGCTTCAACGGTTGATGTGCAGTCAAAAGTTTACCTGCGTGATAACGTCGGCAAACTGGGTGTTGCACCGCTGACCAGTATGTTCCTGTTTGGTCAGAACCAGCCATCGACGGTGAACAACTTCCGTCCGGCACTACACGACTCTGACGGTCTCTCTATCCACAATGGCAACGGGGAGTGGATTTGGCGTCCGCTGAACAACCCGCGTCATCTGGCAGTGAGCACCTTCACCATTGAGAATCCGAAAGGGTTTGGTCTGCTGCAGCGTGGGCGTGACTTTAACAACTATCAGGATCTTGATGACCGCTATGATCTTCGTCCAAGCGGCTGGGTTGAGCCAATAGGCGACTGGGGTAAAGGCCGGGTTGAACTGGTTGAAATCCCGACGGCAGATGAAACCAACGACAACATCGTTGCGTTCTGGACGCCGGAGACGCTGCCAGAGCCTGGCAAAGAGATGAACTTCAAATATCGTCTGCACTTCTCGCGCGACGAAAACCAGCTGCACTCCGATGATACCGCCTGGGTCAAAAATACCCTGCGTTCAGCGGGTGACGTGAAGCAGTCTAATCTGGTGCGTCAGCCGGATGGCACCGTGGCTTTCACCATCGACTTCGTGGGTAAAGACATGAGCAAGATGGCGGAAAACAGTCAGGTGGCACCGCAGGTCAGCGTGGGTAAAAATGCTGATGTGGTTGAGCAGAGCGTACGTTATAACCCGGTCACCAAAGGCTGGCGTCTGGTGTTGCGTCTGCGTGTGAAAGATGCCAAACAGTCCACCGAAATGCGTGCGGCCTTGGTTAGCGGCGACAAGACATTGACGGAAACCTGGAGCTATCAGTTACCTGCCAATGAATAAATCGACTTTTACACCTCAACGTTATGTGGAATCTCTGCCGCTGGATGCGGCAGGGAAGGCCCGCCTGAGCGTCTCATTGCAGAATGCCAGCGAGTTCCACTTCATCCATGATGTGCTGGGCAGGGATGTCGCAGCCAGTGACCGTCCCGACGATGCGCCGTTAAAATCGGTCTCATCGCGGGTTGAAATGGCCTGGCCCGATTCGCTGGCCGAAGGTCAGCAGTTGGGTAAAGATTACCTCGACCGCACCACGCTAAAGGCGATGCCGAAGGTCAAACGCTCACTGATGTTCCCGGAAGCCTGGCGTACCAACCCGGTCGCCCGTGCCTGGGACTCACTGCGTGGACACAAATCGGTGCCGCGTTATGCCAATGCGGAGGAGCGGCGTGCCGAGGAGAAGTGGCGTCATGTCGGTTCAATTCGCCGCTACATTCTGCTGATCCTGACCATTTTCCAGACCGTGGTCGCCACCTGGTACATGAAGAGTATTCTGCCGTATCAGGGCTGGACGCTTCTGGATCCGATGGAGATGATCAATCAGAACTGGCAGCAGTCAGTGATGCAGATCCTGCCTTATTTGTTGCAGACCGGCATCCTGTTCCTGTTCGCCATACTCTTCTGCTGGGTCTCTGCCGGTTTCTGGACGGCCCTGATGGGCTTCCTGCAGCTGCTGATTGGACGTGATAAATACAGTATCTCTTACTCAACGGTCGGAGATGAACCGCTTAACCCGGAACATCGTACCGCGCTGATTATGCCGATCTGTAACGAAGACGTTGAGCGTGTTTACGCCGGTCTGCGTGCGACCTGGGAGTCGGTGGTTCGTACCGGTAACGCTGAACACTTCGACGTCTACATCCTCAGCGACAGTTACGATGCGGATATCGCGATTGCCGAACAGAAAGCCTGGATGGAACTGGTGCGGGATGTTGGCGGGGCAGGCAAGATTTTCTATCGCCGTCGTCGTCGTCGCGTGAAGCGTAAAAGCGGAAACATCGATGACTTCTGCCGTCGCTGGGGCAGCAACTACAGCTACATGGTGGTGCTGGATGCCGATAGCGTCATGAGCGGAGAGTGTCTCACCGGTCTGGTACGCATGATGGATGCCAACCCGAATGCCGGGATCATCCAGTCGTCGCCGAAAGCATCGGGTATGGATACGCTTTATGCGCGCTGTCAGCAGTTTGCGACCCGCGTCTACGGTCCGTTATTTACCGCCGGTCTGCACTTCTGGCAGCTGGGCGAGTCTCACTACTGGGGTCACAACGCCATTATCCGCGTGAAACCCTTTATTGAGCACTGTGCCCTGGCACCGTTACCGGGAGAAGGCTCCTTTGCGGGTTCAATCATGTCGCATGACTTCGTAGAAGCTGCGCTGATGCGTCGTGCCGGTTGGGGCGTCTGGATTGCCTATGACCTGCCGGGATCCTATGAAGAACTGCCACCGAACCTGCTGGATGAGCTGAAACGTGACCGCCGCTGGTGTCACGGCAACCTGATGAACTTCCGCCTGTTCCTGGTGAAAGGGATGCACCCGGTACACCGTGCGGTGTTCCTGACGGGTGTGATGTCCTACCTCTCGGCTCCGCTATGGTTTATGTTCCTGGCGCTCTCCACTGCCCTGCAGGTAGTGCATACGCTGATGGAACCGACCTACTTCCTGCAACCGCGGCAGCTCTTCCCGGTCTGGCCGCAGTGGCGTCCGGAGCTGGCGATAGCGCTGTTCTCGACCACCATGGTGCTGCTGTTCCTGCCGAAAATGCTGAGTGTCGTGTTGATCTGGTTTAAAGGATCGAAGGCCTACGGCGGACCTCTGCGGCTGCTGGCTTCACTGGTGCTGGAAACGCTGTTCTCGGTGCTGCTGGCACCAGTGCGTATGCTGTTCCATACGGTGTTTGTGGTCAGCGCCTTCCTCGGCTGGGAAGTGGTGTGGAACTCACCGCAGCGTGATGACGATGCGACACCGTGGAGCGAGGCGTTTAAACGTCACGGTTCGCAGATGGCATTGGGTCTGGTGTGGGCGATTGGTATGGGACTGCTGGATCTTAACTTCCTGTGGTGGCTGGCACCGATCGTCTTCTCACTGATTCTGTCGCCGTTTGTCTCGGTCATGTCGAGCCGCGCAACGCTGGGCATTAAGAGCAAGAAAGCGAAGCTGTTCCTGATCCCGGAAGAGTACTCACCGCCGCAGGAGCTGGTGGATACCGATCGCTATGTGGTACTGAACCGTGAGCGCGCGCTGGAAAATGGCTTTATGCATGCCTTATTCCATCCTGCCTTCAACGCGCTGGCAACGGCACTGGCCACATCGCGCCACAAGCAGAGTCAGTTACTGGACTATGCGCGTGACCGTCGGGTTGATCAGGCGCTGAGCGATGCGCCGGATAAACTGGGCCGCGAACAGCGTCTGCAGTTGATCAGCGATCCGGTGGTGCTGGCCCGTGTTCATACCCGACTGTGGGAAGATGCGGACAAGTATCATCAGTGGGTTGAGAGTTATCAGAAACTCACGCTCAACCCCAACGCGCTGGCAAACAACGCGTAATCTGAAAAAGCGGCAGCGATGCCGCTTTTTTTATCGGATTAAAACAGCGATTCGCTGATAAATTTATTGCTGGCAGTCACCGCGAGCAGCGCGTGACGATCTCAATGGCTGTTTCTTAATGGCGGATATGTGTGGTGAAAGGGTGCTTAAAGGCGGGTGTTATCGTCGCGGCTGTGCTCTGCTTAAGCGGATGCGGCAGTATTATCAGCCGTACCATTCCCGGGCAGGGGCACGGTAATCAGTACTATCCCGGCGTACAGTGGGATGTTCGCGACAGCGGATGGCGGGTCCTGACGATCCTCGACCTGCCGCTGTCGCTGGTGGTTGATACCCTGTTGTTACCGGTGGATGCCAGCCACGGTCCTTACGAGTAACTGCGATCGGAATCGCTGTTATCATCTTCCCACTCTTGCGCGGCGGCTTCACCCTCTTCGGTGTCCAGCGGCGGCTCCAGCTGGAACTCGCCGTCATCCCACTCGTGCAGGGTATTTTCTGCTAACCACTCCTGACGTAGTTCAACTTCGTCAAAATCGGCATCAAAAATGGCCTGTGCCGCTTCACCGCTACGGTAAGGCAGACATTCGCCTGCTTCACCTTCTTCTGCCATGAATTCAGCCTGCCACATGATATCGCCATCCTGCATCACATACTTTTGCAGACCAAACTGGCTGATTGATGCATCCCCTTCCTCGAGCTCCGGGTGGTTAGCGAGGAACTCTTCACGTGCAGCATCGATGGCTTCCTCTAAGGTACTGTACATGCTCATCGCTCTTCTCCTTCACGGGTCTTTGACTATGGATTTATTTGATTTCAGTGAAGGATAGACGAAATCTGAAGGAGGGAAAGGTCAGGCCGGTGCAACTGGCGGGAAATAAGCCATTTCCCGCCAGTCAGGGTCAGATCATCTTTTGCGGGAAATGCAAAACCGGTTGAACGGACTCATGAATCACGGGGGCTGAGTAGCGGATACAACATTTTATACATGGCTTAACTTTCTTAAAATTAATTCTGGCGATGGAGAGGGCCTGACTCAAATTATATAACGTGCCGATAAATATGACCTCTTCTTTATCAGGCATACGCTTGCACCCTTTACGATGAAGAAAGTGATAATTTTCCTGATCGGTACCGATTGTAACGTAATAGTAGAGACCTTTGTTCATATTAACTGTCCCATTAGAGGTTTGCTGTGTTGTCTTTTTTATAATTCTGGCCAGAGCCGTTAAAGGCCTGACTGTTACAAACGAAACTACCGATAAGCATTAATGAGTTCAAATTCCATAATGGTCTATCGGGGTGTTAAAAAAATGTAAAATGGAATATAAGCTAAATCATCAAGGCAATCGCTTGTAAAATAAGTTAATTTTTATCGATTCATAAGCGGTGAGACACCGTTAAGACCGGCTAAATAGGATTAGGCCTGGCGTGCAGAATAATCAGCGCCATAACAGATTTAAGAGCACTCGCTGCAATATTAATTAATAAATAGCGAAACAGGCTGAATGCCGCCTGCCGTCCTGTTAATTGATTAGCTTTTTTAACTTTAAACAGAGAGAAATTATATTATGAATATAGGTGTTTATTAATTACTGGACCTGCGGTTTCGCTTACAGGCTGAGTCAGCCATGAGTGATTTATTTAAGAGGGGAGTAAAACGCGCTAAATGCCTGACAGACATTTAGCGCGAACAGATTAATAACGGGAGGGTTCGCCCTCGGGGCGCGTTTTAAAGCGGCGGTGGAGCCACATATACTGTTCAGGTGCCAGCAGCACACCCTCTTCAACAACCTGATTCATTCTGGTTGCGGTTGCGACATCACTTTCCAGCGTAAATTCGCCGCTGATGTCAGGCAGTATCATCAGTTCATAGCCGCGACCCCCAGGCAGACGACGCGGTACGAAAGGGATGACAGCCGGTTTACCGGTGCGGATCAGCAGATGAGTGCCCACCGTTGTGGCCGCTTTTTCCACGCCAAAGAAGGGGACAAAGACGCTGCTGCGCGGGCCATAATCGTGGTCGGGCGCATACCAGATAATGTCACCCTGTTTCAGTGCGCGGATCATTCCTTTGAGATCTTTACGATCGAGCATGCTTTTATTCGACCGCATCCGACCTTTGACCTGAAGCCAGTCGATCAGTTTGTTGTCATTCGGGCGATAGACGCCAATGCCAGGGTTATGGATACCAAACATGCGTGCACCAATCTCCAGCGTCAGAAAGTGCATGCCGATAAGCAGCACGCCGCGCTGGCTATCGCGCGCCTGCTGAATATGCTCCAGCCCTGAAGGCGTATGCCATTTATTGATGCGCCAGTCAGGCCAGAACCACGCCATACCGGTCTCAATTAATCCCATGCCGACCGATTCGAAATTGTGTTTAACCATCGCTTCGCGTTCATTTACCGGCATATCCGGAAAACTTAATTCCAGATTACGCCGGGAAATACTGACGCGGTGTTTCATAAAACGCATCCCAATGCGGCCAATATTACAGCCGAGAACATAAAGCAGGGGATAAGGAAGTAGCACCAAAAGATAAAGAGAAGCGACACCCAGCCAGGTCAGCCAATAGCGTGGGTGAAGCAGTTCTCGTGAAAACTGAGGCAACTGAGTCATGTGAAGGTTAATTTTCCTGCGTCGCGCACCGTGCGGTGCTGATATCTCGTTGATTTACACCATTGTGCCAGTTTTTGACGTGCGCTTAAATATCACTATCGGAACGTGCCATCAATGAACAAAGGTTAATAGTCCAATGTTGCTGGAAAAAACGGCAACAGGCGATCAATCTGGTCACTGGCCTTTGCATCCCGGTGAAATCAGGTATCATGTGCGCGCTAAATTTCTTCTATTGATAACAGGACGAACACCATGCCAGTGTTACATAACCTCGTTTCCAATAAAGAGCTGAAGGCGCGCATGCTGGCTGAAACCGAGCCGCGCACCACTGTCTCTTTTTATAAATATTTCCAGATTGCCGATCCCAAAGCATTCCGTGACGCGCTCTATCTTGGCCTGACAGCTCTTAAGGTCTTTGGTCGCGTCTACGTGGCCCACGAAGGCATCAATGCGCAGATCAGCGTGCCAGCCAGCCAGTATGAAAAGATGAAAGAATGGCTGTATGGCTTTGATCCGGCGCTGAACAACCTGCGGATGAATATTGCGCTGGATGATGATGGTAAATCGTTCTGGGTGCTGCGTCTGAAAGTGCGCGACCGCATTGTCGCGGACGGTATCGAAGACGACAGTTTTGATGCCAGCGATGTGGGTCAGTATCTTAAAGCGGCGGACGTTAACGCCATGCTGGACGATCCTGACGCCCTGTTCGTTGATATGCGTAACCACTACGAATATGAAGTGGGTCGCTTTGATAATGCGCTGGAAGTGCCTGCTGACACCTTCCGCGATCAGCTGCCGATGGCGGTTGAGATGCTGCAGGATCAGAAAGACAAAAAGATCGTGATGTACTGCACCGGCGGGATCCGCTGTGAAAAGGCCAGCGCCTGGATGCGCCACAACGGCTTTGAGGATGTCTATCACATTGAGGGCGGTATCATCGAGTATGCCCGACGTGCCCGTGAGCAGGGATTACCGGTACGTTTCAAAGGCAAAAACTTTGTTTTTGATGAGCGGATGGGTGAGCGGATCTCTGACGATGTGTTGTCGAACTGTCATCAGTGCGGCGAACCCTGTGATACCCACGTTAATTGTGTCAATGACGGTTGTCATCTGCTGTTTATTCAGTGCAAAAGCTGCGCGGAGAAGTTTGAGAACTGCTGTAGCCCGATCTGCCAGGAAGAGGCGAAGCTCTCACCGGAAGAGCAGCGCGCGCGTCGGGCAGGACGTGAAAATGGCAACAAAATCTTTAACAAGTCGCGTGGCCTGTTAAACATGACCATTCCCTCGCCGCTGAAGAAATAAGCGTGGCCGCCTGAAGTCAGCTTCAGGCGGCTTGCTGTTTTACTGGCGTACACCCTCAACCGAAATCATCAGCTGAACCTTCTGCGAAGCTGGCCCCAGATCTTTGGTGATGTTGAAATCTTTCAGTGCAATTTCCCCTTCAGCCTCAAAGCCAGCGCGGTAGCCGCCCCACGGATCTTTACCTTCACCCAGCATTTTCGCCTCGAGCGTTACCGGTTTGGTCACGCCATTCAGCGTAAGATCGCCAGTAATCTTCAGCTCATCACCCTCTTTTTCCACCGCTGTGGATTTGAACGTGGCCTGCGGGTTTTTGCTGGTGTTCAGGAAGTCGGCACTGCGCAGGTGCTTGTCACGTTCAGCATGGTTAGTATCGATGCTGCTGGTGTTAATGGTGACGTCGACTTTATCTGCGGCAGGATTCTTCTCATCAAAGGTAAAGCGGCCATCAAAATCCTTAAAGGTGCCGTAGAGCCAGCTGTAACCCAGATGCTGGATACGGAACTGAATAAAGGCGTGCTGGCCCTCTTTATCGATTTTGTAGTCAGCGGCAGAGGCGGTGAGTGAGCCGAGCAGCAGACTGGCACCGGTCATCGCCAGCAGGGTCTTTTTAAACATATTATTTATCCTTTTCAGAGGGAGAGGTGAAACGCAAACCCGACATCCGTTTTAAGGTGATATCGCGATCGATAAAGTGATGTTTTACCGCAGCCAGCCCATGCAGCAGTGACAGGACCACAACCGTCCAGGCCAGCCAGAGGTGAATGTCGCCCGCAAGATCAGCCTGTTCGCCAGCACCGCTGAACAGCGCGGGCAGGGTGAACCAGCTGAATACTGAGATGGGTTTGCCATCGGCGGTGGAGATCAGATAGCCGCTGATCAGAATCGCCAGCAGCAGGGTATACAGTAACAGGTGGGCCACCACCGAACTGATGCGTACCAGCGGGGAATAACTGCTAAGCGGTTTTGGCGGCGGTGAAATAACGCGCCACAGCAGGCGAACGATCAGCGTCAGCAACAGGATCACGCCGATGCTTTTATGGATCTCAGGCGCGTCGTGATACCAGCTGTCGTAATAGCCGAGGCCGACCATCCATAATCCCAGCGCAAACATGGCGTAAATTGCCAGCGCCATCGACCAGTGCAGCAGCACGGCAACCAGGCCAAACTGATGAGATGAATTACGTAATAACATAATGAGGTTTTCATAAAGTAATAATCTGAAATAAGCATCCACATTATGAAATATAAAAGCAATCATCCTTACGCTTCTATAACTTTAATTTTATATTGTGAAAAGGTTGAATAAATCAGGTGCGAAATGCGCAATATTACTGAATGAGTTATTTCTGAGGCGCTGGTCGTCAACTAAAAAGAGCCGGAATTAACCCAAAGGGCGAAATATATTCTGACTTTATGTCAGTAATAGTCAATTTTCGTCAAAGTCTGTCAATCGGGCGGCATCAGGCTGATACCACCCTTTATCAGAGTCAGAAACGTGAGAGGCGGAAGGGTGTCAGATCAAAAGAGAACGGTTTTTGCTGGGCAAATTCTGCAGCCAGTTCGCCCAATACGCTGGCGAATTTAAACCCGTGTCCACTGAGCCCGGTAATTAACAAGCGGTCTGGTTCACCCGGCAGGGTATCAATTATAAAGTCTTCATCCGGGCTAAAATCGTAGCTGCAGGCTTCGCCATGCAGACAGACACCGACGCCAGGTAAAAACTGACGGAGGAATCCAAAAGCTTCGCTGCCATCGGCCGCCACCGCGCCAAAAGGCTTACGATCCTCAGGCTGCTGCATCAGCTGACCGCCATCATGACGACCCACTTTCAGGGCGTTGTTATCCGCCGGGAAGCCATAAAACTGGCTGCCATCGCCCATTTCCACCGTAAAACCGGGAAACTTATTGTTCTCACTGTAGCGGCCATCTGCCTGATACCAGGCAAACACCTTGCGGGTGGGCGCGACCGGCAGGTCAGGAACTAATTTGCCAACCCATGTGCCCGCACTGATCAACATTTTGCGGCCCCGGTAGACGCCATCCAGGGTAGTGACCTGCTGCAGATCGCCATCGCGACCCAGCTCTGAAACCGGGCAGTTAAACAGCTGCGCGCAGCCCGCCTGCTCCGCCAGCTGGATCCAGCTGCGTACCGCCTGTTCACATTTCAGATAGCCGGACTGCGGCTCAAATACGCCCAGATAGCCCTCAGGCACATTGATTTGTGGCCAGCGCTTGCGCACGTCATCTGGCTGCATCACCTCAATATTGAGCTGCCAGCGGGTCGCGCTGTCGATGACGTTCTGAATAAACGGCGACTGATTCGGGGCGAGGTTAAGTACGCCACTGCGATGCATGATGCGCTCACCGGCACGCTGTTCCAGCTCATCCCACAGCGTTTGCGCCCGCAGGACCAGGGGAACATAGCGTTCACCTTCACCATAAGCGTGACGAATCAGCCGGCTCTCGCCATGATGTGTGCCCTGATTATGGGGAGGATGGGCGCTGTCGATCATTAACACCGATAAACCCGCCTGGGTGGCATAGTAGCCTGCCGCCGCGCCCACGGAACCGCTGCCAACGACGATAAGATCATAAATCATGGTAACTACGCTCTAAGAGACAGATAATCAAAAGCATACCAGAAACAGAAACGAAAAAGGCACCCCTGAGGGCGCCTCTTTGATGCGGCAGAAATTAATGCTTTTTGAGGAGTCGTTCTATCTGCTCGGCTGATTCTATCTTGGCGATGCCTGCTTCGAGGATCGAGATAAATTGCCTTGCCACATCCGTTGTCAGCCAGTATGTCGGGCCAACATCCGCTTCTTCTTCTTTTTGATCCTGCGACGACAACGAGTGCAGGCGGATCATCATGGCGTCATAGCTGTCAACGGTACTGATATCCCAGCCCACCAGTGGGTGAGTCTGTATAACATCTTTTCTTCTGTCCATTATAACCTCCTTATTACTCGTTAAACGAAGTGCATGATGAGGTTCAATGCGGCTTTTTTATTCCAATAGCGAAACAATTATAACAGTAAACGAGGGTATCACTGTTTAAAAAATGCCGTGAGTCAGCTTCTCACAGAATATTTGCGTTTGAAAGGCGGGCGTAAAAAAATAAAATGCCTGACGGGCAGGCATTTTTATCAGCAGTCAAAAGACAGGCAAAAAGCGGGCTTAGCCGCGTGACCGGACTCAGAGAGCCGGCGTTTCTGGCACTACGCCGCCGCCGCGTTTTTGCAGTGTTTCTGCCAGACGGGCAAAGTGCTGCTGAAGCTGCTCATCATGGTTTTGATTTTGGGCTTCCAGCGACAGATTGTGTACCAGTAGCTGACTGGCACGATCGTCAAGACAGAAAATCAGACTGGAAAAGGCATTTTCCAGCACCGTTAAACGACGCTTCTGATCACCAATCAGTGCTAACAACTCACCAAAGGTCATCGCCTCTTCCGGTTTATCAGTAGTCATGGTGTCGCACCTCCTGTTATGCGTGACGAGCGCAAGGATAGGGCATTGATCATTAAGAGTCTAGATGCAGGACGGGGTAAGTGCGAGAGGGGAGAAAAGATAAAAAAACCGGGTGGCGACACCCGGAAAAAAAGCACAGTGGCGGTTAATCAGTATTGAACCAGTCGTCAGCGCTTTCCCACGTCTGCTGCAGGATTTCGCTGATCTGGTCGCGCGTCTCTTTTCCACCGCCCAGCACGCTGAGATTATTGGCACTGGCATAGCGTACCTTGACGTGATTGGTCGAGTCAGGGAACTGTTCATCAATGCGGCGCGATAATTCATCGCTTAACGCTTCTATCGCACCAGCAGGAAGAGGTCGGGTATTTGATACGGTAATTTCAACGCGCATAACAGCCTCCGTTTAAGATACTGTATATATTTACAGTATCAGCAGGCCGGAGGCAAGTAAAATTATGCGATGCGCCAGTTCAGTGTTTCACCCGCCAGGAACGGCACCAGTGAATGGCTGCCGAGCGCGATGGACTCTGGCACCTGCCAGGACTCACGCACCAGGGTAATCGTCCCTTCATTCAGCGGCAGGCCGTAAAAACGCGGGCCATTCTCCGAACAGAACGCTTCAAAATGTTCCAGCGCGTTCAGCTCTTCAAAAACGGTGGCGTAAGCGGGTAACGACACTGGCGCATTAAATACCCCCGCGCAGCCGCAACTGGCCTCTTTGAGATGACGCAGGTGCGGTGCTGTGTCGGTGCCAAGGAAGACGCGCGGATGACCACTCGCCACTAATTTGCGCAATGCTTCCTGATGCACGTTGCGTTTAAGAATCGGCAGGCAATAGAGGTGCGGACGAATACCGCCCACCAGCATGTGATTGCGGTTAAACATCAAATGCTGCGGGGTAATGGTCGCGCCCAGCGTCTCATCGGCGGCGGCAACATATTCTGCGGCGTCCTGAGTGGTAATGTGCTCCATCACCACTTTCAGTGCCGGAAACTGGCTGCGCAGCGGCTCCATAACCGTTTCGATAAACCGGGCTTCGCGGTCAAAAATGTCGACATGCGCATCGGTGACTTCGCCGTGGATCAGCAGTGGCATACCGAGCTTCTGCATCCGCTCCAGCACGCGGGCAATGGAGGCGATATCGGTAACGCCATGGCTGGAGTTCGTCGTAGCGTGCGCCGGATAGAGCTTAGCCGCGGTAAACAGACCGGAGGTGAAACCGCGCTCAAGCTCATCAGGATCAAGCGAGTCGGTCAGATAGCAGGTCATCAGCGGCGTAAAGGCGTGATCGGCGGGCAGCGCCGCCAGGATGCGATCGCGGTACGCTTCACCTGCTGCCACGCTGGTCACCGGTGGCACCAGGTTAGGCATCACAATGGCACGACCATTCACCGCGCTGGTATAGGGCAGGACCGTGTTGAGCATCTCATCGTCGCGCAGATGAATATGCCAGTCGTCAGGGCGACGCAGGGTAAGTTGCTGAGGTTGTGCTGTCATCAGTGAAGCTCCGGCAGAAGGGAAACAAAAGGCGTGTTTTGGCCGGGGTCTAAGCATAAGGATTCAGGCAACCGTTTGCACCTGCTTTTTATGCTGATAAAGAAAATCCGCGCCAGGGGCGCGGATAACGGCGTTACTGCGTAAAGGGAATAACCAGTTCGCCAGGTTTCACTTCCAGTCCTTTGGCAAATTTCTTCGCCAGCGACTCGCCTTTGCTGCGGTCGGCGCTGAGCACGTAAGCCGGCTTTTGATCAAAGTAGTTTTTCAGCGACTGATTCAGATAAGGCGTCAGCGTTTTCATAATGGAGGCCATTTTTTCCGGGGCAACCTGCGCATCAACAATTTCCAGATCGCGCAGATAGATTGCACCCTGCTGCTGGTCATAGACCGGCTGAGCACGCATCTTCAGCTGCATATCGGCCTGCTGCGGACCAAACAGTGACGTCACATTGATTTTAGCATTGCCAGAGAGCGTCACTTTACCTGGCTCTTCACGGCCAATCTGACTGGTCAGGTTGTTCAGGACGATGTGCGCATTAACCAGCCCGGAAACGCCAATATCTTTCTCATAGTTGTTGTGCTTCTGCAGCGCCTGGTTTACTTCCTGTTCGCTGATGGTGTATTGCGTCAGTTGATTACAGCCGCTCACCAGCAGCGCGATCAACAGGGCAGTCAGCCCGAAAAAAGCCTTTTTCATCGATCTTTATCCTGAATATCAGAGCCAATAAACAGGCCATAGCCTGCCTGAATGCGTAGCGGGTGTCATCAGGAAAGAGATGAGAAACGCCGCAGCGTCTCTCATCGGGAGGGGTTAGTGAGCTATTGAGGAGAGCAGATTCACCTGGGTCTGTTTAGCCATGTTATCGCGGTAGTCAGCGACCCGGCTCGGCCAGTCGATACCGGCCACCAGCGTCAGAGAGCGCAGCAGCGGGAAGAAATTAAAATCATCTTCCGACAGCTCGCCATTTACCGCATTGGGCTGGACGATTAATTTGTCCAGCTTGCGCAGATCGTCGCTGACGTTCTTAATCAGGCCGGCAGAATGACTTTTCAGCGTGTCGAAATCACCGATGCTCGCCTGCTTTTTGTTGCGGAAATAGTCACGCGCCTCCGGCGTCGCGAATTCGGCAAACGCCGCCTCTGCAATACGAGGCAGCAGCAGTTTATTGACATAGCTGTTCATGTGACGCAGCCAGTCGCCGATCGCCGGATTCAGCGCGCCGATGATCAGCGGTTCGCCATCCTGCTGATCGACATAGTGTACGATCTCCATACTTTCAGGCATCGCGCTGCCATCCTGCTTCTGCAGAATGGGCGCCATTTTCTGTCCGATCAGTCGTTTCGGCGTCTCTTCATCGTCGTTGAGCATTACCACCAGCTCAACCGGTTTGTTTTTCAGGCCAAAAATCATTCGCGCTTTAACGCAGAAAGGGCAGTGGTCGTAGATATAGAGCTTCATCCTGATCTCCCGGGTTTTACAGGTTTAGTGTTTAACAGAGTGAATCAATTCATCCTGCTTTCGGGCTCGTAAAAAGTATGGAAGAGATTACTCCACAGGGCAAACCTGCCTGTCAGGCGCGCTGCAGGATCCGCTGGTGATGCCGCCTGCAGCAGGGGTTATCCGCGGTGCGACCCGAGCAAAATCAGCCTCTTTATCGCTAAACCGCTGTAACGTTTTACCGCAGCCCAGGCGGCGGTTATAGTGAAAGCCGGGTAATGACGGCTCATCTCTATCAGCCATTGATTTCAGGAGTCAGGATGTTTGGCTATCGTTCTGCCGCGCCCAGGGTGCGATTAACCACCGATCGGCTGGTGGTCCGTCTGGTTCACGAGCGTGATGCCTGGCGAATGGCAGATTACTACGCGGAAAATCGCCTGTTTTTAAAACCGTGGGAGCCGGTGCGTGATGACAGCCACTGCTACCCCTCGGGCTGGCAGGCGCGGCTTGGGTTGATTTCCGACATGCATAAGCAGGGTTCGGCCTTCTATTTCATTTTAATGGACAGCGATGAAACCGAAGTGAGGGGAGTGGCGAACTTCAGCAACGTGTTACGCGGATCCTTTCATGCCTGTTATCTCGGCTATTCACTGGGTGAAAAGTGGCAGGGGCAGGGGTTCATGTTCGAAGCGTTGCAGGTGGCAATCCGCTATATGCAGCGCCAGCAGCATATTCACCGCATCATGGCTAACTACATGCCGCACAACCAGCGCAGCGGCGATCTGCTGGCGCGACTCGGTTTTGAGAAAGAGGGTTACGCGAAAGATTATCTACTGATCGACGGACGCTGGCAGGATCACGTGCTGACAGCCTTAACCCTGCGGGAATGGACGCCTGACCGGCGTGGATAATAATGAGGATGCGAGCATGAAGATGACTTTATCGGCGCAGGCGATGCGCGTGCTGGGCTGCCTGCTGGAGAAGCAGGTCACCACGCCGGAACAGTATCCGCTGTCACTGAATGGCGTGGTGGTGGCCTGTAACCAGAAATCGAACCGCGAGCCGGTGATGGAGCTGAGCGAAAGTGAGGTACAGAATCAGCTCGATCAACTGGAAAAACGGCATCTGATCACCGCCAGCAGCGCCGCCGGGCAGCGGGTCGTGAAATATGAGCAGCGTTTCTGCAACTCCGCGTTTGGCACGCTAAAGCTTAACAGCGCAGAAGTTGCTCTGCTGACGCTGCTGTTACTGCGCGGGCCCCAGACGCCAGGCGAACTGCGTACCCGCAGCGGCCGTCTGCACGAGTTCAGTGATGTCAGCGAAGTTGAGCAAACGCTGGAAGGATTGATGCAGCGCGACGACAGTGCTCAGGTGATCCGTCTGCCGCGTGAACCTGGCAAGCGCGAAAGTCGCTTTATGCATCTGCTGGGCGATGAGCCTGACCAGCCGCAGGCCGCAGACGCGTCAGAAGAGCAGGGCGATCTGGCGGCGCGCGTCGCAACGCTGGAACAGCAGGTTGCAGCGCTTCAGGCACAACTCACCCAACTGCTGCAACCGGAGAGCTGAGATGACCTTACGTATTGGTGTGGTGGGATTAGGCGGTATCGCGCAGAAAGCCTGGCTGCCGGTGCTGTCGGCGTCGACGGACTGGACCCTGGCAGGGGCGTTTTCCCCGAACCAGGCCAAAGCCCGGCCGCTCTGTGACAGCTATCGCATGCCATGTTTTGGTTCGCTGAATGAATTAGCCGCTGCCTGCGACGCGGTCTTTGTCCACAGCAGCACCGCCACGCACTATGAAGTGGTCAGGGCGCTGCTGCTGGCAGGAAAGGATGTCTGCGTCGATAAGCCGCTGGCTGAAACCCTGGAGCAGGCTGAGGCGCTGGTGGCGCTGGCGGAAAAACGGCAGCGTAAACTGATGGTGGCGTTTAACCGGCGGTTCGCCCCGCGCTATCAGCAGCTGCGGGCAGAGATGGCTAGCGCGACTTCTCTGCGGATTGAAAAGCACCGTAACGACAGCGTCGGGCCACAGGATCTCCGCTTTACCCTGCTCGATGACTATCTACATGTGGTGGATACCGCCCTCTGGCTGGGCGGGAAACCCTTTCGCCAGGTTCAGGGACGCATCGACACCAACGAACAGGGGCAGATGCTCTATGCCGAGCACCATTTCGCTGTTGAGGGCTTGTCGATTACCACCAGCATGCACCGGCGCGCAGGCAGTCAGCGCGAGCGGGTCAGCGCAGTGTGTGACGGCAAGTGCATCGACATCAGTGAAATGCGCGACTGGCAGGAAGAACGGCGTGACGGGCTGCTGATTACGCCACCGCCCGCCTGGCAGAGTCATCTGACCCAGCGCGGTTTCAGCGGTGCGGCTCGCCATTTCATCGACTGCGTACAAAATCAGACGAAGCCTGAAACCAGCGGTGAGCAGGCGCTGATGGCGCAGCGTGTGGTGGAAAAATTGTGGCGTGAGGCGACGCAGGAATAACGCCTTGTAACACTCCGTGCTGGTCATTTCCCTCCGTGGCAGTAGACTGTCGCCGGGCATCTTCTGGGTGCCCGCGCTAATTCTCCTTTTTTGCCGATTCTTTTCAGGATGCGCCGTCAATTATGAATTTGTTGAAATCGCTGGCAGCGGTCAGTTCTATGACCCTGTTTTCCCGCGTACTGGGCTTTGCCCGTGATGCCATCGTGGCGCGGGTGTTTGGCGCCGGAATGGCGACCGATGCGTTCTTTGTTGCGTTTAAACTTCCCAATCTGCTGCGGCGTATTTTTGCTGAAGGCGCCTTTTCTCAGGCCTTCGTGCCCATTCTGGCTGAATATAAAAGCAAGCAGGGCGAAGAGGCGACGAAACTGTTCCTGGCTTACGTCTCGGGCCTGCTGACGCTGGCGCTGGCGCTGGTCACGGTGGCGGGCATGATTGCTGCGCCCTGGGTCATCATGGTGACGGCTCCCGGCTTTGCCGACAGTCCCGATAAGTTTGCGCTCACCAGCTCGCTGCTGCGGGTGACCTTTCCCTACATTATGCTGATTTCGCTGGCGTCACTGGCAGGTGCGGTGCTGAACACCTGGAACCGCTTCTCGGTACCGGCCTTTGCACCGACCCTGCTGAACGTCAGCATGATTGGCTTTGCGCTGTTTGCCGCGCCGCACTTCCACCCACCGGTAATGGCGCTGGCCTGGGCCGTCGTGGCTGGCGGCGTGCTGCAGCTCGGCTATCAGCTGCCACACCTGAAGAAGCTCGGGATGCTGGTGCTGCCACGTCTGAATCTGCGTGATGCGGGCGTCTGGCGGGTCATGCGTCAGATGGGACCTGCCATTCTTGGCGTTTCTGTCAGTCAGATCTCGCTGATCATCAACACCATCTTCGCCTCGTTTCTGGTCTCAGGTTCGGTCTCCTGGATGTACTACGCGGACCGCCTGATGGAGTTCCCCTCGGGGGTGCTGGGCGTGGCGCTGGGCACCATTCTGCTGCCGTCGCTGGCCAAAAGTTTTGCCAGCGGCAACCATGATGAATATTCCCGGCTGATGGACTGGGGTCTGCGCCTCTGTTTCCTGCTGGCGCTTCCCAGCGCGGTGGCGCTGGGCATGCTCTCCGGCCCGCTGACCGTGGCGCTGTTCCAGTACGGCAAATTCACTGCCTTTGATGCTCTGATGACGCAGCGCGCCCTGATCGCCTACTCCGTCGGACTGATGGGGCTGATCGTGGTCAAGGTGCTGGCTCCGGGCTTCTATTCCCGTCAGGACATCAAAACGCCGGTTAAAATCGCGATTATCACTCTGATCATGACGCAGGTAATGAACCTGGCGTTTATTGGTCCGCTGAAACACGCCGGTCTGTCACTGTCGATTGGGCTGGCAGCCTGTCTGAATGCGTCTTTGCTCTACTGGCAGCTGCGTAAGAAGAATATCTTTATGCCGCAGCCGGGCTGGAGCAGCTTCCTGATCCGCCTGCTGATAGCCGTAGTGGTGATGGCAGGCGCGCTGTTTGCCATGCTGCAGTGGATGCCAGCCTGGGAGCAGGGATCGATGCTGTGGCGGCTGCTGCGTCTGGCCGCGGTCTGTGGTGTGGGCGGCGGAGCCTACTTCCTGGCGCTGGGACTGCTGGGCTTCCGGCTGCGCGACTATGCGCGTCGCACCGCTGTGTAAAGCTTGCCGCAATAAATAAATTCAACGCGCAGGGAACAGGGGCAGAGTAGGAAAGCGTCCCGCGCCATGGACAAAAACGCCGGGAGCGTTTTTGAACAACGCAACGCGTTGGCCCGGCAACGGGCGCACCTCAGGGATGAGGTGCGTAATCGCGCGGGCCGAGCGGCCAGGGATTGGCTTTAGCGTCTTTCCGATCTGCCCCTGTTCCCTGTGCAGGCTCAATTTTAAAGCTCATCATGGTGAAGGAAAAAACGCACCAATAAAAAATCCCGCACCAGGCGGGATTTTTTTTCGCTACTTTCCGGTTCAGGCTTTGCGACTTAACGTCGCCTGACCTTTACCCATCCCATCCGGGCCGTAAAAGGCCTGGGTCTGATGCGGCTTCAGCACGTCAAGCGCATCCTGGGTGTAGCGGATCTGGTGTTGCAGCAGCAGGCCGTTATGAACATTGGCATCCTGCAGACGACGGCTGTGCTGCTGGATAGTGTCCCAGCGGCGCGCCATGTCGTTCTGACCACGATAAGGTGCCGATGTCGCCTGACTCTGCTCAGCGGTGCGGCGCATCTCATCCAGATAGTTCAGCGTACTGAGCAGCGCGCTTTTATCTTCGGTAATACGCTGCAACAGATTACTGTTAATGTTTCCGGCTGCCAGCTGCTGCTGCTCTTCTTCCAGCACGGCTGAGAGCGACGCCAGCACGTCCTGCATCTTATCTAAGGTGGTCTGCAAATTACTCATGGGAACTAATTACCCTCTAAATACGCCTTGGTATCGGCAATCAGCGCATCGGCGATTTTGCCGGTATCCATCTTCAGTTCGCCATTACGAATGGCGGTTTTCAGTTGTTCAACGCGCTCGACGTTAATATCTTTGCTGCTCGGCTGCATCAGCTGCGACTGCGCGCTGCTCAGGCTGACCTGGGCTGCTGCAGGGGTCGTGGCTGCTGCCACCGGGCTGGCGCTCTGGCGCACTTTGCTGCTGCCGGACTCACTGCTATCGCGGCTCTGTACGGTGCTGGCGGGTTTCAGAGGTTGCGTTCTGTCAATGCTCATGTTCGGGCTCCTGTACGGTCAGGGGAAGTCTGCCACCTGAATCAGAATAGCGTTATCGCTTCGTTGATTCTTCTATCGGCAGCACTACTGGCTTCTTTAACACTTTACAGCGTTATAAGAATATTCCCATCCTCGCGTACCTTACCGCTGACAATCTGGCCATTTCCCATCCTGACCCGGACCGACTGCGATCGGGCGGCGTTATTCAGCGCCTTGCCCTCACCGCTGGCGTCAAAGCCGTCACCGCTGGCAATCACCATCACATTCTGCCCCGCCTTCACACGCCACGGCTGACGCAGCGTGGAGGGATTAATCGGCTGTCCTGGCTGGATATCGCGCAGCACCACGGCGTCTGCCACCGAGTCCGCATTCAGCAGGGCGCGGGCGGGCAGAGTATCAAGGCGGCCTGTCTGCAGAGTGAAATCACTCTCGCTCACGCTACTGCCCTGGCTCAGCAGCCGGTTCGCCACCAGATAGGAACCGGTGACCTGCACCTGTACCTGAATATAACGGCGGTTCTCGCCACAGTTTGCCGCCACGCTCATATTGCCCCACAACCGGCTGTTGCCGGGCAGGGTGAACTGTGGCGCCTCACAGGCTGGCCACTGTTCCTGTGGCGTGCGTACCACCACGACCATGCCATCAGCATGCTGGGCGTCACGCGCTTTAAAAAATTGATTCAGTTGTGCATTGAGATCCCCGGCGGAAACCGGCAGGGCGATCGCGACCAGCAGGCTGGTCAGCAGGGTCAGATATCGACGCATTGTGCATTTCCTCACTGATGATGGCGATGAGTGTACCCCTTAAGAAAAATCCTTAATTGTCAAAATAGCGGTCATTTGAGGCCTTATTCAGACGATGACCCCTTGCATTTTCAAATTAAGCTGCGAGCTCGAAATTCTCATACGCGGAGGAAACATGCTCGACAAACTGGATGCGGCGCTGAAATTTGGTACGGAGGCCCTCAACCTGCGTGCTCAACGTCAGGAGATCCTGGCGTCAAATATTGCCAACGCCGATACCCCTGGTTATCAGGCCCGGGATATCGACTTTGCCAGCGAGCTGAGTCGGGTGATGTCCAATGGTCGTGCGGAAGGCAGCAGCATGGCGTTAAAAGTCACGTCAGCTCGCCACATTGAAGCACAGACAAACGGCGTGCCATCGATGGATATGCTTTATCGCATTCCTGACCAGCCTTCTGCCGACGGCAACACCGTAGATATGGACCGTGAGCGTACGCAGTTCGCGGATAACAGCCTGAAATATCAAACCGACCTCACCCTCATCAGTAGCCAGATCAAAGGCATGATGAGCGTGTTACAAGGACAATAATTATGGCCTTGCTGAATATTTTTGACATTGCCGGTTCAGCGATGACCGCGCAATCACAGCGATTAAACGTCAGTGCCAGTAACCTGGCGAACGCCGACAGCGTCACCGGCCCCGATGGCAAGCCTTACGTGGCAAAGCAGGTGGTTTTCCAGACCGATGCGGCGCCAGGCTCAGCCACCGGCGGCGTGAAAGTGGCAAGAGTCGTGGATGACCCTACACCTGCCAAGCTGGTCTATGACCCGGGCAATCCGATGGCAGATGCCAAAGGCTACGTGAAGATGCCAAACGTAGATGTGGTCTCTGAAAGCGTCAACACCATGTCGGCGTCACGCAGCTACCAGGCCAACGTCGAAGTGCTCAACACCGTGAAGTCGATGATGATGAAAACCCTGACGATCGGGCAATAACGGAGAAAAATTATGGCTATCGCGGTAGGCGTTAACGAAAGACTGGACCCCACGGTCCTTAGCTCTTCTAACACCAGTGGCACCGGCAACAATGCGCAGGATCTACAGAATCAGTTCCTGACCATGCTGGTGACGCAGTTAAAGAACCAGGATCCCACCAATCCAATGGATAACAGCCAGCTCACCACGCAGCTGGCACAGATCAATACCCTGAGCGGCATTGAAAAACTGAATACCACGCTGGGATCGATCTCCGGCCAGATCAGCACCAGCCAGTCGCTGCAGAGCTCCACGCTGATTGGGCATGGCGTAATGGTCAATGGCGGACAGGTTCTGGTAGGCAACGGCACCACAACGCCATTTGGCGTTGAGCTGGCCTCCGCCTCAACCGGCACATCGGCCACCATTAAAGATGCCAGTGGCACGGTGATCGACACCGTCGATCTGGGCGCGCTGAGCGCTGGCGTGCACACCTTCTCGTGGGACGGCAAGCTGACAGATGGCTCTGTCGCCCCGGATGGTAAATACAGCGTTGCGATTGCCGCAAGCAATGGCAACACACAACTGGTGGCACAACCGCTTAACTACGCCTACGTCAATGGGGTGAGTACTGCGAACAACACCACAAAACTGGATCTCGGCACCATGGGCTCCGCCACCCTTGACGACGTACGTCAGATTCTCTGATTAACCTGTAGACAGGAAACAAACACATGTCATTTTCCCAAGCGGTCAGCGGCCTTGGTGCTGCTTCAAGTAACCTTGATGTCATCGGTAACAACATTGCCAACTCCGCCACTGCGGGCTTTAAATCGAGCACCATCGCGTTTGCCGATATGTTTGCCGGTTCTAACGTCGGCCTCGGTACCAAAGTTGCTGCGGTAATCCAGAACTTTAACGACGGCGCCACCACCACGACCAGCCGTGGCCTGGACGTTGCGCTGAGCGGTAACGGTTTCTTCCGTATGACCGACAGCAGCGGCGGCGTCTTCTATTCACGCAATGGTCAGTTAACACTGGATGCCAACCGTAACCTGGTCAATACCCAGGGTCTGAACGTGACCGGCTATCCGGCCAGCGGTTCACCGGCCACTATCCAGGCAGGTGCTAACCCGGTGGCGCTGCGTATTCCTACCGAGCAGATGTCAGCCCGCGCGACCACTACCGCCGGTCTGGTTGCCAACCTGAACTCAACGGACAAAACGCCATCTGTGGCCACCTTCTCGACGGCGAACGCAGACAGCTACAACAAGAAAACCACGGCAACCGTGTTCGACTCGCAGGGTAATGACCACGCGCTCGACATGTATTTCGTGAAAGACACCACCAGCAACAGCTGGACCGTGCGTACCATTGATGGCAACACCGGCAGTTCAGCGGGTGACTTCAGAATGGCGTTTGACACCAGCGGTAAGCTGACCAGCGTCTCTAAGCTGGATGCCACCGGCGCTGTCGTCAGCACGACGACCGATGGCACCGTCGGCCTGACGCTGAACGTGGGCGGAGCGAATGGCGCAGTCGCCAATCAGCCAATCAACCTGAGCATGCTGGGCAGCCTGCAGCAGAACACCGGCAGCACCACCTTTGGCAGCCCGACCCAGGATGGTTATGCACCTGGCGATCTGACCAGCTACGCGATCAATGATGACGGCACCATCACCGGCAGTTATTCAAACCAGAAAACCCAGCTGCTGGGTCAGATTGTCCTGGCGAGCTTCTCTAACCCGGAAGGTCTGCAGTCTCAGGGTGACAACGTCTGGTCTGCGTCAAGTGCATCCGGTCAGGCAGCAATCGGTCTGGCGAATACCGGCACCTTTGGTTCACTGACGGCTGGCGCACTGGAATCTTCCAACGTCGACATGAGTAAAGAGCTGGTGAACATGATCGTCGCGCAACGTAACTATCAGGCGAATGCGCAGACCATCAAAACTCAGGACCAGATTCTCAACACGCTGGTTAACTTACGTTAATTCGCTAACAGGATTGCCATATGGATCACGCGATATATACCGCGATGGGCGCGGCCAGCCAGACGCTGGATCAGCAGGCGGTTACCGCCAGCAACCTCGCCAACGCCTCTACACCGGGTTTTCGTGCGCAGCTGAATGCGCTGCGCGCCGTGCCGGTGAGTGGCTGGTCGCTGCCAACCCGTACGCTGGTCGCCGCCTCGACACCGGGCGCCGACATGAGTCAGGGCGCGATGGATTACACCGAGCGTCCGCTCGATGTGGCGGTGCAGCAGGATGGCTGGCTGGCGGTGCGTACCGCTGACGGCAGCGAAGCCTATACCCGCAACGGCAATATGCAAATCAGTCCGACCGGTACGCTGACGGTTCAGGGCAATCCTGTGATGGGCGATGGCGGTCCGATTGTGATCCCGCAGGGCACTGAAATCACCATTGCAGCCGACGGCTCGATCACCGGGCTGAATGCCGGTGATTCACCGAACGCCACGGTTCAGCTGGGCAAGCTGAAGCTGGTCAGGGCAACCGGGCAGGAGCTGCAGCGCAGTGATGACGGCATGTTCCGGCCTACTGCGTCGGCGCAGGCGACCCGCGGTGCCGCGCTGCAGGCTGATGCCACCATGCAGGTGATGCCTGGCGTGCTGGAAGGCAGCAACGTCAAACCGGTAGAAACCATGGTCGATATGATCGCCAACGCCCGACGTTTTGAGATGCAGATGAAAGTCATCACCAACGTCGACGAAAATGAACAAAAAGCCAACCAGCTCCTGAGCATGGGCTAAGGCACGAGGATAACAACATGATTCGTTCTTTATGGATCGCTAAGACCGGTCTTGATGCGCAGCAGATGAACATGGACGTCATTGCCAACAACCTGGCAAACGTCAGCACCAACGGCTTTAAGCGTTCACGTGCCGTGTTCGAAGATCTGATGTACCAGACCATGCGCCAGCCGGGCACCCAGTCATCAGAACAGACAACGCTGCCATCGGGTTTGCAGATCGGTACCGGTGTACGTCCGGTGACCACTGAACGTCTGCATACGCAGGGCAACCTGTCGCAGACCAGCAACTCAAAAGATATCGCCATTAACGGCCAGGGTTATTTTCAGATTCAGATGCCGGATGGCACCTCTGCTTATACCCGTGACGGCGCGTTTCAGGTTGATCAGAACGGCCAGCTGGTGACCAACTCCGGTTTCCCGGTACAGCCAGGCATTACCATTCCGGCTAACGCCACCAGCATTACGGTGTCGCGTGACGGTGTGGTCAGCGTGACGCAGCAGGGGCAGGCCCAGGCCGCGCAGGTCGGTCAGTTAACCCTTAGCACTTTTATGAATGACGCCGGTCTCGATAGCGTGGGTGAAAACCTCTACAAGGAAACGCAGGCATCGGGCGCTCCGACGGACAGCACGCCAGGCCAGAACGGCGCGGGCCTGCTCTATCAGGGCTATACCGAAACCTCGAACGTTAACGTGGCGGAAGAGCTGGTCACCATGATCCAGACGCAGCGCGCTTACGAAATCAACAGCAAGGCGATCAGTACCTCTGATCAGATGCTGGCGAAATTAACTCAGCTTTAATCCCGAACAGGGCCAGCCCGTGCTGGCCTGAATGACAGACATTAATAAGGTCGTGACGCCGTGGCGAAGCAACAGATTCTCAAGCCTGGACATTGGTTAGTCGCCTCGTTGCTGCTAACTCTCAACGGATGTGCCCTGGTCCCGCGTACCCCGCTGGTCGAAGGTGCAACTACAGCGCAACCAATGCCGTCCGCGCCACCGGTGGTCAACGGCTCTATATTCCAGGGCGTCGCGCCGCTTAACTACGGCTATCAGCCGCTGTTTGAGGATCGCCGTCCACGCAACATTGGCGATACCCTGACCATTACGCTGCAGGAAAACGTCAGCGCCAGCAAGAGCTCCTCAGCCAATGCCAGCCGCGATGGCAGCAACAGCTTTGGTGTGAGCGCGGTGCCGACCGGTCTGGCAGGCCTGGTGGGTGCAGGTGGTGAAAAAGCCAACCTCAGCGCCGAAGGCAAAAATGATTTCGCAGGTAAAGGCGGCGCATCCGCCAATAACACCTTTACCGGCACCATTACCGTCACCGTGGATCAGGTGTTGTCAAACGGCAACCTGCACGTGGTCGGTGAAAAACAGATCGCCATTAATCAGGGCACGGAGTTCATTCGCTTCTCGGGCGTGGTCAACCCACGCACCATCAGCGCCAGTAACGCCGTGTTATCTACCGCTGTCGCCGATGCACGTATTGAGTACGTCGGAAATGGTTACATCAATGAGGCGCAGACCATGGGTTGGTTCCAGCGTTTCTTCCTGAACATCTCGCCGATGTAAGAGGTTTCAATGAAAAAGTTAACGCTGTTACGCGCCGGGCTGGCGCTGCTGCTGGGCGTCAGCCTGCTGGCAAAAGCCGATTTGATTCGTGATTTAACCACGGTACAGGGCGTTCGTGATAACCAGCTGCTGGGCTACGGCCTGGTCGTGGGCCTGGATGGCACCGGTGACCAGACCACCCAGACGCCATTTACTACCCAGACAGTGAGCAACATGCTGTCACAGCTTGGTATTACCGTTCCCACCGGAACCAACATGCAGCTGAAGAACGTGGCGGCCGTCATGGTCACCGCTAAACTGCCCTCGTTTGCCCGTCAGGGACAGAACCTGGATGTGGTGGTCTCGTCGCTGGGTAACGCCAAAAGCCTGCGCGGCGGCACGCTGTTAATGACGCCGATGAAAGGCGTCGATAACCAGGTTTATGCGCTGGCGCAGGGTAATATCCTGGTCGGTGGCGCGGGTGCGTCAGCGGGCGGCAGCAGTGTTCAGGTTAACCAGCTGAACGGTGGCCGTATCACCGGCGGTGCAACCGTTGAGCGTGAACTGCAGAGCAACTTTGGTACGCAGAACACCATTAACCTGCAGCTTAACAGCGAAGATTTCTCAATGGCGCAGCGAATTGCTGATGCCATTAACGCCCGTGGCGGTTACGGCGCAGCGCAGCCGCTGGATGCCCGTACCGTGCAGATCCGCGTATCGCCTAATAATGGTGCGCAGGTACGTCTGCTGGCTGAGATCCAGAACATTAATGTGTCGATCCCGGTTGAAGATGCCAAAGTCATCATCAACTCCCGTACCGGTTCGGTGGTAATGAACCGTGAAGTGACGCTGAATCAGTGTGCGGTGGCGCAGGGCAACCTGTCGGTGACGGTTAACCAGCAGCAGAACGTCAGTCAGCCTGATACCCCACTGGCCGGTGGTCAGACGGTGGCGACGACGCAGACTCAGATCGATCTGCGCCAGACCGGCGGTGCGCTGCAACGCGTCAACGCCAGCGCCAACCTGAACAACGTGGTGCGTGCGCTGAATGCGCTGGGTGCGTCACCTATCGAACTGATGTCAATTCTGCAGTCGATGCAGAGTGCCGGCTGTCTGCGTGCCAAACTGGAAATTATCTGATGGCTGATATGCAATCTCTGACGAGTTCGGCTTTCGACAGCCGTTCCCTGAATGAACTGAAACGCCAGGCCAGCAACGATCCGAAAGGACAAGCGTTGCAGGTGGCGCGTCAGGTCGAAGGGATGTTTGTACAGATGATGCTGAAGAGTATGCGCGAGGCGTTGCCGCAGGACGGCATTATGGGCAACGAGCAGACCAAACTCTTTACCTCTATGTATGACCAGCAGATTGCACAGGAGATGGGGAAACGTGGCCTCGGCCTGGCGGAAACCATCGTCAAACAGATGCAGCCCGCCACCGCGCCGGATGAAAAAGCCGGTACGGTGCCGATGAAGCTGGATAACAGCTTTATTCTCAGCACCAGCGGGGCAACACCACTGCCGGCGCAGCAGCTGGAGCAGATTGTGCGTAAGGCAATGCCGCGTCTGCCGCCGGTCGCTTCACCGACGGGTCTGCCCAGTGACAGCCGCGAGTTTATCGCCCAGCTGACGCAACCGGCGCAGGCTGCCAGCCAGCAGAGTGGCATTCCTCATCACCTGATTCTGGCGCAGGCTGCGCTGGAGTCGGGCTGGGGCCAGCGTCAGATCCTGACCCGCGACGGCAAACCGAGCTACAACGTGTTCGGGATTAAAGCCAGCGGCGACTGGAAAGGTGACACCACCGATATCATGACCACCGAATATGAGCAGGGCGAAGCGAAGAAAGTGCGTGCCAGCTTCCGCGTCTATAACTCCTATTTCGAGGCGCTGACCGACTACGTCAAACTCCTGACCAAAAACCCACGCTATGCGGCGGTGACGAACGCCTCAAGCGCAGAGCAGGGTGCGCAGGCCTTACAGGCGGCCGGTTATGCCACCGATCCAAAATATGCGCAAAAGCTGGTGGGAATGATTCAGCAATTCAAAAGTATGGGCGACAAAGTCGTCAAAGCTTACAGTCAGGATATGGGCGACCTGTTCTGATCATTGCGCCTCAAGTTTCACTTTAGCAAGCCGATAACATCCCTATAGCCAGAAGCGTTTTCGCCTGCTGGCGCCCACTTTGATGTCTGCCAGCCCGGTTGACGGGGAACGTAAGGAACCGAGATGTCCAGCATAATTAACTCCGCGATGAGCGGATTGAGTGCCGCGCAGGCCGCTCTGAGCACCACGAGTAACAACATTTCCAATTACACCGTGGCGGGCTATTCACGTCAGACCACGGTACTGGCGCAGGCGAACAGTACCCTGCAGGGCAATAGCTATTATGGTAACGGCGTGAATATCACCGGTGTACAACGTGAATATGATGCGTTTATTGCTACGCAGCTGCGCGGTTCCAGCGCCAACTACAGCGCGGTAAGCACCCAGCACAGCCAGATTTCTAACATTGACGATCTGCTATCGACCTCGACTACCAGCCTGTCGACCTCGCTGCAGGGCTTCTTTACCAACCTGCAGAACGTGGTCAGCAACGCCAACGATCCGTCGGCGCGTCAATCGATGCTCAGCAATGCGCAGGGGCTGGTCAGCCAGTTCCAGACGTCAGCGCAATACCTGAACAATATGCAGAATAGCGTCAATGCCGATGTCGATTCCAGCATCAAGCAGGTCAATACCCTCACCAGCCAGATTGCCGATCTGAACAAACAGATTGGCAAACTGAGCACAGCAAACGGTGCCGCACCTAACGATCTGCTCGATAAGCGCGATCAGCTGGTGAATACCCTGAATAACGTGGTTGGTGTGACGGTATCGCAGCAGGATGGCGGTTACACGGTCGCGATGGCCAATGGCCTGACGCTGGTAAACGGCGACAAATCTCACGATCTGGTGGCGATGCCCTCCAGCAGCGATCCGACCCGCACCACCATCGGCTATGTCGATAAACAGGCGGGCAACGTCGAGATCCCGGAGAAGCTGATCACCACCGGTTCGCTGGGCGGTCTGCTGGCGTTCCGTACTCAGGATCTGGATCTGGCACAGAACCAGCTGGGTCAGTTAGCGGCGGCGTTTACCACCAGCTTCAACGATGTCCACAAGCAGGGCTTCGATAGCAAAGGCAATCAGGGCGTCGATTTCTTTAATATCGGCAGCCCGATCGTGGTGGGCAACAGTAAAAACAGCACCGCCGCGTCCGTCACCGCTGAGTGGACCGATACCAGTGCACTGAAAGCATCCAATTACACCGTGAGTTATGACGGCAATAACTGGACCGCGACCCGCGCCTCAGACAGTACGGCCTTTACCATCACGCCAGGTACCGATGCCAGTGGCAACACCACGCTGAGCTTTGACGGTCTGAAACTGACCGTCGCCGGCACGCCTGCACCTGCTGCCAAAGACAGTTTCCTGGTGAAGCCGGTCCAGAATGCCATCAACGATATGTCAGTCGCGATCACCAGTGAATCGCAGGTGGCCGCCGCGGGTGCTGTCGGCGGTGAGAGTGATAACCGTAATGCGCAAAAACTGCTGAATCTGCAGGATGTGAAACTGGTCGGCGGCAACGCCACGCTGTCTCAGGCCTACGCCACCATCGTCAGTAGTGTGGGTAACAAAACCAGTTCACTGGAAACCACCAGCACCACTCAGAAAAGCGTGGTCAGTCAGCTGACCCAGCGCCAGCAATCGGTCTCTGGGGTAAACCTCGATGAGGAGTACGCCAACCTGACCAAATATCAGCAATATTACATGGCCAATGCGCAGGTGCTGCAGACTGCCAGCACCGTGTTTAATGCATTGATCAATATTCGCTAAGGGCAGGAGATAACATGCGAATCAGTACAAATATGATTTTTGAGCAGCAGGTGCGTGGCATCACTGACTCACAGGCCTCCTGGCTGAAATCAGGCCAGGAGCTCTCCAGCGGCCGCCGTGTGAATAATCCTTCGGACGATCCGATTGCCGCGTCTCGTGCTGTCGTGTTGTCACAAACCCAGCAGCAGGGCAAGCAGTATGCGCTGGCGCGTACCTTTGCCGAGCAGGGTCTGTCACTGGAAGAGAATACGCTGAAAGGCGTCACCGATGGGATCATTGCTGCGCAAGGGCTGATCGTCAACGGTTCAACCGGTACGCTGAGCGACGATGACCGTGGTTCGATTGCTACCCAGCTGGAGGGTATCCGTGCCCAGTTGCTGAACCAGGCAAACAGCCAGGATGCCAATGGCCGCTATATTTTTGCCGGTTATAAAACTGACAGTGCGCCATTTGTGGATGCGGCAGGCACCGGCGTCGGCTACGCAGGCGGCACTGAGGCGATCACTCAGAAGGTCGATACCAGCCGTACCATGACCGTGGGCCATACCGGTGACAATATCTTTATGGCGATCTCTGGCAATGCCACCAAAGAGCCGGATGGCAGTGCCAGCGAAACGAATGTGTTTAAGATGCTGGATAGCGCCATTGCTGCACTGAAAGTGCCGCAGGATGATGCTGACGCCGCAACCAAACAGACCTTCCAGGCGGCGATGGATAAAACCAACCGTGGCCTGGGTAACTCGCTGAATAATGTCTTAACCGTGCGTTCTGAGATTGGTACCCAGCTTGGTGAGATCGATACGCTGAATGCCCAGGGTGATGACCGTAGTGTGATTTACAGCTCGCAGATGAGTGACCTGGTTAACGTGGATTTAACCGAAGCAGCTTCTAACTACACCATGCAGCAGACGGCATTACAGGCGTCCTATAAGACCTTTACCGATATGTCTAAGATGTCGCTGTTCCAGATGAATTCGTAGTCTGACCTGAAATTTTGAGCGTACTTTAACCGGATGCGCTTACTTTTTCCCACCCTCCCGCTAAAGGAGGGTGGGATTTTTTTGCCTGCGATTCAGCCGGTGGCGGGAACCATAGAAATTAAACCGGGTTGATTTACAGCGACAGTCAGCTCGCATGTCGGTCTTGCTTTCACGCTTTCACGCTTTCACGCTTTCACGCTTTCACGCTTTCACGCTTTCACGCTTTCACGCTTTCACGCTTTCACGCACACACGCACACACGCACACACGCACACACGCACACACGCACACACGCACACATGCACTTTCCAGATTCCTGATAAACGAGGAGGGGAGGTTAATTATCCTCTGTCCGCTGGCGGGCAGAATCGCAGGCATAAAAAAACCCCGGCTTGCAGGCCGGGGTTCAGTTCACAACAGCTTGTGCGTTACGGCTTGGTCGCCGGGGCAGTGGCATGATGTGTGGCGCTATGACCACCCGCAGAACCGCGACCGTCGAACTCATAAGGTGCACGCACCCAGTCACTGTGCGGTGCCGGTTCTGACTGCCAGACTGGCGCAGGTGCTTTAGTCATCGGCGCAGAGGCAAAATGCTTCCAGCGCGTACCGTCATTCGGCACTGATGCCGTTGCAGGCTCGGATGCCGTTGCAGGCACTGATGCAACAGGTTCGGCCGTAGTGTCCGGTGCTGCAGGGGCGACATCGCGTGCGGCCACCGGAGCATGAGGTTCACGAACTGGCGCTGTTTCAGCTTCAGCAGCGACCGGCGCATTCAGAACTTCCTCAACTTCTGCTGCGATCGCTTCGCTGACGTCGGTAGCCGATTGCTCAGCAACCTCTGAAGGCTGTGCTTCTTCTGCAACCGCTGCAGGCTGTGCAGTCTCAACCGCAGGTGTCACAACCGGCGCTTCGGTGACAGGCTCAGCAGGCACGGCTTCGGCTGCTACCGCTTCCGCTTTTGCTTCATCTGCCGCCGGAACAACGGAAGGCTGCTCGTCAACCGGCGCGTCGATAGCACGGGTATCGTCAGTGTTCACGACCGGCACTGGCGTTTCTGCCTGCGGCTCGGCCTGTTGCACAGGCGCTTCCTGAGCAACAGATTCAACAGCGGCAGCAACGGGCTGCGCACTGGCGGCGTCTGCTGTCTCTTCGCGGTTGTACGCTGGCGTCTCGTGAGTCACATTCTGAACCTGCTCTTCGCTGGCCTGGCTCACCGGGTAACGGATCCAGACTTTACCGGATGCCATCTCTGGTGATGCAGCTGCAGCGGCCAGCGGCATTGCTGACTGAGTCGGATAACGCTCATCACGGTAACGACGACGACGCTGTCCGCTGACGCGCAGATGACGAGGCGAACGACGTGAACGACGCGGCATATTGGCGTTATCACGGTTGTCGTTGTCATCCTGCTCTTCACCCTGCGGTGCCTGGAACTCAGGCTGCGGCTGAGCCACGTCTGTCTGCTGAGGCTGACGCACTTCAGCCGGCTGGGCAAAGTCGCTGGCTTCGGCTGGCATAGGTGGACGGTTATCATCAACACGCACCTTCTGGTTCAGCTGACGCGGCTTGCGACGCGGCATAACCTGTACGCGCTCATCATCCTGCGGCTCGGTCACGTCCGGAACGTCGGCTACCACTACCGGCTGCTCAGCCACTTTGGCGGCTTCTTCACCGGCGCGTTTCTCTTCCTGACGACGACGCTGACGCTCAGCACGCTGTTCACGGCGCTGTTGCTGCTGCTCATCACGCTGCTGGCGCGCTTCTTCGCTCAGTGCCGGACGCTCTTCACGCACTTCACCAGCCTGGGACTGACGCTTGTTACGGCGATTATCGTTACCCTCGCGCGGCTCGCGATTTTCACGTGGCTCGCGACTTTCGCGTGGTTCACGACTTTCACGAGGTTCGCGGTTTTCACGAGGCTCACGGTTTTCGCGTGGTTCACGGCCTTCACGCGACTGCGCGTTATCTCCGTTGCGCGGCGTACGCTCACGACGATTATTGTTACGACGGTTGTTATTGTTGTTGCGGCGCTCGCCACGGCCGTTGCCGTTTTCCTGCTCGCTTTCAGGCGCTTTCTGCGGCTCTGCAACCTCAGTGGCCACGGGTGCAGCGGCAGGGGCTTCTTCGCCTGCGAACATTTTTTTCAGGCCACCAAGCAGACGGCCAAAGAAGCCGGTGCTGACGGTAGCAGGCGCAGCCACAGCAGGTGCTGCTTTTGCGGCTGGCTGGGCTTCAGCGCGCTGCGCTTCTGGCTCAACTTCTACCGGTGCCGGAGGCGCATCAGGCATCACAAACGCGGCCAGAGCAGGCTGCTCAGGACGACGACGTTCAGCATGTTCCTCTTCCGACGGCATCGCCATTTCGGCTTCATGCAGCTTCGGCAGATGATAGCTCAGGGTCTGCGTCTCTTCGCCTTTGCGCACGCGCAGCACGGAGTAGTGTGGGGTTTGCATCTTGTCATCAGGAACGATGATAGCCCGCACGCCACCCTGGCGTGTTTCAATAGCGTTAACCGCTTCACGTTTTTCATTCAGCAGATAAGAGGCCACCTGAACCGGAACAATGGCGTGAACTTCTTTGGTGTTGTCTTTCAGCGCTTCTTCTTCAATCAGACGCAGGATCGACAGCGCCAGTGACTCGTTATCACGGATGGTGCCGGTGCCGCTACAGCGTGGGCAGACGTGATGGCTGGATTCACCTAATGACGGGCTCAGACGCTGACGGGACATCTCCAGCAGGCCGAAACGTGAAATGTGGCTGATCTGAATGCGGGCGCGGTCCTGACGGACAGCTTCACGCAGACGATTCTCAACCGCGCGCTGATGGCGTACCGGCGTCATATCGATGTAATCGATAACGATCAGGCCGCCCAGGTCACGCAGACGCAGCTGACGAGCAATCTCATCGGCCGCTTCAAGGTTGGTGTTGAACGCCGTCTCTTCGATATCACCGCCGCGCGTTGCACGTGCTGAGTTGATATCGATAGCGGTCAGCGCTTCGGTACTGTCGATCACAATCGAGCCACCGGAAGGCAGGCGGACTTCACGCTGGAAAGCGGATTCGATTTGCGATTCGATCTGATAGTGGCTGAACAGCGGGATTTCACCGGTGTAGAGCTTAATTTTGCTGCTGAAGTCCGGACGGCCCAGCGCAGCGATATGCTGACGCGCCAGTTCCAGTACTTTCGGGTTATCGATAAGGATTTCACCGATGTCCTGACGCAGATAGTCGCGGAAGGCACGCACAATCACGTTACTTTCCTGATGGATCAGGAACGGAGCAGGGCGGTTTTCAGCGGCTTTCTTGATCGCTTCCCAGTGTTTAAGACGGAAGCTTAAATCCCACTGCAGCGATTCGGCTGATTTACCGACGCCCGCAGTACGGACAATCAGGCCCATGCCTTCCGGCAGTTCCAGCGCCGACAGGGCTTCTTTCAGCTCGGTACGATCGTCACCTTCGATACGGCGAGAGATACCGCCTGCACGTGGGTTATTCGGCATCAGTACCAGATAGCTGCCCGCCAGAGAGATAAAGGTGGTCAGCGCAGCGCCTTTATTGCCGCGTTCTTCTTTATCGATCTGAACAATGACTTCCTGACCTTCACGCAGCACGTCTTTAATATTCGGACGACCATGCGCGTTGTAGCTGGAGGGGAAGTATTCGCGGGAGATTTCTTTTAACGGGAGGAAACCGTGACGCTCTGCGCCGTAATCGACAAACGCAGCTTCAAGGCTGGGTTCAATGCGAGTGATTTTACCTTTGTAAATGTTGGCTTTTTTCTGCTCGTGTCCAGGACTTTCAATATCCAGATCGTACAGACGCTGACCGTCAACCAGGGCAACGCGCAACTCCTCCTGCTGAGTTGCGTTTATTAACATTCTTTTCATCGTGACTTACTCGTTATTCTTTCATGAGTGATTACAGCTGCGGGCATAGTTACCCTGGACGAGTATCAACCGATGGCCCCGTGACTTAGTGCAATGTCGTCAACCTCACGGCTGTCGACCGCGCGAGGGGCGCAAATAACGTCGGTGGCCTGTTTTTCATAAGGGAAAACAGCACCAGATAGTGGAAATGCCTGAGAGAATAAAGAAAACCCGTGCATCCCATACTGTTGTCCAGGCCGCAACCCGCAGCCCGCTAAGTGCCTGATTTCGCATTACGTCTTACGCCATTGCTGCGTGTCTGCTCAATCCGGCAAAATGACAATTTCGCTCTTTTTCTGCCCTGAAATGGTTCAGGTAAGAAACTCAAGCATTATTCCATTGCTAACCTTCATATAGCAAGGCGACTTTAGCCAGCTTGTGAAGTTTCTTTACATTTAAATCGCTAATGTGTCGGACAAAACAGCGCTTTGCTGAAAAAGCCAGCAGAGAGGCGACCTGCCGTCACATCAACTCCAGAGTTAAGCACAGAAAAAGGGGTGGCGCTATCAGGGGACACTATTTAGAATCGCCGCCATGAAAACAGAGAATCCCGGCGTACATTTTGTCGCCATCACGGCTGAAAATGCCGGACAACGCATTGATAACTTTTTGCGCACCCAGCTCAAGGGTGTGCCCAAAAGCATGATTTATCGCATCGTTCGCAAAGGCGAGGTGCGGGTGAATAAAAAGCGCGTCAAGCCAGAATATAAGCTGGAGGAGGGCGATGAGGTGCGCATTCCGCCGGTTCGGGTAGCGGAACGCGATGAAGATGCCGTTTCCCCCAAACTGGCGAAAGTGGCGTCACTGGCCGATGCCATCCTGTTTGAGGATGAGTCGCTGCTGGTGATGAACAAGCCTTCCGGCACAGCCGTGCATGGCGGTAGCGGACTCAGCTTCGGGGTGATTGAAGGGTTACGTGCCCTGCGACCGGAAGCACGCTTTCTGGAGCTGGTGCATCGCCTGGATCGTGACACCTCCGGCATTCTGCTGGTCGCTAAAAAGCGTTCGGCGCTGCGTTCCCTTCATGAGCAACTGCGTGAAAAGGGGATGCAGAAAGATTATCTGGCCCTGGTGCGCGGCAACTGGCCGTCACACCTGAAGGTGGTTCAGGCGCCGCTACTGAAAAACATCCTGCAGAGCGGTGAGCGCGTGGTGCGCGTCAGCAGCGAAGGCAAAGCCTCAGAAACCCGCTTTAAAGTAGAAGAGCGGTTCGAGTTTGCCACGCTGGTGAAAGCGAGCCCGGTCACCGGTCGTACCCATCAGATTCGCGTCCATACGCTGCATGCCGGGCATCCCATTGCCTTCGACGATCGCTACGGAGAACGTGAGTTTGACAGTCAGCTGGCGGCAACCGGTTTAAAACGCCTGTTCCTGCATGCTGCGGCGCTGACCTTTACGCATCCCGGCACCGGCGAAGTGATGCGGGTCGAAGCGCCACTGGATGATGGCCTGAAGCAATGCCTGCTTAAGCTGCGTCAGCGGAAAGCGTAATCTCTCCGGCATCAGTTCGTTAAAGGATTGATGCCGGCCTGCTGCAACATCTCATTGAGCGCGATCAACGGCAGCCCGACCAGCGTATTGGGATCGCGTCCCTCCAGCCGATCAAACAGACAAATCCCCAGACCTTCACTTTTAAAACTGCCCGCACACTGAAGCGGCTGCTCCTTTTCCACATAGCCGCTGATTTCAGCGTCAGTTAACGTGCGGAAATGAACCACAAAGGGCTCACAGCAGTGCAGCAGCGTGCCACTGACCGGATGAAATAGCGCCAGACCGGTATAAAAGGTAATGGCTTTTCCGCTGGCGGCACGCAGTTGCGCCCGCGCATTCTCAGCCGTGTGAGGCTTACCGGCGATAGCGCCATCCAGCACGCAAACCTGGTCGGAGCCGATTATCCAGTGTCTGGGATACGTTTTTGCCAGTGCCTGCGCTTTAGCTACGGCAAGACGGGTTACCAGCGCTTCAGCGGTTTCATCCGGCTGGGGTGACTCATCAACCTCAGGCGCGGCGATAATAAAAGGCAGGCCCAGTTTATGCAGTAATGCCTGCCGAAAGGGCGAGGTTGAAGCTAAAAGAATCGATGGCGTCATTTTTTTTCAATAGTGATAGCGAATTGGTGACAGTCATTTTAAACTGTGCGCCGCACTGGATGCGAATAGTGGTTGAAAGATGCTGTTTAACGGCCTTTTTCTTTGACTCTATGACATTACAAAGTTAATATGCGCGCCCTATGCAAAAGGTAAAATTACCCCTAACGCTGGACCCTGTCCGCACTGCTCAGAAGCGCCTTGATTATCAGGGTGTCTACACATCTGTACAGGTGGAGCGTGTGGCCGAGTCGGTCGTTAGTGTGGACAGTGATGTGGATTGTGCCATGTCGTTTGCGGTTGATAACCAACGTCTGGCAGTACTGACGGGTACTGCTGAAGTACAAGTGACGTTGCGTTGCCAGCGCTGCAACCAGACCTTTCCTCATCACGTAAAAGTGAGTTACTGCTTCAGCCCTGTCTCTTCTGAAGAGCAGGCCGAGGCATTGCCGGAAGCGTACGAGCCGGTCGATGTCAACGAGTTTGGTGAGATCGATCTGCTGGCGGTTGTCGAGGATGAAATTATTCTCGCGCTGCCGGTCGTTCCGGTGCACGATTCTGAACACTGTGAAGTGTCCGAGGCGGACATGGTCTTTGGTAAACTGCCTGCAGAGGTGGAGAAACCAAATCCATTTGCCGTATTAGCCAGTTTAAAGCGTAAGTAATAGGAGTAAGGTCCATGGCCGTACAACAGAATAAACCCACCCGTTCTAAGCGTGGTATGCGTCGTTCGCACGATGCGCTGACCACTGCTGCTCTGTCAGTAGATAAAGTTTCTGGCGAAACTCATCTGCGTCACCACATCACTGCGGACGGTTACTACCGCGGTCGCAAGGTTATCGTTAAGTAAGTTTCTTGCTTAGCAAGGCGATACCTTGACACGTTTGACCCTGGCGATTGATGCCATGGGCGGGGACTTCGGTCCCTGCGTGACAGTGCCTGCAGCATTGCAGGCACTGGCCTCTCATTCGGAACTATTCCTTCTTCTGGTCGGACACCCCGACACTCTCATGCCATTGCTTGCCAAAGCGGATTCCTCCCTGATGGGGCGTTTGCAGGTCATCCCTGCCGAATCGGTTATTGCAAGTGATGCGCGGCCCGCTCAGGCCATCCGCAACAGTCGCGGCAGCTCAATGCGTGTGGCACTGGAGATGGTTAAAGAGGGACGTGCGCAGGCCTGCATCAGCGCCGGGAATACCGGTGCGCTGATGGGGCTGTCGACACTCTTATTAAAACCGCTGGATGGCATTAAACGTCCGGCGCTGATGTCCGTTTTACCGCACCAGCAACAGGGTAAAACCGTGGTGCTGGACCTGGGCGCAAATGTGGGCTCAGACAGTGCGATGCTGGTGCAGTTTGCTGTAATGGGGTCGGTAATGGCTGAGCATGTGCTTGGTATTGCACGGCCCCGTGTCGCGTTGCTCAATATTGGTCATGAAGAGACCAAAGGGCTGGAAACGATCCGCGACGCCGCGGCAGTGCTGCGAGAATCACCGCAAATCAACTATATTGGTTACCTTGAAGGTAACGAACTGCTCACCGGTAAAACGGATGTGATGGTCTGTGACGGTTTTGTCGGAAACGTCACGCTGAAGACTATGGAAGGCGTGGTAAGAATGTTTCTTTCTCTGCTGAAGTCATCAGGGGAAGGTAAAAAACGGTCATGGTGGCTTCAGTTGCTGGGACGCTGGATTCAGAAACGTCTGACGAAGCGCTTCGGGCATCTCCACCCTGACCAGTACAATGGCGCTTGTCTGTTAGGATTGCGCGGAACAGTGATCAAGAGTCACGGTGCGGCAAATCAACACGCCTTCGCTGTGGCGATAGAACAGGCAGAGCAGGCGGTGAGGCAGCAAATTCCCGAGCGAATTGCTGCGCGCCTTGATGCTGTATTAGCCAGGAGTGACAAAGCCTAGATGTATACCAAAATTATCGGTACGGGCAGTTATCTGCCAAGCCAGATCCGCACCAATGCCGATCTGGAAAAAATGGTGGAGACGTCGGACGAGTGGATTGTTACCCGTACCGGCATCCGCGAGCGCCGTATTGCTGCGCCTGACGAAACCGTCGCCACCATGGGATTCAGTGCGGCGCAACGCGCCCTTGAAATGGCAGGCATTGAAGCGAACGATGTTGGGCTGATTATTGTCGCCACAACCTCTTCCAGCCATGCCTTCCCCAGCTCTGCCTGCATGATCCAGCAAATGCTGGAAATCAAAGACTGCGCGGCGTTTGACCTCGCTGCCGCCTGTGCAGGTTTCACCTATGCACTGAGCGTGGCCGATCAATACATTAAAAATGGCGCAGTGAAACATGCTCTGGTGATTGGTGCTGATGTCCTGGCACGCGCACTTGATCCGGAAGATCGCGGCACGATCATCCTGTTTGGCGATGGTGCTGGCGCGGTCGTGCTGGGTCAGAGCGAAGAGCAGGGGATCATCTCTACCCATCTTCATGCTGATGGTCGCTATTCACAGCTGCTGACGCTGCCTTATCAGGATCGTGCGCATCAGGATCAGCCCGCTTATGTCACCATGTCAGGCAACGAAGTCTTCAAGGTTGCCGTCACCGAGCTGGCTCACATCGTTGATGAAACGCTGCAGGCCAATAATCTCGATCGTGAAATGCTGGACTGGCTGGTGCCGCATCAGGCGAACCTGCGCATTATCAGCGCCACCGCGAAAAAACTCGGCATGACCATGGATAAAGTGGTCGTCACACTGGATCGTCATGGCAATACCTCTGCCGCATCGGTGCCAAGCGCACTGGATGAAGCGGTCCGTGATGGCCGCATCAAACCCGGACACCTTATTCTGCTGGAAGCCTTTGGTGGTGGATTCACCTGGGGTTCTGCGCTGGTTCGCTTTTGATTGACAGGAACGAAAAATGACGCAATTTGCATTTGTTTTCCCCGGTCAGGGTTCACAGACAGTGGGCATGCTGACTGAATTAGCGGCAACCTATCCGCTGGTAGAAGAGACCTTCCGTGAAGCCTCTGACGCGCTGGGATATGATCTGTGGCAATTAGTAAGTCAGGGTCCGGCTGAAGAGCTGAACAAAACCTGGCAGACTCAGCCTGCACTGTTAGCTGCCTCCGTGGCAATCTACCGTGTCTGGCAGCAGCAGGGCGGTGAACAGCCAGCCCTGATGGCCGGTCACAGCCTGGGTGAGTATTCAGCGCTGGTTTGCGCGGGTGTGCTTAACTTTGCGGATGCAGTGAAGCTGGTTGAACTGCGCGGCAAACTGATGCAGGAAGCGGTGCCTGAAGGCACTGGCGCGATGCAGGCGATTATTGGCCTGGATGACGCGGCTATCCGTAAAGCCTGTGAAGAGAGCGCGCAGGGCCAGGTTGTCTCACCGGTTAACTTTAACTCGCCGGGCCAGGTGGTTATTGCGGGTAACAAAGAAGCCGTTGAACGTGCGGGTGCCGCCTGTAAAGCAGCGGGCGCTAAGCGTGCCTTGCCACTGCCGGTCAGCGTTCCTTCTCACTGCGCACTGATGAAGCCTGCGGCCGATAAACTGGCGGTGGCGCTGGAGAGCATCACCTTTAACGCGCCTGCGGTACCGGTGATCAACAACGTCGATGTGAAAGCTGAAACCGACGCTGCGGCCATCCGCCATGCGCTGGTCCGTCAGCTCTACAGCCCGGTTCGCTGGACCGAGAGCGTGGAAGCGATGGCAGCACAGGGCGTGACGCAGCTCCTGGAGATGGGGCCAGGTAAAGTCCTGACCGGACTGACGAAACGTATTGTCGATAGCCTGACAGCGGCTGCCGTTAACGATACTGCATCCCTGACGGCTGCACTCGGTAAGGAATAAGAGGAAAATCATGAGCTTTGAAGGTAAAGTTGCGCTGGTTACCGGCGCGAGTCGCGGCATTGGTCGTGCGATTGCAGAAACACTGGCGGCACGCGGTGCTAAAGTGGTAGGAACTGCAACCAGCCAGAGTGGCGCCGACGCCATCAGTGCTTACCTTGGCGACAAGGGCAAAGGCCTGTTACTGAATGTGACTGACGCTGACTCAATCAGCACTGTTTTAGAGAATATTCGTGCTGAATTTGGCGAAGTGGATATTTTAGTCAATAATGCAGGCATTACGCGTGATAATCTTCTCATGCGCATGAAGGACGATGAGTGGGAGGATATCCTGGATACCAACCTCACATCGGTATTCCGCCTTTCCAAGGCGGTCCTGCGTGCCATGATGAAAAAGCGCGTGGGCCGTATCATCACCATTGGTTCCGTTGTTGGAACTATGGGTAATGCGGGCCAGGCAAACTATGCGGCAGCAAAAGCGGGTTTGATTGGCTTTAGCAAATCACTGGCGCGCGAAATCGCGTCACGTGGCATTACCGTCAACGTCGTGGCTCCAGGCTTTATTGAGACTGACATGACGCGGGCACTGAACGAAGATCAACGTTCCGGTATTTTGGCGGAAGTTCCTGCGGGTCGCTTAGGCGATGCTCAGGAAATCGCCAATGCTGTGGCATTTTTAGCCTCTGACGAAGCAGCCTACATCACAGGTGAAACGCTGCACGTCAATGGCGGAATGTACATGGTCTGATAAATCACGAAATGATTTGCTTTATTTGCGGTTAGAACCGCAAAATAACGCAAAATCGTGGTTCGACCAGCCGGGATTTTGTTGCATCTTTTTCACCATTTTATACACTACGAAAACCATCGCGAAAGCGAGTTTTGATAGGAAATTAAATAGTATGAGCGATATCGAACAACGCGTTAAGAAAATCATCAGTGAGCAGCTGGGTGTGAAAGAGGAAGAAGTCACCAACTCTGCATCTTTCGTAGAAGACCTGGGTGCCGATTCTCTTGATACCGTTGAGCTGGTGATGGCTCTGGAAGAAGAGTTTGATACTGAGATTCCAGACGAAGAAGCTGAGAAAATCACTACCGTTCAGGCAGCGATCGACTATATCAATAGCCATAAAGGCTAATGAATATCTTCAGGCGGTCGCTCGACCGCCTGATTTTTTTGTTTGTCCCACATAGTTCCCTATTTCCCCTCCCTGGAGGACGAACGTGTCTAAGCGTCGTGTAGTTGTGACTGGTCTTGGCATGTTGTCTCCTGTCGGCAATACCGTAGAGTCTACCTGGAGTGCTCTCCTTGCCGGTCAGAGCGGCATTACCCTGATCGACCATTTTGATACCAGTGCTTATGCAACACGTTTTGCAGGTCTGGTAAGAGATTTTAATTGTGATGACTACATCTCGCGCAAAGATCAGCGCAAGATGGATGCCTTCATCCAGTACGGCATTGTGGCCGGTATGCAGGCCATGCAGGACAGTGGTCTGGTTATTACCGACGAAAATGCAAGCCGTATGGGCGCAGCAATTGGCTCCGGCATCGGTGGTTTAGGTCTGATTGAAGAGAATCATACTTCACTGGTCAACGGCGGCCCGCGCAAAATCAGCCCATTTTTTGTGCCTTCAACCATCGTTAACATGGTGGCGGGTCATCTCAGCATCATGTATGGCCTGAAAGGTCCAAGCATCTCTATCGCGACAGCCTGTACCTCTGGTGTGCATAACATCGGTCATGCCGCACGCATCATCGCCTATAACGATGCTGATGTGATGCTGGCGGGTGGCACAGAGAAAGCCAGTACGCCATTAGGCGTCGGTGGCTTTGGTGCAGCACGTGCTCTCTCAACCCGTAATGAAAACCCGCAAGCGGCCAGCCGCCCGTGGGATAAAGATCGTGACGGTTTTGTGCTGGGTGACGGCGCTGGCATTGTGGTACTCGAAGAGTATGAACATGCGAAGAAACGTGGTGCGAAAATCTACGCGGAAATCGTAGGTTTTGGTATGAGCAGCGATGCCTATCACATGACTTCACCACCAGAAGATGGGTCAGGCGCCGCAGCGGCAATGATCAACGCATTGCGCGATGCTCAGCTTACGCCAGAGCAGATCGGCTATGTCAACGCGCACGGCACCTCCACGCCAGCGGGTGATAAAGCGGAAGCGCGGGCGGTGAAATCGGTCTTTGGGGCAGCAGCCAGCAGCGTGATGGTGAGCTCGACCAAATCAATGACCGGGCACTTACTGGGTGCGGCAGGCGCGGTTGAATCGATCTACTCGATTCTGGCGCTGCGCGACCAGGCCATTCCACCGACCATTAACCTCGACAATCCGGATGAGGGCTGCGATCTCGACTTCGTGCCCCACACCGCGCGTCAGGTTCCCGGTCTGGAGTACACCCTGTGTAACTCCTTCGGTTTCGGCGGAACCAACGGTTCGTTGATCTTCCGTAAAGTGTAATCGTTGTTGATTGCTAAAAAGGCCCGCGATGCGGGCCTTTTTTTATCCTGCAGAATGCGCTGAAATCACGAGTCACGCTCAGGAGAGAACCATGTGGATTAACGGGTTAAAACAATCGATGCTGGCCGCCAGCGACCGCGGCCTGCAGTTTGGGGATGGCTGTTTTACTACCGCCGCGGTGCGTCAGGGTAAAATCGTGCTGCTGGAAAGTCACATTCAGCGCCTCAAAGAGGGCTGTGAGCGGTTATGGATTGATGGCGTCGACTGGCTTCAGCTTGAGACTGAAATGCGACAGGCCGCGCAGCAACAAACCCAGGCGGTGCTAAAAGTGATTATCAGCGCGGGCAGCGGCGGGCGGGGCTACAGCCGGCGCGGCTGTGGTGAATCCACGCGGATCGTCTCGCTGGCGCCCTGGCCGCAACACTACGCCGATATACAGCAGCGTGGCGCGTCACTCCGGCTCAGCCCGATCCGTCTGGCACGAAACCCACAGTTTGCCGGTATCAAGCACCTTAATCGTCTGGAGCAGGTGATGATCAGAGCTCATCTTGACCAGACAGACGCCGACGAGGCGCTGGTGCTTGACACTGAAGGTTGGGTGGTGGAATGCTGTGCGGCCAATTTATTCTGGCGTCAGGGCTCGCAAATTTTCACGCCTGATCTGTCAGCGTCGGGTGTGGATGGCATTATGCGGCGGAGTCTGATGGCGCAACTTGCTGCCGAAGGCCAGGCTTGCCAGGTAATAAAAAGCGAACCGGCGCAGTTGCTGGCCGCCGATGAAGTGGTGATATGTAACGCGCTGATGCCGGTCCTGCCGGTCCGAAAGATAGAAGCGGTAGAGTTTACTGAGCGTTCGCTGTTTAATCAGTTGCGCGCAAGCTGTGAAAAGATAATGGATGCATCATGATTCGAAGCAAAAAAATCGTCGTCAGCCTGCTGGCGATCGTGGGTCTCGCGGCTGTGCTGAGTTACTGGCAGGTTAAGCGGTTTGCGGCCACCCCGTTAACCCTGCAGCAGGAAACGATCTACACGCTGCCTGCCGGCACGGGCCGGGTCGCACTTGAAGCGCAGCTGGAAGAGCAGAAGATTATTCCGCACAGTATCTGGTTTGGCGCGCTGCTGCGTCTGGAACCTGAACTGGCGACCTTCAAGGCGGGTACCTATCGCCTTGAGCCGACCATGACGGTGCGCTCGCTGTTACAGCTGCTGGCCAGCGGTAAAGAGGCGCAGTTCCCGGTGCGGTTCGTGGAAGGCCAGCGGCTGAAAGAGTGGCTGAGTGAGCTGCGCAAAGCGCCTTATATCCGGCATACCCTGAAAGATGATCAGTTCGCCACCCTTGCCAGCGCACTAAAAGTGGAGCCTGAGCAGCTGGAGGGCAACTTCTTCCCGGATACCTGGCTTTACACGGCTAACACCACCGATATGGCGCTGCTACAGCGCGCTCATGATCGGATGAAAAAAACCATTGCTGAGGTGTGGCAGGGACGGGCGGATAATCTGCCTTATAAAACCCCGCAGGATCTGGTGACCATGGCCTCAATCATTGAGAAAGAGACCGGCGTCAGCGAAGAGCGCGCGCGCGTAGCCTCGGTATTTATCAATCGCCTGCGCACCGGTATGCGGTTACAGACCGATCCCACCGTCATCTATGGCATGGGCGACAGCTATAACGGGACGCTGACCCGCAAAGATCTTGAGACGGCCAGCGCTTACAATACCTATATCATTAACGGTCTGCCGCCGGGTCCGATCGCCATGCCGGGTAAAGCCTCTCTGCAGGCAGCGGCTCATCCCGAGAAAACCAACTATCTCTACTTTGTTGCGGACGGCAAGGGCGGCCATACCTTTACGACTAATCTTGCCAGCCATAACAAGGCGGTGCAGGTTTACCGGCAGACGCTAAAGGAAAAAAATGAACAGTAAGTTTATCGTCATTGAAGGCCTGGAAGGCGCCGGCAAAACCACCGCGCGTGACGCCATCGTCGCCACGCTGCGTGCCCGTGGCATTCACGATCTGGTCTTTACCCGTGAGCCTGGCGGAACGCCGCTGGCAGAACAGCTGCGGGTGCTGGTTAAGCAGGGTATTGAGGGCGAGCAGGTTACAGATAAAGCGGAACTGCTGATGCTCTATGCGGCGCGGGTTCAGCTGGTGGAAACGGTCATTAAACCGGCGCTGGCGCGCGGTGCCTGGGTGATCGGCGATCGTCATGATCTCTCCTCTCAGGCTTATCAGGGGGGTGGACGTGGACTTGATGCCGGTCTGATGCAGACGCTGCGCGATACCGTGTTAGGCGATTTCCGCCCCGATCTCACGCTCTATCTTGATGTGACACCCGATATCGGTCTGCAGCGCGCCCGTGCGCGCGGTGAGCTGGATCGCATTGAGCAGGAGTCATTGCGTTTCTTTGAACGCACCCGCGCGCGCTATCTGGCGCTGGCAGCGGAGGATCCCACCATCATCACCATCGATGCCACACAATCACTGGCCGATGTGACAGCGTCACTTCAGTCGGCGCTGGATGGCTGGCTGGCGGAGCAGGCGTGATGAACTGGTACCCGTGGCTGAATCAGCCTTATCGCCAGGTAATTGGCCAGCATCAGGAGAATCGCGCTCACCATGCGTTGTTGATCCAGGCGATGGCAGGTATGGGCGATGAGGCGCTGGTCTGGGGGATGAGCCGCTGGCTGATGTGCCAGCAGCGGGATGGCCTGAAAAGTTGCGGGCAGTGTCACGGTTGCCAACTGATGCAGGCCAATACCCATCCTGACTGGTATCGGCTTGAGGCGGAGAAGGGCAAAAGTACCCTGGGCATCGACGCGGTGCGGCAGGTAACGGAAAAAATGTACCACTTTGGTCAGCAGGGCGGCGCGAAAGTGGTCTGGCTGCCGGATGCCGCGCAGCTTTCGGAAGCGGCGGCTAACGCCTTGCTGAAAACGCTGGAAGAGCCGCCAGCCAACAGCTGGTTCTTCCTCAGCAGCCGCGATCCCTCGCGACTGCTGGCCACGCTGCGCAGCCGCTGCATGGCGCTGCATCTGACGCCGCCGGACGAAGGACAAAGCCTGCTCTGGCTGAAGAAGCACGCTTCGCACGACGAACAGATGCTGCTGGCGGCTCTGCGTCTGAGCGCAGGTGCACCCGGTGCGGCGCTGAGCCTGCTGGAAAACGGACCGTGGCAGGCCCGGCAGAAGCTCTGCGATGCGCTGTCCGCTGCGTTGCAGCAGGACATCCTGCAACTGCTGCCTGCGCTGAACGCCGACGACGCGGCAGCGCGTATCGGCTGGCTGCTCTCTTTGCTGCTGGATGCAATGAAGTGGCAGCAACATGCGGGTCAGTGGCTGAGTAATATCGATCGTCAGGATGTGGTGCAGTTGCTGGCCGGATACTTTTCAGCCAGCGCGCTCAACAGCAGCATCCAGGAGTGGATGCGCTGTCGCGAGCAGCTACTGCATGTGGCATCGGTGAATCGCGAATTATTGCTGACCGATCAGCTTCTGAGCTGGGCGGACAAACAGAAGCCCGCGCTTGTCGGCTAAACCTATCTGAGAGTAATTATGTTTATTGTGGATTCCCATTGCCATCTTGATGGCCTGGACTATGAAAAGAACCATCGTGACCTGGATGATGTAATCGCCAAAGCGGCGGCGCGTGATGTGAAATTTATGCTGGCAATCGCCACCACGCTGCCGGGTTTTCATACCCTTAAAAGTCTGGTCGGCGAACGGAAAAATATAGCGCTCTCCTGCGGTGTGCATCCGCTGAATCAGGAAGAGGCCTATGATGTTGAGGAGTTTCGTCGGCTCTCTGCCGATCCTCAGGTGGTGGCCCTGGGTGAAACCGGGCTGGATTATCACTATCAGCCAGAAACGAAAGATCAGCAGCAGCGCTCGTTCCGGGAGCATATCCGTACCGGTATTGCGCTGAACAAACCGATCATTGTTCACACCCGTGATGCCCGCGAAGATACGCTGGCGATTCTGCGTGAAGAGCAGGTTGAACGTTGCGGCGGCGTGCTGCACTGCTTCACTGAGGATCAGCCCACCGCAGCAAAACTGCTGGATATGGGCTTCTACATCTCTTTTTCCGGCATCGTCACATTCCGCAATGCCGAGCAGTTACGTGAAGCCGCACGCTATGTGCCGCTGGATCGGATGCTGGTGGAAACGGATTCGCCTTATCTGGCCCCGGTGCCTTTTCGTGGTAAAGAGAATCAGCCCGCTTATACGCGCGATGTTGCCGAATATCTGGCTGTACTAAAAGGGGTGGATTTAGAAACGCTGGCAGCCACCACCACCCAAAACTTCTCAACGCTGTTTCATATCCCGATGAGCCAGCTGGGCGCCTGATCAGCTATTATTTCAGCCTCTGTAATTAATCTGTAACCTGCGTATATGACCCTGTTTTTTCAGACAGGGTCAGCTTTTTATCGCCGATTACTGGTGCGGATCAGTAAGAAATTTCGTAAAGTGCGCCCTTGTGATTGTCGAAACGTGATACCCGTCAAAGTAACAAATCGGGAATTATTTTACCCTTCGTAATAAATCAAAAGGCGGTCACCGCCAGCCCGGCAAAGAATCCTCCCTCTTTGCCACGCGCACTGCGCAAATATGCACTCTTACTCAGGAGCTTCACGCTATGTTCAAAAATGCTTTTGCCAACCTTCAAAAGGTCGGTAAATCGCTGATGCTGCCGGTATCGGTTCTGCCGATTGCCGGTATTTTGTTAGGGGTCGGTTCAGCCAATTTCAGCTGGTTACCTGCAGTGGTTTCGCATGTGATGGCAGAAGCGGGTGGATCGGTGTTCGCCAACATGCCGCTGATTTTCGCTATTGGTGTGGCGCTGGGCTTTACCAATAATGACGGCGTTTCGGCGCTGGCAGCGGTTGTTGCCTATGGCATCATGGTGAAAACCATGGCGGTGGTTGCCCCGCTGGTGCTGCATCTGCCTGCGGCGGAGATCGAGGCTAAACACCTCGCCGACACCGGGGTGCTGGGCGGTATTATCGCCGGTTCCATCGCCGCTTACATGTTTAATCGCTTCTACCGCATCAAGCTGCCAGAATATCTGGGCTTCTTTGCCGGTAAGCGTTTTGTGCCGATTATTTCCGGTCTGGCAGCTATCATTCTCGGCGTGCTGCTCTCCTTTATCTGGCCACCGATAGGTTCCGCGATTCAGGAGTTCTCACAGTGGGCTGCCTATCAAAACCCGGTTGTCGCCTTTGGTATTTATGGCGTAATTGAACGTGCGTTGGTGCCATTTGGTCTGCATCACATCTGGAACGTTCCTTTCCAGATGCAGATCGGTGAATACACCAATGCGGCAGGTCAGGTGTTCCACGGTGATATCCCGCGCTATATGGCGGGTGACCCGACCGCAGGTAAACTCTCTGGCGGCTTCCTGTTCAAAATGTACGGTCTGCCAGCGGCAGCGATTGCTATCTGGCATTCAGCGAAGCCTGAAAATCGCGCCAAAGTGGGCGGTATCATGATCTCCGCCGCGCTGACCGCATTCCTGACCGGTATCACTGAACCGATTGAATTCTCATTCATGTTCGTGGCACCAATCCTGTATGTGATCCATGCGCTGCTGGCGGGTCTGGCATTCCCAATCTGTATCCTGCTTGGGATGCGTGATGGCACCAGCTTCTCTCACGGTCTGATCGACTTTATCGTGCTGAGCGGCAACAGCAGTAAAATCTGGCTGTTCCCGATTGTTGGTATCATCTATGGTCTGGTTTACTACACCATATTCCGTGTACTGATCGCGAAGCTGGATCTGAAAACACCTGGCCGTGAAGAGAGCAGCAGCAGCGAGCAATCTACCGCGACCGGTACCGAGATGGCGGGCAAACTGGTGGCGGCGTTTGGTGGTAAAGAGAACATCACCAACCTGGATGCCTGTATCACCCGTTTACGTGTCAGCGTCGCCGATGTGGCGAAAGTGGATCAGACTGAACTGAAAAACCTCGGCGCCCGTGGCGTGGTGGTTGCCGGTTCCGGTGTGCAGGCGATTTTCGGGACTAAATCCGATAACCTGAAAACCGATATGGATGATTACATCCGCAGCATGTAATGATTTACAGCGATGAAAAAGCCCCGCTAAGCGGGGCTTTTTTTTGGCCGGGATTCAGAGGTAAACGCGCAGATACTCTGTCAGGCAGAGCAGGGCCATCGCCTGGCCGTAGGGCATCGAGGTCAGAGGAACCGTGCGGTAGTAATCCAGATCCTTGCCCATTGCGGTTCCAAAGGAGACCTGTTTTAACTCGCCATCGTCATCAATATTGGCAATCACGCCGCGCAACGCTTTTTCTGCCACCTCGCGATACTCCGCGGGCAGATAACGCTTGCGAACCCCTTTCAGAATGCCATAGGCAAACCCGGCGGTGGCGGAGGCTTCCGGGTAGCTGTGCGGATCATCAAGCAGGGTGTGCCACAATCCGCTGCTGTGCTGACACTCCCTGAGTGCTTTAACCTGGGTCTCCAGCACCTGCTGCAGAAAACGGCGGGTAGCGTGATGCTCAGGCCAGTTCATCATCTCCAGGAAGTCGGGAATGACAATCGTCACCCAGCTGTTACCGCGCGCCCAGCGTGCATCAGCAAAGTTATGGCGGCCGTCAAAGTTCCAGCCGTGGAACCATAAGCCGGTTTTGCGATCCATCAGATACTGGGTGTGCAGCAGGAACTGATAACTCGCTTCTTCAATCCACTCATCGCGCTTCAGCAACTGGCCAATTTTAGCCAGCGCCATCACGCTCATCATCAGCGTATCGTCCCAGAGCTGCTGTGGGTTTTCGTTGTTATAGACAATGTGCTGCAGGCCGCCCTGTTCGGTACGCGGCATCTCATACATAACCCATTCTGCCCAGCGCTCCAGCACCGGCACCCAGGCCGGGTTACCGGTCTCTTCGTAACGGTAGGCCAGCGTCAGAAAAGGACAAACGGTATTCACATTTTTGGTCGGCGTGCCTTCCGCCAGACGCTGCGTAAACCACTCATCAATGATCGCCAGCGTCTGCTGGTCACCGGTCTGCTGATAGTAGTGCAGCATGCCATACAGACCGATGCCGTGTGTCCATTCCCAACCCGCCCAGCCTTTGGTATCAATCACCCGGCCATCGTCCAGCCGTAATAAAAATTCGCCTGTCTCATCGGTGATGTTAACCAGATTCTGTGTCAGCTTTTGAATCAGCTGTACCAGTTCGCTGCGTGGCAACAGATGCTCGGGCTGGCACAATAATTTGCTGTGTTTAACGGGAAATACAGTCATGGTTTATTCCTGTCGTTTTAAGGTCGGGTTTAAAGAAGGGTTTAAAGTGGGATGTGCGGACAATTTTTCCGGCGCTGGCTTATTACGATTAAGGAAGCCAATGTTGTTGTTGCCCCAAAGATTTTCGTAAGGCATGCCAGCCAGCGTTTCTACAATTCCGCGTGCTTCCGGCGTGATGCTTTCCGGCACGATGCGGCCCGCGTCGCGCATCTTCAGCGTCTCCTGGCGCAGCACAGTGTGGGTCTGCAGATTAAGCTTAAAGCGCAGTGACACGATAAAGCCGCAGGCCAGCACGGCCACAGTGCCTATGCTGAGAATCGCCAGGATAGTGTGGCTGACGCCGGGTACCTGGGTCGCCTGTCCAGAGACAAAGCCGGAGAGCTGCAGCACGATACCGACCAGCATGACTGCGCCAGCCTGCGACGCTTTACGCGTCAGGGTCATGATGCCGGCAAAAATTCCTTCACGGCGCTGTCCGGTGATCACCTCATCCACATCGGCGATATAGGTATAGGTGTTCCACGGCACATAGTTGATGCCGCCACGTCCCAGGCCTGCCAGGGCAGAGATCACCAACAGCAGCGACATGTTGTCGTTCATTCCGGCATACCACAATCCAGCGTAGGAGAGCGCCGCCAGGCCAAACAATATGGCCACCAGACGGTAGGCGGGCGCGGGTCCCATGCGGATGCAGAGCGGAATCATCGCCATCACGGCAATAAACTGCAGCACCGCCATGGTGCCCATCAGGCTGGAGGCGACCTGAGCGCTCTGCATCAGCACAAATACCACATACCAGGTAAAGACGGCGTTAAACACATCCTGGGCGATATAGCCGCCGAGGTACATGCCAAGGTGCTGGCGGAAGATGCGGATGCGTAAGGTTGAAGCCAGCTCGACATAGAGCCGCTTGAGATTCTGCATCAGCGTCAGCTGCTGCTTTTCCTGTTCTGCACGGCGTGACTCGGCGGAAAAGTCATCGGGGTGACGCTCCCAGGTAAAACACCACACCAGCGTCAGCACCAGCGCGCAGATTACCGAAAACACCAGGCTGGCGTAGAAGAAGGAGAGAGGATTATCTTTGCCCAGCATACCCAGCAAAATACCGGGTAAAAAGGCAGCCAGAATGGCCGACAGCTGTGCCAGGCCGATGCGGGCACCGGAGAAGCGGGTTTTCTGTTTGAAATCGTCGGTCATTTCCGGCACCAGCGTTTCATACGGCACCAGGATCATGGTGTAGACGATATCAAACAACAGATACGTGCAGAGATACCACCAGAAACTCATGTCGCTGAGCCACATCAGGCTATAACTGAATACAGAGGGTATGCCGAGCAGGATAAAGAATTTGCGGCGGCCAAAGCGTTTGCCCAGCCAGGTCGAACCGAAGTTATCGGTCAGAAAGCCCATCAGCGGACTGACTATCGCATCCAGCACGCGGGCAGCGGCAAAGATCAGCGTGGCCTGAATCGGGGTTAACCCACAAAAGGTGGTGTAAAAATAGAGCAACCAGGCGGCGGTCAGCGCCGTGGTGCCTGCTCCAAGAAAATCTCCGGAACCGTAGGCCAGATAGTGGCCAAGACCAATTTTACGTGAGCGCATGTCTGATGCTCCTTGATGTTTATGGCGGTTTATCCCTGGTGACGCCGGTCATCTCACCCGGACTGGTTAGCAAAGTAGAACTGACGGGGCGGCTAAACCTTCGCAATTTGGCAAGTGCTGGCGCTGAAGTGGCAGTCATACAAAGAAAAGGGTGGCGAAATTCTAATTTATAAAACAGCGTTTCATTTTCTGGTGTGGCAGGGGCGTTGTTAGCATTCTGAACAGCGTGCGGGTCACGGAGAGAGGGTGCTGCTGCAAAGGCAGGCGAACAATGCAAGAAAAGTGGTCCTGAGGTTGAAAGAAAACAAATTTCTCCCGCATACTGATTGATTAAGACTCAGGCTAAAGGAATTGCACCATGGCAGAAGAAACCATTTTTAGTAAAATTATCCGCCGCGAAATCCCCGCTGATGTGGTTTATCAGGATGAGCTGGTCACTGCCTTCCGCGACATTTCGCCCAAAGCGCCGACCCATATTTTAATCGTGCCGAATGTGCTGATCCCAACGGTCAACGAGGCGGAAGCGGCGCATGAGCATGCGCTGGGACGTATGTTTACTACCGCGGCGAAAATCGCCCGTCAGGAAGGTATCGATCAAAATGGTTATCGTCTGATTGTGAACTGCAATCAACATGGTGGTCAGGAGGTTTATCACATTCATATGCATCTGCTGGGCGGTGAACCGCTGGGACCGATGCTCTCTAACTGACCTGATAACGGAAGCGTGCTATGCGATCCTGGCTGACTGGCCTGCCGATCCTGCTCTGCCTGACGGCCTGCAGCAGTGAAAAACCGATGATCAATACGTCACAGTCGCTGGTGATGGAGTCCTCTGTGCTGTCGGCAGGGATCATTACCGATGAACCGACGCTGGATGAGAACGATGGACTTAAGCGTGCCACCAGCGTGCTCTATAATCAGCGCGAAACACCGGTTGTTGTGCACTATCGTTACTACTGGTATGACGACAAAGGGCTGGAAATCACCCCGCAGGAACCGGCGCAGACCGTTACCGTTCCGGCGCAGGGCAGCATTATCGCCACTTCGCAACTGGGTAACCTGACGGCCAGCAAGGTTCGTCTTTATCTCTATCTTTAAGGATTTTCTACGTGATACGCAGTGTTAATCGTACCGGAGCGCTCCTGATGGCGCTCATTCTGACCGGCTGTGTCGTGAAACAGCAGCAGCCTGCACCGGTTGAACCGACCCAGCCTGTGGAGCCGGTGCAGCCCGTTCCACAACCTGAACCGGTGCCGCAACCGCAGCCTGTGCCGCAGCCACCGAAACTGGTCACTATCAACTGGGATGCCAGCGTTCAGCCGCTGGTGGCGCAGATGTTGCAGGCCGCCAGCGCCGAGCCGGGCAGCGTGTTGCTGGTGGATCGCGTTAAAAACAGCACCAACGGTGCGCTGCAAAGCGAGAAAGCGACGGCAGCTATCCAGAATGCGCTGAATAACAACGGCAAATTCACCCTGGTTTCTGCTGACCAACTGGCGCAGGCCAAGCAGACGCTGGGATTATCGCCGGATGACAGCCTGAACTCGCGCAGTAAAGCGATTGGCCTGGCGCGTAACGTTAACGCTCAGTATGTGCTCTACAGCAACGCGCGTGGCGATGTCAAAGCGCCGACGCTGCAAATGCAACTGATGCTGGTTCAGACAGGCGAGATCATCTGGTCCGGCAACGGCATTGCACAGAATTAATCCCGCTTTCCAGCGGATGATTCAGCAGGTCACCGGCGAACCAGAAAAGACATCCTTTATCCCGCTTGCCGGTCTGACCGGACATAGCCAGAAGATTGTCAGCCCGCGCGGAACCTTTATCGCGCGGGCGGCACCGCAACCGGCTATTCCGTTTGTGGATCGGCAGCGCGAATTCCGTCTGTTACGCAAATTGCAAGCCAGCGGAGTGGCACCGCAGCCCGTGGCGGGCCATCATCAGGGAATCATCCTGACCTGGTGCGCAGGCGATGCGCTGGATGAACACCGCTTCAGCCAGCAGCGTCCACAGATCGTGGCACTGCTACAGCAGCTGCATCAGCAGCCGCTGACCGGCTATCGTCTGCAGTTGTTGCCGCTGTTATGGCGCTACTGGCAGCTCACTCCACAGCGGCATCACCGCTGGTTGCGGGCGCTCAGGCGTCTGACGCAGCAGGGTGAACCCCAGCCGCTGCGGCTGGCTCCGCTGCACATGGATCTGCATGCCGGAAATGTCATACAAGGTCCCGAAGGTCTGCGTCTGATCGACTGGGAGTATGCCGCCGATGGCGACGTGGCGCTGGAGCTGGCGGCTGTCTGTGCCAGCGATCCGCAGCACCAGGCCGAGTGGCTGGCTGAGTATGCCGCGGCGATGCAGCTGCCGCTTACCGCGCTGGTGCATCAGGTCAGACGCTGGCAGCCCTGGCTGCAGTTGCTGATGGCCAGCTGGTATCAGCTCCGTGCCGGTCAGCGTGACGACGACACATTACAACAGCTGGCTCGACAGAGCTGGGAACAGATTTAATCGCGTTACGCAGGTGCGTTTCGCTACAGGATTCATGATATGAGATCAGATTTACCCGGCCCCCTGATGCTTGACGTCGAGGGTTATGAACTGGATGGCGAAGAGCGCGACATCCTGCAGCATCCGCTGGTGGGCGGTTTAATTTTATTTGCCCGAAATTATCATGATCCCGCTCAGCTGGCAGAGCTGGTGCGGCAGATCCGCGCCGCCTCTCACACCCGGCTGGTAGTGGCGGTGGATCAGGAGGGCGGTCGCGTGCAGCGTTTCCGTGACGGCTTCACCCAACTGCCTGCCATGCAATCTTTTGCTGCGTTGCACGACCTGGATACCGCCGGTGAACTGGCGCAACAGGCGGGATGGCAAATGGCGGCCGAGATGATCGCCATGGATATCGATATCAGCTTTGCGCCGGTACTCGATATTGGTCATATCAGCGCCGCGATTGGTGACCGTTCTTTCCATGCCGATCCGGCCATCGCCCTTGACGTCGCCCGCCGCTTTATTGCCGGGATGCACGAGGCGGGCATGAAGACTACGGGTAAACATTTTCCGGGTCACGGTGCGGTGAGTGCGGATTCGCATAAAGAGACCCCACGCGATCCGCGGGACGAAAAGACGCTGCGTGAGCATGACATGGCAATCTTCAGCAAGCTGATTACCGAAGAGGCACTGGACGCCATCATGCCGGCACACGTCATCTACTCCGAAGTTGATCCGCTGCCCGCCAGTGGTTCGCCATACTGGCTTAAAACCGTGCTGCGTGAGCAACTGGGCTTTGACGGTATTATTTTCTCCGACGATCTGTCGATGGAGGGCGCAGCGGTGATGGGCAGCTATCCTGAGCGGGCGCAGCAGTCCCTTTCCGCGGGCTGTGACATGATTCTGGTCTGCAATCAGCGTCAGGGTGCCATCAGTGTACTGGATAACCTGATCCCGGTCGGGTCAGAGCGGGTTACACAGCTGTATCATCAGGGCAGGTTTACCCGCGATGAACTGCGGGGAACGCATCGCTGGAAAAATAATGCTCAGCAACTGAGTGCGCTTCAGGAACGCTGGCTGGCTCATAAGGCGTCGTGGTAAGCAGTGACTGCCCGGCGCTATCACTACCTTGAGGATTATCATGATCATCTATCTGCACGGTTTTGATTCCAACAGTCCGGGCAATCACGAAAAAGTGCTGCAACTGCAATTTATCGATCCTGACGTCAGGTTGATCAGTTACAGCACCCGCCATCCCAAACATGACATGCAGTTTCTGCTAAAAGAGACCGATAAGATGCTGACGCTTTCTGACGACGACCGGCCGCTGATTTGCGGCGTCGGACTGGGCGGCTTCTGGTCAGAGCGCATTGGATTTCTGTGCGGCATCCGGCAGGTGATTTTTAATCCCAACCTCTCGCCGCAGGCGAACATGGAAGGGAAGATCGACCGGCCGGAGGAGTATCAGGATATCGCAACGAAGTGCGTCAGCGATTTTCGCGAGCGTAATCGTGACCGCTGTCTGGCCATTCTCTCCCGTCACGATGAGGCGCTCGACAGCCAGCACATTGCTGACCAGCTGCATCCGTTTTATGAAATTGTCTGGGATGAGACGGAAGGGCACAAATTCAAAAATATATCCCCACATCTTAAGCGGATAAAAGCTTTTAAAACATTAGGTTAAGCAGCAAAGGCACCGCAAGGTGCCTGTTTTTATTACGTAATTATCTGAGTTTTATTTTCCCGCTTTGATGTATATCAATATTCTTATGTTCTCCTCTTCCCGCCATGCTATTCTCCCAGCAGATTGCGATTTTAACTTCGCCAACCCTATGTTTCTTAAGGTTTAACTTAACCTTTGGTTAACTTTTGGTTCACAATTTGAGGGGGTCTTTGTTGACTACGTCTGTTAAGAAAATTGTTATTGTCGGAGGGGGAGCGGGCGGCCTGGAAATGGCCACGCAGCTGGGCCATAAACTGGGTCGTAAAAAGAAGGCCGAGATTATCCTGGTTGATCGTAACCACAGTCACTTGTGGAAGCCGCTGCTGCACGAAGTGGCGACCGGCTCAATGGACGAAGGCATTGATGCATTGAGCTATCTGGCTCATGCCCGCAATCACGGTTTTGAGTTCCAGCTGGGTTCGCTCACCGATATCGATCGCACCCGAAAAGTGATCCGCCTGGCCGAAGTGCTGAATGCGCAGGGCGAAGTGCTGGTGCCACAGCGTGAAGTGGCCTACGACCAGTTGGTAATGGCGCTGGGCAGCACCTCGAATGATTTCGGTACGCCAGGCGTCAAAGATCACTGCATCTTCCTGGATAATCCGCATCAGGCGCGTCGTTTCCATAACGAAATGCTCAACCTGTTCCTGAAATTCTCCGCCAGCGAAGGCCGGGTCGAGAAAGTTAACATCGCCATCGTGGGCGGCGGGGCAACAGGCGTTGAGCTGTCAGCTGAATTGCACAACGCGGTGAAACAGCTGCACAGCTACGGCTTCAAAGGCCTGGGACGCGAAGCGCTGAATGTGACGCTGGTGGAAGCGGGTGAACGTATCCTGCCTGCACTGCCACCGCGCATCTCTGCTGCGGCACATCAGGAGCTGACCAAGCTGGGCGTGCGCGTGCTGACGCAGACCATGGTCACCAGCGCCGAGCGTAATGGCCTGAATACCAAAGGCGGTGAGTTTATCGAAGCCGATCTGATGGTCTGGGCGGCAGGAATCAAAGCGCCTGACTTCCTGAAAGAGATTGGCGGACTGGAAACCAACCGCATCAATCAGCTGGTGGTCAAAGAGACGCTGCAAACCACGCTGGACGATGACATCTACGCGATTGGCGACTGCGCCTCCTGCGCCTTGCCTGGCGGCGGTTTTGTACCACCGCGCGCCCAGTCAGCGCATCAGATGGCTTCACGCGCCATGGACAACATTCTGGCGCAGCGTGACGGTAAACCGCTGAAAGCCTATGTCTATAAAGATCATGGCTCGCTGGTATCGCTCTCCCGCTTCAGTACGGTCGGCAGCCTGATGGGCAACCTGATGCGTGGCTCAATGATGGTGGAAGGGCGCATCGCGCGCTTTGTCTATATCTCGCTTTACCGTATGCACCAGATTGCGCTGCACGGCTACTTCAAAACCGGGCTGATGATGCTGGTCGGCAGTATTAACCGGGTTATTCGTCCCCGGCTGAAGCTGCACTAAGCAACAGCAATAACGCTGGCTAATTAATGTTAAGCCTCCTCCTTTATGAGGGGGCTTTTTTATGCCCTTGAGGGGCACACATTAAGACAAATTAAACATCAGTTTCCTGTATGATGATTAATAAGAAATCCCGGACTTAATGCCGGGATTTTACTTTACAGGTCAGTCAATTATCCTTCAGTCGCCAGCCGGATGATCAGCTGTCCCGGCCCGGTGATCACCTCGATCTTCTGCCCGGTAGTAAAACCCAGTGCTTCCAGCCAGCGCCCTTTAATGGTGAGCTGTGGCAGCGGGTTCGGCTGGCCCTTATTAGGCCGGTATCCCACTTTGTAATAATGTACCTGCGTTCCGCTGGCGGCGGTTGTGGGCGTGCGGGTTTCTGACTTATGATGCGTGTCAGCCATAATTAACTCCCAATCAGTTAGTTGTGGTCAGCGGGCTGTTGGTGTTCCACCACCTTCAGCCCGCGCTAAAAAATCTCTCGTTACGCTATTCCTGTTCCGTTTTAACTGTTTAAATATACACCTCATGCGGCGTAAACTCGCTGAAAGCTTAGTAATAAATTGCGAGCTGTCTTTGAAAATCAGATAGTTTTCTGCGGTCTGGCTTTCGTTCATTTTTCTTCACAGCCAGCTTGAAAATAACGATTTTGGGAAAATACAGGTATTATTTTTCCGAATGCTTTCATTTATTCAGAGGGGTTTAAATAGAACTGTAACTTAGTCTTTTAAAGGGTTGGGAACATATCAGGTCAGTTAATAATCTGCGTTAATGGATTGTATAAGGAAAGATAATTTTCTGGATGTATGTGCCGTAATGGTTTTCAGGGGTTTTGCTTTTTTATGGCAACTCGGTCTTGATACCTCTAATTCTTTTTGGTCTAATAATGCCATTAAGAATTGATTGATAACTAACCGCCAGGATGAATCCTGTGGTTAAATTCTTTACTTAACCTAAATTAAATGGCCGAAGTGCCATTTAATAAGGCTGGCGTTTAAGTTTCACATTGACTCAGGCCAGCCAGTTTTAAAAAATCCGGGTATGAATAGATGCTCTCCGACCGATCTGAACATCAGGCGCGGAGCGCTACATGAAATTCCTGTCCGATACAGGCGGATAGATAAAAAATTATCCTGTCCGTCGGGTATTGGTGATTCAGGGAACGAAGTCCTGCGTTAAGCGCAGGGAAATAATGTTAAATTATGAAAAGGAATTAACTACATGACCTCTAAAATGACGATGCTGGCATTACTGTGTGGCGGTCTGCTCGTGGGCAGCAATGCGCTGGCTGATAATCACACGGTCTCGGTTGGTTATGCGCAAAGCAAAGTTGAAGACTTTAAAAACATCCGCGGTGTCAATGTTCAGTATCGCTATGAATGGAATTCTCCTCTCAGTGTGATTGGCTCATTCAGCTACATGAAAGGCGATGACAGTTATTCCGAGCAGAATGATTATTTTGACGGTCTTGAGAAATATAATGAAAAAATTGAAGCGAAATATTATTCCCTGATGGCGGGTCCGGCATACCGTATTAATGACTATGTCAGTTTCTACGGCTTAATTGGGGTCGCGCGTACCAAAGTAGAAGATAAAGCCAATTACCAGTCACAGTACGCACAGTATTCGGGTTCTTACAGCGAAAGCAAAACATCCTTTGCCTACGGTGCGGGTGTCGTGGTTAATCCTATCAGCAATCTCTCTGTGAGTGTTGGATATGAAGGTACTCGCGTAAAATATAACGAAGATGTTGCCATCAATGGTTTTAACATCGGCGTTGGCTATCGTTTCTAAGTTGCCTGAAGCCTGTAACCCCGGCCGTCTGGCTGGGGTTATTTATTCCTGCGCCGGGTAAGTGAGGGGCAGACGGCGAATTTGCTTTAAATGTTTTCATGTGCAAACTGATAACGTGACTGCCGGCTTTACTTCCGATTAGTTATTATTAGCTGATTGATTCTACTATTATTATCCATAATTCCCTGAAACTGTCAGTGCGGCTTTCCCCACCTCAGAACTCTCCTAAAAACTGGTCCTGATAGCAAAGTGACCAATTTCCTCCATTTATCTGATGTTGCATTTTCGGTCCATCTGTAAAACTTCATCTCAACAAACACGGCGCGTCGCGCACGCCGGTTATACCTCAGTTAACGAGGATGCTTTAGCAGCAGGATTGCGCGGTAACACTTTTCAGGAGGAACTTCCTGTGAATAAATCAATGTTAGCGGGTATCGGTATTGGTGTGGCAGCAGCTCTGGGTGTTGCAGCCGTAGCAGGCATGAACGTGTTTGATCGCGGTCCTCAATATGCTCAGGTACTGTCTGCAACGCCAATCAAAGAGAGCATTAAACAGCCTCGTCAGGAGTGCCGTAATGTCACTCTGACCCACCGTCGGGCCGTGCAGGATGAAAACCGTCTTGCCGGGTCTGTATTAGGTGCAGTGGCAGGTGGAGTGCTGGGTCACCAGTTTGGTGGCGGTCGCGGCAGAGATGTGGCGACAGTAGCAGGTGCGGTAGCGGGGGGTTATGCCGGTAATCAGGTCCAGGGCGGACTGCAGGATCGGGATACTTACACCACAACCGAACAGCGCTGCAAAACCGTATACGACAAACAAGAGAAAAAACTGGGATATGACGTGACCTATAAAATAGGCGATCAGCAGGGTAAAATCCGTATGGAAAATGACCCCGGCACGCGTATTCCACTGGATCGCAATGGTCAGCTGGTTCTCAACGGCGATCAGGCGTAATTGGGCAAAGCTTTGCCGCTCACGCGGCCACACAGCACAACGTAATACAGCAGTAATGAAAAAGGCGCATCTCAGGATGCGCCTTTTTTTGCGGCAAACTAACCGGCGCTTAACCGGTTAGCTTAGCAACGCACGGGCAGGGTTTTAGGCCTGCCGTTGAGCCAGTTGCGAAACGAATCCCTGCACCCACTCAAGCCGCACCTTTCTTTCCGATAGCTCACGGGTAAACCGCAGTCGTGTCGGACCGTCCAGCTTCCACTGCTGAGGCTCTTTCTGCAGCAGGCCTATCAGCCATGCCGGATCCACGTTGTTCTTCGGCGCAAAATCGAAATAACCGCCTTTGTCGCTGGCTTCGATCTTACGCAGACCGACAGCGCGGGCTTTCAGCCGGATAATCGCCACATCCAGTAGATTACGCGCCGGATCGGGTAGCAGGCCAAAGCGGTCGATCATCTCAACCTTCAGCTCCTGCAACTCCTCTTCAGCCTCCGCGCTAGCGATGCGTTTATAGAGGGAAAGACGGGTACTGACATCCGGAATAAAGGTCTCGGGCAGCAGGGCGGGCATCCGCAGCTCCACCTCGGTCTGGTTGCTGGTGAGATCTTCCAGTGACGGCTCGCGACCCGCTTTCAGCGCCTCGACCGCATTCTCCAGCAGCTCCATATAAAGCGTGAAGCCCAGCGTCTCCATCTGTCCGCTCTGCTCATCACCCAGCAGTTCGCCGGCACCGCGAATCTCCAGGTCGTGTGTTGCCAGGGCAAAACCCGCTCCCAGATCTTCCAGTGAAGCGATCGCCTCCAGCCGCTTATGCGCATCGGCGGTCATCGACTTCGGATGCGGTGTTAACAGCCAGGCATAAGCCTGATGATGCGAACGCCCGACGCGACCACGCAGCTGATGCAACTGCGCCAGGCCAAAGTGATCGGCCCGCTCAATGATAATGGTATTGGCGGTCGGTATGTCGATACCGGTTTCGATAATGGTGGTACAAACCAGCACGTTAAAACGCTGATGGTGGAAATCGTTCATCACCCGTTCCAGATCACGCTCACGCATCTGACCATGACCAATAGCGACACGCGCTTCCGGCACCAGTTCGCTGAGACGCTGCGCCGCTTTCTCGATATTTTCAACGTCATTGTAGAGGTAATAGACCTGTCCGCCACGCAGAACCTCACGCAGGATCGCTTCGCGGATCACCAGATCGTCAAATTCACGGACAAAGGTTTTCACCGCTAAACGGCGGGCAGGCGGCGTGGCGATGATCGAGAGATCGCGCATGCCGCTCATGGCCATATTCAGGGTGCGAGGGATTGGCGTTGCGGTCAGCGTCAGAATGTCCACATCGGCGCGCATCGCCTTGATGCGCTCTTTGTGACGCACCCCGAAACGGTGCTCTTCATCGACAATCAGCAGACCGAGATCGTGCCATTTAAGATCGCTCATCAGCAGCTTATGGGTGCCGATTAAGATGTCGATCTTGCCATCGCTGGCCTGTTCCAGCACCTGCGCCTGCTCTTTGGCAGTACGGAAACGGGAAAGCATCTCAATGCGAACCGGCCAGTTGGCGAAGCGATCGCGGAAGTTGTCGTAATGCTGCTGTGCCAGCAGGGTGGTCGGCACCAGCACGGCCACCTGTTTATGGTTCTCAATCGCCAGAAACGCCGCGCGCATGGCCACTTCGGTTTTACCGAAACCAACGTCGCCGCACACCAGACGGTCCATCGCCAGCGGCTCGCACATATCACTCAGCACCGCGTTGATCGCCTGCGCCTGGTCCGGGGTGGTTTCAAACGGGAAGCTTTCGCAGAACAGCTGATACTGCTCGCGATTATGCTTAAAGGCAAAGCCGGTTTTGGCGGCGCGCTGAGCATAGATATCCAGCAGTTCAGCCGCCACATCACGCACTTTCTCAGCCGCTTTCTGCCGTGCGCGTGACCAGGCATCGCTGCCCAGTTTGTGCAGTGGTGCATTATCGTCGGCACCGCCCGCGTAGCGGCTGATCAGGTGCAGCGATGAAACCGGCACATAAAGTTTGGCGTCGTTGGCGTAAGAGAGCATCAGATATTCCGCCTCAATGCCGCCAGCTTCCAGCGTGGTGAGACCGATATAACGACCCACACCGTGTTCCAGATGCACCACCGGCTGGCCGGGATGCAGCTCCGCCAGGTTACGGATCAGAATGTCCGGATTGATAGTGCGACGGGTATCCTGACGGCGACGGCTGACGCGTTCGCCCAGCAAATCGCTTTCGCAAATCAGCGCCCGGTTGCCCTGGGTATCAATAAAACCGCGCTCGCTGGCGCCGATCATCAGTCGGAAACGCTCTTCGCCGGTCTCATCGAAGCGGTGCACCGGCTGAGGACGCAGTTTAATCCGGGCCAGCAGATCCTGCAGGCTCTCACGGCGGCCTTCACTTTCGACCGAGAAGACCACGGTGCCGCTGAAGGTCTCAATAAACTGACGCAGATGATCCAGCGGCGCTTTTGCCTGCGCCTGAACGGTCAGATCAGGCAGCGGGGTATAACCGAGGTTGGTATTCGCGGCTTTGGCGGGCAGCACCTCATTGGTCATCTGGATGCGCGGCCAGGCTTTCAGCTCCCCCATTAATGCATCCGGACGCAGCCACAGGGTGGCCGGTTCCAGCAGTGGACGCATCGGATCAACGCGGCGATTTTCATAACGCGCCTCGGCATCCTGCCAGAAGCGGCTGGCGCTGCCTTCAAGATCGCCGCAGTTCACAATCAGGGTATTATCCGGCAGATAGCTGAACAGACTGGGTAACGGCTGCTCAAAAAACAGCGGCTGCCAGTATTCGATGCCCGCTGGCAACGTGCCTTTGCTGACCTGCTGATAGACATGCTCCGACTCACGGCGCACATCAAACGTTTCACGCCAGCGGCTGCGGAACAGCTCAATGGCGGCTTTGTCGCTGGGAAACTCATGCGCAGGCAGCAGGTTAATTTCGGGGACCGCTTCCAGCGTGCGCTGACTGTCGACGTCGAACAGGCGCAGGCTGTCGATCTCATCATCGAAAAAGTCGATGCGGTAGGGCTGATCGCTGCCCATCGGGAACAGATCGAGCAGGGCGCCGCGCGTGGCGTATTCACCGTGCTCCATCACCTGATCGACATGGCGATAACCGGCCTGCTCAAGCTGGTCGCGCAGCCGGTCGCGTGACAGTTTTTGTCCCTGCTTCATCACCAGCGCATGGCCGTGCAGGAAACTGTGCGGGCAGACGCGCTGCATCAGGGTGTTGACCGGCATGATCAGCATACCGCGCTGCATCACCGGCAGCTGGTAGAGGGTCGACAGGCGGGCGGAGATAATATCCTGATGCGGCGAAAAGCTGTCGTAGGGCAGCGTTTCCCAGTCGGCAAGGTGCGCCACCGGCAGATCGGTAAACTGGCGGATTTCATCCAGCAGACGCAGAGCGGTTTGGGTATCGGGTGTAATCATTAACACCGGACCAGCATGTCGTTCGGTAATGCTGGCACACTCCACCGCGTGCGCCGCGCCTATGAGCTGGCCGAGCTGACGGTGATCGCCGGATTTAACGGGCAGGGTATAACGAGTCTGTTCGGGCATGGGATCTCGGGGTTGCTCCATTTTTCCAGGACGTAATCATTCCATATTATGTCAGGGGGATCACCTCTGCGGCACAATTTTCCTGCCGCGCCGCGCTGAACCAGGGGATCGGTCAGCCATTACCGGGCGTCAGCGGTAATCGTGCGGATAAAGAGAGGATAGACGGAGTCTGGCAAGGGATCAGAAAAAACCGCCGTCGCCATGCAGCGACGGGGTTAAACGGGCATTTTATTTTATGGATTGCTGTGTGTAATGCATGCGTGGGCGGTCGATATTCGCCCAGGATAACTCCTGCTCAGGATGATAGCTGAGGTTACCGTCGTCCCACTTTACGTAGTAGCCGGCTGGTGCGTTTCCCTGCTCAAAGACGTTGATGATTTCGCCTCTGATCTCCCCGGATTTATGTTTAACGATGCTGCCTTTGGGAAATTTCAACATGGTCGCTACCTCATACTGCCCGGCAATAAATCACCCGTGATCATGGTACTGATTGTAGTCTACCCCCCTGGGCGCTGAATAATCAGCCAATAAGCGGCGGCTTTATCGGCTATTCCGCTGCTTTGGCGCGGAATGTGACGCATCCGGATGCAACTTTGCTGCCGACTCAGAGGGTTAGAGGTTTCATAAAGCCAGCCGCTCCTTTATCATCCCACTACCTATTTTCAGGCAACGGCTTACTGGATTCCATGTATCAACCTGTCGCGCTATTTATCGGTCTGCGTTATATGCGCGGACGAGCATCGGATCGCTTCGGTCGCTTTGTCTCCTGGCTCTCAACGATTGGCATTACGCTCGGCGTGCTGGCGATGGTCACCGTGTTATCGGTGATGAACGGTTTTGAGCGTGAACTCGAAGGCAATATTCTTGGCCTGATGCCTCAGGCGCTGATCACCAGCGACAAAGGCAGTCTCAATCCACAACAGCAACCCGCCACTTCGCTGAATCTGCAGGGTGTCAGCCGTATTGCGCCGCTGACCACCGCCAATGTGGTGCTGCAAAGCCCGCACAGCGTCTCCGTTGGCGTGATGCTGGGCATTGAGCCGGCTGAAAAAGATCCGCTTACCCCTTTCCTGGTCAATACCCGGCAGAGCGTGCTGCAGGCCGGGCAGTATAATGTCATCCTTGGCGAACAGCTGGCATCCCAGCTTGGCGTAAAACGTGGCGATCAACTGCGTCTGATGGTGCCGTCGGTCAGCCAGTTCACCCCGATGGGACGCGTGCCAAGTCAGCGTCTGTTTACCGTAGCGGGCACCTATGCCGCTAACAGCGAAGTCGATGGTTATCAGATTCTGGTCAATCTTCAGGATGCGTCGCGCGTGATGCGCTATCCGGCCGGTAATATTACCGGCTGGCGACTGTGGCTGGATAAACCGCTGTCGGTCGACAGTCTGAGTCAGCAGACACTGCCTGCGGGCCTGGTCTGGAAAGACTGGCGTGAGCGCAAAGGCGATCTCTTCCAGGCGGTGCGTATGGAGAAGAACATGATGGGCCTGCTGCTGAGCCTGATCATCGCCGTGGCTGCCTTTAACATCATCACTTCGTTAGGCCTGCTGATCATGGAGAAGCAGGGCGAAGTGGCGATCCTGCAAACCCAGGGCCTGACGCGCCGGCAAATAGTGGCGGTGTTTATGGTGCAGGGTGCCAGCGCCGGTATTATCGGCACGCTGCTCGGCACGCTGCTCGGTGTCTTGCTGGCCAGCCAGCTCAACAACTTAATGCCGGTGATTGGCCTGTTCCTTGATGGTGCCGCATTGCCGGTTGATATTAATGTGTGGCAGGTGGTTACCATCGCCCTCAGCGCCATGATTGTGGCGCTGTTGTCTACGCTCTATCCTTCGTGGCGCGCTGCCGCCGTTCAACCTGCTGAGGCTTTACGTTATGAGTAACACTCCTTTGTTGCAGTGCCGCGACCTGTGCAAACGCTATCAGGAAGGCAGCGTGCAGACCGATGTGCTGCGCAATGTGGCTTTCAGCCTCCAGCCCGGTGAACTGACAGCGATTGTCGGCAGCTCCGGTTCCGGTAAAAGTACGCTGCTGCATCTGCTCGGCGGCCTGGATGCACCGACATCGGGCGACGTGGTGTTTGATGGCCAGTCACTGAATGCCATGTCCTCGTCGGCCAAAGCGGAGCTGCGTAACCGCGAGCTGGGCTTTATCTATCAGTTCCACCATCTGCTGCCGGACTTCAGCGCGCTGGAGAACGTGGCGATGCCGCTGCTGATTGGCAAAACGGCTAAAACGGAAGCACAGGATCGCGCCCGTGAGATGCTGGCCGCGGTCGGGCTGGACCATCGCGCCGCGCACCGGCCTTCTGAACTGTCAGGCGGCGAACGCCAGCGCGTGGCGATTGCCCGGGCGCTGGTTAACCGCCCACGGCTGGTGATGGCGGATGAGCCAACCGGTAACCTCGATGCACGCAACGCCGATGCCATTTTTGAATTACTGGGCGAACTGAACGTGCGTCAGGGCACCGCGTTTCTGGTGGTGACCCACGATCTGATGCTGGCAAAACGCATGACGCGTCAGATGGAGATGCGTGATGGTCAGTTAAGCGATCAACTCACCATGGCAGGAGCGGTGTAATGGGTTCGTCGTTATCCCTGTTGCTGGGCCTGCGCTTTAGTCGTGGCCGCCGTCGTGGCGGCATGGTGTCGCTGATTTCAGTGATCTCCACCATCGGTATTGCGCTGGGCGTGGCGGTGCTGATTATCGGTCTGAGCGCCATGAATGGTTTTGAGCGTGAGCTGAACAACCGCATTCTGGCGGTGGTGCCGCATGGCGAGATCGAGGCGGTCAATCAGCCGTTCCAGCACTGGCAGTCGATGATTGCCCCGATTGAAAAGGTGCCCGGCATTGCGGCGGCAGCGCCTTATGTGAACTTCACCGGCCTGATTGAGAGCGGCGCCCGGCTGGAAGCGCTGCAGGTAAAGGGCGTTGATCCGGCACAGGAGCCGCGCCTCAGCGCCCTGCCACAGTTTGTGGCAGATAACGGCTGGTCCTCTTTTGCCGCCGGTAAGCAGCAGATCATTCTGGGCGGCGGCATTGCTAAATCGCTGAACGTGAAGCAGGGCGACTGGATCACCATCATGATCCCCAACAACGATGGTGATAACAAACTGCTTCAGCCTAAACGTATCCGGCTTCAGGTCAGCGGTATTCTACAACTCAGCGGCATGCTCGATCACAGCCTGGCGCTGGTGCCACTCGCCGATGCGCAGCACTATCTGGAGATGGGTGACAGCGTGTCCGGCATCGCCCTGAAGATGACCGACCCGTTCCAGGCGGTCAAACTGGTGCGGGATGCCGGTGAAGCGACCCGTTCCTACGTCTACATCAAGAGCTGGATTGGCACTTACGGCTATATGTACCGCGACATTCAGATGATCCGCGCCATCATGTATCTGGCGATGGTGCTGGTGATTGGCGTCGCCTGCTTTAACATTGTCTCAACGCTGGTGATGGCGGTGAAGGATAAGAGCAGTGACATTGCGGTGCTTCGTACCCTCGGTGCTAAAGACCGGCTGATCCGCGCCATCTTCATCTGGTACGGTTTGCTGGCAGGCCTGCTGGGCAGCGTCAGCGGCGTGATCGCGGGCGTGCTGGTGGCGCTGAATCTGACCTCACTGGTGCGCGGGCTGGAGTCGGTTACCGGTCATCATCTGCTGGCGGGTGATATCTACTTCATTGATTTCCTGCCGTCGGAACTGCACTGGATTGATGTGTTCTCAGTATTGATTACCGCGATTCTGCTGAGCCTGCTGGCGAGCTGGTATCCCGCCAGACGCGCCAGCCGCATTGACCCGGCTCGGGTATTAAGCGGTCAGTGAAAAAATGCGGCGCGAATCCTTTCGCGCCGCATCTGTTTAAGACCTTTGCTGTTGGGCGCGGCCCTCAGCAACCGTTACTATCGGGTGATGTTAACCCGGAATCTGTTTAGAGCGGCTCGCCGCAGCTGCTACGCTAGGAGATTTTATGCGTACACCACGTCGCCGCATACGACTTGCCCGCCTGAAGAAAACCCGGAGAAAAGTGCATCAGCGCTTTCGCCAGCGCATATTTGAGCGCGATCGTCAGGCCGAACTGGCCGCCCATCCTCAGCCGCATGTTGTCGTGCTGACCGGCGCAGGCATCTCAGCGGAGTCCGGCATCCGGACCTTCCGCGCCGCTGACGGCCTGTGGGAAGAGCACCACGTTGAAGATGTTGCGACGCCCGAAGGATTTCAGCGCGATCCCGCGCTGGTGCAGCGCTTTTACAATGCGCGCCGCCAGCAATTGCAGGAGGCAGAGATTCAGCCTAACGCGGCCCATCTGGCGCTGGCGGAGCTGGAACAGGTATTAGGCGATAACTTTTTGCTGGTCACGCAAAACATCGACAATCTGCATGAGCGTGCCGGAAACAGCCGGGTGCTGCATATGCACGGTGAGCTGCTAAAAGTGCGCTGTGTCACCAGCGGTCAGGTCATTGAGTGGACCGGTGATATCACGCCGGACGATCGCTGCACCTGCTGCCAGTTCCCCTCGGCGCTGCGGCCGCACGTAGTGTGGTTTGGTGAGATGCCGCTGGGCATGGAGCAGATTTATCAGGCGCTGGAACAGGCCGATTACTTTATCGCTATCGGCACCTCAGGCCATGTCTATCCGGCCGCGGGTTTTGTCCATGAAGCCAAACTGCAGGGCGCGCATACTGTTGAGCTGAACCTGGAGCCAAGCCAGGTGGGCAACGAATTTGCCGAGCGACATTACGGCCTGGCGAGCGAAGTGGTGCCGGAGTTTGTGCATAAGCTGCTGCGCGCGCTTTATAAGTAAGCAGGGGCGGCTATGGCCGCCTCGCCGTTTCTTGCCCATCATGCTGATTCCAGCCGCCCGGTGTTTATCAACATTGCGAGGTTTGCCGCAACAATCTCGTAATCAGCCGTTTTTTTCGGGCTTATTGCTTTCCCAAAGGTTATCGACAGCGCTAACCTGTCTGCGAATGATTTTACGCAACGTTGTAACCGGCAGGTCTGTTAATAATACCGGATGGCACTTTTAAAGGATGGGATATGGAACAGTTACTTGAGCGCTTTTTAAGTTATGTGGCCGTTGAGACACAGGCTAAGCCGCAGGCGCGCCAGGTGCCCAGCAGTGAAGGGCAGTGGACGCTGGCGCGTCAGCTGCAGGAGGAGTTGCTGGCACTGGGTTTTGTCGATGTCTCCTTAAGCGATCACTGTTGCGTCATGGGCACGCTGCCTGCCAATGTTGACTGGCCGACGCCAGTCATCGGTTTCATCTCTCACATGGATACCTCGCCAGACTTTACGGCGAAACATGTGAATCCGCAGATCATTGAAAATTATCGCGGCGGGGACATTGCGCTGGGTAACGGCAACGAAATTCTCTCGCCGGTGATGTTCCCGGTGCTGCACAAGCTGATTGGGCATACGCTGATTACTACCGATGGCAAAACCCTGCTGGGCGCGGATGATAAAGCAGGTATCGCCGAGATTATGACGGCGATGGCGCAACTGGCTGCGAGCGATACGCCGCACGGTGCGATCCGTGTTGCCTTTACGCCCGATGAAGAGATTGGTCGCGGCACTTCTCACTTTGATGTGGAAGGCTTTGCCGCTGACTGGGCCTACACCATTGATGGCAGTGATTTAGGGGAGTTCGAGTATGAGAACTTCAACGCTGCTTCGGCCACCGTCAAAATCATCGGTAACAACGTGCACCCTGGCTCCGCCAAAGGGGTGATGGTCAATGCGCTGGATCTGGCAAACCAGTTTCATGCCGCGGTCCCGGCCAGCGAAAAACCGCAATATACTGACGGCTATCAGGGCTTCTATCATCTGCATCAGATCAAAGGCAGCGTTGAACACGCCGAGATGCTCTATATCATTCGTGACTTCGAAACGGAGAGTTTCGAACAGCGTAAACAGACGCTGCTGCAGATTGCCGCAGAGATCAACAAAACCCTGCACCCGGACTGTTCGGTCACCGTCGAGATCACCAACAGCTATCGCAACATGCGTGAAAAGGTTGAGCCGTTCCCGCACATCATCGAACTGGCTTTACAGGCGATGCGTGACTGCGGCATTGAGCCGGTAGTGAAACCGATTCGCGGCGGTACGGATGGATCGGCGCTGTCCTGGAAAGGGCTGCCTTGCCCGAACATCTTTACCGGTGGCTATAACTATCACGGCAAGCATGAGTTTGCTTCGCTGAATATCATGGCGAAATCGGTGGAAGTGATTGTGCGGCTGTCAGAACTGGCGGCGCAGAAGAAGAATTAGACCCGCAGGCACAAAAAAGGCTCTCTGCCACGGCGGCAAGAGAGCCTGATTCAGTATCAGCTCAGATTATTCGTCGCCGAAGTACCAGTATCCGGCATTGACCAGGTCGGCGATCTGCGCCAGTACCGACGGGTCATCCAGCGCATCGCCCAGATCGTCCAGTGTGATGCGATAGTGGCGCGCCAGGACCGCCATCACATCGGGATGTGAACACTCAACCCGCTCACCGTTGACATAGACCGCATCGCCAATCGTCAGGACACGCAGGCCACCTAACCGGCTCAGGGTATCGCCCTGTTGCAGCGCATCATAAATTTCATCAGGCTGGTAAGGCGGTTCCGGTGGCGCGACATCGAGTTCGTGACGTGACTGGGAAATGAATTCGCCAAACCACTGAGCGAACTGCTCCGGCTGATTGACCACATCCAGCATCAACTGACGTACGCCTTCGATCTCCTGCGGCAGAATCTGCGACGGGCAATCACGTGCAGGGACATCCGGATCGCTGAAGCGCAGGCTGCCCAGCTCATTAGCCAGCGCGTAATCCGCAAAGCCGCTGATTAGCTCGCGTCCGCTGGGGGCACGGAAACCCACGGAGTAGTTCAGGGCGTTTTCCAGCGAGTAACCTTCATGCGGGAACCCCGGCGGAATATAGAGAATATCACCCGGCTCCATCTCTTCATCGATGATGGCGTCGAATGGCTCAACCTGCAGCAGATCCGGATGCGGGCAGTGCTGCTTCAGCGGCACCTTTTCACCGACGCGCCAGCGACGGCGACCGGCCCCCTGAATAATAAAGACATCATACTGATCAAAATGGGGACCGACGCCGCCGCCAGGGACGGCAAACGACACCATCAGGTCATCAACACGCCAGTCAGGCAGGAAACGGAAAGGGCGCATCAGTGCGGCAGAGGCTTCATGCCAGTGATTGACCGCCTGTACCAGCAGCGACCAGTTGTTTTCACCCAGATGATCATAGCTCTCGAACGGGCCGTGGCTGACCTGCCATTTGCCATCCTGATGGCTGACCAGGCGGCTATCCACCTCGTTTTCCATCGCCAGACCGGCCAGTTCATCCGGTGAAAGAGGATCGACAAAGTTTTTAAAACCACGCTTCAGCACTACCGGGCGTTTCTGCCAGTAACGCTGAATAAAATCGGGCCAGTTAATATCGAGCTGATAGTCCATAAAAGGGTTCCGCTTAGGGCTGTAAATGCCAGCAAGTATAACAGCCCTGAGGGTTTTCTACTCGCGGCGATGTTCGACTTCCTGGCGCTGAAAGACCACTTCCATGCGTGTTCCGCCGAGTGCGCTACTGGAGGCGATGACGTTGCCCTCATATTGCTCAAGAATATCACGCACCACCGCCAGACCCAGTCCCTGACCGGGACGCAGGGTATCGGCGCGCTGACCCCGGACAAACACTAAATCGCGCTTGCTCTCGGGAATGCCCGGACCATCATCGTCAATATAGAGATGGAGTGCATTTTCGCTCTGAAATGCGCTGATTTCGATAAATTCCAGGCAATACTTGCAGGCGTTATCGAGCACGTTGCCGAGTACTTCCATAAAGTCATTCTGGTCGCCAACAAAGGTCAGCTCCGGTGAGATATCCAGCGAAATCGCCACACCTTTACGCTGATAGACTTTATTCAGGGCCGAGCAGAGCTTGTCGAGCAGACCGGAAACGGAATGCAGATCGCGCTGCAGCGGATTGTGATCGGCCTGCATACTGGCGCGATGAAGATAATAACCGACCTGCTGCGAGATACGACTAATCTGCTCCAGCATCACCGGCTCAGCCTGTTCCACCGTCAGTTCCTTGCCGTTGCGCAGCGAGCGCAGGGTGCTCTGCAACACGGCCAGCGGCGTTTTCAGGCTGTGGGTCAGGTCTGAAAGCGTGGTGCGATAGCGGGTATAGCGTTGCCGCTCATTGGTCAGCAGCAGATTGAGGTTACGCACCAGACTGCGCAGTTCCTGCGGCGGATTATCCGCCAGATTTTCGCGCTGACTGGTCTCCAGTTCGCGCACCTGCTGCGTCAGCGCGCCAATCGGCCGCAGACTCCAGTGCGCCGCCAGCCACAGCAACGGAATGATCAGTATCAGGTTGGCCGCCAGCACATAGCTGAACCACGACCAGACCACATCAGAATGCTGCAACTCCTGCGGGATAGAGTCGACCACCACAATGGTGAGCGCGGGCAGATTCGTGGTGGCATCGTAACGGTTAACGGCGACCGAATGGGTAAAGGTATCGTTGCTGTCATTGTCCCAGTCGTTGAGTCGTTGCTGAGCATTCAGGTTATTGCCCATCGCCACCATGCTGGTACGGTTACTGGTATCAATCTCGTAGAAGTCAGGCTTCAGCAGCCATTCACGGCGGATCTTCTTGCGGATCTCCGGCACGTCGCGTTGCTGCCACAACAGCTTGCCGTGCTCATCGTAAATAAACACCAGCGTCGGGAAGTTGAGCGTCATCCGTTCCGGCTGGGCGATGGTGAGTTTGTTGTCATGCCATTGCGCCAGCGTAAAGAACAGGTTGCTCTCGCCGCGCATCACGCGATAGGTGTTTTTATCGAAACTGACCACATAGCCAATCACCGCCACCATGCCGTAGGAGAGTGAGAGGAAGAGGACGATCGCTGCGGAGGCCAGCAGAAAGCGGGCGCGCAGCGAAATAGGGCGATAACGATTAAACCAGGACATGGTCAGAGATCAAAGCGGTAGCCCTGGCCACGCACGGTGGCGATCACGTCAGTAGGATGCAACGCCAGAATTTTTTTGCGCAGACGGCCCATAAGAACGTCGATGGTGTGGCTTTCACGCAGTTCGGCGTCAGGATAGAGCTGCAGCATCAGCGAGTCTTTGCTCACCACTTTGCCCGCGTTACGGATCAGCGTTTCAACAATGGTGTACTCAAAGGCCGTGAGCTTCACTGGCTCTTCATTGACCGTCAGTTCACGGCGGGAGAGATCAACCTGAAACGGGGCCATATCGATGATTTGCGAGGCATGTCCGCTGTTACGACGCATCAGCGCCTGCAGGCGTGCCGCGACTTCTTCAATGTGAAACGGTTTGGTGACGTAGTCATCCGCGCCGGCTTCCAGCGCCTCAACTTTGGCCTGCCAGCCTTCACGGGCGGTCAGCACCAGAATCGGCTGGCGCACGGCATCGCTGCGCCAGCGGCGAATCAGAGACATACCATCTTCATCCGGCAGGCCGAGATCCACCAGCGCGATATCTGGCAGATGTTCCCGAAGAAAATAGTCAGCTTCTTTGGCGTCTTCGGCGGCATCGACCTGATGGCCCATGTCACGTAACTGGACGGCGAGATGATGGCGCAGCAGGGCATTGTCTTCAACAACCAGAACACGCATAGAAATTCCTTACACTCTGTTTGAGTCAACCTGCAGAAAGTATACGCGAAATGTATTAAACAAGATGTTAACGCAGACCGGACTGGGCCGGTCTGCGGCGGGCATTATTTCAGATCGTCAACCATCTGGATAGCGCGGCCAATATAGTTTGCAGGCGTCATCTGCTTCAGACGGACTTTTTCCTCTTCCGGCAGCGCCAGGCTGTCGATAAAGGCCTGCATGCCGGCGGCATCGACGCGTTTACCGCGCGTCAGCTCCTTCAGCTTTTCATAAGGCTTCTCAATGCCGTAACGGCGCATTACCGTCTGGATCGGTTCTGCCAGCACTTCCCAGTTGTGATCCAGTTCGTCCAGCAGACGATCGCGGTTCACTTCCAGTTTCGAGATGCCTTTCAGCGTCGCCTGATAGGCGATCAGCGCATAACCGACGCCCACGCCGAGGTTACGCAGCACGGTGGAGTCGGTCAGATCGCGCTGCCAGCGTGAGACCGGCAGCTTGCTGGCCAGATGCTGCATTACCGCGTTCGCCAGGCCCAGATTGCCTTCGGAGTTTTCGAAGTCGATCGGGTTCACTTTGTGCGGCATGGTCGACGAGCCAATCTCGCCCGCAATGGTCTTCTGTTTGAAATGGTTCAGCGCTACATAACCCCAGATATCGCGATCGAAATCGATCAGGATGGTGTTAAAGCGGGCGATGCAGTCGAACATTTCGGCAATATAGTCGTGCGGCTCAATCTGCGTGGTGTAAGGGTTCCAGGTGATCCCCAGCGAGGTGACGAAGTTCTCGCTCAGCGCATGCCAGTCCACTTCGGGATAGGCGGCAATGTGGGCGTTGTAATTCCCTACAGCGCCGTTGATTTTGCCCAGCACCTCAATCTGTTTCAGCTGACGTAACTGACGCTCCAGACGGTAAGCGACGTTCGCCATCTCTTTACCCATCGTCGACGGTGTAGCCGGCTGGCCGTGGGTGCGGGAGAGCAGCGGAATGTCACGATATTCGCTGGCAAGATCCTTCACAGCAGTAATCAGCTGCTGCCAGTAAGGCAGGATCACGTCACGACGGGCTGTTTCCAGCATCAGGGCGTGCGACAGGTTGTTGATATCTTCAGAAGTACAGGCGAAGTGGATAAATTCAGAAACAGCATGCAGGGCAGGGACGTCGGCAACTTTCTCTTTCAGGAAATACTCAACCGCTTTGACGTCGTGGTTGGTGGTGCGCTCAATGGTTTTGATGCGCGCGGCATCTTCTTCGGAAAAACCGGCGACAATCGCATCAAGGAAAGCGTTTGCGTCGGCATCAAATGCAGGAACTTCCTTGATCTCTGCGGTCGCGGCCAGTTTTTGTAACCAGCGAACTTCAACCTCAACGCGGAATTTCAGCAAACCGAATTCGCTGAAAATCGCACGCAGCGGGCTGACTTTATCGCCGTAACGACCATCGACAGGTGAGACGGCGGTCAGAGAGGATAATTCCATCAGTGCAACTCCTGAATCATTTAGCAGTGTTTTGCCGCACCGACTTAGTAAGTCAGTGGCAGCCGGGATAAGAGGGTTTTCGCTTCACGCAGCAAACGCTGACGCGAGAACATCAGTTGCAGTCGGCCACCACCGACCTGCTGCCACAATACGGCAGCACGGATACCGGCTAACAGGGTGGCGCGCACTTTACTCTGTACCTGCGTATTCTGCAGTACCGCAGGCGAACCGGTGACCTGAATACGCGGGCCAAGCGGGCTGATCACATCCACATAGATGGCAGCCATCGCGCTGAGAATGGTGTCTGATTCCAGTTCATAATGCGCCAGCTGGCGATCCAGCTGAGTGATGCGCTGGGCCAGCGTCGCCATGGCCGTTTTACTGGCGCTGAGCTTGCGCTCCAGCACCATCATGCTCAGGGTGTAACGCGTCAGCTCTGCACCTGCACCCTGACGACTGCTGCTGTTCAGCACCGCCATCAGCGTTTCAAGTCCGAGGCGCAGGTTGGCTTCATTATTGCCAAACACCGCCAGCGTTGAGCCAGGGTTAAGGTCCAGCACGCTGCGCAGCGATACGGTCATCGCCTCCGGCTGGCAGTGACCCTGCTGAGCCAGCTGCTGCACCAGATGGGCCGACTGACAGATGCCCGCCAGCGCCAGCGTAATTTCCTGATAATTTTTCGCCACGGTTACTCCTGTTTACGCGTCATCAATGCGGGCTGAGCCCGCTTACTCCGCCACTAACGGCAGACGCTGTTCGATAATACCGCCACCGAGGCAGACCTCGCCAAGGTAAAACACCGCAGACTGGCCCGGCGTCACCGCTGCAACCGGCTCGTCGAAACGCACCTCAATCCGATCGTCGCCGTGTGGGATAATCTCACAGGGAATATCGGTCTGACGATAGCGGGTTTTCACGGTGCAGCGAAGCGGGGCGGTAATCGGCTGGCGATCAACCCAGTGCAGCTGCTGCGCAATCAGGCCGACGGACATCAGACGCGGATGATCGCCGCCCTGGGCAACAATCAGGCGGTTACGCGCCACATCTTTGTCGACCACATACCAGGGATCATCTTTGCTCTCTTTCAGGCCGCCAATACCCAGGCCTTTACGCTGTCCCAGAGTATGGTACATCAGCCCCTGATGTTCACCGACGATCTGGCCTTCGGTGGTTTCTATTTCGCCAGGCTGAGCCGGGAGATAGCGCGCCAGGAAGTCGCGGAATTTGCGCTCACCGATAAAGCAGATGCCGGTCGAGTCTTTCTTCTTCGCGGTGATAAGGTCGAGCTGTTCGGCAATGCGGCGCACTTCCGGTTTTTCCAGCTCGCCAACCGGGAACAGACTTTGGGCGATCTGCTGGTGGCTCAGGGTATAGAGGAAGTAGCTCTGATCTTTGTTGCCATCCAGACCGCGTAGCAGCTGGCTCTGGCCAGCCACGTCCTGACGACGCACGTAGTGACCGGTGGCGATAAAATCTGCGCCGAGATCCTCAGCCGCGAACTCCAGGAACGCTTTGAATTTGATCTCTTTGTTGCAGAGGATATCGGGGTTGGGCGTGCGGCCTGCTTTGTACTCTTCGAGGAAATGCTCAAAGACGTTATCCCAGTATTCAGCGGCAAAGTTAACTTTGTGCAGCTTCATACCCAGCTTGTCGCACACCGCTTGCGCATCCGCCAGATCGTCCGCGGCGGTACAATACTCCTCGCCATCGTCCTCCTCCCAGTTCTTCATGAACAGGCCTTCAACCTGGTAACCCTGCTGTTGCAGTAACCAGGCGGAAACGGAAGAATCGACGCCGCCGGACATACCGACGATCACTTTTTTCTGGCTGTTGTCAGACATGACACGCTCGCATTACGATAAAAAAACAGGCGGCGCATTCTATCATGCAGAAGGCAGGCGCGCACCCTCGTGAAACGGCCACCGGAACGGGCTGACCAGATGTAGCGGGTAGCGCGTGCCCTGTTGCCACAGGCGTACGCTTTCCGCGACCAGCGGCGAACGCAGGTTAGAGGCAGTGAGAATCTGCGCTGGCGGCAACCACCAGCAGCAATCGATGTCGCTGTCCTGCGGCTGGGTTGGCGCTTTTTCCGCCAGATCCACGCCAAACAGAAAACGCACAAAAGGCGTACTGTCGGGTGCGATCCACTGGTTTATCGCGATGAAATAGTGCATCGGCGTGGCGATGCCGGTCTCTTCATAGAGTTCGCGCTCTGCGGCTTCCAGCAGAGTTTCATCCGCTTCAAGATGCCCGGCGGGCTGGTTCCAGGTGGGGCGACCGTTGATCGTCTCTTCCACCACCAGTAATTCACCTTCTGCCTGAACCAGACAGGCGACAGTAACATGAGGTTTAAACATCACTTCTCCGCAATTGTTAACCTGAGGTTATAAAAAACCGGTTTTCAGAGAGCACTTTCGCTGAGTTCACGCCACGCGCCCGGAGCCAGATCGTCGAGCGAATAACTCCCCATCGCGTACCGGATCAATCGCAATGTGGGAAAGCCAATGTGGGCGGTCATCCGGCGAACCTGACGATTACGGCCTTCATACAGCGTGATTTTCAGCCACTGCGTCGGGATGTTTTTACGCTCGCGGATGGGTGGCTGACGTGGCCAGAGCCACTCAGGCTCAGCCACTTTTTCTACCCCAGCGGGCAGTGTCAACCCATCTTTCAGATTAACCCCATCCCGCAAAGGCTGCAGATCCGTCTCCTGTGGCTCGCCTTCCACCTGCACATAATAGATCTTACCTGTGCGTTTGCCGGGCTGAGTCAGCGCAGCCTGCAGCGCGCCGTCGTTGGTCAGCACCATCAATCCTTCGCTGTCGCGATCGAGGCGACCTGCGGCATAAACCTCTGCGACGCTGACAAAATCCTTCAGGGTTCGGCGGCCCGCTTCATCGGTGAACTGCGGTAACACGTCGAACGGTTTGTTAAACAGAATCACGCGGCGCGGAGCCGCAGGGCGGGCAGGGGAACGCCGCGCATCACGCGTCGGGCGGCTGAATCGTTTATCCTGGTGAATTCGTTGAGAAGTTTTTCGCATGGGCTTTGCAGTCAGAAACATTCGGCGCATTATAACGTGAAATTGCGGTGATTGGCGTGGCGGAAATATTCAAGTAGTATTGACGCGCATCTTACAAATCATTAACAAACGCCCAGGAGAGGTTAATGGAAAGCAAAGTAGTTGTTCCGGCGGAAGGTCAGAAAATCACCCTGAATCAGGGCAAGCTCACAGTGCCAAACAATCCGGTCATTCCTTACATTGAGGGTGACGGTATCGGTGTTGATGTTTCCCCGGTCATGCTGAAAGTCGTCGATGCGGCGGTGAAGAAAGCCTACAACGGCGAGCGTAAGATCTCCTGGATGGAGATTTACACCGGTGAGAAGTCAGTTGAACTCTACGGCCAGGATGTCTGGCTGCCACAGGAAACTCTCGACTTAATCAAAGAATATCGCGTGGCTATTAAAGGCCCACTGACCACCCCGGTCGGCGGCGGTATTCGTTCACTGAACGTGGCCCTGCGTCAGGAGCTTGACCTCTACGTCTGCCTGCGTCCGGTACGTTACTACAAAGGCACGCCAAGCCCGGTTAAACGTCCTGAAGAGACCGACATGGTGATCTTCCGTGAAAACTCCGAAGATATCTATGCCGGTATCGAGTGGAAAGCGGGCTCTGCCGAAGCGGACAAAGTGATCAAGTTCCTGCGCGAAGAGATGGGCGTGAAGAAAATTCGCTTCCCTGAGCAGTGCGGTATCGGCGTTAAGCCATGTTCAGAAGCGGGCACCAAACGTCTGGTGCGCGCGGCAGTGGAATACACCATCACTAACGATCGTGATTCACTGACCCTGGTCCACAAAGGCAACATCATGAAGTTCACCGAAGGCTCTTTCAAAGACTGGGGATACCAGTTAGTGAAAGAAGAGTTCGGCGGCGAACTGATCGACGGCGGCCCGTGGATGAAGTTCAAAAACCCGAACACCGGCAAAGAGATCATCGTTAAAGATGTGATTGCTGATGCGTTCCTGCAACAGATCCTGCTGCGTCCGGCTGAGTATGACGTTATCGCCTGTATGAACCTGAACGGTGACTACATCTCTGACGCTCTGGCAGCGCAGGTTGGCGGTATTGGTATCGCACCAGGCGCCAACATCGGTGACGAGTGTGCGCTGTTCGAAGCGACCCACGGTACAGCACCTAAGTATGCAGGTCAGGATAAAGTGAACCCAGGTTCAATTATTCTGTCCGCAGAAATGATGCTGCGTCACATGGAGTGGTTCGAAGCGGCTGACCTGATTGTTAAAGGTGTTGAAGGCGCTATCGCTAACAAGACCGTGACTTACGATTTCGAACGCCTGATGGATGGCGCTAAACTGCTGAAATGTTCAGAGTTTGGTGACGCGATCATCGAAAATATGTAATCCGCATTACATAACATATAGCCAACACGGATGTAAAAATCGTGTTGGCTTTTTACTTCCCGCTTTCTTTCCCCAAAACTCTTCATAAAATCACCTTCACGCAGCAACCACAATCCAGGCTTTGCCGCGATCATCGTTATAGCGATCACTCATCTAAGCGCTTATTGCTTTCGCACCGTACTGTTTAAGACATTTTCTCCGTGAGAGCGCTGCTAAATCATTTCCCGCTGCCTGGCATTTTACTCTCTCTGCAAATTGAATTGTCTGATGCCACGGTAAAAGAGTGAGTGAACGCATATCTGTCATCCACCCTGTCACACCTGATTTGTTAAACGCTACCCTCTGTTAATCTCTTTCAGTACCAGTTAAGCGCCCGGCATTAAATGTGTCGGGCCACGTTATTTGATCCTTACAGCTGATTCATTTTTGTAACCTGTACCACAAAAAAATAGAGTTACGCATGATCCGGTTGCCGCAGACGTGTACGCTTCTGCCGATACAGAGGGAGAGCATTATGGATGATGAAGCGGTAAGTGATGCTATTGCGGCATGTCGCCTGCTATTTGGACAGGCGGTGATGGAAATCGTGGCTGAAAATAAGCCTGTGACTGGTGAAGCCATTTCTGAAAAAATTCATCAAATGTTTACCGGAATCAACCCGGAACCCGTGATGACGCTGGCTATCAGCCTGCTGACAACCCGCGCCGACTGACCGATCCCGGTCATCAAGCCAGAGACCTCAGGCCGCCATGGGCGTAATGCCAGTCAGTTAAGCGACAGGTGATAACGCAGTCTGGTGCCGCTCAGGGGCTGGCGGTCCTCGCGCCGCTGCGCGGTTCCTTCACTTCATTCGCCTGCCTGACGGACCCCGGGGATGGCACATCCTGTGCCGCCCCGCCTTTCGCCCGCGTCCTGCGGGCTCTCCTGGCAGACTCATTCTGTTCAGCGCTGCGGATTGCCTGCCCCTGAGCGACCCCGGCCTGCTCTGAAACTTCAGTGTGTATTGTTAAAAAGGGCACGAGAGTGGAGGCCCGAGCGCCTCTGCTGCTGAAAGGGCTATCCGCAGCGCTGAGGGGTGACGGCGGGCCAGAAGTCCACGCCGGGAAGCGTGGACAGTTCGGGGCCGGCCAGGGAGGGCCGATCCCCGAACGGTTCGTCGGCACGACGTCAAAGCCGAAGGTACCGCGTGAGCGGCGCGAGGACGGCCCGGCAGCAGCAGAGGTGCTCGGGCCCGCACTGCGGCTCGCTCGCCCGGAAAAAAGCTGGCACGTTTGACCGTGACAGCCTTTACAAATCTAATCTTAACTGACCAGTATTACGCCATGGGCGGCCTTTTCCTTCCTATACGCTGGCCCGGCATGGCCGACGCCGTAAAAATAATAATCCGGTTAATAATTCAGGCCTGTCTCTGGCCTGTCGTGCTGGCCTCATATTTTAACAATATCGCAACTATGGAACCAATCTGACACTGCGCTGACTAATTTGCTGACTATACCGTTACGTTACCGTTTTCAGAACGTTAACCGGGCGAGTCTTACTTTTATTCAGCCAGAACGGCGTAGCCTTTGCGCAGAGGATGTCAGACATGCGGGTTTTAATTATTTGTCGGGATAATATTGGCGACACCTTACTGACCACGCCGCTGATCAGTGCGCTGGCGCAATCGGGGCAGCATCAGGTCGACGTGCTGACTAACAATTACGCTGCGCCAGTGTTGCAGCATAATCCCGATATCCGGCAGCTCTTCTATTACACCAAACTGCATCACCGTGAGGCAGGGCAGGGACGACTGGCCTGTCTCTTACAGCGACTGAAGCTGATGCTGACGCTGAAAAAACAGCGTTACGATGTGGTGATTCTGGCAAAAAGCCGCTGGGATCAGCATGGCCTGAAGTGGGTTAAAACAGTGCGTCCTGCCAGAGTGATCGCCCTGGGTCATCCCCATCCGCTGATTACCGATCTGTTGCCGCCACCCAGCCAGTCGCCGTGTCATATCAGTGAAACCCTGTTTAGCCTGGGGCGGCCTTTCAATCTCAGCGCCACAGCGCCAGGCAAACTGACGCTGCTACCGGATGCGGCAATCGCGGCCAGCCTGCGTGAAAGCTGTGCAATTGATCCCGCTGTTCCGGTCTATGCATTGCAAATCAGCGCCCGCAAGCCGAGCCAGCAGTGGGAAGCCGCGCGGTTTGCCGGGCTGGCTGAAAAAATCGCGGCGCGTCATCCCTGCCAGATAATGCTGCTCTGGTCACCCGGCAGCCGTGATAATCCGCGTCATCCGGGAGATGATGAAAAAGCGCGTGAAATTATGGCGCTCTGCCCGCATCTGCCAATCAAAGCGGTGGCAACCACCAGCCTGCCGCAGTTGATTGCAGCAATGTCGTTGTGTCAGGGGCTGGTGAGCAGTGATGGCGGGGCAATGCACATTGGTGCGGCGCTGGGATTGCCGGTCGTCGCGCTGTTTGGCGACAGCGATCCGGCGTGCTGGCATCCGTGGCAGGTTAACTATCAGGTGCTGCAACCGGCGTCACGTGAGGTCAATGCGCTGAGCAGCAGCGAGGTCTATGACGCCTTCGCCCATACTATTACTCAGTAAGCCTCTTCAGGCCAGCGTCCCAGTCTGGCCGCTTCACACAGCATGGCGACCGTCAGTGGACGGTAAAGCTGTGCTGTGCCCGCAGTAAACCAGTTTGCCACTGCAAAACGCCGTCGGCGCGGCTCCGGAAAATAGCGGGCGTCATCATACTGTTCTGAACAGACGCCGAAAGTGATAAAAAAATCACTCATCAGAATGGCGAAATCCACCTCACTCAGCGGTAACTGCTGCAGATGAAATCCCGCCCGATCCACTTTACGGAACCAGCCCAGTGCGGTTGGCTGATTGTGGTGCTCAATCAGCGCAATGATGGATTGAGAAAGGTCGTTCATTACCCCACCAGTTTCGCCACGGCCTGCCCGACCTCATCGGCCTTGATCGTTGCCATCGGATGCTGTGAGGCGGTTTTATCCGGGCGGTGAATAATGATGTGCCGAGCGCTGTCCTGGCAGGGACCGGTATAGCGCGGATTGGCGGTGGAGAACAGGCTGACCGTCGGCGTCTGTGCGGCCACGGCGATGTGCAATGGACCGGTGTCCCCGGTAACCAGCACATCCAGCGTGCGAATCAGGCTAATCAGGCCGCTGAGATTCGTTTTACCCGCCATCGGGGTCACACGCTGACGGTAGTGCAGGGGCAGGCTTTCAATAAATTCCTGCTCAAGAGGCTGCTCAGCGGCGGTGCCGGTAACGATAATTTCCGTGTCAGGCCAGCGTTCAAGCAAGGCTGTCGCCAGCTGGCTGAAGGAGGCCAGCGGCCAGCGGCGAATATCTTTTGATGCCCCTAACTGAAAACCGATACGGCGATGGTCAGCCTTTGCAGTCGGACTGTTGTTCAGTGCCGGAAGGTGCATCCGGGTCTGCTCTGTCTCTGCGCCAAGGACTTCAATCAGTTTCAGCTTACGCTTGATGGTATGGTCATCAAAATAGCCTGAATAGTGATCGAGATATTTATTTAGCAGAGGCGACTCGCGGCCGTAATGATCGCGCACAATCACCTTACTGCCGGTCAGTACCGAGCTCATAATATCGTAGGGGAAATGGGCGTGTAATATTACTGACAGGTCAGGTTTCTGACGGCGCAGTTTGAAAAAAAGCGGCAGGAAATTCGCCAGTTTGTTATCCCAGATATAGATCTTATCAAACCAGTTATAACGGCTGACGAGATCCTTATTTTTCTTGCTGGAAACCAGAATAAATTTGCTGGTGGGAAAGCGATTTTTCAGGCTCCAGATAGCCGGCGTATTCATCAGAAAGTCGCCCAGTGCCGTGGTGGAGTAAATCACCACTGTCTGTGGGGCCAGGTCGTGCAAAGCCTGTGGTTTTGTTCTGCTGGAAAATCGAGAATAGAGCGTTAAAAGTCGGTCTATCAGATAAATCTTTTTTTTCTTCACGTCTGAATTCTCTTAAACGTATCAATAATATTTAACAAAAGGTGTTGTGAGTTATTAGAGAATATTTCTGCGACTAAAGTTCATTATTAAGGTTTATTTTTTCGCGGCCGTAGAAGTTTCGTTTAAATTTTTTCCACAATTTTAATGTTGTTTATTCTGGGTATATATACAGAATTGTGTAAAAGAAGTAAGAGATTATTAAAAAGAGATGGGATGATTCTTATAAAAAGGAAAGTATGGAAAATATTCTGATTCCGGCCATAACTAATAGCAGGTTAATGATTAGCGGAATTATTCTGTGAGTTCTATCTATTAAAAAACATGCGATAAAACAAACCCCGGCACGTGAGCCGGGGCAGGGTATTACGACTGTGGCTGACCCACCGGGCCTGAACCCAGCGTACCGCCCGGTGACGACTGACCGCTTGGTGCATGAGGGCGGCCATCATCTTTAATTGCGTCGCTCTTCTGCGAGCAGCCCGCCAGAGAGGTTAAGGTCGCTGCAACCAGCAGCAGGGCAGGAATTGTTTTCATAAGGTCACCTTGATGTTGTCAGAAAGAGACGAAACCAGACTAAGCATAGATACTTACCGCATTCTGGCCTGAAAAGGCTTATCTTTCAGATGTTTCTCAGCCGGCGGAGAGAGTCCAGGCAAAAAAAACGGAAGCCAGTGGCTCCCGTTCTGTTGACGTTCAGCGCGATTACTTGCGGCCCAGCAGGAAGCCGATAAATACGCCAACGCCTGCAGCAACGGCCAGACCTGCAACAGGATTGGATTGAACCTGATCCTTGATACAGTCAGCAGCATCGCGGGCAGCATAGCTTGCCTGGTTGGTGTAACGGCGTGCTGCGCCTTTAGCCTGATGCTCAGATGAACCGGTTGCTGCACCCCATTGTTCCTGAACTGCGCCAGCGGCTTCTTTTACTTTATCTTCGATTTTTCCTGACATTTATTGCTCCTTGGTTTTGAGTGAGACCCTCAAAGCGTAGCAAAGATAGTGAATTCTGCTCCTCCAGCGGAGAAAAATGGGCTAAAAAATCATTTCTGGCTGTTAATGGCGCTGCGTTTGCGGGTAAGGGATTTACTGTCTAGCCTTTGGAAAGAGAGGCGCACTCAGGCGCTGCCACAGCCATAGCCAAAGCTACAGCCGGAGGATAAGCAATGAAACGTGATGCACTGAATGATGACGACTATGACGAAGTCTGCCGGGTCATTGGCGATGCGGTCATTGTGCTGTCGGAGCGCGGCCATGACACCCGCCGTGGCGAAATCTACGACCTGCTTAAACGTATACGTCAGCAGCGGGCCCACAGTGAACGGGATGAGCAGCGGATGCTGGATCATGCTATCCGGCTGATTAAGCCTGAGGTATAGCATAGTGCGGAAAGGCTGCGCTACTGCAGCAGCACGCCCTGAATCAGACTGGCCTCAACAATCGTAACCTCATTAATTTTCAGCGCCTGCATATAACCTTCAACCAGTAAGAGATTGCTGACATCAGTGGCCCGGTAGTCGCCCGGGAGTTCACTGTCGCCTTTCCAGACCTGCTGCTGCGACAGCTGACTTAATGTCGTCAGGCTGTAACGATGGGGTTTGCCCGGTAACTGATTGCGGATTGAAAAACCATGGACGCCGCCGATGCCAATGACCCGACGGCTCGCCAGATCCTGTTTAATCTGCGGGCTGACCTCATTAGCGGCATAAAATTGCACAAAGCGCAGCACCGACTGCCGCCAGGAGCCAATCGGATTAGGGGATTTGGCCTCCGGGCTGTTCTTCAGCACCGTCAGAATAAAGTTTTTCAGCGTCACCGAGGCCAGTTTGCCCTGATAGATATCTGCAACCGGCTGACCCGCCTGCTGTCGCCAGGCGGTCATCTGCATCGATCCCCCACCAATATCCCAGACAAGCAGCTGCTCATCACGGATCGCCGGATCGTTAAGCGCGGCTTTAGCAGAGAGGAAACCGAGTTTCGCTTCCTGCTGCTGCGAGATGATGCTGATTTGCGCACCGGTCTGGCGCTGCAACTGATCGATGACCGCCTGTCCGTTGCTGGCGTTGCGGAACACCGCAGTGGCAACGCCGCTGATCCGCTGTGGATGAAAGCGCTGTGCCTGCGTTAAAAGCTGCTGCAGGGCGGCGGCACCTTCATGAGTCATCGCCGGGCTGAGCTGATTATCTGTTGAATGCGCTAAGGCCTCGTTCCAGGCCACGGCGCGCTGATCCTGATACAGCATCTTTTCGATGCGCAGCTGGCAGACATTGACACGGGCTACCGCAATTTTGGTGGTGCCGGAACCGATATCCAGACCGGCGCGAATTTGCTGGCAACGATCGGCCTGGACAGCAGCGGCAAAAAACAGTGAGCAGAACAGCGTGACAGCAGACAGCGCAGCAGAACGCATAGCGACTCCGGGGGCAATGAAGATCAGAGTGAACGGGCTGCGACGCAGGCCGGATAGACGCTCACCAGGAAGTGACGCAGATGATCAAAACACCATTCGGCGTCATCCGCCTGCGGGCAATAGAACTGAATGGTGATCTTTTCATAATCGCGCTGACGCTGGCGCAGCGGCGACCAGCTCCAGTCGAGTACCGAGCGGGCATAATTGACCAGCGTCTCGGCGGGCATCTGGTGTTGCTGCTCCTGCCCGGTCAGGTAGCGATAAAAGTTCGCTTCCAGCTGCAGCGCCTCCTCAAAGCCGTATTGCGGCAGGTCGGGACGAAAAGCCACATCGATAAAGCCACAGACCGCATCTGCCTGCTGCTGCCAGTCGCAGGCCAGGGTCATAAACAGCCCCTCCTGCAGATTGATCTCCTCGACCAGGCGCCGCAGATTCACTGAATGTTTCAGCACCGCGATCTCCTCAAGGCGACCTGTTTCCAGCGTCAGATCAAAGCCACAGGGATTCACGGAGCCATCCGCATTGCGGGTGGCGGGGAAGGGGAAGTCGATATAACCGTTGTTATCCAGACGCTTTTCCATTGGGGAGACCTGCTGCTTGACGTTTCCTGACAATAAACCATCTGGCAGCAGGATTCATCCCTTATGGACAGGTCCAGGTGATTTGGGTGTCCTGGTAAGGGTTGATCAGGCGGAACTGCTTATCTGACAGGCGCTGCGCGTAATAGCCCTCAGGCGTGACGGCGGAGGGAACATATTTAAAGCGATCCAGCGACTGCAGCGGGCCACTCTTAACGCTGACCTTATCCCGGGTCACGGTGAAGCTATTAACCAGATCAAAAATCACGCCCTGGGTATGCCCCATCGACTGACCATAAATTGTCGAGACCTCACCCGGACATTCCACCCCTTTCGGGCCAGATGAACATCCAGTCACCATCGCGATGAGGATAAAAATGCTGAGACGCATCATGATTTTCTACCTGCTTCAATCCCTGGGAGTTTCGTGGCGCAGAGTCTATCCTGCTGCGTCACTGATTACTTAATCATAGCAGTTTACGCTGCGCTTCCTGTTTGTGATTTGTTTAATCGTTAAGCAACAGGAATGTAAAAGGGTGACTTTGCTTATCAATAAACGTTATTCTTGGCTCCTTTGCGCACCACTTAGGCAAATCCAGGGATAAATGATGAACGAAGAAGAAGCAAGTCTAATGATTATTCGCCATGCGATTGACCAGTTAGAAGCCGATAAGAAGCAACAGGTGATCGCTTGTTCAGCGGATATACGTGCAGCAATGCAGGCTTACGATAGCGAGAATGCCGGGCTGGCACTGATGTTAGTGGCCGCCGAGGTAGCAGCCGAATAATCATATCCGGTCAGTGTGGCAGCCTGTTACGCTGGCCGGATTACTTCATTTTTTCTCAACTTTCAGATTACTTCGCACGCCGATTCTATCTTTCAATGGTCTTGCTGCGGGTTGCCCCGCGTCCCTTCTCCGTCCTGTGATGTGTTAAGCTAAAAAATCTCAATAAAATCAGCGGAGAAACAGCATGAAGGCAGCATTAATTGCCCTGGGCCTGCTGGCCTGTCACATCGCACCCGCCTGGAGCGAGACGGAATTTCAGCTTAACTGTCCCGGCCGGACAACCATGACCGTTTCGCGTGCCGAATATGGTTTAACCACGTTAATGTGGCCGCCGGGGCATTTCCAGATTGCCGCCGGTCAGCAGCGTACCCGTTTAGAGGCGGGTGATAAGGTGGCGATTACCCGCTTTCGCAATGGCGATCAGCTGATTGTGAACCAGCGCAGCCAGGCGACCTTTTTTGTCTACCGCGACAGCGATAAACTGCTGCCCTGCAGCCGCAGCGAAAAACGCGATGTTGATGCGTTGAGCCTGGAGCGCTACGACGATCGTCAGCACTCCGACACTTAACCCAGGGAGCCACTATGCAACCCGAGATTACCGATAAGGTCACAACGCAGGATCTGGATGAAGTCAGGCTGGGTCTGACTGCGTTCAACAGCAAATATATTAATATTGATGAGATCAGATCGATCGGCGTGTTTATTCGTGATGACCAGGGCAGAAAGCTGGCCGGACTGACCGGATCAACCGCCGGAAACTGGCTGCGGATCGATATGCTGTGGGTGAGTGAGGCGCTACGCGGGCAGGGGGCGGGCAGTAAGATGATGCAGGCGGCAGAGCAGGAGGCGCGGGATCGCGGCTGCCGCTTTGCCCAGGTGGATACCGCCAGTTTTCAGGCGCGACCGTTTTATGAAAAGCTCGGCTATACGCTGCGCTTCAGCCTGGATAACTATCCGCGGCATCATCAGCGCCACTATCTGACGAAAGCCCTGTAATCAGAATAATGGTTGCTGACGCAAATCCAGCGGATGCTGTTCTGCTTCATCAATCGCGGCCAGCCAGCTCTGCAGCGTAACTTTTTTCCAGGAGAGATGCCCGCGCGTGGTACTCATCAGCACCACGTCGGGACGCAGGGAGCAGTAAAACTCCAGCGTCTGGCTCAGCTCAGCCGGATTACTGTCCGGCACCAGCACCGTGATCCAGCGGTCATGCGAACGCGTCACGGTATCGCCAACAAACAGATAGGTCAGCCCCAGCGGCGAGGTGTAGAGATAGCTGCAACTGCCCGGTGTGTGTCCTGGCGTTGGCAGCAGATGGAAATCCCCGAAGTGCGTCTCCTGCTGCGAAAAGGTGTCATCAGGCTCAGCAAAACGGCTGATGGGGCCCAGCGATCGGCTATGGCAGTAAAGTGCGCTGCTGAAGCGCTGCTGGATCAGCGCCGCACCGGGCGCGGATTCATGCCAGTGGGTGAGGTAGTGGCGGATCACGCCGCCGGTATCGGCCATGACTTCATGATCGAGCGGATTTTCTACGCGGCCAATCAACAGATTGCCGCGCGGGTGACGCAGCATAAAGCCATGCATCATCAGGTCATTAACGGCATCTTCCACCGGAAATTCCGGGGTTGAGATCCACAAATCGTCATACAACGGCTTCAATGTCGATCTCCTGAAACAAACGCTATTCCCGCAGGACGGGATGCCCGGTCGCCTGCAAACGGGCGTGGCCCTGGCTGACCGCTAATCGTGCGCTGGCACCCAAAGGCAGTGTTACGGTGTCAGCGGCATGACCAAAATCTAATCCACAAATCAGCGGCAGACCGGTGGTGTCACGCAGTCGCTGCCAGACGGTGCTGAAGTCAAACCCGTTGTCATATTCTGTCAGGGCTGTGCTGGTGAAGCTGCCGGTAACGATCGCCCGCTGTCGCGCCAGAATACCGCTCTGCTGCAGCTGAATCAGCATGCGTTCAATGCGGAACGGATGCTCATTCACATCCTCAATCACCAGAATGCCGTTCTCAAACTGCGGCATCCACGGCGTGCCAATCAGTGAGCAGATCATCGCCAGATTCCCGCCCCACAGCGTACCCTGCCATTCGCCCTCGTCAGGCGTTTCGCTTTGCCATGTCACCTCTACTGTAGGTGAAGTCAGTGCCTGCCAGAAGTGGTGAAGGGTAAATTCAGATAAGGTCGCGGCGCCGAAGTTACCGGCCAGCATCGGTGCGCTGAAGGTAATCAGGCCGACCTGTGCCAGCAGTGCCAGCTGAATCGCGGTGAAGTCGCTGTGGCCGCACAGCGCCAGCGGCTGATTCAGCAGACGGCGTTGCAGGCCGATGTAGTCGATGGACTCCAGTAACCGGCTGGCACCATAACCGCCACGCACCGCCAGTACCACATCGGGCAGGGTGCTGAGACTGGCAAGCTGGTTGATATCCGCCAGGCGCTCCGCGTCCGTACCGGCGAAGCGCTGAAAACGGCGGGTGATAACCTGCTCGTTCTCTACCTGATGGCCGGCCGCACGCAGTCGTGCAATGCCCTGCAGCGCCGCAGGCTGATTGTGACAGTAACCGGAGGGGGAGATAAGACGAACTGAACGTGAAATCATCATACTTTCCTGCTGTTAGCGCCTGACTGACGGCGATGATGGCGAAAAGCGCCGCTGAAGTCACGGTACGCGCCGCATTTTCATGCATTTAGGATAAACGGTAATTTTGCTCTCAGGCTGCCTGGGTATGATAGCATTCGCCACAACAGCTACGAGATGAAAAATTGCTGAAAATCCGACACCTTATACTCTCAGCGTTACTCCTGACCGGCTGTGCCAGCGAGCCACCGCACCATGCCGTTAAGCAGCGCAACACGCCATTAACTCAGGCACCGCCGTCCAGCGTCAATGGCACCTGGGCGATGTTTACCGAAGATGCCGCCAGTCATTATGGCGTTGATGAGAAGTTGATCAGCGCCATTATCAGTGTCGAGTCGGGTGGAAATCCGGGCGTGGTGAGCCGTTCAAATGCGGTGGGGCTGATGCAGATTAAAGCTTCGACCGCCGGGCGCGAAGTCTATCGCACGCTGGGCCGTCGTGGTCAGCCGTCGAATGCCGAGTTGCGCGATCCGGCCAAAAATATTGATATCGGCACCGCCTATATCCGCATTCTGCAGAACTCCGCGCTGTCGGGCATCCGCGATCCGCTGACCCTGCGCTATGCCACCATCGTCTCTTATGCCAACGGCGCAGGGGCGTTACTGCGGACTTTCTCCAGCGATCGCGATCGGGCCATTGCGATGATCAATGCGATGTCACCGGATGAGTTCTATCAGCATGTGCAGAACAAGCATCCGGCGGCGCAGGCCCCGCGCTATCTGTGGAAAGTCACCACGGCTTACCGCACTATCTGACCGGTTGTGATGAATCCTGCGGCGTGAGCAGCAGCCGCGCCGTGGGATAGTCGATAATCAGCACCTTGATATAGCCGCCCAGCAGCGCACCGCGAATCGCCTGCGCTTTCTCTCTTCCGCCTGCCAGCCCGACCACCTGTGGACACTGTTTTACCTGTGCCAGCTCCATACCAATCACCGGATCTTCTTCTGCTTTCAGCACCGGCTGTCCGCAGGCGTCGAAATAGTGCAGACAGATATCGCCTACCGCACCGCGCGCCGCCAGCGTTTGCAGCATCCTGCCATCGTAGTAGTTGCCCGAATTACGTAACAGCGCCGACGGCTCCAGATCGCCAATGCCGACAATCGCCAGGTCGACCTGCTCAAATTTACTCAGCACCTCGGCGACCTCCGCGTTGGCAGAGAGCCGCTGGCGATCGCTGACCGAATGCTCAATCGACTGCGACGGCAGCAGCCAGGCGGGGCAGTTCAGCAGCGCCGCCAGATTTTGCGTCAGAATCGTGGCTTGCACATTGCCGTTAGCCCCGACGCCACCCAGCAGCTGGATCACCCCTTTGCAGGCGCTGTTGAGCGGATGCAGCGCATCAACCATCGCCCGGATCGTGCCGCTCCATGACGAAATACCAATCAGCTCATCGTTTCGCAGTCGGGTCTCCAGATAGTGAGCGGCCGCCGATCCAATCGCCTGCTTAATCTGCAGCGACGACGCCTGGTCCGGCACATCCACCACAATCGCCTGCGGCAGGTTATAGGTCTGCTCAATGGCCTTTTCCAGCTCAGGGTAGACGTTGGCTGGTGGCACCACGCTGATCTTGACCACACCTTCTTTCACGCTGCGATTAAGAATGCGTGAGACAAACGACTGCGATAAGGTCAGCGACTGCGCAATCTCTGACTGCTTCAACCCTTCGACATAGTAAAGGGTGGCAATTTTCACCATCAGTCGCTGTTCATCCTGTTTTGCCATCGGTTTTTCCCTCTCTGATTCTGCCCGGTATTGTTAACCAGGATGATCAAAATCACAACGCAGGCTAATTTGTGATCGTTTTCGCTTTTTGACGATCGCGCATTGGACGGCACGTCAGCGCGGGCGCATAGTCATTATGCATATAAAATCGCGTGTGAATATATATTCAAGCGGAGAAAAATAATGACTCGTCCTCTGATCAAACTGACCCTGCTCGCATCCATGCTCGCCTTTTCAGCGACCGCGCTGGCGGCAGAGCAAGGCCTGCTGGCGATTATCACCCCATCCCATGACAACCCGTTCTTTAAAGCCGAGGCGGAAGGGGCCTTAGCGAAAGCCAAAGAGCTGGGTTACGCCACGCTGGTGGCATCGCACGATGATGACGTAAACAAGCAAAACCAGCTGATTGAGACCGCGATTGCGCGCAAAGCCAAAGCGATCATTCTTGATAACGCTGGTGCCGACGCCACCGTCGGGCCGGTGCAGAAAGCCAAAGATGCCGGGATCCCGACCTTCCTGATTGACCGGGAGATCAACAAAACCGGCATCGCGGTAGCGCAGATCGTCTCTAACAACTATCAGGGGGCGCAGCTGGGCGCGGAGAAATTTGCGAAATTGCTGGGCGGCAAAGGGGACTATGTTGAACTGCTGGGCAAAGAGTCTGACACCAACGCGGGCGTGCGGTCGCAGGGCTATCACGATGTGCTGGATGACTACAGCGACATGAAAATGGTGGCTCAGCAGAGCGCCAACTGGAGCCAGACCGAAGCCTTCAGCCGCATGGAAACCCTGCTGCAGAAACACCCCAACATCGTGGGCGTCATCTCCGGTAACGACACCATGGCGCTGGGCGCCGAAGCCGCGCTGAAAGCCGCCGGGAAAACATCGGTGATCGTGGTGGGCTTTGATGGCAGCGACTACACCCGCGATTCGATCCTCAACAAAGGCAATATTAAAGCGACGGTGCTGCAGCCGGGCTGGGATCAGGCGCAGATGGCGGTCACGCAGGCGGATTACTACCTGAAGAACGGCAAAGCGCAGAAACAGGAGAAGCAGCTGATGGACTGCGTGCTGATTGACGACAGCAACGCCGCTAAGCTGAAAAACTTCAACCTGGCGAAATAACCATGAAACGGATGCTGGCGGTATTGACCGGTATGGCGCTGCTCAGCGCCTGCACCGTGGTGGATCTGGACGCGGACGGTAAGCCGATTCTGCCGAAGGATCCGCACGCGAAACCCAGCTATACCACCCAGACACCGCAGCAGATTGCGGAAGAGACCTGGCAGCCGCGCGTGATGACCACCGCGAACAGCCATGCGCTGAGCTGGGCCGACATGGAGGCGAAAAGTCAGACGGTCAAACCCGGCGGGCGCGAAAGCGTCTTCGTGCGAGCCGGAGGGACAGCCAGCGCCTTTGATGAGAGTAACCCGCGTGAACGCACGCTGACGCTGATGATTAACGGCAAGCCGGTGGCGGTCAGTGTCGGGCCGGTGCTGCGCAGTAACGCTATCCGGGATGCCGCCGGATTCCGTTTCGAAGAGTTTACCAATCAGGTGCAGTACGCCCAGCTGACGCGGGCGCTGAACCGTCACGCGGTGAAGCAACTGCCACCGCTGGATGCCAGCTGGGTCAACCAGCCGGTGCAGGCGCTGCTGGCTGTAACTATCGGGCACAGCAGCGTTGAAGATGTGGTGGCGGTTGAGCTGAAGCGGGGGACGCCCTGATGGACGATGAGATCATTCTGCGGGCCGAACAGATATCGATGCTGTTTCCCGGCACGCTGGCGCTGGATCGCGTCGACTATCGGGTCTGGCGCGGCAAAGTTAACGTCATCATCGGTGAGAATGGGGCGGGAAAATCGACCCTGATGAAAATTCTGGCCGGGGTACAGCAGCCCACGGCCGGTTCGCTGTTCCTGAATGGCGAGCCGCTGACGCTGAGCAGCACCCGCGACGCCGCCCGGCACGGCATCGGCATGGTGCACCAGGAGCTGAATCTGTTTGAGAACCTGACGGTGGCTGAAAACCTGTTTCTGGGCCGGGAGATCCAGCGCGGCCTGGCCCCGATCAACGAGGCGGAGCAGGCTCGCCGCACCGCCGCGCTGATGGCGCGCCTGGATCAGCCGATTTCACCCCATGAGCGGGTCGGTAATCTCAAGGTGGGTCAGCAGCAGCTGGTCGAGATTGCCAAAGCGCTGGCGGAAGATGCAGACATCCTGATCCTCGACGAGCCGACCTCGGCGCTGAGCAAAACCGAAGTGGAGATCCTGTTCCGGGTGATCCGCGACCTGACGCAGCAGGGCGTTACCGTGATTTACATCTCCCACCGGCTGGAGGAGCTGATGGCGATTGGCGACGTGATCACCATTCTGCGCGACGGGCGCTTTCAGGCAGAAGCGCCGGTCAGCAGCATCGATGTGCCGTGGATCGTGCGTGAGATGCTGGGCAGTGAACCGGTTACCACCTTCCTGCCGGAAGCGCGTGAGTTTGGCGCGCCGGTGCTGGAGGCGCAGCACATTACCTGCGTCAGCCCCAACGGCAATACCCTGGTGGATGACGTCAGTTTTCAGGTGCGGGCCGGGGAAATTGTCGGGATTTACGGGCTGATGGGCGCAGGCCGCACCGAGCTGTTTGAGTGTCTGCTTGGCAGTCAGCGCCACTATCTGGGCAAGCTGTGGCTCGACAGCAAACCGCTGCCGACCCATCTGCCCACCGCCGACCGTATCCGCATGGGCATGAGTCTGGTGCCGGAAGATCGCAAACGCGCCGGGATTTTCCCGGTCTCATCGGTCGCCAGTAATCTCACCATCGCCAGCCTGTGGCGGCGTCTGTCACATCGCTTTGCCATTGCCCATCAGGCGGAGCAGCAGGCGGTAAGCCAGACGGTGGGCAACCTGGCGATCAAAATCTCCTCGCCGGACGTGGCCATTAGCGCGCTGAGTGGTGGCAACCAGCAGAAAGTGGTGATTGGCCGCGCGCTGCTGACCAATCCGCGCCTGCTGCTGCTGGATGAGCCGAGTCGCGGCATTGATGTCGGTGCAAAAGCAGAGGTATTTCGCATGATGGTGGCGCTATCGCAGCAGGGCATTGCAGTACTGTTCTCCACCTCGGACCTGAAAGAGATTATGGCGGTAGCCGATCGCATCCTGGTGATGTCGGGCGGCAAACTTACGGCTGATCTTCCCCGCGACCAGGCGGAAGAGGCAGCGCTGGTGAAAGCAAGTGCGCAGGGGTTCTGAGCATGAAAAGCAATGACAGCGTCGCGCTGACCACACTTCCGGCTAAGGCGTTCAGTTCACGTGAAAGCATTCTGCTGCTGCTTCTGAAGCTGCGCACTTTTATTGCGCTGATTCTGATCGTCGGCTTCTTCGCCATCACCGTGCCGGACTTTCTCGCCACCGGCAGCCTGGTGATCATGGTGAAACATATCGCCATCAACGCCTTTCTGGCGCTGGGCATTACCTTTGTCATTATCACCGCGGGAATTGACCTGTCGATTGGGGCGACGCTGGGACTGTGCGGCATGATCGCCGGCTGGCTGATTACCAAAGGCATTGTGCTGCCGATGTTTGGCATCGCTATTTTTCCCAGCGTCTGGGTGATTGTGCCGGTGGTGCTGCTGATCGGCGCGCTGATTGGCGCGGGCAACGGCTGGATCATTACCCGCTACAACGTGGCCCCCTTTATCTGCACCCTCGGCACCATGTACATCCTGCGCGGCGCGGCGATGCTTACCTCCGGCGGCGAGACCTTTCCCGGTCTGCAGGGGAATCCGCTGCTGGGCAACACCGGTTTCGATCGGATTGGTGCCGGAACCTTTCTCGGGCTGCCTTACGCCATCTGGATGATGGTGGTGCTGGCGCTGGTGATCGCCTACATCGCCCGTCGCCTGCCGTTTGGCCGTCAGGTCTATGCCATCGGAGACAATGAACGTGCCGCTGAACTGTCGGGTGTGAAAACCCGGCAGGTAAAAATTCTGGTCTACACCCTGTCGGGATTCTGCGCGGCGATTGCTGGCATCGTGGTTTCATCGCAACTGGTCGCCAGCCATCCGGCTAACGGCACCGCGTTTGAGATGAATGCCATTGCCGCCGTGGTGCTGGGTGGCACGTCGCTGGCGGGCGGACGCGGCACTATCCTCGGCACGCTGATTGGTGCCTTCGTTATTGGCTTTCTGGCGGATGGCCTGATCATGATGGGTGTCAGTGAATTCTGGCAGATGGTGATCAAAGGCATCGTGATTATCATCGCGGTGATCATCGACCAGACCCAGAGCCGGATGCAGCAGAAGGCGGCCGTGGTGGCTCAGAAAGCGTTAATCGAGGAGGGGACACCGGCAAAACCCTGACGGGGAAGTGCGTTGAACCGGACAGCGGGTGCCGCTGAGTGATTCCTGGCAGTGGACGGCCTGCCCGGTTTAATGGGCAGAGTAGTGAACAAAGGGCGGTTCAGTTTATTAGCCCCCTTTTTTTCAGGCACAAAATTTTTTAACCGACGTGAATATATATTCATAACCGATTTAAAATTCAGAGGTAGTGTATGAATCCTTTCAATCTTCCGGTCGATGACCTTGAGCGCCGGGCGCGGGCAATCCGCCGCCGCATCATCCAGCTTAACGCGGGCAGCCCGGCAGGCGGTCATACCGGCGCTGACCTGTCACAGGTAGAGATCCTCACTGCGCTCTACTTCCGCATTCTGAACTGCGCCCCGGATCGCACAGACGACGATCAGCGTGACATCTATATCCAGTCCAAAGGGCATGCGGTGGGGGGTTATTACTGCGTGCTGGCGGAAGCGGGCTACTTCCCGACCGACTGGCTGGCAACCTATCAGCATGCCGACTCGCATCTGCCCGGCCATCCGGTACGGCAGAAAACGCCGGGCGTTGAGCTGAACACCGGCGCGCTGGGTCACGGCCTGCCGGTGGCGGTGGGCATCGCTATCGCGGCGAAAAAAGATAACAGCCCGCGCCGCATCTTTGTGGTGACCGGCGATGGTGAACTGGCTGAAGGCAGCAACTGGGAGGCGGCGCTGGTGGCGGCGCATTACGGCCTCGACAACCTGATCATCATCAATGACAAAAACAAGCTGCAACTGGCGGGCGCGACCCGCGACATCATGAACACCGATCCGCTGCCGGAAAAATGGCGCGCCTTCGGGCTGGAGGTCACCGAATGCAACGGCAATGATATGGCGGCGGTGGTCGACACCATTGAAAACCTGCCGAAGAACGGCAAACCGCAGGTGATTGTGGCGCATACCGAGAAGGGATTTGGCGTCTCCTTTATCCAGAGCAAGGCGGAATGGCATCACCGGGTGCCGAAAGGCGAAGAGATCGCACTGGCACTGGAGGAACTGAAAGATGAGTAATGCACAACATTTAGCAAGCGTCATGGTCACGGCCTTTATCGACGCAGTGAATCGCGGTGTGGATCTGGTGCCGGTGGTAGCCGACTCCACGTCGACGGCCAAAATCGCCCCCTTTATCAAGGCCTTTCCCGACCGGCTGATTAACGTCGGCATCGCTGAGCAGACGCTGGTGGGCACGGCGGCCGGTCTGGCGCTGGGCGGCAAGGTCGCAGTGACCTGTAACGCCGCACCATTTCTGGTGTCACGCGCCAATGAGCAGGTAAAAGTCGACGTCTGCTACAACAACACCAACGTCAAACTGTTCGGGCTGAATGCCGGGACCAGCTATGGCCCGTTAGCCAGTACCCATCACAGCATTGATGACATCGCGGTGATGCGTGGTTTCGGCAACATCGAGATCTATGCGCCTTCCTGTCCGCTGGAGTGCCGTCAGATCATCGATTACGCCCTTGAGCATGTCGGGCCGGTCTATATCCGTCTGGATGGCAAAGATCTGCCGCAGCTGCACGAAGAAAGCTACCAGTTCAGGCCGGGCGCGATCGACCTGTTGCGTGAAGGCAGCGACATCGCACTGGTGGCGATGGGCTCAACGGTTCACGAGGTAGTTCACGCTGCTGAGCAACTGGCTGAGCAGGGCATTTCAGCCGGTGTGATCGCGGTTCCATCGATTCGACCTTGTGATACCCAACAGCTGCGCAACCTGTTAAATCACTACCCAGCGGTGATTACCGTAGAGGAGCATAACGTTAATGGGGGTGTCGGCAGCCTGGTGGCCGAAGTGCTGGCGGAAGGCGGCTGCGGCATCCCGCTGTTGCGGCTCGGCATTGCAGATGGGGAATATGCGATTGCCGGCGATCGCGCCTCGACCCGCGCCCATCATGGCATTGATGCCAGTAGCGTGGTGAACAGTGCAGCGCGCATCTGCGCAGGAGCATAAACATGGTGGGACCCCTGATTCTGGCGATCGACGAAGGCACCACCAATGCCAAGGCGATTGCGGTTGATCGTGATGGCCGCGTGGTGGCGCGCGGCAGCCAGAGCTTAACCCTGCAACACCCGCAACCAGGACTAGCTGAGCAGGACCCTGTGGCGATCTGGCAGGCGGTAAAAGAGGCCATTACCCATTGCCTGGCAGCCTGTGGTGGCGCGCCTGTCGCGGCAGTGGCGATCAGTAATCAGCGCGAGTCGGTGCTGATCTGGCAGCGGCGTGACGGCAAGCCGCTGACGCCGCTGGTGAGCTGGCAGGATCGACGATCCGAGTCACTCTGTCGCGACCTGCGTCAGGCGGGCAAAGCACCTCGCATCACCGGTTTGACCGGCCTGGCCGTTGACCCGATGTTTCCGGCCGCCAAGCTGACCGGGATGCTGGCCGCCATTCCCGACGGCGCGGCGCGGGCGGCGGCGGGTGAACTCTGTATCGGCACGGTCGACAGCTGGCTCAGCTGGCAGCTCAGCGCGGGCGAGGTATTTATTACCGATCATGCTAACGCCTCCCGTACTCAACTCTACAGCCTGCATCTTAATGACTGGGACGACGAGCTGCTGACGCTGTTTCAGCTGCCGCGCGCCGCGCTGCCGCGCATCACCGCCTCAGCCAGTGAACAGGGCGTGGTCGCGGTGAATGATATTCCCGGCTTAGCGCCAGGCACGCCGATTCTGGCGCGCATCGGCGACTCACATGCCGCCTTACAGGCGCAGCGGCGCGGCGAGTCTGAAGTGGTGAAAGCCACCTACGGCACCGGGTCTTCACTGATGATGTCCATGGCGACGCCGCTGCTGACGGAAAATGGCCTCAGCACCACCGTGGCCTGGCATGACGGCACGCTGCGTTATGCGTTTGAAGGCAACATCACTCACACCGGTTCCGGTGCCGCCTGGCTGGGCAGAATGCTCGGCGTGCAGGAGCCGCGCGAGCTCACCGCGATGGCGCAGCGCTGCGACGACAATCAGGGCATCTATTTTGTCCCGGCGCTCTCTGGCCTGGGCGCGCCCTGGTGGGATCTGCAGGCGCGCGGCATGGTGTGCGGACTGACGGATGCCGCCACACCCGCCGTGCTGGCGCGGGTGGCGCTGGAATCGATCGTCTGGCAAATCGCCGACGTCTTTTTTGCCATGGAGCAGGCCAGCGGCCAGCAGCTTCCGGCGCTCTGTGTGGATGGCAGCGCCACCGAAAATAGCTGGCTGATGCAGTTACAGGCGGATGTGTTACAGCGGCCGTTGCAGCGGGTGCCTACCGCCGAGGTCTCCGCGCTGGGCGCGGCACTGCTGGCAGGCAAAGTGCTGGGATGGTGGCAGCAGGGCAGTGATATGCAGGCGCTGCAGGGCGGCAGCGTCATCATGCCGCGTGAAGAGCACGCGCAGCGTATGCAGGAAAACTATAAAGGCTGGATTGACGCCGTTGCACGCTGTCGTTATCAGCCACATTAATCCTTATCCGGAGCAGAGCCATGTCAACACTTCCTCAGCAGTTAACCTTCGGCGTCATTATTGGCAACCGGGGTTTTTTTCCCAGCTATCTGGTGGGCGAGGCGCGCCAGCAGGCGGTCGCGCTGTTTGAAAAGATGAACATTAATACGGTGATGCTGGATGAGACCCAGACCAACCTGGGCGGCGTCGAGACGCGTCAGGAGGCGAAAACCTGCGCCGCGCTGTTTCGCCAGCATCGCGAAGCGATTCACGGCATTGTGGTGCTGCTGCCTAACTTTGGTGATGAAAAAGCCATCGCGGAAGCGCTGCGTCTCGCCGGGCTGAATGTGCCGGTGCTGGTGCAGGCCGAAGAGGACAATCTGGATAAAATGGGGCTGGCAACCCGCCGTGACAGCTTCTGCGGCAAAATTTCACTCTGCAACAACCTGCGGCAATATGGCATCCCGTTTACGCTGACCCGTCAGCACGTCTGCGCACTGAGCGGCGACGTGTTTATGCAGGATCTGCAGCGGTTCAGCCAGCTCTGTCGGGTGGTGAATGCCATGCGTCGGGTACGCGTCGGGGCAATTGGTGCCCGGCCCGCCGGATTCAACACCGTGCGCTACAGCGAAAAGCTGCTGGAGAAGATGGGCATCGCGGTGGAGACCCTGGATTTATCGGAGATCTTTACCCGCACCAACCGGCTGCGCGATGACGATATCCGCGTGGCAGAGAAGCGTGAAATCCTGGAGGCCAACGCCGATGCGCGGGGTATTCCGGGTGAAAAACTGGTGACCATGGCCAAACTGTTTGTGGTGATCAGCGAGTGGATCAGCGACAACGATATCGATACCACCGCCATCCAGTGCTGGACGTCGTTGCAGGAGAACCTGGGCATTAACGTCTGCTCAATCATGAGCGTGATGTCGGGCCAGCTGATGCCCAGCGCCTGCGAAGTGGATGTGATGGGGGCGCTGTCGATGTATGCGCTCGCCAGTTGCTCGCTGAACCCCGCCTCGCTGGCAGACTGGAACAACAACTTTGGCGACGAGCGGGACAAATGTGTGCTGTTTCACTGTGGTAATTTCGCCAGCGCCAGCCTGGAGTCAGCGACCATGGGCACGGCGGATATCATCGGCACCACCGTGGGCAAAGAGAACACCTGTGGCGCAGTGCATGGCCGCATGAAGCAGGGCGATCTGACCTATTTCCGCCTCTCTACCGACGACTTCAGCGGCGAAATCAAAGCCTATGTGGGAGAGGGAATGTCGGTCACCGATCCGCTGGACACGGTAGGTTGCCGTGCGGTGATCCAGGTGCCGCAGCTGGAGACACTGCTGGCGTGGATCTGCCGTAACGGCTTTGAGCATCATGTGGCAATGAACCACTCTGCCACGGCTGGTGTGCTGCAGGAAGCGTTCAGTGAGTATCTCGGCGTGAGCTGCTACCGGCATCAGTAAGCGGTAAGGCGGAACGGCTGAATGCAGGGGATGAAGCAGCCGGTGCGGTCACGATTCCGCCCGCACCGGCTTGTATGCCCGCCACTTCTGAAAAAGAAAGGCGGGCACTGATTTAGCGCGCCATTCTGCGCACCTCGTCATCGTCATTCTGCACCGCAACCAGATCCACCGGTGGCAGATTGCCGCCGCTGAACTCCACCTGACGAATCGGGAAGGCGAAGCGGATATTTCGCTCTTCCAGTGCTGCCATCAGCTGCAGGTTAATCTCCTGCTGAATATCCATGTACTTGTTGTAATCCGCATCCAGCACAAAATAGACCACTTCGAAGGTCAGTTTTGAATCCTCAAAGGCCAGGAAGTGGGCACGGTCAAAACGGGTGGTCTCAACGCCCTGGATAATCTCTTTCACCAGCGGGCTGATCTCCCGGACCTGCTCTGACGGCGTGGCGTAGCTGATACCAAACTTAAAGACGATGCGGCGCTGCTGCATGCGCTTATAGTTGTGGATCGTCTGCTGCAACAGAATGGTATTTGAGCAGACAATCTGCTCGCCGCTCAGGCTGCGCAGTCGGGTGGTTTTCAGGCCGATATGCTCGATGGAACCGGCAATGTCACCAAAGACAATAAAATCGCCATGCTCAAACGGCTTATCAAAGCCTATTGCCAGCGAAGCAAACACATCGCTCAGTACGGTCTGAATCGCCAGCGCAATCGCAATACCTCCGACTCCCAGGCTGGCGACCAGTGCGGTAATGTTGATGCCCATGTTCGACAGAATGGCCAGGAACATCATGATCCAGACCACCACCCGCAGCAGAATCCCCAGGATCACCGTAGTGACCGGGTTGCGCACGTGCAGCGGGTCACGCAGCAGGCTTTTCAGCCATAGCCGGATGCCACAGTCGAGCCACAGAGCGAGCTGCACAATCAGCGCCAGGAACCAGCCGTGCGCGATGGTTACACTCCACGACGCGGGCAGATCGACAAACTTCAGGGCAATCAGCAGCGAAAAGATCAGCAGCAGGGTCTGGCTGGTACTGCGCAATATCTCCACCAGAATCGCAGTGGCGCGAACATGACGATGTTCGCTGTAAAGGGCAATCCGGTTGGAGATAAAGCGAATCAGAGTACGTAATATCCAGTAAATCACCAGCGTGGACACCACCACGATGGCGCTGTTTAGCCAGAGTTCCTGATTAAAAAAGAGGGAGTGAAAACGACGTGAAGAGAGCCAGTTTTCCATTGGGGAGGGTCTCCTTGCTGGGTTCCGGTTTAAAAGAAAACAAGCAAGAAGCATAGCCTGGATGCGGCCCACCTGTGCGGCGCATCCGTAAAGTGGTTACTGGAATCGGGTCGATTTATCGCGAGCCAGGCGCTCAAGGGCAAAAATAATCTGCTGAAGCTGCCGCTCCTGCGCCGGGTTCAGCGTGGCAAAACGAAAGCTCAGTCGCGGTGTGATGCGGGTTTCATTTTTGCCGGTCACCACGCTGCGCTCGCCAATGCTCAGCAGCTTTACCGGCACGTCAAAATGGCCATACTCGCCCAACTCGACCCGGAACGGGTTGAAACTGTCACCGTCCTGCAACCCGTCCGGCAGCGCTTCATCGACCAGCACGCCGATACCGCCCAGCGACAGATCCTGCAGACGCAGGCGCGTTTTCCTGCCATCGGGCCACACGGTATGACACCAGAACTGCGGCTCCAGCGGGGCGCAGACCCGGAAAAACTCACGTCGCTGGATCTGCCACAGCAGGTCTGGCAGCGGCGCGCTGAAAGCGGGTAACCCTTCAAACTCCACGATTTCCAGCGCGGCGAGGCTGAATTCCACCTTAGCGCCGTAGGTTTCCGCAGTGATACTGAGATCGTCGCTGGTCAGGGCATAATCGTTATCCAGATTATTACTGCCGAGGTCAAACAGCAGGCGATCTTCATCGGCAGCCAGCATCCGGCTGATAAACTGCCCACGCGGAAAGCGCACCAGTAATGGCGTCTGCAATCGCAGCAGATCTTTCATAACGCCAAGAACCGCCAGCGTGCCACGTTTTAGATATTGTTCCTGGTCGGCTTCTTTCACGTCCTGCTCCACAAGGGGGGTTACTTTATTGATGCGGTTTTTTTGCCTCGTCTCGGTTATCGGCGCGGCTAAAAAAAGCTTTAGCATGCTATTCATCAATAATAACTGTGAGCAGGCAGGCATTTTTTGAAAAGCTGGTTATACTTATCGCGGTAAACCGCTTGATTAATCAGGCGTTCACGATTTAATCAAAAAAGGAAGGAGCAACAGATGGGTATTATTTCCTGGGTCGTCTTTGGCTTAATCGCAGGTATTCTGGCGAAGTGGATTATGCCGGGTAAAGACGGTGGCGGTTTCATTCTGACTATCGTTCTGGGTATTATCGGTGCAGTAGTGGGTGGCTGGATCAGTACGCTGTTTGGCTTCGGCCGCGTCGATGGGTTTAACTTCGGAAGTTTTGTGGTCGCTGTTATCGGTGCCATCGTGGTGCTGTTTATCTACCGCAAAGTACGCAGTTGACCGTAAAGGTTTAAACGAAAAAGGGGACGAAGCGATTCGTCCCCTTTTTTTATCTCTTATTTTGCAATCAGAAGTCGTAACCGACTGTCGCCATTACACTGCGCTCTGCGCCCCAGTAGCAATAGCCCGTGCCGTAACAGCCCGCTACATAGGTACGATCGGTCAGGTTATTGGCATTGACCTGCACCCAGGCACCTTTCAGGCTGCTGTTCCAGACGCCGAGATCGGCCCGCACTGACGCATCAAACAGCGTAACAGACGGCACGCGCGTGGTGTTTTCATTGTCCGCCCACTGTTTGCCGATGTAACGCACGCCCGCACCTGCACTCAGACCGTAATCAAACTGATAGTGACCCCAGAGTGCAGCCATGCTGTTGGGTGTGACATATGGCGTATGTCCGTCGTTGCCGTCTACCGACTCTTTAAAGCGCAGATGATTCAGCGTATAGCTCGCCACGGTGCTCAGACGCGGGGTTAACTGATTATGCGCTTCCAGCTCGATGCCCTGTGAATGCACTTTGCCCGATGGCGTATAAGTCGCCGTCAGCACGTCGCGGTTCGCCACATCTTTCTGCGTCAGGTCATAGACCGCCACGCTATAGAGATCGCGGGTGCCGACCGGCTGATATTTCACCCCGGCTTCATACTGCTCGGCGGTAGTCGGCTTCAGCAGGTTGTTGTTGGGATCGGTGAGCGCGGTCGGAGTAATCGCCTGGCTCCAGCTGACGTAAGGCGAGATACCGTTGTCGAAGGCATAGAGCAGTGCTGCGCGGCCGCTGATGTGATCATCCTGACGGCGGTCGCTGCCGCTGTTATTGGCGACAATGCGGTCATAACGACCGGAGAGATCCAGATGCCAGCGATCCAGCTTCATCTCATCCTGCAGATAGAGGCCGGTCTGATAGTAGCGACGGGTTTTATCGGCCCAGGTGTAATCAGGCATGTCGCCAACCTGTTCACCAGTCCGTGCATTAAGCTGGTTGGCCGAGCCGCCAGCGGCAGTGATCTCATTTTTATAACGATGATACTCAGCACCCAGGGTGACGCGGTGCTCCAGCTCGCCGGTATCGAACTCCGCCTGTAAGCGGTTATCGGTGGACCAGGCCGAGAGCGACGAGCGCTCGCCAGAGTAATATCGGTTCAGCAGATCGGGATTCACGCTGTCCCAGCCAATCTGATAGACCTGATCGAGATCGACATTCGAGTGGCTGTAGCTGCCGGTCGAGGAGAATGACCAGACGTCGTTAAAGCGATGGGCGAAATCGAAGCTGTAGATCTGCTCGCGACGCTTGAACTGATCGAGATCGCTGTTGCCCTCATAAAAGCCGTTGCTCAGCTTGTAGCCGTTGTGTTCGGTGAGGCTGCCGTCACCCGGTACCGAACCGTGATAGCCGCCCGACGGATCCTTCTGCAGATAGGCTTTCAGGATCAGATGCGTATCTTCATCCGGCTGCCACATCAGCTGCGGCATCAGCGCATATTTCTCTTCGCGGGTGTGATCGTACTGGGTATCGCTGTTGCGGGTCACGCCGGTCAGGCGAAACGCCCACTGATCGTTGATGGCATTGGTGTAGTCAAACATCGTGCCGGTGGTGGCGTTGCTGCCCGCCTGCAACTGGATGTGACCCTCTTCGCTGAACTGAGGACGCTTGGTCACCATGTTCACCAGTCCGCCCGGCACCGTCTGACCATAGAGCGCAGAAGAGGGGCCTTTGATCACGTCGATGCGCTCAAGGAAGGCGTTATCCACCTGCAGGCCGTTGAAACTGCCGCCGTCGCTCATCAGCCGCATGCCGTCGAGGAAGGTGTTATCGACATCGCCGCCATGGAAGCCACGCAGGGCAATGGTGTCGTAACGGGTCGCGGCGCCGCCGAAGTTGGTGAAGACGCCAGAACTATAGCCCAGCGCCTGATTCAGGGTCAGCGCGCCCTGATCCTGCATCTGCTGACGGGTGACCACGGAAATCGATTGCGGCGTGGTGATGAGCGGACGATCGCTTTTGGTTGCGCCCTGGCTGGTCGTCGCCAGATAGCCCTGGGTCGGCGAGGTCGAATCTTCCTGCGGTTGCGCGGTTACCACCATATCGGCAGCATAACTCAGAGCAGGCGCGGTCAGCGCCAGGGTGCATAGGGGAACATAACCTTTCAGCGACAATGACAGTTTCATCAAAATTCCTTTCTTGGCAAAGGTTCAGGCAGGTGAATAAAAGCTTTGATAGGCAATCTCATTATCATAATGAGAATTATTACCTTTTGTAAATTGGCTGCAATTTTGCCTGTTGATGAAAGAAGGTCAAGTAAAATTCGCGGAAATGAAGTGGGGATACCCCCGGCAAGGCCAGAGGTATCCAGAGAGGATTAAGGTTGTGAGGCAGACGCCTGCGGAATATCGTGGGCGCTGTTACAGGTTTTATCTTTCGGGCAGTACTTATCCAGCAGTTTCAGCGTGACGCCGTTGGTCCAGCCGAAGCCATCCTGCAGCGGATATTCACCGCCACCGCCGCCGCCGAGATTTTTGCCATCAACGACATATTTCTCCACCAGCTTATGCTCACGGTCATAGGTGTTCTGAACGTTTTGCAGGAAGCGTAATCCCACCTCTTTCGCCAGTTTTGGCTGGTTGTAGTGCTCCAGACCTTCCACAGCAACCCACTGCAGCGGTGCCCAGCCATTGGGTGCATCCCACTGCTGACCGTTGTTCACGGTGGTGGTCACCAGACCACCAGGTTTCAGCAGCTGTTTTTCTACCGCGCTGGCGGTGCTTTCAGCCTGCTTATCGCTGGCGACCTGCAGATAGAGCGGGAACAGCGCGGCAGCAGTCAGCTGAGGATGGACCTGCTTTTTCTGCCAGTCATAATCGGCGTACCAGTTCTGTTTGCTGTCCCACAGATAGCGGTTGATCGCCGCCTGGCGCTTCTCCGCGCGATCGGCAAACTGCTTCGCCAGATCGCTCTGCTTGTTCATCTGATAGCCTTTCGACAGGGTCTGCTCCAGATGGAACAGCAGGCTGTTGAGGTCAACCGGGGCCAGCTGCGTGGTACGAATTGTCGACAGGTTATGCGCATCGGTAAACCAGCGCGAACTGAAATCCCAGCCCGACGCCGCACCGGAACGCAGCTCACGGTAGAGTTCGGCTTTATTCCTCTGCGGCGCTTTCTGGGCGGTGGCAATGTCATCCATCCAGGATTCTGTACGTGGCACGTCGCGCGCATCCCAGTAGCGGTTGAGCAGGCTGCCGTCCGCCAGCTTAATCACGCGCTTGCTGGCTGCGCCCGCCGCGACTTTATCACTGTCTGCCATCCAGTAGTCATACTCTTTCTGCAGCTGCGGCAGATAACGGGTATAGGCTTTGCCGTTATCGTGCGTCGCCAGCAGATCGACCATCAGGCTGAAGAACGGCGGCTGTGACCGGCTCAGGTAGTAGCTGCGGTTGCCGTTGGGAATGTGGCCATAACGGTCGAGCAGCGAGGCGAAGTTGTCCACCATATCCTGCACTTTATCCCAGTGCCCGCTCTCGGCCAGCCCCAGCATGGTGAAGTAGCTGTCCCAGTAATAGACTTCACGGAAGCGCCCGCCTGGCACCACATAGGGTTTGGGCAACGGCAGCAGCGAGTCATACTGACCGGCGCTGCTGGTGGTACGCGTCAGCACCGGCCACAGGCCATCAATGTGGTCACGCAGGTTTTGTCCGGCTGGTGGCACATATTTGTCACCAGCCGCGGGCAGGGTAAAGTTGGCATCCACAAAACGCTTAAGATCGAAATTGCGCTGTTTCTTCTGCATCTGCCAGTCGGCAAGAATTGAGGCGGGATCGAATTTCGGCACCGCATCCGCAAAGGTCTTTTGATCGGGATAGAACTTCGCCTGTTGCACGGCATTAAACAGTGGTCCTAAACGAACGTCAGGCGGCTGCGGCTGATTATTCAGCATGCGACTGTTGTCGTCGGCCTGGGCAGTGAAGGCGGGTACGCTCAGCAGCAACGTGAGCAGAAAGGGCGCATAACGCTGACGCCGTGGAGCGGCGTTTACCTCAATTTTTGTCATCGGTTTTTCTCCTTGTCCGAAACGCGGCCGCGCGTAACGCATTGACCACAGGACCAACTTTAGACCTTATCTGACCACTTCACCCTGAAGCGAGCCGGAAATGTGAAGCCACGGGAATTATTTTTATGGAAAAAACCGCTTTATTACGCTGGTTTTTTCTTGCTCTCACCCTACTTTTCCCTGACGCTGAAAGAAAAAAAGGAGAGCAGGATGGAGATCATCTGGTATCACCCGTCGCAGTCTGCAGCGGCCTGGATTAACGGTTTACAACAGCGGCTGCCCCAGGCGCGGGTGCGTGCCTGGCAGCCAGGCGATAATGGTCCGGCTGATTACGCGCTGGTCCGTTCGCCCCCCACAGAAATGCTACAGGGACGCGCCACCCTGCGCGGCGTCTTTGCGCTGGGGGCAGGCGTGGACGAGATTCTGAAACAGCTGCAGCAGAACCCTGAGATGCTGCCCGACAGCGTGCCACTGTACCGGCTGGAAGATACCGGCATGGCGCGGCAGATGCAGGAGTATGCGGTTCATAGCGTACTGAGCTGGTTCCGTCGTTTTGACGACTACCGTCTCCAGCAGCAGCAACAGTGCTGGCAGCCGCTCCCCGCTTACACGCGTGAAAACTTTACTATCGGCATCCTGGGGGCGGGCGTGCTGGGGCAGAGTGTGGCGGAAAGCCTTAAACCCTAGGGATTCCCGTTACGCGTCTGGAGCCGCTCACCCAAAGAAATTGATGGCGTGACCAGCTTTGCCGGTCGCGATGCATTGCCTGCCTTTCTGCAGGAGACGCGGGTGGTGATCAACCTGCTGCCGAGCACGCACGAGACCATTAATCTTATCGACCACCACTTTTTACAGCAGCTGCCGCACGGCGCTTTCTTCCTCAACATCGCGCGTGGCGCGCAGGTGGTGGAAGAAGATCTGCTGGCCGCGCTCAATAGCGGGCAGCTGAAAGCGGCGGCGCTGGATGTCTTTCAGGTTGAACCGCTGCCGGAAGCGCATCCGCTCTGGTCACATCCGCGCGTCACGATCACGCCCCATAATGCGGCGGTAACCTTGATCGACGAAGCTATCGACTACATCGCCCGCGCCATCACCCAGGACCAGGCAGGCGAGCCGCCGCAGGGCAGGGTGGATCGTCAGCGCGGCTATTAATGAACCGGCCCCGTCAGGGGCAATCAGCAGGAGAAGAGGATGTATCCGGTAGATCTGCATATGCACACCATCGCCAGCACCCATGCTTACAGCACGCTGCACGACTACGTGACTCAGGCGAAGCAAACCGGCATGAAACTGTTTGCCATTACCGATCACGGCCCCGACATGGCCGACGCGCCGCACTACTGGCACTTCATTAATATGCGCGTCTGGCCGCGCGTGATCGATGGCGTGGGTATTCTGCGCGGTATCGAAGCCAATATTAAAAATCAGCAGGGCGAAATCGACTGTTCCGGCCCGATGCTCGATGCGCTGGATTTGATCGTCGCCGGTTTTCACGAGCCGGTTTATGCGCCGCGCGACCGGAAACATCACACGGATGCGATGATCGCTGCGATGGCGGGCGGGCTGGTCCATATCATCAGTCATCCAGGCAACCCGAAATTCCCGGTCGATATCACGGCTATCGCCGAGGCAGCCGCGCACTACGATGTGGCGCTGGAGCTGAACAATTCCTCCTTTACCCATTCGCGTCCGGGCAGTGAACCGAACTGCCGGGCTATCGCTGCCGCGGTGCGCGATGCCGGTGGACGGCTGGCATTTGGCTCCGATTCCCACACCGCGTTTACGCTGGGTCACTTCGATCACTGCCTGCGTATCGCCCGCGAGGTGGAATTTCCTGAGGATCGGGTGTTAAATGTCACGCCGCGTCGCCTGCTCGACTTTCTGGAGCTGCGCAGCGGCAAACATATTGCTGAACTGGCTGACTTTTAGCGCCATGCCAGGTAAGCAACACGCTCACCATGATGAAAATCCCCGCTTTTATCTGCGGGGATATAATGACTGAGGCGAGTATTTTACCGTAACGTGTTCTCTTATCAGCCCGGAAAGGGCGTGTGGCAAGACCTGAAGCTTAAAGCTGAGAGAGCACTTAATAACTGAAAAATGGTCTCAATCGTTCGGGTTAGCAATGTCAACGGGGCGGTTCGTCCGGGCGGGTAATGGCGTAAACTTTAAGTTCTACTCTGCTCTTTATTGATCGCGTTAGATCAAAGCGTAGAATTACCACGCCTGGTAACGCGCTTTACTAATTCAATAGTTAACCATGCTAATAGCAAAGCTGAAATTATTATTGCTATGAATAATGCATTCGCTGTTGAAGGGAAAATTTGAAATGGATTTACGATTTCACCGAGCTTCATGTAAGCATCTTCCGAAAGGGTTCTGAAGATGATTTCCGGGATCACTATAAGATAAAATAGAGTAAATACGGTGTATAAAGCCAGCCACTTGATCCTTTTCATAAGCCATTCTCTTTGCATACCTTTCGCTTCAGTATACAATCGTTGCATAAGGAATTCTACACAAAGGGATGAGTATGAGCATGTCTTATCTTAAGATTAAACTTCAGGCAGAGCGAACCATTGCGCTTAACTTTGAGAAGGCACTTGCTGAGTTACATCAAACAATGCTTGATACAGGAAGGGGGATTGTGTCTGGCGCTCAACGTGCAAGCGGCTATGGTTCATGCTTTTTTGATGACTACAAGGATGTTTGTAATCAACTTAAGCAGGAAGATTTGCGATACCTGAAGCAACTCAGAATGCTGTTTACCCGGCAGGACGTGGTTTTAGAGATGGTAGAAATATACTTCAGAAAAAAACTGAGCCGTATTGGTGATACAGGCATCCAGAACATACAGAGACTGTTAGCTGAAAAAGCGTCTGATTATGCTTCTGGTAAATTCTCTAAACTTGCTATAGCACAGTTAATCGCGCTCGTTATTACACAATCCCGGGATTTCAAACAGTCACATATTAATGTAATTAATGCTACAAGTTCGTATGCCGTAACCGCTTTTAAATTTTATGGTAAGTTTGAGATTGCCACAAAAGCAGCAAGAAAATTACGCTTCGATGATGCGGAGTATTACTTCGACTTATATAATGCTAATTTAGAAATGTTCTATTATTTGATTGAGCCGGAAATGTCTAAAATAATCTATTTGAAAAATTCAGGTTCCACTAGCGAAGAGCAGATTTTAAATCTACTAAACAAGATTTTAATAAAATGAAGGCGATCCTTCGCTGGCTATATGCCTGGGTAAGTCAATCCTTCTTTGGACTTATACCACCAGCGGCCGGTCTGGTCGGGGCCATTTTTTTTGTAAGCGTTTTTCCTACATATGGTCTGCTGTTCGCTTTTCTATGGATCCTTTTAATTATTTATTTTTGTGGAAAATATTTTCGCTATTACTAGTGGAGGTAAGCCCCCGTATGAAAAGTGCTTTTTATTTTATTCAATTTTTTTATGAAAATTTACGAGTTTGATTAGCCTGTTATTGCATATCTTCATTCCGCCTGGCTAATAGTTCATCAGAATCAGAAGTTGCTGGATGATGTATTCTGAAGTTTTCTATGCAAAATTAACCAGTTGCTTTAAGATTTTTTCTGAAGTATGAACTCACTTTCTGGCTGAGATAGCCAGGTGTAAGGGTGGATTACTCAGAGTCCCGGTCATCGCCGTTGTTAAGACCGCCGATGCCGGTGGACGGCTGGCATTTGGCTCCGATTCCCATACGGCGTTTACGCTCGGAAATTTTGAACATTGCCTGCGCATCGCCCGCGAGGTGGATTTTCCTGAGGATCGGGTGTTAAATGTCACGCCGCGTCGCCTGCTCGACTTTCTGGAGCAGCGCAGCGGCAAACATATTGCTGAACTGGCTGACTTTTAATTTACTTGCCTCAAGGAAATCTGACTCATGAATGAGTTTTCCATTCTGTGCCGCGTGATCGGCTCACTGTTTAATCGTCAGCCGCAGGACCCGCTGCTGGTGCCGCTGTTTACGCTGCTGCGTGAAGGCAAACTGCAGTCGCAGTGGCCGCTGGAGCAGGATGAGCTGCTGACCCGTCTGCAACAGAACAGCGATCCCCAGGCGCTGGCCGCCGATTACAACGCGCTGTTTGTTGGCAGCGATTGCAACGTGCCGCCGTACGCCTCACAGTGGCCGGAAAGCAAAACGGAGCCAGAAGTGCGTGCGTTTTTAACGTCACGCGGAATGCCGCTGAGCGATGCGCCTGCTGATCATTTTGGTGTGCTGATGCTGGCTGCGTCATGGCTGGAAGATCAGTCAGCGGAAGATGAGAGCGCGGCGCAGATGGCGCTGTTTGAAGAGTATCTGCTGCCGTGGTGCGGTGCTTTCCTGGGGAAAGTGGAAGCGCACGCGACCACGGCCTTTTATCGTACTCTTGCCATGCTGAGCCGCGAAGCGATCCAGGCGATGTACAACGAACTACTGGATAGCAGGGAAGAGACGCCTGACGCCTGATTCACCACGTCGCCGGGTGCGTACCCGGCGCACAGTGCTGAATCATCTTTCTCAATGGGTTCTGGGGGGATTCTCTGGATACGGCGTGCTTTTTTTCGGGCACCTGAACCCTCTCAATCGGCTTACAGGATTAACTGCCCGGGTCGGCAGCCATACAGTTTTGCGAGACGTTCACGCGTCTTTTTCTGCGGCTTACTTTCAATACGCTCCAGTTGAGAGATCGCACTTTGGGTGGTTCCCAACTGCTGAGCCACATCATGCTGGCTAAGCCCCCGCCAGATGCGCCAGGCCGCCTGAAGACTCACTTCCTGCTCAATCATAATCCCTGCAACGTCGTGCGGGATCGTCTCATCGTCGTGCTCGTCAGCCTCCACAGGAATAGTTTCCCATTCGCCATCGCTGGCCGAGAGCAGCCTTTCATATTCCGCCACCGGCAAGACCACAAACTGGGGTTTGCCTGCTTCATCATAGATGTACTGTTTTGACATAGTTTATCCGGGTAATTGTGTGTCGCAGCAGAGGTCGTGAGTGCGTAAGGCTATGCCGGTATCCAAAAAGCTTTAGTAAGTGACGGATGTTCTTCTTGCTACCTCTGTAATTTCCAGAATCACCGGTTCGCCCCCGGTTAACGTAAAAAGGACCCGGTAGTTGCCAACCCGCAGCCGATAGTGGTTATCGCTGCCCTGCATTTTTTTAATGTCCAGTGTGACGACCGGGAAACTGACTAACTCACCCACCTTCTGGTAAATGATTTTCTGGTAACGTTTGTCGATCTTCATAAGGTGCTTCAATGCCCGCCTGGACCAGTCTACCCTGACCATTCTGCACCCCGTTTCAATGAACTTCGTCCCTGAGTCATGTGTAAATAATAAGATGTAAATCTAATGCCATCAACATTATTTTTCTAATTATCTAATGATTTGCTTCACCACGTCGCCGGGTGCGTACCCGGCGCACAGCCAGGCGTCGCACAGAGCTGTGGGGTGCCGGGCAGCCAGGCGGCCGCTCGCAGCCTCACTCCAAACCCCCACGGCGTTAATTCGTAACAAGGCAGGTTATCCTTAACCTGCGGCGCAATGCCGGAGCCTGTGTGCTGATCGGTGGGATGCTGCTGCAACAGCCACGCGGTGCGCGCCAGCGACAGCCGGACCTGGCTGCCGTGGCCCTCAGAGATGCGTCGCCGTAAGCCCTCCAGCACTGCCGCCGCCAGCAGATAGCCGCTGGCATGATCCAGCGCCTGCACCGGCAGCGGAACCGGTTTGTCGCTCTGCTGCCACTGCATGCCTCTTTCAGCAATGCCGCACCCCATCTGCACCAGACTGTCAAAACCCCGGCGATTGCGCCACGGACCCTGCCAGCCCCAGGCATTCAGGCCGGCATCAACCAGACCGGGTGAGAGTGACTGAAGGGTCTCCGCGTCAAACCCGAGCCGTTCCAGCGCATCCGCCCGATAGCCATGCACCAGCACGTCCGCTTCACGCAGCAGGTGGATAAACTGCTCGCGATCGGCGGTCTGAGTCAGATCCAGCACCGCTCGTCGCTTGCCGCAGCTCATCTCTTCATCCAGCGTCGGCTCCTGCCAGCCGGACGGATCGATGCGCAGCACGCTGGCTCCCAGGCTGGCAAGAAAACGGGTAGCGACCGGCCCGGCAATAATCCGCGTCAGATCCAGTACTTTAATGCCCAGTAAAGGACGGGCTTCGGCCAGCGGCCACGCCGGCGCCGCTGCCTGTTGTGTGGTCTGCCAGCTAAACAGCGGTTCGCGCTGCACGGCCAGGCCCTGCGGATGCTGCTGCCAGGCGGCGGCGCTGCGCATCTCTGCGGCACAGCCACCCGCATCAATAACGGCCTGCTCCAGTTCGCTGGCCTGCCACTGTTGCACCTGCTGCGCCAGTGCTGCGCGATCGGCGTGCGCCCCCAGCACCCGCTCCATCGCCAGCCGATGATGCGCGGCGTTGGTGTGCAGACGGATCCAGCCATCCCGGCTGCGATAGTCACCGGCAAACGCATCCCACATCGCGGGCGCCGCGCGATTCAGCGGATGAAAGCTCTGCTGAAACCAGCGTGACGCCAGCCGGACGTTAACGGTGACGGGCGGAGAGAGTTCAGGGCGGGATGTGGCGATAAGCGCAGCAGCAGCCTGCGTTGCCAGACCGATACTGGTGGCCGCCAGTTCACTGACGGCAAAGGCAGAAGAGAAGGTGGCGCGATCAACGAAGGCGGGGAGAGGCCAGGCGGCGTCGCGACCTCGCAATCCCTGCTGCATCTGCTGCCAGAGAGAGGCGGCAAGCGGTGAGTCCATATTGTGCTTCCTGAGAGAGGTGATTTCTCAAGCATAGCACGCGGGATTAACGCCGCCGCAGGCGCGGGAAGCGGGCATGCATCCGCAGGCTACGCAGGTTGATTACGGCAATAGCGGTGCCAAGGATCACCAGCGACGCACCGATAATCTTGAAGCTGTTGAGGCTGTCGCCCAGCACCACAATCCCCATCAGCACGGATAATACCGGCGTCAGCAGTGAGTAGGGCATGATCAGGTTGACGTTATATTTCTTCAGCAGCATATACCACAGCGTATAGGCGACAATCGACGAGGCGATAGCGCTGTAAAGAATGGCAAACCAGCCGTGCCAGCCCGCATTTTGCAGGGCGTAGAGCTGATGTGATTCCATCAACAGACTGGATGCGCCGACGACAGGAATGGCCAGAAACGCAATCCAGCCGGTCATGGTCAGCGGTTTAATCGGCGGTGACTTTTTCACAATCAGGTTGCTGACAGCCCAGCCGGTGGCGCTGCACAACAACAGACAAAGCACCCACCACGACGGAATCGTCGGGCTGCCGGAGAGCACGACAACGCCGCTCAGCGAGATCATAATGCCCATCAGCTGCACCAGCTTCAGCTTCTCTTTCAGCACCACCATCGCCAGCAGCATGGCAATGGGTGTACCGAGCTGAACCACAATCGCGCCGGTGCCGGCATCGGTATAGCGCAGGCCGACAAACAGCAGCGAGAAGTGCATAAAACCGAACGTGAAAGCCAGCAGCAACAGCCAGGGTAGCTGCTGACGGTTAATCCGGCAAAACGGTACCAGTACGATGGCGACGACCACAAAGCGCATAAACGTCAGGAAAAGTGGCGGAAGCTCCAGCAGGCCCCATTTCACCGCAACGTTGTTGAAGGCCCAGATTGAAACCACCATCAGAATCAGAAAAAAATGCCGCACAGCCACGATAATATCCTTTCGATGTTTTTTTGCTTAGCCCGCTAATGATGGCACGAACTGCGGCATTGCAGCCAATCGCAGGGAGAAATTTTCTGCGATTGCCGCGCAGCCTGATGAGACTTTCGGGCGCGTTGCTGGCAGACTGATTTGAAACGACTTCTTAAAGGAAACGATTCGGTATGACCTACACGTCCGCCTTACCCCTTGCGTTAATTCAGCTTGAAGTCCCACCCGCACACGTTGTCTCAGAAATTGGTGAACAGCCGCGCTGGTTCATCGACGCGTTAAACCTGCAACCCGATGAATACCTGATTGTACGGCCCCATCTGGGCGAGGCGCTACCCGCTTTCGACCAGATTTCCGGGGCGATCCTCAGCGGTTCCTGGGCGATGGTCACCGATCACGCTGAATGGAGCGAACGCAGCGCCGTATGGATTCGCGCAGCGATGGATCACGGCTTGCCGCTGCTGGGGGTCTGCTACGGTCACCAGCTGATGGCCTATGCGCTGGGTGGCGAGGTGGCGGACAATCCCAATGGATGGGAACGCGGGCTGTTACCAATCAACTGTATGCCGGAGGCGCAGCGCGATCCGCTACTAAAGAAATTGCCACAGGACTTCAGCGTCTGGCTGTCACATCGCCAGTCGGTGATCAGCGCGCCACAACAGGCGCAGGTGCTGGCCGCCTCTGCGCGCGATGGCTGTCAGATTGTCCGTTATTCGCCGCAGGCGCTATCGGTGCAGTTTCATCCTGAATTTTCACGGCACATCATGAACGTTTGTATGCCCAAAGGCTGTACAGAAGATGGGGCAAACGCGATGGAGGGGAAAGACTGGGCGCGTGAGTTGCTGGTGGCGTTCTGGCAACAAACGCGCCCTGCAATGGCGCAAGCTCAGGGTGCGTAGTGACGCGTGCAGCGATAGACCCAGGCGGGTGGCACGTTTTTCATCACCCGCTGGCGCTCCCAGGTGAAGTAGCGCGACAGGTCTGGCTGAGTCAGCGAGGTATACTGGAACTGTACAAAGACGCCGTTGGGCCCGAGGGCGTTATACACCGCACGCAGAATCGCCTCACGCAATTCAGTGGGTAATGAGAGCAGCGGCAGGCCTGAGAAGATCACGTCATATTCTCCGCTCAGGTACTCTGCTGAACAGGTGCGCACTGTCATGCGCGGATCGTCCAGCGCATTAAGCTTATCGGCCAGCGTGCTGCTGATCTCAAAGGCATCCAGCGTGGCATCGGGTGACATCTGCGCCAGTATCTGCCGCGTCAGTACACCGTCGCCCGCGCCGAGTTCGGCGATACGTAACTTTTCAGGCCATTCCACCGACGCAATCATGGTGCGGCACAGCGCCTCTGACGAGGGCGTAATGCTGCCCATCTTGCGCGGGTTGCGGATAAACTGATGCACGAAATTGGCTTTAGCGCGCATCAGGGTAAAAGCTGAAGCCAGCATGCTCATCTCCAGAATGAATTCATCCTCACGTTGACCCCTTTGTGCCGCACAAGTTTCTCTCTGACCAGCCTTTTGGGTAAAAGTCGGAATTATCTAAAGACGAAGCGTAAACACCCATTCCTTCGGGGCGGTCACAGTTTCCGGTTAACAGAACTGACAGGCTCTTGATGATGCTTCATGTTAATAACAAGTTTCATCATTGTTACATCAGTCACCTGTCAGGAGAATGATCATGCGTTATGCCGCCCCCGGAGAACAGGGTTCTCTGATTACCCTACAAAAGAATTATGGCAACTTCATTAATGGTGAATTCGTCGCGCCGGTGAACGGCAACTACTTCACCAATACCTCCCCGGTGAACGGCTCTGCGGCCGGTGAGTTTCCGCGCTCAGACGTTGCCGATGTTGATAACGCTGTGGCTGCTGCGGCAGCGGCGGCGGAAGCCTGGGGCAAGACCTCGCCGCAACAACGCTCGCTGCTGTTACTGAAAATCGCCGATCGGCTGGAACAGCATCTGGAGACGATGGCGGTCTATGAAACCTGGGATAACGGTAAACCGGTACGCGAAACCCTGGCGGCCGATATGCCGCTGGCCGTCGATCACTTCCGTTACTTTGCCGGTTGTGTCCGGGCGCAGGAGGGCAGTGCCGCCGAGATTGATGAGTTCACCGCCGCCTATCATTTCCATGAGCCGCTGGGCGTGGTAGCGCAGATCATTCCATGGAACTTTCCGCTATTAATGGCGGCGTGGAAACTGGCTCCGGCACTGGGCGCGGGTAACTGTGTGGTGCTGAAACCGGCTGAGCAGACCCCGCTGTCGATCACCGTTTTTGTCGATCTGATTAAAGATCTGCTGCCGCCGGGTGTGCTGAACGTGGTGCATGGGTTCGGCAAAGAGGCGGGTGAAGCGCTCGCCTCCCATTCCGGCATCGCCAAGGTAGCCTTCACCGGCTCTACCGCAACCGGCGGTCATATTCTGGAGCTGGCAGCAAAAAGCCTGATCCCCTCGACCGTTGAGCTGGGCGGTAAATCACCTAACATCTTCTTTGAAGACATCATGCAGGCGGAGGAGAGCTTTATAGAGAAAGCCGCCGAAGGCGTGGTGCTGGGTTTCCTGAATCAGGGCGAAGTCTGTACCTGTCCGTCGCGTGCGCTGGTACAGGAGTCGATCTACGAACCCTTTATGGCGGCCGTGATGAAGCGGGTAAAAACCATCAAACGTGGCGATCCGCTGGATACCGAAACCATGGTGGGCGCTCAGGCGTCGCAGCAGCAGTTCGATAAAATTCTCTCTTATCTTGAGGTTGCCCGACAGGAGGGCGCGGAAGTGCTGGTGGGCGGTGGTGTAGAGAAGCTGGATGACTCACTTAACAGCGGCTACTACATTCAGCCGACACTGCTGAAAGGCAACAACAGCATGCGCGTTTTCCAGGAGGAGATCTTTGGCCCGGTCATTGGCATCACCACCTTTAAAGATGAGGCAGAAGCAATCAGTATCGCCAACGACTCCATCTATGGGTTAGGTGCTGGCGTCTGGACCCGCGATATCAACCGTGCTTACCGTGTGGGCAGGGCGATTAAAGCCGGGCGCGTCTGGACCAACTGTTATCACCTCTATCCGGCGCACGCCGCCTTTGGCGGTTATAAGAAGTCGGGTATCGGGCGTGAGACTCACAAAATGATGCTGGATCACTATCAGCAGACTAAAAACCTGCTGGTCAGCTACAGTATCGAGCCGCTGGGCTTCTTCTAGTTCTGGCCCGCAACCTGCCAGGATAACCCTGCACTCTTCCCTCAGAACCACGCTACGGCGTGGTTTTTTTTGCTCCACATAGCCAGGCATGCTGAGAAGCATCAGAAGCGTGGCGATAGCTGCAATGCCGATAAAGAACAATTAATCAGTCCTTTCTTAAAGCGACGCCGGGCCGTTTTGCGCTTCGCTTACCTCGCTTCACGACCACCTCATCCTCAGCCCTTTCTGAACCGTCCCATATTGAATCAACTTGCTGATTTGTAACCATTATCTCACTGTTTTTTACGCTAAAAACTGCCACGTATTACGGTCACCTCGCCGTTAACCTTCATTACGGCCTGGTGAAACAGCGCCATTTTTTACATGAGTTTTTTTAATGCTGACTACAGGAGTGTCTGGTTTCTGTGTAAGAATACTTCATAGTTGCTCATCTTGTTAAGAATAATCCTAAGCGAGTGATTAAAAGTAACACATATTTGCACTAAGTAAATTACTTAAACTTTACTTAAGTAAAATCTTATGAAAGTGGCCCGTTGAAATTTTGTCAATCTTCTGTAAACTCGCAGCTTATGTTTACAAAGGAATTGTGATTTCATACCTACGGGCAGGATATACCTGGCTCGTGCGGTAGCTATGAGCTTATACACATCTTGTAACTTACTGAATGTGATCGTAAAAACAGGAAAATCAGTCTATGCGCTGCGCTTTTTTCTTTTGTCAGCGAATAGCGTCACAAGTGTAAATCTGAGTCAATATGTCCGTTTTTCGGCCAGGGATGGCATAAGTAAAGCTTGGGTTTTGCCTGCCTCATCCAATCTGACGGAAAAAAATAGATCATGTTTCTGATCATTTATCGCCAGCTCAGATTTCTCCCTGCGCCCGTCCCGGTCGCCAGAGTTGCTTTTTAATAGTTAACGTTAGTTGATCTGTTAACGTGCCACGCCATGGCACTTTAACGCTATTTGCTTAAGGTTTTTCTTTTAGGCTGGCACTAAGTGGCGCTCTCTCAGCACCACATCCCCGATTTTCATTACTGACAACCGGCCTCTGGCCACTCTCCAGGATATGAATGGAACACAACATGAAAAAAATGGTGAAGCTCCGTATTGCGTTAGGCCTGATGTTTGTTTTTTCTGTCGCGGGTTGTAAAACGCCGCCAAAAATGACGGATGACACGCTGGTCACCAGCACCGTGGATGGCGTGGTGATCAGTCACCGTTATGCGGTTAAACCGCCTGCGCAGTTCAGCCCGGTCAATGAAACCTACCGTGCGCTCTATCCCGCTTCAGTGATGAGCCATCCGAGTTTTGGCGGCAAGGTGGTGGAGACGCTGAAAACCGGCGAAAGCTACACCGTGATTGGTCAGGTAGAGAACAACTGGCTGGCGCTGGGTGAACCCGCTCAGGCGTCAGCAGAACCTGAACCGGGTAAAGCCAGCAGTGCCGTTAAAGAGTCAGCGTCCTCCGCAGCACCGCAGGCAACCGTTCAGCTGACCGGCTATGTGCCGTTTCGCGCCGTGGTGAAAAGCGAGCTTTACGATCAGACGATCAAGGCTGACCAGCCGAAGCGCCGGGTGCGCAGCAGCAAGAAGAAAACCTGTGTTGCGGTAAACGGTGACAGCACCGCCTGCCAGAACAGCACTAACGGAACCTGGATTATTAACTAATCGCACTAAGCAGGGAGGGCGGGATGATGACAACAACGCAATGGCGTGGGGCGCTGATAGTGCTGCTGACGTGGCTGATGACCGCGTGCAGCAGTACTCCACAGCCTGTTGCCTGGTACAACCTGGACGTTCAGGCGCAAAACCAGGTTAACGGCGGTGCGCCGCTGAAAGTCCGGGTGGTATTACTGACCTCCGATGCGGAATTTATGTCGGCTGACTTCTACTCCCTGCAAAACCAGTCCGCTAATGCGCTGGGTAATGCGCAACTCAATACGCAACAGTTCTTCCTGACTTCCACTCAGCCCCATAAAACGCTGCGGATTAAGAGTCTGCCCGAGGCGCGCTTCATCGGCATCATGGCGGAATATCAGGCGCTGGATGGCAAGGTCTGGCGACTGTCGCTGCCGGTTCCCGAAGGCGAATCACCCTCATTCTGGGCATTCTGGAAGCGTGACGATGGTGAGCTGAATGCGCGCATTGTGGCGGGGATTAACGGCCTTCGCGTGGAAAAACAGTGATGTCTATGAACAGAGCCGAAAAGGTGGTCTGGACCGAGGGGATGTTTCTGCGTCCTCACCATTTCCAGCAGTCAGAAAATTATCTTCTCAGCACCCTGCGTGAGTGGGGCCAGTCGCAGCGCGCCTATACCTGGGGTTTTTACGATCTGGAGTTCGATGAAGCGCTGCTGCGCCAGGGGAAACTGGCGCTGAGCGCCGCCAGCGGTTGTCTGCCTGACGGCACGTTTTTTGCCTTCAGCCAGCCACAGCACGGTCCGGCCCCGCTTGATCTGCCTGCCTCCGTTGACCGCAGCAAAGTGGTGCTGGCCATTCCGGCACGCCGCAATGGCCGCGAAGCGGTGGCCTTTCAGGAGTCGCAGGATTCTCTGGCGCGCTACCTCGCCTGGGAAGCAGAAGTGGAAGATGACAATGCCCAGGCCGTGGGCAGCGCCACGGTGCAGTTCGGCAAACTGCGTCTGCGGCTGATGCTGGAACAGGATCTGACCGCCGAGTGGACCGCCATGGGCGTGGCTCAGGTGATTGAAAAACGCAGCGACAACCACATCCGGCTCGACAGCGACTACATCCCGCCGATGCTGACGCTTAACAGCAGCCGTCCGCTGCAAAACATGTTCAACGATCTGCACGGGCTGATCCAGCAACGCAGCCAGCAGCTGAGTCAGCGCGCGCCGGGCACCGGTCGTTTTAACAGCGCGGATATGGTCGATTTTATGCTGCTGGCGCTGCTCAATCGTCAGCTTGGCCTGCACACTCATCTGCAACATCTGCCGCTGCTGCATCCTGAAACGCTCTACAGCCACTGGCTGCAACTGGCGGCGGAGCTCAGTACCTGGACGCCAGCCCGCGCGCCCGATGGCCTGCCGCTCTATGATCATGACGATCTGCACAGCTGTTTTAGCCGCCTGTCACTACTGCTGCGTCAGGGGCTGTCCCAGGTGATGGAAGAGAGCGCGATTCAGCTGCCGCTGATTCAGCGTTCGCACGGTCTTAACGTCGCGACCGTGCCGGAGAGCAGTATGGTGCATGAGTTTGGCTTTGTGCTGGCGGTGAAAGCCAGCGTGCCAGCCGACACCCTCAAAACCCACTTCCCGGCGCAGATGAAAGTCGCCCCGGTCAGCAAAATTCGCGATCTGGTGCAGTTGCAATTGCCCGGTCTGGCACTTCGGGCGATGCCCGGCGCGCCGCCGCAGATCCCGTGGCATGCCGGATACAGCTATTTCGAACTGGATAAGAACAGCGAGCTATGGAAAGAGATGGAGCGCTCGGGCGCTTTTGCGCTGCATCTTGCCGGTGAGTTTCCAGGTCTGAACATGGAGTTCTGGGCCATTCGTAGTCAGTCAGAATCATAAACTGAGCACGCAGCATGATGCAGGAACAACAAAAATCACACAGCGATCTTGCGCCGGAGGCCAGCCATCAGAATGTGCTGGTCGCGGCGGCCAACCCCCTGATTAACGCCATTCCTCAGATCCGTCACTCGGTATCACATGAAGACCCGGCGCAGCTGCGTCAGCAGCTGATCGATCAGATTCGGCGCTTCGAGCTGAGCTGCCAGCAGTCAGGCCTGGGCTATGAAGTGATCATCGGCGCACGATACTGTCTCTGTACCGCGCTGGATGAGGCGGCGGCGCTGACGCCGTGGGGCAGCCGCGGCGTCTGGACCAGCAATGGTCTGCTGGTCACCTTTCACAATGAAACCTGGGGCGGCGAAAAGTTTTTCCAGCTGCTGGCTAAGCTGTCGCAGAACCCCAGGCGCCACATTCTGATGCTGGAGTTGATCTACTTCTGCCTGCTGCTGGGGTTCGAAGGACGCTACCGGGTGCTGGACAACGGTCGCTCGCAGCTGGAGACCATCAAACAGCGCCTGCTGCAGATGATCAAAAGCGTGCGTGGCAATTATGCAGCGGCGCTGTCTCCGCATCCCACCGATCAGCCGGTCCTGCGCAAATTGTGGCGGCCAATGATCCCGCTGTGGGCCTGTGCGGCGGTGGCGGGGCTGGCGGCCTGTCTGTTCTACATCGTGCTCAACTGGCGTCTCGGCGATTACACCTCGCCGGTACTGGCCCGTATCTATCAGACGGCGCTGCCGGAAGTGAAGATCGGCAATCCTGCGCCACCACCGCCCGCCACGCTGAACCTGCGCGCTTTCCTGAAACCGGAAATTGATGCCGGGCTGGTAGCGGTGCGTGACGAAGCGGACCGCAGCGTGGTGACGCTGAAAGGGGACGGACTGTTTGCCTCGGCGGCCACCGAGGTGCGCGGACGTTACACCGACGTAATCCAGCGCATCGCTGCCGCCATGAACAATGTCAGTGGCCAGATTCAGGTGATTGGCTACAGCGATAACGTGCCGATCCGCAGTGCCCGCTTCGCCTCCAACTTTGAGCTTTCGCTGGCGCGCGCCCGGTCAGTACAGACCCTGTTGCAACAGCAGCTGGCGCAGCCGTCACGGGTGAAAGCGGAAGGGCGCGGTGAAAGCAATCCGCTGGTGCCTAATAACAGCGCAGAAAATCGCGCACGTAACCGTCGTGTTGAAATTACCCTGCTGGTGGCACCGGATGCGACGCATGCCGAACTCAACGGCCTGGCGAGAGGGAACTGATCCATGCTGAATATTCTGTTTGCGGTGCTGACCAGCCGCCTCGCGTGGGGCTTTGTCGGCATTACCGCGCTCTCTTTTATCATCTGGGTGATTGGCCCGGTGTTCTCAATCGTCGATTCGCGCCCGCTTGAGCCGGAGCAGAACCGCATTATCAGTATCGCGCTGCTCTATCTGGTGTGGGGCTTAGGCCAGGCGATTCCGCGGCTCTATAACATCTGGCTCAATCGCAAGCTGATGTCGAGCCTTGAAACCGGCAAAAGCGATGCGCCGGAAGCCGATCGTCAGCGCCTGACCAGTGAAGAGCAGGTGCTGGCAGGGCGTTTCTCCGAAGCTACTGACATGCTGAAAAAGGCGCACTTCCAGCGCCACAGCAGCAAGGGCACGCCGTTCTGGGCACAGCGCTTTGGCCGTCAGTATCTCTATCAGCTGCCGTGGTACATGATCATTGGCGCGCCCGGTGCCGGTAAAACCACCGCGCTGGTCAACTCGGGGCTGCAGTTTCCGCTGGCAGATAAATTCGGCAAGTCGGCGCTGCGCGGCATTGGCGGCACCCGCAACTGCGACTGGTGGTTCACCAATGACGCGGTGCTGCTCGATACCGCCGGGCGCTACAGTACCCAGGAGAGTCAGCAGGAGCGTGATGCCAGCGAATGGCATCATTTTCTCGACCTGCTGCGTAAATATCGCGGACGTCAGCCGATCAACGGCGTGATCGTCACGCTGAGCGTTTCCGACCTGCTGTCGCAGTCGCCCGAGGCGCTGCGTAATCAGGCGCTGGCACTGCGTCAGCGGTTAATGGAGCTGCACGATCGTCTCGGCATCCGTTTCCCGGTCTATGTGCTGGTCACTAAAGCGGACTTGCTCAAAGGGTTCCGCAGCTACTTTGCCTCGCTGGATAAAGCGCAGCGTGAACAAATCTGGGGATTCACCTTTCCCTGGGCGAAGGCGTCCGCCGCCGATTTCGAACTTAATAACCAGTTCCAGCAGGAGTATTCCCTGCTGCAACAGCGTCTGGATGCCGGACTGGCCGATCGGCTGCTGACGGAAAGCGACGCGCAGGCGCGGGCAGAGAGCTATCTCTTCCCGCAGGAGTTTGCGGCGCTGCGGCCGTTGCTGGCAGACGCGCTGGATACGCTGTTTGCCCGCTCCGATTTTGAAACCCAGTTCGCGCCGCGCGGTATCTACTTTGCCAGCGGCACCCAGGAGGGACTGCCGTTTGACCGGGTGATGGGCGAGCTAAACCGCGCACTGAATCTGCCGGGGCAGCAGGCTGGCGAGTCAGGAAGCTGGGATAAGGTCGATAAAGAGTCGCCCATCCCGCAGAACAAAGGGCAGAGCTTCTTCCTGAAAGGGGTGCTGGAAAATGTGATTTTCCAGGAGTCCGGTCTGGCGGGCAGCAACCGCTGGTGGGAGCTGCGCAACCGCGCCGGACTCTGGTCGGGTTATCTGGCGCTACTGCTGATATTGCTGGTGGCCGGGGCGCTGTGGCTCACCAGCTACAGTAAAAACAAAGCCTATCTGCAGGAGATGGCCGCTAAAGCGCCGCAGGTTGAACAACTGGGCGATCAGCTTCAGCAGCAGGTCAATGGCGACCTCTTTGCGCTGGTGCCTTATCTCAACACTCTGTTGCACCTGCCGGAGAGCGCCGACTTCTCACTGGAAGCACCGCCGCTGACGCGCCGCATGGGGCTTTATCGCGGCACCGAGGTCAGCGATGCCACCCGCGCACTCTACGACAAGGCACTGAAACAGCTGCTGTTGCCGCAGGTGGCGCAGAACATCACCCGCTGGCTGCGTAATGACAACGGCAGTGATGCTGACTACAGCTATGAAGCGCTGAAGGCGTATCAGATGCTCTATCAGCCAAAGCACTACGATGGCAAATTCCTGCAGGCGTGGCTGATGCTCAACCTGTCACGCGAACTGCCGCAGAACGTCACCCAGCAGCAGGTGAAACAGCTGGCGTGGCACCTGCAACAGTTGCTGGAGACGCAGATTCACTCGTCGCCGTATGCGAAGGATGAAGCGCTGGTAAAGCGCGAGCAGGCGCTGATTAATCAGATGCCGCTGTCACAGCGCGTCTATGGACGGCTGAAGCGCCTGCTGCAACGCGATGACAGCCTGCAGCCGGTGACGCTGGCGGCGCTGGGTGGTCCCCAGAGCGAGCTGGTGTTTTCCCGCAAAAGCGGTAAATCGGTCAATGACGGTGTGGCGGGTCTCTATACGCCGGATGGCTACTGGCAGCACGTGGATAAGCAGATTGCCCCGGTGACCCAGGCGTTGTATCAGGACGATCTCTGGGTGCTGGGCGGCGCCGCGCCGCAGCAGAAAAGTGAGCAGACGGATCTTGCGGTGCGCCAGCTCTACGTGCAGGACTATATCCGGCAGTGGGAGCAGTTTCTCAGCGATATTCAGCTCAACAGCAGCGCCGATCTCTCGCAACGCATCAACACCGCCCGTTTGCTGTCGGGCAACCATTCGCCGCTGCGCCAGCTGGTGATCAATCTCGGTAGTCTGCTGACGCTGAACCGGGCGCAACCGGATGAGAAAACCGCGCAGGCAGCAAAGCCGTCGGATAACAGCGCCACCCGCACCCTTGAAGCGCTGTTTACCTCACCCGAAGCGGCTGCGGCGCGTGGACAGGCGGCAGCGCAGGCGTCTCCGGAACAGGCGGTTGCCGTGCATTTTGCGCCGGTTCTTGAGCTGGCTCAGCCGTTACAGCAGGGCAGTAAGGTGCTGGCGGTGGATGATTTCCTGCATCAGATTGACGATCTCTATCGCTACCTCACCGCCGTGCAGGATGCGGCGAACAGCGGGATGCCGCCCCCGGCCAGCGATGCCATCAGTCGTCTGCAGGCCAGTGCCGGCCGTCTGCCGGGTTCATTGCAGAACATGGTTTCCAGCATGGCGGTGGGTGCCAGCAGCGACGCACAGCGCCGCGATATGGATAACGTCCGCAAACGCATCACCATGGAAGTGGGCAGTTTCTGCCGCCAGGCGATCGCGGGTCGCTATCCGCTGGTTCGCTCTGCGCGCAGTGAGGTCACACCAGACGATCTGGCGCGGATGTTTGCACCCGGCAGCGGCATGATGGACAGCTTCTTCCGCGACAACCTGGCCAGCAAAGTCGACACCACCAACGCGGCGTGGCGCTTTACGCCGGGCATTGACGGTAAAACCCTGCCGGGAGGCGAAGCCCTGCTGCGGCCCTTCCAGCAGGCGCAGTCAATCCGCGATGCCTTCTTTGCCAATGGTGCGACCACGCCCGGCTTCCGCGTCACGCTGCGCACGGTAAAAATGGATAACGACATCCTCAACCTGACGCTGGATGTGGATGGGCAGATTTTACGCTACAGCCACGGACCGCAGGCGGTGCAGATGGTCAGCTGGCCCGGCCCCGGCGGCACCAGCCAGGTGCGGATGCAGCTGGGTCTGACCAACGGCACCACCTCCACGCTGGTCACCAGCGGTCCCTGGGCGCTCAATCGCTTCTTTGACCGCGCCCGGCTGACAGCGGCAGGCGGCCTGACCCGCGAAGCGAGTTTCAGCGTGGACGGTCATCAGGTCACGCTGTCGTTCACCCCTGGCAGCATTCGTAACCCGTTCCAGCTTCCCGGCTTTAGCTGCCCCTGAAACAGGACCCGACAATGACTCATTACGCTGCACCCTGCTGGTACGGCAAAGTGCCCAGCGCGGGTGACTTTGTGAAGCGCCGCTTCCCGGACGTGCTCTATCGCCAATGGTCCAGCTGGTTTCAGGTGGGCCTGCATCACTGGCAGAGCAGTCAGGAGAGTGATAACGCCCCGTCGCGCCCGTTCCTCAACGCGCCGGTCTGGAATTTTGTGGTGCCGCCGATGCTGGGCAGCCAGCTGATTCAGATGGGCTGCCTGATTGCCGCGCGTGACAGCGTGGGCCGTAACTACCCACTCTGCGCACTGCGCCACTTCACGCCCGCCGAGTGGTCGCCAGCCCTGCTGGCGCGCTCCGGCGAGTGGTATCAGCAGGTGGGCAACACGCTGCTGCGGGTGGTGCAGGGCGGCGGGTCACCGGAGCAGCTGGATCAGGCGCTGATCAGCATTCCTCAGCCGCAGCCGCCGCAGGAGTCGGACGAGACGTCAGACATTCTCAACGTCATCGGGCATGGCGATACCCCTTCGACACTGAACTGGACACTGCCGGGCGAGAACTTCGACCCGCAGTTCTACACCAGTTTCTGGTGGACCAATCAAAGCGACGGTTTTCCGCTTTATACCCAGGTTCACAGCGGTAATTTTACCGCCCAGCTCTTTTCATTGCTGTTTGATCCGGCCGGTGGGGCAAAGCCGGGACGAAACGGACTTTATCCCCCGATGTTTGAATCCTGAGGCGACACGCATGACGATGAATACAGAGGCTCTGCTGGCTCCGGTCAGCGAGGACAATCCCGGCGGCGATAACCTGGAGTATCACGCCGATTTTCAGGCGATGGAGCAGGCCAGCGCCGGTAAAGCGGAGCAGCAGTTTGGCAACACCATCATTCCGGCAGAACCGGCCGACTGGAACAGAGTCGAGAAGCTGGCGATAGCGCTGCTGGCGCGCAGCAAAGATTTGCGGGTAATGCTGGCGCTGACCCACGCCTGGACCGAACTGAAAGGGCTGCCGGGCTATGCCCAGGGCCTGAAGCTGATTGAACAGGCGTTGTTGCTCTACTGGGAGCCGCTGTGGCCCCGGCTGGAGGAGTTCGGCGAGCAGGATCCCTTCTACCGCATTAATGCGCTGGCGCTGCTGGGTGACAAAACTGATCTGAGCGGCGCGGTGCGTCAGTGCTGGCTGCTGCGCTATCCCTCTGACGGCATCACGCTGCGCGATGCGGCCGCCCTGTGCGACGGCAGTAAAACCGAAGTCGCGGACTATCCTGGCGGCCTGCCGCGTCTGATCGACGAACTGGCGCGCGGCGACCAGCCTGGTATTGAGGCGGTGCTGCAGATTCATGAGCGGCTGCAGACCATCTGCGAAACCGTGACCGAACGACTGGGCGAAGCCGCGGTGCCGGAACTCACACAGCTGCGCAGACAGATTGCGCTGATCGCTGAACGTTGCCAGGCCACCGATCTGAATGCGCTGATCCCCACAGCCGCCGTGGAACAGCCCGCAGAAACCGCGGCATCGCCTGCACCGGCCAGCCCGCGCGCTGCCGCTGACTGGCGCACGGTGCAGATCAGTTCCCGCGCCGACGCGCAGCTGATGCTGGAGAAAGTGAAGCTCTACTTCACCCAGCATGAGCCGAGTCATCCGGCCCCGCTGATGATCGACCGTGTACAGCGCTTAATCGAGCGCGACTTTCTGGAGATCATCCGCGAACTGGCACCCGACGGCGTACATCAGCTGGAAACCATTTTCGGACGTCGCGATTAAGCAGGCGTGACGCACACACACTCAGCGGGACCTGCGCGCCTGCTGTGACACTTTATCCGCGCATCATGTATGGAGAAAACCATGGCAACAAGCAAATCCAGTGGGCAGAAGTTCATTGCCCGCAATCGCGCGCCTCGCGTTCAGATTGAATATGACGTGGAAATTTATGGCGCGGAACGCAAAATCCAGCTCCCGTTTGTAATGGGCGTGCTGGCAGATCTGGTGGGTAAACCGCTGGAGCCACAGCCAGGCATTGATGACCGTAAATTCATGGAAATCGACATCGACAACTTCGATGAGCGCATGAAAGCACTGAAGCCGCGCGCCGCGTTCCAGGTAGACAATACCCTGAATGGCGAAGGCAAGCTGAACATCGATCTGACCTTTGACAGCATGGATGACTTTTCGCCGGACGCGGTGGCCCGCAACGTGGAGCCGCTGAGCAAACTGCTGGAAGCGCGTACCCAGCTGGCTAACCTGCTGACCTATATGGATGGCAAAAATGGGGCAGAAGAGCTGATTGGTAAGGTGCTGCAGGATCCTACGCTGTTGCAGGCCCTGACCCATCTGCCAAAGCAGGATGAGGCCACTGAAGGTAAGGAGCCGCAGGCATGACGCAGACTTCACAACAACCGCAGTCGCAGGGCGCAGCCAGTTTCAGTCAGGATGAGTTCAGCGCGCTGCTGAATAAAGAGTTCCGGCCAAAAAGCGATCAGGCGCGTGCTGCGGTCGAAAGCGCGGTGAAAACCCTGGCGCAGCAGGCGCTGGAGAACACCGTTACCGTCTCCAGCGATGCCTATCGCACCATTCAGGCGCTGATCGCGGAGATCGACGAAAAGCTGTCGCAGCAGGTGAACCAGATTATTCACCATCCGGAGTTTCAGTCGCTGGAGAGCGCCTGGCGCGGCCTGAGCTATCTGGTGAACAACACTGAAACTGACGAGATGCTCAAAATCCGCTTTATGAGCATCTCCAAGCAGGAGCTGGGTCGCACTCTGAAGCGTTACAAGGGTGCCGGCTGGGATCAGAGCCCGCTGTTCAAGAAAATTTATGAGCAGGAGTATGGTCAGTTCGGCGGCGAGCCGTTTGGCTGCCTGGTGGGCGACTACTACTTCGACCACAGCCCGCAGGATGTTGAGCTGCTGGGTGAGATGGCGCGTATCGGCTCAGCCGCGCACTGTCCGTTTATCACCGGCACCGCGCCCGAAGTGATGCAGATGGAGTCCTGGCAGGAGCTGGCGAATCCACGCGATCTCACCAAAATCTTCCAGAACACCGAGTATGCTGCCTGGCGCAGCCTGCGTGAGTCGGAAGATGCACGCTATCTGGGCCTGGTGATGCCGCGCTTCCTGGCGCGTCTGCCTTACGGCATCCGTACTAATCCGGTCGACAGCTTTGACTTTGAAGAGCAGACCGACGGTTCGGATCATGGCAACTATACGTGGAGCAATGCGGCTTACGCGATGGCCGCCAACATCAACCGCTCCTTCAAAGAGTATGGCTGGTGCACCGCAATCCGCGGCGTGGAGTCGGGTGGGGCAGTGGAAAATCTGCCGTGCCACACCTTCCCGAGCGATGACGGCGGCGTGGATATGAAGTGCCCGACCGAAATCGCCATCAGCGATCGTCGTGAAGCCGAACTGGCGAAAAATGGCTTTATGCCGCTGGTACATCGCAAAAACTCTGACTTCGCTGCCTTTATTGGTGCGCAGTCACTGCAGAAGCCGATGGAATATCACGACGCTGATGCCACCGCCAATGCCCGTCTGGCCGCGCGTCTTCCTTACCTGTTCGCCTGCTGCCGTTTCGCGCACTACCTGAAGTGCATCGTGCGCGACAAGATCGGCTCTTTCCGGGAGCGTGATGAAATGGAACGCTGGCTGAACGACTGGGTGATGAACTATGTCGATGGCGATCCGGCTAACTCCTCGCAGGAGACCAAGTCACGCAAGCCGCTGGCGGCTGCCGAGGTGAATGTGGAAGAGCAGGAGGATAATCCTGGCTACTACTCCGCGAAATTCTTCCTGCGTCCGCACTACCAGCTGGAAGGGCTGACGGTTTCTCTACGTCTGGTCTCTAAGCTGCCGTCGCTGAAAAATGATAATGCGTAAGGGCTGAAAGGGAGGCGTGATGCCGGGGATGACCTGGCATCATTCATCCTCTGAATTACAGGTTTATGAGGCGCGAAAGGTTTTTGCGCCTGATGGCTGACAGAAAGGTTGCTGAGATAAATGTCAGAGAGGATGACAGGATGCTTAAAAAGTCAGCTCTGCACCTGCTGCATTATCTTCTGGTATTTATTTCTTCTCTTATTTTAATAACCTGTGCAGGTTCTTAGCTTTTCTCACTGGAGTATTGTAGTGCGAGGAAAGATTGTTAACGCAGTTCTGGTTAATGTTTCTATGGATGGCGTCAATATCGCTTTATGCCGTAGCAGAAAAGTTGAAGCAAATTAATTAACCGGCTTTCTGCGCGCTATTTTAATTAAAATAAAAACAAAGGCCAGGCAGACAGCGGTAAAGAGAATTTTACCGGCAATGAGACCGGAAGAAGAGAGAGTGAATTCTTCATAGCGAGCAACCAGATATATCGAACCAATAATATCAGCGATGGCGTAAAGAGAAAGCAGCGACAACACGACTATCAGGAAAAGTGAGATGATGTTTTTCATGTTAATTCCTTCTGTGAACTTTTTAAGCGCCTGCCTACTATAAACTATCGGCCAGGATTATGTCTATGAAATGACCACCTGAAAGCGCGGGATGCAGCAGGGTATCAGGTTATCGATGTTGGCCTCGCCATGAAAATGCATACCGATTTTTGCCCGGTTAAATAACCGGCAATACGACGTCTGGAATATGGTTTATAACGATATTTCAGAAGCAAGGCAAAGGTAAAATATGGACTGTTTTATTCAGCCCCATGCTTTTCTTTTTGCCATATCCTTGCTTTTTTTGAAAGCAATAATCTCAACCAATAAAGAGTGAAAGATAATGGCTATTGATATGTTTATGAAGGTTGACGGAGTCACCGGCGAGTCTAAAGACTCAAACCACTCTGGCTGGACTGATATCACCTCTTTCTCATGGGGTGCTTCTCAGCCAGGTAATATGTCTGTTGGCGGCGGCGGCGGCGCCGGTAAGGTTAACTTCAACGACCTGCACGTCAATGCACTGATCGACAAATCCACCACGGCGTTGCTGAAGAACTGCGCAAGCGGTAAACACCTCGCTAAAGTTGAACTCTCAATCTGTAAAGCAGGTGGCTCTCAGGTTGAGTATGCACGCATTACCCTGGAAGACGTTCTGGTGACCGCTGTGAATTACAATGGCTCCGACAACGGCGATACCCTGGGAATGACCTACTCCTTCCAGGCTTCTAAAGTGAAGCAGCAGTACTGGGAGCAGAGTTCTTCCGGCGGCAAAGGCGCAGAGAGCAGCGCCGGCTGGGACATCAAAGGCAACAAAGAAGCGTAATATTTTTTAGCCGCCTCCCCTTCGGGGGAGGCTTTAAAAGGAGCTCTGCTATGGCACATTTGAGACCTCAGTTTTCGGCCGCCTGGAATCGCTTCTCTGAAGTCAATGTTGGAGTAGAGAAGGTGGGGGAAATACTGGGTGGAAAAGTAGAGGCGAATATCACCGCCGGAATTTTCGAGAATGCCTGCCCAATAAGAATGAGCTATGTTCTTAATTACACTGGTGTTCCTGTTCCCGCAAACAGCCGTTATGCGACCGTAACGGGTAAAGACAAAAAGCGTTATATGTTTCGCGTCAACGATATGATGGACTTTTTAGTCGGTGCGTTTGGTCAGCCAGACCTGACTGTGACCTCACCAAAACCCGGCTCATTTAACGGTAAGCAGGGGATCATTGTGTTTCAGGGGAGTGGCTGGAGCAATGCCCGTGGGCACGTGACACTCTGGAACGGCAATATCTGCTCTGATACCTGTCACTTCCTGGGTGGCGCAGAAAATGGTAGTTTTGTTCCTGATGTTGCCTCCTTGTGGATACTGAAATGAAAAAATTCCTGATGTTATTTGCTCTGACTTTATCTCCTGCGGCGCTGGCGATAACGCCACCGGCGCCAGACTCCTTTAAGCAACCGGAGATTTTCAGCAACTGGCTTCTGAACCGTTGTGCAGGAAAAGCTGCGACTGACAAGGCTTTCACCGATGATGCATTTAAAAGCGCGTCAGCCTGGTTAGAGGTAAGTCATCTCCCTGTTGAAGCATTCAGTGATGGAGATAAGTTAATCAATGCGTATCTGAAGATGAACCTGACTGGCTCGGTCACAGGAAACTTCAATATGATGAAATGCACGTTGCTTTCCCAAAGTCAGGATGCCGAGGCGCTCTACAATAAGTATAAGAAATAGCGTTTATTTTTAGGGGAATTAAAAGTTGATGCAGCGCTAAACATCAGCAGCGAATTTTCAAAAGAGAATATGTTTAGTTAAATGAAGCCGATAATTAAACCTGAAGTTGAGCAGTATAATGTAAATTACTCTTATACGGAACTTGCCACATGATGAAGAAAGTAAGTCATTTGATTATGATAGTGCTTTTAGTTTTACCTTCATTTGTTTTGGCGAAGTCAGTTTCACACTTTGAAGGAAAAATATTCAAAGCGGATATTGAATATGATTGTGATGAAGGTAACGTCACCTGTGATGATGTTTCGCTTAAGTCAACCAGAGTAAAAGACAATTCATCGATATTTCTTAAAGGTGAAACGATAAATTCAAATTGTCCTGACGTCTGCGACTTCCGGGGTTATCGCTTTACCAACGGACAGTATGATTATTCTTTTTATCCAAGCCAGAAGGGCAACGGCCTCTGGGATTATATCGTAACCTTTAAAAGTAAAGTTATTGCTCGGGATCTTGGGGTGATTAAATAACATCGTTTATAAAAATTACTGCATATTGAGTCTGCACTTGTTCTCAGACATAGGTGTGTTATTACATGTGAGATTTTTAATGAGAACTTATTTTTCTTTGTTGCTGTGCGTCACAGTTTTTTATGTTTCCCCCGTCTTCGCAACCAGTGATTGTTCAAGCGGAAATAATGACCAGGAAGTTCATACCTGCACCCAGAAAAACAGGAACGAAACTGAGCTTGATTTAAATAAAGAATATAAACTCGCTAAAACCAGAGTTGAAACGCTTTTTAAAGGTGACAACAAAGAGTTAAGCCAGTATATGGATGCGTTGACTGAAGCTCAACGAGCCTGGCTGAAGTATAGAGAGAATGATTGTAAACTGGCTTCTTATGCTGCAGATAAGGGAAGTGATTTAAGTAACGCTAATATTAATATGTGTACTTCTGAACTTAACGAGCAAAGAATTAAAAAACTTAAGTTAATTCCTTATCATTGATGGTACAGACTGCTGAGAAATATATGAAGAGACTGCATAAATTGGCTTTAATCACTGTGTCTCTTTGCATCAGCGCTTCAGCGCTCGCTGAAGATACCTGTGCAAAACAGCCTTCAGACGGTGGGCTATTTCAGTGTACTGTTCAGCAGAAGAAGCTGGCGGAAGATGACCTCAACAAAGAATACCAGACGGCTAAAAAACGCATTGTACAGATGTACGGAACGCAGAAAAAACTGGCTGATGACTATGTCACCACGCTGGTGGATACCCAGCGTAACTGGCTGAAGTATCGTGATGGTCAGTGCAAGCTGGAAGCTTTTGCCGCTGAAGAAGGCAGCAATGCGAATGCGGTTGCCACCAACCTCTGTGTTATCCGCATCGACAAAGAACGTACTGCTATTCTGAAGCAACTGCCTTACTGATTATGTCGTCGTGCTTAGGGTTTACAGGCTGGGCACGATATTCTCTATGAATATCACTCTCTGCATTACGCTTTAATCCCGTTTTTACAATGCCGGTAAATAATTTTGCATAAATGATATTTCAGCAGAGTGGTTTCTGGTGATTGTAATGCAATCATCTTTGCAGCTATTTTAATGTTTACCCTGTATGTTAATTAAAGATAAGCCGTTAACGCAGCTTCATCTTCTTAAATAAATATAACTCTACCTCTGTTTAAAGAATTGAATTAATCCAGTGGCAGAGTATTTAAAAAACAACTCCCAAAATTAAATCCCCCCGCTTTCTATACCCCGCGCCTTTCCCGAGAGGTGCGCGGTATAGATGCCGAACCGCTAACCGCAGGAATCCGTTATGCGCTTTACGATAATAACGACTAAACCCGGCCAACAGCCGCCGCAAACTCATTGTGATTTCTTTCCGCCTGGCGGCACCATTGGTCGTGGTGTGGATAATAATCTGGTGCTGCCGGATGACGATCGCACACTCTCCCGCCTGCAGGCGATTGTACACATCACGGCAAATGGCGAATGTCGCCTGACCAACCGTGGCAATGTGACGCGCGTGTTACTCAACGATATTCCGCTGGAACGCGGACGTCAGGTTGAGCTGCAGGATGGAGACATACTGGGCATCGATGATTACCAATTGCTGGTCAGCGATCTCAACAGTGCACAGCAACCGCAGAATGAAAGAGCTGTTCCGCGTCCTGAGCCGGTGCAGCCCGTAGCACCCGCTCGCGAACCGGCAGCGGAAAAAGCCAGCACCACCGCCGCCATTCCCAGCGAAATCTGGGACAGCCTGGCGAAAGAGTTTTCGATTTCGGACGATCTCTCTAAACGCAAAGCTGCGCCAGAGATGCCTGAGGCCCATCCGCTGACTGCGCCCGCTCGTCCTGACCGAAATCCGGAAGATCCGCTGGCTCAGCTGATTAACGATGCACCGCTGGATTATGGTCAGCAGCCAAAAAACAGCAGCCTGTTTGATGAAGGCGATGCGCTGTTCGGGCAGCAGAGTATTTTTGACGACCGGACGCCAAGCACGCTGTCTGCTCAGCAGAACACGGCGCCACTGCAGGCTGAAACGCCTGCCGCTGAACTTGATCCGCTGAGCCTGTTTGACGGCGAGAGCAGCACGGATGCGCGCAACCATGATGATCCGCTGGGTCTGATGATGGGCAACGCGGTGCCGCTGGCGCAGCCGGAGCTGACGACGCCGAAACCGGCCACGTTGCATGTGCCACCTCAACCGGTGGCAAAAAATGAGCCGATGGCCGCACGTCCATCGGAGCAGGATCCCGCCAGCCTGACCGACACCGATCACTCACCGCTGTTCAGCTTCGACGAATCACAGCATGAGACTCACAGCCAGCCTCACCCTGAGGCACAGCAGCAGACACCGCTGATTGACGAGGAACTGCCCGGCCAGTCTGACGCGGTAAATCCACAGATCGATTACGGCGGAATTACGCTGCCCACGCCGCAGGCGGTACAGCGTACGCCATCCCCGACGCCGAAAGGGCGGTTGCGCATCGATCCCGTTGCTTCCGGTCGCCACCATGCCGCCGCTGCGCACCCGACGACACCCAGCGAGAGCAGCGGTGATGCCCTTAAAGGCGAACTGCTGGATGCGTTGCTGGAGGGAATGGGTCTGCGCGACCTGCAACCGACGCCGCAATTTGACCGTGAGCAGATGCTGCAATTCGGGCAGATGCTGAGCATGTTTTCGCAGGGTACGGTGGCGCTGCTCTCATCGCGTTCGATCCTCAAGCGCGGGGTGAAGGCAGACATGACGGTGATCCTCGACGACGCCAACAACCCGTTCAAGCTACTGCCTTCGGGCAAAACCGTCTTAATGCAGATGTTTGGCAGCCGGATGCCGGGCTTTATGCCGCCGCGTCAGGCTGTGCGTGATGCGCTGATCGATCTGCAGGCGCACCAGCTGGGCATGATCGCCGGTATCCGCGCCATCATCGCCTCAATGCTGCAATCCTTTAACCCGGAGCAGCTGGAGGAGGAGGCGCGTCAGGCGGGATCGGTATCACGTATCGGCCTGCCGGGCAGCCGTAAAGCGGCGCTCTGGGAGCATTTTGTTGAGCGCTACGGCGAGACGGCGGGCGAGATCGAAGACGATTTCCACACCCTGTTCGGCGAAGCGTTCCTGCACGCCTATGACCTGGAAGTTAATCAGTACAAAGACTCACAAACCCACACGGATGACGCATGAATATCACTATTGCCTCGACGTCGAATCAGGGCGATCGCGCCAGTAACCAGGATCAGATCGGTGATGTCATCGGTAAGCGCTCGGCCTGCTTTGTGGTCTGCGACGGTGTAGCCGGGTTTCCCGGCGGGGACATCGCGGCATCGATTGCCCGCAGCAGCCTGCTGCAGTCGTTTGATGGCGATGCGCATCTCAATGCGCAGTCGATTCGTAACTACGTCAATCAGGCGAATCACGCCATCCGCCAGCAGCAGAAAGCCAGCAGCGAACACAGCCGGATGGGCACTACGCTGGTCAGCCTGTTCATTGACCGCGACTACCATCTGGCCTGCTGGGCCCATGCAGGCGACAGCCGCCTCTATCTGTTCCGTCGCGGCTATCTCTATCTCGTGACCACCGACCACAGCCTGGTGCAGCAGATGAAAGATGCCGGACATCGCACCGAAGGCATCAACAGCAATCTGCTCTATTTTGCGCTGGGGATGGGCGATGAGCAGCGCGACGCCAGCTACAGCGAGGTGGTCGGGATTGAAGATGGCGACGCCTTTTTACTCTGCACCGATGGTTTCTGGCACGGCGTGACGCTGGAACAGATGCAGCAGTCGCTGCACATGGTGAATACGCCGGAAGAGTGGCTGACGCTGATGCAGCAAATCATCAGGAACGATCAGCCGGATCAGGGGCAGCAGGATAATTTCAGCGCGCTGGCCGTCTGGATTGGATCACCTCAGGACACCACCTTGCTGCACTCGCTCTCTGAAGCGGCGCAGTTCTTCCCTCTGCGAGATTGAGAACGCCAACATGAAATATGGATTACTGGGTCTGGCTGCGCTGCTGCTCAGCACGCACGCTTATGCTGAAAACTATCGCATCGTACAGTCCCCGGCACAGAAACTGGATGTCTGGATTGATGACGTAAAAAACAATCAGCTGTCGAGCTGGTGTAACAGCACCATTAACCTGCGCATCGTCACGCTGGGCGAAAAAAACGCCACGGTGTTGAAAGATTTTCTGCCCCGCGTTGCCGGACTGATGGCGTCGCAGTGTAAACCGCTGCAACAGTTGCACTGGCAACTGACCGATGCGCAGGGGAGTGAAATTGCTACTGGCAGCGCCGCCCGTGCGCAGCAGTGGAAAACCGTGGTGACGCCGCCCGCGACGCAGCCGGTCCAGCCGACTGCTAGAGCGGTCCCCGCAGACGCACTGCGCAACGCCGCTCAGGCCGACACGTCGCCGTGGCTGCAATTCAGTCTGCTGGACGGCTGCCATTTCCGTACCTGGTGGCAGCACCCGGCACAGGGCAGCGCGCTGTTTGTTCCGGCAAATCAGGGGCTGATCTGTGGTTCTGATGGCTGGCTAAGTGGACACAGCCGACTGACGCAACAGGGTAACGGCGCACCTGCGGCAGTCGGCGTGACCTTCCTGCAGGGTTTTCCGGTGATGGGGTTGAGCAATCAGTCACCCACTGCCGAACTGCACATCACCACGGTCAACAGTGAACGCATGGTGCTGAGCAATGAAAAATCCCCGGACAGCTGGCTGATTCTGCCGTTCAGCAACCGCTTTAACGGCTGGCAGGCAACGCGTCAGGTGGTAGTGCAGATGCCCGTCAGCGAAGCGGCCGATCAGAGTGCGCTGCAGGCGCGTCTGCAGGAAGTCCGTAAAGTCTGGTCGCCGTGGATCAGCGGCGATGCCGCGCTGAGCGTGCAGCTGGTGGAAAAACTCCATCCTGAACTGAAAGATCCCGCCGCTGCGGTCTACCGCACCCTTAACTGACGCAAAAGGAGTTTGCATGGAATCCTTACAACACCGTCTGGCCAGCGCCACCCTCGGCGAGACGCTCGCTGACGTGACCCGCCAGATTCAGGCGAATCCGGCGAATGCTGACCTGCGGGCCGCCTTTGTGCAGCTGCTCTGTCTTTCCGGCAACTGGGCGCGCGCGCAGACGCAGCTGCAATCCTGGCTGGCGTTAAGCCCGCAGGCGCAACCGACAGTTAATCTGCTGCAACAGGCGATCGCCGGTGAATTACAGCGTGACGCGGTGCTGCGTGGCGAGGCCGGGCCGGTGCTGCCGGGCAGCGCCTGGCACTGGTGCGACACGCTGCTGGCCGCCTTGCAGGCCGAAACCGCGGGTGATGTCGCGCGCGGCAGCACGCTGCGGGCTGAAGCGCTTGAGCTCGCGGCGGCCAATCCCGGCACCGCAACGCAGCAGGATCAGCCCACCGCATTCAGCTGGCTGATGGATGGCGACAGCCGTTTCGGGCCGGTGTGTGAAGTCATCAGTCAGGGCCGTTATTACTGGATCCCGTTTGCCGCCATTCGTGAGATGCAGTTTCAGGCGCCCGCCAGCGTCACCGATCTGGTGTGGCGTCACACGCGTGTGCAGCTGGTTGATGGCAGCGAGCAGGTGTGCCAGATCCCGGCGCGCTATCCGTTGCTGGCGGCATCTGACGAACGTTTTCTGCGCGCCAGCGTCACCGAATGGCAGCCACTGGGCAACGATCCGGACCAGTTCATCGGTCAGGGGCAAAAAATGTGGCTCAGCGACAGCGCGGAATTTTCGCTGCTGAGCCTGCAGCAGGTCGCGTTTGACAGCATTGAGTCCACCGATGAGTCATGATTCAGGCGCGCAAAACGACGGCTATGCCCAGCTGCATGGCGGCTTTCGCGCGCGTAAAAAACGTGATGCGTTAACCGCCCGCGACAAGCTGCAATCCTCGCTGCTGGATCGCCTGACCGACAACGCGCCGGATAAACAGCAGGAAGCGGACAACAGCATGCTGATCACTCACAGCACGCTGCGCCGGCACGTACTGCGCGATCTGCAGTGGCTGTTCAACACCATCAACAACGAAGCGCAGCAGGATCTCAGCGGCTTTGATCAGGTGCAGCGCTCTGTCTGGAACTTCGGTGTGGCACCGCTGGCCGGGCAGAACGTCTCCGATATCGAATGGCAGGATATGCAGCGCAAAATGACCAACGCCATTCTGCACTTCGAGCCGCGCATCCTGCCGCAGGGTTTACAGGTGCGCTGCGTCAGCGATCTCGGCTCGCTCAGCCTGCACAACGTGCTGTCGATTGAGATCAAAGGGCGGCTCTGGTGCGTGCCTTATCCGCTGGCGTTTCTGTTCCGCACTCAGGTTGATCTGGAGAGCGGCCATTTCGAACTACAGGATGCAGGGTAATCATGGACAGCAATCTGCTCGACTATTACAACCGTGAACTCGCCTACCTGCGTGAGATGGGGGCCGAGTTCGCTGCGCGCTATCCTAAAGTGGCAGGACGTCTTGGCATGCGCGGCATTGACGTGGCGGACCCCTATGTCGAGCGGCTGATGGAAGGTTTTGCCTTCCTGACGTCGCGCGTGCAGCTGAAGATGGATGCGGAGTTTCCGCGTTTCTCGCAGCGTCTGCTGGAGATGATTGCGCCATCCTATCTCTCGCCAACGCCGTCAATGGCGATCGCTCAGCTGACGCCGGACAGCCGCAAAGGCGACATCACCCAGGGCTTTCGCGTGCCGCGCGGCACCATGATGGAGAGCCAGAACCTGAAAAAATCCGGCGTGACCTGCAGCTACACCACCGCGCACGATGTGGTACTGCATCCGCTGCGCATCAGTGAAGCCAGTCTCGGCGGCGTGCCCGGCGATCTGCCCTCTGGCGAGCTGAAACTCGGCGGCCTGGGCGCGGTCAGTGCGCTGCGTATCCGCATCAGCTGCGAAGGGATCTCCTCGCTCAGTCAGCTCAGCGTGGACGATTTGATGCTGTTTCTCAGCGGCCCGGATATCCAGGCGCTTAAACTGCTGGAGTTGCTGATGCAGCACCGGGTGGGCATCGTGCTGCAGTCGGTTGAGAAGCGGCCACAGCGTCAGGTGCTGACGGACGACGCGTTACAGCAGGAGGGCTTTGCGCCGGAGCAGGCGCTGCTGCCGGACGATCTGCGCAACTTCGACGGCTATCGTCTGTTGCAGGAGTATTTCGCCTTTCCGGCGCGCTTCCAGTTTATCAGTCTGAGCCAGCTGGCCCCGTTTCTGCGCCGCTGCGACAACGCCATGGCGTTCGACATCATCATTCTGCTCGATAAAGCGGACAGCGCGCTGGAAAGCGTGGTCGATCACAGCCATCTGGCGTTGCACTGCACGCCTGTCATCAATCTGTTTCCGAAAACCGCCGAGCGCCTGAAGGTCAGCGACAGCCAGCATGAATATCACCTGGTGGTGGATAACATCCGGCCGCTGGATTATGAGGTGCACTCGGTGCAGCGGCTGTTCGCTACGGTAGAGGGCAAGCGCGAAGAGCAGGTTTTCCGTCCGTTCTGGAGCACCTTCAGCGGTGACCAGGGCGATTACGGCGCCTATTTTTCACTGCGCCGCGAACAGCGCACGCTGTCCGAGCAGGCGCAGCGCTACGGCACGCGCACGGGCTATATCGGTTCAGAAGTCTTTCTGTCGCTGGTGGATGAGCATCACGCGCCGTGGCACGACGAGGTGCGCTATCTCTCCGCTGACGTAATGTGTACCAGCCGCGATCTGCCGCTGATGCTGCAGCAGGATCAGGGTAACTTCGTGATGCCGGACTCCATTCCGGTATCGGAGCTGAAGCTGTGCAAAGGGCCGACGCCTCCGCGTCCGGCGCTGGCCGAGGGACTTTCCGCGTGGCGGCTGATCAGCCATCTGCAGATGAACTACCTCAGCCTGATGGACAGCAGCGACGGAGAAGGCGCGGCGGCGCTGCGCCAGCTGCTGAGCCTCTACGCCAACCTGGCGGAAGCGCCGGTCGCACGTCAGATTGACGGCATCCGCCACTGCACGCTCAGCGCGGTCAACCGCCGCGTGCCGGAGCCGGGCCCGGTGGTGTTTGCGCGCGGTGTCAGCATCACGCTGGAAGTGGATGAGCAGGCGTTTTCGGGTGCCAGCCCGTGGCTGTTCGGCAGCGTGCTGGAGCGGGTCTGTGGCCGCCTTGTGGCGCTCAACAGTTTCACGGAGTTCACCCTTAACAGCCAGCAGCGCGGAGAAGTGGGCTACTGGCCGCCGCGCATGGGCCGGAAAGCGCTGATATGAGTGGCGAAAAGGTGATTTCGCTGCCCCGGCTCACCCGTCTGCCGGATGATTTCTGGCAGCGGGTGATGGCCGCGCCGTGGCGTTACGATCTGTTCCAGCTGCTGCGGCGGCTGGATGCGCAGGGCGGTCAGCGCTATCCGCTGGGCCGTGCGCCGCTGCCGAAGTTCGAATCGGTGCGCATCGGTCAGACACCGTCACTGGCGTTTGCGCCCGCCACCGTCGCCAATGCCACGCCGCGTGATGAGGCGGGACGTCATGAGCTCTCCATCTACAGCTTCGGGCTGTTTGGCCCCAACGGCCCGCTGCCGACCCATCTGACCGAATATGTGCATGATCGTATCGTGCATCATCAGGATCACAGCCTGTCGGCGTTTGCTGACCTGTTTCACCATCGCGCTACGCTGCTTTTTTATCGTGCCTGGGCCGATGCGCAACCGACCGTGTCGCTGGATCGCCCCGACGACAGTCGCTTTCTGAACTATCTCGCCTGCCTGGCGGGCATCGGCTTACCGGCCCAGCAGCAGGCCAGCTCGCTCAGCCTCCATGCCCGACTGATGCTGGTGGGCCACCTCAGCCGCCACGGCCACGATGCCGAAGGGCTGGTGCGCATTCTGCGCCACTACTTTGGCGTGCCGGTCAGGCTGACGCAGAACCTGCCGCACTGGCTGACGCTGGACAGCCGCGATCAGGCCCGACTGGGCGCGGGACGCCATATGCCCCGGCTGGGCGCTTCTGCATTTCTCGGCGTGGCGGTGCGCGACGTGCAGCACCGTTTTCGTCTGCACCTGGGACCGCTCAGCGCGGCGCAGTATGCCCGTTTTCTGCCGGATGCCCCCGGCGCGCGTGAAGTACGCGACTGGGTGCGTCACTACCTCGGCATCGAAATGCAGTGGGATCTCAGCCTGATCCTGGCCGCTGACGAGGTGCAGGGTGTGGCGCTGGGTGGCACTGCCCGACTCGGCTATACCAGCTGGCTGGGGCATGCGCCGCAGCCGCAAGATCGTGAAGATTTTATGTTTGAGGTTGAGGCTGCTTCGCGCTAGCCCAGCCGCTTTCCCTGTTACACAGCCTGCGTCTTTCATTGAAGAGAGCCCCCTATGTCAGAAATCAGCCGTGCCGTGCTATTCGGCAAACTGGATACGCTGTTATTTACCTCGCTGGAAAGCGCCACCGCCTTTTGCAAACTGCGCGGCAATCCCTATGTTGAGCTGGTGCACTGGCTGCATCAGCTGATGCAGCAGCAGGATGGTGACTTACAGCAGGTCATCACACATTTTTCACTGGATGAAAAGGCCCTGACTCAGGACATCGTTGCCGCGCTGGATCGTCTGCCGCGCGGTGCCAGTGCGGTCTCCGACCTCTCCGAGCATATCGACAGCGCCGTTGAACGGGCGTGGGTTTACGCCTCGCTGAAATATGGCGCGACCCGCATTCGCGGCGGCCATCTGCTGATCGGCATGCTGAAAACCTTCAACCTGGCCAGCGTGCTGAAAGGCATCTCCGGTCAGTTCGGCCGCGTCAACGCCGATGTGCTGCTGGCGGAGTTCGACACGCTGCTCGGCAACAGCAAAGAAGCGCAGCAGGCGCTGAGCGCACCGGCGGATGCTGGCGGCGCACCGCCCGCCGCCATTGGCAGTACGCTGGCACAATATGCGCAGGACCTGACGGCGCGCGCCCGTGAAGGCCGCATTGATCCGGTAACCGGACGTGACGACGAAATCCGCCAGATGGTCGATATCCTGATGCGTCGCCGCCAGAACAACCCGTTGCTGACCGGCGAAGCGGGCGTCGGGAAAACCGCGGTGGTAGAAGGCCTTGCGCTGCGTATTGCGGCGGGCGATGTGCCTGCGCCGCTGCGCGATGTGCAGCTCTGGCTGCTGGACATCGGCATGCTGCAGGCGGGTGCAGGCATGAAAGGGGAGTTTGAAGCGCGACTGCAGGCGCTGATCAATGAGGTGCAGTCCAGCCCGACGCCGATTGTGCTGTTTGTTGATGAGATCCACACCCTGGTCGGGGCAGGCGGTCAGCAGGGCACCGGTGATGCCGCCAACCTGCTGAAACCGGCGCTGGCGCGCGGACAGTTGCGCACCATCGGCGCGACCACCTGGGCGGAATACAAAAAGTACATTGAGAAAGATCCAGCGCTGACCCGTCGCTTCCAGACCGTGCAGGTGCAGGAGCCGGATGAAGCCAAAGCGATTCTGATGCTGCGCAGCACCGTCAGCGCGCTGGAGAAACATCATCGGGTGCTGTTGCTGGATGATGCGGTCAGTGCGGCGGTGAAACTGTCGCATCGCTACATTCCGGCGCGCCAGCTGCCTGACAAAGCGGTGGCGCTGCTGGATACCGCCTGCGCCCGCGTGGCGGTCAGCCAGGGTGCGCAGCCCGCGGCGCTGGAAGATTGTCAGCACCGTCTGGCGGCGCTGGAGATTGAAGCGGAGATCATTGAACGTGAAATCCGGGTGGGCCTGGGCGACGCCACCCGCCAGCAGGCGATTGCAGCGCAGCGCACTGCGCTGGAAGCCGAGCGGGAAGCGCTGCAACAGCGCTGGCTGCAGGAGCGCGAACTGGTCGAGACACTGATTGCGTTGCGCGCCCGCTGTGTGACAGAAGAGGATGCGGCGCTGCGTGAACAGCGTGATGCGACGCAGCAGCAGCTTATTGCGCTGCAGGGCGACACGCCGCTGCTGTTTGCCGCCGTCGATGCGGGCGTGGTGGCTGCCGTGGTGTCGGACTGGACCGGCATTCCGCTGGGCAGAATGGTGAAGAATGAGATCGACGCGGTGCTGAATCTGGCCGACACCCTGAACCAGCGGGTCATCGGCCAGCGTCACGGTCTGGATCTGATCGCCAGACGGGTACGCACCTCGCGCGCGCGCCTTGATAATCCCAACAAGCCGGTCGGTGTGTTTATGCTGTGCGGGCCTTCCGGTGTCGGCAAAACCGAAACCGCGCTGGCGCTGGCCGAGTCGCTGTACGGCGGCGAGCAGAACATCATCACCATCAACATGAGTGAGTTTCAGGAGGCGCACACCGTCTCGACGCTGAAAGGGGCACCGCCGGGCTACGTCGGCTACGGCGAGGGCGGCGTGCTGACCGAAGCCGTTCGCCGTCGTCCCTACAGCGTGGTGCTGCTGGATGAGATTGAGAAAGCCCATCCGGATGTGCATGAGCTCTTCTTCCAGGTGTTTGATAAAGGCTGGATGGAGGATGGCGAAGGCCGGCACATCGATTTCCGCAACACCATCATCATTCTGACCTCCAATGTCGGCACGCAGTTAATCAGCGCGATGTGTGCCGATCCTGAACTGATGCCCGATCCCGATGCTCTGAGCACCGCGCTGCGTAAGCCGCTACTGGAGGTGTTCCCGCCTGCGCTGCTGGGCCGCCTGCTGGTGGTGCCGTATTACCCGCTCAGCGACGCGATGCTGGCGGAGATTGTGCGGCTGCAGCTGGCGCGCATTGTGCGTCGTCTGGCCGAGAACCACGGCATTGAGGCGCAGATCGACGAGTCAGTGGTGAGCCAGATTGTGCAGCGCTGCACCGAAGTCGAGTCGGGCGGTCGCATGGTGGATGCCATTCTCACCAACACGCTGTTGCCACAGATGAGCCAGATCCTGCTGAGCGCCCACGCCCGTGATGAACGCTATCGCCGCGTCGATGTGCGTTGTGAGCAGGGTGAATTTGTCTGCCAGTTCGCGGTTTAAAGCCTGGCTATCAGAGAGTAATCGAATATGTCGGAACATGATCAACCCCTGAATGTCCCCAACGCCTTGCCGCTGGGTTACCGCTTCAATGAGTTTGAAATCAAAGAGGTCATCGGCGGTGGCGGCTTTGGCATCGTCTATCGCGCCTGGGATCACCAGCTGGAACGTGATATCGCCATCAAAGAGTTTATGCCCGCCTCACTGGCGGTCCGTAGCGATGATCTGAATCTGGTGCTGCGCAGCGAACGGTTCAGCAAAACCTTTCACGCCGGACTGAACAGCTTTATTCAGGAGGCGCGTCTGCTGGCACGCTTTAACCATCCGAACCTGCTGCACGTGCTGCGTTTCTGGGTGCAGAACGACACCGCCTATATGGGTACGGTGTTCTACAGCGGCACCACGCTCTCGAACTTCAGCGAACGAAATCCGCAGTCGGTAAATGAGGCCTGGATCCGTCGCATGTTGCCACCGCTGCTGGGCGCGATCAAAACCATCCATGAAGCGGGCTATCTGCACCGCGATATTTCACTGGATAACGTCCAGATTCAGAGCAGTGGCGAGCCGATCCTGCTGGACTTCGGGTCGGCGCGTAAAACCATCGGCAATCTGTCGGATGAGAGCGAGACGATGCTGCGTCCCGGCTATGCGCCGATTGAGCAGTACAGCGACAACGATGAGAGTGAGCAGGGCGCGTGGACCGATATTTACGCGCTGGGCGCGGTGCTGCATACCCTGATCACCGGTGCGCCACCGCCGGTCAGCGTGGTGCGCAGCATCGAAGATAACTATCAGCCGCTGGTACAGCGTCGTCTGGCGGACTACTCGTCTGCGCTACTGAGCGCCGTCGATCGTGCGCTGGCGCTGAAACCGGAAGATCGTCCGCAGAGCATTGATGATTTTGCTGCGCTGATGGCGCTACCGGAACGTGAACCGGAACCGCTGCTTAGCGCAAAAATCAGCGGGCCGGGCACCATGCTGGTGCCGATTGAAGAAGAAGAGGAGGTGATCAAACCCGCCTCGAAACTGAAAACGCTGCTGGGACACCGCTTTGCACTGCCGGGCCTGGTTGCCGCTGGCGTGCTGGTCGGCCTGGGCGCCGGTCTGCTGATGTCACGCGGTAACGAACAGACACCGCCGACTGAGACCGCACAGAACGACGCGCCTGCCGTCACCGTCGCGCCGGTTAACCAGCCGGTTGCCGCGCCTCCGACCCAGGCTGACGCCTCACCGGATACGGTTGCCAGCACTCCGGCTCAGACGTCTGAGCCCGCGCAGACCGCCGCGCGTGAACCTGATCCACAACCGGCACCACCGCCCGCTCCGGTCGCCCAGGTCTATATCCGTCTGCAGCAGGGTGAACGCGTTCAGGTGAACGGTCAGCCGCAGGCGCTGGTGCCGGCGGTGAATGGCTTCGCCACGCTGCAACTGGCACCGGGCAACTACACCTTTGCCATCAGCGGCCAGAGTGGCACCCGCGAACAAACGCTGAACATCAGTGAAGAAGGTGTCTGGTTGCTCGATCCACACAGTTAATAGTCAGGGATTACTTATGTTCTCACGCATTACTGCACAGCTGCCGGCGGACGGCCTGCTGTTCCATACGCTTAAGGGCACCGAGACGCTGTCCCGTCCGTTTGTGCTCACCGCTGAACTGCTGGCCACCGACGCGCGCATCGACCGCCACGCCCTGCTGGGGAAGCCGGTGACGTTTACGCTGCCGACCGACGGGCTGATGAACGCGCTGAGCCCGCGCTACCTTAACGGCAAAATCACCCGGGTGGCGGTGCGCAGCCAGGAGCTGAGCGGCACCCGCTACGCGGTCTATGAGCTGACGGTCGAGCCGGACCTGTGGCCGATGAAGCGCGACCGCAACCTGCGCATCTTCCAGAGCCAGACGGTGCCGCAGATAGTGCAGACGCTGCTGAAAGAGTACGGGGTCAATGTGGAGACGCGCCTGGCGGGCAGCTACCGGGTGTGGGAATACTGCGTGCAGTATCAGGAGAGCAGCCTGGACTTTATCAGCCGCCTGATGGAGCTGGAGGGGATTTACTATTTCTTCCGCCACGAGGCGGACAAACACACGCTGGTGCTGTGCGACGCGCCGGACCAGCATCAGGCGTTTCCGGGCTATGAGACCATTGCCTATCACGTCACCCCGTCGGGCGGCGTCGTCACTGAAGAGGGCATCAGCCAGTGGTCGCTGGCAGAGAGCGTGACGCCGGGCATCTACAGCACCGACGACTATGACTTCCGCAAGCCGAACGCCTGGATGCTGCAGGCGCGGCAGAACCCGGCGTCGCCGGTGCCGGGCTCGGTGGACGTTTACGACTGGCCGGGCCATTTTGTCGACCACAGCCACGGCGAGTCCTACGCGCGCATCCGTCAGGAGGTGTGGCAGGCCGAGCACCACAGCGTCAGCGGGTCGGGCACGGCCACCGGCATCGCGCCGGGCTTTACCTTCTCCATCATCAACGCGCCGCACTTCAGCGACAACGGCGAGTATCTGGTGACCTCGGCGACCTATGACTTCGCCGAGAACGCCTACGCCAGCGGCGACACCGGCGACAGCCGTCACAACACCCACTTCACGGTGCTGCCGTCGTCAGTGACCTACCGCACGCCGCCCGAAACGGCGTGGCCGAAAACGCACGGCCCGCAGACCGCGAAGGTGGTGGGCCCGAAAGGCGAGTCGATCTGGACCGACCGCTACGGCCGGGTAAAGGTGAAGTTTCACTGGGACCGGCTGGCGAAGGGCGACGACACCAGCTCCTGCTGGGTGCGCGTCTCCAGCGCCTGGGCGGGCCAGGGATTTGGCGGGGTGCAGATCCCGCGAGTGAACGACGAAGTGGTGGTGGACTTCATCAACGGCGATCCGGATCGTCCGCTGATCATCGGCCGGGTTTACAACGAGGCAAGCATGCCGCCGTGGGCGCTGCCGGCAGCGGCGACGCAGATGGGGTTTTTGAGCCGGTCGAAGGATGGTAACAGCGATACTGCTAATGCGTTGCGTTTTGAAGACAAAGCAGGGCATGAGCAGATTTGGATCCACGCCGAAAAAAATATGGATACGGAAGTGGAAAGCTGTGAGACGCACCATGTCGGTGTGGATCGGCAGAAAAGCATAGGCCGTGACGAAAAGGTCACGATAAAGCGCAATCGTCAGGCCGACGTGGGTGAACATGCGGTGAGCAATACGGGCATCCAGCACGTTATTAATGTTGGCGAAGGCGAAACGGTGCTGACCATGGATAAAGAGGGCAATGCGCTGCTTGAAGCCAACACCAGCATTAAATTAAAGGTGAAAGAGAATTACATCTTGATCACCCCCGACGCCATTCAAATCCAGGTGAATACGGGAAATATCCATGCTGAGAGCGAGTTGCAGGCACTGTTTAAAGGCAATAAGCTGACCACCTTAGGTACCGGTAAAGATGCTGAATTAAAGGCAAATGATACGGTAAGCATTACCGGCACGAACATCACCGACATCAAAGGCGCGGTCGTCAATATTAACAGTTAATCGCTTATTGAAAGGAACATCAGTATGGGTATGCCTGCGGCCAGAGCTTCTGTGGATAAAGCGGCTCACGATGGCCCCATTCAGTGCGGCAGTCCTGACGTTATCATTGGCGGATTTCCCGCCGCCCGAAAAGGTGATGAATTTTCGTGTAAGCAACACGGTGGCGGTATTATCGTCAGCGGCTCCGGCAGCGTATTCGTTAACGGTATGGCGTTGGCCCGTCAGGGTGATAAGACGCAGTGTCATGCAGGCGGGGCGACGGCTCCCGCGAAATGTAAACCTGCGCCCCCGCAATACTGGGGAGGCTCGCTGGCGAAGAAGGCTGGTGAGGATGGGATGTTGCATGGCGAGCACTACGATGCGCGAATTTTAGGGGCGTATGCCAGCCTGAAAGACAGCACCAATGATGGTAGTTATGACACTGTGTCGACTGGGTTTTCGCTTGAAAACCTCACGATGGGAAATATTAAAAGTCACGATCTGTTGAGAGGCGAATTCCGCAATAAAATAGCGGACGCCGATGCGACCGGAGCTTTTTACAACGGCGATAGCAATATTTACGGGATAAACGGTACAGCCACAGCGACGGGTATGCAATATGGTGTTACAGGCGCGGCAGGGAGTGAGGGTACCTTGTATGCCAATGCTTCCAGCGATGTAACCATAGCCACTGCTGATGCAAAAGCCACTGCTGAAGTCTATACCGGAAATAAAGGCCGCTATGGGTTCAATCTTGGCGGCGGCGGGGGGCTTGCAGCAGTCAAAGAGAAATTAGGCGCAAAGGTAAGCCTGTTTGGCTTGGTGATAGCAAAAGCAAAAGCTGAAGCGCATTTGGGGGCGGTAGCTGCGTCAGCAGGTGCTGCTGCTTATTTTGATAAAACAGATTATTCAGTCACGCTAAAAGCCAACGGCAGATTTGCTGTATTTTTGGGATTAGCGGGCGAACTGGATTTGAAAGTTGTCATAAAGCCCCTGCGTGATTTAATTATCGGCAAGAAAGGGAGTTCAGATGATTCCGAGAAAGGAGGCGGTGGTGATGGTGCTATCATTAGTGGCTGTAAAACGGTTCTGGTTGGTAATTGATTTTTAACAGGGGTGACAACAGCATGGAAGTCGTAGCTTTTTTATTCTTCTTATTAGTGACGGTATATTTTATCTGGAGTAGTAAGATTTCCTATGGGAAAAAAACGCTGGCTGGCATAGGGAAATCTTTTATCGGGGTTTTTATCGCCATTATCGCTATTGGGTTCGTGCTTAAAGGACTGGCAGCTATAATACCAGGCTTTACCAGGGACGCAGCAGGGGATTTAATGGAGGAGTTAGGTGCGTCATTACTTTTTATATGGGGGATGAGGTTTATACTTGTTGCATTATGCAATATTTTTGGAAATATTATGGATTTCCATAAGAAATATAATGCTGATAATTACAGGAAGTTTTCACCGACTACCAGTAAACTGGCGCCAGGGCTGTTTATTTTTTCAAAGGTCATTCTTTCTCTTGGATCTATAGTGATTTATTACGGTATTTGGCTGGCGAATTAAATTAAGGAGGGAAACAGGTTATGAACATTGATACGGACTATGCTTTTCCCCTTACGCCGGGTTTCTCTAAAGAAGAGATCGAACAGCGCTTCTGGAAATGCCTTTATACTTCGGCCATAGAAGAAATGCTGCATTACTGGGTTGTGCTGCCAAAAAGCCTCAAGCCAGCGGAACTGGAGCCGGTTGACTTCCCTGATATCGGTTTAACCAATATTGGACGCTACTTAACCACTGATGACTCACCCTATCTGGAAGTTTGGGCCGCGTATGAACGCTGCCAGTGGGAGATGAATGCGTCTGACTGGCTGTTTAAAAAACTCGCCATGATGGGCGAAAAAGTCTTGCATCGCCGTCTTGTCGGGAAGGCATCGGAAAACGGTATTTTCGCAGATTTATTAACCCTAAAAACGCACGCTTCCGGTGACGATGTGATCTCACGATACACTGTTCAAAAAGATTACAACCGGGACAGCGGCGGTGGGAACTACCTCTTATTAAAAGCAGCCTGCGCGGCACGCGACTATCCTTCGCTTGCCAATGACATCTATTTTACAGCGGTTAACTGGAATCTGCTGCATCGCAGTAACTTAGCCATGGCGGAGTTGCTGACCTCGGTAAACTTGGATCGGGAAAACGCTTTTAAAATACCGGCTTCATGGCATGCCAGCGTTATTGCTGAGAACAGACTTATCGTCGATCACACGATAGGTGGTGTGAATTACGGGGTCATTAATTTTTACTTTTATTCCGGTACCGTATGCCATTCCGCAGAGGATGCTTTTGAAAAGTCGACGCTACGTTTCCGGGAGCATGAGCATTCCGTCACGCTGGCGGCAAACGAGTTGGAATCCATTCCTAATGATATTAATGCTGCGCTGGGTTCGATATCGACCTGTACAGGTGAACTCTACAGCGACGAAGAGAAAATGCGCGCCTTTTACCAGAGTTACATATTCAACTGTTCAGGCTTGTGGTGCTACGTTGAACTGGTAGGGCAGCACAGGAATGATAAAAGTTATCACTTTGAAGCGAATAAACGCTGCGTAGAAATTATTCTGGCGACACTGAATATCAACGTGAAATAATACTGCTCCTGCCAATTAATCATCTTTTAGCTGGCATTCCGCCTCGTAGCAATGAGTATCATGGCACCTGTTTTAACTCTTCATGTGATCCGCTGCAACAATAAAAGACGCTTGTCTGACCCACTGGTATTGCCCGGTCGCGGGTAATACCCGGGTTAATTCACCGATTACCATCAGTCCGGGAAATCACTATGTTTGATCGTATCACCGTCCTTCTGCCGGTCGAGGGGCTGCTGTTCCATACGCTTAAGGGGACCGAGACGCTGTCCCGTCTGTTTGTGCTCACCGCTGAACTGCTGGCCACTGACGCGCGCATTGACCGCCACGCCCTGCTGGGGAAGCCGGTGACGTTTACGCTGCCGACCGACGGGCTGATGAACGCGCTGAGCCCGCGCTACCTTAACGGCAAAATCACCCGGGTGGCGGTGCGCAGCCAGGAGCTGAGCGGCACCCGCTACGCGGTCTATGAGCTGACGGTCGAGCCGGACCTGTGGCCGATGAAGCGCGACCGCAACCTGCGCATCTTCCAGAGCCAGACGGTGCCGCAGATAGTGCAGACGCTGCTGAAAGAGTACGGGGTCAATGTGGAGACGCGCCTGGCGGGCAGCTACCGGGTGTGGGAATACTGCGTGCAGTATCAGGAGAGCAGCCTGGACTTTATCAGCCGCCTGATGGAGCTGGAGGGGATTTACTATTTCTTCCGCCACGAGGCGGACAAACACACGCTGGTGCTGTGCGACGCGCCGGACCAGCATCAGGCGTTTCCGGGCTATGAGACCATTGCCTATCACGTCACCCCGTCGGGCGGCGTCGTCACTGAAGAGGGCATCAGCCAGTGGTCGCTGGCAGAGAGCGTGACGCCGGGCATCTACAGCACCGACGACTATGACTTCCGCAAGCCGAACGCCTGGATGCTGCAGGCGCGGCAGAACCCGGCGTCGCCGGTGCCGGGCTCGGTGGACGTTTACGACTGGCCGGGCCATTTTGTCGACCACAGCCACGGCGAGTCCTACGCGCGCATCCGTCAGGAGGTGTGGCAGGCCGAGCACCACAGCGTCAGCGGGTCGGGCACGGCCACCGGCATCGCGCCGGGCTTTACCTTCTCCATCATCAACGCGCCGCACTTCAGCGACAACGGCGAGTATCTGGTGACCTCGGCGACCTATGACTTCGCCGAGAACGCCTACGCCAGCGGCGACACCGGCGACAGCCGTCACAACACCCACTTCACGGTGCTGCCGTCGTCAGTGACCTACCGCACGCCGCCCGAAACGGCGTGGCCGAAAACGCACGGCCCGCAGACCGCGAAGGTGGTGGGCCCGAAAGGCGAGTCGATCTGGACCGACCGCTACGGCCGGGTAAAGGTGAAGTTTCACTGGGACCGGCTGGCGAAGGGCGACGACACCAGCTCCTGCTGGGTGCGCGTCTCCAGCGCCTGGGCCGGCCAGGGATTTGGCGGGGTGCAGATCCCGCGAGTGAACGACGAAGTGGTGGTGGACTTCATCAACGGCGATCCGGACCGTCCGCTGATCATCGGCCGGGTTTACAACGAGGCAAGCATGCCGCCGTGGGCGCTGCCGGCAGCGGCGACGCAGATGGGCTTTTTGAGCCGGTCGAAGGATGGCACGGCGGACACCGCGAACGCGTTAAGGTTTGAGGATAAGTCGGGTGAGGAACACCTGTGGATTCAGGCGCAGAAGAACATGGATACCCATGTTAAAAACGACGCCAGCCATTCAGTCGCCAACAATCACAGCCATTATGCGGGCGGCAATGAGCTCTACCGTGTCGAAACCAACCGTGTCCACGGTGTAAAAGGGGGCGAAGAGCGGCTGACCGGTAAAGGCAAACTCGATGCGGTGGTCGATAACTATGTAGTGGGTTCGGGGACTAAACTTCGCCTTGAATGCGGAGAGAGTGCTATCGAACTGAATGCGAACGGCCAGATTAATATTGTGGGCAAGGGGTTCAATATTTTCGTGCAGGGCGATGGCCATATCACCACCTCTGGCGGCAAACTGAACCTGAACACGGATGGCGCGAAGCCGGGCACAAGCGCACCGGGCTCCAGTCATAAACAGAATATCAGCCAGGCCGTAGAGAATCTTTTCCCGCCAAAACAGAAAGGACAGGCGGCTCCGGCTGCGCCAAAAGCTGCGGCGGCACCGGCGAAAGGGGCGGCTGCGCCGTTAGCCAATACTGCTTCTGGCGATAAGAAGAGCAAATATGACTACTCGGTAGATGAGATGGTCAAAAAACAAAAAGGGCTTAAAGCCACGCCGGTGAAATGGGATAAAACTAAAAAAGGCTTCGTAAACGCCACCGAGGACGATATCAAAAAATATGTCGATCCTGCCAACCACATGGAAGGCAAAGACAAATATCAGTTTGTGGATCTTTCCTCCTCATCTGGGATCAGTAAAGATGATATGAGCACTTTCCTTAAGGATAAGGGCACGCTGTCCGGTCAGGAACAGACTTATCTGGATGCGGCTAAAAAATATAATGTTAATGAAGCGTATCTGGCTGCCCATTCCGCGCTGGAGACGGGAAATGGCACCAGTGAGTTAGCCAAAGGCGTCATGGTTAATGGAACCAAAGTTTATAATATGTACGGCATAGGCGCGCTGGATGGCAATGCGGTGCAAACCGGCGCTAACTACGCTTATAAACAGGGCTGGACAACACCCGCGAAGGCCATCGATGGTGGTGCTAAGTGGATATCTGATAAGTTTGTTGGCTCTGGTCAGAATACTTTGTATAAAATGCGCTGGAATCCGGCTTCGCCGGGAACACATCAGTATGCGACAGATGTTAACTGGGCTACGGCTCAGACAACCAGCATGAAGAAAATGTTCGACAGTTTTCCGAATGCGAATCTTTCTTATGACATACCTGAGTTTAAATAAGGGACTGATAAAAATGATTTTTCCTATGAGAAAGGCAGTATTGTTGTTTGCGCTGCTGTTCCCTGCCGTTCAGGTAAATCTGGCTACTGCGGCGGCAAGCATTACGTCCCCTGCTGCCTTAACAGCCGCTGACTTTAGTGTGAAAATCAATAATCATCCTTTTACCTTAGGTGATAAATGGAGCGATGAGACTCAGAAGCAGGCGGGCACGCAGATAAGTGAAAACTTTGTTGGCGATGTGCCTGCCGGTGACACCAGTTTTAAGTACTACCAGCACAAATATGATGGTTTTGAAATCTACACTGCCAATCTGTTCTGGCAAAAAGAGCAGCGTGATATCGACAGCTACCTTATTGCACAGATCACCATCAACACTCCTGCGATCAAAACAGTGAGAGGCGTAGGACCAGGCGATAGCCAGGATGTGCTGATCAGTAAATATGGTCAGGGCACAGTGGATGACAGTGATAATCAGCATTGGTTATATTATGATGCTGATAACAAACGCATGTCATTTCAGTTAGAGCATAAAAAAATAAGTCATATTATGATGACGATTAATACGGATGAATAATAACAACCCTGCGTGATGCGTCGCGCAGGATTAAATTAACTTATTAATCTTATTTTTTCGATTAAAGAATTTTAAATCCGCTAATGGGTTTTAATTTCCTGCTCTTGAAGTATGTGAATCAATAAAATAAATACCACATTCACTCAAGATCCGGTTAACTGTATACAACAGCATGCCATCTGGCGAGTTGAATGATTATTTAAAAAGAGAATAATCAATATGGTAAAACAGCGCTATTTAATCCACTCCTCAGGTAAAGCTATGAAGTTATTTGTTAAATTGATGCTCTTGATGATATTTATAGTTTGCCCGATAGGCATTGCAACAGCTTCAGGAGCACAAATGTCTTTTTCTCAGTACAATAGCTTAGATAATGTTTCAAAGATCTTTAGTGACCAGGATGTTGTCTCCACTTTAAAAGCTGTTTTAGGTAATGAGTATAATGATTTCAGCCAGAACTTTGATGTTTTTGGAGAACCCCATAAAACAGATGGCGGCGGTATATTCGTTGAGGGCTGGTTAAAAGATCTCTATCTTGTGCAAGCATCCGCATTCGTGATACAGGCAGATGGCAAAGTGTATGCTGCCTGGATGATGCCTGAAAACAACAAAATACATTATGTCACTAACGCGCCTGAAGGTAATAAAGTTCAGGAGGATATTGCACGCTGGGCTAAGCGTTTTGATAATGAATAGTCTGCCATCCAGGATGAATAACTTAATCGATAATCGCGTGATAATTATATCTTAGCCAAATTTTATGACAGGTTGAAATGATTAAAAGTTTATGCATTTTAGTGGTTGCATATCCGCTGATGACTTCTGCAAATGATTTTTGTCAACGGATGGCTACTAACGCTAACGCAAAAGGCGTGCGTTTCGACAATACAGATAATGTCTACAGGGTTGGCGGGTCAGGACGGCTGCAATTTTATTCTGCACCTGATGGCCGTTGTGTAGAGAAAGACGTTTTTGTGGTGCCTGGCAATGAATTATATGCTTACGTCGAATATGGAAAATATTACAGCGTAATGTATGTGGCTAATGACGGAAATCAGGCTAATGGCTGGGTAGAAAAAGAAAGATTGATTGAATCACATACGGGTATCGCACCCGATTATGATGCAAATAAATAGTCACTCCCTCTGCTGTTAATAACATTCCATTTTTACTTTCCCCATATGGATATCTATTATGCATTACCAATTCAATGAGGGCGCCTTTGCGCTTTTTCCTGCTGCCTGGCAGGACACCACCATGAATATTCTCCGCGATGAAGCCAGTGGGCTGGCATGGGTTGTGAGCCGTGGCGTTATTTCTGAGGGCAGTGATGCGGAAAAAGAGTTCCAGCGTCAGTGGGACACATTGCGGAGTCAGATGGGCCATATCCAGCAGACTGAATTTGTACGTTTGATGGCAGGTGTAGATAACACATTACACGCGGTAGAAGTTGAAACCGTATTTGACCGTAACGGGCAGGCAGTGTGGCAGAAACAGCTGGCTACACAGGTGCCTGACTCGAACATCTTAATGATTTTTACGCTCTCAGCCATGCGTCCATTCAATGAAGAGGATGGACAGCGCTGGAGTGCATTTAAACAAAGCCTGAGTCTGAACAATCCACGGAAAGCATAACCTATGGATAACCCTGCTGCCCGCGTGGGCGACGAGATCATTCACTCCAGCATTTTCGCTGATATCACAAGCATTGTTGCGGAAGGTGCGGCCTATGCCGTCATTGGTGCCGCAGTGGGTGCTGCTATCGTCTCGGCAGCGCCCCTGCTGGGCACAGGGGCGGCAGCGGCGAGTGTAGCAGCCGTGGGTAACAGTTGCCTGCTCAGCGGTATTCTGGGTGGTGTACTGGCCAATGCCGTTGGTCTGTCACAGGAGATCAGCAAAGCGGCCGATGGGCTGGGAAACATGATATTCCCGCCGTCACCTGCCGGAGTAATCGCCACTGGATCAGTGAATGTCTACGTTAATGGTCTTTTAGCCGCACGCGCGGCCGGGATGCTCACGCCCGGCGAGACACCGCCACCGGAACCACAATCGCCGCAGAGCTTCGCCGACTATGGCGGCATGTTGCTCTCTGCGGTCGGCCAGTTTGGCAGTGCAATGTGGCAGCCCACGGTAGCCTCCGCCGATGCGGGCACCTCTCCGCTGGAGCAGGACAAAGTGGCCTGTGAAAAACACAGCGCACCGCAATATCTGGCTCAGGGATCGAAAAGCGTCTTTATCAATGGCCAGCCTGCAGTGCGCGCAAAGGATAAAACCACCTGTGACGCCACCGTGAGCGACGATGTTTCCCCCAATGTCATCATTGGTGGTCAAACCGTCACGGTCAGAGAGATCAAAAGTGGCAAGGTGCCAGGTCTGGCCGTGATGATGATCGGCCTTTCCCTCATCCGTGGTCGCCCCAGTCAGATCATCAAAAACATGCCCTGCGCGCTGGCCGGTGCCGTGGGCGGTATGGCGGCGGACATGGCTATCAATGCGGCCTTCTCGTCGCTGTTTCCGGTTCATGCGGCGACCGGCGTCAAAGTCCTTAATGATGATGCCGAGCGTGATTTTTCCCTCCCCGGACGTTTCCCGCTCAGTTTTCAGCGCAGCTATAACAGTCTGACCCAGCGCGCTGGCCTGTTTGGTCAGGGCTGGGCCACGGTGTTTGACAGCTACCTGACGCTGGAAGGGAATCGGGCAACCTGGTTTGATGACAACGGGCGCGAGCTGAGCTTTGACGTTCCCGGTGACAAAGAGGTGCTTTACAGCATCAGCGAAGGGCTGATGGTACGGCGCAACGAGTCTGGCGATATCGCCATTGCCGATGACGACGGTGCGGTATGGCGTCTTTACAGGCGCACGGCCGCTGATACGCAGGTGCTGCGCCTGGCTTCACTGAGCGACGAGTACGGTAATGCGCTGGAGATGGGCTGGGATGAACAGGCCCGCCTGGTGCGTATCCATGACGCGCCGCTGGCGATTGACGTCACGCTGCACTACGACGACAAACAGCACGCGCGGCGTCCGACATCAGCCAGCCATTTTGATGGCGATCAGCACTGGCCATTAGCACGCTGGACCTACAATGATCGGGGCCAGCTTGCCAGCGTTACTGATGCCGCAGGCGTTGTCTCACGACGCTTCCGTTACAACGACGAAGGGTTAATGGTCTGGCACCAACTGCCGGGCGGGCTGGAGAGTGAATATCGCTGGCAGAAGCTGGATCACTGGCGCGTTGTAGAAAACCGCACCAACAGCGGTGATGGCTGCCACATGCATTACGATCTTGAGGCGGGCATCACGCGCGTGTCGACCTATGACGGTCAGCAGCGCGAACACCACTGGAATGCCGCGGGGCTCATCACCTGTTTTATCGATGAGCGTGGTGAGAAATGGCGTTATGAGTGGGATGAAAACGAACTCCTGACGCGTCGCATCGATCCGCTGGGCAACGCGGTGAGCTTCACCTATGACGATCTGGGCAACCGTGTTGAAGAGAAGGATGCTGACGGTGGTGTGCAGGCGGTGCAATGGCTGTCACACCGTTCGCTGCCCACGGTTGTTGCCGGAGCAGACGGTTCCACAACGAAATACTATTACGATCCCCATCACGGCCTTGAACGCGTTGTTGATGCGCTCGGGCAAAGCACGCTCTATCAGCGGGATGAGTTCGGACTGGTTGTCGAAGAGACTGACGCAGCAGGTAACAGCTACCGCCGTGAGTTTAACGATGCCGGCCAGGTTATCCGTGAAACCGACTGTTCAGGGCTGACCACGCGCTACGGTTATCATCCCCTGGGCTGGCTCAGCTGTGTCATCGCGCCGGATGGTGAAGAAACCCGTTATCACTATGATGCAGCAGGCCGTCCTCTTCAGCTGGAACGCGCAGAAGGATGGGAAGAGCGGTTGCACTGGAGTGAAAACGGACTGCCGCTGGCCTATGAGTCGGCTGATGGCAAGCGCAGTGAATTCCGTTACGACAATGTCGGGCGATTGATCGCCAACCGTAATGCACAGGGTGAGACGGTTCAGCGAAGCTGGGACAGCCGTGGCCGGTTGACGGCGCTGCAAAACGAGAACGGCGAGCAGTATCAGTTCGAGTGGGGCGCAGATTCTCTGTTGCTGGCGCAGGTCGGGCTGGATGGCGTTGCCACGCGATATGACTATGATGCGGCAGGCCGCACGGTATCACGCACCTTTGCCGCCGGACATCCTCAGTCCATTACCCATCGCTATCACTGGAGCCGTGCGGGGCAACTGCTGGCGCGGACCACGCCGGAAGGCCAGACGCGCTATCACTACAGCGGTGGGGGTCAGCTGGGTAAAGTGTCGCAGCATCTGCCGCTGTCTGACACCGAGTGGAGCCAGCAGGCCGAGCAGGAGATTACCTTTAAGTATGATGCGCTGGGCCGTATCGTTGCTGAGCAGGGGGAGCAGGGCGAACTGGCGTGGGAGTATGACGCGCTGGGCAACTGCACTGCCCTGACGCTGCCGGATGGCCGCAACCTGAAGCAGCTTTATTACGGTAGCGGGCATCTGCTGAGCATCGCATTAGACAACCTGCCGGTTACGGAATTTACCCGGGATACACTGCATCGGGAGCTGAGCCGGACGCAGGGCGGTCTGACCATGCGCAGTGAGTACGATCGCTTAGGCAGACTGCGCCGCCGTGACGTGTTTAAGGGTGACTCACAGCGTCCTGCACCGCGCGTCTGGTCCCGCCGGCGCGACTTCGATTACGGCAACAACCTTATCCGTGAAGAGCGCGACGATAATCCGTTCAGCCAGACATTATGGAACTACGATAACGCCGGCCGGCTGTTGTCTCAGGACGGTGCGCAGCCGGGTAATGAACAGTGGCGCTGGGATAGCGCAGGCAACCCGCTGGATCGCCATAGTGCCGCTCATGTCATGCATAACCGCGTCACCGAACTGAACGGTATCCGCTGGCAGTACGATATCCATGGCCGTACCACTGAGAAAGATGACGGTCACACCCGCTGGCGTTATCGCTATGATGGTGAGCATCGCCTGACAGACGTCATCAGCGAGCCGCGGGACCGTAATAAGCCGCGCACTAAGGTGAGTTTCCGCTACGATCCGCTTGGGCGCCGCATCAGTAAAACCAGCCAGCAGCTGTTGCAGGGAAAACCGTCGGGGAACGCCGTCACGACGCGCTTTGTGTGGGAAGGCTACCGCCTGCTGCAGGAAATCCACGACGGGATCCCGCTGACCTACGTTTACAGCGACAGCCAGAGCTATGAGCCGCTGGCGCGTATTGATGGTGTGGAAAGCCCGGAGATTTACTGGTTCCATAATGCGGCCAACGGAATGCCGGAGCTGCTGACTGACGGTGAAGGGCAAAAAGCCTGGGAAGGTATCAACAGCCCGTGGGGCAAGCTGCTGCGTGAATCCAGCCAGCGGATGCCGGTCGTTCAGCAGAACCTGCGTATGCAGGGCCAGTACCTGGACCGGGAAACCGGACTGCACTACAATCTGTTTCGTTATTATGACCCGGACAGCGGACGATTTATCCAGCAGGACCCGATAGGGCTGGCGGGCGGGATCAACCTTTACCAGTATGCGCCGAACGCGCTGGGTTGGGTGGATCCGTGGGGGCTGAGGCGTTCATGTAAACCTAATAACCCGACAAAAAATAATGATCACAACCAAGGCGCCTTTGCAAGACAGTGGCAGGGGAGAGGTGTCTATAAAGGCCGTGACACCTGGCAGAATACTATATTGAAAGAAAATGATATTGTTTATGGTGGTGTTCCTGGACAGTCTGGTTTTTATTTTGACAAAGCAACCTTAGATGCTGCTGCAGGAAGCAGAGAGTCACTTTGGAAAAGTTTACAAGTGTTACCACATCCGAAATTTGGCTATCGTGGGCAGATACAGGCTTACAGGGTAAAACGTGAAACAGTTGCTGGAACCGGCGAAGCACTGTCACAGGATCCGATAAAATTTGGTGCTGGTGGTGGAACGCAATTTTTCCTTTCTAACTTTAGAACAGTGCTGGAACCTGTTGGAAATCCATTCAGTATGGGGAAATAAAATGGATGTAAATAAAGACGATGGAAGGTTGAGTTTTGGAAATGGATTAGTTCTTTCTTCTACTTCGACTAGACAGGAGTTGTTTAGTATTGATGATATTTTTTGGGAGCCGTGGCCTGATAATGGTGTGAATACTGTTGCCTACCGAGCTGTTTTTAATATAAGTAAAAATAGACAGGGTGATATTTACTTAGTGGTTTTCTTTTCTTGTCCGAGTGATATGAATGATACAGTAAAAAGTTGGAGTTTTGCTCCTGATAAATTATTAATGGGCGAGCAAAACAAACCTGATGGTAAAGTCACCCGGAAGTTAAGGGATTGGTTTAAAGAGCAAACAAGTATTGACCTTCCTGCGTATGGTGCATGGGGGCATATTGATGCCGCATATGATCCTCATAACAGAACTGGTACTATCGTTTGTAATTATCGTTCAGGCTTTAAAGATGAAAAAGCATGGAAAGATTACATCAAATGGAATAAATTTAAAATTTAAATTAATAATAACAAAAATACGATGTGTGTCCTTCGGCTATGTTGAATGCATAGATCTTATAACACAGTTTAAAAAGAAATTTCGCAAGCTTGAAAAATATAGATAAAAACAATATTTTTCAAAAAACACTAAAGGACTTAAATGCTAAGCGCCATTATTGTAACTATATTAGATGATGAAAAGGTGGCATTTAAATCGGTGGGTTGCAGCCAGAACATATCATGTTTTTCAACGCGTGGATTTCTCGAGAAGGGGAGTTCATGTTGTGTTTATTTTGAAAGCGAAAGTGAAAAAATCATAGCGATAAAAAAACTTGTCGAAATTGGCGCTTTGTTTTCATATGGTCATGGATGGGCACCATCTCAGGTTATGGAGTATTTAAAGGAAAAGGGTAAGATCGATATGCCTTATAAGGAAATTTTCTGGCGCGGACCAGGGGATTATGTGATAACAGAAAGGTAAATGTTATTTTCTACAAAGTTGTGTTAAATGTTTATTGCTTTATTAAAATGGCAATAGATTTTTATAAGGTTGTTTTTCTGATTTAATATAAGTCTGTTATTGTGTGTCTTAATTTTAGAGTTCATGAATATAATGACTGGTGTTTTTTGTTCAATCAAGAAATGGTAAGCTTCTTCGTGTGTCGCCTATTTAATGATATGTAATTCTGATGCGGTAAGGATGAGGTTTCCATTTAGAGTTTAATGTCTTAATAACTCTCTTTTTATTATTTTAAGCCTATAAGGAGATAAAATGAACCTGCCAGGAATGAATCCCGAGAATAACTTACCGGGTTACGACATCGCCAGGATGACCGGTTATGGGGCACCTGATTTTGATTTCAAAGCGCTGGGTGCTGCAATGGATTGTACTCGGGAGTTTTATCAGGCTGGCATTATCTATGCGGATGGCGCACAGCGTTATCTTGTTCGGCCTGGTCAGCGTCATCCTAATGGTCAAAGTGGTATCGTTACACATCTGATTGTGACCAAAACGCCCAGACAAGCCACAGCGTCTAATACGGGCAAGTCACTTAGTGAAGCAGTAAGCGTAACCTCAATGGGAACGGAGATTGCCTCGACCGTGCTTTCCTGTGGTGCAATGATTATCACTGCTGGCGTAGCGGTTATCGGCGCTTCTGCAACGCCTATAACCGCTGGCAGTAGCGGCGTGCTTGTTGCTATTGGTTATGCTGGCGCTGCCGCAACAGGCGTGCAATGTGTCAATGGTATTTACCGGGTTTATGATCTCGTCGAAAACGGTGGTGAAAACGTAGCGTGGCTGGACTCTCAGGATTGGTACGTTGCCACTTCAACGTCCCTTGACCTTATTTCACTAGCCAGTGTGGGCGGTGCGTTAAAAGAAGCCCTGGCAACATGGCGAGCGATGAAATCAGTCTCTTCTTTAAAAGCAACGGAGTGGCTCCGGAACTATCCAAGGCAGGACCGGACTCGCCTTACTGAATTAATCATTAAGGCACAAAACCCTGGTATAAGTAATAAAGAGCTTAAAGCCGCCATCCGTGCAGGACTTTATCCAAAGCGTTTCCCTGTAGAGTCGGTGCAAAAAGAACTTGTTAAGCAACTCGCGCAGGTCGTTACGAGCGCAGCTGCTGTGGCAGGCAGTGCTGTCAGTGGTATCATTGCTGCTCCAGGTAATGTGCCACGCTCCGGGCGCTATATTGTGGGGACAATTCAATCACTGGCGGTATTTTAATGCAATTTCTATCATGGCTTGTCGGGCGAAATATCACTGAACTACTGCAACATGGTCGCGAAATAGATCAGCTAATCGCACGGCAGGATAATTCGATACTTGCCCGTTCCACTACAGAGCTTGAACGTTATTTTAAACAGCCTGCTGAGTCGCTTCCCCGGCAAAACGGCTTCCCGGTTGCGATAGTGCTGATGCTGTTGCTGGTTTCATTTGCATTTAATTTGCTGACGTTTCTGCACGCTTTACCTCCGCTCAGTCCACAGATACATGCGTTGAGTTTTTTTGTTCCCTCAATCGTCGTTATTGGCGCGATACTCACGGCCAGTTACCTGCTTGCGCGAGGCCATACAGCCGGTGTGGCGGGGCTGGCTTACGTCTGTGCGATGTTGTTTATATCGACCGTTTTACTCTTGAGCTACAGCGTAGTTACGGGTAGCCACTCGGGTCTGTGGCTGCTTCTGGCACTCGCGGCTTTGGTGGGTGCTCGCTGGATACTTAATGGGCAGGCTTTCATCCTGTTTGCCATTTACTGCCGGACACAACGCCTCGCCAGCGTCGCCCGGCAGCGTCGCATGAAATAACCCATACTGGTCTGAAGTGCTATTATCGCGGAATACCCATTCCGCGACTCTCTTTTATTTTTCTCTCAACACGATCTTTTTCCTATGACCCACTCCTTCTTTTAATCCATACCCTGTCCAATCCCCCTGAAAAACCCATCCATCATCACTATTACCTCTGGCTATAACCTGCCGTTATACCCTCCTGCTAAACAAGCATTCGTCACCTTTCAGAGCGCATGAAATAGTGGTTTCAGAACCTGATCTTTTGGCTGAAACGAGAGACAACATGCTAATCCCACAACCCTATTTACTCTTTCTTGGCGATGTTACCGATCCCCTTGCGGCAAAAACGGCGCGCGGTATTCATATCTGGCGGCCGGAGCAGTGCGTTGGCGAAATTAAACTGCCGGGCTGCACGGTCAGTCTGGGTCTGGATGAACTGGATATTCCCGGCGCCAAAGCGCGCGGCGCAAAAACGCTGGTGCTTGGCACTGCCAATGCCGGGGGCTATCTGCCAGCGCACTGGCTTGAAACGATCAAAAGTGCCATTAAAGCAGGCATGAATGTGGCCAGTGGGCTGCACCACCGACTGGTGGATGAACCGGAACTGGTGACGCTTGCACAGGCTTCTGGCGTTGAGCTTTTTGACCTGCGTCATATGCGTCCAGCGCTCAATGTTGGCAGCGGTAAGAAGCGTTCAGGTAAGCGGATAATGACCGTGGGTACAGACTGCTCAGTGGGCAAGATGTACACCTCACTGGCGCTGGAAGCGGCGATGCGTGCGCGCGGCCTGAGAGCTGATTTTCGTGCCACGGGGCAGACCGGCATTCTGGTCGCAGGGGAGGGCATTGCTGTGGATGCGGTCATCGCTGATTTTATTGCCGGTGCAGCAGAAGCGCTTTCACCGGCGAATGACGAGGACCACTGGGACATCGTTGAAGGCCAGGGCTCACTGTTCCATCCCTCTTATGCGGGCGTGAGTATGGGGCTGATGCACGGTGCGCAACCACACTGGCTGGTTATGTGCCATGAAATGGGACGACCCCACATGCGTCATTTGCCACACCAGCCCATGGTCAGCCTGCAGGCGTGCGTTGAAGCCAATCTGCGCGCCGCACAGGTGACCAGTGAGTCGGTTCAGCTGGCTGGCTTTGCTATCAATACCTCCAATTACAGCGAAGAAGAGGCGCTCGCTTATTGCGCCGAAATCAGCGCTGAGTTTGGCTTACCTGCCACAGATCCGGTGCGTTTTGGTATTGATGAGATCGCCGCACTGCTTCAGGAGCGTGGCTGAAATGAGAAAGTTGCAGATTGATGTGGTGGAGCTGCCGCTGGCGCGACCCTTTGCTATCGCACGCGGTACCCGTACCGCCGTGACGGTCATCCGTGTCACCCTGGAGCAGGAGGGATTCATCGGGCAGGGCGAATGCACACCAACGGCCCGCTACGATGAGACGCCGGATAGCGTTCAGGCCATGCTCGAAGCGGTACGCACTGACATTGAGTCGGGCCTCAGCCATCATGATCTGCAACACCGCTTACCCGCCGGTTCAGCGCGCAACGTGCTGGACTGTGCGCTATGGCGACTTGATGGCGCACGGGCTAATCAGACGCTTTGGCAAAAGAGCACCTGCTCTCAGCCAGAGTCGGTCATTACGGCAGAAACCCTTAGCCTCGATACGCAGGAATGTATGGCTCAGGCGGCGGCGGATGCTATGTCACGTGGCACCCTCCTGCTCAAAATTAAGCTCGACCGTAATGCGATTCTGGAAAAAGTGGCGGCGATTCGCGCGGCGGCACCGCATGCCACGCTCATTATCGATGCCAATGAAGCCTGGTCGGGTCTGGAACTGGAAAGCCTGCTGGTGGCACTGAAGGCCTTCAACATCGCGATGGTGGAGCAACCCCTTCCCGCCGGACAGGACCATGACCTGTTACGTTTCAAACATCCCATACCGGTCTGTGCCGATGAGAGTTGCCATACGCGGGCGGATATTGCCGGACTACGCGATCGCTACGAGATGATCAATATCAAGCTGGATAAGTGCGGTGGCCTGACTGAAGCGCTGGCGATGGTGGATGAAGCGCGGACGCTCAATATGCGCATTATGGTCGGTTGCATGCTGGGCTCGTCACTGGCTATGGAGGCCGCATTGCCCGTCGCGGTTAACGCTGAGTTCGTCGATCTGGATGGCCCCATCTGGCTAGCCGCCGACAGTTCTCCTTTCCTGAGCTACTCCCAAGGCCGTATCTGGCTATAACTCTGTGAGGCGACGATGACGGACACACAACGTACTTCCCCTGCAACCCGCGCTGCCTCTGCCTCTCCCGTGCTGGCGATTCAGGATCTCAGCGTCTCGTTTCATGGACGCAGCGGTGAGAATCAGGCACTCAAAGGCATCAGTTTTGACATTCATCCAGGTGAAATCGTCGCCGTAGTGGGTGAAAGCGGCTCAGGTAAATCTGTCACGTCGCTGGCTGTGATGGGCTTGCTGGCAAACAACGGACGTGTCGATGGCGGCAGCATGCAGTTCCGCGACCGTAGCGGAAAAATGCATGCGTTAGAAAAGCTGGATGACGCTCAGCGCCGCACGTTGCGGGGCCGTGAAATGGCGATGATCTTTCAGGAGCCCATGACCTCGCTGAATCCGGTGCTGCGCATTGATGATCAACTTACCGAGGCGTTACGCGATCATCAGCAGTGCGACAGAAAGCAGGCCCATACGCGGGTGCGTGAATTGCTGCGCCAGGTGCGTATCGCCGATGTGGATCGCGTCATGAAAAGCTATCCTCACTCGCTGTCAGGCGGCATGCGGCAGCGTGTGATGATTGCGCAGGCCCTTGCCTGTGACCCACAACTCCTGATTGCTGACGAGCCTACCACAGCGCTGGATGTCACCGTGCAGGCGCGCATTCTCCATATTCTGCGTGAGCTGCAGCGTGAGAAACAAATGGCGGTGCTGTTTATTACTCATGATATGGGCGTGGTAGCGGAAATCGCCGATCGCGTGGTGGTCATGCTGCGTGGCGAAGTGGTAGAGCAGGGAACCGTGTCTGAGATTTTTGCCGCCCCGCAGCATGCGTATACCAAAGCGTTACTGGCGGCAGTACCAAAACTCGGTGATATGCGGGAACACACATGGCCGCAACGCTTTCCTCTGCCCGGTGCCCGCGAGACTGTGCAAGGCGAACAGCATACCGCTCGCTATGACGTTGCGCCGCTGCTGGATGTGCGCGGATTAAAAGTCTATTACCCGATTCGCAGCGGCATCTTATCGAGCCTGACGCATCATGTGCATGCGGTTGAGCAGATTGATTTCAGTCTGTGGCCAGGTGAGACCCTGGCCATCGTGGGTGAAAGCGGCTGCGGCAAATCGACAACCGGACGGGCGCTGATGCGCCTCATCAACAGTGAAGCTGAAAGTATTCACTTTGAAGGAAAGGAAATTTCTGACCTGAAAGAGGCAGAATTCCAGCCGCTCCGCCGTGAAATTCAGATGGTGTTTCAGGATCCCTATGCGTCACTGAATCCCCGCCTGACAGTGGGTTTCACCATTGCCGAGCCGTTGCTGTTACATGGCATGGTCTCTTCGCTTGAACAGGCTTCCCCACAGATCGATGCGCTGCTGAAGAGCGTCGGTCTCCTGCCAGAGCACGCGCGTCGTTATCCGCACGAATTTTCTGGCGGTCAGCGTCAGCGTATTGCTATTGCCCGCGCCATGGCGCTGAAACCGAAAGTGATTATTGCTGATGAAGCGGTATCGGCCCTTGATGTCTCGATTCAGGCGCAGGTGGTCAATCTGATGATGGACCTGCAGCAGCAAACGGGCGTGGCATGGATTTTCATCTCTCACGATATGGCGGTCGTCGAGCGTATTGCTAATCGCGTCGCGGTGATGTACCTCGGCCAGATTGTGGAGCTTGGACCGCGCCAGTCGGTATTTAATCAGCCGCAACACCCCTATACCCAACGACTGCTGGCCTCCGTGCCGGTAGCGGATCCCGAAAACCGTCAGCCCCGTATTTTCGATGACAGCGAAATCCCCTCGCCGTTGCGTAAGGTGGGTGAAACGGTCACTAAAACCCGATATCGGCAGGTTGCCCCCCAGCACTGGGTAGCTGACGGCATTGCATTGCAATAATCCTTAACGACCAGGAGAATTTATGAAAACGCTGTTTCGCCGTACTTCGCTCGCCCTCGCATTGACGACGACGCTGGTCATGACTGCGCAGGCACAGGATCTGCGCATTTCAATGTATGCTGATATCACGGGGCTGGATCCGCACGACACCTCGGATAATGTCAGCTACTCGGTTCAGAGCGGCATCTTTGAGCGCCTGTTCCAGTTTGATTCCCGGATGAAGCTGCAACCCTGGCTGGCGACCGGTTATACCTCTAATGACAGTGCCACCGAATTTACGCTGACGCTGCGCAAAGGCGTTACCTTCCAGGACGGTACCCCTTTTGATGCAGACGCCGTCAAAGCGAACCTTGATCGTCTGGCAGATCAGAAAAAAGGGCTGAAGCGTAACAGCCTCTACAAAATGATTGATAAGGTCACGGTGCTGGCACCCGACCAGGTAAAAATCGATCTGAATCAGTCGTTCGGTGCCTTTATCAACACCCTGGCGCATCCTTCCGCGGTGATGTGGAGCCCGTCAATTCTTAAGCAATATCCGGACGAAGCGCAGTTGCGACTGCATCCGGTGGGAACCGGTCCGTTTACCTTTGTCGACTGGAAACCAGGCAAAGCCGTTACGCTGGCCAGATATGCAGGTTACTGGCAGCAGGGATGGCCTAAAGTCGACCATGTCATCTTCTCTCCAAGTCCCGAAGATGCGACACGGGTGGCAGCGTTGAAGTCGGGTCAGGTGGATGCCATCTGGCCATTGCCTTCAGACCTCATCGCGGCCGTTCAGCAGGACAGCCACCTCTCCATTCAGCGCGATCCGAGCATTTATCTTTATTACATGGCGATCAACACGCAGCACAAGCCGCTGGCCGATGTTCGGGTGCGTCAGGCAATCAACTATGCGATTGACCGTAATCTGTGGCTGAAAGTGGCCTTTGCCGGTCTGGGTAAACCTGCCACATCCGCGATCCCGGAAGGCGTACAGTTCTATCAGAAACAAAACGATCCTGATTACGGCTATGCGCCGGATAAGGCCAAAGCCTTGCTGAAAGCGGCGGGTTATCCGGAGGGACTGGATCTTAAGCTCTGGGTGACCAACGCCACGGCCAGCGTCCGTGCCGCTCAGGTGCTGAAAGCGCAACTGGCCACGGCAGGCATTCGAGCCACGGTAACACCGATGGATTCCGGCACGCGCAACGCTAAGTTGTGGGGCGTTCAGGACCCGAAAAAGGCGGAGTTTGACCTTTATTATGGCGGCTGGTCGACCTCTACAGGGGATGCCGACTGGGCGCTGCGTCCGCTGTTTGCCACCGAGTCCTGGGTTCCGACCTCGTATAACGTCTCCTACTTCAGTAACGCTGATGCAGACAAAGCGATTGCTGCCGGGCTGGCGACGGCCGATCCGGCAAAGCGTGGCATCGCCTATGCACAAGCGCAAAAGGTGTTGTGGAAAGAAGCACCGGTGGCGTTCCTTGGCACGCCAGACAATCTGGTCGGCAAACGCAACACGCTGAGCGGCGTTTCGATGCTGCCTGATGGCAATTTACTGTTCACTCAGGCGTCCTTTAAATAAGACGGTCTCTTCTTCCTCGTCCCCTGTCCGGAACGGATGAGGGACGTGAGGAGGCCAGTCGCACCTCATTTCAGGGAATGGCATGTTTGCATACATCATTCGCCGATTGCTGGAGATGATCCCGGTTTTGCTGGTGGTCTCGTTGCTGGTTTTCGGTTTTATCAAGCTCATGCCGGGCGACCCGGCGCGTATTTATGCCGGACCGGATGCGCCAGTTGAGGCGATCGAAGCGGCGCGTCAGCATCTCGGGCTTAACGATCCGCTGCTGCAGCAGTATTTTCACTGGATCGGCAGCCTGTTGCAGGGCGACCTGGGCACCACGTATCGCACCCAGCAACCGGTGCTGGAGGTGATCAAAGAGGGCTTTATGCCGACGCTGTGGCTCGCCTTAGCGGGTTTTACCTGGTCCGTCATTCTCGGTTTGTTATTCGGCGTGATGGCTGCACTGAAACGTGGAAGATGGCAGGACTGGACGCTGATGAGCGTGGCGGTCGGCGGCATTTCGATGCCAGCCTTCTGGCTGGGGCTGTTGCTCATCCAGTTCGTCGCGATGCCTTTTGGGCTGTTCTCGGTCAGCGGCTTTAACAGAGCCAGCGATATAGTCCTGCCCGCCATCACGCTGGGTTCGTCGGTTGCGGCGGTAATGGCGCGCTTTACCCGTTCAGCCTTTCTTGAGGTGGCGCAGGAAGATTACGTGCGTACCGCCAAAGCTAAAGGGCTGCGTAACCGCCTGGTGACGTGGAAACATGTGATGCGTAATGCGCTCATCCCGGTGATTACTATGCTGGGCTTACAGTTCGGTTTTCTGCTGGGCGGATCCATCGTGGTGGAGAGTGTTTTCAACTGGCCAGGGTTAGGCTGGTTATTGATTGAGTCGATCAAAGCACAGGATCAGCCGGTCATTCAGGCGCTGGTGATGCTGTTCGTGTTTGAATTTATTGTGATTAATCTGCTGGTCGATCTGCTTTACGCGGTGGTTAATCCGGCCATTCGTCTGCGACAGGAGCCAAAATGAGTATTCAATCGCTGACTGAAAATCCGCCTCAGATTATTCGTTCGCCGTGGCGCGATTTCCTGCATGCCCTTGTGCGGAACCCTCTGGCGCTGGTCTCAGGCGGGTTTGTGCTGCTGTTGATTGTGGTGGCGATTTTTGCGCCCTGGCTGGCGCCCTGGGATCCCATGGCTCCGGACTGGATGGCGTTATCGTCGCCGCCAACGGCGGCACACTGGATGGGGACCGACGAACTCGGGCGCGACCTGCTCAGCCGCATTATCTATGGCGCGCGGATCTCGCTCTATATCGGCGTGCTGTCGGTGACGATCGGCATGCTGGTCGGGGTCATGCTGGGCTTACTGGCGGGCTATTACGGCGGTTGGGTCGATATGCTGATCATGCGCGGTGCCGACGTATTATTCGCGTTTCCCGGTATGCTGCTCGCCATTGCGGTGGTGGCGCTGCTGGGGACGGGTCTGAACAATGTCATTATCGCCGTCGCGGTATTCAGCGTGCCGGTATTTGCCCGCATCGTGCGGGCGTCGACGCTTTCTCTGAAGCAGGCTGCCTATGTTGAAGCCGTGCGCTGTGCCGGTGCACCAGACAGCGTCATTATCCTGCGGCATATTCTGCCCGGCACGCTTTCCAGCGTGATTGTCTATTTCACTATGCGCATTGGCACCAGTATTCTGACAGCCGCGGGCCTGAGTTTTATTGGACTGGGTCCGGAGCCTGACGTGCCTGAATGGGGCAATATTCTGGCGATGAGCCGAAGCATGATGATGGCCGGATCGTGGCACATGAGCGTATTTCCGGGGCTGGCGATCTTTATTACCGTGCTGGCTTTCAATCTGCTTGGGGATGCGCTGCGCGACACGCTCGATCCAAAACTCAAGGGCTGACTATGGATTTCCAACAATTGCAGCGTGAACTGCTGCTGAAACACTGGCGTGACCTGCGTCAGCTTGGGCAGCCGCGAAGCGCCTGCGGACCCACCAATCGAATCAGCGATGTTGCGGGCGTGCGTGTCGGACATTGCACGCTGAATGAAGGCGGAAAGCAGACTGGCGTAACCGCTATCGTACCGCCGGGCGACAATCTGTTTCTCACGCCGCTGCCGTGTGGGGTTGAGGTCCTGAACGGCTTTGCGAAACCCATCGGACTGATTCAGATAGAGGAGCTTGGCGTGCTTCAGACGCCGATTCTGCTCGGTAACACGCTGGCGGTCGGCACGCTGTTTACCTCGCTGGTGCGGGATGCCATCAGTCGTAACCCGGAACTGGGACGAACACTGCCCACGGTCAATCCGCTGGTGCTGGAGTGCAACGATGGCTGGCTGAATGATATCCAGGCGCTGGCCATCACTGAAGCGATGGCGCAGGAGGCATTGCAGACGGCCTCAGCGGACTTCGCGCGCGGCAGCGTCGGCGCGGGGCGCGGTATGAGCTGTTTCAGCCTGAAAGGGGGAATCGGAACCGCCTCGCGGGTGATTCCCTCGCTCAACGCCACGCTTGGCGTGCTGGTGCTGGCCAATTTCGGCGCACTGGAAGCATTAACGCTTGATGGCGTTCGGGCTGGCGAGATGATCGCGCCGCTGCTGGCCGGGGAGACGCCGCAGCTGGATGCCGGTTCTGTCATCATCATCATGGCGACGGATGCACCGCTGGACGCACGTCAGTTAAAGCGCATCGCGAAGCGAGCTGGCGCCGGCCTGGGACGGCTGGGCAGTTACTGGGGCCACGGCTCGGGCGACATTGCGGTGGCGTTTTCAACGCAACCTCTGCCGCAACCGCCACAGGACGACACGCTGGAGCCGCTGCTTGCTGCAGCGGCAGATGCAACTGAACAGGCTGTACTGGATGCTTTGCTGAGCGCAGAGGCTGTTACCGGCTTTCGCGGTCATCATCGCCCCTCACTGACGCAGATTCTGGATAGATTAACGACATGAAAATTTTTATCTCGGCCGACATTGAAGGCATCGCGGGTGTCATGCGCCCGGAGCAATGTACACCCGGCCACCCGGAACATCAGCTGGCCCGTGGTCTGATGGAGCAGGAAGTGAATGCCGCAATTGAGGGGGCTTTTGCAGGCGGGGCAACGGAAGTGGTGGTGGCAGACAGCCATGCGCAGATGACCAATTTGCGTGCGGAAAATATCGATCCCCGCGCCCGGCTGGTGCAGGGAAAACCCCGTGTCCTGTCGATGGTGGAAGGGATAGAGCAGCAGACGTTCGACGGGCTGTTTCTGGTGGGATTTCACAGCGCAGCAGGTGAACCGGGCGTACTGGCGCATACCATCAACGGCCGGGCATTCTGGCGTATCCATATCAATGGTCTGGTGATGGGAGAAACCGATATTTATGCGGCCGCCGCTGCTGAGCACGGCACGCCATTGCTGCTGGTCACCGGCGACGATCAGTTACAGAGCTGGATTGCGGAACACTACTCAGCAGTCAATTACGTCTGTGTAAAACGCGCCATTTCTCATACCTGCGCGGAATCAATCAGCCCACAAGCGGCACAGCGTGCGATCGCTGCCGCAGCAAGCGCCGCACTGCAACATCCCCCTCAGGTGAGCACGAGCCGCCTGACGGCACCTTACGCTATGCGCCTTCAGGCCACTAAACCGGTGCTGGCCGATCTGTTCAGCCTGATCCCCGGCGTTACGCGCCTGGATGCCGTTACCGTGGAGTATCAGGCGGAGAATATGGAAACGTTAATCAGCTTACTCAGTGCATTCTCCTATCTGGCGAGCACACAGTCATAGCGAAATTATCCCGGGCTGCATGCAACGTCAGCCCGTTAAGCCCGCCGTTCCGGTTCTCCTGAAACCGCGCTGCCAGGCACACACCTGTAGTGCGGACTATGCATGCGCATCTTCCCTCTGACGAGTCAGAATCGTTGCTGGCTTAAATCCGCGCAACCCGTGCTGCTGACCAGCGCTCCTTTAACTGCACCACGGCAGCGCGAGACCCGCTCCCTGCAAAGGCTTCAGACGGGACTGCCGGGTGCGGATGGGGGCGAGACAGGCAGCTGAGCCTGCACCGATTTGCGGTATAGTTTTTGCAACAGGATAATGATTGCTCTCTCACCCTCCGCCCGGACCTGATCGTACAGCCTGTCGGAGAGGCCTTCGTTTTCGGTATTCCATCCAGGGTAAATAGTCATGCGGCTCCGCCATATAGAGGTCTTTCAGGCCATCGTTCAGACCGGCAGCATCAGCGCTGCGGCGCGCTTGCTTAATGTCTCGCAGCCCAATATCAGCCGTGTGCTGAATCATGCTGAACAGCAATTAGGATTTGCGCTGTTTGAGCGACGTATACAGGGAATGAGTGTGACGGCAGAAGGGCGACGTCTCCTGCCTGAAATAGACGATCTCTGCCAGCGCCTGCAATCTATCACCCAGCTCACCGAACAGCTGCGGCGTGGCGAAGGGCAGTTAGTTCGCGTCGGCGCGGCTCACGCTTTTGGTCAGATGGTTTTGGCACCCGCATTAGTCACCTGGCGGCAACAGATGGCCTCGGTCAGTGTCGAACTGGTCACCGAGCACTTTAATACCTTATGCCAGATGATTCTGGATAATCAGCTCGATTTCGCGCTGGTTTTTGGTCAGCAGGTCGATGCGGATCTTCTGGCTGAACCTCTGTTTCAGTCTTCGATGGTCGCGCTGTTACCGCTCAATCACCCCCGTAATGAACCCGTTACGCTTGCGTGGTTATGCCACAATAATCTACTGATGATGCAGGCTCAGGATCCGCTTGGACGCGTACTTCACCGAGCGCTGCGCGATAAAAAACTGAATCCCGCCGTGTCGTTGTCGATTAAAACCTATTCGGTCATTGCGGATATGGTGCTGGCAGGCGGCGGCACGGGCGTCGTGGATCTCTTCACCGCCTGTCGCTATGCCGAACAGCTAAAGCTGCTACCCATAGCACAGCCCCTGCCGTTTGAAGTGATGCTGATCAGCCGCCGTGACCAGCCACAGTCGCAGTCCACTCTGCAGCTTAAGCAGGTGATCCGTAACAGACTGTGGGAGATCGCCCGGCAGTGTGAAACGCAGTTTTTGGGTGGCTGAAAAAGCGCCGCTTTCAGGTGAAGAGCAGGGGAAAGGGGGGGCTCAGGCAGCATCAGATTCGTTCGCTGACTTTTGCACCAGAGAGAGCGGAGCTCGAGCAATAAACCTTCTTTAAGGCAATGATTCCGGCATTGTTGAAATGTGCTGACAAAGACTATTGAGACGGCGTTGAAATGAAAAATCCACGCAATGGCGTGGATTTTATGATTTTTGAGCTTCATGAGATTCAGTAAGACCCCATGAGACAACAATCTTTAATCAGACGTTGAACAGGAAGTTCATCACATCGCCATCTTTCACGATGTACTCTTTACCTTCTGAACGCATCTTGCCGGCTTCTTTAGCACCTTGCTCGCCTTTATAAGCGATGAAATCTTCAAACGCGATGGTCTGGGCGCGGATAAAGCCTTTCTCGAAGTCGGTGTGGATTTTACCGGCTGCCTGTGGAGCTGTCGCGCCAACCGGGATGGTCCAGGCACGTACTTCTTTCACGCCAGCGGTGAAATAGGTCTGCAGGTTCAGCAGGGAGTAACCGGCGCGGATAACGCGGTTCAGGCCTGGCTCTTCCAGTCCCAGCTCTGCCATGAACTCGTCACGGTCTTCATCTTCCAGCTCGGCAATGTCCGACTCAACGGCGGCGCACACTGGCACCACGACTGAACCTTCCGCTTCGGCGATAGCGCGCACCTGATCCAGGTACGGGTTGTTCTCGAAACCATCTTCATTGACGTTAGCAATGTACATAGTGGGTTTCAGGGTCAGGAAGCTCAGATAGCGGATTGCCGCTTTGTCGTCCTCATCCAGATTCAGTGAACGCAGCATGCCCGCTTCAGAAAGATGCGGCAGACACTTCTCCAGCGCAGCCAGCTCAGCCTTAGCATCTTTGTCGCCGCCTTTGGCTTTCTTCTGCACACGCTGAATCGCACGTTCACAGGTCTCAAGATCGGAAAGCGCCAGCTCAGTGTTGATCACGTCAATATCTTCAGCCGGGTTAACTTTGCCCGCAACGTGAATGATGTTGTCGTTTTCAAAGCAGCGCACTACGTGACCAATCGCTTCGGTTTCGCGGATGTTGGTCAGGAACTGGTTGCCCAGACCTTCACCTTTCGACGCGCCTTTTACCAGACCGGCGATATCGACAAATTCCATGGTAGTCGGCACCACGCGCTGCGGCTTAACAATCTCAGAAAGCTGGTCGAGACGCAGGTCAGGCATCGGCACCACGCCCGTGTTTGGCTCAATGGTGCAGAAGGGGAAGTTAGCCGCTTCGATGCCCGCTTTAGTCAGCGCGTTAAACAGAGTGGATTTACCGACGTTCGGCAGGCCCACGATACCGCATTTGAATCCCATGGTTTGATACCCTTTATAACTGGATGGACAGTGCGCCAGAAGGCGGACTGTCGGAGACGAATTGAAAAATTTCGCGCATTATACACGGAATCACGACGATTCGGGCGTTTAAGCAGGCTTGAAGGCGTGCAGCCGGTTCATCGCCTTGATACGATCCTCTTTCAGCCACAGTTCGGTGCAGCGCGCCGCCTCATCAATGGCATCATCAATCAGCTTCTGCTCACTGGCGGGCGGCTTGCCCAGCACAAATCCGGTCACCTTGTTGCGATCGCCGGGATGTCCGATACCGATGCGCAGCCGATGGAAATTGTTGTTGTTGCCCAGTTTGCTGATGATATCTTTCAGCCCGTTATGGCCGCCATGCCCGCCGCCCTGCTTGAACTTCGCCACGCCGGGTGGCAGATCGAGTTCATCATGTGCCACCAGGATCTCTTCTGGCGCGATGCGATAAAAGGTCGCCATCGCCGCCACGGCTTTCCCGCTCAGGTTCATAAAGGTGGTCGGCACCAGCAGGCGCACATCCTCTCCGGCTATCGCCAGGCGCGCGGTATAGCCATAGAATTTGCCTTCCTCTTTCAGTGACTGATTGTGGCGCTCAGCCAGTAAATCCAGATACCAGGCACCCGCATTGTGGCGCGTGGCGGCATATTCAGCGCCTGGATTGGCAAGGCCCACAATCAGTTTAATGCTGCTCACAATGATTATCCTGCTGTTATCGCGAAAGGGCGTTAGTTTACTTCGCCACGGGCGAGATGACAAAGTACAAGCATCGAAATGGTTCATGACGGTGATTAATCATTTTCTATCGAAATCAACAGGCTGCAATCAGGGCCAGTTAATTATTTATGGCTGATGTGTGATCCAGTCCGCAACGTTATCTTCACCCATTGCCTAAGCTTATGGCACTTAACATTGTGTGCGGTTATTGACTCATATGGATGGAGGTGCAGCATGAAACATCAACACTGCCGCGTAGCGGGTAACAGCTTGATGGTACTGGGATTAGTCACAATGGTGCTGGGCGTGGGTTTCTCAATTATGAACCAGCTTCCCTCGCTTGATCTGCCAGATGCACTGGCGCAGGGCGCAATCTTAGGCATCTTTGTTGGTGCAATGATGTGGCTGGTCGGGGCGGGTCTGAGTGGTCGTGAAAAGGTTGAAGATCGTTATTACTGGCATCGTCACTATGACAAACGTTGTCGCCGGTCGCACAATTCTCACCATTAACTGATGCCAGCAGTGACCGGATGCTGCGCGATGCGGTTCCGGCCGCTGGCCTTGGCGTGATAGAGCGCTTTATCCGCCAGTGCGAGTAAATCGTCAAAACCCTGCTGCTGATGTGTGACCGTTGCAAACCCAATGCTGACCGAATAGGCAATTGAATTGGGTTGTGACGCACAGACCTCCCGCCGAATCGTCTCGCACCAGGCCTCTGCCTCTGTTGCCGCCGCCGGAATTATCGCCGCAAACTCCTCTCCACCCAGTCGCGCAAAACGCCCCTCAGCCGGTATCAATCCTCTGACGATGTCGCAAAAGTGAATCAATATCTGGTCGCCCTGTTGATGACCATACCGATCATTAATGCTCTTAAAATGATCCAGATCGAACAGTATCGCGCTAAAAGGTCGGTTCTGACGGCGGCATCGCGCCACAATCTTTTCTGCTTCATTAAATAAAGCCCGACGATTCCAGACGCTGGTCAGAGGATCGTGCATTGAGGCATGCTTTAAGACTGACTGCATCTGTTCATTCACCATGGCCAGGATAGTAAATGTCAGACCGATGACAAACAGAATCGATTCCAGGATGACGTAAATCGAGAAGTTTGATCCGCCAATGGCGCCAGGCAGCGTGCTGGGAATCGCGCTATCCAGAAACAGGCGAGCGAGGTGAAACAGCAAATGGATCCACAGCAGCAGCTGTGCAGGCCAGAAGGTCACCTTTAGCGTGGCACGCGCCAGCCAGACCAGCTGGATCAGTGCCGCGGTATAGACGATGCAGGCGATGCAGAGCACCAGCACCCGTTTGGGTAAGCTGTAATAGAACGCCGGGAAACAGCAGAGGAGTGCCCAGAGCAGGGCGCCCAGCAGCCAGTGAGTGCCGATGGGCTTACCGCAGAAGCGCCGGAACGCATTTAACAATCCGCCGTAAGCCAGCATCACTAAAACGTTACCCACTGCAACGGGCAGGAAATGCAGGCCACTGCTGCGCAGGCTACTTAAGAATACCGCAATCAGGGTAAAAACCAGCGACAGGCAGGTGAAGCCGAGAACGCGATCATACTGCGATCCGATCCAGGCAAAAAACATGATGATGCTCAGAAACCCCAGCACATAAAGCTCGCAGACAAATAACGTATAGATATCCAGGCTCATGGCGGTCAGGGTTCTTATGAAAAGTGCGCTGCAAATTACCACTTAACGGCACAGGGCAGAAGCGGGGAACGCGGCGTTTTATCAAAAGAGTGGGTGGCGTTGAAAATAGTCGATTTTGGGGAAATTTATCGCGAAAATATCAGAAAAAGAAGCGCGTTAATCGGGCGCCCGGCAGGCATAAAAAAACCGGGCACAGGGCCCGGTTCCGCGAAGATTAATGCTCGAACATTGCCGAGATTGACTCTTCGTTACTGATGCGGCGAATGGCTTCGGCCAGCATGCCAGATAAGGTCAGCGTGCGCACATTCGGCAGTGACTTAATCTCCTGAGAGAGTGGGATGGTATCGCAGACGATTACCTGGTCGAGCACAGATTTACGCAGGTTTTCAACCGCATTGCCGGAGAAGATCGGGTGGGTCGCGTAAGCAAATACGCGTTTAGCACCACGCTCTTTCAGCGCTTCAGCCGCTTTGCACAGCGTGCCGCCGGTGTCGATCATGTCGTCGACCAGCACGCAGTCGCGGCCAGCAACGTCACCAATGATGTGCATCACCTGAGAAACGTTCGCGCGAGGGCGGCGTTTATCGATGATGGCCATATCGGTGTCGTTCAGCAGTTTAGCGATAGCACGGGCACGTACTACGCCACCAATATCGGGAGAAACAACAATCGGGTTTTCCAGACCGATCTGCATCATATCTTCCAGCAGGATCGGACTGCCAAATACGTTATCAACCGGGACGTCGAAGAAGCCCTGGATCTGCTCGGCGTGCAGGTCAACCGTCAGAACACGGTCAACACCGACGCTGGAAAGGAAGTCTGCCACTACTTTAGCGGTGATAGGTACACGCGCGGAACGCACGCGGCGATCCTGACGGGCATAACCAAAGTAGGGGATGACTGCGGTAATACGACCAGCAGAAGCACGACGCAGCGCGTCGACCATCACAACCAGTTCCATCAGATTATCGTTGGTGGGGGCACAGGTGGACTGGATGATGAAAATATCACCACCGCGTACATTTTCGTTGATCTGTACGCTCACTTCACCATCACTGAAACGTCCTACAGCGGCGTCTCCCAGGCTGGTGTAAAGGCGGTTGGCAATACGTTGTGCTAGTTCCGGGGTGGCGTTACCAGCAAATAGCTTCATATCAGGCACGAGAAGAACCTCAGGCTTTGCGTCCAGAGAATGAACGGCATGACTGTAACCGGCGCGTACGGTCATGTGCGTTCACACGGGTGTGTTGATGCGAAACGTGCAGTGTCCGGAACGTGGTGACACTGTCACGCATTCGCTAATCGCCTCGCAGGGTACGCTGTAGCGGCGAAACATTTACGCCCCGGGCTACAAATGCGCGTACCCCATTCGGGGCAAGCTCCAGCACCTGACGGGCAGCAGACTCGGTGTCGAATTCAGCAAACACACAAGCGCCCGTGCCAGTCAGGCGTGACGGCGCGTATTCTAGCAGCCAGGAAACAAGCTCATCAACCTCACGAAAACGTTTTCTTACCACTGCTTCACAATCATTGGTGAAGGGTGATGCTAAAAGCGTCGATAAACTGCGCGATGGAGTATCTCGCGTCAGTTCGGGGTCGTTGAATACTACTGGGGTGCTGATATTCACGCCGGGATGGGCGACAAGATACCACTTTTCTTCCGGCTCTGCGGGATGAAGTTGTTCACCCACCCCCTGGGCGAAGGCCGCGAAGCCCTGGACAAACACCGGCACATCCGCGCCCAGCTTCACGCCCATCGCCGCCAGCTCATCTGGCGTGAAGCCGGTTTGCCACAGATGATTCAGCGCCACCAGCACGGTTGCCGCATCAGAGGAGCCGCCACCGAGACCGCCACCCATGGGCAGGTTTTTCTCAACGGCAATCTGCGCGCCCGCGTGAGCGGACAGGCGATGGTTATCCTGCGCCGCCTGTTTCAGCATGTTTGCGGCGCGGACAATCAGGTTATCCGCATCCGCAACGCCTGCCACGGGCGTTAACAGTGTAATCGAGCCGCTTTGATCGACAGTAATCTGCAGCTGGTCACCGTAATCAAGAAACTGAAACAGCGTCTGCAGGTTGTGATAGCCGTCGGGACGACGGCCGGTGATGTAGAGAAAAAGATTCAGTTTTGCCGGGGCAGGCCAGTGGGTGATCATTGAACGGTCCAGCCGTCCATACGCAGTTTAATCCGCTGGTCACCCTCTTTCAGCTCCAGGCTCGAAGGCAGCGGCGGGGTGACTTTGCTGTCGTAGCCCGCAATAGAGACCTGCCAGTTCTGACCGTCGCGGCTGTAGTTCAGGCTGCTCAGCTGATAGCTCTCATTGAGCTGATAGTCGGTGGCATCGCCTGGCAGACCCATCATCCACTGGCGCAGATTCGCCAGCGGAATGTTCATGCCGGTCAGCTGCGAAATCATTTTCTGCGCATCGTTGCTGACGTAACGCTTGCCTTTGTTATCGACGATCTGTACCACCGAGCCCTGCGCATCCAGCTGCAGTTCAGTGCTGCCCAGCGGATTGGTCAGCAGCAGGCGATAGCGATCGGGTGCGGTCTGCTGCCAGTTAAAGCGGGCATAGACTTTCTGCTTGTCAGAAAGATAGGCAAAGGCGCCGCGGGTCTGATAGTGCGTGACCTTTGAGACCGCCTGCTGATGCTGTTGCCACTGTGGCGCGGTAACGCTGGGGCCCGGGCCTTGCGGTTTGTTGACGCTACAGGCTGCCAGCAGCACGCTGGCAAGGGGCAAAAGGCGCAACAGATTGCGTGGTGAATTAAGCATCAAGTGGTCATCTCCTCGGACACATTTATTATTCGTAACGGATAACGCTAACCGTCCCGGTTTTAACCGTCAATGCTGTTATGCAGCAAATTGAGCACGATCGGGTTAATCTTATTACAGTCATAGCCTTTGTATGGCTTTTCTTGATCTGCCGCATCTTGTAGAATGCGCCTCACAAAACCCTGACATTATTGGGACATCCCAACCAAAACCGCTATGACGCTGCTCGCTCTCGGAATCAATCACAAGACAGCCCCCATTGCTCTGCGCGAACGCGTCTCGTTCGGGCCGGAGACGCTTGAGCAGGCGTTAAACAGCCTGTTATCACAGCCAATGGTGCAGAGCGGCGTGGTGTTGTCCACCTGTAACCGGACTGAACTCTACCTGAGTGTAGAGCAGCAGGCCGACTTACAGGCGCGTCTGGTGAGCTGGTTATGCAATTATCATCAGCTGGATGAAGAGGATGTGCGAAACAGCCTCTACTGGCATCAGGATAACGAGGCGGTCAGCCATCTGATGCGCGTCGCCAGCGGACTCGACTCACTGGTGCTGGGCGAACCGCAGATCCTCGGTCAGGTGAAAAAAGCCTTTGCCGACTCCTCACGCGGTCAGGCGCTGAGCAGTGAACTGGAACGCATGTTCCAGAAAACCTTCTCGGTTGCCAAACGCGTACGTACGGAAACCGATATCGGCGCCAACGCGGTGTCGGTGGCGTTTGCCGCCTGTACGCTGGCCCGTCAGATCTTCGAATCGCTCTCCTCCGTCAATGTCTTGCTGGTTGGCGCAGGTGAGACCATTGAGCTGGTGGCGCGTCATCTGCGTGAACATCAGGTCAAAAATCTGATCATCGCCAACCGTACCCGCGAACGCGCCGAAACGCTGGCGTCGGAAGTGGGTGCAGAGGTGATCACCCTGGCGGAGATCGACGCCCGTCTGGCAGAAGCCGACATTATTATCTCGTCAACCTCCAGTCCGCTACCGATTATCGGTAAGGGGATGATGGAGCGCGCGCTGAAAGCGCGACGTAACAAGCCAATGCTGCTGGTCGATATTGCGGTTCCGCGCGACGTAGAGCCGGAAGTGGGCGACCTGCCTAACGCCTATCTCTACAGCGTGGATGACCTGCAGGCGATCATCGAGCAGAACCTGGCGCAGCGCAAAGCGGCCGCGGTTCAGGCCGAAAGCATCGTGGTTCAGGAAAGCAGCGAATTCATGGCGTGGCTGCGCTCACAGGGCGCGGTGAATACGATCCGTGAATATCGTTCTCAGGCGGAAGAGATCCGCGCTGAGCTGGAAGGCCGTGCGTTGCAGGCGCTGCAGCAGGGTGCCGATCCGCAGAAAGTCATGCAGGAACTGGCGCACAAGCTGACCAACCGTTTAATACACGCTCCAACCAAATCACTTCAGCAGGCCGCCCGCGACGGCGATAATGAACGCCTGCAGATTTTACGCGACAGCCTGGGTCTCGATTAGGCACACCGCTGTCGCCACCTGTTACGGGAATCCCACATTTAAATGAAAACCTCTATAGTTGCCAAACTGGAAGCCCTGCAGGAGCGCCACGAAGAAGTGGAAGCGATGCTGGGCGATGCAGGCGTGATCGCCGATCAGGAGCGTTTCCGTGCGCTGTCACGCGAATATGCTCAGCTGACCGATGTGACCCGTTGCTTCCGCGACTGGCAGCAGGTGCAGGAAGATATCGAAACCGCGCAGCAGATGCTCGACGATCCTGAAATGCGTGACATGGCGCAGGAAGAGTTGCAGGAAGCGCGAGAGAAGAGTGACGTGCTGGAGCAGCAGTTGCAGGTTCTGTTGTTGCCGAAAGATCCCGACGATGAGCGCGCCTGTTTTATCGAAGTGCGCGCCGGAACCGGCGGCGATGAAGCGGCGATTTTCGCCGGCGATCTGTTTCGCATGTACAGCCGCTATGCCGAAGCGCGTCGCTGGCGCGTGGAGATCATCAGCGCCAACGAAGGCGAGCATGGCGGTTACAAAGAAGTGATCGCCCGCGTGACCGGCGAAGGTGCCTATGGACGCCTGAAGTTTGAGTCAGGCGGCCATCGCGTGCAGCGCGTCCCGGAGACCGAATCCCAGGGCCGCATTCACACCTCAGCCTGTACCGTTGCCGTGATGCCGGAAATCCCGGAAGCGGAACTGCCGGAAATCAATGCGGGCGATCTGAAGATCGATACTTTCCGCTCATCCGGCGCAGGCGGTCAGCACGTTAACACCACCGACTCCGCTATTCGTATTACCCACCTGCCAACCGGTATCGTGGTGGAGTGTCAGGACGAACGTTCACAGCATAAAAACAAAGCCAAAGCGCTGGCGGTGCTGGGCTCGCGTATTCACGCTGCAGAGATGGCCCGCCGTCACGCCGCCGAAGCCAGTACCCGACGCAACCTGCTGGGCAGCGGCGATCGTTCTGACCGTAACCGCACCTACAACTTCCCGCAGGGCCGCGTGACCGATCACCGGATCAACCTGACCATCTACCGTCTGGATGAAGTGATGGAAGGGAAACTCGACAGCCTGATTGAGCCGATTGTTCAGGAGTACCAGGCCGATCAGCTGGCGGCGCTGGCTGGTCAGGATTAATGGATATTCGTCACTGGCTGAAACAGGCGGTCGCCACGCTGTGCGGTGGTGACAGTCCGAAGCGTGACGCAGAGATCCTGTTAGGTTTTGTGACCGGCAAATCACGTAGCTGGTTAATCGCCTTTGATGAAACGGTGCTCAGCGATGAGCAGCTGACGCAACTGGATAGCCTGCTGGCGCGTCGCGCCCGCGGTGAGCCGGTGGCGCATCTGGTGGGCGAGCGCGAGTTCTGGTCGCTGCCATTGCGCGTCAATGACGCCACGCTGATCCCGCGCCCGGATACCGAACTGCTGGTTGAACAGGCGCTGGCGCATCTGCCCGCGACACCGGCAACCATTCTGGACATGGGCACCGGCACCGGAGCGATTGCGCTGGCGCTGGCCAGCGAGCGTCCCGATTGTCAGGTCACCGGCGTGGATCGCATTGAAGCCGCCGTTGAGCTGGCGAACAGTAATGCGCAGCAGCTCAGCCTCACCAACACCACCTTTCTGCTCAGTCACTGGTTCCAGGCGCTGACGCCACAGCGCTTTACCCTCATTGTCAGTAACCCACCCTACATAGATGCCAGCGATGTTCATCTGGAGCAGGGTGACGTGCGCTTTGAACCGCGCAGCGCGCTGGTGGCGGATGAAGCGGGACTGGCGGATCTGCGCACGCTGATCGAGCAGGCACCCACATGGCTGCTGCCGGGTGGCTGGCTGCTGCTGGAACATGGCTGGCAGCAGGGCGAGGCGGTGGCCACGCTGATGCGGCAAAAAGGCTATCACGCCGTGGAAACCGTCGATGATTACGGCGGCAATCCGCGTGTGACCTTAGGCCAGTTCCCTTCATAAAAGCGCTTTGAAAAGGATTCATGATGTTCGCCTTTTATCCCTTAATTAAAAATCTGCACATCTTAACGGTGGTGCTTACCGTGACGCTGTTCCTGCTGCGGTTTTACTGGCTGCGCCGTGGATCGGCAATGATGACGAAACGCTGGGTGCGCATCCTGCCGCACGCTAACGACACCCTGTTACTGGTGACCGGCGTCTCGCTGGTGATGATTACCCACTTCTATCCCTTTACACCGCAAGGAAGCTGGCTGACGGAGAAGCTTTTAGCGGTTATCATCTACATCGCCTTAGGATTTGTGGCATTGAGTCGCCGTCCACGCACTGATCGCACCCGCTGGATCGCTTTTCTGGTAGCGTTAATCGCCCTGGTGGCCATCATTAAGCTGGCGCTGACCAAAATGCCGTTATGGGGATAGCATGACCTCGACCGAACAATTAGATTTCAGCCAGACACCGCTGTGTGAAGCGGTGATTGGTGCCACGCTTGCCATCCGCGCCGATTTCCCGGCGTTGTCGGTGGAAGCACAACTTGCGGCGTTAGTCGCTGAAGCACGTGACTATGTCAGCCATACCGAAGATGCTGACATGCAGCTCGAAAAGCTGCTGGAACTGTTCTATCGCCAGTGGGGATTTTGCGGTGCCAGTGGCGTTTACAATCTTTCTGATGCCCTCTGGATCGACAATGTGCTGAAGACCCGTCGGGGCACGGCGGTGTCACTGGGCGTTATCCTGCTGCACATCGCGGCCGAGCTGGAACTGCCGCTGATGCCGGTGATCTTCCCGACGCAGCTGATTCTGCGCGCCGACTGGATTGATGGCGATAAGTGGATGATCAACCCGTTTAATGGCGAAACGCTTGACCGGCACACGCTGGAAGTGTGGCTCAAAGGCAATATCAGCCCGACAGCGCGTCTGTATGACGATGATCTCGACGAAGCCAAAACTGTCACCGTGATGCGCAAGATGCTCGACACGCTGAAAGCGGCGTTGATGGAAGAGAAGAAGATGGAGCTGGCGCTGAATGTCAGTCAGGTGCTGTTGCGTATCGATCCTGACGATCCCTACGAAATCCGCGATCGCGGTTTGATCTACGCGCAGCTGGAGTGCGAACATATCGCCCTGAATGATTTAACGTACTTCGTTGAGCAGTGTCCTGAAGACCCGGTCAGCGAAATGATCAAAGTTCAGATTCACGCAATCGAACAAAAACAGGTCACGCTGCACTAAGCGGACCCACTGAAAAGGAAAGGGCATGACACAGAAAGTCGTGAGTATTGGCGATATCAAAGTTGCAAACGATCTGCCATTTGTGCTGTTTGGCGGGATGAACGTTCTGGAGTCGCGCGACCTGGCGATGCGCATCTGCGAACACTACGTTACCGTCACCAGTAAGCTTGGTATTCCTTACGTATTCAAAGCGTCATTTGATAAAGCGAACCGCTCCTCAATTCACTCCTATCGTGGCCCAGGCCTGGAAGAGGGGATGAAGATTTTCCAGGAGCTGAAGCAGGCTTTCGGCGTCAAAATTATCACGGATGTGCATGAAGCGTCCCAGGCGCAGCCGGTCTCTGAAGTGGTTGATGTGATCCAGCTGCCCGCGTTCCTGGCGCGTCAGACTGACCTGGTGGAAGCGATGGCGAAAACCGGCGCGGTGATCAACGTCAAGAAGCCCCAGTTCGTCAGCCCGGGTCAGATGGGCAACATCGTTGATAAGTTCGCTGAAGGTGGCAACGAGCAGGTCATCCTGTGCGATCGCGGCAGCAATTTCGGCTACGACAATCTGGTTGTCGACATGCTCGGCTTTAACGTGATGAAGAAAGTCACCAAAAACAGCCCGGTGATTTTCGATGTGACCCATGCGCTGCAGACGCGCGATCCGTTTGGCGCAGCATCAGGCGGTCGTCGTGCTCAGGTGGCTGAGCTGGCGCGTGCCGGTATGGCGGTCGGCATTGCCGGTCTGTTTATCGAAGCGCACCCGGATCCTGAACACGCCCTGTGTGACGGCCCATCCGCGTTGCCGCTGGATAAGCTGGAGCCATTCCTGGTGCAGATGAAAGCGATTGACGATCTGGTGAAAAGCTTCCCGGAACTCGATACCAGCAAATAAGTTTGCAGTAAAAAAGAGCACTGAGTCGCTTAATAAGATTGTGGGAAAGTGCTGCTGGATTCGCTGTGAAATTGAGCCAGTTCAGAGAACAGGGGCAGATCGAAAAGACGCTAAAGCCATCCATGGCCGCTCGGCCCGCGCCGTCCCTGGCGCGGGACGCTTTTCTCCTCTGCCCCTGTTCCCTTCACGTCGAGTTCATCTGTTGCTGCCAGATGTATTTTGACCTGGGTTTTCAACGACAAAAAAAGAGCGATGATTCGCTCTTTTTTTTCGCCTGAAATCCGGTGACGTTACAGCATGATGGTCATCAGATAACCGATAAACAACGCCAGATGCGCGGCTCCATTCAGTACATTTGTGCGTCCGGTCGAGAAGGAGAGCTGACAGAGAATCAGCGACGCCATCATAATCACCATCTGTGGCGGCTCCAGACCAAATATCAGCTCCTGTCCGGTCAGGGTGGCGATAATGGTTACCGCCGGTACCGTGAGTGAGATGGTCGCCAGCACTGAACCAAAGAAGAGGTTCATGGCGCGCTGCACCTGATTCATCAGCACGGCCCTGATCGCCCCCAGGCCTTCCGGTGAGAGGATCAGCAGGGCCACCAGGAAACCGGTAAACTGTGCCGGTGCATTCAGATCCGTCAGCAGGCTTTCCAGCGTATTAGCATTCATCTTGGTCACGGCAATGACCGCAATCAGATGCACGATCAGCCAGCTGGTATGCCAGAAGCTGCTGTGGGCAGACGGTTTGCCATGATGCGGGTCGCCATCATCGCTCTCATCTTCATGCTCATAGACAAACAGGCTCTGGTGGGTTTTGGTCTGAATCAGCAGGAACACGCCATACATCGCCGCTGAAATCGCCGCGATCAGCAGTGCCTGAGTGACAGAGAAATTACCGCCCGGCAGTGCGTTGGGAAACACCAGCACCAGAATCGCCAGGGGAAAGATAGCGATCAGATATTGCTTCACGCCCGCCAGATTCACGTATTGCGTCGCAAACTTATTACCGCCCAGCAGCAGCGCAAAGCCAACCAGTCCACCGGTTACAATCATCACGATCGAATAGAGCGTATCGCGCATCAGCCCGGGTGCGGCATCGCCGGTCGCCATCAGCGCCGAGATCAGGCTCACTTCCAGAATCACCACGGACAGACTCAGGATCAGAGAGCCATAGGGCTCGCCCAGCCGGTGCGCCAGCACGTCGGCATGTCGTACAACGCTAAAGGCGCTGCTCAGAATGGCAACCAGCGCCACTAAGTTGATACCGACTACAATCGGAAATGATGTGGTTGCACCAAAAAAATAGAGTATACCCAGCGTGATAAGGGGCAGTATCAGCGAGAATTCCTTGTGACGTGTTTTTTCATGTGAAGGCATTCACCATCCTCTCTGGTTAATGATTATCCGGACACAGCGAGTGCTGCTGTTAGAAATATAATCAGTTTTAGGGCAGGGCGCAGTTTATCTTTTCACCGGTCTGAACGGGAAAAATTTACTGCTTTTTACTTAAATGCAATAAATGGTCGAAGCGGTATTAACCTGAAGTTATCTCAAATATTGCAATATTAATCAGGCCACAACAACTTCTCTTTACCCATCTATCTGAACGCCAAATGCCGGAATATCTGTTTATCATTGTAACTTGTGTGGCCTGTTTCTGGTTTTTAATTTGAAGTGCAGATAAGTGGCTGTTTGTATTTTTGTCCTGTTGCGCCAGGCTTAACAGGAATCTATAAACTGAGGAGCCGTTATGCCTTACTCTAAACGAACCGACTTACCTGACAACGTAAAACACGTGCTTCCCGCGCATGCGCAGGATATCTATCAGCAGGCATTTAAAAGCGCGTGGGAAGAATATAAAGAGGCTAAGGATCGACGCGGCGATGATTCGCGGGAAGAGGTGGCGCACAAAGTCGCCTGGGCAGCCGTAAAGAAAGAGTATGAGAAAGGTGATGACGATAAGTGGCATCCTAAACGTTAACGCCGTCGCTAGCCTGTTCACGCCAAAGGGCCAGGATTATCTGGCCCTTTTTTTCATCTTCGCTATAAGGTTTATCTGGTTTTTTTTAACCTGCGACCGGAATCACGCTTGTAACCCCGCGCGGAAATAGATTAATGTCAATTTGATGAACGAAACGCAGCGCCGTTTTGGAGATCATGTTACAGGAGCCATTCTGCAGGACGCCGTTGATGTTGAGGAGGTCGCATTGCTTACCCGGGAATTTCTATTAAAAGCGGATTGTAAAACGTCGTTCGGGGATATCGAAGAGGCGTTGCTCTGGAGTTGCGAGCAGCGCGCGGCCTCGCTGGCAGCCACCCTGGCCTGTCGTCCCGATCACAGCCCGGTATGGATCTTTGGTTACGGCTCGCTGATGTGGAACCCGATTTTTGAGGCGGATGAAGTGGCGTCCGGTTCGCTGGAGGGCTGGCACCGTGCTTTCTGCCTGCGGCTGATTGCCGGACGTGGCACCGCCACGCATCCCGGCCGCATGCTGGCGCTGAAGCAGGGTGGCAGAACCACGGGTCTGGCGTTTCGTCTGCCGGAAGAACGGCTGCATGAAGAGCTGGCGCTGCTGTGGAAGCGTGAGATGATCACTGGCTGCTATCTTCCAACCTGGTGTGAATTACAGCTGGAGGATGGTCGCAGCGTCACTGCGCTGACCTTTATTATGGATCCGCGTCATCCGCTGTATGAATCGGACTCCTGCCCGGAGGCGATTGCACCATTAATTGCTGCGGCCAGTGGCCCGCTGGGCTCGAATGCGCAATATCTGTTTGCTCTGGAAGAGGAGCTGACCCGGCGCGGCATGGAGGAGGAAAGTCTGAGCCGGCTGGCCCATCAGGTGCGGACACTGCAGCAAGCCTGTCTGAAGCAGGCCTGAACCGGGGCATAAGCAGAGTAAAAGGGCGCGACAGTGTCGCGCCCTTTTACGATCCGGCTGCAGGTTACCGGGCTTAATTACCCGGATTAATCAGCCAGGTGCCGGGTTTATCGATGGTCAGGGATTGTGTGTGCGTCTCACTGCCATTCTTAACGTCAATTTTGTACTGTCCCGCCGCCAGATTCAGCGCGGCAAATCCACTGCTGCCCGGTTTTACCTCGACCGGCTGTCCGTTAAGCACCACGCTTTCACCGCTCTCCAGCTTAAGATAGACGGTCGCCAGCGCGGCCGGAACGGCAGCGGCTGACGGAATCGATGCGGGCGCCTGCGTCATGGCTGAGCTGTTGTTAACAACCTCTGGTGTGGCACTGTGGCGATTCGCCAGCCAGGTGGCGACAACCACGGCCAGAATAGCCACGGCAGCCAGGCCCAGCAATCCAGGCGACAGTTTACGCACCGTGCGCGGCGTCACCGGCTCGGCGGAGGCGGCGGCATGATTCATCGCTATCACCACTGGCGCAGCAGCCTCCACCGGCTCCTCGACCGGCAGAGCAGGCGACTCGCCCGGCACCGGGAAGCTGTTTACCACCGCTTCCACATCACTGACCGGCAGATCAATCAACGCGGCAAAGGCATCAATCGTTTGTGGGCGATCGCCTGGCTTCATTGCCAGCGCGCAGTCAATGGCATGCAGCAGCGGCAGTGAGTAGCCTTCTGGCTGGCGTTCCACCAGCGGCTGATAATTATCTTCAATGCAGCGCACCACGCTGACCGGCGGCGGATTACCGGTAATCAGGTTATGCAGCACCGCGCCCAGGGCGTAGATATCGGTCCACGGCCCCTGTTCAACTTCACCCTCTTCGCTGTACTGCTCAATCGGCGCAAAGCCAGGTTTAAGCATGATTTCCGTTTCGTCAGAGAGGTTGCCAATCTCTTTACGCGCTGAGCCAAAATCGAGCAGAACCGGCAGCTGGTTCTCCTGAATCTGAATATTGTCGAGCGAGATATCGCGATGCAGATAGCCGGCCTGATGGATGGTGCTGATGGCACCCAACAGCGGCGGCAGCAGGCGGCGGATCCAGGCTTCAGTGATCGACGCCGGGCTGGTTACCTGCCACTCTTTCAGCGTCATACCGCTGTAGTAGAGCGTGCCCATATAGGCTGTGCCGTTCTGCTCCCAGAAGCGCAGCACGTGCAGCAGTCCCGGATGATTAAAGCGGGCCAGCAGACGCGCTTCCTGAATAAAGCTGGTGAGCCCGGCATTAAACAGCTTCTGGAAACGCTCACCGCGCAGCTCCAGCGTTAAATCGGCGGCACGGACTGCCAGCGACACCGGCATGTACTCTTTGATTGCAATAGTGCGTTCAAGCTGGTGATCCCACGCGCGATAGACGATGCCGAAGCCGCCGCCTCCGATCACTTCCTTGATCTCAAACTCATTGAAACGGTATCCGTCAGGCAGGGCATTCGGAACGGTTTTCGGATTATCATTTGCCGACATAGTGAACTCTCTGTACACGGCCTGCTCGCCAGGCTGCGCGGTAATTAATTGATGTTACGCCAGGCACCAATGGCAGGATCAACCAGATCCGCGTGCAGGGTGTCGATGAGTAACACATTCACTTTTTGCTGTGGCATGAAATAGGGCGCCCAGTGGCTGCGCAACGTATAAACTCGCGATTTCACAGCGTCAGCATCCTGCTGCGCAGCATTCTTATCCATCTTTATCAACAGGGCACCATTGAAGCGCCAGACATGTTGTTTGGCATCAAAGGGAAGCACCAGCCAGCTATCATTCGCATCCGGGCGTGTCACAATCATGCGCTGATTGTTCGCGGCGATAACCTCCAGCTTGCTGTCCGGGATCGTCAGATTGGCGATGGGATAGCCCTGATAAAAGGTGACTGCCACCGGCGTTGGGTGGTCAGGGGTCGCCAGCATCAGCTCACTTTTGCCTTCTGCCCAGCCATCAGGTGAGCACTGCTGCTTGCTGACATCCGGGATAAACAGGGTCTGGGCATTTTCATCCCAGGCGGTGCGAAAATGGCAGCCGCTGGGGAGATCAAAATGTTGCAGCGGCGTGCTGTTGGCGGGCCGAGACAGGTCGAGCGGTGCAGCATTACTCTCACTGGCGCTGGCGGTGGCATCTGCCATCACGATAGGACGCCAGTTCTGCAGCTTACTGGCGCTGCCGCTGGCCAGTACGCCACCCTCTTTACTGGTCATCTGCCAGGGCAGCTCGTCCAGTAATCCGCACTGATTAGCGAGCAGGGTGCCGACGCGCGGTAAAAAGGTGGTCAGCACCGCCGAATCCTTACTTTTGCCGGAGACGATGCGCAGTGGCAGCGTCTCTTTGCACCAGTCGTCAGGCGCTTTACTCACCACATTATCGATATAGACCTCCAGCGCCAGGCTGGGGGAGTAGACAACCCGATAATTTTCAGCCTGGGCGTGAAAGGCAATCAGCAGGGTGATGATGCCGGGCAACCACAGTTTCATAAGGATCCTTGGAATCAAAAACGAGGCGGCAGAAAGCGCGCCGAATCAGCCAGTGAATAGAGCAGCGTTGCCTCCTCCGGCTCACCAATCCAGACCGCCAGTGCGCTGAGATTATCTTTCTTAACGTTGCGGCTCACCGCCTGTTCCATCAGAGCCAGCCACTCTTCGCAGGCATTCACCATGCGCAGCGCCTGTTCCATTTCATGACTGGCCAGATTCAGCCAGAAGCCATCGGTGCAGACCAGAAACGCGTCGCCATCCTCCAGCGCAATCTCCTGCGAAAAGCTTACTAAGCGAGGCGGTTCAGCGCCGAGCGCATTATAGAGTAAATTACTGTTAATGCCGGTATTTTCATAGCCCGCTTCTTTCAGCTGCTGGGCCAGACTGTGATCGCGAGTGACCTCATGAAGCACGCCGCGGCGGAAGTGGTAAACCCGGCTGTCACCGGCATGCGCCCACCATGCGCGCTGTTTTTCGCGGTCGATAAACAGGGCCGCCAGCGTGGTGCTCATGCGGGAATATTTCGGATTTTTACCCTGTGCCTCATGCAGCGCTAAGCGGCACTGTTCAATCGCCTGATGGGTTATCTCCGGCGTCAGGTCGGCGTGCGCCTGTAACTGGCTCAGCAGGGTGTCACGCACCAGCTGTGCCGCCATCTCGCCGCCGGGCAGACCGGCCACGCCATCGCAGACCACAAAGCAGGCTTTACGCTCATCCAGCTCTGCGCCGGTGCGATCCTGATTCTCATCGCGTAGCCCCTGCTGGCAGCGGCTGGCAAAAACGATTTTCATGGTTCATCTACCCGCGTCTGAGAGTCCTTATACTGATTCACCTCCATGTCATAGGCATGGAGAAAGGCCTCGCCAAACAGCGTATGGAAATCATCTTCGATCTCTCCGGCCGTACGCTGATAATTACGGGTGAAGTAGTCCCACAGCGCCGCCTTTTTCATGGCGGAAAAGGGCATTTTTGACACGACGCCATCGGCACGCGCCTGCTCCTCCAGCCGCTGCGGATTAAAGGATTGCAGCATCGCCGCAATAATGGCGCGGATACCGGCAATCATCCCCAGCTGGTGGGCCTGCAAATCGACCAGGGCATCGCGTACCGCCTGTTCCGGCGGCATAAACCCGGGCATCTGGCTCTGGTACATCTGCATCAGCACGGTTTTGCCGGAGGGCAGGATCTTGAACGGGTTGTTGGCCTCATTCAGGATCATCGTCATGTCCGCTTTGACACCACGCTTGAGAATGGATCGCGAAGAGAGCAGCGCGACGGTGCCCTGGGAAAAGAGGCTCAGCATCCGGCCAGTAATGCGCATCTGCTCTTCATCCACCGGCGTGGCGTGACCGTTGCTCAGCCCCATCCCCTCCAGCAGTGCGGCGATCAGCCGATCCTGATCCACCGGCTGCGGCGTCAGCGCCCGACGCGGCTCGCTGGCCTGGGGGTCGATAGCCAGTCGCGCATCGTTGTGGCGCTCGTGGCGTGAGGGCGTGACCTCACTGACCAGCAGCCGGTCCTCAACCTCATGATGTTCGTGGATGCCCAGCGGATTTGCGGGCTGAGCGCTGTCGCCAGCAAACAGCGCCAGCGGATCGCTCTGCGTGTCGTGGCAGGCGGGGTCTCGTACTTCCAGCGCATAGTCACCGATGCGCAGCGCATCGCCATGCTTCAGCACGACCTGCATGCCGCGACCCAGGGTAATGCCGTTATGCTCCACCGGGGTCACGCTGCCCTGGTTCGTCAGACGGCACTCCCCGTCATGCGACAGGTGAACCAGCGCCTGCAGACGCGAAATGGCCCGAGTCTCATCTGGCAGCACCAGATCGTTGTCCTGACTGCGGCCAATGGTGCCGCCAGGCGGTTGAAACGCGACGCTTCTGACCGGAACATCCGTAGTGCATTGCACAATGGTAAATTGCATGAGTTATCCCAGATTGAACGGCAAACGCTTCCGGCCTCACTCGAACATGGGAGGATAGAGGCCATTACGTCCCGGCTGTGAACCTGCCGCCGGGTTAAACAGTAACGAAAACAGTTGCGCGGTAAGGTTGCCGCTGTGCTTGTGGGTCGCGTGGGCAAAACCATCACTGCGATTACTCCACCAGTAGCTCATATGCTGCTGAGGGTCGAAACGTTCAGCCACTTCACGCCAGCTCAGCGTGCAGGGCAGATCCTGAAAACCGATCACATCCATGATTTCAGAGGGCTTCCTGGCCGGCACCAGCAGCGGTGGCAAAGCCTGTATCTGCTGCTCTAACTGCTCGCCGTTCAGCGGTGTCTGAACCGCCCGTAACAGTGTCGCGCCCAGATCCTGAAACCAGTCGCCGGAAATGGTCAGCTGAGCAGGATGCCACTGAGCCAGCGTGAAGCTGTGCAGGGCCAGCAGCGGCCAGGCGCGTCCGACGCGGTCACAGGAGGGCAGCAGACAGCCCATCTGTATCTGCGGTCGGGTCGCGGTAACCGGCAGCACAAAGTTCCACACCGGCGCGTGGAGAAAGTCCGCGCTGTAGGAATACGCCTGCTGATGCCAGTGCATTAATCCCTGCTGGAACCAGTGATTCCACGGGCTAATCTGTTGCTCGCTCAGTCGATGGTGCAGAAAGTCACCGGTCGACGGCAGCTTGCCATACCAGCCGGGGGCCGTGTAAGCAGCCATGTTCACCTCACCATTACTCGCTATGCGAGTTTGATTGCGGGGCCGGGTGCCGCGGCGCTACCGCCAGCATGCCGCCCGCCTGGTCCGCAATTTTCAGATTCTCTGCAAGCTTGCGCATCATCAGTGCATTATCACGTGCATAAGGCGACGACTGAATCTGCTGATCCAGCAGCTGGCTCAGGTGCCAGTCAAGCTGCTGCAGGTCGCGGGCGCTTACCGTATCGGGCAGGGATCGCTGTAAATTTTGCAGCAGCCAGGCCCGTAAAAATTCGCCATCATAATTACGCGGTTGATAGAGCATCTGATAGGCGCGCAGCGCATTGCGGCTGTAGGCGTTATCATCACCCGGGTCGTTGCGCAGGATATTCGTGATCTGCTGCGCCACACGCGGCAGCAACAAAGACTTAAGCGCATTTTGATAAAGCACCCAGGCGGCATCGCTGATCTGATTACCCCGGTATAAGCCCGTCCGCATAGTAAGCGGCGGATTATCGAGGGAAAAGCGCGCCGAGAGCGGCAACTTCACCAGGTTATTCAGAAAGGGTAGCAGATCAAAAATATTATCAGCAGGCTGATGAATCACCTGCTGACTTTGCTCACGGATAAGCGGTACCCGTGCGGCTACCTGCTGCAGATACTGTTGATTCTGGTAGTAACTGATGCCCCACAGGCTGGAGGCGATCAGCAGAGCGCCTGCCAGAACGCCGTAGCCAATCCAGTGGAACAGCTGATTACGGTACTCCCAGCGGCGATTACTGCCGGCCAGGCCGCTCTCTTTAAATATCAGATCGCTGAGCAGGTCACGAATAAAGAAGCTCTGGCCTTTGTTGCCGGGAATCGGACTGTTGCGATTAACGCTGTCCCAGGCCGCAATCGAGTGATCGCCCGCCTGACGCAACTGCAGTTTGCGGCTCAGTTCACCCATTACGCGATCAAACGGCAGGCCTTCCTGCGTTCCGCTGGTGAAGAAGAGGCCGCGCGGGCTCCAGGCGACCGCATCCTGGTGATCAGAAAAAACGATATCCAGATATTCGTTCAGCAGTGGACGCAGCGAGGCGAACTCCTGCGGAAAGAGGAAGCACTCAGCGCGCTCGTTCAGGTCGCGCTCATGGGTCATCTGCTCCGCCAGTTGTTGCTGGAGCTGCTGTTCCAGCCGCTGAAACTGCTGGCCAAAATGGCGATGCCAGTCATCTTTGTGCGGCTTGCCCAGCTCCCAGTTGAACGTGAAGCCCCAGATAGCATCTCGCCGCGCTTTATCAATCGAGCCGAAGTAGCTCATAAAGCCTTTCAGCAGATCGGTTTTGGTGACCATCACATAAACCGGGAAGTGAATACCGGTCTGCTGATGCAGTTCTGCCATGCGCTCTCGCAGCGCGCTGGCCTGGGCGAAACGCGCTTCGGCTGAATCACTCAGCAGATCGGCGACGCTGATGGTCATGATCACACCGTTAATCGGCTGGCGGGTGCGATAGCGTTTCAGCAGATTGATAAAACTGTGCCATTCCGCGGCATCTCGCACGCGCTGGCTCTCCTGCAACGCATAACGACCGGCGGTATCAATCAGCACCGCGCTGTCAGTAAACCACCAGTCACAGTTGCGGGTGCCCCCGACGCCGCGAACCGCATTTTTGCCCAGCGTATCGGTCAGCGGGAAATCGAGGCCGGCATTAAACAGTGCGGTGGTTTTACCAGCGCCGGGCGCACCCATGACCAGGTACCAGGGCAGCTGATAGAGATAATTAGCGTTAAAGCGTGAGAGCAGGTTCCCGCTGTGACGACGGCCAAACTGAGTGCGTTTCAGCTGCATCGCAGCTTCGCTGAAGCGCTGGTTGAGCCGCTCTTCGGTCATCTGACGTTCCGCCGGGTCGTCGTTGCCCGACAGCTGAAGCTGGGTCAGTAAACGGCTGTTGAACCAGGCACGATAGAGCGACGGGATCAGCTGGAACAGGATCCAGAGAAAATAGAGGGCGCTCACGGTGAGCTGGCGAGGCAGCACGGGTTCCAGTGGGCGCGATTCGCCCCATGACCAGAACGGCCCCAGCATCCAGACCAGACAGCTCAGCGCCGTGACGCCAATAAAGCTCCACAGCAGGCGATGCGTTAGCAGCAGGCGAAGGGAGGCGCGCATTATTGTGCTCCTTGATGATTACTGAGCGTTTCAGGCGCGGCAAACAGGGTGATTTCAACACGGCGGTTGCGGGTCCGGTTTTCGCTGCTGTCGTTGGGCAGCAAGGGGTCGCTGTCGCCGCGGCCTTCGGAGCGAACCGTATGACCGTCAGCCAGTTGCAGTTGTAACAACTGGGTGATGGCGCGGGCGCGGGCAAATGAGAACTCATAGCTGGAGGCAAAGCGGCTGTTATCCACCGGATGATCATCGGTAAACACCGACACCAGAATGGTCCCTTTGACATCTTTCATCGCGGTTGAGACGCGGGCCAGCAGGGCGCGCCCGACCGGATTGATCACCGTGCCCTGTTCGGCGAACAGTTTGTCCGCGGGGATGATCACTTTGCTGCCAAAGGCACCATCGCTGACCTCAAGCTGCCCGGCTGCAATCACATCATTCAGGCGCTGACGCAGATCGAGCAGCGCCTGCGGGGAAGAGGGACGACGGCCCGCGGTAATCTGCGGCAGCGGCGTCTGATAGATGGTACGCAGCAGCGGTTCGGCGGCATTACCGAGACGCCAGTTCAGGCCGCTGTAGATCAGGCAGCCGATCAGCGCGACCAGCATGGCACAGGCCCAGAGCGGCACCATCGGGCGGGCGAGGGTGCTCACCAGCGGATGCACTTCCACCAGTGGCGGTTGCGCTGTCTGGCGCTGGGCACGCGTTTCGTCAATCAGGGTTTTCAGGCGTTTACGGATACCGTCGCACTGGGCGCGACCATTTTCACTGCCGCGATAGCGGCCTTCATAGCCCAGCAGCAGACAGTATTGCACCACTTCCAGCAGCCAGAGGTGTTGTTGCGGGCTTTGTGAAATGCGCGACAGCAGTTGAAAGAATTTTTCGCCGCCCCAGCTTTCATTATGGAAGGTCACCAGCATGCCGTTGCCAGACCAGACGCCGCGCGTGCCCCATGGGGTTTGCGCCGCCGCTTCATCGAGCGCGCTGCAGATGCAGTAACGCGCGCCGATAATCATCTCAAACGGCAGCCCTGCCTGTTTACAGCGTTGTTCAAACTGGCGGATTTCATCGATCAGAGACTGGCGCAGGCCCGCAGGGTCATCGTGGGTAGCTGCCTGACGAATTTGCACCACCGCGTTCAGCAGTGGCGCCGCAGCCTGAAGTAAGAGATTCTCATTGCCTGAGGGGGTCGCCTCACGCGCAGGGGATTCCACAGTCATTAATTCGTGATCTTCCAGCCAATGGCAAATCCCTGTACCCGCAGCCCGGGACGGTTCTGCGGGCAATATGCGCCGGATTTCATATTCACTCTAAGATCCAGGTCGCGGTATCGTTAGTCCGGCAGGCTTTGCTGGCGCCGCCGACGGCCACACAGACCTGTTTCGTTTTGCGGGGACGGGGACGATCGCTCTGCACGGTGGCATCGTAACGGCTGCTCTCTACACCCGCTTTTAACGGCACATAACCGATCAGCGGGCCGTCAGCCTGGTCAGCAATCGCCAGCCAGCTGTGTTCCACATTACCTAATACTTCGAACGGTTTACCCGTTTCGAGATAGCGAACCACTTTGCCGCCGTAATCAGGCGAGGTCATGACGGATGCGCCATAAAGCGCCCGCCAGGTCTGATTGACCGGCTCAAATTCAGTCGGTGCCGCGACAGCGTGTCGATGGACCAGTTTGACGCCGTTAATTTCGCTGGTGACCAGCGTATCGTCAGTGACGGGCGGCGGCGGGGCCTTACAGCCTGCCAGGGTAAGAACCGCCAGCAGCGTTAACGCAAGACTCTTTTTCACCATGTTCCTCGTGATCTCATCAAAGTATCTGCATATTGCCAGGCCCGATGCCATGGGGCGATCTTTATCGCGCCGCATCGTGCCGAAATTCTGTTTTTAAAAAAAGGGTCAGATTACATCGGGATAGTAACGCATTCAGTTTACCTAAGACTTTTGAGAATTCAAACCATTGCACCCGCTGCTGATGCGTGATAGCAGGCGCTTTACGGGCGGGTTTCGGTATAAGAAAAGCGCCAGGTAATGTGATAGTTAAAGCGAACTGAATTATCGCAGAGACAAACTGGTTGAGAACAGTGCCGCGCATTCTGACATGCAATGAATCCGATTGGAAACTATTAAGATTTACTAATAACTTGTTGCCGAAAAAATTTATCAGTTTGCGTTAAGAAACTTATCAAAATCAGATTTTACGCCCCTGCTCAGACCCTCTTTTTTCAGGAAAGCGGCACGCCTTTTGCTTCTGAAAGGTTTTAACCGCACTGAGGTGAGCAATGAGGGACGCCCTGACCTGGCTGCAGGCATCACGCGCGAGCGATATCGCCAGCCTGCAACGTCTTCTGGAAACCGGCGAGCTGATGGCTGCCGTCAGTGAACTGGTCCATCGGTTGCAGCGGGAACGTGGCGCAAACAATCTCTGGATCTGCTCTGACGGAGCGCTGTTCAGCGCCGAACGTCATGCCCGCCAGCAGGAGGTCAGCGCCGGCCTGGAGCATTTTTATCAGGCGCTGCCGGCCGCCATAGCGCAGCCCGGCTACAGCCGCTTCTGCAACCTGATTGCCGCTGCCCTGCAGGCGCTGGCCGGACTGCCTGCGCTGCGCCAGCAAATCAGCCAGCGTGAGCTTGATCAGGCCGCGGCGATGGCCGCCTTTAACCAGGTTATCCGTACTTTACTCAATCTGGTGTTTGAGGCGGCCGACACCGCCAGCTATCCCGGCATCTCCCGTGCACTGATCGCCCTGTTCAGTTTTATGCAGGGCAAAGAACTGGCCGGGCAGGAGCGGGCCATCGGCTCAGCCGGCTTTGCGGCGCGTCAGTTCACCCCCGACCAGCGCAGCCAGATGGTCGCCCTGATTGCGGCACAGGAGCAGAGCTTTATCACCTTCCGGGAGTTTGCTGACAGCGCCGCGTGTGAATCCTGGCAGCCGCTGGCTCAGGCCAGCCGCGACATCGAACGCCTTCGTCGCATCGCCTGCACCGGCGGCCGTTGTGATGAGACCGGCGCGCTGCACTGGTTTTCCCTGCTCTCTGAGCGGCTGGATCAGATGAAAATGCTGGAGGATGCCCTGACGGCGACATTGATGCAGCGCTGCCGGGCTGCCATTGATCAGGCACAACAGCAGGCGGCAGGAACAGTGGTGCAGGGCGACAGCAATTTTTCGCTTTACGTCTCCGGGGCGGACTGGCTGCCTGGCGCGGCGGCGCTCGACAGCGACGGTCTGGCCCCGCAGCTGGGGCGCTCGGTGCTATCGCTGATTGGCGAACAGTCGCAGCGTTTGCAGCAGCAGGCGGATGAACTGGCGGCGATGCGCGCCTCACTGGACGAGCGGCGCGTGATCGATCAGGCCAAACACTGGCTGATGCAGCAGCAGGGTTTCACAGAAGAGGCCGCCTGGCAGGCATTACGCAAAAGTGCGATGAATCAGAATAAGCGGGTACTGGAGATCGCGCAGGCGGTACTGGCAGTAGCGAAGACCCTGAGCAACTAACCCGGATGAGGTAGCTGCACAACCTTTGTGCGTGATCTGCGTCAGAAACGTGCAAAAACGGTTAATTTTTCAACAGTGCGTCACCGCAGATCGGCATTAAGGCTGTTTCGGCGATCTGGCACATCCTTTGCTTAATCCCTATAGAGAGTACGCATTGCTCCCGCCAATGGCGGTGGGGTCAGTGCTTTGGATAAAGGCGTCCATCCGCAGGCTTCGGCTTGTCGGAGGACGCCTTTTTTTATTTCTGTTCAGGGGCAACAAGATGAGCAAAACGCCATTTTCACTGACACGACGTCAGGCGCTGATCTCCGGCGCCGCGCTGGGTGCGGCCTGGATCGTTCCGGGATTACGAAATGCGGTCTGGGCAGCGGGATCAGATGCGCCAGAAAAAGCGCAGGTGCGGGTCGGCTTTATCCCGCTCACTGACTGCGCGCCGGTGGTGATGGCCTCTGTGAAAGGCTTCGACAAAAAGTATGGTCTCACATTGCAGGTCAGCAAAGAGGCGAGCTGGGCGGCGGTGCGCGACAAACTGACCTCCGGTGAGCTGGATGCGGCGCATGTGCTCTACGGCATGATCTACGCCCTGCAACTGGGCGTAGCGGGTCCGCAGCACGACATGGCGAACCTGATGACGCTCAACCATAACGGCCAGGCGATCACCCTGTCGAACCAGCTGAAAGCCAGTGGGGTCACCGATGCGGCCAGCCTGAAAAAGGCCATTGATGGCAGCGCCAAAGGCAGCTTTACCTTCGCCCATACCTTTCCGACCAGCACCCATGCCATGTGGCTCTATTACTGGCTCGCCAATGCGGGCATCCACCCGTTTGATGACGTGCGCACCGTGGTCGTGCCGCCGCCGCAGATGGTGATGAACATGAAAATTGGCAACATGAGCGGCTTCTGCGTTGGTGAGCCGTGGAACCAGCGCGCCATCAGCGACAACATCGGTTTTACCGCCGCCACCAGCCAGCAGATCTGGCCGGAGCATCCGGAAAAAGTGCTCGGCACCCGCGCAGAGTGGGTGAAAGAGAACCCCAACACGGCCCGTGCACTCACCGCCGCTGTGCTGGAGGCCGCGCGCTGGATTGATGCCTCGGACGACAACCGCCGCGAAACCGCGCAGGTGTTAGCCGGCCGCGCCTGGATCAATACCAAAGTGGAGACGTTACAGGGTCGGATGCTCGGTCAGTATCAGAACGGCCTGGGGCAGTCGTGGCAGGACGCTCACCCGATGCGCTTCTTTGACAACGGCAACGTCAGTTTTCCCTGGCTCTCAGACGGCATGTGGTTCCTGACCCAGATGAAACGCTGGGGCCTGCTTGCCAGCGATCCCGACTACCTCGCGGTGGCGCGCCAGATCAACCGCATCGACATCTACAAACAGGCCGCCAGCGCAGTCGGACAGGTTGCACTGCCCGCCAGTGAAATGCGCAGCAGTACCTTCATCGACGGCAAGGTCTGGGATGGCAGCGATCCTGCCGCCTATGCCGCCAGTTTCGCTATCAAACGTTAAGAGAGGTTGCTATGAAAACTGACGCGCGCGCCCTGGCGCAGCCGGTGCAGAGTCACAACAGTGCCACCGTTATTCCGTTACAGGTCACCCCGAAAGCCGCAGCCCGTCCGGCGCGTCTGCGTCCGCTGTTGCAGCGCGCCATTCCCGCCACCGGTGGCCTGTTATTAATGCTGCTGGTGTGGCAGATCGCGGCGCTGTCGCAACCGGGTTTCCCTTCGCCTTACGCCACCTGGCAGGCCGCTCAGGTCCTGTTCGCTGACCCGTTCTACAGCAACGGCCCCAACGATCAGGGCATCGGCTGGAACGTGCTGGCGTCGCTGCAACGCGTCGGCATTGGATTCGGCCTGGCCGCGCTGGTCGGCATTCCGGCGGGCTTTTTAATCGGTCGCTTTAGCTTTATGGCGCAGATGTTCAATCCCGTCATCGCCCTGCTGCGGCCGGTGAGTCCGCTGGCCTGGCTGCCGATTGGCCTGCTGCTGTTTCAGCGCGCCGAGCCTGCCGCCAGCTGGACCATTTTTATCTGTTCGATCTGGCCAATGATCATCAACACCGCCGAAGGGGTACAGCGTATCCCGCAGGATTACCTCAACGTGGCGCGGGTGTTACAGCTCTCTGAGTGGACGGTGATGCGCCGGATCCTGCTGCCCGCCGTGCTGCCCGCGGTGCTGACCGGGGTCCGTCTCTCTATCGGCATCGCCTGGCTGGTGATCGTCGCCGCCGAAATGCTGACCGGCGGACTGGGCATCGGCTTCTGGATCTGGAATGAGTGGAACAACCTCAACGTGGAAAACATTCTGGTCGCCATTCTGGTCATCGGCGTAATCGGGCTGCTGCTGGAACAGGGGCTGATGCTGCTGGTCCGTCGTTTTAGCTGGGATAAATAAGGAGAGCACGATGCAACAGATCATTCGCGTCCAGCAGGTCAGCCAGCGTTTTGCCACCGCCAGCGGCGAGTTTCTGGCGCTGGACAATGTCAGTTTTGATATTCACGAAGGGGAAACCCTGAGCCTGATCGGCCACTCCGGCTGCGGCAAATCGACGCTGCTGAACCTGATTGCCGGTTTAACCCGGCCCAGCAGCGGCGTGCTGCTGTGTGATAACCGCGAAATCACCGGCCCCGGCCCGGAGCGCGCGGTGGTGTTTCAGAACCATTCGCTGCTGCCGTGGCTGACGGCATTTCAGAACGTCGAACTGGCGGTGCAACAGGTGTTTAAAGGACGCTTCAGCAAAGCGGAGATGCGTGACTGGATCGAGCACAACCTTAATCGGGTGCAGATGAGCCATGCCATGCACAAGCGGCCCGGCGAAATCTCCGGCGGCATGAAGCAACGCGTGGGTATTGCGCGGGCGCTGGCGATGAAGCCACGCGTGCTGCTGCTGGATGAGCCGTTTGGCGCGCTGGACGCCTTAACCCGCGCCCATCTGCAGGACAGCGTGATGCGCATTCAGCAGGAGCTGAATACCACCATCGTGCTGATTACCCATGACGTGGATGAAGCCGTGCTGCTGTCAGACCGGGTGCTGATGATGACTAACGGCCCGGCGGCGCAGGTTGGCGAGATCCTCACTGTCGATCTGCCACGTCCGCGTTCACGGGTGGCGCTGGCGGATGAGCCGCGCTACCACCAGTTGCGACAGAAAGTGCTGCATTTCCTCTATGAAAAACAGACGACTGCGGCGTAAGGAACAGACCATGAAGCAACGGTTGCTGGTGATAGGTAATGGCATGGCGGGAATGCAGATGGTGGAGAGCCTGCTGCAACGTGCACCGCAGCGCTACGCCATCACGGTCATTGGCCGCGAGCCGCACGGCAACTATAACCGTGTGCTGCTGTCGCCGGTGCTGGCAGGTGAAACGCCGTTCAGTGAAACGCTGATCCACGATCGCGACTGGTATGAGCGGCACGGCGTCACGCTGCTGAACGGCGAAACCGTGCTGCAGGTCGATCTGGCGGCACGTACAGTGCAGACCGATTATCGCCAGCTGGGCTGGGATCGGCTGGTGTTTGCCACCGGTTCACAGCCCCGTTTGCCCGCCATTCCCGGCATCAACGCGGATTGCGTACTGGGTTTTCGCAGTATCGCCGACGTCCGGCAACTCCTGACGGGCCAGGGACCGGTGGTGGTGTTGGGCGGTGGTTTTCTCGGCATTGAAGCGGCGGCGGCACTCTGTGCCCGTGGGCGTGAGGTTATGCTGGTTCATCACAAACCCTGGCTGCTGGATCGCCAGCTGGATGCAAAGGCGGGCGAGCTGTTGCTGACGGCACTCCAGCAGCGCGGTATCCGCTGCGTGCTGAACAGCGGACTCACGGCGATTGACGAGGCGGGTGTGACGCTGACCAGCGGTCGTCACTGCGCCGCCACGCAGGTGGTGATTGCCATCGGCGTTCAGCCGGAGATAACGCTGGCGCAGGCGGCGGGGCTGCCGTGTCAGCGCGGTATTCTGGTCGATGGGCAGTTACGCACAGCGGTCCCGTCGGTGTACGCCGTAGGCGAGTGCTGCGAAATTGCCGGCGAAACCTTTGGCCTGGTCGCACCCTGCCTGACGCAGGCGCAGATTCTGGGCGCACAGCTGGCGGGGTCGCCACTGGCGGATTTTGTCAGCCAGCCGCAGGCGACGCGGCTCAAAGTCAGTGGCATTTCGCTGTTCAGCGCCGGGGATGTTAGTGAGGCACCCTCCATCAGCAGTTTTGATCCGATCTCCGGCGACTACCGCCGTCTGTTTCTTCGTCAGGGCCGCCTCTGTGGCGTATTGCTCTCTGGCGACACCCGGCAGGGTCCCGCGCTGCTGGCGCGTCTGCTGCACACCGAAGCTGTCACGCTCGAAGCCCTGTTCGATTCCCGTCAACCTGAACCGCAGCCGCAGGCTGCAGAGAGTCCTGAGATGAGTAAACCGGTATTAGCCGTGGTGGGTCACGGCATGGTCAGTCACCACTTTCTTGAACAGCTGGTTGCCCGCGAACTGCATCAGCACTACCACATCGTGGTTTACGGCGAGGAGCGTCAGCAGGCTTACGATCGGGTGCATCTGTCGGACTATTTCAACGGCAAAACGGCCGACGATCTGTCGCTGGTCAGCGCGGACTTTTTTACCCTGCACGGCATCGAACTGCGCAGCGGCTGCGCAGTCGTGGCGATCAATCGTCAGCAGCGCAGTCTGCGTGACAGCGCGGGCAATGAGCTGGCGTGGGATAAGCTGGTGCTGGCCACCGGCTCGCGTGCTTTTGTGCCGCCGGTGCCGGGCCACGACGACGAACGCTGCTTTGTCTACCGCACGCTGGATGACCTTGATGCCATTGCTGCCTGCGCCCGCAATAGCCAGCGCGGCATCGTGATTGGCGGCGGCCTGCTGGGTCTGGAGGCGGCGAATGCGCTGCAGCAGCTCGGGCTGGAAACGCATGTGGTGGAGTTTGCGCCACGCCTGATGGCAGTGCAGCTCGATGAGGGCGGGGCGCTGATGCTGCGCCAGAAGATCGATGCGCTGGGCGTCACGGTTCACACCTCAAAACAGACCGAACTGATTGAGCGTCAGACCGACGGTAGCGTGGTGCTGCGCTTTGCTGACGGCAGCAGTTTACCCGGCGATCTGGTGCTGTTCTCCGCCGGTATCCGGCCGCGCGATGAGCTGGCACGTGAAGCGGGCCTGACGCTGGGACCGCGCGGCGGCATTGAGATCAACGATCGCTGCCAGACCAGCGATGAAGAGGTGTTTGCCATTGGTGAATGCGCACTGTGGAACGGTCAGATCTTTGGTCTGGTCGCGCCAGGCTATCAGATGGCACGCGTGCTGGCCGGGCATCTGGCGGCTGAATCCACCGCCTTCAGCGGCGCGGACATGAGTACCAGACTGAAACTGCTGGGGGTGGAGGTGGCGTCGTTTGGTGACGCGCATGGCCGCACGCCGGGCAGTCAGCACTATCACTGGACCGACGGGCCAAAAGGCATCTACAAGAAAATCGTGGTTTCTGCCGACAGCACCCGGCTGCTGGGCGGCGTGCTGGTCGGTGACAGCAGCGACTACGCCACGCTGCTGCAGATGATGCTCAATGAGTTACCGCTGCCTGCCGCGCCAGAAAGCCTTATCCTGCCTGCGCTGTCGGGGGCGCCGAAAGCGCCAGGCGTCGCGGCGTTGCCTGACAGCGCCCAGGTCTGCTCCTGTCACAACGTCAGCAAGGGCGAAATCTGCGCGGCGGTGAAAGGCGGATGCGGTGAGATGAGCAGCATCAAAAGCTGCACCAAAGCGGCTACGGGCTGCGGCGGCTGTGCGGCACTGGTAAAACAGGTGATGGAGTTTGAGCTGGAAAACCTCGGTGTCGAGGTAAAAAAAGATATCTGTGAACATTTCAGCTATTCGCGCCAGGAACTTTATCACCTGGTGCGGGCCGGTGAGTTCAGAACCTTTGATGCGCTGCTGACGTCACATGGTCGGGGGCAGGGTTGTGAAGTGTGCAAACCGCTGGTGGCGTCACTGCTCGCCTCATGCTGGAACGACTATCTGCTAAAACCGGCGCATCTGCCGTTGCAGGACACCAACGACCGCTATTTCGCCAATATCCAGAAAGATGGCACCTATTCGGTGGTGCCGCGCGTCCCGGCGGGCGAAATCACGCCGCAGGGGTTGATCGCGATTGGCGAGGTGGCGGCGCGTTACGATCTTTACACCAAAATCACCGGCGGTCAGCGTATCGACCTGTTTGGCGCGCGGCTCGATCAACTGCCTGATATCTGGCAGACGCTACTGGCGGCGGGTTTTGAAACCGGTCACGCCTACGGCAAGTCGCTGCGCACTGTGAAGTCCTGTGTGGGGTCGACCTGGTGCCGCTACGGCGTGCAGGATTCAACCGCTTTCGCCATTGCGCTGGAGAACCGCTACAAGGGGCTGCGCGCCCCACACAAGATCAAGATGGCGGTATCGGGCTGTACCCGCGAATGTGCGGAAGCGCAGAGCAAAGATATCGGGGTGATCGCCACGGAAAAGGGCTGGAATCTCTATGTGTGTGGCAATGGCGGCATGAAGCCGCGCCACGCCGACCTGTTCGCCAGCGATCTCGATGATGCCACGCTGCTGCGTTATGTCGACCGCCTGCTGATGTTCTATATCCGCACCGCAGACAGGCTGCAGCGCACCAGCGTCTGGATGGACAATCTGGAAGGCGGCCTGGACTATCTGCGTCAGGTGGTGATTGAGGATAGCCTCGGTCTGGGCGAGACGCTGGAGCAGGAGATGCAGCGGGTGGTGGACGCGTATCAGTGCGAGTGGCAGACCACGCTGGCGGATCCTTCACGACTTGCGCTGTTTACCCCTACGGTCAACAGCGATCGCCCGGATGAGACGCTGCACTACAGCCGGGTGCGCGGTCAGCGTCAGCCGGAGGCCGTTACCGATCGTCCGCTGTTACCGCCGCCAGCCGAGCCGTGGAGCGCGGTGTGTACACTGGAGGCGATTCCTCAGCAGGCGGGGATCGGGGCGCGACTGGGTAGCGAACGTGTTGCGCTGTTCCGCTTTGGCGATGCGCTTTTTGCGCTGGAAGACCGCGAACCCGGCAGCGACGCCAGCGTGCTCTCACGTGGGATCCTTGGCGATGTGGGCGGCGAGCCGGTGGTGATCTCCCCGCTCTATAAGCAGCGGATACGGTTGCGTGACGGACAGAGCCTGGATAACCCGCAGCATCAGCTGCGCTGCTGGCCGGTGAAGTTGGAAGCGGGTCAGATCTGGCTGGCAAATCGTCCGCTGGATCAGCTGGCGCAGGCATCATGAACAGTACCTGTCCCTATTGCGGCGTCGGCTGTGGCGTCTGCGTCACCCCGCAGGGGGCGCATCAGGCAACCGTGATCGGCGATCCGCACCATCCCGCGAATGCAGGTCGGTTGTGCGTAAAAGGCGCAGCGCTGGGCCAGACCCTGACGCCGCAAGGGCGTTTGCTGAACGCCGAGGTTAACGGGCAGCGCGTCAGCCTGGACGCTGCGCTGGATGCGGCGGCGGCGGGATTGCGGGCGGTTATCGATCAGTATGGCCCGCAGGCGGTGGCGTTTTACGGCTCCGGCCAGCTGTTGACCGAGGATTACTACGTCGCCAATAAGCTGATGAAGGGCTACATCGGTGCAGCCAACATCGATACGAATTCGCGGCTCTGCATGGCGTCGGCGGTGGTCGGTTATAAGCGGGCGCTGGGGGCCGATGCGGTGCCCTGCTGCTATGAGGATCTGGAGCAGGCCGACCTGGTGCTGCTGGTGGGGTCTAATGCTGCCTGGGCGCATCCGGTGGTGTGGCAGCGGCTGATGCAGGCGAAGCTGCAACGTCCGGCGATGTGTATTGTCGTTATCGATCCGCGGCGTACGGCGAGTTGCGATCAGGCCGATCTCCACCTGCCGTTGCGGCCCGGCAGCGATACGGCGTTGTTTTCCGGTCTGCTGCACTGGCTGGCGCAGCAGGATGGCATTGATGCCAGCATGTTGCCGCACCTGAATGGTGTGGACGAGACGCTGACCGCCGCAGCGCAGTGGGGTGTGGCGCGAGTGGCAGAGGCATGTGACTTAACCGTGCAGCAGGTCGCGCACTTTTTCCAGCTTTTCAGCCAGCACGATCGGGTGCTGACGCTATGGTGCATGGGGATTAATCAGTCCGCCACCGGCAGCGACAATAACCAGGCGATTCTTAATCTGCATCTGCTGACGGGCAAAATAGGCCGCGTGGGCTGTGGTCCTTTTTCGCTGACCGGACAGCCAAATGCCATGGGCGGACGGGAGGTGGGTGGCCTGGCGAATCAGCTGGCGGCGCATATGAATTTTACTGAAGCGGATTGCGAACGGGTGCAGCGTTTCTGGCGCAGTCCGGCCATTGCCCGGGAACCGGGACTGACTGCACTGGATCTTTTCCGGGCACTGGCGGATGGCACGGTGAAAGCAGTGTGGATTATGGGCACCAATCCGGCGGTGTCGATGCCTGAGGGCAACCGCGTCGCGCAGGCGCTGGCGGCCTGTCCGCTGGTGATTGTATCAGATGTGATGGCGCAGACCGATACCAGCGCCTTTGCCAATATTCTGCTGCCCGCCCAGGGGTGGGGCGAGAAGAACGGCACGGTGACCAATTCCGAGCGGCGTATTTCACGTCAGCGCGCTTTTGCCGCCGCACCCGGTGACGCCCGGCCTGACTGGTGGTTGCTGTCGCAGGTGGCCAGGCGTTTAGGGTTTGATGAAGGCTTTAACTGGCAGCATCCGGCAGAGATTTTCCGTGAGCATGCGGCGTTGTCAGGTTTCGAGAACCGGGGCGCCAGGGCGTTTGATATCAGCGGCTTGGCGCAATTGAGTAATGCTGACTGGGATGCGCTGCGTCCGGTGCAGTGGCCGGTTAACGCGGCCTGTCCGCAGGGCTGCGCCCGGCTGTTTGGCAATCGTCGGTTTTTTCATCCGGATGGTAAGGCCCGGTTGCGGGTGCCGGCCACGCCGGTTGTCGCCCCGCGCGAACCGGCGTATCCGTTGTTGATGAATACCGGACGGGTGCGCGATCAGTGGCACACCATGACGCGTACCGGGCTGGTGCCGCGTCTGATGCAGCATTGCGATGAACCGTTTGTCGCGCTGCATCCGGCGGATGCGGCAACGTATGGCGTGACGGCGGGCGGACTGGCGCGGGTGCAGTCTGTTCAGGGCTGGATTAGCGTGCGGGTGCGTGTCGATGCCGGGATGCGGCGCGGCGAGCTGTTTGTGCCGATGCACTGGAACCGGCAGTTCAGTCAGCAGAGTCACGTCGATTTACTGGTGGCCGCCCGCGCCTGTCCGTTTTCGGGGCAGCCCGCGCTGAAGCAGACGTCGGTGCGGATTCTGCCGTTGAGGGTGAGCTGGCAGGGCTGGCTATGGCAGCGCGAGATAGCGCAGCCCACAGGGTTGCGTTACTGGGCGCGTACCCCCTATCCGGCGGTGCAGCGTTATGCGGTGGCGGGCGAGGGCTCGCCGCAGGTCTGGCTGGACGGGCAGGTTGTTCTTTCAGGCTGTCACAGGCAGGTTGCGACCGGCAGCGGCAATGATTACCGGTTGCTGGCATGGCGTGACGGCGAGTTGCAGCTGGCGTTTTATGCCGGCTCCGTGTTGCCGTCGATTGATAGTGCGTGGGTCGCCGAGGCCTTTAGTCATGCGCCGCAGGATGCGGCAGGGCGGCACAGTGTACTGGCAGGACAGCCCGCGCAGGGCGCGGCCACGGGACGGATTATTTGCAGTTGTATGGCGGTGGGTGAGCAGACGATTTTACAGGCGGTGGCGCAGGGGTGTCGTACAACTCAGGCGTTGGGCGAAAAGCTAAAGTGCGGCACGCAGTGCGGCTCCTGTATTCCGGAGCTGAAGCAGTTGTTGCTGTCCGAAGTGATGTCGGAGGAATGATGACACGAGCAATTGATTCTCTGGATAAGTTACTGGCCCCGGTGGATGCCGTGTCGCAACAGGGCGCGGTGTGGCTGGTGGGTGCGGGCCCTGGCGATGTGGAACTGCTGACCGTTAAGGCGTTGCGGTTGCTGCAGCGTGCTGAGGTGGTGGTATATGACCGGCTGGTGAGTGACGCGGTGATGGCGGAGGTGCCGGAGCAGGCGTTGTGTATTGATGTGGGTAAGCAGCCGGGGCAGCATGGTCTGAAGCAGGCGCAGATTAATCAGTTGCTGGTGGAACTGGCGCGCAGTGGACGCAATGTAATCCGGCTGAAGGGGGGCGATCCGTTTGTTTTTGGTCGCGGAGGCGAGGAGATGGTGAGCGTGCAGCAGGCCGGGATTCGCTGTGAGGTCGTGCCAGGGATTACGGCGGCTGTGGGCTGTGCGGCAGCCAGCGGAATTCCGTTGACGCATCGGGATTGCGCGCAGTCTTTGCGGTTGATTACCGGGCATGGGCGGAACGGCGAGCCGCAGCTGGAGGCGGCTGCGCTGACGGCGGTGAATCAGACGCTGGTGTTTTATATGGGGTTGAGCTGGAGTGCGTCGATCAGTGCGCAGTTGCAGGCGCAGGGACGTGATGCGGAGACGCCGGTGGCGATTATTGAGAATGGGACCCGGCCCGATCAGCGGGTGTTGATTACCACGCTGGGGGGATTAGCGGAGACGGTGGCGCGGGATAAGCCGGTGTCTCCGTCGTTGCTGATGGTGGGTGAAGTGGTGCGGTTTTATCGGGCGGATTTGCAGGTGCGGGGTGGGGAGACGGTGAGCCGGTGCGTCGTGCAGGAAAGACCTGCCTGATCGCAAAGGGATCCCGCATCCCTGCGGACTGAGCTCGCCATCCCTGGCTCGTACACTTTGCTCTTCAGGCAGGGCTTACCTGCACTGTTGGCATTGGTGCGGGGTTTTGCGGGATCAGGTCTGGATTGAGTGGGCGTATGTCTTGGTGGTAAGGCCGGAACGGTGCGGCAAGACGGTGCGGCGTGCAGGAAAGGCCTGCCTGATCGCAAAGGGATCACGCATCCCTGCAGACTGGGCTCGCCATCCCTGGCTCGCACACTTTGCTCTTCAGGCAGGCCCTTCCTGCCCGGCTGGCGGCGGTGCGGTTTTTTTTGGGATCAGATCTGGATTGAGTGCGGTTGATGAGAGTGGAAGTGCCCGAGCAGGACGAAAAGAGCAGTCCAGTGTGGGAAGGCAGGTGAGGGTTGGTAAGACGGTGCGTCGTGCAGGAAAGGCCTGCCTGATCGCAAAGGGATCCCGCATCCCTGCGGACTGGGCTCGCCATCCCTGGTTCGCACACTTTGCTCTTCAGGCAGGCCTTACCTGCACGATTAGCGATAGTGCGTGCTTACAGTGGAGGCACCATCGTGCAGGTGCACTGTATAAAAGACGATGGAGCTTTAGCTGGCTTTAAAGCTCCTCCCACACAGGCAGGTTGTGAACCTTTTTTCGATATGCGTGAAACAGTGCCATTGTCGTACCGAAGAACAGACCTGCGATCAGATTGGGTATCAGCGAATAGTTGTCGTCAGACACGCCCGGAAGAGAAGGCAATAAGAGCAGCAGTGGCATCATAAGCGTGTACATGCTGGCAAACACCACAAGATTGAGCCAGAAAGGAGTGAAACTCGGGGGTGGAAGATGGATATTCATTTTCCATAACAAACGATGTAATGGCGGAGCAGAGTTACTCGGCCATATTTTCTTCGCTGCCATCAGGGCTAAAGCCCGCGCTTTCCTGCGCTCGAAAATCTCGTTTTTCATCGTTTTATCATCCGTTACATCCCTGCTTAGCATTCGCTCTGGAGCGTAACTTAATCCTGTGGCTGTCTGATGACAGCGAGTGGCTGAATCGATGTTGTTTCAACAAGCATTACATCGCCCGCTTCAGCGGCAGCGGGGCCACCAGCACTTTCACGCCTAGCGCTTCAAACGCTTTGACCTGCGCAGTGCTGATGCCGCTGTCGGTGATCAGGTAGTGAATATTGCTCCAGTCACAGGGCAGCGCGAACATCGAAACCTTGTCGATTTTGCTGGAGTCAGCGACCACGTAAACCGTGCTGGCGGATTTGATCATCGCCAGCTTTACCTTGATGTCGGTTTCACTGGGGAAGCTCAGGCCCAGACGCGGTGAGATGCAGGCGGTCGCCAGGAAGAGTTTACCGGCCAGCACGTTTTCGAAGAAGCTGGCCGCCTTTTCGCCGGAGGTAGAGAGCGTCGGAAATTTAAAGGTACCGCCGGTCAGCAGGATGTTGATCCCCGGCTCGCCGCCCAGTTTCAGGGCGATATTCACCGCGGTTGTCACGACCGACAGGCGGCGGATGTGGCTGATGGCATCGGTGATCGCGGTGGTCGTGGTGCCGGAATCGAAAATCACCGTGTCGCCATTTTCGATATGCTGCGCCGCCAGCCGGCCAATCGCCTCTTTCTCTTCCAGATGTGTCTGCCGCTCCAGCAGCATCGCCCCGGTATTCTGTTTGCCCGTCATCAGCGTCGCGCCACCATGGTAGCGCTGCACAAAGCCCTGTTTTTGCAGCATGCGAAGGTCGCTGCGTAAGGTGGCTTCGGTCAGTCCAAAGGTCTCCGTCAAAGCTTTAACCGTGACCGTGCCATCCTCACGGATCATCTCCAGAATTTTCTCGCGGCGTTGCTGCATGTCAGCGAACTGCTCACTTTTGCTTTTCAATCGAAATGCTCCCTTTTCCAATAACCTGAGAAGTCGGGCGAACAAGGTCTTTGTGGCTGAGTTTAACGCGCCATTTTTATGAATGCGAGATAGCCTGATCTGCCTTTGGTTTTCGAACGAAAATATAAAATGTGCAGGTTATTGAATCTCTCACGCTTTCCGGATTGCAACCAACTGCCTTTATTTCGGGACTGGAAGCCAGATCACGTCTTTTCAATCAGATAAGCCGCTTTGCAGGGCAGATGGTCGAAATTTGATCTGCTCCACACAACATTTCTTTTCGATAGCTTATATTTTTGTTCGAAAATGAGTGAGTCAACGGCATCGGCAAAAATCTGAGGGGAAGAGTGGGATGAGTGGTGAATATGACGTAAACCTGCGCTACGGCGTGGATACCGCAATGAATCTGGCCGGCAAAGTGGCCGTCGTGACCGGCGGGCTGGGCGGTATCGCGATGGCGACCAATGGCATGTTGCTGGAGAAGGGCGCGAGTCTGGCACTACTCTATCCGCCGTTTGAAGCAGAGAAGGTGGCCAGCCTGAGGGCAGATTTCCCCGTCGAGCGGGTGCAGTTTGTCTGCTGTGACGTTACCGATCCCGCGTCGGTTGAACAGGCTTTTGACGATGTGGTTTCCCACTATGGCCGGATCGATATCCTGGTGAACTGCGCAGGCTACGTGATGCTGCAGCCGGTGATCGAAACCGATTTTGACGAGTGGCAGAAGCAGATTGCGGTGAATCTCACCGGGCCTTTTCTCTGCTCACAGGCCGCCGCACGGCTGATGATCCGTGCCGGTGCGGGCGGCAAAATTATTAATATCGCCTCCCAGGCGGCATCCATCGCTATCGACAACCATGTCGCCTACACCTCAGCCAAAGCGGGCCTGCTGGGCATGACCAAAGTGATGGCCAAAGAGTTTGCCCCGCATCGCATTAACGTTAACACCCTGTCGCCCACCGTAGTGCTGACGCCGATGGGCGAAAAGGCCTGGCGCGGCGAGAAGGGCGAGCAGATGAAGAAGCTGATTCCGCTCGGACGCTTTGCTTATACCGATGAGATCGCCGCTGCGGTGCTGTTTTTCGCCAGCAACGGCAGCGACATGATCACCGGCGCCGACTTGATGATCGATGGGGGCTTTACCATCTGGTAAGGCCAATCCTGCACCCGGGAATTCATACCCTGCCATAACGATAAGAGAGAACATCATGAAAAACCGTACCTTGCTGTGCACTGCCGTGGCTGCCTGTCTGGTTTCGCAGGCGGCGTTTGCCGCCGAAAAGGGCACCATTATGATTCTGGTTAACTCACTCGATAATCCCTACTACGCCTCCGAAGCCAAAGGCGCCAATCTCAAAGCGCAGGAACTGGGTTACAAAACAACGGTGCTGTCGCACGGTGAAGATGTGAAAAAGCAGAGCGAACTGATCGACGCCGCTATCGGTAAAAAAGTGCAGGGTATCGTGCTGGATAACGCCGACTCCACCGCCAGCGTGGCGGCGATTAAAAAAGCCAAAGATGCCGGGATCCCGGTGGTGCTGATCAACCGCGAAATCCCGGTGGATGATGTGGCGCTGGCACAGATCACCCACAACAACTTCCAGGCGGGTTCAGACGTTGCCAACGTCTTTGTTGAAAAGATGGGCGAAAAGGGCAAATACGCCGAACTCGCCTGTAACCTGGCGGACAACAACTGCGTGACACGCTCGAAATCGTTCCATCAGGTGCTGGATCAGTATCCTGATATGCAGAGCGTGGCACGGCAGGATGCCAAAGGCACGCTGATCGACGGCAAGCGCATTATGGACAGCATCCTCCAGGCGCATCCGGATGTGAAAGGGGTGATCTGCGGTAACGGCCCGGTGGCGCTGGGCGCCATTGCCGCGCTGAAGGCGGCCGGTCGCAACGATGTCATCGTGGTGGGGATTGATGGCAGCAACGACGAACGCGATGCAGTGAAAGCGGGCACGCTGAAAGCCACGGTCATGTTGCAGGCGCAGGCGATTGCCGCTGAAGGGGTGACCGATCTCGATAACTTCATTCAGAAGGGCGTGAAGCCGGAAAAACAGCGGGTGATGTTCCGCGGCATTCTGATTACCCCGGAAAACGCTAAAGGTGTACAGGACTTTAACTACAAGTCGTAATTAAACGCTGTCGCGCCTGCGAAAGCGGGCGCCAGGGAGAAGATGATGTCCCGAAGAGTCTGGCTGACGCTGGTGGTCTTGCTGTTAAGCGGTTGCAAAATTGTGTCGCAGCAGGAGCTGGCTGCCCTGAAAAATCCCCCCAATCCGAAAATGGCGAACATCGACCAGCTCTGGCAGCAGAAACTGGTGCCACAGGTTCAGGCAGAGGCTAAACCGCTGGCGACGCTGATGAAGTCATTGCAGTCTGCCAAAGACTTTGACAGTGCCTGTCAGAGCTACGGTTATCGCAGTCAGGCTGAGAATCCCTGTGTCTTCAGCGTCTCGGTTAGCGGCGAGGTGACCGCCGTGAATACCACGTCACGCAGCGGAAAGATGACCGTGAAAGATGAATCAGGTGACAGTGTCACAATTCAGGTAGGGCCAATCATTCGTGGCACCGCTTTGCGGGATGTCTACAAAGGCGTGAGCTATCAGGACTTCAATGACCAGGTGCTGTTTGGTGATTACGGCAAGGCGATTAACCAGCACGCCTCCACTCTGATGCAGCAGTTTGCGCCGAAGGTGGGCGATAAAGTGAGGGTTTCCGGCGTGTTCAGCAGCTGGGACATTCCGCAGCAGCTGCCGGATATCACTCCGGCTGCGATCAACCGGCAATAAGGAGCGGCAGATGCAAAATCCTCAACCGCAACAGTCCGGCGACGTGATTATCGAAACGCGCAACGTGTCGCGTCTTTATCCCGGCGTGACCGCGCTCGATCAGGTCAGTTATCGGGTCTACCGCAATAAAGTTAACGTGCTGATCGGTGAGAACGGCGCCGGAAAGTCAACCATGATGAAGATGCTGGCGGGTGTAGAGACGCCGTCCTCGGGCGAGATTCTGCTGGATGGCAAGGTGGTGTCGCTGAACTCCACGCATCAGGCAGAGAAGCAGGGGATCAGCATCATTTTTCAGGAGCTGAATCTGTTTCCCAACATGAACGTGATGGACAACATCTTTATCGCCAATGAGTTTTTCCAGCGCGGGGTGATCAATGAAAAGTATCAGTACGCGCTGGCAAAGTCGCTGCTTGAGCGGCTGCAGCTGGATGTCGATCCTTACGCGCCGCTGGGTGAGTTGGGTATTGGTCATCAGCAGCTGGTGGAGATCGCCCGGGCGCTGTCGAAGGATACCCGAGTGCTGATCATGGATGAACCGACCAGCGCCCTGAGCCAGTCTGAAGTGAAAGTGCTGTTTAACGTCATCGATCAGCTTAAGCGACGCGGTGTCACCATTATCTACATCTCTCACCGGCTGGAAGAGCTGATGGAGATTGGCGATCACATCACCATTTTCCGCGATGGCCGTTTTATCAGTGAGCGCGAGGTACGGGACGCCAGCGTGCCGTGGATTATCGCCCAGATGGTGGGTGACAAGAAAAAGCAGTTCGACTATCAGCCTGCGACACAGGGGGAAACGGTGCTGGAGGTAGAGGGCCTGACCGCGCTGCATCAGAACGGCGGTTACAAGCTGAATGAGGTCAGCTTTACGCTGCGCAAAGGCGAGGTGATCGGCATTTATGGCCTGCTGGGGGCCGGACGCACCGAGCTGTTCAAGGGGCTGATTGGCCTGATGCCCTGTCAGTCGGGCCGGGTACGTTTAGCGGGCAGGGATCTGGCGAAACGCAGCTTCCAGCAGCGGCTGAAAAGTGGCATAGCGCTGGTGCCCGAAGATCGCAAAGGCGAAGGGGTGATTGAACTGATGTCGGTCACCGCCAACATGACGCTCTCTGACTTCAGCCTGCGCGGTTTTCGACGTGCGCTGGGGCTGTTAAATCCTGCCAGGGAGCAGCAGCGGGTCAGTGAGATGATCGGCCATCTGGCGATTAAAGTCAGCGATCCCGACCTGCCGGTTACGGCGCTGAGCGGCGGTAATCAGCAGAAGGTGGTGCTGGGTAAAGCGCTGATGACCGGGCCGCAGGTGGTGCTGCTGGATGAGCCAACGCGCGGTATCGACGTGGGTGCCAAAACCGACGTCTATCACCTGATTGGCAATCTGGCACAGCAGGGGCTGGCAGTGATGTTCTCCTCGTCTGAACTGGATGAGGTGATGGCGCTGGCGGACCGCATTTTAGTGATGGCCGATGGCCGGATTACTGCCGATCTGCCGCGCGCAGCGGCGACGCGAGAACATCTGATTGCGGCATCAACCCCGCAGGATTAAGAGCCTGACCCATCAGGCTACTTTATTTGTCTGTCTGAACCTGGGCAGTGGTCACACAGGCTGCTTTAGCAACCTGAACGCCCGTCAGGGCGGCCCTGAAGGGGCGAGCACAGCGAGTAATCCTCACGTACTGCGTGTACGTGCCGGTTGTTCCGCGCTGTCCGTGTCCAGACTGCCTGAAACCATTACGCCTGGCGGGCCAGGCTCTAAGCTGGCCGGAGAATTTCATGAACCAAAAATATCTGCTCTATATGTACCTGCTCAAGGCCCGCACCTTTATTGCGTTGCTGATTGTGGTCGGCTTTTTCAGCGTGATGGTGCCGAACTTTCTCACCCCCTCTAACCTGCTGATCATGACGCAGCACGTGGCGATTACCGGCCTGCTGGCCATTGGTATGACGCTGGTGATCCTGACCGGCGGTATCGATCTCTCGGTGGGTGCGGTCGCCGGGATCTGCGGCATGGTGGCGGGCGCACTGCTCACCAATGGCATCCCGTTGTGGGGCGGCAATACGCTGTTTCTCAATGTGCCTGAAGTGATTCTGGTGGTGGCCATCTTTGGCGTGCTGGTAGGACTGATTAACGGCACGGTGATCACCCGACTGGGCGTCGCACCCTTTATCTGCACCCTGGGCATGATGTATGTGGCGCGCGGTGCGGCGTTGCTGTTCAACGACGGCGGCACCTACGCCAACCTGGTGGGAGTGCCCGCGCTGGGCAACACCGGCTTTTCGCTGCTCGGCTCCGGCACCGTACTGGGCGTTTATCTGCCAATCTGGCTGATGCTCGGCTTTTTACTGCTCGGCCTCTACCTGACGCGCAAAACCCCGCTGGGTCGTTATATCTACGCCATTGGCGGCAATGAGTCCGCCGCGCGACTGGCGGGCGTGCCGATTATCAAGGTGAAAGTCTTTGTCTACGCCTTTTCCGGCCTTTGCGCGGGACTTGTCGGGCTGGTGGTGGCCTCTCAGTTGCAGACCGCGCACCCGATGACCGGCAACATGTTTGAGATGGATGCCATTGGTGCCACCGTGCTGGGCGGCACGGCGCTGGCGGGCGGACGTGGCCGGGTTTCCGGCTCGATTATTGGCGCTTTCGTTATCGTCTTCCTGGCGGATGGCATGGTGATGATGGGCGTCAGCGATTTCTGGCAGATGGTGATCAAAGGTCTGGTGATTGTGACTGCGGTAGTCATCGACCAGTTCCAGCAACGTCTGCAAAGCAAAGTGGTGCTGCTGCGTCGCCATGAAAAAAAGCAGCAGGCAGCCCCCCTTACTGATGTTCGTCACAGTTAACAGGAGCGATTATGAGCCGCGAACAACGTGGAAAAACAGTGGTGATAACCGGTGCCTGTCGTGGCATCGGGGCCGGGATCGCGGCGCGTTTCGCCCGCGACGGGGCCAGGCTGGTGATGGTGTCGAATGCTTACCGGGTGTTCGCTACAGCCGACCAGCTTCAGCAGCAGTATGGCAGTGAGATTCTGGCGCTGCAGGTCGATATCACGGATGAAGCTGCGGTGCAGCAGCTCTATCAGCAGGCCTTTGAACGCTTTGGTCAGATCGACGTCTCGATACAGAATGCGGGCGTGATCACCATCGACCGCTTCGACACCATGCCGAAAAGCGACTTTGAGCGGATTCTGGCGGTTAACACCACCGGCGTCTGGCTTTGCTGCCGTGAAGCGGCGAAATATATGGTGCAGCAGCGCAGTGGCAGCCTGATCAACACCTCATCGGGGCAGGGACGACAGGGTTTTATTTACACGCCGCACTACGCCGCCAGCAAAATGGGGGTGATAGGCATTACCCAGAGTCTGGCGCTGGAGCTGGCGCCGTGGAACATTACGGTCAACGCTTTTTGCCCTGGCATCATTGAGAGTGAGATGTGGGATTACAACGATCGCGTCTGGGGCGAGATCCTCAGCAGCGAGGAGAAAACCTACGGTAAAGGGGAGCTGATGGCGGAGTGGGTGAAAAATATTCCGCTGAAGCGTGCCGGTCAGCCGGAAGATGTCGCCGGACTGGTGGCGTTTCTGGCATCAGAGGATGCGCGCTACATCACCGGGCAGACCATCAATGTGGATGGCGGGTTGATCTTCTCCTGATGCGGTGAGAGATCGCAGGCCTGCTGTAAACGCAGGCCTTTTTCTGACCCGGACTTTTCTGTTATATGCACAATTCGCCGCTGCTGTCCTGCATCGCCGTCACAATATGTTAAGGTAATAGCTGATGATTTTTGTTTAATTGCAGCTACGAACTAATCAATGTGCCGGGTGACATGATACGGAAAACAGGGGTTCTCTCTTTGATTGCGCTGTCGCTGACTGCCACGCAGAGCGCCCGCGCCTTCCAGACTGAAACAGCGGTGTCAGAGACGCCATTCGACAATCCTGCGCGCTACAGTCAGTCGCTGCCGACGCTCGGCGGTGCCAGCGATCAGGATGAAGAGTGGAGCAAAAAGCTGGCGGCCGTGGCCAAAAGTATCGGTGAAGCGAGTAACAACAGCGACAGCAATGTCACGTTTGGTCAGCAGGCGGGCGTCTGGGCGTTCAATCATCTGCGCGATGAAGTGGCCGATCGGGTTGAGAGCGAAGGGCAGTCACTGCTTTCCCCTTACGGCACCGCGCAGCTGGATCTGAAAGTCGACATGAACGGAAACTTTACCGGCACCGGCGGCGATCTCTTCAGCGCACTGGCCGACGAAAACAGCCGGCTCACCTTCAGCCAGCTTGGTCTGCACGATACCGGCGATGGCCTGGTTGGCAATGCGGGACTGGGGCAACGCTGGGATGCCGGTGACTGGCTGCTGGGTTACAACGGCTTTGTTGACCGCGTGTTCAGCAGCGGCCTGCAGCGCGCCTCTGTGGGCACGGAAGCGTGGAGCGATTCAATGCGCTTCTCGGCCAACTACTATCAGCCGCTTTCCGGCTGGAAAAATCTGGGCGATTCGCAGCAGCAGCGCATGGCGCGCGGCTACGATATTACCAGCCAGAGCTATCTGCCCTTTTATCGTCAGCTGGGCGTTTCGGTGAGCTATCAGCAATATCTGGGTGAGAATGTTGATCTGTTTAACAGCGGCAACCGCTATCATAATCCCTCCGCCATGTCGTTTGGCCTCTCTTACACTCCCGTGCCGCTGGTGACGCTGTCTGCCACCCATAAAACCAGCAGCGCCGGTGAGAGTCAGGATCAGCTGGGGCTGAAACTCAACTATCGCTTTGGCGTGGCGCTGCGACGTCAGCTCGATGCCGGAAACGTCGCTGAGGCGCACTCCCTGCGCGGCAGCCGTTACGATACCGTCACCCGAAGTGATACGCCGGTGCTCGCTTTCCGTCAGCGCAAAACGCTGTCCGTGTTTCTGGCCACACCGCCCTGGCAGTTAAGCAGTGGCGAGAGTCTGCCGCTGAAGCTGCAGGTGCGCGCCAGCAATGCTATCAAGGCGGTAAGCTGGCAGGGCGATACGCAGGCGCTGAGCCTGACACCTCCGGCCAATAACGCCGATCCGCAGGGCTGGAGTGTGATCTTACCGCAGTGGGATCCGTCGCCAGACGCCAGCAACGAATATCGCCTGTCGGTAACGCTGGAGGACAGCAAGCAGCAGCGTGTGACCTCTAATTGGATCACCCTGAAAATTCAGCCACCGATGACCGTGGACGAGGCCCCACAGAACGATCGTTATGATTTGATGGCACCCGGCGGCACCACACTTTAGTTGGGATGCTTTACTGCACAGAAAGGATTGGGGGGAGTGAATAGCGGTGGTGGTGTGCAGACGCTGTTGTTAACGTCTGCAGGCCCGACAGCGGTTACTGGCAGAGATAAGTTGTCGGGTTGACGAAGACGCGGGTGCGGCAGAGTGACATCACGATTGATCCTGAAATGAGAGCGGGAATCGCCGGGTGAAAGCAGGAACGACGCTGCGCTGCGGGCAGGGTATTGATATTAAGAAGACGCGGGCAGCGCCGCCATTTAGCACAGCGGCCCGGTTATCAGTTAACCATGCTCATCACAATACGCACCGCTCTGGCGTAGACTTCTCGCTGACCGTTTACCGACCGTGCCTGCTGATGCTGCAGGAATGCAATTATGTCCTGTAAGCCTGCCGTCTTGCCTGACTTCAGCAGGCTCGACACGGCCTGCCCTACAACGGCATGGACGTCAGCCATATCTGCCGGTTTATCGGTACTCAATTGAAACTCCAGCGCAACCGTTCTGTTGAATAGCACCTGAAGAGGTAACACTCAGGCGATTCAGCTTTATCAGCCTGGTCACAGGTTTTTTATAAGCCAGCATCATGGCAGGGCCTTAAGCAGCTTTTCACGCAGCGTTGCCACCTGGGTTGTCAGCTCACCGAGTTCACTACAGGCGGTATCCATCACCGAGATCATATCAGCCGGGACGCCAGCCGCCGCGACTTTAAGCTGGTGGCCCTGTTCTGTCAGGGAGATCAGCACCCGGCGCTCATCATTTCCCGTGTCACGCTGGCGGCAGATAATGCCCGCGCTTTCAAGCCGCTTCAGAAGCTGGCTGAGCGTGCCGGAATCAAGCCGGACGCGTGCACCAATATCAGAGACGGTCAGGCGATCTTTCTCCCACAGCACCAGCAGCACCAGATATTGCGGATAGGTCACTCCCAGCGGTTTTAACCGCGACTGATAGAGCTTTGTCATGGCAAGTGAGGCGGAATAGAGCGCAAAGCAGAGAAACTGGTCGATGGTTTCAGGCGCTGCACTGGCGGGAGGCGTATCGGAGATCCCCGCGGGTTCGTCATTCATATCTTTACTCATTCTGAGTCCGGGGTGGGACAGCCAGACCGCAGGCTGTTGGTCAGCCGTGAAGTCTCGCGAATAGTATCTCGGGGAGATGTTGATTTCGGCAGCATCTCTTTCTGGTGTAAGACACCAGACTTTTAAGCGCTATCGCAGCGGGAGAAAAAGCCTTTAGCTGCGCCGCCGATTGAAAGTCGGCACAGTATTGAGTCAAATTAAATTGAAGTCAACATAACCGGTCGCAACCCTTGCGCACAACGTGCGCCGGGTGCAACGCAGCTAAGATCGGCAGGACAATTTCAGCATTTAACCCAGGCTGAAGCCGCCCGCCGATACGGCTTATACGGTGAAGGTCTCTACCATACCGCGCAGGTCGCGCGCCTGGGCCAGCAGTGACTGCGATGCAGAAGAGGACTCTTCCACCAGCGCGGCGTTATTCTGCGTGACGCCATCCATCTGACTCACCGCAATACTGACCTGGGAGATGCCCTGCATCTGTTCACCGGAGGAGAGGGAGAGGTTGTCCATAGCATCGGCCAGTTCACCGACGCGGCTGACAATCTTCAGGATGCGCTCACCCGTTCCGGCCGCTACGGTCACGCCATCCTCGACCTGCGTCACGGCCTGCTCAATCAGCTGCTTAATGTCGCGTGCTGCGGTGGCGCTGCGCTGGGCCAGTGAGCGGACTTCACCCGCAACCACGGCAAATCCGCGGCCCTCTTCACCAGCGCGCGCGGCTTCGACGGCGGCGTTGAGCGCCAGAATATTGGTCTGGAAAGCGATGCCTTCAATCACCGACGTAATATCGCGTACCCGAACGGCACTCAGCGAAATGTCATGCATGGTTTCTGACAGGCGCTGGACATCTGCTTCGCCCGCCTGGGCCAGGGTGGCGGCCTCGCGCGCTGAACCGGCAGTCTGCTGCGCGCCCGCGGCGTTGCTTTTTACCGTGGCGGTGAGCTGCTCCATGCTGGCGGCCGTTTCCTGCAGCGCAGCAGCCTGCTGCTCGGTACGGGATGAAAGCTCGGTATTGCCCTGCGAAATCTCATCGGCCGCCAGCGCCACCGAGGCGGATGCCCCTTTGATCTGCGTAACCAGTTCGCGCAGGTTGGTCTGCATGCCGCTGAGCGACGCAAGCAGGCTGGTGCTGTCGCCACGGCGCAGCGTGACCGGCGAGGTGAGATCACCGGCGGCAATCGCAGCAGCCAGCGTCTGAGCCTGCACCGGTTCGCCGCCCAGCTGGCGCATCAGTATCCGCACAATAAACGCGCAGGTGACGACGGCAGCCAGCACGGAGAGCACCGCCAGGATGATCAGTATCCAGGTGGTGCGGGCGATAGCGATGCCGTTATCCACTACCGCATCCCGGCTGCTGCGCATCTCAAGCTCGGTCAGATCGTTTATCGCCTTCAGCAGGCTCTGCTGAGCCGGACGCGCCACCTTTAACAGATAGTCGGTGACCTCCTGCTGACGATTTTCCATCCCCAGTTTCCCGGCGGTCATCAGCGTGGAGAGAGCGGCCTCTTCAGTGGACTCGATTCTGCTCATCGCCTCCCGTCCTGCCTGTCCGGGGTCGGTCTGCATCATGCCTGAGAGTGCTTCGCGGTTGCTGATGTAGAGCGTCCGTTGTTTTTGCAGACGTTCCCATTCTGGCTTCATGGCAACGGGATCGGTCAGCAGAGCAAGGTTACGCACCGCGATTGCCATATCCCGCACGCCACCGCGCATATCCAGCACCGTCTGGTACTTTTTCAAACGGACATTAACCACCTCGTCCATACCATCGCGAGCGCTATCCAGCGCGTGAATCGCGGTGCCGGTACAGATAATAAACAGCAGAATAAGCAAGCCAAAACCTGCGCTAAGGCGCGTTGAAATTTTCATCTCTCTTTCCGGGAAAGTTTATTGGATAAACCGGTATCGGCAGGAGAGAGCACTTCTGGAGAGTTACGTTTAACTAAATTGTTCGCTATTTAATTTAACGAAATTAAAAATTGCACGTATACCCACCCCGTTATGCCGCAAAAATCGTAATGGGAGTGATAACGAAATTCCGGCCAATATCCTGATAAATCGCTTTTTATCGCCTGACGAGTGTGCGCCTTTTCGCGCGGTGCCGCCGCGCGATCCGCCAGCGTCATAACCCGTCAAAAACACCGGAATGCACAAATTTAACCGGGCGGGCCTGTTAATCTGGCTGCTGCTGCCGATAGAACACTATTCGCCATTGATGACGTAACCGACACGCATCGGGCTTCGCAGAACGTCTGCCTCACTGCCGTAAGGCGGGTGAGAACGTGCGAATGCGATGAGTAAAAATAGCGGAGGGGTGATAATTGTCGGCAGCTTAGCAGACATTGAATGAGAAGTACGCCCCGGTTTTTTACTGAAAATTAAAACAAAACTCTGACACTTTCCATCACCGGGAACTAACGCATGCGCCTGAAACTTTTCTGGCTCGCAATGCTGAATATTGCGACCATCATTTTACTCTCCACGCTGTGGGAATTCGGGCTAGAGGCGTGGATCTCCAGCCTGCTGGGCCTGAGCTATGATCCCGATTTTGAAACCAGTGAGCGGCTGCGGTTTATCCTGACCTCCACCTCGTTTTCCGGACTGGCAATGATTATTCCGGCGCTGCTTATTGCGGGTCTGATCCGCAACACGCTGCGTGCGGAAAAAAACGCGCTCAGGCTGGCCGGAACTGATGCGCTGACGGGAGTCATGAACCGCCGATCGTTCACTGCACACATTGCTGCGCTTGATGCCGACGGGACCCCTTACACACTGACGCTGCTCGACATCAATGACTTTAAGAATATCAATGACCTGAACGGTCATCGTCAGGGCGACGCCACGCTGGTCGCGCTGGCCAATCTGCTGATCGCTTCGGCGGGTACCGGAAGTCAGGTGTTTCGCATCGGCGGGGATGAATTTGCCATTGTTGCCCAGGCTTCACAGGCAGATCAGGCGCTGGCCGCCGCCGAAAGCTTCTGCCAGCATGCGGCATCCATCCGGACCGGTCCGCACACCTTCCTGAGCCTTTCAGCAGGCATCGCCAGCTCATTCTGCACGGGTCAGGCCGATGTCGTGCGGGCGGCGGATCTGGCGCTGTACGAGGCGAAGCAGGATAAGTGCGCCTGTCTGGCACGATTCTCCCCGGACATGGAGCAGCGCTTTCGCCAGCGGGAAAGGCTGGAGCAGGAGGTTGTTGCCGCTGTAAGCGGTCACGCCATCGTTCCCTTTCTGCAGCCGCTGGTTTCACTGCGCACCGGTAACATTACCGGCTTTGAGATACTGGCGCGCTGGATCACTGCGTCCGGTCAGACGGTTTCGCCTGCAGAGTTTCTGCCAGTGGTGGAGCGGCTGGGGTTGATGGACAGCATGACCGTGGCGCTGCTGCAGGATGCTGTCAGTGCAACCCGGGCATGGCCAGCCGGGCTCTGCCTGTCGCTGAACATTACCCCGGAGCAGTTGCTGAGACCGTCGCTGACCAGCTGTTTGTCCAGCATTATGCAGCATGCCGGGCCGGTAATGCTGGAACTTGAAATCACCGAACAGAATGTCATGGCCATTTCTGACGATGCCCGCCAGGCGATCCGTCTGCTGAAAGAGGCCGGTATCGGAGTGGTGCTGGATGATTTTGGCACCGGCTACTCCAACCTGTCGGTTTTGCTGGGGCTGGGTATTACCAAAATCAAAATTGACCAGACGTTTATTGCCGGAATCGTGACCGGATCTGAGCAGCGAAAAGTGGTGGAAACGCTGCTGGCACTCTGTCAGGGGCTTAATGTGATCATTACTGCAGAGGGCATTGAGGATGTCGCCACGCTGAGGTGGCTGAGAAAGCGCGGCTGTGATTACGGGCAGGGATATCTCTTCAGCCGTCCGGTTCCTGCCGGGCAGGCCACCACGTTGCTGGCGTCCGCTAACGTGGAGGAATTGATGCAGGAAGAGGCGATGGCCGTTAGCTTAGTCAGGTCGCTGGGCTGAAAGCGCGCAACACTCTCTGTGGCCGGGATTAAAACAATAAACGGGCCCGGCGGTCAGAGCCGGGCCCGCTGTCACATCAGAACTGGTAAATCAGACCCAGGGCTGTGATGTCGTCGGTCGGCAGGCGAAGCGGATTGTTATCTTTCAACAGGTTGATGCGGTATTCACCATAGACCGACATGTTCTTGTTGAAGTAGTAAGTGGCACCCACGGCGGTGTATTTAATGATGTCGGCATCGCCGATATTCTCAATTTCCTTGCCTTTGGATGAGACGTAACCCACGGACGGACGGAAGCCGTTCAGGAACTGATACTGCGCCACGGCTTCAAAGTTCTGCGCTTTGTTAGCGAAACCGCCAGTAATTGGCGTGGCGTTCAGAGTTTCACCGTACATGGCAGCCAGATAGACCTGGTTCGCATCATATTTCACCGAGGTCGCCCAGTGCTGGGCTTTTTCGCCTTCTCCGCGTGCGGCAGCGTTCTGCGCCGTGGTGCGATCCAGGCTGGCAAACGCGCCGGCAAAGCTCAGGCCGAAATCGAAGTCATAGGAAGCGGAGAGGGCGAAGCCGTCGCCGTTGGAACGACGCACGCCGTCAATGTTACTGCTGCGATCGTTTTTGCCCTGATACTGCGCGGCAAGGTTTAAGCCGTCGACCAGACCAAAGAAATTGCTGTTACGCCAGGTCAGTACACCGGTTGAGCGGCCAGAGAGAAAGGCGTCGGTATAACCGGAGTCGCCGCCGAAGAACGGCAGCATATCGGTATAACTCAGCACGTCATAGACCAGGCCGTAGTTACGTCCGTAATCCAGCGAACCTGCCTCGCCAAACTTCAGGCCAGCATAGCCCAGACGGGTACGGTTGGTGGCCTGGGCGTCACTGCCCTCGGAGTTATGCAGACTGTACTGATACTGCCAGAAACCGTAGCCGGTAAGCTGGTCAGTAATCTTTGTCTCGCCTTTAAAGCCAAAGCGGGCATAAGAGGAGGTATCACCATCGTTGTTGTTATCGTCAGAAAAGAGGTGTGACACGTTAATCTTGCCGACCAGATCCAGCTTATTGCCATCCTTGTTATAAACTTCTGCGGCCTGCGCGGAGGAGAGACCGATCAGTAACGGCATGACAGCCGCCAGTAAAGTGCGCTTCATCATTTAATTATTACCCTGTATTCATTAATTATTATTCCCCTGATATGGGGTGAAAAGAAAATGACACAAAAAGGTAAAACTACAAAGTGAAATAAAAGTAACAAAATGTGATGTCTATATTCAGCTGATGGATAACAGCGAGGAACAGAAGATTAAATTGTAAAGTAATAAGATTTTCTTCTAATAAGTAATCATGAGCTATCTGATGTTATATCTCTATTTATCAATGTATTATGTTTGTATGTAGTGGTCTTAAATGGGCTTTTTTTGTACACTTTTAAATCAATATAACCCCTGATTTAATTATGGTTGATTATCCGATAAGAATAGCCTTATAAGGCTTTTATCCTAACCATTAGTCTGCGTATTAATATTTGTTCATCTTTATAGAATATTCTTTCTGGCCCGATAATCACCTCCGGAATAATAGCCAGAGTTGATGATTAAATATTGATCAGCCTGTTTATAAAATAGCCTGGAAAAGATACGCGGATTAATATGTCTGCAGGTGAAATGAAAAAATTTTGTTAAATAAAGCCAGGGTGTTCTGACATTTTCGGGCGAGTTCCCCGCGTAATCGCTGCACCAGCGCGAGGCAAACTGCGCTAAAACAGGGCAGTGGAGGGGCTTTTCTGGAGAGATAATTTATCAGCGATCACAAAAGCGATATTTCATCCCGTGAATGCATAATTCTGCTGTTTAAAACCCGGTTCTGGCGCTGCAATCAGACAAATATTCACTATATATGCAAATTAAGTGAATATTGTTAGCATCTAACTCATTGATATTACGTCGTTAAGACCATTTTATGCATTAATTCTCTGGCTGGCACGTTAACTGCACTCTAAAGTAGGGCTGCACTACAACATCTTTTAACAATTTTAAAACATAAGCTTTACCCGGCCGGTAAAGTAAAGCAGGAGAGTGGGTTATGGCACTGCACGTTTCACGTCACGATTTCGATCAATGGATGATGCCGGTTTATGCGCCTGCGACTTTTATACCGGTTCGCGCGGAAGGCTCCACCGTCTGGGATCAAAACGGCAAAGATTATATCGACTTCGCCGGTGGCATTGCCGTCAATGCGTTAGGGCATGCGCATCCGGCATTACAACAGGCGCTGCAGGAACAGGCCGCACGTTTATGGCACACCGGTAATGGCTACACCAACGAACCGATCCTGCGGCTGGCGAAGCAGTTGATCGATGCCACCTTCGCTGACCGGGTGTTCTTCTGTAACTCCGGGGCGGAGGCGAACGAAGCGGCGCTGAAACTGGCGCGCAAGGTGGCACATGATCGTGTGGGTCCGCATAAAAGTGGCATCGTGGCGTTTAAGAATGCATTTCATGGCCGCACCCTGTTTACGGTAACAGCCGGGGGTCAGCCCGCTTACTCAAAAGATTTTGCGCCGCTGCCGCCAGAGATCCAGCATGCCCCGTTTAACGATCTGGCGGCGGCGGCTGAACTGATTAATGACCATACCTGCGCAGTCATTGTTGAACCGATTCAGGGTGAAGGCGGCGTGCTGCCTGCCGATCCGGCGTTTCTGCGTGGATTGCGTGAGCTCTGTGATAAGCATCAGGCTTTGCTGATTTTTGATGAAGTGCAGAGTGGCGTTGGCCGTACCGGTTCGCTTTATGCCTACATGCATTATGGCGTCACGCCGGATGTGCTCACCAGCGCCAAAGCGCTGGGCGGCGGCTTCCCGATTGGTGCGATGCTGACGCGCGAAGATCTGGCGCTGGTGATGGGCGTTGGCACCCACGGCACCACCTATGGCGGCAATCCGCTGGCGGGCGCAGTGGCAGGTAAAGTCATGGAGCTGATCAATCAGCCTGAACTGATGGCGGGTGTAACAGAACGTCACCAGTGGATTGTGGCGGCACTGGATGAGATCAACCAGCGTCTGCACCTGTTCAAAGAAGTGCGCGGTCTTGGCCTGCTGATTGGCGCGGTGCTCAGCGACGATTTTGCTGGTAAAGCCAAAGCGATCAACCTTGCCGCCGCGGAAATGGGCGTCATGGTGCTGATTGCGGGTGCCAATGTGGTGCGTTTTGCCCCGGCGCTGAATATCAGTGAGCAGGAAGTGAAGCTGGGCATGGCCCGCTTTGCCGAAGTGTGTGAAAGCCTGGTGCGAGGGTCAACATCATGATGGTAATCCGTCCGGTTGAACGCGATGACTTAAGCCAGCTGATGGCGCTGGCGGGCAAAACCGGTGGCGGGCTGACCTCGTTGCCGGTTGATAGCGCGACGCTTCAGGCGCGTATCGATCGATCGCTGCAGACCTGGGAGGATTCTCTGCCACGTGCCGAACAGGGCTATGTCTTTGTGCTGGCCGACAGCGAAGATAACCGCGCCGTCGGTATCTGCGCTATTGAGGTGGCGGTGGGTCTGCAGGATCCCTGGTACAACTTTCGCGTCGGTACCCAGGTGCACGCCTCAAAAGAGCTGAATGTTTATGCCGCGCTGCCTACCCTGTCGCTGAGTAACGACCATACCGGCAGCAGTGAGCTCTGCACGCTGTTTCTCGATCCCGATTACCGTGATGGCAAAAACGGCTATCTGCTGTCGAAGTCACGCTTCCTGTTTATGGCCAGTTTCCGTGAACGTTTCACCAACCGGGTGGTGGCCGAGATGCGTGGCGTCAGCGATGAGCAGGGCCATTCGCCGTTCTGGGAGAGCGTCGGCAGCCGCTTCTTCTCTATGGAATTCAGCAAAGCGGACTTCCTTAGTGGCACCGGACAGAAATCATTTATCGCTGAACTGATGCCGAAACATCCGCTCTACATCGACTACCTGACACCGGAAGCGCAGGCGGTGATTGGACAGGTCCATCCGCAAACCGCGCCTGCGCGGGCGGTACTGGAAGCAGAGGGCTTCCGCTACCTCAATTATGTCGACATTTTTGATGGCGGCCCGACCCTGGAGTGCGATATCGATCATATCCGTGCGGTGCGTAAAAGCCGTCTGCGCAGCGCAGAACGGGGCGAAAACCCGGCTGATGGCCCGCTCTGTCTGGTTGCCAATAGCGATTATCGCCAGTTCCGTGTGGCGCTGATTCCGGCAAAGGCTGACAGCGACAGCGTGCAACTCACGGATGAACAGATGCGGGCGCTCCATTGCCAGCCGGGCGACAGCCTGCGCGTGGTGACGCTCTGCAAAGAGGAGAAAACAGCATGACACATCTGATAAATGGACAATGGCTGAACGGTGAAGCTGAGATTCTGACGAAAGCGGATCCGGTCAGCGGCGAGACGTTATGGCAGAGCCACGCGGCCTCAGCCGCTCAGGTCACCGCAGCCTGTGAGGCGGCGCGCGACGCATTTCCAGCCTGGGCCAGACGCCCGCTGGCGGAACGGCAGGCGATCGTTGAGAAATTTGCCGCCGGGCTTGAGGCGCATAAAACGGCGCTGGCGGAAACCATCGCCCGTGAAACCGGCAAGCCGCGCTGGGAAGCGCTGACCGAAGTGGGCGCGATGATCAACAAAATCGGCTTTTCGGTGAAGGCATACCATAGCCGCACCGGTGAACAGCATGAAGGCGAAAGCTCCCTGCGCCACCGCCCGCATGGGGTGCTGGCGGTGTTTGGTCCCTATAACTTCCCGGGACATCTGCCAAACGGCCATATTGTTCCGGCGCTGCTGGCGGGCAACTGTGTGGTATTTAAACCCAGCGAACTGACGCCGCTGACCGCCGAAAAAACCGTTGAGCTCTGGCTGGCTGCGGGCCTGCCTGCCGGCGTGCTGGCACTGTTACAGGGCGGACGTGAGACTGGTCAGGCGCTGGCCAACTGTCAGCAGATTGATGGCCTGCTATTTACCGGCAGCGCCCATACCGGCTATCAGCTGCATCGCCAGTTTGCCGGTCAGCCTGAAAAGATGCTGGCGCTGGAGATGGGCGGTAACAATGCCCTGATTGTTGAAGATCCGGCGGACACTGATGCGGCTGTCAACATCACGTTGCAGTCAGCCTTTATAACCGCCGGTCAGCGCTGCACCTGCGCGCGGCGTCTGCTGGTCAAACGCGGCGATGCAGGGGATGCGTTTCTGCAGAGGCTGGTGGAGGTGGCGGGGCGACTGCAACCCGCCGCCTGGAATACTGAACCGCAGCCGTTTATGGGCAGCGTGATCTCCACCGGCGCAGCAGAGAAGATTATGGGTGAGTGGCAACGGCGGGTTGAGGCGGGCGGCGAGGTGCTGCTGGAAATGCGCTGGCCGGATCGCCACAGTGCCATCCTGACGCCAGGTATTATCGATTTAACCGGCGTGCAGGGCATTCCGGATGAAGAGGTCTTTGGTCCGCTGTTAGGCGTAGTCCGCTATGAGACATTTGAAGAGGCGATAGCGCTGGCGAACCAGACCCGTTACGGCCTGTCGTGTGGATTGATCTCACCGTCACGTCAGCAGTTTGATCAGCTGCTGCTTGAAGCACGTGCCGGTATCGTTAACTGGAACAAACCGCTGACCGGCGCAGCCAGTACCGCACCGTTTGGCGGCATTGGTGCCTCGGGCAACCATCGCGCCAGCGCCTGGTATGCGGCGGATTACTGCGCCTGGCCGATGGCCTCACTGGAGACGCCTGACCTGACGCTGCCCGCCACGCTGTCGCCGGGCCTCGATTTCTCCACCCTGGAGACGACGTCATGAAGGCAACCGAGGCCAACTTTGATGGGCTGGTGGGGTTAACACACCACTATGCCGGGCTGTCGTTTGGCAACGAAGCCTCGACCCGCAATCAGCTGCAGCCGTCGAATCCCCGTCTGGCGGCAAAGCAGGGGTTGCTCAAGATGAAAGCGCTGGCCGATATGGGCTACGTTCAGGGGGTGATTCCGCCGCATGAGCGGCCCAATATTGCGGCGCTGCGCCAGCTCGGCTTTGGTGGGAGCGATGAGCAGGTGCTGGCTGCGGCCGGCAAAACTGCGCCGGGATTACTCTCCGCCGTCAGTTCAGCCTCGGCGATGTGGGTCGCCAATGCTGCCACGGTCTCGCCGTCAGCGGACAGCCTTGATGGCCGGGTTCACCTGACGGTGGCGAACCTTAACAACAAATTCCACCGTGCGATAGAAGCGCCGGAAACGGCCTGGCTGCTGCGTTCCATCTTCTGCGACGATCGCCATTTTGCGGTGCATGATGCCTTGCCGCAGGTGGCGATGTTTGGCGATGAGGGAGCGGCGAACCATAACCGACTGGGCGGCGCCTATGGTGAGCGCGGCGTGCAGCTGTTTGTCTATGGCCGCGACAGCAGCCATGAGGGCAAAGCCCCGCAGCGCTATCCGGCACGTCAGACCCGGGAAGCCAGCGAGGCGGTCGCCCGTCTGCATCAGCTCTCACCGGAAAGCGTGCTGTATGCGCAGCAGAATCCTGCGGTGATCGATCAGGGCGTGTTCCATAACGATGTGATTGCGGTAAGTAACCAGCAGATGCTCTTCTGTCACCAGCACGCCTTTGTTAATCAGCCTGAACTGCTGGCGCAGCTTCGGTCGCGCGTTCCCGGTTTTGTGGCACTGGAAGTGCCGGAAAATCGGGTGTCAGTGAAAGATGCGGTGGAGACCTATCTGTTTAACAGTCAGTTGCTGAGCCGTCCCGACGGCACCATGATGCTGGTGCTGCCGGAGGAGTCACGTCAGCATCCGGGTGTCTGGCGCTACCTGTGTGAACAGGTTGAGGCTGACACGCCACTCAAAGCCCTGAAGGTGTTTGATCTGCGCGAAAGCATGTATAACGGGGGTGGTCCAGCCTGCCTGCGTTTGCGGGTGGTGCTGACACCACAGGAGCAGCAGGCAGTGAATCCGGCGGTGCTGATGAACGATCGGCTCTTCAGCACGCTGAATAACTGGGTTGACCGTCATTACCGCGATCGCCTGACCCAGGCCGATCTGGTCGACCCACAATTGCTGCGTGAGGGACGCGACGCGCTGGATGAACTGACGAAGCTGCTAGACTTAGGAAATGTATATGCATTTCAGCAGTGAAGGAGGGGGCAGCACAGGCTGCCGCCTGCTCAGGGCGAAAAGGAGGAACGATGCAGGACTTTTTACAGCAAACGCTCTCCGGCGAGGTGCCGCGTAAGCGTAGTGGTGAAACGGCGCATCTTCGCTGGCAATGGTTGTATCACGGCATACTGTTGATGGAGCCGACGGTGCCGGTTAAACAGGCGCTGGTGCTCTCTGCCGGGATCCACGGCAATGAAACAGCCCCGGTAGAAATGGTGAACCAGCTGGTTAATCCGCTGCTGCGGGGCGAAAAGCCATTACAGCAGCGCATGCTGGTGATTCTGGGTAATCCCTCAGCGCTACGCGCCGGTAAGCGCTATGTGCGTTATGACATTAACCGGCTGTTTGGCGGACGCTGGCAGCAGATTGATGATGGTGATGAGGCCCGCCGCGTGCTGCGGCTGGAGCAGACGCTGGAGACCTTCTGGCAGCTGGGCGAGTGCGATGAAACGCGCTGGCACCTCGACATGCACACCGCAATTCGTGGCTCTTATCATCCTCAGTTCGGCGTGATGCCGCACAATGAACGCCCCTGGCCGCCCGCGTTTCTTGACTGGCTGGCCGCTGCCGGGCTGGAAGCGCTGGTGTTCCATCGCTCGCCGGGCGGCACCTTTACCCACTTCAGCTGCGAGCACTTCGGTGCGGCCAGCTGTACCCTGGAGCTGGGCAAAGCGCTGCCGTTTGGCGAAAACGATCTCAGTCAGTTCAGTGCGGCACAGCAGGCGCTGGCGTCTTTACTCTATGGCGAAGCGCTGCCTGCTGCGGCGGTTAGACCGCGTCACTATCGGGTCGCGCAGCAGATCACCCGACTGAGTGAGCACTTTACGCTGCATATGTCGCCGGAAACGCTGAACTTTACCGCGTTTCCACAGGGGACGTTGCTGGCGGAAGATGGTAGCACCCGCTATTACGTGCAGCAGGCGCGGGAGTATGTGCTGTTCCCTAACCCTAACGTGGCCGCCGGGCTGCGTGCCGGACTGATGCTGATTGAAGAGAGCGAACAGACTCAGGCGCTGCCGGTCTGATAGCGGTTGTTAACAGCGCAGACCATCGGCGCTAAAAAACCGACAGGAAAAGTGGAAGATCGGCTTCCGCTTTCCTGTCGTAACCCTTACACTCCTCCATGATTTCTGCCAAATTCGCTTTAAATTCATAAACATTTTCAATTCCTCACGCCTTTCTTCTTATTCTCTTCATGATTGCCCGATTTTTATCTTTTATGCTTTCACGGCTTTACTCAGGCTCTGAGTAGTTGACGTTCAGCGTCGTATGCTTGTTTCCGAAGACGCGACAGAGTGCTGTCGTCATTATCATGAATTATAAGGACACTATTATGCGCAAACTGACTTCCCTTTTACTGGCTTCTTCGCTGGCGTTTGGTGCAGCCAGCGCCGTCCATGCAGCCGCTGACAACCTGACTCCACCGCCAGCAGGTAGCGAAAAAGCGATGCACAAGCCGCCAATGCGCCACGGCATGGAGATGATGTTTAAAGGTCTGAACCTGACCGACGCGCAGAAAACTCAGATGCGCGACATCATGAAAGAGAGCCACAAAGATATGAAACGCCCGTCACTGGACGAGCGTCGTGCGGCCCACAGCATTATTGCCTCTGACAGCTTCGACCAGAGCAAAGCAGAAGCACAGGCAGAGAAGATGTCCGCCAATGCCAAAGAGCATGCGCTGAAGATGCTGGAAACCCAGAACAAGCTCTATAACGTGCTGACGCCGGAGCAGAAAAAACAGTACAACGCTAACTTTGAAAAGCGTCTGACTGAGAAAGGCCCGCACGAGGGCAAAATGGCACCGCCAGCAGAACCGGCTGAATAACACTCGTTAAGCGAACGGTCTGAGACCGCCGGCGCTGTCCACTGAAGGTGAGTGGGCAGCGTCGGCGGTTTTTTTATAGCGGCAGAATAGGGTAGGCACCTGACAGAATCGGGCGGCAGAGGATTTTGTAGCCGTCGTGATCAAAACCGCCTTTGGGCCGCTGCAGTTTTCTGGCCTCATCCATGCTGCTGACCGAACCGAGATAGAACCAGTGGTCGATAACGTGGATCTGCGTCATCTCTTTGCCTTCCTCCACCAGCCCCACGGCACCCTGCCATGGCCAGCAGAACACCCGCACGTTTTCCAGCGCCTCCAGCAGTCGATCCTGATGATCGCTGACCGGCTCTTTTCCACAGCAGGCCCCGGCGCAACGGCGCAGTGCCGAGCGGAAGCAGCCTCGCCCCGCACTCAGCGCTTCCAGACCCAGCAGGCCATGACAGAGCTGATACTCATCCGCGAGCTGCTTGAGCCGTTCCAGCGCGGCGAAGCGACTGCGATAGAGCCCAAACAGGTTGGGGGACTGGCTGAAATCGAGGTCTTTTGCGTAGACCACATTCGGTTTGCCGTCGGTAATCTGCAATGAACAGAGCTGCCGGTTTTTGCGCAGTCGCTTATTGAACAGCGGCTGCTGGGTTTTGATCATCTGCGCTTCCAGCAGCAGCGCGCCGAGGTCGCCCGCGGTAGGGATCCAGCTTACACGCCGCGACTGGCGCAGCATTTTCGCCTCATCCGGGGTGCGGAAATGGGACATCACCCGCGAACGCAGATTCACACTTTTACCGATATAGAGCGGCAGCGACTCACTTTCGCCATGAAAGGTATAGACGCCAGGATGATTTGGCAGGCCTTCCAGCCATTCACGCAGGTGTTCGGGATATTGATAAATTGCATTCGCGTCGGGTTCGGGGCGAAGTATGGCAGAACGTCTGACCAAGATGGACTCCATTTACTGGTTGTCCATACAGCATAACAGGCAGGTGAAATGATCGCCAGCCGTCTGGTTACAGAGACAGTGTTGCCCGCCAGCAGATCAGCGAGCCGAGCGTGATCATCGCCACGCCCTGCCAGAAGGCCAGCGGCGGCGTCAGGCCGAGCCACAGCGATCCCATCAGGGCCGACAGCACCGGCGTAAAGTAGGAGGCGGTGGCCAGCAGCGTCAGATTGCCCTGTTGAATTCCGTGATTCCAGGCGGAATAGGCGATGGCGGTGGAGAGCCCGACAAACAGCACCTCCAGCAGCGGCACCGGCGTAAAGGTCATCGGTGCAGTGTGATCGCTGAAGGCATATTTCAGCCACAGCGCCAGTGCAGTCAGGATAAAAAACAGCGTGACGCCATTAGAACCACGGGCAAAGCGGCGGGTGAGATTGTTGTAGAGCGCCCAGGTCAGGGCGGCGATAAAGGCCAGTGCATAGGCGACCGGGTTGCGCAGCATATTCTGCCACAACAGCGCCGGCGATCCGCTGCCGCTGCCTTTCATTACCCAGACGATCCCCAGCAGCGACAGCAGCAGTCCTGGCCACAGCCAGACACGGAAACGCTGCTGATTAAATGGGATCGCCAGCACGATGGTCAGGCAGGGCCAGAGATAGTTAATCATCCCCAGCTCCAGCGACTGGCTGCGATCGCTGGCCAGCCCGATGGCCAGCGCCAGACAGATTTCATAGCCGACAAAGAGTACGCCCCCCAGCCACAGGTAGATGGCGGGCATTGCGCCAGGTCTGGGCAGGCCCCGGGTCAGGCAGAGCAGACACGCCGTGGTGGTGTAGATCAGCGCCGCACCACCGGTGGCGCCAAAGGCTTCACTGACGCTGCGCAGCAGGCCAACGGTCGTACTCCAGAGCAGAATGGCGACAAGCCCGACGAGGGTCGCGCGCGAAACGGTGGCAGGCATGCAGCGATCAACAAAGTCAGTGAGAGAAGCCTCCCTTGCCGCGGCAAGGGAGGGGCAGGATTACTTCCAGAAATCGTCGAATACCGTGATCGGCGGACGACGTTTGTGCTCGGTTTTCTGATACCAGCCTTCGATGATACGGGCGCTGTCAGGATTGATGCTTTTGCCTTCCAGGTAGTCATCAATCATCTCATAGGTGACGCCCAGCGCCACTTCATCCTGCAGGCCTGGACGATCATCTTCCAGATCGGCAGTCGGTTTTTTCAGATAGAGATGCTCCGGGCAGCCAAGGTGTTTCAGCAACTGCTTGCCCTGACGCTTGTTCAGGCGAAACAGGGGATTGATGTCCGTGCCGCCATCGCCATACTTGGTGAAGAAACCGGTCACGGCTTCAGCCGCGTGATCGGTGCCGACCACTACGCCTTTGGTCATGCCGGCGATGCTGTATTGCGCTTTCATCCGCTCACGGGCTTTTTCATTGCCGCGGACAAAATCGGAAAGCGTAATACCCGCCTCTTTCAGCGCGCGCTCACTGGCCAGCACCGACTCTTTGATGTTTACCACCAGCGAACGGTCGGGTTTGATAAAGGCCAGCGCGTCCTGACAATCCTGCTCATCCGCCTGCACACCATAGGGCAGACGCACGGCAATAAAGGTGTAGTCGTTATCACCGCTCTCCTGACGCAGTTCGGTGATCGCCCGCTGCGCCAGCGCGCCCGCCAGGGTTGAATCCTGACCGCCGCTGATCCCCAGCACCAGCGTTTTCAGGCCGCTGTGACGTTTCAGGTAGGCTTTAAGAAAATCGATGCTGACGCGCACTTCCTGGTCGGCGTCGATAGTGGGCTTCACACCCAGGGCTTCAATAATTTCCTGCTGCAGTGACATGAACTTCTCCTCAGGTCAGTGGCCTGTCGGCTCGATGCGAACGTTTTATTAAAGCTAACGTGCCTTTGCGAAAACAACAAGCCAAAGCGGTAACTGATTACCATGAAACGTTGCGAAATCAGTGAGTTTTTACCTGCGGCAGCGGTTTTTTCGCCAGCACGTTAAACATCAGAATCGCCGTCATAAAGCAGCCAAAAATGGTGGCGCACATGCTCAGCACCGAGGTGCCGCCGATGCCGGTAATCGGCACGGTAATCGCACCCAGCGTGAACATCGTAACGCCTATCACTGCAGAGGCGCTGCCAGCGCGATGGCCCTGACTCTGCATCGCCAGGGACGAGGCGGTGGTAGCGATAACGCCGTTACTGGCAATGGTAAAGAACAGTGCCACCAGCAGCAGCGCTAAGGGAGCATGCAGCAACGCGGCCAGCAGCAGCAGACTGGAGGCGACAAAGGCCAGCGTCAGTCCGCCTTTCAGCACCCGATATTCGCCCCACAATGGACAGAGGCGGGCGCTGGTCTGTGAAGCAATCACCAGGCCAAACCCGTTGGCCGCAAAGCAGAAGCTAAAGGCCTGGGGCGAAAGACCATAGAGTTGCTGCAGCACGAACGGCGAGGCACCGATGTAGGCGAACATGCCGGACATCATAAATCCCTGGGTCAGGCAGAAGCCCATGAAGGGGCGATGGGTAATCACCTGACCCAATGCCGCGTAGGCGGAGAATATTGATCCTTTACTGCGGCGTGCTTCAGGCAGGGTTTCATGCAGCTTCCAGCGCGCCAGCAGGATCAGCAAAATGGCAATGCCGCCCAGCACCATGAAGATGCCGCGCCAGTTTAAAATCGTCATCAGCACGCCGCCTAATACCGGTGCACCGATCGGTGCCAGACCGTTGACCAGCATCAGCAGAGCGAAGAATCGCGTCAGCTCGTGGCCACTGTACATATCGCGTGCAATCGCCCGTGACAGCACCGCACCGCCCGCACCCGCTAATCCTTCGAACAGCCGCGCCAGCAGCAGCTGGTTAATATCCTGCGCCAGCGCACAGCCCATCGAGGCGATAAACAGCAACACCAGTGACAGGGTCAGCGGGCGCAGGCGGCCGAACTTATCGCTCATCGGGCCAAAGAGCAGCTGGCCAAAGCCGAGACCTAACAGTCCGGCGGTCAGACTCAGCTGCGCGGTAGCGGTTTCGGTGTGCAGGTCCTGGGCCATTTGTGGTAGTGCAGGCAGATAGAGGTCGATGCAGAGCGGGCCCAGTGCGGCCAGCAGGCCCAGCGTAATGGCATAAACCAGGCGATTGGAGTGTACAGGGGTCATTTATCCTCGGGATTGTCAGCGATGGGGTAAACAGAAGCGGGTAAGTCAGTGAAAAACAGCGTCCGGTAACGTGACATTCACGCCGATCTGCGACTGCGCGGATGACGGTGCGGTCTCTGAAAACGGGGCGCTATCGGGTACCTGTTTTGCCGGGCAGTATACGTCTGCGTTGACAGCAAAACAGCCTTCTTTACGAAATCCTGACATTTGGCAGGCCACTAATTGTTCGTCATAAACTTGATAAATCAGCATTTATGTTCCAGGCTTGTTTCCACATGGACAATAAATGAGGAACAACAAGATGAATAAAGTGATGGGATGTATCGCTGCGGCGCTGACGCTGGCTGCACTGTCTGGTTGTACGACTTACGATCGTGCGGAAAGCTACGTGACTAAGCCAGTGGTAAAGGATGTTAAAAAGGGTATGACCCGTGATCAGGTTCGTCAGATCGCCGGTACGCCTTCGACTGAAATCACCATGGTTCACGCGCGCGGCACCTGCCAGACTTATGTACTGGGTCAGCGCGACGGTAAAGCTCAGACTTACTTCGTGAGCTATAACGACACCGGCCGTGTCATGAACTACGGCTTCCAGAGCTGTGCGGAATATGACACCGATCCGCAGGTTCAGCAGTAACTCTTAGCACCCCTGAATAGTAAACGGCCCGTCATCATGACGGGCCGTTTTTCGTTGTGGCACTGACTACAAACCTGCCGGGCGCGGCACCTCAACATAATCGCCATCTATCTGCCGCTGGTAGAAGTGGCCAGCCTGCACATAGAAGCGTTTGCCGTTAAAGTCGAGTACCCGCATTTCACTGCTGACCCGCGACTCTGCAGGCGGCTCTGCCACCACATACTCATCGCCGTGGCGCTGATAATAATTGCCATTGAGCAGATAGTAGGTCAGTCCGCCTATCAGCACCGCGGTTGCGGCTTCAGGCAAAAAGCGCACCGGCCCGGGTCCGCCCCAGTGTGGCCCGTGGCCGCCATGGCGATCCCATCCACCCGGCGGGCCCCAGTCGCCAGGATGAGCGAAAGCCAGAGCGGGTGTCAAAAGCGTCAGCGTCAGAAGCGAGGCGATTATCTTTTTCATCAGGTGTTCTCCTCATAAGACTGGATGCAGAATTCGCTTTTTACCCGGCAAAGACAAGCACTAAAGCGGCGATTTTTCGCCTGTTTACCATGCTTAACGCTTTCTTAACGGCGTTGCCATTAATGGGGGAGATTATGGAGAAGAAGAGCGGGAATAACCTGGCGCGGGCGCGCCAGGTTCAGAGCAGATTAGCGGTGCGCCAGTTCGGCGTTGTCGTCGCTTTCCAGGACGCGCTTATCGGTCAGACCTAACCAGCGACTGGTGAGAGAACCGGCGGTCATGGAACCGTTGACGTTCAGGGCAGTACGACCCATATCGATCAGCGGCTCAATGGAGATCAGCAGCGCCACCAGGGTGACCGGCAGGCCCATCGCAGGCAGGACAATCAGCGCCGCGAAGGTTGCACCACCGCCGACACCGGCAACGCCTGCTGAACTCAGCGTCACGATCCCGACCAGCGTCGCAATCCACAGTGGGTCAAACGGGTTGATCCCGACGGTTGGCGCAACCATCACTGCCAGCATAGTTGGATAGAGACCGGCACAGCCGTTCTGGCCGATAGTGGCACCAAAAGAGGCCGCGAAGCTGGCAATCGACTCAGGCACGCCAAGACGACGGGTCTGGGTTTCCACGCTCAGCGGAATGCTGGCTGCGCTGGAGCGGCTGGTAAAGGCGAAGGTAATAACCGGCCACACTTTACGGAAGAAGCGCATCGGGTTGATACCATTTACCGACAGCAGCAGGGCGTGGACACCAAACATGATGGCCAGACCGAGGTAAGAGGCGACCACAAAGCTGCCCAGCTTGATGATGTCCTGCAGGTTAGAACCGGCAACCACTTTGGTCATCAGCGCCAGCACACCATAAGGCGTCAGCTTCATCACTAAACGCACCAGCTTCATGACCCAGGACTGCAGCGTATCGATCGCGACCAGCACGCGCTGACCTTTAACTTCATCATCTTTCAGCAACTGCAGTGCAGCCACGCCCAGGAAGGCGGCGAAGATGACGACGCTGATAATCGAGGTCGGACTGGCTCCGGTCAGATCGGCAAACGGGTTTTTCGGGATAAAGGAGAGCACCAGTTGCGGCACGGTCAGGTCAGCCACTTTGCCGACATAGTTGCTCTGGATCGCACTGAGACGCGCAGTCTCCTGCACGCCCTGAACCAGACCTTCAGCGCTCAGGCCAAACAGGCCGGTCACGAAGACGCCGACCAGCGCCGAGATCGCGGTGGTAAACAGCAGTACGCCAATCGTCAGTACGCTGATTTTTCCCAGCGACGAGGCGTTATGCAGACGGGCAACCGCACTCAGAATGGAAACGAACACCAGCGGCATTACGACCATCTGCAGCAACTGGACATAGCCATTACCGACGATGTTAAACCAGCTGATAGACTCTTTGACCACTGCGCTGTTTTCGCCGTAGATCAACTGCAAAACCAGGCCGAACAGTACGCCGATTACCAGACCGGTCAGCACTTTTTTCGACAGGCTCCAGTTCTGACGGCTGAAGCGAGAGAGCAATACCAGCAGCACCACAAAGGCTACGATATTAAGCGTAAGAGGAAGGTCCATACTGAAACTCCAGAGTAATGCGGCCTTTCGCTCTGGAAAGGCCGCATAATGTTAATCACGAATTAAGACAGCAGGAATGGTAACAGCAGGCGAAGAGGGTGCCTTATATCCAAATGGCATGGTTTATAACTTAAAGGCGTTTTGTGCTGATTTATTGCGCAGTATGACTGGAAATCAACCGTCCGACGCCATTTTGTAGCGTATCGAACAGCTGTGACGGCCAGCCGTTTGCACCAAAAGATGGCATGCCCACCGGAAACCAGAGCGCATATCCCACCAGTCCCAGGCACAACGCCCGTTCAAGCTGGTTGCCTTTCTGACTGCGCAGAATCGGCAGCCGGAAGCGCCAGCGGCAGGGCCACAGCAGCGGAACCCCGGCTGGCGTCAGCATATCGGCCACAATATGGCTAAGGTAGCCCAGCGTCAGACCCTGCAGGACATCAGGCGGTATTGGCGACGACTGGGGCAGGTTTATCTGAAAAAGCCATAAACCGGCGGCTATCGCCAGCAAACTGTGGGTAAAGCCGCGATGGCCGAACGCGCGCGCAATAGGATGAGAGAGCCAGCGCAGTCGCTGTCCCAGCAGAGATTTAGGGTGATCGATATCGGGCAACAGACATGTCAGCAGCGCTGAGGGAACAAGATGCCACCAGTCGGCCTGCGCCAGCACCGGTGTCAGCTCAGCACGCTTCGCAAAGATAGCGCTGGCAATGGCAAAAATGATGTGGCCTTCGCCCGTCATGATAGAACCTGGTTGCAAAGAAAACTGTCGATGCATCCAGTATAGGGATTTATCCAGTAAATGAGAACATGTGACGCTGTAACGAAGCATGAATATTATTAACAAGGCGGACAGCGATGAAACACTGTCCGCCAGTAAGATTAACGCGCCAGCCAGCCGCCATCCACCGCCAGGGTGTAGCCATTCACGTAGTCAGATGCGGAAGAGGCCAGGAAAACTACCGGGCCCATCATGTCATCCGGCACGCCCCAGCGGCCTGCCGGAATACGCCCCAGAATCTCTTCACTGCGCGACTCATCATTACGAAGCTGTTCCGTATTGTTGGTGGCCATGTAACCGGGAGCGATGGCATTGACGTTAATGCCATGTTTTGCCCACTCGTTCGCCATCAGACGGGTCAGTCCCATCACGGCACTTTTCGACGCCGTATAAGAGGGTACCCGGATACCGCCCTGGAAGGAGAGCATGGAGGCGATATTGATGATCTTGCCGCCATTACCCTGCGCGATAAACTGACGGGCAACCTGCTGCGACAGGAAAAACAGGCTCTTGCTGTTAAGATTCATCACGTCATCCCAGTCCTGCTCGCTGAAATTCAGTGCGTCCTCACGGCGGATAATGCCGGCATTGTTGACCAGAATGTCAATTTTACCGGCAGCGGCAAGCGCCTGTTCAACCACTGAGGCCACCACGCTGGTCTGCATCAGATCGGCCTGTACCGGCCAGAACCGGCGACCCAGCGCCTCCACTTTACTTTGGGTATCATCCGGGCCATCACGGTTAACGCCGACGATATCACAACCCGCCTGGGCCAGACCCAGCGCCATACCTTGCCCTAAACCGGTGTTACAGCCGGTCACCAGCGCGACTTTACCTTCCAGGTTAAACGTACTCAGTACCATGGTATTTCTCCTCTGCTCAGCGCAGTTCACTGATTTTGACGTGGTCCATGTCATCAAAGACCTGATTCTCACCCACCATGCCCCAGATAAAGGTGTAACGCTGGGTGCCGACACCGGCGTGAATTGACCAGCTGGGTGAGATCACCGCCTGCTCGTTGTGTACCAGCAGATGGCGGGTTTGCTGCGGTTGCCCCATCATGTGGAAGACGGCGCACTCTTCGCTCATATCGAAGTAGAAATAGACTTCCATGCGGCGTTCGTGGGTGTGGCAGGGCATGGTGTTCCACAGGCTGCCTTCATCCAGTTTGGTTAAGCCCATGGTGAGCTGACAGGTGGGCAACACATCCGGCACGATAAATTTGTTAATGGTGCGGCGATTGGATGTCGCGGCATCACCCAGCGTCGCGGTGGCGGCTTCCTGCAGCGTGATTTTCTTGTCCGGGAAGGTGCTGTGTGCTGGCGCACTGTTGTAATAGAATTTGGCCGGCTGCGCAGGGTTCAGGCTGCGGAACTGCAGGTTGCGCGCACCTTTGCCGATGTAAAGTGCCTCTTCGTGACCGATTTCCCACGCTTTACCGTCAACTTCTACCAGACCCGGGCCGCCAATATTGATCATGCCCAGCTCGCGGCGTTCAAGAAAATAAGCGACGCCCAGCTGTTTTCCCATCTCATCACCGATAGTGACCGGATTATTCACCGGCATGACGCCGCCAATAATGATGCGGTCGATATGGCTGTAGGTCAGGGTGTAATCATCGGCAGTAAATATCTTCTCAATCAGGAACTCGCGGCGCAGTGCTTCAGTGTCGAGTTGCTTAGCGTGATCGCTGTGAATGCTTTGACGAACGTCCATCTCAGGCCTCTCTGCAGGTCAGGTTATTCATGCCCCAAACGGGGACGCTTTTGGCATCTTAGGCAGAGCGGGATGGGAATTCAATAAAAATGAAACGTTGTTTTATTTTTTGCGGGTCAGATCAAGTGACAGGTGCAACAGGCAATAAAAAGCCCGCCATAAGCGGGCTGATATTATCCCTGCAGATGCTGCAGGCTAAGCTGGGTCAGATTGTCCAGCCGGACATCCGCCAGCGTCCAGCGGGGATCGTCACGGTGTTCAGCGGCGGGCACCACAATCGATCGCATACGCGCTGCTTTGGTGGCGATCATGCCGTTAAACGAATCTTCCAGCGTGACGCAGTTGAGCGGATCGATCGCAAGGCTGGCGGCGGCGTTGAGATAGACCTGCGGATGGGGCTTGCTATAGGGCAGCGCTTCTGCTGAAGCCAGCACATCGAAATAAGGGCGCAGATTGAAGATCTCCAGCACCTGTTCCAGCATCTTTAGCGGTGATGCGGAGGCAAGGCCGATTTTCAGCCCCTGTTCCCGGCACAGTTGCAGCGCCGTTTCCACGCCCGGCAGCAGTGGCCGCGTCTGATCCACCAGCGTCATGGCGCGCGTAATAATCCGCTCAGTGACCTCCTGCTGAGAGGGGCCATGCCAGGGCAGTGTTTCGTACCACATCCGTACAGTCTGATCGATGCGCAGACCCAGGGTATCGGGCATTTCACTGCGACGTGACAGGTCAACATCCAGCGTTGAAAAGATATCCAGCTCAGCCTGATCCCACAGAGGCTCAGAATCGATCAGTAAGCCATCCATATCAAACAGGGCGGCAAGGACAGGGCGGTGATAAGGCATCAGGGGTCTCCTTTTAAAGTCAGCATTACCTTACCATCATTCTTTACTGGCGCACGCTCTGCCTGACAGGCCACGCTTTATTTGGGAAATTTCACCGTTGGCAGGTAAACTGACGGCAAATTGGATTCCGGGTTCAGGAGATATTATGACCTATCAACAGGCTGGCCGTATTGCCATCCTCAAGCGAGTGGCAGGCTGGGTGCTCTTTTTAGTGGCGCTGCTGTCGACCATTATTTCTGTATTGAGCTTTATGTTTAAGCACAGCGAAAAGCAGCCAGGCATTGATGCCGTCATGCTCGATTTCGTCCACGTCATCGTCGATATGCTGCGCTTTAACACGCCATTCCTGAATGTCTTCTGGCATAACTCGCCGGTACCGGAATTTAACGGTCAGATGAACCTGGGTTTCTGGCTGATCTACATTCTGATTTTTGTCGGGCTGGCGCTGGAGTCGTCAGGCGCGCGGATGGGACGTCAGGCGCGTCACGTCAAAGAAGGCATTGAGGATCAGATGATTCTGGAGCAGGCAAAAGGCAGTGAAGGGCGTAGCCGTCAGCAACTGGAAGAGAAGGTGCGCGTACCTCGCCACACCATTTTCCTGCAGATCTTCCCGCTCTATGTCCTGCCGGTGGTGATTGCGATAGCCGGTTATTTTGCGCTGTCGCTGCTGGGCTTTATCTGACCGCGAGCTTTGTCAGGCCGGTCTGGCCTGACTGGCGCCCAGCGCATCCTCATCCAGCAACTGGCCAATGGCGAACTGTGCATCGCCTGGCCAGTGCCCGCCAAAGACGTTAGCCCGGTTGAGCAGATAGTAGAGCTGGTAGACCGGCAGACGCTGCGAAAAACCATCCGGTAACGGCCACACCGCCTGATAACCGTCGTAAATCTGGCGAGGCAGGTCAGGGTACCAGCTCAGCATGGCTAAATCGCACTCACGGTCGCCCCAGTAACAGGCAGGATCGAACAGCCAGGGGCCACTCTCACTGCTGGCGCAGTTAGCCGGCCAGAGGTCGCCATGCAACAGCGACGGCTGCGGATGATGTGACGCGAGCACCCGCTGCACGCAGGCAACGATCAGCTCTGTATCCCCGTACTGAATTCCCTTTTCGGCTGCCAGTTGCAGCTGCCAGCCAATGCGCTGTTCAGCAAAAAAAACCGACCAGCGGCGCAGCCAGCTATTGGGTTGGGGCGTCGTGGTGATGTTATTGTCGAAATCGAGGCCGAACTGCGTCTGCTCGCTCCACTGATGCAGATGCGCCAGTTGCTGACCGAGCTGATATGCACTCTGCTCATCAAGCGGCTGTGGCCTGATATATTCCAGCAGCAGAAAGCTCTCCTCGCGATGATGACCCACACCATAGACTTTAGGCACCCGAACCGTGCCGGTGCGCGCCAGCAAATCCAACTGGTCTGCTTCCCAGGTAAAGAGCGACAGCATATCGCGGCTGTTACTTTTGACGAAGACGTCGTGATCACCGTAGCGGATCTGCCAGGTGGGATGGATATCACCCCCCGCGAGGGCGTGACGTTGAGTGATTTCGGCGTTGCCTAACTGCTCGCTTAACAGACGACTAATGGCTGACCACATTGGGCTATCCTCGTTATTCGCTGCGTAAGTTCGATTGTATTGCGTAAATATTCACCAAAAACCGCGCAATTGCACCCTTTATTCTGGCGCTGAGGTGGCAGGGCGATGATCGGCAGCATCGCGCAGATACTCTTCGAAGGTCGTGACGGTCACCTCGGGTTCCTGACCCAGCGCGCTTTCACCGGCCGCAGTGACCTGCTGACGCAGCTCCTCAGCCTCCAGCGTGCTGACGATGCCATAGCTGTTCGTACCGAGTTCATGTGGATGGCCGTCGTCATCTGTCATCGTGGTCGTGAAACCTGCGGCGGTCATTGCGCTGGTCAGTTCCAGGATGTCACTTAAGCCCGACTCCTGATAGTGAAAGGTCACGATATAGCGGGTTAAGGTGTTGCTCATGAGGCACCTCCGGGGAAGGGAAACTGAACTGAGCGTAGACCATGGTGAAAAATCAGGCGAATTATGAAGGAGATGCTGCGTGTGTGACGTGATGCATAGCGTAAATTCGTGTCAGGAGCCAGCAGCATAACGTAAAAATCTTCTGCCGTTGCGTCTGGCTTTTCATTTGGGCAGCACTATAATGCGCCACGTTAATAAGATGAGTCCCAATTAACAGGGGTTGTCAGGGCGATTCCAGGCATTTTGTGTAAGTTAATAATTTTTTACAAAACTTACCGTAAATTGCATTGAATGCCCGGCAAAACGCTTCAGACTCTCCGTTTTTTAAACAGTCGCACGGATCACATTTAATGAAAGCCTATAACAAGCTGTCTGCTGTTCTTTTGCTCTCCGCCGGAGCTTTTTGTCACCAGGCAATGGCCGATAACGCCGTATTTACGTCAATGGATGACCCTTCAACAGCTAAAAAGCCGTTTGAAGGTTCTGCTGCTGCGGGATATCTGGCGCAAACCGGTAACACCACCAGTTCATCAATGACGGCTCAGACCAATATGACCTGGTATCAGTCATCTATGGCTTACAGCTTGTGGGGTAACGCAGCCAACACCTCGTCAAACGATGAGCGCTCTTCTGAAACTTACAACATCGGGGGTCGTTCACGTTACAACCTCAACTCGTATGACTACCTGTTTGGACAGGCGAGCTGGTTAAGCGATCGTTTCAATGGTTACGATTCACGCGACGTGCTGACAGCCGGTTACGGTCGTCAGATTCTGAATGGACCGGTGCACTCGCTGCGTGCGGAATTGGGTCCGGGTGTACGTTATGACGATTATCACGCGGGTGGTCATCAGACCAAAGCGCTGGGCTATGGCGCAGTCAGCTATCAGTGGCAGCTGACCGACACCACTAAATTTATTCAGGGCGTGTCAGTGCTGAGCAGCTTTGGAGAAGACACCACGGTGAACTCCGAAACCGGTCTGCAGGTGGCGATCAACAGCCACTTCGCGCTGAAGCTGGCTTACAACGTCAGCTGGAACAACAATCCGCCGGAATCGGCACCTGATCGTACCGATACCAAAACCTCAATCATGCTCTCTTACGCAATGTAAGCGCATTTTTGCAGCAGCATTCACAGCGGCCTGACAGTGTGTCAGGCCGCTTTTTTTTGATTTCTCCAGGGCTTAGCGAAAAAGGCATGGGTTTTTCTCGCCGGGGAAAACTGCTATCATCAGCCCCGCACTGCAATCCTGGCGACATTCCGACAATGTGGGTCTGATATCACGCCAGGTCACTAATTTTACATTACGTTGCATGTAGGCTTTCGTGTGGCTTACCACTGCAAATAAGGATATGAAATGCCTGTAATTACGCTTCCTGATGGCAGCCAGCGCGTGTTTGACCGCCCTGTCAGTGTGATGGATATTGCGCTGGACATCGGTCCTGGGCTGGCGAAAGCCTGTATCGCTGGCCGTGTTAACGGTGAACTGGTTGATGCTGTTGATCCCATCACTGAAGATGCCGCCGTAGCGATCATTACCGCTAAAGATGAAGCGGGTCTGGAAATCATCCGTCACTCCTGTGCGCACCTGTTAGGGCATGCGATTAAACAGCTGTGGCCGGATACCAAAATGGCGATTGGCCCGGTCATTGATAACGGCTTCTATTATGATGTCGACATCGATCGTACCCTGACCCAGGAAGATATCGACCTGCTGGAAAAACGCATGCATCAGTTGGCTGAAACCAACTACGATGTGGTGAAGAAGAAGGTCAGCTGGCAGGAAGCTCGCGACGTCTTTGCGGCGCGCGGCGAAATTTACAAGACCACCATTCTTGATGAAAACATCAGCCATGACGATAAGCCTGGCCTGTATCATCACGAAGAATATGTCGACATGTGCCGCGGTCCGCACGTGCCGAACATGCGGTTCTGCCATCATTTTAAACTGCAGAAGATCTCCGGTGCCTACTGGCGCGGCGACAGCAACAACAAAATGCTGCAGCGTATTTATGGCACCGCATGGGCAGACAAAAAGCAGCTGGCAGCCTATCTGCAGCGTCTGGAAGAGGCGGCGAAGCGTGACCATCGTAAGATTGGTAAGCAGCTGGATCTCTACCACATGCAGGAAGAAGCACCAGGTATGGTCTTCTGGCATAATGACGGCTGGACCATCTTCCGCGAGCTGGAAGTGTTTGTCCGCAGCAAGTTAAAAGAGTACCAGTACCAGGAAGTTAAAGGTCCATTCATGATGGATCGCGTCCTGTGGGAAAAAACCGGGCACTGGGAAAACTATAAAGAAGCAATGTTCACCACCTCATCTGAGAACCGTGAATATTGCATCAAACCGATGAACTGTCCTGGGCATGTTCAGATCTTTAATCAGGGTCTGAAATCCTACCGTGACCTGCCGCTGCGTATGGCAGAGTTCGGCAGCTGTCACCGTAATGAACCCTCAGGCGCACTGCACGGCCTGATGCGTGTTCGTGGCTTTACCCAGGATGATGCACACGTCTTCTGTACTGAAGAGCAGGTGCGTGACGAAGTGAACAGCTGTATCCGCATGGTTTATGACATGTACAGCACCTTCGGTTTTGAAAAGATTGTGGTGAAGTTATCCACCCGTCCTGAGAAGCGCATCGGTACGGATGAGATGTGGGATCGTGCCGAGGAAGATCTGGCTGCGGCGCTGAACGAAAACAATATTGAGTTTGAGTTCCAGCCAGGCGAAGGCGCGTTCTACGGTCCTAAAATTGAGTTTACTTTGTACGATTGTCTTGATCGCGCCTGGCAGTGCGGAACAGTTCAGCTAGACTTCTCCCTGCCAAAACGCCTTGAAGCAACCTACGTGGGTGAAAACAATGATCGTCAGACGCCAGTGATGATTCACCGTGCGATTCTGGGGTCAATGGAGCGTTTCATCGGTATTCTGACCGAAGAATTCGCCGGTTTCTTCCCAACCTGGCTGGCACCGCTGCAAGTCGTGGTAATGAATATTACCGACGGACAAGCAGAATATGTTGAGTCTTTGACGCGTAAGCTGCAGAATGCTGGCATTCGTGTGAAGGCAGACTTGAGAAATGAGAAGATAGGCTTTAAAATCCGCGAGCACACATTACGTCGCGTCCCTTATATGTTGGTCTGCGGTGATAAAGAGGTGGAATCTGGCAAAGTTGCCGTTCGCACCCGCCGTGGTAAAGACCTTGGGTCGATGGATGTCGATGTGTTTGTTGAGAAGCTTCAACAAGAGATTCGCAGCCGAAATCTTCAACAATTGGAGGAATAAAGTATTAAAGGCGGAAAACGAGTACTACCGACGCGTCCGAACAAAATCAACAGTGAAATCCGCGCAACTGAAGTGCGCTTAACAGGCATGGATGGCGAGCCGATTGGCATTGTCACATTACGCGAAGCTTTGGAAAAAGCCGAGGAAGCGGGCGGCGACTTAGTCGAAATCAGCCCGAATGCCGAACCGCCGGTCTGCCGCATCATGGATTACGGCAAGTTCCTCTATGAAAAAAGCAAATCTTCTAAGGAACAGAAGAAGAAGCAAAAAGTTATTCAGGTTAAGGAAATCAAATTCCGTCCTGGAACCGATGATGGCGACTATCAGGTCAAACTACGCAACCTGATTCGCTTTCTGGAAGAAGGCGATAAAGCCAAAATCACGCTGCGTTTCCGCGGTCGTGAGATGGCGCACCAGCAGATCGGTATGGAAGTGCTTAACCGCGTCCGTAAAGACCTGTGTGAAGATCTGGATTTGGCCATTGTCGAATCCTTCCCTTCGAAGATCGAAGGCCGCCAGATGATCATGGTGCTCGCTCCTAAGAAGAAACAGTAGGCTTTCAAGTAACACTAACCGCGCAGTGTTCGCGCTGTGCGGTTAACTGTTCGCCTGTCTGGGTCATGTTATTAACAATGCGAAGTGGATATTTTTAAAATGCCAAAGATTAAAACTGTACGTGGTGCGGCTAAGCGCTTCCGCAAGACCGCTTCTGGCGGCTTCAAGCGTAAACACGCAAACCTGCGTCATATTCTGACCAAAAAATCTACTAAGCGTAAACGTCACCTGCGCCCTAAAGGCATGGTGTCAAAAGGCGATCTGGGTCTGGTAATTGCCTGCCTGCCGTACGCATAAGTAATTTTTTCATTAAATCAGAATATTAAACAGGAGAGCTAAATGGCTCGTGTAAAACGTGGTGTAGTTGCTCGCGCACGTCACAAAAAAATCTTAAAACAAGCTAAAGGCTATTACGGTGCACGTTCACGTGTTTACCGCGTTGCCTTCCAGGCTGTTATCAAAGCTGGTCAGTATGCTTACCGTGACCGTCGTCAACGTAAGCGTCAGTTCCGTCAGCTGTGGATCGCGCGTATCAACGCAGCGGCTCGTCAGAACGGCATGTCTTACAGCCGTTTCATCAATGGTCTGAAAAAAGCAGCCATTGAGATTGACCGTAAGATCCTGGCCGACATCGCGGTATTCGATAAAGTGGCATTCTCTGCACTGGTCGAAAAAGCGAAATCAGCCCTGGCGTAAGTCAGATGGAAAAGGGAGCTTGCTCCCTTTTTTATTGCCTGTAACTTACGCAAAAGATTGACATTTTCGTCGCTGAGCATTTCAATAGACCCCCTGTATCGCATGACAAGGTAACCGCAAGCATGAACGCTGCTATTTTCCGTTTCTTTTTTTACTTTAGCGCCTGACATCCAGGGGCTTTTGCGCATAAGAAAAGAAACGAAAAATCGCGCTAAAAGCCTCCCTCGTGGAGGCTTTTTTGTTTCTGGCGCTAGCATATTGGACCGGCAGGTCCCAACGAGAACTGACCAGCCTGACTGGAAAAAGAGGAAACTATGTCCCAACTCGCAGAACTGGTGGCCAGCGCCACGGCGGCCATCGACGGGGCGACGGATATCGCCGCCCTTGACGCGGTGCGCGTCGAATACCTGGGTAAGAAAGGACATCTGACACTGCAGATGACTACGTTACGCGAGCTGCCAGCCGAAGAGCGCCCGGCAGCGGGTGCGGTAATCAATGAAGCGAAGCAGCAGGTCACCGAGCGTCTGAATGCGCGCAAAGATGCCCTGGAAGCTGCGGTGCTGAATGCCCGTCTGGCTGAAGAGACCATTGATGTCTCTCTGCCTGGCCGTCGCATTGAGAATGGCGGCCTGCATCCGGTAACCCGCACCATGGATCGCATTGAGACCTTCTTTGGTGAGTTAGGCTTTGGCGTCGTAACCGGTCCAGAAATTGAAGATGATTATCATAACTTCGATGCGCTGAATATTCCTGCCCATCACCCGGCCCGTGCTGATCACGACACCTTCTGGTTTGACGCCACGCGCCTGCTGCGTACCCAGACGTCCGGCGTGCAGATCCGTACCATGAAGGCTCAGCAGCCGCCGATTCGCATTATTGCGCCGGGCCGCGTTTACCGTAACGATTACGATCAGACCCATACCCCGATGTTCCATCAGATGGAAGGGCTGATTGTGGATAAAAACATCAGCTTTACCAACCTGAAAGGCACGCTGCACGATTTCCTGAACAACTTCTTCGAAGAAGATCTGCAGATTCGTTTCCGTCCCTCCTATTTCCCGTTTACTGAGCCATCAGCAGAAGTTGACGTCATGGGTAAAAACGGCAAGTGGCTGGAAGTGCTGGGTTGCGGCATGGTTCACCCTAACGTGCTGCGCAATGTCGGCATCGATCCGGAAGTCTACTCCGGTTTCGCCTTTGGTATGGGCATGGAGCGTCTGACCATGTTGCGCTACGGCGTGACCGATCTGCGTGCCTTCTTTGAAAATGATTTACGTTTCCTCAAACAATTTAAGTAAGGGCAGGATATCCAATGAAATTCAGTGAACTCTGGTTACGCGAATGGGTAAATCCAGCCCTGGACAGCGCTGCGCTGTCTGAACAAATCACTATGGCCGGTCTGGAAGTCGACGGCGTTGATCCGGTTGCCGGTGCCTTCCACGGCGTCGTGGTCGGGGAAGTGGTGGAGTGCGGCCAGCACCCGAATGCAGACAAGCTGCGTGTGACCAAAATCAACGTGGGCGGCGATCGCCTGCTGGATATCGTCTGTGGCGCGCCGAACTGCCGTCAGGGACTGAAAGTCGCGGTCGCCACCGTCGGAGCCGTGCTGCCAGGTGATTTCAAAATCAAAGCGGCCAAACTGCGTGGCGAGCCGTCTGAAGGCATGCTCTGCTCTTTCTCCGAGCTGGGGATTTCCGACGACCACAACGGCATCATCGAACTGCCAGCCGATGCGCCGATTGGCACCGACATCCGCGCCTACCTGCAGCTTGATGACAACACCATCGAAATCAGCGTCACGCCTAACCGCGCTGACTGTCTGGGTCTTATCGGTATCGCCCGTGATGTCGCCGTCCTCAATGGTTTGCCACTGAACGTGCCGGAGATGCAGCCGGTCGCTGCGACGCTGAACGACACTTTCCCGATTCAGGTTGACGCGACAGAAGCCTGTCCACGCTATCTGGGCCGTGTAGTAAAAGGGATTAACGTAAAGGCGTCAACGCCATTGTGGATGAAAGAGAAGCTGCGTCGTTGTGGTATTCGTTCTATCGATCCGGTGGTGGATATCACTAACTACGTTCTGCTGGAGCTGGGTCAGCCGATGCACGCCTTCGATCTCGACCGCATCGACGGCGGTATCGTGGTGCGTATGGCGAAAGAAGGCGAAAAGCTGACGCTGCTGGATGGCACTGAAGCCAGCCTGCAGAGTGATACCTTAGTGATCGCCGATCATCAGAAAGCGCTGGCGATGGCTGGTATCTTTGGTGGCGAACATTCGGGCGTGAACGGCGAAACGCAGAATATCCTGTTCGAGTGCGCTTACTTTGATCCGCTCTCTATTACCGGCCGCGCCCGTCGTCATGGTCTGCATACCGACGCGTCACATCGCTACGAGCGTGGTGTTGATCCGGCGCTGCAACACACCGCGCTGGAGCGTGCTACCCAGCTGCTGCTGTCAATCTGCGGCGGTGAAGCGGGCCCGATCATCGATCAGACTCATCAGTCCGCCCTGCCTGTACCAGCGACGATTACGCTGCGTCGTGAAAAGCTGGACCGTCTGATTGGCCACGTGATCGCGGATGAGCAGGTGACTGACATTCTGACGCGTCTCGGCTGTGAAGTGACCGTGGGGGAAGGGCAGTGGCAGGCCGTCGCCCCGAGCTGGCGCTTCGATATGGCGATTGAAGAAGATCTGGTTGAAGAAGTGGCTCGTATTTACGGCTACAACAACATTCCGGATGTGCCGGTACAGGCGGGTCTGGTGATGACTCAGCATCGCGAAGCGAATCTGTCGCTGAAGCGCGCGAAAAACCTGCTGGTGGACAAGGGCTATCAGGAAGCGATTACCTACAGCTTCGTCGATCCGAAAATTCAGCAGCTGCTGCACCCGGGTGAAGAGGCGCTGTTGCTGCCGAGCCCAATCTCCAGCGATATGTCGACCATGCGTCTCTCACTCTGGACCGGCCTGCTCAGCGCGGTAGTCTACAACCAGAACCGTCAGCAGAGCCGCGTGCGCCTGTTTGAGAGCGGCTTACGCTTTGTGCCGGATACCCAGGCAGATTTAGGCATCCGTCAGGATCTTATGCTGGCTGGCGTCATCAGCGGTAACCGCGTTGAAGAGCACTGGGATCTGGCGCGTCAGACAGTTGACTTCTATGATTTGAAAGGCGATTTAGAATCGCTGCTCGATTTAACCGGCAAACTGGATGACATCAGCTTCCGTGCTGAAGCGAATCCGGCGTTGCATCCAGGACAGAGCGCGGCGATTTATTTGCATGATGAACATATCGGATTTATCGGCGTGGTTCATCCTGAGCTGGAACGTAAGCTTGATCTCAATGGCCGCACCTTAGTCTTTGAACTGCTTTGGAATAAGGTCGCAGACCGCGTCCTGCCTGACGCGCGCGAGATTTCTCGCTTCCCGGCGAACCGTCGTGATATTGCCGTTGTGGTGGCTGAAAACGTCCCCGCAGCAGATATCATCGCGGAGTGTAAGAAAGTTGGCGTAAATCAGGTAGTTGGCGTAAACTTGTTTGACGTGTACCGCGGTAAGGGCGTTTCTGAGGGCTACAAGAGCCTCGCAATCAGCCTGATTTTGCAGGATACCAGCCGGACACTCGAAGAAGAGGAGATTGCCGCGACCGTTGGCAAATGCGTTGCGGCATTAAAAGAGCGATTCCAGGCAACCTTGAGGGATTGAACCTATGGCGCTTACAAAAGCTGAGATGTCAGAGTACCTGTTTGAGAAACTCGGGCTGAGCAAACGCGATGCCAAAGAGTTAGTTGAGCTGTTTTTCGAAGAGGTACGTCGCGCTTTGGAGAATGGAGAACAGGTAAAACTGTCTGGGTTTGGTAATTTTGACCTGCGTGACAAAAACCAGCGTCCTGGCAGAAACCCGAAAACGGGTGAAGATATTCCGATTACTGCGCGTCGCGTAGTAACGTTCCGCCCAGGACAGAAGCTGAAAAGCCGCGTAGAGAACGCTACACCCAAAGAGACTGACTGAATTTCAGCGTTTCAAAAAGGCCGCGCAAGCGGCCTTTTTTCATGGTTTCAGTACGCAGTAATCCCGCTTCCCGCGCCCGTTAATCTCCCTGACGGCAAAGAGCAAACCGCCTCATCTGCCTTTCTTTTTTCTGCAATCCCTCTACAATCAAATCTCTGTTTTCTCAGCTAATCCCGCTTATGTCTCTGCTCGACCAGCTCGCGCGCCAGGCCGACCAGCGCGGCCAGAAATGGCTTATTGTGTTAGCACTTATGCTCTCTGCACTGCTCTGTCTCAGCCTGTGTGCTGGTGACAGCTGGATCGTGCCCTCAGACTGGTTCACGGAAAGCGGCAGGCTCTTTGTCTGGCAGTTGCGGCTGCCCCGCAGTCTGGCGGTGGTGCTGGTCGGGGCATCGCTGGCGGTATGCGGTGTGGTGATGCAGGCGCTGTTTACAAATCCGCTGGCGGAACCCGGCCTGCTCGGCGTCTCAAACGGTGCCGGTATTGGCCTGGTGCTCGGCGTGCTGCTGGGCAGCGGCTCGCTGTGGAGCCTTGGGCTGGCGGCGATGGCCGGTGCGCTGATTATTACGCTCATCCTGCTGCATTTTGCCCATCGTCAGCTCTCGGTCACCCGACTGTTGCTTACCGGCGTGGCGCTGGGGATTATCTGTAGTGCCATCATGACCTGGGCGGTCTACTTCAGCACCAGCCTCGATCTGCGTCAGTTGATGTACTGGATGATGGGGGGATTCAGCGGGATTGACTGGCGCTATGGCTGGATGATGCTGGCGCTGCTGCCGGTGATGCTGGCCCTGGGGGCGACCGGGCAGATTCTTAATCTGCTGGCGCTGGGCGAGACATCTGCCCGCCAGCTCGGACTGTCTCTCTTCTACTGGCGTAACCTGCTGGTGCTCGCCATGGGCTGGCTGGTCGGCATCAGCGTCGCGATGGCCGGTGCTATTGGCTTTGTCGGACTGGTGATCCCGCATCTGCTGCGTATGAGCGGCATCAGCGATCACCGTTATCTGCTGCCGGCATCGGCGCTGGCTGGCGCCGGTGTATTACTGGCAGCCGATATTGTGGCTCGTCTGGCGCTGACGTCGGCGGAATTACCGATAGGCGTCGTGACGGCGACACTGGGCGCGCCGCTGTTTATTATTTTACTGGTGAAATCTTCACGCTAGCTTCGGCTGGCGACTCTGCATCCACAACAGCATCCACAACAGGAAACAGCATGAACATTTATCAAACTGAACTGGTTACGCTCGATGGGGAAAAAACCACGCTGTCACAATGGCAGGGCAAGGTACTGCTGGTGGTCAATGTTGCCTCGAAATGTGGTCTGACGCCGCAATATGAAGAGCTGGAGAACCTGCAGAAAGCCTGGCAGGATCAGGGCTTCAGCGTACTCGGTTTTCCCTGCAACCAGTTTCTGGAGCAGGAGCCGGGCAGCAGTGAGGAGATTAAAACCTTCTGCAGCACCACGTATGGCGTCACGTTCCCGATGTTTGCCAAAACCGAGGTGAATGGCGCAGGCCGTCATCCGCTCTATGCTCAGCTGATCGCTGCCCGACCTGACGCGGTGCGCCCGGAAGGCAGCGGCTTTTACGAGCGTATGGAGAGCAAAGGACGCGCGCCGAAAGAGCAGGGCGACATTCTGTGGAACTTCGAAAAATTCCTTATTGGCCGTGACGGCAGCGTGATCCAGCGTTTTGCACCTGACATGACGCCGGAAGATCCGATCATTCTGGAAACTATTAAGCAGGCGCTGGCAAAATAGATGCTGTTGCGCCTGCAACAGGCCGCCGTCCCCGGACGGCTGCTGCCACTGACCGGTGAGCTTGCCGCCGGTCAGCTGCTGCACGTGGCAGGCCCGAACGGTGCAGGCAAAAGCACCTTACTCAGTGTGATTGCGGGACTGCAACCCGCCTCCGGCACGGTGCTGCTGGACGAACAGCCGCTGAGTGACTGGAACGGCGCGGCGATGGCCCGGGTTCGCGGCTGGCTGCCTCAGCAGCAGGCACCGCTGAGCAAGATGCCGGTCTGGCACTATTTGCGTCTGCATCTGAAACAGGCGGGGGGGCAGACAGACGATCGTCTCAGCACGCTGCTGAAACGGCTTCAGCTGCAGGATAAGTTATCGCGTTCACTGACCCGGCTCTCCGGTGGTGAATGGCAGCGCGTCAGGCTGGCGGCGGTCTGTATGCAGATTGATCCCCACATCAATCCACACGGGCGGCTGCTGATCCTTGATGAGCCCATGACCGCGCTGGATATCGCCCAGCAAAAAGCGGTGGACGATCTGATTGCCGACCTGTGCGCGGCGGGCATCAGCGTTATCGCCAGCAGTCACGACCTCAACCACAGCCTGCAACAGGCGGATCGGGTCTGGCTGATGGATCAGGGAGAGTTGATAGCCCAGGGAGAACCGGCTGAGGTTCTGACGCCGCAGCGCCTGACACCGCTCTACCAGATTGCTTTCCGGCAGCTTGAACTCGAAGGACGCACGCTGCTGACCGTATTGCCCTGACACTTGCTACCCGACGGGCTTTACCGCTACATTAAGCCGGTTGCAACTTCTGATAAGGACATTTGGCGATGCGCCTGAGTTTGCTGATTTTAGTTCTGCTGCTGACGGGATGCAGTCATCACGCTCCGCCGATTAATGGCCGTCTTTCCGATTCGATCACCGTGATTGCGGAACTGAACGATCAGCTCGGTAACTGGCGTGGGACGCCTTATCGCTATGGCGGCATGAGTCGTAACGGGGTTGACTGCTCCGGCTTTGTCTATCTGACTTTCCGCGATAAATTTGCGCTGCAACTGCCGCGCACCACCTCAGCTCAAAGCGATATCGGCACCCGAATCAGCAAAGATGAACTGCTACCAGGCGATCTGGTCTTCTTCAAAACCGGTCGCGGGGAGAATGGCCTGCATGTGGGCATTTATGACACCGATAACGCCTTTATTCATGCCTCAACCAGCCAGGGCGTCATCCGCTCCTCGCTCGACAATGTCTACTGGCGAAAAGTGTTCTGGCAGGCGCGTCGTATTTAAACGCAGGTCCGGGGAATCAGACTTAAGTCCAATTTTAAATAGAGTTAAAACAGAGAGTAAAAGGTTTATTTTAAATGACAGTTATTGAGCGTGGGTTTTAATAAACATAATAAACGCTTATTTAATTCCACTAATAACCGCTGTTTTATCGCTACTATTTGGCTTAAGGGTGATCGCCTGCTGCCAAACGGCAATGGAAGAGTAAAGAAGTTCGTCTCTTCAATGATTTGGCACTATTGCCTGCGCCTGACCATTACTATACGATATCCCCATCGCCGCATATTCTGGCATTAAAATGAAAATTCATCTTTCGGCCGACTATCAGTCGGAAATCTGGTTTTATCCTGTCTGTGATGTTAATGGGCGACTGACCGCTGTCGAGCTGGTCACGCAGTTTGTGCATGAAAGTGCCCCCATCACCCTGCCGCAGGATCTGTTGCTGCCGCAGCTCGATGAGTCGCAGCAGCTGCGCCTGCTGCAAAGTCAGATTGGATTGCTGGAGCAGAATCGCGGCTTTTTTGAAGCGCATTCCGTGTCAGCATTTATACGTATTGATGAAGGCATGGCCCGGACGCTGCTGGCCAGCGAATTAGTGATGCGCAAAATAAAGCAGTTGCCATTCATTCTGTTGAATATCACTGAAACGTTTCCGCAACTAAAACTGGGAAAAAATAATCCCCTGCTGGCAAGCCTGCATGCTGAGTTTAATTTAGCGATTTCTCATTTCGGCGCGGGTAAGACCCCCTCTAATGCAGTCTACGATAATTTATTCAGCTGTATCTGCCTGGACAAAGAGTTTATTCATTCGCTGGCAAAGCGCGCTTCATTCGTGCCATTTATTCAGAGCATTATCGATAATTTCCGCGCCCATTGTGACCGGCTCATTATTTGTGGCATTGATGACGACGTGCTGCTGGATAAAGTCAGCCAGCTGAGCGGTGCTGAGTTTCAGGGTGCGCTCTTCCCGGTGGTAAAATCTGACGCGCTGCATTCACTGATCTGCGCCGACGATCGTGTGCCATCCGCGCAGCATCCCGGCTGATACTTCCTGTTAATCCCCGCTATCAGCGTTACACTAGAGGACTAACCTTAAGTAACGCTGAGCATCGCATGGGAGAAACAATGTCCTCAGGCAAGGCCTCTTTTGACAACACCTGGTTCCGTGAACTTACCGGGTGTTACACCGCGCTGAACCCCACGCCACTGGCAGGCGGACGCCTGCTGTATCATAACGCACCGCTTGCAGCCTCAATGGGGCTGGATAGCGCGCTCTTTGCCGATAAGGGGCATGCCGTCTGGCACGGTGCCGCACTGCTGCCCGGCATGCAGCCGCTGGCGCAGGTCTACAGCGGCCATCAGTTTGGCGTCTGGGCGGGCCAGCTTGGCGACGGGCGCGGCATTCTGCTGGGTGAGCAGCGTCTGGAGGATGGCAGCAAGCTGGACTGGCATCTCAAGGGCGCAGGCCTGACGCCTTATTCCCGCATGGGCGATGGCCGTGCCGTGATCCGTTCCAGCGTGCGTGAGTTTCTCGCCTCGGAAGCGCTGCATCATCTGGGCATTCCCACCACGCGTGCGCTGACCCTGTCGATAGGTGATGAGCCGGTCTACCGCGAAACAACAGAGCGTGGCGCGATGCTGATGCGCATTTCACCGAGTCATCTGCGTTTCGGTCATTTCGAGCATTTCTTTTACAGCCAGCAGCAGGAGAAAGTGCAGCAACTGGCCGACTACGCCATTCGCCATCACTGGCCGCATCTGGACGCTGAAGCAGACCGCTATCAACAGTGGTTTACCGATATTGTGTTACGCACTGCGCGTCTGATTGCGCTGTGGCAGAGCGTGGGCTTTGCTCATGGAGTGATGAACACGGACAACATGTCGATTCTGGGTCTGACCATCGACTATGGCCCCTTTGGTTTTCTGGATGATTATCAGCCTGACTTCATCTGTAATCACAGCGACTATCAGGGGCGCTACAGCTTTGAAAATCAGCCAATGATCGGTATGTGGAATCTTAACCGGCTGGCACATGCGCTGTCGGGTCTGCTGACCACCGAGCAGTTGCGGACGGCACTGAGCGCCTACGAACCTGAACTGATGCGGGTCTGGGGCGAACGGATGCGGGCGAAACTCGGTCTGCTGACGCAGCAGAGCAGCGATAATGAGATTCTGACCGATCTGCTGGCACTGATGACGCAGGAGCATAGCGATTACACCCTGACGTTCCGCCTGCTCAGTGAGACGCAACAGGCTGACAGCCGTTCACCGCTGCGGGATGAGTTTATCGATCGTGAGGCGTTTGATAACTGGTATCAGCGCTACCGCAGCCGTCTGATGGATGAGCAGGTCAGCGATGCAGAACGTCAGGCCGTGATGAAGGCGGCCAATCCGGCGGTGATTCTGCGCAACTATCTGGCGCAGCAGGCGATTGAAGAGGCGGAGCGGGGAGAGCAGGGGGCGCTGGCACGTCTGCATCAGGCGTTACAGCAACCCTTTAGCGATCAGACAGCCGCTGAATATCGTCAGCGGCCGCCAGACTGGGGCAAAACCCTGGAAGTGAGCTGCTCCAGCTGATGCAGACTCAGAGGCGGTGAGAAACCGCCTCGGCCAGCATGGCGAGCACCTTTTCGCTCTCCTGCCAGCCGAGGCAGGGATCGGTAATCGACTTGCCATAGACCAGCGGTTCGCCGCTGACGACTTTCTGATTGCCCTCTTCCAGGAAGCTTTCAATCATCACACCAGCAACGGCCTGCGATCCCGCTTTAATCTGTTCTGCCACCTCTGCCGCGACATCCATCTGACGACGATGCTGCTTCAGGCAGTTACCGTGACTGAAGTCGATCACCAGCTGCTGTGGCAGATTAAACGCCGACAGACTTTCGGCTGCGGCGGCGACATCACTGGCATGATAGTTAGGCTGTTTGCCGCCACGCAGGATCACATGACCATGCGGGTTGCCGCTGGTCTGATAGATAGTCATCTGGCCCAGCTTATCGGGCGAAAGGAACATGTGGCTGGCGCGCGCGGCGCGAATCGCATCCACGGCAATCTGTACGTTACCATCGGTGCCATTTTTAAAGCCGACCGGGCAGGAGAGGGCCGATGCCATTTCGCGGTGGATCTGGCTTTCGGTGGTGCGTGCGCCAATCGCGCCCCAGCTAATCAGATCGGCAATAAACTGGCCGATCACCATATCCAGGAATTCCGTGGCGGTAGGCAGGCCCAGCGCGTTGATATCAATCAGCAGCTGGCGGGCGATGCCTATGCCGCGGTTCACATCGTAGCTCCCATCCAGATCCGGATCGGAGATTAAGCCTTTCCAGCCCACTACGGTGCGCGGCTTTTCAAAGTAGGCGCGCATCACAATCTCCAGCCGATCTTCATAGCGGCGGCGTAACGCGTTCAGACGCTCAGCATATTCCAGTGCCGCTTTCGGGTCGTGCAGCGAGCAGGGGCCAATCACCACCAGCAGGCGGGGATCTTCACCCGTCAGAATACGGGCAATACGTTTACGGGCAGCGGTGACATTGTCGGCAATTGCCGGAGAGACAGGATGCTCAGCCGCCAGGCTGGCGGGGGTAATCAGACTACCAATGCGTGCGGTACGCAGTTCGTCGGTTTTGTTCATGGGTTTCTCGAAAACGGTTCTTCGCAGCGGTGAAATACCGGGAAGTGATGGTGGTCACAATAAACCATTAGTCTGCGAATTCAACCCGGAATTTAATAATGAAATCAAAAGCGACGGCAGCGCCGCTTTACAGTTCAGCGCCGGTTACCCATCAGTACATGCGGCGAGTCAGGCCCATAATGTCGAGAATTTTGGTCGCAATCTCCTCCACGGAGTAGTTGGTGCTGTTGAGATAGCGGATCTGATGAGTGCGAAACAGCGCTTCCACTTCGCCCACCTCCAGCCGGCACTGACGCATCGAGGCGTAACGGGTATTTTCCGCCCGCTCCTGACGTATCGCAGCCAGCCGTTCCGGATCGATGGTCAGCCCGAACAGTTTATTCTGATGCGCGCGCAGCGCGGGTGGGAGTTTGAGGTTATCCATATCGTCGGCAATGAATGGATAGTTGGCGGCGCGAATACCAAACTGCATTGCCAGATAGAGGCTGGTGGGGGTTTTGCCACAGCGCGAGACGCCTAACAGAATCACCTGCGCATCTTCCAGTCCGCGCAGCGAGATGCCGTCATCATGCGCCAGGGTGTAATCGATGGCCGCGATACGTGCGTCATATTTACCCAGGTTACTGGCATCCAGTCCATGGGTACGGTGTGCCACCGGCGCGGGCGATAACCCCAGCTCCTGCTGAAGCGGGGCGACCAGAGCCTGGACGATATCCTGACAAAAGCCGTCACTCTGTACGATGATGTCGCGCACTTCCGGCGTCACGATGGAGAAAAAGACCAGCGGCCGGACACCGCTCTGCTGATAGAGCGCGTTAATCTGGGCTTTAACCGCCAGCGCCCGCTGAACATTTTCCACAAACGGCAGCGTCAGGCTGGTGATATTGACCGGAAACTGCGACAGCACCGCATGACCCAGCACCTCAGCCGTAATGGCCGTACCATCGGAGATATAAAAAACGCTTCTGTCAGTTGTCATAACGAAATCAGCCTCAGACAAGAGTGAGCATTCAGCATGGGCCATGCGATTAAATAAATCATCTCTGATTTTAATTTCTGGAATGTCTGTCCGGATTATTTGTCTGTCGTTTCATCACGATACTAAAAATGAAAGGGTGGCTCGTTAAGCCAGCATTCTTTTTAATCCGTCGTTAAGCCGCAAATAGCCACGCAGTTGTTGCGCAACAAAACTGAATGCTTAAGTGGCTGAAAATCTGCCATTTCCTGTGGCATCAATCATTTAGAGAAAAAAGGCGACTTTGCGCAACAGCAAAATAATGCGCTCACAATTCCGAAACTGTGGCTGAAATTCTGCTTTAACGATTCAACAGATCGTTATTGAGAGGGTGATATGCCAGGCTAAAGACAGATTACTCCCTGTGTCCATTCATTGATAATTGATAAAGGATAAGCTCAATGTCCAGTAAAGGCGAACAGCCACTCGTGCTCTGGTATAACCAGCTTGGCATGCATGATGTTGACCGGGTGGGGGGCAAAAATGCCTCTCTGGGTGAAATGATTACTAATCTGTCGTCGCTGGGCGTTTCCGTGCCCAATGGTTTCGCGACCACATCCTACGCCTTTAACCTGTTCCTCGATCAAAGCGGGCTGAATCAGCGTATTTATGCGCTGCTGGATGAGACCGATATTGATGACGTTGATGCGCTGGCAAAAGCGGGTAAGCAGATTCGTCAGTGGGTCGTGGAGACACCGTTCCTGCCCGAGCTGGAGTCCGCCATTCTGGACGCCTATAAGCAGCTTTCTGCTGATGATGATGCCGCGTCGTTTGCCGTGCGCTCCTCTGCAACCGCAGAAGATATGCCTGACGCCTCTTTTGCCGGCCAGCAGGAAACCTTCCTGAATGTACAGGGCATCGACGCCGTCATGGTGGCGGTAAAGCATGTCTTCGCCTCGCTGTTTAATGACCGCGCTATCTCCTACCGTGTGCATCAGGGCTATGACCATCGTGGCGTTGCGCTCTCAGCGGGAATACAGCGCATGGTGCGTTCAGACCTGGCCGCCTCGGGTGTGATGTTCACCATTGATACCGAGTCCGGCTTTGATCAGGTAGTCTTTATCACCGCCGCACTGGGGCTGGGGGAAATGGTGGTGCAGGGTGCCGTTAACCCGGATGAGTTCTATGTCCACAAGCCAACCCTGGCAGCCGATCGTCCGTCGATTGTGCGCCGCAATATGGGCTCGAAAAAGGTTCGCATGGTCTATGCCGATTCCCAGGCGCATGGCGAGCAGGTGCGGATCGAAGATGTGCCTGAGGCCGAACGCGACCGTTTCTGCCTGAGCGATGAGGAAGTGCAGGCGCTGGCGAAGCAGGCGGTGCTGATTGAACAGCACTATCAGCGCCCGATGGATATTGAGTGGGCCAAAGATGGGCACACCGGCAAGCTTTTTATCGTTCAGGCGCGCCCTGAAACCGTACGTTCAAATGGTCAGGTAATGGAGCGTTATACGCTGCAGGGGCAGGGCAGCGTCGTCGTGGAAGGTCGTGCTATCGGTCATCGTATTGGCGCAGGCGTGGTGAAGGTCATCCACGATATCAGCGAAATGAACCGCATTGAAAAAGGCGATGTGCTGGTGACCGACATGACCGACCCGGACTGGGAACCGATCATGAAAAAAGCATCAGCGATTGTGACTAACCGTGGCGGACGGACCTGTCATGCTGCGATCATCGCGCGTGAGCTGGGCATTCCGGCAGTGGTGGGCTGTGGTGACGCCACCGACCGGCTGAAAGAGGGGCATAACGTCACGGTCTCATGTGCCGAAGGTGATACCGGCTACGTCTATGATCAACTGCTCGACTTCGACGTCACCAGTTCGCAGGTCGATTCACTGCCTGAACTGCCGCTGAAGATCATGATGAACGTGGGCAACCCCGATCGCGCCTTTGATTTCGCCTGTCTGCCTAACGAAGGCGTGGGTCTGGCGCGGCTGGAATTTATCATTAACCGTATGATCGGCGTCCACCCTAAAGCGCTGCTGGAGTTTGCCCAACAGACGCCGGAGCTGCAGCAGCAGATCCGTAAAATGATGAAAGGATTTGATGATCCGGTGGAGTTTTACATCGCTCGCCTGACTGAAGGAATTGCCACGCTTGGCGCCGCTTTTGCGCCGAAACGCGTAATTGTCCGACTTTCTGACTTTAAAACCAATGAATATGCCAACCTGGTGGGTGGAGAACGCTACGAGCCGGAAGAGGAAAACCCGATGCTGGGATTCCGGGGTGCGGGTCGCTATGTCGCTGACAGCTTCCGGGACTGCTTTGCACTGGAGTGCGAAGCGGTGAAACGTGTTCGCAACGAGATGGGCCTGACAAACGTCGAGATTATGGTTCCGTTTGTGCGCACCGTTGAGCAGGCGAAGGCTGTGGTGGAAGAGCTGGGGCGTCAGGGACTGAAGCGCGGCGAGAACGGGCTGAAGATCATTATGATGTGCGAGATCCCGTCCAATGCCCTGCTGGCGGATCAGTTCCTGGAGCACTTCGATGGCTTCTCTATTGGCTCAAACGACATGACTCAGCTGACGCTGGGGCTGGACCGCGACTCTGGCGTCGTCTCCGCGCTGTTTGACGAGCGTAACGAGGCCGTGAAGATGCTGCTTTCAATGGCCATAAGGGCCGCGAAGCAGAAGGGGAAATATGTCGGAATCTGCGGGCAGGGACCGTCAGACCATCAGGATTTCGCCGCATGGCTGATGGAAGAGGGCATCGACAGTCTGTCACTGAACCCGGACACGGTGGTGGAGACCTGGGTGAGTCTGGCGCAGTTAAATAAAACAGCCTGATACGGGTTGTTAGCACTCTTCAGGGCCCGCTATGCGGGCCTTTTCTGTTTATATCTGGTCAGATTCAGGCAAAAAAAAAGCCCATCACAGGGGATGGGCAAAGACTACACACAGCAATTCTTTACTCTACTCAGGGGAATGAGATTGTCTGAAAATCATCAGGTTGATTTCGAACATAGGAAACATGTTATTCATACGGCTGGCTGTCGTCTTTAAGAATCCTCTTATTAGTTTAAAGCCAATAATCTTTTGTGACCTTTACTTCGCCATTTGGCTTAAGAAACAGTGCAGAAAGTAATCTTTTTTGGCCCGAAAAGGTCACTTTCAGGCCAAAGGTGGCTTTTTTCTTAAAAATCGCTAATGGAAAACAGAATTTATCTGAGCTGAGAGAAGGGGTGCGGTTAATCATCATTAACCGCACTAATCAATGCTTATGGGGGCTAGCGGCGCAGGGGTTATTGCATCTCATCATACAGCAGGCGGGGTATCCTCGTGATCCGCCAGGGCATCAGCCACGGCCAGTTGGTCACTATCCGGGGCAGGCGCTTCATGAACCCAGACGGAAACCAGACGATAAGAGACCGCCAGAACCACTGGCCCGATAAACAGACCAATCATCCCGAACGCAAACAGTCCACCAATAACACCAGAAAGAATCAGGATCATCGGCAGATCGGCACCCATACGGATCAGCATCGGGCGCAGCACGTTATCCATCGTGCCGACCACACAGCTCCAGACCAGCAGCACCGTTCCCCATGTTGTATCTCCGCTCCAGTAGAGGTAGATAATGGCGGGAACCAGCACCAGTAGCGGGCCGAGTTGTACCAGACAGCAGAGGATCATCAGTACCGTCAACAGCGTGGCGTAAGGAATGCCGGAGATCGCCAGACCGATACCGCCCAGCACGCCCTGCACCAGCGCCGTCACTACTACGCCAAGCGCCACGGCACGAATGGACTGCGCCGCCAGCAGTACGGCGGCATCACCGCGCCGTCCCGCCATGCGGAAAGCAAAGTGACGAATGCCCTGGGCAGCCTGTTCGCCACGCCAGTAAAGCAGCACGCTGAACAGTAACATCACGCCCAGATGGATCATAAAGCGTCCGAAATGACCGGCCTGCGCGACAAAAAAGCCGGTGGTACGGCCGATATAGGGCTGTATTTTTGCCATGACGCCGGCACCGCCGCTCGCCACCAGCGTGTCATAACTGACATAAAGCTTTTTGCCGACCATCGGGACATCGTTGAGCCATAACAGTCGCGGCATCATATGCCCCTGGGTAACCCAGGCAATCACCGGCGCGCTGTTATCAATCAGGCTGCTGACCAGCAGGGCGATAGGGATAATAAACAGCAGCAGCAGAAGCAGTGTCATCACGATCACCGCCAGGGAACGGCGTCCCCATAACAGTCGCTGGAATTTCAGCATCAATGGCCAGGTGGCAATCACCACCATGCTGGCCCAGGCAAAGCCCAGAATAAACGGCTGCACGACCCATAAACAGGCGACAATCAGCAGCAGAATGAACATCAGGGTGAAGAGTATTTGCGGTAAATCCATATCCCGGTACTGGCTTTTCATCATTGACTCATAACCTCGTCTTAATCCTTCATTTTCAGGCATTCGGATGCCCGTTTTTATCATGATCTATTTGCTGAGGTTTAAACAGAGTTGCGGAGAAAGGTTTTTGCCTTTTCTGAAAAAAGGGCAGGCGCAGGAAAAATATGATAAAACGAGAAATCGCTAATCTATAAACGCAAACGTTTACAACACCTTCGGTCAGACAATCATGATCCCACAGATTTCGCAGGCACCGGGCCTCGTTCAACTGGTGCTGACGTTCCTTGAGTCGTTGAAAGAGCAGGGTTTTACCGGTGACATGGCAACCAGCTATGCCGATCGTCTCTCACTCTCCACCGATAACAGCATCTATCAATTGCTGCCCGACGCGGCGCTCTTTCCGCGCTCGACTGCGGATGTTGCGCTGCTCGCCCGCGTGGCCGGAGAAGCGCGCTTTGCCAGTCTGGTATTTACCCCGCGCGGCGGCGGTACCGGCACCAACGGTCAGTCGCTGAATCAGGGGATTGTGGTGGATATGTCGCGCTACATGAACCGTATCCTGGAGATCAATACGGATGAGGGCTGGGTGCGGGTTGAAGCGGGGGTGATCAAAGATCAGCTTAACGCCTGGCTGAAGCCATTCGGCTTTTTCTTCTCGCCGGAGTTATCCACCAGTAACCGTGCCACGCTGGGCGGCATGATTAATACCGATGCGTCCGGCCAGGGCTCTCTGGTCTATGGCAAAACCTCGGACCATGTGCTGGGCCTGCGCGCCGTGCTGCTGGGCGGCGATATCCTTGATACGCGGCCAATGGCCACCGCGCTGGCTGAAACCCTGGCGCAGACGGCGACGCCCGAAGGTCGTCTCTATCAGCAGGTGCTGACGCGCTGCCGCGAGCATCGTGCGCTGATTCTGGAAAAGTTTCCAAAGCTGAATCGGTTCCTGACCGGATATGACCTGCGCCATGTCTTCAGCGACGATATGCAAACCTTTGACCTGACGCGCCTGCTGTGCGGCGCAGAGGGCACGCTGGCCTTTGTCACGGAAGCGCGGCTTGATATCACGCCGCTGCCTAAAGTGCGCCGACTGGTGAATATCAAATATGACTCCTTTGACTCCGCCCTGCGCAATGCGCCTTTTATGGTGGAAGCGCAGGCGCTCTCGGTAGAGACCGTTGACTCTAAGGTGCTGAACCTGGCGCGCGAAGATATTGTCTGGCACTCGGTGCGCGAATTGATCGCCGATGTACCCGACAAAGAGATGCTGGGTCTGAATATTGTTGAGTTTGCCGGTGACAACGCCGCGCTGATCGATCAGCAGATTGAACAGCTTTGTGGCCGCCTTGACGCACTGATGGCGCAGCAGCAGGGCGGCGTGATTGGCTATCAGTTCTGTAACGACCTGGATGGCATTGAACGCATCTATAACATGCGTAAAAAAGCGGTGGGTCTGTTGGGAAATGCCAAAGGCCGGGCTAAACCGATTCCCTTTGTGGAAGATACCGCGGTTCCACCGGAAAAACTGGCGGACTACATTGTCGAGTTTCGCGCGCTGCTCGACAGCCACGGGCTGAGCTACGGCATGTTTGGCCATGTCGATGCAGGTGTACTGCATGTGCGTCCGGCGCTGGATATGTGCGATCCGCAGCAGGAGATGATGATGAAACAGATTTCCGACGAAGTCGTGGCGCTGACAGCGCGATACGGCGGTCTGCTGTGGGGTGAACATGGCAAAGGATTTCGAGCCCAGTACAGTCCGGCATTCTTCGGTGAGACGCTGTTTAACGAATTGCGCCGCATTAAAGCGGCCTTTGATCCGCTCAATCGCCTGAATCCGGGCAAGATCTGTACGCCATTCAACAGTAATGATGAAATGATGCAGGTCGATGCGGTGAAGCGCGGAACCTATGATCGTCAGATCCCGTTAACGGTCCGGGATGAATGGCGTGGCGCGATGGAGTGTAACGGCAATGGGTTGTGTTTTAACTTTGATGCCCGCAGCCCGATGTGTCCCTCCATGAAGATCACCCGCAACCGCATTCACTCGCCCAAAGGGCGGGCAACACTGACGCGGGAGTGGCTGCGGCTGCTGGCCGGGCAGGGCGTCGATCCGCTCACCCTGGAAAAGCAGCTGCCTGAAAATCGGCTGTCGCTTCGCACCCTGATTGCCCGTACCCGCAATAGCTGGCACGCCAGCAAAGGGGAGTATGACTTCTCGCACGAGGTGAAAGAGGCGATGTCGGGCTGTCTGGCCTGCAAAGCCTGCTCTACCCAGTGTCCGATTAAAATTGACGTGCCCGCTTTCCGCTCGCGCTTCTTACAGCTCTACCACACCCGTTATCTGCGTCCGGTCAGCGATCACCTGGTGGCTGCAGTGGAAGGCTATGCGCCGCTGATGGCAAAAGCACCGAAAGTGTTTAACTTCTTCCTGCGCCAGCCGTGGCTGAAAGAGATAAGTAAAACCCATATCGGTATGGTCGATCTGCCTCTGCTTTCGGCCCCAAATCTGAAACAGCAGCTCAGTGGTCATCCCGCCATGAACATGACGCTGGAGCAGCTAGAAGGGCTGTCAGCCGCTGAACGCGCAAACTGTGTGCTGGTGGTGCAGGATCCTTTTACCAGCTTCTATGAGGCGCAGCTGGTTAACGATTTTGTCAGGCTGATTGAGAAACTGGGCTACCGGCCCGTGCTCCTGCCATTCTCGCCAAATGGCAAAGCGCAACATGTGAAAGGTTTCCTGCACCGTTTCGCCCGCACGGCATCCCGCACCGCCGATTTCCTGAATCGGGTGGCAAAACTGGGGTTGCCCATGGTCGGCGTCGATCCGGCCACGGTGCTCTGCTATCGCGATGAGTATCGTCAGACGCTGGGCGAATCACGCGGCGACTTTAACGTCCTGCTGGTACATGAGTGGTTAGAGCGTGCACTGGCAGAGCGTGCACTGGCAGAGCGTGACGTGCAGGCCACGGGCGGAGAATCCTGGTATCTGTTTGCACACTGCACCGAGGTGACCGCGCTGCCCTCCACACCGAATCAGTGGCAGGCGATCTTCTCCCGTTTTGGCGCGAAGCTGGAGAACATCAATGTTGGCTGCTGCGGTATGGCTGGCACCTACGGTCACGAAAGTAAGAACCTTGAAAACTCGCTGGGGATCTACGCGCTCTCCTGGCATCCCCAGCTTCAGCGACTGCCACGCCAGCGCTGCCTGGCCACTGGCTATTCGTGCCGCAGTCAGGTCAAGCGTGTAGAGGGCAACGGAATGCGTCATCCGCTTCAGGCATTGTTAGAGCTAATGTAAAAAAATTGTGCGCGACGTCACGCCCTGGCTGGATTAGAATATCCAGCCTGCGTGACGCATGAAGTCACTTTGCAGCGCAGTGGCCTGGTTCCACTCCCCGACCATTGCCAGTTGATGGCAGAGACGGGTCAGGGACAATCGCGCCAGTTGATAAGCCTGAAGGCGAAACAGGCGATCGCGATCGCTGTTTCCCATCTCCTGCACCAGTCGGTGATGCAGTTTACCCATGGCATGCAGGTAACTCTGGTCGTCACCGTTCAACTGGCAGATTTCTGCCATATCCTGACAGGCATCGTTAAACTGACGTAGCTGATGAATCGTGCAGTCGGCCCGGTCGAGCTTTGCCTGCGCCATATAAAAGTCGACGGTGATATCACGCACCGCAAACTGATATTCGTCGATTTTGTGCTGCAGCCAGGCTGAGACAGAAAGCGTCATAACGCCACCCTGAATGTGAATGATAATAATTATCATATTCAATTGAGCTGTGATTGCAATTGGCGGGCAGAAAAATTTATCGATTTATCCTGCCTGTCGGTATAATCGGAAATAACAATCTGTTTACATCGCAGAAAGGCGTAACCTATCAATAAGCATTTTTATCAAAAATGGTTATTTAAAAAAGAGTGATTTATTAATAGGTTAACACTGGCTTATTTATGCTGACGCGCTCACCACAAGGTGAGCTGAAGAGGCTATGCTTAATAATTAAGCAAATAAAACCGCACAAGATGATTATCCCTGCAAAACAAGAGGTTGAAGTGATTGGTCAGATCACTACCATAGGGGGATAGCCTGAAAAGGTCCGGACTCAAGAGGTATCAACATGGCATCCGTTAATACAGACTCTTTCTCACCCGACGATTTTGTCTGGAAAGGGCTGACGCTGACTGAAACCGCAGCGCAACAAATTCTCAATCTGGCGGCTCAGGACCCCGATGTCAAGGGTCTGCGGCTCGGCGTAAAACAATCCGGCTGCGCCGGGTTTGGTTACGTCATGGATCTGGTGAAAGAGCCAGTCGAGGATGATTTGCAGTTCTCATTCCATGGCGCAACGCTGTTTGTGCCGCTACAGGCGATGCCATTCGTTGATGGCACCGAACTGGACTACGTTCGTGAAGGCCTGAATCAGATTTTTAAATTCAATAACCCTAAAGCTCAGCACGCCTGCGGGTGCGGTGAGAGCTTTGGCGTCGAGTAAGTGAAATATGTCACGACACAGCGAAACATCTGACGATGTACAAATCTGGGAAGGCAAGCTCAACTACAAAGAGGGCTTCTTTACCCAACTGCAAACCGAAGAATTTGCCAACGGCATCAATGAAGATGTGGTGCGGGCGATCTCGGCCAAGCGTAACGAGCCAGAGTGGATGCTGGAGTTTCGTCTTAAAGCGTTTCGTGCCTGGCTTGAAATGGAAGAGCCACACTGGCTGAAAGCGCACTACGAAAAACTCGACTACCAGGATTACAGCTACTACTCCGCGCCTTCCTGCGGCAACTGTGATGACAGCTGCGCATCAGAACCCGGTGCACTGCAGGCTTCAGGCAGCGCGCCAGCCAGCGATTATCTGACACAGGAAGTGGAAAACGCCTTTAATCAGCTGGGTGTCCCGGTGCGTGAAGGCCGTGAAGTGGCGGTTGACGCCATTTTTGACTCCGTTTCGGTGGCGACCACCTATCGCGGCAAGCTGGCGGAGCAGGGGATTATCTTCTGTTCCTTTGGCGAAGCGATCCAGGAGCACCCGGAGCTGGTGAAGCAGTATCTCGGCACGGTTGTTCCGGCGAACGATAACTTCTTTGCGGCGCTGAACTCGGCGGTCGCCTCTGACGGCACCTTCGTTTATATCCCGAAAGGGGTGCGTTGCCCGATGGAGTTGTCGACCTATTTCCGCATCAACGCAGCGAAAACCGGTCAGTTCGAACGCACCATCCTGATTGCCGATGAAGACAGCTACGTCAGCTACATCGAAGGCTGTTCAGCGCCAGTGCGTGACACCTACCAGCTGCACGCTGCCGTGGTGGAAGTCATCATCCACAAAAATGCCGAAGTGAAATATTCGACCGTTCAGAACTGGTTCCCGGGCGGCGAAGGTGAGGGGGGTATCCTGAACTTCGTGACCAAGCGCGCGCTGTGTGAAGGTGACCACAGCAAGATGTCCTGGACGCAATCTGAAACCGGCTCTGCTATCACCTGGAAATACCCAAGCTGCATTCTGCGCGGGGACTACTCGGTGGGTGAATTCTACTCAGTGGCACTGACCAGCGGTCGTCAGCAGGCCGATACCGGCACCAAGATGATCCACATTGGTAAAAACACCAAGTCGACCATCATCTCTAAAGGGATTTCGGCCGGTAAAAGTCAGAACACCTATCGCGGGCTGGTGAAAATCATGCCAACCGCGACCAATGCCCGTAACTTTACGCAGTGTGACTCGATGCTGATCGGTCCTGATTGCGGCGCACATACTTTCCCGTATGTGGAGACCCGCAACAATACCGCTCAGCTTGAGCATGAAGCCACGACATCACGTATCGGCGAAGATCAGATGTTCTACTGTCTGCAACGCGGTATCAGTGAAGAAGACGCCATCTCGATGATCGTGAACGGCTTCTGTAAAGACGTATTCTCGGAGTTGCCACTGGAATTTGCTGTGGAAGCCCAGAAATTGTTAGCCATCAGCCTTGAGCACAGTGTGGGCTGATGCCGTCACACGCGTTGCCGGAAGCAATGTGAAGGAATAAGTATGTTAAGCATTAAAGATTTGCAGGTCAGTGTTGAAGATAAAGCCATTCTGCGTGGCCTGAATCTCGAAATTAAACCCGGCGAAGTGCATGCCATCATGGGCCCGAACGGCTCAGGTAAAAGCACCCTGTCAGCGACGCTGGCAGGCCGTGAAGATTATGAAGTAACCGGCGGTTCGGTCAGCTTCAAAGGTAAAGATCTGCTGGAACTGGCCCCTGAAGAGCGCGCCGGTGAAGGCATCTTTATGGCATTCCAGTATCCGGTAGAAATTCCGGGCGTCAGCAACCAGTTCTTTTTACAGACCTCGGTCAATGCGGTACGCAAATATCGTCAGCAGGAAGAGCTGGATCGCTTCGATTTCCAGGACTTCATTGAAGAGAAAATTGAGCTGCTGAAGATGCCGGCAGATCTGCTGACCCGCTCAGTCAACGTTGGCTTCTCCGGCGGTGAGAAGAAGCGTAACGACATCCTGCAGATGGCGGCACTGGAGCCAGAACTCTGCATCCTGGATGAGACCGACTCAGGCCTGGATATCGATGCGCTGAAAATCGTGGCGAATGGCGTAAACAGCCTGCGCGACGAGAAGCGTGCCTTTATCATCGTGACCCACTACCAGCGTATTCTGGATTACATCAAGCCAGACTTCGTTCATGTTCTGTATCAGGGCAAAATCGTGAAATCTGGCGACTTCTCGCTGGTGAAACAGCTGGAGGAGCAAGGTTATGGCTGGCTTACCGACGAAGAGTGATTCTGCGCTGCAACAGTGGCATCACCTGTTTGAGTCGCGTGGCGACGTGCGTTCTCTGCAGGCACAGCAGCACTGGCAGCAACTGATGCGCGTTGGCCTGCCAACCCGCAAGCACGAAAACTGGAAGTACACGCCGCTGGACACCTTACTGTCACAGCAGTTTGTACTGCCTGACGCGCCGCAGACCCTGAGCGCTGAACAAGTTGATGCACTGGCGCTGCCGCTGGATGCGATCCGTCTGGTCTATGTTGACGGTCAGTTCCAGCCAGCCTTCAGCAGTCGCGACTGCGAACTGTTTGAGGTTCAGCACAGTGTGGCCGCCGAGCGCCGTCCGCTGCCTGCTGCGGTTCAGCCTGAAGTCTTCCTGCATCTGACAGAGAGTCTGGCTGAAGAGGTGACGACCCTGCGTCTGGCACGCGGTAAATCCGCTGCGCGTCCGGTCTATCTGCTGCACATCACCAGCGGTCAGCAGACGGGTATGAACACGGTTCACTATCGTCATCACCTGCAGCTGGAAGAGAGTGCCGAAGCGGAAGTGATTGAGCACTACGTTTCACTGGATGAGCGCGCCCATTTCACCGGCACGCGCTTTACCTTTGCAGTAGGCGACAATGCCAAACTGACGCACACGAAGCTGGCCTTTGAAAGCAGCGCCAGCTATCACTTTGCGCATAACGATCTGGTCATTGGCAACGATGGCCAGGTCAGCAGCACCAGCTTCCTGCTGGGTGCCGGACTGTCGCGTCACAACACCAGTACCCAGCTGAACGGTGAAAACACCACGCTGGCAATCAATAGCCTGGTGCTGCCGGTGAAACAGGAAGTGGCGGATACACGTACTTACCTGGAGCACAACAAGGGCCACTGCGTCAGCCGCCAGATGCATAAAACCATCGTGCGTGACAAAGGCCGTGCGGTGTTTAACGGCCACATTAAAGTGGCACAGCATGCGCTGAAGACCGACGGGCAGATGACCAACAACAACCTGTTGCTGGGCAAGCTCTCAGAAGTCGATACCAAACCGCAGCTGGAAATTTATGCGGATGACGTCAAGTGCAGCCACGGTGCCACCATCGGTCGTATTGATGATGAGCAGATGTTCTACCTGCGTTCGCGCGGTATTGAGCAGGATGCTGCACAGACCATGATTATTCATGCGTTTGCCGCAGAACTGACCGAAACACTGGAAAATGAGGTGATGCGTCAGGCCGTGCTGCAGCGTATCGCGCAACGTTTTCCCGGAGGCGACATATGATGAACTTCGATCTCGAACGCGTCAGGGCTGATTTTCCTATCCTGAAGCGTGAGGTCAACGGTCATCCGCTGGCCTATCTTGACAGTGCGGCCAGCGCACAGCGTCCACTCTCGGTGATTAACGCCGAGAGTCATTTCTATCAGCACGGCTATGCGGCCGTGCATCGTGGTATCCATACGCTGAGCCAGCAGGCGACCAGCGACATGGAGAACGTGCGCGCTCAGGCTGCCCGTTTTATCAATGCGCAGTCACAGGAAGAGATTGTCTTCGTCAAAGGCACTACCGAAGGCATCAATCTGGTGGCGAACACCTGGGGCAGCAGTAACCTCCAGGCTGGCGATAACCTGATCATCACTGAGATGGAGCATCACGCCAATATCGTTCCATGGCAGATGCTGGCCCAGCGCACCGGCGCAGAAGTGCGTGTCCTGCCATTAAATGACAATGGTGAGCTGGCGCTGGAGCAACTGGCGGGGCTGATCGACAGCCGTACGCGGTTGCTGGCGGTGACGCATGTTTCAAACGTGCTCGGCACGGTTAATCCGGTTAAGGCGATCGTTGCTCAGGCAAAAGCCGCTGGCGTGGTAACGCTGGTGGATGGTGCCCAGGCGGTGATGCATGACAAGGTTGATGTGCAGGATATCGGCTGCGACTTCTACGCCTTCTCCAGCCATAAACTCTATGGACCGAACGGCGTGGGTATCCTCTACGGCCGCAAAGCGCTGCTGGATGAGATGCCACCATGGGAAGGGGGCGGTTCAATGATTGAGCGCGTCATACTGCCCACCGGCACCACCTGGAACAGTGCGCCGTGGCGCTTTGAAGCGGGTACGCCGAATACCGGCGGTATTATCGGCTTTGGTGCGGCGATGGCCTATGTGCAGGCGCTGGGACTGGATACGATTCATCAGCGCGAGACGGCACTGATGAACTATGCGCTCGATAAACTGGGCACCGTTCCGGATATCCAGATCTACGGTCCGCAGTCACGAGCTGGCGTTATCGCCTTCAATCTCGGTAAACATCACGCCTACGATGTCGGCAGCTTCCTGGATCAATATGGCATTGCCATCCGCACCGGACATCACTGCGCGATGCCGCTGATGCAGCATTACAATGTATCGGCGATGTGCCGTGCCTCCTTCACGTTCTATAACAGTGAAGAGGAAGTGGATCGTCTGGCTGCCGGTTTGACGCGCATTCATCGTCTGCTGGGCGGCTGAACAGTTTTAACGGAGTCACTGATGGCGAATTTGCCTGAAAAAGAGAAACTGGTTCGCAACTTCAACCGTTGCGCTAACTGGGAAGAGAAGTACCTCTACATTATTGAGCTGGGTTCAAAGCTTCCGGAATCTTCTGAAACCTTGCACCAGCCGGAGAACGTGATTTCGGGTTGTCAGAGTCAGGTGTGGATCAGAATGACCCCGCAGGCGGATGGTTCCATTGCGTTTGAAGGCGACAGCGATGCCGCTATTGTTAAAGGTTTGATTGCTATCGTATTTAGCCTCTATCAGAACCTGCCGCCCGCCGATATCCTGGCGCTGGATGTGCGCCACTGGTTTGGCGAACTGGCACTGATGCAGCACCTGACGCCCACCCGGTCGCAGGGGCTGGAGGCGATGATTCGGTCTATTCGCCATACCGCTCAGAACCTCAGCTAAGTTACACTCCACAGACGCCATCCGGCGTCTTTTTTTTATCTGACGAGAAAATTGCATGAAACCTGCTTTACGTTTAGCCGGTGCATTGCTGCTGACCTGCTTTGGGCTCTCTGCACCCGCGTTCGCCACCGAATATCCGCTGCCACCACCTGACAGTCGCCTGATTGGCGAAAACGTCGTGACTCAGGTTCCTGACAATAAGCAACCTCTGGAAGCGATTGCGGCGCGCTACCAGGTCGGCCTGCTGAGCATGCTGGAGGCAAATCCCGGTACCGATCCCTGGCTGCCCAAAGCGGGCACCCAACTGACGGTGCCGCTACAGATGATCCTGCCCGATACGCCGCGCGAAGGGATTGTGGTGAATCTGGCCGAGCTGCGTCTCTACTACTATCCCAAAGGGGAGGATAAGGTCATTGTCTATCCCATCGGCATTGGCCAGCTGGGTGCGGCCACGCCAGTGATGGTGACGCAGATCAGCCAGAAGATCCCTAATCCTACCTGGACGCCCACGGCGAACATCCGCAAACGCTACGCTAAAGAGGGCATTACGCTGCCTGGCGTGGTCCCCGCCGGACCGGATAACCCGATGGGGCAGTTTGCCATGCGTCTGGCGCGCGGCACCGGCCAGTATCTGATCCATGGCACTAATGCGAAATTCGGCATCGGCATGCGCGTCAGTTCAGGCTGTATCCGTCTGCGTTCAGAAGATATCGAAGCGCTGTTTAACTCAGCCCCGAAAGGGACGCGGGTACAGATCATCAATCAGCCGGTGAAATATGCTGTAGAGCCGGATGGGAAACGCTACGTGGAAGTGCATCAGCCGCTGTCACGCAACGACAAAGACGATCCGCAGACCATGCCGATTGCACTCACTGCCGGAGTGAAGCAGTTTATGAAAAGTGAGAAGAGTGATAGTGCGCTGATTAAAGCCAGCTTAGCGCGACGCTCAGGCATGCCTGTGCTGGTCAGCAGTGGGGAGCCGGTGCAGAGTGATACCGTGCCGCCTGCGGGGCTGGAGAGCGCATCTGTGGGGGCTGATAGCCCGGTGACACAGGCTGAGGGCAACGCGGTTCAGCCCTGACCGGATAAGTGCCTGTGAAGGGCACTGAATTCGGAGCAAAAAAATGGCGCCATAAAGGCGCCATTTTTAAACCAGAACTCTTACTTACGGTAAGAGTGAGCCTGGTTGTCCAGACGCTGGTTAGCGCGTGCTGCGTCATCTTTAGCAGCCTGAACGTCTGAACGCACTGCGTTCACGTCGTTGCTCAGCTGGTCAACTTTAGCGTTCAGAGTCTGAACGTCTGAAGACAGCTGGTCGATTTTAGCGTTGCTTGAGCAACCAGCCAGCATAGTTGAAGCCAGAACTACCGCGCCCAGTACCAGTTTAGTACGATTCATTATTTATACCCTCTAGATTGAGTTAATCTCCATGTAGCGTTACAAGTATTACACAAAGCTTTTTAAGTTGAGAATAAATTTTTGATGAGAAGATGCTTAAATTTGATCGTTCGCTCAAAGAAGCAGCGAATCACAGAATATGATAAAAAAATTTAGCGAAAACAGAGAGATTTAATCGGATTAACCTTAATATTAAGAGTATTTGAATAGTTATTTTCGATTGGAATTTTCTGACATTTGGTTTAAGTAGAAATAAAAAAAAGCGCCCGATAAAGGCGCTTCAAAATAATGGTCAGAGAGCGTTTTACAGAACGTGTACAGAAGCGGTGTTGGTAGTTCCGCTTGGTACTAATGCGCCTGACACCAGTACCACGACATCGCCTTTCTGGCCATAGCCACTTTCCAGCGCCGCTTCTTTACCCAGACGATAGAAATCGTCGGTTGAAGCGATCTCAGTCACCAGACGTGTCTCAATCCCTTTGCTCAGGATCAGCTGACGGGCAGTCATCGGATTGGTGGTCAGCGCCAGGATGGTCGCGTTCGGGAAGTATTTACGTACGGCTTTAGCAGATTTACCCCCTTCGGTAGCAACCACAATCAGTGGCGCTTCCAGCTTCTCAGCGGTCTCTACAGCACCACGGCAGACGGCTTCTGTGATACGCATTTTGCGGTTATCACTCTGGCTGTCGATGCGGGACTTCATCACGCGATCGGTACGCTCACAGATGGTCGCCATGATGGTGACCGACTCCAGCGGATAACGGCCTTTGGCGCTCTCACCTGACAGCATGACAGCATCGGTACCGTCAAGAATGGCATTTGCCACGTCACCGGCTTCTGCGCGGGTAGGGCGCGGGTTCTTGATCATGGAATCGAGCATCTGGGTAGCCGTGATGACCACTTTGCGTGCTTTATTACATTTTTTGATCATCATCTTCTGCGCGAAGATCACTTCTTCAACCGGGATCTCAACGCCCAGGTCGCCACGCGCAACCATGATGCCGTCTGAGGCTTCGAGGATTTCGTCGAAGTTGTTCAGGCCTTCCTGGTTTTCGATTTTGGAGATGATCTGGATATGCTCGCCGCCGTTCTGTTTCAGGTGCTCGCGAATTTCCAGCACGTCTGAACGTTTACGGATGAAAGAGGCGGCGACGAAGTCTACGCCCTGCTCACAACCAAAAATCAGGTCGCGCTTATCTTTTTCGGCCAGTGCTGGCAGCTGGATAGAGACGCCTGGCAGGTTAACGCCTTTATTTTCGCCCAGATCGCCATTGTTCAGGACTTTACACACCACGGTATTTTCAGTGACTTCGGTCACTTCCATACCAATCAGGCCATCATCGACCAGCACCGTGTTGCCGATTTTCAGGTCAGCAGTGAAGCCCGGGTAGGTCACCGCAACGCGCTCGCTGTTGCCAATCACGCTCTGGTCTGTAGTAAAGGTAAAGGTCTGACCCGCTTTCAGAGCCGCATCGTTGCCGCCTTCCAGTTTCATGGTGCGGATTTCAGGGCCTTTGGTATCCAGCAGAATAGCGGCCTGACGGCCGGTTTTTTGCATAACGGCACGCATGTTGGTGATGCGTTGGCCATGCTCAGCGTAGTCGCCGTGAGAGAAGTTAAGACGCATAACATTCATGCCAGCTTCAAGCAGCTGAGTCAGCATCTCTTCGGATTCGGTTTTCGGGCCGATTGTACAAACGATTTTAGTCTTTTTCATGACGGATTTTCTGTAAGTTGTGATGGATGAATAAGGGCGGAATCCGATGGCAGCGCATCGAAGTGAAATTTCTGATTGAGACTGAAAAGGGCAGTACTGAGTAAGAATAGGTGACGAAGGCCAGGCGTGCAGGGAAGTTGTGCGGTTACGGTTCGTAACCACCACGCTGTTGTTGCGCAAATCATTTGAGTTATCGCAGTAAGCACGTGATCGCTGAAACCTTTCAAGTAAGCAACGCGGGACAGTATAGACGCTAAGTATGCGAAAACCAATCAAAAAGCAGAAGGGGGAAGCGATGCAGATCAATAAAAGTGGAGTTGCGCAAGCTGAAGGAATTCTGAAAGTGGTGCGCTCTAATGGACTCGAACCATCGACCCCCACCATGTCAAGGTGGTGCTCTAACCAACTGAGCTAAGAGCGCATACTGAATATTGGTGCGTCCGAGTGGACTCGAACCACCGACCCCCACCATGTCAAGGTGGTGCTCTAACCAACTGAGCTACGGACGCACTTGGTGCGCTCTAATGGACTCGAACCATCGACCCCCACCATGTCAAGGTGGTGCTCTAACCAACTGAGCTAAGAGCGCAACATGCTGTCAGGGCGACAGCGGGGACGAATATTAACGGCAGCGTGTGAGGCTGGCAAGGGGAAAATAGTTTTTTCGCCATGACTGCACAGCAACTGTGCTAACCGTCGTTTTTTTCGTCATTGCGGGCCATGAATGACCCGCCTCGAACGTTATCGCGCTGCACGCGTCAGGATAATCTCCGCCGGAGATTGCTGTAACCGTCTGATGCGCCAGATCATCATCACCGCAGCCGAGGTCAGGCCGATAATAAAGCCGCACCAGAAGCCCGCAGGTCCCATGCGCGGCACCACCCAGTCGGTCAGCGCCAGCAGATAACCGGCGGGCAGCCCCAGCAGCCAGTAAGCGATAAAGGTAATAAAGAAAATCGACCGCGTATCTTTATAACCGCGCAGGATCCCGCTGCCAATCACCTGTATCGAGTCTGAGAACTGATAAATTGCCGCCAGCAGCATCAGCTGTGCCGCCAGCGTCACCACTTCAGGGTTGTCGTTATAGAGCAGGGCAATCTGATGACGAAACGTCACGGTAAAAATGGCGGTCAGCGCCGCCATGCTGATGCCAACACCCTGGGCGGTCCAGGCCGCGACCCGGGCCTGCTCGGTGGAGCCCTGACCCAGACGATAACCGACGCGGATGGTGGTCGCGACACCCAGCGACAGCGGCAATACGAACATCAGTGAACTGAAATTGAGCGCAATCTGGTGACCGGCCACGTTAACGATGCCCAGTGGCGAAACCAGCAGGGCGACAACGGCGAACAGCGTGACCTCAAAGAAGAGTGCCAGCGCCACCGGCAATCCCAGCGTCATCAGGCGGCTCAGAATCGGACGGGAAGGGGGTGACCAGCGGCTCTCCATACGGATATCGCGCATGCTACCCATCCGGCGCACCCAGAAGCGCATGCAGATAAACATCACCCAGTAGACCGAGGCGGTCGCCACGCCGCAGCCGACACCGCCCAGGGCTGGCATGCCGAAGTGGCCATAGATAAAGACATAGTTAAGCGGGATGTTGAACATCAGGCCTAAAAAGCCCAGCACCATGCCGGGTTTGGTTTTCGACAGCCCCTCGCATTGATTGCGGAGCACCTGGAAGAAGAGGTAGCCAGGCGCGCCGAACAGCAGGGCATGCAGATAGCCTTCTGCCTTCAGCGCCAGCACTGGATCAATGTCATGCATCGCCCGGATAAGATAACCGGCATGCCACAACAGCACCATAATCAGCAGGGAGACGAAAAAGGCGAGCCAGTATCCCTGGCGGATCTGTTCACCGATGCGTTCGCGGCGGCCAGAACCATTGAGTTGCGCAATGGTGGGCGTCAATGCAAGCAGAAGACCATGACCAAACAGGATGGCCGGTAGCCAGACAGAGGTGCCGACAGCAACGGCGGCCATATCCGTGGCGCTGACTGCGCCGGCCATAATGGTATCCACAAATCCCATTGCGGTTTGAGCCACCTGAGCAAGGATGACCGGAATCGCAAGGGCCAGCAATTGACGCGCTTCTGTTAAATACTTCTGCACGTTAACACCTGACTTATTGAATGAATTAAAAGGGGCAGGAAGCCCGGGGAATTTCGCGAGCTAGTGTAACTGGCGTAACAGAATTCGCCAATCTTTGTCACACAATGCGGTTTGCTCCGCTATAAAGCGGCGGTGCGGGCTGAAATCTAACAGCCGACCTGAGCTGTGATAAACTAGCGTAAACTTCGCAGAGGCAAAGACTATGTTTACCGGTATTGTGCAGGGCACCGCAGAAATCGTGTCCATTGAAGAGAAAGAACTGTTTCGCACCCACACTGTCCGCCTGCCGCAAGAGCTCTTACCGGGTCTGGCGCTGGGCGCATCCGTAGCCCATAACGGTTGCTGTTTAACCGTAACGGCAATTGAAGGCGACCGCGTCAGTTTTGATTTAATTAAAGAGACATTGCGGGTGACTAACCTTGGCGATTTACGTCAGGGCGATGTGGTCAATATTGAGCGTGCAGCGAAATTCAGCGATGAAATAGGCGGACATCTGATGTCTGGTCATATTATGACCACCGCTGAAATCTGCAAGATCATCCAGTCAGAACATAACCGCGAGGTCTGGTTTAAAATCCAGGATGCGGCGCAGATGAAATATATTCTGCATAAAGGGTTTGTCGGCATCGACGGTATCAGCCTGACGGTAGGCGATGTGACTAAGACTAAGTTCTGCGTCTATCTGATCCCGGAAACACTGGAGCGTACCACGCTGGGGGCGAAGACCTTTGGCGACCGGGTGAATATTGAAATCGATCCGCACACGCAGGCAATCGTGGAGACTGTTGAGCGGGTATTAGCACAGCGCGATGCCGCGGCGGCGATGAGCATGCTGACCGGCCAGTCAACGACAGAGAGTTAATAAAAGGCGCGTAAGCACCGCAGACAGCCCAATCGGTTTTACTCTGTCAGCACTATAAACGCTCAGGGCGCAGGGAGCCGGATCAAAAGAGGAAAGCGTCCTACGCCATGGACAAAAACGCCGGGAGCGTTTTTGAACAACGCAAAGCGTTGGCCCGGCAACGGGCGCACCTCAGGGATGAGGTGCGTAATCGCGTGGGCCGGGCGTGTCAGGAATGACAGGTTTTGCGACTTTCCGATCTGACCCTGTTCCTGTCGCAACGCTTCCTCTTAAAGCAAAACGGGCCACACTTATAAAGTCTTTGGCCGAGGCAGCGCTTTCTTAATTGCCCGCTTTTTAACCCCTACCGCGCCACCCGTAATCCCCCCTCAATACCGCGACTGAACACGATCTGCCACAGCTGAATATCACGCGCCCGAAAGGCACCGGCACAGGCATTCAGATAATAGGAGAACATCCGTTTAAAGCGTTCGCCATATTTATCGGCCAGCTCTGGCCAGGCCTGCAAAAAGCGTTCATGCCAGGCCATCAGTGTTTTGTCGTAATCTGCGCCGAAATTGTGCCAGTCTTCCAGAATAAAATGGGGCTCGCTGGCATCGGCCACATGGCGCACCGAAGGCAGGCAGCCGTTGGGGAAGATATATTTATCGATCCAGGGATCGACACTCATATCGGTTTTAATCGCGCCGATGGTGTGAAGCAGGAAAATACCGTCAGGCTTTAAATTACGATCGACCACGTCAAAATAGGTCGCGTAATTTTTCGGTCCGACATGTTCAAACATACCCACCGACACAATACGATCAAACTGCTCATTCAGGTCGCGATAATCCTGCAACAGAATCGTGACGTCTAATCCGCTACAGCGCTGCTGCGCCAGTTTCTGTTGTTCGGCGGAAATCGTCACGCCATGCACTTTAACGCCATAATGACGTGCGGCAAATTCCGCGAGTCCGCCCCAGCCACAGCCGATATCCAGCAGTGACATTCCAGGTTCCAGCGCTAATTTACGGCAGATCATATCCAGCTTGGCTTCCTGCGCCGTCGCCAGTGTCGTCGCCTCTTTCCAGTAGCCACAGGAGTATTGCATATAGGGATCGAGCATCAGTGAAAAGAGGTCGTTGCCCAGGTCGTAATGCTCTTTACCGACAATCCACGCCCGTTTTTTTGACTGCAGATTGGTTAAGCGTGCGGCGGCAATGCGCAGCGTATCTTTGAAGTGATGAGGCAGCTGCTGATCGAGTTTATGTTTAAGTACCTGGTGGAAGAAAATATCCAGCCGGTCACACTCCCACCATCCATCCATATAGCTCTCACCGAGCCCAAGAGAGCCCTCCTGCAGAACACGTTTAAAAAAACCAGGATGATTAATATGAATATCCCAGGGACGTGAACCATTAATTTCGATATCCGCTTTTTCCAGCAGTTCATGAACGATGCGATACCAATGGTTTTCTTCGAGGCTCACTTCTTCTGCATAAGATGAACTCATAGATTTTCCACCACCTGTCCAATCTGAACCTGAACAAAGAGTAGCCAATTTATTCAGGCAATGAGAAACGATGCGGATGGCTCCGCAAACCGGTTATCTGTGTGATACAGAGGACTGGAACAGCCTGCAGCAGGTCGGGTAAGGTGAGAATAACGCGCGCGAATACCGTCCCGGCAGCAGGGTGCCAATCAGATTATTACGTTATTATATTGTTGATTTATTACAGATTTGTTGACCCGGATGAGTATATGCTCACGCGGGTCAATATTCAATAACTTATTGTTAGGGCGCTAACTAAAAAGTCAGTGTATCACTGATTATCCTGGCAGGCAGTTTGCGCAGAGGCAACAACAGTTTGTGCGCTTGCGGCACGCTGCATGGCGTAACCCAACAGCGCCAGCACAATTGTCACCGTCATCATCAGTGTGGTGGTAAATAGCGGCTGAGTTAAGCCGGCCGACACCGCCAGGCTGGCAGCGAAACAGAGTCCTAACTGCAGTGTGTTCTGCAACGCGGCGGCTTTACCGGTAGCGGTCGGGAAGGGCATCAGCGCACTGGACACCACAATCGGATAAATCGCGCCGTTAGCCAGCGCCATACCGCAGAACGGTACCATCAGACTCACCAGCGTGCTGCTGCCAGCAAGCGCAACAGCAAACAGCGCCAGAATGCTCAGGCTGTAGACGGCCAGCAGCCAGGGCAGCAACTGTGCGCCGTTAAAGCGGTTGAGCAGGGTGCGACAGCCGAAGCCACCAATTAAAAAGGCGAGCGTCTGGGGCACATAACTCAGACCGATATCGGCGGGCGACAGACCCAGATCCGCCAGAATAAAGGGCGATCCGGTCAGCCAGGCAAAGAAGCTGGCTGAGCAGGCGGAGTAGATCAGCACGTTGCCGCTGTAGACCCGTGATTTAAGCAGCGTGAAAAAGCCGGGCTGCGCACCTTTTTCTCCCGCGGCCTTGCGCACGGTGGGCAGACGCAGCGTGGTCAGAATCAACGCCACCGCAATCAGGGTCAGCACCAGGAAAATCGAACGCCAGTGGAAGTGGCCGATCAGCCAGGCACCCAGTAGCGGAGCCAGCGCCGGAGAGAGCGCAACCAGCGGCATAATGGTGGCAAAGACTTTGTTAGCGCGCGCTGCAGGGTAGCGATCCACCACCAGCGCCTGCCAGCTTACGGCAGCGGCACAGACGCCAATCGCCTGGACAAAACGCAGCGCCAGCATCAGATAGATATCATTCACCCACAGCATGCCTGCGCAGCCAGCGCCAAACATGGCCAGTCCGGACAGCAGCACCGGTTTACGACCGATGCGATCGGAAAGCGGTCCCCAGAAGAGCTGACCCACGGCGAAGCCGCCCAGGAAGAGACTCATACTGGCGCTGATCAGACCGGGTGAAGTGTTAAAGGTTTGCTGCATCGCACCAAAGGCGGGCAGGTACATATCAGTGGCTAAAAAGCCCAGCATGCTCAGCAGGGCAAGGTAGGGCATAAACCCTTTATTCGACAGCATCTGATTCTCATTTTTGCAGGATAAACGCGGCAGAGTGTAAAAGGTGCGTTTGCTGCTGTGAAACGGTAATATTTGCCGATTGCTGTTAAAATTTTTGAAGGCAGATTATGTGGTCAGAATATGCATTAGAAGTGGTTGACGCTGTCGCCCGTGGGGGGAGCTTCAGCGCCGCCGCGCAGGAGTTACATCGGGTGCCCTCTGCCATCAGCTATACGGTGCGTCAGCTGGAAAACTGGCTGGCGGTACCGCTGTTTGAACGGCAGCATCGCGAAGTGGTTCTGACCCCGGCGGGTGAGCATTTTGTCCGGGAAGGGCGCAGCGTCATCAAAAAAATGCTTGCCACCCGGCGACAGTGTCAGCAGCTGGCTAACGGCTGGCGCGGCCAGCTAAGCATAGCCGTTGACCGTATCGCTAAACCTCAGCGCACCCGACAACTGGTCAAAGATTTCTATCGCCACTTTCCCGATATGGAGCTGATTATCAGCTATGAAGTCTTTAACGGCGTCTGGGATGCGCTGGCCGATGGCCGGGTGGAAGTGGCGATTGGTGCCACGCAGGCGATACCGGTGGGCGGACGTTTTGCTTTTCGGGATATGGGCACACTTAACTGGCGCTGCGTGGTTGCGCCCGACCATCCTCTGACGCAGGCGAGCCAGATAGATGATGACACGCTGCGGAGCTGGCCATCCCTGGTGCTGGAAGATACTTCACGGGCACTGCCGCGTCGTATGACATGGACGCTGGATAACCAGCGCCGGCTGGTGGTGCCGGAGTGGCAAACCGGGCTGGATTGCGTGCAGGCGGGATTGTGTGTGGCGATGGTGCCGGGTCATCTGGCCAGGCCACTGCTCGACAGCGGCGAGCTGGTTGAACTGACGCTGCCGGTGGCGTTTCCGGACAGCCCATGCTGCGTCAGCTGGGCAGAGGATCGCGCATCACCGGCGACAGGCTGGTTGCTCAGCTATCTGGGTGATGCGCAAACGCTTAATCAGGAGTGGTTAAGCGAGCATTAACGGCGATAGTCGCGGAACGGGCCATCGGCCACGGAACGGCGCTCAATCAGCGTGGGATGGACCTCAATCGTTTGTGACACTTCGCGCTTACTGGTAATGCGGTCCAGCAGCATTTCCAGCGCTTTCTCACCCAGCTGGGCTTTAGGCTGATGCACTGTGGTCAGGGCCGGTGCAAAATAGCGGGCGTTGCGCACATTGTCATAGCCGATCACCGAAATATCCTGGGGGACGCGCAAACCCATCTCGTCGGCGGCGCAAATCGCGCCCATCGCCATGATGTCACCGCCACAGAACACCGCCGTCGGACGCTGCTTCTGCGACAGGATCTGCTGCATCGCCTGATAGCCCGACTCCGGCTCAAAGTCACCCTGCACAATCCACTCGGCGCGTGGCTGAATACCCGCTTCTTCCATCGCCTTCAGGAAACCGGCATGACGTCCGCCACCGGTGTTCCGCTCCATCTGGCCGGGGATTGCACCAATATCCCGGTGTCCGCGTTCAATCAGATAGCGTCCCGCCAGATAGCCGCCCTGGAAAGCATTATCCAGTACCGTGTCGGTGAAGTCGGCGCGCGACTCGCCCCAGTCCATCACCACCATCGGGATATTGCGGTTCTCTTCCAGCATCTGCAGCAGATCGTCCGGATATTCAGAGCACATCACCAGCAGCCCATCGACGCGTTTCTGCGCCATCATGCTGAGATAGGCGCGCTGTTTTTGCAGATCGTTATGCGCATTACCCAGAATCAGCGTATAGCCTTTGTCAAAGCAGTGATTTTCAACCGCTTCGATAATTTCAGCGAAATAGGGCGCTTCGCTGGAGGTGGCAAGCAGGCCCAGCGTCTTGGTGTGGTTCACTTTCAGGCTGCGCGCCACGGCGCTCGGCGAGTAGTGCAGTTCTTTAATCGCCTGCCAGACCGCGTTGCGCGTCTCTTCAGCCACAAAGCGGGTTTTATTGATGACGTGCGAAACGGTGGTCGTTGAGACGCCAGCGCGTTTCGCCACATCTTTAATTGTTGCCATGAAAATCGGACTCCAGTGCTTATCTAACTCTATGATAAGCGTAGTGTTAAACGTTTGCGTCTGCTCAGGGTTTTTTCCGCAAAAATGCAGCTTTCCTGGCCAGTAAACAGGCCGCTGGCGGCGTAAAAACGCCTGAAAACGTGCGCAAACGGAATCAGGGTTGCGCGCGTTGCGCAACAAAGGCGGGATTCTAACAAGGCTGAACGGATAAAACGAGATTTTTACCGGGCCCTGTGGGAAAATGCGATACCCCTACTGATTGTGTGACTAAGGAGCAAGCAATGAGTACCGATCTTAAACTGGCTTTAATGACAACCGCGGGCTGTCTGCTGATGATTGTGGCCTTTAGTTTTACCGCTATTCTGCACTAATAAAAAAGCCGGGATTATCCCGGCTCTCTTCTGGTTGTTCTGCTGCTCAGCGTATGGTTTTCGGCGTCATCACCCGACGGGCACCAATATAGTGGCGCTGCCAGTAATCTTCTCCTAACGCGCTGATCTGAATATCTTTGCCGGTGCGTGGCGACTGGATAAACTTGCCATCACCCAGGTAAACGCCGACATGGTCCGCAGTACCGCGTCCATTGATACGGAAGAAGACCAGATCGCCTTTCTCCAGCGACTCACGCTTGATCGGGGCGGCGTCACGCAGGTGGTACATCTCGTTAGCGGTACGTGGGATCTTAAACTTCACCAGATCTTTATAGGCGTACCAGACCAGGCCGCTGCAATCGAAACCGGTATGGGGAGAGGTGCCGCCCCACTGATAGGGTTTACCCAACTGACCCATCAGCTTGGTCATCGCGGTTTCGCGGGCCTTCTGATAGCGCTGACGGTGAGATTTGCTCATCTTAATCGTGCCGGTCTCGCTGGTGGTGACCTCAGCGGTTTTCAGCAGGCGCTGATGACCATAGCGTTTCTTCTCTTTGTTCTTACTGAGACGGGCGGTTTTTAGCGAGGTCTTTTTAGCAGGCGTCTGTTTTGCGGTGAGTTCGACTTTTTTCAGTTTTTTTGTTTTTAGTTTTTGAACCGGGCTGAGGCGAGTCTTTTTCGTCACCGTTTTGACCGGGCGACGCTTGCGACGCTCATCGTCGCGCGCACTCTTTTTCTCTGCTTTATGCGTACTGACGTTCACCGGTGCGTGAGGCGACGCAGCGGCGATGTTGAAAAACAGTTGCGCAAAGGCCAGCATGAAAAACGTAATGATTAAACGCATAGTCCGTTGATTAGTTAAGTTGTCAGGGCCACTACGCACCGCGACAAAGTTGAGATTAATCTGATCCAGGATCAGCGCCCAGGCCATTCTAGTCCAGTTCTTTTAAAAACTGTAATGCCTTTTAATATTAATCTTTGCAACCCACGCAATTGTGCTGAAAATGAACATTTTCAGCGTCTTATATCAACGAAATTATTACGAATTATTAATCTGTTACCTGCTGTTAATAATCAGGAATTCAGGTGTCCCGGAGCAGGACTTAACAATGATGGCGATTTAATCGGACAGCGATCAAAATCTCGTTTTCAGTCACGCTGCGAAGTCGCTACAATAAACAAACACGATGTGACGAATTAAGGAAGGCAATTATGAGTACTGTAGAAAAAATTCAGCGCCAGATCGCAGAAAACCCGATCCTGCTGTACATGAAAGGTTCCCCGAAACTGCCAAGCTGCGGTTTCTCTGCACAGGCGGTGCAGGCGCTGTCAGCCTGCGGTGAGCGTTTTGCTTACGTGGATATTCTGCAGAACCCGGACATTCGTGCCGAGATGCCGAAATTCGCTAACTGGCCAACTTTCCCGCAGCTGTGGGTTGATGGCGAGCTGGTCGGTGGATGCGACATCATCGTTGAAATGTTACAACGTGGTGAACTGCAGACGCTGATCAAAGAGACCGCAGAAAAATTTAAAGAAGCAGAATAAAAAAAGGCCGACATCACGTCGGCCTTTTTCATTGCGGCATCCCTTATGCGGATGTCGTGGCTTCTGCATCGCCTTCCGCGAAGGGCAGTGGCCAGCCGCCTAACCGTTTCCAGCGGTTCACCAGCTCGCAGAACAGCGTTGCCGTCTGCTGAGTATCATAGAGCGCAGAATGCGCCTGCGTACTGTCAAACTCCATGCCCGCCGCAATACAGGCCTTCGCCAGCACCGTCTGCCCTAAAACCAGCCCGCTCAGGGCCGCGGTGTCAAAGGTGGCAAACGGGTGAAACGGGTTGCGCTTCAGGCTGGCTCGTTCCGCCGCCGCTGACATAAAGTTCAGGTCGAAGGTGGCATTGTGCGCCACCATGATGGCGCGATTGCAGCCGCTGTCTTTAATGCCCTTGCGCACCATTTTGAAAATGGCGTGCAGCGCCTCATATTCACTGACTGCGCCGCGCAGCGGATTGCTGGGATCGATGCCGGTAAAGGCCAGGGCTTCGGGATGCAGCAGCGACCCGACAAAAGGTTCGACGTTGAAATGCAGCGTCTGGTCAATCTGAATCCATCCCTCTTCATCCATTTTCAGCGTGATAGCGGCAATCTCCAGTAACGCATCGGTTTGCGCATTGAAACCCGCGGTTTCAACGTCGATCACCACCGGATAGAAGCCACGGAAACGTTGATTGAGTGCATTAGGGGAATTCGATTCAGACATCAGGATCTCGTTGCAGAAAAAGGGCAGCGCGTATTATGGCAAAAAACGGGGCCGGGTGCAGCAGATGAAGCGCAGAGAAGGGGATTCAGCCCACCCGATCGGGCAGGCTGACAGGCAGGTTTAGTTGCCGAGGCCGTTACCGGCATCTTTGTTTTCGATCAGCTCGATTTTGTAACCATCGGGATCTTCAACAAAGGCAATAATGGTGGAGCCGCCTTTAACCGGGCCAGCTTCACGCGTCACGTTGCCGCCATCTTTGCGGATACGTTCGCAGGCCGCTGCTGCGTCATCAACGCCCAGCGCAATATGACCATAGGCATCACCGAGGTCATACTTATCGACGCCCCAGTTGTAGGTCAGTTCGATCACCGCACCTTCGCTCTCGTCGGTGTAGCCCACAAATGCCAGGGTATATTTGTATTCGGTGTTTTCGCTCTGACGCAACACGCGCATGCCCAGCACACGGGTGTAGAAATCGATTGAACGTTGCAGATCGCCAACGCGCAGCATGGTATGAAGTAAACGCATAACATCCTCTTTTAAATAAAACGCCATCGCCCGATGACTCAGGCGCTAAGTATAGCGATGAAAATCGCTATTGAATAATGGCTGCCGTCATCATCCCGGACGGCAGCCTGAACCGGTTACAGCGTCGGGTAGTCGATATAACCTTCCGCGCCGCCGCCGTAGAAGCTTTCCGGACGCTGTGGATTGAGTGGGGCATCCTGCTGCAGACGCTCAACCAGATCCGGGTTAGCAATGTAATCGCGACCAAACGCAACCGCATCGATCAGACCGCGACCAATCAGGTCATCCGCTTTCTCAACGGTATAGGCACCGGCACCAATGATGGCACCCGGGAAGAGATCACGCACTTTCTGACGGAAGGCATCGGTGTAAGGCTGACCGCCGGCCCAGTCTGGCTCGGAAAGGTGCAGATAGGCGATGTTGCGTTTTGCCAGCTCGCCGATATACCACAGCGCCGCTTCCTCTTCATCCGGGCCGTTATCCAGATTCTGGAAGCTGCCGATAGGTGAGACGCGAATACCAATGCGATCGGCTGACCAGTTAGCGATCACCGCATCAACCACTTCCAGCGCAAAGCGACCGCGTTTTTCGATGCTGCCGCCATATTCATCAGTACGCTGGTTTGAGCCAGGAGCCAGGAACTGGTGCATCAGGTAACCGTGCGCCGAGTGCAGCTCAAGCAGGTCAAAGTCCGCTTCACGCGCGTTGGCCGCAGCCTGGCCAAAATCTGCCACAATCTGCTTAATCTCTGGCACTGTCAGCTCACGCGGCGTTGAGGTATCTTCGCGATAGACGCTGCCATCTTCAGCACGCAGTGAGGTACGGGTGCCAGCGGCAATCGCCGATGGCGCAACCGGTGCTTTGCCTTCCGGCTGCACGCTGTTATGTGAGATACGACCGGTGTGCCATAACTGTACTGCGGTGTGACCGCCAGCCTGATGCACGCCTTCGTTAATCGCTTTCCACGCTGCAATCTGTGGCTGAGTATGTAAGCCTGGCGCACCGGCATAGCCTTTCGCCTGGAAAGAGATCTGGGTCGCTTCGGTGATGATCAAACCGGCGCTGGCGCGCTGGCGATAATACTCCGCCATCATTGGGGTAGGAATGTCGCCTGGCTCAATGCTGCGCAGACGGGTCAGCGGTGCCATAAATACGCGGTTTGGGACGGTAATTGCACCGACTTTTAGCGGACGAAACAGCTGGGTACTCGCCATAATAGCTCCTGATTAGTAGACCAGTCGTCTACAAACATGTTTTTTAAAAATCAGCGGCGTTCAAGCCACTGTTCGATGGTACTCAATGCCAGACGCAGTGGCTGCGCCTCGCGGGAAATTTTGCTCTGCAGGCTGGCACCCAGCCACAGCAGCGACAGCAATTCCGCCATCTGCGCGGGGGGCTGCGGCAAACTCAGCGACTCCTGCTGCTCTGCGGCAATCAGGGTCCGGGCGTAGAGTGCCGTGATCTTTCCGGCACCCTGCTGCAGTGCATCACGCATCGGCTCTGAGAGATCGCACACCTCCGCGGAGACTTTGACGCCCAGACAGCCTACGATGTGGCCCTGCTGAACAAACAGATCAACGGCAGCACGAAAATGGTTAAGCAGACGCTCACGCGGCGTGCCTTCGGTCTGGTTAAGCTGCAACGCCACATCCTGCAGGAAACGCGCAAAATAGCGTTCCAGTAACGCCACGCCAAACGCCTCTTTAGAACGGAAGTAGTAGTAGAAGGAGCCTTTCGGCACCGCCGCCTGCGTCAGCAGTTCGCTGAGGCCCATTCCGGTAAAGCCGCGTTGCAGACAGAGTTGCTCACCTGTCTGGAGCAGGTGTTCGCGGGTTTCGTTGCGTTGTAGCGTCTTATTCATGGCAGTGAGATTAGTAGACCAGTCGGTCTAATGCAACGCAACCCTCTCTATTTGGCACAGAGTGTTCACTCCTGAGTCAAAGAACAGGATAATTCTGACCGGGTGGGGCTTACTTCCTGCGCAACCAGGCTACGCTTTTTACTGGACTGTTTATTCTGTGAATCCGGAGGCGTGGTGGCCGAGCAGCTTGAGTTTTTCCCGGTTCCCAGCCCCTGTCGCGGCATCTGCCAGACGGATGCGCGCGGCTACTGCCTGGGATGTTTACGCAGCCGCGATGAGCGGTTCTACTGGCTGCGCTTTAGCGATGCGCAAAAGCGTGAGGTCATTCGTCTTTGTCAGCAGCGGCGTCAGCGTCTGCAACGGCAACAGAAAGTCGAGGAGCCACACGCGCCCCAACAGCCGGACTTATTCTGACGACTTTGCGCTTTCCGTTATACTCTCTGACACGCTAATTTCAGCCAACGCGCAACAGGGAGAACGTCATGTTAGAACCGCAAGCCATCGCTTCACAGGGGCCCGATTTTTCACCGCTGGTCATGGGGTACTGGCGTCTGATGGAGTGGGGGATGTCGCCACAGGAACGGGTCGCCTTTATTGAGCACCACGTGAGACTCGGCATCACCACCGTTGACCATGCGGATATCTACGGTGACTACCAGTGTGAGGCGGCGTTTGGCGAGGCACTGAAACTGGCACCCGGCTTGCGCGACCAGCTACAGATTGTCACCAAGTGCGGCATCGCCACCCGCGCCCAGCCTGAGCATCAGATAGGCCACTACATTACCGACAAACGTCATATCCTGCAGAGTGCTGAAAACTCACTGCGCCATATCCACACCGATCGTCTCGACCTGCTGCTGATCCATCGTCCCGATCCGCTGATGGAGGCTGACGAGGTGGCCGAAGCCTTTATGGCGCTGCATCACAGCGGCAAGGTTCTGCATTTTGGCGTCTCTAACTTCACACCATCACAGTTTTCCCTGCTGCAATCCCGTCTGCCGTTCTCGCTGGTGACAAATCAGCTGGAGATCTCACCGGTGCAGCAAAGTGTGCTGCTGGATGGATCGCTGGATCAGTGTCAGCAGCTGCGTATTCGTCCGATGGCCTGGTCCTGTCTGGGTGGCGGTCGCCTGTTTAACGATCCCCATTTCCAGCCGCTGCGAGACGAACTGGAAGCCGTGCGGCAGGAAACCGGTGCCACCAGCCTTGAGCAGGTGGTCTATGCCTGGATACTGATGCTGCCATCGCGCCCGCTGCCAATCATCGGCTCAGGTAAAACGGCGCGGGTCAGCGAAGCCGCCGGAGCACTGAACTTATCCCTGTCGCGTCAGCAGTGGTTCCGTATTCGCAAGGCGGCGCTGGGATTTGATGTGCCCTGAAGCGTAAAACTGCGTCAATCTCCGGCAAAATAGTGCAACAGCGACCAGACTTATCTCAAACCCTGGTATGCAAATGGAGTCACCATGAAAATGAAAGCAGTTGCCCTATTCGCACTGATCGCCTGCGGCTCAGCACAGGCTGCCAGCGAGCAGGTTACGATCCATCAGGTTACCGCTGAAGGGATTGGGAAATCGCTGGGCACCGTTAAGATTGACGAGACACAGTATGGTCTGCAGTTCACGCCGGATCTGCAGGGCCTTCAGCCGGGCATTCATGGTTTCCATGTTCATGCTAAAGGCAGCTGTGAGCCGGGCGAGTCTGAAGGCAAAGTGGTCGCCGCCGGTGCGGCGGGTGGTCACCTTGATCCGGCCAACAGCGGCAAACATCTGGGGCCTTATGCAGAGGGGCACCTGGGCGACCTGCCCGCGGTCTATGTCGATGACAAAGGCAGCGCCACTTATCCGGTGCTGGCGCCGCGTCTGAAATCGTTAAAAGAGATCAAAGGCAAAGCGCTGATGGTGCACGTCGGCGGTGACAATCATGCTGACCATCCTAAACCGCTGGGCGGTGGCGGGGCACGCTACGCCTGCGGTGTAATCTGAGTTTCCGGGCGGCAGGCGATGGCCGCCCGCTTTTCTCCTGCCTGTTTATGAATTGTTGTACCATCCCTGACATTTCCCCCCTATGATATTGATTCAGGTAAGAAAGCGTGATGGGGAAAGGAGCAGGAAAATGAAATTCAAGGGCGCATTACTGCTGTGTCTGCTGCTGGTGGGATGCGATAAACCCAATGATACGCAACTGGTCACCGAAACCGGACGCGAACTGCAGCGCACCATCGATACCAACCCAATGCGTATCACCTGTGAAAAGATCGCGAAGGGTCGTGAATGGCTGAGCCGCAACATGGTGCGTAAGCTGGAAGCGCAGGGTTGCGATCAGGTCTTTCGCAGCGCCACCGAAACCAATTTCACGGATAGCACTATTTATCGCCGTACCATGACGATGGTGTGCGGTGGCATTCATGGTCAGAGTTTTACCGGTACCGAACTGACACGCCGGTTTATCTTCTCACCCGATGAGAAAGTGCTGGTGATTGAACCGATGACCGAAATGGATAAAACCCGCTTCGAAGGCCATAAAACGCTGCAACAGCTGCAGGATGATTTTAACCGGCAACAGCAGCAATATTGCCAGTGATCACTCCGGCACCGCCTGCTTCAGCTGTGCCAGTGAACAGCGTAACCGCCAGATAATCCCCGCCAGCTCGCTGGCCTCGTTGCTTTCCAGTGCCAGTAACGCGGTGATGGTCTCCTCCAGTTGCGTCAGCATTCGATCCAGCGAGCTGTGGCGCACGCCGCGGCTGCTGATAATCTGCTGTAAGTCTTGCAGGCAGTGATCGCGAAACCCCATCAGTGCGGCTGAACCGGCGCGCCATTCACGCAGCTGCCAGACGATATGCGAGCAGTTGAGCAGCACCACGCCCCAGCGCAGTAGCCAGACGCGTGCCTGCTCGTCCCGGCTGTGACTGAGCTGGCTGATACGGTGGTAAATCTGCGATTCGAAGCGGCTCTCGCTGAGCCGGGGCCGCTGCCGCAGCTGATCGAGAAACGCCAGCCGCAGCGCCCGGATATGCCGTCGGCTGCGCCGCGCATCGGAGCTGGGTCGCAGAATCTGGAACGCCAGCCAGGCGAGCAGCACCCCGCAGACTTTGGCGATGTTATCGTTAAAGAAGTCCTGATAATCCCATGTGGGCGGATTAGTCACCGCGATAAACGAACCCATAAAGACGATGAACTGTCCCCACATCCCGGCGCGCTGCTTCTGCTGCAGCTTAAAGAGTTGCAGCGTCACCAGCAACGGGAACAGAAACAGTAAAAACTGCCACAGCTGACTGATCTGCACCATCAGCCCAAACTTCATCACAAAACTAAACGCAAACAGCCACAGCAGGGTCTTCAGCAGCAGCGTGACGCTGCCGCCAGGTGAGGGTGATGAAGCGTAGAGCACACAGGCAATGGCGGTTAAGGTGAGCGCGGCGGCACCGGAAGACCATTGCGTATTGATCCAGAAGGCGCAGCCCAGCACGATAACGCAGAAGGTACGCAGGGCGCTCCAGCCCGCCTCGGCGCTGTCACTGTCGCGCGCCAGCGCCGGAACCGGCGGTGGCTGAAAGCGGGTGTCGGCATCGGCGCGATCCAGCAGGCGGATCCAGCGCAGCACGTTGAGGTACATCCAGCAGAAGTAGCGCAGCCGCTGACAAAAAGCGCGCTGCCGGTAGTCGCCATCCGCTGCCGGGGTCACGCTGCGCAGGATTTGCGCCAGACGATATTTATCACACGCCGGTTTCGCCAGCTCCGCCAGCAGTTGTTGCAGCGCGTCAAACAGCGCCTCTGGCGCGTCGGGCCAGTTCAGCAGCATGCGTCGCAGGCTGGAGAGCACGCTGGTGAGTCGCAGCTGCTGGTGCAGCACATAGTTCAGCACGTTGTTCTGTCGGCGAAAGCGGTAGTGGCTCCAGAACGCCTGAATCCGCAGCAGATTCATGGTCAGGATCTGGCTGATGACATTTTCATGCGCGGTCCGGATGGTCTCGCTGGCTGAGGGCTGCAGCAGTAATACCGCATGTTCCAGCAGCCTGGCATGCATCTGTTTCAGTGAGGTAATCAGCGTCTCACCATCGGAGGTACTCGGCAGTACCATCATCATTAATCCGGCGCAGAGAATGCCGGAGATCACCTCGCAAACCCGTGCCTGAGCGATGGTCCATAGCGAGGTGATATCGGTGATGTTAACGCTGCTAAAGGCGATGATGGCGGCGGTGTAGCCCGCCAGCGAAAAGGCGTAGGCAACATTATTCTGGTAGTGGTTCGCTATGCCGGTACAGAGCGCCAGCCAGCCGGCAATGGCAAAGGTAAACAGCCACGGCTCATTAAGCGTATGTCCGGCGATCAGCAGCGCAGCGCTGGCTCCCATCAGACTGCCAACGATGCGCCCCAGACTTTTACTGATCGCGCCGCCGACGGTGGGAAAGCTAATCACGGCGGCAGAGGTCATTGCCCAGTAGGGCTCATCCAGATCCAGTCCGTAGGCGATGCTCAGCGCCAGGCACATCGCAATAGCGTTACGCAACGCATAACGCCACTGGCCGGCGTTCGCCTTAATCCAGGGAAGTTGATCCCAGGCCAGCCACTGAAAATTCATGGCTGGATGGTGATGGTGCAGCTGGTTCCCGCCACCAGGTCTGCATCGGCAGGGAGCGGGTCGAGACGAATGCGCACCGGCACCCGCTGCGCCAGCCGCACCCAGGGCACGTTGGGTTTGATATCGGGCACCAGGCCGCTGTCGGTCTCAATGCTCTGGTCATAGATGGCGCGGCCAATGCTATCCACCTGACCCTGCAGCCGCATACCATTGCTGTAGAGCACCACCTGGGCCGCTGCGCCTGGGTGAATATGGCGCAGTTTGGTCTCTTCGAAGTAGCCCATTACGTAGTAAGAGTGGCTGTCGACCAGAGCAAACAGAGGCGAACCCGCGGTGGCATAGTTGCCGGGACGCAGCGTCAGATTGGTGATCCAGCCATCCGCCGGTGCGGTCAGCGTCGTCTGCTGCAGATTCCAGCGCGCCCGTTCCCACTCCGCCTGTGCCGCTTTGGTGCTGGCGGCCGCCGCGCCGGCGCTTAATCGCGCGGCATCAAGGTCCTCTGCGGAGATGATGTTGCGCGGCAGGCTGCTGCGACGGTTAAATTCATGCTGCGCTTTCGCGAGATCCGCCTGCGCTTTGCTGAGCTGGGCGGCGGCATTGTCGAGCGCGATCTGCCACGGCACCGGGTCCAGCGTTAACAGCTGCTGGCCCTGATGCACAAACTGATTGTCTTTGACCTTCAGTTGCGTAATTCGTCCCGACACCTGAGGCGTGATATCCACCAGCTCTGCCCGTACTTTCCCGTCACGGGTCCAGGGCGACTGCATGTAGTAGTTCCAGAGCCAGCCAGCGGCCAGCAGCGCCAGGGCAAACACGATCAGCGTGGAGAAGTATTTTACCGCGTTAAATTTCATATCGATTATCCGTGACCGATGAGCCAGAGTGCGGCGGTAACGCACAGCACAAACAGGGAGAGATCAAACAGGGTGGGATGCCAGACATCGCCGGAGTAGATCCAGCCACGCACCAGAGGGTGGATCAGCAGCCAGAAAAAGAAGCCGAGGATCACCGCTTTGAATATCGGCGGGAAAAACAGTGAGGCACCCACCACCAGATCGGTCAGCGGATTCGCACCTGAAAAAGCAGGAGTGAGCACGTGATAACATCCTTCGTTAACCCAAACAGCAGACTGAAAGCGCTGCCACGTTATCGTGGCCTGGTCCGGGATTTGTAATTTGTCCTGTAAACTCGCAGAATAGTGTAAAATCTGGCTTGATAGCTAGCAAGCTAATTATAAGGAGATGAAATGGATACGCCCCTCGGAACGGATTTATCTCGCCTGGTGCGCATCTGGCGCGCGTTGATTGATCAGCGGCTGAAGCCGCTTGAGCTGACTCAGACTCACTGGGTGACGTTGCACAATATTCATCAACTGCCGCCCGAACAGTCCCAGATTCAGTTAGCCAAGGCGATTGGTATTGAACAGCCTTCGCTGGTGCGCACGCTGGATCAGCTGGAAGAGAAAGGATTAATCACCCGTTCGACCTGCGCCAACGATCGTCGTGCCAAGCGCATTAAGCTGACGCAGCAGGCCGAGCCGATTATCGAACAGGTTGAGAGTGTGATTGATGAGACGCGGGATGACATTTTGTCCGGCATCAGTCGGGAAGAGATCAGTCAGATGGTGACGCTGATCGCCCGGCTTGAAAAAAACATTCTCGAACTTCAGCATAAAGAGAAATAAAAAAACCGACGCCCAGGCGTCGGTTTTTTGTTTAGCTTCATTAGCGAGGTGAAACCGTCACCTGGCTGCCGTTGGATGCCATCACAACACGCTGGCCAACAGAGTAACGCGTGGCGGCCTGTTTCTGAACCACCATGATGGTGTTGCCATCATCCTTACGGATTTCCAGCTCAACGCCATCGGTTTTATTGACTGCGCCCTGTACGCCCTGGCCTGCTACGCCACCCAGAACCGCACCACCGGCTGTCGCCAGGCTACGTCCGCTGCCGCCGCCAATGGTGTTACCCAGGAAGCCACCCAGCACCGCACCACCGATAGCACCGATGACATTGCTCTCATCGCCGCCCTGGATTTTCACCGGACGTACTGAGACTAAGGTACCGTACGAAACGCTCTGCACCTGCTTAGCTTCACTGGCACTGTAGGTATCACCCGACAGCGTACTGGTATTGCTACAACCTGCCAGCATCACACCGGCCAGAGCGACCACAATTACACGCTTGATCATTTGAAACTCCTTTAGTCGAGAAGGTGCCACGTTTACCGCTGTATCCTGCTCACAGTATAAGACACAAACCTGGCAAATTAATCCCTGTCCGAATAAAACACGGCTGGACGAAGCATAGACTATGCAGGATCAACAATAATTCAATCGTGGATTAAAAATAGTCCCATTACGTTATCAGTCAGCACGATTGGATAAAAAGAATTTAATCATAGAATTAGCGATCATTATTTGTCAGGCTAACCGCAGATGAATCGCACCTCCCGCCGGAAGTAAGGAATGGCTATGAAATCAGGACGCTATATTGGGGTAATGTCAGGCACCAGCCTGGATGGAGTGGATGTGGTGCTGGCTGCCATTGATGAAAATATGGTGGCGCAGCAGGCGAGCTACTGCCATCCGATGCCACCAGAACTGCGTCAGGCGATTCTGGCGATATGTCAGGGACAGTCCCTGACGCTGTCGCAGCTCGGCCAGCTTGATACCCGCCTCGGCCAGCTGTTTGCTGAAGCGGTAGTGACATTAATGAAGCGCGAATCGCTTGACGCCAGCGATATCACGGCGATTGGCTGTCATGGTCAGACCGTCTGGCATGAGCCACAGAGTGACGCACCCAATACGCTGCAGATTGGCGATCATAATCAGATCGTGGCGGCCACCGGCGTCACCGTGGTAGGAGATTTCCGCCGCCGTGACATGGCGCTGGGCGGGCAGGGCGCGCCGCTGGTGCCTGCCTTTCATCAGGCGCTGCTGATGGATGCTTCTGAACGCCGCATGGTGCTGAATATTGGCGGCATCGCCAATCTCTCGCTGCTGATCCCAGGTCAGCCGGTACGCGGCTTCGATACCGGCCCCGGCAATATGCTACTGGACGCCTGGATCTGGCGTAATCAGGCTCAGCCGTATGACAAAGATGCGCAGTGGGCGCGCAGCGGGTCGGTGATTCCGGCACTGCTGGAGGCGCTGCTACGTGAGCCCTGGTTTGCGTTGCCGCCGCCGAAAAGCACCGGGCGCGAACATTTCAACCTCAGCTGGCTGGAGCAGCATCTGCGCTATTTCCCGGGTCTGGCTGCGCAGGACGTGCAGGCTACGCTGGTCGAGCTGACCGCCATCACCATCACGCAGCAGGTGTTACTCAATGATGGCTGCGACCGTCTGCTGGTGTGTGGCGGCGGCAGCCGCAATCCGCTGCTGATGGCACGACTGGCAGCGCATCTTCCGGGAACGGAAGTAACGACTACCGATGCGGCGGGTGTCAGTGGTGACGATATGGAGGCGCTGGCGTTTGCCTGGCTGGCTTTCCGCACGCTCTCCGGCCTGCCGGGCAATCTGCCTGCGGTAACGGGCGCACGGGAAAAAAGCGTGATTGGCGCAATCTTTCCGGCGAATTCACTCTACCGACGCTAAGCGCGGAGTCGGGGGCAATCTGCCCCCGCAGGATGACAGGTGGCCGTCAGGCGGCGCCGGAGAGATGCGTCAGGTTGCGAACGCCAGTAATCACCGAGGCAACCATGGTTTCACGTCGGGTAATCACCTCAACCTGATAAAACCGGCTGCGGTAGGCGATGGAATAGATAACGGGATGGTACTTATTACCTTCTCCGTAGCGGGAGTAGTGCGCTTCAAGCGCACGGGTCGCTGCGAGAATATGGGAGGGTTCTTTATCACCGCGGATGATTTGCTTCATTCAGTTCCTCAAATGCTGTCCCTGGAGTCACGTCGCACGCATGGCGCGTAGCGCTGGCCTAAACACTGAACATCTGACTGCTAAACATTTAATCACTGACTGGGTAATGACTGACTCTGCCGCGGGAAGATGACAGAAAGATGATCCCCCGGGGCTGTTAACTATTTAGCAGCCACCGGGTGATCCAGCAAGGCAGGAAATCGCAAATTCATCCAAATCGCAGAGGCGGTCAGATCAGCTCCGGCCAGGCTACGGCCGCAACGCCATTGAGTACAGGTTTTGAGAACAGAAAGCCCTGAAACTGGGTCACGCCTGCCGCTTCAAGCCACATCCACTCTTCCGGCTGTTCAATACCCTCGGCGATAACACCGATCTCCAGCGAGGAGCAGCATTTCAGAATGGCATGAATGATCGCCTGCTTCGGCCCACTTTTATGCACATCAGCGATGATGGTACGGTCGATTTTAATCTTGTCAGGCTGAATGCGCGTGAGCAGCGATAGGCCGGCAAAACCGGCACCGAAATCATCCAGCGCCAGGCTGATGCCGGCCGCCTTCAGCTGCCTGATGGCGGCTTCAAAGGCCTCAGGCTGCGAGATAATTTCATTCTCGGTGAATTCAACCATGATCTGCTCTGGCACCAGTCCCTGCGCAGCAATCTCATCCAGCAAAAACGGGACGGCGTCGGGCACTTCCACCAGCGTCATCGGCAGCAGATTGATCGACAGAGTCATGCCCTCAATCCCCAGCTGCTTCGCCTGGGCGAAGGCGATCTTTTTCGACCTCAGATCGAGCTGATAGAGCTGCTCACGTGACAGTCGGGCAAAATAGTCGAGCGGCGGTTCACCCTGCGGGCCGCGCAGCAGCGCTTCCAGCGAGACGATTTCGCAGGCGAAGGGGTCAACGATCGGCTGAAAAGCAAAGCTGACCTCATCCGCAGCCACCAGCGATGCGTTGCCTTCACGCTGTTCTGACTCGTCACAGATAAACGTCCAGCCGCTGGCGGCCGGGATCTCAAAATAGTTCTCTTTTTCCCGCGCTTCGACAAAGGTGCGCAGGAACTGCAGTGCGCGATCGGCATAGGTCAGCTGATACTTTGTGGTGCACTTTGCCAGCACCGCCTCCAGTACCGTCTCTTTATCATGCAGCCGCAGATCGAACAGCTCCATACCGACGTGGCCAAAACGGCGTGCCGGGGCGTAATCGCGCAGCAGTTCGACCAGATTATGGTGGCGTGGATCCTGGCAAATCCGGCTGTAAACTGCATTGACCGCCGCCTCCGGACCTTCCAGCAGCTGGAAAAAATGCGTGCCATTGAATAATAAAATTCCGGTGACGCTTGAGGATTTATTGATTTTATTCGCTTTCCGCGCCAAACCATTCAGGATCTCAAGCGGCACATGTTCAGTAATGTGGCTGCGATAGATGATTGTCGACAACATAAAGGTTTCCGGAATTTTTTATTTTTTGTTATGGCACCTTACCAGAAGCTTCTTCCGGGGAAAACGAGGGCCAGTACGTCTTTCTCACTCTGACTCTGTTTTAATCAACCGGCAGCGTGGTATCGCCCGTTCCCAGAGAGCGCTGCATAAAAACGGTATCCAGCCAGCGACCCTGTTTAAAACCCACCGAGCGCAGGATGCCTGTCATCTCAAAGCCTGCGGCGCGATGTACGGCAATCGAGCCCTGATTCTCGCTGTCGCCGACGTTGGCGATCAACTGGCGGAACCCTGCCTGCTCAGCCCAGCGGATTGCATGGTTTAACAGGCGCGAACCGGCTCCGCGCTTCTGAAATCCGGGATCGATATAAATTGAGTCTTCCAGCGTATGCCGGTAGGCATGGCGCGGACGATAAGGCGTCAGATAACAGAACCCACGCACTTCTCCGTCGCTGACGGCGATAAACCACGGCAGGCCCGCCTGCTGAATCTTCCGCATCCGCTCGCCAATCTCTGCCGCGTCGGGCGGCACTGTCTCAAATGAGCCGGTGCCGTTAAGGACATGCCAGGCGTAGATCTGCTGAATCGCCGTGATGTGGCGTTCATCTGCCTCAAAAATTTCCATTATGCGGTTTTGCCCCGAAAGTCTGCACCTGGTGGAAAAACAACGGTATAGCGGGCGATGTGAGGGCGCAATATAAATATTACGCGCTCATGAAATTTTATGAGTGCGTCGTTCTCCAGGATTATTCCTGGCAGGAAGCAGATAAAAAATCACGTCGGTTTAGTGCCACTACTGAATGGTAATTAAGCCTATTCTGAAAACAGCGTCAGCCGGATGATCCGGGCCGGCGTTAAGGCTATTATCGTCGCGGTTCTGATGAGGTTGATTTATTAACTGGAGGCGCAGCGTGATGCGATTTGTTGATTTTCTGAATAGTAAGCAGGGGCTGCGTGCAGCAAGAAATCACTGCTTTGAATTAAATGGTGTGGTACTGGGCCATTTTACTGCGTTATTCCTGCATGATAACCAGATTATTTTTACCAAAGATGGTAAGCAGTGTGCTGTGCCTTATTATCTGGGTCCCGAAGAAGATTTACTTCAGCAGAAAATAAATCCACGCATTAAAAATATCCGCGCGATCTGAACGGACGCCGCGATGAGCTTATCGCTTCAGCCATAACACCTGTGTAATATTTCCTCATTCCCCGGGCGATGATATTGGCACTGTCTGGTAAATAGCATCGACGCTACTTCTAACTTCCCTGTTTTCTGCCAACCCATTCGTTTACGCCTGCTTATTTACCCGACTCGCTGCTGTTCTGCGCGGGCGCAATAAACAGCAACAGCAGGGCGCTGACCGCAAACAGCGTCAATGCCGTACTGGCATCCAAAGAGGCGTAAAGCTGACCAAACAGCAGCGATCCCGCTACCTGGCCCACCGCCAGCATAAAAAACAGGATGCCGACGCCGGTCGCCGGATCTTCAGCAGTGGCGCGTGCGCCCCACACCAGCAGCACGCCCGATAGCGTGACGTAACCTGCGCCACAGCAGGCAACCGCGATCGCTAAGCCGGTGGATTCGCCCCGACTCCAGGCCAGCACCAGCAGTGGCACTGCCATCCCGCACAGTGAGAGCCGGTATACACCCTTCAGCCCGATACGGGCAGCGACCGGGCCGGTTGCCGCACCCACGATGCCTGCGCCTCCGGCAATCAGCCAGAGTAAGCGGGCGGTCTCCTCATCCACACCGACATGCTGTCGCAGCAGCGCTGACCCAAAGCTCCACCAGGCTGCACTGACCAGACCCGAAATCAACGCAATACTCATCAGCCGATGCATGGAGCGGCGATACAGCCGCTGGTGCCAGTGACGCACTCTGGTGGGACGACTGGCGGCGTGACCCGATAACACGCGCATCACCGGCAGCACACAGGCCAGCGACAGCAGAGCGAACAGCAGACAGGCGGCACGCCAGCCGCCGGGCAGAACGCTCAGGATGACCACCGTCAGGATAATGCCCGCGCTGGTGCCGGCATTGATCAGGGTATTGATGCGCGGCTGACCTGCAGCAGGAATTCGATCACTGACCGCCGCCGCCAGAGCAGGTGAAGCCAGACCGGCACTCAATCCGGCAATAAAGAGTCCGGCCGCCAGCAGCAGCGTTGATGAGGCACAGGCGAGCAGCAGCAGACCCGCCGTCGCACTGAGTGAGGCCAGCAGCGCCGTCAGCCGGGTGCCATAGCGATCCGCCAGCGCGGCTGCGGTAAGAATGGTGAGGCAATATGCCACAAAGCTGCAGGCTGACAGCATACCCGCCTGCTGCGGGTTGAAGGGGATCTCCGCTGAGATAGCGGGCAGCATCAATCCCCATGAGAAGCGCGCCATGCCATAGGTCACGGCGATCAGGCTGAAGCCGGTCAGCGCCAGCGCGATGGGCGATCTCATCCTGTCGCCCTGTTCTGAAGTAACTGACTGACGACCTGCGCCGCCTGTTGAGCAGCGGCGGGACCGGTAATCAGCGCCGTGGTAATGGCACCCTCAAAGAGTATCCAGATAGCATCACTCAGCGACTTATTTTCAGCACCGCGCAGATGCGTCACACAAAGGGTGATATAAGCCCGCATCGTGGCCCGGAAGGCTAGCGCCTGAGCGGCCAGTTCGCTGTCCCGCTCGGCATACTCTCCCCAGGCTTTAAGAAAGAAGCAGCCACGGGCACCGTTCGCCTCCGTCCACTCGCCCAGCACCCTGAACAGATGCGCTATCGCATCAGGCTGTTGCGGTGGCAGCAGATCGGCCATAAAGCGCTGCTCGCGCGCGTCGAGTACCGCTGCGGTCAGCGCTTCGCGTGAGGCGAAGTGATGATAGAGCGTGCGGGTAGAGACGCCCGCTTCGCGACAGATATTGTCGGTGCTGGTGGCGTGGAAACCGTGGGTGTAGAAGAGCCGCTCGGCGGCCTGGATGATATCGTTTCTCTTTTTCATGCTTTAAAAGTAAACCGATCGTTTTACTTTTTCAAGCCGGTCGCTGTTAATTACGCCCGCTGGTATTGATAAATCCCTGATGCCAGGGGAGCTGGCGTTCCGCTTAAAGGCACGCTGTGCACCACTTTCACTCTTATTCAGGTTCAGTTTATCAATACTCATAAATACCCCTGCGGGGATGATATTTTTCAGCTTCTGCTCTAATCATATCTGAGTAGCGTGTCACCCCTGGCGCGCAGGTTGATTTTATAAGGTATTGTTTTTAAGATATTGTTTTGATTTTTGCTTTTTTAATGATGCATTAGCAGTATAAATGTAAGCGGGGCGACAGTGAGGGTGAGGGCGTTACAGCGCGTGGAATGCCTGAAGCGACATAAGCAATGAAAAAGGGCATATTCTCAAAGTCAGCCAGACTCACGCAATAAAGTGGTTTTAGGGATAATTCTCAGTTAGTTTAATAAAGCTTCAGATTACAAAAAAAACCTCTTACGAATTTTGGTTCGTTTTTTAAGATACATACAGCAACTATCAGGATGACTACCATGCTCAAAGCCAGCTACTATTATCTGTGCCCGCGTCCCATGGGTGGATGGATTTTACACAAAGAAGGTTGCGTTAATCTGTCAAAGAACGATAAACGCGTTTTTATTGGTTCGCTTTATACCCGCCAGCAGGCGCTGGCCGTGGCGAAAGTCCATCACGCTAATGCCATACTCTGTAATGCCTGTCTGAGCACTTTTATTTGCCCGACCAGCAGCAGCACGGCAATTAAACCGGCACGCGCGGCAACGCCAACCCGCCATACGCCAAAACATTAATTTGTATGCAGGCAGTTATTGTTCTGCTGTGGCAGAAGGATAATAAAGGGAATTAATGCTGCGGGCCGGTTAGAATAAAAAAAGGCAGCGTAAAGACGCTGCCCTGCTCTTTATTTAAGCCTGTTTAGGCTGGCCATTTGAGGCGGTAATTCCGCCATCGACCGGCAGATTAACGCCGGTAATATAACTGGCTTCATCGCTGGCAATAAAGAGAATGGCACGGGCGATATCATCCGCTTCACCGGCCCGGCGCAGTGGAATACGGTCGTAAAAGCGCTCCAGCAGCGCCTGATCCTGTTTGGTATCTTCGGTCAGATCGGTAAAGGTAAAGCCGGGACAGATTGCATTGACCCGTACGCCATCTGCGCCGTAGTCCATCGCCAGCGCACGGGTGAAGTTGGTAATCGCCCCTTTAGCCGCGTTGTAGATGCTCATGCCCCAGTCGCCGCCTAAGCCGGAAACGGAAGAGATGTTAACCACGTTGCCTTTGCTCTTTAACAGGGCAGGCATGAAATAGTGTACGCCGTGGAAAACTCCATCAAGGTCAGTTTTCATCAGGGTTTTCCATGCGTCGAGATCGACCTCATGGATGCGGCCCTGCACGATGACGCCGGCGTTATTTACCAGCACGTCAACACGGCCATACTTCTTCAGGACGGTTTCTGACAGCTGTTTAACCTGTGCGGCTTCTGAGACGTCGCAGGCAGCCACCAGGTGATCGCCTGGCGTCATGTCGGCCAGCGTCTCTTCCAGTTTCTGCGCGGTACGGCCCACCAGCACCACTGATGCACCCTCTTCAGCGAAGCGTTTTGCGCTGGCTTCGCCAATGCCGGATCCGGCACCTGTCACAACCACAACTTTCTGCGTAAATCTGGACATTATGCCTCCTTTTCAGCATCAATTCTCACTGTTAACAACCGGTTAAGCCTGGCAGCGATCGCCAGAAACACAAGCGCAGCGCGAAATGCGCTGCGCCAGATGACTGCTTTTTAACCGGGTCAGCGGCTATGGACGTCTGAACAGGGCGAAGCTGCGTCCTTCCAGTTCGAAATCCTTCTCTTTGGTGATCACCAGACCGCGCTTCGCGGTGTCGCTGGTGGTCAGTTCCAGCACCCAGCCGCCTTCACCAAACTGCGGGATCTGGAACGGTACATTGCCTTCAAACGGATTGAACAGCATCAGGACGTCGTGCCAGATGCCTTCCTCGGTCTGGAGGTCCGGTCGGCCGATATAAACCCCCAGCGTTGAGCCTTCGTCCCACTGCTCAGCCTGCTGGAAGCCGCCACCGGCGTTAAACCATTTGATATCCATGCCATCACGCCAGTTTTCACGGCGCAGTAACGGCTGCTGAGCACGTAACGTCAGGATCTGGCGGGTGAACTCGCGCAGCGCCTCGGCAGATTCCGGCAGGTTATCCCAGTGTACCCAGGAGATTTCGCTGTCCTGGCAGTAGCCATTGTTGTTGCCCATCTGGCTACGGCCAAACTCGTCGCCCGCCAGCAGCATTGGCGTACCGTGTGAGAAGATCAGCGTGGCGAGGAAATTGCGCTTCTGACGCTCACGCACCGCGTTGATGCCTTCATCATCGGTCGGACCTTCAACCCCGTAGTTGTAAGAGCGGTTGTCGTTGTGGCCGTCGTTGTTGTCTTCGCCATTCTCCGCGTTATGTTTGTCGTTGTACGACACCAGATCGTTGAGGGTGAAGCCATCGTGTGCGGTGATAAAGTTGACGCTGGCCCATGGACGACGACCGTGCTGATCGTAGAGATCGCCGGAACCCAGCAGGCGGGCAGCAAAGTCTGTGGAGACGTTGTTGCCTTTCCAGTAGTCACGCACCGTATCGCGATACTGATCGTTCCATTCTGCCCAGCCTGGCGGGAAGCTGCCCACCTGATAGCCGCCCGGACCGATATCCCAGGGTTCACCAATCAGCTTTTTCTGCGACAGGACCGGGTCCTGCATGATGGCATCGAAGAAGCCGCCGCGCGGGTCAAAACCATCAGGCTCGCGACCGAGAATGGTACCCAGGTCGAAACGGAAGCCGTCGATATGCATTGATTCCGACCAGTAACGCAGCGAATCGAGCACCATCTGCAGCACACGCGGATGCGAGGTATTGACGGTATTACCGGTACCGGTGTCGTTGATGTAATAGCGATGCTGGTCTGGCAACGTACGGTAATAGGAGAAGTTATCGATGCCTTTAAACGACAGCGTTGGCCCCAGCTCATTCCCCTCGGCGGTGTGGTTGTAGACCACGTCGAGGATCACCTCAATACCGGCATCATGGAAGGCTCGCACCATGTCACGGAAGCCCTGAATGCCGCGCGGCCCAAAGTAGCGGGTGGCGGGGGCAAAGAAGTTCAGCGTGTTATATCCCCAGAAGTTTTTCAGCCCTTTATCCAGCAGGTGCTGGTCATCCGGGAACCAGTGTACCGGCAGCAGTTCGACCGAGGTAATGCCCAGGCTTTTGATGTAGTCGACGGTCGATTTGTGGCTCATGCCGTCAAAGGTGCCGCGCATTTCAGGTGGCAGGGCGGTGTTGAGCTGCGTGAAGCCCTTAACATGGGTTTCATAGATGACGGTTTTCGGCCACGGCACATTCGGGCGGTTTTTATCCTGCCAGTCGAATTCGTTGGGATCGATCACCCGGCACTTTGGCGTAAACGGCGCGCTGTCGCGGCTGTCGAAGGTCAGATCTTTATCGTCATGATAGAGATCGTAAGCGAAGTGCGCCTCGTTCCAGGCGATGTCTCCCGCCAGTTCACGGGCGTAGGGATCGAGCAGCAGCTTGTTCGGGTTAAAGCGATGGCCATTTTCCGGGTCATAGGGGCCATAAACGCGATAGCCATAGAGCGCACCGGGCTGCAGGCCCGGAATATAGCCGTGCCATACTTCATGGGTATATTCCGGCAGCTCCAGACGGGCAATTTCCGTTTTACCGCTGGGATCGTACAGACAGAGTTCAACCCGCTCGGCGTGGGCGCTGAACAGGGCGAAGTTCACGCCCTGACCATCAAAGTTGGCCCCCAGTAAATGGCTGTATCCCGCCGTAATTTCAAAACGCTGACTGTTTGACATTTATGCCTCGTTATTCAATGAACAGATTGACGCGTAATAAAAAAAAGTTCTTTCCGGAATTCACTGTGCCACCAGCACGGCACACCACTGCGATGCCAGCCCGGTAAGCGGCAGCTGGTCGCCCGCAGCCACCGTTTTACCGGTCAGCACATCCTGGTAGCGGCGCTGGCCCAGTGCGGTGGGCAGCGCAATGACCGTGTCAGCCCAGCGTGCAGCGGGCGGCTGGTCGAGATTCGCCGGCAGCTGGTTAAAGACCCGGCGTGACACAACCACTATCACCGCCTGATCCTGTCCGGTGCGGGCAAAGGCCAGCACATTATTCTGCTGCTCGCCCTCTGCCGACAGTGCCAGATAGTCACCGTGGCGGAACAGGGCAGGCTGCTGCTGACGCAGCCTCAGCAACTTCACAATCGCCTGCTGATTGACCTGACCACGCAGCCAGTGCGCCTCGCTGCCGTCGTGCTGTGGCGCGTTAAGCATCGCCGCCAGCGCGTCGAAATCGGGTTCGCGGCGGTTATCGGGATCGACCAGGCTGAAGTCCAGCGCCTCGCTGCCCTGATAAATATCGGGTACGCCAGGCGCCGTAAGCTTCACCACAGTCTGGGTCAGACTGTTGACCAGACCGGCACGCAGAAAGGGTTGCAGCGACTGGCAGAAGTCACTGAGGAAGGTGCTGTTGGCGGGCGCAAGCAGGTGACGGGCATAGCCCAGCACTGCCTCCTCATAGGCGTCGTTGTTGTCGGCCCAGTCGGTACGCAGCTTGGCTTCACGCAGCGCTTTTTCCACATAGACCACAAAGCGGGCTTCCAGCGCCGCCAGACCTTCCGCATCCTGCGGCTGCAGGGTGGTTGGCCAGACGCCCGCCAGCGCTTCATACAGCATCCACTCCACGGCCGGTTCGGGTGCCGGACCATCTTTCAGGCGTACGACCTGATCGTGGTTCATCTCCCGCCAGCGGTTGACGCATTCCGCCCAGCGTTGCGGCGCTTCGGTAAGGGTATAGAGTCGCGCACGCGCATCTTCACCGCGCTTGGTGTCGTGTGTGGAGGTGCCCGACAGCGCATCGGGCTGATGTTCGCGCCGCGCCTGCATTTCAGCGTGAAACTGATCCAGCGAGAAGTGGCGCGCCAGCGGTTCAGCGCCGACTTCATTCAGCGCCAGCGCCATGTGCTGACGGAAGAAGAGGGTATCTTCCACCGATTTCGCCATCAGCGGTCCGGTCAGCTGCTGGAAGCGGGTGCGGAATTGCGTGGCATCGTCGCGAGCGGAGTCGGCAACCTCTGCGCGCAGAATATGGGTCAGGAAATCAAGCGCCTGACTGTCGGGCGCATGGGCGCTGGCTTTGACCTCGCTGACCACCTGTTGCAACAGCGCGGTGTCGGCTGGCGTCAGGCCCTGCGGCGTACCGTAGGTGCGATAGACCGGGAACGCCACCAGCAGTTCACGCAGCGCATTCTTCAGTTCCGCTTCCGGCTGTGGCGTGCCTTCTGCGTCGGCAATCTTCAGTGCCAGCTGCAGTAATCGGTTAAATTCACCGGCAAAATTGCGGTTTGCCATCAGCAGTTTGGCGGCGCGCAGCTCCGCTTTCATATCAACGGTTTTACCGATGACGGCCTGATACGCTTTGCGCAGTCCGCTCAGCTGATCGCTGTCGACCAGCAGATTGGCGAGCGCGGCCATAAATTCATATCCGGTGGTGCCGGAAACCGGCCATGCGTCAGGCAGCTGTTCATTGTCACCCAGGATTTTCTCCACGGTGAGATAGCAGTCGGGACCGGCAGCCTGGCGTAACTGTTCCAGATAGCCGTGCGGATCGGCCAGGCCATCCACGTGGTCGACGCGTAAGCCCTGCACCGCACCGCTGTGAACCAGTTCCAGGATCAGCTGATGCGCGGCATCAAAGACCGTTTTGTCTTCCACGCGCACGCCTACCAGACCGGTCACTTCAAAGAAGCGGCGGTAGGAGAGATCGTTGGGCGCATCGCGCCACGACATCAGCCGCCACGGCTGCTGGTCATGCAGTTCAGCAATCTCCACCGCGTCGCGCAGGGCGAGCACTGCTTCTTCCCGATCCTGCCAGGTCTCAGGTGCCAGCGGATAGAAATTGTCGAAGTAGGCCAGCGCCGGTTTGCCGGTCTGCGGATCGCGCTTCACGCTGATCTCGCCGTTGGCCAGCACCACCTCAAAGGTGTCACCGAGGAACGGCAGCGTCAGGCGGCGTGACCAGTCGATATCGAAGTAATGCGCATAGCGGCTCTGTTCGCCATGCTCAATGACGTCGCGCCACCACGGGTTCTCCAGCGAGGCGGCCATATGGTTGGGCACGATGTCGAGGATCAGTCCCAGCCCGGCCGCTTTCAGCGCGGCAGCCATGCGATCAAATCCTTCACGGCCGCCAATCGACGGCTCGATCTGGTTAACGTCGGTCACGTCATAGCCGTGGGTCGATTCAGCAGTAGCGCTGAAGATCGGTGACGCGTAAAGATGGCTGATACCCAGCTGTTTCAGGTAGGGCACCAGCGCCGCCGCACGGTCAAACGTCATGCCGTTGCGGAACTGAATGCGGTACGTTGCGGTTGGAATATTCATTCTGCTTCTCTCTTAGCCAGACGCACCACGATAGCGTTGGGAATCAGGTCGCTGGCGGCCTGCGGCCAGGTAAACAGCGTTTCGCCTGGCAGATCGGGGATCGGCTGTGTGCTGTTGCCGACGTTCAGCGCCAGTGACAGCGTGCCCTGCGGGAAGTCCCAGCGCACCGCGAGGAAACCTTCCGCCGTTTTCACCACCTGACCGGCATCGCCACCGGCGGTCTGCAGCAGCGGCACGATATGTTGCTGACGCAGGGCCAGCAGCTGACGCATCAGCGCCAGCCACTGCTGACCTTCCGGCGTTTCTGTTCGCTGCCAGTTAAGCTTCGACTGTTCAAAGGTGGTGACATCGTTAGGATCCGGCACGGTTTCGCCGTGACCGGCATGGCCTTCAAACTCTCTGGCACGACCTTCACGCACCGCTTTGGCCAGATCGCCGTGGAAATCGGTGAAGAACAGGAACGGCCGGGTTTCGCCATACTCTTCACCCATAAACAGCAACGGAATATGAGGCGAGACCAGTAACATCGCCAGCAGCACCTGGGTGCGCTCTGCGCCGGCCAGGCTGATGAGCCGTTCGCCCTGCGCACGGTTGCCCGTCTGGTCATGGTTCTGGATGAAGTCGACAAAGGCGACCGGCGGCTGGCTGCTGCTTTTCACGCCGCGTGGCTCGCCCGACTGCGGCGAGACTTCACCCTGATAGACAAAGCCTTCTGCCAGCGCCCGCGCTACCCGCTGTTCCGGCTGGTCGGCGAAATCCTGGTAATAGGCGTGGCTTTCACCGGTTGCCAGCACATGCACGGCGTTGTGGAAGTCATCGTTCCATTCGCCGGTAAACAGCGGAGCGTCCCCGTTTTCGTCACGCGGATGCAGGAAGGTAACGTTACGGCAATCTTCGGTGGTCAGATGAATAGGGCGGTCGGTAATCGAGGCGCGGATGCGCTCAGCAATGTCAATCAGCACATGCTTGTCGCTGGGATCGTCAATCTGATCGATGGCGTCAAAGCGCAGGCCATCCAGATTAAACTCCTGCAGCCAGTAGAGCGGCGCTTCCACGATATAGCGGCGCACCGCATCAACGTCATAGGCGATACCGGCACCCCACGGCGTCTGGCGCTCTTTGTGGAAGAAGTCTGGTGAGAGCAGCGGCAGATAGTTGCCCTCCGGGCCGAAGTGGTTCAGCACGATATCCAGCACTACCGACAGACCGTGGCCGTGTGCTGCGTCAATAAAGGCTTTAAAATCATCGGGTGTACCGTAGGCGGCATGCGGTGCATAGAGCAGCACGCCATCGTAGCCCCAGCCGCGATTACCGCCGAACTGCGACACCGGCAGCACTTCAATCATGGTAATGCCGGTTTCAGCCAGCGTTGGCAGCTTCTCAATCGCCGCCCGGAAGGTGCCCTCAGGCGTAAAAGTGCCGATGTGCAGTTCATACACCACCGACTCCTGCCATGGACGACCCTTCCAGCTCGTGTTCTGCCACTGATAAGCGTCAGGATCGATCACCAGCGACGGGCCATTGACCTCTGCTTTCTGAGCGCGGGCGGCGGGATCGGGCACCGCTGTACCATCGGCCAGCACAAAATCATATTCGGCATTGGCTGCCACACCAGCGACCTGAGTTTCAAACCAGCCGTCAGCCTGCGGCGTCATCTCAATGTCTTTACCGGAGAGCCGCAGCGTCACGCGTTGCTGACCGGTTGCCCAGAGGCGGAAACGCACCTCGTCGCTGGCAACCCGTTCAGCGCCCCAACTTTTAAAAAAAGATTTGGATTCCATTCAGTTGCCTCATTTAGCCTGGAAATGCGCGATGGTGGCCACCGCACGAAAAGGATGTCGATGACGCAAGCGTCAAAAAATCTTAAAGCTATCAGCGAGACCAGGAGGCCAGGTGGGCTGGCGCGTCTCTTCAGTCAGAAAGCCGGACTGGTATTCAGCGTGGTGTGGCGGAAAACGGGCCGTGAGACCGCTTCCACGCGGCATACAGTGAGTAATCATAGACTAAGATGTTGCAATCGCAGGGCGGCAGGGGGTGGAGAGGCATTAATTTGCGTTAATTGCTGTGAATCTGCATCCGGCGGGGCGAAAGCAGGAGCCAGGCGCAGAAAAGCCTGCCGGATGGCGCCGATTCGCTATAAGCTAATGCGCGATGGCGCAGGTCGCTCCGGATGACCTGCGGCGCTGAACACTTCAGAAGGATGTTACGTGAGGAAAAGAGTTCTGTTAGCCGCGTTGTTGTTGCTGGTCTCCGCCTGTTCTAACCGGGTCGGACACAGGCTGGACAGCAGTAATCTGCAGCAAATTCATGCCGGTCAGACCACCAAAGCCCAGCTGATCGCGCTGTTCGGTCAGCCTGACAGTGAAACGCCTTACCCGGACGGGCAGCGGTTGCTGAAGTGGACCTACAGCGAGGCGCGCACCCTGAATACCACCGAAGGGCAGACGCTGACCGTGCAGATGAAAAATGACAAAGTGCTGAACTATGCGCTGAGTAAAAGTTAATGCGCTGAGCAAACGTGAATCACGGTGGCGGCAGATCGCCACCGCGCATTCTGGTTACTGCCCGCTGCTCTGCTGTGCATCCCGGCTGTCGGGGCGCGGCTGAGCCAGACGGGCAAAATCGGATCCTGCCGGATGCTGATAAATCTGCAGCTCAAAGTGGCGGGCCATCGCGTAGATATACTCAAAAATCGCTGCCTGAGTATTTTCATAATCGGCCCAGAAAATAGAGGAGGTGAAGCAGTAGATCTCTACCGGCAATCCATCCGGCGACGGTTTCAGCGGTCGCACCACGATATACATCTCTTTCTGAATGTCGTCACGCTGCGCCAGCCAGGCGGTCAGGTATTTACGGAACACCATCAGATTGGTGATGCCGTTCTCCATAAACCAGCGGTCGCCCACGGCATTGATATCACGCCCATCCAGCAGCTCAGTGATCGATTCGCCAGCGAGACGGATCTGGCTCATCGCCTGCAGCATCTCCTGATTCACAAAGGTGATCGACTTCTGATCAAGATAAAAGCTGCGCATGATGCGGCGTGCGCCCGAGGAGAACATCGCCTGCCAGTTGGTGTAGGTCTCGGTCAGGAAGTTCTTGGTCGGGATGCGCGAAATGGTGTTGTCCCAGTTGCGGATGGTGATGGTATGCAGGGCAATATCGATCACTTCACCACTGATATTTCTGTCCGGCATCTCAATCCAGTCGCCCAGTTGCAGCACATCGTTAGAGGAGAGCTGAATATTCGCCACCAGCGACAGCAGCGTATGCTGGAAAATCAGCATCAGCACCGCGGCGACCGCACCCAGCGAGGAGATGATAATCGCCGGTGACTTGTTGGACATAATCGCCAGAATCATGATCGCGGCGATAATATGCACCAGGATTTTGCCGATCTGGATATAGCCTTTGATCGAGTGATTCTTGCGTTTTGATTTGCGCGAATAGGAGTTGTTAACAATCTCCAGCACTTCGTTGAAGAAGATCGACAGATAGACAAAAAACAGGATGCCGCAGATGGTCTGAATCGCCACTTTCAGATTTTCAGGCAGGCCCGGCATAAACTGCAGGAAATTGTAGACCACAATCACCGGCACAAAATTTGACAGCTTCTGAGAGAGGCGGACATCTTTATCCAGCGGCACGCCCTTTTTGTGGCTGCTGAAAAAGACCTTCCTGATCACTTTGACGATGAAAAATTTGCAGATCAGGTGAGTGACCATCCCGGCCATAATCAGCAGCAACAGGCTGAAGCTGATCGACAGTACCCTGTTTCCCTCAATAAAACTCATCAGACTCTGAATGTAATGCATGATAACCACGTGCAAAAAAGATAAGGGGCGAATTCAACCACAGCACGGGGATGGTTGTTAAGCGCCGAATGCGTTCAGGCTGAGCCGCACCGCTTTTTTTGCGTAACGGCGCGCTGGCAGCACCCTCCATCCTGCGGATTGTTACCTTCTCTGGTGCAACACTCAGATAAACGCCGCGCTGGCCGATAACAGCTTCATCTCCTCTGATATGAGCCTGCGGACATGCTTAAAAATCTTAAAATCACTCACGGTATCGCTGCTGTTCTGGTGGTCTTTGTGACGTTACTGACCCTGACCGGATTTCTGTTCTATAACGGCGTCTCAAAAGCCGACAAAAACTTCGTGGCGGCAGAGCAGCTTACGCTGCAGCAGCAGCACCTGAGTGACGCGGTAAAAACCCTGATCAAAACCCGCGTCACCATCAACCGCGTGGCAATCCGTTTCCTGAAAAATCAGCAGGATCCAAAATCACTGGCGGCCATGGCTGCGCTGCTGGAGCAGGCTGGAACGTCAGCCGCTGCTGCCGATGCGGACTTCAAGGCCTGGCAGGCGCTGCCGCGCAAAGAGGGCCAGGGTGAAGCCCAGGCGACGCAGGTGCAGTCAGCCTATAAGCAGATGCGTGACACCATGCTGGCCTCGATTACCTTTCTGAAGCAGGGCAACTACGCGGGCTACGGCAACCTTGAAGCGCAGGCGGCGCAGGACCAGCTCGACAGTGCTTATGAGGCCTGGCGTGCAGTGAACATCCAGCTGATGAAAGCGTCCTCGGAGCATAACCAGCGTAGCCTGACGGATGCGCTCTGGGCGCTGCTGACTATTGGCCTGATCACCGGCGTGATTGGGGTCGCGGTCTGGATTGGGCTGCAGAAATTGCTGATTGGCCCACTGGGCAGGCTGACCGGCCATATGCGCGCCATTTCAGGCGGCGATCTGACCTCCGATATTCAGCATGAAGGCCGCAATGAGATGGGCCTGCTGATTCAGGAGCTGCAACAGATGCGCGATGCGCTGGTGGTGACCATTACCTCGGTCGATGACGCCACCCGCTCTATCTTTACCGGTGCAGCGGAAATCTCTGCGGGCAGCACCGATCTCTCTTCCCGTACCGAACAGCAGGCTGCCGCGCTGGAACAGACCGCAGCCAGTATGGAGCAGCTCACCTCAACGGTGAAACTCAATGCAGACAATGCGCAGCAGGCGACCACGGTAGCGAAAGAGGCTTCAGCCACGGCCATGCAGGGCGGTGAGACTGTCGCCCGGGTCATCGCCAATATGGATCAGATCAGCGAAAGCTCGACTCAGATTGCCGGTATCATCGCCATTATCGACAGTATTGCCTTCCAGACCAATATTCTGGCGCTGAACGCCGCCGTTGAAGCCGCGCGTGCCGGTGAACAGGGTCGTGGATTTGCAGTGGTAGCGGGTGAAGTGCGCTCGCTGGCCGGACGCAGCGCCAGCGCTGCCCAGGAGATCCGGGGACTGATTGACCGTTCAGCTGAGCGAATTAAAACCGGTGCCGGTCATGCCTCTCAGGCGGGCGTCGCGATGGAGAGCATCGTGACGTCGGTGAGTCGTGTCACGCAGCTGATCGAAGAGATCGCGGCCTCCTCGACTGAACAGACCCGTGGCATTGAGCAGGTCTGCAAAGCGGTCTCGGAAATGGATGGTGTGACGCAGCAGAACGCCGCGCTGGTGGAGGAGTCCGCGACTGCCGCCGCCTCACTGGAAGAGCAGGCGAGCTACCTGCGTAAAACGGTATCGGTATTCAAAACCGGCACTCTGCAGGTGGCATTCTCTGCTGCGCCGGTGGCGAAAGCCCTTGCCGTGCCAAAACTTCAGCCTGCCCGCCTGGCGGACAACGATAACTGGCAGACCTTCTGATAAAAAAACCGCCCCGAAGGGCGGTTTTTTATTTTGTGACGCGGCATGCAGCATCATGCCGCTGACATCAGGCCGGGACGGACTGTGCCTTCTGGCTGCGTGACCAGACGCGGTGTGCTTTCATCGCCTGAGTGAACTCAGACATCAGCGCGCTTTCCGCCGAGTCGCCCTGCACAATACCTTCTTCCTGATCCGCATCCTCCAGACCGAACTGCGCTTTAAAGCGACGCGCTTCGCCCACCAGACCAATCACCTTGAGGTGCTTGTAGGCTTCCAGCAGGAAGTAACGGGCATCGCCGCTCAGCCGCAGGGCATCGATATTGCCATCCGGCACCATCACCGCATCAAAGGTCAGAGAGGGCAGACCGGCGAACGTCGCATCGACCGGCAGCACCGAACCATCATCGGCGCGCACCTGGCCCATATGCGGAGCCAGCAGTTTGGCGTGAACACCCACCGCTTTCAGCGCCTGCAAAATCGCCAGCACATCAGCCGCCTTCACACCATCGCTGAGCAGCAGTGCGACCTGGCGACCTTTGATCTCGCCATCCGGAATGGCGTAGAGGCTCAGGCTGTCATCTTTAGTCAGGCCATTCACCGGCGCAGGCGGCTGAATGTTGAGCTGCTCATCCGTCAGCGCGAGTCCCAGGTTATCCGCCACGCCCTGCGCCAGTTTAGTATCGATGCGTGCCAGATGATCCACCACACGCTCACGGATATAAGCACGCGCCACTTTACTCAGTTCAAACGAGTAGGCGCCAATGATGTGCTGCTGCTCGACTTCAGTCTGGCTCAGCCAGAACAGGCGCGGCTGCGCATAGTACTCACCAAATGAGGGGCTGCGCTCGCGCACTTTATGGCCCTCAATCCGCTCCTGATAGCTCTCGAAGCCGCCGCCTTCTGCAGCAGGTGGGGTTTCACGCGGCCAGTTATCGTTGATCGAATTCGGCTCGTAGTTCGCCGGATTGGTGTCGATATCCTGACGATGCATGCCCTGACGCTGGAAGTTATGGTACGGGCAGGTCGGACGGTTGATCGGGATCTCATGGAAGTTCGGTCCGCCCAGACGACTGATCTGCGTATCGGTATAGGAGAACAGACGACCCTGTAACAGCGGATCGTTGGAGAAATCGAGGCCCGGCACGATATGACCCGGGTGGAACGCCACCTGCTCGGTTTCAGCAAAGAAGTTATCCGGATTACGGTTAAGTACCATCTTGCCGACAATCTCAACCGGCACCAGCGCTTCCGGGATCAGCTTGGTGGCATCCAGAATATCGAAGTCAAACTTGAACTCATCCTCTTCCGGGATCAGCTGCAGGCCCAGTTCATATTCCGGGAAATCACCCGCTTCAATGGCTTCCCACAGATCGCGGCGATGGAAATCGGGATCGCGACCGGTCAGTTTCTGTGACTCGTCCCATAGCAGCGACGCTTTACCGGACACCGGCTTCCAGTGGAAACGGACAAAGGTCGCTTTACCTTCAGCGCTAATCAGGCGGAAGGTGTGAATACCAAAACCTTCCATGGTGCGATAGCTGCGCGGAATACCCCGGTCAGACATCGCCCAGATAACGTTGTGCATGGTTTCCGGCTGCAGAGAGACATAATCCCAGAAGGTGTCATGGGCGCTCTGACCCTGCGGGATTTCGTTATGCGGTTCCGGCTTAACGGCATGCACAAAGTCAGGGAACTTATGCGCATCCTGAATAAAGAACACCGGTGTGTTGTTGCCCACCAGGTCAAAGACACCCTCTTCGGTGTAGAACTTGGCGGCGAAACCGCGAATGTCACGCACGGTATCAGCCGATCCGGCACCGCCCTGAACTGTAGAGAAACGCACGAAAACTGGCGTGGTCTGCTCGGGATCGCTGAGGAACTGCGCTTTGGTCAGATCTTTCAGGGAGCGGTAAGGCTGAAAATAGCCGTGTGCGGCAGAGCCACGGGCGTGAACGATACGTTCCGGGATACGCTCATGGTCAAAGTGCGTGATTTTCTCACGCATAATAAAGTCTTCCAGCAGCGTCGGACCGCGCGAACCGGCGCGCAGTGAGTTTTGATCGTTGGCGATGCGTGTGCCCTGGTTGGTGGTGAGGGCGCGGTCGGTGCCGTTTTTGCGGCTGGCTTCAAGCTGGTCAAGTTTGGCGTTGTGCGTCTGAGGCGCTTTCAGGCTGCCTGGGGCGGTGGGCTGCTTGCCTGGCGGAGTCGGTTCGGCTGGGGGCTGATGCGAACCATCTTTTGGTGCCAGTGAACCCAGACCCGGCTCTGAGGATTCCGGACCGGTGGTCGGGGCGCGCTCGCTCAGGGGTTTCTTCTCTGTTTCTTTCGACATTAATTCATGCTCCAGCTGTTATTTTACTTTCGACGACACTAAATATAGAACAACCTGAACAATACTGAGGTTAAATCGGGCATTTAACTGTGACGACTGTGCCTTTTTTGTCCGCCAGAAATGCGCACTTATCTCTCAATCCGGATTATCGCTTCGCTTATTCATGCCTTGTGCCGTCTGGCTTAACGGCGTGCCAGCCCGTGCCTGCTATACGGATAGTGAGCTTTCAGAGGATGCAGAATCTGCCGCCGCTGGAGGCGTTCATTGCCTGATGCAGGGCATTAACCGATTAATAAAATTAATGCTGGCGTTTGCTGCTTTTGGTTGAAGTTAGGAATGTTATATCATAACATTTCATTTTGTAACGTTGACCGGGGTATCAGACTTTGATGAATCATGCAGGTAAATGGATTGGGCTACTGGGCGCACTGTTAGTCAGCCAGCCGTCGCTGGCACACGGCACGCATGCACATGGAAAACCGCTGTCAGCCCTGGAGCAGAAAGCGGCAGAAGGGGTTTTTGCTGACAGCGATGTGAAAGATCGTCCGCTCGCTGACTGGGATGGCCTGTGGCAGTCGGTTTATCCGCTGCTGCAAAGCGGGGAGCTGGACCCGGTCTGGCAGAAGAAAGCGCAGCAGGATCACAGCAAAACGGCAGAGGAGTATAAAGCGTATTACCGCAAAGGCTACGCCACCGACGTCGATACCATCGGTATTGAAAATGGCGTGATGGAGTTCCACATCGGCGACCAGGTCAGCGCCTGCCACTACCGGTATGCGGGCCACAAAATCCTGACCTATGCCTCAGGTAAAAAAGGGGTGCGCTACCTGTTTGAATGCCAGGACGCGGGCAGCAAAGCGCCGAAATATGTGCAGTTCAGCGACCACACCATCGGGCCGCGTAAATCTGCCCATTTCCATATCTTTATGGGCAACGATTCTCAGCAAGCCCTGCTGGCAGAGATGGATAACTGGCCGACCTATTATCCTTACCAGATGATGAACTCACAGGTCGTGGATGAGATGCTGCACCACTGAGTGCCGGGCCGGTGTCAGATGCTCCGCGGATCAGAGCTGTTTCGCAAGGATAGCGACTGGATTCATTTCCCCCGTTTGAGGAAATATAGATCCTTGAGTTAAGTTAACTCATGAGTTAACTTAACTCCAACGGAGGATCTATGTTTGAGATAACGATACACAAGGACGCGCTCACTGAAATTAAGGCAATGCCAGAGATGCTCCGGGCTAAGCTGGCCCGGCAAATAGATAAACTGGCTGCCCGTGGAACTGATTTGAGAGAGCCGGATACCAAACCGTTAGGGTCGGGTTTTTTTGAGCTCAGGGCGAAGGCCAATGAGATTGGGCGAGCGGTGTATGTTTACCAGAAAGGCAGACGTATTTTTATCCTGAAAGCTTTTGTGAAAGAGACAAAGAAAACGCCAGCAGCAGTCATGACGGCAGCGGCGCACCGTTTAGAGGAGATGTTAAACGATGAGTAAGAAATCAGTTGCGTGGACGACGGCCCGCAAAGAAATTTTATCTGATCCGGCTGTTCGCGAACATTACGAGGCAGAAGTTCGGGCAGAGCACCTGCGCGAGCAGTTAGCCAAATGGCGGGAAAGCGCCGGAATGACCAGCGCTCAGGTCGCGGAGGCGCTCGGTGTCAGCCCGTCGGCAGTGTCACGCACCGAGCGTCGCGCAGATAAAGCCACAGTTGAAACACTCGCCCGCTATGCCCGTGCCTGTGGCGTTGAAAATCCCCAGATCTCTCTTTGATTGAGAGATGACGGCAGGTGCCAGAACAATGCTGGCCCTGCTATTTATCTTGCCTGCTATCAAGCAAACTTTCTTTCCGGTGCACACGTATCCCCTCCACGGGTTTTATCCCACCCAGGCCGGGCGGCGCGAGGCGGGTATACCCTTAACCACACGCTGATACGAATCCTCAACCAGCTGCTGAATCAAGCCAGGCGAGAGGTCGTCACCGGGATAGGCCGTGATCCAGTGACGTTTATTCATATGATAACCGGCGGTGATCGAGGGATAGATCACCCGGTGCAGCTCCGCCTGCTGCGGCTCGCATTTCAGGGTGATAATCGGCACACCCCGCAGTTCGGTCAGCAGTAAAAACACTTTTCCACACACTTTATAGACCTGATGTTCCGGCCCGAATGGATAGCTGCATTCAGCGGCGGGCAGCCGCTCAGCCGCTTCAATGGCGATGCGCTGGATCTCATGGCCCTGCATAGTGAGTCTCCCTGTAATTATTCAGCCTGAGTCTGCGGCCCGCGACTGGCTGGTCGCCAGGGGCCTGTTACACTTCTGATAAGCATAAATCAGGAGCAGACATGAAATTAGGCTTTGCATGTAAGTATCTCAACAGCGATGGCAAACAGTTTTTTCCGCTTCGCGCCACCACCCGTAAACGGTTTCTGAGTTTATCGCACGATGAACGTCATCAGCTGATCTATGAGATTACCGTCACTAACCTCAACAATCTCTACCTGACGCTTGAGCATCTGGCCACCTTACCTGAGCCACTCAGGATGATGCGTATTGGCAGCGATCTGTTACCGCTCTATACGGTTCCCGAGGCCACGCCACTGTTCACCGAATTTCTGCCCGAACTCTATCCGCTCTTTGCCCGCTGTGGCGAGCTGGCGCGGGCGCATCACATCCGTCTCTCATTCCATCCAGGACAATATACCGTGCTCGCCTCCGATAATCCCGATGTGGTGGTGCGCGCGCTGGAGGATGTGGAGTATCACACGCTCTGCGCCTGTCTGATGGGATATGGCAAGACCTTCCAGGATTTTAAAATCAACATTCATATGAACGGCAAGGCGGGATTCGACGGCTTCAAACGGTCGTTTAATCAGCTCAGCCCGGAAGCGCGGCGGATGCTGACGGTGGAGAATGATGAGATCTCCTGCTCGCTGGATGACGTGCTGCAGGCAGCACCGCTCTGTCCGGTGGTGCTGGATATTCACCATCACTGGGTAAAAGAGAGTGAGTTTATTCAGCCGGATGACGCGCGTGTTGCCAGAGTGATCGATTCGTGGCGCGGCGTGCGGCCGGTGCTGCACTATTCGATTTCGCAGGAGGGGATGATTCCGCAGGAGGGCTGGCCCGATCAGCAGCAGCTGGGCGTGAGCAAAAGCAAGCTGCGGGCGCACTCTGACTACTTCTTTAACCCGACGCTGAATGCATGGGCACTGTCGTTTCAGGATTTCGATATCATGTGCGAAGTGAAAATGAAGAATCTGGCGCGGGAACAACTCTACCAGTGGGGGATAACACAGAAGCTAATAGCTAATCCCCTGGCCGAAGAGACCAGGGAATCGGCGAACGTTAAATAATGGCCACACCGCCCGTCACGGCGATGGTCGCTCCTGAAATGTAGCTGGCTTCGTCACTGGCCAGCATCACATAGGTTGGCGCCAGTTCAGCAGGCTGACCGGCACGCTGCAGCGGCACTTCGCTGCCAAAGTTCTTCACCTGTTCAACCGGCATGGTCGACGGGATCAGTGGCGTCCAGATGGGGCCAGGCGCGACCGCATTGGCACGGATACCTTTTTCAGCCAGTAAGGCTGCCAGGCCGCCAGAGAAATTAACGATGGCGGCTTTGGTGGCGGAGTAGGCGAGCAGCTTCGGTTTCGGCTGGTCAGCATTGATCGAGGCCGTATTAATGATCGATCCACCAGCAGGCATATGCCGTGTTGCCGCTTTAGTGATGTAAAAAATCGCGTAAAGGTTGGTCTTCATGGTCCGGTCAAACTCTTCGTCGCTGATCTCATCCAGCGATTCGCGCGTCATCTGATACGCCGCGTTGTTCACCAGAATATTAATCTCACCAAAGGCTTCGACGGCTTTATCGACCAGGGCGTTGCAGTGTGACGCCTCAGTAATATCGCCAGGCACCAGAACCGCTTTCTGTCCCGCTTCTTCAACCAGCCGGGCGGTATCCTGCGCATCCTCATGTTCATCAAGATAGGAGATCAGGACATCGGCCCCTTCCCGGGCAAAGGCAATGGCGACGGCCCGGCCAATGCCGGAATCGCCACCGGTAATAATGGCTTTTTTACCCGCCAGACGGCCTGAACCCTGATAACTCTCTTCGCCGTGATCGGGCTGAGGCTGCATAGCCGCGGTAGTGCCAGGCCAGGTCTGCTGCTGCTCTGCAAAAGGGGGTTGTGGACGCTGAGTGGATGACATGACTATTCCTCCGTCAAAAGGTGGGACTCGCCTGTCAGGGCATCAAACCCTGACAGGCGAGTCATTACAGTTTCGGTGGTGTGACGCCGTCAATCTGCTCTGACTGCGCACCAGAACCGGGACGCGCATTGCCGAGCAGCGGCTCATCACCCAGAATCTCTGGCTGCTGTTTCGCGCTGAACTGACCATGGCCATCGTAAGCCGGGCCACTGCTCCAGCGACCTTCCGGCAGCGGTTTATCCAGCGAGGTATTCAGACAGTAGTAAGAGTGCTCCTGCGCCTCATGCTCCTGCGGGAAGCTGTTCGGGATCGGCAGCGACGCGTTCAGTCCGCCCATCTCTTCGATCACCGCCAGCCACTGCTGCTGGTGCATAGTGTCACGGGCGATCAGGAAGGAGAGGAAGTCCTTCATGCCCTTGTCTTCCGTCATGTTATAGAGGCGGGTCGCCAGTACGCGGCCGGTGGCTTCTGCGGTGACGTTAGCCAGCATATCGGCCGCCACGTTGCCGGACGCATAGATATGACTCATATCAAAAGGCATGCCGTTGGCGTTAACCGGCATTGCTGCCAGACCGGAAGAGAGGATATGGCGCGGGTTCATTCCGCCCAGAATTGCATTAACCACCGGATCTTTCGCTGACGCTTCCTGGTAAGAGAGCGGGGCGCCTTCAAGGTTAAGCGCCACGGCGTAGCCCAGCATTTCGATATGGCTCAGCTCTTCGGTAGCGGTCGAGATCAGCAGATCACGAATCCGCACATCACCGCGCGCGCCCATCGCCTGGAAAAAGTATTGCATCGCTACACGAATCTCACCTTCGACGCCGCCGATGGCCTGCTGGAGCAGCATGGCAAATTCTGGATCGGGTTTCTCTACACGAACCGGGAATTGAAGTTTTGATGAATGATGAAACATGATTATTTTCCTCGTCTGTGTTTGCAGTGGATGCAGAAAAAGCCTGGACACAGATATCGGATAAATAAAGCGAAACGACAGCAATTAACCGGAATTTCAGGTTGAATAAATGGCGAAAACGGTGTTTTCCGGAGCTATATCTGGTCCGGTGGGGCAGGCAATCTTAGCGGTGTGAAGGGGACAAGTGATTCAGAGCAGGAGAAATAAAAAAAGCCCCATAACAGGGGCTGATTCCGGACGGGAAAAGCATCCATGCTAATTCGCGTTCCCTCATAACAGACACAGATTTTTAGCTGTCGCTGGTCGCCGAAGCGCGCTGCAGAACATGTTCAAGCGCCTGACGGTAAATATCCTGCTTAACCACGTCACGCTCACTCTCCAGGCGGTGAATCAGGCCCAGCACAATGTCTTTATCGGAGACATGGGTTTTCGCATGGGCAAGTTCGGCATGGACTGCGGCGATAACCTGTTTTTCAGTGGTCAGCGCTGTGCCAGAGTTCATGAAGTAATCAGAAATCTGAGACTCTGTATTCATCGTTGTTTGCATGTCAGGCCTCATAAGAAATGGGGGGAAGAACGCGTCGATTCAGATCCGGTCACCGGCTGACGCAAAAAAAAATGCATCTGAAGGTGGAAATCCACAACACCTTCAGATGCGGTGCAAAGCACCTTTCGTTACAAGTGATTTAACATCACGAGACAAAGTTATACAAGAATCGCAAAGTTGTACAATGAAATTTGACAAAATTTAACTGGTCGGTGGTGTATATAAAAAGCATGTTTAAAGTGAAAAAAGAGGTTTTCGATGGTTAATTGAATAAATACAGTGAGTTGGTGAGGTTTTCAGAGGGGGGCGATTTTCAGACCAGCAGGCTGGGGATTGTGCTGACGACACATCAACGCGTTAAAACCGCTTTTTTCCGCAGATTTCAGCCAAAGTTGTACAGGTTTCAACGCTGGAAAAGTGGCGGGTGCGATTGTGCTGCTGCAATCCTGGCCGTCTGACAGGCCATGCCGCATAATTCACTTCCCACGCCTGATGCAGAAGGCTAAGGTTGACCCCTTATTTATCACAAGGAAATGATCATGGTTCACGACTATTTCGCAATTCCGCCTGCGGGCATGACTCAGGAACAACATAAACGTTCGGTCGCCGTGGCTGCTGCTCTGTCAGTGGCAAAGGAGTCCGTCAGCGCCTCCACCTCTGCAACCGGCTCAAAAACCGCCTGGGATCTGCAGGCCGTGGCGAATGAAGTTGCTAATCTGGCCGACGCGATTCAGGATGCGCTGGAGAGTGACAGCGTGGTGTAAACACTAACCGGTATCGTCTGAGGCTGCTGCGGAGGCGGTGCAGGACAGGGCGGTGGCAGCGTTCAGGAGCCGATAAAGTCCGGCAATCGGACGCTGCCGGAAAATCCGCTTATTCCATTGCGGGTGGCTCATATTTAATATACTGACGCAGGGCATCATGGATAGCCTGGTTATTGCCCTCTTCCAGACCGCGTTCGGCATACTCTTTCGCCAGCGCCGCCAGTACATCGTCAAACTTCCCTTTGTAATTGAGATTATTCAGCGCAATTTGCTGACCGAGTATCGCTTTTAATACCGTAGTCTCAACCCTTAACTGCGCAACTGCCTCTTCAAGATGTTTGATTCGATCGTCGTCTGCCATAACCCCTCCATGCTTAAAAAAGCAGAATAACCAGCCCGCCCGTAATATTCAAACCTCTCCGAATGCCAGAGAAGCATTGTCAGATTTTCCTTAAGTAAAAATAATCAGCCGGTGAATTTATAAGATTCTTTACTGTAAGAAGAAATCGACGATATTCCGGCGGTGCGGCGAAAGTAACCCGTTTCCGCTTACTCTGACGGCAATGCGAAAAAACGTTTAAAAAAAAGTGCATTACCATCAACCCTTTCGCTTAAAGATGTTCCATGTCACTTGATTAAAAGGGGGATTAGCTATTACTGTGTTTATATACAGTAATCTGAAAAAGGAGCGAAATTATGGAATTCATTAAACCTGCGGACATTCGTGCCGTTATGCCTTTACCGCTATATATCGAACGTGTGCCGTGCGGGTTTCCATCCCCGGCGCAGGATTATGTCGAACAACGTATTGATCTCAATGCGCTGATGGTTCAGCACCCCAGCGCCACCTATTTTGTCCGTGTCAGCGGCGAGTCAATGATTGAGGCGGGCATCAATGATGGTGACATGCTGGTGGTCGACAGTTCACTCACCGCCTCACACGGCGATATTGTGGTCGCCGCGGTGGAAGGTGAATTCACCGTTAAACGTCTCCAGCTTCATCCCTGCCTGCAACTGATGCCGATGAATACCAAATTTAAACCGATCGCTATCCAGACCGAAGATGCGCTGGAGGTGTTTGGCGTTGTGACCTTTGTTATTAAAGCGACCCACTGACCATGTTCGCGCTGGTCGACGTAAACAGCTTTTACGCGTCGTGTGAGACCGTTTTCCGGCCTGATCTTAAAGGTAAACCGGTAGTAGTGCTGTCGAACAACGACGGCTGCGTGATTGCGCGCAGCGCCGAGGCAAAGAAAGTCGGCATCAAAATGGGCGCGCCCTATTTTAAGATGCGTGAAGAACTAACGCGTCACGCGGTGCAGGTCTTCAGCTCAAATTATGCGCTCTACGCTGACATGAGCCATCGGGTGATGACCATACTGGAAGAGATGGCGCCGTCGGTGGAGATCTACTCGATCGACGAGGCCTTTATGGATCTCACCGGCGTGCAGAACTGTATGGCGCTGGAGACCTTTGGTCGCCAGGTCAGAGAACGAATAGGCAAAGAGACCCATCTGACCGTGGGCGTCGGCATTGCACAGACTAAAACGCTGGCCAAGCTGGCGAATTTTGCGGCCAAAAAGTGGAGCAAAACCGGCGGCATTGTCGACCTGTCGGACCCTGAACGACAAAAAAAGCTGCTGGCGCTGATTGATGTGGCGGAAGTCTGGGGCGTGGGTCATCGGATCGGCAAACGGCTCAACGCCATGGGCGTTATGACGGCAAAAGATCTGGCCGATCAAAGCACCGAGGCCATCCGCAAACAGTTCAGCGTCGTGCTGGAGCGCACTGTCAGAGAGCTGCGTGGCGAATCCTGTCTGGAGCTGGAGTCAGTGACGCCGGTAAAACAGCAAATCATGTGTTCGCGCTCGTTTGGCAGCCGTATCTCCGACTACGATCAGATGCGCGAGGCTGTCTGCGCGTATGCCGAGCGCGCGGCGGAGAAGCTGCGCCGTGAGAATCAATATTGCCGTCAGGTAGGGGTATTTGTGCGCACCAGTCCGCATGCGACTGACGAACCCTTTTATGGCAATCAGTCGATGGAGCAACTGCTGATTCCGACGCAGGACACACGCGACATCATCAGAGTTGCAATGGCGTGCCTGGATAACATCTGGATTGAGGGACATCGCTACATGAAGGCCGGCATCGTGCTGGGGGATTTTTTCAGCCAGGGCGTTGCTCAGTTTGATCTGTTTGACGAACATCAGCCACGCCGCAATAGCGAAGAGCTGATGAAGCTGATCGACACAGTCAACAAGCTCGGCAGCGGGAAGCTGTGGTTTGCCGGGCAGGGGATCAACAAAGCCTGGTCGATGAAACGCGAGATGCTGTCGCCTGCCTATACCACCCGGATAACCGATCTGCCTGTGGTTGCGCTTAAGTGAAGGCTGGCCCGATGTTCCTCTGCTGCTGAAACCGCGGCCTCTGCTAAAAGCTTTTTTTATCACGCGATTAAAGTGGCAGGAAGTTATGCTTTGCCTGACCCGATGAGTAGTTTTTCATCGGGTATTTTAAGAAAATTACCAGGTAAATATAATGGATTTCAGGCAGTTTGAAGCCAGAGTGATGCTCTGCCCCGCAATACATTTCACAGCAATCATAAAATCCCGCCATCATGACGAATATGAGATTTATGCGATCGACGATAACAGCAATATAAAAACCCGACTCTTTCTATGTTTTGCTGACAATGAAAACCACGCCAGCCTGCTTATTAAGCAATTTACGTTATGGCTGATAAAAATAAACGCGCTGAAGCGCAGCCAGCAGCGGGAAAAAGGCCGCACAGAGACAACATCCTTATCTGAATGAACCGCGTCCGGCTTGCACCGCAGACCAGACGGCGGCTGGTCAGACAGCGGCGAATCATATTAACGCGTCCGGGAAATAACGGGCCGTCTGCGCGTGACGGGTGACGGACGGCCTGGCTTGTTACCCGCGCCTGGGATAGAATCGCCACTGATTTTGACAGCAACACACCCCCAGGCCGGTAGCAATGATCACGACAGCCACAACGTATAAAAACAAAGAGCGGGGACGCCCCAGAGAGTTCGGGATCGAACAGGCTCTGGATCACGCCATGATCGTTTTCCGGCAAAAAGGGTATCATGCGGCCTCAATGAACGATCTGGGTGAGGCGATGCATCTCTCCGCAGGCAGCATCTATAAGGCGTTTAAAGATAAGCGCTCGCTCTTCCTGCTGGTATTCGAACGCTATCTGTTGCTGAGAAATAGTGAGTTGCACCGTCGTCTGGCACCCTGTGCCAGCGGGCGGGGGAAAATAACCGAGCTATTGCAATTCTACCTGGATTCGGCACGTGCCACAGAAGGGCGTTGCGGCTGTCTGGTCGTCTCCAGCGCGATTGCGCTGCAGACGATGGATCAGCCACTCGCGCAGCGCATTGATGAGGTCGTTCAGCGTAATCAGCGCTTCCTGGTCTCGCTGCTGGAGCTGGGGCAACAGGATGGATCTATCGATAACACGCTGGACAGCGAGGCGGCAGCCGGTTTAATTCTCTGCATTGCTTTTGGATTGCGGGTGGCAGGTAAGATCAGCGATGTGACTAACGAAGAAAAGACGCTGGCGCTGGCATTGAAAGTACTGGGGTAACCAGGCAAGGCCGCTCAATCAGTAAACAGACTTCCCGGACATGGGCTTCCAGACAGAGAAATTCTGCACTTTCCTTTCCCCCCATCTGATTATGTGCCAGGCTTTCACGCTTTATCCTGTAGCGAAGAAAATTAAGGCGCGTTTCGTGAAAACCTCAATCTTACTGACACTCGTGGCAGCCATTGGCTGTTCTGTTTTTGCCGCCCGTGGTGGGTTTGAAACCCCTACAGCGAAACATCCAAAAACGCTGCAGGTGACTGAAAACGGGGAGCCGCTGACGCGCTGAGCGTGACGGCAGGTGGGGAGAAGCCGACGAAGGCCGGTTAACGACCAGATGGCCGGCCGATGAGTGCAGAGCAATAGCACTCATCAATCTGCGTGGAAGCCGTTTCAGGCCGACACAGGAGCCGGGTGCAGAGCGTTGCAATTCACGTTCTGGTCACGTTCTGGCCGACATGCACTATTCCACTGCCACGCAGGCCCAGCGTCTCTGGCTGTGAGGCCAGGCGCGTGCCCGGCACCCTAAAAAAACAGCAATGGCCCGCACATGACTAACGATAATCTTTAAGGGAAACCGGTGCCTGTCCGGTCTCGACCAGCCAGTTTAATTCGGCACGGTCGCGCGTTGAGGATTCGATAAAACCTTTGAGCCAGTTGCGCGCATCGGCAATCTGCGTGACCCGCTCATCGTTGCGCTCCTGTTCGGCCATTTCGCTCAGCTGGCGAATCAGTGCTACCAGCGTAATCTCCTGTTCGTCAAAAGCCAGATTAATTGCAGCTTCACCAAGAATCATATGACCCGTTGTTTTGTCGTGATAAACCATCTGCACCCTCCTGATTAAGTAGCGATATAAAGAGTCTAGTTAAAGGCGCTCTGGACTAAAAGGTGGGAAACAGCAGGGCGCTATGATTAAAATTTACCGAAAATAAAGTGAACCTTTAATCGAGGCGGTAAACCACTCATATCAAAGCATAAAAACAGGCTAAGGTTTTTTGTGAAAAATAAGCTGAGCTATTATGCTGGTTAAAAAAGCTGGAAGTTGCCGGAAATTCAGATAAGGGCGGAACGGCGCATTTCGTTATCAGATTATTATCTGCACCACTATCCGCACGGTTGCCTGCCATATTATGGCCACGCCGCAGCGGATATTTCTGATTTATAAACCACCGGGGAATAAAACCGGGCCTGTGCGCCACTTCGTGCCAGGCGCAGACAAAAATAAAGCCGCTCGTGGGCGGCTTTATTCATCGGGCAACAGCGATCGGATTATTTCTTCGGTACTTCAGAGACCGCTTTAACGTCCGCTTTATTAATCTGCTGCTTCACGCCATTTGCATCGGTATAAGCCAGCAGGCCGGCATCCGATTCAGAAGGCTTGCCATCACTAATAATGGTGCGTCCATCGTTAGTCTGAATCGCATAACTGGTACGGGTGCAGCCGGTTAATACGGTCATACCAATCAATGCGGCGAGAGGTAAAATCAGCGCTTTTTTCATCTTATTCACCTTATATTAGTTGTCGAGTTCACTCATATTACTGATCTCATTACGATTGATCTGCTCAGTTTTTCCTGTCTGAGCATCGCGGTAAGAAACCAGACCAGTATCTGAATCAATCTGCGGTTTGCCATCGGTGACAATCGTGCGGCCATCGGTGGTCTTAATCGACTGGTTTGAGGCACAACCTGCCAGCGTACCTAAAGTGAGAGCCAGCAACGCGACGGCTGACAGGGATTTCATTTTCATTTTCATTTTTTCTGCTCCATGAAGTATATCCGAACGTTTACAGCATAGTCGGCTTTATCAGGTTTGCTGGCCCTGTCGCGTCTCGCTGCCTGTTTTTTAAACAAAACCGGAGTGTGTGGTGCTGATTAGGGGGGATGACGGCGTGAAATAGCATTTATTGCAAATGTACCCAGCCGTTCTGTGCCATTTCAGCAGAGGATGCGCTGTATCGAAATAAGATCGATGCTGATGCGGGAAATAAGCACGGCAGCCAGAGCGGATATTTCCGTAAAAGCCAGAATAGCTGTGCGGAAATAGTGAGCAATGGGGTGAATGTCTGGCGGGATTCACAGGTCCGATACCCTGAAGGCTATCGGACCCGTGGAGAAGGGGATCAGAGGATGGAGTCTTCGCCCGCTTTGGCGGCCGCTTTTTCTGCTTTCATGGCGCTGACCGGGTCTGATGCGCTCAGCCAGCGGTCAAATTTCTGGTAGGTGTCGATAAAGGTTTTAAAGTAGCTGCTGGCGATGGTGGCATTCTCTTTGTGGTTCATAAACGCCACTGCCAGCTTAAATGCATCTTCGTTATCAAATTTCATGTTTGTCTTCCTCGCTTAAGATCTATAGAGCGTAGCCTGAGAACGCGGCCTGTGCATTCAGACAACCGTCTGAAAAGGCGCAATAATTCAGCCTGACTGACAGCATCTGCCAGATTGGCGTGGATTCCCACTTACTTCGCGCCCAATCCTTCTTATAATGCCAGCTTCACTCGTGAAGGAGACCCGCTTATGTTGAAAGGATTAACCGTTGCCGCGGTGCTACTGCTGTCAGGCTGTAGCCTGATGCATAAACAGCCGCCGTCGCCGCAGACCCTGCACTATCGCTGCGGAACCATGCCCCTGACCGTGACGCTGGACGAGGCGCAGCAGCAGGTCAGTTTCATCATGGATGGGCAGCCTCTGACGCTGAAGCAGACGGTATCCGCTTCCGGCGCACGCTACAGCGATAACACCTATGTGTTCTGGTCCAAAGGAAACGGCGCATTTATCGAACGTAACGATAAAATTGTCGTGAATGATTGTGAGCTGCAACCTGCCAGCTGACTTGTTATCTGAATAGGCGAGCATTATGAGCGACAGCGAAACGCTACACACCATTGCCCATCTGCGGCGTGAATATACCCGCGGTGGATTGCGTCGTAAGGATCTGCCGGACGATCCGATCGCGCTATTTGAACAGTGGCTAAGCCAGGCCTGCGAGGCAAAACTGCCCGATCCTACCGCCATGACCGTGGCAACCGTGGATGAGCAGGGCCAGCCATGGCAGCGTATCGTGCTGCTGAAGCACTACGATGCGCAGGGCATGGTGTTTTACACCAACCTCGGCAGCCGTAAGGCGCTGCAGCTGGCGCACAATCCGCGCATCTCTCTGCACTTCCCGTGGCACTATCTGGAGCGTCAGGTGATGGTGCTGGGTGAAGTGGAAAAACTGTCGCCCCTCGAGGTGCTGAAATATTTCCACAGTCGTCCGCGCGACAGTCAGATTGGTGCCTGGGTGTCGAAGCAGTCAAGCCGTATTTCGGCACGCGGTATTCTGGAAGGAAAGTTCCTGGAGCTTAAACAGAAGTTCCAGCAGGGCGAAGTGCCGCTGCCCAGCTTCTGGGGTGGCTACCGGGTGAAATTTCACACGCTGGAGTTCTGGCAGGGTGGCGAACATCGTCTGCACGATCGTTTCATCTATCAGCGCGATCACGACGGCTGGAAAATCGACCGTCTGGCACCCTGAATCTGCACGATTCGCCCCTATCAGCGCTGGCACAGAAAGCGTCAGCGCTTTATGCTATAGCCCTGATTTTTTTCGATTCCGCAACTCAGCGGAAAGCTGTGTACCAGCATAGGTGCAGTCTGATCAATTTGGAGTCAGTAATGACCAGCAGTAACCTGATACAACAATTGCAGGAGAGGGGCCTAATCGCCCAGGTGACGGATGAAGACGCGTTAACAGAGAAACTGGCGCAGGGGCCAATTTCGCTCTATTGCGGCTTTGACCCCACTGCTGACAGCTTGCATTTGGGCCATCTGGTACCGCTGCTCTGCCTGAAGCGTTTTCAGGATGCCGGCCACAAGCCGGTGGCGCTGGTCGGTGGTGCAACCGGCCTGATTGGTGACCCGAGCTTCAAAGCCGCAGAGCGTAAACTTAATACCAGTGAAACCGTCAACGAATGGGTTGAAAAGATCCGCCAGCAGGTGGCGCCATTCCTCGACTTCGATTGCGGCAGCAACAGCGCCATCGCCGCCAACAACTACGACTGGTTTGGCGGCATGAACGTGCTGACCTTCCTGCGTGATATCGGCAAGCACTTCTCCGTTAACCAGATGATCAACAAAGAAGCGGTGAAGCAGCGTCTGAACCGTGACGATCAGGGCATCTCCTTTACCGAGTTCTCGTATAATCTGCTGCAGGGCTATGACTTCGCCTGTCTGAACGAGCTGCACGGTGTGTCGCTACAGATTGGCGGTTCTGATCAGTGGGGCAACATCACCTCCGGTATCGATCTGACCCGTCGTCTGCATCAGAACCAGGTCTTTGGCCTGACCGTTCCGCTGATCACCAAGTCTGACGGCACCAAATTCGGTAAAACCGAAGGCGGCGCAGTCTGGCTGGATGCGAAGAAAACCAGCCCGTACAAGTTCTATCAGTTCTGGATCAACACCGCGGATGCTGACGTCTATCGCTTCCTGAAGTTCTTCACCTTCCTGAGCATGGAAGAGATCAACGCGCTGGAAGAAGAGGACAAAAACAGCGGCACCGCGCCACGTGCGCAGTACGTGCTGGCTGAGCAGGTGACGCGTCTGGTGCATGGCGAAGCGGGTCTGTCTGCGGCGAAACGCATTACTGCCAGCCTCTTCTCCGGATCCGTCAGCGAAATGACCGAAGCCGATTTTGAACAGCTGGCGCAGGATGGTATGCCAACTATCGTGCTGGGCGCTGACGATGATCTGCAGCAGGCGCTGGTGAAAGCAGAGCTGGTGCCGTCCCGTGGCCAGGCGCGCACCATGATCGGCTCCAATGCCGTTTCACTGAACGGTGAAAAGCAGTCCGATGCGGAGTACCGCTTCAGCGACAGTGACAAACTGTTTAACCGCTATACGCTGCTGCGTCGCGGCAAGAAACATTACTGCCTGATTAACTGGCAGTAAGATTTCAGGGCCGGTTTCCGGCCCTTTTTTATGGCAAGGCAGGACAGGGCAAACAAGTGAAAAATATTTTAGCGATTCAGTCGCACGTTGTTTTTGGTCACGCCGGTAACGCGGCGGCTGAGTTTCCGATGCGCCGTATGGGCGCAAACGTCTGGCCGCTGAATACCGTGCAGTTTTCCAACCATACGCAATATGGCCACTGGACCGGCACGGTGATGCCTGCAACGCATTTAACCGACATTGTTAAAGGCATTGCTGACATCGACCGCCTGAAGACCTGTGACGCGGTCCTGAGCGGATATCTGGGCTCGGCAGAGCAGGGCGAGCAGATTCTGCAGATTGTCCGTCAGGTCAAAGCGGCCAACCCGAATGCCTGGTACTTCTGCGATCCGGTCATGGGCCATCCGGAGAAAGGCTGCATCGTGGCGCCGGGTGTGGCGGAGTTTCACTGTAAAATGGCGATGCCTGCCAGCGACATTATCGCTCCGAACCTGCTTGAACTGGAGATGCTGAGCGAGCGCACCGTCACAGACGTCGACGCGGCGGTAGACGCTGCGCGGGCACTGATTGCCCAGGGACCACGCGTGGTGCTGGTGAAGCATCTGGCGCGTGCGGGTCGTCGCAGCGATCGCTTTGAAATGCTGCTGGTGACGGCGGAAGATGCCTGGCACATCAGCCGTCCGCTGGTCGATTTCGGTGTCCGTCAGCCGGTCGGCGTGGGCGATCTCACCAGCGGTCTGCTGCTGGTGAATCTGCTGCACGGCAAATCATTACAGGATGCGCTGGAGCATGTCACCGCAGCGGTGTACGAGGTGATGCTGAAAACCCATCAGATGGGCGAATATGAACTGCAGCTGGTGGCGGCACAGGATGCCATCGCCACGCCGACGCAGCACTTCGCGGCAGAAAAACTGTAACGCATCAGGGCCGGATAACCGGCCCTGTTGACTCAGGCTAAGCCTTCCGCTTTAAGCGCCGCCTGCACCGCAGGACGTTCCGCGACACGATCAAACCACGCGCCCAGCGCCGTAAAGCCGGATAAATCCAGTCCCAGCGCTTTTGCCCAGCGCGTCACCACAAACAGATAGGCATCCGCCACGCTGAAATGCAGCCCCATCAGCCACTGTTTGTCGCGCAGTGACTCATCGACATAGCGGAATTTTGCTTCCAGCTGGCTGCGGGTCTGCGCTTTCACCTCATCGGAGTAACCAGGGCGAAACAGTGGCCCAAAGCTTTTATGCAGCTCACTGCCGATGTAGCTGAGCCACTCCACGGTGTGATAACGCGTCAGGCTGCCAACCGGTGCCAGCAGATGGCGATCGGGCTTCAGGTCTGCCAGGTACTGAACAATAGCGACGCCTTCCGTCAGCACAGAACCGTCGCTGAGCTGCAGCGCGGGCACCTGGCCTTTAGGATTGATTTGGCGGAAGTCATCGCCCCGTTCAGTGATTTTTGTGGCCAGATCAACACTCACCTGAGTGAAGTCGAGTCCGCATTCACGCATAACAATATGGGGTGAGAGAGAGCAGGCACCCGCTTTGCAAAACAGTTTCATGACCAGGTACTCCTTGTTGCAATGGGATCCTTGCATAGTAAAGAGTCAAGGCGGGATTACCAGTGACAAAGATCAGGGATCTGCGAAGGGCGTTGCGGCAAGCCATAAAAAAAGCCGGGCAGAGCCCGGCTTAGCTGAAGTGCAGCGTGAATTACGCCTGCACGTTATTTTTTTTCGCGTCAGGATCCTGCGCCATGCGGTTCAGCATCGGCGCCGTAATCAGCATCAGCAGGGCGATCACCGCCGTCACGATACCAATCTGCTGGAATACGCGGCTGTAGGTCGCCAGCGAAATCAGTGGATCGGTAACGTTTTCAGGCACGGCCATCAGGTTTGCCACTTTACCGGCGATCACCGCCGCGCCAGCGGTAGTCAGGAACCAGGAACCCATGATAAAGCCCATAAGACGCTGAGGCACCAGCTGTGCCACCATCGCCAGGCCGAGGCCAGAGATCATCAGCTCACCGATACTCTGCAGCGCATAGCTCAGGATCAGCCAGTTAACGGAAACGATACCGGCATCGCTGGCGAACTTCGCACCCACCGGCAGCACCAGGAACGCAGCGGAGCAGAGCACCATACCAAAGGCAAACTTGTGCGGCATCGGCAGTTTATCGCCCAGCTTGTTATAGAGCGCCGCCAGCAGCGGACTGGCCAGCATAATCCAGAACGGGTTCAGCGCCTGGAACTGCTCGGGGGCAAAAGTAATGCCGAGAATGGTGTGCTCAACGTTGCGGATAGCAAAGAAGTTGAGTGACGTTGGCATCTGCATATAAAGCACGAAGAACAGAATCGCTTCGACCATCAGCAGGAAGGCAACAATCATCTTACGACGTGCCGCACCCTGCAGTGCAAAGGCCTCTTTGGCAAACACAAGCACGATACCCAGGGCAATCACCGCCAGCACCAGTCGTGCGATAGACTGGTGATGCAGCATCCAGTTGGCCAGTGCGATCAGTACGACGATGCCGACCAGCGTCATCAGCAGTTTTCCGATCTGCAACGGAGCGAAATCGGGTTTAGAACCGTAATCCTTAACCATGCGTTTGCAGAACAGGAAGTTAAACAGGGTGATGATCAGACCGATAACGCACAGTGAGAAGGCTACGCTATAACCATATTTCGCCGCTAACCACGGTGTCAGCATCATTGAGAAGAGTGAACCGATGTTGATCGACATATAGAACATGGTGAAAGCGCCGTCGAGACGCGGATCATCTTTGTCATAGCAGGTAGAGAGCAGCGAAGAGGGGTTTGCCTTAAACAGGCCGCTACCCACCGCGATGGTCGCCATACCGATGTAGACAATGCTGACGTTATGACCGGAGAACGCCACCAGTGCATAGCCCAGCGCCAGCACCAGGACACCCAGTACGATGACGCGTTTGGTACCCAGCACCTTATCACCGAGCCAGCCGCCAATCGCGACCAGGCCATACACCAGCGCACTGAATGAAGAGAACAGGGTAATGGAGTCTGATTCAGACAACCCCAGTTGCTTCACCAGGTAAACCGCCATAATGGCCTGCAGGCCATAGAAGCCAAAACGTTCCCATAACTCAATCGAGAAGATTAAGTAGAACGCCTTCGGCTGTTTAAACGCATTGAGACTGACAGCCTCATCAGTGTGTTTGTTTGCAGTTGACACATGTACCTCAGTTTTTTCATACCCTGTTTCGGGACAGGAATTAAGTCCGCGTCATGTGAGTTTTCCATGCGCAAGATTGTTATTAGAAGGGAAAAGCGGCGACTAATTTGGCTGATTACGGGCGGCAGGGCAAGAATTTTCTGACAACCCGCCCGACCCTGGAATGTTGGGTTAAAAAACTTATAGCAAACTGTTAATTGGTTTTTAATTTTGAGTGTAGTGAAAATAGCAGCGCATAAACGCTGGATAAGCGCCTTGCACTGGAGAGTATTAACATTAACTGCTAATGCGCGGTTAACCAGATAAATAGTTTGCTGAATGATAATCAGGCAGCACTAACGGCAGGTTGCTGATTAATTCACAGTCAATCTGCCGAATTATCGGACATTACACGCCTGGCATTGCCGCAAAAACCGTCAAATGATGATCCTGTGCACAAACAGATGATTTATTTCAGAAAGGAAAAAAAGAAACCGGTTGCGTTGTCTCGTCTGACGCGGCAGCTGAGGGGGCTCGCAGGCGCTGGCAAGATAAAAATCAGCTCAGCCTGCCGGTGACAAGCCGCCCGTGCGTGTTAAAAAACGTATCGCGATAATCCGCTTTCAGCTCGCCCTCGACAGAAAATTAACATTACTGTAACCTCTCAATTTCCCCGAGAAGGATCTGTTTATGTCGTCCCCCCTGCGTTTATCTCTGGTTGGTGACTACCGCGCCGATGCGGTTGCCCATCAGGCTATCCCCCTTGCTATTGAACGTGCTGCCCGCTGGCTGAATATCACTGCTGAAGCGGAGTGGATCGCCACTGACCGACTGGATGAGTCAGAACTGCAACTCAGCGACGCCGTCTGGGTGGTGCCCGGTAGCCCCTATCGAAATGATGCCGGCGTGTTTGACACACTCCGCTGGGTGCGTGAAACCGGAAAGCCTTTTCTTGGCTCCTGCGGTGGATTCCAGTATGCGCTGATCGAATATGCGCGCAACGTACTGGGCTGGCAGGATGCCAGTCATGCCGAGACAGACACCGAGGGAAGGATGGTGATTGCCCCGCTGAGCTGCTCGCTGGTGGAACAGCGCGGCGCGGTGAGGTTCGGACCCGGGTCACGCATTGCCAGAGCCTATGGCGCGCTGGAGAGTGATGAAGGTTATCACTGTAACTTTGGTGTTAACCCGGAATTCAGTGCAGCGCTGGGCGATAATACGCTGCGCATTACTGCCTGGGACAACGCGGGCGATGTGCGTGGCGTCGAGCTACCGGATCACCCATTCTATGTCGCCACGCTGTTTCAGTCGGAACGCGCCGCACTGCAGGACAAAGATTCTCCGCTGGTGATTGCCTGGATGCAGGCGGCGCTGGCGCAACGCTAAACGCGATCACCCTGTGACACTGTCACAGGGTGATGCTCGTCAGCGCAGCATGGCCGGGCGTTTTGCGTTAAAGGACCAGTTATCGATCAGAAACTGCATGCCCAGCGCATCGTTTCGGTTTTTATCCGGTAGCGAGTTGTAGAGTGCATGTGCCGCTTCAACCCGTTCCATATTCAGGGTAATCCCCAGCCCTGGCCCCTCTGGCAGTTCCAGATAGCCATCCCGAATCTGCGGCGCATGCTGCGTCAGCTGCTGCCCATCCTGCCAGATCCAGTGGGTATCAAAGGCGGTCAGGCGATCACCGGGTGCGGCGGCCCCCAGATGCGCCACCATCGCCAGCGACACGTCAAAGTGGTTGTTTGAGTGGCAGCCGGTGGTCAGGCCCCACTCATGGCAGAGTTGCGCCACGGTGTGTGCGTTACGCATCGTCCAGAAGTGTGGGTCGGCCAGGGGAATGTCGATGGCATTGAGCTGCAGCGCATGCTGCAACTGTCGCCAGTCATTGGCGATCATATTCGTGGCAACCGGAATGCCGGTGGCCCGCCTGAATTCTGCCAGCGTTTCCCGACCGGAATAGCCATGCTCCGCGCCGCAGGGATCTTCCAGATAGGGGATGCGGCCCGCCAGCTGTTTGCCATAATAAATGGCCTCATCCAGCGACCAGCTGGCGTTGGGATCAACCGTTACCCGGGCCTGCGGGAAGCGCGCCAGCAGGGCGTTGACCGTCTCCACTTCCACTTCGCCGTGATGCACACCGCCCTTGAGTTTGAAATCGCGGAAGCCATAGCGATCCGCTGCCGCCTCCGCCAGCCGCACCACGCCTTCCGCGTCCATCGCTTTCTCATGACGCAGTTGCAGCCAGGCATCACCACCCGCGTGGCCCGCCTGATAGTTCATGCTGGTCAGATTACGGTCGGCGATATAGAACAGATAGCCGAGGACCGGCACCCGATCGCGCTGCTTGCCGCTGGCAAGTAACTCGGCAACCGGCAGATTCAGGTGCTGTCCCAGCAGATCAAGCAGCGCCGCTTCAATCGCCGCGGTGGCGTTGTAAAACTTCTCCGGGTTCATCTGCGGAATATGAATGTCGTCGGTATGCGCGGTCTGCTGGTGTCGCGCGTCGCTGGCAAACAGCGTGGCGATGGTGGCATTCAGCCGCAGGAGTTCGCTGCCCTCAATCTGCGGACGAAAACGCTCAAGCAACGCCAGCGTTGAAGCGTGACAGGGACTTTCGCCGACGCCGGTACGGCCAGCCGAGTCAGTCAGGATCACCAGGATACGGGTAAAGTAGCAGTTGTGTGCGCCGCCAATGTTCAGCAGCATGCTGTCATATCCGGCGACCGGCACTACCCGCATTGTTTTAATGACTGGACTGTCTGACATGTTGATTCTCCATAGGATCAAGGGAAGGCGGGGATGGCTTGCGGCGCAGCAGCAGCCACAGCCCGGTCAGCAGCGAGACGCTGGTCAGGGCATAGAGACCGCCGGTAGTGGAGCCGGTCTTCATCTCCAGATAGCCAAACACCGTCGGTGCGAAGAAGCCGCCAAGGTTGCCAACGGAATTCACGAGCGCAATGCCCGGCGCAACAATCGAGGCGGGCAGCTCTCCCTGTGGCATCGGCCAGAAAAAGGTCGCGCTGACTTTCGAGCCGATACAGGCCACGATCATCGCCAGGAAGCCAAACCACGGGGAACCCAGCGTGGCCATAAAGGTACCGCAGGCCGCGACCAGCATGGCGACACCCAGCGCTTTATCGAGCTTGTCGCGGTGGCGGTCTGAAAAGCGGCTCAGCAGATTAATAGCAATAATGGCGCACAGCCAGGGCACGGCGGTGAGAATGCCGATGCCAAAACTGCTGAAGCCCTGAATGCGCTGAATAATCTGCGGCAGCCAGAACACCAGCGTATAGCCGGTCATGGTCATAGTGAAAAAGATCGCGCAGAAGAACAGCAGGCTGCGATTACGTAGCAGCGACATTTTGCCTGGCTCGCGGTTAAGCTCGTCACGCTGCGTCTCTTCATTCTGCAGCTGCTGTACCAGCGCCTGTTTCTCCGCGGCACTCAGCCAGCGCGCCTCGCCAGGTCGTGACACCAGCACCCAGGCGGCGAGAATGCCGACCAGCACCGACGCACCGCCTTCGAGAAACATCACCCACTTCCAGCCAGCAATCCCCAGGAAATTGTGCATCATCAGAATCGCGCCGGTGATGGGGCCGGAGAAGAGAAAGGCACCAGCGGTGGCACTCAGCACCATCGCGGTGGCGCGGCCGCGCCAGGCATTGGGCACCCACTGACGGAAATAGAACAGCACGCCAGGAAAGAAGCCTGCTTCCGCTACGCCAAGTAAAAAACGCAGCAGGTAAAACTGGATCGGTGAGGTGACGAAACCGGTCAGGACCACCACCAGTCCCCAGGTTATCATGATGCGCGTCAGCCAGACGCGGGCGCCGAAGCGCTTCATCATCAGGTTGCTCGGCACCTCAAACAGCGCATAGCCGATAAAAAAGAGGCCCGCGCCCAGCCCAAAGGCCGCCGCGCTGATCCCGGCATCGGTTCGCAACTCCGCTTTGATAAAGCCAATATTGGCGCGGTCGATCTGGTTAATAATCAGCATCACCACCAGCATCGGGATGATATGGGTGAAGAACTTTTTGATGGCGGAGGCGATCAGCTCATCGTGCTGCGGGGACAAGGCGCTATCCATCGGTCTTCCTCGTGAGAAACGTAAAGAAGAGCAAAGTGTAGGGCGCTGAAAAGGCCAGCTCTATGGGCATCCGCCCAGGAGCCGATGGGCGTACGGCCTGGACGGTTGTGTTATCAGTATGTTACGGAGTGGCGTGGGCGAAGCGGCAGAGTAAAACTGTGGCAGCGATCAACTTCTCAGGACCAGGGTTCAGGGGAGACCTGAATGCCAGAAGTCGCGCCGACAATGAAAGATGGCCAGTGCGGGCAGACAGGTTTCAGCCACTGAACTGACGGCGCTGGGCAATCTCTTCAGCACGCAGCAGCAGCGCCTGCAAATCATCCTCGTCAATATCCAGCAGTTCACCGTCCTGCAAAGCCTGATGCAGATCGGCGCGCGTCAGCGGGACCGGCATGGCTACCGGATCGGGTTTAACTTCTTCCGGGGCCAGCGAATGCGGATAGCGACGACCGGCAAGATTATTAAACAGCAGAGCCAGCAGGGCCAGGGTCAGTGAATTGAGCAGGATCGGCGTCAGGACAAAGTGATATCCAAGCTGCTGCACCGAAGGGCCGCCCAGAATAGCGGTCAGCGCAACGGCACCGCCGGGCGGATGCAGACAGCGCAACTGGAACATTAACAGGATCGCCACACAGGCTGCGACGCCGCAGGCAAGGGCAGGATCCGGGATCAGCTGGCTGACGGTAACGCCCGCCAGCGCTGACAGGCTGTTGCCGCCGACGATTGCCCACGGCTGAGCCAGCGGACTGGCGGGCAGACCAAAGAGTAAAACCGCCGAGGCACCGACCGGCGCGACAAACCACAGGTTCAGTTCGCCCAGCACCCAGTGGCTCAGCAGGCTGGTCAGGATCAAGCCGATACCGGCGCCCAGTCCGGCAATCACCACATGCTTTTTACTCACTGCCAATGGATGTGGCCAGAGTCGCGCCAGAAACAGGCGCAGAGGATGGCTTCCGGCAGAAGCGCTTTTGTTCATTACTTTACTCACTGTGTCATAACATTTTCTTATCGTCAGGGGCGGCGATTCTCCATCATCAACATCAATGTAACAACCCGACAAACTGTACCGTTATTCGTACGAACAGGGAGAGCAGCGAAAAGGGGGATCGGGCAGGAGACGCGTTGGCAGCGGTGATCGCCGGATAATAAAAAACCCGCCGCAGCGGGTCTTTCATCAGTGCAATCACTCGACTTTGTCGGGATACTCGCAGAGATCTTCAATCAGGCAGGAGCCACAGCGGGGTTTACGCGCCACGCAGGTGTAGCGGCCGTGCAGAATCAGCCAGTGATGGCAATCAACCTTATACGCCGCCGGAACCACCTTCAGCAGCTTCTGCTCCACCTCTTCCACATTCTTACCCGGCGCAAATTTCGTCCGGTTGCTGACGCGAAAGATATGGGTATCGACGGCAATCGTCGGCCAGCCAAAGGCGGTGTTGAGCACCACATTGGCGGTTTTACGGCCGACACCGGGCAGGGCTTCCAGTGCCGCACGATCTTCCGGCACTTCGCCGTTGTGCTGCTCAAGCAGAATGCGGCAGGTTTTAATCACATTTTCCGCTTTGCTTTTAAACAGGCCGATGGTTTTAATGTACTCCTTCACGCCATCCACACCCAGCGCCAGCATCGCGGCAGGCGTATTGGCCACCGGATAGAGCTTTGCGGTGGCTTTGTTCACGCTGACATCGGTCGCCTGCGCCGAGAGCAGCACCGCGATCAGCAACTCAAACGGCGTGCTGAAGTTGAGTTCGGTGGTCGGATGCGGATTATTCTGCTGCAGCCGACGGAGAATTTCGGTGCGTTTGGTCTGATTCACACCGGTTTCCCGACAGCGTCCTGAGGCGGCGCGGTTTCAGCCGCCTGAGCACGCAGTGCTGCCCGCTGTTTCATCTTCTGATCGATCAGATATTTTCCGGCCAGCATCATGCCCAGGCCGATAAAGGCGCCTGGCGGCAGCATCGCCAGCAACATTGGCGAGTCGAAATGGACCACTTCGATACGCAGCGACTTCGCCCAGGGACCGAGCAGCTGGTCGGCACCGTTAAACAGCGTGCCACTGCCGATAATTTCGCGCAGCGATCCCAGCACCACCATGGCGCAGGTCGCGCCCATGCCGATGGCGAAGCCATCCAGCGCGGCAAGCGGGATGCTGCTTTTAGAGGCGACGGCTTCAGCACGGCCAACCACGATGCAGTTGGTCACGATCAGCGGGATAAAAATCCCAAGCGACTGATAAAGACCATAGGCATAGGCATTGATCAGCATCTGTACGCAGCTCACCACCGAGGCGATGATCATCACATAAATCGGGATACGAATTTCCGATGGCACCCAGCGGCGCGAGGCGGAAATAAAACTGTTGGTCAGGGTCAGCACCAGCGTGGTCGCCAGACCTAAACCCAGCGCGTTGGTGGCGGTTGCCGTGACCGCCAGCAGCGGACAGAGGCCCAGCAGCTGCACCAGCGCTGAGTTGTTCTTCCATAATCCACCAACCAGCAGGCTTTTAGCTTCACTCATTTGCGTCTCCACATACCGGTAACGAAGAGAGTCTCTCCGGAAGCGTTTTCATTAACAGCGCGGTGCGTTTGGTCGCATTGACCACCGCGCGTGGGGTAATGGTGGCACCGGTGAACTGATCGAATTCACCGCCATCTTTTTTAACCGCAAAAGCTTTATCCGCCGGACCATGAACCACTTTGCCATTAAAGCTGTTGATCCAGTCAGAGATACGCAGTTCGATCTTATCCCCCAGACCGGGCGTTTCGTGGTGTTCAATCACCCGCACGCCCAATACTTTACCCTGGAAATCGGCACCGACCAGCATCTGTATCGCACCAGAATAGCCGTCAGGTGCAGTCGTCTCCAGCGCAGCCGCGACCGGCTGGCCGCCTTTACGCGCCAGGAAGAGATGATGCGGCGCACTGTTGCCCAGCGCTGCATCCGTGACAACGTAACAGTCCTGCTGGATGTTGTTGTCATAAAGCTCAACAGGCACCACCTGGTCCAGCAGGTTTTTCTGCTGCAACAGGGTCTGATGTTCCACCGTCGGCTTGGTTACGGTATTCACCACTGCCGTGGCGGCGGTAGTGATCGCGGCAAAAATCGCCAGCGTTACCCCGTTTTTGCGAATTGTCTCCAGCATCGCTTAATCCTTCTGATGGCCGTAAACGCGCGGCTGGGTGTAGTAATCGATGAGCGGCACACAGATGTTCGCCAGCAGCACAGCAAACGCTACGCCATCGGGATAACCGCCAAAACTGCGGATCAGCCAGACCAGTAGTCCAATCAGCGCGCCATACACCAGGCGGCCACGGTTGGTGGTTGAAGCGGTCACCGGATCGGTGGCAATGAAGAACGCACCCAGCATGGTGGCACCGGAGAAAAGATGAATCAGCGGGCTGTTCAGCGATTCTGGTGAGAAGAACCAGCCCAGCGTCGCGCAGAAGGCCAGTGACAGCAGCATGGCGGCAGGGACATGCCAGCGGATAGCATTTTTCCACAACAGGAACAGGCCGCCGGCCAGATAACCCACGTTAACCCACTGCCAGCCGAGGCCCGCCAGCACGCCGCTGTAAATCGGCTGCGCCAGCAGATGTTCAGCACTGTGACCCGCGCGTAAACCAGTTTTAAACGTATCAAGCGGCGTCGCCTGGCTGATGCCATCAACACCCATCTGTAGCTGCTGCATGGTTTCACCCGCCAGCGTGTGGCCCCGGAACACCATGCTCAGGCTGTCCATCAGCCCGGGTTTGATCGCCTGAAGCGTATCGGGCGGCAACCAGCTGGTCATCTGCACCGGGAAGGAGATGAGCAGGACCACATAGCCGACCATCGCCGGGTTAAACGGATTCTGGCCCAGTCCGCCATAGAGCTGCTTCGCAATGACGACAGCAAACAGGGTACCGATCACCACCAGCCACCACGGCGCCAGCGGCGGCAGGCTGATACCGATCAGGACGGCGGTCAGCAGCGCCGAGTTATCTGCCAGCGTGCTGGCAACGGGCGCTTTGCGCAGTCGCAGAATCGCTGCCTCTGTCAGCCAGGCGGTCAGCGTCGCCAGTAAGACCTGTAAAAAGGTGCCGTAGCCAAAGAAATAACACTGTGCAGCAAAACCTGGCACCGCGGCCAGCACCACCAGCAGCATGATATTGCCGGTGCTGCGGCGATTATGGGTGTAAGGAGAACTTGCGATACGAAAAGCCATTTAATCCTCAAGCGTCGTAGACGACTGCGCTTTACGCGCTTTGGCACGGGCGATGGCGGCAGCAATAGCGGCCTTGCGCGCATCATCGGGTTGATTCAGTTCAGGTGCCTGTTCAGGTTCTGCATTGGCGTTGTTTGCCTGCTCCTGGGCCTGCTCCGCTTTATCCACCGCAAAATGCGCGGCGGTGGCCAGTGCTGCGGCATCACGTGAAGCGGCATCCGCCTCACTTTCCGCCTGTGCGGCTTTCTTCGCTTTGGCACGGGCGATAGCGGCCTGAACCGCGGCTTTACGCGGATCGGTCTCAGCGGCGGCATCTGGCGCAGCCTCTGCAGCGCTGTCGCCTGCGGCCTGTGCCTCGGCGTTTTCAGCCTGTGCGGCTTTCTTCGCTTTGGCGCGGGCGATAGCGGCCTGAACCGCGGCTTTACGCGGATCGGTCTCAGCGGCGGCGTCTGTCGCGGCTTCTGCAGTTTTGTCGGTTGCGGCCTGCGGTGCCTCGGCGCCTTCAGCCTGTGCGGCTTTCTTCGCTTTGGCGCGGGCGATGGCGGCCTGAACCGCGGCTTTACGCGGATCGGTCTCAGCGGCGGCGTCCGGCGCAGCCTCTGCAGCGCTGTCGGTTGCGGCCTTCGGTGCCTCGGCGTTTTCCGCCTGAGCGGCTTTCTTCGCTTTGGCGCGGGCGATGGCGGCCTGAACCGCGGCTTTACGCGGATCGGTTTCAGCGGCGGCTGGCGCAGCCTCTGCAGCGCTGTCGGTTGCGGCCTGCGGTGCCTCGGCGTTTTCTGCCTGTGCGGTTTTTTTCGCTTTGGCGCGGGCGATAGCGGCTTCTACTGCCGCTTTACGCGGATCGACACTGGCCTCAGCCTGGTTATCCGCCGCCTCAATCGGCACTGTTTTCTTCGCTTTCGCCCGGGCAATAGCCGCTTCAACCGCCGCTTTACGCGGATCGACGGTCTGACGCGTCACCGGCTGGGTTTCAGCCTGCGCCTCGGCCTGACGCAGACGCGCCTGCGCATGGCGGGCTTCACGCTGGGCTTCAAGCGTTGCCTCATCCGGTTCGGCCGTCTGGCGGGCTTTCACCCGCGCTTTGGCCGCAGCCAGTTCGCTGGTATCGGTGCGGGCAACGCGTTGCTTCGCCTCTTCATGACGCGCTTCACGAGCCTGCTTTTCACGCTCCAGTCGCGCCTGGCGTGCTTCGAAGCGTGCTTTGGCTTCCAGCGTGCGTTTCGCTTCCAGATCGATGGCGCGCAGTTCCGCTTTTTCCTGACGGTAATATTGCACCAGCGGAATGTTGCTCGGGCAGACATAGGCGCAGGCACCACATTCGATGCAGTCATCAATATGGTGAGCGCGCGCTTTATCGTGATCGCCGCCCTGGCTGTACCAGTAAAGCTGCTGCGGCAGCAGTTTGGCCGGACAGGCATCGGCACAGGCTGAACAGCGAATGCAGGACTGCTCTTCGTCGTTGTTGCCCATTTCACTGGCAGATGGAGCCAGAATACAGTTGGTGATCTTCACCACTGGCACATCCAGCGATGGCAGAGTAAAGCCCATCAGCGGACCGCCCATGATCACCATCTGACGCGGTGCAGGCGTGAACCCGACCTGGTGTAACAGATGGCTGATCGGGGTGCCGAGACGACTCCAGACGTTACGCGGCTGGGCAATCGCCTCGCCGGTCAGCGTCACAACGCGTTCGGTGATCGGTTCACCATTGATAATGGCCCGCTTAACCGCCCAGGCGGTGCCGACGTTCTGCATCAGCACGCCGATATCGGAGGAACGCCCGCCGTGCGGCACTTCCTTCCCGGTCAGGATGCGGGTCAACTGCTTGGCACCGCCGGAGGGATATTTGGTCGGGATGACCCGGATGTGCAGATTACGCTCGCTACCCAGCGCCTGCTTCAGTGCGGCAATGGCTTCAGGCTTGTTATCTTCAATGCCAATCAGCACCTGTTCAGCTTGTAACACCCAGGCGAGAATACGGCTGCCTTCCAGGACTTCGGCAGCGTAGTCCTGCATCAGACGATCGTCAGCGGTGATATAAGGTTCACACTCCGCCGCGTTAATAATCAGGGTTTTAACCCCGCGCAGGCCGCCCTTCAGTTTGGTGGCGGTGGGGAAACCCGCGCCGCCGAGACCGGCGATGCCGGCGTCGTGAATGCGCTGAACAATGTCGGCGCGCGGATGCTGACGGTAGTCAGGCAGCGGATCCAGGGGCATCCAGCGGTCGTCGCCATCTGGCGTCAGGAAAATGCAAAGCTCAGAGAGACCGGAAGGGTGCGCGGTCATATGCTGACCGATATCTTCAATCACGCCGGAGGTGGGCGCATGGACTGGCAGCATGCGGCCAGTGCCAAATGTCAGAGGCTGACCGCGCAGCACTTTGTCGCCAGGCGCAACGCAGATCTCACCTTCATGTCCGATATGCTGTTTCAGTGGGATAATAAAACGGTGCGGCAACGGCAGTTCGGAGAGCGGCGTGCCGTTGGACTGGGTTTTCATTTCCGGCGGATGAATACCACCCTGAAAATCCCAGACCTTCTCTTTTTTCAGGAAGTTAAACAGATTAAGCATGAGTTTCTACCGGGATCACCCGTACAGGAATGGTATTTAAATCCCACTTCCAGTTAGCTGGCGTGGTGGCAACCGGACGCATTTCAATACAGTCAGTCGGGCAGGGCGCGACACAGAGATCGCAGCCGGTGCAGACATCGCTCAGCACGGTGTGCATGGCGCGGGTTGCCCCGACAATCGCATCCACCGGACAGGCCTGAATACATTTGGTGCAGCCAATGCAGTTGGCTTCATCAATAAACGCCACGGTTCGCACCGGCTCTTTCGCCGTTTCATCGCCATCAATCGGCTGCGGTTCAACGTTAAGCAGGGCTGCCAGCTTGAGCATTGTCTGCTCACCACCTGGCGCGCATTTATTGATCGCTTCACCATTGTTACCGACCGCATCCGCATAGGGGCGACAACCCGGATAGCCACACTGACCGCACTGGCTCTGCGGCAGAATGGCATCAATCTGCTCAACGATAGGATCTTCTTCGACCTCAAAGCGGCGCGAGGCGTAACCCAGCAGCGCGCCGAACACCAGGCTCAGCGCACTTAATACGGCAACAGCAATCCAGATCGCGGTCATCAGAATTTCACCAGACCGCTGAAGCCCATAAACGCCAGCGCCATCAGGCCCGCGGTAATCAGGGCGATGGAGTTGCCTTTAAACGGGGCAGGAACATTGGCCAGCACCAGCCGCTCGCGCATACCGGCGAACAGCACCATCACCAGCGAGAAGCCGATAGAGGCACTGAAACCATACAGCGCGGCCTGCATAAAGGTGTGGTTAAGGTTGACGCTCAGCAGAGGTACGCCCAGCACCGCACAGTTGGTGGTGATCAGCGGCAGAAAGATACCCAGCAGACGATAGAGCGACGGGCTGGTTTTACGCACCACCATTTCGGTGAACTGCACCACGACGGCGATCACCAGGATATAGGCCATGGTACGCAGATAGACCAGATCCAGCGGCAGCAGGATCAGATGATTGACCAGCCAGGCGCAGATCGAGGCCAGGGTAATGACGAATGTCGTGGCGAGGCCCATGCCAATCGCCGTTTCCAGTTTTTTGGAAACGCCCATAAAAGGACACAGGCCGAGAAACTTCACTAATACGAAGTTATTCACCAGCACGGTGCCAACAAAGAGAAGCAGATAATCGGTCATTTTTTCGCCTGGGAGCCAGAAAGCGGCTTATTATCATTGATAGCGCGGCGTATCTCAACACCTGCGCCATCCGCTGAGCGGCAGACCGCACTCAGAATTAAATTCCTGACATAACTCACAGCGTTATGGCGCGATAAAGGTCGTTTTTACCCGTTTTGAGCGTTTGAAGTAGGGCACAAACACCGCAGCGGCCAGCAGCGACAGCAGTAATGTCTGGAGGGCACGGCTATCGGTAACCGGCGTAAAAGCAAAGGTTTTCAGCGCCAGCAGCACGGTAATCAGCAGCCAGAGCAGATAGTGACGCGGCAGGCGGCGGGAGCGCTTAAAGAACAGCCAGCTGATCCAGAGACTATAAGCCCAGACCGCCACGGCGGTGAGCAGGGAAATAGCCCAGTAAGAGAAGAGTGTGCTGCCGTGAGAAAACAGCGCCACACGCCATTCCGGATTAAACAGTGGTGTCAGATACATTGCCAGCACCAGAACGGTGGTTAACAGGGTCATTATCAGCCAGGCCAGCGGCAGCAAAAGCCAGCCACCAATACGCGGCGCAGCAACCTGTTCATTCATCGTGGTTATTCCTGTCTCGGGGAGTCGAAGCGCAGCAGAATAACATGTCCAGAGGGGCACGCCCATCCGGACAAGATCAGCGGGATAAACAGCGATAAATCAGCCGGAAATCAGACCACGTAGCGCCACACCGTTTTAGGGACACAGCCGAGATCATATAACCGTCCGCCAGAGACCAGTTCAGCACGTCGGTGATCGGCAGCCCGGTACATATTGATGATTTCCAGATCATTCGTCAGGGAGTAATTAAGATGATCGAAAAGCTTTTCCAGACTGTCTGAATTATTTACTTTGCGGAATTTAAGCAGGTAATCGTGCGCAGTCATCATTGCCATAACAGATAGAAGTAACAAAGGAGTGCTCAGTATAGGGGGCAAGCTTATGCTGTCCAGATCATGCGGCTTAAAAAAGGCGAAAATCAGATAAAAGCACCTTATTAGTCACTAAAACTCCATATCTGGCTTTTTTACTATTGTCTGACCCAGCAACTCAGCGTCTATATCTTAAACACCTCACTAACTTATTACGGACAGAGCCGGCATAAAGCGTTTAAAAGCAGAGGTTAAATATTATTTTTTTTCTTATTCAGCGCTGACAATGCATTAGTGGCTTCTTTCTCACCCTTTTAGCCCAAAAAAATTAACCATTCTGAACTTAGTGCCAGAGAAACGTTTCGCCCCTGACTCAGGCCAGCGATCTACTGTGCGGACTATCACAAATCCCATTTTTTGTTCATCGCAGGCCGGATAACCCGTTTTGTACGCCTGGCTGTAATCGTTTCCAGTGGCAGTAAGCATAAGCGATTCTGTTTATTACAATTATTTAACGAGCAGATTTTTTCTACTCAGCCGTTTTATCCATAACTCCCTCGTCAGCCAAACCGTGTGACTACACGTAACCCCTTTAAATTGCTCTGTTTTGTGAAGTGTGTCGCCATTATGCACGCTTTTTTAGTCCAGTCTAAGCAGGCTCTCTACCCTAAACAGCAAACGCCTTTCAGAGGATTAAAAACTATGTGGAAACGTTTACTTCTGACCACGCTGGTCAGCGCCGCGTTAACCGGCCCGGTACTCGCTGCAGATATGACGGTCGGCTTCTCGCAGGTAGGTTCGGAATCTGGCTGGCGTTCGGCGGAAACCAACGTAGCGAAAAGCGAAGCCAAAAAACGCGGAATCACCCTGAAAATCGCCGACGGACAGCAGAAACAAGAGAATCAGATCAAGGCGGTACGTTCGTTCATTGCTCAGGGCGTTGATGCCATCTTCATCGCACCGGTGGTGCAGACCGGCTGGGAGCCGGTACTGGAAGAAGCCAAAGATGCCAAAATCCCGGTTTACCTGCTGGACCGCGCCATTGTGGTAAAAGACAAATCGCTCTATCAGGCGGTGGTGACGGCTGACAACGTGCTGGAAGGCAAGCTGATTGGCGACTGGCTGGTGAAAACCGTGGGTGACAAGCAGTGTAACGTGGTGGAACTGCAGGGCACGGTGGGTGCCAGCGTGGCAATCGATCGTAAGAAAGGCTTTGCTGAAGCGATCAGCAACCATCCAAACATTAAAGTGATCCGCTCGCAGTCGGGTGACTTTACCCGCAGTAAGGGTAAAGAGGTGATGGAGAGCTTTATCAAGGCGGAGAACAACGGCAAAAACATCTGCATGGTTTACGCGCATAACGATGATATGGCGATCGGTGCCATTCAGGCGATTAAAGAAGCTGGCCTGAAACCGGGCAAAGATATTCTGACCGGCTCGATTGATGGTGTACCGGATATCTATAAAGCGATGCTGGCGGGTGAGGCTAACGCCAACGTGGAGCTGACGCCAAACATGGCTGGCCCGGCGTTTGATGCGCTGGAAAAATTCAAGAAAGATGGCACGCTGCCGCCAAAAGTGATCAAGACCGAATCTAAGCTGTTCCTGCCTGCCGACGCGCAGAAGGAGCTGGATACCAAAAAAGGCATGGGTTACTGATTCACCGATCAGCCGCAGACCAGCCGCAGACCGCCCTACGGGGCGGTTTTTCATGACGTGAGGCGGAGTGAGCAGAATGACCACGCAAAATGAAACACCGCTGTTATCCATCAGCGGCGTCAGCAAAGGTTTTCCCGGCGTCAAAGCGCTGAATAATGTTTCCTTTGATATCCGTAAAGGGGAGATCATGGCGCTGCTGGGGGAGAACGGTGCCGGCAAGTCCACCCTGATTAAAGTGCTGACCGGTGTTTACAGCCGTGATGCAGGGACCATCACCCTGAATGGTGAGCCGATTACGCCGCATAATACGGCGCAGGCGCAGGAGATGGGCATCGGCACCGTTTATCAGGAAGTGAATATGCTGCCGAACATGTCGGTGGCAGATAACCTCTATATTGGCCGTGAACCGCGCCGCTTTGGCATGATCGACCGTCGCCGGATGGTGCGGGAGGCCGATGCGCTGATGCGGAATTATGGTTTTTCCCTCGATGTGACACGTCCGCTGGGCCACTACTCGGTGGCGATGCAGCAGATTATCGCCATCTGCCGCGCGGTCGATCTTTCCGCCCAGGTTTTGATCCTGGATGAGCCGACAGCCAGTCTGGATGCCAGCGAGGTTGAGATGCTGTTTACCCTGATGGCGCAGTTAAAAGCCAAAGGGATGAGCCTGATTTTTGTGACGCACTTTCTCGACCAGGTGTACCGCATTACTGACCGGATTACCGTGCTGCGTAACGGGCAGTTTATCGCCACCCGCGATACCGCCACGCTGCCGCAGATTGAGCTGATTAAGCTGATGCTGGGTCGCGAACTGCTGGAGACGGCGCTGCAGCGGCAGGGCAGCACGCTGCGCAGCAATCAGCCGGTGGTGTCGTTTGAGGATTACGGCAGGAAAGGCACCATCGAGCCCTTTAACCTGGAAGTTCGTCCAGGCGAAGTAGTGGGACTGGCGGGGCTGCTGGGTTCGGGCCGCACCGAAACCGCCGAGGTGTTGTTTGGTATTCGTCGTGCCGACCGAGGAACAGCGAAGATCAAAGGCAAGGTGCAGCGCATTACTAATCCGGCGAAAGCCTCGCAGCTGGGCATGGGTTTTTGCCCGGAAGATCGTAAGACTGACGGGATTATCGGCGCGGCCTCGGTTCGTGAAAATATTATTCTGGCGTTGCAGGCGCAGCGCGGCTGGTTACGGCCAATTAAGAAGCGTGAGCAGCAGGCGATTGCCGATCGTTTTATCAAGAGTCTGGGTATTCGTACGCCGCATGCAGAGCAGCCTGTGGAGCTGTTATCGGGCGGCAACCAGCAGAAGGTGCTGCTGTCGCGCTGGCTGGTGACCAAACCGCAGTTTTTAATCCTCGACGAACCGACGCGCGGCATTGATGTGGGCGCGCACGCCGAGATTATCCGTTTAATTGAATCCCTGTGCGCCGATGGTCTGGCGCTGCTGGTGATCTCCTCTGAACTCGAAGAGCTGGTCGGTTATGCCGATCGGGTGTTGATTATGCGCGATCTGAAGCAGGTGGCAGAAATTCCGCTGGAGCAGCTTTCGGTAGCGTCGATCGTCAATGCTATCGCGGACGGAGGGGTAAAACATGCTTGAGTCCCCTATGACATCTGAAAAAACGCCACGTCGTAAGCTGAAACTCCCGCCAGGGATGCCGCAAATCGCCGCGCTGCTGCTGGTGCTGTTGATTGACAGTCTGGTGGCCAATAACTTTTTTGCCGTGCATCTGCAGGATGGGCGTCTGTTCGGCAGTCCGATCGATATTCTTAACCGTGCGGCACCGGTTGCCCTGCTGGCGATCGGGATGACGCTGGTGATCGCCACCGGCGGCATCGATCTTTCCGTGGGTGCGGTGATGGCGATCGCAGGCGCGACGGCTGCGACATTGACCGTAGCCGGACACGGTGTGCCATTTATTATTCTCTGCACGCTGGGAACCGGTTTAGCCTGTGGCGTATGGAATGGTGTGCTGGTGGCGCTGCTGCGTATTCAGCCATTTGTTGCCACGCTGATTCTGATGGTTGCCGGGCGCGGTATCGCTCAGCTGATTACGCAGGGGCAGATTGTGACGTTCGACAGTGACAGTCTTGGCTGGTTTGGTAACGGCTCGCTGTGGATGTTGCCGGTCCCGGTCTGGATCACGCTGGTGGTAGCGCTGGCGGTCTGGTTGCTGACGCGCAAAACCGCGCTGGGTCTGTTTATCGAAGCCGTGGGGATTAACCTGCGCGCGGCCCGTAATGCGGGGGTGACAGGCTGGCTGGTGGTAATGTCAACCTACGCCATAAGTGGCGTTTGTGCCGCAGTTGCGGGGCTGATCGTCGCGGCGGATATTCGCGGTGCGGATGCTAATAACGCCGGATTATGGCTGGAGCTGGATGCGATTCTCGCCGTGGTGATTGGCGGTGCGTCGCTGATGGGTGGCCGCTTTAATCTGGTGTTGTCGCTGATCGGTGCGCTGATTATTCAGTCGATGAATACCGGGATTTTGCTCTCCGGCTTCCCGCCTGAGCTGAATCAGGTGGTGAAAGCGGTGGTGGTGATGTGCGTGCTGTTGCTGCAGTCACCGCGGTTTATTGCGATGTTGAAACGGAGACGCCCGACATGATTAAACGTCATCTTCCGCTGATGATCACCTTGCTGGTGTTTGTGGCGGGTTACCTGTTTTGTCTGAGTCAGTTTCCGGGCTTTGCCTCCACCCGGGTAATCTGCAATATCCTGACCGATAATGCTTTCCTTGGGATTATCGCCGTCGGCATGACCTTCGTGATTTTATCGGGCGGTATCGATCTGTCTGTTGGTGCAGTGATCGCCTTTACCGGCGTGTTTCTTGCCCGGGCGATTGGCGATTTTCATGTCGATCCCTTGCTGGCCTTTGCGCTGATTCTGTCGCTGGGCGCGCTGTTCGGGGCCATGATGGGCTGGCTGATCGATGCACTGAAGATTCCGGCATTTATCATTACGCTGGCGGGGATGTTTTTCCTGCGCGGATGCAGTTATCTGGTGTCGGAGAACTCAATTCCTATCGATCATCCGTTCTACAGCATGCTTTCCAGTCTGGCGTGGAAAGTGCCGGGCGGTGGGCGTCTCAGCCTGCTGGCGGTGATTATGCTGGTGGTGGTGTTTGGCGGGATTATTCTGGCGCACCGCACGCGCTTTGGTAACCGGGTTTACGCCATCGGTGGCAATATGACATCCGCCCAGCTGATGGGCGTTTCGACACGTGCGACCACCATTAAGATTTATATGCTTTCCACCACGCTGGCGACGCTGGCCGGGATCGTGTTCTCGATTTATACCTCGGCAGGTTATGCGCTGGCAGGGCTGGGTGTAGAGCTGGATGCGATCGCGTCAGTGGTGATTGGCGGCACGCTGCTGTCGGGTGGTGTGGGTACAGTTTTGGGCACGCTGTTCGGTGTGTTGATTCAGGGGCTGATTCAGACATGGATTAACTTCGACGGTACGCTGAGTTCCTGGTGGACCAAGATCGCCATCGGAATTCTGCTGTTTGCGTTTATCGCCCTGCAGCGGTTACTGACGGTCATCTGGGATCGTCAGCAGAACGCGCCCGTTAAGCGATTACCTTCCTGAGTTCTTCAGTACTCCGGTCAATGGCGGCTCGCAGGAGCCGCCTTTTACTGCGCAAGGCGCAGCACCATTACCGTGACCTCTTCACCCGCTATTTGCCGCTGTTCCACCGCCTGCCATCCTGAACGCTGATAGTACACCTGTTGATCGGGTGTATAGAGCCACAGTTCACCCATCTGCTGTTGTCTGGCTCGCGCAATCGCCTGCTGTATTAACGCTTTTGCCACGCCCTGACCCCGGAATGTCTTGTCCGTCACCACCTCACCAATCCAGAATTCTCGTGCCGGAATGTCATCCAGTTCATAGCGAATGACGCTACAGGTCGCGACCACCGTTTCGCCATCCGGTGTGGCAATAAGAGTAAATTCTGCCGAAGGTTTCTGATTGCGCTGTTTTAAACGCTCAAGGATGGCAGGCGGGTGAGACCATGCAGGAAGGTGTGACCATTCAGTGTGCAACAGTTGTGCGGTTTGTCCGGCATAGCCGGGATGTTGGTTTAGCTCGGCAATGTGCATGGCGCTGGCAACCTTTGTTTTTTCAGGCTACAAGCAATACAGGCTGGTGGGGGAAAGTGCAAGTTCATGAAAGGGTTAAGTTATAGCAAAGACTTGGGTTCTCTTTTGTATGACAGGAAAAACAATCGCTATTGGATTTAGGTGCAATGTCAGGAAAGATATGCCTGATCGCAAAGGATTCCCGCATCCATGCGGATCGGCCGCGTCATCCCTGGCGCGGACGCTTTGCTCTTCAGGCATATCTTTCCTTCCCGGTTGGGCTGATGCATCGCTTTAAGAAGCAGGACAGTGGATATTTCTATTGATGGTGGATTAATAGAAATTGCTGTTGGCTGATGAGAGAGGTCAGGAAAGGTATGCCTGATCGCAAAGGATTCCCGCATCCATGCGGATCGGCCGCGCCATCCCTGGCGCGGACGCTTTGCTCTTCAGGCATACCTTTCCTTCCCGGTTGGGCTAATGCATCGCTTCAAGAAGCAGGACAGTGGATATTTCTATTGATGGCGGATTAATACAAATTGCTGTTGGCTGATGAGAGAGGTCAGGAAAGGTATGCCTGAACGCAAAGGATTCCCGCATCCATGCGGATCGGCCACGCCATCCCTGGCGTGGACGCTTTGCTTTTCAGGCATACCTTTCTTTCCCGGTTGGGCTAATGCATCGCTTCAAGAAGCAGGACAGTGGATATTTCTATTGATGGCGGATTAATACAAATTGCTGTTGGCTGATGAGAGAGGTCAGGAAAGGTATGCCTGAACGCAAAGGATTCCTGCATCCATGCGGATCGGCCACGCCATCCCTGGCGTGGACGCTTTGCTTTTCAGGCATACCTTTCTTTCCCGGTTGGGCTGATGCATCGCTTTAAGAAGCAGGACAGTGGATATTTCTATTGATGGTGGATTAATACAAATTGCTGTTGGCTGATGAGAAAGGTCAGGAAAGGTATGCCTGAACGCAAAGGATTCCCGCATCCATGCGGATCGGCCGCGCCATCCCTGGCACGGACGCTTTGCTTTTCAGGCATACCTTTCCTTCCCGGTTGGGCTTGATCATGGCTTTAAAAACATGCGCTGAACTATCAAAATTACGGAACGCCCGTCATTCCCGACTGAATAGCACAGTATTTATTAAAAAACTGATGCCGCATAATCCTGCGTCGGCCGTTTCATTAACTTACTTAAGAGCGCTGTTAATTAAAAAATCGAACAGCGCCCTTTAGTTATTAACGTTTCAAACGGTAATACGCTTCGTTCCAGCGCAGTGCGTCTTTAAACGCAGGTAAACGCGTGTGCTCATCAATCACCAGCACTTCGATATCGTTCATCTCACCGTACAGATACATATCATCCAGCGTCAGCGCCTGGCTGAACACCGTATGGTGCGCGCCGCCGCCCAGAATCCACGCTTCGGATGCCGTTGCCAGTGACGGCTGGGCTTTCCACAGTGCGCGCGCAACCGGCAACTTCGGCAGCGGTTTCGGCTGTTCGATAGCATCCACCACGTTAACCAGCAGACGGAAACGATCACCCATATCAATTACGCTGGCGTTAATCGCGCGACCCGCTGGCGTTGAGAAAATCATGCGCGCCGGATCGGCTTTATCACCAATGCCCAGGAACTGCACATCGATCAATGGCTTCTCTTCAATGGCAATCGACGGGCAGACCTCCAGCATATGCGAGCCGAGAACCAGATCGTTACCGGGTGAGAAGTGATAGGTGTAATCCTCCATAAAGGAGGTGCCACCTTTGCGATCGCCTGCCAGCACTTTGAAAATGCGCAGCAGCGCAGCGGTCTTCCAGTCACCTTCACCTGCGAAGCCATAACCCTGACCCATCAGACGCTGAACCGCCAGACCTGGCAATTGCGTCATGCCGTGCAGCGTCTGGAAGTTGGTGGTGAAAGCGTGGCAGCCTTCTGCTTCCAGGAAACGCTTCAGACCCAGCTCGATGCGCGCGGCATCCAGCACGTTCTGACGCTTTTCGCCGCCGGAAGCGGCAACATCGGTAAAGCGATACAGGCTTTCATATTCGTCGACCAGCGCATTCACGTCGCCATCGCTGACGCCATTGATCACCTCAACCAGATCGCCGACGCCCCAGCCATTCACCGAATAACCGAACTGAATCTGCGCGGCGACTTTATCGCCTTCGGTCACGGCCACTTCACGCATGTTGTCGCCGAAACGCGCGACTTTCAGCTGCTGACTGGCCTGTTTGGTCAGTGCTGCACGCATCCAGTTGCCGAGGCGCTGCTGGCTGGCGCTATCCTGCCAGTGACCGGTCACCACGCTGTGCTGGAGGCCCATACGTGCGCCGATGAAACCGAACTCGCGGCCGCCGTGTGCGGTCTGGTTCAGGTTCATAAAGTCCATGTCCATGCTGTCCCACGGAATCTCCGCATTGAACTGGGTATGGAATTGCAGCAGCGGCTTATTCAGCACGCTCAGGCCACCGATCCACATTTTGGCCGGGGAGAAGGTGTGCAGCCAGGTAATGATACCGACGCACTGCTTGTCATAATTGGCATCGCGACACAGAGCCAGCGCTTCATCCGGTGACTTAACCAGCGGTTTCAGCTCCAGACGCAGCGGTAAACCGGCCTGATTTAAACCCTCGACCACCTGACGTGCATTCTGTTCAACCTGGCGTAACGTCTCCGCCCCGTAGAGGTGCTGCGTGCCGATGACAAACCACACGCTGTAGCTGTTTGACTGTTCCATAAAATCACTCCTTTACTTTGAGCCTACCTCAATAGGCTATTTTATTTGTCAGTCTGAACCTGGGCAGTGCTCACACAGGCTGCTTTAGCAACCTGAACGCCCGTCAGGGCGGCCCTGAAAGGGCGAGCGTAGCGAGTCATCCTCACGTACTCCGTGTACTACGGATTGTTCCGCGCTGTCCGTGTCCAGACTGCCTGCAACAATTACGCCTACTGGGATAGGCTCTTAGCGGAAGCGGGGCGTGCGGCGTATTGCGGTTCAGCCGCCACGCACCATTGTTGATAGCGTTGATAAAGTTGTTGATAGCGGGCGACGCGCGCCGGATCGGGCTGCAGCGTCACGGCAATCGGGCTGGCCATCACCTGCTGGGCGTCGGGAACGCTGGCGTGCACACCGGCGGCGACGGCGGCGAAAATGGCCGCACCCAGCGCACAGCACTCGTCAGAGGCGACGATATCCAGTGGGCGATTCATCACATCGCAGCAGGCTTGCATAATTGCCGGGGATTTCCGCGCGATGCCGCCCAGGGTCAGAATGCTCTCGACCGGGATCTGCTGCTGTTCGAAGCACTCCATAATTGCGCGTGCGCCAAATGCGGTGGCGGCGACCAGACCACCAAACAGCGCGGGGGCATCGGTGCCCAGATTGAGGTCGGTAATCACCCCTTTCAGCCGCTGATTGGCATTTGGCGTGCGGCGACCGTTAAACCAGTCCAGCACCACCGGCAGATGGTCGAGCTGCGGGTTTGCGGCCCAGGCCTCGGTCAGATCTTTAATCAGACTCTTTTGCATCTCAGCCAGCTGAGGCTTCAGCTCCGGATGCTGCTGCGCCGCCAGCTGCACCGGCCAGCCCAGTAAACGGCTGAACCAGGCGTAGATATCACCAAAGGCAGACTGACCCGCCTCCAGCCCGATAGCGCCCGGCATTACGCTGCCATCGACCTGACCACAGATGCCTTTGATGTCGCGATCGCCGACCTTTTCAGTATCTGCAATCAGGATGTCGCAGGTTGAGGTGCCGATCACTTTCACCAGGGTATAGGGTTTGGCACCGCCACCGACCGCGCCCATATGGCAGTCAAATGCGCCACCCGAAAGCGTCACGGTTTGTGTCAGGCCAAGACGCTGCGCCCATTCAGGGCTAAGCGTGCCGACAGGCAGATCAGCGGTCCAGGTATCGGTAAACAGGGGAGAGTCGAGCTGTTGCGTTAACAGCGGGTCCAGCGCATTGAGAAAATCCACATCGGGCAGGCCGTTCCAGTCGCCGTGCCACAGCGCCTTGTGCCCGGCCGCACAGCGGCCCCGACGCAATTTGTCAGGTGCGGTGGTGCCGCTTAACAGGGCTGGCACCCAGTCGCACAGTTCGACCCAGGAGACAGCGGCGTCACGCACGGCCGCATCTTCACGCGACACGTGCAGAATCTTCGCCCAGAACCACTCCGAGGAGTAAATCCCGCCAATATAGCGGCTGTAATCCAGGAAGCGGCCGCTGTGGCACAGCTGATTGATCTCTTCCGCTTCTTCTATAGCGGTGTGATCTTTCCACAACACAAACATCGCGTTGGGGTTGTCGGCGAACTCCGGACGCAGCGCCAGAACGTTGCCGTCGCGGTCAATAGGGGCAGGGGTCGAACCGGTGCTGTCAACACCAATGCCGACCACGGCGTTGCGCTGATCTTCACTCAGTGCATTCAGCACGCCGAGCAGCGCCTGCTCCATGGCGTCGATGTAATCCTGTGGATGGTGACGAAAACGGTTAGTGTGCGGATCGCTGTATAAGCCCTGTTGCCAGCGCGGATAGCTGAACACCGCACTCTGCAGCTCTTTGCCGCTATGACAATCCACGGCCAGCGCACGCACCGAATCACTACCAAAGTCCAGCCCAAGGGTGATGGCTCCAGCACGCATCGGAATCTCCTGTAGTTAGTTAACTCCTGTATCCTGGGTTCGGCGCGCCAAATCAGTTAGTCATCGCTGGCTGACAATATGCACTTTTCTGTCATCGGCAGTGATTTTGTGATCCATTGCAAAAGTTAAGGTCCGGTTAAATTTGCTGAATATATGGATCATTTTGTCGTGATTTTAAGATGTGATACCGCTCTACATTTTTCTTCGCTAATACCGCTAAAACTAGCCCAGCGTCTGGACAGTCTGTCAGCACATGCCAGCCTAACGCACTGATTTATGGCTGTACCCACAAAACAAAACAAACTGGTAGCGTTTACACCGATTCGTTATTAGCAGCGAAAAATAACCTGGTACCGGAGAGCATCATGCATAAATTCACTAAAGCGTTCACGGCCATCGGCCTGGCAGCGGTTATGTCACAATCCGCTATCGCCGAGACCATGAAGCTGGGATTCTTAGTCAAGCAACCAGAAGAACCCTGGTTCCAGACTGAATGGAAATTCGCCGACAAAGCGGGCAAAGATCTTGGCTTTGATGTCATTAAAATTGCCGTGCCGGATGGTGAAAAAACCCTGAATGCCATCGACAGCCTGGCGGCTAACGGCGCGAAAGGTTTTGTTATCTGTACGCCCGATCCGAAACTCGGCTCTGCCATCATGGCAAAAGCGCGTGGCTACGGTCTGAAAGTCATCGCGGTCGATGACCAGTTCGTCACCGCCAAAGGCAAACCAATGGATACCGTGCCGCTGGTGATGATGGCTGCGACCAAAATTGGTGAGCGTCAGGGTCAGGAACTCTACAAAGAGATGCAGAAACGCGGCTGGGATGTGAAAACCACCGGCGTGATGGCGATTACCGCCAACGAACTCGACACCGCTCGTCGTCGTACCGGCGGCTCCATGGACGCCATCAAAGCCGCTGGCTTCCCGGCAGCGCAGATCTACCAGGTCCCCACCAAATCTAACGACATCCCTGGCGCGTTTGACGCCGGTAACTCTCTGCTGGTTCAGCATCCTGAAGTCAAACACTGGCTGATTGTCGGCATGAACGACAACACCGTGCTGGGCGGCGTGCGTGCGACCGAAGGTCAGGGCTTTAAAGCCGCTGACGTCATCGGTATCGGCATCAACGGCGTGGATGCCATCAGTGAACTGTCGAAAGAGAAGGCGACCGGCTTCTACGGATCGCTGCTGCCAAGCCCGGATATCCACGGCTACAAAAGCAGCCAGATGCTCTACAACTGGGTCAGCAAAGGTGAAGAGCCACCGAAATTCACCGAAGTTACCGATGTGGTGCTGATCACCCGTGACAACTTCAAAACTGAACTGGCGAAAAAAGGACTGATGTAACCCTGAGCCTGCCAGGCAGTTTGTCGCCTGGCATCCTTAATAGCCAATTTCGCGCCGCCCGCCATAACCGGCCGGTGGCGCGAAAGAGTGAGGAAAAACATGAACACTGATTCAGCATTTCTGTCGTTTCATGGCATCAGTAAAACCTTCCCTGGCGTCAAAGCGTTGCAGGATATCTCCTTCGACTGCCGTGGCGGTGAAGTCCATGCTCTGATGGGCGAGAACGGCGCAGGCAAATCGACGCTGTTAAAAATACTCAGCGGCAGTTATCAGCCGAGCGGCGGTGAGATTCGTATTAAAGGCCAGCCGATGAGCTTTCAGCGCACCACCGATGCGCTGGACGCGGGCGTCGCCATTATTTACCAGGAACTGCATCTGGTGCCGGAAATGAGCGTGGCAGAGAACATCTATCTCGGTCAGATCCCGCACAAACATGGGCTGGTCAACCGTAAGCTGATGCGTTTTGAGGCGGGCCTGCAACTGAAAAATCTCGGCATGGATATCGATCCCGATATGCCGCTGAAATATCTGTCGCTGGGGCAGTGGCAGATGGTGGAGATTGCCAAAGCGCTGGCGCGTAACGCGCGTATTATCGCCTTTGATGAGCCAACCAGCTCCCTGTCGGCGCGTGAAATCGACAACCTGTTCCGCGTCATCCGTCAGCTCCGTGAGGAGGGCCGGGTGGTGCTCTACGTTTCACACCGCATGGAGGAGATCTTCGCCCTCAGCGATGCCATCACCGTCTTTAAAGATGGCCGCTACGTGCGGACGTTTACCGATATGGCTAACACCCATCACGACGATCTGGTGCAGGCGATGGTGGGACGAAACCTTGGTGATATCTATGGCTATTCACCGCGTGCCAAAGGCGCGGTGCGGCTGGAGCTGGACAAGGTCGAAGCGAAGGGCGTGCGGACGCCGATTTCGCTGAAAGTCCATGCCGGTGAAATCGTCGGCCTGTTTGGCCTGGTCGGAGCCGGTCGCAGTGAACTGCTGAAAGGGCTGTTTGGCGGCACGCGTCTGCGCGGCGGTCAGGTGATTCTGGACGGCAAACCGCTGCCGCTGCGGGAGCCGATCGATGCCATCCGTGCGGGCATCATGCTCTGCCCGGAAGATCGCAAAGCCGAGGGCATTATTCCGGTGCATTCGGTGCGCGACAACATCAACATCAGCGCCCGTCGTCATAACCTTACTGCGGGCTGCCTGATTAAAAACGGCTGGGAAAATAAAAATGCCGACAGCCATATCCGCTCGCTGAACATCAAAACGCCCAGCGCCGATCAGCTGATCATGAACCTTTCCGGCGGCAACCAGCAGAAGGCGATTCTGGGACGCTGGCTGTCAGAGGATATGAAGGTGATCCTGCTGGATGAGCCAACGCGCGGTATCGATGTCGGTGCCAAACATGAAATCTATAACCTGATTTATCAGCTGGCGAACCGGGGCATTGCGGTGCTGTTCGCCTCCAGCGATTTACCGGAAGTGATGGGCCTGGCCGATCGCATCGTGGTGATGCGCGAAGGTGCCATTGCCGGTGAACTGCTACACGACGACGCCACGGAACAGCAGACGCTGAGCCTGGCGATGCCCAAAACCACTCAAGCGGCCGCCGTGGCCTGACAGGAGATCATCATGGCTTCATCCACGACCTCAAATACGCCGCAGCCCGCTTCACGCGGCGGCCTGCAGTTAGGTCGCATCTGGGACAACTTCGGCATGCTGGTGGTATTTGCACTGCTGTTTATTGTCTGTGCGATCTTTGTGCCGAACTTCGGCTCGTTTATCAATATGAAAGGCTTAGGGCTGGCGATGTCGATGTCCGGCATGGTCGCCTGCGGCATGCTGTTCTGTCTGGCCTCCGGTGATTTTGACCTGTCGGTCGCTTCCGTCATCGCCTGTGCGGGTGTGGTTACCGCCGTGGTGATTAACATGACCGAAAGCCTGTGGATTGGCGTGGGTGCCGGTCTGGTACTCGGTATGATCACCGGCTTTATCAACGGCTTTGTGATTGCCCGCCTCAAGATCAATGCGCTGATCACCACGCTGGCGACCATGCAGATTGTCCGCGGGCTGGCCTATATCTTCTCTGACGGTAAAGCGGTCGGTATCGAAGATGAGCGTTTCTTCGAACTGGGCTTTGCCAACTGGCTTGGCGTGCCCGCTCCCATCTGGCTGACTCTGGCCACCATGCTGATCTTCGGCTTCCTGCTCAACAAAACCACCTTTGGCCGTAACACCCTGGCAATTGGCGGCAATGAAGAAGCCGCACGTCTGGCCGGTGTGCCGGTGGTGCGCACCCGCATCATCATCTTTATCCTCTCCGGTCTGGTTTCAGCGGCGGCGGGCATCATTCTGGCGTCACGTATGACCAGCGGCCAGCCAATGACCTCCATCGGCTATGAGCTGGTGGTGATTTCTGCCTGCGTGCTGGGTGGCGTTTCGCTGAAGGGCGGCATCGGTAAAATCTCCTATGTGGTGGCAGGGGTGCTGATCCTCGGCACGGTAGAGAATGCGATGAATTTATTGAATATCTCGCCATTCTCACAGTATGTGGTACGCGGTCTGATACTGTTAGCTGCGGTGATTTTTGACCGTTACAAACAGAAAAAAGCCTGATTGAGCGAGCCGTTGGTCCGCAGAGGCAGAAGCCTCTGCGGGCTATCCGAACAATAACAGACTGAGTGAGGACGCTATGTATCACCGCGAATTACCGGCCGAGCAGCAAAACCCCTTGTTGCCGGGCTATTCATTCAATGCCTGGCTGGTGGCGGGGCTGACGCCGATCACCGCCGATGGTCCGCTCGATTTCTTTATCGATCGCCCGCACGGCATGAAAGGTTACATTCTGAATCTCACTATTAAAGGTAAAGGGCGGGTATTTGACGGCGAGCGGGCATTTGACTGCGAACCTGGCGAAATGCTGCTGTTTCAGCCGAAAACGGCTCACTATTATGGTCGCGCGCCGGACAGCCCGCAGTGGTTTCACCGCTGGGTCTATTTCCGTCCGCGCGCCTACTGGCACGACTGGCTACGCTGGCAGGATGAGCAGGAGGGCGTGGGACGACTGCTGCTGCCTGAATCGCTGCGCGGCGAATTTGATCGCCTGTTTGCCAGTATCGAACAGACCCACAATTCGGGCCGTCGCTTTGCAGAAGAGCTGGCGATGAACCTGCTGGAACGGCTGCTGCTGCGCGCCGTTGAAGAAGATCCACGCAGCCATCAGTTAATTCGCGATCCGCGCGTGATTGAAGCCTGCCAGTACGTCACCAACCATCTCGCCAGTGAGGTTAAGATTGAAGAGGTGGCGCGCCACGTCTGTCTGTCACCGTCGCGGCTGGCGCACCTGTTCCGCGAGCAGATGGGCGTGAACCTGCTGCGCTGGCGTGAAGATCAGCGTGTAATCCGCGCGAAACTGCTGCTGCAGACCACCCAGGAGCCGATCGCCTCGGTAGGACGTGAAGTGGGCTATGACGATCAGCTCTACTTCTCGCGGGTGTTCCGCAAGCGGGTCGGCGTCAGTCCCAGCGACTTCCGCCGCCGTAATCAGGATGCGCACGACAGCCTGGCCGCTCAGACCGCCTGGCCGCTGGCGCGAAGTGCTATCTCTTAGTTTTTTCGGGGAATTCCGGCTTGTCGTCATTTGGTTAATAGTCTTAAATCAATCAGGTTATCAACTAAGAGTCTGGTCAATCAGGCTCTGAGAGGAATCCAAATGAGCGATAAATTACGTGTTGGTCTGATCGGCTACGGTTTTGCCAGTAAAACGTTTCACGCCCCGCTGATTGCGGGGACGCCGGACGTCGAGCTGGCAGCCATTTCCAGTAGCGACGCCAGCAAAGTCCACGCCGACTGGCCCGCCGTTAAGGTAGTGGCCGACCCTCAGGCGCTGCTGGACGACCCGACGCTGCAACTGATCGTTATTCCTACCCCCAACGACACGCACTTCCCGCTGGCAAAAGCAGCGCTGAACGCCGGTAAACATGTGGTAGTCGATAAGCCGTTCACCGTGACGTTGTCACAGGCACGTGAACTGGATGCGCTGGCGAAAGCCAAAGGGCTGCTGCTGTCGGTGTTCCACAACCGCCGCTGGGACAGTGACTTCCTGACGCTGAAATCGCTGATTGAGGCCGGTACGCTGGGTGAAGTGCGCTACTTCGAATTGCACTTTGACCGCTTCCGTCTGGAAGTGCGTAATCGCTGGCGTGAAATGAAAGGCGCAGGCAGCGGAATCTGGTATGACCTGGGGCCGCATCTGCTGGACCAGGCGCTGCAGCTGTTTGGCCCGCCGGTCGCTATCACGGTTGATCTGGCCGAGATGCGTCCGGGCGCGCAGACTACGGACTACTTCCACGCGACGCTGACTTATCCGCAGCGTCGTGTCGTGCTGCACGCCAGCATGCTGGTCGCGGCAGAATCTGCCCGTTATACCGTCCACGGCACGCGCGGCAGTTACGTCAAATATGGTCTTGATCCGCAGGAAGATCGCCTGAAGTCAGGTGATTTCCCGCCGCAGGAAGACTGGGGCTATGACATGCGTGATGGCACTCTGACGCTGGTTGACGGAGATTCCCTGACCGAAACGACCCAGCTGACCCAGCCAGGCAACTATCCCGCTTACTATGCGGGCATCCGCGATGCGATTGCCGGACGTGGTAACAATCCGGTGACGGCAGAAGAGGCGATTCATGTGATGGAGCTGATCGAGTTAGGTCTGCAATCCGCCGAGAAACGCCAGACGATGTCGCTAAAGCGCGTTTAATCGGTCGGTGCTTAAAACGCAATAAGTAAAAAAGCGAAACGGGCCGGATATCCGGCCCGTTTTTTGTCGCTACGCTTCAGGATTACTGCACCCGGGCGCGAAGAGCCGCTTTCTCTGCTTCGCTAAGGAACGCAATCGTCAGACCATTTTCCTGCGCCTGACGGATCTGCGCCACGCTCAGACCGGCAGCCGGAGCGGCGTGATGATACTCATGCGCCAGTTCAATGCCCTGAACCGCCGGATCATCCGTGTTAATCGTCGCCAGAATGCCATGCTCCAGGAAGGTCTTCAGCGGATGCTGCGCCAGTGATGGCACGGTGCTGGTCTGGATATTGGAGGTCAGGCAGGATTCAATACCAATACGGTGCTCCGCCAGGAAATCCATCAGCGCGCGATCTTCAATCGCTTTCACGCCGTGACCGATACGTTCTGCACCCAGCTCCCGAATCGCCTGCCAGATGCTCTCGGGTCCGGCCGCTTCGCCCGCATGGACGGTCACGCGGAAACCGGCATCGCGCGCCTGGGTAAAGTGGCTCAGGAACTCGCTGCCCGGGAAGCCCAGCTCATCACCCGCCAGATCGACCGCGGTGATGTGATCGCGATGGGCAAGCAAACCTTCCAGTTCGCTGAGGCAGGCATCTTCGCCAAAGGTACGGCTCATAATACCGATCAGACGCACGTCGATATCGTGCTGCTGACGGCCTGCGCGCACGCCCTCAATTACCGCTTCAACCACACCGGCAATCGGCAGGTTGTGGGTCATCGCCATATAACCAGGGGAAAAACGCAGTTCAGCATAGTGAATGCCCGCGCGGGCGGCATCTTCGACATTCTCCTGCGCGATCCGGCGGCAGGCATCCAGATCACCCAGCACTTTTACACCCCAGTCGAGCTTCTGCAGAAAGCTCACCAGGTCCGGTTCATTCTGGCCGACCTGCACATGCGGACGCAGTGTTTCCAGCGTGGAAGCAGGCAGGGCGAGGTTAAACTGGCGACCTAAATCGAGAATGGTTTGTGCACGGATGTTGCCATCAAGGTGGCGGTGAATATCAGTCAGAGGAATTTTAGAATCGATCATGGCGCACTCGCTCAGTTGTCGGTGAAGTGCAGAGCATTATAAAAATATCTTGCGCAACAGCGCCAGCTATTTGCGCAACAGCCGCGCCGGATGCTGCTTAATTACGCATAACCGGCGAGCAATGGTCGCCTCGCCGGTTAATGTCAGCCCTGCAACTGATGGATCGCCGCAATCAGGCGTGAAACGCCCTCATCAACTTTGCTGCGCGGACAGCCAACGTTAAGACGCAAAAACCCTTTGCCTGCATCACCGTAGGTCGAGCCGGGCATAATTGCGACCCGTTGCTGGATCAGCGCCTGTTGCAGGGCCTCTTCTCGAATGCCCAGCGGATTGATATCGAGCCAGGCGAGATAGGTCGCCTCGGGAATGTGCCAGTTCAGTGCGGGAAACTCAGCGTTAAGCCGATTGGCAACCAGTATGAAATTACCATAAAGATAGCTGCGCAGGGCATCCAGCCAGGGTGCGCCTTGTTGGTAGGCGGCAACGTGTGCCGTGACGGCCAGCACGGCCGGAGAAGAAAGGCCGTCAGCATTTTTCAGCGCCTGAAACCAGGCGGCTCTGTCTGCCGCATCCGGGATGATTCCCCACGCACCGGTCAGTCCCGGCACGTTGAAGCTTTTCGACGCCGAGGTAAACAGCGCCCAGTCACTGCGCGCCACGCTGGCCCACGGAGTATGGGGCTGATTACCCATAATCATATCCATATGGATTTCATCGCTGATCACCCGCACGCCGTGACGATCGCAGAGCGCCGCCATCTGTTGCAGCTCAGCTGCTGTCCACACTTTGCCGGTGGGATTGTGCGGGCTGCAGAGCAACAGGATTTTGCAGCGCGGGCGCGCCAGCCGCGTCTCCAGCGCGGCCATATCACATCGCCAGCTACCGTTATCCCGCTGCAGCGGCATCTCCAGCACCTGTCGCTGATTGCCGCGTACCGTTTTGTAAAAAGCATCGTAGGCGGGAGTGTGGAGCACCACTTCATCATCCGGGCTGCTCCAGCGGCGCAGCATCTGCGCCACCATATAGATCACCGAGGGTCCATAAACCAGCGTGTCAGCATCGGGCTGGTAGCCGAAACGGCTGGACATCCAGTGGCAGCAGGCGGAAAGAAAATCATCATGCTGCCAGCGACTGTAACCCAACACGCCGTGTGCTACGCGCTGTGCCAGCGCCTGCTGAACCGCTGGCGCAGTTCTGAAGTCCATATCCGAAATGGTAAACGGCAGCAGATCGGGGACGCCAAAGCGGTCAGCCACGAAATCCCACTGGGTCGACCAGCTGCCGCGGCGATCGATGACTTCGTCAAAGTTAAACATTATCGGCTCCGGCACTTCAGGCAGGGACATTCATCAGGTGTGACAGTTCATCTTTCACCGACTGCACCTGTGGACCGATAACCACCTGCAGGCTGGTCTGATTAAGATGGACCACACCTATCGCGCCGTTGGCTTTCAGCGCCGCATCATCTACTTTACTCATATCCGCCAGGGTCAGACGCAGACGCGTCAGACAATTATCCAGCGAGGTAATATTCTCCACGCCGCCAAGTGCCGCCAGAATAGCCGGTGAGTTATAGCCAGATTTGCCTTTACCGGCATTGCTGACCTGCTGCGCAACCGCACTGGCACTTTCCACTTCGCGGCCCGGTGTTTTGATATTGAAGTGCAGAATGGCGAAACGGAAAATCAGGTAGTAACCGACAAACCATATCGCTGCGACAACGGGTACCCAGTACCATTTGGTCGACAGCCCGTGCAGCACACCAAACACCACAAAGTCGATGATATTGCCGTCTGTATTGCCGATAGTGACGCCCAGTATCGCCATGATGCTGAAGCCAACGCCGGTCAGCAGGGCGTGGATCAGATAGAGGAATGGGGCGACAAACAGAAACAGGAATTCGATAGGTTCGGTGGTGCCGCCGACCACGCAGGCCACCACACCGGAGATCAACAGGCCTTTGATCTTATGACGATTCTCCGGGCGAGCGCAGTGATAGATGGCCAGGGCAGCACCTGGCAGACCACCCAGGAAGGCAGGCATTTTACCCTGTGACAGGAAGCGGGTCGCGCTTTCAGCAAAACCGTGGGTTTCCGGGCAGGCGAGCTGCGCCTGGAAAATGGTTAAGGCACCACTCACGCTCTTGCCACACACATCCAGTGTGCCGCCTGCATCGGTAAAGCGCATGATGGCGACCAGAATATGCTGCAGGCCAAACGGCAGCAGCAGACGTTCGCCGGTACCAAAAATCATCGGGCCGAAATCACCCGCGCTGTTAATCATCCAGCCTAATCCGGTGATGCCCCGTGCGAAAAAAGGCCAGATCAGCGGGACGACCAGTCCCAGTAAACCAATCACCAGCGTGGTGATAATCGGCACAAACCGGGTGCCGCCAAAGAAGGCCAGCGCATCGGGCAGTCGGATGTTATGGAAGCGCTCATGCAGCCAGAACACCACAATACCCACAATGACCGCGCCCAGAATGCCGGTATTGATCGACGGGATCCCCAGGATCGGCTGAACGTTGTTAGCTTTCAGCACGGCGGCATCGGTGGTTGGCAGAATGCCGTGGATATTGAGCCAGAAGTTGATGCTGAGGTTTAGCACGGCATACCCCACAAAGCCGGCAAACGCTGCCACGCCCTTGTTCTCGCGCGCCATACCCAGCGGAATTGCAATGGCGAACATCACCGGCAGATAGCTAAAGGCGAACGATCCGAGTTTGGCCATCCAGAGAAACAGATATTGCAGCCAGGGGTGATCCAGCACAGGTAACAGGGTCAGGACATCACGACTGCTCAGCGAACTGCCAATCCCGAGCATGATGCCGCAGAAGGAAAGCAGGGCAACCGGCAGCATAAAGGTTTTCCCCAGACTCTGGAAAAATTCCCAGACGGACATTTTTTGGTGAGAGGGTGACATGAACGCTCCTGGATAAACGGACCACTGAGTGAAGTTGCGGGATGATAAAACGTTTTACCTGGATCTTATGCGCGCTGAATCACACTCTTCAGGTCATGGACGATATAATTCTGACGTCATAAGGTGTAACGTTTTACCTTGTTTTCTAATGCTGTAGTTCAGTTGAGTAATCTGATGAGTAAAATCACCATCAATGATGTTGCGGCGGCGGCGGGCGTGTCGGTGACCACGGTATCGCTGGTGTTATCCGGCAAAGGACGGATCTCTGCGGCCACCATGGCGCGCGTGAACGAGGCCATTGAGCAACTCGGTTTCGTACGTAACCGTTCGGCAACCATGCTGCGCGGGGGTGAGAGTGGCGTGATTGGCTTGATCGTCCGCGATCTCAGCCAGCCATTTTATGCCGAAATGACGGCAGGTCTGAGTGAAGCGCTGGAGAAGCAGGGCAAATTGCTGTTCCTGACGCAGAGCGGCGCCCAGGGACAGCATCTGCATCGCTGCTTTGAGTCACTGGTCGCTCAGGGAGTGGATGGCGTGGTGCTGGGAGGCGGTGCCGATAAGGCCAGCCAGATCGTGACACGGGCCAGAGAGGTGAATATGGCCTTAGTCTGTGCCGCGCGCGCCAGTAGCCTGGAGGAGGTGGACGCTATCCGCCCCGATAATGCTCAGGCTGCGCGTCTGGCCACAGAATACCTGATTCGTCAGGGGCATCAGCGCATTGCCTGGCTGGGCGGCCATAGCGCATCACTGACCCGGGCAGAACGTCTTGGCGGCTACTGCGCCACCCTTCTGCAATATGGGCTGCCGTTCCGGCCGGAGTGGATTATTGAATGCGGTAACACGCAAAAAGAGGCGGCTGATGCGGCGGTACAGCTGTTTCAGCACCATCCGCGGCTGACTGCCGTGCTGGCCTATAACGCCACTACCGCGCTGGGATGCTATTTTGGGCTGTTGCGCACCGGGCGAACATTCGCCCGGGGTGCAGTCGACAGCTATTACGATCAGCAACTGGCTCTGATGGGCTTTGGCGATGAACCGCAGGCGGAACTGACCGATCCGCCGCTGACGTTTGTCACCAGTTCAGCCCGGGAGATTGGCCGTGTGGCAGCTGAGCGTATCCTGCAACGGATAGCGCAACCCGATGCCGCCCGGCAGAACGTGATTATGCCGCCGCAGCTGGTTATTCGCGGCTCGGCATAAAAAAGGCGACCCGGAGGTCGCCTTTAAAGGAAGAGTAGAGAATTACTGCGGCATCCCTTCGCTGGTCGGCATACCCAGCATATAGCGGGAGAGGAACTGCTCCAGCGTCATTTTGTCGCCGTTCATGTTCACCTGACCGTTGGTATACTGCAGGCTGGTGACGATATTGTTATCCTGCTGCTGGGTCAGGCGGAACATCTGACCCATCGCCGCCAGTCCTTTCACCTGCTGATCTGCCAGCTTCTGTGCGTCATCGGCCTGATATCCTTCAGCCAGTCCCACTTTATGCATGGTTTCGGTCGCCATTGGCATATTGATGACCAGCTTGCTGTCCAGGCTCTTCAGTACCCGATCAACCATGGCGCTGAGTGTCTGGGCTTCGCCGGTCACCGCAGAGGGATCGTTGAAATTTGCGTTCAGGTTAAAGGTGCTTTCACCTTTATCATTTTTCCAGCTCAGCGGGGCGATACTGATCGCAGGTGAGCCTTTCAGCAGCATCGGCAGGTTGCTCATCAGAATCTGATGCACACCCGCCTGGTAGCGGATAGGATCTTCCGCGACGCCAGGCTGGCTAAGCAGTTCCTGCATCTGCGCGTTGTAACGATCGGAGAAGGCTTTTACCGCCTGCGCATCAAACTGTGACAGTTTCATCTTCAGCGCTGCCTGACCAAAATCCTGCTTCTGCAGCTGAATGCCTTCAACCTTGTAGTCGATATTGCCGCCAATCTTACCGGCGCTGTTATCGAAAGAGGAGGTGCCTTTCATTTTGTGCAGCGTCAGGGCGTCCTGACCATTGATGCTGGCATTGACCTTCTCAATATCCACTGACTGGTCGCCAATACGTACGCCTTCCGGGCTGAGATGGGTGTTACCGCTCAGCTTCAGACCATTAATGGTGAACAGCACTGGCTGGCCCATCTCATTTTTACTGGTCAGCGCGAGGCTATCAACATCACTGTCCAGCGACACTTTGTCGCCTTTGTTATCCGCGCTGACGTTGAAGGTGCCCCCATTGGTGGCAAGACGCTCGCCGCTTTGCGCATTCTGATAATCAACCGGCAGAACGCGCAGCGCCGTATCGGTGGCACCGCTGTAGCCGATACGGGTATCGGCGTTAATCAGCGACTTGTTGCCGGTCAGCTCAAACAGCTTTTTCACCGCATCGGTGTTAGCCAGTTCGGTATGAACCGACGCCATGCTTGGGATCAGATTGAAATGCTTCAGCTGAGCAAACGGGAAAGGGCCATGATCGATGGTTTCGTTCAGGATGATGCTCTGGCCTGGTTTCAGCAGGGGATTATCTTCCGTCTGCGAGTTGGCCTGAATCACCAGATTCACTTTGCTGCTGAACACGCCGCGCTGATAGTCCTGATAGCTGATCTTCAGTCGGCTGTTAGGGGCATAAGCATTCAGCTGGGCATTGGCGTTCTGCACCAGCTCATCCCTGTGGCTTTCAATCTGCTTGCCGGTGAACCATGCCGCGCCAGTCCAGACTACGCCCAGTGCGATGATGACACCTACGGCAACATTGGTCTTTTTCATTGCTGATTCGTCCTTATCCTTGAGTCCGCTTATGCCGCAGGTTTACCCCAGCGACTGAAGAAAAACGCCCGCGGGCGTTTAAAAGCTAATAGGTTGAAATAATAGCAGTTAACAGGCACTCCGTCAGCCGCTTCACCCTAAGTCGTTAAATACCCGCGCCAGTCGGCCCGTGCCTGCGACCGTTACGGGGGATTCGCTGGCGGCAATGAAGCAGGATTCACCTGGTTTCAGCGTTACCTGCTGCTCGCCTTTGGCGATCACCGTCTGGCCTTCAATGCAGAACAGCACTGCGGCGCTCTGCTGCGCCAGCGGCTGTGGCTCTGCGTTCAGGGTATGAATGGCAAAGGCAAAATCCTCCACCGGAATCGGGAAGCGCAGCGCGTTGCCCTGTTGCTCCGGCTCAGTCAGCAGGGTGCCGGCTGGCTTCTCTTCAAACTTCAGGTTCGCCATCAGCTCGGCGATATCGATATATTTCGGGGTTAAACCGGCCCGCAACACGTTATCAGAGTTTGCCATCACCTCCAGCGCCACGCCTTTCAGATAAGCGTGCGGGGTCTCCGCGTAGAGGAACATCGCCTCGCCCGGTTGCAGCGTGATTACGTTCAGCAGCAACGGCGAAAACAGGCCGCTGTCGTCAGGATACTCTGCCGCAATCATGCGAATGGTCTGCCACGGCTCACCCTGTTGTGCATCAACCGCGGATTTCAGGATGCCCAGCGCCAGCGATTTCGCCTCACCCTCCAGTGACAGCAGGGTAGAGAAGAGCGCGGCCAGCGTATCCTGATCGGGATGCTGCAGAAAATGGGCTATCTGTGGATGTGCGCCCGCAACCGGCTCCAGCAGTGAGACCATCTCCGTCAGGGTGCGAAAGCCATTCATCGCCTGGAAGGGCGTCAGCGCGAAGACCAGCTCCGGCTTGTGGTTGGCATCTTTATAATTACGCTCAGCAGCTGTCAGCGGAATACCCGCCGCATTCTCACGGGCAAAGCCCACTTCGGCCGCGCGTTTGCTGGGATGGACCTGAATCGACAGCGGCTGATCGGCAGACAACACTTTGAACAGGAAGGGCAGTTCACCAAAACGCTGTGCCACCGCTTTGCCCAGCATGGCGGCAGGCGCGGCATCAATCACGTCACGCAGCGAACGCTCGCTGCCCTGGTCAATCACGGTGGAGGGGCTTTTTGGATGTGCGCCCATCCAGAGTTCCGCCATCGGCAGCCCCTGTGGATCAGCGATTCCGTAAAGCTCAGTCAACGCAGTTTTGCTGCCCCATGCGTAGTTTTGCAGCGTATTGTTCATTTTTTGCATTGTATAACCCTTTATCACGGGAAATTATTGCCAGTATTAAAGCAGAAACTGCCGGTAAAAATACATCTCCAGCGCAAAAGGACGCTAAGCTCTGATAATGTTAAATTATTGTGTATTACTATCCTGACCGCCCGGCAGTCGATCGTAATGACGTACCGGGCGGTCATTCTTTTAAAAACCAGATGAAGGAGACGTATTCATGGCAGCCAATCGCATTGAGAAAGATTCAATGGGCCCCATCGACGTACCGGCAGACAAACTGTGGGGCGCGCAGACACAGCGCTCACTGGAACACTTCCGCATCTCAACCGAAAAAATGCCGACCGCGCTGGTGCATGCACTGGCACTGACCAAGCGCGCCGCGGCCAGCGTTAACCGCGATCTGGGACTGCTGCCCGCTGACCGCGCCGAGGCGATTGTCAGCGCGGCCGATGAGGTGCTGGCTGACAAGCATGCGGATGAATTCCCGCTGGCGATCTGGCAGACCGGTTCCGGCACCCAGACCAATATGAACATGAATGAAGTGCTGGCGAACCGCGCCAGTGAAATCCTCGGCGGCGAGCGCGGAATGGCGCGGCTGGTTCATCCCAACGACGATGTGAACAAGAGCCAGAGTTCCAACGATGTCTTCCCGACGGCGATGCACGTTGCCGCCGTTATCGCCTTGCGCGAACAGCTGATCCCTCAGATTCAGGTACTGAAGAAGACCTTAAGCCAGAAGTCCGACGCCTTCAAAGATATCGTCAAGATTGGCCGTACTCACCTGCAGGATGCCACGCCGCTGACTCTGGGCCAGGAGATTTCCGGCTGGGTGGCGATGCTGGAGCATAACCTGAAGCATATTGAGCAGAGCATTCCGCACGTGGCGGAACTGGCGCTGGGCGGCACGGCAGTAGGTACGGGCCTGAACACCCATCCGGAATATGCGGTGCGCGTGGCGAAGGCGCTGGCCGATCTCACGCAGCAGCCATTTGTCACTGCGCCAAACAAGTTTGAGGCGCTGGCAACCTGTGATGCGCTGGTGCATGCGCATGGCGCGCTGAAAGGGCTGGCCGCCTCGCTGATGAAAATCGCGAACGACGTGCGCTGGCTCTCTTCCGGCCCGCGTTGCGGCATCGGCGAAATCGCCATCCCGGAAAATGAGCCAGGCAGCTCCATCATGCCGGGTAAAGTTAACCCGACCCAGTGCGAAGCGATGACCATGCTCTGCTGTCAGGTGATGGGTAACGATGTGGCGATCAATATGGGCGGCGCATCCGGTAACTTTGAGCTTAACGTGTTCCGTCCGATGGTAATCCATAACTTCCTGCAATCAATTCGCCTGCTGGCGGATGGCATGGACAGCTTTAATCATCACTGCGCGGTCGGCATTGAGCCGGTGCGTGAGCGCATCGATCAACTGCTTAACGAATCGCTGATGCTGGTGACGGCGCTGAATACCCATATTGGCTATGACAAAGCGGCAGAAATTGCCAAGAAGGCGCACAAAGAGGGGCTGACGCTGAAAGGCTCGGCGCTGAAGCTGGGTTATCTTACCGAAGAGGAGTTTGATGCCTGGGTTCGTCCGGAAGAGATGGTCGGCAGCATGAAGTCGTAAGGTTTGAGTGAGTCAGAGGCCAGCGAATGCTGGCCTTTTTTATTTATATCGGACAATCGACCCACAGATGCAGTCTGGGGATTAAAAGATTCAGCGGTTCTGCAGCAGGTTTATAACGATGGTTAATATTATCGGCATCGTAATTAAGCAATTCACCCAGAACCGGAACCTGGCTGCGATCGCGACAGATAACCAGAATCGGAGATGGACAGGCCAGCTGAGTCTGTTTTTGTTCATCCGCGCGCCAGACGCGGGCAACCGGCTGGACTTTCACCGGGCGCTTGATTTTCAGCCGTGCTGAGGCGGGCAGGGCGCGCACGCTTGCCAGCTCCTCCTGCACTTTTTCCGCCCACTGTTCACGTGACCACGGCGCTTTTGCACGTCCCGACTTCAGGCTTTTTTCCAGCTGGGCGATCACCTCTTCACGCTTGAGATTCTTGATAATGTGCTTGTTGGCCCAGCCGAAACGCAGGCTGTCCGGTGCGCTCAGAAGGGTGATAGTGCGATAGGCATTCAGGGTAATCAGCCCGCGCAAATGCTGGTGGACGAACTCAAAACGCGCTTCACTCGGCAGGCCAGAGTCCACCGTAATCAGCTGCTCCAGCCGTGCTTTCAGCTGATTGATGACGTCGACCAGTGCGCCGATCTCCGCCTCCTGCTGCGCGTCGCATTCGATACAGAGTGCGCCAGGCAAGCGCACGGCAGCCTTGGTGCTCAGCTGTTCTGACTGATGCTGCATAAACAGGCGGCAGTAGTGGTCAAGCGCCATCTTTAACGCGCTCTCCCCGAGATGCTGCTCGACGGCAATCCGGGTGATCGCTTCATGTTCGCGACCTTTAACCACCGGCGGCAGGCTGAAGACGCGGGCGATCAGCAGAGGCTGCGCTTCAATCTGCTGACGCAATTCACCCAGCGCCAGTTCCAGGTCATTTACACATTGATGCATATCAGCCACTAAGTCGTAGCGCGTCATGTTGTGCCTCCATAGTTACAACGTCCACAATGTGGCAGAAGCCTGGCGAGGATGCAAGCGTCACATAGTTACAACATACTATAAGTGGTTTACTCAAAACCGTGCGGCCTGCATAGCTATCCAGTCAAAAGGGCATCACGCATTTTGGCTTATCGCAGAACATGTTATAAAAACGGTTCGCCTGCTAACCAGGAGATTGCCTGTGAATCAGAACAATAAACCCGGCATCGCCGCCATTATTACCCTGGGCTGGGTGCAGATCCTGTCATGGGGCGGGTCGTTCTACCTGATGGCGGTGATGGCGAATCCGATTGCGGCTGAGACAGGCTGGTCACAGCAGTGGATTTATGGCGCGCTCTCGACCGGGATTCTGGTATCGGGCCTGCTGTCACCGCTGGCAGGCAGGATTATCGCCCGCACCGGTGGCCGCCTGTTGCTGGCACTGAGTGGCATGGTGATGGCGGTGGGGCTGGTGATCATGGCTTATAGCCACTCTCTGCCGCTGTTTCTGTTTGCCTGGGTAATTATTGGCATCGGTATGGCGATGGGCCTTTATGACGCACTGTTTGCCACGCTCGGCACCTGCTATGGCGGTCAGGCGCGTGCAGCGATCACCGGTATCACCCTGATATCTGGCTTCTGCACCACGCTGGTCTGGCCGGGAACAGCGTTGTTAATTCACGGATTCGGCTGGCGGAACGCGTCGCTGATAATTGCGGCACTGATGGTCGTCTGCGTGCTGCCCGCCTATCTGTTTGCCTTACCCGATAGCCATGCTAAGCGGCCTGTGAAAAAACTGAGTCCACAGCCTGGCACGGCGGAGATTGCGCCTGCGCTGTTCTGGCTGCTGTGTGCCATTTTCACTCTGGCGTCCGTGATCATGACAGCTATTTCCGTGCAGCTTATCGCCTTGTTGCAGGCGAGTGGTCATACGCTGACCTCGGCGCTGGCGATCAGCGCCGTACTTGGCCCGTGTCAGGTGGGATCCCGACTCGTCGATATCGCCTTTAAACGCAGTCATCCCATCCGTACCACCTTTTTTTCCGTCGGGCTGGTGGCACTGGGCTTGCTGTTGCTGGCACTGTTTCCGCAGATGGCGTTGCTGAGCATGGTGTTGTATGGCGCAGGAAATGGCTTACGTGCCATCGTGCGGGGAACTTTACCGCTGGCGATGGTCAAACCAGAGTCCTATGCGATTGTGGTGGGTAAAATGGCCCGCCCGGCGTTGATGGGGCAGGCACTGACGCCGCTGATAGGTGGATATGTGTTTGAAAAGATGGGTGCATCGGCGACGCTGTGGTTGCTTTGCGCCCTGGCAATCTTTAACGTGGTACTGGTTATTGCGCTGAAGCAGCGATTACCGGCGGCATCGGCCACCACGGCATAACGGAACGGTTCTTCCTGCTCCGCAGGAAGAGGGCAGTTAGCAGGCTAAGCACCTTGTGCTATCGGGCCTCAGCCTTTGGTGAATACGTGCCTTGTCACCGCCGGTTTGCTTCAAAAAAGCAACAGTGTTTGTTATATTTATTGCTCATTGATTGTTCACTTATGCGGCAATAAAACAATAAGATGCACCGCAACTCAGGATAAAGAAATGCTTGATTACCGCTTCCCGACAGCTTTGCAAATGGTTCTGAGCGTAGCGATGGCGGAGCAAATGGGAAAACGCTCTACCAGCGCGATTCTGGCCTACGGGCTGGAAGCGAATCCCAGTTTCATACGAAAATTAATGGTCCCGCTGACCCGTGACGGCATTATCGTCTCCACGCTGGGCCGTACCGGTTCGATTCATCTGGGCCGTCCTGCTGCGGAAATTACTCTGCGGGATATCTATGTCTCAGTGATCGAAGACAAAAAAATCTGGGCCGCGCGTCCCGACGTCGCGCCACGCTGTCTGGTCAGTGCCAACCTCTGCTGGTACTTCAAGTCGATAGCCGATGAAGCCGAGCAGGCGTCGCTGGATGTGCTGGCAAAACGCACCGTGGCAGACGCACTGAACGAACTGAAGAAACGCGACACCAGCAACTGCACCGCCGTGCCGGAACCTGAACCCGAAGAGATTGATGATCTCTGCAAAAAAAGCCGCTGATTAGCGGCTTTTTTTATGCCTGCTGGTCAGTAACTTCCTGCCTCAAATCTGCCATAAGCCAATAACTCACTTTCCTGGGGTCGGTTATCACGCTGAACCTGATAAACATTTGAAAATTCAGCATCCTTAACAACATTAATGTTTTTTTCGTTTTCTGAAATGACAGGTGAACACATTCATGTAAAATCTATTTTCTGGTTTTTAGTGGATCTAAAATCTGAAAAGAAGAGACTATTTAGCCACGTATCTACTGCTCACATGAGGCTTCATTATGGATGATGATATAAAAATCATGATGTCCCCGGTTCAGCTCACTGCTGCTCTCTCGGATGAAACGGTTACTGAAGGTGAATCACTCAGTAACCGCTTATACGGTGGGTTGAATCTTGCATTAGGGACACTTGAATTAACCGGAGCAACCGCGCTGTGCATAGCGCCAGATCCATCCGGACTGACAAAAGCGGCATGCGTTGTCGTTGGCGTACATAGTCTGGATAGCATTCATGCTGCGGCTAATCAGGTACTGACAGGCAGAAATACGCGTACAGCAACTTTCCAGTTGGCCACAGCGACGGCTAAAAAGCTTGGCGCCGATAATAAGAGCGCAATGAATATAGGTTTAATGGTCGATATTTCTGTTCCGACGGCCTTTGCCTTTGCTGCCGGAGCGGCACGTGTCGCCTCTGTACGCTTCGGTAAGTTAAAGCTGGCTGAGCATGAAGCCGTTAAAGGTATTAAGGCTGGCGGACATACTATTGCTAAGCATGTAAATATTTCCGAAGCGGATTTGCTCGCGCGTCTTGCGCGAAGTCCTAAAACGCCGCTTGCAAGTTCATTTGTTAATATTGAGCAGGCAGAGCGATTCATAAGCGCCGGTTTGAAAGCGAACCGCTGGAAGATCATCTATTGGGCTGCCGCCAAAAGCGAAAGCATACTGGAATTAAGCTGGCAGTCCCGAACCGTAGTCGGTTATGGTTTCAGGCAAGGCAGTACAACTCGTCTGGAAGCGTATGCTGTCAGGATTGTTTTGCACCGTAAAGTGTTTAACGGCAAACCCTATTATCTTCTGACTTCATATCCTTCTTTCTGAGGCTATCAATGAATAAAAGTTATAAAAATACTGGAACGCTTATTCGGGTTTTTTTTGGTCAGGATTATGATCTTTTTGGGGAAACGGTAGAAGAAGTACTGGACAGTTATTTAGAAACTGAGAACCCAAAAACAGCAGCAAAGGTCTGTCAGGAAGCAGGGTATTTACTGTCCTTAAATGATCAAGCACTTACAGAGGCGTTTGAATCCATCAGTCAGGGAGAGTTCTATCCTGAACCCTGGGGAGAAACAGTACGGACTTTTTTGGAAAAGATAAAAAGTCATTTAAGTGCCAGACTTTAACTTAAAGGATTAACGGGTCATACGGTTAATGACTGTGAGTGGAGTTTTGGCTTAGTGAATAGCAGATGAGGAGAGGGAGCGTAAGACGTGTCAGGACCAGGTTCGCTTTCACTGAAGAGTATCGATGTATGTGGTATGAATTTTAAATTTTATATTATTAATCAATTTATTATTTGGAAAATTCATTCCTGATATCCAGATAAGCAGAACGCTGAAGATCAAAGATGAATAATGATTCAGAGAAACGCTGAATGAAAGATTGAAGCGGCGCTAACCTGCAAGGTGGGGTCTGCTGAAATCAGTGAATCACAGGCAAAAAAAGGGGCGATCATATGGTCGCCCCTTTTAACTTTTACGGTTTACGCCGTCACGGACGATGCACTACCTGACCGGCGCGTCACCAGCTTGCGCAGGGCCACATAGAACACCGGCGTCAGGAACAGGCCGAACAGCGTCACGCCGAGCATGCCGGAGAAGACCGTAATACCCGTAACGCCGCGGACCTCTGCACCCGCGCCTTCACCCAGAATCAACGGTATTGTACCGGCGATAAAGGCGATGGAGGTCATCACAATCGGACGCAGACGCAGGCGACACGCTTCCAGCGCCGCTTCCACAATCCCTTTGCCCTGAATCTCCAGCTCCCGCGCAAACTCGACGATCAGAATCGCGTTCTTACAGGCCAGCCCCATCAGCACCACCAGTCCGACCTGGACGAAGACGTTGTTGTCACCGCCAGTCAGCCAGACGCCAAACAGCGCAGAGAGCATGGTCATCGGCACAATCAGGATCACGGCCAGCGGCAGCGTCCAGCTCTCATACAGCGCGGCCAGCACCAGGAACGCCAGCAACACGGCCATCGGGAAGACAATCAGCGCGGTATTGCCCTGCGTTGACTGCTGATAACTCAGATCGGTCCACTCGATGTTCATGCCGTTTGGCAATAGCTGACCGGACATCGCTTCGAGCTGACTCATCGCCTGCGCCGAGGAGAGCACGCGTGGGTCGGCATCACCAATCAAATCCGCCGCCGGATAGCCGTTATAGCGGATCACCGGGTCGGGACCGTAGGTGGTGGTAATGTTGACCATGCTGCCAATCGGCACCATCTCACCACGATCGTTTCGGGTACGCAGGTTAGCGATATCTTCGATGCTGTCGCGGAAATCCCCGTCAGCCTGTGCCATCACCCGCCAGGTGCGGCCAAAGCGGTTAAAGTCATTCACATAAGACGAGCCAAGATAGGTCTGGAGCGTGCTGAACAGCGCGGTCAGCGATACTCCCTGCGCTTTGGCTTTATCCCGGTCTACCTTCACATCAAGCTGCGGAACGTTGGCCTGATAAGAGGAGATGGGGAAGTGCATCCCTGGCGTCTGCATGATGCTGCCCGACAGCGTATTAATCGCCGTCTGCAGTGCGCCATAACCCAGACCCGCGCGGTCCTGCACATAGAGCGAATAGCCCGAGCCCTGGCCCAGCCCCAGAATCGGCGGTGGCATAATCGAGAAGCCAAAGCCCTGCTGGATTTGAGCGATCTTCGCATTGATCTCAGCGTTGATCTCCGCCGCCGTATGTTTGCGCTCATTAAACGGCTTCAGACCGAAGAACACCGTGCCGCTGTTCGGCGTATTGGTGAACTGCAATGCATTCAGGCCAGGGAACGCGACCGCATAGGCGACGCCTTCGGTCTGCATACCGATTTCGCTCATCTTACGAATCACTTCATCCGTGCGCGCCAGAGAGGAACCTTCCGGCATCTTCACGCCACCAATCAGGTAGAGCTTATCCTGCGTCGGAATAAATCCACCCGGCACGGTGTGGAACATAAATCCGGCACCCGCCAGCAGCAGAATATAGACGCCAAACACGGCGCCACGGCGACGCAGCGTACGGCCCACCAGCGATTCATAACCATGGGCACTGCGCTGGAAGAAGCGGTTAAACGGCCTGAATAGCCAGCCAAACAGCGCATCAATGATCCGCGTCAGCCGGTCTTTCGGCGCGTGATGATCTTTTAGCAGCATCGCCGCCAGCGCAGGCGAGAGCGTCAGCGAGTTAATGGCAGAGATCACTGTAGAGATGGCGATGGTAGTGGCGAACTGCTTGTAGAACTGCCCGGTGACGCCAGAGAGAAACGCCATCGGCACAAACACCGCGCACAGCACCAGCGCAATGGCGATGATCGGCCCGGAGACCTCACGCATCGCCTGATGCGCAGCGGCGCGCGGCGACAGCCCCATCTCAATGTTACGTTCGACGTTCTCCACCACCACAATGGCGTCATCCACCACGATACCAATCGCCAGCACCAGCCCGAACAGGCTCAGCGTATTCAGCGAGAAGCCAAGCAGATAGAGCACGCTAAAGGTACCAACTATCGAAACCGGCACCGCCAGCAGGGGGATGATGGAGGCGCGCCAGGTCTGCAGGAACAGAATCACCACCAGCACGACCAGAATGACCGCTTCCAGCAGGGTCTGCACCACGGCTTTAATCGAGTCACGGACAAACACCGTCGGATCGTAAGGCGCGGCCCATTTCACGTCGTTGGGAAAGCGGGTCGCCAGCTCATCCATTTTGGCGCGAACCGCATTGGAGAGGTCGATGGCGTTGGCGCCAGGCGCCTGGAAGATGCCGATACCGACCGCATCTTTGTTATTCAGCTGCGAGCGCAGGGCATAGCTGCCCGAGCCCATCTCAATCCGCGCCACATCGCGCAGCCGCACCAGCGAACCATCTTCCGAGGTTTTCAGGATGATATCGCCAAACTGCTGCTCGCTCTCCAGTCGTCCCTGGGTGTTGATTGACAGCAGAAAATCGCTCTGTTTTTTCAGCGGCTCGGCACCCAGCTGACCGGCAGAGACCTGCACGTTCTGCTCCTGCATCGCCGTTACCACGTCAGAGGCGGTCAGACCACGCGCCGCCACTTTATTGGGATCAAGCCAGACGCGCATCGCATACTCGCCTGCGCCGAAAATCTGGATCTGACCGACACCCGGCAGGCGGGCCAGCTCATCTTTCACCTTGAGGGTGGCGTAGTTACGCAGGTAGAGCGAATCGTAGGTATTGTTCGGTGAGAACATGTGGACGACCAGCGTCAGGGTCGGCGACATCTTCTGGGTGGTGATCCCCAGCCGACGCACATCTTCCGGCAGACGGGCTTCCGCCTGCGCTACGCGGTTCTGCACCTGCACCTGCGCCTGATCAGGATCGGTGCCTGGACGGAAGGTGACGGTGGTCACCAGCACGCCGTCAGAACCGGCCACTGACTTCATGTACATCATGTTTTCGACGCCGTTGATTGCCTCTTCCAGCGGCGTCGCCACGGAATCCGCAATCACTTTCGGGTTAGCGCCTGGATACTCGGCGCGCACCTGTACGCTGGGTGGCACCACGTCGGGATATTCACTGACTGGCAGCAGTGGGATGGCAATCACCCCGGTCACAAAAATCAGGATCGACAGCACCGCAGCAAAAATGGGCCGGTCGATAAAAAAGCGGGAAAAGTCCATAGCGGCCTCGGGTTATTGAGCGACTGCCGCACGCATGGCGACCGGCTGAGCAGTGACCGGCATGCCGGGCATAAATACTTTTTGCAGACCGGCGATGATGACCTTGTCGCCGGATTGCAGACCCGATTTAACGATGCGCAAACCATCCACCATCGCGCCAGGCTGGATATCGCGCCGCTGCGCTTTACCTTCGCCATCCACCACGTAGACATATTTGCGATCCTGGTCGGTCAATACCGCTTTATCATCGATCAGCACCGCCTCGAACTGCGCGCTGCCGGGCAGACGCACGCGGGCAAACAGGCCAGGCGTAAACTGCCGCTGTTGATTGTCGAGCAGGGCGCGCATACGAATGGTGCCGGTGCTGGCGGTCAGCTGGTTATCCAGAAAGTCAATTTTGCCCTGGTGCGGGAAACCCTGTTCGCCGACCAGCGCAATCTCAACCGGCAGCGCATGGCGCTGCTGGCCCTGACGCGCCATCGCCTGATAGTTCAGGAAGGTGTTCTCATCGACATCAAAATAGACATACATCTGCTGCTGCGACACCAGCGTGGTTAACACACTGGCGCTGTCGCCGGCGGTCACCAGGTTACCGGCGGTGATCATCGCCCGGCTGGCGCGGCCATCAATCGGCGCGGTAACGCGGGTAAAGTCGAGGTTCAGCTGCGCCATATCGACCGCGGCCTCTGCGGCCAGCACATCCGCCTGCGCCTGACTGGCGGCAGAACGACGCTGCTCCCACGCTTCGCGGGAAATCGCCTGCGTGCCGATCAGCTTCTCGCTGCGGCCCGATTCGCTGCGGGCCAGACTCGCCTGACTGCGCGCCCGGGCCAGTTCCGCTTTGGCCTGCTCCAGCGCCGCGCGGTAACTCCGGTCATCAATGGTAAACAGTACCTGACCTTTTCTGACCTCATCGCCTTCACGATAGTTAACGGCATCAATGTAGCCAGAGACGCGCGGACGCAACTGCACGCTCTGCACCGCTTCAACCCGGCCATTGAAATTGTCCCACTGACTGACCGGTTTGATCAGCACGGGTGCGGCACTCACTTCAGGCGGCGGGGGAGCGGCGTTTTGCGCCACACCTTTATCGCAGCCGCTCAGTTGCGTGATGAGCAGTACCATCCCTAAGAGGGTTAAACCCTGACGAACCCGGTTCGTAATCATTGTTGTTATTCCGCGATAGATATAAACAGGCGGCCTGCAGGCCAATATTTGCAACTTTTAAGATTGCAATTAATCGCGGTGAGTGTAGGCTTGCGTGGCTGGCAACTGCAAGAATAACAGATACACTTTATGTGCGGTTTAGGGCAGGGCGATGAAAGCCTGAACAACTTAGCTAAAACCCCACAGATAGTGCGGCATTTAATGTACTAATAAAACTTGCATTAAATGGCATAGTCAGCCACCCTTAAGTGTAACTGCAACTGATACTAATACTTTTCGCCACGGCGACAGGAGAGACTGGAATGATGAGTGATGCTTTTATTCACGATTTAATCGACTGGATTGATAACAACATCGAAGCACGTCTGGATCTGGATACCGTTTCAGAGCGCGCGGGCTACTCCAAATGGCACCTGCAGCGCATGTTTAAAGAGCACACCGGTTATCCACTGGGTGAATACATCCGGGTTAAGAAGCTGAAGAAATCAGCCGACCGCCTGACCAGCACAGATGAACCAATTCTTAATGTGGCGATCTCGTTAGGTTTCGACTCTCAGCAATCCTTTAACCGCAGCTTCAAACGCCAGTATGGCGTCGCGCCGGGTGCATGGCGTCGGCACAGCGGGGATTCGCACGCAGCATAACCTCGCCAGGGCCAGCTTGTCTGGCCCGCGCTTTTCTCTGCGCGCAAAACTGGTATCATCTGCGTCCTGTCGTCACGGATGCCATCATGTCAAAAAAACTCTGGATTGGACTTTTTCTCGTCCTCGCGGCCTGTTTCTACGGCCTTAAACCCTATCTGAATTCCGTTTCAGCCCCTGCCCAGGCGGATATCGCCACCCTGACTGACGCCCATACCGTGGCGCGCTGGGTGCTGCAGCATCAGCAACTGCCGGACTACTACCTCACCAAAAACGACGCGCGCAAGCGTGGCTGGAATCCGGCTAAAGGCAACCTGTGTGACGTGTTGCCAGGCAGAGCCATTGGCGGCGATCGCTTTACGAACCGTGAAAAGCGTCTGCCCGCGCGTGCGGGCCGTCAGTGGTATGAAGCGGATGTGAATTATCGCTGCGGGCATCGCGACGCCGATCGCCTGGTCTACTCCTCTGACGGGCTGGTGTTTCTCTCCACCGATCACTACCGCAGTTTCAGGCAGGTGCCCTGATCATGCTTAATCTGACCTTTGACCTGCGTCAGCTCACCACGCGCGCGGCGTTTTATCAGCAGTTTGCTGAGCAGAGCGGCTGTCCGCAGACCTTCGGACATAATCTGGATGCGTTATGGGACTGGCTGACGGGCGGGATGGCGCTGCCTGCGACAATGTGGTTGCAGCACTATGCCGCGCATCAGGCCGATTTAGCGCCGGTGCTGGCGCTGCTGGAAGAGGCGGCGCAGTCGCTGGAGGGCGAACTGCGCCTGATCATTGATTAAGCGCGTAGCGGCTTGAGCAGCGCAACCAGCGCTTCGCGGGCTGCCAGCGGAAGATCGCCGCCGCCGGTGTAACCATTGTTCTCAATGATGACCTGGTTCAGCCCCACCAGCCAGTCGTAGATATAGTAGGCCGTGTGGTTGGCCGGGGCGGCAGAGAGTCTGGTCAGACGCTGACCGGAACTAAAGCTGACGCTGGGAGCCGGAGGACGCGAGAAAATCACCTGACCCCGGTTAACGCGGCTGGCAGGGCGTTCATTTTCAGGACGCTGTAAAAAGCCGAGCCAGGCCACAAAATCCCCCAGCACCGTCATCGCCCGCGTCACCTGACGATCCGCGCGTGATTCATGGCTGACGCTCTGCGTATCGGGCTCATGCAGCGCCTGCTGCAGCTTTTGCGCGATATCGGTGCGGAATCCGGCCGTGATCAGCTCTTCAACCAGCCACTCCATCGTTGGCTTATCCACGTTCAGCAACGCCAGCAGGCTGCGGTTTTCCGGCAGCTGACGCAGATGATCCAGCCACAGCAGCAGCACCTGACGCGGATACTGCTGCGCGCTCTGCAGACTCTGACGCGGCTGAACCGGCGCTTCAGCCGGGCTCTCACTGAACAGGTCAAATTCAAACCCGATACCGAACTGATTTTCCGGTGCCTGAATACTGGCCGGTTTGCTGCCTTGTAAGGCGGACTGATTAAGCCACAGCTGACGCAGCGCCTCACGCGGCGGCTGCAGGCGTTCCAGCAGCTCGCCATGCAGGCCGGTCCGATGCTGTAAACACTTCAGTAGCGTATCAGCGATATTCTGTTTGCGTGCCGCCTGTTCCGGGCTGGCACCCGCTTCGGTCCAGGGCAATAAACGCCGCTCCACCACAGTGTGCTGAATCTGCGCCAGCTGAGCCAGCAGCATGTCGCGGCGCGCTTCCGGCTGCATCTCATCCTGCAACCAGCTCGCCATGCGGTCGACGCCCGCGCGATCCAGTGCCAGCATCGATCCCCAGTGCTGACCGGGCTGTCCCATCTGACGCTGCACCGCTTCATCCACATTGACCTGCTGATGGCGGGCATCGAAAGGGGTAATCGCCCAGATCAGACGCGGTTTCTCTGCGGATTCCTGTGCGGGCTGCTGACGCTGCCATTCGCGCAGCGTTTCGCTGGCGAGGTCGGCATCCTGACGCTGGCTGGCTGCGGTACAGACCAGCAGCAGATCGATTGCCTGACGCGCGGCGTAAAAACCGGGCAGCAGGGCACGTTTCTGTTCCAGCAGTTGGGCACGCAGCGGATCCTGCTGCTGCAGGCGCTGACGATCTTCCTGGGTTGCCGCGTCACCGGACTGGCCTGGCGCGGGCAGTTCCAGCATATCGGCATCATCATAGAGCGCGGTTCGCGGTGTGGAACTCAGCGGGACCAGCACTTCCAGCGTCAGCAGCGCCAGTAATCCCAGCGGCACGTTCTGCGCCTTACCGATGCGGTTACCATTCAGCGGGCAGACTTCCACCAGCTGCTGCTGATCCTGCTCACTGGCCGGCACAATCAGCTGCTCGGCCGGCAGCAGTGATGTGTCGGTCAGCAGGCTCAGTGGAGCAAGCACCCGGCTGCTGTTACGCAACTGGTGACGCAGATGCAGCAGGGTGCGCAGCATCTCATTCAGTTCAGGCTGACCCGGCCACAGCAGTGAAAAAAGCTGTACCCGGTCGTCAACGCTGAGCCAGGGCGCCAGCTCAACCGCCTGCGGCCAGAAATGACGATCAAGCCGCGCATCGTGGTGCGCACGGCGACGGCACCAGGACCAGAGTGTCACCAGCGCATCGCCTTCCAGACCCGCCAGCGGCGTGGCGAGGCGATGACGCTGCAGGCGCTGCAGTGCGCTGTCGATCTGTGCGGTGTCGGGCGTTGTCGCGCCGGCACAGGCGACCATCAGCCGTACGATCTCCGCTTCACTCAGCAGCATCAGTTCAACCGGCCACTCGTTTGAAAGCGGCTCGCGCTGATGGCTGAAACGGGTGGCGGTAGCAAAATCGAGGTTGCCGGGATTGATATGCTGAAACCAGTTCAGCAGTTTATCACCCATGCGGGTCACTAACTGGCCCTGTGCATCGGCCACCATTTCGTTCAGCAGCCAGGCCTTACCCGCCTGCGACTGGCCAAACAGCGCCAGCGTCACCGGACGCGCCACCTGTTGCGCCAGCGCCTGAGTCTGCACGCGCGCCTGGCGCAGTTGCAGCGTCAGGGTTTCTGCTTCCAGCGCCAGACGCGGCGACTGCTCACGGCTGCTCTCAATCCAGGCCAGACTGTTATTCAGGGCGTCCTGCAACAGGCCAAGACGTTTTGCCAGCGTTTGCGGCTGACGGGGTTTCAGGGCTTTCATCGTTTACACACGCTCCCGCTGTCAATCCAGTATTGCGCATTGGCATTGCCGGTCGCCGACAGGGTATTCAGCTTAAGACTCAACTGCTCCAGCGGCACGCGGGTGCCATCATCCAGACGGGCATCGCTCAGCACCAGACTTTCCGGGCCGGACGCGTCGGGTCCGGCTTTTACCGCCAGCCGGATGCGCAGCACGCTCTCACCGGCCACTTTACGCGCCAGGGTGGCGTCGTTCAGCGTCAGGCTATAGAGCGGCGAGGCGGGCCAGCGATCGTTATCGAGCTGGCGGAAGCCGAGACAGACGTTGCCGCGAATACGGAAACTGCGCTTTTTATCCAGCACATAGCCGGGATCGTCGAGGTCAATTTCGCTGTAGCAGAGGTTCTCGTCCGTCAGCGCCTGGTTTTCGTCGAGCATGCCAAGATAGCGAATCGTCGAGTAGGGTTCAAAATCGCCTGCGCGGAACCAGAAGCTGCTGAGGCGCAGATCCAGCGCCAGCAGGCAGAGCATCGCGCCGACCGCCGCGGTCGATTTCGGGTTGTCGATGCGGCCATGTTTGTTAAACGGATACCAGTCGCTGGTGTGATAGCCTTCCAGCGACAGAATACGGCTGCCCGGCAGCGGTTGCAGATGACGCACCAGCGCCTGAATGCCCGGGAAGCGCGACGGGCGACCGGTCAGCAGCAGCACGTCACACTGGTAGAGCGACACCACTTCACACATTGAGCGCAGCGCCGGGATAATCGCCATCCGGTGCTGCATAAATTCCCCGTGCAGCTGGGACAGGCTCACCACCAGCGGCACCTGTAGCAGGTCAAAGCGGCTGTTACCGCCCAGCTCGCGCTGAATCTCGCCGTTGACGAACGCCAGTACCGCTTCGCCCGGCGGCTGATCGACCAGCTCGCCAAACAGTGCGTTGATCTCCGCGTGGCTCTCCAGCGGATCCCAGTTTTCGTAGCGTTCCAGTACCGCCTGTGCCAGCGGAATAAACAGTTGTAAGGTGATCTGCTGACGCAGCGTGGCCTGACCGTCCATGCGGCTGTCGTGACCAAACAGCTTGTTCATCAGCGGTTCCGCCAGCGTCAGGCCCGCTTTCTGCAGATGCTGCTGCAGCGCCGGTAAAATCCACAGCTGAATCACATCCAGCAGGATATCGTCGCCCGCGACTTTAAAGCCTTCGCGGAACAGCAGTCGCGGCGTGATTTTGACGTTATTGCCCTGACCATCATCCAGACGATACTGGGTGATGGCGAGGTCAGTAGTGCCGCCGCCGATATCAATCGAGGCGATGCGCAGACTCTTGCCTGGCAGTTCGTCAGCATCGCGCGGGCGATCCGGACGGGCCATGCTGCTGAAAAAGTCTTCGGCGCGACCGGCAAAGTTGACCTGGGTTTCATTAAACAGCCAGACCATCTGACCACAGGTCGCTTCATCCCACTCCATCTGCACATCCGGCAGCGGTTTCGGGTTCTGACGTGGCAGTGCTGGTGAAAGGTCATCTTCGTCAGCCAGCCAGCCTTCCGCTTTCCAGACCAGCGCCAGCGCTTCCTGCATCCGGCGGCGGAAAATTTCACGCTCCGGCTTCGGCATCGCTGACGGCAGCGTCAGGATCACATGGCGCAGTTGACGCGGCGCGTGGCTCTGTGGCATCCGCTGACGCTGTGCCGCGCTGTTCATCTGCATCAGCGCCTGAGCCAGCAGCTCACACAGCATAAAGGTCATCAGCGAACTGCGGCTGTAGTGCGGAGAAAAGACCGGCAGACGATCGTCGGGTGCCAGCGTCGAGAGCGGCTGGCCTTCGTCGTTGAGCAGGGTGGTAAAGGGTGCGGCATAGGCCAGCGGTTCAGCCTGCTCGCCGGGCGTGTTAAAACGCCAGCCTGGCTGATAGCGCGCCTCATCCCACAGATAACGGCGCGGGCTGGAGAGGCCGGTGCTGCCTTCCAGTCCCACACGCTGCAGGGCCAGACGGCTCGCTTCACGGCCGACGCGCGTCAGAGAAGGCCACATAAAGGCCTGCTCACGACCGCTCTCCAGCGAGAAGTTCGCTTTGCCAAAACGGGTCTCGGCAAACTCCAGACGGCTGTCAAACAGCTCGTTGTAAACCTGATGCGGCTGCGACAGATCGCGCAGCTGCAGCTCATAGGTCTGTTTCAGGCCGTTGCTCTCTTCCGGGTGATCTTCAACCAGAATGCCGCAGGTATGGGAGTTACCGACATCCAGAATGATATCGACATTGACCGCCGGGGTCTGCAGCGTGGCGGCCTGAATATGGATCTCGCTGAGGTCGAGCTGTTCGCCTAGCAGTTCCAGCAGATTGAGGTAGTGCGCCTGATACTCAAACTCGCGCAGCGCCTGATTAATCGCCTGTTCGCGGCGATCGGAGACGCGGTCGGTAAAGGATTCGCGCAGCCAGCCGTCAACCCAGGTCAGGTCAAGAAAATCACCCAGCTCGTAGTTGTGCCAGGCGAGCGCAAAGGTCACACCGTTCTGAGCATCAGCCGTGCTGAGGCCGAGCTGTTCACCGCCATCCTGTTCCGCCACGCAGCGGGTATCAAAGGCCAGGCTGACGCGATGGGTATTGCCCGCTGCATCGGGCGCGGGCAGCGCAACCAGACGCATCCGCGCCCAGTTTTCAGGACCGCCGATAAAACGACGTCCGCTGGCGCAGCGCAGCATCGGCAGCGGCAGCCAGCAGGCTGACAGCAGAGAGAGCGAGTCCGCCAGCGCGATATCAGACTCCGGGCGCACCACTTCTGCAGCACCGCCATCTTCCGGATAGAGCAGGAACTTGCCGCTGTTGCCATCGACGTTCAGGCGCAGCAGCGGGCCGTTGGCGGTCTGGCGCACAAACTGGCGGCGCGCCGGGGTATCTGAGAGTTGCAGGCCGAAATCCAGAAACTGCACGCCGCTGTTTTCAATCAGCGAAATTTTTTGTTTGTCATCGATCAGGGGAGCCAGCATCGTTATTTACTCTCACGCTTAATCGTCATCGGGAAGACCCGGTCATCAGCATACTGCGCTTCACACACTGCGGCACCGATACTCGCATGGCAGACCAGCAGCGGCATACGGTAGCGCGAATTGTTCTGGCACTTCGCCGTGTAGCGGCTCTCAATCACCAGGTTACCGGCGCTGGTCATGGCCGCGCTGACATCCGCTTTACAGGTGGTATTGCCCTGGGCGATCTGCACGCTGCCTTTGCCGTTTTTAAACTGGAAGCGCATCACTGGAGGCTTACCGGTTGGCGTCGGCATCTGGTCGATAGTGACACGCCAGCGGCCATCAATCACCCTAACCTGGCCATCGCGCACCGCATCCGGCGTCACGATCAGGTCATCGGGTTTGGCCGGAACCGGCGCCGTCACCGTTGTGGCAAGGGTAGCAGATGCGTCTGCCGGTGCGGTATCGGTGGTGGTGTTGGCCGGTTTCTGCGGCTGCGATTCAGGGAGTTTTTCCGGTGCTGCCTGCTCGGCAGGTGGCGTGACAGACGGTGTCGCCGCAACCGGTGCCGGAGTCGCAGCAGGGGCCGGAGTGGATACCGTCGCCGGGGCTGACGCTGGCTTCGCAGTGGCAACCGGTGTTTTTACGGGTTCAGAACGATGCAGCAACACGGCCACCGTCACGGCAGCAGCAATCGCCACCGGCGGTAACAGATACCAGACGCGGAAACGGCGGCGAGCCGCTACAGGCGTCGCCGGCTGAGCTTCAACGGGTGCTGCAACCGGCAGCGGTTCAGCCATAGGTTCAGGTTCAGGTTCGGGCTCAGCGATCATCACTGGTTCAGCGATGACCGGCGCGGCAGGCAGCTCAGGCAGCGGTTCAACCAGCGCCACCGGCAGGTTCTCTTCCAGCGTGTCACGCAGGCAGGCCAGCGCGTCATCGCGGCTACGCGCCTGGGCATCGACAAAGCCCCAGAAGGTGATGACCGGTTTGCCATCAACCAGATAGACATACTGCTGGTCGGGGAATTGCAGGGTTTTGCTCAGCAGCGCACCAAACAGCCGCATCGATGGGTTCTCTGCCGCGCGCGCGCGCGTACTGAGATCCTGCATATCCTGCTGACAGGCGGTGAGCTGTTGCAGCGCCGCGCGACGTTCATGATCGCTGGCACCCAGCCAGGATTTGACCCGGCCGCTAAAAGGGGCATACCAGTCGAGGCGATCGCCCCGTTCATTGGCCTGAGGAATGGCCAGGCAATCTGCCAGTGCGCTCTGACGGCGCAGGCGCAGGGTTTCACGAATTTGCAATGCTGAGGCATAGACCGGCTGGCCATTTTCACCTAACGCCAGAACTGCATCTAAATTACCGCTGCGCAGAAAAGTTTTTGCCACCTGTTGGGCCCTTATCGGTCGTTGTCTGAGGCAGAAAATCGCGTGTTATCGACGATTAGGTTGATTTTACGCGGGGCAATGACAAATCAAACGGCAGAAAAAGGGGGTAAATCCACTGTTTTTTTCACCGGCTGACGGAAAAACCACCGCTATTTCAGAGAGTATGACGCAATCAGCCGGATTTGCGCACCAGCAACAGGTGGGCGATGACGCCGCCCACCAGTCCCCAGAAGGCCGGACCAATGCCCAGCAGCGAAACGCCGGAAGCGGTGATCAGAAAGGTGATCAGCGCGCTGTCGCGTTCGGCAGGCAGATCCAGTGCGCGGTGGAGGCTGCCACCCAGCGTGGCAAGGAGTGCCAGACCTGCAAGCGCCTCAATCAGCACCGCAGGCAGGGCACTGAACAGCACGGCGATCAGCGCACCGGACGCGCCCGCCAGCAGATAGAAGATCCCCGCCAGCGCCGCCGCGCGCCAGCGTTGCTGAGGATTTGGGTCGACCTCATTGCTCATGCAGATGGCCGCCGTAATCGCCGCCACGCAGACCGAAAAACCCCCTAATGGGGACAGCAGCAGCGCAATTAATCCGGTCCAGCTCATCAGTGAAGAGACGGGCGGACGGTAGCCGTGCGCCTGTAGCGTGGCGATGCCGGGGGCGTTCTGCGACGCCATCGTCACCAGGAAATAGGGCACGCCGATCCCCAGCAGCGTGGTGAGCGTAAAGTGCGGCATCACGACTTCCGGCATTGCCAGCCTAATCGGCTGAGGCGGAAAGTGGATGGCGTGCTGTGCCAGCGCGACGGCAACACCCACCAGCAGCGTGACCAGAATTGCATAGCGGGCCAGCCAGCGGCGGGCCAGCAGCCAGGCCAGGCACATGCTGCCGCACAGTACAAAGTTACTTTGCAAATCGGCAAAGGTCTGCAGCCCGAAGCGCAGCAGAATACCTGCCAGCATCGCCGCTGCCAGCGAGGCAGGAATGTAGTTCATCAGCCGGGCAAACAGGCCGGTGACGCCGCACAATACGATCAGCAGGTTGGCGAAAACAAAGACGCCTACCGCCTCATTCAGCGAAATGCCGTGAAAACTGGTCGCCAGCAGCGCAGCGCCGGGCGTTGACCAGGCAGCCAGCACCGGCATGCGGTAGCGCAGTGACAGGCTCAGCGAAGCGATCCCCTGCGCAATGCCCAGCACCGACAGCCAGCCGCCAATCTGCGCGGGCGTGGCGCCCGCCGCCTGAAACATCTGATAGATAATCGCGCCACTGCTGCTGTAGCCCACCAGCACAGCCACAAAGCCGGAAACCAGCATCGGCAGGGTAAAACGGGGAGGTTCCGCTCTCGTCATGGTCAGACTCTTTATGAGGTTGTGCGTTATAGCGCACATGGTCGCATGATGCGCTATAACGCACAAGTGTTACACTATTGCCATAACGTCACTTACCAGGATGACGAGAAAGCAGGAGAAAAAATGGCGGATTTTCAGCAACACCTGAGCAGCGCGCTCAGACAGTTGCGGCAGGCCAATGGCTGGAGCCTGACGCTGACGGCGGAGCGAACCGGCGTCAGTAAAGCGATGCTGGGCCAGATTGAGCGCGGCGAATCGAGTCCCACCGTGGCGACGCTGTGGAAGATTGCCACCGGTTTCAACGTTCCCTTTTCCTTTTTTATCGACGGCAGCGTGTTGCCTTCAGGCGCCGCGCCAGGATTCAGTCAGCCCAATGCCGACATGTCGGTACGGTCGCTGCTGCCTTACGATCCGCAACTGCGTTTTGATCTGCTGGCGGTGGAGCTGGCAGCGGGGGCGCAGAGTCATTCTTCGCCCCATGAAGCGGGCTGTGTGGAGCAGGTGGTGGTCATCAAGGGCGAACTATTGCTGGGCGTCGGTGACCTCTGGCGACGTCTGCTCGCCGGGGAGGCGTTCCAGTTCAGGGCCGATGTGCTGCACAGCTACCGGAACCCGCTCAGCACGCCGCTGCGCTTCCACAGTCTGATCCACTATCTGCAGCGCCCGGACGTTACAAATTGATACCTGAGCAAACTACACAGTTTACCTTCGTATCTTTATACTTTCGCTTATCGATGGAGACGGGTAATGAGCGATCTGACTGAATCCGCTGCAATGCTGCGCATGCTGGTGGGCAAGCTGGGCCGCCGGTTGCGCGAGTCAGCACCGCCTGGCGAATTAACCTGGTCGCAGGTCGCGGTGCTGGGTCATCTGGTTCGCGATGGAGCGATGACGGTGACGCAACTGGCGGCGGCCGAGGGCGTACGCACCCAGTCAATGGGCGCGACCGTCGCCGGGTTACTGGCGGCAGAACTGGTGACGGGCGAGCCGGATCCCCATGATGGCCGTAAAACCCGCTATCTTCCCACGACGTCCAGCCTGGCGGTGATTACGTCGAGTCGCGCGATGCGCGATGACTGGCTGGTCCGGACGCTGGAAGCGCGACTGAGTCCGGCAGAACAGCAGCAACTGACCGACGTTCTCCCTCTGCTGCAACGACTCACTGACTATTAAATCTGAGGATTCAACATGGCTGTAACCACACTTGATGCAAAAACTGCGCTGATTGTTATCGACCTGCAACATGGCATTGTGGCGCTGCCGCTGGTTCATGAACCGCAGCCGGTGATCGAACGCTGTGCCGGACTGGCTGAGGCGTTTCGCGCGCACGATCTGCCGGTTGTGCTGGTTAACGTGGCTGGTGGGGCGCCGGGCCGCAATGAGCAGGCACGTCACAGCGGCGAATTGCCCGCCGACTGGGCCACGCTGGTTCCGGCGATGACCCCACAGCAAATTGACCTTACGGTCACCAAGAAAACCTGGGGTGCGTTTCACGCCACGGCGTTGCACGATGAGCTGCAAAAGCGCGGCATTACTCAGGTAGTTATTTGTGGTATCGCGACCAGTATCGGCGTGGAATCCACCGCACGACAGGCGTATGAGCTGGGTTACAACGTCACGCTGGCGACCGATGCGATGACCGATCTCAACCTCGATACGCACAACAATAGCGTGAACCTGATCTTCCCGCGCCTGGGTGAAACCGGCAGCTGTGAGGATATTAAGGCGCAGCTGAATTCGCGCGCATGATTGGCGTGTGACGTTAAGCTTTGGGCCACCGCGACGGTGGCCCGTTGAGGGCAGACATAGCTCTTATCAAAAAACTGCGCCATGTTTCTCCCCAGGGGGCCGGACGAAACTCTTCATCAGCAATTGCTGACATAATGACATTCAAATCATCATCCTCATTCTGAAGCAGGATGTTTATTTCATTCCGCGCTTCAATAACAGGCATGTCATGATCAATATAGCTCTGGAGCATTTCTTCGAGGGTATTGCCAAAGTCGTCATGATGGCAGCTTAAAAACACTCTTAACATGCCGGTTAGCGCCGGGTATTGTTTCTCGGGTTTATCACCCCATCCACGGATAAGACGTGAGAACATAATGAGGTTACCCGTTATAATTTATCGGAAGGCGTAACCCAGCGTTAAACCGACGCTGTAATTGCGGCCCGGCGCGGATTCGAAGTAGCGTCCATTACTCTCATTCACAATCACTGAACCCACATAGTGCCGATCAAACAGGTTATCGACCCGGCCAAACAGATCCAGCGTCCAGTTCTCAACCAGCCACTTATAGCCACTGTTAACCGCTGCAACGGTGTAGGACGGGGTGTTCACGCTATTCTGATCTTCAGCGGCGATCTGGCTCAGATAACGTACCTCACTGCCTGCATAAAAGCCCTGTTCCGGCAGGTAACCGAGTCCGGCGTAAGCCATGTTACGGGCAATACCAGGAATGCGGTTGCCGTCACAGCTGTCGCTGCCGCAGGCGTTAGTGCGATAGCGCGCATCCAGCAGAGTGTAGGCCATCTTCAGCCGCCAGTCCCAGGCAAACTGCTGATCCAGGCTTAACTCCAGACCGCGACGGCGGGTCTGACCGGCATTTTTATAGGTAGTGCGTCCGCCACTGCTGGCATCCGCCACAATCTCATCCTGGGTATCGGTCTGGAACAGCGCCGCGCTGATCAGGCCGTTGCCGATGCGTTTCTTGCTGCCAATCTCCAGCGTATCGCTGGTGGCCGGTTTCAGCCCCAGATTCAGACCGGTCGCGCCATCCGAGCGGTAAGAGAGCTCATTAATGGTCGGGGTTTCAAAGCCGCGACCGGCGGAGATCCACGCGTTCCAGCCTGGGTCAAAGGCATACTTCAGTGCCGCAGCGGGCAGCCATTTGTGATAGCGCGCATCACCGCTGTCGTCGCCGTTACCGGGCTGAATATAGAAGTCATTAGAGTCAAAGTTAACGGTGCTGAACCGCACACCCGCATCCAGCGACAGCTTATCGGTCAGTTGCCAGGCGGTCTGCAGATAGGGATCGAGCGTCCACATCAGGTTGCGCTCGTTGCGGCGCAGATTGCCCTGTTCGCCCAGCTGTGTCACCCCGTTGCTGAGCGTGAAATTTTCATAGCCCTTGCGGCGCTCGGTCATGGTTTCGTAGTCGAGTCCGCCGGTCAGCGCCACCGGAATCGACAGTAGCGTGTCGCGATGGGTCCAGCGGGTATCGACGCCCTGATAGTGGCGGGTCAGGGCGATCACGCCACCGGGATGAGACGGGTTGCGCTGCACGGCTGCAGGGATCGACTGGAACTGGGTAGTTTCGCGCATGCCCGCATAGAGCATCACGCTGAGGTCGTCATTTTCACTCATCTGGCGCTGATAACGCAGGCCGCCCTGAGTCTGATCGACAGTCTTACGGGTGTTATAAAGCGGGACGTTGCTGACCACCTGACGTGGATTCTCACGCCACTGCGCCTCGGTTAAGCCGCCGGGATCCTGCGCGTCAATGTGAACGCTGTTAAACAGCAGCGTCAGGGTGCTGACATCATCAATACGCACGCCCAGTCGGGCGTTGCCAAGGTTCTTCTGCGCAGCACTGTGATCACGATAGCCGTGAGTGGTGAAGCGGGAGGCGGAGACGGTGTAGTTAACATCTCCGGCATGGCTGCCGTCACCGGTCGCGCCGCTGGCTTTGACGCTGTTGCGCCAGCTGCCGTAGCTGCCATACCAGCTGCTGGCTTCAAGCGTGGTCGGCTGCTGGCCCTGCTGAGTGGTGACATTGATCACGCCACCCGAAGCGTTGCCATACAGCGCAGAAAACGGGCCGCGCAGTACCTCAACATGATCAATCGAGCCGATATCAATATTGGAGGTCTGCGCCTGACCATCCGGCATGGTGGCCGGGATGCCATCCACATAGATGCGCAGCCCGCGTACGCCGTAGGTTGAGCGGGAGCCAAAGCCACGCATCGACAGCTGCAGGTCCTGTGCGTAATTCTGTCTGTTCTGGATCTGCAGACCCGGCACGCTGCTGAGGTTTTCCGACAGGTTAACGCGCGGCGCTGCCTGGCGCATATCGTCGCCACTGACCACGCTCAGGGCCGCAGGCGTATCGAGTTCGTTAAGGCCCGTTTCCGGCGGTGCGGCCGTGACGACCAGGGTATTGTCATTATCCGCCGCCGCCACCAGCAGCGGCAGCGGCAAAATGGCAGGCAACATCAACAGCGTCGCCTGGCGCAGAGAGATTATTTTCATTATATGTGGCCTGAAAAAAGAGAGGATATGAACCAGGTGGAACAATTTCCGCATATGGTAAGGGTTTGATGCGCTGGGGTACATCGTTTCGGGCTGGATTTTTTCTCTGTTTACCGCCAGGCTGGAATCCATCTTTTGCAGTGATATGGCGTCCGATTCACCCGGATGCAGACAAAAAAACTCACGGGAGTCAGCATGAAACAACCTGAAGTGGCGGTTCTGGGATTAGGCGCAATGGGGCACGCATTTGCCGCAAACCTGCTGAAAAAAGGCTTTCACGTTCATGGCTGGAACCGCACCCGCGCGCGCGGCGAAGATCTGCTGGATGCGGGTTTGCAGCTGGCTGACTCGCCAGCCGAGGCGGTGCGTGAAGCAGATGTCGTGATCGCCATGCTGTCTGATGGCGACACCACTGAGCAGGTGCTGCATCAGGTCAAAGAGGCGTTTAAGCAGGGCGCGACGCTCTGCCAGATGGGCACCATCGGCGTAGAAAAAACCGACGCGCTGATCGCCTTTTTCGCAGAAAAACGCCCCGATTTGTTACTGATCGATGCGCCAGTCTCCGGCACCAAAGCGCCAGCAGAGAATGCGCAGATTCTGGTGCTGGCCAGCGGCGATCAGAGCCGGGCGCAGGCCGCAGAAGCGGTGTTTGCTGCCATCAGTAAAGGTACCCAGTGGCTGGGTGAGGCGGGAAAAAGCACCCGGATGAAGCTGGTCATCAACAGCTGGCTGATTGGCATGATGCAAAGCCTGGCGGAGAGTACCCGGCTGGCAGAGCAGTTCGGCTTTTCCACCGACGATCTCTGGCAGGTGCTGGAGGGCGGTCCGCTGGCCGCACCGTATGCAAAAATGAAGCTCGGGATGATCGCCAGCGACGACTTCACGCCGCAGATGCATCTGGTCTGGGCGCTGAAAGATGCCCGCCTGGCGCTGGATGCCGCAGAGACGCCGCTGCCGGCGCTGGAGAATATCGCACAACTCTGGCAGCAGGCGGTGGAGGCCGGACACGGTGAAGAGGATCTGGCGGTGATCTACCGCTACCTGAAGGCGCAATGAGTCAGCAGCATTTTGACTTCAGCACGCGTCCGCTGGTGCCGCTGGCGCACGATTATCTGCACGGTGCCAGCGAACCCTGGCACCAGCACGCCTGTGCCCAGCTGATCCACACCCTGAGCGGCGTGGTAAGGGTAGAGACGGAGTATGGCAGCTGGATTGTGCCGCCGAGTCGCGGCGTCTGGCTGCCCGCATTTACCCGTCATGCGCTGCAGATTACCGGCAGTGTGGCGGCGCGCACGCTGTTTATCGATCCGCTGGCGCGCGCCGATCTGCCCGCCAGTTGTCAGGTGGTGCAAATCTCACCGCTGCTGCGCGAGCTGATTGTCACGGCGCTGAGCCTGCCAGAGCGTTACGCCGCAGGCAGTCGGGCCGAGCGGGTGATGGAGTTGATTCTGGATGAAATCCGCGGCATGGATGTGCTGCCCTTTGCGCTGCCAACGCCCGACAGTCCCCGTTTACAGGCGCTGTGCGAGCTGATTCAGCAGACGCCCGGTGAGAGCTGGACGCTGCTGCGGGCCAGTGCCCACCTGAATGTCTCGGGCCGCACTCTGGCCCGCCATTTTATGCGTGAAACCGGCCTGCAGTTCAGCGACTGGGTGCGGCGCGCCCGACTGGCTATCGCCCTGACGCGACTGGCTCAGGGCGACTCCGTGCTGCGGGTGGCGCTGGAACTGGGCTATGAAAGTCCCAGCGCGTTTAGTGCGATGTTTCGTCGTCTGCTGGGCGTCTCTCCGACTGACTATTTTCCGCCTGCAGAAACTGGCCTGCCGCGCTGAGCAGCGCCTGCAGGGCGGCGCGGGCGGTGTCATTGTCGATACTCACTCCCCAGGCTCGCGCGCCACGGGCATCCACGCAGCTGATATAGGCCACCGAGCGGCTGTCACTGCGTCGTCCCAGCGTATGCTCATGATAGTCCTCAATGGTCAGATGCAGATCAAACGCGCTGCGCAGGGCATTGACCGCCGCCGACAGCCAGCCGTTGCCGCTGCCGGTCAGCATCAGCGATTGCGTCTGATACACCACGCTGGCGCTAATCTGCGTCTGCCCGCCGCTGTCACTCTGGCTGTCAGCCCGCTGTAAGGCCACCGCGGGCTGCGTGACGCCATACTGGCGGCAGAAGAGCTGCCACAGCGCGTAGTGCGTCATCTCTCCGCCGTGCCGGTCAGTCTCCTGCTGAACACAGCGGCTGAAATCCTGCTGCAGCGCTCGCGGCATTTGTAACCCGTGATTCTGCTCCAGCAGCCAGGCGGCCCCGCTTTTTCCCGACTGGCTGTTAACGCGGATCACCGCCTCATAGCTACAGCCAATGTCGGCCGGGTCCAGCGGCAGGTAAGGCATCTGCCACTCTGTCTCCTGCTGCTGAGCGCGGATGGCAAACCCTTTTTTAATTGCATCCTGATGAGAACCAGAGAAGGCGGTGAAGACCAGCTCGCCCGCATAGGGATGGCGCGGATGAACCGGCAGCTGGTTGCAGCGGGTTACCACTTCAATCACCTCATGCATCTGGCTAAAATCGAGCTGGGGCGAAACGCCCTGGGTATAGAGATTCAGCGCCAGCGTCACCAGGTCCACATTGCCGGTGCGTTCACCGTTACCAAACAGACAGCCCTCGACCCGGTCAGCGCCTGCCAGCAGCGCCAGTTCTGCGCAGGCAACGCCGGTGCCGCGATCGTTGTGCGGATGCACGCTGATGCAGACGGCATCACGGCGGCTGAAGTGACGGCAGAAAAACTCAATCTGATCGGCATAAACGTTGGGGGTATTCACCTCTACCGTGGCAGGAAGGTTAATGATCATCGGGCGCTGGGCGTCCGGTTGCCAGACATCGGCTACCGCCTCGCAGATCTCCAGCACAAACTCTGGCTCGGTAAAGCAGAAGGTCTCTGGCGAATATTCAAAGGTCCAGTAGGTTTCCGGCTGCGCCTCGCATTCGGCGCGGATCTGCCGTGCACCAGCGGTGGCCAGCGCCACGATTTCCGCTTTGCTCTGCTTAAATACCCGCTCGCGAAACAGCGGCGCGGTGGCGTTATAGAGATGCACGATGGCGCGTGGCACACCCTGCAGCGCCACAAACGTGCGGGCAATCAGGTCCTCACGCGCCTGAGTCAGCACCTGTAACGTCACATCCTCCGGGATACGCTGCTGCTCAATCAGGTCACGGACGAAATCGAAATCCGTCTGCGACGCAGAGGGAAAGGCGACCTCGATCTCCCGGAACCCGCAGCGCAGCAGCAGATCCCAGAAGGCCATTTTGCGTTCCCGATCCATCGGTTCTGCCAGTGCCTGATTGCCGTCACGCAAATCGGTGGAAAGCCAGCGCGGCGCCTGGGTCAGCTGGCGTGAGGGCCACTGGCGATCGGGCAGGGTGATCAGCGGGGAGGGACGATATTTATCAGCGGGTCGGGTCAGCATAAGAGTCTCCTGTGGTTTTTTTACCAGTCTGCCGACACGCCTCCGGGTCCGCGCGCGCAGGGCTGACAACCTGACGCGCAAAAGTGACAATACCCTGCATGACCTGCATGACCTGCATGACCTGCATGACCTGCATGACCTGCATGACCTGCATGACCTGCATGACCTGCATGACCTGCATGACCTGCGTGGCCCTGCGTGCGCTCTGGTTTGGTGAATCCGCCGGGCAGGGTTAGCATGGTCGCCTGTTTATTCGGGTGGACTCTTATGCTGATTTTTGACGGTCACAACGATCTGTTGCTTAACCTCTGGCTGCATCATCGCGATGCGCCCGCGCAGGCGTTTTATCAGGGGATTGAACGGGGCCACCTCGATTTTCCGCGCATTCAGCAGGGCGGGCTCGGCGGCGGGTTGTTTGCGATCTTTGTGCCTCCGCAGGAGTACATTGCCCGCACCGTTCCGGCACGTGCCGACGAGCCGTTTCAACCGCTTCAGATCATGTGGCAACAGCTTGAGATCCTGCAGCAGCTGGCCGATGCATCAGGCGGGCGGGCACGACTCTGCCGCAGCCATGACGAGATCGCCGCCTGCCGCGCCGCAGGTGTACTGGCGATGGTGGCACACATCGAAGGTGCTGATGCGCTGGATGAGGAGGGCAAGCAGCTGCACGCCTTCTGGCAGGCGGGGGTGCGTAGCATCGGGCCTTTCTGGAATCTGGCCAGCCGCTTTGGTGAAGGCGTCAGCGGCACCTTTCCTGGCTCGCCCGACACCGGGCCAGGCCTGACCCGCGCCGGAGAGAGGCTGATTCAGCAGGCGAGTGACCTGAAGATGATGATTGACGTGTCGCATATGAATGCAAAAGCCTTTTGGGACACCGCCCGGCTCTCCAGCGCGCCGCTGGTCGCCAGCCACTCCAACGCGCATGCTCTCTGTCCGCAGCCGCGTAATCTGACGGATGACCAACTGGTGGCAATCCGCGACAGCGGCGGTCTGGTCGGCATTAATTTCGGCAACGCTTTTCTGCGCGCCGACGGTAAACGCGACGCTGACACGCCATTAACAGAAATTGTTAAGCATTGTGATCACTTGTTGAAGATAATGGGCAGCGACCATGTAGCCTTTGGCTCTGATTTCGACGGGATTACCCCACCTGCTGCGCTGGGCGATGTCAGCGGATTGCCGCGATTGCTCGCCGCTTTTCAGGAAGCGGGCTATGATCAGACACTGACAGAGAAACTGGCATGGGGAAACTGGCAGCGGGTTTTACATCTGACCGGGCTGTGATAACAATTTCCTGATGTTCCGGGCTTGATCCCGACGCGCCATTGGCGCAACATCTGCCTGGAAATTGTGACGGCGGTCTCATTCAATGCCGGTCACACTGATTTCAGGCAGCTCATTTACTGTTAACCAAGAGGAAGTAACTCATGTGGAAAAAACCAACTTTCGTTGATATGCGTCTCGGTCTGGAAGTGACTCTCTACATCTCCAACCGTTAATCGTTCTGCCCGCCCTCTGAGCGGGCATTTTTTTTCAACTTCTGGTTTTCCTCTATGTTTATCAAAATCCTCGGTTCAGCCGCGGGCGGCGGGTTTCCGCAGTGGAACTGTAACTGCGCCAACTGCCACGGCGTGCGTAACGGCACGATCCAGGCCCAGGCACGCACGCAATCGTCGATTATCCTCAGCGATAACGGCGAAGATTGGGTGTTATGCAACGCTTCACCCGACATCAGCCAGCAGATCCTGCATACGCCAGAACTGACCCGCAAAGGGGTGTTACGCGGCACGGCGATCGGCGCGATTATCCTTACCGACAGCCAGATCGATCACACCACCGGGCTGCTGAGCCTGCGTGAGGGCTGTCCGCATCAGGTGTGGTGCACGCCGGAAGTGCATGGTGACCTCAGCACCGGCTTCCCGATATTTCCTATGCTCACCCACTGGAATGGCGGCTTACAGCACCGTCCCATTGCGCCACTGACGCCGTTCAGCGTCGATGTCTGTGATGATCTTCAGTTCACCGCGATTCCGATTATCAGTAATGCACCGCCTTACTCGCCGTATCGCGACCGGCCGCTGCCGGGCCATAACGTGGCGCTGTTTATTGAAAACCGCGCGAATGGCCAGACGCTGCTTTACGCGCCAGGCCTGGGCGAGCCGGATGCGGTGATCCTGCCGTGGCTGCAAAAAGCGGATTGCCTGCTGATTGATGGTACCGTCTGGCAGGATGATGAGCTGCTGACTACTGGCGTGGGTCATAACACCGGCAAGGCGATGGGCCATCTGGCACTGGCGGAAGAGCAGGGGCTGATGGCACTGCTGGCGTCGCTGTCGGCAAAACGCAAAATTCTGATCCACATTAACAACACCAATCCGATCCTTAACGAGCAATCACCGCAGCGTCAGTTTCTGACGGAGCAGGGAATAGAGGTGAGCTGGGACGGAATGGCGATCCACCTTCAGGGCTAAAACATGCAGATCACTGACACGCTGTCGCCGCAGGCTTTTGAACAGGCCCTGCGCGACAAAGGCGCTTACTACCATATCCATCACCCGTATCACATCGCGATGCATAACGGTCAGGCCACGCGCGAGCAGATTCAGGGCTGGGTGGCGAATCGTTTCTATTACCAGACCACCATTCCGCTGAAAGATGCGGCTATCATGGCCAACTGCCCCGATCCGGCTACCCGCCGTAAATGGGTGCAGCGCATCCTCGACCACGACGGCAGCAACGGCGAAGAGGGCGGCATTGAGGCCTGGCTGCGGCTGGGCGAGGCGGTCGGGCTGACGCGCGAAGAACTACTTTCAGAGCAGCATGTGCTACCAGGCGTGCGGTTTGCGGTGGATGCGTATATTAACTTTGCCCGCCGCGCCAACTGGCAGGAGGCAGCCTGCAGCTCACTCACCGAGCTGTTCGCCCCGCAGATCCACCAGTCACGGCTCGACAGCTGGCCGCAGCACTATCCGTGGATCAAAGAAGAGGGCTATTTCTACTTCCGCAGTCGTCTGGGTCAGGCGAACCGCGATGTGGAACATGGCCTGGCGCTGGCGCTGGAGTATTTCACCACCGCTGAGACGCAAAACCGCATGCTGGAAATTTTGCAGTTTAAGCTCGATATTTTATGGAGCATGCTGGACGCCATGACCATGGCATACGAGCTGAAACGTCCGCCTTATCACACCGTGACTGATAAAGCGGCGTGGCACACCACCCGACTGGTATAACAGATGAATGAAAACTCGATTGCCGCGTTTCGTCGCGGCTACCGTATGCAGTGGGAAGCCGCCCAGGATACTCATGTGGTGCTCTATCCCGAAGGCATGGCGAAGCTGAACGAAACCGCGGCCGCCATCCTTGAACTGGTGGATGGCAAGCAGGATATCGCCGCGATTATCGCAACGCTGGATAGCCGTTTTCCGGAAGCGGGCGGCGTGGGTGCAGACGTTTTAGAGTTCCTGCAATCAGCCTATGAACAGAAGTGGATACAGTTCCGTGACCCCGCATAAACCTGACGTGAATCCGCCGCTCTGGCTGCTGGCCGAGCTGACCTATCGCTGTCCGCTGCAGTGTCCCTACTGCTCCAACCCGCTGGATTTCGCCCAGCAGGAGAAGGAGCTGACCACCGAGCAGTGGATTGAGGTGTTTCGTCAGGCGCGGGCGATGGGCAGCGTGCAGCTCGGATTCTCGGGCGGCGAGCCGCTGGTCCGTAAAGATCTGCCGGAGCTCATCAAAGCGGCGCGCGACCTCGGCTTCTACACCAACCTGATCACCTCGGGCATCGGCCTGACGGAGAAGAAGCTGGATGCGTTCAGCGAGGCGGGTCTGGATCATATCCAGATCAGCTTCCAGGCGAGTGACGAAACCCTGAATGCGGCGCTGGCCGGTTCGAAAAAAGCGTTTCAGCAGAAGCTGGAGATGGCGAAAGCGGTGAAAGCCCACGGCTATCCGATGGTGCTGAACTTTGTTCTGCATAGTCATAACATCGACCAGATCGACAGGATCATCGATCTCTGCATTGAGCTGGAAGCGGATGACGTGGAACTGGCGACCTGTCAGTTCTACGGCTGGGCGCAGCTTAACCGTGAAGGCCTGCTGCCCACCCGCGAGCAAATAGCCCGCGCAGAGGCGGTGGTGAAAACCTACCGCGAACGGATGAGCACCACCGGCAATCTGACCAACCTGCTGTTTGTGACGCCAGACTACTACGAAGAGCGCCCTAAGCCCTGCATGGGTGGCTGGGGCGCCATCTTCCTCAGCGTTACGCCAGAGGGCACCGCGCTGCCGTGCCACAGTGCGCGTCAGCTCCCGATAGAATTTCCCTCAGTGCTGACGCAAAGTCTGGACGATATCTGGTATAACTCATTCGGCTTCAACCGTTATCGCGGTTTTGACTGGATGCCAGAGCCATGCCGCTCCTGTGATGAGAAAGAGAAAGATTTTGGCGGCTGTCGCTGTCAGGCTTACATGCTGACCGGCAATGCCGACAACACCGATCCGGTCTGCAGCAAATCACCGCATCACGGCAAAATCCTTGACGCCCGGCGTGAGGCGGATTGCAGCGACATTAAAATTGGTCAGCTGCAGTTCCGTAACCGCAGCAACTCACAACTGATCTATAAAACACGGAACCTCTGATGAAAACGCGTTGCCTGGAGATAAACGGTCTGACGGTTGAACTGGTGCATCAGCCCGATGCCAGCCAGGCCGCCGCCCTGATTCAGGTGGGCGCGGGGAGTCACGACGAACCCGATCGCTGGCCCGGACTGGCGCATCTGCTGGAACATCTGCTGTTCACCGGCAGCACCGGCTGGCCTGATGAGGGCCGGTTGATGAGCTGGATTCAGACGCAGGGTGGCAGGGTTAACGCCACCACGCTGGCCCGGCGCAGCGCGTTCTTTTTTGAGGTCACGCCGTCGCTGCTGGCTGACGGGCTGGCGCGGCTGCAGGATATGGTCTGCCATCCGCTGCTTGATAATCAGGCGATCGGTCAGGAAGTGGCGGTGATTGATGCGGAATATCAGCTATTGCAGCGTCATCAGCCGTCACGCATTGAAGCGGCACTGCTGCACGCCGCCGCGTCACCTGCGGAATTCCACCGGTTCCATATTGGCAGCCGGGCGAGTTTTGGCGATGAGCTCTCTGCACTACAGCGGGCCCTGCGCCAGTTCCACCAGCGCTACTACTTCGCCAGCAATATGCGGCTCTGGCTGCAGGGGCCGCACTCACTGGATGAGCTGGAACAGCTGGCGCGTAACGTTGCTGCCGCGCTGCCCTCCGGTCAGTGGCGACAGGATCTGCCACCGCCGCAGCTGACCAGCGATACCTGCTGGCAGCTGGCAGAAACCGCACCTGGGGCGCTATGGCGCAGCTGGATACTGGATAACAGTGACGGTGTCACGTTATGGCGTGAATTTCTGCTGGATGAAGCACCCGGATCGCTTCTGGCTACCCTTCGTGAACAGGGGCTGGCGGAGTCGCTGGAGCTGAAGTGGATCTATCAGGCGGGAGGCGCGCTCTGGCTGGCGCTGGGCGTTGAAACGCATCAACCCGAAACCGTTAATGTCTTGATCGACCGTTATCTGGAGGCACTGCGCCAGACGAATGAGCCACAACATCAACACTATCACCATCTGGCGCAGCAGCGATTTGTGACACTGTCACCGATGGAGCAGTTACGCCAGCGCGCGATCGGCTTTGCGCCAGATGAAGCCGTGCCTGCGTTACAGCCGCTGCTGGCGCGTCTCACCGACGCGCCGGGCACGCTGCTGTTCTGCACGTCGCACCCGGCTGAGGAAACCCTTCAGACGCAGGGATTCAGCCTTGCGCTGACCGCCTGGCAACCAGCCCCGTCTGAGGCGCTACCTCCGGCGAATTTCACATTCTATCCGTTCGAGACCGCCTTGACGTCTGAGCCGCTGCCCGCACAGACGGTGGCATTGCCGCATCATCAGCCTGATGACCTGCAGGCGACGCTGATCCTGCGACCAGAGTTCTGGTCAACGTTCACCGAAGCGGCAGGCGAAGCGCTGGGCCGGCGGTTACGTCCGCTGTTTGCCGCGTTGCGTCATCAGGGCGGCAACGGCAGCTGGCAGGAAGTGGAGGGCGTGTGGCAACTGACGCTACAACTGACGCCGGATGAGGCAGTGGCTGACCGGGCGCTGAGCCAGATCGTCGCCGCACTGACGCTGCCGGTTGAGGCGGCGCAGCCTTCTTCGGGAGAAAGCATCGCGATTCGTGCACTGCTGCGGCAGTTGCCCTGGCAGCTGGCCGCCACCATTACGCCACATTGCTGGCGGGCGGCGCTGAAAGGCGGCAACGCGGCACTGCATTCACTGATTGCCCGGCGGCTGAGCGCACTGTCGCTGCCGGTTAACCCTGACACGCCGCCAAAGCGCATGACGACGCAAACCGGTATGACGCGCCTGCCACACGGCAGCGCGGACAATGCTCTGCTGCTGTTTATCCCGCTGCATCGTCCTGAACAGCTGGCGGCGCTTCGCGCGCTGGCGCTGATCTATGAGCCGCGCTTTTTCCAGCGCTATCGCGTTGAGCAGCCTATCGGTTATGTGGTCAGCAGCCGCTATATGCGCTGTGCCGATGAAGATGGGGTGCTGTTTGCGCTGCAGTCGCCCGATTACAGCGCGCTGTCACTGCTGCGCTACTGCCGCAACTTCCTGCGGTCACTGAACGAGACGCTGGCGGGTTACGATCTGGCGGCACTGAAAGCGCGTCTTCTGAGCCGGGAAGTGGATCAGCCACTGGCGTGCTTACGCGCTGACAATGGCCTGGCAGAACCGGATGCGGCGCAGATTGAGGCGCTGACACTTGCGGATCTGCAACAGCTTCACCGCACGCTGATTCAGGATCGCCGCCGCTGGCGGGTGCTGTTCACCGGCGGTGAAAATGTGTAGCGCCCGGTATAAAGTTGCTGAATTTATTTGAAAATTACCGACAAATCTCTTCACTGTCTATTCCGGGCGAACTGGACCACACTCAATTCACTTTGTCCGCATAAGGAATTGACCGTGAAAAACTTCAAACGTATTGCACTGCCCCTGTTAGCCGCTGCCACCCTCTACGCCCCGTTGTCTCAGGCTGAGGCGATGCACTACCAGCTGAATCCTGAGCATACGTCGGTGATTGTTGCCTGGAACCACTTCGGCTTCTCAAACCCAACCGCTGATATCCCTGATGCAACCGGTAACCTGGTGTTTGATAAAGATCATCCAGAGGCATCACGCGTTGACGTGACCCTGCCAGTCAGCAAAATCGACAGCCACGTGGCTGCGCTGACCAAAGAATTCAAAGGCGCTGAGTACTTCGACACCGCTAAATATCCGACTGCGACCTTCCACAGCACCAAAGTGGTGGCGAAGGGCGACAACAAATTTGATGTTGAAGGCAACCTGACCCTGAAAGGGATCACCAAGCCAGTTACGCTGCACGCGACGCTGAACAAGCAGGGCGAGCATCCGATGGTGAAAAAGCAGGCGATTGGTTTTGATGCCACCGGCACCATCAAGCGTTCTGACTTCAAGCTGGACAAATATGTCCCAGCGGTAAGCGACGAGGTCACTCTGACTCTGTCTACTGAAGCCTACGCGAAGTAAGCTTTTTGGGACGTAGCGGCTTGCTGCTACGCCCCTTATTCGTTTTTCTGCGCCTTCTTCCCCTCTGAAATCTATTCTGCCCGCCTGTTTATCTGCCATAAAATAATCCGGATATCTCCTCATCAATTATCTTCTGAACGCTTTATCTGGCCCGGAACCGGGAAAAATGAGGCGAAAGTCACAAATTTGCAACAGCACGGAATAAGCCACTCTGTGCCGCTGTGTGGCGAAATAAAATTCAGATGTCTTCTGAACTAACTCATTGATTTATATAGTTTCACTCTAATCGGCCTTCCCGCGAATAGTGTGATTTTGATCTCAAAAACCGCCGCTCAGACACCCCTGTCAATAACCCCGCCCAAAAAATACCGCTCGTAACTGTGATCTCCTCTGCAAATAGCAACCCCACGAACCGGAAGAATGGCCCTCAGCAGCTTAAGACAGCGAGGTGAGGGAAATGCGAATTGGAATGGTGATCAGTGGCGGTGATGTAACCGGCATTAATAATTTTGTCTTCCAGTTAGGGCGTCTGACGCAGGCGGAGATCGTGATATTTGATGGTGGCATTCCCGGCCTGCTGGCAAATAACCATCGTGATATCAGCCAGCGTGATCTGCTCGACTTTTCCATCGCCTCAATTCCGGTTATGCAATCGGGACGCACGCAAAAGAAACTGGTGCGCAGCGAATATGAATGTATTGCCCGCCAGCTGAAAAACGCCCGTATTGAAGTGTTAATTATGGCGGGCGGTGACGGGTCGCTGCAATTTCTCCATACCCTGTCGGAGTCTGGCGTTAATTGTTTCGGCGTCGGCATGACTATCGATAATGATGTCTTCGGCAGTGATTACACCCTGGGTTTTTCCACCGCCTGCGAGCAGGTATTAAAAGAGGTCGCGAAACTGCGGAATACCGGGCGCGCCTTACCTGGCCGGGTATTTATGCTCGAGTTACTCGGCGGCTACTGCGGCGAATTAACCCTGCAGTCGGCGATTAAATCCAATGCGGACATTGCGCTGATCCCGGAGTGCCAGATTCCTTTGCCACAGCTGGCGCAGCGCATCACCCAGCGACTGGCAGAACAGAACAGCGTGATCATTCTCTGTTCAGAAGGCTACACCCGCGAATATTCGCCCGGTTTTCAGGGGGCTATCGACACCTTAATCAAACAGCTTGAGCCGCTTATTGGCGTACGCGTCCGTAAAACTATCCTCGGTTACGGGCTGCGGAATGGTGATCCCACCTGCGAAGAGATTTATCAGGGCACCATTATGGCCAGTGAAGTGGTGCGTTGTATTCAGTCAGGCATGCGGAATAAAGCGGTCATTATTAACGGCAGCAATAAACCGATTCCGATTGATTTAATAAGCATGCAAAAACGCCTGGTCGATATTGACGGGCACCATTACAAACTCGCTAAACAACTCAATATATTGTGAGGAGAAAACCATGCTGAAAATATTATGTGTCTGTGGTTGTGGCTTAGGATCCAGTTTTGCGATTGAGATGAGCGCAAAAGCGGTTTTAAAAAAACTGGAGATTGAGGCCGATATCGATCACACCACCATTTCAGAAGCGAATGCCTTTAAGTCGGACATGATTCTGACGCAAAAAGCCTTTGCCGATGTGTTAAATGCCGACGCCAGTCCGGAACAGATTAAGCGGGTCATTATTCTTAACCGGCTCACCGATAAAGCGGAAATAGAGCAGAAGATCCTGGCCTTTTTAAAAGAACGCAACGTAAAGGTCGCCGCCCATGAATAGTGTGATCGACTTCCTGGTAAAAGATCTGCTGGGGCAGGCGTCTATTCTGATCGCCTTTATTGCCCTCATCGGTCTGCTGCTGCAAAAGAAATCCGCAGGCAAGGTGGTGGAAGGCACCTTTAAAACCCTGCTCGGTTTTTTAATTATGATGGCGGGTATCAATATTATTGTGGGAACCCTGACGTTCCTCAATACCATTTTTACCCACGGCTTTGGCATGCGCGGCTATATCACCGATGTTGCCGCCATTGCCGGGCTGGCTAACCGTGAGCTGGGGTCTGAAGTCGCACTGACGCTGCTGGTGATCTTTATCGTCAATATCATCATCGCGCGACTGACGCCCTTTAAGTACATCTTCCTGACCGGCCAGGCCCTGCTGTGGATGGCGACGATTGGCGCGGTGATTGGCTACAAAGCGGGGCTGACCGGGCTGCCGCTGATCCTGACCGGCGGTATCTTTGGCGGGATCATGGCCGTGGTGATGCCTGCGCTGGCGCAGCCGGTGGTACGACGTATTACCGATTCAGACGACGTTGCCCTGGGTCACTTCTGCACCATTGGTTATCTGGTCACTGCGGCGGTCGCCAAAGTGGTCGGCAAAGGATCGCGATCCACTGAAGATCTGAAGCTGCCCGATAACTTCAAGTTTCTGCAGGATACCTATCTGTCGATGGCACTGGTGATGGTGCCGATGTACCTGATCCCCGCCGTGGCGGCCGGTCCGGCGTTTATCGCCCAGTACAGCAACGGCATGAACTACCTGATGTACGCCTTTATGCAGTCGATTCAGTTCGTGGCCGGAGTCTTTGTGCTCTACAGCGGCGTTCGTCTATTGCTGAACGAGCTGGTGCCTGCCTTCCGCGGTATCGCCATGCGTGTCGTGCCGGATGCCAAACCGGCGCTGGACTGCCCGGTTATGTTTCCCTATGCCCCGAACGCGGTGATTGTTGGCTTTCTCGCCACCACGCTCGGCTCAATTGTCGGCATGCTCGTCTTCCCGATGTTTGGTCTGGCGATGATCCTGCCTGGCCTGCTGACCAACTTCTTTGCCGGTGGCACCGCCGGGGTATTTGGTAATGCCATGGGCGGACGGCGCGGCGCGATGATCGGCGGCTTCGTCCACGGCCTCTTTATCACCATTCTGCCCGCCATCCTGGTGCCGATGCTGGAGAGCTATGGCTTCACCGGTGTGACCTTCAGTGACTCAGACGTTATCAGTACCGGCCTGGTGCTGGGCCACGCCTTCCAGAATAACTGGCTGTTCGTCGCCCTGTTTATTGCCTTTGTTACCGCGCTTGCCTGGTTTGTTAATGGCAAATCCACAAAACCTCAAGAGGAAAAAATTCATGAAACTTTATAACTTCGCCGATCTGTTACAGCTGGCTAAACAGCGCGACTTTAAAGCGGTGGGTTCTTTTAATCTTCACTGCCTGGAGATGCTGCCCGCCTATTTTAAAGCGGCAGAGAAAACCAATAGTCCGTTAATGATTCAGATCTCCACCGGCACGGCGAAATATCTCGGCCATAAATTACTGGTCGATGCCATTAAATCGCTGTCAGAGAGCAAAAATGTCCCGACCTGTCTGCATCTCGATCACTGTTCCGATTTAGCGGCGATTCAAACCGCGATTGATGCCGGATTCAGTTCCGTGATGTATGACGGTTCCCATCTGTCAATTGAGGAGAATATTGCCAATACCCGCCGGGTGATTGATATGGCGCGTCCGCACAATGTTTCGGTAGAAGCGGAGTTGGGTGCGATTGGCGGCTCGGAAGATGGTAAATGTGTGGAGATGGAGGCGATTGCGTTTACGCCGGTGGAAGATGCGCGACGCTTTGTCGAAGAGACCGGCGTCGATATGCTGGCGATCTCCATCGGCACCGTGCATGGGCTTTACACCGGTAAAGCGCATATTCAGCATCAGCGGCTGGCAGATATCACGGCGGCAACCCACACGCCACTGGTGCTGCACGGCGGCACCGGCGTCAGCGATGAAGATATGCGGCTGGCGGTCAGCAGCGGTATTGAGAAGGTCAATGTCGGCACCGAAATGAATGTTCAATGGGTGGCGCAGTGCAAATCGACCTTTGAAAAAGGCAAGGTCAATGACAGCGTGCGTAATTTCCTGGTGCCGGCCAATGATGCGGTAACCAGTGTGCTGGTAGAGAAGATGCAATTATTCCGGTAATCGCCCGTTTCGCCATCACCGGCTTATTGCGTCAAACCTTTTATAATTACCTATTAATCTGAGCCACCCCGACATGCTACGGGGCAGGAGAGCCTATGTTTGGATTCTTAAAAAAGTCTCCGGCTGTGGAACAACCCAGCGAGCAGCAGCAGGATCATCTGGCGGAATTAAGTCGCGAGAAAATAACGCAACTGGAGCAGCAGCTGGCTATTAATCCGCGTGATGGCGAAACGCAAAAACAATTAATGCTGGAATATAACCGGGCATTAAGCTTATTTGCGAAAAGCCGTCGCTATCGCAATGAAATTGATGCGCTGTTTGTCAAAATCGATGAATTACGCAATGTGGTTCGCCAGTCGATTTAAGGAGAGCTGATGACGATTAAGCAGTTATTGCAAGAGGCAAACGCCATTCAGATTGGTATCGACGCCACGGACTGGCGTCAGGTTATCGCGCTGGCTGCCGAACCCCTGGTCAGTGGCGGCTATCTCGATGCCTCTTATCCTGATGCGGTCATCGCCAATACGCTGGCCCATGGCGCTTACTACGTTTTTGAGGAGGGGATCGCCATTCCCCATGCGCGACCGGACGCGGGGGTGATCCGCGACTGTTTCAGTATGATTGTGTTAAATGAGCCGATCTCGTTTGAGGGCAGTGACAAAGCGGACATTGTCATCATGTTTGGCGCGCGTGACAGCAATGCCCATATCGAAGAGGGGATCCGCGCGATTGTGTCGCTGCTGGAAGATGAGGAGACGCTGGTCCGGTTACGTCAGGCCAGCAGTGTCGCGGAGGTCATCGATATCTTATGACGCAAAACATCCCCCCCAAACGCGTGGTGCTGGTTAACGGTATTCCGGCATCGGGTAAAAGCACCCTGACGCGCGTGCTGTCACAACACTTTGGCTGGCCGGTGCTGACGCTCGATAGCCTGAAAGAGCCGTTTATGCACGCTTTTGCGCCGGTCGATCGCCAGCGTAACCGGCAACTGGGCTGCGCGGCCTATCAGGCGATCTGGAACATCGTCGCGCAGGCTCCCGCCAGTCAGATCTGGCTGATCGACGCCTGGTTTGGGTTCCAGCCCCGTACGCTGCTGGAGCAGGGACTGAAACAGGCGGGCGTGGAAGAGGCGCTGGAGCTATGGCTCAAGATTGAACCGGAAGCGGCGGTGGCGCGCTATCAGGCGCGGCTGTCACAGCGGCTGCCGGGCCATCCAGGGGCTGAGTATCTGCCGGAGCTGCGCCAGCTGGCACAACAGGCCACTCCGATGGCGCTGGGCCAGGTGTATGAGGTTGATGCCTGCGTTCAGGATCACGCTGCCGTCATTCACTGGCTGCAGCAGCAACTGACCAGAACCCGCTACACTTCAGTTCATCATCAGAGGAGTGAGGAGTTGCAGGATGTCGTCGCCCCCTTATCTGCAAACCGGTGAAAGCGCCGTGCTCTACGACGGCGTCTGTAAGCTGTGCAACGGCTGGGTTCAGTTCCTGCTGCGTCGCCATCTGGCGCGGCAGGTCCGTTTTGCCTCGGTGCAGAGCGAGCAGGGCAAAGCGCTGCTGCGCTGGGCCGGACTGCCGGAAGAGAACATCAGCACCATTGTCTACATTGCCGATAACCAGCACTGGCTGCGGGCGCAGGCGGTGTTCCGCGTGATGCAGCACCTGCCGGCCCCGTGGCGCGGGCTGGCGGTGCTGCGCCACTTTCCCGACGCGATCAGTAACTTTGCCTACGACCGTATCGCGTTAAATCGCTATAAGCTGTTTGGGCGTTACAGCGCCCAGCACGCTATCCAACCCGATTATCCTGGTCGATTTCTGCATGAGGTGGAGCAGACGGTCACGGAAGGGTAAATACCGTCCGGCAACGGCTGTCGTCGCTCTGCCATTCCTCCGCGATATCACTTAATGGACGCGACCGGAAAGGAATGGTAAAACCGTGCGGTCCGGCGGCCTGCAGCATTTCCCCTATTGAGGCGATCAGTTCACGGTCTGGCACACTGCCCAGCCCGCTTCCCATCAGTGTTAGCCCGGATGAGCGCAGCAGCTTACTGTGCAGGGAAATCTCCTGCCCGCTCAGCGAACCAATCTGCACAAAGCGCACGATTTTTTCGCCACCCCGAACCGCCGCAGTCATGATCGCCAGTGCGCTCTCACCCCACAGATAATCCAGTACTACATCAACGCCCTCTGCCATCAGGGCGGGGAGTTCGGTGGGCAGCGCATCCAGCGTCAGAGTGATATCAGCACCCTCATTGTGCAACTGCTGCAGCGTTTCTCTGTTACGGCCGGTGGCAATGATTTTGCCTGCACCCAGCGCGCGGGCAATGCGGATCGCCAGGCGACCCGAAGTGCCGGTCGCGCCATTGATCAGCACGGTCTCGCCGGGGCGAAGTGCGGCCCGACGGGTCAGCGCTGTCCAGGAGGACATGCCCGGATTCGCGAGAGCTGCTGCCAGCACCGGATCAAGGCCAGAAGGCAGTGGGATGATGTGTTCTCTACTGACCACCGTCCGCTCGGCCATACTGCCCGAGGCGGAGTCAAAAGCCAGAAAGTAGACAGCCTCGCCGTTGTCGAGGTAGCCCGTTCCGTCAATGCCCGGAATAAACGGGAATTGCGAAACGGCGCTGTAGTGGTTGCCCGCCGCCCGGGCTTTCGCCAGCTGGCTGAGTGCTGCGGCTCTGACGGTGATCCGCTGCTGATGCTCACCGGCCTGGGGTTCCGGTCTGTCACCGTAGTGAGGTTTTGCGCCTGCCTGATCGATTATCGCTGCTTTCATGGTTGGTCTGCCTTCTGTCTGGGAGTTATTAGGTGTAAAGTACACACATTATTCCTGCCTCAGGATGGCGTCAATGAAAAGTGTGCAAAATACACATAAATACGATGCGCTGCATAATTGTCTGCTGACGATTGCAGGCGCGCTTAACCGCCCCCAGCGCGATATGGCGATGATTAAAGCGGCGGGTATTGAACTGGATCGGGCGCTGTTTCCGCTGCTGGTTCAGGTCAGCCGGTTCGGGCCGATCGGCGTAGGCGAACTGGCCGATCGGGTGGGGCGTGACTACAGCACGGTCAGCCGTCAGGTGGCGAAACTGGAGGAAACCGGGCTGGTCGTGCGGCAGAAAAATCAGCAGGACAAAAGGATTAACGAGGCAGCCATTACCGCAGATGGCCGGGCGATGACCGATAAAATCGATGCGCAGCGCGTGCAGGTCTATCAGCGCGTTTTCCGGCACTGGCCGGACAGCGATCGCGAGGCGCTGGAGCAACTGCTCAGCAGATTTGTTACCGATTTTACCCTCACGGAAGGTGACGAAAATGATGACAAGCATGATGCGGTTTAAGGGAAGAGGGATTTATGCCGGTTAATTTCGATCTCAACGATCTCTATGCGTTTCGCGCGCTGGTGGAGTTTGGCAATTTTCGCCTGGCGGCAGAATCGATCTGTCTCTCACAGTCGGCGCTGAGCCGCCGGATAGATAAGCTGGAAACCTCGCTGGGGATCAAACTGTTTGAGCGTACCACGCGCCGCGTCACGCTGACGCTGAAGGGGCATGCGTTTGCTCAGCGCTCGGATAAGTTGCTGGCTGATTTTGAGGAGGTCATGGCCGATCTCAGTGAGGTGAGCTTAGCCCGCACTGGCCTGATTACCGTGGCCTGCGTGCCCTCAGCCGCCTACTATTTTATGCCTAACATTATCCGGCTGTTTCAGGCGCGCTATCCCCGCGTACGAGTCAAACTGATCGACAGCAGTGCGGCTAACGTTTATGACGCGGTGATTGGCGGTCAGGCCGACTTTGGCATCAGTTTTTCCAGCCGCTCGCAGCCGGATGTGCATTTCCAGCCGCTGATGGATGATCCCTACGTGGCGGCCTGTCGGCGTGACCATCCTATAGCTGGCAAAAAGAGTCTGAGCTGGCAGGCGTTTTATCAGTATGAATGGGTCGGGCTGGATAAAACCTCCGGCAATCGCAACCTGCTGGATCAGGCGTTGCAGGCGATCATGCCGGAGAAACCCTGTATCTGTGAAACCCGGCACGTCACCACCATGCTGGGGATGGTTGAGGCGGGGCTGGGCATTGCTGCCGTCCCCGCCATGTCGATGCCTGGCTACGATCACGCCCTGCTGATGGCGGTTCCATTGACCGATCCGCAGGTGAAACGCACCGTGGGTCTGCTACGTAAAAATGGCCGGACGCTGTCGCACATTGCGGGCGAACTGGAGAACCTGATTATTGAACAGTATCAGCGTCTCTGACCGGTTTAGACGCTTTCACGGTGTGCAGTCCGCTGGCGTGCACCGCCTGTTGTGCCTCAGAGGAGGCGAGCCAGCGCAGCAGCTTAGCCGCCTCATCCGGCTGCGCTGACTTGCGCACCACGGCACCGGCGAAGCGGGTGGTGTATTGCAGCTTGTCCGGCAGTTCGCCAATAAAAGTAACGCCCGGCACCGGCAGCAGCTCACTGACCTGCTGAAAGCCGATAGCGTATTTACCGGCCGCGACCTCTGAGGCCACCGGGATGCGCTCAACCTTCACCGCTTTCCCCTTAACCTGATCCTCAATGCCCAGGCGGCTGAACAGCTGGCTGCTGACATATTTACCGCTGGCGCTGTCAGAGTAGGCGATGGAGCTGGCGTTCAGCAGAGCAGTTCGCAGCGCGCTTTCGCTGCCGATCTTAACCGGCGTGGCACCCTGTCTGATCACCGCGCCGATGCGGGAGTCTGCCAGCTCAACCCGTGAACCCGACAGCGTCTCGCCCTTTTTTTGCAGATCGCTTAGCGCATCGCCGACCATAATCACCACATCGGCCGGTTCACCGCGCGCCAGTCGTGCCGGAATGGCCTGCGGGGTTTTGCCCATAGACGGACCGGCGACGGTGTTGATAGTGATCCCTTCATGCTGGGCGAAGCGGGGCGAGAGCGTATCCCACGCTGCTTTAAACCCGCCGGAGATCATCACCGTTAGCTCTTTTGCCTGCGCCGTGGCGCTGCCCGCCACGCTGAACAGCAGAGCAGCGTACAGCGACATCGTTTTCAGTTTCATTTTACGTTCCTCAGCTAGCGGTTTCATGGGCAGGTGATACGGCACTGCGTGTACGACGATAGAGGTAAAGTGTTGCCCCCAGGGCGCAGACTGCGGCAAAACTCATCCAGTAGCCTGGCGAGGCTTTATCGCCGGTCATCTCAATCAGGCCGGTTGACATCACCGGCGTAAACCCGCCAAACAGCGCAGTTGCCAGGCTATAGGCCAGCGAGAAGCCCGCCACGCGCACTTCCGCTGGCATGATTTCGGTCAGCGCCGGGATCATCGCGCCGTTGTAGAGACCATAGATCATTGAAAGCCACAGCAGCACGCCCAGCATCATCGAGAAGCCCGGTGCGGCGGCCAGCATGCTCAGAGCCGGATAGGTGGTGACGATCGCCAGCAGGGTCATGGCGACCAGCACAGGCTTGCGACCAAAGCGGTCGGAGATCGCACCGCCAATCGGCAGCCAGATAAAGTTCGATACCGCCACCAGCAACGTCACCAGCAGGCTGTCAGAGGCGCTGAGCAGCAGCACTTTCTTGCCAAAGGTCGGCGCGTAAACCGTAATCAGGTAAAACGCTGTCGTGGTCATTGCTACCATCAGCATCCCGGCAATCACCACCTGCCAGTTGGCGAGCAGGATGCGGAACACCTGCTTCACATCGGGATGGCTGCGACGGTTGTTGAACTCCTGGGTCTCTTCCAGCTTGCGACGCAGCAGGAAGATAAACGGCACGATCAGGCAGCCAAACAGGAACGGAATCCGCCAGCCCCATTCACGGATGGCACTCTCTTCCAGCACCGCGTTGAGGATAAAGCCCATCGCCGCCGCCACCATAATCGCGACCTGCTGACTGCCCGACTGCCAGCTGGTGTAGAAGCCCTTGCGGCCTGGTGTGGCGATCTCTGCCAGATAGACCGACACGCCGCCCAGCTCCGCACCGGCGGAAAAGCCCTGCAGCAGCCGACCAATCAGCACCAGCAGCGGCGCCCACAGCCCAATACTCTGGTAAGAGGGGATCAGCACGATCATAAAGGTGCCCGCCGCCATGATGGAGAGCGTGACGATCAGCCCTTTACGACGACCGACCTTATCGATGTACGCGCCCAGCACTACCGCGCCAATCGGGCGCATCAGGAACCCTGCGCCAAACACGGCAAAGGTCATCATCAGTGAGGCGAACTCACTGCTGGCCGGGAAAAAGGTATGGGCGATATAGGTGGCATAGAAACCGAACAGGAAGAAGTCGAACTGTTCGAGAAAGTTGCCTGAGGTAACACGGAATATTGCGCCAATCCTGGCGCGGTGAGTCATGGGTGAGGTTGTCTGCATCAGTAACTCCAGTAAGGTTTGACGCTTTTTGCCGCGCCTGTCACTGAAGAGTGGATCAGCGCCCGGCGCTAAATAAGTGCAAAAAGGGCATCGATTAATGTGCCAGCCGCATGATTGCCAGGCGTTATCACTTAAAATTATTTTGATTCAATGGGTTAAGTGGCGGGGTGGTTTTTTTGTGCCTGTTAGTGGGTTTGAGATGAGTTTGCGGAAATGTGACAGATTTCATAAGCGTGTTGCAGGTGAACAGGCGGAATCTGGCTTGTCTGAGGCCATCAGCGCAGAGTCTGGCGGCAAAGAGGGTTCAGAACGCAGGCAGCAAGGCGTCAGGGAAAGGTTATGCCAAAAATCTGATGTAAATGTCGGACGCCCGCTACGGTAAACACCACTTCACGGTAGCCAGGCTGCCGGGTTAGCCAGCCTTGCGTTTCAAAGACACTCAGCAGCGCTGCACCCGCGTAGCCGCCGAGATGGAACCGGCGCTCACTCCAGTCGAGACAGCCACAGCAGGCTCTGCGGCGTCCGGGCTGCGACAGATCAATCTGCAACGCCGCAAACTGCTGCTGTCCATATAAGGTGACAGCGCTGCCTTCCGGTGTGATCCAGCCCTGTTGTGCCATTGCGGCATAGATCTGCACCGCAATGTCACCGGCCAGATGGTCGTAACAGGTGCGGGCGGAGCGAAGCGATGTTGGGGTGGTGCTCGCCGGCGCGGCAATCCGTCGCCACGACACGCCCATCATGTTCTCAATCAGCGTAGCGATGTCACTGCCGGTCAGTCGGTAATAACGGTGACGGCCCTGCGCCACGCAGACGATCAAGCCGCTGGTGATCAACCGGTTCAGATGGGCGCTGGCGGTTGAGGGCGCCACGTCGGTGACGGCACTGAGTTCGGTCGCGGTCCAGGCGCGTCCATCCATCAGCGCGGACAGCATCTTCACCCGTGACGGATCGGCCATTGCGGCGGCGACGCCCACAATCGCATTCTCAAGTGCTTCGCTATCGTCAGGTGCGTTATGCGGTTGTGGTGTTGCCATCAGATTAGCGTGCCCATTCTGTGGTCAGCCCGTCGGCTGATCGATTGTTATCGGTGATCAGGATCAGCTGGTTAGCGTGATCGCTGTATTGCACCAGGATGTTGATTCCGGCATCGGCAAGGCGTGCAGTGATCGCCCCCAGCTCGCCGGGACGCTGTTGCGGTAACCTGCGAATAAGGGGGACGTTAACTGCCTCGACGGCGATACCCCCGGCTTCCAGCACGGCCCGCGCCCGTTCGCCTTCCTCAACCAGAAAATGAGCGTGGCTCTGCTCACCAAAGGAGAACAGGCCGCCGCCTTCCAGGCCAATCCCATGACGGCCCAGCAGCGTGGTGAGCCGGGAAAGTGTGCCTGGACTATTTTGCAGGATGACATGAATATCGAACATGTTAATTTACTCCCTGTTGTGAGGCATATTCTCTGATCAGCGTGACGATGCGAAGACGGTAACCGGCAAAAAGGGTCTCGCGGCCTTCACGCTGTGCGGCCTGGTGACAGAGGTTGCGCTTCCAGGCCAGCACCGATTCTTCATCGCGCCACCAGGAGAGCGAGAGAATTTTTTTCTCATCGGTCAGGCTTTGAAAGCGCTCAAGAGAGATAAACCCGCTGTTTTGCATCAGCAGCGGTTTAAGGTCGGCAGCCAGTTGCAGGTAACGCATCTGGTGTTCGGGTCGGGCTTCGGCTTCAAATAGTACGGCAATCATCGCTATCCTCCTTTGGGTGATAGCGCAAAAATAGCGGGCGGGGCGGGTTGATGCTTCGTCCGGTAACGAAATATGGCTGCAGGGGCGACCTTCAGCCGGTGCAATCTTGTAATGGAGCAGATGATATGTTCAGCGGACTCAGTGCGTTCCCCCTTACTCCCTTTGCGGCAGGCAAGCCCGATGAGGCGGCTTTTTTGCGGCTGCTGCGCAGGCTGACTGATGCAAAAGTCGATTCCCTTGGCGTGCTGGGGTCCACCGGCAGCTACGCCTATCTCACCCGCGCGCAGCGCAGGCGTATCGCAGAACTGGCGGTGGAACATGCAGAGTCGATTCCGGTGATGATCTGCATTGGTGCGGTGGGCACTGACGAGGTGCTGGCGCTGGCGGAGGACGCGCAACAGGCGGGCGCGGCCGCGTTACTGCTGCCGCCGCTGGGTTATCAGGCGTTGAATGAAGATGAGGTGTTCACGCTTTTCGAGACCGTAACGCGACACGCCTCGGTGCCAGTCTGTATCTATGACAATCCCGGCACCACCCATTTTACGTTTTCCGATGCGCTGCTGAGCCGGATCGCCGCACTTTCCGGTGTCGGGTCAGTGAAAATTCCTGGGGTACCGGCGGAGCAATCTGCGGCTAACGATCGCCTCGCTCAGCTGCGCGGCACGCTGCCAGATTCCGTATCGATTGGCGTCAGTGGCGATGCTTCTGCCGCCAACGGGCTGATTGCGGGCTGTGATGGCTGGTATTCGGTGTGCGGCGGGCTCTTTCCGCGCGTTGCAAAAGCGATGACCGAAGCGGCGGCCGCAGGCGACCATCAGAGCGTCAGGGCGCAGTCCGATCGCCTGCAGCCGTTATGGGCGCTGTTCCGCCAGCATGGCGGCAGTTTCCGGGTGATCAGCGCCGCGGCGGGGCTGCTGGGATTGACCGAACGCGACGGCCTGCCGCGCCCGCTGCAGCCGCTCTCCGATGCGCACTGCCAGCAGATTGCTGACGTGCTCGCGGCACTCGACCTCTCTTAAGATCCCGCGCCAGAAGGCATTAACCGTGGCGCACCAGGTTAAAGCCTTCTTCCTCCTGCGGCGCTTCGAAATAGCGGGTAATCAGCGCGAACTGCTCGTCCGTTGCGGCAAAGGCGTGTTCGCCACCCTGATTTCGGGCGTGCAGGCGCGATTTACACAGCGCATCCGGTACGTCCAGATAATGCAGGCGATGGTCGGCAGAGGATGCCTTAATCACCGACATCATCCAGTCGCGATTCGCCCGGGTGTTGGCAGGAAAATCGAGCACCACCGACACCCCTGCGTTAAGCAGCGCGACCAGATGAGGCGTCATCGCCTTTCTGAGTTTTGCCGCATAGCGCACGTAATCGGCCACCGACTGCATCTCGTCCTGATAGAGCGCGGCGAGCCACTGATCCTCGCTGATCACCACGCAACCGGGGGCGGCGCTCAGCTCCGCCGCCAGCGTCGATTTCCCGGAGGCAATTTTTCCACACAGCAGATGCAGCGTGGCGGGGGCAAAAGTCATGGTCATATCACTCCTGTGTCAGCCTGATAGTGAACCGCGCGCATTACGCGAAGGGAAAGTAAAGCAGGTCTCGCCGAAGCGGGATTCAGGCTAACAAAACAGGGGAGAGATAAGCAATGAGAGGCATAAAGTTGCTGGTGAGTAAAACCCGGATTTACCGCGCGTAACAGTCTCTGCTGCTGCGGGCGTTACTGCATTCAGAAAAAACCGCGGCTTTCGCTGGGCATGTTGACACGCCTGAACGGGGAAGTGCGGTCAGGCGTTGAGTGCAATATCAGATACGCTTTCAGAAAGGGGTGAATCGGCGCTGAACAGCTGGCAACTGACTTCATTTTTGTGCCATCAGCAACGTCAGCAGTTCGCGGCAGCATGCCTCTTCTTCTGCACTGTCTGCGGATGCCAGGTGGCGCAGCAGTTCCATACAGCTTTTTTCCTTGCCCGCTTCCAGTAACTCTTCGATCAGAAAGTTGAGTTTGTCCTGTTCAGACACGGCAAAGGATGAACTAAACTCATTTTTGACCGGGCCACTGTGATTCACCGGCAACGTGAGGGTGTTTTGCATTGGCATAATATTGTCCTGTTTCGGGTTAAAAAATGTTCGGCGATTGCTATTAAACTTATACAACGATCCGGAATTTGTACAGAAATCTGCCCGATTGATTTTCAGGACGAAGCTAAGCGCAGCGCGGTTGCGGCGTAAATGTCAGCTAATCATTAAGTTAGCGGGATAAGGAATTTCAGAAAAATTCTGCGGGCCTGAAGCCGGATGCGGAGGCGGGAAAAACCAGGTCAGTCCTGCGTCAGGTCAGCAGGCGGCCCACCGGGCCGCCTGCATTATTTAGCGGTCAGGAAATCTTCGCGCTGCGGTGTAAACGTATCCAGTAACGTGCCCGCCTCAAGACAGACACAGCCATGAACCACATTGGGCGCTTTGTAGAGCGTATCTCCTGCGCCCACCTCACGCGTTTCACCATTGATGGTGAAGGCAAAACGTCCGCTCAGCACATAGGTCAGCTGCTCGTGGGGATGGTGATGCAGCGGGCCGACAGCCTCTTTCTCAAAAATCACTTCTACCGCCATCATGGTGCCGCCGTACGCCAGCACGCGGCGGGTCACGCCATTGCCCAGATCTTCCAGTGGTCGATCTTTATGGTAGATAAACATCGCAATCCTCCTGCGGTTGCCCCTGCTGCGGTGACCGTTTTGTGATGGATCTCACAGCACTCGGGTGAATTAGTTTATGCACTTTAGTGGTTTTTCACTAAAATGAAACGGTGTTTCAATTAATTTATAAGGGTAGATCATGAAAATCGCGTTAATGATGGAAAACAGCCAGGCCGCTAAAAACGTTACCGTGCTGAAAGAACTGGAAGGCGTCGCACAGCCGCTGGGCCATCAGGTCTTCAACGTCGGTATGAGCGATGAGCAGGATCACCACCTGACCTATATTCACCTCGGCATTCAGGCCAGCGTGTTGCTCAACAGCCAGGCCGTGGATTTCGTGGTCGCGGGTTGCGGCACCGGGCAGGGCGCGCTGATGTCGCTTAACATTCACCCGGGCGTCGTCTGCGGCTACTGTATCGATCCGGCGGATGCCTACCTGTTTGCCCAGATCAACAACGGTAATGCCTTATCTCTGCCGTTCGCCAAAGGCTTTGGCTGGGGCGCTGAACTTAACCTGCGCTTTATCTTTGAAAAAGCCTTCACCGGCGAGAAGGGCAATGGCTATCCGCCAGAGCGTAAAGAGCCGCAGGTGCGTAATGCCGGTCTGCTGAATCAGGTCAAAGCTGCCGTGATCAAAGAGAACTACCTCGACACGCTGCGCGCCATCGACCCTGAACTGGTGCGTACTGCCGTTAGTGGCCCACGCTTCCAGCAGTGTCTGTTTGAGCATGGCAAAAATCAGGAAATCGTCGCTTTTGTGCGTCAGCTGACCCACTAACGCATCCGGGGTTACAAGGCCGGTCTGACCGGCCTTTTTTTATTCTCTCTTTCCCGACATCAGCTGAACGTCAGCTCTGCTGCGCCAGCGCCGGATTGTAATGACGACTCGCCTCTACCAGCATCCGGGTGTAGGGCATCGCGGCCCGGTCGGCCACCAGCGTCGGCACATCCAGCGTCTCCAGCACCTTGCCCTGTTGCATAACCGCTACGCGATGGCAGAGGTGCGCCACCACGCCGAGATCGTGCGTCACCATCAGATAGGTCAGGTTCTCCTGCTGCTGCAGATCGCTGAGCAGATTGAGGATCTCCGCCTGCACCGAAACATCCAGCGCGGAGGTCGGCTCATCCAGCAGCAGCACGCGCGGCTCTAAAATCAGCGCCCGGGCAATCGCCACGCGCTGACGCTGACCACCGGAAAGCTGGTGCGGATAACGCGTCTGCCAGGCGCGATTCAGCCCGACCTTATCCAGCATCGCCACGACGCGCTGCTGGCGCTGCCCGATACCCTGAATCTGTAATGGCTCTTCAAGGATATCGCCCAGCGTATGACGCGGATGCAGGGAGCCATAAGGGTCCTGAAACACCATCTGCACCTGACGGCAGCGCGCCCGATCGATGCGGTGCGCCAGCGGCTGGCCATCAATGGTCAGCTCTCCCTGCCAGTGATTAAACAGGCCCGCCAGACACTTCAGCACCGTGGTTTTACCCGAGCCTGACTCACCGACCAGCCCGAAGATTTCACCCTGTTTAACCTGCAGGCTGACGTCGAACAGCACCTGATTACGGCGACCCTCTTCACCAAAACTCAGGTTGAGATTTTTCACCTCAATCATCGTAACTCCTTAGTCAGTTAGCCAGCTGGCGTGACGTTGTAACACCGGCAGACGGGTGCGCCGCCGATCAAGGTCGGGCAGTGCTGCCAGCAGTCCCTGGGTGTAGGGATGCTGCGCGCGGTCAAGTTCGCTGGCGGCCAGCGACTCCACCACGCGCCCGGCATACATCACCAGCACCCGATCGCAGAAGCTGCGCACCAGATTGATATCGTGACTGATAAAAATCAGTCCCAGACCGCGCGCTTTCACCAGATCATCCAGTAGCGCCAGCACCTGCAGGCGAACCGAGACATCCAGCGCAGAGGTGGGCTCATCGGCAATCACCAGTTCCGGCTCGGTGATCAGCATCATGGCGATCATCACGCGCTGCCCCTGACCGCCGGAAATCTCATGGGGATAGAGCTGATATACCCGTTCAGGATCGCGGATCTGCACCTCCTCCAGCATCGCCAGCGCCCGCTGACGTGCCGCCGATTTCTGGCCGCGATGGTGACTGCGCCAGGCTTCGGCAATCTGCTCGCCAACCCGGATCACTGGATTCAGCGAATATTTCGGGTCCTGCATAATCATCGAGATGCGTTTGCCACGAATGGCGCGCATCTCTGCCGGGCTGGCGTGCAGCAGGTCGATATCGCCAAACTGCATCCGGCTCGCCTCAATGCGCGCCTTAGCTGGATGCAGCTGCAGCAGGGCGCGACCCACGGTCGATTTACCGGAGCCGGACTCACCGACAATCGCCAGCTTCTCCTGACCGAGCTGAAAGGAGACGCCACGCACCGCCGGGGTTATCTGGCGTCCGTTAACAAAGTTCACGTGCAAATCGCGCACGTCGAGCAACGGCGAGGCGTTACTCACTGCGGGGATCGAGCAGGTCACGTAGGCCATCTCCTAAGAAGTTAAATGCCAGGCTATTAATCAGGATCGCCAGACCGGGAACGGTCACCACCCACCAGCACTCCAGCATGTAGGTGCGGCCACTGGCGATCATCGCGCCCCATTCCGGATCCGGCGGCTGCGCGCCCAGCCCGAGAAACCCCAGCCCGGCGGCGGTGAGGATAATGCCCGCCATATTCATGGTGATGCGGATAATCACCGACGGCAGGCAGAGCGGAATAATGTGCTTCCAGAGCACCCGCAGCGGCGACGCGCCCTGTAAGCGCACCGCCGAGATAAAGTCCGCCTGACGCAGCGACAGCGTTTCAGCGCGGGCCAGACGGGCTATGGGTGGCCAGGCAGTGAGTGTAATCGCGATCACCACATGCTCCAGACCCGGCCCCAGCGCGGCAACAAAGGCCAGCGCCAGTACCAGGCTCGGGAAGGAGATAAAGATATCGGTGACGCGCATCAGCACGCCGTCGACTTTGCCGCCAAAATAACCGGCGGTGACGCCCAGCAGCAGGCCCAGCGGCCCGACGGTGACCGATACCAGCAGCACGATGTAGAGCGTGATGCGTGCGCCCCACACCAGACGACTGAAGATATCCCGGCCAAACTCGTCGGTGCCGAACCAGTGGGCCGCGCCGGGAGGCGTCAGCGCATTGTTCAGATCCTGAACCAGCGGGTGATACGGCGCGATCCAGGGCGCGAACAGCGCCACGATGCAGAGCAGCAGCACAATGCCACCACCAATCGCGGTCAGGGGATTACAGGCCATGCGCCAGAGGAAATAGCCGCAGCGGGCAGCAAAACGCTGACAGCGCACCAGCCGCTCACGGGAATGACTCACAGACGCAGCGTCAAAAGAGATCGTCATACTTTGGTCCTCGGATCGAACACCTGATAGAGCAGGTCGGAGATCAGGTTAAGCAGCACAAAAATCAGGCCCACCACCAGCACACAGCCCATCACCGCATTCATATCGCCCAGCATCAGGCTGCCGGTGAGGTAGGAGCCAAAGCCGGGCCAGGAGAAGACGGTTTCAATCAGCACCGCGCCCTCCAGCAGCGAGCCATAGGCCAGCGCCACCACGGTCAGCAGCTGCACCAGGATATTGCGGAAGGCGTGCTGCCAGATCACCTGCCATTCGGTCAGGCCTTTGACCCGCGCGGTCAGAATGAACTCCTGCGACAGCTGCGCGAGCATAAAGCTGCGCGTCATGCGGCTGATATAGGCCATGGAGTGAAAGCCAAGCAGCGAGGCGGGCAGCACCAGATGATTCAGCGCATTCCAGAACACCTGACTGTTGCCCGCCAGCAGGGCGTCAATCAGCATAAAGCCGGTGCGACGTGGCACGATGCCATCCAGGCTGAAGTCCACCCGACCTGCGCCGCCGACCCAGCCAAGATGGGCATAGAACAGGAGCAGGCCAATCATGCCGACCCAGAAGATTGGGGTGGAGTAACCGGCCAGGCTGAGCATCCGCACCACATAGTCGATGACGCTGTTGCGACGTGCCGCCGCCAGCACACCCAGCGGCACGCCCAGTCCTGCGCCAATCACAATCGCCAGCGTGGCCAGCTCTACGGTTGCCGGAAAGACGCGCACAATGTCATGCACCACCGGCTGACCGGTGAGCAGCGCATGGCCAAGATCGCCATGCAGCAGCGCGTTAAGGTAGATGCCAAACTGCACCCACAGCGGTTTATCAAAGCCGAGCTGGTGATAAACCTGCTGATAGGTGGCCTGATCGGCGTCGGGGCCGACAATCGCCAGCACCGGATCCAGCGGCATCACCCGGCCAATAAAAAAGGTCAGCAGCAGCAGGCCGAACAGGGTTATCACTACCTGCACCGCGCGATGGCTGATGCGGCGGCACTGAGTTCGGGTCAGGGTCAGGATCATAAGGTGCCTCCCGCTTTGGCTTCAGGGGTTTTCCAGACATCGCGGAGGAAGGTGGTCGCTGAGGGATGCGGCTGATAAGCCTGCACCCGGTTGCTGACCACCACGGAGTCGAGCATTTGTGAAATCGGCATCAGTGCAGGCACCAGCTGGTCATAGCGCTGCTGGATGGCGTAATAGGCCTGCTGCTGGCGGGTTTTGTCGCGCTCCACCAGCGCCTGATCGATCATGGTGTTGAGCTGCGCGTCATAGAAACCGGTGCGCCAGCCCTGGAAGTTGGTCAGCCGGGCGCTGTCAGCATTATTCGGGTTATAGACCAGCGCGCGCAGGCTGGAGTGGGGATGCGGCTCCACGCCGCTGCCGCCGCGTCCGACCAGCAGACTGAACTGGCGATCACGCATCGCGCCATAGATCTGGTTACCGGTGCCGGTGATGATTTTTGCGCGGATCCCGCCCTGGAGCAGCGTCGACTGCACCGCGATGGCGATGTTCAGAAAGGGCTGATCGGCCAGCACCCGCAGCGTGGTGTCGAAGCCGTCCGGATAACCCGCTTCAGCCAGCAGTGCGCGGGCGCGCGGCACATCGAGCCGGTAACCGGGATCGGGCAGCGTGGCGGGCATGCCAGCCTGAATCGGGCGCTGATGCAGCTCGCCATAGCCGGTCATCAGACTTTTATTGATGCCCTGATAATCGACCAGGTAGCGTACCGCCTCCCGCACTTTGATATTGTCGAAGTGCGGATCTTTCATGCTCATCGCCAGGTAGTAGATCGTTCCTTTTCTTACCGCATCAATGGTGAGGTCGGGGTCGTGCCGCAGGGCGCGCACGTCCGGGATCGCCATGTTACTGGCGATATCCAGATCGCCTTTCTCCATCATCAGCCGCAGGGTCTGCGACTCCTGCAGATGGCGGAACACCACCCGCGACATCTTCGCCTCGCCGCGCCAGTAATCGGTCGCACGACTCATGCGCAGCACATCTTTTGCCTGCCATACATCCAGCCGGAACGGGCCGGAGCCCGCTTCATGGGTGGTGAGCCAGCGGTTGCCCCAGTCGCCATCCACCTCATGCTGCTGCACGGTTTTGCTGTCCAGCACCACCATGCTGCCCAGCGCCGCCAGCGAGTAGATCACCAGTTGCGGATCGTTAGGCCTGGGCAGGGTGATCACCAGCGTGTGGTCGTCGGGCGCGGTAATCATCTGGTCAACGTTGTCACGGCTGAAACCGTACGATTTCCACACCGACGCCTGCGCCAGGTTCAGATGCAGCACCCGCCGCATCGACCAGACTGCATCGGCGCTGGTCAGCGGATTGCCGGAGTGAAACCTGACGTTGTCGCGCAGGTGAAAAGTCAGGGTGCGGTTATCCGGACTGACTGACCAGCGTTCCGCCAGCGCCGGGCGCACCTCGGTGAGTTGCTGCGGGTTCAGCTCGACCAGTCCGTCATAGAGATTTACGACAATGCCGACCACTTCGTTGCCGGTCATAGCGGCCGGATCCAGGGTGAGCAGGTTATTCATATTCATGCCGACGATCAGCTGGTCATCCGGGGTCTTTGCCTGGATTGACGCGCTGCCCGTCAGCACCAGCAGCGTGATCAGCCACGCGCCACATCGTTGTGTCAGGGTCATAGGTAAAGTCCAGCAGGTCAGAGGTTTTCCCGTTTACGACTCTGCCTGCTGCTGGCCACCGGGATGGCAGGCAGCAGGCGGGCGACGGGGTTATTATTGTTTGCCGTACTTCGGTAGTGCGATTTACCAGCGGTTCAGCGTGTGCGTCTCAATCCAGCTGAAGTTAATATCCTCACCCAGCCCGCTGCGGGTGGGCAGGGTGACAAATCCCTGATCGTCCATCGGGTCGATCAGGCTGTTGAGGTAGGCGGGCGGGGTTTCATAATCCAGGAAGGGATGCAGCAGGCCGCGCTCATACCAGCGGCAGTTACGGATCGCCCCGACCACCGCCAGGCTGGCCGCACCGTTGCCGTGCACTTCGCAATCCATGCCAAAGGCTTCAGCCAGATTCGCCACTTTCAGGGTGGGCGAGATGCCGCCTACGCCGTTGGCACCGGCTCGCAGAATGTCGCAGGCTCCGGCACGCACCCAGTCGGCGCGGCTGTGATGTTTACCGCCCAGGCTCTCCGGACCAAGCACGTCGATAGAGAGGTTTTCGGCCAGCCAGGCGTAAGAGGCCATGCTCTCTTCCTCCATCGGCTCCTCGAACCAGGCGAAATTAAGCTTTTCCAGCGCCTTGCCGATGGTCAGCGCGTCACTGCGGCTGTACCAGTGGTAGCCATCCAGCATCAGCGCGATATCGGGGCCCACCGCTTCACGCACCGCCGCGCAGGCTTTGATATCCATCGCCGGGCTGGGGGCGAAGGAGACCGGCGGCATCCAGGTGTGCAGCTTGATCGCCTGATACCCGTGTGCCACCAGCTTTTCCGCGAACTGCGCATACTCATCCGGTGTTGATAATCCACCGCTCAGCTCGTCACCACACATGGTGCTGCCGTAAGCCGGGATCTTCTCGCGATAGCCGCCCAGCAGTTTGTGGACAGGCTGTTTCAGCTTCCGTCCAATCAGATCCCACAATGCCTGCTCCACAGCGGAAAGCGCCCGCTCGGTGAGCTGATGGGCGCTGCCGCGCTGCCAGTGCACCAGATCCTGCCAAAGACGCTCCCGGTCAAAGGCGTTCTGACCGATCAGCACTTTGCGGAAAAAGGCATTAACCACATGGGATCGCACCACTTCCGGCGGCGCAAAGGCGTAACCACAGTCGCCTTCCTCGCTGGTCAGGGTCAGTAGCGCCATCTGCGCATCATTTTCCGGGCCAGGGTGGGAGTGCCCGGCGCTGTCGGCGCAACGCTGGGTGGGGTAGGTAAAAAGGGTGACATCAATTGCGCTGATCTTCACGGTTAAGCTCCTGTGGCAGTCTGTCCTGATGAATTATTAAAACGCTGTTTCATTTTCAATCTAGCCTTCACAATTCATTAACGCATTAGCCAAAACGATACGATTAATGGCTAATATGTGTGCAACTGCCCAGGGTGTTGTGAACATATTCACGAAAGCTGACCGTTTTGTGAGCAGCGACACGCTGCGCTTTTTCCTCTTAAGGGATCTCTTTGAGCGAAACTCCGCCAGTTAACCCTGCCGCAAAAAACATTTAACCGGATGACTTCCCCTGACCCCTGTTTTAGGTGATAGTAACGCCGCTTTACATTAATAATTCTCATTATCATTTGTGCGGGTTTTTACAATGAAAAAATGGTTTTTAGCGCTGGGGCTTCTCACGCTGGCAGGGACGGCTTCGGCCAAATTGATTACCGATGTCGCAGGCCGTCAGGTCGAGGTGCCGCAGGAGGCAAAACGCATCATTCTGGGTGAGGGCCGTCAGATGTATCTGCTGGCGGCATTTGAACCCGATGCCCCATTTAAACGGGTGATTGGCTGGCGTGACGACTTCCCGAAAGCGGACTGGGACGGTTATCAGGCTTACGAAAAACGCTATCCGGAAATAAAAAAATTACCGACCTTTGGCGGGGCGAAAGATGGCACTTTCAACGTCGAGCAGGCGTTAACCCTGAAGCCCGATCTGGTGCTGATGAATCTGGAATCCAAAGCCGCCACCGATGAAGGCAAGCTGATTGAAAAACTGCAGGCAGTAGGTGTGCCGGTGGTGTTTATCGATTTCCGCGAAGCGCCGATGGTGAATGCGGAGAAAAGTATCCGCATCATGGGCGAACTGGTGAACAAACCGGCGCGTGCCCAGGAAATTATCACCTTCCGCCAGCAGCAGATTGACCTTGTCACCTCGCGTCTGAAGAACTTTACCGGCTACCGCCCGAAAGTGATGATTGACCGTGCAGGCGGCTACAGCGACGAGTGCTGCATGTCGTTTGGCAATGAAAACTTTGGTCAGATGGTTGAGATTGCGGGCGGTCGTAACATCGCTAAAGATCTGATCCCTGGCACCTTCGGCACCGTTAACCCGGAACAGATTATCGCCAGCCAGCCGGATGTGGTGGTGGTGACCGGCGCTAACTGGAAGAATTACAACACCGTGGGCAAATGGGTCGGCGTCGGTCCGGGTGCCAATGTCACCGAGGCTACCGCGCGTCTTAAGGGGCTGATGATGCGCGATGCTTTTAAAACCCTGCCGGTGGCGCACAACGGCAATGTCCACGCCATCTGGCATCAGTTCTACGACAGCCCTTACCAGTTTGTGGCTATCCAGGCGCTGGCGAAATGGCTGCATCCCGATCTGTTTGCCGATCTGGATCCGGACGCCACCTTCCGCACGTTCCACGAGAAGTTCCTGCCGCTGCCTTATCAGCCAGGATACTGGGTCACTTTACCCGCTGATAAACCCTGACTGACCGGCGATGACAGGGACGTCATCCGCCTGATTTGCAATTCCTCCCGAATAAACCCTCTGTTTCTCTTCAGATTTACTAATCTTTTACAGGCGCGGAGTCAGTTGCTCTGAGCAGCGCGACGTCTGACGCGGTCCGCATTCACGTTAAAAATGGAGAGAAACATGCGCAATACCCTGGGAAGATCGGCCTTTGCCGTGACGCTGTACGCTCTGCTGGAGCCGGTGCCGCTGGGCTTTTTTGTCGCGGCCTGGCTGTTCGATATTCTCTATAGCCAGACCTTTGTGCTGTTCTGGACGGATGCCGCAGGCTGGCTGATTGCGCTGGGACTGATACTGGCGATTGTGCCGCGACTCATCGCGCTGGTTTATCTGTTCCGCGGCAGTGACAGTGCGGAAAAGAGTCATTTCTGGCTCTGGCTGGTGGCGATTGTGATCGCTATCGTCAATGCGTTTATTCACAGCCGTGATGCCGCCGCTGTCATCCCGCTGGGCGTGACGCTTTCGACGCTGGTGGTAGCGCTGCTGCTGCTGGCGAATGTGCAACTTGCGTTACGTCAGCGTAGCGCTTAAGGAGGAGCCACCATGAAGATACCGCATAAAACGTTGCTCGCGCTTACCCTGACAGCACTGCTGGCAGGCTGTGATGATGGTGCGCTGGTCGATCCGCAAAAGCAGATCGGACCGAATCCTGAACTGCCGCAGGCACAGAACTTCTTTATGCCGCCGATGCAGGTGCCGGAAGGCACGCCGTGGAAAGCGGGCGAAATGCCAAAAGTGGCTGACGGGCTGAAAATCGAAAAGATCGCTGACAATCTGCAGCATCCGCGTCAGGTTTATGTGCTGCCGAATAACGATGTGCTGGTGGCGGAATCCAACGGCCCGGCCAAACCCACCACCCGGCCTAAACAGCTGATTATGGGCATTGTGCAGAAAGCGTCAGGTAAGGGCGGCGCTGGCGGCAACCGGATTACGCTGCTGCGCAACGTCAATGGCAAATGGGAGCAGCACCGCTTTATTGAGAATCTGCACTCGCCGTTTGGTATGCAGCTGATTGGCAATACCCTTTACGTCGCGAATGCTGACAGCCTGGTGAAGTTCCCCTATCGCGAAGGGGAGACGGAGATCCGCACCGCGCCTGAAGAGGTGACGGAACTGCCGGGCGGGCCGATTAACCACCACTGGACCAAAGCGCTGTTGGCCAGCCCCGATGGCAGCAAGCTCTATGTGGGTGTCGGCTCCAACAGTAACGTCACCGAGAACGGCATTGGCGCAGAGTATCGCCGCGCCGCGGTGCTGGAAGTGGACGCGGCCAGCGGTGCCAGCCGGATCTACGCCAGCGGATTGCGCAATCCGACCGGCTTACAGTGGGAACCGCAGAGCGGAAAACTGTGGGCCATCGTCAATGAACGTGATGAAATCGGCTCCGATCTGGTGCCAGACTACATGACCTCAGTGCAGGACAAAGGCTTCTATGGCTGGCCCTACAGCTACTTTGGTCAGCATGTGGATACCCGTGCCGAACCGCAGCGTCCCGATCTGGTTGAGAAAGCGATTAAGCCTGATTATGCCCTGAGTTCGCATGTCGCTCCGCTGGGGCTGCTGTTCTACGGCGCAGATAACATGCCGCAATACCAGGGCGGTGCGTTTATCAGTGAACATGGCAGCTGGAACCGTACGCCGCTGAATGGCTACAAAGTGGTGTGGGTGAAATTTGAAAACGGCAAGCCGGTGGGTCAGCCGCAGACGGTGGTCTCGGGCTTCCTGACGGACGACGAAAAGCAGGTGCGTGGATTACCGGTCGGTCTGGCCAGCGACAAACAGGGCGGTGTCCTGATTGCTGACGATGCGGGTAATACCGTCTGGCGAATCAGCGCCGCGAAGTAAGCATTGCGCTGCTTTTTTAAGCAGAAAGCAGGCATAAAAAAAGGATTTGGCATTTCGCCAAATCCTTTATTTTTTGTTCGCTACCCGGCTGGTAACCGCGCTGCGAACGAGGTGCTCAGCACTCTCCACAAACAAGATTGTAAAATGTGCGGCTAAGGATTTCAAGTTTCGCCAAAATGCTGTATGTTTATACAGGTGTTGAGTGTTGAGCATCGCCTCATTGTCGACTGGCCGCTCCCAGGGGCACGGTTTTAAAATCCCGGCAGGCATCAGGTGGTGCTGGCCTGTGGCTTTAACCATGAGTGCCGCTCAGCTCTCTCCACAAAGATGTGCTTAGGCGCCCGGCGGGTAGAGTCAAAGCCCTGGTTGCCGAACAGCGCGCTCCTGTAAAAGGAGAAGGAAAGTGATGGAACTGACTAAGCTGATTCTGGATCTTATCCGGGTCATCTTGCAGATCATCGTTGCCCTTATGCAACTGACCGGTCACGCAGGTTAACCGGAACTTGAAACAAGGCGGAGCTAACCACTCCGCCTTTTTTCTTTGTCAATTCTCTGTCATCGGAGGCGGGTAAGGTGGTGCGGCAAAGCACGCCGCCGGGGCGCTGCTTATCCAGACCGGGAGTTTTATGTCCATTGCCGCCGTTATGCCCGCCCGATTAGCGCACACCTGGATTGATGAGAGTGTGAAGATGCGCGAAACCACTGTGGGTCAGCAGTGTGAGATCCTGGCGCACAGCACGCTGGAATATAGCGAGCTGGGTGACTTCTCCTATGTCGGTGAACACTGCTGCCTGGCCGATACCCAGGTGGGGCGCTTCTGCGCCATTGCTAATCAGGTGCGCATTGGCGCGCCGAATCATCCTATGGACCGCGCTTCCCAGCATCGCTTTACCTACTGCCCGGAGTATTACCACCCCGACGCCCGACGCGATCAGGGCTTCTTTTCCGCCCGTCGCGCCGATCGGGTGATAATCGGTCACGATGTGTGGATAGGTCACGGCGTAATTGTGCTGCCTGGCGTCACCATTGGAGATGGTGCGGTGCTGGCTGCGGGTGCAGTCGTGACGAAAAACGTCGCGCCCTACAGCGTCGTGGGCGGTGTTCCGGCCAGGCCACTGCGGGTGCGCTTTACACCGGCTATCGCCGCCCGTCTCCAGCGCATTGCCTGGTGGAACTGGCCCCTGGAGAAACTGCTGGCGAATCTGCCCGATTTTCAGCACGGTGACATCGAAGCGTTCTGCCAGCGGCACGGTGCATAGCCCCCCCACGGCGCCGTCAGCCGGTTTGTACGCCGAAATAGCGCACAACCCGCTGGCCATAGAGCCCGACGGCCAGTCCGGCGATGATCAGCAGCAGCGCGGCGATTTTCTGAGGTGAAACCGTTTCGCCAAATATCGCCACTGAACCCAGGATGCCGAACACCGGTACCAGCAGCGACAGTGGCGCGACCGTAGAAACCGGATAGTGTTTCAGCAGCCAGTTCCACACCCAGTAGCCCAGCAGGGTATTGGGATAGACCTGAAACAGTATCGACAACACCGCCTTCACATCCAGCTGAGTGAACAGTGCGTGATAGCCCGCGCTGCCATTGACCAGCCCGTCCAGCAGGAAGAGTGGAATGGGTGCAAAGGCGCTCGACCAGACCAGAAAAGCAAAAACCTGCCGGGTGCCCGCTTTTTTATTGATGATATTGGCAATACTCCATGCGACCGCGCCTGCCAGCACCAGCAGCATGCCGGAAAACGTCACTGAGCCATCGGTAATGAAAAAAATGCTCAGCAGACCGGCGCAGGCCAGCGCACACCCGGCGATCTGATAGCGGCTGAGACGCTCTTTAAATACCCAGCCACCGAGCAGCAGCGTGAAGAAGGCGCTGAACTGCAGCAGCAGCGAGGCGATGCCCGCCGACAGTCCGGTTTTAATCCCCAGATTCACCAGACCCCACAGGCCAATCCCGAAGACCAGACCATAGCTGATCAGGTAGCGCCACGGCACGTCCGGTTTCTTAATAAAGAACAACGCTGGCAGGGCGCAGAGCGTAAAGCGGATACCTGCCAGGATAAACGGGTCGACCGCCTGCAGGCCGAGCTTGATAACTGAAAAGTTAACCCCCCAGATGGCGGTGATCATGACGGCAAGCAGCAGATGCGTTAATTTCATGAGTGACGAACTCCGGACCAGCAGAGAAAGGCAGAGGCACTGACCGCTGCACCGGCATAGCAGACAGCCTGCCATCCCCAGTGCGTATAAAGCTGAGTGGCGGCGATGGCCCCCAGCGCACTGCCCAGCGAGTAAAAGCACATATAGGCACCCACCAGACGACTTGCCGCCTCGGGTCGGGCGCCCACGATCAGGCTCTGATTAATCACATGTACCGTCTGGACGGCGAAATCGAGCAGGATCACCCCGAAAATCAGCAACAGTAACGAGGTGTGAAGCGCGGCTATCGGCAGCCAGGAGAAGGTCAGCAACGCCAGGGCTAAGCCGGTGGCACGCTGCCCCAGGCCCAGGTCAGCCCATGCACCTGCTCTGGAGGCCGCCAGCGCACCGGCAAGTCCGGCCAGGCCGAACATCCCGATCTGGGTGTGTGACAGTGACAGGCCGGTAAGTGGCAGTACCATCGAAGACCAGAGCATACTGAAGGCCGCAAAAATCAGCAGCGCCAGGATCCCTCGTCTGCGCAGCTGCGGTTCCGTGAGGAAGAGACGGAAAACAGACAATAAGAGGTGAGGATAAGATGTGCGCCGCGTCTGACCTGCTTTGGCGGGCAGCACTTTCGCCAGGATGAGCGAGATCAGGAGTAACAGGCAGGCAGCCGTCAGATAGACCGCCCGCCAGCCCGCCAGGTCAGCAATCATCCCGGAAACAAACCGCGCCAGCAGGATGCCGATCACGATGCCGCTGGTCACGCTGCCCACCACCTGTCCGCGCTGTTCTGGCGATGCCAGCATGGCGGCCCACGCCACCATCAGCTGCGTGACCACCGCCATTAATCCCACCAGCAGCATTGCACAGAGCAGCGTCATCAGGTCTGGCGCAACCGCAGCAGTGATTAACGCCAGCACGGAAAGCAGCAACTGGGTAATCACCAGTTTTTTGCGGTTCACGCAGTCGCCCAGCGGCACCAGAAAGACCAGCCCGAGGGCGTAGCCGCTCTGCGTGGCCGTTACCACTGTGCCAATGGTGCCGGTGGAAACCTGCAGGCTGGCGGCGATCGATTCCAGCAGAGGCTGTGCCGAGTAAACATTGGCGACCGCCAGCGCAGAGGTGAGTGAAAACAAAAAGATCATCCGGGACGAGAGTACCGGGATCGCGGCTGGGGGCGAATCGGCTTCAGGATCACGCGCCTTGCCAATCGTACAGGTCATGTTGCTTTCCTTTCTGGTTTTTATTTGAAACTGGATTGGCGATATCTTTAACCGGGCTGGTTTTTTTTTGCAACTTCTTTTCGGAGTGGCTAAACTGCCATCATGAGACAGGCAGCGTGAGAGAAGAGCATGGCTAAGCAGGAATCCCTGAGAACCAGCGAGTGTCCGGTCGCCAGAACCCTGGAGTCGATAGGTGAGCGCTGGTGCATGATGATCGTGCGTGAAGCCTTTGATGACGTCCGCAGATTCAGTGACTTCCAACGTAATTTAGGGCTGGCAAAAAATATCCTGGCGTCACGCCTGAAGCAGCTGGTGGAGATAGGGGTGTTTGAGATTGCGCCGGCCTCCGACGGCAGCGCCTACAGCGAATATGTCCTGACCGAAAGAGGCCGTTCGCTGTTTCCGGTTGTGGTCGCGATGCGCCAGTGGGGCGAGCGTTACCTGTTTGAGAAGGGCGAAACCCACTCCGTGCTGCTGGATAATGCGGAAGGAAAGCCGCTGCCGCGCCTGGAGGTTATCTCTTCACAGGGGCAAAAACTGGAACCGGCCGACTGTCATCGTCAGCGGGTAGTGGCTGAAGGGTAACCGTCAGGGTATTTTCTCCTCTGCACACTCTGAAACTGACAGGCCTGACATCGCACGCGTTACCCGATCATCGCTGTCGCCTGTGGCGGTGATCGACCAAAATGCCTCACTCCCGTTTTACGCCCCGCCATAAGGGCGTTATCCCCGGAAACAGGTCCCCGCGCTTCCTCATCCTTTCCTGCCCCGCATCATGACAGGCCTGTCGATATCATCACATTTTCCAATGACCGGTTGCCTTGTAACTTCCCGATGCGCATGACAATATCTCTGCTTGTATAGACATGTACTCTCAACCCTGGATTGGGCAAATCACGCTTTCAGTCAACATGTCTCTCACTGTTCCAGCGAGGAATCTATGTCGGTCAAATCATCTGTATCAGATTATTCAGGCTCAGAGAAACAGGGCCTGTCAGAAACCCGCTCCATTGATTACATCCCGCTGGGTGAACGTCATGGTCATCCCTTTAACCAGTTCACGCTCTGGTTTGGTGGCAATCTGCAAATCACGGCTATTGTCACGGGTGCGCTGGCCGTGGTGCTGGGTGGAGACGTCGTGTGGTCTCTTATCGGCTTACTGGTGGGGCAGATTCTGGGTGCAGCGATCATGTCTTTGCATGCGATCCAGGGTCCGCGCCTGGGTTTACCGCAGATGATCACCAGCCGTATGCAGTTTGGCGTGTTTGGTGCTGTTATTCCTCTGGTGCTGGTGTGCATTATGTATGTGGGATTTTCAGCCAGCGGGACAGTATTAGCCGGGCAGGCGCTGGCTAAACTTATCCATGTCAGTCATTCAACCGGGATGATCCTGTTCAGCATCCTCATCGTGATCATTGCGGTGCTGGGCTATCGCGTGATTCATCAACTGGGCAAGCTGGCGAGCGTCATTGGCGTTTTAGCCTTTGCTTATCTGTTTATCACGCTGTTCTCTGCGCATGACTTATCAGCCGTGTGGCAGAATCAGCACTTTACCCCGGCAAATTTCCTGCTGGCGGTCTCCCTGTCTTCATCCTGGCAAATTGCCTTCTGTCCTTATGTCTCGGACTATTCACGCTATCTGCCAGCTGATGTCTCCGCGAAGAAACTCTTCAGCTCAGTCTTTTTTGGCACCGTACTTGGCACGCAGGCTTCAATGACGCTGGGGGTGATTGTCGCTGCCATTGCCGGAAGTGCGTTTGCAGGCAATGAGGTCGGTTACATCGTGAGCATGGGTAGCACGGCGACCATGGCCATGGTGATTTATTTCGCCATTTGCTTTGGAAAAATCACGTTTACCACGCTGAACGCCTACGGCAGTTTTATGTCACTGACCACCATTGTCTCTGGTTTCCGTCAGCAAACCACGCTGAGTCGGGGCGGGCGCATTCTGTTTGTGGTGCTTATGGTTACGCTGGCCTGCGTCATTGCTCTGCTCAGTGAACCGGCCTTTCTGAAATCCTTCACCCACTTCCTGCTGTTTCTGCTGGCTTTCTTTGTGCCGTGGAGCGCGATCAGCCTGACCGATTTCTATCTGATCACCAGGGGCAGGGTTGATGTCCCGGCACTGTCGCAGCCGGACGGGCGCTATGGACGCTGGAACCTGGCCGGTATTACCGTCTATTTTCTGGGCGTGCTGGTGCAACTGCCGTTTATCGATAATCCGCTGCACCATGGATCGCTAACCTGGATTTTTGCCGATAATGATGTCTCGTGGATCATCGGCTGGTTTGCGACGGCACTGTTATGGCTGATCGCCAGCCGCTGGGATCGTCGGGGCATCCCCGAACAGTCAATTTATCCCGCCCAATAACAAGGTCAGGCCGCCTGAGCGGCTGCCTTTCAGGGAGTGTCACTCTTCGCGGGTGTGTGATCACCCGCGTGTCAGGAAATCCTCTTTTAAGATCAGGCTGCAGAAACGTCCGCTGCGCCGGTCTGCGCCTCTGCCACCAGCGGCTTCTCCGGTTGCAGCAGTGTCATTGCCAGCATACTGCCAAAGGCGATCAGCGCGGTGACGGTAAACATCGCGTTGTAGCCGTAATATTCCGCCAGCCAGCCGCAGAGCATCGGAGAGATAATCGCTGCCAGATTGGCTATCGCCAGCGTCATGCCACTATAGGTGCCCACCGACGCTTTAGGGGTGACATCAATCACCACCGACCAGTAGACATTGTTTACCAGTGCATTCAGCGCATTGCCCAGGGTCATCAGTGCAATAATCCCCGCAGCCGACTGCACATAGGGGATCGCCATAAAGCAGCAGGCGGTGCCGCACAGCGTGACGGCGGCAAACAGATTGCGCGCCAGACGCAGATTACGGAAGCGAGCCAGCAGGGCGTCGGCAATGCGACCGCCCAGCAGCACCGTGATACAGGCGCCGCTCCACGGGATCATCGCGACGTACCACAGTGAGTGCAGGTCGTAATGGAAATTATCCTGCAGATATTTCGGCATCCAGGTCACCAGGGTAAAGGTGATGTAGAGGAATGAGAAGTAGCCCAGCGCGTTGCAGACCAGGGTGCGGCTGGTAAAGAAGCGCCACCAGGGCAGTGGTACGCTGTCGCCCGCGCTGCGGCGCTGACCGGTCTGGATAAGCTGACGTTCTGCGGCATTGGTATGTGGACTTTTCTCCGGGCTGTCGCTGAAGGTGCGGGCAAACAGCGCCATCGCCAGCAGGGAGAAAACACCGAGCAGGATAAACATCATGCGCCAGTCATGGGTCAGCAGCAGCAGGCCCACCGCAATCGGGGCGGTCAGCAGCGCGCCAACCTGGGTCGAGAGCAGGCCGATGCCCAGTGCAAAGCCGCGCTCATTATCGGGTGCCCAGTGAGCAATCGCCTTGTTCATCAGCGCATAGGCCGGGCCTTCGGAAAAACCAAACATAATGCGAAGGGCAGCAAAGCCCATAATAGCGGATCCGCCAAACAGCGCCATGCCCAGTTCCCCCGCCCAGGCGGTGGCGATCTCCAGCAGCGACCAGAGTACGCCTGCCAGCAGCCAGACTTTTTTCGTGCCGATACGGTCGGCAAGAAAGCCGCCACACAGCGAACCAAACAGATAGCCAAAGCCAAAGTAGCCCAGCACGGCTCCGAGCTGGACTTTGCTGAAGTGATACTCCGCCGCAATGGCGTTGGCAGCAAACGACAGGGCGCCGCGATCGATATAGTTGATCAGGGCGATCAGGAACAGCAGTGAAAATATGGTGTAACGGTAACGGCTGGTTGTCATCTCACTTCTCCTGATTAAATGTCTCAGGAGAGCAGAAGCAAAATTGATGCCGGAAAGGGTATTTATCCGGCAAACCGCGGACAAGCACAGAATTCGGGCCCCTGAGCCCGCTCCGAAGGGGGTTAACTGATCCCGCTAATAATTCGCCTGCGCTTCAATGCGGTGCAGCCGCTGCCTGTCGGTGGTGAGGCTCAGGCGGCGTTATGATGGTTGGGGCTGACGTGTGGCAGCGGGATAACCACGGCTTCCGTGACTGCTTCTGTATCAGCCGTCCCGACCTGGGGTATTTCGCCAACGTGTTGTAAAATCTGCTGCTGATAAGTCGCATCTGCCACCGTAGTCTGTTCACTCAGCAGTACGCCCGCCTCATTGACGTTTTTTCCGTCCACTTTTATTTTGCTGGTGGCACTGGCCAGCATCCACTCATATTCAATATCGACGTGGCCGCTATCAATACAGCGGATACCGTGCTGACTTAAATCATATGCCAGCACGGTTGCGGTCGGCCCTAATGAAATCAAGACCAGGTCAAAGTTGACGGCATTCTTTAAAACGGTATCAAACAGACGATCATAGACGGAAAAGGCATTACGGTTCAGCGTCGTAATACGTTTCACTTCGCTGGCTCCCTCCAGTAAATCATTGCCTAATCCCAGGCGCGTTCCACTGCCTTCCACAATTAATACCCGGCGGCCCTGATAGAGCTGTTTAAACTTATCAAATATCGTCCGGGATAATTGCTTGCCTTTATAATCGTGATAGGGACGGGTCACCGAGGTATTTCCATACTGGTACTGTTTATTCAGCAGACCCTCATAATATTTAAAATAAAATGATTTATGGAAGAACCAGAACAGGGCCGACCCGCCCCGCATATTACGGGTGGTACGAAAGGCATCCGGCAGACAGATCAGACAGTTCGGGTTGGCTCCTGAATCCTGCTGCAGCAAGGCTTTGAGCCGTGCAGAGAGATTCGGGTCAAATGGCTGAAAACCGATATTTTTATACCAGGTCATTTCCAGTTCACCGTCGCCATAACGGGCCAGAGATAATTGTGGGTTACGTAATAACAGATCGACAGTCTCTTCTATCGACATGACGGAATAACGCTTTACCCGTGCCTGCGCGGCAGGATAGCGAATGGCAGCATTAAGAAACTTAAAAGGGAAACGAAACTTGCGATAAATAGCATGAAGTGCGGTCATAGTTAACCTGCCTGGTTTATTGCTGCCAGAAAAATCCCGCCTGCTGGCCGGATAAACGAATATAAGAGAGCTGATATATATCACAGATAAAATAAGCGTCATGCTACGGAATATCTGAAATCGTTTTCATCGGCAAAATCCCTTTGTTCATTAATCTATTTCCTGAGTGTTATTTTTCAGGAAAATAATAAAAAACGCGTTCAGGCTGGCACAATTAAATCATTTGAACAGCAGCGACACCGCACCAGCGTTGATGAAGCCGCCAATAATAACAGCAGGTCAGTAACATTCCCGATTTCAGCAATAAGAGTTATTTCAGAACAGAGTTAATAAACCATTATGATTATTTGACTCTGAAAAACTTTCGTCGGGCACACTTTAGCTGGCGTTACAGAAGGGCGGCTTGTCTGTTAATTAATCGCCTTTGAACAAAAGGTGCGGTCGTTAGCAGCCTATGGTTAATTTTTTGTGATGGATATCCCGTAATCAGCCCTTCAGAAAGTAAAAAAAGCGGCCTGACCGCATTAACAGGTGACATTTATAATAAATATTTCTAATGATTAACGCTTATACACGTTTTTACATATTTCGTGCGTAAGTTAAAATCTCGTTGAATTTATGTTTCCAGCTTAACCTTTCAATTGCCGCTAATGACCCGAGGATGGATCATGATCAATAAAATAACCAGTATAATCATGGTGATATTTGCTATCGCCCTGATTTACATGGGAGGACAACTCCTGCTTGCAGGAGGCAGCGCGTTCTATGCGCTGATGGGCGTGGGCGTTCTGCTCAGCGCGATTCTGCTGTTGATGAACAAACGCAGTGCGCTGACGCTTTATGCGCTGCTGATGTGGATCACTCTGTTCTGGACTATCTGGGAAGTGGGCTTCGACAAATGGCAGTGGATCCCGCGCGGCGACCTGTTTGGCGTGCTGGGTCTCTGGCTGGCGCTGCCGTGGGTGGTGCGTCCGCTCTATCAGGGGCAGCGTCGTTTCCATCCTTTCCTCGGGGGTTCCGTCGTCCTGATGGTGCTGCTGGTCATCGGTCTCTGCTTCTACGATCCGCTGCCGCAGCAGGGCACCATTAATACGCCGCGCACCGCCTCTGCGACCGGCGGTGCCGCTGAAGAGTGGAGCGCCTATGGCGGAACGGCTGATGGTCAGCGTTTTTCGGCGCTGAAGCAGATCACTAAAGATAACGTGAAAGATCTGGAAGTGGCCTGGACCTATCACACCGGCGATCTGCGTCAGGGTGACGATGCGACCGAATACACCTTTGAAGCGACACCGCTGAAAGCCAACGGCATGCTCTACTTCTGTACGCCGCACAACGAAGTCCATGCCCTTGACCCGGAAACCGGTGCGGTGAAGTGGAAAACGACGCCGGATAAAAACCGCTCTTATCTGCAGCAGCACCAGACCTGTCGTGGCGTGAGCTACTTCGATGCCGGTCAGCAGGCGCAGGCGCAGACGGGCGCATCGCCGGCCATCTGCCGCAAGCGTATCTTCAATGCCACCACCGATGCCCGCCTGCTGGCGCTGGATGCCGATACCGGTAAAGCCTGTGCGGACTTTGGTGACAACGGTGTGGTGAATCTGCGCGCCAACATGGGCGAGGTGCGTCCGCACGCGCTGATGCAGACTGCCGCGCCACTGGTGGCGGGCAACCTGGTGATTGTCGGCGGTTCGGTGATGGATAACGGCTTCAACAGCGGTAACCCATCAGGTGTGATCCGTGCCTATGATGCCGTCAGCGGTCGTCTGGTGTGGAACTTCGATCCGGCTAACCCGGACAACACTACACCGGTCGCTGAAGGGGCAACCTATCCGCAGGATACCCCGGTCGCCTGGGCCACCCTGAGCGCCGATCTGAAAAACGGCCTGGTCTATGTGCCGTTTGGTAACGCCTCACCAGATGAAGTGGGACTTGAACGCGATCCCGCCAGCAACACTGAAAAATTCCGTGATGCGCTGGTGGCACTGGATCTGAAAACTGGTGCGTTCAAATGGCGTTATCAGAGTTCAAACCACGACCTCTGGGATCGCGATAACCCGTCACAGCCGTCGCTGGTGGACATCAACTATCAGGGCAAACCGCAACCGGCGGTGATCCTGCCGACGAAAACCGGCAACCTGTTTGTGCTGAACCGCCTGACCGGCGAACCGGTTTATCCGGTAGAGCAGGTTAAGGTCTCCACGGATGGTATTAAAGGCGAGCAGTATGCGGCGACCCAGCCGGTCTCCAGCCTGAACTTCATTCCGCAGCCGCTGACTGAGAAGTCAATGTGGGGCATTACGCCGTTTGACCAGATGGCCTGCCGCACCACGTTCCGTGAGCTGCGCTATGACGGTAACCCGTGGACGCCACCAACGGAGAAAGGCTCGCTGATCTTCCCGGGCAACATCGGGGTGTTTAACTGGGGTTCAGTAGCGGTTGATCCACAGCGTCAGATGCTGATTGCGGCACCGGTACGCCTGGCTTACAAATACAACCTCATCAGACGCACGCCGGAAACCGAAACCCAGCGTACCTTCACCAAAGATGGTACGCCGTACTGGAATGAGAACTTCCACGGTGACTACGCTATCCACATCCAGCAGATGGCGTCGGGTCTGGGTATTCCCTGCATCGCGCCACCGTGGGGACGGATGGTCGGTGTGGATCTGACCACCGGCAAAACCGAATGGCTGCGTCGCGTCGGCACCACCAAAAACCTCAAGACCAGCTTCCTGCCTGGCCGCTTCCCGCTCGGTTTCCCGATGGGAATGGTGGCGCACGGCGGACCGCTGCTGACGGCGGGTGATCTGGTGTTCCATGGCGCAACGGCAGATAACTTCTTCCGTGCTTACGACAGCACCACCGGCGAACTGCTGTGGCAGACTGAACTGAGTGCCGGAGCGCAGGCCACGCCATCCACCTTTATGGGCAAAGATGGCAAGCAGTATGTGGTGATTGCCGCGGGCGGCCACGGCTCGCTCGGTACCACGGCGGGCGACAGCGTTGTCGCTTTCCGTCTGAAGTGATTTTTTAAAAAACCGACCCGCTGAGCGCCGCCCTGGCGCTCAGCTTTTTTTGCGCTTCTGCCTGTCAGATCTCACGCACGGCTTCGCGCGACAACCTGTTGTATTTCATCTAAATTCTTTCATCTCCGCATTCACAGCATCTGATAACGCATCGAAACCATTTCGTGACAGCGCTCCCGCTTTAACGATTTCTCCTGCCTGACAGACTTGCGCATTAAGCCGCGAGGCGTAGATTAATATATGACTTCACAATTAATCGTGAATACGAAAAGTACTTCACAATACGCACTCTGAAGGATTGATGCTCATGTCGGAACTGAAATTTGCTACCCGTCTTAACTCTTTCGCCTCGGGGGCGCACCTCTACTGGCCCGATCAGCAGGGCAAGCCCTCTGTGCTGCAGATGGTTGCCCGTGCAGGCAAGGTCAAAGGCTTAACGCATCTCGACCTCAACTTTCCGCAACATCTCACCAGCGATATCCCCACACTGCGCCAGGCGATCAGTGATGCGGGTCTGGCCGTTAACGGTATGCAGATGCGCTGGGACGCGCCACAGTTCAAAATCGGCGCGTTTACGCATCCCGACGCGAAAGTGCGTCGCGAAGCGATTGAGCTGACCAAACGGGGCATTGACGCGGGTCGGGAATTTGGTTCACGGCTGATGACGCTGTGGATGGGGCAGGACGGTTTCGATTACTGCTTCCAGGCGGACTATAAGAAGATCTGGGAGGATGCGGTCAGCGCCGTGCGTGAAGTGGCGGAGTATGCACCGGACGTTGACGTCAGCATCGAATATAAACCCAATGAGCCACGTGCCTACAGCATCTTTCCCAACGCCACCACCTGTCTGCTGGCCGTGGAAGAGGCGGGCTGCGCCAACCTGGGGATCACCCTGGATTTTGCTCATGTACTGTTTGCCAATGAGATCCCGGCTTACGCCGCCGCTATGGTGGCGCGCCGCTCACGGCTGCTGGGGCTGGACCTTAACGACGGCTGGGGCAAGCGTGATGACGGCCTGATGGTCGGCTCAGTCAACCCTCGCGCCACGCTGGAGTTTCTCTGGCAGATGCAGCGTGATGGCTACCGCGGTGCCTACTACTTCGATACCTTCCCGGATGCCAGCGGTCTTGACCCGATCCGTGAGGCAGAAAGCAATATTGCGACCGTGACCCGTCTGCTGAGGCTGTGTGACCAGCTGCACGACAACGCGGCGTTACTGGCGGCCATCGGGCGCCAGGATGCGGTGGCCTCTCAGCAGATCGTCAATGACATCATGCTGGCGCGCTGACAGCCGATTAATCATAAAAACATCACACCTCTACCCAACACCCTGAGAATAAAAAATGAAAAAACGCCTGCTTGCTCTTATCGCCTCCTCACTGCTCTGCAGCACGGTTTATGCGGCAGAACTGGCACCGCTGCAATCCGATACCGAACCGGATCGCACCGACTGGACCCAGCTCGACACCAAATATGGCGCACTGCCAAAAGTCGATAAGTCGCTGAAGATTGGCGGGGTATCGAAAACCCTGACCAATGAGTACTGGCGCTCACTCGGCCAGGGCTACCAGAACGCGGCGAAAAAGTATGGTTTCACTGTCGCTTATCAGGCGGCGGCCAATGAAGACGATCAGCTCGGTCAGCTCTCCATTGCGGAAACCCTGATCTCGCAGGGCTTTAACGGCCTGCTGGTTTCGCCGCAGACCGATATCAACCTGGAGCCTGCACTGGAGAGTGCCAACAGTAAAAATATCCCGGTGGTGAACGTTAATGATGCGGTAATGCCGAATGCGCGCTACTACGTCGGCAACGTCCAGAAAGACAATGGCGTGCGGGTAGCGAAATGGTTTATTCAGCACCATCCGCAGGGCGGCAACGTGGCGGTGATTGAAGGGCAGCCAGGGGTTTATGCCGCCGGACAGCGCACCCGTGGCTTTAAAGAGACGCTGGACAGCGCCGGTAAGTTCACCATCGTGGCCAGCGTACCCGCTAACTGGAGTCGTGAGCAGGCCTTTAACGCCGCATCGACCATTCTGCAGCAGCATCCTGATTTGATCGGCTTCTACGCCAACAACGACACCATGGCGCTGGGCGTGGTGGAGGCGGTACGCGCGCAGAACAAAGCGTCACAGGTGGCCATCTTTGGCACTGACGGTATTTCCGATGCCTACGCCTCGATTAAGCGCGGCGAGCTGACCGGCACGGTCGACAGTTTCCCGGTGCTGACCGGTGAAGTGGCGATGGACGTCATTATCCGGCTGATCAACGGACAGAAACTGTCGCGCGTTGTCTCGACACCCCAGGCGCTGATCACCAAAGAGAATGTCGAAGCGTTCTCAACCAAAGACAACAACCGGTTGCGTCAGCTGCTGGCTCAACAATAAGTCAGCGGGAGCGGGTATGGAACAGTTTCGCTTAATGATGCGTGGCATCAGCAAAAGTTACGGTAACGCCGCCGCGCTGCAGGATGTCGATTTCTCAGTGCGGCCCGGCGAGGTGCACGCGCTGATTGGGGAAAATGGCGCGGGTAAGTCGACGCTGCTGAATATCCTCTCCGGCGTTCGCGGTGCGGACAGCGGAGAGATCAGCGTCAATGGAAACCGGGTGCAGATCCGCAGTCCGCTCAGCGCCCGTCAGGCCGGGATCGCGATGATCCACCAGGAGTTACAGCATGTGCCTGAGCTTTCCGTGGCGCAGAACATGTTTCTGGGTCGCCCGCTGACCCGCGCCGGAGGCTGGTGGGTGGATAAAAAGGCCCAGCTGGCGCGGGCTACCCTGATTCTGAAGACGCTGGATCCCACTATCGATCCCGATACGCCGATCAGGAACCTCAAGGTATCGCAGCAGCAGATTGTTGAGATTGCCCGGGCGCTGCTGGATGACGCCAAAATCATCGCCATGGATGAACCGACCTCCAGCCTGACGCCACGCGAATTTGACCGGCTGGCGGAGCTGATTGGCGATCTGAAGTCGACCGGCGTCTCGCTGATCTATGTCTCGCACAAGATGAATGAGATTTTCCGGGTGTGCGACCGCGCCACCATTATGCGTGACGGAAAGCAGGTTGGGGTGGTCAACATCAGTGATGAGGATGAGGAGAGCATCGTCGCCAAAATGGTCGGACGGAAGATCGACAAGCTTGACCATCAGGCGTTTGTCACCGATCGCGAAGTGCTGCGGGTAGAGGATCTGACGCGTGGCAATGAGGTGGTGGCGGCAAACTTCAGCGTTCGTGCGGGCGAAGTGCTGGGGATTGCCGGGCTGGTCGGCGCGGGGCGCACCGAACTGCTGAAGCTGATTGCCGGTATCGACAGGCGCACCCGTGGCATGGTGAGCGTCAACGGTGCCGCGGTGAAGAACCACAACGTGCGTGCGGCGATCAAGGCGGGCATTGGCCTGGTACCTGAAGACCGCAAAAAAGAGGGCATTATCAAAGAGCGGGCGGTGAAGATGAATATGGCGCTGCCGTCGATGCACCGCTTCACGTCGGCGGGGCTGATGAACCAGGCCCGGCTGGACCGCGAGGCGCTGAGGGTCATGGGCGACCTGAAACTGCGCCCGCTCGACATTGAGAAAACCATCGGCACGCTGAGCGGCGGCAATCAGCAAAAAGTGATCATCGGCCGCTGGGTTGCGGCGGATGCCAATGTGTTTCTGTTTGATGAGCCGACGCGCGGTATCGATATTGGTGCCAAGTCTGAAATCTATCACCTGATTGAAAAACTGGCCCAGGCGGGCAAAGCCATTGTGGTGGTGTCGTCAGAAATGACCGAGATCATGCGCATCTCCGATCGGGTGCTGGTGATGCGCGAGGGCCGGATAACCAAAGAGTTAACCGGCAGCGCGATCACCGAAGAGAACATTGCCCGTTATGCCATCAAAGATATCGACCAGACCGCCTGACCGCTTACCTGACACTATTTAAGGTTATAACTATGACAACTCAGACATCTACCGGGCCGGGTACCCGACCTGCGCTGCGGCTTAAATTTAATCTGCGTGATGCCGGTACCTTAATTGGCTTACTGATTATCGTGGTGACATTTTCGTTTCTGTCGCCGGTCTTTTTCACCCTGCCTAATCTGCTGAATATTCTGCAGCAGTCCTCAATCAACGCCCTGATTGCACTGGGCATGACGCTGGTGATTATCTCCGGCGGGATTGACCTCTCGGTCGGTCCCACGGCGGCGCTCTCTGCGGTGCTGGGTGCAACCCTGATGGCATCGGGCGTGCCGGTGCCGCTGGCGATCCTCGCGACGCTGGGTGTGGGCGCGATGTGCGGGCTGTTCAGCGGTACGCTGATCGCCTATGCCGGGCTGCAGCCGTTTATTGTGACGCTGGGCGGCCTGTCGCTGTTCCGGGCGATTGCGCTGATCTACACCGGCGGCAATCCCATCTTCGGTATTCCGCTGGAATTTCGCAGCCTGATCAACAGTACGCTTTTCGGTATCCCCACGCCGATTGTGATTGTGGCGGTGATTGCGCTGCTGCTGTGGACGGTGATGAATAAGACCCCGCTGGGGGAATATATTCTGGCGATTGGCGGCAATGAAGAGGCGGCGCGGGTCGCAGGTGTACCGGTTAAGCGCACCAAGGTCACGGTCTATATCTTCTCCGGCCTGCTTGCCTCACTGGCCTCGCTGATTCTGATTGGTCGTCTGGGGGCTGCCGAACCGACCATCGGCAACCTGTGGGAACTGGATGCGATTGCGGCGGCGGCCATTGGCGGTGCGTCGTTAATGGGCGGCAAGGGCAGTATCTTCGGGACGCTGATCGGCGTGGTTATCCTCGGTGCATTACGTAATGGCTTGACCTTACTGAACATTCAGGCCTTTTACCAATTGCTCGCTACCGGCCTTATTATTATCATAGCGATGTTGATTGACCGGGCGACCCGAGGCAAGTAATGAAGCAAGATCCGCGAGCCATTGGCGCTCAGATTCGTATGCGTTTGCCCCAGCTGACGCCGTTAGAACGTCGGGTAGCTGAGGCGATAATTGCCCGAACCGACATTACCGAGCAATCCTCATTAAAGGAGATTGCGCGGGAGAATAATGTCTCTGAAGCGATGATCGTTAAGATTACCAAAAAACTTAACTTCACCGGCTTCAGGCATTTCAGAAGTGGCCTGATCTATTACAACCAGTCTGAAGTGGCAGGGCTGCATGCGGAAATTGAGCCGGATGATTCGTCGGAGCAGTTGCTGGCCAAAGTTTTCAGAACCTCTATCCAGGCCATTGAAGAGACCTTATCGATTCTGGATGTTTCTGAATTCAATCGTGCGGCGGACATTATCTTTAAAGCGCGTCATATCGATCTCTATGCCGTGGGCGGCTCTGCCGCCGTGGCGCGGGACCTGTCACACAAGATGCTGAAGATTGGCATTAAGTCGACTGCCTATGACGACGCCCACATCATGCTGATGTCAGCCGCCGTGTTATCTGATGACGATGTGGTTATCGCCATCAGCCATTCGGGTGCTACGCGCGCGGTGAACGATCCGGTCAGACTGGCGGGGAGGAATGGCGCGAAAGTTATCGCCATTACTAACTACGCCGAATCCCCAATCGCGAAGAGTGCGCATGTGGTCCTCAATTCAACCTCTCAGGGATCGCATCTGCTGGGTGAAAACGCCGCGTCACGCATCGCCCAGCTCAATATTCTGGATGCGCTGTTTGTCGCTATCGCCAAGAAAGATCTGAAGCGGGCGGAGAAGAACCTGATGAAAACCCAGCATGCGGTTCAGGATCTGCGGGAATTCTAGCTATGAGCAAAATTGCAGTCACCGGCAGTCTTCACTACGACATTATGCTGGATGCACACCATCGCCCGGAAAAAGGCGAAACGGTGATGGGCAGCGCCTGTCACTATAAGTTTGGTGGCAAGGGGGGGAATCAGGCCGTCGCAGCGGCACGCGCAGGTGCCGCAGTGCGCTTCGCCGGTTCAGTGGGGCGCGACCAGCATGGGCAATTCCTGCTGGATCATCTGCAGCAAGCCGGGGTCGATTGCACCGCCGTCAGCATCATTGATGCGCTTCCCTCCGGGATGAGCGTGGCGATTACCGATGCCGAAGGAGATTACGGTGCGGTGGTGGTCTCCAATGCCAATCAGCAGATCCCGCTGGAGACCTTTGAGCAGCCCGGCTTCTGGCAGGAGGTGTCGCTGCTGGTGCTGCAAAATGAAGTCCCGGAAGCGGTGAACCTCTGTGCGGCCCAGGCGGCACAGCAGCGGGGGATTACGGTCTGCGTCAACGCCGCGCCCGCCCGGCCGTTGTCAGCCGCGTTTGAAAACTGCATCGATCTGCTGGTGGTGAACGCCATTGAAGCGCGCGATATGTGCGGGATTAGCGTGCAGGATCTGACGTCGGCGCGCTCAGCGGCAGAATCGCTGGCCAGCCGGTTTGCCAGAGTGGTGGTTACCGCTGGTGAACATGGTGTGGCTTACAGCGAGGCGGGAGAGACGCATACACTGGCGGCGCAGAAGGTGACACTGGTGAGCACCCACGGTGCCGGGGATTGTTTTGTCGGCGTGTTGTGTCAGCGCCTGAGTAGCGGGGTAACGCTGGCAGAAGCGGTGAGTGCGGCAAATCGTGCAGCTGCCGAGCACGTTTCCCGGCAGCCGCACTGATTAATGGCGTGCCACGTCAATGACGCGGCACGCTAACGTCATCAGGCACCGACGTTCACCACGGTTTTACCGAAGTTTTTGCCATTCAGCATATCGATAAACGCCTGTGGCGCGTTCTCTAATCCTTCAATCATGTGCTCGCGATAGTGGATTTTTTTGTTCTCCACCAGCGGACGCATCGCCTCCAGGAACTCAGGGTAACGGTCACCATAATCCTGGAAGATGATAAAGCCCTGCATACGGATACGGCGTTTCAGAATGCCCGCCATGATCAGAGAGGTTCTGTCCGGGCCTTGCGGCAGCTCACGCTGGCTGTAAGCCGAGACCAGACCACAGACCGGCACGCGTGCAGCGGTGTTCAGCAGCGGGAACACGGCATCAAACACTTTGCCACCGACGTTTTCGAAGTAGATATCGATGCCATCCGGGCAGGCATTTTTCAGCTGCTCTTCAAAGTCGGCGCTGTGGTGATCGAGGCAGGCATCAAAGCCCAGCGTATCGACCGCGTAACGGCATTTTTCTTCACCGCCCGCCACACCAACGACACGGCAGCCTTTCTGTTTACCCAACTGACCGACCGTTGCGCCCACCGGACCGGTTGCGGCGGCAACGACCAGGGTTTCACCCGCTTTCGGCTGACCAATATCCATCAGACCCATATAGGCGGTAAAGCCTGGCATACCGAGAATACCCAGCGCCCATGAGGGATGAGGCAGATCGTTGCCCAGCTTCGCAATCTCTTTGCCATCGGAGACGGCATATTCCTGCCAGCCGCTCTGCGCCAGCACCCAGTCACCGGTCTTAAAGTCGCTGTTTTTCGATTCGGCGACCTGACAGACGGTGCCGCCCACCATCGGCTGATCCAGCTCTGCCGGCGCGGCGTAGGATTTACCCTCGTCCATCCGCCCACGCATGTAGGGGTCGAGCGAGAGATAGATGGTTTTCAGCAGTACTTCACCCTCTTTGATTTCCGGGACGGGCTGCGCCACATGGCGGAAATTCTCTTTGGTCGGCTCACCGTGAGGGCGTGAAGCCAGTAACCAGGCATGGTTCTGGGTTGCTTGTTCAGTCATATTGTCATCCTTTTATAGCCGGGCAATGCTCAGGGCATCACCCTATGAATACCGGGAAAGTGTAGATGACCACGGCGGGAATGCGTTTAGCGCTGTGAGCGGTAAGCTGATTTACCGATAACAGGGCATAGGGTGCTCACCACGGGGACACAGCGGATGCAGGACCATTCGCGTCATGGGTTCAGGCTGACGGCTGTTCACATCCGCTTGCAAAAAACGGGCAGGCGAGTCAACAGCAGTGCGGCATGACACGCATCCGGCGTCACGGGAAGCTCTGAAGATTGTGATAAATATCAGTGAACTCTACAGGGAGAGAACCATGATTATCCAGCATCTGCGTATTGCCCGACCGGTGACAGACCTGACGCAAAGCAGTCAGAACTATTGCCACGGGCTGGGGCTGCAAGAAATCGGTGAGTTTACTGATCATCAGGGGTTCAGTGGCGTGATGCTGGGCGCTGAAGGGGTGGGCTGGCATCTCGAATTCACGCTCTGTCACACGCATCCCGTCCGGCCATCGCCAACAGATGAGGACCTGCTGGTGCTCTACATTCCGCAACGGCCTGACTGGCTGGCCCGATGTGCCTGTATGGATGAGGCAGGATTTATGCGGGTTCCTGCATTGAATCCTTACTGGGATCAACGGGGCGTGACATTTAGCGACAGGGATGGTTATCGTGTTGTTATCCAGCATGCAGCCTGGCAACCCGCACATTGACCATGCCCATTCAGTGAACCGGAGCTCACCCTGAACATTCTTTGTTTTCACACCGCGGCCAGTAATATCGCGATATTTGATGATGCCGCCAGCGCACTGGCGCGTGACAATCCGCCGCAGAATCATCTTGTGATGCCTGCGCTGCTGGCAGAAGCGGAACGCAGCGGCGGGATGACGACTGCGTTACGCCGCCGTATTGCCCAAATGATTGAAACGCTGCTGCCGCAGTTTGATGCGGTACTGATCACCTGCTCGACGCTGGGGCCGGTTGCCGGTGATTTCAGCGCACAGGATCAGGTTATGCGCACCGACGGGATGTTGGCGGAGGCGCTGCAGCGTCAGGCAGGGCGCACAGTCGCGCTCTGTGCGGCAGAGTCAACGCTGGCGGCGACGCGGGCACTTTTCTGTCAGCCCGGCAGCCAGGTGGAGGTTGCGCTGGTGGAGGGAGCGTGGACGGCGTTTAAAGCGGGGGAGACAACACGCTATTTTGCATTGATTGCAGCAGCAGCAGAGCAGGCTTATCAGCAGGGAGCCGTTGCGGTGGCCCTGGCGCAAAGCTCAATGACGCCCGTAGCACAGCAGTTTCCTGACACACAGCGACCATTGACCGGTCCGCATCTTGCGCTGCAGGCCTGCTACGAACTCAGATGACCGTCACACCTTGCTGGCTCAGCGCCTGTCGCAGCGCCTCGTCCGGCTGCGTTTCCACGACCAGCGTGCTGGCCAGCGACAGGTCGCCTATGGCAAATGCCGAGGCGGAGTTAAGCTTTTCCGCTGACGCCAGCACCACGGTTTCCGCTGCGCGTCCTGCCAGCGCACGCTTGACTGTCGCCTCTTCGAAATTACCGGTGGTCAGGCCTGCCGCCGGATGCACGCCGGTGACGCCCATAAAAAAGAGATCGGCATTGATGCGGTTGATCGACTCCAGCATCGCTGCGCCCACCGTCACCACTGAATGTTTATAGAGCTGCCCGCCAATCAGTATGATCTCCACGAGTGGATGATCGGCTAACGCCAGCGCCACGCTGGGACTGTGCGTAACCGCGGTAAAGCTCAGCGTGGCGGGTAACAGTCGCACCAGTTCCGCGCTGGTGGTCCCGCCATCAATCAGTACGATCTGTCCCGGCTGTATCAGTGAAACGGCTTTTTGCGCGATAACCTGCTTAGAAGCAGTCTGCACGCTTTTGCGCGTTTCAAAGGTGGCCAGCGCAGCGGAAACCGGCAGCGCGCCGCCATGTACCCGCTGCAATAATCCTTCTGCCGCCAGTTCACGCAGGTCGCGGCGGATAGAGTCTTCGGAGAGGCCAAATCGCTGGCTGAGGTCCCGCGACTGCACCTGTTTTTCCTGGGCGAGCAGGGCAAGAATCGTCTGTTTTCGCTGGCTGGATAGCATAACTGGCCTTTGCATGCTTTTTCTTGAAGTTGCACGATTATGCATGATAGCGTGATGGCTGTCTACCTATCCTGGAGAGCATCATGCAGCAGAACCATCCCCGCGTGCGCATCATCAATGAGCAGTTGCTGTCAGACAACTGGTATACCCTGAAGAAATATACGTTCTCGCTGCTGCGCCGTGACGGCCGCTGGCAGGAGCAGAGCCGTGAAGCCTATGACCGCGGTAACGGCGCAGTGATCCTGCTCTACAACCGTGGCAAACGTACGGTGGTACTGACCCGTCAGTTTCGCTTTCCGATTTTCCTTAACGGGCATGATGGCTTTCTGATTGAAGCGGCCGCCGGTCTGCTGGATAACGCCTCGCCGGAAGCGCGTATTGTTGCCGAAGCCGAAGAGGAAACCGGTTTTCGTGTCAGCCATGTGCAGAAGGTGTTTGAAGCCTTTATGAGCCCCGGTTCGGTTACTGAAAAACTCTACTTTTTTATTGCCGAGTATGGCGATCAGCAGCGTAGCGGTGAAGGCGGCGGAATAGCGGAAGAGGGTGAGGATATCGAGGTGCTTGAGATCGGTTTCGACCAGGCGTTACAGGCGATTGACCAGAGTGAGATTGTGGATGCCAAGACCATCATGCTGCTGCAGCATCTGCGGCTGAAAGGCATTTTATAAGAGAACGGGCAGACCGCATTAACGGCGGTCTGCCCGTTAAAGCTTACTGATCCTGCGTCAGGATGCCTTTTACATCGTGCGGTTCAGAACGCAGATACTGTGGCGGAACCTGGACTTTACCATCCAGCGCAGCGGCTGCGTGCCACGGCCAGCGCGGATCGTAAAGAATACCGCGCGCCAGCGCCACCAGGTCAGCTTCACCCTGTTGCAGCAGATCTTCTGCCTGCTGCGGCTCAGTAATTAAGCCGACCGCAATCACCGGAATCGACACCTGCTCACGAATATCGCGGGCGAACGGCACCTGATAGTTGGGTCCGACGCTGATTTTCTGGTCTTCCGACAAACCACCACTTGAGACATGAATATAGGCACTGTTCAGCGCTTCCAGCTCACGCGAAAAGGCGATTGACTGATTGATCTCCCAGCCGCCTTCGACCCAGTCAGTGGCAGAAATGCGCACGCCTACCGGCACGGAAGCGGGTACGGCATCGCGAACGGCTTTGAAGACCTCCAGTGGGAAGCGCATACGGTTTTCCAGCGAGCCGCCATATTCATCACTGCGCTGATTCGACAGCGGCGACAGGAACTGATGCAGCAGGTAGCCGTGTGCGGCATGCACTTCGATGAGCTGAATTCCCAGACGCACCGCACGCAGGGCGCTGTCGACAAAGGCCTGTTTTACCCGCGCCAGATCGTCAGTGTTCATGGCAACCGGTTTCACTTCATCCGCGCTGTAGCTCAGTGCGGACGGAGCCACGGTTTGCCAGCCGCCGGCTTCAGACGCAATTTGCTTACCGCCTTCCCAGGGTACGGCACACGACGCTTTGCGTCCCGCATGGCCCAGCTGAATACCAACCGGAATAGAGGAGTAGCGGCGGACATCTTCCAGAACCGTTTTCAGCGCAGCTTCATTATCATCATTCCACAAACCGAGATCGCCTGGGGAGATGCGACCAATATCCTCTACGGCGGTGGCTTCAATAATCATCAGACCTGCGCCGGAAAAGGCCAGCTGGCCAAGATGGATACGGTGCCAGGCGGTCGCATTGCCCGCCTCAGCGGAGTACTGGCACATCGGCGCAATCACAATGCGGTTATCCAGCGTAAGTTCGCCCAGCGAGACAGTGGAAAAAAGTTGGCTCATGTTATCTCCATGGTTTTTATGACTGACGTGACAGGCAATAACTATAGCGGGGGATTTGCCAGGCGGGTGTTTCTTCAACGTGACATTTTATGACGGCGTGCCGGATTCAGGTTACAGATCAACGCAGCCTGCTGCCTTTGACAGGGGTTATTACGTTAACGGTTCAGCCAGGCGCAGCTTTGCTGCTCACGCCCGGCGAACCGGGATTCTGCGTACCGGATAAGGACAATCACCAGGGTCTGATATTCAGCTACAGGGTGAGTCTCAGACCTGTGCCATTCCGCCATCAACGAACAGTTCTGCCGCATTGATAAAGCTGGCGGCATCCGAGGCGAGAAACGCAACGGTGCGGGCAACCTCCTGCGGTTCACCCAGGCGACCAAGCGGTATCTGTGCTGCCAGCGCATCAAACAAGCCCTGACGCTGATCTTTACTGACCAGATCACCCAGCCCAGGCGTACGGACAGGGCCGGGGCTCACGACATTGACCCGGATTCCGCGATCTTTCAGATCCAGCGCCCACGAACGGGCAAAATTGCGCACTGCCGCTTTACTGGCGCTGTAGACGCTAAAAGCCGCAGTACCCTGCGCTCCGGCAGTCGATCCGGTCAGAATTACCGATGCGCCATCAACCAGCAGAGGCAGGGCTTTCTGTACGGTAAACAGCATGCCGCGTACGTTAGTGCCAAAGATACGGTCAAAATGCTCTTCAGTAATCGCCCCCAGCGGCAGCATGTCGCCGCCCCCGGCGTTGGCAAAGAGAATATCGAGGCGTCCCGCCTGTGCTGCAATTCGCGAGTAAACCTCATCGAGATCGTGCAGTTGTGAGGCGTCTGCGCGGATGCCGCTGACGGTTCCGCCGATTTCAGCGACGGCGGCATCCAGCTCCGCCTGACGACGGCCGGTTATAAAAACCTGTGCGCCCTGTGCCGCCAGCTCCCGTGCGGTAGCCAGGCCAATTCCGCTCGTTCCGCCTGTAACCAGTGCAATTTTTCCTGCGAGTGATGCGTTCATAAGTTCTTCTCCGGATAGTCTCTTAGACAGTTTGGGTTATTCCCGGTCAGCGGGGCTGCCGGACTGATTGCTACTGTAAGAGAGGAGGATTGGCGGATAAATCCGCTAAAATGAAAATGACTATCCACACGGGTGGATAATAGGGAGATAGAATGGATCAGCTGCTGGCGATAAAAGCCTTTTCACGGGTGGTGGAAAGCGGCAGTTTTACCCGGGCGGCGGACTCGCTGAATATGCCGAAGGCGACGCTGAGTAAGCTGGTTCAGGAGCTGGAGGCGCATCTTTCCGTCAGGCTACTGCAGCGCACCACCCGACGCGTGACCATCACCGCAGAAGGGCGTGAATACTATGAGAAAGCGCTGCGCATCCTGCACGATCTCGAGGATATTGATGCCTGTTTCAATTCACTGCGCAGTAAGCCGCGTGGGCAGTTACGCATCGATGTCGGCGGATCTACCGCCAGGGACGTTCTGATTCCGCTGCTGCCTGATTTCTTTGCCCGCTATCCTGATATTACGCTGGATCTGGGCGTATCCGATCGCCCGGTCAATCTTATCAGTGACAACGTTGATTGTGTGATCCGCGGCGGTCCGCTGGTCGATTCCTCACTGATTGCCCGCCTGATAGGGCACGCTACGCTCATTACCTGCGCGACACCCGCCTACCTTAAAGCGTTCGGTGTGCCCGCCTATCCTGATGAACTGCGCAACGGACACCGGCTGGTGAGTTATCTCTCGCCGCAAACCGGCAAGCCATTTCCGCTTCGGTTCGAACGTCAGGGAGAGAAAATTGAGATCACCAGTGCGCATCGCATAGGCGTCAATGAAAGCAACGCGCATCTGGCCGCGGGACTGGCAGGGCTTGGGATCATTCAGACATTTAATTATTCGCTGTCGTCGATTCTGCGGCAGGGAGAAATGGTTGAGATCCTGCACGACTGGCGTCCGGCGGGTTATCCGTTTCATCTGGTTTATCCGCAAAACCGGCACGTGACGCAACGGCTACGGGTATTTATCGACTGGCTGGTGGAGTGCTTTCCGGCGCGGGTAGCGGGAGAGGGGAAATCCGGCACCTGAGTGCCGGATTGGGATCAGTTGCCGCGATAGGTAGAGTAACCAAACGGGCTCAGCAGCAACGGGATATGGTAGTGCTCACCGCTGGCTTCCATATTGAACTCAACCGGGATCTCCGGGAAGAAGGTTTTCTGGTTGTTCTTTTTATAGAAGTCACCGGTTTTAAACACCACGCGGTAGCTACCCGCACTGGCTGTTTTGTCCTGCGGGAACAGGGCGCTGATGCGACCATTGTTATCGGTGACGCCTGACGCCAGTTTCACCCAGTTATCCTGCTGCTTATGATCCAGTTCAACTTCGATGCCTGCCGTTGGCTGGCCAGTTTGCAGGTTAAGAACGTGCACGCTCAGTGGGTTTTTAGCGGTAGCAGGCTGAGCAGCGATAGCGGATGCGCCAGAGGTCATCAGTAATGTTGCGATCAAGGCATATGAAGTTTTCATCAATGTTTCCTTTATTGATTGTCTGAAGTCGGGTGACAGTGCAGAGAGAGTAATGCGCCTGAGGGCAAAGAGATATTTAGCCGCAGGAAATGTGAAATTTCTGAGAAAGAAGGAAAATTTCTTTAGTTACATCATACAAATTTTCTGCTTAATCATAGTCCAGCACCTGTGCAGTCATAGCTAATCAGGGAACAGAGGCACCAGATGAAATCCTCTCTGAATTCAGCAATAAAACAAAGCCTGGCCCCTGGCGGGCAACGTAGCGATAGCAATCCTCTGATCTATCCACAGAATCGTCTCGTCAGTTATCAACTACCGGACATGTATCGACTCGTGGGCGGGCTGCTTTCCGTCGCGAATGACGTGAGAATGTGAATCCGGCACGTCTGGTCAGCGAGCCGGATACGTACAAAGGTCTGACCGAGACAGGGTGTATAACCGAACGGACTCAGCAGCGGCAGCGGCAGCGGCAGCGGCAGCGGGATAGGGTAGCGAGCACCGTTGGCGTCCATGCTGAACTTAACCAGAAAAAAACTCTATGCTTTTAACTTTTTTCAGGTGCTCAGGCGCAGTGCTTAATTGCTGAAAATCGATACAGATAGCAGCAAAGTAGTCTGTTAATGACGAAAATAGTCAGAGAGGGTAAAAGCTTGAGATAAATAGTGTGCTATTTAGTAGTTTACAATCCAGGTTCGCCGTGTCATTGTCCTGCCAACCAGATAGCACACTACTTAATAGCAAGTTAATTGGAACCCTGTGATGAAAATGAAACTGATCGCCAGTGCATTATTGTTAGCCAGCCAGATGAGTACCGCGTTTGCTGCACCTACTGAAAACAGTCCGCAACCGACCGCAGGCGTGGCCGCTTTCCTGAAGGCGCTCAACAGCGGGAGTGGTAAACCGATTGAGCAACTCTCCGTCAAAGATGCCCGAGCGGTGTTGACGGGGGCGCAGAAGGGCGCAGAACTGCCGCCGGCACAGATTTCACAGAAGATCATTACCGTACAGGGCAAGCCTCTGACGCTGACCATCGTTAAGCCCGAGCACGCCAGCAGCACCTTGCCGGTGTTTATGTTCTTCCACGGCGGTGGTTGGGTGCTGGGCGATTTTCCGACCCATGAGCGACTGGTACGTGACATGGTGAATGCATCCGGCGCTGCTGCGGTATTTGTCAATTATCAACCATCGCCAGAAGCCCATTTCCCGGTGGCAATTACTCAGGCTTATGAAGCCACTAAATGGGTCGCCGAACATGGCGCTGAAATTGGCGTTGACGGAAAACGTCTGGCGCTGGTTGGTAATAGCGTTGGCGGTAACATGGTGGCGGCGGTTGCCTTGCAGGCGAAGCAGTTTAAAACGCCGGCCATCCGTTATGATGTGATGCTGTGGCCGGTTACCGATGCGCGTTTCGACACCGCGTCGTATGATCAATTTGCTGACGGACATTTCCTGACGAAGAACATGATGAAGTGGTTCTGGGATAACTATACCGTTTCGGAAAAAGATCGTAATAACATCCTGGCATCACCGTTGCGTGCCACCACTGAACAGCTGAAGGGGCTGCCGCCAACATTGATTCAGACTGCAGAGCTGGATGTGTTACGTGATGAAGGTGAAGCGTTCGGTCGTAAGCTGGATGCAGCAGGCGTGCCGGTTACCGTAACGCGCTACAATGGCATGATTCATGATTACGGTTTGCTGAACGCGTTAAGTCAGGAACCCACGGTCAGAACAGCCATTAATCAGGCGGGTGAAGAGTTGCGTTCGCATCTCAAATAACGGACCGGTCATGAAACCAACCCCGGACCGAATCGTCGTTCGGGGTTCTTATCGGTCAGTAAGTTTGAAGGAATCAGTTCTAAGACGCAGGGCAGTGCGATTGCCGGAACACCAGGAAAGAACGGAGCAGTATCCAGCCGATAAGTGCGCTGTTAATATCTAATTTAACATAATATACATTATGCGCATATTGATTCTGATCGGGAGCGTGATGCTCTATTGTATGGTCTGCTCACCATTTTGGTCTGATCCTGACTGTTTTCCTCTGTACAGCAAAATCTGTCAGAAACGATCACAATGTCTGCCTGACCTTGTTACTGTCGCTTATTCTGTTCCGAAACTGAAATAATGTGATGCTACGTTATTCAGCATGGCTTTCCCTGCGGGACATCTTCTTCAGCGACTCTACACGCTATCCTCTCATCAACAAACCTGATATCGGAGATTTGCAGCCGGACGATGCAATGACGACTTCGCCCTTTGCGGCTGGCTGGATGCACTGCTGCGCATTCTGACCGTTTCTCTGCTCAGGTGCTTTGCACAACTTAAGCAGTGACGTCGCTACGTGAAAATTAGCGCATTCATCAGGGCTGTCGGCCACAAAAATGCTTTAGAGGCGTCTATGCATCACCGCTTTATGTTCATCCTCGTTGTCTGCCGTGCGTACCACTAAATTGTCGTAAACGCGTCCACGTGTAACTACGCTTTCTTCACTCTGTTCCTTGCCAGGTTAATCCTGTAATGAGCAAGAAAGCCTGAGTCAGCTTTCTGCTGGCTGTCTGGTCAGCCGGACTCATACCGGCTATTCGCATTGCGATTGCAAGGCAGTCAACGCAGCGCAGTGATGCTTTTGCCCTGAGCATTGAAAATAAGAGCCAGTAACATCCGGTCGTTTTCAGCACTATCAGCGACACGCAAAATGAGGTGTAACGTCCCTGCTCTGTCCTGTCATCCAATAACTATCTTGTATAATCTGACAAAAAAGCAGAACGTAAATTTCGCATAGCAAGAATGATTCTTTGCATACAAAATCTGAATAATAATGCCCGGGAAAGAAATAAATATAGATCTCTTTTCTTTTAATGACACTGCCCAAAATAGTGATGTTCCCATACACTAAATAACTGATTTAGATCAATATTTATAGGAAGAGTGTCAATTAACATCTTTGTTACCAGGATTTTTCTTAATTAAATTTTATATGAGCTATAAATATCGTCGCTAATTTTTTTATAAAAGCCATTTAAAATGCAGATCGTTTCAATGAAGTAAGGGAGAAAGCAATAATAGAGTCAGTAAAAAGTCATTTATCAATGCCATCATAGTGGCCGTTATATACAAAATTGATCACTGAACAAAATTCGCTCATATTTAGCATTGAGTGCGGAATTTTTATTGATCAAAGTGGCGTTATTTGCGAAATATTCCTAACGGACGTAAAAAAATCCTGGTCTCTCAGCACTGCTGAGGGCGTCGTCGCCCTTTTTGTCCCGAATTTTCAACAAATATTACTCCCGCCCGTGGAGGTGACCCCTTAAGAAAAATCCGAATGAAGAAAATAGCGGATAATTTTCATCGCCTTGAAACGCGGAGATTTTTATCGATAAAATAAACACAACTCTCGCAACAACGCCAAAATATTATGATAAAGATAACCAGAGAGGAAATTCGCTGCGCCAGTTGTAAATATGGCTGTGATCTCACCCATCGCGCATCAGACATTTATAACAGATGTCCGTTGCAAAAAATTACCACCTGGCCTGGAGGGAATCATTTTTTCTCTTCATCCATACTCAGCATGGTCGCTGGAAAATATGAGAGCCTCTTTTGCAGAGGATGTGTATTCGTTGACTTCTCCAGGGAAAATGTCAGGTATTTTACCAATAGCAACTGGATTGAGTATTTGAAACATACGGGATTAATGCTGATTATCGTCAGTGATCGCCATATGGAGCCGCTTGCGGCGTACTGGCAAAAAGAGGACCTGCGTATACAAACTGTGATTTATGCCGATTTGTCTCTAGAGGAGATAAACAGACAAATCCAGGGCTGTTATTTCGGTTTAAAAGGCGAGGTCAGGAAAAAAGTGAATGCACTTAAACAGGATGAAGTTCGGTTCCTTGATCTGGCGATGAACGGACTGTCACTACCGATTATTGCCAGAGAAATGGGAGTTGAAGTCAAGCGTGTTTATAACATCAAAGATGCCATTCGCCGGAAAATGGGCATCAGCCTCAATCAGTTATTTTCCGCATAATTATGATAAAGGAGTATTAAATGAACACCAAATTCAGAACGCTTAATCTTGCTGTGTTAATCAGTGCCGGGCTGGTGTCAGCCAGCGTGTTTGCAGCTTCAGATAACACCATCAACTTTCAGGGAGAAGTGACCACTGAAACTTGTTCTGTTTCCGTAAATGGCAACAATGCGTCCCCTGTCGTGCTGCTGCCAACGGTCAGTACTACGGACCTTGCTGCCTCTGGTGCAACTGCGGGTGATACCACCTTCACCGTGGGCGTTAGCGGCTGCGCCGGGGACAGTACCTCGGCCACCAAAATCTCGACGGTGTTTGTGGGGAATAACGTTAGCGCTGCCGGTAATTTATCTAACACCGGAACCGCAAAAAATGTTGAGGTACAAATCCTCGATCCGAAAGATGCGGTGGTTAATCTGACCAGTGGTTATACCGGCAGCGGTGATCTGACACTGCAGACCGGTGAAACTTCTGGCTCTGCCACCTACTCTGCCCGTTATTACGCATCCGGCACGCCAACGGCGGGTACCGTTACCGCATCACTGCAATATGCCGTGACTTACCAGTAATATTTTTCGTGCGTATCTGGATAGCCAGATACGCACGCCACGCTTGAGATATCCGACATGTATTCGCGCATTATGCTGTTCCCATTAAAAATGGTAATACTTATTTTTTTGATGACGTTTATTTCGGATAACGTCCAGGCAAGCGTCACTATTCTTGGCAGCCGAATTATTTATCCGGGTAATGCTCTCTCCGTCGATGTTCAGTTAAAGAACAACGATAATATTCCTTATGTCATTCAGGCCTGGCTTGATAATGGCAATATAGATTCGCAACCTGGCGATAAGAGTGACGTGCCTTTTATTATCACGCCACCGCTGTTTCGGATCCAGCCTCTGACCGGCCAGGTTTTAAGAATCCGATTCATACCTAATATCTCATTACCACAGGATCGCGAGACGATTTACTGGTTCAACTCCCTGCAGATCCCCCCTGGTAATATTCAGGCGGAATCAGGCCGTAACAGTATTGTTTTAATGTTACGTAACCGCATGAAACTCTTTTACCGTCCTAAAGCGATTGGTCAGCCGGTTAATGTTTTCGACGGTGTAAAAGTAACGATGCAAAAAGAGGGGGTTGAAATCAACAACACTCAACCCTGGTATCTCTCACTTACAGAAGTTGCAATAAAAACAGCAGGCAAAAAAACAGCCTGCGAAGCCGAAATGATTGCGCCCTTTGCCAAAAAAATAGTCAGGTGTAAACCGGCAACGCACTCTTTATCAGCTAATAGCGTGATTTCTCTTTCAGCAATGAATGACCAGGGAGCTAAAGTCAGTGAAGACTATCCGATTGCAGGCAGGTAATATCCGCATCTTTTTTTTGCCTCTCTGTGCATCATTTACTTTTTCACCGTATGGACACGCTGATGAGTACTATTTCGATCCTTCGCTGTTTAAAGGTTCCGCCTTTGGCCAGAATATTGATCAGTTTAACCATCAGACTATCGCCCCCGGCAACTATTATGTCGATATCTATGTTAACAATAAGCTGGTTAAAAGCGGCGTCACCCTGAACTTTCTGTCAGCTGAGAAAGGTCAGCCGATAGAACCTTGTCTCCCGCTGACGGTGGCTGAATCATTAAGCCTTAAGTCACTGAATAAATCCTCAGCCAGCGAGGGCTGTCAGCCCTTGCGTCACTGGTCATCAGCGGCCCGCTGGCAATTTGATCAGGCTTCACTGCGGCTGCAGTTCACCATTCCGGATGCGGAGTTAATTCATCTGCCCAGGGGAAATATTCCCGTCGCCGAATGGGATAAAGGGATCTCCGCCCTTTTCATCCGGCATAACACCAATTATAGCTGGACGGAAAATAGCGCTTCCGGTTACAGATACCAGTATCTCTGGAGTGGCATCACGGCGGGCACTAATATTGATAACTGGCAGCTGCGCCATCAGGGCAATCTGCGGTTTATCGACAATAACGTTACCGGCAGCGACGTTCGCTACACAACGGTCAGAACCTGGCTTCAGCGCCCCATTGAACCGCTGAACAGTCTGCTGACACTGGGCGACAGCTATACAGAAAGTTCGCAGTTTGGCAGCCTTTCTTATAATGGCATTAAGCTCACTACCGATGAAAGGATGCGTCCGCAAAGCCGGCGTGGTTATGCGCCCGAAATTCGCGGTGTGGCCTCCTCCAGTGCCCGGGTTATCGTCAGACAACTGAATCGCGTTATTTATGAGACCAGCGTGGCGCCTGGTCCCTTCGTGATCAACGATTTGTACAATACCCGTAGCCAGGGCGATCTCGATGTTGAGATTATTGAAGCCAATGGCAAAACGTCCTCGTTTACCGTTCCTTATGCCTCTGTGCCTGATTCGGTCAGGCCGGGAAACTGGCATTACTCGGTTGCACTGGGTCGGGTACGGCAATTCTACTCAGTTAATAACACCTTCTTTGAAGGGCTGTTGCAGCGCGGTATCAGTAACCGACTGACCGCTACGGCAGGATCGCGGCTGGCTCAGGACTATCAGGCCTGGCTGCTTGGCGGTGTCTGGACTTCGGCAGCGGGCGCAGTGGGATTAAACACCACCTTTTCTGATGCAAAGGTCGCACAGAACAGAAATGCCTCGGGATGGCGCGCCGAGCTGAGCTACAGCAAAACCTTTGCTACCGGCACCAACCTGGTCCTGGCCGCCTATCGTTACTCAACCAGCGGTTATCGCGACCTGCAGGATGTGCTGGGCGTTCGGCGCCAGCAGGACAATGGCATCAGTTACTATTCAGATACGCTGCATCAGCGTAATAATTTTTCTGTGACCCTGAGTCAGTCAATGGCCGATTATGGCTTAATCAGCCTGAGCGGCAGCACGGCGGATTACTATAATAACCGGTCACGTATTACTCAGCTTCAGTTAGGTTACAGCAACAGCTGGAATAACATCAGTTACAGTCTCAACGTTGCCCGTCAGCGTACTACCTGGAATTATGATCGTTTCGGGCTGAACCTGGACGATGGTGATAACGCATACCGCGAGAAATATACCGAAAATACCGTTTCACTGAATGTCTCGGTTCCGCTGAACTGGGGCAATCACACGACCTCTGTGGCCTATAACTACAACCAGTCTAAAGAAACGCGCAATTCGACGCTCTCACTGACCGGTTCATCTGGCGAGAACAATCAGCGATCCTGGTCCCTGTATGGCGGAACCGAAAATACGCAAAGTAACAGCGGCCACAGTGTCTCGTTCGGCGGAAATATTCAGCAGAATACGCGCGCAGGCGCGGTCAGAGCGAATTATGGTCAGGGGGATAATTATCGCCAGGCTGGATTAGGGCTTTCTGGTACGTTGCTGATTCATCGCGGCGGCGTCACCGCCGGACCTTATACCAGCGACACTTTTGCGCTTATCCATGCGGATGGTGCCCAGGGCGCCAGCGTACGCAATGGTCAGGGTGCCGTCATTGATCATTTTGGTTACGCTATCCTGCCGTCGCTGACGCCATATCAGGCCAACACCGTCAGCCTTGATACACGCTATATGAATGCTGATGCCGAATTAAGCGGCGGAAGCCAGCGCGTTGTGCCCTATGCCGGTTCCGTTACCCGAATTAATTTTGCCACGCTGCAGGGTAAGGCCGTCTTAATCGCGCTCAAAAATGAAGATCATGAAATCCCGCCAATGGGCACCGAGGTCCGTGATGCTGATAATACCGTGATAGGTATTGTGGGCCAGGGTGGGCAATTATATGCACGTGTACCGCATGACTCTGGAACCTTAAAGGTAAACTGGGAATATAAGGGCAATAAAACATGTTTTGTTAATTATCAAATAACCGGTCGCGTGAATGAGAATATTGTTCGCCTGGATGCTGTCTGCCATAAGGGTTAATCGTGTGAGAATCGAAAAATATTTCCTGTATATCTTATTATTGCTGTTCAATGTGCCCGCCTGGGCTAATTGCAGCGTTGTTACCGCCACATCCTCGTTGTCTCAAAGCGCGATTGCAGCAGGCTATACCGCCGCCTACTGGACCGGCGCTTGCGACACCTGCTCAGGGAATGTGGGCCTGCCATCTGTGATCAGCATCAATAGCGGAAAGACCTTCCAGCCCTCTGGCACACTGCTGGCCAGCTCGGTAGGCAGCTTTCTGTCATCGGCCAGCAATGTTTCCTACTCAGCTAACCAGATTCTTTACCGCTGCGCCGTGGCAGATGCAGACAGTTTGTATGAGATGTATGCCACCAATGGCGACAGCCCCTATGCCGGTCAATATATTACCTCTGAAGTGGACGGCGCCTATTATGATGTCGCTGCAAATGTTGCCGTCAGGCTAACTAACCTGACAACCGGCGAATATTACAGTCGCTACTGGAAAGCCCGACAGCTGACAGCCAGTGACTGGTATTCTGATGGCACCTATATTTATATTCCGGCCAGTGCTTTCAGCAATGTGCTGTATGAAATGTTTAAAATAGACTCTACGCGCTATTACGCCAGCAACAGCAATCGCTATGTGGACAACTGGACACAACCTCGCGGATATATTGCTTTTAAAGGACCCGGGCTGGATACCAATAATCTGAAAGTGGGCCAGGATAGTCTCTCTTACTGGTATGGTTTTTACCGTAACTGGCCCGCTGCCTGGAGCACCTTCTCAAATGTCACCTATGTGCGTGGCGCGCTATGCGAAGTCCAGGATTATCCTTCGGTGGTGCTGCTGCCTACCGTAAGCGTGAATACCCTTGCCGCGGGCGGGAAAAGTCAGGCTCCTTTTACTATCACTATCCAGTGCGAGTCCGGTGCCATCTCCGGCACCAGTACATCGACGATCACGTCAGCAAATGTCGCTATGGGCTTTCTCGTTAACCAGTCAAATGCGGTAACGCAGGCAAGAAATCTGGGGCTGACTACAGCTGGCGGCGGGTTAACCTGGCTGCTGGATACCCACTATGGTAGCAGCGCTGCCGCCTCCGGCGTCGGTATAAAAATTTATGACAGTCATAATATGGCGCTCAATTTACTGCCTGACAGAACAGTGACGGGCACGGGCAACAGCCGTGGCTGGTATGCCTATAAAGATTTAACGTCGCAAATCTCCTCAGGAGGCGCTGATATTTACAGTGGTGATTTCACCGCCTCTCTTGAAGCGCTCAGCGGGCAAACTATTACAGCAGGAACAGTCAATGCGCAGTTACAGGTTGTGGTCAGTTTTCAGTAACGTCGTTGTGTTATCTGGCGTCCTGCTCTCATTCAGCGTCTGGGCGGTGGTCAATGTGGATAAAACCCGGATCGTTTTCAATCAATCGGATCTGAGCCAGTCTGTTAACGTCGTCAACAGCGGCGGAAACGAAACGTATTTGCAAATCTGGACAGATGACGGTGACCTGACTCTCTCACCCGACGCCAGCATCACGCCCGTCATAGTCATACCGCCGGTGGTAAAAATGTATCCGGGAGAAATGCGATCGTTGCGTCTGGTACTCACTTCACGTCAGGCGCTGCCCGCGGACAAAGAGAGCCTCTACTGGTTAAATATTTATCAGATCCCTGCGCTGAAAAAAGAGCTTAACGCGGCTGAACGTAAAGTGGTGTTACCGCTGCGAATCCGGCTAAAAATCTTTATACGGCCTGAGGGACTAAACGCCCCGCTGACCACCGATCCGGAAAAGCTCCGTTTCGCGGTAAAGGGAAATAAAATCGCCATAACCAACCCTACTCCCTGGTTCATGAGCATGAATGTCTATTCTGAAGGTCAGCAATCAATAAAAAATCTCACTCTTGCCCCACAATCTGATGCTTACATTGACAGTCACACTCTGCCGAAACCCGGTGAGTCAGTGAGTTATGCGGTGATCAATGACCAGGGGATTCCGGTTAACTACACGACAACCTTGAAGTAACCGGACGGGAGTGCCCTCTGCCGACAGGCAGAGGGCACATAAAACCGACCTTTTGCGGCAGTCCAGGGCGTCGCTACATGAATTCTGCGCATCTGATGGGGCTGGCAGTACGCAGAATTTACCTACGCATGGCGTTTTGAGAGGCTCAAGAGGCAGTTCCGCAAGACAATCCATTTTAGCCGCGCTAGAGTTGCTGGCTTCCACTGTTTCAACGACGAGAAAAAATGAAACGCTTATTTGTCTATGGCACGCTCTGTCCGGGCCGCGAGAATGCCCATATCCTGGAAAATATTGGCGGAGAATGGCTGGCCGGTTCTGTGAACGGTACCTTCTATCAGCGCGGCTGGGGCGCAGCGGCTGATTTTCCGGGCATCGTTCTGGATGAGCATGGGCCCGACGTGCCGGGTTATCTGTTTCTCTCCGACCAGCTGGACGCCCACTGGCCGATGCTGGATGCGTTTGAAGATGGCTACGATCGCGTCGAGGTTCGCGTTTCTGCCGAGGATAATCGGCAATACAGTGCGTGGATTTATCAGCTTCAGCCGCAGAAAAGCCGCTGAGCTATTACCGCTGAACTTTTCCTGCATCAACCCTGCTTTCCTGCATTGAGATGCGCGCGCCCTGCTCTTATTGTCTGCTGACCCTACTTTCCTGTCAGACAATATATACGGGCACGTTGCCTGATTCTCAATTTAATTAAGATCTAATGTATGATGTAACTAAAATGAGATCCTCCGCTTTGGTCCCGCTTTACGCTATCTTAAATCCACCAGCCAGCCCTGTTATACCGGGTTAATCTGGCCAGCGCTGATGTGGAAACAGTGATACCCGAATATTAAACAGATGGATTAAGGGCGCAACAGCCACACTCTCCTCTCGGGCGATCGGCTCCAGTCTTAGCAGCAACAGATCCAGCTCTTCCAGCAGATCCTGATGTGGCGCTAACTGCAGCGACTTCATATTGCGCTTCAGGTATAGCGCCAGTTCGTGAAACATCTGACCACTATCAATCTGATGACTCTCCAGCACCTCACGATAACGTGCGTAGAAGTCATAACAGTTGGCGCCCAGCCAGGTTTCAGTAATCAGATACCCCCCCACCACGATATCCGGCACCGGATCGAGCCTTTTACGCGGCAGAATGATATTCACCCGGTCGAGCATCCGCGCAATAAATTGCTGCCGTGACAGTAGCGTGGCGGAATTGCGCTCCACCATTTTAATAAACCCTAACAGATCGCGCAGTCCCCGTTGCACCGCTCTTCTGGCGATCCATGACGGCCGTTTGTTGCGAATCAACGCCGTCAGCACCACCGCAAACATAATCCCCACCATCGAGGAGATGGCCGCATTCAGCGTGACGATCAGATTGGGGACATAGTGATGGCTTAAGCCGATAAAACCGGGGATTTGAATGGCGACACTCAGCCCTACCAGATTGGTCGCCGGATTGGCAATGACCAGGCTCAGCAGCATCAGACCGGGCAGCAGTATGATCATCAGCGCCTGTAAGGTATTGGCCTGCGGGATCAGAAAAGCGATGTAGAACAGGCTGACCACCAGCGCAATCATCACCCCTTTCACGAACAGCTTCATCGGCGTTACCGGGGAATCGACACCAGCAAAAAATGAACTGATAATCGCCGCCATTAGAGGTGCATTCGCCCCATCGGCCCAGCCGCTGCCGATCCAGAACAGGCTGGAGAGGAAGGTCGCCAGAAATGCCGTCAGCGCGGACAGCCGTAACAGTCCCTTGTCGATATGCCGGTGTTCCCGGATATTGCGGATCGCCGCCCCATCCCCGTGGCTGTAGAGATCCCCTGCGCGCGCACTGACATTCTCATAAGCATCGGCAATGCGCACAAAGTTAGCCAGCCGCTCAAGCAGACCAATCAGCAGCAGGCTCTCTTCGGTTGCCAGCAGCCCGGCCCGCCATTCGTGCTCCAGGGTTGCCTGACTGGCAGCAATCGCTTCACGCAGTCCGGCAATATCGTTAATCCGATCGTGGTGCAGCCACAACAGGAACTGCTGAAACACGTCGGTGACGCACGGCGGAAAACGAATATTGAGTTCGGCCAGCACACCCAGCCGTGACTCAATCGCCGTCAGTGTCGGCAGCAGATAAGTCAGATGCTGATACTGTACGCTGACCAGACGGATGACATTACGCGCCGCTTCGCCCTCATAGACGCAGTGGGTCAGCAGCGTTTCAACATTCAACGGATAACCCGCCATCTGAATCAGGATATCTTCGCGCTCCAGCGATTTGTTCTTTGCCATTCCGCTGATCAGTTCATCACAGAGTTTGCGCGCGTTCTGAAACCAGAGATTAACGCTCTGCCCCAGCAGATGATGCATCGAAACCGGAAACACCAGCCGGTGAACCAGCGTGCTGCAAAGGATGCCCAGCGTAATCTCCTCAATACGTGAAACTACGGTGTTGATGATTGCCAACGGTGACTCCACGTCAGGAAATCCCATAATCGCTGCGCTGTAGCCGGCCAGCATAAAGATATAGCTCTTCGGCGTGCGGTCATGCAGAGAGAGCCAGAGGCAAACCGTTACCCACAGCGATACGCACAGGCTGAACAACACTGGCGACTGCACCGTTTCGGGGTAGATCAGCAGAATAAAGATGCCGCCCAGCAGCGTGCCCAGCAGGCGAAACAGCGATTTCGAGACGGTCGATGCTGCATAGAGTTGCGAGGTGACAAATACCGTGGTGAGCGCCCAGGCGGGTTTTTCGAAGTTAAGAACGAGCGCCACAGAGAGTGCGATAAACGCGGCAAAGGAGGTTTTGCAGGCAAACAAAACCGCGTTTTTGGTAAACCATTTCATCGAATGAGAGCAACCAGGAACTTTCTGAGGCGCGTATCCTGACAGAAGCGCCTGCGTTTTACTCTCAGTTAAATTTTACAAATTATTACCGGCCGCATCAGGCCGGTTAAGCCCCTGCTGGCGCACCAGCGCACGGCGCTTATCCAGTAAAAAAGGGCGCAGATAGCCTACCGTGTTCGAGAGCAAAATCACCTCTTCGGCAATCTCAATCTTCAGCACGTCTGTCAGATACGCTTTGCGCTGAGTCATTCGTTGCCAGAGATCGGGAAAACGACGCGCCAGCTCATCACGCAATGCCGCGTCCGCCAGTCCGACCGTATCCTCTATACTGCAGCCGCCATAACCCGGCACCGACGGGATAATATCAATCTGCAGCAGCATACCGCTTTTCAGTGTCACGGCTGAATCGGGATAGATGGGCGAGCTTAGCCACTCTTCGTCAGCCACCAGATGCCCCGGATTAAGATGCCAGCCATACTGCGCTTTCGGCAGTACCGTTTCGATAAGCGAATAGAGTTCGCCGCCGGTGATCCCGATCCGCAGCTGCTCCAGCCAGCTGACCACCGCATGATAATAGGGGATCGCCAGCCGGATCAGCCAGTCGGAGACGTTACACTGTAACTCAGAGACTTCACTGACCACGTAAGCCGAGCGGCTGGTCAGCCCGCCTTTGTAGCCGGTGGTAAGAGAAAGCTTGTCGCCTGTCGCAATCCGTTTATCAGACGGATAGAGCCGGGCCTGGGCGAAACGATCGCCGGTCGCGGCAATCGTCACCACCGTGTTTGGCTGCCCTTCTGCGTTCAGACGTGCGCCTAACGCCTTCTCTGTGACGCCCGGCGCTACGCTATCCAGCGCAGCCAGCATCGCGGTTGAAGCAAGATTGGCCCCCGCCTCATAAAACGCCACTTCATCGGCGCCGTTAACGCAGCGTGCACCGTTGTCAGGCGAGATAAACAATCCGGTGGCGTTTACCAGTTGTGCATCGCCGCCCGCTGCCTGCGCCGCCGCGGCATAGATGAACTGCGGCTGATCAAACATCCCTTGCTGCCTGCCGGTAAATAACTTCCAGCCCACCAGCCCGGTGCGTTCTCCCGCCACTATCCCTGCCTCTGTTAACAGCTGATCCAGGGGCTGCTCCCCGCGCATAGGCTGGTTGGGCAGAGAAAAGACCGCCGCATGCAGACAGCGTCCCGGATTGCGGGCAAACGGCACCAGCTTGAGGTTCTCATTACCCATGATATAGGTGAGCTCGCCCTGCTGAGTCACCACCAGCAGCGCCTCCTCAAAGCGCGGAATGAATCCCGCCAGATATTCAAAATTGCTGCCGTGCTCTTTGTCGGCATAGATAATCAGTTGCGCAATCTGCTGCTGCATCCGCTCAATAATGGCGGCCAGACGGCGATGCAGTGTTTCATCAGATATTACAGGGCTGGCAGCACCGGGAAATGCCGGCGGTGACGGGATTGTTTCCAGGGCATAGCGATTGGCATCCATAACGCACTCCAGTGGCCAGATTGACGGGGTTTGATTTCCATTCCCAGGGTAAACCTGAGCTTTAGCCTGTAGGGTGCCACAATCACACAACTTACTCGTTGCGTGTTATCAAAAGAGGGACATTCACCTGTAACAGAGACAAAGAAGCCCGCGCTAAACGGGCTCTCTATGTTATTTGATGGGCACGCCTGCATTCTCCAGCGCTTCAGCCTTTTCGGGATATAACTCCGACGTTCCGGCATTCATAATCACCGCTCCACAGCGGATGCAGTGATCGCCCTTCACATCTGGCACAACGTCCTCCGGATTACCCGTATTAAGACTGACGTCGCGCGTGGCGTACACAAACGCCTCTCCTTCACATCCCGGACACTTCATACCATGACTCTCCTGTTAAGCCTGTCAGATAAGCATAGCCGACAGGCTTTTAGCCATACACAGGAGGAGAGGTTTTTCAGGATATTGCCAGCTCATAAGCGCCATCACTCTTTGTGCCGCAGCCGCTCCAGCATAATGAGTGAATGACTGAAGATGGCGTCGGCGATGTGCTGCGGGAAATCGGGCGGCAAAGCATCGCGCACCGAGACCACTGCCTGGGGAAAGGCCTTAATAAAGAAGTCGAAGATCTGCTGCAAACTGTCACGATCAAAACTGACGCTTTTTGCCGTGGCGATAAAATGGCGCGGGAAGATTTTGTCGATCTCTGTCTTCTTCCCCTTAGTGGCACGCAGCCCCATCGCCAGTTTCAGCGCTCGCTTGTTCAGACCGGTGCCGCCCAGTACCGGATAAGCGGAGATCACATCATAAAAGGGAGTCAGTCGATAACTGCCGCCGCGCTCAATAAACAGTGAGAAGTTCTTGGCGTGACCGTCGGTTGCGCCAATCAGCCACTGAAACACCTGGAACATCATAAAGCGATAGCGATCTTCGATGGCGTTGCTCGATCCCATCAGTATCTGCATGATTTCCGCAATACCCGGCCCGCCATCCGACTCATATTTGGTTGAAGATGGCAGTCCCAGCGCCTGACAGAAATCCTCCTGCGGCAGGCGAATCAACCGGGTTTTATCGCGTGACCAGCGGCGGTCGAAACGTTCTACCGCCAGGGCGCGCATCTGTCCGGCACGAATAATCGTTGCCTGCGGCACGTCGATACCGAGTGCACGGGCCAGCGCCAGACAGAGATACTCATTCTCCACACTTTCTCGCATATCCAGCGTCGCGGCCGGCTGTTTAATCTCTCCGATCGGCAGCTTAATGATGTGCGAGGTGGGCGTGGCACCGGCAGGAATGCTCCAGCCTTCATCGGTCAGCAGCAGTGCGGTTTTCTCCTGCGCCCCCGCGACCGAGATACGGAAATCGGTCTCTTCACGCAGCATCCCCAGCGGGATATCTGACTGATAGGCCGACAGCACGCTTTCGAGCCGGGTTTCATCCAGCACTTCATAGCGGGCCTGCAGTGCGGGCAGTGGCATATCGGGCGGCAGCAGCATAGTCGCCCCGACGCTGTCACGTCCCACTTCCTGCAACAGATCAAACGGCTGACGGGATTTAATCTGGTAACGCGCCACGATTCTGTCGCGAATCAATGGGCTATCCGGCAGCAGGTTATCGAAGAAGTTAATCACGGCGTGTGAGGTGAGAGCCTTTACCTGCAACGGCATCGAAAGTGACAGCGGCCTGGAGAGCGGATTACTCAGCCAGCCGGTATCATACTGAAACTCATGAGCGCCGTTTCGCTGCCGGGTGAGTACGCCTACCCGCTCGCCGTTCATCCACGCAATCAGCCTTTGCATTACCACTCATCCTCATCATGCAGCTGAGGCGCACCGGCCTCCTCTTTCTCCTGAACTTCCAGACTCAGCTCCAGCGACTGTAACAGCTTAAACAGCGTTGCCAGCGAGGTACTGTCAGGGGCATTTTCAAAGTGAGAGATGGTGGCCTGTTTCAGGCCGACCTTTTTCGCCAGCTCACTCTGGGTCCAGCCATTACGCTGACGAATGAGCTTTAGCCGGTTTGCCAGCTGTAGCGGGCTGTATATCATGGGGTGGCTCCTTCTGGATCACAGGCTGTAAGCATAGCGCAGGGGCATTATCCCCGACAGGGTATAAAACAGCTTTTACCCCCTTAAGGGGATAACGATTACTTTATACCCTATAGCGGATAATCGCACAATTATCCTTTGCAGGGGATAAGCCGGAACCACGAATAAAAGAGGACGAGGATGAGCACATTTACCCTTACCCATCAGGTCAACGACGACGATCGGGAAGAGTTGCTGGCAGGACTGGGGGCTTACAACCGGCAATTTATCAGCCGCGATAACTGGGGACCGCTGTCGGTTTCTCACAGGGACGAACAGGGAATGTTGCGCGGGGGAGTGATCGCCGCACGCAAAGGAAACTGGCTCTGTATCGATTATCTCTGGGTGGACGAAACGCTCCGTGGCAGTGGTCTGGGCAGCGCACTGCTGGAAGCCGCAGAGCAGGAGGCGGGAAAGATGGGATGTCTCTATGCGCTGGTGGATACCTTTAGTTTTCAGGCCCTGCCGTTTTATCAGAAACAGGGTTATCAGCCGCAGATGTCCCTGCCCGATTTTCCGCAAACCGGTATGCAGCGTCACTATCTGACCAAAACGCTACGGCCAAAGGCATCACGCTGACCACAGTACCATCAGCGTGACAGGGTCACATAATTATAAACCGGCAATGCGCCGCAGATCCGCTTCGGCACCCGGTGACACGGCCAGTACCTGCGCGCCTTTAGTGATGCGATCGCCTTCGGTGTTAAACGGGTGGTACCAGCCGCCCGCCTCTTTCACCAGGCAGTAACCCGCCAGGCAATCCCAGGCGTGCATATAGGGTTCGTAGTAACCCACGACCCGACCGGCGGCAACCCAGGCCAGCATCAGTGCGCCGGAACCAATACGGATAAAGTTACCGCCTGCCGACAGCAGCGCTGCCACAATCTCGCCTACCTGCTGCGGGCTGACATAACTGTTGGCACCAAAACCGGTAACGTGGTTTTGCAGTGTGCGTGTGGGATCGACCTGCAGACGATGACCGTTGAGCGTCGCGCCCTGCCCCAGTGCCGCCACGTAGCACTCCTGATAGGTCGGCGCGAAAATCACCCCGATGACCGGCACATCGCCGCGCAGTACCGCGACGGAAACACACCAGCTCGGCATCCCATTGAGAAACGGGCTGGTGCCATCGATCGGATCAACCACCCAGGTGTAGTCAGACTCTCCCGCCTGCAGTCCCGACTCCTCACCCAGAAAGCCATCATCGGGAAACGCATCCCGTATACGGCTGGCGATCAGCTGCTCCACTTCACGGTCAGCAATCGACACCACATCTTGCAAATCGTACTTGGTCTCCACCACCAGCGTCTCGCGACGGTTGAAGTAAGATAACGCCGTCGCGCCACCTTCACGGGCAACGGCTTCCGCTAAAGCCAGACGCGCCATTATTTCATCATGCGATTCCATGCGAACTCCTTGAGTTAGTCAGATTAACGGGCAATCAGGGCAAGGCCCTGCGGCTTGAAGTTGACGCCAACTGTAGTGGCGAGCGGCAGACGCTGCTCCATCTGCGGATCGATAATGAACAGCGCGCCCAGTTCGGTGGCAACTTCATATTCAATATGGTCGCCCAGCCAGGTGCTGTGAATGATCTCCCCCTGCAGCGCACCCTGGCCGTCGCCGGACAATGTAATAAACTGCGGTCGCACCGCCAGCTGAGCACTGCCGGTTTTTGCACCGGCACCTCGTACCCGGAAGCGCTGATTACCCAGGCGGACCAGCGCGTCATCCGCATCCGCCTCTTCCACTTCACAGGGCAGAATATTCGCCTCCCCCATAAAGTCCGCGATAAAGACCGAATTAGGTGAATGGTAAAGCGTCTCCGGCGCGCCCTGCTGGGCAATATCCCCCTCTTTCATGACAATAATCTTATCGGAGACCGCCAGCGCCTCCTCCTGGTCATGGGTCACGTAAACCGCCGTAAACCCGAGCCGCTGCTGCAGATCGCGGATGTCGGTGCGCACCCGACGGCGCAGACGCTCATCAAGGTTCGACAGCGGCTCATCAAGCAGCAGCACCTGCGGTTCCAGCACCAGCGCGCGGGCGACCGCAATACGCTGCTGCTGTCCGCCAGAGAGCTCCGACGGCAACCGCTGCCCCTGACTCTCCAGACCCACCAGCTTCAGCCCCTCGCGCGCCCTGTCCTGCGCCTCGCGTTTATTCATGCCCGAGGAGAGCAGCCCGTAGAGAATATTGTCGATGGCGTTCATATGGGGAAACAGCGCGTAGGACTGAAACACCATCGCCACGTCGCGCTCGTTGGCGGGCAGATGGGTGACATCTTTGCCGCCAATCAGAATCCTCCCTGCGGTGGGATGCTCCAGCCCGGCCAGCAGTCGCAGCGTAGTGGTCTTGCCGCAGCCGGATGGCCCGAGCAGCGTCACCAGCGTACCCGGCTCTACGGTGAGCGACAGATCCGGCACGGCAGTAAAACCGGCAAAACGCTTTGCGACATGTTCAAACACCACCGATCCGGCGTTAAGGGTCGTCATACGGCTCTCTCCTGAGTCAGAGTGGATGCAGAGGGTGCGGCAATAATCACCGCCGGTTGGGTTGCACGGCGCAGGCGACGTTCGCCCACCAGCAACTGGAAGAGGCCAATGATCAGCAGCATCACCACGATCAATACCGAGGAGTAGGCAATCGCCACGCCATACTCGCCGTTCTCCACCAGCCCGACAATGTACGAGGTCGCCATGTTGTACTGAGCGCTGACCAGGAAAATCACCGCGCTGATAGAGGTAATGGCCCGCACAAAGGCGTACACCAGCGCGGCGCTGATGGCCGGTTTCAGCAGCGGCAGCACCACTTTGCGCAGGGTACGGAAACTGTTTGCGCCCAGCGTCAGTGAGGCTTCATCCAGGCTTTTATCCAGCTGGCTCATCGCCGCAATACCACCACGCACGCCGACCGGCATATTACGGAAGACAAAGCAGGCGATCAGGATCATCGCGGTACCGGTGATCTCCAGCGGCGGCAGGTTATACGCCATGACATAGCTCACACCAATCACCGTGCCGGGAATGGCAAAGCTCAGCATCAGCATGAATTCAAAGGTCTGACGACCGGCAAACTTCTGTCGCACAATCAGCCAGGCGGTCAGCAGTCCGACAATGGCCGTGAGCGGCGCGGCGATCAGGGCGATCTCCAGCGTGGTCCAGAAAGAACTCCAGGCAACGCCGCTCCAGACCAGTAGCCCCTGATTAACGCTGACGTTAAAGGCCCGGATATAGTGATCCAGCGTCAGGTTGTTATTCAGCCCCCAGGACTGCACAAAGCCGCCAATCATGATCATGCCGTAGATCACCAGGGTGAACAGACCCCAGGGTATTACCATGCCATAGACGCTGTAGCGCACCGGACGCGGCAGCATCACATGACGGCCGCCATCGCCTTTGCCGGTGACAGTGGCGAAGCTTTTGCCGGAGAGCCAGACGCGCTGCACCAGAAAAGCGGCCAGGGTGAAGCCCAGCAGGATCATCGCCAGCACCGCCGCGCGACTCGGGTCGTTCTGTGCGCCGACCACGGAGAAGAAGATCTCCGTCGACAGCACGCCGTGACTGCCGCCCAGCACCATCGGGTTACCGAAATCGGCCATGCTTTCGATAAAGCTGATTAAGAAGGCGTTGGCCAGCCCCGGCGCCATCAGCGGCAGCGAGATGCGGGAGAAAGTGCGCCAGCGGCTGGCACGCAGGGTCTGTGACGCCTCTTCCAGTGACGGACTGACGCCCTCGACCACCCCAATCAGCACCAGAAAGGCGATGGGGGTAAAGGAGAGCACCTGGGCAATCCAGATGCCGGTCATGCCATAGAGCCAGCGGCCCGGCTCGATGCCGAACAGCGTCGCCAGCGATTCGGTGACCACGCCGGAGCGGCCAAACAGCAGGATCAGCGCCAGACCGATGACAAACGGCGGCGTGATAATCGGCAGAATGGTCAGCATCCGCAGCGCTTTTTTACACGGCAGCGAGGTGCGCGTCGCCGCCAGTGCAAACGCCAGTCCCAGCAGCGTAGCGCCACTGGCCGTCATCAGCGCCAGTCCCAGCGTGCGCCAGGCGGTGCCGCAGGTGCCACCGGTAAAACAGCCGAGGCTCCAGATGGCGGGATCCTGCATATTGGCAATCAGTCCGTCAGGTTTAAAACTGCCATCAATATCCTGCACCGAGGCGACAAACAGGCTCAGCACCGGATAGAGCACAAAGGTCGTGACCAGCGCCACCAGCAGCATAATCGACGCCACCACAAAGGTATCGCCTTTCAGCACGCCGCGCTCCGCCAGGGCAAAGGCGAAAATCAGCAAAAATATGGTCAGCAGCAGCAGCGCGCCCGCGCCCATCGCCGGTTGCCCCTGCGCCAGCGGGCCGGTGAGGTTCTCCAGCCATAACCAGTTCCAGCCACTGAAACCGATGGCATGCCCTTCCAGCACCAGAAACAGAATGCCGCAGGTGCTGAACAGCAGCAGCAGCGTGCTGCGGGTGCGGCCCGGGGGCAGAAAGGCGCTGCCAGCACAGAGCAGCCACAGCGCCACGGCGATGCCCAGCCAGCTGTGTAACGCGAGCTGCCCCAGCGCAGGCGCATTGGTCTCATCACCCCATAAGCTGAACAGCCAGTCACCCGAGAAGAAGCCCTGCTCCAGGCTATACCAGGGCAGCAGCGTCAGCGCGCTGGCGCCCGCCAGCAGCGCGCCGGTTAAGCGACGATTGTGCGCATTCATAAATCACCTCAATCAGGAAGCGGACATCAGGCTTACGCCACCGCGGTCTGGCACAGACCCGGCTCAGGTGGCCGGGGCGCACCACCGTTATTGTGCGCTGGCACCAATCTCTTTATCCCAGCGGCCCAGCAGCGCTTTGCGTTTTGCTGAGTCGCCATAGGTTTTAAAGTCATAATCGATCAGCCTGATGTTCTCGAAGCGCGGTGCATATTCAGAGATCTCCGCCTTGCGGTTAGAGGGCAGCTGGAACGATTTCGCCTCTTTCATATGCGACTGTGCTTCAGCGCTGAGCGCCCAGTCATACCAGGCTTTGGCATTGGCCAGGTTTCGTGCCCCTTTGATGATCGACATCGAACCAATTTCATAGCCAGTGCCTTCACAGGGCGCGACGGGCTTAATCGGGAAGCCATCCACTTCCATCGCGACGGCATCATGCATAAAGACAATGCCGATGGTGGTTTCACCGCGCGCGGCGGCTTTGACCGGAGCAGAGCCGGACTTGGTATATTGCGAGATGTTGGCGTTGAGCTTCTTCAGGTAGTCAAAGGCTTTGTCTTCGCCCATGATCTGCACCAGCGTCGCCAGGGTGTTATAGGCCGTGCCGGAAGAGTTGGGATTGGCGATCTGAATCTCGCCTTTAAAGCCAGGGTCGAGTAAATCCGCCCAGCAGGCAGGCACTTTCTGCTTTTTCTCCGCCAGCAGTCTGGTGTTATAGCCCCAGCCCAGCGCACCGGCATAAACGCCCACGGTGCGATAACCGGAGATCTCCGCCACTTTTTGTGACCAGGGCTGTTGCTGATCGAGCAGTGGCGATTTATAGGCCTGGGTCAGCCCCTCTTCGGCGGCCTGCATATGCGGATCGCCGGTACCGGCCCACCAGATATCGGTACGGGGATTGCGTGCCTCGCTGCGGATACGGGCATAGGCTTCACCGGCAGAGAGCCGCACCATGCTGAGTTTAATATCGGGATGGGACTGGCTGAACAGCGTGGTCATCTGTTCGCACACCACCACATCGGCTGAGCAGATCATATTAAGATTGCCCGCCGCCGAGGCAGCAAACGGCACTATAGGGCAGACAATTACAGCAGCGAGCAGAGAGGAATAACGCATGGTGTTCTCCTGGGCTGGATGACGCAGGCGCGCCAGCTTTTGCACATGTGTGCAAACATATGTGCAGATTAGTACGGCGGCCCTGCTGCAGTGTCAATTCAGTTGTTAAGCAATTGTCAGTCGCTGTCACAAATTTGAAACCTTTCGCCCGTCTGTATTTTTTTGCACAGGCTTGCAACTTCAGGCAAACTCAGTGCAGACAATGTCAGGCGAGGAGAGAACATGCAGCAGCTTAAGGCGGTGGTGAGTGCACAGGATGTGGCTGACCGGGCGGGCGTCTCCCGCTCAGCGGTCTCCCGCACCTTTACACCGGGGGCCAGCGTGTCAGATGCTACCCGTCAGCGGGTGATGAAAGCGGCGGAGGAACTGGGCTATCACGTCAATCATCTGGCGCGCGGCCTGGTGCGCAACCGCAGCGGCATCGTCTGCTTAATTGCCTCCGAGGTTGACACGCCCTACCGTGCCAGCCTGGTGCGCTGGATGACCCAGCATCTGCAGGAAGCGGGAAAAGTGGCGATGCTGATTAACACTGACCGATCCGATGCGCGCGTTTCCGCCGCGCTGCAGCAGGCGATTAATTTTCGCGCCGACGCATCGATTATTCTCTCCGGCATGCCGGACAGCGGTATCACCCGGCTCTGCTACAAACATGGTCAGCATCTGGTGCTGATTAACCGCGACGAGTCCCTGCCCGGCACGCTCAGTATCAACCTCGACTCCCGCCCCGCCGCAGAAATGGCGGTTAACGCGTTTGTGCGGGCGGGATGCAGCCGCATCGCCTTTGTCAATTCACTGGCGGGAACGCCGAGTCTGCTGAAGCGCGAAGCGGATTTTCTGGCCGCCGCGCAAAAAGTGGGCGTCACGGTCCAGGTGGAGCGGTTCGGCACCACCTCTTACGAAAGCGGTCAGATTCTGGCCCAGCGTCTGCTGACGCGTAAAGTTCGCCCTGATGCGGTGTACTGTGCCACCGACCTGCTCGCCTGCGGCTTTATGGATGAGGCGCGTCACCGCTTTGCGCTGCGTATTCCGGACGATCTCTGCATCATCGGACACGATAATATCGCGCAGTCGGGCTGGGCCTCTTACAACCTCACGACCTTTGCACAGCCGGTGGAGCAATTCGCCCGCGATGCCATTGCCTGGCTGATAGAGACGGAAGCGCAACCGGAGACACTGATGCCAAAAAATGAACAGCAGCAGGAGCGGAGAATATATCCGGTAGATGTGGTCTGGCGCGGTTCGGTACGCGGCGGTTAACCGCCCTTTTTTATTTTCTTCCGCTATGTAATTACGCCCTGAAATAATCCACAACCGATCTTACGCTTCGCTTTAAATATCCCGCCCCTGCACTGAAAAATAATCGGACGCTACTGCACAGTGTTCCGATTTTCTGTCTACGCTTTATCTGCATTATTAAGTTCTTCTGGTTTTAACTGCTCAATGAATCAGCAGTCAGATGTGACAAATATCACATTTGTGCCAGGCTTAATGTCTCAGATAACTCTGTTCAAGGAGCATACAATGGCTACACCAACTAACAAGACGCTCGATCTGGATCAATTTCCTAAACCTCCTTTTGAGGACCAGCCACAACAGGCGCCAGGCCTGGCCAGTAAAATGATCCCGGTTCCCGACCACGGTGAAACCAGCTATCGCGGCACGGGACGACTGACCGGCCGCAAGGCGCTGATCACCGGCGGTGACTCCGGTATTGGCCGCGCGGTGGCTATCGCTTATGCCCGTGAAGGCGCAGATGTGGTGATTAACTACCTGCCGGAAGAACAGCCCGACGCCGATGAAGTGATTAAATTAATCGAAGCGGAAGGCCGTAAAGTTTTTGCTATTCCGGGCGACATTCGTTCTGAAGAATTCTGTCAGCAGCTGGTCAAAGAGGCAGCCGATAAATTAGGTGGCCTGGATATTCTGGTTAATAACGCCGGTCGTCAGCAATTTAATGAGTCCATCCGAACCCTGAGTACGGAAGATTTTGACGCGACGTTTAAAACCAACGTTTATGCGATGTTCTGGATCACCAAAGCGGCGCTGGAATATCTGCCACGCGGTGCGTCCATTATTAATACCTCGTCCGTACAGGCGTTTAAACCCAGCGATATTCTGCTCGACTATGCGCAGACCAAAGCGGCCATCGTCGCCTTTACCAAATCCCTGGCGAAGCAGCTGGGTGGCGACGGTATCCGGGTTAATGCCGTTGCACCAGGGCCGTACTGGACCGTGCTGCAATCCAGCGGCGGACAGCCGATGGAGAAAGTGAAGCAGTTTGGTGCCGATACACCGATGGGCCGTCCGGGCCAGCCGGTTGAGATCGCCCCACTCTACGTTACCCTGGCCTCAACCGAGAGCAGTTACTCATCCGGGCAGGTCTGGTGTTCTGATGGCGGCACCGGTACGCTGTAATCTCACTCAGGTGGCCGCATAACGCGGCCATTTTTTTGTCCCGCTTTTGCCCCGCTTAAGAAACCTCGCCACCGTGATATAAGGAAGCAGATTATGGAAAACCCGATCTTTCATTCGCCGGTCAGAAAAGAGGGCTTTGCGGGCCTGGGTGATTATGCCGCCATTGGTGAAGGCCGTTCTGTTGCGCTGATTGCGCCGGACGGTTCCATTGACTGGTGGTGCGCGCCCAATCTCGACGCAAAGCCCCTGTTTGATCGCCTGCTTGATGCCGGACTCGGTGGTTACTTCCAGATTGTCCCGCGTGCGCCTTATCAGGTCTCACGCCGCTACCGCGATAACAGCAACGTGCTGGAGACCCGCTTCGAAACCCGTGACGGCACCGTGCTGCTGACCGAATCGATTAACAGCACGCTGGCGGGCCGTCTGCCCTGGTGCGAACTGGCTCGCCGCATAGAGGGTGTCAGCGGTGAAGTGGAATTAGCGATCACCCTGCGCTTCGGCACCGCCGCCGAAACCCGTTCACCGTGGGTGGCCGATAATGAGAAAGGCAAGGTGTTTCACATCGCGGAGATCATGGCGATGTTGCGCACCAGCGAAGATATTCAGATCACAGAGCTGGATGACGAGCAGGTCTGCGCTACGCTGCGTACCTATGCCGGTTCCCGCTCGCTCTGCGCGCTGCTGGTGACCGAGAAAGAGCCACTGGCGGTGCCGCCGCTGGAGGCTATCGATCAGCGGATTGAAACCAGCCACACCGGCTGGACCAGCTGGGTGGAGAGCCTGAGTTATGAGGGCCGCTACCCGACGCTGGTGAAGCGCTCTGCCCTGTCGCTGAAGTTTCTCTGGTACTCCCCGACCGGCGCACTGGCTGCTGCTGCTACCACCTCCCTGCCGGAGGGGATCGGTGGCGAGAAAAATTATGATTACCGCTACGCCTGGGTGCGCGACGCCTGCCTGATTATTAAAGCCTTCGTCTATCTCGGAGCGCTGGAAGATTGTAAGGCGGCCTTTTCCTGGCTGTCGCAGACCATCATGCGCCATGGCGTCAGGCTGCGCGCCTGCTATGCCCTGAATGGTGATGAGGTCCCCGCTGAGCGTTATCCGCCGCTGAGCGGCTATCAGAACTCTCAGCCCGTGCGGGTCGGCAATAATGCCCGCGACCAGCTGCAGCTCAGTATGTATGGCGACATGCTGGTGACAGCCCAGCATTTTATCGAGGCGGGACACGTGCTGGATATCACCACCTCGCGCATGCTGGGCGAGCTGGCGAACTGCTGCGCCGATCACTGGCGGCAGAAGGATTGCGGCATCTGGGAACTGCCGGAGTTGCAACACTACACCCACTCCAAAATGGCCTGCTGGATGGCGCTGGATCGGGCGGTGGCGCTGGCAGAAAGCCAGCATATCGAACCGACCTGGCTGGGACGCTGGCAGCGGGAACGTGACCGTATCCGCGCCTGGATTGAGTCGCACTGCTGGTCAGAGCAACAGCAGGCTTATCTCTTTTACGCCGGCAGTGACGATCGCCTCGACGCGTCGCTGGCGCTGGTTCACAGCTACGGCAACGCGGTCAATCCGCAGCGGATGCTCTCGACCTACCGTGCTATCCGGCAAAAACTGGGTGACGGCAGCGCCATGCTCTATCGCTACAGCGGGGTCAGAGAAGAAGAGAGTACCTTTCTCGCCTGCGCCTTCTGGCTGGTGGAAGCCTGGGCAGAGATGGGTGAGGCGGATGAGGCAGAACAGGCGATGCAGGAGATCCTGGCTACGCTGAACGGCCACGGTAACGTCGATATCTTCAATGAGATGTATGACGTCCGCAGCCAGAGCTGGCGCGGCAATATGCCACAGGGGCTGAGTCATTTGGCGCTGATCTGCGCGGCGCAGGCGCTATCGGAATCGCAGGCCCCAGCGTGATGTGAGATGTTGCGCTTAGGAAAGTGGCGAATCCGTGCCCTACTGCAGCCGGAAACGCGGATCGAAGAAAAATGGCTCCACCACCACCTTACTGATGATGCCAGCCGCTGCCGGATGACGGGGATTGAACAGCGCATTCCACTCGCCGGTCAGCGTGCTCGGTACCTTCAGCACCAAGCCGTTATCCGGGCTGGCAAGCCAGTCGTCACCAATTTGCCGCGTGGACGATGGCGCAGGATCGGCCTGCCAGTCATCGGGTAGTGCCGCCAGCGAGAGCTCGGTAATCAGCGATTCAGGGACGCTAATCGACAGCATTGAGTAGTCGTGTGACAGATCCTGAATGGTGAGATGAACCAGCGCCTCAAGTACACAGAGCGCCCGGCTTGATCCCATATAGACACAGACCGTTCCCACGGAATTCCAGCGCCCCCCGTAAGTGCGGGCACCAAAACCATCAAAGGCGGTTATCGCATACTCACTCTTCACCAGGCGAAAGAAACGTACCGCCATCAGGTAATCACGCCATGCTCAAGCTGGCCAATCAGGTTAATCACCGCTTCTGCACCCGCCACCGTGGTGGTCATCTCCGCCGGTTTCTTACCGCCCAGCGCTTTGGCGGGCGTTTCCAGCCACTGCACCAGACGCTGCCTGTCGTCGCGGAACAGTTTACTGGCGGCAGAGAGGACGCGGATCAGCATGTAGATCCGTCCGCTCTGATCGGGCGAAAAGGTCTGCTGCGGATCTTTGACTTTGCGGTTGTAGGTGGTGCGATCAATGCCCGCCAGACGGCACAGCCAGCCCTCGTCAAAGGTGGACAACGACGCCGTGCGTTTCAGCACGCCGCTGCTGAACCCTACCGCAATACGCTGGTGCGCATCAGGCAGTGTTTCCGGCAGATTCAGGGCATGCAGCAGCGAATTGTCGCGACGATGCTGAGCGGGTGTGTAGATGGCGATAGACATAGCAGCCTCCTGTTCATTTGATTTTTATTTTAGCGCAAATGAACAGGCGGTGCCAGCTTTACCCCGTCGCTGAGCAAGCGTGATGCCTGTTACTCAGGCTTCTCCTGCTGTAACGCCTGCAGAATCTGCCACGCCGCCTTTATACGCAGCGGATTAGGGTAATTCTTGTTGGCGAGTATCACGACGCCGCTGTTCCTCTCAGGAATAAAGGCGATATAGGCACCAAAACCATTGGTTGCACCGGTTTTATGCACCCAGCTGGCGCTCTGCGACGGCCCGACCGGATTGAGCAGTGTTGCCGGGCGGGGTTGCAGCGCAACTCCATTATCGCTGTCGCCCATCAGCGTATCGGCAGTCACCGGCCAGTCGTAGATCTCCCAGCCCAGTCCCTGAAACAGAGTGCCGACTTTGAAGTAGCGCGCCTGCGCGGTGCGAATGGCATTACGCAGCACGGCATTTCCTGAGGAGAGGCGGTTAGGATCCACATTCGCCTGCATAAAGGTGAGCATGTCACGCGCGGTGGATTTAACGCCGTAGGCTTCTGCATCCAGCATGCCAGGTGAGACCCGTACCGGCTGGCCATTTTTATAGCCCCAGGCGTAGTCCAGCATCATCGAGGGCGGCACGGTGATATAGGTGCGCGTCAGACGCAGTGGCTGAAACACATTTCGCGCCATCGCCTGCTCATAATCCCCTTTCACCATCAGCGAACCAAACAGACCGATGCTGGCGTTAGAGTACTGCCGGAGCGTGCCGGGCGCTGCCTCTGGCTGCCATTCCTGATAGAAACGCAGCAGCGAAGCCTGATCGGTGACGTCATCCGGCAACTGTAAAGGCAGGCCGCCCGCGGTATAGGTCGCCAGATGCAGCATCCGCACCGGACGCCACTGCTCACCGGTCAGCTGCGGCCAGTACTTTTGCACCGGATCGTTAAGGCGTATTTCGCCGTTGCGGATCATGACGCCGGCCAGGGTACCGGTAAAGGTTTTGCTCACGGAGCCCAGCTCAAACAGCGTGTTTTCCGTGACCCGGCGGCGTGATTCGAGATCGGCCACGCCGAAGTTCACAAACTGCGCCCGGCCTTTGTAAAGCACCGCCACCGACATGCCGGGGATCTCCTGCTGCTCCATCAGCGGTTCGATCGCGGCTTTAACCAGAGAAGTAACCTGCTGTGAAGAGAGATCGGCGGCGACACAGCTGACAGAAAGAGAGAATAACGCGAGATAAAACAAAGACTTTTTCATTGGCAACTAAGGGATTCTTCACTGAATTAAATTATTTACACTGGTCGGCACAGGCCTGCACGCACATCTGAGCCTGAGAACTGCAGCCACCGTTGTCCCGGGTGTTGCAGTGCGATTGTTCTGTGTAGCAGTTGGTCTGACAGGCGGAGACATCGCAGCGGGCAGCGACGGGCGTCAGCTGTGCCAGGGGCGCGCGGGCCGGAAAAAGCGGTGCGGGCTGAGCGAAGGCGCTGCTGCCCAGTAATCCGGACAGCAGCAGGCTGATGATCATTTTCATAAGAGTTCTCCAGAGGGACGCTGCACTAAGTATGGCCAGTCTGGCGCGCCACGTCAGAGAAATCTAATCAAATTGAGACCACAGGGGGATGTTGAGTGACATTAATCACGCCACGGCTGTAGATATCGTTGAGCCGGGCAATGTAACGCTGGGTGTCATGCTGATCTTTGATGCGCAGAATCGCCGCCTCACCTTTCTCCTGCAGCATCTCAGGACGGTCGATAATGGCGAGCAGTATCGATTTCAGCCCCTCCACCAGCGACTGGCGTAGCTGCGTTTTCTGCTCTGGCGAGGTAATACTGTATTCACGGTCAGCGTTAAGCGGACTCGCAATCACCCAGCCTGCGCTGGCAGGATTAATCTCTGGCAACGCGCGCACGTTGCTGGTGATCACCGGGCAGCCGTTAGCCTGCATCTCCAGTACCGAGAAACCGTACGTCTCCTGCCAGGTTGGTAGCAGTCCGGCATCGCTCTGGCGGAACAGCTGCATCAGGGCGCCGTTATCCATCTGTGAATGATGCGTGAAGCAGCGATAGCGTTTGATGCGGTTCTCAATGCCACTATAGAAGGTCTCATCATCCTGGAACTGCCGGTGCGCCACGTTACGACGCTTGGCGAGATCGCCAATCAGCTGCACATCCAGCTGCGACTCTTCCAGTTTGCGCTCTTCAATCAGCTCACTGATCGCCAGCACGACTTCAGCCCCGCCTTTGCGGTAGAACTCGTTACCGGCAAAGGTCAGTTTCAGAATACCGGGCTGACGCGGCGTTTTCTGCTGGACAAACAGCTTCTGCGGCGGATGCAGCACCAGGGTTTTACGGCGGATTTGCTGGGCAATATCCGGCCTGAACAGTTTCATCTGAATGTTCAGGGTGGCATCTGAGATGGCAATCAACCCCAGGCAGTTATCTTTTAACAGATAAGGAATGAGGCGTTTCAGCTCGGGGTTATCCTGCTTGGCGACGCCCGCCACCGGCAGCACACGCGGCAGCTCCGTTTCAAACGACGCGACCCACTTCTGATGGGTTATCGCCACTTCATTGAACAGATGCAGGATGTCAGCCCGCGATGCCCCTGAAAAAGGCACAGGCTGAAAGACAAAGGTTTTATTTTTTTTGAGCAATCGGGTTCGTAACGGATTAATAAAGTAGAACAGATTGCTCTTTTTCAGATTGATATATTCGTTATCCGGATTAACTAAGATATTACGCTGCTCCGGATACTGGTTATTCGTGATTCCAATTTTCATGTTCGCCTTCCAGAGTCCTTGTGTCCGGAGTGATCTATATCACGTGATCGTGACTGGCGGGTCTGAGCAATATCCTAAAAGCCCGTAATGACGCGGCCTGAACGCTTTTGCTAATGATTGCGCACGGTGCTAAAACAGACACAATTGTGTCTGGTTATGAATTTGCATTTTTTATTAACAGGTGTGTTTAACTGTGTCAGGCTAACCCCTTATTGAATATAACGATTATTTTCCGGGAAATATTCGCGCCAGTTGTTATGTAAATGTTTAATTAATTGTCAGGAATATTAGCGAAGCGGATGAGGATTTTAGTTAATAACTTTTAAAGTAATAAGAATGACCATGCTGAAAAGTGCCCGGCGCGTTCCACTGGCTGATGATTAACACAGACACAGACGGGCGATAATGAAACAAATGATGCAGTACGGTTATAGCCGCACCCTTTTTGCACGCCCGTTTGCCACAATTCAGTGCAACTGATTAAGAGGAAGGCGGGAGTCAGGCGCCCCCCATTATACATTAAGCCTATGATTTACATTGTTATTTATATGAAACTCTCTACCACCATCTCTCTGGTACAAAAGTTGCAGGAAGTGACGTATGCAGACAGGAGAGCATTATGAAAGCAATCGTGATTGGTGGCGGTATAGGCGGCATGAGTAGTGCCATTGCGCTGGAGAAATCCGGAATTGACGTTGAGGTCTTTGAAGCCGTAAAGGAGATGAAGCCCGTCGGCGCGGCGATTTCCATCTGGCCCAACGGTGTTAAATGCCTGAATGCGCTGGGCATGAAAACCGCGCTGCGTGAGCTGGGCGGGAACATGGCCTATATGGCCTATCACGATGGCACCACCGGCGCGCCCCTGACCCGCTTCAGTATGGCACCGCTGGTGCAGCAGGTTGGCGAATATCCCTGTCCGGTGGCGCGGGCAGAACTGCAGGCGATGCTGATTGATACCTTCGGGCGTGAACGGGTGCAGTTTGGTAAGCGGGTGATCCAGGTCGAGCAGACCGGCAGTGGCGTGATTGCCACCTTTTCCGACAACACTCAGGCCACCGGCGATTTCCTGATTGCCGCCGATGGCACCCATTCGGTGATCCGCGAGTATGTGCTGGAGCAGAAGCTGGAACGACGTTACGCCGGTTACGTTAACTGGAATGGCCTGGTCACTATAGATGAGAGGATTGCGCCCGCCGATCAGTGGACCACCTTTGTCGGTGACGGCAAGCGGGTGTCGCTGATGCCGGTCAGCGGCAATCGATTCTACTTCTTCTTTGATGTGCCGCTGCCGAAAGGGCTGCCGCAGGATCGCAGCACGGTGAAAGCGGACTTAACCGGCTATTTTAAGGGCTGGGCGGAGCCGGTACAGCAGCTGATCGCGGCAATCAATCCTGACACCACCAATCGGGTTGAGATCCACGACATCGAACCTTTCAGCCGCTTTGTTAAAGGACGTGTGGCCCTGCTGGGCGATGCTGCCCACAGCACCACGCCCGATATCGGCCAGGGCGGCTGCGCGGCGATGGAGGATGCCGTGGTACTGGCCTCAACGCTGGCTTCTCATTCACTGGGTATTGAAGATGCACTGCTGCGCTATCAGGCGCGACGGGTTGAACGGGTAAAAGATCTGGTACTGAAAGCGCGCAAACGCTGTGACGTCACGCATGCGCGCGATCCGGCAATCACGGCAGAATGGTATGACTCTCTGAAAAGCGAAACCGGTGAACGGGTGCTGGCCGGAATGTGCGAAACCATTGAAGGTGGCCCACTGGGTTAACACTAATAAAACCGGGCTGTCAGCGCGACCAGCGCGTGACAGCCCGTTCTGCTATGACTCCGCCAGACCACGATTTTTCAGCATGGGCTCCAGCTGCGGAGGCCCGCCCCGCCAGCTTTCATACAGTGTTTTGAGATCGCTGCTGTTCCCCCGGGACAGAATTTTCTGTCGGAAGAGGTCGCCGTTCTCGCGCGTCAGTCCGCCATGTTCCGCAAACCACTGATAGCCATCGTCGGCGAGCATCTGCGTCCAGATATAGGCGTAATAACCTGCTGCATAGCCACCGCCCCAGATGTGCTGGAAATAGCTGGAGCGATAGCGCGGCGGCACCGCCGTCAGCGCCAGATTATCGCTCTGTAACGCCTGCTGCTCGAATCCCTCCACGCTTTGCGGCGCGGAATCACGGTTAAGGCTGTGCCAGTGCAGATCCAGCAGCGCGGCAGCCAGCAGCTCGCTCATCTCGTAGCCTTTGTTAAACGTGGCGGCCCGGACGATCTTTTCATGCAGCTCAGCGGGCATCAGCGCCTGAGTCTGATAGTGGCGGGCGTAGTTGCGGAACACCGCTGGCTCGCTGGCCCAGTGCTCGTTGATCTGCGAAGGAAACTCAACGAAATCGCGCGGGGTTTCCGTTCCCGACAGGCTCGGATAGCGCTGGCTGGCAAACAGACCGTGCAGCGTGTGACCGAACTCGTGAAACATCGTGATAACGTCGTCCCAGCTCAGCAGCGCCGGTTCACCGGCTGGCGGTTTGGTGTAGTTACAGACGTTGTAGATCACCGGTTTGCTGTCGAGCAGCGTAGACTGGTTGACGAAGTTGCTCATCCAGGCGCCGCCGCCTTTGCTGTCGCGCTTAAAGAAGTCGGTGTAAAACAGCGCCAGCGGGGTCTCATCGGCGTCAAAAATCTCATAGACCTGGACGTCGGGATGGTAAACCGGCAGATCCTGTCGCGGCGTGAAACGGATGCCATAGAGCTGCGTCGCCGCCCAGAACACGCCATTCTGCAGCACCGAATTCAGTTCGAAGTAGGGCTTAATCTGGCTCTCATCCAGATCGTAACGGGCACGCCGCACCTGTTCGGCATAAAAACGCCAGTCCCAGGCCTGCAGGGTAAAATCGCCCTGATGCTGATCGATGGTCTGCTGGATAGCCGCCGCTTCACGCTCCGCACGACCGCGCGCGGCAGGCACGATGTTATGCATAAACGCCAGCGCCGCCTTAGGCGTTTTGGCCATCTGATCCTGTAACTTCCACTCGGCATAGCTGGCAAATCCCAGCAGCCGCGCCTGCTCCGCCCTGACCTGCGCCAGACGTAATACCAGCTCGCGGGTGTCGTTCTCATCGCCTTTTTCAGTGCGCGTGACGCCCGCCTTAAACAGCGCTTCACGGGTTGCGCGATCGGCCAGGCTCTGTAGTGCGGGTTGCTGGGTGGTGTTTTGCAGCACCAGCAGCCAGCGCTTTTCCAGTCCGCGTGCCTGCGCTTCCGCCTGCGCCACCGCCAGATCGGCCGGTGAGAGTCCCGCCAGCTTCTGCAGATCATCGACGACCAGCCCGCCCGCTTTAGTGGCGGCCAGCAATTTGTTGGTGAAGCGGGTACCGAGGCGGGCCGCTTCCTGATTCAGTGTCTTGAGCTGCTGTTTCTGCGCTTCCGGCAGATTAGCCCCCGCCAGCTGGAAACGCTGCCAGATCACCTCGACCAGCCGTTTTGATTCGGCATCCAGTTTAGCGCGCTGCAGATAGACCGCATCGAGCCGCGAAAACAGCGGACGATTAAGCATGATGTCATCGTTGAGCGCGGTGAGCTGAGGCGCAATCTCCTCATCCACCTGCTGCAGATACGGGCTGGTATGCGCCGAAGTCATTGCACTGAACACCAGATTCACCCGGTTGAGCAGCTGTCCGCTCCTCTCCAGCGCCTCATAAGTGTTGAAAAAGCTGGGCGCGTCGCTGTCCAGTGCGATCGCCTCGATCTCCTGACGCTTCTCCTCAATGCCCGCCTGCAGCGCGGGCAGAAAGTCCTGCTCCTCAATCTGGTCAAAAGGAGGAGTCTGGTAAGGCAGTGTGCTGACGCTAAAGAAGGGATTCTGACGGGCGTTCATGGTTCGCTCCTGGTGGGCATCGCAAAGTCTTATCCTGACAGGTTGCCGCGCAGGCGACAACTCAGGCGACGTGCTGCTGATAAACGCTGATGATTTCACCGGCAATTGCCACCGCAATCTCGGCGGGCAGCTTGCCTTTGACGTCCGGCAGGCCAATCGGACAGCGCAGGCGCGCCAGCGGTTCGTTCGCCACACCCTTGCCCGCCAGCCTGTAGCGGAAACGCTGGTTTTTCGTTTCAGAACCGATCACCCCGGCATAGCGGAAATCGCCGCGCTTCAGCACCGCCTCGCACAGTTCAAAGTCGAGGGGATGATGATGGGTCATGATGATGAAGTAGCTGCCTGCGGGTGCCTGTGCTACGCAGTCGAGCGGATCGTCCGGCTGAAGCGTCACCACGCCAGCCGGAACGTGGCTGAACTGCGCCGGGCGACTGTCGATCCAGTTTATGTGACAGGGTAACGTTGACAGCAGGTTGACCAGCGCCTGTCCCACATGGCCTGCGCCAAAAAGGTAGATCTCCGGCTGCGCCTGCAGCAGCGGCTCAAACAGCAGCGTAGTTTTGCCGCCACAGCACTGTCCGAGCCGCGCGCCAAGGCTGAAATCATCGGTGTGTGGCGCAGTCGCCCCACTCTGCAACATCGCCCTGGCCTGGGCGATGCACTCAAACTCCAGATGACCGCCACCGATGGTGAGATAACTCTCCTGCTGCGTCACCACCATTTTGCTGCCACTGTCGCGCGGCACCGAACCGTGCTCACTGAGCACGGTGATTAATACGCAGCTCTGACGTTTTTCACGCAACTGATGCAGCACGCCAATCCAGTCATGATAAATCATCAACCCCTCCCGCCAGGCGCTGCACGCCCCAGAAGATGCGCTCCGGTGTGGCGGGCGCGTCCAGCAGTGGGTGCTGCCGGTAATCGGAGACGCTGGCGACCGCATCCTGCAGGGCACACCAGGCGGCGATGCCCAGCATAAACGGCGGTTCACCTACGGCCTTGGAGTGGAACACCGTGTCTTTAGGGTTTTTACGGTTCTCCACCAGCGTGACCCGCAGGTCCGCCGGAACGTCGCTGATGGCGGGAATTTTGTAGCTCGCCGGGCCATCGGTCAGCAGCTGGCCTTTATCACTCCATACCAGCTCTTCGCAGGTAAGCCAGCCGACGCCCTGTACAAAGCCACCTTCAACCTGGCCGATGTCGATGGCCGGATTCAGCGAGGCGCCGACGTCATGCAAAATGTCGGCACGCAGCAGGCGGGATTCGCCGGTTAAGGTATCAATCACCACTTCACAGCAGGCTGCACCGTAAGCGTAGTAATAGAACGGCGTCCCGCGACCCGCGACCCGGTCGTAATGAATCCCCGGCACGCGGTAGTAGCCGGTGGCGGAGAGCGGCACCTGATTCAGCCACGCCAGCTTCGCCACCTCGGCGAAGGTGTAATGTTTATCTCCGGCGCGCACCACTCCGTTACGGAAGCTCACCGCCGCCGCGTCGCACTGGTGTAGCTCGCAGAGCATGGCGGTCATACGGTCGCGCAGGATCTCAGCACCATTCTGCGCCGCTTTGCCATTGAGGTCAGCCCCGCTGGAGGCCGCGGTTGGCGAGGTGTTGGGCACTTTGCCGGTGTCGGTGGCGGTGATCTGAATTTTATCGATCTCAATCTGCAGCACTTCGGCGACAATCTGAATCACCTTGGTGTTCAGGCCCTGGCCCATCTCGGTGCCGCCGTGGTTAAGCTGCACCGTGCCGTCGGTGTAGATCAGGATCAGCGCCCCCGCCTGATTGAGAAAGCTGGAGGTAAAGGAGATGCCGAATTTCACCGGCGTCAGCGCCAGACCGCGTTTCAGCAGCGGACTGCGGGCGTTAAATGCCTTAATCTCCGCGCGGCGAGCCTGGTAGTCGCTGCTCTGCTCCAGCTGTTCGGTAATCTCATCCAGCAGGTTATCCTCTACCTGCTGGTGGTAATGGGTGATGTTACGATCCTGCTTGCCATAGTAGTTACGCTTGCGCAGCGCCAGCGGATCCAGCCCGCGCTCACGGGCGATATGATCCATGATCTGTTCAATCGCCACCATGCCCTGCGGCCCGCCAAAACCCCGATAGGCGGTGTTCGAGGCGGTGTTCGTGCGGCAGCGATAGCCGGTTACCCGTGCATCCCCGAGGTAATAGGCGTTGTCGGCATGGAACATGGCACGATCGACAATCGATCCACTAAGATCCAGCGAATAACCGCAGTTTCCGGCCAGATCGATTTTGATGCCGCACAGACGCCCATCCTCTTCAACGCCCGCTTCGTAGCGCACAAAGAACGGATGGCGTTTGCCGGTGACTCGCATATCGTCGCGACGTGAAAGCCGCATCTTCGCCGCCCGGCCGGTCTGTCGCGCCACGATGGCGCAGAGACAGGCGACACCGGCCGCCTGCGTCTCTTTACCACCAAAGCCACCGCCCATCCGGCGCATATCTATCGTCACCTGATTCAGGCTGATGCCCATCACTTCCGCCACCAGTTTCTGCACTTCGGTGGGGTTCTGGGTTGATGAGAAGACCTGCAACTGCTGATCTTCACCGGGAATAACCATTGCCGTCTGGGTTTCCAGATAGAAATGCTCCTGGCCGCCAATGTGAAACGCCCCACTGACCCGATGCGGCGCACGCGCCAGGGCCGCTTCCACATCACCGCGCTGGTGAATGTGAGGTTCCTGCACAAAGCTGCCCTGAGCCAGCGCCTGTTCCACATCCAGCAGCGGTTCCAGCACCTCATATTCAATTACCGCAGCGGCCGCGCCAAGGCGGGCAGCCTCGGGGGAATCCGCCGCCACCGCGATCACGATCTGTCCCAGATACTCCACTTTGTCATGGGCCAGCAGCGGGTCGCCCGGCTCCAGCGGCCCGACATCATTGATGCCCGGCACATCCTGCCAGGTCAGGACGCTGACGACGCCGGGAATGGCATAACAGGGCTGCACATCAATATGCAGGATGCGCGCATGAGCATACTCACTCAGGCGCGGACAGAGATGCAGCAGACCCGGCAGCTCTGGCTTGTCATCGATAAAACGCGCCTCGCCAGAGACATGTTTTTCCGCGCTTTCATGGCGGTTACTGCGACCAACGCCGCTCTGTAAATCAGCGGCATACTGCGCCTTAATGACCTCTTCGTTGAGTTCAGGACGGTTATGAGACATAGCGGGCCACCTCAATACAGGTTATTTCGCCGTTGTGGCGATGCCAGTAGCGGCGCAGCAGGTTGCGTGCGACCTGCAGACGGTAGTCACTGCTGGCGCGGAAATCGGAGAGCGGCTGGAAGTCCTCTGCCAGCGCCGCGGCTGCGCGTGACACCGTCACGGCATTCAGCGGCTGACCGATGAGTGCCTGTTCACAGTGACGGGCACGCTGCGGTGTGGCCGCCATGCCGCCAAAGGCGATGAGGGCACTACTGACAACGCCCTGTTCAATCTGCAGATTCAAGGCGGCGAACACGGCGGAGATATCATCGTCCAGCCGTTTGGACACTTTCCAGGCCACAAAATCAGGTGACACCGTCACTTTATCGATGCGAATGGCGCGAATAAACTCCCCTTTTTCGAGCCGGGTCTGGCGATAGCCGGTAAAGAACTGATCCAGCGGCAGGCTGCGCTGCTGCTCACCGCGCTGTAACAACAGGCTGGCGTTTAAGGCCAGCAGCGCCGGCGAGGCGTCGCCAATGGGGGAAGCGTTACCGATGTTGCCGCCTAATGTGCCCTGCAGACGGATTTGCAGCGAGGCAAAGCGTTGCAGCATCTCGCTGACGCCGGGAATGCGGCTGGCAAGAAATTCGCTGACCTGCTGCAGCGAAGCCCCTGCGCCCAGCAGGTAGTGATCATCAAATTCGCTGCAGACTTTGAGCGCGGCAACCTGCTCCAGCGCAATCAGCAACGGTATTCTTTTATGCTGCTGGGTAATCTGCAGGCTGAGATCGGTGCCACCGGCAATCAGCCTAGCCTCGGGATGGGCCAGATAGATCGCCGCCAGCTGAGCCGGAGTTTTGGGCAGGAAGCAACGGCGGCCCTCACCCCCTAATTCCTGCATCTCCGGGGTTGCCAGCGCCTCAAGCCGCTGCACGGTTGCGGCGGCACCTTGATCGAACTGGTCTGTCACCGGCTGCGAGCAGAGCTGTTCGGCGGCGGCCATAATCGGCCGGTAACCGGTACAGCGGCAGAGGTTGCCCGCCAGCGCAGTTTCCGCCTGATGGCGATCCCAGCCCGAAGCGGTCTTTTGCAGGCTGAACAGCGACATCACAAAGCCTGGCGTGCAGAATCCGCATTGCGAACCGTGGCAGTCGACCATCGCCTGCTGCGCCGGATGCAGTGCGTGGCCGTGACGCAGATCCTCAACCGTAATCAGCTGCTTGCCCTGTAACGCGGAGACCAGCGTCAGGCAGCTGTTGACCGTTTCATACTGCATTGTTCCCCCGACGGCTTTGCCCAGGGTCACACTGCAGGCGCCACAGTCGCCAGATGCACAGCCCTCTTTGGTGCCAGGGCGTTGCTGACGGGTGCGCAGGTAGTTGAGCACCGTGAGGTTGGGGTCGAGCGCGTCCTCGCTGACCAGCTGGTTATTTAACAGAAACTGGATCATGCGGCTTGCTCCTGTGCGTCGCGCTGCCAGACCGGACGACCGGCTACCCAGGTCTGGGCAATATTGCGGTCGTCGCCGAGCGTCATTAATACAAACAGTTTTTCCCAGATATCTTTGCTGTTGCCGATGCGCAGTTGCTGCAGGGCAGAAACCGCCGGGTCCAGCACCACAAAATCCGCTTCTTTACCGATGTTGAAATTTCCGATGGCGTGGTCGAGATCCAGCGCGCGCGCCCCACCCAGCGTGGCGTGATAAAAGGCTTCGGCCGCGCTGAGCCGGTAGTGCTGCAGCTGGCCCACCTTGTAGGCTTCGCCCAGGGTCTGCAGCATATTAAAGGTGGTGCCCGCCCCGACATCGGTGCCGATCCCCACTTTCACCCCCTGCTGCCAGCTGCGTTTCAGGTTGAACAGGCCGCTGCCGAGAAACAGGTTTGAGGTGGGACAGAAAGCAATGGATGAATCGGTATCGTGCAGACACTGCCATTCGTTCTCTTCCAGATGCAGACAGTGAGCAAAGACGCTGCGGCGGCCGGTCAGCTGGTGATGATGATAAACATCCAGATAGCCTTCACGCTCCGGGAACAGTTCTTTGACCCAGGCGACCTCCTGCGGGTTTTCGCTGAGATGGGTATGCAGCCAGGTATCCGGGAACTCCTGACGCAGCTGCTGCACTTTTTCCAGCAGCTGTGGGGATGAGGTCGGCGCAAAGCGCGGCGTCAGGGCGTAGCTCAGGCGTCCGCGCTGGTGCCAGCGCTCAATCAGCGCCCGGGTCTGCTGGTAGCTCTGTTCAGGGGTTTCGGTCAGGTTGTCGGGCGCATTGCGATCCATCATCACTTTCCCGGCAATCAGCCGCATGTTCAGCGCTTCGGCGGCGCTGAACAGCGCCTCCACCGATTGCGGATGAACGGTACCAAACACCAGCGCGCTGGTGGTGCCGTTGGAAAGCAGCTGATGCAGGAAGAAGGCGGACATCCGCGCAGCATGATCGGGACAGTGATACTGCGCTTCAACCGGGAAGGTGTAGTGATTCAGCCACTCCAGCAGCTGTTCGCCAAATGCGCCAATCATCTCTGTCTGCGGATAGTGAATGTGGGTATCGACAAAACCCGGCACGATCAGTCTGCCGCGCAGGTCGATGACCGGATGCCCCGCCAGCATCGCCTCGCTATTCTCCCAGCTATCCAGCCCCACTACGCATCCATCACGCAGCAGCAGCACCGCATCCTCAAGATAGCGGGCCTGGCCGGCCAGGTCGTCGGGACGATCCACCACGCCGGTAAAGTCAAAGAAGCTGGCGCGTATCGCCGTGTCGGTTGCTGAAAGCATGGGTAGTCCTTTCTGAAAGCGCGATGTTATATCTGCAGATGATTATCTGAATAATCCTGTGCAACCTGCGTGCCAGAATTGAAATAGAATAAATTCTTTAAATATCAGTTAAATAAGTTAAAAGAGGAAAGTTGCGCAACAAATAAGGAATGAGATGGCTTAGCAACCGTTTGCGGAACGGATGCAAACGGTTGCTACTCAATATTGCGCGCCCTGAACATTTTGAGTATGGCCGGTTACCCGCAAACCTGCCCTTTAACGGTGCAATCTGCCCTGAAAAGGCGCAGCTGGCTACCCGTTAAAATCCGTTTACAGGTCAGGCCGTTTTTCCACGCGCAGAAGCGGAAATGAAATGCTATGGTGAAGCCATCGACTCTGAAAATGGCATAAGGAACAGTGAGATGATTATTTTTGTCACCGGTGCGACCGCCGGTTTTGGTCAAAGCATCACCCGTCGCTTTATTGAGAATGGTCATAAAGTGATTGCCACTGGACGACGGGCTGAACGTTTAAAAGCGCTGAAGGATGAACTGGGCGAGAATATTTATACGGTACAGCTCGATGTGCGTAACCGTGCCGCCATTGAAGAGGCGGTGGCGCAGTTACCGGCGGAATGGCGCAATATCGACGTGCTGGTCAACAACGCCGGTCTGGCGCTGGGCGTCGAACCGGCGCACAAGGCCAACGTCGAAGACTGGGAAAACATGATTGACACCAACACCAAAGGCCTGGTCTATATGACCCGCGCCCTGCTGCCACAGATGGTGGAGCGTGATGTCGGTCATATCATCAATATCGGTTCAATTGCCGGCAGCTGGCCCTATGCCGGCGGCAACGTCTACGGCGCCACCAAAGCCTTTGTGCGCCAGTTCAGCCTGAATCTGCGAACCGATTTACACGGCACCGCGCTGCGTGTGACCGACATTGAACCGGGTCTGGTCGGTGGCACAGAGTTTTCCAACGTGCGCTTTAAGGGCGATGATGACAAAGCGGGTCAGGTCTACGAAGGGGCTACCGCCTTAACGCCGGAAGATGTGACAGAAGCCGTATACTGGGTGGCCACACTGCCTAAACATGTCAACATCAATAGCCTTGAGATGATGCCGGTCAGCCAGACGCTGGCGGGGCTGAAAGTGCATAAACCTTAACTCCCTGCAGCGCCAGCCCTCACGGCTGGCGTTACCCGCGTCCCCAGCCCATCACGATAATCAGCATGCCGCTGAATGCGATCAGAGCCCCGCTCCAGTCCCACACACTTAACTTCACGCCATCCACCACCCGCAACCAGAGCAGCGCGGTAAGCACATAGACGCCACCGTAGGCGGCATAAACCCGTCCGCTGGCCGCGGGATGCAGCGTCAGCAGCCAGACAAACAGCGCCAGACTTGCTGCCGCAGGGAGTAGCAACCAGACTGAGCCGCCTTTTTTCAGCCATAACCACGGCAGAAAGCAGCCGGTAATCTCCGCCAGCGCGGTAATAAAAAACAGCACGGCGGTTTTAATCAGCATCCTTACCTCTCCTTAACGTAAACAAACGACTCACTGCTGGTGAGCAAAGAAACGGCGATGATATACTAAGAGCCAGGCCCATCAGGCTGTTTTATTTGTCCGTCTGAACCCGGGCAGTGCTCATCCTCCTCACGTACACCCTGTACGCGCCGGTTGTCATGCGCTGTCTGTGTTCAGACTTCTGCCTCAATGACCCCTGATGAGCCAGGCTCTAAGCATGCCCGCTGCAACCGCTGTCGTGTATGGCGATGTTTGCGTTAACTAAAGGATAGTGTGATGAAAAAAATGATCCCTGCCGTGCTGATGGTTCTCCTCTCCACTGCGGCATTCACTGCCACTGCGAATACTAATCGTCTGATTATCGAAGATGGCAGTTCCGCGCTGAGCAATGAAGCGGCGCGCCAGGATAAAGAGCAATGGAATGACACGCGCATGCTGCGCAACAAAGTGAACACCCGCGTCGAAAAAGAGTTTGATAAAACCGATCGTGCGTTTGATACCCGCGACAAGTGCGAGCAGAGCCTCAATCTCAACGCCTACTGGGAGCCCAACACCCTGCGTTGTCTGGATCGCCGTTCCGGTCGCCCGGTAGCGCCGTAAATTTGAGCTATAGTAATGACGACGACTAACATAAGGAAGACGTGATGAAGCTACAGAGGGTTTTGTTAAGCGCGGCGTTATTTGCTCTGCCGCTAATGGCGCAGGCATCCTGTGAATCGGTAAAAACCGAAATCAGCCAGAAAATTATTCAGAACGGTGTGCCTGAGTCGGGTTTTAGTCTCGACATCGTCGCCAACGATCAAGTTGATCAGGCGGGTGGCCAGGTCGTCGGACATTGTGAGAACGACACACAAAAAATTGTTTATAAGCGCTCAGGCAGTGACAACGAAGCCAGCGTACCTGCCAGTGTCGGCAGTTCGCAGGACTCATCTGCCCAGTAGTTCTGTTCAAATCAGGGCGACATCCTGTCGCCCTGCCTGTTAGTCCGCCTGTTCCGGCCGCTGACGCGGCATCATCCATGCCACACCCACCGCAAACAGCGCAATCACCAGTGCCACCACGAACACCCAGTGCAGTGAGGCGGCAATGGCTGCTGTCATCTGCTGCAGGGTTTCCGGCTGTAACTGCTGACGGCTGGGTTCGGACATAATCTTCTGCACCGGATCCTCGACCTGCGGCAAACGCCACTGCAGATTGAGATTCAGCACCGCGCCCATGATCGCCGTCCCTACCGCCGACCCGATCATCCGGCTGAACATAATTGAAGCGGTACAGATGCCGCGAATCTGGTAATCCGCCTGGTTTTGTACTGAAACCAGGAACGTGGTGCTGGTCATCCCCATGCCGGTACCGATCAGAAACGCCGTAAAGCCCGCCTGATAGAGTGAGCTTGCGGGCTGTAAAAACAGCAGCAAGGCACTGCCGGTCACCAGCAACAGCGCCCCAAGCTGGGCGGTGAAGCGGTAGGAGGTGTGCAGCATCAGTCTGCCGCTGAGGGTGCTGGCCAGCGGCCAGCCAATCGACATCATCGCCAGCACACTGCCCGCCTGTAACGGTGAACCGCCGCTGATCCCCTGAATCCAGGTGGGCAGAAAAGCGCTGATGCCCATCATGGCCGCCCCGATGATGAGGTTGCCCGCATTGCCCGCCACGATAAGCCGGCTGCGCCAGATTATCAGCGGAAACAGCGGTGCCGCTGAATGCAGCTCGTGGCGTCTGAGCTGCCAGCCAGCGAACAGTGAGAAGAGCAGAAACGGCACCAGCCAGACGCCCAGCTGTTCCGCCTGCAACAGCGCAATCAGCAAGGCCGTCACGCAGAGCATCAGCCAGCCGCTGCCCGCCAGGTTCAGCGGCTGCGATTTCTCCTCCTTCTGGTGCGACGGTAGCCAGCGCCACAGCATCAGCATGCTGATCAGGCCGATGGGCAGATTGACCCAGAAAATCACCGACCAGCTAAAGTGCTGTACCAGCCACGCGCCGGTCAGCGGCCCCACTATCGCCGCTACACCCCAGACGCTGGAGAGCCAGCCCTGCACGCTGGCGCGTTCACGCGGCGAATAGATATCCGCCACGATGGTGGAGCTGAGGGGCATGATCGCCCCCGCTCCCAAACCCTGAAACGCCCGGAACAGGATCAGCCAGGTCATGGTATGGGCAAAGCCACACAGCACCGACCCCACCAGGAAAATCGACGTGCCGACAAAAAACATCGTTTTGCGACCCACCATATCCGCCAGCCGCCCATAGAGCGGCACGCTGACCGCCTGGGTCAGCAGATAGATCGAGAAGACCCAGCCAAACTGCGAAAAACCGCCGAGGTCAGCAATGATGGTGGGCATCGCGGTGGCCACAATAGTGACTTCAATGGCCGCCATAAACATCGCCAGCATGCAGGCGATTAAGATCCAGTGGCGATGTCCGGTCTGGAGTTGTGCGCTTTCAGTCATAGGGTTCCTTTTTTAATCTGCAAGGCTAGCTGAAAAACAGACAATGCAGTTTCCCGCGCGTGCGCATTTTCTGCGCCCTCTGTGACAGTGTCACCAGAATTCGATGAAAATTTTTTATTGTCGCATTAGCCCAGCGGCTACGCGGCTTTAACACCATTTTAACCTGTTTCTATCTCTCTGATTTGTGGCTTAAAAGCTAGCTTGTGCAATAAAGGGCTGCTATAGCATTACACCATCTTATTCAGTATTCACTGAAAAAGAGTGGGTAAACAGTCATTTTATCTACATTTTATCGCAGTTTCGGTATTGGGCGCGGCGGCATTTTTTGCCGTACCTGTCGGGCTGTTTATGGTTGTTATAACAATTGAGATCGTAATCAGGGAGATTCTCCTATGCAAAATGCTTCACTGGCCCGACGCGCCGGTCTGGCACTGCTTGCAGTGGTCGCGGTGATCGCGGTGCTGATCTGGGGCCTTGGCTGGGATCAGCTGGTCGCACGTAAAGTCGATCTGCTTTATCTCGGGCAACAACACCTCTTCTTAGTCTTCTGGTCAATGCTGTTCGCTTTGCTGGTCGGTATCCCCAGTGGCATCCTGCTAAGTCGCCCGTTTGCACGTCGCTGGGCAGAGTACGCGATGCAGATTTTCAATGTCGGTAACACCCTGCCACCACTGGCGGTACTGGCTCTGGCGATGGTTATTATCGGGATTGGCGACCGTCCGGCGCTGATTGCGCTGTTTCTGGCTTCGCTGCTGCCTATCGTCCGCAACACCTTCTCTGGTCTGAGCGCAGTTCCCCCGTCGCTGATTGAGGCGGCCAACGGCATCGGCATGACCAAATGGCAGCGTCTGCGTCAGGTAGAGCTGCCGAATGCCTTGCCGGTCATCCTCTCTGGCGTGCGCATCGCCACCGCCATCAATGTCGGCACCGCCCCACTGGCGTTCCTGATTGGCGCCAGCAGCTTTGGCGAGCTGATCTTCCCGGGCATCTATCTGAATGACTTTCCGACGCTGATACTCGGCGCCGTCGCCACTGCACTGGTGGCACTGGTACTGGATATGATGCTGGCCGCGCTGGGCCGCTTTCTGAGTCCGCACGCTGCGGCCTGACCACAAGGAGCTTTGCAATGCTAACGCGTTGGATTAAGAAAAGCGTTGTCGCGCTGACCGCGACACTGCTGTTAAGCCAGACGGCACAGGCTGCTGCACCGCTGGTGATGGCGACCAAAAGTTTTACCGAGCAGCATATCCTGTCAGCAATGACGGTGCTCTGGCTGCAGAAGAAAGGCTTCGAGGTGGTGCCTAAACGCAATATCGCCACCACCATTGGCCGTAATGCGCTGCTGAATAAGCAGATTGATATGGTCTGGGAATATACCGGCACCTCGCTGATCATCTTTAACCATATCAACCAGCCGATGTCTTCACAGCAGGCGTATGAGACGGTGAAAAAGCTGGATGCCAGACTGGGCCTGGTCTGGCTTAACCCGGCACCAATGAACAACACCTATGCCTTTGCCATGACCCGTGAACGGGCCGAAAAAGAGGGCATCAGCACCATGTCGCAGCTGGTTGCGAAGATTGAGCAGGTGCGTAAAACCGATCCGGATCATAACTGGCGACTGGGTCTGGACCTGGAGTTCTCGGGTCGTTCAGACGGCATGAAGCCGCTGCAGAAAACCTACAACCTGACGCTGGATCGCCCGCAGATCCGCCAGATGGATCCGGGCCTCGTCTATAACGCGATACGCGACGGATTCGTGGATGCCGGTCTGATCTACACCACCGATGGCCGGGTTAAGGGCTTCAACATGAAAGTACTGGAGGATGATAAGCACTTCTTCCCAAGCTACAACGTGACGCCGGTTGTGCGTCAGGATGTGCTGGCGAGTCATCCGGGGCTGGATACCGCGCTTAATCAGCTTTCTGCGCAGATCACCGATGAGGCGATAACGGAGCTGAACAAGCGGGTCGATATCGATCATCAGTCACCGGAAACCGTGGCGCGTGATTTCCTTAAATCCAAAAACATGCTGTAAGGAGGCACTGTGGATACCCTTCACTACATCATGGATAACTGGAGCACCCTGCTCACCCTGAGCTGGCAGCACAGCTGGCTGGTGCTGGTCGCGGTCGGACTGGCAATTGTGATTGGCGTGCCGCTTGGCATTCTGATCGTGCGTGTAAGATGGCTGGCAACGCCGATTCTCGGTATCGCCACCGTGGTGCTGACTATTCCCACCATTGCGCTGTTTGGTCTGATGATCCCGCTGTTTTCACTCATCGGTCAGGGCATTGGCGCGCTGCCGGCGATTACCGCCGTGTTCCTCTACTCGCTGCTGCCGATTGTTCGCAACACCCACACCGCGCTGGAGAATCTGCCGGACGGCCTGCGTGAGGCGGGGCGTGGTATCGGCATGACTTTCTGGCAGCGCCTGCGCTGGGTTGAAATCCCGATGGCGCTGCCGGTGATCTTCGGTGGCATCCGTACCGCCGTGGTGATGAACGTTGGCGTCATGGCGATTGCCGCCGTGATTGGCGCGGGCGGTCTGGGCCAGCTGCTGCTGGATGGTATCAGCGGCAGTGATATTCGTATGTTAATTGCCGGGGCATTGATGATCTGTCTGCTGGCTATTTTTCTTGACTGGCTGCTGCACCGTTTGCAGCAGGCGCTGACTCCAAAGGGGATTCGATAATGATTACGCTGGAAAACCTGACGAAAACCTTTACACAGAAAAACGGCACGACCAATAAAGCCGTCGATAACGTCAGCCTGCACGTGCCAGCCGGTGAGATGTGCGTGCTGCTGGGACCCTCGGGCTGCGGGAAAACCACCACGCTGAAGATGATTAACCGCCTGATTCCCGCCACCAGTGGCCGGATCCTGATTAATGGCGAAGATACCAGTACGCAGGACACCACCACCCTGCGTCGCAACATTGGCTATGTTATCCAGCAGATTGGTCTGTTCCCCAACATGACCATCGAAGAGAACATTACCGTCGTGCCACGCATGCTGGGCTGGAACAAAAAGCAGTGCCACGAGCGGGCTACCGAGCTGATGAGCATGGTTGCGCTGGATCCCACCAAATTCCTGCATCGCTATCCGCGAGAGATGTCCGGCGGTCAGCAGCAGCGTATCGGGGTGATTCGTGCCCTGGCGGCGGATCCACCGGTGCTTCTGATGGATGAGCCGTTTGGCGCCGTTGACCCGATTAACCGCGAAGTGATCCAGAATGAGTTTCTCGACATGCAGCGTCAGCTGAAAAAAACCGTAATGCTGGTGAGCCACGATATTGACGAGGCACTGAAGCTAGGCGATCGCATTGCGGTATTTGGTCAGGGTAAAATCGTGCAGTGCGCCAGCCCGGATGAACTGCTGGCGACCCCTGCCAATGAGTTCGTCGGCTCGTTTGTGGGTCAGGACCGTACGCTTAAGCGCCTGTTACTGGTGCAGGCGGGCGATGTGACTGACCAGCAGCCGACCATCACCGTCCGCCGCTCTACTCCGCTGGAAGAAGCCTTTGGCACCATGGATGAGAACGATATGCGGTCGATTACCGTGGTCGATGAGGATGGCAAACCGCTGGGCTTCGTGAAGCGTCGCGAGGCGCGTAACGTCAGTGGCCACTGTGAAGAGCGACTGCACACCTTTAAGGTCACCGGTAAAGCGGAAGAGAACCTGCGCGTGGTGCTGTCAAAACTCTATGAGCACAACACGGTCTGGATGCCGATTGTCGATGAAGAGGGTCGCTACAGCGGTGAGATTTCGCAGGATTATATTGCGGATTACCTCAGTTCTGGTCGTACCCGCCGTCGTCTGAATCCATAATTTCGTCACCTAAATGGGTCTTACCGGCCCATTAAAACAGCAGATATAAGCAGATATACCCAAGCCTGGGTAAATCAGACAGCAACAAACAAGCTTAACGCGCAGGGAACCGGGTCAGAGGAGGAAAGCGTCCCGCGCCATGGACAAAAACGCCGGGAGCGTTTTTGAACAACGCAACGCGTTGGCCCGGTACGGGCGCACCTCAGGGATGAGGTGCGTAATTGCGCGGGCCGAGCGTGCCACGGATGGCGGCTTTTGCGACTTTCCGATCTGACCCTGTTCCCTTCGCAGACTCCATCTTAAAGCCAGTTAAGTCACGGCCTGTCCTGTCTGTCAATTCAGGTAGTAGCTCAGGGAGCATACGCCTGTAGCAAAGACGCAAAAGATGCCATCCATGGCATGCTCAGCGCGGCCCATCCCTGGTCCGCGATGCTTTGATACAGGCATATGCTCCCATCGCTTTGGATTTTTGAGCCGTATGTGAGAGATACATCGGCTCTTCTGCTTTTTAGCTCTCCGTCAGCGTTTCCGCCTCCACCTCTTCCACCACAGGCGCCTCGTCCGGCAGCACCATGTTCAGCACAATCGCCAGAATACCGCCGGTCGTCACCGCATGACCAAACAGACTGTTAATCAGCGGCGGGAACTGCTTCAGCACATCCGGCACCGCCTCCACGCCCAGACCAATACCAAAAGCGATCGCCACAATCAGCATCTCGCGGCGACCCAGCGGCGTCTGGGTCATCACACGGATGCCCGCAGCAACCACGCTGCCAAACATCACGATTGTCGCCCCGCCCAGCACCGGCGGCGGGATCTGCTGCAACAGGGAGCCAATAAAGGGAAACAGCCCCAGCAGCGCCAGCATGATTCCCAGCAGCATACCGACGTAACGGCTGGCGACGCCGGTCATCTGGATAACGCCATTGTTCTGCGCAAACGTGGTGTTGGGAAAGGCGGAGAAGACCGCTGCCAGCACACAGCTCAGGCCGTCGGCGACAATGCCACCCTGCAACCGCTGCTGAAAAGGTTTGCCGGTGATCGGCTGCTGTGAAATCAGGCAGTTAGCGGTAAGGTCACCGACGGCTTCAATTACCGCGATCACTGACACCAGCGCGATCGGCAGGAAAATGGTCCAGTCAAAGGCAAAACCAAACCGGAAGAACGCGGGCAGCACCAGCCAGTTGCTCTCCGGCGCAACATTAAGTTGCAGATGACCGGTCAAGGCCGCGGCAACGCATCCCACCGCGATTCCGGCCACCACCGCCACCAGCCGAGCCCAGCGATTTCGCGAGCGGTTCAGCGCCACGATCACCAGCAACGTCAGCGCCCCCAGCGCCAGATTTCCCGGCGATCCAAAATCTGTAGCGTTGTGCCCGCCCGCCCAGTCGGTAATGCTGACTTTTATCAGGCTGATGCCAATCAGGGTGATCACCGTCCCGGTCACCACCGGCGTCAGCACTTTGCGCAGCGAGCCAACGCAGCGGCTGATCAGAATCGGAATCAACGCCGCCACCAGGTTACAGCCAAACAGCATCGCCATAATCTCTTCCGGCGAACCACCGCGCCCTTTCACCATCAGACCACCCGAGAGGATCACCCCCAGAAACGCGAAGCTGGTGCCCTGCAGACAGATCATGCCCGCCCCGATGCCATAAAAGCGTCTGGCCTGCATAAACGTGCCTAAGCCGGAAACGAACAATGACATGCTGATCAGATAAGGAATATAGGCCTGCAACCCCAGAACGGAGCCAATAATCAGCGGCGGCGTGATGATTCCCACCACGCTGGCCAGCAGATGTTGCAGTGCGGCGAAAAACGCCGGGGCGGGGCCGATGCGGGCTTCAAGCCCATATAACAAACCTTTCTCGTGCGAGTGCGACATGATGGGGCTCCAGCTCAGTGTGATAAGCGGAGTTAATGCATTTTCTGCGCCATGACGCCACGATTTCGCGATATCCGAGCCAGGTCTTTCAATTCTAAATGGAAATAGTTAAAGACAGCCGACAACAAGCCTGAAACTTTAGGCTCATTGCCGACTCAGATGACTTAGTTTGTTTCATAATCAGGCGATCTTTGCACTCACAGCGTGCAGATTGTTCTGCTCCAGCAGAGAAATATCGATGTAAGCCGTCAAATCACGCTGTTCTGCACGCGGCAGATAAGGCAGCTCGCCCAGCAGCGGCGCACTAATTTTTTCACGCAGAATCTCAATAATATCGCTGTACTGCGCCAGTCCCGGATTGATGCGATTGGCCACCCAGCCCACCAGTGGCAGTCCATCCTGCGCTATCGCTTCTGCTGTTAACAGGGCATGGCTGATACAGCCCGACTGGATACCGACCACCAGCACCACCGGCAGCTGCTGCTCAACGACCCAGCAGGAGAGCGGACGTCCGTCGTTCATCAGGCTGCGCCAGCCGCCAGTGCCTTCCACAACTACGCGATCGGCCTGCTCCGTCAGGCTGCTTAAGCCCTGTGTCAGCAATGCGTAATCAATGATCTGGCTCGGATGGGTGCAGATCTCCTCTTCCTGAAAGGCCAGCGGATTGATCGCCTGATAGGGTAAATCGATGGATGAAGCGCTTTGCAGAATCTGTGCATCTTTGTTACGCAGGCCGTCAGCGGTTTTGACCGCGCAGCGCGCGACGGGCTTGTACCCGACGGCACTGAGCCTGGCCTGGATAAAACTTTGTAACAGGGCGCGTGACACCACCGTTTTGCCCACTGCGGTGTCAGTGCCGGTAACAAATAGTCTGTTCACTCAACTTCTCCTCTCGAACCGTTGTGGTTAATCGGTGATTAACCTTGCTGCGAACCGGCATTTTAAGGAATGGAGGATGAGAACAGATTGCGTTAGCGCAAGATTAGGCCCGCTTAACCTTGCAACAGTTTCACTAACAGGTGTCCGTTATAGAGCGCGTCTTTGATCAGGGCTGCGCCGCCTAACGTTCCCGGCTCGCTAAATTCGGTAGGTGCCAGCTGGATACTTGCGCTGTAGGCCGGGAGTGATTGCTGCAGAATGGTGTTGCTCACGGCCGGAAACAGCACATCCGCAGCGGCATTCAGGGGGGAACCGATAAGAATATGTTGAGGATTGAAGATGTTGACCATCATCGCCAGAATCCGGCCAACATGATGACCCACGCTGGCGATGGTGTCGCGCGCCAGACGGTCGCCAGACTGCGCCGCCGCGCACAGCGACTCCAGCGTCAGCGGCTGATTATTGAGCAGGCTGTCGGGCTGGGCAGGCAGACGCTGCGCCGCCAGCGCCAGCAGACTGCCGGTGCTGGCCACGGTCTCCAGACAGCCATGATTACCGCAGTAGCACTGCTGTCCATACGGGTCGATCTGAGTATGCCCGATCTCGACCAGCGCCCTGCCACTTTTATGCAGCAGCTGACCGCCACTGATCACCCCGGCTCCCACGGTTTCATCAATCACAATCTGAATCACATCCTGCGCCCCACGTGAGGCACCAAACAGCGACTCCGCCAGCGTCCAGGCTGAAATATCGTGCTGCACAAACACCGGTAAGCCGGTTCGCGCCGCCAGCGCATCGCCCAGCGGCATATCGCGCACCTCATAACCCGGTAGCCGATGCACCACACCTGACGCGGCGTTGATCAGCCCTGGCAATGTAATGGCAATGGCCGTAAGACGTTCCAGTTTCTTCTGATGACGAATAAAGAAGGCATCAACCTGTTCAATCAGCGCGGTAAGTAACGGCTGAGCAGACTCATCAGGCAGCGGCAGGCTCTCTTCCACCAGTTCCTTGCTGCTGAGATCGCGCAGCGTAAACGTCATGGCGCCGCGATGCAGGCGAATAGCCAGATAGTGCCAGGCGTCGGTATCCAGTATCAGGCCTATCGCCGGACGACCACGACTGCCGGGATCCTGAAACTCGGTCTCCTGCACTAAATGTGCGTCCAGCATTTCACGCACAATTTTGGTAATGCTGGCCGGAGCAAGCTGGGCACGGCGGGAAAGTTCGATACGCGAAATGGGACCATAACGGTCAATTAATCGATATACGACACCTGCATTAGTCTGCTTGATCTGGTCAATGTGGCCAGGTTGACTGTCCGGATTCACAACCCTGCTCCCGGTTATTTTCGCGCTTCTAAATAAACATGCGCCATGGTGAGCCAGATCCGGCGACAGCGTCAAATATTTGATTAGAAATGTGATTTATCGCACAGATTGATGCGGTGTTGCCCGCGCATCAGTGCCGGTTTCGCCGCAGCAACGCCATCATGTTTTCCATCTGCGCATTTATTTCGCGTCCGGCTGACCAGACCAGCCACAGCTCTGAAATGGCATCCTCTTCCGTTAAGGGCAACCAGACCAGATCGGCCAGCCTCGCCCGACGAAATGAGGCAGGCAGAATGGAGACGCCTAACCCGGTTGCCACCAGCCCAAGGATGGTCATCGCCTCACCCACTTCCTGAGTAATAAAGGGCTTGATATGGTAGCGGTGCAGCAGCGCCAGAATATCGCTGTAGAGCGCGGTTCCGCCCTGAGGGTCAAAGAAGACAAAGGGTTCCGCCGCCAGGGCAGTGACAGAGATTTTATCGGCGTCAGCCAGCGGATGCGCCTTATGCACCACGGCATAAAGCGGCTCACTCAGCAGCAGCTGATGACGCAGATCGGCGGGCAGCGGCGTGTTGCGCATCACGCCAAGATCGAGCCGTCCATCATGAAGCGGTGCGAGCTGCTGGCGGGTATTAATCTCCTGCATCTGAATATGTACCTGCGGCCAGCGCTGACGAAACCGGAATAGCGCGTCAGAGACCACGGCGGTAAACGGGGCCGAGGAGGTAAAGCCAATCCGCAGCTCCCCCTCTTCACCACGATGCAGCCGGGCGGCGCGATCGGCCGCCTGCTCGACCTGCAACAGAATCGCGCGGGCGTCACTCAGCAGCTGCTGTCCGGCAGCGGTAAGCTGCACGCTGCGGTTAGTGCGATTGAACAGCCTTGCGCCCGTTTCTGTTTCCAGCTGAATAATCTGCTGGCTGAGCGGCGGCTGAGAAATGTTCAGTCGCTGGGCCGCCCGCCCGAAATGTAATTCTTCCGCCACCGCAACAAAGTAGCGCAGATGACGCAGTTCGATATTCATATCTTAAACGTCTCATTTGAGATTATTAATATATTAGACATCATAATGCCGCTTTCCTAAGCTGACGACAGGTTTTTTAAATTTGAGGAAGATGTGTGAGTCGCTCAACACAGGCTGTCACAGTGGATGAGAATGCGGTCTCTGCGCCGCCAGAGTCAGTTGCCGCTTCAGGTCATATCCGCCGGGATTCGCCACAGTTTATGCGCGTGACGCTGGCGCTTTTCTCCGCCGGGCTGGCGACCTTTGCCCTGCTCTACTGTGTGCAGCCGATTCTGCCGGTGCTGTCACAGCAGTTTGGTATCTCTCCGGCAACCAGCAGCCTGTCACTCTCCATCTCGACCGGCCTGATGGCGCTGGGCCTGCTGGTCACCGGGCCGCTCTCTGATGCTATCGGTCGTAAATCGGTGATGGTCACAGCCCTGATGCTGGCCGCCATCTGCACGCTGGTCTCGGCCACCATGACCAGCTGGCACGGCATTCTGATTATGCGGGCGCTGATGGGGTTGTCGCTGAGTGGCGTGGCGGCGGTCGGCATGACCTACCTCAGCGAGGAGATGGATGCACGGGTCGTCGCCTTTTCCATGGGGTTATATATCAGCGGTAACTCGATAGGCGGGATGAGCGGTCGCCTGCTGAGCGGCGTGCTGACTGACCTCTTCTCATGGCGACTCGCCGTGGCGGTAATCGGCTGTTTTTCGCTGGCCTCGGCGCTGATGTTCTGGAAAATCCTGCCTGCGTCGCGCCATTTCCGGCCCATTACGCTGCGTCCGCGTAATCTGCTGATTAACTTCCGGCTGCACTGGCGCGATCCGGGCCTGCCCTGGCTGTTTGCCGAAGGATTCCTGCTGATGGGAGCCTTTGTCACCCTGTTTAACTATATTGGCTACCGTTTACTGGATGCGCCCTGGCATCTCAGCCAGGCTGTGGTCGGGCTGTTATCAGTGGTCTACCTCACCGGCTCCTGGAGTTCGCCTAAGGCGGGCGCGCTGACCAACCGGTTGGGTCGGGGACCGGTGATGCTGGGTGCTACCGCCATCATGCTGCTGGGTTTGCTGATTACCGCCTTCAACTCCCTCTGGCTGATCCTGCCAGGGATGATGCTGTTCACCGCCGGTTTTTTTGCCGCCCATGCGGTTGCCAGCGGCTGGATTGGCCCCCGGGCACGCCGGGCACGAGGCCAGGCTTCTTCGCTCTATCTGTTCAGCTACTACGTGGGTTCCAGCGTCGCGGGTACGCTGGGTGGCGTGTTCTGGCATAACTTTGGCTGGAGCGGGATTACGCTGTTTATCAGCGTCCTGCTGATCCTGGCGTTACTGGTTGCCTGGCGTCTGCACAGTAAAAAACTCTGAGAATGTCTTCTCATGCCAGGCCTGGCTTCTCCTGCGGGCCTGGCGGTTTATCACAATAAACGCGCTATTCAGAGCCACAGCAAACAAAACGCAGGTTTCCCGCTATAATCGTTTTTATTGTAATAATTCATCTGCTTTGCCTTTTAACACGGCAACAAGGAACGCCTGTGGCTCTCTACTACTACGTCAATAAACAGTCAGGATATAACAATAATCATGTGGTTCATGCCGCAGGCTGCCCCCATCTTCCCGACATCGATAACCGTATGTTTCTGGGCAGTTTTTACCATGTGAATGCCGCCATCCTGCAGGCTAAAAAATATTATGCTGGCGCAATCGGCTGTGAAAATTGTTGTCCACTCAAAAATGTTGACCAGCAGGCCACCCAGCTCAGCGTGGCCCTGAAGCACACCCCGGCTTCGCGTTAATCTGATCCACATGGTAAGGGGGAAAAAATTTTTCCCGCTGCGCTAATTTGTTAAGAATTACCGCTGTTTTCCGTTATGTTAATCTTTCTGATTCTCTTTAATGGAATGCACAATGCGGGATAAGTTTGCGCGCGCTCAGATAGCCCTTCACTGGCTCACCTTTTTACTGGTGGTGACGGCCTACGCCACCATTGAACTGCGCGGTTTTGCACAGCGCGGATCCTGGCAGGGTTATGCCATGATCATTACCCATTTCAGCGCCGGCGCGACCATCCTGGTATTGATGCTTGCCCGCCTCTTTTTACGCACCCGGCATCGCACACCGCCCATTACTCCCGCTCCGCCGCGCTGGCAAACCGGGCTGGCACATCTGACTCATACCCTGCTCTATGCTCTGTTTATCACTCTGCCGATCCTCGGCCTGACATCGCGTTATCTTAAAGGTCGGGAATGGTGGCTGTTTGGCATCAGCATGCCGGTCGCGCCTGAACCTGACTTTGATATGGCGGATATGCTGATTGGCTGGCATGAAACCCTGGCACCGCTGGGTTACTGGCTGATCGGACTGCATGCTGCTGCCGCACTGTTCCATCACTATCTGCTTAAAGACAATACTCTGCTGCGAATGATGCCCGCCCGGCGTCGCGGTCAATAACCTCAGGCTATCGCCCTGTGATGGGGCGATAAAAAAATTTCAGCATTAAAAGGCGTTTATAAGGTTTCTCTTCCCGCTTTATTCACTACAATGGTCAGTAATTTGTGACGCAGGTCACTTTCGCTGGATGTTTCTGCCACATCCGATTCGCTGTACTGACTGACTTGACTCCTCATGCAACCAACTACTGTTTCACGTAAAACTGCCTGGCTACGCGTGGTATTGCTGGCCATCGCCGCCTTTGTATTTAATACCACCGAATTTGTGCCGGTTGGCCTGTTATCTGACATCGCTGCTGACTTTTCAATGCAGACGGCTGACGTCGGGATCATGCTGACCATCTATGCCTGGGTGGTTGCACTGCTCTCACTGCCGCTGATGCTGCTGACCCGCAATATTGAGCGACGACTGCTGCTAGGTGTGCTGTTCCTGATCTTTATCGTCAGCCACGTTCTTTCTACCGTTGCCTGGGATTTCCGGTCGCTGATGGTGTCACGCGTGGGTATCGCCCTGTCTCACGCGGTGTTCTGGTCGATCACCGCCTCGCTGGCGATTCGCGTCGCTCCGGCCGGTAAGAAAACTCAGGCGCTAAGTATGCTGGCAACCGGTACCGCGCTGGCGATGGTGCTGGGCGTGCCGATTGGCCGCGTGGTGGGTCAGTATCTTGGCTGGCGTACGACCTTCGGCGCGATTGGCCTTTCGGCACTGGTGCTGATGATTATGCTGGTGCGCATCCTGCCGCGTCTGCCGAGTGAACATACCGGCTCGCTGAGCAGTGTGCCGATGCTGTTTCGCCGTCCGGCGCTGGTCAGCATGTATCTGCTGGTGACGCTGGTCGTTACCGCGCATTACACCGCTTACAGCTATATCGAGCCCTTTATGCAGACCGTGGCCCATTCCAGTGGCAACTTCACTACCCTGCTACTGCTGCTGTTTGGCTCTGCGGGCATTGTGGGTAGCGTACTGTTCAGCACACTCGGTAATAAGTTTCCCTCCGGACTGCTGATTGCGGCCATCGCGCTGATCACCCTGTGCATGGGCCTGCTGATTTTTGCTGCCGTTCGCCCTGCGGCTATTTCAACGCTATGCGTTGTCTGGGGAATGGCGATGATGATGATCGGACTGGGTATGCAGGTGCGGGTGTTGTCGCTGGCACCGGATGCCACGGATGTGGCGATGTCGCTGATGTCCGGTATCTACAATATCGGTATCGGCGCGGGTGCGCTGCTGGGTAATCAGGTCAGCCTGCATCTGAGCATGGCGGAAGTCGGCAATGTCGGCGGGATGATTGGCCTGGTGGCGTTACTCTGGTGTGTTTATATCTTCCGTCGTTATCCACAGTTACGCAGTAACGGATAATAAAAAAAGGCTTCAGATAAGCGGGTTATCTGAAGCCTGTTCAGGGTTATTTACCGATCACTTTATCTATAAAGAACGGCTGTGCCATGCAGGTTGTTGCTGCCAGAGGTCGAAGTGATGCGGAAAGACTTTGCCCCTGCATCGCTGGCCTTTTCTGACAGTTGCTGCTCCAGCGAAAGCAGATTAGTACTGCCCGTTGCGCTGATAACACCGATTTTTTGCTGATCCAGCGGTGTGCTGCTGACCTGCTGGGCCGCTACGCTGGCAAATGACAGACCGCTTAGCACCGCCGCCACGACCATCATATTGATATTTTTCATAACGAACCCCTTCTCACTTATTCTGTTGAAATCAAAATTACTGATAAATCACAGCCGTGCCGTGCAGTTTGTTCTGGCCGCTGGTTGAGGTGATGCGGAACGATTTCGCACCCGCTTCATCCGCTTTAGCACTCAGCTGCGCTTCAACAGAAGACAGATTGGTGCCGCCCAGTACAGAGATGGTGCCAACTGGCTGCTGATTAACAGGTTCGCTGGTCACCAGGTCAGCGGCAGATGCGCCAAAAGTCAGAGTCGTCAGTGCCAGCGCTGCCAGGGTGATTTTGATGTTTTTCATAATAATCTCTCTATTCAATATTGAAATTCGGTTGGTCTGAATGGGTTGTCACTATTTAATTAATGACCGTTAAACAAATGATAGACCCCGATACGGTTTGTCGTCAACATTTATTTAATGAGCGTTATTTTATTCGCGAAGTGCCGTGATTATGGGCTTCAGCCTCTTTTCTGACTTAACCTAAGGGGCTGTAATAATGCGCTGGCGCACAAAATGGCAACCCCTGTCGGCGGCATCCACGCCAGGCCTTGCACATTTTTATAATGATCGGTAATTTAATAGGGTGTTTTACTGTCAGTGAGGGTGTATGAGTCAGGTTCAGGATTGCGATGTAAAGAAATGCCGCGGCCGACCAAAAGTGTTCGATCGCGAAGCAGCGCTCGATAAAGCTCTGACCCTGTTCTGGACGCACGGTTACGAGGGAACTTCTCTGGCCGATCTGGTGGCCGCAACCGGCGCGAAAGCGCCAACCCTCTACGCCGAGTTTGTTAATAAAGAGGGGTTGTTTCGCGCGGCGATGGAGCGCTATGTGGAGAAGTTCAGTGCATGGCGTGAAGCGGCATTGGGCGATGACCAGTTACCGGTGGATCGGGCTATTGAAGCCTATTTCCGCGCCACCGCGGCCTGTTTTACCGAACGCGACTCTCCCGGCGGCTGTTTCTTTATCTGCACCTCGACCGCCCTGTCGGCGGCTTCAGCAGAGATTGCCACCATGCTGCAACAGCAGCATCAGTCGCAGGAGCATGTGTTAAAAGATTTTCTGCTGGCGCGTCAGCAGCGTGGCGAACTGAGTGCGTCAGTAAACATTCCCGCGCTGTCACGTTATCTGAGTTGTATGCTGCAGGGCATGTCGGTGCGGGCGCGTGAAGGCGTTGAGCGTGACGATCTGGAGAGCATTATTGATACGCTGATGGCGATGTGGCCGACACTCACCGGCCTGTGTCAGGCTAAGCGTTAAAAATATCAGGGCGGCGATGCCGCCCTTTTCATCTTTTATTCCGGTTTTTATTCCAGAAAGAAAACCGGTTTTAACGGCTCACTGATCGGGCTGTTATCTGCATTCGACGGCATCAGATCTTTCATTGACGCCCACCAGCGCTGACAGACCTCCGTTTCTGCCACCGCGTTCCAGCGCTCCTCAGATTCAATCTCAACACTGGCGAACAGCAGATGCCGCTCGGCGTCCAGCCAGATGGCATAGTTGTGCGCGCCGTGCGCTTTCAGGGTTTCGGCCAGTTCAGGCCAGATCGGTGAGTGCCGACGCTCATACTCTGCATGGCAATAAGGATTCACCTGCATCACAAAGGCTTTACGCAGCATTAGCAGGCCCTGCATCCAGCGCCGGTTGCCAGGGCTTCACACCAAAGCGCTCACCCAATGCAACCAGCTGTTCTGTGGTGATACTCTGACGAATACCGCCCATCGACAGCACTTTGACGATCACTTCTGACGATTTCTCCGCCGTATCAATCAGACCAAAAGTCTCATCGAGTGTCGGGCCCGTGCCAAAGACACCGTGGAATGGCCACATCACCAGGGTATGTGACTGCATCTGTCCGGCGGTCGCGGTGCCGATTTCATCGGTGCCGGGTACCATCCAGGGTAAAACACCCACACCGTCCGGGAACACCACCAGACATTCGGTACTCCCTTCCCACAGCAGGCGGGTAAAGCGGGCGGAATCCATCTCAACCACATAGCTTAAGGCCATAAAGTTGGTAGCGTGACAGTGCATGATCACCCGGTCTGCACCCTTGCTGACCGCTTTACGCACCGCATGAGACTGAAAGTGTGACGCCAGTTCAGAGGTCGGCAAACCGCCATTCGACAGGCCCCAGTGAATTTTATAGGAGAGCCCTTTGTCATCGACCTGCAGCAGTGCCAGACAATCCGCCGGATCCAGCTGGACATTACGCATGAATTTTCCTGACCCGGTCACCAGAAACCAGTCATTCGCCAGCGCCGGCGCGGGTTGTGTCAGCTCAATACATCGCGGTTGCAGGCAGAAATCAGCGGCAAAAGGTTTAACCTCCTCTTCCAGCAGACGCAGGCTGACGTTACCGCCGTTACGTTCGTCCCAGCCCTTCAGCCACATATCGCTGGTAGCTTTGACCATTCCCTTAACAAACCCGGAAGAAAGAATGCTTTGCATAGTGAAATCCTTAACGTTGGCTCAAAATCTGTTGTTCATAATGGCGGACGTCGCCTAACCAGCTGGCATCAGCCGGGACGTCATGGCGCAGGCACCAGGCTTCCCATACCGCCTGCCACGGCAATGATTTTTGCTCTTCCAGCAGCGTCAGCCGTGCGGTGTAATCGCCCTCGTTCTCGGCCTGGCGCAGTTGGTCGGTTGGCTCCAGCAGAGCACGCAGCAGCGCTTTTTTGGTGTTACGGGTGCCGATAACCCAGGCAGCAATCCGGTTGATAGAGGCGTCGAAGAAATCGAGTCCGATATGCACTTTGTCGAACAGCTGATGGCGGACGATCTCACTGGCGATCGCCTGAGTTTCATCATCCAGCAGCACCACATGGTCGCTGTCCCAGCGCACCGGGCGGCTGACGTGCAGCAGCAGACGCGGCACATAGAGCATCGCGGCGGAAATTTTGTCGGAGATCACTTCGGTGGGATGGAAATGTCCTGCATCCAGGCATAGTGCCGTCTGGCGGCTGGCGGCGTAACCAAGATAAAACTCATTGGAGCCCACGGTGTAGCTCTCTGCGCCAATGCCAAACAGCTTGCTCTCAACCGCGTCGATATGGTGCTGCGGGTTCAGTTTTTCTGAGATGACCTCATCCAGTGCGCTCATCAGACGCTGACGCGGGGCCAGGCGATCCACGGTAATATCTTTCATGCCGTCCGGCACCCAGATATTCATCACTGACGGCGTGCCAAGCTGCTCACCAAACGAAGCGGAGATGCGGCGACTCGCTTTGCAGTGATCGATCCAGAACTGACGCACGGTTTTATCACTGTGTGACAGCGTAAAACCGTCGGCACTCATCGGATGCGAGAAGCAGCTGGGGTTAAAATCCAGCCCTAAGTTGTGCTCTTTCGCCCAGGCGACCCAGTTGGCGAAATGGGCAGGTTCAATGGCATCCCGATCTACTGGCTTGTCACTTTCCAGATAGATAGCGTGCAGGTTCAGACGTTTTGCGCCTGGGATCAGAGACATCGCCTTGTCGATATCGCTGCGTAATTCACTGGCATTGCGTGCCCGCCCCGGATAGTTGCCGGTCGCCTGGATGCCGCCAGTCAATGCGCCCTGTGGGTTCTCAAAGCCCCGGACATCGTCCCCCTGCCAACAGTGCATCGAGACAGGAATGCCGTCCAGCTGGCGAATGGCCTGTTCAACATCAACTCCATTGTCAGCGTAGCGTTGTTTAGCCAGTTCAAAAGCCTGTTCAATCTGCTTAGTCATAAGCGGGTTCCTTAGCGGGTTGACTCAGCGTCGCGAAGCGTGCCTGACTGGCACTGAAGACGCTGTGAGTTTGCGGTTCGAATTTTTCCAGTGGGAAGTTGTTGATGACGCTGCAGCGGAAATCAGCCACATCGATCAGTTCGCCAAGTGCAATCAGCTGGCAACCAACGTTACCCAGCGTGGAGGCTTCAACCGGACCTGCCAGCACCGGAATCTGGCAGGCATCGGCACAGAGCTGGTTAAGAAAACGGTTCTGACTGCCGCCCCCTACCACGTGAAGCTGGCTGAAAGGTTTGCCTCGCAGCTCTGCCAGCTCCTGGATCACCTCGCGATAGAGCAGTGCCAGGCTGTCAAATATGCAGCGGGCCAGCGCGGCGGCAGATTGTGGCACCGGCATTCCCTGCTCTGCGCAGGCGTTCTGAATCTCGTTAACCATACTGTCGGGATTGATGAAGCGCGCATCGTTGGGACTAATCAGTGAAACACAGGCGGGCTGGCGGGCCGTCTGATCAATCAGTGCGCTGAGATCGTCAATCTGAAGTTCGCCGCAGATGCGCTGCAACAGCCATAAGCCCATGATATTTTTCAGTACGCGGTAGCCTTCTGCGCCGCCCTCATTGGTGATATTGGCGCGTAACGCGCCATCGCAGGCATAAGGCTGCAAACTTTCAAAGCCCATCAGCGACCAGGTTCCGGAACTGAGATAGGCGGCATCGTCCTGCATTAGCGGCGTTGCCAGAACCGCGCTGGCGGTGTCGTGGGTGGCGACAGCAATAACCGGGACCGGGACACCTGCGCTATTGACCCAGTGGCCGACGGTGTTGCCCGGTGCCTGCGGCTGGCCGAACCATTCAGGAGCAACGCCCGCCCAGGCGAGCAGATCACGATCCCATTCGCCGCTGTGAATATTGAGCATTTGCGTAGTGGTGCCGTTGGTGTATTCCCAGTTGAGATTACCGGTCAGGCGATAATGCAGATAGTCCGGCATCATCAGCGCATGCGCCACGCGGGCCTGCCAGTCGGGCTGCTGCTGATGCAGGGCGCGCATCTGATAGAGCGTATTGAATGGCAGGAACTGAATGCCGGTTCGGGCGTAGATGGCACTGCGGCTCAGTTCGTGCTGCGCCTGCTCCATCAGGCCGTGGGTGCGCGCATCGCGGTAGCTGACCGCCTCACCCACCGGCTCGCCCTCTGCATCCAGCAGCACCATATCAACGCCCCAGGTGTCGATACCGATACTGTCTGGCACGATCTTCTCTTCATCTAACTGAGCCAGCCCGGCGCGTATCTCCTGCTCAAGCATTGTCAGATCCCAGCAGTCATAACCGGCACGACGCTGGCGCTTATTTTTAAAGCGCCGGACCTCACGAAGCGCGAGCTGGCGCTGCGCAGCATCCCAGCTTGCGAGCATGACCCGCCCGCTGGATGCCCCGAGATCAATAGCAACAATGTTTCTCCTGGTCATGGCGACTTTTCCCTGTGATTGAGTGGTCACAGAGTAAAAACCTGGCCGGTTAAAGACCTTCCCCGGAGTGCCAGCGGCTGATAAGCCCTGGCAGACTTGCAAAGAACTTCGTGAGAGAGATCACAGAGGCGAAAGGCAGGAGGATGTGACCCCTGCCGCAAATCTGTTAACTGCTGAGGATTTCTTGAAAAATCAGCATGATTCCTGCTGAGTCAGGCTGAAAATTCAAGGTAAGGTTAGAGCGTGCTGATTAGACTGCGTTACGGTTTTGTTAAGCAGCGAGAGATGACCATGACCATATTGCACAGTGCGGATTTTTTCCCCGAAGGCGATTACGCCATTGCGATTGAACCCCGCGTACCCCAGGCCGCCTTCCCGGAACATCATCATGATTTCCATGAAATTGTGCTGGTTGAGCAAGGCTCTGGCATTCATGTGTTTAATGGTCAGCCACAAACGCTGTGCGCCGGTTGCGTCTGCTTTGTGCGCGATCACGATCGTCATCTTTATGAGCAGACCGACAACCTTTGTCTGACCAACGTGCTTTATCGCAGCCCCGGCGCGTTTCGCTTTCTCTCCGGGTTACAGGCTTTACTGCCCTGCGATCAGGACGGGCAATATGCTTCCCACTGGCGCATCAATCAAAAGGTGATGACGCAGGCGCTGAGTGTGGCGGCGCAGATGCAGCCGGATGATACCTGGTCGATGGAAAAACAGGCGCGTCAGGAACAGCTCTTTTTACAGTTGCTGGTGCTGTTGCGTGAGGCGTGCATTGACGGACAGAGTCAGGATCAGGAGGCGCGGCTGCATCGTCTGCTCGACTGGCTGGGTGAGCATTACAGTGATGAGATTATCTGGGATGAACTGGCTGACCGCTTCTCCCTGTCGCTGCGTACCCTGCATCGGCAAATGAAGCAGCAAACCGGTAGCACGCCGCAGCGCTACCTGAACCGTGTGCGGCTGTTGCAGGCCCGTCATCTGCTGCGTCACAGTGATATGCGAATTACCGATATCGCCTTCCAGTGTGGATTTGGGGACAGCAACCATTTCTCAACCCTGTTCAGGCGCGAATTTGGCTGCGCACCGCGAGCGGAGCGCCAGCAGATGATGTAAAGGAGCCAATCATGGCGTTGATACTCAGTCGGGATGACTATTTTCCCGCCACTACTCTACCGGTGGCGGTCGCCGAAAGGATGCCACAACCCTCTTTCCCGCCGCATCGACACGAGTTCAGTGAAATCGTGATTGTCTGGCGCGGCAATGGCTTGCACGTCCTCAACGATCGCCCCTGGCTGATTACCTGTGGCGACGTTTTTTATATCCGCGACAGTGACTGCCACAGCTACGACAGCGTTAACGATCTGGTGCTGGATAACATCCTCTACTGTCGGGATCGCTTTGGTCTTGCCCTTGACTGGAATCAGCTGCTGCCGCAACAGGGACCGGATGCGCCAGGCGGCTGGCGGCTGACCACGCGAGGGATGGCGCTGGCCCGGGGAGTGATCAGCCAGCTGGAGCGTGAAAGCCGCAAAAGCGACCCCCTTTCAGTTCAGCTCTCGGAGGCGCTGTTTTTACAGCTGGCGCTGATTCTGCGCCGCCACGGCTACGCGGCCGACCGCCCCTGGGCGTTGCCGGAGGGGGAACAGCTCGATCTGCTGATGTCAGCGTTACAGGGTGCGATTGCCCGCCCCTTTGATCTCGCGGAGTTTTGTCAGCAGAACCAGCTCAGCGAACGGGCGCTGAGGCAGCTTTTCCGTCAGCAGACCGGGATGACCATTGGTCATTACCTGCGTCAGCTGCAGCTCTGTCAGGCAAAATATCTGCTGCGCACCCAGGATTGTCTGATTAGTGAGGTTGCCGCCCGCTGCGGCTTTGATGACAGTAACTATTTTTCGGTGGTTTTCACCCGTGACACCGGTTTACCTCCCAGCGCCTGGCGACAGCAATTTATCGCGCCACGCCAGGCACTGAAAAGTGCCGAGTCTTAATAAAACGGGCCTGCATAGCAGGCCCGTTGAGGTAACAGAGAAAAGCTGTTCCACATTGCCGGGAAACAGTGCCTGCGAATTAAACTAATGTGTTGTTGTAAGTAAAACCCCGACGGAGTGAGCCATCAGTCTGGCAGGCCCCGCCTGCATAAAGACAGAGTCACTATTCGCGATCAGGCCGCCATGCCAAGTCCCACAATATTGGCGGCAATGATAATCACCACACAGCCGATTGATAACACGCTGACCGGGCGGCGTCCCGCAGACTTCCACTCCTTCATCAGCAGCCCCACAAGACCACCACACAGGACGTATAGACTCATGTGCAGCATCCAGCTGACATAGTCATACTGCGCCGGGATTCTGGCATGGCCCCAGGCATAGAAGAAGAACTGCAGATACCACATGGTGCCGCCGAGCACCGCAAACGCGGTATTAGCAATCAGCAGCGACTTCCCGACCGAGAAGTCTTTACGCACCGACAGCTCTGGCCGGGTGGCCAGCCGCCAGAAACAGAAGGCCAGATTAACCAGAGCGCCGCCGCCCATAATGATTACGTAGCTGGGCAGAGCTACATACAGCGGATCGATGCCCAGATTAGCGGCAGCCTGATGCATGGGTTTAGCCGCATCCATGGCAAAGGACATACCCGCCGAGAAGATGCCGCACATCACCGCCAGCACCAGTCCTTTTCTGAGATTAAACTCTTCTGCGTTAATCCCCAGCGCCCGCTCCTTTAACAGCCCGGCACGCGACACAATCCCGACGCCAATCAGTGCCACCAGTACGCCCAGCAAGGTTAACCGGCCACCCGCCGACGCGAAGAGCTCACCAAAGCGCCCCTGCAGAAGCGGTGTCATCAGCGTGCCGACCACCAGGGTAATGCCAATCGCGATACCGATTCCCATCGACATGCCGAGATAACGCATGGTCAGGCCGTAGTTGATATTGCCTATGCCCCACATCGCGCCAAACAGAAATACCGGCGTCAGTTGCGAAAGCGAGAAGCTGCTGTAATAGGCCATAAAATCTGGCAGTAAAATGGCACTTACCGCCCACGGCAGGATCAGCCACGACATCAGGCCACCGATCGACCACATGGTTTCCCATGACCATCTTTTCACCTGTTTAAAAGGCGCGTAGAAACATGCGGCGCTGGCAGCTCCGACAAAATGCCAGAAGATACCCGCAATAATGGCACTGTTCATTGTTATTCCCCGGTTAGGTTGAGGCCTGTCGGAAACCTGTCTGCTTCCGCTCAGCAGGCAGTCTACGTTCAGCAGGAATTCCTCAGCCTTTGGATAAATGCCGGAAGCCACAGTGAAGTGGCAATATTTACCCGTTGTGCCCATCAGGGATCACAATTTCACCGTTGTCAGAAAACCGGACGATTAGTTAAGTAAGTAACTTATTATTCAATGTTTTTTTCATTTTTGCTGTGTGGCGCAGCACAATTCTGATCTGACTGCCATTCACAAGGGAAGGTTGGCAAATGTGCAAAGAAGCCTTTCATTAACGCGGGCAAGGTCGTATAAACTGGGGAAAATTGATCGGATCAGGGAATGGGATGACGACAAAGTGGTTAACGCTGTTTCTTTCGCAGTCAGTCAGCCAGGTCATGCTGGATGATCTGCGCGCGATATTACCTGCAGATGCGATAAAGGTGTTTGTGAATGGCCTGGATGAAACCCACTATGCCACCCTTGAGTGTGTGCAGGCGGATCAGCATTGCGCCCTGATCGCCTCAGCGATAGTGGTCTGGCGTCAGCTCGGACATGTTCACCATATTCTCTATAAAAAAGGTGAGGTGTTGCGGGAGGAAAATGATGCAACGCAGTTCCAGCTGTTCACTCTGCTGAAAACCCACCGCGCCGTATTGCAGATCTCATGATAAGATCGCAGCCCCTGAAATCGCTGTTTGCAGCAGGTAAATTATGAGAATTGGAATTCTGTTTCCGATCGCCATCATTGTGGCGGGCGTGGGCTTTCTGGCGTGGTTTATTGGCAGTGGCCTGGCGATGCCAGGCTCCTGAAGGTCAGCGCAACTGACTGTCTTTACTGCCCCGACGGTTATATAAACTGCTGGTCTGCTGCTGCTTGTCGATTTTTTCCTGACACGCCACACAATAGTGCACGCCTTTAAGCGCCTGACGACGCGCTTCGGGAATCGGCTCGCCGCAGAGCTCACATTCGGTGGCGCTTTCGCCCTGTCCGATCGACTGTCTTACCCGCTCAATGCCGTCATTGACGGTGCTATCGATCTGTTCCTGTACTGCGCCTTCTGACGCCCATCCATTTGCCATGATTTAACCCCTTTATTACCACTTCACTCCTTTAAATCTACAACATATTGACGTTTTTGCCGCAGAACTCACCGATATCTGTGATTGGCTGCCAGCCGCTCCCGGCAGCTGGCAATCAGCTAAAGGTAGCCCTGAGCAATCTGTTTCACCCTGCTATCACATTACTGCAACGTATCGATAGCGGAGAGCTAAGCGAATGACAACACATCATCAACATTTCATTAATGGCGAATTTGTAGCCCATCAGGGTGACCGTTGGATTGAAGTGATCAATCCGTCCACGGAGGCGTTGCTGTCCCGTATTCCCCAGGGCAGTCGTCAGGATGCCAGCCTTGCCATCAGCGCCGCAGAAGTGGCTCAGCCTGGATGGGAAGCGCTGCCTGCAGTAGAGCGCGGCGTCTGGCTGCACAAAATTGCCACCGCCATCCGCCAGCGTGAGCCTGAACTGACGGCAACCATTGTGGCTGAGGGTGGAAAAACCCAGGGGCTGGCGAAGACCGAAGTGATGTTCACCGCCGACTACCTCGACTACATGGCGGAGTGGGCGCGTCGCTATGAAGGTGAGATCATCAACAGTGACCGCCCCAACGAAAATATCTTCCTGTTTAAAAAAGCGATCGGCGTCACTACCGGAATACTGCCGTGGAATTTCCCCTTCTTCCTCATTGCCCGCAAAGCGGCACCGGCCCTGATCACCGGAAACACCATCGTGATCAAACCCAGTGAGCTGACACCGAATAATGCGGCACTTTTTGCCGACATCATACAAAAGCTGGGTCTGCCTGCTGGCGTCATTAACTTTGTTTATGGTCTGGGACCGGAAGTGGGACAGGAGCTGGCAGCAAATCCTAAGGTCGGTCTGGTGAGTCTGACCGGAAGCGTCGGTGCGGGCATTGCCACCATGGAAGCCGCGGCTAAAAATGTCACCAAAGTGTCGCTGGAACTGGGTGGCAAAGCCCCTGCCATCGTGATGGATGATGCCGACCTCGAGCTGGCTGTGCGGGCGGTCGTCAGCTCGCGGATCATTAACAGCGGACAGGTCTGCAATTGCGTAGAGCGGCTCTATGTGCAGGAAGGCATTTACGATCGTTTTATCAGCGCACTGACCGCCGCGTTTCAGCAGGTGACATTTGGCGACCCGGCCGAACGCAGCGATATCGATATGGGTCCGCTGATTAATGCCGCAGCACGGGATCGGGTGGAGCAGAAGGTGGCAGAGGCCGTCGCCGCAGGGGCGAAAGTGGTTCTGGGCGGCAAGCGCGCCGGAGACAGAGGCTTCTTTTTCCAACCCACCTTGCTGACTGAGGTGCGCCAGGAGATGGCGATTATGCAGGAGGAGATTTTTGGCCCGGTTCTGCCGGTGATGAGTTTTAAAACGCTTGACGAGGCGATTACGCTGGCCAACGACTGCGAGTATGGGCTGACCTCCTCGATTTATACGCAGAATCTGAATACCACCATGACCGCGCTGCGAAAGCTGAAGTTCGGCGAAACCTATGTTAACCGTGAAAACTTCGAAGCGATGCAGGGATTTCATGCCGGGTGGCGTAAATCGGGTGTCGGCGGTGCCGATGGAAAACATGGTCTGGAGGAGTATCTGCAGACCCATGTTGCCTATTTACAGTTCAGTTAATCACTGGCTCGATCTTACCTCCTCCCGTACCTGACGTTGTCAGTACCAGAGTGGGCCAGTAATTGGCCCACTCTTTTATGCCACCCGCTTACTGCAGCGCAGCAGCGCGATGCCACTCAGCACCGCCACAGCCATCAGGTAGTATCCAGGCGCCAGACTGCTGCCGGTGGCGGCAATCAGCATGCTGCAAATCAGCGGTGCAAACCCGCCAAATACCGTCACGGCCACGTTGTAGCTGATCGCCATGCCGCTGGCGCGCGTGGTCGCCGGGAAGAGATCGGCCATCACCGACGGCACCGTGGAGAAATAGACCGACTTGAGTAGCGCCATCCACGCCACCAGCAGGATCAGCGTGGTGGGCGTAGTGTGATCGACCATCCATTTGAAGGCGGGATAGATGGTGACCATCAACAGCAGCAGCGATCCCCACATCAGCGGCAATCGGCCTATCCGCTCCGCCCACAATCCCATTATGGGCGTCACCACCGTCAGGATAATCCCTGCGACCAGCGTGGCGGTGAAGGCCACCGATCCCGGCAGATGCAGCGTTTTGGTGGCGTAGGTCGGAATGTAATTGAGCATGTAGTTGACCGCGGTCGAGATCACCATCACCCCAATCGCCAGGGTGATCAGCGCTTTCTGCCGCCCGAACAGCGTTTTCAGCGGTGCGGCTTCCTTCTCCTGCGTCGCAAAGCTGGCGGGCTCCTGCACGTGACGGCGAATGTAGATCCCCAGCGGTCCAATCAGTAAGCCGAAAGCAAACGGGATACGCCAGCCCCACGCCTGAATCTCGCTTTCGCTCAGCCAGTGTGTCAGCCCCAGGCCGAACGCCGATGCCATCAGAGTACTGGCGCCCTGTGTGGCGAACTGCCAGCTGGCGATAAAGGCTTTGCGCTCGGGAAAGTGCTCTACCAGGAAAGCGGTGGAACTGCCAAACTCGCCCCCGGCAGAGAAGCCCTGAATCAGGCGCGCCAGGATAATCAGCAGCGGCGCCGCCAGACCAATAGTGGCGTAACCCGGCATAAAGGTAATGATCGCCCCGCCCAGCATCATCAGATTGATTGAGAGCAGCAGCGCTTTTTTACGGCCATGACGGTCGGCATAGTTGCCCAGCACGATGGCACCCAGCGGACGGATCAGGAATGAGATGCCGAAGCTGCCGAAGGTCAGCAGTAGCGACACCGACGGATCGCTGACCGGAAAGAAGACGTGCGCGATGTAGCTGGCGAAGAAGCCATACACCGCGATGTCGAACCACTCCAGCGCGTTACCAATGCAGGTAGCGAACAGCGTTTTGTGCAGGTTCGGTTTCACCTGCGGAGTACTCTGTGCGATGCTGCTCATTGTTCACCTCTCCGCCACTGATGGTGGCGCGACATCAGTTGTTCGCCCTCTTCACCCAGTTGCCAGAAAAGGCGGGTCATGATCGCCAGCCCTTCACGTGCAACAGAGGTGAGCATGTGTTCGTTAACGCCGTGCTGGCCGCAGGCCGGATAGGAATGGGGCACCCATAGCGTCGGGAGGCCGAGGATATCGGCAAATACCTCATTGGGCAGTGAACCGCCGAGATTGGGCAACAGCGCTGGTTTTTTACCGCTGCTGCGGGCCAGCGTGTCCAGCGCCCAGGCCACCAGCGGATCCTGCGGATCGAGTCGCGTTGCAGGTGAACCGCGCATAAACTCTACGCTGACGTTATCGAAGCCGTGCTGATGCAGGTGACTTTCGACATGCCGGACCAGATTTTCCCAGTCGGTGCCGACCACAAATCGCAGCTGACACACCGCCGTGGCGCTGCCGGGAATGGCGTTCATCGGGCGCGCCGGGTTACCGGTTTCAAACGCCAGCACCTCCAGCGTGTTCCAGCCATAAAGACGCTCCGCAGGCGTCAGACCCGGCTCGCCCCAGCCGTCGGCCAGCGCCGGATCGCCCGGCTTTCCGCCCACCTCAATATCACTGAGGATGGCGCGCACCGCATCGGTCAGGGAGTCCGGTTTCAGCGCGGCGACCTGCAATACACCCTGTGCATTCACCAGGCAGGCGAGCGCATTCGCCAGCTGGGTGCCGGGATTACTCAGCAGTCCGCCCCAGTTGCCGGAGTGATAGGCGTTGTCGCGCGCCCTGATAGTCAGACGAAAGTTCGCCGCGCCACGCGAACCCAGGAACAGTGTCGGCCGCACCGCGTTCAGTCGCGGGCCATCAGAGGCGATAAAGAGGTCGGCCTGTAACAGCGCCCGCTGCTGCTGACAAATCTCCGCCAGCCCCGGTGAACTGATCTCTTCACCCATTTCAAACAAAATTTTGCAGTTGAAGCCCAGTGCGCCACCGCGTGCCTGCCACACCTGCTCCAGCGCCGCGAGATTGATGCAGTGCTGGCCTTTGTTGTCCGCACTGCCGCGCCCATACAGGCGGTCATCTTCAGCCGTGAGTTGCCACGGTGATAAACCGTCGCGCCAGTTCTCATCGTCGCCGAACACCACATCGCCGTGGCCATAGCAGAGCAGCGTCGGTCTGGAGGGATCTTCAATGAGCGTGGCGATCAGAAACGGCGGGCTGCCGGGCTGCGGATTCTCAAACGGGTGCAGCGTAAAGCCCATCGCCACCAGCTGCGGGCCGATCTCCTGCTGCAGATAGTTCTCCAGCTCCACCTGCCTGCTGGCGTGCTGGCTTTCGGTCACGCAGGAAATTCGTCGTGCCAGCAGCTGCTGAAACTCGCCACTGTCGAAATAGTGCATCGCCTGGTCAACGGTCTGTTGCTCTGTCATGTTTGCCCTGTCTGTTCTTTTTATCGTGCTTTATCTTTGACAAACTTCTCTCTTTGCCACAATTATTAATTTATCGAGTGAGCCTTGCTTTTAAAGCAAGCCACGCCTGCCCTTTTATGATGCGTTTTGTTGGAGTCACCATGTTAAGCAGTGAGATCCGCTATTTCCTGGCGGTCGTACAGTGCGGATCGCTCAGCGCCGCCAGCGAGCAGCTCTTTGTGGCGGTGTCGGCGATTAGTCGCCAGATCCAGCGCCTGGAAACGCAGGTGGGTGTGCCGCTGTTTGAGCGGCATGCACGCGGCATGGTATTGAACGAAGCCGGTGAAATATTCGCGCATCATGTGCGCAAGAGTCAGCTCGATATGGAATATGCGCTGGCGGAGATTAAGGGGCTGAAAGCAATACGGCGCAGCCTGATCCGCATCGCCTGTACCGACGGAATGGCGTTCAGTCTGCTGCCGGGTCTGCTGGCGGAGTTTCGTCAGGCCAATCCCGGCGTGCTGTTTGCGCTTAACGTGACGCACTCGCAGGGCGTGGCGGCATGCGTCAGGGCTGGGGAATGTGATGTTGCGCTGCAGTTCAGTCTGCAACCGGAGCGAAGCGTTGAGGTGCTCGGCTCGTGGCCGGCGCCGGTGTTACTGGCGATGCATCAGTCACATCCGCTGGCATCGCGTCAGGTGACGCTGGCCGATCTGCATGGCTGGCCGCTGGCGTTGCCAGGTCAGCATACTACCGTGCGGCAGTTGTTTGACCTCTCCTGTCAGATGAACGACTGCGTGGTCGAGCCGGTGCTGACCTGCGACTATTTCGCTACGCTCTACCACTTTTTGCTGCATACCCCGCAGGCAGTAACCATTTGCAGTGCGTTTACCCTGCTGTTTGAGCGCGACACGCAAAATCTGGTGTTGCGTTCGATGGGGGTGGATCAGCTGAGTCAGCGAACGTTGCAGCTTCAGACGGTGTCCGGCCGCCAGCGGAATGCGGCGCTGACGCTGTTTCTGCAGTTTTTGCAACAGCGGCTAACGGAAATGGATCAGCAGGTGAGGATGGGATGAGGGGTACAGGGTTGTGGGTTAACCAGCTCGGTACCAGATTGCCATGTGATTCAGGTTGCTAAGGGAATATGGGTTAACGTCCTGGCTGCTTCCGTGAGAGGGTGCTGGCTAAGGAACACGGGTTACGTCTGCACCGATTCGCTGTGAGAGGGTGCCGGCGAAGGGAACACGACCCGATCGGAAAGTCGCAACAGCCGCCATCCATGGCATGCCCGGCCCACGCGATTACGCACCTCATCCCTGAGGTGCGCCCGTAGCCGGGCCAACGCTTTGCGTTGTTCAAAAACGCTCCCGGCGTTTTTATCCGGGCGGCGGGACGCTTTCCTCCTCTGCTCGTGTTCCCTTCGCGTTGAGCTTTATCATTGCGGTCATATAAACCCTGACTTTAGTGCATAAGCTTAGCCCCACTCGGAAGTGGGGCTCTGGTTTTAGCGGCAATCACTTACTGCTTAATATCAACCTGATAGAAGATGTGTTTGCCGAACGGATCGACCTGATAGCCGCTGACCGATTTGCGCACCGGCTCAAAGATGGTGGAGTGCGCAATCATCACCGCAGGCATCTGGTCATGCATCATCTGCTGTGCCTGCAGATAAAGCGCGGTGCGTTTGCCCTGATCCGGCTCGGCGCGGGCTTCGGTGATTAACTTCTCGAACGGCTGATAGCACCATTTTGAGGAGTTGGAACCGCCCTGTGCAGAAGTACAGCTGTAAAGCGGGCCAAAGAAGTTGTCCGGATCGCCGGTGGCGGTGGTCCAGCCCATCAGTGCCGCCTGATGCTCGCCGCTGCGCACGCGTTTCAGGTATTCGCCCCACTCATAGCTGACGATATTGGCTTTGATGCCCACTTTAGCCCAGTCCGACTGAATCATCTCCGCCATGCGGCGCGCATTCGGGTTGTAAGGCCGCTGAACCGGCATCGCCCAGAGCGCAATTTCGGTACCCGGTTTCACACCCGCCTGTTGCAGCAGGGCTTTGGCCTTCTCTGGGTCGTAGTCGTAATCTTTCAGATCTTTGTCGGCGCTCCAGATGCCCGGTGGCAGGATATTTTTCGCAACCGTGCCGGTGCCTTTAAAAATCGCATCAATGATCGCCGGTTTGTTGATCGCCATCGCCAGCGCCTGACGCACTTTAACGTTATCGGTTGGCGCCTTAGTGGTGTTAAACGCCAGGAAGCCGGTATTCAGACCCGCCTTCTGTTCCAGGGTGATATCCGGGTTAGCGCGCATCTTTTCAAGATCGGCGGGATTAGGGAAAGGCATCACCTGACACTCATTCTTCTCCAGCTTGGCATAACGCACGGAGGCATCCGGCGTGATGCTGAACACCAGCCGATCGAGTTTCGCCTTGCCCTGCCAGTAGTCCGGGAACGCTTTGTAGAGAATGCGGGAATCTTTCTGATACTGCACCAGCTCAAACGGGCCGGTGCCGATCGGGTTCATATCGACCTTCTCCGGCGTCCCCGCTTTCAGCATCGCGTCTGCATATTCCGCCGAGTGGATCGAGGCGAAGTACCAGGCGAGATCGGCAAGGAACGGCGCTTCCGGATGGGACAGCGTAAAACGTACGGTGTGGTCATCGACCCGGTCGATACTTTTAATCAGCGTGGAGAGTTCCAGGCTTTCGAAGTTGGAATAAGTGCCGCCAGAGACATTGTGGTAGGGATTTTTAGGGTCCATCTGGCGCATAAACGAGAAGATCACATCGTCGGCGTTGAAGTCGCGGCTGGGTTTGAAGGCTTTATTGCTCTGAAACTTCACATTCTTGCGCAGATGGAAGGTGTAAACCGTGCCATCCGGGCTGATTTCCCAGCGTTCCGCCAGGCTGGGCACCAGGTTGGTGGTGCCAGGCGTAAAGTCCACCAGCCGGTTGAAAACCGGCACCGCACTGGCGTCAACGCTGGTCCCGGAGGTATAGAGCTGCGGGTTAAAGTTCTCTGGCGATCCCTCAGAACAGAAGACCAGCGTTTTGGCGTTAACGCTGCCAGCCAGCGCTATCCCAGCCGTAACAAGCGCTAAGGTGGCTATCTTGATTTTCATTATTATCCTCGCTTTGTATTGACTTCCGGTGATCACAATATCTAAATGAATCATTCAGATGCTTCATTGATAGCACGATTCGGCACCATAACGAACCCCGCCGGTGGCTGACTAATAAGGAATAGTGATGACAGACAAACTTGAGTCGCAGCTCACAGAACGTTTTTTCCGTTACCTCGCCATCAGCAGTCAGAGCGATGCCAAATCCACCACCCTGCCCAGCACGCCGAGCCAGCACGCCATGGCGGAACTGCTGGCGGATGAGCTGCGCGCGTCAGGGCTGGATGAGGTAGTGATTGATGAGCATGCTACGGTGACGGCGGTGAAACGCGGCAACCGGCCTGACGCGCCGCGCATCGGGTTTATTACGCATATCGATACCGTTGATGTCGGTTTGTCGCCCGATATCCACCCGCAGATCCTCACCTGGCAGGGCGAAGATCTCTGTCTGAATGCAGAGCAGGATATCTGGCTGCGCCGCGATGAACATCCGGAGATCGCGCCCTACGTCGGTCAGCAGGTGATCTTCAGCGACGGCACCAGCGTGCTGGGCGCGGACAACAAAGCGGCGGTCACCGTGGTGATGACGCTGATGCAGAACCTTAACGGCGACCACGGCGACATCGTGGTGGCCTTTGTGCCGGACGAAGAGATTGGGCTGCGCGGCGCGAAAGCGCTGGATCTGGAAACGCGCTTTAATGTTGATTTCGCCTGGACCATCGACTGCTGCGAACTGGGCGAAGTGGTCTATGAAAACTTCAACGGTGCCGCTGCAGAAATTGTGTTTACCGGTGTACCCGCCCATCCGATGTCGGGCAAAGGGGTGCTGGTCAATCCGCTGCTGATGGCCCATGACTACATCAGCCTGTTTGATCGGCAGCAGACCCCGGAGCACACTGAAGGCCGTGAAGGCTATATCTGGTTCAATGAGATTCAGGCCAACGCCAGCAAGGCGACGCTTAAGGCCTCAATCCGTGATTTTGATCTGACCAGCTTTGCGGCACGTAAGCAGCAGTTGCAGCAGGCAGCAGAGGATCTGGCGGCGCGTTACCCCACCGGCAAGGTGAGCGTGGGTATCAGCGATACCTACAGCAATATCAGTAACGCACTGGGTGAAGATCGTCGGGCGATTGACCTGATCTTCAGTGCCTTTGCCGCGCTGGAGATTGAGCCGAAGGTGATTCCGATGCGTGGCGGTACAGACGGTGCCGCGCTGTCAGCCAAAGGTCTGCTGACGCCGAACTTCTTTACCGGCGCGCACAACTTCCATTCACGCTTCGAATTTCTGCCGGTAACGTCGTTTGTGAAGTCCTATCAGGTGGCGGAAAAACTCTGTTATCTGGCGGCGGAATAAGCGGAGGAATCGGGCGCAGAACGCGCCCGATTGCGATTATGGCTTCGCGCTGACATCAATGCCTGGGAAATATTTTTCAGCCAGCTTTTTGATGGTGCCATCGCCCTGCACTTTAGCAATCGCCGCATCCAGTGACTGCTTCAGCTGCGCGTCATCTTTGCGCAGGCCGTAGCCGATGCCTGAACCAAGAATCGCGTCATCTTCGACTGGCTTGCCAACAAACCCAAAGCCTTTGCCCTGCGGTTTATCGAGGAAGCCAGACTGACCGGCAGCGGACATCACCAGTGTGCCATCCAGACGGCCCGCGACCATGTCGTTGTAAACCTGGTTTTGATCCTGATACGAGGTCACGGTCACACCCTGCGGCTCCCAGTGCTTCTTCGCATAGGTTTCCTGGATGGATCCCTGTAATACACCGATGTTCTTGCCCTTCAGACCTTCGGCAGTCGGTGCCAGATTTTCACCGGTCTTCGCCACTAACATGGTCGGAATACGGTAGATCGGCTGCGTAAACGCAATGCTTCTGGCGCGCGCTTCGGTGATGTTCATCGCCGAGTTAATGGCGTCGAACTTTTTCGCCTGCAGTGCCGGGATCAGCGCATCAAAGCTGCTCTCAACCCAGTGGCAGCTGAAGTTGCCCGCCTTACAGATGGCATTGCCCAGCTCGATATCAAAGCCTTCCAGTTCCCCTTTAGCATTGCGGCTTTCAAAAGGCGGATATTGTGACTCCACGCCGTAGCGTAAATCCTGTGCCAGTGCCTGTACCGATGTCATCATGCCCAGAGCGAGAAAAAGCGCGTTCAGTTTCTTCATTATGTTATTTACCCCGAAAAGTCCTGGTTACCTGTTCCCCGAGCTGCCTCACGCAGTGGCGTGAATCAGTGAGAAAAAGCACATAGCGCAGCCGCGCCAGCCTCAAGTGTCGCCTCGTCTTTAGCAAAAGAGAGCCGAATCAGTTTGTTATCTGTGCCATCCATATAAAACGCCGACAGCGGTATGGTCGCCACACCGTGATCGACGATAAGACGTTTTACCATTTCACTGTCCGGTTCGTCACTGAAATGTCCATAGCTGGCGAGCATAAAGAACGAACCCGCACTCGGCAGCAGCCGGAACGGGGAGTTCTGCATCAGGGCAATCAGCCGATCCCGCTTCTGCTGATAAAAGGCGCTGAGCGACAGATAGTTCTCTGGCGTCTGCAGATAGTGTGCGAAACCGACCTGCATCGGCGTATCGGCGGCGTACATCATAAACTGATGCACTTTCACCAGCTCAGTCATCAGCTCTGCCGGTGCCAGACAGTAGCCTACCCGCCAGCCGGTGACGTGGAAGGTTTTGCCAAACGAAGAGACAATGACGCTGCGGGCTGCCAGCTCCGGATGCGTCGCCATCCCACAATGCGGTCGCCCATCAAACAGAATATGCTCGTAAACCTCATCGGAGAGCACCACGATATCGGTGTTGCGGATTAAGGCTGCCAGCTGATTCAGGTCGTCGGGGGTCAGCACCTGCGCGCTGGGGTTATGCGGCGTATTAATAATGATCATCCGGGTGCGCGGCGTGATTGCTGCCCGCAACTGATCCCAGTCGATAGCAAATGACGGCACCTGCAACTTCAGGCCAATCGGTTTACCGCCCTGCAACCGCACCACCGGCGCGTAGCTGTCAAACGCCGGTTCAAAGAAGATCACCTCATCGCCCTGATGAACCAGCGCGGTAATCGCCATATAGAGCCCCTGGCTGGCGCTGGCGGTGATCAGCACTTCACTGGCGGCATCATATTGTTGTCCATAGAGCGCCTGCACTTTGCTGGCAAGCGCGTCGCGTAAGGCGGGCAAGCCCATCATGGCGGCATACTGATTATGTCCTTCCTGCATCGCGCGGCTGACTGAGTCGACCAGCGCCGGATCACAGGGGAAATTGGGCGCGCCCTGCGACAGGTTAATCGCCTGATGCTGCGCCGAAAGCTGGCCAATCACGCTGAAAATAGTGGTGCCGACGTCCGGCAATTTTGAGTGGATAGCGACAGGCGTTTTCAGGGACATACTCTCTCCGTCAGGGGCATAACCGCTCAGATGCGGTAAATAGCTATTCAACGGGCTGCGACTTGAGTCGGCAAGCGAAATGTCGTCATAATAGCCATGAAAAAAATGCATAGCTGAGGTTCACCGTGTCACGCTTATCGCTGCCGCTTAATGCCATTCACGCCTTTCTGGTGACCGCCCGACATCTCAATCTGACTCACGCTGCCCGCGAACTTTGCCTGACGCAGGGCGCCGTCAGTCGTAAGATTGCCGCCCTGGAGCAGTGGCTGGGCGTGACGCTGTTTGACCGCCACGCGCGCGGTCTGCGCCTGACCCCTCAGGGCGCGGCGCTGCTGCCCGACTTACAGCAGGGTTTTGAGCTGATGGTTCAGGCCAGCGAGAAGGTCCGCCGCAGTCAGGTCAGCATTCGCCTGAAAGCGCCAACCTGTGCAATGCGCTGGCTGGTGCCCCGGCTGATGGCGCTGGAGCAGCATCGGCCCGAACTGCATGTGGCCCTGACCACTACGCTGGATCATGCCGCGCAGCTGGAGAACTTCGATGTGGCGATTGTCTATGGTAAGCCGCACCCTGACGGAATTTGCCTGTTCAGTGAGTCGCTGACGCCGGTGATGGCAGCCGATCAACCCCGCCCGGACTCCCCGGCGGCACTGGCCACAATGACCTTTTTGCATCCCACGGCGGATACGCGTGACTGGCAGTGCTGGCTGCAGGCGCAGCAGGTGACGCTGAACATGAAGCGGAACCAGCATTTTGCCACCATGGACTTAGCGATCAGTGCAGCGATTCAGGGGTTTGGTGTGGCGATGGCCGACAGCAATCTGGTGGAGAGTGATATAGCCAGCGGCAGGCTGATTAAGCCGTTCGCTGGCGAGGTTAAAACCGGTGCCGTTTACAGTTTACTGCAACGGCCCGCGCAGGATGCGCCACCGTTCCTGGCGGAACTGGTGGCGTGGCTGTGCAGGGATCAGAAGGTGACCCAGTCGCCATTATCCGCCGGTTTAGCCTGAGGCGCACTCAGCACGGTTGCTTTCGGCGCGGCAGGTTTATTCGTGATGACCGGTGCGGTCTGGCGGTTGCTGGAGAGACGGAACTTCGATACAGAGGCCTGCAGCGCTTCCGTCTGCAATGCCAGTGCGCTCGCCGCGGCCGAGACTTCTTCAACCAGTGAGGCGTTCTGCTGGGTCACGCTATCCATTTCGGTAACCGCGGCACCGACCTGAGAGATGCCTTTGCTCTGCTCTTCCGAGGCGGAAGCGATCTGTTTCATGATCGCATCAACATCCTGCACCGATTTCAGAATATTGTTCATGGTGCCGCCGGTGGTGCTGACCAGCTCGGCGCCTTTACCTACACGCTGAACCGAATCTTCAATCAGCGTCGCAATCTCTTTCGCGGCATTGGCGCTGCGCTGTGCAAGGTTACGCACTTCAGAGGCAACGACCGCAAAACCCCGACCCTGTTCGCCGGCACGTGCCGCTTCGACGGCGGCGTTCAGCGCCAGAATATTGGTCTGGAAAGCGATACCGTTGATCACGTTAGTGATTTCAGCGATTTTCTTCGAGCTGCCTGAGATGCCATCCATAGTGCTGACGACTTCACTGACCAGCTGACCGCCACGTTGTGCCGTGGTGGTGGCGGTTTCTGCCAGCAGGCTGGCCTGGCGGGCATTATCGGCGTTGAATTTTACCGTGGCCGTCAACTGCTCCATGCTGGCCGCAGTCTGTTCCAGCGCAGCGGCCTGCTCTTCGGTACGTGAAGAGAGGTCGTTGTTACCGGCAGAAATCTCTGCGGCACCGCGCGAGATGTTCTCGGTGCCGCTGCGAATGGCGCTGACCGCTTCACGCAGGCTATCCTGCATGGCGCTCAGCAGCGGCACCAGTTTACCGACGCAGTTGCGTCCGAAATCGGATACCGGCTGACTCAGGTCGCCCGTGGCAATGACCGCGAAGTGGGTACGAATACTTTCCAGCGGACGGACCAGCATCGCCACCAGATAGCGGTCGGTAAACAGCAGAATAAACAGGCCGATAATTACAGTGATGGTAATAATCGTTTTGGTCATCGCGGTGAGGTGATCCACTTCAACCCGGGTTGCATCCAGCTTTTCAGCTGCGCCCTGGCTGAATTTCTCTGCGCTGATGCCAAAGGCACGACTGAGTGGGGGCGTGACGTTATTTGCCTGCTGACGATAAGCATCAGGCGAGGCCTGACGGGCCAGCTGCAACTGTGGCGTGACGCCCGCATCCAGCAGCTTTTGCCAGCTCTGAATCACCCCATCCACGACATCCGGGTTCATCGGGCCGGGTGCCAGTTGTTTAAAGCGCGCCAGTTGCTGGGTCATGCTGTCCAGCGCCTGCTGCACCGGAGCATAAGCCTCATCGTTCAGGGTCTGACCTGCGGCTTTGCTTTCCATCACGCGGGATAAGCGCGTGATGACACGAAAATATTGATCGTTGCCTTTGCTCAGCACCGTCATTTGCTCAACCAGATGACGGTCCACATCATTCCCTTCGCTGAGCGCGCCAAGAGAGTGAATGCTATACAGCCCGACGCCGCTCCACAGTAAACAAAACAGTCCCAGAATAGAGAGCATCACTGCGCGAATGGTAAAATTTTTGAGCATTCCCATACCAAAATCCTATACACGTTGACCCGCAAGCGTCGGGCATAGGAGGTTTATCGGCATGCGATTGTGAAGATGTAACTGTTTTGTTACCTAATATTTTACAGCGTCCCTAAGGCAAATTTCACTTTATAGCCTTTTTATTCAGCAGGTTAACCTTTAAAAAGCAGATTAATTCCATTCGCGCAATTTGATGGTTAGCAGGCTAACCATGAGCTGCCGTTTAAAGCCTGACCATACGAGTCATTAATAGCCGGAAAAGCCGCATACGGGCGCGCATAAAGTTCCGCTTCAGAACCAGCCCGCTCTTCCGATCATCACCGAGTGACATTGTCACGTCAGAGCCTGGGTGCCAGGCTGGCCACACGACTTCCCCCTCCAGCTGATGCTTGTATTCCGTAGCATCACGGGCAAAGGTAAACCAGTACTCGCTGACCCGTGCCGCAAATGCCCGATCGGCCTCACTGAAGGGTCGTTCTTCGTTGGGATCCGGCATCTGACTCAGCGTGTTCAGCACATAAGGCACTTCGTTGCCGTGCCAGGTGCCGTGCGGATAGAGGTCACGGGCATGTTCAGAGACATAATCAAACCAGTAGCGCCAGCCTGGCATTCCGGCATTGTGCTGCGCCCGCATCACCAGCCACGGCACCAGGCTGAATGCCATATCGCGCGCCACGGCACGTCCCAGCCGCTGATCGTCATGAATGTCATACATCCATTTAAGCGTCCGGTAAGTGAGACGATTTTTATCGCGTAGCTGATGCAACACTGCGGTGGCATCCACGCCAAAATATTCCAGCACGCTGGCTTCATCACTGTTGCTGCCCGCCATCAGCGGCAGACGGTGCTGTTTTGCAGCCATAAAGGTTTTCAGCATCGGCTCAGGCAGGACAGCATCACCCGCAATCGGCACCGGCGGGATCGCCAGCGGCCCTTCCAGCGACCAGAAGGCATCGGCAGGCAGTGCGCGCAGGTCATCAGCGCTGGCATCGGGCGGCAGACCGAAATGGCGGGCCACCGCCATACCCTGCTGACGCGCTTTTTTCAGCGGCGTATCAGGCAGGCTGTAGGCGCTCTGCACAATCCCTTTATGAAACAGCCCTTCGGCCAGTGGCGAACAGCAGAGTGACAGCACGCTGCGTGCGCCTGAGGATTCACCGAAGAGTGTCACATTGCGGCGGTCGCCGCCAAAGGCAGGAATGTTGCGCTGCACCCACTGCAGTGCGGCAATCTGATCCAGCAGGCCAAAATTGTTAACCGTGCTGGCAACAGGGTATTCAGCATCCAGGGCCGGATGAGAGAAGAAACCGAGGTGGCCGAGCCGGTAGTTGAGCGTCACCACCACCGCGCCGCGTGAAGCCATCGGCTTGCCGTTGTAAGGTGCCAGCCCGCCAGCACCAATGGTGTAGCCACCACCGTGCAGCCATACCATCACCGGCAGGGGTTTCACGGGCGCGACATCGGGCGTCCAGACATTAAGGTAGAGGCAATCTTCGCTGAACTCACCCGGATCGCCACCGCCCACGGCCTGGCAGTAAGTGCGATTTTGCCAGCCGGAAGCCCCAAACGCGGTGGCGTCGCGCACCTGCTGCCAGGGCGTAACCGGCTGAGGCGGACGCCAGCGCAGTGCGCCAAGCGGTGCCGCCGCATAAGGTATGCCTTTGAATACGAAAAGGTCATCGTCCATGCATCCACGCAACTCCCCCTCAGCAGTCATGATCCTCAGACCTGTTTCGTTTTTCATTCCTGTTTCCCTGTTCAAACGTCCCTCCATTATTTGCAGGCCCGCCAGCATTGTCCAGGTACGGAAGGGATTTGCAGAATATGCCGAAGCGTGAGGGGCAGGCGTGAACATGCTCATCAACAGGTTCAGAGAGTCAGTTAGGGTTATGATTCAACGTTGTTTATCTTTTCGCAATTGGTCAATGACGCTGCCAGCGCCGGAGTGGCGCGTCGTTGCTCTGTTATCACGTGCGGTTGTGCGGCTGTTAATCAGTCAGTCTGCTAATAGATTAAGATACTCACGCGGGTAAACCTGCGCTGAGCGGTAAAGCGTTGTTTTTCCCAAGTCCTGTCAGCATATTACCCGCGTTGCCCCACTTCAGGTCCACTGGCCTTAGCAGGGCGAGTGCGGAGAAAGCGTTGCGGGCAGCGCGCCTGTTGCCTGCAGAGGCGTCAGTCTGGCCGTAAGCCACACTGTGCCAGCGAGCGCTGCTGGCGCTCTTCGTATAGCGCCATCTCATCCAGCACGACAGCGCCCAGCGCGGCTTCAAATGCCTGGCGGCTCGCCTGTCCCGCCGAACGAACCTGCGCCCGATCGCCGAGGTTGGACTGGAAAATGCCCGCCGCGCTGACGGGCAGAAAATCTTCGTAGATGATAGGGTCTGCCAGCACACGACCTTCTTCGATGAGGGTCTCCAGCGATTCACCCTGAGCCGGCGGCGTCGCGATGCCCTTTTCACTCAGGCGATAATGGAACCAGGCCAGCTCCTGCTGGCGCAGCGTAGTTTCGTCGTCGGGGAAGTCACGGAAAATCGCCGCCAGATGTTGCTGATGCTGCTGATTATCCTGACCGCTGCCCGCCTCGCTGAGTAGCCGATCGTAGAGCGCACGGCCCTGAGGCGTCAGCGCCACGCCGCGCTGCTCAATTTCACCGAAGCGTGCAGTATGGGTTCCCTGATGCCCATCCTTAAAGATGATCGGCTCTTCCAGCGCTTTAAAGCTGGTCTGACGTAACAGGATCGGTACCTGACGACGCGGCGGTCCCTCGATCAGGGTTTTCGGATCGATACCGCGCGACGGCATCAGTTGCTGTACGCGGTCAATATCGAGCGTGCGCGGCGTGAGATGGTTGATGTGGCAGCCGGGAAAGCAGACCACGTCAGCGATCAGCCGATGCTGCTGGTTCAGCGCCTGATAGGTCTGACTGTCCACGCTGCTATGGGCATGCCAGCGGAAGGTTTCCAGTGCTTCGGTAACAAACTCAGTGGCCTGCTCGTCGGTTAATCCGCCCTGCTGCTGATGCAGTTCCAGAAGCGCCCGGCAACGGGGGGTGAAAATGTCGCGCGCGGCAAGAATCTCCGCCGCCTTTTCACGCAGCGCGCGGTCGTCGATCAGTTCAGGGCGTAACAGCGAGGTAAAGACCCGAAAGGGATTGCGCCGCAGCGCCGCATCGGTGACCGGCCGGAACGCCGTGGAGTGCACCGGCACACCAGCCTGAGAGAGATCGTAATAGCCAACCGGGTGCATTCCCATCACCGCAAACAGCTGCCGCAGTGTGGCTAATTCGTCTGCCGTGCCCACACGGATTGCACCGTGACGTTCCAGGTTGAGTCGGTCGATCTCATCGGCTGCGGTGAGACGATCTTTCAGCGCGATATCCGCTTCCAGCGCGCGGTCGTTGACGGTCGCCACCAGTTGCATCAGCGTGCCATATTGTGGCACTTCCTGCTGATACATAGCTGACATCGCCTGAGAGAAACGGGTGCGGATGAGATCCGCACTGAGAAAGTTGTCCATCTTATCCACCTGACACCGTTAGCGTTGCTGCTAATGTAATGCAACACGCTGGCCTCAGCGGAAAAAATCACGAATCTGTGATCGGCTTAAAGCCGTAGCGGTTTTTTAACAGCAGCATCAGGGTGGTGATCACAGCCGGTATTGCCAGCAGCAGAAAGATTACGCTGAAAGACCATCCAAGAGACATCATCTCTGCGCCAACAAAGGCGCTTAAAATCGCGCCGATGCGGCCCACTCCATGCATCCAGCTGGAACCGGTAGCGCGGGCGTGGGTAGGATAATAGCTGGCGGATAAGGCATTCATACCGGTATTGGCCCCGTTGAAACAGAAGCCACTGCAAAAGGCGATGGCACTCATCATGCCCACTTCCGCGGGTGAAAAGCCCAGTGCCACAATAAACAGACCGCCGCAGCCGTAGATCGCCGCCAGCGCCAGATTAGCGTTGAAGCGATCCATCATCCAGCCCGCAAACAGGGAGCCCAGCGTCCCGCCCGCCTGATACATCGCGGTGATAATCGCCGCTTCGGTCACTGACATGCCCAGGGTGTTGACCAGCGACGGCAGCCAGCTGCCAATCAGGTAAACCATGAACAGCCCCATAAAGTAGCCGCCCCACAGCATGGTGCTGCCAAACAGATAGCGGCGTGAAAGTACGGTGCCTATCGCGCCGCTCACCGGCACGGTGGCCTCAGGCGCGTGAAACGCACAGTCGGGCGCGGTTTTGCCCGGCATCATCCGGTCGAGGATGGCGTGAATGCGGGCAGCCGGTGCGCCACGGCTGATAAGAAATCGCACCGACTCCGGCAGGCCGCGGATCAGTAATGGCAACACCAGCAGCGGCAGAATACCGCCCAGCAGCAGCACGGAGTGCCAGTCATAGCGCGGTAGCAGCCAGGAGGCAGCAAATCCCCCGCTGGCGGCACCAAAGGTAAAGCCGCAGAACACCACCGTGATGATAAAAGCCCGCCGCCGCTCAGGTGCATATTCCGCCACCAGCGTGCCGATGTTGGGCATCGCCGCACCCAGTCCCAGTCCGGTCAGGAAACGGAACAGCATCATCTGCTCAATGTTTTGTGACAGCGCCGTTGCCAGCGTCCAGAGACCGAAAAAGAAGACGCTGAGGATAATCATCATGCGACGGCCATAGCGGTCAGCCAGCGGTCCTGCCACCATGGCACCCAGCGCCAGCCCGATTAACGCTGCGCTGATGACGACCCCGAGCTGATGATTACTCACCCCCCACGCGGCTTTCAGTGTCGGCGCAATAAATCCCATGATCGCAATGTCCATGCCATCGAGTGCCACCACGATAAAACAGAGCGCAATGAGCCGCTTTTGCCAGTGGCTCAGCCCCTGCTGGTTGATAAGCTGGCGGACATCTACCGCCTCGACGCTGGTCAATGAACACTCCTCTGGAGTAACGAAATCTGACATCAGTTTAAGTAAAAAAAACGGCGCTAATGATAGCCGATCGTTAAGCTTAAGCGGTCAGATTTTTATATGATATTGAGAATTATTCAACTTTAAGCTGTTAAGTTATTGATATACCGTAGTCAGAGGATGGCGTATTTCAGCGGCATACCCGGCTGAGCGCTTTTTAATCAGAGAGTTAAAGGGTAACGCGGTCATTTCGACTCGTTTGTTAAAATAAATTTGCAGCAAAGTTAACAGAATTCATTTTAAACAGTTGCCTGAAGCCGGTCATTCTCATTAAGTTTAGGATATGGAAAAAAATATCCTTTTCAATCAGCGCATTCGCTTGCGCCATCTACATACCTTTGTTGCGGTTGCGCAGCAAGGCACACTGGGCCGGGCGGCAGAGACGCTTAGCCTCAGCCAGCCTGCCCTTTCCAAGACCCTGAATGAGCTGGAGGAGCTGACTGGCGTTCGTCTGTTTGAACGTGGCCGGCTGGGCGCGCAGCTGACCACCATGGGAGAGCAGTTTCTGACCCATGCGGTGCGGGTACTCGACGCGCTAAACCATGCCGGACAGAGTTTTAATGAGCAGCCGGGCGATGCGCCGGTGATTATCCGGCTGGGGGCATTGACCACTGCTGCGATGGGGATGCTGCCACGCATCCTGGATCGTTTTCATCAATTGCAGCCCAACACCACCATTCAGGTGGCGACACTTCACAATAATGTGTTGCTGGCAGGCTTACGCGGCGGTGAGTTCGACATCGGCATTGGCCGGATGGCGGACAGCGCCATGATGACCGGGCTGACCTATGAATTGCTGTTTCTGGAATCGCTCAAGCTGGTGGTCAGGCCGGAACACCCGCTTTTAAGTGACAACGTCACGCTTTCGCGTGCGATGCAGTGGCCGGTGGTGATATCGCCCGAGGGCACGGCTCCGCGCCGGATTGCCCAGCAGATGCTGGATGAACAGGGCTGCACCCTTCCGCCTCACTGCATTGAGACCTCTTCGACTTCACTGGCACGCCAGCTGGCTCTTCGCTACGACTACATCTGGTTCGTCCCTTCCGGGGCGATTAAAGAGGATCTGAGCCACAACGCGGTTTGTGCGCTGCCGATCGCCTCTTCCGGGCCGGGCGAACCGGTGGGCATCATTACCCGCACCGGCGCAGAACTGAGCCTGAGTGCTGAAGTGCTGATGTCCACCATCCGTAAGTTTCACAGTTAGCGGCTGCGTTTCGCATGCCGCTCGCGGTTTTCAAGCCGGGCTTTATCGGTTTTGCGCAATCCGACATAAAGCGCCCCGGCCCCGCCTTGCCGGGTCTGGGCCACGCAAAAGGTCTGTACGTCATCAAACTGCTTTAGCCAGCGCGCCAGATAGCTGCGCACAATGTTGGCATGCGATTCATCATCACGACCTTTACCGTGGATGATCAGCAGATTGCGCAATCCCTGTTTGTGCGCCTGCATCATAAAGTTAAAGAGCGCCTGACGACAGGTTTCAACCGGTTGCCGCAACAGGTTGAGGCTGGCATCCAGCTGATACTCTCCTCTGCGCAGTTTATCCAGAATCCCCTGCTGAATGCCGTCGGCTTTATATTCCAGCGGGGTATTGAGTGGAACGATCTCCAGATCGCCCCGGGTCAGGAAATTTTCCTCCTCCGATTCACCTGGCGGTTTTCGTGGCGCCTTCGTTGAGGGTGCTTTAAGCCATAAGGTTGTGGTGGTGTCTTTTAACGGCGTGACATCGCCCATGGCATCCCGAAAGAGATCATTATCATCAAGGTTCATGGTTTTCTCACACCTGGTTAAAATTGATGGAATGTGCAAATCACGCTTTACCCGTTAGCGTAGCAAAAGCTGGAATCACCGGCCCACCCCACTTTTTCGAAAGTCATTGCCAGTGCAGAAGCGTGTGACAGATCACATAAGCGGAAAGTTTTCTTGACAGTCGGCCCTGTCGGGATTCTGAGAAGCCCGTCACATCAGCGTTTGTCGTTGTGTGCTTAGTCCATAATATTTGTAAGTGTAAAACTGCTCGGATGAGTTCCCTTCAGCACAAAAAATGTTAAAATTGACCCCAGTCAATAATCGTCGAGCAAACCATTATGATCCCTGAAAAACGCAGCATTCGTCGTATTCAGTCGGGCGGTTGTGCCATTCACTGCCAGGATTGCAGCATCAGTCAGCTCTGCATCCCCTTTACGCTAAATGAACATGAGCTGGATCAGCTCGACAATATCATTGAGCGTAAAAAACCCATTCAGAAAGGGCAAACGCTTTTCAAAGCAGGCGATGAACTCAAGTCTCTGTATGCGATTCGCTCCGGCACCATTAAAAGCTACACCATCACTGAACAGGGTGATGAGCAGATCACCGGTTTCCATCTGGCGGGCGATTTAGTCGGCTTTGACGCGATTATGGGCTCCAGCCATCCCAGCTTTGCGCAGGCGCTGGAAACGGCAATGGTGTGTGAGATCCCTTTTGAAACGCTTGATGATTTGTCGGGCAAAATGCCGGCCCTGCGTCAGCAGATGATGCGTCTGATGAGCGGTGAAATCAAAGGCGATCAGGACATGATCCTGCTGCTGTCAAAGAAAAATGCTGAAGAGCGCCTGGCGGCGTTTATCTGGAACCTTTCCCGTCGTTTTGGCCAGCGCGGCTTTTCACAGCGCGAATTCCGCCTCACCATGACGCGTGGCGATATCGGTAATTACCTGGGCCTGACGGTTGAAACCATCAGCCGCCTGCTGGGGCGTTTTCAGAAGTCCGGTATGCTGGCGGTGAAAGGCAAGTACATCACGATTGAAAACCATGCCCTGCTGGAAGAGCTCGCCGGTCAGAGCCACCAGGCCGCCTGATCCTCAGCCGGATCAATAAATCTTATTTTGTTGATCCGGCAGTAACTTTTTCACTTCTTCCGCTGTGCAACATAGGCTATCTTTATTCCAGTCGCTCTGGTTTAAGGAGAACGCCTCATGTCCCAGTACCAAAATGTTCTGGTCGCCATTGATGCCCAGCAAGACGATCAGCCCGCGCTGCGACGTGCGGTCTATCTGAATCAACGTCTTGGCGGAAGAATCAAAGCCTTCCTGCCTATCTATGACTTCTCATATGAGATGACCACCCTGCTTTCGCCGGATGAGCGCGCGTCGATGCGCCAGGGCGTGATCAGCCAGCGTACCGAATGGATCCGCGAGCAGGCCCGCGCTTACCTTGATGCCGGTGTCGAAATTGACATCAAAGTGATCTGGCACAACCGTCCCTATGAAGCCATTATTCAGGAAGTGCTCGCCCATCAGCATGACCTGGTGCTGAAGATGGCGCATCAGCACGATCGCCTTGAGTCAGTGATTTTCACTCCAACCGACTGGCACCTGCTGCGTAAATGCCCGTGTCCGGTGTGGATGGTTAAAGATCAGCCGTGGCCGGAAGGCGGTAAAGCGATTGTCGCGGTCAATCTTGCCAGCGAAGAGCCGCATCACGATGGCCTGAATCAGAAGCTGATTCGTGAAACGGTGATCCTGGCGGAAAAGGTGAATCAGACCGAAGTGCATCTGGTCGGCGCCTACCCGATTACCCCTATCAATATTGCTATCGAACTGCCCGATTTTGATCCCAGCGTCTATAACGACGCGATCCGGGGTCAGCATCTGGTGGCAATGAAAGCGCTACGGCAGAAGTTCTCGATTGGTGAAGAGTTCACCCATGTGGCTAAAGGCCTGCCGGAAGAGGTCATCCCCGATCTGGCGGCGCATCTGGGAGCCGGTGTGGTGGTGCTGGGAACGATTGGACGCACCGGCCTGTCGGCAGCATTCCTCGGCAATACGGCGGAACAGGTGATTGATCATCTGCGTTGCGATCTGCTGGCGCTTAAGCCGGACGATTTCAAATCGCCGATTGACCTGGATGATGAAGAGGATGAGGAAGATTAATCCTCCCCATAAACAGAGAGGGCGGCTGATTAGCCGCCCTTTTTAATTACAGCGCTTTAAGAATCGCTTCCACGCTGGCTTTGGCATCGCCAAACAGCATCTGGCTATTCTCTTTGAAGAACAGCGGATTCTGCACCCCGGCATAGCCGGTGTTCATTGAGCGTTTGAACACTATCACGTTGTGCGCCTTCCACACTTCCAGCACCGGCATGCCCGCAATCGGACTGCGGGGATCATCCTGCGCCGCCGGGTTGACCGTGTCGTTAGCACCAATGACCAGCACCGTGTCGGTCTCACTGAAATCGTCGTTGATCTCATCCATCTCCAGCACCACGTCATAAGGCACTTTCGCCTCTGCCAGCAGCACGTTCATGTGACCCGGCAGACGCCCCGCCACCGGATGGATACCGAAGCGCACTTTGATGCCAAGCGCACGCAGTCGGGCAGTCATTTCCGCGACCGGATACTGCGCCTGCGCTACCGCCATGCCGTAGCCTGGGGTGATAATCACCGAGCTGGAAGCCTTGAGCATCTCAGCGGTCTCTTCAGCCGTAATCTCACGATGCTCCCCCGCTTCCTGACTTTCATCGCCACTGCTGGCTTCAGTACCAAAGCCGCCCGCTATCACGCTGATAAACGAACGGTTCATCGCTTTGCACATGATGTAGGAGAGGATCGCACCGGATGACCCCACCAGCGCACCGGTCACAATCAGCAGATCGTTGCTCAACATGAAACCAGCAGCGGCGGCGGCCCAGCCTGAATAGGAGTTAAGCATCGAGACCACGACCGGCATATCCGCGCCGCCAATCGACGCGACGAGATGCCAGCCAAACGCCAGCGCAATCACCGTCATCAGCAAGAGTGCAAACACCTGCACAGCCGTGCTGCTGGTGTTAACAAACCACAACAGCAGCAGGAACGAAACCACCAGCGCCAGCAGATTCAGCTTGTGACGATGCGGTAACGCTAACGGCCGTGAAGAGATTTTGCCGCACAGTTTGCCAAACGCCACCAGCGAGCCGGTGAAGGTGACGGCACCGATAAAGATACCGATAAACACTTCGCTGAGATGGATATTCTCCATCACCGCTGGCAGGCCAGGCGCATGGTCGATATAGCTGTTGATGCCCACCAGCACTGCGGCCAGACCAACAAAGCTGTGCAGAATCGCCACCAGCTCTGGCATTTCCGTCATTTCGACTTTCTTCGCCAGACGAATGCCGATAGCGCCGCCGATGACCATCGCCAGCAGGATCCAGACCACATTACCGCTGTCCGGGCCAAATATGGTGGCGATCAGCGCAATCGCCATACCGCTGATACCGAAAATATTACCCCGCTTAGAGGTCTCATGACGCGAAAGACCAGCAAGGCTACAGATGAACAGAATCGCAGCCACAATATAGGCTGCAGTGACTAATCCGCCAGACATGTGTTACCCCTTACGAAACATTTTCAGCATGCGCTGGGTGACGGTGAAGCCACCAAAGATATTGATGCTGGCAATCAGCACGGCAATAAAGGAGATAAAGGTGACCCAGCCACCGTGGGCCATCTGCAAGACCGCACCGATAACAATGATGCCGGAAATGGCATTGGTTACGGACATCAGCGGTGTATGCAGCGCATGACTGACGTTCCAGACCACGTAATACCCCACCACGCAGGCGAGCGCGAACACGGTAAAATGGGAGAGGAAGTCGGCCGGTGCCACGTTTGCCAGGCAGCCAAACAGCACAATAGCCATGGCGATCAGCAGATATTTACGCCACGGTGAAACGGGCTTCGCCTCAATCTTTTCTGACGGCTTCGCGGCGGCAGCGGCAGCCTGTGGGGCGGCGGAGACCTGAATCGGCGGGGCTGGCCAGGTCACTTCGCCTTCGCGTACCACGGTGACGCCACGCACCACCACATCTTCGAAATCGACCTGGATTTCGCCATTCTTCTCTTTACACAGCAGCTTGATCAGATTGACCAGATTGGTGCCGTAGAGCTGGGAGGATTGTGTCGCCAGACGGCTGGGCAGATCGGTGTAACCGATGATTTTCACGCCATTCGGCGTGACGGTAACCTGGTCAGCGACGGTCAGCGCACAGTTGCCGCCGGTCTGCGCCGCCAGATCAACAATGACGCTGCCCGGCTTCATGCTGGCGACCATCTCTTCGGTGATCAGTTTCGGAGCCGGTTTGCCTGGGATCAGCGCCGTGGTGACAATGATGTCCACGTCTCTGGCCTGACTGGCAAACAGCGCCATCTCAGCTTTGATGAAAGCCTCGGACATGACCTTGGCATAGCCGTCGCCGCTGCCCGCTTCCTCTTCAAAGTCGAGCTCGAGGAATTCGGCGCCCATACTCTGCACCTGCTCTTTGACTTCGGGACGGGTATCAAACGCCCGGACAATCGCGCCCAGGCTGCCCGCTGCGCCAATCGCGGCCAGCCCGGCAACACCGGCCCCAATCACCATCACTTTTGCCGGTGGCACTTGACCGGCTGCGGTGATCTGACCGGTAAAGAAGCGACCAAATTCATGGGCGGCTTCGACAATGGCGCGATAACCGGCAATGTTCGCCATAGAGCTCAGGGCATCCAGCGACTGCGCCCGTGAGATACGCGGCACTGAATCCATTGCCATTACCGTGACCTGACGTGCGGCCAGTTTTGACAGCAGTTCGGGATTCTGTGCGGGCCAGATAAAACTGACCAGCGTGCTGCCCGCACGCGTCAGCGCAATCTCTTCGTCATCTGGCGCATTCACCTTCAGCACGATATCGGACTGCCAGACCTGCTCTCTGTCGCTGAGTGTGGCACCGGCTGCGATATAGCTTTCATCATCGAAGCTGGCGCGTTTACCGGCGTCATGCTCAAGGGTGACGCTGAAACCCAGCTTGATGAGTTGTTCCACGGTCTTAGGCGTGGCGGCCACGCGCGACTCGTTTGGCAACCTTTCCTTGGGTATTCCAATTAACATAGTGTTTCCTTTCATCGGTTAAAGGATGATGGCCCGAACCTGCACCACGAGAGCGCGACTGAAACGCGATTTCAGCCGCTTTTGGACGAAACGCAGGTATTTCAAAGTGTTTATAAGCTACTGAAAATGTGACGAGCGATCTACAGCGACTACGCAGAGTGATGACATTCACCCAATTATGCAGTGTTCTGTTAAGAAACCTGCGTTATCCCACTGCAAAATAGTCTCACAGGCAGATAATCTGCCAGAGATAATTGTATCCGGACGAATTAATAAACAACAAAAACCTTTATTTAACAATGCATTAACTATTTTATCGCTAATAGTTACCGCTTTTAGTGGTAACTGTCACTAAAACTGGCCATAACTGCATTTGATGACAAACAAATGAAAAAATCATGGTTGAATAACGCGATCTGACACAAAAAATCGCTGCGACAGTCTGTTTATAACATGCAATAATCAGCGGCTATTCTGTTATACATCAAGAGTCCAGCACGTTTTCGTACTCATTTTTGCGTAAGGCGAAGGATTATTTTTATGAAGCTGAAGAACACTATTCTGGCGACCACTCTGTTGTCCCTGCTGGCAGCCAACGCATTCGCTGCGCAGGAACTTACGCCAGAAAAAGCGGCCGCGTTGAAGCCATTCGAACGTATTAATATTACCGGCCGTTTCAACGCAATTGGCGACGCTGCTGATGCGGTATCTAAGCGTGCAGATCAGATGGGCGCTGCCTCTTATTACATCCAGGCGATCAACGACAGCAACGGTAACAGCGGTAACTGGCGCGTTACGGCTGACCTCTATAAAGCCGATGCCCCGGCAGCCACAGAGTCAACGACTTACCGTCGTTTCAACGGCGTAAACGAACTGCCAAAAGCAGAAGCGTATAAACTCGAACCCTTCGATACCGTTTCGGTCAGCGGCTTCTTTGCCAGCCAGCCGGATGTAAACGACGCAATTTCGAAAGCCGCAAAACAGAAAGGCGCAGCCTCCTTCTTTATCGTTCGCCAGATCGATGCCAACAGCGGCGGCAATCAGTATGTCACCGCCTATGTCTATAAAGCGGATGCTAAAGAGCGCGCGGTGCAGACACCGAATGCGATTCCTGCCGATTCAGAAGCGGGTAAAGCCGCTCTGGCTACTGGTGGCGCTGCGGCGGCTAACGTAGAGATTCCAGGCGTGGCCTCGTCTGAAACGCCAAGCAACAAAGTGGGCCGTTTCTTCGAAACCCAAAGCTCTACCGGCAAGCGCTATACCGTTAATCTGCCAAACGGCAAATCGGTGCAGGAAGTGAATGCCATTACTGCTGCTCAGATGCAGCCGTTCGATACCGTAACCTTCACCGGTCACTTCGGTACGCCAACTGAGATTTCAGAAGAAGTGGCGAAGCGTGCGGCGGACAAAGGTGCCAAGTTCTACCACGTTACCCGTCAGTGGCAGAACCAGAGTGGCGGTAACCTGACCGTCACGGCTGACCTGTTTAAGTAATCCTTCTCAGGGCGGCGCCTGCCGCCCTGCTGTTTGCATAATTCCTGCGCTGTTTTGCATAGTCACGCATTGCCATCCCCTGCCACACTCCGTAAAATCCTCCGCCTGTTTTACCGTATATTGTCCCTGTATTGTGCCTTTGGTGTGACATAACCCAGCGACAGAATCCGATTTACCCAGCCATATATGCTAGCGGGAAGGTTGTTTTGGAGAAAAAATTAGGTCTCGGTGCGCTGACGGCGCTGGTGATCAGCTCTATGCTGGGCGCAGGCGTGTTCAGTCTGCCGCAAAATATGGCTGCAGTGGCCGGTCCGGCGGCGCTGCTGCTGGGCTGGCTGATTACCGGCGTCGGCATCATCTTTCTGTCGCTGGCGATGCTGCTGCTGACCCGCCTTAAACCCGAGCTGGATGGCGGCATCTTTACCTATGCCCGTGCCGGTTTCGGCGAGCTGATGGGCTTCTGCTCCGCGTGGGGCTACTGGCTGTGCGCCGTGATCGCCAACGTCTCCTATCTGGTGATTGTCTTCTCTGCCCTGAGCTTCTTCACCGATACGCCGGACCGGATTATCTTTGGCGATGGCAACACCTGGCAGGCGATGCTGGGTGCATCCGTGCTGCTGTGGCTGGTTCACTGGCTGGTGCTGCGCGGCGTGCAGACCGCTGCCAGCATTAATCTGATGGCGACGCTCGGCAAGCTGGTGCCGCTGCTGCTGTTTATTGTGCTGGCGGTGATGGCGTTCAACTATGATCGCTTCCGCTTTGATTTTTCCGGCGTCACGCTGGGACAACCGCTATGGGAGCAGGTCAAACAGACCATGCTGATTACCCTGTGGGTCTTTATCGGCGTCGAGGGGGCGGTGGTGGTCTCTGCACGCGCGCGCCAGAAAAAAGATGTGGGCCGGGCTACATTATTCGCCGTGCTGGCAGCGTTGCTGGTCTATCTGCTGGTGACACTGCTGTCGCTTGGCGTGGTTCCACGTGCTGAACTGGCTCAGATGCGTAACCCCTCCATGGCGGGATTGATGATCCGACTGATGGGCAACTGGGGCGATGCGGTGATTGCGGTGGGTCTGGTTATCTCGGTGTGCGGTGCCTATCTGAGCTGGACGATTATGGCCGCTGAAGTGCCGCTGATTGCCGCGCAACAGGGTGCATTTCCACGCAGTATCGCCCGGCAAAACCGCCATAACGCGCCAGCCGCCTCACTGTGGCTGACCAACGGCAGTATTCAGCTCTGCCTGATCCTGATTGCCCTGACCGGTGCGAACTACAACAACCTGCTGACCATCGCCTCTGAGATGATTCTGGTGCCCTATCTGCTGGTGGGGTTATATCTGATCAAAGTGGTACGCGGACAGCATAAACCGCTGGCGATGGCGACCGGTATCGGTGCCAGCCTGTATGGCATCTGGCTGCTTTACGCCTCGGGGCCATTGCACCTGATGATGTCTGTGGTGCTCTATACACCGGGCCTGCTGCTGTTTCTGTTTGCACGACGCGGTGGCCGCGCAGAGTTTGCGCTGACTTCGCTGGAGCGGATTGCAATGGGATTGCTGATTGCCGCGACGCTGCCCGCCGTGTGGCAGCTGACGACTTAGCGCCTGGCCCGGCAGGCGTAATGGTTGCAGGCAGTGCGAACCCGGCCAGCGCGGAGCAACCAGGCGTACAGACAGTACGTGAGGATGGTGAGCACTGCCCAGGTTCAGAGCCTGATGGGAGAGGTTCTCAGTGTGACTGCACAGGTATTGAGACACACAGCAGGTCATCCTGCTGTGTCAGATTCAGCGGCCTGGAATATTCATGATGGATCGCGTCCAGCTGCTCCGCCGAAAGCGGATAAGGAAGCTGAATATCGAAGCGACTAATCTGCTGTTGTTCCGCAAGGGTAATCAGGCGTGCGATATTAATTTCGTCGCTGACCTGAGTAGAAATGATTTGTAATGCTAATTCTTTTAACGGGTCGTCACTGCCCTGTAAGCGGTGTGCCGATTTACGTGTCACCATGCCAAATATCGGCATCACACCATAAATAGCATCGACGAAGCTCCAGCGCTTTTTGCAGGAAGCGGAGAGAAAGTCACTGTAATTGAAGCAGATGCGGTCGGGGTATATGGCTGATGCCAGCTCTTTATCAGACACACTAACGCTCCTCATGATAATCATCAATATCCCAAACCTGGCGCAAAAAGGCCGCGCTAATGATTGCACATTTTGCCGGTTATATACCAGCAAGCCACGGATATTTCGTGCGGTAACGTAGAGCTCAGGACCAGGAAAAGATATGCTTCCGTCCATCCCTGTCTCTGCTTTGTGAACTATGAACAAAATTGTTTATGTAGAAGATGAACCCGAAGTGGGCTCACTGATTGCGGCCTATCTGGGTCGTCATGATATTGAGGTGATTGTCGAGATGCGCGGCGACCGTGCTGAAGCGGTCATTGCCGAACAGCAGCCCGATCTGGTGATGCTGGATATCATGTTGCCAGGCAAAGATGGCATGACTATCTGCCGTGACCTGCGGGCCAACTGGCAGGGGCCGATCGTGCTGCTCACCTCACTGGACAGCGACATGAACCATATTCTGGCCCTGGAGATGGGTGCGCAGGATTACATTCTGAAAACCACGCCGCCGGCGGTACTGCTGGCCCGCCTGCGCCTTCATCTGCGTCAGTCGCAGCAGGGACAGCCGGACGATGCGCCCAGCGCACCCGCCGCCAACCGTATGCTGCGTTTTGGCTCGCTGACCATCGATGCGCTGAACCGCCAGGTCACGCTGTTTGACGAGCAGATTGCCCTTTCCACCGCAGATTTCGATCTGCTGTGGGTACTCGCCAGCCATGCAGGCCAGACGCTTAACCGTGATGCGCTGCTGAAAACGTTGCGCGGGGTCAGCTATGACGGCCTTGACCGCAGCATCGACGTGGCCATCTCCCGGTTGCGCAAAAAGCTGCACGACAGCGCCACCGAGCCGTTCCGCATTAAAACCATTCGTAACAAAGGCTATCTGTTTGCGCCCCAGGCCTGGGATACCCGCGGACTATGAGAAAGCTTTTTATTCAGTTTTATCTGCTGCTGTTTGTCTGCTTTCTGGTGATGGCGCTGCTGGTGGGGCTGGTCTACAAGTTCACCGCTGAACGTGCGGGCCGCCAGTCGATGAATGACCTGATGGCCAGTTCGCTCTACCTGATCCGCAGCGAACTGCGCGAGATCCCGCCACGCGACTGGAATAAAACCATCAAGAGTCTCGATCTCGGCCTGTCGTTCGACCTGCACATCGAGCCGATGAATAAATATCAGCTTGATGAAGGCAACATGCGTCGGTTGCGCGCCGGAGAGATCGTGGCGCTCGACGATCAATACACCTTTTTGCAGCACATTCCGCGCAGCCACTACGTGTTGTCAGTCGGGCCGATTCCCTATCTCTTCTATCTGCATCAGATGCGACTGCTGGATATTGCCCTGCTGATCTTTATAGGGATGTCGCTGGCGCTGCCGGTGTTTATCTGGCTGCGCCCCCACTGGCAGGAGATGCAGCGACTGGAAAAAGCGGCTCAGCGCTTTGGCCGTGGCGAGCTGGACGTGCGCACCCATTTCGACAGCACCTCCAGCCTGTTCCGGCTCGGCATCGCCTTTAACCAGATGGCTGAGAACATCAATACGCTGGTCGCCAGTAAGAAGCAGTTGATTGACGGTATTGCGCATGAGCTACGCACACCGCTGGTGCGCCTGCGTTACCGGCTGGAGATGAGCGACAACCTCACGGATGGCGAACGGGTGGCGCTGAATCGCGATATCGGCCAGCTCGAAAGCCTGATTGAGGAGCTGCTGACCTATGCGCGTCTTGATCGGCCGCGCGTCGATCTCAATCTGAAAACACTGGATTTGGCCAACTGGCTGCGCGAGCGGCTTGACGATTTCCGCACTATCAATCCCGACGTGCGGCTCGACCTTGAGCTGCCGCAGCGTGAAAACATCGGCATTTCTGATACCCGCCTGATGGAGCGGGTACTGGATAACCTGGTAAACAATGCGCTGCGTTATGCGCAACAGCGGCTGCGCGTCAGTTTGTGGTTCGACGGTCCGATAGGGTGTCTGCAGGTGGAAGATGACGGTCCCGGCATTCCGCCTGAAGAGCGTGAACGGGTTTTCGAACCCTTCGTCCGGCTGGACCCCAGCCGCGATCGCGCTACAGGCGGCTGCGGACTGGGACTTGCGATTGTGCACTCTATTGCCCAGGCGCTGAGCGGCAATGTGACCATTGAATCCAGTCCGCTGGGCGGCGCCAGCGTTCGCTTTTGCTGGCCGGTTGATCTAACCTTGCGGGAAATTCCGCTGCGTTAAAAACCACAAGGAGTCTTACGTGACCTCAGCGTATCAACAACTTACCAAGACGTTCCAGCGCCTTTCCCGTTTCAGCCACGTCACGGCCATCGCCGGATGTGACATGCAAACCACCATGCCGCCGGGCGGCAGTCAGGCGCGTGGTGAAGCGCTGGCCGAAATGAGCGTGTTGCAGCACCAGATCCTCACTGCCCCTCAGGTTGGTGAGTGGCTCAGGGCCGCAGAGCAGCAGTCACTCAACGATGTTGAGCGGGCCAATTTTAACGAGATGCAGCGCGCTTACCAGCAGGCCACCCTGCTGCCTGATGATTTTGTTGAAGCCAAATCAATCGCCGGTTCGGTATGTGAACATGCATGGCGCACTCAGCGTCCCGCCAACGACTGGCAGGGCTTCGCCGCCAATCTCAAAGAGGTGGTGCGTCTGAGCCGCGAAGAGGCCCAGCGCCGCGCCGACGCCACTGGCTGCTCGCGTTACGATGCGCTGCTGGATCTTTATGAACCGGGGATGACCCGCGCCCGGCTGGATGAAACCTTTGGCGAACTGAAAACCTGGCTGCCCGATCTGTTACAGCAGGTCGTGGAAAAACAGGCGCAACAAACTGTTGTCACGCCGCAGGGGCCGTTCGCCCTGCCTGCTCAGCGTCAGCTCGGCCTGAGCATCATGGAAACGCTGGGTTTCGACTTTAACCATGGCCGGCTGGATATCAGTGCGCATCCCTTCTGCGGTGGCGTGCCGGAAGATGTGCGCATTACCACCCGTTACAACGAGAATGAGTTTCTCAGCGCCCTGATGGGCGTGATCCACGAAACCGGCCACGCCCGCTATGAGCAAAATCTGCCGCAGCAGTGGCGCGGGCAGCCGGTGGCGCTGGCGCGCTCCACCGCTATCCACGAATCACAAAGCCTGTTTATGGAGATGCAGCTTGGTCGCAGCCGCGAATTCCTGCAGCGCATTCTGCCGCAGGTGATCGCCACCTTTGGCGACCAGTCTGCCCTGCAGGCGGATAATTTTGTACGCCTGACCCAGCAGGTTAAGCCTGGCCTGATCCGGGTTGACGCCGATGAGCTCAGCTATCCGGCGCATGTCATTCTGCGTTATGAAATCGAGCAGGCGCTGATTGAAGGCGAGATTGAGGTTGAGGATATCCCGGCACTGTGGGATGAGAAGATGATGCAGTCGCTGGGTCTGGATACCCGGGGTAACTACCGCGATGGCTGTATGCAGGATATTCACTGGACTGACGGCGCTTTTGGCTACTTCCCGACCTATACGCTGGGCGCGATGTACGCCGCACAGCTGTTCCGCTCGGTACATCTTGCGATTCCTCAGCTCAGCGAGCTGATTCAGCACGGTGAGCTGCAGCCGGTATTCGACTGGCTGCAGCAGAACATCTGGCAGCACGGCAGCCGTTTCTCCACCGACCAGTTGCTGATCAACGCCACCGGCGAAGCGCTGAATCCGGCTTTCTTCCGCCAGCACCTTGAACAACGTTACCTGAATAGCTAAGCTCTCGGGCGGTCAGCTGACCGCCCTTTCCCGCCTTTGTACAATCGGTTACACGCCGATACCAAACACCCACGGACACCGTTCATTGATATACCTATAGTCTCTTCACCGGCCCCGCAGTGGGCTACACATGAAAAAATAGTCTTCGAGGGATTTGCAATGAAAAAATTATTTGCACTGGTTGTCGCCGCTGCTATGGGTATGTCTTCTGTTGCTTTCGCTGCTGACACCACAGCTGCTCCAGCTGCTGCGCCAGCCGCAACAACCACTACTACCGCTGCAGCACCGGCTAAAACCGTTCACAAAACTGCGCACAAGAAACACCATAAAGCGGCTCAGAAAGCGCAGGCTGCTAAAAAACACCACAAAAAAGCTGTGAAAAAAGATGCCGCGCAGAAAGCGCAGGCTGCTAAAAAAGTTCACCACAAAAAAGCGGTAAAACCTGCTGCACAGAAAGCTCAGGCCGCTAAAAAAGTTCACCACAAAAAAGTCACTAAACCAGCTGCTCAGAAAGCCCAGGCCGCTAAAAAAGTTCACCACAAAAAAGCCACTCAGCCAGCCACTCAGAAAGCCCAGGCTGCTAAAAAAGTTCACCACAAAAAAGTAGCTAAACCAGCTGCACAGAAAGCTCAGGCTGCTAAAAAAGTTCACCACAAAAAAGTTGTGAAACCAGCAGCTAAAAACTAAGGTCGCCTTCAGCGCACGGCCACGAGATGATGATTAAAAACACCCGGTTCTGCCGGGTGTTTCTTTACTGGAGTGGATGATATGGTGCGTCGCTATCGCTTCGAAATTATTCTGCTGGTGATGATCCTGTGTGGCATTGTTGCAGCAAGCTTTTTTGTTTAACCGCTGTAGCGTACTGATTAACCAATAAAACTCCCTTTTTCAACGCTCACCGACTATAGTTACCGTACTTACGTAATAACAATAACGTTAATTTTTTCTCGCCATTGAGATTTCTATGCGCCTGGCTACCCTGTTAATGGTTGGACTCTTCAGCTTTGCCACCACGGTTCATGCCGATGATGACGATGACTCGCCTACTCCTGCTGAAATTAAGATGCTGTTTTTCGGTAAGGATCATCGCCAGGCAATCACCGATATTACCGCTGCCCCCTGGGATGCCATTGGTCAGCTGGAAACCGAAAGCGGCAACCTCTGTACTGCCACACTCATCTCTCCGCATCTGGCGCTGACCGCCGGACACTGCCTGCTTGCCCCGCCGGGTAATTTCGATAAGCCGGTTGCGCTGCGATTTATGGCCAGCGATAAAGGCTGGCGCTACGAGCTTCATGATATTGATGCGCGGGTTGAACCCTCGCTGGCGTCAAAGTTAAAAGCGGATGGTGAAGGCTGGATCGTGCCGAGCAGTGCAGCCCCCTATGATTACGGCATCGTGATTTTACGCAATCCGCCCTCAGCGATTACGCCTATTCCGCTGTTCGATGGCTCACGCAGCGATCTCACTGCGGCGCTGAAGCTGACCGGACGCAAAGTGACGCAGGCAGGCTATCCGGCTGATCATCTGGACACGCTTTACTCCCACAGCGATTGCCTGATCACCGGCTGGGCGCAGCGCGCCGTGCTGTCGCATCAGTGTGACACCCTGCCAGGTGACAGTGGTTCGCCACTGCTGCTCAACAGCGATAAAGGCTGGCAGTTAATCGCGGTACAAAGCTCAGCACCGGCTGCGAAAGATCGCTACCTGGCTGATAACCGCGCGATTTCGGTCACCTCGTTTAAAGATAAGCTGGAATCCCTGGCGCAGTAGTCCGCACTCTCACTCCCCATCATCGGATGCGCGCCGGTTAAGGCGCGCATCCCGGCGTTTAACCCGCTATCTGCTCCATCATCTGCAGAATACGCTTATCTGAGATGGGATAAGGCGTACCCAGCTGCTGAGCAAAGTAACTGATACGCAGCTCTTCGATCATCCAGCGGATATTTTGCACCTCTTCATCATCCTGACGCTGCGGCGGCAACTTGTTGCGCCACGCCTGATAAGCCTGTTCCACTGCCTGTACTTTTAACATCCGCGCACGATCGCTGTGCGGATCGGCAGGCAGTTTTTCCAGTCGGCGCTCAATCCCATGCAGATAACGCAGCGTATCGGCCAGTCGCTGCCAGCCGTTGCCGGTGACAAAGCCGCGATAAACCAGGCCACTTAACTGCGCTTTGATGTCAGATAACGCCAGCGCCATGGTCATATCGACCCGGCCCTTCAGACGCTTATTAATGTTGAAGACTGCCGTCAGGATCTGCTCGACCTGCTTCGCGATGGTCACCACGGTTTCATTGAGTTCGCCTCGCACTTTGTCACGCAACTGCTCAAACGAGGTTTGATCCCAGGCCGGACCGCCCGCTTCCCCCATCAGCTTGTCGATGCCACAGGCGATGCAGTCGTCAATCAGCTCCAGCACTTTGCCATAAGGGTTAAAGTAGAGTCCGAGCTTGGCTTTGTTCGGCAGCTTCTCGTGCAGATATTTAACCGGTGACGGCACATTCAGCAGCAGCAGGCGACGCTGACCGCGCCACATCATTTTTTGCTGCTCCTGCTCGCTGTCAAACAGACGAATGGCGACGCTCTCTTTCTCGTCGACCAGCGCAGGCCAGGCTTTAACCTGGTAGCTGCCGCGCTTCTGTTCATAACTGCGTGGCAGATCGCCAAAACTCCAGATATGCAGCCCACTCTGCTCCAGCCCGTCATCCGCCACTTTCGACAGCGTTTCCTGCACTTTGTCTTTCAGCTGTGCCTTAAGCGCAGTGAGATCTTTGCCTTCCAGTAGCTTACGATTGTGCTCGTCGACTACCCGGAACGTCATTTTCAGATGATCGGGCACCTGTTCCCACTGCCAGTTTTCCCGCTCCAGCGTGACGCCGGTCATGCGGCGGAATTCCCGCGCCAGCGCATCAGGCAGCGGCATCTCCATCGCTTTCACCCTTCCTAAAAACGCCTCGGCGTAGTTGGGCGCCGGCACCAGGTTACGGCGCAGCGGCTTGGGCAGAGACTTAATCAGTGCGATGATCAGTTCACGGCGCACACCGGGGATCTGCCACTCAAAACCGCTATCCTCTACCTGGTTCAGCAGCGGCAGCGGAATATGTACCGTCACGCCATCCGCATCTGCGCCAGGCTCAAACTGATAACTCAGCTTAAGTTTGAGGTTGCCCTGATGCCAGAAGTTGGGGTAGTCGAGCTGACTGACTTTATCCGCGCCCTCTTTGATCAGCATCTGCTTGTCGAAATTCAGCAGTTCTGCGTTTTCGCGACTGGCCTGTTTCCACCAGCTGTCGAAATGCTTCGCCGAGACCACCTCTTTGCCAATGCGCTGGTCATAAAAAGCAAACAGCGTTTCGTCATCGACCAGAATGTCGCGACGACGGGATTTGTGTTCCAGATCTTCCACTTCGCTGCGCAGCTTCTGGTTTGCGCGGAAGAAGGCGTGTCGGGTCTGCCAGTCGCCCTCCACCAGCGCGTGACGAATAAACAGTTCACGGCTCAGGGTGGGATCGATGCTGCCATAGTTAACTTTACGGGCGGCGACAATCGGCAGGCCATAGAGCGTGACTTTTTCGGTGGCCATCACCGCGCCCTGCGATTTCTCCCAGTGCGGTTCACTGTAGCTACGCTTGATCAGATGCTGTGCCAGCGGCTCAATCCACTCCGGTTCAATACGGCCCGCCGTGCGGCCCCACAGGCGGCTGGTCTCGACCAGTTCCGCCACCATGGTCCACTTCGGCGGCTTTTTAAACAGCCCGGAGCCAGGGAAGATCGCGAAGCGGGTATTGCGCGCGCCGGTATACTCCTGCTTATCGGTGTCTTTCTGCCCGATATGCGACAGCAGACCGCTTAACAGCGCGCAGTGGACGGGCTGCAGCTCAGCCGGTTCACTGTTAACCGGAATGCCCAGTTCACGCACCACCTGCCGCAACTGGGTGTAGATATCCTGCCATTCCCGTACGCGCAGATAGTTAAGGAAATCGCTTTTGCACTGGCGGCGGAAAACATTCCCGGACAGCGCTTTCTGCTGCTCCGCCAGGTAGTTCCAGAGATTCACATAGGCGAGGAAGTCGGAGTCTTTGTCGGCAAAGCGCCGGTGCTTCTCATCGGACGCCTGCTTTTTATCTGCCGGACGCTCACGCGGGTCCTGAATCGACAGGCCAGCGGTGATAATCATCACTTCGCGCACGCAGCCAAATTTCTGCGCTTCCAGCACCATCCGCGCCAGGCGGGGATCCACCGGCAGCTGCGCCAGCTGACGCCCGGAACCGGTAAGCTTATAGTGACCGGTCTCTTCGTTCAGGGTCAGCGCGCCCAGCTCTTCCAGCAGGCGGACGCCATCCTGGATATTGCGCTTATCGGGCGCTTCCACAAACGGGAAGGCGGCGATATCGCCGAGGCCCAGCGAGGTCATCTGCAGGATCACTGACGCCAGGTTGGTGCGCAGGATTTCAGGATCGGTAAAGGCCGGACGACTCAGGAAGTCATCTTCCGCGTAGAGACGGATACAGATACCGTCTGAAACGCGGCCGCAACGCCCTTTACGCTGGTTGGCAGACGCCTGTGATATCGGTTCAATCGGCAGGCGCTGCACTTTGGTACGGAAACTGTAACGACTGATACGCGCCGTACCAGGATCGATCACATATTTAATCCCCGGCACCGTCAGTGAGGTTTCCGCGACGTTGGTCGCCAGCACGATACGACGGCCACTGTGCGACTGAAACACCCGGTTCTGTTCAGCGTTCGACAGCCGTGCATAGAGCGGCAGCACTTCGGTGTGTGGCAGATCGCGTTTGTTCAGCGCGTCGGCGGTATCACGTATTTCACGCTCACCACTCATGAAGATCAGGATATCGCCCCGACTTTCCCGGCCCAGCTCATCCACGGCATCAAAAATCGCCTGCAGCTGGTCACGATCGCCATCATCCGCCTCTTCGATCACCGGCCGATAGCGCACTTCAACCGGATAGGTCCGGCCTGAGACTTCAATCACCGGCGCATTATTGAAATGACGCGAGAAACGCTGTGGATCGATGGTGGCGGAAGTGATAATCACTTTCAGATCGGGCCGACGCGGCAGCAGCTCACGCAGATAACCGAGCAGGAAATCGATATTCAGGCTGCGTTCGTGCGCTTCATCAATAATGATGGTGTCATATTGCATCAGCAGACGATCCTGCTGGATCTCCGCCAGCAGAATCCCGTCGGTCATCAGTTTAATCTGCGTCAGGTCACTGACCTGGTCGTTAAACCGTACTTTATAGCCGACGCAGCCGCCCAGCGAAGTGCTGAGTTCATCGGCAATGCGATTCGCCACGGTACGTGCGGCCAGACGGCGCGGCTGCGTATGACCAATCAGACCCGTCACACCACGTCCCAGCGCCAGACAGATTTTCGGCAGCTGCGTGGTTTTGCCCGAGCCGGTTTCACCGGCGACAATCACTACCTGGTGATCGCGAATCGCCTCAGCAATATCCTGCTGCTTCTGACTGACCGGCAGATTGTCCGGGAAGGTAATGGCTGGCGTGGCCGCACGGCGCTGGGCCACGCGCTGCTCGGCAGCGATAAAGTCCTGCTCAAGCTCGCTGGCAATGCCCTGCTGTGCCTCGGGGTTTTTAGCTTTTCTGGCACCCTGTAAACGGCGCTGTAACCGCTGGCGATCGCGCAGCATTACACCGTCGAGGCGTGACCAGAGCGCTGCCAGTGGGGAAGTATCGGGAGATGACATAATAGTGACGTACCTTACTCAGACGGTGTCGCTGCCTGAAGCAGCGCCCTGCAAGCCGGGATAACCAGCTGATTCAATAAAAAATAATTGCGCGCATCATAGCACATTCTGAACTGTTCCGGCGGCTGGCCCCGGTTACGCTTATTCAATAAATTCGAACATGGGTCTCGAAATATTGCGCTTTCACCGCGCCATCGATAACCGTAGAGTGTAAACCATTGAGCGGAAAGTCTTCCGCGTAACAGACAGGAAACCACCATGAGCAAAGTTTTAGTTCTGAAATCAAGCATTCTTGCAGGCTACTCACAATCAAGCCAGCTCGCTGACTTCTACATCGAACAGGCAAAGGCCCAGGGTAAAGAGGTTACCGTACGTGACCTGGCGGCTAACCCGATCCCGGTACTGGATGGCGAGTTAGTGGGTGCAATGCGTCCCTCTGATACCCCGCTGTCACCTCGTCAGCAGGAGGCTCTGGACCTGTCTGATGAACTGATTGCAGAACTGCAGGCTCATGATGAAGTGGTGATTGCCGCGCCAATGTACAACTTCAACATCCCGACGCAGCTGAAAAACTATTTCGACCTGATTGCCCGTGCTGGCGTGACGTTCCGCTACACCGAAGCAGGCCCGGAAGGTCTGGTTAAAGGCAAAACGGCAGTCGTTATCTCCAGCCGTGGCGGCATTCATAAAGATACCCCAACTGACCTGCTGACCCCTTACGTCAAGTTGTTCCTGGGCTTCATCGGCATCACTGACGTTGAGTTCGTGTTTGCTGAAGGCATCGCTTACGGTCCGGAAGTGGCCAGCAAAGCGACCGCTGAAGCGAAAGACGCTATCAAGCAGATCGTGACGGCATAAGTCTCACTCATCTCAGGATGACGCTGTAAAAGACCGGGCCATGCGCCCGGTTTTTTTTCGCCGGTTACTGACTGCTCTCTGCCGTTTTTCTCAGCCACTGACCGTTAATGCCGCGCACATATTCCCCCGCTGCCGCACGGCTCACCAGCTTCTGTCCGGCAATACTGGCGACATCGGCCGTGGAGAGATTATTCTGTTCTGCCAGTCGCTGATACTCCTGCTGACGTCCGGCATTAATACGCTGCACCAGTGCCAGCGTTTCACTATCCTGCGCACGTGCCGCCAGATAGCCGGAGAGCGTTTCACCTGCTCGCCCCGATTGCCGCGCCTGATCCAGCGTCAGTGCCCAGGCAGGCTGCGCCATCGTCAGGGCGAGGAACAGCACCGCGCTTATGCGTTTCATCGTTGCTCTCCTCAGAACAGACCGCTCTGGTTTTTCAATAGCGCTTCCACGTCTTTATCGACTTTGATGTGGATCTCATGTTCGATTTTCACGTTCATGTTGATGGTGATGGGATCTTTAGGTGCCGTGACTTCAATGCGCGGCACGCAGCCGATGCTCAGCAGTCCGGCCGCCAGAACCAGTAGTGCCCTCAGGCTCATGGTGAAGTGTCCTTGTTGGATGGCAAATTCGCATGTTGCTCTAACCAGGATTGCAAATTATCGCCAAAGCGCAGGCTGCGCCAGAGCTGAAACAGGTTTTCCTGATGATGATAGTTGAGATTGACTGTCTGACGACGGTTACTGAACTGGCTGACGCCCTGCACCTGCGCCTCCATGGTGAGGTCGCCAAGATTATCCAGATTGATCGTGGCCCAGCTGCGGGAGACTTCCATATAGCGTAACCAGTCCAGCGCGGCGCCCGTCGCCACGTTATTGCGGGTAATCGCATCCGCCATATCTTTATCCAGCCGGAAGGTTAGCGGACCGCTGTTGGCAATCCACCCTTTCTCCACCAGCCAGTGTGGATTATTGAGCCACAGCGGCAGCTCACCGTTAACCTTGCCCGACATGGCAAACTGTTTAGGTTTCAGCGCCGTCACCAGCTCGCTGAGGCTGATATTGCGCAGCGACACCCGGGCTGGCTCATGCTGCGGCATGCGCAAAGCGGGCAGCGTAATTTGTCCGCCCAGCAGATCAAGGCTGACATCCTGCAACGTCAGCGGCGCCTGTTCGGACCACGGCCAGTTACCCTGCAGGTCAGCGCGAATATTCTGCATCGCAAACTGGTTCTTAACCTCGGCAATGCGCAGTGATACCGGGCCATGCTGACCAAACTGCCATTGCTGCTCATGGAATCTGAACGGCAGCGAGAAGTCGATACCGTTAACCTGGCTGTCGGGCGTCCAGATGCTGCCCTGTTTTACCGTCCAGTGGCCTCCCGCCTGGAAACCCTGTTCACTTGCGGCGGAAAAAGCGACCTGTGCCTGCAAACGGCCGCCCTGGATCTGCATTTTCATGTCAGGGCTGAGCAACGGCTGAAACACCGTCAGCGACTGTGCCGGCCACCAGGCCTGGCCGCGCAGCCGTTCGCCATCCCAGCGGCCGTTAACCCGCAGCGGGCCAACCTTGCCCGCCTGTAAACTGCCTCGCCAGATAAAATAGCCGGGATCACGACCTTTAGCCTCAAAGTCGAGCGTGGAATCTGCCAGATGTCCGCCATAGCTGAAGCGGGTCTCTCCTGCCTGCAGGCGGAAATGCCCATTGAACGCCGGATGCGCCGCATCACGCTGCCAGTTTACCGGTTTAGTCAGTGTCAGACGCGGTTTTGCAACGTTGACACTGCCATACGCCAGCTGATTAAAACCGGTGGACAAGGTATCCAGATGGATCAGGGTGTCGTGCCAGCCGCCCGTGCCTTTAACATCCCAGCGCGCCTGCAGCGGCAGCATCTCGCCACCTCCCCAGTAGCGCCAGTTCCATTCGCCCTTATCGGGCCAGAAATCATTGGCGCGGCCATCGAGATGCAACCGGAAGCGGCCAAAACTGGCATCGTGCGCATTCAGAATGGCCTGCAGGCGGCCATCAATACCCTGCGAGGAGAGTCGTACGCCCGCCAGCGGCCAGCGCGCTTCGTCCACTTCCAGCGTTGACAGCAACCGGCCCCGCAGGCGCAGCAGCGATTTAGGTTGCAGCACCAGTTGAGGATCGAGGATCGAGCCGCTGAGCACGCCCGGAATGGAGCCGTAAAGTTGCAGGTCGGCCAGCTTGCTTTCGCCCGTTAGCTGAAACGGCAGGTTGCTGTTGGTCAGGCTGAGGTTGCCGGGACCGACGCCGAGCACCACGTTGCCCTTGCCGCCGCGTCCCTGGGTCAGCAGGTTAACGCGACCGCTAATCTGGCTACTTTCAAGGCCAGACTGCCAGTTATCCAGCGTCAGGTTAACAAACCCTGATAGCGGCTGAGCCTCCAGCGGCCAGAAGTATTCGCCCTTTTCAATCCGAATCTGATCGCGGCTGATCTGCCACGGCAGTCTGAGAAGCGGCCTGGTCACTTCGGCCATTGCCACGCGTAGCTCGCCCTGCTGCTGCTGCCAGTAAAGCGTCAGCTTCAGGGGATGCGGCAGCGCGTCCAGCGCCAGCTGTCCGGTCACCTCGCCGTTCACCGGCAGATCAGTGGCAAAGGTGGGTAACGCCAGATGACCACTCAGCGTGACGGGTTCAGGAATTGCAGGATGGGTGAGCGTCAGGCGACTGATAGCGAGCTGCTGACCGGTCAGCGTTGCCGCCAGCTGCAGATTATCGCCCTGGTAACTGAGTTGCTGACGATCTTTTTCCAGCGTCAGATCCAGCGCGCCCGCATACGTCTGCCACGGCGTAACGATTAATTTGCCCAGATGAACGTCGGCGCCAGGCAGCATTGCCTGCCATTCGGCCAGCGTTTTGGGGGCTGCCGTGCTGCCATCACTGGCCGGTAATTTTTGCAGGCAGGTGCTATCCAGCGTCAGCTCTGACGCATTCAGTTTCCAGCGCGACTGATGCCAGCCCAGTGACACCGCCTTTACCGTTGCCAGGGAGCAATCCCCTGCGAGATAACGAAGTTGTGGCAACCACAGGCCACCTTCCCGCCAGCGCGGTGCGCCCGACAGCTCAATGCGGGTATCTTCAGGTAGCCAGATGCCGACCAGCCGCGGCAGCCATTGCGTGACAGTCAAGATCAGGCCGAGCAGCAGCAGAATCAGCGCCAGAATGGCGGCCAGCCGTCGCCGGAACATCCGTGGCATAAAAGCCATAATCCTTTTCCTTACAGTATCCTGACAACGATGATGGCATGTAATCTGCCAGAGGTGAAGGTCTGCGCCGGACACAAGTCAGCTGTTTCAGCAAAGTCAGTCAGAAAACGTTATCCTTGCTCTATCACCTCTGCAGGAGCACAACGATGAAAATCGCGGTTTACAGCACCAAACATTACGATCAGAAATATCTTGAGCAGGTCAATCAGCAGTTCGGCTTTGAACTGGTGTTTTTTGACTTTTTACTCTCTGAAAGCACCGCCAAAACCGCTGTGGGTTGCTATGCTGTCTGTATCTTTGTAAACGATGACGGCAGCCGCCCGGTGCTGGAAGAGCTGGCCGGGCTGGGTGTGAAATATATCGCGCTGCGCTGTGCCGGTTTCAATAATGTTGATCTGGCTGCTGCAAAAGAGCTGGGTCTGGAAGTGGTGCGCGTGCCGGCCTACTCACCGGAAGCGGTCGCTGAACATACTATCGGCCTGATGATGACCCTGAATCGCCGTATTCATCGCGCTTATCAGCGTACCCGTGACGCAAACTTTTCGCTCGACGGCCTGACCGGTTTTAACATGCATAACAAAACCGCTGGTGTTATCGGTACCGGTAAAATCGGGATCGCGACGATGCGGATTCTGAAAGGTTTTGGTATGCGGCTGCTGGCGTATGATCCCTACCCGAGTGAGCAGGCGCTGGAACTGGGCGCGGAATATGTTGATCTGAAGACGCTGTTTGCTGAATCCCACGTCATTACCCTGCACTGTCCGCTGACGCCGGAGAATCATCATCTGCTCAACGCCGATGCGTTTAAACAGATGCGTGATGGGGTAATGGTCATCAACACCAGTCGGGGTGGTCTGATTGATTCACAGGCGGCGATTGACGCGCTGAAACAGCAGAAAATCGGCGCGCTCGGCATGGATGTTTATGAGAATGAACGTGATTTGTTCTTTGAAGATAAGTCGAATGATGTGATTCAGGACGATGTGTTCCGCCGTCTGTCGGCGTGCCATAACGTGTTGTTCACCGGCCATCAGGCGTTTTTAACCGCCGAAGCGCTGACCGCCATTTCTGAAACGACACTGAATAATCTCAGCCAGCTCGACCGCGGTGAAAACTGCCCGAACCGACTCTCTGCCTGACTGTGCGGGCCGGAGCAATCCGGCCTGATCATCAGCGCGCGCAATTCCCGCCAATTAACGCCTGCTCATCACACCGACGTCCATTGACTAACTGACACATCCCCACTCTTGAGCCATCCAGCTGATGCGAAAATGCCAGCGTTCCACCCGCATTTGAACAGGTGCTTTCTGCCAGGGAAGACATCACCACCCGTGGCTGGATGTGGGCGGCGGTGGCTTGTTGCGGTGGCTCGTTATCATCACTGTTGCTGCTGCAGGCAGAGAGTAATAATGCGGCACCGGCCAGCAAAAAAGTGGCTGCTTTCATCAGTCGGACTCCGGGAAGTGGGGGAAAAGGCTGGCTCAGCATATGTCAGGCAGCACAACGGGTCGAGAGGTGAAACAGCTTTTTACAAAATTCTCCGGCGTCATTTGCAAGCAGAATTATCTTGTTTACCTGTTATCGCTGAACTGTCACCCTTTTTCGGCCCTTATTAATTCGGAGTAAAGCCATGTTAATGGATATGTTAATTCGCATAGCGCTGGCCGGTATTCTCGGCGGCCTGATCGGCATGGAGCGCCAGATGCGGGCCAAAGAAGCGGGACTGCGTACCCATATTCTGGTCGGTATCGGCAGTGCGATGTTTATGCTGGTATCGAAATATGGCTTCGCCGATATGCTCAATAGTGACCATGTGGCACTGGATCCCAGCCGTATTGCTGCCCAGGTGGTCAGCGGCATGGGTTTCCTTGGCGCAGGCACCATTATGATTCAGAAGCAGGTGGTGAAAGGCTTAACCACGGCGGCGGGATTATGGGTGACTGCGGCGATTGGTCTGGTGATTGGCAGCGGCATGTATGAGATCGGCATTTATGGCACGGTGCTGGCGCTGGTGGTGCTGGAAGTGTTCCGCCGCCTGAGCCATTTTCTCATCGGTAAACATCATACGCTGCTGGTTTTTCTTAAGCCCAAAAGTGTGCCGCTGGTGCTGCTGGTCATGCAGCGGGAAGGCATTCGCTATGGCAATGTGACGGTGATTAATCGGGATGAGGAGAGTGGTCTGTGTGAGCTCAGCGTTCAGGTAACGCTGTCCCGCAAATCAAACGATGCTCACCTCTACGATAAGGTCATGGAGATCAAAGGAGTTCAGTCGCTGGAGATGATGTAAATTCCTTTCCATAAAGATCATTCCTGCTGAACACAGGCCGTTCAGCGCCGAGACGTTGCAGAAGGGAGTTATCGGTATGCACTGCCTTCTGCCCTCTCCATCAGATTCATCTATTATCATCATCATGCAGCCTGACCTGAGATATAGAGCCCGCCGGGAATTAATGTCATAATCCGTGATTGTTTATTAAGGTAACCATTTATCCGGTGAAAAATGCGCCAGAACTCTGACCATCGTGACGAAACCCTGTCCGCTTCTGTACGTAAAAGTAGCTGGCCGGTACTGAGCATGCTTATCTTTACGCTGATTGCGGGCGCTATGACCATCATGATGATCCTGGATCATCGTAATTCCGTAAATAATGCGCTTGAGACCGGACAGTGTCTGGTGGGGGAAGGCGCTGAAAGTTTGCTGGAAGTGCTCAGACATTTTTTACATCATGCTTATCGCTGGATTTTTAAAGCCTGTGGCTAGCAATAATAAATTCAGTGCAGCAGGAAATGCAGTAATCCGTGTCGGTTTACCAGCAACAAAACGCCGCAATACATGACTGCAACATAGCAGAGTAAAAAGAGTATCAGCGTCAATATAAATCGGACACCATAATTTTTTATATCGTGAGTGTTTACCGGATGTCTCATCGAATTTAAAGTTTGCTCCGTCCTTATTCACCTATATAGCCAGCAATTTAACGATTTGTTACGCTGCCCGCATTACCATGATGTGCGGAACGATGAAGTCACAGCTGGTCTCTCAGGAAAAACAGTTATGAGTGTAAAAATTAAAGCCGCCCTTTTTAACTTTCATATTCATGTTAATGGCTTTAATTTCACCCGTCTGCTTTGAAAAGCAACAGTTTTGGACGTGGTGATATCTGCCAGTAAAATCGATTCAGATTTAATGGGATACAAAAAAACAGTGATGCCTGTGCATCTTACGCATTCCCAATTATAACCCGGCAGTGTCAACGCATATTCAACAGCAGTGTTTTTCAGATTCAGGCGTTAATGAAATTAACAGTACATCAGGATATTTAACTCCCTGCGAATTTATAGCAACAATTCGAAGGAAAATTTCAAATCAGATAAGCATAAACAGGACTCCGTTTATGCATGATTGATTAATAGCGGTGCATGCTCTTTTTTTTGCTTACTGGTCGCTCTGATGAAATATCTGTTAATTATCTCAATCATTTTTATGACTGCGGGTTGTGCGGCAAAAAAAGAGAATGCGCGGGCTGATGCTTACCAGGCATCACTGCCATCCTGTTCTGCGCACAATGATGAAATCGATTGCCAGTGGAAAGATGTGCCAGCCAGCTGACATCGTATAGTTGAACGCTATCCGTGACACATCAGCCCGCAATTATTGAGTAATGACCTGGTAAGGCCTGCCCTCTTTTTTCACTGAGTACCGCCGCATCGATTTACGTCGCTGCTCCCTTAACGGGTAGTCTCTGCCGGATTCCCCGGGCGGCTATCCGCTGATTACTTCACTCCAGTACTGGCATTCGCGGCAACAATCCGTACCATACGCTGCATATTCGTGACACCGCAGTGAAGTGTCTGGCTGAACGCGCACGGCAATTTGCCCTTTAGCTACGCTTTCTGGATTTTGAGATAGGTAAAAATGCAAGATAATCAAACGGTTGACAAGAAAGAACAGTACAACCTCAATAAACTGCAAAAACGTCTGCGTCGTAACGTCGGCGAAGCCATTGCAGATTTTAATATGATTGAAGAAGGCGACCGCATCATGGTCTGCCTGTCGGGCGGCAAAGACAGCTACACCATGCTGGAAATTTTGCGCAGTCTGCAAAAAAGTGCGCCGGTCAACTTCAGTCTTATTGCCGTTAACCTCGACCAGAAACAGCCGGGCTTCCCTGAGCATATCCTGCCGGAATATCTTGAGTCGCAGGGCGTTGAGTATCGGATTATCGAAGAAGATACCTACTCCATCGTCAAAGATAAGATCCCGGAAGGCAAAACCACCTGCTCACTCTGCTCGCGCCTGCGCCGTGGCATTCTCTATCGCGTCGCAACTGAGCTGGGCTGCACTAAAATTGCGCTGGGCCACCATCGCGATGACATTCTGCAGACGCTGTTCCTGAACATGTTTTACGGCGGAAAAATGAAAGGCATGCCGCCAAAGCTGATGAGCGACGATGGCAAGCAGATTGTGATCCGTCCGCTGGCTTACTGCCGCGAGAAAGATATCATCCGCTTCTCTGAAGCGCGTCAGTTCCCGATTATTCCGTGTAACCTCTGCGGTTCTCAGCCGAACCTGCAGCGTCAGGTGGTGGCCGATATGCTGCGAGACTGGGATAAGCGCTATCCTGGCCGTATCGAAACCATGTTCAGCGCGATGCAGAATGTGGTGCCGTCACATATGGCGGATATCAACCTGTTCGATTTTAAAGGCATTAAGCATGGCGATGCGGTGGTTGACGGCGGGGATCTCGCCTTTGACCGGGAATCTCTGCCGCTGCAGCCAATTGGCTGGCGGGCTGATGAAGAGGATGCCCCGGATACCAGCGCGCGTCTGGATGTGATTCAGATTAAATAAGTGCTGGAAAGGTTAAGGGCGTGCTGCTGGCAGCACGCCCTTTTTTTATATGTTGCGATGCGGTGGTGGATCCATTATCGGCGGAAATTCCGGATCTGTCGGCGGATCAGGCTGGGGTTGTGGCTGAGGAATAGGCTCAGGAATCGGGATCGGATCCGTGGGGATCGGCTCGCTGTTAAGAATCGCGCTCATGCCGTACTCCTTTTGTTGCGAATGGACTTTAAGCTTAGGTAAGGAACGGCGTTACAGCCAGGCGGGCAAAAAAAAAGCCGGCACACGGGCCGGCATGTTTCGAATTAAATGTGCTATGCATTAATTCTAAATTAGGAAGTAAGACAATATGGAGCGCAACGCCCATCGCTTGACGTTGCATTCACCTGCGGGAGAGAGTTTGCGTCAGCAGCGACAATGGGTTCTTGATGTCGATCAGCTTTTGCGTCCTTTACGGGATTTTCAGCGCAGATAACCGATACGCTACGCATAACGCTAGAGCCAGCGCCGCTTGCGCAGGTACCCCGCTACCCCGACGGCCAGTGCCACCAGCAGCAGACAGAAGATAGAGAAACCGTATCGCCATTCGCCACCCGGAATACCGCCCAGGTTGACGCCAAACAGGCCGGTCAGGAAGGTGGCTGGCAGAAAAATCATCGCCATCAGTGACATGGTGTAGGTACGGCGGTTCATCGACTCCGCCATCGCAGAAGCAACCTCATCAGCCAGAATCGCGGTACGCGCCACCCCCGCATCCAGATCATCCAGCCCGCGTCCCAGCCGATCGGCGATTTCCTGCATCCGGCGGCGTTCGGTGTCATCCATCCAGGCCAGTTTTTCACTGGCCAGCCGCGCATAGACATCCCGCTGCGGTGCCATATACCGCCGCATCACAATCAGCTGTTTGCGCAGCAGGCCGAGTTCACCTCGTGCCGGCATCCGCTGGTCAAGCAGCGCATCTTCCAGCTCAATGATTTTGTCATGTAAATCTTCGATAAACTCGCTGGTGTGATCGGTCAGGGCATCACAGATATCGACCAGCCAGCTGCCGCAGTCAATCGGGCCATTACCATTCTGCAAATCCGTGAGGACTTCATCGACGGCAGAAACTTTACGCCGCCGGGTCGAGACGATGAGCTTATCGTTGATAAACACCCGCATCACCACCAGCTGGTCGCGACGCGCATCGCTGTTGTGGTTGACGCTGCGCAGCACGATCATAAAGCCGTCGCCCAGCCGGCTGACGCGTGGACGCATACTGTCGCCCGCTAAAGCGTCTCGCACGGCATCAGGGATTTGTGTCGTCGACTGCAGCCATTCCGCGCTCTTACGGTGGGTATAGTTCAGATGGAGCCAGCAGGGCTGCTCACACTGGATGACTTCATCTTCAGCAATCGGGATCATCCCGCCCTTGCCATCCAGCTGGCAGGAAATTATGGCATCTGAAACCTGTAACGCTTTTCCTTCAATTACGTCCACACCGTCGCCTCACCACTAAAATCAATACGATACAGTCTAGCGTGACGGTGTTGAGTTGCAATCTCCGGGCTGTGTAGAAAGATGTCAGAGGGTGGCCGGTTGACCGGCCACCTGCACTCAGTGCTTTTCAATCCACAGTTCGCGACTGTAGGCGACATCTTCAGGGTTAGTGATGGGATAGCCTTTGACCCAGGGTTTAATCAGGCGGCCATTGGTGTACTGATAGATGGGGGCGATCGGAGCCTGCTCAGCCAGGATCTGCTCGGCACGGTTGTAATCGCTGTTACGTACCTGATCGCTGGTCTCCCGGCTGGCTTTGGCGATAACCGCATCATAATCCGCGTTGTTAAAGCGCGCGATGTTGCTGCTGTTGCCCGACGTCAGCAGATTCAGGAAGGTGGAGGGTTCATTGTAGTCACCGACCCACGAGGCGCGGATCACATCGAAGTTTCCGCTGTTACGGCTGTCGATATAGGTTTTCCACTCCTGGTTCTCCAGCGTGACATCCACACCGAGGTTCTTTTTCCACATCGAGGCCACTGCAATCGCAATCTTCTGGTGGCTCTCAGAGGTGTTGTAGAGCAGTTTGAGTTTCAGCGGCTTGCCGGGACCGTAACCGGCAGCAGCGAGCAGCGATTTAGCCTGTGCATTCAGGCTGTTCTGATCGTGCTGTTGCATGAATGTGGGCAGTGGCTTAAAGCCTGCTGTCACATCTGGCGTAAAGTGCCACGCCGGTTTCTCACCGGTGCCCAGCACTTTTTCAGCAATCACTTTCCGGTCGATAGACCAGGAGAGCGCTTTGCGAACCCGCACATCGGCCGTCGGCCCTTTCTGCGTGTTAAACGCGTAGTAATAGGTGCCTAACTGGTCAGGTGTGTAGACCTCTCCGGGCAGGGTTTTCTTCAGTAGTGCATACATGTTTTTCGGGAAGGATTCGGTGATATCAATATCGTTGGATCGATAACGTTTAGTGGCGCTCGACTCTTCATTAATCGGCACGAAAGTCACTTTCGTCAGCACCGAATGGGCATCATCCCAGTAGTGAGGATTACGTGTCAGTACGATTTTTTCGTTCACTACGCGTTCGCTAAGCTGATAGGCCCCGTTGCCCACCAGTTTGCCGGGTGACGTCCAGCTGTCACCCTGTTGCGCAATAATTTTCTGCGGCACCGGGAAAAGCGCCACGTTAGCCACCAGCGCCGGGAACCACGGCACCGGACGATCCAGCGTCACCTTCAGCTGGTTTTTACTCTGGGCGACCACACCCAGCTTGTCGGGCGTCATTTCGCCTTTGGTTATCGCTGCCGCATTTTGAATACCGCTTAAGCCCGCGAACCAGGCAAAGGCTGAACTGTTTTTCGGATCGACCAGGCGCTGCCAGCTGTAGACAAAATCCTGAGCCGTAACCGGATCACCATTCGACCAGCGCGCGTTATTACGCAGCGTAAAGACCCAGGTTTTGTTATCACTGCTGCTCCAGCTCTGCGCCACGCCCGGCACGATTTTGCCCTGCGCATCCTGATTGGTCAGCCCTTCAAACAGATCGCGTATCACCTGAATTTCAGGCAGTCCTACCGCTTTAAGCGGATCGAGCGAAGCGGGTTCATCTTTAATATGGCGAACGATCTGCTGCTGTTCAGCCAGCTGTGCGCCAGCGGGTGGATTCGCCGCGATGGCGGGTGTGATGATGCTGCTCAGGCTGATTGCTGCCAGCGTCATGCGAAAGGTCTTGACCATTATCACTCCTTTACCCCAAAGAAGCGCTGCATCAGTCTGTTGCCGATGCAACTTGTGCAGGGCACTTTAGCGCAAATGGCTGACAGATAAATAGCTATTTTCCGCGCACGGCTTTTCCGCTACTTTTAGTAAAACCCTTTGAGGAAATAACTATGTCGCCACTCCATCCACGTCCCCTGCGCGGCAAACTGGACGTCCCCTATCAGCAGTATGGCCGCTCAGTGCTGGGCGCGCCGCTGCTCTGGTTTCCGGCGCCGCTGGGCGATCCCGAGAGCGGGTTGATTCTGGCGGGCACTCACGGTGATGAGAATGCGGCCATCGCCACCCTCTCCGCCGCATTACGGACGCTGCCTGATGGAATGCGTCGGCACCACGTGGTGTTGGCGGTCAATCCTGATGGCTGTCAGCTCGGACTGCGCGCGAACGCTAACGGCGTCGATCTCAACCGCAACTTTCCGGCGGCGAACTGGCAGTCAGGCGAGACGGTGTATCGCTGGAACAGCGCTGCCGATGAGCGTGATGTGGCGCTCTCGACCGGGGCTCATCCGGCTTCTGAACCGGAAACCCAGGCGCTCTGCGCGCTGATTCATCAGCTGAAACCACGCTGGATCGTCTCATGGCATGAACCGCTGGGCTGTATTGACGACCCGCATCAGGCAGAGATTGGTGGTTGGCTGGCCAGCCACACCGGCCTTCCGCGGGTCAGCAGCGTTGGTTATGACACACCAGGCTCATTCGGCAGCTGGTGTAAAGATCTCAGCCTGCCCTGCGTGACCGCTGAAATGCCGGTGATTTCAGTGGATGAAGCCACTGAAACCTACCTGGAGATGATGGTTAATCTGCTGCGCTGGCAGCAATGATCAGCTGACCGTTGCGCACTTTAATCGCCGGTTCTGCATCCACCGCCAGCCAGGTCGGCCCGTCGAGATCGGCAAAGCGGGTCTGCGGCACCAGCGGCAGTGCGGCGCGTATCGCCCGCGAGGTGCAGAGCATGCAGCCGAGCATGACCGCAAAACCCTGCTGCAGAGCCGCATTGGCCAGCGCCAGCGCCTCGGTCAGCCCGCCCGCTTTATCCAGCTTAATGTTGACCATCTCATAACGACCTCGCAGTGCCGCCAGACTTTCGCGGGTGTGACAGCTCTCATCGGCGCAGATCGGTAATGGATGGATAAAGTTCTCCAGCGCCGCATCCTCACCCGCTGGCAGGGGCTGTTCCAGCATCGCCACATTGATGTCCGCCAGCAGCTGACAGCGCGCCGCCAGACCTTCGGCGTGCCAGGATTCATTGGCATCCACAATCAGGGTCGCGTCCGGCACGGCGGCGCGAATCGCCATCAGCCGTTCGGTAATGAAATTATTATCCAGCTTAATCTTCAGTAGTGTTGCCCCATGCTGCCACAGCGCCAGCGCGCTGCTGGCCATCGCCTCGGGAGTATCAATGCTGACGGTCTGCGCGGTCACCACATCCTCCGGTGCAGTCACGCCACTAAGCTGCCAGAGGCTGCTCTGCTGCTGGTGTGAGGCAAGATCCCATAGTGCGCTGTCAATGGCGTTGCGCGCCGCCCCGGCGGGCAGCGCCTGTTGTAACGCCTCGCGCGTCATGCCCTGTTGCAGCGCGGGCAGCAGCGCGGCGATTTGCGCCAGCACCGACGCCTCGCTTTCACCATAGCGCGCATAAGGCGTCGCTTCGCCAACGCCTTTTACTCCGTCTTCCTCAATTTCAACCACCACCACTTTGACTTCAGTCCGGGTTCCACGGGCAATGACAAACGGCGTGTGCAACGGCCAGGCTTCGGGATAACTTTTTACCGTTCTCATTTCCACTCCACAATGTGTGACGCAGTGGCAGACCGCCACGTTAAATTCCACAATTGAACTCGTAAACCCTTAACATTTATGTCATAAACAACGGCTATCTTTAGCCGTTTTGTGTCAGATCTTTTTTATCATTAAAAGGAATCACTATGTCTCAGACTGTTCATTTTCAGGGTAATGCCGTACCGGTTGCTGGTCAGTTTCCTCAGGCTGGCGATAAAGCCAAAGCTTTCACGCTGGTAGCGAAAAACCTGGTTAACGTCGCGCTCTCTGAGTATGCAGGAAAACGCAAAATTCTGAACATTTTCCCGAGCGTAGATACCGGTGTCTGTGCTTCATCGGTGCGCAAGTTCAATCAGGCTGCAAGCGAACTGAATAACACCGTGGTGTTATGCATCTCTGCCGATCTGCCGTTTGCCCAGTCGCGCTTCTGTGGCGCAGAAAACCTGAACAACGTGGTGACGTTGTCGACGCTGCGCGGCTCAGAGTTTAAATATGATTATGGCGTGGAAATTGCCGATGGTGCGCTGGAAGGTCTGACCGCACGTGCCGTGATTGTGCTGGATGAGAACGATAAAGTGATCTACAGCCAGCTGGTTGATGAAATCACCACTGAGCCTGATTATGACGCTGCGCTGACCGCGCTGAAGTAATAAAAAAAAGCGGATAACCAGGTTATCCGCTTCAAACTGCTGGCAAACCCGTATCAGGGTGGTTCTGGCAGCAACGAAGAAGCTCAACGCACAGGGAACCGGGTCAGAAGAGGAAAGCGTCACGCGCCAGGGAAGGCGCGTGCCGAGCGTGTCAGGGATGACGCCTTTTGCGTCTTTCCGATCTGACCCGGTTCCCTGAGCAGGCTCAGCCTCAAAGCCAGATGGGCCAGACTCTATCGACCATATCCAACGGATAATCAGCTTACCCACTTCTCACCTGCAGTCCGTCCCTTATTCGCTTTCGGTGCGCTTCTGCCCCAGACCATACTCCCGCAATTTATTCGCAATCGCCGTATGCGACACACCAAGCCGTTTTGCCAGTTTTCGGGTGCTGGGATAGGAGAGATAGAGCCGCGTCAGAATCGACCGTTCGAAACGACTGGTGATCTGATCCAGCGTCCCTTCCAGCGCCTCATCGCCCAGTGACACATCCAGTGCCTGTTCAGGCAACACGATATCCTGCGGACGCAGTTCGTAACCTTCCAGTTGGGTTAACGCCCGATAAAGCGCATTTTTCAGCTGACGCACGTTGCCAGGCCAGGCGTAGCGGGTCAGAAAAGCGTTAAGCTGCGGCGAGAGTCGCGGACGCGCCATTCCCTGCTCATCCGCAAAGCGGGCAACAAACATCTCGGTCAGCGGCAGTATATCCTGCGGACGATCGCGCAGAGGCGGCAGTTGCAGCGTCAGCACATTGAGCCGGTAAAAGAGATCCTCGCGGAATTCCCCGCGCTGCACCAGCTCAATCAGGTTTTTCTGCGTAGCGCAGATTACCCGCACATTGACATGCACTTCATGCTCTTCACCGACGCGGCGGAAGGTGCCATCATTGAGAAAACGCAGCAGCTTGGTCTGCATTCTCGGCGACATCTCACCAATCTCATCCAGCAGCACAGAGCCGCCGTTAGCCTGCTCAAAAAAGCCTTTCTTGCCTTCCAGCGCATTCGGATAGGCTCCGGCGGCATGACCAAACAGCTCGCTTTCAGCGACGTCATCTGGAAGTGAGGCACAGTTGAGCGCCAAAAAGGGATTCTTACCGCGGGCACTGCGCAGATGGCAGGCGCGTGCCAGCATATCTTTCCCGGTGCCGGTGTCGCCAACAATCAGTAAAGGTGCATCAAGCATCGCAAGTTTACGCGCCTGATCCACCACCTGACGCATCTTCGGCGTGACAGCAATGATATGGTCAAACTCCGATTCATCGGTGACCACCAGATTCTGCAACTGACGACCCATGCGGGCTGTCGACTTCAGCATCACCATCGCCCCCACCGGCCTGTCATTCTGGCCCTCTTCGCCCGGCAGATAAATAGGACGCGCCTCCATCAGAAAATCGCGGCCCTCAATGACCACATGCTGCGCCTGCGCTTCAACCCGATCGCTCTCCAGCCAGCGCATGAAGTTGAAGCCGTTAATCAGGTTACCGGCGCTGAAGTTGCGCATCTTCTCTTCATCGAGATTAAACAGGTTCTGTGCGGCCGGATTAGCCAGTTCAACCTTGCTTTTCAGATCGATGGAGAAAACCGGATCCGGCATCGCCACCAACAGGGCGCTCAGTGCACGATGCTCGCGTTCAGAGGGCATGTACGCTACCGTGCGCACATCTGTTACGCCCGGTGTACGCCGGATTTCCGCCATCAGATTGCTGAAGGCGTCAAATTCCAGTGCAGAAAAGTTCAGGTAGATGCGGCCCAGCGCCGTGATTTCGATACCGCGTAAATCAATGTTGCGTGCCACCAGCAGATCGAGCAGTTCACGCGTCAGACCGAGTCGGTCCTGACAGAACACTTCCAGACGCATTGCGTTCGCCTTAATCAGGTTCAGATAAGACAATAATACGCTAAGTCGCGCACCTGCAGAAAGGGATCTGTCAGGAAAAGTTGACAGCTCCGGCGCGTATGGCGGACTTTTGTACTGCCCTGCTGGATCAGCCGAGCCCCCACTGATTGTCAGCCTTTGTCAGCACCAGACTGTTGATTGCTGGCGGATTGCTGTATATTTTGCCCAACCGATTAGAAATGATTATAAAATGCTGACTTTCTTCGCAAAATATCTGACTGTGGGTCTGGTAAATACCCTGATTCATTGGGTGACCTTTTTTATTTGCCTCAGTCTGGGGCTGTTCCAGTCGACCGCGAACCTGATTGCTTTTTGCCTGGCCGTTACCTTCTCTTTCTTTGTTAATGCGCGCTGGACATTTAAACAGCAGGCGACAGCGTGGCGATATATTCTTTACGTCGTTTTTATGGGCGCGATGGCATTCAGCATCGGTTATCTGGCTGATCGATTCGCCCTCTATCCGATTATTACGCTGATCACCTCATCGGCTATCAGTCTGGCGTGTGGCTTTCTTTTTTCCCGCTTTATCGTATTTAAAGGAGAATAATGAAAATCTCTCTGGTGGTACCGGTATTTAATGAAGAGGAGGTCATCCCTCTTTTTTATGACGCGGTCAGAAAATATGAAGCGCTGGCAGCCTGGCAGGTTGAGATTGTTTTTGTTGATGATGGCAGCACAGATGCAACGCATGCGCTGATTACCCAACTGAGTCAGAGCGATCCGCTGGTACGTAGCCTGTCGTTTATTCGTAATTTCGGCAAGGAACCCGCGCTGTTTGCCGGCCTGGAAGCCGCAACCGGCGATGCCGTTATCCCGATTGATGTGGATTTACAGGACCCCATCACTGTTATCCCTGAGATGATCAACAAGTGGCTGGCGGGTGCTGATATTGTTCTTGCCAAGCGGATGGACAGAAGTGCCGATGGCCACCTCAAACGCAAAACCGCCCGCTGGTTTTACAAACTGCATAACAGCATCAGCCATCCGCAAATAGAAGAGAATGTCGGTGATTTCCGGCTGATGTCGCGTGAAGTTGTCGAGAATATTAAGCTGCTGCCCGAGAAGAATCTCTTTATGAAGGGGATTCTGAGTTGGGTCGGCGGAAAGACTGATATCGTAGAATATGTGCGTACTGAGCGGATCGCGGGCCACAGTAAATTCGGCGGCTGGAAGCTGTGGAATCTTGCGCTGGAGGGACTGACCTCATTCTCTACGGTTCCACTTCGCATCTGGTCATATCTGGGTTTTCTGGTGGCCTCGCTAGCTTTTCTATATGGACTCTGGATGATCCTGGATAAGTTGCTGTTTGGTAACCCGGTGCCAGGCTACCCCTCTATTCTGGTTTCCGTGCTGTTTCTTGGTGGCGTTCAGCTTATTGGGATTGGCGTGCTGGGTGAATATATCGGCCGCATTTACATGGAAACCAAAAATCGTCCTCGCTATATTTTGCGAAAATCCGCGCCGAAAAAAATTAACTCCCCTCAGAATACCGACTAAATTGCCCACTCAGGGGCAGAGAAGATGGACAGATTAATAAGGATGACAGATGATCGCCACTGATACCGGCATAACCCGCCGTCAGGTCTTTTTGCTTTTTGTGATAGTTTTCCTGATTGCTTACAGTCCTGCTTATTTAACCCATTACGCCTACACCGATGACTGGACGAACCTCTACTGGGCTAATTTTGACAAGCTGAGTATTCTAAACTGGGACACGTTATCCGGCAGGCCGGTATATGGCATTATTCAGTACAGCGCCTCTTTTCTGGTGGAGAGCGTAGAACGCCTGGCACTGCTGCGTTCTGTCGCAATTGTTCTGCTCATCTTTACCGGATACTACATCTATACCCTGTGTCAGAAATATGCGCTGCTGGAAAATCAGGCTCAGCGGATCACCTTTGCGTTATTGCTTTGTCTGCTGCCCTCATTCCAGGTTTATATTGCATGGGCATCCTGCTTTCCCTATATCGCTGCAATTCTGCTGGCAGGTGCCAGCTACCGCTTCTCGATAAAACCGGGCATCACAGGTCGCATTATAGCGGTCTGCCTGCTGACCATGGCCTTCTGTCTTTATCAACCGGCTGCGATGAGCTTTACCTTCTTTGCCGCACTGGATTTGTGCCTTTCAGAACGGAAAATCGATAAGAAGCGTGCGGTAATCTCTCTGATGGTGCTGGGCGCAGGAATGTTCGCAGCGCTCATTGCCTCGAAGGTACTGCCCGTACAGATTTATGGCCATTCGCTGCCGCGTTCCGCATTCAGCTACGACGTCCCGGTTAAACTGAAATGGTTTTTCAGCGAATACCTTAAGAACGTTATCTGCAACTTTGACCTCGGCGCAAAATTCGTGTCGGTGATCATCTCATCGATCATTATTGGCTTTGGACTGAAGAAAATTAAAGCAGCAGGCAACGACAAATTTTATCTGATGTTTATCTTATTGCTGATTGCCGCGCTGCCTAATCTGATTGTCAGTGAAAGTATGGCGGCCTACCGGACCCTGATTGCCGGTGCGCTGATCACCACCAGCGCGTTTATCCTGGGCCTGTTTGAAATCAGCAAAAAGTTAAAATGGAAAAAAACCTTTTATGCACTGCTGGTGATAGCTGCCGCCTCGCTGTCGATAAGCCACCTGATTAATGGCTACTCGGTACCCGCCCGCAAAGAATTTGCCCTGCTTGAGCAGGCAATCACTCAGCAGGTACCTAAAGATTTTCAGGGTGCGCTCTATTATCGGCTGACCGGGGAGTATCTGCCCAAGGTTGCGACGCTACGGAAATATGATGATTTCGGCGGACTGGGGTTAAGCATGTCATGGACATTCGGCGGGATGGCGCATTTTATCAGGGAGAAAAATGGAATGGCCTACACGCTGCCAGCGGATCCGGTGATCACTGATGAGTCGGGCTGTCGGGGTGAGTGTCTGGTCATCGACTCCCGACAGGTGCTGCGCCAGCCACACTAAAGAATAAAGGCGGCAATGCCGCCTTTAATTTGTCACGAGAGCGTCAGGCTGACTTATTACCGCCCTTCTGCAACGCCTCTTTCAACTGGCCCAGCAGCTCACGACGGAAATCGCCGAGCCGTGGTTTATCCTGCTCCAGCCACGGCAGTGGACGGCACAGCTCCATCGCTTTGATGCCCAGTCTTGCAGTCAGCAAACCCGCGCCAATGCCCTGCGCGGCGCGCGTGGAAAGACGGGCGGCAATATCCTGCGACATCCAGTCCATACCCACTTCCCGCACCAGTTCGGAAGCCCCGGCAAAGGCCATGTTGAGCAGCACCAGACGGAACAGCCGGATGCGGCTGAAGTAGCCCAGCTCAATGCCGTAAATAGCCGCGATGCGATTGACCAGCCGCAGATTACGCCAGGCGATAAACGCCATATCCACCAGCGCCAGCGGGCTGACCGCAATCATCAGCGTGGCTTCAGCAGCATGACGACTAATTTCGCGCCGCGCCTGCCGATCCAGCACCGGCTGCACCAGTTGCGCATATAAGCGGACAATTTCACTGTCATTGTGGGTTTCGTGCAGCGAGGCATGCCAGCGCTGCAGGGCCGGATGCGCCTGATCCAGCTCTGCCTGCTGCGCCAGTTTTTCGCAGAAGGCCCGGCCTTTGCCGATGCCATGACTGTGCAGCAACTCACGGCCCACATCCCGCTCCTCGGCGCGCTGACGCAGCTGATAGAGACGACGCCACTCGGTGGTCAGCGCACCCACACCCGCCAGGACGATCAGACCACCCGCCACGCCGCTGCCCAGTGAAAACCAGTCGCGGGCCAGCCAGGCGTCATGTGTCCACTGGACACCCTGCGCAATCACGCTGACGCCAAACAGCAGCGCGCCAGCGGTCACCAGTTTGCGCCACAGGCTGCGCTTAGGTTTCAGCGCAGCCTCCACCGCCCGTTCACCTGCGCCTTCCTCTTCGACAGCGACCTCTTCATCCTGCACCGCCAGAAACGCCGCCTGCGCTTCCGCTTCAAAAGTCTGTGCCGGGCGCAGCGGCGTGGCGCTGCTCTCGTCCAGCGGACGGGCAAAATCGATACGCGGCTTCAGCGGATCACTCATCGCAATTTATCTCCCAATAAAAATTCCAGCGCGGCATCCATGCGGATATGTGGCAGCGGGCGATCGACGTCAAGCTGCTGCGGCCGGAACTGTTCAAACTGAAAGCCCTGCTGCTGCCAGAAGGCATTACCGGGCAGACGCGGCGGGACTTCACCCGGATAGACGGTGAGCGGCTCACCATCATCCAGCCGGTTTCCGCGCAGGGCCGGAATCTTCTCGCCCCGGTGATCGACCAGCCCGCTCTGCGTCGCCTGCACCGACGCCAGTCCGATGCAATCCATGCTAATCCCTTCAAACGCCGCGTTCTGCCAGGCATCCTGCACCAGCTGCTGCAACAGTGACACCATATTGCCGTGCTGATCGCTGGTGATGTGATCCGCCTTGGTGGCGGCAAACAGCAATTTGTCGATTACCGGTGAAAAGAGCCGACGAAACAAGGTTCGCTGACCGTAATGAAAACTCTGCATCAGCTGCGTCAGTGCCAGCCGCATATCGTTAAACGCCTGGGGTCCGCTGTTAAGCGGTTGCAGGCAGTCAACCAGCACAATCTGGCGGTCAAAGCGCAGGAAATGGTTTTTATAGAAACCTTTCACCACATGCTGACAGTAGTAGTTAAACCGCTGCTGCAGCATGCTGAAGTTACTGCCCTTGTCCGCCTGCGCCAGCTTAGTGAGTTGCGCTTCATCAGCCGTCGGCCAGGGGAAGAACTGCAGCGCGGGGGCGCCTGCCATATCGCCAGGCAGCACGAAGCGACCGGGCTGAATAAAGTGTAAGCCTTCAGATTTGCAGCGATGCAGATAGTCGGTCCAGGCAGCGGCAATCTCTGCCAGCTGGGTTTCATCGGCGGGTGCAAGCGGGTCGAGTTTTTCGCAGAGGGTTCGCCAGGGCTTTGCCCACTCAGCGCGATCGCCCTGCAGCAGACCGTTCATCTGCCGGGACCAGGCGAGATAATCCTGCGCCAGCATCGGCAGATCCAGCAGCCATTCGCCGGGATAGTCGACAATCTCCAGATAGAGTGTCGCGGTCTCTTTCAGGTGACGCAGCAGCGAATCATTGGGACGATAACGCAGCGCCAGTCGCATTTCGCTGACGCCGCGGGTGGGTGTGGGCCAGGCAGGCGGCGTGCTGTAGAGCTGTGCCAGCCCTTCGTCATAGGTGAAACGGGCCGTGCCCATGTCACGCTGGGGCACCCGCTTTACGCCTAACAGGCGCTCATCCCGCACCACGGAAAACAGCGGCAAACGCGCGCCGCTGTGAACGGTTAAAAGCTGATTAACCAGTGAGGTGATGAAGGCGGTTTTGCCGCTGCGGCTTAATCCGGTTACCGCCAGCCGCAGGTGGCGATCAACGCCACGGTTCATCAACGCCATCAATTCAGTTTGCAGTCTTTTCATCTTTCTCCCTGATGAAGCGCGATGCCACCCGGTTCATCACGCGTTTCAGCAATGGCTCAAGCGCCACAGCCAGCAGCAGACGTAACGGGCGTCGCGCTACCGATTTCACTGCCCAGCCAGTGACACCGGCGGGACCGTAGGTAACAGCATTAATAATGATGAATTTAGCGGCCGACTTCAATGCAGGTGCCGCGCGGTGACGAAAAGCAGTGGATCGCGAAAAAGACATCAACACCTCCATTGAGTAAGCGAACGGGCCTGCGACAGGCCCGGCAATAACAGTAGCAGAATCAAATCTGGCGGAAGCGGCTGCGCACGCTGAAGGTTTCAGACGTCACATAGCGTTCCAGGTCGCGCACGCTGCGCTCATCCCGTTGCAGGGTGCTCTCCAGCTGATCCAGCAGTTCACTGGCGCTGGGCTGGCGCTCAGTCTGGGAGGCAGAGGCGGGTTTCACATCCAGCACAAAACCCAGCACAAAGTAGGCGATCACCGTAAAGAGAAACAGGCCAAAGAACAGTGATACCACCACGATGACACGCAGCAGACGAACCGGAATATCGAGATACTCTGCCAGGCCTGCGCAGACACCCATAAATTTCCCTTCATCTGGCTTGCGCCACAACTTGCGTCCTTTAATCATGGCTGCCTCCAGTTTGGATGTTCGGCGTCCAGAATCGCTTCCAGCGCGTCAATACGTTCGCGCATCCGCTGCGCGTCCTGGGTCACGCGCTGCAGGCGCTGGATTTCGTTTTGCGACAGTTCCGAACCGCCGTTGCGTTTGTTGTTGTAATGCAGCCATAACCAGATCGGTGCGACAAACAACACGAAGATCGTTAACGGTATGGCGAAAAAAAGTGCGCTCATTGACTCTCCTTAATCACTTATCGCAACGTCGATGATTACTCACTGCGGTTCATTTTGGCTTTCAGCGCATTAAGCTGCTCGCTGATTTCATCGTCCGCTTTCAGGTCAGTAAACTCCTGGTTCAGCGTCTTCGGTTTACCAAAACCATGGCTTTCTGCTTCCGCTTCCATATGGTCGATGCGACGTTCAAAAGATTCAAACCGTGCGATTGCTTCGTCGATCTTACCGCTGTCCAGCTGACGACGAACATCGCGTGATGAAGAGGCCGCCTGATGACGCAGCGTCAACGCCTGCTGGCGGGCACGTGTCTCACTCAGTTTTTTCTCCAGCTCGCTGATTTCGCCTTTCATGCGCTCCAGCGTCTCTTCAACATGACCCACTTCCTGTTTCAGGGAGGCGATAAGATCGGTGAGTTTCTGTTTTTCAATCAGCGCCGAACGGGCCAGATCATCTTTATCTTTGCGCAGCGCCAGCTCCGCTTTTTCCTGCCACTCAGCCTGCTGAATCTCCGCCTGATCAATACGGCGTGACAACTGTTTCTTTTCAGCCAGTGCGCGTGCAGAGGTGGAGCGCACTTCAACTAAGGTGTCTTCCATTTCCTGAATCATCAACCGGACCAGTTTCTGCGGATCTTCCGCACGCTCCAGCAGGGAATTAATGTTGGCATTAACGATGTCGGCGAAACGAGAAAAAATACCCATAATGATGTTCCTCTTTTAATGTTTTAAAACGTGAAGTCCTGCTGAGTTAATACAAAATGCGTGCCAATTTTATAATTTATTGATTTTTATCATATTTTAAATTTTACAGCCCTTCCCGCTTGTTTTAAGATAGTCAAAATGATTAAGGGGTGGCGAAATTCATCATGACAGGCACTAGCGATAATCTCCTGGGGGAGTCAAACAATTTTCTTGAGGTGCTGGAGCAGGTTTCCAAACTGGCTCCTCTTGAGAAACCGGTACTGGTGATTGGTGAGCGTGGAACGGGCAAAGAGCTGATCGCCAGCCGACTGCACTATCTCTCTGACCGCTGGCAGGGGCCGTTTATCTCGCTGAACTGTGCCGCGCTGAATGAAAATCTGCTCGATTCTGAACTGTTTGGTCATGAGGCTGGCGCCTTCACCGGCGCGCAGAAGCGCCATCTTGGCCGTTTTGAACGTGCTGACGGCGGCACGCTGTTTCTCGATGAGCTGGCAACGGCACCGATGCTGGTTCAGGAAAAGCTGCTCAGGGTAATTGAATATGGACAGCTGGAGCGAGTCGGCGGCAATCACTCCCTGCAGGTAAATGTGCGACTGGTCTGTGCGACAAACGAAGACCTGCCCGCGCTGGCGGCGGCGGGAAAATTCCGCGCCGATTTGCTGGATCGTCTGGCCTTTGATGTGGTGCAGTTACCGCCACTGCGCGAACGACGCAGCGATATACTGGTGATGGCCGATCATTTCGCTATCCAGATGTGTCGCGAGCTCGGCCTGTTACTTTTTCCCGGCTTTACCCCACGGGCACAGCAGGCTCTGCTTGATTACCACTGGCCCGGCAACGTTCGCGAACTTAAAAATGTGGTGGAGCGCTCGGTCTATCGTCATAACAGCAGCGAGCAGCCGCTGGATAATGTGATTATCAACCCGTTTGCTTCACGCCCTGAACCGATTGCTGTCATCCGGACCAGTCAGGAGGCGGATAGCAGCGCGCTGCCTGCCCTGCCGCTGGATCTGCGTCAATGGCAGAATCAGCAGGAGCGGGATCTGGTGGAAGCCAGCCTGCAACAGGCACGTTATAACCAACGCCGTGCGGCTGGCTTATTAGGCGTCACCTATCATCAGTTGCGCGCAATGATGAAGAAGCACGATATAAAAGCAGAGAGTTAATTAACGCCACCCCAACCTATGATTTTTTCTCGTCCTTGTGAATTAACAACCCGGTATAAACCGGGCTTTTTTCACGTTGAGCCACCTATCCATTATGTGTTGTGCGACTTAGTCCCCATTTTTTCAGGTTGCCTGATGGCAGGAACCAGACCGACGCCAGCGGTAGCCATCACCACGGCCAGCGCTGACATCAGCAATACAGCACTCATACCAAAGTGTGTTGCCAGCGGCCCCGCGACCAGTTGTCCAAAGGGAATGGCGATAAAGGAACCCATCGCATCATAAGCGTACACGCGAGCCAGCTTATCCGGTGGGATATGAGTCTGTAATGAGTGCGCCCAGGTTACGCCGAACAGGCCCAATGACATGCCAGCAATGAAGAACCCTACTATCAGCAGTGCTGCTGACGCATTCTGGCTCAGCATAAATATTGGGAGTGCGTAAAGACCTGCCAGCATCGCGCCAATAAAGAGATCACGACGTGGATGCCATTTCATAGCCAGAAATGAACCTGCAATTAAACCCGCGCTATGGGCAGCCACAATAATTCCCCATCGCGCCCGTCCGAAAGAGGCGTCGGCAATCATCGGGCCAAGTACCACCACAATGCCATTAAAAGCGACGTTGATAATGGCGAACTGAAGGACTATCGACCAAATCCAGCTTCGTCCGGCGAACTCTGCCCAGCCTTCTTTGATATCGCGCAGCATATTGCCTTGCGAAGCCGCGGCTTTATTCGATTTCACACGGATCAGGAAATAGAGCGGCGCGGAAACGGCAAAACCCATCGCATCAATTGCCAGCCCCCAGCCCGGCCCGACAGCGCTGGTGATAATTCCCCCCAGCGATGCCCCCATTACCGTACCGCCATAAATCCCGAGCTGAATTAACGCGTTAGCCTGACGCAAATCCGTTGCAGGAACTACCTGCGGAACCAGCGCAGACGATGCAGGCAGTGCGATGCCTGCCGCCGCACCATTCAGAGCACCCAGCAAAGTCAGGCTAATGACGGTTGCAGAGCCATCAAGCACAGACCAGGCGACGATAGCCTGAGAAACAGCGGCAACCACTGCCGATGAAACTAATACCCGACTGCGTGAGTAGCGATCGGCGGCAACACCGCCCACCAGCAGGAAAAGCACGTTACACAGTGAACGGGACGCAACCACTATCCCTAAATCAGAAGCAGACCCGCCAATATCCAGTACCGCAAAAGCCAGCGCAATGGGTGCAATCCCATTGCCCAGCACGGTGAACAGGCGTCCAAAAAAAAGATAGCGAAAGGATGTATGCTGAAAAGCCTGAACGTTTTTTTGGAATTTATTCATTGCCAGGAAGTGGGTGACCAGAAGATGAGCTTATAGTACCTGCGTTTTTGTAAAAGTTAAGCGCGATATTACACTTTCCAGCGTCAGATACATCGAATGCATGCGGATATAAACACAATCTATAATTCAAGGGATTACATGATTTACTCTTCTGAGTTTGAATCTTAACTAAATTAATGATACCAATACCCATTAATAGTTGAAGTGGCTTTTTAATCAGATTTACAGCAATTAATTGAATAATCCATTTCGCACTACATAACCATGGTGTGGAAAGACCCCAGCCATTACATATGAAATTATTAAATATTGATCTTTATCATTATGCCTTCGATTTTTTAATATGCACTTGAGGTTTATGCGAAGCCAGCATTAACTATCCTCCAAAAGGAATATAACTTAACCCATTAAAGGATTTTTAATATGGCTATTCCAGCATATCTTTGGCTGAAAGATGATGGTGGTGCGAGCATCAATGGTTCAGTAGATGTTAAAGACCGAGAGGGAAGTATTGAAGTTACGGGTTTTTCTCATAACTTAAGACTGCCGACTGATTCTATGACAGGCAAGCCCACAGGGACAAGAAAACATGCACCCATCATCGTTCAAAAAGAATTCGATTCATCTTCGCCCTACCTTTATAAAGCAGTGGCAACTGGACAAACATTAAGGTCAGCCGAGTTTAGATGGTACAATATCAACTACGCAGGTCAGGAAGAAGAATACTTCAACATACTACTTGAAAATGTCAGAATTGTCGGTATTTCGCCTATTATGCATGACACTAAAGACCCTGAAAAAGAAAAACATAATCATCTTGAATGCGTTGAGTTTGCTTACGAGAAAATAACCTGGAAGCATTGTGATGGTAACATTATTTTTTCAGATAGCTGGAATGAAAAGGCATAAATCATGAGATATCCTGCCTTAGCGGCATCTCCCTCTCCTCCTTATGATATTCTATCATTTACTCCAGCTGGAGTTTCGTTGATAAACAATATGATGGTTGCACGTTTTCACAGGGGACCCTCAGCCCTGACATATGTCTGGTTTTATAACCAGGTTAAAGGACATGGCCCATGGGATTATAAATTTCAACATGGGAGCCAATATGAACATTTTGGTAATTTTCATTATGGTGCTGTGGGGCATGCCGCTGGAATAAAAGACGCTGTTCTTCTTCGCGCAGCCGGTTGGGCGCAAAACCGGGCCGGAACCCGCAGAGAGGAATTTGATGTCTGGTATGGCGCAGCGCCTTTTGGAGATGACCCTGACGATCAATACTGGATAAGAGCAGGGATAGATTATGCAAAACGTTCCGGTTTTTAAAAAGCGCACGCTGGTTCTGATGCTGATGCTGATGACTATTGTCTTTGCAGGCTGGCGACTTTCGCAGATATCACCGCTTGAACAGTCGATCATCAGGAAAGTTAACGTCAGCAGCCGGATTAACCTTTACATCACCGAAGCCAGTGCGGGTGCCACAACTGCCTTCTCATACCGTTTTTATCTTTATGATGCATCCCGAAGCGATGAATCTTTTAAAGAAAGTCTGAACGACGACCTAAAGCCTTTCCTGATCACCTCAGATGGTGACGTCTTTCCTCGGGTTCGTGATAAGGCGGTATATTTGACGATAAACGGCGAGATTTTCGCTTTCCACAATTTGCCTGGTATTCGCATCAACGAGGAGCCCTATTTCGTCCCGGTCTTCCTCACCGCTTCACCACTTTGGTCCCCTTTGCTTGCAATCCCTTCCCCGTCCAGGCAGACATGCCACTCTGCATAAGCCAAAAAAAAGCCCGCCAACAGGCGGGCAACGATACTGGAAGCAATGTGAGCAATGTCGTGCTCTTCTACGGCAGAGCCACCGTCGAAGCGCAGATGAATAATAATCATTCTTATTATCATTTGTAAACAAGTTATTGAGAATTTTTCTCATTACCACACCTTCTGTGCGCTCTTTTTTACCGCCGCGATGATGAAAATCAGTCTGGCAGCGGTTGCAGGTTTTGGGACAATGCCCGCTTTGCGATACACTCTGTTTAATGCCTCAAAATCGTTGAGTTCTATGTCAAAACTAATATGTTCGCTGTTGCTAAGTCTCAGCGTGTTGAGTGCCCCTGCGTGGTCAGCGCCTGCGGGTGATATCCGCCAGACCGGCTTCGTCTATTGCGTCAGCGGGACGCTGAACACCTTTAATCCGCAGATGGCCAGCAGCGGGCTGACTGTCGATACGCTGGCGGCACAACTCTATGACCGCCTGCTGGATGTCGATCCTTACACCTATCGTCTCAAGCCCGATCTGGCGTCCAGCTGGGAAGTGCGCGATAACGGCGCAACGTATCGCTTTCATCTGCGCAGCGGCGTGCAGTTTCAGCAGACGAATCAGTTCCGCCCCACCCGGGCGCTGAACGCCGACGATGTCGTGTTCAGCTTCGCCCGGATGTTTGACCGCAATGACCCCTGGCACAACGTCAATGGCGGCAACTATCCCTACTTTGACAGTCTGCAATTTTCAGACTCCGTGCAGAGCGTGAAGAAAATCGATAACAGAACGGTTGAGTTCAGGTTAAACAGCCCGGATGCGTCGTTCCTGTGGCACATGGCGACCCACTATGCGCCAGTGCTGTCGAAAGAGTATGCCGACCAGCTCACCGCGCAGGGCCGGCAGGAAGAGATGGACAGACAACCGGTTGGCACCGGTCCTTATCAGCTCAGTGAATACCGTACCGGTCAGTACATCCGCCTGGCGCGCAATCCTCACTACTGGAAAGGGGTGCCGCGTCTGCAACAGGCGGTGATCGATCTCGGCTCGGGCGGCACCGGGCGGCTTTCCAAGCTTCTGACCGGTGAATGTGACGTGCTTGCCTATCCCGCGGCCAGCCAGCTCACCATCCTGCGCGATGACCCGCGCCTGCGGATGACGCTGCGTCCCGGCATGAACATCGCCTATCTGGCCTTTAATACCCGCAAGCCGCCGCTCGACCGCCCTGAGGTGCGTCACGCGCTGGCGCTGGCGATCAACAATGAGCGGTTGATGGAGTCAATCTATTACGGCACCGCCGAAACCGCCGCCTCGATATTACCTCGCGCCTCATGGGCATATGATAATGATGCGCGCATCACCAGCTATGATCCGGAGAAGTCCCGTGCCGCGCTGGCGGCTCTGGGCATCAGCGATCTGCATCTGCGGCTGGTGGTGCCTGCCGCGTCGCAGTCGTGGAATCCCAGCCCGCTGAAAACCGCCGAACTGTTGCAGGCGGATCTGGCGCAGGTTGGCGTCCGGCTGACCATTGTGCCGGTAGAGGGGCGTTTTCAGGAGGCGCAGCTGATGGCGATGAATCATGATCTGACACTGTCAGGCTGGGCCACCGACAGTAACGATCCAGACAGTTTCTTCCGGCCGCTGCTCAGTTGTGCGGCGATTCGCTCGCAGACCAATTACGCGCACTGGTGCTCGCCGGCCTTTGACGAAACGCTGCAGAATGCGCTGTTATCACAACAACTCTCTGGCCGCATCGACAGTTATGACAAAGCGCAGCAGATTCTGGCGCAGGAGTTGCCGGTGCTGCCGCTGGCATCCTCTCTGCGACTGCAGGCGTTTCGTCATGATATTAAAGGGCTGGTCCTGAGTCCGTTTGGCAACGCCTCGTTTGCCGGGGTTTATCGTGAAAGCGATAAGGAAAAGTAAGTGATTATCTATATTTTGCGGCGCCTGCTGCTACTGATCATTACCCTGTTTCTGCTGTCGCTGGTGAGCTTCAGTCTGAGCTACTTTACACCTGACGCCCCGCTGGAAGGCGCTGCGCTCTCGGACGCCTGGTGGTTCTGGTTTAAAGGGATGCTGCAGTTTGATTTCGGCGTCTCCAGCACCAACGGTCAGGAGATTGGCCTGCAATTGCGTGAAGTTTTCCCGGCCACCATGGAGTTGTGCATCCTGGCGTTTCTGTTCGCGCTGCTGGTCGGGATCCCGCTGGGGATCTGTGCCGGCGTGATGCGCAATAAATGGCAGGACAAAACCATCAGTGCGCTGGCGCTGATTGGCTTTTCTGCGCCAATTTTCTGGCTGGCGCTGCTGCTGACGCTGTTCTTCTCGCTGACGCTGGGCTGGCTGCCGGTGTCCGGTCGTCACGACCTGCTCTATCCGGTGCAGAGTGTCACTGGCTTTGCGCTGATTGATGCCTGGATGAGTCCTTCGCCCTGGCGACATGAGATGATAATCAGCGTCCTGAACCACCTGATTTTACCGGTGCTGGTGCTGGCGATGGCGCCGACGACGGAAGTGATCCGCCTGCTGCGCAACAGCACCAGCGACGTGATGGACAAAAATTATGTCAAAGCGGCGGCCACGCGGGGTCTTTCGCCGTTTACCGTGATCCGCCGCCACGTGCTGCATAATGCGCTGCCGCCGGTGATCCCGCGTCTGGGTCTGCAATTTTCCACTATGCTGACGCTGGCGATGATCACCGAGATGGTCTTTAACTGGCCGGGTCTGGGCCGCTGGTTGATAAACGCGATTCGACAGCAGGATTACGCGGCGATCTCCGCTGGCGTGATGGTGATTGGCGGGCTGGTGATTCTGGTCAATGTGATTTCTGACGTGATTGGTGCGGCCATGAACCCGCTGAAACATAAGGAATGGTATGCCCTGCGCTAACGCTCAGGGCGCTTAGGCAAAACATAAAATAAACATATGACTTTTGTCTTTCAGAAGTCGTGCTGAAAGCAGGCATTGATGTACACGAATATTGTTCCTGCAGAAACCGATTTAAGTTCGAAGCGTAAAAATTAATGAGGAGATGAACATTTATGGATGAAGTTGATCTGGCACAGGAGCGTGAAGAAGCGCATCTTGCTGCCTCTCTGGCAGCTCGTAAGGCCAAACTTAGAAGCCCGAACGGCTTATGCATCTGGTGTAAAAATGAGCCCGTAGTGGCTGAAACTGCTTTCTGTTCAAGCGAGTGTGATGAGGATTATCATAAGCATCGCCGGGAGCAGAGCCAGCGGATTGTTTGAAAGAGAATGAAGTCACCCGGTCAGGCTATTACGCGGGTGACTCAGATAAACTTGATATAAATGTCAGGCAGCCCTCACAAATATAAAGCAATAAAACGACATCGCTTGATAGATTCTTGATATTTCCTTGCCTTTACGTTGATAAAAAAAATACATAATGCCCTGATTAAAATGTCACAGCAGAGACCATCTGTCCGGAATTAGTGACAGGAAAAAATAGCATAGGGTGGCTGACATTCAGGAGCCATCTTTTTAACTCGATTTATCAGAACAACTATCAGGTTTAACATTTTATATGAGCCACTTCAAAAGAATGCTTTACGGCTGGGAAAAATCCGACGCTGGCATTTATGAGCACTGTTTTAACCGTTTTGGCGGGAGTGTTAATATGCATCCTGACGTGATCAGGTTTTTCTCATCTCGCACAGGTCATGAGGCAACGTATTTTCATAAAGTAAAGCAAGGTGGCTATATTGCCGCATATGCCCTGCTGGATCACTCACGGATAGGTGTCGATCAATGGAAAAAGTTCCCGCTATCTTATGATGAGATCATGGTGCCAGCGGCTAAAAATGCTTCTATGTGTTTCCCTGAAAGAACCAATAAAATGTCACATTTCAACAAGCACAACTTCATAAATTTTAACTTTTCTTTTGCCCGAAAAAATAAAGTGTGCTTTGTAAAAGAGAGCTATTCAGTAAAAACTGAAAAGAATCGCCGCAACGAATACAACCGGTTCACACGTGCGGGTGGCCGCTGCTGTGATATGAATCAATTCAGCCCAGAAGAGCTGGCAGACTATTATATCTTCCTTTTTAAATCCCGTTTCTCTGACAGCATAACCTGTTATTCCAGAGAGAACCTGATCACGCTTATCATTGCCATGAAAAGGATGCTCTTCGGCTATATTCTTTTTGTAGGGAACGAGCCGTGCGCGATGGATCTGCTCTTCATGGCTGAGAGTGAACACATTATCTATTTTGATGTGCCAAACGGCGGCGTTAACATGAAATATTCGGACCTTAGCCCGGGTAGTTTACTTATGTGGAAAAACATTGGTGCGGCAAGGGACTTCTGTAAACAGACGGGAAAAGAGATGAGGCTTTCAATCGGCTCACTTGATAAAGAATGGACGTATAAGCTTCGCTGGGCGGATGCGCACTCCACGGGGAAAACAATTTTTTAATCTTTCTTAGGAATCAGGCTTATTTTCTGCAACGGAGCGGCTGGAAATAAGCACAAAACCGCCGAATCATGAAATGCCAGGCACCAACGAAGGCTGTTTGAAGATAAAACGTTTAATCTCAAGGCCGATTTTAATTTTTATGCATCACTCTCCTTCCCAGCCGTCCTGTTGATAATACTTCTCTGAGGATGCAATCCGGTAAACCTACGGCATTATGTAAGCTATTAACCTCTGCCTGAAAATGGTGTCATCGCTGGGGAAGCAGAGAGAGTTTTTATCTGATTTTTTTTGCAGCATCAGTGACTCGCCAGATGCCAGGAGGCATACCAAAATGTCGCGAGAAGGCGCGCGTGAACGTTTGCTGTGAGTCGTAGTTGAACTGATCAGCTACCTCTGCAATAGTGGCTTCAGTAAACCTTAAACTCAGCGAGGCCGCCTGCATTCTGGTGTTATTAATATATTTCCCGAGGCTGACTCCGCAATGTTTTGTGAACATTCTGTTAAGGTGCCATTTTGAATATCCACTTTTTTTAGCCACTTTATCCAGGCTTATTTTTTCATCCGCATGATCATCAATCCATTTTATTAATGCATTAAAGAAGTTTTTATCTGTCATGCCATCCCCCTTTTGCGTTTTTTGCGGTCTCTTTTAATTCAAATCCATTATCACACAAAATTTAATTCTATATTGATCGTTTGCAATTCCCTTGTCTAAGCTCCTTTCATTTTATTCTCGCCACCGATTTATCTCCTTTAGTAAAGAGTTCACTCTCAGGACGCGACTATCCCTCAAAGTCATCAATGAACAATCAGGAAATGATGAAGAATCTGTCAATGTTGCACAAAAAGTGATCTCTGTTGAGGCGAACGTCTTAGGTGTTGGATTATCCGTCTTCCGTGGAAGATTTACGGTGTATTACTCATGCAGCATCATGAACGATTTCCTGTGCGGGTTCCGGCAGGGTTTCAGTAGTGAGCCATTCGCGCATAGCGTCTGCACCTGAAACCGCCAGGCGGGCATGCTTCCACAGCGGTCTGAACACCGGGACACCTGAAGCCAGTCGGTAATCGCGCGTAATATCGGAATCAGGTAATTCACTGAGATGCCTGATATTTTCAGGATAGGCTAAAATTCTCTATGTAAGCGTCAGCAACAAACCTCGCGGTAACGACGCGGTTTATCAGAAAGAGGACGAAAAATGAAATTCGCTGTAATTTTTGAAGATACCGGCGTTGAAGAGGAACATGAGTTTGACACCAAACCTGTTGCCGGAGATTTAGTGACGTTAACGCGCGATGGGATAGGTAAAGATTATATCGTGATCATTGAGCCGGATCCTGACCACACCCATGACGATGGGCCTGATGGACACCCGACAAAGGCCAGGGTCCGGCCAGCGTAGCCTCCGCTAAGATCTACTCCGCCGCCCAACAGGGCGGTTTTTATTGCCTGTTATCCGGAGGCGAATATGACTTTTTTCAGTCTGTTCAGGACGATATGCCGACGCGGATCATAACCCTTTGCAATCCAGAGCCGAAATTGCTGACGCCGTTTCCTTGCCTGTAACAGGGATATCGACGGATAATCCCCTGTAGTCAGCTGACGGGCTAAGCCTCCCAGCGATAACGGTAGAAAAATGTCACGCCGCCTCGAATGGAGAGCCTGACATTCAGTCCGGACGAGTTGAAGATAACCTCTGCTTTGTCGCGGCGCTTACCCAGCGCTTTCCTGAGCTTAGTGTCTGTCTGCAATGTGTACATCTTCTTTGCGTCTACGCAGAGGCGTACACAAAACACATAAATTAACGCTACTCAGAGTCAGCCATGATAAAGAAACATAAAGCATGTCCTTAGGATAACCCTCTGATATGAGTAATTTTTATAAAGAAATGTTGTCCGAACTCAAGCACAATAAAGTGAAAGCGTATGCCCTCCGATAATATTTACGCCGAAAAACGCCTGCCCAGCGCGTTTCGTCAGAGCTGGCACCATTTCTATGGCAACCCGATTTCGATGGTCGGGCTGTATGGCTTTGGCGCACTGCTGCTGCTCTGTCTGTTTGGCGGGCTGATAGCGCCATACGATATCGATCAGCAGTTCCTGGGTTATCAGTTGCTGCCGCCATCCTGGTCACATTATGGCGATGTTTCCTTCTTTCTCGGCACCGACGATCTGGGTCGGGATGTGCTGAGCCGCCTGCTGAGCGGTGCGGGCCCGACGGTGGGTTCGGCGATTCTGGTGACGCTGTTCGCCACGCTCGGCGCGCTGGTGCTGGGCGTACTGGCGGGCATGACGCATGGCATACGCTCGGCGGTGATGAACCACGTGCTGGACACCCTGCTCTCTATTCCGTCGCTGTTACTGGCGATTATCGTGGTGGCGTTTCTCGGACCGCGACTCGAGCACGCATTGCTGGCAGTCTGGCTGGCGCTGATTCCACGTCTGGTGCGCGAGATTTACAGTGCCGTGCATGATGAGCTGGAAAAAGAGTATGTGGTGGCGGCACGTCTGGATGGTGCCAGAGGCCGCAACATCCTGCGCTACGCCATTTTGCCTAACATTTTACCGTTGCTGATCACCGAAATTACCCGCGCGCTATCGATGGCGATTCTGGATATTGCCGCACTCGGGTTTCTCGACCTGGGCGCGCAGCTGCCTTCGCCCGAATGGGGAGCGATGCTGGGTGATTCGCTGGAGCTGATCTACGTCGCCCCCTGGACCGTTATGCTGCCGGGTGTGGCGCTGATGGTCAGCGTATTAATTGTTAACCTGCTCGGTGACGGCATCCGTCGCGCCGTCGAAGCGGGAGTGGAATAAATGCCGTTACTCGATATCCGTAATCTGACCATTGAATTTATGACCGCTGACGGGCCGGTCAAAGCGGTCGATCGCGTCAATCTGACGCTGGGCGAAGGTGAAATCCGTGGCCTGGTCGGTGAGTCCGGCTCCGGTAAGAGTCTGGTTGCCAAGGCGATCTGCGGCGTAACTAACGATAACTGGCGTGTCACCGCCGATCGCATGGTGTTTGATGATGTTGACCTGCTGCGCCTGTCGTCGCGCGAGCGCCGCCGCATTATCGGGCATAATGTCTCGATGATTTTTCAGGAGCCGCAATCCTGCCTGGATCCCTCCGAAAGCATCGGTCGTCAGCTAATGCAGGTGATCCCGCGCTGGACGTATAAAGGTCCGTGGCTGAAACGCTTCTGGTTCTGGCGCAAAACCCGCGCCATCGAACTGCTGCATCGCGTCGGCATTAAAGATCACAAAGATATTATGCGCAGCTTCCCCTATGAGCTGACAGAAGGGGAATGCCAGAAAGTGATGATCGCGATTGCGCTGGCTAATCAGCCGCGTCTGCTCATTGCCGATGAGCCGACGAATGCCATGGAACCCACTACGCAGGCGCAGATTTTCCGCCTGCTGAGCCGTCTGAACCAGAACAACAACACCACCATTCTGCTGATCAGTCATGACCTGCGCACCATGAGCCAGTGGGCGGACCGTATCAACGTGATGTACTGTGGTCAGACAGTAGAAACCGCCCAGAGCGAAGATTTAATGAGTACGCCGCACCATCCTTATACTCAGGCGCTGATTCGGGCGATGCCCGATTTTGGACGATCCCTGCCGCACAAAAGCCGTCTCAATACCCTGTCAGGGGCGATCCCGTCGCTGGAGAGCCTGCCGATTGGCTGTCGTCTGGGGCCACGTTGTCCCTACGCGCAGCGCAAATGTATTGAAACGCCACGGCTCACCGGCAGCAAAACGCATCTCTACGCCTGTCATTTCCCGCTGAATATGGAGGGCCAGTAGCATGGAGACTCTGCTGGAAGTGCGCAACCTGAGTAAAACCTTCCGTTATCGTACGGGCCTGTTCCGCCGTCAGCACGTTGAGGCGGTGAAGTCGGTCAGTTTTACCCTACGCGAGAGGCAGACGCTGGCAATAATCGGCGAAAATGGCTCCGGCAAGTCCACGCTGGCGAAGATGCTCAGCGGCATGGTCGCCCCTACCGAAGGTGAGATTCTGATAGACGATCATCCGCTGACCTTTGGCGATTATGGTTATCGCAGTCAGCGCATACGCATGATTTTCCAGGATCCCTCAACCTCGCTGAATCCGCGTCAGCGTATCAGCCAGATTCTGGAGTTCCCGCTGCGGCTCAATACCGATCTCAGCGCGGAGGAACGCGAAAAGCGCATTATCGCCACCCTGCGTCAGGTAGGATTACTGCGCGATCACGCCGGCTATTATCCGCACATGCTGGCACCCGGCCAGAAGCAGCGACTGGGTCTGGCCCGCGCGTTGATTTTGCAACCCAAAGTGATTGTGGCTGATGAAGCGCTGGCCTCGCTGGATATGACGATGCGTTCCCAGTTGGTGAATCTGATGCTGGAACTGCAGGAGAAGCATGGGATCGCTTACATTTATGTTACCCAGCATCTGGGGATGATGAAGCACATCAGCGATAAGGTGCTGGTGATGCATCAGGGCGAAGTGGTCGAGCGCGGCGGCACCGCTGATGTACTGGCCTCCCCGCTACACGATCTGACCCGACGACTGATCAGCAGCCACTTTGGCGAAGCATTGAGTGCCGAAGCCTGGCGGCGAGAGCGTTGATTTTTGCTGCATATCGCGGAAATTGCGGGCCGATTTACCTGATTTATGAGAGACGTGCTAGAATCCGCACGTCGATTAACGTCGGTCGCTTACTTTTTAACCATGCGGCCGCCAACTACAATGACCATAAGGATTACAGCTATGGGTTTTCTTTCCGGTAAGCGCATTCTGATTACTGGCGTTGCCAGTAAACTTTCCATCGCCTACGGTATTGCACAGGCGATGCACAAACAGGGCGCAGAACTGGCTTTCACCTACCAGAACGACAAATTAAAAGGTCGTGTGGAAGAGTTTGCCAAAGATTTGGGTTCAGACATCGTGCTGCCATGTGACGTAGCCGAAGATGAGAGCATCAAATCTCTGTTCACTGAACTGGCAAAAACCTGGCCGAAATTTGACGGTTTCGTTCACTCTATCGGTTTCGCCCCTGGCGAGCAGCTGGTTGGCGACTACGTGAACGCCGTTACCCGCGAAGGCTTTAAAATCGCGCATGACATCAGTGCTTACAGCTTCGTCGCGATGGCCAAAGAGTGCCGCGAGATGCTGAATCCACACTCTGCGCTGCTGACTCTCTCTTACCTGGGTGCTGAGCGCGCGATCCCGAACTACAACGTGATGGGTCTGGCGAAAGCGTCGCTGGAAGCCAACGTGCGCTACATGGCAAACGCCATGGGCCCGGAAGGCGTGCGTGTTAACGCCGTTTCTGCCGGTCCAATCCGCACCCTGGCAGCATCAGGCATCAAAGATTTCCGTAAGATGCTGGCACACTGCGAAGCGGTCACCCCGATTCGCCGTACTGTCACCATCGAAGATGTCGGCAACTCAGCAGCATTCCTCTGCTCTGACCTGGCTGGCGGCATCACCGGTGAAGTGGTACACGTTGATGGCGGCTTCAGCATCGCCGCAATGAACGAACTGGAACTGAAATAAGTTCTGCAAGGGCGAGCCTGGCTCGCCCTTCTCTTTGCTCCCGCCTCGCCCTTCCTGCCTGATTTCGCTGCCGTTATACCGTAACGCTATTAATTATCACCGATCAATCTTTTGCCCCGGACTGGCCATCAGCGACGATAAGCCTGCCCTTCGGTTTATGCACATTTTCAGATTCTGCCGCCTGCATACCGAACCCGAATTTGCAAAAGGATTGATCATGGAACAACGCCGCTATCCGGGCCATAACCACTGGTTTTACGAGAGCCAGACCAGTCCACGTACCTCACAGGCCGCACCGCTGGTGCCCGAGGCCGCCCATATTGATGACCGTTTTTTGCTGGGATGTTACGCCGATGACAACGTGGTGCAGTCACTGCTGCGCACCAATCAGCCCGCCCTGCTGGCGGCGCGCGATCTGGCACAGCTGCTGTTCCCCGACCGTGTCGTCACCACGCTTACGCACACCTTAACGCTTTACGATCGCCTCAGCACGGCGCTGACGGTGGCGCAGGTGGCGGGTGTACAGCGGCTGTGTAATCACTACTCTGCCCGCCTCAATCCGTTGCCCGGGCCCGACTCCTCACGTGAAAGTAATAATCGCCTGACCCAGATTACGCAGTATGCACGCCAGCTGGCGATGCAGCCTGAGCTGATCAGCGCCAGCGCAATCACCGCTCTGGATGCGGTCGGCCTGACAGAGCCCGATATTGTGACGCTGAATCAGGTGATCGGCTTTGTCAGTTATCAGGCGCGGGTGGTCGCCGGTTTACAGGCGCTGCAGGCACAGCCGGTACGCTGGCTGCCCGGCAGCACTGCACCACCGGATGCTGAGGCCACAGGTTTTGATCATCCTGCCCGCTGGCAGCCCGTGCTGAAACCGCTGGAGTTGCGGTATGCCAGTGCTGAGCAGCTCGCTGCCATTACCCGCTGTCAGTCGCTGCCGGGAATGCAGGACGCGGTATGGCTGCTGGCACACGATCCCTCAGTGCTCTATGGCTGGGCGCAACTGCGTCAGCATCTCACTCAGGACAATACTCTGGCAGAAGCGACGGCCGCCCGTATTCTGGGCAGTCGCTGGGCGTTCCGGCTGCTGGCCGGAAATGAGATCTTAATTGAGGGCGTGGATGACGCGGCGGCAAAAGAGGAAGAGCAGCAGATTATTGCGCTGGCGGCGCAGCTGACCCGTTCGCCAGAGCGTTTCAGCGCGGCCCATCTGCAGCCGCTAATGGAGGCGGGCTGGGAAGCTGATGCGCTGTTCGCGCTGATACAGAGTGTCGCCATAGGCAACTGGAACAGCCGCCTGTTTTACGCCCTGGGCGAATCGCAGTAACCGCGTTAAACCGGCAGCAGACCACGCGCTTCGTCGAAAAAGTGCTGTGCCAGCGGTGTGGCACGGCCAGGCTCAGCGATGACCAGCGCCGCCTGGCGCGCCATCGGCGGCAGCGTAATAGCGCGCTGCTGCAGCCCCTGTAATGAAGCGGACAGCAGATGACCGACCGGCGACACCAGCAGCCCGAGGCCGACCTGCGCGCACTGCATCAGCTGCATGACAGAGGCGCTCTCCACGATCACCCGGGGTACCAGCGCCGCCTCGCGAAAAGCCATATCAAGGTAACGCCGGAAATAACGCGTCGGCTCCGCCAGGCAGAGCGGCTGTTGTGCCACTTCATCAAGCGTCAGCGCGGTTTCCCCCACCAGCTCAGGGAAATGGTCGGGATGGAATATGGCTTCAACGCCCCGATCTGCCAGCATCTCGGTCTGAAAATGGAGTTCACGCAGTGTTGCCATCTCGAAAAAACCGATCCCGACATCCACGGTGTGGCTGTTGAGCGCTTCCAGCAACTGGTCAGCACTGAGTACCGCAATGCGATAGTCGAGCTGAGGATAACGCGCCTGCACCGCTTTCAGCAGCAGCGGCAGTGCCATGCTGCACTGCGGCACCACGCCAACCCGCAGCGTACCGTTCACCCCATGTTTCAGCGATTCCACTTCCAGCTTCAGCCCCTGATAGACCGAAACGATTTCCCGCGCCCACGCCAGCACACGGTCGCCCTCTGGGGTAAATCCGGCAAAGTTATTGCTGCGGTTAATCAGCGGCAGGCCCAGCTCGCGCTCAAGATTTTTCAGGCGCATAGAGAGGGTTGGCTGCGTAACAAAACTGGCTTCCGCGGCCCGCCCGAAATGGCGTTCACGTTCCAGGTTACACAAGTAAATGAGTTGTTTAATGTCGATGTTAATTATCCATCAGCAGGTTGAAGGCTGTTCGCATTACTGTCTCGTTCGCAGGATCAACCAGAGTATAAGGCTGAATGTTACCCCGCGCAGGCTCGGATGTTTTAACCGCACGGTTCATTTGCACAGGCGGATCGATGAAATCAACACTACGCGCCGCCCTGGTTTACGCATCAGTGAGGGTAGCGCACTTAAATCATCGCGCCCTGTTGTTTTGCTGGCTTAGTAAAGATGGCATTCAGCGCCAGACAGATTAACCCGAACCCTACTGGCAGCAGGAAATCGTAGCTAAGCAGCCGGTAAAGCCCGATTCCGGCTATCCCTCCTGCAAGGAAAGAAAGCAGGGTCAGACAGTGCAGTCGCAGCCGACTCAGATAGAGCGGTGCCTCTTTCGGTGACGCTGTGCGCCGCAGCACCTCAAACAGCATTGCCAGCTCAATCCCGATATCGGTCGCCGTGCCGGAGATATGGGTAGTGCGAACGCGGGCATTGGAGATCCGCGTCACCACCGCATTCTGCAACCCCATTAAAAAGCTCAGGCTCATAATTAACACCACACCGGGCGACTGCGGCGGAAAGTGATTTTCAATCACCCCCAGTGCAATCAGCGCGCTGCCCTCAATCAGGATGACAAAGGCATAGATGGTGCGGATATTTCTGCGGTGCCCGGCATTAATGATCAGCGTTGAACACATGGAACCCGCAATAAACAGAAGCACGATCGACAGAAAAAACAGGCCAGGCCCCAGATTCGCTTTTGCCAGGTGATCGGACAGCAGCGAGACATTCCCGGTCATGTTGGCTGAAAAAAAACCGACGATCTCAAAGGCTGCGGTATTCAGTGCGCCTGCGGCAGCGGCAAGCGTGCAGGCCAGTCGGGTATCCGCGCTGTTGCTGCGGGCACTTTCCGTGCTGATTAGCATGACCACCCCATATTTACTGGAAAGCCTTATAATCCGCCGATTAGCCCTGCGCCACAAGGCACTGAATCAAACTCTCCCTTCTCTGCCGGGCATTACTCAGCATCGGGGCTCCGGACTCCGCGCTGCATAAACTCAGCGCGGAGAGCCCTGATTAACTGTTTGCCAGACGGAAGGTGGAGACCGACTGCGTCAGATACTGCACCTGCTCTTCCAGCGAGGCAGATGCCGCGGCAGACTCCTGCACCAGCGCCGAGTTCTGCTGTGTGACGCTGTCCATCTCGGTAACCGCCTGCTCAATCTGACCGATACCGCGACTCTGTTCATCAGAAGCGGTTGAGATGTGCTCCATCAGCAGATTCACGCGGCTGACAGAGGAGATAATGGCGCTCATCGCCTCACCGGTCCGGCTGACCTGATCGGAACCGGCGTGGATGATCGAAACAGATTCCGCAATCAGCCCCTCAATCTCTTTGGCTGCGGTAGCGCTGCGCTGGGCCAGATTACGGACTTCTCCTGCCACCACCGCAAAACCGCGACCCTGTTCACCCGCCCTGGCGGCTTCGACTGCCGCGTTCAGCGCCAGAATATTGGTCTGGAAGGCGATGCTGTCGATCACGGTGGTGATCTCCTCGATCTTCTTCGAGCTGGCATTAATCAGCGCCATCGATGTCACCACTTCCTGCGAGACTTTTTCGCCACTTTCCGCATTTTTCACCGCTTCACTGGTCAGGCGGCAGGCTTCAAAGACGTTTTCGGTGTTCTGTTTCACCGTTGCGCCCAGCTGCTCCATGCTGGCAGCGGTTTCCGTCAGTGCGGCGGCCTGCTGTTCGGTACGTGAGGCGAGATCGATGTTGCCAGCCGCAATCTCCTGAGAGGCGGTGGAGACTGAGCGGGTTGAATCGCGCACCTGGAGAATAATGGCGGTCAGCGCGCTGCGCATCTGCTCCAGCGAGCCCATCAGCAACTGAATTTCACTGCGCGAACCGGCTTTGACCGGCACCGTGGTATCCAGGACGCCCGCCGCAATCAGCTTGCAGTGTTCCTGCGCATCATTGATCGGCGAAAGCACATAGCGCTTCATGAAGATGTAAATGGCGACGATGATGGCGAAAAACAGCACCCCAAACAGCCCCAGCAGGGTAATGCCGGAGGTGAAGTGACTCTGTGCATCGCTGTTAAGTTTTTTGGCATAGGTTTCATGCTGAGCCAGCACCCGGTCCAGAATGATTTCATACTGACGATCAAGGCGAACCACGGTGGCAATCTGATTTTTAAAGCGCACCTGATCGTGCGCCTCTGCCGCCTCAATCAACGGCTGTAAACCTTGCTGACGATAGGCCTGATAAGCCTGGCTATAGGCGTCGGCTTCCGCCTCTTCGCCCGGCAGACGCGGCGCGTTCATATAGGCCTGAAATGCAGCATCCGCTTTGCTGGCCACGGTCCGAACGCTGTCCAGCGTGGCGGGATTATTTGCGTCACTGCCCTCAATCTCCTTCATGTACTCCATCAGACGCACACGCAGCGTGCGGCTGTGGTTGATGGGGTCAATCACCGAGAGCACCACACGGATCTCTTTGTTAACCGCATTCAGCGAGTGATTGCTCTGGATCAGCAGCCAGGTGCTGATTGCCACGCTGGTAAGAAACAGCGCCAGCAGGAAGGAGAAGATAATCAGGGAGGATTTTTTTAACGACATCGCGGTGTTCCGAAAAGTAAGAGGATTAGTCGCTATATCGGCAGAAAGGTACGGCCCATTAGGGCTGGGCTTTTTTTAGTTACAATAAGCGGGACGGCAGCGGGCGGAGCGCTCCGGGGAACAGGGGCTAACCGCCCACGGGCGTCGGGCGGTTAGCGTCGTCACTAAAAGTGAAACAGGCTGCCGTTAAGCGACGCCCAGCGCCATTTTTACCTCGTTGGCGATCTTCTCGACCTGCGGGCCGTAGATCACCTGAATGTCGTGCTCGCTGACGCGATTGACTCCGTTGGCACCGGTGCTCATCAGCGTCTGATCGACCACCTGATTCATCTCCCTGACCCGCACGCGCAGCCGGGTAAAGCAGCAATCGACATCCTCGATATTGGCCTGCCCGCCCAGCCCGCTGATAATTACCTGAGTCCGTTCATCCGCGGCGACCTGTTGCGGTTTCTCATCCTCCGATTCACGGCCCGGCGTTTCAACATTCATCCGGGTGATCACCAGCCGGAAAGCGTAGTAGTAGATCGGCGCATAGATCACGCCCAGCGCCAGCGTCCACCACCAGTGGGTTTTTGCCCCGCCCAGCATGCCGAACACCACCAGGTCGATAACACCGCCCTGCACGTTGCCAATCATCAGATGCAGCATCGACATCAGCATAAACGACAGGCCGGTCAGGAAAGCGTGCAGCAGATAGAGCACCGGCGAGACAAAGATAAAGCAGAACTCCAGCGGTTCGGTGATGCCGGTGGTGAAGGAGGTCAGCGCCCCCGCCATGACCAGTGCTTTCACCCGCTGTTTATGCTCGGGTCGGGCGGTGTGATAGATCGCCAGCGCCGCGGCGGGCAGGCCGAACATCATCACCGGAATCTTGCCCTGCGCCAGAAACTGCGTGGCGGTGCGCAGCGTCTCATCGGGGATCGATCCCGGATGAGTCAGCGACGCGTTGAAGATGTTCAGTGCGCCAACCACGGTCTGACCATCGACCACCGCCATGCCGCCAATAGGCGTGAAACGCACGGTTTCGTTAAGGATATGATGCAGGCCGGTGGGGATCAGGATGCGCTCAAAGGCTCCCAGCAGAAAAGCGCCATACTGCCCGCTTTTGCCAATCATCTGTCCAATCCAGGCAATACCGTCGCCAATGGTCGGCCAGATCAACGCCAGCAAGACCCCAATCAGTGGCAGACAGATCACGGTCACAATCGGCACAAAACGCCGTCCGCCAAAGAAGCTGATCGCGGTAGGCAATTGCTGGGTATAAAAGCGATTGTGCAGCGCCACCGTTACCAGTCCGGCAATCACCCCGCCCAGTACGCTCATGTTGTAGGTAAAGACGCCCAGCATGTTGATATATTCCGCCGAGGTCATCATGGCGGTGGTCTGATCCATCCCCGCCTGCTGCAGGGCTGCAGGTGTGGTGGTGGCGGCGGTGATCCCCTTGGCCGCCAGCGTCGCGCTGATACCAACGTTCATCACGATATAGCCAATCACCGCGGCAAAGGCGGCGGTAGGTTTTTCCGCTTTCGCCAGTCCGATGGCACTCGCTACCGCAAAGAAGACCGGCAGATTAGCGAATAGCGCTCCGGCAACCTTGCGAATAAAGCCGATAATTAACTGCGGCACCTGCATCTGCGCAAAGGCATCGCCGGTGACCGCCGGGTTCTGCATGGCCGCCGCCAGCCCAAGGAAGATACCTGCGGCAGCGATGACCGAGATTGGCATCATCAACGCTTTGCCAAATGCATGAATCTGGCTGGTCAGCTGTTTCATGGAGTCGCGCCCTCTCTGATTGTGAACAGCAAGTATTAGCCTGTTGTCGGGAGAACTCCCGTTATCAGCAGGTTAAAGGCGGGTAAAATCTGACCAGCATCACATTTCTGGCTTATGCACGATAAACGCCAGCTATCGCACCATTAAGTCAATCAATTAGACAAGGTATGAGGATAGCTGCAGACTTCCTTTCACCATCAGGATATAACCTGATAACAAACACCAAACAATAATTCCTACTATAAAAAGCCTGCACTCAATATGAAATTTAAACGCCAAATCAAACCCTATCGCGCGGCAGCGGGCGGCTGGGGTTCACTGGAAGCCACCACGCGTTTCGTTCTTGACAGCAAAGCGGCCCTGAAAAATATGCGCAACCTGATGCGCATGAACAAAGCACGCGGTTTTGACTGTCCAGGCTGCGCCTGGGGTGATGACAATAAAAGTACCTTCAGCTTCTGCGAGAATGGCGCCAAAGCGGTGACCTGGGAAGCGACACGCCGGATGGTCGACACCGACTTTTTCGCCAAACACAGCGTAACCACGCTCTATACCCAGAGTGACTACTTCCTGGAGTATCAGGGACGTCTGACCCATCCGCTGCGCTACAACGCGGAAACCGACCACTACGAGCCCATCAGCTGGGATGATGCGTTTGCGCTGATCGCGCAGCACATCAAGGCGATGGATCATCCGGATCAGATGGAGCTTTACACCTCCGGTCGCGCCAGCAATGAAGCCTCCTGGCTCTATCAGCTGTTTGGTCGCCTGATGGGGACCAATAACTTCCCTGACTGCTCCAATATGTGCCACGAAGCCAGCGGCACCGGCCTGAAGCGCAGCATTGGCGTCGGTAAAGGCACCATTCGTCTGGATGATTTCGACCACGCAGATGCCATTTTTGTCTTCGGTCAGAATCCCGGCACTAACCATCCGCGTATGCTGCACAGCCTGCGTCACGCTGCCGATCACGGTGCGAAAATCGTCACCTTTAATACCCTGCGTGAACGCGGTCTGGAACGTTTTGCCGATCCGCAGAAACCGCTGGAAGTGGTGACTTCGAAAGCGGGCAACATCAGCTCCTCCTATTACCAGCCGAACCTGGGCGGTGATATGGCGGCGGTGCGCGGCATGGTGAAATCCCTGCTGGAAACCCACCGCGCGCGTCTGGCGGCTGGCGAAAGCGGCCTGTTCGATCAGACCTTTATCAATGCTAAAACCAACGGCATTGAGGCGTATCTCGACGCCGTGGATAACACCAGCTGGATGCAGATTGTGGCGCAGTCGGGCCTGACGCAGGCGCAGATCCGTGAAGCCGCGGCGATCTACCAGAGCGCTGACCGGGTGATCTGTACCTGGGCGATGGGCATCACCCAGCACAAACACTCTGTCGACACGGTGCGCGAGATCACCAACCTGCAGTTGCTGTTTGGCCAGCTGGGTAAAAAAGGCGCAGGCCTCTGCCCGGTTCGTGGTCACAGTAATGTGCAGGGCAACCGCACCATGGGCATCGATGAGAAACCGGCGAAAGCCTTCCTGGATGCGCTGGGGAATCATTTCAATTTCGAGCCCCCGCGTGCGGCAGGCCACAACACCGTAGAAGCGCTGAACGCCATGCTGCGTGATGAAGTGAAAGTGCTGATCGCGCTGGGTGGCAACCTGGCAGCCGCTGCACCCGACTCACCGCGCACCGAAGAGGCGATGTCACGCTGTGGTCTGACCGTGCATATCAGCACCAAACTGAACCGCAGCCATCTGGTGCCGGGTCACGATGGGCTGATTCTGCCGACGCTGGGCCGCACCGAGCGCGACCTGCAGGCCACCGGCAATCAGTTTATTACCGTGGAAGACTCTTTCAGCATGGTGCACGCCTCTGAAGGGATCGGTATTCCGCTGGCGGAAACACAGCGTTCAGAGACCTGGATTGTTGCCGGTATCGCCGAGGCGGTGCTGGGTGATGAAAAAGTGAAATGGCGCGAGCTGGCGGGTGATTATAACCTGATCCGTGAGCACATCGCCGCGACGATCCCGGGCTTTGCCGACTTTAACGCCAAATGCGATATCCCGGGCGGTTTCTATCTGGGCAACGCAGCAGCCGAGTTGCGCTTCAATACCCCGAGCCAGAAAGCGGAATTTAACGCCTCAGCGCTGCCGACCTCACTGTTCCCGAATCTTGATCAGGACGTGCCTTTTACCCTGCAGACACTGCGTTCGCACGACCAGTACAACACTACCATTTACGGCCTCGATGACCGTTACCGTGGCGTGTTTGGTCAGCGTGAAGTGGTGTTCATCAACCCGGACGATATGGCAGACCTGGGCTTTACCGAAGGCCAGAATGTCGATATCGAAACGCTGTGGAATGATGGCATTACCCGTCGCGTCAGCGGATTCAAACTGGTTCCCTACAATATTCCGCGCGGTAACCTGGCGGCCTATTATCCGGAAACCAACCCGCTGGTACCGCTGAACAGCTTTGGTGATGACAGTGGTACACCGACCTCTAAATCGGTGCCGGTGAAGCTGGAACTCTCTGAGGCACTGGCCGATCAGCGCATCGCCTGACAGCCCTTTCACTCCCCCCTAAAAAGCCGGCTCGTCCGGCTTTTTGCCTTGCCGCGCGACGTCGATTCGCGTAAAACTGTCAGCCGCAATCAGCCAACGAAACGTAAAAATTATGTTCCAGGATAACCCGCTGCTCGCGCAGCTGAAAGAGAAGCTCCATTCGCAAACGCCTCGTGCTGAAGGCGTCGTAAAAGGCACTGAAAAAGGCTTCGGCTTTCTGGAAGTCGATGCGCAAAAAAGCTACTTCATTCCGCCACCGCAGATGAAGAAAGTGATGCACGGCGATCGCATCACCGCCGTGATCCACAGCGATAAAGATCGCGAAAGCGCTGAGCCGGAAACCCTGGTTGAGCCGTTCCTGAGCCGCTTTGTTGGCCGGGTTCAGAAGAAAGACGATCGCCTGTCGATCGTGCCGGATCATCCCCTGCTGAAGGATGCGATCCAGTGTCGCCCTGCGCGCGATGTCAGCCATGAGTTTGAAAATGGTGACTGGGCCGTGGCGGAGATGCGTCGCCATCCGCTGAAAGGCGATCGCGGCTTTTATGCCGAACTCACCGATTTTATTGTCAAAGCTGATGACCATCTGGCGCCGTGGTGGGTGACGCTGTCGCGTCATAACCTTGAGCGTGAAGCGCCCGATGTCAGTTTTGGCGAGATGCTGGATGAAAATCTGACGCGTGAAGATCTGACCGCGCTGGATTTCGTTACCATCGACAGCGCCAGCACCCAGGATATGGATGATGCGCTCTTTGTGGAAGCCCTGGACGATGGCGCCCTGCGTCTGACCATCGCTATCGCCGACCCTACCGCCTATGTGCCGGAAGGCAGTCAGCTCGATAAGCTGGCGGCGCAGCGTGCGTTTACCAACTACCTGCCGGGCTTTAACATCCCGATGCTGCCGCGCGAACTCTCTGATGATGTCTGCTCGCTGCGTCCGAATGTGCGCCGTCCGGCCCTGGCCTGCCGCGTGACCGTGGCAGCCGATGGCAACTTAGGTGATGACGTTGAGTTCTTTGCCGCCTGGATCGAATCCAAAGCCAAGCTGGCGTATGACGACGTCTCTGACTGGCTGGAAAACAGCGGCTCATGGCAGCCGGAAAGTGAGGCGATTGCTGAACAGATTCGCCTGCTGCATCGCCTCTGCCTGGCGCGCAGCGAGTGGCGTCAGACCCACGCGCTGGTGTTTAAAGATCGCCCGGATTACCGCTTCCTGCTGGGTGAAAAAGGTGAAGTGCTGGAGATCGTGGCTGAACCGCGCCGCATCGCTAACCGCATTGTTGAAGAGTCTATGATTCTGGCCAACGTCTGCGCGGCTAAAGTGCTGCGTGACCGTCTCGGTTTTGGTATCTACAACGTCCATGCCGGTTTCGATGCCACCAATGCTGAACAGGCCGCGGCCGTGCTGGCCAACCATGGTATTACCGTGGATGCGCAGGCGATCACCACGCTGGAAGGTTTCCGCGTGCTGCGTCGTGAGCTTGATGCCCAGCCGACCCAGTTCCTCGACAGCCGGATCCGTCGCTTCCAGACCTTCGCTGAGATCAGCACCGAGCCTGGCCCGCACTTTGGCCTGGGACTTGAGGCTTACGCCACATGGACCTCACCGATTCGTAAGTTCGGCGACATGGTCAACCATCGTCTGCTGAAAGCGATTATTCGCGGTGAGCAGATCGCTCGTCCGGATGATGCGCTGACGGTGACGATGAGTGAGCGCCGCCGCCTGAACCGCATGGCGGAACGTGATGTTGGCGACTGGCTCTACGCCCGTTATCTGGCGCCGTTTGCGGCAACCGACAGTCGCTTCAGCGCCGAAATTATCGATGTGTCACGTGGTGGCATGCGTGTTCGCCTGCTGGAGTTTGGCGCAGTCGCCTTTATCCCGGCGCCGTTCATTCACGCGGTGCGTGATGAGCTGGTCTGCAGCCAGGAAAATGGCAGCGTTCAGATCAAAGGCGAAGTGGTTTACCGTGTGACCGATGTGATTGATGTCACCATCGCCGAAGTCCGCATGGAAACCCGCAGCGTCGTGGCGCGTCCCGCCGTCTGAGTAGTGACGTACTGAGCAGTCAATCGGGCGGGATAACTCCGGTTATCCCGTCTGTTTCCACCCCGCCCGCATTGCAAAAAAGTTAAATTTGTACCCCGCTTCACACTTCTCCACTGATTAACTTTCACTTACATTCCATTACATTAAGTTTGACTCGTTGTTTTCGATCGCTTTCCTCTCGGTCCTCACAAGGAGTTAGTCATGAAAAACGTCAAAACCAGTGCGATCTGGTTAGTGGTGGCGTTAATCGGCGCGGGCGCTTTCGCCATGCTGGCCCTCAGCCGCGGCGAACACGTCAACGCAGTCTGGCTGGTGATAGCCGCTGTCGCCTGTTACAGCATCGCTTATCGCTTCTACAGCCTGTTTATCGCCCGCAATATTTTCGAACTGGACGACCGCCGGATGACGCCTGCCGAGCGGCTGAGCGACGGGCTCGATTATGTCCCGACCAATAAATGGGTGCTGTTTGGTCACCACTTTGCGGCTATTGCCGGTGCCGGCCCGCTGGTGGGTCCGATTCTGGCGGCGCAGATGGGCTTTCTGCCTGGCACCATCTGGATCCTGGTCGGGGTGATGCTGGCGGGTGCGGTACAGGATTTCCTGATCCTGTTTATCTCAACCCGTCGTGATGGCCGTTCACTGGGCGAGATGGCGCGGCAGGAGCTGGGTGCGTTTGCCGGTGTGGTGACCATGCTCGGCGCGCTGGGCGTCATGATCATTATCCTGTCGGCGCTGGCGCTGGTGGTGGTCAAGGCGCTGGCGAACAGTCCGTGGGGACTGTTTACCATCGCGGCCACCATTCCGATTGCGCTGTTTATGGGCGTCTACATGCGCTTTATCCGGCCCGGTAAAATCGCCGAAGTTTCACTGATTGGCTTTGTGCTGATGATGGCGGCGATTATCTATGGTGGTGACGTAGCCCAGCATCCTTACTGGGGGCCCTTCTTTACCCTGAAAGGCACCTCACTGACCTGGGTGCTGGTGATCTACGGCTTTATTGCCTCCGTGCTGCCGGTCTGGCTGCTGCTGGCTCCGCGTGACTACCTTTCGACCTTTCTTAAAATCGGCGTGATTGTCGGGCTGGCGGTGGGGATTGTTTTTGCCATGCCAGAGATGAAAATGCCGGCGGTCACCAAATTTATCGACGGCACCGGCCCGGTCTTCTCCGGCGCGATGTTCCCGTTCCTGTTTATTACGATTGCCTGCGGCGCCATCTCCGGCTTCCATGCGCTGGTCTCCAGCGGCACCACGCCAAAACTGGTGGAGCGGGAAAGTCATATCCGCTTTATTGGCTATGGCGCGATGCTGATGGAATCCTTTGTGGCGATCATGGCGCTGATTTGTGCCTCGGTGCTCGATCCGGGCGTCTACTTTGCCATGAACTCCCCGGCTGCGCTGATTGGTACCACCGTTGAAAGCGCCTCTCAGGTGATCAACGGCTGGGGCTTTGTCGTCACGCCGGAAATGCTGAGCGGCATCGCCCGTGACGTGGGTGAAGGCTCGATCCTGTCCCGCGCAGGCGGCGCGCCAACCTTCGCGGTGGGAATGGCCCACATCATTACCGAGATCTTTAGCAGCCGGGCGATGATGGCGTTCTGGTATCACTTCGCCATTCTGTTTGAAGCGCTGTTCATTCTGACGGCGGTCGATGCCGGTACCCGCGCCTGCCGCTTTATGGTGCAGGATCTGGCAGGCACCGTGGTGCCTTCTATGGCGAATAACCGCTCCTGGCTGGGCAATATGGCCGGCACGACCGTGGCGGTCGCGGGCTGGGGCTTCTTTGTCTATCAGGGCGTGGTCGATCCGCTCGGCGGCATTAACACTCTGTGGCCGCTGTTTGGTATCGGCAATCAGATGCTGGCGTCCATGGCGCTGATCCTCGGCACCGTGGTGCTGTTTAAAATGAAAAAGCAGCGTTACGCCTGGGTGACTATCCTGCCAACTGTCTGGCTGTTTATCACCTCGATGACTGCCGGCTGGCAGAAAATCTTCCATGAAAAACCGTCGATTGGCTTCCTGGCGCAGGCGAATAAGTTCCGCAAAGGGCTGGATGAAGGCGTGATCATCGCCCCGGCAAAAAGCGTGGCGGATATGCAGACCATCGTTTTCAGCAATCAGATTAACGCGGCCCTGTGCGCCTTCTTTATGCTGGTGGCGGTCACGATGCTCATCTCTGCGTTCTTTGTCATTCGCCGGGCGCTGCGCAGCGATCTTCCTACTACGCATGAGTCCGTTGTGACGCTGCGCAACAAGGAGGTGCGTCATGTCTGATGCTATTCATCAGTCCCGGCGTCCGCAGGGAGAGTGGCAGATTATCCGCTGCCAGCCTGCCGCCGCCCCACAGCCACAGACATTCAGCTGGCGGGGATTCTGGCGCGGCCTGCAACAGTGTTTTCGCTTAATGGTCGGGGTGCAGGATTATCAAAAATATCTGCAGCATATGCGACTCCATCATCCCGATCAGCCGCCGATGAATGAGCGCGATTTCCACCGTTACTGTCTGGATGCCCGCTTCCCCAGCCAGGCAGGCAAACTGGGTAAATGTCCCTGCTGACCGCACTAAACAGCCCCGCAATGTCGGGGCTTTTTTGTGCCATTCTTATCTGGATGGGAAAATATATTCTGTTTGCATCTTGTGCTGGCGTCAGATGATGAATACTGTTGCTAAAATAATGAGATAACGCCTGCAGAGCACTTCCCGGAGGAAGTTTCCATGACCGATGAACAAGGGCAAACGTTGTTGTACACCCTTTTCGGTACAACCAGCCCTCATTGGCGTCTGACCGCGGACAGCGATGCGTTGCATTTTGCCGAAGATGAGTCGTCACAAACTAATATCGCCCTGCCGTTAACCCCCGGCCAGGCAGCCATGATACGCGCGATGCCGGTCATCACATCAAGCATCAATCTGACTATGACGCTGCAGGGCATTGATGTTCCGATGCATTTTGTCGGACGCAAAGTGAACCAGGCGACCTGGGCAGGAACCGCTTCTGCCTGGGGCGATACCTCAGCGGTCGCCCGCGACTTAACCCTGGGTCTTTCATTCGCCGAACAGGTGGTTTCTGAAGCCAACTCGGTGATTGTGATCCTCGATCAGCGCGGCAATATTCAGCGTTTTAACCGTCTTAGTGAAGAATACACCGGTCTGAATGAGCATGAGGTTATCGGCCGTAACGTCTTTCAGCTCTTTATGACCAAACAGGAGGCCTCTCAGTCACGACGCAACATCGCGGGCTTCTTCCGTGACGGTAACTCCTATGAGGTGGAGCGCTGGGTTAAAACCAAAAAAGGTCAGCGACTGTTTCTGTTTCGTAATAAGTTTGTTCACAGCGGCAGTGGCAAAAATGAAATTTTCCTCATCTGTTCTGGCACCGACATAACCGAGGAGCGACGCGCCCAGGAACGCCTCCGGGTGCTGGCAAACACCGATACGGTGACCGGTTTGCCTAATCGCAACGCAATTCATCAACAGATTAGCCTGGCGCTGGAGCGATCTGAGCGCGATGAGACCGGCGTGGTCTATCTCGATCTCGATAATTTCAAAAAAGTGAACGACGCCTACGGTCATATGTTCGGCGATCAGTTACTGCAGGCGGTCTCACTGGCGATTCTTAGCTGTCTGGGTAAAGACCAGACTCTGGGCCGGCTGGGTGGCGATGAGTTTGTGGTGCTGGCTGAGCACACCAGCCAGGCTGCGCTGGAGGCGATGTCCTCCCGCATTCTTGAGCGCCTGCGTCAGCCTTTCCGTATCGGACTGATCGAAGTGTACAGCGGCTGCTCTATCGGGATCGCTTTCGCGCCGCTGCATGGTGAAGATCGCGAGAGCCTTATTCGCAATGCTGACACCGCGATGTATCACGCCAAAGAGAACGGTCGTGGCAAGTTCTGTGTCTTCGCGGCAGAGATGAACCAGCGGGTCTTTGAGTACCTGTGGCTGGACACCAATCTGCGTAAAGCGCTGGAGCTGGATCACCTGCTGGTGCATTACCAGCCGAAAATCGACAGTGATGGTGAAGTCCGCAGCGCCGAAGCGCTGGTACGCTGGAACTCACCCGAGCGCGGCCTGGTCTCCCCTGCTGATTTCATTCCCTATGCCGAAGAGTCGGGACTGATTGTGCCGCTGGGACGCTGGGTCATGCTCAATGTGCTGAAACAGATTATCGTCTGGCGCCAGCAGGGCATTTTTCTGCGCGTCGCCGTCAACGTGTCGGCACGTCAGCTGATTGATCAAAGCATCTATACTGACCTGAAACAGGCGCTGCATGAGGCGAATATCACCGACTGTCCTATCGATATTGAGCTCACAGAAAGCTGCCTGATTGAAAATGAAGCTGAAGCCCTGCGGCTGATGAAGCAGTTTCAGGAGCTGGGCGCACAGGTTCATCTGGATGACTTCGGCACCGGTTACTCGTCGCTTTCTCAGCTCGCACGTGTGCCGATCAATGCCATCAAGCTCGACCAAAGCTTTATCCGCGATATTAATAAACAGCCCGTCTCACAATCGCTGGTACGAGCTATTGTCGCCGTCGCCAAGGCGCTCGATTTGCAGGTGATTGCAGAGGGTATTGAGACCCCGGATGAAGAGAAGTTTGTCCTTAACAGTGGTGTTGATGGGCGTCAGGGCTACTACTACGCAAAACCAATGCCCGCGGAACAGTTTGGGCATTGGCTGGCTAAGCATCCTGCCCGCGTTTAACGCTAATTCAGATTAACCCGCTTTACGCAGTGATGCGCTGTGGCGGTTTTGTAACTGAACCAGGCGTTCCATGTAAGCAATGTCTTTAGGTTCGATGGTAAAGGCGTAATCGACCCAATCTTCGGTAATATCCATCAGCTCAGCGCGTGACAATTGCAGCACGCGCTGACGCGCTTTCAGCATTGCCCGCACGCCGTTGAGTTTAGGACGTAACGTATCGATAAAGGTGCGGGTGGCGCGGTAGCTGTCGCCAGGCTGGAAGACTTTATCCACCAGTCCGCGCGTTTCATACCACTCTGCGCTGTGGGACTCCCCTTCACAAATTAACTCCTCTGCCAGTTTCATGCCGGAACGACGCGCGACCAGTGAGTAGCCGCCCATGCCGGGAAAGAGGTTAAAAGCAATTTCCGGAAAGCCCATCCGCGCGTTGTTCTGCGCCAGAATGAAGTGATGCGCCAGCGCCGCTTCGAATCCGCCGCCTAACGCACTGCCCTCAATCATCGCCAGCGTCACCGCGCCGGTATCAAATCCCCGTGCTGCCGAATGGATGCAGTCAACGCAGGCACGGGCATAGGCCCGCAGCGCCTCACGGCGGTTATTGCGAATGCACTCGACAAAGAAGCGCAGATCGCCACCGGCGTTAAACATCTGTGGCACCAGAGAGCCGGTAACCCAGAAGTCGATCGGCAGACCGGAACGCTGAGCGGCGTAGCTCAGATTCATGATCTCCTCAATCAGTTCATGGTTGAAGCTCGGACGGGGCTGTGCACGCAACATCATCCACATAGTACGACGCCCTTCTTCGTAATAGGCGACTAACTGCGTGGTGTTGCCGACTTCGGTAAATAATCTGCACGTTGCTTGGTTAATAACTGTCATTGTCTCATCCTCTGTTTATATTTGATGCGTTAAATACGCCACATCAGCGTAATGCAGAGTGAGGCCAGACCAAATGAGAGATTGATTTACAACACAAAATCCAGAGTGATCCCCGACTCGCGCGTCGGGGATTGATTAGGCGGGTTACTTAATAGCGGCACGCTGCTCCACGGCAACATGAAGACGCTTAACACGTTTTGAATAGATGGCCGTGATGATCGGCACCAGCACGGAGGTCACAATCACGGAGGTCGCCACCAGCGCCGTGGCAGCAGGGGCAATCGGTTTAAACTGCGGCAGCATCTCGGCAATCAGCACCGGTGTCGCCACCGCTGCGCCTGCCGTACTGGATGCAGCTATGCCAGCCGTACCATCCCCGCCCCCAATCAGCCGATCAGTCAGAATGAGTGGGATACCGGTAATGATGATCACCGACACGCCCAGCATGATGCCCAGCAGTCCGGTTTCCGCAATGACACCCAGGTTAATGGTGTTACCCAGAGCAAAGGCGAAGAAAGGAATCAGCGTATGGACCGCTTTTCCGAAGAAGTCGCGCAGCTCCGGATCAAGATTCCCTAATGCAAACCCCACAATAAACGGCAGGACCGCCCCCACAAACACGTGCGGCTCGAATGAGGCGATGCCGGCGGTGCCCAGGATAACCATGGTCATTAATGGCCCGGACTCCAGAGACATCAGCACAAACGCACCCGCCTCCTCTTTGGAACCATATTGCTGCATGATCGAGGCATAAAGGCCGCCATTGGTCATATCCATGGCAGCCACCAACGCCAGCGTCGATAAGCCGGCAAACATCCCTACTTCTACGCCATTCTCCGGCATCACCCGAGAGGCGATGGCAGCCACAACCCAGGCGACGGCAATCTTGGTGAGCACCAGCGTGCCCGATTTACGCAGTACCGTCCCGGTGGCGCTGAGTTTAATCGACGCGCCCATACAGAAAAACCAGACGGCCAGAATGGGCACCGTGCCGGTCATCAGGCCATTGGTGAAAGAACCGAAATATTTTCCGGCGCCTGGAGAAAACGTATGACAGAGTGCGCCGATAAAGAGCGGAATGAGCATCATACCGCCCGGAATTTTGTCTATTGCACGTTTGATATGCATATGGATGTCACCTTTGCTATGCCAGAGGGTGGAGCAGGAAGTGCCCGAAGGCGATGCAAGCAAAGTAGTGACTTGAGGTAATCAAAACAGTGATCGCCTCGATAAAATGAAACGCTGTTTTATTTTTAATGACCTGTTGTTTTGATAACTATGATGGAGATCGCCATACCAGTCTCAGATGAGACTAAAAAAAACGGGACGCCGTGGCGTCCCGCTCGCTATTTTTGCCCGTACCAGGCGTTCTCGCCATGCTTTCGCAGGTAGTGCAGGTCAAGCAGCGTCTGGTTAATCGGCGGCAGATTAGCGGTCAGCTGCTGGCTGAACAGGCCCATATACGCCACCTCCTCCAGCACAACCGCGCTGTGTACCGCAGCATGAGCGTCTTTCCCCCAGGCAAACGGGCCATGAGAGTTGACCAGTACCGCCGGGATCGCCGAAGGAGACAACCCGCGTTGCGCAAAAGTTTCGATAATTACCTCACCGGTGTTCCACTCGTAGTCGTGCTGAATCTCTTCATTGCGCATCGAACGGGTACAGGGGATCTCACCATAGAAGTCATCGGCGTGGGTGGTTCCCCAGGCTGGAATCGGTCGTCCTGCCTGGGCCCAGATGGTCGCATGCCGCGAATGGGTATGGACAATGCCACCCACCTCCGGCCAGGCGAGGTAAAGCGCGCGGTGCGTCGCCGTGTCCGATGAGGGGCGTTTATCCCCTTCCACCACGTCGCCACTCGCCAGATCGACCACGACCATGTCGTCGCGCTTCATCACTTCATAGCGCACGCCGGAAGGTTTAATCACCAGCAAACCCTGTTCGCGATCAACAGCGCTGACATTGCCCCAGGTGAAGGTCACCAGGTTGTATTTGGGTAGATCCAGATTCGCTTCCAGAACCTGTTGTTTCAGGTGTTCCAGCATCTATTTTCTCCTGCTGACAATCGTCCCTGAATTTTGCGGAGTCGGACGCGAAAGGGTTATGGAGCAAATGGCTATAAACGCAGAAGGAATGGCTGTGAATGCAAAAATGTGTCGTGATTTCAGAATTTTCTATCTTCGGAATTTAACCAGAACGCTTAGAATTCTCTCAGGCAATGCGTGGCCCTGTCGGGTTTACATTGCGACTCTCCCGCTACAAACGGTTTGTCCATGGTGATCACATTTCCATGCCGACACGGATGCGGCAATGATGCGACACAAGCGGGCTGAGGAAATATCGGAGCTATACTAAGAGTGTTGCCTCTGTGAGCACATCAAAGGAGAAGTGTATGACAACAACAATGAAACGAATCACTGCCGTTGTACTGGCGACTACGTTAGCTGTTGCACTGAGCGGCTGTTCTAACTGGTCTAAACGTGACCGCAACACCGCTATTGGCGCGGGCGCGGGTGCGATTGGGGGTTCAGTATTGACCAATGGTAGCGCACTCGGCACAGTCGGTGGCGCCGCTGTCGGTGGTATTATCGGTCATCAGGTCCACTAAAGACCTTATTAAAAGAATAATCGGCTACGCTAAGCATCTACACAACAATCGGGCTACTTCGGTAGCCCGATTTTTTTTCAGCCACCCGCCAGTTTGACCTTCATGCCTTTGGTTTCCAGCAGGCTTTTCAGTAAATCGCGCTTATCCCCCTGAATCTCGATAACGCCCTCTTTCACCGAACCCCCACAGCCGCACTTCTTTTTGAGTTCGGCCGCCAGCAGCGTCAATGCCGCGTCGTCCAGGTCGATACCGGTAATCAGGCAGACGCCTTTTCCCTTGCGACCACTGGTCTGGCGCTGGATGCGCACAATGCCATCCCCTTTTGGCCGCTCCTTCGCCGGCTCCGGCTGGGTAATGCGCCCGCTGTCGGTTGAGTAAACCAGTGGATTATCCTTCGCCATTATTGTGTCTCCAGACTGTGCAGGATCGCCTGCAGAGTGGCGGCGGGATCGGCGGATTGGGTGATCGGACGCCCGATAACCATATAGTCCACGCCCGCCTGCTTCGCCTGCTCAGGTGTCATGATGCGACGCTGATCGCCTGCATCACTGCCTGCCGGGCGAATCCCCGGCGTGACCAGCGCAAAGTCCTGACCTAAAACCTGTTTGAAGCGGACAGCCTCATGGGCGGAACAGACCACACCATCCAGCCCGCACGACCGGGTCAGCTTCGCCAGTCGCTCTGCCTGTTCAGCAGGAGAAAGCGTAATGCCCAGCCCTTTGAGATCTTCTGCATCCATACTGGTCAGTACAGTCACCGCAATAAGCAGGGGCGCCTCTTTACCAAAGGGAAGCAGCGCTTCACGCGCCGCGTTCATCATCCGAGCCCCACCACTGGCATGGACGTTGACCATCCAGACCCCGAGATCGGCAGCGGCCGCCACGGCATGAGCGGTGGTGTTGGGAATATCGTGGAATTTAAGATCGAGGAAGATTTCAAAGCCGCGCTGCTGCAGAGTGTTAACCAGCGAGGGGCCAAATAGCGTAAACATCTCTTTGCCTACTTTAAGGCGGCAACTGCGGGGATCGATCTGGTCGACGAAACGTAGTGCGCTGTCGAGGTCATGATAATCCAGCGCTACCAGAATCGGCGAAGCGGTCACGTTGTGGGGTGAAGGCATGGCATTTCCTCTGCAACAGGCGCCCGCAGGCGCATTAGACAAACGGCAAGCATTCTACCTGCGGTGTCTGGCCATCACAATCGCCATTGCCCTTCTGCCTGGCAAATTCTGCTCTGTTGCTGAGGGCTGTAAGCTAATTCAACCTATAGTATGTTGTAACTATAATGAGCTATTAATGGTGCGGCTGCAGCGGCCGGTTTACTGGCCGTCGAGGCCGCGGATAGGCTTAACCGAAGACCAGGTGCGGCAGGATGGGCAATGCCAGTAGAGTGCGTGGGCGGTGAAGCCACACTTCTGGCAGCGATAGCGCGGCTTGGTGCGGATCTGTTCGCCAACCATGTCGCGCAACACCATCAGGCTCTCTTTCGCCCGGCCATCTTCCGCTTCATGCAGATTTAAATCCATCAGGCGGTGGAACACCCGCATGGTAGGATGACGCTGCAGCTGACGGCTGATGTAATTCTGGGCCGCTTCGGGCCCCTGCTGCTGCTCAAGGATGTCAGACAGATAGAGCTCCGCAGCCGCGCCGGTGTTCTCTTCAACACAGCGATGAAGAAACTCTGACCAGGCGTCTGGCTGATTGAGCTGCTGGAAACAGGTCTCCAGCATCCCCAGCGTTTCACTCACCAGCTCTTTATCCTGATCCAGCACCCGCTGCAGATGGCCCACCGCTTTAGCGTAATCGCCTTTTTCCATCAGGATACGGCCCATCATGATCGAGATACGTGCGCTGTTACGATCGGCCGACTCCCCTTTCTTCAGCAGGCTCATGGCACGATCGAGATCGTCGCTGCTCATCGCCTGCAGAGCCAGCTCGCAGTAGAAATGGGCTATTTCGCCTTTCTGCTTCTCTTTGCCAAGCTTAACCAGCCGTTCTGCGACTTCAATCGCCTGCTGCCAGTCGCTGGTTGCCTGGTGGATCAGCAGCAGTTGCTGCAGCGCACCCACCCGAAAGTCAGTTTCATCGGTGAGCTGCTTAAACATGTCTTCCGCGCGGTCATATAAGCCCGCCGCCATATAGTCGCGGCCCAGTTGCTGTACGGCGAGCAGTCGCTGCTCATAGCTCAGGGAGGCGCTTTCCATTAAAGCCTGATGGATGCGGATGGCGCGGTCGACTTCCCCGCGCGAACGGAACAGATTGCCCAGCGTCAGGTGTGCTTCAACCGTGCCGCTGTCCTCTTTCAGCATCTCAAGGAAGAGGTCGACCGCTTTGTCCTGCTGATTGGAGAGCAGGAAGTTTACGCCAGCGACATATTCACGTGACAGTCGGTTGGCTTCCTGTTGCTTATCCTGATGCGCGCTGCGACGGCCCATATACCAGCCATACGCTGCCGCCACCGGCAGTAACAGAAACAGCAATTCATGCATCAGGGATTATTCCCGGCCAGCCGGAGAAGATGGCGTGGTCGCCAGGGCAGTGCTCTGCTCGATTTGGGTCTGCATACGCTTAATTTTCCGGTTGGCATTCGCCAGGGAGACGCGGGTCCGTAACCAGAACAGACCGCAGATGATCCAGCCAAGCACGAAACCTGCGCCAAACAGGGATGCCAGTAAGGTCGAGATGCTGAACTCACCCTGCGCCAGCAGATAGTTAAAAGTAATGACCTGATCGTTATGCGCACCCAGGGTGACGGAAATAATGAAAATGACCAGTACCACTAAAAAAATCAGCAAATATTTCACAGTGCATCCTGTTGTGAGGTTGTCGGGTAGAATTATGCCAAAACTCCAGCAAAAATGCTGCTCCCAGCAGCATCGGGCGGGTCGCTTTTACGCAGGCCCGTCTAATAATATGGGGTCTTACGGGTGAATTACAATCAGGGCTCCCGCTGCGCCACCTCTTTTTGCTCTTCCGGCGGCAGCGTCAGCGGGCCACAGAATCGCTGCGCCAGCCAGGTGGCAATGGTGACCAGTAGCCAGGAGAGTATGGTTGCCATCGCCAGATCCCGTGGCCAGTGCATGCCCAGCAGCAGACGACTCGCCATTACGCCGGTGGCCCACAGAAAGATCACCACCACGGTTTTATAGTGCCGACGCGGCCAGAGCAGACCCAATGCCAGCAGCGCCCAGCTGGCGGCAAACATAGTATGTCCCGACGGGAACGCGAAACCGGTTTCAAACGCCCAGTGCCGTTTCAGCCAGCCTGGGAGCTGTGTCTCATCGGCAATCAGTGAGGTTACCATCTCGCCACGCTGTTTGCGCTTCAGCTCGTAGAAGGTCTTTTCATCCAGCCCGTGATGCTGTTCCAGCCAGATCACATAGGGACGCGGCTCCTGAATCTGCTCTTTGATATAGGATTTGGTGTATTGCCCGGCCAGAATGGTGGCGTTCATGATCAGCAGCAGTAAGATAGCTGGCTTCAGCCGAAAGCGCAGGCACCAGAGCATCCAGGCACTCAGCACGATGCTGGTAACAATGCCCCAGGGGTTGGTGACGGTCTCGGTCATCCAGAAGAGACCTTTCAGCAGCGCATTGCTTTCGCCTGGTTGCCAGCGCCAGCCGCTCAGCCAGACTGCAACCGGCATGATCAGCAGCAGCAGCATTCCAAAGGTGGTACGACGTGAAATCTTAAACATCCTCTTCCCTTATCCCGGCGTCAAAAGAGAGCAATTGCATAACTTTAGCTTAAAAAAGAATAACATAACCGTTGCCGATTGGATAATTGTGCTTTATCACTGCAATTGGTATCAGAGATTACCAGCCCGCTTGCGGGTTGTGGCACAATATTGCACGTTTGTCGGGCCACACTGGCCTGTGCACTATCATGATGATAGTGCATCCTCTGAAGGTTCTGGAGAGTCACATGCAGCTTAAACGGGTGGCAGAAGCCAAACTGCCCACGCCATGGGGAGATTTCCTGATGGTTGGTTTTGAAGAACTGGCAACCGGACATGACCACGTTGCACTGGTTTTTGGCGATATTAATGATAACGAGCCGGTACTGGCGCGCGTTCACTCTGAATGCCTGACCGGCGATGCACTCTTCAGCCTGCGTTGCGACTGTGGTTTTCAGCTGGAAGCCGCTCTCAATGCCATCGCAGAAGAGGGTCGCGGCGCACTGCTCTATCACCGTCAGGAAGGCCGTAACATCGGTCTGCTGAATAAGATCCGCGCCTATGCGTTGCAGGACAAAGGGTATGACACGGTAGAAGCGAACCATCAGCTGGGCTTTGCCGCCGATGAGCGCGACTTCACGCTGTGCGCCGATATGTTCAAACTGCTGGGCGTCAATGAAGTGCGACTGCTGACCAATAACCCGCGTAAAGTGGAGATCCTCAGCGAAGCCGGTATCAACATTGTTGAACGCGTGCCGCTGGTCGTGGGACGTAATCCGAAGAATGCGCACTATCTGGATACGAAAGCGGAAAAGATGGGGCATCTGCTGCCGAAGTCATAAATAAGCTGGGATTCACTGGCATCTGACCCTTGAAGAAGCCCAATCTGAGAGAATCCTCAAGCAACGGATTAGCTCAACGCGCAGGGGGCACGGTCAGAAGAAGAAAGCGTCCCGCCGCCCGGATAAAAACGCCGGGAGCGTTTTTGAACAACGCAAAGCGTTGGCCCGGTACGGGCGCACCTCAGGGATGAGGTGCGTAATTGCGCGGGCCGGGCATGTCATGGATCACGGCTTTTGCGTCTTTCCGATCTGACCGTGTTCCGTGTGCAGCCACGGTCTCACAGCTTCTTATTACAGACGTTGTAAGCCACATAAAAAAGCCGGGTTTTCCCGGCTTTTTTTATCAGTCCAGCATATTGCGGATAACGTAGTGCAGGATGCCGTCATTGCGGTAATAGGTCAGCTCATTACCGGTATCGATGCGACAGCGAGTGTCCAGCTCTTCCTTACTGCCGTCGGCACGGGTCAGCGTCACTTTAACGCTGCAGCCAGGCGTCAGTGCCTGAAGATTTTCCACGTCAATGCGCTCCTCACCGGTCAGCCCCAGGCTTTTGCGGGTCACGCCCTGCGGAAACTCCAGTGGCAGAATGCCCATCCCAATCAGGTTTGAGCGGTGAATACGCTCAAAAGATTCCGCAATTACTACCCTGACCCCCTGCAGACGTGGTCCTTTCGCCGCCCAGTCGCGACTTGAACCAGAGCCATACTCAAGACCCGCGATGACCGCCAGCGGCACGCCTTCCGCCTGATATTTCATTGCCGCATCATAGATGGCCAGCTGTTCGCCACTTGGGTAGTGTCGGGTATAACCGCCCTCCACGCCGGGTACCATCTCATTGCGGATACGGATGTTGGCGAACGTACCGCGCATCATCACTTCATGGTTACCGCGACGCGAACCATAGGAGTTAAAGTCTGTACGCTCCACGCCGTGTGACAGCAGATACCGTCCGGCCGGACTTTCCGCTTTGATGCTGCCCGCCGGTGAAATATGGTCAGTGGTGACCGAGTCGCCCAGCATGGCCAGCACTCGCGCACCGCGAATATCCTGCACCGGCTTAGGCTCTTTCTCCATATCGTCAAAGAAAGGCGACAGACGAATATAAGTCGATCCCTCATCCCAGTCGTAAGTCGCGGCTTCACTCACCTTAATCTCCTGCCACTCTGGCGTACCGTCGAAGACTTCAGCGTACTCTTTGTGGAACATGTCGCTGGTGACCTGCTGCACGGCCGTAGCGATCTCTTCCGGCGAAGGCCAGATATCTTTCAGGTAGACCGGCTGGCCCTGACGATCGTGGCCCAGCGGCTCGGTCTGCAGGTTGATCTTCATGTTACCCGCCAGCGCATAGGCCACCACCAGCGGCGGCGACGCCAGCCAGTTGGTTTTAATCAGCGGATGAATACGGCCTTCAAAGTTGCGGTTGCCGGACAGCACAGCACCCACCGTAAGGTCGCCTGCTTTGATCGCAGACTCGATCTCATCTTTCAGCGGGCCGGAGTTACCGATACAGGTGGTGCAGCCATAACCAACCAGATTAAAGCCCAGCTCGTCGAGATAAGAGGTCAGTTGCGCGACGGCCAGGTAGTCTGAAACCACTTTAGAACCGGGTGCCAGCGAGGCTTTGACCCACGGCTGACGTTTCAGCCCCCGCTCGACCGCTTTCTTCGCCAGTAAACCGGCCGCCATTAAGACGCTGGGGTTGGAGGTGTTAGTACAGGAGGTAATCGCACTGATCACCACCGCTCCATCGGTCAGCTTATGCGTCAGCCCGGTATCACTGTCGGTATACTCAACGATTTTATGGGGTTTCTGCGCCTGATTCACTTCCAGCTCATTGCTGGCATCAAACGCGGCGGGCACATCGCCCAGCGACACCCGATCCTGCGGACGTTTTGGTCCTGCGAGACTCGATTCCACCTCATTCATATCCAGCGCCAGAGTGCTGGTAAAACGCGGCTCATCGCCAGGGTTGCGCCACAGACCCTGCGCTTTAGCATAGGCTTCCACTAACGCTACCTGTTCGGCATCGCGTCCGGTCAGGGTCATGTAGCTCAGCGTGACGTCATCAACCGGGAAGAATCCGCAGGTTGCGCCATATTCCGGTGCCATGTTGGCGATGGTCGCGCGGTCTGCCAGCGGCAGATCGGCCAGGCCATCACCGTAAAATTCAACGAATTTACCGACAACGCCGTGCTTACGCAGCATCTGGGTAACGGTCAACACGAGGTCGGTTGCCGTAATGCCCGCCCGCAGTTTGCCGGTGAGTTTGAAACCCACCACATCCGGGATAAGCATTGAGACAGGCTGACCGAGCATGGCGGCTTCGGCTTCGATTCCCCCTACTCCCCATCCCAGCACGCCAAGCGCGTTGATCATGGTGGTGTGAGAGTCCGTACCGACCAGGGTATCGGGCCAGGCGTACTCTTCACCATTCACGGTTTCATGCCAGATCGCCTTGCCGAGATATTCCAGGTTCACCTGATGGCAAATACCGGTGCCCGGCGGCACCACGCGGAATTTATCAAACGCCTTCTGGCCCCAGCGGAGAAAGACGTAGCGCTCATGGTTTCGCTCCATCTCCAGCCGGACGTTCTCTTCAAAGGCGTCATCATTGCCAAAATGGTCGACAGTCACCGAGTGGTCGATAACCAGATCAACCGGTGACAGCGGATTGACTTTCGCCACATCGCCGCCTAGCCGATTCACTGCTTCTCGCATCGCAGCAAGGTCGACTACCGCAGGCACGCCAGTAAAGTCCTGCATTAATACACGGGCTGGCCGGTAGGCAATTTCACGATCGGCGTGGGCATCTTTTTGCCAGTCAACCAGCGCCTGGATGTCCTCCGTCGTAACAGAGTCACCATCCTGATAGCGCAGTAAATTTTCCAGCAGGACCTTGAGGGATTTTGGCAGGCGATCGATATTGCCAAGGTGTTGAGCAGCATGGGGAAGACTGAAGATGTGATATTTTTTGGTGTCGACCTGCAGTACTTCCTGACTCTGCTCGCGTAGGGTAGACGACATAGCTCCTCCTTTCATTCATGGTCTTTAAACCTCAGAGAGACAAAGGTTTATGTTAAAGATAGACCACAATTTCGTTAACGTTTTGATTACAACACAAATTGCTACAATCGATCGCAAACGAAAATGCCCCGTGAAGTCACGAGGCATCATGAAAAGGTGATTTTAATTCAAATTACAGGGTTATCCACACCGCCGCAGACCAGAACGCAAAGGAGAATGCATACGCGCTGAGCCAGGACATTTTAATAATATTCATTTGGTTCACTCCTTCGCCGGAATCGGGCGTAAAAGTTTTTGCGGTCACCTTATAGAAAGAGGCGACACCCTTTGGTCGTACAGGATGTGGTAAGGGCATTTATAGGCCCACCGGAAATTCCGGTTTTAAAAGAACAGTGACGAAGAAATGGTCTGACAACGTTATTTGTTTTTAGGGTCCAGAAACGACTCAATAAAAAGTCTCTGGTTATCACTCAAATCCCATGAATCGGGGATAGACACTTTTTCGTCCTTTGCAAGGGGTTCTTTTCCTTTACAGGAGACCGTCTTGTGCTGACCCGAGGTCAGGGAACGTTTATGGCTGAGTGTATTTGCCCACATGGCTTTAGCCCCAGATACGCCAAATCATTAACGCGACAACTACCCAAAACAGCGCAGAGGCAGCGAATACGGTTAACCAGGCTTTGCGACGAGTGTTGCCGGTACGCTCAACCTTGGTGCTTTTTGCCGGGAAACCCGGTTGTACAGTCAGTCGTGTATTCATAGTTTTTGATAATCACTCTCAACAAAATGATTGATAACATCGATTAAGATTTAGGAGGAATCCTAAACGCGTTAAGGCCAAAAATCCAGTTATTTTTATTGAGTACAACGATTAACGGTATTAATCAATGAGCTCAGGTAACGTAAGAAATCATTAATCCCGGAACCAATATTTAATTAAAAAACCCGCTAAAAAATTTGAGTTAATTTAAAAACAGATCCACTCAAAACTATAGATAACACTTAATAACCTTATGTTTACTGGCTTCCCACGTTAGCTCTTAACTGGAGTATGGGAATATTCCTGGCAAGCCGCAAAGTGACATAGTTAAAAATGTGTTGTAATTCGCATTTAAGAAAGCCCGATGAGGAAACATGTGATCAATGTTTCATTTACAAAAAAATCATAAAAACTTTTGAGTCTCATTTGGCGCTAAAGCCTGGAGACAAAAAAGGCTGCACCAGGCAGCCTTATGTTTACGCGGGGAGGTTAAATTCTATTTAAACGGCAGTTTGATATCTTTAAACATCGCTTCAATGTCTTCATTGGAGCGCAACGCAACCGCAGTATCTACCACATCGCGCGTCAGGTGCGGTGCAAAACGTTGGATAAAATCATACATATAGCTGCGCAGGAAGGTGCTGCGGCGGAATCCAATCTTAGTGGTGCTGTTGGTAAAGATATCGGCGGCTTCAATGCGAATCAGGTCAGGATCGGCCACCGGATCTACTGCCATGCTGGCGATAACGCCAACCCCCAGACCTAAGCGGACATAAGTTTTGATTACGTCGGCGTCGGTCGCGGTAAAGACGATGCGTGGCGTTAAACCTGCACGATTGAAAGCCGTATCCAGTTCTGAACGCCCGGTAAAGCCAAAGGTGTAGGTCACAAGGGGATATTCGGCCAGCTCCTCAATGGTGACCTGCCCTTTTCCTGCCAGCGGATGATCGGCAGTCACCACAATCGCCCGATTCCAGTGGTAGCACGGCAGCATGATTAAATCGTCATAGAGATGCAGGGCTTCGGTGGCGATGGCAAAATCTGCATTACCTTTGGAGACGGCTTCGGCGATCTGAGTTGGAGAACCCTGATGCATGTGCAAAGAGACGCGAGGATAGCGCTCAATAAATCCTTTGATCACACCAGGCAGCGCGTAGCGAGCCTGGGTGTGCGTGGTTGCGACATAGAGCGAGCCTTTATCAGGCCAGGTGTGTTCACCGGCTACCGATTTAATCGCATCCACTTTGGAGAGAACTTCTCGCGCTATACGGATGATCTCTTCCCCTGCAGGCGTGACCTGGGTGAGATGTTTACCGCTGCGGGCAAAGATTTGCACGCCCAGTTCATCTTCCAGCATACGCACCTGTTTACTGATGCCGGGTTGAGAGGTGTAGAGACCTTCCGCCGTCGAAGAGACGTTGAGATTGTGATTGACCACTTCAACGATATAGCGCAACTGCTGTAATTTCATATCTATTCCATCCCGGTAAGTTACAGAGTCGCATCCCCGGTTGACGTATAGTCGCGAGGGTAAAAAGATGCTATGCATCAGGAAAGGTCGGAAATGCTATAACAACTATATCAGTTTAAGTGAGAGAGTAGAACGGATTGATATAAGGCTCAGAAAAAGGCCAGCGAGCGCTGGCCTTCAGGTATTACTTTTTCGCTTCCTGCCATTTGCCATCTATATAGAAGGCGGACCAGCCGGTTGCCTTGCCCTCTTTTTCGGAGGAGACATACTGCTGTTTGGTCTTGCGGCTGAACCGCACCAGCGTTTTGTTGCCTTCCGGATCGGCTGCTGGCGCATCGGCCAGATATTTCAGCTTCTCAGGCAGACGATCTTTGAAGCGCTGAAGCTCTTCCACCAGCGGCGCACGCGTCTCGCGTGATTTCGGGAAGGTGTTGGCAGCGAGGAAAACGCCCGCCGCACCGTCACGCAACACGAAGTAAGCATCTGACTTCTCACACGCCAGCTCTGGCAGCGGAACCGGATCCTCTTTCGGCGGAGCAACTTCACCACTACGCAGGATCTTGCGGGTGTTTTTGCACTCTTCATTGGTACACGCCATGTACTTACCAAAGCGTCCCATCTTCAGGTGCATCTCCGAACCACACTTCTCGCACTCCACCACCGGGCCGTCATAGCCTTTGATGCGGAATTCGCCCTTCTCAATCTCGTAACCATCACACTCCGGGTTATTACCACAGACATGCAGTTTACGTTCGTTATCGATCAGGTAGCTGTCCATGGCCGTGCCACACTTCTGGCAGCGACGACGGGCACGCAGGGCGTTGGTTTCAGCATCATCCCCTTCCAGAATATTGAGAACTTCATTTTCCGGGATCAGGTTGATGGTCTGTTTGCAGCGCTCTTTAGGCGGCAGCGCATAGCCGGAACAGCCCAGGAAGACGCCGGTACTGGCAGTTCGAATCCCCATCGGACGGCTACAGGTCGGACAGTCAATCGAGGTCAGCACCATCTGATTCGGCTGCATTCCGCCCTCTTCAGGATCTTTCTCAGCCAGTTCAAGCTGCTGGGTAAAATCGGTGAAGAAGTGGTCGAGTACCGCTTTCCATTGCGCCTGGTTATTGGCAACCTGATCAAGGTTGCTCTCCATGCGGGCGGTGAAATCATAATTCATCAGTTCGCGGAAGTTCTCTTCCAGACGATCGGTGACGATTTCACCCATTTTTTCCGCATAAAAACGGCGGTTTTCAACCCGTACGTAGCCACGATCCTGAATCGTCGAGGTAATGGCGGCGTAGGTAGATGGACGACCAATTCCGCGCTTCTCCAGCTCGCGCACCAGTGACGCTTCGCTGAAGCGCGCCGGTGGCTTGGTGAAGTGCTGACCGGGCAGCAGTTGCTGCAGGTCCAGAACATCACCCACGCTTACCGCAGGCAGCGTACGATCTTCATCATTCTTACGCAGCGCAGGCATCACTTTGGTCCAGCCGTCGAAACGCAGAATACGGCCTTTCGCTTTGAGCCGGAAATCACCGGCGGCGGCAGTAATGGTGCTGGAGTCATATTTTGCTGGTGTCATCTGACAGGCAACAAACTGACGCCAGATCAGCTGATAGAGTTTCTGCGCATCCGCTTCCATATCTTTCAGCTTTTCCGCCACCACTTCCACATCAGAAGGACGAATCGCTTCGTGCGCTTCCTGGGAGTTCTCTTTGCTGGCGTAAGTTATGGCGTTTTCAGGCAGATACTTTTTACCGAAATTACTTTCGATATAGCCACGCGCCATGGCGACCGCATCCTGACTCAGGTTGGTCGAATCGGTACGCATATAAGTAATGTGGCCCGCTTCGTACAGCCGCTGAGCCATCATCATGGTCTTCTTGACGCCAAAGCCGAGACGGGTGCTGGCAGCCTGCTGCAGTGTCGAGGTGATATAAGGCGCGCCCGGCTTGCTGCTGGTCGGCTTATCTTCACGATCCACGATCTCATAGCGCGCTTTTTCCAGCAGCGCGACGGCGGCATACGTCTCGTCGCGGTTGACCGGACGGAAGGCTTTATCGCCTTTGTGCGTCACGTCCATCGACAGCTCATCGCCTTTCGGCGTGGTCAGCGCGGCATTAACTTCCCAGTACTCTTCGGGAACAAAAGCTTTAATCTCACGTTCACGTTCCACCACCAGGCGAACGGCAACGGATTGCACACGTCCGGCAGAGAGACCACGAGCGATCTTTTTCCACAGCAGTGGCGAGACCATGTAGCCCACCACGCGGTCCATAAAGCGACGCGCCTGCTGAGCATTCACCCGATCAATATTCAGTTCGCCCGGCTTTTCAAACGCCTGACGAATCGCATTCTTGGTTATTTCGTTAAACACGACGCGGCTGAAGCGCGAGTCATCACCACCAATCACTTCCCGCAGGTGCCAGGCAATGGCTTCCCCTTCGCGGTCAAGGTCGGTTGCGAGATAGATGTGGTCAGCATTGGCGGCTAACGCCTTCAGTTCGGCGACCACTTTCTCTTTGCCGGGCAGAATCTGATAGTCCGCTTCCCAGCCGTGATAGGGGTCAACACCCATGCGGCTGACGAGTGCGGCCTTCTCATCTTTTTTAACTTTTTTGACTTTCTTGTCAGTCGAAGCGTCTTTGACTTTCTTATCTGTCGAGGCGTCAGCACTTTTCTTCGCGGTTGAACCACTGGTCGGCAGATCCCGGATATGACCCACGCTGGATTTAACCACGTAATCACTACCCAGGTATTTATTGATTGTTTTAGCCTTTGCCGGGGACTCAACAATAACGAGTGCTTTACCCATATTTACCTTTACCTAATGAAAACATCCTGCTTAACGGGAGAGGATTGGATGCCCAAAAACCCAATGGGTTCAATATTGCTGCGCCTGTTTAACATTTCAAGGCGGAGGGGTCAATCTCAGATCAGATGATGTGGCGTTATGCAACTGCATGATAAAGAGTGCTTTTTCTATCTGAACTCATCGCACATCCTGGTGCAAAATCCCTGAAATCGGAATCGCCCACACTCTACCTGATAAAATCTGTTACGCAACTTAATTAGCACTCAGCCCGGACTTACGCCAGGTTTTCATCGATTACACCGATTTGTCACACCGTGTGACTCGCCAGTAATATAGAAAGGATTGGAGTACTGTCAAACAGGAGTGAATAAATGCAGAGTTCAACTCAGGCTATTTCCCGCCAGGCGTTGCTGGAAAAGGCCAATGCGCTGATCAAAGAACATGATGATTATTTAGCGGGAATGCAGGCGGATGAGGTGATTCAGCAGGGAGAAGTGCTGGTATTTCGCGGACCGTTTTTTCTCGATGCCGATGGAGTGCCGACGGCTAAAACCACGGCGGTGTTTAACGTGTTTAAACACCTTGCCGTGGTGCTGTCGCCGCTCTACCACCTGGAATGAAAAAACCCTGCGCAGGCCGGGTTTCGCATCATCAGATCATCAGAGCAGTGGCTTTTCGCCGCGCTGCCAGAGTTTCAGCAGCAGGCGCTCTGCCACCGAGCCGGCGCTCTGCGTAAAGCGATCCATCACCTTACGGCGGCGGGCATAATGCACGCCGAGCACGCTGAACTTATCCATCTGACGGATGATCAGATCATCGCTGGTGCCGATTTCGTCAACCAGGCCGAGGTCCAGCGCCTGGCGGCCATACCAGTGTTCACCGGTTGCCACCTGATCGATGTCGAGTGACGGGCGCATCTGGTGGACAAACTGCTTGAACAGCAGGTGCGTTTCGTCGAGATCTTCCTGGAATTTCTCACGTCCCTCTTCGGTGTTTTCACCAAACAGCGTCAGCGTGCGCTTGTACTGTCCGGCGGTATGCAGCTCAATATCAATATCGTTCCGTTTCAGCAGGCGGTTGAAATTGGGGATCTGCGCGACCACGCCGATGGAGCCAATAATCGAGAAAGGTGCTGCCACAATACGATCGGCTACGCAGGCCATCATGTAACCGCCGCTGGCCGCCACTTTATCCACGGCCGCCGTGATACGCAGACCCTGATCGCGCAGACGCTGCAGCTGCGAGGCTGCCAGGCCATAGCCATGAACCACGCCGCCAGGGCTTTCAAGACGCAGCAGCACTTCATCGCCAGGCTGCTTGACGGCCAGCACGGCTGAAATCTCTTCGCGCAGTGAAGTCACCTCATGGGCGTCCATGCTGCCTTTGAAATCGAGTACATAGAGCGTGGGCTTAGCACTGTCTGTCTGCCCCTGCTTCGCCGCCTGCTTTTCAGCTTTGGCTTTCAGCTTTTCACTTTTCTTATGATTTTTCAGCCAGACTTTTTGTGCCTGAGGCTTCATTTTTGCCAGCTGCAAATCCTCTTTCATCTGTTGATAGTCATCATCCAGATGAGTCAGCCGAAGCTGACCGTTTTGTGCCCGTTTGCGTAACGCGGCATTCATCACAATCATGACAATCACAGCGACGGCAACCACCAGTGTCACCACTTTCGCTAAAAACATTCCATACGTTGAAATAAAATCCATAGGTCGCCTTAGTAAACTGAGAATCAAAAACAGTTCGCCAGTTTAGCCGTTTTGCCCCGCTTCGTCGCCTGAAATGCCAGCAGCTGGCACAGAATGCGTGGGTTGGCGATTGCGCCCATTCGTAAATTCAGGCATAAAGCGGAATCATGCTGTTTTCGCTGGAGGACCCCGCTGTGCATTATCAACCGAAAAGCGACCTGCTCAATCATCGCATTATCCTGGTCACTGGCGCTTCAGATGGCATTGGCCGGGAAGCGGCGCTGACTTATGCCCGCTATGGCGCAGAAGTGATCCTGATGGGCCGTAACCCTGAGAAGCTTCAGCAGGTCGAACAGGCGATCAATCAACTCAATCTCTGCCCGGCTCACACTGTGGTGTTCGATCTGGCCGAAGCGACACCGGAACGTTGCCAGCAGGTGGCAGAACAGCTGGCACAGCAGTTCCCGCGTCTCGACGGCGTGCTGCATAACGCCGGTATCCTCGGTGAGATTGTGCCGCTGGCTGAACTCGACCCACAGGTCTGGCAGCAGGTGATGAACATCAACCTGGACGCCACCTTCTTCCTGACGCAGGCGCTGTTGCCGCTGCTGTTAAAATCGGATGCCGGTTCACTGGTGTTTACCACCTCCAGCGTGGGCCGTACCGGTCGCGCGGGCTGGGGGGCTTACGCCGTCTCTAAATTTGCTACCGAAGGCATGATGCAGGTACTGGCTGATGAGTATAAGAACCAGTCGCTGCGGGTGAACTGTATTAATCCGGGCGGAACGCGAACCAAAATGCGTGCCAGCGCGTTCCCGCAGGAAGATGCCAATAAGCTGAAAACCCCTGCCGATTTGATGCCGCTCTACCTTTATCTGATGGGTGATGACAGCCGTCGCAAAACCGGGATCAGCTTTGATGCCCAGCCAGGCAGAAAACCGGGAGCCGCTGAATAATGGCTGACGATCGTCATCAACAGCGTCAGCAGCGGTTAAAAGAACAGGTAGATGCGCGTATTGCTGCAGCCACGGAGGTTCGTGGCATCCTGATGGTCTTTACCGGCAATGGCAAAGGCAAAACGACTGTGGCCTTTGGCACCGCACTCCGCGCCACCGGTCATGGCAAACGCGTGGCGGCTATCCAGTTCATTAAAGGTGACTGGCCGAATGGCGAGCGAAACCTGCTGGAACAGCACGGTGTTGAATTTCAGGTGATGGCAACCGGCTTTACCTGGGATACGCAGAACCGCGAAACGGATACCGCTGCCTGTCTGGCGGTGTGGCAGCATGCAAAACGGATGCTGGCCGATGAGCAGCTGGATCTGGTGGTGCTCGACGAAATCACCTATATGGTCAGCATGGATTATCTGCCACTGGAAGAGCTGATAGCGGCCCTGCGACAGCGCCCGGCGCATCAGAGCGTCATCATTACCGGACGTGGCTGTCATCGCAGCCTGACTGAGATGGCGGATACGGTGACTGAAATGCGGCCGGTTAAGCACGCTTTTGATGCCGGGATACAGGCTCAGCAGGGAATTGACTGGTAACAGAAAAAGAAAACGCAGCCCTGGGGCTGCGTTTTTAGCGATCGGGCAACGTGATTAACCGGAGTTACGTTTGCTGCCCGGATTGCGGCGTGGTGCACGTGGGGTGCTGCTCACTTTACTGTGACGTTTCACGGCACGACGAATCTGGTTCGCTTTGGTGCGACGACGATCTTTTTCGACCACCAGTTTGGTAACCGTTTCATCATCCATCTCCACCAGGTTACGCAGGTAGTTAACCGCAGGCAGATCCAGTTCGGTCCAGCCACCGCGTGGCAGGCCTTTTGGTAAGGTGATATCGCCGTAGCGAACACGCATCAGACGACTGACCTGCACGCCGACCGCTTCCCATAAACGACGCACTTCACGGTTACGTCCTTCGGTCAGGGTCACGTTGTACCACTGGTTGATCCCTTCTCCACCGCCAAATTTCAGGGTTTTAAAGGCAGCCGGGCCATCTTCCAGCTGAACGCCCTTGCTCAGCTGACGAATTTTATCATCGTCGACCTGACCAAAGACGCGCACCGCATATTCACGTTCCACTTCACGGCTCGGATGCATCAGGCGGTTCGCCAGTTCACCGTCAGTGGTGAAGAGCATCAGACCACAGGTGTTCACATCCAGACGGCCAACGGCAATCCAGCGTGAACCGCGCAGACGAGGCAGACGGTCAAATACCGTTGGGCGCCCTTCAGGATCGCTGCGGGTACAGAGTTCACCTTCTGGTTTGTAGTAAGCCAGCACGCGGCAAACTTCGGTTGCTGATTCAGCAATCGAGACCAGATGGCCATCAATACGGATTTTCAGAGATTTGCTGCTTTCAACGCGGTCGCCCAGGGTGGCGATCTTGCCGTCGACGCTGACACGGCCAGCGGCAATCATTGATTCGATTTCACGACGCGAGCCATGACCGGCACGCGCTAAGACTTTCTGTAACTTTTCGCTCATTGAGCTTCCTCTTTGTCGCCTTCCCAGGCGTCACGGTAGGGTGATAATTCTTTCTGAATCAATAGGTTAACCTATTAATTCGGCCCTATTATACAGGCATTTACCCCTGAAGTAACGCGCTTTATGAGTGGGTCTGAAGCGAATTAAGAAGGGTCAGCCTCTGATAGTTTTAGATCTGATAATATCTGACGCTGATTTAAATAATCCCCGTGCATCTGGCAGGAATAAGATTAATAAAATGCATGTATTAAAAACTTTATAGCTGATGACAATTAAATTTTCTAACCACTTCAGTTTCATCAACGTAATGTTCTGGTGATAAAAACCTTAACACTATCTTACACTTTCGCTGATTTTCCCTTGCTTTTATTCTTCTTAAAAAAACACTAAAGCCAGCACAAACAACTGTTTTAATGATTTAATACATTATAACCGCTCGGTAAATACCAAAAAGCCAGATTTTTCTTAACGCAGATTTATTTAAGGCCTTATTTTTAAGGACATTTGATTCTTATTAGCTTTAATAAATTGTACGACACTATTAAGCTGATATAATTTATTCCTGTAGCACAATAAAAAGCAGGACTCACGACAGATGGGTCTTGCAACAATGAAGTCCGGCTTTTGTTATTCGTTTATAAAAATAGTCTTTTTAGATTAATCCAATAAACCGGCGCATCCGGAGTTGTTGCGTTAATACGGTTCAGTGATGAACCTTGCTTGCATGTCAAAAATCTTCACCAGGGATTTCCCGACATGCCTGAATAAAGAAACCCATCATGAAAAACCTGTTGCTGTGCCCGGTGCTTGCTGCACTGGTGCTGAGCGGGTGTTCTGTGGGCCACACTGAGTACAGTCGTACGGCGATGCAGCACGTAGATATGAGCGTGACTGGCATTCCGACGATCCTCGGTCTCGGCACACTGGGCACCAGCATTCCTCTGACGCCTGAATATAGCCTGACAGCTGCGCACGTTGCCAAAACTGCCGTGCAGCGCGTCAAGTCTTATCACCCTTATTGCGACCTTGCGATTATTTATCACAAGAATGACGCCAGCACGCTGACTAAGTTCCGCAGCAGCGACATCGGCGATCCGGTTAAAATGTATGGCTACAGTTTTATTTCAGCGATGCCGGTTGAATCGACCGGAGTTAATTTAGCCCGTACGGCTATTCGGAATAACTGGAATAAAAGTCCCTGTATAGCCATGGCCTCCAATGCAGGTGTTGTTCAGGGGATGTCGGGCGGCGGCGTTTATAACCGTGATGATACGCTGGGCGGCGTGATTGTTGGCTATTCTGACTCGATTAAAAATGGGCGTAATAACAAAGTGATCCTGAAAGATGTGTCACTTTATATTCCTTACGGCCAGTTTAAAAGCTGGTTAGAGTCGAATCTGGCCCAGACACCGACACGCGGTGCCTGAGCCTGAGGGCTTACAGGAACGGGCGGGTATCGCCCACCCCTTCACGCACAATTTCCGGCGCATCGGTGGTCAGATCGACCACCGTGGTCGGCTGCTGGCCCAGCGTGCCGCCGTCGATAATCAGATCGACCAGCTTGCCGATGCTGTGCTGGATCTCTTCCGGATCGGACTCGGTGAAATCGTTGCCCGGCAGAATTAATGAGGTCGACATCATCGGCTGATTCAGTGCTTCCAGCAGCGCCAGCGCCACGGGATTAGAGGGCACGCGCAGACCAATGGTCTTACGTTTTTCATTCATCAGGCGGCGCGGCACCTCTTTGGTCGCCTTGAGAATAAAGGTGTAGTTGCCTGGCGTGTTGTTTTTCAGCAGGCGAAACGCTGAGTTGCCCACCTGCGAATAGACCGACAGCTCAGAGAGATCCCGGCACATCAGGGTAAAGTTGTGGTGCCCGTCGAGCTGACGGATACGACAGATACGCTCCATCGCGCCCTTCTCCTCCAGCCGACAGCCCAGCGCATAGCCGGAATCGGTTGGATAAACAATGACGCTGCCTTTGTTCAGGTAGTCAACCGCCTGATTAATCAGGCGAGGCTGCGGGTTGTCCGGATGAATATGAAACAATTGACTCATAGAAACCTCGTGTCACCTTTCCGTGATTGCCAGGCCGGGAGCCAGATCCGGGAAGCGCTCCCAGACCGGCTCAACCGCCGCGGGCAGCCAGAGTTTGCGGCCCAGTTCAATCCACGGACAGGGTTGATGAAAATCAGAACCTTGTGATGCGGCCAGTTCATTATCTCTGGCGTATTGCGCCAGCGTCGTGCGCTCATTAGGTGGCTGCTGGCACTGCGCGACTTCCATCGCATCACCGCCCACTTCGCGGAAATGGGCGACCAGCCGTTTGAGCCACTTTGCCGATAAACCGTAACGGCCAGGATGCGCCAGCACGGCGCAGCCACCAGAATGATGAATAGCATCAATAGCTTGTTTAATTGTACACCATTGTGGCGGCACGTAACCGGTTTTGCCACGCGCCAGATAATTTTTGAACACCTGCGCCATATTCTCTGCTTTACCCTGCTCAATCAGGAAGCGGGCAAAGTGACCGCGGGTAATGATGCCGCCATCAGCCAGTCGCGTGGCTCCCGCCAGCGCATCCGGGATACGTGCCTTCGCCAGTCGCTCACCAATCTCTTCTGCACGCGCTTGCCGACAGGCATGTTGTCCGGCCAGAAACGCCACCATCGCCGGATGGCGGATATCAATGTTCAGTCCCACGATGTGAATCTCATGGTTTTCCCACAGGGTGGAGATTTCTGCGCCCGCCAGCACTTTTATCGGTAAATCGTAATCGATTGCCGTTTGCTGCGCTTCATCAACCCCTGCAACGCTGTCGTGATCGGTGATCGCCAGTACGCCGACGCGCATCTCAACCGCTCGCTGCACCAGGGCGGCTGGCGTCAGTAAGCCATCGGAGGCACGCGTGTGGCTGTGTAAATCATAAACCGGGAAACGGGCGATATCGCTCAAGAGAACTCCTGCAAAAACTAAACCGGCCAGCATGATAACGATTTTCACGGTCAGTGAAAAAGTGTATTGACATTTCCGCTCTGAACCCGTTAACTAGTACACAAGTTCACACGTAACGGGTATTCAATCATGGCTGTTGTAATCACGCATTTAAACGGTTGGCGCAATGTTCCCGAAAACGGGCGACAGGGTCGTGCACACTTTGCGTAAACGCTGTGCTAATACCTGAGCCCGCCACCGAGCGGGCTTTTTTTTGAGCGAAATTCAGAGAAATCATCATGCCAAATGCGAAACCTACAGTGAAGTTGATTACCGGCACCGCACCCTACCGCGAAGATCCGGCCGCAGTGTTTCACCAGCTGTGCGGCGCACGTCCGGCAACCCTGCTGCTTGAATCCGCTGACATCGACAGCAAGCGCAACTTAAAAAGCCTGCTGATTGTCGACAGCGCGCTGCGCGTCAGCGCAATGGGCAACAATGTCACCGTTCAGGCGTTGTCAGAAAATGGCCGCGCCCTGCTGCCGCTGCTGGATGAGGCCCTGCCTGCGTCGGTCAGCAATCAGGTTCGTCCCGATGGACGCGAGCTGACTTTCCCGCAGAGCACCGACCATCAGCAGGATGAAGATTCCCGCCTCAAGGCCCTGTCGGTGTTTGATGCTTTGCGTCTGATTCCACAACTGGTCAACTCCCCTGCCGATGAGCGCGAAGCCGTGCTGCTGGGTGGCCTGTTTGCTTATGATCTGGTTGCCGGTTTTGAAACCCTGCCGGAGCTGGATAATCAGCAACGCTGCCCCGACTACTGTTTTTACCTGGCAGAAACCTTACTGGTGATCGATCACCAGACCCGCAGTGCGCGTCTGCAGGCCAGCCTGTTCTGCCCGTCCACCAGCGAGTTCCAGCGCCTGCAGCGCCGCATCGAGCAGTTGCACGGCCAGATGCTGCAGCCGGCACCGGCTCTGCCGGTCCAGCCGGTTGAACAGATGACGCTGACCACCAGCCAGAGTGATGAAGAGTATTGCGACGTAGTACGCACCCTGCAGCAGGCAGTTCGCATCGGCGAAATTTTCCAGGTCGTGCCGTCACGTCGCTTCTCGCTGCCGTGCCCGTCGCCGCTGGCTGCTTATGAGACACTGAAAAACAGCAATCCCAGCCCCTACATGTTTTTCATGCAGGATCAGGATTTCTCCCTGTTTGGCGCGTCGCCGGAGAGTTCGCTGAAGTATGACGCCACCTCCCGTCAGATTGAGATCTACCCGATTGCCGGTACCCGCCCGCGTGGCCGCCATGCTGATGGCTCACTGGACCGCGATCTCGACAGCCGCATTGAGCTGGAGATGCGTACCGACCATAAAGAGCTGGCTGAGCATCTGATGCTGGTGGATCTGGCGCGTAACGATCTGGCGCGTATCTGCGTGCCCGGCAGCCGTTACGTGGCTGACCTGACCAAAGTCGACCGCTACTCGTTTGTGATGCATCTGGTTTCCCGCGTGGTGGGTACGCTGCGCGCGGACCTCGATGTGCTGCACGCGTATCGTGCCTGTATGAACATGGGCACGCTGAGCGGAGCACCAAAAGTTCGCGCCATGCAGTTGATTGCCGGGGCTGAACGCACCCGTCGCGGCAGCTACGGCGGCGCGGTGGGCTACTTCACCGCCCAGGGCGATCTCGATACCTGTATCGTTATCCGCTCCGCCTATGTAGAAGATGGCGTCGCCACCGTTCAGGCGGGCGCTGGTGTGGTGCTGGATTCTAATCCGCAGGCTGAAGCTGATGAAAGCCGCAACAAAGCGCGCGCCGTACTGCGCGCTATCGCGACTGCCCATCACTGCAAGGAGATCTTCTGATGGCCGATATTCTGCTGCTCGATAACATCGACTCTTTTACCTATAACCTGGTTGATCAGCTGCGGACCTTTGGTCACAACGTGGTGATTTACCGCAACAACCTGCCCGCCGAACTGCTTATTGAACAGCTGCAGCGGATGGAGAACCCGGTGCTGATGCTCTCTCCCGGTCCCGGCGCGCCAAAAGATGCTGGCTGTATGCCGGAGCTGCTGCGGGTGCTGCGTGGTCGTCTGCCAATTATCGGTATCTGTCTGGGTCACCAGGCGATTGTCGAAGCCTATGGCGGCCATGTGGGCCAGGCAGGCGAGATCCTGCACGGCAAAGCCTCTTCAATCGACCATGACGGCGAGGCGATGTTTGCCGGTCTGAGCAATCCGCTGCCGGTGGCGCGCTATCACTCGCTGGTGGGCAGCAACACGCCGGAAGAGCTGACGGTGAACGCCAGTTACAACGGGATGGTGATGGCCGTTCGCCATGAAACCGATCGCGTATGCGGGTTTCAGTTCCATCCTGAATCGATTTTGACTTCTCAGGGCGCGCGCCTGCTTGAGCAGACGCTGGCCTGGGCGCTGGCGAAGTAACAGGGAGAATAAACATGCAACAGACACTGGAAAAACTTTACCAGGCGCAGACGCTGAATCAGGCTGAGAGTCATCAGCTGTTCAGCGCCATCATTACCGGACAGCTGGAGCCAACGCAGCTCGCTGCCGCGCTGATCGCCATGAAGGTGCGCGGTGAAACGCCGGAAGAGATCGCCGGAGCCGCCACCGCGCTGCTGGAAGATGCCAAACCTTTTCCCCGCCCTGATTATGCGTTTGCCGACATTGTGGGCACCGGCGGCGATGGCAGTAACAGCATTAATATCTCGACTGCCAGCGCCTTTGTCGCCGCGACCTGCGGTCTGAAAGTGGCGAAGCACGGCAACCGCAGCGTCTCCAGCAAATCGGGCTCCTCCGATCTGCTGGCCGCCTTTGGCATCAATCTCGATATGCCCGCTGACCGGGCGCGCCAGGCGCTGGACGATCTGAATGTCTGCTTCCTGTTTGCGCCGCAGTATCACACCGGTTTTCGCCACGCGATGCCGGTCCGCCAGCAGCTTAAGACCCGTACGCTGTTTAACGTGCTGGGCCCGCTGATCAACCCGGCACGCCCGCCACTGGCAGTGATTGGTGTTTACAGCCCGGAACTGGTGATGCCGATTGCTCAGACGCTGAAAGTGCTGGGTTATCAGCGCGCGGCGGTGGTTCACGGTGGCGGAATGGATGAGGTGGCGCTGCACGATGTAACCCATGTGGCCGAACTGCGTGAAGGTGAAATTACGCGCTATCAGCTCTCGCCAGAGGACTTTGGTTTTGGCTTCCATCCCAAAGAGGCGCTGGCGGGCGGCACGCCGGAAGAAAATCGTGACATTCTGACCTCTTTACTCCAGGGTAATGGCCAGCAGGCCCATGAGGAGGCCGTCGCCGTCAACGTGGCGATGTTGCTTAAAGTATTCGGTCAGGAAGATCTGCGTGAAAACGCACAGCAGGCGCTTAACGCCATCCGCAGCGGACAGGCTTATGAGCGTGTCGTCGCACTGGCAGCAAGAGGATAATCATGAAAGGCACCGTGTTAGAAAAAATTGTTCAGGACAAAGCGATTTGGGTTGAAGCCCGTCAGCAGCAGCAGCCTCTCTCTACCTTTCAGAACAGCATTGAACCCGCCAGCCGTCATTTCTACGACGCGCTGCAGGGTGCAAGAACCGCGTTTATCCTGGAGTGTAAAAAGGCCTCTCCCTCGAAAGGCATTATTCGTGAGGATTTCGATCCAGCCGCCATTGCCGGAGTCTACCGCCACTACGCTTCCGCGGTGTCTGTGCTGACCGATGAGAAATATTTTCAGGGCGACTTCGCCTTTCTGCCGATTGTCAGCGCGGCCATCACCCAGCCGGTACTGTGCAAAGATTTTATCATCGACCCTTATCAGATCTATCTGGCACGTTACTACCAGGCGGATGCGATTCTGCTGATGCTGTCAGTGCTGGATGATGAGCAGTATCGTCAGCTGGCCGCCGTGGCGCACAGCCTGAAGATGGGCATTCTGACTGAAGTAAGTAATGAAGAGGAACTGGAGCGGGCTATCGCGCTGCAGGCCAAAGTCGTAGGTATCAACAACCGCGATCTGCGTGACCTCTCTATCGATCTTAACCGCACGCGTCAGCTGGCACCGCGCCTGTCGCACGGCGTCACGGTAATCAGCGAATCAGGCATTAACAGCTATGCCGATATTCGCGAGCTGAGCCATTTTGCCAACGGCTTCCTGATTGGTTCTGCACTGATGGAAGAAGCCGATCTGACCGCAGCGGTGCGTCGGGTCACGCTGGGCAGCAATAAAGTGTGCGGCCTGACCCGTGCCGAAGATACGCGCGCCGCCTATGAAGCCGGGGCAATCTATGGTGGTCTGATCTTCGCGGAAGGTTCCCCACGCCAGATTGACACCGCTACGGCGCAGACCGTTATCGCTGCGGCGCCGCTGCGCTACGTCGGCGTGTTCCGCAATGCCGCTATAAGTGACATTGTCACGCAAGCCGGTGCGCTTTCACTCTCTGCGGTGCAGCTGCATGGTAACGAGACGCCGGCGTTTGTGGCTGAACTGCGCGCGGCTCTGCCAGCAGAGATTCAAATCTGGAAGGCGCTGCGCATTGAAGGCACCTTACCGGCGCGCGACTGGCCTCATGTTGACCGTTATGTGTTTGATAATGGCGACGGCGGGACCGGACAGCGTTTCGACTGGTCGCTGTTGCAGGGGCAGACGCTCAACAACGTGCTGCTGGCCGGTGGCCTGAGCGCGGATAACTGTGTTGAAGCCGCGCAGCTCGGCTGTGCCGGACTGGACTTCAACTCTGGCGTGGAAAGCGCGCCTGGCATCAAAGATGCCCGTAAAATTGCCGCTGTGTTTCAGACACTGCGAGCCTACTGATTTGCCTGGCCTGCTCAACGGCGGGCCCGAGAAAGGAAGATAAAAAATGACGTTACTTAATCCCTACTTTGGCGAATTTGGCGGAATGTATGTTCCGCAAATCCTGATGCCAGCCCTGCGCCAGCTGGAACAGGCGTTTGTCGACGCCCAGAAAGATCCTGAGTTTCAGGCCGAGTTTACCGACCTGCTGAAGAACTATGCGGGTCGTCCTACCGCCCTGACGCTGTGCAAAAACCTGACTAAAGGCACCAAAACCCGCCTCTATCTTAAGCGTGAAGATCTGCTGCACGGTGGCGCGCACAAGACCAACCAGGTGCTGGGTCAGGCGCTGTTAGCAAAACGCATGGGCAAAAACGAAATCATTGCCGAAACCGGTGCGGGTCAGCACGGCGTGGCTTCAGCGCTGGCCTGTGCGCTGCTGGGCATGAAATGCCGCATCTATATGGGCGCAAAAGATGTGGAGCGTCAGTCACCCAACGTCTTCCGTATGCGTCTGATGGGCGCAGAAGTGATCCCGGTGCACAGCGGCTCCGCCACGCTGAAAGATGCCTGTAATGAAGCGCTGCGTGACTGGTCCGGCAGCTACGAGACATCACACTATATGCTCGGCACCGCGGCGGGTCCGCATCCCTTCCCGACGATTGTGCGTGAGTTCCAGCGCATGATTGGCGAAGAGACTAAAAAGCAGATTCTGGAAAGAGAGGGTCGCCTGCCCGATGCGATCCTCGCCTGTGTGGGCGGCGGCTCCAACGCCATCGGCATGTTTGCCGACTTTATCGATGAGACCAGCGTGAAGCTGATCGGCGTAGAGCCTGCGGGCCACGGCATTGAGACCGGCGAGCATGGCGCGCCGCTCAAGCACGGTCGCGTCGGCATCTACTTCGGTATGAAATCGCCGATGATGCAGACCCATGATGGCCAGATTGAGGAGTCTTACTCCATCTCTGCCGGCCTCGACTTCCCGTCGGTAGGCCCGCAGCATGCGCACCTGAACAGCATTGGTCGTGCGGAATATGTCTCCATCACCGATAACGAAGCGCTGGCCGCCTTTAAACAGCTCTGTCGCGATGAAGGTATCATTCCGGCGCTGGAGTCATCCCACGCCCTGGCGCACGCCATGAAGATGATTCAGGCCGAGCCGGAAAAAGAGCAGTTGATTGTGGTCAACCTCTCTGGCCGCGGCGACAAAGATATTTTCACCGTTCATGACATTTTGACAGCGCAGGGAGAAATCTGATGGAACGTTACAATCAACTGTTTACGCGTCTGTCTGCGAATAACGAAGGGGCTTTCGTTCCTTTCGTTACGCTGGGCGATCCGTCACCGGAGCTTTCACTGCGCGTGATTGACGCCCTGGTTGAAGGAGGCGCGGATGCACTGGAGCTGGGTATTCCCTTCTCCGATCCCCTTGCAGATGGCCCGACCATCCAGAATGCGACGTTACGCGCCTTTGCGGCGGGCACCAACACCAGCCAATGCTTTGAAATGCTGGCCACTATCCGCCGTAAGTATCCGGATCTGCCGATTGGATTGCTGATGTACGCCAATCTGGTCTTCACCAACGGTGTGGATGAGTTCTATGCCCGTTGTGCAGAGGCGGGTGTGGATTCGGTGCTGGTGGCGGATGTGCCCGTTGAAGAGTCCGCGCCCTTCCGTCAGGCGGCGCTGCGTCATGGCATAGCACCCATCTTCATCTGTCCGCCTAACGCCAGCGATGAGCTGCTGCGCGAGATCGCTTCACACGGACGGGGTTACACCTACCTGCTGTCGCGCGCGGGCGTGACCGGTGCTGAAAACCGCGCCAGCCTGCCGTTGCAGCATCTGATCGACAAGCTGCGTGAATACCATGCAGCCCCGCCGCTGCAGGGCTTTGGTATCTCTGAGCCTGAACAGGTTAAGGAAGCGATCGCCGCGGGCGCTGCGGGCGCGATCTCCGGCTCTGCGATTGTCAGAATCATCGAAAAACATCATTCAGAGCCTGAGGTGATGCTGAGCGAGCTGAAGAACTTTGTCAGCCGTCTTAAAGCCGCCAGCCTTTAATCCTGCCAGCATGCCTTATCGCGCGATAAGGCATGATTTGTTTCCTTTTTTTTCATTCCCCCATTTGCCCTTTTTGCAAAATCTGCACCACAATGACAATGCGCCGTTACGGTAACGTCGCATCCATTTTGTGACAGGGAGAGAAAGCAATGAAATTCGTTAAACTGCTGACAGGTGCTGTACTGGCGGGCGTGGTTGCGCTGACACTGAGCGCCTGTGCGCCAACCGCAACCAAAGAGGGAACCGGTGGCTATATTGATGACACCGTGGTGACCACAAAAGTTAAAGGTGAACTGCTGAAAGATGACTCGCTGAAATCAACTGAAATCAACGTAGAAACCTTTAAAGGTAAAGTTCAGCTGAGCGGTTTTGTTTCATCACCACAGATGGCTAACCGTGCCGTTCAGGTTACGCGCAGCGTGGCGGGCGTGAAGTCCGTTGTTAACAATATGCAGATCAAATAACGTCTTAACAGACAAAAAAGGCCGCTGATTCAGCGGCCTTTTTATCATCTTTATCATCAGAAACGGTAACCCGCTCCGAAGAAGAAGACCCAGGGATCGATGCGCATATTGATATTCTGCTGCTCGCCACCCGCTTTAAACTTCACTTCCGTATCAATATCCATGTACCACACCGACGCATTCAGCATCCAGTCACGGTTAATCTGATAATCCAGACCGACCTGACCCGCCACACCCCAGGAATCCTTCACGCTGAGATCGGTCAGGCCCGCATCGCGGCCCGTTTGATTGAAATCGGCATCGTAAAAGGTGGTGTAGTTGATACCCACGCCAACGTAAGGACGCGCTTTGCTCTTGCTGTCAAAGAAGTAGTACTGCGCCATCAGCGTAGGCGGTAACTGGCGTACCGTTGCCAGTGTTCCGGTCGGGCCCAGGCCCACTTTGTGACGGAACGGTGTGGCGGCCAGTAATTCAACACCAATGTTGTCCGTTGCCATGTAAGTAAACGTCAGGCCCAGCTGCGTGTCGTTGGATGCGCTGAACTCGCCCATCCCTAACACATTATCGGAACCTTCGGTGGGCCGGACGGTGGCACTACCGGCACGCATAAAGAAGTCGCCTGCTTCGTGGGCCATCGACAGTTGCGGAAAAGCCAGAGCCAGCAGCATCGCGCATTTTGCCAGTTTCATCATCACTCCTTTGCTTAATGTTAATGTCGCGAACGTCATCGCTTTTTGCTGGCAAATATTTAACGTGATTTACAGAAAATTGCACTCTGTACCCTTCAGATAAATTACTTAAAAAACAATGAATTGATTTAGATCAATTTCGGCTCGGGCTGGCGCAGCAAAATTCCCCTTGCTGAATAATTTCGCCAGGCCTATTTTGCTTATCTTCTCTGGTGATTTTGGTTCGATGCCCTGGGAGGGGCGGGTGATCAAATGAGTGAAATAACTAACCCTTGTGTCAGCTGTGGCGCCTGCTGCGCCCATTTCCGCGTCTCATTTTACTGGGCCGAAGCCGATGATGCCGGCGGCCCGGTGCCGACCGCATTAACCGAACCGCTCAGTCTGTTAATGCGCAATATGCGTGGAACGAACGATCGCGCGCCGCGCTGCGTTGCCCTTGAGGGCGAGATTGGCGGCTGTGTCTCCTGCGGAATTTACGAACAACGTCCGACGCCCTGTCGGGAATTTTCGATGTCGGGCGAAGCGGGTATCCACAATGAAGCCTGCGATCGCGCCCGCGCCCGGTATGGTCTTCCCGCCCTTTTTTCTCCATCTTTACCTGTCATGACAGAAAGTTATGCCGCAGCGGGTGCCCGCGAGCTGTCAGAACATGTACAATCGCCGGGTTAATTAACCCGGTTCCTCAAAGGAGTGTACATGTCTATCACGGCAAGCTCGTTATACCGTGACACAGGAAATTTCGCGCGCCATCAACTGGCTACGGTGCTGTTGATGTCGCTGCTGGCCGCTTTTATCACCGTCATGCTGGTGCATGTGCTGACGCCAGGTGCCGATCAGATGGCCCTCCTGCAACAGGGTGACGATAGCGCCGGTTCGCTGTTTGAGATGGTGCAGAATATGTCACCGGAACAGCAGCAGGTGCTGCTGCGCGCCTCGGCGGCCAGCACCTTCGCTGCGCTGATGGGGAACACGCTGCTGCTTGGCGGAATGCTCTATCTGATCCCGATGGTCTCTTCCGGCCAGCGTGTCAGTGCGTTGCGGGCGATTGGTGCTTCAGCGCCGCTGCTGCCAAAGCTGCTGCTGCTCACCTTCCTGATGACGCTGGTGGCGCAACTGGGCTTTATGGTGCTGGTGGTGCCAGGCATTCTGCTGACGATTCTGCTGTCGCTGGCTCCGGTGATGGTGGCCAGTGAGAAGATGGGTGTCTTTGCCGCCATGCGGGCCAGCATGCGGATGGCGTGGAAGAATGTGAAGCTGATTGCCCCCGCTATTCTGCTCTGGCTGCTGGCCAAAGTGGTGGTGATGCTGTTCTTCTCTTCGCTGACGGTTTTACCGCTGAATGTCTCGTCGGTGATTTTCACCGCGGCAGGCAATGTGGTTTCGGCGATGTTGATTATCTATCTTTATCGGCTCTATATGCTGTTACGTTGATTGACGATGTGCCTTCGGGCACATTTGCAGCCAACTCTGAATGGAAAAACTATGAAGCAGCTACTCGACTTTCTTCCCCTGGTGGTCTTTTTCATCTTCTACAAGCTGTATGACATTTTTGTCGCCTCGGGCGCGCTGATTGTCGCGACCGGTCTGGCGCTGGTTGTCAGCTGGGTGCTCTATCGCAAGCTGGAAAAGATGACGATTTTCACCTTTGTGCTGGTGGCGGTTTTTGGCACCCTGACGCTGGTGTTCCACAACGATGAGTTCATTAAGTGGAAAGTCACGGTTATCTACAGCCTGTTTGCCGCCGCCCTGCTCTACAGCCAGTGGTTTATGGAGCATACGCTGATTCAGCGCATGCTGGGCAAAGAGCTGCAGCTGCCCGACGCGGTCTGGCGCCGGCTCAACGTTGCCTGGGCGCTGTTCTTCTTTATCTGCGGCCTGGTAAACATCTATGTCGCCTTTTGGTTATCTCAGGCGTTTTGGGTTAACTTTAAAGTGTTCGGTCTCTCCGGTCTGACCTTACTGTTTACCCTGCTCAGCGGGCTTTACATCTGGCGACAGATGCCGCAGCAGGAACAAAAATAATCATCTGCCCGGTCCGCCGGGCATTTTTTTAGCATTCACCTGCATAGAAGTGGAAGCAATGGGCGAAAAACATACATTGCCGAAAGGCGAAATGGTGCTGCGTACGCTCGCCATGCCAGCAGACACCAACGCCAACGGCGATATTTTTGGTGGCTGGCTGATGTCACAGATGGATATGGGTGGCGCTATTCTGGCGAAAGAGATCGCTGAAGGACGCGTGGTGACGGTTCGCGTCGACGGCATGTCATTTATGAAGCCCGTCGCGGTGGGCGATGTGGTGAGCTGCCATGCGAGCTGTCTTCGTACCGGCAACAGTTCCATGACGATTAATGTGGAAGTGTGGATCAAAAAAGTGTCGTCTGAGCCGATTGGACAAACTTACATTGCGACGGAAGCGGTGTTTATTTATGTGGCGGTCGACAATGAGGGTAATTCCCGTCCTCTGCCAGCCGGTCGCGCTAACCAGCAACCCGGCGAATGAAAAACAGGTCAGGCTGTTTCAGCCTGACCTGACGCTTTATTCTATGCTGGCCCCACCATTAATCTTAAACACGATATTCATGGTCAGACCCTGCCCTGGCCGTCCGCTCTGATAGCGCCACTTTTTCATCGCCTGCTTAACTTCACGCTCAAACATATTGCGCGGCTCAGCAGAGAGGATCTGGATGTTATCCACCCGTCCCTCACTATCCACATCAAACTTCACCCGTACCCGCCCCTCTACACGCAGTGCAAATGCGCGTTGTGGATAGCCAGGCTTACTGACGTTCAGTGCTTTTGGGCCGGTTGAGGCCGATGAGGTGGGTGACGGCGTAGATTTTGGCGCCGTGGTCGGTTTGTTCTGCGTCGCCGGGGCTTCCTGCTTAAACGGATCGGCCTGCGGTTTGCTCTCCTGACGCGGCTTCACCTCGCGTTTAGGCTGCTCCCGCTTGTGCTCTGGTTTCGGTTTGGGCTTTGGCTTAGGCTCAGGTTTGGGAATCGGCACCGGCTCCGCTTTCGGCGGTTCGGGCACGGGCTGAGGTTCCGGCACCGGTTCAGGTTCTGGCTGAGGTTCTGGCTGTGGCGCAGGCGGCTCCACGATGGCCGGTGCAGGCTCAGGCTGGACTTCAGGGGCGACCATGGTAACGCTGATGGGCTGCGACGCTTTGGGCACCTCAATCACCTGCTGGAATGAAGCATACAGAATTCCGGCTATCACGGCCCCATGCAAAGCAACAGACAACAACATGGAGACAGGCGTGCGTTTAGGTAATGGCATAGTCAGCGTGGTCATAACAGTCGCAGTGATTGAATGAAGCAGCGATTTTAAATGCAAATAGCAATCAGTTTCAATAACTCCCGCCATCCCGCCTGAAGAAAAGCGCTTTTTAGCCCTTTATGCTGAGCCATTAACCACTCTGAGGTTTCGTTTGCACTCTGAGGGGCAATCCCTTAACGTGTTGCGAAATTCTGGTTAATGGGAGTTCCTTAGTGCTTTACGTCATTTATGCAGAAGATACTGCAGATTCACTGGAAAAACGTAACGCCGTGCGCCCTGCCCATCTGGCACGGCTCAAACTGCTGCAGGAAGAGGGACGCCTGATCATTGCAGGCCCGATGCCTGCTGTCGACAGCAACGATCCTGGTGTAGCGGGCTTTACCGGCTCAACCGTGATTGCTGAATTCCCGTCATTAGAAGAAGCACAATCCTGGGCACAGGATGATCCCTACTTCGCCGCGGGCGTCTATAAGCAGGTTTCGGTTAAGCCGTTTAAACGCGTCTTCTGATCGTGACTCAGCATTGAAAATGGCTTCTGTGCCTGGCACAGAAGCCATTTTTATTTTGATCGTTCAAGAGAGGAAAGATGCAGATAATCATTCTGGGGCTACTGGCCATTATCGCTTTACTGATCGGCAGCGCGGTTTATCTCTGGCGAACTCAGGGCTGGCGTAATAAAAAGCAGTGGATTGTCATGCTGATCGTGCTGGCGGCGGCACTGCAGCTGGTGAACGTAACGCTGATGATGACGACACAACGTCTCGCTGGTTAATCAGACCTGAGGTTTCATTGCGACAGAGCAGCACATCACTCTCTGTCGCAGCAACCGGCCGGTCTGAATATTCTGCCTCGCGAATAAACGCAGCGACCAATTGATCTTAATAAATTAAAGCGTTGTTCTGAACGACATTGATAATAAACCGGCAGTACACCGGCCTGGTCTTTCAGTAATACACGCTCTCTTTAATATCCCGCCACTGGCTATTTTCAGCGATGAGTTAGCCGCGATCCAGAATCAGGCCAATCAGCGCATGATAGTGCTGTTCTTCTTCCGGGCTGGTGACATGCTGTAAACGGCCAATCAGTTTTGAGCAGATCGCTTTACGATTCAGACTACGACCCGAACTGATAATTTCCGTCACGACGGAGCCAAGAATGGCCTGTTGTGAGGGCTGCGCGGCGCTGTGTAAATACGCGGAGATGTCAGAGACTGAAGCGGGAATACGAACGTTAGTCTGCATGGTTGACCCTCATAGGATTCATTTAAGATTAATAACCGATGCGATAAAGTTATACAACAACGAGCTATCTGTACAGATATTTAGCTTAAAAAATCAGATCGTCACGTTTTAATGACAATAAACTCATAAATAACAGCACATTACAACATTGTAAAGTTGTACAACTTGTTAGCCTGCTGTTTTTATCCTGTTAATATTTCCTCTTTAGTCCGCGCCTGAATGACCTGTTTTACTATTAAAATATGATCTTTCCGCCCTTTTTTTAGTATTAAAGAGGAATTATCTCGCAGAGCTGTCTACATTTACCCCTTGTGAGTTGAACCTCTGAATGGATGCACAGCACAGTCGCGGGCACATTATGCATAAAACTTATTCTGGCCAGTCCCTTACATTGCTCGACCCGCTGTTATCCCGGCTCCTTTCTATTGTTGACCCCAAAATAGAAGTAATGAGTGGTTACCCTGCTAATTGCTCAGTGTGGCTCACGGTTTATTATCAGCGTAAATCGCGTAAGTGGTCTTACGAATGGTACGATCGTGTGGGTTACCACAGGCCGACTGAGCTGGGCAGCTCAATGGAATGTCTGATGCGCGAAGTCAGCGATCGTGGCGCGTCGCATCAGGAGCACCTGATAGCGCGACGGGCGATGGCAGAATCGGTTTTTTTTGAAGCCTGATTTGAAGTCTGAATAGCCTGCTTTGTCCGACAGGCTGAATTCACCGGGCTTTCGCTATATTATCTGCGTAATAAACAGAATCGAACGACGCTGCTGTTGTGCCAGCTGATGGCGAATGCAGTGGATACGCTTATACCGCCGCGACTGCCCTTCCAGCCAGCGTGAGCGGCGGCGATGCACCTGCCGTAACATTCTCCAGCGCGCCACTTCATTTCTGCTTCGTTTCATCACTTCCTCTCTGACGTCATACACACGAGATATACGCGAGGGCATTATAGAGATCTCTGCGGTAATGCCAAATCGGATCCTTCATCGAGGATGTCCGGGATAAAGGGTTCCGTTAGCCGTCATCTGCACGTAAACTTGCCGGACGAAAGCGCGAACGGGATGTCCACTTTATGACCACTTTTTATACCCTGATCAGCTGGTTGCTGGTGTTTGGTTACTGGCTGCTGATCGCCGGGGTTACGCTGCGCGTGTTGATGAAGCGACGGGCAGTGACATCCGCGATGGCCTGGCTACTGGTTATCTATATTCTGCCGCTGGTAGGGATTATCGCTTATCTCTCTTTTGGCGAACTCCATCTGGGTAAACGTCGTGCGGAGCGCGCCCGCACCATGTGGCCATCCACTGCCCGCTGGCTTACTGACCTTAAGCAGTGCCGTGAAATTTTTGCCACTGAACACAGCGACGTTGCGCGTTCGCTGTTTGAGCTTTGCTACCATCGTCAGGGCATCGCCGGGGTCAAGGGCAACCAGCTGCAGCTGCTCACCAGCGCCGACGACGTGATGCAGGCGTTGATTCGTGATATCCAGCTGGCCCGCCACAACATTGAGATGGTGTTCTATATATGGCATCCCGGCGGTCTGGCGGATGAAGTGGCGGAATCGCTGATGGCGGCATCACGCCGTGGCGTTCATTGCCGTCTGCTGCTCGACTCTGCGGGCAGTGTTACCTTTTTCCGCAGTCCCTGGGTCGGCATGATGCGCAATGCCGGAATCGATGTGGTGGAAGCGTTGCAGGTCAGCCTGCTGCGCGTCTTCCTGCGACGGATGGATCTGCGTCAGCACCGCAAAATCGTACTCATTGATAACTACATCGCTTATACCGGCAGCATGAACCTGGTCGATCCGCGCTTCTTCAAACAGAGCGCGGGTGTCGGTCAGTGGATTGACCTGATGGCGCGAATGGAAGGCCCGGTTGCCACCGCGATGGGGATTGTTTTCAGCTGCGACTGGGAGATAGAGACCGGCAAACGCATTTTACCGCCGCCGCCCGATCGCAACATTATGCCGTTTGAACAGGAGAGCGGCCACACCGTGCAGGTGATCGCCTCCGGTCCCGGCTTCCCGGAAGATATGATCCATCAGGCGCTGCTGACTGCGGTCTATTCGGCACGTGAACAGTTGATCATGACCACGCCCTACTTAGTGCCGAGCGACGATCTGCTGCATGCTATCTGTACGGCGGCGCAGCGTGGCGTCAATGTCAGCGTGATTGTGCCTCGTCACAATGACTCGCTGCTGGTTGGCTGGGCCAGCCGCTCCTTCTTCAGTGAGTTGCTGGAAGCGGGCGTGAAAATTTATCAGTTTGAAGATGGCCTGCTGCACACCAAAAGCGTGCTGGTCGACGGACAACTGAGCCTGGTGGGAACCGTGAATCTCGATATGCGCAGTTTATGGCTGAATTTTGAAGTGACGCTGGTGGTTGATGATGCGGGTTTTGGCAGCGATCTCGCCTGTGTGCAGGATGACTATATCGCCCGTTCCCGCCTGCTGGATGGCAAGCGCTGGGCAAAACGTGCCTGGTGGCAACGCATCGTCGAACGACTGTTTTACTTCTTCAGTCCTTTACTGTAAAACGAGCCAGATTGTGTAAATGGCCGCAGGCCGACAGGACAGACTATGGATTTAAATAATCGCCTTACCGAAGATGAAACGCTGGAACAAGCCTACGATATTTTTCTCGAACTGGCAGTCGACAATCTTGATCCGGCAGACGTCATTCTCTTCAATCTGCAGTTCGAAGAGCGCGGTGGCGCAGAGCTGTTCGATCCCTCTGAAGACTGGAAAGATCATGTCGATTTCGATCTGAACCCGGACTTCTTCGCCGAGGTGGTGATTGGGCTGGGTGAAGCGGACGGTGAACCGATCACCGACGTCTTTGCTCGCGTGCTGCTGTGCCGCGAGAAAGACCACAAACTCTGTCATATCCTGTGGCGTGAGTAAGCGTCAGATTTGATAAGAAAACGCCGGGCGATTGCCCGGCGTTTTGCATTATAGCGGGTCGACTTTCAGACAGGAGACCGCGTGATTGAAGCTGCCTTCCAGCAGCGGCCGGGTTTTCGCACACTCCGGACCGGCAATCGGACAACGGGTGCGGAACACGCAGCCTGATGGCGGATTGATCGGCGACGGCAGCTCCCCCTCCAGCAGCTGAATCTGCTTGTTCTTCTCCTTGTCCGGATCGGGGATCGGCACCGCGGACATCAGCGCACGGGTATAAGGATGCTGAGGATTACTGTAGACCTCTTTGTAGGTACCCAGCTCCACCGCATGCCCCAGATACATTACCAGCACCCGGTCAGAGATATGTTTCACCACCGCCAGATCGTGCGCAATGAAGATCAGCGATAAGCCCATTTCGCGCTGCAGCTGCTGCAGCAGGTTAACCACCTGGGCCTGAATCGAGACGTCCAGTGCGGAGACCGGCTCATCACAGATAATCAGCTTTGGCTCCAGAATCAGCGCGCGGGCGATACCGATACGCTGACACTGACCGCCCGAGAACTCGTGCGGATAGCGGTTAATCAGGTTAGGCAGCAGCCCCACTTTCATCATCATATTTTTGACGCGGTCTTTCACTTCCTGACGCGCCATTTTTGGATGATAGGTACGCAGTGGCTCTGCGATGATATCGCCGATGGTCATACGCGGGTTCAGCGACGCCAGCGGATCCTGGAATATCATCTGGATATCGCTTCGCGCCTTGCGCCACTCCTCTTCACTTTGCCCCAGCAGATCACGGCCTAACCAGGCGACCCGACCTTCGGTCGCCTTCACCAGCCCGATAATGGCGCGCGCCAGGGTCGATTTACCACAGCCAGACTCGCCTACCACGCCCAGGGTTTCCCCCTCATACAGACGCAGGCTGACCCCATCGACTGCTTTCAGGGTTTTTGATGGCTGCCAGAACCACTGCCTGCCATCTTTAATGTCGAAATGCACCTTGAGGTCGGCGATTTCCAGTAACACTCTTTTTTCAGCTACGGTGCTCATACTAACTCCTCCACCGGCTTAAAGCAGGCGCGCAGACGGCCTTCGCCAAAGGGTTCCAGCGGTGGTGCCTGGGTGCAGATATCCATAGCGTGCGGACAACGTGGCTGGAACGGGCAGCCCTGCGGCAGACGCAGCAGGTTGGGTGGATTACCCGGAATCGTCGTCAGGCTTTCCCCTTCCGCATCCAGACGCGGCACCGCATTAAGCAGACCAATCGAGTAAGGGTGTGACGGCTGATAAAAGACATCGCGGGCACGGCCATACTCCATGGTGCGTCCGGCATACATCACCAGCACTTTGTCGCAGATCCCCGCCACCACACCCAGATCGTGGGTGATCATGATAATGGCGGTATTGAACTCGCGCTTCAGGTCGTTGAGCAGCGTCATAATCTGCGCCTGGACGGTAACATCCAGCGCGGTGGTCGGCTCGTCGGCAATCAGCAGTTTGGGACGGCACAGCAGCGCCATGGCGATCATGACGCGCTGACGCATACCGCCGGAGAACTCATGCGGATACATCTTCATCCGCTTGCGCGCTTCCGGCATTTTCACCGCATCGAGCATTCTCACCGACTCTTCAAACGCCTGCGCGTTGTTCATCCCTTTATGCAGCTTAAGCACTTCCATCAGCTGCTCGCCCACCCGCATATAGGGGTTCAGCGAGGTCATCGGGTCCTGGAAGATCATCGCAATCTGTTCGGCGCGCAGTTTATTGAGCTTGTTCTCGGGCAGATTCAGGATCTCTTTGCCATTAAACATTGCCGAACCGCCAATGCGGCCATTTTTCGCCAGCAGCCCCATCAGGGCAAAGGCGGTTTGCGACTTGCCGGAACCGGACTCACCGACAATGCCCAGCGTCTCACCGGCGCGCAGTGAGAAGTTCAGGTCGTTAACGGCGGTAACATCACCATCGTGCGTGCCAAAGGTAACGCGTAAATCTTTGACCGTAAGTAGCTGTTCACTTCCCGCGCGGGCCGCCATTGCTGGCTGGAATTCATGAATAGTCATCGGGAAACTCCTTAACGATCTTTCGGGTCGAGGGCATCACGCAGGCCATCGCCGATAAAGTTGAAACAGAACAGCGTGACGACCAGGAAGCCTGCCGGATAGAGCAGCAGCCACGGCGACACTTCCATCGAGTTTGCCCCGTCGCTGAGGAGTGCGCCCCAGCTGCTCAGCGGCTCCTGCGTACCCAGTCCCAGGAAGCTCAGGAAGGATTCAAACAGGATCATGCTCGGCACCAGCAGCGAGGCGTAAACCACCACCACGCCCAGCACGTTCGGCACGATGTGGCGCACCACGATTTTCCAGGTCGATACCCCGCCCACATGGGCCGCTTCGATAAACTCTTTGCGCTTCAGGCTCAGCGTCTGGCCACGCACAATACGCGCCATATCGAGCCAAGAAACCATGCCGATAGCAGCAAAAATCAGCAGGATATTGCGACCAAAGAAGGTCACCAGCAGGATCACGAAGAACATAAACGGGAAGGAGTTAAGGATTTCCAGAATACGCATCATCACCGAGTCTGTTTTGCCGCCGAGATAGCCAGCAATCGAGCCATAGAGCGTCCCGACAATCACCGCGATGAGCGCAGAAGCCACGCCCACCATCAGCGAGATGCGGCCACCGATAGCCACACGTACCAGCAGGTCACGACCCGAAGAATCGGTGCCGAACCAGTGACCAGAAGTGGTATCGGGCGGCGAGGACATCATGGCCCAGTCGGTATCGTCGTAGGTAAACTGCGCCAGCATCGGCGCAAAGATCACGAACAGGGTGATCAGGAACAGCACCAGCAGGCTGATGGAGGCAGCGCGGTTATGAATAAAACGACGACGCGCGTCCTGCCAGAGACTACGCCCTTCTACTTCCAGCTTCTCACTGAACGCATCAAGAGCTTCGCTGTTTTTCTTACTTAACATCATGGCGAACTCCGCAATCAGTAACGAATTTTGGGATCGATAACGGCATAGAGCACGTCAACAATCGCGTTGAATACGATGGTCAGCAAACCAACCAGAATGGTCAGGCTCATTACCAGCGAGTAGTCACGGTTCAGCGCGCCGTTCACAAACAGCTGACCGATGCCCGGCAGACCGTAGATCGACTCAATCACCATCGACCCGGTGATGATGCCGACAAACGCCGGTCCCATGTAGGAGATCACCGGCAGCAACGCAGGCTTCAGCGCATGACGCATTACAATGCGGCGCAGCGGTAACCCTTTGGCGCGCGCGGTGCGGATAAAGTTGGAGTGCATCACTTCAATCATCGATCCACGGGTGATACGCGCGATACTGGCGATGTAAGCCAGCGACAGCGCCACCATCGGCAGCAGCATGTAGTTCCACTGCCCGCCATTCCAGCCGCCGCCCGGCAGCCACTTCAGGGTGATGGCGAACAGCAGAACCAGCAACGGCGCGACCACGAAGCTGGGTATCACCACGCCGGTCATTGCCACCCCCATCACCGCAAAATCCCACAAGCTGTTCTGTTTGAGCGCAGCGATAACCCCGGCCGTGACGCCAAGTACCACCGCCAGCAGAAACGCGGCCAGGCCAAGTTTGGCCGAGACCGGGAACGCATGCGCGACCAGGTAGTTGACCGAATAATCTTTGTATTTAAAGGATGGGCCGAAGTCGCCGTGCGCCAGCTGCACCAGGTAATCGACATACTGCTTACCGATAGGATCGTTGAGGTGATATTTCGCCTCAATGTTGGCCATCACTTCCGGTGCCAGGGTGCGCTCGCCGGTGAACGGGCTGCCGGGCGCCAGGCGCATCATAAAGAAGGAGATGGTAATCAGGACGAACAGCGTCGGGAGCGCTTCAAGCAAGCGACGCAGGATGAATTTTAACATTGCCGTACCTACCAGGCTGTTGCTTCACAACATATAAAAAAAATTAAAAGGCGGCGCCAGACGCGCCGCCACTGCTGATAGCCTGAATGCTATTAGTGTTTGATGATGTAGAAGTTTTTATCCAGGGTTTTATCCAGTGGATCTTTACCGGTATAACCGCCGACATAAGGTTTCACCAGACGGGTGTTCACGTAGTAGTAAACCGGGACGATGGTGCTGTCTTTATCCATGATCTGCTCGGCCTGCTGATAGTCAGCTGCACGGGCTTTAGCATCCGGGGCCTTAATCGCGTCGCGAATCACTTTGTCAAACGCATCGCTCTTATAGTGCGAGGTATTACTGCTGCTGTTGGACAGCATGGTGTTCAGGAAGGAAGTCGGTTCATTGTAGTCCGCACACCATGCCGCACGGGAAACATCGTAGTTACCCTGATGACGGGTATCCAGGAAGGTTTTCCACTCCTGGTTTTCCAGCTTGATGTTCACGCCGATATTTTTCTTCCAGATCGAGGAGGCAGCAATCGCCAGCTTTTTGTGCAGATCGGAGGTGTTATAGAGCAGGTTAAAGGTCAGCGGTTTGTCGGCAGTGTAGCCCGCTTCGGCCAGCAGCTTTTTCGCTTCGGCATTACGCTTGTCCTGTGACCATTTGAACCAGTCTGGCGGCAGAATGTCCATGCCGTCGGTCGCTGGTGGCGTGTAGCTATAGGCAGGTTTCTGGCCCTGCGCCAGCACTTTATTCACCATGATGTCACGATCCAGACCCAGCTTCAGGGCAGCGCGCACGCGCGGATCGGTGAATGGCGCTTTCTGGTTGTTGATTTCGTAGTAATAGGTGCAGAGGTAAGGATCGACGTGCAGCTCTTTACCGTTGTCACGCTGCAGCTTTTTAAACAGCTCAATTGGCAGGTTGTTATAGGTCATGTCGCTGCCGTTCTCGGAGAAGTAGCGGTTAACGTCGCTGACTTCAGAACTGATTGGCAGGAAGGTGACCTTGTTCAGCACGGTGTGTTCGTTGTCCCAGTAGTTCGGGTTACGCACCAGGGTGATACGCTCGTTAATCACGTGCGCGTCCAGCTTAAAGGCTCCGTTGCCGACCCAGTTCTGTGGCTGAGTCCACTGATCGCCAAACTTCTCAATCGCCGGTTTGTAGACCGGTGACATGACGGAGTTGATCAGCAGCTTATCAAAATAGGGAACCGGCTCGCTCAGGGTGACTTCCAGCGTGTGATCATCAATGGCTTTGACGCCCAGATCGGTAATGGGCTTTTTACCGGCGATGATGTCATCGACGTTCAGGATATGACCATATTGCGGATAGCTGGCGTAAGGTGACGCGGTTTTAGGATCGACCAGACGCTCCCAGCTGTAGACGAAGTCCTGCGCGGTGACCGGCTCGCCATTGGACCATTTGGCATTTTTACGTAAGTGGAAAGTCCACACTTTGAAATCTTTATTTTCATAGCTTTCCGCTACGGCCGGGATCGGTTTACCGTTGCTGTCATTGACCAGCAGACCTTCGTAAAGATCACGCGCCACGTTATCTTCCGGAACACCTTCAATTTTGTGCGGATCGAGCGACTGCACTTCATCGCCATTGCCGCGAACCAGCTCCTGTTTTGCGGCCAGCTCAACGCCCGCAGGCACCATTGCTGCGAAAGCCGCATTCCCTGCCAGCGCACTCACTGCGGCGAAAACGCCCGCTGCAATCAGGCTTTTTTTCGTGATGTTGTTCATTATTACACTCCAGTTTTATTATCGTCACCGTGGCGATGCTCTGCCCCGGCGTCCCCCGTCTGCGGGCTCCCTGGCCTGTTACCAGGGAGATTGACCCCAAAAAAGGTCTGTTTGCTGATGCGCTTTCCGACTGTCTCGCCGAACGGGCGATCAGATCAGTGTTTTTTGATGAAATAGTACTTCAGGTCTGTCATGTCCTGCGGGTCTTTGCCCGTGAAGCCGCCAACCCAGGGCTTCACCAGGCGCACACTTACGCGGTAGTAAACTGGCACAATTGGTGAGTCTTTGTCGAGTTGTGTTTCAGCCTGCTGATACAGGCCGGCGCGCTGCGCCTCGCTGCCCGCCGTCAGCGTCTCCGCCATCAGACGATCAAAGATCGCGCTGCTGTAAAACGCGGTGTTGATCGAGGCGTTGCTGATCAGCATGTTCAGGAAGGTTGAGGGTTCGTTGTAATCTGCACACCAGGTGGCGCGCACCACGTCATACTGCGCCTGATGACGGGTCTCCAGCATGGTTTTCCACTCCTGATTCTGCAGTGTCACCTTAGCACCCAGGTTTTTTTGCCACATCGACGCGGCCGCAATCGCCTGTCGTTTGTTCTGATCGGAAGTGTTATAGAGCAGCGTAAAGGTCAGCGGATGGGCAGCATCAAAGCCAGCCTCTGCCAGCAGTTTCTTCGCGGCTTCATTACGCTGCGCCTGCGTCCAGGTAAACCAGGCAGGTGGAGTGAGTTTGATACCGGCGGTAAAAGGCGGCGTCAGGCTGTAAGCCGGAATCTGCCCCTGGGCCATGATCTTATTGGCTATCACCTCGCGATCGAGGGTCATTTTCAGCGCGGCACGCACCCGTGCATCGGTAAACGGCGGCTTTTTGTTATTAATCTCGTAGTAGAAGGTGCAGAGTAGCGGGCTGACCTTCACTTCATCGCCCAGCTCTTTGCGCAGCTTGCCAAACATCTCTGGTGGCACCGCACTGTTGGTAATATCCGTGCCGCCGCTGCGGTAGCGATTGATATCGCTGTTTTCAGAAGCGATCGGCAGGAATGTGCCCTGCTCAATCACCGTGTGCGCATTATCCCAGTAGCGAGGATTGCGCTTCACGACAATTTTTTCATTCACCACCCAGTCGCTCAGCGTGTAGGCGCCGTTACCGATGTAATGACCCGGGCGGGTCCAGGCTTCGCCCCACTGCTTAATGGCAGGCGCATAAACCGGCTTCATCGCCGTATGCGCTAACATCGCCACCAGGTAAGGCACAGGCTCACTCAGGGTAATCTGCAGCCGATGGGCATCCAGCGCCTTCACGCCCAGCTGATCGGGTGACGCTTTACCGGCAAGGATGGCATCAATGTTGGCAAAATGGGCGGCCTGCAGATAGCTGGAGTAAGGCGACGCGGTTTTCGGGTCCACCAGACGGCGCCAGCTGTAGACGAAATCAGCGGCGGTAACCGGCTCACCGTTGCTCCACTTCGCATCCTCCCGCAGATTAAAAATCCACACGGTAGGTTGCGGGTTTTCCCAGCTTTTAGCGACGCCAGGGACGACCTGCCCGCTGTTATCGGTATTGACCAGGCCGTCCAGCAGGTTGTGAATAATATTGGATTCCGGCACGCCTTCGGTTTTATGCGGATCCAGCGAGGAGACTTCACTGCCGTTATTGATCACAATCTGTTGCTGCGCGGCCAGAGCTGTAACCGGCGGCACCGTGGCGGCATAGGCCGGCGAAAAAGCCATTAACAAAACGATTGCGAGTTTTGACCGCTGCTGCTGCAAGTTCTTCATCCCAATCATGCGAAACGCCAACCTTAAATTAAGTATCCCGACAGGCTTAAGCAAAAAGCGTTCTCACTTTGGGCTTTCGGAGAAAAAATTTTACGTTGGGCCAAAAATTATCAGAAGCCGTGAAGGCGCGCCAAAGCAAAATAGCTAAAATGTTAACTAATTCTCTTTTATCATGAGAAGTCAGGCAGCGGAAGTGTTAATTTTCGTCCTGAAAATATCATATCGATATGAAAAATAGACTATTTAGCTGGAAACCCCTCTTAAGAGCGGAAAGCAGCGACAAACAGCCTCTTTTTTGGCACTTATATTGGATAATCTGGCTTCAGCGTGATGAAATTTAAGATAGCGTGATTATTCTGGCAGTTTGTGAGGCTTACACGAAAATAGAGAGCAGAATATCGTGTGAAAATAGTGACATTATTTCGCAGAAAAAAGTCTGTGAGCTAGCGCGCAGTAATGAAATTTATAATTGCCTGACTCTGTTAAGCACAACGAATAATTGCATCGTAATGGTGCATAAAATGCCCCTCCTGCACCATTACGGATCATTATTTCACTTCACTCTCTGAAATAAGTGAGTGTTTAATTGAGTAAGCCGGGAAAAATGGACTTCATGCCGGTGACAACAAATTCGATGCCCAGTGCCATCAGTAACAGACCCATAATACGCGTAATGACGTTGATACCGGTCTGGCCAAGAATACGCACCATTAACGGCGCGGCCCGAAAGAGTAACCAGCAGCAGAATGCAAAGATGGCAATCGCCAGGGTGAACCCCAGCAGATTTATCCAGCTATGGTAGCGGGTGCTCCAGACAATGGTCGAGCTGATAGCGCCCGGCCCTGCCATCAGCGGCAACGCCAGCGGCACAACCCCCACACTTTCACGGATCGCCGTTTCTGACTTCTCCTGCTTATTTTGCTTATCTTCGCCCAGCTTGCCGCTAATCATCGACATCGCAATGGTAACGACCAGGATCCCACCCGCGATGCGGAAGGAGTCAATCGAGATGCCAAACACATGCAGAATCGCATCACCAAGGAACAGTGACGTCCAGAGGATAATAGCAACCGCCAGATTGGCAGTGAGGTTGGTTTTGTTACGCTCAGCCACCCCCTGATAACGGGTCATGCTGATGAAGACCGGAATAATTCCCACCGGATTGACCAGCGCAAAGAGCCCGACAAAAAATTTTATATAGCCTGATAAATCTAACAGCGCAGGGTTCACGACTTTACTCCGTACCACAGGGGGGGAAAACGCGCCTAATGTATGTGAAAACAGGCACGGACGCCAGATGCTGACTCAGCTATTTATACTGTTGAATGACGGCGCATCCAGCGCGTTACCCCAGAGATTAAAAAGTGACTGGATTTAGCCGCTACCAGGCAGATGACGTGAAGAGGTAACCAATTTGATAAACAAAGGGCGTAAAGGGGAGCTGAAAGGTGTCAGCTTGCGGTTAAATTGATCTGCATCAAAATTGCCCTACCCCAAACCAGGTAATCTTTTCGCAACGGAAGTATTAGCGGCAGCGAAGAAAATCTCACTGACTGCAACAGAAGACTAGTTCAGTAAACAGTTGAAAATCCGGGCGTTCTGACCCAGTCCAACGCCTTATGGCAACGTGACTATACTCAGGGCGCAGGATTGTTTGCTAAAAAAGTTTAACTTCCTTCAGGAGAACACCATGGCCGTAACCAATGTCGCCGAACTTAATGCACTGGTTGAACGTGTAAAAAAAGCCCAGCGTGAATATGCCAACTTTTCTCAACAACAGGTCGACGCCATCTTCCGTGCCGCCGCCCTCGCCGCCGCAGACGCCCGAATCCCGCTTGCCAAGATGGCCGTTGCCGAATCCGGTATGGGCATCGTCGAAGACAAAGTAATCAAAAACCATTTTGCTTCAGAATATATCTACAACGCTTATAAAGATGAAAAAACCTGTGGTGTGTTAGCCACGGATGATACTTTCGGCACCATTACCATCGCCGAACCTATTGGCCTGATTTGCGGTATCGTCCCGACGACCAACCCCACTTCAACCGCCATCTTCAAAGCATTAATCAGTCTTAAAACCCGTAACGGCATCATCTTCTCTCCTCACCCACGCGCCAAAGATGCGACCAACAGAGCGGCAGATATCGTGCTGCAGGCGGCGGTGGCTGCCGGTGCGCCAAAAGATATTATCGGCTGGATCGACGCACCTTCCGTTGAGCTGTCCAATCAACTGATGCACCACCCTGACATCAACCTGATTCTCGCCACTGGCGGTCCGGGCATGGTGAAAGCGGCTTACAGCTCCGGTAAACCTGCGATTGGTGTCGGTGCGGGTAATACGCCGGTCGTGATTGATGAAACCGCCGATCTTAAACGTGCGGTTGCGTCGATTCTGATGTCGAAAACCTTTGATAACGGGGTTATCTGCGCCTCTGAACAATCGGTGATTGTGGTCGATTCAGTCTATGACGCGGTGCGTGAACGTTTCGCCAGCCACGGCGGTTATATGCTGCAGGGTGCCGAACTGAGTGCGGTGCAGAATATTATTCTGAAAAACGGCGGCCTGAATGCGGCTATCGTAGGCCAGCCAGCGTTCAAAATTGCGGAGATGGCCGGTATCAGCGTGCCACCGAGCACTAAGATTCTGATTGGCGAAGTGAAGCTGGTGGATGAGTCTGAGCCGTTCGCTCATGAAAAACTCTCACCAACACTTGCGATGTATCGGGCGAAAGATTTCCAGGATGCGGTCGCGAAAGCAGAAAAACTGGTCGCCATGGGCGGTATCGGCCACACCTCCTGTCTCTATACCGATCAGGACAACCAGACCGAACGCGTACACTACTTCGGCGACAAAATGAAAACCGCGCGTATTCTGATCAACACCCCCGCCTCGCAGGGCGGTATCGGCGACCTCTACAACTTTAAACTGGCGCCGTCTCTGACGCTGGGTTGTGGTTCGTGGGGCGGAAACTCTATTTCAGAGAACGTCGGTCCAAAACATCTGATCAATACCAAAACTGTCGCCAAGCGAGCTGAGAATATGTTGTGGCATAAACTTCCTAAATCCATCTACTTCCGTCGGGGTTCACTGCCAATTGCGCTGGAAGAAGTGGCAACGGATGGCGCGAAACGTGCCTTTATCGTCACTGACCGCTTCCTGTTCAATAACGGCTATGCCGACCAGGTGACCCGCGTACTGAAATCACACGGCATTGAAACGGAAGTGTTCTTCGAAGTCGAAGCTGACCCGACGCTGAGCATCGTGCGTAAAGGTGCTGAGCAGATGAACAGCTTCAAACCGGATGTCATCATCGCGCTGGGCGGTGGCTCACCGATGGATGCCGCGAAAATCATGTGGGTGATGTACGAACATCCGGAAACTCACTTCGAGGAGCTGGCGTTACGTTTCATGGATATCCGTAAACGTATCTACAAGTTCCCGAAAATGGGTGTCAAAGCGCGCATGATTGCCATCACCACCACGTCCGGTACCGGTTCTGAAGTCACGCCGTTTGCTGTAGTGACCGATGATGCGACGGGTCAGAAATATCCGCTCGCTGACTACGCACTGACGCCTGATATGGCGATTGTCGATGCCAACCTGGTGATGGATATGCCGCGTTCACTCTGCGCCTTCGGCGGTCTGGATGCCGTGACACACGCGCTGGAAGCTTATGTTTCAGTACTGGCGAATGAATACTCTGACGGACAGGCGCTGCAGGCACTGAAACTGCTGAAAGAGAATCTGCCAGCCAGCTATGCCGAAGGCGCCAAAAATCCGGTGGCGCGTGAGCGCGTACACAATGCCGCCACTATCGCCGGTATTGCGTTTGCCAACGCCTTCCTCGGGGTTTGTCACTCAATGGCGCATAAGCTGGGTTCAGAGTTCCATATCCCACACGGCCTGGCCAACGCCCTGTTAATCTCTAACGTTATTCGCTACAACGCGAATGACAACCCGACTAAACAGACCGCTTTCAGCCAGTACGATCGCCCTCAGGCGCGCCGTCGCTACGCCGAGATTGCTGACCATCTGGGTCTGAGCGCACCAGGCGACCGCACCGCGCAGAAAATTGAGAAGCTGCTCGCCTGGCTGGATGAGATTAAAACTGAACTTGGTATTCCAACCTCTATCCGTGAGGCGGGTGTGCAGGAAGCGGACTTCCTGGCGAAAGTCGATAAACTGGCCGATGATGCGTTTGATGACCAGTGTACCGGCGCTAACCCACGTTATCCGCTGATTGCTGAACTGAAACAGATTATGCTTGATACCTACTACGGTCGTGAATTTGTCGAACCGTTCTCAAGCGTAGCCGAAGCCATTGCTGAGCAGCCGGTAAAAGGTATTAAGCTTGAGAAGAAAGCCAAAAAAGTCTGATAGTGCCGTTCTGACTGTCTGATAAAAAAACCCGCTTCGGCGGGTTTTTTATTGCCTGAATAATAGGGTTAATTCAGCGGAGTCTGAGCGCCATGGATCGCCTGCAACGATCCCTGCTCTATCGCCTGTTTATAATGCTTGCGGCAGACTGAGATATAACGTTCGTTACCGCCAATCACCACCTGCTCACCCTCACTGAAAGGTTTGCCCTCGCTATCCAGTCGCAGAACCATACTGGCCTTGCGCCCACAGTGACAAATAGTTTTGAGTTCAACCAGCTTATCTGCCCACGCCAGCAGATACTGACTGCCAACAAACAGTTCACCGCGAAAATCCGTTCGCAGACCATAACAGAGCACCGGAATATCAAGGTCGTCTACGACATCTGACAGCGCTTTAACCTGCTCACGGGTCAGGAACTGACTCTCATCAACCAGCACGCAATGGACAGGCTGAACGGCATGTTCAGCAGCGATGTCGCTGTAGAGTGATGTCTCTGCGTTGTATAGCAAGGCCGGTGACGATAGTCCGATACGGGAACTCACCTGCCCGGCACCAAAGCGATTATCGATTTCAGCGGTGTAAACCAGTGAACGCATGCCGCGCTCATGATAGTTATATGAGGATTGTAGCAGTGCGGTTGATTTCCCTGCATTCATGGCAGAGTAATAGAAATAGAGTTGAGCCATCGGCGCGTATCTTCATCAGGACTGAATGGAATGGCGCGCATATTACCACAAAGCGGCGGCAATACGTTGCGGTTGATGAGTGAATAAAGTGTAACGGCTGGCCGTTTATTCCTCTGCATGCCGTTTCCAGCGCCTGTTATGTACAGTGCCGAACGGGATAAGTTTTGCTTATTTTACCCGCAACAAAAGCAATGACATTTTTGTTGCTGACCTGAATACATTAAATTTATTTGATATCGGACTAAAGGAAAATATTTTTTATTCCGCACAACTGTGCAATTTCCTGGTGAAAATTATTTTTAGTCGCCTGGGTAATTAGTGATATACATATTTTTATGATTGCAGTTATTTTATGTCGCCACTACTATTAGCGGGCAACACAACTTTTCCCTTATTCAGAGACCAGGACAATGAGCGAAGCACTAAAAGTTCTTAATAATATCCGTACGCTGCGCGCCCAGGCCAGAGAGTATTCCGTTGAAATACTGGAAGAGATGCTGGAAAAGCTGGACGTAGTAGTAAAAGAGCGCCGTGAAGAAGAGTCTCATTTTCAGGCAGAAAATGAAGAACGCACGCGTAAACTTAATCAGTATCGTGAAATGCTACTGGCTGATGGTATTGACCCGAATGAACTGATTAACACGCTGACCGACACACGGACTGCGGCAAAAGGTAAACGCTCAGTACGTCCGGCTAAATATGGTTACACCGATGAAAAAGGCGAGTCAAGAACCTGGACCGGTCAGGGCCGCACACCGGCCGTGATTAAAAAAGCGCTGGAAGAACAGGGTAAAAAGCTGGACGATTTTTTACTGTAAAAACCCGCAGTGTGACTGCCTTCCTGGCAGCCTGATGCGCAATAAAAAAGGAAGCCGGAGCTTCCTTTTTTTCTTTTAAGCAGATACTCAGACGCGGTAAAAGTCGCGGTACCAGTCCACAAAGTTTTTAACGCCCTCTTCGACCCCGGTCTGCGGTTTGAATCCAATTGCCTTAAACAAGGCTTCGGTATCCGCACTGGTTTCCAGTACATCTCCAGGCTGCATTGGCATCAGATTTTTCTTCGCAGTAATGCCCAGGGCTTTTTCAATCGCTTCGATATAGTTCATCAACGTGACAGGCTGACTGTTTCCAATATTATAAACACGATAAGGCGCTGAACTGGTTGCCGGCGATCCGGTTTCAACTGTCCAGTTGTCGTCCTGTTGTGGAATAACATCCTGCAGGCGAACAATGGCTTCAGCAATATCGTCAATATAGGTAAAGTCGCGTTTCATCTGGCCCTGGTTATAAACGTCAATCGCCTCACCGGCAATCATTGCTCGGGTGAATTTGAATAACGCCATATCCGGACGGCCCCACGGGCCATAGACCGTAAAGAAGCGCAATCCAGTGGTCGGCAGCTGATAGAGATGCGAGTAAGTGTGTGACATTAACTCGTTGGCTTTTTTGGTCGCTGCATATAAAGAAACCGGATGATCAACGCTATCTTCGGTTGAGAACGGCATCTTGCGATTCAGACCATAGACTGAACTGGATGAGGCGTAGAGCAGATGTTCAATTTTATGATGACGGCAACCTTCAAGGATATTGAGGTGACCCGTCAGATTGGAGTCTGCGTAGGCATGAGGATTTTCAATGGAATACCGGACACCAGCCTGAGCGCCAAGATGGATAACGCGCTGGAATTTTTGCTGATCGAACAGTGACGCCATTGCGTCACGGTCCGCCAGGTCCATCTCAATAAAAGTAAAACCAGGATCGGCCTTAATTAAATTGAGACGGGCATGCTTGAGATTTACGTCGTAATAATCATTCAGGTTGTCGATACCGACAACCTGGTGACCGGCGGCCAGCAGACGCTGGCTGACATGAAAACCAATAAAACCTGCGGCGCCGGTGACCAGAAAGTTCATAAATCCCTCGTTAATTATGCAGTTTGAATAGACGCTCCGCGGCCGATTGCATAATAAACGAAACCGCGTTTGCTGATACGCTCTGGATCATACAGGTTACGACCATCAAAAATCACGGCTTCTTTCAGTGCATTTTTGATGATGTCGAAGTCAGGCGCACGGAAGTTTTGCCACTCCGTACAGATGACCAGACCGTCAGCGCCCTGCAGTGCTGCTTCTTTGGTACCCATCAGCTTAAGATCGCTGCGGTGACCGTAGATACGCTGTGCTTCATCCATCGCTTCAGGGTCAAACGCCTGAACAGATGCGCCAGCTTCCCACAGCGTTTCCATCAGCACACGGCTGGAGGCTTCACGCATGTCGTCAGTGTTCGGCTTAAATGACAGGCCCCAGAGCGCAAACGTTTTACCTTTCAGATCGTCACCAAAATGACGTTTGATAAAGGTTGGCAGCTTGTTTTTCTGGTTGTCATTCACATCTTCCACGGCCTGCAACAGACGTGGCTGATAGCCAATTGACTCAGCGGTACGGATTAACGCCTGCACATCTTTCGGGAAGCAGGAGCCGCCGTAACCACAGCCAGGATAGATAAAGTGGTAGCCAATGCGGGGATCGGAACCGATGCCCTGGCGTACTTTTTCAATATCCGCGCCTAAACGTTCAGCCAGGTTAGACATCTCATTCATAAAGCTGATTTTGGTGGCCAGCATGCAGTTTGCTGCATACTTGGTCAGCTCTGCGCTGCGGATATCCATCATGATCATACGATCGTGGTTACGGTTAAACGGCTCATAGAGCTCGCGTAACAGTTCTACCACGTCGTCGTTGTCAGTACCGACAACGATACGTTCTGGACGCATACAGTCATTGACTGCAGCACCTTCTTTGAGGAATTCCGGGTTAGATACCACATCAAAGGTGATGTTGGCGTCACGCGCTTTCAGCGCTTCCGTCATTACCGCACGAACTTTGTCTGCTGTGCCAACCGGAACGGTTGATTTGTCGATAACCACTTTGTGATCGTTCATATGCTGCGCAATGGTGCGCGCTACGGCGGTCACATATTTCAGATCGGCAGAGCCGTCTTCATCTGGTGGAGTACCAACTGCAATAAACTGCATAACACCATGGTTTACGCCCAGCTCAGCATCAGTGCTGAACTTCAGACGACCCGCTTCGTAATTGGACATTACCAGCGGCGTTAAACCTGGTTCGAAAATAGGAATGATGCCTTTTTTCAGATTTTCGACTTTGTTTTCGTCGACATCAATGCAGAGAACGTCATGTCCGACTTCGGCTAACACCGCAGCCTGAACCAGACCGACATAGCCGATACCAAATACAGTGACTTTCATCGAGTTATCCTGTGTTTATGAATTACTTTTTGTTGCCAACTGCGCCATCGAGCCATTCAGAAAAATCTTTGCCCAATACCGGATGACGAACACCGTACTCAACGAAAGCCTGCATGTAGCCCAGTTTGTTACCACAGTCATGGCTGACGCCTTTCAGGTGATATGCTTCAACTGTCTCTTTTTCCATCAGCATTGCAATGGAGTCAGTCAGCTGAACTTCGCCGCCTGCACCTGGAGGCGTTTTAGCCAGCAGTGGCCAGATCTCTGAAGAGAGAACATAACGACCTACAACGGCCAGGTTTGATGGGGATTCTGACGCTTTAGGCTTCTCAACCACACCGACCATCGGTGCGCTGTCGCCTGGGTTCAGTTCTGCGCCCTGACAATCGACAACACCGTATGCAGTCACATCGGCAACCGGCTCAACCATGATCTGGCTGCGGCCAGACTCTTCATAACGGCTCAGCATCTCTGCCAGGTTATCTTTGGTTGGGTTAGATTCATATTCGTCGATGATGACGTCTGGCAGGATAACCGCAAACGGCTCATCACCGATCAGTGGGTGTGCACACATTACAGCGTGACCCAGACCTTTAGCGATGCCCTGACGAACCTGCATGATGGTGACGTGTGGCGGGCAGATTGACTGGATTTCATCCAGCAGCTGACGCTTAACGCGTTTTTCCAGCATTGATTCCAGTTCGAAGCTGGTATCAAAGTGGTTTTCGATGGCATTTTTTGATGAATGCGTTACCAGCACAATTTCGTTGATGCCAGCAGCGATACACTCGTTAACGACATACTGGATTAACGGCTTATCAACCAGCGGTAACATTTCTTTAGGAATCGCTTTGGTAGCCGGGAGCATACGCGTACCCAAACCCGCTACCGGGATTACCGCTTTTTTTACTTTGGTATTATTGGCAGACATTAAGATACCTCTCTTATAGGCCGTTCAAGTTAATACTTGATATGTCGGTTTAAAATCGGAAATGAGTATATCAGTTAGTATCGAACGGATTTATCCTGGAAGGTACCAAACCGTCGAAATTAAGACTATTACCCAACTGTAAAGCTAAACTCTGGCCCTGTCCTCAGCGCCAGAATTCCTCTGTTTTTACGGCTTATTCTTCCGTCGATAGCATCAGCCGAATGCGCCCGCCCGCGCCCCAGACGTGGCATTGCCAGTTTTCTGCGCGCTGACTGATCTGGTTAAGATGGGTGCTGCCCATAGTGCCAAGGGGGACACCATTGCTGAGCTGAATCTGATGGGCATGAACATGGAGTGTGGCGTTCAATCCGGCCGAAACCAGAATTAAGTTCTTTAATCCGCGATGATAGTACCCAACCAGTAACGGGAACTGGCCGCTCAGGTTCGCCTGGCGCAGTAACAGATTGACCTGTCTGAGCAGCCCATTAAGTTCCGGCAGACGCTGTTTCTGCCCGGTCAGTTGCTCCTGCAGCAGGCCATTGAACAGCGCCCGCAGCAGCAACGCTGCCAGCACGCCATTATCACCGGCACGGGTCACGTCCAGACAGTAGAACGCCAGATCTTTGTCGGAGAGCGCCGCGATATCAAGCACCAGCCCAGGCTGCTCAGCCATCGTCAGCTGACGATAGTTAACCCGGCAGTTGGCAATAGTCTGTTGCACCGGGGGCTGGAGTTGCTTGAGCAGCTTGGCAGCCGCTTTAGGATCACGAACCAGCGCATCCCAGTCCTGGAACAGTTGTTCATCCTCTTCCACTTTCGAAGTGAACATAGAGGGATAGAGACATTCATAGACCGCTTCACGGAAGCGCTCAAAGTTTTTAAGTGGTTTAAGCAGCACATCCTGCACCCCAAGACGCAATACATGCGCAATATCCGACATGTTCTCGGTAGCTGAGATGATTAAAATCGGCACGATGTTGCCGCGGGTACGAATGTGCTCAACGAACTGGATGCCGCTCATGCGGGGCATTTCCAGATCGCAGATAATCAGGTCGACAGTATGCTGTTGTAGTTGTGCAATTGCTTCCAGACCATCTTCCGCTTGTAACGTCACAGCACCCATCGATAACAAAAATTGGTCCAGCAACGAACGGAAAACAGCCTCATCTTCGACAATGAGTATCTTTTTGCCGAGTAGTGGTTTTTCCATTCTTTCCCCCTGCGTACCAGATATTTCAATAGTGGTTCATAAAACGCAGTTGCGCCTTTAAGAATTGGCTGAAGTCACCGCTTTGAATGAACAACCTGATTATCTGCCACGGACCAGTGGTAATAGTTCATCCATTTTCTTCTCTACGGCGGCCTTGCCTGCTTCAATGGCTTCCTCAGCACGATGAAAGTCCAGCGTCGAAATTTGCGGACAGACCGGCTGAATCAAAACATCGGGCGGATCGCCTGCCATGCGATTCCGCTTCAGGCGATTTTCCAGCACCTGGATAGAGGTGGACATAATCTCCATCGCGCCAGGTGACTGAGACGCACGGCGCTGGCTGAAATTCACCAGACGCTGACGCAGCTTCCCACCCCAACTCAATGCCGCTGCGGCGGCTTCTTCTTCGCTATTCTGTGGTGTCACGGAAAAGAGATCCTGCTGCATTAAATGCGCGTCATGCTGCAAGTCAACGGCGATAACAATGTCTGCCCCCAGGGCACGGGTAAGTGAAATCGGCACCGGGTTGACTACGGCACCATCCACCAGCCAATACCCATTGTAGCCCACCGGCGGTAATAAACCTGGCATACTGCATGAAGCGCGTACTGCCTGATGCAGATCGCCCTCTGTCAGCCAGAGTTCACGACCGGTACTGAGGTTAGTCGCCACCACGCCAAAGGGTTTATGACAGTGCTCTATCGTGTCATTGGGGATCAGCTGACGAACATGGCTAAAGACCCGCTCACCGCGCAGCAGTCCGCCACGCTGCCAGGAGACATCCATCAGGCGAATAACATCCCAGTAGCGAAATGCACTGACCCATTTTTCCATCAGCGGCAGACGGTTATTCACATAGGCAGATCCGACTAATGCCCCGACAGAGCAGCCCGCAACGACGTCGATCTCAATACCTGCACGCTCCAGCGCGTTGATCACGCCGATGTGCGCCCATCCTTTGGCCGCTCCAGAACCCAGAGCCAATCCAATTTTTACCTTTCTCATTTCTGTCTGGTCCTGCCGTCAATACGTAGCATCACAACACGGGGTCAGCTAACATAGCGCGCTTGTAAAACCGACCCATCATTCCCGGGAGATAATGTGTCAGAAACCTGCCCATGTTGTAGCGGAGAGCAGTATAGCGTATGTTGCGAGCCCTTTCTTCAGGGTAACCAGATTCCTTTTACAGCTGAACAACTTATGCGATCCCGTTATTGCGCTTATGTTCAGCATAATGCGGACTATCTGGTTGCGACCTGGCATCCTGAGAAGCGTCATCCGGCGCTGTCAGGGCTTTTATCTGAAAGTTTTCCAGGAACCAACTGGCTCAGCCTGAATGTAACCCGTTGTAATCATGGAAGCCATGAGAACGAAGCTTTCGTTACCTTTTTTGCGCGATACCGCGAGAAAACCAACATTCAGGCCATTCATGAATGTTCACGCTTTCTTCGCGAGGATCAACGCTGGTACTATGTTGACGGTACAGCACCGCCCGTGGGGCGTAACGATCGCTGCCCGTGCGGCAGTGAAAAAAAATACAAAAAATGTTGTGGTTAAGCTGACGGCTACCCCAGCGGTTTTACCCCTAATGCTTTGACAGGACTCTGATTGAGATGCAAGCGCAAACCATGCAAAGAAAAGTTTTACGAACCATTTGTCCCGATGCAAAAGGTCTGATCGCCAAAATCACCAATATTTGTTACAAGCACGAACTTAATATCGTGCAGAACAATGAGTTTGTTGATCATCGCACCGGGCGTTTTTTCATGCGTACCGAACTGGAAGGGATCTTCAACGACAACACCCTGCTCGCCGACCTCGACAGCGCCCTGCCCCAGGGTTCAGTCCGGGAACTGCACAGCGCCGGTCGTCGCCGCGTGGTGATTCTTGTCACTAAAGAGGCGCATTGTCTGGGCGATCTGTTAATGAAGAGCGCGTTTGGCGGCCTGGATATGGAAATTGCGGCGGTAGTGGGTAACCACGACACCCTGCGTTCACTGGTTGAGCGTTTCGATATTCCGTTTGTGCTGGTGAGCCATGAGGGACTGACGCGGGAAGAGCACGATAACCGCATGGTGGAAGAGATTGACCGCTATCAGCCCGATTACGTGGTGCTGGCAAAATATATGCGCGTCCTGACGCCCGCCTTTGTGCAGCGTTATCCGAACCAGATTATCAATATTCACCACTCCTTCCTGCCCGCCTTTATCGGTGCCCGTCCCTATCATCAGGCTTATGAACGTGGCGTGAAGATCATCGGTGCCACCGCGCACTATGTGAACGACAATCTCGATGAAGGCCCAATCATCATGCAGGATGTGATAAACGTTGATCACAGCTACACCGCCGATGAGATGATGCGCGCCGGTCGCGACGTAGAAAAGAATGTCCTGAGCAACGCACTGTATAAAGTGCTGGGGCAGCGCGTGTTCGTTTACGGCAACCGCACGATTATTCTTTAATCAGCCAGTGCGCTGAATTGTTTGCAGATTCAGCGCTACGCGTAAAAAGTGGGCAAACAGTTGCGGTTTTGCCAGTGGGCGCTTTACACCCTTATCGCATTTGGTATGATGCGCCCCGCTTTAAGAGAGAAAGATTCAGGCCATGGTGGGATTCCCGAGCGGCCAAAGGGAGCAGACTGTAAATCTGCCGTCACAGACTTCGAAGGTTCGAATCCTTCTCCCACCACCATCTGAATCTGAATCATCTTAAGCCACATCACTATCCCAGGTGGGATTCCCGAGCGGCCAAAGGGAGCAGACTGTAAATCTGCCGTCACAGACTTCGAAGGTTCGAATCCTTCTCCCACCACCATCTCGTATGTTGCACACCATCCCCAAAATAATACCTAAGCTTCCTGTTCTGCGGGGAGAGGGATGAGAACCTTCGATTAAGGTTCGGGTCGAGCATCGCGAGACAACGCGCTTCAGCGCGGCCCGCAGGGTGAGGCGCAACGCGCCGAATAATCCTTCTCCCACCACCATCTCGCATGTTGCACATCATCCCCAAAATAATACCTAAGCTTCCTGTTCTGCGGGGAGAGGGATGAGAACCTTCGATTAAGGTTCGGGTCGAGCATCGCGAGACAACGCGCTTCAGCGCGGCCCGCAGGGTGAGGCGCAACGCGCCGAATAATCCTTCTCCCACCACCATCTCGCATGTTGCACTCAATCCCAGACCAATACCTAAGCTTCCTGTTCGCCCCCACACTCCTGCCCGCTTTCACACAATCTCAGCCTGTTCCGCCATGACTTTTTCAGCAAAAATCGCTACCATCTCCGCCTGACATTTCTGAACAACGGTCGATCTCATGAAATTTGTTTCATTTAACATCAATGGGTTGCGTGCCCGCCCGCATCAGCTTCAGGCACTTGTCGAACAGCATCAGCCCGATGTTATCGGTCTGCAGGAAACCAAGGTCCATGACGACATGTTCCCGCTGGAAGAGGTGTTAAAGCTCGGCTATCACGTCTTCTATCATGGACAGAAAGGTCACTACGGTGTTGCCCTGTTAACCAAAGCTGAGCCAGTGTCAGTGAGCCGGGGTTTCCCGGGTGATGACGAAGAATCCCAGCGCCGCCTGATCATCGCGGAACTTCCCAGCCCGATTGGCGACATCACGGTAATTAACGGCTATTTTCCGCAGGGCGAAAGCCGCGACCATCCCACCAAGTTTCCGGCTAAAGAGAAATTCTATCGCGATCTGCAACGTCTGCTGACCGAAGATCTGCCTGCTGATAAGCCGGTTCTGATTATGGGCGACATGAATATCAGCAGCACCGATCGGGATATTGGTATTGGTGAGGAGAGTCGCAAGCGCTGGCTGCGCACCGGCAAATGCTCCTTCCTGCCGGAAGAGCGCGAGTGGATGGACCGCCTGCTGGGCTGGGGACTGGTTGATACCTGGCGTGAGCACAATCCGGAGGTGGCGGATCGCTTTTCCTGGTTCGATTACCGTTCGAAAGGGTTTGATGATAATCGCGGGTTACGCATCGATCTGGTGCTGGCGAGCAAAACCCTGGCGTCGCACTGCGTTGAGACCGGCATTGATTATGAGATCCGGGGCATGGAAAAACCGTCTGACCACGCGCCCATCTGGTCAACCTTCCGCTTTTAACTGACGGTCGCGTGGCAGAGCGCCACGCGACGGCTATTTCACTATTTTCCAGATCAGGTTATTAGTGCCGATGGAGTGTTCATCACGGGCACATTGCAGCAACACCCCCTCTGATTTCACCACCGCGCCTTCCGTGTAGTTACGGTTCTCAAAGATACAGCAGCGGAGACAGTCTGGCTGACGTCTCTCTGCCTGTGTCCATGCCTCGGGTGGCATATCCACCACGACATCGGTGTTACCACCGTTGCTGCCCTGCTGTGGCATCGACTGATAACGACTGTTGGCCTGCGCCACGCTGGTTGCCAGCGACAGGGCCACGACCAGTAATACTGAATAACGCCTCATTCCGTCTCCTTCACTTTACGCCTGGTTTTGCGCACCGGACGTTTCTGTCCGGTGGACGGTAATCCCCGAAATGCATGCGCCGCAGGCTGCTGTCGCGCCTGCTGGATCAGACCGGTTAAGGTCTGCACCAGCGGCTGCATGAATTCATCATAGCGGCAGGCCTTTTCGCTGATACGCGTCAGTGTCGATTCCCACTGCGCCGTCATATCCGGGCGTGCTGCCAGATCGGGCAGGGAGTGAATCAGGGCGCGTCCGGCATCCGTAGAATTGATATAGCGGCCCTTCTTCACCAGGAAGCCACGACGAAACAGTAATTCGATAATGCCGGCGCGTGTGGCTTCCGTTCCTAAACCATCGGTCGCACGCAGTACTTTCTTTAATTCTTTATCCTGAACGAAACGGGCAATGCCGGTCATTGCAGAAAGAATGGTGGCATCGGTAAACGGGCGTGGCGGCTGGGTTTGCTTCGCCAGCACCTCTCCGTGCTCACACAGCAGCTCATCCCCTTTCGCCACCACCGGCAACGGCATGCCGTCGTTCTCTTCATCCCGCTCTTTGTTGCCCAGCAGCGCGCGCCAGCCCGCCTCCGCCAGGAAGCGCGCTTTCGCCACGAATTTTCCGCCGGCAATATCGAGATCGATAACACATTTGCGGAATACCGCATCCGGGCAGAACTGCATCAGATACTGGCGCGCTACCAGTTCATAGATATGCTGCTCGTTTTCACTGAGCTTCACCGCGCTGGCACGGGCCGTTGGAATAATCGCATGGTGGGCATCCACTTTTTTATCATCCCAGCAGCGATTTCTGCGATCGGCATCGAAATCTGCCGGTGGGGTCAGCTGTGACTGATGCGCCTGTATCGCCTTTAACACCGCATGACGACCGGCAAAATGCTCTTCAGGCAGATAGCGGCTGTCCGAACGGGGATAGGTAATGAGTTTGTGGGTTTCGTAAAGCCGCTGGCAGGTATCCAGCACCGTCTGCGCACTCAGCCCGTAACGTTTAGCGGCCTCGATCTGCAGGCTGGATAAGGAAAAGGGCAGCGGCGCCACCTCATTTTCGCGCTTATCGCTGTAAGCAGTGACGATCGCTGGCTGGCCCGTAATACGCGCCACCACATGCTCCGCCAGCGCGCGTTTGAGCAGGCGGCCCTCTTCATCCTGCCACGGTTCACAGGCTTCACTGGGGATCCAGCTGGCGATAAATCGGGCGCCGTCAGGCGTGAGGATGTGCGCTTTCACTTCGAAGTAATCTTTCGGCACGAAGTTCTCGATCTCTTCATCGCGCCGGACCACAAGCCCAAGCACCGGCGTCTGCACCCGGCCCACCGACAGTACGCCATCATAGCCTGCATTGCGTCCCAGCAGCGTCCAGGCGCGGGTCATGTTAATGCCATAGAGCCAGTCCGCCCGGGCGCGGGCCAGCGCCGAGACGCACAACGGAATAAACTCGCGATTTTCACGCAGGCGGTTCACTGCCCGGTCCACCGCCTGAGGATTGAGGTCGTTAATCAGACAGCGCTGCACCTTGCTGCGTTTTTCAGCCGGCAGGTTCAGGTAGTCGAGCACCTCATCCACCAGCAACTGCCCTTCCCGATCCGGGTCACCGGCATGCACCACTTCATTCGCCTGCGCCAGCAAGCCCTCAACCACTTTCAGCTGCTTAGCGACCGAGGGACGCGGCTTTAGCTGCCATTTTTCCGGAATGATCGGTAAATCCGCCAGCGACCAGCGCGCATAACGGCTGTCATAACTGTCGGGTTGCGCCTGCTCCAGAAGATGGCCTACGCACCAGGTGACGATCTGATCGTTGCCGCAGGCAATGAATCCATCACCGCGTCGATGCGGTTTCGGCAGCACATCTGCGATAGCACGCCCCAGGCTCGGTTTTTCCGCAATAAACAAACGCATTGAATCAGGTAATCCTTAACATCAGGGGGAACGCAGTGATAACCGGTTGTCCGCTGTCGGTTTGAATACTGGGGCTATGTTAGCCTGGCAGGCCCGCTGGCGTAAGTGTGATGCGCGTCGTTAGCGATCGTTCGCACAGGAACCGTGCAAAAAGCAGGGCTGAAATGCACCCTGCCGGAACCGGACAAGCATTGTAGTCAGAAGTAACGGACGAAAGGCGCCGTATCAGGTGGGAGCACCGTGGTGCTGGATTTCAGTTGCGGGGTGCCCAGATAGAGAAAGCCGACGATGGCATCCTGTTCGCGGCAGCCAAACCCCTGGCGTACCTGCTCGTCATCGGTCCAGGGACCACTGCGCCAGATACCGTTGTAACCCTGAGCGACGGCCGCCATCTGCATGGCCATCACTGCACAGCTTGCCGAGGCGATCTGCTCCCAGCGCGGCACTTTGTGGTGCGCTTCACAATGTGCCACCACCGTAATGATCATCGGTGCCCGAAAAGGTGACTGGCTCGCTTTGTTAATCGCCTTTTCATCCAGCTGTTTATCGCGTGCTGCCTGCTCCAGCAGCTGGCTCAGACGGTCGCGCCCCTCATTTTCCACAATGATAAAGCGCCAGGGTTGCAGCGTGCCGTGATCCGGGGCGCGCATGCCAGCCCGCAGGATATTTTCCAGTGCGTCACCCGCAGGTGCCGGCTCAGTCAGGCGTGAGGCCGAACGTCGGTTGACCAGTAACTCCAGTGCGTCCATGTTTCTCTCCCGATCTCTGTAATGTTGCAGTTATCCTGGCACAGGCAGATTTTTTGTAACAGTGCGCAGTGATTTCCTGCTGACTTTTAACACGCCGCTCTTTAGGATGAGCTCGTCGGGGAAGTCTGGTCCGCGCGGCGGCCACTTCCTGCTACATATTTATGGAGAGTCTGATGCGCACATTGTGGCGAATAATTGCAGGTCTGTTCCGCTGGAGCTGGCGGGTACTGAATTTTATCAGGGAATTTATTCTGAATATTTTCCTGATTTTGTTGATTGTGGTGGGTGTAGGGATCTGGCTGCAGGTCAGCGGGTCGGGCGGCAGTTCAGCGCCGATTCAGCAAGGCGCACTGAAAGTGGATCTCAGCGGCGTGCTGGTGGATAAACCGTCGGTAAGCAATCGTCTGAGCAAAATTGGCCGCCAGCTGCTGGGTGCCAGCAGTGACCGCTTACAGGAAAATTCGCTGTTTGATGTGGTCGACGCTATTCGTCAGGCAAAAGATGACAGCAACATTAAAGGCATGGTGCTCGATTTACGCGAATTTGCCGGTGGCGATCAGCCTTCACTGCAATATGTGGGTAAAGCGCTGCGCGAATTCCGCGACAGCGGCAAGCCGATTTATGCACTCGGCGACAGCTACAGCCAGGCGCAGTATTACCTTGCCAGCTACGCCACCAAAATCTATCTGTCACCACAGGGCACCGTAGATCTGCATGGTTTCGCTACTAACGGACTCTATTACAAAACCTTGCTGGAGAAGCTGAAAGTCACCTCACACGTCTTCCGTGTCGGGACCTACAAATCAGCGGTTGAGCCCTTCCTGCGTGACGACATGTCCCCTGCCGCACGGGATGCTGACAGCCGCTGGGTCGGTCAGCTGTGGCAGAACTACCTGAACACCGTGGCAGCGAACCGCCAGATTACGCCGGAGCAACTCTTCCCCGGTGCTGCTGCGATTATTGCCGGATTAAACGCCGTTAAAGGCGATACCGCGCAATATGCGCTGGACAACAAGCTGGTCGATGCCCTGGGTTCACGTGCGGCAGCCGATCAGGAGCTGGTAAAAACCTTTGGTCTGGATAAGCAGAGCAACGATTACCGTAGCGTCAGCATCTATGACTACAGCGTGAAAACCACCTCCACGCAGCAGGATGGCAACATCGCGGTAGTCATGGCCAGCGGTGCCATCATGGATGGTGAAGAGACGCCGGGCAACGTCGGTGGCGACACGACGGCGGCGCAGATCCGCGATGCGCGTCTCGATCCGAAAATCAAAGCGATTATTCTGCGGGTGAACAGCCCGGGTGGCAGCGTCACCGCCTCGGAAGCGATTCGTGAAGAGCTGGCGGCAGCGCAGGCGGCCGGTAAGCCGATTGTGGTCTCGATGGGAGGCATGGCGGCGTCTGGCGGTTACTGGATCTCAACCCCTGCCAGCTACATTGTGGCGAACCCCAGCACGCTGACTGGCTCGATTGGCATCTTCGGCGTGATCAATACGCTGGAGAACAGCCTGGACAGTATTGGCGTGCACACCGACGGTGTTGCGACCTCACCGCTGGCGGATATCTCAACCACCAAAGCGCTGCCAACAGAAGTGCAGCAGCTGATGCAGCTGACTATCGAAAATGGCTACCGCAACTTTGTCGGACTGGTGGCGAAGTCACGTCATAAAACGCCAGAGCAGATTGATGCCATTGCACAGGGCCACGTCTGGACCGGCAGCGATGCGAAAGCCAATGGTCTGGTTGATGCACTGGGTGACTTCGATGATGCCGTGAAGAAGGCGGGCGAGCTGGCGAAAGTCAGTAAGCCGCAGCTGAGCTGGTATCAGGATGACCCGAGCTTCCTGGATATGATGCTGAGTCAGATGAACGCGTCGGTGCAGGCTGTCCTGCCTGATACGCTGAAAGCCTGGCTGCCAGCACCGATGCTGGATGTGATGAGTGCCATGAAAGCCCAGCCTGGTCTGTTCGACAAGCAGAACGATCCTCAGAACCGTTATGCATTCTGCCTGAACTGCGGCGAAGTGCGATAAACCTCGCAGCCCGGCCGCTGGTCGGGCTGCTTTTCCCCGCTATTCCCCTTATACTGCGCGTTTTATGGCGAGTCTGAGTTCTCTAATGCAAAAGAAAAACATCTACGTAGCCTACACCGGCGGGACGATCGGTATGCAGCGTTCGGCGCAGGGTTATATTCCGGTCTCCGGACACCTGCAGCAACAGCTGGCTAACATGCCGGAGTTCCACCGCCCTGAGATGCCTGATTTCACTATTCATGAGTATCAGCCGCTGATCGACTCTTCCGACATGACCCCGCAGGACTGGCAGTCTATCGCAGAAGATATCCGTCAGAACTACGATCGCTATGATGGTTTTGTGATCCTGCATGGCACTGACACCATGGCATTTACCGCCTCAGCACTCTCCTTTATGCTGGAAAATCTGGCCAAGCCGGTTATCGTCACGGGCTCGCAGATTCCGTTAGCGGAATTACGTTCAGATGGTCAGCAGAATCTCTTAAATTCGCTCTATGTGGCGGCCAACTATCCGATTAGCGAAGTGTCGCTGTTTTTCAATAACACGCTCTATCGCGGTAACCGGACCACCAAGGCACATGCAGACGGCTTCAACGCCTTTGCTTCGCCTAACCTCTCTGCGCTGCTGGAAGCGGGCATTCATATTCGTCGCCTCAATACACCGCCTGCCCCAGCCGGTCAGGGCGAACTGAAGGTTCACACCATTACGCCTCAGCCCATTGGCGTGGTCACCATCTATCCCGGGATTTCAGCCGACGTTGTGCGTAACTTTCTGCGTCAGCCAGTCAAAGCATTGATCCTGCGCTCCTATGGTGTGGGTAATGCACCGCAGAACAAGGAATTTCTGGCAGAATTGCAGCAGGCCAGCGAGCGTGGCATCGTGGTGGTAAATCTCACCCAGTGTATTTCCGGCAAAGTGAATATGGGCGGATACGCTACCGGCAATGCGCTGGAACATGCTGGTGTCATCAGCGGATTTGACCTCACCGTGGAAGCGGCGCTGACAAAGCTACACTTTTTACTCAGCCAGGATCTTTCGGCCGATCAAATTCGAGCCAGAATGCAGCAGAATTTGCGCGGCGAACTGACTGAAGACTGAAACGGAGCGATATGTAATGAAGCGGGCACTCATCATTATTGATATTCAGAACGATTTTTGCCCCGGCGGCCCGATGGCAGTCCATGAGGGCGACCATACGGTCAAGGTGGCGAATCGTTATGCGCGACTGTTCCGTGAAAACGGCGAATGCGTACTGGCGCTGCAGGACTGGCACCCGGCCGATCACGGCAGCTTTGCCTCGGTTTCCGGCGAGCCGGTCTACACGCTGGGCGAGCTAAATGGTCTGGCCCAGATCTGGTGGCCCGATCACGGCATTCAGGGCTCAACTGGCGCTGATTTTCATCCGGGTCTCGATCGCTCACTGTTCGATGCGACGTTCCATAAGGGCCAGGATCAGGATGTCGACAGCTATAGCGCCTTTTTTGACAATGGCCATCGCCGTAAGACCGAGCTGGACAGCTGGCTGCGTGAGCGTGGGATCACCCATCTGGTGATGCTGGGGCTGGCGACAGATTACTGCGTCAAATATAGCGTGCTGGATGCGCTGGAGCTGGGTTATCACGTTGAGGTGGTTAAAGAGGGCTGCCGGGGCGTCAATCTGAATCCCGAGGACAGCGAAATTGCCTTTGCCCAGATGACCGCTCAGGGCGCGATTCTGATTTAAAATGGAGCTGGCATGACGCCAGCTTTTTTTTTAATGCAGATGGATGCGGGTCACGTCAGGGTCAATTCCAAACTCTTCTTTGAGCTCTTTTTTCGACTTCATCACCATTTCGCCACCTTTGCCAATGGTCATGTGCTGCGGCGCGTCGTTGTGCCGCGCCTGCCACATCATGACCAGCTGCATGCAATTGTCGCGCTGCTCCTGGGTCAGTGCCACGCCATCCGGCCATTTACCAATCTCAACCGCCGTGGCAAGACGCTGATAGACTTCAGGCGTCATCGATGCAAGCATTGCTTCAAGCTGTTCCTTCATCGCCATTACCCTTTGGTCTGTTCGCCCTGCTCGTCGGTAAAATTCAGCGAGGCGGAGTTAACACAATAGCGTTCGCCGGTCGGCTGCGGACCGTCAGGGAAGACATGTCCCAGGTGCGCATCGCAACTGCCACAGCGGATCTCAATACGCTGCATGCCGTGTGAATCATCTTCAATATAGCGAATCGCATCATCACTGACCGGCTGGTAGAAACTGGGCCAGCCACAGCCAGAGTCATACTTCGTCTCGGAGAGAAAAAGTGGCGCCTCACAGATCAGACAGTGGTAGATCCCTTCCTGCTTGTTGTGCAGCAGTGCGCCGCTGTAAGGCGGTTCCGTTCCGCGTTGCTGAGTGACGTAGCGTTGCATTTCAGTCAACTGTGCAATTTTTGCTTCGGGTGCGGTGTCTTTAGCCATTTTAGGATTCCGGGCAGTGCCATTCTGAAAAATTCGACTATTATTCTAACAAATGATCAACATAACCCGGGTCTTTTTTTGTGCTCACCCTTTCAGCCTGCTCTCTGCTAAGCGGATTTGTGACATCGATCACCTTTTATCCGGAGCATCCCTATATATTCGGCGATTGATTCAACGAAGCGCGATATCATTGGTGGCGCGCAAGCGGTTGCGCATCGAATAATTCCTTTCAGGCGAATTGATTTGTCGCAACAATTGACACGATTCCGCTTGACGCCTGGTAAGGTTTTTGTAATTTTACAGGCAACCTTTTATTCACTAACCAATAGCTGGTGGAATATATGACTATCAAAGTAGGTATCAACGGTTTCGGCCGTATCGGTCGCATCGTTTTCCGTGCTGCTCAAAAGCGTTCTGACATCGAAATCGTTGCTATCAACGACCTGCTGGACGCGGATTACATGGCGTACATGCTGAAGTATGACTCTACTCACGGTCGTTTCGACGGCACAGTAGAAGTTCAGGATGGCTCACTGGTGGTTAACGGTAAAAAAATCCGTGTTACCGCTGAACGTGATCCGGCCAACCTGAAGTGGGATGAAGTAGGCGTTGACGTTGTTGCTGAAGCAACCGGTATCTTCCTGACCGACGAAACCGCGCGTAAACACATCACCGCAGGTGCTAAGAAAGTCGTTCTGACCGGTCCATCTAAAGATGACACCCCAATGTTTGTTCGTGGTGCAAACTTCGACAAATATGATGGCCAGGATATCGTGTCTAACGCATCCTGTACCACTAACTGCCTGGCACCGCTGGCAAAAGTGATCAACGATAAGTTTGGCATCGTTGAAGGTCTGATGACGACCGTTCACGCCACCACTGCTACCCAGAAAACCGTTGATGGCCCGTCTCATAAAGACTGGCGCGGCGGCCGCGGCGCATCGCAGAACATCATTCCTTCATCAACTGGCGCAGCTAAAGCCGTTGGTAAAGTTCTGCCAGAGCTGAACGGCAAACTGACCGGTATGGCATTCCGCGTACCAACCCCTAACGTTTCCGTTGTTGACCTGACCGTGCGTCTGGAAAAAGCGGCTTCTTACAAAGAAATCTGTGCTGCAATTAAAGCGGCTGCAGAAGGTGAGATGAAAGACGTTCTGGGCTACGTTGAAGATGACGTCGTTTCTACCGACTTCAACGGCGAAATCCTGACTTCAGTGTTTGACGCTAAAGCCGGTATCGCGCTGAACGACAACTTTGTGAAACTGGTTTCCTGGTACGACAACGAAACTGGCTACTCAAACAAAGTTCTCGACCTGATTGCACTGGTTTCTGCTAAATAAGGCAGCCAGACATCATTGAGAATAAGGGCGACTTCGGTCGCCCTTTTTTTGATCCGCACAGGAAGGAATCGAACATGCAAGATAAACTGTTTTCTCTGCCGGTGGTCACGCAGATCTCCCCTTACCTCACCCAGCGCCAGATAGGTGAACTCCCCGCCATTGTTGTGAGTCACCCTAAAGTGCGGGCAGCCATTACGCTTCAGGGCGCGCACCTCATCGCCTGGCAACCCAGCGGCGAAAAGCCGGTACTCTGGCTGAGTGATAAGAGTCTCTTTGCACCGGGTAAGGCGATTCGTGGCGGCGTTCCGATCTGCTGGCCGTGGTTCGGCCCGGCGGGCGAACCGGCACACGGCTTTGCGCGGGTTCAGCCGTGGAAGCTCACGGCGCATGATGAAAATGAAGAGGGCGTCATGCTGACGCTGGTGCTGGAGAGCAACCCTCAGACGCTGAAGCTCTGGCCGCATGAATTCACCCTGATTGCCCGCTTCCGGCTGGGCCAGCATTGTGAGATTGAGCTGGAAGCCTATGGTGACTTTGAAGCGACGGCGGCTCTGCACAGCTACTTTACCGTCAGCGACATCAACGGTGTGGAAGTCTCGGGTCTGGGCAATAGCTATATCGACAAAGTCAACAACGGCGAGGTGGCCAGCAGCGACGGCAAACAGCGTTATCCTGGACGCATCGACCGTATCTTTACCGCAGCAGAAGATTGCTCAGTGATTAATGATACCGCGGGTGAGCGGCAGATCGAGGTGTACCACCATCATCATAGTGACGTTGTCACGTGGAATCCGGGTGTGGAACTCTCCTGCAGCATGACGGATATGGCGAATGAGGGCTATAAGACCATGGTCTGTGTGGAGACGGCGCGTATTAGCAAACCGTTACGCAGCGCGGGAGAGAAACCGGCACGACTGGCCACGACGTTCCGCCTCAAAAAGAAAGCCGCAGCCAGCGACAACGTTAACGGCTAAACAATATCCAGCGGCAATTTATGCTGTGGCGCTGGCCAGGCGCGATCGATGAGCTGCAAATCCTCATCGGTCAGTTCCACCTCCAGCGCCGCCGCATTTTCCTGAACGTGGGCCACGGAACTGGCTTTAGGAATGGCAATCACCCCTGGCTGACGAATCACCCAGGCCAGCAGTAATTGCGCCACGCTGATGCCCTTCTGCTGTGCAATCTGAGTCAGCTGCGGATCGGTAAAGAGTGAGTCACGTAGCCGTCCGGCCTGGGCCAGCGGACAGTAGGCCATGACCGGTACGCCACGCTGCTGACATGCCGGCAGCAGATCAAATTCAATGCCGCGTGAAGCCAGATGATAGAGCACCTGATTGGTCGCGCAGGCCTCGCCCTTCTCTTCATCCCACAGTTCGGCCATATCATCGGTGTCAAAATTCGATACGCCCCAGTGACGAATTTTGCCCTGCTGCTGCAGGCGTTCCATGGCGCGCAGTGTCTCTTCCAGCGGAATATTGCCGCGCCAGTGCAACAGGTAGAGATCGAGATAATCGGTTTGCAGACGGCGCAAGCTGCGCTCACAGGCTGCAATGGCATCCACTTCGCCCGCATTCCACGGATAAACTTTGGAGACCAGCAGCGCCCGGTCGCGACGGCCCAGCAGTGCCTGTCCGACCACCTCTTCAGCTCCGCCATCTGCATACATTTCTGCAGTATCGATAAGCTGTAAGCCGCACTCAAGACCCGCCTGCAATGCAGCGACTTCATCAGCCCGCTGCGCCGGGTTTTCACCCATATACCAGGTGCCCTGACCGATCACCGGCAGATCGCTAAAACCGGCAAAGTTAATCGTGTTACGCATTCTGCTCTCCCGCCCCATTCTGAGGCCCTGTAAAAGAACAGAGGGCATTAAATGCCCTCTTTTGGTGCGTTATCAGAAGGTATAGCTGACACCCGTCCAGATTAACGCCTGCCCGCTTTTATCAATCATCGGGCTGTCTTTGATTTCGCTGTCGAAGCGGACGTAACGTCCCATGACGCTGGCATTCCACTGTGGCGCAATCTGATAGCTGGCGCTCAGTTCCACATAAGGTGACCAGCTGTCATCCGGATTGTAACGGCTGATGCCGGTACGGGCGCTTTCGTGCCCGGATACCCCATAGTAATAACGGTTTTGATTGGCGCTGTTCCACGTGGCCCCGATGCCCGGCGTCAGGCTGAAGTCACCCATCTGGAAGCGATAGAGGTATGTCAGGTCCCAGATCATCCCGTTGCTGTTATTGAGCACATCCCCCAGCAATGAGGTACGGACAATCCCCCAGTCAGCGGTGTGACGATAGGTTGCACCCCCCATCAGCGTCATGCGGCGTTTATCCAGCCCTTTCATGTCGCCCAGGTCGTTGTCGCTGGGTTTGTACTCCTGCGGTGAACCCAGCAGCGTCAGTGACAGCTGGTTCTGAGGATCTTTCCACAGGTAGTAGCCGCCCTGCAGGCTGCGGAACCAGAAGTCTTCACCCTCGTAATTGATAACCGGAAGCGGGATATACCGGTCCTGGCCGCCGCGATAAGGTGAATCGGCATAGATGACCGATGCGCCAATGGAAAGCGGTGCGGCATTCGCGTGCGTGGCCAGTAAATAACAGGGCAGAAGTGCAACAAGCGTCTTAAATTTGAATTGGTTCACAATTTATTCATTCCATAAATATAACAATCAAACAGGAAGTCTAACGTTTTTTCACGGCTGGATTAACTTATATCGAAATCCTTTAAGTGACTGATCGATGAAAGTGGCATTAAAGGTTAAAAACACGTTAAGTTAAAGCATCACCCATAAGAACGCATCTCACAACAGACCCGCTGTACAGTTGATCTTCCCCTCATTAACCCAAACCCGTGGAGGAAATTTCCTAGAAGCCATCTACAGTTAGAAGTAACAGCAGACATTTTGTACGAGCAGAGTAACCATAAAAGTTGTGTATCCCGATAAGAAAGATCAGGTTGGCATAAGGGTTGCTGTACTCAACAGAGAATATCTTCCGGGAGCTGCTATAAGCCTCTAATTACGCTCCTTACCTGTGCTAAAAACGAAAGGACGGGCATCGCTATGAATATATTCGATCACTATCGTCAGCGTTATGAAGCTGCCAAGGACGAAGAGTTCACACTGCAGGAATTTCTTGCTATCTGTAAGCAGGATCGCAGTGCATACGCCAACGCTGCAGAGCGACTGTTAATGGCTATCGGAGAGCCGGTAATGGTCGATACTGCTCAGGAGCCACGCCTTTCCAGAATATTCTCCAACCGTGTGATGGGACGCTATCCGGCGTTCGAGGAGTTTTACGGCATGGAGGAAGCGATTGAACAGATCGTCTCTTACCTGAAACATGCCGCTCAGGGACTGGAAGAGAAGAAACAGATCCTCTATTTACTGGGACCGGTAGGTGGCGGTAAATCCTCACTGGCGGAACGGCTTAAGTCGCTGATGCAGCGGGTGCCCATCTATGTACTGAGCGCCGACGGGGAACGCAGCCCGGTTAATGACCACCCTCTCTGCCTGTTTAATCCGCAGGAAGATGCGCATATTCTCGAAAAAGAGTATGGCGTGCCGCGCCGTTATCTCGGCACGATTATGTCGCCGTGGGCCGCTAAGCGACTGCACGACTTTGGCGGCGATATCTCGCGTTTCAAAGTGGTGAAAGTCTGGCCGTCAATCCTGGAACAGCTGGCGATTGCCAAAACTGAACCGGGTGATGAGAACAACCAGGATATCTCCGCGCTGGTCGGTAAAGTGGATATCCGTAAACTGGAAAACCACGCGCAAAACGATCCTGATGCTTACGGTTACTCCGGCGCACTCTGCCGTGCCAACCAAGGGATCATGGAATTCGTTGAGATGTTCAAAGCGCCTATCAAGGTGCTGCACCCGTTACTGACGGCGACGCAGGAAGGTAACTACAATGGCACCGAGGGGATTTCGGCGCTGCCGTTTAACGGCATTATTCTGGCGCACTCCAACGAATCAGAGTGGGTGACGTTCCGTAATAACAAGAATAATGAGGCGTTCCTTGACCGTGTCTATATCGTCAAGGTGCCCTACTGCCTGCGGGTCTCTGAAGAGATCAAAATCTACGACAAGTTACTTAATCACAGTGAGCTGGCGACCTCGCCCTGCGCACCGGGTACGCTGGAAACGCTGGCACGTTTCTCTATCCTGTCACGTCTCAAGGATCCGGATAACTCCAGCATCTATTCCAAAATGCGGGTCTACGATGGTGAAAGCCTGAAAGATACCGACCCTAAGGCGAAGTCCTGGCAGGAGTATCATGATTACGCCGGTGTGGATGAGGGGATGAACGGCCTTTCAACACGCTTTGCCTTTAAGATTCTGTCGCGGGTGTTTAACTTTGACCACGCCGAAGTGGCGGCCAACCCGGTGCACCTGTTCTATGTACTGGAGCAGCAGATTGAGCGCGAACAGTTCCCACAGGATCAGGCCGAGAAATACCTTGAGCACCTCAAAGGCTATCTGATCCCCAAATATGCTGAGTTTATCGGCAAAGAGATTCAGACCGCCTATCTGGAATCTTACTCTGAATATGGTCAGAACATCTTTGACCGCTATGTGACCTATGCCGACTTCTGGATTCAGGATCAGGAGTATCGCGATCCCGATACCGGACAGCTGTTTGATCGTGAATCGCTCAACGCGGAACTGGAGAAAATCGAGAAGCCCGCTGGCATCAGTAACCCGAAAGATTTCCGTAACGAGATCGTCAATTTCGTGCTGCGCGCCAGGGCACACAATAACGGTCGCAACCCGAACTGGACCAGTTACGAGAAATTACGCACCGTGATCGAGAAGAAAATGTTCTCGAACACGGAAGAGCTGCTGCCGGTGATTTCGTTTAATACCAAGACCTCTACCGATGAGCAGAAAAAGCATGATGATTTTGTCGATCGCATGATGGAAAAAGGCTATACCCGCAAACAGGTTCGCCTGCTGTGTGAATGGTATTTGCGTGTGCGTAAATCGTCCTGATAAGAGTCTGTAAGCTTGCCGGTAAGTGATACCGGTCTGACAAGGTCGGGTTCGCCCGGCCTGCTTACAATGTAGTTTGGGGGAATACCATGGCCTATTTCATCGATCGCCGACTCAACGGCAAAAACAAGAGCGCGGTAAACCGCCAGCGCTTCTTGCGCCGTTATAAGTCGCAAATTAAGCAGTCGATCTCCGAGGCCATCAATAAACGCTCGGTGACCGATGTAAGCAGCGGTGAGTCTGTCTCTATCCCGATTGACGACATCAATGAGCCGATTTTCCATCAGGGACGCGGCGGCAACCGCCATCGGGTCCATCCGGGCAACGACCACTTTGTGCAGAATGACCGGGTCGAGCGACCGCAGGGTGGCGGTGGCGGCGGCAGTGGCCAGGGTAATGCCAGTCAGGATGGTGAAGGTCAGGATGAGTTTGTCTTTCAGATATCGAAAGATGAGTACCTGGACCTGCTGTTTGAAGATCTCGCCCTGCCTAACCTGCGCCGGAACCAGCATCGTCAGTTGAATGAGTATAAGACCCACCGTGCCGGCTTCACCTCCAACGGTGTGCCTGCCAATATCAGCGTCGTACGTTCGCTGCAGAACTCGCTGGCGCGTCGTACGGCGATGACGGCGGGTAAACGCCGGATGCTACACGAACTGGAAGAAACGCTGCTGGAGATTGAGAACTCTGAACCGGCTCAGCTTCTGGAGGAGGAGCGGCTGCGCAAAGAGATCGCCGAGTTGCGGGCGCGGATAGAACGGGTGCCTTTTATCGACACCTTCGACCTGCGCTACAAAAACTTTGAGAAACGGCCGGAGCCTTCCAGCCAGGCGGTGATGTTCTGCCTGATGGATGTATCCGGATCCATGGATCAGGCCACCAAGGATATGGCGAAACGCTTTTATATCCTGCTCTACCTGTTCCTGAGCCGCACCTACAAGAATGTTGATGTGGTTTACATTCGTCATCACACCCAGGCCAAAGAAGTGGATGAACAGGAGTTCTTCTACTCTCAGGAGACCGGTGGCACCATCGTTTCGAGTGCGCTGAAACTCATGGATGAGGTGGTGAAAGAGCGCTATGACCCGGCGCAGTGGAACATCTATGCTGCACAGGCGTCAGATGGCGATAACTGGGCCGACGATTCACCGCTCTGTCACGAGATTCTGGCGAAGCATATTCTGCCGGTGGTGCGTTATTACAGTTATATCGAGATTACCCGCCGTGCACATCAGACGCTGTGGCGCGAGTATGAGCATCTGCAGTCGACGTTCGATAACTTTGCTATCGAACACATTCGTGAGCCGGAAGATATCTACCCGGTGTTCCGATCGCTGTTCCATAAACAGGCAACGGAAGCCTGATGCACTAAGCCGGCTCATCGCCGGCTTTTTTTATCTTCCGAATAACCTGCTAAAACAGTCTGTTTTCTGCCCCTTGCCTGCCAACCCCCTCATTCTTCACATTAATCTGATTCCATACGCTGTTAAGCAATTCGTATAATGATCATTTTCACAATGACAACTCCTTGATAAAACATTATCTTTCAGAGATAGCATGGATATTTGTCACCAGTCGCTGCACCGCACTGTCATATCTCAGGAGATCGGGTTTGAACCACACTATTGTCTACAGTCTGTTTATCATCGGTTCCGTGCTGGTCGCATCGAGCATTCTGCTCAGCTCTTTCTCATCCAGACTGGGTATCCCTATTCTGGTGATCTTCCTCGCTCTCGGCATGCTGACCGGGGTTGATGGTATCGGCGGCATCGCCTTTGATAACTATCCGGCGGCTTACTTAATCTCGAACCTGGCGCTGGCGATTATCCTGCTGGATGGCGGCATGCGGACCAAAGCCAGCTCATTTAAAGTTGCCCTGGGGCCAGCGCTGTCGCTGGCGACCGTCGGGGTCATGATTACCGCAGGCTTAACCGGTGTGGTCGCCGCCTGGTTGTTTAACCTGGATATGATGCAGGGCTTCCTGATTGGCGCGATCATCGGCTCTACGGATGCCGCCGCCGTCTTCTCCCTGTTGGGTGACAAAGGCCTGAATGAGCGCGTCAGCTCCACGCTGGAGATTGAATCGGGCAGTAACGATCCGATGGCGGTGTTCCTGACCATTACGCTGATTGAGATGATCGAACAGGGCCGCAGCGGCCTTGACTGGATGTTCCTGGTGCATCTGGTGCAGCAGTTTGGTCTGGGTATCGTGCTGGGCCTGGGCGGCGGCTGGGCGCTGCAACAGCTGATTAACCGTATCAGTCTGGCCGGTGGGCTCTATCCGCTGCTGGCGTTGAGTGGCGGCATTCTGGTGTTCGCCCTGACCACGGTATTAGAGGGCAGCGGCATCCTGGCGGTCTATTTGTGCGGCTTTTTACTGGGCAACAGGCCGATTCGCAACCGTCACGGTATTCTGCAGACCTTTGACGGCATGGCGTGGCTGAGTCAGATTGGCATGTTCATCGTGCTGGGACTGCTGGTAACCCCGTCTGATTTGTGGCATATCGCAGTTCCGGCGATGATCCTCTCACTGTGGCTGATTCTGGTGGCGCGCCCACTGTCGGTCTTTATTGGTCTGCTGCCGTTTCGCAGTTTTACCACCCGCGAACGCGTCTTTATCAGCTGGGTCGGTTTACGCGGCGCGGTGCCGATTATCCTTGCGGTCTTCCCGATGATGGCCGGATTAGAAAACGCGTCGCTCTATTTTAATATCGCCTTCTTTGTGGTGCTGGTCTCCCTGATGTTGCAGGGCACCTCGCTGGGCTTTGCAGCGAAAAAAGCCAAAGTGGTGGTGCCGCCTACCGCATCGCCTATCAGCCGTATCGGCCTGGATATTCACCCCGAAAATCCGTGGGAGCAGTTTGTCTACCAGCTCAGCGCTGACAAGTGGTGCATCGGTGCCGCACTGCGTGACCTGCAGATGCCGCGTGAGACCCGCATCGCCGCCCTGTTCCGTGACAATGTGCTGATGCATCCGAATGATGGAACGCGGCTCAGGGAGAACGACGTCATCTGCGTGATTGGCCGTGAGCGCGATCTGCCGGCGCTGGGTAAAATGTTCAGCCAGTCGCCGCCGGTTTCCCTGGACCAGCGTTTCTTTGGTGACTTTATTCTGGATGCTGAAGCTCGCCTGCGCGATATTGCGCAGATTTACGGACTGGAACTGGATGAGAACACCAACGATCAGCAGTCGCTGGGACAACTGGTGCTGAGTATGCTGGGCGGCGCGCCGGTGGTTGGCGATCAGGTTGAGTGGAATCAGCTAACGTGGACCGTCGCGGAGAAAGAGGATAACCGTATTGTGAAGATTGGTGTCCGTCCGGCTGAAGAGAAGGAATAATCCTAATCATTCAGCCACGTTATTTTCTGTCGATACGCTAAGCTTAAATGTCTATGCCAGCAAAAACGGGAGAAATGAATGGGACACGTGGTTAAAATTGGTCGTTATGAGATTGTTGATGCCGATCTTGACAGTGAGAACCTCGACACCGTCAGCATCCCCTGTCACACCAATCCCGGCTTAATTACCCAACTTGATGGCTGGGATCGCGATACCAGCGTTCCGGCATGGATTGACGGAGAACCGGTGGATCTGCAGATTGGTCATTACGATAAACAGCAGGACCGCTGGATTTTAAAAAAACCTGCCTGAGTCAGTTATCACTACCGCCAGTCGTAAGATTTGGCGGTAATTCCTAAAAAGCGTCTTAAACAGTTTGGTTATAACCAACTCCCGCCTTATTTTATCCAGTAAAAACCATGAGTTAGCTATTTAAAACTTTAATCACTTTTGATGTTTTCAGATTTTTTCCGTATTAACTCTGTCAAATAACTCCTGCATACTCATTCTCAATGCTGCAACATTTCGTGAGTACTATCACGCTTTAGCCGTTATCTTTTTTGCAGCTGCACTGGCTTTACTGACTGCAACAGACTGAAAATTATTTTTTAATTTTTCAGAAGCCCACCCCTGAGCGCGTACATGATTCTGGTCAGGCCATCTTTTACTTGAGAAAGAGAGCAGGTTTTATGGCAAGTACATTGATAATGAATAGCCCGAGCCGCTCGTGGAGCGGCACGCGTAAAAATATCATCGTGAAATTCGCCCTGAGCTTTTCCGATCTGATTGCACTTAACCTCGCACTGTTTTTATCTGCCGCGACGATACAGGGTATTTGGGGCGAGCTGGATACCTTTATTCCACCCCATCAAATTGAATATCGTTTTGTGGCACAGTTTATTATGTCCGTCATGTGTACCGGCTGGTTCTGGGTGCGCCTGCGTCACTACACCTATCGCAAACCCTTCTGGTTTGAGCTGAAAGAGATCATTAAAACATTATTTGTTTTCTCGCTGCTCGACCTTGCGTTGATCGCCTTCTCTAAATGGGATTTCTCCCGCATGGTGTGGGTCTTCAGCTGGACATATGCCCTGCTGCTGCTGCCGCTGATGCGTGCTCTGGTTAAACGCGCCATCCACAAGGCGGGTCAGTGGCAGAAAGAGACCATCATTATTGGCTCCGGCAGAAACGCCACCGAAGCTTACGCGGCGCTGCAGAGTGAAGAGATTCTGGGCTACAACGTACAGGCCTTTATCTCGGTCGATGATGTCCCGGCTCAGCAGAGCGTGAATGGCGTGCCGGTGATCACCTGGAAAGATATCAACTGGCAGACTATTGACCGTGACAACGTGCAGTTTATTGTGGCGATGGAGTATGAGCAGCAGCCGATGCGCGATCGCTGGCTGAAATTCCTGTCCAAGATGAACTGCCGTTCAGTTTCAGTGATCCCGACGCTGCGCGGCGTGCCGCTTTACGGCACCGACATGTCCTTTATCTTCAGCCATGAAGTGATGATTCTGCGTGTCAGCAACAACCTGGCGAAACACTCCTCCCGTTTCATGAAGCGCGCCTTTGATATCGTGGTGGCGTCGATGCTGCTGCTGTTCCTCGGCCCAATCTTCGCCCTGCTCTGTTATATGGTAAAACGTGATGGCGGCAATGCCATTTATGGTCACGAGCGTGTGGGCCAGAATGGCAAAAAATTCAAATGTCTGAAATTCCGTTCCATGGTGACCAATTCCAAAGAGGTGCTGGAGAAATTACTGGCAACCAGCGAAGAGGCACGAATTGAGTGGGACAAAGATTTCAAACTGAAGAATGACCCGCGCGTGACCCGGATTGGTAGTTTCCTGCGTAAAACCAGCCTGGACGAGTTGCCGCAGCTGTGGAACGTGATTCGTGGCGAGATGAGCCTGGTTGGCCCGCGTCCGGTGATTGAAGCTGAGCTGGAGCGTTATGCCGGTGATGTCGACTACTACCTGATGGCCAAGCCGGGTATGACCGGTCTGTGGCAGGTCAGCGGACGTAACGATATCGACTACGACACCCGCGTCTATTTTGACTCCTGGTATGTCAAAAACTGGGCGCTCTGGACCGATATCGCGATCCTGTTCAAAACCGCAGGCGTGGTGTTACGCCGCGACGGCGCTTACTAATCAGACCTCTGCGATGCCTGTTTACAGCAGGCATCGCACTTTCCGCACGACTTCCTCTATCTTTTTTGCCGCTGAATCATTACCCTCTGCGATCGTTTTTAAACAGAACGCTTACCCTCTGGTTGTTATGCAAAAATTTACTCTGCTGTTATTAAGCCTGGTGCTGCTGGCACCCTTAGGCATCGATCTCTATTTGCCCACGCTGCCACAAATCGCAGAAGGGCTGGATACGCCGGTTAATCTGGTGCAGACCACCATTCCCCTGTTTCTGCTGGTCATGGGGCTGGGACAACTGGTGACCGGCCCGCTGGTGGACAACTATGGCCGTAAGCCGATCGCCCTGCTGGGCCTGGCGCTTTACATCACGGGGAGTGCCATCGCCGCCACCGCTACCTCATTCCCGCTGTTCGTCCTTGCCCGCCTGGTGCAGGGCTGTGGCGTCTGCTGCAGCGCGGTCGTGGCCTTTAGCGGCGTGCGTGATCGCCTGAGCGGTGATGATGCCGCCCGTGCATATGGCTTCCTGAATGGCGCATTAAACATCGTCCCGGCCCTGGCTCCGCTGCTGGGCGGTTTGCTGGCCAGCGCCTTTGACTGGCGCGCACCCTTCTGGTTTCTCTGCGCCTACGGCGTGCTGATTACGCTGCTGGTGATTATCTGGCTGCCAGAGACGCGCCCGGCGGATACCCTGCGGGTGAAAGGATTACCGATTAAACAGTATGTCGCGATCCTGCGTCAGCCGCGCTTTCTGGCGTTCGCGTTCGCCAATGCCGGTGCGCTGGGCATGGTGCTGACCTACGTGTCGCTGGCACCACAGGTATTAATGACCGAAGGCGGGCTGACGCCAATCCAGTTCTCTTTTGCTTTTGGCGCCAACGGTTTCTGGATCATGTTTGTCAGCATGTTCGTCAATAAAGCGATTCGCAAAGCGGGTCGCCCTTTCTGCCTGGCGATGGGATTCTTCACTATGCTGGTGGGCGCGGTGCTGCTGGTAGCGGGGATGCAGATCTTCCCGGCGGAGATGCAGACGCACTGGGCGCTTTACATGTTCCCGGTGGCCGTTTCAGTTGCCGGGCTGGCCTTTACGGTGGGACCGGCCACCAGCTATGCGCTGGAGCCCTATCAGCAACAGGCGGGCGTGGCGTCCGCCTTGCAGGGATTCATTCAGATGGCCGGTGGCGCGTCAGGCAGCCTGGTCATTGTGGCGCTGCCGGTGGCGGAGAAGCTGTCGCTGAGTCTGATGATGCTGCTGGGTGCAGCGCTGGCCTTTATCGCCTGGCGCTGCAGCAGAAAGATGCGCGGCAGCCTGACCGCGCTTAAATAACCCTGACCGGAACGCGGGGTGCCAGCGCACACATCAGCTCATACCCTACCGTTCCGGCCGCTTTTGCCACCTGATCGATTTTCACCTGCTCACCCCACAGCTCCACGGCTGAGCCAATACCGGCCTGGGGACAGGGGGTCAAGTCGACGGTGATCATATCCATCGAAACCGCACCAACCACCTGAGTCATCACGCCATCGACACAGACGGGCGTACCCGTCGGGGCATGCCGTGGATAGCCATCCGCGTAGCCACAGGCCACCACGCCAATTCGCTGCGCTGCACTGGCGTGATAGCGGTAGCCGTAACCCACGCCATCGCCCGCCTGTAGCTGCTGGACCGCAATAATCTCACTGCTTAAGGTCATCACCGGCTTCAGGCCACTGCCTGCAATGTCCTGCCAGTCACCGCTGGGCGACGCGCCATACAGAATGATGCCGGGACGGACCCAGTCAAAGTGCGCTTCAGGATGCCACAGGGTGCAGGCGGAGTTGGAGAGCGATCGCGGACAGTTCAGCCCCTCAGCCGCCTGCTCTACGCGCTGCAGTGGCGCAATCAGACCCTGCGAATTTTCCGCATCGGCAAAATGGGCCATCAGCGTCATCTCACCTACCGTACTGAGCGCCCGCAGCTTTTGCCATGCACCGTTGACCTGTTCCGGGCGAAAACCCAGCCGGTTCATCCCGCTGTTCATTTTGAGATAGATATCAACCGGTGCTGCAAGTCTGGCACTGGCCAGCGCGTTGATTTGCCAGTTACTGTGTACGCTGGTGGTGAGACGATAACGGTCAATCAGCTGCAGATCCTCTGGCTGGAAGAAACCTTCCAGCAGCAGAATCGGCTTTTTCCAGCCCTGTTCGCGCAGCTGGATCGCCTCTTCCATATTAAGAAGCGCGAAGCCGTCAGTGGCAGATAACGCCTCGCGCACGCGATCAATGCCATGGCCATAAGCATTAGCTTTCACCACTGACCAGACGCGGGAGGCGGGTGCCGCCTGGCGAACAACAGTCAGGTTATGACGTAACGCCTGCTGGTTGATGGTAGCGACAATCGGACGTGACATCCTCTCTCTCCCTGAATACTTAACGAGTTGCGTTGGCGTTACGCAGCGGCGATGAGGTCGCCGCGAAACCGGGTAAGTAGCGGAACACCGCTAAGTCATCCGCCGCAATGGCCGGCTTTTTACCGGAGATGAGATCGGCCAGCAACTGACCAGAACCACACGCCATCGTCCAGCCCAGCGTACCGTGACCGGTATTGAGCCAGAGATTAGAGATGGGTGTGGCACCCACAATCGGCGTACCGTCTGGCGTCATCGGACGCAGACCGGTCCAGAAACTCGCCTGCGCGAGATGACCGCCTTCAGGATAGAGATCACTGACCACCATCTCCAGCGTTTCCCGCCGCGCTTCGGTGAGTTTGGTGTTAAAACCAACAATTTCCGCCATGCCGCCGACACGAATACGATCGTCAAACCGCGTCACCGCCACTTTGTAGGTCTCATCCAGGATAGTTGAAACCGGTGCGGCGTCAGGATTTTTAATCGGAATAGTGAGTGAATAGCCTTTCAGCGGATAGACCGGAATATCGATGACATTTTTTAACAGCGCGGTCGAGTAGGAACCAAACGCCACCACATAGCTGTCCGCCTTGATGATCTCATCACCGCACTTCACGCCATAGATGCGATTGCCATCGCGCAGCAGGTGGTCGACCGGAGTATTAAAGCGGAAGACCACGCCCGCCTCTTCGGCCATTTTTGCCAGCCGCTGAGTAAAGAGCTGACAGTCGCCGGTTTCATCATTGGGCAGGCGTAATCCGCCGGTGAGTTTATGCTGGGTTGCCGCCAGTGCCGGTTCAACGCAAGACAGTTCATGCGCCTGCAGCAGCTCATAGGGCACGCCCGCGTCGCGCAGCACCGCAATATCTTTGCTGGCGCTGTCGAACTGCTGCTGGGTACGGAACAGTTGCAGCGTCCCGCCCTGACGGCCCTCATAGGCGATGCCGGTTTCACTGCGCAGCGCTTTCAGACAGTCACGGCTATATTCGGCAATCCGCACCATGCGGCTTTTGTTCTGCTGATAGTGATTGATGTCGCAGTTGCGCAGCATGTGCCACATCCACTCCAGCTGAAAACTACTGCCATCCAGCCGGATAGCCAGCGGCGCGTGGCGCTGAAACATCCACTTCACCGCTTTCAATGGCACGCCGGGCGCTGCCCAGGGTGCGGCATAACCCGGAGAGATCTGACCGGCATTCCCTGCACTGGTCTCCATCGCTGCGGCGGGCTGACGATCAATGACCGTCACCTGATGTCCGGCACGCGCCAGATACCAGGCACTCGCCACCCCGACCACACCACTTCCAAGAATTACAACGTGCATAGCTCCCCCACCCGACCTGTAAAAGCATAATTCACTGTTCAACTGATGATAGTCAGCGGATTTACATAGCGGACACCACCACAGAATTTCACCATCCATTTCACATCTTTTTTACTTTTCAGGTAACTAAAATCTTGTCGCACGGCCAATTTCAGCGCTTTATGCGTCTTAATCCTTAAACACAGAAATAAATGACAACGAAGGCAGTTAAATCTGCCTGTTGCAGGAGATTCATTCAACCCCATACATTCCGCTTATAAACAGGATTAGATTCCGAAATTTATAATAAGGCTAGTATTAAAGGCTGTTAAATTCTCTGCCGCACCACTCTTAATGATTTTGTGCCAAAGAATTCGTTTGAGTTCGCATTTCGGATAAGCGACAGTGGGCTATCATTGTTGTGTTCGCTCAGTTTTTTTCGGGTTCCCTTTTTCAGGATGAAGCCTTAAATAACCAGAACGGGTTGTCTTTCGGGTCAGCCGGTTTGCAAAAAAGAGGTGCGCTATGACGACAATCTTTGACGAAGCCATCAGAGACAGCAAACGACTCAATGACGGACCAGACTGGACATTCGAACTGCTTGATGTTTACTTAGCCGAGATCGACCGGGTTGCTAAACTCTACCGGCTTGATACCTACCCGCACCAAATAGAAGTGATTACCTCTGAACAGATGATGGATGCCTACTCCAGCGTCGGCATGCCAATCAACTATTCACACTGGTCATTCGGCAAAAAGTTTATCGAGACCGAGCAGCGCTATAAGCATGGTCAGCAGGGTCTGGCCTATGAGATTGTCATCAACTCCAATCCCTGCATCGCCTACCTGATGGAAGAGAACACCATGACCATGCAGGCGCTGGTGATGGCGCATGCCTGCTATGGTCACAACTCTTTCTTTAAAAATAACTATCTGTTCCGCAGCTGGACGGATGCCGGGTCGATTGTCGATTACCTGTTGTTCGCCAAAAACTATATCAGTGACTGCGAAGAGCGCTATGGCGTCGAAGAGGTAGAGCGGCTGCTAGACTCCTGCCATGCCTTAATGAATTATGGCGTCGACCGCTATAAACGCCCGCAGAAGATCTCTCTGCAGGAGGAGAAGGCGCGGCAGAAAAGCCGTGAAGAGTATCTGCAAAGTCAGGTGAACACCCTGTGGCGAACGCTGCCACGGCGTGAGAAAGAGGCCGTGACCTTTGAAGCCGCGCGCTACCCCTCTGAGCCGCAGGAAAACCTGCTCTATTTTATGGAGAAAAACGCCCCGCTGCTGGAGTCATGGCAGCGTGAGATCCTGCGCATTGTGCGCAAGGTGAGCCAGTATTTCTATCCGCAGAAACAGACCCAGGTAATGAATGAAGGCTGGGCGACATTCTGGCACTACACCATCCTCAATCACCTCTATGATGAAGGCAAAGTGTCGGAACGCTTTATGATGGAGTTCCTGCACAGCCACACCAACGTCGTGTTTCAGCCGCCCTATAACAGTCAGTGGTATAACGGCATCAACCCCTATGCTTTAGGGTTCGCGATGATGCAGGATATCAAGCGTATCTGTCAGTCGCCGACCGAAGAGGATCGCTACTGGTTCCCGGATATCGCCGGTTCCGACTGGCTGGAAACGCTGCATTTTGCGATGCGCGAGTTCAAGGATGAGAGTTTTATCAGCCAGTTCCTGTCGCCGAAAGTCATGCGTGATTTCCGTCTGTTTACCGTACTGGATGATGACCGCAACAATTATCTCGAAATCGCCGCGATCCACGATGAGGCAGGCTACCGGGCAATTCGCCAGCAGCTCTCTGCGCAGTACAACCTGAGTAATCTCGAACCGAATATTCAGGTCTATAACGTCGATCTGCGCGGTGACCGTTCGCTGACCCTGCGCTATGTGCCGCAGAGCCGCACGCCGCTGGATAAGAGCCGTCGCGAGGTGCTGAAGCATGTGCATCGTCTGTGGGGATTTGATGTGATTCTGGAACAGCAGAACGAGGATGGCAGCGTAGAGCTGCTGGATCGTAATCCACCACGCGGTTCATCACTCTGATGGGATAAAAACAAAAAACCGGACGCGATGTCCGGTTTTTTTTCAACGCTTACTGCCGAGATCGTCAGGCAGATTCTTCTGCATACTGTGCCAGATTTCGCCGCTGCGGCGGCCGTAGTTGCGCACCACGTCCACAATCTCATCCTGTCCGGGCTCTTTGTCGCACAGTTCCAGCAGTTTGAGATAGAAATCGCGCGCGACCTGACGGGCTTCCGGATTAGAGAAATAGTGGCGGCCAACGCGGGTATAGAGGCCTTTCAGGCCATTCAGAATCAGACCGTAAATCGGGTTACCTGACGCAAACGCCAGACCGCGGAACACCCGGTAGTCGAGCTCGGTATAGGCATCAGCCTGATCGGCAGCCGCGCTGACCGTTTCAAGCACTTCGCGTGCTTTGTCCGGATGATGGCGCAGCGCACGGCTGATAAAGATCGATGAAATGTTGCTGCGTACCGACAGCAGGTTGTCGATCAGCACCGGAACGCTGTCGTGATCGAGACGGGCCAGCGTTTCCAGAATATTCAGGCCGGACGTCTCCCAGAAATCGTTCACCCGCGTCGGTTTACCGTGCTGAATAGTCAGCCAGCCATCGCGCGCCAGGCGCTGCAGCACTTCACGCAAGGTGGTGCGCGTCACCCCAATCAATTCAGAAAGCTCACGCTCAGCAGGAAGAATCGACCCTGGCGGAAAGCGACTGTTCCAGATGCTTTCAATAATATACTCTTCAGCAAATCCCGCTGGACTCTGAGCCTTTATAACCATAGCAATGTGTTCTCGTTGCTTTTCTAATCATGATGGGCACTCATCATACCAGACGCCCTATAGCGGATATAGCCTGCGTAACCATTAAAACCGGGTGCAGGCGCATATTTCAGCATGGCTGACCGCAGTATCAGCGGCTTCAGGATCACGGGCGGGCTGAATGGCTTTCTGCGCTGAAATAGCGCGTGCCACAGCACCGCGGAGTGTCAGCGTACAGCCGACCTGAAAGCGCTGAACGGTGGCAGCATATAACCCGCGCCTGCCGTTTCGCCTCCTGCCGCATGCGATCGTCTCTGTCGCCGCTGCGGATCTCCCCGCTCTTCACTGACGGTCGTTCTGCAGATAAGGTCCGGCTTATCCTCATTTAACCTGCTCTGGATCAGAATCAGGTCATGTTTGCACACGATTTTTCCCTGTCCCTGGCTGGTTTGCAAACGCTTTTGGTTTACACTGCGTGGCATTAACGTTTACAGGGAATGCAATATGTTGCGATATCTGAATCAATGCTCACGTGGTCGCGGAGCCTGGTTACTACTGGCACTGACTGCACTTGCACTGGAATTAACAGCACTCTTTTTTCAGCACGTAATGGGCCTGAAGCCCTGCGTGATGTGTATTTATGAGCGCAATGCGCTGTTTGGTGTGCTGGGCGCGGGTCTGGTTGGTGCGATTGCGCCAAAATCGCCGTTGCGTCTGGCGGCGCTGGCGTTGTGGATCTACAGTGCCTGGGAAGGTCTGCGTCTCTCTTATGAACATACCATGATTCAGCTGCACCCTAACCCCTTCACCACCTGTGATTTTGCTGCTCGCTTCCCCAGCGGCTTACCGCTGGATAAGTGGCTGCCGTCGGTGTTTCTTGCCAGCGGTGACTGTGCAGAACGCAGCTGGACTTTCCTGACGCTCAGCATGCCGCAGTGGATGATTGTGGTGTTCGCCGGTTATCTGCTGGTCGCGGCGCTGGTGCTGATAGCCCAGCCGCTGAAACCTAAACGCCGCGATCTCTTTGGTCGCTGAGATCAAAAAAGGCTGCCACTGGCATAACGTCAGTCAGTTAAGCGACAGGTGATAACGCAGTCTGGTGCCGGGCAGGGGCTGGCGGTCCTCGCGCCGCTGCGCGGTTCCTTCACTTCATTCCTCTGCCTGACGGACCGCCGGGAATGGCACATCCTGTGCCGCCCCGCCTTTCGCCCGCGTCCTGCGGGCTCTCCTGGCAGACTCATTCTGTTCAGCGCTGCGGATTGCCTGCCCCTGCCCGCCACCAGCCTGCTCTGAAACTTCAGTGTGTATTGTTAAAAAGGGCACGAGAGTGGAGGCCTGAGCGCCTCTGCTGCTGAAAGGGCTATCCGCAGCGCTGAGGCGTGACGGTGGGCCAGAAGTCCACGCCGGGAAGCGTGGACAGGTCGGGGCCGGCCAGGGAGGGCCGATCCCCGAACGGTTCGTCGGCACGACGTCAAAGCCGAAGGTACCGCGTGAGCGGCGCGAGGACGGCCCGACAGCAGCAGAGGTGCGCAGGCACGCACTGCGGCTTGCTCGCCCGGAAAAAAAGCCGCCACGTTTGACCGTGACAGCCTTTACAAATCTAATCTTAACTGACCAGCATTATGCCACTTGCAGCCTTTTTTCTGTTCCGATTGATAGCGCGGCACTCAGCCGTTGCGATCGGGGCGATCAATGATGTGATCTTCCCAGTCCCGCACTTCACTCTCACGCACCGCAATATACCGCACCGAAATACGCTGCGCATGCATCGCTGTTTTCGAACCGGCACGCAGCGGATGCCATACGGGTAAATCTTTGCCCTCACCCAGCAGCCGGTAGGCGCAGGTGCGCGGCAGCCAGTTGAAGGTCGTCAGATTTTCGCGCGTTAACTTGATGCAATCCTCTTCAAGCTCGAAGCGGCGCTCATAGTTACGGCACTGGCAGGTTTTAATATTGAGCTGATCACAGGCGACATTGGTGAAGTAGATCTCATCGGTGTCGGCGTCCTGCAATTTGTTCAGGCAACACTGTCCACAACCATCACACAAGGATTCCCATTCCTCATCGCTCATTTGTGCCAGGCGTTTTTGTTGCCAGAAAGGGGTGTCAGTCATGATGATTTGTCCGGATTGTGCCTAAACCGCACCTTATAAAGCCTATGCGGCGGTGATGCAAGTTTTTAGAGTACGCGCGTGCTGATGCCGTGACCCGCCAGTGAAACTTCCAGCTGATCACCCGAGCGCATCGGGCCTACCCCTTCTGGCGTACCGGTCAGAATCACATCGCCTGCACGCAGCGTAAAGTAGTGGCTCATATGGGCAATCAGCGGCAGGATTTTATGAATCATGTCTTCGGTGTTGCCGTGCTGACGCACTTCACCGTTCACCAGCAATTTAAGCTCGACGTTCTGCGGATCGCCACTGAATTCCGTCACCGGGATAAAACCAGAGACAGGACAGGCGTTATCAAAGCCTTTGGATTTTTCCCACGGCTGGCCCGCTTTTTTCAGCCCGGCCTGCAGGTCACGCAATGTCAGATCCAGCGCCACGCCATAACCTGCAATCGCCTTAGCCACATGCGCATCGGTCGCCTGCTTCAGTGTCGCGCCGATCAGCACCGCCAGTTCAACTTCATGATGGACCTCGCCAAACGCGTCGGGAATAGAGAGCGGTTGACGCAAATCACACAGCGCCGTTTCCGGCTTGATAAAGATCACCGGTTCGGTTGGGGTTGCGCTGCCCATCTCTTTAATGTGCTTTGCATAATTACTCCCGACGCAAACCACTTTGCTGACCGGAAAATCTAACAGAGCGCCTTGCCAGTTACGATGCTGATACATGCTCATCCCCTGTTCAGGTTAGGTGTGATGCCAGCGCTGCTGGCGGGTTGATGTTTGCTCATGCGTTGATCGAAATGCCAACCTCATAGCGTGATAATAAGATCCTTTTAACGGTCCGGGGTGCGTAATTTGTCAGAAAGCGTAAATGCAGGGGTTGAAGCGCTGAATAATCGTACAAATCGGGAGAAAAAATTGAGCAGGGAATTTAAAAAGGGGTGAAACAGATAAGCTGCACCGTTAATTTTGCGCAGCTTCAGGGCAATATTATCCTGCCAGGATCGCACCGACAGGATTTATATTTACAGAAGAATCCGAGTTAAAGTTTTTTATCGGCCTGTAAATGAATGTTGAGGAGACTTTCAATCGGCGGAGGGAGCTGTAAATAATAGCCCTGCTCGCTTAATCCCTGCTTAACTTTATTGATATCCGCATTAGCCAGCCTGTCCCGCCCCGCCAGCTTAAGCACCATCGCCAGCTGCGGCTTGCCAAAGCCTTTCAGCAATTCTTCCGGAACGCGCGAGAAATCGTCCTTTTTTTCAACATAGAGATAAGTCTGGTCACGTAACGGGCTTCTGTAGATCACACAAAACATATTTTTTACTCGAATTAACCGGCGTTGAGGCTTGTCTGAATATAGCTGTAACTATAACATGCTTGCAGAACTTCGAATATTCACCGTTAGCGCTTCAACGATGATTTTATCATCGCCAGGCTTTCGGTAGTGAAAACAGGACTGAGTCGGGACAGATGTCGCAAACGCCAATCGAATTCAAAGGTAGCAGTTTCACCCTGTCTGTCGTCCATTTGCATCACCATGACCCTGCGGTGATTCGCAAGGCACTCCAGGACAAGATTGACCAGGCTCCAGATTTCCTGAAAAACGCGCCGGTGGTACTTAACGTCTCGACATTAAGTGCCGATGTTAACTGGAAACTGTTGCAACAGGCGGTTCTCGCCACCGGTTTACGCATTGTCGGCGTAAGCGGCTGCAAAGACGAAGCGCTGAAACGTATGATCGCCCGTGCCGGCCTGCCCGTGCTGGCAGAAGGTAAAGAGGCCAGACCGCAAGCCGCCGCGCCGCAGCCGATACCTGAACCTCTGCCGGCTGTAACCGAAACGGTAGCAACGAAAACCCGCATCGTGAACACCCCGGTGCGCTCGGGCCAGCAGATTTATGCGCGTGATGCCGATTTGATCATCACCAGCAGCGTCAGCGCCGGCGCTGAACTGGTCGCCGATGGCAATATTCACATTTACGGCATGATGCGCGGTCGCGCCCTGGCGGGTGCCAGCGGTGACCGCAACTGCCAGATTTTTTGTACCAACCTGGCTGCCGAGCTGGTCTCGATTGCCGGAGAGTACTGGATCATGGATCAGATCCCGCAAGAATTTTTTGGTAAAGCTGCGCGCCTGTGCCTGCAGGATGGCGCGCTGACTATCCAGACACTTAATTAGGCCCCTTTTCTTTTGTTAAGGAAATCAACATTTATGGCACGCATTATTGTAGTTACATCCGGTAAAGGGGGCGTTGGTAAGACCACGTCAAGCGCGGCCATCGCCACCGGTTTAGCGCAGAAAGGCAAAAAGACAGTTGTGATCGACTTTGATATCGGTCTGCGTAACCTGGATTTGATCATGGGCTGTGAACGCCGTGTGGTCTACGACTTTGTTAATGTAATCCAGGGCGATGCCACACTGAACCAGGCGCTGATTCGCGACAAACGCACGGAGCAGCTCTACATTCTGCCTGCGTCGCAGACCCGTGATAAAGATGCGCTGACCCGTGAGGGTGTTGAAAAAGTTCTGAACGATTTGGCTAAGATGGAATTCGATTTCATCGTCTGTGACTCACCGGCAGGGATTGAAACGGGCGCACTGATGGCGCTCTACTTTGCCGATGAAGCCATTATTACCACCAACCCGGAAGTCTCTTCTGTCCGCGACTCCGACCGCATCCTCGGCATTATCTCATCCAAATCCCGTCGCGCTGAAAACAGTCAGGACCCGGTGAAGGAGCATCTGCTGCTGACCCGCTATAACCCTGGCCGGGTGAACCGTGGCGATATGCTGAGCATGGAAGATGTGCTGGAGATCCTGCGCATTCCTCTGGTCGGCGTGATCCCTGAAGATCAATCGGTGTTACGTGCCTCTAACCAGGGCGAACCGGTGATTCTTGACGGCGAATCTGATGCTGGCAAAGCCTATGCCGATACCGTTGAACGGTTGCTCGGTGAAGTACGCCCCTTCCGCTTTATCGAAGAAGAGAAGAAGGGTTTCCTGAAACGCCTGTTCGGGGGATAAACCATGGCATTACTTGATTTCTTTTTATCCCGGAAGAAGAACACTGCCAATATAGCCAAGGAAAGGCTGCAGATTATCGTGGCAGAACGGAGAAGGGGCGACAGTGAGCCCCACTATCTTCCGCAACTTAAGCGCGACATTCTGGAAGTGATTTGCAGATATGTGAAGATCGATCCAGAAATGGTAACGGTTCAGCTCGACCAGAAAGGTGATGATATCTCGATTCTGGAGCTGAACGTGACGCTGCCGGAAACGGATGAAGTGACTAAATGACGCTGACCGTTTGCTGAATTTCCCCTGCGCTCTGGCAGGGGAAATTTAACCGGTTAACAACCCGCCAGAATCTCCTCAATGCCGGGTTTCAGCAGTTCGCCCCGCCATCCGGTGAGTAACTCCGGCTGACGTCCCTGTGGCTTCAGGCCCCAGTGCTGACTTAATACCTGATTAATCTGACGTCGTGACGCCAGCAGCTCCTGACTGAATCCACTCTGCTCGCTCACCTGCTGCACCAGCGCTTTCATCGCTTTAAACACCGGCTTGTAGTGCGGATGGTCAATCAGATTGCCCAGCGGAGCTGGCAGTTCGCTCTCATCCAGCGCCTCAGCTTCTGCCACCAGCGCCACCAGCGCTTTGCCGTGGAAACGAATTTCATGGCCTGACAGCCCCAGATGATCCAGCTCACCCAGCGAGCCAGGCATAAAGCGCGCCACTTTCCACAGGTGCTCTTCGCGCACCACAAAGTTAACGGCCATATCCTTTTCACGCGCCAGCTTCAGACGCCAGGCCGCCAGTCGCTGCAACGCCGCCAGCTGACGCGGACGCAACTGCCAGGCATTGGTAATATCCCGCCAGGCTTCATCCGGCGACAGGCTATCCAGACGACGCTGACACAGGTTATCGCACTCACTGAGTGCCGCCGCCATATTGCCGGCCTCTTCCGTATTGATCATCAGCTGACGCGCAATTGGCAACAGATAGTGAACGTCCGCCGCCGCATACTCGCACTGACGCTGGGTCAGAGGGCGTGCCAGCCAGTCCGTGCGTGATTCACTTTTATCGAGTTCGACCTGAGTGAAATGCGCCACCATTGAGGCAAAACCCCAGGAGAGCGGCTGGCCAGAAAAGGCCGCCAGAATCTGGGTATCGATCATGGGCGTCGGCAGCACGCCGAAACGGTGCAGGAAGACTTCCAGATCTTCACCCCCGGCATGCAGGAATTTGGTGACGCTGGTGTCGGTCAGCAAGGCAATAAAGGGTGACCAGTCACGGATATTCAGCGGGTCAATCAGCACCAGTTGCTGATCGTCGAACAGCTGGATCAGGCCAAGCTGAGGGTAGTAAGTGCGGGTGCGGACAAATTCGGTATCCAGGGCCACCGCCGCGTGCTGGCGCGCTTTCTGACACACGTCTGCCAGTTGATCATCCTGGTCGATAAGGGAATAGTTCACGTCTGATTTCCACCGCAGCCAACAACGCGCGGCGCTCCATGTTAAAAACAATAAAAACGCCGGACATGCCGGCGTTCAACCTCAATTTCTGCCCGGATTCAGCTCGCGCCGGGTTTCGCCTCGTCGCGCAGCTCACGCCGCAGGATCTTGCCGACGTTGGTTTTAGGCAACTCATCACGAAACTCAATGATTTTCGGCACCTTGTAACCGGTCAGCTGACGGCGACAGTGATCGAGCACCTCTTCTTTGGTCAGCGATGCATCTTTTTTCACGATGCAGACTTTTACCGCTTCGCCAGAAAGATCGCTGGGCACACCGATAGCCGCGGCTTCACGCACTTTAGGATGCTGCATCAGCACGTCTTCGATTTCATTCGGATAGACATTAAAACCTGATACCAGAATCATATCTTTTTTGCGGTCAACGATGCGAATAAAGCCTTCCTGGTCAACGGTAACAATATCACCGCTGTGGAGCCAGCCATTTTTCAGCACTTCCGCTGTCGCTTCCGGATGCTGCCAGTAGCCCAGCATCACCTGCGGGCCGCTGATGCAAAGTTCGCCCGGTTCACCCGGAGGAACTTCATTGCCGTCGTCATCCAGAATCAGCACATCGGTCGAGGGCACCGGCAGACCGATACTGCCGGTATGACAGCTGATGTCATAGGGATTGACCGACACCAGCGGAGAACACTCTGTCAGGCCATAGCCTTCCAGCAGATAGTGTCCGGTCAGTTTTTCCCAGCGCTCGGCCACCACTTTCTGCACCGCCATTCCGCCACCGGCGGAAAGACGCAGCGTTGAAAAATCGAGTTTATTAAACTGCTCATCGTTGAGTAGCGCGTTAAACAGCGTATTCACGCCAGTAATGGCGGTAAACGGAAATTTCCCCAGCTCTTTAACAAAGCCGGGAATATCGCGCGGATTGGTGATCAACAGATTCTGACCGCCCAGCTCCAGGAACAGCAGGCCATTCACCGTTAAGGCGAAGATGTGATAAAGCGGCAGCGCGGTGACGACATACTCTTTACCGTCACGCAGCACCTTGCCGTAGGTCGCGCGGGTCTGCTCAAGATTCGCCTGCATGTTGCGATGGGTCAGCATCGCCCCTTTGGCCACGCCAGTGGTGCCACCGGTGTATTGCAGGAAGGCGAGATCGTCATTGGAGACCGTCGGGCGTTGATAATTGAGCGTTTCGCCGACTTCCAGTACGTGGCGAAATGAGATTGCCCCCGGCAGATGGTATTTGGGCACCAGCTTCTTCACATACTTAACGACAAAGTTAACCAGCGTCGCTTTTATTGGCGCCAGCTGATCGCCCATCCGGGTCAGGATGACGTGCCGCACAGCGGTTTTCGCCACCACTTTTTCCAGCGTGTGCGCAAAATTCGAGACAATGACAATCGCACTGGCCCCACTGTCATTGAGCTGATGCTGCAGTTCGCGCGGCGTATAGAGCGGATTCACATTGACCACCACCATACCCGCACGCAGCACACCAAACAGGGCCACCGGGTACTGCAGTAAATTCGGCATCATCAGCGCCACACGGTCACCCGCTTTCAGGCCCAGCTGTTGCTGAAGATAGGCGGCAAAAGCGCGGCTCTTCTCTTCCAGCTGACGATAACTCATCTTCTGACCCATGTTCAGGAACGCGGGTTGATCGGCGTAGCGTTTTGCGGCCTGCTCAAACAGATCCACCAGCGAGGTGTAACGATCTGCACTTATTTCGGCAGGCACATCTGCCGGGTAGCGTTTCAGCCAAACCTTATTCAAGGATCCACCCCGATAATTATGTTGTATTTCCATCGCTGCCTCAGCCAATCTGGTTTGTTAACAATATTTTAACTGATTGTACCAGTTTGCCTGTTTTGGCATGTTGAGGTTGCGAAGTGCATCACTAAATTTCGTGCTGATAAAACAGGCAAATAAAAAGCCCGGCAGCGAGCACCGCGACCGGGCTGATACTTAAATGTTTTTTGCACTTACTCAGTCAGAATGGTCTGCACCTCTGCCGGCCCACTGTTCATCATTCCCCAGTAGGGATTCGGGCCCCAGTATCCACCGCGATGGCGGGTCGGACCATACCAGATCCAGGGATCCATCGGCTGAGGTGGCGCTGTCACCTGCTGGGTAAGTCGCCAGCGCTGATAACCGCGCACATCGATGACCGCAAATTTATAATCCGCTTCACCAATTTTGCCCTGCTCTGTCCCCTTAAGGGTACCCAGCACCGTCACATACTGGTTTCTTACATCCACCGGATCAACAAACCCGCGGATATCGGCATAAATCCGACCGACCGAGGCCGCACCCAGACGCGGTCTGGCGCTATCATCCAGCGGCTGCGCAGCAATCTCAAGCCGGGTTTTGCCGTTCAGGTTAGTGACATTCACTACCTTGCCGCCAAAGCGCGATTCCTGCCCGACAAAGAGCGAAGGATTGCTAATGACCCGCAACAGATCCTGCTGCGGCTGAGGTGAGCTGCCCTGCAGCGTGTCAGGAATTGAGACACAACCGGTTAACGCCAGCACACAGGTCAGCAGCAGACCTGAAAGCCCTTTACCACACATTGACGACATAGACGTTCTCCCGTTAGGTAAAGAGTTAGACTGGACGCATAACAATAAGTTGCGTGCATTTTACCGGCCAGGTAATTTTTTCCAGGCGACTTCATTACGCAGATAAGTGGGCTCCGCCGTTTCCGGCAGCAGCGTCTTCCCCTGCGCCAGCGCAAGGGTCGCCAGCGGCAGCATATCTTCTGCAGCGGGCAGCGTAACGTCACTGGCGTTCAGGGTAAGTTCGTGTCCCTGCTGCAGGGCAGGATAAGCCTGCCAGCCGGTGCCTGCGGTCATCCATTCGCCAGAGAGCGCCTGCATCCGGGCCAGTGCCGCTTCGGGCGACAGCACGCTTTCGCTGGCCTCACCCTGCCAGGCACCCTGTTCATCACGCTGATATTCGGCCCAGTAGACCTCGCCCATCCGCGCATCAATAGCGGTTAATACGCGGGTAGCACCGTGCAGACGCCACGCGCCTTCCGCCAGCGTGGCCAGCGTGGAAATCGCGATCATCGGCAGTGAAGCGCCCAGTGCCAGTCCCTGCGCAATACCAATGCCAATCCGCACGCCGGTAAAACTGCCAGGGCCGCGACCAAAGGCGAGCGCGTCCAGATCGGTCAGTTCCAGCTGCTGTGCCAGCAGTAGCTCTTCAATCAGCGGTAAAATACGCTGGGTGTGATCGCGCGGGGCAATTTCGAATCGGGCATCAATCTGTTGCTGATTCAGCAAGGCGGCTGAACAGGCTTCTGTCGCCGTATCCAGCGCTAAAATTCGGGCTGACATGACCACCTCAGAAGAAAGAAAACGGCGCGCATCTTAGCATAAAATTACGCGTCTGGTTCGGGTTGCTGGCGTATAAAGGCGATGGCCCGGGCAATGTCCCGGGTGCGCGGCGTCGGCGGCAGGCTATTGAGAAACAGCGCGCCATAAGGACGAGAAACCAGACGCTGATCGCAAATCACCAGTACGCCACGATCGTCGGTATCGCGGATTAAACGTCCCACGCCCTGCTTCAGGGTGATCACCGCATCCGGCAGCTGCACATCCGTAAAGGGATCGCCGCCACGAATCCGGCAATCTTCCATTCTGGCTTTCAACAGCGGATCTTCCGGTGAGGTGAACGGCAGTTTATCGATGATCACCAGCGACAGCGCATCACCCCGCACATCCACGCCTTCCCAGAAACTGCTGGTCGCCACCAGCAGGGCATTGCCCTTATCGATGAACTGTTTCAGCAACTGACCCTTGCTGGTTTCACCCTGCACCAGCACGGGCAGCGTCATTGAGGCGCGAAATTCTGCGGCCAGCTCACGCATCATCAGGTGCGACGTGCAGAGAAAGAAACAGCGGCCTTTATTGGCATCAATCAGCGGCTTCATCATTGCGGCCAGCTGGCGTGCACCACCCGGACGGTTAGGCTCCGGCAGATTGCGCGGAACGCAGAGCAGCGCCTGCTTCGCAAAATCGAACGGGCTGTTCAGAATCAGGCTTTTTGCTGCATTCACACCCAGCCGTTCGGCGAAGTGTGCCATTTTCTCATCCACCGCCAGGGTGGCTGAGGTGAAGATCCAGGCAGCCTTACGATTATCCATTACTTCACGGAAGCGTTCTGCCACCGAGAGCGGCGTCAGCGCCAGGATAAAGTGACGTGAGGTACATTCATACCAGTAGCTGTAGCCCGGCTCGTTAATCGCCCGCAGCCGTTTTAACCGGCCACGGTAGAGCGCGGCTCGCTCGAAGGCGGCATCCAGCAGGGCTGAACGGCCCAGTGAGAGTTTGATAACGTCGTAACAGAGCTCAAGCGCATCATCCAGCAGCGTAAACATCCGCAGGATGTTGTTATCGCTCAGCAGTTCACGCAGGTTACCGCGATAGCCGGGATCGCCTAATGACAGGCGAAAATCCTGCGCGCAGTGCGCCAGGCGGTCAGCGGATTTCTGCAGCTGCTGAGCATCACGCACCTCGGTGCGGTAGGCGGTAATAATATCTTTGGCGAGATCGAGTAACTGGCGGCTGGAGAGCTGCTGACCAAAATACTGACTGGCGATATCGGGCAGCTGATGGGCTTCATCGAAGATCATCACATCAGCTTCGGGAATAAGTTCGCCAAAGCCGCCCTCTTTCACCACCAGATCGGCAAGAAAGAGATGGTGGTTCACGACCACCACATCGGCGTCCATCGCGCGCTTACGCGCTTTGACCACAAAGCACTCTTTATAGCGCGGGCAGTCAGTGCCGAGGCAGTTATCGTTGGTGCTGGTGACCAGCGGCCAGACCGGGCTGTCTTCGGTCACGCCCGCACAGCTGCTGATGTCGCCATCTTCCGTCTGCGATGACCAGCTGCGCAGCGTCACCAGATCCGTCAGCCCCTGCGCGGTGAGATCGCCGCCCGCCATCGATTGCTGTTCCATGCGTTCCAGGCAAAGGTAGTTGGAGCGTCCTTTCAGCAAGGCCGTTTTACCTTTGAAATCCAGCGCCTTGATCATCGTAGGCAGATCGCGGCCATAGAGCTGATCCTGCAGCGCCTTGGATCCGGTGGAGACAATCACTTTTTTACCGGCCCGCAGAGCGGGAGCCAGGTAGGCATAGGTTTTTCCGGTGCCGGTACCGGCCTCGACCACCAGTTCACCCTGCTGTTTTACGGCTTCAGATACCGCCTGCGCCATCTCACGCTGTGCTTCACGCGGCTTAAAGCCTGCGATCGCCAGCGCCAGCGCGCCATCCACTGCAAAATCGTCTGCCACATACCCTCACTAAGAACGGCAAAAACACTGTAATTATGTCAGTATTGGATCAACAAAGCAAAATTGATAATTATCAATAGCTTATCTATTTTTAGCCGTTGGGAGTGTGGCAACCAGTGTCTCAGGATCGCGTCTGAAAGATGGGAAAAAGGCGGCAGGTGGCCGCCTGAAGAGAAGCGCTCGCAGCACCGGGATTCCTGATGGAAAAGTTGCACCGCGAAAGGCAGCAGAAATCGCTGTGACTACTCTACAATCATGCGCCCATTGAGATGCTGCAACGGACGATTATTGGTGGTTTTCAGCGCCTGTTTAAAGGCGTCGAGCTGCGCCTGAGAGAGCGAAACCGGCTGTTTCAGCACCAGCCAGCGAATCCCTTCGCTGCAGGGCGGCGTCGTCAGGGAGCCGCTGAAACGATAATAGTGCAGATCTTCCGGGAAGAGATCGCGTAAGTTTACCTGGCGATTAATGGTTACCTGCTGGTTTTCCTGTTTCGGCATAGCGTCGATCAACGGTGCCAGCGCCGGATTCTCTTTACCGACCTTAAACATCACCGCGACCACGGCCAGATCGCCATCCTCTTTGCTGTGTACAAAGTGGGCTTCAAGGGGAAAGGTGTGCCCATTGATCTGGTTCTCACTCGGCGTATGGAAGTGATACTGACGCAGCGTGAACTTTTCCCGATCCAGTACAAAATCATCTTCTTCATCAACGGTCACCTGAATCGTGTGGCCGTTGTTGATCACCTTCTCAGCCGACGTATGGTAGGCCAGATCGAGTGCCTGTAAATGTCCCTCAATCGGATCTTTAATATTGATAGGCGACTGGGACTTACCTTCGTGGCAGATGTGGAAGTCGCTGGTCAGTTCGCTCCAGTGTTCCGGGCCAGCTTTGCCTTCGTACGTCCAGTGCGGTTCCGCCGCACCGGCTACGTTGAGGGTAGAAAGCGCCACAACCAGACTTAACATTTTTGGTAATTTCATTTTAATCCCTGCTTTATAAGCTTATTTGCGGCAGGGATACTATTCCGCTGACGACTGAATCAGCAAGGTGACAAAATGCGTTAAATCAAAATCAGAACGAATAAAGAGTTTATAATTACAATCAATGTTAATTTAATTAACAATCATCACGATATGACTTTTTTAAGCACTTCAGGAAAGGGTTGATATCAATCTCTCTGAATAAAAGAGTTTCATTTTTCTGTATTTATCATTTTGATCGTCGAAACGAGCCGGGAGGGAAATTTTGCACTAAATTCAGGCGACGTAAGAAACCGCAAAACTGCACGCAGGCGGTTTTGCGGTGCAACGCGATAAAGCGTCATAAAAGACTATACAGGTGACGCTAGACATCCTTTTCTAATGGCTCCTCTTCTTCATCTTCTTCCTCATCTTCAGGATAAATCTCAGCGTCATCGGGCAGCGGTTCATCGTAATCAGGGCGTTCAGACATAATTTCCTCCGGTGTCAGATAGCAATTTTGCTATGCCCTTTGAGTGTAGCTTACTCCTGCCATCTGTTTTGCAAGGCTCGCAAAAGATATCAGAAATGCGGGCGCTGCCGCAGACTCTGCTTCGCCACTGCGTGAAACAGCCTTGCGTCACAGCCGGTGCTGATAGCGTACCGGTTAATCGGATGCCCATTCGCCTCCCCCAGCCGCGTTATCATTGACGTCAGTCGGATAGCGGGTTTAATAATTCGCCGTTAAAAAACCTCTGTTTTCAAAAAAACCTCTTACTCGTTTAATGAATAAAAGGCCGGAACTTAACTGCCTATAATATAGGGACACGAAAAGTTAATGATGCGATTCAAAGCACAATTATGCAAAAAGAGAGGTAACATTAAATAAAAACTCAACAGGAGTAGCATTAAACATCGTTCTGTTGTTATAAGAAAAAATCCCTGATATAAAAGAGACAGAATTTAAACGTAACCTTTGAGCATTAGCGGATTGAATATTTCCCCCGATGCAGCCAGGCTGACTTAACAGATGGTAGAGAGGTAATTAAAAATTCAGGAGTTCTGTTATCTCTCACAGGCAATAAAACTTGTCGCCGGATGAGTCATCATCACAATAGAAACCATGCCCCACAGCATACGTCCTATTTAAAAGGCCGTTTAAGACTATCTCGCTAAAGATATCCGTTAATGTAAATGAAGTGGGGCTTTATATTATAAGTTAAGTGGGATGTAATCTGGCTGTTGCTACCCTGTTGCATCTATCCGTCAAAATGGACACCATTACCTCAACAAGGAAAAATATCATTGTTCCCAAAATTACCCCGGTATAGCTTAGTGATTCTGACGCTGAGCGGTTGTGTTACCAACGATGAGGTCAAACTTAACCCAGTTGGTCAACATAGTGAACCTGTCATGCCGCATATAAACCAGGGAATCAGCCCTGCACAGCGGCGCGCGATTATGTCCGGCGAACAACCAGACTGGTCTGACGTTTATCCTCAGCGAATCAATAAAAACTCGTCAGCTGTCAGGAAATGATCTGCACGTCGTAGCAGTTAACGTCGTTACTCCACCCCTCACATAGCGTAAAAAACACTGTGGAAAATAATCAACACGTCGATGATGTCTCCCTATGGGATTGGATTGTCACATTAATTTTAACCGGCATACCCGTATTAAATCTTTTCATGCTGCTTTACTGGTCCTTAAACCGAAGGACTAAACGTTCAAAGAAAAACTACGCCAGAGCGAGTTTATTATTGATATTCATCGTACTTATCTTCTATATCATCACCCTGGAAGTTACAACGGGCTATTTTCTTTTTAAACATTACTGATCCTTAAACTGACAGCGTTACACCCTTAAATGGAGTTTTTATGGTGCGTTATTTCACTTTTCTATTATTGGGCGTCACTTCCGCTTGCTGCATAGCAAAAACGTCAGTGGTGATAAATAACACCCTGAAAGCGCAAGAGATAAAATCGGCAAAAATCGTTTACATTGGCGAGGTTAATGGCACTAAAGTGGCAGAATTGATGGCAGGCATCGATGATATTAATGCAAGTTACCCCGCTGTAAAAGAAATATCGCTTTATATAAACAGCTTTGGCGGCGACATGGAAGCTGGCTATATGGGCGGCCAGGCCGTCAGGGGGTCAAGGATTCCGATAAAAACCATCAATGCCGCAATGACGGGTTCGGCGGCTACCCTGATTTATTGCTCAGGGGCGCAAAGGGAAACATTACCCAGCGCAACATTTTTAATCCACCCTGCAGCGAGTCAAAACATTCAGAGCAACTATCTAAAAAAAAATGAAGTCATTTTACTCAGCAGAGATATCGATAATGTCAGTAAAATATTCAGGGACACCTATGCATCCTGTTTCAAAGATGACGGGATAGAGATAGATAAAGCCTTATTCAGTGAAGACAACCGTATTTACCTGCGTTTTCCAGAATCTGTAAAACAGGGTATTGCACAAAAACGTGTTGAAGGAATCGCCCCCGCTGATGTCGCTTATTACATTTTCACTTCAGAGGCCAGCGGCTAGCAAAAATAGCGCTATTTATGCCTGCTGGACGAATACTTTTTATCAGATATGCGCCGCCTGGACAGATGGGCGTGCTGGCGGGGAGACATATCGAGCCGTTAGCGGGTAATCCAGAGAAGAACATAACGCAGACGACGTTCAGATGGGACGCCGCAGGATCTCACCATCAATATCACGGTGGATTTTCGCAGTAAGCGCTACCCTTGCATGGTGAGTTTTTTGAGCAGCAATAGCAGGGTTGATTCAACACTGGCCGATAAAAAGCGGCAAATAAAGCAGGCCGCTCAGCCAGATACGGCTTATTCTGGTACAGGGCGTTTATCTGTTTCTGGCTGGTGACCTGATATCACGATTATTGGCGACGCTGCTCTTGCGACCTGCTTATAAGCGGACGTACAACGCGCCCGCCAGCATAACGATGAACAGAATAGCGAAGGTAATAAAGCCCTGCTTACTGCCACGGGACAATCCAACAAACGCCGAAACCACAATAAACAGCAGCGTCAGTGCGCCGACCATCACCCAAAAAAGATACTGCGTATTCGCCATGCCTGAATCCTCATCCGTAGCGCGATTTATCTGCTGTTTTATAACATTTTTATGCCGCGCGTGCCCTCACTTCTCCCGCGTCTTTCGACGCTTTATGCTGCTTTAGTGCAGCAGGGCTGCAACAGTGACAACGTCCGCGGCTCATGATCATGATGCAGACAGTGTGATGCAGTTAGCAAATGCAGAGGAACGCAGCGAGTAAACAAACGCGCGGATTATAATGATTAAATCAGCTTACCGTTGGGATGTGGCACCCGTAGGCTGACGTGCTGAGACTGGTTTAACATTGCCGTTCAGGCGGTGTAAAACAGATGGCCTTAACCCGACTGCCTGACTCAGGCGGAGGAATGTATGAACTGTTTCCGCATCGGCTCTCTGGCTGGCGTGCTGCTGCTCTGCGGCTGCCAGGCACCCACGCCTGATCAGGCTCGTCTGCAGCAGCCTGTTTTTCAGGGTCAAAGCACCCGCACCGTCCCTCAGCTCAGCGACTGTATTTATCGCGGCTGGTCCACCACCAGCGTCATTGCCAGAGATAACACCACCCACACCCAGCCCAACGGCAGCGAGATCAGCGTTTTTACCTGGGAAGATTCGATTTTTGCGGATGTGTCGCCCCGCCGAAAAGGGGCTGAGGTGAAATATTTCACGACTTTCCGGATGGCGCCTCAGGTGATGGCGGACAGACAGGCGATTGTTGAGCGCTGCCTGTAAGGCGTAAGGGGTGACAGCGATGTCGGGAGTGTGCCAGGCTAATGCGCAATTAACCAGGGAGAAACCGATGAGTATTACCCGCATTGACCCGGAACACCGTATGTCCGAAGCCGTGATCCACAACGACACGATCTATTACACCAGTGTGCCTGAGAATCTGGATGCCGACGCAGAAGCGCAGACAGCCAATGCGCTGGCAGTGATTGATGCGATTCTGACACGGCTCGGTAGCGATAAAAGCAAAATCCTTGATGCGACGCTGTTTCTGGTGGATAAGGCCGATTTCCCTGCGATGAACCGCGCATGGGACGCATGGGTCTCTCCAGGTAATGCGCCGGTGCGCTGCACGGTACAGGCCGGGCTGTTGAATCCGAAGTACAAAATCGAAATTAAAATTATCGCTGCACGTTAAAACGCCGGGCGTTATTCCTCTTCGTTTTCTTCATCTTCGTCTTCGAATAGCGCCCGAATCCGTTCGCCCTTGAAATTTTGTCGGATCTCCTGCGCCACCTGGGTGATCGCTTCACCGCTCGACAAACCTCCCGCCATCAATTCCTGAATACGTTCGACGGCCTGCTGCTGCTGCTCATGAGAGAGAGCCGGTATTCCTATAAACATGTTTCACTCCTGCGTTGGGGCAGACAGTATCCCACGCGGAACTAACAGGTGCCAGTCAGGAAAAAATATGGCAGTCTGACCGCCTCTTTGCTCTCTGATTTCTCTGCCCGATGATTGTTGAAACCCTCAGTCTTGATTATACCCCGGATGCGCTGACTCAGCGTTTTGCCCCGATTGCCCATCTGCCCTGGGCGATGCTGCTCTCCTCCGCGCAGGCGAACCACAGTGACAACCGCTTTGATATTCTGACCGCCGATCCCCGCGCTACTCTGGTGACCCGCGGTGCGATGACTACGCTCAGCGACCCGACCGGCACGACCGAATCAACCGCCGATCCCCTGCTGCTGGTGCAGCAGCAGTGTGATGCGCTGGGCGTGACGCCGGCTGCCAGCGATGCCCTGCCGTTTCAGGGCGGTGCGCTGGGCCTGTTTGGTTATGACCTGGGCCGCCGGTTTGAGTCGCTGCCTCAGCAGGCCGCAGCCGATCTCACCACGCCTGACATGGCGGTGGGTATCTATGACTGGGCATTGATTGCCGATCATCATCAGCAGACCCTGACGCTGGTGGCGTTAAAGAACGCGGAAGAACGCGCCGCCTGGCTGGCGCAATGGCCGGCGCGCGAGGCCGTGCCCTTTTCACTGACCAGCCGCTGGCGCTCCAACCTGAGCTATGCAGATTACGCTGCGCGTTTTGCGGCGGTTCAGGCCTATATTCAGGCGGGTGACTGTTATCAGGTTAATCTGGCGCAGCGCTTTCAGGCCGGTTACCAGGGTGATGAGTGGCAGGCGTTCAGTATACTCAATGCGGCTAACCGCGCGCCGTTCAGCGCTTTTCTGCGTCTGCCGGAGAGCGCAATCCTGAGCCTGTCGCCGGAGCGCTTTCTGTCACTGAATAATAAACAGATCGAAACCCGACCGATCAAAGGTACCCGGCCACGCTGTGACGATCCGATTGCTGATGCGCAACAGGCTGAGTCGCTGCGCCATGCGGAAAAAGATCGGGCCGAAAACCTGATGATTGTCGATTTGCTGCGCAACGATATTGGCCGCGTGGCGCTACCCGGTTCGGTCACGGTGCCTGAACTGTTTGTGGTTGAACCCTTCCCCGCCGTACACCACCTGGTGAGCACGGTGCGGGCGCAGCTGCCTGATACCCTGCAGGCCACCGATCTGCTGCGCGCCTGTTTTCCGGGCGGCTCGATTACCGGTGCGCCCAAGATTCGGGCGATGGAGATTATTGATGAACTGGAGCCGCAGCGGCGCAATGCCTGGTGCGGCAGCATCGGTTATCTCAGCCTGTGTGGCCGGATGGATACCAGCATCACCATTCGCACGCTGATCGCTGAAGGTCAGCAGCTCTACTGTGCGGCGGGCGGCGGGCTTGTTGCAGACAGCGATCCCGAAGCGGAGTATCAGGAAACACTCGACAAAGTCAGCCGGATCTTACCGGCACTGGAACAAACCGGAGGTTCAGTTGGCCCTGACGCTTGATGATTTTCGCAGCCGTTTTCTGTTGCAGCAGCCAGCCCGCAGCACACAATTGCTATCCGGGCGCCATGCGGCGGTGCTGGTGCCGATTGTGGCACGCCCTGAACCCGGTCTGTTGCTGACGCAGCGCTCACACGCCCTGCGCAAACATGCCGGACAGGTCGCTTTTCCCGGCGGGATGCAGGATGACACTGACGCATCGCTCATCGCCACAGCACTGCGTGAAGCACAGGAAGAGGTTGGCATTGAGCCGCATCAGGTCGAGGTATTAGGCGCACTGCCCGCCGTGACCAGCAGCACCGGCTTTCAGGTGACGCCGGTACTGGGGATCATTCCGGCCGATCTGCGGTTAACGATTAATCCGGATGAGGTGAGCAGCGCCTTTGAGATGCCGCTGGCCGAGGCTTTGCAGCTCAGCCGCTACAGCGCGCTGGAGGTGCATCGGGCTGGCGTTCGCCACCCGGTCTGGCTGTCGCGCTATCAGGATTATCTGGTGTGGGGCATGACCGCGGGTATTATCCGATCACTGAGTGCTCAGATCGCATTCTGAAACCTTTCTCGTTTTTCTCTCTCCGGCCCGTCAGGTTACTGGCGCGCTGCACTATAATTTTTTCTATGAGTTTTGATAAGTTTATTTCATGCGAAAAGCTGCTCTTTCCTGGTGCATGACCATTACTATGGGCGCCATAAACTGCCCCGGCAGACTGAGAATAATTGTGAGGAGTGTCACCTGTGATTAGTGTTTTTGACATGTTCAAAGTGGGCATCGGCCCCTCAAGTTCGCATACTGTCGGCCCGATGAAAGCAGGTAAACAGTTTGTGGATTTGCTGTGCGAACAGGAAAAGCTGCAGGAGGTCACCCGGATCGCCGTGGATGTTTACGGTTCTCTCTCTCTGACCGGCAAAGGCCATCACACTGATATCGCCATTATTATGGGTCTGGCGGGTGAATCGCCGGATACGGTGGATATCGATGCGATCCCCGCCTTTATTAAAGATGTTGAGCAGCGTGAGCGACTGCTGCTGGCGAAAGGCGCACACGAAGTGGATTTCCCGCGCGAAGGCGGCATGGTATTTCGCAGTGAGAACCTCTCGCTGCATGAAAATGGCCTGCGCCTGCTCGCGTTTGCGGACGACCTGCTGATCCTGTCAAAAACCTATTACTCCGTTGGCGGCGGTTTCATTGTTGATGAAGAGCATTTCGGACAGTCGGCACTGGATGAAGTCTCTGTGCCCTGGCCGTTCCACTCCGCCAAAGATCTGCTGGCTCACTGTCGTGAAACCGGCCTGTCACTCTCAGGTCTGGTGATGAAAAATGAGCTGGCGCTGCACAGCCGCGATGAGATCCATGCCTATTTCACTAACATCTGGCAGACGATGCAGGCCTGTATCGACCGCGGTCTGAATACCGAAGGCGTGTTGCCAGGGCCACTGCGCGTGCCCCGTCGCGCCGCCTCCCTGCGTCGTCTGCTGACCTCCTCTGACAAGCACTCCAGCGATCCGATGATTGTAATCGACTGGATCAATATGTATGCGCTGGCCGTTAACGAAGAAAACGCCGCGGGAGGCCGCGTGGTGACCGCGCCCACTAACGGTGCCTGCGGTATCGTGCCTGCGGTGCTGGCTTACTACGATCACTTCATTGAGCCGGTGACACCCGACATTTTCCTGCGCTATTTCCTCGCCTCTGGCGCCATCGGCGTGCTGTACAAAATGAACGCCTCTATTTCAGGCGCGGAAGTGGGCTGTCAGGGTGAAGTGGGTGTCGCCTGTTCTATGGCGGCGGCCGGTCTGGCTGAACTGCTGGGCGGCAGTCCGGAGCAGGTCTGCGTGGCGGCTGAAATCGGCATGGAACATAACCTTGGACTGACCTGTGACCCGGTAGCCGGTCAGGTTCAGGTGCCCTGCATTGAGCGCAATGCTATCGCCTCGGTTAAAGCGATTAACGCGGCGCGCATGGCACTTAGGCGCACCAGCGAACCCCGCGTCTCGCTGGATAAGGTTATCGAGACAATGTATGAAACCGGCAAAGATATGAACGCCAAATATCGTGAAACTTCGCGTGGCGGTCTGGCGATTAAAGTTCAGTGTGATTAAGCGAAACGATTAACTGATTAAAAAACGTGCAAACGTAATAAAATCCGCATCCTGCGCTATCTCAGCGCAGGTTTAACCGGTAGAGTGATTTCCGCGCAGCCGTCCGGCTTACGCAACTTTCCAGACCCGCTTTTCTGCATTCCGGCCTCAATGTTGATCTGACCGTGCCGATACTCACCCCGTTGTGTTTTGCTTTTTACTGGCTTTTGGGAAGGTGGATACAGATGTTTATGGCCCAGCAAAATGTTGGACAATTCAGACGCAAGCGTGTGCTGATAGCGCTGTCGATCGCCACCGTGGTGCTGATATTAACCCTGGCCTTTCGCTATATCGAAGAGAAGTCACGTATCGAGCAGCAGGCGATGGATTTCGCCGATAAAGCGATTATGCGGTTTGACCGGATGTTTTCACCGCTGGAGGTTTCAGCCAATAATACGCTGGGTCTGGTCGGCGTTCCCTGTCAGGATGTTCGCTTTCCACTCATCGAAAAAATCTCCTCCCTGCAGACGGTCCGGGCGATCCTGCTGGTGGATAACGACGTGCTCTACTGCTCCAGTATCTACGGGTCGCGCACCATTCCCTTTAGTCAGACCTACCCTGATTTAGCCTTTAACAGTCAGCGCATGACGCTGGCAACCGATGAGTATCTGCTGAAAGGCTCGCCCATTTTACTGCTGTGGACGCCAAAGAGCCTGGATAACCGCTCCGGGATTTTGCAGGTGATCAACATCGAAATGATGAGCAATTATCTGCTGGAGCCGCAGTTGCCCTGGGTGGAGCGCGCTGTCTTTAACGTCAATGGAGAGAGCCTGGAGTATGGCAATCCGCTGATCGAACCCACGGTGCCGTCAGAAGACGAAGTGAGCTATGAGCAGGGCTCGCTGCGCTATCCGTTTACGCTTACCCTCTATGGCCCCTCTCCGACCCGCCTGGCCCTGGCGACGCTTCCCTCACAGCTCCCGCTGGCGCTGCTGCTGAGCCTGCTTATGGGTTACATCGTCTGGCTGGCGACCGCAAATCGCATGAGCCTGAGCTGGCAAATCAGTTATGGCATTACGGCCCGTGAGTTTATGGTTTATTGCCAGCCGCTGATCAACACCAAAAGCGGTGAGTGCGACGGTATTGAGTTACTGCTGCGCTGGCATAATCCCCGTCAGGGCTGGATTGCACCGGATGTCTTTATTCCCCTGGCCGAACGACAGAACCTGATCAAACCGCTGACGCGCTTTGTACTGAATGAGGTGGTGAGTCAGCTACCGCAGTTGCCCGACGATCCCGCGTTCCATATCGCCATTAACGTTGCCGCCAGCCACTTCCGCGACCACGCCATTCTGGAAGATCTGCACAACCTGTGGTGGCCTGCCAATCCGGTGCCGAAACTGGTGGTGGAACTCACCGAGCGCGATGCCCTGCCGGTCGTGGACCAGTCGGTGATTGCGCAACTGCACGACATCGGTGTCCGGCTGGCGATTGATGATTTTGGCACCGGTCACAGCTCGCTCTCCTACCTGAAAGATCTGCAGCCAGATGTGCTGAAAATCGACAAGATTTTCACCGCAGCCATCGGCACTGACGCGATTAATGCCACGGTGACGGATATGGTGATTTCGCTGGCCCAGCGCCTGAATATCAGTCTGGTGGCCGAAGGCGTGGAAACAGCTGAGCAGGCGGCCTATCTGCGCGAACGCGGCGTGGATCATCTGCAGGGCTACTATTTTGCCCGCCCGATGCCGCTGCAGGACTTCCCGGCGTGGCTGGCGCAGCATCAGGCTGATGCCCGCAGGTGACAATCGCCTGAGCCCCGTTTCGCCCTGCCTGATGACCTTACGCCACAGACAAAAAAACAGCCGCGGCAATGAGCCAGCGGCTGTCGGAGAAATTCAGCGCGGCCAGTAAGCCCGGCAGCGCCTCTGCATCAACGAGAACGATTAGCCCTCTTCATCCTCGTCATGCGGTTTATCTTTAGTGACACGCACCAGATCGATACGGTAGTCGGTCGCTTCGATAATCTGGAAGTGCAGCGGAGTGATATCAATCACATCGCCAGGAAGCGGTAACTGCCCTTTCTGCTCAATCAGCAGGCCCGCCAGCGAGGCGTGGTCTTCTGTCGGGTCGACCAGTTCATGGAAGTCGAGCAACTGCTGCAGCGAGTGCAGATCGGTCCCCCCTTTCACTAACCAGCCATCACCATCCGCAATGATATCGGGCGTTTCATCTTCATCCGGGAATTCACCCGCAATCGCTTCCAGCACGTCCAGCGGCGTAATCAGACCCTGAACCACACCAAACTCATTGGTGACAATCACGAAGCTGCCCTTGGCACGACGCAGCACGCCAAGCAGGTTGATCGGATCCAGCGTCTCCGGCACCACGATAGTCGGTGTATTGGCCGCAAACGTTGCCACATCCACACCGTGCTCCAGCGCCACCAGCAGCTCTTTGGCTCGCACTACACCGACAATTTCATCCAGTTCACCCCGACAGACCGGGAACAGGCTGTGTGGCGTATCAAGCAGCTGACCGCGAATCTCATCTACCGGACGATTCGCATCGACCCAGGAGATTTCACCGCGTGGCGTCATGATGCTGCGAATCGAGCGGGAAGCCAGCGTCAGCACGCCATTAATCATATAGCGCTCTTCATCTTTAAACGCTTCCTGCGGCATCGCTTCCGCCAGTGCAGCCTCTTCGCTGCTGCTGGTGTTGCCATTGCTGGCGGTCTGGGCACGGTTGCGGCCCCCCATCAGGCGTAAAATCGCTTCGGCGGTGCGTTCACGCATCGGGCGATTTGACTGATGGCGGATAAAGTTACGACGTGCAACCTGGTTGAACAGCTCAATCAGAATCGAGAAGCCAATCGCCGCATAGAGGTAGCCTTTAGGAATATGGAAACCAAAGCCTTCTGCCACCAGCGACAGACCGATCATCAGCAGGAAGCTCAGACAGAGCACCACTACAGTCGGATGCGCGTTAACAAAATTGGTTAACGGCTTAGATGCCAGCAGCATCACACCCATCGCAATCACCACGGCGGTCATCATCACCGGCAGGTGGTTCACCATACCCACGGCGGTAATCACAGCATCCAGCGAGAAGACGGCGTCCAGTACCACAATCTGCGTCACGACAGCCCAGAAACTGGCATATCCCCGATTACCGGATCCGTCGAGCTGCCGGTTCTCCAGCCGCTCGTGCAGCTCCATGGTCGCCTTAAACAACAGGAACAGACCACCCGCCAGCAGAATTAAATCACGACCGGCAAAGCTGAAACCGCCTACGCTAAAGAGAGGCGTCGTCAGCGTCACCATCCAGGAGATCAGCGACAGCAGACCCAGACGCATGACCAGCGCCAGTGACAGGCCAATCAGGCGTGCTTTATCACGCTGCTTCGGCGGCAGTTTGTCGGCCAGGATGGCAATAAACACCAGGTTATCAATGCCGAGTACGATTTCCAGCACCACGAGCGTCAGTAAACCCGCCCAGATTGAGGGGTCGAATAAAAATTCCATTATTTATGACTCCAGAACAGGGAACAGATCGCGGTGCTGCTTATCAGCGCAGCAAAGCGTGACATGCAGGTAGTCGGGAAAGCGGTGAAAACGCCGTGAAGCGAAGGGTGACGCGCCAGCAGGCGCAAAGAACAGATTAAGCGACGTCGGTGACGATCCATAAAGGTGGGCTGAAGCCCGTTACTCCTGAGTAATAAACAGAACGTTAATGTATCAGGTCGGCGAATTGCGTCAAAAAATTTTCTTATTTTTACAATCTGCCTGACGGATGATCAGGCGCATAAAAAGGGTTACTGGTCACTTCACAGGATGAATAGCTGACAGACATCACATAATTTATTTTTTCGATCACTAAAATAAATCGCGACTTTACCGCCTTGACGTAGTTAACCCATGTTTTTTCGACGCTATACCGATAATTCGAATCATCCGGTTAAACAGATCATCAAAGCACTTCAATACAGTTCATTGACTCAGATGAGCATCTCTAGCGAACGGAGGTAGCACGTGACCATTGCGATAGTAATTGGTACACACGGCTGGGCAGCGGAACAACTGCTGAAAACAGCAGAAATGCTGTTGGGCGAGCAGGACAATGTCGGCTGGATAGATTTTGTCCCCGGTGAAAATGCAGAAACGCTGATTGAAAAATATCAGGCACGACTGGCAGAACTTGATACGACGCAGGGAGTCCTGTTTTTAGTTGATACCTGGGGTGGCAGTCCGTTTAATGCGGCCAGTCGCATCGTGGTCGACAAACCGCAGTATGAGGTCATCGCCGGGGTCAATATCCCGATGCTGGTCGAAACCCTGATGGCGCGCGATGACAATCCCGGTTTTGACGAGCTGGTCGCCGTGGCGGTGGAGACCGGCCGTGAAGGGGTCAAAGCCCTGAAAGCCAAAGAAGAAGCGCCGGCGCCAGCCGCGGTGAAACCGGCCGCTGCGGTGCAACCGGCTAAGCCGATGGCGCCCGGTGACCACATGAAAATCGGGCTGACACGCATTGATGACCGTCTGATTCATGGGCAGGTGGCAACGCGCTGGACCAAAGAGACCAACGTTCAGCGCATTATCGTAGTCAGCGATGAAGTGGCCAACGATCATGTGCGCAAGACTCTGCTGACGCAGGTCGCTCCGCCCGGCGTCACGGCCCATGTGGTGGATGTCGATAAGATGGTGCGGGTGTGGAACAACCCGAAGTATGGTCAGGATCGCGTGATGCTGCTGTTTACCAATCCCACCGATGTACTGCGCGTGGTGGAACAGGGTGTCGATATTAAAACCGTCAACATCGGCGGTATGGCGTTCCGCCAGGGGAAAACCCAGGTCAATAATGCGGTCTCGGTCGATGAAAAAGATATTGCCGCATTCCGCAAACTCAATGAACGCAATATTGAACTGGAAGTGCGTAAAGTTTCCAGTGACCAGAAACTGAAAATGATGGATCTGATCGCGAAAGTTAACGCGTAACAGAAGCACTTATGCGCCTGCGTTTCCGGGCTCCTGGTTATCCTGCTGAGGACAAGAAGTATGATGGAAATAACCTCGCTACAAATTATTTTGATTTTTATTGTCGCCTGTATTGCCGGTATGGGGTCGATTCTGGATGAGTTCCAGTTTCACCGTCCCCTGGTGGCCTGTACCCTGATTGGTATGGTGCTGGGTGATATGAAAACCGGCATTATTATCGGCGGTACGCTGGAGATGATTGCGCTGGGCTGGATGAACATCGGTGCCGCCGTTGCGCCTGATGCCGCCCTCGCCTCCATTATCTCGACCATCCTGGTTATCGCTGGCGGTCAAAGTGTGGGTGCCGGTATTGCGCTGGCGATTCCGCTGGCCGCCGCCGGACAGGTACTGACCATTATCGTGCGTACGCTGACCGTCGCCTTCCAGCATGCGGCTGACAAAGCCGCAGAGAAAGGTAATCTCACGGCCATCTCCTGGATCCACGTCTCTGCCCTGCTGTTACAGGCGATGCGTATCGCCATCCCGGCGCTGATTGTGGCGATTTCGGTCGGCACCAGTGCGGTTCACGCCTTACTCAGCTCTATTCCGGACGTGGTGACCAACGGCCTGAATATCGCCGGTGGCATGATTGTGGTGGTCGGTTATGCGATGGTCATCAACATGATGCGCGCAGGCTACCTGATGCCGTTCTTTTACCTGGGCTTCGTCACCGCGGCCTTCACCAACTTTAACCTGGTGGCGCTGGGCGTCATTGGCGTGGTCATGGCGGTGCTCTACATTCAGCTCAGCCCGAAATACAACCGTGTGGCGGGAGTACCAACAGGTGCTGCGACCGCAAACGATCTTGATAACGAACTCGATTAAGGAACAGGTGAGCACATGGTTGATATTACGAAAGTCGAAAAGAAACTGACACCCGGTGATGTTCGCGCCGTCTTTCTGCGCTCTAACCTGTTCCAGGGTTCATGGAACTTTGAACGCATGCAGGCGCTGGGCTTCTGCTTCTCAATGGTGCCGGTGATCCGCCGTCTCTATCCTGAGAACAATGATGATCGTAAGCAGGCGATCAAGCGTCATCTGGAGTTCTTTAATACCCATCCTTATGTGGCCGCGCCGGTTCTGGGCGTGACTATGGCGATGGAAGAGCAGCGTGCTAACGGCGCCCCGATCGACGATGGCGCGATTAACGGCCTTAAAGTCGGCCTGATGGGACCGCTGGCCGGTGTTGGCGACCCGATCTTCTGGGGTACGGTGCGCCCGGTGTTTGCCGCGCTGGGAGCCGGTATCGCCATGAGTGGCAGTCTGCTGGGTCCGCTGCTCTTCTTTGTGCTGTTTAACCTGGCACGTCTGCTGACCCGCTACTACGGCGTGGCCTATGGCTATCGCAAAGGGATCGATATCGTCAGTGATATGGGCGGCGGTTTCCTGCAGAAACTCACGGAGGGCGCGTCGATTCTCGGCCTGTTTGTCATGGGGGCGCTGGTCAACAAGTGGACACACGTTAACATCCCGCTGGTGGTGTCACGTATTACCGACTCGACCGGTAAAACCACCGTCACCACTGTACAGTCGATCCTCGATCAGCTGATGCCGGGCGTGGTGCCGCTGCTGCTGACCTTTGGCTGTATGTGGCTGTTACGCCGTAAAGTGAACGCGCTGTGGATTATCGTCGGCTTCTTTGCCATCGGTATCTTTGGTTACTGGATCGGCCTGCTCGGTCTGTAATTTCACCCGGCCGGGAGCCTGTGCTCCCGGCTTTTAAGCGTGGTGAGCTGAGCCACAACCGGCTGAGCTCACCCTGTTTGAGGTAGCTGTGATGTCATTAACCGATGCGCTGATTGCGTGTTGTATTGCCGCCCTGATGGGGTTTGCCATTTATCATGAGGCGATTCTGCCGCGTCGCCACGGCCCGACCCGCTTACGGGTTGCGCTGCGCAGGCAGCATAAGCTGGATAGCCTGATTTTCATCGGCCTGCTGCTGATCCTGCTGTGGAACAACGTCAGCCATCACGGCCCGCAGCTCACCACCTCACTGCTGATGGTGCTGAGTTTTCTGGCGTTCTGGTTATTCTGGCTGCGAAAGCCAACGCTGCTGATGAAAAGTGAGGGGTTGTTTTACGCCGGTGTCTGGATCGATTACCGGCGAATTCAGGGCATGAATCTCTCTGAGGATGGCATTCTGGTGATTCAGCTGGAACAGCGTCGGCTGCTGATCGCGGTGCAGCAACTCGACGATCTGGAGCGCATCTATAACACCCTGGTCGAGGCGCGCTAGTCGCGCTGCCACACAGTCAGGGTAAAGTCTGCGTCGCAGCTGAACTGCTCGCTCTGCTGCAGGGTCTGCCAGACCTCTTCACGCGCCCGCCAGGCGAACGGCGTCATCTGAAGCAGGGTCGTCGCGGCTGCGCCGGTTAATGCCATCGGGTAACGCAGCGCATGCTGCGCCACCTGATGGAATCCGGGATACGCTTTCTGCTCCGGCACATGCAACTGCACTTCGCGGTAAATCAGCGCCTTGAACTGCTGCAGATGATGCGGGCCCGGTGTCACGGTCAGTACCAGGCCACCCGGCTTCAGCACGCGCGCCAGTTCCGCTTCATTGCAGGGTGCGTAGATTCGGACAACCGCATCCAGCGCGTGATCGGCAAAGGGTAAGCGCTGGCTGGAGGCGACGCAGAAGCGTACCGCCGGATAGCGCTTTGCTGCCAGCCGGATCGCCATTCTGGCGACATCCAGCCCATAGACCTGCCCATCCTCGCCTGCTGCGTCAGCCAGTGCGGCGGTGTAGTAACCTTCGCCACAGCCGATATCCAGGATTTTGCACTCCGGCTGGCTCAGCGCGGGCGCAAGCAGGCTGACGACCCGATCACGCAGCGGCTGGTAGTAGCCTGCCTCAAGAAATTCGCGTCTTGCCTGCATCATCTCTGCACTGTCACCCGGTTCACGTGACCGTTTATGCTGAACGGGCAGCAGATTGACATACCCTTCTTTCGCCTGGTCAAACTGATGGCGATTCTCGCAGCACCAGCTGCGCGCAGTGAAGGCGAGAGGAGAGTGACAAAGAGGGCAAATCAGGGACATAGGGTGCTCCGGCATCAGATAACGCGGCGCAGTGTAACCTTAACGTTTACGCATCGGAAGCATAAAGAAAGCCCCGGCTGAGAAGCCAGGGCTTTGAGATTTCATGTCAGGGTGCAATGCACCGAGGCGGAGTTGAATCAGATAGCCGTAACGTTAACGGCTGCCGGGCCTTTCTGGCCGTCCTGAATTTCGAACTCAACGCTCTGGCCTTCAGCCAGGGTTTTGAAACCATTGCCCTGAATAGCGGAGAAGTGTACGAACACATCTTTGCTACCGTCAGCAGGGGTGATAAAACCAAAACCTTTAGACTCGTTGAACCACTTAACCTGACCTTTAATCTTTGCCATTTTGCAAATTCCTTTAGATGTTTATTTAGCCCGAAGGCTGTCTTACAGAAAAACCAGAGACATTACTGCATGAGGCACTAATTAAGGTTCGGCAAGGAAGCGGTATTCAACGTCAACGTCTTTACTCGTTCTTCTTTACAGACTTCTTTACAGAAGATGCCATGCATAAACAGAACTGTACCTCGTTTAACTCAGGATTTGTTATCACATATCCTAAAAACAATGGCAAGCCATTTTTAAGGGCCCCGGCCAGCCTGCGCACATAATTGCCAGAAGGCTCACATTGCCTGTTCTGTGGCGCTTACAAATGCCGATGCAAATTAAGCACGCTCCCTGGTCAGCGCCCTCTCCGGCCTCTGTTGTCGGGTCTAACCCAATGGATACCATAAGAAATTAATATTTCACAAATATGGCAATAACAGAATGAATAAGCGAAGCGCGAAAAGTTGAAAATATCAATAATCCGGCGTCAATCCTGTACAGCGCCTTTTATTTCGTACAGATAACACTTTTTTTGCACCAAAAGCAGGAGCCAGACAGTCGTCCTGCTCCAAATAAAAGCATTGAGCCCGATTTTACTTATTAAGAATTAAACTTTTGATTTGAAAAATTGATATCAGATAATAAAAACGGGCTTTTGTTTTAACTCTGAGGTTTTAGGATAATTCCTGGGTGTCCTTATTCAGCCCGCGGCTTTCGCCTATTCGCCACGGTGCGAAACCGCCCTCTTGCTCGTTTGCCCGCAGCAGCGCATCCGCCAGTTCTTTGGGTGGTGCATCCAGCGACTCATCGGCCAGTTCGAACACGCCCCAGTGGATGGGCAGCGTCAGCGGCCTGCCTGCTGCCTGCCATAGCGCCACCGCCTGATCGGGATTCATATGTTGGCCCGCCATGAACCATTCAGGTGCATAAGCGCCAATCGGCAAAGCCGCCAGGCTGAACGGGCCAAGTCGGGCCGCAATCTCCGGCAGGCTATCGCTGTAGCCGCTGTCGCCCGAGAACCAGAAGCGCACGGAGGCAGAACGCACGACCCAGCCGCACCAGAGCGAACGGTTTCGATCGCGCGGCGTTCGCATACTCCAGTGACGTGCCGGCACCGCATCAAAACAGAGGTCGCCAACAGTAAACTGTTGCCACCAGTCGAGCTGATGGACCTGTTTCACGCCCCGCGCCCTGCACCATTTTGCCAGGCCCAGCGGCACAATGAAGGTCGCCTGCGGAAAACGCCGGACGATCGCTTTAACCGTCGGCCGATCAAGATGATCGTAATGGTTATGTGAAATAAGCACGACATCCAGACGCGGCAGATCAGCGATGCTAAGCGGTGCGGGCGTTTTTCGCTGCGGCCCGGCAAAAGAGAGTGGTGAGGCGCGTGACGAGAGTGCGGGATCGATCAGGATATATTGCTGGTTCAGCCGCAGCAGCACGGCGGCATGACCCAGCCACCAGATGCGATCGTCACTGCCGCTGATATCAGCGTGCTGCCACCACTGTTCGGTGAATGCCCTATAGCCCTGCTGCGGTGGCAGCGGCAGCCCCTGTGATTTGCGCTCCCTGCGCCAGCGCTGCAGATCGCCCGGCTTGCGCCGTTCCGGTTCAGGATTGCAGAATCCCTCGGGCGTGTGATGCGCTTTGCTGCTGTCATACCACGGATTTTTCCAGACCATCCCGCCTCTCTGCTGTGATTATCGTTCCGGAATCAACCGGATAAAGTCGCGTTTCTCGCGATCGTCATCGGTTTTTTTACTCTCTGCCCCTGGCTGCATCTCAATCAGACGGCGCAGCAGCTGATTCTGTTTCTTCTGCTCTTCCAGCAAGGATTCCAGTAAGCGGATTTGCTCACCGGCGCGCACGCTGGCACGGTTGACAAAGAACCAGGCGATAAACGCCACAATCAAAATAATGACCAGCAGGCCATAGCTGACCAGTGGGCCCGAATTTGCGGCTAACTCATTCATAACTGCCTCGTAAAACTCAGTGGAAACGCCAGAACATGGCAACCGCCCATTCTACCTGTCGCCATCGCAAAAGATAATGGGGTTAACATCAATGCAGAATTTGCCGTTTCAGTTATCTCTGATCGATCCCACCAGAAAAGCGAGGCATGCTGATATCATCATAACCGGCGGCACCAGGTGGAGCGCTGAGTTATCTTTCACAAGGAGACATAATGAAACTGTTTATTCGTACGGTAGGCTTGCTGGCGGTGATCTGGCTGGCGATGCTGTTTACCGGCTATGGCGTATTAACCGGCAGTACTAAAAATGCCGCCGGCCTTGGCCTGCAGTGCAGCTATCTGACCGCTCGCGGTGTGATCAGTGCGCAGTATCTGCATACTGACAGTGGCGTGGTGGGTGTGACTGATTGTCCGTTGCTGAAGAAAAGCGGAGAAGTGATCGATAATTAACAAAACAGCGGGCCACATGGCCCGCTGTTTTCAGAACGGATAGTCGTGATAACCCATCTCTGAGGAGAGCGTACGCGCCGCCCGATGCAGCATGGCCACGTAATCCTGGCGGGCATCTTCTGAAAAGCGAATGGTGGGAAAAGAGATACTCAGTCCCGCAATCACCACGCCAAAACGGTCAAAGACCGGCACGGCAAGGCAGCGTAAACCCTCTTCCTGCTCTTCGTTATCTTCACCATAGCCCTGCGTTCTTACCTGATCCAGCGCCGTAATTAACGCCTCCGCGCTTAACAGCGTATTGGCCGTGCTCCGTTTGAATTCGACATCCCGCAGGATCTCCTCAACCTCGCTGCGATCGCGCCAGGCGAGCAGAACTTTCCCAATTGCGGTGGTATGCAGCGGATTACGACGGCCAATGCGCGAATACATACGCAGGTTGTAGAGGGAGTCGATTTTGTGGATGTAGACAATACTGTCCTCTTCCAGCGCCCCCAGGTGAATGGTCTCTTTGGTCAGACGCGAAAGCTCACGCATCTGCACATCCGCACTGCGGATTAAATCGACATTCTGCAGCGCTTTAGCGCCCAGTTCAAACAGCTTCAGTGTCAGTGAGTACTTCTCGCTCTCACCTTCCTGCGTGACATAACCCAGCGACTTCATGGTCTGCAGGAAACGGTAAACGGTGCTTTTTGACATCATCACGCGCTGCGCGAGCTCAGTAATACCGTGATCGCGCTCTTCACCCAGCGCCTGCAGAATGCCGAACACTTTAAGTACCGAAGAGACGGAATCGGGCTGTTTATCATTTTCAGCAGAGGACATCGCGCACCTTGTTAAACCTGTTTCAAAAAAAATGGAACGGACTGTCAGTATAGAGTGAGGCATACGAAGGCAGCAATGCTTTAACCATTACGTCATATTTAAAGACAGTTTTTTCTCCGTCCGATCGCTGTATTTCAGCGTTAATTTCATTAGCATGATGATATTCACCCTCTTTAGTAATTAACTTATGACACTCTCTCCTCCTCAGGATGGATTACCCGCGCGTCAGCGCTATATGGCAATCGTCACCATCGCGCTGGGTCTGACCATGGCAGTGCTGGATGGCGCGATAGCCAATGTCGCCCTGCCCACTATCTCACGCGAACTGAATGCCAGCCCGGCGCAGTCGATCTGGATAGTGAACGCCTATCAGATTGCGATTATCGTCTCGCTGCTGTCGCTCTCATTTCTGGGCGACATGCTGGGTTATCGCCGCGTCTATCAGGCGGGCCTGGCGCTGTTTATTGCCACTTCGCTGTTCTGCGCTTTCTCCACCACCCTGACCATGCTGACTTTCGCCCGCGTGCTGCAGGGATTAGGGGGTGCAGCGCTGATGAGTGTGAATACCGCGCTGATACGCATTATCTATCCGCAGCGTCATCTGGGACGCGGCATGGCGATCAACTCGCTGGTCGTGGCGGTTTCAACCGCGGCAGGCCCGACGGTCGCCGCAGCGATTCTTTCGGTGGCAAGCTGGAAGTGGCTGTTTCTGATTAACGTCCCGCTGGGTGCCATTGCGCTCTGGCTGGCGCTGCGCACGCTGCCTGATAATCCGCAGAAAGCGACGGCGCAGAAATTTGATGTTCCCAGCGCGATCATGAACGCCCTGTTCTTTGGTCTGATCATCTCTGCGCTGAGCGGGTTTGCACAGGGACAGAGTCATCTGCTGGTGCTGTCGGAGGTCATTGCTCTGCTGGTTGTGGGCTGGTTCTTTATTCGTCGTCAGTTAAACATGGCGGTGCCGCTGCTGCCGGTTGATCTGCTGCGTATCCCGATTTTCAGCCTGTCGATGGGAACGTCGGTCTGTTCGTTCTGCGCGCAGATGCTGGCGATGGTGTCGCTGCCCTTCTTTCTGCAAAACGTCCTGCAGCGTGATGAGGTGGCAACCGGTTTACTGCTGACGCCCTGGCCGCTGGCAACCATGGTGTTTGCGCCGATTGCCGGCCGGCTGATTGAACGGGTGCATGCCGGGCTGCTGGGCGGCATCGGGCTGGCCATGTTCGCCCTGGGGCTGTTTCTGCTCGCCTGGCTGCCGGCCAACCCGGGTGATGGCGATATAATCTGGCGCATGATGCTGTGCGGTGCCGGTTTTGGGCTGTTTCAGTCACCCAACAACCACACCATTGTCACTTCCGCTCCGCGTCATCGCAGCGGCGGCGCCAGCGGCATGCTGGGCACCGCGCGCCTGCTGGGCCAGAGTATGGGTGCTGCACTTGTCGCGCTGATGTTTAATCTGTTTGATGAACGCGGGACGCACGCTTCGCTGCTGCTGGCGGGCAGCTTTGCCGCCGTGGCCGCGCTGGTCAGTGTGTCGCGGATGACGCAGACCCGCGCCTGATGGCAGAAACAGAAAAGGCGACCACCTGACAGAGTGTGACCCGATTCGCTGTAAGGCCGAGCCTTCACAGGGAACCCGGTCAGATCGGAAAGACTTCTGTCATCCATGACGGTCGGCCCGCACCATCCATGGCGCGGGACGCTTTCCTCCTCTGCCCGGGTTCCCTGCATGTTTGGCTAAGATATTGCTGTCAGATTCAGTCTGATTATGATTTCTAAACAGAAAAGGCGACCCAGGGTCGCCTTTTTTGCTCTGCTGAACGCTACTTCAGATACTGACCGCTACGCAGTGCTTCAATACGCTTATCTAACGGCGGATGCGACATAAACAGCTCGCTGAACGATTTGCCCTTACCGTTGATACAGAACGCCATCATGCTGCTCGGCTCCTGCGGTTCGTAGCTGGTTTTCAGGCGCTGTAACGCCGCAATCATCTTCTCACGACCTACCAGCTTCGCTGAACCGGCATCGGCATGGAACTCACGGTGACGCGAGAACCACATGGTGATGATGCTGGCGAGAATACCAAACACCAGTTCCAGCACCATCGACACCGCAAAGTAGACCAGCGGGTTGCCGTTGCTGCTCTCCTCACCATCGCGGTTGCCGGACATAAAGCCCGCCGCGATCTGCGCCAGAATACGTGAAACGAAAATCACAAAGGTGTTCACCACACCCTGGATCAGCGTCATGGTGATCATGTCGCCGTTGGCGATGTGTGACACTTCGTGTGCCAGCACCGCTTCCGCTTCATCACGGCTCATGTTCTGCAGCAGACCGGTTGAGACAGCAACCAGTGAGGCGTTACGCCGTGCGCCAGTTGCGAAGGCGTTGATGTCAGGTGCGTGATAGATCGCCACCTGCGGCATCGCAATACCCGCCTGTTGTGCCTGACGGCCAATTGTATCCACCAGCCAGCGCTCGGTTTCGTTGCGTGGCTGTTCAATCACTTCACCGCCAACCGATCGCAGTGCCATCCACTTCGACATCAGCAGTGAAACAAACGCACCGCCGAAGCCAAACAGGCCTGCCATGATCATCAGGCCCTGAACACTGCTTGACTGGATCCCTGTCAGGCTGAGAATCAGCCCGAATACCAACATCACAGCCAGGTTGGTCATCAGGAAAAGAGCAATACGCATCATTTTTGTTAATCTTCCTCAGTAGTTCACGCGCCTATACGCGGATCCATATCCTATGGGCATTGGGCTGCTTTTCAAGCAACCTTAACGTTTAAGTGCCTAAAAAGACATAACTTTACATTCTGACACGCCTGATGAGGAGCCCAGCCTTCAGGCACCTTCACCAGCGCTAATCATTGCTTACTGGAAACTTTTCTGAGTACAAAAAAAAGCACCGCTGAGCGGTGCTTTTTCTGGCAACAGCGGATTATTTAGCCGCTGGCGCCTCTGGCTGGGATTTCTCCAGCTGCGCAAGATCGTTAGCGATCTTCACCGTCTCATCAAGATAGGGATCCGGCTCTTTATAATCTTTCGGCAACTCATCCAGATTTTTCAGCGGTTTTTTGCCTTCGGCCTGATAGCGCGCGTTGATCCGCTCCAGACGAGACGCATCATCTTCGTGGTTCTCTTTCTCGCGCTGAGCGAGATTAAGCGACACGATGTTGCGCTTATCTTTCAGGGCATTGTAACGGGCAATGTCCTTCATGATGTACTGGAACTCGCGATCCTGAGCAATGCGGTCAGCATGCTGCTTAGTCAGCTGCACCACCAGCGGTTTCACATCACCGGTTTTGACATAGGTCGCCGCTTTGATGCTGTCCCACGGCAGTGCGTTATCCTCAAATTTCTCACCGGTTTCAGCCGCTTCAACGCCGGTTGGCATCAGCAGATCCGGCGTGACGCCTTTACGCTGTGTACTGCCGCCGTTAATGCGATAGAACTTCTGAATAGTGTAAGAAACGGAGCCTAACGCAGGCCACTCCGGACGCAGCATCTGATCGTAGATGCGGTTCAGGGAGCGATACTGCTGAACGGTGCCTTTACCAAAGGTTGGCTCGCCAACAATCACCGCGCGACCGTAATCCTGCATCGCGGCAGCAAAGATCTCAGAAGCTGAGGCGCTGAAGCGATCGACCAGCACCACCAGCGGTCCTTTGTAGTAGACAACGCCGTCGTTATCGCTGTCTTCACGAATCCGACCATTGTTGTCGCGTACCTGAACCACCGGACCACTCGGAATAAACAGACCGGAAAGCGAGACTGCTTCGGTCAGCGCGCCGCCGCCGTTGGTACGCAGATCGATCACCACACTGTCGACGTTCTGTTTCTGCAGTTTCTGCAGCTGAACTTTGACGTCGTCGGTGAGGCCGACATAGAAACCAGGAATATCGAGCACGCCCACTTTCTGCTTGCCGACATTTTTGATGGTCAATTTAACCGCGCGATCTTCCAGACGGATTTTCTCACGCGTCAGCGTCACAGTACGGGTTTTGGTACCCTTACCGGCTGGCAGAACTTCCAGGCGCACTTTGCTGCCCTTAGGTCCTTTAATTTTTGCCACGACATCATCCAGACGCCAGCCGATCACATCTTCCATCGGCTTGCCTGGCTGACCCACACCGACGATGCGATCGCCAACGGTAATGGCTTTGCTCTTCGCGGCCGGGCCGCCTGCGACCATCGAGTTGATCACCGTATAGTCGTCATCCATCTGCAGAACCGCACCGATGCCTTCCAGTGACAGGCTCATTTCGGTGTTGAACTGCTCGGTGTTACGCGGCGACAGATAGCTGGTGTGCGGATCGATTTCGCGGGCAAAAGCGTTCATCACCAGCTGGAAAACATCTTCACCGTTGCTCTGGGCCAGACGACGGATAGCGAAGTTGTAACGCTTGGTCAGAACGTCGCGGATCTCGTTATCATCTTTGCCCGCCAGCTTCAGACTCAACTGATCATATTTGACCTTGGCATCCCACAGCGCATTCAGTTCAGACTGATCTTTCGGCCAGGGTGCTTTCGCGCGGTCAATGTCGATAGTGTCATTGCCGCTGAAATTCATCGGACGAGCCAGCACCGTCAGCGCATATTGATAGCGCTCAAAACGGCGTTTCTGCGCCAGATTATAAATATCGTAAAAAAGATCCAGCTTGCCACTGCGCAGCTCATCGCCGACGGTGGTTTTTTTGCTGGCAAACTGCGCCACATCTGACGCCAGCAGCACATTGTGGCTGTAGTCGAGCATGTTCAGATAGCGATCAAAAATTTTCGCTGAAAAGTTCTGATCCAGGTCGAACTGGCGATAGTGGGAACGGGTAAAGCGCGAGGTTACGCGCTCACTGACCGTCGGATCCTGCGGATCTTCGTGAAGCTGGGGAATCTGATCGGCGCGGGTAATGTTCTCCGCGCCGAAGGTTGGGCCTGCTAATAGCAGGCCCGCAATAAGTCCAACTTTAAAAAGGGTGTTCATGCCGGGGTTAGCCTCCGTTTCAGAACTGCAAGTGTTCTGCGCGCACAATCATTGCCATGCCGGAAGCGAGCTGGACCCGAACGCCGTCTTTTGATACTTCAAGAACGGTAGCGTCCATCGCACTTTTGCCTGCTTTAACTTTAATACTCTGGCCGGGTTGCAAAGTTGAGGTATCAGTGATGGGTCGGGCTTCCTGCTCCGGACGTGGGGCTGGCTTGCGATGCTGTGAGGCGGTCGCACGCGGTGCAGTGGTCTGCGGACGCGGTTTACGCGCGGCTTCGCCTTCTGCAGGCTTACGTGCCGCGGGCTTGCGTGGACGACGCGGTGCCGCGCCCTCTTCGCTTTCGCCTGCTTCACGACGCGCGGCGCGCTGCTGGTCACGCTGCGCCTGGACGCGTGCTTTCGCTTCTTCCAGTTGCTTGCGTGCATGCTCAACGTGTTGCTCATCCAGCACGCCACAGGCATTACCGTCGAGATCGACACGGATAGCACCGGCTTTGATGCCGTACAGATAACGCCAGCTTGACGTATAGAGACGCAGCGCGGAACGCAGCTGTGTTTTGCTCAGACCCATTTCGCCCTGAACACGCTCGACCAGATCCTGAAAGATACCGATTTTGAGCGGACGCGCTTCACCTTCAGCGCTAAAGCAGTGCGGAAAGCGCTCCGCCAGAAAAGTGATGACTTCTTTACTGCTATTCAACTTAGGTTGATTTTCCATGAAATTTCCTGATTACAACGGGTTTGCCGACCAGCGCAGGCATGAACAGGCGACATTATAATGACAACATCGCTAAATGCCATGTGATCCAGTCGATTAGCTGCGCGTCAGCTGCAGATATTTTTCTAAGTCGCTGTTCGCAAGCACTTCACAAAGCCCATCAGTCAGTGTGACCAGCCCCGATTCGTCGTCGCTGTCAAAGCGATTGTACGCCACGCTGTCGATGTCCAGCACCCCAACCACAGTGCCATTCACTTTCAGAGGAATCACAATCTCAGCATTGCTGGCAGCGTCACAGGCGATGTGGCCCGGGAAGGCATGCACATCATCTACGCGTTGCACTTTTTCTTCTGCCAGCGCCGTGCCACACACACCTTTACCGACCGGAATGCGCACACAGGCGATTTTGCCCTGGAACGGGCCCAGCACCAGCGTATTCGCTTCCGTCAGCAGGTAGAAACCTGCCCAGTTCACGCCATCGAGACGTTCGTACAGCAGCGCGCTAAAGTTTCCCATCGCGGCGAGGAAAGCCGTTTCTCCCGCCAGTAAGGCGCGCATATCGCGATTCAAATCGGCGTAAAAGGCAGTTTTGTTCATTATTTAACCGTTACCAATGACATCTGAACGGGGCATTGAAGACCGTTCGTTAAAAATAAGTTTTAAATATCCAGAGCCACAAGGTGAATCATAGCGTTAGTTGCTATACCCTTAGCATTCTGTGGATCGAAGCGTGATGCCCGAGACAGGCACACAGACAATGTCTTTATGACCGATATCTGTTACTTCTGAAGAGCGAAGATTGCATCACCCTATGAAAATTCACGCTATCAGCCAGACATTGCCTCACGCACGTTATCAGCGTTGCCCGCAATGCGATACCCTTTTTTCCTTACCGGATGTGAAATCTCATCAGTCGGCACATTGCCCACGCTGTAACGCCGAAATTCTCAGTGGTCGCGACTGGCCGATGACCCGTCTTATGGCGATGGCCGCCACCATGATTGTGTTAATGCCCTTTGCTTTCTCCCTGCCGCTGGTAGATATCCGGCTGCTTGGCATGCGCATCAATGCCAGCGTACTGGAAGGCATCATCCAGATGACCCAGCAGGGTGATGTACTGACGGCCTCAATGGTGGCGTTCTGCACCATCGGCGCGCCGGTGACGCTGGTGGCGGGTATCTGTTATCTCGGTATCGGCCACCGGCTGGGCATGAACCTGCGTCCCGTGCTGCTGATGCTGGAGAAGCTGAAAGAGTGGGTGATGCTCGATATCTATCTGATCGGCATCGCCGTGGCGTCGATTAAAGTGCAGGACTATGCTTCGCTTGAGATTGGCTACGGGCTGGCGGCTTACATCGCCCTGACGGTGCTGAGCGTGCTGACACTGATCCATCTGAATATGGAGCAGCTGTGGGAGCATTTCTACCCACAGACGCCAGGCAATATGGCCCGTGACGATATGCAGGTCTGTCTGAACTGTCACAACACCAGCATACCCGATGAACGGGGCCGCTGCCCGCGCTGTCACACGCCGCTCGACTTCCGACGCCGCCACAGCCTGCAGAAATCCTGGGCCGCGCTCATCGCATCGATTGTGCTGTTAATCCCCGCGAATCTGATGCCGATCTCCGTGGTCTACCTTAATGGTTCACGGCGTGAGGACACCATTTTCTCCGGTATCCTGGGTCTGGGCGAAGGCAATATTCCGGTGGCGGCGATTGTTTTTATCGCCAGTATTCTGGTGCCGTTTATCAAGGTGCTGGTGATGCTGACTCTGCTGCTCAGCATTCATTTTCGCTGTGAACAGGGGCTGAGAACCCGCATCCGCTTGCTGCGGTTTGTCACCTGGGTTGGCCGCTGGTCAATGCTCGATCTGTTTGTCATTTCGTTAACCATGTCGCTGGTCAACCGTGATCAGCTGCTGGCTTTTACCATGGGACCGGCGGCGCTGTTTTTTGGCGCGGCCGTCATCCTGACCATTATGTCTGTTGAGTGGCTGGACAGCCGCCTGCTCTGGGATGCACATGCAACAGGAAACGCCGACTACACCGACTAACGCAACGCTGCGCAATAAGCGCAAAATTTCGCCCTTCTGGCTGCTGCCGATTATTGCGATGCTGATCGCCTGCTGGCTGCTCTGGACCAATTATCAGGAGCGCGGCACCACCATCACCATCAATTTCCAGACGGCGGATGGTATCGTGCCGGGTCGCACCCCGATCCGCTATCAGGGCGTGGAAGTGGGCACCGTGCAGGGCATTAATCTCAGTGATGATTATCGCAGCATTCAGATTAAAGCCAGCATCAAGAGCGACATGCGCGATGCGCTGCGTGAAGATACGCAGTTCTGGCTGGTGACGCCTAAAGCCTCGCTGGCGGGTGTGTCGGGGCTGGATGCGCTGGTCGGTGGTAACTACATCGGGATGATGCCGGGTAAAGGTAAACCCAGCGAGTCGTTCACCGCGCTGGATACGCAGCCCAAGTATCGGGTGAATACCGGCGAATTGATGATCCATCTGCATGCGCCCGATCTCGGCTCGCTCAACACCGGCTCGCTGGTCTATTACCGCAAAATTCCGGTTGGCCGGGTCTATGACTACAGCATTAACAGCAAATCCGATGGCGTGTCGATTGATGTGCTGATTGACCGTCGCTTTATCAATCTGGTGAAAACCAACAGCCGTTTCTGGAATGTGTCAGGCATGAATGCTGACGTCAGCCTGAGCGGGGCTAAAGTGCAGCTGGAGAGTCTGGCGGCGCTGGTCAATGGCGCGATCGCGTTTGACTCGCCACAGGGTGCGGAAACGGCCAAAGCTGAGCAGAATTACCGGCTCTACCCCGATCTGGCGCATAGTCAGCGCGGCGTGCAGATCACACTGGATCTGCCTAACGGCAACAATCTCAAGGCGGGCAGCACCCCGCTGATGTATCAGGGACTGGAAGTCGGCACGCTGACCAAACTGAACCTGCAGGATGGCGGCAAGGTCACCGGCGAGCTGACGATTGATCCCTCTGTTGTCGGTCTGATGCGCAGCGGCACCCGCATTGAGATGCACAGTCCGAAAATCAGCCTGACGGATACCAGCCTCAGCGCGCTACTGACCGGCAACACGCTGGAACTGGTGCCAGGTGAAGGCGAGCCGCAGCAGCACTACACCGTGCTGGCGTCCAATGAGACTCTGCTGCAAAAGCCCAATGTACTGACGGTAAAACTCAGCGCGCCAGAGAGCTATGGTATCGATCAGGGCCAGCCGCTGATGCTGCACGGCATGCAGATTGGTCAGGTGATGTCGCGTACGCTGGATGAAAATGGCGTGAATTTCGTGGTGGCGGTCAATCCTGAAAATCGCAATCTGGTGCATGGCGACAGCAAATTTATCGTGAACAGTCGGCTGGATGTGAAGTTCGGTCTTGATGGCATGCAGGTATTAGGTGCCAGCGCCCGTGAATGGGTGGATGGCGGTATCCGGCTGGATCCGGGCAAAAAGGGTGAGCCAAAAAGTGCTTACCCGCTGTTTGCGGATGCTGAAAAAGCGGAAGAAGGCATTACCGGCGATGGCCCTTCTACCACGCTGATGCTGACCGCCAACAGTCTGCCTGACGTGCAGGCCGGCTCTGTCGTGCTTTACCGCAAATTTCAGGTGGGTGAGATTGTCAAAGTCACGCCGCGCGCTGACGCCTTTGATATTGCGGTACATATTCAGCCGGAGTATCGCAAGCTGCTGACCAGCGAAAGCGTGTTCTGGGCTGAGGGTGGCGCACGCGTCAGCCTTAACGGCAGCGGCCTGACGGTGCAGGCATCGCCGCTTAACCGCGCGCTGAAAGGCGCGATCAGTTTCGACAATATGAGTGGTGCGCAGTCGGCCAAAGGGGCCAAACGCGTCCTCTATCCGTCTGAAACCGCCGCCCGCGCGGTGGGTAGCCAGATTACGCTGCACACCTATGACGCCAGCAAGCTCTCTGCCGGGATGCCGATTCGTTACCTGGGTATTAATGTCGGCCAGGTGGAGTCACTGTCGTTAAGCAAAGATAACAATCAGGTGGTGGCGAAAGCGGTGCTCTATCCGGAGTATGTCAACGATTTCGCCCGTCTCGGCAGCCGTTTCTCGGTGGTCTCACCGGAGATTTCCGCTACCGGCGTGAATCATCTGGAAACCCTGTGGCAGCCTTACGTCAACGTGGATCCCGGTAAAGGTGGCGCCGCGCGCACGTTTGAGCTGCAGGAGAGCACCATTACCGACTCCCGCTACCTTAATGGCCTGAACATTTATGTTGATGCCACTGAGGCCGGTTCACTGTCGCTGGGTACGCCGGTGCTGTTCCGTGGTGTGGAAGTGGGTACCGTGACCGGCACCTCATTGGGTAATATGGCGGATCGTGTGCAGATCGCCCTGCGCATCAGTAAGAAGTACCAGCATCTGGTGCGTAATAACTCGGTGTTCTGGCTGGCATCCGGCTATAACCTGGACTTCGGTCTGGTGGGTGGCGTGGTGAAAACCGGAACCTTCCAGCAGTTTATTCGCGGTGGCATTCAGTTTGCGACGCCGCCGACGGTGCCGCTGGCGCCACAGGCGAATCCGGATAAACACTTCCTGCTGCAGGATGAAGCGCCGAAAGATTGGCGTAACTGGGGAACGGCGATCCCGTCTCCGCGCTAAAGGCTATCTCAAACGGGCAGACTGTTCTGCCCTTTTGAGCGTTTAAAGTCAGCACCGGCTCAGGGATCATACGCCTTATTCACTCCCTCAAACGGGCAGCCTGGCTGCCCGTTTCCTTTCCTCATGATACACTGCCGGCTTTGCTTTAACTGGAATGTGCCCGTGTCTGATGCTTCTTCGCTTTTCCCCGCCGATTTTCTCTCGTTAATTCGCCAGAGCCTGCCCGATGAGGCGAGCTTCGCGCAATTTATTGCGTATAGTCAGCAACCCCTGCGCCGCAGTATTCGCGTCAATACCCTGAAGATCAGCGTGGCTGACTTTCTGAGTCAGACCGCGCGTTATGACTGGAAGCTGACGCCGGTGCCGTGGTGCGAAGAGGGATTCTGGATCAGCCGGGAAGATGAGAGCCTGCCGCTGGGCAGCGTGGCTGAGCATCTCAGCGGCCTGTTCTACATTCAGGAGGCCAGCTCCATGCTGCCGGTCACCGCGCTGTTTGACGCTCAGCCAGAGGTCAGCGCCGTGATGGATATGGCGGCGGCACCGGGTTCTAAAACGACCCAGATTGCTGCGCGGATGGGCAATCAGGGCGTTATCCTGGCTAACGAATTCTCCTCCAGCCGGGTAAAAGTATTGCACGCCAATATCAGCCGCTGTGGCGTCAGCAACAGTGCCTTAACGCACTTTGACGCGCGGGTCTTCGGGCCAGCCCTGCCGGAACAGTTCGACGCCATCCTGCTCGACGCTCCCTGCTCAGGCGAAGGGGTGATTCGCAAAGATGCTGATGCGCTGAAAAACTGGTCGCTGGCAAGTACGCATGAGATCGCCGCGACCCAGCGCGATCTGCTCGACAGTGCCTTCCACGCCCTCAAACCCGGCGGCACGCTGGTTTACTCCACCTGCACCCTGAATCAGATTGAGAATCAGCAGGTCATTGTCTGGCTGCTGGAGCGCTATCCGGACGCTGTTGAGGTTGTAGCGCTCGATGGTCTGTTTGAGGGTGCCCGACAGGCCGCGACGCCCGAGGGCTATCTGCATGTCTTTCCGCAGATGTTCGACAGCGAAGGCTTTTTCGTTGCGCGGCTGCGTAAAACCGCGTCGGTCGAGCCCTTACCGCTGCCGGGCTACAAAGTGGGTAAATTGCCCTTCTCCCACCTAAGCCGCAAGCTGGAAAGTGAGATAGCCCAGGCCGCCGCCGCTGTCTCTCTTAAATGGGATGCGTCGCTGGAGCTGTGGCAGCGTGACAAAGAGATCTGGCTGTTCCCGAAGGCCGTCACCCCGCTGCTGGGCAAAGTACGTTTCTCGCGCATCGGCCTGAAGCTGGCAGAAACCTTTGCTAAAGGCTATCGCTGGCAGCATGAAGCGGTGATTGCGCTGGCAAAACCCGATGCGGCGCAGACTTTTGAGCTCACCGCAGCAGAGGCGGAAGAGTGGTATCGCGGGCGGGATATCTACCCGGAAACGGAACCCACCCGTAATGAGATGATTGTCACTTATCAGCAGCAGCCGTTGGGGCTGGCTAAAAAAGTCGGCAGCCGTATCAAGAACAGCTATCCGCGGGAGCTTGTGCGCGACGGACGCCTGTTCCGCTGAGTCACTTTATTTGCAGCATCGTCAGATGATTGCCAAACACTGCGCCGGTATCGATGTAATGCAGATTGGCAATCGTCAGCGACTGTTTCAGCGGCGTGTGTCCGAGGTAAAAGGCGTCTGCGCCACGGATGCCCGCCCGTTCGCCTGACTCCATCGCCTCCAGCCGCTGACGGCTCCAGACCACCTGCTGCCAGTCGAGTGGCTTATTCAACGCATATTCCCGGGCCGGATAATCAGCATGAGCAATCACAATAATTCGCTCTTCGAGTTGCAGATGGAGAATCAGCGGCAGCTCACGGCAACGCCGCAACGCGTGACGCGCCGCAATCAACGCTGCACCACGCAGCCGAAAGAACCAGTCGCCACCGTTCATCTGCCAGAGCGCCATTTCCTGCCCCTGTAGTGCTGAAAGCGCCATCTCCTCATGATTCCCCCGTACGCAGCGAAACCAGGGCTCCTCCAGCAGCGCCAGACAACTCAGGCTGTCGGGACCGCGATCGATGATGTCACCTACCGAAATCAGTAAGTCCTGCTGCGGGTCAAACTGATGCTGCTGCAACAGCGAATCCAGTTCGCGGCGGCAGCCATGCAGATCGCCGACCACCCAGATCCGTCGCCACGCTGCGCCATTCAGGGATTGGTAATACATCGCTGCACCCGGCCTTTGTCTGCTGAAACCATCTTCAGAGTATAGTCAGGGCCGACACTGTACTTGCATGACGCGCTGGAAAGCAGAATGCAAATGAGGCTGGCTGAAAGGGAGCAAGGGAGCAATGAGGTCGGGCCAGGCGATTAAAGAGAGGTGAAAGGTGCGTCCCTCCCGGCGCTTATCTCCGGCACTCAGTAAAGGTGGTAGCTCTGTCAGGGACGAAATACATCATAATGCGATCAGGCGCGCCAGGCTATTCTGCCCCCACCATATCTGTAGTCATTTGGGATCAGCTACGCATTTTAGCCGGATATTTCTGCAGTTTCTCTGCCGGACGCACCGGGCGGCGCACCAGCTCACCGCCGCAGTTAGGGCAAAGATGAGTGAGATGCTCAGCACAGTCAGCGCAGAACGTGCATTCAAACGAGCAGATGCGTGCCGCCAGAGAAGATGGCGGCAGATCAACGTCGCAGCGTTCACAATTGGGGCGAAGTTCCAGCATGGTGTGACTCCTTAAAAAAGCGGTATGCGCCAGCTTCGCGGTTGCTGACCCCAATGTCGAGCCAGCAACCGGACAAGAGTGTGTCAGATCCGGACATCCTGCTTTAATGGTGCAGTCAGCGGTGCTTTGCCGCTGCTATTTGTCCCGCTGATCCTCAGGAAGGTCATCGGGCAAATCCTCTTCGTCAGCTGTGTCATCGAACTCAGCACTCTCCTCTTCCGGCTCCTGACCGCCCATCGACGCATGAATAACCTCCTCTTCCAGCGTCGGGATCAGCGCGGCACCCAGTGGCGAGGTCGCCAGACTGTCAGGCATCACCACATGCGGCAACGGTACTTCGGTCGTCGGAAGCGGACCCGGCGCACGCACATAACTCAGTCCGCCAATCACCAGCGCACAGAGCATAAAGAAGAGATAGAGCATATTGCTGCCCAGCGGCTGCATCAGCGCACCGACCACCAGCGGGCCGATACTGGCGCCAATACCAAACGCCATCAGCAGACAGGCGGTTAACGAGACACGGCGATCGGCGGCGACCTGATCGTTGGCCAGCGCCACCTGCAACGGATAAAGCGCAAACTGCATCATGCTGGCGGCAAAGGCGATACCAATCATCCAGTGGAAGGTCAGATGCGGCAGCACCACCAGCGGCACGCAGGCCACGGCAAAGAGCATGGCAATAATGAATAACAGCCGCTGGCGGTCGTAGCGGTCAGAGAGCCAGCTCAGCGGAAACTGCGACACCAACCCGGCAAAAATCGTGAGACTCATAAAATAACCGGTCTGGCTGGTGGTGAAGCCTTTGCTGCTGCCATAAACCGGTGCCAGGCCATAGAACGCGCCAATCGCCATGCCGGTCACCAGGGTGGTGCCGAGCAGTTTGGGAATAGTGCGGATAAAATAGCCCAGCTCCATCGGTGCCGGTGTCATGGGCCTGACGTGAGTGCGGGTGGTCAGTGCAATCGGCACCAGACAGAGCGCGAAACAGAGCGCCACAATCAGCAGCGTGCTCACCCCAAACCCCGATTGCAGGCTCAGTATCACCTGTCCGCCACTGAGTCCAAGGTAGGTGGCGACCATATAGAGGCCGAAAATCATGCCGCGCTGGGAAGATTCCGCCTGATCGTTGAGCCAGCTCTCCAGCACCATGTACTGGCACATCATGCAGAGCCCGATAATCAGACGCAGAAAGACCCACAGCGGAATAAAGTCCGTCAGCCCGTGACCTACAACCGAGGCGGTAATGATCCCGGCACAGGCCACGTAGGCACGGATATGGCCGACGCGGGCAATCAGGTTGTGCCCCACTTTGCCGCCAATCACCAGCCCGATATAGTTAGCCGCAATAATCGCGCCGATCAGCGCACCATTAACCTGCTCACTGGCCAGCCGCAACGAAACGTAGGTAGTCAGTAAACCGGAACCCAGCAGCATCAGAAGCGTAGTGGTATAGAGCGGCAGAAACGTACTGAATATTTTTCCCATATGACTCCCTGTCTACGCTTTTCAGGCATCAGGCCAGCAAAGCCCTAAAGATAGTCGATTTCGGCAGGTGAAGCGGTATTGTTCATGACGACGGTAGCGAAAAAAAAGCCCGCCAGCAATTGCTCACTGACGGGCCCTGATTTAAGCGCTTGGGAAGCTGATGTTGCTGCCCGGCGCTTCGCGGTTGAGATGGATGAAGTTCAGGTGTCGCTCATACTGATCCAGTATGTCGATGATCACCTGCTCTTTGCTGTAATCCATTAAGTCATTACCCTGGCTGCCTTCCATCAGGAAGGTTTCCAGCCGGTAGTAGGTCGACTTACCGCTGCGGGCGCGATAGGTAAAGCCCGGAATCGAATATTGCTGCGGCCAGACCTGATAGATAAAGTCCTGCTCCTCGCCCAGATGGACGCGCAGATCCAGATAGCCAATCGGGTTGCTTTCATCCGCCTCAACGCTCTCAAGCGTGACCCGGCCATCCCGCAGCTCCAGCTCTTTCGCCACTTCCTGCATCGCCGGATAGATGGTTTTTTCCATCATCTGCTGGGTATAACGCGAGCCAGGGTAGTTCATCAGGCGCGACAGACGCTTCTTCCAGGTCAGGCGATCGGTCGCATGAGCCAGATAGGGCGCGGTGTCGCGCGTGGCGCTGGCCCGACGGTGATCTTCAATCTTCAGGGATTTAAACAGCCCCGCCATGACAAAGAAGATAACAAAGCTGAACGGCAGCCCCATGATCACCGTGGTGTTCTGCAAGGCAGTGATACCGTTGGTCATCAGCATGCTCAGGGTCAGTACCCCAATCGCCACAGACCAGAAGATACGCAGCCAGTTCGGTGCATCACTGTTGATATCTTTCAGTCGCGAGGTGAAGTTACCCAGCACCAGCGAGCCGGAATCCGCCGAGGTGACGTAGAACAGCATACCGGTGATCGTCGCAACCGAGGCGCTGAGTTTAAACGCCGGATACTGCGCCAGCAGGCTGTAGAAGCCGCGCTCCGCATGGTTCATCACTTCCTGCGCAAACTCCGTATTGCCGTGGATGATCTGATACAGCGCGGCATTACCGAACACTGACAGCCACAACAGCGTAAAGGTGAACGGAATAATCAGCGTGCCCAGCACGAACTCACGGATGGTACGACCGCGTGAGATACGCGCCAGGAACAGGCCGACAAATGGCGACCAGGCCACCCACCACGCCCAGAAGAAGAGCGTCCAGCTGTTCATCCACTGGGTCGGACGATCAAAGGCAAAGGTATTGAGCGTCATGCCCATGAAGCGATTGATGTAATCCCCGACGTTCAGCACCAGCGCATTCAGCAGGAACTCGGTGTTGCCGAAGAACAGCACAAACAGAATCAGGCCCAGCGCCATCACCACGTTCAGCTCAGAGAGAATACGGATCCCTTTATCGACGCCCGACGTGACAGAAATGGTGGCGATCACCACGGAGAGGACAATCAGCGCGGCCTGCGCGGTCAGGCCTTCCGGGATATCAAACAGCACTTTGAGGCCATAGTTAAGCTGCACGACCCCGATGCCGAGCGTGGTGGCGATACCAAAGATGGTGCCGACCACGGCGGCGATATCTACGGTGTGGCCAATCGGTCCATAGATGCGTTTACCAAAGATAGGATAGAGCGCGGAACGGATGGTGAGCGGCAGGTTATAGCGATAGCTGAAGTAGCCCAGCGCGATGCCCATCAACGCATACATTGACCAGCCGGTCAGTCCGTAGTGGAACAGCGTCCAGACCATCGCCTGGCGGGCCGCTTCCATCGTCTGCCCTGCCCCCTCCGGCGGCTGCATATACTGCGTCACCGGCTCGGCGACCGAGAAGAACATCAGGTCGATGCCGATGCCGGCGGCGAACAGCATGGCAGACCAGCTAAGGACGCTGAACTCGGGTTTGGAGTGCTCTGGCCCGAGCTTGATCGAACCAAAGCGTGAGCAGGCCATATAGAGCACAAAAACAATATAGAGCGTGGCAGCCAGCATGTAGTACCAGCCGAAGGTGGCGGAAACCCAGTTTACCGCCTTGAGGATCCAGCTCGCGGCCAGTTCACTGTAGAGAATCGTCACAAGTGAAAACGTCAGAATCAATCCGGCAGAGGTATAAAATACAACGGGATTGAGTCTGTCTTTTTCACCGGCAGGTGGATTATTCATCGGTTACCTCTGGTTAATGTCCTGAAAATACGCAATGGATAAGTCTTGCCGTCCACGGTTTTCCGGCCGTGCGGCCCTGTTTCGTTCTGTCACTTCCTGTTAATCGCTCAGGCAAAGCAGCCTATTTTAGCACTCATTGCCGTTTCGCTTTCGCTACATTTAAAGAACAGCATCCTAACAAAGTTTCTTTTTATATTGAACGTGCAATCAAAAAAAGTTTAAATAGGGGCTCGATTTGAGGGTGGAGCTGGAGCTATGCCAAAGGTAGGGATGCAGCCGATACGTCGTCGGCAACTGATTGATGCGACCCTGAGCACGATTAATGAAGTGGGGATTAATGATGCCACTATCGCCCAGATCGCCCGTCGGGCGGGGGTATCCACCGGCATCATCAGTCACTATTTCAAGGATAAGAACGGCTTACTGGAAGCCACGATGCGTGATGTGACGCGTCAACTGCGGGAGGCGGTACTGTCGCGGTTAGAACCGCTGGCCGGTGCCTCTGCAGAACAGCGGTTGTGTGCCATCGTTGAGGGTAATTTTGATGATACCCAGGTGCACACGGCAGTGATGAAAGCCTGGCTCGACTTCTGGTCGAGCAGCATGCATCAGCCCCAGCTTAATCGCCTGGAGCGGGTCAGCAGCCGGCGGCTCTACTCAACGCTGGTGGTCGAATTCCGGCGTGAACTGCCGCTGGAGAAGGCACGTCTGGCCGCACACGGGCTGGCTGCCCTGATAGATGGTCTGTGGCTGCGCGCCGCGCTGAGCGGTAAGCCATTTAATCCGGTCATCGCCCTCACACTGACCACCCAATTCATCCGTCAGCAACTAGCTGGCGAGCACGAATAACGGAAGGAGAAAACATGTCCCGATTCACCGAGCAGAAACTCTACATCGATGGCGCTTATGTTGCCGCAACGTCTGGCGAAACGTTCCAGACGATTAACCCGGTCAACGGCGAAGTGCTGGCAGAGGTTCATGCCGCCGGCCAGGAAGATGTCAATCGCGGCGTTGCTGCCGCCAGAAAAGGCCAGAAAGTCTGGGCCGCGATGACCGCCATGGAGCGCTCGCGCATCCTGCGTCGCGCCGTCGATATTCTGCGTGAGCGTAATGATGAGCTGGCAGAGCTGGAAATGCTCGATACCGGTAAGCCTTACAGCGAAACCTCAGCGGTCGATATCGTCACCGGCGCAGACGTACTGGAGTATTACGCCGGTCTGGTTCCGGCGCTGGAAGGTCAGCAGATCCCACTGCGTGAAACCTCCTTTGTTTACACCCGTCGCGAACCGCTGGGCGTGGTAGCTGGTATCGGTGCCTGGAACTACCCGATTCAGATCGCCCTGTGGAAATCCGCGCCCGCGCTGGCAGCGGGTAACGCGATGATTTTCAAACCGAGTGAAATGACCCCGCTCACTGCCCTGAAGCTGGCGGAAATTTACACCGAAGCGGGCCTGCCGGATGGCGTGTTCAACGTGCTGCCGGGCATCGGTTCAGTCACCGGTCAGTTGCTCACTGAGCATCCTGGCATCGACAAAGTCTCCTTCACTGGTGGCGTCGTCAGCGGCAAAAAAGTGATGGCCAATGCAGCAGGTTCAACGCTGAAAGAGGTCACCATGGAACTGGGCGGTAAATCACCGCTGATCATCTTTGACGATGCCGATCTCGATCTGGCCGCCGACATCGCCATGATGGCGAACTTCTACAGCTCCGGTCAGGTCTGCACCAACGGCACCCGCGTCTTTATTCCTGCAAAACTGCAGGCCGCATTCGAGGCGAAAATCAGCGAACGCGTTGCCCGCATTCAGGCAGGCGATCTGCGTGACCCGGCGACCAACTTTGGTCCGCTGGTCAGCTTCAGCCATCGCGACAATGTGATGCGTTATATCGAATCCGGCATCGCTGAAGGCGCACGCGTACTGTGCGGCGGCAAACGTCTGACCGGTGGCGATTTCGACCAGGGTGCATGGGTTGCACCAACCGTGTTCACCGACTGCCGTGATGAGATGAAGATTGTGCGTGAAGAGATCTTCGGACCGGTCATGTCGATCCTGAGCTACGAAAGTGAAGAAGAAGTGATCCGCCGCGCCAACGACACCGAATTTGGTCTGGCCGCCGGGCTGGTGACGCAGGATCTCAATAAGGCGCACCGCGTGATTCATCAGATCGAAGCAGGAATCTGCTGGATTAATACCTGGGGCGAATCAGCCGCAGAGATGCCAGTGGGGGGTTACAAGCACTCCGGCATTGGCCGTGAGAATGGCCTGATGACGCTGCAGAGCTACACCCAGGTGAAGTCAGTGCAGGTTGAGCTGACGCGTTTTCAGTCAGTCTTTTAATCACTTAACCTGAGGAACGATGAATGGAATTTGATTACATTATTATTGGAGCCGGATCCGCAGGAAACGTTCTGGCTACCCGTCTGACCGAAGAGAGCAACGTGAGCGTCCTGTTGCTGGAAGCGGGCGGCCCGGATTACCGCTTTGATTTTCGCACCCAGATGCCTGCTGCCCTCGCCTTCCCGTTACAGGGCAAGCGCTATAACTGGGCTTATGAAACCGAGCCAGAGCCTTACATGAACAATCGCCGCATGGAGTGTGGACGCGGCAAAGGTCTGGGCGGTTCATCACTGATTAACGGCATGTGTTATATCCGCGGCAATGCGATGGATCTCGATAACTGGGCCAGCGAACCTGGGCTGGAGAACTGGAGCTATCTGGACTGCCTGCCCTACTACCGTAAAGCGGAAACCCGCGATATCGGCCCGAACGATTTCCACGGCGGCGACGGCCCGGTGTGCGTTGCAACGCCTAAAGCGGGCAATAACGTGCTGTTTGAAGCGATGATTGAGGCGGGCGTGCAGGCGGGTTATCCGCGCACTGAAGACCTTAATGGCTATCAGCAGGAAGGTTTCGGTCCGATGGATCGTACCGTCACACCAAATGGTCGTCGCTCCAGCACCGCGCGTGGCTATCTCGATATGGCCAAAGGCCGCGCCAACCTGAAGATCATCACGCACGCCACCACCGATCGCATCATCTTCGATGGCAAGCGTGCGGTCGGCGTGGAGTACCTGCAGGGCGACAGCAACACCATCAATAAAGTGACCGCGCGTCGTGAAGTGCTGCTGTGTGCCGGCGCTATCGCCTCGCCGCAGATCCTGCAGCGTTCTGGCGTGGGTTCTCCTGAGCTGCTGAAACAGTTCGACATCCCGCTGGTTCACGACCTGCCAGGCGTGGGTGAAAACCTGCAGGACCATCTGGAGATGTATCTTCAGTATGAGTGTAAAGAACCGGTCTCAATCTATCCGGCTCTGAAGTGGTGGAATCAGCCGAAAATTGGTGCGGAGTGGATGTTTAACGGCACCGGTATCGGCGCCAGCAACCAGTTTGAAGCGGGTGGCTTTATCCGCAGCCGCGAAGAGTTCAGCTGGCCGAACATCCAGTATCACTTCCTGCCGGTGGCGATTAACTACAACGGTTCCAACGCGGTTGATGCCCACGGCTTCCAGTGCCACGTTGGCTCAATGCGTTCTCCAAGCCGCGGTCATGTACGCCTGAAGTCACGCGATCCGCGTCGTCATCCGGCCATTCTGTTTAACTACATGTCGCATGAGCAGGACTGGCATGAGTTCCGCGATGCGATTCGCATCACGCGCCAGATCATTAATCAGCCGGCGCTGGATAAGTACCGTGGCCGTGAAATCAGTCCGGGACTGGATTGCCAGACAGATGAGCAACTGGATGAGTTCGTGCGTAACCACGGCGAAACCGCCTATCACCCGTGCGGCACCTGTAAGATGGGTAACGACCCGATGTCCGTCGTTGATGGCGAAGGTCGTGTGCATGGACTGGAAGGCTTACGCGTAGTGGATGCGTCGATTATGCCGCTAATCATCACCGGTAACCTGAACGCCACCACTATCATGATTGGCGAGAAGATTGCCGATAAGATTCGTGGACGCGATCCATTGCCACGCAGCACCGCCGCTTACTATGTCGCGGGTGATGCACCCGTTCGCACGGTTCCGCAGCGCGCTGAATAATACGTGACGGTGTCACTTAATAATAGCCGGGGACTTTTTTTGCCCGGCTATTTTTTTCATTCCGGTTTACCACAGATCCTTTTCCACACGTCACCCTTTTCAAATCATCAAACCTTAACAGACATCAAACAAAGCAGCATCTGCTGTTGATTTGGTGATGTGCAGAATGCTATAAATCCAGCGTCTATTTAACCGGAGGCACTATCCGTCCACTGATGAGAAGCAACAATGTGGATGTGTTGTAAATTTTATGAGCAGAATGTTCATGTCAACCCCCCTGTTTTCCCCCTCTTGCCTTTCTGGCTGGAACGCAGCCGATCAGCACTGGCGTAACGCCCTGTAGTCCCCTCACCACTTCGAACTGTTCTGAGTCTGCCCGCACGTTGTGCGTTGTTGCAGGTCGTCATTTATCGTTGCTGGAGAGCACCCATGCGCGCCTGGGTTTTATTATCACTCGCTATTGTTACTGAAATTATTGGTACCCTTTTTATGAAATGGTCCAGCCTCAATGGCAGCCATTCCGGCTACCTGATGATGCTGGGCATGATTGCCTGTTCTTATATTCTGCTGAGTTTCGCCATTAAACGTATCGCCCTGGGCGTGGCTTATGCGCTGTGGGAAGGTATCGGCATCATGCTGATTACGTTATTCAGCGTGCAGCTGTTTGGTGAAACGCTGTCAGCGCTGAAGGTCTGTGGGCTGGTGACGCTGATTGTCGGAATTGTGTTGATCAAAACCGGCACCCAATCATCAGCGGAGGTTAATCATGCTCATCGCTGATCTTGTTCATGCGTCCTGGCTGGCGCTGGCTATCGTGCTGGAGATTGCCGCTAACATATTCCTTAAATATTCTGATGGGTTTAAGAAACCGCTTTACGGTCTGCTTTCCCTCTGCTGTGTCCTGCTCGCGTTCAGCGCACTTGCTCAGGCGGTTAAAGGTATCGATCTCTCGATCGCCTATGCGGTCTGGGGCGGTTTTGGGATTATCGCCACTGTCGCGGCCGGATGGGTGTTGTTTGGCCAGCGGCTGAACCGCAAAGGCTGGGCCGGCCTGACCCTGCTGCTGGCCGGTATGATCCTGTTAAAACTGGCCTGATCGGCCATCTCAATCAGTGATATTGATTAAGGGTGTGCCACTGCACGCCCTTAACTTCCTGTGCTTTCCCGCCCTGTTTCGATTGATTTTTCCCTCTTACCTGTGCTCGGAATCTTCTTACTTTTGTAAAGGCCCGTTTACATATCTGTTGCCTTGAGGCTTAGTGAGCGCCGAAGGTCGGATAAAAACGAGGAATAGTTATGTCTGCAACACGAGGTTGGTCTACGGAGCTGGAGGGATTACGCGGCATCGCTTCTCTCTGGGTATTAGTTGGCCATATCAGCTTACTGGTTCATTGCCATATCACGCTTATTTCATCCCCTGGCATCGGGGTCGATCTGTTTATTCTGTTATCGGGTTATCTGATGGCGAAAAACTACGTCGAGCGTCAGCACAAAGAGCCGTGGCAGAGCACAGAGACCATTAAGAAGTTCTGGATCCGGCGCTTCTTCCGCATCGCCCCGCTCTACTATCTGCTGTTAATCATCGCCCTGATTTATGGCCCGTGGTTTGGCGAGATGCGTGACACCATTGCTCATTTCTATTCCGGCACCGCCACTGAGTCGTCGCGTTACAACGACCAGTCGCTGGCAAACATTCTGACCCACTTCAGTTTCCTGTTCGGCCTGCTGCCCGAATATGGTTTTAATACCGTGCTGCCTGACTGGAGCATCGGGCTGGAGATGCAGTTCTATCTGCTGTTCCCGTTCATCATGATGGTGACGCTGCGCTTTGGTTATGCCGCATCGCTGATTGGCATCATGGCGCTCTGCTGCGCTGGCCGGTATGTGCTGGCAGATTATTATGAGGCGTTTGAGATGACTTCAATGATCCTGATAAAGCTGAATATGTTCCTGTCGGGGATGCTGCTGGCCGAGGCGATTCGCCGTAAATCCCTGCTCTACGTCGCTTTTGCGCTGCTCGGCCCGGTCGCCAGCGTGGCGATGGGCCTGGGCGCGATTAAGCTGCAGGTGATTATGGAGGCGCTGATGATCGTCGGTATGACGGCGATTCTGTGGCAATACCCGCAGGGCAGCCTGATGGCAACGCTGATTGCTCTGCCGCGTAAGCTGCTGAACAACCGTCTCAGCACCTGGCTGGGCGACGTGTCGTTTTCTGTCTACCTGCTGCATCTGCTGATTGTAATCCCGCTGATTGCACTGCTGCTCAATCACACCGACATCGAGTTTAAGAGCGACATGATGCGTTTCCTGATTGTCTGCGTCTCTGCTATCCCGGTGACCTATGCGCTGGCCTCTTTACTCTATAAGTATGTTGAGAAGCCCGGCATTCAGATTGGTAAGCGCGTGCTGAAGCCGAAGCTGGCCGATCAGACCAGCTGAGTTTTTAACGCAGGCCATCCCTTTCTTAAAAGCCCCCGACTTCGGGGCTTTTTTTTGCCAGGAAAAGCGCAATTGGCTGTGATAACGAGCCTGCTCAGGCATTGATTAAGCCCGTCGCCAGCACACCCGCTGAGGTGAACTACACTTTGCCGGTTAGCAATCTGACTCAGAGGAGAGAACATGAGCATTCAGCATCTGCTGCTATCCACCGACGGTGGCGCAGTGATCATTGAAGCAGAACAACTCGAAAGTGAGCTGGTTATCCCGCCCCACCTGCAGACCCTGACCGGCGGTGAAGCTGACAGCGATACCGGCCATCGGGTGGCGGTAACAAAGCACTACTGCAAGGGACGCTACTATGCGGTTGCCCTTGATCGCCATGCGGCCAGCAATGAAATTGATGACGTGATCGACCTGCTGCATCCGGCCCCGCTCGATTAGTCTTTGTCAGACCGAACCCGTATATGTTCCGCTGAACTGCTGGCGGGAAAGCTCAGTATTGCCGGTGTGCGGCATTTACCTATTCAGAAGAGGATAAGCATTATGCAAAAGAAGAAGTGGTTTGTTTCTTACGTGATTAAGCCTAAAGGTGAAAATCATGTCACGACTCACGCCTTTATCGAGGGCGACGATGTCGAGGAGGCGCTGGAAGCCTTTATGTTCGAAACCAAAAAAAGCCTGTCGCTGGAAACCGAAGAGCTGACTCTGCTTTCGGTGAGCCTGGTGTAAACTCTGATTAACCTCGCAATTGCGGGGTTTTTTATGTCCTGTATCAGGATCGGTTATCTATTTATATTATTTATAATTTCCCTGGTGCGGCACTCAATTACTTACTGGGATACGGCCAGGCGTGATCAACGCCAGTTGATGACAGCAGACCGGTAACCGCCAGATACGCCAGTATCAGGACAAACAGCACAATCGCTGCAATTTCAATGGATTTTAGTAAGTGATGCTTAGCCATAAATAACCCTCCTTCAGATGTGTGTAATCAGACTTCACCCCATAAACTATAATGTTACCGGTAAAGTTCAAGTGAAAATCACATCATGAAACATAAAGCCGCGCTTATTAATGCTTTAACGGAATGTGCTCTTACGCATTCAGAGGGAGGGAACTGGCCTTACAGGCATAAAAAAGCCCGCACGGCGCGGGCTTCTGCGATTATCAGCACGGATTATTCAGCAGACTGACCGCTAAAGTCGATTACCATCCTGCCGCGGATCTTGCCCTGAATCATCTCATCGAAGATGGCATTGACCTCACCAATCTTCCTTTTGGTCACCTTCGGCACCACCTTCCCTTCTGCCGCAAACTGGAAAGCTTCCGCCAGATCGTTACGCGTCCCGACCAGCGATCCCACTACCTGGATGCCATCGAGCACCAGACGCGGAATATTCAGGCTCATCGCTTCCGGCGGCAGTCCGACAGCCACTACCCGACCACCGGCCCTGACCGCATCGACAGCAGAGTTAAACGCTGCTTTGGCAACGGCCGTTACCACAGCCGCATGCGCCCCACCGGTTTGTTCCTGAATAAAGCGAGCCGCATCTTCGCTGGCCGAGTTTACGACCAGGTCGGCGCCCATCTCTTTCGCCAGTGCCAGTTGCCCATCACTCACATCAACCGCGATCACTTTGGCGTTAAAGACGTTTTTCGCATATTGCAGAGCGAGGTTTCCCAGCCCGCCCAGACCGTAAATTGCCAGCCACTGACCCGGTTTTACCTCGGACACTTTCACCGCTTTATAGGTGGTGACACCGGCGCAGGTGACACTACTGGCGGCGTAAGGATCAAGCCCGTCGGGGACTTTAACAGAGTAGTCTGCAACGACGATACACTCTTCAGCCATGCCGCCATCTACGGTATAACCGGCATTGACGACCTCTCTGCAGAGCGTTTCGTTACCGGAGTTGCAGTATTGACAGTGCCCGCAGCCCTTAAAGAACCATGCCACGCTGGCACGATCGCCAGGCTTAAGTGAGGTCACATCTGACGCGACTTCCTCAACAATACCGATACCTTCATGACCCAGCGTCACGCCGGTTTTATCACCGAAATCCCCGTTCTTCACATGCAGATCGGTATGGCATACGCCACAGCATTCCATCCTGAGCCGTGCTTCGCCCGTTTTGAGAGGACGTAGCGTCTTCTCAACCACTTCAACCTTGTGTTCACTGTTAGCAATTGCCGCTTTCATAAACGATGCTCCTTTTGATTGAAGCTTTAAGGATAAGCCAAACCGCGGTGATGACAAGATGACAGGTAAGCTTTGGGTGCGAGGCTGGCAGGGTTGTTTCTGCTTTTGCGAGTGGGGTGGGTTTTTGGGATGGAGGCGTAGCGCGGGCGCTTAAGTGCGGCAAATTTAAGTTATTCGTGAAGGGATTTATTGGATAAGAGTGAAGCGCTTTTAACCGGAGGTTTAATTCAGTTTCTGCTTCGTAGGTGAACTTGTTGTTTCTCGCGTTTTCCAGGAATGATAATTTCTGTGTTGGTAAATGATTAGCATGACATTACGGAGAGCAAGTTACCCGGGTTTTCACTGGTATTGCGAGGGAGGTGAGATTGATAAAGAGCAACACAACTTTTGCAGCAGCTTTTCTTCTGCCAGGTAAGGGCCAGCGCTCTGCTTCATGTACACATTTATCAGGAGGCGTGATTACGAAAATTTTCCGCACTACCCGTACTGCTTTACTGATTGCGGTCTGAGTCGGATAAACACAGATTACATCCGCGGCCTTCGACTGTCCTTTCTTCTTACGTAGTCAACCCGGGTTAACTTATCTATTGGTTTTCTCAGAGTGACCCACAATAAAAAATACCAAAAGTATTGAAAATATAAATACATTCGGTACTTCTTTTTTAAGAACTTGAGTATTAGAATTCGGAGATGGAAAAGAAAAAAGAACTTACTCCAGAGCAGATGGCCGATGCTACTCGCCTGAAAGCTTTGTATGAGTCAAAGAAAAAGTCGCTGGGCATTACGCAGCAGCTTATAGCCGATGCTTTGGGTATAACCCAAGGCGGTGTTGGGCATTACCTGAACGGAAGAAACTCACTGAACGTGTCAGTGGCGTCTGTGTTTGCGAAGATGCTTCAATGCTCAATTGCTGATTTCAGCCCCACTCTTGCCAGAGAGGCAAGCAGTTACGCTTCAGCGGCTGATGCTAACGTATCAAACCCCAGAGACTACAACTCGACTGCACGCTACCCGGTACTAAGCAAGGTTCAGGCTGGCACATGGGCAGAAGCCTGTGAACCCTATACCATTAAGGATGTCGATATGTGGCTTGAATCTGACGCACATATACAGGGAGATGCTTTCTGGTTACAGGTGGAAGGCGATTCGATGACAGCACCGATCGGACTAAGCATCCCGGCAGGAACGTATGTATTGTTCGATACAGGCCGCGAAGCGGTAAATGGGAGCCTGATCGTGGCAAAACTCACTGATGATAACGAAGCTACGTTTAAGAAGCTCATCATTGATGGCAGCCAGAAATATCTAAAGGGTTTAAACCCTCAGTGGCCTATGGTACCAGTGAACGGCAACTGCAGAGTATTGGGCGTGGCGATCGAGACGAAGATGAAGTTGGTGTAAAGCTCATTGGAAAGAAGAGGCTTTTGCTCAACTGGTACCCGACCCTTTCAGCCTTTAACAAAGCTTTAAAAACCGCTTACCCCGTAAGCCCGAAATTTGCGAAATACAAAAAGCCCGCCACTGAGCGGGCTTTTTTGAGTCTGTTCCCCTCTCCTGAAAAATAAATTCCCTTCTGAATCAAACAAATAATACCGTTGATATTATATTTAATACCAGGGGTATTGCCAATCACCAGTACCGCAAGTATTATTTACACATCAGCAGGACGAACTCCTCACCAGGACGGTGATGCTCTTTAATAATATGACCTTTTGAATACACAAGCAGAGAAGAGCTTTTCAGGCTGATGCAATGAAGATGCTTGCTGATGTGGTAGCTCCCCAAAGCGAATAATCCTGAGTGGAAAGCTCCACACTTCAATACCCAGCAACCAGCGTCGCATGACAGCTGTTAACCCAGGAGAACATCAGAGGCCAGGTTTTCTGAAAGAGCGTAGTAAAGTTAATAATGGCACTAAACTAAATTAATAACTTAAAAGCTGCATATACATACAGTAAATAACTGTCCACGGCAAAAATGAGATTAAGTTGTCTGAATAAATTCAGAGCCTAACTCACTCAACTAAAAGAGGATTGACCATGTCTCATACAGACCAGGAATTTGAAGATCTGCAAGACCTTAACACCTTGTATCGCTCCGCGATTCTGGATACCACCGAAGCTCTCGGCTGGGGTATCGAAATTCTCACCAAAGTGGTAGCGGCAAGTAATGCTGGCACGCTGGGTTCGTTCTCTGCGACCGATCAATACCAGGCTAAGCAGACCCTGATGTATCTGAAAAGCCGCAAAGACGATAACGCCCAGTTCCGTAAACCCGGCGACCCGTCACCGCGTTCGTTTGCGCAGTTCGACAAAGGCTAACTCAATTAATTGAGTATTACATAGGCCGATCTCAAATCGGCCTGCTCAACCTAATTGAATTATCTGTATTAATCGTTGTTTAAAGGACTCTAAATTATGACTACTGCTACAGACCTTGCACAACAGGCAATAGAGAACATCAACGCTCTCAAAGCGCTGGCTGAAAGAACAGGTGAAGTCCCGACTGATGTTCAGGCTCAACTGGACGCTTATGCCAATCAGGTCGATAAACTAACCAGGCAGTTAGGCAGCGAGCAAGAGACCCGTGAGGGTTATCGCGTTAATATTTTGATGGATGCTGAGCAAATTGGCCTGGCTCTCGAAATCATGAATAAAATCGAGGATGGACTCGGCGATAAAAGCATTCCTCAAATGCCTGTTACTTTGCGACGTCAGCTTACTGAAACACTAATGTATGTTACGAGTCGGCAGAGTGATCTCCTTGTTTATCGCAAAGAGGCTGACTCTGAACCTCGTTCGTACGAAGAGTACCGCATGGGAATTTAACTTTTAGTAAACAGCCGCCTGCGGGCGGTTTTTTTTACCTGGCTTTGTTCGCAGCAGCAATGAGCACGAACGCAGCAAAAAATAAATTTTGAAAAGTGCTACAAAGTGCGTATGAAACCGAATAACCTTATAATTATTCTTTAATGCTCACAGTATGGATTCTGCATGCTTAGATCTGGGATTTTATTCGCTGCTTTTTATTATTTCTGGGGCCGCCATCGCAGAGCCTGGAAGTTTTACCTTTGACATTAATGACAGTCAAGAGCCGTACCAGCAGCATCATAGAATCAATCTATTATGTAGCCAGGGATGAAGTTGAGTCTGAGAATGTAATCTTCAACCTAACCAACGTGTGTGGTAAAAGGTTATATAAAGTTACGAGGCAAAATATTGGCAAGAGCCTTTCTATCTATTACAAAGGCAATCTGCTTTCAAGCACTATGATAGCCTCTGCGCTCAACAACAATTTCAGCCTATCAAGTAAAGAGATGCCTCGTGTGATCCTAATGCAGCTTCTTAATAATTACGGGCTAAGCATGGTTAGCGAAAAACCTGGCGGCGCACAGTAGAGATGAGCGCGATAGGGCTAACGTGGATTTTACCACATCAGGAGTCGCTTACAGGAATGTTGCGCTGCAGAATCCGTGTGGCACTGACCCGGCTTACCAGAAGGATGAGAAGTGACTATCGTTTTCATTCCCTCACTTATCAGCTTACTTGTTTTTAAAGCCGAGGAGAAAGGCTCTCCTTTGACTGAAGAGGAAGTATTAGATATTCGTGATAATGCTACCGCCATTAGCCTGCATACTGAAGGGGTCTTAAGCATGATTGAGAGTCGTGGATGTCAGGATATAGATTCGGAAAGTTGCTGGGACGAATGGCTGAATTACAATAAGTAGAGCTCAAGTTTTACCACGAAGAGTCGATGAAGTTTCCACGGGGATAAGACCCGATTTATCAAAAGGAGGAGAAGCTTTGAGGTGGATTTTTTTATCTGGAATGTTGCTTTCTATGACAGCAATAGCGGATGACAGGTCATTCGAAACGCCAGAGGTTAAATGCCTGAATCACCACACTATCCCGTTCATAAAGTCCGATATTCAGCCAAAAAAAATCGTTGATGAGGCTTATGTCATTTGCAAGCCTGAACTGGAGGAGTGGAAGAAAACGCAGGAACCGTTGCCTGCTGAAATGAAGCAGCGCATGCACAAAGAGCTTTATGACTTCTACATCAGGATGATTGAAAAACGACGAGATTATGAGACCAGTAAATCCGCAGAAGTCACCCACTGAGGCGGTTTTTTTAAAATGCAGTCGCTTACTGCACGGGCTATACCCTGACAGTGGCGGCATCGCTTACGGTATGGATGAACTGCATGCAGGCAGTACAGGTATTGATACTGATACTGCCGCATCGAATAGTGCATAGACGTAAAGGACTGAATTAAAATCCATTCTACGCCCGAATTTTTCAGTTAAAAACTTTTAATGACAAAATGTTTAATTCTGCCATTGAATCATTTCATCCAGCCTCTTCAGAATGTCGGGGAAATAGCTTTCATTAAGGCCAAAGCTGCCTTTAACCTGAACGCTGTCGGCATGAGGTTCCGGTCGGAGGATAAAATCAATAGTTAAGCTATCAATAGTATTTTCATTTGTGAGTATCATATCAAGCTGATGAATATCGCTCTGATATTTAAACGACTTTAACTTTTTCTGAGCAATTATCGCCTGATGAAAAGCTGAAAATTCTTTCTTCAACATTTTCAACTCTCCAACAGTGAACTTAGTCTTAAACGCCACCTTCAGGCCGCTTACCGAGAATTCTATCCAGGACTGTATCCAATCCCAGTGATGATTAACCGGATCGACTTCGTTATCGACAACCCGTTCAAAAGGCGACACCGCAAAAACGAATTCTTCATCTCTGATATCAAACATATGTACGTTCCTGTCGGTTAATCAAAAATACTTAAAATGAGTTATCGTCCAATCTGATACCCTTACCACAACCTCAAGAGTGTACTTCTTATACTCAGTGATATTTTTCTTATGGTGTAATTTATACATTTCCGTTTCATAACGATACATACCCTCTCCGTTGCGAGGATCGGCCATGCGTCTGCCATAGCGGATAGCTCTTTCCTGAATATGTAACGGAACATAGCGACCCGGCTCATACATGTGCCTCGCCGCTGTTTCGGTCATTTTCAGGTTACACGCCGATAAACCCGTTTTTAACCTGGCACGCAGGAACATTATTGTTGCCTGGCTGAGTCTGGCACTTATAGCAGCTCGTGTACCAGCCTCCAATAATGCGCGGCCAGCGCGGAAAATTCGAAATACACCAAACGCAAGAAGCGCTATGTCTGTAGGATCAATCAGTGGCGTTTCGAGAGGTGCCTCTTCAAGTCGAACAAAATGCCCCTGCACATCGTATATCTGCCACAGACCGGGAGCCTGAGCCACAGAATAACCAATGCACATGCCGCTGGACTCATCCAGCACCGGCTGTGCGTTTCGTGGCAGCACACGTGGTCTCAATTCAAAAAATACGTTGCCCGATAGTGGTGACTGAAATGTGTAATATCTGCCAGGTTCTGTGATTGCATTCCCTGCGTTCATTATCGTTCCCTCATTTTCATGTGACTTAATAGAGTGCCACAGGATAGTAGAGCGGTCATTACCGAGTACTGCAACGCCGTTCACTCAGCAAACTTCTCTCGCACGGGCTGTACAGCCTATACCTGATGCTCCTGACAGGGCTTCAATCATGAGTAAAAAAGCTGGCAGATTATCGCCACGGTGTCCCTTTCATAGAGAGGTAATAAAGCAGGGTTGTAACTTATATGAATAGGAGAAAGGGCAATGACATAATGGAATGGCGTCTTGCAGAAGAACACAACGGAAAAGACTAAGTTATTGATTGAAAATCATTAACTTATGGGCGGCATCTGACAAAAAAAGACCGAATACGATTCCTATATTCGGTCCAGGGAAATGGCTCTCAAGGAGCCGTGCGCTAAAAGTTGGCATTTATGAAGGCGATGTCGCCTTGCCATTTAACATTAGAACAGCGCGGTGGAATTGCCAGCAAACGGGAGGCGCAGGACCATAAACCGGATCAGTTTGTGATCGCAACGGCAAAAAAGAGGGGTTGGGCGCAGCGCGATGCTACACCCGACAGGTTTATTTACCGCACAGCGCCTGGGTGCGCTCAACAATCGGCTGCAGACTCATCATCTGGCCCGGATGCGCTTTATCTTCAACCTGAATCACGCTGATCGGCTGCGCTTTCACCTGTTTGTTTTTGAACAGTGTGTCGGCGATATCGTTCAGGGGGTATGTCATCAGCGTGCTCGGGTTGATGGCAAACATCGCACCATCTTTCTCACAGGTCAGCATCACCTCTTCACGGTTAAACGGCCACTTCTCTTTACCGATCTCAAAGCGGCTGACGGTAATGATTTGTGCTGCCAGCGCCTGGCCGCATACGGATAACAACAGGATTGCGGGGATCACTTTCTTCAGCAACATAACTACCCTTTTCTCTCTTAAACCACATTCAGGCTGGCGACAGCGTGGCAAATACGCTGACCAGCCCAACCACTCCGCACGCCAGCAGCAGTTCAAGCTGCGTCATGCGAATAAATTTTTGCTGCGTCCCGCTGCCCGCCAGGCGGAATCGCGGCACCAGCCAGTATCGGTTAATCAGCGCCACAAGCACCATCAGGGCAACCAGCAGCACTTTACACAGCAACAATACAATGTAGCGTGAATCGTGCCACGTCAGCGGCCAGCCCGCGATCATCACGCTGTTTATCAGGCCGCTCAGCAGCGTTAACGCCACCGCCAGATGACCATAGCGCGAAAAGCGCATCATGGTGCGGATAGCGTCAGTGCGGCGATCGATCTGGCGCGCCTCCCGCATCAACAGCAACAGAGGCAGTAATCCGCCCGTCCAGAACGCCGCGGCAATCAGATGCAGTGCATGATTGAGCTGCTGAAAAAATCCCGGCCAGCCATCGCGCATCGCGGCATGACCAATCAGAGCCATGCAGGCCAGTTGCAGCACGCCCGCCAGCAGTAACACCTGCTGACTCAGCCGTCCGGTCAATAACAAACCGGCAACGGCCAGCAGGCTAAACAGGATTTCCCACAGCCACACGCCACCGAAGTGCGTGCCAATCACCGCCAGCCAGATATGGACATCGGCCAGATTGGCGCTATCGCCGCTCATCAACACATTCTGGCAGGCCAGCATCGCCAGTGCACTCAGCAGCGCCAGCCAGGCGCTCCCTTTCACCAGCGGGTTTAATCGTCGCGCCAGCAGGGGTCTATAGCGTCCGGGTGCCAACAGTGCACTGTAACAGGCGCTGCCGGTCAGCAGCATCACGGCGGCAAAATGCAGCGCACGCAACAGGATCCAGAGGGTTGTCACCGGGGTTACTTCACGCTAAAGCGATAGCTTCCTGCGGTTTTATGTCCATCCACCGACAGCACATGCCAGTTAACCTGATAGCTGCCCGCTTGCAGCGGCTGAGACAGGCCCACAATCAGCCGGTTTTTCTGGCCAGATTCAACGCGGGCTTTAGCGGTGGCGACGGGCTTCTGTGCACTATCCAGCAGCGTGACGCCGCTGAATGCCGCTTCAATATCTTCACTGAAGTTCAGCGTCAGCGCATCGGTGGATGTCGTTACCTGCGCTTTGGCCGCCGGGATAGAAGACTGGAGATGCGCATGCGCCGCTGCCAGCGAACTGAATGTCATCAGTCCGGCTGTCGCCAGCGCAATAACCATGCGGGAAATCAGTTTTTTATGCATAAGATCATCCTTTTAACCGCCGCCAGGGCGATAAACGTGGCAAAAGGATACGCTGCTGTATTTGCACTGTCGAGGCCAGCGATGCGATCCTTTATCCTTGATTCAGACCGCCGAAAACATTACTTTTGCCCGCTATCGTCAGGAGAATATTATGAGCCATAACCTTGCCCTGCTGTCCCAGGAAGAGAAAGACAAAATTAATGTCGATTTGGCGGCAGCGGGTGTGGCGTTTAAAGAGCGCTATAACATGCCGATCGTCGCCGAAATGGTGGCGCAGGAGCAGCCCGAAGCGCTGCGTGACTGGTTTCGTCAGCGTCTGATGCACTACCGCCAGGCGTCGCTCAGCCTGTCGCGCCTTCCTTATGAACCGAAGATGAAGCAATGATATTTCGCGTTATTGATACCGAAACCTGCGGCCTGCAGGGTGGCGTAGTCGAAGTGGCGTCCGTGGATGTGGTCAACGGCCAGATTGTGAATCCGATGAGCGATCTCACCCTGCCCGACCGCCCTATCAGCCGTCAGGCGATGGCCGTGCATCGCATCACCGAAGCAATGGTCGCCGGTAAGCCGACCATTGAAGAGGCGATCCCACGCTATCACGGCAGTGCTTTTTACGTGGCGCACAACGCCAGTTTTGATCGCCGGATGCTGCCGGAGATGTACGGAGAGTGGATCTGCACCATGCAGCTGGCGCGTCAGCTCTGGCCGGGCATTAAATATGGTAACCAGGCACTGCGTCATTCGCTGAAGCTGGATGTCACGCCGCCCGCCGACCTGCATGCCCACCGCGCGCTCTATGATTGCTATGTTACGGCGGCGCTGCTGATTCGTATTATGGAGACCTCCGGCTGGAGTGCCTCCGAGATGATTGTGCGGTCACAACCGGCAGCCCAGCGCGACGACGTTCTGCCCTTTGGCAAATACCGCGGCCAGGCGATCGCGGTGGTCGCGCGCAAGGATCCGGGCTATCTGAAGTGGATGCTGGATAACGTCAGCGATCTGCGCCCGCCATTGCGGCAGGCGCTGCGTAAGTACCTGACCGAATCTCAGTAATCCTGGGCTGGCGGTAAGGTGCCCTGCGCCAGTCCCAGCAGGAAGGTGTATTCCATCGCGATCCCTTCATAGGCTTTGTAGCGCCCCGACTTGCCGCCGTGACCCGCATCCATGTCGGTGCAGAGCAGCAGCAGGTTATTGTCGGTTTTCATCGATCTCAGCTTCGCCACCCACTTGGCTGGTTCCCAGTACTGCACCTGCGAATCATGCAGGCCGGTGGTGACCAGCAGGTGGGGATAGGCTTTCGCCTCGATGTTGTCATAAGGGCTGTACTGGCGGATATAGCGATAGTACTCCGGATCGTTGGGGTTGCCCCACTCGTCATACTCGCCGGTGGTCAGCGGAATCGACTCATCCAGCATCGTGGTGACCACATCCACAAACGGCACCTGGGCAACCACGCCGTGGAACCGCTGCGGTGCCAGGTTAATCACCCCGCCCATGAGTAAGCCACCCGCGCTGCCACCCATGGCATAGAGTCGTTCCGGGTGTCCGATGCCACGCGCCACCAGCGCGTTAGTGACATCGATAAAATCGGTGAAGCTGTTCATTTTGTTCAGCAGGCGACCGCCGTCATACCATTGCTGCCCCAGCTCACCGCCGCCGCGCACCTGTATCAGCGCATAGACAAATCCGCGATCCAGCAGGCTCAGGCGGCTGACGCTGAAATCGGCATCCATGCTGCTGCCGTAGGCACCGTAGCCATACACCAGCATCGGATTCTGACCGGGCTGATAGTGTTTGCGGTGATAGACCAGCGATACCGGCACTTCGGTGCCATCGCTGACTTTGATCCAGTGATGTTCGCTTTTGTAATCTTCCGCGTTAAAGCCTTTCACCGCGCTCTGCTTCAGGATGCGGCGTTCGCCGGTATCCATATCCAGCTCAAACAGCGTGGTCGGCGTGGTCATCGACGAATAGCCGTAGCGCAGTTTGCTGGTGCGCGGCGTCGGATTGTAGGCCAGCCAGGTCACATAGGTCGGGTCGTCAAAGGCGATGCCGCTGGTTTCACCGCTGGCCCAGTTGATCTGCCGCAGGCTGGTTAAGCCGCGCTGGCGCTCCTCGACCACCAGCCAGTCCCGAAACAGCTGAAAATCCTCCATCACCACCTGTTCCCGTGCCGGGATCAGGGTTTCCCAGCGTGACTCGTCCAGATAGCGGCTGCGGTACAGCCCGAAGTTCTCGCCTTCCCGGTTGGATCGAATGAAGAACTGATGATCGTAGTGGTCGATGCTGTACTCATGATCGCGGCGGCGCGGCAGAAACACATGCGGCTGCGCATCGGGGAAGTTCGCATCAATCAGCTGAATTTCGCTGGTGTTGGTGCTGTAGAGGGCAATCATGATGAACTGCTTGGAGGTGGTCTTATGTACGCTGAGATGATAAGTGTCATCCTGCTCTTCATAGACCAGCTGGTCGTCGAACTGCGGCGTACCCAGTTCGTGTCGCCACACCTGATAAGAAAGCAGCGTCTGCGGGTGTTTTCGCACATAGTAGAGGGTGCGCGAGTCGTTACCCCATGCGAAGCTGGAAGAGGCATTGCTCAGCACTTCAGGGTACCAGCTGCCACTCTCCAGGTTACGGAAGCGGATGCCATATTGCCGGCGAGACAGGAAATCTTCAGCCAGCGCCATGACAAGGTTATCCGGACTGATATGCAGCGCGCCCATGGTGTAGAAATCGCTGTGCGAGGCGCGCTGGTTGGCATCCAGCAGCAGGCTCCACTCGCCAGACTCATCGCTTGCGGCGGGCTGGCGGTAATAGGCCGGATATTCGTTACCGCTCTGGTAGCGGCTCTGATAACGGTAGCCATTTTTCACATAGGGCACTGAGTGATCTTCAGGCGGCAGCCGATCGATAATCTCTTTTAATACCCGGTCCTGCAGTGGCTGCTGTGACGACATGATTTTTTTGCCGTAGTTGTTTTCGGCACGCAGGTAATCAAGAACCTCGCTGTTTTCGCGCTTGTCGTCGCGCAGCCAGTAGTAGTCGTCAACGCGCGTCTCGCCGTGCAACGTCATCTCATGGGGTATTTTTTTTGCGATGGGTGCTTTCATCCATCCGTCTCCGTGAACGTAATGATCTGTAAGCGTAACACTTCAGCAGCGGGAAGCCAGGTATAGGTTGAGAAGCAGCCGCTGGCGGATCACATCCTGTGATCCGCCAGCGGAATATCAGAGGGATTAACTGGCGGGTAAACGGGCTTTCTCAGCCTCAAGATCCTGCTGGATGCCGTCGCGAACATCCTGAGGGATTTTCAGCGCGTCGCCCAGCGCGGAGAGATAGCTGCGCTCCATGAAGTGATCAACGTCGATGGCGGCACAGCTCAGGAAGTAGAGCTCCAGCGCCTCCTCCTCGTTTTTCACATCGGCGGCCAGCCACTGCGGATCCAGCGGGCGGTTCATCGCTTTCTGGATCAGCTGTTCCGCTTCCTGACCGTAGCCGGACTGATGAATATTCTGCTCAATCGCTGCCCGTTCCTGATCGTCAATGTGCCCGTCGCTTTTGGCGGCAAACACCAGCGCCGTCACCAGACGTTCGGCCCGCAGGTTAACCGGCGTTTGCGCCACGCCAAAGTCAGGTTCATTCTGGTGTGCTTCGCTGACCCGCTGCTTGTATTTGTTCCATAGCACCGCGCCCGCAGCCGCACCACCGCCGATAATCAGCGCCTTGCCGCCATATTTAGTCAGCAGTTTGCGCGACGATTTACTGGCAATCAGCATACCGGCCAGGCCGCCCAGCGCACCCGGCGCCAGCATGTCGCTTAAGCCGCCGCCCGATTTGCCCTCACCGCCCTTCTTCGTCAGTACCGACTGAATTTGTTGCAACCAGTTATTCATCATCCACTCCTTTTAAGATGTCAGTCCGCTATCCTGACGAAAAGGATGTCAGGAAACGTCAGAGCGGGAAAAGTAAGGCAAAAGGTCGTGTCAGATGGACGAAAGATGAGAACGCAAACGTTTTCGTTTATACTTGCGCGCGAATTTTGACAGCTTAGGTGAATGTATGACGACTCTCGGAACAGCGCTGCGTCCGGCAGCAACGCGTGTGATGCTATTGGGTTCAGGTGAACTGGGTAAAGAGGTGGCGCTGGAGTGTCAGCGTCTGGGTGTGGAAGTGATCGCGGTTGATCGTTACGCCGATGCCCCGGCGATGCACGTCGCCCATCGCAGCCATGTGATTAACATGCTGGATGGCGCGGCACTGGCTGCGCTGATTGCTGAAGAGAAGCCTGATTTTGTCGTACCGGAAATCGAAGCTATCGCCACGGAGACGCTGGTTGAGCTGGAGCAGCAAGGCCAGCGCGTGGTGCCGACTGCCCGTGCCGCCCGGCTGACCATGAACCGCGAAGGCATTCGTCGGCTGGCGGCTGAAGAGCTCTCTCTGCCGACCTCCCGCTATCGCTTTGCCGATAGCAAGGCGCGCTTTGATGAAGCGGCTACCGAAATCGGCTTTCCCTGCATTGTGAAGCCGGTGATGAGTTCATCCGGCAAAGGTCAGAGCTTTATCCGCAACGCCAGCCAGCTCGATAACGCCTGGGACTATGCGCAACAGGGGGGCCGCGCGGGTGCCGGACGCGTCATCGTCGAAGGGGTTGTCGACTTCGATTTCGAGATCACCCTGCTCACCATCAGCGCAGTCGATGGCATTCATTTCTGTGCGCCGATTGGTCACCGTCAGGAGGATGGCGATTATCGTGAATCCTGGCAGCCGCAGCAGATGAGTGATGTGGCGCTGCAGCGGGCGCAGGAGGTTGCCGCGCAGGTGGTTAAGGCGCTGGGAGGCTATGGTTTGTTTGGCGTTGAGCTGTTTGTCTGCGGTGATGAGGTGATATTCAGCGAAGTTTCGCCGCGTCCACACGACACCGGCATGGTGACGCTGATTTCGCAGGATCTGTCAGAGTTTGCGCTGCACGTGCGGGCGTTTCTCGGTCTGCCGATTGGCGCGATTCGCCAGTACGGTCCGTCAGCGTCTGCCGTTATTCTGCCGCAACTGACCAGCCAGAATGTGCAGTTTGTGAATGTCGAAGCGGCGCTGGGTGCCGGTCTGCAACTGCGTCTGTTCGGCAAGCCGGAAATCAGCGGTCAGCGTCGTCTGGGCGTGGCGCTCGCCAGCGGTGACAGCACCGATCAGGCGATTGCGCGTGCCGTTGCCAGCGCAGCAGCGGTCACGGTTCAGGGATAAACGTGTGCGGTGAGCAAACGCTCACCGCCATAACTTACTTCGCGCCTTCAACAGCTTCGCGTGCCAGGCGGGTGATGCGATCCCAGTCGCCCGCTTCCAGCGCGTCGTTGGGCACCAGCCACGAACCGCCGATGCACAGCACGCTTTTCAGCGCCAGATAGTCACGGTAGTTCGCCGGAGAGATGCCGCCGGTCGGGCAGAATCGCACCTGCGGGAAGGGTCCGCCAATCGCCTGCAGCGCTTTAACGCCGCCGTTTGCTTCTGCCGGGAAAAACTTGAACTCGCGCAGACCGTAGTCCATACCGGTCATTAACTCAGAAACGGTGCTGATGCCGGGAATCAATGGCACCGGCCCTTCAACGGCCGCTTTCAGCAGCGACTCGGTGACGCCAGGGCTGATCACAAACTGCGCACCGGCATCGGTCACTTCCTGTAACTGCTGCGGGTTAATCACCGTTCCCGCACCGACGATCGCATCCGGTACTTCTTTGATCATCGCACGTAAAGCGTCCATCGCCACTGGCGTGCGCAGCGTCACTTCCAGCACTCTGACACCGCCTGCCACCAGCGCTTTTGCCATCGGCACGGCGTGTTCCAGTTTGTTCACAACGATGACCGGCACCACAGGTCCGGTGGTCAGAATCTGTTCTGCACTCGTTTTCCAGTTTTTCATCAGTTCCCCTTGCTTGATAACACCGGGATTGCGACCCGGTCATGGAGCATCGGCTCCTGCCCTGTAAATTGCGTCACTACCATACATGATCAGCTTCCTGAGCGTCTATCATCCTGCGACCATTTTGAAACGGCAGTTCAATTTTATTCGTGTTGACTGGTCCGGATTAAGGGCGAAAAAAAAGCCCGCATTGCGGGCTTCATCATCACTTCCGTTATTCGAACTCGTTCCACGAGCGGCCATCGCGGGTAATCATCGCCACTGAGGCCACCGGGCCCCAGGTGCCCGCCTGATACGGCTTGGAAGAGTCACCATCCGCAGCCCAAGCGTCGATAATGGAATCGACATAGGTCCACGCGGCTTCAACTTCATCGCGGCGCACAAACAGCGCCTGGATACCACGCATGCTCTCCAGCAGCAGACGCTCGTAAGCATCGGCAAGGTGTGACTGGTTAAAGGTCTCGGAGTAGCTCAGATCCAGCTTGGTGGTCTGCAGTTTGTGCTTGTGATCGAGGCCCGGCACTTTGTTCAGGATCTCGATATCCACCCCTTCGTCCGGCTGCAGACGAATCGTCAGCTTGTTCTGCGGCAGCTCTGAGTAGGAGTCTTTAAACAGGTTCATTTCCGGGTTTTTGAAGTAGACCACGACTTCTGAACACTTGGTCGGCAAACGCTTACCGGTGCGCAGGTAGAACGGCACACCCGCCCAGCGCCAGTTGTCGATATCGACACGAATTGCCACGAAGGTCTCTGTGGCGCTCGACTTATTGGCACCCTCTTCTTCCAGGTAGCCCGGCACTTTTTTGCCCTGCACAAAGCCAGCGGTGTACTGGCCGCGAACGGTTTTCTCACGCACGTTGGTCTGATCGATGCGGCGCAGCGAGCGCAGCACTTTAACTTTTTCGTCACGGATGCTGTCGGCGCTGAGATCGGACGGCGGCGACATGGCGATCATGGTCAGAATCTGCAGCAGGTGGTTCTGGATCATGTCGCGCATCTGGCCCGCTTTATCGAAGTAACCCCAGCGGCCTTCGATACCCACTTCTTCGGCCACGGTAATCTGGACATGGTCGATGGTGCGGTTATCCCAGTTATTCACGAAGATAGAGTTGGCAAAGCGCAGCGCCAGCAGGTTAAGCACGGTCTCTTTGCCGAGATAGTGGTCAATACGGAACACCTGGCTCTCATCAAAGTACTCACCAACGCTGTCGTTGATCTCCTGCGAGGTTTCCAGTGAGGTGCCCAGCGGCTTCTCCATCACTACGCGCGCCGGTTTAGCATTCAGCTTCGCGGTGCCCAGTCCCTGACAGATGGCGCCAAAGGTGCTGGGTGGCATGGCGAAGTAGTTGATGGTGGTGCGATTTTTCTGGTCCAGCATCTTGCCCAGTTTCGGGAAGTGCGTGGTGTCGTTGACATCGAGGTTGCAGAAGTCGAGACGATTGCTGAGTTTGTCCCACAGCGCTTCGTCAATCTTCTCCTTCATGAAGGTTTCCAGCGCTTCACGTACCACTTTGGTGTATTCCGCTTTATCCCACTCGGCACGGCCGACACCAATAATGCGGGTTTCCTCGTGGATCTGCCCCGCTTTCTCTAACTGGTACAGTGAAGGCAACAGTTTACGGCGTGCAAGATCGCCTTTGGCACCGAAAATCACCAGATCGCATGCCTGGGCTGTTTGTGTTACCGCCATTTTCCTCTCCTCGTTGCAGGATAGTCCGGTGGTGATGCATCCTCTGCCACCGGGTCCAGGTTATTATTTTCTTTGAGCACAATGTACTTTTTTCCCCGCGCCAGGTAAACCGACTCGCCGGGTCAACCGCATTAACTCTGTACCGGATGTGCTAAGCGCGTGTGATGACACGTGCGGATTGCCGGTTTTTTCTGTGTCTGTTGGTGTCAGGAAAATCAGGCACCGGTCAAAGTATCCCAAAAAAAAGGGCAATCGACTTGTCCGCCGTTGCGCCTGGCAGGTGCTGACACGATATAGTCTCTGTTAATCGACTCTGACGACAGGGATAATTGAAATTGGTAAAAGTGATTATGGTCATCGGCTTATGAATATGCTGGAAAAAATTGAGGCGCAGTTCGCCGCGCTCAGCAATGCGGAACAGAAAGTCGCCCGGCAGATTCTGACTGCGCCTCAGGCGGCGATGCACTCCAGCATTGCGACCCTGGCGCGCGAAGCGTGCGTCAGCGAACCCACGGTGAATCGCTTCTGTCATCGACTGGGCGCACGCGGCTTTCCCGACTTTAAGCTGCAACTGGCGCAGAGCCTGGTGAAAAGCAGCAACTGGGTCAGCCGGGGCGTGGAGGACGATGACAGTGTGGAGAACTACAGCCACAAAATCTTTGACTCGGCGCTGGCAGGGCTGCAGCGGGTGCGGGATCAACTGGATAGCGCCCAACTGCAGCAGGCCGTCACCCTGATTACTCAGGCTGACAAACTTGCCTTTTTCGGGCTGGGGGCTTCCGCTGTGGTGGCGCATGACGCCTTTACCAAATTTCTGCGCTTTAATCTGCCGGTCATCTGGTCAGACGATATTGTGATCCAGCGCATGAGTTGCATAAATAGTCGAGCCGGTGACGTTTTTGTTCTCATTTCGCATACTGGACGCACAAAAAATATGGTAGAACTGGCTCGCCTGGCCCGTGTAAACGGTTCCACCGTTATAGCCATCACCTCTGCCGATTCTCCCCTTGCCCATGAAGCAGCGATAGCTTTAGTGCTTGATGTACCGGAAGATACGGATATCTATTTGCCGATGGTATCGCGCCTGGCGCAGTTGACCGTGATCGATGTGTTGGCGACCGGTTTCACTCTGGAACGGGGTGCGCCCTTCCGGGAAAACCTGAAACGCGTGAAAGAGGCGTTGAAAGCGTCGCGTTACGAAAAGCACACCATTCGGGAAAAGGATGATCAGTAAAAAAAATTAACATCACATTTACAATGTGAGTCGTATCACAACCCGTCGATCATATAGAATAGATAACCATGCTGTGTCCACAGACCAGGGCACGCTTAAATGTTTACGGAGTCCTCGATGTCAAGACGTCTCAGAAGAACCAAAATCGTTACAACCCTCGGCCCGGCCACCGATCGTGATAATAATTTAGAAAAAATCATCGCTGCCGGCGCGAACGTTGTACGACTCAACTTCTCTCACGGCACGCCAGAAGATCACCAGATCCGCGCCGATAAAGTGCGTGAGATTGCCGCAAAACTGGGTCGCCACGTGGCCATCCTCGGTGACCTCCAGGGTCCAAAAATTCGTGTTTCAACCTTCAAAGAAGGCAAAGTTTTCCTGAATATCGGCGACCGCTTCCTGCTGGATGCCAATCTGGGTAAAGGCGAAGGGGATAAAGAGCGCGTGGGTATCGACTACAAAGGCCTGCCGGCAGATGTGGTGCCGGGCGATATCCTGCTGCTGGATGATGGCCGCGTGCAGCTGAAAGTGCTGGAAGTTCAGGAGATGAAAGTGTTCACCGAAGTCACCGTGGGTGGCCCGCTGTCGAACAACAAAGGCATTAACAAACTGGGCGGCGGACTCTCAGCTGAAGCGCTGACCGAAAAAGATAAAGCGGATATCATCACCGCCGCCAAAATCCGGGTCGACTATCTGGCCGTCTCTTTCCCACGCTGTGGTGAAGATATGAATCTGGCACGTCGTCTGGCGCGCGAAGCGGGTTGTGACGCCAAACTGGTCGCAAAAGTAGAACGTGCTGAAGCGGTCGCCAGCCAGGAAGCGATGGATGACATCATTCTGGCCTCTGATGTGGTGATGGTGGCGCGTGGCGATCTGGGCGTTGAGATTGGCGATCCGGAACTGGTCGGCATTCAGAAAGCATTGATTCGTCGTGCCCGCCAGCTTAACCGCACCATCATTACCGCGACGCAGATGATGGAGTCGATGATCACTAACCCGATGCCGACCCGCGCAGAAGTGATGGACGTGGCGAACGCCGTGCTGGATGGCACCGATGCCGTGATGCTCTCTGCGGAAACCGCAGCGGGTCAGTATCCGGCTGAAACTGTCTCCGCGATGGCGAAGGTCTGCCTGGGCGCAGAGAAGATCCCGAGCGTCAACGTCTCCAAGCATCGTCTGGACGTGCAGTTCGACAATGTCGAAGAAGCGATTGCTATGTCATCCATGTACGCCGCGAATCACCTGCAGGGCGTCACCGCGATCATCACCATGACCGAGTCGGGCCGTACCCCGCTGATGACCTCACGTATCACCTCAGGACTGCCGATTTTTGCCATGTCACGCCATGAACGTACACTGAATCTCACCGCGCTCTATCGCGGCGTGACGCCAGTGTTCTTCGACAGCAATAACGACGGTGTGGCTGCTGCACACGATGCGGTTAACCTGCTGCGCGACAAAGGCTTCCTGGTCTCTGGCGATCTGGTCATTGTGACGCAGGGCGATGTGATGGGCGCCACCGGCACCACCAATACCACACGTGTGCTGCGCGTGGATTAATTGAGCCCGGGTTTACATTGTCGGTGTAGAATAAACGACGCGACTGCCTGGCAGTCGCGTTTTCTTTTCTGACAAGGAGGCCAGATGGCCCGTTTCCACCCCATCAGCCAGCTTACCGGCCGAATTTTACTCTTTCCTCTGGCGTTAGTGCTGTTCGAGTTTGCCACCTATATTGCTCATGACATGATCCAGCCTGGCATGCTGATCGTCACCAGTGAATTTTCCGTCGGCCCTGAATGGGTCTCCACCTCCCTGACCGCTTACCTGATTGGCGGCGTGGTGCTGCAATGGCTGCTGGGTCCTCTCTCTGATAAGTTTGGCCGGCGACCGGTGATGCTCTTCGGCATCCTGTTTTTTGCCGTCGCCTGCATGCTGATGCACTGGGTCAGCTCGATTGAGGAATTTGTCAGCCTGCGCTTTATTCAGGGCATCAGCCTCTGCTTTATCGGCGCGGTCGGCTATGCCGCAATTCAGGAAGCCTTCGATGAGGCGCTGGCGGTGCGCATGATGGCGCTGATGGCCAACGTGGCGCTGCTGGCTCCGCTGGCGGGTCCGCTTGCTGGTGCAGCCTGGCTCACCATTGGCAGCTGGCGCAGCATGTTCTGGCTGTTTGCCGCCTGCAGCCTGGTCGCCTTTGTGGTGCTGTGGCGTGTGATGCCCGAAACCGCAGGTGACCGCAGTCACTCCATCGCCCTGCCCAATCTGGCACGCAACTATGGCCGGCTGATGAAAGACCGGCTGGTGATGTTTGGTTCCTTCGCTATCGGGCTGGTGTTTATCCCGATCCTCACCTGGGTTGCTCTTTCGCCGGTGATCCTGATGCACGACGAAGGTCTGTCACGCATGCAGTACGCCCTGTTGCAGCTGCCGGTATTTCTGGCGATGATCGCCGGAAACCTGACGCTGAGTAAGCTGGCGGGACGCGTGCCGATTGAGCAGCCGGTGAAGTTCGCCGCCTGGCCGATTCTGATTGGTCTGAGCCTGGCGCTGGTGGCGAGCCTGATGAACAGCCACGGTTATCTGCTGATAACCGCTGGCCTGAGTCTCTACGCCTTTGGCGCTGGCATGGTCAATGCCGGACTGTATCGCCTGACGCTCTACGCCAGCAACGAAGGCAAAGGCAGCGTGGCAGCGATGCTGGGAATGATCAGTATTATGACGCTGGCGGTGGGAATTGAGCTGGCGAAAAGCGGCTACTTCAGCGGCGGCACGCTGTGGTTCTGCCTGGTCAACTTTATCAGCGGCGTGCTCTGGTTTGGCCTGGTGATCCTGTTTATGCGCGAGCGCAAACGTCGCAGCAGGCTGGAAGCGTTATAAACAGGCAGCCCAGCCACAGGTTTGCCCTGAGCAGGCAGCTCAGAAGCTCAAAGCGACGGGAGCATAAGCCTGTAGCCAATGATTAAGAGATAAGAAAAGGCCGCTTTCGCGGCCTTTTTGCTATTTGCGCGGATAGAGATCTTTGCGCGAATAGGGCTCGATGTCACCCTCTTTACGGGTCTTCAGCAGCTTGAGGATCCAGGTGTACTGCTCGGGATGCGGGCGGACAAACACTTCCACTTCTGCATTCATCTGGCGAGCCAGCTGGTGATCGTCGGCTTCCAGCAGATCGTCCATCGGTGGACGCACATAAATCTCAAGCTTATGCGTTTTGCTGTTATAAACCGGGAACAGCGGCACCACGCGCGCGCGGCACACTTTCATCAGTCGCCCTACCGCAGGCAGTGTCGCTTTATAGGTGGCAAAGAAATCGACGAACTCACTCTGCTCCGGACCATGATCCTGATCGGGCAGGTAGTAGCCCCAGTAGCCCTGGCGGATTGAGCTGATAAAGGGTTTGATACCGTCGTTGCGGGCATGGAGTCGTCCGCCATAACCACGACGTGCGGTGTTCCACGCATAGTCCATCAGCGGATCGCTCTGGTTATGGAACATCGCCGCCATCTTTTGACCTTCTGACGCCAGCAGCATAGCGGGAATATCCACCGCCCAGCCGTGCGGCACCAGGAAAATCACATTCTGCTGCTCCGCTTTCATCTGGTCGATAATTTCACGACCATGCCACTCTACACGTTCACGGATACGTGCCGGATCGCGCAGCACCAGCTCGGTCATCATTGCCATCGCCTGCGGTGCCGTCGCAAACATCTCATCGACCAGCGTTGCACGCTGCGCCTCGCTGAGTTCCGGCAGACAGTAATAGAGGTTAATCAGCGCACGGCGCCGTGCACCCTTTGCCAGCTTACCGGCGAATTTGCCTAACCGACCCAGCAGCGGATCGCGCACTTTCGGCGGTAGCATCGCCATCGCGGCCAGACCACCAATCGCCAGCCAGCTGCCCCAGTATTTAGGTTTGAGAAAAGAACGTTCAAAAACGGGAATAAATTCAGTGTTATTTTTTTTACGGGTTTCCATGCACTCGCCTCAAGCAATGACCGGCTAATGATAGTGACGACCTGAAAATTTGCAATCATCCTGCGCCATATAGCAAAAAACCGACGGGAAACCCGTCGGTTTTTGCGCGATTTGACGAAATTCGCTTACTTCAGACCCAGCTGAGGCAGCCAGGATTTAACCTGTGCCATGTAATCGCTGCGATCTTTACCGGTCAGGCCTTCCATGCGCGGCAGTTTCGCCGTTAATGGGTTGACCGCCTGATTATTGATCCAGATTTCAAAATGCAGATGCGGCCCGGTGGAACGTCCGGTGTTGCCTGACAGTCCAATACGGTCGCCACGCTTCACTTTCTGACCTGGCTTCACCAGCACTTTCTTCATGTGCATATAGCGCGTCATATACTGACGGCCATGACGAATGGCGACATAGTTACCCGCGGCACCGCCGTTCTTCGCCACCACTATTTCACCATCACCCACTGCCAGCACCGGCGTACCGATCGGCAGCGCAAAGTCGACGCCTTTATGAGGCGCTATGCGGCCGGTAACCGGGTTGAGACGACGCGGATTAAAGTTAGAGGAGACACGATACTGCTTAACCGTCGGGAAGCGCATAAAGCCGCGCGCCAGACCGGAGCCGCTGCGATCGTAGAACTTGCCATCTTCGGCGCGGAAAGCGTAATAGTCTTTACCCCCGCTACGCAGGCGCACACCCAGCAACTGACTTTGCGCACTCTTGCCATCCAGCATTTCGCGGGACATCAGTACGCTGAACTGGTCACCCGCACGCAGCTTACGGAAGTCCATCTGCCACTGCAGCGCTTTGATCACGGCGCTGGCTTCGGCACTGCTCAGTCCGGCACGCTGGGCGCTGGCGGCAAAACTGCCGCGCACTTCGCCCTGCATCACGCTGTTGCGCCATTCACCCTTCTGCATCTCCGCGTCCATCTTAAAGCCGCCTTTAGGGGTGCGCTCATAGGTACGGGTTTCACGGCGGGAAATTTCCCAGCTCAGGGTTTTCAGGCCGCCATCATCATCCAGCGTCCAGCTCAGCTGCTGACCAACCTGCAGATTACGCAGATCGCGGTCGCTCATCACCAGCGCATTAATGTCACTGATGTCGATGCCATACTGATTCAGGGCACTGCTCAGGGTATCGCCGGATGAAACGGTGTAATCATGAACACCGGCCGTTTCGGGCACGTCAGTGTCCACATCGTCCGCAGGCAATTCTTCTTCCGGTTCCGGTGTGCTCTGATCGATAGGCTCACTGGCTTCCGGCAACAGCGTGCGGAAGGTGTTCTTATCCAGTTCGATGTTTTTGACGATGGGCGTCACATCATCCGAAGGATGATAAACGTAAGGCCGCCAGACAGCGACGGCCAGAGTGACTACAGTTAAAGAACCCAGCATTACGCGGTGGGGGCGCGGCAAATTATTAAATGCGAGGGCGACAGAGCGGGCTATCTGCTGCACTTTTACCTATTCCTCATGCTCCATTCAGGCAGCTTTCATACTGGCTCGACAGTTGTGAGAGGAATTTCACATAGCTGTCTTTGGATAAGCTGATGTCTGTTCCCAGGGGATCGAGCGTGCCTTTACGCACCTGCGTTCCGCGGGCGACAGCATCGATGACTGCTGGCCTGAATTGTGGCTCAGCAAAGACGCAGACCGCCTTTTGCTCAACCAACTGTGTTCGTATCTGATGTAAACGCTGAGCGCCCGGTTGAATTTCAGGATTGACGGTAAAGTGCCCGGTGGGCGAGAGACCGTATTGTTTTTCAAAGTACGTGTAAGCGTCGTGAAAAACGAAATATCCTTTATTTCTGACCGGAGCGAGTTGTGCGCTAACGCGTTTGTCCGTGTCTGCCAAAGCTACCTCAAACTGCTGGAGGTTGGCGTCAAGTTTGGCTTTATCTTGCGGCATAAGTTCCAATAATTTTCCATGGATTGCAACCGCGGTCTTGCGCGCAATCTCTGGCGACAACCACAGGTGCATATTAAACTCGCCGTGATGATGGTGATGGGCATCGGTGTCCTGTTCTTCGGATTTTTCCGCTGTGTGTTCATCTTCATCTTCACCACCGCTAATCAATAACGGTTTTACGCCGTCGATGTTCACCATCGCGAGGTTTTTTTGGGCCGGAAGTTCAGCCGCAGACTTCGCCATAAAGGCTTCCATTTCAGGCCCGACCCATACAACTAAGTCCGCGTTTTTTAAGCGTTTTGCATCTGAGGGCCGCAGGGAATAGTCGTGTTCAGAGGCACCGTCCGGTAGCAGAACGTCAACCGGTGTGACACCATCGGCAATGGCCGCAGCGATAAACCCTACCGGTTTGAGTGAAGCCACGACATTCGCCTGAGCTGGAAGGGTTAACGAAGCTGTAACGGAGAAAGCAGTTAAGGCGAAAATTGCGCCCTTTTTATTATGTAACATATTGCGTCATTCCATCGTGACCATGAGGTGGAATGTGATATTATAACATTCGAAATTCTGTGCAACCTGTAAATACTATGACCTCACTTGTCACACTCGATAATGTTTCGATAAAGTTTAACCAGCGCAATGTGTTATCCGGTGTCAGCCTGGCACTGCAGCCTGGCCGCATCCTCACCCTGCTGGGTCCTAACGGTGCCGGAAAATCAACGCTGGTGCGTGTGGTGCTGGGACTGCTCGCTCCCACAACCGGAAGCGTTAAGCGTGATCCCGGCCTGCGAATTGGCTATGTGCCACAGAAGCTGCACATCGACCCGACCCTGCCGGTGACGGTTGAACGCTTTATGCGTCTGACCCGTGGCAGCAAAAACGCCGAGATCCTGCCGGCACTGAAACGCGTGCAGGCGGGTCACCTGCTCAACGCCCCGCTGCAAAAGCTTTCCGGTGGTGAAACCCAGCGTGTGCTGCTGGCGCGCGCCCTGCTGAATCAGCCTCAGTTGCTGGTACTCGATGAGCCTACTCAGGGTGTGGATGTGAATGGTCAGGTGTCACTCTATGACCTTATCAATCAGTTACGCGTTGAACTGAACTGCGGCGTACTCATGGTCTCCCACGATCTGCATCTGGTGATGGCCAAAACCGACGAAGTGCTGTGCCTTAACCATCACATCTGTTGTTCCGGCACACCGGAAGCGGTATCGCAGCATCCGGAATTTATCGCCATGTTTGGTCCGCGCGGCGCGGAGGAGCTGGCGATTTATCGTCATCATCATAATCACCGTCACGACCTTCAGGGACGTATCGTTTTACGCAAAGGACAGGGTCCATCATGATTGAGTTGTTATTACCGGGCTGGATAGGCGGTGTGATGTTAGCGCTGGCTGCCGGTCCGCTGGGATCGTTTGTTGTCTGGCGCAAGATGTCCTATTTCGGCGATACCCTGGCGCATGCCTCTCTGCTTGGCGTGGCATTTGGCCTGCTGTTTAACGTGAATCCTTACTACGCGGTGATTCTGGTCACGGTCTGCCTGGCGCTGGGACTGGTCTGGCTGGAGCGTCGTCCACATCTGGCTATCGATACCCTGCTGGGGATTATGGCACACAGCGCGCTGTCGCTGGGCCTGGTGGTGGTCAGCCTGATGAAGAACGTTCGCGTCGATCTGATGGCTTATCTGTTTGGCGATCTGCTGGCGGTGACGCCAGACGACCTCTGGATGATGGGTGGTGGCGTGGTGATCGTGCTGCTGGTGATGGCGTGGCAGTGGCGGTCGCTGCTGTCGATGACCATCAGCCCGGAACTGGCCCAGGTGGATGGCGTCAATATCCAGCGTACCCGACTGATTCTGATGCTGGTCACGGCCCTGACGATTGGGGTGGCGATGAAGTTCGTGGGTGCGCTGATAATCACCTCACTGCTGATTATCCCCGCTGCGACCGCTCGCCGCTTTGTGCGTTCACCGGAAGGCATGGCGGCCGTCGCCGTGGTCATCGGAGTGATTGCCGTCACCGGCGGCCTGACCTTCTCCGCCTTCTACGACACCCCTGCCGGGCCGTCAGTGGTGCTTTGCGCCGCTATCCTGTTTATTTTCAGCATGGTCCGGAAACCAGCAGTCTAGTTACTCTTCACGCGTAATGCCGAAGTGACGATAAGCGTGCTGCGTGGCCATCCGGCCACGCGGTGTGCGCTGAATGAAGCCCTGCTGAATCAGGAAGGGTTCAATCACATCTTCGATGGTTTCGCGCTCTTCACCAATAGCCGCAGCCAGGTTATCGAGCCCCACCGGCCCACCCATAAATTTGTCGATGATTGCCAGCAGCAGTTTACGGTCCATATAATCGAACCCTTCGCTGTCTACGTTAAGCATATCCAGCGCGCTGCAGGAGACTTCACCGCTCAGGTCACCATTTGCCCGCACTTCGGCGAAGTCACGAACGCGGCGCAGCAGGCGGTTGGCGATACGCGGTGTGCCGCGGGCGCGACGGGCGATCTCTAACGCCCCTTCGTCACTCAGCGCCAGACCCAGACAGGCGGCGCTGCGGCCTACGATGTGCTGCAAATCTTTAACCTGGTAGAACTCAAGCCGCTGCACAATGCCGAAACGATCGCGCAGCGGCGAGGTCAGCGAGCCAGCACGCGTGGTGGCGCCAATCAGGGTAAACGGCGGCAGATCGAGCTTGATTGAGCGCGCAGCCGGGCCTTCGCCAATCATGATATCCAGCTGATAATCTTCCATCGCCGGGTAGAGTATCTCTTCCACCACCGGTGAGAGGCGATGGATTTCATCGATAAACAGGACGTCATGCGGTTCAAGGTTGGTCAGCATCGCCGCCAGGTCGCCCGCCTTTTCCAGCACCGGACCTGAAGTAGTGCGAAGATTAACGCCCATCTCGTTGGCCACGATGTTCGCCAGGGTGGTTTTACCCAGTCCCGGCGGACCGAAGATCAGCAGATGATCGAGCGCATCGCCGCGCAGTTGCGCTGCCTTGATGAAAATCTCCATCTGCTCACGCACCTGCGGCTGACCGACATACTCGGTCAGCATCTTCGGGCGAATAGCGCGGTCAATAACCTCTTCTTCGCTGATACTGGCAGCGGAGATCAGGCGGTCGGCTTCTATCATGACTTACCTCAAATGGCGGCGCGTAGCGCTTCGCGGATCAGGGTTTCGCAATCCGCATCCGGTCGACCGACTTTACTGATCATACGGCTCGCTTCCTGCGGTTTATAACCCAGTGATACCAGCGCTGCAACCGCTTCGGATTCCGCATCATTGGTTTCCGGCTCGGCGCTCGGCGTGGTCAGCGTAAACGCAGAATCGCCGCCAAACAGGTCGCCGTGCATTCCTTTGAAGCGGTCCTTCATTTCGACCACCAGACGCTCAGCCGTCTTTTTGCCCACGCCTGGCAGTTTCACCAGTGACGCGATCTCCTCTTTCTCGACAGCGGTCACAAACTGCTGCGCCGACATGCCGGAGAGGATCGCCAGCGCCAGCTTAGGTCCGACGCCATTCACTTTAATCAGTTCGCGAAACAGCGCGCGCTCCTGCTTGCTGTTAAAACCAAACAGCAGCTGAGCATCTTCACGCACCACAAAGTGGGTAAAAATCACCGCTTCGTGCTGAAGTTCAGGCAACTCATAAAAACAGGTCATGGGCATATAAATTTCATAGCCGACGCCGTGTGCCTCAAGCAGCACCAGTGGCGGCTGCTTTTCCAGAATATTGCCCCGTAAACGACCTATCACCTGAACGCTTCCTTAACTAACGAATGTGGCGGATTTTATAACATAAAAAAGGCTGGATGAATATCCAGCCTGTGAGTGCGGCCTGAGCGATGACGGCTAACCTGAGCGTAACCGTCCGCGCGTCAGCACCAGCTTACTGTCACTCATGCGAGCCGCATTCTGAGCCACATGACAGTGCGTAATGGCAATCGCCAGCGCATCGGCGGCATCCGCCTGCGGGTTCGCCGGTAGCTTCAGCAGGGTTCGCACCATGTGCTGCACCTGACTTTTCTCGGCGCTGCCGATGCCAACCACGGTCTGTTTTACCTGACGGGCGGCATACTCAAACACCGGCAGATTGTGGTTTACCGCGGCAACAATCGCGGCACCACGCGCCTGGCCGAGCTTCAGTGCGGAGTCTGCATTCTTCGCCATAAACACCTGTTCAATGGCGAAGAAGTCGGGTGAAAACTGCGTAATGATTTCACAGACGCCCGCATAAATCAGCTTCAGACGGGCGGGCAACTCGGTGGTATTAGTGCGGATACAGCCGCTGCCCAGATAAGTGAGCTGGCGGCCAGTCTGACGAATAACACCATAACCGGTGATGCGTGAGCCGGGATCGATACCCAGGATAATCGACATTACGCCTCTTTGGTTAAAGTGATTACGGTAGACGCCATTACAGCGTTTCCGCTACCTCGTCGGAGATTTCACCGTTGTGATAGACCTCCTGCACATCGTCGCAATCTTCCAGCATGTCGATCAGACGCAGCAGTTTAGGTGCGGTTTCCGCATCCATCTCTGCTTTGGTGGTCGGGATCATTGCCACTTCTGCAGTGTCCGCTTTCAGGCCGAGCGCTTCCAGTGCATCACGCACCGTGCCCATCTCTTCCCATGCGGTGAAGACATCAATCGCGCCGTCGTCATAGCTGACCACATCTTCTGCGCCTGCTTCCAGAGCCGCTTCCATCACCGCATCTTCATCCTGACCTGGCGCATAGGAGATCACGCCTTTTTTGTTGAACAGGTAAGCCACGGAGCCGTCGGTGCCGAGATTCCCGCCGGTTTTGGTGAAGGCGTGACGCACTTCGCCCACGGTACGGTTACGGTTGTCACTCAGGCATTCAATCATGATGGCCGAGCCGCCAGGACCGTAGCCTTCATAGATGATGGTTTCCATGTTGGCATTGTCATCGCCGCCCACACCACGCGCGATAGCGCGATCCATGGTGTCACGCGTCATATTGTTCGCCAGCGCTTTATCCATTGCTGCACGCAGACGCGGGTTTGAGCCCGGATCGCCGCCGCCCAGCTTGGCCGCCGTCACCAGCTCACGAATGATTTTGGTGAAGATTTTGCCGCGCTTGGCATCCTGCGCCGCTTTACGGTGTTTGGTATTTGCCCACTTACTGTGTCCTGCCATTTTAAATTTTCTCCGATCTTTTACAGGGTGCAGGCTATCCTGCTTGCGAGCCTGTTTACCGTCCGTACGCATACAGGTGACTGACAACCTGAATGCCCCGAGGGCGAGCTTCGCGAAGCATCCTCACGTACAAGCGTACGCTGACGACGTCGCGCGGGCGGTGAACAACCTCACGGTGCCGATTACGCCTGACTGTTCAATATGTTGGTGAAGTCCTGTTAAAACTCACCAGATTCATAAAATTTAATCTATCCGCCGCCGGAATACCGGGCGATGGCGAGCATTCAGATAAATTCTTCAATTGCCTGGCGGTTACTCCATGATCGGGTTAATGCTGCAGCGTCAGCGGGTGCCAGCCAGCGAAACGCCAGATGCTCGGTGAGCATCACATCGCGCTCCGTCGGCAGTTGCAGGCGAAACCAGTGCTCGTGATTATGGGTGACATCAGGGGCATAGCGATGGCGGAAATGGGGAAAGATTTCAAAGTCGATCTGACGCTGACAATCCTCCACCTCCAGCCGCTCGGCCAGCACGTCGATGCCGATTTCCTCATTCACTTCACGACACGCGGTCGCCAGCGGTGACTCTCCCGCCTCCAGGCTGCCGGTGACCGACTGCCAGAACGTGGGATCGTCACGCCGCTGCAGCATCAACACCCGGCCAGTATCGCGCGCCGAAATGACGACCAGCACTGAAACCGGGTGTTTATAGCCCATTATTTATTCTCAGGCTTTTCTTTTTTAACGACCTGAATGCCGAGCTCCAGCAGGGAAGCCGGATTGGCTTCGCTTGGCGCTTCGGTCATCATGCAGGCGGCCGCCGTGGTTTTCGGGAACGCAATGACGTCACGAATGTTATCGGTGCCGGTCAGCAGCATGGTCAGGCGATCCAGACCAAAGGCCAGGCCCGCATGCGGTGGCGTACCGAACTTCAGCGCATCCAGCAGGAAGCCAAACTTCTCACGCTGCTCATGCTCTTCGATACCCAGAATGCTGAACACCGTCTGCTGCATTTTGCCGTTGTGGATACGCACTGAACCACCGCCTACTTCATAACCGTTGATCACCATGTCGTAGGCATTCGCCACGGCACGGGTTGGATCGGCGGCCAGCTCTTCTGCGCTCATCTCTTTTGGCGCCGTGAACGGATGGTGCATCGCAGCCAGACCGCCCTCTTCGTCCTCTTCGAACATCGGGAAGTCGATCACCCATAGCGGTGCCCAGGCTTTCTCATCAGTGATGTTCAGCTCGCGGCCCACTTTAAGACGCAGCGCACCCAGTGCATCCGCGACCACTTTGGCGCGATCGGCACCAAAGAAGATAATGTCGCCATCCTGAGCACCGGTGCGGCTCAGAATGCCTTCTACAATCTCCGCATTCAGGAATTTGGCAACCGGGCTCTGCACGCCTTCCAGGCCGTCAGCACGGACGTTAACCTTCATCCACGCCAGACCTTTGGCGCCGTAAATCTCCACGAACTTGCCATATTCATCAATCTGCTTACGGCTCAGCTGTGCGCCGGTCGGTACGCGCAGCGCGGCAACACGGCCCTTTTCATCGTTAGCCGGGCCAGAGAAGACCTGGAACTCCACGTTTTTCAGCAGGTCGCCGACGTCCACCAGCTCCATCGGGTTACGCAGATCCGGTTTATCAGAACCGTAGCGATGCATCGCTTCCGCAAAGGTCATTTGCGGGAACTCACCGAGATCAACGCCCTGCACGTCCTGCCACAGATTGCGGATTAAACGCTCCATGATTTCACGCACCTGTGGCGCGGTCATAAAGGAGGTTTCCACGTCGATCTGGGTAAATTCTGGCTGACGATCGGCGCGTAAATCTTCGTCGCGGAAGCATTTAACGATCTGATAGTAGCGGTCAAAACCGGACATCATCAGCAGCTGTTTAAACAGCTGAGGTGACTGCGGCAGCGCATAGAATTTGCCTTTATGTACCCGGCTTGGCACCAGGTAGTCACGCGCGCCTTCCGGCGTCGCTTTGGTCAGCATCGGGGTTTCGATATCCAGGAAACCTGCGTCATCCATAAAGCGACGAACGAAGCTGGTGATTTTTGCGCGGGTTTTCAGACGCGTCACCATCTCAGGGCGGCGCAGATCCAGATAGCGGTACTTCAGGCGCGCTTCTTCGCTGTTGGTCTGATTCGAGTCCAGCGGCAGTGGCTCAGAGCGGTTAATAATAGTCAGTGCCTGGGCAAACACTTCCACTTCACCGGTCGCCATGTCGCTGTTTTTGTTCTTCTCATCACGCGCACGCACGGTACCGGTGATCTGGATACAGAATTCGTTACGCAGTTCAGAAGCCAGCTTAAATGCGTCCTGGCGATCGGGATCAAAAAACACCTGCACGATGCCTTCACGGTCGCGCATATCGATAAAAATCAAACTGCCCAGATCGCGACGGCGGTTTACCCAGCCGCAAAGCGTGACTTGCTGACCCACATGAGACAGATTGAGCTGTCCGCAATATTCTGTACGCATAACACTATCCTTTTAACTTCGCCGCTGCATCTGACAGCATCCGGCCGCGTTACCTGTTGCGATGCTGTCGCAAAAATGGCGGTCATTATAATGGAAAAAGCCAGACAGGATAAGCAGATCCGCGCCAAAGCGCCGATTTCCTGTGTGCATTTGCCCCCCAGCCTGACCATAGCGGATAATGGGGTATCTTAATCTGCAGCCAGGAGCGCGCGTGACACTTCGTATTGGCCTGCCCCAGTGGCAGCATTCACACTGGAAACGCTGGGGCATCGAAAGCCTGGCGGACTATGCCCGCTATTTCCATTGTGTAGAGGGAAATACCACGCTCTATGCGCTGCCGAATCCGGAAACGGTGATGCGCTGGCGCGATATGACGCACGATGCGTTTCGCTTCTGCTTTAAGTTTCCCAATACCATCAGCCATCAGGCGGCGCTGCAGCACAGCGACGACCTGCTGACCGATTTCCTGCGCCTGATGGAGCCGCTGGCCGATCGCATCGGTCAATACTGGCTGCAACTGCCTGCCAGCTTCTCTCCGACGCAGCTCGACGACCTGTGGCGCTTTCTCGACAGTCTGCCGCGCCGTTTTCACTACGGCGTCGAAGTCCGCCATCCCGCTTTCTTCGCTAAAGGGGATGCTGAACGGGCGCTGAATCGCGGCCTGCTGGCGCGCGGCATCAATCGCGTGATGCTCGACAGCCGTCCGGTTCACGCCTCTACCTCGCAAAGTCCGGCCGCGCTGGTGGCCCGCGCGCAAAAACCCCGGGTGCCGCCTCATGCATTGCGAACCGGCTCACAGCCGATGGTGCGGTTTATCGGCAGCGATAGCGTGGAAGAGAGCGTGCCGCTGTTTCAGATCTGGCGTGACAAACTGACGGCGTGGCAGCTACAGGGCGACGCCATGCTGTTTCTGCACACGCCCGATATGGGCCAGGTCTTTCCGCTGGTGCAGGCACTCTGGCCGCAGCTACAACAGATCGATCCCGGCATAGGTAGCGGACCGGACTGGCCGCAGCAGACGTCACTGTTTTGATTCCTGCCCAGGACAGCGGGCTGCACGCCCGTTAGAATAGAAGCATTATGGACAGTCGCAGGGGTGGCAATGGTTAGCGCGTTATATGTGGTGATGGGTGCATTACTGGTAATGAAATTCACGCTGGACGTGGTCCGCTATCGCCGATTCTACCGTGTGGCGTATGGCGATGGCGGCTACCATGACCTGAAAATGGCGATTCGCATTCACGGCAACGCCATCGAAACCATTCCGCTGGCGCTGTTCCTGCTGGTAATGATGGAGATGAACGGCGCCGATATCTGGATGGTGCATCTCACGGGTCTGCTGTTCTTTATCAGTCGCCTGCTGCACGCCTGGGGTTTGCGCAGCAGCGCAATGGCAGGCCGCAAATATGGCATGCTGCTGACGCTGTTTTCCCTGTGCGGCATGGTGATTTTTAACCTGATCTATATGCCGTGGGAACTGGTGCTGACGCTGCATTAAGCTGGCCTGGGTTAAGGGGTGCAGCCCGCCCCACTTTCTGCGAGAATAGCGCCCTTTCCGTCGTCTCTTCGGATTTTCGATATGTCTGACCGCGATCAACTCTTCTCAGCGCCCATTGCAAAACTGGGCGACTGGACTTTTGACGAGCGTGTAGCTGAAGTCTTTCCTGACATGATTCAGCGCTCGGTGCCGGGCTACTCCAACATCATTTCGATGATTGGCATGCTGGCAGAACGTTTTGTTACCCCGGACAGCAAGGTTTATGACCTGGGCTGCTCGCTGGGCGCGGCCACCCTGTCGGTGCGCCGCAATATTCAGGTGCCGGGTTGCCAGATCATCGCAGTGGATAACTCCCCGGCGATGGTGGAGCGCTGTCGTCGCCATCTTGATGCGTTTCGCGCGGACACGCCGGTAACGGTGCTGGAAGCGGATATCCGCGACATTGAGATTGAGAACGCCTCTCTGGTGGTACTCAACTTTACACTGCAGTTTCTGGAACCGCCTGCGCGTCTGGCGCTGCTGGAAAAGATCTGGCAGGGACTGAAACCGGGCGGCGCGCTGGTGCTGTCAGAAAAATTCAGTTTTGAAGATGCCGAAGTCGGTGAGCTGCTGTTTAACATGCATCACGACTTCAAGCGCGCCAACGGCTACAGCGAACTGGAAATCAGCCAGAAACGCAGCATGCTGGAAAATGTGATGCTGACTGACAGCGTTGAAGCTCATAAAGCCCGTCTGAAACAGGCCGGTTTCTCGCACGCCGAACTCTGGTTCCAGTGCTTTAATTTTGGATCTCTGGTGGCGTTGAAATGATCGACTTTGGCCGTTTTTATCAGCAAATTGCGGTGGGACCGCTGGCGAAGTGGCTGGAAGTGTTACCGGCGCAAATCAGCGAGTGGCAGCGTGAAAACCTGCATGGGCACTTCCGCGACTGGTACAAGTCGCTGGAGTATCTGCCGCTGCTGGAACCTCAAAAGCTTGACCTGCTGCACAGCGTTACTGCCGACCGTGATGACATCAGCGATCGCCATCGTCAGGGTATTGAGAAATTACTGCGCAACCTGATGCCGTGGCGCAAGGGGCCCTATTTCCTTTATGGCACCCACATCAACACCGAATGGCGTTCGGACTGGAAGTGGGAGCGCGTACTACCGCACATCTCTCCACTGGCCGGCCGCACAGTGCTCGATGTGGGCTGCGGCAGTGGCTATCACATGTGGCGGATGATTGGCGCGGGTGCACATCTGGTGGTCGGCATCGATCCAATGCAGCTGTTCCTGGTGCAGTTCGAAGCGGTGCGTAAGCTGCTGAACGACGATCGCCGGGCGCATATGCTGCCGCTGGGCATTGAGCAGTTACCGGTATTGCAGGCGTTCGATACCGTGTTCTCGATGGGCGTGCTCTATCATCGCCGTTCGCCGCTGGATCACCTGTTACAGCTTAAGAATCAGCTGGTCAGCGGTGGCGAACTGGTGCTGGAGACGCTGGTGATTGAGGGCGATGTAAATCAGGTGCTGGTGCCCGGTGAGCGATATGCGCAGATGCGCAATGTCTTCTTTATTCCGTCAGCTGAAGCGCTGAAAAGCTGGCTTGAAAAAAGCGGCTTTGTGGATGTCCGGATTGTTGATTTCGCCCTCACTACCACTGAAGAGCAACGCCGCACCGACTGGATGACCAGCGAGTCTCTGGCTGAATTCCTCGATCCCGATGACCCCAGCAAAACGGTCGAGGGCTATCCGGCTCCTCTGCGCGCCGTGCTGGTCGCCACCAAACCGTAATACCCTAGCGGCGAGACAATGCCAGTTTCGCCGCAAATCCTATAAATACGCAGCCGGTCAGACGATCCATCACCTTCAGCACCCGCGGTTTGCGCAAATGACCGGCGAAATAGTGGCTGCCGCCAATCAGTACCGCATTCCAGATCAGCCCCAGCAGCATGTGTGCCAGCGCCATCAGACTACACCAAAGCGCCACCGACGCCCCTGCCGGGATAAACTGTGGCAAAAAACTCACATAGAAGATGCCCACTTTGGGGTTTAGCAGATTGCCCAGCAGCCCGCGGCTGAAACAGGCAAGATAGCCCTGTTGCAGCGCCGGTTGTTGCGAGTCGATTGCTGCCTGGCGGGGTTTCAGCAACAATTTCAGCCCCAGATAAAGTAACCAGGCGGCACCCAGCCACTTAAGCAGGTTATAGGCCATTTCGGAGGCCAGCAGCAGCGCGCCTAATCCGAATCCCACCGCGACACCCCAGACCAGACAACCAAGCGTGATACCCAGTGCCGTCACGCTGGCGCGCTTTGCGCCCTGAGCGACTGCTGAGCGCAGCACCAGCGCGGTATCAAAGCCCGGTGTCAGCGTCAGTATGGTGATGGCAAACAGAAATGAAAACAGCGTGGTGGTCATAGCGTTCTTCCTGGAGGTAACAGCCGGTCAGCAGCGTATGGGTGTCCTGCCAGCGTAACAGGCCCGTAGAATTATCTCACCCTGGACACTCTCCCTGTTCGTCAGCGTGTGCCAGGCTAAGGGCGGTTTAACTTCATATTAAGGAGCTGTGATTATGAGTAAATTTATCTTCTCTTCACCCCGTAAATATGTGCAGGGCGCGGGCGTGCTGGATGAGCTGGGCCCCTACGTGGCCGAACTGGGTGATAACGCTTTCCTGGTTGCGGATGATGTCGTCTGGAAATTGATCGGCGAACGCGCGCAACAGGCGCTGCAAAAGGCGGGCGTTACCTTCAACTGGCACCCGTTCAACGGCGAGGCGTCGAGCAATGAGATCACCCGCCTGAGCCAGCTGGCGAAAAACCAGGGCTGTAACGTGGTTGTCGGGCTGGGCGGCGGCAAAACGCTGGATACGGTTAAAGCGGTGGCGGATGAGCTGAAGCAGCCGGTAGCCATCGTGCCTACGATCGCCTCCACTGATGCCCCCTGTAGCGCGCTGTCGGTCATCTATTCTGACAGCGGCGTATTTGAGAGCTATCGCTTCTACAGTAAAAATCCTGATTTGGTGCTGGTGGACACCGCCGTCTGCGCCAGTGCGCCAGCACGACTCTTTGCCTCCGGCATTGCCGATGGACTGGCGACCTGGGTTGAAGCGCAGGCGGTGGCGCGTTCGCATTCAAAATCGATGGTTAATGGTGATCCGACAATTGCCGGACTGGCGATTGCCCGTGCCTGCGAAGAAACGCTGCTTACCTGGGGTTACAGCGCCTATGTTGCCGTCACCCAAAAACGAGTGACGCCCGCCGTGGAAGCGGTGGTTGAGGCGAATACGCTGCTATCAGGGCTGGGTTTTGAAAACGGAGGGCTGGCAGCTGCGCACGCTATTCATAATGGGTTCACCGCGATTGATGGTGATATCCACCATCTGACCCATGGCGAGAAAGTCGCCTACGGCACACTGACGCAGATGGTGCTTGAGAAGCGTCCGGATGAGGACATTGCGCGCTATATCCGCTTCTATCGCTCGATCAACATGCCTACCACGCTCCGGGAACTGCATCTGGAAAATGAGAGCTGGGAGAATCTGGTCAAAGTGGGTGCACTGGCGAACAGTGAGGGCGACACGCTGAAAAACCTTAATCCAAACCTTTCACCGGAAGATATTGCAAACGCACTGCTGGCGCTGGATGCCTTTAGTCAGACGGTTAAATAGTCACACGACAGGCGATCATCCGATCGCCTTTTACTCCGCCGCCGCTGGCTGGTCCCAGTACTCATATTTATAGGCGGAACTGAGATGGCGCTCAATAGTGCCGCGAGTGAAGATTTCGGTCTCATGCAGATAACTCAGGGTACAGTTACCCACCTGATCCCAGGACTGACACTCATCTACTGACCGGATGGTGCTCAGCGGTGTGGTCGCCGTGCCGTTGAGCCGCACTTCACGCCATTGGGGATCGTAGGTATAACTGTCGGTGCTGCGGGCAGATGTGGTTCGGGTCACCAGACCCTGCGGATTCCAGTGGTAATGATTTTCACCGTTGGTCAGGGGATCGCTGCCGCGTGCCACGCTCTTCTCCAGCCGGAACTGCCGATCATAGCGATAAGTCGTGTCGGTAAAGCCGCTTTTACCCATACTGGTAAACCTGTCGGAGGCGCTGGTAATGTTGCCATGCTGACCTTTCTGCCAGTTAATCGTCCCCTGTCGGTTATCGACCACCACCTCTTTGCCCTCTTTCAGCACTTTTACCAGATACGCATATTCCGCCACCCAGCCCCCCTGCACCCGGGCAATGTGTTGCTCCATGCTGAGAATCACGTTGCGCTCACTTTTGTCATAGCTGACGTCGGCAACCGTCAGATCGCCACAGGCGTCAAACTGCCCCAGTACGCGCTTTTGCGAATTCACATCTTTACCAAACTCACCCGCAACCACCTGCTTTACCGCGCCTTTCGCATTCCCGCCCAGCAAAATCAGGTTATTGCTGTTAGCCACAGCAGCGTTGTTCGGGCTGCATGCGCTGGCCGCAGCGCTGCCACTGCAGAGAGCAGTCAGAATCAGAGTCAGGACAGCAATCGGATTGGGTTTCATAGGATACTTTTCCAGGCGACGTTGCTTTCAGTGTAAACGCTGCGGTGATGAACAGCGGCAATCTGTGAAGATTTCAGCCTGCATCGCCTTTTAAGGTTTTAAGGACCGGAGAGGCGACACGGTTTCAGCATAACGAATAAAGCGGGTGATTACGTTGCTGCCGGGCCTGAAAGTCCTGGATGACATGTAATGATTAATAAGGAGCAGGTGATTTTTATCGAGCCAGGCGAAAGAGTGATAACTTCGCTGCAGCCAGATTTCAGATCCCTCTGACATCAATAACATGCCAGAGAAGCGCAAAACAATTTAACCGGGATGGAGTGTGTTTTACACAAAAAGAACCCCAGCAAGGATACTGGGGTTTGGTACTTGCAAACACCACGTCAATGATCGGCGTGCTGCGCGGCAAAATCTGTTGTGGTTCAGGCGACCCGAACGGTGCTCATCTGCATCACGCTTTTCATCGCCTCAACCACATCGCCGTCTACACAGTAGCGGCTGAACTCGTCAGTCTCGGCTTCTGAACACATGGAGACCCCCGCTTTGCGGTAGCGCATCGGCGACGCCACCAGGCGGCTGGCCGAGCTGTGAACTTCATCAATCCCCATGTCGAGAAACTTTTGCAGGTTGCTGAGACGTACCCCGGCACCCGCCATAATAATAGGACCGGTGCTGGCCTCATTTAGTTCCCTGAGTAATGCAATTCCGTTTTCAGCGCTCTGCTGCTGACCGGATGTCAGAATACGCGCCACTCCCAAATCCGTTAGTTCTTCCAGCGCACGCTTAGGGCTGTGACAGAGATCGAAGGCGCGATGAAAGGTTACGGCCAGGCCGTCACACAGCGCCATAATCTGCCGCATCTGACCATGATGAATGTGAGCATCTTCATCCAGCATCCCAATCACCAGGCCAGGAAAACCGAGTTCACGGATTAACGCCACATCCGATTTCATCGCTTCAAATTCGCATGCGGTATAACAAAAATCGCCACCACGTGGCCGGACAATAGGATGAACCGGAACCGAAACTTCTTGCCGGGCGGCATTCAGCATCCCCGCTGATGGGGTCAGGCCGCCTTCACGCGGTGCGGCACAAAGTTCAACCCGATCGGCACCCGCCTGTTGTGCGGTCACAGCGCAATCCACGCCATAGCAGCAAATTTCCAGTGTGGTCATTCTCTTCTCCTTTACATGACTCTGGTTCAAGGCAGATTCATCAGTTAGTCTGGCTGCTGGAATGAGTTTACCGGGAAAGTTAACTATGGCATTCAATTTCGACCAACGGATAGACCGTCGTCACAGCGATAGCCTTAAATGGAACAAATATGCGGACCAGGACATTCTGCCGTTGTGGGTGGCAGACACCGATTTCCGATCGCCTGACTGCGTCATCGATGCGATTAAAACCCGTGCCGAACATGGGATTTTCGGCTATGGCGACACGCCAGTTGAATTTATCGATAGTGCGATAGCCTGGCTCGCCTCGCGCTATCAGTGGCACGTTAATCCGGAATGGATTGTGGTTTTGCCGGGTGTCGTAAGCGGTCTGAATCTGGCAGTGCGCGCTTTCACCGCGCCTGATGAGCTGACGATTGCGCCAACACCCATCTATCCGCCGTTTCGCGGTGCAGCAAAACTGGCAGAGCGCGGTCAGATCACGCTGCCACTGACGCTGCAAGAGGGACGCTGGCTGCTGGATCTGGCTGCGCCGGAAGGTCAGCTGGACGATAAAGCGCGGCTGTTAATGCTGTGCAACCCGCAGAATCCGGGCGGCACCGTCTATCGCCGCGAGGAACTGCAGGCGCAGCTGGAATTTGCGCAGAAGCACGATTTGATTGTCTGTTCCGACGAGATCCACAGCGATCTGCTGCTGGAACCCGGCGTTAAGCACATACCCTTTGCTTCACTGAGCGAAGATGCAGCCCAGCGTAGCGTGACGCTGATGTCACCCTCAAAGTCCTTTAATATTGCCGGTCTTGGGGCTTCCATCGCCATCATCCCCAACGCCGGGCTGCGCGCGCAATTCAACCGGGTACGACGCGGCATTGTGCCAGATGTTGATATTCTGGCACTCACGGCAGCAGCAGCGGCATGGCGCGAGGGTGAGCCCTGGCTGAATGCGCAGAATGCCTATCTGCGCAGTAACCGTGACTGGCTGGTGTCGCAGGTCAATAAGATGACCGGCCTGTCACTCGCCTCACCGGAAGCGACCTACCTGGCCTGGATCGACGCCAGCGCGCTGGGTATGGCCAGCCCGGCGCTCTATTTTGAAAAGCACGGGCTGGGCTTAACCGCCGGACGTGAGTTTGGCAATGACCAGTTTGTCCGGCTCAATTTCGGCTGTACCCGCGCGCTGCTCGACGAAGCCGTTGCGCGCCTGAAGCGTGCGTTAGCCGCCCGTCTTTAGTTCTGCTCGCTGGCGACAATCTCCTCCAGTCGCCACGGATGGAACTTGATTGTCGTCTGCCCATCCGTTACCGCCAGGGTCGGATTGGGCAGGCGCTCATTCTCGCCCTGCGGTGAACTGGTTTTAAATGAAATACCCGGCTGCGTCAGCGCCTCATCTGACAGCAAGGCCATCGCACGCACGCCCAGCGTCTGATGATCGCCGCGTAACACCACCTCAATATGCTCCCAGCCTTCATGGCGATAACGCTTTTCACCCGGCCATGGCAGTTCAACCACATCAATCTGCCTGCCTGCGACAATCAGCGGGTCATGGAGTTTAAACAGGCAAATCTGCCTGCCGTTGATCATCGCCGCCGAAAACTGCGTGCCAATCTGCTGCAAACCTTGCTGCCAGCGCATCGCCGTCGTGTCCTGATGGCAACGCACCGCGATATGGTCCACTTCCAGATCGGTAAGACGCAAACCGAGCCGCTGCGCAAAACTTTGCAACGATTCTTCAAAACGTCCTAAATCTGTCTTTAAATCATCCAATTCTGCCGGAAAAGTTCTCGTCACTACCCCAGTTCCTCTCAATTTGTTTAGCATTTATAACCCGCCTGGCTTTTGGCGCGCCGCATGCTGAGCATCACATAATGATAAGATTCATCTTATTTGGCCCGAAATTTAACGCTAATCCTTATAATAACATCTTTCATTTCGGATTTATCTCCTGTTTAGGACCATGAGTTCCTTGATGAAAGCATGTTAACTATATGATTATTATCAACTTCTTTAATACAATAAGATAACTCTCATTTACCTGGCAAACAATTGCAGCCCACCCCGCCTTCCTATAAATTTGACCTAACACAACCAAAAGGAATGGCTCTATGTCTATGCTCATCGTTGTCGCTGTCCTGATCGCACTGATGGGATTTGCAATCTCCCGCCATTGGAAGGTGCGTGAAGATAAAAGCGTAAAGAACCCACGCCGTCATCTGCGACGTCGTTAATGCTTCAGGGAAACATCTTATTCAGCTCTGTTTCCCCGCTTCATCCAACTGCTGACGCCCACTGACATTTCACGTATACTTTTCCCCTCATTTTTTTCCGTTTTGTCTGCCCCATCCGTTTCTGCCTCTCCGTGACGCGATGCGCTCAGGCAAGATGATGACAGCCCGGCTTTCTGGTCCGGGCGTTGCTCAGCACATGAAGGTAACTCGGTGAATATTCAGGCACTTCTTTCCGCAAAAGTCAGTCAGGCAATGGTTTTAGCCGGCGCACCCGCCGATTGCGAACCCCAGGTTCGTCAATCCGCCCGGGTTCAGTTTGGAGACTATCAGGCCAACGGCATTATGGCCGTGGCGAAAAAGCTGGGACAGGCACCGCGACAATTAGCGGAAACGGTGATTCAGCACCTCGACCTGACCGGCATCGCCAGCAAAGTCGAAATTGCCGGGCCGGGCTTCATCAATATCTTCCTTGACCACAACTGGCTGGCCAGCCATGCACGGGAAGCGCTGCGTCTGCCGCGCCTTGGCGTGCAGTTGGCCGAACCCCAGACTATCGTCGTCGACTACTCCGCGCCTAACGTTGCGAAAGAGATGCATGTGGGCCACGTCCGCTCCACCATCATTGGTGATGCGGCGGTGCGTACGCTGGAGTTTCTCGGCCATAAAGTGATCCGAGCGAACCACGTTGGCGACTGGGGAACACAGTTCGGTATGCTGATCGCGTTCCTGGAAAAGCAGCAGAATGAAGATCATGCAGAGATGGCGCTGGCCGATCTCGAAGGCTTCTACCGTGAAGCCAAGCGCACTTATGATGAAGATCCTGAGTTTGCCGAGCGCGCGCGCAGTTATGTGGTGAAATTACAGGGCGGCGATGACTATTGCCGCCAGATGTGGAAGAAACTGGTCGACATCACCATGAGTCAGAACCAGAAAATCTATGACCGCATGAACGTCACGCTGACGCGCAACGATGTTATGGGTGAAAGTCTCTATAACGATATGCTGCCTGGTATCGTCTCCGATCTGAAACAGAAAGGCTTAGCGGTAGAGAGTGAAGGTGCGACCGTGGTGTTCCTGGATGAATTCCAGAACAAAGAGGGTGAACCGATGGGCGTCATCATCCAGAAAAAGGATGGCGGCTACCTTTACACCACCACCGATATCGCCTGTGCGAAATATCGTTACGAAACGCTGAAAGCCGATCGTGTACTCTATTACATCGACTCACGTCAGCATCAGCATCTGGTTCAGGCCTGGACTATCGTCCGTAAAGCGGGTTATGTGCCGGAATCTGTTCCGCTGGAGCACCATGCGTTCGGCATGATGCTGGGCAAAGATGGCCGTCCGTTCAAAACCCGCAGCGGCGGCACCATCAAGCTCTCCGATCTGCTGGATGAAGCCTATCAGCGTGCCTACACGCTGGTGCGTGAGAAGAACCCGGAGATGAGCGAAGCGGAAGTGAAAACGCTGGCGGAAGTGGTTGGCATCAGCGCGGTAAAATACGCCGATCTGTCAAAAAGCCGTACCACCGATTACATTTTCGACTGGGACAACATGCTGGCGTTCGAAGGCAATACCGCGCCTTACATGCAGTATGCCTATACCCGCGTTCTCTCCGTGTTCCGCAAGGCGGGCATTGATGCCGATTCGCTGGATGCGGAGATTGTGATCAGCGAAGAGCGTGAAGCGCAGCTGGCCACCCGTCTGCTGCAGTTCGAAGAGGTTATTACGCAGGTCGCTCGTGACGGCACGCCACACGTGATGTGTGCCTATCTCTACGATCTGGCTGGTCTGTTCTCCGGATTCTACGAGCACTGCCCGATTCTCACCGCAGAATCAGACACAACCCGTCTGAGCCGACTGCAGCTGGCCGCACTGACCGCGAAGACGCTGAAGCAGGGTCTGGATACGCTGGGCATCGACACCGTCGAGCGCATGTAATCTCTGAAACGGAGAGGGGTTTCCCTCTCCGTTGCTGAATTCGTATATCCGCTCTGATCCCCCAAATCTTCGCAGCAGGATGGTGTTATGTCTGTAGCCGCGCACCTCATCAGCAGCCACCTTCCCACCATAAAACAGTTACAGTGCTTTCTGGCTGTTGCGCACGAGCTGAATTTTCGCCGGGCCGCAGAACGTCTCAGCATGACGCAACCTCCGCTGACCCGTCAGATTCAGAGTCTGGAAGATCTGCTGGGCCACTCGCTGTTCAGCCGCACGACCCATGAGGTAACGCTCACCGATTCTGGCCGTGCGCTGGTCGCGAAGGCGGAAGCGATCCTGACTGCGCTGAATGCCCTGAAGCAGGATGCGCAGCCCGCCGCGGCACGGCTACGCATCGGGCTGACCCGCACGCTGAACTTTGAACTGATTGCGCCACTTAACCGGCAGCTCGCCGCTTTTCATGCCAGCGAAGAGATGGAGATGCCCCGCCTGACCTCCCCTCAGCTTTTGCAAAGCCTGGCCAAAAACAGTCTGGATTTAATACTCACCGGAGAAAAGGGGTCGGATGCGGAAGACACCGTTCAGTACGCCTGGGTTTACCGTGAGCCGCTGCTGATTGCCATGCCGTCGGCGCATCCTGCCAGTGTGGCGGAGCAGGTCTCGCTGGAAGCGCTGGCCGATCTGCCGCTGTTCTGGTTTGCCCGCAGCGCCAATCCGCTGTTTTTCGATAAATGCGAGCGCTACTTCGCCACGCTCAGCGTCACGCTGAAACGGGTGAGAGAGCCGGACGATTCCCTGCTGATGCTGTCACACATCGCCAGAGGAAAAGGATTCGCCCTGATGCCGCAGTCAAAATGCACTTTTAATCAGGCAGGTCTCTGTTACCGCCCGCTGACAGAAGATGCGGCACAGCAGCTGGCGATAGATGTTTACGCGGCGATTCGCGCCGATGAAAAAAATGAGGCGGTTCTTAATGCGCTGAGAGAACTCTCTCATCCCGGGAATGCGATAAAGTCCGCATGATGCCGCGCCGCTGAAACAGAGCGAAGCACCACCACACTCTTCTTCCTTGTTAATCCCCGCTCAGCCTGTTGCTGAGAGCTTACTGTGTCGACACGCCGGATGGATGTCTGAAGCCCTTTCATTCGCCTGATACCTTTTTTGCATGACGGAAAGAGCAATTCATTGCTTTCACGCGGAGTGAAACAATCGCGTCTCACATACGAGGAGCGACAATGAAAAAGCGAACGTTAACTCAGGGTCTGGACGTCAGCGCAATCGGCTATGGCGCGATGGGGCTCAGCGAATTTTATGGTCAGACCGATGACCGTCATTCCCTGCAACTGCTCAATAAGCTGCGCGATCTGGATATCACCTTTATCGATACCGCCGATCTTTACGGGCGCGGTCACAACGAGCAGTTGATAGGTCAGTTTCTTGCCGGGCTCAATCAGGCCGAACGGCTGAAGTTCACCGTGGCCACCAAATGTGGCATTGAACGTCCTGCTGATGCGGCCTATGCCCGCACCATCAACAATCAGCCGGACTACATTACCCGCTGCTGCCATGAATCACTGAAACGGCTGGGTGTTGAGCGCATCGATCTCTTTTATCTGCATCGGATCAGTCCGGCGACACCGATTGAGGAGAGTATGCAGTGTCTCAGCCGTCTGGTGCAGGAGGGAAAGATTGCCCGGATTGGGCTGTGTGAAGCATCGGCTTCAACACTGAATCGGGCGCAGGCGATCCATCCGCTGGCCGCGCTGCAGACGGAGTATTCACTCTGGACGCGTGACATCGAAGAAGAGATTCTCCCTATGGTGAAAAAGCTCGGTGTCGGACTGGTGCCCTATTCGCCGCTGGGCAGAGGATTTCTGACGGGTAAATACCGTAAAAACAGCGATTTTGCCGAGGGTGATTTCCGCAAAAATAATGACCGTTTCCGGCAGGAAAATATCGATCACAATCTCCAGCTTCTTAACGCGGTGACGCCACTTGCTGAGAAATATCACGCCACCACCGGGCAGATTGCGCTGGCCTGGCTACTGGCACAGTATGACAAAATTGTGCCGATACCGGGCACCAAACAGATCGCTTACCTTACTGAAAACGCGCAGGCCGCAGATATCGAGCTGGAAGAGGAAGATATCGCGATGCTGAACGCTGTTCATCAGCAGATTGAAGTTAAAGGCGGTCGCTACTCTGAGGAGGGAATGAAGGGGGTGAACGCCTGAATACAAACTACGCACTTGCGCACTGTGCGTCGGTGCGTTAAATTGTCTTCAGTGTGATACAGGGAGGTAATGAGGTGGCAACGTTAAGGAATATTGAAAGTTTCAGGGATGACTGGCTTAAGGATTATTTTTTATATGGCAAATTTTCCAAAAGAATACCGTCAAGCCTCTCATCAGCGCTGGCGCGAAAGCTCGACATCATCAATGCGGCGATTAGCTATAAGGATTTAAAGTCGCCGCCAGGCAATCGTTATGAGGAACTAAACCCGCCTCTCAAGGGATATGCTTCAATCAGGGTCAATGAGCAATATCGGCTGATCTTTAAATGGATAGAAGGTAAGGCCGTTGACCTTTATCTGGATGCTCATAGCTATAAAACGCACAAGCGATGAAAACTGAGCCTGGCTGCATCAGGCGCTGTAAGACAGCATGTAACACATCAACCTCTGTCAGTAATAAAGAGAGCAAGACTATGAACCAGGCGACCCGCAAACCGACCACTGTCGGTGACGTATTACTTTACGAATATCTGGAGCCAACCGGCCTGAAGATTCTCGACTTAGCGGAGATGCTAAAAGTGCACCGCAACACCGTCAGCGCCCTGGTCAACAATAACCGGAAGCTGACGCCGGATATGGCTTTCAGGCTGGCTGCAGCCTTCGAAACCAGCGTTGAGTTCTGGCTTAATCTGCAAAACAGTGTCGATATCTGGGAAGTAATGCATGATGCCAGGGCACAGGAGGAGATCAGTCGCGTAACACCGTTGAAGGATTTTCTGGTGCAGAAAGAGAATCAGCTGGCGTGAAAAGCTTTATAACGCACTGGTCATGACGGGATTTGAAACGGGTCAATTATCTGTCAGCCGCTGGGTCAGGGTTAGCATCGGTTTACAGCCAGGGTCATCACGTAACAAGGGAGCCAGGAGGCGATCTCTGGCTCGCCTTCAGTCAATTCAGCAACGATATCCTTACTCGTAATTGACCATCACTTCACTGCTCACCACCCGTAATCCGGGTGGCAGCGCCCCGCTTCCGGCGAAACCAAACACCATATGCAGGGTCTCACTGGCGCTCAGATGTGCCAGCCCGCGCGTGGTGCCGCTTGCCCCCTCCAGGGAAGTGCAGCGCTGTTCGCCGCACAGCCGCACCTGCAGGCCGGACGGGGCCGGTCTGCTCAGCTGATAACGCCAGTTAACGACGCTGACCTCCCCGCCAATGTCAGCGGGCGGCGTCAGCGGCTGCGCCCGTTGCCAGCTGCCGCGGTTCGCCAGCAGCGGCCCATTGGCCGTGGCGCTCCAGGCACCACCGGCCGCCTGCGCCATCAGTGGCAGCATCACGAATGCCATCACCAGCCAGCGCATTATTTGCCTCCGATGGTGGCAGTCATACGGATCTGGCGGTTGTCGCTCAGCTCCAGATTAGAGAGCACCACCAGCTGTGGCAGATTGCGGCGCAGGAAGCGCGCCAGCAGCGCACGCAGCGGATGATTGACCAGCAGTACCGGCGGCGCGCCCAGCATCTCCTGACGCTGCAATGCCGCCTGTGCCTGACTTAACAGCCGATCGGCCAGACCCGGCTCCAGTCCGCCACCGCCCTGCAACGCCTGTAACAGCAGACGCTCCAGCGTGGAATCGAGCCCGATAACCTGCACTTCGTCATTACCCGGGAACCACTGCTGAGTAATCGCACGGCCCAGCGCCACACGCACCACGCTGGTCAGCTCCTGCGGATCGCTCTGCACCGGCGCATGTTCCGCCAGCGTTTCGATAATGGTGCGCATATCGCGAATCGACACCCGCTCCACCAGCAGGTTCTGCAGCACCTTGTGCAGGGTGGTCAGCGAGATCACACCCGGCACCAGATCTTCGGTCAGCTTCGGCATCTCCTGAGTCACACGATCCAGCAGCTGCTGCGCTTCCTGACGGCCAAACAGCTCGCTGGCGAACTGGCCAATCAGATGGTTAAGGTGGGTTGCCACCACGGTACTGGCTTCAACCACGGTAAAGCCCTGAATCTGTGCCTGCTCTTTCAGCGCGCTATCAATCCAGACCGCCGCCAGTCCAAAGGCGGGATCAACGGTCGCTTCGCCTGGCAGACTTCCGGCAGCCGTGCCCGGGTTAATCGCCATCCAGCGGCCAGGATAGGCATCACCGCTGCCAATCTCCACCCCTTTCATCAGGATGCGATAGCGTGCCGGTGGCAGCTCCATGTTGTCGCGGATATGCACCACCGGCGGCAGGAAACCGACATCCTGAGCGACTTTCTTACGGATACTGCGGATACGTCCCAGCAGCTCACCGTTTTGCTGATGATCGACCATCGGAATCAGGCGATAGCCCACTTCCATGCCCAGCGTATCTTCCAGCTGCACATCGGTCCACGACGCTTCGGTGGCGGCTGGCGTGTCCGCCGTTTTGGCGATGCCGCCCGTGACTTCCACTTTCTTCTTCGGCTGCATTTCGCGGCCGCGCAGCCACCAGGCCAGACCCAGTAAGGCGGCGGTGAACAGCAGGAAGACGAAGTTCGGCATGCCCGGCACCAGACCCAGCAGACCAATCACGCCGGCGCTCAGCATCAGCACGCGCGGATCTTTGAACAGCTGGGTGACCATCTGTTCGCCGACATCCTGATCGGTGGCAACGCGCGTCACGATAACACCGGCTGCGGTAGAGATAACCAGCGCCGGGATCTGCGCGACCAGACCATCACCGATGGTCAGCAGGGTATAGGTCTCTGCGGCATGACCCACATCCATACCGTGCTGCACCACGCCAACCAGCAGGCCGCCGATGACGTTGATTACCATGATCATGATACCGGCGACGGCATCACCACGAACGAACTTACTGGCACCGTCCATCGAACCGTAGAAGTCCGCTTCCTGGGTTACTTCGGCACGGCGGCGTTTGGCGTCATCTTCACCGATCAGACCGGCGTTGAGGTCGGCATCGATCGCCATCTGCTTACCGGGCATCCCGTCCAGCACAAAGCGCGCGCCCACTTCGGCGATACGGCCGGCACCTTTGGTGATAACCATAAAGTTGATGATGACGAGGATGATAAACACCACGATACCAATGGCGAAGTTACCGCCCACCAGGAAGTGACCGAACGCTTCAACCACCTGTCCTGCCGCGGCGGCACCCGTATGCCCTTCCATCAGGATGATACGGGTTGAAGCCACGTTCAGCGCCAGACGCAGCAAGGTAGAGAACAGCAGAATGGTCGGGAACGCCGCAAACTCCAGGGTCCGCTGGGTGAACATCGCCACCAGCAGGATCATGATCGACAGCGCAATGTTAAAGGTGAACAGCAGATCGAGGATGAACGGCGGTAATGGCAGAACCATCATCGACAGGATCATCAGGATCAGTACCGGCCCGGCCAGCACCTGCCACTGCATATCTTTAAAGTTGCCCGGTAAACGTAGTTTTGCGGCCAGGTTATTAGCCATCGTTTTTGCTCTCTCCTGCAAAGTCCATCTCTGCCGGAACCGGCAGGTTTTTTGGTTTGGTTGGGATCAGGCCGCCTTCGCGCTTCCAGCGACGCGACTGCCAGACCCACGCCAGCACCTCGGCCACGGCGGCATAGAGCGCGCCGGGAATGTGCTGACCAATTTCAGTATGTCGGTATAGCGCACGCGCCAGCGGCGGTGCTTCCAGAACCGGGATGCGGTGTTCGGCAGCCAGTTCACGAATTCTCAGGGCGATCTCACCTGCGCCTTTCGCCACCACTTTCGGCGCACTCATCTTCTTCTCGTTGTACTGCAGTGCCACCGAGTAGTGCGTCGGGTTGGTGACGATGACATCGGCTTTCGGCACATCCGCCATCATTCGGCGTCGCGCTGCGGCGCGCATCTGCTGGCGGATGCGCCCTTTAACGTGCGGGTCACCTTCCTGCTGCTTATGCTCGTCGCGGATCTCCTGCATCGACATCTTCAGCTTTTTAAAGTGGCTGTGCAGCTGCCAGAAGACGTCATACCCGACCATCGGGATCAGCCCCAGCATCACCAGCGAACAGCAGACTGCGATCATCTCCATGCCGTGAATCAGCGCGGTGACGGGCGCTTCGCTGATCAGCCGCAGCATCTCGGGCCAGTGGCTCCAGATGTACCACCAGCCCACCGAGCCAACCAGAATAGTCTTGAGGATGCCTTTAAACAGTTCGGTCCACGCCTGCGCCGCAAACATTCGCTTGAACCCAGCCATCGGGCTCATCTTCTTCAGGTCGAACTTGATCGATTTACCGCTGAAAACGATACCGCCCAGCAGCATGGGCGCGGCGATTGCCACCAGCACCAGACCGCCCATCAATGGCAGCAGCGCCATCAGTGCCTGCGTGATCAGGCTGCCGATGTGGCTGACGATAATTTTGTCGTCTCTGACCATGCCGTGATCAAAACGGAGTCCGGTGGCGACCATCGCCGCCAGCCGGTGCGCCATCATGTTGCCGCCCATCCACAGGATCATGATGCCGGCCAGCAGCATCAGTACGGATGTGAGTTCGCGCGAACGCGGAATCTGGCCCTCTTCACGCGCTTTCTCAAGTCGGTGGGCCGTGGGCGATTCTGTTTTGTCTTCGTCGCTATCTTCAGCCACGACAAACCTCGGTTGGCAGGAATTCTGAGCATAGGATGCCAAATCTGGCTTAAGTTAAAGCGGAGATAAGATGAAGAAAACAGGCGTTCTTTCGGGGATGGGTCTGACAATGCGGAACGGGGCCACCCGAAGGTGACCCTGTTTATTATAAGCTGCAGCTGTTTCACCCGCCCGCAGGCGGACGAAACCTAGAACCCTAAGCTGTCCAGCAGGTCATCAACCTGATCCTGGTTCGCCACCACGCCCGGTGCATCGGCGTGAATCTGCGGACCGTTCAGCAGGCTGGTGCCTTCCTGACGCTTCTCAGCGCTGACTTCTGGCATATTCTCCAGCAGCACCATTAACAGCTGGCGCTCAATTTCCTGGATCACATCCATCATGCGCTTGATCACCTGACCGGTCAGGTCCTGGAAATCCTGCGCCATCATGATTTCAAGCAGCTGCTTGTTGGTAAAGGCGGTATGCTCTGGCACGGCGGTGAGGAATGCGCGCGTATCCGTCACCAACTCCCGCGCATCACCCAGTTCAATCGGGCTCTCAAACCACTCATCCCAACGCCCTTTCAGCTGGGTTGCCCCGGCTTCCATCTTATCCTGATGGGGTTGTGCTGCTTCAACACAGTTCAACGCACGGTCGGCGGCCTGCGCCGTCATCTGCACAACATAATCCAGACGGTCGCGGGCATCAGGAATGGCTTCAGCCGCATCGGCTATGGCTTTATCCAGCCCCAGCTCGCGCAGGCTGTCGCGCAGCATGCGCGTCAGAGAGCCAATACGTGAAATGATGTCGTGTGCCGCGGCATCCTCAGTTGGTTTCGGAAAGTCGCTCATCACATCCCCTTACATGCCCAGTTTTTCGAAAATTTTACCCAGCTTTTCTTCCAGGGTTGCCGCAGTGAATGGCTTCACGACATATCCGCTGGCACCGGCCTGGGCGGCGGCGATAATGTTCTCTTTCTTCGCTTCCGCGGTCACCATCAACACCGGCAGCGAACTCATTGCCGCGTCGGCACGAATGGTCTGCAGCAGCTGCAGGCCATCCATGTTTGGCATGTTCCAGTCGGAAATCACGAAGTCGAAACCACCCGCTTTCAGTTTGCCGAGGGCGTCCACACCATCTTCCGCTTCTTCTACGTTATTGAAGCCCAGCTCTTTCAGCAGGTTACGCACAATACGACGCATCGTATTGAAGTCGTCTACTACCAAAAAGCGCATGTTTTTATCAGCCATATCTACTCCTGAGTTGTCTCGCCCGGCGGGACGGGCCTGTTAAATACGCAATGCCTGTCCGGCGCTAATTTTCGCCAGCATATGCTGGCTGATGTTGCTTAAATCCACGACTTCGCTCACGCCGCCTGTGGCAATGGCCTCACGCGGCATGCCAAATACCACACAGCTGGCTTCGTTCTGGGCAATAGTCCAGGCGCCTGCCCGATGCATTTCCAGCATCCCGGCGGCACCGTCGTTGCCCATGCCGGTGAGGATGACCCCCACCGCATTTCGTCCGGCGTAAGTTGCCACCGATTTAAACAGCACATCCACAGAGGGTTTGTGCCGGTTAACCGGTGGCCCTTCATTCAGTTTCACCACATAGTTGGCGCCACTTCGGGCCAGCTCCATGTGCATTGCGCCTGGCGCGATGTAGGCATGGCCTGGCAGAATACGCTCACCATCTTCAGCTTCCTTCACCGTGATCTGACACAACTTGTTCAGACGCTCGGCAAAAGAGCGGGTAAAGCCTGGCGGCATATGCTGGGTAATCAGCAGTGCCGGGCTGGTCGCCGGTAACGGCTGCAGCACATGGCGAATCGCCTCGGTACCCCCGGTTGAGGAGCCAATCGCAATCAGCTTCTCACTACTCAGCAGCGGACCCGCTTTCAGCGTCGCCGGCACCGGCATCGCTGCACGGTTGTGCAGTCGGGCACGGGAAGCGGCACGAATTTTGTCGCCAATCATCTGGCTGTAAGACAGCATCCCTTCGCGGATACCGAGCTGTGGCTTGGTGACGAAATCCACCGCTCCCAGCTCCAGCGCGCGCAGGGTAATTTCAGAGCCTTTCCCGGTCAGCGATGAAACCATCACCACCGGCATTGGCCGTAACCGCATCAGTTTTTCCAGGAAATCGAGGCCATCCATGCGCGGCATTTCCACATCCAGCGTCAGCACCTGCGGATTGAACTGCTTAATCAAATCGCGGGCGACCAGCGGATCGGGCGCCGTAGCGACCATCTCCATATCCGGATGGCTGTTGATGATTTCAGTCATCAACTGCCGCATCAGCGCAGAGTCATCTACGCACATCACGGTGATTTTGCTCATCATCTTTCCTTCGTCAGTCCATAGACGGTTTGCCCGCGCAGCCAGAACTCTTTACTGATCTGACTGAAGTTTTCTGAATGACCGGCGAACAGAATGCCGCCCGGCTTCAGGAGCGGGACAAACCGACGCAGAATCTTCTCCTGCGTCTCTTTATCGAAATAGATCATCACGTTGCGACAGAAAATAGCGTCGAACTGACCCGGCAGCGCCCAGTCATTGGCCAGCAGGTTAAGCTGCGCGTAAGTGACCATATTGGTCAGCTCGGGACGCGCCCGCACCATACCGGCATGAGGACCGGTGCCGCGCAGGAAGTAGCGCTGCATTTGCGCGGGTGACAGCGTACGCAGCTCCTCCTGGCGATAAACACCCGCCACCGCTTTTTCCAGCACCTGGGTGTCGATATCGCTGGCATGAACCTGGAACTTGCCCGGTCCGGTGCCCAGTGCTTCCGCCAGCGTCATGGCGATGGAGTAAGGCTCTTCGCCGGTTGACGCTGCGGTACTCCAGACGCTGAAGTTGCCCTGTCGCTTACGTGCATGCTCCGCCAGAATCGGGAAGTGATGCGCTTCGCGGAAGAACGCGGTCAGGTTAGTGGTCAGGGCATTGATAAACGCCTGCCACTCGGCACTGTTCGGATCGGACTCCAGCAGCGCCAGGTAGCGACCGAAATCATCGATATTCAGCGTACGCAGGCGACGAACCAGACGGTTGTAAACCATCTCACGCTTGTGATCGGCCAGTACGATACCGGCACGCTGATAGATCAGCTGGCTGATACGACGAAAATGCGTATCGGAGAGCGGTAAACGCTGCACCATTTGCGACAGCAGCGTTGTCGTCTCATTTTGATCTAAAATTGTCGATTTTTTCATCTCTGCACCTGGCCCGAACTCAATACATTATTTGTCTGCTGCGATGCCCGGCGGCTCAATGGCGGCCGGGCCACGGGCGTTTAAAAGGTTTCCCAGTTGTCGTCGCTGCGGGTAGCAGGCGAACGACCAACGGCTAACGGTGCATCTGACTGGAGAGTTTTCATCGCCGTTGTCTTGTTAACGGCCTGAGCGACAAATTCTTTACCAATATTGAACACTGATACCGCTTGTTTTAAGTGACTTGCCTGATCTTCGAGCGCTGCAGCCGCTGCCGCTGACTCTTCGACCAGTGAGGCGTTCTGCTGGGTGACGCGATCCATCTCGGTCACGGCAAGCCCCACCTGGTCAATGCCACGGCTCTGTTCGTCTGACGCTGAGGCGATCTCACCCATGATGTCGGTGACGCGGGTGACCGCGCTGACGATGTTGCTCATGGTGTCACCGGCGCTCTCTACCAGCACCGAGCCGGTATTAACGCGGCTAACCGAATCTTCAATCAGACCTTTAATCTCTTTGGCGGCCTGGGCGCTGCGCTGCGCCAGGCTGCGCACTTCACCAGCAACGACCGCAAAACCGCGACCCTGTTCACCGGCACGCGCCGCTTCAACGGCGGCATTCAGCGCCAGGATGTTGGTCTGGAAGGCGATGCCATCAATCACACTGGTGATATCGGCAATCTTCTTGGAACTGCCAGCAATTTCTTTCATGGTGGTGACCACGCCATCCACCACTTTGCCGCCCTGCTGCGCGGTTTCAGAGGCAGTCAGCGCCAGCTTGGACGCCTGACGGGCGTTTTCGGCATTCTGCTTCACGGTCGCGGTGAGCTGCTCCATGCTGGCAGCGGTCTGCTCCAGCGAAGCGGCCTGCTGTTCGGTACGTGAAGATAGATCGTTATTGCCGATGGAGATTTCACTGGCACCGGTATAGATGGCATCAGAGCCGTCTCGTACGGTTCGCACGGTACGGACCAGCTCCTGCTGCATGTGCTGCAGCGAAGTCAGTAACTCACCGATTTCGTTACGTACGCTAATCTCAACCGGCTGGGTCAGATCGCCCCGTGCGATGTGCTGGATATGCTCAATACTCTGACGCAGCGGACGGATCAGCACCGAGCGCATCACGTTCCACACCAGGATAATCATCAGCAAGGTCACTGCCAGCGTGGCGATAACGATAGTGATGGAGCGGGTATACGCGTGCTGGTTAGCTTCCACACCCTGCTGAGACAGCGCTTTATTGTGCTCAAGCCACTCGCTGTAATCTTTCTGGAACTTGTCCTGGTAGCTCTGGGTCGGCTGATCCACAAAACCTTTGAAATTGCCGGCGGTGAAGAAGACCATCAGCTCCGCCAGCGCATCGTGATAGGCCTTGTAGTTCGCCTGTAACGCCCGGACGTTTTCGGCCGTTTTGCCTTCTTCTGACAGGTTATCGTTGAATATCTGATAGCTGACTTCAGCCTGCTTCAGCTCCTCGCCCGCCAGGGCGACCAGCTCTTTCACGCTGGCACCCGAGCCCGACATCTGTGCATCCTGCAGAAAACGGATACCGGCGCGGTTAAGGGTGTTGCGCGCCTGAACCAGCGAAACCCATGAGGTGCCCATCGCCTGTTGCAGAGTATTCAGGCGTTGGTTGTAGGCAAAATTCTCTTTATCTGAACTGACAGTTTTGAAAAACATTCCGCCGGAAAACAGCTGCAGCAGCGCAAACAGCGCCAGCACACACAGCAGGCCGGAGACGACTCGTACTCGACTAAACATAAACACCTCATTGGTTGGCGATTCGTGTGTATTTATCGGCGGAGACGGGGGGAACTTTATGCATGGCGACGGCTTTACGCCGCCGCCATGTTGAAAGAGGAAAAAATCAGGCGCGGGAAATTTTGAAAACGGAGACGGCCTGGGTCAGGACGCTGGCCTGCTGCTCCAGTGCGGCCGCCGCGGCGGCAGACTCCTCAACCAGCGAGGCGTTCTGCTGGGTCACGCGATCCATTTCGGTAACGGCCAGACCGACCTGCTCAATACCGCGGCTCTGCTCATCGGAAGCGGAGGCGATCTCACCCATGATGTCGGTAACGCGGGTCACGGCACCCACAATCTCATTCATGGTGCTGCCGGCGCTTTCAACCTGCAGTGAACCGCTGTTGACGCGTGACACCGAGTCTTCAATCAGGCCTTTAATCTCTTTCGCGGCCTGAGCGCTGCGCTGGGCCAGACTGCGCACTTCTCCGGCCACCACCGCAAAACCGCGACCCTGTTCACCGGCACGTGCCGCTTCAACCGCCGCATTCAGCGCCAGGATATTAGTCTGGAAGGCGATGCCGTCGATCACGCTGATAATGTCCGCGATTTTCTTCGAGCTGCCGGCGATCTCTTTCATGGTTGTGACCACGCCATTCACCACTTTACCGCCCTGCTGCGCGGTTTCGGAGGCGGTCAGCGCCAGCTGGGATGCCTGACGGGCGTTGTCAGCATTCTGCTTCACCGTGGCAGTGAGCTGCTCCATGCTGGCGGCGGTCTGCTCCAGCGAAGCGGCCTGCTCTTCGGTGCGGGCCGACAGGTCGTTGTTACCGGCGGCGATTTCGCTGGCACCGGTAAAGATGGCATCAGAGCCGTCACGCACATTCCCCACCGTCATCACCAGCGACTGCTGCATCTCATGGATGCCTGCTGCCAGCTGGCTCATCTCATTACGCCCCTCAACCACAATCGGCTGGGTCAAATCGCCGGAGGCAATAGCGCGTATCTGTGCCAGCAGCTGTTGCAGCGGCTGAATCAGCACCTGACGCAGGCCAAACCAGCAGGTAATAATCACCGCAAGCACCGCAACACCAATCGCGGCCAGCAGCCACATCATCTGTTTAAAGGCTTTCTGGTTCTGCTCCATTCCCTGATCGGAAAGCTCAGTCTGACGCGCACGCCATTTGTTGTAGCTCTCCTGCATCGCGACCTGTTTCTGCTCAATGTTCTGTTTAAACATTCCTTCCAGGTCACGCGCCTGCAGACTTTTTACCATCGCCTTCAGGCCGTTTTCGTAGTTAGCGTAATCCGCTTCAAGCGTGTCGCCCATGGTTTCGTCAAGACCTGACGTGGTTGGCAGATGGTAATAGATTTTAAAGTGGCGATCGGCTTCCGCTAACTGGGTATTGGCTTTGTTGATCAGCTCATCAAGCTGACCACCGTTCATCTGCGAGGCCATGCTGGTCTGTAAGCGCAGCATGCCGCGGTTCAGCGTGGTACGGCTGTTGTTCAGTGAAATATAGGCGTCAGTCATCTCGGTGACATTGCGATTGGAGACCTGCGACAGCGCAAAGGACTCTTTGTCTTTATTGAGGGCTGACCAGAAAAGGCTGCCAGCGACTAACTGGAGCGCGCCAAAGATGACCAGGACTGCGATTAAACTGGTCACCACTTTTATTTTTTTTAACATCTTGTTCCCCTGCAGGTTAATTTAGGTGCAGCGGCTATATCGGCGATGTAACAGGATTAATTAACGCTATTCAGCGCTTTCAGGAGAGAAGTGGCTTTTGTAATTATTTTTATCAGCATGAGCTGCTGAGTTTGGCTTTACGCAGAGGAATCGCGAGGGGTTGCTGCGCATCCCGCAGGATGCGCAGCATGACATCAGAAGGTTTCCCAGTGAGTATCACTGACCGGTGCCGTCAGGGCTTTGCGTGGTGCCAGCGCCGCCGTAGCGGGTGCGGCAATCGGCAGATGCTTTGTCAGCGTCTGCTGCAATGCGCCGCGTTTAATTTTGAAGACCGACACTGACTGACTTAACCGGCTGGCCTGATCTTCCAGCGAGGCGGCTGCGGCAGCGGACTCTTCCACCAGCGAGGCGTTCTGCTGGGTAACGCGATCCATCTCAGTGACCGCCTGCCCGACCTGATCGATACCGCGACTCTGCTCGTCCGACGCCGAGGCGATTTCACCCATGATGTCGGTGACGCGCGTAACCGCACTGACGATATCGCTCATGGTTTCCCCGGCGGTGCCGACCAGTTGCGAACCGACATTGACCCGGTTCACTGAGTCATCGATCAACCCTTTGATCTCTTTTGCCGCCTGGGCGCTGCGCTGGGCCAGATTACGCACCTCGCCCGCGACCACGGCAAAACCGCGACCCTGCTCGCCGGCACGCGCCGCTTCAACGGCGGCGTTAAGCGCCAGAATATTAGTCTGGAAAGCAATGCCATCAATCACGCTGGTGATATCGGCAATCTTCTTCGAGCTGCTGGCGATTTCGCTCATGGTTTTCACGACACCCGCCACCACGTTGCCGCCTTTTTCTGCGGTTTCTGAGGCGCTGAGTGCCAGCTGTGACGCCTGGCGGGCGTTTTCGGCGTTCTGTTTCACCGTGGCAGTGAGCTGCTCCATGCTGGCCGCCGTCTGCTCCAGTGACGCAGCCTGCTGTTCTGTGCGGGCAGAAAGATCATTGTTTCCGGCAGAGATCTCGCTGGCACCGGTGAAAATCGCATCCGAGCCGTCACGCACATTGGTCACCGTGCGCACCAGTGACTGCTGCATGTCATGCAGACTGGCCGCGAGCTGAGTCATCTCATTGCGCCCTTCCACCACAATCGGCTGGGTTAAATCGCCCTGGGCGATATGCTGAATGTGATTAATGCTGCTGTTGAGGGGTGTCATCACGATTTTGCGCAGTCCAAACCAGCAGAGCACGATCACGGCGACCACGACGGCCATGATGGTGGAGAGGATCCACATCATACGGCTGTAAGCAGAACTGTTCTCTTCAACACCAAGCGTAGTCAGGCGATTCTGATCGGCTCGCCATTCACGGTAAACCGTCAGAAACGCACTCTGGCTTGGCGCCACCGGGGCTTTACCGGCCGCAATCAGATCGTTTGCCTGTAGCGCGGTCTGCAACTGATCCAGCGCAGCGCCATAGTCGCTGTAGCGCTGCTCCAGCTGGTTGTTTAACTCACTATTTTGTCCCGGCGTATCGGGTGTCTCTTTAAAGACTTTGAAAAAACCGGCGGCCGCCTGCTGAAAGTTTTTGCTGTCGTCAAACAGCGTGGCGACATCGGCCGTTTTGCCTTCCAGCTTACTGGTGGCGAAACGCAGCTGAATACGGGTCAGCAGCACCCGGCTCTGGTTAAGACTCATATAGGCGTCGTTGAGCGACTGCGTATTTTGCATCGCCAGCTGCGACACGGCGAAGCTTTGCTTGTCGTGGCTTAATGCGGAGTAGAAAACAGAACCGGAGAAGGCCTGTAACAGCCCAAACACCAGCAACACCAGTAACAGGCTGGTGACAACACGGATTTTCGTTAACATGAGTAACCCTGAAGAAAGTAGGTAATTAAAGTGACTGAGGGATTATCGGCAGGTGACAGCGGGAAATTAGAGTGCAATGCGGCTTTATTCTATGAATAGAAAGGAATTATCGCTCAGTGAAACTATCACGGGCCAGCCATAACCGGCCCGTGATGATTCAATTACGCGCTACGCAGGTTATCCACCAGCGCCATCTCGTCGCTGCTCAGCAGCTTCTCAATGTCGACCAGAATCAGCATGCGATCGCCCAGCGCACCCAGACCGGTCAGGTACTCGGTGGACATGGTCACAGCGAACTCTGGTGAAGGACGGATCTGATCCTGGGTCAGCGACAGCACATCAGAGACGCCGTCAACCACGATACCGACCACGCGATTTTCCAGATTCAGCACGATAACCACGGTGTTTTCATTGTACTCAACATCGGGTTGCGCAAACTTCACGCGCAGATCGATAATCGGCACGATAACGCCGCGCAGGTTAGTGACGCCGCGGATAAATTCAGGGGTATTTGCGATACGCGTTACCTGATCGTAACCGCGAATTTCCTGAACTTTGAGGATATCGATGCCGTACTCTTCGTCGCCCAGCGTGAAGACCAGAAACTCCTGACCCACAGTTTCGCCAGCGATTTTTGTCACGGTTGCCATTCCATTCATGTTATTTACCCTTTCGTTATCAATCAGGCGGCAGCGCCAGCCACACGTTTTTCACGGTTAAGTGATTGCAGTGCTGAAACATCAACAATCAGCGCCACGCTACCATCGCCAAGAATGGTGGCGGCAGAGATGCCCGGCACTTTGCGATAGTTACTTTCCAGGTTCTTCACCACCACCTGATGCTGGCCAATCAGCTGATCGACCAGTAGCGCGTAACGTTTGCCCGCGCTTTGCAGGATTACCACGATGCCCTGAGTGGCCTCGGTTTTGGCATCCTGCACATCAAAGACGTTCCACAGCTCGACCAGTGGCAGATATTCGCCACGCACTTCCAGCACGCACTCGCCACCGGCCAGCGGTTTCAGCTCTTCGGCGCGCGGTTGCAGCGACTCCATCACCGCATTCAGCGGCAGAATAAAGACTTCATCGGCCACACGAACGGACATCCCATCAAGGATGGCCAGGGTCAGCGGCAGCAGGATACGAATGGTGGTGCCTTTGCCCTGCTTCGAGGCGATCTCGACGTGACCGCCCATCTCCTGAATATTTCGTTTCACCACGTCCATACCGACGCCGCGTCCTGAAACATCCGTCACCTGCTCTGCGGTGGAGAAGCCCGGTGCGAAGATCAGCATGCCGACCTCTTCGTCGCTCATGTTCTCGTGAACCGGCAGGCCCGATGAGAGGGCTTTAGCCAGAATACGTTCACGGTTCAGACCGGCACCATCATCAGACACTTCAATGCAGATGTTGCCGCCCTGATGTTCCGCTGAAAGCGTCAGGTTACCGGTTGCCACTTTACCGGCCACCAGACGTTTCTCTGGCGTTTCGATACCGTGGTCAAGACTGTTACGCACCAGGTGCGTTAAGGGATCGATGATGCGCTCAATCAGGCTCTTATCGAGTTCGGTTGAGCTGCCCAGCAGCGTCAGTTCGACCTCTTTGCCGAGTTTGCTGGCCAGGTCACGCACCAGACGCGGGAAGCGGCTGAAGACATATTCCATTGGCATCATACGAATCGACATCACCGATTCCTGCAGATCGCGGGCGTTACGCTCCAGCTGACCCATGCTGTTCAGCAGGTCACCGTGCGCGACCGGATCGAGTTCGCCGGAACGCTGAGCGAGCATTGACTGGGTAATCACCAGTTCGCCCACCAGGTTGATCAGCTGATCGACCTTCTCCACCGCAACACGGATGCTGGTGGATTCGCTCGATTTGGCAGGGGCCGCGACGCGCTTACTTTCACGCTTCACTGCGGCCACCGGCAGTTCGGTGACGGTGGCGGTGTGAACGTCTTCCACCACCGGTTCGGCCTCGGCAGCAACAGCAACTGGCGCGGCAACGGCTTCGTCTGCTGCCGGGAAGCGGATCTGTGCTTCGTCGATGACGAAGCAGAGCACCGCCACGATGTCATCTTTACCGACGCCATCAATGCAGACATCCAGCGTGGTGCTGCCTTTCTGTACGTTTGTCAGGGTGCCGAGATTACTCATCTCTTCCAGCATCAGATCGACCTCTTTCTCTTTGAGATCGATCAGCTGTACACGCAGGCCGCTGGTGCTGGCCGGTTCTGCGCTGGCAGTGGCAACACTGGCCGGAACATCAACCGGCAGACCTTTGGCCTCTAGCGCCAGCTGGCGCAGCGCTTCACAGATATATTTGAAGCTCTCCGCGTTAGGCTCCTGCGCGGTTTTATAAGCATCGAGCTGTTCCTGCATAATATCTTTGGTTTCCAAAAACAGGTTGATGATGTCGGTGCTGAGCTGCATCTCGCCGCGACGAGCACCATCCAGAATGTTTTCCAGGATATGAGTCGTTTCCTGTAATACCGTAAAACCAAAGGTTCCGGCCCCACCCTTAATGGAGTGAGCGGCACGGAAGATGGCGTTAAGCTGTTCCGAATCTGGCTCCTGCGGGTCTAAGCCCAACAGGTGTTGTTCCATATCCGCTAATAGCTCATCGGCTTCATCAAAAAACGTCTGGTAAAAATCGCTGATGTCCATACTCACGGGAATCACCTCGGCTGTGAGGGGGCTGCTGTATTCACCGCGCCGCCTGGTGTTGCAGGTGCGGTAATCTGTTCAATGGCCGCCGGATCGCTGATCTGGACGGCATCACTTTCTGCGTTCTCTTTTTCTATTGCCGCTTCGGTGTCGTGGTTCAACACCAGCAGGCTGATGCGGCGGTTAACGGCGTCATTACCGCCACGATTTTTCAGGCGCATGGTGTCGGCCATACCCAACACCCGTAAAATTTTTCCGCTGTCTAAGCCGCCCATCACCAGTTCACGGCGTGAGGCGTTAGCACGGTCTGTCGACAGTTCCCAGTTGCTGTAGCCTTTGTCACCGCTGGCATACTGAAAATCATCGGTATGTCCGGCCAGGCTGATGCGGTTCGGAATGTCGTTAAGGACTGGCGCTATCGCACGCAGAATATCGCGCATATAGGGCTCAACCTCGGCCCGACCGGTCTTAAACATCGGGCGATTCTGGCTGTCGATAATCTGAATACGCAGCCCCTCTTCCACCATATTGATGATCAGATGCGGGCGCAGCGCTTTCAGACGCGGATCCGCTTCAATCAGCTGGTCGAGCTTTTCACGCAGCCGGTTAAGACGAATCTCATCCAGCTTGCGTTTCTGGGCGTCCATATCGACGACTTTGTTCACTTCGCCAATCTTTTTGGTCGGATCATCACCGCCGCCGGGGATCGGGCTCTCGCTGTCGCTGCTGCGCGCCCCGCCGGTAATCGCTACCTTCAGCGGTGTTTTGAAGTAGTCTGCTATCTGCACCAGCTCCTGCGGGTTGGCGATTGAGAGCAGCCACATCACCATAAAAAAGGCCATCATCGCCGTCATAAAGTCGGCGTAGGCAATCTTCCACGATCCGTGGCTGCCTTCATGGCCTTTATGTTTGCGCTTTTTGATCAGCACAATTGGGCGATTGCCGTGTTTCATGAAGCCTCGTCTGAAGTCTGTTTAGCCGGGTTCTTGGCGTTACGTACGTGCTCTTCCAGTTCGCTGAACGACGGACGCTCGGCGGAATAGAGCGTCTTACGACCAAATTCCACCGCAATCTGCGGCGCGTAACCATTCAGGCTCGACAGCAATGTCACCTTAATGCACTGCATCATCTTGGTGGTTTCCGCACACTTCTGACGCAGCACTGACGAGAGTGGAGAGACAAACCCGTAGGCCAGCAGGATGCCCAGGAAGGTGCCCACCATCGCATGCGCGACCAGCGCACCGAGTTCAGCGGCTGGACGATCGGCCGAAGCCAGTGCATGGACCACGCCCATTACCGCGGCGACGATACCGAATGCCGGAAGACCATCACCCACTGCAGCAATACTTTGCGCTGGTACGTCACACTCGTGTTCGTAGGTCTCAATCTCTTCATCCATCAACGCTTCGATTTCAAAAGCGTTCATGTTGCCGCTCACCATCAGGCGTAAATAGTCAGTAATAAAATCCACTAACTGTTTATCGGCAAGAATGCGGGGATAATTAGCAAAAATTTCACTCTGGCTGGGATCTTCAATATCGCGTTCCAGCGATAACATACCCTGCTGACGCGACTTCGCCATCAGGCGATAAAGCAGCGCCATCAAATCCATGTAAACCGCTTTGTTGTACTTGGAGCCGCGAAATAACTTAGGCAGCGCCTTCAGCGTTTTTTTAATCGACTTACCGTTGTTGCCGACTAAAAAAGCACCGGCACCGGCACCGCCGATCATTAATAATTCGGCTGGCTGATAAAGCGCGCCCAGATGGCCACCTACCAGCGCATATCCGCCCAACACGGAGCCTAAAACAATCAGGTAACCTATAATTATCAGCACAAAAAAATCCTTACGTCCGTAACGTGTTGGTGGAAGTTAAGCCAGAGAGCCGCAGATGTTATTCCTGAACCGCAAGCAAAAAAAAGCAGCGGTATTAACCGCTGCTGGATGGCTTCCACAGTGCGAACAAACTTAAACGGCGTGTTTAACCTGTTCATCCAGCAGTTGTGGAAACATATCGGCAGGTTCTGCAGAAAGTTTACGTCTTTTTACTGCCCGTGATGGTGGCTGGCACAGGCTGCAGGTAAAGCTGCCAACCGGCTGATGCGCATGATTAATAAAACTGCCGTTGCAGCTTTTACAATCTGCCAGTTCCAGCATACCGCTATCAACGAATCGGACCAGGGTCCAGGCACGAGTCAGCGCCAACAGCGGGCCCTCGTCCGATTGAGGACACTGTTCAAGATACAGGCGGTAAGCTTTAATCACGGCATCGACGCCGCTGCACAACCCGGTTTTCAGCAAAAACTTCCAGGCGTTACAGAACATAGAAGCATGAATGTTCTGCTCCCACGTCATAAACCAGTCCGTAGAGAACGGCAGCATACCTTTCGGTGGCGGACTGCCACGTAATTCTTTATAGAGCTTGATGAGACGACCGCGGCTCAGTTGGGTTTCGCTCTCAAGCATCTGTAAGCGGGCACCTAATGTAATGAGCTCCATCGCGAGATGAATATCACGTGCTTCCTGAACAATACTTTTCTCACTCATGACATTGCTCTCTTTTTAGCAGGTGCATCATCTTTAGACGCATTACGCAGTAAACGGCTCGATAATAAAATGCCGGTGTGGATTTGTTGTAAATCATCCACGCGTGATTCCTGCGTCAGGCGATTAATGGTGCTGCTATCGGTAAAACGAAACTGGCAAACCAGTTGATTGGTTTCCGCCATTTTTACCATTTCAGGCAATGTTAATTCAGATAATGCATTCGCCATTTTCTCGTCAATTCCGAGGCGAAACATTGCAGAAGCTTTATCCTGGTTAATTAAACGCTGCGCAAGCAGTAAATAAGACAAGTTGAGATCGTAAATATGTTTCAGTACTTCAGAGGTGCCCATTATTTTTCCATCCTGAGAGATGCGACGTAACTGTATCGCAGAATAAATCTGCGGTTCGAGCTGCTGTTTGTTAAATCAAAAGATGGCAAAAAAAACTTCACGTAACGTTAATGTCACCGTTTTCGCCTTCCATTTTTGTGTGGGTTTCAGACCCACCGAAGGTCGAAAATCCATGCCATTTTATTTTCGAGTTCTGGACATCTTCCGTGACGTCTTCTTACATTTTTTAGGACTATTCCGAAAACAACGCAAATCTATATCGTCTGATTTCGACATACAACGACAGTGATGTGAAATTTTAGATAAAGTGTGACGCAGATCACACTTTTAACGCAAATTTCTTCAGCAACCCTTTACCATTACTTACCGACTGGTCATTTTTTGAGCAAAAAAGCCCGATTTTAAGTCCAATTGGTCCTGAGAAAGGTTTAATAGGGGGTAAAAGCATCGCTATTCGACGCTTTGCGCAGTCCGGAATGAATATCGGGTGTTAATCGTTTTAACACCCTATTTAGAACCACCCAAAGAAAGGTTATCAGCATATTATGCTGCTGCAACCTTCAGGTATTTGCTTTTAAATTAGTTACTTAAGGGGAGTATCGCAGAGGGTGAGTAATGAAATCGTTAAGGTTTATACGGCAGCAGGTCAGATTTCTGGCAACCTGACGTTAACAGTGGTGGCGGGGTGTACAGACTCTGATTCCCACTGTAACAAGGGGTTATATAAGAAAGTCGAATGAATTAACGAAGGGTTATGCGTTGGCACTATCACTATCGGCAGCCTGAAGAGAAACTTGAGTAAAGAAGGTAAAGAAAGCGGCAGGGGCTGACAGGACGGGGGTTTTCCGGGCTTACCTGCATTTATCGGGCCACTCCGGGCAGCCACTGACGTTATCAGCGTAGAATCGTAGCAAACGGTCATTAACAGATAGCAGGCGAGTTTTCTGTGACATGGGCCGAAAAAAAGCAGCGACGCCGTAGAGGCGCCGCTGCTTTCATAACCTGAGTCAGAACAGATATCAGGCGAGTTTTGGGAAGGTCGCGACCTTGTTAACCGTGTTGTGGTCAACGCTGCGCGGTTCAATGCGTTCCAGGTCTTTCAGGAAGCCTTCACGCCAGGCGGTAATATCATTTTTACGCAATACCGCCATCATGTCGTTGTAGCGTGAAATCCTTTCGGTACGCGGCATAGTAATCGCCCTATCCAGCGCGGCTGCCACTTCATCACGGTCATACGGATTTACAATCAGCGCAGAGGTGAGCTCGTTGGCCGCACCCGCAAAGCGCGACAGCACCAGTACACCGGGATCATCAGGGTCCTGCGCAGCCACGTACTCTTTCGCCACCAGGTTCATACCGTCACGCAGCGGCGTAACCAGACCGACATCGGTCAGACGGAAGATTTTCATCAGCAGGCGACGGTCAAAATGCTGGTTAAGGTAGTAGAGCGGGGTCCAGCCCAGCGTACCGTATTTACCGTTGATGCGCCCTGCTTCGGTCTCCAGCTGATGACGGATATCCTGATACGCCTGCACATCGCCGCGCGAGGTCGGCGCAATCTGCGAGTAGCGGATTTTGCCGCGATGCTGCGGGAAGTTCTCCAGCAGCGCTTCATAGGCAAGAAAACGCTCAGGCAGACCTTTGGAATAATCAAGACGTTCGCAGGCAATAATATTGCGTGCATCGCCCAGCTCTTTCTTCATGGCGGCCATTTTCGGTGGCAGCGGCCCTTCGGCCATCTCTTTAATACTGTCTGGCTCAATCCCGATGGGATAAACCTCAGTCATAAAGGTGTTGCCAAAGGCGCGATGTTTTTTGTCGCCCTTATTCTGCAGCTGAGTGAGCTGGCTGACGCTGTCGAGGAAGGCCACCCGATCCGATTCGGTCTGGAAACCCAGCAGGTCATATTCGCACAACATTTCCAGAAGCTCTTTGTGCGGCGGCAGCGCATTAAATATTTCAGGCGTCGGGAAAGGAATATGCAGGAAGAAGCCGATGCGGTTATTAATGCCCGCCCGACGCAACGCGGCTGCAAACGGTAAAAAGTGATAATCGTGGATCCAGACAATATCATCCGGCTTAATCAGCGGTTTTAAACGCTGTGCCACCGCATCGTTAACGTCGCAATACCCTTCCCAGGCTTCCCGCTGGAACTGAACCAGGTCAAGGCGATAATGGAATGCGGGCCAGATGACAGTGTTTGAGAACTGGCAATAGTAGAGATCGTAATCGTTCTGGCTCAGCGGGAACGAGGCATACTCAATACCTTCACGTTCCTGAACCGTGACTTCTTCTACCTCTTCGCCTGTGTACTCGCTGATTTCACCGTTCCAGCCAAACCACAGTCCACCGGTGCTTTTCAGTGCATCGAGAATACCGACGGCCAAACCGCCAGCGCTGGTTTTTGACCCATCGGGCATGGCGACACGGTTAGATACAACCACTAAACGACTCATAACCTAAACTCCTTACCGACGTTGTCTTGATCTGATAGTAATAATGTTCTTTCCAGCCAGCCGTAAACCGCATCGACATCATGAAGCCGATAATGGGCCTGGGTGGAACCTTCTCCGACTTTGATCGAGACGCCCTGCCGTGCGTTCACGGCCAGAAAGCCCTTCTCATCCGTCAGATCGTCGCCAATAAAGACCGGCGTACGTCCGGCAAAAGGGGGCTGCTGCATAAAGTCGCTGATTGCGGCGCCTTTATCGATACCTGCCGGTTTAATCTCAACCACACATTTCCCCGGTTGAAGCGCCAGTCCGGGAAAACGTTTCACTGACTGTTCAGCCAGTCGCATCACATCCTGCTCATGCTGCATCGCCTGGCGGTAGTGAAGTGCGAAAGCCATGCCTTTTACCTCCAGCTGGGTGCCAGGCCAGGATGCCATGGCATCCTGCAATTCCGCCCTGAGCGATTGCTCCACCTCGACCGGCAGGCTGATGCGTTGCAGATTACCCTCTGCATCACGGCGCTCTGCACCATGTACGCCCGCAGCCGGGCCGTGCCAGGGAGCGGCCAGCGCATCAAGTTGTTCTATGGGTCTGCCGGAGACCAGCGCAAGCGCGCCCTGCGAGAGTGCAGAGAGCTGCTGCAGTTGCGCGATGACCTGCTCAGGAATAAATACCGCTTCGGGACGGGACTGAATCGCTGCCAGCGTGCCGTCGACATCAAAAAAGAAGGCGTACTGCCCGCCGCTTAATGTCGGGTACCTGGCATGGGTGTCTGCCGCTTGGGTCACGTTACTTCTCCTGAAAATCGAATTTTAATAAAACATTGAGTTAAAACAAGAATGTCCTGACGCAGTCAGGTCAGCAAGCGGGAAATTCTGATAAAGCGGTGATTGAGGGATAAAACGCGGTAACGGGATAGGTCACTCTCCTCAAACTTGCAAGCGCATTGCTGACAATACTGGCTAACTGAGAACATCTTCACAGTAAGTGTAGTCATTAACAGGGGTTATGCCAGAAAGATGCAGGTTTCATGCCAGCCGCTGCGGTTAAGTCAGCATAAAAGCACCATTCAATTCTGCTTCGCTTCCGATGATCAGGCCAGACACGATCCGCTGCTGACTGGAGTCACGCACGTATCGCACCCGGCAGAGTCGGCCCCCCCAAAGCTTAAGGCTCTTAAGGTATTCCTAATATTGAAAGCGCATTCTCGTGACACTTTTATTACTCTGGTTCCTGCTCACATGGCGTTTACCCTGAAGAGGCCGCTGATTAGCCGCCTTACGTTGCTGATTCTGGCTGCGGTTTACATCGCAGTTTTCCTTAACGTTGCCTATTACCGTCAGGTGCTGGCGGTGATGCCGCTGAACGACCTGCACACCACGCTGGTCTTTTTATCGATGCCGCTGGTCGCCTTTAGCGTGATCAATATCGTGATTACGCTGGCCTCATTTATCTGGCTGGATCGGCTGCTGGCCGCGCTGTTTATTCTGCTCTCCGCCTCGGCACAGTTCTTTATTCACACCTATAACATCGTGGTCGATCGCTCGATGATCACCAACATGATGGATACCACCGCCTCGGAATCTTTTGCGCTGATTACGCCACAGCTGCTTGTAACCCTGCTCACCTCGGGCGTGCTGATGGCGTTGCTGCTGTTCTGGCCGCGAATCAAAAAACAGCAGTGGCGCGGCGTGCTGGCGCGACTGCTCAGCGTGCTGCTGTCAGCAGCGCTGATTGTGCTGGTCGCCCTGCTCTTCTATAAAGATTACGCTTCGCTGTTCCGTAACAACCGCGAACTGGTAAAAGCGCTGAGCCCCTCTAACAGCATCGCGGCGACGCTCTCCTGGTATAAGCATGAGCAGTTGCAGAACGCGCCGCTGATTCGTATCGGTGAAGATGCGCACCTGCAGCCCAGCCGCAGCAGTGGCAAACCGAATCTGACGATTCTGGTGCTGGGTGAGACCTCGCGTGCGCAAAATTTCTCGCTGGGCGGTTATGGTCGTCTGACCAATCCCTTGCTGGCGAAAGATGATGTGATCTATTTCCCGCACACCACCTCATGCGGAACGGCGACGGCGGTTTCCGTGCCCTGCATGTTCTCCAATATGCCGCGCGCCCACTATGATGATGTGCTGGCCGCCCATCAGGAGGGGTTGCTGGATATTATTCAGCGCGCCGGGATTAGCGTGTTGTGGAATGAGAACGATGGGGGCTGTAAAGGGGCCTGCGACCGCGTTCCGCATCAGGACATGACCAGCCTGAACCTGCCCGGCATGTGTATTGATGGTGAGTGTTACGACGACGTGCTGTTCCACGGTCTGGATGAGTACATTGGTCAGTTAAAAGGCAACGCGGTGATTGTGCTGCACACCATTGGCAGTCATGGCCCGACTTACAGCCATCGCTATCCGCCACAGTTTCGTCAGTTTGAACCGACCTGCGACACCAACCAGATTCAGGACTGTTCGCAACAACAGTTGATCAACACCTATGACAATACGCTGGTCAATGTGGATCACATCGTCGATAAAGCCATTAACGTACTGCGTGCACATCAGGACCGCTTCACCACCAGCCTGGTCTATCTGTCTGACCACGGCGAATCCCTGGGTGAAAATGGTGCTTACCTGCATGGCCTGCCCTATGCTATCGCGCCGGACACCCAGAAACATGTGCCGTTGCTGATCTGGCTTTCCGATGATTATCAGAAACGTTATGCGGTTAATCGCGGCTGTCTGAATAAACTGGCGGCGACAGACGATTTTTCACAGGATAATCTGTTTTCAACCATGCTGGGATTAACCGGCACCGCGACCCACGAATATGTGCCTGCGGATGATATTTTGACGTCGTGTCGGAGCCAACCTTAATGAAGATACTGATTGTTGAAGATGATGCCCTGCTGCTGCAGGGTCTGATGCTGGCGCTGGAAGGGGAAGGCTATGTCTGTGATGGCGTTACGCGGGTGCGGGATGCTGAAGCGCATTTCGCCAGCGGCCTGTATAGCCTGGTGGTGCTGGATCTTGGCCTGCCGGATGAAGATGGACTGCATTTTCTGATACGACTGCGGCGGCAGAAGAAGATGACGCCGGTGCTGATCCTGACCGCACGCGACACCATCAGCGAACGCATTGCCGGACTCGACGCAGGCGCGGACGACTATCTGATCAAACCGTTCTCGCTGGATGAGTTGCTGGCGCGGATCCGCGCCCTGATCCGCCGCCACGTCAATCAGGGCGACAGTCATGTCAGAGTGGGTGCGCTGGCGCTGGATATGACCCATCGCCAGATTACGCTCAGCGACGTACTGCTGGATCTGACACCCAAAGAGTTTGCGATTCTGTCAAGGCTGATGCTCAAGGCCGGGAACCCGGTACACCGTGAAATTCTCTATCAGGATATCTATAACTGGGAGACCGAGCCTTCAACTAATACCCTGGAAGTGCATATTCATAATCTGCGCGACAAAATCGGCAAAAGCGCTATACGCACCGTGCGCGGTTTTGGCTATGCGCTGGTGACGCAGGATGGCGTTCGTGAGGCAACATGATAAGACGTTTCGATCATCGCAGTATGCGCTTTCGTCTCATCCTGACCATCGGTCTGATCCTGCTGGTTTTCCAGGTGATCAGCGTGGTCTGGTTGTGGCATGAGAGCAAAGAGCAGATTCAGTTTCTGGTGGAAGCGCAGTTGCAGAAGCGCAACATGGACAGTCATGTTAAGCGTGAAGTGCACGAAGCGGTGGCCAGCCTGGCGGTACCAAGTCTGGTGATGATTACCCTGACGCTGCTGCTCTGCTATCAGGCGGTCAAATGGATAACCCGGCCGCTTTATCAGCTGCAGCGTGAACTGGAGAGTCGCAGCGAAGAGAATCTTGATCCCGTCGCCTGCCACAGTCAGGTTCAGGAGATCGATGCGGTGACGCAGGCGATAAACCAGCTGGTCGCGCGTCTGAACAGCAGTCTGGAGCGCGAACGGCTGTTCACCGCCGACGTGGCACATGAGCTGCGCACGCCGCTGGCGGGATTGCGGCTGCATCTGGAGTTAATCGAACGTAACAGCGATGTCAAAGTTCAGCCGCTGGTGCAGCGCCTGGATCAGATGACGCACAGTGTGTCGCAGCTGCTGAATCTGGCGCGCGCCGGACAGTCCTTTACCTCTGGCACCTATCAGAACGTGGGGCTGATTGAAGATGTGATCCTGCCAATGGAGGCAGAGCTGAGTATCATGCTGGAGGCGCATCAGCAGACGCTGGTGCTCGATCTGCCGCAGGAGCAGTTTGTGCGTGGTGATGCCACGCTGCTGAAGATGTTGCTGCGTAACCTGGTCGAGAACGCCCATCGCTACAGTCCGGATAACAGCACCATCAGTGTGCAGCTGGTGTTAGCTCCTCAGCCGATGCTGGTGGTGGAAGATCAGGGTCCGGGAATTGATGAGAGTAAAAGTGGCGAGCTGAGTAAAGCGTTTATCCGGATGGACAGTCGCTACGGCGGTATCGGACTCGGGCTGAGCATCGTCAGCCGCATCGTCCAGTTACACCGGTTTCAGTTTTTCTTAGAGAACCGCCGCGACCGAAGCGGTTGTCGTGCCGTGGTGAAGTTTTAAGCGCTGAACCAGGCGGAGAGGAACAGAACGACCGTAGCTGCGGCAATCAGCAGTGCAGCATATTCACTCATCGGACGCGGAGCAGTCACAGACAGGGCAACAGGAGCAGTTTTCATAGCATCATCCTCAGTTAAAGCAGGCAGTATCGCGATTGCATATTAAGGAAACCTTAAGCTCGCGACACTGCCGCTAAAAATGTCTGCGCTGCGGGACACCGCCATCAACCTCGCATTTCTGCCCGCTGACACGCCTGCTGCATCCGCCCGGTGCTCTACACTTAATGGCTACGTTCCGTTTCAGGAGTTATGCCATGAGCCAACGCATGCACAAATATGCTTTTCCGGTCAGCAAAGCCCGCAAATACCTTGAGCCCGGACCGGTGCTGCTGCTCAGTTCGCAGTACGGAGATCAACATGACATCATGACGCTCGGCTGGCACACGGTGCTGGAGTTTTCTCCGTCACTGGTTGGCTGCATGATTGCCGGTATGAACCATAGCCATGAGCTGATCCGCAACAGCGGTCAGTGCGTGCTGAACATTCCTTCTGCCTCGCTGATTGATGAAGTTGTGGCAATCGGCAACAGCCACGGCGACAGCATTGATAAGTTTGAGGCCTTTGGCCTGACGCCGGAACCCGCTCAGGTGGTTGGCGCGCCGATGATTGCCGAATGTTTTGCCAGCTTTGAGTGTCAGCTTTATGACGATTCGATGGTCGCTAACTACAACCTGTTTATTTTTGAGATTGTTAAAGCGCACGTTGCCGAGCAGCCGGAATACCCCACTACCCTGCACTACACTGGCGAAGGCCGGTTCAGCGTGATGAGCGACAAAATACTGGATAAGAGCGGCGATTTTAAACCGGAGATGCTGATCTAGTTGAAAGCGCTCTTCCGCGCCCCCATTCACCTCTTTCGACCTGACAGGAGTAAATTATTATGGCAATCGAATACGCAGTTATCGCTGGCGGCTGTTTCTGGTGTACCGAAGCGGTATTTAAGGATGTGATCGGCGTAGAGTCGGTTGAAAGCGGTTATACCGGCGGTGCCCGGCCGAATCCGACTTATGAGCAGGTCTGCAGCGGTGCGACCGGTCATGCGGAAGCGATCCGCATTGGCTTCGACCCGGAGAAAGTCAGCTTTGGCGATCTGCTGGATATCAGCTTTGTGACGCATGATCCGACCCAGCTTAACCGTCAGGGTAATGATATTGGCACCCAGTATCGTTCCGCCATTTTCCCGGCCAATGCAGAGCAGGAAGCGGAAGCACGCGCCGCCATTGCCCGCGCTCAGGCTGACCATGATGTGCCGGTGGTGACCACCATTGAGCCGCTGAAAGAGTGGTATCCCGCTGAAGCTTATCATCAGGATTACTGGGAAGGCGCGGGCCAGCGCAACGGTTACTGCATGGCGGTCATTCCACCGAAATTGCAGAAGCTGCGTAAAAGTTTCGCTAACAGAGTAAAGAGCTGATTCCGGCATCAGTCGGGGCAGCGTCTGACCAGTAACGAGGGTGAGAACGCCGCCCCGGTTTATTTGCTGCCATAAAACTCACCTGACCGGGCTCATCAGGATGACGGGATGTGGCCGGTAAAACGGCGGGTTTTATGCCGCAGTAAATCGATTCGTTCAGAGCTTAAGCGAATAGATCAAAAGAGAAAAATAGTGCTTGACCGTTTTCAGTCGACTCCCTATAGTACCGCCCCGTTGACCCATCGCGGTCAGCGAAGTAAATCTGGTGAGGTGTCCGAGTGGCTGAAGGAGCACGCCTGGAAAGTGTGTATACGGCAACGTATCGAGGGTTCGAACCCCTCTCTCACCGCCATATTCAAAGAAGAGCCTGAACTTTTGTTCAGGCTCTTTTTTTTGCATATTTCACTCTGAGAGAGCGTGATAACTCCCGCCGGGGAACGACCACGTGCGCAGCCCCTGCCCCACAATAAGAAAACCCGGCCGGAGCCGGGTTTGGGCGCTACACTTCTACTCAATCAAACGCTAGCTATACGCGTGCAGGGTGCGCTGACACAGCGCAGAACGCACACAATCTTCTTTGCCGAAGCGTACAATGCCAACCATCTCGTCCTCTTCGAAACGCGCCAGCGCGTCTGCGAGACCGGAAGGCACCCCAGCGGGCAAGTCGCACTGGGTAATATCGCCGTTAACAATGACCGTGACGTTTTCGCCCAGTCGGGTCAGGAACATTTTCATCTGCGCGGCGGTGACGTTCTGCGCCTCGTCCAGAATTACCACAGCATTTTCGAAAGTGCGACCACGCATATAGGCGAACGGTGCAATCTCTACCTTGGCAATTTCCGGACGCAGACAATATTGCATAAAGGATGCGCCAAGACGTTTAACCAGAATGTCATAAACCGGGCGGAAATAAGGCGCGAATTTCTCAGAAATATCGCCGGGAAGGAATCCCAGATCCTCATCTGCCTGCAGTACCGGGCGCGTAACGATAATCCTGTCGATATCCTTATTAATCAGGGCCTCAGCCGCTTTTGCGGCACTGATCCAGGTTTTACCGCACCCGGCTTCACCGGTTGCGAAGATCAGCTGTTTTCTCTCTATGGCGTTAAGATAGTGCGCCTGAGCTTCATTACGGGCTTCAATCGGCAACCGGTCACGCGTATCGCGCGCCATGCCAATGGCATCCAGTCCACTCATATGCACCAGCGAAGTGACCGACTCTTCTTCACGCTGACGATGACTTCTTGAGTCACTACGAAGCACTCTTCTTGCTTCACGACGCGCTTTGATCACTGCTTTCTGTCTTCCCATAGTGGCACCTTTCAGTTGGTTTCATTTCCTGCGTCAGGCCGGTGGCCCGTTGCGATAACGTGAACGCTTTAGAGGTTTCAGTTGGCTTCCTTTTGAGCCATGACAGGACAGGATAGTGGGTATGCAGCAGCGCAATAGCGTAGCTGAACACCGGATAAAACAGGATGCGATAAAACAAAAGAGATGGTTGAAGGAAGGAAGAAATAACGAGGCAGAATTGCCCTCGCGGTCAGGCGCAATCTATTTACTGACAGTGACTTTCCATTAAAGACTCGACCCATGCGCGAACTCCAGTGTGATACATCAACACATCCGATTACGCCTGTTTAATAAAGTGCACCATTTTGTTGGGCCTTTGCAATAGTAATTTTACCTGCTGGCAAAAGAATTGCTAATCACGTGTATGTATTTCTTTTAAGGCAAAATGTAAAATCTTTTAATTACAGTGTATTAGCTTATTTTATATATGCCAGACAACCGCTAAAACTCAGTTTAACCTCAGCCAGCAAAGCACGAAAACCGTAAAACGTGGGCGACCAGAACAGGTACGCCCACAGTGGTTGAATTTTAATCAGGCCTCCAGCAACGACTGCGCTAAATAATGGCTGGCGTCTGGTACACCGGGCAAAACAAAAAAGTAACCGCCGCCAAAAGGCCGGATATATTCTTCCAGCGCTTCGCCATTCAGGCGTCGCTGCACCGTAAGAAAGCCGCGTTCCAGATCGTGCTGATAGCAGACGAACAGCAACCCCATCTCCAGCTGTCCCGATGCAGAGATACCCGCGGAGTAACTGTAGCCGCGCCGCAGCATCAGGCTGCTTGCCGTCTCTGGTGTGCGGGGGTTGGCAAGACGGATGTGCGCATCCAGCGCAATCACTTCGCCGTCCGGATCACGGGCGTAATCCGGAACGTCGCGCTCATGCTGCATCCCCAGCGGCGCGCCACTTAATTTCTCGCGACCAAAGATAGTCTGTTGCTCGCCCAGCGGCGTGCGATCCCACATTTCGACGTGAAAGCGGATTAACCGTACAGCCTGATAGCTGCCATTGCGCGCCCAGACCGGTTCGTCCTGATCGTCTGTCACCCACAGCAGTTGATTCATCAGAGCAGGGTTGTGGGTATCCGGATTGGCGGTGCCATCTTTGAAACCCAGCAGGTTGATCGGGGTCTCCTGCCCCTGACTGCGCGCGGCGTGATCGGAGATAAAGCCTTCGCGCCGCCAGCGTACGCCAAGCAGGTCAGGCGTATGCTTGATGATATCCCGCAGGGCATGAATCACCGTATCCTGGGTGTTGGCACAGAGCTGCAACAGCAGATCGCCATGACACTGACTGGCATCCAGCGAATCATTGGGAAAGCGAGTCATCGGCTGCAATTTTTTCGGTTTGTGCGGCGCCAGACCAAAGCGTTCATCAAACAGTGAATTGCCGACCGACACGGTAATCGTCAGATTATCAGGCGCGATAGTCGCCCCAAGAATGCCGGAATCCATTGGCGGCAACCGCGGATTGGTGACTACCGGTGCCGGACCGCCCGTGGTCAGGAAAGCGATACGCTGGGTCAGCAACCGGAACAGACGCACCAGCTCCGCTTTATCGCTGCTGAGCAGATCAAACGCCACCAGCATCATCGATGCCTGCTGTGGCGTCGTGATACCCGCCTGATGCTGACCATAAAACGGCTGCATCTGCTGTCGGGCCTGCGGCGTAACCGTCCCCGGCGAAAAGCTGTCGGCGGCGGCTGCATGGAACGGACAGCCGCCGCCCAGCGCTGCCGCGCCACCCAGCAGCCCCAGCCCTTTTAGTAACCGACGACGCGCAGGCTGCGCGTCATCTTCCTTGCGACTCATGATTAATCCAGACCCAGGGTGCCACGAAGTAATGAAAGATCTTCCGCCAGTGCGGTGATCGGTCCTTTCAGCGCGTTACGGTCGGCGCTGGTCAGTTTCTCATAGGATTCAAAACCGGTTTGGGTGCGGTACTTACTCAGGATCGCATCCACTTTTTTGAAGTTGGCGTCAACCTTGGCCAGCAACTGCGGATTGGCTTTGCTTACCATGGGTCGCAGCAGCTCAACGATTTTCTGCGCACCATCAATGTTCGCCTGGAAGTCCCACAGGTCAGTCCGGCTGTAGCGATCTTCTTCACCGGAAATTTTGCTGGAAGCGACCTCTTCAATCAGGCCGGCTGCGCCGCCGACCACTTTGGCTGGCGGGAAGGCCAGTTCGCTGATGCGCACCTGCAAATCTTTCACATCTTCATTCAGCTGCTCAGCATAGTCCGCCATGCCTTTCGTGCTGTTATCAGCAAACAGCGCTTTCTCCAGACGGTGGAAACCGGTGAACTTTGGATCGGCCGCTTTCTTCTCATAGTCATCTTCACGGGCGTCAATGCTGCCGTCGAGATCGGAGAAGAGCTCAGCAATCGGCTCAATGCGCTCATAATACTGACGGGTCGGAGCAAACAGCGCTTTGGCTTTTTCAACATCACCCGCTTTAACGGCGTCAGTAAAGGCCTGGGTGTTGCTCACCAGCTGGTTCACCTGGTCGGTAACATAGGCTTTATATTCGGTGATCGGGCCTTCCAGCTGCATACGTGCTGAGGTGCCACTTTTCGCCGCGCCCTCACCTGCCTGCACGATCAGCTTGCCTTTTGGATTGCTCAGCAGCCCACAGGTCATCTCATATTCGCCCGCCTCCAGATTGGCGGTCAGTTTCTGACTGAAGCCCTGCGCGATATTCTCACGCTCTTCAACCACCATCACGCCTTTGAGGATCTCCCACTCCAGCGCTTTCTGGCTGTTGTTTTTAATCAGGAACTGGGTCTTACCGGCCTTGACCGTTAAGCTCATCGGCTCGCACTGCTTGTCGGTGACGCTTACGGTAACCTGAGGAACCGCCGCGGCCGCCGTTGCGGAGATTGCCAGCAGAGGAAGCAGCAGTGCCTTGCGGCGGAAACGCATTGTCATCTCTCTTTCCCTATCATGTTGCAGGCGTAAGATGCGCCCGTTAAATGTCAAATTACACAGTGGCCGACGCAGCAGAACGCGCAGGCATAAAGAACAGAATCAGCGCCGGAATCAGGTAAGCGAAGTAAACGGTCACTTCACTGACGCTTGGGGACTCCTGATAACCCAGCACCCCTTCCAGCAGGGTGCCGAACAGCGAATGGGTCGATAAGGTATTGCTGAGATCGAAGGCGACATCCTGAAAGCGATTCCATAAACCCGCTTCGTGGAAGGCGCGGATGGCGCCCGCTGCCAGACCCGCGGCGACAAACAGGATGAATACGCTGGTCCAGCGGAAGAAATGGGCCATGTTAAGACGGATACCGCCCCAGTAGAGCAGCATGCCCAGCACGACCGCGGTTGCCAGACCCAGCACTGCGCCAATCGGCGGCGCATAACCGACATCCTGGGTAAACGCCGCCAGCAGGAAGAACACCGACTCCAGCCCTTCGCGCGCCACGGCAAGAAACACCATCAGCACCAGTGCCAGACCGCCACGACCTGAGCGTTGCAGCGCCTGATCGACCGCCTGTTCAAGCTCGACCCTGATGTTGCGGGCGACTTTGCGCATCCAGAAAACCATTGAGGTGAGGATCACCACCGCAATCAGCGCCACGATGCCCTCAAACAGCTCCTGCTCTTTCTGCGGGAACTCACCGGTGGTGGCATTGATGAACAGACCCAGGCCCAGACAGAGCCCGGCGGCAATAAACACGCCAGCCCACATCGCGGGAAACCATTGGGTGCGCTGGGTGCGTTTGAGATAGCTGGCTATCAGGCTGACTATCAGCGCGGCTTCAAGCCCTTCGCGCAGCATGATGAGAAAAGGAACAAACATCGCCAACCTCTTGAATGTTAAGCAGCGTCAATAAACAGTAAAATAAGGTAAAGTGTAAACGATACCGATTATCATTATCGCTGAGAAAAAAACAAGTTGCCGGTGGAGATAATTTCATCTTTGAGTGGTTTATCTTTGTAACAAAAAAGCCCGCCCCTTTCGGGACGGGCCAGGCGATTAACGCCTCGCTTATTTTGTCTGGAACTCCGCCTCTGCAGCGGCAAAGCGCTGCTGCGCTTCTGCTGATGGCTCACGGCCCATCAGCGTGAACACCACAATGGCGATGCTGGCGAAAATGAAGCCCGGGATGATTTCATACAGTCCCAGCCAGCCATACTGTTTCCACACCAGCACGGTCAGCGCACCGACGATCATGCCCGCCAGCGCACCGTTGCGGTTCATCCGCTTCCAGCAGACACCAAACAGTACTACCGGACCAAACGCCGCACCGAAGCCCGCCCAGGCGTAGCTCACCAGGCCCAGCACGCGGTTTTCCGGGTTAGCCGCCAGCGCGATCGCAATCAGCGCCACCAGCAGCACCATCAGACGCCCTACCCATACCAGCTCTTTCTGGCTGGCATTTTTACGCAGTAAGCCTTTGTAGAGATCTTCGGTCAGGGCGCTGGAGCAGACCAGCAGCTGACAGCTCAGCGTTGACATCACGGCTGCCAGGATCGCTGACAGCAGAATACCGGCAATCCACGGGTTGAACAGGATACGCGCCAGCTCGATAAAGACCCGCTCCGCATTGGCGTTAACGCCAACCGCCAGCGTCGGGTTGTTCTGGAACCAGGCGATACCGAAGAAGCCCACCGCCACGGCACCGGCCAGACAGAGCACCATCCAGGTCATACCGATACGGCGAGCGGTACGGATTGAACGATGCGAATCCGCCGCCATAAAGCGCGCCAGAATATGGGGCTGCCCGAAGTAGCCCAGGCCCCAGCCGAGCAGGGAGATCACCGCGACGAAGTTCAGTCCCTTCAGCATGTCGAGGTTTTCCAGGCTCTTCGCTTCAATCACCGCCAGCGAATCAGACCAGCCGCCGACCGCGATAATCACAAACACCGGCGTCAGGATCAGCGCAAAAATCATCAGGCTCGCCTGAACGGTATCGGTCCAGCTCACCGCCAGGAAACCGCCCACCAGCGTATAGAGAATGGTCGCCGCTGCACCCGCCCACAGAGCGGTCTGGTAACTCATACCAAAGGTGCTTTCAAACAGACGCGCACCGGCTACCACGCCTGAGGCGCAATAGATGGTGAAGAACACCAGGATCACAATGGCGGAGATCACGCGCAGGATTTTACTGTGGTCCTCAAAGCGGCTGGTAAAGAAGTCCGGCAGCGTCAGGGCGTTGTTGTGATGTTCAGTCTGAACCCGCAGGCGACCGGCCACGATTTTCCAGTTCAGCCAGGCACCGATCGTCAGGCCAATCGCAATCCAGCTTTCAGAGATACCGGAGATGAAGATCGCACCCGGTAAGCCCATCAGCAGCCAGCCGCTCATATCGGATGCACCGGCAGAGAGTGCCGTGACCACGCTACCCAGACTGCGGCCACCGAGGATGTAATCATCAAAGTTTTTGGTTGAGCGATAAGCCACAAACCCGATTAATACCATCCCAAGAATATAAACCAAAAAGGTCACCAGCAAAGGTGTACTTACACTCATCTGTCTCTCCACTTATTATTTGATATCCCAGAGAAATCGCCAGCTACCCGCCTGCCGGAACGGGGCAAAGCGGGCCGATTTTCTTCGTCAGGGCGTCACTCATTTCCCAGCGGCGCGGTATCCTGCCGGAAAGGCGTTGTGCGCACAATGGATTTAACACAGGCGTTACAGTGATTTCACTAACCGTTTGTGAAAACGTGCTCATAGGTTGCACTCGCTCACAGTTATCCGGTTGCACCATCGTATTACCTGCCTGAAACCCGCTTTTCATCGGGTCTGCCAGCCTGGCGAGGATCTTGCAGCAATATCCGTGCCGCATTGCGGGATTTAACAATCGTCGACGTTAAAAGGGTGTTAACTGGCTCACATTTAACACGGTTGCACAAAGTTGCAACTTAAGTGATAGTGCAGCCAACGCCGTATCGAACCACTATCAAGGAGCTCTGGAGTCATGGCTACAACCACCATGGGTGTAAAACTGGATGACGCGACACGCGAGCGCATCAAACTGGCTGCGCAGCGCATCGATCGCACGCCACACTGGCTGATTAAACAGGCGATCTTTAACTACCTGGGCCAGCTGGAAACCGGCGATACCGTGCCGGAGATCCCGCTTTCTGCTCAGGCGGCCGCGGAGTCCGACGACACCCAGCCAGAGGAGACGCACCAGCCGTTCCTTGATTTCGCAGAGCAGATTTTACCTCAGTCAGTGACCCGTTCAGCGGTGACCGCCGCATGGCGTCGTCCGGAGACCGATGCGGTGCCAATGATGCTGGAACAGGCACGTTTACCGGCGGCGCTGGCAGAGAAAACCCATCAACTCGCTTATCAGCTCGCCGACAAGCTGCGGCACCAGAAAGGGGCAACCGGACGCGCTGGCATGGTGCAGAGCCTGCTGCAGGAGTTCTCTCTCTCCTCCCATGAAGGTGTGGCGCTGATGTGTCTGGCTGAAGCGCTACTGCGTATTCCCGACAAGCCAACGCGCGATGCGCTGATCCGCGACAAGATCAGCAACGGCAACTGGCAGTCACATCTGGGACGCAGCCCGTCACTGTTTGTCAACGCGGCGACCTGGGGCCTGCTGTTTACCGGCCGCCTGGTCTCGACCCACAACGAGTCGAATCTCTCAAGCTCGCTTAACCGCATTATCGGTAAGGGTGGCGAACCGCTGATCCGCAAAGGCGTGGATATGGCGATGCGTCTGATGGGCGAGCAGTTCGTCACCGGTGAAACCATTGCCGAAGCGCTGGCTAACGCCCGCAAGCTGGAAGAGAAAGGCTTCCGCTACTCCTATGACATGCTGGGCGAAGCGGCCCTGACGGCAGGCGATGCCAAAGCCTATCTGCTCTCTTATCAGCAGGCGATCCATGCCATTGGTAAAGCGTCGAATGGTCGTGGCATCTATGAAGGTCCCGGCATCTCTATCAAGCTCTCAGCACTGCATCCCCGCTACAGCCGCGCGCAGTATGAGCGCGTGATGGAAGAGCTCTACCCTATTCTGAAATCGCTGACGCTGCTGGCCCGCTCCTATGACATCGGCATCAACATTGATGCAGAAGAGGCGGACCGGCTGGAACTGTCGCTGGATTTACTGGAGAAACTCTGTTTCGAGCCAGAGCTGGAAGGCTGGAACGGCATCGGTTTCGTTATTCAGGCCTACATGAAACGCTGTCCGTTTGTGATTGATGAGCTGATCGATCTGGCGCAGCGCAGCCGCCGTCGCCTGATGATTCGTCTGGTGAAAGGCGCGTACTGGGACAGCGAAATCAAACGCGCCCAGATGGAAGGCCTTGAAGGCTATCCGGTCTACACCCGCAAGGTTTACACCGATATCTCTTATCTGGCCTGTGCCCGCAAACTGCTGGCCGTGCCAAGCCTGATCTATCCGCAGTTCGCTACCCATAATGCCCACACCCTGGCGGCGATTTATCAGCTGGCGGGCAACAACTACTATCCCGGTCAGTATGAGTTCCAGTGCCTGCACGGAATGGGCGAACCGCTCTATGAGCAGGTGGTCGGCAAAGTGGCGGACGGGAAGCTTAACCGTCCCTGCCGTATCTATGCGCCGGTCGGTACCCATGAAACCCTGCTGGCCTATCTGGTGCGCCGCCTGTTAGAAAACGGGGCCAACACCTCCTTTGTTAACCGCATTGCCGATACCTCGCTGCCGATTGATGAACTGGTGGCCGATCCGGTGAGCGCGGTGGAGAAGCTGGGTGCCAGCGAAGGCGCCATTGGTCTGCCACATCCGAAAATCCCCCTGCCGCGCGATCTGTATGGCGATAACCGTGTTAACTCTGCGGGTCTGGATATGGCCAACGAACACCGCCTTGCCTCACTCTCCAGCGCCCTGCTGAGCAGCGCCGCACAGCCCTGCCTGGCCGAGCCAATGATCGACGGTGAAGCGGGTGCCGGCGAGTTGCGCGACATTCTGAACCCGGCAGCGCCTGGCGACCGCGTAGGTCAGGTCCGTGAAGCCACAGAGCAGGAAGTTTCTGTGGCGCTGGATGCCGCGGTGAACAGCGGGCCAATCTGGTTTGCCACACCACCGCAGGAGCGTGCCGCCATTCTGGAACGCGCCGCACAGATCATGGAAGGCCAGATGCAGCAGCTGCTCGGCATCCTGGTGCGTGAAGCGGGCAAAACCTACAACAACGCCATCGCGGAAGTGCGCGAAGCGGTTGATTTCCTCTATTACTACGCCGGAATGGTGCGTGACGATTTCGACAACGAAACCCATCGTCCGCTGGGCCCGGTGGTCTGCATCAGTCCATGGAACTTCCCGCTGGCGATCTTTACCGGTCAGATTGCGGCTGCACTGGCAGCGGGCAACAGCGTGCTGGCCAAACCGGCCGAGCAGACACCGCTGATTGCCGCACAGGCGGTTCAGATCCTGCTGGATGCGGGTGTGCCGCCAGGCGTGCTGCAACTGCTGCCAGGTCAGGGTGAAACCGTCGGTGCACAGCTGACCGGTGACGTTCGGGTGCGTGGCGTGATGTTTACCGGTTCTACTGCGGTGGCGACACTGCTGCAGCGTAATCTGGCGGGTCGTCTTGACCAGCACGGTCGTCCTGTGCCGCTGATTGCTGAGACCGGCGGCATGAATGCGATGATCGTTGACTCTTCCGCGCTGACTGAGCAGGTGGTGATCGATATCGTCGCCTCTGCCTTCGACAGTGCCGGACAGCGCTGTTCTGCCCTGCGCCTGCTCTGCATTCAGGAAGATGTCGCCGACCATACCCTGAAGATGCTGCGCGGCGCGATGGCGGAGTGCCGCATGGGCAATCCGGAACGCTTCTCGACCGACATCGGTCCGGTCATTGATGCCGAAGCGAAAGCCAATATCGATCGCCATATTCAGGCGATGCGTAATAAAGGCTTCACGGTCTATCAGGCGGTGCAGGAAAACCCGCAGGACAGCAAAGAGTGGAATAGCGGTACCTTTGTTAAACCGACACTGATTGAGCTGAGCCAGGTCAGCGATCTGGATAAAGAGATTTTTGGCCCGGTGCTGCACGTGGTGCGTTTCACCCGCAATAACCTGCCGCAGCTGGTTGAGCAGATCAATGCGTCCGGCTATGGCCTGACGCTGGGCGTACATACCCGCATCGACGAAACGATTGCACAGGTTACGGCGAACGCCCGAGTCGGCAATCTCTACGTCAACCGCAATATGGTGGGCGCGGTGGTCGGCGTACAGCCGTTTGGTGGCGAGGGCTTATCCGGTACCGGTCCGAAAGCCGGCGGTCCGCTCTATCTTTACCGCTTGCTGGCGCATCGTCCGGATAGTGCGCTGCGTCTGACTTTTGATCGTCAGGATGCAGAACGCCCGGCGGACAGCACGCTGCGTCAGTCACTGCTGGCCCCGCATCTGGCACTCAGCAACTGGGCTAAGGATAAGCCTGAACTGGCTGAACTCTGCCAGCACTATGGCGATCTGGCGCAGGCGGGCGTGGTCCGTCTGCTGCCTGGCCCGACAGGCGAGCGCAATACCTTCTCACTGTTGCCGCGTGATCAGGTGCTCTGTCTGGCTGATAACGAGCAGGATGCGTTAATCCAGCTGGCCGCGGTGACCAGCGTCGGCAGTAAAGCACTGTGGCAGGATGATGAGCTGCATCGCACCCTGCTGGCCTCGCTGCCGGATGCAGTTAAAGCTCGCATCACGCTGGCGCGTGACCCGTTAGCGGCAGAGTTTGATGCGGTGATCTATCACGGTGATGCCGATCAGCTGCGTACCCTGTGTGAACAGATTGCCGCACGTGAAGGTGCGATTGTGTCGGTGCAGGGCTTTGCCCGCGGCGAGACCAATCTGCTGCTGGAGCGTCTGCTGATTGAGCGTTCGCTGAGTGTGAATACCGCTGCGGCAGGCGGTAATGCGAGCCTGATGACCATAGGGTAGCGCTGAAGCTTAAGGGGGTTGTTCGCTGCGCGAACGGGGCTGGGATTGTTCGCTGCGCGAACGGGCTATGAGAAGGTTTCGTTCGCCTGGTAAGCCGGGCAGTTTCAGATTCGCCTCTGCAGGCGACCGACAAGGGGCCGCCAGTCGCCGCGCCCCCTTGACCCCGGGCTCCGGCCTGCTTCACCGCCGCTTCGCGGTTCCTTCACTACTTCAGGATTTCTCACGGACCAGCGGGACGCGCCATCCCTGGCGCGAACCCGCCTCTTCGCGACATCCCTGTCGCTCGTCCTGAAATCCCTCATCCGCTCAGCGGTTCTGACGGCCTCCCCACCCCTCGCTGTTATCTTTTCTTTTTATGTTGGGTTCGCTGTCGCTGTGAGTTTGGGATTGCCTCTGACTTTCGGCTCAGCACACAGAATGGCATTCCACCCGCCCGCTGTTATCTCTGCTTTTTATGTTGAGTGCTTTATCGCTGTAATTTTTTGGGATTGCCTCTGAATTTTTGCTCAGCAGACCGAATGTTATTCAACCCACCCGCTGTTATCTCTTCTTGTTATGTCGGGTACTTTATCGCTGTGGGTTTTTGGGATTGTCTTTGCTATCGGGTCGGCAGACAGAGTGGCATTCGATCCTAACCGCTGTTATCTCGTTTTCAGGTCACTAAGAGTGTTGCGGTGAGATTCCGGAATTGATACTGGCTTTCGGATCACCAGACAACGCTGCACTAAAGAAAACACAAAGAAATCACCGGCAGGGGTTTACCAGAGGCGTCCGGAGCGCTGAGGAACAACCGGAGGCAAGGATGAGCCGACAGGACGTCGGCGAAAGGACGGTACGAGTCAGGGATGGCGAGTCCGGACGGTCCGTCGGCCGCAGGGCGTGACGAGGGCACCCCGCACAGCGGGGCGCGCAGGCAGCCGGACGCCGGGATTGTTAAGGGGCGGGCGTCCGCCCCTTGACGCGTCCGCCTGCACAGGCAACCTGAAACTCCCCATCGCCTGGCGGGCGTAACCCGCTCAGTGCAAGCCCGCTGAAAAGCGAAACCTTATGTATCTTTCCCCGCTTTCAGCGGGCTGAGCCCAGCCAGTCCGGGTAACAAACCCACCGGCAGGGGTTTGCCAGAGGCGTCCGGAGCGCTGAGGAACAACCAGAGGCCAGGATGAGCCGACAGGACGTCGGCGAAAGGACGGTACGAGCCAGGGATGGCGAGTCCGGACGGTCCGTCGGCCGCAGGGCGTGACGAAGGCACCCCGCACAGCGGGGCGCGCAGGCAGCCGGACGCCGGGATTGTTAAGGGGCGGGCGTCCGCCCCTTGACGCGTCCGCCTGCACAGGCAACCTGAAACTCCCCATCGCCTGGCGGGCGAAACCCGCTCAGTGCAAGCCCGCGGCAAAGCGTAACTTCCCCGCTGCAAAGCGTAACTTCCCCGCTGCTAAGCGTAACTTACCCACCGCTCGCGCCGCCAGGCGCCCTTTTCATTAACGTCGGGAACACAAACAGCGACTGCCCGACTCCGCGATTGGTCAGCGACCAGATTGCCACTGAACAGAGCGAGCAAAGCCCCACAATGGCCACCGGATAGAAACAGGCCCAGAGAAACGAAAACCACGCCTGATCGAACAGATGATGCCGCTGCGCGAACAGAATCGCAGACATGCCAAAGAACTCGATAAAAATACGGTGGATGACGTAAATCTGCAGCGTATTGCGGCCAACCCAGTTGAGATAGCGCATGCTGAAGTGCTGATTCAGCCAGCGACAGGCCGCGATACTGAATAACACCGCCAGTACACACAGGAACAGACTCTTATCCAGACCGAATAGCACATGAATCCCGGCGGCTGCCGCCAGAAGCGCCCAGGGCATCAGATTTTCCCGCCGCCATTCACTCAGGCGCAGCATCGTCTGGCTCCAGAATGCCCCTAACAGGAAGAACACAAAATATTGGGCCAGGCTCTGGGGTCCCCAGAACGGAATCACTTTTTCTGCCGCCAGATAATTCAGCAGGATCGCCACCGCCACCAGGGCCAGCTTATATTGACGGAAAACTTTGGCACAGAGGAAATAGAGTCCCAGCCCATACAGATACCACGAGGTACTCATGGCCATAAAGGTCAGCTTGAGAAACTCGAATAGCGAACCCGCATAGGCGGCATTAAGGTTCTGCGAAATACGCTGGCCAGTAATTTCAGTGGAGATACCGATAATTGACCACCACTGAATAAACCCCCACAGAATATAGAGATAAAAAAGATTGGTGATGCGACTGGTAAATACCTGCTTCCAGGGCCGGTTCAGAATGCCATTGGTCGCCAGTAATCCCGAGACAAAGAAGAAGGCGGGCATGCGCAGCGGCGACAGTACCGTATTAAACTGTATCCATATTTCGGCGGGGATCCATCCGGCAGAGAGATATTTCATCGTCCCTTCAAAGCCGGGTAAAACCGTGTGGTACAGGACCACCAGTAATATGCAGGCGCCCTTCAGGGTATCTACCCACAATATCTGATCTGACTTAGTCTGGTTCATTCAATGACTCCTGCTGTGTAGGTCAGAATGCTGGAAAGTAAAAGCGAGGAAATCAGTATTGCTTTTATGATTATCCGGCAATTATTCGCCATTGAACCGGTGATGAATGTAGCGAAACTCTTAAAAGCCGCTGAGTGGCCCTGTTACCACAGTTATTTACTCAGCAGAACGTTTCCTTACACTTATTAATATCGACGCAACACACTAATTAGCAGTGCCGCAGCCTGTTTAAAGGATAATGTTGCTTCATAATTCAGAAAATATAATTAAGAGAAAGTGGCAACGGGAAAAGCCAATATATCCCCGATGAAAAGAAAAGATTTGTCAGATGTGCCAAAAGGTTTAACAGCGGCAGAGTTATTTATGATACTGCGCCTGTTAATAACGTGACCATAGCCATTTGCAGCTTAAAAAATGAGGGTTTTAAACGGGTTAAAACTGCCTTCCTGGGAAGGCAGTGTGGATTACTGATTCAGAAATTTATCAAGGAACTGACGGGTGCGCGGCTGCTGAGGGTTACTGAACAACGCTTTCGCTTCGCCCTGCTCCACAATGCGCCCCTGATCCATAAAAATGGCGCGGTCAGCCACATCGCGGGCAAAGCTCATCTCATGCGTGACGATGACCATGGTGCGTTTCTCTTCGGCCAGCGCGCGAATGGTGCTGAGCACCTCGCCCACCAGCTCCGGATCCAGCGCCGAGGTCGGTTCATCGAACAGGATCACTTCCGGCCGCATCGCCAGCGCACGCGCAATCGCCACGCGCTGTTGCTGCCCGCCCGACAGACGGCGCGGATAGCTCTCTTCTTTGCCGTGCAGCCCGACCTTCTCCAGCAGCGTGCGGGCGCGGGCTACCGCATCCGCTTTCGCTTCGCCTTTGACGATCACCGGCCCTTCAATAATGTTCTCCATCACCGAACGATGCGGAAACAGATTGAAGTTCTGGAAGACAAACCCGACCTGCTGACGCAGACGACGCACCTGCTCTTTCTGCTTACTCTGTGCCAGCGCTGCATCAACGGTAATCTCTCCAACGCGGATGGTGCCGCTATCCGGCACTTCCAGCAGATTGATACTGCGCAGCAGCGTGGTTTTACCTGATCCGCTGGGGCCGATAATGGCCACCACTTCACCGGCGGCCACATCAAGGTCGATGTCGTGCAGCACCGTCTGGCCGTTAAAAGACTTCACCAGCTTTCTGACTTCGATGGCGCTCATTTCGACTCCGAATCCTGACGATTAACATGCTGTTCCAGCCGGTTCTGCAACGCAGATAACACCGTTGCCATCACCCAGTAGATCAGCGAGGCTGCCAGATACATGGTAAAGACTTCCAGCGTGCGTGAGGTAATCAACTGCGCCTGACGGAACAGCTCCGGCACCTGAATGGTCGCCGCCAGCGAGGTATCTTTTACCAGGCTGATAAAGCTGTTGCCCAGCGGGGGCAGCGCGGTGCGGGCTGCCTGTGGCAGGATCACCCGGCGCAGGGTTTGCCAGCGCGTCATGCCGATACTTGCCGCCGCTTCCCACTGCCCGCGCTCAATCGATGAAATCGCGCCACGCAGTGACTCTGAGGCATAGGCTGCGGTATTCAGGGAAAGACCAATCATCGCGGAGGGGATCGGATCCAGTTCAATGCCAAACTGCGGCAGGCCGTAATAGATCATAAACAGCTGGGCGATCAGCGGCGTGCCACGAAAGATCGAGACATAGATCCGCGCCAGCCAGCGAACCGGCCAGAAGCGCGACAGACGCATCAGCGCCAGAATAAAGCCCAGCAGCAGGCCAAAGAACATGCCGCCGATGCTGAGCTGCAGCGTAAACAGCGCGCCTTTTAATAAAAAAGGTGCTGAATCCAGCACCAGTTGAAGACTTTCCTGCATTATTTCGTCACGTCCGCGCCAAACCATTTCTGAGACAGCTTGCTCAGCGAGCCATCTTTCTGCATGTCAGCAATGGCCTGGTCGATCGCTTTCAGCAGGTCGTCGTTGCCTTTACGTACCGCCACGCCCGATTCCTGACGAGAGAACGCATCGCCCGCGACCGCCATGGTATCGCCCGTTTTCTTCACCAGATCCAGCGCAGCCAGACGGTCAACCAGAATGGCATTCAGACGGCCAGAGCGCAGATCCTGATATTTCGTCGGGTCATCATCATAGGTGCGGATGTCCACACCCTTCACATTCTCACGCAGCCACTGCTCGTAGTTAGTGCCCAGACCGACGCCCACCTTTTTACCGGCCAGGTCAGCAGGTTTGGTGATGGTGCTCGCATTGGCTTTCATGGTCAGCGCCTGAATGCCGGAGACCGTGTATGGCGTGGAGAAGTCATACTTCTTCTTACGCTCATCAGAGATGGTGACCTGGTTGATGACCACATCGATGCGCTTCGCGTCGAGTGAGGCCAGCATGCCGTCCCATTTGGTCGGTTTCAGGCTCGCCTTGACGCCCATGTGCTGTGCCAGCTGTTCCGCGAATTCCACTTCAAAGCCGGTCAGCTTGCCCTTTTCATCCTGGAAACTGAATGGCGGATAGGTGCCTTCCAGACCCACCAGCAGCGTGCCACGCTCTTTAATTTTGTTAAGCAGATTTTCCGCTGCAAAGGTTTTAACGTTGACGCCAGCAATCAACGCCACGGCCATGACGCCCATCATCATCTGACGACCTGCACGAGAAAAGGACATATTCACCCCATTATTGACAGTATTGTGTGTGTGTTCTTATAAGGGCAGCACGGCTTGTCGCTGCCAGTCCAGAAGGATAACCCACGGAGTATAAACTGTTTTATTCGCTTGTCTCAGACCGAAGGATGATAAGCAAATAACGCCGGTGCGCCGCCCGTATGAATAAACAGCAGCGGACCTTCACGGCAGAAACGATTCTGGCTGACGCCGTCCAGCAGTCCGGCCATCGCCTTGCCGGTGTAGACCGGGTCTAGCAGGATCCCTTCCAGCCGCGCCAGCAGTTTCACCGCAGCCATGCCTTCATCATTGGGTTCGCCGTAGCGTGGCGCAAAGTAGTCATCCCACAGGGTAATCGGTGCCTTAGCCTGCACTTCCAGCGTCTCTGCCAGCGACTGACGCAGCCGCTCCACCAGCGGCAACTGCGCCTCAACCTGGCGTGAAACGGTGACGCCCACCAGCTCGGTCTCCGGCAGCAGATGCTCCAGACCCACCGCCAGTCCGGCATGGGTACCAGCACTGCCCGAGGCCACGACCACGGCGGCGAAATCGACCACACCCTCGCTCTGATGAGCAATCTCCTGCGCGCACTCTACATAGCCTAGTGCACCCAGCGCATTTGAGCCGCCGACCGGCACGATGTAAGGACGATACCCCTGGGCTTCCAGACGCGTGGCCTGTTCAGCCAGCTGTTCCGCCGGGTTATTCAGCGCATCCACCATGATCACTTCAGCGTCCATCAGATCCAGTAACAGTCGGTTGCCGTTGCTCAGGTAGTTTTCTGCGTGGGTGCCAATCGGGTTTTCCAGCAATGCCACGCACTTCAGGCCAAGCCGGGCCGCGACTGCCGCCGTCTGACGCACATGATTGGACTGGATTGCGCCCGCGGTCAGCAGCACATCGGCGCCTTCACGCAGCGCGTCCGCCGCCAGAAATTCCAGCTTGCGCAGCTTATTGCCGCCCATCGCCACCGGCGTGAAATCATCGCGTTTGATGAAAATATCGCGGTCCAGATAGTCAGAGAGCCGTGGCAGATGTTCTAACGGCGTGGGTGCACCCAGCAGTTCAAGACGTGGGAATTGGTGTAACAGATGTAAAGACAATGCTGCCTCCGTTCGGGCATTCAATTTATCCTTACAGTGTTGCAGAAGATGCGAAAAGGATCACCCTGATTCAGGTGTCAGCAGATGCGGTGAGACAGATGTGTAGTGAAAGTTGCAGGAGAAAGAAGCGCCGTGCTCCCCCTTCCCTTCTACCCGGCTGGCGGGCAAAAGGGGAACGTGCCGCAGGCACGCGGGGGAGCAATCGGTGCAGATCAGGGTTAACCCTGCTGCCAGCCTAAGAACTGATCGTACTTGCGCAGCGCGATGCGGTAATTGTTATTACCGGCATCGGGCAGATCGCTTTCCAGACACTGATGCCAGCTATTTCCCTGAAGCCTGTCGGCCGGGAAATTTCTGGCTTTCAGCATCTCATCCAGACGACGCAGCCGCACCACATATTCACGAATCGTGCTGGGGCTCATCTCTGTCTGTTCAAACAGATACTGTTTAAACGCCATTATGTCGAAGTAATTAGGATGGGTATTACAAAAAATATCACTGCAAAAACGACAAAGCGCGGTCAGTTCGGGCTGAAGTTTCAGCCACAGCTGCTCATCAATCATCTGGTCCATCCGAGCGATGGCCTCTTTATTGATGATCTGGCCACGAAAAACGAGCGCCATTCGATCTAATACCTTGCCACAGTGTGAACAGTTGCTCTGGCTGTGTTTATAGTCTTTAAGATAACGACTTAACGGTCTGGCCTTGGTCTTGGCTCCCATTACTGAGTCCCCGGTTTTTTATAATTTTGAATCGCCAGGAACTGATACTGCTAGCGCGCTCCCGCAAGTCGGGCACGCAGGCGTTTAATCGCCTGACTGTGCAGCTGGCTGACACGGGATTCACCCACATCAAGCACCGCCCCAATCTCTTTCAGGTTCAGTTCTTCCTGGTAGTACAGTGTCAGCACCATTTTTTCACGATCGGGTAACGCTTCGATCGCTTCAATGACGCGCTCACGCAGACTCCCTTCAAGCAACTGATGAAGCGGATTAGCCTCTTCATGGCCTTCCGTCACCAGCTCCGCGCTGTCGCCGTGCTCTTCCCGATACTCGTCGTAGGAGAAAAGTTGACTGTTGTTGGTGTCCAGCAGGATCTGCCGGTACTCCTCCATGGAAACATTCAGCTGTTGCGCCACTTCCTGCTCAGAGGCAGAACGCCCCAGCGACTGTTCCACTCTGTGCATTGCTCCGGCCACCTCGCGTGCATTACGACGCACACTGCGCGGTGCCCAGTCCCGACTACGAAGCTCGTCGAGCATGGCGCCACGAATACGCTGCACGGCATAGGTGGTAAAGGCTGTACCCTGGAGCGCGTCATAACGCTCTACGGCATTTAACAGCCCTATCCCACCCGCCTGCAGCAAGTCGTCAAGCTCAACACTGGCCGGCAGGCGAACCTGCAGACGCAACGCTTCATGGCGCACCAGCGGCACGTAGCGCTGCCAGAGCGAATGCTTGTCCATCACGCCTTCGGCGGTATAGAAATCGTTCACGTTGACTACCCTGCGTTAATGAAGTTATCGGCATGATTATCCAATTCTGTAGCGTTTTCGATTGGCTGAATAGGCGGGGTAAAACGAGGCTATTTCATTTTTGTTACGTCAGAGTGCAGATCCTTCTGCACTCTTCAGCAGGGATTAACGACGGGCGCGCAGACGTTGCCGGGTGGCGGGCGGCACTGCCGCCCACAGGCTGCAGACGCGACCCTCCAGTTCCTGATACCAGGGCGCAAGATGCTGCTGCGCCTCCTCGCCAGGATGCACCAGAATCTCTCCCGATTCACCATCAATGCTAATCAGTCGGTTAATAAACAGCCGCTGCAAATCACTGCGTAAAAACAGGCCGTTATCGATGCTGTTATCTGCCAGTACACCGTCATCCCCTTCCTGCGTGTCTATATGGCAGGCTTCCACCCATGGCCAGTTATGCCGTTCGGTCAGCTCGGTGCCGGTCATCACACAGGCGCCGTAGCGGGCTTTGACACCGGCGCTGAATTCCGCCTGGCTGGCGCGCTGCAGCACCCGGGCTTTAACACGACGCCCGACCTCAGTTCCCGGCATCACCGCCGCCGGAACTTTGTGCTGCGGCGTACTCAGCACCACGATGAACTGAATGCGCTGCGACTGCGGAAAACAGGGATCCGCCTGTGGATTGAAGAGCTGCCAGTAAGCGTCTTCATCATCCTGATGCATCAGCACCAGTTTGTAGCCGCGACTGTTCAGCAGATTCTGTGCCGTGGCGGATTGCGGATCGATCATCGCGAAGACCTGGCTGCTGCCCATCACCTTCCACAGGTTGTCGCGCTTTTCGCTATCGCTGCGACGGAAATAGAGGAAGGAGAGATTCTGCTTAAGGTAGTGCTCAAAGCGACGCAGGTAATTTTTACGTTCGTTGTCATGGGAGATGAACAGCAGATCCTCCAGCGGGCTGTTGCTCTCTTCCTGCGCGAACACCGCACGGATTTTCAGCGTGCGCAGGCCGGTTGACGGACTCAGCAAGGCGCGTGCTGTCAGCTCTTTATCATCAGGGTATTGCAGAGCATAACGCCGGGCGATCTCTTCAAAGGTCAGCCGCTCACCCGGTAACAGGTCATAATTGAAGCGCATAGACACTCCACAAAGTTAAAATCAAAAATGATGTTGTTCTGTGAGGAGTTATCGGCAGTCTGTGGGGGAACTGTAACGGGCTGGGGGGATTGCCTGGGATTGAGAGACAGGTAGCCTGCAAGGTTGTGGTCAGGAAACCGGTTTGAAGGAAGCGGGTGTTAAATTGCGTTGCATTGCCTGGAGCTGCTGGCATAAAAATAAGCCAGCACACCAGCCGCAATTCTTTCAGCGATTAGCTAATGCCCGCCCGTAGCTATCAGGAACAAATGGGCGATGCCGATGATGCGAAACTGCATCGCCTCAGATCATTTAAGCAGATAAATCAGCGACAAATCGTCATTGACCTTGACCTTATCAATCTCGGCCAGAAACGCCATCACCGATTGTGGCGTATGTTTTGTTATTGAGTGGTAGCTGTAAATGATATTAATAATATCCTCTTCACTGACGGTTCCGACCAACTCAACATTGGCCGCAATCAGTGATTTAAGCAGGAACCATTCTGCCGTCAGAAGATATAAGCTCAGTAACGGGCTGCGATTTTCGTTATTAGGGAAGAAATCATCATAAATGCGGTACTGAATATAGTTATTCATTATCCATGGCCGTTCAGCAAGCCAGGGCATAACCTGCTTCTGCCAGACGTTGTCCAGCCGGATCATTGGCTGACTGACGTCATCGGTTTTGGCCCCTTCGGCCTGAATGTAAATCAGCTTATTAACGTAGTGATTCAGGGTAGGAAAGGCGCGCTTATCGGCCATGGTGCTGAACCAGCTTTGCAATCTCAACAGTAAAGACCATTGCAGGTTATAGTCAGGTTTAACCTGATCAAGCTGCAGCCTGATTTCACCCTGTGTCAGGTTGTTGAGTACATCAGAAAAATGATGCTCCATCTGGACCAGCCAGTCTTCTTCAGGGCTTACTCTTTCCGCGCCCAGCAGAAAGCTGGCCAGCGCGTAAAACCCTTCATCAAGATGAATGCCGCTGAATTTAATGATGTTAAGACACATCAGATTCAGCAATTTCTTTTGCTGATCGAGATCTTTAGCTTTATTGCCATAAGGTTGTTGCCTGATGCTCTCCCCGAACAGCATCGCGTCAGGTGAGGCTAATAATTGCCGGGTCGCCTCCGGACAGGAGAGCGCCAACGTTTTTTGCTGTTCATATTTAAAGGTGTTCGCCGCTCGGGGATAGGTCGCACAGGTGTTGCTCAGTGCGGCAGCACCCAGCCGGGAATGCACTTTGCACAGGCGATTTTCATCCATAAATGCACAGTTGCCAGAAGCATTAAGCTTCATAGTTCCCCAACTGGCAAAGCTTTTGCGGGTGGTGGTGATGTTTTCAACTGCCAGCGTTTTGATTTCAATCAGCGAGGATTTTAAATAGCGATTGACCGTGGGCTTATCCAGGTGGATATCCCAGCCCTTACAGCAGTGATCGCGACACTCACTGCCAATACATTTGAAGGCGCTGACAAAGAGCGGTTCCACGACAGTAATATTTTTCATTATTTACCTGCTCAACAAAGGCATTTAAAAAAGAGTCTTACTGTGAGAATAAAGGAACGCGGGGAGATTGATTGGCAGAGAAACAGGGCAAAAACAGGCTAATCGCAGGCATAAAAAAACCCCGCCGAAGCGGGGTTTGTCTTTTATAAGTTGGGTGATTAGCCCTGCAGCAGAGACAGAACCTGCTGTGGAACCTGGTTAGCTTTAGCCAACACTGAGTTACCAGCCTGCTGTACGATCTGCGCTTTAGACATGTTTGAAACTTCAGTTGCGTAGTCAGCATCCTGAATACGAGACTGTGCTGCAGACAGGTTAGTCGTGGTGTTGTTCAGGTTAGTCACGGCTGAGTTCAGACGGTTCTGAATCGCACCCAGTGAAGAACGGAACTTATCAACGCTGGCAATCGCTTCGTCCAGCTTTTTCAGTGGATCAGAAGTTGAACCTGAGGTCACGTTAGACAGGCTCATGTTAGCCGTATCCAGTGTGAACGCAGCGGTATCGCCACCAGCAGTTGTTACTGCTGCCTTCGCATCAACTGCAACGTAGAAGTCCTGGTTTGCACCGTTAGCAATGTCAAAACCGTTCGCTTTGAGGCTGTTGGTTTCTGCATCGCTGGCTGATTTCACGTTAACTTTAGCGAACAGGTTACCGTTGTCATCTTTATACACTTTGTCTGCAGTAACAGTGACGTTTGCGTTAGCAACACCCAGACGAGTCGCCAGGCTGTTAGCAGTACCTTCTGCAACGGTTGCTTTAGATACGTTACTGGTAGAACCGTAGACGCTCTGGAAGTCAGCAGCCGCGGCAACGGTAGGTGTACCCTGTGGACCATTCACGTTGAAAGTGTTCAGTTTCAGCGTAGAAGAGTCAATTTTCTTCAGGTCGATGGTGATAGTTTCGCCATCGTTAGCGCCAACCTGAATTTTCATTGAGCCATCTTTAGCCAGCACGTTCACGCCGTTGAACTGAGTCTGACCAGATACGCGGTCGATTTCGCTCAGACGGGATTTGATTTCGTCCTGGATTGAAGATTTGTCAGAAGCTGAGTTGGTACCGCTGCTAGCCTGTACAGTCAGTTCACGAACACGCTGTAAGTTGTTGTTGATTTCTGACAGCGCGCCTTCAGTAGTCTGCGCAGCAGAGATACCGTCGTTGGCGTTACGAGCAGCCTGAGTCAGGCCCTTAATGTTAGAGGTGAAACGGTTGGCAATTGCCTGACCAGCAGCGTCATCTTTCGCGCTGTTGATACGTAAACCAGAAGACAGACGCTCCATTGAAGTAGACAGAGCTGACTGGTTCTTGTTGATGTTGTTCTGAGTGATCAGCGAGAGGCTGTTGGTATTAATGACTTGGGCCATGATGAATTTTCCTGTTAATCAAGTCTTTCGGTTAAGGTGTGGGCTTCAACCCGCCGGCTTCAGCGCCGTCAAAGTTGTTATCGTCTGCCGTTTAACAACCTTTAGAATTTTTTTAGTACCAGGCGAATTTTTCTGCTTCAACCTGTCACGTTTAAAGTTATCGCCACCCGCCCGAACTTCTTTAGGCTTAATTCATTAATTTTCTAGCCGCTGAATTACCCTTCTCTATAGTGCTTATTTACCTCATTACCCTAAGGCAAATAACCTTAAACTTTCCTTATTCAAGGCCGATAACCCAGGTATCAATTTTCTGTCGACCTTATAAAGGAATTAATATGGCTAGTATAAGCAACCTCGGTGTGGGTTCCGGCCTGCCACTCAGTACCATGCTTGACAGTTTGACCACCGCTGAAAAAGCTTCACTCAAACCTATTTCTACTCAGCAGACAGCTTATACGGCCAAGCTCAGTGCTTACGCCTCCCTGAAAAGTTCACTGACAACTTTCCAGGCTGCTAATACCAAGCTGAACAGTGCTGACCTGTTTACCGCTACGACTGCGGCCAGTAGCTCCACAGCGTTCAGCGCGACCACTTCTGGCAGCACCGTGGCCGGTAAATATGCCATTAACGTCTCGCAGCTGGCACAGGCGCAGGTTCTGACCTCAGGCGTACAGAGTAGCAACACCGCCGCGCTGGGCGACAGCTCCGTGGCCAGCCGCAGCATCGCGATTACCTTAAAAGATGGCACCAGCAAAAGCGTCACGCTCTCCAGCGATCAGACCTCGCTGACCGGCATGCGTGACGCCATCAACGGCGCTAATGCCGGCGTCACCGCCAGCATCATTAAGGTATCAGACGGCAGCTTCCGCCTCTCAATGAGCGCCAATAAAACCGGCAGCGACAATGCGGTGGCGACCATTGCCGTCACCGGCGACAGCACGCTGCAGGGGATTGTGGGCTTTGATGCATCCGCCAGCAGCAACGTGATGACCCAGAGCGTCGCTGCGCAGAATGCCAAACTGACGGTCAACAATGTTGCGATTGAAAACAGCAGCAATCAGATTAGCGATGCGCTGGAAGGGATTACCTTAAATCTGACCGCGCAGACGGTTGGCGATCAGACGCTGACGATTACCAAAGACACCTCAAAATCCTCCAGCGCCATCACTGCCTGGGTGGATGCCTACAATACGTTGCTGGATCAGTTCAATACCCTGACCAAATTCACCAAAGTCGATACCAACAGCGATGCACAGGACTCCAGTAATGGTGCCCTGCTGGGTGACAGTACGTTACGGACGATTGAGACGCAGCTGAAAAGCATGCTCACTAATTCGCAGAGCACATCTACCTTTAAATCACTGAGTCAGATTGGTGTCACCACCGACCCCACCACCGGTTCATTAAAACTGGATTCGACCAAGCTGAGCAGCGCACTGGATAAAGATGCTGCAGGTGTGAAAGCGATGATCGTAGGTGACGGTAAAACCGGTATCGCCGCTAAAATCGACAGCAAGCTGACTGACTGGCTGGCTACTAAAGGGATTATTCAGTCCGCCACCGATGGCGTGAGTAAAACACTGAATAGGTTAACCACCCTCTATAACACCACCAGCGATCGTATTGATGCCGATATCGCACGCTATAAAACGCAATTTACTCAGCTGGATATGGCCATCAGTAAACTCAACTCGACCAGCACCTATCTGACGCAGCAGTTCGACACGTCCGATTCGTCTAAAAAATAACAGGAGTGACCATGTACAGCGCTACAGGCACCAAAGCCTATGCAAAAATTGGCGTAGAAAGCGCCGTGATGAGCGCCAGCCAGCAGCAGCTGGTTGTGATGCTGTTCGACGGTGCACTGAGCGCGTTAATCCGCGCTCGTCTGTTTATGCAGGATGGCAATATTGAAGGCAAAGGCAACTCCATCTCCAAAGCGATCAATATTATCGAAGCCGGCCTGAAAGAGGGCCTGACTGAAAACCGTGGTGATGAGCTGGCCGATAATCTGCTGGATCTTTACAACTACATGACGCGTCGCCTGTTGCATGCCAACCTGAACAATGATGTTACAGCGGTCGAGGAGGTCGAAGGCCTGCTGCGTAACATTGCTGACGCGTGGAAAGAAGTGGTTCAACCTAACCTGATTCAGGACGCCGTTTAATGACTACTGCACCGCATCTGATTACCGTTTACCAACAGTTACTCGATCTCAGCCAGGGAATGCTGCGTCATGCAGCACAAGGCGAATGGGATGAATTGATCAGCAGGGAGATGGAGTATGTCAGTGCGGTGCAGAGCTTAGCCCAATCGACGGAAGCCGTGTCGCCGTCGGCACAGACTCAGGAGCAGTTACGTCCGGTGCTGCGCCGTATTCTCGATAACGAATGTGAAGTGAAACGTCTGCTGCAGGCGCGGATGGATGAGCTGGCCTCACTGGTGGGTCAGAACAGTCGCCAGAAATCGGTGATGTCCGCTTATAGCAATCAAGGCGGCGTTGTTATGGTGCCGCACGAAACCCTCTCCTGACCCCCTGCTCTGTCACGCCGCCAGATTTATTTTTCTGCGCGGCGTCTCTTTTTTGCCGCTTACTCCATACTTGATTTTCATCATCCCCTGGAGTGTGGTACATGCAAAACCCAACGTTATTACAGTTTTTCCATTGGTATTACCCGGATGGCAGCAAACTGTGGCCGGAAGTCGCCGATCGTGCGGCCTGGCTCAGCGAAATAGGTATCACCATGGCGTGGTTGCCACCGTGCTACAAAGGGGATTCGGGGGGCTATTCTGTCGGTTACGACAGCTACGATCTGTTTGACCTGGGTGAATTTGATCAGAAAGGGGGTGTTGCCACCAAATATGGCGACAAACAGCAGTTACTGGCGGCAACAGAAGCCCTGCGTAGTCACAACGTTGGGGTGCTGCTGGATGTGGTGCTGAACCACAAAATGGGCGCCGACGAGAAAGAGGCAATCAGCGTTAACCGCGTCAATCCCGATAACCGCGATGAAATCTACGACGAAGTGGTCGGGTGCGAGGCCTGGACGAAATTTACGTTTCCGGCACGCGCCGGGGAATATTCGAAATTTGTCTGGGACCACAAATGCTTTAGCGGCGTAGACCACATCGAAAATCCGGACGAAAACGGCGTATTCAAAATCATCAATGACTACACCGCCGAAGGCTGGAACGACCAGGTTGATAACGAACTGGGTAATTTCGACTATCTGATGGGTGCCAACATCGATTTCCGCAACAATGCGGTCAGGGAAGAGCTCAAATACTGGGCGCGCTGGGTGATGGAACAGGTGCCCTGCACCGGCTTTCGTCTGGATGCGGTAAAACATATCCCGGCCTGGTTCTACAAAGAGTGGATTGACCATATTCAGGAGGTTGCTGAGGAGCCGATGTTTATCGTCGCGGAATACTGGTCGTTTGAAACGGAGAAGCTGCAGGAGTATGTGCATCAGGTAGAAGGCAAAACCATGCTGTTTGATGCGCCACTGCACATGAACTTCCACCAGGCCTCAACCGCGGGCAGCGGCTACGACATGAGCCAGATCTTTGCTAACTCGCTGGTGGTCGCTGATCCATGGCATGCCGTGACGATCGTGGCTAACCACGACACCCAGCCGCTGCAGTCGCTGGAAGCACCGGTAGAAGCCTGGTTTAAACCGCTGGCCTATGCGCTGATCCTGTTGCGTGAGCAGGGTGTGCCTACCATCTTCTATCCCGACCTGTTCGGCGCGACCTATGAAGATGAAGGCGGCGACGGCGAGAAGCACAAAATTGAGATGCCGGTGATCCCTGAACTGGAAGGATTGATCCGGGCGCGCCAGCAGTATGGCTGGGGCGTACAGACCGACTATTTTGATCACCCAAATTGTGTGGCCTTCAGCCGCAGCGGCACCGAAACACAGCCAGGCTGTGTGGTGATCATGTCGAACGGCGATGCCGGTGAGAAAAGCGTGCCGATGGGTGAAGGTTTTGCCGGTAAGGTCTGGCGCGATCATCTGGGGAATCGGGAAGAGACCATTACTGCCGACGAGCACGGCACGGCGGTCTTTGTCTGTAACGGTGGCAGTGTCAGCGTCTGGGTGGTTGCAGAATAAGGTCGTTGCAGAAGAAATGACTCAAAACTAAACCCGCCCCGGCAGGCAGAAGCGTGAAGTGCGCTCTGCCCGTCGGGGCGGTTTTGTTATGGTCCGGCTGTTATGACTTCGCGTTGTTTTCTGTAATCGGTGTGCGCAGCAGTTGCGGTTCGATGTTCTGAATCACGGCGGCTTTCGGCTGTTTCGCCACCTCTTCCAGCGCCTGCTGACACTCAACGGTCGGACGCGCCACTTTACGCAGGGTCATCCTGTCATAGCTAAGCTCGCCATTCTCCACGACCAGCGGCATCACCCGCACCTGACGCGTGACGTTGACATAATCGCCGCTTAACCGGGTCAGTTTGCCCGGCTTCGCAATCACCCGCATCCACTGACGGCAGTCCAGCGTGCTGCCATCCGCATTGATGATCACACTGGCTATCGCCTTGTCGCTGATCAGGCTGCTCTGTGGGCCGACGGTTTGCCAGGTTCCCTGCAGATCAGCGGGCGCCGGCGTTTGCACCGCATTTTCATAATCGTTGATTTGTGCACAACCACTCAGTGCCAGCGCGGCAATCAGCATCCACTTTTTCATGTTTAATCCCTAAGATCCCATCAATGGCGGCTACGTTATAATTTTTCCACCGCGTTGCGCAAGGTATCTGGGTGTTCAAACACCACGCAGACCCTGATTGCGCCAGAATTTAACCCGCAGCGAGCTCCACGGTCAGGTTTTTGACCGGAAGTTCAGAGGCTGAACTGATGCAAACTTCGTCCTTTGTCACGCCTGACAAGCGGAAGACAACCCGCTACACTGACGCGCTGCAACAGACTTTCAGGAATATGAATATGAAAACGCCAGAAGCCTACTATGCCCAGGCGCGCGAGATGTTTTTTACCGCGCATCCCGACTTTCAGTCTGCACTTGATGAATTAACGGAGAGCGACGCCCGTGCAGCTAACCTGTCACTGCGACAGCTGCGCGAATGGCATGCCGAACGCATCTATGCGGCCTTTTTGCGGCAGAAGAATCTGGATGGAATGATCTTTTCTATTCAGCTCGCTGAGCCGGATAAAGCGGTGGCGGCTGAAGCTATCGAGACCTATCTCAAATCTCATGCTGAGTCGCTGGGGATGAGCTGGGAAGAGTTTTGCATCAAAAACGAGCTCTAATCAGGGCCGCGCTGAAGTTGTATATTGCAAACACCTCCAACCAGTTCCGGCACTGCAGATAAAATTGTACTAACCGGGGGAAAGTGTATAACTTCGGCGTGCGACTCAGGTCGTGATTGTCCTTTAACGAATAGTGCTGATGCACTGCCTCTGCAGGTGTGGTCTCAATTCCACCTCCAGAGGCGAATTTTTTTATCCGCCCCTACCCTTCACCTTCCGTCGCTTTACCCTTTACTTCAACATAACTCGCTACCGCCAGCAGACGATTAATATGCGTCAGCAGCAGATCCACATCAGACTGCAGAAACTCGGTCGAAGATTGCGAAGCGGTAACAATGGCATCCTGCACCGTTTCTGAAATAGTCAGCGAGTTGTCCTGTTTCGCCTGCACCAGCAGCGCCGCAACCAGCAGGGACTGCGCTTCAAGTTGCGCCGTCAACTCTTTTGCATCGACGTCCATCTTTGCCAGTTTTAGCAGAATATCAATTACCAGTTGTCGCATCGAGGACCTCCTAAAAGTAAGCCGCCATTATGTCGCGATGCGTGCGCATTTTGCTAGTCGAAGATTGAGGTTTATGCGAGATAAAAATTTACACGAAATCAGGCGCGCTGCCTTGCTACTGTTTTTATTTACAGTATTATATGTCAGCGATTTTGCCCTGAATGGATTGCCATCATGTTTGTTGAGTTGATTTATGACAAGCGCAACGTTGCCGGTTTACCGGGTGCTCGCGAGATGATTCGTGAGGAGCTGGAAAAGCGGGTGCATCGAGTGTTTCCTGACATTGAAGTTAAGGTCAAGCCGATGGAACGTAACGCGATTGATACTGATTTGAGTAAGAACGATAAAGCGACGGTTGCGCGGATTGTTGAAGAGATGTTCGACGAAGCGGAAATGTGGCTGGTGGCCGATTAATCCCTTAACGGCCACCACATCAGTTAGCGGGAGATGACTTAGCTCTCCTGCTCGCTGTGATTAACTTCAATCTCGATGTCCTGAATCGCGGCATCCAGATCTTCCAGCAGTTTACCCTGCTTATTCAGCAACGCATCGATTCGGTCGGCGTTGGTCTTGTCTTTATACTCACCCGCATCAAACGCTAACCATTGGCTGGAAAGGGTTTCGGTGTTGGTCTGAGCATAGTGACGCATCTCTTTTAGCTGAGAAGTCACGTCACGCAGATATTCAGTTTTGGTCTTGGTTTCTGTTGAATCGCTCATGCTAAATTTCCTTCTGGTCATCTATCCAAAGTGAGTAGGCTTAGCGGTTCATCAACCGGCCAATCAGCGGGCCTGCATTCAGGTACAAAATGTTGCCCGGATATTTAAAACTAGTCGATAATAGCGAAGCCGCATTAAGAATAATCGGAAGTTATGGTTTATGACCGGATTTCACGGCTGGCACCTCACTCTCAGTGACGACCTCTTTGACTTTTATGACCGTTTTGTCGGCTATGCGATCCGGTATTGCATCCAGCTTATGCTGTATTGCTGCAACCTGATCGGTCAGCAGCTCCACTCTGTCATCACGCCGCGCCGCAATTAAGCGGTAATCCGCCCGAATCTCCTCGACCCGCTTGTTTGCGGTGTTACTGACGTAGAGAAAAATGATCGTCATCAGGATGCAAATCATCGAACAGCTCAGCAATACGCAGCCGAGGATAACTTTGCGCCGGTAAGACATAGGTGCCTTAGTGCTATTAATCGTGGCCATCACTGCGATCCTCCAGAGTTGAGATAAGCCGATCAATCTCATTACGAAATTTATCGTTCTGATCGGTTTCGGTCATTGCCAGTAAAATCCCTACCGCATTCTTGATTAACCGAAGATCGGTTTCGAGTGTCGAGATACGCCGCAGATTCCTGTCGTGCCGTTCGCGTAATTCATCGTTCTCCTCCCGTATCAGCAGGTTGCTCTCTTTCAGCAACACCACCTGCTCTTTGTAGCTGGTAATAATTTCGCCGCCGGCTCGATTACTGGTAACGATTGACGCAATTCCCGCCAATAACGGTTTCCAGAACAGTGCTGCTGCCCCCCCACCCAGAACTAACGCACCCATACTGGTAATCAGACTACTTTCCATGCCACACCCCTTTGTACGGTAAGGTCTCTGGAACTTACTGCGTGCTGCTTAGCCACGTCCCCCGCATGAAATTTAAGATTGCTTAAATACCAGGCTTAAGTATACTTAAGTCACTCTCAACCAAAAAGTCAAGCTTATGAAAAACGAAACGCTGGGTGACCGCATCCGACTCCGACGTAAATCGCTGCAGTTAACGCAGAAGCAATTGGCGCAACAGGTAAAAGTGTCCCATGTGGCGATTTCGCAATGGGAAAAAGAGGAGACGCTGCCGCGCGGTGAGAACCTGCTGCGGCTCGCCGAAGCGCTGGGCTGCGCACCGGCTTTTCTGATAGATGGGGATGGTCCTGTTTTCAGCGAAAGCGCCTGGAGTGGTCTGCACCAGATCCCACTGCTTGCACAGCGCGACGTGCCGCGATGGCTGAGCGAGGCCGGTTCCGTCCAGCATGAACTGCTGATGCACAACGACATGGCGCTTTCACAGCAGAGCTTTGCCTTCCGGGTGGAAGAACAGGCGATGACGCCCGCGATTCTGCGGAATGATGTGGTAATCATCGATCCCACGCAGTCACCTCAGCCCGGCGACTGCGTGCTGGCATTGCAGCAGCAGGTCGTGCTGCTACGCACCTGGCGTCAGCGCGGCAGTGAAAATGGCGTCATGCAGTTTGAACTGGCACCGGTCAATATCAACTTCCCTGAGCTGCAATCCAGCCGGGACAGCCTGAAGCTGATTGGTACGCTGGTGGAACTGCGACGCTATCGCCAGCCATAAAAAAACCCGCCGGGCGCGGGTTCACTTTTCATCGTACAACAGTGGCTGAGTTTATAGCCGGGCAACTACAGGGCATCGGTCAGTTGATCTACCACCACTTTGCCCTGCAGATCGGTCTGCATAATGCGGTAATTGACGGGCCATGAGCGGCGGGTACTGAGTTTATCGAACAAGGTTACGCCGCCTTTTTTAACTCCCTGGCTATTTACAATAATCCATTCGGTGACCTCTTCCTGACCACGATTTTTCAGGCTCAGCGAGCGTTGTTCGATTAACTGATCTTCAGCTTCAATCTTTAAATAGTCTCTTAACATAATTTCTATCTCCTGGTAACGCAGGCCACTATATGCCTTTTGCTAATCCGTTCAATCGAATTTATTTATCGATCTGTTTATCGACGGGAATGTGACCTGCCGCAAGCGACATGGCAGGTTTGTCCATTACTGCATCAGGGATTCCCGGTTAGCATGAACCTGCTGTACACTCCCAAACATCGAAAAATGACGTGTTCAGTATGAGAGAAACTCCGATTAGCCCGCCGCTGGCGGGCTTTTTTTTCTTCTTTAATCCGCTGCGCATGCGGGATGTCAGTGCTGGTCTAAACTTAAGAGACTGGAATAAAAGGAGAGAGTTATGTTTAAACACAATACGAATGAAGAACGTAAGAAAGAAGGTGATGTCAGCAAAAGCCTGCCCGAAGCCGCGCCAAACGCTGGTAATGCTTACGAGGAAGATGATCATCCCGCCACTGATGCGCCGAAAGATCATGGCGAAGTGCCGCGCAAAAATGATGACAGCCAGGATGACAAAAAAGATCCTTACAAGGCAAGCTGATGTGCGAGAGGCGCGCCCGCTGGGCGCGCTGGTCAGCGTTAAGATTTAATGAGATCGGCAAGCTGGTACTGATTTTCAACCAGCCAGGCTGGAAAATGTTCGGATGTTACCGGCACTATCTCCATCCTTCGCGGACGATTCCAGATATCAATATTGTTCTCAACGCAGCGCCGTATGTGATCCGGATTATTAAATTCGGGACAGTTACGTTCGGTATGAGAAATCGAAGACATTTTTTCACTGATGCGCTCATCGCTCATTACCCAGGAAAAATGCCACCCTGCGTTCTTAATGGTTTTCGTCCGGAAATTTAGCCACTTCCAGCGCAACCAGTTCTCGCGTATCGGTGTTCCACGACGCTTAACATTGCGAAGCAATTCCGGTTGTCCCATAAAAAAGTTTCGCAGCGTTTTACAAGTCACCATTTTTGCCAGGGTGGCACAGCGCGGTGTGCCGTCGTCATTTAAAACCCGGACATTAAATTTAAAATTGAAATATTGCTGATGCAGCGTCGTGCAAAGATGTTGATGACTGAATGCTTTTATCGCCTCGGGTCGGGGAATTTCATCGACGTCTGACACAATAACAATATCATCATCCTGCGCGCCGGCCAGCCCCTGCATAATCTGATTACGTGCAGTGGCTTCATTTTCCCAGGGATCAGTCTCACCCGCATTAACCAGAGAACTATTCGATTTAAAGGCTTCCTGATAAAATCTGGGCGCAATATCGTTAACAATATAAATAATTTTATCGCGGAAACGATCGAACTTCTCAATATCAAAATGAAGCTTTTCCCGGCGTATTCCGGTAAAGGTATAGCGCGATTCCACAATGACAAACCGATCAACAACATGCTCAAGCGTGTTCAGACGCATCTCAAGCAAGATATCTTCATCGTAGTACAAAAAACAGTCATAAATCATAATATTCAGAGGTACTTAAGTAGTAAGGATTTTTATCAGGACACCTCAACATGCGTAACACAACAGAGGTATAACGCCTTTTATTGGGCCGGTTTTTAGTGAACCTGATGTGTGTGTAATGTACTGCGTAAAACTTTCCGTGTTTATAATAAGTTGGCTAACAAAGGCTGCAGGCAATGATTTTCGGGCATCCACCTCAAAGCAGACTAACGATATGATGAGCAACCATTCAGAGTGATATTTACCTGACAACGGTTAACACCAGCAGACAGCATGAGTCACCTGATGCGGGCTACTGAGTTCCTGTCCGTTGCTTACATCATAATGCGTTGCGCAGAATGTTACATATAGTCCGTAACGCCAGCAATATTAAGCGCAGATTTTTGATTAAAATGAGCGATACGATCAATATCCGGATATTATTGGTCAACAAAATAACTATGATGGTTTAGTTAATGAAGAAGATCATTATTGCCCTGAGCATAAGTCTGATGGGCGGATGCGTAGATATGGGACGGGTTGGATTACATCCGACAACAAAAACCGCTTATTTCGACGGTCATCCTTTTCAGGTTGAATCCTGCCTTAGCGTAGCGGCACAGGATCAAAGACTCTATCTGGAGCAGGATGACCCCCTGCCGGATGGCACGAAGCGATATAACCTTGAGCAGGATGATGAAACCGTGGCCTGGGTTGAAATTGCAAAGTTCAGCCATCATCAGACCAGTGCGACATTTTACTATGATCCAAAAGCATCAGATATCAGCACAGCAGTTTCAGGGATGATCGCGCGGTGCAAAACATCGAGTTAAATGCCGCGTCGGCATGAATGTGATGCAGGATGGACGACCAGGAGACAGAATAAGTTGTCAGACCAGCCCGAGCACAAGCGCTGGCCTGACAATCTTTCGCACTCTTCTATTCTAAGGCTTTTATCACGCCCGCTTCCGGGCTATGCCATGTTCAGGAGTGGGCAGTCGAAGCTCAGCCTATTTAGCCGGTTCGCAATCATAGGCACCTCGTATGCGGATTTGACTCTGGCTGGTGCGGACGATTTCAGCTCTTAACAGCCCTTTACCCTCACGGTTCGTCAGCTCCATATCTACCATCCCCGGCGCTTTGCTGTTTTTCACCAGCAGTTTAACCGTCGCGTTGTCGTAATCGCCCTTCTCTTTCGCAAAGGTGACTTTCTGCGTTTTTGCGCGTTCTCCATTCACCGAGAACCAGCCGCTCTTGTCAGGTTTAAGATAGAACGGCCCGCACTGCGTGGCAGCAAAGGCTGGAAGAGATAAGCTGATTAACGATGCGATAAGGATAAGTTTTTTTAACATTGGGCTGGCGTCCTGCTGATAGGTGATGAGGGGTCGGGTCGTCTGCACCGAAGAGTGAGTTCCCTGCTGCACGGCTCGTAATAAAGAGCAGTATAGTCAATGACACCTGTATTATCGCCAGTACAGGGTCATAGACTCAGCAAAGGGATCGGCCTTGATGCTGGCAACCCACTACCCTAATCCACTGCCACGTAGGCGTGCCTTGTTCAGCGGAATCAGCTCACTAAACCTGCATATTCATAATTTCACTATACGCCGACACCAGCTTGTTCCTGACCTGAATACCCATCTGCATTGAGATGGACGATTTCTGCAGATCGACCATCACGTCATTAAGCGCGATACCCGGTTTCCCCATCTCAAAATCCTGCGCCTGGGTGCGGGCGGTGGTCTGCGTCTCGCTGATCTTATCCAGCGCCGCTTTCATAGTCGCACCAAAATCGATCTGATTAGGGGCTTCACTACTGCGGTTGCTGGCCTGCAGTGAGGTCGCCTGTAGCTGCTGCAGTACGCCATCAATTGCCTGAATGGACATGAACGATACCTTATTAAAGAGGATGACATTTTTGATGTGAGCAAAAGTTAGCACGTTGTCAATGAGACAAAGCCGCTAAATGACATCAAAAACCCTACCTTATCCAGGCATCGAATTTTGCTTATCACCTAATAATGCCTGGCATTGAAGTGGAAATTTTATCTACGCAGGTCAGGGAGTCTGTTTTGCCATCTCAACTTACCCGGTCAATTACGTCAGGCAGGAAACGGTCATGAATGCGAGTACAGCCGCCACAACAGAACAAGAAAAGAAAGGCTTCGGTGACCTGCTCGCTCGCCTGCGCGCAAATCCGCGTATTCCTTTAATCGTCGCCGCCGCCGCCGTTGTGGCGATAGTGATCGCGATGGTGCTCTGGGCGAAGCAGCCCAGCTATAGCGTCCTTTATAACAACCTTACAGATGAAGATGGCGGTGCCATCGTCACGCAGCTGACGCAGATGAACATCCCTTATCGCTTCGCCGAAAATGGCGGCGCGCTGATGGTGCCGGAAGCGAACGTGCATGAGCTGCGTCTGCGTCTGGCTCAGCAGGGTCTGCCGAAAGGCGGCTCGGTGGGTTTTGAGCTGCTGGATAAAGAGAAGTTCGGTATCAGCCAGTTCAGCGAGCAGGTTAACTACCAGCGCGCGCTGGAAGGCGAACTGGCTCGTACCATCGAATCACTCGGTCCGGTTAAAAGCGCCCGTGTTCATCTGGCGATGCCAAAACCAACCTTATTTGTGCGTGAGCAGAAAGCGCCATCCGCTTCTGTCACCTTAACCCTGCAGCCTGGCCGTGCGCTGGATGAAGGCCAGATTCAGGCCATCGCCCACATGGTCTCAAGCAGCGTCGCCGGTTTACCGCCGGGCAACGTCACCGTGGTCGATCAGACCGGTCGCCTGCTGACCCGCTCTGACTCCGCCGGTCGCGACCTGAATGATGCACAGCTCAAGTATGCCTCTGAAGTTGAAGCTCGCTACCAGCAACGTATCGAAGCGATCCTGAATCCGATTCTCGGTCAGGGCAATGTGCATGCGCAGGTTACCGCGCAGATTAACTTCGACACCGCCGAGCAGACCGACGAGAAATATCAGCCTAACGCTAACCCGTCGAACTCAGCGATTCGTTCGCGTCAGACCAGCACCAGCGACCAGTCAGGCAGCCCTTATCCGGGCGGCGTGCCGGGCGCGCTCTCTAACCAGCCTGCGCCAGCAAACACTGCGCCGGTGACGACGCCGAACAATAATGACGCCAATGGCCAGAACGCCAATGGTCAGAATGCTAACGGTCAGAACAACGCGGCGAATAACGCTAACCAGACCACCAGCACCGCAGCGGCCAGTGCCGGACCGACCAACTCGCGTCGTGACGACACGGTGAACTACGAGCTGGATCGCACCATTCGTCATACCAAGGTCAACGTTGGTGACGTACAGCGCCTGTCGGTGGCGGTCGTGGTGAACTTCCGTGCAGATGATAAAGGCAAAGCGGTTGCGCTGAACGAACAGCAGCTGAAGCAGATTGAAGATCTGACCCGCGAAGCGATGGGCTACTCCCAGAACCGTGGCGACAGCATCAACGTGGTGAACTCGCAGTTCAACACCACTGAACCAGTGACCACCGATCTGCCCTTCTGGCAACAGCAGTCGTTCTTTGATCAGCTGATGAACGCCGGTAAGTGGCTGTTGATTGCCCTGGTCGCTTTCATCCTCTACCGCAAACTGGTTCGTCCGCACCTGGTTCGCAAGCAGGCCGCAGAGAAAGCCGCCGCGGAAGCCGTTGCCGCTCGTGCGACTGAGCAACCGGAAGAAGAAGCCTTTAATGTGCAGCTCAGCAAAGATGAGCTGGATCAGGAACGTAAGTCTAACAACCGCATGAGCGCAGAAGTGATGAGTCAACGCATCCGCGACATGTCAGAAAACGATCCGCGCGTTGTAGCGCTGGTAATTCGCGAATGGATGAGTAAAGAGCTATGAGTCTGACCGGAACCGAAAAAAGCGCCATCCTGATGATGACCATTGGCGAAGAGCGCGCCGCGGAAGTTTTCAAACACCTGAACCAGCGTGAGGTCCAGCACCTGAGCGGCGCGATGGCCAACATGCGTCAGGTGTCGCATAAACAGCTGACTGAAGTGTTGCGTGAGTTCGAAGCGGATGCTGAGCAGTTCGCGGCGCTGAGCCTGAACTCCAACGAATACCTGCGTTCGGTGCTGACCCGGGCACTGGGCGAAGAGCGCGCCTCCAGCCTGCTGGAGGACATTCTCGAAACGCGCGACACCACCAGCGGCATGGAAACGCTCAACTTTATGGAGCCGCAGGCTGCTGCCGACCTTATTCGCGACGAGCATCCACAGATCATCGCCACCATCCTGGTCCACCTCAAGCGTGCCCAGGCCGCCGATATTGTGGCGCTGTTCGACGAACGTCTGCGTCACGACGTGATGCTGCGTATCGCCACTTTCGGTGGTGTCCAGCCAGCCGCGCTGGCCGAACTGACAGAAGTACTGAACGGCCTGCTGGATGGCACCAACCTCAAGCGTGCGAAGATGGGCGGCGTGAGAACCGCAGCCGAGATCATCAACCTGATGAAAACGCAGCAGGAAGAGGCGGTTATCGAAGCCGTACGCGACTTCGATGGCGAACTGGCGCAGAAAATTATCGACGAGATGTTCCTGTTCGAAAACCTGGTGGCAGTGGACGACCGCAGCATCCAGCGTCTGTTGCAGGAAGTGGAGTCCGAGCAGTTGCTGGTTGCACTGAAAGGTGCCGAACAGCCACTGCGCGAGAAGTTCCTCAAAAACATGTCAGCCCGTGCGGCGGATATCCTGCGCGACGATCTGGCCAACCGTGGCCCGGTGCGTATGTCCGCAGTGGAAAACGAACAGAAAGCGATCCTGCTGGTGGTACGCCGCCTGGCCGAGTCAGGCGAGATGGTGATTGGTGGTGGCGAGGAAACTTATGTCTGATGCATTTTCTGCGCGCCCCTGGCAGCTGTGGCAGCCCACGGATTTAGGCCGTTTCGATGAGCCTGCTGAACCAGAGCTGCAGCCAGAAATTTACGAAGCTGAAGATGGCGTTGATGAGCAGCAACAGCAGCTCGAACGCCTGCAGCAGCAGATGCGCAAAGAGGCACAGGGCCAGGGTTACAACGAAGGCTATCAGCAGGGTGTGACCGAAGGCCAGAAAGCCGGCTACGACGCCGGTTTTCAGCAGGGTCTGGCCGATGCCCAGCAGCAGCAGGCGCCCCTTCAGGCGCGTATGCAGCAGCTGGTAACCGAGTTCCAGAACACGCTTGAATCGCTGGACAGCGTGATTGCGGCCCGTCTGATGCAACTGGCGCTGGAAGCGGCACGCTCGGTGATTGGTCAGGCGACCACGGTGGATGGCACCGCCCTGCTGCGCCAGATTCAGGGTTTACTGCAGCAGGAACCGATGTTCAGCGGCAAACCGCAGCTGCGTGTTCACCCGGATGACTTACAACGCATTGAGCAGACCCTGGGTCCGACGCTGGATCTGCACGGCTGGCGGCTGATCGCTGACAGCACCCTGCATCCTGGCGGCTGTAAACTCAGCGCCGAAGATGGCGACCTGGATGCCAGCGTCGCGACGCGCTGGCAGGAACTCTGCCGTCTTGCCGCACCGGGAGAATTGTAATGACCACTCGTCTGAATCGCTGGCTCGGCTCGCTCGATGCCTTTGAGAAACGCATCGCCCAGGTGCAGCCGGTGCGCCGTTATGGCCGTCTGACCCGCGCCACCGGCCTGGTGCTGGAAGCGACCGGCTTACAGCTGCCGCTGGGTGCGACCTGCGTAATCGAACGCAACGATGGCAAAACCATCAGTGAAATCGAAAGCGAAGTGGTGGGATTCAACGGTCAGAAGCTGCTGATGATGCCACTGGAAGAAGTGGACGGCATTTTACCGGGTGCGCGGGTCTATGCGCGCCAGAACGGAGAGAACCCGCAGGCGGGTAAACAGATGATGCTGGGCCCGGAACTGCTGGGCCGCGTACTCGATGGCAGCGGGCGACCGCTGGACGGCCTGCCGTCTCCGGATACCGGTTATCGCGCGCCGCTGAACACTCCGCCGTTTAACCCGTTGCAGCGTACGCCGATCACCGACGTACTGGATACCGGCGTGCGGGCGATCAACGCCCTGCTGACGGTCGGTCGCGGACAGCGTATGGGCCTGTTCGCCGGTTCGGGCGTGGGTAAAAGCGTGCTGCTTGGCATGATGGCGCGCTACACCAAAGCGGACGTCATCGTCGTCGGTCTGATTGGCGAACGTGGCCGCGAAGTAAAAGATTTTATCGAGAACATTCTCGGCGCTGAAGGCCGCGCCCGTTCGGTGGTGATCGCCGCCCCGGCCGATGTTTCGCCGCTGCTGCGTATGCAGGGTGCCGCTTACGCCACGCGTATCGCAGAAGATTTTCGCGACCGCGGCCAGCATGTGTTGCTGATTATGGACTCCCTGACCCGCTACGCCATGGCGCAGCGTGAGATCGCGCTGGCGATTGGTGAGCCGCCGGCCACCAAAGGCTATCCGCCTTCCGTATTCGCCAAACTGCCTGCCCTGGTTGAGCGTGCCGGTAACGGCATCGACGGCGGCGGCTCGATCACCGCCTTCTATACCGTCCTGACCGAAGGCGACGATCAGCAGGACCCGATCGCCGACTCCGCGCGCGCCATTCTCGACGGCCACATTGTGCTGTCGCGTCGGCTGGGCGAAGCGGGTCACTATCCGGCCATTGATATAGAAGCCTCGATCAGCCGTGCGATGACCTCGCTGATCGATGAGAACCACTATGCGCGGGTGCGCCAGTTTAAGCAGTTGCTCTCCAGCTTCCAGCGTAACCGCGATCTGGTCAGCGTCGGTGCTTATGCCGCGGGCAGTGATCCAATGCTTGATAAAGCGATCACGCTCTATCCGCAGATGGAAGCCTTCCTGCAACAGGGCATCTTTGAGCGCAGTGATTACGACGACGCCAGCCTGCATCTGCATGCGCTGTTTGGCTAGTCACACGAATTAACGCGAGGTAACGGCAATGAAAACTGCAAATGCCATCGATACGCTGCGCGACTTAGCGGAGCAGGATCTCGAACGCGCTGCCATCTATTTAGGCGATATGCGTCGCGGCCAGCATGCCGCGAACGAGCAGCTGACGATGCTGCTCGACTATCAGGACGAATATCGCAACAAGCTCAACGATGACATGTCGTCGGGCATCGCCAGCACCCGCTGGACCAACTATCACCAGTTTATTCAGACGCTGGAAAAAGCGATTGAGCAGCACCGCAACCAGCTTAATAACTGGAATCAGCGGCTGGAACAGGCGCTGATCAACTGGCGTGACAAACAGCAACGGCTTAACGCCTATCAGACGCTGATTACGCGCGCAGCGGAAAATGCATTACGACAGGAAAACCGTCTCGATCAGAAACGGATGGACGAATTTGCCCAACGGGCCGCATCGAGGAGAGGTGAATGATTACGCTGCCAAACATTGCTATGAAAGCGACGGTAAAAACCGACGCAGAACCCTCAGTCTCAACTGACCTTGCTGCGGGTGCCGATGCCCTGCCGCAGGACTTTCTGACCGCACTGGGAAACCAGTTACTCGGCCTGGCTAAACAGCAGGGAAAAGCGGCGCAATCCGCTGACGTCAAAGCAGAAACTGCCGATGACGCCCGCCCGAAGGCCCCGCTGAATGCCCTGATGGCAGCACTGGAAAATCCTGCTGCGCTGACCGCTCTGTTTAAGCCGGAAAATATTAAAGGTGGGTCAAAATCAGCCGATGATAAAGACAAGCCGGACGTTGCACCCTTAAGCGCCAGCGATATGCAGAATATGCAGGCGCTGTTCGCCATGTTACCGGGTGTAGCGGCTGTTACAGCCACCACGTCGACCCCGGTCAGCAGTGAAGCGGGCGAGATGATCGCCCAGACCGATACCGGCCGGAAAAGCCAGAGCTCGCTGACGCAACTGCTGAACAGCGCGCAGCAGAGCCACGCACCGGGCGAAGATGAAAAGTCTGATGCCAGAAGCGACGTACAGAGCAAACCTGCCGTCACCACTGCCGCCAGCCAGAGTAACAACGCCGCGCAGGGTGCGACCAGCAGCGGCCTGACGCTCGACAGCAGTTTCCAGCAGGCGCTGAACAATATGGTTAAGCAGGATGATCAGGCTGCGATTAAAGCCAGCGCCAGCGATAACGCGGTCAACGCTACGCCAATCGCCACTGCCAGCAGCCTGCCTGCGCCGGTGACCGCCTCCGCGACCACCAGCACACCGTCAACGCCGATGCTGAACTCACAGCTGGGCAGCGACGAGTGGCAGCAGGCGCTGAGTCAGCAGATTGTGATGTTCAGTCGCAATGGCCAGCAGAACGCGGAGTTGCGTTTACATCCGGAAGACCTTGGCGCTATCCAGATCAGCCTGAAACTGGATAACGACCAGGCACAAATTAATCTGGTTTCCAGCCATAGCCACGTCAGAGCAGCACTGGAAGCCGCGATACCGCAGCTGCGCAGCGCGCTGGCTGAGAGCGGTATCAACCTGGGCGAGAGTCAAGTGAGCAGTGACAGTTCCGCGCAGGGCCAGCAATTCCAGCAGCAGCAGGAGGCGCGCCGCGATGGACAGCATGGCCGCTTCTCCCTCACCCAGGACAGTGACACCGACATTACGCCGATCGCCGTTCCCGCCGCCCTTCAGGCTCGCGTTAACGGCAACAGCGCCGTCGACACTTTCGCCTGACAGCGGCAAACGCTGAAGGTAAGCGTAAAACCCGCGTCTTTTCTACCCATTGGTTTGACTTAAGACGCGGATAATCTGTCTCGTGAGCCGAGAGGCTTGCCCATAATTCACAGGAAGTAACTGCACCATGTCTGATAACGCGAAAGCAAAAAAAGGCAGCAAACGTAAACTCTTAATACCAGTGCTGCTCATTTTGACGCTGGCCGCTTGCAGCGTGGCAGGCTATGCAGTCTGGCGAATGATGAATAAACATGAGGGCGATAAGCCTGAGGTGGCGAAAGTTGAACCGCCTCCCGCTCCGGTCTTTTTTGCACTTGATACATTTACGGTTAACCTGGTCAATCCCGACAACGATCCCGACCGCGTGCTTTACGTAGGCTTTACCCTGCGTCTGGCCGATGAGGATACCCGGCGTCGGATGAATGACTATCTGCCTGAGGTGCGCAGCCGTTTGCTGCTGCTGCTCTCGCGTCAGAGCGCTGCGGCGCTGGCGACAGAGCAAGGAAAGCAGGCGCTTGTTGAACAAGTCAAACAGGCGCTGACACCCCCGCTGGTAAAAGGTCAACCTCCGCAGGCTGTAAACGATGTGCTGTTTACTGCCTTCATTTTGAGGTGAATCAATGGGCGATAGCATTCTCTCCCAGGCTGAAATTGACGCCCTTTTAAACGGCGACAGCGGCAGTGCGGAAGAAGAAAAGAAACAAAACGGACCGGAAGGCGATATTCGTCCTTACGATCCGAACACCCAGCGCCGTGTGGTTCGCGAGCGTTTGCAGGCGCTGGAGATTATTAATGAGCGTTTTGCCCGTAGTTTCCGTATGGCGCTGTTTAACCTGCTGCGCCGTAGCCCGGATATCAGCGTCGGGGCGATCAAGATTCAGCCGTATCACGAGTTTGCCCGCAATCTGCCGGTGCCAACCAACCTGAACCTGATCCACCTGAAGCCGCTGCGCGGCACCGCGCTGGTGGTGTTCTCACCGAGCCTGGTGTTTATCGCTGTCGACAACCTGTTTGGTGGCGACGGACGTTTTCCGACCAAAGTCGAAGGCCGTGAGTTTACCCATACCGAGCAGCGCGTTATTCGCCGCATGCTGAAGCTGGCGCTGGATGGTTACAGCGACGCATGGAAGGCCATTTATCCACTGGACGTCGAGTATGTACGTTCAGAGATGCAGGTAAAGTTCACCAACATTACCACTTCACCGAACGACATCGTGGTTAACACGCCGTTCCAGGTGGAGATTGGTAACCTGGTGGGTGAGTTTAATATCTGCATCCCGTTTTCAATGATTGAACCGCTGCGCGAGTTGCTGGTGAACCCACCGCTCGAAAACTCACGTCAGGAAGATAACCACTGGCGCGATAACCTGGTCAAACAGGTGCAGCACTCTGAGCTGGAACTGATCGCGCACTTTGCCGAAACCTCACTGCGTCTGTCACGGATTTTGCAGCTGAAACCCGGTGATGTGCTGCCGATTGAGAAGCCGGAACGCATTATCGCCCATGTCGATAGCGTCCCGGTCTTAACCAGCCAATATGGCACGATGAATGGTCAGTACGCGCTCCGTGTCGAACACCTGATTAACCCGATTTTGAATTCGCTGAACGAGGAACAGCCCCATGACTGACAGTAATAAACCGTCTGACGATATCTCTGCGGACGATCTGTGGGCTGAAGCGATGAATGAGCAGGTCGGCAGCGGCAGTGCGCCGCAGACCGACGAAGTCTTTAAATCATTCGACAGCGGCAACGTCGCTGGATCGCTGCAGGATATCGATCTGATTATGGATATCCCGGTGAAACTCACCGTGGAACTGGGTCGCACCAAAATGACCATCAAAGAGCTGCTGCGTCTGGCGCAGGGTTCAGTGGTGGCACTGGATGGCCTGGCGGGTGAGCCGCTGGATATCCTGATCAACGGTTATCTGATTGCTCAGGGTGAAGTGGTGGTGGTGAACGACAAATATGGCGTGCGCATCACTGACATCATCACCCCATCTGAACGTATGCGTCGTCTGAGTCGCTAAAGAGTCACATTATGAATAGCCAGAATCAAACGCTGCAACCGGCTGCACCGCACGCTCAGGCGATCTCGACCGGCTCCATGCTGGCCCAGGTCAGCAGCGTGTTAGCCGTGATTATCTTATTGATTCTGGCCTGCGCCTGGCTGGCACGCCGTGTCGGCTTCGCGCCGAAAAAGGTCAGCGGCCAGGAGCTTAAACTTACAGCCAGCGTCTCAGTGGGCCAGCGCGAGCGGGTGGTGATTGTCGATACCGCTGATGCGCGTCTGGTGCTGGGCGTCACCGCACAGCAGATTACCCATCTGCATACTTTGCCGCCGGGTGAACCGGTCTCTGTGACGCCGGTTAACAGTGCGCCACAGGATTTTCGTCAGCTGTTACAGAACCTGGTTAAACGTCCCGGAAAACCACAATGATGCGTCGACTGCTTCCTTTATTGCCACTGTTGTTACTGGCACCGGTTGCCCATGCCCAGTTGCCGGGTCTGGTGAGTCACTCGCTGCCGAATGGCGGTCAGAGCTGGTCACTGCCGGTACAGACGCTGGTCTTTATCACTGCGCTGACCTTTATTCCGGCCGTGCTGCTGATGATGACCAGCTTCACCCGTATCATCATTGTGTTTGGTTTGCTGCGTAACGCCCTGGGCACGCCCTCTGCGCCGCCTAACCAGGTGCTGCTCGGACTGTCGCTGTTTCTGACCTTCTTTATTATGGCGCCGACCTTCGACAAGATTTATCAGGATGCTTATCTGCCGTTCAGCCAGGACAAGATCAGCATGGAAGTGGCGATTGATAAAGGTGCCCAGCCGCTGCGCGAGTTTATGCTGCGTCAGACCCGTGAAGCGGATTTAGCCCTGTTTGCCCGTCTGGCGAATACCGCCCCGATTGCCGGTCCTGAAGCGGTGCCAATGCGTATTCTGCTGCCCGCCTATGTTACCAGCGAGCTGAAGACGGCTTTCCAGATTGGCTTTACCGTCTTTATCCCGTTCCTGATCATCGACCTGGTGGTTGCCAGCGTGCTGATGGCGCTGGGGATGATGATGGTCCCGCCAGCGTCCATCGCGCTGCCGTTTAAACTGATGCTGTTTGTTCTGGTCGATGGCTGGCAACTGCTGGTCGGTTCACTGGCGCAAAGCTTCTACTCCTGATCCCCCTTTTCTTACCGGAGCAACATATGACACCCGAATCAGTAATGGTAATGGGACAGGAAGCGATGCGCGTCGCCCTGATGCTGGCCGCCCCGCTGCTGCTGGCCGCACTGGTCAGCGGTTTGCTGATCAGCCTGATCCAGGCCGCGACTCAGGTCAACGAACAGACCTTATCCTTTATTCCTAAGATTCTGGCGGTTGCCACCACCGGTATCATTGCCGGCCCGTGGATGCTGAATCTGCTGCTGGACTATATCCGCACCGTCTTTACCAACCTGCCTTACATCATCGGCTGATGATTACTCTCGACAGCAGCCAGCTGGTTCAATGGGTCAGCCAGTTCTTCTGGCCTCTGGTGCGCATCATGGCGCTATTCGCCACCGCACCGATCCTCAATGAACGATCCGTCAGCAAACGTGTCAAAATCGGTCTGGCGGTAATGATCACCTGGCTGCTGATGCCGCTGTTACCTGCGGTCAATGTCACCCTGTTTTCCCCTGAAGGCTTCCTGCTACTGATTCAGCAGATGCTGATTGGTATTGCACTCGGCTTCACCATGCAGTTCGCTTTTGCTGCCGTGCGCCTTGCCGGGGAAGTGATTGGTTTACAGATGGGCATCTCGTTCGCCACCTTTTTTGATCCTGGCAGCCGTCTTAACATGCCGGTTCTGGCCCGTTTTCTCGACATGCTGGCGATGTTGCTGTTCCTGACCTTTAACGGACACCTGTGGCTGATCTCGCTGCTGGCGGACAGTTTTCATACGCTGCCGATTGGCGGTCAGCCGCTAAATGCCAATGCGTTTATGGCGCTGGTGAAATCTGGCGGATTAATTTTCCTTAATGGCATGATGTTAGCGCTGCCCTTAATCGTTTTGTTACTCATGGTAAATCTGGTACTGGGTTTGTTAAACCGTGTTTCACCACAGTTATCAATCTTCGCAATTGGCTTCCCGATTACCTTATCAGTCGGAATTTTAACCATCAGCTTGCTGATGCCTCTGCTAGCCCCGTTCTGTGAGCATTTGTTCGGTGAAGTATTTGATTTACTCGCCGTGTTCCTGACAGAACTATCCCGTCCCTGAACATTAAGTTTCTAACTATCTTTGCATAACGATACTTAAGTATCGCAAAACCATCCGTGCATTTTCCGAACCATGTTTTCCAGAATGCAACTAAGGAAATTCTGATAAACGTGCGGAGAGTCTGAAAATAATTCTTATTAAACCGGGCTTCGCGTATTTTAGTGGGGTGGTTCACAGGAGCGGTCAGACTGTGAATGTGCAGGCAAAATCGACAAGACACTGAATTTACAAGAAAAAAATCTTTAAGTGATTTTTCTTGTTAAAAAATGTTTTTTCCGGCATTGTCAACGCACGCTGAGACATCACACTTTCGTAAAACAAATGTTTTTGAGAATTGTCCTATCAGAAAACTCCTCGTTTTCAAGGATAGTGACCTGGCTCCCAAAAAAATGAGTCTTACTTAACCTCCGACATTTCACTGGCATTCCCCGCCATGGCCGGAGAATGTGTGACGTCATGGCAGCACAAATTTTTTGCAGAACGGGTCAGGGATGAAGACTTTTACGGGCGTTTGCCTGTTGCCAAACTGCACGAGCAGAATAAAAAAGTACCTAAGAAATCTCTCTCGTACCGCAACGCGTATTCATCGTTGATTTAAACGGATAACAAATTGGTGAGGGTCGCTATTATGCCAACTATTATTATGGATTCCTGCAACTACACACGCCTGGGATTATCAGACTACATGTCTTTAAAAGGAGTTAAGAAGAAGAATATCTCTTCTGTCTCCGATATTGAGCAACTACAGCAAAAATGTGAGCAATTAAACCCTGGTGTCGTCTTTATTAATGAAGATTGCTTCATTCATGAGTCCGATTCCAGTGAACGTATCCGCAGCATTATTACGCAGCATCCTGATACGCTGTTCTTTATATTCATGGCGATTAGCAATATCCATTTTGAGGAATATCTCTACGTTCGTAAGAACCTGATTATTACATCAAAATCGATGAAGACATCGACCCTGGATTCCTTACTCAGCACCTATTTGCAGAAGAAGCTTAACCAGTCTGCGCGTATCTCTTCGGGCATGGATGTACATCCATTAACGCTGAGCCAGACTGAGTCAAACATGCTGAAGATGTGGATGTCAGGTCATGATACCATCCAGATCTCAGATAAAATGCAAATTAAGGCCAAAACGGTATCGTCACACAAAGGTAATATTAAACGCAAAATCAAAACCCATAATAAGCAGGTTATTTATCATGTGGTGCGTTTAACGGATAATGTGACTTCAGGTATTTACGTTAATATCCGCTGATCATAACATCTGAAGAACCGGCCTCTCTGGCCGGTTTTTTTTTGCCCGGAATTGCGATCCAGGTCTCACTCTTACCGCTAAGCCTTTACGCTCTTTTGCCGATGTTATGCCTTATAACAACAGCCTCAAGAGAGCAAGGATATGAACACTGCACGAGATAATAATGGACAGAAAAGCGCAGGCATCTGGCAGAATCTCCGCCTGGTGCCGCTGTTTAGCCTGATCTTCGGCGGCATTTTGCTGCTGTTCGCACTCTGTATTGGTGTCGCCAGTTACTTTCTGATTTCCGGCAATCACTCCCTCGATGATGCCACGGACGAAATTCAGGTTCGTATGGGCCTCTCTAACAGTTCAAACCACCTGCGTACTGCGCGCCTGACCATTATTCAGGCCGGTGCCGCCGCGCGTATTGGTGAAATGGACGAGTTTCGCGCCAATATTGCCGCCGCCGAAAAACGGATCCAGCAGGCAAAAGCTGGCTTCGCGATTTATCAGGCACGTGAAGTAAAGACGCCCGCGGATATGGAACTGGATGCCACACTGCAGGCTCGCTTCAACGATTACATTACCAAAGGCCTGATACCGATGATTGAATCCGGTAAACAGGGCAGCTTTGAGGGCATCATCGCTCAGGAGACCGATGTAACCCGCAAGCTGGATGACGACTATAACGCGGTGTTGCTGAAGGCGATCAAGATCCGAACTGATCGCGCCAATGCCATTACCGCCCAGGCCGATCAACAGTCACGCATCGGCTTTATCTCCATGGCCGTGGCATTCAGTGCCGCCCTGGTGCTGGTGCTGTTGACCTTTGTCTTCCTGCGCCGCGTGGTGATTAGTCCGCTGCGTCAGTCGGTGCTGCGTATCGAACGCATTGCGCAGGGTGATCTGACCTCCGCTCCCCTGCCCCATGGCCGCAGCGAGATTGGTACGCTCATCCATAACCTGCAACTGATGCAGCAGGCGCTGGTAACCACCGTTGGTACGGTGCGTGAAGGCGCCGTCGCGATTTATCAGGGCTCCAGCGAAATTTCAGCCGGCAACACCGATCTCTCTTCACGCACCGAGCAGCAGGCTGCGGCACTGGAGCAGACCGCAGCCAGCATGGAACAGCTTACCGCTACGGTGAAGCAGAACGCCGAGAATGCGCATCACGCCAGCCAGCTGGCCGCGGATGCCTCGGGCAAAGCGCGCAGCGGTGGCGAGCTGGTGAGCAGCGTCGTGAAAACCATGACCAATATTTCCGGCAGCTCGAAAAAAATCGCTGAGATCACCAATGTCATTAACAGTATTGCGTTTCAGACCAACATCCTGGCGCTGAATGCGGCGGTAGAAGCAGCGCGTGCTGGTGAGCAGGGTCGGGGCTTTGCGGTGGTGGCCAGCGAAGTGCGTAATCTGGCCCAGCGCAGCGCGCAGGCGGCGAAAGAGATTGAATCGCTGATTGCTGAGTCCGTCACGCTGATCAATGACGGTTCGCATCAGGTCGGCGCAGCCGGTAGCACCATGGGTGAGATTGTCGAAGCCGTACGGCGCGTTACCGATATTATGTCGGAGATCGCGGCGGCGTCAGACGAGCAGAGCCGTGGTATACAGCAGGTGAGCCAGGCGGTCACCGAAATGGATAACGTCACCCAGCAGAACGCCTCGCTGGTGGAAGAAGCCTCCGCTGCAGCGGCCTCGCTGGAAGATCAGGCGGGTAAACTGACGCAGGCGGTCGCGGCATTCCGCCTGCAGGACACGCCTGCAACCGCAGGTGTCGCTGCGCGCGTCTCTTCACCCTTAAAGACACCGGCTCTGGCCCCCCGTCCGGCGCTGGCAGGCGGCAGCGATAACTGGGAAACCTTCTGAGGTCATACCGGTTAACCGTCAGCGGCTGATGTCAGCCGCGTCATCTCCGACAGCAAAAAGCCGCCTTTCCGGCAAACGGAAAGGCGGCTTTTTTATTGCGCGTCAGGCTCAGGCTTCGTGGTAAGGCTCGACGAAAATGCCATCCGGCTGGTGCGTCTCGTTAAAAAACCAGATGCCCAGCGGATAATCTTCCAGCGCCACCAGGAACATGGTGCCTTCATTAAACGGCTCCATAGCCAGAATGGTGCCAACACGACGCGGGCCGCCATCGGTTTTGACGCTGACGCGGTCATTTACCTTCATTTCGGTTCTCCAGATTATTGACTGAGTACAGTCTAAACGAAGAACCGTGGTGATGCAGCGCGTTAGCGGCGGGCAATGACCCAGACGGCGTGGATGATACCGGGGATATAACCACAGAGTGTCAGCAGGATATTCAGCCAGAAGGCGCCACCAAAACCGACCTGCATAAACACGCCCAGTGGTGGCAGCAGAATAGCGATAATAATTCGTAAGATGTCCATAACCATTCCTTTAGGTATTGATAAAAATCAGCTTTATCGCTAACTATAGCTGATTCTGCTCTGTTTAGTCGAAAAGTCAGGTAAATCTGAGTAAGGAGAAACTTTTGCAATTCCTTAACATTTCACCGCAAGACTTCTTACGCGTCAGACCTTTAAACTCTTCTCACTGCACCACCCCATAGGTGCAGCCAACCTGAAAGTAACAAGGATTTTGCCCGCGCAGCGCGGGCTTTTTTTTGCCTGCGATCTCTTCGCTCCCGCCTTTCTGCCCTGCGTTCTATACTGATTACTCTGTTTGCTCTCAGGAGTCAGAAAATGACAGACGAAAAACAGCACGGCGATGCTCAGCCATCCGATCTGCAGATTGATGTCGAAGGTTTACTGGCGGCGATTCAGGCCAGAACGTCGGGAGAGGTACGGGAGTATATGGAGCAGGATCAGACGCCACGGCTGGAAGTAGAAGGCCGGGTTTTCCACTCCTATAGCGAACTGGCGGAGGCGTTTGAAATTGATATTTGTGATTATCGCGCCTATGAAGCGAACCGCTGAAATCGATTTCAAAAAAAACCCGGCGGGAAGGCCGGGTAAAAATTCAATTCGTTACACCAGGGAATTCTTAACACCTCTGCAGATTACCCTTTCCCGACTCCGAAACAAGCATCAGATATGCACGTTTCTGCAACCGATCGGGTAATTATGGAGCGGCTGTTACCAAAAACACCGCGCCCGCCAGTCACTTAGCCCTGCACACTTCTTGCATACTCACTTTTACTGCGGTTTCGTTTTAAGAATTATCCTGGATTTCCAGCCAGCGTGGCAGGAAAAAAAGTGTGAGCCATATTCAACTATAATATTGAAAAATCGCCGCTTTAGCCGCGAATGTGATGAAAGGAGCCTGTAAATGCCCGATCTCCACCAGCCGTTAATGATAATTACCGATCTGGATGGTTCGTTACTCGACCATCATACCTATCGCTGGGATGCGGCCACCGAATGGCTCACCATGCTCAGGCAGTACGCTGTTCCGCTGGTGATCTGTTCCAGTAAAACGGCAGCCGAGATTATTCCGCTGCAAAAAAGGCTTGGCATCAGCGGTTCACCGTTTATTGCTGAAAACGGAGCCGTGGTGCAAACACACGATCAGCAGCGTATCCGCCTGCCCGATAACACCCTGACCTATGACGCTATCTGCCAGCGGCTGGCTGCCTTGAAAACAGCGTACCGTTTTACCGGCTTTCGTGACTTCTCTGATCCGGAAGTGGCCGCAATGACCGGCCTGAGTGAGGCGGATGCAGAACTGTCGCGTCAGCGCGATGCGTCAGAAGTGATTGTCTGGCGCGACAGTGACGAGGCGTTTGACCAGTTCCATGATGCGTTGCATGCAGAGGGCCTGGCGCTGACCCAGGGCGGGCGTTTCTGGCATGTGATGCCTGCGGGCAGTGGCAAAGGTGAAGCCCTGCGCTGGCTGCTGGCGCATTCACCCGGTGAGGCACGCGTGACCATTGGACTGGGTGACGGCCCTAACGATGCGCCGATGCTGGATGCGGTTGATTATGCGGTCGTAATTAAGGGCTACAGTAAAACACCGGTGACACTCAGCCGATCCGATCAGCAGCAGATCTATCACACAGCTCACCATGGCCCTGAGGGCTGGCGTGAAGGACTGGACTATTTTTTGACTCAACCTCAATGAGCTGCCCACGGGCATTAAAAGGATGATGCGATGAGTGACTTTTATCAGAATGGCGTAATCACCAACTTTCACAACCTCACCCACCGTAGCGTGGAGTCGCTGGAAAAAGAGATGGTACGCTTTGCCCGCAAACGCAAAATGGGGCTGATCCTGCCATCGCTGTTTTCCGAACTTGAAGGCCCGGCGCTGACGAAAATCGTCGATGAACTGGCTAAAGTGCCCTATCTGGATGAAATTGTGATTGGGCTGGATCGTGCCGACCGCGACCAGTTCCTGTTTGCCCGCGAGTTTTTCTCCCGTCTGCCGCAACGGCATCGCATTCTGTGGAACGATGGCCCGCGTCTGAAGGCGATTGATGCCGAGCTGGATAAAGAGGGTCTGTCACCCACTAATCCCGGCAAAGGTCGCAACGTCTGGTTCTGCACCGGCTATACGCTGGCGTCAGACCGTACCAGCTGTGTGGCACTGCATGACTGCGATATCGTCACCTATGAGCGCGGAATGCTGGCACGCCTGCTCTACCCGGTGGCGAACCCGGCGTTTCAGTATGAGTTCTGTAAGGGGTTTTATGCGCGCGTCGCGGATGGCAAGCTTAATGGCCGCGTGGGACGTCTGCTGGTGGGTCCGCTGCTGCGATCGCTGCAGAAAGTTTATGGCCATTCAGAATACCTGGAATATCTGTCGAGCTTCCGCTATCCGCTCTCCGGGGAGTTCGCCATGCGGACGCATGTGCTGAACGGAATTAAAATCCCCGGCGACTGGGGGCTGGAGATTGGCGTGCTGTCGGAGATTTACCGTAATTACACCACCCGCCAGTCGTGCCAGGTTGAGATCGCCGATAACTACGATCACAAGCATCAGCCGCTGGCTGAAGATGACGGCACCGGCGGCCTGAAGCGCATGAGCAGCGATATCGTCCAGTCACTGCTGCGTAAGCTCGCCACCATGGGTGTGCCGCTGACCAGCGACTCGTTCCGGGTGCTGAAAGCAACCTATTATCGTAATGCGCTGGATATGATGGAGACCTATAACCACGAGGCGGCGATGAACGGGCTGAAATTTGATCAGCATGTGGAAGAGGCAGCGGTAGAGATGTTTACCCAGTCGATTCTGGAAGCGGGTCAGGCGTTTATTGAGCGTCCTAACGATAAGCCGTTTATACCGAGCTGGAGTCGCGTCCAGTCAGCCTTCCCGGATGTGCTGCAGCGGATCTATCAGGCAGTTGAAGAAGATAACGACGGTAACGTCTGAAAACAGGGCGGCACAGGGAGTGTGCCGGGCCAGAAAAAGCAGAAACCGGGCCTGGCGGGTCGCAGAACCCACAGGCCTGATGCTGTCAGCCCGCCAGTTGCTGCGCGGGATTCAAAGCGCAGAGTTCATCGCTGCGAAAGGCTTCGCTGCGCACGGCATAGCCATCATACCAGCGGCACTCCACCATGCCACTCGCGTAGCCGGTCACCACCATCGTCTGCCCCTCTTCCTTATGCTGTACTTCTTCACTGATTGCGAAAACCATGATGCGCTCCTTTTATTAACCTGAGTGTTATTAACCTAAGTGATTATTTTCTTTATAGCAGGCGAATAACGTTCCTGCCTGTTAAGGCACGCAAAAAAAGGGCAAATTCGGAATTAATCAGCTGGATATGCGGAAAATAAAAAAAGCGGATAAAAAAACTTATCCGCTTTGATGAAGTATTGACGCTGACGTCAGATTTTACAGCCTTCGCAATCGGCTTCGTCGCCGAGATCATCCGGCACTTCACTGGCTTTTTTCTTTGCTTTCGCTTCAGCCTGCTCCAGTTGTGCGTCGATATCAAATTCAAACATGTCGTCGTTCATCGTCATTCTCCTGACCGTAAATCACAGTGCGCTTTATACCGATTTTCCGCGCACTCTGGCAATAAGGTTGACCACTAACAGCACGATCGACCCAATGATAAAGCCGAGCACCAGGTTGGCGCCGTTGCTGAGCAGCATGGCGATCCAGCCGCTGAAGCCACTGCTGACTTCCTCGATCAGATGATGCAGCGGTGCGATGCCGTGTACCACAATACCGCCGCCGACCAGGAACATGGCGATGGTGCCGACTACCGAGAGGATCTTCATCAGCCAGGGCGCGGCAGTCAGCAGCACGCTACCCAACCCCTGGGCAAGGCGTGACGGTTTTTCACGCAGCCAGAATCCGAAGTCATCAATTTTGACGATGGCCGCCACGATGCCGTAAACGCCTACAGTAACCAGAATTGCGATGCCCGCCAGGATAATCACCTGGTTGAGCAGCGGCGATTCCGACACGATGCCTAAGGTAATCGCGACAATTTCGGCTGACAGAATGAAATCGGTGCGCACCGCGCCCTTGATCTTCTTCTTCTCAAACTCTGCCGCATTCTGATTCGCCAGCGAATCGAGTCGCTGCTGACGCGCTTCCGGTGATTTGCTCTGCTTGTCATGCTGCAAACTGTGCATCACCTTCTCCACGCCTTCGTAGCAGAGATAGGCACCGCCAATCATCAGCAGCGGCGTAATCAGCCAGGGCGCAAACGCGGAGATAATCAGCGCCAGTGGCACCAGGATCAGTTTGTTAAGAAACGATCCTTTGGCAACGCCCCATACTACCGGCAGCTCACGGTTGGCTTTTACGCCGCTGACCTGCTGAGCATTCAGCGACAGATCGTCGCCCAGTACGCCAGCGGTCTTTTTCGCCGCCACTTTCCCCATGACGGAAATATCGTCCAGAAGTGTTGCAATATCATCAAGTAAAGTCAGTAAACTGGTTCCCGCCAAAATCTTATCCTTAGTCTGGTTCGTTATGTTGACAACATGGGCAGCGCTCAATTTCCGTAACGGTCATCTCGGCGATGCCCTCACAATCCCACTCTACCCGCACCGTCTCGCCTGCTGCTCCTTCAGCATGCAGATATTTGCTGACCGGGCTTTCGGTCATGCCGGTGATCTCCTCCGTGGCGACAAGCCTGTCACCGCAGTAAACCCGCGCGGTCGCTTTGGTATTCACCATCCGCTCGTCACGAATCTGGTAAAGGCGTTTTACCGTCAGTTTTATGCTGCTCATTTCAGGCTCCTGGCCACGGAGAAAGCGCAGATCTAACCAATTATGTCTGTGATTAGCAATCGGCGTTGTAATGATGAATGCCCTGATGGTCGACTTCGGCACTCTCCGGCATCGCCAGCAGCCACTCCTCCAGCCGCTCCAGCAGGTCCTGATCCGTCAGGCGCAGTTTGCCACGTAGCGCACACTCCCAGATGATCAGCACTTTCCAGCCGCTCTCCTGCAGCTGGCGCACATAACGCCGATCACGTTCAACGTTGCTGTTGATTTTTCCGGTCCAGAATTCTGTGCGCGTCGCCGGCAGTTTAAACAGATAGCAGTGATGACGATGCCAGAAGCAGCCATGAACAAAAATAATTGCCTGATGTTCTGTCAGAACGAAATCGGGCCGTCCCGGCAGGTTTTTATCCTGCACGCGAAAGCTGAACCCCCGATCTTTCAGCAGCAGCGCAATACGTTGCTCAATGGCCGTATCCTGAGCGCGAATGGCACGCATATTTTTGCTGCGTATTTCGCTGGAGTGAACATCAGCCATAACCTCTCCTTTTTTGCTGGTACTTCAACTTTAGTCTGCGCCACGAAAAGTGAAAGCCGCCGCCCGACGACTTCACACAGTGCGCCGCAAAAACAGAACATTCCGGGGGCTGACACAGGGCACATCCAGGCAATTTCCTCACAGCGTCTGGAGTGATAGCATAGGCACCTTACTGTTAAGGAAAAACGCATGCATCCCGCCGCCCTCGCTGAACCACTCTCTGCTGCACTTTCATCTGCTGATGCGTCTGAACTCTTTCAGCAGGTGCTGGCAATCTATTCGGTTCGTGATCTCACGGCCCGCCTGCAGCACGCAGGATTTTCCTGCTGGACGCCGGCACTCCTGAACCGGATTCGTCAGGGTAAAACCGCCCTGCCACCGTTGTGTGAAGCGGAACTGTCGCTGTTACAGGGGCTGCTGCCGTCCCGTCCCGCCCATTATGATAATCCTGAATTTCGTTTTATCGATCTCTTTGCCGGTATTGGCGGCATTCGTAAGGGGTTCGAGGCGATCGGTGGCAAATGCGTATTCACCAGTGAATGGAATAAAGAGGCGGTTCGCACTTACAAAGCCAACCACTATAGCGATCCGCTTGAGCATCACTTCAATACCGATATCCGCCAGGTCACCCAGCCAGAAGGTCTGACCGACGATGAAGCGATATACCGCGCGATTGATGCGGCGATCCCCGATCATCAGGTGCTGCTGGCCGGTTTTCCCTGTCAGCCCTTTTCGCTGGCGGGCGTCAGCAAGAAAAATGCGCTGGGTCGTGCACATGGCTTTGAGTGTCAGGTACAGGGCACGCTGTTTTTCGATGTGGCCCGTATCCTGGCTGCCAAGAAGCCGCCGTTCTTTGTGCTGGAGAATGTGAAAAACCTCAAGAGTCACGACAAGGGCCGCACCTTCGCCATTATCATGGAGACGCTGGATGAGCTGGGGTATGACGTTGCGGATGCGGGTGCCAGCAGCCCGGATGCCAAAGTGATCGATGCGCGTCACTTCCTGCCGCAGCATCGCGAACGCATTGTGCTGGTGGGTATTCGCCGTGACCTGAAAAAGCAGGATTTTACGCTGCGTGATATCCGCCGTTTCTACCCGGCGCAGGTACCCAGCCTGCAGAGCCTGCTGGAGAGTTCGCCGGACGACAAATATATCCTGTCACCGGTACTGTGGCGCTACCTCTATCAGTATGCGAAAAAACATAAAGCCAAAGGCAATGGCTTTGGCTTTGGCCTCAACGATCCGCGTAATCCTGACTGCTGCGTGCGTACGCTGTCAGCACGTTACTACAAAGATGGCTCAGAGATCCTGATCGATCGCGGCTGGGACAGTGCGCTGGGCGAAGCGGAGTTTCAGGATGCCGATAACATGGCGCGTCGGCCACGCCGTCTTTCCCCGCGCGAGTGCGCCCGTTTGATGGGCTTTGATGTGCCAGGACGCGAGCCGTTCCGCATTCCGGTTTCGGATACCCAGGCTTATAAGCAGTTTGGTAACTCGGTGGTAGTGCCGGTGTTTGCAGCGGTGGCTCAGCTGTTACTGCCACATATTCGTCAGTTGAAGTCGTAAGCACCGTGAAATGAAAAAACCCGTCTGGCGACGGGTTTCAGGCTGATGAAGAACTCACATCAGGTGAGTCTCACAGCAACAAATAGGCTCAACTCGCAGGGAACACGGTCAGAATAGGAAAGCGTCCCGCGCCAGGGACAAAAACGCCGGGAGCGTTTTTGAACAACGCAAAGCGTTGGCCCAGATATGGGCGCACCTCAGGGATGAGGTGCGTAATCGCGCGGGCCGAGCATGTCATGGATGACGGCTTTTGCGTCTTTCCGATCTGACCGTGTTCCCTTCGCAGGCACAGTCTCACAGCGAAAAGGTCCAGCCTTTCTCCAAAGTAAAAACCCGTCTGGCGACGGGTTTCTGTTTTATTTCTTCTTCTTGCTCTGCTTCTTCAGCAGCAGGCGAATCTGCTTCAGCTCTGTTGCACTTAATGCGTCGGTCTTCACGTCAGCGGCACTGGATCCCTCAGTCCCCTCTTCAGTGATATCCTGGTTATCAATCGCCGGATGTGGATGCGTTTCCAGACTGGCCTGCAAACGTTGCACAATCTCCTGGCTCATCGAAATCTGATTTTCCAGCGCCAGCTGTTTAATCGTTTCTTTCAGCTCAGGATCAATTTTAATTGTTAAATTAACAGTTTCAGTCATCGGGCAGCTCCTTTTTGTTATTGCTACAAGCTACCGGATGACCGTTTCGATTAACATACTGTCACAAAAATTTAATATTCGGTTTGTAAAGGTGTGAAGTCCCGCAGCACACCCTCATCCATACCCACCAGATTGCCCTGTAGTTCGGCATAAAGCTTCGCCATATAGCGCACCAGGAAATCGGCGTTATGTTCAGCCAGCATGCGGCCGGTTTCGGTGTGCATGGTTTCCGGCAGACGCAACAACTTTTTCTGGAAATGATCCAGCGTCCACTTAACATCATTCAGTTCGCGTTCTTTACCCAGCGGGTCCTGGCTGTCGAATAATGGCCGATTCAGCGCACCGGCGGTATAGAAGACCCGCGCCAGCCCGATCGCGCCCAGCGACTCCAGCCGATCAGCATCCTGTACAATTTTAGCTTCCTGCGTCTGAGGCGGTATGCCGGCGCTGAAACTGTGGGTTTTAACGGCATGCATCACGGCATCAATCTTTTCAGCCGGGAAATCGAGAAAGTCCTGCTGCAGAATGCGCTGGGTTTCCGTCGCGGCATAGGTAGAGGCGAGATGACGTTCCGGATGGTTCTTCGGCAGATTCACCACATCGTGAAAATAGCAGGCGGTCAGCACCACCAGCGGATCAGCGGGCGTGCCGTTCATGATTCGCTGTGCGCTCATCCAGACACGCCGCAGATGGGCGATATCGTGCGCGCCGTCGTCGTGGATCCAGTTCGCCTGAAACCAGCTTTCATAGCGAGATTGCCAGAGTGTAAGTGACATAATCTATCTCCCTGTAGTGATCGACAGCAGTTTTTCTGTCGCGATCAGTGCGCAAACGGCAAGCCATCATAGCGACTGGCTAATGACACTTTTTTTACAGTGCAGTTGAAAAGAGCAGCGCTGCCAGCGATTCCGGGCAGAAAAATGAGATCTGGATCATCTGTATAGCATCTCTGTTACACAATAACCGCAATTTCGGCTGTTTTCAGTCTTTCCTCAGTGAATTGCTGCTAAGAAAATTAGTTTAACAGGCGTAATGTTTGGTTCGATCTTAACCAACTTCCTGCCCCATGCTCAGCGTTTTTTTGTCACGCGATTAAGTGTAAAACTGCACGTTATGACAGGTGAAAAAGTCTGAAAAGGTTCCTATTTTTACGGTTATAACGTACTGTATCCGGGCTATTCGTCGCTTTTTGCCAGTTGCGTGATAAGCTTTGGTGCGCTTTTTGCATTTTGCTGGTTTTTAACTACTAAAGTGACAATTATACAGTGACAGTCAGCCGACAAATTATTAAGCAAAATGATTTAAAGCTTTTATGATAACTCTCAGATGTGAAGCAAATGGACTTTTACAGCAGTAACCGGGTTCTACTAATAAAAAGAGGTAATCCATGAAAGAACGGCCGATTCTTTTTTCCGAACAGCGTGTTCGTGCCCTGTTGGTTGGCCAGCAAACGCAAACCCGGCGCATTATGAAAACTCAGGCTTTCGGTCCGGGACAGGATCATCACGAGGGCGTACACGCTTTCGATGTGAGTGCTAATCATCTGCATGGTTATAAAATGATGTCGATGACGGACATCAGCTATCAGTGTCCTTACGGTAAACCGGGTGACGTGCTCTGGGTGCGTGAAACCTGGCGTGGCCCGATGGTACCCGAGCAGTATCTGGCCGATTATGAACGCGACCCGACGCCCTTCCGCCAGCCAGAATATTGCCAGTATCGTGCAGACAGCAACGAGCTGGGCCAGCATGCACTGAGCACGCCGGAAGCAGAACAGTTTGGCTGGCAAACCGCCATTCATATGCCGCGCTGGGCCAGCCGCATCAATCTGGAGATTACCGGCGTGCGCGCCGAGAAAATTCAGGACATCAGTGAAGATGACATTATGGCGGAAGGCGTGCAGACCGATTCGCACTTCCTCAACAACTTCTTCACCATGAACGTCAATTCTGAATCGCCCAAAGAGGCGTACCGCAAAGCCTGGGAAAAACAGTATGGTGCGACCAGCTGGGAAGTGAATCCCTGGGTGTGGGTAATTGAGTTTCATCGTATTGAGCGCAACTGACGCCCCGGCCCCACGCTTTGCGGGCTGAATCACAGACAACGACCGTGCTAACGGGTTGAATAGACGGCCCTTAGCCCTGTCGCCAGATGAACAGTGCCAGCATGGTGTTTCGATGCTGGCATTTTTATGTCTGTCGCGTCAGGATAGCGAAATAGTCCGGTTCTGTGCGGGAGTTGCGATGTTTAAATGGCCCTGGAAAACGCATAACGACGCCACCCTAGCTGCGCTGCCGTGGCAGCATGGGCTGGCGCAGCCGATATTCAGCCAGCTGGATGAGGCTGAACAGCAGGCGCTGGTTGAGCTGGCGCAGCGCTTTCTGCAGCAGAAAAAGCTGGTGCCGCTCGACGGTGTTCAACTGGATGAATTGCGCAGTGTGCGGATCGCTCTGCTGTTCTGCCTGCCGGTGTTGAAACTGGGTCTGGAGTGGCTGGACGGTTTCCACGATGTGTTGATCTATCCCGAGCCGTTCGAGGTGGACGATCAGTGGCAGGATGACGATGGGCTGGTTCACAGCGCGCCTGCGGTTCACGCCGGACAGAGCTGGACGCAGGGGCCGGTAGTCCTCAACTGGCTCGATATTCAGGACTCGTTCGATCTCTCCGGCTTTAATCTGGTGATCCACGAAGTTGCGCACAAGCTGGATGCCCGCGGCAGCGGTTACACCAGCGGTATTCCGGTCATGTCACTGCGTGACGTCGCACTCTGGGAGAAGGATTTGCGTGCCGCGATGGCGGAGATTGAGAGTGAAGTTGAACTGGTGGGTGAGCAGGCCGCCACGATCGATCCCTACGCCGCCAGCGATCCCGCTGAGTGCTTCGCCGTGCTCTCTGAATATTTCTTTACGGCTCCGGTACTGCTGGCCGAACGCTTTCCCGCCATGTATCAGCATCTGCGCCAGTTTTACCAGCAGGATCCCCTGCCCAGAATCGCCGCTGACACTGCGCAAACTGCTTAAATCACGATCGCTTTGCGTTAAAGCTAGCCAGTTGAATGATAATGTATTTTTTGCTGTTGACACCTTAGAGCGACGCCGTTAATATTCGCCTCGTTCACACGATTCCTCTGTAGTTCAGTCGGTAGAACGGCGGACTGTTAATCCGTATGTCACTGGTTCGAGTCCAGTCAGAGGAGCCAGATTAGAAAAACCCGCTCAGGGAAACCTGAGCGGGTTTTTTGCTTTTCAGCGATCCCAGTATTCTCTTCCTGTCTGACTGTTCATCTCAGCTCGTCTGCGGCTGCTATTACCGAGACCACCGTTAAGTCTGAATCAACGCAGGCTGTCTGACGCAACCCTGTCATGGTGTTTTGACAAGCTGGCTTTAAATAAAAAACCAGCCGGGCAATATTTGCGCCAGCTGGCTCATACTAATGACGAATTATCACTCAGGAATGGTCAGTACCTGACCCGGTGCAATTTTATCCGGGCTGCTGAGAAGGTTTTTATTCGCCTCAAAGATTTTCATGTATTGGGATGCATCATTGTAAAACTGCTTTGCGATGGCGCTGAGCGTGTCGCCTGATTTAACCGTATATGTACGATTACTCCCTGCGGCGGTGACAGACTTATCTTCAACATTTTTATCCACAGCATGTAACAACTCATCGCCTATATTTTTAATATTATCCAGAATGCTCATATTTACTCCCCTATCGTTTCTGATACGTTTAGTTTAATAAATAAAACAGGATTGCCAGGCAAATACTGCTCGGCGTACGATACACCTGCTTTTAATTCATGGGTTAAACCACTGCTAAACGTTGCTGTAATTAATATAAAAATAGAGGATGTTAATGATGGGTATATTGTTATGGGTTGTATTCGGATTACTTGCCGGCATTATCGCCAGATGTATTATGCCAGGTAAAGAACATATGGGCATTTTCATGACCATTATTCTGGGTATTATCGGTGCGCTGATTGGCGGTGTAGTCAGTACCGCTCTGGGTTTTGGCAAGGTCAATGGCTTCAATATTTACAGCATTGCTATTGCCACCGTGGGTTCAATTATTGTGCTGTTTGTCATTCATAAAATCAGAGCGTGTAAACAGTCTTAATAGATTACGTTAAAGGGGATAACAGAATGAGTTTACTGGAAACAGTACTGGCCATGTGCGGCCTGAATAATCAGACCAGCCAGGAAGTGAAAGGTGTGCTGGAGTGGGTTGAGCAGCAAGGCGGTTTACATACTATCGTGAGTCACCTGCAGAGCGGCGAGTACAGTGAGGCCGTTAACTCCTGGCTGGGCGATGAGCAGAACATTGCGCTGAGCAGCGACCTGGTGCAGAAGATGATTAACTCTGAGGCGATTGAGCAGCTGGCTGCGCGGATGGGCATCAACACCAGCGATGCACTGAATCTGCTGGCGAAATATCTGCCGCAGCTGGTGGATAAAGCGTCAACGGCGGGCGTCGTGGATAAAAAAGCCGATCTTACCGGTCTGGTGAGTCAGTTAATGCACTAAGCGTGATGCTAGTGAAAGATAAAAGCCTGCTGCGAAAGTATGAGGCTTTTATCTTTTAGATTCAGGAGAAGTGAGTAAAGTTGTTCAACGCATAGACTAAATATTAAAAAGAGGTTATTTAAGCCGGTATCAAATTTAACTTACCAGGAAAATTTTATATCATGCCACCTTACTATTCGAAATCTTGATTATTCTATCAAAACCCTCCCTAGGAATTTTCTTAATAATTTTGAGTGATACCTGGTTTTTTTATTGGTTTACAACATCTTTACTCAGGCGTTCGCAGAGAGCATCCCCATTTCTGCCTTAATATTGACCAAAGTCCATCAACTCAGCCAGAATGCGATGGAATCAGACTCTGTACGTATATCACGACCATCTATATCTATGTTTCTATTGCTGGTTTTATTTATCTACTAATAAAGGTAATCGCACTCAACTCCACATGATCTGGCCTAAGATCATATGCGGGACTTCAGAGTTAGTTGATAATATTAGAAGATGGTAGTAATCTTTCTATTTCACCCTGATCTTTTTCATTAAAATAAACTTCAAGTTGATGTTTTTCATCATTAACCCAATCTAGGATGCAATCTTTTAAAATTTCTAAATATATACGTAAATCAGAGTCCGGAATGCCGGGCAAAGACTCATGCACAATCATTACTTTATTTTCACTAATCCAATCCAGATCGCGTAAACAATCATAGAGGGCGTTCCAATTGAAGCCAAAATACCCGGGAAACCAAAGTAAATAATAGAGGGATCTTAGCAACTCGTCAGTGTCAGCGATGTTTGGATCGATCCTGGCTAAAAATACAGCACCCTTTCCATAACACACTGATTTATCTTCATATTTAAACACACTCATTACGTAATGACCTGATTTTTATGAACGTTTTATAATGATCATTTGTATAATAAGCCTCACCATTTTGTCCAACAATAATTCGTTGAGGCCCTGGTCCTGATATGTTCGGAGTTGGATGAACATATTCTTAATAGTATCCATTAGGTTGCTTGGGCAAGCCAGATATTCCTGTCGTGCGATCAGGATAGTTTCTGAATACTGAAAAATTATTTTTATGTGGATACTTTCCGCCACTAATAATTCAATCAGGTGTAGTTTTAAATAAAAATCCTAAGTAAATATTCTCCATAATATATCTACTTTATTATTAATACTTATTAAAAATAGCAGACTCTTGATTTGTATTGACTGGTTTTGTCGATCCTTTACTACTGCCGGCAACAATGCCGCTTGCTCCCATCACATTCCTTTCATCATCCATAACACCAGGCTTTATTGCATTTAATGCAATGATTATGCCGGGCGATTGCCATGTTAATGGCTGCAACTCAACATAATCACTTCCCAGAATATTATTTCCTATTACATTGTTTAATTGCTAATAAATACAATTAGCCATGTTATATACGCCAGTCTTGATAGCCAAAGAAAAATCGAGCCAAAGGATAGGTCTGACTTTGTCAAAAAAACCTTAATGAAATAAAATGGTTTTTCATCATCAGTTAATCCTTGGTGAAAATACTTTCCATAGAGTGCAAAGAGAAGAAATGAAAAACCTCCGGACAAATTAGATATTAACAATAAGTTATCGGCCTCCCTTCTATATTCAGCTATCGCTGCCGACATATATCCAAGAACAAGAAAAACCAATGCGCAATTTGATAAAACATCTCGTTTAAAAAACATATAATTGAAATAGAGCAAGGAATCCTTACCTACCTTAGCGCCACCAAGATTCCTATAAACAAAAATAAAAAAACACCCACCCCATAAAAATAAAAAAAACAATAACATAAATGATGACGCATTTAAAAAGATATCATTTGAAATCATAGTGATATATTTCCTTAGTAGAGTCACCGTTCAGATCTATTTTTTCGTCATGAGAACCAGTGGCAGAACCTGTAAAACCAATACTTGGTCCAATAGAAAAGGAAATACCAATTCCATCTTTTCCGCCAGACATTCCTACAGAACCGGGACCAAAACCTATGCTAGTTGAATAATCACGATTTAAGTCTCCAAACAATCCTGGGAAATATGGGCCAAAGTCAATACCGATCGAAGCTCCAGCCTTAATACCAAATTCTTTAGTGTATCCTAAAGAAATAGATAAGTAATCATTATTAATCTCAGTTCCTCCTTTCAAAGCAAGTCCCACACCACCTGAAACCTCAACTTTTCCATTAGGTTTAACCTTATACTCAGTACCCCAGGAAGGCCCTTCGCCAACAGCAATACGATTCAGCCCTGCCTGTTTCTGCTCCGGCGTCAGACCATTAACTTCCGCATACTGGTTCCAGGATTTTACTGCCGCACCGTAGCTGTTCATCCCCGTACCAAAGCTCAGCGCATTATTCTCCACCGCATTTTTACCCGCAACCGCGCCCTGAATCCCACCCTCAACAGAACCGGATGCCACTCCCGCCGACAATTGCGCAGCCAGCTGGCCGAGCGCGCTAACAATCTGCTGCTCATCCTGCGTCAGGTCGCTGGCCTGCTTGCCGGGATACATTGAGTTGAGGATAGCTCTGGCCATCAGCTCGCCACCCGCAGCACCGGCTGCACCCGCTGTTGCGTTGTTGCCCGCCAGCTGCGCCAGTACGGCACCCGCAACCGCATGCGCCATGGTGTTAGCCAGGACGTTAGTCTGCTCCTGTCCGTCCACAACTTTGCTGGTAGCTTGCTTAATTTTATTGGCGATGTAAGGCGCCATTCCACCTGCTGCAGCTGCACCGAGGTTACCTGCGCCAAGGCCACCCAGCACACCAGTTACCGCTGCAATAGAATAGCTGCCGATCAGGTCTGATTTTTTTCCTCGCGATGAAGCACTTCAGGAAGAAGGAGTAAATGAAATAATGCTCGGAAAAAATAATCTGTTTTACAGAGGTGCCTCGCAGTTTATTACTTGGCTTTCAGGGAGTTTATGCAGCAGAAGGTGTATATTTAAACAGGTTAAAAACGGAACAGGAAGAGCGTAACGAGCGATTTTTAGCGCGGCTGAAGCGGGTTGGCCCCCGTTTCAGCCGCTGACCACAAGCAACTAACGAGGAGTTGATCATGGCTGCGCAAGATATTAAGCCAGAAGTGAGTATTTCCAAAGCGTTACGGCGGCTGAAGGTGGGATATACCAGTATCCGTCACGCTGATCGTAATGATATGACCACCTATTACAGCCGCTGCCCCAGCCTTAATCTAAAGGGCAACTGGCTGGAAGAGGCGGGGTTTGCGACTGATACCCCGGTGACCGTGGCGGTAGAGCACGGGCAGCTTGTGATTCGGCCAGTGGCTGAATCACAGGTAAAAAATCCCGGCTCGGCTCGGAGGATCACACCTTACTAAGCTGGACATCCAGCTTTTGGGGTGCATTTTACGATGGCTGGGATTTTTTCATTTAGTCTATTCTTTGTTGCCCTGCCGTTCTCTTAACTTGCCTTTGAGCCAAATACCGACACCGAGTATTGTTCCTCCGACACAGCCTTTTTTAAAAGTATCAGGCAAAACTATTCCCCAGTCGATATTGAATATACCTACTTTAAAATAGATTATCGTAGGCGCTATTAAATATCCGAGCATTACAGCGCAACAAAGAATGCACATACAATAAAAAATCAATATAAATAGATCCTTGACATTAATTTTTTCCATTCTTGCCACCTGCATTATTCAGAGCATCTTGTACATTTTTTCCTGTAATCTCGCTCACAGTTCCACCTGTAACTGTCCCTATAATTTCTGCACTTCCTTCTTTGATCACAGGTTTCAACTGTTCTGTAGCAACCTTTCCGGCCACTCCGCCAAATATGGAGCCAGCTCCAGCGGCAATGGCTGAACTTGTAGGATCTTCCCCTTTTATCACGCTCCCAACCACTGCGCCACCCACATTGACAGAGGTTGAAACTATAATGCCCTTCCCGGTTGTCGCGGCTGCTGTGACTCCCGCCATAATGACATCGACGTAACTGAACGGATCTTTTCCGGCAAGCTGAACGCCAGCATTAACTCCCACACCGATTGCTGCATTAGCCGCCATACCTTTCACGGTAAGACCCAACACACTTCCCCCAAATAACATAGGAGCATCACCAATGCTGGCATTTGATTTATGGTAGCCCCAGGTATTCATAATGCTCTGAGCTTTAGACATCGCTTCAGAGTCAGGAGCGCGTTTAATGTAGTCCTGCCCTGACAGCAATCCTTTAACCAGTTCCTGCGAGACGACGGAACCGTATTCTTGCTCCATTTCAGAGGCGTAAACGCGCAGATAACCTGCCAGTTCCGCCCGCTCGGTGCTGTTCATCTGCGACGGGTCTTTGGTGAATTTCGAGACCAGTGCATCACTGCGTTTATCGGCATTTTCCAGCTTTATCAGCTCATTTACCGCCGCCAGTGACTTATCACCCTGTTTTATTTTCTCTACGGCTTTATCGAGTTTTTCCGAAGAGGTCGCGCCCAGGAAGTTATTCTCAACCGCATTCTTACCGGCAACCGCGCCCTGAATCCCACCTTCAACAGAACCAGAAGCCACTCCCGCCGACAACTGCGCGGCCAGCTGGCCGAGCGCGCTAACAATCTGCTTCTCATCCTGCGTCAGGTCGCTGGCCTGCTTGCCGGGATACATTGAGTTGAGGATAGCTCTGGCCATCAGCTCGCCACCGGCTGCACCCGCTGTTGCGTTGTTGCCCGCAAGCTGCGCCAGTACGGCACCCGCGACCGCATGCGCCATGGTGTTAGCCAGGACGTTAGTCTGCTCCTGTCCGTCGACAACTTTGCTGGTAGCTTGCTTAATTTTATTGGCGATGTAAGGCGCCATTCCACCTGCTGCAGCTGCACCGAGGTTACTTGCGCTAAGGCCACCCAGCACGCCCGTCATGGCTGAGATAGAATAGCTGCTGATCAGGCCTGATTTTTTTCCTCGCGCTGAAGCATTTGAGTAAGAAGGGATAAGTGAAATACAGCTCGGAAAAAAATCCGTTTTACAGAGGCGCCTCGCAGTTTATTACCTCGCTTTCAGCGAGTTTATGCGGCAGAAGGTGTTTATTTATACAGTTTAAATCGGAACAGGAAGCACTTAACGAGACATTTTTAGCGCGGCTGAAGCGGGCGGCAACCCGCAGCAGCCGCTGACCACAACTAACTATACGGGAGTTAACTATGGCTGACATGCATCATAAGTCAGGAATCCGCACAGCCACAACCGCCGCGCATTATTACAGAGTCGGATACCGGCCTAATAGGGGCCGCTGCCACAGCTGGCCATTAAAGGCCGCTGGCTGGAAGCGCTGGGATTTACGACCGGGCAGAAGATCGAGGTGATCACCGGGCCGGGGCAGTTGATCATCCGGCTGGCAGCTGAAGTGATCTGCTGGTAAAAAGATCCCGGTGCGAACCGGAATCTTGACCTAGCCTTTGCAGCGACTTAGGGCTAATCGCAGACCGGCACCGATTTCGGCTGGAGAACTGTCTACAGGAAGAACCACATAATCAGATTCGTTGATCCTGGCACCGCTCCAGGCTTCCAGCTTTTCATGGTAGCTGGGACGAATAGTAATCTGATTATTTACCAGATGAATACCACATTTTTTCATATTTTTAAACAATGCTCGTTTAGTTTTATAGCCATATTTTTCCATCAATATAGCTATCCAGATTGCATATTTTTCTTTGCCTTTTTCAAGATCAAAAAATTCTACACGATCAGCAAGTTCGGTTAATGTTCGGCTATCAAACAATGCTTGTAAGATCTTCTCTCCCAAACTTTTATCATCTATATCAAGTGGTAATAGACGAGATGGGAACAAGGGATCTCTTCTCGTCATACCTAATCCTGAGTAAGTCTCAATATTCAAAAAATCATTGGTAACAAAAGCATTAGCCCAATAATCTTGATCTTTATTAAATTCCATCATTTCACCTGAGTTACCGTCACTTTGACGCCCTGGGATTTACCATATTCGATGGCGCGGTTTATTTCTGTCCATTGGGTTTTAGTGGTATTCTCAGGAACAGCGAGTTGTATCTCTTTGTTAGTTATCATTGATGAAGTTAATTCACGATCAGAGAGTGCATACTCTTTAAATTTCGCAGCCGCATCAAGATTTCCCTTAATTGAGCTATACACCTGATTAGGATTAGCCAATTTCGGCATCGTCTGTGTATCCATTGATTTAGTGCTCACGGCTGTTATGGTCGCACCATCATAATAATCAAATGTTTTAAATTTCGGCGGTAAACGGGCATCAGCGGGAAGAGATTTACCAACATAATCCTCCTACGGCATTCCTTGTTTCATATTGCCCTAGCCCCATTCCATCCCAACTTCTGATGCTTTGACCGAAGCAGTCGCTGTATTGCGACTCATGAATGATATAGCCGCTTTGGTTATATCTTTCAACAGTAATCCACCACTGACCAGCATGGCCTGGTTTTCCGGATCAGACACGAACAAAGCATACTTCGTCCATTCAGGACTAGTTGTATCTATCTTCGCCAGATCCTGACCGTTCGACTGCTGAACGTAAGCTTTCGCTTCCTAACTGGTCATCACATCTACGCCAGGAATATTATCAATCTAGCCAGGACGCTCTGCCATATCGTAACCACCCTAGGCTATTTCTTGGTCGACCATATGAATTTCTAGCGGATTGTTTTCCAGTTTCTGAACAACTTCTACACTCTGCTGGTGACTGACCTGTTTCAACTTATCAATATCAGCCTGAAAGTCACCGCCTGATTGCCTACAGTCTGACAATTCTTTATGAAAATTCAGTACCTGAGTACCGCTTAAAATCGTTATTCTTAATTATTTTCTTATGCACTTCCAGTGCACCAAACACACTACCGAAGTTATTACTCCAATAATAGCCCTCCTAATATTTCACCTTTTATTTTTTCCACTTCTTTTTTGTAATAACCCTTTCAACCACAGACAGATACCTAAAGTCACCCCCCCAATATAGCCAGTAGTGAGGAAAGAGTTAACAATATCCGACCAAGAGAATGGAAAGTCCCCATTTTTTAAATAAATAATTATTGATGCAAAAAGGACAGATGCTGCATCAAATACTAAAAATAATATTAAGCACATAAAAATGACAACCATGAGTTGGTAAAAATCATTTTTTGTCATTTTTCTCATCCTTTTTATCGAGGTAATTTTCCGCAATTTTTCCTGATTTCTCACCGATATAGCTACCTGCAACTGCTCCAGATATTTCTGATGCACCGTCTTTTGCTACAAGAGATGTTGCTCCTTTCACTAAAGTTCCTCCCACGCCACCGATCACGGAAGCAGCCCCGGCAGCAAGACTTGCATTGGTTGGATCCTCTCCTTTAACAGCACTACCGATAGCTGCCCCTCCCATATTTATCGCCATTGATGATTTCCAGCTTTGGCCTGTTGTCGCAGCAGACGTAACCCCAGCCATAATGGCATCAACGTAGCTGAACGGATCAGGGCTATTTAGTTGAACAGCTGAATTAACGGTAGTACCTATAGCGGCATTTGTAATCATGCTTTCTTTTATCATGTTACCTAATACACCACTGCCTAATGTTGCCAGTGCTGCATTCCCTATACTGGCATTAGACTCATGATAGCTCCAAGTATTTATTGTGCTCTGAGCCTGCTTCAACGCATCAGCATCAGGATTACGCTCATAGCCAGGATTAGCAAAAAGACTTGCGACCATTTCTTGCCCTTTTTTACTACCATAAACCGACTGCATTTCAGTCGCATAGACTCTAACATAGCTATTTAGCTCGATTCGTTCAGAGTCTGACAAGGAAGTTGGATCGTGACGAAATTTATCCATAAGTGCGTCACTACGCTTGTTAGCGTTTTCTATATTAATAAGATCTTTAGCTGTAGCTAATGATTTATCACCAGCCTTAATTTTCTCAACGGCTTTATCGAGCTTCTCTGATGATGTCGCACCAAGGAAGTTATTCTCAACCGCATTTTTCCCGGCAACCGCGCCGCTCGTCGCCGCAGCACTGCTGTTGCCCACCATGCCGCCCGCCAGTCCTGCCGCCAGCGTACCGAGCAGGCTCAGCTGCTCGCGGTCTTCCTGTCCCAGCGCCGCTATCTTCTCTGGCGTGTCCGCGCCCCAGTACTTCTCTGCAATATAGCGTGTGGCAAGCTCGCCGCTGAACGCGCCCGCCGCACCGGCCGCCGCACTTCCCCCGGACATCTGCGATGATACCGCACCCCACACCGCATGTGCCATGGCATTGGTTGCCACGTCAACGTTGCCGGAAGCGTCGGTCGTTTCCTTCTTAATCAGCTGAGCTGCCCACGGATTAAGGCCGCCTGCGACCGCCTGTCCTGCATTGCCGGTCACCAGCCCCGTCAGAATACTGCCGACCGTCTGTGCGACCTTCTGAGATGTACTGCCAATACCCCACTGCTTCATCTCCGCCTGATACTCTGGCGAATCACGCATTTTCTCCAGCCACTCTCCCCGCTTTTTTTCCGTTGCTCCGGCGGGCAGCGTCTCGGCGTTCTTCGCACTCCGCGCCTTCTCAAGCCCTTTGATATCGCCCATGGTCGTGACGATATTTGTCATCTGGCCGCTGATTTCACCGGCTAACTGAGCAGTCTGAAGCCGCTTCTGCTCTTTCTCTTTGTCAAAGATCGCACTGATGCTGTCGTTGGCATGTTCGGTGTCACGGCTGAGGTCTGCCACATCCTGCTTCTGGTTGACCCGGTCGCGGATGATCACGGTGCCGTTTGCCACCGCCGACTGCGTGGTGCCTTCGGCATGGCCGTTGTTGTTCAGGCCCGACAGCAGCGTGCTGGCGGCATTGGACGCCACGCTGGACAGCATCTGCGCACCCATGCCGCCACCGCTGGACAGCGCGATGCTGCCGCCGCTGTGGCTGACCCTGTAGTCCGCCGCATTGCCGATATCGGTGAAGCCGAGCGTACCGGTATCCAGACGGTTGTCTGCCGCATCGCCCTGGCTGGCAATCACTGCACCGTTCAGCTGGGTATGATTGCCGACGGTGATGTCAAAGCCGCCGTTACCGGCATAGATACCGCTCTGCTCCTGCACGCTGTCAAAGTTGCTGTGCATTTTGTCCTGATTGACGCTGGCATAGCCGGACACCGACATTGAGCCAAAGGTAAAGCTGCCGCCCGCGCCGTAGCTGGTCTGTTTTGAATCGTAACGGTCGCTGTCCTGCTGGCTGGTGATGGTCAGATCCCGGCCCACATCGGCCGTCACCTGATTACCGCTGACCTGCGCGCCGTTGAGCGTGGTATCTCTTCCACTGTTCAGGCTTACCCTGCCGCCGCTGTCCAGGGTGGTTTCAGACCAGCGCGTACCGTTGCCGCTCTCCTTACCTTTGGTACCGTTAACGCTGGCAAAAATGCTGATACCCGCGCTGCCCTGTCCGGCACCAAAACTGATGCCCACGCCGCCGCCGCTGCTGCTGTTTTTACCGCTGCTTTCCTGAGTGTTGGCCGCCCCGCTCAGCACAATGTCCCTGGCAGCATTGAGGCTGCTGTCACCTGCGGCTTTCAGCTGGCTGCCGGCGATAAGAATGTCGCCGCTGTGCTCGCCACGGCCCTTACCGGCAGAGGTAATGGAGAGGTTCTTACCGGCATTGAGCGTGGATCCGGTGACGCTGTCGGACGCCTGATGCTGCTGCGATTTTGATTTCTGTGTGGTCAGGGAAAGGCTGACGCCCAGGCCGTTGTTGGGATCGGCGCTCGCTTCCGCCAGTTGCCCGCCCAGCACGGCCTGCACGCCTGAAAGCGCGGCTTTGGTAGCCTGCAGGGCAGCAAGGCGACCGTCACTCTCCTTTTTCGATGTCTGCGCCGCGGCAACCGCGTTATTAATGGCTTCACCCACCACCCCGGAGAGCGCCAGTGTCAGCCCGCTCTTCTTCTGCTCAAATAGTTCATCATGAGTCCGTTTATCATGACCCGGATCGATGATCATGCTGTCGCCGGTAATGGCGAGATCGCGCCCCGCCACCAGATCTGAGCCGCTGACATGAGCCTGTCCGCCCGCAACAATGCTGACATTACCGCCCGTACTGCCCACCGTGCTGGCACTCTGGCTCTGGGTGGTGCCCTTGTCACGTAAGTCATGGACCGATTTACTGCTGCCTACAGTGATGCCGATGCCACCGGTTCCCATCAGGCCGCTTTTCTTAGTTTCCGTGAAACGCCAGGTTGAGTCCGTGTTGGTCGCAGCAACGATATCCACGTTGTTACCGGCCCTGAGCGCTACGGTACCATCGCCCACGACCTGTGAACCCTGGACAAGTAAATTGTTGCCCGCATTAAGCGTGACATTGTCGCCGCTCAGTAAGGTGCCATTTTCACGGGTGTCACTGTCTTCGCTGATGGTATGCGTGGTCTTTTTACTCAAAAATCCTTTTTTGGTTTTGGTCTCTTCTTTGTAGGCATAATCGCTTTCAGTGGCGGTGGTCAGGTTGATGTCGCGTCCGGCACCCACTGCGATATTACCGCTGGCCGTCACCTGAGCCGCTTCACTGTTAACATCCTGACCCGCTTTAACCGTCGTACTGCCACCGCTGGCAATTTCAGTGCCCTGCTGGCGTACCGACTCATTGATCTCAACCTTCTTACCTGATTTGTAGCTATTGCCAGAACCGGTTTCAGCCGCCAGCAGATTGACATCACGCCCCGCCTGCAAGGTCACGTCCTTGTCTGCGGCAATGCCTGCCGCCTGGCTATTAAGATCGCGTCCGGCCTGAAGTGCTAAATCGCCTCCACTGGTCAGCGTCGTGCGATCCAGCCCGGTTGAATGGGTTTCACGTTTGCCCTTCACATCATTCTGGCTGGTCGTCGCGCTGTTGAGATTAAGATCGTTACCGGCTGCCAGCGCCGCGTTTTTACCTGCGCTGATGTTGCTGGCGGTAACAGTCAGATCGTGGCCCGCCTGCATCGCCATATTGCCGCCTGCGGCGATCTGGCTGCCGACCGTGGTGACGGTGGTTGTGCTGGTTGGGTCAACTTTTTGCCAGCGGTTTCCGAAGCCGGATTGCGCGCTGCCAGTGACGTTCTGGTTCCCGGTGATAGCAATATCATTCCAGGCGTTCAGCAGCAGATCGCCACCCGCTTTGAGGTTAGCGCCGGTGACGGTAATATCGTTGCCCGCCTTAAGGCTCAGAGAATCCAGTGACGTGATGCTCGCCGTTGGCCCGCTCAGGGTTTCGGTATAGGATTTCTTCGCACCCTTACCGTTGTCTGCATCCAGATGCCAGAGCTGTGATGTGGTCAGGTTGTTGATGTCACCGTTAACACTCTCCAGTGCCACCTTTTTACCGCTGATAGTCGCGCTGACGTTGTTGATATCATTCAGTGCGCTAAGCTGCAGATCGCCCCCTGCATGGAGCAGACCGGCGTTGAGGTTACTGAGCGTGTTCTGACTGTCGATGGTCAGATCGTTTTTAGCCATCACGCTACTACCGGTGTTGATGACGTTCCCGCCTTTCAGCGTCACGTTGTTACCGGCAATTACGCTGCCATCGCGCATCTCCACATCTTTTGTAGACAGATAGAGCTTCGGCACCATCACCGTTTCACCGTTGATGGTGGTGGCTTCCCACCAGACCATACTCTTGTCTAAAGAGGCGAGTTGCCCGGCAGAGAGTGAGACACCAAACTCCAGTCCCAGCGACTTTTGCGCCGCCGCAGCGTTGTCCATCAGATAGCGCATCTGGGCGAGATCGGATCCCAGGCCATTGATGTAGCGATTACCGGTCTGATTCAGTATCGCATTGCTGACGTAGCGGGTATCAAACGCCGCATCGCCGAGAAAACGATAATCATAATCTGGCTTCAGGTTAAGGCGATCAAGCATGTATGAGGAGCCGAGGAAGGCGTTCTCGTCTGTGTATTGAGGCCGCGTTTCCTGTAAAGGCGTGGTGGCAGGCTGTTTGCCCAGTTTTGCATTCAGCTCGCCAAACAGGCTCTGATCCAGCTGACCCAGGCCATTGAGTTTGGGGTTGACGGTAATCAGATAGCGGCTATTGGTGTTAGACGCAACAAAGTAGCCGTTTTCGCCAGAAGGTAATGGATAGGCGCTGATATCAACCTCAGCGGCCTTATAGTTATGCAGCGACGCAGGACCCTGAGAAGCGTTCGTCAGGTTAACGGCTTTACCCAGCGCTGCGTTGTTTTTACCCGCAGTTGCATATTGCGTCAGCGATGCGCTGCCCTGTGATGCGGTCTCCAGCGCACCTGCGCTATTGACCTGCTGCAAGGCATTCTGGAGCTGATCGCGCCATTGCGGGGTATTGATTGCGGCTTTGTCGGCGGTTGCCAGTTGCTGATGGGACTGCGCGCCTGCGGTGCCTGCAGCGGTTAAGCCGCGTAAATTTGGGGCAGAAAGCGTATTACCGCTCCGGCCGGCATTCGCGGTGGTGTTGGTGTTGCTGATATTGCCGCTGAAATTTGCAGAGACATTGCCTCCGGCCTGGATAACGGCGCGGTAGATTTGAACGGGCCCAACGTCTTCATAACTGGGCTGGCCTGTAAGTACATACTTAACCTGAGTGCCAGTAGTATTTTGTCGAAAACAACACCGCTGAGATTTGGGATCGAAAAACGCAAGGTCGATATTTTTAGTAAACTTCCCACCAATATTTCCCGAGTATTTATAAGTTGTATACTCATTCTGCTGTCCGTCCTGGAAAGACTGATTATTTAGTTGATTACCAGATAAAACAATATCGCCATTAGCGAGAATATCGCTGGCAAGATTTTCTAACTTTTGAGCTGAAATTTGCAACCCGCGAGCTGATGCAATCCGGCCAGCACCATCATTTGCATTAACATGATTAAATATGGTGTTAGTTAAATATTTTTTAAGGGCACCCTTGGCATTAGGTGCGAGATAATAATGATCATCATCGGAACCATTCCCCTTACCCGGGCTGCCTCCTGACCTAACATGTTTGGTATAGAAGCCAAGCTCATCAGCCTTTAAGGATCCCAGTGTGATATAAACAGTATCCTTACCTAACCATGAAGGTAAATCTGGACTCTTTTGAATTGATGTTGAGGTGCTCAACCCATCCCTTGTATTCAGCAAATGTCCCGTATTAACCGTAATATCGCCGTTCTGCGTTTCGATGGTGCCGGAGTTATTAACGACCTCGCCGTTGGCGTTCCCCGCCGCATCGCCCTGAAGCCACATACTGCCGCCTGCCAGCATATCGGCACGCTGGTTGCGAATACTGTTGGCAAAAAGAGAGAGATTCCCCGCCGCATAGAGCAGCGCGTTATTGACGATGCTGCCAGGTGCACTGAGCACCAGGTTGCCGCGGGTACCGGTGAAACCGTCCAGTATGATATCGCTGCGGCTGGCTAAGTTGATGTTGCCGCCGCCCTGCAGACTGCCATTCCCGTTCATGGCGATGCGGTTGCCGCTTAACGTACTGTCACCCGAACCGGTAGTGAGCTGACCATTATTAGTGAGATCGCCGCCTGCGCTCAGCGTCAGCGCGCTGCCCTGCATCGTGCCCTGGTTGTCTATCGCGCCATTACTGCTGACGGAGAGTCGCCCGCCCGCAGCCAGCACATCGCGACCGGTAAAACCATTCGCGATCTCCAGCGTGGCATCACCCAGCGCCACCACCTGACCGGTCTGATCAAAGCCATTGCTGTGAACCAGCAAATTGCCGCCACTAAACAGGCGACCGCTGCTTTGCTGATTGACCTGAGCGCCCATCACACTCAGCCGGTTGTTACCCAGCAGCGTGCCGCTGTTGTTTACCTGCTGATAATTAACCTCAAGGTTGCCGCCCTGGACTGTGCCCTGGTTGCTGAAGCCATTGCCGGTCAGCGTACCCTGGCCGTCGGCCAGCAGCGTACCGTTGTTGCTGGCATTGGTGGCATTGAGAATCAGCTGCGACGCCTGTAACCAGCCGTTGTTATTCAGCTGCGGCGTATTCAATGTCTGCGCACCACCCGAGAGCCACCGGCCATCGTTTTGCGTTAAACCGGTTATTGTCGCGACACCGTTGCCATTGCCCTGAATCAGGCCATAGTTGAACAGTTCAGGCCCGGTCAGCGTCAGGGCGTTTTGCGTGATCATGGCGCCATTGCCGCCGTTGGTGATGCGCCCACCGGCATTGACCAGCAGGCTGTTATCACCCTGTAAGCGCCCGTTGTTATCAACCGCGCCCGTGGTGATCTGCAGATCGCCGCCCTGCACGCGTCCGGCATTATTAAGCGAGGAGGACTGAAGCGTCAGCCTGCCTGCGCTGAGCAGCGTTTTATCCTGCTGCTGAGTCAGTGCACCGTTAAGGCCGATAGTCAGCGCCTCCACACCGGTCACGGCGCCGTTGTTGTTTAACGTGTCGCCCCGTAGCGTCAGGTTTCTGGCAATCCATTCACCCTGATTGGTCAGCGTCAGTGCCTGCAGTGCCGCAGTGCCATTCGCTGAAATCTTACTGCCAGCGCCCGCATTAAGGCGATCCGCCAGAATCAGTTGCAACGCATCCGCACTCTGGATCGCGCCATTATTGGTCAGTTGCCGGGCATTCAGCAGGATCTGCTGCCCCTGCCAGCTGCCGTTATTCACAACGTCCCCGCCGTTGATGTTCAGCGTGCCCTGTGTCAGCAGCGATCCGCCCTGATTATTGATCAGCTGACGTGATGGCGCGGCCAGCGCCCTGAGCAGCATTCGCCCGGCCACCTGTGGCGCAGCGGCAAACGTCAATGCCTGCAGACCAATCAGGCTGCCCTGATTAATGACGCTGGCGGGTGAAATGGTCAGGGTTTTGCCCTGCACCGATCCGCTGTTATTCAGCGCGGCACCGTTCAGCCCCATCGCCCCTTCACTGAGCAGTGAGCCGCTGTTGTTAAGCGTTTTCGCCGTAACCTGTGCGGTGTTCTGACTCATCAACGAGCCGGTGTTATGCAGTTCATTGCTGATGCTGGCGTTCAGATCTTTGCTGCCCAGCAGCGATCCCTGATGCAGCCAGTTGTCAGCGTTAACCGTTGCCTGCTCGCCCTGCAGCGTTCCCTGGGTGTTGAGCTGACCCGCGGTCAGCGTCAGTGTTCCGCCGCTCAGCGTTTTGCCACCGGCAGATTGCGTGATGTTATCGGCCTGAGCAGTCAGCGCCGTGTTGCCCTGTAACAGACCGTCATTATTCAGGCTGGTGCCCTGCAACCCCAGGTGGTCCGCCATTATTTTGCCGCTGTTGCGCAGCGTGGTGGCATTAAGATCGCTCTCTCCCTGGCTCACCAGCATGCCGCTGTTGATCAGATCGCTGGCGATATTACCGCGCAAGGCGCTGATGCCATTGATGCTGCCGCGATTGTCGAGAGAATTCAGCGTGACGTCGAGCTGCTGGCCCTGCCAGCTGCCATCATTGAACGTGCTGCCGCCCGTGACGATCAGTCGATCGCCGCTCAGCAGTTGCCCATTGTTGTGGTTGAGGGTCTGAGCAAATCCGAGATCCAGTAGCGTGTCGCCCTGAAGCAGCCCGCTGTTTTCCAGCGTATTACCGCTGGCGCTGAGTTGCTGTGCCGCAATCTGGCCGCTGTTACTGAGCGTTTGTGCCTGCAGGTCGGCCTGCTGGCCAGTCACGATCTGTCCCGTGCTGCTGTTATTCAGCGTATCGGCAATCTGAAGGTCGAGGTCATCGCTCAGCAGGCTTCCGCTGTTGTTGAGACGGTTGCCGTTGACTGAAAGCTTACCGTTAACCTGCAGCAGCCCGTCGTTATCCAGTTGATCTAACGTCAGCGTCAGCGGTCCTCCGGCGATTAACTGGCCGCCATGGAGGTTGTGGAGTTGCTGATGATCCAGCGTTAAGGTGCTGTTGCCCTGCAGCAGACCGCCGTTACTAAGCACTGGCGCACCCAGGCTGAGGTTATCCGCCGCCAGTGTGCCTTTGTTATCGATCTCTCCAGCCTGTAAATTCATCTGCTGCTGGCTGATCAGACTTCCGCTGTTATCCAGCACACCCCCGACATGCGCTGTCAGTGCCTTTCCGGCGCGAACAGTGCCACTGTTCTGCAACGCCTTCGCGTTTAACGCCATCTCATCGGCCTGCATTGCGCCGCGGTTATTCAGTGAAGTGATGTTGCCGTTCAGGGTGCCGTCACTCAGCAACTGTCCGCCCTGCTGATTATCCAGCTGGTCGCCTGCCAGGGTAATCTGCTGATTACCCTGAATCAGGCCACTGTTAATCATGTCACCACGCAGCATCAGCGCCTGGGCAATCAGCCAGCCGCTGTTGTCAGTGTGATTCGCTTTTAGCGCGATGCCCTGTTGTCCCAGAATCTTGCCGCTATTGACCAGCGTGTCGCTTTGCAGGTCGGCGTCGGCTTCACTGAGGGCATTGCCGCTGTTCTGCCAGCGATCAGCATTCAGTGTCAGCTGTTTGCCCTGCATCAGTCCGCTGTTGTCCAGCGTCTGCTGTTGCACATTCAGCTGGCCTGCGCTGAGCAGCGTGCCGCTGTTGGTTAACCCGCTGCCCTGCAACGATACTGCCTTGTCGCCCTGGAGTGTTCCGCTGTTATTGACCTGGCTGACATCGCTATTCAGCGTTGCGGCGGCGATGATGCCCTGATTAGTCAGTACATCGCCGTGCACCTGGAGTGGGTCACTGGCCAGCAGTTTGCCACCCAGCTGATTATCCAGATGCCCGTACCGGGCGCTGAGGCTGGCAGCGTTGATTTCCCCGCTGTTGTTCAGCTGGTCGCCGCTGACAACCAGTGTTTTGCCGCTGGTGATCAATCCGCTGTTATTAAGCTGTGGCAAATCGAGCGCAAAATCGTTGTCGGAGCTGATCGTCCCCGCAGCCAGGTTATCCAGCTGTCCGGCATGTAAAGAGAGCTGATTAGAGCCCTGAAGCAGCCCGCCGTTACTGATTTGCCCGGCGGTCAGCGTCAGATTCGGTGCGGTTAATGAGCCCATGTTACGCAGTTGTGCACTGTTCAGGATGAGTGCGTTCTGACTGCTGATGGCCCCCTGATTTTCCAGCCTGCCACGAGCGGTCAGTTGCGCGTCACCGCGTGCAGTGATGGAGCCGTTTTGTTGCAGCGTATCGCTGTTAATCACGGCATCGCCATGACTCACCATCTCGCCACTGTTAGTCAGGGTCGGGGCATCGATTTGCAGACGCTGACTGACCAGATTGCCGCTGTTGCTGAAGGTATCCGCAACACTGAATAGTGCGTTGCCCTGTGCGGAGAAGATTCCGTCCTGATTCAGACGATTAGCCGTGATCGTGGCATCACCCGTACTGATCAGTTTGCCGCTGTTATCAAGAGTGCCGCTTTGAATGTTCAGGCTGCTGCCACTGATTTCATCGCGGTTAGTCAGCTGTTCGCTAACAGCCAAAGTATTTTTACCCTGAGCCAGCAGCTTACCGTTCTGTTGCAGAGTGTTAGTGCGAACCTGCACGTCACCATTACTGGCCAGGCTGCCAAGGTTAGTGATCTGCGCGGCCTGAATATCGAGTGTTTTTGCGGCGGCCAGCTGACCGGCATTGTCCAGCTGAGAGGTGGCAGAGAGCTGCAGCGCGTCTACCGCACTACCGCTGCTGCTGTTATCAACACTCAGGTTGGCACCGCTGAGACGCACATTCTGGCCTGCTTTAACGCTGCTGCCTTTAAGCGTGATACTGCCCTGACTGTTGAGATCCAGCGAGGCGTCGCTGCCCAGCGTCGCTCCATTTAAGGCGATATCCTGCTGCGCTGTCAGCGCGACGTTACCACCCGCTTTATGTTCTCCCTGCAGGGCGATGCTGCTGCCTTTTGCATTCAGCGTGCCGCTGGTCAGGCTATTGTTGATGCTTAACCGACCCTGCGCATCCAGCACCATATCGCCCTGACGGGCATTAAGATTGCCGAGATTGACGCCAACGCCGTTTTCGCTGGAAACCAAATGGATGCGGTTTGCGTACATGCCGCCCAGCGCGCCGGTATCTACAGCAACCGATGGCGCAGCACCTTCGCCCGCGATGGGTGTCACGCTGCCATCAGCACCGACCCGGTTTGCGCCCAGCGTCACATTAAGATCTTTGGCATGGATGCCCGCGTTGATTTCGGTTGCGCGCGCAATGATCGAGACAGCATCAGCCTGGCTGCCATCCAGTCCTTTACCCTCAATGCTGATTGCGCCTTTCGTCACTTCAAGCGATTGCAGATTGCCCTGCGCATCAAGCTGCGGTTTACCGGTGGTCAGCGTAACGTTGGGCGTATTGATAAAGCCGCAGCCGTTACAGGTAATGCCATAAGGGTTAGCGACCATCACGTTGGCCGCTTTGCCCGCTACCTCGGTATAGCCCTGCAGCTGTGAACGGTTAGCACCCACCACCTCATTGATAATGGCGCGGGCTTCCTGCCCTGCTTTGAGATTCGGGTTGTTCTGGACAAGTCCACCCAGCTGGGTCTGCGTCAACCGGCCGGTTGCGTTGTTCAGGATCAGCCCTTCCTGGCCCACGTTGTAATTCTGATACTGGTTATGCGACAGGCCCGCCGCATTCGGCGTCGCGATATTAATGACCGGCACGCCATTCCCGGCAGCATCGACTTTTGTTCCTGGTGTGACGGGCGCTATCGCCGCAGAAAAGGCGGGCAGCAGTGGCTGAAACGCGATCAGCGAACAGATGAGATAGCTCAGCAGACGACGCGGCAGTGAAAGCTTTAATTGATCATCCATAATCGGGGCCTTTGTTTAAAAAACGAGTCCAACACGCGCGTAAACGCTGAGGCGATCGGGCGCAAGATAATTGGGGTAGCTGACAGGGATACCCAGCGACAGCTGAGTGGAGACATGCGCGTTACGGGTGCCAAGTCCCAGCGAACTGCCCCACAGCGTGCCTGCTGCGTAGCGGTCCTGTTTGTCGCTCTGGAGCCACCCGCCGTCCAGCGCCAGGGTGGTGCTGACCTCGCCGATTACAGGCAGGGTAAACAGCGAGTAATTCAGTTCGTTACGCAGATAGCCGCCAACATCGCCGGACAGGTATTGCTCCTTGTAGCCGCGAACCGAGTTCTCGCCACCAATCGTCAGACGTTCGCTGCCATAGAGGCGATCCGGCGACCACTGAGCGTAAAAGCTGCTGAGCCACCACATTTTCTGAGTGACTGGCCGCTGATAGCTGCTGCTGACGCTCCATTTGCGGAATTCAGCTTTCGGAAAATCGTCGCTTTTACCCTTGTCGCTTTCCGCATCAAACCACGGCATCCCGCGGCTCAGCATCGGGTTCAGGGTGGCCACCCCACCTGCAATTTTTTGCGTATGGTTAAAACCGATCTGCAGACTGGTCAGTTTGCGACTACTGCTTTGAAGCAGGGTCTCATTCAGCCAGTTATGGCTGACATAATGGTTCAGCCCAACCTGAAGGCCGGTTTTGATTTGCCCATTGCGGAACAGCACCCACGATCCGCTGAGGCGGTTAGAGATGTTGTCGCCGTTGCTATACCAGTCGAAACTATTGGCGTTAAAGCGGCTGTGATAGTTGCTCCAGCTATAGCTGTAATCCAGCAGCCCATAGCCATAAGGCACGCTGACGCCCGCCTGGAAATTTTGCGCATCGCGCCAGTCGCTGAAAGCGCTGCTGCGACCACCGCTGACAAACCAGCGATCGGCAACACCCAGCAGGTCGTTACCCACCAGCGAGGCGGAAAGCTGACCGATGCCGGTGCTTCGCTGGCCGCTATTGTCCATATTCAGCCCCAGCGTCAGAGGAAACTCGGGTGTGCTGGTCAGGTTGACAATGGAATAGCCCGGCTGAGTCGACGGAATGATTTCAATCTGAACCGGCGTAGTACGAAGCCGGTTTATCTGCTCCATACCCTGTTCAATGTCACGTAAATTTAAAATACGTCCTGCACGGGTCGGGAATGCCATGTTCAGCTGACGTGCACTGGCACCCTGCAAATGAATCGCCTCAAGCTTTCCTTCCAGTACGGTGATATTTAACGTCCCGTGGGAAAGATTCTGTTCTGTCAGGAAGGCCCGGCTGGTGATATATCCACGCTGGACATACCACTCTGAAATAGCGCGTACCAGCTGATTAATACGGTCCAGACTCAGGCACTGATTGATATAGGGAGCGACAAGTCTCTTCTGTGTATCAGGCGTGATTAAGCTCGCCTGTTGCAGTGAAATCTGGTTGATTTCAAAACAGGGGCCGCTGGCTGGCGCCGATTCAGTTTTTTGCAGCTCAACCTGATGCGCCTGTGTTAATGCATCACGCTGCTGCTGATCCTGCTGCAACCGCTGCTGCTGCTGGTTTTGAATAACGTCAAGATCACCCGGCGTGACCGGTGCAGCCATGACATTGCTGATAAACAAACTGGCTCCGAAAACCAGCCACTTCCCTGTTTCAGGCATTTTCATCGAAGGATTAACAACGCTTATTGTAAGTTTTGTGTAAGCACAGGCGTGCAGATTACCACCTTAACAATCGGAAGTTCCTTATTGACTTAAAATAATGATGTGGTTTTACAAAAAGTAAAATTAGCGGTGATAAAACGTTTTATAAGCCAAATTTTTAATGACTTAGCCACTTTCTATGTGTGGAGGTCATTTATGAGTGTTAAGGGAATGGATGTAACTGCGTGCACTGATGAATATAGATCCGCGCCGGATTACTCATTCATATAACGGCGCTGGGGTATTAAGTGGGATAAAAAATAATGATGTTGCTGTTTTTCGTGGTGAAGCCTGCTGGCTGAAATGACTCGCGCACTACAGATACAAAAAGGCCCGCAACGTAGCGGGCCTTTAACCAGACAACACACAACAACCATTATTTTTCATGGTAGCGATGCACTGCCGGATAATATTCCAGTCCATACAGCTGGCTCAGCGGCAGCAGCAGTTCCACGTTAATATCATGCACACGTTCACTCGCCACAGGGCCGCTCAGCAGCTGTTCAAACCAGGCTATCAGTTTCTGTTTCATCTCAGGCTCTCCGCATCAGTTGATGCCCTGAGTAAACCCGCTTACACGCCCGATCAGAACCAAAAATTTCTGCGCTGCTTATGCCGGAAATGGCATAAGCAGCCCCCATCTGTTTAGCCATTGCAATACGCCAGCGGCTCAAAACGGTTACTGCGTTATCAGCGTCACCCAGTTCGCGCCTTTACCAGCCGGGGCTTCAGCAACCCGTTTGAGTTCGCCGCTGGCGGGATCGATAGCGTAACTGCCAATCACCGCGCTCTTCTCCCCGCTGACGATCAGCCATTTACCCTGCGCATCAATCGCAATACTGCGCGGCTGTTTTTCAACCGGCCAGCTGCCGATAAGTGTTAACTCACCCGACTGCTTATCGACCCCGTAGCCGCTGACGGTGCCGGAGGTGCGCTCGGTCACATAGATAAATTGTCCGTCCGGGGTGATTTTAATGTCTGCCGCCCAGATGCGCGGCGTGGGATCGCTGTAGCCCGCCGGGCGCTGCTCGCCATGCTGCAGGTTATATTTTTTCGCCACCGCATTCGGCCAGGTTTTCAGCTCCGTCAGTGACCCATCCGCCGCGCGACGGAACTGCGTAATGGTGCCGCTCATCTCCGCGAGGTTATAGAGAAAACGATTGTCGGGCGATATCACGGAATGCCGTGCGCCGCTGTTCTTCTCACCCTGAACAAAACCGGTTCCCAGCGGCGTTATCGCGCCGTTATCGGCAAAGGCATATTGCAGTACGCGATCTGCGCCAAGGTTGCCGACGTAGAGGGAATGATTGCTGACGTCGGTGATCACCGAGTGGGCATGCGGCCCGGTTTTTACCTCGCCTGTCACCTGTGGTTTCACAATCCCTTTGTCATCAATCCGGTTGCTGGTGACGATATCGCTGTCATAAGAGGCAGCCAGCAGATAGCGCCCACTTCTGTCGGTGGTGATCCACGGAAAGCTGGCTGCAACAGGTGTCACCGCCAGTTTCTGCAAATCACCGTGCGAACCCGAGACGCGCCAGCTGATGATCGAGTAAGGCGGACTGCGCAGCGCACCATAGAGCCGTTTACCATCCGGGCTGGCCGCCAGCGGCATAATCTTTTTACCGGCAGGCGTATCGCCACGCCATTGCAGGCTGCCATTCGCCTCGCTGAGCTGATAGCGGGAAACGGTGCCGGATTCGGCATTGGACACATAAACAAAGGTTGTCGCCCATAACGGGGCGCTACACAGCAGCGGCAGGAGTGCCAGCGCCGTTTTCAGACGGATCATAGGGTCACCTTGATAAGTAGTGTCTGCATCATTGCGCAGCAGGCATTACGCTAACCCTGTCTGAGAAGACTGGCTTTGTGCAACTGTCTGAAATTCGGTTCGAAAGTCTGGAGATGTGACGGAGATGTTATTTTTAATGGTGCTGAAAGAGGTAAGACGCCTTTCCCCACGGCGGGTGAAAGGCGTTAACAACGCGCTAACCGGTTTTCGCGATCATTTTTCGATAGCGGTTGAGCCACTTGCCGCTGTTAAGTCGCCACCAGAAGAAGATGCCACGCACCGTCCAGTCGAGGAACATCCCCAGCCAGACACCGGTCACGCCCATCCCCAGTTCAATACCGAGCAGGTAGCCGACCACCACGCGGGCGCCCCACATGCTGAACATCGACACATACATGGTGTAACGCGCATCGCGTGCGCCCTTGAGTCCGGCAGGTAGCACCCAGGAAGCGGCCCATAACGGCATAAACAGCGCGTTAAGCCAGATCAGCTGCTTCGTCACATTAATGACTTCCGGGTCGCTGGTATAAAACCGTGCCAGCAACCCGGCCAGCGGCACCGTCAGCAGGGCCATCACGGTCAGGCAGACCGTCGCCAGCCAGAAGACGTGCCGCACCTGGCGTTCCGCCTGGAACACCTGATTCCTGCCCAGACGGGTACCGGTGATAATCGTTGAAGCCGAACCCAGCGCATTGCCTGGCAGGTTGATCAGTGAGGCGATAGAAAAAGCGATAAAATTACCGGCAATCTCGCTGGTGCCCATTCCGGCAACAAACACCTGTGTCAGTAGTTTGCCGCCGTTGAACAGCACCGACTCGATACTGGCAGGCACGCCTATACCTAAAACTTCCATCAGAATGCTGCTGTTCCAGCGCCGGAAATAGCTCGACAGCGTGATTTTCAGTGAGGCGTTAAAGCCGATCATCAGCACGTAAATCACCGCGATCGCCCCGATATAGCGGGTGATGGTCAGTCCGAGCCCGGCACCGATAAACCCTAAACCGTCCCACGAGAAGCAGCCATAAATCAGCACGCTACTGATGATGATGTTGAGGATGTTCATGCCGCCGTTAATCAGCATCGGAATTTTGGTATTACCTGCACCGCGCAGCGCCCCGCTGCCAATCAGGGTGATGGCGGCGGCCGGATAGCTCCAGGCGGAAGTCTGCAGATAGCTCAGCGCCAGCGCTTTGACTTTTGGATCGGCGGCACCGGCAATCGCATCGACGATCAGATGGCCCCAGAACTCAATGGCGATCACCAGCACAAAGGCGAGTATCGTCATCATGGCCAGCGACTGACGCGTGGCGGCACGGGCGCGCTTGCCGTTGCGTTTTGCCAGACTGAACGCCACCACCACCGTGGTACCGAGATCGATGGCAGCAAAGAACGAGATGATCACCATGTTGAAGCTGTCGGCCAGGCCGACGCCCGCCATCGCCTCTTTACCCAGCCAGCTGACCAGGAAGGTGCTCAGTACGCCCATCAATAGCACACAGGCGTTCTCGAAAAAGATAGGCACTGCTAATGGCGATATCTCACGCCAGTAGAGCGTGCGATACGAGCGGCGTTTCGGGTACCACGCCGTGCGCTTGATCGCCTGCATCACTGCTACGCCGGGATTTTGCAAAGGATTACCAAATCAGAAGAGACTGGACAGGAGTTCTAATGATGATAGTGGGCAGAGAAATATGCAAAGTCTTTCCAGTGCAAATTAATCATGGTTACAAACTTTTTAATGCCGCCACGGCACAATCTGCCTCACTGCCCCGCCCGCTGTAGCAAACCTGATTATTTCCCTGACGTTATGATCGGTTGGCCATGCTTTGCTGCTGGCGGTTCCCCCCCCTATCCTCATCAGTAACGTATTAAAAAGAGGCGAATCACCGCTTCTGATAGTAAAGATTTTCTTACTGGATTTCAGTGCGGCGAATCCTCATTTCAAACAGCACTGCTCAGAATTCCCGCTTCGCTGGCGCAAAAAAACGGCGATCACAGATTCTTCACCAATCTCCGCAACAAACCCGCTAAGCTTGGGGCAAATTGCGGAAAAAAATGGAAGGAGAAACCATGCCGACACTACGGAAAAACCTGACCAGCCAGCAGGCGCTGGATGAACTCGAACGCCTGTACGATGGCGCCGTCGATGCGCTGCGCGAGGCGATTAAAGCCTTTACCGAAAACGGCACGCTGCCCGATGCCGTCGCGCGGGCGCAGGGACTATTTGTTTATCCGGAGCTGCGCATCACCTGGCGCGGTGACGGTCCGCAGCAGAACCGCACGCGTGCCTGGGGACGCTTCACCCACACCGGCAGTTACAGCACCACCATCACCCGCCCGGCATTGCTGCGCCACTATATTTCGGAACAGCTTCAGATGCTGGAGAAGGAGTATCAGCTGGAGATCGACGTGGGGCCCTCCAGCCAGGAGATCCCCTATCCTTACGTGATCGACGGTTCCGACCTGTCACTGGATCGCACCATGAGCGCCGGTATTGCGCGCCACTTCCCGACCACCGAGCTGTCACAGATTGGTGATGAGACCGCCGACGGCCTGTTCCACGCCGATGCAAAATCCCCTCTGTCGCACTTCGACGCGCTGCGAACCGACTTCTCGCTGGCCCGCCTGCGCCACTACACTGGCACCAGCGTAGAGCACTTCCAGCCGTTTGTGCTGTTCACCAACTACACCCGTTATGTTGATGAGTTTGTGCGCTGGGCGATCGAGCAGGTGCGCGATCCCAGTACCCCTTACGACAGCCTGGCCTGCGCGGGCGATGTGGTGCTGACCGCCGACACCGCTGACAGTGAGTCGATGCTCTCGGATCTGGCGTGGAAGAAGCACCAGATGCCTGCCTGGCATCTCACCTCCCCAAATCGTCGCGGTATTACGCTGATCAATATTGGTGTTGGCCCGTCGAATGCCAAAACCATCTGCGATCATCTGGCGGTGATGCGTCCACATGCGTGGCTGATGATTGGTCACTGTGGCGGTCTGCGCGAGAGCCAGCGGATCGGTGATTATGTGCTGGCCCATGCCTATCTGCGCGACGATCACGTGCTGGACAGCGTGCTGCCGCCTGATATCCCGGTACCCAGCATTGCCGAAGTGCAGCGCGCGCTGTATGACGCCACCAAATCGGTGAGCGGCATGCCAGGCGAAGAGGTGAAGCAGCGGTTGCGTACCGGCACCGTGGTGACCACGGACGATCGCAACTGGGAACTGCGCTACTCCGCTTCGGCACTGCGCTTTAACCTGAGCCGTGCGGTGGCGGTCGATATGGAAAGCGCCACTATTGCCGCACAGGGTTATCGTTTCCGGGTGCCATACGGCACGCTGCTGTGCGTTTCAGACAAGCCGCTGCACGGTGAGATTAAGCTGCCCGGTCAGGCGAACCGTTTCTATGAAGGGGCGATTTCGGAGCATCTGCAGATTGGTATTCACGCGGTTGAGTTGCTGCGCGCCGAGGGCGATAAGCTGCATTCGCGTAAGTTGCGTACCTTTAATGAGCCGCCTTTCAGGTAAGCGTTTAACCGCCTGATGCGGGGAATAAGGCCGGTACTGCTGACAGGCAGTACCGGCCTCTTGCTTTGGAATTTAACCAACGCGCATGTCAGCGCCGGGACAATTTATACTTTAAAGGTCTCTACAATCAGCCTGAGAGACTGCGCTTGCTCAGAGAGTGACTGAGAAGCACTTGATGATTCTTCTACCAGAGCAGAGTTATTTTGCGTCACCCCATCCATCTGGCTGACTGCAATACTCACCTGAGAAATCCCCTGCATCTGTTCAGCCGACGACAGCGCAATAGCATCCATGGATTCAGCCAGTTCATCCACTAAATGCACGACTTTGAGAATACTCAAACCCGTATCACTGGCAACAGTGACGCCGCATTCAACCTGTCCGACAGCCTGCTCTATTAACGCTTTAATATCTTTTGCGGCAGTCGCACTACGTTGTGCAAGCGTTCTGACTTCAGACGCGACGACAGCGAAGCCCCTTCCCGTCTCTCCCGCTCGTGCCGCTTCAACGGCTGCGTTCAGGGCAAGAATATTAGTCTGGAATGCGATGCTTTCGATGACGGCGGTGATATCTCTGACTTTAGACGCGCTTTTTGAAATATCACTCATCGTATCTGACATTCGTTTGACGTCCGTTTCCCCTCGTTTTGCAATCGAGGCGGTATCTCTCGCTGAGTTGGCTGTGTCCCTGGCAGTTTTGCTGTTATTTTGTACCGTAGCGGTGAGCTGTTCCATACTCGCAGCCGTTTCCTGCAAGGCAGCGGCCTGCTGTTCAGTGCGGGATGCAAGCTCATTGTTTCCTTCAGAAATCTCATTCGCAGAAAGGGCGACTGAAGAAGAGCCTGATTTAATTTCTGAAACGATATCCCGTAACCGAACCTGCATGCTGTTTAAAGAGGCCATGAGACTGAGAGTGTCATTTTTCTTCAAGCTAACAGGAGTGGTCAGATCCCCATTAGTGATCGCATTAGCAAGTTTCCGCGCTGTACTCGGTTCATCGCCAAGCTCGCTCATGAGTTTACGAATAAGATAGATGCTGGTGCCCGTGCCGAACAAAATAGCCGCAACTAAAAGCGTCACCAGGATGATGTAGGCTCTTTCGGTATTTTTCGCGTTTTGATTAACTGAGTCATCCGACTGCTTTGCCAGGATTTCACTCATCAGGGTAAGACCTTCAAGCAGCGGAACCTGTGCGGGTCTGACTTTTTCCAACAGATACTTAACCGTGATGTCACTGTTTTTAGCCAGTGCCAGCGGAACGGTGTTACTGAAGGCGTCCAGAGCATTTTTCTCGCTGTCACTGATCTTCGCAAAGGCTTTATATTCTTCCGTATCGCCAGACTGGCTGATCATCGTATTCAGTTGATCCCTGCTGGCTGCAAATTTAGCCTTCAGTTTAACCAGACGATCAGACTGCTCCTGGATAAGAGCCTGATCTGAAAAGAGTGATAAATTCCTGACGGTTATCGCCATATCGCGCTGCGCCAGGGTAAGTTCATTGATTAATTTTGTTTTTTTCATATCACCCTGAACAACTGACTCAAGCGTGCTTTTAGCCTGATATAAAGAGTGAATAGCGACAACGATACATATGGAGAAAAAGATGATTAACGTGCCAAATCCGGAACCGAGGCGCGTAGAGATTTTCATTAAAATTCCTTGAAGGGGGGCGGCGATATAGATCTATCGGCATCTCTTTTTTTAACTTCAATGAATATTTATCACATAAATAATATTAACCAGAATTAATGGCACCGCTGCAAAGCATCACAAAAACTCATAAATTTGTCAGGCTTTGATGCTTTCCAGTTCAACCAGAAATCGTTTTTTGTGCGTTATAAACAATCAGAACCCTTATGCTTACCGTTGTCTTAACTTATTACTGCGTTACGCTACACTGTTTTGCATGTCATAAAAATTTCATTTAACCCTTGCAGGCGCGGCTTTTAAGGCTGCTACAACCTGGATGCTTTTCGCATGCAAAAAATACCGCAATAAAAATCAGGAATACATAAATTATAATTATAAATAACGTCAGGAACTTCTGTAGATCACTTTAAACGCGGGCCGGTTCTGTGACGTCTCGCAGGATATGAATGCTTTATTAGTTCGAAGAATATGGCAGAACAGATCGGCATAAGGATGCTTCAGCCCGGCCGTAGCAATCCAGCCTTCAGGCAGAAAACGCCCTGAGTGCGTTGATGAGCGTGCCCGTCTGTACGATAGCCCTGGTCTGATATGCATCACGAATAAACTCTCCATCATCAGCCCTTGATACGAACGGATAGCCCGGGCAATCGCAGAGAGAAATAGGTTTGCCTGACCCACGCATCAGCTGCAGTAACAGATGAAATTAAAAACCGTAACATAACTGAAGTATATTGCAGACGAAATATAAAAACATACACAGCAACAAAAATCATCATTATTGAGCTTGTCACTCCATAATTGCTGTGCAATATAAATAACAGCAGACTGTAGAAGCTATTTCTTAAAATTAGTGCCACATACTGGCAATGTATTCCCGCCTTTCACATAAAAATCAAATAAAGGACGCATAAAGAAACCCCAAAATGGAGGAAGATTGACAAGAAGTATTTGAGGAAAATTAACATACCTTTGGCAGCGCAGATAATAAATTTAATTACTCACTTAAAGAGGATTTATTGTGAAAGTTAAAAATATGACTGTGTTAGCGAGTATGGTTTTATTCTACTCCGCTCAGGGTATGGCCAGGCAATTTGATATCAGTGCAGCAAACATTGACGTCAATACCTCTAAGTTTTCCTTCATTCTTACTGGTGCGGGAGGTGCCGGCGGCGCAGGTGGCGCGGGGGGTGCAGGAGGCGCGTTAGGCGGGCAAGGTGGTGCCGGAGGTGTTGGCGGCGCCGGAGGTGCTGGCGGAAGTGATGGTAATGGCGCCGCTAACGCCAGCCAGAATGGTAATAATTCCAATAATGATAACGGCAGTAAAAACGGCAACGGTTCTGATCAGGGTAATAACAGTAATAACGGCACCGGGAATGCTAACGGGAGTGGTGACGGTAACGGAAATGATGCAGGTAACGGCGGTGGTAATGGAGGAGGTGATGGTGGCGGTGATGGCGGTGGTGATGGCGGCGGTGATGGCGGCGGTGATGGCGGCGGAGACTGATAGTCTGGCGTCCATTAATTAAAAAGCTCCTGTTTGTAGCCGTTATAGCAGGAGCATTATCACTGTTAGCACAGGAACAGCACATGAAACTTACCAGAAGTTACCCATTATTTTTAGCCACCGTACTGACAGTGGCATGTCCGTTTTACTCGCTGGCTCAGACTGCCAGCGACATGAATACTTCATCCTCAAATACCTCCCTCCAGCCCTCAGCAGGTAAAGACGGACAACAAGGCAATGGTGAAAACGGAGGCGCGGGAGGCAAAGGAGGCGTTCCGGGAGAAGGTACTAACGGAGGAAAAGGAGGTAATGGCGGCAATGGCGGCAATAGTGGCAATAGTGGGAGTGCCGATAATCCCGATACATCAAGTAAAAGCGGTGCGGGCGGCGCAGGTGGTGCAGGCGGTGCGGGTGGCGCAGGCAGTGCGGGTGGCGCAGGCGGCGCAGGCGGTGCGGGTGGCACAGGTGGTGCGGGCGGCGCAGGCGGTGCGGGTGGTGCGGGTGGTAACGGAGGGACCGGTGGAGAAAGTTTTCTGAAAAGGATTTTCAAATGAAAACAATCCCTTTGTTAGCTTCGCTAATCATCATTCCGTATGCGCATGCTGAGTACAAAACGGATATGTTGAGTTCACACCATAATGTCATTCTCATTGATGCCGCTGCAGGTTCTGATGGCGGACCGGGTCAGAACGGCGGTGCCGGGGCCAATGGCGGTCCGGGTGAAAATGGAGGACGAGGGGGAAACGGAGGTATCGGCGGAAATGGAGGGCCAGGAGGAAATGGTGGTGCCGGAGCCAATGGCGGTGATGGCGGAAATGGCGGCCTGGGAGGAAGCGGTGGAAATGGAGGGAACGGAGGTGCTGGACAGAATGGCCAGGCCGGAGGCAATGGCGGGAATGGAGGAAGCGGCAGTATGGGGGGAGATGGCGGAAACGGTGGAAATGGAGGGAATGGCAGCAATGGTAGTGATGGTGGCGCAGGGGGGAACGGAGGGAATGGTGGCAGCACGGGAGGTGACGGCGGTGCGGGAGGTAACGGTGGTGACGGAGGAGATGGCGGCGACTAAATTCAACCACGCCTTAATATCTCTTCTCTCCTGGCAGCAGGCTTATAAAACAGGCGAGAACAGCAATTATCACGGGTTAATTCACAGCTAAAACAGGCATTTGAATAACACTGATTTAGCGTAATAAAACTTTCCGTTAGCTCCGTCAGCTCAACATTAAAATCAGCTTACCTGAACTAACAAAAACGCTCAGAGATCCTGTCAACGCTAAGTATGTGTGAAACCCCTCTTGTTTTGCCATCAGGGAAATGCAACCTGGAGTTGGCGTACAGTGGAGCCCCGGACTTTTGATAGCCATGATGTGAGAAATAATGGAATTAAATACACCGCTGAAATGGAGTAACGAGTAACAACAAACGCCACAAGTGAAATGCTTTTATAATTTAACCGCACAAACGAGAACAGCCGCGAATAACAACAGCTCCGCCATATTCGCTCTATTGCAATGTTTCGCAGTGTATCAGACACCGCCTGCCCCATAGCCTGGCCGACGAAACCCGCTCAGTGTTAACGCGCGGCTAAGTGATCTGAAACTCCCATACGTCTGGCGGGCGAAACCCGCTCAGTGCTAACGCGCGGCTAAATGACCTGAAACTCTCCTCGCCTGGCGGGCGAAATCCGCTCAGTGTCAGCCTGCTAAAAGCGAAACCTTATGAATCTTTCCCCGCTTTCAGCGGCCTGAGCCCAGCCAGTCCGGGTAACAAACCCACCGGCAGGGGGTTTCCCAGAGGCGTCCGCAGCGCTGAGGAACAGCCAGAGGCAAGGATGAGCCGACAGGACGTCGGCGAAAGGACGGCACGAGCCAGGGATGGCGAGTCCGGACGGTCCGTCGGCCGCAGGGCGTGACGAAGGCACCCCGCACAGCGGGGCGCGCAGGCAGCCGGACGCCGGGATTGTTAAGGGGCGGGCGTCCGCCCCTTGACCCGTCCGCCTGCACGGGCAACCTGAAACTCCCTAACGCCTGGCGGGCGAAACCCGCTCAGTGCTTACGCGCGGCTAAGTGAACTAAGACGCCCCATCGCCTTGCAGGTGAAACCGCTCAGTGCAAGCCCGCTACAAAGCGAAACCTTATGAATCTTTTCCCGCTTTCAGCGGCCGGAGCCCAGCCAGTCCGGGTGACAAACCCACCGGCAGGGGGTTTCCCAGAGGCGTCCGGAGCGCTGAGGAACAACCGGAGGCCAGGATGAGCCGACAGGACGTCGGCGAAAGGACGGTACGAGCCAGGGATGGCGAGTCCGGACGGTCCGTCGGCCGCAGGGCGTGACGAAGGCACCCCGCACAGCGGGGCGCGCAGGCAGCCGGACGCCGGGATTGTTAAGGGGCGGGCGTACGCCCCTTAACGCGTCCGCCTGCACGGGCAACCTGAAACTCCCGAACGACTGGCGGGCGAAACCCGCTCAGTGCTTACGCGCGGCTAAGTGATCTGAAACTCCCCTCGCATGGGCGGGCGAAACCTGCTCATAGCAAGCTCGCTGCCAGGCGAAACTTACGCAGTGTGCCAGCTCGCTGCTAAGCGAAACTAACTCATAGCCAGCCCGCTGCTAAGCGACCTTCCCTGCCGCCAGGCAACAACTAAGCACTCAACCATCCCAGCTTAATCACAAACAGAATCGACAGGATCACCAGCGCCGCATTCACCTCTTTCACACGACCGCTCAGCAGCTTCACCAGCGTCCAGGTAATAAAACCAAACGCGATACCGTTAGCGATCGAATAGGTCAGCGGCATGGTCAGCGCGGTCACGGTGACTGGCGCGGCGGTGGTGATATCTTTCCAGTCAATCTCTGCCAGACCCGATGCCATCAGCACCGCCACAAAGAGCAACGCAGGCGCGGTGGCATAAACCGGAACACTGGAGGCCAGCGGCGAGAAAAACAGGGCCAGCAGGAACAGCACGGCGACCACAATCGCGGTCAGGCCGGTACGGCCACCGGCACTCACGCCCGCCGCCGATTCCACATAACTGGTAGTGGTCGAGGTGCCGAGCAGCGAACCAAACAGCGCAGCCGCACTGTCAGCAATCAGCGCACGGCCCATCTTCGGCACGTTACCCTGCTCATCCGCCAGACCGGCGCGTTTGGTCACACCCAGCAGCGTGCCCGTGTTATCAAACACATCAACAAACAGGAAGGCAAAAATCACGCTGATCAGGCCGACGTTAAACGCGCCGGCAATATCCAGCTGCATAAAGGTCGGTGCAATCGACGGCGGTGCAGAGAAGACCCCGGCAAAGGGCGACAGACCAATGCCCATGGAGATAAAGGTCACCAGCAGAATACCGATCAGCACTGCGCCCGTCACCCGACGCGCTTCCAGTACTACGATAACCACAAAGCCGAGCATCGCCAGCAGCGGACCCGGTTTAGTCAGATCGCCAATGCCCACCAGCGTCGCCGGGTTATCGACCACAATGCCCGCCCCTTCCAGCGCAATCAGCGCCAGAAAAAGCCCGATACCGGCACCAATCCCGGCGCGCAGCGGCAGCGGAATACTGGCAATAATCCATTCACGAATCTTAAATAGCGACATCGCGAAGAAAATCACCGCCGAGAGAAACACCGCACCCAGCGCAATCTGCCACGTGTAGCCCATGTGCAGCACAACGGTGTAGGTGAAGAAGGCGTTCAGTCCCATACCCGGCGCCAGCGCAATCGGATAGTTGGCGATCAGCCCCATCAGCACGCAGCCAATCGCCGCCGCCAGACAGGTGGCGACAAATACCGCGCCCTTGTCCATGCCGGTTGCGCCCAGAATGCTTGGGTTCACAAACAGAATATAAGCCATCGCCAGGAAGGTGGTGATCCCGGCGATAATCTCAGTACGAACCGTCGTGTTATGCGCTTTGAGTTTGAATAGTTTTTCTAACATCATCATCTCTCGATACAGGAGACATCAGTCTCACTTGCCAAAGGGGTTTGCATGCTGATTATTCTGTTTCCGGGACACTGATGCCGGCCGCTGCATACTTGCGTGCCAGAATCGCCTGAAATCCCTGACTTACCCACTGCCCAAAGCAATTGCCATGCCATCTACCGACGCAATCGATTACCTGGCAGAGCCGGGTACGCCTAAGAGAATTCCGAACCAAAACGAGGCGCGATTATGGTGCAATGCACCGATGCCGCGCAATCGTTTTCCTGCGGCAAACAGGCAGCCCCGAAAAACTCTGCGCCAGCGCACGCTTCCGCACTCTCACAGGCGAAGCTGGTCACGTTTCAGCACGCTGCCTCAGCAACCTTTTCTGGCCTGTGTAGACTCCTGAATTAACTCTTTCGTAACATTGAGGCCGCGCAATGAAGCCAGCAATTTTGGTGGTGGATGATGATCCTGCAGTCTGCGACGTCTTGCAGGATGCGTTAAGTGAACATCTGTTAACGGTCTATCGTTGCCATCAGGGACGCGAGGCGCTATCGATGCTCAGCGAGCACCCTGAGATCTCGCTGGTGATGCTGGATATGATGCTGCCCGATACCAACGGGCTACTGGTGTTGCAGCAGCTTCAGCGTGAGCGACCCGAAGTGCTGGTGATTATGCTGACCGGTATGGGTTCTGAAGCGGAGATGGTGGTGGGCCTTGAGATGGGCGCAGATGATTACATCGCCAAACCCTTTAATCCACGCGTGGTGGTGGCGCGAACCCGGGCGGCCCTGCGTCGCAGCGGACGCATTGCCCAGGCCGACCCTGAACAGGAGGGCTGGCGTTTTGGCGGCTGGCAACTGGATGATGGCCGCTGCCAGCTGTTTAATCCGCAGCGCGAGCTGGTGCCGCTGACCCAGGGGGAATATAGCCTGTTACGCGCGCTGGTTCGCCACGCCCGCAAGGTACTGACCCGCGATCAGCTGCTGGAGTTGACCCATAGCGAAAGTCTCGACGTGTTTGATCGCACCATCGACGTGCTGATCATGCGGTTGCGCCGTAAAATCGAAATCAATCCGCACCAGCCCGACCTGATCCGCACCATTCGCGGACTGGGCTATGTCTTTTCGGCCGATGTGGTGAAACCCGATTCGACAACGCGTGCCAGTCAGATTGCCTGATTACGTCTGCCGCGCGCAGGATAGCCAGTGCGCGTAATCGTTGCACAGCAGCCAGCGCGGCGCTTCATCCTCCTCCAGTGGGTTGAAACGAGCCAGCGGCGTCAGAAACACATTGTCGTTTTCGTCATCGTTGGGCATCGACACCTCGCCCACCAGCACGTCGCCGAAGCCACTTTCACCCCAGAAACTGTGCCAGATGCCCGCCTCCAGCGTCACGCTTTCACCCGGTGAGAGCCGGAGCTGTGAACCGGCGGCATGGGTCTGGCGCAGGCCATCCAGCGACACCGCCACCAGCGAGTCAGCCAGCCCGTCACCGTTGCGGTTATGCAGTTCGACAATCAGATTTCCGCCGCCGCGATTAATGATGTCTTCCATCTTGCGCGGATGGTAGTGCATCGGCGTCTGCTGCCCTTCCCGCACATGCATTATTTTCTCGGCGTAGGGTTTATGCCACGGCTGCCCGCCTGGTGAACCGTTGCGCAGGGTAAACAGTGTCAGCCCGGTCTGCAGAAAATCAGTCGCGCCAAAACTGGTGAGATCCCATCCCAGCCGCAACGCCAGAATCTCCTGCGCGACCTCACGATCCTGAGCCCGCCACTGGCTCACATCGAAATCGGCCCACGGCGGCAGATGCACATCCTGCTGTCGGAAAAACTCGCGCGTATGTTGCAGGTAATAATTAACCTCTGAACGTTGCATGGTGGCCTCCTGAGAGCGGCACCCTAAAGGTGCCGCACTAAAGCTTATTTCACCGTCCAGCCCTGGTAGCTGCCGATGTTGTTACGATCGATCAGTTTCACCGGGATCAGCACCGGCTTATCGGGTGCCGGTTTGCCCTGCAGAATGTCATAACCAATCTCGACCGCTTTGGCGGCCATGACCTGTGGGTCCTGCGCAGGCGTCGCGACGAACAGTGAATTCTTGCGCTTCAGCGCCTCTTCACCGTCTGGCGAGCCATCGACGCCAACGATAAAGAACTCACTGCGCTGCGCCTGTTTCGCCGCTAAGTCTGCACCAATCGCTGTGGGGTCGTTGATGGCAAACACCGCATCAATTTTTGGATTGGCAGAGAGCAGACCGGTCATGACTTCCAGTCCGCCTTCACGACTGCCTTTGGCGTTCTGGTTGTAAGAGAGCAGCTTGATGTCAGGATGGGTTTTCAGCTCGGTCATGCAGCCTTCAACGCGGTTTTGCACCGCAGAGACCGGTGGTCCGTTAATGATCACCACGTTGCCTTTGTTCTTCAGCCGGTCAGCAATATATTTACAGGCCATCGCGCCCGCCTCGGTGTTATCGGAGGTGATGGTCGCATTCGCGCCATCGGCCGCCACGTCGACCGCCACCACGACGATACCGGCATCACGCGCCCGCTTCACCGCCGGGGCGATCCCTTTGGAGTCGGCGGCGTTGAGAATAATCATGTCGACTTTGGCCGCAATAAAGTTATCAATCTGGCCCACCTGCTGACCGAGATCGTAGCCGCTGGAGACCAGCGTCACATTCACTTTATCGCCCGCCAGCTGACGCGCCTTCATCTCTGCGCCTTTGGTGATCTGCACGAAGAAGGGGTTTGCCAGATCGCCGACCGTTACGCCGATAGATTTGAGTTCTTTTGCCTGAGCCAGGCCGGTACTGAACAGCGTCGCCGCCAGCAGCCCGGTTACAATCGGATTAAAACGCATAGACCTTCTCCTGCTGTTTTCAAGGTGCCAACCACTTAATGGCGTTTTTTAGGTTGCGGAGGTGAAATGGCACATCCGCCCTTATAAGACTCAACTCACATGATGACGGGTACGGTATTTGTCGATCAGGACCGCGATGATGATGACCGCGCCCTTGATCACCAGCTGCCAGAAGTAGGAGACCCCCATCAGCGTCATGCCGTTATTCAGCGTGGCGATAATCAGTGCACCAATCAGGGTGCCGGTGATGGTGCCGATGCCGCCGACAAAGCTGGTACCGCCGAGGATCACCGCCGCAATCGCATCCAGCTCATAGCCCACCCCAAGGTTGCCGTTGGCGCTGTATAGCCGCGAGGCGCTCATCAGACCGCCCAGCCCCGACAGCAGCCCGCTCATGCCGTAGACAAACAGCAGCACCATTCCGACCTTGATACCGGTGAGACGCGCCGCCTGGATATTGCCGCCGACCGCGTAGATATGGACGCCCAGCGTGGTGCGGCGCAGGATGAACCAGCAGATGGCGATCACCGCAAAGGCAATCACAATCAGCCACGGCACCGGCCCGAGATAGCCGTTGCCGATCCACTCAAAGTTAATATCGGAATTGATTACTGTGGTGCCATCCGCCAGCAGGTAAGCGGCTCCGCGCAGCGCGGTGTAGGTGCCAAGCGTGACGATAAAGGGCGGCAATCCGGCCCAGGCGACCAGGATGCCGTTGAACAGCCCCATCACCAGGCCTGCGCCCAGCGCCATCGGAATGGTCATGGAAGCCAGCATCGGATCCAGTGATGCCACCAGCGCCACCACCGCGGTGGTCCCCAGCATTGACCCCACCGACAGGTCGATGCCGCCGGTGAGGATCACAAAGGTCATGCCCGCCGCCAGCACGATGTTAATCGACGCCTGACGGGTGATGTTGAGCAGGTTTGCTTCGGTAAAGAAGTTCGGCGTGACGAAACCAAATACCGCCACGATCAGGATCAGAATCGGCAGGATACCCACCGTTTGCAGCAGATCGCCCATCAGGGCGCGTTTCAGCGTCGGTGCTTTGGTGCGGGCCAGTTGTGTCATGGTGGTCTCCTTAAATTTCGCCTGCTGACGCGCTGTGCGCACCGGTTGCCAGCGTCATAATATTTTCCTGACTGATGTGGCTGCCCTCCAGCTCACCGACGATGGTGCCTTCGTGCATCACGTAAACGCGGTCGCTCATCCCGACCACTTCCGGCAGTTCGCTGGAGATCATCAGAATCGCCACACCCTGCCGCGCCATCTCCTGCATCATCCGGTAGATCTCGCTTTTCGCCCCGACATCGACGCCGCGCGTCGGTTCATCGAGGATCAGGATGCGCGGACCAATCGCCACCCAGCGTGAAATCAGCAGCTTCTGCTGGTTACCGCCCGAAAGACCGCCCGCCCGGACCTGAGCGTGAGGAACACGAATATTGAGTGAAGCGATCGCCTCACTGGCGATGGTTTGCCCTTTGCGGCGGTTCAGCATCCCGTAACTGGCGTCACGTTCCAGCGTCGCCATCACGATGTTCTCCTGCGCCGCCATCTCCAGAAACAGTCCCTGCTCTTTGCGGTTTTCGGTGAGGAAACCGATGCCGCGTGCAATTGCATCGCGCGGTGAATGGATGGTGACCTTCTCGCCATCGATCCAGATCTCGCCCTCTTTCGGCTTGTGCACGCCAAAAATCAGCTGTGCCAGTTCGCTGCGGCCTGCGCCCACCAGCCCGGCCAGGCCGACAATCTCTCCGGCCCGCACTTCAAGACTGCTGGGATGCACTTTGCCGCCGTCGGTAAGGTGATTGACCGCCAGCCGGATATCACCCAGCGGGATAGCACGGTCTTTGTTAAACAGGTCGCTGAGCGGCCGTCCGACCATCATCCGTACCAGTTCGCTGGCGTTAAGCTGGTCACGGGTCAGGCTGCCCACATACTCCCCGTCGCGCAGCACACTGACGCGATCGGACAGCTCATACACCTCCGCCATGCGGTGGCTGATATAGATGATCGCCATGCCTTCGCTGCGCAGCCGTTTGATCAGCGCGAACAGCTGTTCGGTTTCGCGGTTGGAGAGCGCGGCGGTCGGCTCATCCATCACCAGAATGCGGCTGTTGCGCTGCAGCGCGCGGGCGATCTCCACCTGCTGCTGCTCGGCGATGCTCAGACGGCTGACCAGATCCCAGGCGCTGAACTGCGCGCCGAGCCGGTCAATGACCCGCTGCGCCTCTTCGGCCATCTGCCGCCGCCTGACCAGCCCGCCGGGCGCGATTTCGCTGCCGAGAAAAATGTTCTCCGCCACCGTCAGGTTGGGTGCCAGGTTGATCTCCTGATAAATCAGGGTGATCCCGGCGGCCAGAGCCTCTTTCGGCCCTTTCAGCGCCCAGGGCTTGCCTTCAATTAAAATTTCCCCGCTGCTGGCGGTATAGGCACCGGCCAGAATCTTCATCAGTGTGCTTTTACCCGCGCCGTTCTCCCCCATCAGCGCGTGGACCTCACCGGGGTAAACCGTGAGATCGACGCCCTTCAGGGCATAAAAGCTGCCGAAGCGCCGGGTAATTCCCCGCATTTCCAGTATCGGTGTGGCTGTCATCGCCTCGCTCCTGCGGACTGTGGATAGCCGTCAGTAAAGCAACGCCAGATAAACGGAAAATGTCAGCGCCCATTCATATTTGTCATAAACGCCCGCCTGCACGCTCCTATACTCGGCCCATCGTTGCAGTGAATAAGAGGTCGTGGGATGCAGCGCACTTATCCGTGGCAGGCCGGGGCGCGTGGACGCCTGTTGCTGTTCAATCTGCTGGTGGTGTCGGTCACGCTGATGGTCAGCGTGGTGGCGATCTTCGGCTTTCGTCATGCCGGGGCGATTCAGGAGCAGGCACAGGCACAGACCCTGGCCGACATGAACGGCAGCCTGGCGCTGGCGCGGGATACCGCCAACGTGGCGACAGCGGCAGTGCGGCTGTCACAGGTGGTGGGCGCGCTGGAGTACCAGAGCGAATCACAGCGGCTGCAGCAGAATCAGCAGGCGTTGCAGCAGTCGCTGAGCCTGCTGGCCAGTGCGCCGCTGGCGGCACGTCAGCCGGAGCGCATCGCCCGGATCCGCGCCCGCAGCCTGATGCTGGAACAGACGATTAACAGCCTGCTGCTGACCGGTCACCAGCGTCATCTGCAGCGCAACAACATGCTGAGCGACCTGTGGCAGACACAGATTCTGCTCAGCCATATCGACCAGCTGGTACAGCGGGAACAGCGGACGCTACCGGATGCCGCGCTGCGGGAGCAAACCGAACGGCTGATCACCATCGCGATCCGCACACCCTCGCCCATCGCCGTCATCGAACAGCTCCAGCAGGTGATGGCGCAGTGGCGCAACGTGCCGCTGACGGGCGTGACCGGCGAAAACGTGCAGCGACTGCTGGCTACCCAGCAGCGCCTGCTGCCGCTGGCAGAGGCGCTGGAGCAGAGCGACCTGGCGATCGCCTATGCCACCTACCGGATTAAAGCGCTGGTGGCGATGCTGAATGAAGATATCAGCGCCTCGGTGCAGCAGGTGGCGTTACAGAGTGAGGCGCGCACCCTGGCGACCCACCGTGAGCTGGATTCCATCATCGGCTTTATCGCGCTGTTTGCGCTGCTGGCGCTGGCAATTACCGGCTATGCCGGTATCTACATCTACCGCAATCTCGGGTCGAGCCTGACGGCCATTGCCGGGGCCATGACGCGGCTGGCGCAGGGCGAGCAGAACGTCAGCGTGCCAGGGCTGCAACGCCGCGACGAGCTGGGCGAGCTGGCGCGGGCGTTTAACGTCTTTGCCCGTAACACCGCCTCGCTGGCTCACACCTCACGACTGCTGAAAGAGAAGAGTAATCAGCTGGAGTCCACCTTTCTGGCGATGCGCGACGGCTTTGCGCTGTTTGATAACAACGGGCAGCTGGTGGTGTGGAATGCCCAGTATGCGGAGCTGCTCGGCATCGCGCCGCATGAGCTGCATCGTGGCGTTCCCTGGCAGCAACTGCTGGCGCCGCTGGCGGTGGATCTGCACGATCCCGGTGAACCGCAGGAGATCCGGCTGGCCGATGGTCGTACGCTGGAGCTGCGCTTCAGCCCAATCCCGCGGCGCGGCATGGTCAATACCGTGCTGGACCGGACCTCGCGTAAAACGCTGGAGGAGGCGCTGCAGCACAGCCAGAAGATGAAGGCGGTTGGCCAGTTGACCGGCGGACTGGCGCACGACTTCAACAATCTGCTGGCGGTGATTATCGGCAGTCTGGCGCTGACCGAAGGCCAGCTGACGCCCGGCCCGCTGGCCAGCCGGATTGAGCGGGCGCGGCAGGCGGCCGATCGCGCTGCGCAACTGACCCAGCGGCTGCTGGCGTTCTCACGCAAGCAGGCACTCTATCCCCGTGCGGTGTCAGTGGTGGCGCTGGTGGATAACCTGCAGGGGCTGCTGCAGCACTCGCTGCTGCCCGGCCAGCAGCTGATTATTGATGCGCAGCGTCCCGGCTGGCCCGCCTGGATTGATGCCAGCCAGCTGGAGAATGCGCTGATGAATCTTGTGGTGAATGCCCGCGATGCGATGCATCAGCAAAGCGGTGAAATCCGGCTGCGCATCTGGAATCAGCGTCGTCTGGAGGGGGATGAAAAGCGTGACAGGGTCACAATCGAGGTGATAGACCACGGCTGCGGCATGTCGGCCGGGGTTCGTGAGCAGGTGTTTGAGCCTTTTTTCACTACCAAGGCTACCGGCAGCGGCAGCGGGCTGGGCCTGTCGATGGTTTATGGTTTTGTACGGCAGTCAGGCGGCCAGATCGAACTGGAAACCGCGCCAGGCCAGGGCACAACGGTGCGGCTGCTGTTGCCACGCGCGCCGGAAGCTGCCGTCGCGGCAGTGATCACCCCGCCATCGCCTGTGCACATTGAGACGGACATTGCGGCGGCCAGTAACCGGCTGGTGCTGGTGCTGGATGATGAACCGGCGGTGCGCCAGACGCTCTGTGAGCATCTGCATAAACTGGGTTATCTGACGCTGGAGTGTGGTGACGGTGAAGAGGCGCTGGCGCTGCTGCGCCAGACACCTGATATCGACCTGCTGATCAGCGACCTGATGCTGCCCGGCGAGATTAACGGCGCGGAGGTGATCCGCCAGGCGCAGCAGAACTGGCCGCAGCTGGCGACGCTGCTCATCAGCGGTCAGGACCTGCGCCACCAGCCGGTGACGCTGCCGCTGTGCGAACGGCTGGCGAAGCCCTGGCAGCAGGCACAGCTGGTGCAGGCGTTACAGCGCGCCTGGCAGCGCAGCGAACGGCTTAATCGCGCCCAGCAGGCTGCCACAACGGTACCGGCTTCCCACTGATGTAGCGCTTGCGCAGGCGGCTGGAGATCACATCCATCACCATCACTACCACCACCAGAATCAGCGTCAGGAACATCACCACATCCCAGTTCCACAGGCGCATATTCTCAGCGTAAACCAGACCGACGCCCCCGGCGCCGACAAAGCCCAGCACCGCCGCTGAGCGGGTATTGGATTCTATCTGGTAAAGGCTCAGCGCCAGAAACTGCGGGAATGACTGGGTGAAGATGCCGAAGCGGTGTTTCTGCAGGCTGTTGGCGCCGACGGCGCCCAGTCCGCGACCCGGTGAACGCTCCACCGCTTCGTGCCCTTCGGCGTAGAGTTTGCCGAGCAGACCGACATCCTGCAGGATAATCGCCAGCACCCCGGCCAGCGGCCCCATGCCGACCGCCCGGACGAAGATCAGCCCCCAGATCGCCATGTCGATGCCGCGCAACACGTCAAACAGACGGCGCATCAGAAACGCCAGCGGTTTCGCGGTTCGGCTGTGCATCACGTTACGCGCCGCCAGAAACGACAGCGGCAGCGCCAGCAGCGAGGCAGTCAGCGTGCCGGCAAAGACAATCCCTAAGGTGATGCCGACCTGCGACAGATAGTAGCCAAACGGCCAGTTCACGAAATCGTGCCAGACAAACATCCGCAGGAAATAGCGCCCCAGCTGCTGACAGCCCATCAGCAAACGCGACCACTCCAGACCAAATACCGAAAAGAAAAAGAGGTAATAGAGCAGCACCGCCAGTGTCATCAGCGCCAGGCGACGCAGATAGCGCGGCTGTGCGGCGAAGAGTTCACGATGCTGCTGCTTCATTAGCGCGATATCGGGAACGGTGCTTATCATGTCCTGTCTCCTGTCACACGGCGACGAAGCTGGCCGGAGAGCGTATCCAGCAGCGACACCACAATCAGGATCAGCAGCAGCGTAATACTGACCTGATCGTAGCGGTCCAGTTTGATGTTGGTCATCAGCTCCTGGCCGATGCCGCCCGCGCCGACCAGCCCAAGGATGGTTGAGGAGCGGAAGTTAATCTCCAGCCGCATAAAGCTGTAGGAGAGAAAGACCGGCTTAACCTGTGGCCAGAAGGCGAAACGCATCCGCTGCAGCTTGCTGGCTCCGCAGGCGGCCAGGCCGCGTACCGGCTTATCCGACGCCGACTCAATCGCCTCGTAAAACAGCTTGGTCAGGCTGCCCACGGTGTGCAGCGCCAGCGCCAGAAAACCGGGGATCGCCCCGATGCCAAAGGCCATCACAAACATCACCGCCCACGCCAGCTCCGGCATGGTGCGCAGGAAGGCGACAAAGGCGCGAATCGTCATCCGCACGCTGACCGGCGTCTGGGTATTGTCGGCGGCGAAAAAGGCCAGCACCGCGGCCAGTGCCACCGCCACCAGCGTCGAAGCCAGCGCCAGTTGTAGTGTTTCCCAGATCAGCGGCAGCTGGATCGGCAGGCGATAGCCCCAGTAAGCCAGCGAGCCTTCGGTTTTGCCGTCGGCAAACAGCAGCGGCAGATGCAGCACCGGCAGGATTTCGTGCAGGTAGTCAAAGAAGTGCGGCAGCGACTGCCAGACGGTGAGCAGATTAAATTCTGCCACCCTGCCCGCCGCCAGGTAGAGTGCCACCAGCAGCAGTGACCAGAGCAGCGTGTCTCGTTTCTGCTGGCGGCGGATGCGTTGGTAGTAGTGTTCGAATTCGGTCAAAGGGGATCTCCGGCGCTAAAGCAGCGGGACGCAGGCGAGTTTGCCGCGTCCCGCTTTCCCCGCCTGAGCGGAGAAGAAAAGAAGTAGCTGGATTTAGCCGCGGCTGCCTTTCATCAGGTCGCGCTTCATATCGATGATGTTCTGATAATCGGCAACCGTCGCCTGACCGATATGCTGCTCGCCGCCCACCGCTTTCACGAAGCAGGCGTGATCTTCCTTATCCAGCTTTTTAATCGCCGACACCACTTTTGCTTTAAAGTCAGCGGGCAGCTTGTTGCTGACCAGCACCGGACCGTTGGGGATCAGCGGTGACTGCCAGATAATGCGGATCTGCTTCATCAGATCAGGATGGTCCATGCGGATCAGACGGCCAAACGCGCCAGAGGTATAGCCGCTGTTGTAGTCACCGACCAGTGAGGTCCAGGTCACTGCGCCATCAAACTGGTTGTTCAGCACGCCCAGAATGTCCTGCTCATGGCCGCCGGAGAAGGTGACGCTGGAGAAGGTGTTGTTATATTTGTCATCCACTGAGCCGCCGAACATTTTCTTGAACGCCTGGTTAGGCATCAGGAAGCCGGACGTCGAGTCGGGATCGGCCATACCGAAAGATTTCCCTTTCAGGTCTTCCAGCTTTTTGTAGGGGCTGTCCGCTTTGACGATCACCACCGAGTGGTAGCCGCGTGACTGATCTTTGTCATCCACCACAATGCCAACCACATCCACCGCTTTCGGGTCCTGAATGTAGACCGACGCAAACGAGGCTGGCGACATGCTCAGCACCATATCGATCTTGCCACCCAGCAGACCCTGAATCACGCCAGAGTAGTCGGAGGCGTTGCGCATCTGGGTATCCACACCCAGCTCTTTATCAAAGAAGGTCTTCACACACTGATTATCGCCAATCTGCTGGGTGGCGTTCTGACCGCCCAGAATCCCCAGATTAAGCTGTTTCGGCGCATCCGCTGCGCTGACACCAAACGCCATTACACTGGTCAGGAGTGCTAAAGAAGTCAGTTTCATTCGGGGTTGTTCTCTTGCTGTGGAAGTTAATGGATTTGGTTAAGTTCATCGCCGTACAGCTGGTGCAGCAGGCTGTCGGTCAGTCCTGAAGGATGGCCGTCAAACAGCACCACGCCGCGCTGAATGCCAATCACCCTGGTGCAGTAGCTTTTCACCAGCTCAATCGAGTGCAGGTTGACCATCACGCTGATGCCCTGCTCGCTGACCTGACGCAGCACATCCATGATGCGCTTGGTATTTTTGGGATCGAGTGACGCCACCGGCTCATCGGCCAGCAGGATTTTGGGGTTCTGCATCAGGGCACGGCAGATCGCCACACGCTGCATCTGACCGCCAGAGAGGTTTTCCGCCCGCTGCAGCGCCTGCGGCAGCATGTTCATCCACTGCAGCAGTTCGATGGCGTGCGCCCGGTCATTGTCGGAGAAGATTTTAAAGAAGGATTTCAGCGTGCCGGTCTGGCTCAGACGGCCCAGCAGCACGTTGGTCAGCACGTCGAGGCGTGGCACCAGACAGAAATCCTGAAAGATCATGCCGCACTGGCTGCGCCATTCGCGCAGCTGGCGGCTGTTGAGCGTAACCACGTTACGATCCGCTTCGCCATGATGCAGACTGATAATCGCGCCGGAAGTCGCTTCAATCGTGCCGTTGAGCATGTGCAGCAGGGTCGATTTACCCGCGCCAGAGCGGCCAATCACCGCCACCAGCTCACCGGCGTGCAGGTCGAAGCTGACCTGATCCAGCACCTGAGTGTCGCCGTAGGCTTTGCTCAGTTTCTGCACCGACAACACTTTTTGTCCGCTGAGGCTGGCCGGTGGCAGGTCGTTGTCGACCACCGTTTTCAGAAGTGCCTGTGCCATGGTTTCTCCGTCATCGCTGATTGCGTTCTGCGGGTTATTAAGGCGTGACGCGATGAACACGAGATGACAGTCAGATGATCAAACCGTGACAGGCCAGTGCGCGCCGCACAGCAATGTCTGGCCGTCACGGGCAGCCAGCACGCCGTCCGGCAACGGGTTCTCAGCTAACCAGTTATCCATCTCATGACTGAGATGGGTGAGCCAGGTCTGACGCGGCTGGAGCATCTCTGCTATCGCCAGCGCCTGGGTCACATCATTATGGTTACGCGGCTCTGGGCGCGGCGGATCGTTGCAGTCAATCACCAGTTGATCCAGCGGCTGGCCGCGCAGGAAGTCGGCGGTGTCGGGTGGCAACCCGCAGGTATCACACAGCCAGGCGAGCCGGGTGCCGTGCCAGTCGAACAGATAGCCATGCGTCAGCTTCGAGTGTTGCAACGGCAGCGGCGTGACCTGCAGTTCTCCAAAGGCGTGCGCTACAAACGGCGTTAAGGCGGGACGGAAATCGAGCAGGCCAGGATGTTTATAGAGATCGTCACAGCCTCGCGGATCGGGTGGACCCCAGACCGGAATCGGCGCACCCACTCCCCAGCGCAGTGCAAACAGCCCCTGCACATGATCCATGTGGTAGTGGGTCAGCAGAATGCGCGTCAGCGTGCCGGGCGGGAAGCGCGACGCCAGCAGCGGCAAGCCGGCATCCAGCAGGATGCGCTCGCGACCATACTCAATCAGCGCGCTGCAGGGCGCACGCGCATAGCCGCTGTTGAGCTGCGCACGCTGACAGGCGCGACAGTCGCAGCCCGGCAGCGGTGCGGCAGTGACCCCGCCAGTACCCAGAAAAGTGAGTTTCATTGATGCGCCTTCGGTAGCGGATGTCGATGCCGGACTGTCACCGCCGGTGCCAGGATAAGTGAGTTTCATTGATGCGCCTCCAGTATCTGACGCAGCAGGCACACGGTATCCGCCAGCGCGCCGTCGTTGTTGAGGATAAGGCAGCCATCGGGCTGCGGCTGTGCGGCGCGCGCCAGCCGCCGGGCGATCTCCGCCTCATCTTCCCGTCCGCGCTGGCGCAGCCGCGCTGCCAGCACGGCGGGTGTGACCTGCAGACAGACCGGCAGCAGCTGCGAGCCGAAACGGGCCTGCGCCTGCGCCAGATGCAGCCGCGAACCATTCACCACCACATTCTGCCCGCACAGCAGCCACTGTTCCGTCTCACAGCCAATGCCATAGCTGAAACCGTGCGCCTGCCAGCTCACCGCGAACAGTCCCAGCGCGGCGCGGCGGGCAAACTCCGCCTCGGTCAGCGCCACATGGTTTTCACCGCCCGCATCGGCGGCGCGGGTAATGTAGCGATGGGCGATCAGCAGCCGTGGCGGAGGTGCCGCCCGCAGCGCATCCAGCAAGCTGTCTTTACCCGAACCCGAAGGACCGGTGAGCCAGATCAGCCGCGCCATCAGTACACCTGCCGGCCTTTGCTCCAGACGTGCCGCACGTGCGGGTAGCCGTGTGCGGTGTGCGCCAGCACCAGATCGGCGCGGCAGCCTTCGGCGATTACCCCGCGATCTTCGAGCCCTAAGGCGCGCGCCGGGTTACAGGTGACCAGTGCGATCGCCTGCGCCATGCCGAGGCTGTTGCGCTCATCATCCGCCAGCCGGAACGCCGCATCCAGCAGGCTCGCCGGATAGTAATCGGAGGAGAGAATATTCAGCAGGCCGTGTGACGCCAGCTCCCAGGCGGCGACGTTGCCGGAGTGCGAGCCGCCGCGCACGATGTTAGGCGCGCCCATCAGCACCTGCATATTGCGATAACGCGAGGCACGTGCCGCCTCCAGCGTGGTAGGAAACTCCGCGATGCGGCTGCCCGCAGCATGAGACTCTTCAACGTGCGCTGCGGTGGCATCATCGTGGCTGGCAATGGCGATGCCATGTTCCCGGCAGAGTCCGGCAATCGCCTGACGATTGGGCTGTGACCATTCTGCTGCCAGGGTGAGCTGGTCATGCTCGAACTGATCCATCTCCGCGTCGTTGAGCTGATATTTGCCCTGATAATATTCGCGATACTTCGTCAGCGACGCATACTGGCGCTGGCCCGGTGAATGGTCCATCAGCGACACCAGCGCCAGCTCTGGCGTGCCCATCAGCGCTTCAAACAGCGGCGTAGTGGTGGGATGCGGCAGTTCACAGCGCAGATGCAGCAGATGCTCGGCCCGGTTCAGTCCTTTGCGGTTGCTGTCGCGGATGGCGTCGATCATCTTGCTGAGGTTATCCAGCCGGTGCCCGCCGTCGCGCACATCCCCGACGCCAATCGCATCCAGCACCGTGGTAATGCCGCTGGAGACCATCAGCGCATCGTGGCTGCTCATCGCCGAGTGTGCCGGCCAGTCCACTTTCGGACGCGGCGTGAAAAACTTATCGAGGTTATCGGTGTGCAGCTCCACCAGACCCGGCATCAGCCAGGCGCCTTCGCCATCCAGCGCGCCCGGCTGCTGGCTGGTGGTTTCGCTGAAGCTGCTGATGCGCTCGTCGCGAAACTCCAGCGATCCGGTTACCACTTCGTTTTCCAGCACCAGTCTGACGTTATTGATGATCATGCCTGCGCTCCTGTCTCGATTGGGTGCATCAGGTGCAGCCGGTCCGCTACCCGCTCGCGCACCGCCCGATCGTGAAAAATACCGACGATGGCGGCACCACGGGCGCGCGCCTGTTCAATTAGGCTCACCACCGCCTCGCTGTTGACACTGTCGAGCGAGGCGGTGGGTTCATCCAGCAGCAGCACCGAATAGTCGGCGATAAAGCCGCGAGCGATATTGACGCGCTGCTGCTCTCCGCCAGAGAAAGTGGACGGGGCCAGCGACCAGAGACGCTGCGGCACGTTGAGCCGGGTCAGCAGTTCGGCGGCACGTGCTTCACATAAGGCGCGCTCGACGCCGCGCTCCAGCAGCGGCTGCATCACAATCTCCAGCGTCGGCACGCGCGGGATCACCCGCAGAAACTGGCTGACCCAGCCCAGCGTGTCGCGGCGCAGGGCGATAATCTGGCGCGCCGATGCCTGCGCCATGTCGATCCACTCGCCCTGATGCGCGACCCGAATGTGGCCGCTGTCGGGCTGATAGTTGCCGTAAAGCGCGCGCAGCAGTGTGGATTTACCGCTGCCGGAGTGACCGTGCAACACCACGCATTCGCCCTCGCCTGCCGTCAGGCTGGCGTTGTGCAGCACCGGCAGCGCCGCGCCGTTCTGGTTATGCAGCACAAAGGTTTTACACAAATTCTCGACCCGCAGGCGCGGAGTGATAGTTGTCATTTAATTGAGCACCGAAGAGACCAGCAGTTGAGTGTAAGGATGATGAGGATCGTCCAGCACGCGGTCAGTCAGACCGCTCTCCACCACCCGCCCCTGCTTCATCACCAGCAGGCGATGCGCCAGCAGTCGCGCCACGCCGAGATCGTGGGTGACAATCACCACCGCCAGATTCAGTTCGCGCACCAGCGTCCGCAGCAGATCCAGCAGTCGCGCCTGCACCGACACATCCAGCCCGCCGGTCGGCTCATCCATAAACATCAACTGCGGCTGCGTCACCAGGTTCCGGGCGATCTGCAGCCGCTGCTGCATACCGCCGGAAAAGGTGGTGGGCAGATCGTCGATGCGACCGGCGTCAATCTCCACCGCCTGCAGCCAGCGGCTCGCGTCGGCGCGGATATCGCCATAGTGGCGCTGTCCGGTCGCCATCAGCCGTTCGCCGATATTGCCGCCCGCGCTGACCTGCGAACGCAGCCCGTCCATCGGATGCTGATGCACCACGCCCCATTCGGTGCGCAGCAGGCGACGGCGATCGCTTTCACTCATCTGATAGAGGTCGCGATTCTGATAGAGGATGCTGCCCTGCTGCGGCGTCAGACGCGCCGACAGGCTCTGCAGCAGCGTGGTTTTACCGGAGCCGGACTCGCCGACAATGCCCAGCACTTCACCGGGATAGAGATCAAAACTGACCTGCTCAAACCCTTTGCCCGGCGCATAAAGGTGGGTGAGCTGGTTCACCGCAAGCAGCGGCTGTTCACTGTGCATGTTGCTGTTCCTGCTGCTGATGGCAAAAGTCGGTGTCGGAGCAGACAAACATCCGCGTTCCCTGATCGTCCATTACCACCTCATCGAGATAGCTGTGGCGCGAGCCGCACAGCGCGCAGGGTTCATCCCACTGCTGCACGGTGAACGGATGATCGTCGAAGTCCAGGCTTTCCACGCGGGTGTAAGGCGGCAAGGCGTAGATGCGCTTTTCACGCCCGGCACCAAACAGCTGCAGCGCGGGCATCATGTTCATCTTCGGGTTGTCGAATTTGGGAATGGGCGATGGATCCATCACATAGCGATCGTTGACCCGGACCGGATAGGCGTAAGTCGTCGCGATGTGGCCGTAGCGGGCAATATCTTCATACAGCTTCACCTGCATGATGCCGTACTCCTCCAGCGCATGCATGGTGCGGGTTTCGGTTTCGCGCGGCTCGATAAAGCGCAGCGGCTCCGGAATCGGCACCTGGAAAATCAGGATCTGATCCTCTTCCAGCGGCGTTTCCGGGATGCGGTGCCGGGTCTGGATCAGGGTGGCATCGGCGGTGCGCTCGGTGGTGGCAGCATTGCTGACCCGCTTAAAGAACTGACGGATCGACACCGCATTGGTGGTGTCATCTGCGCCCTGATCGATCACTTTCAGCACATCCTGATCGCCAATCACGCTGGCGGTGATCTGGATGCCGCCGGTGCCCCAGCCGTAGGGCATCGGCATCTCACGTCCGGCGAACGGCACCTGATAGCCGGGGATCGCCACCGCTTTCAGGATGGCGCGGCGGATGGTGCGTTTGGTCTGCTCATCGAGATAGCCGTTGTTATAGCCGGTGAGTTCAGCCATGGTTGCGCTCCTGATAATCGTGCTGCAACTGTTTCAGCAGTTCCAGTTCCGCCTGGAAATCGACGTAGTGCGGCAGCTTGAGATGCGAGACAAAGCCTGCGGCTTCCACGTTGTCGGCGTGCGACAGCACAAACTCTTCGTCCTGCGCCGGGCTGGTAACACGCTCATGCTGTTCGCGGCTTTGCAGCGCCCTGTCCACCAGCGCCATCGCCATCGCTTTACGTTCGGCGCGGCCAAACACCAGCCCATAACCTCGGGTAAAGTGCGGCGCCGTGTCGTCGCTGTGGGCAACGCCGTTGACCATTTCACACTCCGTCAGTAGCAGCTCACCGATCTCCAGCTCAAAACCCAACTCTTCGGGACAGATACTGACGCTGAGAGTGCCGGTGCGGATCTCGCCGGCAAACGGATGGGTGCGCCCATAGCCGCGCTGTGTCGAATAGCCGAGCGCCAGCAGAAAGCCTTCGTCGCCACGCACCAGCTGTTGCAGGCGGGCGGCGCGTGAGGCGGGAAAACTCATCGGCTCGCGGGTGATATCGACAGGCTCGCTGCCGTCATCCATCTCGGCGGCGGCCAGCCCTTCATCGCTCATCATGCTGAACATATGCGGGCACTGGTCAGGTACCGAACGATCGTCACGCGGCGCGGCGGGCGTTTCGCCATTGGCCAGCAGGGTGAAGTCGAGCAGACGGTGGCTGTAGTCGTAAGTTGGTCCCAGCACCTGGCCGCCCGGCAGATCTTTATAGACCGCCGAGATGCGGCGTTCGATGCGCATCGCACCGGTCGCCAGCGGCGTGCTCTCCGCCAGGCGTGGCAGCGTGGTGCGATAGGCGCGAAGCAGAAAGATCGCCTCGACCAGATCGCCGCTGGCCTGTTTAATCGCCAGCGCCGCCAGTTCGGGATCGTAAATCCCGCCTTCGGTCATCACACGATCCACCGCCAGTCCCAGCTGCTGCGCCACCTGATCGCAGCCGAGTTCGGCTACCGCCCGATCGCCGCGCCGCAGATCGGCCTGCAACTGGTGGGCATTTGAAATGGCTTTTTCGCCCCCTTTCACCGCGACATACATCAGCACACCTCCACAACGGTGGTGCGCGGCACGGCCATGATCGCTTCGCCACAGGTGAAGATCAGATCCACGCCCTGTGGAAACGGATGTGGACGAGTGCGCAGATATTCCAGCACGCTTTCGGGCAGCTGTGGCGCGATGGCGCGGGTTTCCCGCAGTCCAGGGCCGGAGAGGCGCAGCGTCAGGCCGCCATTCAGTGACGGCACTTCGATAATCAGCGTGGTGCTTTTTTCCGGTGACATGTTGTCACCGGCCGCGAACTGCGTCGGGTCGGGCTGCGCCGCCGCATGGCTCAGGGCAAAAGGCGCATCCTGCTGCGTGGTGATCGGCGCACCGGTATGGAAGCGCAAATTGTTGCGCAGCTGTTCGTTGTCGATTTCCGCATCCAGCCAGACCGGGCTTTCCTGATCGACCAGCGTCAGCAGCAGCGCCGTGGCCGCCGGTGACAGTGCGCCCCAGCCCTGTTGCAGCGGCAGCGAGACCATCACGCCCGGTTCGCTCATCGCTTTCAGAATGCGGCGAAACGCGCGCTGCGCATCCGCCACCGGATGGTTAAAACTTGCCAGTAAAGTCATCAGTTATCTCCGCGAACCAGCGTAAAGAAATCCACTTTGCTGCTGGCGATCTCGCGGGCGCGCAGCTGTCGCTGCTCATCGCGCCACGCCGCCAGCGGGGTAATAATCTTCTCTTCCAGCAGTTGCCGGGTTTCCGGCTGCTGTAACAGCGCATCCAGCAGGGCGCAGCGCTCGGCATGGGCTTTGTCACGCCCTAACAGGTAGCTGTAACCCAGAGTGCCGTCGCTGAGCTGCACCACCGCGCGCGTCACCGTGGCATCGCCCATCACAAAGCGTTTGCCGGTGGCCCCCATCCGCGCCTGCAACCGCGTCAGCCCGATCTCTGCCGGACGGATCAGGGTAAAGGCGGGCTGGAGGTTAAGCGCCTGCCAGTGCGTCTCAAGCAACGCGGCGCTGCTGTGCGCCAGCACCGACAGCCAGCGCTGGCGATCCGTTTGCTGTTCCATTAGTGCTCCAGAGTCAGTTCAATCATGTCGCCGCGCGTCAGGCTGACGGAGTATTCCGCCACCGCGCCATCACTGGTTTTGTTCAGGGTCCGCACGCAGAGCAGCGGCGAATGCAGCGCGATGTCGAGCTGCCGACACTCTTTGGCCTGCGCCCGGCGAGTGCTGATGCGGGTCTGGGTGCGTACCAGTTGCTTGCCGGTGTGCTCCACTAAGAAGTCGTGTAGCGACCCGCTGTTAAATTGCTGAAGCTGTGGCCACCAGCTGAGGTCGGCGAGGAAATGGTTGATCAGGCAGAGCGGCACGCCGTTGGCGCGTCGCAGGGTGCGCAGATGAATGACGTTGTCGCCCTCTTTCACGCCCAGCGCATTGGCAACGTCGTTGCTGGCCGGACGCAGCACCGCCAGCAGCCGTTCGCTGGTGGGATGACTGCCCTGCTCAAGCAGGTTCTGGCTGAATCGCGCCTGGGCATGCAGCGGATAGTCATAAGGGCGCATCAAAACCAGGATGCCGACGCCGTGACGGCGCTGCAGCAGCCCTTTGTGCACCAGCTCATCCACCGCCCGACGCAGCGTGTGGCGATTCACCTCATAGTGATCGGCCAGCTGTTGCTCGGAAGGAAGATAGTCGCCGCAGCGGTAGCGCTCTTTGAGCGCCTGCTCCAGTTGTGCGGCAACAGCCTGATAGACAGTGGTCGGATGTCTGGATAACTCCATCACGATGAAATCCTCACGGGTTACAGAGTGGGAACGCAGTGAAAAGACGCTGCGGGATGGTGTTAGCTTGAGGGGATCAGATGACAGAACCGTGACGCGGGGGTGAAGGAGAGGTGAATGTGGTAGTCAGGGATTTACAGCAAGCAGGCATTGAGCCTGTTCGCATAGAACGACTGGCTGCCTGGTGTACAATGGAACGAACTAACGTTGCGCTTAATGGAGAGAATATGTACGGACCGGATCCCGCCAATCCCCATCCAATGGAAGGCTTCCCACAGGTTTGTTTTATCAAAAATACGGTGAAAAAACCCAACATCATAATCGGGGATTTTACTTATTATGATGACCCTGAAGACTCAGAAAACTTTGAGCGCAATGTCCTTTATCACTTCCCTTTTATTGGTGACAAACTGATCATGGGTAAATTCTGCGCGATAGCCAGAGGCGTTCAGTTCATCATGAACGGGGCAAACCATAACATGGCGGGTTTCTCCACTTTTCCGTTTTACATTTTCGGAAATGGATGGGAAACAGCCCAGCCTCAGTCCGGCGATCTGCCCTATAAAGGCGATACAGTGATTGGTAATGATGTATGGATGGGTTATCAGGCGCTGATTATGCCAGGCGTTAAAATCGGCAACGGCGCAATAATCTCGTCACGTTCTGTTGTGACGTCGGATGTCCCGGCCTATTCGATTGTGGGTGGCAACCCGGCCAGAGTGATCAGGCAGCGTTTTACCGATGAAACCATATCCCGACTAGAGAAGCTGGCCTGGTGGGACTGGCCGGTAGAAAAGATTACCCAAAACTTACCGGCAATTATCTCCGCAGACCTTAAAGCCTTGCCAGATGAATAGCCGGGCAGAAGTGGAATAAACACTGCCCGCTGCTGGCAAAGGGTGGCGGTCATCCGACACGGGTTCGCATAATTTCGCGCAGATTGATGTATCAATGTGTCTGCTTTAGCACTGGAGCGCAGGTTAAAACAGGAGTTGTTATGCTCTACATCTTTAGTGGCCTTCCGGGTTGCGGAAAAAGCACTATCGCTAAAATGTTATCTGAAAAATTAAAAGCGGTGTATTTACGCGTCGACACAGTTGAACAGGCTCTGCGTAATAGTTCAGCAACTTTCAGGGATATTGGCCCTGAAGGCTACTTCATCCTTTATGAGCTTGCGCGGGACAATCTCAGACTGGGATTACCTGTTATCACTGACTCGGTGAATGACCTTAACCTGGTACGTGATAGTTTTCGTGATATCGCACTATCATCAGGTGTTCCCTTTCTGGAAATTGAAATCCTCTGTTCAGATCCCGAACAGCATCGTGCTCGTGTAGAGAACAGAATCTCAGATATTCCTGGTTTAAAAGTGCCTGACTGGCAAGCCGTTGTGGATCGTGTTTATGAACCGTGGAGCAGAGAGCATCTGAAGCTGGATACGGCGGAATTTTCGCCTGCTGAGTGCGTTGATATCATCCTCCAGACAAGCATTTAGCCCTGACCACGTTTAGCCCGCACCCTTAACGGCAATAAATGTTTTAACCTGAGGCTGCATGTTGCCCTACCCTCAGGGATTAAAACCGGTAAAACAGAAGTAGCCACGCTATTCCCTCAGCTTATGCGGCAATATCAGCAGGTTCTGAGAGGATTAATGAGGTAACCAGGGTCAGGTATTCAATGAGAGAAAAACGGTCGTAATTTCTGAACAGTCGATCATGTCCCAAAGGCTTTTTCAAAACTGAAATAGAGTGGAGGTCGCAGAGAATTGAATCAAAAAGCATCCCGGCTGGCAAAATTCTGATGCCCTTTTGATGGTATTCCATCATTCCCTCTCAAATTAACATTGTAATTTTCCACTATTTTTTAAGTTATTCTGCATGTTCAAATCCTTAAAAAATAAATAAACCATCTGATTCAATATCATAATTTTAAAATGCCATTTTATTTTTACTGAAGTCTGCCTTCTTAAATTTGTGCACGATTTTTGCAGTACCGTTGGTTAATAACGGTGAGTAATCTCTGGCTGATCCAGGCCGATAATCGTAATACATCCTACCTGGAGGCTTTACAGCCATGCTGAAAAATACACGTCTCACCACGATCCTGACGTTATCCGGACTGTTCCTGTTTTTTGTCTTTCTTGCTTCTTCATTGCTGAGTGTGATCTATCTGAATCGCAGTGCGGAATCTCTCAAAAATCTCAACCATGAAGTTTCTGCAACCCTTGGCGTCGCTGACACGACGAACTGGATACGTGCCGCTCGCACCACACTGCTGGCCGCTGTTCCTTATGCTGACGGCAGCAATCCAGAGGCGTTTAATGCCGCGCTGGCCCAGGCCAGATTTTACTATGATGGCGGCTTGCGCTTTATGCAGGCCTATCAGGCTGCACCAAAAATGGCCGGTGAAGCGGAACTGTCACGGGAGCTGGCCGCACGCTACAACGATTACACTCAGCAAGGCGTTGGTGCCCTTTTCACCGCACTGCAGAAAAGGGATGTACCCGCTTTTCTGATGCTTGCTGGTACAAAAGTCGTGGCACTTGATGAGGCTTACCGCGTTCCGCTGGACAAGGTTATTGCCATACATAAACAGTCAGCCGTAAACATCACCCAACAGGCCGATACCGATACGCACATTGCTTATGTTGCTGCGGGTGTGTCGGTCATACTCTTTATCCTGGCTTCAGTCATTGTGGCGGTGGTACTGAAAAATGTGCTGATCAAGCCCCTGCGTCGTGCTGGCGAAGTAACGGCAGCCATTGGTGCCGGCGATCTGACATCGGAGTTCCACAATCTCCGCAACGATGAAATGGGCAGGCTTCTGCAGGGGCTTGAAAATATGCAGCTTGGCCTGAAAACGATGGTCAGTGAAATCGTCAATGGCGTAAGCGAAGTGGCTCGCGTTACCACGCAGATAAGCGACGGCAACCACAGTCTTTCCAGCCGCACGGAGCAACAGGCGGCAGCGCTCGAAGAGACCGCGGCGAGCATGGAGGAGCTCTCGTCTACTGTCTCACTCAACGCCGGTAATGCCTCAGTCGCCAGCGACGCGGCCTCTGCGGCTTCCGGAACCGCTTCGGAATGCGGCGCGGCAATGCGGGAAGTGGTGCGCACGATGGCAGACATCAAAACCAGCGCAATGGCCATCAGTGAAATTACCTCCGTAATAAACAGCATTGCCTTTCAGACAAACATTCTGGCACTGAACGCAGCGGTAGAAGCAGCACGTGCAGGCGACCAGGGTCGCGGTTTTGCTGTGGTTGCTAACGAAGTTCGCACGCTTGCACAACGCAGCACACAGTCTGCGCGGGAAATTGAAAAGCTGATTGCTGAATCCAATCTGAACGTCGGTCTGGGTGAGCAGAAAGTGGCTCAGGTTTCGCTGACAACAGAAAAAATTATCAGCGATGTGACCGGCGTGACCTCGCTGCTGGGAGAGATTGCGGCGGCGTCTTCTGAACAGAGTAAGGGAATAAATCAGATCGGCACGGCTGTAACCGAAATGGACAGTGTGACTCAACAGAACGCCACGCTGGTTCAGGCTTCTGCTGCTGCTACGGGTGTACTGGAGGAACAGGTTAAATCGTTAAGTGCGATTACCAGCCGGTTCAGGTTGCAGACTGGTGCGGTCGTGACAGACTTACGCTCCCCGGCCATACCGTCTGTTCAGGTAAAAGAAAAAGTTTCAAGCGATCCGTGGGTGAGCTTTTAACTGAGTCAGGCTGATGTCTGCAGCTTCTTCTGCAGACATCGGGCCTACCAGAAGATGGCCAAAACAATTATGTCCGCTTCAGACACCAGGCGGACAAACACGCCATCGCCTGCCCTGAAAGAACAACGGAGCGACAGCCATCAGGATGCACACACCCACGCAGACTGCCGCTCCCAGCTTGCCCCTATTCTGCCGTCCCTATTCCCACCTTCTCACGCCCGGTATCCGTCAGTGATGCTCTCACCTGCGGCAGGCTTTCCGGGTAATTCTGCTGAATAAACTCAATCATCTTCTCACGCACGTAACAGCGTAAATCAAAGGCGATCGGCGAGTTCTGCGCGGTCATCAGCATCCTGATGGTCATGGTTTTCTCGGTGGTGTCGGTCACCTGCAGCACAGAGGTTTCCTGATCCCAAAGCTTGGTTTCGCTCAGCACCTTTTCAAAATGCTTGCGCAGCGGCTCCAGCGGCATGGAGTAATCCACGTAAAGGAACACCGAGCCTAAGATCTGGGCGTTATTGCGTGTCCAGTTCTGAAACGGATTTTCGGTAAAGTAGGTAATCGGCAACACCAGCCGACGCAAATCCCAGATGCGTACCACCACATAGGTCAGGTTGATCTCCTCAATCCAGCCCCACTCCTTTTCTACCACTACCGCATCATCAATTTTAATAGGCTGGGTAAAGGCGATCTGAATACCGGCGAACAGATTGACCAGCGACTTTTGCAGCGCAAAACCAATAATGATACCGGCGACACCCGCACCGGCCAGAATGGTGGTGCCGAATTTCCGGACGCCAGGGAAGCTGAGCAGAATCAGCGAAACACAGAACAGAACCAGGATGACAATAACCACTTTTTTGACATAGATAATCTGCGTGCGGATTTTACGCGCACGAAGGTTATTGGAAATATTAATGTCATAGCGGATATAAAGCATATCCTGCGCCACGTTGGTCAGCCGGATTAAGACCGAGCAAAATGACATAATAATAAAGACATTGATGATATTGGTAATTAAAGAGAGAGATTCCGGTTGGAAATCGATGTAATTAACGCCGACATTAATCATTAATAACGGAATAAAAAAGAACATCGAGCCGCTAAGATGCTTCTCAAGGGATTTAAACAGTTTTCTGTCACGAATCTGCCAGTAGCGGATGAACCGGAGCAGGATAAGGCGGGCCAGAAATCCCAGCACAAAAGAGAGCGAGACGAGTAATACAACAGGCACCCATGACGGGAAACCAGATAACTCACCGAATAACAATGGCATTATTTTCCCTTATAGTAAGCTGACAACCTCAGGCTGTCAGATAAGTGACAAACTCAGTAACCGTTGTCTTCACGGCTATCCGTTCGTAACACAATCAGCGCACATGAGTATGAACCATAGCGGCGAAGTTAACAGGAAATGCACGGTGATGCGTCCAGAGAGGCTGTCGCGCGCCAGCCTTATGCTACTGATAGGGAGGCCGAATGTTGGCCCTCATGTCACCGTCCAGCCAGCTAACCCCATTAAAATATCTGATACAACACGGCCACTTTTTCACTCCCCATTATTTATGGCTGCCCTGGCCATCCGGCAACAAAAACGTTGCCAGAATCACTAAGCGTAACGCTTTGCGTGGACGTTTTTGTGCCATCTGCTAATTTTTAAGCTGTTCCCCTGCTGCTGAGAAAAACAACAATATGATTAACACCCTTAAACTTTCCTCTGATTTTCGTCGCAGTTTCCTGCGTGAAGTCCTGGTGCCGCTGGTCGCTATCTTACTGCTGACGTTTGTAGGTGCAGGCGCTGCGCTCTTTGTTGGTACCTCACTCACCAATACGGAGGCCCGCCATCAGCAGCAACGGATGATTGAAGCCTCTTTTTCACAGAGTCTGAATGAGCATCTGCGCCAGCTGCACAGCCTGTCGCGCTGGGGACCCTTTGAGCAGCATCTGGCAGAGGGCAACAGCAGCAGGTGGCTGGATGAGAACATTGGGCTGTGGCTGTATGAGATGTTCGGCCATCAGCTGATTCTGGTGCTGGACCAGCAAAATCAGATCGTCAGAGTCTGGCGCGAAGGCCAGCCGGTCTCTGCCCCTGAAGATGACCCGCTGATTGGTGAGGTGCTGCAAAGCTCGCTGGTCAACGATCCGGCCCGCCACGATAACGCCGATTATGCCCGTGTGACAAACCGGGCCGCCGCGCTGGCAGTAGGTAACATCCAGCGGGAGAGCAATGCCCTGCCGCGTTTCCGGCTGGTGAGCCTGAAATTTCTTGATGACGGCTATCTGGCGGGCCTGGCGGAACGCAATCAGCTGCAGGGGCTGCACTTCTCCGACGGAACGCCACAGCCGGGAACCGGTGCGCGCTATCTGCTGATCGCGCAGGCGGGCGAGGCGGTTGGCTATCTGAACTGGATCCCCTCCCGTCCCGGTGCGCAGATGCTGCGCACCATCGGGCCATCTACCGGGCTGGCGGTACTGGCGATATCCCTGCTCTGCCTTTATATGGTGCGGCGACTCTGGAACTCCTCGGTGAACCTCTCGCAATCCATGCTCAGGCTCGGCGCGTCAGAGGCTCAGGCACAGCATCTGGCGTTTCATGATGTGCTGACCGGCCTGCCGAACCGCGCACTGGTCGAAGACCGCTTAACCCAGGCGCTGGCTCTGGCGACGCGCCACGATCAGCGGGTGGCGCTGCTGCTCATCGACCTCGACCGCTTTAAAACCATCAACGACACTCACGGTCATCATGCCGGAGATGAACTGATCATCGCGGTCGCACAGCGCCTGAGCCGTATCGTGCGGGCCAGCGATACGGTAGGACGCATCGGCGGTGATGAATTTATCGTGGTGATGCCAGATGTCGATAATATCGGCCAGGTGCATAGCCTGGCGCAGCGCATTATCGATGAACTGAGTGAGCCTTTTACGCTGTTTGGCAGCGATGTCTGGAGTGGCGCCAGTATCGGACTGGCGCTGGCACCCAAAGATGGGGTTGATCGGCTGGAACTGATGCGCAAAGCGGATATTGCGCTGTATGAGGCCAAAAGCGGCGGGCGCGGCACGTATCGTCAGTTTGAACGGGCGATGGATGAGTCGGTGCGGACCCGACAGACCATCGCTGCCGACCTGCGTACGGCGCTGCATACCCATCAGGGGCTGGAGGTGTGGTATCAGCCGCTGATGGATATTGGCGGTCAGCAGATGGTGGGCATCGAAGCGCTGCTGCGCTGGCACCATCCAGCCCGCGGCCTGATTGCGCCCGGTGAATTTATCGCGATTGCCGAAGAGACCGGCCTGATTATTCCGCTGGGCGAATGGGTGCTGGCTGAAGCCTGCGTCACTCAGCAACGTTTTCCCGAGCTGCTGGTGGCGGTCAACGTCTCGCCGGTGCAGTTCCGCTCTACCGGCTTTGTTGAGCGGGTGATGGCGATTGTCAGCCAGAACGGCGGCGATCCGAAGCGCCTGGAACTGGAGATCACCGAAGGGGTGTTAATCGAAGATGAACGCGAAGCACGCGCCATTATTGTGGAGCTGCGTGACGCGGGCTTCCGGATTGCGCTGGATGACTTTGGCACCGGTTACTCCAGCCTGAACTATCTCAGCAACTTTCCGGTGGATAAAATCAAAATCGATCGCTCATTTACCCAGTCGCTGGGCGTGGCGGAAAATTCAGTGGCGATTGTTGAATCGGTAGTGAAACTGGGTCACGCCATGGGCCTGATGGTGACAGCAGAAGGCGTCGAGACGCCAGGGCAGATGTCTGCGCTGGCAGATGCGGGCTGTAATCAGCTGCAGGGCTATCTGTTCAGTCAGGCGGTGCCCGCCGATCAGCTCGCGGCGCTGATGAAAACTATTGCGCCAGACAACGCGCAGCACGAGTGATCGCTGATGTGGAAAGCCTGAGCGCAGCTCTGTGCTCAGGCTTTCCGGCTGCGTGATGCATCTGAGATCAGAAGATCAATATCACCCTTCACCCGTTGTTGCGGGAAATTAAACCCCCAGGCTATCCAGCAGCGCGGCAGAATGGGCGACCGCGCCAAAGATGCCACCCTGCATATGGATCATGCTCAGCGCCGCCTCATGATGACGCAGCTCGGTCGCAGCGCAGCAATCGGACAGCACCAGGCACTCAAAGCCGCGATCGTTGGCTTCGCGCAGTGTGGTGTGGACGCAGACGTCGGTGGTAATGCCGGTGAGGATCAGATTACGGATGCCGCGACTGCGCAATATCAGCTCCAGATCGGTGGCATAAAACGATCCCTTACCCGGCTTATCGATCACCACTTCACCCGGCAGCGGTGCCAGCTCCGGGATAATCTCCCAGCCCGGTTCACCGCGCACCAGAATACGGCCGCACGGTCCCTCATCCCCAATCCCGGCGTTCATTCGCCGCGAGCGCCAGCGTTTGTTGGCGGGCAAATCACTGAGATCGGGCCGGTGCCCTTCGCGGGTATGAATAACCGGAAACTGCCGGGCGCGCATCGCCGCCAGCACCTGCTGCAACGGTGCGATGGGCGCGCGGGTCAGACTCACGTCATAGCCCATGCTGTCGACATAGCCGCCCACGCCACAGAAGTCGGTCTGCATATCAATCACGATCAGCGCGGTGTCAGCCGGCGTAAAAGTGCCGTCAAACGGCCAGGCGTAGGGGGTTGAATTAACGCTGTAGTCGGGCATTGCTGTTCTCCATTACCGGGCGCGGCATGCGCATTCTGCTGATCACGCTGTAGCTGATGGCGGCAGTCACCAGACCAATAACCGCTTCACCGAATTGAGGGAAAGCGACGTGGGCGATCACCGCACACAGGCTGCCAATCGCCCAGGCGGCAAACGCAGTACCACGAAAACGCTGCGCCGGACGCTGTTCGCTGATGCGCGCCATAAAAATTAAATCCACGATCATCACCGCACCAAACGGCGGCACCACAATGCCGAGCAGGCTGAGCCACTCCAGGAAGTAAGACCAGACGCCCGCCAGCGCAAGCACGCCGCCAATGGCACCCAGGATCAGCGTCCAGAGCCGCATTTTGCTGCTGAACAGATGACTGAAGCCCACCGCCCCGTTGTAGAGGCAGTGCGTGCAGACCGATCCGAGATTGATAAAGACAAACAGGCAGGCCACTACCGACAAAAAGGCGCTGTGCCCCATCAGCATCGGCAGGAAGTTACCGCCATTGGTCAGCGGATCAACCGCGGCGCCCACGGCCACAATCACCACACCGAACAGATAGGAGATGACGTTGGCGACGGGGAAGGCAGAGAACGCGGCGATCACCGCCGAACGACCATTCTTCGACCAGCGGGTAAAGTCAGCGGTCATAGTGCCGGAGTCAGCAAAACCGGCCACCACCATGGTGACGGCGGTGCCCATGCTCATTGCACCGGCTGCGCTGGCGCTGCCCTTCCACTGCGTCACCACGGAGAAGTCGTGCTGTTTGCTAATCAGCCACAGCGCCACCATTCCCAGCACCACAAACAGCGGCGCGGCGATCATCCCCAGCACCGACAGCGCCCGCACGCCCAGGAAAGTAATGCCGGTATAGAGGATCATGGCGAAGGCCGTCACCGCCAGCGCATTCCAGCCAAAGGTCTGATTAATGACCGTGCCGGTAAGGCCGGTCTGGAAGGCGTACCAGCCGATCACCACCGTCGAGAGAAAACCCGAGACCAGGATGTAGCCTTTGCTGCCAAAGGTGCGTCTGGCCTGTAAAGCAAAGTTCATTCCGCTGTTACCGGCGTACCAGCTCAGCGCGCCGACATAGGCGAACAGCACCAGGTTTCCCAGCAGAATGGCGATCAGCGCGGGCCAGAACCCCAGATGCCAGGTGATGATGCCGCCAAATAGCGCATTGGTGAGGATCATCGGAAAGCCAAACCAGACGGCCGAGACGGAGCGGGTAGAATGACGGTGCGACAGCGGTACCGGCTCATGTTCAAACTCCTGCTCCAGCGCAGGCGTAGTAGACGTTTTCATTGGGCGATTCCGGGTTGAAGGTGATTCCACGGCTGAATGCGCTCGAAAGCGGCACTGGCAGCCAGCACTAAGGCATCATCAAGATGACGTCCGACAATCTGCAGACCGACGGGCAAGCCGCTGGCAGTAAAACCGGCGGGAACGGACGCGGCGGGCTGACCGGTGAAGTTGAAGGGGTAGCAGAACGAGAGCCAGTGATCGCTGCGGACCATGCGGCCATCAATGATCTCCGGTCCCTGCATCCCCAGCGGAAACGGCGGCACCGCCAGCGTCGGGGTAATCAGCAGGTCAAAGCGCTGCATAAAGCGCCACAGGCAGTTGCTGACCGCTTTTCGGGTGGTGATGGCATCGGTGAAGTTTTCCGCCCGCCAGTCGCGCTGCAGCATGGCGACCAGATGCGGCGACATCTCGCCGCCCTGCTCCGCCATCATCTGGCGCATGCCGGTGAGATCGCTCTCCATCGCCACCAGCGCGCCAAAGGCCGCCGACGGATCAGGGAAGCCCGGATCGGCCAGTTCCAGTTCAGCACCGATTTCAGCGGCAAAACGCTGCACCGCCGCGCTGACCACTGCCCGCACTTCCGGGTCAACGGCCACATAGCCAAAATCCGCGCTGAAGGCGATGCGCAGTTTGCCTGGCAGATGGTGTGGCGCGCCCAGCCAGTCGACATCGCTGCAGGGAATCGAGTGGCGATCGCGCATATCCGGTCCGGCCATCAGCGACATCATCAGCGCGACATCGCGCACGCTGCGCGTCATCGGACCGATGTGCTCCAGTGACTCCCAGCTCGACACGCCGGGGTAGCGTTCATCACGGCAGCCGGGCCAGAGCGGCACCCGGCCCATCGACGCCTTGAAGCCGAAAATACCGCAGTGCGCCGCCGGAATACGTACCGACCCGCCGCCGTCGCTGCCCAGTGCAATCGGGCAAAGCCGCGCCGCCACCGCCGCACCCGAACCGGCGCTGGACCCTCCTGGCGTCATGCTCAAATCCCAGGGATTCCGTGGCGACGGAAACAGCGGATTGTGCCCGACCCCGCTGTAACCAAACTCCGGTGCGGTGGTTTTGCCAAGCAGAATTGCGTCGGCGGCCAGCAACCGTTCCACCGTGATGTCATCATCTTCCGGCACGAAATCTTTGTACGCCACCGAACCGGAGGTGGTTCTGACGTTTGCGGTGCAGATTAAATCTTTCACCGCCAGCGGTACGCCCGCCAGCGCGCCCAGTGTTTCTCCGCGTGCCCGTCGGGCATCCACGGCTCTGGCCTGTGCCATTGCCAGTTCAGGCGTCGGGGTACAAAAAGCCTGTATCGCCGGTTCCCGCTGTTCCATCCGCGCCAGCGCCGCCACGGTCAGCTCACAAGCCGACACGTCCCCGCTGCGAATCAGAGCAGCCATCGTGGTGGCATCTTCGTCTAATAAGGAGTCAAACATGGGTTACCTCGCCAAAAGTGTACCTGTCAGCTAGTGCATGAAGCGTGCCAGTTAGCGGTGAATCAACCGGTCTGAAACGGGGATGCCAGATGGAATACGGGCTGGGATACAAGATCGAATTCTTATGATGCCAGGTGGAGGCGACTGTTTATTTTTCCAGCACGATGATGGCGCAGGGCTGCGCGATAAGGGGGCGTAATAGCTGAATGGTTTGCGGGCTGGCTGAAGTCTGTTTTGACGTGTTCGATGGTCTGGAGTGCCTGGGCGATTTCCGCCATATCAGCTTTGCAGGATTAGGCAGTGCTGTCGTTTTCAAAAGCGTACTCCTGGCGTTAATGGCACACCATGAAAGCTTCTTTATAGGCGGTTTTGTTTTCCAGGCTGCCTCAGGAGAGATCGTTGACCGCAATCGCCCGACACCCCTTGAGGAGATCTACGATGCTTTGCTTGGGTTAAAAAATGAACTACGCTACAATCGCCGGACAGGGTTGCCAAAGAAAGCGCCGCAACCTTTAATCCCGGACTGTTTCCGGGCTTATAAAGTAGTGACTACAGGGAGAGCTTGCTATGTCGTTTTACAATAAACACGATGAAACAACCCCTTTGGCTCCGGTCGAAACCAGGTATAAGGAGTTAAGGGCACTATTGATAGCTGAATGGCTGGCCAGACCCGATCTGCCCGCCATTAAAGCCCAGTTAGCTCAGAGGAAAAAACGCTCGTCGTCTGCCCTGTTACGCCGCAAGTTGAAAGAGCTGAATGCGCGCGAAATGCAAAAAGCTAAGATCAGCGCTTAACGCTTAAAGGCCTGATAACGGGCCTTTCGTATTTTTATCAGCTTCTGGCTCACTCGCAGACGGCTTTCCGCCACCCGCAACTCACCTCTACTCCGGAAAATCCGTCTCCACTGACGTCTGTTTCCACGCTTCGATCTCAGCCAGCCGCTCTTTAAGCTTGCTGGTTACGGCATCATGGCCCCAGGCGCCCATCACCAGATGGCGTGGAGGGTTGTCATGCTCAGTGATGGCGATCATTGCCGTGGCGGCTCGCGCCGGATCGCCCTTCTGAGTGCCGCTGTATTCGGCGGTGGCTTTCATCCGTGCGGCTGCAGTCTCTGCATAGTCTGGCAGCGTGCTCGGCGTCTGATGCAGTGAGCGTCCGGCCCAGTCGGTGCGGAACGGACCTGGCTCGACACAGGTAACGCGAATGCCCAGCGGTCCCGCTTCCAGCGCCAGCGAATCTGACCAGCCTTCCACCGCATGTTTGCTGGCAGAGTAGTAGCCTGAGCTGGCAAAACCAATTAAGCCTGCCACCGAGGTAATGTTGATGACGTGGCCGCTGCGCGCCTTTCTCATCGCGGGCAGCACGGCGCGGGTCAGGGCAAACAGGCCAAAGACGTTGGCATCAAACTGCGCGCGGATTTCGCTTTCCACACCCTCTTCCACCGAGCTCTGATAGCCGTAACCGGCGTTGTTGACCAGCACATCAATGGTGCCGAACGTGTCGAGTGCCGTTTTGACGGCCTGGTCGATGCTCGCCTGGTGGGTCACATCCAGCGCTACTGCCAGCGCGTTGTCGTGTCCCTCAACCAGATCGGCAATGGAAGAGGTATCACGTGCCGTCACGACGACCTTAAAACCACGCGCGATGGTCTGCTGCGCCAGTTCACGACCAAATCCGGTCGAACATCCCGATATTAACCAGACAGGGCTGGAGTGAGCAGTCATGGTAAGACTCCCGTTGATGATGATGAAGTGACTGGAGACCCGGACGCGAGTGCATCCGGGATTTAAGGTTAGCGAGGCGCGACCGCCCCACTTAGCCCTTAATGCTTTTTATTGAACAGCTGGCTGGCGGTGTCGCTGATGATCTGTGCCGCACCGCGATCGCCTTTCACCATCGACGCCATAAAGGCTTTCGCCTGTTTAAAGGTGATGTGCGGCGGTAACGGGGCAACTTCCGGATCGGTTTTCACCTCCAGCAATACCGGGCGATCGGCGCTGAGCGCACGCTGCCATGCCGCCGCCAGATCGTCAGGATTATCGACAAAAATACCGACCATTCCCAGCGACTGCGCAAACTCAGCATATTTCACATCCGGCAGTTGCTGCGAGGCGTCAAAGCGGGGATTCCCCTCCATGACCCGCTGCTCCCAGGTGACCTGATTGAGATCCTGGTTGTTGAACACGCAGACGATCAGGCGTGGATCGGCCCACTGCTGCCAGTATTTCTGGATGGTGATCAGCTCCGCCATATTGTTCATCTGCATCGCACCGTCACCCACCAGCGCCACTACCGGTTTATCGGGATGGGCAAATTTTGCGGCAATCGCATAAGGCACCGCCGCGCCCATACAGGCCAGGCCACCGGAGAGCGAGGCGCGTTGACCCTGCTTAACCCGATAGTCGCGGGCGAACCAGTTGGCACAGGAACCGGAGTCCGAGGTGACAATGGCGTTATCCGGCAGTTGTGGCGACATCTCCCACACCACCCGCTGCGGGTTGACCGGATTAGCCGGTGCCATGGCGCGCTCTTCCATCAGCGTCCACCAGTCACGCACCTGAAGCGCAATATCTTCCTGCCAGCTGCGATCCTCTTTGTGCTCCAGCAGCGGCAGCAGGGCGCGCAGGGTTTCAGCCGCATCGCCATGAAGATTCACTTCGCTGGGATAGCGCAGGCCGAGCATGGCGGGATCGATGTCTATCTGCACCGCACGCGCCTTGCCCTCTTCCGGCAGGAACTCCGTCCACGGGAAGCCGCTGCCGATCATCAGCAGGGTGTCGCAGTTCTGCATTAAATCGGATGAGGGCTTCGTGCCCAGCAGGCCAATCGAACCGGTCACAAACGGCGCATCGTCCGGCAGCACATCTTTGCCCAGCAGCGCTTTTGCCACGCCCGCACCCAGCACATTGGCGACCTGTACCACCTCGACGGCGGCGTTACGTGCGCCTGCGCCAATCAGAATCGCCACTTTTTTGCCGGCGTTCAGCACCTCAGCGGCGCGTTGCAGATCCGCTTCATAAGGGATCACTTTGGGACGCTGATAGCCGCTGCCGGAATGGGTAAAACCGTGCAGATGCTGCGGCGGCTGCCACTCTTCATCCTGAATATCTTTAGGGATGATGATCACCGCCACGCCGTTTTGTGCTTTGGCGATGCGCACGCCCCGGTCGAGCAGATGGCGCACCTGGGTCGAAGTCGAGGCTTCCTGAACGAAGTTGGCAACATCCGAGAAGATGCGATCCAGGTTCATCTCCTGCTGATAACTGGAGCCGCGCGCGGTCGCTTCCGCCTGGCCGGCAATCGCCAGCACCGGAGCATGATCCATTTTGGCGTCATAGAGTCCGGTCAGCAGATGGGTCGCGCCCGGCCCGCCGGTAGAGAGGCAGACGCCCAGCTCACCGGTGAATTTGGCGTGTCCGGCCGCCATAAAGGCCGCCATCTCTTCGTGGCGTACCTGAATAAATTCGATGCCGTCGCCTTTGGCGTTAGCACGCTGAATGGCGCCCAGCACCCCGTTGATGCCATCGCCCGGATAGCCGTAGATGCGTGTGACGCCCCACTCTTTCAGGCGCTGGACAAAAAAATCACTGGTTTTCATGCTCATCGTCGCGTTTCCCCTTGTAGTCCATGCAGACTTAAAGCGTAGTAGACGATGCGCAATCGCCGTTAATTGTTCGCCATTGCCGGGTATCGCTGACGCAAATCACTGAATATTTGTGCCATATCCGCCGTTTCGCCTATCTCTGCCACCGCCCGGAATACCTGGGTTTTCAGGAAGTGACGCCAGCTCACCGGCGCGCTTGCCAGAAAGGCGGTCAGTAACTGATAACGCTGTGGCGTCCAGAGCATTTCGAAGCGACTCCGTGCTTCGCCGTGCTCAAAATGGTGCGCAGCCTGCTGCGGCATCGTGGCGCGCAGGTGCTCCGTTGCTGCCCGATCCACGTGGTGATCAACCACTACCACGCCATACTGCGTCCTGGCTGCCGCGACGCTGAGATAACCGCAGCGCACATCCTGCATCACCGCATCGGCATCGCGCTGTGTCGGCAGGCCATAACCGCCCGCGCCGGGTCCGCGCACTTCGACCACGTCACCCGGCAGGCAGTGGATCACATCAGTGTTACCGTGATTGATGACCTCACCGTCGCGCCGGGTACGGAAGTAAGAGAGCGCCCCACTCTGGCCGCCGACGACACCCGCCGAGGCAAACACCGATCGGTTACGGTTGCGCGCGGTAATGGTGGTATTGGGCGAGAAAACCTCAAATGCCATTTCGGTGGCTAAACCGCCGCGATAGCGACCGGCTCCGGCGCTGTCCTGGGCCAGTCCGTAGCGATGAAAGCGGATTGGCACTTCCGCTTCGTTGATCTCAATCGGGGTGTTTTTCAGAAAGGCTGAAAGACCGCCGGAGCCGTCAGGCCCGTCGTGACGCGGCGTGCCGCCCGCGCCGCCGCCCACCGGACCCAGCGAGGCAACCACGCTGCGATTCTGCGTCTGGGTACGGATGTTCATGATTGAGTTGCCGCCCGGTGAATTCGCGGGCAAACGCTCCGGCATCGCCAGCGAGAAGACGCCGATAGTGGCAATCTGCGACAGTGCACAGGTCAGCGAGCGCATCCCTACCGCTGCGGGCGCTTCACAGTTCATGACCGTGCCAGGCGGCAGGATTGCCCGGGTGGGTCGCAGCGTACCGGCGTTAAGCAGCAGTGAACGGTCCAGCGTAGAGAGCGCATAGGTAACACCCACCAGCGCCAGCGGATGCCGCTCACGTCCGCCAGTCGGCATATTCAGCGACGAGGCCAGCTGCGGATCGCTGCCGGTGTAGTCCAGCTCCAGTTGATCGCCCTGCACCCGCAGAGTAATGGCGATACGGCAGGGATAACCGCCCTCGCCATCTTCATCGGCGTAGTCGGCATAGAAGTATTCCCCGTCGGGAATGGTTTTGATAATGCTGCGCGCCTGCGCTTCGGCGTAATCGAGAATGCCCTCAATGCCCTGCAAAAAATCGGCGATGCCAAAGCGGGCAATAATGTCGTGGATTTTACGCTCGCCGACGTTCACCGACGCCAGCTGGGCTTTGAAATCGCCCCAGTTCTGATCCGGCACCCGCACATTGAGCCGCATGATGCTGGCGACCTCTTCGTTGAGCTGACCCTGCCGCATGATCTTCAGCGGCGGGATGCGAATCCCCTCCTGCACGATATCGGTCAGCGAGCGCGACAGCGAGGCAGGCACCGCGCCGCCGACGTCGGTGTTATGAATGTGGCCCACCACGAAGCAGACAATTTCACCCTGGTGGAACACCGGTTTCCAGATATGGATATCGGGCGAGTGGGTCGCCACGTTGCCGGCGTAAGCGTCGTTGGTAATGCAGATGTCGCCGTCAGCGTACTCTTCAATCAGTGCCAGCACCGGCGCATAGTCGATGCCGCTGTACCAGGGCGCGCCGAAGCTGCGCGGCGAGGCAAACGCCAGGCCGCTGCGGCTGACAATCTGACAGGAGAAATCTTCCGTCTCTTTCACAAAGGTGGAGTGCGCCGTGCGCATCAGGGTAAAGGCCATCGCATCGGCAGCGGCGGCGCAGTAGTTCGCCAGGATCTGTAAGTTACGTCCATCAATCGCCATGTTATGCCTCGTTCGCCGTGATCAGCAGATTACCGAATGAATCGACCGTGACGCCCATGCCGGGCGGCACGCAGGTGGTGCAGTCATCCTGGGCGATGATGACCGGGCCACTGAGCTGATGTCCGGCACGCAGCACTGAACGCAGCACTAAATCAACCTGATGCCAGCCGCCGTCGATCCACGCCCTGGTCTGTTTCAGTACCGGCACCGGTTCCGTGGCCGGAGCCAGTGGGTTAATCACCGGTTTCGGCGTCGGTGAGGCAATCACCAGCCGCAGGTTGATCAACTGCACCGGCGCCTGCGGGTCACAGTGACCAAACAGCTGCTGGTGCTGGCGATCAAAGGCGTCATGCAGCGCAGTGAAATCCGCCTGCGCCAGCCAGTTCGTCTCCAGCGGTACATCGATCTCAAACGACTGACCGCGATAGCGCATATCCGCGCTGAACTGCAGGCTGTAAGGCATATCGCTGCTGTGCTCCTGGGCCAGCCAGCCACAGGCGCGCTGCTGTAATGCTTCGGCTTCACTGGCCAGGGTGTCGGCCAGGGCGGGTGTCAGATCGCCGTAGAGCGTGCGGATAAAATCGTTGCGGATATCTGCTACCAGCCCGCCCAGCGCGGACAGCACGCCCGGCGTCGGCGGCACAATCACCCCTTTCATATTCAGTTCGCGGGCCAGAAAGCAGCCCATCATCGGACCCGCTCCGCCAAAGGCGAGGAACCAGAATTCACGCGGATCGAGACCAAAGCGCGACAGCAGCCCGCTGGTGTCGCTGTACATGCTGGAGATCGCCAGCTGGATGGCGGTTTCCGCCGTTTCCTGCACCGTGACGCCAAGCGCATCCGCCAGCGGCTGCCAGGCCGCACAGGCGGCGTCCACATCAACAGTGACGGCGTTATAACCCAGCGCGCCATGGCCCATCATGCCGCAGGCGGCGAACGCATCGGTGGCAGTGGGTTGCGTGCCGCCGCGCTGGAAGCAGACCGGGCCAGGCAGCGATCCGGCACTGTCCGGGCCCATCTGCAGCACGCCCTGACCATCGATCCACGCCAGCGAGCCGCCGCCCTGACCCACCGAAGTGACGGCGACAGAAGGAATAAAGATCGGGAAATCCCCGATGATTTCGCCGTTGCCCTGTGCCACTTTGCCGTCGATGATCACCGCCACGTCGGCGCTGGTGCCGCCGATATCCAGGCTGAGGATTTTGTCAAAACCACAGGCGCTGGCGAGATAGCTGGCACCAATCACCCCGGATGCGGTGCCGGAGAGCACCATCTGCACGCATTCGCGTTTCGCCTGATCGACGCCCATCACCCCGCCGTTGGATTTGGTGATGCGCGGCGGCGGCCTGACGCCGAGCCGTTGCAGCGCCTGCTCAAAGGATTCCAGGTAGTGGATCACCATCGGCTGCACGTAGGCATTAATGGTGGCGGTAATGGTGCGTTCATATTCACGGATGATCGGCCAGATGTCAGCGGAACAGGAGGTCAGCAGCTCGGGTGCCACCTCGTCGATAATCGCCTTCACCGCCGCTTCATTGTGCCGGTTGCGATAGCTGTGCAGCAGCGACACCACAATGCCCTGACAGCCTGCCGCGCGTGCCTGAGCGATTGCGTCGAGCACGCTCTGGCGATCAGGCGCGTGCAGCACGTTGCCGTGCGCGTCACTGCGTTCACGGATGGCAAACACCCGATCGCGGGTGATCAGCGGAGCAGGACGCCGGGAGAAAAGATCGTGGATATGCGGGATTTTAAGTCGGGCCAGCTCCAGGACATCGCAGAAGCCCTCCGTGGCGAACAGTGCCAGCCGCACGCCACGCCGCTGGATTACCGCGTTAATGCCTACCGTGGTGCCGTGGGTGAAGTAGCCAATCTCAGCGGGGTCAATACCCTGATGCTGCTGAAACTGCGCCAGTCCGGTAACGATTTCGCTGCCTGGCTGATCCGGTCGCGACAGGACTTTCAGGGTGTGAATCTGGTTCGTTTGCTGATCGAGCACGGCGAAATCGGTAAAGGATCCACCAATATCCACGCCAACGCGGTATCGCATATCGGGGTAACTCCAGTGTCAGGAAGGGGGAAATTCCATCAGCGCCTCAGGATGCTGCACCACACGCCAGCCGAGCCGCTGATAGACCTGATGGGCATCCTGGGTTGAGAGCATCCAGCGATGCACCGTTTGCAGCTCCGGGTGTTCACGGACGCAGGTTGCCAGCCAGCTGCCCAGCCCGTGACCGCGCCAGTTTTCATCAATCATTACGTCGCACAGCCAGCCAAACCGGGTGTAGTCAGTAATCAGTCGGGCAAAGCCAATCTGGCTCTGCTGGTGATAGAGGCCAAACGGCAGTGAACCGGCAATCGCCCGCACGGTTTTGGCCAGCGGCTGGCCTTTGGCCCAGTAGGATTTCTCCGCCAGCTGGATGTGGATCCACGCCAGGTCGAGCTGATGGCGGCTGGTGGAGACAGTGAACGCCTCGCGCTGCCACTGCTGGTCAGCAATCTGTAATGAGTCCATGACAACTCCTTGTATCGGTTGAAAACAGTGTAAAAGGGTTCGCCCAACGGTTGAGGCTGTAGCGCGCCACAGAACCTGCTGTTGCGACTGAATTTTGCGTCATGAAGAAATTTTATGCTGAGGGGGCATCTGGCACATTAACGGGAGAAGTGAAGCGGATGGGCGAACAAAAGTGCGGCTGGGGTGAATCAGGAAAGAGTAAGCAGAAACAAGGCAGGTGACGGCCCTCTCTCCACCGGTAAACATGGCGAGGGCGACGCCTGGCCGCCCGCTACACGCCGAACTCCACCGAATTGTGCTTGCCGATCAGCGATCGCAACGGCACGCTGCTTTTCATGATCGGGGATTTGATCACGATATAGCTGAAGTACTTATCGATGCCGATCTGAGCGTCGAGCATCTTCTCAATCACTTCCTGGTAATGTTCAATGCTGCGGGTAATAAAGCGCAGCAAATAGTCATAGCCGCCGGTAATCAGATGGCACTCCATCAGCTCATCGACGTCGCGCATCGCACTTTCAAATTTCATAAAGTCTTCGCGGCGATGGCCTGACAGGGTGACTTCGGTAAAGACCGTCACCGAATCGGTAATGCGGGTGAGATTAATGTGCGCTTCATAACCGGTGATAAAACCGGCCTGTTCCAGACGTTTGACCCGTTGCAGACAGGGACTGGGCGAAAGGCCTACGGCGTCGGCGAGGTTAACGTTGCTGATACGGCCATCTTTCTGGAGTTGCACCAGGATGTTGATGTCGATGCGGTCGAGTTTCATTAAGCCGTTCATAGCACCCCCCTCATTGTCAGAGTCTGTCCCACCAGGCGTCATTGTTGCAGGCAGTCTGGAGACGGACAGCGCGGAACAACCGGCGCGTACATGGCGTACGTGAGGATTGTAAGCACTGACCAGGTTCAGACTGACAAATGAAATAGCCTGATGGGATAGACGCTTAATTAAATGTGCAGAACCTCCCGAAGGTATATCACGCTTTACCGTAAACGCGCCAGCGCTTCGCAGTGGTTATACCAGCGGGAGATTTTCAAATTACTTTAACAATATCAATGAGGAATGGCACTTTACCCCAACCGGCCTGTGGCGCGGGCCAGCGCAATATCGAAGATATGCAGCGCCTCTTCCAGCTGTGAGTCGGTAGTGACCAGCGGCGCCAGGAAACGGATGGTGTTGCGATGCAGGCCGCATTTGATCAGCAGCAATCCCTCCTGACAGGCGCTGTCGAGGATCCTCTGGGTTAAGGCCGCATCCGGGCGACCGGTTTCGAAATCGAGGATCTCCACCGCCTGCATAAAGCCTACGCCGCGGACGTCACCGATGCAGGCATATTTATCCGCCAGTTGCCGCAGTCGTGCATTGAGTTGCTCACCAAGCTGGCAGGAGCGCTGCAACAGGTTTTCCTGCTCAAACAGATCCAGTACCGCCAGCGCCGCCGCACAGGCCAGTGCGTTGCCGCCATAAGTACCGCCTAACCCGCCAGGCGTCGGTGCATCCATGATCTCCGCACGCCCCACCACACCGGAAATCGGCAGACCGCCGCCCAGGCTTTTCGCCAGCGTGACTAAATCGGGTTTGATACCCAGTTGCTGGAAGGCGAACATCGTGCCGGTACGCCCGAAGCCGGACTGGATTTCATCACAAATCAGCAGAATACCGTGCTGGCTGGTGATGCGACGCAGCGCCTGCATAAATGCCGGGCCAGCGGGCAGGAAGCCGCCGTCACCCTGAACCGGCTCAATGATAATCGCCGCGACCCGCTCCGGCAGGATCTGCACCGCAAACAGCTGATCCAGCGCTTTCAGGCAGTCCGCTTCAGTAATACCGTGCAGCGGGTTCGGGAAGGGCAGACGGTAAATATCGCCGGGGAACGGGCCAAAATTCTGTTTGTAAGGCGCGGACATGCCGGTCAGGGTGATACCCAGCAGGGTGCGGCCATGAAACGCACCATCAAAAGCGATAATGCCAGAGCGCTGGGTGTGTGAGCGGGCAATCTTCACCGCATTTTCCACCGCTTCGGCGCCGCTGGTAAAGAAGACGCTTTTGTACGCCTCATCGCCGCCCACCAGTTTGTTCAGCCGCTGCGCCAGCTCGATGTAGCCCGGATAGGCCACCACCTGAAAACAGGCGTGAGACACCAGGCCGAGCTGGCGGGTCACCGCATTGACCACCGCCGGGTGATTGTGGCCGACATTCAGCACCCCGATGCCGCCGACAAAGTCGAGATAGCGATTGCCCTCCACGTCCCACACTTCACTGCCTCTGGCGCGTTCGATCACCAGCGGATGGGCGGTAACTACGCCGCGCGGCACGTTCTGCTCGCGTGCATCCAGTAACAGGCTGTTATCGGAGTATGCTTGCTGCTCTGCCATGACATTCTGCATTTTAAACCCTCATCCACGTAACGTTCGGTTGGCTCAAGTATCGCAACCCGCTGGTTTGTCACGCTGCCGTAATTCCCCAGACAGCGGCATTTCCTGTCAAAATCCTGCGGCATTCAGCAGGGAAATTTCTCTGCCAGCGCCTGACGAATCAGCGTGACAAAAACGTTAACGCCATGCGGGATCAGCGCATCGTTGAAGTCGTAAGCGGCATGATGCAGCGGCTTGCAGGGTGCCGATCCCAGCCACAGATAGGCACCGGGCCGCGCCTGCAGCATAAAAGCAAAATCTTCTGAGGTAAGTGCGGGCTGGGGCGCGGCCTCAGCCTTAATGCCCGCCTGCGTCAGCGCCTGCAGGCAAAACTGCGCTTCAGCATTACTGTTCAGGGTCGCCGGGTAGTAGCGCAGATAGCTGACCTCTGCGTGCAAACCGTGGGCGGCGGTGATGTGCTCCGCCATCTGACGCAGTCGTGCTTCAATCGTCGCCTGCGCTGCAGGGCTGAAAGTGCGCACCGTGCCGGTGATGTTCGCCTCCGCCGGGATCATGTTGTGCGAAAAGCCGCCCTGCATCCGGGTGACGGTGAGCAGCGCCGTTTCGCACGGATCCAGGGCGCGTGAGACCAGAGTATTCAGCTGCACCACCAGCTCGCTGGTCGCCAGCAGAGTATCGCGCGTCAGATGTGGCTGCGCGGCATGACCGCCTCCGCCCAGTACCCGGATATCAAAGCGGTCAGCCGCCGCCATGATCGCGCCAGGACGGGTCTGTACCTGGCCGAGCGGCAGTTCCGGCCAGTTGTGGATGGCGTAGACCGCCTCACAGGGAAAGCGGCTGAACAGGCCATCGTCAATCATTGCCTTTGCGCCCGCCAGCCCTTCTTCGGCGGGCTGGAAGATAAAGCAGACACTGCCATCAAAGCTGACGTCGCGCGCCAGTTTTTCTGCGGCTCCCAGCAGCATCACGGTGTGACCGTCGTGGCCGCAGGCGTGGCTCACCTGCTCTGCGCGGCTTTGCCACTCGGTGCCGCTCTGATCCTGCATCGGCAGCGCATCCATATCAGCCCGCAGGCCGATCATGCGTTCACTGCTGCCCTTTTTCAGTATCCCGACCACGCCGGTTTTACCGATGCCGCGATGCACCTCAATGCCCAGCTGTTGCAGAAAGTTCGCCACGATGTCGCTGGTGCGCTGCTCCTGAAAGCCCAGTTCCGGGTGCGCATGCAGGTCGCGGCGCAATGCCACCAGATGTTCCATCTTAATATCCTCGCGAACGGTCAATCTCACCGTGCAGCGGCTCGCCACGCTGATGGCGCCGCAGATTTTCCAGCAGTGCCGCAATGGCGCTCTCATTCTGCGTCTGGCTGGCGATGTGGGGTGTGAGCCAGATGGCGGGATGGTGCCAGAAGGGATGACCCGGCGGTAACGGCTCCGGGTTGGTCACATCGATCACGGCGGCACGGAGCTGCCCGCTCTCCAGCGCCTGCAGCAGATCGTCCTGATTCAGCTGGGGGCCGCGCCCGGCCTGCACCAGCGCCGCGCCCTGTGGTAGCTGATTAAACAGGGTTCGGTTAAGCAAACCCTGTGTGGTGTCAGTCAGCGGCAGCAGGCAGACCAGAATCTCGCTGTGCGCCAGAAACGCATCGAGCTGATCGTCACCGTGCCAGCAGCGGACGCCGGGAATCTGGCGCGGTGTGCGGCTCCAGCCAGCGCAGTCAAAGCCCAGCGCCACCAGCTGTTGCAGTGCGGCCTGGCCCAGTTCGCCCAGCCCCATGACGCCTACCCGACGCTGCGCGGCAGGTAATACCGCGAGTGCCAGCCACTGCTGCTGGCGTTGCTGATGAAAATAGCGCGGCATGTCGCGATGCAGGCCGAGTACCGCGAAGGTGACATACTCCACCATACCCTGGGTCAGGCCTGGCTCGATCATCCTGATCACCGGCAGGTCGGGCGGCAGCGCGCCAAGGTCAAACTGATCGGCCCCGGCACCCACGGAGAACAGCAGTTTCAGCCGGGGGAAGAGCGCGGTGATGTCAGCTGGTGGCTGCCAGGCGACCAGCGCTTCAACCTGCTCTGGATCGCCGGTCTCAGGCCAGATATGCAGCTGAATGTCAGGCGCATGCGCTGCCAGCCAGCGCTGCCAGATGCGGCCACGTTCCGGCTCCGATTTATAGACGATATGCATCAGGCCATCGCCTGCGTCATCAGTCCAAACGCCTGCATACCCTGCGGCGTCCAGGGCGTGCCGCGCACCATAGTCGCAGGCGCATCGACCTGAGGGATGCCCAGGCTCTGTAGCCAGGCGGCCATCGGCAGCGCGGCATCGGTGTCGATGCGCAGGAATTCCCCCTGCAGCGGCTGCATCAGCGAGGCGACCAGCGCCTGCGCTACCGCGAAGTCTCCCGCGATGATCGGGCCTATCGCCCAGCCGTGACCAAAGCGGCGCAGGCTGGCGAAGCCCTGAATTTGCTGTTGGTCATCCTGCAACAGCACCGTCTGGCAGTCGCGCAGCAGGTGGTCGAACAGTGCCGGACGATGCATACCGTGCGCCTGCTGATCCAGCGTCACCAGTGTGGCGTGATCGGCCAGTGTTGCCGGACGCAGCTGCAGTCCCGCCGGGATCACGACGTCTGGAAGGGTGGTCACTGCGCGGGTCTGGTGCTGGCGAATCTCACCGCAACTGACAAACCCGAGTTTTTCATACAAACCTTTGCCCATTTCGGTGGCGTGCAGACGCACATTACAGTCGGGTAATTTTTCCAGTTGCGCCAGCATCAGCTGTTTGCCAAGGCCACGCCCCTGCTGCTGGTTATCGACGATCACCAGCCCCAGCGTGGCGGCGCGCTCGCCCCAGCGCCAGAGCACCGCGCTCGCAATCAGCTTGCCCTGCTCTTCAATCACCGTGCCCTCGCCCAGCTGCAGCGCCAGCGCCCAGTCTTCACGTCGGTGGGGCCATTTCAGTGCCTGCGTTAAGGTGAAACAGGGGTCGATATCGTCCGGCGTCATTGCGCGTATTTTCAGGCTCATTGCAGGTCTCCTTACATCATGCCTGGCGTTTCAAGTCCGCTGCCGTCAACCAGACGGCTGTAGCGATAAGGGGTGGGATCAACGACTGGCGTGGCTTCGGTCGCCAGATCGGCTGCCAGTCGTCCGGCACCTGGTCCGATACCAAAGCCGTGGGCGCTGTAACCCGCCGAGAGCACCAGCCCCGGCAGTTTCGCCACGGTGGAGATCACCGGAATCGCGTCCGGGGTGCTGTCAATCATGCCGCCCCACGACTGCGCCAGCCGCAGGTTCGCCAGCGCCGGGTATTCACGCCGCATCGCCGCCAGTCCCTCTTCCACGATCGTTGCATCGGCTGCCGGATCGAGAATGCGCATGCGCTCAAACGGCGACTCGCGGTCAAATGCCCAGCCACCCATCGCTTCCGGGCCATTGAAGAACGGCGACAGGCCAAGATTCAGGGTGAGATTCTTGCGGCGGCTTTTAAAGGTCGGATAGAACTGGCGGGCATAGCGCAGCCCCTGCGCGCCAGGTTCCAGACGCCCGCGACCCGAGACGGAGACGGTGTAACTGCCGTCCATCTGTGGCCGACAGGCAAAGCCAGGTGTGTAGAGTGGCATGGCAATCGCCTGTTCAATGGGCTGCGTGCGGAAGGCGGTGCCAATCACGTTGCCCAGCGGCAGATCGATACCGTGACGACGGCAGAACATGGAGGTCCAGGCCCCGGCGGCACAGATCACCCGGCTGGTTTTGATCAGGCCGCGCTCGGTCCAGACGCCGCTGACCCGTCCGGCGGCGATATCCAGCCCGCGTACAGCGCACTGCTGAAACAGCAGCGCCCCTTTTTTCAGCGCGCCCGCCACCAGCCCGGGCGCAGCCAGACGGGGCTCGGCGTGACCGTCGGTAGGTGCTGAGAGACCGCCTCGCCAGCTTGTGGTGCTGCCGGGCGTCATCGCTTTGGCCTGCTCCGCCGTGAGGATCGAACTGCGCACGCCATAGCCTTTTGCCATCTGGATCCACTTATCCCAGGCCGCGATGTCCGACTCTTCCTGCGTGGCGTAAACCAGCCCGCTGCGGCGGAAACCCAGCTCTTCGCCGGTTTCATCGTTAAGCTCACCCCAGCGTTGCAGCGCATAAATAATCAGCGGCAATTCACGTTCATCACGGTTCTGCTGGCGACACCAGCCCCAGTTACGGCTCGACTGCTCCGCCCCTACAAGGCCTTTTTCGATTAGCACGACCTTCAGTCCCTGCTTCGCCAGCTCCCAGGTGGCGGCGGCTCCGGCGATACCGGCGCCAATCACCACTACATCGGCGGAATCGGGAAAATTCGCACTGTCCTGTACATAACGAATCGGTGCAGGCATAACAAGACTACCTCTGTTGTCAGTATCTGGTCTGGCACAGGGCGATATCACCGCTGTGCCTTGACCCGTGCCGCCCGCGCATTACATCAGTGCTGTGCAGGCGGATTAATCAGGGTGCCCGTTGCTTCAGGCAACTCACTCTGCTTTTAAAATCTCTTCATGCTCATCCAGCCAGCCCTGACGCAGCTCCGGCACCGCGCGTTTCAGCCGCTCGAAATACAATTCGCTGGTCGGCTTGTCGTAGTCGCTGCGCGCCAGCTGGGTGACGATGCGACCGCTCTTCATCACCACGATTTCATCACACACCGCGCGTACCGCATGCATGTCGTGGCTGATGAAGATCACCGAGAGTCCCAGTTCGCGCCGTAGTTCGCTGATTAAGTCGAGAACGGCGGCGGCAACCACTGTATCCAGCGCCGAGGTCACTTCATCACACAGAATCAGATCCGGCTCAGCCGCCAGCGCGCGCGCCAGATTGACGCGCTGCTTCTGCCCGCCGGAGAGCGCCCAGGGACGCCGCCACAGCACGCTGCGCGGGAGCTGCACCAGATCCAGCAGCTGATAAAGCCGCTGCTGTCGGGCCGCACCGCTCAGACCGTGAAACAGCGTCAGTGGACGCGACAGGATGCGTTCAACGCTGTGGGCCGGGTTCAGCGCGGTGTCTGCCATCTGGAACACATACTGAATGCGGCGCAGCTCATTGTCAGGCCGTTTTTGCATATCGCCCGAGATGTAGTGGCCGTTAAACAGAATATGGCCGTGGCTTGGAGCGTTGAGTCCGGCTATGGCATGCGCCAGCGTGGTTTTGCCTGAGCCTGACTCACCGATGATGCCAATCGCCTGCCCTTTCCACAGCCTGAGATTGATATCCTCCAGAATGCGTATTTTCGGGTAGCCATCGCTGCCGCGCGGACCATAACCTGCGCTGAGGTCGCGCACCTCAAGCAGCGGCTGAATATCGGCGGCAACCGGGCACCAGTTGCTGGGCCGCTCTTTCTGCCGCGCCGCCTCCATCAGTAAGCGGGTGTACTCCGCCTGCGGTGCGCCGATCAGATGCGCGGTGCTGCCATACTCCGCCATTTTGCCGCGCAGCAGCACCAGTATCCGGTCTGCCATCTGCGCCACCACGGCTAAATCGTGACTGACGTAAATCGCCGTGACGCCGCGCTGCACCACCACGCGGCGAAACGCCTTCAGCACTTCCACCTGCGTGGTCACATCCAGCGCGGTAGTAGGTTCATCAAGGATTACCACGTCAGGATCGCCAATCAGCGCCATCGCCGTCATCAGACGCTGTAACTGACCGCCCGACACCTGGTGCGGGAAGCGGTCGCCAATGGTCTCGGGGTTGGGCAGCGCCAGTTCGCGGAACAGCTCAATCGCTTTGGCTTTTGCCGCTTTGCGGGTCAGGGTGCCGTGGATAACCACCGGCTCAATCACCTGATCGAGGATCTTCATGCCAGGATTAAACGACGCTGCCGCGCTCTGGGCGATATAGGCGACTTTGTTGCCGCGAAAGGCGCGCAGTTGCCCCGGCGTCAGGCTGTTAACGTCGGTGCCGGCAACATGAATGTTGCCGTCGGCGATGCGGCAGCCGCTGCGGGCGTAACCCATCAGCGCCATCGCGATCGTGGTTTTACCCGAGCCGGATTCGCCAATCAGCGCCAGCACTTCGCCCTTCTGCACGGTAAAGTGAATGTCGGAAACTAGGTCGATCTCTTCGCCGCGATCGGTCTGCGCAGTGACGCGCAGTTTATCCACCGAAATCACCGGCATCGCGGTATGTGGTGTCACGTTCATGCTCCCTCCTTCGCCAGCGTCATCGGACGCATCGCCTGCAGGCTGTCAATAAACAGGTTGGCGCCAATGGTCAGGCTGGCAATCGCCAGCGCGGGCATCAGCACCGCAGGCGAGCCGTCAAACAGCCCCTGCATATTTTCACGCACCAGCGTGCCCCAGTCGGCGTAGGGCGGCTGCACACCCAGACCGAGGAAGCTCAGGCCGCTCAGCAGCAGCACGATGTAGACAAAGCGCAAACCAAAGTCAGTCAGCATCGGGTGCACCATATTGGGCAGGATATCGTGAATGGCGATATACCAGCGGCTTTCGCCCCGCAGCCGTGACGCCCGGACGTAGTCCATGCTGCGCAGCGAGCTGGCCATGGCAAACGCGATACGAAATGCGCCCGGCCAGTAGGTGAAGACCGCCGTGAGGATCAGCATCGGCAGTGAGGAGCCAAATACCGCGACTATCATCAGCGACAGCACTTTGCCCGGCAGTACCAGCAGCGCGTCGTTGACGCGGCCCAGTACCTCCTCCAGCCAGCGCCCCGCCACCGCTGCCAGCAGCGCCAGCAGCGTGCCGATCAGGCTGGCCAGCAGCGCCGCACTCAGCGCCAGACCGATAGAGAACTTCGCGCCATAGAGAATGCGGCTCAGCATGTCGCGCCCAAGGTAGTCGGTGCCCAGCAGGTTATCAGACGTCAGGCCGCCCATCAGCGGGCCGCCGCCGATGTCATCAATGCTGTGCGGGGCCAGCGGGGTGCCGAATACTGCCATCAGCAGCCAGAACAGCGACATTATCAGACCCAGCCGTCCCGACCAGGAAAGCGACTGTAAGAAACGCCAGGGCAACGAGAGAATATTCATGCGCTTCTCCATTTCGGGTTAAAGGCGATAGTCAGAATGTCTGCCGCCAGCAGCAGGACCAGGTAGCAGGCGGCGAACAGCATCACGCAGAGCTGCACCACCGGCAGGTCGCGGTTACTGACCGCATCCACCAGCTGGCTGGCGAGACCGGGATAGCTGAAGATAGTTTCGATGATGATCACCCCGCCAAACAGATAGGAGAGGCTGAGTGAAATGGCATTGGCGATGGGGCCGACCGCGTTAGGCAGTGCGTGACGCAGCACCGCTCTCAGCGGTGAAACCCCTTTCAGCAGCGCCATCTCCAGATAAGGACTGTCGAGCTGGTTGATAATGGCTGCCCGCGTCATACGCGCCATCTGCGCCACCAGCACGCAGCAGAGGGTCAGCACCGGCAGCGCATAGGCTTTGAGGTAACTCAGCAGGTCGCTATCCGGGCTGCCAAACGACATCGCCGAGACCCAGTGCAGCTTGACGGCAAAAATCAGCACCGCCACCGTCGCCACCAGAAACTCCGGCACGGCAACCGTCGCCATGGTGCCGATGACCAGCGCCCGATCGAGCCGGGAACCGCGATTCATCGCCGCAATAATGCCGATAATCAGCGCCAGCGGCACGCAGATCAGCGTGGTGATACCCGCCAGTTCAAAGGTGGCGGGAATGCGCTGCGCCACCAGCTGCGAGACCGGCAAATGGCTGGCAAACGAGGTGCCAAAGTCGCCCTGCACCATGCCTGTCAGCCAGTGGAAGTAGCGCATCAGCAAAGGCTGATCGAGACCCAGCTGCTGCCGTAACGCCGCCACCGTTTCCGGCGTGGCGTTCTGGCCGAGGATCATCTGCGCTGCGTCGCCCGGCAGCAGGCTGGTGATGAAAAACACCACCGCCGAGACGATAAGCAAAGTCAGGATGCCGGCACCAATTCGCCGGGCAATCAGGAACAGCATGTATCGGTTCATCGGCGTACTCCTTCCTCAAATAACGTATCAGGCGCTCAGCCACGCAAATTCATGGAAGCGATAGCCCATCATCATGCCTGACGGCCAGGCCTCCACCCCTTTGACCTTTTTGTTGTAGCCATCTGTGGAGCTGATAAAGGTCGGGATAAGGGTGCCGCAGTGGTCATAAATCAACTTCTGCATGTCGCCATACATCTGCTTGCGTTTCGCCTGATCGCGCTCACCGCGTGCCGCGACCACCAGTTGATCAAACTGAGGATTTTTCCAGCCCGATTCGTTATTCGGTGCGGTAGAGAGATAAAACTGTGAGAAGAGCATGTCGAGCGTCGGACGCGGGTTTATCGAGCCATATCCCACCGGATCTTTCATCCAGTGCGAAGACCAGTAACCGTCATACGGCACACGTCGCACTTTGATGTTCAGCCCTGCCCCGCGCGCCATCTGCTGGATCATCTGACCGCCTTCATTTGCCCCTTCGATATTCGGCGTGGTGATGATCTCCACCGTGGAGCCCGCCATGCCCGCTTTTTTGATGTGGAACTTCGCTTTTTCAATGTCCAGCGCACGCGGTTTGAGATCGGCGTTATAGAGCGGATGCCACGGCGGCACCGGGGTGTCATTACTGACGTCGCCGTAACCCTGCAGCACCGTTTTCACCAGCATTTCACGTGGCTGCAGATATTTCATCGCCAGCACGAAATCTTCGTTGTTACCCGGCTTCACATCGGTGCGGATAATCAGGTTGGTGTACATGCCCGATTTACTCTCCAGCACGCCAAATTCGCTGCTGGCTTTGATGCGCTTGCAGTCGGCAGCGGTCAGCGTGGAGACCATCTGCAGATCGCCCGACATCAGGGCATTAACGCGCGCTGCGCCGTCGGTGACGCCAATCAGCTCTACCTCATCCAGATGTGGCAGACCAGGTTTGTAGTAGTTGGGGTTTTTGGTGCCGATGGTGCGCACACCCGGCATAAAGGCTTTGCAGACAAACGGACCGGTGCCGATGCCTTTGCTGAAATCTTTGGTGCCGTCCGGCACGATCAGAAACGGCGGTGTCGCCAGCATATAAGGGACGTCGAAGTTAGCGCTGCTCAGCTCCAGCTGCACCTCGTTATCATTGACCGCGCTGAAGGTATTGAACTGATCGGCGAGCTTAAAGGCGATAGAGGCGATGGCCGGATCTTTGTGACGGCTGAGCGAGTAGATGACATCTTTGGCGGTCAGCGGTTTGCCATCATGGAAAGTGACCCCCTTACGCAGTTTGATATGCCAGGTAATGCCGTCGCTGGATTCCAGCGATTCGGCCAGCGCCGGTTGCGCCATCAGGTTTTTATCCAGCTCGGTCAGGCCGCTGTAGAACATGAACTGGCGGGTGTAATCCGCACTGTTGTTACTTTTGGCCGGATCCAGTGTATCGGTGGCCGAGGCATTCGACATCGCCGCCCGCAGTTTACCGCCCCTGACCGGCTTGTCGTCCGCCAGTGCCGCCCCTGAAAAAGTGATCAGGCCGCTGCTCATCACCGCACCGGCTGAGAGCATTTTCATCAGGCTGCGGCGTGAAAGTGAGCCTTCGGTGATCATGCGCGTCAGTGCCGGATTTACCGCATCAGCGTCGTTATTATCAAATTTACTCATCTCTGTACCCTCAATAGTCAGGCGAACCGGGGATCATGTTCTGGCGGTGCTGATAACCTGGCGGTCAGCACCCGACGGGACGTTATGAAAGGCGATCCTTTGCTTTGTAATAGAGTCCTGCGAGCGGTAAAAACCATGGCTTGCCGTGATAGCCGGGCAACGCGGGCCATGTGTCGCGCTGCCAGGGATTTTCAGTGCGCTTTTCAGCCAGCAGACTGGCCATGACGCGTCCCATCCACACCGACATCTGGGTACCGTGACCGCTGTAGCCCAGTGAATAGAAGAGGCCATCCTGTTCACCCGCGTGCGGCAGACGGTCGGCGGTCATGTCGACCATACCGCCCCAGCAGTAATCCACCTGCGACTGGCCAAGCTGTGGCAGCATCTGCGTCATCGCCCGGCGCAGGATTTCGCCGCTACGCGAATCCGACGTCGGGTTGCTGACGGCAAACCGCGCCCGCCCGCCAAACACCAAACGGCGATCGGCCGTAGTACGGAAGTAGTTGCCGATATTCAGTGAGGTGACATAGGTGCGATCGTTTGGCAGCACCTGGCGCAGCAGCGCCGGGTCGAGCGCCTCCGTCACCACGATAAAGCTGCCAACCGGCACAATGCGGCGCTGAAACCAGGGAAAAGGGCCGACGTTGGAGCAGCCGGTCGCCATCAGCACTTTATCCGCCAGAATGGTGCCCTGCGCGGTTTCTACACGATGCTGATAACCCTTCAGGCGTTCTAACTTCGTCACGGCGTGGTGCGGGAAAATCTTCGCGCCGCTGCGGGCGGCGGCCTCAGCCAGCCCGACGCCGAACTTGCCCATGTGCATCTGACCGCCACGTTTCTGCAGCAGGCCGCCGTGGAAGTCATCGCTGGCGATCTCGTCACGCACTGCGGTTTTGTCGAGCAGTTCGATCTCCGGGTCAACGGTGCGCCGCATCAGCTCATACGCTTCCTGCAGCCCGGCCACATGCGACGCTTTGCTGGCGAGCTTAAGTTTGCCGCACAGCCGGAAGTCGCAGTCGATCGCTTCATCCTGGATCAGTTGCTGGACATAGCTCACCGCCTCATCAAACGCCCGGTAGAAGCGGCTGGCCTGCTCCAGACCCTGGCTCGCCACCAGCGAGGCGAAGTTCTGCGCCACACCGGTGTTGCAGTGGCCGCCGTTGCGCGCCGAGGCCTGACTCATCACGTCGCCACTCTCCAGCAGCACAACGCTGATGCCGCTGCGCGCCAGGTTCAGGGCCGCCGAGATGCCGGTGAAGCCACCGCCAATCACCACCACGTCCGCCTGTGCGGGCAGCGGTTCGCGTGCGGCACCGGTAAAGGCCGGAGCGGTGGCCTGCCAGAACGATTCCAGTTTCATGGGGTGTTCCTCAGAGTCCGACGACGCCAGGCAGGCCGCCGATATCGTTGATTTCGGTGTACTGGTAATAAGGATTCGCCGGTTCATGACCGCGATTAACCCAGACTTTGTTTTTGATGCCGAGATCGTGGGCAGTCATCAGGTCATAGCGAAAGCTGGAGGAGACGTGCAGGATCTCCTCCGGGCCGCAGCCGAGCTTATCCAGCATGTACTCGAAGCCCTTCATCTGTGGTTTGTAGGCTCCCGTCTCTTCTGCCGTGATAGCCATATAGATTGGTGCGCCCAGACGCGGTTCGTGATGCGGGATCAGGTCTTTCATCGAGTTGGTCAGCAGCACCAGCGGAAACTCCTTAGCCACCTTTGCCAGCCCGGCGGGCACGTCGGGATGCGGACCCCAGCTGGCGCAGTCGGTGTAGATAAAGTCGCTGTCGGCTTTGTCCCAGCGGACGCCCCACTTTTTGCAGGTGCGCTGCAGGGCATTACTCACCACGTCGTAGTAGGGTTTCCACGCGCCGAGCACCTCATCCAGCCGGTAGCTGGAAAAGTCGGTGGTAAAAGCGTGCATTGCGTCCGGGTCGACGCGGTCGCTGAAACAGCGCTGCGCGGCACCCGCCATATCGAAGCGAATCAGCGTGCCGTAACAGTCAAACGTGATGAATTTCGGTTTAAACAGTGCCATGTAACACCCTCGTCATTGTCAGTTGCGCTTAGAAATCGATGAGTACACTCTTCTGGCGCTGGCAGGCCTGAAACGCCTGGCGGCCTAAATCTTTACCAATGCCGGAGCCGAGAAAGCCACCGGTCGGAATGATGAAGTCGCCGGAGCGGCCATAGCGGTTGATCCAGACGGTGCCCGCGTCGATGGCGCGCATTGCCCGCAGCGCGCGCGGCAGACTCAGGGTGTGAACACCGGCGCAGAGGCCATAGGTGTCATGGGCGGCCATCGCCAGTCCCTGCTCTTCATCATCAAACGTCTGCACCGTCAGCACCGGACCAAAAATCTCCTGCTGGACCGCCGGGTTATCCTGCGCCACGTGACTCAGCAGCGTGGGCTGCCAGAACCAGCCGTCGTCGGTGTCGGCAAAACGCTCACCGCCCACCAGTACTTCTGCGCCCTGCGCTTTTGCCGCTTCAATAACCGAGCAGACTTTGTTGCCCTGTCGTTCATCGATCAGCGGCGCGTAGCGGCTGTCCTCCTGCCAGGTGACGCCCGGTTTAACCTCCCGGCAGAGTTGAGCCAGCCGCTCAACTAGCGGATCGGCAATGTTGCGCTGCACAATAAGTCGGGTGCCCGCCACGCAGGCCTGACCGCCGTTGGCGGTGAAGCCGCGCAGAATACGCTGGGCCAGCACCTCAAGGTCACCCGCGTCATCAAACACCAGTTGCGGACTTTTGCCGCCCAGTTCCAGCGTCACCGGCTTCATGCCGTTTTGCGCGGCATCGCTCATGATGCGCGCGCCGGTCAGGGTCGAGCCGGTAAACGAGACTTTGCGCACCAGCGGATGTTTTACCAGCGCGCTGCCGGTCACCGCGCCACTGCCCTGGACAATGTTCAGCACGCCCGCCGGTAAGCCCGCCTGAATGGCCAGTTCGGCCATGCGCACGGTAGAAAACGGGGTCAGTTCAGAGGGTTTAAGCACCACCGCATTGCCCGCCGCCAGCGCCGGTCCGCATTTCCACGACGCCATCGACAGCGGGAAATTCCACGGGGTAATCGCGGCGATAACGCCATAAGGTTCGGCAATCAGCATGCCCAGGCTGCTGTCGCGGGTGGGAAAGAGATCCCCGCTGTATTTGTCAGCGCATTCGGCATAGAAGCGAATCGCTTCGGCGGTAAAAGGAATTTCGTGCAGCACCACGTCATTGATCGGCCGGGTGGAGCCCAGCGCTTCCAGCTGTGCCAGCAGCGCGTCCTGCTCAATCAGATCGGCCCAGCGGCGCAGTATCCGTCCGCGTTCGCGCGGCGGACAACCGGACCAGCCGCTGCTTTTCAGCGCCTGATGCGCCACAGTCACGGCACGATCGACATCCTGCGGCGTGGCGTCCTGCAGCGTGGCATAGACCCTGCCATCGGAGGGACGTTTAACCTCAAAGGATGCGCCCTGGCTCTGGCAGTGCTGGCCGCCAATATAATGGCCAGCTGGAAGAGAAACTTTTTCCGGGTCGAAACTTAACATGGAAGAATTCCTTATTTGTTACACCCATCAGTTGCTGGTTTATTAGCGTTTAAAACTGCCGGTTTCTGCGCTGTTAATAAGCTAATGCAGAAAGTATGCCAGCCGGGCAAAAAATAAAAATGCGTTTAAAACAGTGCAAAAAAATTTTCTGCCGTATTGGCGGGGGATTTTTTGCGGAATTGCCGAACAATTAAACAGATGATTTACTTCACAAAATTTATGCGCCCTGCTGGTGCAACCTGCACGGAAATTGCACCAAAGCGGATATTTCGGGTCAGGCGGCTCATTCCGGTTCACATGATCCGCCGATTTAACGACCCGCTTCACATCCCTGATAAATTCTTTAATTTTTCAGAACAATTATTTGACGCCGGTAAGTTTTTACGGAGCCTCAGGCAAAAAAAAGCCAGCCGGATTATCCGGCTGGCTTTTTTCATTTTTAGTTACAGACTGCCAATGTGAAATGTTTTCTGTTCCAGATATTCATCAATTCCGTAGCGGGAACCTTCCCGGCCAATACCGGAGAGTTTCACGCCGCCAAACGGCGCGACCTCCAGGGAAATAGCGCCGGTATTAAAGCCGACCATGCCAAACTCCAGCGCCTCCGCTACCCGCCATGCGCGCCGGATGTTCTCGGTAAAGAAATAGGCACCCAGGCCGTAGGGCGTGTCATTTGCCATCGCGATCGCCTCCTCTTCATCATCGAAGATAAACAGCGGCGCGACCGGACCAAACGTCTCTTCATGGGCGATGCGCATGGTGGCGGTGACCTCACCGAGCACCGTGGGCTGCACAAAAGTCCCGTTGCCCTGGCTGATGCCGCCGGTCAGCAGCGTTGCACCCTGACTGAGCGCATCATCGATATGACCGTTCACTTTCTCCACCGCGCGGCTGTTGATCAAAGGACCAATAGTGCTGTCGGGCGCAAAACCATCGCCCACTTTCAGGGTGGCGACCGCCTCCAGCAACCGGGCGGTGAAACGCGGATAGATACTTCGCTGCACCAGGATGCGGTTAGCGCAGACGCAGGTCTGCCCGGCGTTGCGGAACTTGCTGAGCATGACCCCCGCGACGGCAATCTCAATATCGGCATCATCAAACACGATCAGCGGCGCGTTGCCACCCAGCTCCAGACTCAGGCGCTTGATGCTGTCGGCGCTCTGTTGCATCAGCAACTGTCCGATGCGGGTTGAACCGGTAAAGGAGATTTTACGTACCGTGCGGCTTTCAGTCAGCGTCGCGCCAATCTCCGTGGGCAGGCCGGTCAGCACCTGCAACACGCCGGACGGGAAGCCGGCACGTTCTGCCAGCACCGCCAGTGCCAGCGCCGACAGCGGCGTCAACTCGGAAGGCTTAACAATAATCGGACATCCGGCGGCCAGCGCGGGCGCCACCTTGCGGGTGATCATCGCAATCGGGAAGTTCCACGGCGTGATCGCGGCGGCAACGCCTACCGGCTGTTTCAGCACCAGGATGCGCCGGTCCTCGCTGGGTGCGGGAATGGTGTCGCCATAGATGCGGCGTGCCTCTTCCGCGAACCATTTCACGAAGCTGGCTCCATAGAGCACTTCGCCTCTGGCTTCCGCCAGCGGTTTGCCCTGCTCGGCGGTCATGATAATCGCCAGGTCGTCAGCGTGTTCAATAATCAGTTGATGCCACTTTTCCAGCAGCGCGGCACGGCTGGCATTGGTGGTTTTGCCCCAGCTGATGCGCACCGTTTCCGCATAAGCTATCGCCTGCCCGGTTTCTGCCCGACCCAGTGCCGGAATCGTCGCCAGGGTTTCGCCTGTGGCGGGATCGGTAACCGGCAGCGTGGCGCCCTGATGCGCATCCTGCCAGCGTCCATTAAACAGCGCCTGCTGGCGCAGCAGATCGCTATCGTTAAGTTGTAGTCGCGACATATCATCCCCTTGTGGTCAGCTGATTCCACTTTATCGCGCCGGGTCAGCGCAGGATGTTGTTGTGCGGGGTGAGAAAGGTCGATAGGGGAGATTTTCGCAATGATTTGAAATTTTATGCCGTGCGGAAACAGGCGCGCATCCGGGTGGATGCGCCGTGTACTTAAATCTGGAAGTCGATTACCGGTTCGTCGTCATTGCTGTAAGAAAGCGCCTGACGCTTGATCTCTTCCAGCGACAGGTTGGCGTTGCAGAGTTCCAGGAACTGCCAGACGTAGTTGCGTTGCAGCTGGCCGCGCTTGAGGCCGAGCCATACGGTGCTGGCATCGAACAGATGCGTGGCATCGAGGCGCACCAGCTCTTCACTCTCTTCAGTTTCACACGCCTGATCGGCCAGTATCCCCACGCCTAAACCGAGTTTGACGTAGGTTTTCACCACATCGGAGTCCTGAGCGCTGAGCACGATATCTGGTTTTAAACCGGCCGTCTGGAATGCACGGTCAACCCGCGAACGTCCGGTGATACCCTGCCGGTAGGTGATCAGCGGATAGCGGCTGAGCGTGCTCAGTGAAACCGGCTGGTTCTGCACCAGTTCATGCCCTTTCGGCACCAGTAAGGCGTGATGCCAGCTGAACCAGGGGAACGCCGCCAGGCTGCTGTTGTTGACCAGTAATTCACTGGCGATGCCAATGTCCGCCTCACCCGCCAGCAGCATGGTGACAATTTCCTGCGGCGAACCCTGATTGAGTTCAAGCCGGACGTTAGGATAGAGCTGACGAAACGCTTTGATGACTTTCGGCAGGCTGTAACGCGCCTGAGTATGGGTAGTGGCTATGGTCAGGATGCCGCTGGTTTCATTGGTAAAGACATCGGCCAGACGTCGTACTTTGCCCGCTTCATCCAGGATACGCTCAGCGATGGTCAGCAGCGCTTTGCCCGGCTCGGTCATCCCCAGCAGGCGCTTGCCGCGACGGATAAAGATCTCAACCCCGAGTTCATCTTCCAGGTCACGAATATGCCGACTTACTCCCGACTGGGAGGTAAACAGCGTATTAGCGACTTCCGTTAAGTTAAACTCACAGCGGGCCGCCTCGCGGATGATTTTAAGCTGCTGGAAATTCACGGTATTTACCTCCCTTTACATAATCTGATTATCTGATGGTAAGAACTATTATTGATAACCGGAAATACTAAAAAATTCGGATTTATGACTTTAGGGAATAACGGGGTGGGTTTTGGGGGTGCAGAGAGGTTTGAGATGGGCGGCCGGACTTCAGAGTTTGACCTGAAACCCGGCCTGGGGGAGAGGCTATTTTACAGAAGGCGATAGATTACGCATTCTGGCGCTCTCTGCTTTCATCTCTTCATAGCTTGCTTCCAGGATCCACAGACAGGTCGCACCCTGGTCAGTTGCCAGTAGCGCCAGACGGGTTTGTTGATAAAAATCCTCTATAAAGGCTGTAGGTTGCTCAGCCGGAACGCTGCAGACAATGTCTGTACCTGCCATATGGGGCCAGGATCTGGCGTCAATAACCCGGAGCGTCTCCAGCACGCCCGGGGTATTCTTTGCTAACGCCGAGGCAAGGGCATCCTCCATCCGGGTTGCCTGCTGAACATCAGCCGTAGCTGCCAGTTGGGGCACTTTTGCAAGCCAGGCTTGCTCTCCTGACGCGATGCCCTTCAGCGAATTTTCCCAGTCGGATGTATTCGCTCCAGCCCAGACCGCGAAGGGCAGAAGGCCAATCAATATCAGATATTTCATCGGACCACCTCCAGCGTCCCGCCTTCACGCAGCACGCGTCGCCGGGTTGCAAGTGACATAATGATGCAGCCTTCTGAGGCGAAGCCCGCTGGCTTATTGACCCTTTCGCCATGAATGCGAAATGCCGAACGGCCAAAAGACTCTCCGGAAGTCTGCACCAGAATAATGGTCAGGGGTCCTTTTGATGTGGAGTGCCCTGCAATTCTGTACGTTCCCTGAGGAAGGGGCCCCATCCCTCTTACATGCTGGCGATCGGGATTATTTTTGTTAGTCAGACTACCTGAGTAGCCGGCCTCAATAAATTCACTGTTGTGGTATAAGTGACCCGTGCTTTGCTCATATGTCCATGTCATCGTTATATTCCTTTATGCTGTCACTCGATCATTCCAGCTGTCCGAGTGGACGATATTTCCGTCTGCATATCGCCAGGTAATTTTTTCGTAAATCAGCTCTACAGTTTCCAGATGATCCCGCGCCTCACCATAGCGGGATTTAACGTCATACATCATCGGGCCCACACAGATAACGGTTACGCCTTCCATCAAAGTAATGAAATATTCCACCTCCTGCCCCGCGTCATTTATCCGGTAAAATCTTATTTCCGCTGAGCAAAGCTTTTGACCTGAGGTCACAGCCCTGTAAAGGCAGGGACTGGACTTATCGATCTCTTTATCAAAACTGTAAGAAGCGTGTTCGCGGACAGCGGTTGTTTTACCCGTCACGTTGTCTGTGGAGAGCATGACACCGTGATTCAGGCCGAGGACTTCAATAGCGCCTTCACGACCTGCCACGTCGACTGATCCGACAATAATGTTGTTACCGTCATCTTTAAGCCAGAGATAAGCTGGAATAGCCATCGTTTTAAACTCCATTTTAAAAAGAGAAAGCCAGCCTGTTTTCTGCTGACAGGCCCACTGCTTTCACAGCCTGATTAAACTATCTTCCGGCAAACATCAGATCAATTTTCATACAGCGTGAAATCAACCTGATTGAAGTTTTATTGTTTCAGATATAGAGATCGCGGAATAACCCGGTATCAGAGAAAAAAAACGTGCCCAAAAGCTATTCAGAATAATTTAAAAGTCGCATCAGCAATTCTTCACGCCAACATGGATTTATCATTCGTGCTATGAAGTTCACATTGTGTCGAAATGGAAAGATAGAACCTCTTCCTGTCCAGCCAGTAAACAGCTCTGTGCAGCAAATAAATACAGAAATTACAGACGAAGGTTTACCAGAGGCGTCCGGAGCGCTGAGGAACAACCGCAGGCAAGGATGAGCCGACAGGACGTCGGCGAAAGGACGGTACGAGCCAGGGATGGCGAGTCCGGACGGTCCGTCGGCCGCAGGGCGTGACGAAGGTACCCCGCACAGCGGGGCGCGCAGGCAGCCGGACGCCGGGATTGTTAAGGGGCGGGCGTCCGCCCCTTGACGCGTCCGCCTGCTCGGGCAACCTGAAACTCCCCATCGCCTGGCGGGCGAAACTTCCTCAGTGCATACCCGCTGCTAAAGGCTCACAGCCTACATCGCCTGGCGGGCGTAAACCGCTCAGTGCTAACGCGCGGCTAAGTGACCTGAAACTCCCATACGCCTGGCGGGCGTAACCCGCTCAGTGCAGCCCGCTGCAAAGCGAAACCCGCTGCAAAGCGAAACCAGCTGGTTGCCAGCCCGCTGCAAGCGACCTCTTAACTCACTAACATCAACTCCCGCTCCTCACTCAGCGGCTTATTCAGCAGCGACAGCAGAATGTTCTTCACTGCCTGCGCTGAAGGTGACAGCGGCAACCGGGCGGAGACGTTCAGTGACAGCGGCAGACTCAATGACGGGCTGTTGATGCGTGACATCCAGGCATCGGTGGAGCCCACCAGCGAACGGGCGGCGGACTCAGGTAATACGGTCACGCCCATGCCGCTGGAAATGGCTGCGGTCAGGGTTGAAATCGATTCGATCTCACCGATGATGCGTGCACTCAGACGACGCAGCGAAAAGGCCTCATCGACCCGCTTGCGCACTGCGCTGTAATCGCGCGGTAAAAACAGACTCATCTGCGCCACATCGGCCAGATCGACGCTGGCTCCCGGGTAATCGGTGGCGCCTACCAGAAAGAGATCCTCTTTCATCAGCGGCATGCTGGTGATCCCGGCAGTGGGTGCACGATCGTACAGCACCGCCATATCCAGCTGACCGTTCATCACTTTCTCATTCAGCACGCTGCCGCTATTTTCGTGCAGATAAACCAGCACTTCCGGAAATTGATCGCGAACGGTCTGTAACAGCGGCATGGTCAGCGATGAAGCAGCCGTACCCGGGGCCAGCCCAATCGAGACCTGTCCACTCAGTACCTGACCAGCGTTAATTACCGCAGTCTGGGCCTGCTCACACTGGCGCAGAATGGTGCGCGCATGACCATAGAGAATCTTACCCGCCTCAGTTGGCGTAACACCGCGCTTGGTACGAATCAGCAACTGCTGATCCAGTTCATTTTCCAGCGTCGCGACCTGCTGACTGAGTGCAGGCTGGGCGATGTGCAACACTTCTGCTGCCTGCGTCAGACTGCCGATATCGACGATTTTCACAAAGTACTTCAGTCGTCTTAAATTCATCTTGCCTCCGTCACTCACCCCGAATAGCGAAATGGGTCTGATCCCATCGCCCTGATAACAGAGATTTTGCAAGATGCAGGCCAGGTTTAAAAAACTCAGGCCATCAAGCAGCCAGATTTTTCCTAACGGCCCGGAAAATAAGCGTTTCTGATTACCTCTTATGGGTTAATAAGCATCAGGAATGGCTGAGAAGAGAGAGTAAAGCCGTCAGTCGCACTGTGACAGTGCAGACGCTGCGAGTCAGACGTGCAGAAAAGTGATGACAGGCTGTACAGTTTGAGTGCAGTGGAAACGCATTGCACCTGATGAAGGCTTGCAGGGCCTGAACAGAGGAGTAAAAAACAGGGAGTAAATGTAACCGCTATCAGCAGGATTTCTTATCGCTGACAAATGCCGGATGATAAAAAGCAGCCGTTGCCCTCTCCCGCATCCGGAAGAAGGCAACGCCTGCTGATTAACGTTTTTTGCGGTTACGGTGCATGTCGATAGAGACCGCAGCCACAATAATCATCCCTTTGATGATGTCCTGAATGTACGCATCGACACCGACGAAGGTGAATCCGCTTTTAATCAGGCCAAGGATCACTGCGCCAATCAATGTACCGGTGATACGGCCCACGCCACCCATCAGGCTGCTGCCACCGATAACGGCTGCAGCAATGGCATCCAGCTCGTACGACATCCCCATGCTCGACTGACCGCTGCTGACGCGCGCCGCCAGTACTACACCCGCCAGGCCAGAGAGCGCGCCTGCAATGGTGTAGACGATAATCAGATACTTATTAACGTTGATACCGGAGACTTTCGCCGAGGTCATGTTGCCGCCGATGGCGTAAACATATTTACCGTAGCGGGTATGCTTCAGGGCGATATGGAACAGCAGCGCCACCACCAGGAAAATGACTACCGGCATGGCACCCTGTCCGATTGAGGTGAAGCCATCGGAAAGGAAGCTGATCGGATTGCCCTGGGTGTAATACTGCGCCAGACCACGTGCCGACACCATCATGCCCAGCGTGGCAATGAAGGGCGGAATACCGGTGCGGGTAATCAGTACACCATTGACCACGCCCGCCAGCAAACCGACGCCGATACCGGCCGCAATAGGGATCACCGCAGGCATATTCACCAGCGACGGATACATTGGCGACAGGCTGTCAGAGGTCTGCGCCAGGCTCGCGGCCACCACCGCCGCCAGGGCGATAACGGACCCGGAGGAGAGATCGATACCGGTGGTGATGATGACCTGGGTCACGCCGACGGCGATAATCCCGATAATCGCCACCTGCAATACAATCAGGATCAGACGGTTGGTGTTGAGCAGGAAAGACTGGTCACGCACGTACCAGCCGAACATTTCAAAAATTAACGCAATCCCCACCATCACCACGAAAATGCCGGTATCTTTCGGCAATTTATGACGCAGGCTGGCAAAAAAAGAGGGTTGCTGCGGGGCTGCCGGGGTGGCAGTAGCTTTCATATTGCTCATAGTGGTCTCGCGCCTCACTCGGATGCCAACGACAGAATGGTTTCCTGATCGGCTTCTTCTTTATCGAGGATGCCGGTTATACGCCCGCCGTGCATGACCATTACCCGGTCGCTCATGCCAAGAATTTCCGGCAGTTCAGAGGAGACCATGATGATAGCCACGCCACGGTTGGCAAGTTCACTGATTAAGCGGTAAATCTCCGCTTTCGCGCCGACGTCAATGCCGCGCGTCGGTTCGTCCAGAATCAGAATCTTCGGTTGCGCCAGCAGCCAGCGGGCAATCAGGACTTTCTGCTGATTACCGCCGCTGAGGTTATTGATGATTTGATCCATGGTCGGCGTTTTGATGTTGAGACGACGGATTTGATCCATGCAGTCCTGCGCCATCTTCACATGGCTGACAAACCCGCTTTTACCGCTGTACTCCGGCATGTTAACGATGCTCATGTTCTCCATTACCGATAGCACCAGAAACAGGCCGGACTTTTTACGGTCTTCGGTGAGGAACGCCATGCCCTTTTCAATCGCGGTTGAGGGTGAGTCGATCGTCACCGGCACGCCATCAATTAAGATCTCGCCGCTGTCGAAGCTCTCCATGCCGAACAGGCTCTCCATCACCTCGCTGCGACCCGCACCCACCAGTCCGGCGACGCCGAGGATCTCCCCCCGGCGCACACTGAAACTGACGTCGGTGAAACGATCTTTGCAGGTGAGATTGCGCACCGTCAGCACCTCTTCACCAATTGCGCTGTTGAATTTCGGGAACAGCTGGGTCAGTTCGCGCCCCACCATCTGGGTAATCAGCGACTGGCGGGTATATTTCGACGTCTGATCGCTGGCGATCCAACTGCCGTCACGGAAGATACTGACTTCATCGGTGATGGTGAAAATTTCATCCATCTTATGGCTGATGTAGATGATCGCTTTGCCCTGCTCCCGCAGGTCACGAATGATGGTAAACAGATGCGCCACTTCGGTTTCTGTCAGCGCGGAGGTGGGCTCATCCATGATCACGATGTCTGAATCCCATGACACTGCTTTGGCAATCTCAACCATCTGCTGCGACGCGATGCTCAGCTCGCCCACCATCCGATCGGCTTTCAGACGGATATTGAGGCGGTTGAGCAGTTCCTGCGTCATCTGATTAAGCCGGGCGTGATCGACAAAGCCAAATCTCATCGGCTCGCGACCCAGCCAGATATTCTCGGCGACGGTCATGTAAGGCACCAGGTTGAGTTCCTGGTGGATCATGGAAATGCCGGAACGCAACGCGTCCATGGTGTCCTGAAACTGCACCGGCTCCCCTTTAATTTTGATGGTCCCCTGATCGGGACGATACATCCCGATCAGGCACTTCATTAAAGTGGATTTGCCCGCGCCATTTTCGCCCATCAAGGCATGTACCGTTCCCGGACGCACCCGCAACGAGACGTTGTCGAGGGCTTTAACGCCGGGGAAGAACTTGCTGATGCCTTCGGCTTCAAGCGCAAAAGCGTTCATACATCACCTCCGTACAGCTGGGTCGGGAACGACTATTTCAGGTTACGCTTGGTAAACTGTTCCATGTTTTCTTTAGTAATCAACTGGTAGGGGATATTGATGACTTTCTGAACTTTCTCGCCATTCACCAGTTTGATTGCCGTCTGCACCGCACCTTCACCCTGGCCCTGCGCATCCTGGAATACCGTGGCGACCATCTTGCCCTGCTTCAGCATCTGCAGCGCATCGGGTGTGCCATCGACGCCAGCGATCAGGATTTTGTCCGGGTTTTTACCCAGCGCCTGCAGCGCACCGATCGCCATTTCATCGTTGTTAGAAGCGATGGCATTGATCTCATCACCGGCGGTCATCCAGTTACTGACTACGTCTACCGCATCGTTACGGGTAAATTTGGCGGTCTGTTTCTGAACAATTTTGATGCCAGGGAATTTAGCCGCAACCTCTTCCACCCCTTTGGTACGGTCACGGGTCGCTTCATTCGCCAGGTCACCCATCAGGATGGCAACATTGCCTTTGCCGTTCATCGCTTTAGCCAGCGCTTCCATCTGTAAGCGTCCGGCCAGTTCCGAATCGGACCCGACGTAGGCCATTTTGCCGGTCAGTTCAGCCTGTGGACGGCGGTTGACAAAGATCAGCGGGATACCCGCTTTGCTCGCCTGGTCCATAATCGGTTTCACCGCATTGGTATCGACCGGGTTGACGATCAGCGCATCAACACCCTGACCGATAAAGTTCTGAACCTGCTGCAGCTGCTGTGAAACGTCGCCTTTTGCATCCTCAACCTGCCCTTTAACGCCATCTTTCTGCATCTCTTTCTGCATTGAGGTACGCAGAATGGTGAGGAAGTTGTCATCAAACAGCGCCATGGAGACGCCAACTGAGATATCTTTTGCCATAACCGCGGCAGGTAACATGCAGGCTAACAGTGAGGCGACAATCGTTTTTTTAATGTTCATAGGGACCCTTCTTATTTGTTAACTTGCTCAGCGGCTGTGACCGCGAATGAAAAATATCTTTTACATTCACCCAGCCTGTCTGGCGTCTGTTTCGGGAAATTTGAGGTAAGACTTCAGGTTCTGACTATTTTTGTGATCGACCACTCCTTTTCACAATCACTTGATCTGCAAACAGTTAACTTCAAAATAGCGTTTCACTTTCAGACGATAATGACGACCGTGATGATAAGCAGTTTATTTATTCCATATAATCACGTTTTGAAATTTTTATCATAAAAGCACTGAAACGGTTGTTTTAACATCGGCAAACAACAAAACTTTGACATGCCTCTAACATCTGCAGAGAAATGCCCGCAAAGTGAGATCCTGTTGGCAGTTTGAAAATCCAGCAGAATCGGGTAAAAATCGCCAATCCGCTGCTTTTACGAGCATCTGAACGCAATTCGGTAAACAGGGCTTTGACAAGCGGGATCTGCGCCGCTAATATTCGCCCCGTTCAAGCGATTCCTCTGTAGTTCAGTCGGTAGAACGGCGGACTGTTAATCCGTATGTCACTGGTTCGAGTCCAGTCAGAGGAGCCAGAATTAGAAAAGCCCGCTCAGGGAAACCTGAGCGGGCTTTTTGCTTTTATGTTTTCGGTCACGGCGGCATGACATCCCCGCCTGAATGGCTTACACCTCAAACCCGTAGTGCGAGCCGTCCGGCAGTTCCACCACCAGCCGCAGCTTACCCCCTGCCGCATCGATATAGCGCTTGAGCGTGGAGAGCTTCAGGTCGCGGCCCGGCTTCTCCATGCCCGCCACGGTAGGCTGTGTAATGCCCAGCGCCTTTGCCATTTCGACCTGTGTTTTCTGCACTTTCTCGCGCAGCTCGGCAAGGTGAATGTTGAGCAGGATATCCGTCGCCATCGCCTGTGCGTCGGCAACGACTTCCGGTTTTTCATCCGCAATAAGCTGTTCAAGCGTTCTGCCCATCTGGTTACTCCTCATCTTTAAAACTATTCAGCCAGTGTGTAAATTCCCGATCGGCAACCGGAAGCATCTCCTGATAAAAACGCTTTTCATTGCCCACCTTATTTCCGGCACAAAGCACAATCGCCGTTCGGTTTGGGTCAAAAGCAAAGAAAGCCCTTATCGGATCGCCGCGACTCTGAATACGCAGCTCTTTCATGTTGATATAAACAGAGCCTTTTAGCGTATCCGCGTATGGCCTGGACAACCCCGGCCCTTTTTCGCGCAACACCATTAATGCTGCCAGTACGCAGGCGCGATCGCTCTCATTAAGCAAGGTAAACCAGCGATCAAACCTCTCCGTCGTTTTAATCATCCACACGGGATCTCCTTATTAATATAGGTCAAACACTATATAGGTGTAAAGCGATAATCGAGTGTGATGCAGGGGGATTTCAGATGCCTGTGCTTTTAGTGCAAAGTGAGAGAAGCGTTCAGCCGGGTCAGTGATGAATCCACACAACCTTCATCGTTTTGCGAGCTGTACCGGATTGGTTATGGGGTGAGATGATGTGAGGCGTTGTTCTCAATAAGAAAGCCCGCTCAGGCTTCCCTGAGCGGGCTTTCACTTTGTTCGCATCGCTTCCCTGCCAATGCAGAGTGACGCTTTTAGCGCGTGATTACGGCAGCGCGATACGGGCAATCTCGTCAGTGCCTTTGGTGGAGGAATCTTTGTTGAATTCCGCCTTAAGCGTGACATAGAGCGTATTGTTGTCCGGGCCAATCAGCAGGCTGTTTGGGTTCTTGTCAAACGACCAGCTGTTTTTCACCGCGTAGGTGGTGGCATCCAGTTGCAGCACTTTCTTCGATTCGCGCTGGCTGATGTAAAGCTCATTGCGTTTAGCGTTGAACTTGATGCCCATCGCATCGCCTTCGATGCGCTTGATCACTTTGCCGGTGCGCTCATCAAAGATCAGCGTGGCTTTGCCTTTGGAGTCGTCAGTAACAAACAGGCGACCGGTAGCAGGATCTTCCGCCATGTTCAGGAACAGATACTCTTTGCCATCGCCTGCGGTCCAGCGCTTCTCGATTTTATGGCTGCGTGGATTGATCACCAGAATTTCACCCGAGCCGTTAGCCGCATAAATGCGCTCAGTCAGCGGGGAATAGATGATACCGGTGACCCATTTCCCGGCGTTTTTAATCTCGGTTTTCAGCTTAAAGGTTCGGGTATCTACGACGGAGATATAGCCCGGTTCGGCTACGCGACCGACATAAAGCTCGTTGCCGTGCCACAGGACTTCACGCGCACCCGCCGGATAGCCCTCTTTACTGATCTTGCCCGGGAACACCAGACGCTGCAGCACTTTGCCACTCTGGGCGTCCACTTTGGAGATCGCGCCATCCAGTGAGTTGGTGGTGTAGAACACCTGACCGTTTTCATCGATAGCGGTACCGAAGTTTTTCATGTCGGTATGCGTTTCGCCTTTGGTCGTCAGCGTGGCCGGATCGAGACGATAGATCATGCCGCCGTTCACATCCTTAAACGCCTGCGCGCTGGCGACAAACAACGCTTTTGACGCAGGGGAGTAAGCCATTTCGTACAGACCATCACCCAGAGCGCGTTGTGTCACTGCGGTATTAACCGGTTTTGGGGCTTCAGCGGCAGGCGCATCGGCTTTTTTAGCTGGTGCCTGACACGCTGTCAGGCTAAAGGCAGCGGCAACTGCCATGGCAACAGCGGCTTTGCGCGGGCTTAACGATTTCATGCTGAACTCCGTCAGGGAATAAAGAATGAGAATCATACGCATTAACAGCCAGTAATCAAATTATGACTCGGCTATCCAGACCTGTCCGGTCATTTTACCCGCGTTAAACCGCTTAACTGCCCCGCTAAATTCCACCTGAATGCCCTTTTTCTGCTTTCAAGTCTGATAAACACCAGCAACTAAAAGGCTTTAAATTTTCCTATCACATTGAATTATAAATAATAAACATAAAGTTACACTTTCGATTGAATCCTTTGAAGAATATATAAAGCAAATGATTATCATTGGCGTTCTCATGACTGGCTGAGCGTCTTTCTCCAGAAGATGAGTGGATAAAAAATAACAACCAAAGACACAACGGTTTAACTCAATACCAATTTTTAATGGAAAATTTTATGGCTCGTAGTGGCAGGGAATCAGGTTTCAGAAACAGCTTTAGCGTCTCATTACTGACACTGGCGATACACGCCCTCTTCCACCCCGCCCTGGCGGCGGAGGAGATATCGCAGGATATGGTGGTCAGCGCCACGACTGACGAAACCAGTGACAGCGGTAAGCAGAATTACGCGGTGCAGACCACCCGCGCGGGCACCAAATTAATGCTGACACCGCGAGATGTGCCTCAGTCACTCAGCGTGGTGACGCAGCAGCGAATGCAGGATCAGGATCTGCAATCGGTTAATGATGTGCTGACCAACGCCACCGGTATCTCCACCAATCTTATCGACAGTGAACGCTCCGAGTACTATTCACGCGGCTTCAAAGTCAGCAACTTCACTTTCGATGGCATTCCGACCTCGGTTAACGATAACTGGAATTACGGCGATGCGGCGTCCGACACGGCAATCTATGACCGTATTGAAATCGTGCGCGGTGCGACCGGCCTGATGACCGGAGCGGGCAGCCCTTCGGCCTCGATCAATATGGTACGTAAACATGCTGACAGCAAAACCGCGACCGGCACGCTGAGTGCCAGCTATGGCAGCTGGAACAAGCAGCGCTACGTGGCGGATCTCTCTGCCCCGCTTAACAGCGATGGCAGCCTGCGCGGCCGCGTGGTGACCGGTTATACCGATCAGGAGAGCTGGCTGGATCGCTATCAAAAAACCAAAAAATTCATCTACGGCGTGATTGATGCGGACCTTACCGACAAGACGACGCTGTCACTGGGCTACGACTATGAAGATGACAACACCGGCAATCCAACCTGGGGTGGCCTGCCGATGTTTTACAGTAACAACGCCGCGACACATTACGACCGCAGCCTGAATTCATCAGCTAACTGGGCGCGTTACAACACTAATTCGCGCAAAGTCTTTGCGGATATCGACCATAACTTCGATAACGGCTGGAATATTCATATCAACGGCACGCATGCTGAGAATACCTTCAGCGATAAGCTGCTCTATGTGATGGGCAATCCCGATCAGGAGAGCGGTGAAGGCACTACCGGTTATGGCAGTATGGATCGCGGCAAGCGTAAAATGGATTCAATCGATGGCTTTGCCAGCGGCCCGTTTGAACTACTGGGTCGTCATCACCTGTTGATGGCCGGGGCAAGCTACAGCCGCCAGCATAATGCCGCCTACAGTCAGGATGGATTCAGCGATGCGGAGGCGGGTGAAATCACTGCCGCCGATATGGGGATTTTCAATAATAGCTGGAGCGGTAACGTTGCGGAGCCGGAGTGGCAGGGCTGGTATCTCAACGATGATGACACTGTTCGTCAGAAATCGGTCTATAGCGCTGCACGTCTGTCGCTGGCCGATCCGCTGTCGCTGATTATTGGCGCTCGCTATACCCAGTGGAGCACCCATGGCAGCAGCGGAGAGATGACCAAAAATAACACCACGCCTTATGCAGGGCTGGTGTATGACATTAATGACACCTGGTCCGCCTATGGCAGCTACACCGCCATTTTCCTGCCGCAGACTTATCGCGATACTCACGGCAGTTACCTCTCACCGGTGACAGGTAAAAGTTACGAGACCGGTCTGAAATCCGCCTGGAACGATGGCCTGCTGACCGCCAGCGTAGCAATTTTCCGCATCGAGCAGGATAACGTCGGACAGGCGATTGATGGCGTTTATCTGAGCGGCAATGAGCAGGCCTATGACGCCGCCAAAGGTGCAGTGAGTAAAGGTGCCGAGTTCGAGCTGAATGGCGCGCTGACCGATAATCTGCAGCTGACCTTTGGCGCAACCCGCTATGTGGCACGCGATAAAAGTGGCCGGTTCAACAGCTATCAGCCGCAAACCTCATTCAAGCTTTTCACCCGTTATCAGTTAGCCGCGATCCCCGAGCTCTCCGTTGGGGGCGGAATTAACTGGCAGAACCGGGTGTTTAAAGATGTGACCAATGCCAGCGGCGACAGCGTACGGGTATATCAGGGCAGCTACCCGCTGGCCTCGTTGTTTGCCCGCTATCAGGTGAATAAGCAGGTTGCCGTACAGGCCAACGTCGATAATCTCTTCGACCGTGAATATTACAGCTATATGAACAGCTACGTTTACGGTGAGCCACGTAACGTGAATGTCAGCGTGTCTTATCAGTTCTGATAATGGTGAGCTGAGAGGCCAGACAGCCCGCGATTGCGGGCTGTCTGGTGGGCTGATTTAACGGGCATGATGCGTGTCAGGGCTGTCCTTCCATATTCCAGCGCGCTGATCCCATCACATCGAAAACATGCTGGTCGGTGAAAGCCGGAAATCTGGCGCGTTTTGCCGCCACTTTGAGCGCGTTGCAATAATCTTTATCGCCCCCTTTGATAATAAAATTATCCAGGGTGCCATCAATTTTGAAATCCAGATGGGCATTACAGCGTTTCCCCTTCCAGGC